>VOFG01000052.1_pt1 | contig 2428001 bp, 2175 predicted proteins | sample 5384171 | NCBI WGS metagenome assembly VOFG01 (sample SAMN12384726, study PRJNA508395) | human gut metagenome | isolation source: healthy gut F | host: Homo sapiens
TGCTCCTCCTCCGCAGCCAACGACCAGAGAGCTATCACCATCGAGTGTGCCAGCGACAACACCGAGCCTTACGCTTTTAAGGATGTGGTGTACAAGAGACTCATCGAGCTTTGCGCCGACATCTGCAAGCGCAACGGCAAGACAAAGCTGCTCTGGCTCGGCGATAAGACCAAGACGCTCAACTACACCCCGAAATCCGACGAGATGGTTCTGACCGTCCATCGGTGGTTTGCGAACAAAAGCTGCCCCGGTAACTGGATGTATGCCCGTATGGGTGATTTGGCATCCAAGGTCACGGCAGCGCTCGGCAGTGAGGTGAAGCCGATCGAACCGACCCAGCCCACTGGCACAATCAAAGCTGGTGACCTCGTGACCATCACGGGCAGCACCTACTATGGCGGCAAATCCATCCCCGGCTGGGTGAAGAAGCTCCGCTGGTATGTGGTCGAGGTCAGTGGGGACCGTGCAGTCATTAATAAGGACGAGTCCGGCAGGTATGCCATCATGTCGCCGGTCAAGACCTCTGCACTTGCCGTGGCAGGCACGAAACCCGCCGAGGATTACCGCATCCACACCGTGGTGCATGGTGACACCCTCTGGGCAATCGCTAAGAAGTATCTCGGCAACGGCAGCCGCTATAAGGAAATCGTCAACCTGAACGGTCTGAAAAGCAATGTCATCTACAGCGGCATGAAGCTGAAGATCCCGAATAAGTAAACCGAACCTCATCACACGCCCTCTGTGGAAAATTCCGCAGAGGGCGTTATTTTTTTGCCCAATTTACCCTGACAAAAGTGCCTTTTCTCTGGGTATAGCGAGAAACGCTATTTCTCAGGAACGAGGTATCACTATGACAGACATGGAACGCTCACGAATTGTGGAACTCCAACACCAGGGCTACGGGTATAAGAAAATATCCGCTATAACAGGGCTACCGCTAAACACAGTAAAGTCCTTTTGCGCCAGGCATCCTGTGCAGATCAAAGAGTTACCGAGTTCAAATGCCCTGTGTCGAAACTGTCTGGCTCCGCTTGAGCAGACACCGCATAAACGGAAAAGGATGTTCTGCTCCGATGCTTGCCGTATGGCGTGGTGGAACGCGCACCCTGAAAGAGTGCAGCGAAAAGCGTACTACACACTCACTTGCCGACATTGCGGGAAGCAGTTTGAAAGCTATGGCAACAGCCATCGGGTGTTCTGCTCCCGTGACTGCTATTTGAAATTCCGCAGGAAGGAGACCGACCATGAGTGATTACGATAAGCGTCTGTTTGCCTACCAGATGGCGATGGCACTCGCCCGGAGTATGCGTTCCAAGGGGCTGATCTCAGCCAAAGAGTACGCTAAAATTGATACGATCATCGCCAATAAATATGGCATATCTTCGTGTAGTATATTCCGCTGAAATCGCTGGATAACTGGGGCATTCAGAGGTAATATGTAACACACCTAAGGAGGTGAACCGATGGATAGAATTATAAAACGGGTCGATTTCCCGAAAATCATGCAGCCGCAGTTTTTGAAAGTATGCGCCTACACCCGTGTTTCCTCCGGCAAGGATTCGATGCTCCATTCGCTTTCTGCCCAGGTCAGTCATTACAGCGAAATGATCCAGTCCCATACCGGCTGGGTCTACTGCGGCGTTTACAGCGACGAAGCCCTGACCGGAACCAAGAGCGACCGGGACGGCTTTCAGCAGATGCTGACAGACTGCCGTGCCGGGAAAATCGATATGGTCATTACAAAGAGCATTTCCCGCTTTGCCAGAAACACCGTCACTCTTTTGGAAACCGTCCGAGAGCTGAAAAGCCTGGGCGTTGATGTGTTCTTCGAAGAACAGAACATCCACACCATGAGCGCTGACGGTGAGTTGATGCTGACCATCCTGGCATCGTATGCCCAGGAGGAAAGCCGCTCCGTCAGCGAAAACCAGAAGTGGCGTGTCAAACGGAACTTTGAAGCAGGAATCCCCTGGAACGGGCGAATGCTCGGATACCGAATGCAGGATGGCAAATACTACATCATTCCGGAGGAGGCGGAGCTGGTTCGCCGCATTTATCGAGAATTTCTCGACGGCATGGGTCGAAACCGCATCGCTGCAAAGCTGAATGACGAGGGCATTCAACCCACCAGATACGGTGAAGAATGGCATCCGCAGACGATTGCAAAGATTCTGCGGAACTATGCCTACACGGGCAATCTGCTCCTTCAGCGATTTTTCTGCGAAAGCTACATCACGAAGAAAACGGTTCCCAACAACGGGCAGAAAACAATGTACCATGCGGAAAGAACCCATGAAGCCATTATCCCTTTGGAAGAGTGGAAGGCAGTGCAGACAGAAATTGAACGGCGAGCTGAGCAGCACAAATCGAAGCCGCCCGCACAGCCGTCTTTCTTTTACACTGGTCGCATTCAGTGTGCAAAATGCGGGAAGAACTTCCGCAGGAAAACGACGGCAGCACGGGTGGTTTGGATCTGTGCCACGCTCAACACCAAAGGAAAAAAACACTGCGCTTCCAAGCAGATACCGGAGGCCACCCTTGACGAGCTGGTGCGACAGGTCACGGATGACCCTTTCAGCGTCAAAAAAATCATTGCCGATGACGGCAACACCCTGCACTTTCACTTTTCAGACGGCACTGCGGTCACACGCACCTGGACAGACCGTTCACGAGCTGAAAGCTGGACGCCGGAAATGAAAGAAAAGGCACGACAGCAGTCACTGGCAAGAAGGAGGCAAAAATCATGAACACTGCGGTTCGGACGGTTACGGTGATACCACCGTCCATCAACCCCATGACCCACCTAACTGACACGCCGCTTTACAAACTGCGAGTTGCTGCTTACGCCCGTGTTTCCACGGACAGCGATGAGCAGTTCACCAGCTACGAAGCTCAAATCGACTACTACACGCAGTACATTCAGAGAAACCAGGAATGGACATTCGTAAAGGTCTATACAGATGAGGGGATTTCCGGCACGAATACCAAGCACCGTGCGGGTTTCAATGAGATGATCGAGGATGCCTTGGCGGGAAAAATCGACCTCATCGTTACAAAGTCCGTCAGCCGATTCGCTCGAAACACCGTGGATAGCCTCGTCACCATCCGCAAACTCAAAGAGAAAGGCGTCCAGGTCTACTTTGAAAAGGAGAACATTTACACCTTCGACGGCAAGGGTGAACTGCTGCTCACCATTATGTCGAGCTTGGCACAGGAAGAAAGCCGCTCCATTTCGGAGAATGTAACCTGGGGGCAGAGAAAACGCTTCGCCGACGGGAAGGTCAACCTGCCATATAAACAGTTCCTCGGTTACCGCAAAGGAGCGGACGGCTTTCCAGAAGTTGTACCGGAGGAGGCGGTCATTGTCCGCCGAATCTATACTCGATTCATGGAGGGGCTGACGCCGGGAGCTATTGCAAAGGAGCTGACAGCGGATGGAATTCCGACTCCATCGGGAAAACAACGCTGGCAGACCAGTACAGTGGAAAGCATCCTCCAAAATGAGAAGTACAAGGGCGCTGCACTCCTGCAAAAATGCTTCACGGTCGATTTCCTCACAAAAAAGAGGAAGGTCAATGAGGGCGAGGTGCCGCAGTATTATGTGGAACACAGCCATGAGCCGATCATTACGCCGGAAGAGTTCGACAAAGTTCAGACGGAGCTTGCGCGGCGCAAGCAGATCAGCCGCCAGTACAGCGGAAAGAGCATTTTTTCTTCCCGCATCGTCTGCGGGGACTGCGGCTCCTACTTTGGCTCGAAAGTCTGGAACTCGACCTCAAAATACCGCAGGGTCATCTGGCAATGCAACGGCAAATTCAAGGGTGAGCACAAATGCGAAACGCCGCATCTGGACGAGGAAACCATTAAAGCGCGGTTCGTGACCGCCCTTAACGCCATCATCGAAAACAAAGACAACATCCTTGAGGATTGCCGATTGATGCAAGCCACCCTGACAGACTGTACAGGCATTGATACAGAAATCGAGAGTCTGCTTGAGGAGATCGATGTGGTGACCGAACTGACAAAGCGTTGCATTGCGGAAAATTCACAGATGGCACAGAACCAGGAAGAATACGCTGCCCGGTACAATGGGTTTGTAGAGCGGTATGAAAAAGCCAAGGCACGGCTCGAACAGCTCCGCACTACAAAAGCTGCACGGGAAGCCCAGGCAGAAGCCATCGGAGCGTTTATGTTTGAGGTGCAGGAATTGGATGCCCTCACCGAGTTTGACGAAAAGCTCTGGCTCACCATTATCGACACGATAACCGTCCACGCCGACGGACGGATGACCTTCAAATTCCAGGGTGGTACAGAAATCGAGGCGTGAGTCCCAACAAAAATGAAAAGACCGCAGGTTTCAACGCCTGCGGTTTATTGCTGTCCCCACGGGTAGAGTAATGCACCCCCTAAAGCCGTGGTTGCACCCCCTAAAATCAAAAATGCACCCCCCTCCAAACCGTAACTGCGCCCCCTTGACGGATTTCTATCAAAATTACGGTTCTTTGCCAGTTAAAAACCGCTTGATTGTCAAAATCAAGCGGTTTTTTTGTTTGCCGTTTTAGCCCCGACATATGCAGGCTCTGCGGATATATCCTATTAAATTATAACACGCCCCACCCCGACATCTCCTGCCTATACACTTATTCAAACCGTTTCGCTTTCTTTTTCCTTTTCTCCGTCTGTATACTGCCGGTCGCCGTTCTCCCTGTCATATGCCTTCACCGAATATTCGCTGACATTCTTTACCGTTTCGCCATCTATCTGCAGTGCGGCAGGCGAATCAAACCGCACTGTGATTTCCTTTCCGGTCAGTACCTCTACCATCTCGGTATGGCTGATATGCTCCCCCTTGAAGATTGAAGGGAACACCATAAGCGTTTTCAGCTTTCCACTGCCGTGCATCACAACAACCGACAGCTTCTCCTCGGGATTGTTTCTGTCCTGTTGCGGAGCGGTCATCATACCGCCGCCGTAAAACCTGCCGTTCATTGTCGGAGCAAGCCATACCTTCTTATAGCTGTACTCCCTGCCGTCAACGTTTATAACCGCATTCGCCGGCCTGAAATGAAACAGCAGACCTTTAACCGCAATAGATGTATAATTTATCGGCTTGTCGGATTTTTCTCTCAGCTCATCACCCTTTTCACAGCAATATCCGTCAATACCGTAGCCTATGGCATTGATAAACCGTGAGCTTTTGCCGTTTACCGTTACGATCGGCAGATTTCTGACATATTCATTTATCCTTACAGGCTCGCAGCCCTGCTCCATACCGAGATCACGCAAAAAATCATTTCCGCTTCCCGTACCGTAATAATACAGCGGATTCTCATAAGGATACCCGTCGCTGTCGTTTATAAAACGGTTAAGCGTACCGTCGCCGCCGCACAGCACAATATCGCTTTCAGGCGAAATACTGTCAAAAAATGTGCCGTACCCGCTTATCTGCGTCATATTGCAATATTTCAGTTCATCGTCCTTATATATTTCCGCCAGCTTTTTTGCAAGCTCTGTTCCTTTTCCATTGCAAGATAAAGGATTATACAGTATGTATTTCACGCTCATGTATGCCTCCCCTTAAAACCGACAGCCGATTGCTTATGATGTTATTGGTCCTTCGGCTCTCTCGGTCTTTTAGTCTTTTGGTATAGTATAACAAATTTAAACGGATTTTGCAATATATTGTTGTAATTTGTCAACACGTTGGATGAAAAATTGTATAAGTTGTTGCTTGTAAGCATACTTGCTTAAAGCCTCCGGGCGTTCATTTTATAAGGCATCCTTGCCCGTTTCTTGTCAAAGGTGAGGTGCTGTCGCCCACAAAAATTCGGGCAACTGCCGGAGGGGATGCCACTCCATCAGCCCTCGCCCCGCACCAACCCTTCCAAAACCGCACTATCCCACGCCACGCACCGCCGCACTTGGCTCCCTTGCCAAAGGGAGCTGGATTGCGACAAGGCTACTTCTTATCATAAATTGTCTTGCCCTGCGATTCAAGTATATTTAATATCCTCTCTTGCCCTATCTGTCGCAAGACTGAGGGATCGTCACATAAACCCTCGCCCGTATCAGCCCTCTCAAAAGTAAGACAATCCTTCGAAAAGCACTACCACACTTGCCTTTTTATGAACGCTCTGTTGGTTTCGCATCGTGCCCTCGTCAGCCGTTTGGGTTGCCACATCTGTGCATCGACAGCCATTTGTGCCGTTGCATCGTGCAACGGCTCTGTGTGGCTGTCTTTATGCATCCTTGCATAACGGCTTTGTGTGGCTGTCTTTATGCATCCTTGCATAACGACTTTGTGCGACCGCTATCGTGCATCCTTGCACGTTTATGAACGCTCTGTTGGTTTCGCATCCTTGCGAAACTTTGGGCGTTCATTTTATAAGGCATCCATGCCTTACCCGCAAGTTGCGTGTTCTCCCACCCACCAACACACAAAAAGTGTAACCCCACTCATTGAGTGGGGTTACACTTTTTGGTGCCGATGGCGGGGGTCGAACCCGCACGGTATTGCTACCAACGGATTTTGAGTCCGTCACGTCTGCCAATTCCATCACATCGGCTTATTAAAATGTGTTGTAAAACCGCACTGCATAACGGTAATAGCGATTTCACAGTTTGATTATTATATCATAGCGGTAAAATGTTGTCAATAGATTTTCACTATTTTCCAAAATAATTTAGTGTTTTTTTATAAAAAGCCCTTGACAATTTGTTGAAAATGCCGTAAAATTAATATCGAGTAAATATCTATTATAACTCAGGAAGGTCGGCTGTCTTGCAAATTTTCACCAATAAAAGACAGGACGATCCGCTTATTTTACATATATACAATTAAATGTTGAAATGTAAAATCAGCCGTGCAGGCGCTTATGCAGTTTTGCGGCGGCGTGACACGGCAATTCAGAAAAGGAGGAACGCTAACCCATGGAAGTGTGGCTTGCAGTTACACTCTGTGCGGCGGCATTCGTAGTCGGAGCGGCGATATTCGGTTTTGTTATGTACAAAATGGGTATCGAGCATAGAAAAAAGACGGCAGAAGCGCAGATAGAATCTGCCGAGAAGGAAGCAAGCAGGATAGTATCCGAGGCTAACGAAAAAGCTCAGGCAACAAAGAAGACCGCACTGGTTGAGGCTAAAGACGAGATCTTTAAACTCAAAGAAAACAACGAAAAAGAAATTCAGAAACTCAAAAGCGAAACCGAAAGAGAACTCAAGGAACGCAGAGCAGAGGTAACACGCTCTGAAAGAAGACTTCAGCAGAAAGAGGAGAACCTCGACAAGAAGAACGATAAGATCGAACGACTTGAAGAACAGCTCCAGAACAAGAACAAGAAGGCTGAAGAAAAGCTGGCTGAAGCCGAATCCATCAAGAAAAGCCAGATGGATATTCTCGAAAAAATATCCGGCTTTACTTTAGATCAGGCGAAGGAACACCTGCTTAGTATGCTTGACAGCGAGCTTTCGCACGAAAAGGCAGTCAAGATTACAGCTTACGAACAGCGTCTTAAGGACGAATGCGACGAAAAGGCAAGACAGTATATCTCCCTTGCTATTTCAAGACTTGCCGCCGATACCGTATCAGAGGTGGCAGTATCCGTAGTGCCTCTGCCCAATGACGAAATGAAGGGCAGAATAATCGGCCGTGAGGGCAGAAACATCCGTGCGCTTGAACAGCTTACAGGTGTTGATCTTATCATTGACGATACCCCCGAGGCTATAACGCTTTCCTGCCATGACCATGTAAGACGTGAGATAGCAAGAATAGCGCTCGAAAAACTCATTCAGGACGGACGTATCCATCCCACGAGAATTGAAGAAACAGTAGAAAAGGCAAGACGTGAGGTCGAGCTTAAAATCAAGCAGGAGGGCGAGCGTGCCGTTATGGAAACCAACGTCAACGGCCTGCACCACGAGCTTGTAAGGCTCATCGGACGCCTTTACTACCGTACCTCTTACCGTCAGAACGTACTTAACCACTCAATAGAGGTCGCTCACCTTGCAGGCATAATGGCAAGCGAGCTTGGCGTTGACGCAACTCTTGCAAGAAGAGCAGGTCTTCTGCACGATATAGGCAAGGCTCTTAACCACGAGATTGAAGGCTCACACGTTCAGATAGGTGTCGATGTCTGCCGTAAGTATAAGGAAAGCCCCGAAGTTATCCACGCTATCGAGGCTCACCACGGCGATGTTGAGATACACTCTGTTATTGCCGCTCTTGTACAGGCAGCCGACGCAATAAGCGCCGCACGTCCCGCCGCAAGAAGCGAAAACTACGAAAACTACATCAAGCGTCTGCAGAAGCTCGAAGAGATATGCAGCTCTTACAACGGTGTTGAAAAGTCATTCGCTATTCAGGCAGGCCGTGAAGTAAGAATCATGATAAAGCCCGAACAGGTTGATGATGATAAGATGATAGTTCTTGCAAGAGAAATTTCTCAGCGTATCGAGAACGAGATGGAATATCCCGGTCAGATAAAGGTACATCTGATAAGAGAAAGCAGAGCTATAGATTACGCAAAATAAACCATAAACACTCGGGAGCCGTTGCATAGATTTATGTAACGGCTCTTTTTGCTAAAGAGGTATTCTTATGAAGAAGAGATTAACGGCAATACTTACGGTAACGGCACTTTTGCTGACAGGCTGTGCCGGAAATGTCACATCGGGAACGGAAAGTCAGCCGGTGTCGGACGCTCAGAGCGGTATTTCGGATAACGAAAGCAGTGATACTTCATCACGCTATGAGATAATCACAGCAACCGAAATGGCTGAAAAAATGGGGCTTGGCATAAGTCTCGGCAACACGATGGAAGCATACGAAGCGACCGATTGCGAAAAGATAACGTATGAATGGATTCCCGTTGTCGGCGGAAACGAACCGCAGGACTATGAAACCTGCTGGGGAGCGGATGTTACCACGCAGGAAATAATAGACGGTATGAAGGCGGAAGGCTTCAACACAGTTCGTATTCCTGTGTTCTGGGGCAATATGATGGAAAATGACAATACATATACGATAAACAAGGAATACCTTAAAAGAGTTAAGGAGATTGTTGATTACTGCGAAAAGGCAGGCGTATATTCCGTTATAAATATCCACCACTTCGATGAATTTATCATAAGAAGAAATGACCTTGACAAGTGCAAGGAGATATTCACTCATCTGTGGACGCAGATAGCCGAGTATTTTGAGGATTATCCCTACACGCTCGTTTTCGAGGGCTATAATGAATACCTCGGCGGCGATCAGTTTGATTCAAACGGTAATCTCAAGGCACAGTCCGAAACCAATGCTTACAAGATGACCAACACGCTAAATCAGGCGTTTGTCGATGCGGTAAGAGGCACAGGCGGATATAACGCACAGCGTGTGCTTATCGTTTCGGGCTACTGGACAAACATAGATAAAACGACTTCTTCGAGATTTCAAATGCCTGAGGATATGGTAAACGACAGGCTTATGGTTTCTGTCCACTATGTCGACAACTCTATGTACTGGTCGAATAAAATAGGCGGCGAGGAATGGCTTAAATATATCGACAGCCAGTGTGCCGAACTTAAAAAGGCTTTTCTTGATAACGACATCCCCGTATTTATGGGAGAAACGACATCGACCTATCCTGCAAGCAATATGGCAAAGGACGCAACTCACACAGATTCCTCCGAGTGCCTGTCGATTGTACTCGGAAAGCTGACCGAGCTTGGCATCGTTCCTGTTATATGGGATACCGACAGCCATTTCTATTCAAGGACGACTTATAAGATTGTAAACAAGTCGGACCGCAAGGTCATCCGTGAATATTCCGACAAGCTGAAAGCAAACCTTGAAGCACAGCAGTAATAACAAACAGCAGCAACGCTACTAATCACCGTACCGTTGCTGCTTTCAGTTTATATAATCCGATTTATCATTAAATTGTACTGTGAAATATATCGCCAACACTGCTGAAATCATTTTTCGTACCGACAAGACATTAATATTTTCGTGAGTATATCAGTGCAACTGCTCTAACATTGACTCTTCAAAAAAACGCCACTAACCTGAGATATATGTACTAACCTGCGGACGTGTAGCGTTAAGCGTCCCTGAATTGACAGGATATACAATGTACAGGTGGTTATTCGAGTTCCACTAACACCCCGACGGGGTGTGGGTATGGGTAAGGAAAGAGGGAGCAAGAGGGAGAAAACCTAAGGGACAGGGAGAGGGGCTGTCAAGTCCAGCGGAGCTTTAGCGGAGTGCACGAGCCTTGCGTGAGCGAGGCTCAGACTTGTACCTGATCCCTTTGGTTGTCTCCCTCTTTCATATTGACAAGTGTATCTATTCGAATAGCGAACCCGAGAAGTGCTGTCCGACAAACAGAACTATCGGTAGCCTGCTATCATAGTCAAGGCTGAACGATATAACAGAAGCACATTAAACAAAAGACTTTTTCTACAAACAGCAGCAACGCTACTAATCACCGTACCGTTGCTGCTGTTTTTATTATTCTTTTTTACCCTTGTTTTCCGCCAGATATGCCACCGCACTGTGAAGTGCAACATTCCCCTCTCCGATAGCCTTGGCTATCTGATACGGTCTGCCTGTGCAATCTCCGCAGGCAAAGCACCCTTTTACACTTGTTGACATATCACGATTTACCGCAACACTGCCGTTATTCATCTCAAGCCCGTCAAGCAGTACATCCGCCGAAACCGTCTGCTTCAGAAAGAACACTCCGTCAACGGCAATTATACTGCCGTCAGAAAGCATTATCCCGTCTGCGTGACGCTCTCCGTTTACGCTTTTGACAAATCCGGGTAATCTGATAACATTTTCTCTCGAATAATCCGTCTTGTATGACGGACAGAAATAAACCTTCTCTGCAAGCTCCGCCAGAAAATCCACTTCTTCTTCGCTCTCCTTGTTATCGCTGATAACGGCTATCGTTTTCCCTTTATAGAAATTTCCGTCACAGGTGGCACAATAGCTTACGCCCTTGCCGAGAAGCTCACGCTCGCCCTTTATTTCGTTTACGGTCTGTGCGCCAGTTGCCAGAATGACAGCGTCCGCCTTATATTCCTTCTGCCCTGCAAGGAGCATAAAATACCTGCCGATATTATACACTCCTGTAATACGCTCGCAGGTTATCTCTATATCCATCTGCTTTAAGTGAGCGGCGAATCTCCTGTTCAGCTCACTGCCGCTTATTTCGGGCAGAGCAGGATAATTCGATATTATATGCGAGCGTTCGACCTTTGCGCTGAGGTCGGCATTTCCGAAAAGTATAAAGCTCTTGTTGCGTATTCTTGCGTTGATAGCCGCCGATATTCCCGCAGGCCCCGTTCCGATTATCGCTATATCATATTCCGCCTGATTTCCGCCCATTTTTAGCAACACTCCTTCGCCTTATTATCTGCATTTACAGTGATAATATATCACAATTTCCCCGCAAGGTCAAGAAAAATGAAGTGTCTTTCAGACTGTCGAAAAACCGATTATTAAAACAGTATAATGAAATGTATTACCAACACCGCTTAAAACACTTTCCATACCGACAAGGCACTAATATTTTCTTGAGTATACCGGTACAGCTACACTGACGGCGACCTTTAAAAAACCGCACTATCCCTCGAAAAGCACTATATCCTTGCCTCCCTTGTCAAAGGGAGGTGGATTGACGGCAAGGCACAAACTGTTGCTTTATTGCGTTTGCTTGCAGCATATCCGCCTTTTTTATGCTGCAAACTTTTCTGCCGTCAAGACGGAGGGATTGTCATACTAACCCTTGCCCCGTACCAACCCTTCCAAGATACTTCATCCGCATATTATTTAATTTCGTTCACCGGCTTTATACCCGATTATGTCCTTTATAACCTCGCCCGCAATAATAAGCCCTGCCACAGACGGTACAAAGGCGGTACTTCCCGGCACCTGTCTTTTTCCCGGCACCTTATCCGCCTTAGAAAGACAACCGCTTTCACCGTTCGGATCTTCGTTGGCAATGGGCGGTATCGGCTTTTCCTTTGAGTATACCACCTTGAGCTTCTTTATTCCTCTGCGTTTAAGCTCATAGCGCATTACCCTTGCCAGTGGACACACAGAGGTCTTATATATATCCGCAACCTCAAATGCCGTAGGATCGACCTTGTTTCCCGCTCCCATAGAGCTTATAATCGGCGTTCCTGCTTTCTTTGCATTTTCAATAAGTGCTATTTTTCCCGTAACCGTATCTATTGCGTCAACTACATAGTCATACTTGGTAAAGTCAAACTGATCCGCCGTTTCAGGCATATAGAAGGTTCTGAAGGCTGCCACCTTGCAGTCGGGATTTATTTCCTCAATTCGCTCCTTTGCAACATCGACCTTGTACTTACCGACCGTCTTTGTTGTAGCTATTATCTGACGGTTTATATTGGTAAGACACACCTTATCATTGTCTATAATATCAATCGCTCCCACTCCCGAGCGTGCAAGCGCCTCAACGGTATAACCGCCTACTCCGCCTACGCCGAATACCGCAACATGAGATCCTTTCAGCCTGTCCATTGCCTCTTTACCGAAAACGAGCTGTGTTCTTGAAAACCGGTCAAGCATTGTTGTCTCCTACAGAGAACTGTGTTCCCCTTGCAATAAATGTAACGGTCATTCCCTTTTTATCGAAATAGCTCTCAATAAACCGCTTTATCTCTTCGTTTCTCTCGTCCAGCGTGAAATACTGTCCTCCGCAGCCATCGTGAAAATGCAGCGTTACGCCGAAATTGTCAAGTACCGCCCTTTTAAGCTCCGATGCTTCGGTTATGCTTATTGCCATAAGTCGCTCCTTTAAGTCTACCGTTTCTATCTGTTTAATGTACAATATAGCTATTATACATCGTAATACAGCGGCTGTCAACGTTCTGCAACGGATTTTTTCACTGCGTTTTTCTTTTTCAGCAGAGCCGCCGCAGACTGCAAAAAGCGTATATCCTCCTCGCAAAGTCCGCTTATATCAAGTGTTCGGCTTCTCTTATCCTCAAGCCCTAACAGATAGTCTGTCGTAACACCGAATACTCCGGCTATTTTGATTATCGTTTCGGGAGAAGGGTTACGCTCCGACAATTCATAATTGCTTATTGCCGCTTTTGTCACCCATATCCTTTCAGCCAGCTGTTCCTGCGTCATGCCTGCACTTAGCCTTAACTGCTTTACTCTTTCTCCGAATTTAACCATCTGAGCCTCCGTAATGAATATAAACGATCTGAAAACATAAAATAAACAGTTCATTTATCTAAAGTGTAGCATATATCGGATTTCGTACCGTTGATTTTTGTAACACATACCGTTGACTATTCGAAGCCCTTGTGTTAAAATACAAGTACAATATCTCATAATACGCAGATAAAACAAGAGGGTAAAATGAAAAGATCAACAAATGAAAAAGCGGCGATAATTCTTGCCGTGTCGGTCATTCTTTCCGTCACAGCCTGCTCAGCCGAGGGAGTAGCTTATGTTGACGGTAACCAAAGCGGAACCGGATTTTCCTCCTCATCCGCCGCAACAAGCGGTACAATATATGAGGAAAGCACGCTTCCTGCCACCGTCAGCGTTACAACCGCCGCCACAACAACAAAAGCAAAAGAAACAACCGCTGTTTCGACAACCGTTGCTTCAACTCCTGCCATACCGCCAAGACCGCAGCCATCAACGGAAGCAGTTTCTTACAAGCACTTATGCGAGATTTATCAAAAGCTGCAGGAACAGAATAAAGCAATTTTTGCACTCGAGAAACAGCGAAGTGACCTTGAAATTGAACTGTCCGACAGCAAAGGTATCTTCAAAGCAAAAAGGCGTTCCGAGCTTTCAACGGAGATAGCCGGATTGGAGGAACGTATTTCCCGAATGAAAGTCCGCTTATCTCATATCGTAAAGGAATACGGGTATCCGAATGTGGAAGCCTTCTACAAGGCATTTCATAAGTCAGAGACAGCTTATGGGGATTATCAGGACAGCCTTAAGAATTGGAAACAACGGTATGGAGAAAAGCCACAGTCTCTACACGATAGGCTTATATCTAAGAAACAGGACATAAAGGAGCGAGAGTTAACAAGACCATATTCTCCACCAAACCGTGGAAGGAGTAGATAACAAACGAAGGGAGGCAATTGCCTCCCTTCGTTTGTTATCTCTCCGTAAAAGACTGGAATTTCACCCTCTCGCATAAAGATACAAATTATTTTTTTATTTCCTTATCATATATCTTTTTTGAGTATACCACAGTTACAATTGTTGCTAATAATAAATAAATCAACATAAAGATTGTGCCAGTCATCCCACTTGTAAATACGGTTGTAATAATAGTCAATAACCCCGTAATAATAATACATATTGCACCAAAGCGGTTACTCTTTCTCCATGTATTATCATTGTGCATACTCCAAACGGTTCGAACTCCCACTACTGCATTTCGTTTTGCCTTTGTCATAAAATTTCCTAATACAATAAACATAATACCACACAAAATACATGAAATTTTTGCAATGTCAATAACTGCTAGCTCACTACCTGTATTTGACTGTATCCACGATGAATATAGAATACAATAATGCATAATTCCGAACATTATTGCTTGCGAAATTCCTACAACACATAATACCTTTGCAGAAGATTTTGCTTCCATCTGTTCCTTTTCTGTATTTGCATTTTTTGATTTTTTCTCAAATACATAGATTAGCAGATGCCAAAATAGTGTAATAAACAAAATAATTACTGGAAAAATAAGACTTTCTGTTTTACTTCCCCATCTGTCAGTGTTTCCCTCCAAGTCATGATGCATAGGTATAATATCAGGCATAAACTGTAGCACCACACTTGTAACTACAACTGGAATCATTGCTACTGTCCACATTATTTTTTTCATACTTTTTTTCCTCCAAACTGGTTAACCCATATAATTAATTCATCGAACACCGTAGTGTTGATTTCATAATAAACAAAGTTTTTCTCTTTATATTCAGATATCAAGTCTGCGTTTTTAAGTAATTTTAAATGATAAGAAAGAGCAGCCGGTGTAATCTGTAATTTTTCAGCAATCTCTCCGGCATTTAATCGCTCATTTCTCAACATCATAAGAATGGCTCTTCTCTGGCTATCTGCCAACACTTTAAAAATGTTAGTTTCTCTCATATTTTTACCTATTTAAAAATTTCTTTAAATAGATTATAGCATACATTTTGTTTTTTTACAAGGACTATTTAAAAATATTTTTAAATAGAGAGGACACACTGAAAAATCAATGTGTCCTCTCTATAAAAATTAAAATAAAATTCAAACATCTAAAAGCTTAAAATTTTCGTCTCTTGTTATATTATGAGATAACCGTACATCCTTTCCATAATATTTTTATAGTTTTGAAAGCATTTCAATCCGTTCTTCCTGCCATTTTCATTTCATGTTATAATTTGTTACAGGATTTTCTTTCCCTTAATTTTGCCCTTGCGAGCATTCGTAACATGAGGGAAAAGGATATAACACAAGGGGAAGCGTAAGGGCAAACTCACTCGCTACAAATTTAGCATTTACAAGGGTTTGCGGACTTCATGAAGATAAGATATAACAGTTAATAAATGTTATGGATTCGATTAAATCAAAACTGTAATTTGACGCTCTGTTAATGCTATTAAACCCAATCAATAGCATTCTTTACAAGTTTGACAAATGGTTCACAGGTCAGATTTTGGGTAGTGTGTGCAGGAACGATACAGCAGATTTTTCCCTTGCCATAGGTGTGAATCCATACAGCAGGCTGAACGCCGTTCTTTGAAACGGTTTCTGCAAGAATCGTTGTATCAGCATTCGGAATCATTTCCATTACATAATGTTCGTCAAAATCAGGGAATGTGAATTTGCCAATGCCTTCAACAATCGGATGTTCTGCTATCGGTTTTACAGTAAGCGGACATTGTTCGGGATGAGTGATAAAGTTACTTCTTATAACATTTGTGAGGATTGCGTGATTTTCTGTGTAATCAGTAAGTGATGCGTGAAGCATAATCGTTCCCATACCATTCTGAACATCATTCAGAAATTTCTCCGTCCATTTTTCATCACACCAGATTGGAGTAGGAATCTGATCATTTTCAATAGGATCTTTGAAAGACAAAAACAAATCAAACTGCCCGTTGAAATAATCATTTGGGTTCTTTGTGAATGTTACTTCATAATCTGCGTTAAACAGATAGTCCATCATAGGCTTGATGGAATCATCGTGATGCCAGTAATCGTGTACCAAAACAAATACTTTTTTACTCATAAGTTATACGTCCTTTCATCACCGTTTTATGGCTACGTTTTTGTGAATTCTCGTTTTTTTGATGTGCGTTAAATTCCGATTTATCGTTCTGTTCAATCTTGACTTATTATATCACATATCCCCGAAAAAGTAAAGGAGGTCGGTTAGTCCGTCCCCTAAAAGTCGTGATTTACCTCGGCTGTGTAGCCTTCGGTTTTCTCAACGAAGCAATACGCCATCATCAATAACATTCACCGTAATTTCGTTGTCAAGATAAATATTTTCAAAAAAGGTCTAGACATTTTCCTCGTTCTGTGATATGGGACTTCCTGCTGTTACTTTCTTTTCCATAGTAATTCCACCTTTCTGACAGTCGTTTTTAGCTTTTCACATATCTGGGCATAGAAAAACCCCGTATCTAACGGTTTAACCGTCTGATACAGGGTTATCTTTTTATCTACCGAGTTCAAGGCACATTACCAATGTGATGTCTTCCCATTGATCTTGCCTTAAATACTTGCCGTTTGCCTTCTGATAGGCTCTTGCCATCTCAAAGGTTATCGGAAAATCCCATTGTATAGCGATTTTCTGATTAATCCCTATCAGCAATAGCTGCCTGTGCGGCTGATAATACACCGTCTGCCGTATCACAGCAGGAGAGCGGCTCTGCGGTATCGTCTGAGGATAAAACGACCGCACTGACCGAAGAAGCCGCCAAAGAAACCGTAAAGCTGAATATGCCCATAGCGGACAAGTTTTACGCTATCTATAACCGTTGCAGCCTGCCTGTAGATAATTCCGCTTCGGTAACCGATGATAACGGCTTTTGCTACTCTCCCGTAGAAAGCGTTTATGATACTCTCGCCTCGCTTAAAGCCGATACCGAGAAGTATTTCACAAAAGAATATCTTGACAGCACGTTCTATAAGAACCTTGCGGACGAAACCGCATTCTACAAGGATATAAACGGCAAGCTGTACAAAAACACCGACGCTGTTTCAAACGGAAAGAATATATGGGATACTACAGCCTGCGTCATTTCCGATATTACCGATACTGGCTTTACCGCAACAGTGCCTTATCTCGACTTGTACGAGGCTCACCGCAGTGCGAAGATAGAATACCTGCTCGATAACGGAACATATAAGATAAACAGCTGGACATTGAATCTTGACGCTATATAATCGGAAAATCCGTTTTAATATCAAATTATCCGCCGTCACGGAATTAACCGTTGACGGCGGATTGCTTTTTTGCTGAAAAAACTCTATCGTTATTAAAAATGGGGTTTGGGGCGTAGCCCCAAGCGGGATGAGGGCGGCAGCCCCACACTCAGCCCCACATTCAGCCCGGCATGGATGCCGGGCATACACAGCCTTTCACACGGGGGAATGGGTTTTCGGCAAGGATGCCGAAATAAGGACACACCAAGCTTTGCACGAAGCAAAGCCAACAGAGTGTCCTAAAGGGGATAGGGATTGCGGACAAGCACCTTTTTGAAAAAACACTTTTTCTACAAGCTGTTATCCGCCGTCACGGAATTAACCGTTAACGGCGGATTGCTTTTTGTTTGTGTAAATCTATATTTTACAGCATATGCAGCTTCTTTGTAGCATACGCATTCAGCGACATATCAGCCGTATTTCCTGCCAGATACTCATAATATCCCTGACAGCCTATCATAGCCGCATTGTCGCCGCATAGCGAAATATCAGGCATATAGAACTGCTTGCCGCAGGCACTCGCCATTTCCGACAGCTTGTCACGGAGCATAGAGTTTGCCGCTACACCGCCTGCAAGTGCGAGCTTTGTGTAACCAAGCTCATCTGCCGCCGCCATGAATTTTTCCGCAAGTATAGACGTGATAGTGTCCTGAAAGCTGGCGGCAAGCGAATTTACATCAGTTTCAATGCCCTTTTGTTCGTTGTTGTGTATAAGGTTGATAACAGCGGTTTTAAGTCCGGAAAAGCTGAAATCATACGGATTTTTGGTTGCAGGTCTGGGGAGCTTATACTTCTTTGCGTCACCCTGCTTTGCCGCTCTGTCGATATGCACTCCGCCCGGATACTGAAAGCCCATTGCTCTTGCGGCTTTGTCGAATGCCTCACCTGCCGCATCATCGGTCGTCTTACCTACCGTTTCAAGCTCTGTATAGCTGTTTACCTTTACTATATGGCTGTGTCCGCCCGAAACCACAAGACACAGATACGGCGGCTCAAGTTCAGGGTGCGTTATGTAGTTTGCCGCTATATGCCCCTTGATATGATGCACAGCGATAAGCGGCTTGTTTTTTGCAAGCGCAAGCCCCTTTGCAAAGTTCACCCCAACAAGCAGTGCGCCTATAAGACCGGGTGCGTTCGTCACCGCTATTGCATCGATCTCGTCAAGCGTCATATCCGCCTTTTCAAGAGCCTCGGCACATACTCCGGTTATATTCTCGCAATGTCTGCGTGAAGCTATTTCGGGTACTACTCCGCCGTACAGCTTGTGTTCGTCTATCTGAGTGGCTATAACCGACGAAATAACTTTTCTTCCGTCCTCGGTTATTGCCGCCGCAGTTTCATCGCACGAGCTTTCTATGGATAATATCTTCATCTTCGTCATCCTTGTTTATTCTTCTACCGTATAATAGTCGTGATTTTCATCATAAATATCAAAGCCCAGATCCATCAGCTTCTTTGTGTCGGCATAGCGGTTTTCCACCTCTCCGCCATACACCAGTGTAAGTATCTTCTTGCCGTTCATACCTGCATATCCTATAAAGCAGAAGCCTGCCTCATCGGTAAATCCCGTTTTCATTCCGTATACCTCATAAGGAATTGTGGTGTCGGTAAGGAGCTTGTTTCCGTTATCCCAGCTGTGAACATTCCCCTGCTCGTCATATACTATAGCAAGCGGCTGGCAGGTTATATCGCATATCGTCTGGCTCTGCGTTGCCGCAATTGCAAATTGTAGCATATCCTCCGCCGTGGTATAATGTTCATCATCGTGATACCCGTCCGGCACAGTAAAGTGCGTGTTTTTTGCGCCCAGCTTCTTTGCGTAATCGTTCATCAGCACCGCAAAATACGCTACAGCGTCATTATCGCTTATATCATCACCGTACAGCTTCCTTGCCACGTTTACCGCTATGGTATATGCCGCATCGTTCCCCGAAGGAGCGAGCATAGCCGTCAGTATCTCGTTTCTGCAAAGGCTTGAGCCTTCTGCAATCCACGACATACTTGAATCCTGTGCAACAAGCCCCAGCTCACTGCCCACATAATACTCATATTCAGGCGCAGTGTACTCAATGGCAGTGAGTGCGGTAAGTATCTTTGTGGTGCTTGCCGGGAAGACCTTTTTACCTGCATTCTTGCTGTATATCACCTTACCGTCCGTAAGGTCGTAACATATAGCCGCATTGCATCTGACAAAATCGTCACCATATGATTTCACAGGCGGCGCTTCTGTTGTGACCGCTGTGGTGGTCACGGTCGTGGTTGTCTGTGCAGGCATTATCACCTCAACAACAGAGCTGTCACTGCTGTTCTTGTTGTTTTTGCCCATAGTCAGATCTACAGTACCGCATCCTGCGCTTGCCGCAATGATTACCGCCGCAGTAACGCCCGACAGTATCACTTTGAAAATGTTATTCTTTTTGCGTGTCGTTGACATTGACCCTCCCGATAGACAGTGTTCGCTTATTCCTTTTCGCTATCGGCTTTTATTGCGTTGATACGCTGTGTTGCTTCCTGCTTTACCTTATAGGGTAATGTTGTGAGTATCATCTCGACCATTCTTGCATCGGGAGAGAATATCAGCATTGTTCTGCCGTGCGTCTTATGCTTTGCAATGAGATAGTAAGCGTTTATGTTCGTTCCGTCTGAAGCTATTACGGTAGCGTCCGCATTAGTTCCGTTCGTGCCGTCATAAATGCCGAATTCCTCAACTGTATTCATTTTCAGCGTAATAAGACGTTTTCTCTTTCTCTTGCCCGTAATCTTGTCTATATCAAGATCGTCATTCGTAAGTATATATTCATACTCATAGCTCATGCCCGTAAGCAGCCACACAAGACCGAAGAGAGCGCCGACAGCAAGCATTGTCAGAATCATAAATCCGGTAAAGAACGAAAGCCACATAAGCACAGTAGCTAACACCAGTCCCAGTACCGCAATGCCTATTCTCTTTGCCCAGTCTGCACCTGTTGTTGCCTTTTTAACAAGCTGTTCACCAAATGTATCCAAATTGTACCTCTTTCCCGCTGTCCTTTGCGACAGCCTATAACATACTTATTTTATTTTAACATAAAACAAGCTCTTTTTCAAGCGGATTTTGTCTGTAAGCACAATTTCACTGTTTTTTCACCGATAAAACAACAACGCCCACCTTTCGGTGGGCGTACAGTCTGTAGATAAACCTCTTGATTATTTAAAAATGGGGTCGCAGGGGCGTAGCCCCCGACAGGGTCTAGGGGCGGTAGCCCCAGTAATATAGCCCCTTTCCCGGGGAAAGGGGTTTTCGGCAAGGATGCCGAAATAAGGACACGCCGAGCTTTGCACGAGGCAAAGCCATCAGAGTGTCCTAAAGGGGATAGGGATAATAAATCAGAATTTTATCAAATACAAGACTTTTCCCCAAAACAACAACGCCCACCATAAAGGTGGGCGTAAGCTATTTAATTATATCAAATTAAACTAATTCGATAACAGCCATCTCTGCTGCGTCGCCTCTTCTGGGGCCGATCTTGATGATGCGTGTGTAACCGCCGTTCTTGTCAGCGTACTTGGGTGCTATATCATCAAACAGTTTCTTAGCTACGTCTCCTTAGTGATGTAGCCGTAAACCTGACGCTTTGTATGCAGTGTGCCGGCCTTGCCGAGAGTGATCATCTTTTCAGCTGCACTGCGAACTTCCTTAGCTCTTGCAACTGTAGTAACAATCTTGCCCTTTTCAAGAAGCAGTGTTACCATACCTCTGAGCATAGCCTTTCTGTGATCACTGGTTCTTCCCAGTTTTCTTGAACCTGCCATGGATATTTCTCCTTTCAGACAAATTGAAAGTCACTTGTCAATTGTTGTCATCGTCGCTTGCAAGGTCAAAGCCTAAAGACTGGAGCTTTGCTCTGACTTCCTCAAACGACTTCTTGCCTAAGTTTCTAACCTTCATCATATCACCCTGCGACTTGTTGATAAGATCGTCAACGGTGTTGATGTTTGCACGCTTTAAGCAGTTGAATGAACGTACGGAAAGGTCAAGGTCATCGATAGTCATTTCGAGGAGCTTATCCTTGCCCGACTCACTCTTGTCTGCCATAAGCTCAGGCTGTATAGCTTCATCAGACAGCTCTACGAACGGCTGAAGATGATCTACCAGAAGCTTAGCGGCGTATGAGACTGCCTCTTTTGCAGAAATTGTACCGTCTGTCCATACCTCAAGTATGAGTTTGTCATAGTCGGTACGCTGTCCTACACGGGTGTTCTCAACTGTATAATTCACCTTTAAAACAGGTGTATAAATGCTGTCGACAGCAATTATGCCGATTACCGGCTGAAGCTGCTGCTTGTTCTTTTCAGCAGACACATATCCTCTGCCCTTGTCAAGAGTGATCTCCATATAGAGCTTTGCTCCGGGGCCGAGGGTAGCTATATGCATACCGGGGTCGAGGATTTCAATCTCACTGTCGGTCTTTATGTCACCGGCAGTAACATCGCACTCGCCCTCAGCTTCAATATAAACTGTTTTCGGGCATTCGCCATACATTTTTGCAATGAGACCCTTGATGTTGAGGATAATTTCCGTTACATCCTCTTTAACACCGGGGATAGTCGAAAACTCGTGCTGAACGCCGTCAATCTTGACTGACGTTACCGCAACGCCGGGAAGTGACGAAAGCAGAACACGACGAAGGCTGTTGCCAAGTGTGTTGCCGTAACCACATTCCAGAGGCTCAAGTGTAAACATACCATAGGTTCCATCGGGTTTTAACTTAACGGTCTCGATCACAGGCTTTTCGATTTTTTCAAGCATTTGGTTTACCCTCCCACAAGTTTGTCAGATGTTTCATCGGGTTAACGATGTACGAACGGGCTGTATTCCCGCTGAAAGCGGAAAACCGCCCGGTTAATTTTAAATTACGATTTGGCGGGCAATGCCCTCCGCACATATCTCAGTGCGGAATTGTAAATTAAAAATAACCGATACATACCGTGATGTCCACAGTATGAAGAGTTTTCGCAATACTGCTCGACGAGATTATTTTGAATATAACTCGATGATCAGGTGCTCAGCTATTTCATAGTCAAGCTCATCTCTGTTGAATTCACGAGTAACCTTGGCTGTCATAGCCTCTTTATTTACGTCCAGCCATAACGGTACGATTCTGCCGTTTGTCTGTTCGATGATCTGAGCGAACTTAGGGCTCTTCTTGCTTGTTTCGCTGACTGCAACAACATCGCCGGGCTTGATTCTGTAAGAAGGAACATCAACCTTCTTGCCGTTTACTGTGAAGTGACCGTGTGTTACTAACTGTCTTGCTTCTCTTCTTGTGATAGCCATACCCATTCTGAATACAACGTTGTCAAGTCTTGATTCAAGAATCTTGATGAGGTTTTCACCTGCAACGCCGTCCATCTTAACTGCCATCTCGTAGTAGTGATAGAACTGCTTTTCAAGAACGCCGTAGATGAACTTCAGCTTCTGCTTTTCCTTAAGCTGCATTCCATACTCAGAAACTTTCTTTCTGTTGTTAGCGTTTGCGTGACGATTTGTTTCCTTGCTGTATCCCAGTACCATAGGGGATATGCCTAATGCCTTACATCTCTTTAAGACCGGCTGTCTGTCTACTGCCATTTGTCAGTACCTCCGTTTTTTAAATAAATATCGTTTCTGAAGGATTATACCTTCCGCGACACCGAGTAAACTACACTCAGTTTATGATTATACACGTCTTCTCTTGGGAGGACGGCATCCGTTGTGAGGAATAGGAGTTACATCCTTGATAAGTCTAACCTCAAGACCTGCTGCCTGTAATGCACGGATAGCTGCTTCACGTCCGGATCCGGGACCCTTAACGTAAACTTCTACAGTCTTCAGACCGTGTTCCATAGCTGCCTTAGCTGCTGTTTCAGCGGCTGTCTGAGCTGCGAAGGGAGTTGACTTTCTTGAGCCTCTGAAACCCATTTCACCGGCAGATGCCCATGATAATGTGTTGCCCTGAAGGTCTGTGATAGTAACTATCGTATTATTGAACGTAGACTGGATATGAGCTGAACCGTTTTCAATGTTCTTACGCTCACGACGTCTGCGTACTACAGGCTTCTTAGTAGCGGTTGCCTTTGCCATTGTTTTACCACCTTTCCGTAAAGATTACTTCTTCTTATTAGCGATGGTCTTCTTAGGACCTTTTCTTGTTCTTGCGTTGGTCTTTGTTCTCTGACCACGAACGGGAAGACCCTTACGGTGACGTGTGCCTCTGAAGCAGTTGATTTCAACCAGACGCTTGATGTTGAGGGCTACTTCTCTTCTGAGGTCACCTTCTACAGCTACGCCGAGCTGCTCTATAGCATCACGGATCTTAGCTTCGTCATCATCGGTAAGATCCTTGACTCTGGTGTCGGGGTTTACACCGGCCTTTGCCAGAATGTCGTTAGCTGTCTTTCTGCCGATTCCGTAAACGTATGTGAGACCGATCTCAACACGCTTTTCTTTCGGCAGGTCGATACCAGCAATTCTTGCCATATCTTTTTCCTCCTGTTAAATTCGGGCTTAACCCTGTCTCTGCTTGTGCTTAGGTTCCTGGCAGATTACCATAACCTTGCCCTTGCGCTTGATTACCTTGCACTTATCGCACATAGGCTTTACTGAAGGTCTAACTTTCATCTTAATATCATCCTTCCTGTAATTGTTACAGACGAGCATACGCTCGTATTCGTTTATACAGAATTACTTGGCTCTCCAGGTGATTCTGCCTTTAGTCAGGTCATACGGTGACATTTCGACTGTTACCTTATCACCGGGTAAGATACGAATAAAGTTCATTCGCAGCTTGCCGCTTACATGAGCCAGTATCTTATGTCCGTTTTCAAGTTCGACCTGAAACGTTGCGTTAGGAAGCGCCTCAATTATCTTGCCGCTTACCTCGATTACATCTTCTTTAGACAAGCTTGTCACTCTCCTCGGCGATGTTGTCTGCACTTCGGTTCAGAACCGATAACGCAGATCTTAGTTTTTTGTTTGTGATTTCCGCAAGCTCTACAGTAGTCAGTGTCTTCTGTAAATGAAGCGGATTCTTCTTTTTGGGTCTTTCGACCTTGCGCAGCTTGCCGTCGGCAATATACGCAAAACCGTTTTCAACCCTCATGACCGCATAATAGCTTCCGCTGTCATGCCCTGCCATGCTTTTTACAACCATACCGGCTGCAATAACCGTATTGTTCATACGCCCTCCGTTAATTCTTCGGGTGGTGAAGTGAGCTTTCCGTGAGAATAATAGGCTCACCGTTAGTTATTGCGATAGTATGCTCAAAATGAGCGCTGTAGTTGCCGTTAGCCTCGACCACCGTCCATTTGTCCGGCAGTATGCGGATCTCGGCTGTAGTTTCATTTATCATAGGCTCAATGCAGATTGTCATTCCCGGTACAAGTCTCGGACCTCTGCCGGGCTTGCCGAAGTTAGGAACTTCGGGATCCTCGTGCATCTCGTGTCCTATTCCGTGACCGATGAACTTCCTTACCACATAGTAGCCTCGTGACTCACAGTAAGTCTGCACAGCATTTGAAATGTCGCCGATTCTGTTACCGGGAAGTGCCATCTTTATACCTTCATATAAAGCAGCCTCGGTTACCTCGAGGAGCTTTTCGGCATTTTCGGGAACCTTGCCGACCTTGAAGGTGTAAGCATTATCGCCGTTATAGCCGTCGATCTCAGCGGTCACGTCAACAGAAACGATGTCGCCCTCTCTGATGATCTTCTTCTTTGAAGGAATGCCGTGTATCAGCTCAGCGTTCACTGATATGCAGGCACTGCCTGTAAATCCGCCGTATCCGAGCGATGACGGGACAGCGCCTTTTGAAACGATAAAATCATGAATGATCTTATCAAGCTCCCATGTGCTCATTCCGGGCTTTATTGCATTTCCCGCAACGATAAGAGCCTCAGCCGCTATCTGATTGGCTTTCTTCATTATTTCAATTTCTTTTGCCGATTTAACCTGAATCATTACTTTGCCTCAACTGCCGCAAGAGTGAGCTTTGAAGTCTCAGCGATTTCTTCCTGACCCTGTACGGTTATCAGTTTGCCCTTTCTCGTGTAATAATCCTTGAGAGGAGCAGTCTTTTCATAGTATGTTTTCAGTCTTGCGATTACTGTTTCGGGCTTGTCGTCGATACGCTGAACAACGTTAGCGCCGCAAAGATTGCACTTGCCTTCTACCTTTGTAGGCTTGAAGTCTACATGATAGGAAGCGCCGCAGCCCTCGCATACTCTTCTGCCCGAAAGTCTTGAGATTATCTTCTCATCGGGAACAGCGATCTCGATTACCTTGTCGATCTGAACGCCCATAGCGTCAAGTGCCTCGGCCTGAGCAACTGTTCTCGGGAAACCGTCAAGAATGAAACCGTTCTTTGCATCATCCTGTGCGATTCTGTCCTTTAAGATGCCGATTACGACTTCATCGGGAACAAGATCGCCTCTGTCCATACACTCCTTCGCTGCAAGACCGGCGGGTGTGCCGTTCTTTACAGCTTCTCTGAGCATATTACCTGTCGATATAGCGGGTATACCGAGCTTTTCGCAGACTACCTCTGCCTGTGTTCCTTTACCTGCGCCGGGTGCGCCTAAGAAAATAAGATTCATATTAATTCCTTTCTCTTATTCAAGGAAGCCCTTGTGATGACGCATCATCATCTGGCTTTCGAGAGCACGGACTGTTTCAAGGGCAACACCTACTACGATGAGTATTGTCGTACCACCGAGTGAAAGACCTGTGATGCCTGTGAGGTTCTGGAATATAATAGGGAATATTGCGATGATACCAAGGAATATTGCACCTACCAGAGTAACCTTTGAAAGTGAGTTGTGGATGAAATCCGATGTGGGCTTGCCCGGACGATAACCGGGGATAGCACCGTTGTTCTTCTTAAGATCATTGGCTATCTGTACAGGATTATACTGCATTGCAATATAGAAGTAGTTGAAGCCGATGATAAGGAAGAAATAAAGTATTGCATAAACCACATTGTTTGTGCTGAACAGAGCGATAAAGTCGCTCCAGAATGCGTGGCCCGATGTTGCAGTTACACCGAAGAAGTATCCGATCGTTGCGGGAAGCGACATAATTGACATCGCAAAGATGATAGGCATAACGCCTGCCATTGCAACCTTTATCGGAATGTGGTTTGTCTGACCGCCGTACATCTTTCTGCCGACTACTCTTTTTGCATACTGAACGGGAATACGTCTTTCTGCGTTTGTCATCAGTATTACGAATGCAATCATCAATACATAGATAACGAGTATCAGCGGTACGAAGAACCAGTTCTGCGGAGCTACCGAGATCTGCTTGATCAGATTGATAACCATATCGGGAACTCTTGATATGATACCTGCAAACAGTATCATTGAAATACCGTTGCCGATACCCTTCTGGGAGATCTGATCACCCAGCCATATAATAAGCGAAGCACCGGCTACAAAGCAAGCCACGATAGTAATCGCAGCGATGACTCCGTCAAAGCCTTCCGTATAGAGAACAGCACTCTTGTGTGTTGTTTCGTTTACAGTGTTGCGAAGTCCGATGTAGAATGCTATCGCCTGGAATAACCCAATGCCCAAAGCTACATACTTCGTGATCTTGTTTATCTTCTTACGTCCTTCTTCGCCTTCCTTGCTCAGACGCTCCAGTGCAGGAATTGCGACTGTGAGCAGCTGAACTATGATGGAGGCGTTGATGTACGGTGTGATCGACATAGCAAACAGCGTACCGTTGCTGAGCGATCCACCCGTCATAACGTCGAGATAATTAAGTATCGTTCCTTCACCCATCATCTGTTTGATAGTCGAGGGTTCAAGGAATGGAACGAAGATTGCTGCGCCGAAGCGGAATATAACTATTATGAGCAATGTAAATAAAATCTTTTTGCGAAGTGCGGGATCTTTCCACGCGTTTCTAAAGACTTGAAACATTACTCTACCTCAGCCTTTCCGCCGGCACTTTCGATCTTAGCCTTAGCTGATTCAGAGAACTTAGCAGCCTTAACTGTAAAGCTCTTTGTAACCTCGCCGTTGCCAAGTACCTTAACGCCGTCAAGAACCTTAGTTACAAGACCTGCATCGATCAGAGCGTCTGTATCGATAACAGCGCCGTTCTCAAAGCGAGCTTCGAGGTCGGCTACGTTTACAACAGTGTATTCTGTAGCAAAGATATTGTTAAAGCCTCTCTTAGGCATACGTCTTGCGAGTGATGTCTGACCACCTTCAAATCCGGGTCTTACGCCGCCGCCTGAACGTGCCCACTGACCCTTGTGACCTTTACCGGCTGTCTTACCGTGACCGGAACCGTGTCCGCGTCCGATACGCTTAACTTCCTTTGTTGCACCTGCTGCAGGGTATAATTCGTGTAGCTTCAATTGTTACACCTCCTATTTGTTAATGTGCTTATTTAACTTCTATAAGGTGTAAGGAATTATTCCTCAGTAACCTCAACTAAATAAGAAATTTCTTTTATCTTGCCTCTTGTTGCTGCATTGTCGGGCTGAACTGTTTCTGCGCCGATCTTGCGAAGTCCGAGAGAGGCTGCTGTTGCGATGTGGCTGTCCTTACGTCCAACCAGTGATTTAACCAGCTTGATTTTTAAAGCCATTTCGGTTTCCGTCCTTTCTGCAAAGTAAAAGCTTAACCTAAGATCTCTTTTACAGACTTGCCTCTGAGCTCAGCTACCTGCTGTGCATCTCTGAGAGCTGTAAGACCTGCCATTGTAGCTCTTACTACGTTGCAGGGGTTGTTAGAACGAAGTGACTTAGTACGGATGTTCTTGATACCTGCCATCTCTACAACGGCACGAACGGGGCCGCCTGCGATAACGCCGGTACCTTCGGGAGCGGGCTTCATCAGAACTGCGCCTGCACCGAATTTTCCTACTATTTCATGAGGGATCGTTGTACCCTTTAATGAGATCTTTACGAGGTTCTTCTTAGCGTCCTCAAGGCCCTTGCGGATAGCGTCGGGAACTTCGTTCGACTTACCCATGCCAAAGCCTACGACACCGTTGCCGTCACCAACAACAACCAGTGCGGAAAACTTCATGATACGTCCGCCCTTAACAGTCTTGGATACACGGTTCAGAGCAACAACCCTTTCGGAAAGCTCATAATTGCTTGCATCTAAAAGTGCCAAATTCTTGTCCTCCTGTTTTTATTGCGGGTTTCAGTAAACCCTTGCCTTACTGATTAGAAGTTGAGTCCGCCTTCACGAGCGCCATCTGCGAGTGCGGCAACTCTGCCGTGATATACATAACCTGAACGGTCAAATACTACATCGCTGATGCCTGCTGCCTTTGCCTTTTCTGCAAGTGCAAGACCAACCTTCTTTGCTGCCTCTGCATTGCCGCCGAAGCCTTCAAAGCTCTTCTCCATTGTAGATGCACTGCAAAGGGTTTTGCCTGCTTCATCATCAATGATCTGAGCGTAAATGTGCTTAGCAGAACGGAAAACGCTGAGACGGGGGCAAGCTGCAGTACCGCTGATCTTAGCACGGATACGCTTGCGACGCTTGATTCTGCTCTTCTTGCTGTCTATTACTTTAACCATTATTTTTCACCCCTTGCGGTTTATTTCTTACCCTTACCTGCTTTACCTTCCTTGCGGCGGATCGTTTCGTCGGTATACTTGATACCCTTGCCCTTATAAGGCTCGGGAGGACGCTTGCTTCTTACTTCAGCTGCAAACTGACCAACCTTCTGCTTATCAATACCTGTGATAATGATCTTGTTAGGTGCGGGTGACTCTATCTTGATGTCTTCTGTATCGGATACGATTACCTGATGTGAGTAACCGAGGTTCATTATAAGATCCTTACCCTGCTTCTGTACACGGTAACCGACACCGTTTACGTCAAGCTCCTTCTTGAAGCCGTTTGTAACGCCTTCAATCATGTTGTGGATAAGTGTTCTTGTAAGACCGTGAAGTGCACGGTTTTCCTTTTCGTCGTCAGGACGTGTAACGGTAACAAAACCGCCGTCAACCACGATTGACATAGAGGGCTTGAACTCCTTTGTGAGTGTGCCCTTAGGACCCTTTACTGTAACTGTAGAACCGTCTACTTTAACTTCGACGCCGGCAGGAACAGCTATAGGATGTTTACCTATTCTTGACATATCTGCTCCTCCTTAATTACCAAACGAAAGCGAGTACTTCGCCGCCAACGTTGTTCTTGCGTGCTTCTCTGTCTGTCATGATACCCTTAGAGGTTGACACGATTGCAATTCCTAAGCCCTTCATAACCTTGGGCATATCCTTGCTGTTTGAGTAGATTCTAAGTCCGGGCTTGCTTACACGGCGTAAACCTGTAATGACCTGCGACTTGTTCTCAGTATACTTTAAGGTGATTCTGATAACGCCCTGCTTGTCGTCATCTATCACTCTGAAACTCTTAATGTAACCCTCATCTACAAGTATCTGTGCGATCTGCTTCTTCATGTTTGAAGCGGGCACGTCTACTGTAGGATGCTTTGCAGAGTTAGCATTACGAATTCTTGTCAGCATATCTGCGATAGTATCGGTGATCTGCATTACTTACTTCCTCCTTGAAAATTTGTTCTTGAATTACCAGCTGGATTTCTTTACGCCGGGGATCTGTCCTTTATAAGCAAGCTCTCTGAAGCAGATTCTGCAGATGCCGAACTTACGCATATAAGCGTGAGGTCTGCCGCAGATCTTGCATCTGTTGTAAGAACGTGTAGAAAACTTTGCAGGACGCTGCTGTTTAGCAATCATTGACTTCTTTGCCATAGTTGATAGTTTCCTTTCTCTGTCTTACTTAGCGAACGGAGCGCCCATAAGTGAGAGCAGCTCTCTTGCTTCTTCGTCAGTCTTGGCTGTGGTTACGAAGTTGATATCCATACCACGAACCTTATCGATCTTATCATACTCGATTTCAGGGAATATCAGCTGTTCCTTGATACCTGTGGAATAGTTGCCTCTGCCGTCGAACGAATTGGGGTTGATACCTCTGAAGTCACGTACACGGGGGAGAGCTACGTTGAAGAATCTGTCGAGGAACTCGTACATTCTTTCATCTCTCAGTGTTACCTTGACACCGATTACCATTCCTTCTCTGAGCTTGAAGTTAGCTACTGACTTCTTAGCACGGCATACAATGGGCTTCTGACCTGTGATCTGCATAAGGTCGCTCATGATAGCGTCTACTACCTTAGCGTTTTCCTTTGCTTCACCGCAGCCGACATTGATTATGATCTTGTCGAGCTTGGGAACCTGCATTGTGCTTTTGTAACCGAACTTCTTGAAAAGAGCAGGAGCAACTGTTTCCTTATAATATGCTTTCATTCTTGCCATATCGTTTATTTCTCCTTTAGCGACAGCAGCCGGAAGTTACTTTATCCGACCTCTCTGCCGTAATTCGGGGCGTCTGATTAAAGCTCAGCGCCGCAGTGCTTGCAAACTCTTACCTTCTTGTCGCCCTCAACCTTGTGACCTACTCTTGTAGGCTTGTTGCACTTGGGGCATACAGGCATTACCTTGCACGCATAGATAGGAGCTTCTGCCTTTACAAGACCGCCCTGTTCGCCCTGTCTTCTGGGCTTAACGTGCTTTGTTACGAGGTTTCTGCCTTCAACGATAACCTTCTTTTCCTTGGGAGATACTTCAAGTACCTTGCCCTGCTTGCCCTTGTCTTTGCCGGACATGATCTGAACGTTATCGCCTGTCTTGATGTGTAATGTGTTCATTTACGACCTCCGGATTATAATACTTCGGGAGCAAGTGAAAGGATCTTCATGTAGTCCTTGTCACGCAGCTCTCTGGCTACGGGCCCAAAAATACGTGTACCTCTGGGGTTCTTATCTTCCTTTATTATAACGGCTGCGTTTTCATCAAAACGGATGTATGTTCCGTCATCACGTCTGATGCCTGTTGCTGAACGAACGATTACTGCCTTGACAACATCGCCCTTCTTAACAGTTCCGCCGGGGCTTGCTTTCTTTACGGAAGCAACTACTACGTCACCGATGTTAGCGTACTTTCTGCGTGTACCGCCGAGTACTCTGATGCACATAAGCTCTTTAGCGCCCGTGTTATCCGCAACCTTCATGCGTGTCTGCATCTGAATCATGGATTAATTCTCCTTCCGATAAATTTAAAGTAATAAATTACTTAGCCTTTTCGATGATGTTTACTAAACGCCATCTCTTATCCTTGGAAAGGGGTCTGGTCTCCATAATCTCAACCTTGTCGCCGATTCCGCAGGAGTTGTTCTCGTCATGCGCCTTAAGCTTGATTGTACGCTTAATGATCTTCTTGTAGAGGGGGTGGCGGACATTGTCCTTGATTGCTACTACGATAGTCTTGTCCATCTTATCGCTTACAACCATACCTACTCTGGTCTTTCTTAAATTTCTTTCGCTCAAAGTAAAGTCCTCCTCTCTCTTACTTGTTGTCAGCTGCCAGCTCACGCTCACGCTGAACTGTCTTGACAATTGCTATTTCCTTCTTAACAGCACCGATTCTCGTAGGATTGTCGAGCTTGTTAACGGCGAGCTGGAAACGGAGGTTGAATAATTCCTGCTTAAGCTCTACGAGCTTCTTGTCGAGCTCCATTTCAGATAACTCTCTGATTTCTTTAACCTTCATTACTGCTCACCTCCTGTTTCCTTAGTTACGAACTTGCACTTGATGGGAAGCTTGTGCATAGCAAGACGCATAGCTTCTCTTGCAGTTTCTTCGGGAACGCCTGCGATCTCGAACATTACACGGCCGGGCTTAACAACGGCTACCCAGTACTCAGGTGAACCCTTACCAGAACCCATTCGGGTCTCGGCAGGCTTCTCTGTGATGGGCTTGTCGGGGAATATCTTTATCCATACCTGACCGCCACGCTTGATGTAACGTGTCATAGCAATACGGGCAGCTTCGATCTGGTTTGATGTGATCCAAGCGGGCTCAAGTGCCTGTAAACCGTATTCGCCGTGGCTGACTACATTACCACGTGTTGCTTTACCGGTCATACGACCTCTCTGTACTCTTCTGTACTTTACTCTCTTCGGAAGCAGCATTAGTCGTTACCTCCCTCTTTTTTCTCAACTCTGGGTCTGCGTGATCTGTTGTCGTTGTTTCTGCGACGGGGCTTTTCTGTTGTTCTCTGTGCAGGAATCTCACCCTTGAGAACTTCGCCCTTGTAGATCCAGACCTTAACACCGATAACGCCGTAAGTTGTGTTAGCTCTTGCAACGCCGTAATCAATGTCTGCTCTTAATGTCTGTAAGGGGATCGTGCCTTCGTGGTAATTCTCGCTTCTTGCGATTTCAGCACCGCCAAGACGGCCGCTTACCATTGTCTTGATACCCTTTGCACCTGACTTCATTGTTCTGCCGATGCAGCTCTTCATAGCTCTTCTGAAAGATACACGCTGCTCTAACTGCATTGCGATGTTCTCTGCTACGAGCTTAGCATTCATATCGGGGTTCTTAACCTCAACGATATTTAAGTTAACGTCCTTGCCGCCTGCAATCTTTGAGATCTCTGCACGGAGCTTTTCGATCTCTGCGCCCTTAGCACCGATAAGCATACCGGGCTTTGCGGTAAGAATGTGAATCTTGATCTTGTTGTCTGATGAACGCTCGATCTCAACCTGAGCAATACCTGCTGCTCTTGAAAGCTGCTGGTCGGACTTTTCGCCGTTTGCTCTTGTGAGCATTCTCTTGTTCATGATATAGTCACGGATTTTGTAGTCTTCAACGAGTGTATCGCCAAAAGTTGCCTTGCCGGCAAACCAACGGGAATCCCAATCTTTGATAACTCCGACTCTGAGACCGTGCGGATTAACTTTCTGTCCCATTGTACTCCTCCTTATTCAGCTTCTTTTACAACCAGAACGATGTTGGAAGTTCTCTTGAGAATACGATGTGCTCTTCCGTGATCCTTATGTCTGATTCTCTTTAAAGTAACGCCGGCGCCAACGTGGCAGCTCGAAACATAGCACTTGGAAAGATCCATTGAGTGATTGTTCTCTGCGTTTGCCATTGCTGACTTGAGGAGCTTCTGTAAAGGCTCGCTCGCTGACTTGGGTGTGTGCTTGAGGATCGCCATAGCCATGTCGCAGGGCTTGTTTCTGATAAGATCAAGAACAACGCCAACCTTGCGGGGAGATATGCGAACCTGTCTGAGTTCTGCTCTTGCCTCCATTGATGTCTCCTCCTTACTTACTTGTTTTGCTTCCTGCATGACCCTTGTAGGTTCTTGTAGGAGCGAATTCGCCCAGCTTGTGACCTACCATGTCTTCAGTCACATATACGGGAACGTGCTTTCTGCCGTCGTGTACAGCAAATGTATGTCCGACGAAATCAGGGAATATTGTGCTTGAACGGCTCCAGGTCTTGAGAACTTTCTTCTCGCCTGCTTCGTTCATAGCGAGCACTCTCTTCATGAGCGCTTCCTGCACATAAGGTCCCTTCTTGATACTTCTGCTCATTGTATAATTTCCTTTCAAGTGGATTGCAAGTTAATATGCGGCGGATTCTTTACTGCTATGCCGCAAACGCCGCACTTATTAACAACGACTTGTAGTAGTTATTACTTGCTGTTTCTTCTCTTAACGATGAACTTGTCTGTGCTCTTGCCGATCTTTCTGGTCTTATAACCGAGAGCGGGCTTGCCCCAGGGAGTTACAGGGCCGGGACGACCAACGGGTGACTTACCTTCACCACCGCCGTGGGGGTGGTCGTTCGGGTTCATTACAGAACCTCTTACTGTAGGTCTTACGCCCATGTGACGAACACGTCCTGCCTTACCGTAGTTAACGTTCTCGTGGTCGAGGTTTGATACAACACCGATAGTAGCCATGCAATTATCGGATACGTTTCTTAACTCACCGCTGGGAAGTCTTAACAGAGCGTAGCCGTTTTCCTTAGCCATGAGCTGTGCCATGTTACCTGCGGAACGAACGAGCTGACCGCCCTTACCGGGATAAAGCTCTATATTGTGAATAACCGTACCTACGGGGATGTCAGCAAGTGCAAGTGCGTTACCGGGCTTGATATCAGCGTCGGAACCGCTTCTTACCTTGTCGCCTACGTTCAGACCGTCGGGAGCGATGATGTATCTCTTCTCGCCGTCCTCGTACTGAATCAGTGCGATGAATGCTGAACGGTTGGGGTCGTACTCAAGAGTCATAACCTCAGCGTCCATACCGAGCTTGTTTCTCTTAAAGTCGATTACACGATATTTTCTTCTCTGTGCGCCGCCCTTGTGTCTTACAGTGATTCTACCGTAGCTGTTACGGCCGGAGTTCTTCTTGAGTGACTCAAGCAGGCTTCTCTCGGGCTCAACCTTTGACAGAACGCTGTAGTCGGTAACAGTCATACCTCTGCGACCGGGGGTGACAGGTTTATAAGTCTTAATAGCCATTTATATCACTCCTTTATATCATTCCGTCGAAGAACTCGATTGTCTTAGAGCCTTCAGCGAGAGTTACAACAGCTTTCTTCCAAGCAGGTGTGTAACCTTCGTTTCTGCCCATTCTCTTCATTACGCCACGGCAGTTTACTGTGTTTACCTTAGCAACCTTAACACCGGGGAAGAGAGCCTCGACAGCCTTAGCTATCTCGATCTTGTTGGAGTCCTTGGCAACCTTGAAAGTGTACTTGCCCTGAGTAAGCATTTCCATGCTCTTCTCTGTAATAACGGGCTTTAAAATGATGTCATAAGCGAGCTTTGCCATTATGCGTACACCTCCTCGATAGTAGCAACGGCATCCTTAACAACAATGAACTTGTTGTACTTTAAGATGTCGTATACGTTAAGAGTGTTGGCCTGAGTTGTCTTTACGCCGGGAATATTAGCGGCGCTCTTGATAACCTTTTCGTCAACGCTGTTGAGAACGATGAGTGCCTTGTCAGCGCTGAGAGCCTTTAACATATTAACGATTGTCTTTGTCTTGAATTCGTCAGCTGTGATAGAATCAACAACTATCATGCTGCCGTCCTGCACCTTAGCTGAAAGTGCAGACTTTAATGCAAGTCTCTTTACCTTTTTATTTAAAGAGTATGTGTAGCTTCTGGGCTTGGGGCCTAAAGCAACACCGCCGTGTGTCCACTGGGGAGCTCTGGTAGAACCCTGTCTTGCGTGACCTGTGCCCTTCTGACGCCAAGGCTTTTTACCGCCGCCGCTTACTTCTGTTCTTGTAAGCGTTGACTGTGTACCCTGACGCTGATTTGCCAGGTAATTTACCACTGCTGCGTGCATAACAACTGTGTTCGGCTCAATACCGAAAATGTTGTCATTAAGCTCAAGGTCGGACACAACAGCTCCTGTCATATCATATACTGATATTTTTGCCATGATGATCCTCCTCCTTACGCTTTCTTAACCGCATCGGTAATGCACACAACTCCGCCCTTAGGACCGGGAATAGCACCCTTGATTGCGATAAGATTGTTTTCTGCATCGATCTTAACGATAACGAGATTCTGAACTGTTACGTTCTCAGCACCCATGTGACCTGCCATGCCCTTGCCCTTGAATATTCTCGAGGGAGATGAGCAAGCACCCATAGAACCTGCCTGTCTTACAACAGGACCTGTACCGTGAGTTTCCTTCAGTCTGTGCTGGTTGTGACGCTTGATAGCGCCCTGGAAGCCCTTACCCTTGCTAACGCCGCTTACGTCGATAACGTCGCCTGCTGCGAATACGTCAGCCTTCAGAACGTCGCCAACGTTTACGTTGCTGATGTCGTCTAATCTGAACTCCTTGAGAGTTCTCTTGAAGGGGAGGTCATTCTTCTTGAAGTGACCTGTCATGGGCTTGTTTGTGTGCTTCGGTGATACATCGCCGAAACCAAGCTGAACTGCTTCATAGCCGTCATTCTCAGCTGTCTTGAGCTGTGTTACAACGCAAGGACCTGCTTCGATAACGGTAACAGGAACTACTTTTCCTGCTTCGTCGAAAATCTGAGTCATTCCGATTTTCTTTCCGATTAAACCCTTAGTCATGGTTTAAATCCTCCTGTTTAGGTTATTGGTCGGTTTCCCGACTTGACCACCGACACCGATATTGTTTCGGGTTTCCGGTGCCGAAGGTTATTGGTTGGCTTTACGCCAACATAACTCGCTATGGCTTACGCTTCCATAGTCATTTCCACACCTGCGGGAAGTTCGAGGCTCTGCAGAGCTTCAACCGTCTTGTTGGTGGGGCGGATTACGTCGATAAGACGCTTGTGAGTTCTCATTTCGAACTGCTCACGGCTGTCCTTGTACTTGTGTACGGCTCTCAGGATCGTTATTACTTCCTTGTTTGTGGGAAGCGGAATAGGACCTGCAACTCTTGAACCTGTACGCTTGGCTGTTTCAACGATCTTTGCAGCAGCTGCATCAACTGTTGCGTGCTCGTAGCCCTTGAGCTTGATTCTCACTTTTTCCTTAACTGCCATTCTTGTTTCTCCCTTTCATAAGATTTTCGGGGGAAAGATACGGTTTGCGGTATCTATAAAACATACCGTGCCGGGTGTTTCGTATGCTCTCATATAAAACAGGATCTTTTCCCACGGGGGTATCAACCTTATTGCTAACCCTTCCCGTCTTGACGGGAGAACGATCCCAAACTTATATAAAGCACCGAAAACCGCTTCGCAAAGCCGTTTTCGCCCATTCACTGGACATACTCCGTCTGAATTACCGGCATAGCCGCAACCTCAGACATCACAGCATATCATTGCAGTACGCTTTCACGCGCAAGAATTATTATACAGCATTACGATGCGGAATACAAGCCTTTTTCAAAAATTTAAAGATAGAAATTGCAATTAAAAATCTCCGCATTTTTGTGCATATTGACTAATCGGTTTTATGCTATTATTTCCGTTCCGCCTGCCTGTATTCGTTAATTTTTCTGCCGCTTATTTATAATGCTTTGGTATGTAGCGCCGCAGAGCTTCATCGGGTATAGAAAACTGCAAAAAAGTCTGAGGGCAGGTAACACTACCTGCCCTCAGTTTGTAGAAAAAGTATGTTTTTGAAACAAACTTCTAACTCACTACCCCTATCCCCTTTAGGACACTCTGATGGCTTTGCCTCGTGCAAAGCTCGGCGTGTCCTTATTTCGGCATCCATGCCGAACTGCCCCCCTTTCCCCGTGAAAGGCTGTGTATGCTTGGTTGGCTTTGCATCGTGCAAAGCCCTTGTGCATACACGCCCGGCATCCGTGCCGGGGGGTGAATACGGGGACTGGCGTCCCTGCGACCCGCCTTGGGGCTACGCCCCTGCGACCCCATTTTCAAAAATTATATAGGTTTATCGACAGTCTGAGGGCAGGTAACACTACCTGCCCTCGCTGTCACTTTGATTTTATTTCGCCGTTGTTGCCTTTGCGGAAATGTACTCGCTGAATCTGTTGCTTCCGTCAACCGTTTTGAATGACTTCATACGGAAGGAATACGTTGTTCCCTTTGCGAGCGGGGCGACAACCATTGTCGTTACGTTCTTATCTTTGATAACATTTATCTGCGTCCACTTTCCGCCCTTGTACTGTTCAATGACATATCCCGAGGCGATTGTGTTGCGGCTCCAGCTGAGCTTTACCGCCACCTGCGACAACGCCGTTGCATTGAACTTAGCCACGTTCGCAATTCTGGTCGTTCCGGCCATCGAAACATAGCCGCCGTAGGTTGTCTTTGTGCCGTTTGTCTTATACGCTCTTATTCTGAACGAATATTTCGTATCCGGGTTAAGACCCTTGACAATGAACTTCAGCGTTGTGTTATTCTTAGTTACCGCTATCTGCGTCCACTTTCCGCCCTTGTACTGCTCTATCGCATATCCCGTAACGTTAGCGTTACGCTCCCATTCAAGAGTGATCCATGTAGCCGTGGTCGAGGTAACTCTTGCCTTCTTCACTGCCGCAGGAGGAGTTTCCGCCTTAACTGTGGTATAGCCGCTGTAGTTTGTCTTGCCGTCGGCATTCTTGTATGTCTTTATGCGGAATGAATAAGGTGTTGCGTCCGCCAGCCCCTTTACAGTAAAGGTAAGCGTCGTGTTATTCTTTGTTACCGCTATCTGAGTCCACTTTCCGCCCTTGTACTGTTCGATTATGTAGCCTGTAACCTTATCGTTCCTGTTCCAGTCCAGCTTTACAGCTGTAGGAGATATTGCGGTGCCGACAAATTTGTCGGTATTTGTAAGCTGCGTTTTTGCCGCAAGCCTTACATAGTCGCTGTATGCCGTACCCGACGATAAAGTCTTATATGCCCTCATCCTGAACGTGTACGTTGTATCGGCGGCAAGTCCGCTTACATTGTACGAAACCGTGGAGCTGTTATTTATCTTTGCAATCTGTGTCCACTTTCCGCCCTTGTACTGCTCTATCTCATAACCGCTCGCATTTGCGTTCTTATCCCACTTCAGCGAAACACTCGATGAAGTCGCAGATTCCGCCGCAAAGCCTGTAGGAGTTGCAACATCATTTTCGATCTTGATTTCCGTATAACCGAGAATATAGTAGTATTTGTATTTTGAATTGTAACTGTAATCCTGTCTGACCTGAGTTCCGTTCAGATAGAATTTTGCTTTTTTGAGATTATACTCATAGCAGTCGGCATTGATGTATATATAGCACCAGTACGTCTTGCCCTTCTCAAATACAGTCGGTGTTTTCCACTCTTCATCGTCATACCAGTCAATACTTATAAGGCTCATATGCTCAGGAAGATTATGTGAGATTAAATTCTTTGCCGGAGTTCCTCCTGCCTTAGGAGGCGTTATCTGTACATATATATCCTTATCATACTCTTCAAACGGCACCCTCAGACTGTTAATCACTACCGTTCCGTCATTGGAAACCGTGAACAGTTCCTTGTCTTCGGATGTCAGCCAGAATCCTTCTCTGTAAGTATCAAGCCTGCATCGGAATATATAACCGGGAGAAAGCGCATATCCCGACTTAGGCGTTACCTTGAATTTGACCGCATAACAGTTATCTACTATAAGCTCGTCATCGTCGTAAACCTCTTCGTTATATTCCCATGTGTTTAAAAGCGGCGTGACAAGAGTTACCGTATATTTATCAGGTTCCGATTCAGTAAGCTGCAGATCGTTTACCTGTCTGTAAGGCAGGAAGTTGCTGATTTCGACCCCGACCGTCCTGATTCCTTCATTGCAAACAAGAACGCTCTTAAATGCAATCTCGTTAAGTCCGATGTAAATATGGTCTGCCGCTTGCCATTCATTTGCTGGATCCTCAAACCTGCGCATCTTTACTGTGCCTGTTGTATACGCTGCAACGTATCCGCTTTTCAGCTTTACTTTTACAAATATGTTGTATTTGAAGCCTTTGCACAGCTGAAGATCGTTTACTATATTGTTTCCGTAAACATCACGGATATTGTTTATCGTCAGACTGTATTTTTCGGGTTCACCCGACGCAACGCTGACGTCGCTTAACGTCGAACCTCCGTGAAAACCTGACACGACCGCCTTGATTTCCGTTACGGCTTCAAAGTCATAATCAATTATTATTATCTCGTTGATTCTCAGCACATTGCCGTAATTTATAACAGCCTTATACAGCATTGTGCATTTTTCCGTAACCTCCGGCGGCGTATACGACAGATCGTTTATAGCTTCGGGAATTCCTGTGAACGAGCCGAAATTCTTGGATACATACCAATCTACCGTTTTTATCGGATCGCCCGTGCCGTACGGATTGGGAGCCTTACTCAGCAGTTTGATTTCGCCTACGCTGTTGCTGTTGACGGTAAAACGTGTGCGCTTGTTATTGCTCAGCACATAATTATTTCTGTCTGTCTTCAGCCTGCAGATTTCGTCTGCGCCTCTTGCAGCCATAGCCTTCTTTTCGTCAATGCCGGCCTGCGGTGCGGTAAGCAGAGTCGTGTACTCTACCTTTTCTGCAGAATTTGTGATCGTACCTGCTTTAGAAGTACGTACCGCCTTCTCGGTAGGATAATATACCTCTATATCATTTGGGCTAAGCGGCATGGTTCCGCCCAGGAGCGTTATGTTGTAATACTTGTTCTGTAACGCCTCGTCACTTGTAACACGGACAAAATACGGATCGGAAATTATCGTTCCCGTTTTATCGGTCACTCTGCCCTTGCTCTTGTTTGTGATGGTTCCGCCCGTCATAACCAGCGATGCGTAATAAGCACAACCGTCTATCGAGGAGAGCGCTATACTGGAGGTAGTTACTATAGTACCTCCGTTTATCAGAGCAGTAGAATTAAGCGTTCCGTGTCCTCCGCCGGCAAAACCGTTATCCAGCTTTATCGGAGTACCGATCTGTGCGTCAAAATAACCATCGTTGATTACAAGATCCGATGCACTCAGCTTGATCATTTCACAATACATCGCATTGGTACCCGTGTAGCAGAATGTACCTCCGTTTATAACGATCGTACTTCTGTTCTCAGCCAAAAACAGATTCTGGGCTACATCCTTGGCATAGAAATACATCTTACCCGTTCCCACCGAGTCCTCGATGGTCAGCTTACTGTATTGGACGCTTAACAGGTGATCCTGCGAGTCAATACTGTTACCTGTCTTTTTAAGCGTATATCCGGCAAGGTCCAGCGTCTTGTCACTTTCTATAGGCGGACACAATCTCGTCAGATAGTTAGGTTTATATTCCTCAGGGTCGCAGTCAATATCTGCGCCAAGCCTTATCTTAGACTCCTCACTGCCGTTGTATGCCAATCTCAGCTGCCGGTAATTGCGGACGATAAGGTATCCGTCACTTGAATACTCTGTGCTTTCACCGTCGGTGCCTGCGGCACTGATAGGTATGATTGTCAGCGGCAGTGCGGTTATCATAATAGCAAGTGCCGCAAACAAAGCCGTAATGCGTTTAAATTTTATTTTCATAATCCTTTACCTCCTCATTATAATTTTCAAAGTTCATATAAGCCCACTGCTCTTTATTATATTTTACACCGCATTCAACAAAATGACATTACCCAGATGGGTAAATTATGCAATTCGCCTTGAACCCTCATTGCATTTTTTACTATTGCGAAGCTCATCTTCGGTAATTGTGCGGTTTTCCGCCCGAAAGCACAACCGCAGATTTTCGCATATCTCTTGCAGACAGAATACCGGCTAAGGTGGTTTGACATAAGATTCGACAGGCAATAAACAGAAAAACGGGCATCGGTAAATGCCGATGCCCGTTTTTATATTCAGTTTAACCGCTTACCTCTTTGTCCTTACCGTAAGCTCCTTGCTCCACGAACCGTACTGCTTGGTATTTCCGTAAGTCTTGTACGCTCTTATCCTGAACTTATAGCTTGTATTTGCCTTCAGGCTCTTTATCGTACAGCTTGTAGAAGTAGCCTTAGTGCCAGTGTAAACAGTTACCCACTTACCGCCCTTGTACTGCTGTAACTGGTAACCGCTTGCGGTTGTACCCTTGTTCCAGCCGAGCGTTATCGAATTCTTGGCTGTGGATTTAGCCTTGAATCCGCCAACGCCGTAAGGATTGGTATTTACCTTTACCTCACTGCTCCATGAGCCGTACTGCTTAGTATTTCCGTAAGTCTTGTACGCTCTTATTCTGAATCTGTAGCCTGCAGTACCTGCCTTTAAGCCCTTTACAGTGAAGCTTGTGTTGGTAGCCTTTGTTCCGGTGTAGATAGTTACCCACTTGCCGCCCTTGTACTGCTGTAACTGGTAGCCGCTTGCCGTTGTACCCTTGTTCCACTTTAATGTAACAGAGGTACTTGACTTTGAAGAACACTTGAAACCGCCTACGCCGTAAGGATTGGTATTTACCTTTACCTCACTGCTCCATGAGCCATACTGCTTAGTATTTCCGTAGGTCTTGTACGCTCTGATTCTGAATCTGTAGCCGGCTGTACCTGCCTTGAGATTCTTTACAGTGTAGCTTGTATCGGTAGCCTTTGTGCCGGTATAGATAGTTACCCACTTGCCGTCCTTATACTGCTGTAACTGGTAGCCGCTTGCCGTCGTACCCTTGTTCCACTTTAATGTAACAGAGGTACTTGACTTTGAAGAACACTTGAATCCGCCAACGCCGTAAGGATTGGTATTTACAGTCAATTCCGATGTATAATCGCTGTAAGCACCATCCATGACCGCTCTCATACGGAACTTGTATCCTGCTGTTCCTGCCGCTAATCCCTTGACGGTATATGAAGTCGTTGCATTGCTTGTTATCTTTGCAACATTAGTCCACTTGCCGCTCTTGTACTGCTCTATCTCATAACCGCTTGCACTCGTGTTCTTGTTCCACTGCAATGTTACATTGGTGCTGGTTAATGACTTAACCTTGAAGCCGCTTACCGCTCCGAGAGGAGTTTTATGCTGAACTGATTTTGAAACATCGCTGTAATAAGTGCTATTACCTACAGTCTTATACGCTTTTATACGGAATGTGTGTGTTGTTGCCACACTCAGCTTTGACACCGTGTAAGTAACCGTGCCGTTCGATGTAATCTTTGCTACCTGTGTCCACTTTGCTCCGTTCTGCTTTTCGATGATATAACCTGTAGCATTTGCGTTTCTGTTCCACGAGAATGTCACAGATGAGTCGGTTTTGCTCTTTATAGCAAATCCTGTAACGGCAGGGAGCTTGATTTCAAACGACTTATCTACACTGCCTACATATCTTCCGACACCGGTTACAGTTACCTTTGCAGTACCGATATCCTTGTTATCGAAATATGATACCGTGTAATCCGTCTTTTCAGAGAGCGCCTTTCCGTCATACTTTACCGTTACAACGGGTTTTATCTCTTTTCCTGTATAATTAAATGAAGTTGCTGAAAGCGTAATCGTTGTATTGCTCATAGTTACGGGAGCAACAACAACTACGCCGCAGGTTGCTTCTACCTGAACAGGCTCGGGTTCCTTTAATGTGGGTATTCTTACTGTTCTTGCAGTAATCTTGCAATCGCCCGTCTTGAGTGCCTTTACCTTGAGTATCTGAATGTTGGATTCTGAATTGTATGTGCTGTCAACTATCTTGAGGATACTCTCGTCGCTTATCTCCCACTCGATCTTTTCGTTTGCTGTAGTGGGGTTTTCCTTGAGCGCTATCTCATAAATATCATTTCCTGTAAGCAGTGTATAACTCTGCGAGGAGAATGTCATTGTTGTTACAGGCGTATAAGCGTTGACCGTAAACGATGCGCTGACAGGCGTAAGGCTGTCTGTTGTTGCCGTGATTACAGCTGAGCCTTTAGCGTTCTGTACCGTAACATTTCCGGTGACAGAATCTACCTTTGCTATTTTTTCATTACTTGATGTCCATATAATATTATCGGTTGATGACTGACTTGAATCAAGTATGGATTTATCGAGTACCGCAAGTGCGTCATATTTGCTTCCGACTTTAAGTGAAATGTCTTTGAACGGGAAATTGATTTCAGTTATCGGATTAGCCTTAACTACGGTTACCGTAGTTGTAACATATAATCCTCTTTCGGAATTTTCGGTCGGAATTACCTTGGCGGTAACTATTACAGTGCCTGCCTTCTTGGCTGTCAGTATGCCATCGTCCTTGGAAATCTCAGCCTTTGTTGTATCATCGACAGACCACTCTATCTTATCCGTTGTATTGGAAGGAGTAAACTTGGCGGTAAACTGTGTCTGATGATTTTCGGGAACAAATACGCCTTCCTCGGTAACTTTGTTTTTGCCGTTCCACAATTCAATCTTAGTAGCCGGCACAAGTATTGTAAAGTTCAGCTTTTTATTGACTTCGCCGCTGAGCGAAGAAATCTGCATTGTAAATGAGCCTTCTTTTTTACCTGTAACCGCAACTTTAGCTGTTTTTCCGTCTTCTGAATACGCAATAAATGCTGCGGATGCGTTTGTGTTGTTTGCCTGAATTGCAACAAGCAGACAGTCGTCACAATCGGCGCTTTCCTGCTCTATGGCAATGTCTACATACATTATCTGATTTACGTCAACATAAAGAACTGCGTCATTGCCGATCATATTGCCGTCGCTGTCAAATGCGTTGATAGCCTTAGCGGGATTTTCAACATTTCTGTTTACAATAGAGAAATACTTTTTGATTATTCCCGTGAAATTCAACGATTTGTTGAAGTTAAAGGTTATATAAGCCTCGTCGCCCGGATTTTTGTTATTGGTATAAGTTAATGTGTAATCAACATTTTCGGTCAGTTTTTTACCGTTATATGTAACAATGGGTTCGGGTCTTATAGGCATACCGCCCATATATCCCTGGTCGGGAATATCTTCAACGAATACTTCATTATCTTCTGTAACGTCTTTTTTGGTAATCTTGAAGAAGTTCGTAGCCTTGTATGTACCTGTGTAATTTCCGATACCCGTAAATACAGCCTTCGCAGTGCCTACGTCAAGGTTATCAATATACTCAACAGTATAATCAACATTCTCTTCGAGCATTACGGCATTGTTGTTGATGTAGAGATTGTATTCGGGAATTATATAATCACCCGTATAAACCTGAGGTGACGAGATTCCGACAACCTTTGCCGAACCGATATTTTTTGGGGTTATTTTATATTCCGTAACAAAACTTCCGCAGTAATTTCCCAAACCGTAGAAGGTCGCTTTTGCCGTACCAACGTTGACATTATTAGTATATGTTACCGAAATATCCTTGTCAAATACAAGCTGCGTGCCCCCGTACCTTACAACAGGATCGGAAGCAGGCTTAAGCTCATCGCCGTAATTATATATCATATCCCTTATAACAGGACGTGTAACAGCGTTATCACTTATATTGGCAGGAAGTATCTGATAAGTGCATACCAGTTTACCGTTCTGAGAAGCAGATGTAATACCATTTACTGTAACTGTAACAATACCGGAATTAACAACATCATCCGAATATGTAAGCGTATAATCCTTGTCTTCTTCAAGAACATTTCCCGCACGGTCGGTAACCTCGGGCTTCTGCATCTGTATTGTTCCGTTATATGTAACATTCTCAGGCATTTTACTGATTTTGAACGAAACAAATTTATCTACGGATTCCACTACTTCTATTTCACAGGTAGCGGAAATATTCTTGGGATTCGGTTCTTCGATTGTCGGTGTACGCTTTGTTGACGCAGTTACCTTGACAACACCCGTCTTAAGAGCCTGTAACTGAAGCTTTTTTACGTTGGGTGTATCTCCGTCGGATTCCCCGATGATTTTTACTATCTCTTCCCCGTCAGGATTTGAAACGGTCCATTCAAGAGGTTCGGTTGCCGTATTCGGAGATTCGGACACTATTATGTAATCAGTATTCTTCTCGTTCATATCAAGAAGATATCTGTCGCTTGTAAATTTCAGGACAGAAGCAGGCGAAGAAACATTGACAACAAACGAAGCCTTGACAGGCTCTACGCTGTCAGAAGATACTGTTACGGTAGCAAAGCCGCTCTTATTCTGCGCCTTGATCATACCGGTTTCATCAACCTTAACTATGCTTTCGTCGCTTGAAGTCCATACAAGACTATCTGTTGATGAGTTCTTTTCATCTCGTATAGTTGTTTTTAAATGTGAAAATGCGTTATATGTATCATTTACGTTGAGATTTACAGCATCATCCGTTGTATAATCAAACTCAAGCTTTGTTATGGGATTTGCCTTAAGTATTGTAACAGAAGTTGTTACCTCAAAATCTCTCTGCTTCAAGCCGTAAGCCGCACGCTGTTCTTCCGTGTAATCGTTCATTTCATAAAGAGGATTAACGGCTCTTGCAGTTACTGTAACGGTACCTGCCAGCTTTGCTGTAATTGTGCCTTCGGACGAAATTTCAGCCTTGGTATTGTTGCTTACGCTCCATTCAATACCGTCAGTCGTAGTAGAAGGTGTTGATGACGCAGTGAGATAAAGCAGATGATTTTCGGCTACAGTTACGCCCTTGCCTGTAATTTCTTCATCACCGTGTTTGAGCTTTATAGAAGTTATAGGATTAAGCACAACAACTTTTATCTTCTGATTTGCTTCGCCGCTCTTTGTAGCGACCGTTACCGTATATGTACCGGGCGTCACACCGTTGATATTGAGTTTTGAAGATAAATTACCGGCGGCTCCTGCCGTAAGATTGCATTTAATTCCTTTAGTGTCGCTTACTGCGAGAACGACTTCATCATCGCAGTTTTCAACGCCTTCGCCAAGAAGAATATTAAAATCGCTGCTTTCTCCCTTATCAATGTAAACGGTAATCGCATCTGTTATGGGATAGTTGCCCTTAGCAGTACTTACCAGTACATTTTTGGATGGATTGAGGACATCATTTCCCGATGTCGTAATTATCCACTGCGGTACATATTGCTCTATCTCATCGGCGAAAGTCTGTATCGACACAGACCCTGCTATAAGTGACAAAGCAAGTATTCCCGCAAGCGTTTTCTTAATACAATTAACAATCATTGCTTTTTTTCCTCCCGTATTATTTTCATAATGTAACAACGCATCAATGCATTTATAATATTATAACATCTTGAGAGAAATTTGTCTATACCACTTTCTACTAAACCAAGCTAAAATAATTGTGAAATATGCATAATAATTACAAATTATTCAGCGTGTCAAAAAAGTATTTTTCGACACGCTGCAGACGTTGAGAGACACACGCAGACAAGGAAACCGCTCCGACAGGCGTACAAAGGTACGTTGAGGAGCGGTTGACACAGTAAGCAAAAATGCTTTCACACAGCCGTAAAAAACGGCTGTGTGAAATTCTTTTTATTTATCGGATTTTTAGTTTGTGCCTGTTTACTTTTCTGCATTTTTGCGGTGCGTGGGTTTATCGACAGTCTGAATAATTACAAATTATTGTGATCCTTTCAGTGCTTTTGCAATACTCCTGCCGGCAAGCTCGGCTGAGTATCGCATTCAGAGCGTATGACTGTTCTTCGCTGTCATACAACTGTATGTCGCTGATGTCATACCTTGTATTTGCGTCATAACTATTTTGTTCCCACTCACCGCTTGATGTCGAGTAATATCCCAACATATAATCGGTTTGTGAATAGAATGTTATTGACGAAACGTCAACAGGGTAATAACCTTCAAGCAAATCGTCACGATTAATGGATATCTGTGTCCACCACTGATCGTCACTGAAGGTTATGCCACCCACAATGGCAGATTGTTCCAGTGTAGACAGCGCCAAGGATGCCGCCACTATGCCTGCGGTCAGCTTCTTGAATCTCATACTTATCCCTCTTTCATAATTATTTATACAAAAGGCACAGTCCACCCGTGCAGACTATGCCTTTATTACCATATTGGATTTTACGCAGAGATATTGTGCAGTATTTACAGAGGTGCTATTATAGAGCCTCCCCCCCATTTACATAAATTGTAATTTGTTATCTTGCACATATCTCTCACCATTTCATAATATAATCTGAATATTTTAATTTCAGTTCACTTTTTTAGTATATCACTATTGTTAATTGTTATCAAGTATCAATCCGATAATTGCCACAGTATGTGCATAAATATTCAAGCGGTCACAGCATATCACCGTGACCGCTTATCTGCTAATTATCGCTTTGTTTGACCCCGCCGTTTCGCCACGCTTAGCCAACCTCAAACATTTTCAAAGGCGGAATTTACAGTGGCTTTCAGCCACAGGCGGAATTTGAGGCGGCTCACAGCCGCCCGCTTAGCCGTTGCCGACTTCTACAACGTAAATATCAACGTATTGCAGACCCCATGCGCAAGCATCGTCATAATGCTCCTCTGTACTGCCCATATATACGTCTACAGGAATCGTACCTGCCATCATTCCGTTGCCTGTATCGGCGGCAATAGCATAGCCGTAGCAGATATTATCATACTGACCGACTATATAGAGCTTCGAGCCGTAGGGGATAACATTGGGATTTACCGCAACTGTACCTATCTCAGCCATTCTGCCGCTTGCGGTATACGCACCTTCGGGCGCTGTATAGGCTGTAGCCTTGCCGGATACCACATACTCATAGTCAACCGGTCTGCCGTTCCTTAGTACGATAGATGTATCATCTATCTTGCAATAAGGAGTTACGATCGCCGCACCCTCGGCTATAACCTCGTCAACCTTCTTGGTTACTACCTTTGTGGTCTTCTTTACATCCGTCTTAACACCATCGATGTAGGTGGTAGTCGTTGTAGTTCTTATCTTGCCGTTGACACCCTTTGTACGAACCTCGCTCTGACCTATAGCCAGAATGTTGCTCGTTACGGTGGATGTCTGATAAGGGATAATCTTATCCTGTTTTTCAGTCTTTATCTCGACTCTTGAAACCTTTATCTCGGCAGGTCCGGTTATCTTGGATTCAAGCTCCTCGCTTACCATATCGTTCTTGCCGAGTGTTATTTTCGCCCTTTTCAGAAGCTCTGAAACCGTGTTGTCAAGGCACTTTACGGTTGTTGTCTTTCCATCTGCCGTAATCTTCACGTCATAGGCTCTTGTAACAGCGATCTTCTGTCCTTCTTTAAGAACAGCCGTCTTTGCAGGTGATACCTTGTCATATTCGCCAAGCTCAACGCCTGCCTGGTCAAGCAGCTGTGCCACTGTAGCATCTACGCTGTGTGCAGTGGCGGTCTTCTTGCCGCCTTCCAGAATATCAACGTCAAAGGCTCTTTCGATAGTAAGAGTGGCTGTTGCCACGTTCTCCTCAAAGCCGGTGAAGTCTATCCTGTCGTATGTGCCGAGCGTTATGTGGTTCTCTCTGAGAATCTCATACGGGTCGGCACTTACCGTATAAACAATACGCTTTTCGTTCTCATCGATTATCTCAACGTCATTTCTGAAGTAGAGCAGACCTGTCATAAGGAATACTCCGAAGATACTGCCGAATATAAGCAGTATTTTAAGTGCTGCGTTCTTTGATATGCGTATTGTCAGTCCGGTGTTTCTGAATCTGGGAAACATATATCCGCCTTTCGTCATCATATCGGTAGGTTTAAGCAGTACCCATACGGGCATCACGGCATTAAAATTACGGCTAAATCCGTCTGTCACCACTGACCGTGTACGATAACTCTCCGTGCGGAGAGAACCGCTGCTACGTTTATTATCGGGCTTTTTTCAAGCTCTAGACAATTATAATTTCCGTTTTGCAAAATGTCAAATAGCTTGGGGCAGTCATTTTTGGTGAAAATGCACAAGAAAAAGCTGTAACCGTTTTGTAACCTTTTTGTTACCGTTTTGTAATCAGTTAAAATCTGGCTATTATTGACTTATTTTGTAATTTAATTTGTTAATCTGCCCAAAATTGAAGTTGGGATTTTTGTTGTGTTTTTAGACAAAAATAATTATACAGATTTGTAGGTTTTGGTGCAGATGCGTTGTGAAATGGTAATAAAATTACACGCAAAGGGCGGACGGGCAAGTGGAAAAACAGCCGGTAATGTAGCAGGAAAGCCGATTTATGAGCATTTTTAAGGTGACTGAGGGGTGAATGTAAACGTATACTTGCGTGAAATATCGGGGGCTGTCTGAAGGCGAAAATATGGTCGTGACGTGTCCTTTATATATTATAATAGTATAGCCCGCATTTTTTACCTTTATGAAAGACACATGGTGATGAATTATGATGAAGATAGCGGCAACGGCAGAAGCGACAATTGATGATTTATGATGATTTTAAGGGCAGAAAAAAGCCGCCCGATGTGAGCGGCTGAATTTTGTGATACTATTATAATATAAAGGCGGTCGTACGAGCGGAAAAATCTCACGCATAAGTTAATACACCGAATATATTTTGCTTATATATTACTAATTTTAATTGTTTGATTTCCAATCAAGGATTTCTTCGGTAAGTTTTTTATCAAGATCAATGCGCATAGCTTTGCATTCGGCAGGGGATTTTTTGGCAGATGAGAAGGACATATTTACAAGCGGATATTATTGGTTTAGTATCAAATTATTTATAAGCAAAATTTTAATACGAAAAGCTGTAGTATATGAATTTCTGCTTTTTCAATCAGCAAAATGTGATTCAACTTGTATACATATGATATTGACTATTTTGAATTATAATGATATAATTGATTTGAACCAATTTATCAACAATTGCCTGATTTTTAAGGAGATTTAATTATGACTCAGAAAGAAGTTATAGGTCAATTAAGCGATATCTTAAGCAAGTCCGGCATGGATAGCACTATCAGCATAAGTAATAACACCAACGAAATAGCCGATATTATGGTCTATCAGGAACCCAAGAGACAGGAATATCTTTCTCTGAACAATAAGTCTCTGTTCCCGTTTGAGGCTATTGTAAACATATTGTATAAAAACGGACCTGATGATAACTCTCGTTTTGAGGATACGCAGTTAACGATTTGCTTTTTATTGAAATATAAATGCGAGTACATTGTGGAGTACGGAAATTCATGCTTTCACGGTTATATGATTTGTGACAAATCCCAATCTGATCACGAATTGCAGGGAACGGATATAGCAGAATCTTATCTTGAGAAATGCAATGAGATTTCCAGAACAGCGCATAATCTGTCAGATGTTCTTGACGATTTTGCAGGTACGCTTGAAGTTGCATACGTTGACAACTCTGAGGCCGCCGAAATCGGCAAAACAGTCTTTTCGTTTTTAGAAAATAATCCATCTGAAATTGATCTGCTGCTGCACTTTGCATATATTTCTCTTCAGATATATGTATATGATGACGATGATGTATTTGGCATAAAAGATATATTTGCTAAACTTATTCAGATAAATGCTGAAAATAGCTTTCTTGAGTACATCCAAAAAGAGGATTTGGGAGTAGAAGGCTACAGTTTATCTTTATCAATAGCTGCTTTGCGTTTATTCAACGAAGCAAAGAATTAAACCTCTTTTTGCAAGTTCACGGATATATCATTAAATAAGATCTGATAAATACTATCAAGTCCTCGGTTTATAAACAAACCGGGGGCTTTTCGCATAGATGTTTAATTTACATTGCTCAAAAAATTGAAAAATCAACGACAATATATGTGATTATTTGGCTGACTTCCAACCGATGATCTCCGCCGAGAGCTTCTTATCAAGGTCAAGACGCATAGCTTTGCATTCGGCAGGGAATTTTTTAGCGGCTGAGAAGCACATATTTACAAGCATATCAGCACCGACGGGCAGAGCTTTTTTCAGTACGCTTTCAGGGAACACAAAATGCGTGCCGTGTTCATAGAGATACACAGAGTATTTGCAGGAATGCGGGCGGGATCTCAGGCGGTTGTCCATTCTGCGTATGTATTTTGCGGTATCCCAGAGAGAATCGTCTTCCGCACCGACAAGAACGAGCCTGCCGCCGATATTCTCTACAGGTATAAAATGCTCCTCTTTAAGCAGTCCTGCGGCTTCGGAATCATCGAACACATCCTTTGAATATGTGGAATCGCCGTGTTCTTTAGACGCTTTGGCTATCTTCTGCCAGTACTCAGGGTGCTTATAGACAAATGGCATAAAGGGTACGGGTTTACCGCCTATCGACACGATAGATTCGTTTTCGACAGGCCATTCCTTACAGCCGTCACGTTTACCCTGTGCGAAGCCCTGCCATACAAAGTCGCTCGGGGTCAGGGCAACAGTGAGCGTGAGGTCATGATAATATGAGGCGGCGACAAGAGCGACTGTGGCTGTTGTAGAGGCACCGACAATGCCGATTTTCTTGTTGCCGTGCGCTTTGAGCCATTCTATAGCCGAGCCGATACGCTCAAGAGGATAGTTGTGGTGGCTGTAGTTCTTCTTTCCGGGCGACATTGACATTACGTTAATTCCGTAGGTATGAAGCCATTTCACGCAGGTTTTGCCCATATAGTCTTCGGGGTCGTCACCGAGCATTGCTATCATTGCGGTATCGGACGGGGTTTTACTTTCCCAGTATGCGCCGTAAAAGCCGTCGGCTTCGGGTTCAAAATGCAGATGTTTCATAGGTTGCTCCTAATCAATTATATTTAGTTAGTTTTCGCTAACGCTAATAAGTATAGCACGGGTAGAAGGAGATGTCAAGAATGTGCAGAAAAGGTTGGAGCGATTAAACAAGCGGGAGATTGCTCCTTTTGAAATGATGTAAAATTCATGTAGGGTTAGTGCTTTCTGAAAAATAGAACTATCACTCTTGGCTCCCTTGTGTAAAGGGAGCTGGCACAGTGCGGTACAATATTTTCGATGTTACTTTTAATATCAGGTCGAAGATTTTTTTATAAATTAATAAGATTTCCGTCACTGTGACTGAGGGATTGTTAACGAAGGTGACGACAGGGCTGAAACAGTTTGTAGCAAGCAATCCCTCCGTCTTGACGGCAAAAAGTTTGACAAATCAAAAAGGTGGACGTATCACAAGCAAAACGCAACAAAGCGACAGTTTGTGCCTTGCCGTCAATCCACCTCCCTTTAACAAGGGAGGCAAGTGTGATGGTGCAAGCAAGGGATGGTGCGGTTTTGGGAGGGTTGGTGGAGTGACAATCCCTCCGGTAGTCGCCCGAATTTTTTCGGGCGACAGTACCTCACCTTTAACAAGGGAGGCAAGGATATAGTGCTTTTTGAGGGATAGTGCGGAAAATCTCATTGATGGTGCTGATGGGTATCAATCCCCACCGTCTTGCAGACAGAATAATTGCAAATATACCAGCGTTTGATATATCGCATAATAAAGCCGAATTTTCAAGTCTTTCGCTTGTCTGCAATCCACCTCACCTTTGACAAGGGAGGCAAGTGTGGTGGTGCAAAGCAAGGGATGGTGCGGTTTTGGAAGGGTTGGTGCAAGCGAAGGATGGTGGTGAGGCAATCCCTCCGGTAGTCGCCCGAATTTTTTCGGGCGACAGCACCTCACCTTTGACAAGGGAGGCAAGTGTGATGGCGCAAAGCAAGGGATGGTGCGGTTTTGGAAGGTTATGCGGTGGAGAAGGGGGGGTGATAATAATATAAAAAAGCGGTCACAGCTTGTCGCTGTGACCGCTTATCTGCTTTATTGCTTTGTGTAACTCCGCCGTTCTGCTAATCTTAGCTGACCGCCGACAATTCCAAAGGCGGAATTTGAGGCAGCTCACAGCCGCAGGCGGAATTGTCAGCGGCGACTCGCCATTAGGCTCTGGATTTTATTATGTCGACCATTTCGCCGACGTTCTTCATCGAAGAAACCTCGCCCATCTTGAAACGGATACCGAATTCGTCTTCTACAGCGGAGATGAGGTTGATATGCTCAAGGCTGTCCCAGTCCTCTATATCATCTGCTGTTGTGCCTGCTTCGACCTCGATCTCGTCATCGTCAAATACGTTTCTGAAAACCTCGTTTAATCTTTCGTAAATTTCCTGCTCGCTCATTTTACTTGTTCCTTTCTACAGTAATATACTTGTTTTTAGGCTCGTAGCCCGAAAGCGAAAGCTCCCATACGGTGTTGCCGTCTGCGTCCTCGCTGACCTTTGTAAAGCCGAAGTCGCCGTACAGCTCCTTCACCATTTTATTCTTTGCGGTGGGGTAATAATATCCCTTTACCGTCTTAAGTCCACGCTGTTTTGCTCTGTCACAGAGATTGTCGAGCATTGCGTATTCCATATCACGCTTAAGCACACGGCAACTCATAAGCCATAAATCTATGTCGAGCGTATCGCCGTTCACCTTTCCGATAACTACCGATACTATGCCGTTGTCACCAAACTTGTCGGCAAGCATGCCGTACAGCCTGATATAGCTGTCATCTGCGAATACCTGCTCCATTTCTGCGGTCGTAAAACGCTTTGTGGTGAGGTTGAACTGGTTGCTCTTGTTTGTAAGCTGTGTTATGCGGGGGAGATAGACAGGCAGGAAGTCATCTATCACAGCCACCATCTCAAGACTGTGAAGATACTCGCCGTAGTCGGTGAACTGTGCCTGCTGTGCGGCTCTTACCGCATTCTCCTTGTACATTTCGTTACGCTTTAAATCATCGCTTGAAAAAGCGGTTATCTCAAAGAAGCGTGAGCGGTCTACCACTCTTATATAATCCTCCGGACGCTCCATTTCGGGAACGGCTACTGTAGGCAACTGTGCGGAAACTATCGCACGCTCGGCAGGGTTGTCGTCAAGGAATACGAGCGCATCCTGTCCGATGTTAAGTCCTGTCGCTATTGCCTCGATGTTTCTGTCCTTGTTATCCCAGTTTGCCTTTATCATTATGAAATCATCGGGTTTTAAACTGCCCTCGGGGTGATTAAGACCTGCAAGGGCGTTTTCTTCATCGTTCTTAGAGCAGACGGTCAGCATTACGCCTGTATCCTTCACAAGTCCGAGATACTTCTGAAATTCGGCATAGACCTGTCCCATGTGAGTTTCCTGTCCGATTTCGATGCCGTCAACGCCGTCATCTCCGACAACTCCACCCCATAATGTATTATCAAGGTCGAGTACAAGCGCTTTCTTGTTCTTGCCAAATACCGACTTTATTATTGCCGCTAAGTTGAAAGCAAAGTCGGGTATCGCAGGAACGCACATTGCGTACTTGTACAGGTGCCAGTAGGACGGCTCGCTCCACTTGTCAAGACCGTAGCAGGCGCTGACATAGTTTATATCATTGATATAAAAACTCTCGTGCGATGCGGCATAATCGGCAAATGCTGTGTTCAGCCTGTTTATGAAATTCACTCTGCCTCGGCAGTCAAACGCATCACGGTTGCCCATAAGTCTGAAATACGGCTGTTCGAAGTTATTCTGGATCACGGGGCAGTGGTAGCGCTCGGCTATCTTTTCCCACATCGTTTCAAAATATTTCATCTGCTCGGCAAAAAGAGCGTCTGTCTGCTCCTTGCTGTCGGTTATCGCAGGATATTTCAGAATATTGCGGTTTGATGTGTGAACGAAAATAAGGTCGGGTGAGAAGTTGTCGAGCTCCTCATTTCCGAATACCGCATCCTGCCAGTAACGGTTGTACTCCGACTCATAGAAGGTCGGCTCGATGCCGTAGTTCAGCAGGAATAATTCGAGCATATTTATTATATCGTTCGTGGTTGAGCCGCCGAGAACGGCGATTTTTTTCTTTATACGCACACTGCCGTCTGACAGGAGCTGTCTTTTTATAGAGCGTTTCTTTTTCAGCAGATAACCGCTGTCGAAGGGGTATTCAAGTTCTTTCATAGGTGTGTCCTTATTTCAAGCAATTAAATCATATTATCAATTATCTCATTGAAGTGCTTTTTATATCCCTATCCCCCTGACCCCCTTTCCCCCGTGAAAGGCTGTGTATGCTCGGTTGGCTTTGCGTCCTTGCAAGCCCTTGGGCATACACGCCCGGCATCCGTGCTGGGGATAAGTCGGGGGCTGACGCCCCTGCGACCCTTTCCGGCTTCACAGAAGCCGGGATTACAATCATTGAAATAGTGAATATAAAAACACTTTTTAAATGTTTCTTATATATGAGAAATAGTCGCAGTTGCCGCCTGCAACGGTATAGGCGCAGTTTGCAAACAGCAGATCGGTCGCATCGACCTGCTTACAGAATTTTATTGCGTTTACCTCGCAGTAGCGCAGGTCAAGCACATAGATATTATCAAAGCTCTCAGTGAAGAACGGGATAAGCCCGTTGCCGTAGCTTTCCTTGATAACGACCAGATTTCTGCCTGTCTTTGCGTTGGTCTTTATATGGGCGATGAGATCGTCACTGCCTAAAAACGACAGGTAGTAATAGCTTGCGTTGTCGCAAAGGAAAAGGTTGCTGTAATAGCCGTTGCTGTAATAACGGTCGTAATATGTGGTTTTCAGCTTATCCTCGTTCGGAGAATAGTAGACCGCATAGGTTTCGGGGTCATTGTTAAGGTGTTCGTCGGAAGAGTAATAATACATCGAGCCGACATAACCGCCGCAGGTTTCCTTGCGGTAATTCTTTATATCCGGCACTTTTACACCTGCCGTTTTGCAGAACACCTGTGCGGCATAATATGCGCCGAGTGGCATCCAGTGGTGATCCGTCCTTGAGTATATCTCCTCTGAGGTGTGCTTTGACAGAGTATCATACACGCTGACATTTGTAACGCCTGTGCTTTTAAGTCCGCTTTCGATATAATCTATCTTATCCTTCTGAAGCTCAGTGTAGCCCTTGTATTCGGTCGGATTGTAGAAATCGACAGATGTCGGTATTACCATAGAATATACCGTTACTTCGGGAAGTGCCGACTGGAACGCCTTTACATCGGTCATATATTGGTCGCAGTAGCCGTATGTACCGCCATAGAACATAATTCCACGGTAGTGATTATCCATTCCTGCGACTAATATGCCGTTGTCGCCTATCGCCCTGTAGCTGTTTATATCGCTGTTGCTTGCGGGGGCGGAGCTTTCTTCGGCAGAAGTGCCGTCTGTTTCGGGAGCGGAGGTTTCTTCGGCAGAAGTATCCGGCTGTAACGTTTCGGGAGCGGAGATATCGGGCTGTTCGGTTTCTTCACTTTCGGTGTCCGAAGGAGCTTCCGATGATACGGGGTCGGGTGGTAGGGTGTATGCCGATGTGTCCTTGCCGCTTGCGTTGCTGTTGGGGAAAACCTCCGAGCATCCGCAGGCGAGCGATAATGTCAATATAAGTGCTGTTATCTTCGGGAGCTTTTTCATACTGCTCCTCCTTTCAGAAAACCTGTCAGAGATTTACTTTGAAAGCAGGTTGTTCTTTATACCTTCTGCATTTTCACCGACAGCGGAGAATGTACACATTGTGAACAGAACGTCGGTAATGCCGTTATCCTTAATAAAGTCGGGTGCGTAAAGGTCAAAGTAGCGGATGTCGCAAACGTAGATTTCCTCAAAGGAATCTATAAAGAAGGGAACTTCGGCATTGCCGTAGCTGTCCTTGAAGATGCAGAGCTTTCTGCCGTTCTTGTTTGCGGTTTCTATCTTTACTATCTTCTGATCGCCGCCCATAAAGGTCGAATATGCGCCGCTTGCGGGCTGATCTACAAATATGCTGTGGAACTGTGTGAACTGCTCGTCAGCCTTGAAGTCGGTGGTATAATAGGTGGCGGTGTAATCTGTAGAGGGGATATAGTAGGTGAAGGTATCGGGGTCATTTTTGATACGCTCGTTATACTCGGTAAATGCGTACATTGTTCCGACAAAGCCTTCTATCGTTTCCGTCTTGTAGGTCGAAAGCTCCTTTACGGGTACCTGTGCCATTTCACAGAAAGCCTTTGCCGCATAATATGCGCCGAGCGGTTCCCAGTGATGATCGGTACGGGTATAGATGTACTCGTCTGTATGCGCCTCAAGTGCGGCGTATCCGTCAACGTTTATCACGTTCACCAGCTTGTTTGCAATGCTGTTTATCGAATCTCTGTGGCTTGCGTTGTATTTTTCGTAGCCTTCGGGGAGGTAGTATGCGCCTGCTGTAGGCACTACCATATTGAATACGTTTACCGATGAGCCTACCTTTTCCTTGAACTCGTTAAGGTATGACGCATAGTTTGCGCCGTCGCCGCCGCCGTAAAGGGAGATGCCCCATGTATGACCGTCTATGTCAACTACAAGCTGGCCGTTTGTCTGAACGCCGTCAACGCCGACAGGCTTCTTGTTTTCGGACGATGATTCATCGGAAGAAACTGTGCTTTCCGAAGATGCGGATGAATTATCGCTTGTTGTATCGCTTTTTGTATTATCCTTGCTTTCTGTAGCGGAGCTTTCCGTTAAACTGCTTTCGTTTTTGCTGTCCGTGGCGGAGCTTGTATTCTGTGATGAGCAGGCGGAGGCCGACGTCAGAATTGACGCACAGGCAAGTATTGCCGCTGTTAACCTGATATTTAGCTTCATAGTATGTCCTTTCTTTATGCGGGGGGTATTTTTATATTGCCCGTAAATGTAAATTCTTGTCCTATTGTAGTATATCACACTATCGTGTCAAGTTCAAGGATTTTCACTTAAGTTTCAGTCGGCGAAACATTATATTTACTGTAAATGTCACGGGTTATGACTATTCCGCCGGGGAGGGCATATTCGCTCTGCATATAATCGTAATAATCGCCGGGGGTTATTATTCCTGCGGTCTTTACTATATCGGTTCCTGCCTTGCTGAGTATATAGTCCGCAAGGAAAACGCAGTTTGTACTCATAACGAAATAGGTCTTGAATCTGCCGCTTTTAAACTTATAGAACCGTGCGTGTGTGCCGTTCCACAGCGAACTGCAATAATCGTCAAAATCCGCAATATCGGCGGTGGGGCTGTTTTCGGTTGCAAGCTGATAGGGCGGTTTCCAGTGGGTGATGTTTCGTTCAAGCTTTGCTATGCCTTTTCTGACTTTTGCAAGCTGTTTTTCCGACAGCTTTATGCCGAAATCGAACACCATCTGCAGATCGTGATAAACGCAGAAATTTATATACTTGTCAAAATCCGCTTTGAAAAGCACACCGTCACCGATGCCGCCGAACAGGCGTTCCGACGCTTTATCGTAATTTCCGTAGGATATTACCGTGCCGTTCAGCACAAGGTCGCAATGTCCTATAGAGCCTACTCCGTCGGCACTGACGTGGATAAGAACGTGTATATCGGGGGTGTCTGCGCTTTTCTCGTAACGCTCCTCGTTTTGCAGTTTTTCAATATCTATCTCACGGGAATCAAGTCGCTCGGTATAACTGCGCAAGGTTTTCAGCGGTATGAACGTGGTTATGACCTGAGGAAGCGAAAAGCGTATCCTGCGGCGGATAATGCCTTTGGCTTTATTCGGAGCGGCCTCACGGATAAACAGCCTCAGCTCGCCTGCGCCGTAAATTATGCAATACAGTCCGATGACAACAAGCATACCCTGACTTCCCATAAGAGTACCGAAAAGCATAATAATGCCGAAAACGGTGAAGAATATTCCCGAAAAAAAAGTCATAGAACGCATCGGGAACGGCATTTTTAAGGGCTGTGCCGAAGTCGATGAATTTCACAAGGGCATTAAGAAAAACGTAAAGCGAGAATATAAACGACAGAAGCGCAAGAGTGGCGGCGGGGAAGAAAACGGATATAAGTCCTATTATAATGTTTCCGATGCCGCTGAACACGGGCAGTCGCTGATGTCTTGCGTAGGCACGGATAAGGCGGTGGATACCGTTTGCAACGATAAAAATACCGCCCAGCCTTGCGGCAGGCTCTACCACTATTTTTCCGTTTACAAGTACAAGTATACCGACAGTGATAAGTCCTGCGCCGTACAGGAGCAGCCACGTTATATTGAAGTTCTTTTTTATATTCGGCTTTACGGTCATAATATGCTTTTACTCCTTTCTATAAATGTCTAACGGGGGTTTGGGGCGTAGCCCCAATGCGGGTTGTCAGTCGTTGGTGTCGCTGCGTCGTGCAGCGACTGTGTGCGACTGACTTCAAGCGTCCTTGCTTGGTGGGGCGGCAGCCCCACACTCAGCCCCGGCATGGATGCCGGGCGTGTATGCCCAAGGGCTTTGCAAGGACGCAAAGCCAACCAAGCATACACAGCCCTTCACCACGGGGAAGGGGTTTGGGGTTAGGGCTAGAAATTTGCACTTCATATTGAAAATCACACTTTTTCTACTAACCTATCGTCTATAAAACCATCTTGATTTTTACAAGAAAATATGATACAATAACTATCGCAACTTTACTGTGCGGTCACGGGGTGAAAACCGTGAGGAAAGTCCGAGCATCACAGAGCAGGGTAGCTGTTAACGGCAGCCGGAGGCGACTCCAGGGCGAGTGCAACAGAAATATACCGCATTGTTTTTACAGTGTAAGGGTGGAAAGGCGAGGTAAGAGCTCACCACGGGGCAGGCGACTGTTCCTGTCTGTAAACCCTATCCGATGCAACACCGATTGGTTTCGGGGGTAAACCGTCTGCTCGGCGGTCCCGATTTAAGGTGGCTTGAGGTCTGCGGCGACGCAGGGCGTAGATAGATGATCGCACACGACAAAACTCGGCTTACAGGTAAAGTTGCTATATGGATATTGTGCCGGCCTTTTATATAAGGTCGGTTTTAGTTTATAGAAAAAGTGTGTTTTTGAAATAAACTTCTGATTTATTATCCCTATCCCCCTGCCCCCTTTCCCCGGAAAGGGGGTGAATACGGGGACTGGCGTCCCTGCGACCCGCCTTGGGGCTACGCCCCAAACCCCATTTTAAAAATATATAGTTTTTTGACGGTCAGGTGCCGGCCTTTTATATAAGGTCGGTTTTTGGTTTTTATAAAGCCGCTCGGTTATCGGGCGGCTTTGATCGTATTTACTTGCTGATTATCTTTTCGGCGGCGGAGGCAAGGTAGAGCGAGCCTGTTATCATCGCTATATCCTTTGTTCCTGCCTTGAGCGTTGCCTGTGAAATTGCGCTGTTAAGGTCTCCGCAGGCGGTAGCACGTACTCCCTGCTCTATGGCAAAGCGTGTAAGCTGAGAAGCGGGTACGCATCCGGGCATAAAGCCGTCAACGAATATTACATCTTCGAAGCGGGGGAGAATTATTTTAAGGGCGGTCTGCCAGTCCTTGTTTGCCATCATACCGACTACGCCGTGTATTTTTCTTTTGTCGCAGCTCAGCAGTTTTTCGGCGGCTCTCATTGCGGAGGGGTTGTGCGAGCCGTCTATGATGCAGGTAGCGCCGTTCACGCTTACCTCCTCCATTCTGGCTCTGAGGGCGGATCTTTCAAGTCCTGTGAACACACTGCTGTACTCTATATTCAGTATACGGCAAGCCTCTATGGCGCACAGTGCATTTTTTATCTGATGTTCGCCGGACATAACGAGATGATAATTCATACCCTTGTATGAAAAGAACACATCGGTAATATCCATATGGAGCACCTGCACTCTTGACATATCGGGGATAATTTCTTCGCAGTTATACTCACGGCATTTATCATCAATGACACGCATTACCTCTTTTGCCTGTCCCGGATATACTATGCACGGAACGGACGGCTTTATTATGCCTGCCTTGTGACGTGCTATTTCGGTAAGCGTATCGCCAAGCACATCGGTATGGTCGAAATCTACCGATGTTATAACGCTGACAGTGGGATTTACAACGTTAGTGCAGTCAAGAAGTCCGCCTATGCCTGTTTCTATAACGGCAACGTCTACCTGCTCCTTATAGAAATAAAGCAGGGCTATGGCACAAAGTATCTCAAACTGTGAAAATCCGTCAAAGCCTGTCTGCTCTACGGCATTTTTCACCTGCTCGCAAAGAAGTGCAAAGGCAGGGCGTGAGATATATTTGCCGTTTACCTGTATACGTTCTTCAATGCAATCAATATAGGGCGATGTGAATTTTCCTACGCTCTTGTTGTCGGCTTTTACAGCGTTGCTTATATATTCGCATACGCTTCCTTTTCCGTTTGTTCCTGCAACGTGAACTATTTTAAGCTCGTTTTGCGGATTGCCGAGAAGCCTCATAAGAATAACAAATCTTATAAGGTCCTTTACAGGCGTACCGGATTTTGTGAAAGAACCGACGTATTCAAATGCCTGTTCGTATGTCATGTGGGTTTCCTTTCGCATTTTCTTCTTTTACTTTTTACTCAAAACACAATTTCTTCATTTCATAAGTGCGATAAAGCTCTTTGCCTTATTTACTATCAGCTTATCGTTGTCATAGACGAGCAGGTTATGTGCCTGTCCTATACCTACCCAGCGTATCTCCGAAATTTCTTCAAGCTGGGGGGTGTAATCATAATTTCTTGCACGGGCGACAAAATACACAACTTCCTTTTTTGCGTCCTTGCGTGGCGAATATGTAACCGTTTCTCTGAAGCCTGAGTCAATATAAACGTCTATGCCGGTTTCCTCCTTTATTTCACGTTTTGCGGTTTCTTCCTCGGTTTCGCCGTTTTCAACGTGTCCTTTCGGGAATGACCAGTAGCCCGACTTGATGTGCTTTATAAGCAATATTTCCGTATTGCCGTGAAATTTTCTGTAAACAATACCGCCGCAGGACTTTTCATAAGTCATCTGCTCCGAACACCTCCTTGTGTCTGACCGCTTGCGTTGTCAAAGCATTAAAACACGGTGCAGTTGTTTATAATCGTTTATATTATAGCATGTTTTTCACAAAAAGTCTATAGTGAAGGGGTGTAAATGATAGTGTGGTTGGAAAAAAGAGGTGGTTTTTAGTTGGGATGTGGGAAAAAGCCACGGCGGGTGCCGTGGCTTTTTAGTATTTATCTTTGGTAACAAGCTACCGATAGTTCTTTTTGTCGGATAGCACTTCTCGGGTTCGCTATTCGAATGGGTACACTTGTCAATATGAAAGAGGGAGACAACCAAAGCTTTCATTTAAAGGCAAGGGTGATGGTGCGAGGCGAAGGGATTATTGTTCTTTTGTAATGATTGTGGGGATTGAGAGGTTCGATGCAACGGGAGGGGCAAGCCCCTCGCCCTACGAAAAGCGAGTGGGATAGAAGTTCTATCAAATTCAATCCCCACCGTCACGGCTTGGAAATATTAGTGATTTATAAAAGCCGGATTTCTAACTAATATACCGATAAATGCAGAACTTGTTGTAGTAGCCGTGCCACCTCCCCTTTTTCGAGGGGAGGCAAGGGTGATGGTGCTTGGCACAAACGATAGTATCACTGTGGCGATTTAATAAGAACCGGTTTAATCTTCGGTTTTTGTAAATCTGAACGATTTCATATCGAACTGTGTGCCGGGCAGGAATACGAATGCAATGTTGTTCTTGCCTGCGATATGCTCGACGTCAAACGTTACCGGTGTGTACTCGTCTGCGTGGGGGAATTCGAGCAGACGGGTAGTCTGGCTGCCGTTCTCATCGTTTACTCTGAGCTGAATCGTGCAGTTATCGAGCGGTGTTCTGCCTGTAACGGTTATCTTATCCGTACCGCCTGCGAAATCGAGGCCGTTGAATTCGATAACAACGTTGTTGCCTATCTCCTCAACGCACGAGCCGTTTACCTTGTAATCATCGCCGTACAGATTATCGTTGTCTGCCGCAGAGTTTTCCGCATAGGTACGGTCGTACTTTTCAAACTCAAAGCCGCCGAATATGCAGGAATTATTGATAACAAAGCTGATGTCGTGCGTTCCGCTTATTCTGCACGGCAAGTCGAAGGTCTGAGGGTATGCTCTGTCCCAGCCGCCGTTATTCTTTATTGCGAATGTGCCGATATATCTGCCGCCGTTGTCGGCATCGCCGAGATACAACTCTACGGGATAATCTTCACCGCCGCCGCTGTTGCCGACGCTTATCGTAATCTTCTTTGTGCCGCCGCCGAAATCAACGGAACTGAAGCCGACGGTCGTTCTTCCGTTAAAGCCGCCGAGCGAACCTCTGTCTATCGTGGTAACAGGAACATTCGAGAAATCGCAAAGGCAGGCGGCAATAAAGATATAAGGATCCTTTTCTGCTTTTCCAAGCCCTTCTGCCGTATATTCAAGCTCGGAGATAATCTTCGGAATGTCGGTACCGTTCTTTGAATATGCTCTAAGGCGGAATTTGCCGTCGCCGAAGGCTTTCAGTGTCGCCGTCTTTCCGTCAAACGAAACTACCTTTGCAAAGCTTATCTCAACTCCGTTATCGGTACAGCATTTGAACTCTATGTCACGGAAGGTTGCGTTTTCGGGGAATATCTTTACCGAAATTTCGACAGCATCACGTTCCTTTGTCAGTGTACGAGGCTCACTGTCGAAAAGGTCGATTTTTCTTACGGGAATTTCATTTGTGTAGGGCGTGGTTACTGCGGGGAATGCGTTTTGAGTGGCAACGCTTACTCCCTGCGGCTCTGTTTCGGGGGCTACCGCTTTTATAGTTATCGTTTTAGGCTTCAGACCCTCGCTTTCGGCGGTTATAACTATGTCGCCTGTTTCAAAGGTGGAACTGATTATCGCAAGAAGCTTTCCGGAGAACAGCTTTCTGTGATTGCCCTTATAGCTGTCATAGTCGGTGCTGTCGCCGTTATCAAGTCCTACAAGTCTGCCTGCGCCTTTTACTGTGAACTTTATTCTGTTTACCGCATTCTGAACTTCCTGTCCCATTATATCGTCAACGGTTACGGTAATAAACGCAAGCGATCTTCCGTCAGCCGCTATTTCACTCACATCGGGAGTCATATTCACGCTGTGAGGATCAAGAGAGGTGAAAAGAACCGTTTCCTTTTCGTAATCGTCGGCATCGCAGTCGGGGCTGAGATAGCCTCTTACCGCAAGCGGCTTGTTCTTATGGAACGGCACTGTGAAGCGGGCGCAGAGCTTGTCTTCCGTGAGGTGATCTATCACCTTTCCGTCATACATCTCTCCGCAGTAGTGAAGTCTGATAAACGGAAGGTCGGAATAAACAAGCACGTCTATAAGCTGACCCTCGTTGAAATCCCAGCAGCAAGGGGAAACGTGAATGAAGGATTCTTCCTCGGCTATATCCCATACCGATTTATAGAACCAGAACGAGTCTTTTTCAAATCCTGCGGTATCTATGATGCCGAAGTACGAATTCTTGGTATTGTAGGGGGTAGGCTCGCCGATATAGTCAAATCCTGTCCATACGAACTGTCCCATAGAATATTCTGCGGCGGCATCCATAGCAAAGGATCTTAGCGGAGATGCTCCCCAGTTTACAACGCTGTTTCCGAGATCGGAACATTGCAGATCGTCATATACCAGTAAGCCCGTATCATAGGGGAAGTGGTATATGCCTCTTGAGCGTACCGTCGAGGCGGTTTCACTGCCGTAAATGACCCAGTCGGGATGCTTTTCGTGATGCTCGTCATACAGCTTTTCCGCATAATTATAGCCTGCAAGCTTCAGATAATCAGCTACATTCTGTGCGTTTTCCCACTGCATATAATTTGAGGCAATCGTGGGCGGGGCATTGTGCATAGGGTCGTTCTTTTCGACCTCCTCGCAAAGCATCTTAGCAACCTCAAGTCCTCTGGGGCTTTTATGCGTATCGTATATTTCGTTGCCTATGCTCCACATTATAACCGACGGGTGATTACGGTCACGTTTTATCCACGCTTCAACATCCTTCTTATACCAGTCGGGGAAGAAACGGTGATAATCGTTCTCGTTCTTGGCAAGCTCCCACATATCGAATATTTCGCTGTCAACGAGGAAGCCCATTTTATCGCAAAGCTCCATAAGCTCTCTTGACGGGGGGTTATGGCTGGTGCGGATAGCGTTTACGCCCATATTCTTCAGCTTTTCAAGCTGTCGGCGGGTAGCATCGTAATTTACCGCAGCGCCGAGTGCGCCTAAGTCATGGTGCATACAAACACCGTTCAGCTTAAGGTGCATACCGTTTAACAAAAAGCCCTCGTTTGCGCTGAATTTTGTGGTTCTGAAGCCGAATTTTTCAACGGTATCATCAAGCCTGTTTCCGTTATCGTCATAAAGTATCACGGACAGAGTATATAAATTGGGTGTGATTATATCCCATAATTTAGGGGCATCCATATAGAACACCAGCTTATCGTTCTTGCCGCAAAGTCTGCGTTCGCAAACGTAAACCTCTCTGTCTTCGGGATCTCTTAATGTATATGAAATCAAGCCGCAGACCGTGTCGGAAAGGCTTATCTGTACAGTAGTCTTCCATTTGCCGTGTTCTCTGCGGTCTGTATCACTGCACTTTGCGCTGATATAGACACCGTTTTCAACGATGTGACGGCGTGAGGTCTTTCTGAGCCACACATTTCTGTATATTCCGGCTCCGCTGTACCAGCGGGTATTCGGGGATTTATGGTTTACTCTGACTAAAATGCGGTTTTCGCCGTTTTTCAGAGCATCGGTTATATCAAAGCTGAAGGTTGTATAGCCGTACTTCCACTTGCCGACTTCCTTATCGTTTACATAGACGGTAGTATCCATATATACACCGTCAAAGATCAGGATATAGCAATCGTCCTCTCCGAGAGCGTCTACGGTGAAATACTTCTCGTACCAGCCACAGCCGGACTTGTAGAGGTTTGCCGTATCGCCTATAAGCCAGTCGTGCGGTATCTCAACATTATACCAATGTGCGTTTTCAAGCGTTTTTCCGTTACTGTCCGGTTCTGTGAGGGTGAATCTCCAGTTATCGTTGAATAAAATTCTGCGTTTTTTCATATCTGTGTTTCCTTTCGGCTTCAAAGCTGAATATGAATTGTTAGTCTTATTGTAACAGTTTGAACAATGAAAATCAAGCCAAAAAGCAATTAAATAAAAAAGATTTTACCCCATCGGAAAGCGACGGGGTAAAATCTTAGGCTGTAGAAAGAATCTTGTTTAAGGTGCTTCAATTATATTGTTCAGCTTTGCCTATGATAGCAAGCTACCGATAGTTCTTTTTGTCGGACAGCACTTCTCGGGTTCGCTATTCGAATCGATGCACCTGTCAATATGAAAGAGGGAGACAACCAAAGGGATCAGGGAGAGGGACTGCCGCCCCTATCCCTGTCCCTTAGGTCTTCTCCCAAATCAGTTATTCCTCTTGAGCGACGTGAGGAGCGGGAGCATTGCTAAAGCAATGCTCAGACTTGCCTCCCTCTTTCCTTACCCATACCCACACCCCGTCGGGGTGTTAGCTAAACTCGGATAACCGCCTGAACATTGTATATCCTGTCAATACAGGGACGCTTAACGCTACACGTCCGCAGGTTAGTACATATATCTCAGGTTAGTGGCGTTTTTTTGAAAGGTCAATGTCAGTGCAGTTGCACTGATATACTCACGAAAATATTAACTTCTTGTCGGCATGGGAAATGTTTCCGGCGGTGTTGGTGATATATTTCACGGTGTGGCTTTAATAATAATCGGTTTTTCGACATATAAAGATTTTACCCCATCGGAAAGCGACGGGGTAAAGTCTATATGTGAGGAGAATTTTGCTGTCAAGCAGCAATAAAAGGTTGAGAATATTTCGAAAAATTGCGGAAGTGATTTTATAACGATGAAAAAACAGTCAACTTATATTTCGTGATATAAAAGGAAGCGATAGTGCGACTTTTTCAGATGCTGATGTGTTTTTACGGGATACTTCAAATCTGTTTGGGAATGAGGGAAACTTTAATTCAAGCGTCAATTTCAATCGTCCGCCGTAATATCGGCAAATTTACCGTTTCTGCGGCGGCGGTTATGATATTCACGCCTTGATTTAAGTATATCACAAAAAATCCGAAATTCAATTAAAATTCGGTTACAATACGGTAACAATTTGGTTACAAATGGTTACAAAACGGTTACAACGGTTACAAAAGGGTAACAAAATCGATTCTCTTCGTGATTGTTTTCCAAAATATACAAAAACACCGTCTGCAAAGCAGACGGCATTCCTGTAGTTTTATATGAAGGACAATGTCATAATCGGTTTTAAGCAACTCTTACGGCGCAGCTGAAGCAGTTTTGCCAATAAGAGCTGTTAAGGTCGGCAAACTTTACTTTTTCACCGGGATAAGGGCTGTAAATAAGCTGGTCGTTGCCTGTATATATTCCGGCGAAGTCAATCATCTCGCCTGTTTCTGAATCTTTATCGGTAAAGAAAAGGATGTCGCCCGGCTCAATCTCGCTGAGCGGTACGGTTGTACCCATTTCTTTCTGTGCGGCTGTTCCTCTCGGACAATTGATAAAGCCGTTTTCACGAAGGACATAATATATAAGTCCCGAATTATCGAAACCCTGCTCAGGCGTTGCCATACCGCTGACATAATCGACTCCGACAAGAGCCTCGGCGGTCGATACTATCTGAGTGCGAAGGTCATTTATTGTACTGCTGTTATCAGAGCTTTCGGGGTGCGATATTATATCCGATACCGTTGTCTGCTGTGACGAAGGTTCTGAGCCGGTACTCTGCGGTGTTGTTGATGTTATGTCTGGTGTTGAATTGTCCGATGATGTGTTATCCGAGCCGCATCCGCTTAAAGCCGACACCAAAGCTAAAGCAAGCGCCGCAATAAACAAAGTGACTGCGTATCTTTTCATTTTTACCCTCCGTGCGACAGTAGAGTAACGCTGTACTGCTGTCGTCTGAGATGTACTGTTATTTCTTTGTACACGATATAGTATATCCCAAAAAGCTGAAAAAGTCAAGCGAATATTTTCCATTTTATGCTGATAAACAGGGGGATATGGTGTAGCTTTGCTGAAAGTTTATGGTGATATTGTGAAAAGAAGAACGAGCCTCGTGTGTGAGAGGCTCGCAAAGAAATTACTTATTCTTTTTCTTCTTACTGAGTACGGCTGTTATAATGCCTACGGCGATAACAACTGCAAGAGCAACACCGCAGACAATATATATTGTAGGGTCGAACTGAACGCCTGTGTTTGTGTTGCCGCTGCTTGCTCCGACTACTGTGCTTGCGCCGATCTCTTCAGCGAAGCAGGTAATACCCAGTAATATCGACATTGCTGCGGCTGTAACCGCAGAGGTTAATTTCTTCATAATAAGTATCATTCCTTTCTTCTTTTTGTAAAGACTACTATACTACATTTCTTTCGAAAAAGCAAGCGGAAAATTATACAAATTTTTTCAGCCTGCGGCAATGATTATTTTGTCACAGCCTTCGGTGCTTTAGTTGCCTTTGCGCCGTTTATGATACCCTTGATTATTTCGGGCTGTGTAACCTTGCAGTTTTTACGGTCGAATAATCCGAAGCCGTTATTGCCGTTATAGCCGTTATCCCAGTAAACCGTTACGATATTTCTCTTGTGAGCGGCATAATTCACATACTCTGCGAAATAAGCACGGTAAGCTGTGCTACGGCTATCCTTATAGGTCTTATCTATAGCGCCGTACTCGCCGATTATCACGCCGTAGCCCTTACTGATGAAGGCATCATATAGCTGATCAAACTTAGCGTCTGTGTGCTTTTCACCTCTGTTGCGGATAGCCTGACCTTTTATGCTGTCGCCCCATCTGAATATGCCCGGTGCTTCTTCACCGCCGCAGAATTTCCACGGGTCATAATAATGAACAGAAATCATTAATCTGCCGGTGCTGTCATTCGGGATCTTGAAGCCGTAATCGCCTGCGGTATAATTAATGTCGGTGTTCCAGCCGGGAACAAGCAGATAACGGCTGTTGTTCTTGCCGCCTGCTTTTCTTACCGTATCAACGAAAATCCGGTTATATGCGTTGATGTTATCGTAATATTCACGGTTGGGTGTGTTGTATGTTCCGTCAAATTCTTCATTCATTGATTCGAACACGAGGTGTTCATCATAGTTCTTGAAGCGTTTTGCTATCTGCTCCCAGACCTTTTTGTACTTTGCTTTTATAGTCTTCTGCTCGGAAGCGGATTCGCCGCAGAGAAGCCAGCCGCCTTTTATGCTGTAGTAGCCGTCGCCGTGAATGTTGATTATAGCGTAAAGTCCGTTATCAATGCACATATCGACTACTTCCTGTACTCTGTCGAGCCACTTTGAGTCGATAGTGTAGTTGGGGCCTGCACCTATCTTCGAAAGATATGATACGGGGATACGGATAGACTTGAAGCCCTGTGCTTTTACCTGCTTGATGAGCTTTTCGGTAATTACGGGGTTGCCCCACGCTGTTTCGCTCGGTGTTCCGCCTGAGTTTGCTCAAGCTGATTGCCGAGGTTCCAGCCGGGCATTAAGTTCTGCGAGAACTTAACAGAGTCGCCTTTTGTTGCGGCAGGTGCAGGCTCGGTCTTCTTTGTTGTGGTTGTTGCCGGTTTTGCGGTGGTGGTTTCCGGCTTCTTTGTTGTGGTCGTTGTGGTTGCAACGGTTTCCGGCTTCTGTGTAGTTGTCGTTGTAGTTGTGGTTGTGGTCACGGTCGTTGTTGCTGCCTTTGTTGTGGTAGTCGCCGCTGTTGTTTCGGCTTTCGTTGTTGTAGTAGCTGTTGTTGTAGTAGCTGTCGTTGTTGAAGCCGAGCTGTTTTCAGATGATGTTGCGGCATTTCCCGAGCAGGCGGAAATTCCCGTTATCACCATTATGCCGCTTAAAATTGCGGCGAGCATTCTTTTCTTCATAGGTACCTTTCTTTCCCTGACTGCCCGTTTTTTTGAGATGCGGACAGCCGTTTATTATTGTGTCAATCATATTGTAATGGTTTTCACGGAAAAAGTCAATAGCAAAACAGGCTTATCCGCAAATTTTGTTAAAACGATTACACGGCGTTTGCAAAATGCAAAAAACCGCCTGTAAAACCGTTAAGTCTTACAGGCGGTATACTATTATAATATATAGGGAGAAATTTTTACTCGGCTACGTTAGTCGTATCTCCGGGAACAGCATCGGGCGGTGCTACCGGCTCGGTTGTGCTGTAGTCGGGGTAATAATCGTACTCGCTGCTTGTATCTATCGCAGAAAAATCATCTTTTGAAAAGGAATCTTCTGTTTCGACAAGGTAAACGCCGTCAAGCGCTGTCAGCTTTTTCAGGAAGTTGCCGGGACAATATACCTTTACGGCCGTAATATCCTTAGCGTTCTCCTCGAACAATGCGGCGATAGCCTCGCTACCCTTTACCTTTGTGTTATCGGAAAGATAAACCTCTGTAACACGGATGTTGCCCTTGCTGTCTGCCTTAGCTAAAATGCTCTGCATTTCTTCGGGCGTTACTGTATTTCTGAAAGTAACGTAAAGGAAAACATCTTCCGTGTTTTCATCCGCCTTGCTGTATGCCTCCATAGCCATTCTGAAACGGTCTTCCGCACTTATCGAGGTTGTCGGTGAAACAACAACAGGACTGCCGGAATTCAGCAGGGCGACGCTTGAAAATGTGATAGCTACGGCGGCAGCGGCACCTGCCACAGAAAGCCAAACCGTTTTCAGCCTGCTCTTTTTAGCCTGTACAGACTTACCCATAGCGGCTTTTCTTATCTTATCGTAATCAAACGAATACTCGCTCATCAGCTCTTTGTAAAACTCGTTTGTATTCATCTGAAAGCCCCCTTCCGTAAGTCGTTATAATTTGAATTTTTTCTTTTGTTTTTCTATTGTGCGATAGAGCTTGTTTTTAACGGTAGACAGCTTGACATCAAGTGCCTTAGCTACATCCTCCAACTTCATATCACACGCAAAATGAAGATAGAATATCTGACCTGTCAGTTCATCGGTCTTCATTATGTCATCGAAAATCTGTTTCGCAACGATCTTGTTGCTGATAACGTCCTCAAGCCGTTGCTGAGGCTTGGACATCTCCCGTTCGATAGCGACCATTTCTTCTTCGGTATAGTCGGAAAAGGAGGAAACCTTGTCATCCTTCTTCCTGCCCGAAAAATAGGTGCGGCATTCAAACTTCGCTATATTTATAAGGAAAGCCTCGGGGCTTTCGATGTCCTCATATCCTTTTTCGCTTATGCGCTTGAAGAAACGTGTATAGACGTTCTGAATAATATCTTCCGCATCTTCCATATTTCCGCATTTGCTGACTACAAAACGGGAAACGGACCTACAGGTTTCGTTGTAGACACGGTTGAAATATTCTTCGTTATTCTCGTGACCTCCGTGAATCTCTGCGCCCATCGGCTCACCTCACTTTGTCACCTACTTTGTAGTAGGCTGAATTTCAGAAAAAGTTTCACTCGAAATGAAAATTCTGTGTATCGGATAAGTAAAAAAATACGAATGTTTTTTGTGCAGTATAACCATATATTGATTTTTGACTGCCGGGAGGCAGAATATATGGCACGAAGTGCGTGCTGTCTGCATATTTGCTCTATTATATTGTACATTAAACGGGGCGATTAGTCAAGGGGAACGTATTTATAGAGAGATATGCTGTTCATTGGGAGATCGCCACGGATACATAAATCATAGGTTTTGCGTATCGTTTTTAACAAGCTGTGCTTCTGCGTCAAAAAGCGACAATGACAAAATATAGCGAAATATACAAAATCGTCATAAAAATTTGTTTATTTTGCTAATTGTAAAGTAAAAGAAGATGTAGTATTATTTATTTTAGCTTAGTTAAGCTAAAAAATATATGGAGGATAAACTCATGAAATTTTCTAAAGTTTTAGCAAGCGTTGCTGCAGCTACAGTTGCAGTTTCTACACTTGCTGTAAGCGCATTTGCGGCTGATCCGTTACTTTCTGCTACTGTTGATGAAAGCGGTAAGCCTGTCGGTGCTAAATGGGAGCTTACTTTTGATGACACAGTCGCTTCATGGGCAGGCAATGTAGACAAGATAGTTGTTACAGTAACAGGCCAGGCGTACGTTAACGGTGCTTTAGGCGGTAACACTGTTGCCAATGACGGTTGGGCTGCATCTGCCCAGCTCGAAAGTAAGGAAGCCGGAACAAACGAATGGACCTGGGACAGCGTTGGCGGTCTTAAGGCAGGCAAAGACGGAGAAGGTAACGAAACAGGTTACCTCCAGGCTGAAATATGGTGGATGAACGCACAGGAAGACGGTTCAGCCGCTACAGCAACATTTGACAAGATAGACTTCTTCGATAAGGACGGCAAGTTACTCGCTACATATCCTGCAGCTGAGGAAGTTAAGCCCGGTGAAACAGAAGATCCTACTAAGCCCGGTGAAACAGAAGATCCTACTAAGCCCGGTGAAACAGAAGATCCTACTAAGCCCGGTGAAACAGAAGATCCTACTAAGCCCGGCGAAACAGAAGATCCTACTAAGCCCGGTGAAACAGAAGTTCCTGCTGAGCCCGGTACATCTTCAGGTGATGTTAACCCCGGCGAATGCTCAGGCGATCCCGTTAACCCTCCTACAGGTGCTGCAGTAGCAGTTATCCCTGCAGTTCTCGCAGCAGCAGCAGTTGCTACAACAGGTATCGTTCTTAAGAAGAGAAGCAAGTAATCGCTTTTAAGTGATTAAACGCTTTAATTAAAGAGCATACGACCCCTCCGCTTATGGCGGAGGGGTTTTTGTCATATAAGTTGGCATATTTTCAGATTTAATGCTATGAAAAGACAAAATCGCATTACTGTTTATATCGTTTCACCAAAACAAAAAAGTTTTTTTGTGCAAAATGCCACTTGCAAATCAAATTGCGATATAGTATGATTAAAAATAGCTTAAAAGCTAAAAAAATATTTTATGGAGGACAAAACCAATGAAGTTTACAAAAACTTTAGCAAGTGTTGCAGCTGCAGCTTTAGCAGTATCTTCACTTGCAGTAAGCGCTTTTGCAGCTCAGCCTAAGGTTGAAGCTGTTACGCTTAACAAGGCAACAAACGCAGTTCAGTGGAACGTTGGCGTTCTCGGCACTGCAGAAATCAAAACAGTAGAATTAACAGGTACAGCTACTCTCGGTGACGGCTGGATAGGCGGCGGCGGAAGCTTTGGCTTCAACGCTACTCTCGCTGACGGTACAGAAGAGTGGACACAGATCGACTTTGCTCTCGACAGCAATACTGACACTGCAAAGACAGTTTGCGATAGCGCAACAGGCGAATTCACCACAACACTTACATTTGCTGAAGGAACTAAGATCGGCTCTAAGGTTGAGGACATTGCACAGCTCGGCTGGTGGTGGGGTTCCAGCGTTGTTGAAGGCGAATATTCTTGCGCATTCAGCGATATTAAGGTAAACGGCGAGAGCATTCTCGGCGCATTCGCTCCTGTAGCAACACTTACTACAACACAGGAGAGCGAGTCTAAGGTTACAACTGTAGCTGAACTCGGCGCTCAGTTCGACACCACAGATGGCGTTATCGCTGAATGGCCCGCACTTCCTAAGGCTACAATCAAGGCTGACGGTACAGATGCAACTCTTACTTACGATTTCTCACAGTATGGTGCTCCCGTTAAGTTTGGCAGCAACTATGTAGCTATCAACACAAAGCTCCCTTGGACTGATTATGACAACAATACTGATCTTTACAACGCTAAGAATGTACAGATCAAGTCTATCAAGTTCGACGGTGTTGAATACGGTGACTACAGCAAGCTCGCTCTTAACAATGAAGGTGGCGACGCTCTCAGAATCACTCTTATGAACGAGTGGAACGAAAACTTTGCAAAGGGCAAAGCTCCTTTATCAGGCATTGAGCTTCCTGCATTCACAAAGTTCGAAATCACACTTGCTGTAACAGATGCTACACCTGCTGAAACTCCTGCTGATCCTGCAGATCCTTCAGATCCTTCAACTCCCGGCGAAACAGAAGATCCTGCTGAGCCCGGTGCATCTTCAGGTACTGTAAACCCCGGCGAATGCTCAGGCGAGCCCGTTAACCCTCCTACAGGTGCTGCAGTAGCAGTTATCCCTGCAGTTCTCGCAGCTGCAGCAGTTGCTACAACAGGTATCGTTCTTAAGAAGAGAAGCAAGTAATCGCTTTTAAGTGATTAAACGCTTTAATTAAAGAGCATACAGCCCCTCCGCTTATGGCGGAGGGGCTTTTGTTATATTTGGATACGATGAGTAAGAATGAGTAAGAAAAGATCCGCAACACCCGTTGCGGATCTTTTGCATTATATATGAGCTTATTGTTCATTATGGAAGGGTCTGCGTTTGTTTTCAAGAACGACCTTGACGATCGCAGAATATATATCCTTTCGGGCGTAGCTGCAATAGCCGTCTACTACCGAACGCTCCTCATCCTGCGTTACCGTTACTATTTTTACGGGAACAAGGTCAAGTACCTTTTCGGATATTATCCGCTTGCATTTTTCGCAGTGGCAGGTGTTGAAACGTCTTAACGCATCATCAAGTATCTCGTCAATGATTATACGGTTTATATCTATCGTTATCTGTCCTGTGTGACGTGTTACGCTTTTAACCGTCTGCTGTGGCTCATCGTCCTTCGGAATATGGAGCATCGGGTTATGCTTTGTGTGAGATTTAAGAGCGGATGTGCCTCGCTTTGACTGCGTATAGTTACGCAGTTTGTCCTCTACGGTGCTTTCAGCAAGCGATTTCTTCTCTCTTTCCTGCTCGGCAGGCGGTAAGAACGGATTGACACCTGAGGGTTTTGCGTTTATAAGATTCATTACCTGTCTTGTCTTGCTTGATTTATATTCTTCTGCCACAGGATGCGCTCCTTTCGTGAATTACTGTTTCTTTGAGGGTCTGCGGACCGGACGTTTGCTGTCCTTTCTCTGCGATTTTTTCATCGGTACGCCGGTCACTTCGTTGATAAGACTGCGGTATTCTGCGGTCGCCTTGGAGCGTGGGGCATATTCCATTATGGAAATGCCGTGTGCAGGGGCTTCCGCAAGAGAAACGTTTGTGCTTATCCTTGAACTGAGTATCTTTGTGCCAAGCTGTTCGGCTATCATTCCGGCAAGCTCCTCAACTTCTTTTGTAAGCACAAGTCGGGGATTATATTTATTAAGCAATATGCCTGTAATCTCCAGATCCTTGTTGTAATATTTCTTTACGGCGAAAATCGTTTCTTTAAGCTGTGCTATTCCCTGCAGGCTGAGTATCTCGGCTATCATCGGAATAATCAGCTTGTCCGCCGCAGTATATGCGTTTATCGTGAGGATAGAAAGCGCAGGAGGGGTGTCTATCATTATGTAATCATAATCGTCCATAACGTCCGACAGTGCCTCTCTGAGAAGGTACTCTCTGCCAACACCGGTAAGCTCAAGCTCACAGCCCGACAGCAGTATGTTAGCGGGAATCACATCGCAGTTATCAGTGCATTGTATTGCCTCTTTTACGGTGCAGTTTCCCTTGAATACATCGTACATAGTATAGCTCTCTTCTGCGTCAGCACCAAGGCTGAAGCTGAGATTTCCCTGCGGATCGAGGTCTATTGCAAGAACGCTCTTACCGCTTTCGGTTAGTCCTCCGCAGAATGCGGCGCAGGTCGTGGTTTTACCGACACCGCCCTTCTGATTTGTTATCGCTATAACAACTGCCATACAGTGTATCCTCTCTTTGCCTTATCGGGTTAAATTTTAGGTTTTCAAATTATTTACAGATAAAAGCAATCATACCCGCCGAAAAAGCGGGTATGAATATTTCTGATTACTTTAATTACAATGTGTGCTGAAGGTCTTCCATCTCGGAATCTTCGGGCTGATAGATGTGGTAGTTTGCCTTACCGTTCTTCTTTACGAAGTACATAGCCTCGTCAGCGGCGGCAACTACCTTGTTGCTGTCATCGCCGTGTTCGGGGTAGAACGCTATACCGATACTTGCCTTTACGTTTATCGAAACGTTGGCAAGCTCGGAGTGGTAGCCCTCGTAAAGCTCATCTATAAGGTCAAGCGACAGGCTCTCTATCTCCTCGATCTGCTTAGGATCGGTGATACAAAGAACAAACTCGTCACCGCCGAAACGTCCTGCGAATCCGCTTCCCTTTACACGCTGTTTGATACAGCCGGCAACATACTTGATAACCTCGTCACCTACGGAATGTCCGAAACGGTCGTTTATGAACTTGAAGTCGTCAACGTCTATAAAGAGTACCGCAACCTTTGCGTGTGCGCTACGCTCAATCTCACTCTTAAGCTCACGCTCAAATGTGCTTCTGTTATAAAGCTGTGATAAGAAGTCGTAGCTTGCACGCTCGGAAAGCTGAAGCTCAAGCTTCTTTTCGCTGTCTATGTCGGTTACGACACCGATAACACGGAGTGGTTCGCCAAGACGGTCGGTTACGCAGAGCGCACGGATAGAGAACCATAACAGGCTTCCGTTTTTTGTGGTCATCTGATACTCACCGCTGTGACCTGTTCTGTTCTTGAGCAGTGTGCTTATATCACGCTTATAGACTTCGGCGTAATCCTCTGACATTATCTTATCAAGGAACTTACCGTTTGCAAGCTGAGCTTCTGACGGGTCTATGTCGAACTTCTCCTTGAAGTTATCCGAAACGTACATTGTTTCCTTGTGGAAATCCCACTCGAACAGCATATTGTCCGAAATGTCCGAAATCGTTCTGTGAAGCTCCTCAGACATACTTACGTCATCGAGCATATTGTTGAACAGCTCGGAAATATCCTTGAACTCATTGTGTGTCTTTATATCAAGACGCTTGTCACGGTCGCCCTCCTGTATCTCACGGGCAACCTTTACCATCTCGTTCATCGGGTTTACGATAGACTTTGTGATAAGAATACCGAGAAGTGCGCATATAACGGCAAGAACCACCATAGTACCGAGCGATATTGCGAGCGGAACTGTAATCTGCGACATTGCCATATTTGCAGGGTAAACACTTACCCACTTCCAGTTTGACGTGGACGCACCTGTGAAATAATTGTAGCAGCCAAGCTTGCCGCCTGCGTTATAGTCAACGTTATTTTCAGCCGATGTGGGCTTAGTTGTGGACTTCATAACATCTATTATTCCGCTGTCGGAAATATCATCTATCTTCTGTACGGCGGTACCCTCGTAATTCAGCACGCATCCTGTGCCGTCGGTTACGGAAAGATAGCCCTTGCCGTCGCCGTATGACGACTTAGACAGTATTTCGCTTATCTTTGAAAGGTCGATAATCTCTATGGCGAATCCGTCGATATTGTTAAGGCCGTCTGCATCTATGCTCTTTGCAACGTAGAACACGCTTGTTTCGTAGTCCTCGTTATTCATATAGATCTTTGAAATCTTTATCGAGCCTTCGGAATAGCCCTCAAGCTCCTCGAAGCCGAAGAAGCTCTCCTTCATGCCCTGTATATCCTCATATTCGTAAACGATATTGCCGGAAGAGTCGGTTATCACAAGGTTCTTGAAGCCGCTGTTCCTGTCGGCTATATTCTCGGCAATGAGTGAAAGCGATGCCTTTGCGTCATCACCCTGACCGCTCTGTGCAAGCGTTCCTGCAGGCCTGCTTAATGAAAGATAAGCAACATCGGATATACACTCGTTTATGTACTGATTGATTATCTCCTGCTGAGCCGCACCTGCCGCTCTTGCAAACTGGCTTACCGAATTTGCGGCAAAGCCCGTCATACTGAAATACCCCACTATGCCGACTATCAGCATCGGTATTACGGCGAAAGCCGTAGTGAGTATGCGTAAAGTCGTTTTGATCTTTAATGACTGCATTTTATAAAACCTCCGAAACCCTTAAATTCAATATCAATCAACCGTTTCATAATTTTATGTTAATTTAAAATCTGTCAAATCATATCACGTTTTTCACGTTCCTTCTGCAGCATTTCAAACTGCAGCTTGTAGATATATCTTGAAATAGTTTCTTCCTGCGAATGAGAAACACCGATAAAGCGGCAACCGTAGCCTGTACCGGTTTCCTGCGAATCTATCGCCTGTTCTCTCAGCACCTCCGCATTAAGCTCAAGGCGTGAGCCGGACAGATTGATTATCATCAGCAATTTGTCGCCCTTGGCGAAATGCCTGCGTGCGTCTGTGCAGATGAAAAATACTCCGCCGACATTTATATCCTTGATGTATATTTCGGCAGGCGGATCAAGCGGAACGGGCTTGTCATCGCCCTCCTGCATTCTTAGTGTTATAAACGCTCTTTCATTCGTTTTTATCTTGAAATATCTTCTGCGCTCTTCAAGAAGCTCCGCCTTATCGGGTCTTAATATCACATTAAGCTGGCGGTCGGTCGATACGGATACGTTCGTCTTGTATCTGTAGCGGTCGCCGTCACGCATACGGGCAATGACGTAAACATACTGAGATGTGTCGATCTCGGGCATTCTCCGTCCCTTTATCATCAGCATATTATCGATAATATTATCGTTAAGGTCATACATTATCGGAAAGTCGAAGTTGCTCTCGGTGTACATCAGCCGCTCACCGTCAAGCGAGGTTATCTCAAAAGAAGTAAAGTCTTCTTTCTTATAGCTCAAAAAGCACAACTCCCCTTTCCTTAAGACACGGGGAAAAGGCATTACAGCCGCACCCAACACGCCTATATTATCATTTATCATTAAGTATACAATAAATTGAACAATAAATCAAGCAGAATCGGCAGTTTTTTAGTCGGTTTTTAAAAATTCTGCGAATTGTTTAAAAAGTACAGCTTGTTTTTATACAATTTAATTAAGAAAAGTTCGTTGACTTTTGTAAGGTGGCTATAATATAATTAGTACAAGCAGAAGTTTGTCGTAAGGGAGGTGCGGTAGCGGAATGTTGTTCCGCAGGGTCTATGCAGAATTTTTTTCACGCCGACACATCGAAAGCACGCACTGTCTGCGAGAAAGCAAGCGTAGCTGTCGGAGCGGTGCTTGCGCTCCCGGCGCTTCTGAGCCTTATGTCGCTGATAATACAGACAAGAATGTGGCGGACGGAGGGGTTTCTCGCCGCAGGACTTGCTGTTCCTGCGATATGCGTTGCCGTGTGGCTTGCGTTCACCTTCCTTTTGTTCTTTATATGCGAAACACGGTCAAGACGTATAAAACGATGCACCTACTTCGAGATACAGAAATCCGCCGCAATTCTCAGCAGGTACGGCGGAAAAATATCGGCGGACACGGGCGGGATACAACGCAGGCTGTATATAATACCGTATGACGAGATGAAGCTGTCTGTGAAAAAAGGCAGGCTTGTCTTTACGGGAAAAATCAGATGCTACGAAGGCGATTCTGACCGTCTGGGATACCACATAAGGCAGGGCAAGCCTGAATTTGACAGCTGGTGGCTTAATGAAAACGGCTTCAGGGAAATATCCTCGCTGACGCTTCCGCATTGCTTTCCAAAGCAGAAAACGATTTTCAGACACTGCTCGCTCGCTCAGAAGCGGTATCTGCTAAGGTGCGAGAAAAAGAAAGCCGCCGAAACAAAGCCCGTTTCAAGACCGAAAACAAGAATGGTCTACAGACAGGCAAGGAAAAGAACGTTTACCGAGCTTCCCACATTCGACAGGAAGTGGTAGCTTATACGATTGTGCAGTCTGACTAAAAAATACAGCCGTTGCATATTGTCAGTCACCGCTTTTAGAGAATCGTACAAAAATCAACAGATTTTTCCTACCAGCCTTGCAAAACGGTAAAAAATGTTGTATAATATACAATTGAGTTGTTAGAACTGTAACTCGAAATTTGTTAAAATCGCACCAAAAACCATATAATGTTAACATAACTTAAGGTGGTTTTCTACATATTGTAACTTTGTTACATCAAAATACAAAATACGGAAATCGTTCATCGTATTAACTGCTTATGACACGGGAACATTTCCGAAGAAGGACCGGCTTGAAAAGGAGGATATATGGCACTTTTCAACACAAACGCTTTTCGCATCACCGAACAGGGTCTGTCTGTTCTGTGGCAGAAGCAGCAGATAATCGCACAGAATATAGCAAACCAGGATACGCCCGGATATAACTGCAAGTATCTTGATTTTTACGCTGTACTCAAGGACAGAATGGAAAGCACGAGCGTCGTCGGAGGTAAGGCGAAGGAAGGCTCAAAGCAGGTCGAGCTTGCTACCAGAGTGTACGAGGACACTGCGACCAACACTCAGCCGGACGGCAACAACGTAGACGTTGATTCGCAGTCAAACGAGCTTGCAAAGGTACAGCTTCACTATCAGGCTCTCAAGAACCAGATGAACGGAGAGTTCACAAGGCTGCGTTCGGCAATGAAAACGTAATTTTAGGCAATACCGCACAATTAACGGCTATCGCCTTAAAGCAGACGCTTTAAAATAATGGATTATATACAGTGAAACGGATTTCAACGCTTTTTTGACATACAGAAAGGAGTTTTTTGCATGGCATTTTTAAGCTCGCTTAATATAGCCGCATCGGGCATGGCAGCGGAAAGACTGCGTCTTGATGTAATTTCGCAGAACGTTGCGAACGCAAAAACCACCAGAACAGAGGACGGTACGCCGTACAGAAGGCAGGTCGTACTGTTCAGCGAAAACAAGGGTTTCAACTCTGTGCTTGAGGAAACTATAGCAAAGAGGAAAGAAAAAATAGCAGGGGGGAGTGCCTGCGAATACTGTTTCTGCGACTAAAAACAAGGGTGTTCTTGTTACTGAGATAGTCGAGGACGAAACACCGCTTACACCGGTCTATGACCCGACACATCCCGACGCAGACGAGAACGGCTATTACTATCTGCCGAACGTTGACGTGGCGGAAGAGGAAATGGACGCTTTGGCGGCTACCCGTTCGTATGAAGCCAACCTTGCTGTGCTGAACGCTGTGAAATCAATGGCGCAGACGGCACTCAGCATAGGAAACAACTAACGATACCCGAAAGGAACTGATATAAATGTTTATAGTACCGCTTACAAGCAGTATCACCCCTATGGAAACGATGAGTCAGAAAAAGCAGACCGAAAGCACAGATGACGGCGAAGCAACGTTCTTTGATATTTTTGAGTCGCTTGTAAAGAACGTCAAGGAAACCGACACACAGGTACAGAAGGATTCTGTCGATCTTATGCTCGGCGATGTGGACGATCTTGCACAGATACAGGTAAATCTCGAAAAGGCGGCTACCGCTGTGGATCTGCTTGTTACTGTCAAGAACAAGGCTGTCGACGCATACAACGAGATAATGCGTATGACCGTCTGATCAATACTGATCTACACTTCAAGGGAAGGATACATATATAGATGAAGGATAAGCTTTCCGCTTTCTGGAGCGGATTCAAAGATAAATGGAGCTCGCTTGCGAAAAATCTGCGGATATTCATAATAACTGCGGTATCGGTAGTAATAGTTGCCGCAATCGTGCTTGCGATAGTGCTTAATCAGAAGGGATATACGGCTATTTATACCGGACTTGACAGCGAGGAAAGCTCGCAGGTCGTTTCGGCAATAAACGAACTTGGAATAACGGACGTAAAAATGGGTACGGACGGCAGTATCTCTGTACCGAGCGACCAGGCGGACAATGTAAGAATGCAGCTTAGTATACAGGGATACCCCAAGTCAACGTTCAACTTTGACGTATGGAACAGCGGCATAGGCATATGGTCGACCGACACCGAAAAGAAGGTACTTCAGATACAGCAGTTACAGACGCATCTTATGAAAGCCATCAACACCATAAGTGCGGTCAAGAACTCTTATGTTATAATCACTATGCCGGAGAACAGCAATTATGTTATCTCCACGGACAGCGAAGAACCGAGAGTCAGCGTAAAGCTTGATCTGAAAAACGACGCACAGCTTACGAGCGATCAGGTTGAAGGTATCTATGCACTGGTGCTGAACTCTTTGCCGGGTCTTGAGCGTGAAAACATATCAATACTCGACTCGGACGGCAAGCTGCTAAGCGGTGAGAACACGACCGTTGAGGAGGACGTGCTGTACCAGTCAAGACTGAACTTCCAGGAGCAGATGCAGAGCCTGCTCAAGAGCCAGCTCAACGACACGCTGAAAAAGCTGTACAAGGACTACACGATAAACGTAAACGTAAAGCTCAATTACGATAACTCAAAGTCGGAATATACCATCTACACACCGTCTGTAGCAGAGGACGGTACATCGGGCGGTATGATAGAAAGCTCCACAAAGAACGAGGGCTGGGGCGGTATAGGCTCGCTGTCGGGCGTTGTAGGCACAACAAGCAACAGCGACATTTCACCGAACTATCCGACTATCACGGGCGACGGCGATAACCAATATTACTATCAGAACAGCATTACCGTAAAGCGTCTTGTAAACACCGAGATTAGACAGCTTGAAAAGAACGGCTATTCGGTAGATAAAATAACGGCGGCTGTAACGGTAGATCAGGTAAATATGCTTGAAGCGGACAAGGAACAGCTCCGTGAAGTAATTGCGTTTGCTATCGGCGCAGACGTTGCAAATGTTACGGTTGCAAACTACCCGTTTGTTATAAACGGCAACAACGGTACTAACGGTGGCGGCAATACGATAAACAGAGGCGGAAGCGTTGACTGGACGGTTTATATCATACTCCTGCTCGGACTTCTTGTGCTTGCACTGCTTATCGTAGCTATTCTTACAAGCAACGCAAAGAAGAAGAAACGTGCAAAAGCAAGAGCCAAGGCGGCGGCCGCACAGGCAGCGGCGGCACAGGCGGCGCAGGAATCTGCCGCTCTCAGCTTTGAGCCTCAGCCTCAGCCGGACGAAGAATTCAACATACAGCACCTTGACGACTATGACGACGAGTCAAAGAGTGCGGTTCTCAAGAAGGAAATCAAGGATTTCTCACGCACAAATCCCGATGTCGTTGCCCAGCTCATACGTTCTATGATGAAAAACGGCTAATGATATTGACAGCATAAAGGAAGGATATATATGGAGGCACTCACCAGCGCACAAAAGGCGGCGATAATCATAAGCTCTATCGGTACGGAAAATGCGTCCGAGGTATTCAAGCACTTCTCCGACGAGGAGGTAGAGCAGATCACGCTTGAAATAGCAAGAATGAACTACTACCCTATGGAAGTGGTGGACAGCGTTCTTAACGAGTTCTATGAGCTTTGCCTTACCCAGAAGGTAATATCCGAGGGTGGTGTGGAGTATGCCCGTGACATACTTGAAAAGGCATTCGGTCCGCAGACGGCACAGGCGCTGTTTGAAAAGATAACAAAGCAGTTCCAGACAAAAGCGTTTGCATTTGTCCGCAAGGCAGACTATAAGAACCTGCTTGCAATGGTACAAAACGAGCATCCGCAGACAATTGCGCTGATACTTTCTTACGCAAGGAGCGATCAGGCATCGGCTATTTTAAGCGAACTGCCCAAGAAAACAAGGATAGATGTAGTCGAGCGTATGGCTAAGATGGACAGGGCATCGCCCGATGTCGTAAAGTCTATAGAGCGCACGCTTGAAAAGAAGTTTGACAATCTTGTTACCGCCGACACCACAGAGGTCGGAGGTATAGACTATGTTGCGGAGGTCATGAACAACGTAGACCGTGCAACAGAAAAATACATATTCGACGAACTGACGCTGAGAGATCCGAAGCTGGCAGACGATATACGCTCAAAGATGTTCGTATTCGAGGATATAGTAACTCTCGACAATATGGCTATACAGGCGTTTATACCGGAGGTCGATTCAAAGGATCTTGCGGTTGCTATCAAGGGGTCTACTCCCGAGGTTGCAGAGTGCATCTATGCAAATATGTCTACCCGTATGCGTGAAAGTGTACAGACAGACGTTGAGTATCTTCACAATGTCCGTATGCGTGATGTTGAGGAGGCTCAGCAGAGAATCGTATCCATCATACGCAGACTTGAGGACGAGGGTACTCTCGTTATCTCAAAGGGCAACAAGGAAGACGAAATCATCGCATAATACGAAAGCGAGGAATATATTTTGGCAGGCGTATTCAAGGCGGGTCGTGGCGGTTATTATCCCGTACAGCCTACAACAGATACAGTTGTTATCGACAACTCAATAAAAGTAAAGCCTGTCGCACCGCAAGCTCCCTTGCAGGAAACAGTGACGGCCGACACCGCAGAAAATACGGCGGTCACCGATGAAGCATCGGCAAAGCACAGGCAGGAACTTGAGCAGGAAAAAGAGAAGATAACAAGCTATTATCGTGAGCAGGGTGAAAAGGCACTTGCCGATGCCCGTGAAAAAGCACAGAAAATACTCAGCGAAACCGAACAGCAGGCGCAGGATTATGCCGCACAAGCAAAGGCGCAGGCTGAGGCAATCTTTGAAAAAAGCAGGTCGGACGGCTTTGCGAAGGGTCACGAGGACGGATATGCCGCAGGGCTTGACAAATGCCGTGATATGCTCTCGGAGATCAAAAGGCTCAGCGAGCAGATGGTAAGCGACAAGGCGGAGCTTTTTGACAGCTACGAGGTCGAGATATTCGACACGGTAATGGAGATAGTAAACCGCATAACGCTGAACTCACTCGGTCAGAAGGACAAGGCGGTCGTCAAGAAAACGATAAAGGAAGCGGGAAAGAGTTTCCGTGGCAGTGAATATGTAAAGCTGACCTTATCAAAGACCGATGTCAGCGAAGAAATGGCGGCGGATACCGACTATTTCAAAAAACTGTTCACAAATGTAAAGAACGTGGAGGTCGAGGTGCTTAAGGACGCACCAAGCGGTACTGTTATAATTGACAACGGCAGTGAAATTACCGATGCCGGAATACAGACACAGCTCAAGATGATAGAGGAGCTGGGCAGAGGAAAGTACCGCAGAGCGCCGTCAAGGAAAAAAGCCGAGAAGCAGGAAGAACCTGCGGCGCAGGCAGAAACCGACAATGACGGCGGCGAAGAACAAAGCGAATAACTCCCTTATTTGAAAGGACTTTAACATGGATCTCGGCGGATTTCTGACAGAACTCAGAACTACCGATACATATAAGTATCTGGGTAAAATTGAAAAGATAGTCGGAATGACGATCGAGGCGAGCGGACCGCTGTGCAGTATAGGCGATGTGTGCCGTATCTACACAAAGGATATGAAGTCGCATATCCCTGCCGAAGTGGTGGGATTCAACGAGCATAAGGTACTGCTTATGCCGTATACCGACCTTGAGGGCATAGGGCCCGGCAGTATAGTTGACAACACAGGCGACAAGCTGAATGTAAGAGCCGGCGACAAGCTGATAGGAAGAATAATCGACGCACTGGGAAATCCGCTTGACGACGGAGAGCCGATTGAATATACAGACACAGTGCCTATAGCGGGCATTCCTGTAAATCCGCTCACCAGACCGAAAATACACGAGCCTATAGAGCTTGGCGTAAAGGCGATCGACGGACTTCTCACAATGGGCAAGGGGCAGAGAATGGGTATCTTTGCAGGCTCAGGCGTAGGTAAGTCAACGCTTATGGGTATGATCGCACGAAAGGTAAAGGCTGACCTCAACGTTATAGCGCTTGTAGGCGAGCGTGGCAGAGAGGTAAGAGAATTTATAGAAAACGACCTCGGAGAAGAAGGTATGGCAAGGTCGGTCGTTGTTGTCGCAACATCGGATCAGCCTGCGATGATGAGAAATAAATGTCCTATGACGGCTACGGCTATTGCAGAATATTTCTGCTCTCAGGGCAAGGACGTTCTGCTGATGATGGATAATCTTACACGTTTTGCTATGGCACAGCGTGAGATAGGTCTTTCGACAGGCGAACCTCCCGTTGCAAGAGGCTATACCCCGTCAATATACGCCGCAATGCCGAAGCTGCTCGAAAGGGCGGGAAACTTCGAAAAGGGCAGTATAACGGGAATTTATGCTGTGCTTGTTGAGGGTGACGATACAAACGAGCCTATATCGGATACCGTAAGAGGTATAATTGACGGACATATAGTGCTGAGCCGTAAGATAGCAGCGCAGAACCATTATCCTGCGATTGACATACTGCCGAGCATCTCACGTCTTATGTCGGCAATTGCAGACCCGGAGCATAATAAAGCGGCAGGAAAGCTGAGAAATCTGCTTGCGCTTTACAACAACAACGCAGACCTTATCTCGATAGGAGCGTACAAGAAGGGTACAAACCCGGCTCTTGACGAGGCGATAAAGAAGATAGACAAGATAAACGATTTTCTGATGCAGGGAATGTATGAATCGTTCTCGATGGAGGATACCATAAAGCTGTTAAAGGCGGCGGTTTCCTGATAACAATGCGATATGAAGAAGTTTAATTTTACATTGCAGTCGCTGAAAAAGTACAACGATCAGGTGCTTGACAGCGAGAAATCAATACTCGGCAGACTAAGGGCGGAGCTTGCGGAAATGCAAAGCGAGCTTGACGCAAAGGTGGCTGAGTACGAACAGAGCATAGACAAGCTGAACGAACTTGTACGAGGCGGCACTACCGCTATGAGATTATCGCTGCACAAGAAATATGTTTCCTCTTTGCAACAGGACATATATCGCATAAAGGGGCTTATGGCGCATAAGCGTGAGGAAATTGAAACTCAGCTTCAGAAGGTCATAGACGCTACAAAAGAGGTTTCGAAGCTTGAAAAGCTGGAGGAAAAACAGCTTGAGGAGTACAGATATGCCTCGCAGAAGGAGCAGGAGCAGATCATAGAGGAATTTGTGACAAACGGCCCTTCAAACGGAGGTAATACACCGTAAATTGTTGACATATAGTTCGAAATGTGTTACAATACAAGGTGGAAAGCTGTGCAATTTTCATAAATTTTAACGGTTTAAACACGTTAAATATATAAAAGTTGTTAAAAAGCATATATTGTTTTTGACAATGAATAGTGCTGAAAGGGGGTGAGATATGATGAATGGGACAGCAGTATTGCCTGCCGTTGTTACAACGTTTGCAGGCAATGCCGCCACAATCTCGGCAGGCAGCGTACAAAACGGCTCAGCAATCGGTACTGCCGGAGGTTTCTCCGATACGCTCGGTGCTATGGTAACAAGCGGTCAGCAGTGCAATATGAACTCAGCTGTGCGAATGAATGCCGATAATAAGGCTGTTATGAACGGCGAGATATTAAGCGGGTTGAACGAGCTTGAGCAGAATGCACAGGAACTGAAGGAACTGCTTAAAACAGCCGAGCTTGCAGGATATCTGCAAGGCGGTACGATGCAGTTTTACGCTGATGTAATGCAGACGGACAACAGCGAGCTTATGCAGATCATGAGCGGTCTTGAGGTCAGCAGTCCGATAGGCGATGTGCTATCTGAAGAAGGTGCTTTCAGCGGAATTTCAGACGGGAATGACGTTAATACGGCACTCGGTTTACAAAACGGAGAGATTTCCGCCGTAAATGATTTTGCAAGTGAAATTCAGATGAATAACGATGACTCTGCGGATACTGTAAAACAGACGAACGTCAAAGCGGAAACCGCTTCAGACAGCATTGCCGGTGAAAATGCTGTGGCTGCAGCGGCTGACAAGCCAGACGCTTTTGCAAGCGTGGCTGTCGGAAATGCCGAAAAGTCTTCAGATGCGGATAATATACGTTCAAAGGCAGATACGACTTTTACCGAAAAGACTGATTTTGTCGATAAGATGGGCTTTATCGGAAAAACAGGCAGGCAGGAAACATCCGGTGTAAAAGCAGATAGTCCTGAGGCTGTAAAGGCTGAATTTAAGGTAACGTCATACGAAAAATACGGTGACAACAGCGTAAAGCAAGATATACAGACGCAGGATGACAATGCTCCGAGAATGGCATTTGCCAAGAGGAACATCGAAAGCAAGAGCGATGAGCTGAGGGCGATAGCCAAAGGAAACGAGGTCACAAGATCTGACAGCGACCTTGAAACCGAGCAGAAGGTTACCGACAAGAATGCGGTAAGCGATATGCTTGCAAAGGGCAGTGATGTATTTGCAAGAACAGAAAACCGTTATGACGAAAACGGGCAGGAAATCCGCACTCTCAGAGTACCGATAAGCGATATGGCTGAGTTTGTGAGCGAACACACACCTAAGGCAAACGGCAAAAGCACGCTTACAGTTGTGCTTACACCCGAAACACTGGGCAAAATCACGGTTCGTATGGCAAATGAGGGCGGAAAGCTCACGGTTGAGATACTGACGGAAACTCAGGCGGCGAAGGAGCTTTTACAGGCAAAGTCACAGCAGCTTGCGTATGCACTGAAGAATGACGATGTGGAACTTACCTCGTACAAGGTGGAAACCTCACAGGCGGAACTTTTCCAGAGAGATTTTGACGGCAGCAGTAAGAACCCTTACAGACAGCAGTCGCACAGTCAGCAGAAGAATGACACGGACGACTTTGAAAATCTGTTGGGGGAGATTCAGACGATGGACTGATTTTTATCGGTCGGACTGACATGAAAGGATAACAGATGGCAGACATTTCAAGTCTTCAGAGTGTACAGTCAAATCACGAAAAGTATAAGGACCTTTTCAAGAATTCGGGCAAGAACGATACGATAAGCACAGATACGTTCTTCAGTCTGCTTATGGCGGAAATGAGCAACCAGGATCCGCTTGAGCCTACGTCAAATACCGAGTTCGTGTCGCAGATGGCACAGTTCACGGCATTACAGGCACAGCAGGACAATCTGAAGTACAGTATGTCAAACTATGCGGCAGGTCTTGTAGGAAAGACGCTTACAATGAATGCGCAGAGCGACGACGGAACGCTTTTATCGGGCGTATGCACCGGAGTGAACATCAGCGGAAGCGATGTTAAGGTAGTAGTTGACGGCAAGCAGTATGATTTATCGGCGGTAAAGGCGATAAGCGATACGGTAAGCAAGGGTACGTTACATACGATGACCGAGGCACTGGGATATGTGGGCAAGGAAGTAACGGTAAAGGTACTCGGCGACGACGGCAAATTCTACTATGCAAAGGGCAAGGTCGAGTCGGCAGAAATGCAGGACGGCGACGCAAAGATAGTGATAGACAATTATCTCTACTCTATTGACGAGATAGTACACGTCAGCGAGGGTACGGGAAGTACGGCTGACAAGAACACGGAAGCTCCGGCAGGAAGCGCCGGGGGCAACAAGTAAATAAAAAGGCGGCAGTGTTATGTTGATAAATGAACTCAAGCTGCGGAATCTGCAGATTTCGACAGGCAACGTTAACACCGCAAAAGCAGGGAATGCTGAAAAGGCCGCACAACAGTCGGGAGGAACATTTGCGCAGGCTCTGCAAAGCGAGCTTGATGCGAGAAACTCGGCGGTAGGCTTTTCGAAACACGCAATGAAGCGTATAGAAAGCAGAAATATCGAGATACTTGACTCGGATATGCTGCAAAGACTTAATGACGGCATTGAGATAGCCGCAGAAAAGGGCAGTAACGAAACACTGGTACTCGTAGACAGGACTGCTTTTGTGGTAAGTGTGAAAAACCGCACGGTAATCACAACTATGTCACAGGAAGATTTAAAAGGAAATATTTTTACGAACATCGACTCGACCGTAATTATGTAATACCGGACCGAAAGGAAGTATTCCTTACCCCGAATGACAGACGGGTAAGAACGGTCGGCACGATGGAGAAAGGAACAGATCATGGTTAGATCTTTATTCTCGGGCGTGTCAGGATTAAAGACACATCAGCAGAAGATGGACGTTATAGGTAACAACATTGCAAACGTCAACACTACAGGCTTCAAGACAAGTGTAACTACCTTCCAGGAGGTATATTACCAGACTAAGAAGAACGGCTCGGCAGGTACTTCTATGCAGGGCGGTGTAAATCCCTCTCAGGTAGGTTACGGCACTAAGCTAGGCGCTATCGGACAGGTAATGGGACAGTCGGGCTTCACATATTCTGACAGCGTTTATGACTGTGCTTTATCGGGCGACGGATTTTTCCAGGTAATGGATGAAGCCGGCAACATCTTCTATTCAAGAGCAGGCGTTTTCAACGTTGATAACGCAGGAAACCTCGTAGACTCAAACGGTAATATGGTACTCGGCGTAAGCGGTGATGCAACAGGCGTTGACGCATCTTCAAACAGAATTACATTCGTAGTTCCCGAGGTTCTCGACAACGAAGCCAGCTACTCAAAGACAATTACATACAAGGGCGGTACATATCCGCTTACAGTATCGGCAGATACAGCGACTCCGGACGGCAACATATCGGTAGGCTTTACGGTCGGCAACAGCGATTACGCTTATATGAGCGGAAACAAGCTCGTTGTACAGCTGAACGAAAAGAATGATTATACAAACCTCAACGATCTTGAGGACGCTGTGACCCGTGCTTGCGAAAACGGCGGTGTAAGCATTGAGGGCGTACTTCCGCTCCATTTTGAGCTTGATACGGTGCCTCCTGCGGCAGATATTCCTGCAACGACAGCTACAAACACAATGAAGCTGGACGACGGAACAACAAAGGCTTCTCTTACATTTACGACAGTAAACGCAGGAGAATACGCAAACAACTACACGATAAACTTAAGATATTCAAAGAATGCCGCAGACACAACGGCAAAGTGGTCGGACAACGGTCTTACGATAAGCGTTTGCCCCGGTGCTACGGTAGCCGACATACAGGCGGCTGTAGACAAGGCGGCAGGCAGTAACGAAAAGTATCAGCTTAAGGTTACAAGTACGGACTGGGACGCTGCGAACGGCGCACTTGAAACGCTTCTTGCCACAGACGGCAAGGTAGGTCTTGCAGGCGGCTCGAACAACTTCTTCTCTGATATGGTCCAGCTTCTGGGCAATATCAAGATGACAGACGGACGTGTTGCGGCTACGCAGACGGTAAAGGATCTTGACAGCGTATATATCAACGAGGACGGCACTATTTACGGTGTACACAGCGTACACGGTATCATAATGCTCGGCAGAATTGATATTGTTACATTCGATAACCCCAACGGTCTTGAGCAGGTGGGAAGCTCCTACTGGAGAGAAACTCTTTCATCGGGTCAGCCTCAGGTAAACATTGCAGGCGAAAACGGTTCTGCTTCTGTAGTATCGGGTGCGCTCGAAATGTCTAACGTTGACTTGTCGCAGGAATTCTCCGATATGATCATCACACAGAGAGGCTTCCAGGCAAACTCAAGAATCATCACCACTTCGGACACGATGCTCGAAGAAATAGTAAACCTCAAGCGCTAATGCCCGTGGGGCATAGCAAATTCCGCCGTTGAAAATGTTGCAATTTAGCGACGGATAGCGAAACGGCGGGGTTCCGTTGTTGATGTAAATTACGACTTTGGTTTCATTGCAAAGCTATAAGAAAAATTAATATCATCGAAAATTTTTTGTAGGGGAGGGGCTTGCCCCTCCCGATAAGGAATTTCTTTTTCAAAAATGATATTAAAAATGTATAGTTAATTTTGCAAGAGTGGTAGTGCTAAGCTAAGGTTGTGCTACTTTTGCAAGGTTTGTGAAGCCGGTAAGGTTTGATGCAACGGGAGGGGCGAGCCCCTCCCCTACGAAAAGTGGAAAATGTTGGTTGCGTTTTTTCAGAACGTGAAGCCAAACAAGCGCATACAGACCCACACCCTACGAAAAATCGGAAAAGCTGTTCTGTGTTTACAGGCAGACAAACCGACAAATTGTTCAAAAGCCAAGAGTTTGGCGAAAATTGCAGGTTTCTGCGATATAAATCCAAGTTTATAAGGGCAGGCGGAGCATCAGCTCCGCCGGAATGCCCGTTATATTATGCCTGAACGGTTATGATAAACGGCTGTATCTGCATATTCATACAGACGGAATCAATTACAGTGCGGACAATACCGCAAAGGAAGGAAATATATGATAATACTTACAAAGCTCAACGGGGAAAAGTTTATGCTTAATCCCGATCTTATCGAAATAGTAACGGAAAATCCCGACACGGTAATTACCACGAGTACGGGACATTCATACATAGTTGAGCAGTCGATGAACGAGATACTTTCTCTCATCAAGGAATACAGGCTGTCTGTAAGACGTCAGCGTCTCGAGCGAAGCATATAAATTGTGAATATTACAGCCGTTGGCTGTGCTATATAAACCCTTACAGGAGGAAATTATTTTGAATATTACGATCATCATAGGCTGGATAGTATCATTCGGTCTGGTTACATTCGGTATATTTAACGGCGGTCAGATTGACTGGTTTATAGATGTACCTTCGCTCGCTATCACAGTCGGAGGTACTATAGGCTGTCTTTTCGCCTCGTTCCCGCTCTCATACCTTAAAAATCTGCCGAAATATCTGAAGCTGGCGTTGTTCCCTAAAAAATTCAATCCGCAAAGCTACATAGAACAGATAGTTGAATTTGCAAAGATTGCCAGAACAAAAGGTCTTATCTCGCTTGAAGACAGTGCGAACAAGTGTGAGGATCCGTTCCTCAAGGAAAGCCTTATGCTGATAGTAGACGCAAACGACCTTGATAAAGTAAAAAGTATGCTTGACGACGCAATAGACTTTATGTGTGAGCGTCACGAAAGAGGCAGACTTTTCTTTGAAAAAGGTATGTCTGTATTCCCCGCATTCGGAATGTTGGGTACTCTTGTCGGCCTTGTAAATATGCTTAAGGGTATGGGTGCAGACTCAAGCAACCTGTCAAACGGTATGGCGGTTGCGCTTATCACGACCTTCTACGGCTCGCTGTTCTCAAACGTATTGTTTGCGCCGATCGCGTCATCGCTGAAGAACAGTCACGAGCAGGAGCTTCTTTGTATGCAGATAATCGAAGAAGGCGTGCTGTCGATTGCGGCAGGCTCAAACCCCAGACTTATTCAGGAAAAGCTCGAATTTATGCTTGCACAGACTGATATAAAGAAGAAGGGCAGCAAGTAACAATATCCGCCTGTTTCCGACAGGACTGGAAATACGGCTGAAGCAAAAGGAATTTAGTATTGAAATAATCGCTGAAATGTGATACAATATATTGGTTAAGCGTCAGAAGAAAGGCGGTGGAGAAAAAATGGCGAAAAGAAGAGCCGAAAGCGGCGAAGAAAAAGGTAACTGGCTTGATACCTATGCTGATATGGTTACGCTTCTGTTGTGCTTTTTCGTATTGCTGTACTCTGCATCATCGGTAGACGAAACGAAATGGCAGTACATATATCAATCCTTTACGTCAAGCGGAAGCTATATAAACCCATTCGTAATGGACGAACAGCCGAAGAATAACGCTGCCGATACAAACGGTAATGCCGAAGCTCCTCCGAACACTCAGAACGGCGGTACTACAAGCGAACAGACAGAGGGACTTCCCTCCGACTTCAATCAGCTTTACAGCTTCTTAAAGACAACAACGGATAAAAACGATCTTGGGCAGTATGTGTATATTGAGCAGACCCCGACAAGAATCTTTATCCGGTTCAACAATACGATAATGTTTGACGGCAACAGTGCGGTGCTGAAGGAAGAAGGCAAGCAGGTACTCAACAAGTTCATGCCCGGTATAAAGGCGGTCAACAAGTATATAAAATCCTGCTCGGTTTCGGGTCATACCGCAAAGGCGGTATCGGATGTCAACGACTGGGATCTGTCGGCGGCAAGAGCGTCAAGCGTTGTAAAATATATGGACTACAACCGCTGTGTTGACAGCGAGAAGTTCACTGTAGAGGGAAAAGCGTGCTATACGCCTATTGCCGACAACTCAACGGCTGAGGGCAGAGCGGCGAACAGACGTGTAGAGATTATGATAGTGAGAGCGCAGCTTGACACTACCTCACAGGCTGTCATAGACGATATTCTGAAATACGAATACAGGCTGAACGGTGCGAACACAGATCCTTATGAACGCAACGACAGCAACAGCTCGGACGTCAACAGTGACGTTGTAAACGAAATAATCGACAATATGGAAAGCAAGTATGACAGCAACTCGGGCGACGGCAACAACAGCACAAATGCCGCAGGACCGAAATATGAGCCGTCATATACGGGCATTCCTACAGATATACTGACATCGGCACCGACCGAAACGTCAGAATAAGAGAAAAACAGAAAGGGGGGCGAATTTTTGGCTGATACCCTTACGCAAGAACAAATAGACGCAATGCTGTCAAGCGTACTTTCGGGCGGAGATACCGCATCGCTTGACACGCACGAAGAAAAGGAAGAAATCAAGGAGTATGACTTCCGTACTCCGAAGAAGTTCACTAAGGAACAGATAAAGATACTTGAGAGGATATTCGAGAATTATTCAAGGCATCTTTCATCTTACATAACGGGTCTGTTAAGGCTGTACTGCAAGGTTTCGCTTGCAAGCATAGAGGAACAGAAGTATTTTGAGTTCAGCAATGCTCTTCCGGATTATACGATAATGGGTATTGTCGATCTCGGCATAGAGGACGACGATATTGAGGAAAGCAATGCGGTTTTACAGCTGTCAAACTCGCTCACCTTTACAATGATCGACCGTATGCTCGGCGGCAGAGGAACATATCAGGATACCGACAGAGATTTTACGGAAATAGAGATAAACGTAATGCGTGGCATTGTTGAACGCTTTACCTCGCTTATGTCGCAGGCATGGGACGGATATGTTGATACCAATCCGAAACTGGAATCAATAGAAACAAACTCAAGGGTAATATCCGCCGCAGACGCTGACGAAACAATGATTATCGTTGCGATGGAGGTAACGGTAAACGATTCAAAATCCATAGTGTCGTTCTGTATGTCGGCAATTACTATGGATCAGATAATGAAGAAATTCTCGGCTAAGTTCAGCTCGGGCAAAAGGGCAGGAAGTCCCACTAAGGAAACAGAGCGTAAGGAAAACCTTATGTCAACGCTTTCGCAGTCGGAGCTTACTGTTACGGCGGTGCTTGACGATACAATGCTCACGCTCCGTGACGTTCTGAATCTGCAGGTAAATGACATAATACCGCTGAACAAGCCGATTACCGACAACGTACAGCTTAAAGTGGGAAGCACCTGCTGGTTTGACGGAAAGCTCGGTACACTGAACGGAAAGAAAGCGTTCAGGATTGATAATATACTAAAGAATTGAGGTAAGGCAAATGGGAAAACTGACCACTCTGTCGGAGTTGCAGCTTGACGCTATCGGCGAGATAATGAATATCAGTATGGGAAGTGCGGCTACCGCTGTTTCCGAGCTGCTCAACGCCAAAGTGTGGATCACTACGCCGAAGGTAACCGTAGTTCAGGCATCAGAGCTTAACTACGACAGACTTGAACCTGCGATATGCGTAAAGATCGAGTACATAAAAGGGCTTTCCGGCTCAAACCTGATGATCTTAAAGCAGGACGATGTACAGCTGATACTTAATCAGCTTATGGGCAAGCCGCCCGTTATATCTCCTGATTTTGAGTTTGATGAGCTGAATATCAGTGCGGTAAGCGAAGTAATGAATCAGATGATGGGAGCTTCTTCTACGGCTCTGGCGGAATTTCTGGGTATGGGTATTGATATATCGACACCTACTCCGTACATTCTCAGCGAGGTAAATATTGCCGACCTGCAGAATTATGAGCAGACGGATATGGTTGCCGCTATCAATTTTGACCTTACCATTGACGGTGTTATAAAATCGGAATTTATATCGGTGCTTGATATAGATCTTGCGGCAACGCTTGCTGACAGAATGATCGGCGGTGCGACATCTCCCGAACCGATTGCGACAGAACCTGCACCTGCTCCTGCTCCGGCACCTCAGCCTGTTCCGCAGGCAGAACCCGTTCAGCAGGCGGCTCCTGTTCAGCAGGCAACACCCATGCCGCAGGTAGCACCCGTTCAGCAAGCGGCTCCTGTACCGCAAGCGGCACCCATGCCACAGGTAGCACCTGTGCCGCAGGCTGATATGTATGCACAGCAGGGATACTACGGATACCCGAATCCGGCAATGAATCCGGCAATGTACGGTCAGCCGGTACAGCCTGTTATGCAGCCTCAGCCGGCGGTAAACTACCGTAACGCTCAGCTTGCGCAGTTCGAGAGCTTTGAAGCTCCGCTCGGCTCGGAACAGAAAGAAAACTTACAGCTCCTTATGGACGTACCGCTTCAGATTTCTGTCGAGATAGGCTCGACTAAAAAGAAAATCAAGGATATACTTGAGTTCTCGCAGGGTACTATCATAGAGCTTGAAAGACAGGCAGGCGCACCCGTTGACGTTATGGTAAACGGAAACCTCATCGCAAGGGGCGACGTTGTTGTTATAGACGATAACTTTGCGGTAAGAATAACGGAAATAGTAAAATCGAAATTTATGGACAGCCTCGGTAAAGGCGAATAACATATAATAAAACAGGGATACGAAAGGAAACCTTACACTTATGGATAAGAAGATATTACTTGTAGACGATGCGGCATTCATGCGTATGCTTATCCGCAACACACTTACGACAAACGGCTACACAAATATACTTGAGGCGGCTGACGGCGAAATAGCGGTTTCGACATATTCCGCAGAGAAGCCCGACCTTGTTATAATGGATATAACAATGCCCAACAAGACCGGTATCGAGGCACTCAAGGAAATCAAAGCTATGGATCCCGGTGCAAAGGTCGTAATGTGCAGTGCTATGGGTCAGGAAGCTATGGTTGTCGAAGGCTATCAAACTCGGCGCACTTGACTTCATCGTAAAGCCGTTCAAGGCTGAGAGAATACTTCAGACCGTTAAGAAAATACTTGACTGATGGAATACGTACAGCTTGTATGCGCGCTTATCGGCGTACTTGCACTGATTTTTCTGTTCTTCTGGGTACTGAGAAAGGTAAACAAAGGGATACTGAGCGCAAGCGGAAAACGGCTCAAGGTGCTTGACCGTGCCTCGCTCGGCGGTGAAAAATCGGTGGTTGTCGTGAGCGTTGCAGGAAAGTGTATGGTACTTGGTGTGACTGCCGGCAGGATAGACAAGATTGAGGATCTGTCAATCACGGAAGAAGAATATATGTCTGAGCTTTATCCTGAGGGAAGCGGAAGGCAGGATAACTTCTTCGCCGCCTTCAGTGACGCAATGGCTAAAAACATAAAGAATATGAGAGGGAAGAAAGCCCGCCGTGACGAAGAATCGGATTACGGCGATGAGTTTCCCGATGTTCGCAAAACCGATGACGGAACAAATTCCGATGACAAAAAATTCTGACGAGAGGAACACGGAGTCGAAATGACAAGAGCTTTTGGTCTTACGATTAGAAAAATGTTTATCGACAACAAGCGGATTTTTATCCGCTTTATCGTGTCTTTAACGGTATGTATCGCACTTATCGGTGTGCTGTGCAGTGTAACGGCATTTGCGGCGGATAACAATGCGTCAGGCAACGCAGGTACAACATCCGCAATTACCGATACAACATCCGGCAATACATCAGGCGGTACGGAATCTGCAAGCTCATCGGTAATGAAAGACCTTATCGGTGTTGACGGCTCGCAGTCGCTTGAGGTAATACTGCTTGTGACCGTGCTTTCGCTTGCGCCGTCTCTGCTTGTGATGATGACCTCGTTTGCGAGAATCATTATCTGCTTCAGCTTTCTGAGAACGGCAATGCAGACGCAGTCCACGCCGCCTAATATGGTGCTTACGGGATTGTCGCTTTTCCTTACGATATTCATAATGTGGCCTGTTTTCTCGGAGATAAACGAAACGGCATATCAGCCGTATGCGGCAGGCGAGATGACAATGGAACAGGCTATTGACGCCGCAGGAAAGCCGCTCAAGACTTTTATGCTCAAGCAGACCACGAATGACGATATGAAGTTTTTCCTGGATTTAAAGGGTCAGAGCATGAGCGATGTCACAGGCGGTGCGACAGACAATATAACACTTGAAAACTACAGCGAGAAGCTGGGCTTTGAAACAGTAATTCCCGCTTTTATAGTAAGCGAGCTGAAACGTGCGTTCCAGATGGGCTTTCTGATATTCATACCGTTCCTTGTTATCGACCTTGTAGTATCGTCGACGCTTATGGCGATGGGTATGATGATGCTGCCGCCGGCGATGATTTCGCTGCCGTTCAAGATAATACTTTTCGTGCTTGTAGACGGCTGGCAACTGATGGTCGGAACGATCGTTAGCTCGTATAATTTGTAGCATAATATTCCTTGAAGGGAGGGCTTGATCTGACACAGGATATAGCAATGGAGGTCTTTACCGCCGCACTTGTTCTTGCGCTTAAATTAGGCCTCCCTGTTTTAATAGCCGCAGTTGTTATAGGTCTTATCATAGCGATATTACAGGCGGCAACGCAGGTACACGAGCAGACGCTCTCGTTTGCTCCCAAAGCCATAGTGGTGGCAATCGTACTGCTGTTGTTCGGTCCGTGGATGATGAACAGCTGTATAGAGTTCTTCAACTACGTATTCGGTCTTATGGCAACGGTTGGTGCAACATGACGCTAAGCGATGTGTGGGATATGATTCTGAATAATTTTCTCGGCTTTCTGCTGATAATGTGCAGGGTGTCGGGAATATTCAGTTTTAACCCTATATTCAGCCGTTCAAATTTTCCCGTAAGACTGAGAGCAGGCACAACGATAGCACTTGCTGTACTGTTTGCCTCGTCCATGGGAAATATAAAATATGAGCCGACCGGCATATTCATGATGCTGTTCGATATGATGAAGGAGCTGGGGCTGGGGCTTATACTCGGCTTTATGGTGAATCTCATACTGGCGGTGACTATTTCCGCAGGTGAGCTTATCGACTATCAGACGGGTCTTTCTATGGCAAGAGCGATGGATCCTGCGACCGGTGTGTCGATGCCCCTTTTTGCAAACGTTTATTACTATATGTTCATTCTGTATTTCTTTCTGACGAATGGACACTTGTCATATATAAAGCTGTTTCATATATCGTATGAAACGCTTCCGATAGGATTTTCGGGATTCACTGCGGACGTGCCGTGGGCATTGGTGACGTACTTTTCAACCGTGCTTACGCTGGCGGTAAAGCTCGCCGCACCGATTATCGCTATCGAGTTTATCACCGAAATATGTCTTGGCGTGCTGATGAAGGCTGTACCGTCAATTCATATCTTTGCGCTGAACATTCAGCTTAAGGTGCTTATCGGTCTTGCGGCGGTGCTGATAATGGCTCAGCCTATGTCGGACTTCATCGAAAAGCTGATGGACATTATGTGGCAGAACCTCTACGGTCTGCTCGGCATGATGGGTTCTTAGGAGGGTAAATGGCAGGCGAAGAAAAAACCGAAAAAGCCACCCCGAAAAAGCGTAAGGATACCAGAAAAAAGGGCGAGGTACTGCAGAGCAAGGAAGTTGCGGTTGCGGTTTTCGTGGTGGGAATATTCGCATTTCTTGCGATATTCGGAAACTATATGTTCCAGATGCTTTTAAACTTTATGGAGCAGTCGATGTCATCTATTGACAAGACGGGCAATACCGTAGAGTTTGCGATGAGCGTATTCTGGAAGGTGGCTATAATCTGCATTTGTACCGTAGGTCCGATACTGGCGGTAGGGGTTGTACTGAGCGTACTGCCCGTAATCGTTCAGACAAAGGGACTTTTCAGTATGGAGGCGATGAAGCCGAAATTCAGCAGATTGAATCCGTTTACGGGTATCAAGCGGTTGTTTTCGATGCAGGCGCTTGTGGGACTTGTAAAGGGACTTATCGAGATAATCGTAGTAGTCGCTATACTGTACTTTCAGGTAATGGACAGGATAAACGAGTTCAAAAAGCTGATAGATACAGATGTGATAAAGATAGTTGCATATATAAGCGAAACGGCGATGAGCCTTATTGTAACGATATTCGTTATGCTTGTATTTGTGGCGGCGGCAGACTATGTTTTCCAGTGGTGGTCATTTGAGAAAAAGCTCAAGATGTCAAAGCAGGAGGTCAAGGACGAGTACAAACAGCTCGAAGGTGACCCACAGATAAAGGGCAAGATAAAGCGTAAACAGCAGGAAATGGCACAACAGCGTATGATGCAGGAAGTGCCGTCCGCAGATGTGGTTGTCCGTAACCCTACTCACTATGCGGTTGCTCTTAAATATGACCGCAAGACAGCCTACAGAGCGCCTGTTGTCGTGGCAAAGGGTACAGACGCACTGGCGCTGAGGATAGTTGCAGTGGCTGAGGAGCATAATGTATATATCACTGAAAACCGTCCGCTCGCAAGAGGGCTTTACGAGGCGGTAGACATAGGTCAGGAGATACCGAGAGAGTTTTATACTGCGGTGGCAGAGGTGCTGGCGATGGTATATGAGGAGCAGCATAAGACGTTGCCGCCGAGAGAACGATAGGCAAACAGCGAGACTGTTTGCGGCTGTGAGCCGCAACAAATTCCGCCTTTGCGGCTGTGAGCCGCTGCAAATTCCGCCTTTGGAAATGTTGCAATTTGGCGACAGGCGGCGAAACGGCGGGGTTTAACGATTGTGCTGATGTTCTTGGCGAGAGACAGTGCGAGCTTTGCAACGATATTGCAGACAGCTGGGACAGTTCAAGCGATCCCTCAGTCTTGACGGCAGAAAAAGTAAGTGCTATTTGAAGGTTTGACTTATCTCATTAAGCGGTAATTTTCATGGATTTGTGCCTTGCCGCAAGCCAGCTCCCTTTAGCAAGGGAGCCAAGGTTAGTGTTAGTGCAAATTTTGCATGGATCGATTATAAATAATTATAAAAACGGACAAGCGAAGTCCGGACAGAGAAAGAAAAAGAACAAGAAAGGAGCGGTGCGAATGGTTAAAAAGATGATGACGAATGTTTTTGCGGTATTCGTTATTTTTATCGTGCTTGCGATTATCATTCCTCTGCCGACTCCGATACTGGACTTTCTTCTGATAATAAATATAGGACTTTCTCTCGTCATACTCCTTATGACGATGTACATAAAAAAAGCGCTTGAATTTTCGATATTCCCGACTATACTTCTTCTGACGACGGTTTTCCGACTGTCGCTGAACGTATCGACTACACGAGGAATACTTTCAAACGGCTATGCGGGCGAGGTCGTAAAGACGTTCGGTGAATTCGTAATGGGCGGTGACGCTATTGTCGGATTTATCATATTCGTAATCATAGTAATAGTAAACTTCCTTGTTATCACCAAGGGTTCTGAGCGTGTATCTGAAGTTGCCGCAAGATTTACCCTTGACGCTATGCCCGGTAAGCAGATGGCTATTGACGCAGACCTTAACACAGGCGCAATAACCGACGAGGAGGCAAAGATACGCCGTGCGGAAGTACAGCGTGAAAGTGACTTCTTCGGCGCAATGGACGGTGCTACAAAGTTTGTAAAGGGCGACGCTATAATTTCTATAATCACGGCGCTCATAAACCTTATCGGCGGTGCGGTACTGGGTATGATGCACGGGCAGGATATAAACTCTGTGCTTTCCACCTACTCGCTGGCAACGGTCGGTGACGGTCTTTGCTCGCAGATTCCTGCACTTATGATCTCTGTTGCTACAGGTATGGTAGTTACCCGTGCGGCAAGCACGGACAGCTTCAATGCCGATATTAAAAGGCAGTTTACCTCTCAGCCTAACGTAATGATGATAGTTCCGGCATTGTTATTGCCGCTCTTATGGTTATACCCGGTTTCCCGAAGCTGATACTCCTCGGTGTCGGTGCGGCACTGTTTATATTCGGCTGGAGATTGTCAAAATCAAAGGCGAAGAAAGAGGCGGCTCTTGCCGCTCAGGCAGAACGTGAAACGCTTGCAAAGATGCAGGATCAGCCGACCTCAGACAATGACTACTACAGAGATATTGACAATGTATTCAAGCTGTTGAATGTTGAACAGATAGAGATGGAGTTCGGCTACAGCCTTCTGCATCTTGTAGACGAAAAGAGCGGCGGTCATTTTATCGACCGTGTGGTAATGTTCCGTAAGCAGTTTGCGATGGATATGGGTATGGTAATACCGTCGGTACGAATGACGGACAACCCCGAAATAAACCCGAACCAGTATGTTATAAAGATAAAGGGCGAGGAGGTCGCAAGAGGAGAAATTCTTTCCGACCACTATTTAGCGCTTGACAACGGAGATGTGGTAAACCCTGTTGACGGCATAGACACCGTTGAGCCTGCATTCGGTATCCCTGCAAAGTGGATAAGCGCAGACAAGAAGGTAATGGCTGACGTTGCGGGATATACGCTTATCGACCCTGTGTCCGTAATGATAACTCATCTGTCAGAGGTCATCAAGCAGCACTGCAGTGAGCTTTTGTCACGTCAGGACGTAAAGACGATGGTGGACAACATAAAGCAGACCAACCCAACTCTTATCGACGACCTTATACCCGGCACTATCTCTCTCGGTTATCTCGAAAAGGTGCTTTGCCTGCTTCTGCGTGAGGGCGTTCCGATAAGGGATATGGAAACTATCCTCGAAACGCTTGGCGACCACGCAGGTGCGCTTAAGGACATTGATATTGTAACGGAATATGTAAGACAGGCGCTCAAGCGTACCATAACAAGACGCTTTGCGGAGGCAAACTCGCTGAGAGTAATTACCGTTGACCCGAAGGTCGAGGATACGATAGTGGCAAGCGTAAAGAAATCCGAAGCAGGAAGCTATCTTGCGATGGACCCCGACCTTATACAGAAAATCGTCAACATAACAAGCGGAGAAATAGACAAGGTAAAGGATGTTATACCGAATATAATCATACTGACCTCTCCGATAGTAAGAATATATTTCAAGAAACTGATAGACCAGTTCATACCGAATATAACGGTGCTGTCCTACAGCGAAATCGACAATACGGCGCAGATACAGGCTATAGGCAATATAGCGATGTAAACGCCGCACGGTCGGAAATATCCGGGAAAGGAGTGTTCTATGGCAGTGCAGAGCAAGGAGCGGCTGAACGAGCTTCTTGAAAAATACAGGCTGACAGGCGATATGAACGTCAGGAACGAAATCGTGCTGATGTATATGGATCTTGTCAAAATGATAGCGGTATCAATGCGTAATATCTATACGGGATATGCGGAAAGCGACGATATTATAAACGAAGGCGTTATTGCGCTTATGGCGGCTATAGACGGCTTCGATCCCGAAAAGAATGTAAAATTCGAAACATACGCAGGTATCAGGATAAAGGGCGCTGTTATTGATTATCTGCGAAAGCTGGACAGAGTTCCGAGAACGCTCAGAAAGCTGTCGAAACAGCTTGACGATAATTTTGCAAGGCTTAATTCCGAGCTGTGCCGTACTCCGACAGACGAGGAGCTTGCGGAAAGTATGAATATGACCACCGCACAGCTTTCAAAACTGATGGCGAATACGGCAGGAATGATAACGCTGTCGTTTGAGGAGCTTTTATACGAGGATAATCTTGACGAAAGTATTTCGGCATCAAGCGAAACCGCCGACGCAAAAATGTATGAGCGTGAAAAAAAGCAGGTGATAGCCAACGCTGTCGCCACGCTTCCCGAAAAGGAAAAGCAGGTAGTGACAATGTATTACTACGAAAGGCTGAAATACTCGGAGATCGCCAAGGTTATGAGCATTACGCAGTCAAGAGTATGCCAGATACATTCAAAGGCTATGCTGACGCTCAAAAACAAGCTGGAAAGCTATATAAACGGCTGAAAGGCTTGCATATTTATGTGAAAACTGATATGATATAATCAAGGGGTCGGAGGTTTACCGGCTCGCTTATAATACGGAAAATCACGCTTTACGAAAGGAGGTGAAAAAACTTGCAGAGAGCATTTTACAATCTGACGCAATCCATGCTTAACCACCAGAGGTCGCTTGACGCTATCTCGAACAATCTAACGAATATCAACACGGCGGGCTACAAGAAGGACGAGATAAGAATGAACACCTTTCAGGAGGAGCTTATACTTGTCAGCAACCGCAGAAAGACAAGCGGTAAATTCGTGCAGACGTATGTTGATACAAGCAAGAGCAACCTTGAGCAGAGCAGCTTTGAATTTACCGAAAGCCCGTTTGATATAGGTATTCAGGGAAACGTGTATTTCAATATACAGGGTACTAACGGAAATGTATATCAGACAAGGTGCGGTCAGTTTGAGCTTGACGGAGAAGGCTATTTATGCCTTAACGACAGCGGACGTGTACTCGGTCAAAGCGGTGAGATATATATCGGAAACGATGATTTCATTGTTGACAACGAGGGTAATATCCTGAACGAAAACGGCGAGGTCATAGAAAGGCTGAGGCTCAGCTACATACCCGAAAACGCAGACGTTACAAAGGTAGGGAACAACCTGTTTTCTTATGACGGGGATATGACGATACCCGAAGACGAGAAGTATGATATTATCCAGGGCTGTTTAGAAAAGTCAAACGTTGACGCAAACAAGGAGATCACTTCTCTTATGGAAACGCAGAGATTATTTGAAGCAAGCAGTGCTGTGCTGAAGTATATGGATACTATCAACGGCAGAGCGGCAAGCGAGATAATCAAGCTGTAAAATGACCGGATGTGAGGATATGTCATGAACATTGCATTCTACACGGGTAAGACGGGTCTTATTGCACAGCAGGAAGGACTTAACGTTTACTCAAACAACATTGCAAACGTGAATACGGTGGGCTTCAAGGCTTCCCGTCCGAGCTTTGCGGACTGTATCTATACGGTGCAGAGAAATACGGAGCCTGACTGGCAGACAGGTCACGGCGAATATGTGCACAGCACTCAGCTTATGTACAGCGAGGGTGTATTTACATATACCGATAACGACCTTGACTTTACCATACCGACAGAAGAAGGCTTCTTTGCGGTAATGGATAAGTACGGCGATGTAAACTACACAAGAGCGGGCGATTTCCAGATGTCGCAGATAGGCGACCACTGGGAGCTTGTAAGTGCAAACGGAGAATTTGTGCTTGACTATGAGGGAAACCACATTACAGTTCCCTTTATAGAAGGTACGAGCAAGCCGGACTATGAGGCGCTTACGAAAATGATAGGTGTGTACACATTCGACAACAACTTTGGACTCGAACTTCTCGGCAGTAACAAGATGACTGCTACAGAGAGGTCGGGAGAGGCGGTTGCCGACAGGAGTATCGACAAGATAAGAATGGCACTCGAACGCAGCAATACGGATATTGCAGGCGATATGGTACGCATTATCGAAACACAGCGTTCATACCAGATGAGCGCAAGGGTCGTACAGACAGCCGATGAGCTGGAGCGTATAACCAATAACTTAAGGGGATAAGGCACGATGCTTCGTTCCTGAACTTTAACCGTGGGTCTGTCGGTAGATATACCGGCAGGCTGTGCGGTTATATACAGCTATAAGATTAATAATTTCAGAGGTCTATTATGATAAACAGTTACGATGATTTAAGCCCGGTACAGCTTGATGTGCTTAAGGAAATAGGAAATATCGGCTCGGGTAATGCCGCAACAGCACTGTCACAGCTTCTTGGCAGGAGCATAGATATGCAGGTGCCGCAGGTAAGGCTTATGGACGTAGCTGACGCAATAGAGTCGCTCGGCTCTCCCGACAAGCTGGTGGTAGGAATACTGATACGGCTTAAAGGGGACGCAGACGGAATGATAATGTTCCTGCTTGAAGAAGCGTTTGCGAAAACTATCGTAACGGGTCTTACGGGCGAACGCTCGTTTTCGCTGTATGAGCTTAACGCCGATGATATATCGGTGCTGAGCGAAATAGGAAATATAATGGGTGGAAGTTATGTCAATGCTATCGCAAATCTCAGCGGTATGGTCATTGATATGTCGGTACCTGCGCTTACAACGGATATGCTCGGAGCAATAATGACGGTTCCTGCAACGGAGCTTTCCGAGGCGTATGAAAGGGTACTCATGATAAGCGAACAATTTCTGATTGATTCAGTTGAGATACAATCCGATATGCTTCTTATACCTACGGTAGAGTCGCTGAGAACTCTGCTTGGGAAACTGGGGGTTGAAGACCAGTGAACAAGATAATCGTGGGGATCTCCGACCAGAAGCTGTGCAAGTCGCCGGATGTACTGGTGACTTATGCTCTTGGCAGCTGCGTCGGGATATGTATGATAGACAAGACGCTCGGCATAGCGGGACTGGCGCATATAATGCTGCCTGACAGCAGCGCTATACCGAATGACAAGAACAAATTCAAGTTTGCCGATACGGGCATACAGCTTCTATATGAGAGCATGATAAAAAACGGTGCGGCGGCATCGAGAATAACCGCAAAAATAGCAGGCGGAGCGAATATGTTCGCTACCACAACACCTGCTATGTCTATAGGCGACCGTAACGTTGAGGCCACCAAAAAAACGCTGGCAAAGCTCGGAGTGCCGATAATCGCATCCGACACGGGACTTAACTACGGCAGAACGGTATCGTTCAATGCGTCAGACGGCTCGCTTGAGATAATGTCAAGTCTTAAGGGAAACAAGACTATATGACACGACAGACACGATTGATACGATAGATTTACGGCAGGGAGGCACACCGATGGAAAAGACGGAAAGACAAAAAATGGCGGATATATCCATGTCGGAGCTTATAGAACTTGAAAAGGAAGCTACTGCGTCACTTGACGGCATCGAGCTTAACAATAAGACTATGCAACGCCCGCAGGGAAACAATCCTATGCTGAATGTAGACGCATCGGCAAAGGTTGTTGTAACCGACAACAAGCTGGAAGCAAATATGTGCGTATTTTCACCGCAGTTTTCCGGCAAGGATATAACAGTGGAAGCTATGCGGCAGGCACTCAAGGACGCACACGTTGTATACGGAATAGATGAGGAACTTCTTGAGGAAATAGCGGCAAATAAGTTGTACGACAAGATTTTCACGGTAGCGAGCGGATATGCGGCGGTTGACGGCGAAAACGGCAGGGTAAACAATCTTTTTGATACAGACAAGAAGCTGGTGCCGAGAAAGCTGGAGGACGGCAGTGTTGACTATCGTGACCTCGGACTTATAGTAAACGTAAGAGTAAATGACCTTATATGCGAAATAGTACCCGAAACGCAGGGCGAGGAGGGTATGAACGTATACGGTCAGGTGATCGCTCCACGTCCGGGCAGACCTCCGCTTGTGCCGCAGGGTTCGAACACGGTGCTTTCGGCAGACGGCACCAAGCTGTTCGCCGCAGACAGCGGAAACCTTGTATATAAGGGCGGAAGGTTCAATGTTGAAACCACGTTCCAGATCTCATCCGACATAGATGTAAAGACGGGCAATATAAACTTCCTTGGCGATGTTCTCATCAAAGGCAGTGTGCAGGAGGGATTTTCGGTAACGGCAGGAAAAGCCATAACCGTATTGGGAATGGTGACCGGTGCTACACTTACCGCACAGGGCGATATAACCGTCAAGAACGGAGTTTTTGCAAGCACCATACAGTCGCAGTACGGCAATATCAATATTGCTTTCGGAGAAAACGATACCATAACCACAAGAGGAAACCTTACCAGCACGTCACTTGTCGGCTGTCGGATAAAGATAGAGGGCGACCTTGACTGCACCAAGAACCCCGGTGCGCTTGTGGGCGGAGATTGCAGTGTAATGGGAAGATTTGCGGTGGCACAGCTCGGTAACAAGAGCTATACGCCTACTATAATATCGGTAGGAAGCACCACAAACCTCCTGCTTGAGATGGATTCGCTCGAAAAGCAGTGTACGGCAATTGATGAGTACATAGAAAAAATAAACACGTCTATCGAATTCCTGCAGGAAAAGAAGAGAAACGGCGAACATCTTGACGCAGAGAAGGAAGCGTATATTTCATCTGCGATAAGACTCAAGGTGCAAAAGGGAATGGATAAGAAGCCTCTGAGAACGAGGATAGACGAAATACAGAAAATAATCAATGCCAAGGAAACGCTGTCGGTAAAGGTGACAAAGTGCGTTTATCCTAACGTAAGGATAAATCTCAACAGCTTTACCACCACAACATCGACGGAGTACGGCAAATGCAACATAGTCTGCGGTCCGAATGACATCGAATTCAGATAACAGACACTGAGAAAGGCAAATATCATGGCGGCAACGGCAAAAAGCAGATATATGACGGCGGTAAAATGGTTTACGGCATTTGTATGCGCTCTGCTTTGTGCGGCTGCCGTCTGCTGTTTTACGGGAAGCAGTGCAGACGCTGCGGCGGTAACAAACTGCAAGGTTTCGGGGCTGACGACAAAGACCTACACGGGTAAAGCACAGACGCAGTCGATCACGGTAAAATACAGGAATAAAACGCTGAAAAACGGTAAGGATTACACGGTAAGCTATCAGAATAATATAAACGCAGGAACGGCTTATGTTGTTATTAAAGGCAAGGGCAGTTACAGCGGGACAGTAAAGCGTTCGTTCAAGATAAACCCTGCGTTGATATACAAGCAGTGTACTTTTTATAAAATCGCCTCGCAGTATTATACCGGCTCACAGATAAAGCCTGTTCCGAAAATCAAGAACGGAACAATGACACTAAAAAACGGAACGGACTTCACGCTTACATATCAGAATAACGTAAACAAGGGTACTGCGAAGGTATATATAAAAGGTAAGGGCAACTACACCGGAAGCTGTTCGCTGAAATTCAGCATAACGGCAAGGCCTGTTTCTACGCTGAAAATCACCGTGCCGTCAGTGACTTATAACGGGAAGGCGCAAAAGCCTGCCGTTACGGTAAAATATAATAACTATACGTTTAAAAATGGTACTGATTATACGCTGAGTTATAAAAATAACACGAAAATCGGTACGGCAACCGTTACGGTTAAGGGCAAGGGAAAGCTCAGCGGAACAAGAAGCGTTACATTCAAGATAAACGCAAAGCCGATAAAAAACGCAGTTATTACATATAACAACTCGCTCACATACAACGGCTCGGCGCTAAGCCCTGCGGTTACTGTAAAATACGGAAAAGCAACGCTTAAAAAGAATACCGACTATACCGTCGCCTATTCGAATAACGTAAATGCCGGCACGGGAACAATCACGATAACAGGAAAAGGCATATACGGCGGAAGCGTAAAAAAGACCTTTACAATAAAAAAAGCTCGGAATATCGGCCACAGCTGTATCGGGAACAGGAAACAAGATTTATACGGGAAGTGCGATAAAGCCTGTGCCTGCGGTTAAAGTCGGCGGCAGGACGCTTAAAAACGGAACGGACTTTACCGTAAGCTACAAAAACAACACCGAGCCGGGAACGGCAACTCTCAGCGTGACAGGCAAGGGAAACTATTCGGGCAGTGTATCAAAGACATTTAAAATCACAGCAAGAGCGATAAACGATGTTGAGGTAACCGTACCCGATACGGTATTTACAGGTGTACAGGTAAGACCCGACGTTGTTGTAAGCTACGGCAACTATCAATTTATAAATAACAGTGACTATACCCTGTCATTCAAGGACAACGTCAATATCGGAACGGCAAGCGTGGTTGTCACGGGTAAAAACCATCTCAGCGGAAGCAGGACGGTAACATTCCCTATAGAAAAGGCGGATATTTCAGGTACGGAGATAGCCGTGAAGAACGCAACGTTTACTGGAAGTGCGGTAAAATCCGCCGTTGATGTAAGGCTCGGTAATGTGACGCTTAAGGAAGGCACTCACTACACGCTTTCCTATAAAAACAACGTCAATGCAGGTACGGCTCAGGTGACAGTCAGCGGCAAGGGAAGCCTTGAGGGCGCTGTAACAAAGGATTTCACTATTGCAAAGGCGAATATTTCGAAAGCCTCGATTTCTGCAAGCGGAACGTATGCTCCGGACGGTGTAAAGATCGGCATAAACGCTAAATTCGGCAATTACACGCTTAAAAGCAGTGACTACATCGTTAAAGTGCCGACTTCAGCAGGGGAGCAGACGCTCACAATAAGCGGAAACGGCAACTTCAGCGGCAAGACCACGGTAAAATGCAATGTGGCAAAAGCAGATATAGCAAATGCCAAATCGTCTTTATCGCTGTCGACCGACGGCAAGGGCTATACCGTAACGGTAATTTATGACGGTGTGCTTTTAACGCAGAACAAAGATTATAAGGTAGCTGTAACAGAATCAGGCACAGGCGTCAGTGCGGTTATCATGGGCATTGGCAATTACGGCGGAACAGTAACTCTCAGCGGCATAAGCAACGAGCTTGAAGCGTTTGAAAATGCTGTTGTCACAATAGGTAAAGTCACATACAACGGCACGGCACAGCTTCCCTCGGTAACAGTGAAGATAGGCTCTGTCACGCTGAAAAGCGGAACGGACTATATTCTGAGCGCTTATCACAACACTAATGCAGGAACAGCTACGGCAGTTATCACCGGCAAGGGAAAATATGCCGGTGCGGAAAAGAAAACGCAGTTCACGATAGCGCCTGCCGCTATATCATCTGCAAGCATAAGCTGTGAGGATCAGATATATACGGGACAGGGTGTCACCGCACAGCCCGTTGTTACATTCAACGGCAAAACGCTTGCTCTCGGTATTGACTACTATATATCGGGATATTCAAACATAGTGAATGTCGGAACAGCTACCGTTACTGTAAAGGGCAAAGGCAATTTCACAGGCACTGCAAAAGGCACTTTCAGAATCGTCAAGCAGGACAATATGGAAGCGCTTGTCAAGAAGCGCCTTGATGAGATGATGGAAGGCAAGTGGGACAGGAAGATATATGACTACTGGCACAGCTATCAGATTGGCAAGTATTACAACACGCTCCTTACCTCTCCTTGTACCTGCCACTCCTACTGTGAAACGGGCAACGAGGCAGGCTGTACCTGTCTTATAGGAAGAAGTCACGTTCTGAATAATTCCGGCATACAGTGTGCAGGATTTACTATCGAGGTGTTCGAGTATCTTTTCGGTGAAACAAACGGAACGGGCGAAAATACCCTCACGATAAGGAATCGTTCCGACGGAAACTGGACAGAGGCGGCGCTGAAGAAGTGGATGACCGATACGTTCCGTCCGGGCGACTATCTCGCATATGACAACATAAAGTACGGCTATCCGCACTATGTCACGATATACTCTGTTGATACCGACGGTATATGGGTGTACGAGGCAAATTACGGCGGAAGGTGCAAAATCAATTTCCGTAAGTTTACGTTTAAGGAGATCTACGAAGAAACGGACGGTTTATGGCACAGGACACCGAATAATTATGAGTTGTCGGAGTATTGATCTGAATTTAAAGCGGCATGGCTTAGGCTGTGCCGCTTTTTGTTGTGATCGTCTGCGCTGTAATTTCGATTTTTCGACAAGCCGTAAGTGTGTCACACCTGCTTTTACCGTAGCAGCCTGTCCGATGCTTGACTTTTGATATGCAGTATGATATTATGATAATAAACAAGCAATCAACTCATATTATAAATAATTTTAAAAAATCGGAGATAATTTTATGTCAAAGTTTCAAAAAACCATCATAACACTTTGCGTTATAATCATTGTTATTCTGGGGGCGGCAACGGTAGTTCTGTTTACCGGCACATCGGAAGCTATCAAAATTAACGGCACGTTTGCCGATATAAGTCTGTTAAACAGCGACAATCCGGATTTTGACAATCTGCCGCACAAAGAAATCAGCATAGACGCAACTTTAACCGGAAACATTTTTGGTGTGACAGGCGCAAGCGGAAAAATTGCAGTAGGCGATACAGAGTATGCTCTTGATTCCGCAAGCTCACGAGGCTCTGTGATAAATATCCATTCGCTTAACAATGAAGGCTCATTTGATGTAAATGTTAAGCTGGAAAAGGGAACAGGCAGTGCAATCATTACCGTATTGCAGTCGCAAAACTCCTCCGACAGCTCAATGTGGGCAGGGCCTGCAACCGACAGCGAGAGTCTGAAAAATGTTCTTGAAGAACAGAATATCATCAACTACAGTAACACGGAAACAGTAAAAGAAATAAGCTGTACGGGAGATTTTGTTGATATTAACAATGACTACAGCGTTGATATGTACGAACAATTACCGCACAAGACCGTAAGCGTAAACGCAAAAATCCTACGCAACATATACGGCAGGGAATATGCGGACGGAACCTTGACGCTTGACGGCAAGGAATACAGGATTCAAGGCTTCAACCGTGATAACAGCTTCGGGAAAAACAGGATTTTTATATCCGTAATAACAAGTGACGGAAAAAATGCCGCACCGGGCATTACTATATGCTATACGGAAGGCTCGGATTACATTACCGTCAATTCAAGACTTCAGAACAACACCTGTTATCTGATAGGAACTGTAAAGGATAAGAATGAATTTGAAACAGCTTTAAGGGAACTCGGATATATAGAATAAGACGCAATAAAAACAGCGGGAACAGAAATACGCACCTCAAAATGAGGTGCGTATTGCAGATTGTAGAAAAAGTATGTTTTTGAAACAAACTTCTGATTTATTATCCCTATCCCCAAACCCCTTTCCCCCAGAAAGGGGCTATATTACTGGGGCTACCGCCCCTAGACCCTGTCGGGGGCTTCGCCCCTGCGACCCCATTTTCAGAAAACACAAAGGTTTATCGACAGACTGAAATACGCACCTCAAAACGAGGTGCGTATTGTTTTATATTCACTTTTACATTGCCGCTTTCAAGCGCTTCAGTGTTTCTTCTTCACCGAGCAGCTGCATTATGGTATACAGGTCGGGGGAATTTTTTCTGCCGGTTATCGCTACTCTGAGTATTCCGCAAGCATCGGCAACCGAGCCTTTGTAAGCGTCGGGGTTTGCCTTGTATTCCTTGATGTTGGGGCAGAAGCCTAAAGGCTCGCCGACTGCCTTTACACCGTCAAACCAGGCACTGCTGTCAACCTTGTGGTCATAAGCCGAAATATATGCCGATAAAAATTCCTTGCGCTCGTCGGCAGTCAGCTTTTCGTCAAACTCATAGCCGTCAACACCGTCGCCGTAGAGATACGGGAACATCTCGGACAGATCGCTCCACTTTGCTATATCCTTGCGTACCTTCTTGCCGTTATATTTCCACAGCTTTATGCTTTCTCTGAACTTGTCGGGCGAAGCTGTGATATAAGCGTTCAGCTTTTCATCGTTATCCTTTGCCCATACGCTTATCTCGTCAAAAAGCGTTTCCTCGCTCATCTTCGATATAACGTCACGGCTTACGCTTGCCAGCTTATCCATATCGAACAGTGCACCGCTGACGGGCATCTTTTCAAGCTTGAACTTGAACTCCGACATATCTGCATCGGGGTTCTTCATTCTCCACTCCTCATAGTTTGAGTTTGCGATAGTCATAAGGTATTCAAGCACCGACTGAACAGGGAAACCGGCTTTTGAATAGAACGAAACGCTTGCCTCGGGGTCTTTTCTCTTGCTGAGCTTTCTCTTTTTATTCTCGCCGCCGTCCAGCTTCATTATCGGTGCAATGTGAGCATACTTCGGCATTTTAAGACCGCTTGCTCTGAAAAGCTGTTCGTGCAGAGGATATGAGCTTATCCACTCATCGCCTCTTATAACGTGGGTAGTACCCATCAGGAAATCATCTACAACGTGTGCAAAGTGGTATGTAGGGATACCGTCTGACTTTAAAAGCACAACGTCCATTATGTTCTCGGGCATTTCGATATTGCCTCTTATAAGGTCACGGCAGGTTATCTTGTTTTCTGCGTTGCCGTCTGAGCGTAAGCGCAGAACGTATTCCTTGCCTGCCTTTATATTGGCTTCTATTTCTTCAATGGACAGATTTCTGCACTTCGCATAGCTGCCGTAATAGCCCATATCGGCTTTTTCGGCCTCCTGTGCCTTTCTTATTTCGTCAAGCTCCTCCGCCGAGCAGAAGCACGGATATGCAAGACCACGCTTAACAAGATCCTTTGCAAAGGTCTGGTATATCTCTTTTCTCATACTCTGTCTGTACGGTCCGTAGCTGCCCTTTTCGGCTTCTCCGTCTGCCGCCGCACCTTCGTCAAAGCATACTCCGTACTGCGCAAGAGATGTGATTATCTCGTCTGCTCCGTGTTCGATCTCACGCTTTTTGTCGGTATCCTCAAGACGCAGGTAGAATACACCGTCCGACTGCCTTGCCATACACATTGAAATAAGTGCGGCATACAGACCGCCTATGTGCATAAAGCCTGTGGGGCTGGGTGCGAATCTTGTCACAGCCGCCTTGTCGGGAAGCGTTCTTGCGGGATATTTTGCAAACATATCCTCAGGTGTTGTCTTGATGTCACCGAACAGAAGCTCGGCTAAATAATTGTTGTCCATTTTTTCGCCCTTCGTTTTTTATTTTGTCTTGATAATTTGGTTTTTTCCGCCGAAGTTCTTTTTGCCTATGCGGATTATCTGAAGTATAGCAGGGTTAAGCACCAGATTTATACCAAGCTCTATAAAGAAATTGATGCCTACTAAGCCTACCAGAATAAATACGAATAAGTTTGTACCCTCTGCAAGTCCAGATAAATAATCAAAGAAGAACACATAGCTTCCGAGTACAAATATTCCTGTATTAACAACAGGTGCGACTACAGCCGATACTATAACGGCTGCTATCTGATTTTTCTTGCTTATCAGCTTATACACAAAACCTGCGGCGGCACCTGCGAGTGTGCCCTTTAATATTACTGTAATTATCGTTCCGGGTATGTTTACCGCAAGGAACAGATTTGCGTCACCTGTGAGCAGTACGGTCACACCGAAAACAAAGCCGAGCCATGCGCCCGAACCCCAGCCGTAAAGTGCAGAGCCTACTACGATAGGTATAAGCGTCAGCGTAATGCTGAATGTTCCGAAACGCAGTCCCATTGATATGAACTGCATAACCACAACTATAGCGGTCAGAAGACCAAGACCTATAATAGTGTTTGTGTTGATTTTGCCTTTTAATGAGTTGTTTGTGTTTGACATAAAAATCTCCTTTGCTGAAGTCCTGTTGTCAGCAGGTACCTCGCAGGGTTGTATATTTTACATATCATCCGCCGTTCAGAATATGTTCACAGCCGGTAACCGCAGAAATAGCATCTGTCGGTTCCGTCCACAATGCCGCTTACTTCTTCTGATTTTTCTTGTAGATAATATGCAGACCCTCTAATACAAGATCGGGATCGACAATAAGCTCACGTCTGCAAAGCGGAGCTATAAGGCTTGCGTAGCCTCCTGTCGCAACTATTGTTGCCTTTTCTCCAAGCTCCTCCTCATATCGCTCTATCATACCGTCTATCATGCAGGCGATACCGCCGATGACACCGGCACGCATACTGTCGGGGCTGTTTGTGCCTATCATTTTTCCGACAGGCTCAGCGCCTATGAGAGGAAGGGATGCTGTTTTACCCGACAGAGCCTCGAATGATAATCTCGGACCGGGAGCTATCGCTCCGCCGAGCATTGCTCCGCTCCTGTCGAGTGCAAATATTTTAAGGCAAGTGCCTACATCTATGAATATGCAGGGTGTGGGGTACTTGCTTTTCGCCGCTACGCCGCCGCATACAAGGTCGCTTCCGAGTACGGAAGGATCGTCTATCTTTATATTAAGTCCTGTTTTGATACCGGGTGAAACGATAATAGGCTTTACATTACAGAGCTTTTCTATTCCTTTTTCGAGTATGGGGGTTATCGGTGATACGACAGAGGAAATGATACAGCCGGTTATAGCCGCATTTTCAAAGCCGTAAAGGGATAATATATCCTTGAGCTTTATCGCATACTGATCTTCCATTCTTGAAACCTGTGTGTTGAGCCTTGATATAAAGCGCAGTTCACCGTTATTGTCAAAACCGCCGAATACAATGTTAGTATTGCCGACATCTACTGCAAGTATCATTCTTTGCCCTCCGATTCTTCGGATATATCGCTTTCTATTATAGCATCTGTTTTGTCTTTGTCAATATCCCCGTCATTATTTACCGCCTTTGACAGCTTTACGGGTTTCTTTATCTTGAGATAAATCAGAATCATTCCGACAAATACCGCAATGCCGATAACCATCAGTATAAGTCCTGTGCCAAGTCCTGCGGCAAAGAATTTAAATTCGACAACGTGTTCGCCCTCAGACAGCTTTACTGTCATCAGTGCGTCATTCAGTGCGGTATCGTAATCTGTCTTTACACCGTCAACATATACCGTCCAGCCCTTTTCGGCAGGGATAGTGGTAAACAGTATATCGTTGCTTTTTGCGTTTACCGTAAAGCGTATGTCGGTCTGACTTACCTTTTCGACCTTTGTTTCGGCATTCTTTTCGTGCATCTGAGCTATTGCCGCTGTTTCCGCTTCCTCATTGTATACGGCGAACTGCGGCTCTCTGAAATAAAGGTCGCTCTTTTTCAGCACGAGCTTTACCGTTACTTCCTCGCCCTTTTCAAATCTGCCGAGATCCTTTATATTATGATTGTCGCTCTCGAAGCATACGCCCTTGTAAGAGCCGTTTACATAAAGCGAAACCTCACGCTGATAGTCGGTCGGTATGAACATATAGATCTCTCCGCTCTTTGGCGCAGTTATCGTATATGTTACGCTTGCTTCGCCCGTTACATCCGTAAAGCCTATATGCTGGTTTTCAAACGAGCCTTTTTTGCAGTTTTCGGCATAAGGCTCGCCGTCTGCGGAAAATACAGTGAAGAATTCTCTGTTTCCTCCGGTCATTGTGTTAAGCAGAGCGTTCTGATTTTCGAATACGTCATACTTTGACAGCTCAAGCTTGGACAGCTTGCTGTTTGCAAGATAGCCTATCGGCAGTGCGTCCTTGTTTTCAGTGACTTTTATATCGTCTGCTGATTTTATGTTGGCTGTGGATTCGCCTGCACAATCAAGGATATATTTAACGCCGAAAATATCGCAGGTCAGCGGAGTGTTGCCCGAGAACCTTGAATAGTGACCGTTTGACGTGAAGCCGAAGAATCCGAGCATATCAATAGCTCTTGCATTCAGCGTACTGCTTGAATGCGACAGACCGTACATATTTACAGCCATAGGGTCGTTTATCGAGCGGAAGAAGTTTTTCTCTATCCTGTAGAAGCCGTCATCCTGCTCCTTTATCTCCTCCACCTTTTCACGAAGCGGAAGTATAACGCTTAAATAGCTGTCCCTTGTCGAGAAGGTAATATCCTTGTGCATTTTTGTCAGCGTATTTGTTGCGTTGAAGCAAAGCTCCGCACATATCACTGCGGTTACAAGTATCACGCCTGTCTTTGACAGTTCGCTCTTTTTCATATAGTGCCTTGCCGCATATACGGTAATGCCTGCGACCGCCATGAATACTATGGCAGGAAGTGCAACGGTTATACCGTCAAACACCTCACGTCCGCTGCTGTCAAGCGTGGTTATGAAGGTATCCTGTGCCTCTGTGTATATTATGAGAGCAATATAACTTAGCGTAATCGCTCCGACCGTTCTCGCTCTGACCGCTTTAAGCTGTTCAAAGCAATGTGCCGCAAGAGCGACTATGATAAACGAAAGCATAAACGAGTAGCGGTAGGGAAGCCAGTTAGGCATCTGTCCGCCGTGCCATATCATATCGACCGGACGGATATACATACTTACAACAAGCAAGCCTATAAGCGCACCTGCCGCAATTTTCTGCTTGAATTTAAATGCTCCGGAGCAGAAAAATCCTGCCGCAAGCACAAGCGCAAGCGAACAGCAGAACAGTGCCGGCAGACCCTCCATCCTTACCGTATCGTAGGTATTGGGGAACAGCTTTCTTGCTATATCTATAAGATTAAAATTATTAACAAGCGAATAATCCGGCTCTGTGAAACTGAATTTGCCGTTCTGAAGCGAATTATATACAGGCAGTATCATAAATGCGCTCATCATAGCGGAAACTATTCCGCATATTCCGAAAAACGCACCTTTTGTAACAAATTTTTTTGCGATGTTAATTCCTGTGTTGCCCGTATAGGTTTCAAGCGAAAAGTAACGGCAGATAAAATACAGCACCGAGAAGATTGCCGCCATAAAGCCTATGTAGAAGTTTGACACGAACGCATAGACAAGCGAGCCTATGAGCAGTCTGAAGCGGTTTTCCTTTATCAGCGAATCTATACCCCAGCTAATAAGCGGAAGTGCGATAACGCAGTCAAGCCACATAGGGTCCATTGTCTGCACTATCATATATGCGCACAAGGCATACATCGGGGCGAATAATGCCGACGTTGTCTTTGACAGCTTCTGCGATTTATGCGCAAAAAGTGCAAAGGTAACGCCGCACGCACCGAACTTTGCGAGCATCATTGTAAGCAGGCCTTCGGTTATCATACTGCGTGGGAATATCCATACAAGTATATTGAACGGGCTTGCCAGATAATAGCCGATTATACCCATAAACTCGCCCGACAGATTTCTGCTCCACGAGTACATAAGGCTCTCGCCGTTGCCTATTACGTCATGCACATAGTCGAAATAGAAAACATACTGTGCGTTAAGGTCAAGCGACAGCACCGACTTTTCGCCAAACGGATATATATCAAATGATATATAAGCTATACCCATCAGTATAACAGGGATAAGAAACGCCGCAAACAGATAACCGTTCTTATAGCACAGGTGTCTGAATGACAGCATTTTTTCTCTGAAATTTGCCATTATTTATTGTCCTCACATCTTTGTCTGCGTCCTGATTCTTCACTGACTATATATCTCGGACGCTGTTTTATCTCCTCGTATATCTTGCTGAGATAATATCCCATAATGCCGATACCGAGCATAAGTATACTGCCTATTATAAGCAGAAGAAGTATTACGGTCGAAAAGCCGTCTGCCGCCTTTCCTGTACAGAAGTTGACAAGGGTCTGTATAGCCAGTATCACGGCAAATATAAAGAACAGCACTCCCGACCAGGTGATTATCTGCATAGGTACGTTTGTAAAGCTGGTTATCGAGCTTATAGCATATCTGAACAGCTTTCTGAACGACCACTTTGTCTTGCCTGCGTTTCTTGGCGCAACGTCAAATTCGACACGCTCTGTCCTGAAGCCTACCCAGCTTGAAAGCGCACGGAAGAAGGTCAGCCTTTCAGGCATTTCGTTGAGTGCGTTGACAACCTTGCGGTCCATCAGCTTATAATCGCTTGCGCCGTCAAGGTCTATAGCTGAGCTGTTCTTCATCATACGGTAGAAGGTCTTTGCAAAGAGCTTGTATATTATGCCCTCCTTGCCTCTTGACGCTTTGACCGCCTCTACGACCTCCGCACCGTTTTTCCATGCGGCATACATCTTTTCAAGAAGCTCCGGCGGATGCTGTAAGTCGCAGTCAATCACCGCAACGCAATCGCCGTCTGCGGCTTTAAGTCCTGCAAAAACGGCTCCCTCTTTGCCGAAATTTCTCGAAAAATGAAGTCCTCTTATATGCTCGTCCGTTTCTCCGAGCTGTTTTATAAGCTCCCACGTTCCGTCCTTTGAGCCGTCGTCAACGAATATCAGCTCATAGTCGGACAGCGGCGCTAATATACCGCCGAGCCTTTCTGCGGCGGCAGGTATATTTTCCTGCTCATTGAAGGCAGGTATAACTACTGAGATCATCTTATTCTCCGATTATATTTATTTCTACTGTCTTTTCACGTTCACCGTCAAAATCCATATATATTATGTACTGCGTAAGACCGAGCGAGATCTCGCTGTCACAGATAGCGGTAACGACCGAGCCGCCTGCAAGCTGGTGGCAGATAGCCGCTCTGAGCGGTTCTTCGGCAAGGGTGGATACCTTTTCGTAATATTTCAGGTAACCGTTCAGCGCTTCAATATCATTCGTTGCGGTGAACACCGATGCAGTGGTGTGCATTGAAGAAATTGATATGATGCCGTTTCTGATATTGGATCTGCGTACGCACTCCATTACATCCTCGGTAAGATCCATATAGCCTGTCTTTGAGGGGATGGTGATGGTGAATGTCTGTTTTACGTTATTCATAAGGTTTATCCTTTCATATTGCGGCACTGCCGCTTTTAATTTAACGTTTTACGTTTGTATTTATTCTTACTCTGCCCGAAGGCGAGGTTACGGCTAAATCGTCATTCTCGGCGGCTCTGCCGTCGCTCACTGCCGCAAGGCCGTTTATATAGCAACGTGTTCCCTGCGAAATGACCGTGTCTGCGTCCTTTGCAAAATCAATATCCACTGTGCCTGTGGAATTGACAAGGCTTCCGCCCGAAAATTCGTCTATATACATATTTATTTTACCGCTGTCGCAGTCGATGCCGAGCGTTCCCGAGCAGGACAGCCTTTCTATATCGGCGCTTCCGCTCTTGCATTTTATATTCACCATATATCCGCTCACCGCACAGCAATGCAGGTCGGATGACGCAGTGTACAGGTTAAGGTTTGAAAAGGGCTTGTCGGGAAGCTGTATTTCGATCCTGTAGCTGAACTGCTCACGGGTGAACAGCGTTATCACAAGGCTCGGCACCTGCTCGACTATAAGCCGTCCGCCGTCCTCGTAAATATCGACCTCCGTATCGCTGACATACGAAACGTGTATCAGCTCGTCCGAAGAACGTGTTATATATACCGGAATATCCGTTGTTTCGACAGTAAGGTACTGCGTAAACGGGAAGCTCCCACTCCCGTGCTTTACATTACTGCGGTAGTCCTTGTCGATTATCAGCGCAAACATAAGCATAGCGATAAGGCATATCGCTCCGCACAGGAAAAATATGCGGATAAGCACCTGAACCGCCGTCAGCTTCTGCACACGGATATGGCGGAAACGGATATGATCTTTCAGCTTCATTCTTTAGTCTTTGAAAAAAGTCTGTAGACAAAAGATGCGGCAAAGGGGCATATTCTCGCTACGCTCAGAAGTATCAGCCCAAGCCCGAAGAAAAGGCTTGCCGCTCCGAAAAACAGCATCGTATATTCCGACAGGTCGGATACGAAAATACTGCCCTTTCCTATTATGCGTATAAATGCGGACGGCAGTGTTATCATGCCGTTTGCGGTAAGTGCAAGCGCAAATACCATAAGGACAAGTATACCGGTAAATATCACCGCAGATAAGGCTATAAGGCATATGGTCCTGGGAATGCGTGCAAATCTGCATACTGTTTTTGTCTGCATAAAATCTCCTCATATCTATGTCTTATGGGCTGTGTTACGCTTTTCTGCGTCTTATACCCCATTTTGTTTTACAATTACGATTATTATAACATATTTAACTTGCCGTTGTCAAATTAAAGTGCTGATCTCCGCCCTTGTTACGACACGTTTTTCACAAGCACAGGTATAAAATACAAGCTGTAAGCATAACGCAACAAGAAAAAGGGGGAGTTTTTACGGGTGCCGGAGTTGAGATAATAAAGCGAAACGGCGGAATAACCGCTGTCATAAGCGGAGAAATCGGGCATTTTGAAGCATCGGGAATAAGAATAAGAATCGACGCAGAGCTTGAGCGGCTTATGCCGTCTATGCTTATTCTGGATATGTCCGGCGTATCATTTATGGACAGCTCGGGTATAGGGCTTATACTCGGCAGGCAACGCATTATGGAATCGTTCGGCGGCGGTGTGGCGGTAAAGAATCCGTCGCCGTCGGTACGCAGGATAATACAGGTGGCAGGCTTGTCACGACTTATAATAAGCGGTAAAAATACGGAGGATAAAAAATGAAGTGCGAAAATTATGTTAAGCTTTCGTTCCCTGCCCTGTCACGAAACGAAAGCTATGCAAGGGCGGCTGTAGGGGCATTCGTTTCCCAGCTTGACCCGACAGTTGACGAGCTGGGGAGCGTCAAGGCGGCGGTTTCCGAGGCGGTGACAAACTGTGTGGTACACGCTTATTCGGAATGTGAAACGGTGGGCATTATAAATATAACTGCCCGTATAAAAGATGAAGAAGTATACATAAAGATAACCGACAAGGGCTGTGGTATAGAAGACGTGAAAAAGGCGATGGAACCGCTGTTTACAACAAAGCCGGAACTTGAGCGGAGCGGACTTGGCTTTGCGGTTATGGAAAGCTGTTGCGATAAGGTAAAGGTATCATCAAAGGTAGGAAAAGGCACAACGGTCACGCTCACATTCCGCTTTGAAAAAAGGGTGCTTAAATGAGCGCCGACAAAGACAATTCGTTCATCACGGAGCATTTCGCACTGGTGCATTCGATAGCAGGCAGATTCAGAAATCGGGGGATAGAATATGACGAACTGTTTTCGGCAGGCTGTGTCGGTCTTGTAAAGGCAGGCAACAATTTTGACGAAACCAGGGGTCTTAAGTTTTCAACGTATGCGGTACCGGTCATCATGGGGGAAATAAAACAGCTTTTCCGTGACGGCGGTACGGTAAAGGTGAGCCGCAGTTTAAAAGAGTTGTCGCTGAAAATTTGCAGGCTCCGTGACGAGCTTATCAAAAACGGTGAAGAGCCGCATATTTCGGTGCTGGCGGAAAAGCTCGGGATAACGCCCGAAGAAGCATCGCTTGCGCTTGGGGCTTCGCTTCCGCCTGTTTCATTAAGCAGTTATGACGATGAGGAAAACGGCGAGGGCAGTTTTGACCTGCCTGTTGAGCCTGAACAGCCGAAAGCGCTTGACAGAATGGCACTGCGACAGCTTGTTTCCCGTCTTGAGCCGCTTGACCGCAGGCTGATAATACTGCGTTACAGCGAGGAATGTACGCAGAGCAGAACGGCAGAAATACTGGGAATGACGCAGGTGCAGGTGTCACGCAGAGAGAAGAAGATACTGGAGGGATTGAGGAAGCAGTTATTGTGTTGATGCGGCAGGTTGCCGCTGACAATTCGCCGTTCTTTTTGCCTCTGCTTTGTCGAGATTACGTTATCGGCGGATATCTGTGACAGAACGATCGGATATGCGCATAATCACCAAAACCGATTCGGGAGGGGCAAGCCTCTCCCGTAGCATTTGCCACCACTTGAACCTTCATTTCCGTTTATAATTATCAGATAGGTGCATAGATTCTTTCTTTTCTACACAATCACCAAAACCGATAAGTTCTGTAGGCTTTTTTCTCTGCATTTTGACGGCGATGTAATATAATGTAAATTCGTTGTTCGAAAGTGTTTGTGAAAAGTCAATAAAAAACGTATGTAAGGTTTATGTAAAAAGATTATAATAAACAAAAAATGTTGAAAACTCGGTTGAAACTGTTGAATTGCAACAGGGGCTGTCGGGATATACAATAGGTACAAAGAAAAAATCTACCGACAGGAAAGGAAGTTTTCAACTATGTCAAACGAAAGATATGAACTTAACAAAAACCTCGCCCAGATGTTAAAGGGCGGTGTAATAATGGACGTTACAACGCCTGAGCAGGCAAGAATAGCACAGGAGGCAGGCGCTTGCGCAGTTATGGCGCTTGAGCGTATCCCTGCCGATATAAGAGCCGCAGGCGGTGTTGCAAGAATGAGCGACCCTGCTATGATAAAGGGCATTCAGAACGCAGTTACAATTCCCGTTATGGCAAAGTGCCGTATCGGTCATTTCGCTGAAGCGCAGATACTTGAGGCTATCGAGATAGATTATATAGACGAGAGCGAGGTTCTTTCTCCCGCAGATGACAAGTACCACATCGACAAGACAAAGTTCAACGTGCCTTTCGTATGCGGTGCAAAGGACTTAGGTGAGGCGCTCCGCCGTATCTCAGAAGGTGCTTCTATGATAAGAACAAAGGGCGAGCCCGGTACAGGCGACGTTGTACAGGCTGTAAGGCATATGAGAATGATGCAGCAGGAGATCCGCAGGCTGACATCTATGTCAAAGGACGAACTTTACCAGGCGGCAAAGGATCTTCAGGTCGACTATGAGCTTGTAAAGTATGTTGCGGAAAACGGCAAGCTCCCCGTTGTAAACTTCGCCGCAGGCGGTGTCGCAACTCCTGCCGATGCCGCTCTGATGATGCAGCTCGGCGCTGAGGGCGTATTCGTAGGAAGCGGTATCTTCAAGTCGGGCAACCCCGCAAAGAGAGCCGCCGCTATCGTAAAGGCTGTTACAAACTACACCGATGCTAAGATGATCGCAGAACTGTCGGAGGATCTCGGTGAAGCTATGGTCGGCATAAACGAACAGGAAATCGCTCTCCTCATGGCAGAACGAGGCAAATAAGCGGCGGGTCGCCGCTGACTGTTCCGACCTTTGCGGCAATGTGCCGCTTCAAATTCCGACCTTTTTAAAGGTTGGGACATAGCTAAGATTAGTGGGACGGCCGGGGATTAACGATATTCCGGCTTATTGCGATTTGCGGCGGGTCGCCGCTGACTGTTCCGACCTTTGCGGCAATGTGCCGCCTCAAATTCCGCCTTTATAAACATTAGAAATAAGTAAAAGCTTACAAAACGGCGGATTTATAAAAAGTGCTGAGCAAAAAGATGGCTGTAATAAACCGCTCAGCCGAAAGGACACAACTAATGACAGTAGCAGTTCTTGCGCTTCAGGGCGCATTTGCGGAACACGAAAAAATTCTCTCAAAGCTCGGTGCAGACAGCTTTGAGATACGTCAGAAAAAGGATCTTGACCGCAGCTTCGACCGCCTTATAATTCCCGGCGGTGAAAGCACGGTGCAGGGAAAGCTGCTCCGTGAACTTGATCTTTTTGACGGCATAAAGAGCCGTATCGAAGGCGGTATGCCTGTCTACGGCACCTGCGCAGGTCTTATCCTGCTTGCGAAGTCTATCTCAAACGACAGCGCACAGCACCTGCAGACAATGTCTATTGTTGCCAACCGCAACGCTTATGGCAGACAACTCGGCAGCTTCCATACCGAAGCGCAGTTTGAGGGTATCGGAGAAATTCCTATGACGTTTATCCGTGCGCCGTATATCGACAAGGCTTATGACGATGTACAGATTCTCTCGGAGGTGGACGGAAAAATAGTAGCCGCAAGACAGAAAAATCAGCTTGTGACAGCTTTCCACCCGGAGCTTGACGGCGATACAAGAGTGCATGAGTATTTTCTGAATATGTAAAGATATGTCGAATCCGCTGTTTTTTAAACGGCGGATTTTTTTGTTTACATCGCTCCGGTAATGCCTTGCTTGCACCTCCCGTCATAACCTTATCACTCTTGCCGACACCGCCAATTACGCAAGCTACCCAAACCCAATTTCATTCATTTTGCATATTTTTGAAAAATTTTTCAAAACCCTCTTGACAAATGACGAAAGCAGTGATATAATAAAGCCTACAAAGTCGATAGGCTTTTAGAGATTAAACCGAACCGAAAACGAGGTAAGGATATGAACAAGGATATGACAAGATATATCAGCGGTTTCCGATGTTGATTTTAGCGGCATCTTCAAAGTAAGGCAGATATACTTTTGTTGTAAATGCAACACACGGTTTTATACCTACAGAATAACAAACGAAAATTAAACTTAACGTATAACAGATTATGAATCGAAAAGGAGAAAATCACAATGAGAACTTTTGACAAGATCACAGACCTTATAGGCGGCACACCCATATTAAAGCTCAACAACTACATAGCTCTGAACGAGCTTCCCGCAAACATCTACGCAAAGCTCGAATACTTCAACCCCGCAGGAAGCGTAAAGGACAGGATCGCAAAGGCGATGATAGACGATGCCGAGGCTAAGGGCGCACTCAAGCCCGGCGCAGTTATAATCGAGCCTACAAGCGGTAACACAGGTATCGGACTTGCCGCTGTAGCCGCTTCAAAGGGCTACAGAATAATCCTCACAATGCCCGAAACCATGAGCGTTGAGCGCCGTAATCTGCTCAAGGCATACGGTGCGGAGCTTGTACTTACAGACGGTGCAAAGGGTATGAAGGGCGCAATCGCAAAGGCAGAGGAGCTTGCACAGCAGATCGAGGGCGGATTCATTCCCAGCCAGTTCACAAACAGTGCCAACCCCACCGCTCACTTCAATACAACCGGTCCTGAGATATGGGAAGATACAGACGGAAAGGTTGACATCTTCGTAGCCGGCGTAGGCACAGGCGGTACGGTTTCCGGTGTCGGTAAGTACCTCAAGAGCAAGAACCCGAATGTAAAGGTAGTTGCAGTTGAACCTGCAGGCTCGCCCGTGCTTTCAAAGGGCGTGGCAGGACCTCATAAGATACAGGGTATCGGCGCAGGCTTTGTTCCCGAAACGCTTGATACCAAGATTTATGACGAAATAATCGCAGTCGAGAACGAGGACGCATTCGCAACAGGCAGAACGCTTGCAAGAAAAGAGGGCTTACTTGTCGGCATCTCATCCGGTGCGGCAGTTTACGCGGCTACACAGCTTGCTAAGCGCCCCGAGAATAAGGGCAAGAACATTGTTGTTCTTCTCCCCGATACAGGCGACCGTTACCTCTCAACACCTATGTTCGCAGAATAATTCAGAAATTTCTATACCCAATTTTATATAGCCATCGCAAAAGCTGTCTTGACGGACAGTTTTTTGCATTTTGATTATAAAGTAACTTCAAATAATTGCTGAAAATCCGCATCACAACGTTATCTTATAACCGTATTTTGCAAGTTATCAATTCTAAACTTGCACAAACGTGCTTGTGCTATAGCACAAAACCCTGTAAAACCGGTTGACCTCTCAGACTTTCGGTAGTACAATACAGGTAAAGAAAAAACAAGTACCGCAACGGCGCAGGACGATGAAAGTTCTGCGCCGTTTTGTTTTCAAAGGAAAGGATGACGTACAAATGTATGAATGCAGTTTAGACAGAATGAAGGATAAGATCTCCACTTTCAGCAAATTCGGTGATGCAGGCCACGGCGGTATCACACGTTACTCGCTCTCGCCCGAGGCTATTATGGCCCGTAACGAGTTCATCAAGCGTATGAAGGCTATCGGCGCAGAGATCGAAATAGATGATGTTGCGAATATCTACGCAACGCTCGCCGGCACAGACCCCGACGCAAAGCGTATCGTAATGGCTTCCCACTGTGACTCGGTAAAGAACGGCGGTAACTATGACGGTATACTCGGCGTTATGTCGGCTATGGAGGTTCTTGAAACAGTACACGAGAAGAACATCCCCCATAAGCATCCTCTCACCGCTATGATATGGACAAACGAGGAAGGCTCGCTGTATCCGCCCGCTATGATGTGTTCGGGTATTGTATGTTACGATTATCTGCCTGAGGACATCAGATGCAAGTTCAAGTATGAGGATATGATGAATTCAAAGAGTATCCTTGACAATACATCGACATTCGGTGAAGCACTTGACAAGTCGGGCTTCAAGGGCGACAAGAAGTACCGCCTGTCACCCGACAGATATATGTATATGTTTGAAACTCACATCGAACAAGGTCCTATCCTTGAAGATGCAGGAAACGATATAGGTGTTGTTGACTGTGTACTGGGTATGTTCAACTACAGGCTGAAGTTCTACGGACAGACGACCCACGCAGGCACATTCCCGATGCCCAAGCGCCGTGACGCATTCTTTGCCGCTTCACAGGCTCTGTGCTATCTGCATGAGGAAATCGACAAGCTCGGCTACAGCGACCTTGTTTACACAACGGGCGAGGTTGTATGCCACCCTTGCGTACATACCTGCGTACCCGACTTCTTTGACTTCTCGTTCGACTCACGTCACGAAGATCCCAAGGTACTTGAAAAGGTACTGGCTATCGTAAAATCCTGCGAGGAAAAAACGTGGGGGTAGATTATAATATCAAGTGCAACACAAAAAATATGGACATCATACTCACTTTCGTGTAAAATGTAATTACCACAAAACAAAAGACACGGAGGTAGAGTATGAAGTCCTATACACATTTTACACTATCTGAACGAAATTGTCTACAACAATTTTTGTCAGAAGGAAAAGGAGTACGAGAAATAGGAAGGTTGATGGGCAGAAGCGCTTCATCAATAAGCAGAGAAATAAAAAGAAACTGTAAAGATAAAAAGAGGTACAATGCGTGGTGGGCAACGTCACTTTACATATACAGAAGAAAGAAGTGTGTAAGGAAACACGTCATCCGACCGGACACCAAACTTTATATTTACATTCTTGAATGTTTCAAACGCTTTTGGTCGCCTGAAATTATAGCGCATAAGTGCAAACAACAAGGTTTCAGCGTATGTTGTGCATCTATATACCGGGCATTAAAGGAAAACAGGCTTCAAGGTTTGTCAAGGAAAACTGCTCTGCGACGTCATGGAAAAAAGTATATCGGCAATCGCAAGAAATGTAATACAATTCACCCGGTTCACACTATTCATGACAGACCGGAAATTGTAGAAACAAAATCCCGTATAGGCGATTTTGAAGGCGATACGGTTTATGGCGGTATCGGTAAAGGTTGCGCTGTTACTTTTGTTGACCGAAAAAGCAAGTTACTTGTTGGCTCAATAGCAATCAGTCGAGAAAGAAATACAATCAGAAAAGCTATCTCCAGAGCTTTTGAACTTATGGAAGCTCCTATGCCGATTGAAACAATCACGTTGGATAACGGTTCTGAATTTGCTGATTTTCTTAATATCGAAAAAGATTTAGGTACAACAATCTATTTTGCTGATTTGCACTCTCCTTGGCAACGAGGTTTAAACGAAAATACAAATGATCTTTTACGTTTCTTCTACCCTAAAGGCACTGATTTTTTAAGTGTTTCCGAAGAAGAATTCCAAAAAGTTATTCATTTAATTAATAGTCGTCCTCGCAAATGTCTTGGCTATCTTTCCCCTCTCGAATTTTTGTCTAAAAAGTGTTGCACTTGACTTGACAATCTACCGGGCAGGCTGTACCTGCAAGGTAGAAAAAGCTTGGAACCGTGATACTGTCTACTGGGATAAGAAGCTGGTAAGCTATGTAAAGACATCCGCAGAAGAATGCGGTATCAAGCACCAGTATATCCACTCAGGCGCAGGTCACGATGCACAGTTTGCCGCATATATGCTCCCGACAACTATGATATTCGTACAATCGAAGGACGGTCTTTCACACTGCGAGCCGGAATATTCAAGCCCCGAGCATTGCACTGAGGGCGCAACGGTTATGCTGAATGCTGTCCTCAAGGCAGATAATGATTGATTATAATGACAACCACTTCTTTTTTTGGTATATTTCCTGACTGATTTTGCTTTATCTGATTTACTTTCACCCGCTTTTACGGCGGGTGATTTTTTTGCGGTCGGGGTTCATTACGGACAGTAATTAAAAATAGAATAATAAGGCTTGATTTTTTATTTAAACTATGGTACAATAGTACAGTATCAGAAATAGAACCCGTGATTATGGGTGTAAGCCCTGTGCAAGGGAGTCCTGTGAACCATGTCAGGCGGGGAACCGAGCAGCATTAAGCAGTCATGACCTGTGCCGCAGCAAGTTTACACTCATAATCATGGGTTCTATTTTTGCGTATCGTTTTATTTACCGATTATTATGTACTTTGTCACGGGAGGTTAGTTATGCATCTTGCTCTTTATCGTAAGTATCGTTCTGCCACCTTTGACGAAGTAATTTCGCAGGAACATATAACCACCACGCTGAAAAATCAGATAAAGGCCGGCACTCCGGCTCACGCTTATCTGTTCACAGGTTCGAGAGGTACGGGTAAGACCACCTGTGCAAAGCTGATGGCAAAGGCGGTAAACTGCTTATCTCCCGTTGACGGCAACCCCTGCGGAGAATGTGAAAGCTGTAAGGCGATAGCCGCAGGCTGTCCGGATATAATCGAGATGGACGCAGCCTCAAACAACGGTGTTGACGATGTAAGGGCATTGCGTGACGAGGTTATGTACGCTCCGACTGTCTGCCGCTATAAAGTTTATATAATAGACGAGGTGCATATGCTGTCCTCACAGGCATTCAACGCACTTCTGAAAACCATAGAAGAACCGCCGCCGCACGTTATATTCATACTTGCGACTACCGAGATACACAAGGTGCCTGCGACTATCGCATCAAGATGTCAGCAGTTCCGCTTTTCAAGAATTGACGTAGAAGAAAGCACAAAGCGGCTGTGCGAGATAGCAAAAAAAGAAAATGTAAATATAACCGAGGATGCGGCAAGACTTATTTCAAGATTGTCCGACGGCGGTATGAGAGATGCGGTTTCGCTGCTCGACCAGTGTATAAGCGTGAGCGCCGACATTGACGAGGAAACCGTAAGGACTACCGCAGGCATTGCAGGAACGGAGCATCTGTTCACGCTTGCACAGTGCATACACGAGCAGAATGCGCCCGAGGCACTGAAAATTCTCGACGAGCTTCACAATCAGTCGAAGGATCTTATGCTTCTTCTTGATGAACTGTTGTCGCATTTCAGAAATCTGTGCATACTGTCGGCAACAAACTCCGACTTTTCGCTTATCCCTGCAGGAAGCGGAACAAGAAACGATCTTGCAAGGCAGACAAAGGAGTTTACTCTCGGAGAAATAATGCGGTGTATGGATATACTGCAGGACTGCATTGCGAGAACTCCGAAAACGGCAAAGCGTAAGACGGTTGCCGAAATGTGCCTTATAAGGCTGTGTACGCCACGTCTTGACAGCGACACATCGGCATTGTCGTTAAGGCTTGAAAAGTTAGAGAACAGGCTCGACAAGCTGTGTGACGGCGAGATAAGCATTCAGCCGAGAACCGCAGTGCAAACCGGCGAAAGCACAGAAAAGCATATACCGGCGCAATCTGCAAAGCCCGTAAGCGTAATCGGCGACAGACCGCAGGATATTATTGCAGATATGCTGAACAGGATAGAAAATAAAATCACATCCGCCGATGATAAGCAGAAGGACGTGACAGCTCCGACCACTTCGGTACAGCAGAACGGTACAGAGCGGAATGCCGCAGACAGCAAGCCTGACTGGCTGTTTGAGGGTACCGTGGCGCTGATGATAACGCAAGCGCAGTAAACGAAGATGCTCCTCCGTTTGACCTTGATGAACCGCAGGTAAGCGTTGCTCCGCCTGAGCCCGTTCCGCAGGAACAGGCAAGCAATACAGGCGGCAACGGCGACAAGCCGGATTGGCTGTTTGAGGGTACAGGCGGTGCCGATGAAAACGCAAGTGCAGGAAACGAAGATGCTCCTCCGTTTGACCTTGACGAACCGCAGGCAAGCGTTGCTCCGCCTGAAGCCCGCTCCGCAGGAACAGGCAAGCAATACAGACGGCAACGGCGACAAGCCGAACTGGCTGTTTGAGGGTACGGGCGGCACAGACGATAACGCAAGTGCAGTAAACGAAGATGCTCCTCCGTTTGACCTTGACGAACCACCTATAAACGTCGCTCCTGCCGAGCCTGCTCAACAGGCTGAACAGGTCCAGTCGGGTAATATTCCGCCAAGGACAGCATATGAGCAAAGCACAAAAATGCAAAAAACACAGGGTACCGGTAATGCCGATCCGCAGGTAACCGAGATACTTGACAGACTTCCCGTTATACTGCAGGCTATACTGGGACAGGTGCAGGTGACGCTCGGTCGGGATACGGTGAATATCAGCGGTTATCAGAAATTCCAGTATGATTTCCTGACAACAGGCGACTCGAAGGAACGGCTTGAGAAAGCCGCCGAAGAGGTAACAGGCAGAAGGCTTGTAATGACCTTTGACAATAACGGCGATACAGCCGAAAGCAAGGATAAAAGCGACCCTGTTTCCGATTTCTTATCAAGAGCGGAAAAAATGGGCGTAAAAATAAAATACAAAAAACCAAAAAATTAAGTCGTTGACTTAAAGATACGAAAGGAAAAATCACAATGAAAGCAAGATTACCCAAGGAATACCAGAACAGAGGCGCAAACAACATGAACAGCATGATAAAGCAGGCTCAGAAGATGCAGGAAGACATCGAGCGTGTACAGGCTGAGCTTGAGGCAAGAGATTTCACGGCTTCTGCCGCAGGCGGTATGATTGAAGTTACGATGAGCGGTGCAAAGGTACTCAAGGAGGTTAAACTCAACCCCGAGGTAGTTGACAAGGACGCTATCGAGGATCTTCAGGACGTTATCGTAGCAGGCGTAAATGCCGTTATCACACAGATTGAAGAAGTAAGTGCCGCAGAGATGGAAAAGGTAACAGGCGGAGTTAACATTCCGGGACTGGTTTAATGGCTGAATATAATTCTCAGCCGCTTATAACGGCGGCGCAGGAATTCGCCAAGCTCCCCGGCATCGGTCTTAAAACGGCGCAGAGGCTGGCATATTATATACTGAACGCCCCGGAGGAAGAAGTGGAGCAGTTTGCGTCCGGAATTCTACGGGCAAGACGCAGTATGAAGCTGTGCAGTGTATGTCAGAATATCTGCAATACGGACAAGTGCGATATATGCTCGAACAGCCGCAGGAACCACAAGGTCATATGCGTTGTGGAAAGTCCCAAGGACGTTTCCGCCATAGAACGAAGCGGCGGCTTTGACGGAGTGTATCATGTGCTTCACGGGCTGTTGTCACCGATGAATTCGATAGGTCCGCAGCAGCTTAAAATAAAGGAACTTATGGCAAGGCTGTCGGATACGGACGAGGTCATAATGGCTACAAGTCCGACTATCGAGGGAGAGGCTACGGCAACATATCTTTCAAGAATGATAAAGCAGCTGGGAGTAAAGGTGACCCGTCTTGCGTATGGTCTGCCTGCGGGCGCATCGCTTGAATATGCGGACGATGTTACGCTCCAGAGGGCGCTTGAAAACCGTAACGAAATATAATTTTCTTCGGGAAAGGAATATAATAAATGACACAGGAACAGTTGAACACGATACAGGAACAGACAAAGAAAATAACCAACCCGAAACTGCTCGAAGTGATGAGGACGCTTAAAAAGTGCGCTGAAGAGAAAACAAATCCCGAACCGCAGTATCAGGTGGATTATATCGACAATCTGATGGAGGCAAGACTTCTTGCGCCTGTAACCGTGACGGATATGTCGGGTGAGAACGAAAATCAGATGAAGGTACAGTTCTCGCACCTTACAAATCCTCAGAACGAAAAATATTTTATGGTGTTCACCGATATGGAAACAATGCAGAAGAACATCAATGATATAAGCAAGATCTGCATAATCGCCGTTACATATAAGGATCTTTCCGCTATGCTGTCACAGCCGAAGTGTGCTATGAAGGGCTTTGTTATAAACCCCTTCACCGAGAACATTATCTGCGGTCCTCAGCAGGCAGAGGTAATAGCAAATTATATAAGACAGAAAAAATTCAACAACGGTGAGCTTACTGTCATAAACGAGGTTACGGGCGTGCCGGACACTGTTACCAAGCCTATAACGAGCTATTTTGACAGCCGTAAGGATATCAAGAAGGCATATATTATGAATATGCGCAAGGTAAATCAGCTCAACCGCCTTATAATCGTGGATTTCGAGGGTGAGGACGATAAATTCAACGACTTTACCAAGGACTTTACCGAAAAGGTACTGAAGGATATAAACGACGAAAAAGCGCCGTTTATGATAATGAACTTCAATCAGCCTGCCGCAAAACAGGCGACAAAAGAAAAAGTTCCGTTCTATGTAAAGGTTTAAAATTCGAAAATATTGCTATTTACTGTTTTATCCCCCAACCCCTGACCCCTTCCCCCAAAGGGAAGGGGAAATAGCATGGGCTGCCGCCCATACCAAGCAAGGACGCTTGCAGTCAGTCGGACACAATCGCTATGCAAGGATGCATAACGACGGCCACACAAAGCCGTTGCACGATGCAACGGTACAAATGGCTGTCGATGCACAGACGCAGCGACACAATCGACTGACGACCTGCATTGGGGCTACGCCCCAAACCCCTTTTATGTAACAATAGCATAGATTTTCGACAATATAAAAAGAGGCTTTTGCCTCTTTTTTGTTTATTCTGCGGAAATTTTCTTTAATTTTTTGCATTTACTTGACGAAAAAGCGGTTATGATATATCATTATACTGTATAAATAGGTCTACGGACCGGACGGGAGAAATCATGAAAAACATTATCTCTGCTTCAATGCTTGCGAGCGACCTGACAAATATAGAAAAAGAAATCCGCCGTACCGAAAACGCACAGGTCGAGTGGCTTCATATAGATGTTATGGACGGAGTTTTCGTTGACAATATAACCTACGGGAACAACGTGGTTGCCGCTATGCGTAAAGTGAGCGATATATATTTTGACACGCACCTTATGGTGACCGATCCCACAAAGCTTATACCGCTTTTTGCAAAGGCAGGAAGTAATATGCTTACTATCCACCTTGAAAGCAATGGCAATACGGAAGAAAATCTCAGAGCGATAAGAGAAAACGGTATGAACGCAGGACTTGCCATAAAGCCTGCTACAGACTGGAAAGAAGTCATACCTTATCTGCCGCTGTGCGATATGGTGCTTGTAATGACCGTTGAACCCGGCTACGGCGGGCAGGGATTTATTCCGCAGTGTGCCGACAAGGTGGCAATGCTCCGTAAATACTGCGACGAAAACGGATTTGACAAAATGAATATACAGGTTGACGGCGGTATTAACACGGCAACCGCCGCAACAGTAAAAGATGCCGGTGCAAACGTACTTGTAGCAGGAACATATCTGTTCAGGGCGGAGGATATGAGGGCGGCGGCAGATGCTATACGCTAAAAGCAGTCGGGCAACAGCTCAGTTGCCTTGTCTGTAAGCAGAGTGTAATATTCCTCCGTGTCGCTCATACGGCTGAGATCCGTATATAACGGGAGGCGGTACTCCGACACGATGTGCCGTATAATTCCGATGCGGCTTTCGGACGATCTGCTCTGCGGCAGATGAATGGCAAGACGGTAATCTTTCCCGTCACGGTCTGCGTATAAGGATACACGGTCTGCGACAGCCTTGAGTGCCTTGCAGAGCCTTGCGAGAACGCAAAGCTCTCCCTCGCAGATGACCGTCGTAAGCGGCGGTCGGCAGGAAGTGTTTTTTCCGGACGGAGTGCCTTTAATGCAGGAGATATATAAGGTACAGCCTCCGTCGCTTTTTGGGAAAGCCTCGACAAGCAGACGTTCTCCGCAAAGCCCGAGATCATGATCTTCGCTGAGGCAGGATATAAGTCTTGACAAGGCAAGCTCTGAGGTACGGGAATCGCCCGAAATATCTTCGCATTTAATGCGGTATCCGTCCATATCCGACGGATCAAGCGTAATTTTTACGGTATTTCCCGCAAGCTCATCTATCTGCATGGGACACCTCCTGTTAAACCGGTTAAACAGCTTATAGTCTGAAAGGACAAAAAGATATAATGAATACAACCACAAATGAAGCTCTTCTTAAGAAGATAGACGAAGCTCCTTTGCTGATGTCAAAGGAGGCGGCTAAGAAAAAACTGCGTAAGCCGAGAAGCATATACGGCGATCAGATACTTTTTATGCTGGCGATAACCGTCATTGCCACCTGCTTTTACGGTATGAGAGTAGTAACGGTGTGCGCCTGCTCGGTGCTTGCCTGCATACTGACCGATATGATAGGCTGTTTCCTTTCAAAGAAGGAATACGGTGTAAAAGACCTGTCAACCATAGCCTACGGTATGGCTCTTGCTCTTATGCTCCCTGCAAGCGTTGAATATTATGTCGTGATAATCGGCGCAGTGCTTGCAATTACGGTAAAGCATATATTCGGCGGCAAGGACAACTATATATTCAATCCTGCGGCGGTTGCGATAGCGTTTCTTATAATCTGCTATCCGACACAGGTGCTGATGTATCCGCAGCTTGACGCTCATCCGGAAATATTCGGAGATACGGGAACTCTTGTAAGCGGAATCGAGAGCAGTTTTATAAAGAACGGCGCAATGCCGTCACTGACTCCGCTTGAGATACTTATGGGAAGATTCCCCGGTCCTATGGGAACTACTCATATACTCGTGCTGATAGTAAGCGGTATCTGCCTTATCTGCAGAAGAAGCGTGTCGCTTTCCGCTACTGTGGGCGGAATAGCCGTAATGGGTGTGCTTTCCTATCTCACAAGCAGTGTAGAGCCTGCTATGGACGCTGTTATATTCCGTTTTATAAGCGGATTTGTACTGTTCGGCTTTATATTCCTTGCGAGCGATCCGCAGACGCTTCCGTTTACTAACGGCGGAAGGGTGCTGTACGGCATAGCGCTCGGCGTAATCACGGTCATATTCAGAAATTCCGCAAATATCGAGGGAATATTCGTGTTCTCTCTGCTGATAGTAAACGCTCTGTCACTGTATCTTGACAAGCTGGCATTCGTAATAGGCGTACAGACAAAACAGCTTTTAAGATACCTTAGGCATAACCTCGGCTCGTTTGAGCGAATGACAAAGGATGCAAAGCAGGGTAAGACACCGGAGCTTTCGGATACGCAGGAAATTATGATTGAACCTGTTAATTATAATATGCCCCCTATCGACAATAAGGTCACAAAGGTAAAACGTCATAAAAAGTCGGTAATGGAGAATATTTCCGACAAAATATCGGATACGGTAAAGAAGAAGAAAGCATCGGCGAAATCCGCCGACGAAAACGAAAAGGAAAAGGAGGCGCAGCATGGCTCAAGCAAAACAGATGAAGCCGGAAAAGACACGGAAAAGTGACTTTAAGTTCACCCGTGATCTTATAGACGGACTGGCAAAGCAGAATGTCGTGCTGATGACAGGCATTGTAAACGCACCTGTTATAATCGCCGCTACGACCTTCAAGAAGGGCGTGGTAATCGCTCTTGCTTTTGCGATAATATCGTTTCTGACGATAGTTACCTGTTCGTTTGTACCGAAAAAAATAGTTTATACCCTCAGAGTAATTATATATGCCTTGGTAGGCTCGGTCTATTATATCCCGACCGTACTTCTTTTAGAGCAGATCTTTCCGCTTACGGTCGAGCTTATAGGCATCTATATGCCGCTTATAATTACAAACGCTCTTATCTTCTCGAAAACGGAAAGCCGTTTCTATCTTGAGGACAAGCTGAAAATGATAATCGACGTAATTTTCTTCATAGCGGGCTTCGGCGCAGTGTGCGTCCTTACCGGAGGCTTCAGGGAACTGATATGCTTCGGCACATTTGCCGGAATAAAGCTGTTTGATTTCAAGATTGCGGCTTTTGAATCACCTTTCGGCGGATTTATACTTGTCGGAATAATGGCAGGTATGTTCAGGGCGCTTTACAACTATCTGCGTAACCGCAGAATAAGGCTTAACAGCGAGGAGCATAACAAGGCGGCGGCTCACACCTACCGTTCAAGCACCGAAAGCAAGCCTGCTGCACCTCATCTGCTTCCCTCGCCGGACGACAACGTAAAGGAGCGCAGTGATGGATAAATTAGCACTTTTTATCAATACGGCTATGCTCGCTATGTTTGTCGAGAATGCGATATTCTCCCGTGCGCTCGGCACAAGCGTGGCGTTCTATGCATCAAGAAAAAAAGAAAGCATATTCGGACTCGGTCTTGGCATAACATACGTTATCGTGGTTTCAAGCTGTATCACGTTCTTTATAGATGGGTGGCTTGCCGACTGGCAGTATTTTTATGTTGTCATGCCGCTTATATACACGCTGACGGTGAGCATAGTATATACGGGCAGTCTGCTCCTCCTGTGGAGATTCCTGCCAAAGATATTCAGAAACATCAAGAAATACGTTCATCTTTCGGTGTTCAATGCGGCAGTGCTGGGAGCATTGTTCCTGAACACGACATACCACGCTGATTTCTTTTCGTATATGGGATTCGGTGTCGGAATAGCGGCAGGCTTCTTCATTGCGGTGTTCTTCCTTCATATCGCAAACGAAAGGCTCAATTCTCCGCTTATTCCCGAGGCATTCAGAGGAATGCCGATAATGATGGTTTTTGTCGGCATTATGTCACTTGCATTCTATGCGCTGACAGGATATAACACGGGCGCTATCTGATAATTTCTAAAATGGAGATACTGATATGAGCAGAAAAAAAGGATTCAAGGTAAAACGTTCAAGAAGAAATCTGTATAAAAAACGTAAAAGCACCGGCAGGAAGATATTTGACGGGGTTCTTTTCGTTGTGATACTGGGCGCACTTGTCTTTGTGGGATACTCGGTCGCTTCTCCGCTGATAAAGTTTTTCGGCGGAAACGGGGGTAATTCCTCTGTGAGCGAGCCTGCGTGGACACCGCCCGAATCGCTCCCCGAAACATCGGACAGCAATTCGCAGGCGAACACTTCGGACAACACGTCCGGCAACTCAGGCGGCAGTGACACAACAAAGGATAACACCTCCTCAGCGCCAAGCGAGGTAACATCTGCTTTGGCGACAGTCGCTCCCGACTCCGCACTGAAAAGCGATGCCGCACTGAATAAGTTCCTTGCCGAAGCAAAGGACAGCGGTTATAATACCGCCGTATTTACGCTTAAAAACACCACAGGCGAACTGTTATACAAATCATCGCTTAAGGCTGTAAAAGACAACACAGACGTAAATAAGGGCAGTCTGACGGCGGCTCAGATAGTAAAGGCGTGCAAAACGGCAGGAATCACTCCTGTTGCGGCTATAACAACGCTTTACGACAGAAAGACACCGTATCTTTTCGACAATGCGGGATATATAATTACAGACGGAAACTGGAGCTGGCTGGATGCTGCCGCCGATAACGGCGGTAAACCGTGGACTACTCCCTATTCCGCAGATGCGGTAAATTATTATGCGGATATATGCGGAGAGCTTGCAAAGGCAGGGTTTGCCGATATTGAACTTGAAAACACGGTCTTCCCGAACTTCCAGTCCTATGACTACTCGCTGTTGTCAAAGGAACTGCAGAATGCAAACAGAAGCGAGAAATTAGCCGTTCTTGCGGCATCGTGTGCAAAGAAAGCAAAGGAAGGCAACGCAACCGCAACGGTTGAAATAAAGGCTGACGCACTGCTTACAATGTCGGCAACGACTTATGACGGTACGGCTGAAATATGGTCTGCTAAGGATAAGATGGGTGACAGCAGGGTGCTTGTCACAATGGATATGTCTCTACTTGGCACAAAGCTGCAGACTTCGGCAGACAAGACGGTAACGGTTGAAAAGGACAAGGTCAAGGCGGTAAATCAGATATTCACGCTTGTAAAGAAGGCTGTCGGCGACAAGGAAATATCGGTCGGAATAACAGGCAGTGCAAATTTATCGGCAGACGAAATCAAAAATTGTAAAACGGCACTCGAAAAGCTCGGATTTACCGATATAAGATTCGAATAAATACACAAAAGTGCTTGCATTTGCGGCATTTTTAAGGTATAATTAGAGAATAACGAAAGAGCGAATATCGCACGGAAAAGAAAGGAATACAAAATGACAGAATTACTGACATTATTATCAAGCGGACAGACAGCAACAACCACAGGACAGGGCGGAAACGATATAGTGAGCATTCTCACAATGCTTATCCCCCTTGCGCTTATGGTAGTTATATTCTACTTCCTTATCATAAGACCCGAAAAGAAGCGTGGCAAGAAGATGCAGGAAATGCTCAACAACCTTGAGGTTGCTGACGAAGTAGTAACAACAGGCGGTATTGTAGGCAGAGTATTAAGAGTTACAGATGATACTGTACTTATCGAAACAGGCTCTGACAGAACAAAGATCCGTGTATTAAAGAGCAGCATTGCTGAGAACAGAACTGTTCACGATGATACAGAATCAAAGTAAGAGATTCTGAGATATTACAAAATATACACCCTCACAGCTTTTGCTGTGAGGGTGTTTTTTTGCGAAAAAATCCATCGTACTTGCCCGAAGATTATCGAACAGTACGATGGATTTGACTTATTGTACCGATATGCGACATTAAGCGGTTACATATCGAACAGGTTTATCACTTCAATACCTTTGGCTTCAGCCATGCGTACCGTCTGACCTGTGCCGCTCCTGCTGTTGCTTTGGTCATAATACGCCACACAGCAGTCTGCAAGCTCTGTCAGGCGGGCATTACGCTGTTTCATACAGTCCTTGGTGTATTCACTGCCGATATACTCAATGCTGTCAGCCGCCATAATTATCGCATAAAACTCCTGCTTGTCGTTGTAGCTCCAGTTCTTTGTCTGCTCCTCGTTTGAGCAGGGGAGTACAAGGTGGAGCTTTATATCGAGTGCCTTGCGTTTTCTCAGATACAGCACCATATGAGCGCACATAGTGTCGAAGCCGAGAGCACCGCCGCAGTAGAAGTCGGTAACGCCACGCTTGACAAGTCCGCATATTGTGCTGTCAAGCAGAGATTTAAGCGCATACATATCCGAGCTGTCAATTTTACGATGCCCTGTAAAGCAAACCGATGTCATACGCAAAGCCTCCTTTTAGTTACGATAAAAAGAAAAATAAGCCGTATCTGCGTCTGACAAATACGGCTGATGTGCTAAAGCAAGATGTAAATCAGTCTTCAACCTTTTCTTCGATGAACTTAACGATGTCACCGACAGTCTTGATCTTTTCAACCTGATCATCGGGAATCTCGATGTCGAACTCTTCTTCAAAGCTCATTACGAGGTCTACTACGTCAAGTGAATCAGCGCCGAGGTCATCTGTGATGCTTGCAGCCTCAGTAACCTTGTCTTCTTCAACGTCGAGCTGGTCAACGATTATCTTTTTTACCTTATCAAATACCATTTGAAATCTCCTCCGTGTTTTTAAAAAGAAATTTTCTTTCGTTAATATTATACGGCATTACGCCGAAATAATCAAGTCGTATTTACAACAAATACATTAAAAAAAATGTCTAAATTTACAGGGTGTATTTCTACACTTTGCACAAGTTTATAATAGCATCGTTATGTTATTCCATAGCGATAAACGAAAATGGTTTTATATGTTTTTAAGCTACCGTTAGTTCTATTCGTCGGATAACACTTCTCGGGTTCGCTATTCTATACGATAACGTTGCTGCTATTTACGAGGGAAAGAACCAAAGGGACTAGGGAGAGTCTGAGCCTCGCTTACGCAAGGCTCGTGCACTCCGCTAAAGCTCCGCTGGACTTGCCGCAGTGAAGCAAAGCGAAACGATTGAGCACTTGCCAAAGGTTAGTGCTCAGCCCTATCCCTATCCCTTAGGTTCTCTCCCTCGTGGCTCCCTCTTTCCTTACCCACACCCTTACCCCGCTGAGAAGTGTTGGCGATAAGACCCACATACGACTTAATTCTAAAAGTCAAATAAAGACGGACGCTAAAACGCTACTTAGTGGTATAAAGCGGAAAGAACCAAGGGAACATTGTTTATGCTTGTTATATGCAAAATGTTTGTGGAACGCAAACAAACAATCTGCCGTTTTTTTAATTCATATAAGAATACAACAAGTAATCAAATCTACTCGGAAAACATACCGATTTTGCGGAATTTCTTGTAGCGGTTATCAAGCAGGGTAGGAATATCTATCATTGACAGCCTTTCGACCGCACTTATAAGATATTCCGATATATTATCCGCTGTCTGTGCAGGGTCGGTATGAGCGCCGCCCACCGACTCGGAAATAATCTTGTCGCACACGCCGAAATTGTACAGATCGTCTGCGGTGATCTTCATAAGATCTGCCGCTTCCTTTTCTCTTGAAGGATCCTTCCATAGAATAGAAGCAAAGCCTCTGGGAGAAATTACGGAATATAAAGCGTGTTCAAGCATAGCAAGCTCATCGCATACGGCAAGTGCAAGTGCGCCGCCGCTTCCGCCTTCACCGAGAACTACCGATATAACGGGGGTTTTCAGCGTCATAAACTCGGCAATATTCTTTGCTATAGCCTCGCCCTGACCTCTTTTTTCGGCTTCAACTCCGCAGAATGCACCCGGTGTGTCAACAAAGCAGATAACGGGTCTGTGGAACTTCTCCGCCTGATATGCAAGCCTGAGCGCCTTTCTGTAGCCCTCGGGATGAGGCATTGAGAAATTCGACTTCTTGTTTTCCTCAAGGTTTCTGCCCTTTACCTGCGCAATCACTGTGACGGGAGTGCTGTTAAGAGTAGCTATACCCGATAATATTGCGGCATCGTCACCGTAGTGGCGGTCGCCGTGAAGCTCGGTGAAGTGGTTGAATATAGCAGGAATATAGTCGTTTACGGTTGGACGATTCTTTTCTCTTATTATCTCAAGATGCTGTGTAGCAGTCATATTTGACATTATCATTACCGTCCTTTCAACCGTGCTGCCAGTCAGCGCCGATTTTTTTATAGTTATGCAGTCTTAATATATTCGACAGCGTTTTACGCATTGAGCGTCTGTCGGCTATCGCATCAACAAAACCGCTTTCAAGCAGGAATTCTGCCGTCTGGAAATCATCGGGGAGCTTCTGCTTTATAGTGTCCTGTATAACACGTCTGCCTGCGAATCCTACAAGCACCTTAGGCTCGGCAAGGATTATATCTCCAAGACTTGCAAAGGACGCTGTAACACCGCCTGTTGTAGGGTCGGTAAGCACCGTGATATAAAGTCCGCCCGCATCGCTGTGACGTTTTACCGCACCGCTTGTCTTTGCCATCTGCATAAGGGAGATTATACCCTCCTGCATTCTCGCACCGCCCGACGCTGTGAAGAGTATAACGGGCAGCTTATGCTCTGTAGCATATTCAAACGCTCTTGTTATCTTTTCGCCTACAACACTGCCCATGCTCGCCATCATAAAATTGGAATCCATAATGCCGATGACCGCACGGTAGCCTCGTATAGTGCATTCGCCCGTCACTACTGCGTCCTTCAGTCCCGTGCTTTCCTGCATACCCTTTATCTTCTTCTCGTAATCCGGGAAGCCGATAGGATTCAGTGACACCATATTTTCGTCAAACGGCTTGAAGCTGTCCTTGTCGACCGTTATATCAAGACGCTCCTTAGCGGAAAGCCTTGCGTGATAGTTGCAGACAGGGCAGGTTTTCTTACGCTTTTCAAACTCGTCCATATAGAACACGTTCTGACAGCGGGGACATTTGAACAGCAGGTCCTTGGGTATTTCGGGGGCGGAGGAATCCGCCACGTCCTTCTGTTCCTCATTAAAACGGTCCTTGACCATTTTAAACAGATCTTCTAACAATTAAAGCACCGCCTTTTCGTTTGCTTGTGGCATTATCAATAATTCGTCAGATCCTTGCGGTTAAGGAAGCCTATATCGAAATTACCGCTTTCGACATCCTCGTCACGCAGGAGATTGAGCTGGAAATCAATGTTGGTGTTGATACCCTCTATGAGAAATTCGGAGAGGGCGACCTTCATCTTCTGGATAGCCTCTTTCCTGTCCTCGCCCTTTACAAGTACCTTTGCTATCATACTGTCATAGTAAGGGGGTATCTCGTAGCCCTGATATACCGCCGTATCAATACGCACGCCGAAACCGCCGGGCATATGGATCGACTTTATCTTACCTGGGCAGGGGCGGAAGTTGTTCTTAGGCTCTTCCGCATTTATACGGCACTCGATAACGTGACCGCTGAGCTTTATATCCTCCTGCTTATACTGCAGGGGAAGTCCTGCGGCGATGTTTATCTGCGCCTTTACAAGATCCACGCCGGTCACCATTTCGGTTACGGGGTGTTCGACCTGTATTCTTGCGTTCATCTCCATAAAGTAGAAGTTTAGATCCTTGTCTACAAGGAATTCTACCGTTCCTGCGTTTGCATAGCCGCAAGCCTTTGCCGCTCTTACTGCCGCTTCTCCCATTCTCCGACGGAGATCCTCCGTCATAATGGGGCTGGGGCTTTCTTCAAGCACCTTCTGATTACGGCGCTGTAACGAGCAGTCACGCTCACCGAGATAAATTACATTTCCGTGCTCGTCCGCAAGGAGCTGTATCTCGACGTGTCGGGGATTTACAATGAACTTCTCGATATATATATCATCGTTTGCAAAGAACTGTTTAGCCTCCTGCTTTGCGGCGGTCATTGCCGCTTCAAGCTCTTCGGGCTTTTCAACAAGTCTTATGCCTCGTCCGCCGCCGCCTGCGCTCGCCTTTACCATTATCGGATAGCCGATCTTTGCGGCGATCTCCTGAGCCTCCTCAAGCGTCCCAACAATACCGTCGGAGCCGGGAACTACGGGAACGTCGTTTTCTATCATCGTCTTCTTTGCGTTTGCCTTATCACCCATAGCGTCCATAGCGTCAGCGCCCGGACCTATGAACTTTATTCCGCACTTGTCGCAAAGACGTACAAAGTGGCTGTTTTCGGAAAGGAAACCGAAGCCGGGGTGAATTGCCTGTGCGCCCGTTATCTCGCAGGCGGCAAGCAGTGCCTTTGAATTAAGATAGCTGTCCTTTGACGGAGCAGGTCCTATACATACCGCCTCGTCAGCTATCTGTGCGTGGAGCGCAGTCTTGTCGGCTGTCGAATATACTGCGACAGTCTTTACTCCAAGCTCTCTGCACGCACGGATTATTCTTATCGCAATCTCGCCTCTGTTGGCGATCAGAATCTTATTGAACATACAGCGTTTGCCTTCCGTTTACTTGATAGCAAAGGTGATCTCTGCGGATACCGCCTTTTCACCGTTTACTGTGGCAAGAGCCTTGCCGACACCGATAGGACCTTTGACCTTTATTATCTCGACTTCGAGCTTTAAAAGATCGCCGGGTACTACCTGTCTTCTGAACTTAGCGTCCTTGACGCCGCCGAACAGACCTATCTTGCCCTTGTTCTCGGGGAGTGCAAGCATTGCCACTGCGCCTGCCTGTGCAAGCATCTCAAGCATAAGTACGCCGGGCACTACGGGGTATCCGGGGAAGTGTCCCTTGAACCAGAACTCGTCCTCTTTCATATACTTTGTGGCAACCACACGCTGACCGGGCTCCATTTCTTCGATAGTATCAATAAGCAGGAACGGATCTCTGTGAGGGATTATCTCCATTATCTGCTCTTTATTCATAAGCGACATATACAGTCCTCCGTTATTCTATTATGATGAGCGGCTGACCGAATTCAACAGCCTCTCCGTCCTTTACGGCAATCGACTTTACAGTGCCGGAAATATCCGCCTGTATCTCGTTCATTACCTTCATACTCTCAACGATGCATACTGTGTCGCCCTCGTTTACCTTATCGCCGACCTTTACAAAGGGAGGCTTTGTGGGGGAGGGGGCAGAGTAGAATGTGCCGACAATGGGGCTTTTTATGCTCTTGCCTGTATCGGCAGGTGCCGCAGTAGGAGCCTGTGCCTGCGGTGCTGATGTCGGTACTGCGGGAGCAGCCGCCATAGCCATAGGAGGCATTGCGGGCATCATAGGAGGTGCGGGAGGGGGATTCTTCTGACCAAGCTCAAGCTCGAACTTGTCGTTCTTTACATACATATAGGACAGACCGCTGTCCTTCATAATGCCGATAAATTCCTTTACGGCATCGGTAAGCGAATTAGTTTCAAACTGCATATTGTGTCAACCTTTCTCTTAGTCCTCTACGGGAGCAAATGCGATACAAGCGTTATGACCGCCGAAGCCGAGCGAATTGCTGAGTGCGCCTGTTATCTTCATATCTCTCGTGCCGTCAGCCGCATAGTCAAGATCACATTCGGGATCTGCCACCTTAAGACCTAATGTGCGGTGCACCTTGCTGTTCTTTATCTGAAGGGCGCAGGCTACTGCTTCTACACCGCCTGCTGCACCTAAGAGGTGACCTGTCATTGACTTTGTGGAGTTGATGACCATATCCTTTGCGTGTTCGCCGAATACCAGCTTTACAGCGGCTGTTTCGGTCTTATCGTTCATGGGAGTTGATGTGCCATGTGCGTTTACATAGTTGAAGGTTTCGGGTGCTCTGCCTGATTCCTTTACAGCAAACTCCATAGCCTTTGCGCCGCCCTTGCCCTCGGGGTCGGGGCTTGTTTCGTGGTAAGCGTCGCAGGTAGCACCGTAGCCGATGACCTCTGCATAGATGTTTGCGCCTCTTGCCTTTGCGTGTTCGTATTCTTCAAGAATTACGATACCGCTTCCGTCACCGAGAACGAAGCCGCTTCTCTCTGCGTCAAAGGGGATGCTTGCTCTGTCAACATCGGTCGACTTTGTTATAGCGTGCATATTGTTGAAGCCTGCATAGGCAAAACCTATCGAGCATTTCTCAGTGCCGCCTGCTATGGCAACGTCCATATAGCCGTTCTTTATAGCGTGGAATGCCTCGCCTATAGCGTGTGTACCGCTGGCGCAGGCAGATACTGTGCAGTAGTTTACGCCCTTGAAGCCTGTACGGATAGCAACCGTACCTGCCGCCATATTGCCTATCATCTTGGGGATAGTGAATACTGAAACTCTCTTGTTGCCCTTGTTGTGATATGCGAGAAGCTCTTCCTGCGTTGTTTCCATGCCGCCTATACCTGAGCCGATTATTACGCCGCATCTGTAAGGATCGAGATCCTTGAAGTCGCTTCCTGCGTCCTTTATAGCCTTGTCAGCCGCATATACGGCATACTGTGTGATTATATCTGTACGGCGAAGCTCTTTCTTGTCAAAAAGGCCTTCTGCGCTGAAATCCTTTACGGAAGCCTTTACGTTAAGCTCTTCGCTCTGACCGGGGAACCACTGCTCTAATGTAAAGCCGTGCTTGCCCTCCATAAGACTGTTCCAGAATTCTTCCTTGGTGTTTCCTATGGGGCTTACTACGCCCACACCGGTAATTACAACTCTGCTCATTTTTTGTATTTCCTTTCGTGGCTTGTCTTTACATTGATAAGCCGCCGCTTATCTCTATTACCTGACCTGTTACATAGCTTGCGTCCTTTGAAGCAAGGAATGATACAACGCCTGCTATCTCTTCAACTTCGCCGCATCTGCCCATAGCTATCTGCTTTACCATTGCCGCTCTCAGCTCTTCCGAAAGAGCATCTGTCATTGCTGTGTGGATAAATCCGGGCGCTACTGCGTTACAGGTGATGTTTCTCGGACCAAGCTCCTTTGCTGTGGTCTTTGTCATACCGATTATAGCCGCCTTTGTAGCGGAGTAGTTCATCTGACCGGGGTTGCCGTAAAGACCTGCTACGCTTGCAAGGTTGATGATCCTGCCGCTGCGCTGTTTCATCATAACAGAGCCTACGAGCTTTGTCATATTGAATACGCTTTTCTGGTTTACCGCAACAACGAGGTCGTAGTTTTCTTCACTCATTCTTACAAGCAGACCGTCACGGGTTATACCTGCGTTGTTAACGAGTACGTCAATACTGCCGAAATCGGCTTTTACGCTCTTTACGAATGCTTCACACTGATCGTACTTTGATACGTCAGCGATGTACTTTTCGCACTTTACGCCTTCTGCTTTTATCTTGTCGATTATATCGTTGTTTTCAAAGCAGCTCTCGGCGATGTCGTTTAATGCGATGTCATATCCGTCCTTTGCAAGACGGAGGGCTATTGCCGCACCTATTCCTCTTGCAGAGCCTGTGATGATTGCAGTTGCCATTGATTTTCTCCTTTGTTTTATCGTTTTATAGTTTTATAGTTTTATCTTACTTGTTCAGCAGTTTTTCAGCCTCTGCGAACATTTCTTCCACAATTTCCTTTGCAGGCTGTACCTTCTTTACCATACCTGCGATAGCGCCGCATAAGAACGAGCCTTCCTCAAGGTTGCCGTCCTGTACCGCCTTACGCAGTGAGCCGAGCGTTATCTGCTCGAATTCATCGGGTGTTATCGTTCCGTTCATCTCGCCGCTTGCGAGTTTCTTCGAGAACTTTGTCTTTACGTTACGGCAGGGGTGACCTGTCGTTCTGCCTGTTACTATACTGTCTGTATCCTTTGCGTCAACAACAAGCTGTTTATATGTAGGATGAATCTGACACTCCTCTGCGGCAAGGAATCTTGTTCCTACCTGTACGCCCTCTGCGCCGAGCATAAAGCTGGCGGCAATTCCTCTGCCGTCTGCGATACCGCCTGCGGCGATAACAGGGATGGATACAGCGTCAACTACCTGCGGAACAAGGCACATAGTGGTGTTCTCGCCTATGTGACCGCCCGATTCTGTTCCCTCTGCGATTACTGCGGACGCACCGCTTCTTTCCATTCTCTTTGCGAGTGCAACACTGGGTACTACGGGGATAACCTTGATACCTGCGTTGTTCCACGCCTCCATAAACTTGCCGGGGTTGCCCGCACCGGTCGTTATCATCGGAACCTTTTCATCTATAACAAGCTGTGCAAGATCCTCTGCGTTGGGGCTCATAAGCATTATATTAACACCGAAGGGCTTATCTGTCAGCGACTTTGCTCTTCTTATCTGATCTCTCAGATAGTCGATAGGAGCAGAACCGCCTGCGATTATACCTACTCCGCCTGCGTTTGAAACAGCCGCCGCAAGTGTGCTTTCGGCTATCCATGCCATACCGCCCTGAAATATGGGGTACTTTATACCGAGTAATTTTGTGATCCTTGTTTCCATTGTTTTTATCCTTTCAGCTGTGGATTAATATTCGAAAATAGTTGCGCCGTAGGTAAGTCCCGCACCGAAGCCGACAAGGCATATCTTCATGCCACGCTTAAGCCTGCCCTGACGGTCAAGCTCCGCAAGGCACATAGGGATACACGAGCTTGATGTGTTGCCGTGTGTTTCGAGGTTTGTGAACACCTTGTCAAGATCAACGTTCATCTTCTTGAGTGCGGACTGGATTATTCTTATATTCGCCTGATGGGGAATAACAAGATCTATATCATCAAGAGATACACCGGAATGTTCGCATACATATTCTACCGCATTTGCCATAGCGTCAACGGCGAACTTGTATACCGCCTTTCCGTCCATCTGTAAATAACGCTCCTTGTTCGGAGTGTCTATTATATCCTTAAGGCAGTCGTCACCCTTGAAATAGGGGTTGTTCCTGTCATAGAAGTTCTTGCAGTAAAGGCTCTGGAGCATATCGCCCTCTGCGCCGGAGTGGCTGTAGTATTCCTTGCCCTCTCCCTTTTCGATAACTACCGCACCTGCGCCGTCACCGAAAAGTATGCAGCTTGCTCTGTCCGTATAGTCTATCTGACTTGTCAGACGCTCGCTGGCTACGATCAGCACAGTCTTGTAGGTATCGTTTGCAAGGAAGTTTCTTGCAATGTCAACCGCTGTTATAAAGCCTGTGCAGGCGGTATTTACGTCCATACAGGCACAGGGCTGTGCGCCGATCAGATTCTGCACAAGGCAGGCTGTGTTAGGATAATAGAAATCGGGCGAGCAGGTCGAAACGATGATGCAGTCTATATCCTTCGCCGTCTTTCCTGCACTTGCAAGTGCGGCCTTTGCCGCCTCGGCAGCCATCATGAAATTGGGCTTGTCGGGGCTCATACGTCTTTCACGGATACCAGTCCTTGTGGTTATCCATTCGTCTGTAGTATCAATGAACTTTGTGAACATTTCATTGGTGACTACGGTTTCGGGAGTATATTCTCCCGTACCCAGTATCGTTATACCGTTCATATCCTTTTCCTTCCGTGCGGCGTTCCTGACTGCCGTATATTATATATTAATTGTTGATTTTATTCTCTTTTTGTTGTATAATAAATCAGTAACTGCGGATTTTATCGTCCGCAGGGCATAGTTACCCCATAAGGCAAACGTGCTTATATTTCATTTTACTCTATTTCGGTACTGTTTGTCAACAATTATTTGCATAATTGTATCGCAACAGAGTAAACAGTGACATTATATTTCAGAATTTCTGCAATATATAACAAATTATGTCACTTATGTGACATGAAATCATTATTCAGGATATAAAGAAGTTTTATTTATCAAAATAAGGTGATTGTTCCGGCTATTTGTAGAAAAGCCTGTTTTCATAAAAAATAGAGCAAATTCTCAATCCCTATCCCCAAACCCCTTCCCCACGGGAAGGGGCTGAATGTGGGGCTGCCGCCCTCACCCTGCTTGGGGCTACGCCCCAAACCCCATTTTTGATAAATCAAATTTCACAATATTCTGAATGATTTAAACCATAAACCACAAGGAGAAACAGAAAAATGGCAGATAAGACAAAAACCATATTCCTTTTTTCAGGACAAGGCTCGCAGTACAAAGATATGGGTAAGGAATTTTACGATACCATACCCGAATGCAAAAAGGTGATCGAGCTTGGCAGTGATATTCTCGGCTTTGACCTTGCCGCTAAGATATTCGGCGGAGATGAAAAGGAGCTTTCACGCACGATAATCTCACAGCCTGCTATACTCGCAATGTCGCTTATGGCGCTTGAAGCGGCTAAATCAAAGGGCATTGAGGCATCGGCTGTTGCCGGACACTCTCTCGGAGAATATGCGGCAATGGCGGCAAGCGGTATGCTGACATACGAGAACGCATTCAGAGCGATAAAGTACCGTAGCGAAGCTATGGACAAGGCGGCTCAGGCTAACCCCGGAGGAATGGCGGCTGTTCTCGGTCTTAAGGCAAACGTTATAGAGCAGACTTGTAAGGAGATTGAGGACGGCGGAGAATATGTTACTCCCGTAAACTACAATTCGCCTGTACAGACCGTTATCGCAGGTACTGCGGCAGGTATCGAAAAGGCTAAGGAAGCACTTTCGGCAAAGGGCGCAAAGCGTATAGTTCCTCTTGCCGTTTCCGCCGCCTTCCACTCAAGGCTCATGGCAGGCGCATCGGAGGAATTTGCGGTAAAGGTAAAGGATATCCCGTTCAATGCGCCCTCGATGAAGTTCTACTGCAACGTATACGGAAACGAACTTACAGACTTCTCGGATATGCCCGCTTATCTTGCAAAGCATATCTGCTCGCCCGTAAGATTTACATCAGAGCTTGACGTCATCTCGAAGGACGGTTACGATACCTATATCGAACTTGGTCCCGGAAAAGTGCTGACCGGTCTTGTAAAGAAAACTCTTGACGGCGTTACGGCTGTAAACGTTGAAAACATTGATACGCTCGAAAAGGCGGCGGCTCTCTGATGATTGAGAGTATAACGGCGCTCGACCTGTCGATACTCGACTTTATCCGTAACACGCTTTCAAGTCCTGTTGCGGATATTATAATGAAGTGCCTCACATACAGCATAGAGTACGGTGCAATGGCTATCCTTGTTTTCATCGTTATGATGTTTATTAAGAAAATGCGTAAGACGGGCTTTGCGGTAATGGGAGCAACGCTCTCCGTACTGCTGTTCGGCGAGCTTATCCTGAAGCATATAGTCTGCCGCCCACGCCCGTTTGTCGTAAACAGTGCCATTGACATTATCATAAAAGCACCGTCGGGATTTTCGTTCCCGTCAAGCCACACGGCTACCTGCTTTGCTATGGCGACGGCAATATATCTGTTTCACAAAAGGCTCGGCATTATCGCATATATCTATGCATCGCTGGTCGCATTTTCGAGAATGTACCTTTATGTACACTATCCGTCGGATGTTTTCGGCGGAGTAATACTCGGTATATGCTGTGGCATAGGTGCGACAGCGCTTGTAAAGCTGATATGCAAAAAGACAGAAGATCAAAGAGAATCCGAAGCAGAACAAAAGGAGCAATAAATATGACGGAAAACAAAAACGTATTCGGCATTCTGGGACACCCTCTCGGTCACACCCTTTCGCCTCAGATACACACAAGGCTTTTTGAAATATCGGGCGAGCAGGCGGAGTATAAAATTCTCGACACTCCTCCCGAAAAGCTGACAGACAGTTTTGAATATTTCAAAAGTCTGACAGGCTTCAACATTACAATTCCCTATAAGATAGATATAATAAAGATGTGCGATACGCTTGACGATACAGCCAAGCGTTACAACAGCGTAAACTGTATAGCAAACGTAAACGGCGTTTCTACGGGATACAACACCGACTGCACAGGCTTTACAAAGGCTGTCGGCGCAATGGGTATGACCCTTACAAACAAAGTATTACTGCTCGGCTGCGGCGGCGTGGGCAGAATGATGGCTATCGAAGCTGTCCGTGAGGGCGGCGAGCTTACTATAGCGGTAAGAGATGCCGACATTCCCGTTGCAAAGGCTTTATGCGAAGAAATAAAGCAGAATTATAACAGTGCAAAGGTAGGATTTTGCCTGCTGAGCGAAGTGAAGGGCGACTTTGACCTTATGGTAAACGCTACTCCCGTAGGTATGTATCCGAATACAGACGCAAGCCCGCTTACCGAGGAAGCACTGGGCAGAATAACGCTGAACGGCTTCTTTGACGCTATATACAACCCCCGTGAAACAAAGCTGATGAAGATGGCTTCCGACAAGGGCGTGAAGAAGGTCAGCGGCGGTATGCAGATGCTTGTATGGCAGGCGGCTGTGGCTCATACTATATGGAGCGGCGCAGAATACACAGCAGAACAGGTGCAGGCTATCTCGGACGAAATGATGAGGCTTGTTTAATGCGCCCCGTGTATCTATGCGGCTTTATGGGCTGCGGTAAAAGCCATATAGGAAGAATGCTCGCAAGAGAATGTACGGCTGTGTTCATCGACCTTGACAGATACATAGTCGATAATCAGAAAATGACTATCCCCGAAATATTTGCTCAGAAGGGCGAACCGTATTTCAGGGATCTTGAGGCGCAGTATATAAGAAACTTCAGAGGAAGAACGATTGTCGCAACAGGCGGCGGAGCAATACTCCGTGACGAAACGGCAGAGTTTGCAAGGAAGCAGGGCGTTGTGATTTTTCTCAACGCAGGCTTTGACACCTGCTATGAACGTATAAAGAACGATTCGAACCGTCCTCTTGTAGTGAACAACACGAAAGAACAGCTTAAGGCGATTTACGATTCAAGACTGCCCGTTTACAGAAAAAACAGCACCTTTGAAGTGAATGCAAACGCATCGGACAGAATAATCGCAGGCGAGATCATAAAGCTGATCGAGCTTGACGCAAAAAGGCACAGGAAAACGAAAGGATAAATATGTACATTTACAATGCGAACGTCATAACTATGGCGGAGAAAAACTACGAAAACGGATTTATCCTTATAGAAAACGATAAAATCAAGGCTGTCGGCGATATGTCGCAGTTGAAGGACTTTTCGCCGTCCGACAGTGATATAGACGCAAAGGGCAGAACTGCATATCCCGGCTTTATAGACGCTCACACGCATATCGGTGCGTGGGAGGACGGGCTTGCGTTCGAGGGCGACGACGGAAACGAGGATACAGACCCCTCTACCCCGAACCTTCGTGCGATAGATATGATAAATCCGCTCGACCACTGCTTCGAAGAGGCGGCGCAGGCAGGCGTTACCTCGGTGGTGTGCGGAATGGGAAGTGCAAACCCCATCGGCGGAACTTTTCTTGCTATGAAAACGGCAGGCTCAAAGAGGATAGACAAGAGGATAATCAAAAATCCCGTTGCGGTAAAATTTGCACTCGGAGAAAATCCCAAGAACGTATATAAGGATAAGGATACCGCTCCGGTCACCCGTATGGCTACCGCCGCCATAATCCGTGAACAGCTTTTTAAGGCAAGACGTTATCTTGATGATATGATAGACTATGAAAGCTCGGCCGGTACCGATGACGAGGGCGACCGCCCCGAATATGACGCAAAGTGTGAGGCGCTTATGCCGCTTTTAAAGCACGAGATACCCGCACATTTCCACGCCCACAGGGCAGACGATATATTCACGGCGATAAGGCTTGCCAAGGAGTTTGACATAGATTATGTCATCATCCACGCAACAGAGGGTCACCTTATAGCCGACGAGCTTCTTGAGGATAATGCACGGACGATAGTAGGACCTGTCATCAGCGAGCGCTGTAAGCCTGAGCTTCGTAATCATACGATAGAAACGGCAGGAGTGCTGAATAAGGCAGGCGTGCCTATGTGTATATGCACCGACCACCCCGTTGTACCTGAGCAGTATCTGCCCCTTTCGGCAGGGCTTGCGGTAAGAGGCGGTCTTGACAGAGATGAAGCGCTGAAAGCTATAACGATATACCCCGCACAGATAACGGGAATTGCCGACAGAGTCGGCAGTATTGAACCGGGCAAGGACGCAGATATAATTATTTTTTCTGGCGATCCGCTGTCAGTAAGCGATACGCCCGACACAGTTATCATAAACGGCAAGGTAATATAAACGGAGGAAACATATATGCGTGAGATAAGCGTTGAGCTTGTTAAAAAGACAGTTGAAGAACTTTGCGTAAAAGCAAATCTTTATCTGCCCGACGGAATGAAAGAGAAGATAAATTCATGTATCGGCTGTGAAAAAAGTCCGCTGTCAAAGCAGGTACTGGGCGATATTGTAAGGAATATCGACTGTGCGAAGGAGCTTGAAGTGCCGATATGTCAGGATACGGGAATGGCTGTGATATTCCTTGAAGTCGGACAGGACGTGCATTTCACGGGAGGAAATCTCACAGAGGCAATAAACGAGGGCGTTGCAAACGGATATGTGAACGGCAAGTTGCGTTTATCGGTGGTCGAAGATCCGCTTGAGCGTAAGAACACAAACAACAATACCCCCGCCATAGTACATACAAGCATTGTACCGGGCGACAAGGTGCATATAATGGTAGCGCCGAAAGGCTTCGGAAGTGAGAATATGAGTGCGCTTAAAATGTTCACTCCCTCTGCAACAAGAGAGGATATAGTGAACTTTGTCGTTGAAACGGTATCAAAGGCAGGAAGCAATCCATGTCCTCCTATAACGGTGGGCGTCGGTATCGGCGGCGACTTTGAGCTGTCTGCCATACTTGCAAAAAAGGCGCTTTGCAGGGATCTTAAAATAAGAAACCCCAAGCCGCTTTATGCGGATATGGAGAGCGAAATGCTCGAAAAGATAAACAAGCTCGGAATAGGCCCTCAGGGCTTCGGCGGTACTGTGACGGCGCTGTATGTAAACATCGAACAGCACCCAACGCATATTGCAGGGCTTCCTGTTGCAGTGAATATAGGCTGTCACGTTACACGTCACGCAGAGGCTGAGCTGTAATGGGCAAGGGTAAGGTCATAGGCACTGTAGCGGCGGCGGTCGTGATACCTGCCGCAGCGGTTGTCGGTGCGATATACATACTGCCGCTGCTCGATATAACATCAAGCAACACGCTGTATTACTTCGGCAATGATGCTTCTGTTGCCGCAGACGGCACAATATCGCTCGGCAAGGAGGAAGTGCTTGGCTACAGCTCGAAATACTCCGACACTATGACGGGATATTTCAAGGCACAGCTTGACGAGAACGAAACATATATCTACAATGCGTTTATGTACGCAAGCGAAAACGGCTACAGCGATATATTCCTGCCCGAAGATGTATTCGACGGCAGTTATGACAGGCTGCAGGAGATCGAATATGTTATAACCTTTTTAAGCTGTGACAGTCCATTTGTTGCACATAATTACACGACAAACAGCAAGCTGACCGGAAACGTTGAACAGTTCGCAGGAAAAAGCTATCATCATATACAGCTTGAAACGCTCGGAGCGGAATATACATCCCGCCGTGAAGCCGCCTATGAAAAGGCAAAATCGGTAGTAGCGTCAATTCCGCAGGAGTGTAATACAGACAGAAAGAAAGCACAGTATCTGTATAATTACGTTGCGGAGAACTCGGTATATGTTACTGATGGCTACAGCACAAGAAACGTTCCGATAGCCGACCTGCTTATTGACGGCAAGGCGATATGTGACGGATATGCGGATACTGTCACTATGCTTTTCAATATGGCAGGTATAGAAACAGCTTCGGCAAACGGCACAAATAACAGCAAAAACGAGGGACACACAGTAAACTTTGCGAAGCTGGACGGCGAATACTACTACTTTGACGCAAGCGCAGACAGCATAATAAACGAAAAGGGCTTCAAGCCTGCCTTCTATTTCGGTATGTCGTGGGAGGAGGCTTCCGACAGCTTTACATTTGCCGATGAATTTGCGAACAGATGTCCGAAAGCAGAAAAAAGCCTGCTGTCTGACAGCATAGACATAGTTATAAGCGACAATTCCGAAGAAACGGTCAAAAAGGCGGCAGAGCTTCTGGAGTCGGGCGGCGACACGGGCATAATCGTAAAGCTTGACGAAAGCATAACCGACGAAAAGCGTAAAAGCATAACAAACGATACAGCGGAAAAAGTCGGAGAACCGCTTGCTTCTTTATCTGCGGCAAACAGGCTGTACGGCTTAAAAATCTATAAGGAATGATTTTTCGATGGAACTGAATATTGTACTTGTCGAACCGCAGATACCGCAGAATACGGGTAATATAGCCCGTACCTGTGCGGTTACGGGGGCAAGACTGCATATAGTGAAGCCTATGGGCTTTCAGATAGACGATAAAAAGCTGAAGCACGCAGGGCTTGACTACTGGCATTATCTTGATATAACCTATTATGACGGGCTTGACGATTTCTTTGAGAGAAATAAGGACGGTGAATTCTTCTACTTCACCACAAAAGGCAGAAATACTTACTGCGATGCAGAGTATAAAGATAAAACTTATATAGTGTTCGGCAGAGAGGATAAGGGGCTTCCCGAGGAGCTGTTATTTCACAATAAACAGCACTGCGTAAGGATACCTATGGGCAGTAATATGAGAAGTCTTAATCTTTCCAACAGTGTGGCGATAGGCGCATACGAGGTGCTGAGGCAATGGGGTTTCCCCGAGCTTCAGAACTACGGTTCGCTTACAAAATACGACTGGAGCAAAGCCGAATAAAGCAGACAAACCGAAAGGAAAACAAAACGATGAAAGTAAAACTTATCACCGACAGCGCAAGCGACATTACCCCCGAGGACGAAAAGAAATACGGCATTGACATTATGCCGTTCGACATTACACTTGGTGACGAAAGCCTTAGGGAACGTGTTGATTTTACCGCTCCCGAATTTCTTGAGATGATAGACAAGTCGGAATATCTTCCGAAAACCTCACAGATAACTGAGATACGCTTTGCGGAAAAGTTTGAGCATTACTATAACGAGGGCTATGACGCTGTCATTATGGTGCTTATAAATTCGACTGGCTCAAAGACTTATGAAAACGCACTGCTTGCAAGGAAGAATCTGCTTGAGGAGCATCCCGAAATGGCAAAGATGCGTATTGAGATAATCGACAGCCACTGTTATTCTCTCGGCTACGGTTATCCTGTAATCGAAGCGGCAAAAAAGCTGATTGCAGGACAGAGCGTTGACAACGTTGTGGCATATCTTACCGATATGTTCAACAATTGTGAAATTTACATAATCGGCTTCAATCTGCGCCATATGAAGAAGTCGGGAAGAATAAACGCCGCAGCGGCTTTCTTAGGCGAGCTTATGGGGCTTAAACCGCTCATTTCGCTTATAGACGGCGAAAGCGAGGTAGTAAAAAAGAGCCGTGGAGAAAAGAATGCAATAGCAGATGCAGTCCAGTATATTTCAGGCAGAGCCGTTCCCGAAACACCGTGGGAAATACTGCGTACCAGTGTCACAGCGCTTGAGGACGAATTTATAAAGCAGTACAGCGCAAAGGTCGGCAGACCTCCCGAAATGCAGAGCATAGCAGGTGCGGCTGTTGCCAGCAACACAGGTCCTTATATCATAGGCGTTATCATAAGAGGTAACGCAAGAAGATAAAGATAACAGAAAATGCGGTCACGTTCCAAAGCGAATCGTGACCGCATTATTTATTCAGCTTTCAGTATCGTTTTTTTTCCGCTGTCGCAGATGATGACGGGAATCTGTTTTTAAGTATCTTCACAGAATGGAAGAATGCAGGGAATAGGAACAAATCGGCAAGCACCCATGCCGCAGGGCTGGCAAGACATACGGCGACATATCCGAAAGCGGGTACAAGTCCCAGTGCCACACCGCCTCTCGCTATCATCTCGAATACTCCTGCAAAAACGGCAAGCTGGCTGTTGCCAAGTCCCTGTATCGAAAAGCGGATAATGTTTACGAATGCAAGCGGAATGTAGAACAACACATTAAGCCACAGAAACTGCTTTGCAAGGTCGAGTATCTCGGTCTGTGCGCCGTCTATAAACAGCTTTGAAAATTCTCCGCCGAACGGTATTATCACGATAAGGGCGATTATCGCATAGGCTATGCCGAGCATCGAACATTTCTTAACGCCGCTTTCGATACGGTCGACCCTGCCTGCGCCTACGTTCTGACCGCAGTAGGTAGCCATTGTAGAGCCCATTGCGTCAAACGGACAGCACAGGAACTGTGTTACCTTGCTTCCTGCGGTGACAGCCGCCATATAGGTTTCACCGAGCGAGTTTACCGCCGACTGTAAAAGAATACTTCCGATAGCGGTAATGGAATACTGAAGTCCCATAGGCACGCCCATAGCGCAAAGTCTGCTAATTGAATAAGCATCGGGTTTTAAATCCTTCCTCGATAAGTGCAGAATATCAAAGCGCTTTATCATATATACAAGGCAGGCGATACCGGATATAAGCTGTGCAAGGACGGTAGCCCAGCCTGCACCGGCTACGCCCATATCAAACACCAGAATGAACAGCAAATCAAGGCCGACATTGAGTATGCTCGAAATAATCAGAATGACAACGGGGGATTTTGAATCGCCGAGCGAGCGGATAAATCCCGAAAGGATATTGTAGAGGAACGTTACGGGGATGCCTAAGAAAATCACGAAGATATAGTCATACGCCTCTTTAAAAACCGTGTCGGGAGTATTCATCCAGTGGAGGATATTTCCGCAAAGCAGGCAGGTCGCTGTTGTCATTACTGCGGCGAAGCCTATGCCAAGCCATATCGTATTGCCGACAAACTTACGCAGACCGTCAAAATCCTTCTCTCCGAATTTCTGTGCAACGGGTATTGCAAAGCCTGCGCATACACCCATGCAGAAGCCGAGAACAAGGAAGTTCACCGAACCTGTCGAGCCTACTCCTGCGAGTGCGTTTACACCGAGGAACTGTCCGACGACTATCGTATCGACCATATTGTAGAACTGCTGAAAGAGAAGTCCTAACAGCATAGGGAGCATAAATCCGAGTATGAGCTTCATAGGTGAGCCTTTTGTAAGGTCTTTTACTGCTGACATATAAACATTTTCCTCCTTTTACCGACTTTGTATTAGCAAGATTGTTTGCGTAACGGTGGGCGGCAGTGTGCCGGCGGCAATGTGCCGCTTCAAGTTCCGCCTTTAATCAACTTTCTGCTGTGTGAATCGTTTGCGTGACGGCGGGCGGCAATGTGCCGCTTCATATTCCGCCTTTAATCAACTTTCTGATATTGGAATCGTTTGCGTAACGGCGGGAATAAAAGATAGTGTGCTATAAACGTAATCAATCTGTCGAAAAATCTCTATCGTTATTTAAAAATGGGGTTTGGGGCGTAGCCCCAAGCGGGGTGAGGGCGGCAGGGTAGATTATAATATCAAGTGCAACACAAAAAAAATATGGACATCATACTCACTTTCGTGTAAAATGTAATTACCACAAAACAAAAGACACGGAGGTAGAGTATGAAGTCCTATACACATTTTACACTATCTGAACGAAATTGTCTACAACAATTTTTGTCAGAAGGAAAAGGAGTACGAGAAATTGGAAGGTTGATGGGCAGAAGTGCTTCATCAATAAGCAGAGAAATAAAAAGAAACTGTAAAGATAAAAAGAGGTACAATGCGTGGTGGGCAACGTCACTTTACATATACAGAAGAAAGAAGTGTGTAAGGAAACACGTCATCCGACCGGACACCAAACTTTATATTTACATTCTTGAATGTTTCAAACGCTTTTGGTCGCCTGAAATTATAGCGCATAAGTGCAAACAACAAGGTTTCAGCGTATGTTGTGCATCTATATACCGGGCATTAAAGGAAAACAGGCTTCAGTTTGTCAAGGAAAACTGCTCTGCGGCGTCATGGAAAAAAGTATATCGGCAATCGCAAGAAATGTAATACAATTCACCCGGTTCACACTATTCATGACAGACCGGAAATTGTAGAAACAAAATCCCGTATAGGCGATTTTGAAGGCGATACGGTTTATGGCGGTATCGGTAAAGGTTGCGCTGTTACTTTTGTTGACCGAAAAAAGTAAGCTACTTGTTGGTTCAATAGCAATCAGTAGAGAAAGAAATACAATCAGAAAAGCTATCTCCAGAGCTTTTGAACTTATGGAAGTTCCTATGCCGATTGAAACAATCACGTTGGATAACGGTTCTGAATTTGCTGATTTTCTCAATATCGAAAAAGATTTAGGCACAACAATCTATTTTGCTGATTTGCACTCTCCTTGGCAACGAGGTTTAAACGAAAATACAAATGATCTTTTACGTTTCTTCTATCCTAAGGGCACTGATTTTTTAAGTGTTTCCGAAAAAGAATTCCAAAAAGTTATTCATTTAATTAATAGTCGTCCTCGCAAATGTCTTGGCTATCTTTCCCCTCTCGAATTTTTGTCTAAAAAGTGTTGCACTTGACTTGACAATCTACCCAGCCCCACACTCAGCCCCTTCCCGAGGGGAAGGGGTTTGGGGTTAGGGATAGAGAATTTGTGCTATCTTTATAGAAAACAACTTTTTCTACGGTATTAACGGCTTTTCAATATCAGCCGATTGCTAAGCAATTATACTATATTGCCCGTCCTGTTTCAATCGGTAAAATGCACAACGTATTTTAAGTTATCAAGGCGGTTTAGTCTATTGTGCAACGCTGTATTGCTTTATTTCATAACGGGCTATTCAACATAGTAATATCGGAGGATTTGAAAAAAATTACGGAAATTTCAAAAAAACACTTGACAAACGGTTTTACAGCGGATATAATGAACACAGAATATGTTAAACCTATGAGTGAGAGTAGTAGCACCCGTCACTGTATGACAGAGAGTTGCCGGTCGGTGTAAAGGCAATGATACATACGCTTGTGAATGGACTCACGAGGGCAAACCGAGAATATCAGTTTATGATATTTTAGGGGCGACGGATACCTCCGTTACAGGTCGCACATATGATAGTATGTGTAGCGAGTGACCGTGTTTTATTATACGGTAATTTGGGTGGTACCGCAGGTAAACTATACTCCTGTCCCAACTGGGACGGGAGTTTTTTGTTTTCCCGGACATTCAATCTCTACGTTGAAGCTATCATCATGGCATATGGCATGACAGCAAGGCATAGCCGACATAATGCGTTGCTGAATAAGATACAGACTGTCGGACAGTGGAATGTTCCACGAAGAACTTAAGCACTCCGCCAGAACAGCTTTCGGGAAGGCTAAACGACACGGTAAAGCACACAATGTTTTGTTATCCTCGTTATGCGGATTATTTCATAACAACAAAACAAAACGTTCAAAACACACCATGTTTTATCCCCGCCGTCCCACAAGCAATTTCCATAGCAGAAAGTGAATCAAAGGCGGAACTTGGAGCGGCACACTGCCGCCTCGTAGAAAGGAAAATTATTATGGCAAACAGAGAAATCCCGTACAAAATTTATCTTGAAGAAAACGAGCTTCCCCGTCAGTGGTACAACGTAAGAGCGGATATGAAGAACAAGCCTGCTCCGCTGTTAAACCCTGCAACACATCAGCCCTGTACGCTCGAGGAATTGAGCCACGTATTCTGTACAGAGCTTGCAAAGCAGGAGCTTGACGATACAACTCCCTACATCGACATTCCCCAGGAGATAATCGACTTCTACAAGATGTACAGACCTGCTCCCTTAGTAAGAGCATATTGTCTTGAAAAGGCACTCGGTACACCTGCCAAGATATACTACAAATTCGAGGGCAACAACACAAGCGGTTCACACAAGCTGAACAGTGCGATAGCTCAGGCTTATTACGCCAAGAACCAAGGCTTGAAGGGTGTTACAACAGAAACAGGTGCAGGTCAGTGGGGCACAGCGCTTTCAATGGCTTGCGCATATCTCGGACTTGACTGCAAGGTATTTATGGTTAAATGCTCATACGAGCAGAAGCCCTTCAGACGTGAGGTTATGAGAACCTACGGCGCAAACGTTACTCCCTCTCCCTCAATGGAAACAGAGGTAGGAAAGAAGATAAACGCAGAATTCCCCGGCACGACAGGCTCGCTCGGCTGTGCGATTTCCGAAGCAGTTGAATGCGCAACAACGCACGAGGGCTACAGATATGTTCTCGGCTCGGTACTGTCGCAGGTACTTCTGCACCAGTCGATCATCGGTCTTGAAACAAAGACAGCCTGCGAAAAGTACGGCATAAAGCCCGATATGATCATCGGCTGTGCAGGCGGCGGATCTAACCTCGGCGGTCTTATCTCTCCCTTTATGGGCGAAAAGCTCCGTGGCGAAGCCGACTATGAATTCATCGCCGTTGAGCCTGCGTCCTGCCCCTCGCTCACAAGAGGCGTTTATGCTTACGACTTCTGCGACACAGGCGCTGTTTGCCCGCTCGCTAAGATGTACACGCTCGGCAGTACGTTCATTCCCTCCGCAAACCACGCAGGCGGTCTGCGCTACCACGGCATGAGCAGTGTTCTTTCACAGCTCTACCACGATGGATATATCACAGCACGCTCAGTTGAGCAGACAAGCGTATTCGCCGCCGCCGAACAGTTCGCAAGAACAGAGGGTATCCTCCCCGCTCCCGAGAGCAGCCACGCAATCAGAGTTGCAATAGACGAGGCTATGAAGTGCAAGGAAACAGGCGAAGAAAAGACTATCCTCTTCGGTCTTACAGGCACAGGCTACTTTGATATGGTCGCATACCAGAAGTTCAACGATCACGAAATGAGCGACTACATTCCCACAGACGAGGAACTTAAAGTCAGCATGGATCGTATGCCTAAGGTTGACTGAGTGTATAATACTGTCCTTCATAAAACTTGATATATGAAAATACCGCCGGGATGTGATGTTCCGGCGGTGTTTTTTATTTGGTCGGTATTTTAGTCTTTCAGGGCGGTGATTGGGACGACGTATACGCCGTCGGGGCGCTTGTAGGCGGCGTTACGAGAGATTTTAAGTTTTCAACCCGTGAGATTTCGTGTTTTCATTACGAGAGATTTCGACTTTTTAACCCGTGAGATTTCGGGTTTTCATTACGAGAGATTTTGTTTTTTGCAATAAAGGCTGACTTTTATATCAGTATGACACGAAACGGGCGACTGCATTCCGGCAGGTTGGGAGATGATAAGAAAATACCGCCGGGGGTTATTGTAATCCTCGGCGGCGGGTTTGTGTTAATATCTACCCATTATATCTGTATTTTTATCGGACTTCTTTTTCAATATAAGTATAATTACTGTAACAGCTCCGCCTATCAGCAACAATGCACCTACAGATATTCCTATTATCAGCATAAGCGGAGTTTCATCTTTAACGAGTAACTGCTTATAAGGTATCGTACCTTTTTCATCTGCGAACAACTGATCACAAACCGAACATTTCCAATGTTCCTGCACAGCTGAAGAACTTTCTGTTGCTTTTTTCTCAGCTATATGTTTGAGCTTATGCTTACCGGTTGCGGCTATCGTTTCCTGCTCCTTAAGAACTTTCTTGCAAACGGAACAATGACTGCCTTCAGTTTTACCTGAGTTGACACAAGTCGGTGCAACGGCTTTATCTGTAACTGCGATATGGTCTGTCTTAGGTACGGTTTCCTGCGGTATAATCACTTTATTGCAGATATCGCAATGTGAGCCTTGCGTTTTTCCCTCTTTTGTACAGGTTGCGGCAACCGCCTTGTCTATAACCGCCTCGTGTTCAGTAAGCGGTAACTCTTCATCCTTTGTTTTTCCACAGATACAGTAATATCTTATTGTTCCTTTTTCTGTACAAGTAGCGTCTTTTATAACTTTATATGACGCATTATATTCATGATTTGCTTTCGGTATTTCCGACTGTGCTACAAGCACCTTTTTGCATACGGAACAATGCAAGCCATCCGTAAGACCTGTTTCGGTACAGGTCGCCGCTTTTCCGTAATCTGTTACTTCGTTATGGGCTTTAAGCGGTATTTCTTCCGTATAAGAATCACCGCAATCGCAGGTGTATTTTATTGAGCCTTTCTTGGTACAGGTAGCTTCGCTTGTTACTGTGCCGGAATATGAGTGTTCGTGGGAGATTTTAATTGTGCCGGTATTGCCTTTAAATTCTCCTAAATTTATGTAATTGTTACCTTTATCAGCATTAAAATAAATCGAACCCACACATTTTTTAGTTATATCATTCATAAACGCTAAAACTACTGTGCCTACGCCTTGTATAATTTCCCCTTCATAAGCGATTAGATTATTAACGTTAATTTCTTCTCCTTTAGTGTTGTATATGTTGAAAAACGCATCGTGCCACCCTACTTTGCTTGGCTCGCCACTCAGAGCAATATCAATTCTTACTGTACCTTTGTAAGGTGAATTAAATTTGTAAGTGATTTCATCTGTGGAATATGAAGCAGCATTTTCGATCCGGTATTCTACATCCATTTTTATTTCTTCATATTCAGCGGCACTTACCGTAACAGAAATAACCAACATCGTAGTAAGGCAGACCGCAAGCGACAATATCGCTTTATACATAGTTTTGATTTTCATAAAAACCTCCTATTTAACTCATTCCGACACATAAACGTGTCTAATCAGACTGATTATAACTATATTATAATCTTTTCAGACACTTTTGTCAACAATTTTCAATCTGATATGATAAAATCTGTACAGGAGGGGTGAGTATGGCACATTATCAGAGATTACGGGATCTGCGTGAAGATGCAGACAAGACACAGCAGGAGATAGCCGACTATCTCGGCACATCTGCGCAACACTACGGAAAATACGAATCGGGCAAAGCGGAAATACCGCTTGAGCGTGCAGTCCTGCTTGCTAAATATTATAATGTCAGTCTTGATTATATCGCAGGAATTTCCTCAAGCCGCCACCCTCTCGATTCGGACAATTTGTCTTCTCCTGCCGAGATACTTTCGGACAAAATAACACAGCTTTCCGATAATGAAAAGCAGGCTGTAAAAGATACACTCAGTTCTGTTATAGATATGATCAAATAAAGATACCGCCGCAGAGGAAATGCTCTGCGGCGGTGTTATATGTAAATTGAATTAACTTTAATCAATATCGTTCTCCTTCTCTTTTTTGATGAATGTGACATTTTTTTATAGGCGTTGATAATAATATTCACCTGTGAACTTATAGCAACTCGTAATTAAATTATACCTGTTATCTCTATATGTTAAATCAAGAGTAAGCGGTAAATTAGAACAATCACTAATCAGCATTTCATTTTCGCAAAAATTAAGGACAGAACTATCAGATTTTCCAATTGAGAAAACAATTTCGGCTGTCTCATTACTTCTGATTGCCGAAAATAACATTTTTTGTCCCAGTTTTATTTCTAATGCGACATTGCTACTGAAATTATCCAGCTGTAATCGAAACATATTAGTATTACTAATTTGTTCAATATGTAAATGTAAAAAAGACTCAATTTGTTCTTTCTCTGTCTTTTCCTTATTTTCAGTGTTTTGATAAATAGCAATACTTGATAATACTAATGACGATAGGCAAATTAACATTGAACCAACATATCCAAGTAAACCATCAGCGGTTATATCAGTGTGAATTGTAATCGGTAAATTTTCATCATATAACAGCAGTATAAATAATGGTAATACTACTGCAACTGCCATTGCTAATGCTATAAGGCGAACAGCATTTTTAACAAATAAATTCACTATTGCATCAATCGGATTAATTTTTTGGATGTTTGATTCTTTTTTTCTTCGTGCACTCATTTTAGTTCTCCTCAATTATTTCCCTGTACTGATTCTGGCTGCTGTACTATCAGTTATACTATCCTCGCCGACGTTCATAAGCTGTTTATTTATCGCTCTGGTTCTTACTCCGACAAGCGTTTCAAGATCGCTGTCAACCTGCTGTAAATGCTTCTTAGTCTTTGTCAGCGCATCTTCAAAAGTCTCAAATTCTTTCTTTACACTGCTCAGTATCTTCCATACCTCACTGCTTCGCTTCTGCACGGCAAGAGTACGGAAGCCCATATACAGCGAATTCAGCAATGCGGACATTGTGGTAGGACCTGCTATGCTCACCCCGTAGTTACGCTGTAACTCCTCCACCAGTCCGAGCTTTACGACCTCGGCATACAGTCCCTCAAACGGCAGGAACATTACCGCAAAGTTGGTCGTGTACGGAGGACAGATATATTTATCGTGAATATCCTTCGCACATTTCTTTATCGCTACAACAAGCGCCTTTGACGCTTCTTCGATCATTACCTTATCTCCGCTGTCATAAGCGTTGCAAAGGGCTGTGTAGGTGTCGCCGGGGAATTTCGAGTCAATCGGCAGATACACCGTATCATCATTCTTGCCCGGCAGCTTTACCGCAAACTCAACGTGATTACGGCTGTCGGGGACTACAGCGACCTCTGTGTCATACTGTTCGGGAGCGAGAATATCCGCAAGAATCGCTCCAAGCTGCATCTCTCCGAGTATACCTCTGTTCTTTACGTTGGACAGAACTTTTTTAAGGTCGCCTACCCCTGCGGCAAGGCTCTGCATTTCGCCCAGTCCGCTGTACACCTTGTTAAGCTGTTCGCTGACGGTCGCAAATGAACGGCTTATCTTATCATCAAGCGTGGTCTGTAGCTTTTCTCCTACCATTCCACGCATTTCTTCAAGCTGATTTTTGGTATTCGCATTTATGTTTCCAAGCTGTACCGCCATTTCGTTACGCATATTCTGCATATCGGCGGCATTCCTCTGCTCAATGCTCTGAAGACGCTGTTCAAACTGCGACAGCAGTCTTGCTGTTCCGTCGGAGTTCTGCTTTTGTGTGTCGGTAAGCGTGTTTCCGAGATTTGTCACAAGGTTCACAAGCTCGGTCCTTAGCACCGATTCGCCGCTTACACGGTTTGCCTGCGCCGTATCGAATTTTGCCGAAAGCTGTGCGGTACGCTCTGCAAGCATTTCAAGCTGTTTTGCGGTCTGCTCGTCCGTTATCTTGTTCACGCCGATATTTTCGGCAAGCCTTTTCTGCGTAAGAAGCGTTATCACCGATATTATCACCGACACTACGCACGCAACAAGCGTTATTATAATAAGTATTTCCATATTCCTTGCTCCTTTTAAAGTAATCTAATGATATTATAGTAGATTTTCCGCCTTAGGTCAATGCTTTAAAAGCAAGCTGTACTGTTTATAGGACAGAAAAACGGTCATCCGAAGATGACCGTACAAGTATTATTGTTTATTACCGACTGTATTCTTGTAGCTTATAGTTATATGACATATTGCGAACACAACCGACAGTACAATAAGCGGAATGTTCAGTGTCAGTATACCGCTTTCAAGGAAAAGCACAGACGGCAGAATTGATAATGTCAGTGCCTTTGCCATGCTGTTTCCCTTGCGGAATACTATCCAGCCGCCGCAGTAGAGCGCAAGCAGAACTATGCCGAGTATAAGGTACAGTGCCTGCGCACCGTCAAATATGTAACCGAGCGTTACAAACGGCAGTTGTATGAACATAAGTATAAAACAGCCGAACCTGCCTATCTGCTCACCTGCTTCGATAAACTTGTTATGATAATTGTCGGCAAAGCCGTCCTTGTTTGTCACCGCATAGATCATATTAGGTATCAGCAGGACAAAGACAAATATAAGTCCTGTGAGATTAAACCAATCCATCTCGCTGTACTCTTACGCAACACCGAAGCCGAGAATTTCGACATATGTCATCTTATCCTCGCCGTCCTGTGTAACAGGCTTCACGCTGACCTTATGCGCTCCCTCCGCACCGGAATATGCAAGAGTTGCAACGGGATTGTTCCAGCCGTCGCTTGCGCTTGTGGCTATAGTCGTATACTTCTCGCCGTCAACGGTGAATTCAAGAGAACCGTAGACCTTGCTGTTTGCGCACTTATAGACAAGCATAAGATTCTTACCCGTAAATTCAAATTCCATAGGCTCACAGCCTGACGGCTTGCCCTTATAACTCCAGCCGTCAGGGAAGCTCGTCAGCGTTTCCTTTTCAGTGTCAAACGTACCTGTCGACGATATTTTCAGCTTGTCGGAAGAATGAGTTCTGTCGATGAATGTCATATCAGCAAATCTGTCGGAATATACCCATGTATCCGGCAGGGGAGAGAGCGTTACATCTCCCATTGTCTTTATCTTCTCGGTCGCCTTGTCAAACATATTCATAATAAGGTCGGCTGTCATCTTGTGACCCCACTCGTTCGGGTGGGATTCGTCGTCGGAATAATCCTCCCACTTCATTCTGCCCGTTTCAAACTCGTGGGAAAGGACGTTGTTCAGCGACACCATAGGCAGACCGTAAGCCTTTCCGACCTGCGACATATATTCCTCGCAGGTGTGTCCGCTCTTTATAACGGTGAAATACAGCGCAACGGCAGGCTGATTTTCCTGCGAGAGAATTTTTCTTACCATTGCGTCATAGCTGTCTTTGTATATCTGATCGTTTCCGTCATTTACCGCAAACTCGACAAACACCATATCCGGCTTATGATCAAGCACATCACGCTGAAGACGTATGTTTCCGAGTACGCTCGGCGTACCGCTGAGTCCTGCGTTTACATAGTTTATCTTTGTATCGGGATATTTTTCGCAAAGGCGGTCATACGTCAGCTTTGCCCAGCACTTTTCGGGTCCTGCCGTAAGGCCCTCGGTGATGCTTCCGCCGATGAAGGCTATAGTTACCTCCTGCTTATTCTCAAGCTTTCCGATAAACTTCGACATTCTTTCAAGGTTTCCGAGATCCATAAGCGACCTTTCAATCATATTGTCATATATCTGCTCCTCGGTGAGCTTACTTTCGTCTATACTGCTTGTTTCACTTGTTTCAGACGATGTATCCGAACTGCTGTCGGTCGATCCCGATACAGATGATGTTGTCTGTGTATCGGACGAGCTGTCCGATGATACGGCAGAACCGCCGCTTGCGCTGTTATCCGCACAGCCTGCAAGCATTGACGCACACAGCACCGCACACAGTGTTATCTTGAATTTTTTATTCATATTTACCTCCGTCAGAAAAGTAGATTTATACTATTATACAATAATTCCGACCGATAATCAACCGTTATTTACCCGAAAACGAGCAATTTCACCAAAATCCGACTGTAATAATATACTATATAAACCGACCGCCTTACAAACGGTCAGTTGCTGTATAATTCCGTGCAGACGGTTAAAAATAACCGTGTACATCAGATACGTTCAAAGCATCGCATACGAACAGAAAGGAAGAAAACCATGTTTGTAAAAAGAGGAGAGATATACTACGCAGATCTTAGCCCCGTTGTCGGAAGTGAGCAGGGCGGTATGCGTCCCGTACTTATAGTCCAGAACGATGTCGGAAACCGCCACAGCCCTACCGTTATCGCCGCCGCAATAACAAGTCAGAAGGATAAATCACGGCTTCCGACCCACATTTCGATAAATGCCGACCGTTGCGGTCTTGCGAAGGATTCGATAGTCCTGCTCGAACAGGTAAGAACGCTTGATAAACAAAGGCTCAAGGAACGTATGGGCGAGCTTGACGAGGGAGCGATGAACAAGGTCGATAATGCGCTGTCGGTCAGCTTCGGGCTTTCGGGAAACAATTAATGAATATTACCTTAACATTATGTAACGCCGTTACACAGCATCTCATATTTCGGACTATGTAAAGGTTATCATTGACAGCCGCTTTAGCTAAAGCTACAAAATTCAAGCCGTTTTCGGTTTTCCGGTTGTAAAATTGTCATTATAATGGTACAATAATCACCGGAAATCTTGCGGTAATGCAAAAGACGAAACGGAGAAAAGATAATGAATATAGCTATTGCACAGTCGGGCGGTCCTACGGCGGGCGATAAATTCATCGCTTTGCGGAGTTTTTGACGAGGCGGAGAAGTATAACGAGATTGGCAGAATATACGGCTCGCTGAACGGTATAGAGGGTATACTGAACGATAACCTTATCGACCTCAAGGAAGTGCTTATCACAGAAAACGACAAGCAGTTACTGAAGCGCACTCCCTCGACGGTGCTTGGCTCGTGCCGTTTCAAGCTGAAAAACAGCAGTGACGATGACAGCGACTACAAGCGTATCACGCAGACCTTCGCAAAGTATGATATAAAGGCTTTTTTCTATATCGGCGGCAACGATTCGATGGATACCGTAATGAAGCTGGACGCTTATTTCAGAGAAAACCACATTGATATAAAGGTTGTCGGCGTGCCGAAAACAATAGACAACGATTTACCGCTTACCGACCATACTCCCGGTTTCGGCTCTGCGGCAAAATACGTTGCGACAACACTGCAGGAAATCATCCGTGACAGCAGGGTATACTCCATTCCATCAGTTACAATAGTAGAAATAATGGGACGTGACGCAGGCTGGCTCACCGCATCGTCCTGCGTACTGCGTGCAAACGGTGAACCCGCTCCCCACCTTATCTACCTTCCCGAAAGCGACTTTTCTGAGGAGCGTTACCTTGAGGATGTGAAAAGAATATCCGAAAGATACAAGGCCGTTATCGTAGCCGTTTCGGAAGGTATAGACTGCCTTGCGAGCCGCTCGGAAGCCACCGACGCATTCGGTCATAAATATCTGTCGGGTGTCGGTAAATATCTTGAAGAGCTTACCCGTGACCATATGGGCTGCAAGGTGCGTTCGATAGAGCTTAACGTAATGCAGAGATGCGGCTCGCATATAGCCTCTCTCACCGACCTTGACGAAGCGTGGAGAATAGGTGCGGCGGCTGTGAACGAGGCACTCAAATACGGCGGCAGCGGCATAATGATGGGATTCAGACGGATCAGCAACAATCCTTACCGTGTAGGGATTGCTCCGCTTGACGTAAGAGAATGCGCAAACAAGGCCAAATATTTCCCGAAGGAATGGATAACCCCCGAGGGAAACAACGTTACGATAGACGCACTGAATTACTTCCTGCCTCTTATACAGGGCGAGCCGAAGATAGATTACCGAAACGGCATACCCGTGCATTTCAGGCTTGACCAGTAGAAGATATAAACAAAACGGGCATCGGTCACAAGCGGCCGATGCCCGTTTTTCATTTTTCCACTCAATCAAACTTCGTTATCTGCGGATTCCTGCAGTGCTGTAATAAATACAGTACCTCATCGCTCTTTACAAAATAAGACTTTGAATAGGTATCATCGACATAGAAGTCGAGCAGGAACTTATCCTCCCATTCGTGAAGGGATACCTTGAGCTTTTCCTTTATCTCGTCATACTTATCGCCGAATAAAGCTCTCAGCCCTTTTCCTCTGCGTAAGAAGCCGTAAACGAACATTGCTCCTCGAAAGCACGGTAAAAGCTGCGAGTAGATCGGAGAGTCACGGCGGAACTCGATAACTACCTTCTGCTCTGTAAGGCCTCCGGGTGCGTCCCTGTCCTCAGGGAGTACAGTTCTGAACTTTTCGGGCGGCATTATCGTGCCAAGCTCGATGAATTCTGCATTTTCATAGGGTGCTGTCATAATATATCCTTCCTTTCGTCCTCATATAAAACTATCGGTGTCTTTATTATATATGCGTCATCCGGCTACTTCAATGAGCCGCCGCACAATATACTTAAACTACGGCACAGCTTATAAAAACTCCTTTATAAAAAATGAAAGCATAAGCCTTAGCTTGTCCTCATAATTCAGCTCACAGCCCAGTATCTCCTTTATCCTTCTCAGCTTGTAGTTTACTGTATTGCGGTGAACGAATGTAATCCTTGCGACCTCCTGCACACTGCTGTCATTTTCAAGATAGCACTTGAGCGTTTCCATATAATCCGTACCGTTTGCGCTGTCGAATTCTTCAAGCGTACCCAGCGTTTCGTCATATATCTCGTGCAGTACCGATGTATCCTTTATATGTACAAGCAGCTTGTATATGCCCATATCGCTGTAGGCTACACAGTTTTCGCCGTGCAGGGTAGCCACCTTGAGTGCCATTACCGCCTTGCGGTAACCGTCCGATATAGCCGCATACCCTTGCTTTGACGGGCTTATGCCGCAGGTGAGCGTCGCTCCCTCCCCGCCTGAATTGAAAATGGTATCAAATGTCGAAAGAATCTTCCGTACATCCTCCTCTTTACAGTCGGGGCATACTGTCACAAGATTTTTATCCTGAAAGAAAAAGCTGAATTGCCTTCCGCTTGTATTCAGCACCTTCTGCATGGCGCTTGTGGCGGCCTTTTTCAGTTCATCGTCACTAAGCTCGGTTTTGGAAAAGCCGCATACGCCTACGCAATAGTCGGATGACGGGAAATAACTGCGCCGTTCAAGCGTCGATTTATATCCTGCCTCGTTCTCCGGTGAAAATATAAGGTTTCTTAGGGCGGTGGCAAGCGCCGTTTCTATCTCCTCGCCGGTTACTATCCTGTGGCAGAAGTCGTAGGTTATATCTATCAGCTTTACCTCCCACGGAACAGTAAACAACGGCAGGGAATTAATATCACAGCAGTCTTTTACGCTTTGCGGTATACTTTTTATATATTTACCTGTGTTGATAACAAGCGCACTGCAACGTTTTTCTATCAGCTCCTCGACAAACTTCAGCAGGTGAACTTCATCGTTTATTCCGACCCCTGTCATAAAGACCATTTCGTTTCCGTGAAGAAAAGGTGACACATCAGCGTTTTCAACCAGATGCACCCAGCGGACGTAGTTCCCCAGTCCCTCTTTTCCCGCAACAAGCTTCATAACGTAATTTGCCTGTGCATTTGCACATAGCTTTGATACTGTAATTGACATATTCTCACCTCTTTTTCTTTTAGGATAGCAAAAACCGCCAAAGCTCCCTTGTTTCCCGACAGCTCCGGCGGTGTTCATCTCGTTTATTGATATAGAGTATAGCATGGTTTTGCATAATTGTCAAGAGAATATTGCAAAATTCAACTACAGCACAAACAAAACGCCTTTCTTTAGGCGCTCTGCACAATTCAGCACAAATGCTATTGCAATGCGATTTTAAGCGTGATATAATGCAGTTAAACCGAAAGGAAACAGTGAAATAAAACAAAAAGAAACTTGCAACGGCGCAGAAAGTGATTTCTGCGCCGTTTTGTTTTGCAGGAATAAAAAGATAAGACTTGCAAAACGGGAAAGAAAGGAGTGCTTAGAAATGAGTGAAAAGGTAAATGCACCGGAGATTTCGGTAAAGAACGTCAGTATGGTGTTCTCGGACAGCAAAGGCAATCCGGTACAGGCACTTAAGAATGTAAGCATTGATATTCAGAAAGGTGAGTTCATATCGCTTCTCGGCCCTTCGGGCTGCGGTAAGTCCACACTTCTTCGTATAGTATCGGATCTGCTGACCCCCACCTCAGGCGAGGTTACGGTCTGCGGCAAGACACCGAGAGAAACAAGACTTGAGCAGAAGTTCGGTATCGTGTTCCAGAACCCCGTGCTTCTCGACTGGAGAACGGTAAGAAAGAACATAAGACTTCCGCTTGAAATGATGAAGGTTCCGAAAGAGGAACAGGCGAGCCGTATCGAACAGGTACTGGAGCTTGTCGGACTCAAGGAATTCGGAAACAGCTACCCCGGTCAGCTTTCGGGCGGTATGCAGCAGAGAGTAGGCATAGCAAGAGCGCTTGCGATACAGCCCGATATACTGCTGATGGACGAACCGTTCTCGGCACTTGACGAGTTCACAAGAGAAAAGCTCAACGACGATGTACTTTCAATATGGAGAAAGACAAACAAGACGGTGCTTTTCGTAACACACAACATATCCGAGTCGGTATATATGTCCGACAGGATCTGCGTTTTATCTCCTCACCCGGGCAGATTATCCGCAATAGTGGACGTTGATCTTCCCCGACCGAGAAACGCAGACATGAGAGGTACTCCCGAATTTGCCGCTCTTGTTGAGAAGGTAAGAAACAGCTTCGAGGGTATATAAAACCGAAAGGAGCGTTAAGAAATGATAAAAAGGATAGCTTCCTCCAAAGGCATAGTAACTGCCGTATGGGTGCTGGGTCTTGTAGTGATATGGGAGATATGCGCATTCATAGTAGGAGCGACACAGCGTACACCCGTAAACGTGCTTCCGCATCTGTACCAGATAATCGGCTCGTTCTTTGATACAAAGTCGATAACCGGTTCGGGCGATACGATAGCAACACTGGTTTTCTCCAGTGCCGCAGAAACGCTTTCAAGAGCGCTTATCGGTTTTATAATCGGTATGGTGCTGGGCTACATACTGGCTTTGCTGATGCACCTGTCGCACATAGTCGAAAAGATAGCGTTCCCGTATCTTATGATAATCCAGATGATACCTATTCTCGGTATGGCGCCTATCGTACTTTCGATAACGGGCGATATATCAAGCGCACGAATCATAATCGCCGCAATTCTCACATTCTACCCCGTTTCGACAAATGCGCTGGCAGGCTTCAAGTCGGTCGGACGTGAAAGACACGAGCTGATGAGGTCCTACGGTGCAAGCAAGTTTCAGCTTTACACAAAGATGCTTATCCCGTCGGCAATGTCCTACTTCTTCACGGGTCTTAAAATTTCGGCACCTATGGCGATAACGGCATCTATACTTGTAGATACGCTTCAGGGCGGCAACGGTCTTGGCTGTATGCTCTCCCAGTCGCTGAAAGGCTCGATGACAAGATTCGTATTCTGGGATATAGTAATATTCAGCGCAGTTATAGGCGTGCTAAGCTTCTATCTTATGGGCGTTATCGAAAGAGCGATAACACCGGCGAAAAGAAAGGCAAAGAAAAAAGCACAGTAAGGAAAGGACTGATCGTACTTGAAAGGCAAGGTAATCAAAAACATAATAACAACAGTCGGTCTGCCCGTACTGTTCGGAGCATTGATATTCACACTGTGGCAGACAAAGGTTCTGCACGCACTGTTCGGAACGGATGAGATAATCCTTCCGCTCCCGACAAGAATAGGCTCGATAATAGGCGATAACTTCACAAATATGTTACCGCAGATAGCGTCAACTCTTATAGTGGCGCTCGGAGGACTTGTACTCGGCTCGATACTCGGTTACTTCATCGGCGTTGCCGGTGCGGTATTCAAGAAGTGGGGCATGGGCGGTCTGACCATAGTATCCGCATTCAACGCAATCCCGCTCGTAGCACTCGCTCCGGTTATCAACAACTGGACAAGGGATTTGTCGGGCGTGGTAGATATAAGAAGTACGGTGGCTAAGATAATCACTGTTACAATATTCTGTACAGCTTCAATGAGCGTAAACGCATACAGAGGTCTGACGGAGGTAAAACCGTTCTCGGAGGATCTGTTCGCATCATACGGTTCAGGCAAGCTGAAAATATTCTTCAAGCTGAGACTCCCGAACTCACTGCCCTATGTATTCACGGCTTTAAGAGTAAGCGTTCCGTCCTGTATAATCGGTGCGGTAGTAAGCGAATACTTCGCAGAGCAGGTAATCGGTGTCGGCAGACAGATAAGAGAGAACATAGTCAAGGGTCAGTTCCCGACAGCGTGGGCATATATAACGATAGCCTGCGTAATGGGCATACTGATGTACATCATACTCCTCACAGTTGAGGCAATCGTGCTGAAAAACCGCCGTGCAAGATAAGCAAAAGAGCGGTTTCAGATAAACTAAAACCTATTTTAAAAGACGAGAAAGGATGAAACATTATGAAAAACAAAAGAGTGTTAGCAGCATTACTCGCAGCAAGCTGTCTTGCAACATCGTTCACCGCTTGTTCCGGTGACGCCTCATCGAGCAGCACAACAGAAAGCTCAGCCGCATCGGCAGACGCTTCTTCAAGCGCCGCAGAGGGTTCTTCGGAAAGCACAGGCCTTATGAGCGATGAAGAGATCATCAAGAAGGCTTCAAGTGAAAACAAGGTCGGCAACTGGGGACTCGGCAACGAGTACGAAATTCAGGCTCTGCTTTCAAAGTACGGTCTGCCCACAGATTATATTACAATGGACTTCACAATGGATCAGATAGATAAGGATACTATCACACTGGCATCGGCAATGACATTCAACGAGCTTGGTCTTATCAAGAACAGCTATGACGGCGGTTATAACTACGGCGATGAGATCGGTGTCATTGATATGAACGACGAGGGTGTTGCAATGCTTGAGGATAACCTGTTCTGCACAAAGGAATTCGCAAAGAACAACCCCAATACAGTAAAGGCATTTGTTGCCGCATCAATGAAGGGCTGGACATATGCGTGCGAGCATCCCGATGAAGCCGCAGAAATCGTATTCAAGTACGGCTCATCGGTATCGGCTGACCACCAGAAATATATGGCTTCAGAGGTCGCAAAGCTTGTAACGACAGATACAAAGGGCAATGCGGTTTCCGCTTCGGATGTAGGTAAGATGGACGAAGATGCAATGCAGCAGACACTTGACCTTGCTAAGCAGTACATCAAGCTTGATGATGCTACAGCGGCAGACAAGCTCGCTAAGCTTACACTTGATGACATCCGTTCTTCCGACTATCTGACATATGACGGCGGAGCAGTTGAGAAGTCTGACCTCAAGGTTCAGCTTAAATGGTTACCGCAGGCTCAGTTCATGGGCTATTATGTAGCACTTGACAAGGGCTACTACAAGGATAACGGCCTTAACGTAGAGATCGTAAGCGGCGGCGGTGACGTTTCTGAAACAGTTGCGGTAAGCAACGGTACAGTTGACTTCGGCGTAACGTGGGTTTCTAACCTTATCAACGCCAACGCAGGCGGTATGGAGCTTCTCGAAGTAGCTCAAGTTTATCAGAGATCGGGTCTTGTACTTTGCTACAAGAAGAGCCAGTTCACTAAATAATTCACGGTTTCGGATCACTCCGGAAGCTGAAAGGCGGTATATATGAGCGAAAAGAAAATACTTGTAAGCGGTTGCCTTTTCGGCTGGCATTGCCGCTATGATGACGGCGATACGCCGTGTCTGCACCCACAGTTCCTTAAATGGAAAGAAGAGGGCAGACTGATACCGGTATGTCCCGAAGTGTTCGGCGGTCTTCCGACCCCACGTCCCGATTGTCAGCGTACAGGCGATAAGGTGATGAGCTGCGTAGGCGGCGACTGCACCGAGCAGTACACAAAAGGCGCAAACGAGGCGTTAAGACTTGCAAAGGAAAACGATGTTGCCCTTTGCATAATGAAAGAAGACAGCCCCTCCTGCGGAAGCACCCACATATATGACGGTACCTTCACAGATACGATTATCGAGGGACAGGGGCTTGCGGTAGAATATCTCAGAAACGCAGGCTACAAGGTATTCAGCGAGAATATGATCGAAGAAGTCATAAAGGCACTCGCAAAGTAAGCACTACAGTGACTTATACAGTAAGTTCAGTATCGCACGAGCGGTTAAATACCGTTCGTGCGATCGGGAAAGACGTCAGGGCGGACGTATCACGGCATAGCGGTCGTTTTGCTCCGACGTTTTTCCCGATAAAAATACTAACTTTATCAAGAGCAGAAGGAAAGAGGGTATAACAGTGGTATTCAGATCACCACCAACGATTATTTACGGCAAGGGTACAGTTACCTCAGTCGGAGAGCAGGCGGCTCGCTTCGGAAAAAAGGCGGTGCTTATCTGCGGAAAAGGCTCGCTGAGAAAAAGCGGTGTGCTTGATATCATAGTATCAAGCCTCGAAAAAGCAGGCGTTTCCTGTGCGGTATATGACCGTGTAGGCTCAGACCCGACAACATCGGATGTTGACGATGGTGCGGCTTTTGCAAAGGAAAACGGCTGTGATGTAATAGTAGCGGCAGGCGGAGGAAGTCCTCTTGATGCGGCAAAGGGAATCGGAATGCTGCTCACAAACGGAGGCAAGGTGACCGATTACGAAAAGACCGCTCCCGAAAAGGAGTCGCTCCCCATTATCGCAATACCGACCACAGCCGGCACAGGCAGTGAAGCGACAAGATACTCGGTTATAACAGATACCGACAGAAATATAAAGATGCTGTTATCGACAGACGGTATCATTCCGAAGGTAGCGATCCTTGACTTTGCGATAACAAAATCATTGCCGTCATTTATGACAGCGGCGACCGGAATGGACGCTCTCACCCACGCAATAGAGAGCTACATAAACGTCAACGCATCGCCTATGACGAAGATGTATTCGCTTGAAGCGATAAGGCTGATTTCAAAGAGCTTAATCCCGGCTGTCCTTGACGGCAGGAACGAGCAGGCAAGAGAGGATATGCTGCTTGCCGCTTTATATGCGGGAATTGCAATATGCAGTGCGCCGACAGCGCTTGTACACTCAATGTCAAGACCGCTCGGAGCGTGGTTCCATATTCCGCACGGCCTCGCAAACGCAATGCTTCTAAGCACGGTTATGGAATATAACCGTCCGTCCTGCCCCGAAAAGTTCCGTGACATCGCAATAGCGATGGGCGAGAATGTCGAGGGCTTATCGGTAAGAGAGGCAAGTATAGCGGCAGTTGAAGCTATCGCCGCAATAGCGGACGAAACGGGACTTCCGAAGCTGCTTTCTTCACAGGGAGTAACAGAGGACAAGATACCGACTCTTGCAAAGGACGCATTCGCCGCAGGAAGTACGGCGAACAACCCCAGAGTTCCCACAGTAGAAGAAATCGAAACGATATATAAAAGTATTTTCTGATAAAAGAAAGGAAGAAACAGTATGAGATACGGATTCAAAAACGCAGAAGAGGTAAAGGAAGCCTCACTTAAGTACAACCTTCATTCGTGGAGCGTTCAGGGCAAGCTGAACCCCGCAGTAGTAGAAAAGGCGGAGGGTATTTATTACTACACCGCAGACGGCAAGAAGATGGCTGATATGTCAAGCCAGCTTGTAAACCTGAATGTCGGCTACGGCAACAAGGATATTATCGACGCTATCAAAGAGCAGGCAGAAAAGCTTGCATACATCAGCCCGGCTTACGCTATCGACTGCCGTTCAAAGCTTGCAGAGATGGTCGTAAAGGTAGCTCCGAAGAATATGGGCAAGGTATTCTTCACCTTAGGCGGCGCAGATGCTAACGAGAATGCAATAAAAATTGCAAAGCTGGTTACAGGCAGATACAAGATATTCTCAAGATACCGTGCATATCACGGAAGTTCATTCGGTGCAGGTAACCTGACAGGTGAGCCCAGAAGATATACTCTTGAACCCGGTATCCCCGGCTTCGTAAAGTTCACGGATCCTTATCTGTATCACGCTCCGTTCCCCTTTGAGAGCGAAGAACAGGCTACAGAGTATTATCTCGGACAGCTCCGTGACCAGATCATATACGAAAATCCCGATGCGGTTGCCGCTATCGTAATGGAATCGGTAACTGGCTCCAACGGTATCATCATTCCGCCCAAAGGCTACTTACAGGGTGTACGCAAGATATGCGACGAGTTCGGCATTATGATGGTCTGTGATGAGGTAATGGCAGGCTGGGGCAGAACAGGCGAATACTTCGCTTGCGAAAACTGGGGCATCGAGCCTGATATGATAACCTTCGCAAAGGGCGTTACCTGCGGATACGCTCCTCTCGGCGGCGTAATCGTAAGCAAGAAGATTGCAGAATTCTTCGATACGCACAAGCTCGACTGCGGTCTTACATATTCAGCACATCCTCTGGGCTGTGCCGCAGGTGTTGCGTGCCTTAACTTCTATGAAAAAGAACACATTATGGATAAGGTAAAGGAGCGTGGCAAGCAGTTAGGCGCACTCCTTGAGGATATCAAGGCAAAGCACAAGAGCGTCGGCGATGTACGTTATATCGGACTGTTCTCCTGCGTAGAGCTTACAAAGAACAAGGCAACGCACGAGCCTCTCGTTCCTTTCGGCAAGGATCCTGAGGGCATTATGGGCAAGATAGTCGGAATGTTAAAGGCAAAGGGCTTCAACACATATTCACACGAGGCTTGCATATTCGTCTGCCCGCCTCTCATTATCACAGAAGAAGAGCTTGCAGAGAATATGGCAATACTGGACGAAGTTCTGACAGAAGTAGACAAGATGGTCTGATAAGCAACAGTTATTACGGGAAAGGACGGTAAGTTATGGATCTCATAATCAAAAACGGTACGATAGTTTCACCAACGGCTACATTCAAAGCCGATGTGTGCGTGGATAACGGCAAGATAGTTGCAATAACGGCAGATGCCGGCACAGATGCCGACAAGGTGGTAGACGCAAGCGGCAAGATGGTGCTCCCCGGTGCCATTGACGCACACACCCACCTTGCAATGCCATTCGGCGGCACAATTTCATCCGATGACTACTACGCAGGCACAAGAGCAGCTGCCTGCGGCGGTACGACAACGGTATTCGACTTCATTTTACAGGATTTCGGTGAAACGATGGTCGATGCCATCAAGCGCCGTGACGCATTGTGCGCTCCCGATGCGGCTGTCGATTACGCATTCCACGTTGCAGTAAAGGACGTTTCAAACGGACTTATCGACACTATAGAGGACGCTGTAAACTACGGTGTATCTTCGTTCAAGGTATTTATGGTCTACGATTTCGGCGTAACAGACAGCGTATTCTACAAGGTACTTGAAAAGGCAAAATCCTGCGGCGCTATGATTTCGGTACACGCCGAGAACAAGCAGCTCATAGACGTTCTGACGGAGCGTTATCTGTCAGAGGGCAAGACAAGCGCATGGTATCACTATATGAGCCGTCCTGAATTTGTCGAGGGCGAGGCTGATATAAGAGCAATCCAGCTTGCAAAGAGCCTTGACTCCAAGCTGTACATCGTACACCTTGCAAATAAGGAAGGTGTGCAGGCGGTTGAAAGAGCAAGGAACGAGGGCTATCAGATATATGCCGAAACCTGTCCGCAGTACCTTGAATTTACCTCCGAGGTATACAAGAGAGCAGACGGCAGAAACTTTGTATGCTCACCTCCGATGAAGGGCGAGGAAAGCAGACTTGCTCTGTGGGAGGCTATAAAGAAAGGTCTTATCACAACGATAGCTACCGACCACTGCCCGTTCCGGTCATACGAAAAGGACTGGGGCAAGGACGATTTCACAAAGATTCCCAACGGCTGTGCAGGTATCGAGAATATGTACCCCTATATGCTGTCAGCCGCTAACGAGGGCAAGATAACATTCAACAAGGCAGTTGAGCTTTGTTCTTACAACCCCGCCAAGATTTTCGGCTGTGACGCAAAGGGCGCTATCGAAGTCGGCAAAGACGCAGATATTGTTATCTACGATCCCACGAAGGACTTCACAATCACAAACGACAAGATGCACAGCGACTGCGACCACACGATCTGGGAAGGTATCAAGGTCAAGGGTTATCCCGAGGCTACCTACTCAAGAGGCAAGCTCGTATTCAAGGACGGCGAGTTCTTGGGCGAGCGTGGCTGGGGCAAGTTCATAAAGAGAAGCTCAAGCGGTAACTTATAATAAATAAAAGCCGATACATAACAGGGGAGAGCAATATCTCCATTAAATGCTGAAAGGGGTTTGGGGCGTAGCCCCAAGCGGGTTGTGGGCGGCAGCCCCACTGTTACCCCTCCCACGGGAGGGGCAGGGGTGGGCTTGATTACAGCCGAAATCCATCTTTTTCACAGGCAATGGAAAAAAACTCCCCTGTATTTTATATAACAAGGAAAAGGAGAGATACTTATGCCATTCGTAAAAAATACAGCTATAGAAGAAAGCGCCCGTTGCCTTTTATGCCTCGACGCTCCCTGTACAAAAGCCTGTCCGTGCGGCGCACAGCCCGACAGATTTATCCGCTCACTGCGTTTTGATAATTTAAACGGCGCAAAAACCTTTGTGAAAAACTGCGCCGAATGCTCCGCTCCCTGTATGACCGCCTGCACAAGAGCAAAAATAGACAGACCTGTTGAAATAAGACAGACAGCGGAGTATATCGCTTCTGCCGCAAAGGATGCAGAGCCGAAAGCCGACCTGTCAATGACCTTCTGCGGTCTTAAGTGCGAAAACCCGTTCTTCTTATCTTCATCCGTAGTAGCAAGCGGCTATGATATGTGCGCAAAGGCGCTCGATATGGGCTGGGCAGGTATCGTATACAAGACGATAGGCTTCGCAAAGATGAACGAGGTATCTCCCCGTTTCGATATTCTGAACAAGGAAACGACACCCTATATAGGCTTCAAGAACCTTGAACAGATCTCCGACCACCCTCTTGAAGAAAACCTTGCTATACTCAAAAAGCTGAAGGAAAACTATCCCTCAAAGATAATCGTATCTTCAATAATGGGCGAAAGTGAGGACGAGTGGACAGCGCTTGCAAGACTGTCTGAGGAAGCCGGCGTCGATATGATAGAGTGCAACTTCTCCTGTCCGCAGATGACAAGTCACAGTATGGGCAGTGACGTGGGTACGAATCCGGAGCTTGTCGCAAAGTATACCGCCGCAGTAGTAAGACGTGGCACAAAGCTCCCCGTGCTTGCAAAAATGACGCCCAATATAACCAATATGGAAATACCGGCTATTGCGGCCGTAAACGCAGGTGCGAACGGCATTGCGGCAATAAACACCGTCAAGAGCATCACAAACGTCGATCTTGACAGCTTCGTTCCTACTCCCGACATTAACGGCAAGTCCGCTGTCGGCGGATATTCGGGCAAGGCGGTAAAGCCTATCGCTCTGCGTTTCATCTCGGATATGAAAAGAAACGAAACGCTTGAAAATGTCGAGATCAGCGGTATGGGCGGCATAGAAACGTGGCGTGACGGTCTGGAGTTTATCCTTATGGGCTGTACGAATCTACAGGTAACGACCTCGGTAATGCAGTACGGCTACAGAATAATAGACGATATGCTTGACGGATTATCACGTTGGCTCACTGCCGCAGGCTACAGCAGTGTGTCGGAGGTAGTCGGCCTTGCAAATAAGAATATGACCGATGCCGGCAGTCTTGACCGTGACACCGTTACATATCCTATTTTCGACAAAAACAAGTGTATCGGCTGCGGCAGATGCTACATCGCCTGCTATGACGCAGGACATCAGGCTCTCGACTTTGACGCTGAAGCAAGAAAGCCCGTCTTCCTCGGCTCAAAGTGCGTAGGCTGTCATCTCTGCGCTACCGTCTGCCCCGTAAATTGCATTTCGAAGGCTAAGAGAGTTGCAAAAAAACACTGATTTTTAGATAAGAATCTTCATAAAATACGGCTGTTTCACAAGACAGTCGTATTTCAGACTGTCGATAAACCTCTATCGTTGATAAAAATGGGGTCGCAGGGGCGTAGCCCCCGACAGGGTCTAGGGGCGGTAGCCCCACACTCAGCCCCGGCACGGATGCCGGGCGTGTATGCCCCAAGGCTCTGCACGATGCAGAGCCAACCAAGCATACACAGCCTTTCACGGGGGAAAGGGGTTTGGGGATAGGGATTGAGAACAAGCACTTTTTTGAAAAAACAGACTTTTTCTACAAGATGATACGGCTGTTTCACAAGACAGCCGTATTTTTTACATCTCGTAAACCCGCATAAACACTCACTTCACCCCACTTTTTAAACTTTTTAAAAATTTTTTAAAATTTCTGAAACTTTTTTGCCCATACCGCCGACTACCGATATGTAAGCAGTTGATAAAGAGATATTCAAAAAAAACTTTTGAATTTTTTAAAAAACTTGAAACTTTTCGAGAAAACCTCGTGACTGCATATATGAAAAAACTAAAACGTGCTTAACAAGCACAGAATACATGGAGGACAAAGAAATGAAAAAGATTTTAGCAACAGTAGCTTCAATCGCAATGGTAGCAGCTTGCTCAACAGCAGCTTTCGCAGCTGGCGACATCGGTAAGTCTGAGGACGTTACTCCCGGTGCTTCTTCAGGCAACACAAACACAGGTGTTGTACTTACAGTAGTTCCCGTAGCTCTCGCTGCAGGCGCTCTTACAGTAAGCGGTATCGTATTAAAGAAGAAGAACAAGTAATTTAATTACTTGATAGATTCGATATTAATCGCATTTGGCGGTTAAGAAGGACAATGTTCGGATTTATAACCCCGTTATCTTCGGATAACGGGGTTTTCGTTTTATATAACTGTATTGCCTGCCTTTTTATCCGCACATAAAAAATCTGCAATTTTTCATATAAAATCCCCCATAAAAATAAACTTTAACGTAAAACTGCCGATAAAATAAGTGTAGAAGAATTTTTAGGCTAAGTTTGCCCGAAGGGAGCTGAAAATAAATGGAAATAAAGAATATCAGCGGCATTGTCAATGTCTACAACAAGATTAAACTGAACAGCGGTAAAACAAAGGTCGCTCCCGCAGAGAAGAAGACAGATAAAATAGAATTCAATTTTGCACGCAGCGTAGAGGCGGCAAAGGCCGACCTTGCCGCAGCGGTAAACGAAAATACATCGGCGGAGCGTATCGAGGCACTTTCCGACAGCGTTGCAAGCGGCAGCTATGATGTAAGTCCCGAGATGATCGCAGACTCGATACTGATGTTCTGATGAACACGGCAGAAAGGAACGGTACCGATGACTATAGAAACAGCCGATAGAATTATCGGATTTCTTGAAAAATACAACGGCGTATATCGTGATATGGTAGCATTTCTTACCGAAAAGCAGGCGAAGGTCATGGCGGACGATCTGCTCTGGCTGCTCGATTCTGTTGAGGACGAACAGGCGCTGGTTATGAAGATACAGTCGGAAGAATCCGCAAGGTCGGCTCTTTTCGAAGAGCTTGGACTCGGTGAAATAAAAGCAAAACAGCTTATAGAAGCTGCGCCCGACGAAAGAAAATCAAAACTTACCCTGCTTTATGACGAGCTTACGGGATATGTGGCAAGGATAAAGCAGTTAAACAACATTATCGTTGAAACGGTAGAAAAGAAACTGTCAGTTCAGGAGGAACTGATGCGGAAGACAGGGATGACACTCACAGAAACCTATAACGGCTACGGTGCTAAGATAAAGCACACCTCAGCGCCGAAAGGTTTTCTCGGTAACATATAATTTCGGAGGATAAATGAGAGCTTCATTTTTAGGATTAGAGATCCAGAAAAGATCGGTACAGATGGCGCAGAAGGCGCTCGATGTAACCGGCAACAACCTGTCGAACCGTGACACAGTAGGCTATACAAGACAGCGCCTTGACGTATATTCCAGCTATATGAACATGAACGGGATATACACCACAAAGCTTGCCCGTCTGGGACTTTCGAGCCAGGGCGTATTTGCAAGCGGTGTAAGTCAGACCAGAGATGATTATCTTGACAAGCGTTACAGGGATAACAACTGTTTCGTTGCCGAATATAATCAGCAGGCATCTATAATGAGCGAGATCGAAACGGCGCTGACGAACTTCTCCGATACATACGAGAATGTCGGTATGGCATATCAGTTCGACCAGTTCAAATCCGCTCTGCGTAAGTATGCGGAGGACAGTGCCGACAGAGAGGAGCTTGCAAGCGTTGTAAGAAACCAGGCATACAATATATGCAAGCTGTTCACTCAGCAGAGTATGGATCTTAAAAACCTTGAAAATCAGACCTTATACGATCTGCACTCAACGCTTGAAGACGCAAACCGTATCATTGAGGAGATAGTCGAATATAACAAGCAGATAGTAAACGAATATGCGATAACAGGCGCAGACCTTATATACAACGGCTTATCCGTTACAGGCGGATACGGTCCCAACGAAATGCTTGACGCAAGAAACAATCTTATCGACCAGCTCAGCGAGTTCGGCGATATTCACGTTGACGATAACTTTGACGGCTCGGTAAAGATTACAATGGGCGGTCTTACGATTATAGACGGAAAAAAGAGCAACCTTTTTGTTACCGGCAAGGATTTTGACGCATACAACGCAAAGTACGAGGAAAACGGCGCAGTTGTGCTGAAGCTGACCGACGGCAACGATATGGTGCTTGAAAGCGGCTCGATAAAGGCATACACCGATATGATAAACGGTAACGGCGCATACGCATCGGGCAAGCAGACCACCGACTACGGTATAAAATATTATCAGTCGGCAGTGGACGAATTCGCAAAGCAGTTTGCAGGGCTTATGAACAAGCTCAACGGCGGCGATGAGTCCGACGACAGACTTATGTTCACAAGTGCGGACGGCTCACCGATAAACGCAGGAAACATAAGAATATCGGATGCGTGGCTTAAGGACGCTACGATGATAGCGAAGATATACAACGAAAAGACAGGCGCTTACGATTACCCCGTAAACCTTGACGGCAATGCGGTAAACAAACTGCTTCTCGGTATGGATGACAGCGTTCAGATAGGCAAGGGTGACTATGAAGGCTCAAGCTACGACTTTATACTCTTCCTCAACAACCGCCTTGCGCAGAATATCGAATTTGCCGAAAAACAGTGCGATATGTATACCGAAACGGCAACCTCATTACTTGACAGCAGAGATGCGATAATGGGCGTTTCCGAAACGGAAGAGGGCGTTAATATGCTGAACTATTCCAAGTGGTTCAATGCTTCTTCAAGAATGCTCACAACGCTCGACGAGGCGCTTGATACTATAATAGAAAAAATGGGACTTGTCGGCAGATAAGCGGAAAGGATAGATCAACATGAGAATAACACAGAGCATGACCAACAGACGCTATATGTCACAGCTTAATGCCGCTCTCGAAAGAAAGAACGCCTCAGAGCGAAAGATTAATTCAAAAAAGAAATACAACAGAGCGAGCGAGGATCCGATAAGCGCCGCAAAAGCGCTGAGAACAAGAAAGGCTATCGCAAACACCAACGATTATCTCGCCAACCTTGAAACCGCCGAGCAGATATATAACGGCGCAGACAGCGTTCTGATGAACGTAAACGACATTCTCGACAATATAATCGAAAAGGTTACATACGCCGCAAACGGTACTCAGCACGATGAGGACGAGGAAATCCTCGCCCAGACTGTTGAAACTTTCGCAGACGAGATAGTAAGACTTTTCAACACCGATATAGCCGAAAGAAGAATTTTCGGCGGTGTAAACAATGACACCACCATATTCAAGATTGAAAACGTCGGCGGCAAAAAGACGATTACCTACAACGGAGTTGATATAAACTCCATTGACGATCCCGATAAATTCCCCTACTCTGAGTCGAGCTTTACCGACATCGGTACAGGAATGGTGATAGACCCCGCAACAGGCAGGGTAGATCCTCAGTCGGCACTTCCCATGACCTTCAACGGCGCAAAGATAACAGGCTGCGGCAAGGATGATGAAGGCGACTCCAAGAATATAATCCAGATAACCCTTGATGCCGCACAGGCGGTAAGAGAAGGCGACAAGATAAAGGCTATGGACTATATTGACAAGCTGAGAGCGGCTCAGACAAGCGTCAGCGTTGCTCACGCCGACATAGGCAACAAGCAGGAATATATCGAATATAACAAAAACCGTCTCACAAACAATATGGAAACTCTGCTTGAACAGCAGAACAACCTTGAAGGCACTGATATGGGTGCGGAAACAACCAACTGGAAAACGCTTGAAGCGATCTACAACGTTTCACTCCAGTTGGCTTCATCGGTAATTCCGATGAGCATATTCCAGTTTATTTCATAAGCTGTCGCTCTTTATGGGAGGAGCGAAAAAATTAAAATGGGGAGGAAGATACAATGAATCCGAATTTGCTTAAGATTACGAGCATACCGATAAGCATCGAGGTAAATGTCACAAACGGTTCGTTAAAGGCACCGGAGAACAAGGAGCCGCTCAAGATCGACATAAACCGCACACCCGGCGGATATAAGATGGAGAGCAGACCTGCGAAGATAAACATTGATACTTATGCGGCACGTTCAAGCATGGGCTACGGCGAATACAATGCCTCCGACTTCAATCAGAGGGAAGCCGACAGAGGTTTCAAGATAGCCTATCAGGGAGTAGCAAGGATAGTAAGCGAGGGCGACCAGCTTGCAAGAGGTGTTTCGCCGTCGGAGATTGCCGCACAGCAGATGCGTGCAGGCGCAACTATAGAAACGGCAATAGATTTTCTGCCTAAGGGCGGAGCGGACGTATCCTTTGACAAGGGTACGCTCAGCATAAACTACACTCCTACCGATATAAATATCGACTGGGAGAACATAAATTCCTCCGTTGTCGAGTTTGTTCCCGGCAATATCGAATTTATAGTAAAAGAACATCCCAGAGTGGAAATAGAATATGTGGGCGAGCCTATATACGTTCCGCCGAGTGCAAATCCGGCTTATGTTGCGCCCAAAAAGCTCAACACCAAGGGCTGATAAATCAGAAATCTGAAAGGAAACGGTAAAGATCAATGGAGATAATGACCAGAGATTTCGGCAAAGTAAATGTAGACGAAAGCAAGATATTCAACTTCCCGTCTGGGCTTTTTGCATTTGAAGAATGCAGGCAGTTTGCCCTGCTCAGCCCGCTCGGAGATGGCGTGTACCCTATGTGGCTGCAGTCTACCGAAAATGTTACGCCGTGTTTTATCGTTTTCGACCCGGCAATAATAGACGGAGCATATAAGATAACGCTTAACAGCTCTGAAAAGAAACTGCTGAAGATAAACGACAGCTCAAATGTCAGATGCTTATCCATAGCAGTCGTACCGGAGGACTACAAAAAGACTACGGTGAATATGAAATGCCCCATAGTTATAAACTCAGACGAAAATCTCGCCGCACAGGTCATACTCCCCGAAAAGTATGAGATACGTCTGCCGATATATGTGGATAAGGGGGCAAAGTAATGCTTGTAGTAACACGAAAAACAGACGAAAGTCTTACAATATCCGACAACATTGAGATAACCGTCCTTGAAATAGGCAAGGACAGAGTCAAGATAGGAATCTCCGCACCGAAGGATGTAAAGATAATCCGCAATGAGCTGAGAGATGCGCAGGATATGAATAAAGAATCATCGCAGGCACTGCCCAAGGCGGCTATGGAAGCCCTGCTCGGTATGAAAAAAGACTGAAAGGAAGAGATAAGATATGGCAACAACAAACAGCAGCAGCGTATTAAGATTCAGCGGTATGAACTCAGGTCTTGATACCGAATCTATCGTAAACGCTATGACAGCGGCTACAAAGCTGAAAATCACAAAACAGAACCGTAAGGCGATAACGCTCAAATGGAAACAGGAAGCGTATCAAGGCATAACAACAAAGCTCACAGACTTCCAGAACAAATATCTTGATATGCTCAATTCCAAGGTCAACCTGAAAAGTAAATCCACCTTTACAAAATACGGCGCAACGGTTTCCACGTTAAACGCAGACGGCATACTCAAGGAGGGTACTCCTGCCGGCGTATCTGTACGCTCAGGCACAAACGCAGTACCCGGTACATATAAAGTAAAGGTTCTCCAGACCGCTACACAGGCAAAATATCAGGGCAGTGCGATGGACGCAAGCTCGCTTGACTTATCGCAGTACAGCGACGCTTCACAGAACTATTCGTTCAACATAACAGTAGGCAAAAAGTCAACCGTTATAAACTTCAACGGCGGCAGTGCCGACAGTGTACGCTCGCAGATAAACAGCCAGCTCAAAGACGCATACGGTTCTTCGAATACAAGCGGTCAGGGTCTTGTTTATGTAAATGACAGCGGTAAGATTATATCCTCCGACAGACAGGCAATGTCGCTTACCGGTGTTGCGAATATGTACGGCAACTTCACGTTTGATTTAAACACAAGCATAAGCGCAGGCACAAACAAATTCAATATAACCGTCGGTGACGAAACAGTAAGCGTTTCGTTTGACAGCTACACGGCCGACTATTTCAACCAGACAGACAGCACAACGCTCGGTGCTCAGAAAAGGGAAGAATTCCAGAGCCTTTATTTTGACGAGCAGGCTGAAAAGCTGTATAATGCGGCAAAGGCAGACGGTTCTGTAGATTTTGACGCATTGAAGGCGCAGGCTTACGATAAGGCAAAGCAGGCGGATTACGACAAAAAGTTCGAAAGCGAAAAGACAAAGGCAATGGCTGAGTATGACGAAGAGCTTAAGACCAACTATGATAACGGCATAGCAGACGGCTCTATAGCAGAAGGCACAAGCTTTGAGGACTGGAAAAAAACGCAGGCTGAATTTGACGAGAACGCTTTCAAGACAGCGTTTGACGAGCAGTACGCAAAGGACTTTGACGAAACCGCATTCAGAACACAGTTCGACAAGGATTATGACGAACTTTCCGCATACAAGGATACGCTTAATGCCGATGATTTCAAGCTGTCCAACGAGGACCTTGCCGCTTATGCAAACAAGCACGAGCTGAACAAGGCCATAGGCAAGGTAAAGCTGTCGGACGGAACCGGTCTTAACATAGACGAAAACGGCACCGTAACAGCCGCAAACGGCAAGAAGCTCTCGGTAGCCGCAGACCCCGCAACACAGAACACATTCGGTGCGTCTACAGCCAGAACGACTACGGCACAGGTAACAACAGCCACAACGCTTAAGGATTTAGGTGTTGAGGACAGTGCGACCTTCACTATAAACGGCACAAAGTTCACATTCACATCCGACTACACAGTAGCAAAGATGATGAGCGAAATTAATGCCAGCAAGAACGGCGGCGCAACCATGACGTTCAGCACGCTTACAAACAGCTTTGCCCTCAGCTCATCGGGCTACGGCACATCCGCATCTATTGAATTCTCCGCAGAAAACGGAAGTGCGGGCGCAGAGCTTCTCAGCACACTCGGTCTTACATCGGGTACGCTGACGCAGGGACGCAACCTGCAGCTTGAAGTAAACGGCGAAACGATAGAAACCGCGTCAAACAGCTTCACTGCGGACGGCACAACAATGACCTTCACATCTGCCGCACAGGGCGCAGAGTTCTCTTATGAGGTAAAGAAGGACAACAGCAGTGCGATAGACGCTATAAAGTCATTCGTTGAAGATTACAACAAGATTATCGAAGAAGTTTACGGTCAGCTTGACCAGAAGCCGAACTCTGACTACTACGCACTTACCGATGACGATATTGAGGATATGGACTTATCCGAAAAACAGCAGGAGAAGTGGGAAGAAAAGGCTAAGGAAGGTCTGCTTTACAACGACAGCACAGTTTCGACAGTAATGCAGAAGATGCGTTCCGTTCTTTATTCAACGGTAAAGACAGCGGACGGACAGACATTCAGCCTGTTCAGCATGGGCATTACGACAAGCGACGACTGGGGCGACCACGGCAAGCTTGAGCTGGATGAAACAAAGCTTGAGGCGGCATTTGAGCAGTACGCCGACCAGATAGCAGACCTGTTCGCAGGTACAACGGTCGATGAAAACGGCAACACCGTAAAGACAGGCATAATGCACAAGCTTGATGACGTGCTTACAGGTGCGGTAAAGACGACCGGTGCAAGAAAAGACAAGGGTACACTTGTACAGCTTGCAGGTACAAAGACAGGTACATCAGCTACCGACAACTCTATATATGACCAGTTAAAGAGCATTTCAACGCTTATCTCGTCACTTGAAACAAGATATGAGAAGCAGCAGGACAGATACTGGAAGCAGTTCTCTAATCTTGAAACAATGATGGGCTCGCTCAACAGCCAGACCAGCTACATTCAGCAGCTGATGCAGTTCTGATAAACTCTAAATAACACAAAGCGTAAGGAATACGATATGAATAACGCATTTTCTGCATATAAAAAACAGTCTGTTACAACGCTCACACCCGGTGACGTTGTGGTAAAGCTGTATATGGAGGCGGAACGTCAGCTCAACAGGGCATCCTACTACATTCCGCTCAAGAATTACGAGGAAACAAACAAGGCTCTTATAAAGGCGCAGGACGTAATAAACGCTCTGCGTTCCTGCCTTGATATGAAAATACCCGTTTCCAAAAATCTCGACTCGCTGTATGAATATTTCAACCGTGAAATAGTTGAGGCGAACATTAAAAAGGATAAAGCCAAGGTAGATGCGCTCCTTCCTATGATAGCCGAGTTGCGTGAAGCATTCGCCGAAATCAACAGTATGAGCAGAGAACAGATGGAAGCGCAGGAAAAAGCGGCGCAATCCGCAATGCAGGAGCAGGCTTAAATCACACGGTGCTTAACCCCCACCGGAAAGGAATCCGATATAATGAAAAAGGCAGATGCACAAACACTGCTTACGCTCATGGATGAGCTGACGGAGCTTATGACCGAGTATGACCGCCGTACAGACAGAATGGTTACAAATGACCTTGAAGTCATTCAGCAGGTACTTTTATCCCGTAATGAGCTTATGGATAAAATGCGTCAGGTAAAGCAATCTATAATGGATATGGCAAACGCTCAGGTTCCTGCCGAGCGTGAGCTTATCCGTGATATACTGAACAATAAACCCGTCACCGAAAACCTCTCGTATGAGTTAAGGCAGTTACAGTCAAAAATGCGCCATCTTCACGATATAAAAAGTGGAATTGACGAAAAGGATAAAAAGGTGACCGCTGTTGTCCGCCAAAGCTATGAGGATGTAAAGGCAGAGCTTGAATCGCTGAAGGTCGATAAAAAGAAAATCGACTACTACAGCAGTGTGAAGCTGGGCGGAAAGGGCAGAACCTTCAACACAAATTCATAACACCGGAAAGCACGACCGAAAATCGTGCTTTCTGTCTGTCTAAAAGCTGATTTGTTTTAAGCTATACATCAAAACGTATCACCAACACTGCCAAAAACAATTTCCGTACCGACAAGGCATTAATATTTTCGTGGGTGTATCTGTGCAACTGCGCTAACATTAACCTTTCAAAAAAACGCTACTAACCTGAGATATATGTACTAACCTGCGGACGTGTAGCGTTAAGCGTCCCTGCATTGACAGGATATACAATGTTCAGGTGGTTATTCGAGTTTAGCCAACACCCCAGCGGGGTAAGGGTATGGGTAAGGAAAGAGGGAGCCAAGAGGGAGAAAACCTAAGGGACAGGGATAGGGGCGGCAGTCCCTCTCCCTGATTCCTTTGGTTGTCTCCCTCTTTCATATTGACAGGTGTACCCACTCGAATAGCGAACCCGAGAAGTGCTGTCCGACAAAAAGAACTATCGGCAGCTTATTACCATAGATAAATACTACAAGATATAACATAGGTACCCAAACAAAAGACTTTTTTCTTTTTGCCACACCGACCCAAAAAAATTTTTTATATTTTTTCATTTTCCCTATTGACAAAACCTATAAGTTTAGTGTATAATACAAACATACCAAACAGATAGGTTTTGAGGGTAAGGAAACCTATCCAAGTGTGAATAAAAGAAAGGAGGCACATTTGATGAATATCATCGCAAAAGCCATCAGGCACAATTTCAGAAACGGACGAATGTGCCGCTGTATAGCATAACGTAAACCGTGCTTAAAGCACACCCTTAAGAACAAAACAAAAACAAGAATTTGACAGGCTATAAGCCGATTAAAAGAAAGAGGTATTTACAATGAGCTATACATACGATAACAACTACAGATTTGAGACAATCCAGCTTCACGCAGGACAGGAAACTCCCGACCCCGCATCAGACGCAAGAGCAGTTCCGATATATCAGACAACATCATACGTTTTCAAGAACAGCGCACACGCTGCCGCACGTTTCGGTCTTGCTGACGCAGGCAATATCTACGGCAGACTTACAAACTCAACACAGGGCGCTTTTGAAACAAGAATCGCCGCTCTTGAGGGCGGTGTTGCCGCACTCGCTACAGCATCGGGCGCAGCCGCTATAACTTACGCTATTCAGGCTCTCGCTTACGCAGGTGAGCATATCGTAGCACAGAAGACTATCTACGGCGGCAGCTACAACCTGCTTGCGCATACGCTTCCCCAGTACGGCATCAGCACTACATTTGTAGACGCACATAACCTTGAAGAAGTTGAAAACGCAATTCAGGATAACACAAAGGCTATCTACCTTGAAACGCTCGGCAACCCCAACAGCGACATCCCCGACATTGACGCTATCGCAGAGATAGCTCACAAGCACGGACTTCCGCTTATAATAGACAATACATTCGGTACTCCTTACCTTATCCGTCCTATTGAGCGCGGCGCAGACGTTGTTGTACACTCGGCTACAAAGTTCATCGGCGGTCACGGAACAACGCTCGGCGGTGTTATTGTTGACTCCGGCAAGTTCGACTGGAAGAAGAGCGGTAAGTACGCTCCCATCGCAGAGCCTAACCCCAGCTATCACGGCGTATCATTTGTAGATGCTGCAGGTCCTGCCGCATTCGTTACATATATAAGAGCAATTCTTCTGCGTGATACAGGCGCTACAATTTCACCGTTCAACGCATTCCTTCTCTTACAGGGCACAGAAACACTCTCATTAAGACTTGACCGTCATATCGAGAACACAAAGAAGGTAGTAGAATTCCTTGCTAATCACCCCAAGGTTGAAAAGGTAAATCACCCCTCACTGCCCGACCACCCCGACCACGCACTTTATACAAAGTATTTCAAAAACGGCGGTGCGTCTATCTTCACATTCAACATCAAGGGCGGACAGGAAGAAGCTCACAAGTTCATTGACAGCTTACAGATATTCTCTCTGCTCGCAAACGTTGCAGATGTAAAGAGCCTTGTAATTCACCCCGCTACAACAACTCACTCACAGCTGACAGATGAGGAGCTGGCAGACCAGGGTATAGGCAGAAATACTATCCGTCTTTCAATCGGTACAGAGCATATCGACGACATCATCGCCGATCTCTCGCAGGCATTTGATAAAGTATGATCGTGTGCCGAAGCGGCACAGCAAATTCCGCTTTTGATACCTTTTCAACTATGCCTGACATAATGAAAGAGTGGAATTTTAAACGAATTATTTTGTTTTGAAAGAATCGTTCCTCCCTAAATTGACCTTTCAATTCAGTAAAAACAGTCACAGCCATAAATTATGTGTGATATTCCGAATAACGAGCCGACAGTTAAAATGCTGTCGGCTTTCGTTGAATTCAGAAAGGATTAAAATGAACAATAAGGCAGTAATCGCAATGAGCGGCGGCGTTGATTCAAGCGTAGCGGCTTACCTTATGAAACAGCGTGGATTTGATTGCATCGGCGTTACGATGAAATTATTCGCAAACGAGGATATAGGCATTTCAAGAGAGCATAGCTGTTGTTCGCTTGACGATGTAGAGGACGCAAGGAGCGTTGCTTACTCGCTTGATATGCCGTATTACGTTTTCAATTTCTCCGACAGATTTGAAACCGATGTGATTGACCGCTTCATACACGCTTATGAGAACGGCATAACTCCGAACCCTTGCATAGATTGCAACAGGTATCTCAAGTTTGACAAGCTGTATATGAGAGCAAAAGAGCTTGACCGTGACTATGTGGTAACAGGTCACTATGCAAGGGTAGAAAAGGACGAAAACGGCAGATTTCTGCTGAAAAAAGCCCTTGACAATACCAAAGATCAGAGCTATGTTCTCTACTGTCTTACACAGGAGCAATTAAGCCATACGATATTTCCGCTCGGTGAGATGAGAAAATCGCAGGCGAGAGAGATTGCCGAATCGCAGGGATTTATAAATGCCCGTAAAGCCGACAGTCAGGATATATGCTTTGTACAAAACGGTAGCTATGCCGACTTTATAGAGCAGTACACAGGCAAGAATTACCCGGACGGCGATTTTCTCGATACAAACGGCAACATTATCGGTCGACACAAGGGCGTTATCCGCTATACCGTGGGTCAGCGTAAGGGGCTTGGCATTTCTGCTCCCGAACCGCTTTATGTAAAGGCAGTAAACCGTGTAAGCAACACTGTAACGCTGTCATATAACGACGGGCTGTACAGCAGTATTGTAAAGGCAGGAGATATAAATCTTATCTCCGTCCCCGAAATAAAGGGCGAGATGCGTGTTAAAGCCAAAGTCCGCTACCGCCACACAGAGCAGTGGGCGACCGTAACGCAAAACGGCGATACAATAACGGCGGTTTTCGATGAGCCGCAAAGGGCTGTCACCTGCGGTCAGGCACTGGTGCTGTATGACGGGGATACTGTGGTTGGCGGTGGGACTATAATTGAGGTGGAATAATATTCGGAGTTTTCATAAAGGCAAAAAACGGTCTGAGAACCTTTATCTCTCAGGCCGTTTTAATATAAAGCGACAAATAAAATGCTTGTTAACGCATGAAAAATATGTTATAATAACCTCAGACATAAAATCCGCATAAAGTGGATTTTACCGTGCAAAAGCACGGCTTGCGGTACACCGCCTGTCTGAGAACATTGAAACACGATTTTATTTTGCCTGATAGGCAAAATTTGCGGCATTTGTCGCTATGTGCCTTGATGACACATTAAAATCGTGTTATAATAAAATCAGAAATTCAGATGTTACATTTCTACATAAGCAGGTAAAAAGATGAACGAACTTACGCTTGAACAAATAATATCATTAGCAACAAATACAGCTAATATCGTTATGTCTGCACACGCAAACAAGCAGTGCCTGAAAAGAGAGATAAATGCAGAGGAAATCCTTGAAATTTTACTGAAAGGATCAATAATAGAACAATATCCAACGGACTTTCCTTTTCCGAGCTGTCTTATGCTGGGTTTTACGAGTAAACACAAACCTATGCATGTTTGCTGTGCAATAGGCGATAATAAATTATGGATTATTACAGCTTATTATCCAACAGAAGAAAAATGGGAAAGCGACTACAAAACAAGAAAGGCGGTAAGAAACAATGACTTGTTTATTTTGTAAAGGCGATATGGTAAACAGCACAACAACATTCACAGCGGAGCTTGAACACGGTATAGTTATTGTAAAAAATGTGCCGTGCTTTAAATGTGATCAATGCGGTGAAGAATCGTTCCCGTTTGAAGTCACAGTCCGACTTGAAAAAATCATTGACAGATGTAAAGATGCGCTTACCGAAATAGCAGTAGTTAATTATTCGGCGGCGTAAACCGGCAAAAACTATATAACAAAAACGGTCTGAGAACCTTTACTTCTCAGACCGTTTAATGTTTTGTATAAATAATAAATCTTGTATAAACGTCAATAGGGTGCGCTGTAAGCGCCCGCCGGTAACGTACCTTCGCAAATCACCAACATTCAGAACGGCGAATTTGAGGCGGCTCACAGCCGCAAAAAAAGGATACAGCAAACCTCAACAGTTTGCTGTATCCTTTTAATTATGCCTGAATATAAAACAACGTCAATAGGGTGCGCTGTAAGCGCCCGCCGGTAACGTACCTTCGCAAATCACCAACCGTCAGAACGGCGAGTTTGAAGCGGGTCACACCCGCACGGCGAATTGTCAGCGGCGACCCGCCGCTCCATCTGGGTTTCACGGACGAACATTCCCATCTTTTAGTAAAAATGACGTGCGCTGTCGTTACCCTCCCAGACGTTCAGAGTAACTGTGTAACAACCTGTCTGCTTTGCAAAATCCATTACATAGTCAAAAAGCGTAGTTCCTATATGCCGACCCCTTGCGTTGCTGTCAACACATAAGTCATCTATATACAGCGTTTTAATATCTGTCATATTTGTTGCAAAAGCAGGCTCTTTGAGTATACAGAACGCATATCCCTGCACCGTGTCGCAGTCATCTACAGCCACAAATACAGGTGTCTTTTCATCAGCGAATATATCCGACAGCTGATTTTCCGTGTACTTTGTCGTACCGTGTATAAATAAGTCGGGTCTTAAATCGGCGTGAAGCTCCAGTACCTGAGCGAGCAGCTCCGTAACACGCTTAATATCCTTGTCCTGCGCTCTTCTTACTCTTATCATCTTATGCCTTTACTATCTTGCAGTAGCTCTTTTTGCCCTTCTTGATTACGGCAAATTCGCCTATCTCTATCATAGCCGCAGGGTCGGTCACCTTTTCATCGTTTACGCTGATACCGCCGCCTGTTACGTTCGTTCTTGCCTCTCTCTTTGACGGGCATAGCTTTGATGCAACAAGAGCGTCAAGAATACCGATCTTACCGTCGTTCACAAGCTCGGCAGGCATAACCGCAGTAGGCATATCGCCGCTGACACCCTTACCGCCGAACAGTTCCTTTGCGGCGGCTAAAGCCTTTTCAGCTTCTTCCTCGCCGTGTACCAGCTTAGTAAGCTCGTAAGCGAGTATTTCCTTAGCCTTGTTGAGCTGTGCGCCCTCCCAGCTTTCCATCTCTCTTATCTGTTCAAGCGGCAGGAATGTAAGCATCTTTATGCACTTCATAACATCTGCGTCAGCAACGTTTCTCCAGTACTGGAAGAATTCAAACGGGCTTGTCTTTTCAGGGTCGAGCCATACAGCACCCTTTTCGGTCTTGCCCATCTTCTTGCCCTCTGAATTTAAGAGCAGGGTAATGGTCATTGCGTGTGCGTCCTTGCCAAGCTTCTTTCTGATAAGCTCCGTACCGCCGAGCATATTGCTCCACTGGTCGTCACCGCCGAACTGCATATTACAGCCGTAATCCTTGTACAGCTTGTAGAAGTCGTAGCTCTGCATTATCATATAGTTGAATTCGAGGAACGAAAGACCTCTTTCCATTCTCTGCTTGTAGCACTCAGCACTCAGCATCTTGTTTACCGAGAAGCAAGCGCCCACCTCACGCAGTACGTCTACATAGTTAAGGTTCAGCAGCCAGTCTGCATTGTTTACAAGCAGTGCCTTGCCGTCCGAGAAATCTATAAAACGGCTCATCTGCTTTTTGAAGCAGGCAATATTATGCTCAATATCTTCCTTTGTGAGCATCTTTCTCATATCCGTCTTGCCGGAGGGGTCACCTATCATACCTGTACCGCCGCCGAGAAGCGCAATAGGCTTGTTGCCTGCCATCTGTAAACGCTTCATTAGGCACAGTGCCATAAAGTGACCGACATGCAGAGAATCGGCTGTCGGGTCAAAGCCTATGTAGAACGTAGCCTTGCCCTCATTTATCATCTTGCTTATCTCTTCCTCGTTCGTAACCTGAGCGATAAGCCCTCTTTCAATAAGTTCTTCGTAAAGTGTCATTTTCTTCTTCCTTTCGGTTTATTTTGATTTTTTCTTTTAAAATAAGTGTTTGTCCGTTTGTAATATCACATTGATTTGTATTAAGAACACTACCTATCCATTTGCACTAATTCTCGGCTTATGAACGCTCTGTTTGTTTTGCGTCCTGCAAAACTCTGGGCGTTCAATATCGGGCATCCTTGCCCGTCCCTTGCCAAAGGTGAGCTAAATGTGGTAGTGCTTCGCTCAAACTTTCAACTAATCTCAAATCAATCCTGTACCATCGTCCAATCCCGACCGTTCCCGTATCCAGCAAAAATCCACAACGTTATTATAGGTCGGAATTTGCTACGGCTCACAGCCGCAAGGTCGGAACAATCCGTCTACATTTCCGTCCGCCGTCAACGCAACTAAAGCCTATATCCATCTTTTTAAAAGGCGAATTTGAGGCGGCTCACAACCGCCTTACAGCTGTTCGGCTAAGCTGTAGATGAGCTTTTCTGTCTTTTCCCAGCCAAGACAGGGATCTGTTATTGACTTGCCGTAAACCGCGTCGTCTGTGCTCTGGTTGCCGTCCTCAATGTAGCTTTCGATCATAAGACCCTTGACAAAGCCCTCAAGATCCTTGCTGTGACGGCGGCTGTGAAGAATCTCGTTTGCTATTCTTACCTGCTCAAGATACTTCTTGCCAGAGTTCGAGTGATTGGTGTCAACTATGACCGCCCTATTCTGAAGCTCCTGCTTGCAGTAAAGCTCATAGAGCAGTGACAGATCCTCATAGTGATAATTCGGTATGGTTTCACCGTGCTTGTTTACAGCACCACGCAGGATAGCGTGTGCAAGCGGATTTCCGCTTGTGTGCGTTTCCCAGCCTCTGTATATGAAAGTATGGCTTGCCTGCGCCGCACGGATAGAATTGAGCATTACCGACATAGTTCCGCTCGTGGGATTTTTCATTCCTACAGGAATATCAAGTCCGCTTGCGGTAAGCCTGTGCTGCTGATCCTCTACAGAGCGTGCGCCGACCGCAACATAAGACAGAAGGTCGGACAGATAGCGGTCATTTTCGGGGTACAGCATTTCATCCGCACAGGTAAAGCCGGTCTGCTCTATGGCGTGCAGATGAAGCTGTCTTACCTTGATAAGTCCTTCGAGCATATCCTCGTGCTTTGTGGGGTCGGGCTGATGTATCATACCCTTATATCCTTCTCCTGTGGTACGGGGCTTGTTCGTGTAAATTCTCGGTATAATCAGTATCTTGTCCTTTACCTGCTCCTGAACGGGTACAAGCCTTGAAATATAATCAATGACCGGCTCTTCCTTGTCGGCGGAGCAAGGTCCTATTATCAGCAGAAACTTATTGCTCTTTCCCGTGAATACATCGGCTATTTCCTTATCCCTCTGCGCCTTTATTCCCTTTACCTTTTCGCTTGCAGGATACTTTTTCTTGATCTCTTCAGGATCGGGCAGACGTACCAGTAGATCCATGCTCATTGTCTTTCGACCTCCAAAAAATAAATTTTGGTCTTAATCTTACGGGTGGAAAATAAAAAAGCCCTCCGTGCAAAAATGCACAGAGGGCGAATTATCGCGGTACCACCTCAGTTTATCCGTGCGTTTAGACCATTTCACACGAACCTCAAAAGCTATAACGTAGCTACCGTTCCCGAAGGACAGCTCAGGGGTGTATCTTCACATTAAAACGTCTGCCGTTTCACACCGACCAACGACTCTCTGAAAGCACGTTTCACGCTACTTTTTCCCTTCAAAGCCTTTAATATATCGCTTTAAACCGATTGTAGCATATCCTTGCTGTTTTGTCAAGAGAAAATTTCGTTTTAATTTTTTGCTTATAATCCCTTACGCAACCTTTGAGTAATCAATAATCGAAACTTCCTGCATCATCTTTCTACAATGTTCTATGATTTCTTCAATCTTTTTTACCACATCACCTGTATAGGTCACTTCATTACACTGAGTACATTTATAACACGGAACATTTCTTATAATTATAAGGCAATTGCCTAAATCGGTAACACTGGTTGTAAAACCTTTTTCGGCTCTTGAGCCACAATTTGCACATAACATAATCAGTTCCTCCTTGTTTTGAAATTATCTTGCCAATGTTGTTCATCAGGATAATAAGCAGTAATAAGATATATATAATCTTCATTGCAACTTACAACCACATGAATATATTTGCCTTTAAGCTCTACTCCTAAAATCAGGCAGCTTGGAAACGGTTTATCATTTTCATATTGTTCAATAATTTTGCCGTTTTCTACACAGCAAATAACATCATCAATTGTTATATTACGCTCAAATAACCTTATTCTTGCGTGTTCGGTTATCATATAATGATTAGCTGTGTTCAGTTGTCGGAGTTCATTTATACTTATCATTAGATCAATCCTTATGCAAGATTCTTTATCTTTATTATACCACCGACATACAAAAAATTCAAGCGGTCACACCCTGTCACAACAAAACGCAACATCTATATATCTGAATTTTCGGATTTAATTACACCTATTCACAAGACAACATATATTCAATACTTCTGTAAACCGAAATCATTTGATTTTATCCCCCGTGCGTGCTATACTTACAATATAAGTTTAAACTACAGGACGGAGTGATAAAATGGCTCTTGAAAACAAATCAGGCATAACCGATTCTGCGGAGCTTGCCCGTGAAGAAGAAAAGATAAGCAAGAAAAGCCGTGTGGCTGTTTGAAAGCGGAACACTTGATACTCTGCCGGTGGGTACATTTTCAGCTTTGCAAGCTATCCACAAATACCTTTTTGAAGAAATTTACGACTTTGCCGGCAAATTGCGAACAGTGAATATTGCAAAAAGCAATTTCCGCTTTGCTCCTCTGATTTATCTTGAAGCGGCACTTGCAAACATAGACAAAATGCCGCAGTCAACTTACGATGAAATCATTGAAAAGTACGTTGAAATGAACATTGCCCACCCATTCAGAGAGTGCAACGGACGCAGTACACGAATATGGCTTGACCTCATGCTCAAAAAGGGCATATCCAAAGTTGTTGACTGGAGCAAGGTCGATAAAGAAGACTACCTGCTTGCAATGGAACGCAGTCCGATAAAAGACACTGAAATAAAAGTAGTGCTGAAATCCGCACTCACAAGCGACATAAACAACCGTGAGCTTTATATGAAGGGCATTGATCACAGTTACTATTATGAGGGATATACCACGTTCAAAACAGAAGAATTATAATTATTCTTATGCTCCACCTATTTTTACTCACATTTCCGTTTTGGAAAAATGTGAAACCTGAACTCATTTTCTTTGGAATTTTGTGAAATCAGAGCTGTTTTTCTTCGGAATTTTGTGAAATTATTTCTTGATATTTCAAGAAAAATGTGTTACAATAAATTACAGGTGATAATATGTCTTTACTTAAAAGAAAAATAGACGGCTTTCTCGAAGAATGGAAGAGCGACCCCGAAAGACTTCCGCTCATTGTAAAAGGTGCCCGTCAGATAGGGAAAACCGAATCAATACGTTACTTTGCAAAAAAGAATTATAAAAACTTTATTGAAATCAACTTTGTCCTTAATAAAGAATATTGTGATATATTCAACGACGGTTTTTCCCCCGACAACATAATTAAAAATATATCTCTCAGAAATCCCGGACTTGAATTTTCAGAAGGGGATACTCTTATATTTTTCGACGAACTTCAGGCATGCCCTAACTGTGCCACCAGTCTTAAATTTTTCAAACAGGACGGACGGTATGATGTTATCTGTTCCGGCTCGCTTATGGGTATCAATTATAAGCAGATAGAATCCAACAGCGTTGGATATAAAGAAGATTATGAGATGTACTCAATGGATTTTGAAGAATTTCTGTGGGCAAAGGGATATAAACAAGAACAAATTGATGCATTATATAAGCACATGCTTGAACTTAAACCGTTTTCCGAAACGGAAATGCGTGTGATGCTCGAAAACTTCAATGAATATATGATAATCGGCGGCATGCCTGCAATAGTAAATTCCTTTGTTACAAAGAAAAACTACAGCGGAACTCTCAAAATGCAAAAACAGATACTTCTCGATTATGAAGAAGATATTACAAAGTACGCAACTGGACTCGACCAAGGAAAGATACTCAATATATATCGTAAGATACCCGTATTTCTCGGTTGTGAAAACAAAAAGTTCCAGATATCAAAGGTAGCACGAAATGCAAGAAACAGGGATTATATAGGAACTGTCGATTGGCTAAGTAATGCAGGAATAGTGAATATATGTCATTGCATGGATATACCTTGCCTACCGCTGAAAGGCAATTACAATCCCGACAACTATAAGCTGTATTTCTCAGATACAGGCTTGCTTGTAGGCTCACTTGATGAAGAAGTACAGGATGATCTGAGAGCAAACAAGAACTTCAACACATATAAAGGTGCACTATACGAAAACATTGTAGCAGATATGCTTGTAAAATCAGGCTATGACCTTTACTTTTTCAGAAATGAAAAAAGTACAATAGAAATGGATTTCTTTGTTCGTGATAAAGACTCTCTTATTCCGGTTGAAGTGAAAGCAAATGATAACAGCACTCCATCGCTTAACAAGCTTATTAACAGTGAAAAATACCCCGATATAAAGTACGGTATAAAACTCAATCGTGGAAACATCGGCTTTAACGGCAAATTTTACACTTTCCCTTACTTTGTGACTTTTCTTCTTAAAAAGTGGCTTAAAGAAAAAAACTGATATAAGTTTATTCACGGCTGATACAACAATGATTTGCCGTAGATTCCTGAATTATCAAACTTTTCCGTAACACAAAAACCGCCGTCCTCACCGACAGCGGTTTTCTCATATAAAAACTTAAAAATCAAACTATTAAATACGCAGCAGCCCATTGCCGCCCGCCGATAACGTAACCTCCGCAAATTGCCAACCGTCAGAACGGCGAATTTGAAGCGGCTCACAGCCGCCGCCGCAAAAAAGCGATCACAGCACCTCGCTATGACCGCCACATATTAAATTATCACTTTGTGTAGCCCCGCCGTTCCACCATCTTCAGCAAATTGCCATCATTTCCAAAGGCGGAATTGTCAGCGGCGACTCGCCGCTTAGTTCATGTATTCGCCGTTGTATTCGAGGAGCGTTACACTGTCAACACCGTCGATAGCCTTAAATCTTGAAAGCTGTGTTGTGTCATTATTTGCAGTCTTTATCTCAATAGTCAGTTCGACACGGTTGTTTATCTGCGTCTTGTTCTTCAGCTTGTACTTGAGCGTTCCGAGAAGTGCGTTGACATTGCTCTCAGCGTCCGTACCATAGCGTACAACAAGAAGATAGCAACGGCGTTCCTTCTTCACCATAGTAAGAATTATGTACAGTGCCGCAACAAAAACAGTACCTATTATTGCAACAAAGTAAAGTCCTGCGCCTGCCGTGATACCTGCGCCTACTCCCCAGAATAAGAAGCCCACATCGAGCGGATCCTTTATTGCTGAGCGGAATCGCACGATAGACAACGCACCGACCATACCGAGCGACAGTACAAGGTTTGCACTGATAGTCATTATGATAAACGCCGTAACCACCGTAATAAGCAGTACAAGTATGTTGAAATTGTCGCTGTAGACAACCCCTCTGTAGAACATACGGTAAACAAGATAAATTATCGCTCCGCACAGTGTAGCTGTGAGCAGTGCGAGCAGTATTCTTGGCAGTGACAGACTCTCAAGCTGTGCCGTAATATCAAAGCTCTGTCCTATAAGGGATAATAAGTCGTCCCCCGTGCTTTCCGCAAGTGCGGTCAGATGTTGTAACATTTTTAATTTTCCTCCGATCAGTTTTCCATGTTGCTGTTTATGTCCGCATTTTAAGGCTTGTCAGCTTGTCATGGCACAATATAAATTTAGATACCGAGTCCTGCCTCAGTTCGATACCGCCGAGCAGATCCATTAGATAAGACGGCAGATAATCGTCATACTTTATCTCTATAACCGCCGTGAAGTCCTCAACAGGCAGGTATCTGACGCTTTGCGACAGCATATCATCCGAAAAAGCTCCCGCTTTGAATCCGCTGTCAATGGTGAATCGCACATTGCCCTCCGGATTTATAAACGCCTGCCTCTTATAATCCACTATAACAGACGGGCGGAGCAGAGCCAGCGAATTGCTGTAAGATGCGTCCTCAAGGATAGTCCCCTCATATTCGCCGCTCCATACAAAAGAATAATCTCCTCTTAATATAGAGTAATACTGCTCCGGGCTTATCCATATCCCACGCTTTGACGTCATATCCCTGTCCTTGTACTTGCATTCAAAATGCAGCAGCTTGTCCGACAGGTCATAGGTTCTTATACGGTATTTCTTACGGGTATCCGCACCTATCAGCTTATCGTTATAAGCCGTCCGGTACACATCGTCAAGATATACGCTCGTTATGCGATAACAACCGTTCTCTCCGTGTGCGTCGGGCGTCATAACCGCAGAGAAACGCTCCCTCAGTATTTCACACTGTGCCGCTGTCGCAGGAAACTTGTATTCGTGCCGCAATGCACGCTCTCTGTATATCATTACGTCCCTCCCCGCAATCAAAATCGTATAATCGCATTCATCTTAAATAAACGCAGTATCAGTATAGCATATCCGCCCGTAAATTTCAACATATTTTTCTCATATTCAGTCTTATTTTTTGTTGTAATTTTATGTAATGTAAAATCAGCTGCCGGGTTTTCATAAAATCGCTTTACCTATTGAAATGGTAATTGTAAAATTTCATTCGGAGTTTTTCACCGCCTGTTAAAAATAGTTCTTCTTATTAACATCCGTACAAGCTCATTTTAAGCGGAGTTATTCACATATTCAACGGAGTTTTCAACTAAAAAAACAAAAAAATGACCAAAGAGCAGTTGAAAACGCTTAATTTTCAACATTTTCAACCGTCACACCTGTTGAAAAGTGGGTAAATCGGTTCATTATACCCTTTGTAAACAGCTTACAGCTTATGTAGACTTGTTACAATATACACGCTGACAACATGATAACTCTCTGTTTTTTCGAAAATAAAAACAATTATCGTTTATTTTCCTTTTTATGCCACCATATAACATTATTTGTAAATCACGTTTTTCAATTTCAACCGCACACGGAAAAATCGTATTTTTAGTTTTTATCGGAAGTTTAAACAGTTTCAACGGAGTTTTCAACAGTTTCTGACCGATTTTCACCAAGACAAGTTGAAAACACGGTAGTTTTCCACACTTTTCTGTTGAAAACTAATATCCGTAGCGTATAATTTAACATATTTTTCCTATAATACATTTTGTAATCTTGAAATGTTGAAAAAAGGAGCGAATATAATTGGTAAAAGCGGTTAACAAACTGGTGCTTGAAATAAACAACACCGAAAACGAGTATTTTGAAAAGGCAATTTTCTACATCCGCCCCGAAATGTCGTGCAACAGCAAGCTGAGAAGCCAGGCACAGCTTTACCTTAACAAAATAAGCCTTGAAAAACCGGAAAAATTCCGCAGTAACGGCAAGCTCCCTTATATAATAGGTATAACTGCCGGCATTTCGGCGGCGCTCATAATTTCCGCCGTACTGCTTTTTGCAGGCATTATATGACAACCTCCCGTGCTGATATTCCTTATGTAAAGTTATTGTAAAATCCGTCACCGGATTCTTTTTTCTGTTGACTTGCAAAGTAAAAAAATGTTATACTGATTATGACCGTTATTAATATACAGACGGTATGAAAAATGTATTGACTGCTTTAACGGAAGAAAGGATATTTATGAAAAAGACAAAGATAGTATGTACCTTAGGTCCTGCAACAGATGACGACAACGTTCTGCGTGAGCTTATAAAAAGCGGTATGGACTGCGCACGTTTCAATTTCTCACACGGTACCCACGAGGACCACAAAAAGCGTTACGAGCAGGTTGAAAGAATAAGAAATGAACTCAGACTTCCTATACCGGCTATTCTTGACACAAAAGGTCCCGAGGTAAGAATAAAGAGCTTCAAGGACGATAATCCCGTAGAGCTTAAGACGGGCAGTGAATTTACACTCACGACAGAAGATGTTATCGGTGACGAAAAGAGAGCCGCCATAAACTATCCCAATCTTGCAAGCGACATTGAAACAGGTGTTACTATCCTTATAGACGACGGCCTGCTTGAACTTAAAGTAACAGAAATCGACCGCAAGGAGAGCGGCGACGATATTCGCTGTAAGGTTATCCACGGCGGTATGTTAAAGCCCAACAAAAGCTGTAACTTCCCCGGCATACATCTTTCAATGCCCTATCTCAGCGAGCGTGACAAGAGCGATCTGCTTTTCGGCATAAAGACAGGCTTTGATATAGTTGCGGCAAGCTTTGTGACCCGTGACGAAGATATAATACAGATAAGAAAGCTACTTGACGAGAACGGCGGCAAGGATATAAGCATAATCGCAAAGATTGAAAATCAGGACGGTGTTGACAATATCGACGATATTCTCCGTGTTGCAGACGGTATAATGGTGGCAAGAGGAGATATGGGCGTAGAGATTCCGTTTGTTGAGATACCGAGAATCCAGAAAGAGCTTATCCATAAGGGCTACAACGCAGGCAAGCAGGTAATAACCGCTACCCAGATGCTTGACTCGATGATAAAGAATCCCCGCCCGACAAGAGCGGAAACGACAGACGTTGCAAATGCCATCTATGACGGCACAAGCGCAATTATGCTTTCGGGCGAAACCGCCGCAGGCGCATATCCCATTGATGCGGTAAAAACAATGAAAGCTATTGCTGTAAAGACAGAACAGGATATAGACTACCGCAAGCGTTTCTTCTCAAGAGAAAACGAGGGTGTACCGAACGTTACAAACGCAATAGCGCACGCAACGGTAACAACCTCAATTGACCTCGGCGCAACCGCTATACTTACTGTAACAAAGGGCGGACGCACAGCAAGAACATTATCGAAGTTCCGTCCCACCTGCCCGATAATTGCGGCTACCACAAGTGAAAGAGCACAGCGCCAGCTTAATCTTTCATGGGGAGTTATCCCGATAAAGTCGGAAGAAATGAGCGACAGCGACTCGCTTTTTGACCACGCTGTAACAAGAGCTATGGAAGAAGGACTTTTAAAGGACGGAGATCTTATAGTTATCACCGCAGGACTTCCGCTCGGAGTTTCCGGTACAACGAATATGATGAAGGTGCATATTGTCGGAGATGTTCTGCTTAAAGGCAAGGGTGCGACCGCAAAAGCAGTGACCGCCCCCGTCTGCGTATGCAAGAACGAAGAGGACGCAATAAAGCTCTGCCATTCCGGTGATATTCTTGTTATCCCCAAGACGAGCAATAATATAATGTCTGTTCTGAAGAGTGCGGCAGGAATTGTAGTAGAGGATACAAACCCCGACTGCCATGCAGCTGTTGTAGGTCAGGCTCTTGATATTCCCGTGATTTACGGCGCAGAAAATGCCTCAAACGTTTTAAAGAGCGGTGTCACAGTTACAATTGATGCCGAAAAAGGCCTGATTTGCTCCTCCAACAACTAGTGGCTTGCGGCGGGTCGCCGCTGACAATTCCGACCTTTTTAAAGGTTGGTGCGTTATTAAGGTTAGCAAAACGGTCGGGGATAAACAAAGCAATAAAGTTAAGCGGTCACAGTGCAATGCTGTGACCGCTTTTTGTATTATTATATTTTAACTGTCATCTCTCCTCACCAACCCTTACAAAACCACACTATCCTCTTGCTTTGCACTATCACACTTGCCTCCCCTCGAAAAAGGGGAGGTGGATTGACGGCAAGGCACAAGCCTAAATTTTACAGCGTTTTTATGCGATATATCCGACTTTTATAATTACTAAGTCGGTCTGCCGTCAAGACGGTGGGGATTGAAGTTGATAGAACTTCTATCCCTAAAACTTCTAATCACTCTCAATCACTGCCACCCCTCGCCACACATTAACCTTCCCAAAACCACACTATCACATCCCCTCCACCCTGCACCACCCACAAATTCATAAAATTTCTGAAAACAAGTAAAAATTTTAATCTATTGACAAAATGCAATATAAATGTTACAATCAAAATAATATGTAATCTAAAGCTTTATTTAAGAAAGAGGGATATATTATGAAGAAAAAACATATTGCAATTTCATTGGCTGTCTTAGCGGCAGTTTTGCTTGTCGGCGGTTGTTCCGCAGACGGTGGCAACAGCTCTTCTATAGCTGAAACAACACCTGTTTCTACTACAGAAGCGCCTGAAACAACAACTACAACAGCCCCTAATGAAACAAAGAAGCCTGAAACGACTACTACTGTTACTACAAAGGCTCCTGAGACAACTGTAGTCATAACAACTACAACAAAAGGTCCTGAATGGACTGAAGAAAAGGTTTCTGGTACAAAGTATATATCTGAGACATGTTATAGTCGTAAGAAGGCTGTTATAGGTTCAGATGCTATAAAGCAGTATTTTATGGGTGATTCTGTTAAGGTAACAGCTAAGACAAATACAGGTTATTTTAAACTTGATAATGGTGAATTTATTCATGGAGATTATTTAAGTGATACTAAGGTTGAGCCTCCCAAGCAGATAACTCCTGAAGAATTTGATGCAGCAATGAGTTCTAAGAATGAAGAAACAACAGCTCCTGCAACATCAAATAATACAAATTATGGTAAGACCAATAGTGGTGATGAAATCCTTGGCTATAACGGTAATGGTGAAGCTATTATTGGTTATACTCCTGATGGAATTCCTTATATCGGCGAAGGTAAGGATGAATTTGGTGAATATTGGATTACTGGCTGGGTAGATGGAAAACCTTGTACGCAGTATAAGGAATCAAAGGTAAATTATGGTGGATCAGACCTTGATTTTGAATAATTTTAAAGAAAGGAATTAATAAATTATGATTGTAAAAAAAATTATTTCTGCCATATCATCATTATTTGCTGTTGTTGTACTCTAAATTGATTAATATAAATAACCGGAAAACCCTCATTGTCTAAAAATGACAATGAGGGTTTTTATACTGTAGATAAACCGCCACACTTGTTTTACACTATTCCTCTCTCTTTTCGTAATGCTATCATCTGTATGCACTTATATGCTTTCACATCCAACTATCCCACGCTCTGCACCAACACCCTTGCCTCCCCTTGAAAAAGAGTGAGGTTCTGTTGCTCGGTCAAGCCGAGCCAACTATGGTGGAAATTGTTTCCAATCCGCACCATCAATGAGATTTTCCGCACTATCCCTCTCGCTTTTCGTAGGGTGAGGGTCTGTGTGTGCTTTATTTGTTCCGCATCCTTGCGAAACTTTGGGCACACACGCTAAGGCATCCTTGCCTTGCTTGCCCCTCCCGTTGCATCAATGTTTGCAATTTTCTGAATGTTTTAAAACTATCAAGTATCAAGGATAAATTATAATTTATTTTACATAATAATTCTATTAAATTGTTTTTGATAATTACAATGATATTTCGGGAGGGGCAAGGGTAGATTATAATATCAAGTGCAACACAAAAAAATATGGACATCATACTCACTTTCGTGTAAAATGTAATTACCACAAAACAAAAGACACGGAGGTAGAGTATGAAGTCCTATACACATTTTACACTATCTGAACGAAATTGTCTACAACAATTTTTGTCAGAAGGAAAAGGAGTACGAGAAATTGGAAGGTTGATGGGCAGAAGTGCTTCATCAATAAGCAGAGAAATAAAAAGAAACTGTAAAGATAAAAAGAGGTATAATGCGTGGTGGGCAACGTCACTTTACATATACAGAAGAAAGAAGTGTGTAAGGAAACACGTCATCCGACCGGACACCAAACTTTATATTTACATTCTTGAATGTTTCAAACGCTTTTGGTCGCCTGAAATTATAGCGCATAAGTGCAAACAACAAGGTTTCAGCGTATGTTGTGCATCTATATACCGGGCATTAAAGGAAAACAGGCTTCAAGGTTTGTCAAGGAAAATTGCTCTGCGACGTCACGGAAAAAAGTATATCGGCAATCGCAAGAAATGCAATACAATTCACCCGGTTCACACTATTCACGACAGACCGGAAATTGTAGAAACAAAATCCCGTATAGGCGATTTTGAAGGCAATACGGTTTATGGCGGTATCGGTAAAGGTTGCGCTGTTACTTTTGTTGACCAAAAAAGTAAGCTACTTGTTGGTTCAATAGCAATCAGTAGAGAAAGAAATACAATCAGAAAAGCTATCTCCAGAGCTTTTGAACTTATGGAAGTTCCTATGCCGATTGAAACAATCACGTTGGATAACGGTTCTGAATTTGCTGATTTTCTCAATATCGAAAAAGATTTAGGCACAACAATCTATTTTGCTGATTTGCACTCTCCTTGGCAACGAGGTTTAAACGAAAATACAAATGATCTTTTACGTTTCTTCTATCCTAAGGGCACTGATTTTTTAAGTGTTTCCGAAAAAGAATTCCAAAAAGTTATTCATTTAATTAATAGTCGTCCTCGCAAATGTCTTGGCTATCTTTCCCCTCTCGAATTTTTGTCTAAAAAGTGTTGCACTTGACTTGACAATCTACCAAGCCCCATCCCCTACAAATATTTCAACAATTCATCTCAACCGCACATAAACTGCAAACACTAAACTTTCCTCTTTATGAACGCTTTGCCGGTTTCATAAAATGTAGCTAATTGCCAACACCCTTGCCTCCCTTGTCAAAGGTGAGGTGCTGTCGCCCGAAAAAATTTGGGCGACTACCGGAGGAATTGCTTTGCTACCTCACCATAATTTTTCATTTTTAATTCTTCATTTTTCATTTTTCATTAATCATCTCTCCCCTTGACACTTCCAAAATAATATGGTATTATAATCTTAATTATTCTTTTAAGAAAAATCGCAGTTTTTCGCCGTTTTTTTACACATATTTTAATGTTTTTGCTGACATTTTATAGAATTATTCGGATTTTTTGTGGTTTTTTTAAAACAGAGGTGTGATGATGAGCTTTTATAATTCCTTTGAGGAAATTTTTCAGGAGATGAAAAAGAGACTTACTCTTACTCCTACCGCCATGAAATTGTGGATTGAGCCGTTAAAGCCGCTCAAACTCAATAACAATCACGTTATGCTCTATGTTGAGAGCCAGTTCTCAAAAGACATGACTATGGCTAATTTCAAAACCGTAATGGAAGAAGCGTTCAGCGATCTTTTAGGCTTTGACGTTGAAGTCGAGATTCTTTGCTCTGAGGATCTTACAGTAGAGCAGAAGCTGAAATACGGTATTGAATCCTATGCCGATTCATCACCGAAAGAGCTTCAGAAAGAGCTTGACGATGACGATATTGTAAAGACCCGCCTTAAGAACAGTGAGCTTGCAAGCAATTATCAGCATACCTTTGACACTTTTATAGTAGGCGATAACAATAAGCTTGCATATGCAGCCTGCAAGGCAGTAGTACAGGAGCCCAGCACTCGCTATAACCCTCTTTATATCTACAGTGAGCCGGGACTCGGAAAAACACACCTTCTTTCCGCCGTTAAAAGCGAAATGGAAAAGCTCCACCCCGATATGAATATCATATATACCACAGCCGACACCTTCACAGATGACTATGTAAGCAATCTGCGTACAAAGAGCAATCTTGAAGCGTTCAAGCAGAAGTACCGCAGCTGCGACCTGCTTCTTATAGATGATATTCAGTTTATGGCAAATAAAAGCGAAACTCAGCAGGAGCTGTTCCACACCTTCAACAGCCTCTATAATCAGAACAAGCAGATCATATTCACCTCGGATAGACCGCCCAAAGAGCTGAACGGTATCGAACAGAGATTGATAAGCCGTTTCGAGCAGGGCTTGCTTGCGGACATCGCACCGCCGGAATATGAAACAAGAATTGCAATAATCAAGCGTAAGGCTGAGCTTTACGGAATGAATCTTCCCGACAGCATTGTGGATTTTCTTGCGGACAAGCTCAAGACAAACATAAGACAGCTTGAAGGAGCAATTACCAAGATAAATGCACTGACGCTTGTTACAGGCTCTACGCCCACGCTCAATATGGCTCAGCAGGTAGTCCGTGATATACAGTCAAACCACGAGCCTATTCCGCTGACAGTAGAAAAGATAATTGCCGAGGTCGGAAAGATATACAGCGTTACCCCCGAGGATATGCGTTCTCAGAAACGTTCTTCGCAGATAAGCACCGCAAGACAGGTAGCTATCTATGTGGTAAACAGAATCACCGGACTTTCCTATTCAAATATAGGAGTAGAATTCGGCAACAGAGATCATTCCACAATTGTTTATGCTATAAATAAAGTAAAATCCACCATTAAAAAGGACCCGACATTCAAAGGTATGGTGGACGATATGATAAAAAATCTCGGTAACAATGCGTGAAGTGATTTTTAATATTGACAGTAATATTTAAATGTGACGGAGCTTAAAAACCGTTGATTTAATCAAAAATTTCACCGCCTTCACCCCTGCGGTGATTTTTTACACAATAAAAATCATTCAACAAGTTGTTAGTTTTAAACGGTGAAAGCGAGTTTAAAGTGTTAAATGTTGAAAGCCTGTTAAAACTGTTGAAAACTTATAACAATCTTTCAAACATTACCTGTCCGACATTCAACAAACGTAAAAATGTCCTGAACATAGGTTTTATCGGCAATCACCGAACATTCAACACATTAAACGCCCCCCACCGCCACCACCAAAATTAATAATATTATTTAATTTATTTATCGCCTGCGGCGATAGCTTCGCTGATAATCTTCAGTGTTAAAAATCTGAAGGTCGGCGAGATAAACAAAACGTTGATTTTGTTTTAATTTCCTATACGAAAGTAAAGTGCGTATCACGCTATGATAAGAAAGGATACCGTATGATAAAATTCAGTGTACAGAAAAATGACATCTTAGATGCTCTGACCACAACAGCCAAGGCAGCCTCGACAAAATCAGTCATATCGGCTCTTGAAGGAATTCATCTGAGCCTTACGGGAAATCAGCTTACAGTTACCGGTTACGATCTGGAGCTGGGTATTAAATCCACTATTGATGTAGAAGGAGAATCTGACGGAGTTCTTGTACTTAATTCACGTCTTATCTGTGATATAGTAAGAAAGATGCCCAGCGGAATTATCCGTTTTGACGAATACGAGCCGCTTAAGCTAAATCTTATGTGCGAGGATATCACCTATTCTATAATGGGTATCAACAGTGAAGAATATCCCGTACTTCCCGAGCTTTCAAGAGGAGAGAGCTTTGAAATAAGCGAGCCTCTTTTAAAAAGCGTAATAGGACAGACTCTTTATGCCGTTGCCACTATTGACACAAAGCCCGTTCTTATGGGATCAAAATTCGAGATCAAGAATAATGAGCTTAATGTAATATCCGTTGACGGTATAAGAATAGCTATAAGGAAAGAAAGCCTTTTACACGAAGATTTCGACTTTGTAGTACCGGCTAAGACCTTATCCGAGCTTTTGCGACTGCTCAGCGATGATGAAAGCAAGATAGCGACCGTTTCGGTAGACAGAAATCAGGGTATATTCAGCATAGATAAATATACCGTTTTCTCACGTCTGCTTGAAGGCGATTTCTTCGATTATACAAAGATAATAGGAATGCCTTCAAATATCGAGGCTGTAGTAAACGTAAGAGAGCTTATAGAATGTGTTGACAGAACACTTCTGCTTCTTAATGATAAGATAAAATCACCTGTTGACTTCACATTCAGCGACAATACGCTTAGAGTATTCTGTGAAACCGCTATAGGAAAGCTGGATCAGAAGATAAAGTGTGATTACAGCGGCGAGGAGTTCAGAATCTCGTTCAACAGCAGATATATACTTGACGCTCTGAAGAATACTTATTGCGATAAGGTAAAATTCCTGTTCGTACAGAATACGGCGCTTAAAATAGTTCCGCTTGAGGGCGACAGCTTCACATTTATTGTAAGCCCTGTAAGACGCCGATAATATGTCTGTCTTTAAAAAACAGCGGAAGTGGATCTATATTGCCTTTGTGATAATTACCGTTATCATAATCGCAATTATTATAATCCCGAAGCTGACAGGCAATTTTCTTATAGGCTCGTGGGAAACCTCCGACGGTCTGAGAAGATATACGTTTGACGAAAATACACTTACCGTAAGTTCTAAAATCAATTCTTACAGTAAGCTATACGGATATTCATATAAAAATAATACATTGGCATTACAAGACAGCGGTAATACTAAATATTATACTGTTACTATAAAAGGCAGTGAGATAGTAATATCTTCAGCCGACAGCGACAGCCCCGAAATACTTCACAGGGTGGAATGATTATGGATAAAACTGTAAATAATAATAATATCGCAAACCCGACAATTGATGATTTAAACGCAGAAAAACCGGCTGAAAATACCGATAATTCTACAAAAAACATCAACATGGAGTCTATAAGATGCGACAATAATTCTGCGGTTTTTCAGCAGAATGAACAGAAAAGCGACTTTGATATTGTGGATTTTATTATAAGCCACAGTGACGGACGCTCGGTTCGCAAAAAAAGCAAGCTGCCAAGAATATTACTCTGTGTAATATTGGGAGTGCTGATTATCGGAATCTGCGTGCTGTCTGCTATATGGTCGGTTTCTTCCAAACAGAACCGTCTGTTCGGCACATGGTCTGCCTCCGGCGGTGTTACAATGACCATCAATGATAAAAACATAACGATAAACGGCAAAACAAGCGAATATATAATCGAAGAAAAGAACGTCATAGCAATCAAGATGAACAACGAATATTATAAGATCATCTATAAGCTGGACGGCGACAGTCTTACGCTCACAATTCCCGATGAAAGCGGAGTTTCGGAGCTTAAATATACCAGAAAGAGTGATTAAAATGTGTATAAATGTAAATGTTAAACCTCCTTTTATAAAGCTGGAACAGTTTCTTAAGTTCAGCGGAGCCTGTGAAACAGGCGGAGAAGCCAAAAATGCCATTCAGGGCGGATATGTTCATGTAAACGGTGAAATATGTACAATGCGTGGCAAGAAGATAGCAGACGGTGATATTGTAGAGCTTGACGAACAGCAGTATAAGTGCTGTATGAGATAACGACAAAATGAGATAAAATGCAGATAAAACGACTTTATGTAAAGAATTTCAGGAATATAAGGGAGCAGGAATTTTGCTTTCACGAGAATGTAAACGTCCTTTGCGGAAACAACGCACAGGGCAAGACTAATCTCTGTGAGGCTATTTCTCTTTGTATGGGACCGTCATTCCGTACCTCAAGGCAAAGCTCTTATATTCCTTTTTCTTTGGATAATTCAAAGGAAAAGTGCGTTATCAAAATGTGGTTTACCACTTCATTTAATACAGATAGTGAAAATCTGATAGAATTTACTATTTGTAATAATAAAAAAGAGATAAAATACAACGGGCTTGCTATAAAATCTGCTTTAGAGTTATACGGCGTGTTAAAATATGTGGTTTTTATACCGGAACACTTAAATCTCATCAAGGGTGTACCTGAATGCAGACGTGAATATCTCGACAGCGTAGCTATGATGCAGACTCCCGTACATTTAAAAAAGCTGTCACGATATAACAAAGCGTTAAAAAATAAAAATAATTTACTGTTTGGAATAAATTTTGGTGATGATTTATCTGTGATAAGACCGCAGATAGAGAGCTGGAACAGCGTTTTAGCGGCTGAGGGGCTTAATGTCACCTACGGCAGACTCAAGTATTTCTCACTGCTTGAAACGATAGCTTCACAGCTTTATAATGAGCTTTCCGGCGGAGAAAATCTCACGCTTAAGTATTATTCAAGCATATTTGACAGCACTGAACTTAAATGTGATGAGATAAACGGTCTTTATAACGAATATCTGGAGCGGCTCAACAACAGCTTTCAGCGTGAGCTGAAGATGCGTTATACGGTGCTTGGCGTACATCGTGACGATATGAATCTTTATATTGACAATAACGATGTAAAGGAGTTCGGAAGTCAGGGACAGCAGAGAAGCACCGCTCTTGCGTTAAAACTTGCCGAAGCGGAAATAATCAGACAAAAGGACGAAACCCCGATAATGATACTTGACGATGTTTTAAGCGAGCTTGACGCAGGCAGACAGCGTTTTGTACTCAATCATATCATTAATTCACAGGTTTTTATTACTTGTTGTAATATAAATGACGTTAAAGAATTAAAAAACGGAAAAGTCTGGAAAGTAGAAAACGGCATTTTCACGGAGGAATGATATATATGTATATTCATATCGGTGGCGATATAACCTTACCGTCAGATAAAATAATAGGCATATTTGACATTGAAAAGACCTCTGTAAACAAAGACGTAAACGACTATCTTATGAAATTGCAGAAGCAAGGCAGAATCTATTATGTTTCCTACGATATGCCGAAGAGCTTTATTGTCACAAAGGACTATGTATATATCTCAAACGTGTCGGTTTTTACGCTGAAAAGGCGGTTCGCAGATAATGAAATAAGGTCGGAAATATAAAAAGGGGCAGATTTTGTATCAGCTCCTTTTTAGCTTTGTTATCGTATTTTCAGCAATGCGGAATCGGTATTTACAATCTGTTATATCATTATATGTTTTAACTGCCTGTAAAGTTTTTTATGTTCGGCATTCGATAAAGCACAGCTGTTACAGCAGTAATTCAGTGGCGGAAAGTTTAATATCCGAACAGCGTTGAAATGCCGTTTTTAAAAGCGTTTATGAGTGATTCAAGTTGACTTTGAAGCTGAAATGTGATATAATTATATATAGTATCGTGAGAAATTGCGGAAATGATGAAAGGAAAGAGCATGGCAGAAGAAATTCTTGATAAAAACGTCAATACCGTAGAGGTTGACGAGCCTGAAATCGACGGCGAAATAAAGGATATAGAGGATAATACACAGGTTGAACACGCTTACGGTGCAGATGATATTCAGATACTTGAAGGTCTTGAAGCGGTAAGAAAAAGACCGGGTATGTATATCGGCTCTACAGGTGAAAGCGGTCTGCATCACCTTGTATACGAGATAGTGGACAATGCCATAGACGAAGCCCTTGCAGGCTATTGTACCGAAATAAACGTTAAGATACTTCCCGGAGATGTTATTGAAGTAACCGATAACGGACGTGGTATACCTACAGGCATTCATCCTAAGGAAAAGATAAGTGCGGCTACTGTCGTATATACGATACTTCACGCAGGCGGTAAGTTCGGCGGAGGCGGATATAAGGTTTCCGGCGGTCTGCACGGCGTAGGTGCGTCTGTTGTAAATGCACTTTCAGAATGGCTTGAACTTACTGTATATGACGGTAAGGAGATACATTTCCAGCGTTTTGAAAACGGTGGTCATTACAAGGAGCAGATGAAGGTTATCGGCACAACCGATAAGACAGGTACACAAGTACGCTTTAAGCCCGACTCGACTATATTCCACAGCACAGAGTTCAAATATGATATACTGCTTGACAGACTCAGAGAACAGGCTTTTCTGAATGCCGGACTTAAAATCGTTTTAAGTGACCTCAGAGATGAGGACAAGCCTAAGCAGGAGGTCCTTCAGTACGAGGGCGGTATTATAAGCTATGTAGAATGGCTGCAGAAGAAAAGAGGAGCAGAAGCGCTTCATCCCGATGTTGTATATATTGAGGGACTTCTTGATAATATATCCGTTGAGATTGCATTCCAGTACAACACAGACTTCAACAGTGAAACATTCAGATCGTTTGCTAATAATATTCATACGGTTGACGGCGGTACGCACGAGATTGCATTCAAAAATGCACTGAACAAAGTCATAAACGACTTTGTAAAGCAATATAAGGAACAGCAGGCTAATAACAATAAGAAGTCCAAGAAGAAGCAGGACGAGGTCAAGGAGTTTGTTCCGCTGAGCGGTGAAGCTATAAGAGAGGCTATAAATGCGGTCATCTCCGTAAAGCTCCCCGAATGTGAATTTGAAGGACAGACAAAGGGCAAGCTCGGTAATCCTGAGGTTCGTCCCGTTGTTTATAAAATAACTGTAGAGAAGCTGACATATTACTTTGAGGAGCATCCCGATACAATAGCTACGATAGCTCAGAAATGTATCAATGCTCAGGCTGCAAGAGATGCGGCTAAGAAGGCTATGGAGGCAAAGAGAAAGTCTGTTACGGACGGTGCAAGTCTGCCCGGAAAGCTGGCTGACTGCTCGGATACCGATCCCGAAAAGACAGAAGTATATATCGTCGAGGGAGATTCTGCGGGCGGTTCTGCAAAGCAGGGACGTGACAGACGTTTCCAGGCTATACTTCCTCTCTGGGGCAAGATGCTGAACGTTGAGAAGGCAAGAGCAGACAAGGTTTATAACAATGATAAGCTGCAGCCTGTCGTAAAGGCACTCGGTACCGGTATAGGAGAAGATTTTGATATAACAAAGCTCAGATACGGCAGAGTAGTTGTAATGGCCGATGCCGATGTCGACGGCTCACATATCAGAACACTTCTGCTGACATTCTTCTTCCGCTTTATGCGTCCTCTGATAGAAGAAGGTCATGTTTATCTTGCTCAGCCTCCGCTGTTCAAGGTGTTCAGAGGTAAAAAGGTAAGATATGCGTTCAGCGACGAGGAGAGAGATGCCTATATTGCTGAGCTTGCAGGCGAAAGCAACGCAAAGGTTGACGTTCAGCGTTATAAAGGTCTTGGTGAGATGGATCCCGAACAGTTATGGGAAACGACAATGGACCCTGCCGCAAGAACAATGATAAAGGTTAATCTTGAGGATGCCGCAAAGGCTGACGAGATATTCTCGATACTTATGGGCGACAAGGTTGAACCCAGACGTGAATTTATAGAGCAGAATGCAAGATACGCAAAGGATCTTGATATATAATTGTTTTTATTCGGGCGAGGAAAAATAAAATCCGTGAATGCTTAAGGGTGTTACTATGAATGATGAAATTTTAAATAATAACGAGGAGCAGCCCGATGAAAAGGAGCTGTTAAGACAGCGCAGGGAAGAACAGATAGAGCGTGTCAAGGCTCAGTATGAAACCGATGTAAAGGAAAAGGCTGAAGCTAAAGTAAGAATGGAAAAGGAGCAGGAGCTTGAAAAGGAGCTTGCACCGTTTATCACCGTCAGAAAAGGTCTTATAGCCTTATGCGGTCTTATGTGGTTTTTTGCGGCATTCTGCCTGCTTACCGGCACACTTGAAATGAAAATATTCCTGCCTATGTGTATGTTTGCACTTGCGGCTCTTGCGGGTGTTAATGTACCGATATTTGTAAAGAAAAAGAAAATATTTGACGGCATTATAGCCGGAATATGTACCGTGATCTGTTTTGTTACAGGTGTGATTATATTGATGTTCGGATAAAACGAAAGGAAAATATGGAAGAATTACTGTTAAAAATTAAATACAGCATGACGCTTGACGAGATAGGCGAGGGATTCAAGCTGTTTCAGAAGAAATATCAGTTTAAGAAATCGCTGGTTTTCACGCTTGTTTATCTTATAGCGCTGGGACTTGGCATTGATTTTCTGATTAGAGATCATACCGGTATCTACGGCTATATTCTGGTCGGTCTGTCGCTCGGTATGATATTCTATACCTGGTACAAGCCTGTGCTTATAAGAAAAAAGCTGATTGCGACTATAAGCTCACTTGCCGAAGAAACATATACGGCTGAGTTTTACCGTGACAGGATACAGATAACGACCGTAATAGAAGAACCGGTTATAGCGGAAAATGAAACCGAAACGGAAGAAGAAACCGATTCTCCCGCAAAGGACGAACCTCACGAGGAGGAAGAGCAGGAAGAAGTAGTTACAAATCTTTATTTTGGCTCTGATTATTTAGACGCTATGGAAAATGAGCAGATGTTTTTACTGTTTGTAAACAGACAGAATATTTATATTTTCTCAAAGAAATGTCTTTCCAAAGAAGAACAGAACAAGCTGAGAGAAATATTTACCGAAAAATCAATACTCTGATTGATATAAAAGAATCGGAAAGGAAATCGGAATGGAAAAAGACGTTAAAGAATTCAGCACAGCCACTGAAAAGCTGATACAGGTAGACATAGAAAAGGAAATGCGTGAGAGCTTTCTTCAGTATTCTATGGCGGTGCTGGTATCAAGAGCTTTACCTGATGTAAGGGACGGCATGAAGCCTGTACACAGAAGAATCATATACACGATGAACGAGGCTGACAATACATCAAGCAAGCCGTACAGAAAATGTGCCTATACGGTAGGTGAGGTTCTCGGTAAATATCACCCTCACGGTGACGCATCGGTATATGACGCACTGGTAAGACTTGCACAGGATTTCTCGATGAGATATCCTCTTATCGACGGTCACGGAAACTTCGGTTCGGTAGACGGCGACCCGCCTGCCGCTTACCGTTATACAGAAGCGAGAATGGCAAAGATAGCATCCGAGCTTCTGAAGGATATAAAGAAGGATACTATCGACTGGGGAAAGAACTACGATGATAAGCTGGACGAGCCTACAGTTCTTCCGGTAAAATTTCCGAATCTTCTTGTAAACGGTTCTGTAGGTATAGCTGTAGGTATGGCTACAAATATACCTCCTCATAACCTTAACGAAGTATGTGACGCTATAGTTGCACGAATGGATAATCCTGAATGCGGCATAGAAGAAATACTTCAGTATATTAAGGGACCCGACTTTCCTACCGGCGGTATAATCATGGGATACAGCGGAATACGCTCCGCATATTATACAGGTCGTGGTAAGATCACCTTAAGAGGTAAAGCAGAAATAGTTGAAGAAGGTAACCATTCAAGAATCATCGTTACCGAGATTCCTTATATGGTAAACAAATCAAAGCTGCTTGAAACTACCGGACAGCTTATGCGTGACAAGCGTATCGAAGGCATTTCAAATCTTCGTGATGAGAGTGACAAGGACGGTATGCGTATTGTCTATGAGCTTAAGAGAGATGTAAATGCGCAGGTGGTTCTTAATAAGCTGTATTCATTCACACAGCTGCAGGATACTGTCGGCGTTATTATGATTGCACTTGTAAACGGCGAGCCTAAGCAGCTGACACTTCTTGAGATACTGGATAACTATATAGCGTTCCAGAAGCAGATAATTACAAGAAGAACAGCATTTGATCTTAAGAAAGCAAGAGAAAGAGCACATATTTTACAGGGCTTCCTGCTTGCTATTGATAATATTGACGAGGTTATTTCCATCCTGCGTTCAAGTAAGTCTGTACAGGAAGGTAAAGAGCGTCTGATGGAGCGATTCAAGGAAGACGATCTTGCTAAGTTGTTACAGAGGGCAATGGGAGAGAACTATAAGGATGTTCATTTTGAACACGAGATAGGACTTTCCGAAGAACAGGCGGACGCTATTGTTCAGATGAGATTAGGACAGCTGACAGGACTTGAACGTGACAAGGTTATTTCCGAACTTGCCGAAATTATGGAGAAGATAAATGACTTCCTTGATATACTTTCAAGCGATGAGAGAGTAAAAGAAATAATCAAGGAAGAGATCACAGCTATCAAGGAAAAATACGGCGATGAGAGAAGAACCGCCATTGAGCCGGTAAGCGGAGAAGTGGATATAGAGGACCTTATCCCCGAAGAAGAATGTGTACTTACCTATACTAATATCGGATATATCAAGCGTCAGCCTGTAGATGTATATAATCTGCAGAAGCGTGGCGGTAAGGGCGTATCGGGTATGAAGCAGAGAGAAGAGGACTTCGTTGAGGATATGTTCATAAGCTCTACGCACGACAATATTTTATTTATTACAAATTATGGTAATATGTATAAATTGAAGTGCTATGAAGTACCTGAGGGTTCCAAGCAGAGCAGAGGCACAAACATAGTAAATCTGTTACAGCTTGACGAAGGTGAACGTATTGCGGCAATGATGAAAACAAGTGATTTTGCCGAGAACAAGTATTTCATCTGTGTTACCAAGTACGGAAAAATCAAGAGAACGCCGCTTTATGATTTCAGAAACGTGAGAAAGAACGGTCTGAGAGCGATTACGCTTGCAGAGGGCGATGAAATAGCAGCCGCACATCTTACTGAGGGCGACAGCTCGATTATAGTTGCTACACATCTTGGTATGGCAATACATTTCAGTGAAGATAAAATAAGAAGTATGGGAAGACTTGCCGCAGGTGTAAGAGCAATAAAACTGCGTGAGGACGACTATATTGTTGGTGCTGCCAAGGTATACAGTGATGATATGAGAATACTTACCGTAACCGACAAGGGATACGGCAGGCTCAGTGCACTGAGTGATTACCGTATGCAAAACAGAGGCGGTAACGGTCTTAAGAACTACAAGATAAGAGATGACAGAGGATATGTCTGCGGTATACGTTCTATACAGGCTGACGATGATGTTATACTTATCAGCACTGACGGTGTTATTATCCGTATCCGTGCAAACGATCTCAGAGTGATGAGAAGAACCGGTTTAGGCGTAAGAGTTATGAAGTTGTCTGATGAGGACAGAGTTGTAACATTTACAAGAACCGAGCATGATGAAACTGCGGATATTGAAGAAGTAGAGCAGGCAAGTGATGAAGAGATAGCTGCGGCTGAAGCAGAGGCAGAAGCTGAAGTTATTGAGGACGAGCCTGAAACAAACGAAGAAGAATAAGTATATCAGCCTGTCGGCAGAAATTCTGTGACAGGCTGATTTTCTGAAAAAATACCTATTGTTCCACATAGAACATTTTTATGATCGGGGTTATTTATGTACGAACTTGATTATTATGACGTTATAGTTGTAGGTGCAGGTCATGCCGGTTGTGAGGCGGCTCTCGCCGCCGCAAGACTTGGATGTAAGACTGCCGTTTTTACTTTAAGTCTTGATGCTATTGCAAATATGCCTTGTAATCCGTGTATTGGAGGTTCTGCCAAAGGTCAACTTGTAAGAGAGCTTGACTCGCTCGGTGGTGAAATGGGAAGAGCCGCAGACGCTACTTTTATTCAGTCAAGAATGCTCAATAAAGGTAAAGGTCCTGCCGTTCATTCTCTCAGAGTACAAAGCGACAGGGTAAAGTATCATACTTTTATGAAGTCGGTGCTTGAGCATACCGAAAATCTTGATATAAAACAGGCTGAGGTTACAGAAGTGTGTGCCGAAAACGGAAAAATTACCGGTATAAAAACAAGGCTTGGTGCTTTCTATCCTGCCGGCTGTGTCATCATCACCACAGGAACTTATCTCGGCGGTAAGATTCATATCGGTGAGCTGAATTATCAGAGCGGACCGGATAACGTATCTGCGGCTTTACAGCTGACAGAGAGCCTTAGAAATCTCGGTCTTTCTATGAGAAGATTCAAGACCGGTACTCCTGCCAGAGTTCATAAAAGGTCTATAGACTTTTCTGTGATGGAAGAACAGGACGGAGATGAATATATTACTCCGTTCTGCTTTGACAACACATTCAAGCTTGAAAATAAAGTTAAGTGCTACGTTACTTATACTAATGCCGAAACACATAGAATTATACTCGATAATCTCGACAGGTCGCCTCTTTACGCAGGAAGAATAAAGGGTGTAGGTCCGAGATATTGTCCAAGCATCGAAGATAAGATTGTAAGATTTTCTGATAAGCCAAGACATCAGCTTTTTGTTGAACCGATGGGTCTTGATACTGATGAATATTATCTTCAGGGAATGTCAAGTTCACTGCCGGAAGATGTACAGATAAAGTTTTTAAGAACTATCAAAGGTCTTGAACACGTTGAGATTATGCGACCGGCTTATGCTATTGAGTATGACTGCTGTGATCCGCTTGAATTATATCCTACTCTCGAATTCAAAAAAAATCTCCGGATTATTCGGTGCAGGTCAGTTCAACTGCACAAGCGGATATGAGGAAGCCGCCGCACAGGGCGTAATTGCCGGTATGAATGCGGCAATGAAGATAAAAGGCAGAGAACAGTATATACCTGACAGAACGACTTCTTTTATCGGTACGCTTATAGACGATCTTGTTACAAAGGGTTGCGTTGAGCCGTACAGAATGATGACCAGCAGAAGTGAGTACAGGCTTCTATTGCGGCAGGACAATGCTAATGACAGACTTGTGCCGATAGGACACAAATTCGGTCTTATATCGGACGAGCGCTATCAGAGATTTTTAGAGCGGAAGAATATACTTGATAATGAAACCAGCAGAATAAAGAAAGCTACTATCTATCCTTGCGAGGAGCTTAATAAAATGCTTGAAAGTAAAGGTACATCGCCTATTACGCAGGGAGTCAAGTTTATAGAACTTTTAAAACGTCCTCAGATTGATTACAGAGATCTGGCTCAGTTTGATGAGAATGCACCTGAGCTTGAACACGATATAATAGATAAGCTTGAAATTAATATTAAGTATGAAGGTTATATCAAAACCCAGACCGAAAAAATCGAACAGATGAAACGTCTTGAGGAAAAACAGCTTCCTACTGATATTGATTATAAGACTATATCGGGCTTAAGACTTGAGGCACAGGAAAAGCTGAATAAATACAGACCGCTGAATATAGGTCAGGCAGGAAGAATTTCGGGTGTCAATCCTGCCGATGTATCTGTACTTCTGATATGGCTTTCAGGGAGAAAACATGGAGAGAATTGAATTTATAATCAGTGAATTTAAAAAATGCAATATCGAATTATCGCAGGATAAAGCCGATAAGCTGTTAAAGCTGTATGAATTTCTTGTTGAGTACAATCAGAATGTCAATCTGACAGCTATAACCGACTTTGAAGAAGTAGTGGTGAAGCATTTTATAGACAGCGTGTTGCCGTTCAGTATGATTGACATTAAAGAAAACAGCAGTTTTATTGATGTAGGTACAGGAGCGGGATTCCCGTCCATTCCGCTTATGATAGTAAGACCGGATCTTAAAGGCACACTGCTTGAAGCACTGAATAAGAGATGTGTATTTCTTGAGAAAGCGTGCGATCTTACCGGAGTTGATGCGAAGGTGATTCACGGCAGAGCAGAGGACTACACAAAAGAAAAGCGTGAAGCGTTTGATTTTGCAACGGCAAGGGCTGTTGCGGCTATGCCGGTACTTTGTGAGTATTGTATTCCTTATGTAAAAACGGGCGGCAGGTTCATTGCTCTTAAATCTGTAAATGAGGATGAAACCCGGTGCGAAAAAGCAGTCAACGTGCTTGGAGGAAAGATAGCGGAGATAAAAGACTATACAATAACAAATGGCGACAACAGACGACTATTTATTATAGATAAAGTAAGTCAGACTCCGACAAAATATCCGAGAAATCCTTCGATGATTAAGAAGAAACCGCTTTAATAAAGTGAAAATATTAAGCATTCCGTCGTTTTTAGCAGATAAACGGCGGATTTTTTTTATTGCCCGAGTTATAAGTTTGATATAAAATTAGGTTGGGGGTGAAATAATGGGGTTATTTACTAAGGATAAGAAAATTACGGGACAAGTTATTACAGTGAATGTCAGAGAAATAGACTTGAACCCGAATCAGCCGAGAAAGTATTTTGATAAAGTAGAATTAGAAAGCCTTGAGTTAAGCATAAAAGAGAACGGTCTGTTACAGCCGCTTACAGTGAGAAAAAAATCTGACGGCAGATATGAACTTATAGCGGGCGAAAGGCGGCTAAGGGCGTGCATACTCGCCGGCATAAATGAGGTCAGGGTAATTGTTGAGGACAGAAATGAAGAAGAATCTTCTGTGCTTGCAATAATAGAAAACATACAAAGGTGCGATCTTAATTGCATAGAGGAAGCTGTTGCAATGCAAAGGCTTATGAATCATTACGGGTATACTCAGGAAGAGCTGGCAAGAAAACTCGGAAAAGCGCAGAGTACGATAGCAAATAAGATAAGGCTTCTGAAGTTATCCGACAAGCTGTTAGCAAAAGCATTGGAGCACGGTTTGTGTGAGCGGCAGCTAAGAGCATTGATAAGATTACCTGAGGAACAGCGGGAAAAGGCGGAGGAACATATATATAGGTATGGACTGAATGTAAGTGAAACAGAAAAATACATAGACAAATTGCTTGTAAAGAAGAGAAAGGCAGATAAGCCAAAATGGACATTTACTGCCAAGCGTCTGTATATAAACAACATCAACAGAACACTTGAAACAATGAAAAAATCGGGGATTGAGTTTATTTCCGAGAAACACGAGGAAAACGGTTATCTTGAGTATATAATCCGAATTCCTCACGATTGATGTTCATAATGAAGAACGTTCATAAAAATGTTCCATGTGGAACAATTGTGAACGTTTTTTTGTAAAAAGGCTTTATTTTTCTCCCATAGTGTGATATAATGTTATAAGTAACGTTTGAAGGAGGTACTATGGGAGTAATTATTTCTATCGTAAACCAGAAAGGCGGAGTCGGCAAGACAACATCGGCCGTAAATATCAGTGCAGCTCTCGGCGCAAAAGGAAAAAAAGTGCTTTTGGTAGACTTTGATCCGCAAGGAAATGCAACCTCCGGCTACGGAATCTCAAAGAAAAATCTTAAAACAACCTCTTACGATGTCGTAATGTCCAATGTGCGTCCGCAGGAAGCTGTTCTCGCTACAAATTGTAAAAATGTAAGCCTTATACCTGCAAACGCTCAGCTTGCAGAGGCTGAAATGCATCTGTTGCAGATTGAACAGAGAAATCATCAGCTTAAAAAAGCTCTGATACAGCTTAAGGATGATTATGATATTATAATCGTTGACTGCCTGCCGTCACTCGGTATACTGGCAATAAACGCCCTCATTGCAAGCGATAAATTTATTGTGCCAATGCAGTGCGAACATTATAGCCTTGAGGGTCTGGCACAGCTGCTTTCAACGGTGAAAAAGGTTAAAAAAACCTCCAACAAGAATCTCTCCCTTATGGGAATAGTATTCACTATGCTGGATAAGCGTCTGTTGCAATCAAATGAAATTATGAGGGATATTAAAAGAAACTTTCCTCCGTCATCTATATTCAATACGGTTATACCGAGAAATGTGCGTATCTCCGAAGCACCAAGCCACGGTATGCCCGTTATATATTATGATAAAAGCTCAAAAGGCGCAGAAAGCTATATGAAGCTCGCCGGTGAGATAATAAAGAAACTGAATGATTAAGGAGGGTGTATGGCAAAACGTGGTGTTTTAAATCAAAGGTTTAACAGTATTTTTGATGATAACAGCTTCGATGAAGACGATGAAGGCGTAAGCACACTTAAACTTACCGATATCGAGCCTAATAAATCTCAGCCAAGAAAAAATTTCGATATAACCGCTCTCAATACACTGGCTGACTCGATAAGACAGAACGGCGTCATTCAGCCTCTGCTTGTGCGCTCAATGCCCGACGGCACTTATCAGATAGTGGCAGGTGAGCGACGATGGCGTGCCGCAAAAATGGCAGGCCTTACAGAAGTACCCGTTCTTGTCAAGGAGCTTACCGACCTTCAGGCTCAGCAGATTGCCCTCATCGAAAATCTGCAACGTGAAAATCTGAATCCTATCGAAGAAGCAAACGGTTACAAAGAACTTATGGATAAGTTCGGTATGACGCAGGAGGAAGTCGCCAGAGTAGTAGGAAAGGCAAGATCGTCTATAGCAAACTCTCTGCGACTGCTTAATCTGCCTCCTATAATAGCCGAGATGGTTTCAAATAACGAGCTTTCAACAGGTCACTGCAAGGTCCTTCTGGGAGTGAGTGAAACCAAGGATATGGTCGAGCTTGCTCATAAAGCGGCAGGTAAGGACGTTTCAGTGCGTGAAATGGAACGTATGGTAAAGGCTCTTGATAAAAAAGAAAAGCCCGAAAAGAAAAAGGATACATTCTATACGGAGGCAGAAATAAGTCTTGCCAAGGCACTTGAAACTAACGTAAGTATAATACCCGGCAAGAAAAAAAGCACAATTCAGATAGAATTCTATAGCGATGAAGATCTGACCGATATTGTAAATCGGCTTGCAAACAGTAAATAATTTTAAAAGAAAGGCATATCAAATGATAGACATTAAGTTTTTAAGAGAAAATCCCGAGGCTGTAAAGGAAAATATCAAAAAGAAGTTTCAGGATGAAAAAATCGTACTCGTTAACGAGGTTATCGAGCTTGATAAAGAATTAAGAGCCGCTCAGCTGAAGGCTGATAATCTGCGTGGCGACAGAAATAAGCTGTCAAAGCAGATCGGCGGACTTATGGCACAGGGCAAAAAGGACGAGGCTGAGCAGATAAAGGCTCAGGTAAAGCAGTTCTCTGATGAGCTTGAAGAGCTTGAGAAGAAGGAAGAAGAGCTGGGCGAAGAAGTTAAGAAAAGAATGATGATAATCCCCAATATCATCGATCCTTCTGTTCCGATAGGTAAGGATGACAGCGAAAACGTTGAAATAAAGAGATATGGAGAGCCGGTAGTACCCGACTTTGAAGTTCCTTATCATTCCGAGATAATGGAAAGATTCAACGGTATCGATCTTGACAGCGCAAGAAGAGTAGCAGGAAACGGCTTCTATTATCTTATGGGAGATATAGCACGCCTTCATTCCGCAGTTTTAGCTTATGCCCGTGACTTTATGATTGACAGAGGATTTACCTACTGTATTCCTCCTTATATGATTCGCAGTAACGTTGTTACAGGCGTTATGTCGTTTGCCGAGATGGATGCAATGATGTACAAGATTGAAGGCGAAGATCTCTATCTTATCGGTACCAGCGAACATTCTATGATAGGTAAGTTCATAGATACAATAAACGAGGAGGAAAAGCTCCCCTATACTCTTACAAGCTACTCACCCTGCTTCCGTAAGGAAGGGCGCTCACGGCATAGAAGAAAGAGGCGTTTACAGAATACACCAGTTTGAAAAGCAGGAAATGATAGTTGTCTGCAAGCCCGAAGACAGTGCTATGTGGTTTGATAAGCTGTGGCAGAATACAGTTGACCTGTTCAGATCGATGGATATTCCCGTAAGAACCATTGAGTGCTGCTCAGGCGACCTTGCCGACCTTAAGGTCAAGTCTTACGACGTTGAAGCGTGGTCACCCAGACAGAAGAAGTATTTTGAAGTGGGCAGCTGTTCAAACTTAGGCGATGCACAGGCTCGCCGTCTTAAGATAAGAGTAAAGAGCAAGGATAAGGGAAACTACTTTGCACATACACTCAACAACACCGTTGTTGCTCCCCCCAGAATGCTTATTGCGTTCCTTGAAAATAACCTTTGCGCTGACGGCAGCGTAAAGATACCCGAGGTTCTCAGAAAGTATATGGGCGGTATCGACAGAATAGTTCCCAAGGATAACAAGTAAGCTACAGAGCCACTGATACTCAGGTATTTGTGGCTCGTTTTGTTAACAGAAAGGTCATTATGGATAGCAGAAAGTATACCGTTGAATATATTCCTGAATTTGCCGACTGCGATAAAAAGTACGACATAAAACCGCAGGTGCTTCTTGCGTGGTGCGCCGAGCTTGCCGGAAATCATCTTCGCAGCAGAAATATAACACGGGAGCAGATGTGGAAGGACGGTCAGGTTTTCCTTCTCACCCGTGCCGCAGTTCATTTTGAAAAAGTACCGCAGTATAATAATAAATTGTATATGACAACGTGGGAGGGCGGAACCAAAGGCTCTCAGTTTACAAGAAAATTCGTTGTCAAAGACACGGACGGAAATATTCTGTGCGATGTCGATACTATGTGGGCGCTTGTAAATCCCCATTCGCATAAAATATGCAGACCGTCCGAATATATATACGAGCAGATTCCCTGCGAAGATGAAGTTGAAGCAAAAGTAATCAAATTCAAGGCGGAAGCTCCCAAGAAAATAAAGGATTATACATTCGTTTACAGCGACATTGATGCCAACGGCCATGTAAATAACGGAGTCTATTTAAGGCTTATGAGCGATATAATACCGCAGGAGCTTACAGACAAGCATTTGAAAACGCTGAGAATAAATTTTATACACGAGTGCAGGCAGGGAGAAACTGTCGGACTTTATCTCAAAATAAACGATAAAATCTGCACTGCGGAGGGAAGATTCCCCGACGGCAAGGTCAGCTTTGAGGCACAGGCAGAATTTGTTTGACAAAATTTAGTTAATGTGCTATAATTAATATCAAAGTAAATATAATTTACCTTAAAAACAGGGAAAGGGCAAAAAAATGCTTCACATCAAAAATTTGCATAAGAGTTACGGTGCTTTTGAAGTGCTGAGAGGCCTTGAAATGAATGTAAATACCGGTGATATTTACGGATTTCTCGGTAAAAACGGTTGTGGAAAAACCACAACAATGAACATAGTTTCAAATATTATCCCAAAAGACAGCGGCGAGATTAATTTCGGAAAAGAAAACTGCAAGATAGGCTACCTGCCTGAAACACCGTCAATGTTTACATATATGAACGGCTACGAATATCTTGATTATATCGCTTCGTGCTGCTCCTATAAGGATGACAAGAAAAAACGTATAGATGAAGTTATCAATATAGTAGGAATGGCTGAGGGCGGAAAACGCAGAATTAAAGGCTATTCCAGAGGTATGAATCAAAGGCTCGGCATAGCGGCGGCAATATTTGACCATCCCGACCTGCTTATTCTTGACGAGCCGACCTCCGCACTTGATCCGCAGGGTAGAGCAGAGGTAATGAGTATAATTAAAAATCTTGCTGATATGGGTACCACCATAATTCTTTGCACACATATATTGTCCGATGTTGAAAGAACGGCAAACAGAATAGGAATTGTCCGTGACGGCAGAATGGCTGTCGAAGGAACTATTTCCGAAATTAAGGAGCAGTATGACAAAGCGGGCAAGAAAATAGTAATGGGCATATTCGGCGACCCCTCAGCCGCAATACAGCCCGTAAGTACCCTTACCGGCGGCAATTTCTATTTTGACAGACAAAGAGCCGTTTTTGAGATACCTATTGCTTCCGATATAAATGAGCAGGAAACAGCTCATCGTTTATTTGATTTATTGAATTCTGCCGGGCTTACCGTTTCACTTTTCGTTATTGAAAATAAGACGCTCGAACAGATTTATATGGAAACTATAGGTTAAGGAGGGAGCAGAAAATGATAAAATCGGGTATAAAAAAAGAGCTGATGCTTTTTACAAGAGGATTCAAGCTGTTAGGCGTTATTATTACTATTTTAGCAATATCACTTCTGTATCCGTTTACCTATAAGTCAATGGAGCTTATGGCAAATCAGATTTCGGATATGGGTCAGCAGTTCGGCGGTGAAACGCAGGGACAGGTTGAGAATTCAGCAGCTTCAATAAACAATATGCTGGGCTCAATCTCCGAAATGTACGGCGGAAGTATGGCGGCGGTAGGCTTCAAAACCGGAGTAAGCTCGCTCACGTCAACAGGTTCTCTTGTGATAATGTTACTGCTTATGTCAGCAGCAGGAGGAGAACAGAAAAAACGCTCTGTAATAATGCCGACCTGTGCCGGACTGTCACCATCCGGCTATGTAATGCCTAAATTTATAGTCTATCCGCTGGCAATAGGGCTTATGTCTTTTATTGGCGGAATGATAACTGGCGGTATAAGTAATCTTATTTATAACAATGAGTTGATTATAAGCGATATAGTATTCTCCTCGGTGTGCAGTGCGATATATATGTTCTTTATTACTGCGGTATACTTCCTCACAGGACTTTCCACAGGAAGACCAGGTATATCGGTCATAATAGTGTATGCCGGCTCTACGATAGTTCCGCTGATTTTGCAGGCACTAAATATAGATAAGTATAATCCGTTTACCCTGCAGACGCTGCTTATGAGTTCATATAGTGAGGCGGATATGAACAATTTCATTCTCAGCACGGTTGTTTCCGTTGTTTTATCGGTAATATCCTGCCTGCTGACGCTTATGATAACCACGCTCAGAAAGATAGATAACTCTGTCGGAGAAGCAAATCTATAAACAATCGGTAAAAAGACCGTACATATAACTATATGTAAAGGAGAAGCGTTGCTTCTCCTTTGTTTTATGTGCAGAAATAATGCTGCCCGATAACCTTCTGTACAGGCCTGCTCATCATAAACTGGTTGCTTGTCTTTTTCGGATTATAATAGTAAATACATCCGCCGGTAGGGTCCCACCCCGATAAAGCGTCACGGGCGGCGTCATATGCAGAATCCGCTATAGGTTCATTGAATTGTCCGTCTACAAGAGCAGTGAATGCACCGTTCTCGTAAATTATTCCTGCAAGTGTATCGGGAAATGACGGATGCTCGATCCTGTTCATAATAACAGCCCCGATCGCTACCTGACCGATATAAGGTTCACCTCTGCCCTCAGCAGAAATAATCCTTGCCAGAAGATTTATATTTGCAGTGGTGGCAGGAGGGATAGAACCTATAGATATACCGAGCCGTTTCAGCGTTGCATTATCGGCAACTCCCGTCTGCGCAAGCCCCTGCTGTTTCTGGAATCTGAGAATTGCTTCTTCTGTCTTTTCTCCGAAGTATCCCGTGACCTCGGCATTAAACAATCCTCTGTCCTTGAGCGTCTGTTGTACCGCCTCGACCTCTGAGCCCTGTGAGCCTTTTTGAGAATAAGCCGTGACCGATTCATTATTTCCGTTTTCCGCAAAAGCCGAAAAAATACCGCTTATAAGAAAGATGATAACAGTGACCGACATCATTTTATAAAACGGATTCAATTGTCTGATGTATTCCATATTAAACACTAAACTTCCTTTCAGAATTTACCTTTATAAAGAGTATCTGCAATAAGCAAAAGAAAATACATAAAATGTGTAACCGAAATAAGAAAACTACATATAGTAATAAAGAGCCTATCGTTATCAAGATGTACCCCTATTTACAGGAAATAAATAGCAAATAGCAGAAATGCAAAAAAATTCGCAAAAAAAATCAAAAAATGCTTGACAAACGTTATTTTCCGTGATATAATAGACAAGCACTCAAACGAGAAGGCACAAAAACAGAGGGTACTTGAGAAAGCCTGAAACCGCTTGAACAGCGAGAAAGAGGGCGGTCGAGGGTACGGAGATGGACCGAAAAAACCGGAAGGAAGAAACGGCGGAAGCACGGTGACCGACTGGTAAAAAGTTCAAAACTCTGAAAAAAGAAATTTAAAAAATTTCAAAAAAGTGCTTGACAAACTCGAATGAATGTGATATAATAAATAAGCTGTCGCAAGAGCGGCACAAAGTTCCTTGAAAATTGAACAGTACAGAATTAAAAACATTACCTTGAGATTCTTAAGAGAATAACAAGAAATTCTGGATGAACACAAAATAACGTGCTAATAGATAGCAAGTTAGCGTTCAGCAGAGCAATCAAACTTTGATATTTAAAGCGAAAGCTTGAATATACCATTTAACAAAGAGTTTGATCCTGGCTCAGGACGAACGCTGGCGGCGCGCCTAACACATGCAAGTCGAACGGTGAAGAGGAGCTTGCTCCTCGGATCAGTGGCGGACGGGTGAGTAACACGTGAGCAACCTGGCTCTAAGAGGGGGACAACAGTTGGAAACGACTGCTAATACCGCATAACGTATCGGGATGGCATCTTTCTGATACCAAAGATTTTATCGCTTAGAGATGGGAACCGCGTCCGATTAGACAGTTGGCGGGGTAACGGCCCACCAAATCTACGATCGGTAGCCGGACTGAGAGGTTGAACGGCCACATTGGGACTGAGACACGGCCCAGACTCCTACGGAGGAGGCAGCAGTGGGGGATATTGGACAATGGGGGCAACCCTGATCCAGCGACGCCGCGTGAGGGAAGAAGGTTTTCGGATTGTAAACCTCTGTTGACGGAGAAAAAATGATGGTATCCGTTTAGAAAGCCACGGCTAACTACGTGCCAGCAGCCGCGGTAATACGTAGGTGGCAAGCGTTGTCCGGAATTACTGGGTGTAAAGGGAGTGTAGGCGGGATATCAAGTCAGAAGTGAAAATTACGGGGAACCAACTCGTAACCTGCTTTTGAAACTGACATTCTTGAGTGAAGTAGAGGCAAGCGGAATTCCTAGTGTAGCGGTGAAATGCGTAGATATTAGGAGGAACACCAGTGGCGAAGGCGGCTTGCTGGGCTTTTACTGACGCTGAGGCTCGAAAGCGTGGGGAGCAAACAGGATTAGATACCCTGGTAGTCCACACCGTAAACGATGATTACTAGGTGTGGGGGGATTGACCCCTTCCGTGCCGGAGTAAACACAATAAGTAATCCACCTGGGGAGTACGACCGCAAGGTTGAAACTCAAAGGAATTGACGGGGGCCCGCACAAGCAGTGGAGTATGTGGTTTAATTCGACGCAACGCGAAGAACCTTACCAGGTCTTGACATCAAGTGACCGCCTAAGAGATTAGGCTTTCCCTTCGGGGACACAAAGACAGGTGGTGCATGGTTGTCGTCAGCTCGTGTCGTGAGATGTTGGGTTAAGTCCCGCAACGAGCGCAACCCTTATCATTAGTTGCTACGCAAGAGCACTCTAATGAGACTGCCGTTGACAAAACGGAGGAAGGTGGGGATGACGTCAAATCATCATGCCCTTTATGACCTGGGCTACACACGTACTACAATGGCGTTTAACAAAGAGAAGCAAAGCCGCGAGGCAGAGCAAATCTCCAAAAAACGTCTCAGTTCGGATTGTAGGCTGCAACTCGCCTACATGAAGTCGGAATTGCTAGTAATCGTAGGTCAGCATACTACGGTGAATACGTTCCCGGGCCTTGTACACACCGCCCGTCAAACCATGAGAGTTGGCAACACCCGAAGTCGGTAGTCTAACCGCAAGGAGGACGCCGCCGAAGGTGGGGTTGATGATTAGGGTTAAGTCGTAACAAGGTAGCCGTATCGGAAGGTGCGGCTGGATCACCTCCTTTCTAAGGAAGAAAAGAGCGATGCGAACATCGTTCGTAAGAGAACTTGCTCACAAGTTCTTAAATCTGTATTGTTCAATTTTGAAGGAACTTGCCCTCAGGGCTGGCGACTCCATAAGTGAATAAAAATCACCTTTGGGGGTGTAGCTCAGCTGGGATTCGTTTTCGTAAGAAAACGAAGGAAAAGCCGGAGCAAAGGCTGACAACGAAAAGAAGTCAGACAACACAACCTTCAAACCCAATTTGGGGGTGTAGCTCAGCTGGGAGAGCACCTGCCTTGCAAGCAGGGGGTCAGGAGTTCGATTCTCCTCATCTCCATCAAATAACACTCAAGGACTTCAAATGTCGGAGAGTGAGAGATGTTCTTTGAAAATTGAATAACGAAACAACAAAGAGGAAATTAAAGATATCCAATTAAAGAAATTTAATGGGTAAAATACAATTTCAAACAATTCTTCTGTTGAAAAACAAGACATAATTCTTGAATAGGTTAAGCTAATAAGAGCGCAGGGAGGATGCCTTGGCATCAGGAGCCGAAGAAGGACGTGGTAAGCTGCGAAAAGCTACGGGGATTGGCAAGCACGATATGATCCGTAGATATCCGAATGGAGCAATCCACATGGAGTCAAGTCCATGTATCATATACTGAATAAATAGGTATATGAGGGGAACCGCCCGAACTGAAACATCTAAGTAGGGCGAGGAAAAGAAATCAACCGAGATTCTGTGAGTAGTGGCGAGCGAAAGCGGAAGAGGCTAAACCGAGAGGAGCAATCCTTTCGGGGTTTAGGACTGCATTTAGTACAATGATTGTTAACCGAACAGCATGGGAAGGCTGATCAAAGAAGGTGAGAATCCTGTAGGTGAAAACGAAAGTTGACGAGCAGTATCCAAAGTACCGCGGGGCACGTGAAATCCCGTGGGAAGATGGGGGGACCATCCTCCAAGCCTAAATACTACCTGATGACCGATAGCGAATAGTACTGTGAAGGAAAGGTGAAAAGCACCCCGGGAGGGGAGTGAAAAAGAACCTGAAACCCCTGTGCTTACAAGCACTTAGAGCACGTCAAAGTGTGATAAGGTACCTATTGTAGAATGGTCCGGCGAGTTATTGTATGCAGCGAGGTTAAGTAGTTCAACTACGGAGCCGAAGTGAGAGCGAGTGTTAACAGCACGTTCAGTTGCATGCAATAGACCCGAAACCGGGTGACCTATCCATGTCCAGGATGAAGTGAGGGTAAAACCTCATGGAGGTCCGAACCCACTCCCGTTGAAATGGTAGGGGATGAGGTGTGGATAGCGGAGAAATTCCAATCGAACCCGGATATAGCTGGTTCTCCCCGAAATAGTTTTAGGACTAGCCTCGTGATTAAGATTATCGGAGGTAAAGCACTGAATGGCCTAGGGGTCGAGAGATTACCGAAGCCTATCAAACTCTGAATGCCGAATAATCATGCACGGGAGTCAGACTGTGTGAGATAAGTTTCATAGTCGAAAGGGAAACAGCCCAGACCTACAGCTAAGGTCCCAAAGTACGTTTAAGTGGAAAACGATGTGAAATTGCGTAGACAACCAGGATGTTGGCTTAGAAGCAGCCATACATTAAAAGAGTGCGTAATAGCTCACTGGTCGAGTGACTTTGCGCGGAAAATTTAACGGGGCTAAAACGTACACCGAAGCTTAGGCTTGTCACAATGTGACAGGGGTAGGGGAGCGTTGAATGAGGGGTGAAGTCGTAGCGAAAGCGACGGTGGACTTCATTCAAGTGAGAATGCCGGAATGAGTAGCGAGAATTATGTGAGAATCATAATGGCCGAAAGCCTAAGGTTTTTGGAGGAAGGTTCGTCCGCTCCAAGTAAGTCGGAAGCTAAGGTGAGGCTGAAAAGCGTAGCCGATGCACAAACGGTTGAAATTCCGTTACCACAGAAAGATTTAAACTAAGGGACACTTTTGAAGAGCTGATGCTGGGTGTTGGTTACCCCGGTCGTAAGGGAACGAAATTAAGTAGTGAAGTCAGCGTGGATGAAGGCGAGAAAAGCTTAGTGTATATCTTATGTGTCCGTACCGCAAACCGACACAGGTAGGTAGGAAGAGAATTCTAAGGCCAACGGGAGAAGGGTAGTTAAGGAACTCGGCAAAATGTCCCCGTAACTTCGGAATAAGGGGAGGTTTCTACGGAAACCCGCAGAGAATAGTCCCAGGCAACTGTTTATCAAAAACACAGCTCTATGCTAAATCGAAAGATGACGTATATGGGGTGACGCCTGCCCGGTGCCGGAAGGTTAAGAGGAGGAGTGAGAGCCTGAATCGAAGCCCCGGTAAACGGCGGCCGTAACTATAACGGTCCTAAGGTAGCGAAATTCCTTGTCAGGTAAGTTCTGACCCGCACGAATGGCGTAATGATCTGGGAGCTGTCTCAACTGCCCGCCCGGCGAAATTGTAGTACCGGGGAAGATGCTTAGGGTTACCCGCGACTAGACGGAAAGACCCCATGGAGCTTTACTGTAGCTTAATATTGGATTTCGGCATTTCATGTACAGGATAGGTGGGAGACTAGGAAACATAGGCGTCAGCTTATGCGGAGTCGTCCTTGGGATACCACTCTTGGAGTGCTGAAATTCTAACCTGCAGCCCTGAATCGGGTTGGGGGACATTGTTAGGTGGGCAGTTTGACTGGGGCGGTCGCCTCCAAAAAGGTAACGGAGGCGCTCAAAGGTTGGCTCAGCATGGATGGAAACCATGCTATAGAGTGCAAACGCAAAAGCCAGCCTGACTGCGAGACTGACGGGTCGAGCAGAAACGAAAGTTGGAGTTAGTGATCCGGCGGTATGTGAATGGAAATGCCGTCGCTCAACGGATAAAAGCTACCCTGGGAATAACAGGCTGATCTCCCCAAGCGTCCACAGCGACGGGGAGGTTTGGCACCTCGATGTCGGCTCGTCACATCCTGGGGCTGAATTCGGTCCCAAGGGTTCGGCTGTTCGCCGATTAAAGTGGCACGCGAGCTGGGTTCAGAACGTCGTGAGACAGTTCGGTCCCTATCTGTCGTGGGCGAAGGATATTTGAAAGGAGCTGTCCCTAGTACGAGAGGACCGGGATGGACGCACCTCTGGTGCACCAGTTGTCACGCCAGTGGCACAGCTGGGCAGCTAAGTGCGGATCGGATAAACGCTGAAAGCATCTAAGCGTGAAGCCGTCCTTAAGATAAGATATCCCACTTTTAAGTTAAGACCCCTTGTAGACTACGAGGTTGATAGGTCTAAGGTGTAAGTTGTGTGAGCAATTTAGCCAGCAGATACTAATCGGTCGAGGGCTTAAACCTAATGAGAATATATGTTTTGTTTTTGGTTCGTTATTCAATTTTGAGGGAATATCCCTTAAAAGTCGGTGTTGATTGTGATGAGGTTCCACCTGTTCCCATTCCGAACACAGTAGTTAAGCTCATTTACGTCGAAAATACTTGGCGGGTGACTGCCCGGGAAGATAGATAGATGCCGACATAAAGAAGAAAGCACAGTTCCTGTGCTTTCTTTATATATTCCTCCTTAGCTCAGTCGGTAGAGCGCGTGACTGTTAATCACGATGCCGTTGGTTCAAGTCCAACAGGGGGAGCCATTCAAGCACTGCTTATGCAGTGCTTTTTTGTTGCTTGAAACACGCTTAAAGCTGAGGGGCGAAGTCGGTGGCAAAGCCTGAGAAGCGCCGCCGGTGGCGGAAGAAGCGAACAGGGTTTGGCGCAGCGGTCGGCTTTTTGCGAGAATACGAGCAGAAAAAGACGGGAACCGCAAGAGGAAGCGTGACACGGCTCACGATGCCGTTGGTTCAAGCGGGGTAGGGGGAGCCATTCAAGCACTGCTTAGGCAGTGCTTTTTTGTTGCCCAAAACACGCTTAAAGCTGAGCTGCGAAGTCGGTGGCAAAGGCTGAGAAGCGCCGTCGGTTGAAAAATTTAGAATGTAAAAAGTTATTTTATTCAAATTCAGATTGACACAAGCACATTATGATGATATAATATTGTATGTGGATTAAGTAATGTTCTGTCGGTTTAACTACTCACAGAACGAATGGATTAAGGAGAAAAGATATGAAAATATGTCCAAATTGTCACGCACAGCTTGACGACAGTTCGATTTTCTGCACATCGTGCGGAACACAGTTCGGTGCAGTACCCCCTCAGCAGAACGCAGTACCGCCCCAGCAGAACGCAGTACCACCTCAGCAGAACGCAATACCGCCCCAGCAGAATGCAGTACCCCCTCAGCCGGCATTTGCTCCTGCTTATGATCCTTATGATCATACCGCTGAATTTGATCCCAAGGATATTTCAGACAACAAGGTTTTTGCCATGATTTGCTATCTCATGGGCTTTATAGGCATTATTGTTGCACTTCTCGCAACCAATTCATCAAAGTACGCAATGTTCCATGTAAGACAGGCACTGAAAATTGAGGTAGCTTCTATCTTGTCTATATTTGTTCTTATAATACCGTTCCTCGGTTGGATTGCATTCCCGATTTTACAGGGTATTATATGGGTAATAAAGATAATTTCTTTCTTCCAGATCTGCTCCGGCAAGGCTAAGGAACCCGCAATTATAAGAAGCTTCGGCTTTTTAAGATAACCGTACATATTCTATGGATAACACAGCTCCGTGCATTGAAAAATACACGGAGTTTTTTTTGCAAACCACAGATCAATATTCTTGAAATCCGCACGGATTAAGTATATAATAAAGTCAGTTCATCTGAACCGAAACGCTCATGCCGGATATTTCACGGGCAGAAGCAAAGCTAAAGCATCAAAAACAACAGGAGGTTTATTATGTTTGCTCCAAATGAAAACCGTTACGAAAAAATGGTCTACAACCGACTGGGCAACAGCGGACTTAAGGTTTCCGCAGTTTCGCTCGGATTATGGCAGAATTTCGGCTTCGGCTCGGATTTTGCGACTGCCGAGGAGATGGTGCATACCGCATTCGATCTCGGCATTACTCATTTTGACATTGCCAACAATTACGGACATCCTTACAACGGAAGTGCGGAAGAAAACTTCGGTAAGATTCTCGACCGTGGTATGAGGGAATACCGTGACGAGTTGTGCATTTCCACAAAAGCGGGCTATGAAATGTGGGACGGACCTTACGGTGACAAGAACGGCTCAAGAAAATACCTTACAGCCTCTCTCGACCAAAGCCTTAAACGTATGAAGCTGGATTATGTCGACATTTACTATCATCACATTTTCGATCCCGACACACCGCTTGAAGAAACTGCGCTTGCGCTTGACAATGCGGTAAGACAGGGCAAGGCTCTCTATGTCGGAATTTCAAATTACAACAGACAGCAGACCGCAGAAATTCAGAAAATATTCAAAGAGTTGAGAACGCCGTTTATAGTAAATCAGCCGTCATATTCAATGCTCAATCGCTGGGTGGAACGTGACAATCTCGATAAATACTGCCTCGACAACAACCTCAGCCTTGCCGTATTCTCACCGCTTTATCAGGGCTTTCTTACAGATAAGTATCTCCACGGCGTTCCCGAAGATTCACGTCTTGCTAAAGGCGGCGCACCGTGGCTTGAGGGACAGCTTGATGATATAATGCTGAAGCGTCTTAATGCTCTGAATGAAATTGCGCTGAGCAGAGGACAGAAGCTGTCGCAGATGGCGCTTTCGTGGGTACTTCATAATAAGGCGGTAGCAACCGTCCTTATCGGCGCAAGCCGCCCGTCACAGATAGTCGAAAATGCGGAGTGCATCAATAAGCTCGACTTTACCGATGAGGAGATAAGAGAAATAGAAGAAGTGCTGAAGTAAAAATGAAGCTACGAAACTATACTAAAACATTGAAAAATTCGCCCTGCTGTGGTATACTTTTTAATGGTTGATTGTAGCCACGCACAGGAGGGCTATTTTTATGACTTACAACTATAACAGGCTATGGAAACTGTTGATATATAAAGGCATGACAAAAACGCAAATGTGCTTGCAGGCGGGTATCAGCACAAATATACTTGTCAAAATGGGAAAGGGCGAACCTGTTGCAATGGAAAGCCTTGCAAAGATTGCGACCGCCTTGAATTGCGGGCTTGACGATATTGTAGAGATAGAGAAAGGCAATAGATATAAATGAGCAAAGTTAAGGTTTTTGATGTTTTTTCTGGTGCAGGTGGCTTCAGTTGTGGTTTTGAAATGGCTGGTTGCACAGTCATTGGAGCTGTTGAACACGATAAATGGGCCGCTAACACATTTACATTTAACCACAAAAATGCCAAAATGCTGTTAGGAGATATAGAAACATTCTCTGATAATACCCTTAAAGAGCAAATTGAAAAGCCTAATATTATTATTGGAGGGCCACCGTGCCAGGGCTTTTCCATTTGCGTTAAAAATGCAGGCGATCCGAAAGACCCCAGAAATTCTTTGTTTGTTGAATTTATCAGAATGGCAAGGATTTTTTCTCCTAAAGTCATGGTTATGGAGAATGTGCCTAATATAATTAGAGCAAAAACCAAAAGCGGAACCGCCGTTGTAGATATAATTCGACAAGAATTTGAAAATATGGGCTACCATGTGTATTATGATGTACTAACGGCAAGCGACTACGGTGTTCCTCAGAAGCGCCAGCGTTTTGTTTTGATTGCAACCAAACAAGTTTTGGAGCGTCCGTTTCCTCTAAAAACGCATTTTGTTGAGGGTGATATTTCTGAATCACCCAGTGGGTTAAAAAAATGCCCCACATTGTGGGACGCAATATCAGATCTCCCGGACATCGAAGCCCGCGAAGGCGCAGAAACAATGGACTATACAAAACCCGCTGTTAACGAATATCAGATGTATTGCCGAAATGGGGCAACCGAATTACACAATCATTTAGCAATGAAACACACAAAACGCCTTGTTGAGCGCTTTAGTCAAATGACTTGGGGGCAATCTGTTTCAGACATAACAGACGATAGATTAAAGCAACGCAAACGAAATGGGAATGGTGCGGTTTCTAATTCTCCTTATGACCAGAATAATCGCAGAATGCACCCAAATAAAATCTGCCATACCATTACAGCAACATTCTACGGCAATTTTGTTCACCCATATAAAAATCGCAATTTTACCGCCCGAGAGGGAGCGAGAATCCAATCGTTTCCAGATACTTATGTTTTCTTAGGAAAACCAACGGTTGTAAGCAAGAAATTACTAATGAAAGAGGGACGAACTGGCGAAGCCTATTTATGTCAATATAGTCAGATTGGAAATGCCGTTCCTCCATTGATGGCAAAAGCTATTGCAGAAAATATTATGCAACAAGTGAATTTTAATGAGGAGGAAGATGGAAAATGAGCCTTTTCGTCCACGGTGATAACATATATAAAAAAGAACACCCGCAATCGCCTAAAGATAAACGAAAGTATGGCGGGGAAATATCAAAGCAGTATCTTAGTGAAATTAGAGCCAAGTATGAAGAATGGAAAGCAGCTAATATGGCTTTGATTGGTCCTGGAAAAGAGTCCTTAGGTACAGACCAAGACATTATTCACCAGCGTGTGGAACTGTTTAACAGCTATAAGAATTTCATAGATCAACAGAAATATGCCGAACATTTCGATTCTCGATCTAATTTGCACTCTACCGCCCTCGAAGAATTTATGTATTACCTGTTCAAGGATTTAACCGCAGCGTATTCCGTTGACGCATTGATTGGGAAATCCCGAGCTTTTAAGGACTTATCATTTAAGAGTGATAGTTATGGAAGTATGCTTACATCTCCCGGCGCTTTGCTTGAAGTGAAAGATTATGATTTTGTGATTGGTGCAACAATAAATGCTGAGTTTAGGTGCAAGGGAAAAGAAAACGGTGATTTGCAAAGTTTTGATATGCCTGCTATTGCAATCGAATGTAAAACCTACCTTGACAAAACTATGCTGGAATCGTGTTCAACTACGGGGGAACAACTAAAAAAGAATAATCCTAATGCCCTATACATCGTTGTTGCTGAACGGCTCAAATTAAGTGAAGCCGTAAACTTAAAAAACTGCAAAATTGATCAGATATACATTTTGCGCAAACAAAAGAACACTGACCGCGAAGATAGATTTCTTGATGGCTATGTAGCAAACCCCATTTATGAAGATGTCGTATTCCATCTTTTCACAATGGTTAGAGATTACCTTGCTGCTGACTGGGGCGGTAAGATTGCTGATGGGTTACAGAGAGGGTATCTAATTTAAGGCGAAGCGTCTGTCGTGCTATGCGGCAGGCGCTTTCTTTGTTGCTTGCTATGCCCGATGTCGCTTATCTTCTCTTATCTTACAGTATCTTATAGCAGATTTAAGCGACAAATAAGCGACAGGCCACAAATTGCAGTGTTACGAAAGCACACGAAACTACAAGATATAGCGCCAAACAGCAGAAAAGTCGCCGTATTTGGTATCAAAATCAAATACGGGGCTGTTGGATATACTCTTTATCGGAGCAAATATAGACGCAATAGTAACAGCCGAATCTTTCGGTATCGGACAATCAAGAGCCGTTAATTATCACGCAGATAAGAAAGGCACAGAGGTACTCTATGACGCAATTTCCGCTCCGCTCACCGCAATGCGCAGTAAGGGCAGGATAGATGATAACTGGAGCGAGGAAATAGAGGAAGATTTCAACAACCGTAAATAAAGTAAATAAAATCATCGGCAGACTGTTCGCAAGGTCTGCCGATGTTCTTATTTCGAAAACATAATGTCAACTTTGTCAAGGTCAAGCATATAATATGCGTGTCTTTCCCTTGTGTTTTTGATGAGCAATTCGTCAGGTATATAGCTTAACTTGTTGCGCACAGAAGAATAAGAGACTTTAAAACCAATCTCAAGTTCTTTATGAGATATACCGTTTTCGGAAAATAACGACGCCTGTATCAACACAGAATAAAGTTCTATAATATCTTTATGATTTGCATTTGGTAACTTAGGACATAAATTGCAATAAAAATTGAATTTATCAAGCTTGTTTTTGATTTCATCATATAATTGTTTCATAGAAATGTCTACAAGGTTCAGAAACATCTCCGCAAAAGGTGTAAGGTCGCCTTTGTTCAAAGGATGATTACAGGTATCAAAAGCGTTATAGTACTTATTTATATTTTCTTTTATCGTATAAGAAATGTGGTATCCGATAAGACTGTTAAGCTCTTTTGACAGAAGATAACTGCTGATGAAACGGTCTGTTCTGCCGTTGCCGTCATAAAACGGATGAATATATCCGAACAGATAGTGAAAAACAGCTATCCTTATTAAAATATCACAGTCGGCATTTGCAAGAAAATCCAACGATTTATCCATTGTTGATATTATTTCCGATTCCGGATGAATACCGGAGTGAATGATATTTTGTGTCTCGGAGTATACATCTACACCGCATTTCCTGAAAATATTTCCATCAGGGAGATTGTTCGGGTTGGAATAACTTATCTCATCGTAAAAAATATCGTCATATATTCTTCTTATATCCCGGCTGGTTTGCAGAGGTATTTCCTCATTCTGTGACAACGTTACATATTTTTTGACAAGTCCGACAAAACGTTTTTTTCTGTCTTTCTTTGAAAGGTCCGCAAGTATCTCGTTAATTTCTTTTCGTGTGCTGTGTACACGCTCTATGTTGTTTGTGAGAATAATCTCATCTGTAAGACAACGGGTACGGTATTGTATAAGTGCTTTTTTCGGAAGCTTGGAGCACATTTTGACAATTTTGGTATTGGTACGCTCAATGGAAATAATACTGCCGAACATTTCTTTCGTCTGACATAAGAAAGCGGCATTGCCCGAAATTTCTATATCAAGATGAACAGTATCATCGTCATTAAAGCGTTTTTCATATTCCGATTTATAATCTTCCCTATCAATATGAAAGAGTTTTTTAAGCGGCATTTTTTTCATAAAGCTACCTCCTTTGTTATTATAGTACGATTGTAACACACTTATTCACAAAAATCAACGATTTTTGCAAATTACACACCGAAAAACGTTCAAACTTCACAAATAAGCCCTGTTTTTATAAAGTTCGTGTGAATAGCAGCATTAAAATTATAAAAGCGAGCAGATTTTATAAATCCGAAAGCTGTCAACAATCTTTGAACTTAATTTACTGCTTCTGACCTATTATGACCTAAAACACATCAAAATCGCTCAGTTTTATTCAAACTGCACAAAAACTCTTGCTATATGTTGTCTAATACAACAAAAATCACGCTTTTTTGAATAAATTTGGACGAAAGTGCTTGATTTTGAACTTTTAACGTGTTATTATAAGCTCAAGGACAGAGAGTAAAGTCCAAAAGAGCTTAAAACAGCTCACCGGATTAATATCATGATATTTTTAAAGAGGTCTTAATATGCTGACAGAAGAACGACATTCAATGATAATAAAAGCGGTGAACGAGCGTGCAAGCGTAACTATCGCAGAGCTTTCGGAGATTCTTAACGTTTCTGCGTCAACCGTAAAACGTGATTTGATTATTCTTGCAAACGAGGGCAAAATAATCAAGGTACGAGGCGGCGCAATGTCAAAGAACGACAGCTTCTCGTCGGTAGAGAAAAACGTTGAGGAAAAATCCGCAATCTGCACCGAAGAAAAAAATTCAATCGCAGGATATGCCGCAAAGCTGATTGAAAAAGGTGACTTTGTTTTTCTTGACGCAGGCACGACAACGGAGAAGATGATAGATCATCTTATCGTCAGAGATGTTACATTCGTCACAAACGGCTTTATCCACGCAAAGAAGCTGGCGGTAAAGGGCTACAAGGTCTTTATCACAGGCGGCGAGATAAAAGCAAGCACAGAGGCGATTGTGGGAGCCGAGTGCGTACTCACGCTAAAAAAACTACAATTTCACAAAGTGCTTTATGGGCACAAACGGCATATCACTGACAGCCGGCTTTACGACCCCCGATGTGAACGAGGCAAAGGTAAAGGCCGCCGCTATCGAGAGCAGCCGTGAGGTTTTCGTTTTAGCCGACCATTCAAAGTTTGACGAGGTAAGCTCAGCGACATTCGCAGGACTTGGAAAGGCTGTCATAATCACAGACAGGATTCCCAACAGAAAGTATAAAGAAGCGGCAGACATTACGGAGGTAGGACAATGATATATACGGTAACATTCAACCCGGCGGTTGATTATATCGTGCGTACAAAAGCGCTTACGGCAGGAGCGGTAAACCGCTCGGAAAGCGAGGAGATATATTTCGGCGGAAAGGGCATAAACGTTTCGCTGGTATTATCCGAGCTTGGCGTAAAGTCAAAGGCACTCGGTTTCGTTGCAGGCTTCACAGGCGAGGCAATTGAAAAGGGTATCACAGAAAAGGGCATAGATGCCGACTTTGTTCATCTTGAAAAAGGCTTTTCGAGAATAAACGTCAAGATAAAGTCGGACGAGGAAACCGAGCTTAACGGACAAGGCCCCGAGATAACAGCTAAAGCCATAGACCTGCTTTTCACAAAGCTGGATTCCTTGAAGGCGGGCGACACGCTGGTGCTTGCAGGCAGTATCCCCTCATCGCTCCCCTCGGACATTTACGAGCGTATTATGGCACGTCTTTGCGACAGAGGGATAAGATTTGTGGTAGATGCCACAAAGGATCTGTTGCTGAACGTTCTCAAGTACAAGCCGTTTCTCATAAAGCCCAACAATTTCGAGCTTGGCGAAATGTTCGGAGTAGAGCTTAAGACAAACGAGGATATAATAAAGTACGCAGGAAAGCTCAGAGAAAAAGGCGCTGTAAATGTCCTTATTTCTATGGCGGGCGACGGAGCGATACTTCTTGACGAACACGGCAAGACCCATATCTGCGGAGTATGCAAGGGCAAGGTAAGAAATTCCGTAGGTGCAGGCGATTCAATGGTGGCAGGCTTTATCGCAGGCTGTGAAAACGGTGACTATGAATATGCGCTTAAACTTGGTACAGCGTCCGGCGGAGCAACGGCATTTTCCGACGGACTTGCAGAAAAGAAAACAATAGATGAGCTTATGGAGCAGTTAGCTTAAACCGAAAAAGGAGGAAAAGAGAATGAGAATAGTTGACTTATTAAATAAGGACAGCATTCTTTTAAACGGTGCGCCGAAAAGCAAGACAGAGGCTATTGATATGCTGGTCGATCTTCAGATGAAGAGCGGCAACATATCCGACAGAGAGATATATAAGCAGGGTATTTTAGCCCGTGAGGAAAAAGGCTCGACAGCGGTAGGAGAGGGCATAGCGATCCCCCACGCAAAGAGCAGTGCGGTAAAAGCACCCTCGCTTGCGGCAATGACAGTGCCGGGCGGCGTTGATTACGAAGCGCTTGACGATGAGCCGTCAGACGTGCTGTTTATGATAGCCGCACCCGATACAGAGGCAGACGTTCATCTTGAGGTGCTTTCACGTCTTATGACTCTGCTTATGGACGAGGATTTCAGAGCAAAGCTTCTTTCGGCAAAGGATACGGACGAGTTCTTATCGGTAATCGACACCGCCGAAAAGGCAAAGTATCCCGATGAACCGACAGCTGATGAAACGACAGATAAAAAAGTACCCGAAAACGCCGACAGGATAAAGGTGCTTGCGGTTACCGCCTGTCCCACAGGTATCGCACATACCTATATGGCGGCAGAGGCACTCGAAAAGGCAGGCAAGAAGCTCGGTATTTCTATCAAGGTTGAAACAAACGGCTCAGGCGGAGCAAAGAACGTTCTTACCGATAAGGAAATAGCAGAGTGCGACGGTATCATCGTAGCGGCTGACAAGTCGGTAGAGATGGCTCGCTTTAACGGTAAAAAGGTGCTTTCAACAAAGGTTTCCGACGGTATAAAGATTCCTGAGGAGCTTATCGGAAGAATAGAAAAGGGCGATGCTCCTGTTTATCATCACGAGGGCGGAGCGGCAAGCTCATCTTTATCTTCGGCAAACGAGAGCTTCGGCAGAAAGATATACAAGCATCTGATGAACGGCGTATCAAATATGCTCCCGTTCACCGTTGCAGGCGGTATCTTTATAGCCATTGCATTTCTTATAGATACGCTGATGGGCGTACAGCCGGGCGATAATTTCGGTACTGTAACTCCCGTAGCGGCATTCTTCAAGACAATAGGCGGTTACGCCTTCAACTTTATGATACCCGTACTTGCAGGCTATATCGGTAAGAGTATAGCAGACAGACCCGGCTTCCTTGTAGGACTTGTCGGAGGCTATCTCGCAACTACAGGCTCGACCTTCGTCAAGATAGGCGGCGATGTTCCCTCAGGCTTCCTCGGCGCACTCTTTGCAGGCTTTGTCGGCGGATTTATTATGCTCGGACTTGAAAAGCTCTGCGACAAGATGCCCAGAGCCCTTAACGGCATCAAGCCCGTTCTCATTTATCCTCTCGCAGGTCTTGGTATCATAGCTGTAGTAATGTGTGCGATAAATCCCTTTATGGGCATCATCAACACTGCGATAGCCGATTTCCTGAACCATATGGGTGCAGAGAGCAAGATATTCCTCGGCGTTATACTCGGCGCTATGATGTCTATAGATATGGGCGGACCGTTCAATAAGGCGGCTTATGTATTCGGTACTGCGGCAATAGCAACAGGCGGCTACGATATAATGGCGGCAGTTATGATAGGCGGTATGGTTCCTCCTATTGCAATAGCACTTTCAACAACCTTCTTCAAGAGCAGATGGACAGAAGAAGAACGCAAGAACGGACCTGTAAACTATATTATGGGACTTAGCTTCATTACAGAGGGCGCAATTCCTTATGCGGCGGCAGATCCGCTCAGAGTTATTCCGGCTTGTATGGTAGGTGCAGGCGTTGCAGGCGGTCTTTCAATGGCATTCGGTTGCACGCTTATGGCACCGCACGGCGGCATCTTCGTATTCGCCGTTGTAGGCAACTGGCCTATGTACCTTGTATCCCTTGCAGTAGGCGCAGTAGTATCAATGTTACTGCTGGCACTGCTTAAAAAGAAGAAAACGGTAAAAGAACCCGAAACAAAAAACGTTAAGTAAATAAAAAGGAGCGTATCACAATGGTAACAAAGACAGTAACAGTAGTAAACGAGCAGGGACTTCATATGAGACCCGCAGGACAGCTTGCCGCAGAAATGAAGAAATTCCCCGGTTGCACGATAACTATCGCAAGCGGTGATAAGACAGCAAAGGCAACAGCCGTAATGCAGATAATGGCGGCAGGCCTCAAGAAAGGCTCAATCGTTGAGATCACCGCAGACGGCGATAACGAGCAGGCGGCACTTGACAAGGCTGTAGAGCTTTTCGAAAGCGGCTTCGGCGAATAAGAAAGACTATCGGCTTTTACCGCACTGTCAGGCGGTGCGGTAAAACCGTTATCCGATAAAAAAGGGGGAGCAATAATGAAGAAATATCTCGGCAAAGGCGTATACGGCGCAGTGGCAATAGGAAAAATATCCGTGTTCAAAAAGTGCGATGCGGCAGTAACACGAACACACGTTGAAGATACCGAAAAGGAAAAGCAGAGAGTAAAAGCGGCAAAGGAGCTTGCCGCAAAACAGCTTACCGAAATTCACGAAAAAGCACTCAGAGAGGTCGGAGAAACTCACGCACAGATATTCGAGATTCATCTGATGATGCTTGACGATGACGATTACAACGAGTCTATCGAAAACATAATAGATACCCAGTCGGTAAATGCCGAATATGCGGTAGCGCTTACATCGGATAATTTTGCAGGAATGTTCTCATCGATGGACGATGCCTATATGCAGGCAAGAGCCGCAGATGTAAGAGATATTTCCAACCGCATTATCGCAAACCTGACAGGTGCAAATACCGACAGCACCACAGCCGATGAGAAGTCTATCGTCTGTGCGGACGATCTTGCACCGAGCGAAACCGTTTCGCTTGATAAGGACAAGGTGCTTGCATTTGTTACCGCTCACGGTTCGTCAAATTCCCATACGGCAATTCTCGCAAGAAATATGAATATCCCTGCCGTTATCGGCGTGGGCGACAGCTTTTTAAGCGAGATTAACGAAGGCGATACAGCCATAGTAGACGGCTTTACGGGCGAGATTATAGTTTCTCCCGATGAGCAGACCTTAAAAGCCTATACCGATAAGCAAAAGCGTGACGAGGAGCAGAAAAAGCTCCTGCAGGAGCTTAAAGGCAAGGAGAATATAACCCTTGACGGCACTAAGATAAACGTGTTCGCAAATATCAGCGGCATTGACAATATAGGCGCTGTACTGCTGAACGATGCCGGCGGAATAGGACTTTTCAGAAGCGAATTTCTGTACCTTGAAAATTCCGATTTCCCGACAGAAGAACAGCAGTTCCACGCTTATAAGCGTGTGCTTGAAAGTATGGCAGGAAAGAAAGTAATAATAAGAACGCTTGATATAGGCGCAGATAAGCAGGTGGATTATTTCGGACTGAAAAAGGAAGAAAACCCCGCACTCGGACTTCGTGCCATCCGCATCTGCCTTACCCGTCCGGAGATATTCAGAACACAGCTCAGAGCCTTGTTCAGAGCGTCCGTTTACGGCAATCTCGGCATAATGTTCCCTATGATAACATCGGTGAGCGAGGTCGAGCGTATCAAAGCAATCTGCAAGGAAGTAAAAGCGGAGCTTAAGTCTGAGGGCATCGAGTATTCTGACAAGACCGAGATAGGTATAATGATAGAAACTCCTGCGGCGGCGATAATCAGCGACCGCTTAGCCCCTATGGTAGACTTCTTCAGCGTAGGCACAAACGATCTCACACAGTACACCCTTGCCTGCGACCGACAGAATCCCGATGCGGAGGAATTTGTCGATACTCACCACGAGGCTATTCTCCGCCTTATCGAAATGAGCGCACGAAACGCTCATAAGAACGGTGCGTGGATAGGAATCTGCGGCGAGCTTGCGGCAGATACCACCCTCACAGAAACGTTCTTACGCATGGGCATAGACGAGCTTTCGGTTTCCCCGACATTCGTCCTTAAGGTCCGTGACGCAGTAAGAAAAACCGACTTGTCAAAATAACAGCTTACATCGAAATTCCCATATAAAATTACAGCAGTTCCGCTTTCTCCCTTGCGTGAACTGCTGTAATTTTTTATTCTCCGCATCGCAGGCACGGCGATAATCCGCCGCTTTTTATCAATAAGCATAATATTACGGGAAATACCTTAAAATTTCGGTTGACATTGCATAAAAATATGGTAAAATTAGTTTGAAATATAGTCTACAGCTTTATGGGGAGGTCAGACTGATGCGAAGATTGATGCAACTTAAAAATAAAAAAAGGCTTTACGCTGGTCGAGCTTATCGTTGTTCTTGCAATGATAGGAGTGCTTACAGCTATTATATTACCGCTTTCGCTGAATGCAGGCAAACCGCAGGCGGCAGTTGCTAAGGCAAAGAGCTTTTATTTCGGCTCTCAGCGGATATTGATACAATACAGAGCTGACGCTCCCGAAAAGGAAAGCGGATTTTTATCTTACGAAAAAGGCGGAATGTCATATACCATAGGTTCGGGCGACTATCTGTACATCTGTGCAAAAGCCGAGAAGAACAACGGCTTCACCGAGCTTAGGCTGACAAAGCTTGATGCACCGGCAGACGGCAGTGCGGCGGACACCGCACAGGGATATATTATGTTCCAGTCTGCGGCATCTATGATAGAAACAAGCACTGACCACGAGCTGCTTGACAGATTCAACACATTCTCAATGGACGAGGATGAAGGGTATTATTTTGCGCTGGTTGACGATCAGTGCCGTGTTGTTATGACGTACTGGAGTGAAACGGATATTGAGGACTTCAGCAAGTCTACCGATACTGCTGCCGCATATACAAAATCGACCATAGAACCGACGGACAATTATTATGTGGACGGTTATCTTTTAGGCGCTTACCCTGAAAGATACTCCATGTTGGGTTATACGATGTTCAGTGAAGTTGATCTGCCGGCAGATCCGGCTACATCGACTACAGCTTCCGCTACACCTGCTCCCGCAGGTCCGTGATTTTAAGAATAGGCAATATTGCACCCACTGTTTCAGCGGGTGCTTTTGTTATAATTATGCAATCGCCGACTTCCCCTATGCATCCGTAATTATGCACAATTTCCTGCTGTAAATCGTCGAAAATTATCGTTAAAAACAGTAGCGGTTAGCAAGTTACAACTTATTGACAAATTAAAAGTATGGTGCTATACTAAATAAAAACAAAAGTAAAGTCTGTGTAAGAAGATTTGAAGGCAGATTAAAGTGCCTGCGGAATAGCATTGCGGAACATATCCGCTGTGATTCCGTTTTTTATTATGTAAAGGTAGTTAGCCAAGACTCACCGATTAGTGTTTTAGCTTAACCGCCCGAACAAATCACACAGACGGTCTCTGTAAAGAGCGATGATATAAGGAGGTCCAATTATGAACTGGGTAAAATTAGGTATTTTTGCAGGCGGCGTGGCATTCGGCTCGGTCGGCCTCAAGCTTCTCGGCAGTAAAGACGCAAAGAAGGTATACGCACAGGTTACAGCGGCTACTCTTCGTGCTAAGGAATCGGTTATGAAGACTGTCACCAATGTTAAGGAAAATGCAGGCGACATTCTCGCCGACGCTAAGGATATTAACGAAAAGCGTGACGCTAAGAATGCTGTTATCGAAGACGAATGTGATTGTGACTGCGGTTGCGAAGCCGTTTCGGAAGAAGCGTAAGAATTGATAGAAAGCCGACGGTACGCTTAGTTTGCCGTCGGTTTTTTATATGGAGATGACCGAAAATGAAATGTAAAATACTTCACGAGTCCAAAAGCAGACTGCGTGTGCATCTTTTCTGCGGAAAAATGTCGCTCGACAATGCCGACGTGCTTGAATATTACCTCCGTGCCGTAAACGGCGTTACCGATGTTTCGGTATATGACCGTACCTGCGATGCGGTTATAGTATTTACCGACAGAAAAGCGGTGCTTAAAGCGCTTGCCGCCTTTGCTTTTGAAAAGGCTCAGAAAATGTGCTTGGTTCCCGACCATACATCGAGAAAGCTCAACCGTGAGTTTGAGGATAAGCTTGTAATGACGGTAATTGCCCGTTTCATTTCAAAAACATTTATCCCTGCTCCGATAAGAGCGTTCATCGCTGTAATAAGGTCGTGGAAATATATAAAGCACGGACTTAAAGCGCTTCTCAGCGGCAAACTGTCCGTAGCCGTACTTGACGCCACTGCGGTGACCGTATCGCTCTTAAGAGGCGACTTCAAGACCGCAGCATCTGTAATGTTCATGCTTAATATCGGTGAGATACTTGAGGACTGGACGCATAAGAAGTCGGTGGCTGATCTTGCAGGCGCAATGTCGCTGAACGTTGAAAACGTATGGGTAAAAACAGGCGACACCGAAACGCTCATATCTATAAATGATGTGCGTGAGGGTGATCTGATAGTAGTCCGCACAGGTAATATGATACCGCTTGACGGTAAGGTTGCAGGCGGAGAAGCTACGGTAAATCAGGCGTCTATCACAGGCGAATCCCTCCCTGTCAGAAAGTGCGAGGGAAGCTATGTCTATGCAGGTACTGTAGTAGAAGAGGGCGAATGTGTCGTATGCGTTGATAAGGCTCTCGGCGGCGGAAGATATGACCGCATAGTAAAGATGATAGAGCAGTCCGAAAAACTCAAATCATCTTCTGAGGATAAAGCGTCAAGGCTTGCAGACAGACTTGTTCCTTATACGCTCGGCGGAACGATACTTACTTATCTTCTGACCCGTAACGTAACCAAGATGCTGGCTGTGCTTATGGTCGACTTTTCGTGTGCACTGAAGCTCTCAATGCCTATAGCCGTACTTTCAGCAATGCGTGAGTGCAGTAATTATAAGATAAGCGTAAAGGGCGGTAAGTTTCTTGAAGCTGTATCCGAGGCGGATACTATCGTGTTCGATAAGACAGGAACGCTTACCTATGCCGCACCTACAGTTGAAAAGGTAATTCCTTTCGGCAGCAGAGATGCTGACGAGATGTTGCGTCTTGCGGCTTGTCTTGAGGAGCATTATCCTCACTCAATGGCAAATGCCGTAGTAGCCGCCGCAAAGGAAAAAGGGCTCAGCCACGAAGAATATCATTCAAGCGTGGAGTATGTCGTAGCACACGGTATATCCAGTACGGTGGAAAATGAGAAGGTTATAATCGGCAGCGCTCACTTTGTATTTGAAGATGAAGGCTGTGTAGTACCCGAGGGTGACGAAGAGCTTTTCAATTCGCTGTCGGGCGAATATTCGCACCTGTATCTTGCCGTATCCGGTGTGCTTGCCGCAGTAATCTGCATATCAGACCCGCTGAGAGCTGAAGCGGCAGACGCCATAAAGGCGCTCCACGACTGCGGTATAAGCAAGATAGTTATGATGACGGGCGATAACGAGCAGACCGCAAAGGCTGTAGCCGCCAAGGTCGGCGTTGACGAATTCCACGCAGGTGTTCTCCCCGAGGATAAGGCTAATTTCATAAAGCGTGAACACGAAAAGGGCAGAAAGGTAATAATGATAGGCGACGGAGTAAACGATTCTCCCGCACTGTCCGAAGCCGACGCAGGTATTGCCATAAATACCGGAGCCGCCATAGCAAAGGAGATTGCCGACATCACGGTATCGTCCGAAGACCTTTATATGCTGGTAACCCTCAGAAAAATAAGCTCCGCACTTATGAAAAGGATTCACCACAATTACCGCTTTATCGTATCGTTCAATCTTATGCTGATACTTCTCGGCGTAGGCGGAATAATCCAACCGACGACCTCGGCACTGTTCCACAACGCCTCAACCCTTGCGATCAGCCTTAAGAGTATGACCAACCTGCTTGATGAAGAAGAAAAGTAATTATCGGGATTATAGTCTCTCGTTATAAACGGTCTGCCACCGCAGTTCAGATAGAACAGCGGAGGCAGTAGTTTGTAGAAAAACCTATATAATTTTTGAAAATGGGTGTTTAGCGTTGCTTGCTCTGTTGGTTTTGCATCCTTGCATAACGGCTTTGTGTGGCTGGCTTTAAGCATCCGTGCTTAAAGCCTTTGGGCGTTCATTTAAAGGCAAGGGTGATAGCACTTCAAAACTTCTGCAAAATCTCAAACTTTCTGCAAAATCTTGTTTTGATTCCGCAACATAGTCCATTCCCGACCGTTCCGCTATCCCTCAAAAATCCGCAACATTATCAAAGGTCGGAATTTGCTGCGGCTCACAGCCGCAAGGTCGATTTTGCTACGGCTCACAGCCGTCCGCAAAACCTGTATAGCACCATCGTCCATTCCCGACCGTTCCGCTATCCCTCAAAAATCCGCAACGTTATCAAAGGTCGGAATTTGCTGCGGCTCACAGCCGCAAGGTCGGAATTTGCTGCGGCTCACAGCCGCAAGGTCGGAATTTGCCGCGGCTCACAGCCGCAAGGTCGATTTTGCTACGGCTCACAGCCGCCTGACAATCTGCATAGCACCATCGTCCATTCCCAACCGTTCCGCCACCCCTCAAAAATCCGCAACGTTATCAAAGGTCGGAATTTGCTGCGGCTCACAGCCGCAAGGTCGATTTTGCTACGGCTCACAGCCGCCTGACAATCTGCATAGCACCATCGCTAAACCCCGACCGTTCCGCTATCCCTCAAAAATCCGCAACGTTAGCAAAGGTCGGAATTTGCTGCGGCTCACAGCCGCAAGGTCGATTTTGCTACGGCTTACAGCCGCCTGACAACCTGCATAGCACCATCGTCCATTCCCGACCGTTTCACTATCCTACGAAAATCCGCAACGTTATCAAAGGTCGGAATTTACTGTAGCTTTCAGCTACAGTTGTTCGGCTAAGCTGTAGATGAGCTTTTCTGTCTTTTCCCAGCCAAGACACGGGTCGGTTATCGACTTGCCGTAAACCGCATCGTCTGTGCTTTGGCTTCCGTCCTCAATGTAGCTTTCAATCATAAGACCCTTGACAAATCCCTCAAGATCCTTGCTGTGACGGCGGCTGTGAAGAATCTCATTTGCGATTCTTACCTGTTCTAAATACTTCTTGCCCGAATTTGAGTGGTTTGTATCCACTATGACCGCCATATTCTGAAGATTTTTCTTGCAGTACAGCTCGTACAGCAGTGACAGATCCTCATAGTGATAGTTCGGGATAGTCTGACCGTGCTTGTTTACAGCACCTCTCAGTATGGCGTGCGCAAGCGGATTTCCGCTTGTGACGGTTTCCCAGCCTCTGTAGATGAAAGTATGGCTTGCCTGTGCCGCACGGATAGAGTTGAGCATAACAGACATATCGCCTGCCGTGGGGTTCTTCATACCGACAGGAATATCCATTCCGCTTGATGTAAGCCTGTGCTGCTGATCCTCGACCGAGCGAGCGCCGATAGCAACATAAGACAAAAGATCGGACAGATAACGGTAGTTTTCAGGGTAGAGCATTTCATCCGCACAGGTAAATCCCGTCTGCTCGATAGCCTTTGTGTGAAGGCTTCTTACCTTGATAAGACCCTCAAGCATATCCTCTTTCTTTGTCGGGTCGGGCTGATGTATCATACCCTTATATCCTTCTCCTGTGGTACGGGGCTTGTTTGTGTATATTCTGGGAATTATCAGTATCTTGTCCTTTACCTGCTCCTGAACGGGTACCAGCCTTGAAATATAGTCAAGGACAGGCTCTTCCTTGTCAGCAGAGCAAGGACCTATTATCAGCAGGAACTTATTGCTCTTTCCCGTGAATACATCGGCTATTTCCTTGTCACGCTGTTTCTTTGTTTCCACTATCTTGTCCGACAGAGGATACAACTCCTTTATCTCCTTGGGAGTTGGGAGCTTTCTTATCATGTTCATACTCATTGCTTTTCTTTCCTTCCTTTTGCGCATCATAGTTATACATCACACTCGACGTTTTTTATTGAGCTTGGATACACTTTATAATAAAATCAAAACCGCCCTCAGATCATCTCTGATCTGAGGGCGGATATATATCCACGGTACCACCTCAATTCACCGTACAGGTGCATAGCACTGGTATACGGTCTTTAAAGCTGTAACGGGCTTACCCGAATGGCTTACAGGCTCTGCGCTTTCGGCTCATCTCTCCGGAATGAATTCAGGCTTTATATTCTGTCGGCTCGCACCTAATCCGACTCTCTGTGAGAAATCTGCCGCCTTACTTTTTTCCATCTGCGATTTGTGGTGTATATTCGGTTTAATACCCGTTTTTTCGGGTACAATGTAAGTATACCATGGCACTCGGTATTTGTCAATAGATTTTTACTCAATTTAAAGTGGAAAAGCGTTAAAGCGGAAGATTTTTCTGAAAAATGCGTATAAAACGGAAAATTACGTTAAAACTACAAATGCAGTAAAGCATAACTTGAAAGGAAAAAGCTATGGATAAGATAACTACCGGAAAGATAAAAAAGTTTTTCAAGGGCAAAGGTTTTGCCGGAGCGTTATGTCTGAGCATTGTTGCTATAGGAATATCAACATATCTGACCTACGACAGCACGCTGAAGACAATAGCCGATGAAGAGCCGCAAAAGCCCGATTCTACCGTATCGGCAGAGCAGGTGGACAACACGCAGAGCGGTATACCTAAGGACGAAACCTCAAAGAGCGAAGCTGACAGCTCAGCCGCACCTGCAAATAACTTTGTCAGAAGCACAGCAAAGCGTGTAATGCCGATTGAGAATGAAGTTATATGGGAATACAGCAACGGCGAGCTTGTAAAGAGCGAAACTCTCGGCGTATGGAAGACCCATGACGGAATGGACATCGCTGCATCGGTCGGAACGGATGTAAAAGCCGCCTGCACGGGCAAGGTCAAGGAAATAAAGGACGATCCCCTGTGGGGTATATGCGTTGTGATAGATCACGGCGACGGCTACGAAACACATTACTACGGGCTTGACAAGTCGCTTGAGGTCAAAGAGGGAAGCGAGGTCGAATCCGGTCAGAAGATAGGCGTTACAGGGACTATCGAATGCGAGTCAAAGCTGGCACCTCATCTTCACTTTGCAGTAAAGCAAAACGGCAAGTGGGTATCTCCGAAAGAGTATATCAACGGTTAAGAAAAATCGGGTACGGCACAGTACCCGATTTTTTCTGTTGCAGTGCAAACCATCGCAAACTTTGAGGGATTGTTGCACTGAACCTTTCCATTCCCACAACCTTTTCAAAAACCGCACTATCCCTCGAAAACCACCAACACCCTTGCCTCCCTTGTCAAAGGTGAGGTGCTGTCGCCCAAAAAATTCGAGCGACTACCGGAGGGATTGTAACACCGTCCCTCGCCCCATACCAACCCTCCCAAAACCGCACTATCCCGTTCGCTTTTCGTGTTGCGAGTTCGACAGCCCCACTTCCCACAAAAACCGCCCACCTGCTGACGCAATTTTTCTGTTTTTCGTACCCAGGCTATTGACAAAGAGCCTATAATAACAGTAAAACCACGATTCCGCAAAAAGAATCGTGGTTTTTTATATCCTGTTTACAGCTTGAAATTAGCTGTATTTATTCTGTTTATCGCCCTTTTGAGCTTATACTCGGCAATATCAAGAGCTCGCTGATCGTCCTTATACTGCTGCATACGCTCCTCTGCAAGAGCCTTTGCCTTTTCGGCACGGTCAACATCTATCTCGTCCGCCCATTCAAAAGACTGAGCCAGAATAGATGTCTGATCCTTTGTGACCTCTACAATACCCGAAGACACCGCACCTATACGGACAGTACCGTTAATGCGTATCTTTGCCTGTCCTATGGTAAGCGCCGCAACATAAGGCTCATGCTTTGCAAGTATGCCCTTGTCACCGACGGTAGTACGGACGATAACGCTTTCAGCCATACCGTCATACACCACTCCCTCGGGGGTAAGGATCTTCAGTTTGAATTCAGTCATATCATCTTTTCCTTTCCTGAGGAGTTAAAGGAACAGTACCGCATCCTCGAAATCATCGCCGGCTATATTTGCAAGTGCCGAAAATTTACCGTTCGAAAACGCAACGGAATAATCCTTTGTAAAGTAGGATACCTTGCTGACGTTGCCGTTCTTCTTGCTTATCGTTACGATGAAATGCTCATCGGCAGGCACACCTGCTTTTTCTCTTACGCTTTCTGCGGTAATATCCTCGCCGTTGTCACGGTACAGACCGAGTGCGACCTTTTCCAGATTTACAGCCTTATCCTGCACGCTTTTTACCGTTTCACTGCTGACTACAGCCGCAGGTGCAGCTGCGCTTGATGTTACAGACGGTTTAGGAGATACGTCGGTACGCTTTTTCGTAGTTACTGCTACAGGCTTCTGCGTAGGCACTGCGGTGATTTTTGAATCCTCCGTTATCGTCGTTACCGTTGATTCGGGGGTCGGCAGAGGAGTCAGAATATCCTCGTCCTTTACGGGTCCGTTCATTATAAACGGCAGACCGAGCGCAAGTACCGCAAGCAGCAGAGCCATAATTGTAGCGGGGCTGAAATAGCCCCTTTTATTATGCCTTTTCATTCTTAGCCTTCTCGACAGCCTCGTCGATAGTGCCTACGAACAGGAATGCGGATTCGGGAAGATCGTCGTGCTTTCCTTCGATGATTTCCTTGAAGCCTCTTATCGTTTCCTTAAGCGGAACATACTTGCCCTTCATACCCGTAAACTGTTCTGCAACGGAGAACGGCTGAGATAAGAAACGCTGAATCTTTCTTGCTCTTGATACGGTCAGCTTATCGTTGTCGTCAAGCTCATCCATACCGAGAATAGCGATAATATCCTGTAACTCGTTATAACGCTGGAGTATCGACTGTACCTGTCTTGCAACCTCGTAATGCTCCTCGCCGACTATCTCGGGAGTGAGTATTCTTGATGTACTGTCAAGAGGGTCAACAGCGGGGAAGATACCCATTGATGAAATGTTTCTTGAAAGTACCGTTGTAGCGTCAAGGTGTGCGAAGGTCGTTGCAGGCGCAGGGTCGGTAAGGTCATCCGCAGGAACGTAAACCGCCTGTACGGATGTGATCGAGCCTTTCTTTGTAGAAGTGATACGCTCCTGCAAAGCACCCATTTCGGTCGCCAGCGTAGGCTGATAACCAACGGCTGAGGGCATACGTCCGAGAAGGGCGGAAACCTCAGAGCCTGCCTGTGTGAATCTGAATATATTGTCTATGAAGAGCAGTACGTCCTGACCTTCTTTGTCACGGAAGTACTCAGCCATCGTAAGACCTGAGAGGGCTACTCTCATTCTTGCTCCGGGCGGCTCGTTCATCTGACCGTAAACAAGCGTTGTCTTTTCGATAACGCCGGACTCGGTCATTTCGTTATAAAGGTCGTTACCCTCACGGGTACGTTCACCGACACCTGTGAATACCGAAAGACCGCCGTGCTGTTTAGCGATGTTGTTGATAAGCTCCATAATAAGTACGGTCTTACCGACACCTGCACCGCCGAACAGACCTATCTTACCGCCCTTGAGGTAAGGTGCGATAAGGTCTACGACCTTGATACCCGTTTCAAGTACCTGTGTTGAACCCTCCTGCTCCTCGAATGACGGAGCGGGACGGTGGATTTCCCATTTTTCTTCTGTTTCGGGCTGGGGCTTGTTATCAACAGCCTCACCGAGCAGATTGAATATTCTTCCGAGGGTCTGTCTGCCTACGGGAACTTTTATTGATGCGCCCGTATCTACTGCCGGAAGTCCTCTTACAAGTCCGTCCGTACTGCCCATAGCAATGCAGCGTACCGTATCGTCGCCGATATGCTGTGCTACTTCTACGGTCAGCTTTTTGCCCTCGTGTTCTATCTCTATGGCGTTAAGCAGGTTAGGCAGATGCTCCGGGGGAAACTTTATATCAAGTACCGCACCGATAATCTGCACAACCGTGCCGATATTCTGTGGCATAGATCAGTCCTGTCCTTTCTTATTAATTCAGCGCATTAGCACCCGATACGATCTCGTTCAGCTCATTCGTGATCTTTTCCTGTCTTGCACGGTTGTACATAAGTGACAGGTTTGCGATCATTTCCTCCGCATTGTCCGTTGCGTTTTCCATAGCTGTTCTTCTGGCGCCCAGCTCCGATGCGTAGCTTTCGTTTACCGCACACATGATAAGGCTCGTTATGAGCTTTGGTATCACACGGTTGAAAACCGCCTCGGGACTTGGGTCATAGGTAGTGCCTGCCTTGTTTTCGGGTACTGCCTTGCCTGTCGGAGCGTCTATGGGGAGAACGGGCATACGGGTAGGGGTCTGTACAAGAGGAGATACGAACTGCGTAAAGAACAGTTCTATCTCATCGACCTCTCCCTTTGTGAAAAGATCTGTCGCTATCTGCGCTATATCGGCAGCGTCTGCCGTTTTGATATGCTCCGCAATGCCGGGGAACTGCGCCACTACGTCATATTCGTGCTTTGTAAAGAACTCCGCAGACTTCTTGCCGACAGCTATTATCTTAGGCATATATTCATTGCCGTGAGTCTGCTGTACAAGCTTCAGTATATTGGAGTTGTAACCGCCTGCAAGACCTCTGTCGCCCGCAATTACAATGAACAGACGGTTCTTTACCTCTCTGTGTCTTGTATATACGGTGCTTAAGTTCTCCGTTTCGCCTGCAATGCGGCACATTAGGGAATACTGTGCATCAAAGAACGGACGTGCGTCTTCGGCACGGAGCTTTGCCTTTCTGAGTTTGGAAGATGCGACAAGCTCCATAGCCTTCGTTATCTGCATAGTGGACTCAACGCTTTTTACTCTGCGCTTGATGTCCTTCATATTTCCCGAAGCCATGCAAAGCCTCCTTTATCGGATATTATCACTGTCGATATAAGTCGTCTTTTTATAGAACAGCTCTAAAACCGTGAGCGCAAGGGTGAGTGCGGATATGCTTAAAGCAACGATGCTCAGTACAAGTGATGCCTTTTTCATAACTATTCTTCCTTTCGCTTAAATCTTATATCTTAGTCTTAAACGTACTTCTCCGAGAAATCCTTAAGAGCCGCCTTCAGCTTTTCTTCGTTATCGGGAGTGAGTACCTTTTCTTCTCTTATGCTTGCTGTAATATCGGGGTGAGCTTCTTCCATGTGCTTATAGAGGTCACGCTCAAAGTCGCCGACCTTTTCAAGCGGAATGTCCTTAAGATAGTTGTTGATTACGGCATAGATGATTATGACCTGATTTTCAACAGCTACAGGAGAGTTCTGTCCCTGCTTTAATATCTCAACGATACGCTCGCCCTTTGCAAGACGCTCCTTTGTATCCTTATCAAGATCCGAGCCGAACTGCGAGAAGCTCTGTAACTCTCTGAACTGCGAATATTCGAGCTTCAGAGTACCGGATACCTTCTTCATAGCCTTTATCTGAGCGTTACCGCCGACACGGGATACCGAGATACCGGGGTTAACCGCAGGTCTTACACCTGAGTGGAACAGCTCTGTTTCAAGGAATATCTGACCGTCGGTTATCGAAATAACGTTGGTCGGGATATATGCAGAAACGTCGCCTGCCTGTGTTTCGATGATAGGCAGTGCTGTGAGCGAACCGCCGCCGTAGTTCTCGTTTAAGTTAGCGGCTCTTTCGAGCAGTCTTGAATGAAGATAGAATACGTCGCCGGGGTAAGCCTCACGTCCGGGCGGACGCTTGAGGAGCAGAGAAAGTGCTCTGTAAGCCACAGCGTGCTTGGACAGGTCATCGTAGATTATGAGTGCGTCCTTGCCCTTTTCCATGAAGTATTCACCCATGGTGCATCCCGAATAGGGAGCGATGTACTGTAAGGGCGCAAGCTCACTTGCGGTAGCAGAAACTACTATTGTGTAGTCCATAGCGCCTGCGGCGGTGAGCTGTTCAACTACGTTTGCAACCGTAGAAGCCTTCTGACCTATAGCAACGTATATACAAATTACGTCTGTTTTCTTCTGATTTATGATCGTATCAATCGCAATGGCGGTCTTACCTGTCTGTCTGTCGCCGATAATCAGCTCACGCTGACCTCTTCCTATCGGTATCATGGAGTCGATAGCCTTGATACCTGTCTGAAGCGGAACGTTAACAGATTTTCTCGTAATGATACCTGGTGCGATCTTCTCGATCGGGCGTGTTTCCTTTGCGAGTATAGCGCCCTTGCCGTCGATAGGCTGTCCCAGTGCGTTTACTACTCGTCCGAGCAGTTCCTCGCCTACGGGTACAGATACGACAGAGCCTGTACGCTTTACTGTATCGCCCTCTTTGATCTCGGCATCTGAGCCCAGCATAACCGCACCGACAAAGTCCTGCTCTAAGTTGAGCGCCATGCAGCGAACGCCGTTCTCAAATTCCAGCAGCTCGTTCATCATACACTTTTCAAGTCCGTGTATACGAACAATACCGTCACCTACAGTTACAACAGTACCTGTATCTTCAAGACGGATTTTTGAGCCGTAGTCCTTGATCCGGGATTTAATTATGCCTGTTATTTCATCCGGGCGTAAATCCATTGGAGGTTCTTCCTTTCGTATTTTTTTACCGGCTGACGATTTTTATGTCAGTCGATAGTTCCGGCAATATCAGCCTTAAGCTGTTCGAGCCTTGCCTTGACGCTTCCGTCGATAGTCGTATTGCCGTAGCTGATAACAACGCCGCCGATGAGCTTATCATCGGTTTTCAGCGTCATATTAACGGTCTTACCCGTAATCTCAGCCATTTTTGCTCTGATCTTTTCAGCCGCCGTATCCGAAAGAGGCATCGCAGAGGTTACAGTAACATCCGCTATACCGAGCTTTTCGTTATACAGCTCTGTGAAGTATGCCAGTATCCGCTCAAAGTCGGGCAGCCTGTCGTTTTCGGTAAGAATGCACAGAAAGTTCACTACAAACTTATGCGCCTTTCCGTCAAAGACCTCTTTTACAAGCGCCGTCTTTTCTTCGATCGGGATTGTAGGAGTACGCAGCAGCTTTATAAAGTCCGGCTCGGCGGCAAATACCTCCGAAACGCCTTTAAGCTGTCCGAGAATGTCGGGCAGAGCCTTTTCATCCTCTTCGGTAACAAGAGAGAACAATGCGTCGCCGTATGTCTTGTCAACAGCAGCCATTTCAGTTCTCCTTTCCTATCTGCGACAGAACCGAGTCGATTATCTTCTCGTTGTCCTGTGCGTTTATCTCCTTCTCGGCAACCTTTGAAGCCGCCATAACTACCATATCGGAAATTTCTTCCTTTATCTCGTTTACCGCACGCTTCTTTTCACGCTCGATAGATTCTTCCGCACGCTGTTTCATAGAAGCGGCTTCTTCGTTTGCGGCAGAGATGATTTCGTCCTCTCTTGCCTGCGCCTTCTTCGTAGCGTCGGCTACAATGCGGGCTGCCTCTTCCTTTGAGGTTTCAAGGCGATGCTCGTAGTCTGCCTTTACTGCGGCGGCCTCTTCCTTCGCCTTCTGTGCGTCGTCCATATCCTTGTTTACTGTCTTTGCACGCTCGTCAAGAATCTTGCAGACGGGTTTGTGCAGAAAGAAGAAATAAAGCAGAACGATGATGAGCGTGTTGATCAGAGTGAAGACTATAGTGTTAAGATCTATGCTGACCAGAGAAAACTTTGCCTGCTCGGCGGCTTCCTCGGCTATTCTCAGCATATCCGTCATTTCACTTCAATCCTTTCGTGTTGTAGTCTGCCAGAGATTAAAGCTGGCTGATGAAGGGGTTTGCGAACATCAGCAGCAGAGCGATAACGAGTGAGTAAAGACCTGTGGTTTCCGCAAGAGCGTCACCGATGATCATTGTTCTCGTGATTGCGCCTGAAGCCTCGGGCTGTCTGCCGATTGCCTCAACAGCCTTACCGCCGCAGAAGCCTTCACCGATACCGGGGCCAAGACCTGCGATCATAGCAAGACCTGCACCTATTGCAGATGCGCCCAGTACGATTGCCTGTGATAAGTTTTCCATATCAAAGTCCTCCGTCATTTTATTCTACCTGTAGGTAGATAATTGTTATTTATTACACCACAGTTTCCTGTGGGGGTAAACTGATTAGTCATCTCCGCATTCTGCCATTGAAACGTAAGCCATTGTCAGTGTGCAGAAGATATAAGCCTGAATGAATGCCGAGAACAAGTCAAAGTACAGCGAGCATACGGCGGGTACGCCGATAGATGCGAGGCCGTTTGCGACCTGTCCTAAAGCAAAGTAGATAAGTCCTCCGATTACAGAGCCTGCAAGGATATTTGCAAAGTGACGCAGTGTCTGTGAAACGGGGTTTGCTATATCACCGATTATATTGAACGGGAGCATGAAAGGCATAGGCTCGATGAAGCCCTTGAGATAGCCCTTGATACCGCCTGTTTTCAGCTTGTTCCTGAGCGTTAGAACGAATGTCGTGATGCCCCATGCGGCTATTACGGAAAGGTCCGAGGTCGGACATCTGAAGCCGAAAAGGCCCATAAGGCTCGAAAGAATCGAGAAGCAGAAAAGTCCGCCTATATAGGGGGTATATTTTCTGTATTTTTCGCCCATGGTGTCACGCACCATATTGTTGAAGAAGTTTACAAGATACTCAGCCGCCATCTGTCTGCGTGAGGTCGATCTTACCTTGAGGTTTCTGCCGAGGATAAAGAACACGATGCCGAGTACCAGCATTACTATCCACTGTACAACGATGCTCTCGCTTATTACTACGTTGTAGCTTCCTATATCAAAGCTGATTGATTTAAGCGGTCCTTCGACGGAGAATTCCGCCATAGGTTTTATAAGGTCTGTCATTTTCTAATGCTCCTCCCTTATTTTTACGGGTCGTTCCCGTAATGAATATTTTATATCTTTATATAAATTTAATGTTAAGTCAGCGGTTGTAAATTTGCTGTCAGAAATCGCTTTTCTCCTTGAATGCCGTCACGGTATACGCAATTTTCGGCACGAACAGCGGAAGTACGGCTGTGACGGGATTGATGATTTTAAAGAACATCAGCACGCCGAGAATTATAAACGTGCCGATATACCTTGCTCCGTAGCTGCCGTTCATAGCGAGCTTTGCGGATTTCTCGGTCAGAGTTATCGCTTTTTCCGCACTGATTGCCATAAGAACAAAGTTCAGTGCCGAAACCGCAGTTCCTGCGACCGCTCCCGTAAGCAGTGTATAGTCGCCTATTCCCGAAATCATAAGGATAACGCTCACAATCCCAAGCAAAACAAGCGCACCGATATAGTACGGCAACAGTGCCATACATTCCTTGAATGAGGTCGTTTCGGTAATTTTCTTTTTCATATTTACAGCTTCCTGTCACGGCGGTCATCGTCGTAATAGTCATTGTCACGGCGATCCGAAAGGTATTTATAGGTTTTCTTATCATCTTTTCCGCCGTACATTTTTATAAGGTTCTTAAGATAAGTTCCCACTCCCGATATCATCGTGATTATTCCTGCAAACACAAGCAGGATCATCACCCACGACGGCAGAGAGAATTTATTTACCAGTACACTGCCGCCCCAGATAAATATCAGCAGGGGAGTGATTACCAGAAAGCCTATCTGACTTACGACAGCGTAGACTTTAAGAGGGTTGTCCTTTTTGTTCATTTATCAGTAAACCAGCTTCTGAAGCCGCCACTGACCGTTTACCTTGAGCATATTGGCGGTGATTTTCTTTGTATTACCGCTTTCCGAGCCGGAAGAAGTGTCAGCGGACGAGGTTTCTTCCGCAGAGTTAAGTTCGACTGTTATATCGCACTCGGTATTAGACTTGGGGTGAAGGGTGAATTTTGCGTTTGACCAGGTGTAGTCATAGGCGATAGCCTTGAATCTGCCGTTCTCATCCACCATTTTTGCGTCAAGACCGATGCCCTTGTTTCCGTCATCGTCAGTTTCCTCGGCATAGACCGCAACATCGTCGCCGTTTATGTTTGTGAGGATACGCTTTGCCTCTTTTTCGACAAATGTCGAATTTACGAGCGTTTCAATATCTGAAAATGTCTTGTAGTTTTCGCTTTTTACAGTGTAATATCCGTCCTCGGGAACGTTGTTATACGGCTCTGCCTGATGGGGAAGACCGTACTGGAGATAAATTCTGAACACCTCGCAGTTGTTCTTGATAAGAGTAACCGCGTTCATATTCATTTCTTCGTTCACCTCGTCCGAGGGAACGTAATTATACTGATTTTCCTGTATCTGCTGCTGTGAGGTCTGGTACAGCAGGAATAAAGTCGTTGCTATGGCAAGGACAGCTACGATTATTGTAGCTATGGTAGCCGCTGTATTTTTCTTACTCATGGACACCTCCGTAAAAGTGGTTTATACTTAATTATACAACTTATATCTCAAAATTTCAAGCGGTTTCACGGGATTTTCGGATTACGAGGTTTAACTGTGAAGCAAGGTTAAATATTAACAAGTGTTAACTTGAGCCCCTTTTATTTTGAATTCGGCTTTCTGCCTGTAAGGAACGAAACGCTTCTTTCTATAGATGTGCGGACGTGTTCCATTTCTTCGCTGTGGAGCTTTCCTGCATTACGGTAGTCAAAGCTGTTGCAGAAGTCGTTTACATCGCTGTTGAGCTTTGTTATATATTCCTGCATTATCGTATCCATAGCCTTTATGAACTCAGCTCTGTCGTTTTTTGCCATCTTTGCTTCGCTCATCTGTACAAGATAGTGGTAGTGAGGCATACAGAAGCATTCCTGCGACTTGAACAGATTCTTGAACTTTCCGTCCTTTGCGAACATTGTGAATACCGTTTCGAGCATATGGTCAATACCCCACTGTACCTTTGAGCAGACAAAGCAGGTATCGCCTATTGCGCCTGCCTTTTTAGCCTTTGCGTCCTTGGCCGCAAATAAACCCTTCTTCTCAAAAATATTGCCCCTCAACTCCTCAAGATGACTGTTGAGCATAAGACCGAGCGACAGGCGGTTGTTCTGCATCATAAGCTGCTGATAGTGTGTAAAGCAGAAGCCGAGCCTGTTGGTATCCTGCCTTACGTCAGGCTCCATCATAGCCGCTCCCATTATATATTCGCAGATATGCTCCTCAACCGTATCTCTCATACGGCAGATAGGACAGCCCTCACGAGGCTCGAACACTTCGTTTACCGGTATTGTAAGTATACTTTCTCTCACTTTTTTCGTTTCCTTTCAGAAAATTCGGCGTATGCGGAAAATACCGCAGGATTTAAAAGCCGTGTCGGTTTATAGGGGGACAAAAGAAAAATTTTTTCACGTCGGACTTGTAATTTCCCTGTTAATATTGTATTATATATAACGGAAATAATCAAGACCAAATCAAAAATTTTTCCCGACAAAACAGATAACGGCAGATGATTATATGGATTACACATTCACTTGCGAACGGTTTGATATAAGGCGCACGCTTTTTTGCGGGCAGGCTTTCCGCTGGAAAGAGCTTGACGGCAGATTCTGCGGTATAGCAGGCGGCAGATATGCCGAAATATCCGACAACGGCGACAGCACTTATACTGTTCACGACATAGAAAAAAGCGATATTTCTTACTGGCGGTCATACTTTGACCTTGATACCGACTATGACGCATTGATAAAACAGTTCTCCGAGGACGAGCATATGCGCCTTGCCTGCAAGGAAAATCCGGGCATAAGGGTACTCAGGCAAGAGCCGTTTGAAACGCTTATCAGCTTCATAATTTCGCAGAACAATAATATCAAGCGTATCACGGGTATTATTGACAGGCTGTGTGAGAGCTTCGGCGAAAAGACGGACAGAGGCTATATGTTCCCCACGCTTGAAAAGCTTGTCGGAGTTACCGCCGAGGACTTAGCACCGCTGAGAGCAGGCTTCAGAGCAAGGTACATAGTTGACGCAGTAGAAAAACTGCACAGCACAGAGGTTTTCCTTGACGGTATAAAAGCTATGGATACCACAGCGGCAAGGGAAGAACTTAAAAAGATAAAGGGTGTCGGCGATAAGGTAGCCGATTGCGTACTGCTTTTCGGCTATCATAAGACGGACGCTTTTCCGAGAGATGTATGGATAAAGCGTATCGAGCAGAAACTATACCCCGACGGTCTGCCGGAATGTATAAAGGGCAACGAGGGGATAGCACAGCAGTTTTTGTTCGATTATGCGAGAACGCACGAGATCTGACGGAGAAACAAAAATGGTTAACATAGGCAACGAATGGGACAATCTGCTTGCAGACCAGTTCCAAAGCGAATATTACAGAAAGCTGAGAGCTTTTCTTGTCGATGAATATAACAGATACAATGTATATCCGCCTGCGGATTGCATTTTCAACGCACTGAAATACACGCCCTACTCAAAGGTAAAGGCGGTGCTTTTAGGTCAGGACCCGTATCACGGTCCGGGACAGGCGCACGGACTTTGCTTTTCGGTAAAGCGTGGAGTTATGCCGCCCCCATCGCTGAAAAATATCTTTACCGAGATACACAGCGACCTTGGCATAGACTTTGATATGTCTGTGGGCGAGCTTACCGACTGGGCAAGGCAGGGAGTTCTTATGCTGAACACCTCGCTTACCGTCCGTGAGGGTATGGCGGGAAGTCACAGGGGAAAAGGCTGGGAGATACTGACCGACAGGATAATCGAGCTTTTAAACGAGCGTGACGTGCCTACGGCATTTATCTTATGGGGAAACAACGCAAAATCCAAAATGCCTCTTATCACAAATCCGAAGCACGCAGTTTTCACAGCGGCGCATCCGAGTCCGCTGTCTGCTTATAACGGATTTTTCGGTTGCCGTCATTTTTCAAAGGTGAACGAATTTCTGAAAAACAACGGCATAGAACCGATCGACTGGAGCATACATTGAATATAAATACTGACAAAGACAATAAGAGAACGGAAGAAGGATATAGCTTATGATATGTGTTACAGGCGACCTGCACGGCGATATAACACGATTCAGGTCCCCGGTGCTGAAAAAGCTCAGACGTGGCGATGCACTGATAATTACGGGCGATTTCGGCTGTATTTGGGACGGCAGTAAAAAGGAAAAGAAAATGCTTAAAAAGCTCGGCAAAAAGAAGTACAACGTGCTTTTTGCGGAGGGCGTACACGAAAATTTCGACCTGCTCGAAGAATATCCCGTAGAGCAGTGGTGCGGCGGTAAAACAAGGCTTATATCGGGCAATCTGCGTCAGCTTATGAGAGGGCAGTATTACACGATAGCGCAAAAGACCGTGTTCGTTTTCGGCGGCGGTCAGAGCGAGGAAAACAACAGCTATCTTGAGCCGGACGATGAGAAGAGCTGGATAAAGGAGCTTCCGACCGATGAGGAGCTTGAAGAAGGGCTTCGCAACCTTGAACAGCACGGCAACGAGGCGGATTTCATAATCAGCTATGAGCCGCCCGCAAGAATGATAGAGTTCATCGACATAGGCAAAACCAGCCGTAATCATATAAATACATATCTTGACAAGGTGCTTGATACGGCAAAGTTTAAGATGTGGTATTTCGGTAAAAGGCATATAAACAAGCTGATACCGCCAAGATACCGTTGTATATTCGATGCGGTCGATGTGGCAGACGATACACGGCTTCCGAAGCAGAAAAAGCAGAAGCCCGAAAAGGTGAAGAAAGAAAAACCCGAAAAGAAAACAAAAAAGGATAAAACAGCAGGAGAAGAGGATTAAATCCTCTTTAATATAAAAATTAAAAACTCCGTATAAAGAAAGGAACTAAGGATATGGCAGAATTCAAGTATGAAATAACACAGGAGCTTGGCGTTATCAGCGAGGGCAAGTACAACATTGAGCTTAATATGGTAAGCTGGAATGACAGAGAGCCTAAGTACGACATTCGTTCGTGGGCGCCCGACCACAGCAGAATGGGTAAGGGCATTTCGCTCACAGAAGAAGAAATGGAGCGTCTGGTCGAGCTGTGGAACACAAGAAACGAAGAGGACAGCTTTGAAGAATAATTACTGAAAGGAACGGCGAAATGGAAAAGTTACTCGGAATGACGCCCCCTATGGGCTGGAACAGCTGGAACACGTTCACCTGGGAGATAAACGAAGAGCTTATAAAGCAGGCGGCTGACGCATTCATCGAAAACGGCCTCAAGGACGCAGGCTATGAATATGTTGTTATAGACGACTGCTGGAGCGAAAAGCAGAGAAATGAAAAGGGCGAGCTTGTGCCTGATCATTGGAAGTTTCCGAACGGTATCAAGCCCGTTGCGGACTACGTTCACTCAAAGGGTCTTAAGTTCGGCATCTATTCGTGTGCCGGCACGCATACCTGCGCAGGTCACCCCGGCAGCTTTGAGCACGAATTTCAGGATGCAGAAACGTTCGCAGAGTGGGGCGTTGACTACCTGAAATATGACTATTGCTACAAGCCCGTACATATACCCGGCGAGATACTCTACAAGCGTATGTCTACTGCCCTCAGAAACTGCGGCAGACCGATAATGTTCTCCGCTTGCAACTGGGGTAATGACGATATATACAAGTGGATAAGAGAGAGTGGAGCTCATCTTTTCCGCTCGACAGGCGATATTCAGGATAACTGGGAGTCGATAAAGCGCCTTGCACTGTCGCAGATGGGCAACGAGTGCTACGGCGGATGCTTCTGTCACAATGATATAGATATGCTCGTAGTCGGTATGCACGGCGGCTCGAACAACCAGTACATAAACGGCGAGAGCGACGATCAGTTCGGCAATAAGGAAGGCAAGGGTCTTGGCGGCTGTACCGATACAGAGTACAAGACGCATTTCTCACTGTGGGCAATGATGAATTCACCGCTTATGATTGGCTGTGATATCCGTCATATGACCGACAGGACAAAGGAGATACTTACCAATAAGGAAGTTATCGCAATAAATCAGGATATCGAGTGCAGAGGACCTTACCGCATAAGCCAGTGGAACAACCCCGAAAATGTATTCTCGCTTGTAAAGCCGCTTGCAAACGGCGACTACGCTATAGGTATGTACAACTTCAGCGATGTTCCTGCGGAAATGTCGTTACAGTTCTGGGATATAGGGCTCAGCACTGCGGCAGGCAGAGGACTTGAAATGCACGACTGCTGGTCGCACGAGGATATAGGCAGATTCTCCGAGAGATATGTAACTACCTTACAGCCCCACGACTGTGCGGTATATACTGCAAAGGTAGTAAAGCTGTAATGGCAAACTACAAGACCTGCAAGAAGTGCGGCGCTTTGCTTGGCGGCGATGATATAGCGATCTACAGAAAGCTGGTCACACGCAACGCCGATGAGTTTTTCTGCATAGACTGCCTTGCGGAGTATTACAACACCACCCGTGAGGTAATAGAGGAACGCATAGCGTATTACAGGAAAAGCGGAGAATGTACGCTTTTCAGATAATTCGAATAAAAAAAATAACGGAGCATATCTTCCTGATATGCTCCGTTTCGGTCTGTCGATAAACTGATTGTTATTACAAAGCCACACAGTGAGATATATCACCAACACCGCCGGAAACACTTTCCTTACCGACAAGGCATTAATAATTTCGTGACCTTATCAGTGCAACTGCACTGACATTGACCCTTTTAAAAAACGCACTATCCCTCGAAAAGCACCATCACACTTGCCTCCCTTGTCAAAGGGAGGTGGATTGACGGCAAGGCACAAGCCTTGATTTTATTGCTTTCTGCTTGCGATATGTCCACCCTTTTTATGCTGCAAACTTTTCTGCCGTCAAGACGGAGGGATTGCCTCCCGTTGCACCGAATATTGCTGCCTTCACAACCATTGCAAAAGGACAACACACCCTCGCTCCGCACTAAACTTGCCTCGCCAAAGGTGAACTTCTGTTGCTCGGTCAAGCCGAGCCAACTACAGTGGGGATTGTAGTTGCTTAGAAGTTGTTTCCCTAATCGCTTTGGTTCTTGTTCTTTCCCTCGTTAATATTGACAGGTGCATCGATTTGAATAGCGAACCCGAGAAGTGCTGTCCGACAAAAAGAACTATCGGTAGCTTGCTATCATAGATAAATACTAAAAGATATAACAGAAGCACATTAAACAAAAGACTATTTATACAAGCAATGGAGCATATCTTCCTGATATGCTCCGTTTGCTGTTATTATGCTTTTAGTTTGCGTTTGTCACAGCGGCAAGTCTTGTGTAGTTGCTGTAGATGACCGTGTCGCCTGAGGTCTTGTATGCTCTTATGCGGAATGTGTAGGTCGCACCTGCCTTAAGGTCGCCCGCTATAAAGCCTACTGTATTATTTGTGCAGGTTCTTAATGCTTCCGTCCATTTGCCGCCCCTGTACAGTTCAACGATATATCCTTCTGCGGAGTTGTTCATTGCCCAGCCTATTATAAGCTCGGATGATGTCGCTGAGATTTTTCTGAAGGATGTAACGTTTGAAACGCCTGAGCTTTCCACTGTTTTAGCGGCAAGTCTTACATAGTCGCTGTACTGTACAGATCCGTCGGATGTCTTGTACGCTCTTATACGGAAGGTATATGTCGAGGTAGCGTTAAGTCCTTTAGCCGTACAACTTGTGGAGTTGCCTTTATATATCTCGTTCCATTTGCCGCCCTTGTATATTTCAACCGAGTAGCCGTCAGCCTTGCTGTTTGTTGCCCAGCCGAGTGTAACAGAATTTGCGGTTGCGGATTTACAGGTGAATGATATAACGGGATCCAGTACGGATGAATCTGCCGTTTTAGCGGCAAGTCTTGTGTAGTTGCCGTAATACGTTGTACCGCCCGAGGTCTTGTATGCTCTTATACGGAATGAGTAGGTCGAGGAAGCTTTAAGTCCTGTAGCCGTACAACTTGCGGAGTTGCCGTTATATATCTCGTTCCACTTACCGCCCTTGTATATTTCAACCGAGTAGCCGTCAGCCTTGCTGTTCTTGTTCCACGCAAGAGTGAGCGAGGAATCGGTTGCGTTTGTGCTTGTGAAGCCTGTGACATTATCAACCGTAGTATCATCTGTTACCGAGGAATTGATAACGGTGAGAGTAAATGTGTCTGTAGTGCTGTCGCTGAAATGATATACTATTTCGTGTTTGCCGTTGGAGAGGGTCTGCATGAACGGTGTGTTGAGTGCCACCTGACTTCCGCTCCATGAGTAGTCTGTACTGCTGTCAAGTGTTTTGCCGCCGCAGGTTATCTTTGATATAGTCTGACCGTTCAGCACGAGCTTTGTAAGTACAGTTGCAGGAGCAGAGCCGTCAAATGTGCCTGTCTTGTCGATAAGGTGTGCGCCCTCGGCTTCCTGCTTTTCGCCGTAGAAGTATACATCGTCGATTATGTAAGTGCCTGTGTCGGTGTTACCACCATTGCCTGCATAGAATGAGGCCTGTACAATACTCGTTGTGTCAAGTGTAGCAGAGCCTGACTGCCAGCTTGGAGCGGCAAATTCCTCAAAAGGTATCTCAATTGTTTTTTCGCCGGAGAAGTTGACTGTTATTTCTTTTTCAAAATAGTTGTCGTTTTTATCCTTGAGCTGAAGCGTAAAGCTGTTACCGCTGTTGTCGCCGGTAAGGTTTATGCTGACACCCTTGTACTGTGCAACGTTACGCTGTGACAGCTTGCGGTTTACACCGCAGTATCCGTTGGGCGAGCCTACATTGTACTCAAATTTCATCGCTTTGCCGTTTGCGTTGTCAACAAGCGAAACCGTTACGTTGTTTCCGCTTGTATTCGGCGTGTATGCACTGCTTAGCTGAGAATCGTCTGTGTAGCTTTCAAAAGTATCTATATCCTCAAGTGCCGATGTATCTGTTACGGTAAGCAGGAATTCGCAGTCTGCGCCCTCGTAGAAGTCGAACACGAGCGTTACATTGCCCTCGCCGAGAGATTTTATAAAGCTGTCTGAGAATGTGACTAAGCCGCCGTTATCGGTATAATCCGTACCTGCCGTGAGATATTTGCCGTTTACCGTTATACCTCTGAATTCGCTTGTCTTCTTGTCATAGCCTACATTCACCTTCTTGTAGTGACGCAGGTTCTTGTCAACTGTAGCGATATATTTATCAAGCGTCGGTGCAGGGATCGATACATCGGTTACGTTTACTGTGAACTTCGGGCTGCTGCCTGCCGTACAGTCAAGCGTGAACACATGGTTTTTAAGCTCAAGTGTTTTAAGATAGCTTGCCTTTATAGTTACGGAGTTATTGTTTATCGTGAAGTCCTTGCCTTCTGTAAGCGCATTTCCGTCAAGGGTTATACCGCTTATTTTACCTTCCTTCATAGTTGCTGTTACCGTAAGGTCGGTATTGTCCGCTCTGTCGAAGCTCAGCTTGTCATTGACTATCGTGTTGACGTTATTCTTTGCCGCCATATTTGCGGCGTGCTTTATGATAAGCTGTCTTGTGCTTTCGGTATCTGTTCCCTCCGGACCGTAAACGGTATACTGGTCATAGTCGGGATAAAGTACGCCGTCAATGTATGACGCTATCATCCAGTAGTTTGTGCCTGCATATTCGACCGTATCGTAGACGTTACCCTCAAGCACCTCAAACCACTGCTCGTACTCGCTGTCACGGATAGTCCTGTTTGTAAGACCGAATTCTTCCAGAATGACCGGTTTGTCAAGCTCCGCACAGGCTTCGCCGTGTATCTTAAACCAGAGCAGATCGTCCTGTCCTGTGCCTGTATGCTTCATTCCCCACTGGTCAAGATAAAGATGAGGAGTACCGAAGTCGAGCGTGTCGATTGTCATCAGCTTTTCAAAGTCAACGCCCTCTGCACCGTAGAACGCATAGTTTGAGGTCGTATATTCGTCAAAATATCCGTAAGGTCTGTTGAAGAAGCCCTCGTCGCCGAGCGATACCATGTGATTCGGATCGATGCTCTTTACATATTCGCTCATTTCCTTTGCCCAGTTATAAAGTATATTGTCCTTACACTGAGCGTCGGAATTGCATCTCGGTTCGTTTGCAAGCTCCCACGCAAATACGGAAGGCTCATCCTTCAGCTTTCTGTTTGTATACGGGTTCGTATGGTTCAGCAGACCGTTGATATAATCCTTATACCAGCCCTTGAGCGTTTCGTTTGTGTAGAAGTCGTCTTTTTTAAGTCCGGTTATGCCAAGCTCCTCTGCCCACTTGACGTATTGACCCATACCGCCGAAAGCGTCCCAGTAGTTAGTAAAGGTGATAAGCAGCTTCATACCGTGCTTTTCAGCCTGATATAATGCGTAGTCGAGCTTCTTTATGCCGTCTTCACCGAAGTTTGTTACCGGCTTACCAAGGTCCTTGTCGAAATACTGAAAATAAACTCCGTCCTTTTCGCCCGAACCGTCATTGTTGTTTGTAAATACCGGCTTTCCTTCGCTGTCTGTCGTACCTGTCTTGACACCTACATCAAGGTTGCCCCAGACTCTGATAACTTTCAGCCCCATCGCCTCTGCGTCTTTGAATACGTTGTCTACCGCCTCCTGCGATTTGAACGTAAGGTAGTAGCAGTTTGTGCCTGCATAGTAGAACGGACTTCCGTCAAGCATGAACCTTGTTCCCTGCGCATACGCAAATCCGCTCGGAACACCCTCAGCCGCCGCACCCGTGCTTATGAAGAACACGGATACAGGTAAAGCTGTAAGCGTCATTGCCGTGGCAAGCGCCGAGCTTGCCAGTCTTTTCTTAAAACCTGTCATGATTTCACTCCTTCTGCTATTATTCTGATATAGCCTCTTGGCTTCTTAGCTTAACCTCATAATATCATGTGGCTTTATTTAAAGTCAACACTTTTAACTAAATTTACTTAACAAAGTCGATTTTTTCTGTGAATTTCACAACAGCTCAAAGTGCTTTATGTGCATTTAATACAATTTGAAGTAATATTTACACATAATTTCGCCAAAGCGAAACTAAAACAACGGCTTGAATGTTCAGTTAGCCTGTTTTTTAGTTACTTAATGTAACGTTTCATGAAACTAACGAAATTTACATTTATAGGTTAAGTTAAAAAGAAAGAAACAACTGTGTAACAGACAAAAAACGAGCGGCGGTTAATAAAACCGTCGCTCGCAGTGTCGTAAATCGTGATATTATTTTGTTGTCTGCACCGTTCTTACATTGTCGCTGTATATTGTCGAACCGTTTACGGTAAGATATGCTCTTACACGGAAGGTATATGACGTACCTGCCTTAAGATTCGTTATCTGGCAGGAGGTGACTGTGTTTGAGGTGGTTTTTGTTACAAGATTCCATTTTCCACCCTTATAGATCTCTACGATATATCCTGTTGCACAGCTTTTTCTTGCCCACGAAAAACGGATTGATGAAGCTGTGTTGCTTGTCTGCTCCCCAAGCTTTGCAACGGGGTTAAGACCTGTTGTAGCAGTGCTTTTCAGATATTCGCTGAATACGGTTCTGCCGTTTTTCACCTTGTAGCTTTTTATGCGTACAGAATAGGTCGAGCCTTCCGCAAGACCTGTTATCTTACAGGAAAGCTTTGTGTTCGAGGTTGCACACAGCACCTGTTCCCATTTTCCGCCCCTGTAGATTTCTACTGTATATCCATCGGCTGCAGTGTTCCTGCTCCAGCTGAGAGTTACCTGTGAAGCGGAATCCGCTTTATATGTAAGGCTTGTAACGTTGGGTATACGGGTGTCGGCTGAGAACGTAAGATAATCGCTGAAATATGTGGTTGCGGTTGTCTTTTTGAAGGACTTTATGCGCACTGAATATGTTGCGTTTGCCGAAAGTCCTGTTGCTGTGCAGGTAAGGGTCGTGTTGCTTTTTGCGTTTAAAATCTGCGTCCACTTACCGCCCTTGTAGATCTCAACGATATAGCCTGTAGCGGCGGTATTCTTATTCCACGAGAATGTTATTGATGATGCTGTATTGCCGGATGACTTGAAGCCTGTAACGTTTGCTATCCTTGTGTTCACGTCAGCTTCAAGGTATTCGCTGAATGAGTACGCACCGTTTGTAAGGCGGTAGCATTTGATACGGGCTTTATATGTTGAGCCTGCCGCAAGACCCGTTACCTTGCAGGAAAGAGCAGTGTTGTTCTTTGTGGTAAGGACTGTATTCCACTTTCCACCCTTATAGATCTCAACGACATATCCCGTAGCCGAAGCAACCTTGTTCCACGAAAGTGTAACAGAAGAAACGGTTGATGACTTTGCCGTAAGACCTGAAACACACGCAATTCTTGTAGTTGCCGCAATATTCGTATAATCGCTGCAGACAACAGCACTGCCTGTTTTCTTGTATGACTTTATGCGGAATGAATAGCGTGTTTCGGGAGCGAGTGAGGACGCTGTACACTGTAAGGTCGTGTTGCCTGTTGTCTTTAGAATCTGAGTCCATTTTCCGCCCTTGTACTGCTCAATGATATAGCCTGTCGCATCGGCATTCTTATTCCATTTGAGCGTTATTGTCCTGCTTGTTGCAGCGGGGGCTGTGAATGTGGTTACATTGGGAAGAACAGTGGTCGCAACGGCCCTTGTGTAACCGCCGTACTGAACGGCAGAACCTGACACTTTACGCAGTCTTACACGGAATGTATAGGATGTGCCGGGAGTAAGATTTGTGACGGTGAGAGCGCAATTGGCACTGCTGTCTGTCTTGGAAATCCGTACCCATTTGCCACCCTTGTACTGCTCGACCTCATAGCCGCTGCCATCGGTCGACATTGACCACTCGAGCGTTATGAATTTTGGGTTTTGACGGGTTACTTTGAGGTTCTTGACATAGCCGAGAACGAGAATGTCGGTGTAGTCGGACTTGTAGGAAGAGCCGCAAACCGAGCATTTATGCAGGGTGTAGCCCTTTGCGTCATAGGTCGCATCGACCACGGTATCAACGTATTTATGACCCAACGGATCAAGCTCTCTTGTAAGCACCTTGCCGCAGACCGTGCAGCTGCACCGTTGCTCACCGGGTTTAGTACAGTCTGGATTTTTGGTTGTTTTCCAGGCGGTATAAGTATGGTTTCCTGTGGGGGAAACATATATTACATCTGTCTTTTCATCGCACTTCGTACAGTGGCGTGACTGCGAGCCTTGCTCGGCGCAGGTGGGCGCTTTGTCGAGCGTCCATGTCGATGAAAAGCTGTGTCCTGTGGCATAAGTGGTATCTTCGGTTCTGTGGGAATCGCAGACCGTGCAACGGTAAGTTATACAGCCGTCATTTGTACAGGTTTCCGACTTTATTGCATCGACCTTATAGTCGTGATAAAGATTCGACTTCGGAATGGTATAAGTTTTCGACGAACCTGTTGAAAAATTGACTTTCAGTTCACCGTCACTTTCACAGGTGGGCTTTTTGGTAAACGTTCTGCCGGTCAATGTGCCTGATGTATCAACAAGCAGGTGTTGAATTTCGTCACTGCCTGTAAGCTTCTGTGAAATCTCTCCATCCGGGCAGATCACAAGTATGATTTCAGCCCAGTTGAAAGCATCATAGCTGAAAGAGGTCACAGAAGAGGGAATGTTGAGTGAAATCAGTTTTGTTGTCTGGAAGGCTCTGGATTCGACAGTGGTAAGTCCGTTACCCTCGATTATAACATTGCGTAAATTGTCGCAGGAGGCGAAAGCGGCATAGCTTATCTTCTTGACGGTTGCAGGGATCGTGATATCAACTATATGGTCGTTTCCGCAGAATGCGTCGTCGCCGATAACTTCAACGAAGCTTGGGATTTTTGTCATTGACGAACCTGTGGCGGAAACAAGCGTTTTGCCGTCCTTAGAGTAAAGGTCGCCGTTTATAGCCTGAAAATACTTGTTGTTGCTGTCAACAGTGAATTTAAGACAGTTGTTTCCCGAGAATACATCGGCGGCTATAGTCTTTACCGAGCTTGAAATAGAAATACTCTGTATGCGCTTTGTGTAAACGAAAGCGCCACGCTTGATCTCGGTAACGGTATTGGGTATGGTTACCTTTGAAACACCGATACAGCCTCTGGTAAACTCAGCTGCTATTACCTCTATCTTGTGACCGTCGATATATCCGGGGATATTCATAACGGTCTTGGTAGCCTTGTCATAGCCTTTTACCTCATCGTCAAACTGTATCCACGAATAAACAGCGTATTTGTTTTTTGAGATCTCTTTATAAAGGAATCGTGAATTCAACTTCTGTGAAATGAAAGTTTTCTGACCGAGTACGTCGCCGCCGATATAAAGCAGATAAACCGAGCCGTCACCGAGCCTTACCGCAGTGGTCGCCATAGATGTGGCTGTTTTCATAGGTATCTCTTCATTTTCACTGTACGCATATCTTGTTTTTGCGGTCAGACCTACCTCACCCAGCATATAAACGGCAAGTTTTGCGCTGGCATAATCGCTGCCTGAACCGTTCAGCACCATAAGATACGGATCGGAATTGCTCTTGTCGTAAGTGAACGATGCCACATACGCCGCAACCTTATCCATCTTGGAAACGTCCGCAATGCCGTTGGGTATGTTCTTGGCGATATAGTCGGCGATTATCTGCTGTGCCTGCTCACGCTGTGCTTTTGTTGCGCTGACAGAAGCGATGCTGACATCTTCCGTCATCACGTCGGATACTTCGGGAACATAGCTGTTTGCCGATACAGCAACAGCCGAGAGCGATACAATAACCGCAACAGACGCTATCACCGCCGGTATTTTTTTGAAAATGTTCATTTCTTCTTATCTCCTGATTTTCCTTATTTTATAACGTCAAACGTTATTTATGACTTTTCTTTTTCTCCTGCGACCCCGCACTGCTGAAACCTTTCCCGCTCTGAGCCGTTTCGTAAAAATCGGCTATCAGCTTCATCAGCTTGCCGTCAAGCTCGTAGTATATCTGCTTATCGACCTTTTTGCTGAACAGTTCTCTTCTATTCTTGTTAGTCCGCTGATTTTTCGGATAGGTCGTTTCAAAAAGCGTGTCAAGCTGTGCCTTGTGCTTTATCGCTCTGTCGCTGTCAAGAGAGTTGTGACCCTTGTTCTTTTCGGTTATAAGAGTGATATTATCGTTTTTCTCAACATTGGCAAGCACGCTGTTTTTAAGGCTTATCGTCTTATCGTCCGTGCTGTGCAGTATAAGGAACTTAGTGCCGTTTGCGGTTGCTTTTGCTATTCCTGCGTGGGCTGTGTAGCCTGCCGCCTTGCCGTATTTCATACGCTCATACAGCTTTATATAGGCTCTAAGGATATATATCCACCTGCCCATCATAGCAGAGCCTTCTTCAAGCACCATTTCGCTTGTCCTGTCAAATCCGCTCTGTACGAATACCGCCTTTATATCATAAAGATGATAGCAATGCACAGCAGATACCGCATATCCTCCCCAGCTGTGACCGAACAGATACAGCGGAAGCGTGTTTGTTTTGGTAACAAAACTGAGCGCCGCATCAAGATCCTCCGCCGACTGAGGAAGCCCACGCAGTGACTTTCCTCCGCTTAAATGACTGCCGCTGTTGTCAAAGGCGAATATCTTGTATCCCCGTCTTGCAAAATACGCTATTTCGGGCAGATAGCTGAGCTGTCCGTCAAATATGCCGTGTGAGAAAACTATAAGCCCCCTGAAGCTGTCATAGCTTTCATCGTGGTAGTAAAACCCCGTGTATTTATAGCCTCGCTTTGACGGGAATGTGACCGGCTCATTTACAAGCCCCTTATAATCGTTAAGGTCGGGCAGATGTGCGGAATCGTATATCTCGAACCGCTTTCCGAAAACGCTCTCATAAAGTATTGCGGACAGCAGAAGGGATATTATCATTATCAGCAGTACAGCGCCGAGAATGATTCCGGCGACCGACAGCACCGAAAGAAAAACGTCCACCTGTTTTCCTCCTTATCCCTTTTTTATACGCTTGCTGTTCTTTTCCCAGTGTTCTATAATTCTTGTCTGACCACGCTCCACCGCAAGAGAATCCGCAGGAACGTTCTTCGTGATAGTCGAGCCTGCCGCAGTAGTCGCATTATCCCCGATAGTAACGGGCGCTATCAAATTTGTGTTACAGCCGATAAATGCGTTGTCGCCTATTGTGGTGCGGTACTTCTTGATACCGTCATAGTTTGCCGTTACACAGCCACAGCCGAAGTTTACACCCTTGCCCACATCGCTGTCACCGACATATGTAAGATGCGCTATGCAGGTGTTTATGCCGACCTCCGAGTTCTTCACCTCTACAAAGTCGCCTATCTTTACACCGCTGTGCAGATGAGTATTCGGGCGCAGATGTACAAACGGACCAGCCTTAGCACAGCTATCTACCTTGCTTTCGTGCGCCTGTACGTTGTTCAGGATAACATTATCCTCTATAACGCAGTCGGCTATATAGCTGTTAGGACCTATCTCACAGCCGTTGCCGATAACCGTTTTTCCCTTGATTATCGTATTCGGAAGTATAACCGTATCGTGACCGATTTTTACATCCTTACCGATTATGATTCCGTCCGACAGAGGAATATCCACACCCTCGTCCATAAGCTCAGCGAGCTTTCTCTTTCTTGCAACTTCATTCAGAGCGGCAAGCTGACTGCGGCTGTTTGCACCGAGTACAACATCCGTGCTGTCTGCCGTGTATACGCCCTTCTTTTCGGCAACGGCAACAGTATCGGTAAGATAATATTCGCCTGCGGCATTGTTGTTGCCGAGCTTATCTAAAAGTCCGGACAGCTTTTCCGCTTTGAACCAGTAGATACCCGAGTTTATTTCTCTTACCTTTGCCTGTTCGCTGTCGCAGTCCTTCTGCTCAACGATAGCCTTGAAAGTATCGTTTTCCTTTATTATTCTGCCGTAGCCTGTGGGGTTATCGACAATAGCGGATACTACCGTAACATCGTTACCGCTGTTTTTGTGATACTCATAAGAGCCTGTTATGGTGTCTGCGTCAATGAACGGAGCGTCACCGCACGCCACCAGTATATCCGCATTTTCAGCCTGTGCCTTTTCGATAAAAGGTTTTGCCTGCATTACTGCGTGACCCGTGCCGAGCCTTTCCTTCTGCTCAAATGCGGGGTATTCGCCGAGCGTATCAAGATAAGCCGTTACCTGCTCTTTGTGAGCGCCGACTATAACTGCGGTATTGTCAACTCCGGCCTGCTTTACAGCGTCAAGCACCCAGCGGAGCATGGGCTGAAACAGTACCTCGGCAAGAACCTTCGGCTTGTCGGATTTCATTCTTTTGCCATCACCTGCGGCAAGTATTACTGCGTATTTTTTGTTATCCAAAGTAAGTCATTCCTTTACAGATTTTTAGTAATTTATCGTGTGGCATAAAACCGCCATAATAATATTATTGTCGCACATTTATCAGTATTTTTCAAGTGCTTTTTAAAAATAATTGCTTTTTTCATTTCACTGTGGTAAAATAAACGATATAGACGGCTTTGAAATGCCGTTTCTGACTGTCGAAAAACCTATATGATTTTTGAAAATGGGGTGTCGAGCGTTGCTTGCTTTGATGGTTTTGCATCGTGCAAAACTTTTGGCAAGCAACCAAAGCGTCCTTGCTTTGGGGCGGAGCCCCCGTACAGGTCGTCAGCCATTTGTGTCACTGCGTCGTGCAGTGACTTTGTACGGCTGACTGCAAGCGTCCTTGCTTGGACTGGGCGGTAGCCCCAGTAATATAGCCCCTTCCCATGGGGAAGGGGTTTGGGGTTAGGGTTAGAGAATTTGCTCTATTTTTTATAAAAACAGACTTTTTCTACAAGCTGAGACAGCATTAAAATGCCGTTTTCACGGCACTGCAATAATTCTATTCTGAAAGGACAGCAAAAATGGCTGAAACTTATATATCCATCGAAAAAATACGCTCACTCGCCGAGGTCGGCACAATAAACGAGTTCAAAGACAGTACGGATATGAATGAGATATTCGCCGCCTGCGCTATCGCAAGCAAGAAATACCTCGGTCTTATCCCTTATGACGAACAGCTTACCGCCGCCGCAGAGCTTACAAAGGGCAGGATCACCGAGATGAAAACGGGCGAGGGCAAGACGCTTTGTGCCGCATTTGCCGCAAGCTATATGGCGAAAAACGGTCACAATGTCAGAATACTCACCTTCAACGATTATCTCGCAAAGCGTGACAGCGAGTGGATGAAGCCGATATATAACGCACTCGGCATAAGCTCGGCTTGTATCCTGCATTCGACAGATATTGCGGATAAAAAAGAGATGTATAAAAATCAGATAGTATATATAACCGCAAGAGAGGCAGGCTTTGATTTCCTGCGTGACTTCGTTGCGAATACGCCCGAGGACTGCGTGCAGACGGATTTCGACTTCTGCATAGCCGATGAAGCTGACAGTATGATGATAGACGAGGCAAGAGTACCGCTTGTAATAGCAGGCGAAACCGCCGTAAAGCCCGATGAAAAGCTGCCCGAGGTATACGAGTTTGTCAAGGATTTTGACAGCAGTATGTATGAGATAAACGAGGAGCTCGGCACTATCTACCTTACCGAAAAGGGCGAGGACAAGTGCGAGGAGCTTATAACGGACGGCTCGGGGCTTTATGACGAGGAGAACAACGAGCTTCTGATACGCATTACGGATTGTCTTAAAGCGTGCTTTCTGCTTAAAAAGGACGTTGATTATATTGTCAAGGACGGTAATATAAGAATAATAGACGAGTTCACAGGCAGAGCGGCAGAGAACCGCCGCTATCCCGGCTCGTTACAGCCTGCCGTTGAACTTAAAGAGGGCATCACCTGTACGAGCAGAGGCGTCATAATGGGCGTTGTGCCTATGCAGTTCTATCTGCGCCGTTATCCGCTTCTCAGCGGTATGACCGGTACTGCGAAAAGCTCGGAGGACGAGTTCTGGCAGCTATACGATCTTAAGGTAACCGTTATACCTACCCATACGTCCTGCAGACGTGTCGACCACCCGTATGAAGTATATCTCACAAAAGCGGCAAAGGACAACGCAATTATTGACTGCATAAAGACCGCCCACGCAAAGAATCAGCCCGTACTTGTCGGAACGTCAAGCATTGAGCTCAGCGAGCTTAGCGACCGTCTTGCGGCGGAGGGCATCACCGCAAACGTACTCAATGCAAAGAACGATGAGCTTGAAGCTGAGATAATAAAGGAAGCCGGCAGACCCGGCGCTGTCACCATATCAGCCAATATGTCGGGAAGAGGTGTTGACATAAAGCTGGGCGGTGCTGACGAATCGCAGAAGGACGAAGCTGTAGCGGCAGGCGGTCTGCTGATACTCGGCACATTTATGAGCGAGAGCGAACGAGGCGATATGCAGCTGCGCGGCAGAAGCGGCAGACAGGGCGATGTGGGCGAGAGCCGTTTCATAATCTCACTCGAAGACGAGATTATGACAAAATACGAGATAAAGAAGTTAATACCGAAAAGGCATTATCCCACCGCCGAAACGGGCAGACCGATTGACGATAAGATTGTACTGCGTGAGGTAGACCGCATTCAGCGTATAGCACAGGGCGATACGCTCGAGTTGCGTAAGCGCCTGCTTAAGTTCACTATGATAGGCGAAAAGCACCGTGACGCAGTGTTCGGCAGAAGAAGAGCATTCCTGACAGGCGAGTCTGAGGTCGATATATGGCAGAACGAATTTGCCGATGATTACAGCACCGCCGCACAGAAGTTCGGCGAGGACAAGGTAAATGCTCTGCAGAAGCGTGTCATATTACAGGTAATAAACGAATACTGGAGCGATTATCTCGATTACACCTCCTATCTGCGTGACGGTATCCACCTTACGAGAATAGGCGGCAAGAATCCTGCCGACGAGTATAACATAACCTGCGAGGAATTTTTCTCAGGTATGGAGGAGCAGGTGATAGATACTATGGGCGAGCGGCTTCAGACGCTTCTCAGCCTTGATAATATAGACGATTTTGTTATAAATACTCCGACAGAGCTGTGGACATATACGCTTAACGAAAGCGGAGAGGAACTGCTCAAAAAGAGCTTTATCGAAACGGCGCTTTCCGAAGAGGAGGAAGAAAGCTATTACGATAACGGCGATGACAGCGACAGCAGGGACGAAGACGAAACGGAAGAACAGACAGACGAAAAGCCGACAAAAAAAGGCTTTTTCGCAAAATTATTCGGTAAGAAGGATTAAGATATAATGGCAGACTGCATAGCGGCAATATCAACACCTATGGCAAGCGGCGGTGTTTCAATGATAAGAATATCCGGAGCGGACGCACTTGAAGTTGCGGCAAAGGTATTTATACCGAAGTACCCCGTGCGTGATATTGAAAAGATGGACGGCTATACCGCCGCATACGGAGATATTACGGCAGACGGTACAAAGCTCGATGACGGAGTGCTTTTAATCTTCCGTGCGCCTCACAGCTATACCGGAGAAAACACAGCCGAGATAACCTGTCACGGCGGCATCCACGTTACCAAAAGGGTACTGCAGGCGGTATTATCCGCAGGAGCGGTAATGGCTCAGGCGGGCGAGTTTACAAAGCAGGCGCTCGTAAACGGCAAGCTGTCGCTGACAGAAGCAGAGGGTGTAATTGACCTTATAAACGCAGGCAACGATCAGCTTCTTTCCTGTGCGAGAGCGCAGACGGACGGCGCATTATACCGCAGGATAGAGGCGCTGTGCGAGGAGATAATAGCTATTACATCGGAGATAGCCGTATGGATAGATTATCCCGACGAGAGCGAGGACGAGGACGAAATAGCAAAGGCGGACTGGCTGAAAAGCGTCACCGCCGTAAAAGAAAATATCGACAGCCTTATAGCAACGTACGACTGCGGAGAGATACTCAGAAACGGCATCGCCACAGCCATAGTCGGAAAGCCCAACGCAGGAAAGTCAACGCTTATGAATCGGCTTACAGGCGTACAGAAGAGCATAGTGACCGATATTGAGGGTACTACCCGTGATATAGTCGAGGATACGGTACAGCTCGGCGATATAATGCTGAAGTTAGCCGATTGCGCAGGCATAAGGGAAACAGAAGATACTGTCGAGAACATCGGCGTACAGCGTATGATAGAACGTATAGGTACGGCACAGCTTATCCTTGCGGTGTTTGACGGCTCAAGAGAGCTGTCCGATGACGACAAGCGGCTGATAGAGCTTCTCCACGGTAAGACGGTAATCCCGATAATAAATAAATCCGACCTTGAAGCAAGGGCGGACACGGCATTTATAGAAAATGAACTCGGTAAAGCGGTAATAATCAGCGCAAAGACGGGTGGCGGCGCAGACGAGCTTGAACAGGCGATAAAACAGCGTTGCGGAATAAGCAACCTTGACGCAGGCGCAGGCTTTCTTGCAAACGAGCGTCAGCGGCAGTGCGCCTTATCGGCACAGGCGGCGGTCGACAGAGCATACAACGCACTTCACGGCGGCATGACCGCAGACGTTGCAGGGCTTGAGCTTGAAGCGGCACTGAGCAGCCTTTATGAGCTTAGCGGAAAGACCGCAAGCGAAGAGGTAATAGACAGAATATTTTCACGCTTCTGCGTGGGAAAATAAGAGTAATAAAGGCGGTACTCATTATACGGGTACCGCCTTAATCTGTCAATAAACCTATACAATTTTATAAAATGGGGTTTGGGGCGTAGCCCCAAGCGGGGTGAGGGCGGCAGCCCCACACTCAGCCCCTTTCCGGGGAAAGGGGTTTGGGGATAGGGATAATAAATCAGAAATTTATTTCAAAAAACAGACTTTTCCACATAAACTGAAAGGCGGTACTCATTATACGGGTACCGCCTTTTCCTATCTTGCTTAGCCATTAACAAGTCCCACCAGCCCCATAATAAACACAAACATCACAAGTACCGGCAGAACATACGTCATATAGCCCCTCATAAACTTCTTTATCTTAAGACCCTTGCCGGTATTCGCTTCATTTACGAAGTTATCCCAGCCCCAGCCCCTTTTCGTCACACAGAAAAGAATGAATACAAGCGAGCCGAGCGGAAGAATGAAGTTGCTGACTGCAGTATCCTCAAGGTCAAGTATCGTGCTTCCTGCGCCAAGCGGCTGAAAACCGCCCAGAACATTGAATCCCAGACAGCAGGGAACTGACAGTAAAAATAGCAGTATGCCGTTTATAATGCAGGCCTTCTTTCTGCTGAGCCCCCATAGGTCCATTGTGTTCGCTATTATACATTCAAACACGGCAAGCACCGTTGACAGCGCCGCAAATGACAAGAATACGAAGAAAAGGCTTCCCCACAGCCTGCCCAGAGGAATGTTGTTGAAAATGTTCGGCAGAGTTATGAATAACAGCTTCGGACCGCTTGTAACGTCCACTCCGTATGCCGAGCAGGCAGGAAAAATAATAAGTCCGGACGCTACCGCAACAAACGTGTCAAGCATTGCTACATTTACCGATTCTCCGAGAAGCGACCTGTCCTTGCCGATATAACTGCCGAATATAGCCATACTTCCCATACCGATGCTCAGCGTGAAGAACGCCTGATTCATTGCGCTTACAAGGATATTTGTTATACCGACCTTTTCTATTGCACTGAAATCGGGCAGCAGATAGAACGAAAGTCCTTCCGCTCCGCCGGGCATTGTAAAGCTGTTTATCGCAAGCACCACCATAATTGCGAGCAGGGCGAGCATCATTATCTTAGTGACCTTTTCAAGACCGTTCTGCACACCTATAAGGCAGACAGCAACGCCTATCGCAACGACTATGCCCATATATACTATAAGCGAAACAGGGTCGCCCAGAACATCAACGTTGAAATGGTTCTCTACAGCCGCCGTATCCATTCCGACAATCTCTCCGGATGCGGTCGAAACAAAGAACTTCAGCATCCAGCCTGCCACCGTTGTATAGAACATCATCAGCAGATAACAGCCTATAAGCGAAACCTTTCCGTGCAGGTGCCACTTACTGCCTTTCGGTTCAAGCTGTTCGTACATTTTCGCAGGGCTTTTCTGAGCCGCTCTGCCTATGGAAAACTCCATAGTAAGCACGGGTATGCCGAGTATTACAAGGAAGAACAGATATATAAGGACGAAAAGGCCGCCGCCGTTTTGACCTACCACATAAGGAAACTTCCATACGTTTCCTATACCTATTGCACAGCCTGCGCTGAGCAGTATAAAGCCAAGACGGCTGCCGAGTTTATCTCTTCCCATAGTTCCTCCGGATTGTTGAAATTTTTAAGGTAATACCGCATAATTATTGTCGTGCGATTGCGCAGTCAGATTTTTCGTCAGATTGTATAAATTGAGTGTGGGCAGGCTAACGCCTGTCAAGCAAAATTTGTGCAAGATGACGGAAAATACGCAAGCAAGCGTGCGGCAAAGGCGATAGCCGTTAATTGTGCGGTGTTGCCTTAAAGTGCCGCATTTACGCATCGGTTTTCAGAACCTCTCTGTAATCCCACAGATATTTGATTCCCGAAACCGTTGTAAGTATGCAGGATATGTACATAAGTATATCGCTGATAATCTGCACAGGGAAGGTTTCCGCAGTGACAGCGCCGAAATCGACAAGAATATGCATTATTATGATAACGCATATCGCAACCATTGTAGATGCTGTTTTCAGCTTGCCCCATATACTTGCCGCAATAACCGTCTTTTTCTCGCTTCCTGCGGCGATAAGCCGTATTCCCGATACCACGAATTCACGGGCGACTATTATAGCCGTTACCCATGCGCTTGCCCAGCCAAGCTCAACAAAGCAGATGAGCGCCGTAACGACAAGCACCTTGTCGGCAAGCGGATCGAGAAACTTGCCGAAGTTTGTCACCATATTGTATTTTCTTGCAATTTTACCGTCTGCCGTGTCGGTTATGCTGGCAACGGCAAAGATTACAGCCGCCCACAGATAGCTGTATGGAACAATATCGCCTGCGAGCATAAAGAACGCAAAGAACGGAACAAGTATCACCCGAAGCAGTGTGAGCTTATTAGCTAGATTCATACCTCTGTCCTTTCAGCTTTATACCCGCTCACCGAGCAGATTGTTTTCCAGAACATCGGTGATCTTGACATTTACAAAGTCGCCAATCGTAAGCGAGCCTTTATCTTTTGCCGATGTGAAGTATATCATTCCGTCAATTTCGGGAGCAAAGTGCATACTTCTGCCGAAATACATATCGGAGTAGCGGTCAAAGCCCTCACAGACTACCTCGTAGGTGTTGCCTACCATACCTGCGTAATATTCACCCATGCGTATTTCCTGTTCGCTCGTGATTATATCCGCTCTGCGCTGTCTTTCGCCCTCGTCTACCTGGTCGGGCATTTCGGCGGCGGGAGTATCCTCTTCCGCAGAATAGGCAAAGCAGCCAAGACGCTCAAACTTTATATCGTTTACAAATTCGGCAAGTTCGCTGAACTGCTCCTCCGTTTCACCGGGGAAGCCTGTGATAAGCGTTGTTCTCAGCACCACACCTGGAATTTCACGGCGGAGCTTCGCAAACAGTTCACGCAGGCTCTGCTCGTCGCCGCCACGGTACATATTGCGGAGAATTTCCTTGTTGCAGTGCTGTATCGGGATATCAATATAATTCAGCACCTTGTCCTCTGTCTTTATCGTTTCGATAAGTTCGTCCGTCATTCTTTCGGGATAGCAGTAAAGCAGTCTTATCCACTTTATGCCGTCTATCTTACATAACTGCTTAAGTAAATCGGGCAGAGCGTATTTCTTATAAAGGTCAATGCCGTATGCCGTAACGTCCTGTGCTACTATAACAAGCTCCTTTACGCCGTTTTCGGCAAATTTCTTCGCTTCCTCTATTATGTTCTCCATCTTTCTGGAACGCATTTTACCTCTTATAAGCGGTATTGCGCAGTAAGAACATTTGTTTGAACAGCCGTCTGCAATTCTCAGATATGCATAGTGGGGCAGAGTAGACTGCAGCTTGTCGCCCTCCATATTGTGACACAGCTTGTCACCGAAGGTAACGACCCTCCTGTCCAGCATTACAGAGTTTATGATTTCAACTATATCATCGTTCTTTGCAATACCTACCACTGCGTCTATTTCGGGGAATTCTTCGTCCATCTGCTTCTGATAACGCTCGGCAAGACAGCCCGTTACGATTATCTTCTTGTTGATACCGTCATTTTTACGGCTTATTGCCTCCATTATCTCCTCGATGGCTTCTTCCTTTGCACTTTGTATAAAGCCGCAGGTGTTGATAATAACAACATCCGCAAGACCTGCCTCGTTTACTATCTTGAAGCCTGCTTTCGCTATCTTTGCAAGCATAAGCTCAGCGTCGCACTGGTTTTTCGGACATCCGAGAGATACCATTCCGACCTTTATCGTTTCTGCCATTATTTTTCCTTACCTTTCCGTTTTCCTTATATTCTGAATATTACGGTCTATTCGTCATATTCGTCATAATCCCCGTCTTTTATGCGGGATAATGCAAGCTTTATATCATCATACGCAAAGCCTCTGCGAGCAAGCGCCGCAGTAACACGCTGTACGCTTTTATAGTCTGAAAAATCCAGCTTGCCTGTGTATTTTTTATCTACAAGATGAATGATCTCGTCGATAAAATCCTCCGTGTCGTATTCTTCTTCCTGTTGCGATATAAGGCTGTCGGGTAAGCCCTTTCTCCGCAGTTCAAAGCGGATTTTGGACTTACCCCAACCCTTGTTTATATATGCCCTGTATAGCTTTTCCGTATACTTTTCCTCGTTTATGAGGTCATGCTCGCACATAAGCCCGACTACCATCTCACACAGATCGGGAGGATAGTTTTTTATCAGCTTGTCATAAAGCTCTTTTTTGGAGTGGTCACGCTGAGCGAGTATGTACAGCGCTCTGCGTTTTGCCCTTATTCTTTCGTCATCCGTATATGACATCAGCCGAGATCCTCAGGCGAAAATTCCTCGAAGTCGCTGTCTGCTTCCACAACAACGCTCTTCTTTGCCGCACCCTTTTTCTTGGGAGCGGTAGCAGGTGCGGGAGCGTCTGCCTTTGCGGCCTCATCACCGATTTCCTTAAGTTCGTTTTCTGCCGCCGATTCTGAAGTGTCAGCATTGTCCGTGCCTTCTCCGTCCTCGCTTGCCGACATATCGAGTTTTGACATATTCTCTTTTATCTTGCCCTCGATTTCAAGGCGCAGATCGTCATTTTCCTTAAGGAACTTCTTGGTCTTTTCCTTGCCCTGTCCGAGCCTCTCTCCGTTATAGCTGTACCATGCGCCGCTTTTCTTTATAAATCCAAGTTCCTCGCCCATAGTTATGATTTCGCCGAGCCTTGATATACCCTCGCCGAATATCATATCGAACTGCGTTTCCTTGAACGGAGGTGCGACCTTGTTCTTTACGACTTTGCACTTAGTAGTATAACCTATAATCTCACCACCGTCAACTATCTTTTCACCCTTGCGGACCTCTATACGCACGCTCGCATAGAACTTGAGCGCACGGCCGCCCGGAGTAGTTTCGGGATTTCCGTACATAACGCCTATCTTTTCACGCACCTGGTTTATGAAGATAGCGACAGTATTCGACTTTGATATAACGCTTGTCAGCTTTCTCATAGCCGCCGACATAAGTCTTGCCTGAACGCCCACAAAGCTGTCGCCTATCTCGCCGTCGATTTCTGCCTTTGTGACCATAGCGGCAACCGAGTCAAGTACGACAATATCAATAGCACCCGAGCGTGCAAGCGTTTCCATAATTTCAAGCGCCTGTTCGCCCGTATCGGGCTGAGAAACGATAAGGTGGTCAATATCAACGCCGAGCGACTTTGCGTAAACGGGGTCGAGTGCGTGTTCAACGTCTATGAATGCCGCCATTCCGCCGAGCTTCTGCGTTTCTGCGATAGCGTGGAGCGTAACCGTTGTCTTACCGCCCGACTCCGGACCGTATATCTCAATAATTCTGCCCTTCGGCAGACCGCCTATACCGAGCGCATAGTCAAGACCTATAGAGCCTGTCGGCACGCTTTCAACATCCAGCTTTTTATTTCCCTCTCCGCCGAGGAACATTACAGCACCCTGACCGTAGTTCTTGATTATCTGCTCCATAGCGGTATCAAGAGCCTTTTTCTTCTCCTCCGGAGTGGTAGGATGATTTACGGTAGGTGTCGCCTTTTTTGTGTTTGCCTTTGCCATATTATTTTACCCGTCCTTTCTGTGTTCGGTTTTATCCTGTGACTATATTCTATCATAATTGCTGTACCATAAAATGCACAGCTGTGTTCGGTTTATAGATATCAATCTGAACTTATGTGATATCATGTATTCTCTATCCCTAACCCCAAACCCCCCTTCCCCATGGTGAAGGGCTGTGTATGCTTGGTTGGCTCTGCATCGTGCAGAGCCTTTTGGCATACACGCCCGGCATCCGTGCCGGGGCTATATTGCTGGGGCTGCCGCCCCTAGTCCCTGCCGGGGGCTTTGCCCCTGCGACCCCATTTAATATGTTAAAGAGGTTTATTGGCATTTACTGCTGTGCTATAAAATGTACAAATTTTGTTTTCATCGCTTTATAGAGCTGACTATTCTGTCGTGACCGCTGTAATCCCTGATAATTTCCGGATTAAATCCCGCACCTTCGAATATCCTGCTTACAGCCTGTCCCTGTTCTTCTCCGATTTCAACTGCAAAAAGTCCTCCGCTTCTGAGCTTTCCTGCCCACATCGGTACCAGCCTGCGATAAAAATCCAGACCGTCCTCACCGCCGAAAAGCGCAAGCTCAGGCTCGAACGTTACTTCCTTCTGCAAGGCTTTCATATCCGCAGAGGAGATATACGGCGGATTTGACAGCACAGCGTAAAGCGAATCATCTTCGAACCGTCCGAGTATATCTTTATCGAAAATATCTCCGTTTATCGCAGTGACCGACCTTTCGGCTTTGTTCTGCTCTATATTTTTCAGAAAATACCCGTATGCCTTGTCGGAGATTTCGATCCCCACAGCTTTTACATTCGCCTCAAGCGCAACAGTGACAGCGATACATCCGCTCCCCGAGCATAAGTCCACCGCCGTACCGCTCGTATTTTTAAGATGAGCGATTGCTATATCGCACAGAAGCTCCGTTTCGGGACGGGGGATAAGCACTCCCTCCCCGACAAAATATTTTCTGCCGTAAAATTCCCAGTTTCCTAAAATATATTGCAACGGCTCGCCCGTTTTACGTCTTTTCGCCTTATCCTCACACTCGGCAAGCTGTGCCTCGGATATTTCCTCAAACGGCATTTTACCGCCGCTGATTTCGCTTACTATCTGCCTTGCCTCAAAATACGCATCGTCGGTAACGCTTTCAAGCATATCGCTTATAAGCCGTACCGCCTGCCTTATCACCACTTTGCGTCCTCCGCATTTTCGGGGAGAACCGGCTTCATTGATGCAATAGCCACCTCTATCATCTCATCGGCAGGCTCCTTTGTGGTAAGACGCTGTATAGCAAGTCCCGGAGCGGAAATTATCTTTGTCAGCACATTGTCATACTTTCCTGCGATACGGATAAGTTCGTATGAGATACCTACGACTATCGGCAGGAAAATTATCTTACAGCATACTCTCAGCATATCGCCGATAAGCTTTGATACGCCGAACGCTTCAATGAACAGCTCGCTGTTTATCGGGAGCAGTGTATATACCAGTATGCTTATCGCAAGCGTCAGGAATATAAAGCTGGTACCGCATCTGGGGTGGAAACGCTTGTACTTTCTGACGTTCTCCACAGTCAGTTCCTCGCCGTGTTCATAGCAGAATATCGTCTTATGCTCCGCACCGTGATACTGATACAGCCTTTTCATCGTTTTCATAAGAGAGGTCAGCCACAGATAGCCGACAAAAAAGCGCTATCTTTATGATACCCTCCGTCAGTGAGCGGAATGCGGATATATCCGTATCGCCGAACAGCGTCTGTATCCCTGTGAATATAAGCGTAGGCAGTATCACAAACAGTGCGACCGCAAGCCCTACGCCGAGAATGCCCGATATGACCGCAACAGCCGTTGTCAGAGCGGCACTATCGCCGTCTTTCTTTTCGTCCTTTTTATCTTCCGGCTTTTCTTCGCTTACGTTATCTGTCGGTTTGTCCTGCTCTTTTTCTTTTTTCTTCTTGTCCTTTTCGTCCTCTTCTTCATCGAACATTCCGCTGACTTCGCCCGACTTGTTAAGATACTTGTAACCGTCTGCCAGCTGAGAAACGAAATTTATACAGCCTCTGATAAACGGCGCTTTGTTATACCACTTCGGAGTCTTCCTGTCCCACACCTCCGTGTATATCTCCCTGTCGGGCTGACGTACAGCCATACAGCCTTTTTTCGGCCCCAGCATCATAACGCCCTCTATGAGAGCCTGACCGCCGACCTTCGTTTTTATAACTTCTTTCTTCTGTTCGCTCATATTAAACCTTTCTTAGGCAACACCGCACAATTAACGGCTATCGCCTTTGCCGCACGCTAAGCTTGCATATTTTCCGCCATCTTGCACAAATTTCGCTTGACAGGCGTCAGCCTGCCTGCACTCAATTTATACAATCTGACGAAAAATCTGACTAAGCAATCGCACGACAATAATTGTGAGGTATTGCCCTTATTGTTCGTCCTTTTTCGCTACAGGCAGTGTGATGACCACTCTTGTGTACCGTCCAAGCTCACTTTCTATCTCCAGCGTTCCGTCGTGTGCGGCTACTATTTCGTCAGCGACCGCAAGCCCTATTCCCGAGCCTCTGACAGTGCTGTTCGCCTTGTAGAACTTCGCTTTGACCTTTGTTAAGTCGGACGACGCAATGCCGCATCCGTCATCCTCGACCGTAATTATTACAGCCTTGTCCGTTACCGCCGTCGCAACGATTATATGACCGTCTGCGGCGGAGTATTTTATAGCGTTGTCTATTATATTTATAAACACCTGCCTTATACGGTTTCTGTCGCCGAATATAGTAACTATCTCCTGCGGCTCGTCATAAAGCAGTGTCTTGTTTTCCTGTCTTGCCTTTTCGGAATATATTATAACTGCGTCGGTAAGCTCCGCAAACACGTCCATATTTGCTTTGTTCAGGTTGAATCTTCCGCCCTGTATCCTTGAGAAGTCAAGAAGCTCCTCAACCATGTTTGAAAGCCTTTCCGACTCTTCCGAAATTACCTTCATTCCTTTTTTGGTGACCTCTTTGTCGCCGGGACTTGTGGCGATAGTTTCGCTCCAGCCCTTGATAGCCGTAAGAGGTGTCCTCAGTTCGTGGGATACCGATGAGATAAAGTCGTTTTTTATCTTCTCCGAGTTTTCAAGCTCGTCAGCCATATAGTTGAATACACGGCACAGTTCACCCAGCTCGTCGTCGGTCTTTTCTTCGATATGCACACCGAAGTCGCCCTTTGCTATCTTTCGTGCGTTGACGCTTATCTGCCTTAACGGTATTACTATCGACTGTATGAAATAAAGCCCGAGAACCAGCATCAGTATTATGATCGCTCCGCTTATCGCTATAATGAATATCATTATTATGCCAAGCTGTTTATCGACCTTAGAAAGCGAGGTTATGACCCTCACCGCATTGTAATTTGTATTGCCCGTTTCGAGCAGGCTCGTAACAGCCATTACCTTTTCGCCGTTGCTCTGATAACCGCTGTATGTGCCTATTCCCCCCTGCGTCCTTTACAGCATAGTCATAGTCGGGCATATCATAGGAGTTGCTGGGCTCAAAACCGCTTGACGTAATAACGACTTTGCCCTCGGAGTTTATCATCATAAGCTCCATGCGGTCTTTTTTTGTGAAGCTCTCGACCGTGTTTCTCACTTCGTTTGAATAGTTTGTTCCGCTTCCCGTTGAGCTGCTGTTGTAGTACCGTGTAAGTACGGTCGATATAACGTTCAGCTCACTGCGGAGCGTCTGTTCAACGGTACTGTAGAAATACGACCTGAACATGCAGTACAGGACTATATCAAGCAGTACCAGAACTATAACCACCGCACTGAAGCTCTTCAGAAACCATCGGTTAGCTATCGTCGTGCGTCTTGCCAAAGCCTTTTACCCCCGTTTGTCTACCTGCTGAACTCGCCTGCGGCGGCAAGCTCATCCACACACCACTTATAGCCGTAGCCCCATATAGTAGTTATGTATCTCGGATTTGACGGATCTTCCTCTATCTTCATTCTCAGCCGTCTTATGTTGACATCGACTATTTTATCATCGCCGTAATAGTCATTGCCCCATATATGAGTAAGAATGCTCCTGCGGTCAAGCGCCGAGCCGCTGTTTTCCATGAAATATTCCAGCAGCTGATACTCCACCTGCGTTATCTCTATGCCTGTTCCGTTCTTTGTGAAAATACGGCTCTTGGTGTTTATCGAGAACGGACCGGAGATAAGTGTTCTTCCCTCGTCCTCAGGAGGTCTTGCAACACTGAGGCTTACCCTGCGGTATACCGCATCGACCCTTGCGACAAGCTCTGACGGAGAGAACGGCTTTGTCACATAGTCGTCCGCACCCTGCGTAAGACAGCGTATCTTGTCTACCTCCTGGCTTTTTGCGGAGAGCATGATTATGCCCATCGTATCGCTTTTCTGCCTTAACCACCTGCAAAGCTCACTGCCGTCCATACCCGGCATCATTATATCAAGCAGTGCAATGTCTATAAGACCGCCGTAATGCACATAAGCGTCCATCGCCTGTGCCGCATTGCTGACATCTATAACATCATATCCGCTGCGCTTCAGATTTATAACGACAAAATCTCTTATAGCGTCCTCGTCCTCGCAAACAAGTATTCTTTTCATGCCCGGACCTGCCTTTCTTATTATAATTTTTTATCATAATTTTCTCGTCATAATTTTTATCGGTTGCTTCCTGTAAACAGTACAGCGTCGCCGTTTCCGTTTCCTTCGGGACGGACTTTAAGTGCCGCCTCTATTTCGTCCTCGGTAAGAGAAAGCCCCTCATACACTATGCTCTTGCAGTAAACAACCTTTTCGCTGTCCTCGTAGAACAGTCTGTAGCCGTTACGGCTTGCATCTGTCGTATTCGTTGCGTTTTGCGCAGAGGGGCTGTTATTTTTAAGCACCGTCTTTATAGTCAGCAGAGCATATTCGTTTTCCTTAAGTTCGCCCTCGTGCTTCCAGAATGTAACGGAATTATCCGATGAGTTTATTGTAGCCGTTACCATACCTATCCATCTTCCCGGGAAAACAAGCATATAGTTAAGACCCGGATCAATAAACGTATATGCCGTAAGTTCGATTTTTTTGCAGTTTTGCCTGTACCACAGCACAGCGTTGAGCTGTTCGGGGAACGTGAGGTTTTCATATCCCGGAAGTGCGGCGGTAGCCGGAACATCTATAATACCGTCGCCGTCAATATCCTGCGACTGTACCTTGGGTGTGTAGTTGTTCGTCCTTCTTGAGTAGCTTATATTGCTTGAGTCCATTACTATCGTATCCGCCGTTGCAAACGCGCTTCCCTTATAGTAAAGCACCGCCGTATTATACTGGTTTTCTGCTGTCAGATAATCGACCGTTATACACGGCTTTTCGTTTTCGAGTATAAGACAGCGTGCTATAGTTATCTTGTCAAATTCCGCAACGCCTTCTCCGAATGAAACCACGGGAAACGCCGTATGAAGTTCGCCGTTTTCACTGCAGGAGTATACGCTCATACTTCCGTTTTTCTTTGCACCGTTGCGGCCAAAGCAGGCGATATATTCGCCCTTTTCGTCAATGCCGTTCAGAAAGATATAAGACGAATATCCTATCGTACCAAGCTGTTTGGCAACTCCGTTCTTGTAATCTATGACCGACAGTATCTTGTCGGTCGAGCCGAGTACGGAGTAGCTTACTATCAGCTTTTCCTCATCGGAGCCGAGTTTGGAAAAGGCGACGCTTTCGATCTCCGTTCCTGCCGCAGGAAGCTCATATGTCGCCTTCCAGTTTCCGTTTTCGTCCTTGTCAAGAAAGCTGATACGCAGGTTTCCTACCGCCGTATCATTCTGTGCAGGCTCTTTCGCCGCATCGCTCTTGTTCTGCTCATAAAAGACTATCGCCTCGTCGGTCGGTTCACCATCTATGTTGCGTATAACAAACGCACTGCGGTACGAGCCTGTATGCGGATAACGCAAATCAACCCTGCCCGCACTTGCGGTCAGGGCGTTGTATATTTCTGTCTGTTCGTCTGTAAGTCTGGGCGATGTCAGCAGATCTCCGGAGAAAAAGCCCGCAGAACAGCCGCAGAGCATAGTAACAAGGCACAGCACTGCCATAAGTGCCGATGCTTTCCGGAGTATTTTATTAAGACGTAATACAGTGATGCTTTTCATTTTTTCTCCTAAGATGTTACGATTGTCAGCCTTGAGTGTCGTCTTGCATATCGCCCTGTGCTTCTTCTGAAGCTGTGCCGTTTTCCGTGTCCTCGGTGTCAGTGCTTTCAGCCTCCGTGCTTACGGATACATTTTCAAAAGCGGTCTGCTCCGGTTCTCCCGTTGCTTCTCTCTTTTTTGAAAACTGTACTACAGCCGCCAATAATGCCGGTACAAGAGCGGTAACCATTATTTCAAGATCGGGCAAAGTTTCGGGAGAATTCTGAGCGATGACCGCCCACTTTTCGCTGTCGACCGCAAGAAGCACATAACAGCTTATGATATATGCCACTGCGCTTGCAGAGCAGAAATAGCCCGATGCGATAAGAGCCGTTCTTGTCAGCTTCTTTTCTGCGCCGCATAAGAATCTTCCCGCATTGATCCAGAAAAGCACGGTGAGAACGTAAAACAGCATCATCATCAGCTTCTGCGGCATACCCGTGATTATCGGGCTTGAAAGATAGAATTTTACCGCAACTATAAGATAGTTGATTATTATGAAGATTGCGCTTATGCAATGAGCCGGTACGATTTTTGCGGATGCCATCATACTCATACCGCCTATCAGATATGCGATACAGCAGGCAAGCGAGGTTATGGTGGTAAATCCTACGCTTCCGGATGAAAAATCGTTTATTACCGGTAATATCCACACCGCACCTGCGATGATCATTATAATACCGAATATGTTACTGCCTTTTTCCGAAAGTTCACCTGCCGCTGTGACCTTTGCATTCTTTACGTCAAAGTATGCAAAGATGCTTATTACTGCCGCCGATATTATCAGCAGTACGTTTAGCACGGTATTGAACGCCTCACAGCCGTTAGCATACAGGAGCGAGGGATATTCGGTGCAGGATATAAGCTGTATGATCCTCATTACAGTGAGGACAACAGCCGAAACCGCTCCCGCAAGGACAGCTTTTTTATCGGAAAGAAAACCTTTCATTATTACGCCTTTCAATTGTTCCTGAGATATGATCAACGTTCGTCAAGAGCAATATAATCCCTGTTCTTGATAAGCGTTCTGTAGGCAGGTCGCATGATACGCTTGCCGTTTTCTATTTCTTCCATTCTGTGTGCGCACCAGCCGGGCATTCTTGCACAGGCAAACAGTGCGGTATACATTTCTACCGGTATTCCGAGCAGCTTGTATACAAGACCCGAGTACATATCCACGTTAGCACACATCGTCTTTACATCGCCCTTGTTCTTTGCAAAAAGCTGGGGAGTAAGACGCTCGATAGTATCGAGAAGTCTGAACTCGGCTTCTACCTCTGTACCCTTAGCCAGCTTGAGCGCCGACTTCTTGAGCTGTACGGCTCTGGGGTCTGACAGCGTGTAGACAGCGTGACCCATACCGTATATAAGTCCGCTGTGGTCGTTTTCTTCCTTGTTCAGTATCTTTGTGAGGAAGTCAGCGACCTCGCCCTCGTTTTCCCAGTTCTTTACGCCGTTTTCGATGCAGTTAAGCATCTCCATGACTTTAATATTTGCACCGCCGTGACGGGGACCCTTAAGTGCTGATATAGCCGAAGCGTAAGCCGCATAAGCGTCTGTGCCGGTCGAGGTTACACAGCGGCAGGTAAATGTCGAGTTGTTACCGCCGCCATGCTCTGCGTGGAGCATAAGACAAAGGTCGAGGAGCTTTGCCTCCTCCTTTGTGTACTCACGGTTGTCACGCAGGGTGGACAGAATGCTCTCCGCAAGGCTCTCGTCAAGGTTTATCGGGTGCATTACCATGCTTGAGTTATACAGATAGCGGCGCATTACCTGATATGCGCCTACCATTATTGCAGGAAGTCTTGCAATAACCGAGATAGCCTTGAGCATCTCGCTTTCCATGCTCTTGTTCTCAGGCTCTTTATCGTATGTGTAAAGTGCCAGCACCGACTGCGCCATCTTGTTCATTATGTTCGATGACGGACAGCGCATAAGTACGTCCTCCGCAAAATAGGGGGGCAGGGTACGGTAGTGGGTAACTATCTTCTTGAAGTCCTCAAGATGCTCCTTGTCGGGAAGATTACCGAAAAGAAGAAGATATGCCGTTTCCTCAAAGCCGTATCTTCCGTCCTTTTCCACGCCGCTTATAAGGTCGCATATATCATAGCCCCTGTATATAAGCTGACCGGGAGCGGGACGCTTTTCGCCTTCGTCGATAACATAGCCGTGTACACAGCATATATTTGTAAGACCTACAACAACACCGCTTCCGTCGTTGTTACGAAGTCCTCTTTTTACGTTATATTTGTCATATAATCTCGGGTCGATTGCCGTCTGGATTTTATAGTCACGGCATAGCTTCTGAAATCGCTCGTTCATATAATTATTATTCCTTTCCTGTGTGTTTTAATAGCCTCCTGAATTCTATACCGCAAAAGCGGTGAATATAATGAATTACGGACGAACCGGTTTACCGAAGTGTCTATTCTTTATTATTATACTCTATTTCCGACAATAAGTCAAGAAAGGAAAAGCAGACAAAATGAAAAAGAAGCATCTGTATCTGTTAATAGCTACGCTCACCGTAGCGGCTGTACTGCCGATAATTATCCTTGTGTGCTTTTCTTCGGCAAACGAACCGCAAAGACCTGTCACGATAATTTACCGCAACACCGAATATGCGTATAAGGAATTTCTTACCGGTTGTGTGCTTAGCTGTCTTAAAACGCTTGACGAACCACCGGCGGACGATGAAAGCGAGGGTATAAATGCCGTAGCCGTTGCGCTCGACTGCTCGCTGAGGTATCTGCATAGGGCAGGGAAGTCTTTTGACAGCGGTTACCCTTATGTTGAATATATGGATGAAAAGGAGAGCATACAGCATTTCGGAGCGGAGACAGGCATATACAGAAAATATGCCGAGCACTCAGCGGAATATGCCATATCGCTTGACCTTACCGTACAGGAAGGGACAGCCTTTCTCCCCGTCTGCCGCATTTCGTCGGGCATAACTATCTCGCCGGAGGACAGCGGAAATCCCTTTGTAAAAAAGCTGTATTGCGAAAAGGACAAATCGGCTGAATACTATCACAGCACCTGTCAGCTTACGGCAGACGGAATAGCCGAGATAATGCTGACAGCGTATCCCTCTCTTATAATCCCTCCCGATGAATCAAAGTGGATAAGCGACATCCGCCGTGACGCAGACGGAAACGCGCTCAGGCTGAATGTGTGTGGGATAGATATGTCCTGCGAGGAGTTCAGACGGCTGTTCGACATACGCTCGCCTGCGTTTGAAATGAGCTATACACAGCGCCTTTACAGCTTTGATATAAGAGGTGACGGCTGTAACAGCGGAATGAGCGTATATTCGGCGCTTAAATTGTCGGAACGTGGTTACAGCGCAAGGCAGATATTGAATGAGTTTTACAATTTGTAGAACACTGAATGCTATATACAAATTGTTATGTTACGCTTAACCTAAAGCCTTTACGAAACTTAATATCATGCAAAAAGGAAAACACGCTTTGTCAAGCACTAAGTTATAGCTCCCTTTACACAAGGGAGCTACAGACTGTCGATAAACCTATATAATTTTTGAAAATGGGGTGTCGAGTGTTGCTTGCTCTGCTGGTTTTGCATCGTGCAAAACTTTTGGCAAGCAACCAAAGCATCCTTGCTTTGGGGCGTAGCCCCCGACAGGGTCTAGGGGCGGTAGGGTAGATTATAATATCAAGTGCAACACAAAAAAATATGGACATCATACTCACTTTCGTGTAAAATGTAATTACCACAAAACAAAAGACACGGAGGTAGAGTATGAAGTCCTATACACATTTTACACTATCTGAACGAAATTGTCTACAACAATTTTTGTCAGAAGGAAAAGGAGTACGAGAAATTGGAAGGTTGATGGGCAGAAGTGCTTCATCAATAAGCAGAGAAATAAAAAGAAACTGTAAAGATAAAAAGAGGTATAATGCGTGGTGGGCAACGTCACTTTACATATACAGAAGAAAGAAGTGTGTAAGGAAACACGTCATCCGACCGGACACCAAACTTTATATTTACATTCTTGAATGTTTCAAACGCTTTTGGTCGCCTGAAATTATAGCGCATAAGTGCAAACAACAAGGTTTCAGCGTATGTTTGCATCTATATACCGGGCATTAAAGGAAAACAGGCTTCAAGGTTTGTCAAGGAAAATTGCTCTGCGACGTCACGGAAAAAAGTATATCGGCAATCGCAAGAAATGCAATACAATTCACCCGGTTCACACTATTCACGACAGACCGGAAATTGTAGAAACAAAATCCCGTATAGGCGATTTTGAAGGCGATACGGTTTATGGCGGTATCGGTAAAGGTTGCGCTGTTACTTTTGTTGACCGAAAAAGTAAGCTACTTGTTGGTTCAATAGCAATCAGTAGAGAAAGAAATACAATCAGAAAAGCTATCTCCAGAGCTTTTGAACTTATGGAAGTTCCTATGCCGATTGAAACAATCACGTTGGATAACGGTTCTGAATTTGCTGATTTTCTCAATATCGAAAAAGATTTAGGCACAACAATCTATTTTGCTGATTTGCACTCTCCTTGGCAACGAGGTTTAAACGAAAATACAAATGATCTTTTACGTTTCTTCTATCCTAAGGGCACTGATTTTTTAAGTGTTTCCGAAAAAGAATTCCAAAAAGTTATTCATTTAATTAATAGTCGTCCTCGCAAATGTCTTGGCTATCTTTCCCCTCTCGAATTTTTGTCTAAAAAGTGTTGCACTTGACTTGACAATCTACCAAGCCCCAGTAAAATCCCCCTTTCCCAGGGAAAGGGGGCAGGGGGATAGGGATAGAGAATTCGCACTATCTTATAAAAAACAGACTTTTTCTACAAGCTGAAGGCTTTGCCTTTTCTTATGTAGTAATTGTAGAAGAACAGATCTACAATCAGCGAAAGCACCCAGCCTACAGGCCATGACAGCCATATACCGTCAGAGCCGAAGAACGGCGAAAGGATATACGCAAATATAACACGAAGCCCAAGATCAAGGCAGGTGCTTATCATAAACGGGGTCATAACACCGCAGCCTCTTACACTGCCGTCAATTACTATCTTTATGCAGATAAAGAAATAGAACGGGGAAACTATTGTCAGAGAAACTTACTGCCGGTTGCGATTATCTCAGCGTTAGCCTGTGTCGCAAACAGGTTTACAAGCGTTCCGCCGAAAAGCAGGAAGCACACTACAAAAGGTATCGCTATAACAAGACACATCAGCATACCCGACTTCACACCCGTTTTAACACGGTCGGTCTTGTCTGCGCCTATGTTCTGTGCACAGAAATTAGACACGCTGTTTGAAAGCGTTGAGAAACAGGTTATTGCGAAAGTATTCAGCTTGATAGCAGACGCATAACCGCCTATTACCGATGAACCGAAGCTGTTTACAAGACTTTGCACGAACAGATTTCCTACCGATACAAAACTGCTCTGTAATATTGACGGAACGGAAATACGGCTTATCTGCTTGAGTGCGTCAGAAGAGAATATTTTAGGCTTTTCGGGAGTATCCGACTGTATCTTTCCGACACGTTTTAAAAGTACGAAGAACGCCGCAACGCCTGCCGCACCCTGAGCGGCGAATGTAGCCCATGCAACGCCTGCGACTCCCATCTGAAATACTATTACAAACAGCAGGTCAAGCCCGATATTTCCGAGTGAAGATGCTATAAGGAAAAACAACGGCGTTTTCGAGTCGCCGAGGGCGGTGAATATACCGTTGCAGGCATTATAGATAAACAGAAACAGCAGTCCGAGTACATATACCCTCAGATATATGTCGCTGTCCGCAAATATATCATCCGGTGTGCCGAGCAATGTCAGCATCGGTGAACATAAGGCACAGCCTATCACGGTAAGCACTCCGGCGATTGCCGCAAACGAAACCAGCGCCGTGTTTATCGCCGTTTTCATATATGTATAGTTCTTTGAACCGAAAAGTCGTGCGACAACAACCGATGCACCGACGCTTCCGCCTGTTGCCACTGCCATGAATATCATTGTGACGGGGTAACTTGCGCCTATTGCACCCAGCGCCATATCGCTTACAAAGTTGCCGGCAATAACGCTGTCAACAATGTTATAAAGTTGTTGAAATGCAACGCTGAGCAGCATCGGCAGAGAGAATTTCAGCAGAACGGAAAAGGTCCTGCCGTTAGTCATATCCGTGACCATTCTTTTATAATCGCTTCCTTATCTTTTCATAAAACCTTTTGGAGCGGCTTTTGTCATCCTTCCCGCATAGTCTTTTATCAGCTCCGCAAACTGCAGCTTTTTCACAAATCCCGACGGAATTTCCGAATATCCGAGCAGTGCGCCTTTCAGTGCGCCTGCTATAAATGCGCATATATCGCTTATACCGTCCTGATTTGCGGCAAGCTGTACCGCACTGAGATAGTCATAATGCACGCAGGCACAGTATACGCCTATGGCAAGCGCAGAGTCCGCCGTACTGCCGTTTCCGAGTTCCGCCACATCGGTCAGCGGCGAGGTTTCCTCGTCAAGCAGTGAAAGAGCCTTGTCGAGCGCCGCAAAGCACTCCTCAAAGCCGTCATGCTCCTTGAGTATCTTCATCGTGTTCAGCACCGAGCGTTCAATGGTATTTCCCTTGCAGATAAATGCGATAATGGCAGAAAGACAGCCTGTTGCAAGGTATCCTGTCGGGTGCGAATGTGTAATGGCGGCAAGGTCACAGCCTACCGAGAATGCAAGCTCAGGTTCGCTGTAAAAATACAGCCCCGCAGGGATCGCTCTCGGCAGACAGTCAAACAGCTTGTTCTGATTTATCGGACGGCGCTTCCTGCCGTAGTCGTTTTCGGATTTTATCCCTGCAAGCGTCTGTACAAGCTGTTTCGTGGGATTACGCTTCTTGCAGAATGCGGATATTCCGAGCAGATCACACGGAAAACCTGTTTCGTTGTCGTCAAGTATCCACTGCAGGTCGATTGAAGAAGTACCGCCTGTCTGCGAATAAAGCCACTGCTGAAGCGCAAGGAAAACATAATCCGCACAGTTCGCTTCTCCCGTTCTCAGCCCTGCCGCATCAGCCCACAGTATACCGTGTGCCGTGAACAGCATCATCTGGGTCTCGTCTGATATACGGGCGGTTTTCTGCCGCTTCTCGGGACTTAGCTTAAGTATGCCCTTTTTGCCGTACAGATCCTTGATCTGACTTCTTGTCAATGTCTTTACGGGAGAACCGAGTGCGTCACCTGCGGCGGCACCTACAATACAACCCGAAAACCTTTCTTTCTTGTACAATTTCTTATTTGCCATAAAATCTCCTGCGGCAATGTGCCGCCCCAAACTCCGACCTGCGGCGGGTCGCCGCTGACAATTCCGACCTTGTGAAAACAAGGTGCTTGCCTTAGCTTTGCATAACGGTCGGGAATAAATGATAATTATATTTATAACGCTGTACAGCGTTTCAGTTGTAGAAAAAGTCTGTTTTTTTAAGAATAGTGAAATTTCACTATCCCTAACCCCAAACCCCTTTCCCCCCGGAAAGGGGCTGATGTGGGGCTGCCGCCCTCACCCCGCTTGGGGCTGCGCCCCAAACCCCATTTTCAAAAATTATATAGGTTTATCGACAGTCTGATAACGCTGTACAGCGTTTTATTCACTTGCCTGCATTTTTTCGTAGCTTATCATCAGATCCACGAATCTGCCGTAAGACTTCTTGCCGTCAGACTGCCCCTGCGACTTAAGATAGGTATCGTTCACCGTTGTGGCGACAGCAGCGACCGGCGTTTCGTATTTCTTCCAGTATTCGCTGTTTGCTTTAAGCTCTGCGAGTATCTTGCTGTCCGCATAGCTCATAAGTTCGCTGTATATTTCCGCTCCTGCCGCAGAATAAAGCGCATTTGCGGCATAGATAAGAGCATACACCCATCCTGCATATTGCAGATACACATTATCCGAGCCTGTGCAGGCAAGATAAGCAATGAAGTTCGCCTCATCCTCACGCATAAAGCCCTTCAGGTGCGACAGCTCGTGACACACCGTGAACGGTTTGGCAAAGTCCGGCGCATTTGCGTTATAATTTGCCTCTATGGTAAACGGCGCATACATACCGAGTATTTTCATATAAGACATACCCTCTGACGCAATTACAGCCTTTGCGTCCGGATAAAATCCCGACAGGCTGTCATACCTTTCGCCAAGTCGGGTCATAGCATTTCTGCATTCCTTGTCGAGATCGATTTTACCGTCAAGCGAAACCGTCAGCGTTTCGTCCGTTTCTATTTTTCCGGCAGCATCGTTTGCGTTCTTCAGAATATACACGCAAAGATCCGCAAGCTCCTGCGCCGTATATGTTTCAACGGTAAATCCGCTCACCTCGGAAAATGTAAAACGGTTGTAGTTTATTCCGCAGAAAAGCGTAAACACCATAAACACGCTTACCGCAAAGCACACCACGACCGCAAGCACCCTCATCAACAGCTTTTTCCGCTTGCCCTTGCCCTTTACAAAGCGTATCACGGTAAAGACAACGCCGACGGCGGCAAGTATGATAACCGCATAAAGCAGTATCTCGCACAGCGAAAAGGGCAGTACGGATGAGATCCGTCCTACAGTACCCACAAAAAACGGGTATATCGTTGTGCTGTACCACTGCGCAAAGTCTGCCGTGTTCTTCGCAAGCAGTGTGAGAACAAGCGACAGCAAAAACGCAGGAACGGCATAATACAGCCATTTCGGCAGCTTTTTAAAAAATGCTTTGATTGTCGCTGACAATGTTACCACAGCCTTTCGGATCAATACATATCTCTGAGGCTGTCGATAAAAGCGACAAAGTCGTTTCTTGCCGACAACGGCTCGATTATTTCCGCCTTTACACCCAGCTGGAACAGCCAGCCGTAAAAGGTCGGGCTTACGTTTATATCCTTTGATATATAGAAGTTATTCTCGTCCAGCTTGTGCATGGTTATATCCGACCCGAATTTATCCATAACAACGCTTGTGAGCGAGTTGTCGAACCTCAGCTTTATTCTTATTGTTTCCTTGCCTGCGAACATACCGAATATTTTCCGTGTATATTCCGCAAGGTTGAAGTCCTCCGAGATTATCGCAGGCTCATCTGACACCTCAACGTCTTCCATACGGTCAACCCTGAAGTTTGAAACCGAGTTGTATTTTTCGTAAAAGCCTATGCAGTAGTAGTTTTCGTCCTCCCACGCAAGATGATACGGCGACATAGTATAACGTCCGTCTGCATTTCTGAATATCTTTCTCTTTTTTATATCGTAGTTGAAGTAGTGGAAGGTTATCTTTCTGCCGTTTTCAATGGCTTCGTGTATCTTGTTTATGCTGTAGTATATCTTCTTGTTTACGGTTTTTACACGGTTTGCGACAATAACGCTCCGCTGAAGCTCATTTGCACGGAAGTTGCTTGTAAGGTGGGCGATCTTGCCGATAAGCGCCCTTGATTTTTCTTCTGAAATGAATTTCGAGCAGGCTACAGCGTCCGCAAGCAGCTGTAATTCCTCAAACTCAAAATCACGGGAGGCAAGATAATACGTTCCGTTCTTATCCGAGCATATATCCATTCCGAGAATGTCACGGAGCGTTTCAATGTCGGAGTAGAGCGCCTTGCGTTCCGCCGTTATTCCGAGCCTTTCCAGCTTTTCCTGTATTCCGGCGACCGTCAGAGCGTGAAGCTCGTCCGATTCCTCGCGGAACATTTTTTCAATATAAAGAATTTTCTGCTTCTGGTTGGATGAACGTGCCATAACATAAGTCCTTTCTATTCGTGCTTTATCTGCATTACAACCGATATTACCAGCACCGCCGCAAGCAATGCGGATATTATCACGGTAAAAACGTTGAACGTCATTATAATGTACGGTACAGCCGACATCGCAAGAGCAATGGCGGAAAGCACCGTGATCGGCGTCTGCCGTTTCTTCCCGAAGAATATCCACAGCAGAGAAAGCATAGCCGTAATAGTAGTTGTCACAGCGCATATCATATAGTGGAACATTGCGTATCCGAACGGCGTGACATCGAAATACGAGTAATTTTCAAACCTGAAAATCAAATGACCGTTGTCGGACATCAATCCGTATTTAAGCACTGCGCCGAGCGGCAAAGCTCTGTTATTATCGCCGCAAGGCAGATAAATAGCCGTATAACACCGAGTTTTTTCATAATATTTCACCTTTAAAGCAGGGAAAATACCCTGCATATCTCACTTCACCCTTACAAAATGCGCAATAAACGACCTGAAATCTCCCCACAACGACGGAATGTCAAATCCGCTGTTCATCAGAAGCTCTGCCGAATAAACCCTTCCCGTCTGCTCGTGCTTGTAGTAGCAGCCCTTTTCAAGCCCTTTCAGCTTTACTCTGTGCAGGAATACGCTCGGCTCCTTGAGAACCTGTACATATTCGAGGAGCGTTTCGCTCTTGTCCTTTGCGACAAACTGCCATGCGTCAAAGCGGTCGTTTGCGAACGGATCGCCGATTCTGTAATAATCGCCCGTTCTCACAAGCGGATTGTACTTGTTGAATTCTTCTATCTGTTCCTTTATCGCATACTTGTCATCGTCCGAAATCTTCGTAACGTCAAGCTCATAGCCGAACGTACCCGACATCGCAACGTGTCCTCTCGTTTCAAACGGAGTGATCCTGCCTACACAGTGGTTCGGGCTGTCCGAAACGTGAGCGCCGAAGCAGGAGCAGGGATAGCACATAGAAGTGCCGTACTGTATCTTGAGCCTTTCTATAGCGTCGGTATCATCGCTTGTCCATATCTGAGGAGAGTAGTAGAGCATACCTGCGTCAAAGCGTGAACCGCCGCCAGCACAGTTTTCAAGGAGCAGGTCAGGGAAGTCTGTCAGCAGTCTTTCCTGCATTTCATATACGCCGAGGACATATCTGTGCCATATCTCACGCTGTCTTTCGGGAGGGAATACCTCGTTGCCGACCTCGCTGAGCTGTCTGTTCATATCCCACTTTACATATTCTATGTTTGCGCTTGAAAGGATAGCCTTCATCTGCTCATAGATATAGTCACGCACTTCTTTTCTTGAAAAATCAAGTACAAGCTGACTTCTTACAGTTGTGCGGTGTCTGCCGGGAATGTGTATGCACCAGTCCTGATGCTCCGCATACAGCTTGCTGTCAGGGCTTATCATCTCAGGCTCGAACCATATACCGAACTTAAGACCTATCTTGTTTACCTCGTCTACAAGGTGCTTAAGACCGCCCTTTATCTTGTCCTCGTTCACAAACCAGTCGCCGAGGGAAGATCTATCATCGTTTCTGTGACCGAACCAGCCGTCGTCCATAACGAGCATCTCGATACCGGCTTTCTTAGCCTCTCTTGCTATATCAAGGAGCTTGTCCGTGTCAAAGTTGAAATATGTCGCTTCCCAATTATTAATAAGTATAGGACGGCGCATATCCTTCCACTTTCCTCTGATAAGGTTGTTCCTCATTACATCGTGGAAGTTTCTCGACATCTGACCTAAGCCCTCGCCGGAATAGGTCATGATGACCTCCGGTGCCTGAAAATCCTCACCCGGCTCTAAGTGCCACGAGAAGTCATACGGATTTATACCAAGCAGAGCCCTTGTCTTTTCATACTGACCTACCTCTACCATTCCTAAGAACGAACCCGAATACACCAGAGCAAAGCCGTACGCTTCGCCGAAGTCCTCTGTTGCGGTGTGGTCGCACAGCGCAAAGAAGTTGTTGTGAGCGTGGCTTGTAGCACCTCTGTTGGAATCTATCGACTGCTTGCCGAAACGTATAGGAAAACGCTGTACATGGCGTTCTCTTGCCCATGTTCCGTGCAGTGTTATCATATCGTAGTCCATTCTGTCAAGATCAAGGCTCATTGATATGATACGGCGCAGGTCGATAGCGGCAAGACCGTTGTTTTCGACCTTTACGCTTCTTGTAATAACGTCAAATTTCGGGAATACGCTGTACATAAGCGTAATATCAAGACCGCTGTGCGGATCGTAGCAGAACACCTCAAGCGTCTGCGCCTCATCGTCTGCGGCATATGTAGCAGGAAGCCCCTTTAATTTCGGCTTGCCGTTTGAAATTCTGTAATCCTTGTAGTAGCATTCACAGGCGGACATACCGTTTATATCCATTACCTGCATTGCCGGCTCTCTGAAATCCGCAACGCCCGATGTCGGAAATTCGATAGGCGCACAGTCAAAGCTGTGAGGGCCCATAGCATCGTGTACCGCAGGCACAAACGGCTCGTCATTCGGTATGCGGAGCATATGAGTTATATCCGTTTCCGGAATATAACCGCCGTAGTACAGGTGGAGCAGGTTTCTGCTGTCGGTGATATGGAATGCGTAGCTCGATTTTTCCGTGTCGAGTTTGAATACACGCTTGTTTTCGTCAAATACGATAGACATAATTTTTCCGTCCTTTTAATTTTTCGGGGATACGTTCAGTTCCCATATACAATTAATATAACATATTTCACGGCTTTTCTCAATCCTTTTAAGTAAAATTTTAAGCATTTTTCATTTTTGCCGAACGATCCCCAAGCAATCCCCCAAACAATTCCGTTGTATAAGAGATAAATTATCAGTCTGTCGAAAAAGCTCTTGGCTATAAAAAAGGGGTCGCAGGGGCGGAGCGGTAGATTGTCAAGTCAAGTGCAACACTTTTTAGACAAAAATTCGAGAGGGGAAAGATAGCCAAGACATTTGCGAGGACGACTATTAATTAAATGAATAACTTTTTGGAATTCTTCTTCGGAAACACTTAAAAAATCAGTGCCTTTAGGGTAGAAGAAACGTAAAAGATCATTTGTATTTTCGTTTAAACCTCGTTGCCAAGGAGAGTGCAAATCAGCAAAATAGATTGTTGTACCTAAATCTTTTTCGATATTAAGAAAATCAGCAAATTCAGAACCGTTATCCAACGTGATTGTTTCAATCGGCATAGGAGCTTCCATAAGTTCAAAAGCTCTGGAGATAGCTTTTCTGATTGTATTTCTTTCTCGACTGATTGCTATTGAGCCAACAAGTAACTTGCTTTTTCGGTCAACAAAAGTAACAGCGCAACCTTTACCGATACCGCCATAAACCGTATCGCCTTCAAAATCGCCTATACGGGATTTTTGTTTCTACAATTTCCGGTCTGTCATGAATAGTGTGAACCGGGTGAATTGTATTACATTTCTTGCGATTGCCGATATACTTTTTTCCATGACGTCGCAGAGCAGTTTTCCTTGACAAACCTTGAAGCCTGTTTTCCTTTAATGCCCGGTATATAGATGCACAACATACGCTGAAACCTTGTTGTTTGCACTTATGCGCTATAATTTCAGGCGACCAAAAGCGTTTGAAACATTCAAGAATGTAAATATAAAGTTTGGTGTCCGGTCGGATGACGTGTTTCCTTACACACTTCTTTCTTCTGTATATGTAAAGTGACGTTGCCCACCACGCATTGTACCTCTTTTTATCTTTACAGTTTCTTTTTATTTCTCTGCTTATTGATGAAGCGCTTCTGCCCATCAACCTTCCTATTTCTCGTACTCCTTTTCCTTCTGACAAAAATTGTTGTAGACAATTTCGTTCAGATAGTGTAAAATGTGTATAGGACTTCATACTCTACCTCCGTGTCTTTTGTTTTGTGGTAATTACATTTTACACGAAAGTGAGTATGATGTCCATATTTTTTGTGTTGCACTTGATATTATAATCTACCAGCCCCCGTACAGGTCGTCAGCCATTTGTGCCACTGCATCTGTGCATTGACAGCCATTTGTGCCGTTGCATCGTGCAACGGCTTTGTGCTGCTGTCATTATGCGTCCTTGCATAGTGGCTTTGTGTGGCTGACTGCAAGCATCCTTGCTTGGACTAGGGGCGGTAGCCCCACACTCAGCCCGGCACGGACGCCGGGCGTGTATGCCCAAAGGCTCTGCACGATGCAGAGCCAACTAAGCATACACAGCCCTTCACCACGGGGAAGGGGTTTTCGGCAAGGATGCCGAAATAAGGACACACCAAGCTTTAAGCATGGATGCTTACAAGTGGTCGAACAAAGTCGGTGCAGGACGCACCGACAACAAACGACCACGATCGCAGAGACGCAAAGCCATCAGAGTGTCCTAAAGGGGATAGGGATAATAAATCAGAAGTTAATTTCAAAAACAGGCTTTTCCTATCCTATAAGCTGAAATTACAAAACTGAAATTACAGCACCCTCCCCCCACCCTTTTTATAACAAAAACACAACATAATTTACTGTTAATCTCAAATTTACTTAAATTACGCCCTTAATGCTGTGTAATGCCGTGAGTTTCAATAAATTTTCACATACATTTTAGGCATAATGCACATTGACATTAAAAAAGAGAAATGTTAAAATAGGTGTGTAAAGTTACATAAGTGTGTAACAAAACGAAAATAAGTTTTATAGGAGGATTTTTCCAATGAAGTTAAGAAAAATCATGGCTGGCGTTGTAGCTTCTGCTCTCGCAGCAAGCACATTAGCCGTAGCAGCAAGTGCTCAGTGCCTCACAAAGATTGAAGGCACAGAAGCAGCATTAAGCACAGGTACAGGCGCATGGCTCATTCAGCTCTATAACAAGGGTAATGAAGCTGAGGGCAAGCCCGCAACTAAGCTCGACATCGACTACTCAAAGATCGCTGCTCTTACATTTACTTTCCAGGTAAATGAAGAAGATAAGGAACTGTGGGACGGTACGATCGGCGGTTCTGTTGTATTCTCATGCAACGGTGAAAAGCTTGGCGTTCAGAACGATCCTGACGCTGCAAAGGCAGCACTCTACGATAAGTATAACTGGCCCGGTTGCGAATTCTGGGGCGTTCTTGACGAAGAGTTACTCGGTCCTGTAGGCGAAGGCTCTACATTAGATGATACAAAGCCCGCTAAGACAGAAAAAGTCGGTGATTACACATATGCTGTCACAAACGATCAGCTTGTTAACCCCATCGCAGCAGGCGACGTTTCTTCTATCGAAGATATGGGTTGCATGCAGGTTGGTCTTCAGGAATGGAGCAGCGGTATCGCAGCAGTAACAGTTATAAAGTGTGAAGTTAAGGATGCAAGCGGTAACGTTCTCGTTTCATTCGATGAAAAGGGTGTTCCCACAATCGGCGGCGCTTCTGATACAACTCCCGATGATACACAGGCTCCCGATGATACAAAGGCTCCCGATGACTCTCAGGCTCCTGCAACAGAAGCTCCCGCAACAACAGGCGATTCTACAAAGCCCAACACAAACACAGGTGTTGAGAGCGTTGCAGTAGTAGCAGGCATCGCAGTTCTCGCTACAGGCGCTGTTATCGTTGCTAAGAAGAGAAAGTAATTTCGGCTTTAAGCAATAAATAAGCAATTTATCCCCCGCAGTTTTCTGCGGGGGATTTTTGTCGTTTCTTTCACATCCGCACTATCCCTCGAAAAGCACTACCACACTCGCCGTATAAACGCTCTGCCTGTTTCGCATCCGCACTATCCCTCGCCTCGCACCACCCTTGCCTCCCCTCGAAAAAGGGTGAGGTTCTGTTGCTCGGTCAAGCCGAGCAACTATGGTGGGGATTGCTTCCCATCTGCACCATCAATGAGATTTTCCACACTATCCCTCGCCTCTCACCAACCCTCCCGAACCCGCACTATCCCACGCTTAGCACCACATTCTTGGCTCCCTTGCCAAAGGGAGCTGGATTGCGACAAGGCTATTTCTTATTATAAATTGCAACATTCTGCGATTTCATCAACGTTAATATTCGCTCAGCCCTATCTGTCGCAAGACTGAGGGATCGCCCACCAGACTTTCCATTCCCACAACCATTGTAAAAGGACAACAATCCCATTGCCTTGTACTATCACCCTTGCCTCCACTCGAAAAAGGGTGAGGTTCTGTTGCTCGGTCAAGCCGAGCAACTATGGTGGGGATTGCTTCCCATCTGCACCATCAATGAGATTTTCCGCACTATCCCTCTCGCTTTTCGTAGGTTGAGCGTCTGTGTGTGCTTAGTTGGCTTTGCGTCCATTGCAATCGTGGTCGTTTGCGGTCGGTGCGTCCTGCACCGACTTTTTGCGACCACTTGTAAGCATCCGTGCTTAAAGCCCTTGGGCACACACGCTAAGGCATCCTTGCCTCTTTATGAACGCTCTGTTGGCTTTGCGTCCTTGCAAAGCCTTTGGGCGTTCATTTCAGGCGTCCTTGCCTTGCTTGCCCCTCCCGTTGCATCGAACCTCTCCATCCCCACAACCATTGTAAAAGGACAACAATCCCATTGCCTTGTACTATCACCCTTGCCTTTAAATGAACGCTCTGTTGTTTTGCATCCGCACCAACCCTCTCAAAAGCACATCCATCCCTTCGCCCCTCACCCCTCAATTTCTCATTATTCCCCATCCAACATTCATTTCCTCCCTGCATACCCTTGACAACTTCCGCCGATAATTCTATAATAAAAGCAGTAACTTCCATATCAATATAAAGGTGTGATGTAATGAACTTCAAATGGGATAAAAAATATCTCTACTGGGGAGTGACCGCATTCCTCGTTATCGCCGCAGCTATCGTGTTCTTCCTCGGTCTGTCACAGATTAAAGAAATACTCGACAACATCTTCTCGTTCCTGTCTATACTGACACCCGTCCTATGCGGCTTTGTTATAGCATATATTCTCTGCCCGATAGCGACTTTCATCGAAAAGCCGTGCCTGCGCAGATTGTTCTATACAATACAGGACAAAAAGCGTGAAAAATTCGAGCGTGAACACCCCGGCGAAGAACCGCCGCCCAAGACCTTCCCCGTCCGCAAGGTCGCAAGAGTTATGAGCGTGGCTATAACTATGATTCTTGCCCTGCTTATACTCACAGGTATAATCTGGGTACTTCTCCCTCAGCTTATCGACACTATCACTATGCTCGTAAACAATATGCCGACATACGTTACGCAGATAAGCGACTGGGTATCGCAGACCCTCAGAAACTACCCCGAGGTAGAGGCTTATGTCCTCCAGTTCACCGGCGGCATTTCCGATATGCTCAACAGCTGGCTGTCAACCGAGCTTCTCCCTCAGATGAACAATATATGGAATCTGATTTCGTCCAACGTCATGAACATAATCAGCGTGTTCATGAACCTCCTGCTCGGCTTCGTTATCGCCATCTACTTCCTCAACAGTAAGGAGCTTTTCGCCGCTCAGTTCAAAAAAATCCTCTACTGCCTGTTCAAGCCTAAGGTCGCTACAAAGATTATCAACAGCACCCGTGAGGTAAACAAGTCCTTCGGTCAGTTTATCACAGGAAAGATACTCGACAGCTTTATTATTGGTATGGTCTATGTACTGCTTATGAGCATCTTCAATATGCCCTATGCCGTACTCTGTGGCGTTGTTATGGGTATATTCTGCATCATTCCCTATTTCGGACCGTTTATTGGATTTATCCCGTGTATGCTGCTGCTCGTCCTCGTTGACCCGATCCAGTGCATCTATTTCACCATTATGGTCGTTATCATCCAGAACATTGACGGTAACGTCCTCGCCCCGAAGATTATCGGCGACTCGACCGGTCTTTCGAGCTTCTGGGTCATCTTCGGTATGCTTGTCGGTCAGGGCTTGTTCGGCTTTGTCGGCCTTATCATCGGCATACCCCTGTTCGCCGTTGTATACAGCTTCACAAAAAACAGGGTCAAAAAACGACTCGAAAAGAAAGAACTTCCCTCCGACTCAAACGTGTACCGTGACATCGACCATATAGATGACGAAACAAACGAGCCGGTCTACTTCCCTCACCCCCCTTATATGAAAAAGGAAAAGGAAAAGCACGAGTTTAAAGATATAAAGAAAATCTTCGTCAAGAACAAAAATTCCGACAGCAAAAACACGGATGACAAAAAGCAGAAATAATGTTATAATTTTGCAGGCTATCAAAAACTATACAATTTTAAAGTGGGGTTTGGGGCGTAGCCCCAAGCGGGGTGAGGGCGGCAGCCCCACATTCAGCCCCGGCACGGATGCCGGGCGTGTATGCACAAGGGCTTTGCACGATGCAAAGCCAACCAAGCATACACAGCCTTTCACGGGGGAAAGGGGTTTGTGGTTTCGGCAAGGATGCCGAGATAGAACGCCCAAAGGCTTTATGCAAGGACGCATACAAGTGGTCGAACAAAGTCGGTGCAGGACGCACCGACAACAAACGACCACGATTGCAGAGACGCAAAGCCCACAAAGCGTTCTTATAGGGATAGAGAATTTGCTCTATTTTTATAAAAAAAGACTTTTTCTACAAGCTGAAATAATGTAATTATCTGCCTTTTATTAAGGCAGAAACACCGTGTTTTTAAAAACTACATTATTCATCACCCTGACGCATCATTGATGCCTTACTTTTCGTGATAGGTAAGCCACTTAGCGTTTTCTGAATCATCAGGTGTGATTGTAAATCAATGGCAGGGAGAAAAATACTCACCTGCCATTTTCTGAAAGGAAGTTTTTATGGCAAAACAGTATGTTGTAACTCCGTCACAGATGAAAAAAGCGGAAGCGATGTGTGAGCAGAAAGGCACGTCATGTGCCGTTCTTATGCGGAATGTAGGCTCTGCCATCGCCCTTCACATCTCCCGTATCGTAAAGCCCTGCCGTGCGGCTGTCCTTGTCGGAAGCGGAAACAACGGCGGCAACGGCTTCGCAGTTGCCCATAATCTGCGTAAACGGGGCTTCTCCCCCCTCATAGTCCTCGTCGGCTCCGCCCCGAAAACCGACCTCGCCATCGACTGCTTCAACGAGTACAAACCCGATTACGAAGCCGTTTTAAGCTACCCCGACCAACCGGAAACGGTGCTGAGTGAGCTTGGCTCCTGCGGCATCATAATTGACTGCGTCTACGGCACAGGCTTCCACGGCGAGCTTGCGCCCCCGGTCAGAAGGCTCTTCTCCTACTGCAACGGGAGTGCCGCCCTGCGCTTCTGTGCCGACATCGCTTCCGGCTGTAACGCAACCGACGGGAACGCCGATGAATACTCGTTTCGTGCGGATATGACCTTTGCACTCGGAGCCGTAAAAACGGGTCAGCTTTACGTCCCCTGCAGTGAGTTTTCGGGCGATATTGTACTGCTCGACATAGGCATATCCGAGGCCTGCTACAGCGAATATGACGCCGAGCTGAACGGCGATTCCCTCGCCTCTCACTTTGTCAACCGCAGCCGTATCACCCACAAGGGAACGTTCGGAAGGCTACTGAATGTTTCGGGCAGCGAGAGCTGTATCGGGGCGGCGTGGATGTCCACAAATGCCGCTCTGCGAACGGGTTCAGGGCTTGTTACGCTTGCCTCGGTGAGCGAGGTCACAACAAGCGTTGCGGCATCTTTACACGAATGTATCTACCTTCCGCTCGGCAGTAAAACGCTTACCTCGGACTGTGCGGACAAGCTGTGCAAAAATGCCAGTACCGCCACTGCAATCCTGTTCGGATGCGGGGTAGGCAACAGCGACGAAGCCTACCGTCTGCTCTGTGCTTTGATTGATAATACCTCCTGCCCGATAGTTATCGACGCAGATGGAATAAATTCCCTCGCTTCGCATATAAATGAGCTGAAGGACAACACAGGCAGGCTCATACTTACCCCTCATATCAAGGAATTCAGCAGGCTGAGCGGACTTGACACCGACTACATCCTCCGCCACAAGCTGAGCTGTGCCAAAGATTTCGCTGTAAAATACGGCGTTCACGTTCTGCTCAAGGACGCATACTCCGTATATGCCTCGCCGGACGGATTTGCCGCCGTAAATATGAGCGGTAATGCGGCTTTAGCCAAGGGCGGAAGCGGTGATACGCTTGCAGGAACTATCGGCGGACTGCTCGCACAGGGCATTGAAACGGGCAATGCGGTAAGGCTCGGAGCGTATCTTTTCGGCTTATCCGCACAGTATGCCGCACGGGAGCGCAGTATGAGCGGAATTCTGCCGTCAGAGCTGCCGCAGCTTTACCCATATATTCTGCGTGAATTCTACGGAATAGCTTAACTCCTCACGTTGTCCTATATTACTTTGCAAAGGACGACGTATTATGAGTAAAAGAATGATTATCACGACAGCAGTTTTATCCTGCCTTTTATGCACATCCTGCACTGCCGCTGAAAAGGCTGAGATCCCCGATCTGAAGGGAGATATGAGCATCAGTGGCAGGGTCGCCTGCGATGGTGTTACGGCACAGGCAGAGTTTACCCGAAGTGCAGGTGTATGGACCGTATGCTTTACTTCACCGGACAGCGTGAAGGGGCTTACCGTGACCGATGACGGCAATACTGTAAGGTACAGCCTTGACGGGATAGAATATGAATACGGCAGTTCCTCGCCGCAGTTCGCCTCAGCCGCAGAGCTTCTCACACAGTGCATTGACAGTGCAGGAACAGCCGAAAACGTCACCGCCCGTAAAGGCACCGACAAGCTGACCTTAAGCGGCACGGCAGGCGATAGCAGCTATACGCTGACGCTTGACGGCAACGGCGAAATAACCGGAATTTCGGTCGGCGGATATACGCTTGACTGCTCGGGTAATCCCGCACCTGAAACCTCTGCGCCTGCTGTCGATGTGGGTAAATACTTAAAGTAAAACCGATATATAAGACCGAATCCCCATTGCCAAAACAGGCAGTGGGGATTCTTTTTATGCTTTCCGATTCGGGTTAATTGTCGTCGTTGGGAAGGGTGATGGCGAAGGAGCGGTTTATTGTAGTTGTGGGAAGGGTGGTGTTCGGTGCAACGGCACTAATGGCTGACGAGGCAAGGATGCGAAACAAACAGAGCGTTCATTTAAAGGTAAGGGTGGTGGCAATTTTCGAGGGATAGTGCGGTTTTGGAAGGGTTGGTGCGGGGCGAGGGGATAGTGGTGTGGCAATCCCTCCGTCTTGACGGCAAAAAGTTTGGTGAATAAAAAAAGGCGGATGTATCGCAAGCGAAACGCAACAAAGTGACAGTTTGTGCCTTGCCGTCAATCCACCTCCCTTTGGCAAGGGAGGCAAGTGTGGTGGTGCAAAGCGAGGGATAGTGCGGTTGTGAAAGCATATCGGTGCATACAGATGTTAGCGTTACGAAAAGTAGGTGTGGTGGTGCGGTTTGGGAAGGATTGGTGCGGGTAGTGATGCAAATTTTGAATAAAAAACGCAAGTTTTGCAAAAACGGTTGAAAACGGAGGGCGGAGAGCGTATTCTTGAATCAGGATGGCAGTATTAATAATCGTATTATACTGTTGGTTTTTATTCTGAATTATAAGGAGAGGTTTCTATGAAGCTGAAAAGAACAGCAGCGGCTGTTGTTGCGGCGGTAATGGCTTTTACTGCGGTCGCTACACCGCTGGGCGACAATATCCCTGCGCTTGAAGAAGCATTTTCCGCAGGTGCGTATTACAGCGTTAAGGACAACTTTTATCCTGTTACACTGACAGGTGACGGCGCTGTGGATATGGTCAATGTTGCTGTGGCACAGACGGGCAGAAAAGACGATGATGACGGCTGGTATCCAAACAGAGAAGCGTGGTGTGCCGACTTCGTCCTTGACGTTGCCAGAGTTGCCGGTCAGACAGGGGCGGTTCCGGACGCACCTGCGAATGCGGCTTGCGGTACTTTCAGAAATGCACTGGTGAAAGCAGGGGCGATAGAGGTTGAAACCGCACAGGCGGGCGACCTTGTATTTTACTGCAGTACAAGCGGTGATACTACATATCATGTAGGAATAATGAAAGACAGCAGATATTCTGTTGAGGGTAATGCACTTTTGAACGGTGTATTTCAGGTTGTAGACAACAGGGATACAATGACATACACTACCACTAAAGGTCTGTCTATTGCCAACGGCGATATTAAGAGGGTATTTATAAGACCGAATTACAGCAATTCTACAAATGATGTTGCGGTTACAAGCGTCGTTGCGAGCGAACTTGCAAATAAAATAAACTGGTTAAGCACACAGTATAAACATGGCGAATACTGGAATCAATATAACGGTTCATTGGATAAAACCGGTCCGAATCCGTGCCCATGTAAAGCAATGGGTTATACATGGTGCGGACAACAACATAACGGATATTGTGACTGCAAATGCGGTGTATTCCACGGCGGTGAGCAGTGTTACGGCTTTGCTTCCAAAATGTTTTATTTAACATTCGGAATATATCAGGAAAACGCAGAGAAAATATACAGCATAAATGATGTGTGTGCCGGCGATGTAATCAGATACGGAGGAACAGCAGGACATTCCGTATTTGTTATTAAGGTAATCGGTGATACGATCTATTATGTTGACTGTAACGGAAACGGAGTTCCTTGTCAGGTAAGATGGAACGCTACGGTAAACAAATGGGGAAAAGTTGCAGGATATTCATTTGGATACAGATACCACATGAGCGGTAACACAATAAAGAATCCATGGGGAGAGCCTGATCCAACACCCGATCATGTCGTTCCCAATCCTTCAAACTATCCTGTTGCCAACAACACATATACAATCAAGAACGTTGCTACAGGCAAGATGATGAATGTATATGCAGGCACTGACAAAGACGGCACAAAGGTTACACTTTGGGACAGAGACGGTACTACAGAGCAGAAGTTCAGACTTGAACACATAAGCAACGGTTCATATTGGATTTTTGCAATGTGCTCATCAAACGGCAGTAACAGAGTAGTAGATACAAATATCGGTTCAGACCATGTATGCAATGTCGGAGATTATATTGATATTTGGGGCAGAGGAAGTTATGACAACTGCCAGAAATTCAACGTTGTATCTGTCGGAAACAACAAATATGTATTTGAGCTTTCAACAATAGATAATGCTGTTATTGGCATATCGGGCAGCGGAAACGGCGATCAGCTACAGCTACAGAAATATCAGGAAAACGATAATCAGTTTTGGTATTTCTGTGATATGAACGGTAATGTTGTAAACCCTGCGCTTCACACCCATTCCTACGGCGCATGGTATGATAAAACAAAGCCTACCTGCACGAGTGCCGGTGTTCAGGAACAGAAATGTTCATGTGGTGCAACCAAAACAAGAGAAACGGCGGCACTCGGTCACAGCTGGGGCGGTTGGGCAACAGCAACAAAGCCCACCTGTACGGCACAGGGCGTTGAGCAGCGTACCTGCTCCAGATGCTCGAAGGCAGAAACAAGATATATTACGGCACTCGGACACAATTATTCTTCTGAGTGGACGATAGACAAGCAGGCTACCTGCTCGGCAGAGGGTTCAAAGTCAAAGCACTGCACACGCTGTGACGCAAAGACAGAAGTAACCGTTATACCTAAGACGGCACACAGCTACAAGACTACTGTAGTAGCACCTACTCTGACTGCACAGGGCTACACACTGCATGAATGCACGGTGTGCCACTACAGCTATAAGGACAGCTACACCTCGCAGATTACACTGCCTGCTGTTACCGGAGTGAAGGTAAAGACGCAGGGTAGTACCTCGCTGACACTTGCGTGGGATAAGAACGCAAGTGCAAACGGTTATATAATCGAGCAGTACAAGGGCGGTAAGTGGACGCAGATCGCAAAGACTTTAAGCAATGCGGTTGTATCGTACACTGTAAGCGGACTTGCGGCGGATACCACCTATACGTTCAGGGTAAGAGCCTACAAAACTGCGGCAGGTAAGACGATATACAGCGAGTATGCAAGACTTGCGGCTAAGACGAGAATAGCGAATGTCGGCACGTTCAAGGGTTCGACGGTTTCCGACAGTGCGGTAAAGCTCGACTGGAGCAAGAATGATAAGGCGAGCGGTTATATAATCGAGCAGTATAAGGGCGGAAAGTGGACGGCACTTGCTACCACAAAGAATAACGCCACGCTTACGTTTACTGTGAAGGGGCTTGCAAGTGCGACTGTATATTCGTTCAGAATAAAGTCGTTCAGAAAAGCCGGCGGTAAAATCGAATACAGCGAGTACGCAAGTCTTAAGGCGGCTACTTCGTTCGGCGGCGTGAATAACCTTACGGTTAAGAGCTATACAGCTTCGACAATTACGCTTGTGTGGAACAAGAATGCCGGCGCTACAGGATATGCGCTTGAACAATACAAGGGCGGCAAGTGGGTACGGATTGCAAAGACTTCAAGCAATGCGGTTGTATCGTACACGGTAAGCGGACTTGCGGCAGATACCACCTATACGTTCAGGGTAAGAGCGTACAAAACTGCGGCAGGCAAGACGATATACAGCGAGTATGCAAGGCTTGCGGCTAAGACGAGGATAGCGAAGGTAGCTACATTCACAGGTTCTGCTGTTTCTGCAAGTGCGGTAAAACTCGACTGGAGAAAGAATGACAAGGCTACAGGCTACGTTATCGAGCAGTACAAGGGCGGAAAGTGGACGGTGCTTGCTACCACAAAGAATAATACAACGCTTACGTTTACTGTCAAGGGGCTTGCAAAGGGTACTACTTATTCTTTCAGAATAAAGGCGTTCAGAAAGACGGGAAGCACGACCGAGTTCAGCGAGTATTCTGGTCTTAAGGCGGCTACAAGGAAATAATCGTAAATATATGACAGGCATCGTGCAGACGGTGCCTGTTTTGTTTTGCGGCGGGTTTGGAAGGGTTGGCGCGGGTGAAAATAATGCGAAATTTACCGAAAACTGCGTTATTACACTTGCAAAAGTATCGGATTTCTGTTATAATGTCTATCGTGTAGGCATAGGCTTTGATTTTAATTTCCATAAAAAGCCATATTACATAACCATATTATAATTAACCGACGCAGGAAAAATGCGTGAAAGGTCGTGTTATCAGTGGAACGATTCGGTTCCATCGTCTTTGCCTGACGGCGAGATCAAATACAGGATAATAAATAACGAGGAAAGAATAAAGGTATGAAAGAACAGTTACAGAATATAAAGGAGCAGGCACTGAAAACTATCGGCGACTGCGTTGACGTTAAGCAGCTTGACGAGCTGAGAGTAAAGTACCTTGGCAAGAAGGGCGAGCTTACAGCTATACTCAAGAGCATGGGTAAGCTGTCCGCTGAGGAAAGACCTGTTATGGGTCAGCTTGCAAACGATGTAAGACAGTCGCTTGAGGGCTTTATTGCACAGAAGCAGGCACAGCTTAAATCTGCGCTTATGGAGCAGAAATTAAAGAAGGAAACGCTGGACGTTACCATGCCCGGAAAGCAGCAGGCGATGGGAGTGCGTCATCCGCTGAATATAGTTCTTGACGAGCTTAAGGAAATATTCAGAGGAATGGGATACACTGTAGTAGACGGTCCTGAGGTTGAGGAAACGAAGTACGTTTTCGATATGCTTTTAACAGAGGACGGCCACCCTGCAAGAGATGAGCAGGATACATTCTATATTACTGATGAGATCCTTCTGCGTACACAGACATCTTCCGTGCAGATAAGAACAATGCTTAAAAACAAGCCTCCTATCGCTATCATAAGCCCCGGACGTGTTTATCGTCCCGATGCTGTTGACGGCACGCACTCGCCTATTTTCCACCAGTGCGAAGGCCTTGTAATAGATAAGAATATCACATTCGGCGATCTTAAGGGTACGCTTGAAACGTTTGCTAAGCGTCTTTACGGCGACGAGGTAAAGCTCCGCTTCCGTCCTCACCACTTCCCGTATACAGAGCCGTCAGCCGAGGTTGACTTACAGTGCTTCAAGTGCGGAGGCAAGGGTTGTCCGCTCTGCAAGGGCGAAGGCTGGATAGAGATGCTCGGTTCAGGCATCGTTCATCCGCAGGTACTTATCAACTGCGGAATAGATCCCGAAGAATACAGCGGTTTCGCTTTCGGTATAGGACTTGAGCGTATTGCTATGATGAGATATAACATAGACGATATGCGTCTGCTGTACGAGAACGATCAGCGTTTCCTCGCACAGTTCAGATAAGAGAATTCAGAAATACCGATAGGAATCGTAAAAGGAGATATTAACGTGGATTTATCAATGAGATGGCTTAACGACTATGTTAAAGCCGATATGCCAATAAAGGAATTCGTAGCGGATATGACGATGAGCGGTTCAAAGGTTGAAACCTATCATAAGATGTCCGATCCTATAAATAACGTGGTAGTTGCAAAGGTGCTGAAGCTGGAGCGTCACCCCGACAGCGAAAAGCTGTGGATATGCCAGCTTGACGCAGGCAGAGAAGAGCCTGTGCAGATAGTTACTGCGGCGCAGAATCTGTTTGAGGGGGCTATAGTTCCCGCTTGTATGCACAACAGTACGATTGCAGACGGAACAAAGATCACAAAGGGCAAGCTGAGAGGCGTTGCAAGCAACGGTATGATGTGCTCTTATGCGGAGCTTGGTCTTACAAAGGATGATTTTGACTATCCCGTAGCAGACGACGGAATACTTATACTGAATAACGATCCTGATGTTGATTCTTTTAAGATGGGTATGGATATATGCGAGGCTTTACAGACAGACGATACTATAGTAGAGTTTGAGATAACGAACAACCGCCCCGACTGTCTTTCCGTACTCGGACTTGCACAGGAGGCAAGCGCAACGTTTGATATTCCTATGAACTACACCGAGCCTTCATTCAAGGGTGTTGACGGGGATATTACAAAGGAAATCAGTGTAAGCGTTGAAAATACAAAGCTCTGCTCACGCTATATGGCGGCGCTTGTAAAGAACGTAAAGATAGGACCTTCGCCCAAGTGGATGGCAAGAAGGCTGAGAGCGAGCGGAGTAAGACCTATCAACAACCTTGTTGATATAACGAACTTCGTAATGCTTGAATACGGTCACCCGATGCACGCATTCGATTTAAGATATGTCGAGGACAACAGGATAGTTGTAAGAAACGCAAAAGAGGGAGAAACATTAAAGCTGCTCGACGAAATGGCAGAGCCTGTAAAGCTGACTCCCGAAATGCTGATAATCGCAGACGGAAAGAAGCCTATCGCCATAGCCGGCGTTATGGGCGGCGAGCATAGCGGTATCATGGAGGATACGACTACTGTCGTATTTGAGGCTGCCTGCTTTGACGGCGTATCGGTAAGACGTACAGCAAGAAAGATAGGCGAGCGTACCGAGGCAAGTTCACGTTTTGAAAAGGGTCTTAACCCGGTAAACGCAGAAAAGGCGCTCAAGAGAGCATTACAGCTTATCGAGATGCTGGGCTGCGGCGAGGTAGTGAATACTATCATTGACGAGAACCACAGCGAGTATGTTCCCGAAAGATTAAAGCACGACTATAAGTGGGTGAACGAGCATTTAGGCTCGGATATAAGCGAGAACGAGCAGATAGAAATATTAAAGAAGCTCGGCTTCGGCTATGAAAACGGCGAGATAATCGTTCCGCCTACCCGTATAGATATGCACCGTGCGTGCGATGTTGCGGAGGAGGTTGCCCGTATATACGGCTACAACAGAATCCCCTCGACTATACCGAAGCTGTCATCACAGGGCAAGAGAACACCCGAACAGATATTCGAGGACAAGGTAATTTCGCTTGCACTGGCACTCGGATTCTACGAGGTAATGACCTACAGCTTTATTTCGCCTAAGGACTATGAGCTTCTGCGTATGGACGAGAAGTCAAGAAAGAGCGTTGTGTTAAGACGTCCGCTCGGCGAGGATACAAGCGTAATGCGTACTTCTGCGCTTACATCAATGATGGAGGTTGTAAGAAGGAACTGGAGCAACAGAAACCTTGAGGGCAGATTCTTCGAGATAGCAAGAGAGTATTTCCCGACAGGTGAGAATCAGCTCCCCGTTGAAAGAGATGTTCTGTGCTATGCGCTTTACGGAAGCAGCGAGGATTTCTTCACGGCAAAGGGCGTTGCCGAGGAAGTTATGGCAAAACTCGGACTGAAGAATGTCGTATACACGGCTGAAAAGAACAATCCGACATTCCACCCCGGAAGATGCGCAAAGGTCACTGTAAACGGCGAACTTATCGGCTATGTCGGTCAGCTTCATCCGGAGGCTGCGGCTAATTTCGGTGTAAATACAGAGGTTTACTGTGCTACGCTCAGCATGGAGGTAATGTTCAATAATGCAGACGGTGATGTAAAGTACACCGCACTGCCCAAGTTCCCCTCAACATACAGGGATCTGAGCCTTGTGTGCAACGAGGACGTGCCGAGCGGAGATATAGTTGCGGTAATCGAAAAGACCGCAAAGCATCTTGAGGCTGTACGTCTGTTCGATATGTACAAGGGCGAGCAGGTACCTGCAGGTATGAAGAGCCTTTCATACAAGCTGATACTCAGAAAGAAAGACGCTACGCTGACAGACGATGAGGCGGACGCAGTTGTTGCAAAGGTGCTTAAGGCACTTGAGAATATAGGCGTTACATTAAGATAACGGCGGAATTTGCAGAAATAATCGGGGCACAGCCCCTTATAAACAGTAAGGAGAAAAGCAATGAAATATTTTAAAAGGCTGGCAGCGGCAATATGCGCCGTGGCAATCACATTAAGCGTTGCAGGCTGTGCGGATGTATCGACTATAGGCTCGGTTGACAATCAGACCATAAATGCGGGCATATATCTTCTTTATGAGCAGACGGCTATAGGCGAGGCTCAGCAGGAGGTTGACGATCAGCTTAAGGCTATGGGAACAAGCGCATCAAAGATAGAGAATTTCAGCTACTACAACTACAATGTACAGGACAAGACGTTCTCGCAGTATGTTCAGGATCGTACATTAGAGCAGGTAAAGCAGTATGTTGCTATCCAGAACAAGTTCAAGGAGCTGAACCTTTCACTCACAGACGAGGAAGAGGACACCGTAAAGACCTCTGTAAAGAAGATGTGGGATACGGAAATCTCGTATTACGGATACAGCACAGGAAAAACCTACGGTCAGAACTATGAGGCAGGCGGAATAAGCAAGAAGTCATACGAGGCTGTTCAGCTTGTAAACAAGATGAGCGAGAAGGTATTTGACGCTTACTATGAGAAAAACGGCATATCCGCAACAGACGAAAAGGATATAGCTACTTATTTCTATGACAATTACGGCAGATTCCAGATAATACAGGTTTCTCTTACAGAAGGCAACGGCGACAAGATAACGACCGACGAGGGCAAGAAGGCAAAGAAGGAACAGGCTCAGGGCTATGTTGACAGACTGCTTGCCGGCGAGGACTACGATAAGGTATATCACGAGTATCAGGATCTTGTGGCAAAGGAAAAGGCTGAGGCTGAAGCCGAGAGCAACTCGGATGCCGAGAGCAAATCGGGCAATTCATCGGCGGTTTCTTCTGCGGCATCATCTGTAACTTCTTCGACAAGCGAAACCGCATCGGACGATACAACGAGCAGCGGAACATCGGGCAGTGAAGAAGAGGAGCATGACCACGAATTCCTGCTCGGCAAGACGGATACTTCACCGAGCGAGGAGTTTGTAAAGTGGGCATTTGAGCTTGACACAGACAAGGGCGGAGTTTACGAGGACGACAGCGTTTATTATGCGGTAGTACGCCGTGATATAAAGGAACGTGAGGACTGGCTCACGGAGAATCACAGCAACGTGCTTCACGTTATGAAGGACGACGACTATAAGGCTATGCTCAACGAAACGGCTAAGGATTATGCGCTTGATCTCAACAATGACGCACTCATCAAGTACAAGCCCGAAAATTTAAAGAAGTAAACAAAGCATAAAGAAAAGTACAAAGATATGCGGTCAGAGCAGGAAATACTCTGACCGTTATTTTTCGGAAAGGACAATGCGGTATGATAGTATTATCCGGTAATGATATTTCGGTGTCCTTCGGCGGTGAAACGCTGTTTCACGATGTGAATTTTCGGCTTGAAGAAAACGGCAGAGCCGGACTTGTAGGTGTAAACGGGTGCGGAAAAACCACGCTGATGCACGTTATAAACGGCAGGCAGGAGGCTGAAACAGGCGGTATAAGCAAGGCGGCGGGGATAAAGATCGGCTGTATGGAGCAGTATGTTATCCGTGACGATAATATCACTCTATATGACGAGGTACTGGAAATATTCCGTCCGCTTATCGACGCTGAAAACGAGCTTGCGGATATAGCGGTTGCGATAGATATGGGTGACCACAGCGAGCAGACGCTGTCAAGGCAGATGCAGCTGCAGGAAAGATTTGAGCGTGAGGGCGGACTTACCTATAAATCAATGACTTGCTCGGCGCTTGTCGGTCTGGGATTTTCGGAAGAGGATTTCGGTAAGCCGATAAGCGTGATGAGCGGTGGTCAGAAAAGCAAGGCACAGCTTGCGAAGCTGCTTCTTTCGGGGAGTAATATACTGCTTCTTGACGAGCCTACGAACCACCTTGATATAACCGCTTGCGAATGGCTCGAAAAGTTCCTTACGGAATATAAGGGCGCATATATCGTAATATCGCACGACCGTTATTTTCTCGACAAAGTCACCGACACGACTTTTGAAATGGAAAACAGGACGCTTCGTGAATATAAGGGCAACTATACACGCTATCTTGAGCTGAAGGCTGAGCGAGAGAGGCTCAGCAGAGAGTGTACGACAGGACGGTAAAGGAAATAAACCGTATCGAAGGCATTGTAGAGCAACAGAAGCGGTGGGGGCAGGAGCATAACTTCATCACGGCGGCATCAAAGCAGAAGCAGGCGGACAGGCTGAAGGAAACGCTCGAAAAACCGGAGGATCTGCCGGAGGCTATAAAGTTCACGTTCAGGGCGAAGGAAGGCGGCGCAAACGATGTGCTTATCGCAAAGGGCTTGTCGAAATCGTTCGACGGGACGGCGGTTTTCACAAATGCAGAGCTTGACATAAAGAAGAACATGACAACATTTATATTAGGTGAGAACGGCTGCGGAAAGACTACGCTTCTGAAAATCCTTACAGGAGAATATCAGGCGGATAGCGGAGAGTATAAATTCGGCAACAATATACAATTTGGATATTACGATCAGGCACAGACGGATCTTGACCCGTCAAAGACGGTGATAGACGAGGTGTGGGACAGGTATCCCGCAATGACGCAGACGCAGGTGCGTTCTGCACTGGCGCAGTTTTTGTTCAAGGGTGACGATGTGTTCAAGAATGTGGGCAAGCTCAGCGGAGGAGAAAAGGCAAGGGTGTCGCTCCTTAAGCTGATGCTGAGCAAGGCGAATATGCTGCTGCTCGACGAGCCTACAAACCATCTTGACATACATTCGAGAGAGGCTCTGGAAAACGCACTGGCAAGCTACGGCGGAACGCTTCTTATCGTGTCGCACGACAGATACCTTATCAACAAGCTGGCCGACAGGATAGTGTGGCTCGGAAAGACGGGTACTGTAAACATAGACGGAAACTATGACAGGTATATCGAACTCAAGGAAGCAAAGGCACAGTCAGAGCAGGCAGTACAGGTAAAGGTGGCTGAAGGCAAGAAGAACGACTACAAGGAGCGCAAGGAGCGTGAAAGCACGCTCAGAAAGCTTAGCGGTGCGCTGAAGCGTTGCGAGCAGGCAATAGATGAGATCGGGCTGAAAACGGCGGAGCTGGCACAGCAGATGTCACAGCCGGAGATAGCGACCGACTATGAAAAAACGAGTGCGCTTGCACAGGAAATAGAGGCGCTGAAGGAAAAAGAGGAGTCACTTACTGCCGAGTGGATGGAGCTAAGTGAGCAAATCGAAGCGTTTACATGAGTTACACGCAAAAATTAAGTAACATTAGGAATGATTAGCTAAAAAAATCGCCGAAAATATTTGTGCATATTCAACAAAGTTTGATTAAGCGAATTAAGGAATTAGCTAAATTAAGTTATAAGCATTTTCAATGTGGAAATCGTTTACACCAAAAATAGCACATAAGACGCCCGAAAAATCAAGATATTGTGCAAGCAAAAATCAAATTCAGCGATATGCACAAAATTTGCGTATGAAGTTTGTAACTGTTAGACAAGCGCAAAAGTGATTTGTACAGAAAATCAAAATCATTTGAGAAATGTGAAAGTTCTTTTATGAACCTTGACAGTAAGGTGATAATTTGGTATAATTACTACGTTATAGACCCTTATGCTGTTTTGTACATTATTTCTAAATACGGCGTGTTTACAGCCGAAAACGAATAATACAATTGTGCATTTGGTACAAAAAGCAGATGAAACAATTTGCAGGGCTGACGTAGCTTACGGACTTTTTTGAGGATCGAAACTGCCTATGGAAACGATTTTAAGAGCGGAGAATATCTCCAGAAGCTTTAAAATAAACGATAATACCACTGTTGACGCTTTGAAGGATATAAATCTTGATGTTGAAAAGAACAAGCTGGTCGTGCTGAGAGGCAGATCCGGCTCGGGCAAGACCACGCTGATAAATATACTCGGAGCGCTTGACCGTCCTACAGGCGGCGAGGTCTACTTTGACGGGAAGAAGATAACGGGTCTTTCCGACAAGGAGATGGATAAGCTGAGAAGAAACGATATGTCGTTTGTTTTCCAGTCTGTAGCGCTTATACCGACAATGACGGCTTACGAGAACGTTGAGTTTGCGATGCGGCTTGTGGGTATGCCTTATGCGGAGCGTGTAAAGCGGGCGAAGGAATGCCTTGTGAGAGTGGGACTTGAAAAGCGTATGCACCACAGACCCGGAGAGCTTTCGGGCGGTGAGCAGCAGAGAGTGGCGATAGCGAGGGCGATCTCGCACAAGCCGAAGCTGATATTTGCGGATGAGCCTACTGCGGCGCTTGATATGCCTACGGGACTTGCGGTTATGAATCTGTTTAAAGAGCTTGTACATACGGACGGGCTTACAATAGTGATGACAACGCACGACACTGCGATGATGGAGCAGTGCGACGTGGTTTATACACTTGATGACGGACGCATTACAGACGTCAGAAAGCAGGTGGAGTGATGCCTCAGAGAATGATGCTTGCGCCACCCGAAAATGTGATGGTGCAATGTGAGAACCTTGTCAAGATATATAAGACGACCGATGTTGAGGTAATGGCTTTACAGGGGCTTGACCTCACGGTTGAGCGTGGAGAACTGATGGGTATCGTCGGTGCGAGCGGAAGCGGTAAATCAACGCTTCTGAATATGCTCGGTGCGCTCGATAAGCCTTCGGCGGGAAGTCTTTACGTTGACGGTAAGGATCTTCTTAAATTTGATGAAAAGGATCTTATAAAATATAAGAGAGAAACGGTCGGTTTCGTGTGGCAGAACAACGCCAGAAACCTTATACCGTATCTTACGGCGATACAGAACGTTGAAATGCCGCTTTTACTTTCGGGGCACAAGAACCGAAGGGAGAGAGCGGAGGAACTGCTCGACATGGTAGGGCTTTCAGCGAGAAAGAACTCGGTGCTCGGTCAGCTTTCGGGCGGTGAGCAGCAACGAGTGGCGATCGCCATAGCGCTTTCAAACAATCCCAGCCTGCTCCTTGCGGACGAACCTACGGGTGCGGTCGATACCAAGACGGCGGCAATGGTGCTTGATGTTTTCAAGCAGTTAAACCGTCAGACAGGCGTTACCATTATAATAGTAACACACGATACAAATCTGTCGAAGTCGATCGACCGTGTTGTTGCTATCCGTGACGGCCGTACATCGAGCGAGATGCTGAGAAAGAAAACCGAGGTCCTCTCATTCGGGGAACTCGAAAAGATGAGCGAGCAGCAAAGGGCGGAGCATGAAAAACTCATGCAGCAAAGCGGCTCGGATCATGAGGAGCTTGTTGTTCTTGACAGGGCAGGCAGACTCCAGATACCAAGAATATCTCGAGGCTCTGGGTATAAGGGGCGGAGATAAAGTGCGTGTTGAACTTGAGGACGGAAAAATTTCCGTTTACAACTCGGACTACAATATGCACGGATAAATTCCTTAACTCGTCGAAATTAGCATATTTTCGATTGAACATAAACGAAACTACAGAAAGGTGGATTATTACTGTGGCAACAAAAGTCAGCAGGATGAAAAGAACATTAGCGGGTATATTGTCATGTGCGACACTCGTATCCTCATTGTCACTTACATCAACCGCAGTCAGTGCAGAAGCAACAACAGATACTTCTGCCGGACAATCCGAGGAAAGCACAACCGATAGCTCAGTGAGCGGAATCACAATCACCGGTATGGAGGGCAAGTACAGCACTTATTACAACAGTCATAAGGATGCCGCAAAGCCCAAGAAGGAAATCACTATCTATGCTACCGACTACAAGGAAGGTACGATAGACGGCACATCCTTCGTCAACAACGTATCGGAGATGACAGCCGAGCAGGCTGCAGTCATAGCGCCTGCAGTTGAGGAGATCACTCAAAAATCAGGCGACGGCTTCAACGGAATCAAGGCGTTCCTCGCAGAAGATACCGATCTCAAGACAGATCACTACTCAACGTTAAAGTGGAAGAGCGACAAGCTCACACTTAAATACGAGTTCAATGTCGAGGAAACGGGTCTTTACAATCTTGAGGCTATCTATTATCCTATCGAGGGCAGTGAATCAAAGAATACCGTTCTTGATATAGGTCTTAAGATAGACGGCGAATATCCTTTCACAGCGGCACAGGACATCACACTTGACCGTTACTGGAAGGACGAGGGAGAGATAACCCGTGACAACAAGGACAACGATCTTCGTCCCGGACAGGTAACCTATGATTGCTGGATAAAGTATCCTATCAAGGACAAGGAAGGTCTTTACAACGAGCCTTACTACTTCTATCTTGAAAAAGGCAAGCACACAATGACACTTGAGGGTATCAGAACCTACGGTGTTTTCCATTCGTTTACGTTCAAAAACTACGATGAGCTTGTAAGCTACGATTCAATCAAGCCTACGGATGATGAGCTTCAGAACACTCCCGCACTTTCTTCAAAGAACGAGGAGCTGGGAACGAACACCATTTTCCTTCAGGCTGAGGAAGCCGCATACAAGACGGCATCGACATTATATGCTACTTACGACAGAACGACCTACATGACAAATCCCAACCACCCGACCAAGCAGCGTTACAACACTATCGGTCAGGCTACATGGAATAAGGCGACGCAGGCGATCACCTATAAGTTCAAGGTTGAAAACGACGGTTATTACCGTTTCAACTTCAAGGCAAGACAGAATCAGATGAGAGGCTTCTTCTCAAACAGAAGAATCTACATTGACGGAAAGGTTCCATGTAAGGAGCTTGACGATGTTAGGTTCATCTATTCTGCGGATTGGTACAACCTCACTCCCCAGGATGAGAACGGCAACGATATTTACGTTTATCTGACGGCGGGCGAGGAGCATGAGCTCACGCTTGAGGCTATACCCGGTTCAATCGGCGAGGTTATGCAGAGACTTGACGACCTTGTACTTGAGCTTAACCAGTACTACAGAAGAATACTTATGATAACGGGTCCCGACCCCGATGAATACAAGGATTACTTTGTAGAAAAGAAGATACCCGGTATTCAGAAAGCATTCCGGAGAATAGTTGATTCTCTGCGTGCAGAGAAGGCAAGCATAGAGAGCCTGACAAAGAAGGGTTCTGAGGCAGCGGCACTTGAAACAATGTGTATCTACCTTGAAAGATGTATAAAGGAGCCCTGAGGATATTCCGATAATGGCAAGCAGTATCAAGGACAGCATTTCGTCTGTATCGGCGTGGATGCGTGACTACCGTGGTCAGCCCCTTGAGCTTGACTACATAGAGGTAGCGACCTGCCACGAGGATTTTGCGTCACCGTACGGCAACTTCTTCGGCGAGCTTGCATTCGGCTTCAATGCATTTATCGGTTCGTTCTTCGAGGATTATACGAACCTTTCGGATTCAAGCGCAACATCGCTTGACGTATGGGTATCGCTTGCCCGTGACCAAGCAACCGTTGTAAAGAACCTTGTTGACAACAAGTTCAATTCGAATCCCGACTATAACGGAACACAGGCTTCAGTCAACCTTGTACAAGGCTCTGTACTTGAAGCAACGCTCGCAGGCAAGGGTCCTGAAATCGCACTGTTCATCGGCGGCGACTTCCCGATACAGCTTGCCGCAAGAGGACTGCTTGTTGATATGACGCAGTTCAAGGATTATGAGGCGGTAACAAAGAGATTTGCGAAGGACGCAATGACGCTGTACGAGTATAACGACGGTGTATCGACAGGCGTTTACGGTCTCCCCGTTTCACAGACATTCCCGATGCTGTTCTACAGAACAGACGTACTTGAGGAGCTTGGATATGAGAATCCTCCCGAAACATGGGATCAGCTCACAGATATGCTCCCGACATTACAGAGAAAGTACCTTGACGTAGGTCTTATACTTCCTCAGAACGTTTCATCGAACACGTTCGACTCAGGCAACACATTCATAATGCTGATGCTCCAGACAGGTCAGGACATCTACAACGAGGACCTTTACACAACGGACTACAACAGCATGAAGACTACCGACATAAAGAACGTAAACCTCACGAACTTCATGACTCAGGATTCTATCAGAGTATTTGAGCAGTGGACAAAGTTCTACACGGTATTCAGTTTTGATCAGACATTCGACGCATTCTCACGTTTCAGAACAGGTGAGATGCCCCTCGTTGTTCAGCCTTATACGTTCTACAACCAGCTGTCAGTTGCAGCACCCGAGATAAAGGGTCTGTGGGACTTCACACTGGTACCCGGAACAAAGCAGGCAGACGGAACAATAAATCACGCTGCAAACTCAGCAGGCAGCGGTGCGGTAATATTCAACAAGGTTTCAAATCAGGCTGCAGCCTGGGATTTCGTAAAGTGGTTCACAAGTACGGATATTCAGGTTGACTACGGTAAGCAGATCGAAGCTCTTATGGGTCCCATGGGACGTTTCGATACGGCAAACGTAGAAGCTCTTGAACAGCTCCCCTGGTCAACTGCCGAGTATGAGAAGATCTCATCACAGCAGAGCTACCTCAGAGAAGTACCGATCATTCCCGCATCCTATGCAGTAACAAGACACATCAACAACGCATTCAGAATGGTTGTTAACGATGCAGGTAACCCCAGATACACGCTTATGAGCTACAACGATCAGATCAAGTCTGAAATCGTAAGAAAGTATCAGGAATTATCGTCCGTCAAAAAATGATCTTGAAAAGCGGTGAGGGCTTTTCGCCCTCACAGGCTTTGCTGAATTATAGAGGAGGTTATCGGTTTGTTTAACAGAGAAAAGCCGCAGTATATTGAAGACAGCAAGTTCAGATATACACTGCGTGAGATGAAGAAGAACGCAAGCGTATATGTACTTCTTGCGCCCTACTTCTTACTCTTTACGATCTTTACGATCATACCGGTGTTGCTTTCGTTGCCTATGGGCTTTACGAACTTCAACATGGTACAGTTCCCCCAGTTTGTGGGACTGAGCAATTTCTATTCGCTGATACTTGAGGACGAGGTCTTCTTAAAGGCGATACAGAATACGCTCGTATTCGCAATTATAACAGGTCCGTTAAGCTATATCATGTGCTTTATACTGGCATGGCTTATCAACGAAATGCCCAGAGCATTAAAGACAATATTCACATTTATCTTCTATGCGCCGACTCTGGCAGGTAACATCTATACCACTTGGCAGCTCATATTCTCGGGCGATACATACGGTATAGCAAACTCTTATCTGCTTGACCTCGGTATCATAAACAGCGCACGTCAGTGGCTGACAGACGCAAACTACATCATGGGTGTTGTAATTGTCGTTCAGCTGTGGATGTCGCTGGGTGCCGGATTCCTTGCGCTTCGTGCAGGTCTTCAGGGTATACCGAAGGACAGATACGAGGCGGGTGCTATCGAAGGCATCAAGAACCGTACACAGCAGTTACTGCTCGTTACGGTGCCGGCAATGGGCCCTCAGCTGCTGTTCGCAGCGGTTATGCAGATCACCGCTTCCTTCACAGCCGGTGATGTAGGTCGTTTCCTTACCGCATTCCCTTCAACAGACTATGCGGCACACACGATCATGACACACGCTTATGACTACGGTTCAATACGTTATGAGATGGGTTACTCATCGGCTATATGCTTCGTATTGTTCGCAGTAATGCTGCTTGCCAACTGGGGTATCAAGAAGGTACTCGGCAAGTACCTTGACTGATCGGAGGATCTCACATTATGAATTTCTCTCTAAGAAAGGAAGGCAGTTATGAAAATAACTAAGAGGAGAAGAAAAAGATATGGCGGTTCTCTGGGCGGCGACATTTTCATATTTGTAGTGCTCGCTCTGCTGGGTCTGTTCATGATCTTCCCCATTTATCTTTCTGTTATACAGTCACTGAAGCCTGTTGAGGAGCTGTTCCTCTTCCCGCCCAGACTGTATGTACAGAACATCACGGATCAGAACTTTGCTGATCTGCTTGCTACGGCATCCAACATGTGGGTACCGTTCTCAAGATACGTTTTCAACTCTGTATTTGTAGCTGTAGTAGTTACAGTTGCACAGCTTTTATTCTCGTCGTCGGCGGCATATGCGCTTTCAAAGGTTGCATTCCCCGGTGCGAAGGCGCTCAACAAGATAATCGAGATTGCCCTTCTGTTCACATCTACCGTACTTTACATCATGCAGTACATGGTAATGGCTACACTTGGTATGATCGATACATATTTTGCAATCATTCTGCCGTACATCGCAACACCTATGGGACTGTTCCTTATGCGTCAGTTCATGGGACAGTTGCCCGACAGTATGATAGAGGCCGCAAAGCTGGACGGCGCAAGCCACATCAGAATCTGCTGGCAGATAGTAATGCCCAACGTTAAACCCGCTTGGCTGACACTTCTGATATTCGCTTTCCAGGGCGCATGGCAGATCACAGGTTATTCATTCATTTATAATGAGGCATTAAAACCCATTCCGACCGTTATGCAGCAGATAAGTGCCGCCGGTATTGCCCGTGCGGGCGTTGCGGCAGCCGCAGTTGTTATTACGATGCTGCCGCCTATCATAGTATTCATTTTCTGCCAGAGCAGCGTTATGGAAACTATGGCTACCAGCGGTCTTAAAGACTGATTTATTATTAGATTATACAGAAAGGATGATTTTAGTGCCAAACATGAAGAAAATCGCTACGGCAGCCGTATCGGCCATAATGGCGGTTTCCATGCTGTGCAGTTCAGCGTTTGCCGATCAGCCGTACGAAGGTTACAGCTACGACTGGTGGGGCGATCCTGTTCCTTCACAGACCGGATACGTTGTAGACCGTGTAGTTACAGGTCTTGATTTCGGCTCCGGCACAAGATATAACACCGACGCTCAGCTGAAAGCGATTTCAGAGCAGACGGGCAGTGAGGTAACAAAGGATGTTGAGATCGGCGAGCTTAAAGAGCCTCAGGATCTTTTCATCGACCGTGAAACACAGAGTCTTTATATAGTAGACTCCGGTAATCACCGCATACTTGTTACAGACGTAACTTATTCAAGAGCATTTACTGTAATGGATTATTTCTATAATCCCAAGACAGATAAATACGAAACACTGAAGAATCCGCACGGAATTTTCGTAAGACACGTTGAGGACGCTGCAAACGAAAACGAGTCCACAATGATATACATTGCGGACTACGACAACAGCCGTGTAATCGGTGTTTATGCAGACGGAACGGTATTCCAGATATTCGAAAGACCTGCCGCTGAATTCTATGACGCAGATGTTACATTCCTTCCCAACAAGGTCGTAGTTGACGTTGCGGGCAACGTTTATGTAAACATCAAGTCAATCACAGACGGTGCGGTAATGTTCGCACCCGACGGTTCATTCAGTAACTTCTTCGGTGCAAACCGAGTTGAGCAGACAGCGCAGGCTATCGCCAACAAGTTCTGGAGAACGATCCTCTCCCGTGAGGCAGCCGCAGCATTCATTCAGGCGGTTCCGATGGAGTTCGATAACTTCGATATAGACGATGAGGGCTTTATTTACACCGTAACAGGTTCAAAGAGTGCCACAACGGATATATTCAAGAAGATGAACCCTGCAGGTGAGAACATCCTTATCAACCTCGGTTATTCGGATTACACCTACGGCGATATGGCTTCGTACTATTATAAGAACCAGACATACGGCTCACAGATCACAGACGTTGATGTTGATGAGGACGGAACGATAAGACTCCTTGACTTCGCAAACGGACGTATCTTTGAGTATACAAACGAATGCGACCTGCTGTTCATCTACGGCGGCAAGGGCAACCAGAAGGGTCTGTTCACAAATGTAACTGCTGTCGAAGCGTACAACAGCGTTGTATATGTACTTGACAGCCGTAAGAACTCTATCACAACATTCAAGCGTACAGAGTTCGGTAACATCGTACACGAGGCAATGGGTCTTTACAACCTCGGTAAGTACGAGGAGGCGAGCGGTCCGTGGCAGGAAGTCCTGACCCGTGACAGCAACTACTGGTTCGCTTATATCGGTCTTGGTAACTCGGAGCTTTCTCAGGGTAACTACGAGCAGGCAATGAAATACTTCTACCGTAACAGCAGAGCCGGATATAACAGAGCGTTCAAGCAGTACAGAATGCAGTTTATCAGAGATAACTTCAATATATTCATGATAATCGTGCTTGTAATAATAGTAGCGCTTGTTGTTCTCAGCAAGGTAAGAAAACACATTAAGGCTAAGAAAGCGGGAGGTAAATAAAAATGAGATTTGATTTAGATATGCCCGCTTGGAAATGGCCGTTCTACGTTGCAAGACATCCTTTCGAGGGCTTTGAGGATCTTCGTTGGAAGAAAGCATACAACACTAAGGTTTCACTTGTTATAGTTCTTTGTTTCTTTGTTATAACGGTGTGCCAGCAGGTAATGACAGGCTTCCTTTTCAACAACAACTATGTAAAGATATTCAACATCGTGCCGCTCCTGGTTCAGACTATCATCCTGTTCTTCACATGGGTAATAGGTAACTGGTCACTGTGTACCCTGTTCGACGGAGAAGGTTCGGTAAAGGCGATCATGAGCGTCAGCGCTTATGCGCTCGTTCCTTATCTTATCACTCAGGTAGTGGTAATACTCGCAAGTAACGTGTTACTGAGGAGCGAGGGTGCGTTCATCGTATTCTTCCAGTATCTCGGTATACTGTGGACGGTTGTGCTTATGATCTCGGGTATCAAGACGGTTCATCAGTACTCGGTACCCAAGACGCTTCTTGCAATGGTTTTCACTGTTGCGGCAATGGTAGTAATCCTGTTCCTGCTCGTGCTGTTACTCAGCTTGTTCCAGCAGGTTTACATCTTCGGTTTCTCAATCTATACCGAGTTGATGTACAGATTCAGTTTGTAAGCGGAGGTGTGACAGAAGATGATAAAAATCAGAAAAAAGATACTTGCAGTTCTGCTCACAGCCGCAATGCTCGTTTCGATGAGCTCGCTTGTTGCATGGTCTGACGAACAGACTACAACGGACGACGGCACATCTCAGACTGAGCAGACAACCGATGACGGCGCATCCGCTGATGATAAGCAGGACGACAAGAAAGACGATAAAAAAGATGACAAGAAAAAGCTCAGAACCGACGAGGAAGGCCTTGCGGATATGAGCGTTGTGGCTGAAAACGACAGCTACAAGTTATACTTTGACGAGTTGACGACAAACTTTGCGGTTCAGTCAAAGAGCGACAACTATGTATGGTGGGCTACTCCTCTTAACGCAGACAAGGACGAAAATGCCAAGACTGCGCAGAAGAAGAATATGCAGTCTCCGTTATATGTAATATACGGTGACGCTTCATCACACACAAGTCAGAGAATGAGCATTTACGATGCTTCGATAAAGTCGGACGACTTCAGTGTTGAACCGATCGAAAACGGTGTAAAGGTCACATACAGATTAAGCAAGATCGAAGCTGAGATCCCTATGACGATCACACTTGAGAAAGACAATGTAAATGTTTCGATAATAACGGAAGAAATCAAGGAACAGCAGGCAACCGACACAAGCGGTCTTGTGCTTCTTGAGATCGGTATGTTACAGTTCTTCAATGCGGCAGGCATGGAAGATGAGGGCTATATGGTAGTTCCCGACGGCTCGGGTGCTGTAATCAACTACAACAACCGCCGTTACAACGCACAGGCATACAGCAGTGAGGTATACGGCCGTGATACATCGATCGGTCTGCTGACACGTCCGTCAAAGACAGAGCAGGTTTATCTCCCTGTTATCGGCGCTGTTACAAACGGTGAAAAGACAAATCACGGTTACATGGCTGTTGCGAAGTCCGGCGAAACCTGCGCAAGCGTAAACGCTACTGTAAGCGGACAGAACTCAACATCATACAACAATACATGGTTTGAGTTCAAGGTAAGAGCAGAGGATACCTACTACATGGGTAACCGTAAGCTCACGGTTTACGAGCAGGGCAAGATAAATCAGCCCAACCTCACGGTAGGCTATTATCCTCTTGCAAAGGAAAACCTTTCTTATGTTGATATTGCGGAAGCATACAGAAACTACCTTATCGAGCAGAAGGGATTCAAGGATAAGAGCGACAATATAACAAACAGCTATTATCTTGACCTTTACGGCGGTACGATAAAGGCACAGTCGATCGCAGGCTTCCCTGTAAATCTTGAAACTGCCGCTACAACATATGAGCAGGCTCAGGAAATAATAAAGCAGCTCAATGAGCTTGGCGTTGACGATATTGTTGCAAACTACAACGATTTCAACGGCGCAGGCATCAAGGGTATGATCACAGCCGATGTAAATTACGCAGGAACGCTTGGCGGCAAGGACGCATACAAGAGTCTTGCGGAATATGTAGGCTCGATAAACAGCAAGCTGTTCGCAAGTGCGGGAATCACCTACATGAAGGACAGCGGTAACGGCTACAGCTACACGCTGAACGCCTGCAAGGCTATAACAAAGGCTTATGCAACAACGAATAACTGGGATATTGCATTCGGCATTCCGAACCAGGTAAGACTTGTTACAAAGACAACCTTGTCACCTTATTACTGGCCGGATCTTTACAACAAGATCAGCAAGTCGTTCACAAGCGAAGGAATAACAACGATAAGCCTTGATGACGCTACAACGTTGCTCTACAGCGACTTCAGCCGTGAGAATTATTCCAGAACAGATACAATGAACAAGCTGGTAGAAGGCTACAAGCAGTTCAAGGACGCAGGCTTCACGCTTCTTGCAAGCGGCGCTAACGCTTATGCGCTCCCCTATGTTGATTATCTGACAAACGTACCTGTTACATCAAGTAACTTCGATCTGTTTGACTATGACATTCCGTTCTATGAGATCGTTATCCACGGTTACCTGCCTTACACAACAAAGGCGGTAAATGCAAGTGCAAACGCAAACGATACTATCATGCTTGCACTTCTTACAGCAACACCTGTTCACTATGATATGATGTATGCCGATCCTAACGATTTCACAGACAGCGATTACGAGACGCTCTTCTATTCAAACTACAAGGGCTGGCTCGAACCCTCGGCTAAGGTTTACAAGCTCTATCAGGACGAACTGAAGGACTTCGCAAATCTCCACATCACAGGATACAACAGAATTTCCGGCGATGAGATGGAAACCGAGTTTGACGGCGGAAAGACAATCAGGGTAAATACCAGAGAAATGACTCTCACCGTCAACGGCAAGGAAATCGATCTTGCACAATATGGACTGAAGGGAGAAACAGATGAATAATTCGAATTTCAACCCGAATGAAGAAATTGAAGCAATGAAGACGACCGACGCCGCCGAGACTCCCGTTGATGACACACCCGCAGCCGACAAGGCTGTGGCTGCCGAAACGGCAACAGAAGCAACAGCTTCAGAGCCTGATGTAAAGCAGGAAACGGTCGAGGAAACAGCTTCAGAGCCTGCCGATAAGGCAGACGACGCTGACGAGGCACCGGCTTCCGCCGCTTACAAGTCGGCACATATGACCGCAGCTGCTGCGGCACTGAACGTTGAGGGTGAAGAGGTGGACATCCGCCGCAGACAACCCAGAGTTCAGAAGGAAATCAAGAAATCCCGTATTTCATACGAGAAGAAAAAAGGACTTTACGGTTACGGATTCATAGCAATATGGATCGTCGGCGTAATCTATATGTTCATTGTGCCGATATTCAAGTCGGCGTGGTACTCAATGTGCTACACAGAGCTTGTTTCAACAGCAGAGCAGGCAGCACAGAGAGGAATGACCTCGGCAGGTATCTATACCGAGTGGAACAACTTCGGAAACTATGAGGAGGCTCTTTTCAAGAACCAGGATTACCTCCCAAAGCTTACCGAGTCACTTGGTGCAATGGTACCGCAGGTTATCGTAGTAATGATATTCTCGCTGTTTATCGCACTTCTTCTTAACCAGAAGTTCAGAGGCAGAACATTCGCAAGAGCGGTATTCTTCTTACCGGTACTTGTTGCGACGGGTCCTGTACTGGCGGTAATCAAGGGTGATATATCGACCAACGGTATTTCGAGCGGTGAGCAGTTCAGCGCACTGTTCCAGACCGACCTCGTCGATGAGCTGTTGCAGTTCTTAGGTATATATAATCTGAACGAACAGCTGACCACGACGATACAGACGATAACGAGTGATATTTTCAACCTATTATGGAGTGCCGGTATTCAGATACTGATATTCCTTGCGGCGTTACAGCAGATACCGACTTCGGCAAAGGAAGCGGCATCTATGGAGGGCGCTACGGGATGGGAATTCTTCTGGAAGATAACGTTCCCGATGATAAGCCCGATGATATTGGCGAACCTGATTTATACGGTTATCGATACGTTCATCGATTCGGAAAACCCGGTTATGTCAATAGTTCTTGCACAGTCAAGAAGCTTAAGATACGGTCTTTCGGCGGCTATGGCATGGATCTACTTCCTGATAGTTGCGGTTGCACTTGCAATTATCGTTGCTATTGTATCTAAGTTCGTATTCTATGAAAATGATTAAGGAGGTGTAGTTGTGAGCGAAAAAGATTTAGAACAGTTCAATGCAGATGTTCAGGAAAACGAAGCAGCCACAGCTGCACCTGTCGATAACGCTTCTCCGGAAGCGATCGGCGAGGCTATAAAGGAGATCAACGGCGAGGCTGACGCTTCTGCCGCTCCCGAAAAGGCTGATGACGAACTTCAGGTAGGTGTTATCAAGCCTATCGCAACAGGAAAGCCCGAATCAAAGAGAGCTTTGAAGAAGGCTGAAAAGAAAAAGGCTAAAGAGCTTAAGAATATCTACCATGTAAGCAACTGGCAGATAATCAAGAATTACCGTAATTACAACCAGCAGGAAAGAAAGCACTACAAGTACATCTTCAGAAGAAGAATTACCGAAAAGGTATGGCCTGTTTTCCGTTTCCTTATCCTGTTCGGTCTGGGATTCGTAATTCTCTATCCTATGCTTTATATGCTGTCTACGGCAATCAGACCCCAGACAGAAATGAGCGACCCTTCGGTAATGTGGATACCAAAGGAAGTTATATTCTCCAACTTCGTTGACGTGTGGGTTGCAATGAATTTCCCGAAGGTACTTTTGCAGACTATACTTGTAAACGTAGTATGCTCGATGATACAGGTCGTTACATGCGGTGTTACGGGCTACGGATTTGCACGATTCAAGTTCAAGGGCAAGGGACTTATGTTCGGTATCGTTATCTTACAGATCATCGTACCCGTACAGGTAATCCTTATCCCTCTGTATATGCAGTTCAGATTCTTCGATATATTCGGTCTGATAAAGCTGATTACAGGCAATGCGGTTAACCTTGTAAGTACGCCTATGGCACTTTATTTACAGGCGTTCTTCTGCAACGGTATCAGAGCAGGCGTATTTATTCTTCTGTTCAGACAGTTCTTCAGAGGACTGCCCAAGGACCTCGAAGATGCCGCTTATCTTGATGGCTGTGGACCTTTCATGACATTTATCCGTGTTATGGTGCCTAACGCTAAGACTTCGTTCTTAACAGTATTCATCTTCTCAATCGTATGGTACTGGAACGACTCTTATGTAACGGGTATGTTCTTCACTGACCCGTATACGATAGCGATGGAAATCGACCGTCTCGGAACAACGATGATGGTTTATTTCACCGGAGAGCAAAACGGTATGGCGAGCGACTATCTCGTATGGATAGAAGCAGGATGCCTTATGTCACTTATGCCGATACTTATTATGTATATCTTCTTACAGAAGCAGTTCGTTGAAGGTATCGAACGTTCAGGTCTTGCCAACTAAGCGGGCGGCAATGTGCCGCTTCAAATTCGCCTTTTGAAAGAATGGCGATATTTGCAGGTTACGTTGACGGTGGTTTGAACGATAGTGAAAACATAAATTAAGGGGAGTATCGGAAGATGCTCCTCTTTCTATATCCGTTTTTATCGGACAAACAGAGGAAATATAGCAGGAGGGTAAAACATGAATGATGTATGCCGGATGATAAAAAAGCAAACAATAACGAACTTTAGCAATATGGAAACGGCGATAAAGACATACGACAGAAATGCGTCAGTCTGCGGTACACCTGCGTGGCGGTATGTGTATCACGCTATTCACTCGGCGGACAAGTGGTTTTTCAATCCGTCAAAATTCACAGAACCGGATTTTCACGAAAACGGAATGGATAATCCCGATAATCCTTGCAATGTTGTTCTGAGCGATACAGAGTTGCTCGATTATTTGCATAAAGTGCAGATAAAAACAGAAAACTATCTTGATAATCTGAGCGACGAAGAGCTTAACGAAAAGCCCGACGGGTGTGAATATACAAGGCTTGAGCTTATCTTAGGGCAGTTTCGGCATATTTCCTCGCATATCGGAATGATAAACGGTCAGACTATAGAGAGAACGGGAAGATTCCCTATGTTTTCGGGCCTTGACGGAAAGCAGACAGACAAATTATATGACGAATAAGAACGAAGGAACAGAAGATGTACATTGATTTTCATATACACGCTTATGCGGACGAAATAGCGGACAGGGCGGTGCAGAAGCTGAAGGATACGGCAAACTGCAATGTTTATACTAACGGAAGAATAGACGATACAAGGCAGAAGCTGGAAGAGTGGGGCATTGATTACGGCGTTTTACTGCCGGTTGCAACAAAGCCGACACAGCAGACGACTATAAACAGCTGGGCAAAGGAGCAAAATCACGGCAACATAATATCATTCGGCACGGTGCATCCGGACAGTGATGAACTTTACAGTGAGCTTGAACGGATATCGTCCTTGGGGCTTCACGGTGTTAAATTACATCCGGATTATCAGGGGCATTTTATGTTCGAGCCGTGTATGCAGAGGATTTATGAAAAATGCGGTGAACTCGGACTGCCTGTTATTCTTCATATGGGATATGACCCTATATCATCTATGACATTCCACGCAATGCCGGCAGACCTTGCCGAAATGGCGAAGAAGTATCCCGACTGCACATTCATCGGGGCGCATATGGGCGGAATGGCAAACTGGGAGCGTGTACTGTATTATATCAAGGACGCAAGGAATATCTATTTTGACACGGCGTACTGTGCAGAGTATATGTCGGACGAGATGTTTATGGAAATGTTCAGGGCTTACGGCGAGGACAGGATATTGTTCGGAAGCGACCTTCCGTGGAGCGATCCGCACGATGAGATAAGAATGATAGACAGAATGCCGATAAGCGACAGCGCAAAGGATAAGATATTTTATAAAAATGCGGCGAAGCTGTTGAAGATAGATATATAAAATAAAGGACGTGACTTTGGCGGTCACGTCCTTGTCTTATATTCGGTTATTCGGCGTCTTTACCTGCCGCCGCAAGTGCTATGGCACATTCGATACGCTTTTTCTGAAGCTCGCAGGACAGCTTGTGGGGCTTCTTTACATCGCCCTCATAGATAAAGCTGTTTGCGTTACAGCCGCCCGAGCAGTAGAATCTTGCCCAGCAGTTACCGCAGTTTTCTTTGCTGTAGATATGTATACCTGCAAAGTAATCCTTTATCTTCTGATCAATCTTGTCTGAGAAAATGTCGCCCATCTTCCATTCTTCGATACCTACGAACTGGTGGCAGGGGTAAATATCGCCGTCGGGGGTAACGGCAACATATTCGTTGCCGCATCCGCATCCACGCAGACGCTTTACGGCGCAGGGACCCTGATTCAAGTCTATCATAAAGTGGAAGAAATTGAACTTACGGTTATTTGCGAGCTTCTGCTCCTCCATCAGCTTTTCAAGTCTGTCATATTCGGCGAATATAGTGGGGAGGTCGCTCTCTGTGATAGCGTAGGGCATTTCGGGATCGGTCACAACAGGCTCTACGGAGAGCTGTTCGAAGCCGAGATCGCTTATATGCAGAACATCGTTTGCAAAATCCAGATTGTACTTTGTGAACGTACCTCTTACATAGTAGTCCTTTGTACCTCTGCCGGCTACCAGCTTCTGATATTTCGGAACGATTATGTCGTAGCTTCCCTTGCCGTTCGGAGTGGGGCGGATATTATCGTTTACTTCTTTTCTTCCGTCAAGCGATAATACGCAGTTTGACATTTCCTTGTTTATATAATCTATCTTTTCATCGTCAAGGAGCATACCGTTTGTTGTAATGGTGAAGCGGAAGTTCTTACCGTGCTGTTTTTCTATGCTTCTTGCGTACTTTACGGTTTCTACTACGGTATCCCAAGCCATCAGAGGCTCGCCGCCGAAGAAGTCGACCTCAAGGTTTTCTCTGTTGGCGCTGTGCTTTATAAGGAAGTCCATAGCTTTTTTACCCGTTTCGGGCTTCATCAGCATTCTGTCGCCGCCGAAGTCGCCTGTCTGGGCAAAGCAGTATTTGCATCTCAGGTTGCAGTCGTGCGAAACGTGCAGGCACATAGCCTTGATAGGAGCTTTCATAGCCATTGCGGCGTACTGTTCGTAATCGTCCTCGGTGAAGAGCATCTTTGCGTTGTAAAGCTCTTTAAGCTCTGCGTAGCATTCCTTTACATCGTCCTTATCGAAGCCGTCCATCTTAGCGATTATCTCATCGGGACATACATCGGCAAAGGGGGGAGCGACATAGTCGAGGAGCTTATATGTCAACTCGTCCACAACGTGAACGCCGCCGCTGCATACGTCAAGTACAATGTACTGACCGTTTTGCTCATACTTATGTATCATTTCTTTCATTGGTCAAATCCTTTTCTGAGTTATATAAGGCGGTTTTCCGCCGAAATATTCAAACAAGCCAAAAGCTCCCGTATTTGTTCGGGAGCTTTCAAAGCTTTTCTCTTACCCGTGCCTTACTTGTTTAAAGCCTCGCACTTCTGGTTAGCTACTGTGCAGCTTGTCTTGCAAGCAGACTGGCATGATGTCTGGCATCTGCCGCAACCGCCCTTAGCAGCTGTTTCCTTGAGGTTAGCCTTGTTAACAGTCTTAATGTGCTTCATAAAAACACCTCCGTTTATGTTATCATTCTAATTGTATCATAAAGATACGGAAATTTCAATAGTTATTTTGAAAAATTACATCCAGCCGCAGTCGTCATATTCGCTCCACTTGTCCTCAAGCTGTTGCTGTTGTGACGCAAACTTCATAACGATATAGGCAACGCACGCTACAACAGCTATGAGAGCGCCTATAACGGGAATGACATAATTCTTTTTCTTTTTTTCTTCCATAGTATTTTTCCTTTCGGTATTATTAAAGCCTGACGGCAGATTTACATATTAAGATATTCCTTATAGATCTCCGACTTTGAGAACGGGGTTTTTCCTGCAACCTGTCTGCAGGCATCGGACGGCTTTATTCCGCCGTCAACCAGTTCTTTTGCCATAAGTGCGGCATCGGCAAGCGTAATATCCTCGTTTTCCTTTACCTTTGGTTTTCCCTCGACCACAAGCACATATTCGCCTCTCGGCGTAAGCTCCTTGTAGCGTTCTATCATTTCTGATATAGTACCCTTGATAACTTCCTCGTGTATTTTGGTAAGCTCTCTGCAAAGGGCTATCTGTCGGTTTCCGAGAGCTCTGTACAGATCGTCGAGCGTGTTTTTAAGCTTATGGGGCGCTTCGTAGAATATAAGCGTTCTTGAAAAGTCCTTGATTTCGTCAAGGTGTTCGTCACGCTGTTTTTTTGGTAACGCTTAAAAATCCCTCGAAGCTGAAGCGTGAGGTGTCAAGTCCGCTCATACAAAGTGCCGTTATTGCGGCGCTGGGGCCGGGTACGCTTTCTATTTCAACGCCGTGCTCGTGGCACTCTCTTACAAGCTCTTCGCCGGGGTCGGATATGCAGGGCATACCTGCGTCGGTCACTATGGCGCAGGTTTCGCCGTCAAGCAGACGGGCGGTTATATCCTCGCCACGCTTGTTACCGCTGAACTTGTGGTAGCTCACCATAGGCTTGCTTATAGAGAAGTGGGTAAGGAGTTTCTGAGTTACTCTTGTATCCTCTGCGGCGATAAAATCGACCTTGCCGAGCGTTTCGACCGCTCTCGGTGACAGGTCCGACAGATTTCCTATCGGAGTGCCGACTATATATAATTTTCCTGCCATATTTCTGTGTCAGCCTTTCTTCATTTTTGTGCCGTAGTAGATTCTGTTCATTTCATCGCTGTAGCCGTTGTCACTGTAAACTTCAAAATCGGGGAGAAGCTCCATTCCGGGTTTGCCGCCCTTTTTTCCGCTTATAAGCACAAGCCACGGCTTACCGCCTTTGCGGTTCACTACATTCTGCATAACCTTCGGCTCAATCCCGTGCGAACGCATAGAGCAGATGACATCGGCAAGGCGAAGCGGTATCTGGCAGAGCTTGAGGCTTCCGCCGAACTTCAACAGCGATGAGGCTGTTTTCATAACATCGTCGATATTGCACAGTATCTCGTGTCTTGCCGCCGCCTGTACATCGGAAAGGCGTTCCTCGCCCGAGCCTTTTTTCCAGTAGGGCGGATTTACCGTCACTATGTCGAAGTATTCACGGGGTACGCCGTGCGGGTCTTTAAGGTCGCAAAGCACAGGCTTTATTCTGTCCGAAAGGTTATTTTCGGCAACGCTTTTATCAAAAAGCTCTACCGCTTCGGGCATTATCTCGATGCCGTATATCTCTTTCGGGGGCTTTTTGGATATGTTTCTGCACATTATCAGCGGAACTATACCGCACCCTGTACACAGGTCGCACACCTTATGGTGAGGTGCGGGGTCGGCAAAATCCGCAAGGAGAAATGCGTCAGTGCCGAAACGGTGATCCTCGGAAACATATATCTTTGTGCCGGAAAGGTCGAAGCTCTCATATTTTTCTGCCATATCAGCCTACCAGTATATTTCCCTCGGGGAGAATCCTGTTCTTGTCCGAGTTGTGATTTTTTCTTATTATAAGAGAGGTCATAAGCGTTACGGGACCGATCCTTCCTGCAAGCATGGTGAATACCATTATCAGCTTTGCGGGGACATTCATCTCTGCGGACGCACCTACAGAGAAGCCTGTAGTAGAGAATGCGGAAACTACCTCGAATATTGTTTTCTGAAGCGACATACCTTCACAGCACATAAGTATGCCTGTGAATGAAACGGCTATAAGAGTCAGCGACAGAACGATAACGGTGAATGTTTTATATATAGCGTCACGCTTTATCCTGTGACCCATAAGATAGGTATCCTCTCTGCCCTTCAGCACGGAAATTACCGTACAAACGACAAGTGCGACGGTCGTTATCTTGATACCGCCTGCTGTAGATGCAGGAGCGGCACCGATGAACATAAGGATAGTGATAATTATTTTTGTAAAGGGCATAAGATCGTTCATATCAAAGCAGGGGAAGCCTGCGGTACGGGAGCTTGCACTTAAAAATATAGAGGTCAGAATTTTTTCTCCTACGGGCATCTGTCCGAGCGTGTCCTGATTGCTGAATTCTACTATAAATATTATAGCGGCGCCGACAAGCAGCATAACTGCGGCCATTATAAGAACCAGCTTTGTATGCAGGAGAAGCCTTTTTGCCTTGCTGTAATGCCTTATATTGCGCCATACGATAAAGCCCAGACCGCCGGTCGTTATAAGCACAATGAGAGTTATCATAACTAAAGGGTTATTTGTATATTCGCTGAGTCCCACAGCTCCGGGTGTTGCTGTGAGCAAGTCAAATCCTGCGTTGCAGAAAGCGGAAACTGACAGGAATATTGCTTCAAAAATTCCGAGTGCGCCGAAGTCGGGAACAAAGACAAACGAAAGTATGACAGCGCCGACAAATTCGATGGCAAACGAGTAAAGAACAATTTCATAGAAAAGTCTTTTCGGTGTGGTTTCAAGGGCGTTGTCGGTAAGGTCGCTTGCGGCGATCTTTACGGTTGACCAGCCCAGCTTTTTGCCGAGTATAAGGTTGATGAACGTTACCAAGGTCAGAAAGCCGAGACCGCCGACCTGTATAAGAGCGAGTATGACACCCTGACCGAAGCCGTTGAAATAATTGAAGGTATCGAAAACGGTTATTCCGGTAACGCAGGTTGCGCTTGTGGCGGTGAACAGGCAGTCTATGAAGCTGCTGAACTGACCGCTTTTTGAAGATATGGGCAGGAAAAGAAGTGTTGCACCTGTCAGTATTATGATGGAAAAGCCCAGTACGAGCATCCTTGACGGTTGCATTTGTCGGGTTTTCTTTTTGAGTTTAGGCATTTTGGGTTATATCTCTCCTTAGCATTTGCAAAGATGTTATTTACTCTCGGAAATGGTATTGTTTCCGGGCTTTTCGGGCGGTTCGCCGTTATCGTGGCGGATCGCATTATTTCCTATCGCATAGACGTTTATATCGTTGATGCGTCCGATAAGCACGCAGGCACCGCTGACCTTTACGGAGTCGGAGCTTACAACGTAGCAATCTGTCGGCAATGTGCCGCCCTCTTTAATATATTTTACCGTTGACGACTGGTTGTAATACTGGATACTCATAGCTGTCATACGGTCATTGTCGTAAACTATTATGGTTTTGTTTTCTGTGCCGCCGGAATATTCAGCGATACAGCGGTTTATTTCAAGCGTGTCGGAAACATTTTCACGGCTTTCTTCCGCATAGCCGAAAAGACCGCTTGAGGCGGACGATACGCAGGCATAGCAGATAACGCCCGTGAATATAAAGGCGGTTATCACGGAAGCGTGGTTTTTTGTACAGCACACAACGGGTACTGCCGCCGCAAACACGGTGAAAAGAAGGCATATCGGGTAAAGCATATCAGAACTTGTAAGTCCGGCTGACGAGTCGCATCCGATAAGCATAGAGGCGATGCCCGGCGTCATTACGTTGCTGAGTATCTGTCCGCCCGACTGAGTGCAGTTATACATCAGCAGTGCGGCGGTTGCGGCAAGACCGTTCCCGGTCACAGAGATAAGAAGCCTTGTATAGCTTATGCCGTACGCGAAAATATAGCAGAAGAACAGGAGGATAAAGGGAATCGTTACGGCAAAGACCGACGCTGCGCCGAATACCGTATCCTGTGCCGAAATGTCACAATCGGCTTTTATGAAAGCGTCAAGGGGAACGGCGAATATAAGCATAAGCGTACACAGCACGCCCATTGACACGAATCTGTCGTCATAATACTGCTCTTCCTTGCGCCTTTTACAGCGGATGAAGCTGACAAGTGCGATTACGGCAAAGGTGACACCTGCGCCGCCAAGTCCCCACGAGGATATTATGAAGTAATATAAGCGACCGCCTATAAGAGTAAGCAGAGCCGCACTGTTTTCGGATAAAGCCTGCAAAGAGCCTGTGACCGACTGCAATATACCTCCGGAATAAGCGTAAAGGTCTTTTGTGAGCCACGTCAGAATAATATCAGCGGCAAAAAGAAGTATAAATGTTATTGCGTATGTGCTGAAATATATGCTTTTTCTGACTCCTGCGAGCTTTGCATAAAGACAGTAAAGGCATACGGCGAGGAACACACCTGCACACGACGGCGACAGGAAATAAGCACAGGCGGTAAGAATGCCTGCGGTGACCGAAGCAAAGAATGCACCTGCTTTTTTCCCGTTTTCCTTTTCGCCTCTGAATATGACAAGCAATAAAAGCCAGACAAAAACGGCGGAAAGCGGTTCTGAAAGCAGATAGTGGGAATAGATAAGCACTGACGGGAATATTCCGCACAGTGCCGTTACGAGAAGCCTCTGCCACAGCTTTGTGACACCGAGCTTTTCTGTCAGACGGAAAGCGGAAAGAGGGATAAGCGCATAAGCGGCTGAATTTATCAGCATAAACAGCTTATACTGGAACACGGGGTCGGGGCAGAGCATAGTCGGAAGGTAGGGTATTCCACGCAGGAAGCCGCTTATGCTTCCCACGGGCGACATTACACCTGTCCAATCTCTGCCGAGAAATGCGGCGGCCGCCGCCGCTCCCGTAAATTCTTCCTCAAGAGATGCGGTCTGCATAAACATACCGAGTGCAGAGCCTGATATAAAAAACACAAGGAAAACAAGGAGCGACATTCCTTTTTCGCCCTTTTTTCCGTAAAATGTTTTAAGTCTGCTCAAAATGCCGTCCTCCCTTCGTTAGTGTCGTTTATCTGCAAAAATATCAGTTTACCAGTTCCTTAAGAACGGAGATGCTGATGCCGAGCGTATTGTTGATAAGCTGGAAAACGAGCATCATAGCTATGGCTGTGCAGAAGGAGAATGCTATCGCATAGAATATTCCGGGTTTTCCTGCCGCTTCGATCCTTGCAAGTATTCGTTCACGGCTTTCATCGGGGTATTGCTGTTTTATCGTCTTTATTTTTCTGACCGCAGTTTTCAGATAGAAGTAGTTGAAGAACATAAGCGCAAAGATATTCAGCGCAAGGGATATCATAGCGGTAACGACATACGCAACGGCAAGGTCGCCTGAGGACAGGCCGAGATTATCGGCAAAATAGTTGAGAAGAATCCTTGTTTCCGTACTCAGAAAAAGCAATACCATCATAATAACGCCGAACAGATTCATCCTGCGGTAAAAGCAGTGGATAGGGAAGAACAGGAATGACGCAAAGTTCAGCTTGAGCAATTTGTTGTTTTTTCTGATGTCCTTGAATACAGGAAGATAGTAATATCCGTTCTTTCCGACAAATTTCAGAAGCTCCTGAGCGGTCACACCGTCAATCTCTTCAAAGTCCTTCTGCTGTTCAAGCAGTTTTCTGTCCATTATCTCACGGTATTCGTCATAGCTTTCAACGTGGAATATTTCAAAGCCGTCCTCGCTTGTTTCGGGATTGTTTATCCGTGCGGATTCGACGTTTTCGAGATGTTCACGCAGTTCTGCGCTGTCGCTCTTCCACTCGTAGCTGCCGTGCTCGGCGGAGTGTATGCAGGTGCCTACCCTGTTCCAGCACTCACGGTGATACGGAGTGCCGCATTCGGGGCAGACTACAATGTCTTCATCATCAAAGAATTTCATGCCGCAGGCGGCACATTTTTCGTTTTTAAACTGTTCGTGCATTTTATATCCTTAATCTGATTTTGTTCAGTGACTATATTTAATATATTATAACACGGTTTATTCACGCCGTCAAGGTGTGCCTAACCGTGTTAAAACGTTCTCAGACACAGTGCGCCGGCACACCGCATAATTATGCGGGTAAAATCGGCACGTTGTCAAGGTGTAAAAACCGCTTGTATAAGCAGGCGTGACGGTGTATAATAACAGCAGTGAACAGCTTAAAGGAGCGTGGATATGAGAAAAAGGATATTATGGATACAAACGGGCGGAACATTTTCGTGCGAAGGCACAAAAAGCGGACTTGCTCCGCAGTCAAGCGAAGAGCAGGCAGGAAAAATACTGGCGATTATGCCACAGGTTTGCGAAAAATATGATATTGTGCCGATGACGCTGATGAACATAGACAGCAGTGATATGACAATATCCGACCAGAAGCGCATTGCAGATACGATTGATGATAATATCGGAAAATATGACGGGATAGTTATAACGCACGGAACGGACACTATGGCATATACAGCCGCCGCTTTATCGGTCATGACTGAAAATCCGCCAGTGCCGGTCGTGCTCACCGGCTCGCAACGTCCGTTCTTTGACAGCGGCAGTGACGCACCGGCGAACTTTGAGGATGCTCTGGCTGTGGCAGGAGGCGGTACGGTGTGCCGTGTCTGCGTTGTTTTCGGCGGAAAAATTATGGACGGAAGAGATTGTACCAAGATCGATACCGTATCGGATAACGCTTTCACCTGTGTGAAGGGGAATATTGGCACTGTAAAAAGCGGCAGGGTGAAAATCACCTGCAATGAGCCTTGCGTCGGTAAATACAGGTATGACTGCTCTTTATGCAGGGCGGACGGTAAAGTCGCCGTCCTTGATATGCATCCGTCATTCAACCCGGATATGATAAAAATGCTGTATGAGGGCGGTATCAGGGGCTTTGTCATACGCTGTTACGGGGCAGGCGGAATACCCGAAAAAGTGAGGGCGGCGCTCGGCAGAGCAATAGCCGGAGGCGCAAAAGCGATTGCGGTTACTCAGTGTCTTTACGGAGGGGTTGACCTTGATATTTACGCTGTGGGAACAGACGCAAGAAAGGCGGGCATATCGGACGGAGGGTATATGACGACCGAGTATGCTGTGGCGTGGATGATGAGGGAGGTGGGGAGAGATTGATGTTATTACAACCACATATTGCTGTGCTTTCGCCATTCAACAAAAGAGATTTATATTAAAATGTTTTTAGACACTGTGTAGCAGTAATGACAACATATTGTTTTTGTAGACTTTTTGTGCTATAATGGTAAACAGCATAGGGGTTATTTTTATGACTTACAACTATAACAGGCTGTGGAAACTGTTGATAGATAATGGTGTTAGAAAAACGCAAATGCGCTTGCAGGCAGGTATTAGCACAAACATACTTACTAAAACAGGAAAGGGCGAACCTGTTGCAAAGGAAAGCCTTGTAAAGATTGCAACCGCCTTGAATTGCGGACTTAACGATATAGTGGAAATAACGCAAGAATGTGAGGTGACAAAATGACAGCAAAGATCATCGTGAAATGTATCATTTACAACAGGGCGCTAAATAGATTTCTCTTAGTTCAGAGATGCGAAAATGACCACACGGGTGCAAACACCTGGGAGAACGCAGGCGGCAACATTGAGGACGGCGAAACGCCCGAAGATGCTGTGTTCAGAGAGGTCAAAGAGGAAACAGGCATCACGGATATTGAGATAAAAAGATCGCTTATGTCAGCATTTTAGAGGGAGAATTGCTCAATCTGCTGATAGTTTATCTCTGCGAAACTGCAACCAAGAATGTTACGGTCAGCTTTGAACATCAGGCTTATGTATGGGCAGATGAGGCACAATGCAGGGAGCTTCTCCCGAAGGCAATCATCCGTGATTTTGAAAAGAATCATGTGTTTGATATTTTACAGAAGACATAAGGCAATCCCTCAGAAACGCTGCAAACGTTTTTGATATACATAGCAGCATCGTTATCCATGCAGAACACCTCATATCAATCTTAGTTACTTGTATTATATCACATTCTTTTAACAATTGCTATAAGAAATATATTTTGTGTAATCGTCACCCAACTGAAACTTCCGCAAGAAACAACGGCATCGCTTGCATTTGAAAGAAACAACGTTTGAAAAAAATGTATATTTCGGCTGTTCTGACGGGATTTTTTGAAATCTTGCATTTTTCGCTTGCAAAATCGAAGAAAATGTAGTACAATTAACATATATGAAACATTCACGAAATATTGGCGGAATGCCGGAAGGATACTAAAATGCAGGAAGATCTACTTGTTCAGATTGAAAATAAAATGAGCACATTCTCGAAAAGTCAGAAGCTCATAGCAAACTATATTATAAACAGCTATGAAAAGGCGGCTTATATGACCGCACTGAAGCTCGGAAACGCAGTAAACGTCAGTGAATCCACGGTTGTGCGCTTTGCCATAGAAATGGGCTTTGAGGGCTATCCGGAACTTCAGAAGAGCTTACAGTCGCTGATAAAGAACCGTCTTACAGCAGTACAGCGTATCAATATCACAAACGACCGTATCGGTGATGACGGAGTGCTTAAGAACACGCTCACGCAGGATATGGACCGTATCCGCAGAACGCTTGAGGAAATCGACCCGAAGGCTTTTGACAGGGCTATAGAGAAGATATGCTCGGCAAGAAGAATATATATACTCGGCGCTATGAGCAGCAGTATTCTCGCAAGATTTCTTGATTATAACTTCCAGCTTATATTCGACAATGTGCATTTTGTACAGGCTATCAATACAAGCGGTATCTATCAGCAGATCATACATATGAACAGCGAGGACGCATTTATAGCAATATCTTTCCCCAGATATTCGCAGAGCACGATAAAGGCTACGGCATACGCAAAGAAATGTAACGCAAACGTTGTGGCTATAACCGACAGCGTGACATCGCCGCTCGCCGCTTATGCGAACGAACTGCTTATAGCAAGGAGCGATATGGCAAGCTTTGCGGATTCGCTCGTTGCTCCGCTCAGCCTGCTCAATGCGATAATCGTTGCGGTGAGTGCAAGAAACAAGGACAACATCGAGCAGACCTTCGGCAAGCTGGAAAAGCTGTGGGAAGAAAATCAGGTATATAAAAAGGACGTATAATGAACTACGACTTAGCAATAATCGGCGGAGGTGCGGCAGGTATGGCTGCCGCCGTTTTTGCCTCTGAGAACGGTGTACGCACCGTTGTGATCGAGCATAACAGACAGCTCGGAAAAAAGCTCGCCATAACGGGCAAGGGCAGGTGCAACGTCACAAACAACAGTGACAACGACAATATAATGAAGAACATACCCACAGGAAGCCGCTTTCTATACAGCGCTCTTGCGGGTTTTTCGGCGTATGATACAATGAATTTCTTCGAGGGGCTTGGGGTGCCTCTTAAAACGGAGAGGGGAAACCGTGTTTTCCCTGTTTCAGACAGTGCAAAGGATATAGTTGAGGCACTGAAAAAACGCATGGGTACGCTTGGCGTCAAGGTTATCACAGCGCACGCAAAAGGCGTTATAACCGAGGACGGCAGGGTAAAAGGAGTAAGGCTCGGCGAGAGCGAGGTTTATGCAAGCAGCGTCATAATAGCGACCGGCGGAGCGTCCTACAGCGGTACAGGCTCGGACGGCAGCGGATATGAGATAGCACGGGCGCTCGGTCATACGATAGTAGAACCAAAGCCTATGCTTGTGCCGATATGCGTAAAGGAAAGCTGCTGCTGTGATATGTCGGGGCTTAGCCTTAAAAATGTAACGCTGTCGCTTATTGATACGGCAAAGAACAAGCCTGTGTACAGGGAGCAGGGAGAAATGCTGTTCACGCACTTCGGGGTCAGCGGTCCGCTGGTGCTTTCCGCATCGGCTTATGTCAAGAAAAGCACTTACAGGCTTGAGATAGATCTGAAGCCTGCGCTTGACGATAAAAAGCTGGACGCAAGACTGCTCCGTGACTTCGGCGAACAGCATACAAAGCAGATTTCTACTGTTATGAGAGGGCTGTTGCCGCAGGCTATGGTAGAGCCTGTGCTTGACAAGGCAGGAGTTGCGGTCGATACCAAAATAAGTGAGATAACTAAGGTGCAGAGAGCGGCAATTGTAAATGCACTGAAGCATTTTGATCTTACGGTGACGGGGCTAAGACCGATAGAAGAAGCGATAATCACAGACGGAGGAGTATCGCTCAAGGAAATAGACCCGAAAACGATGGGCTCGAAGCTGATCGACGGGTTATATTTTGCAGGGGAGATAATCGACTGTGCGGCTTATACTGGCGGATATAATTTACAGATAGCGTTCTCAACGGCACATAGTGCGGCTGCGGCGGTGGCGGCGGGTCGCCGCTGACAGCGGCAATGTGCCGCTTCAGATTCCGCCTTTGGAATTGTCTGAGCTATTTGCAGAATGGCGAAACGGCGGGGTCAAACAAAGCGATAATAGTAGATAAGCGGTCACGGTGGCAAGCTGTGACCGCTTTTTGCGGCAATGAGCCGCTTCAGATTCCGCCTGCGGCTGTGAGCCACTTCAAGTTCGCCTATTAAAATAATTGTGCTGACGGAGTGCAATCCCTCCGTTTTGACGGCAGATAAGTTTGGCAAATTAAAAAAGGCAGGGGTATCGCAAGCAAAACGCAACAAAGCAACAGTTTGTGCCTTGCCGTCAATCCACCTCCCTTTGACAAGGGAGGCAAGTTGTGATAGTGCGGGGTGAGTGATAGTACGAGGGCGGTGGAAGCTGTGATGTTATTAGAGTGATAAATACGCAGTTGCGTAATGTTGCCGCCGGTAACGGAGGTTGCTCATATCGCTGACAATCGGAACGGCGAATTTGAGGCGGCACATTGCCGCTCGCCGTGCTTGACAACGGTGGGAAAAGGTGATATACTAAACCTATATCAAACCGTTGACCGAGAGTAGTAATATCGGCAGAGATACGACAGAGAGCCGCATTAGCTGAAAAGCGGTGTATTTATCCGATACGAATGGACTTGCGAGGGCAGACCGAAAGCGATTGAGCGAGTAGTTTCTGACGGAAGGCTCTGACCGTTACACAGAGAGCGCATTTTTATGTGCGTAACAATAAGGTGGCTTGCAGATACGGCTTCTGTTCCTTATTCGGAACGGGAGCTTTTTTATTAAGCCGTATAAAAAATGAGGTAAATATTATGAGCAAGATTATTTTAACGGGTGACAGACCCACAGGCAGACTTCACATAGGACACTATGTAGGCTCACTCAGACGCAGAGTGCAGTTACAGAACACGGGCGATTTTGACGAAATATACATCATGATCGCAGACGCACAGGCGCTGACCGATAACTTCGACAATCCCGAAAAGGTACGCAGTAACATAGGAGAGGTAGCACTTGACTATATGGCGGCAGGACTTGACCCCGAAAAGTCAACAATATTCATTCAGTCGATGATACCTGAGCTTACCGAGCTTACATTCTACTATATGAACCTTGTTACAGTATCAAGATTACAGCGTAATCCTACTGTAAAAGCGGAAATTACGATGAGAAACTTTGAAGCAAGCATACCCGCAGGCTTCTTATGCTATCCGATAAGCCAGACCGCCGATATTACAGCCTTCAAGGCTACGACAGTACCGGTAGGCGAGGATCAGCTACCTATGCTCGAACAGGCAAAGGAGATAGTCCACAAGTTCAACTCCATCTATGAGCCTGTGCTTGTTGAGCCGGAAATATTACTTCCCGAAAACGAGGCTTGTATGCGTCTGCCCGGCACTGACGGCAAGGCGAAAATGAGCAAGTCGCTGGGCAACTGCATTTACCTTGCGGATAGCCCCGCAGACATCAAGACAAAGATAATGAGTATGTTTACCGATCCGCTTCATATACAGGTGTCAGACCCCGGTCATATTGAGGGCAACACGGTGTTCACCTACCTTGACGCATTCTGCACAGACGAGCATTTTGAACGTTATCTGCCCGATTACAAGAATCTTGACGAGCTGAAAGAGCATTATAAGCGCGGCGGTCTTGGCGATATGAAGATAAAGAAGTTCCTCAACAATGTAATGCAGGAGGAGCTTGAGCCGATAAGACTGCGCCGTGAGGAGCTTGCGAAGAATATGGACTACGTTTACGATGTGCTGAAGAAGGGTACCGAAAAGGCACGTCAGTGTGCCGCTCAGACTATGAGCGAGGTTAAGAAGGCTATGAAGATCGATTATTTCGGTTAAGGCGTGAATAAATGAATATAATAACAGCCGTATTTGTTTTATGAGCAAATACGGCTGTTTATTAATCTGTGATTTTACCGTCTGAAATGCGGATAATGCGGTCGCATTTTTCAGCAAGCTGATTATCGTGTGTTACTATGACTATTGTGCGGTTGTCGTTGCGGTTGAGGTCGATGAGAAGCGAAAGAACATCGTTTCCTGTCGAAACGTCAAGGTTGCCTGTAGGCTCATCGCAAAGAAGAACCGAGGGGTCGTTGACAAGCGCTCTTGCGATAGCCACACGCTGTTGCTGACCGCCCGAAAGTTCTGACGGGTATCTGCCGAGCAGGTTTTCGACACCCAGCTTTTTTACGGTATCCGATATATCGGTTTTGCCCTTTTTGGCGAGCTTTGACGGAAGAAGTATGTTTTCTTTTGCGGTAAGCTCCGGTATCAGATCATAAAACTGGAACACAAAGCCGATCTTGTTCAATCTGAAATCCGCCAGTGCCGTATCTGCGAGTTTTGTTATGTCGGTATCGTCATAGCAAACGCTTCCGCCTGTTGCCTTGTCCAGTCCGCCGAGTATGTTCAGCAGAGTGGTTTTTCCGCTTCCGCTCTTGCCTGTTATTGCTACAAGCTCTCCGTCATTTATGCGTATATCGAGGTTATTTATAGCGGTCACGGCGTTTTCGCCTTTGCCGTATATACGGGTAAGTCCGGTTGTTGTAATCATTGCCTTTTCCTTTCCTCGTTCAGTTGAACAGAAATTTCAGATGTGAATTTTTTTGTTGAAAGCACAGTGAGTATAACGGTTATTATCGAGATGGCGATAAAAATTATAACAAGCGGTTTTATAAGAGGAACCATCCAGAATTCATCATTCAGAAAACAGTTGTTTATAATATCCGAAGCCGCCGATTCGTCAAAATCGGCTATACCGCTTTCAAGCTGTTCTTTCATAATATCGACCTTGTCGTACATCCTGCTTGTAAAGAGCTGTACTCCGTAAGCGGCAAGACCTGCAAAGGCGGTCGCTATGACCGGTATTCTGAGGTTTGAGATAAACAGCTTTCGCCGTATCCGTGAAAGCGGTGTTCCTAAGGCACGAAGCACGGATATTTCGTAAGACTTCATTCTTATTTTAAGTCCGATACAGCTGAAATAAGCCGCAAAGCCGAGAAGCGACATTATAAGAACGGTGGCGAGAGTACCCGACATTCTGTTGAATTTGTCTATGGCTTCCTGCCGTTTCATCTCGCCTAAATTGGTACGGGTCATACATGCCGCCGGCGGAACAAGACCGCCGTCAATATCGGTCGATGAATAGACGTTGTTGTATACCGCTCCTGAGAAGCCCGAAGAAGCCGCACCTGCGGCAGTGGTCAGCAGGAAACATCCGCTGTTTTCTTTTTCCTGAAAGCCGAAATCTAAAAGGCAACGGAGCGTTTTATCTGACAAATTGTTCAGCGTTAGCGTAGCGCCGACAGTGAAGGTATGGTCTGCTACCTTGCCTATGCCGTAATTACTGTCGTTTGCAGTAACGCCCATAATCCGAATGCTGTCACCGACCTTATAGGTGTTACGGCCGCTTTCCTGCACCATAATGACCTTTTCTCCGCTGTTAAGTGCGGAAATGTCGGGCATACCGCCGGAAATATATGAGGAAAGCGCATTCAGCGTCTTTTCATCGGCAAGTCTTATCGGAATATTATAGCAGAATTTGCCGCCGATACCGTCTGAGCCGAAAAAGCTCTTATATTCTTTGTCGGAAAGCTCTGAAACGGAGGCTATCGTGTCATCGTCTGTCTGAAGCGTCGTTTCGGGGCTGTTTTTATAGGCGGAGGTTTCGCTGTCGCACACAGCAAAGGTGTTTTCGATATATCCGAAAGACAGGGCATCGGTGAATTTTTCCGTGTCGTTGTCAGACAGACCGTAGGTGTAGCCGTAATTTGCTATTTTAAGGTTGTGTGCTTCATCCTGTCCGAGAGAGGTCGACGTTATCGGAGGGCAGGATAAATAATCGGCTATGCCGTCCTCCTCCATATCGAGTGAATCAAGCGAACCGATAGTATAGGTCGGCGGAAAGTCAAACAAAAGCCAGTTCATTACTACCTTTCCGTCACGGGTGTATCGCATATAGCCGAGAACGGTACCGAATACTATCAGCGACGGAGCGACGGTTTGTATAAGCGTTATGCCCTTACTGCCGAGCGAACGTGAAAGCATACCTTCCGCCGAATTTGAACAGTGGAGTAATCTTTTTTTCTTTTGCTTTTTTGACGAAAGAGTGATCGGTATAAACACAAGGTATCCGAGTGTGATGGTTATTGCAGAGAATATAACGGCGATAATAAGGGGGTCGGCGGTCGCACCGAGAACGATAGGGTCGGTCGTAAAGGCGCTGTATCCGCTCATACCCATAATTCCTGTACGCACGGAGTAGGAAACGGAATAGAACAGTATGCCGAGAGCTATTCCGAACACGGTCTGAGCGATAAAAAGCATAACCGCTTCGGTTGCGTACATAATAGCGCTTTTGCTTTTTGAAAAGCCTATATTGTGCAAAAGACGGCCTGTGTTTTCTCTTTCCCTGAAAACTATATTAAGCACGCAGATAAAAGACAATACGGCAATCAACGCACAAATGGACGACATAATAATAAGCCATAGCGTATTTCTGTTGATAAGATGCTGTTCATCCGTGATATTTTCTTCATGGTTGTTTGCGTAGAAATGTAAATATGCGTCATCGCCGTTTTGCAATGAATATTTTTCTTCAATTAAGGTAACAAACTCACGGTCGGAAATCCCGAAAATGCTGAGCTCGCCGCTTTCCTTATTTTTGACTGTAATGCCGCCGCCTCCGTACAGGTCGATAGTGTAGCCTGTTGTCGCAGCATCTGACGGTCTTCCGACATATATAAGCGGAAGGGGATCGGGAGGTATCTCATCGTCATCGGTATATTCGGCTTTTTCGCACAGCGGTCTTTCGGAGTACGCCTTGTCGATAATGCCCGTAAGAATATACTGCTTGCCGTTTATTGTTATGCTGTCGCCGGTTTTTCCGAGATAACCGACACTTTCAAGAAGCGACTGCTCGACAGCGGCTTCATTTTCAAGAACAGGCATCGAACCGTTTTTCATCGGAACGTGAAGCAAATCGCAAGCCTTATCCGTATAGCCGTAGTTATATTCCTTGCCGTAGAAACCGGCTTTTCCCGGTACGGTCACGGTTTCGTGCGTGAAGGTCAGGTCGGAAGGGATCAGCTCGTTTTTTATATCATCGGGAATGCCGCTCAGAATAAGATCGTATTTTCCGAAGGTGTCATATCCCGTTTCAACCTCACGGTTTATCTCCTCACGAATGAAAAGAAAAACCGAGGTGATTATTGCGGTGAGCAGTAATCCGGAAAACAGCAGTGACAGAGCGGTACGCAAATGTTTTTTCCAGTATTTGCAGAGAATATAAAAATAACAGGACATCTTTTTACCTCAACGTAAGAATATAATTGAAAGAAATTTGTGCTTGAATTGATAATCGGACAGCGGAATAAAATGTGATAATAACACACAAATAATACGCACTGAATATTATTTAAATTATACCATAGCAAAAAAAAGATGTCAATCGCATATTTATATCATTTATCACTCGATATGATATTTTGTAAATTATTCACAAAAATCGTTTTGCAGAATTGGCAAAAATAACAAACCCTGTTTTGTCGCATCAGAATTTATCTGCAAAGTATGCGATAACCGACATTTCCTTACCTGTTCCTTTATCAATGCCCTTGACCGTTATGCCCGACAGGTTCATAAGCTCGCCTACACGCACTTCCGACAGGTCACAGCGCATTACATCCCTGCCAAGACACACAAGGACAAAGTCGCCGTCCATTATATTAACTGCGCCGTTTTCACCGAGCCGCACTTCCTTATAGGTTTCGGGGTCACGCATTGTGACGTATTTCAGCGGTCTTTTGTCGAGCCGTGTCATATCCTTTACGGACATTGTATCCTTAGGACGTTTGCTTTTACCGAACATAGTTGTCACCCAATCAGAATTTTTTCTTTCAGTATAGCGTTAAAAGCAGGCTTTGTCAACTTACACAAAATAATTTATAGAAAGAAATGCCAATATTATTTAAATTAACACCGATTTTTTTAAAAAAGTTACAATATTATTACAAATCGGTTAAAAGCGTTGACATCCGGCGGTTTTTAAGTTATTATATAATAGCTGAATTATAGAATTACCGCTGTAAACGGCGGTTCAGGCTGTCGAAAAACCTCCTGCTTATTTAAAAATGGGGTCGCAGGGGCGGAGCCCCCGACAGGGACTAGGGGCGGTAGCCCCAGTAAAATCCCCCTTTCCCGGGGAAAGGGGGCAGGGGGATAGGGATAGTGAGTTAGAAGTTTGTTTCAAAAACAGACTTTTTCTACAAGCTATACCGCTGAAAACGGCGGTTATATACATAAAACTTTGCGAGGGTAACCCTCTTTTGAAAGGAATGTCTGAATGACAGAGATAAACAGACTGTGTTTAGGTTGTATGAACGAGAAAGAGAGCGACGGACCGTGCGAGAAGTGCGGCTACAGCAATGACGCTCCTTATCTGCCGTCATATCTGGCACCGGGAACGATACTCAACGACCGTTATATTGTAGGAAAGCTGCTCAGCTATAACGGCGAGGGCGCTACATATATCGGCTTCGACAAGGTGACGGGTGCTAAGGTCACCGTCAAGGAATATATGCCGGATACGCTTTGCTCACGCAAGAAGGGCGATCCTCAGATAGTGGTTGACGCTAACAGGCTTCCGCTTTATAAAACGTATATGTCGGAATTCGTTGAACTTAACAAGGCACTGCTCAAGGCACGCTCAATGACGCATATACAGACGGTGCTTGATATTTTCCCCCAGAACAATACGGCGTATGTAATATTCGAATTTATAAACGGAATCACTCTGAAGGCTTATCTTGCGAACTGCTCGGGCGAGCTTACCTGGGACAGAGTAAAGGAGCTTTTCCCTCCGATACTGACAACGCTGAGCCTTGTGCATTCGGCAGGGATAATCCACAGAGGAATCAGTCCGCAGACCATACTTGTAACAGAAAAGAACGAGCTTAAGCTGATAGATTTCCAGATAAGCGCAGGAAGAACAACAGGTACGGAGATCGCCTGCGAAATGTACCCCGGATATTCCGCTCCCGAACAGTATTCCTCAGCCGAGTGGCAGGGAACGTGGACAGATGTGTACGGCATATCTGCTACTTTATACAGGGTGCTGACGGGCTGTGTGCCTACAGAATCTATTTCAAGGCTGGGAAATGATAACTGCCCCGAGCCTATGGTGATAAACAGAAATGTGCCGAGCCACGTTTCAAAGGTTATAATGAACGGTCTTAAGCTGAATACGTCAAACCGTATACAGACTATAACGGAGCTTGTTGTAAAGCTGTTCGAGCAGCCTAAGTTCAACACGGCAGAGCAGGAGCCTGTGCGCCCCGTTCAGCGTGTCAGAAAGGTTGAAACGAAGGAAGAAGCAAAGCCCGCTCCCACAGGCACAAAATCGGCTAACGCAAAGAAAAAGAAGCAGAATAACAAGATTGCCGTTATCGCAACGATAATTGTATGTGCGGTCATCGTGATAGGCTTTGCAATAGCGATAACTGTACTTGCAATCACGGATAAGGGCAACACAAGCTCGACAGATCCCAATTATTATTCCGCTCCCGAAAGCACGACAACCTCGAGCGCTCCGGAAACCACCACGACAAATACTACGGTTTCCTCAGATACTGCGCCCGATATAGTTTACGGATGCCCCACCTTCACAGGTGCACTGTTTACTTCTATCCAGGATACATATAACTTTGTAAAAATAACCGCAGAGTACAAGTTTGACGATACGGTAGCAAACGGTATTGTAATAAGCCAGAGCATAAAGCCCGATACCGAGATCAAGTCCGGAACGGAAATTAAACTCGTTGTGAGCAAGGGTCCCGCTTCAATAAAGCTGCCGGATTATACGGGTCTTAAGGTAGACCAGTACACAGCTCTGCTTTCACAGAAGAATGTAAAGTTTGAGAAGAAGGCAACGAGCGATACGCACGGCGTAAAGGACGGATATGTTGTTAAATGCAGTAAGGAGATAGGCGAAACGGTAAACGTTAAGGATTCAGAAAAGGTTACGGTTTACTACGCAAAGTCAGGCGGCTCGTCTTCATCATCTTCAACATCATCAAAAACGAACTGATAAAAAATTACGATTGTCGCAGGACTTCCTAAAAGCTCTGCGACAATTGCTGTATAATGTATAAAATGCCGAAATAAAGAAACGGAGAGTAAAAATGGATCTCAAAGAGATAAGAAAAGAGATAGACGCTACGGACGATGAAATACTGAGATTGTTTTTGAAGCGTATGGATCTGTGTGTTGGAGTTGCAAAGTACAAGAAAGAAAACAATATGCAGGTATTTCAAGGAAAGCGTGAGCAGGAAATACTTGAGCGTATAAAGAGCGAATCTCCCGATGATCTGGCGGAGGGCGCAGGTCAGCTTTTCACCTGTATAATGGATATATCGAAATGCTTACAGCAGAGAATATTGTCCGATGCACCCGTGCAGCATTTTGAAAGCCCGAAAACACAGCCGGTAAGAATCGCCTGCCCCGGAACAAAGGGCAGTAATACGGAGGAGGCATCGGTAAAGCTGTTCCCCGACTCCGAAATAGATTTTTACCCCGATTTTTCGGACGTGTTCGAGGCGGTGGAGAACGGAGGTGCGGATTACGGCGTACTGCCTATAGAAAACAGCACGGCAGGCGATATAAGGCAGACCTACGACCTGCTTGCGAAGTACAATTTTTATATCTGTAAGCGTACGCAGATAAAGATAAACCACTGCCTTGCCGCAAAGCCCGGTGCGGATATAAAGACAATTTATTCACACGAGCAGGCGCTAAAGCAGTGCTTCGGATTTCTTAAGGGATATCCTGCAAGGCAGGTGCCTTATGCGAACACGGCTCTTGCCGCAGAAATGGTCGCAAACAGCGATGATAACACGATAGCGGCGATATGCTCAGAAAGATGCGCCGAGCTTTACGGACTGGAAACGGTAAAGCGTGATATTGCCGACAACCCCGATAACACCACACGGTTTATATGCATATCAAAGCGGCCTGAGGTGACACCGGACGCAGATATAATTTCTATCTGTATGTCATTGCCGCATACGACAGGCTCACTGTACAGAATGCTGATACGTTTTGCACTGTACGGCCTTAATATCACAAAGATAGAGAGTGCGCCCGTTCCGCAGGCAAAGCAGGATATAAAGAGGGAAACGTTCGACGTGGTGTTCTATCTCGACTTTGAGGGAAATGCGCTTGACCATGAGGTGGTAAGGCTTATGACGATACTTGAGGAGGAAATGAAGTATTTCAAGTTCCTCGGAAACTATAAGCATTTTGACTGATCGTAAAGGAGAAGTATGTTTATAAGTGCGATAATACTTGCCGCAGGGAGCGGCAGGAGAATGGGCTTTGACAAGATGACGGCACGGCTTTGCGGCAAGGCGGTCATACTGTACAGCATAGAACGGTTTGTCGAAAGTAACGCCGATGAAATAATAATAGCGGCAAGCGAGGATAATACAGATAAAATCAGAGAGCTTGTAAGCGAAAACATAAATACCGATAAGCCGATAAAAATCATCACGGGTGGAGCGACACGCTTTGAGTCGGCGGTGAAAGCGGTAAGGCAGACCTCGTGCGAGTGCGATGTGGTGTCGGTGCATGACGGAGCAAGGCCTTTTGTGACGGCAAAGACGGCAGACAAGGTCGCACTGGAGGCATTTCGGCACGGTGCGGCACTGGCGGCGGTAAGAGCGAAGGACACGGTAAAGATATGCGATGACGGTGTTGTCACAGCTACTCCGGACAGAAGCGGTCTGTGGCTTGCACAGACACCTCAGGCGGCAAGAAAAGCTGACTATCTTGCGGCGGCGGAAAAGCTCGATGTGAATGACGCAAGGATAACTGATGACGCATCGGTAATGGAACTGTACGGGATAAAGCCGTTTATCGTTGAGGGCAGTTATGACAATATAAAGCTGACCACGAAAGAGGACATAGCAATGGCGGAATATATTATCGGGAAAACAGGCGCACCAAAACTTTGTGTAGGTCACGGATATGACGTGCACAGGCTTGTAGAGGGCAGAAAGCTGATACTCTGCGGTGTGGAAGTGCCGAATAATGATAATCTGGGGCTTCTCGGTCACAGTGACGCAGATGTTGCGGTACACGCACTTATGGACGCTATGCTCGGTGCGGCGGCACTGGGCGATATAGGACGGCATTTTCCTGACAGCGACAGCAGGTACAAGGGTATCAGCAGTATGAAGCTGCTTGAACACGTCAGAAAACTGCTCGACGGAAAAAACGCTCACGTTACGAATGCGGATATAACGATAGTTGCGGAAAAGCCGAAGCTTGCAAAGTTCATTCCCGATATGCAAAGGAGCATAGCGGCGGCTCTGGGACTTGACACGGACGATGTCAACATAAAGGCGACTACCGAGGAGGGTCTTGGCATAGCAGGAGAGGGTATAGCCGCCCACGCTGTATGCATGATAGCAAAGCAGGGCTGAAAAACTGGTAAATTGAATAAACTGCTGTGAAAAATTCATGATTATAAAAGCGTTACGGGAATGTAAAAATCCCGTAACGCTTTTGTTTATGCCGATTTGAAAGAATTCAGCCGAAAAAGGAAATACTTTAAATGTCAGCTTTACAAATAATAGTATTGCAAAAATGAATAACGAGCCATTCAAAAAATTCATGGAAATTTGTCAAGAAAATTATCCACTTATAACAATTTTGTTTGGTAAATTTATAGATTTTGACGAAAAATTTTGTTTTAACATTCAAGGCGGATTGACTTATTCTAAATAGGTGTTATAATACGGGCATACAGAAAAAACAGGGGCTATATCGCACAGCTGCGATATAGCCTTTGTGACGAAAAGAAAAAGTAGAACAAAAGGAAAGGAAGATGAATTATGGATTACACATATCTGCTTTATATAGCGATAATCCTCATTTTCACAAAAGCATTCGGACTGCTGTCAAAGGTTATAAAGCTGCCTCAGGTAGTCGGCGCACTGGTTGCGGGCATTATTTTAGGCCCTGTGTGTCTTAACCTTGTATCTCTTGACAACGCTCCGATACTCAGCAATCTGTCGGAGATAGGCGTTATAGTGCTTATGTTCGTCGCAGGTCTTGAAACGGATATCCGTGAGATGAAAAAGTGCGGACTTGCAAGTTCGATAATAGCGCTTATCGGTGTTATCGTTCCTCTGGTCGGCGGTGCCGCTACAGCGTTCCTGTTCGGTACGGCAGATCCCACTCTTTCGACATCAACATTCCTGCAGGATGTTTTCGTAGGTGTTATCCTTACCGCAACATCGGTAAGTATCACTGTCGAAACGCTCAAGGAACTCGGAAAGCTCAACACAAGAGCGGGTAACGCAATACTCGGTGCGGCTCTTATAGACGATGTACTCGGTATTATTGCACTGACGGTAATTACATCTCTTGCAGATCCCGAGTCGGGAAATATCGGTATAGTAATACTGAAGATACTCGGTTTCTTTGCGTTTGCTCTGCTGTTCGGTATATTCTTCCACTTCGTATTCAACAAGTGGACACAGAGAACGGAAGAAAATCAGCGCCGTTATGTTATTGTCAGCTTTGCGCTCTGCCTTCTCTTTGCGTATGTTGCCGAGGAATTCTTCGGTGTTGCCGATATTACGGGCTCGTTCGTTGCAGGTCTTGTAATTTCAAGTACGTCAAAGACGAAGTATATTGCACACAGATTTGATACAATGTCTTATCTGCTGTTGTCGCCTATCTTCTTCGCAAGCATAGGTCTTAAGGTAACGCTTACAAATATGACACCTACAATCATCATATTCGCCGTTGTACTGCTGGTAGTCGCTATACTGTCAAAGGTTGTCGGCTGCGGACTTGGTGCGAAGATATGCAGATACACAAACAAAGAGGCGTTACAGATAGGCGTGGGAATGATTTCCCGTGGCGAAGTTGCGCTGATAGTTGCGGATAAGGGCCTTAATATGGGCCTTATGAGCAGCGGACTTTTCGGTCCTATAGTAATCATGGTGGTTATCACTACTGTAGTAACTCCTATCCTGCTGAAGTTCGTATTCAAGGATAAGAATGATACTTCGGGAGAAATAAAGTCTAAGGAAGTTGCAGAGGTTACAACTTCAGACGACAGCCTTGAGTATGTTCCCGGTCAGGATAACGTGTAATCTCAAATTAAACAGAATAATATTCATAGCCGCCGATGAGCATTAAAGCCGTCGGCGGCTTCTTTACACAAGTTTTTGTTGACAAGAGGGCAGTTTTACTATATTATTATATTAGCTGCGTTTATTGCAGATATTTTTCCGAAAGGTTGTGTGTCTGTTGGAAAAAAAGCTGAAGCTGTACGGTTTCAACAACCTCACAAAGACTCTGAGCTTCAACATATACGATGTCTGTTATGCTAAAGGAGCAAGAGAGCAGAAAGAATATATAGACTATATCGACGAGCAGTATAATTCCGAGCGACTTACGGGTATACTGTGCGACGTTACGGATATAATCGGGGCGAATGTGCTTAACATTTCAAAGCAGGACTACGATCCGCAGGGCGCAAGCGTAACACTGCTGATAAGTGAAAAGGCTACGGACAGTATGGAGATAGACAAGTCGTGCAACAGAGGAATGGTGGACGGAAAGCCGCTCCATCCTCAGCGTAACGGTGCCGGCAAGGCTCTGTCATCCGAAACGGTGGTTGCACATCTTGACAAGTCGCACGTTACGGTGCATACCTATCCCGAATATCACCCGAACAACAGTATTTCTACATTCAGGGTGGATATTGACGTTTCGACCTGCGGAGAGATTTCGCCGCTTAATGCGCTGGATTATCTTATCGGCAGTTTCGATTCCGATATTATAACGATAGACTACAGGGTGAGAGGCTTTACCCGTGATGTAGGCGGAAGAAAGCTGTATCTCGACCACGATATAACCTCGATACAGGATTTTATCAACGATTATACGCTGACGAAATATGACGCTACAGATATAAATGTGTATCAGGCGAACATATTCCACACAAGGCTTATGGTGCGTGAGATGGATCTGAAAAACTACCTGTTCAATACGGATATATATGACATTCCGCCTAAGGAGCGACTGAGAATTACAGAGAGCCTAAGGCGTGAGATGATAGAGATATATTCGGGGATGAATATTTATGGGTGAGCGGATCTCACACTTTTGACTGATGAACCGGCAAAAGACGTAATCAATAAATCTGCGGGAGGGGCAAGCCCCTCCCCTACAAAAATATCAATGTGATATTATGACAACATTACTTCCTTCCCGAAAGGACTGATGATATGCTCTCACAGGAGCGTGCGCCTATATATGAGGCGTTAAAGGAATACCGGGCAAAGCGCATAGTGCCTTTTGATGTACCCGGTCATAAGATGGGCAGGGGCAACCCCGAACTGACGGAATTTTTAGGCAGAGAATGTATGACGGTGGATGTGAACTCGTCAAAGCCGCTCGATAACCTCTGTCATCCGGTTTCCGTTATAAAAGAAGCGGAGCAGATAGCCGCAGAGGCTTTCGGTGCAAAGAACGCATTCTTTATAGTAAACGGAACGACCGCCGCAGTGCAGGCTATGGCGCTTGCCGTAGCAAAGCGTGGCGAGAAGATAATAATGCCCCGTAACGTACACCGCAGTGCGATAAATGCGCTTATTCTCGGCGGAGCGGTGCCTGTTTACGTTAATCCCGGAGTAAACAAGGAGCTGGGCATACCGCTGGGAATGACGGTCGAGGATGTTGAAAAGGCGATACTCGAAAACCCCGACGCAAAGGCGGTATTTGTAAATAATCCTACCTATTACGGAGTATGCTCGGATATAAAGAAGATAGCCGACCTTGCACACGCACACGGAATGTATCTTCTTGCGGACGAGGCGCACGGAACGCATTTCTACTTTGGTGACAATATGCCGCTTGCAGGAATGAAGGCAGGTGCGGATTTTGCCGCAGTAAGTATGCACAAGAGCGGCGGCTCGCTGACGCAGAGCAGTTTTTTACTTACAGCGGACACGGTGAACGAGGGCTATGTAAGGCAGATAATTAACCTTATGCAGACGACAAGCGGAAGCTATCTTCTGATGTCGAGCCTTGATATATCAAGAAGAAACCTTGCGCTTCACGGCAGGGAGATATTCGCAAAGGTGCAGTCCTATGCGCAGTATATGCGTGACGAGATAAACGAGATAGGCGGATATTACGCATTCTCAAAGGAACTGTGCGACGGCGGTGCGTTCTATGATTTTGACGTGACAAAGCTGTCGATACACACAAGGGATATAGGACTTGCAGGTATCGAGGTGTATGATATTCTGCGTGACAGATACGGCATACAGATAGAATTCGGAGATATAGGAAATATACTCGCTTACGTTTCTATAGGCGACAGGGAACTGTATCTCGACAGGCTCATCGGAGCGCTCAACGACATAAAGCGTATCTATTCAAAGGATAAGACGGGTATGCTTGACCACGAGTATATCAATCCTATAGTTAAGCTGTCGCCGCAGGATGCATTCTACGGAAACAAGAAAAGCGTACCGATCGAACAAAGCTCCGGCAAGATAAGCGGTGAATTCGTAATGTGCTATCCGCCCGGAATACCGATACTTGCACCGGGTGAGCAGATAACAGACGAAATTCTCGCATATATAAAATATGCAGGGGATAAGGGCTGTTTCCTTACAGGTACACAGGACCTCGAAATAAAGAATATTATGATACTGGACGAATAAATTCGTCCGCCGTACCACATTGACTTATGCGTTTACAGATTGAAAGGACGGTAATACAAATGGATCTTTGGTTTACGGAAAATCACAGCGACAGTGTAAGATTTTCTATAAGAGTTGACAAACAGCTTTACAGTGAACATAGCGAATATCAGCGCATAGACGTGTTTCAGTCGCTCGAATTCGGCAGACTGCTTGCGCTTGACGGATATGTAATGATAACGCAGAAGGACGAATTTATCTATCACGATATGATAGTTCACGTTCCTATGGCGGTAAAGAAGGATATAAAGAACGTGCTTGTTATCGGCGCAGGCGACGGCGGTACGGTAAGAGAGCTGTGCCGTTACAGCACGATAGAGCATATCGACCTTGTCGAGATAGATAAAAAGGTCGTCGAGGTCTGCGAGGAATATTTCCCCGAAATGACCGTTTCGATGCACGACCCCAGACTTGATATACATTTTACCGACGGACTTCGTTTTGTAAGACGCAAGCAGGGCGAATATGACCTTATAATAGTTGATTCTACCGACCCGTTCGGACCGGGCGAGGGACTTTTCACACCTGAGTTCTACGGAAACTGCTATAATGCGCTGACCGATACAGGCGTACTTGTGAATCAGCACGAAAGCCCGTTCTATGTAAATGACGCAAAGGCTATGTGCAGGGCGCACGAGCGTATAAAGTCGGTGTTCCCCGTGTGCGCCGTTTATCAGGCTCATATCCCGACATATGCAAGCGGACACTGGCTGTTCGGCTTTGCGAGCAAGGGACTTGATCCGATAAAGGATCTTGATGAACAGCACTGGAATTCACTCGGAATTAAGACAAGATATTATAATACAGAGCTTCACAAGGGCTGTTTTGCTCTGCCAAGCTATGTAAAGGAAATGCTGGAAACGGGAGAAGTTCTCGATGTGCGCCGCTGATTTCAAGAGCGCCTGCGGGAAAGCGGGGCTTGCGCTTATAATAATATTTGCGGCACGTTGTATTGCAGATGCGGCGGCGTGGCTTATAGGCACTGTTATGAGCGGATGCGACAGTCAGATAGTATCGTCTGTGCAGTCGCTTTCGAGCATAATTATATTATACGGCCTTGCGATAGCGGTTACCGCAAGGGTTTTCGGTTATCGGTTTGACAAGACGGTGTACAAAAAGCCGAAAAGGCTCGGCAAGGCTATATCGTGGTTTGTACCTATGTACGGCGCAGGTCAGATAGCTAATATAATAGTGCTTGCCGTATCATTTCTGCTTATACACAATCAATCGGCGGTAGAGGATACGCTTACTCCGATAGTTTCTTCGGGAACGGGAAGCGGTGCGTGGTATCTTGCGTTTTTGTTCATACAGATGGTAATCCTTGCTCCGTTGTTTGAGGAATACTGGTTCAGAGGCGTTATACAGACCTCGCTTATGCCTTACGGCAACGGCTTTGCGATACTTGTTTCCGCTCTTTGCTTCGGTATGGCGCACGGAAATATACACCAGTTCTGCTATACGTTTATAGTGGGTATCTGTCTTGGATATGTGAGATATGCGACAGGCAGTATTATGCCGACAACTATAATGCACGCAATGTTCAACTCGATAGCGGCAATAGCCGTTGTTGCGGTCAAAACCGACACGTTTGTAACGGCGATGTCAAAGATGCAGAAGGGAAGCCCCGTGACAAGCGGCGAGGAAGCCTATCTTACTGTGCTGATGATTTATGTCGTGCTTGTGCTGATAATTGCACTTGTCGGAATGGGGGCTGCTATAGGAAAGCTGAAGAACAACCGACTTTACCGTCCGGTAAATAATTATCCGGAGCTTTCAAAAAAGCAGAAATTTGCCGCAATTGCAAAGAATCCGCTTTTTATCGTGGGATTTCTTGCGTGTACTGCGTATATAATACTTGTGATGATTATTTAACGAAAGGACTCTGTTAAAATGCAGAAAAGCCTTATTGCTGTCATAGCGGACAGATACAGACAGCAGGATTTTGATGCGCTTACTTCGAAGGACAACCTGAAGCCTGCGGATATACGCAGGATATGCTTTGATCTTGGAATAGCACTTATCATATCTGTGCTGTTTCAGAAGGTAATATTTGTTGCGATGGTGTTTTTGCTCAGGGGCTTTGTGAACGCAGGGCTTGACACGGGCAGTACACTGTTTACCGTACTGAATTACACGTTCAGCAATATATCGACATATCTGCCGAAAATACTGGCGTTCGGTGCGGTCTATCTTAAATACCGACCGCTGAGGCGGCTTGATACGCCGTATGAAAACAAGTCGTATTATCCGCTTATATTTATCCCTGCGATGTTTGCTTTTGCGATGTGGGGAAGTAATATAACCACCTGCATAAACTATGTTCTTCAGCTTCTGTTCGGAGTGGGAGAGATAGAGAATGTGATGGACGCTATTGCGCCGTCGAGCTTCTCATCGGGCATTGTAACGCTGATATTTACCGCATTCGTTGCGCCGGTATTTGAAGAAATGATTTACCGTCACTTATTGCTCCGCTCGCTGAAGCCCATAGGCGATACGCCTGCGATTATCCTGTCAGCACTGATATTCGGGCTTGCTCACGGAAATTTCGACCAGTTTGCGTATGCGTTTTTAAGCGGCGTGATTTTCGGACTTATGGCGGTGAGATATGACTCGATAATTCCCGGAATGGTGCTTCATCTGATAAATAACTTCTTTGTTACGGTAATAACGTATCAGAAACAGCTCACAGGCATCGGCGGTTTATGGGACGGTCTTGTAAATGCGGCGGCGGCACTGGGAAACATTATCGTGAATATCTCCTACTTTGCGGCGCCGTTTGTGGCGGTACTGCTTGCGTTCTGCGGAGCGGCAAGGCTGACTGCCGTGGGCGGCGAAAACAAGCACAGAAAATTGCTTGCAATATTCTCACCTGTATTTATGGTGGCACTTGTCGTAATGCTGCTGCAGTTTAATTGAAAATAACGGCGGAATGTGGCTTCACATTCCGCTCAGACTGTCGATAAACCCACGCACCGCAAAAATGCGGATAAAATAATGCGGCGAAAATAAAAAATCATATAAGTAAAGAATTTCACACAGCCGTAAAAAACGGCTGTGTGAAAGCATTTTTGCCTTACTGCGTCAACCGCCCCTCAACGTACTTTTGTACGCCTGTCGGGGCGGTTTCCTTGTCTGCGTGTGTTTCTCAACGTCTGCAGCGTGTCGAAAAATACTTTTTCGACACGCTGGGCGGAATGTGGCTTCACATTCCGCTTTGCTATACCGATTTTCTTATATGCAGCGCAAAGCAGCACAGAAAAATTACGATTGTAAGCATATATTTATTGCGGCTGCTCAAAAAAGGGTAGATATAGCTGTTCACAAAAGCCAAGCGAAAACAGGAGGAAGACAATATGGATTTCAGCGAAAAGTTAAAGCAGATAAGAAAGAGCGAGGGCAAGCCGTTTGGATATTCTGACAATTCTTATTGGCTATATTTCACAAATCGGGGGGGGAGAAATTGACATCTGATTAACTTCGTGATAGTATAAAAGCGGTAGATATACTATCAGTATCAATCTATCAGTATCAATCTATACCTGCAGTTTTTATTCACAAAGCACAACTATGCGAAAGGAAAAAATTATGAAAAAACTTACAAAAACAACAGCACTGATCTTATCGGTGCTTATGCTATTCTCGGCTGTACAAGTAACTCTGCAACCGGCGGCGTAGGCGATACTACTCCGCCTGTGGAAAATTCGGTCACTGACAGTAAAAATGAAAGCTCGGCTACAGAAAACAGCTCTGCAACTGATAATACAAGCAAGGAAAGTGAAGAAAACCTTGTAAAGAATATCGAGGGGTATCAGACGTTTTCTTACGATGCGGATAAATATGAGATTACAAACGACTACATATATTGTAACATACGTTATTCCATATATGATATGTTTACTCCTGTTGAGCCGAATCTTGATGACTTGTATAAAGAAACGACAGACGTTAAATCATCGGAACTTGTAGCGCTCAAATGCAGAGTTGCAGGCGACAGTTATGTTATCAATGACGGTAAATGCGGTGAAACGTTGATTATGAAGCCGTTTTTATCTTTAATCTACACGCCTGTTGTTATAGAAGAAGTTGTCGATTCCAATAACGGAAAATGCTTGTATAATAAAGGGGATATATTATATATCAGTGAATATTATCATATAACAGAACAGTATAACGACAGAAGCTTAAATTTTGTGCAAACAGCGGAAGAAAATCTGAAAGCTCAATTTGAAAATAAGTCGGGTGAGTTTGACAGCAGTAAACACAGTGAAATTGAAAAAAATATTATGACGGGAAAATGGAATATTACAACACTTTAAGAAGTGGAAACGGAAGATATATACATACAACGTGGAATCCTGTTTTATTGCAAAAGGGTCAATCTTATCTGATTTTTGCCGACAATGATACTACTGCGAATGAAGTTGACGGAAATATTTACAATAATGCTTATCCTATCGTTTTTGATTTAGAGCAAAGTGAACCGTTTGTATTCAAATCAGAAAAGGAAGACAACGGAGTGTTCAGTGCAAGCTATGCATACCGTTATCAGTGGAAGATACTTAAAGAAAAGTACGGGGAGCATTTCAAAAGCTGATTACAATTAAATAATGCACAGCCGTGGCGGTTAAGTCACGGCTGTTTTTGCACAACAGACTGAGTGATACCGCTTTTTTCCTCATATCCGCCCTTCTTCACCTTCAATTATACAATATGCACAAAAGCGGCGATTTAATTTTAGCCATTTTCATAGAAAAAAAGATTGACAAAATGCGCTTCAAATTGATATAATGATATTGTTAAAAAAATAACAAATGGGTAAACCGCCGACCCTGCGGTAAACTATAATAGCAGACCGCAAAAACGGTACAATAAGAAAGAACAGTTTAAAACATTCAGGAGGACAAAATGGCTAAGAAGCAAATCGTAAGCAACAAGACAGCTGAATCTGCTCCCGTAAGCCCGCTGATCGTTGACAATGTTGACGCTCTCAAGGCTCGTATGGCAGAAGTAAGAGCTGCACAGCAGGAATTCGCAACCTTTACACAGGAGCAGGTTGATAAGATCTTCCAGGCAGCAGCAATCGCCGCTAACCAGATGAGAATCCCGCTCGCTAAGATGGCAGTAGAAGAAACAGGCATGGGTGTTGTTGAAGATAAGGTTATCAAGAACAACTACGCAGCCGAGTACATCTACAACGCTTACAAGAACACAAAGACCTGCGACATTATCGAAGAAGACAAGGCTTTCGGTACAATGAAGGTTGCAGAGCCTATCGGTGTTGTTGCCGCAGTTATTCCTACAACAAACCCCACATCAACAGCTATATTCAAGACACTTATCTGTCTTAAGACAAGAAACGGTATCATAATCAGCCCCCACCCCAGAGCAAAGAAGAGCACGATCGCTGCCGCTAAGGTAGTTCTGGATGCCGCAGTTGCTGCAGGTGCACCTAAGGGCATCATCGCCTGGATCGACGTTCCTTCGCTCGACCTCACAAACGAAGTTATGAGAAGCGCTGATATAATCCTCGCTACAGGCGGTCCCGGAATGGTTAAGGCTGCTTACTCATCAGGTAAGCCCGCTCTCGGTGTTGGTGCAGGTAACACACCCGCAATCATTGATACTACAGCAGACATCAAGCTTGCTGTTGCTTCAATCGTTCACTCCAAGACATTTGATAACGGTATGATCTGTGCTTCTGAGCAGTCAGTAATCGTACTCGACAAGATATATGACAAGGTTAAGAAGGAATTTGCATCACTCGGTTGCTACTTCTTAAATCCCGAAGAAACAGAAAAGGTAAGAAAGACGATCCTTATCAACGGCGCACTCAACGCAAAGATAGTTGGTCAGAAGGCCGCTACAATCGCTGAGCTTGCAGGCGTTAAGGTTGACCCCAAGACTAAGGTTCTTATCGGTGAAGTTGAAAGCGTAGACATCGAAGAAGAGTTTGCACACGAAAAGCTCTCTCCCGTACTCGCTATGTACAAGGCTAAGGACTTTGAAGACGCAGTTGCAAAGGCTGAAAGGCTCGTTGCTGACGGCGGTTACGGTCATACATCATCTCTGTACTGCAACGCTGTTACAGAGCGTGAGAAGATTAACGAATTCGCCAACAGAATGAAGACCTGCCGTATCCTCGTTAACACACCTTCTTCACACGGCGGTATCGGTGACCTTTACAACTTCAAGCTTCTCCCCTCATTAACACTGGGTTGCGGCTCATGGGGCGGTAACTCCGTATCCGAAAACGTTGGTGTTAAGCACCTCATCAACATCAAGACAGTCGCTGAGAGGAGAGAGAATATGCTGTGGCTGAGACTTCCTGAGAAGGTTTACTTCAAGAAGGGTTCTATGCCTGTTGCTCTTGATGAGCTGGGCACAATAATGAACAAGAAGAAGGCATTCATCGTAACAGACTCCTTCTTATATCATAACGGCAACACAAAGGCTATCACAGATAAGCTCGATCAGATGGGCATTTCTCATACAGTATTCTTCAACGTTGCTCCCGATCCTACGCTTGCTTGCGCTAAGGAAGGTGCAGAGCTGATGAAGCAGTTCCAGCCCGACGTTATCATCGCACTCGGCGGCGGTTCTGCTATGGACGCAGGTAAGATCATGTGGGTACTTTACGAGCATCCCGATGTTGACTTCCTCGATATGGCTATGAGATTCATGGATATCCGTAAGAGAGTTTACACATTCCCCAAGATGGGCGAAAAGGCTTACTTCGTAGCTATCCCCACTTCTTCAGGTACAGGCTCTGAGTGTACTCCTTTCGCAGTTATTACTGACGAAAAGACAGGCGTTAAGTATCCTCTTGCTGACTATCAGTTACTGCCCAACATGGCAATCATTGATACAGACAACATGATGACACAGCCTAAGGGTCTGACAAGTGCTTCAGGTGTTGACGCACTCACACACTGCCTCGAAGCTTACGCATCGATCATGGCTACAGACTACACAGACGGTCTTGCTCTCAAGGCTGCAAAGAATATCTTCGAGTATCTGCCCAGAGCTTACGCTGAAGGTCAGACAGATGTTGAAGCAAGAGAGAAGATGGCTAATGCTTCTGCTATGGCAGGTATCGCATTCGCTAACGCATTCCTCGGTGTTTGCCACTCAATGGCTCACAAGCTCGGTGCTTTCCACCACCTGCCTCACGGTGTTGCAAACGCTCTGCTTATCACACACGTTATGCGTTTCAACGCAGTTCCCAACCCCACAAAGATGGGTACATTCTCACAGTATGATCACCCCCATACTCTTGAGAGATACGTTGAAGTTGCTGAATTCTGCGGCGTAACAGGTAAGAACAACGAAGAGAAGTTCGAGAAGTTCATCGCTAAGATTGAACAGCTCAAGGAAACTGTAGGCATCAAGAAGACAATCAAGGACTACGGTATTGATGAGAAGGACTTCTTAGACAGACTTGACGCTATGACAGAGCAGGCATTCGACGACCAGTGCACAGGCGCTAACCCCAGATACCCGCTGATGAGCGAGATCAAGCAGATGTACCTCAATGCTTACTACGGCGTTGACGAAACAGTTTAATCGCAAGCTCCATAATGTTTTAAACTAATATAGAGAACCCCCTCCGGCGATATGCCTGAGGGGGTTCTTGCTTAGTCTGTAAGAAATCTTGACAAAGTTGAATTTTTATGATATAATACGAATACAATAAAAGTGCAGTATACTGCATTTTGGCTTGGTCGTTATGATCTGGGCCACCGCAGACGGGGACACTTCCCCGTCATTTTTTTTAGATTTATGATTGCGGGATAACGAAAAATGGAAAAGATATTAAGCGTATTTGTTGATGAATCGGGCGATTTTGGTAAAGTGAACAACGCTTCGCCTTATTACATCGTAACATTGGTGTTGCATAATCAATCGGAAGATTTAAAGCAGGCACTGGAACAACTCGAGAGCAGTCTGTCGTATATGGATCTCGACTTTTCTTATATACATACAGCGCCGATAATAAGAAGAGAGGTTCCGTATCATAATATGGCAATAGACGAACGCAGACAATTGCTTTATAAAATGCGTTGCTTTTTTCTTCACGCTCCGATAAAACATAATTCAATTATAATAGACAGGAAGACTGCGGGAGATAAGTTCGCACTGAGTACACAGCTTTCAAAGCAAATAAAGTCGTTTGTCAGCAAAAACTACGACTACTTTTCGTCTTTCGACAAAGTTAATGTGTATTATGATAACGGACAAACAGAGCTTAATCTTGTGCTTAATACTATCCTGTCTATGCTTTTGAGCAACGTTGAATTCAGGAAAGCTTCACCGGGTGAGTACAGATTGTTACAGTTAGCGGATTTTATATGTAGTATAGAATTGCTTTCGCTAAAGCAGCAGGAAAACAGACTAAGTAAATCGGAATCTTCGTTCTTCTATAAACCGCAGGAATTAAAAAAATCGTTTATAAAGACGATAGCGGGCAAGCGTATGTAACAAATCCTGCCACACCCCCCCTCAGGCGAGAGCCGGAGGGGGTTCTTGCTTTATAAGTGCGGTTCACTGAAAACTTGGTCGGATTTTCTGGTAAGTTTTCAGTGGGATTATTATAAAATGCAACAAAAGATGCGTTGTGTGTAACCCCGTTACACAAACATTGTGCAAAATGCACCACAAAAAGAAATCGCTTATATCTAAAATTCACTAAAATTGAAGATTAGCACAAAAATTAGCAATTTGGCTATTGCTTTTTTGAATGGAGTATGATATTCTTAGTGTACAGAAAACACCAAGGGTAACAGAAAAGGTGCTGAGAAGAAATTCTTCGGCATATATTTATTCTGAAGACCGACGGGGAATTTTGGATTTAACGGCGCAGACCGTTAAACATAAAAAAACTTTTACATTTTTCAAGGAGGTAATTTCCCATGATAAAGAAATTACAGAAACTGAAAGCCAAGAAAGGCTTCACACTCGTTGAGCTGATCGTTGTTATCGCTATCATCGGCGTACTCGCAGCTATCCTGATCCCCACAATGCTGGGCTTCGTTACTAACTCAAGAGTAACATCTGCTAACACAACTGCATCTGAAATTCAGAAGCAGATCAACCAGTTCTTAACAGACGCTGATACAGCAGGTTACGGTCCTCTGAAGGGTACAGCTACAACAACAGTTGATATTGAAGTTTCAAGTGGTACATGGACAGTTACTGTATCGGATACTACAGCATTCAAGACAGGTAACACAATTAAGTGGACATCTACCAGCGGTACAGGTACAGCAGGCGCACCAAAGGCAGGCGTAACAGAAGCAGTTGAGCTTTTAGCTATCAACCTTGCTGATTTATTCCCCTCATTATCAAACGGTGCTGCAAAGGCTAACATAATCGGTGGTAGCTGTGTAGCAGTTTGGTACACTGCAGATTCATCTACTGTAGCTGGTGTTACTGGTGTTCCCACATTCGGTGCTGACGCTCAGCACGCTTGGTCAGCAGATGTTTTCGCTTGGGATAACAGCACAGCCGGTATCACATCAGACGGTTTCACAGTAGGTACAGCTCCCGTTCTGGCACTTGGCTAATCTTCTGATTAACTAAAAGCACATATTATCCCCCGACTTTGAGTCGGGGGATTTTTGTATCTGTACGGTTCATACGGTAAAACTTTCTTAAATACTATTGATTTTTATATAAAGGTATGGTATTATTAAACTAATAACTTAAAATCGGAGGGAGTATGAGAAAGTTAACACATAATTTGAAAATCAAAGCAAAGAAAAGAATGAAGAACTGCGGTTTTACAATGGTAGAGCTTATAGTGGTTGTAGCGATACTCGGTGTACTTGCCGCAATACTTATTCCTACATTGCTCGGAATAACAATAAGAGCGACTGTGGGTTCTGCGAATACCACAGCATCGGAACTGAAAAAGCAGATAGGCTACTTTCTGACAATGGCGGACGCAAACCGCAAGAACTATATGCTTATGGGGGAAGATTGTCGAGAAGTATTTACTATTTCCGTTGTTGACGGAACGTGGTATATTGATGCGGCGCAGAACCCGTCAGCATTTTCTCCCGACACAGTGACATGGGGAAATGCCGCAACAGTAACGCAGGCGACCAATACTGTCAATTCTCAGTACGGCGAAGAACTTCTCGGAATGTATCTGCGTGATGTTTTCCCTACAATATCCAGCGGCGTAATAAGAGCGAACTGCATAAAAGGCGTGTGCGTGTCGGTGTGGTATACGCCCGATACGACGAATATCTCCGATATAAACGATGTTCCCGCTTTTGGAACAAGCAAGGCGTGGGTAGACGACAACGGCGATGAGATCACAAAGTATCGTTGGGACGGCACTACCGCAGGAGTAAGTACGGACGGCTATACGATAGGTACTGCACCTGCACTTGATATAGGAGCATAAAATTACATAATGTCTTACCCGACTGTCCTCACAGTCGGGTATATCTTACTATGCCGAAAGGAGCGGATATGGCGTACAGCGAACTTATAAAGAACTTTGAGAAAATACGTTCATATATGCGTGAGTTCTATGTATTCGGCTTCAAGAGCAGAAACGGGTACGACAGGAAAAGCGCACGCTCGTATGACGATGAACGGCGCAGGGTAGAAAGCTGGCTCGGAGATTATATGCGTTTTGCAAAAACCGCCGAGGGCAAGAATGTATTTCTGTCGGTAGACAGCCGCACCGCCTGTAAAAACCCTTTCTACAAGGCGTGGAAAGCAAAGAGCTTTACGGACGGGGATATAACTCTGCACTTCGCAGTGTTCGATATACTTTGCGCTCCCGAAATAAAGCTGACGCTGTCGGAGCTTGTAGATGAGATTGATTCATTGTTGTCGGGGGATTTTACGTTTGACGAATCGACCCTTAGAAAAAAGCTCAAGGAATACACCGCCGAGGGCATCATCATAACCGAAAAGCAGGGCAGAAAGGTGCTTTACAGCCGTTCTCCCGATATTGATGTGTCACAGCTATGCGATGTTGTCGACTTTTTCGGGGAAACCGCACCGTGCGGTGTTATCGGCTCGTTTATCTCGGACAAATTACCGCCGCACGAAAAGCTTTTCACATTCAAGCACCACTATATCACGCAGGCGCTTGACAGCGATATAGCGGCTATGCTTTTTGACGCAATGCAGAAGAAAAGCTGTGTCACTGTGGAAAATCTCGGCAGACACAGCGACAAGCCGATGTCGGTAGGGCTTGTACCGCTTAGAATTTATATCAGCGCACAGAACGGCAGACAGCACCTTATAGCCTATAATATAAAGCTGAACAGGCTGTTTTCGTATCGGCTTGATTACATATCCGATGTGAAAATCGGCGAACCGTGCGAAAGGTTTGATAAGCTTAGGGAGAAGCTGAATGCGGCTGAAAGCTGTATGTGGGGTGTAAACGGCAGGCTTGATAAACAAGACACTCAGCACGTTGAGTTTGATATAAGAATAGCTGATGATGAGCAGTATATCGTAAACCGCCTTGAGCGTGAAAAGCGGTGCGGTACAGTTGAAAAAATCGACGATAACCATTACAGATACTCTGCCGATGTATTTGACACTACCGAAATGATACCGTGGATACGCACGTTTATCTGCCGAATAACAAGGCTCAATTTTTCGGACAGAACAGCTGAAAACAATTTTAAAGCCGATATAGAGAAAATGTATGAAATATACGGCATAGAGGATAACACGGAGGATAACACGGTTGAAAGCGGAGGTGAAAGCGATGATATTCAGTGAGCTTTACTCGGCATATTATAACACGGTCGCAAGGATAATCACCGCCGCATTCGATAAGAATACGACAGAGAAGGATCTTGACCGTATCGTGAGCGAAAACGCATTTTCCGAAAGCGTGCTGACAATAATGCCGTCGCTTAAAAGCGGAAAGTGGAAGCTGCTTGACAGCAGTTTAAAACCGCTTTTAAAGCACGAGCCGACAATGCCGCTGACATTGCTTCAGAAACGCTGGCTGAAAGCTGTATCGCTTGATAAGAGAGTGAGGCTGTTTGATGTACGGTTTCCCGATTTATCAGATGTCGAACCGCTTTTCACTGAGGACGATTATAAAGTATACGATAAATACTCGGACGGCGATGATTTTGGCGATGAGGGCTATATCGGTCGGTTCAGGCTGATATATTATGCCATAAAGAACGATCTGCCGATAATCGCAAGGCTGAATAACCGCTATGGCAAGGAAGTAACGCTGAGATTTTTCCCCAAAGGGTTTGAATATTCGGAAAAGGACGATAAGATAAGAGTAATAATGGACGGCTGTAAGTACAGACAGTTAAACCTCGGCAGAATTATAAACTGTCAGCTGTACGCAGGCACAGGTCCGTGGAACGAAAAGCCGGAAACAATGCAGATAAGAGAGCTTACCCTGCAGATAAATGACGAGCGGAATGCGCTTGAGCGTGTAATGCTCCACTTTGCACACTTTGAAAAGCAGGCGGAGCGTGTTGACGATAATAAGTATCTGCTTCATATGAAATATTACGCAACCGATGAAACGGAGATCGTTATCCGTGTGTTGTCCTTCGGCCCTTGCGTTAAAGTTATCAGCCCGGATAGCTTTGTCGGATTGATAAAGGAAAGACTGGAAGAGCAGAAAAGGTGTGGGGTGAAATGAATTTTCAGTGCAGAAAGTGAAGCAAATTGCCGTCACTCTTGTCATGCTCGCTCCTCCCGTTGCACCAACCCTTGTCATTCCCACAACCATTGAAAAAGGACAATAATCCCTTTGCCACGCACTAAACTTGCCTCCCCTCGAAAAAGGGGAGGTGGCACGGCTGATATAAGTTTTTGCCTTGTGGCACAGTATTCAGATAATCCAACCTTTATAATTATGAAACTATTCCGAGCCGTGACGGTGGGGATTGTGATTGCTCAGAAGTTTTGAGGATAGGAGTGCTATCAATTTCAATCCCTACCGTCTTGACGGCAGATTGATTTGACGATTTCTAAAGTCGGATATATCGCACAAAAACGTTGTAAAAATATAGCTTGCGCCTTGCCGTCAATCCACCTCCCCTTTTTCGAGGAGGCATGGATGCCCCGAAATTGAACGCCCAGAGTTTTGCAGGACGCAAAACCAACAGAGCGTTCATTGAAAGGCAAGGGTGTTGGCGATATGCTGTAGCTTCGATGATAACGGCAAAATTGCAATTTTGGGTAATATAGCAATTTGCCTTTAATAAATCATATTAAAGCTGCGAACAAATAAAGTTCGCAGCTTTTTTTCCGTGAAAACCCAAATTCCATCCTGTATAATAAACTCATGCGATGAAGGAAAGCTTCACCGCAGACAAAAGGCACTGGCAGCAGTTTTTATATGAGGTTAAAAACAGTGCCTTGCAGAGTGTTTAAGGCACAGACAGCAGTTCATATTATTTATATATGGAAAATAACAGTGCCTTGTAAAGACGCATACAGCAGCATTTTACACCTGTGTTTTTTAAACACCATTTTTGCCGACCTGACGGCGACATAGCCTTACGGCTTGTTACAGTGCGGTTAAAGTCCGTACACCCATTTTTAATTGCGTCTTGTTAACAGACAGCGTCCCTGCCTATTCCCATCACATTTTTTAAGGGACGTTGTTCTTATTTTTTGAGAAAGGAGAGCAGAGATATGCTTGAAATCAAAGGGAAAATCAACACAGCAATATGTTACGCAAAAGTAGTCGAGGACGAAGCTATAGAACAGATACGCAGAATGTGCGACTATGAGTTCACCGCAGGCTCAAAAATCAGAATAATGCCCGATGTACACGCAGGCAAGGGCTGCACTATCGGTACGACAATGACGATAACCGATAAGGCAGTACCCAATGTCGTAGGTGTGGATATCGGTTGCGGAATGTACACAGCGGAGCTTGGAAAGGCGGAAATCGACCTTAGTAAGACAGATGAAGCCGCACACTATATACCGAGCGGAAGAAATGTATGGGACGGACGTTATGAACGTTTTGACCTTACGGGACTTCGTTGCTACAGACATCTTGAACAGGCAAAACGGCTTGAAAGAAGCCTCGGTACGCTCGGTGGCGGTAATCATTTTATCGAGATAGACGTTTCCTCAGACGGCAACAAGTACCTTGTTATCCATTCGGGCAGCCGTAACTTAGGCAAGCAGGTAGCTGAGTATTATCAGAACCTTGCAATTGAGCTTGCGTCCGGTAAGGGCGAGCTTTTTGAAAAGAAAGCAGAGCTTATAAAGACATATAAGGAGCAGGGCAGACGCACCGAAATTCAGTCTGCGTTAAAGGCGATGGAAAAAGAGTGGCAGGCGAAAGTCCCCGATACGCCCGCAGATCTCTGCTATCTTTACGATAATTACCTTGAGGATTATCTTTATGATGTCGAGATATGTCAGCGCTTTGCAAAGCGTAACCGTGAGCGTATGGCTGAGATGATCCTTGACAGGTGCGGACTTACTGCCGTGTCTGCGTTCCATACGATACACAATTACATTGATACCAAGGAGCGCATACTCCGCAAGGGCGCAATTTCCGCAAAGAGCGGCGAGCTTGTGCTTATTCCGATAAATATGAGGGACGGAAGCGTGCTTGCAAGAGGAAAGGGCAATCCGGACTGGAATTATTCCGCACCGCACGGCGCAGGCAGGATTATGTCGAGAACAAAGGCTAAGGAAACGCTCAACATTGAGCAGTATAAGAAGAGCATGGAGGGCATATACACGACCTCGGTCAATAATTCAACGCTTGACGAAGCGCCTATGGCGTATAAGTCGCTGTCGGATATTATTGACGTAATCAGAGAGTCGGTAGATGTTATCGAAGTGCTGAAACCGATATATAATTTCAAGGCGTGTGAGTAACCTGCTCTGCGCCGCAGAGGAGGAAATCACAATGCTTGAACAGTTAAAAGAAGAAGCAAATATGACCCTGACCGAAAACGGCGCAGCGACTTACATAAGCACAAAATCGCACTGCCTTGATTTATTTTCGGCAATAGGAGCAATCCGCAGCAGCACCGAAAAAGATATTATCGACCGCTTTGTTAAAGCGTATTCGGAGGATAAGAATCTTGCCGTAAAAACGCTTTTCTTCGCCCGTGATGTCCGTGAGGGTCTTGGGGAACGCAGAGTGTTCCGTGTGATACTGAACTATCTTGCAAAATATGAGCCTGAGAGCGTACGCAGAAACATAGAATACATCGCTGAGTACGGCAGATATGACGATCTGCTGTGCCTTATCGGTACGCCCTGCGAAAAGGACGCTTTGCGGATTATAGAAGGTCAGCTCAAAAAGGATATAGCGTCTGACACGGGCGTGTCGCTTCTTGCAAAATGGCTCCCTTCCGTCAACGCATCAAACAGGAAACGGTACGCACGGCACGCCGTCTTGCACATCTGCTCGGAATGAGCGAAATGCAGTACCGTAAAACAGTTGTCGCACTGAGAAAAAAGATTGATATAGTTGAAAACCGCCTGCGTGTGCAGGACTATACCTTTGACTATTCAAAGCTGCCCGCTCTCGCAATGCTGAAATATTGTGGTGCGTTCTATGAAAACGACTATGACCGCTACTGCGAGTATATCGACAATGTGAAAAACGGCAAAGCAAAAATGCACACGGGCGTACTGACCCCGTATGATGTTATTGCTCCGTGCTTCAAATGGCGTACAGACGGGCTGTCCGCAGAGGAACGCAACGCAATGGACGTAACGTGGAACGCCCTCGAAGATTTCGGCAACGATGAAAACGCACTTGCCGTGATTGACGGTTCGGGTTCGATGTATCCCAGAGCGATTGCTGTTGCGCTGTCGCTCGGAATATATTTCGCCGAAAGAAACAAGGGCAGGTTCCATAATCATTTTATAACCTTCTCTGAAAGACCTCAGCTTGTCGAAATAAAGGGCAGTGATATTGCAGGAAAGGTGGAGTACTGCCGTCGGTATAGCGAAGTCGCAAACACGAATATATCGGCTGTGTTCAATCTTTTGCTGAAAACCGCCGTAAAGTATAATCTTCCGCAGGAAGAACTTCCTAAGAGATTATACATAATCTCGGACATGGAGTTTGACAAGTGTGCTGATAACGCAGGCAAAACAAACTTCGAATGCGCAAGGAGAAAGTATGCCGAAAAAGGATATACGCTCCCCGAGATAGTTTTCTGGAATGTTGAGAGCAGAAAAGCTCAGCAGCCTGTCACAATGAACGAGAACGGTGTTGCGCTCGTTTCGGGCTGTTCGCCCAGACTTTTCTCGATGGTGGCAAGCGGTGAGCTTAACCCCTACAAAGCTATGCTCGATACGCTTATGTCTGAGCGTTACGCTCCGATAAGCGCCTGATATTACCGATATTTTCTAATTCCCTATACGAATAACCGCCGTTTTTCAGGACGGCGGTTATTCGTATATATGAAGAACAGCGGTACCGGAAAACCGATACCGCTGTCTGAAGGAAAAGATCTTCGTCACATTAAACGTGACATTAAGAAAAACAACTGTAAGGAGCTGTTGCTTTTAAAATTATTCTTTTACTGCTGTAGATGAGCCTATTTCCATAGTACCCTTCTTCATAACGTAGTCGTACTCTTTGCCGTCAGTACCCTTGAGCTTGAAAGAGAGCTTGTCGTTTTCAAGCTTTACGCTCATCTGAATCTTGTCTGTGCTGCCTACTTCCATTACTTCTGCACCGTTGCTCTTGTACTGAACGTTGTGTTCTTCCGTAGCGGTAACTGACTTTATTATAACCTTATCATCTGTGAATGTCCATACGGATGCGAATGCTGATTCGTCAACGCCAAGCTTAGCCGCATAGTCTGCTATACTTTCGCCTGCGATAGTTTCGTAGATCCAGTCGCCCTTCATCTTATCCTTTGCCGAGCCTGAGCAAGCTGCGAGTGCCATTACCATTACTGCTGCCATTGCAAGTGCAATGACTGACTTGATTACTTTCTTCATAATTATTCCTTTCTTTGCGGTATGTCCGCCTCTGATTATGTAATATCGGTTGTTTTTCCAACCTTAGCAAATTATACTCACCGAAATTGTTTAATTCAATTAACTGGCGTAAATCGGTTGCATTTTGGCATTAATCGGTTCAGCCCTTGAAGAAGCTAGCAATGTTGAAGCCTGTGGGCATAGGCAGGGTGAACATATAGATTGTTGCGATAACAAATGCGACAAGAGCGATAATTACCACAGCATATTTGTTAGCCTTATGATTGAATGAGCCGGCAATACCGAGTAAGAACAGTACAACGCTGTAGATGACCGTTACAAGACCGAATGCGTCACCGTTTGAATTATCCTTCTGACCCTGTTCAAGTACCTCCTGCGACTGTGCAAGAAGCTCGTTTGCTTTTGTGAAATAGCTGTTGACATAATTCTCGTCAAAGAAGGGCGAGCTCATACTGTTTTCCTTTTCGAGCCACGCAAGTATAGTTGCCTGAGGATCGCTGCTGCTGTTGTCGGCAGTGTTCCAGTCAATCTTTGCCGCCATTGTTTCACTCACGTTCTCCGCCATCTTGTAGAACAGCTGGTTGCACAGCTTTGCAAGCTCAGCCTCGTTATTATTGTTCTGCGCAAAGACGATTTCAATCTGCAATGAGCTTATATCGTTCCAGAGTATCATATCCTGATTCATCTGCTGAACGCCTGCATTATATTCCGAGTTGCCCTCGGAAGCAAGATTGTTGCTGGTGGCGTAGTTGGTAGCCTGATTTCCGCCGTGAAGCGAGCCTATCCAGCTTGCCCACGCTGTGAGCAGGGCGGTAACGCCCAGCATTATTACTATTATAAGCTCGGTGAGCTTGTCCATATCCGGCTTTTTTCTGACAGCAGTGTCGGCTGTCTTTTTTTCGTTCTCGTTTTCCATAGGAACTTCCTGTTTAATGTTTTGCGATAAATATTATAACAATAACGTTCAGCTGTAACAACAAATTGGCTTTAATCGGTGCAAATCGGGCTTGAAAAGGCATTGCGGGGCAGAATTTTTATTGCACAAAAAGCGGAAATATAGTATAATCATAACAGTACATAATTACAGCGATGTAAACCAAGCAAAGCGGAAGGTGCATAACCAATGGATCTCAGAATAGCAATTACGGACGACCTTAACTCAGAGCGTGAAAAGCTGTCATCGGCAATAATCGCTCCGTTTTCAAAAGTGGGGCTGAACGTAGGCAATATAGACGAATATACAAGCGGCGAGGAATTGCTCAGGCAGTTTTCCGCCGGCAGATACGATCTGATATTTCTTGACATATATATGGGCGGAATGAGCGGCGTAGAAACCGCCAAACGTATCAGGACGCTGGATAAGAATGTTATGCTGGTGTTTGTCACCACAAGCAACGAGTTCGCAAGCGAAAGCTATGCGGTAAAGGCAAACTTCTATCTGCTGAAGCCCGTAAGGGCGGAAAGCATAAAACAGCTTGCCGAAACCGTAGCGCAACAGCTTAAGAATACGGGATGTGCGGCGGCGCTCCCCGACGGTACGGTGATACCGCTGTCTTCGCTTGTCTATACCTCGTGTTCCGGACATTATGTAAACGTATTTCTGGTCGGAAATGAGCCGCTGAAGATCCGTACCACGCATAAGATAATGGAAGAATCGCTTTCAAAATACGAAGGAGTGATCTCCTGCAACAAGGGCATGCTTGTGTCGCTTGCAAATGTAGCCCGTATTGACGGTGAAAATTTTCTGATGATAAACGGCGATACCGTTCCGATAAGCCGCCGTAAGATGACTCAGATCAAAAACGATTATACACGTTTCGTTCTGAATCGTATTCACAGCGAATTTGAGAAAGATCAGGTGACGGTCAGATGAACGAGATGCTGAGTAGATTTGTAAACGAGGCATTATCCTGCCTTATAATAGTACCTGCAATGGTGCTTTGCTTACTGCCTATGAAGGATAAGATGAAATATTCCATCAAAAACGTCCTTCCGTTGTTTTTAGGCGTGCTTGTTATGGTGACGGTGATAGTTTCGGGCGCAACGGCATTGCTTCCCGTAGACCCGAAGGTAGTATTCTATATTCTTCTGGTGCCTTTGTTCCTTGCGTACAAGGTCATTGTCGATGCGGATATTGTCAAATGCTTTGCAACGTTTCTGTTGTCGTTTACTATAATGAGCTTCTGTAAGAACTATGCCATAATGATTGATGCGGTTATACATCCTGAGCTTGGAACGCCGTCCTTCAGCACTGACGGCACATTGATACAGCTCGGAATATCCTGTGCAGTGACCGCCGCTATTGCTTATCCGGTAGCAAAATACGGCTCTCATCTTATAAACGGGCTTCCGTACAGAAGGGTATGGCTGATTTCGATAGTAATGTCGCTTATGTTTATCGGATTCAATTTTACGGTACAGCCCGTGCATTATCAGACGCTTTATCTTAACCGTGTTTTTCTGGTTTATATCCTGATAACAACGCTTATGTTCATTATGCTCGTGCTTATGTATACCGTGTTTTATTTCATAGCGTCCGCTTTGCTGAAAGCCGGCAAGGACAAGGAGCATATAAGCGTGCTTGAAATGCAGAAGAAGCAGTATGACGCCCAGCAGAAATATCTTGAGGATACCTCACGCATACGTCACGATTTCAAGCATTCAATCATTGCAATAAAGACGCTTGCCGAGGACGGCGACATAGAGGAACTGAAAAGCTATCTTGATAACTATATCGATACGTTCCCGAGCAGATCGCCCGTGCGTTACTGCGGAAACTATGCGCTGAACGCTCTGCTGTGCCACTTTGAAGAGCAGGCACAGCAACACAGCATTACTCTCAGATTGCGGATTGATGGCGATAACAAGGAGACTGCGCTGACCGACGACGAGCTTTGCTGTATAGTCGGTAACATACTTGAAAATGCGGTAAACGCAAGCCTTATGCTTCCTGAAAACAACGATCGCAGAATCTCACTTTCGGTAAAGGCTGACGATGCGTCAGGCAACCTTTACATAGTAGCTGAAAATAATTTTAACGGCAAAGTGCGTTGTGAGGGCGGACACTATTATTCCACCACCAAGGGCGGTAACGGCATAGGGCTTGAATCGGTGCTGTTCACAGCCGAAAAACACGGCGGTACGGCAACCTTCTATCATAAGGACAAGGTGTTCTGCTCCGATGTGGTCATACCGCTAAAATAAGCTAAAATAAGGCAGTATAAGAATAAGCACCCCCCCCGTTCAATTGAACGGGGGTGCTGCAGACTGTCGATAAACCTCTTGATTATATAAAAATGGGGTCGCAGGGGCTACCGCCCCCGACAGGGTCTAGGGGCGGTAGCCCCACACTCAGCCCGGCACGGACGCCGGGCGTGTATGCCCAAATGCTCTGCACGATGCAGAGCCAACTAAGCATACACAGCCCTTCACCACGGGGAAGGGGTTTGGGGTTTCGGCAAGGATGCCGAGATAGAACGCCCAAAGGCTTTGCAGGACGCAAAGCCCACAAAGCGTTCTTATAGGGATAGAGAATTTGCTCTATTTTTATAAAAACATACTTTTTCTACAAACTGAAGCACCCCCGTTCAACTGAACGGGGGTGCTGTTATTATTTATTCTGCCTATTAAAGCTCGATAACAATATCATTCTCAGCCTTTAAGATGCTGTCAAGAATGAGCTTGCCTTCAATCTTTTCACCGTTTACCGTTACACTCTTAACGCCGTGTTCACTGCCGTTGGGGTTCTTAACGGTAACATTCAGCTTGCCTCTGAATGTCCTTCTTCATTGTGTATTCCTTCCACTCTGAAGGGATAGAAGGATCGATTACGATACCCTTTGTTTCGGGGTTAAGACCGAGGATACCCTCTGTAGTACCTACCATAACGGTAGAAGCCGTACCTGTCAGCCAGTGTACATGAGCACGACCTGCGAAGGGGCTGTCCTTACCTTCAACGAACTGACCGTAAACATAGGGCTCAAGAACTCTGTGCTCTGCGTTCTCGTTGTAGGTTGCGGGAGCTGCTTCCTTCCAGTACTTATATGCACGGTTGCCGTGACCGAGCTTTGACTCTGCGAGTATCAGCCAACCCTGAGGCTGTGAGAAGATACCGGCATTTTCCTTTGTGCATTTGTTGAAGCACTGCATAAGAGCGCCGTCAAAGCCGTGCTTGACATAAGGAGGATACATAACCATTGCGCCGTAAGGAGTGTTAAGTTCTCTTTCTACGCTGTCCATAGCCTTTTCAGCCTGTTCCTTGCTTGCAAAGCCGGAGATGACTGACCAAGACTGAGGATTGAGCCACATTGAAGCCTCGGGATCTGTTCTCTGACCGATAACAGTGCCGTCTTCCTTGTAGCCTCTTATCCATCTGTCCTCGTTCCAGCAAGCTGACAGTATCTCGTCGAGCTTAGCCTTCACTTCATCAAGGTACTTTGCGTACTCTGCATCGTTCTTCTCAAGAGCATAAGTCTTTAAGATCTTTACTGCGTAAACAAGCTGGAATGCTACGAATGTAGATTCGCCCTTCTTGCCAAGACGTAAGCAGTCGTTCCAGTCAGCGTGAAGACCTGCTGGCATACCGTGGTTGCCGAGGTGGTTCATCGAGAAGTCGATAGCTCTCTTTAAGTGATCGTATACTGTGCCGGATTCGCCGTCGTTTGCATACGAGATAACTTCGTCAAGGAATGCGTGGTCGCCGCTTTCGGAGATGTACTTGTAAACTGTCGGGAACAGCCACAGAGCGTCATCTGCACGGTATGAGGGGTGACCTGTCTGCTTAGCGTATACGCTGTTTTCGTCGTTTTCGTCGGGGTGGTTTTCCTGTCCTGCCTTGTGATCGTACTTAACGAGGGGCAGACCTGCGCCGTTTGTAACCTGAGCAGAGAGCATGAATACGATCTGCTTCTTTGCCATTTCGGGAGCAAGGTGGATAACGCCCTGAATATCCTGTACAGTATCACGGTAGCCGAAGCCGTTTCTCAGGCCGCAATACTGGAATGATGCGGCTCTTGACCAGATGAATGTGATGAAGCAGTTGTAAGCGTTCCATACATTTACCATATTGTTGAAGTCTGCATCGGGAGTATTTACCTGCAGATTGTCGAGCTTTGAGTGCCAGTAGTTCTTAAGCTCTGCAAGATCCTTCTCTACAGCGTTCTCATTCTCGTACTTAGCGATGATAGCCTCAATTTCAGACTCTGTCTTCTGACCGCCGAGAACATAAGTGAGTACCTTTGTTTCGCCGGGCTGTAAAACGATGTCGCTCTGGAGTGCGCCGCAGGAGTTTGTATTGTAGTTTAAGTCGCCCTTTAAGCCTTCTTCAATGCCCTTGGGGTTGTTGTATGTTCTGTAAGAGCCTACGAAAGCGTCACGGTCGCCGCAGTAAGCGTCAACCTTAGCAGAAGCAAGACCTAAGAAACGTCCGCTGTTGGGGTTGTATATCTCATTCTGCATCTGGTGGATATACTTATTTTTGAAGTATGTTCTTGTGATGAACAGGGTGTACTGGAGGTTGACCTGATCCTGCTCGTAGTTGGGATCGTTAACGAACTCGCAGTAGCCTGTAACGCTCAGTTTACGGGGCTTTGTATCTGTGTTGGTTATCTTTGCAGCCCATACTTCATAAGTAGCGTCCATAGGAACGTAGTATGTAACCTCAGACTTTATCTTCTTGTACTCCGAGGTGATAACAGTGTAGGCTGTACCGTGACGGCACTCGCTCTTGTAGCTGTCGAGGGGCTTGCATACGGGTGCCCATGATGCCGACCAGAAATCATTGTCCTCAGCGTCCTTGATATATACATATCTGCCGGGCTGATCGTTGGGAACAGCATTGAAACGGTAACGGATAACACGTCCGTTTGCACCGGATTTAACGAAGCTGTAGCCGCCTGCGTTGTTTGAAATGATAGCACCGTATTCGGGTGAGCCTAAGTAGTTAGCCCATGCCGAGGGAGTATCGGGTCTTGTGATGACATATTCCTTGTTTTCAAGGTCAAAATGTCCGTAATTCATCAGAAAGTCCTCCTTGATATTATATTCCCCGTAAACTAGCTGTTTTACGGGTTTTAAATTCCTTTGCGTAACTTCATTATATCAGTAAATCGTTTTCATTTCAAGGGCGGTATTATGCACAAATTTAGTTGTCTGTTTTTGTGCAGTATTGCTATATCGCCGATTGACGTCCGACAGATGAAATTTATCTGTGAAAAATACTGAAAATTACCGCTCATTCCCCTGTTTACAGTATTTTAACATTGATTTTACCGATTTTAAGTAGTATAATTATTCAAAGAAAAATAAAAAGAACAAAAGACAAGAGGTAAACTTATGAACTGGGCAATTATTGAGCAGGTCTTTATAATGGCTCTGCTCGCAGGCGTCGGCATACTCTGCCGTAAGCTGAAGCTGCTTGACGATGCCTGCACCAAAAAGCTTTCAACCGTTGTGCTTAATTTCGCAACGCCTATGGTTATTCTGGTATCCTATCAGAAGCCGTTCGACCCCGAAACGCTGAACACACTGCTTTTATCGTTCCTCATAGCGATAATAAGCTACGTCATAGCGTTTATACTTGTTCCGCTGATAATACGCAGTAAGGATAAAGAGGGACAACTGATAGAGCGATTCAGCTGTCTTTACTCAAACTGTGCCTTTATGGGCATACCGCTGATACAGGGCGTGTACGGCACTGAGGGCGTATTCTGCCTTACGGCATACGTTACTATGTTCAATATCTGCTCGTGGACGCACGGAGTTATTATGATGAAGGGCGGTAAGCCGAACTTTAAGCAGATGCTGAAGTCGCTGTTATCTCCGAGCATCATCGTTACAATAATCGGTATTATCCTGTTCCTTTGCAACTTCACTCTGCCGAATGTAATTCTTGAAACGGCACAGCACCTTGCAAACATAAATACACCTCTCGCAATGATAATAGCAGGCTCAACTATAGCTACGGTAAAACTGCTCCCTGCGCTGAAAAAGCCAAGACTTTACTACACCTGCTTTGTAAAGCTGTTCCTGCTTCCTGCACTGCTTACCGTTATCTGCCTTGTGTTTAAGATAGATCAGACCGTAGCGGGTGTAAACATACTCGCTACCGCCTGCCCAGCCGCTGCTATGTGTACAATGTTTGCCTTGCTTTATGACAGGGACGCAGGCTACAGTGCGGAGATATTTGCGGTAAGCACCATACTTTCGATGGTCACACTGCCGCTTACACTGATGTACTATACGGCGCTTGCAGGGATATTCATGTAATTCAAGCATTATTAAAAGGAGCATATCTCATGACAAATATCACAACAGAAAACTGTGCCGCATTACTTGATATACTCAGGGAGAAGAATCCCCTTGTACATTGCATTACAAACTATGTTACCGCAAACACCGTTGCAAACGGACTTCTTGCGGCAGGCGCATCTCCCGTTATGGCGGACAGCCCGCTTGACGCTGAGGATATAACCGCAAAGGCATCGGCGGTACTGTTCAATATGGGTACGCTCAGCAAGGACAGGCTTCGTGCAATGCTGATTTCCGCACAGAAGGCGGCGGATATGGCAAAGCCGATAGTGCTTGACCCCGTAGGCGCAGGCTCTACAGATAACAGATTACGAAGCACTATGCAGCTTCTGCGTCAGTTCAGATTCGCCGCAGTAAGAGGCAACGCTTCCGAAATATCCGCACTGCTCTCGACCAGCCCCATTACTATGAAGGCGGAAAAGGGTGTGGACAGTGCCGAAACAACGCTTGAGGACAAAATATCGCTTGCAAAAAAAGCGGCAAAGCGTTACAGCTGTACCGTTATGGTAACAGGCAGTACAGATGTCATAGCAAACGGCGGCAGGGTAGCGCTTGTTTCAAACGGTGTGCCTATGATGAGCAAGATTACCGGTACGGGCTGTCTTGCGTCCGGACTTGTGGCGGCGCTGTGCGGCTGTACAGAGGACAGCTTTGAGGCGGCGGTAACAGCGGCGGCGCTTATCGGAACGGTAGGCGAAATTGCGAGCGAAACCGCAAAGGGTACAGGCTCGCTGTATGTCGGTATGCTTGACACGCTGACGAATATTACTCCCGACATTTTCACACAATACGCAAAGATAGAAAATTACACAGGAGAATAATTAGATGGAAGATCTGAATGAGATCCGTGAGTTTTTCGCAAAAGACCGTTTTGCTACGGAAAACGGCGCAGTGATCGAAGCTGTAGGCAAAAATACAGCTACAGTCGGTATGAAGATAGAACCACGCCATCGCAATGCCGCAGGAATAATAATGGGCGGAGCGATTTTCACCCTTGCAGATTTTGCCTTTGCGGTAGCGTCAAACCACGAAAAATTAGGCACTGTATCGCTAAACGCAAATATAACGTTTTTAAGAGCCTCCAAGGGCGATAAGCTCATAGCAACGGCTGAATGTGTCCGTGACGGAAGAACGACCTGTTATTATCGTGTTTCGGTCACCGATAACACCGGTGCGCTTATAGCCGAGATTACAACAAGCGGATATAAGACAAGCTGACTTGAGCAAGAACGCAGGGCAGTTTTCAAAGTATAATACTTTTTAGCGGAATATGCTTAACTCCTATTAAATCTCAGTTGCCGTCAGTCATAGATTTTATGCCGTTTTACGCCATTTTCCGACCGTTATACGCCACACTGTTGACAAAAAAGCGTGAGTATGGTAAAATGTGACTGTGTTGCAGCGCTGAGAAGTACTGTAAATACGGTTATATTTTAAGCTGATCGGATATAGGAGGATTTTATTATGAACAAAACTGCGGCAATACTTATTGCGTTTTTCCTCGGCGGACTTGGCGTTCACCGCTTTATGGCAGGAAAAATCGGAACAGGCATTATCTGGCTTCTCACAGGCGGATGCTTCGGTATAGGCTGGCTCGTAGACCTGATTCAGGTTTGCACAGGCAAGTTTACAACTAAGGACGGCGCACCCTGGGTAACAGATTAATCTGTAAATGACAACTCCCGACTTATGCTGAGCATAGGTCGGGAGTTTCAGATTGTAGAAAAAGTCTTTTGCTTGATGTACTTCTGTTATGTCATTCAGCTTCGGCTACGATAGCAGACTACCGATAGTTCTGTTTGTCGGATAGCACTTCTCGGGTTCGCTATTCCATTTAATAACGTTGCTGCTATTCACGCGGGAGACAACCAAAGGGATCAGGGAGAGGGACTGCTGCCCCTATCCCTGTCCCTTAGGTTTTCTCCCTCGTGGCTCCCTCTTTCCTTACCCATACCCTTACCCCGCTGGGGTGTTGGATAAACTCGAATAACCACCTGAACATTGTATGACCTGTAAGTGCAGGGACGCTTAACGCTACACGTCCGCAGGTTAGTACATATATCTAAGGTTAGTAGCGTTTTTTTGAAGAGTCAATGTTAGAGCAGTTGCACTGATACACCCACGAAATTATTAATACCTTGTAGGCACTGAAAATGTTTTCGGCGGTGTTGTCGATATGTTTCATCATACTGCTTTAATAATAGGTTTTTCGACAAACTGCAACTCCCGACTTATGCTGAGCATAGGTCGGGAGTTTTTTCTTTATCGGTCGCTGACGCTGTATGTAATCTTCTTTTCGTCAAGATAGTCCTTGACGGCATTGAACGCTTTGAGCGAAGATTTTTCATCGTTTATCTTTATTGTCGCACCGGCTTCAAGCCCGTCTATTTCCGATTTTAATTCTTCGATGCCGATCTCGTGATTATTGACAAAATACTTATCCTCTGAAATAGTTATCTCCAGCGCAAAGCTGTCGGTGTTATCGGGATTTCCGCCCTCGGCGGATACGTTGCTTGTCTGCGCTTCCGATGAATTATCCGCACTGCTTATGTCAGATGCCGTATCTGCTTCGGAAGACGTTACCGTTTGTTCGCCGTTTATCAGCTTGCTGATTTCGGGATAGCCGAAATACACCAAAGCACCGCATACGGCAAGCATGAGTATCACAATAATAAATTTTTTCATATTATACCTCTTTTACTGTGCTTCGATAAAGCTGATGCTGTTTTCTGACAGCTTGGCTTTAAGAGCTTTGTACGCCTTAAGAGATGAGCCTTCATCGGCTATCTTTACGGGCAGATTCTTGTCGAGCGACTTTATGCTGTCGATAAGCTCGTCAAGGGTAACCTTTTTTGTTATCGTATATGTATTCGTTGCCCGACACGGTAACATTGATATATTCAAGCTCCTCGACGACCGATACGGCGTTTGAGTTATCCGCAACACCGGAGCCTTCACCGTCACCGTTTCCGCCGCCAAAGCCGAAGCCCTTGAACGCAAATACCGCAACAACCGCCAGAGCGGCAACAACTAATAATATTATAAGTCCGACAGGTACTGCACCTTTATTATTTATCTTTTTCATTTAAGCTCCTTCGTATCAGCCCACAAAAACCGAAACATCGGTTTCCGAGTAGAATAGATGCGTATATTCGCTTTTCATCGTGTTTATTATTTTCATGGTGTCAAGATATGCCGAGGTAGTTCCGCTTTCTGTAGCGTTATACGAAAACTCTATAAGAATAGTATTATCAGCGGTGTAGCCCTGCTCCTTGAACAGCTCCCGAACTTCATCGGTCATTACGCTTATATCGGCTTTTGGTATTTCCTTTACTATCTCTTCACCCTTGGCAAATTTCAGCGTCCAGCCGTTCTCGCCGTTCATATCAAGATGCAGCTTAAGGTTCTTGTTTTCGCTGAAATCCATTATCGCATCTGTGTTTTCGCCGCTTCTGTCTACAGCAGAATCGGCTTCTTCAAGCCGTTTGTCTGCCTGCTCGTTTTTCTCCTGTGCTTCACCGAGAAGCTCGTCCGCCTTGTCGTTTTTCGCTTTGGCTTCTTCCAGCTCGGCACTTACCTGCTGCTGTTTATCTTCAAGATCTTTCTTCAGATTGTCTGTTTCCAGACTGCTGAAGATTATAAAGAAGAACAGGATAATCATTATAACGTCAAGCAGGGAAGTGAAGTCGAGGATTATCTGTCGTTTCTTCATTTTTTACTGCTTTCCTTTTTGGTGTAGTGGCTTTTTACGAGAATATCAATTTTTTCAATCGCTGATTCTACCGTTGTCTGAAAAACCGAATTCAGCACCTTGAAAAAAATCGAGAACACAAGACCCCATGCGGTAGTGTCAAGCGCTAAGAAGAAGTTTGCTTTCAGTTCCTGTGTTGCTCCGCCCGTTATATCAAGCGACAATAACGCAAGCACCGTTCCGAGCATACCCAGCAGAGGAAATATTGATACAAGCGCAATAAAAGCAGAGTAGCAGAAGTTTATCCAGTTGAACGAGGTGTTCTTATAGTCGATTTCGTTGTTTACGCTCATACTTTTCAGTATCTTCCTCGACCATACCACCGATATGATAAGAAGGGTAAGGCACACCGGGAACAAGGTAAATATAAGCGGTGACACGAATGGTCCGAAATTTTTCAATGCGTCTGTTAAAGCTCCCATAGCCCTTACCTCCGTCTTTCGACAAAATCCTTTGAATTTCTACATAATTATATCACCGACAAAGTTAAAAGTCAATTAAAAGAAAGTATTTCATTTTGTAGTTTTACGGGATCATTCCTGAACCGATACACCTATATCGGTCAGTGTTGCAATTGCCCTCTTGTCTGTCTGTGCAAACCGCTGTGACAGATACCTCAGAGCCGCACCAAGCTCTCCGTCCGGTCCGCCGTACTGCGACAGGATATAGCTTGCGAGCTTCGGATTGCGGTTTTTGATGACGACAGGTATCTGCGTCCTTTTTTCAAATATAAACATAAGCCCTCCTTATAATATCCACTGACCGCTCAGCCAGTCCCAACCGCAATCTTTTCCTGCACACGAGGCTCTCAGCGGATAGAATTCGTTCTCAAACGCACAACGGCACGCTTCGGTTTGCTTCACTGCCTCACGGTACAGCTCGAGAGCCTTTTCATCGTCCGGGTGGGTGTCGAGGAACAGCTTTAAATCCTGTGCATAGAAGTCTGCGGCAGACAGCTGTCTTAACAGCTGAGAAGCTCTTGACGGCAGATTATACGCCATTGTAAAGCCCCCTTTCATATTCGTCCAACGTAATGTTAAGTTCGGGGAAAACAGTTCCCGCTCTCATTGCCGTTTCCGGATCGTACAGCTTTCCGAGCCGCTGGAACGGTGCGTAAGCATATCCTGCCTTCTTTTTTACAGGAATACTGCCGTCGCTTTCTGTGCAGCAGAAAAATCCGTCCTTATTCATATTCGTTTTGCTCCTTTCATTCGTGTTTTTTCGGCTTTACAGTACATTTTATGCGTATTTGCACTTGTATGTTACAAATGGGATATTTTGACATATACATAACAATGGTATCTCAAAAACAGCATTGACACCGCCGCAAATGTGTTATATACTGTGTCTGTCAGACAGATCCTATACGATTTTTACATCTATAAAGCAAGGAGCTCGTGAACGGGCTGAGAGGGAATTGCAATTCCGACCTTTGAACCTGATTTGGATAATGCCAACGTAGGGAACGGTTGTTTTAGTGCGCATAAAAACATCGGCTCCCGCAGACAGTGTGGGAGCTTTTTTGACGGACAAAAGAAAAGAGGTATTTTTGTATGAATAAAAAGGTAAGTATTCAGAAACTCGCAATTTCAGGCGTTCTCATCGCATTAGCAGTAGTGGCTGAGCGGATTTTCAATCCCGATAGGAGCGTCAAAGTGTTTTCCCATTCAGCATATGGTAAACGTGATAGCAGGCACACTGCTCGGACCGTGGTACGCTGTGGGAATGGCATTTGTCACATCGCTTATAAGACTTATAATGGGTACAGGCACACTGCTTGCTTTCCCCGGAAGTATGGTAGGCGCACTCTGCTGCGGACTTGCTTTCAGATACATTTTCCCGAAATGGTCGTTTGCTAAGCGTGTTCCGATAGCTTTCCTCGGCGAGATAATCGGCACAGGTATCCTCGGCGCTATGGCGGCTTTCCCTATTGCTACATTTGTAATGGGCAAAGAGGCGGCTTTATTCACCTACGTTATCCCCTTCGGCGTAAGCACGGTAGGCGGTGCGCTCATAGCGTCCGTCCTCATGTTCGCCCTCGCAAAGACGGGAGTTATAAATATGATGTTCAGACAGACAAGCGAGAAAAAAGCGTAAACAGCCTATAAATAAGTGAAAGCCACAGAGATTATTCCCTGTGGCTTTTCCTTATTCTCCTGAACCGCTGTCCTTTGCCTGCTCATTCTTCTTAGGATGCTTCTTATGATACTTCTTTATCATAACCGCAGTAAGCAGTGAGGTAAACGGCACCGTCAGCACTATACCTATAGTTCCCGATAACCCCTGCATTATCTCTATACAGATATTGTTCGAGTTTATAAGCTGATAGTATGAAAGGTCATAGCAGTAGTCAATCATCAGCGTGACAATCGAGCCGCCGACAAACGCAAGTATCAGCGTGTTCGACATTGTACCCATCATATCCCTGCCGACATTTATACCGCTTCTGAAAAGCTCCGATACGCTGAACCCCGGCTTCTTTTCGTGTATTTCATCTATAGTTGACGCAAGCGACATTCCCACATCCATTACTGCGCCGAGCGTTGATATGAGAATACCCGAGAATAAAAGTCCGCCTATATTTATAGGTATATTCTGCCCGATAAACAGCAGACTTTCTACCTCGGATACATTATAACCGTTGATTCCGGCAAGTTGACCGAATATCAGAGCCAGCACGCCTGCCACCAGCACTCCGAATGCCGTTCCTGCGATAGCACTGACAGATTTCACATTCGCTCCGGCAACAAAGAATATCGTTATGACGGTAGACAGGACGCATATTATTGCCGCCGCCCAGAACGGCGAAAAGCCTCTGTATACAAGCGGAAAGTAAACGAAAATCGTCAGTACGAATGTAAGAGCAAGACATACCGCAGATTTTATGCCTTTTTTACCGCCCACCAGCCACAGCATGATCACAAACAGCGCAACAAAGGCATATACAACATATTCTCTGTCACGGCTGTAAACAGTCACAACAGGCTCTCCGCCATCATTGGCGCTGACTATGGCTACTACGTCAAGTCCTACCGTACAAGGCGCACCGAAAAGATTTCCGTTAGGGCTTATCGCACTCAGTTCCTTGCCTGCATAGCTTCCCGTCTTTATCTTTAGAACTACCTCCTGATTGCCGTACCGCTCGCCGTCTTCCTCAAGGTTATCCTTGGTGATTTTTGTTACGGTCGCTTTTTCAAACGTCCTGTTGTATGTCGATACAAGCTCTACCTTGTCGAATGAGTTGAGCAATACAATAAGCACCGCACTTAACGCAATACCGACAAGTGCTATTATATATCCTATGATTTTACCTTTTGTCAAATTCAGCTTATTCATCTTTATCATATCTTTCTGAATACGGTTATCCCCACCGCTTTTACACAGTGGGGACTTCCGTTATTTTATGTGTTTACTTGGAAGATTTCTTATTCTTGATAGCCTCGGGTACTACCATACCTGCCAGAGCGATTGCACTGAGCACCGAGAGAGCGGCAAAGGGAGCAACCGATACCATATTACCTGTGTTGGGGTTTGTGATGTTGTCGTCAGCCGAACTTGTGTCATCGGTCTTGCTTGTATCATCAGCCTTGCTTGTATCGTCAGGCTTGCTTGTATCGTCGGGCTTGCTTGTATCGTCGGGCTTGCTTGTATCGTCGGGCTTGCTTGTATCGTTGGGCTTGCTTGTTTCGTCAGGCTTGCTTGTGTCATCAGGCTTTACTTCAAGAGCGGCAACCGCTTCGTTGAGATAAGCTGTAGCTTCTGCGATCTTGTCGCTTGTAGACTGATCGTCTGCGATGATTGTTTCGGCATTCTTGATAGCCTCGTTTACCTTGGCAACGCTTTCATCTGTGTACTTGTCAGCCTCAAGCTGTTTCTTTGCGGCTTCGACAGCCTCATTCAGTGCGGTTGTATCAGCCTTCTTTACGATTGTGTATGCAGACGAGCCTTCAAGCACCTTGTTTGTATCTGCATCGTAAGTTGTGATCGTTACTGCGGTTTCTGTCATATTGATTACCGAGTAGCTGGGTGTCCAGGTCTGGCTTCTTTCAGCTATGTAATCCTGCTGTGCGGGGATAAGCTCATAGTACTTTGAACCCGTAGCTGAGTTAGCCTCCATATATACCGTACCCTCAGGGTCAACTATCGTGCCGGTAACAAGGTCTGAGTTTATCGTGTAGCAGTTGTTCTGAGTAAGGTAATCCTCGCCATAGGCATTTGTTCTGTCGAACGCCGTATGCTCCTTGCCGTCACCGCTTAACTGATAGCTTCTTGAATATGTGTGATCGTGGCCCTGTAAAGCTACGTCAATGTCGAACTCGTCAAAGATAGGAGTAAGCTGTGTTCTTAAGATGATACCGTCAGAGTCGGAGTGGTCAAGACCGGAGCCGTAAATATCCTGGTGGAACATTACGATTCTCCACTTCTTGTCCTTGTTTTCATTTACTGCCTTTTCGATTACATTTCTGTGAGTAGCGCAGTTGTAGTTGTTCGTGTCGATTACGATGAACAGTGCATCGCCGTATGTGTAGTAGTAATCTGTGCCTGCGTTTGTGTGTCCGAGAGCGTAAGTTGTATCGTCAAGGTCGAATGAGTTAGGTGTGTTGAAGTGGTAAGAATACTGATATGATCCGCTGTCGTGGTTGCCTATCGTGGTAGATACGGGTAATGATGCGAGTGCGGAAGCACTAAGATAACCGGCATATTCATATTCTCTGTCGGCGTAGTTTACCTGGTCGCCTGCACTTAACATGAAGCTGACCTCGGGGTGAGCCGTCATTGCGTTATTAAGCGTCTTGTTCCAGTTGAAAGCATCGTTTCTTGCGGCAATCTCATTCTTCATTTTTTCATTTTCACTGCTTATCTGATTCTTACATGCACCAATCTGGGGGTCGCCTACATAAAGAAATGAGAATGAATCGGGGTTGCCGGTCTTTACGCTTTCAGCCTTCTGCCATGCGCCGTTCTTGAATACCTGATAATAGTACTGCGTTTCCTTTTCAAGATTCTTTACGGTTACCTTGTTTGAGAAATAACCGTCAAGAGCCTCAATGTTTATTGAAACCTGTGTGCCGGTAAATTCTGTAGCGTCCTTCATATCCTCTGTCTTTGCGATTCTTACCTTAGGCTGTTCAACAGTCTTTGAGTACCACGCAAAGCCAAGCTGTGTTTCGTCTGCGCCTACGTTTACCGAAACCTTTTCGTAATCGTTCTTGACTGTTTCCCAGTCTGTTTTCCACTGTGTCCATTCGGTCGTAGCGCCCTGCGAACCGTCATTCCAATGCTCTGTAGCGGCATAAGCTGTCATAGCCGCACTTGATACCATAATAGCGGCGAGTGTGCCTGCCATTACTTTCTTTCCTGTTTTCATGTTTCTCATGATGATGTCCTTTCATTTGTTCATTTATACCTCTTGTGTACAAGCCGATTATAACACTGTCAGAGAAAATTAATCACCAAGAGTATTTAAAGAGTTTGTAAAATGTGTAACGGCCTGCGTTTACAAGCCGTTACTTATATACCTATCCTTTTGTTATATACAGCCTCTTAGTCCCCGTATTCTCGCAGAAATATCTGTCATGCTCCGCAAGAAGCATTGTCGGCGTATTTGCACCGAGCAGCCGCTCAAGCTGTATCCTTGAAATAATATCAACGAAGTTCAGCGGTTCGTCCCATATATAGAGATTAGCAGGCGTAGCAAGACTGCCCGCTATAAGCACCTTCTTTTTCTGCCCGGCACTGAGTTTTTCCGACCGGCCGATAAGCTCCCTGCGTGAAAATCCGAGTTTAGCGAGTATCGCACGGACAAGCTCGGCATCAACACCGAGCCGCTCTGAGAATTCGTCAAGCGTTCCGCAAAGCCCATTTGTATCCTGCGGTAATACAGATATTTTAAGACCCGGCGCTTTTGCTATACTTCCGCTGTAGCTTATATCCGCCCCGGCTATGATTTTAAGGATTGTCGATTTTCCACAGCCGTTTTTGCCCGACAGACACAGCCTTTCCCCGTCAGACAGCGTAAATGAAACAGGCTCGCATAAAGCGTTGCCGCAATAATTCGGCACAAGATTCTGCACCGAAAGCACCGTTGCCGATTTTGCCTTTATTGACGGTATTTTCAGCGTATCGATGTATTCACGGTTTTTCAGAAGCTCCGATTTTTCATCTATAGCTGTCTGCCTGCGGCTTTCCACCGCCTTCATACGTTTCATCATAGCTTTTGCCTTAGCGCCCTCGACAGCTCTCCTGTCAGGCGATTTCTCCGTTTTCGTCGGGTCAATCCCTATCTTTCTGCTCTCCGCTGTGTCAGCCCACTTTTTACTGCGTTCTGCGGCGGCTTTGAGATGCCCTATCTCGCTTTTCAGCTTCTTGTCACGCATAAGTTCGTTTGCTTCTTTACGGTCGAAATTTTCTTTCCACACGCTGTAGTTACCGTTTATTATTTCGGTATCACTGCGGTTTAATGACAGTATGTGGTCGGTGCATTTGTCGAGCAGGTCACGATCGTGCGACACGAGTATAAATCCGCTCTTTGTTTTAAGATAATCGCCTATCGCTTCTCTTGCGTCAAGGTCAAGGCAGTTGGTAGGCTCGTCTATCAGCAGGAAAGCATTATCACGCAAAAACAGCAGGCACAGCAGAAGCCTTGTCTGTTCGCCGCCCGACAGCGTACTGAACGGTCTGTACAGAATGTCGCAGTCCGTACCCATATAAGACAGCTCACGGATTACCTCCCACTCCTGCACCTCAGGACAGATCATTCCGATAAGCTCACTGCCGGTCATATTCTTGTCCTCTACATCAAACGGAAAGTACAGGAACTCTGCCTTTGTGTTTACCGCACCGTCGTTTTCAAGTTCGCCCGTCAACAGCTTCAGAAGTGTGGTTTTGCCACGTCCGTTCCTGCCGATAAGCCCCGTTTTCCACGTTGTGTCAAGCGTGAATGACACATTCTCATACACGGCTTCATCACAGCCGTCATAGTAATAGGTTAAATTGTTTACACTGATTATAGACATAATATCATACCCCTTTCTGTATCAAAAAAGCCGCAGGAACATACGCTCCCACGGCTTTTTATCCCGATCTTCGCATAAACACACGGCGAAAAAGGGCATAATACAAGACCGACAGCAATACATTCCTGCATTGCAGACACGAAACCAAGCCCGTTTCATCACCCGTATTATCATATAGGGCGGCAAGGGCTATAAGGGTATTTCGTTCTGCTCTTATCAGGAATTTGTACGCATTGCATTCGGTCCTTTCATTTTGAATTTAGAATATCGGAGCTTCCGATACAAGCGGATTATAACACAGCTTACTTTATTTGTCAAGAGGCAGACCGAAAATTAAGCTCGTCATTTGAGAGGCTTACGGCGAAATTCAGACGAGTTGACAAAAAATAACTTATATGCAATAATTTATTTTACAGGGATATTTTGCCTGTATTTTACTTGAAAGCCGAATGCGATACTATTAACGATACTATTAAAAGGAGCGATTCGACCGATGAAAATTAAAAACCGTTTTAAAAAAGCTGTGACGGCGCTGATGCTTGTCACAATGACTGCAATTTCCGTATGTGCCTGTGCCGATAAGAGCGGATCCGATAAGGCAGGCGAGCCTGGTGCGGTGCAGGGAAACTACTATCTTGACGCAGACAAGTAAAAGCAATATATCAGCTTTAACGAGGATAACAGCTTCAGATTTGTCGGATACGATTTTGAAGCGCTCGCAAAAGACCTTGTCGGTGATATGATAGAAGATAAGACGGCTCTTGCCGAAAGGCTTGACGATGCTTATACATATCGTTTTGATAAGGATACGAATGAGATTTGGTTTAACGTTCTGCAGTCGGATAGCTCCGATTCCGCTGAATTTGTGGTTCCGATGCAGCTCGGAGGCGACAAACAGAGCGTGACATTTCAGGATAAAACATATAAAATTGCACAGTAACAATTACGGCACACTTTATATACACGGTGTGCCGTTTTTGGTATCGGAGGGATAACTTATGGGCAGTATAATGTACCGGACGGAAAATCTAAATAAAAGCTATGCTGACGGTGACGGGGTGTGCTATGCTCTGAAGGATGTAAATCTTGATATAAGCAAGGGTCAGATGGTGGCGATCGTCGGCGAGTCGGGGAGCGGAAAATCAACGCTTTTAAATATACTCGGAGCGATAGACAGCGCAACCGGCGGAAAGGTCATAGCGAACGGAAAAAATATAGCAGGTCTGTCGGAAGAACAGCTTAGTGCTTACCGCAGTAAAACGGTGGGATTTGTTTTTCAGGCGTTTCATATCATTGATTGCTACACGGTATATGACAATATCGAGCTTCCGCTTATAATAAACAAAGTGCCGGGATCACAGCGTGACGATATGATAAGGAAAGCGGTCGCACGGGTGGGGCTTGATGATAAGCTGAGAACCAAGTGCAACAAGCTGTCGGGCGGAGAAAAGCAGAGGGTGGCTGTTGCAAGGGCGCTTGTTCATTCGCCTGATGTAATACTTGCGGATGAGCCTTGCGGAAATCTGGACAGCCGTAACAGTGAAAGCATAATGGAACTGTTGCGTGGGCTTGTCGATGAAGATACTCTTGTGGTGATGGTCACTCACAGCAAGACAGACGCACGGTTGTGCGACAGAATAATTACGCTCAGTGACGGTATGGTGGTAAGCGATGAAATTATACGATGAAATAAGGCTTGCTGTAAGAGAAGGAAAAAAGTGTCTGCCTTATCTTATTATTACCGCACTTATGTTTGCGATAGTTTCTGCGGTTGCGTCCTGTCTGTTTCTGACAGCAGTGAATTTACGGCGGGATTATTACGATTATCTTGATAAACAGACGCAGGGAGGACACGAATTCATTGTAACCTGCGGTTATACTGCCGGTGTTAAGGACAAGCTGTCGGAGTGCGGCTTTGATAAAGCTGTACATCTGTCGTCGGCGGATTATGATGCCGGTATATATGTGTCTGACAGCGGAAAGAAAATCGGGCTTCTGCAAAATCTTCCGCTGTACTTCATTGATGAGCTGCTTAGCGAGTCCTCAGGCTTCGACTGTGAAATGATCGACGGAGAGGATATAAAACCGTGTTTCGATACTCCGGAATCTGACAGTATGTGGATAGATGAATACATAGCCCTTTCGGAATCGCTTGCCGTCGGTGATAAGCTGAGTGTTAAAAGTAAAGAAAAAACGATAAAGGAATACACGATAGCAGGAATATACAGCGGAGAGAACACATTTTTTGCGTATCCCGTTATCGTTCCGTTTAATTCATATTACGACAGTGCGGTTGCAAATAACCGACAGATTGACAGCGTTTTTTCATGCACGATAAACAGCATGCACCAATATGACAAAACGGTCACGGCGGCAAGGCAAAACGGGTTTGATATAGATGCAAGTGCGTTTGAAATGGGTATAACCGCTATTAACTATGCGTACATACTTTTTATCGGGCTGGCTGTTTTGTTTGCAGGGATAGCTTTCTTTTCTGTTTTAAATACATTTTCGGTAACAATAGCGAAACGCTCGCATATAATGACAAATTTCATACTGTTGGGGGCGAGAAAAAACAACGTATACGCAATATATTTTATCCCTTATTTTTCATTGCTGCTGCTCGGCGCTGCAATCGGATTTTTGCTGATGCACCTGCTGTTTTCCTATGTTTCATCCCTGACAAAAAGCCTGCTTTGTTTTGAGGTGGCTTTGGAAACGGCAAGCGGCATTGTGGGCATATCGGCATTCGCTCTCTTGTTTATAGCCGTACTTGCGGTTATGCTTTATTGCAAATTCCGAACGCTGAGCGGAATAAACCTCTCTGATACGGTAAGAGAATATGACAGATAACAGAAAGGCGTAAGATGAAAATAACCGATATATTAAAGCTGGCAATGAAGAATCTGACCGGACACAAGCGTATTATGCTGAGGGTGGCTGTAAGCGTTTTGACTGTTGTGCTGCTGTGTTGCTCTGCGGCTGTTTTTGTGTCGGCAGTTACCGATGAATTATCGGATATACAGTACAAGCATATAGATCAGGCGTGTGCGATGGTGTCTGCATATTCCGATACCGCAAAGCAGGCAGAGGATACTGCGGACGATATTATATCAAAAATAACCGCCGTGTCAGAAGTAATCTCCTGCAACGTCGGTTATCAATACGATATATATACGACAAGCGAATATCTGAATTCCATATCACAGTCAAATTACAGTGAAGACCATCTGGTGAAGGATATAACGCTTATCTGCGGTGACGATATGAAAAAAACTGCGTCTGTGGATATGATGCGGCAGTACAAGCATATTCTTGCGGTAGATATGCGGTATGATGTGATTTCGGAAAATCAGCGCATCAGCTTTGAACACAACTATCCCGACAAACAGATCTTTTTGTACGGCAGAAACATAAGCGGCGATGACGAGGTCGTTATTTCGGAAGATTTTCTGTCCGAACTGGGATTTACCCGTGAGGAAATGGAAAGGCTGACAGGCAATCGTGTTTCACTGAAACGTACCGACAACGGTGAAATATATCTTGACGGGTTTACCGTTTGCGGAATAGCAAGCAGTGAGGCTGCCGCAAGCGTGTTCGAACAAAGCTCGATGATGATTACAAAAAGCGCCGCCGAAAAAACAAAACTCTGCTACAGCGATGCCACAGTAAATCTGTATTATGACAGCTTTCAGAAAGCGCTTGAAGCGTGTGAGCAAGCCGAAAAAAACGGTATTCACGCAACTGCCGGACTCAATCTTATGATATATTCAAGAATAGACAGAGTAAGTGCCTTTATCGAAAAGATTCTGATTGTTATACTTCCGCTTATATGTGTTTCAATGTTGCTGTCGGCGGCATCCGCACTTTTGCTGTATTACTCGGACACCGCACAGAGAATAGCTGTGATGAGAGCGCTCGGAGCCACAAAAACGGATGTGTACGGAATAACTCTTGCGGAAACGGTTCTTGCTGTTTTTGTTTCGGGTATAGCCGGATTTCTGCTGTCGGTCGGTGTAAATGCCATGTATAACATATGGCTTGAAAGCTATTTTGATTTATCTGTGCAGATTATAAGCACTGTTCAGCTTATCGCAGGTGCGGTATCCTGTATGTTTATGTTTGCTTGTGTACTTACAGCGTCTTTTGTAACAACGATAAAAATCTCATCTGCATCTATAGACCGTATGCTGAAAGGTGAGCGCTGACGCCCTCACGCCTGCATCGCTCCCTTCGGCATCTGTCTGTCACGAGGCCGCTTTCTTATGCGGAAAATAATATCCGACACGATAAAAGAAACTATAAGCCCCGCAAGCAGTATCACCACTGCAAGCAACGCCGCAACAGGCAGACTGTCGGAAAGCTCGGTCGGCAGAAACTTAAATCCCTTCACCATAAAATGATCCCCGAAAAAGCCTGATATCAGGTTGAATATCGAGTATCCGAAGAGGACGATCCACATAAGAAAATAAGTCGATGCAAGCGGCAGACTGACGCCGATTATTATTGCCAATATAAGCAAAAAGTCGGGCAGAGCGGAAGGGTTCACAACAGCGGTAACGATAACCGCAGGTATCTGAGCCGCAACGCTTATCATCAGCAAAAATACCTGCACAGCCCTTGTCCGCAGACACTTGTAAAGCTCGCTTGTACGGATATAAACGCTTGCATAAATGTCCAAATACAACGATGACAAGCCGAAAAACAGGAACACTGTCAGAAACGGTACAGTCGACAGATAAAACGGATAATCTTCACTGCCTCTTGTTTCAGGCACAGCCGCCATCACAACGGTTAGTGCCGCAATAACTGCGGCAAAGCATATAAGCCACGCAATATTGGCGGCGGTAAGCCTGAAAACACGCTTTATAACGAATCTAAGCGATAAAAGAAAATTCTTCATATCTCCATATACCTCCTCAGAACTGCCAGTTTTCCTTGATGTAACGGCAGGCGGATACTGTTGAAACAGCTGCTCCGACCGCCCCGACTACTGTTAATATAATGCTCATAGTAAGTGCGGCAATGTAGCTTATATGGCTCGCCGCCGTTGTTGTTGCTGACAGAATAAACATAGCGACAAGCAACGTTATCAGAAGAAGAATGCTTCTTGCGTTAGCGGTTTTTGTTGATACGAGCGGACGTATCAGAATGCCGGACAGAAGCTTAAATTTTGTGCAAACAGCACCATAGGCGGCAGATCTGCAAATTCAAGGTCACCGCCTGCAAGCGTGAAAATCCCGAGTACGAGCGATACTGCCACCGCAGTAACAGACGAGATTATAACAGAGCCTGCAAGCGACTTGCCAAACATTTCTCCGCCGTGCTTTATCGTCCTTGCGTATTTACTGCCGTCAACCTTATAGTAAAGGTTTATGGCGTTGCCGTTTATTAATAGCGCACCTGCAAAGCCGATAACACAGCACACTGTGTTATCGGCGGAATATGCAATATCGTCATTTTCCTCTGCGACCGCTGTGCTGTCGTCTGTGTTTTCTCTGTCGCTTTTTCCTGCGGCAGAGCCGACTAAGAAGCCTATAACATAAATTGCGGCAACCATAACGATCATAGCGAGAGAAACCTTGAACAGCGTATTTGCATTGAATAAGCGTACCGATTTCATCATACTTATGCCTCCTTTTTAAGAGCAAGGCGTTTTTCTTCCGCAATCTTCATAAGGTCAATGCTGAGCTGGCTTAATGTAGGACGTTCCGTAACAGCACCCAGTGCTTCGAGCTTCAGCTTGTTTTCGGCTAAGGCAAGACCTGTTGCTGTAGACGATGAATGAGAAGAGCAGAGCAGAAGCGGCGATATTTTGTCAAGGCTTTCAGGCTCGGCACTGAGGGCGATATATTTGTCCTTCAGGTCCTCTGTGAAGCCCTGCTCGATTACCTTGCCGTTATCCATAAATATTACATAGTCTGCGGCATTCTCCATATCAGCGATGTTGTGGGTTGAGAAGATTATACTCCTTTCGCCGTTACCGCTGTCTATATAGTCACGGAAGCGGTCGCACAGCCTGTCACGCATAAGCGGGTCGAGCGATGAGCCGGGCTCGTCAAGCACCAGTAAATCGGTATCTCTTGCAAAAGCCGACGCTAAGAACACTCTCATCTTCATACCGTCCGACATACTCGATAAAGGCTTTTTACTGTTTTTCTCATCGGTAACGCCAAGCTCACCGAGAAGTGAATAAAACCTGTCCTTGCTGAATTTATCGAACGCAAGGCTCATGGAAAGTGCAATATCCCTCACCTTCCAGTTAGCCGGGAACATCGCCTGTGATGCACAGTAGCCGATGCGCTCCTTTACATTGCCCTTGTCGGCATTGTCGGTTTCTCCGAAATATGTTACTGTGCCGTCTGTCTTTGCGGTGATGCCGCAGATTATATCCATAAGCGTTGTTTTTCCTGCGCCGTTAGCACCGATAAGCGCCGTTGCGAAGCCTTTCGGGAATGAAAGGTCAACAGGACCCAGCGAAAAATCTTTATATTTTCTGGTAAGATTGCTTACCTTGATTACCTCTTCCATATTATCTCCTTTTAAATAAATCATTCAATACTGCCGAGTGTTTTCAGCACCTCGCATACCTCGTCAACGGACAGCCCCGCAAGCCTTGCACAGTCGAGTGCGTCCTGCAGATGCTGTTCGAGAAGGCGCATATACTGCTCCTTTATCATACCCGTGTCCTGAGCGTTGACTATATAGCCCTTGCCCTGAACTGCACTGACAAGCCCCTCCGAGCAAAGTTCCTCGTATGCTTTCATAGTGGTTATTACGCTGATTTTAAGCTCTTTTGCAAGTCCTCTTATCGAGGGAAGATATTCCCCGGCAGAAATCGTGCCGTTCATAATACGTTCCTTGAAATCGGCTGAAATCTGCTTGTATATCGGAATATCGGAATTAAGAAGAATTTTCATATTTCCTCCTTTTCAGATTCGTAAGCTTACGTCACATAACAGACGATCAAACTGTTTATGTGTTATATATACAGTATATACTGATACGGGCGATTTGTCAATAGGAAAAATGAAAAAAGTCGGAAAAAGTATATCTGTTTTAATTGTAGATTTTAGCGTAACAGTCTGAGTATCGCCATTAAAAGAAAAATGTCTGATATAATGTGACATATTTGTAGGTGAGTGGCTTGCCCCTCCCGAAATATAATATACCTTTCTTAAAACATACGGTAATCATATCAAGCAATTTAAAACGCAGTATGGTTACTGTCCTGCGTAAACGGGTATTCAGGAGAATAATACTGCTTTTCACACCTTTTCATAATTTTTTCACCCTCAGTTATTATTCAATTAACAAACGGGCGTTATAATTTAGCCATAGTCGAAGGAAAAGGATTTCCGACGGCGATAAGGCGAGTGCCTTGATAACCGCTCAGGCGGTACTATTATAGGAGCGCAGTTACCGCAGATGCGATACCGCTCCGGCTAAGTACAACGAAAGTTTATATACATCCCCTCGATCAATAAGCAGGAACTCCCCCGATGATAAGTCGGGGGAGTTCTTGTGTGCCTGAAAGGCACTGTAAATTCGCCTTTCCCAATGTTGCTTATTTTTGAATGTTACGTTGACGGCGGTTTTAAAAAGCGAATGCGCCGATATTCAAGCTGCGACTAAAGCTGATATAGCTGTGCTATGCAATATAACAGCATATCTTAATCCCCCGACACATCTAAATCTCACTTTAACACAGTTTTTTACCCTCCAACGCTTGCAAATAGACTCGCAATGTTGTATAATAGTTAAAGTATAACTATAATGGGTCAGTAGGTTCTGCCACAAACGGCAGAAAAAGCCCCGCAGGAAAGGAATGACGGCATAATGGATATAAAGACCATTGACCATCTGTGTAATCTGAGTAAGCTCAATTATACCGATGAGGGTAAAGAAAAGGTAATGGGCGAAATGAGCGCAATAATCGAGCTTATGGATACCGTAAAGGAATTTGACGTAGTTTACGATGATACCAAGGATAATAACAGCATAAGCTATGACGAGGTAAGAAAAGACGTTGCAAAGCCCTCATTCCCCACAGAGAAGCTGCTCAGCAACACACAGCCCAGCGGAAACTGCTATGTAGTTCCGAAGATGGTAGACTGATAAACGAGCCGAAAGGATAAGAGAATAAATGGAGCTTAAAAACAGACGCTCGGCTCTCTGCGTGAAATGCTCGACACAAAGCAGATAAGCGCCGCAGAGCTTTGCAAGGAATATTCAGACAGCATAAAGGCTAAAGATTCCGATGTACTCGGATATATCACAGTGACGAAGACGACAGGCACTGAAAAATGCGGAAAAGGCACAGGAGATTATAGATAAGGGCGAGGCAAAGACACTCACCGGTATACCTCTTGCAATAAAGGATAACATCTGCACGGACGGGATAAGAACGACCTGTGCGTCAAAGATGCTCGAAAACTTTGTTCCGCCTTATGATGCAAACGTAATAGAAAAGCTGAAGGCCGAGAATTATGTGCTTCTCGGAAAAACAAGCATGGACGAATTTGCAATGGGCGGCTCCACGCAGACAAGCGCATTTGCAAAGACAAGAAACCCCTTCGACTTATCCCGTGTACCAGGCGGTTCAAGCGGCGGCTCGGCGGCTGTAGTATCTGCAGGACTTGCACCTGCGGCACTCGGAAGCGACACAGGTGGCTCTATAAGACAGCCTGCCTCATTCTGCGGCGTTACAGGCCTTAAGCCAACCTACGGCAGAGTATCACGCTACGGTCTGGTGGCATTCGCAAGCTCGCTTGACCAGATAGGACCTATCGCAAACAGTGCGGTTGACTGCGGTACTATACTGAATGTTATCTGCGGTAAGGACAGCCGTGACGCAACAAGCGCAAACAAGCCCGCCGAGGACTTCAACGCCAAGGTCGGCAAGGATATAAAGGGAATGAAGATAGCACTCCCCAAAGAATTCTTCGCAGACAGCACAGACGATGAAGTAAAGAATGCTGTTCTTGCGGCGGCTAAGAAATACGAAGAAATGGGTGCAACGCTCGTTGACTGCTCGATGAAGAGCCTTAAGTACGCAGTATCGGCTTACTACCTTGTGGCAAGTGCCGAGGCGGCATCCAACCTTTCACGCTTTGACGGCATCAAGTATGGGCTTCGGGGCGAGGGCAGAACCTTTGACGAAATGATCCGTGACAGCCGTACAAGAGGCTTCGGCGATGAGGTAAAGCGCCGTATACTTCTCGGTAACTACGCACTTTCAAGCGGTTACTATGATGCATACTATTTAAAGGCGCTGGCATTAAAACAGCAGATTATAAAGGAATATAACGAGATATTCGAGAATGCGGACGTTATTCTGACACCTACCGCTCCTACAGTAGCATATAAGATAGGCGAGCAGGAAACCGACCCTGTAAAGATGTATCTTGCAGATATATGCACCGTAACGGTAAACATCGCATCGCTCCCGGCAATCTCCGTACCCTGCGGATATAACGCAGACGGTATGCCCATAGGAATGTCGCTTGTCGGCAGAAAGTGGGACGAGGCTACGCTGATACAGACGGCAGACGCTTTTGAAAAGACGTTTGAAAGACGTTACAGCGAGGTTTAAGAAGGGACGGTAACAATATGAAATTATATCCTACCATAGGACTTGAAATACACGCAGAGCTTCTCACAAACTCAAAGGTGTTCTGCACCTGCTCGGCTGAGTTCGGCGGCGAGCCTAACTCAAGATGCTGTCCTGTCTGCTCCGGACTTCCCGGAACGCTCCCCGTGCTTAACTCAAAGGCTGTTGAGTACATTATAAAAGCAGGCTACATCATGAACTGCGAAATATCACGCTTTACAAAGTGGGACAGAAAGAATTATTTCTACCCCGACCTGCCCAAAGCATATCAGATTTCGCAGATGCCCCGCCCCGTGTGTCTGGGCGGTCACGTTGACGTAACGGTTGATGGCGAGCAGAAGATGATGAGAATAAACCGTATACATCTTGAAGAGGACGCAGGAAAGCTGGTTCACGACGACATCGAGCGTGTCAGCCTTGCAGACTATAACCGTTGCGGAATTCCGCTTATCGAGATAGTAACCGAGCCTGATTTCCATTCAGCCGCCGAGGTCATAGCGTTCTTTGAGAAGATAAGACTTATGCTCCAGTACGCAGGCGTATGCGACGGTAAGCTTGAACAGGGTTCTATGAGATGCGACGTTAATATTTCGCTTGCCGAAAAGGATTCAGACAAGCTCGGAACAAGAACAGAGGTAAAGAACCTTAACTCCACAAAGGCTATACAAAGAGCCATCGAATACGAGATATACCGCCAGACAGAGCTTATCGAGAACGGTGAAAGAGTAGTACAGGAAACGCTTCACTTCAATGACGCTACGGGCGAAACAAGCTCGCTTCGTTCCAAGGAGGATGCACACGATTACCGTTATTTCCCCGACCCCGATATACCGCCGATAATCTTCACGGAAGAAGAGCTTGCGGCTATAAAGGCGGACATTCCCGAAATGCCGGAGCAGAGAGTAGAGCGCTACACAGGCGAGTACGGCATTTCTGCGGCTGACGCAAAGGTGCTGACAGATTCAAAGCGTGTAAGTGACCTGTTTGAAAATGCCGTAAAGGCATATAATAACCCCAAGCCTATAGGCACGTTCATAGTGGTTGAGCTTATGAGAAGAATAAATCTCGGTGAGCTTGATCTTGATAATATGAAATTTACCGCAGAGGATTTAGCAAAGCTGATAGAGCTTGCCGAAAACGGCAAAATATCAAAGGATAACAGAAAGATAATCCTGCGTGAAATGCTTGAAACAGGCAAGAAGCCCGAAACCATCGCCGAAGAACAGCAGCTGTGGATAAAGGAAGACAACGCACTGCTTGAAAAGACGATAAACAGCATAATGGAGGCTAATCCTAAGGCTGTCGAGCAGTACAGAAGCGGTGAAACAAAGGTGTTCGGTTTCCTTATGGGACAGTGCAACAAGGCACTCAAGGGAGCGGCTTCACCCGCAAGTATAAAGGCAATGCTTGAAGAAAAGCTCAAGGGCTGATTATAAAGAAAGAAAGGCAAGAAAGAAATGTTTTTAGAGAACAAGTACCGCACTCACACCTGTGAAATGCTGAGCGAAAACGACATCGGCAAGACTGTTCGTGTTGCAGGCTGGGTAGAGAACATCCGTGACCACGGAGGAATCAAGTTTATAGATCTGCGTGACCATTACGGCTATGTGCAGATTACATTCCAGAAGAACGAGGGTCTTCTTGAGGGCGTAAACAAGGAGTGTGCCGTTACAATAGGCGGTACGGTAATAAAGAGAGCAGAGGGTACTTACAACGATAAGATTTCCACAGGTACTATCGAGATAGTAGCCGAAAGTCTTGAGGTACTGGGCAAGGTAACTGTTGAACAGCTCCCGTTTGAAGTTCCCACCTCGACAGAAACAAAGGAAGATATACGCTTAAAGTACCGTTATCTCGATCTGCGTAACAAGAGAATGCACAACAACATCGTACTGCGTTCACAGGTCATCTCATTCTTACGCAGTAAGATGACCGAGATGGGATTCCTTGAAATACAGACCCCCATCCTTTCAACAAGCTCACCCGAGGGAGCAAGAGATTACCTTATCCCCAGCCGTAAGCACCACGGAAAGTTCTACGCTCTGCCGCAGGCACCGCAGATATTCAAGCAGCTGCTTATGGTATCCGGCTTTGATAAGTATTTCCAGATAGCGCCCTGTTTCCGTGACGAAGACGCAAGAGCGGACCGTTCACCCGGCGAATTCTATCAGCTTGACTTTGAAATGGCATTTGCAACACAGGAAGACGTTTTTGCAAACGCAGAAGAGGTTTTATCCGCTGTATTTGAAAAGTTCGGCGGTAAGCCCGTATCTCCCGCACCCTTCAAGCGTATCCCTTACGCCGAGTCAATGCTGAAGTACGGCACAGACAAGCCCGACCTGCGTAACCCTCTTATTATAACAGAGCTGTCTGACTTATTCGTTGACAGCGACTTCAAGCCTTTCGCAAACAAGTGCGTAAGAGGTATCAGAGTTCCCGGTATGGCAAGTCAGTCAAAGGGCTTCTTTGAGAAGATGGAAGCATTCGCTAAGGAAATCGGCATGAAGGGTCTCGGATATGTCAAGGTAGACGAGAGCTTCAAGTATCTCGGTCCTATCGACAAGTTCCTGAATGATGAGCAGAGAGAAGAGCTTAAGAACAGATGCGCTCTTGAAGTGGGCGATGTTCTTTACTTCATAGCCGACAACAAGAAGATGGCACCCAAGTTTGCAGGTCAGATCCGTACAGAAGTCGCAAAGCGTATGGATATGATCGACTATGACAGATACGAAATGTGCTTTATCGTTGACTTCCCGATGTACGAGGAGGACGAGGAAACAGGCAAGACTATATTCACTCACAACCCCTTCTCAATGCCGCAGGGCGGTCTTGAGGCGCTGATGACAAAAAATCCGCTTGACATACTTGCATACCAGTACGATATTGTCTGCAACGGTGTTGAGCTTTCAAGCGGCGCTGTAAGAAACCACGACCTTGAGATAATGATAAAGGCTTTCGAGATTGCCGGCTACACAGAGCAGGACGTTGCCGAGAAGTTCGGCGCTCTTTACAATGCGTTCCAGTACGGCGCTCCGCCCCACGCAGGTATGGCGCCCGGTGTTGACCGTATGATAATGCTCCTCACAGGCGACGAGAGCATAAGAGAGGTTATCGCATTCCCGATGAACTCTAACGCACAGGATCTCCTGCTCGGCGCACCCACAGAGGTAACCGAACAGCAGCTGCGTGAAGTACACATAAAGGTACGCCAGAAACCCACCGTCTAAGTGCCGATGCGGCACTTCAAATTCCGCCTTTTGAATTGTCAGAGCTATCCGCAGGATAGCGAAACGGCGGGAATTAACGGTATCATAAATTTTATAAGCGAATTACGGCAGATATGCGAAAGCGTATCTGCCGTTTTGCGGCGATGCGCCGCACCAAATTCCGCCTTTTGTAACGATGCTGTTTTGCTGAACATAGCGAAACGGCGGAAATAAACGGTATCATAAATTTTATAAACGAATTACGGCAGATATGCGAAAGCGTATCTGCCGTTGTTGCGTTTAAACATTTTAATCATATTGCAACTTTGCGCATAGCCTTGTCATTTTCACAATAGTTATAAACTATCACAAACCGTTCGTCCTGCACCAAGCCTCTTGGCTCCCTTGCCAAAGGGAGCTGGATTGCGACAAGGCTATTTCTTATCATAAATTGCCATACTTTGCGTTTTAAGTATCTTAAATATTCACTCAAACCTTTATGTCGCAAGACTGAGGGATCGTCGCACCGAATACTGCCACCCTCACACCCATTGCAAAAGAGCAATAATCTCTTGCACCGCACCACCACACTTGCCTACCCTTGCCAAAGTGAGCCTCTGTTGCAGTGCAAAGCACTGACCAATTATTAAGAAATTGTTGCATCGAATACCGCCTTCCCACAACAGCCACGCAAATAAGATTTTTAACAAGCCTATTCCTCCCCCCACATCGCAAATTCTCATTTCCGCTATTGTAATTTCGCTCGGATTGGTGTATAATAAATAATGTATATTTATATACTGAAATTTCTATCGGAAGGAATGTAAAAAACATGACTATCACAAAGGATTCTATAATCGGCGATATTTTAGACGCATACGGAGAGGTAACAGCCCCCTTCTTTCTTGAAATGGGTATGCACTGCTTAGGTTGCCCTGCGTCAAGAGGCGAAACTGTGGCACAGGCGTGCGACGTTCACGGCGTTGATGCGGACGAGCTGGTTAAGAAGCTGAACGAGGCTGTCGGCAACTGATGCACGAGCCGATACTCTCGCCAAGACTTGCGGCGGCGGCAGGAATGGTGCGTAAAGGCGGAGAGATCTGCGATGTCGGTACGGATCACGCCCTGCTCCCCTGCAGGCTCTATCTTGACGGTGAAAGAAAGCTCACGGCGGCGGATATAAACGAAGGTCCTTTGCTTTCGGCAAAACAGACGGTAATGCACTACATAGGAAAAGAAGATGCTGTGCGTCTTGTGTTGTCGGACGGACTTGAAAAAATAGATTATGCCGACGATGTGATAATCGCAGGTATGGGCGGCGAGCTTATAGCAAGAATAGTTCTCGGTTGCCGTTTCTTAAGCCGTGATACACATTTTATCCTCCAGCCTATGACAAAGGCTGAGATATTAAGAAAAGAACTGTACAAAAACGGCTTTTATATAGAAAAAGAACTTACCGCAAGGGAAAACGACAGAAATTACGTTATTATGTCGGTGTACTATGACGGCGAGAGCCGTGAGATAACCGACGCTTTTGCATATTCCGGAAAGGTAACGGACAAGGAGTATCTGAGCCTGGTGTGCCGTAAGCTAAGACATGCAGGAGAATGCTGCTCATCGTCCGATACGGCAAAAAGCGAGAAGCTGTGCAAAACCGCACAGGAAATAGAAAATATAATAACAACATTATGATTTTTTGGGGGAAGGTTATGAAAGTAAGCGCTATCTACGAGTTTCTGAATGAATACGCACCGTTTTCGGTGCAGGATAAGTTTGACAACAGCGGATTTCTTGTCGGTGATATGAATGCCCCGGTTAAGGGTATATGCCTTTGCCTTGACATAACCAACGATGTGATAAAAGAGGCAGTGGCGAACAAGGCAAATCTTATAATATCGCATCACCCCGTTATTTTCGATCCGCTGAAAAGCGTTACGGAGGGTATGCCGGTTTACGAGCTTATAAAGAATAAGCTTAACGCTGTATGCGTTCATACCAATGCGGATATGACCAAAAACGGCGTTACCGATATTATGCTCGACCTGCTCGAATTTGAGCGCTCCGACAAGATACTTGAACCCGTTATGCCCGATGGAACAGGCTACGGTAAAATATGCGAACTGCCTATTGCCACTCACGCCAAGGCTCTTGCTGAGTGTTGCAAGAAAGCGTTTGACTGCACGGTGGTACGCTATACCGAAACCGACAGACCGATAAAGCGTGTAGCCGTCTGTTCCGGTGCAGGCGGAAGCACCTTGCCGCTTGCCGTTGCCGCAGGCTGTGACGCTCTTATAACGGGCGATATAAAGCACGATGTGTGGATAGACGCTGTCAACAGGGATTTCTGCCTTATTGACGCAGGTCATTTCCACACGGAAAATATACTTTGCAATTATCTTTGCGGTGTTCTGAGCCGCAAATTCCACAATACACAGATATTTGTCGCACAGAGCAGTAAAGACCCCTGCTCATATATAATTTAACGTGTGACGGAAAGGACTGCCGATGTCACTTGACGGCACTTTTCTTCACTGCGTGGTATCTGAAATGCTGTCGGCAGGGCTTGTCGGCGGAAGAATAGACAAGATCTATCAGCCCTCCCGTGAGGAGATAATTATTTCGATACGCAGTGCAGGAAAGCACAATAAGATACTGATAAGCTCAAATTCAATGTCGGCACGGGTGTGTATGACAGAGCGTGCGGCGGAAAATCCGTCTGCCCCTCCTATGTTCTGTATGCTTCTCAGAAAGCACCTCAGCGGAGGAAAGCTGCTCGATATAACGCAGGACGGACTTGAGCGTATAATAAACTTTGATTTTGAGTGCATGAACGAAATAGGCGATATGGTAGTAAACCGCCTTACCGCCGAAATAATGGGCAGGCACAGCAATATAATACTTATGGCAAAAAAGGACGGCGTGTACCGTGTTACCGACAGCATAAAGCGTATCACGGACGATGTTTCCTCGGTAAGACGTATACTTCCGAATATCGTATACGAAACGCCACCGAGAGATCTGACCCGTGTAAACTTCCTTATTTGTTCCGACAGCGAGTTTATAAACGCTGTAAAACAGGGCGAGGGAAAACGGCTGTCAAAGCACCTGACCGCCTGTCTTGAGGGCATATCCCCCGTATTTGCGAGGGAGTGCGCTTATTATTCGTGCAGGGATACCGATTTTGCGGTTGACGATATGACGGATGATAACTATGACCGCCTGCTGTTTTTTATAAAACGTGCAAGAGAATATGTTACAGATAAAAACGGTTTTACGATTCTGCGTGACCTGAACGGTGCGTACAAGGATTTCTGCTTTATGCCGATAGAGCAATACGGCACGCAGATGCTTGTATCCCACGCAGACGGTGCAAACGCACTGCTGGATATATTCTACGGCAGTAAAGCGGAAAACGAACGTATGAAACAGCGTTCAAGGGATCTGCTGAAAATGCTGATGAATACCTATGAGCGAATAGCAAGAAAGCTGGAGCTTCAGAAGGGCGAGCTTGCACAGTGCGGAGAAAGGGAGGTATTCCGAGTCCGTGGCGATGTTGTAAGTGCGAACATATACCGTATGGAAAAAGGCATGACCGAGCTTACCGCCGAGGATTACAGCACGGGCGAAACCGTGACCGTTCCGCTTGACGTAAGGCTCACACCCTCGCAGAACGCCCAGAAATACTATGCGGAATACAAGAAGCTCGAAAAAGCCGAAAAAATGCTTACAAAGCTGATAGCAGACGGTGAAAACGAGCTTATATATATCGACAGCGTATTCGATGCCGCATCCCGTGCAACCTCCAATGCGGAGATAAGCGAGATAAAGCAGGAATTAGCGGCAAACGGCTATATCCACACGAATACCGTCAATAAAAAGACACAGTTAAAACCGAAACCTCCTATGCACTTTGTGACCGATGACGGTTACGATGTGTATATAGGCAGGAACAACATACAGAATGACAAGCTGACCGTAAAAACCGCCGAGCCGGACGATATGTGGCTTCATACGAAGAATATAGCAGGCTCGCACGTCATAATAAAGGCGAAGAACGGCGAAATATCGGATAATGCCATTCTGCAGGCGGCAAGCCTTGCGGCATACTGCTCAAAGGCACAGAACAGCACAAAAGTGCCTGTTGACTACACACGGATAAGATTTGTGAAGAAGCCCAACGGCGCAAAGCCGGGTATGGTCATATTCACAAACAATTACACGGTGCTTGTAGACCCAGATGAACAGCTTTTCGCAAGGGTAGAGGCATGAAAATAATCGGGTAATCAAAGAAAGGATAAAAATAAAATGAAGAAAGAACTCGCAAAGACCTATTCTCCTAAGGATTTTGAGGACAGGCTTTATCACGAATGGGAGGAAAAGAAGTACTTCCACGCAGAAATAGACCCCAAGAAGAAGCCCTATACGATAGTTATCCCCCCTCCGAACATAACCGGACAGCTTCATATGGGACACGCTCTTGACAACACATTGCAGGATATTCTTATCCGCTATAAGAGAATGCAGGGCTACAGCGCACTGTGGCTGCCCGGCACAGACCACGCTTCTATCGCTACAGAGGCAAAGATAGTAAACGCTATGAAGGAAGAGGGTCTTACTAAGGACGATGTAGGCAGAGAAGGCTTCCTTGAGCGTGCGTGGGAATGGAAAAAGGTTTACGGCGGACGTATCGTTCAGCAGTTAAAGAAGCTCGGCTCGTCTTGCGACTGGGACAGAGAGCGCTTCACTCTTGACGAGGGCTGTTCAAAGGCTGTACAGAAGGTATTCATCGACCTTTACAACAAGGGTCTTATCTATCACGGCGAAAGAATTATCAACTGGTGTCCGAACTGTAAGACATCAATTTCCGATATTGAATGCGAATATGAAGAGCAGGACAGCTTCTTCTGGCATATCAATTATCCCCTTTCTGACGGAAGCGGCAGTGTAGAGATTGCTACAACACGTCCCGAAACACTGCTCGGCGACAGCGCTTTAGCCGTTAACCCCGATGACGAAAGATACAAGAGCATAGTAGGCAAAACAGTAAAGCTCCCTCTTACCGACAGAGAGATTCCCGTTATTGCCGATGAATATGTCGATATTGAATTCGGTACAGGCGTAGTTAAGATTACACCCGCACACGACCCTAACGACTTTGAGGTAGGCAAGCGCCACAACTTACCCGTCATCCATATGATGAACGATGATGCTACTATTATGGATGGTATCGGCGGCAAGTACGCAGGTATGGACAGATACGAGGCAAGAAAGGCTATGGTAGCCGACCTTGAAGCACAGGGCTTACTCGTAAAGGTCGAGCCTCACAAGCACAAGGTCGGTTGCTGTCAGCGTTGCGGCACTACCGTTGAGCCGAGAGCAAGCTATCAGTGGTTCGTATCTATGAAACAGCTTGCACAGCCCGCTATAGACGTAGTAAAGAGCGGTGAGCTGAGATATATCCCTCAGAGATTTGAAAACGGCTATCTTTACTGGATGGAAAATATCCGTGACTGGTGCATTTCACGTCAGCTGTGGTGGGGTCACAGAATACCTGCTTACTACTGCCAGAACAAAGAATGCGGACATACAGAGATAACTCTTGACGGTATAGACACCTGCCCCAAGTGCGGCGCACCTATGAAGCAGGACGAGGATACTCTTGACACTTGGTTCTCGTCTGCATTATGGCCGTTCTCAACGCTCGGCTGGCCTGAAAAGACAGCAGATCTTGAGTATTTCTATCCTACAAATACGCTTGTTACAGGCTATGATATAATTCCGTTCTGGGTTGCGAGAATGATATTCAGCGGACTTGAGCATACAGGTCAGAAGCCGTTCAAGGATGTACTTATACACGGTCTTGTTCGTGATGAGCTGGGCAGAAAGATGAGTAAGTCGCTCGGCAACGGCGTAGATCCGCTTGAGGTCATCGACAAGTACGGTGCAGACGCACTGCGTCTTACTCTTGTTACAGGTAACGCTCCCGGTAACGATATGCGCTGGACAGAAACAAAGGTCACAAATTCCCGTAACTTTGCAAACAAGCTGTGGAATGCTTCAAGATATATCCTTATGAATCTTCCCGAGGATATGCAGGGCGCAGTTCTCCCCGAAAATCTTCCCATCGAGGATAAGTGGATATTATCGCTGTACAACGACCTTATAAAGAACGTTACGTCAAATCTTGACAGCTATGAGCTTGGTGTTGCGGTACAGAATCTGTTCGACTTTATCTGGGATGTTTATTGCGACTGGTATATCGAGCTTACGAAGCCCCGTATCGCAGAGGGCGGAGAAACAGCCCGTGCCGCTCAGAACGTACTCGTTTACGTTATGCAGGGCATCTTAAAGCTGTTACACCCCTTTATGCCGTTCATCACAGAGGAAATATGGCAGTCAATGCCCATTGTTGCTGATAAGGACAACAACCCCGAAAGCATAATGATCTCGGCTTGGCCGGTATATGATGAAAAGCTTCACTTTGCGGCTGAACAGACAGACTTCACAAAGGTTGTTGATGCTATCCGTGCTATCCGTGTACAGCGCAACGAACTTAACGTACCGCCGTCAAAGAAGGTAACAATGTACATTGAAACCTCCGAAACGGCACTGTTCGAGGGCGCAAAGGCATTCTTCGAGCGTCTTGCAGGCGCAGGCGAACTGACAGTATCCGAAAAGGCAGAAACAAGCGACGATATGGTAACAATCGTTACCGCAAACGCAAGAGTATTTATGCCTATGGGCGAGCTTGTTGACAAGGAAAAGGAGCTTGCAAGGCTTGAAAAGGAACGCAAGGCGGCTCAGAAGGACATCGACTTCCTTTCCGGCAAGCTCAGCAATCAGGGCTTCCTGTCAAAAGCACCCGCACAGCAGATTGAAAACGAGCGTGTAAAGCTTGCTAAGGCTCAGGAAAAGATGGAAAAGATAATGCTTTCTATCGAGAAGATGAAGTAATAATTCAGTTATAATCTATTCCCCGATTGAAAAGTCGGGGAATATTTTATAAGATAAACCATAACAAAACTCGCCGCCGTGATGAATTTACATCACGGCGGCGAGTTTTATTATATTGTATTATTTTTCGCAGAACGAGCGTTAGCGTGCTGATATGATTTGGCATTCGTACTATAACATTGTTCTTTTCGTATGGCGAGCGTCTGTGCGTGCTTATACGGTTTCGCATCCGCACTATCCCACTCGCTTTTCGTAGGGGAGAGGTCTTGCCTCTCCCGTTGCACCGAATATTGCCATCCCCACAATCATTACAAAAGGACGATAATCCCTCGCTCCGCACTGCATTCTTGCCTCCCCTTTTTCGAGGGGGAGCTAAATGTGATAGTGCTTTGCCCAAATTTTTAACAAACCTCAAATCAATCCTGCACCATCACTAAACCCCGACCGTTCCGCCACCCCACAAAAATCCGCAACGTTATCAAAGGTCGGAATTTGAGGCGGCTCACAGCCGCAAGGTCGGAATTTGAGGCGGCTCACAGCCGCAAGGTCGGAATTTGCCGCAGCTCACAGCCGTCCGCCGGTCAACAAACAAAAAATAGCCATCGCCTGAGCAACCGAACCGCAATGTAACGTATTACAGAATATAAAAAATTACCCATTTGTGTATTGCACGACCTTAGGTTATATGATATACTTAATACATCAGTATGATATTTACCAAAAACGAAAGGAAAATACATTATATGGGAGCTATACTTGAATACAAATGCCCGTGCTGCAGCGGACCGTTACAGTTCGATACCGACGCACAGAAGATGAAATGCCCCTACTGCGACAACGAGTTTGACGCAGAAACCCTCAAGAGCAACGACGACATCCTTAAGGAAGAAAAGCCCGATATGATGGACTGGTCAAGCCAGCCCGGCAACGAGTGGATGCAGGGAGAGCTTGAAGGGCAGAAGGTCTACCTTTGTAATTCCTGCGGCGGTCAGATTGTCTGTGACGATACCACAGGAGCCACCGACTGCCCCTATTGCGGAAGCCCCGTAGTAATGGTGGGACAGTTCGCAGGCGACAAGCGACCCGATATAATAATCCTGTTCAAGCTGGACAAGGAAGCGGCAAAGAACGGCTTTAAACAGCACCTTTGCAAGAAACGCCTCTTGCCAAAGGCATTCAGAACAGACAGCTACATAGACGATATAAAGGGCGTTTACGTTCCTTTCTGGCTCTATGACGCCCACGCCGATGCGCAGGCATATTTCCACGGAACCAAGGTCAAAAGCTGGAGCGATGACAAGTACAACTACACCAAGACTTCGCACTACAGGCTTTATCGTAACGGCTCAATGGACTATGAGAGAGTGCCGGTCGACGGCTCAAGCAAGATAGCAGACGACCTTATGGAGTCGCTCGAACCGTTTACGGCAGACGGCGAGGTGGCTTTCCAGACCGCATATCTTTCGGGCTATATAGCTGACAAATATGACGTTGATTCCAACGAAAGCAACGGCAGAGCCAACGAGCGTATCAAAAAGAGTACGCTTGACCGCCTTACAAGCACCACCACCGATTTTACATCGGTAACCACCGAAAGCTCCTCCGTACAGCTTGATAACGGCACTGTGAAGTATGCCCTATATCCCGTATGGCTGCTTACAGCCAAGTGGAACGGCGATATATACAACTTTGCAATGAACGGACAGACAGGAAAATTCGTAGGAAATCTGCCGCTCGATAAGGGCGCATACTGGCGCTGGACGGGACTTATCGCCCTGATAGCAACTGTTGCCGCACTTGCCGTTTCCGCATTTGTATTACTGAATTAAGGGGGCTTATATATGATGAAGAAAAGAATTACAGCCATACTTGCGGCGGCAATAATAACGGTCGGAGCATCGGTTCCTGCCTTTGCTGACAGCGATTTTAACACTGCCGGAAATGACGCACAGGTACTTCTGACAGCACAGGAAGCGCAAGCCGATACCGCTCTTGATACTCTTGATGCAATAAGCGACGATTCTGCTGCAGTAGTGCTCAGCGATAACTATGACACCGCCGCAATAAACGAAACCGGCGATACAGAGGACGATGACAGCGACAAAGCTCCCATAGCGACCCGTGATATTGTTATTGCGGTCTGCATCAGCGTAGTTGTCGGAATTATCATCGGCTTCATCGGCTCGGGCATTATGAAGTCAAAGCTGAAGAGCGTCAGCTACCAGTCCGGAGCGGCTGATTATGTTGTACCCGACAGCTTCAAGCTGAATGATTCCCGTGACGTTTACCTTTACAGCACGGTAACAAAAACCGAACGCCAGACCGACAAGGACCGATAATGTAACAAGTCAACAGATACTTAAAAACACAATATGCCGTGCAGCCGCCTCCCGAAAACCGAGCGTCAGGCTGTACGGCATTTTTTTATCGGAAATGCCGAATAATTGCCTGTACGGTTGGCTTAATTTTGCGTTACAGGCTCTTGACAAGAGGCGAGGATAAAGGTATAATTAGATTAATAGTAAGCGTCTGCTGTAGACAATTTAAACCTGTCGATGATACACAGTAGACTTAATTTTTATCGCATATACGGAATACTCTGAGGCAAGCAGTCTTTTAAGCAACAAGCGGTTAAAGTTCGTTTGCCTCAAAGCTATTCCGGAGTGCGTAGCACTGAAGTGCAAGGAAAGGAAAGGTAAAATTATGGCTTTTATTTACTCTGAGCCCTCACACACATTCGGCGAGTATCTGCTCGTACCGGGCTATTCTTCTTCTAAGTGTATCCCCGCAAATGTTTCTCTGCGTACACCCGTTGTAAAGTTCAGAAAGGGCGAGGAAAGCTCTATCTACATGAACATTCCTCTGGTATCCGCTATTATGCAGTCTGTATCAGACGATAAAATGGCAGTCGCACTTGCAAAAGAGGGCGGTATATCTTTCATCTACGGCTCACAGTCGATAGAGGACGAGGCGGCAATGGTAGCAAGAGTAAAGAGCTACAAGGCAGGCTATGTAAAGAGCGACTCCAACCTTGCTCCCGATATGACCCTTGCCGATGTGCTTGAGCTTAAGGCTAAGACAGGTCACTCAACAATGCCCGTAACAAGCGACGGCACAGAACACGGAAAGCTGTTAGGTATTGTAACAAGCCGTGACTACAGAGTTTCAAGAATGGCTACCGACACAAAGGTATCTACATTCATGACCCCTTTTGAAAAGCTTATCACCGCTCCCGCAAGCACAACGCTTAAGGAAGCAAACGATATAATCTGGGAGCATAAGCTCAATTCGCTCCCCATAGTTGACGATAACGGCGTTCTTATGTACTTCGTATTCAGAAAGGACTACGAGCAGCATAAGGAAAACAAGAACGAGCTTCTCGACAGCAAGAAGCGTTATATAGTAGGCGCAGGTATCAACACAAGAGATTACGCAGAGCGTGTTCCTGCTCTTGTTAACGCAGGTGCGGATGTTCTGTGTATCGACAGCTCCGAGGGCTACTCCGAGTGGCAGAAGCTGACTATCGACTGGATCCGTGCAAACTACGGCGACAGCGTAAAGGTCGGCGCAGGTAACGTTGTTGATAAGGAAGGCTTCCGCTTCCTCGCAGATTGCGGCGCAGACTTCATCAAGGTCGGCATCGGCGGCGGCTCTATCTGCATTACCCGTGAGCAGAAGGGTATAGGCAGAGGTCAGGCTACAGCACTTATCGAGGTATGCGAGGAGCGTGACAGATATTTCGAAGAAACAGGCGTATATGTTCCTGTTTGCTCTGACGGCGGTATCGTTCACGATTATCATATGACGCTTGCTCTTGCTATGGGCGCTGACTTTATGATGCTCGGCAGATACTTCTCACGTTTCGATGAATCTCCTACAAACAAGCTGTTCGTAAACGGCAGCTATGTTAAGGAATACTGGGGCGAAGGCTCTAACCGTGCAAGAAACTGGCAGAGATACGATATGGGCGGCGACAAGAAGCTCTCGTTTGAAGAAGGCGTTGACAGCTATGTTCCTTACGCAGGCAGCTTAAAGGACAACGTTACACGTTCACTGTCAAAGGTACGTTCAACAATGTGCAACTGCGGTTGCCTTAATATCCCCGACTTCCAGAAGAACGCCAAGCTTACTCTCGTTTCTTCTACAAGTATCGTTGAAGGTGGCTCACACGACGTTATCCTCAAGGAAAATCGTGGTGCTCGCAGCGAATAATTGCGGTCGTTTGGGTTGCCGCGTCCGTGCGGCAACTTAGTTTCGACCGCTGACAAGCATCCATGCTTGGCACCGAAGCGGTGCGTCAAATTCGCCGTTCTGACTGTTGCCGACAGGCGACAGTTACGTTACCGGCGGTGATAATATGCCACTGCGTACTCAGATATAATTAAAAGGATACAGCAAACCGTTCAGGTTGCGGTATCCTTTTTGCTTATGAGGGAATAAATCTCATTGCAACATATTTCAGATAAAGCAGTATTTTAGATGTATCGCTAACACTGCCGAAAACATCTTCTGTACCGACAAGGCGTTAATAATTTCGTGACCTTATCAATGCAACTGCTCTAACATTGACTCTTCAAAAAAACGCTACTAACCTGAGATATATGTACTAATATGCGGACGTGTAGCGTTAAGCGTTCCTGCATCGACAGGATATACAATGTTCAGGTGGCTATTCAAGTTTAGCCAACACCCCGACGGGGTGGGGGTGTGAGTAAGGAAAGAGGGAGCCACGAGGGAGAGAACCTAAGAGATAGGGAGAGGGGCTGTCAAGTCCCTTACCCTAGTCTCTTTGGTTCTTTCCCTCGTCAATATTGACAGGTGCATTGATTGGAATAGCGAACCCGAGAAGTGCTGTCCGACAAAAAGAACTATCGGTAGCTTATTATCATAGCCGAAGCCGAATGATATGACAGAAGCACATTAAACAAAATACTTTTTCTACAAACTAAACAGCCACAGCTTTCGCCGTGGCTGTTGTTTTACATCAAAAAACCGCCGTGAAGCTCCACAGCGGTTTTTCTTCTTATTTATTTTCATAAATCGGGCTTTCAAGCCTTGACGCAAACTCCGATTCGGGCAGGGGCTTGTCAAAATAGTAACCTTGTATGATATTACAGCCCATATTCCTCAGATTATCAACGATATTCTTATCCTCGACGCCCTCGCAGACGGTAGTCATGCTAAGCTCCTGCGCCATATGCAGAATATTTTCAAGCACTACCTGACCTCTTGCGTCATCGTCCGAGCCTGCAAGTGATTTGTCGAGCTTCAGTATATCAAAGTCGAGATCCTTCAGCAGAGCAAGCGAAGAATAGCCTGTTCCGAAGTCGTCCATAGAAACCATCAGACCGTAGCTCTTAAGGTCGATTATAGCCTGCTTTATTGCGTTGAAATCGTCTGTATATGCGGTTTCTGTAAACTCTACCTCAAGATAATGCGGTTCTATCCCGTAACGGTTTATAACATTCATTATCTTTTCCGCAAGGTGAGGGAAACGCAGATGTATCTTTGAGAAGTTCACCGATACGGGAACTGTGCGCTTACCGCTTTCCTGCCACTGCTTTATCATCGCACAGGTATGCTCTAAAACGAACATATCCAGCTTCATTATAAAACCGGTTCGTTCTGCTATCGGGATAAAGTCGGCAGGCGAAATAATCTCGCCGTCACGCTTCCATCTTATAAGCGCCTCAGCACCTACAAGCGTTCTTGTATCCACCCGTACCTTAGGCTGAAAATAAACAACGAATTCTCCGTCTGCCAAAGCCTGCGGCATACCGTTCTCAAGCAGGGTAAGCTGTTTTTCACGGTTGATTGTACCAAGATCGTAATAAACAAAATCCCCATCTGCACGGCGCTTTGCAATATCAATGCAGGTTTCTGCACGGGCAAGAATAGTGTCAATATCGTCTGTGCTGTCGTCAAGCATTACTATACCGGCTCTGAGCGCTATCTCATACACTGTCTTTTCCTTGCCGTAATAGAAGTTGACAGGTGTCTTGGCAAAGTTCTTGAGGTGAACTTTAAGGTGGCTCTTTTTGACCATCAGACAGAAGTTATCACTGCCTGAGCGGCTGCATATCTCATCGCTGTACATCGTTTTGTTAAGCGCTCTGGCAAATCTCTGGATTATCTCCGTTGTTGCCTGATAGCCGAAGATGGTGTTTAGGGTATTACAGCCCTTGATATTTGCTCTTATGACCGCATAGTCTGAGAGAACTCCGTTTTCCTTTACTTCCTCAATAAAAGCACGGAAGCCCTTCGAGTTGGGTATTCCGCTGTCACGGTCGATATGGTCGATCAGTTTTTCAACGTGAATATTCAGCGTGCAGGTGCAAATGATAGCCAGAAGATTGGTTATATGCTCAAATAGCTGTTCCTGCTCATCTGTAAGAGTTTCAAAATCCACATCGGTATAAAACTCATAAGTCAGGCTGCAGCTTGTGTTTTCACGCTCATATTTCTTATTGTGTAAAGGGTAGATAGAGTTGTCCTTGTAAATAAGAGTTTCACTCAATCTTCCGCCGTAGTTCAATGTACGAACAATTCTCGAAATGTGCAATGCTTTTGCAGCAGGAGCAAATTCGGTAATCTGCTGAAGGTCATCATAACGTTTTGTAGCGATGGCATCTATCATATCGGAAAGATACCCTCTGACCTCTTCAACCATTTTCCCGCCTCCTTTTTTATTCCCATTTTCCATATAAGTTAATTTTATCACATTTTATGACCGTCTGCAAGCAAAAAAACCGTTAAAAGGTCAAAAAAAGCTCACAATTTCAAAATAAGAGCAGAGTATACAAACTTCTTTTTTAAAAGCTGTGCATTATCACAAGTCAAACCAGCAATACCTCGCTTTTTCGCTATTTTGGGCAGTAAAATTAAGTAATTAAAGTTATAACCTTAATGCACAACAACAGGTCATTATACGGCCATTTCTGCATAATTTCAGAATTGATTAAAAAAACAGGAAAACCACTTGAAAACCTACTAAAAATATGGTATTATAGTATTTAGAAATGACGGTCAGATTTCGGATAGATTTCGGTATTTTAAAAAAGCGATAAAGAAAGGACAATAATATGAAGATTTCGACAAAAGGACGTTATGTATTAAGAATGCTCATTGACCTTGCCGAGCATCAGGGCGACGGTTACATTCCGCTGAAAGAAATAGCACAGCGGCAGGGCGTTTCAAAGAAATATCTTGAGCAGATCGTTCCGATGCTCAATAAGTCGGACATACTGCGTACCAACAGAGGCTTTCAGGGTGGATACCGTCTTGCTAAAGCTCCCGACAAATACACCGTAGGAGATATATTACGGCTTACTGAAGGCTCTCTTGCGCCTGTTGCCTGCCTTGAAAGCGGAGTAGTTGAATGCGACAGGAGCGAGCATTGCGCCACATTATCGTTATGGCAGGGGCTGTACAAGGTCATAAACGAGTATCTTGACAGTGTGACATTACAGGACCTGATAGACAGCGATATGGAGAATGCGGCGGACGATTACGTTATATAATCCGCATAAGCAGATTATCCCGTGCATAAGCATGGTAGGCGGTGACCCGCCTGTCTGAGAACATTTTATCATCAAACTTTTTTGCCACAGCAAAAGGTCGGCTTACGCCGATTTGATTTGTGATATAATAACAGTAAAACCACGATTCCGCATAAAGAATCGTGGTTTTATTCTGCTGAAATCCTATTTTTTATGGCTGTACCGTAAAACGTATCACCAACACCGCCGAAAATACTTTCCGTACCGACAAGGCATTAATAATTTCGTGAGTATACCGGTACAACTGCACTGACATTGACCTTCCAAACCCGCACTATCCCTCGAAAAGCACTATATCCTTGCCTCCCTTGTCAAAGGTGAGGTGCTGTCGCCCAAAAAATTCGGGCGGCTATCGGAGGGATTGTAACACCGTCCCTCGCCCCATACCAACCCTTCCAAATCAGCACTATCCCTTGAAAACCACCAACACCCTTGCCTTTAAATGAACGCTTTGTTGGCTTTGCGTCCGTGCAATCGTGGTCGTTTGCGGTCGGTGCGTCACTGCCTCGTCAGCCATCAGTGTCGCTGCGTCCTGCAGCGACTAAGTGTGGCTGACTTTATGCATCCTTGCATACCGACTTTTTGCGACCACTTGTAAGCATCCGTGCTTAAAGCCTTTGGGCGTTCATTTCTGGCATCCTTGCCTTGCTTTGCACCATCACCCTTGCCTCCCCTCGAAAAAGGGGAGGTGGCTTGACGGCATCGCAAAACCGTTATTCTACATAATCTTCATTTTGTAATTTACCGAACTGTTTCCAAAATTGCTATACTTTTTGCCGTCAAGACGGTGGGGATTGTTTTCCCTTAGCACCATCATTACGCTGTTACCCTCTAACATTTAAAAGGGTGAGGTTCTGTTGCTCGGTCAAGCCGAGCCAACTATGGTGGGGATTGTGAACGCTCCGAAGTTTTTAGAGTAGCACTCCTATCTTCAAAACCTCTGAGCAATTACAATTCACCTTTAACAAGCATATCAATATATTCACAGACGTTGCGGAAATTTGTGTGAATCTGATTATTAGCAATATGTATTACTCTTATCCCGTGTTCTTCAAGAAATCTGTTTCTTTCATCATCATAGGTTAAGCCCTTTTCTTCGTAATGCTGACTGCCGTCAAGCTCTATAACTAAATTTGCCGTCGGGCAATAAAAATCCGCTATATATTTATACATCACTTTTTGTCGAAAAAATCTTACCGGGTAATTTCTGAGAAAGCAGTACCACAGCTTACGTTCTTCGTCCGTCATTCTTTTCCTCAGAATTTTTGCGTTTTTAATTAAATCTTTGTTGTATTTTGTATTCATATTTCAATTTTTCATCAGATATATAAAATCCGCCCCCGTTTTCACGGGGGCGAACTCATCAAGTCATTAATTTATAAATATTAAGCCCTGAAACTCACGCTGTTCTCAGATTACTGGAGTAACTGGAGAATAGCCTGAGGCTGCTGGTTAGCCTGAGCGAGCATAGCCTGAGATGCCTGCTGAAGAATGTTATTCTTAGTGTAGTTGATCATCTCTGTAGCCATATCTGTATCTCTGATCTGAGATTCAGCTGCTGTCAGGTTCTCGTTTGTTGTTGTCAGGTTGTTAACTGTGTACTCAAGTCTGTTCTGAAGAGCACCAAGACCTGCTCTCTGCATAGATACTGTCTTAACAGCAGTGTCTACCATGTCGATAGCCTTGTTTGCAGCGTCCTGAGTAGAAACGTCAGCGTTAGCAACGCCTATAGCAGTAGATGACATATCGTTAACGTTCAGAGTAACTCTCTGATCCTCAACGCCGTTAGCACCGATCTGGAATGTAAGACCCTTGCCTGTTGTAGCAACTTCCTCCTTACCGATACCGGCACCGTTTGCCATTGTAAACTGATACTTAGTAGCATCATCGGTTGTAACGTCAAACTTAACAGAAACGTCACCATCGGGTGCATTCTTATCTGTAATAGCGATAGAATAGTCAAGACCTTCAGCCTTTAACAGATCCTGAATGTCACGTTCTGTATATTCCTTACCTGTTGAGAGGTGGATTACAAACTCGCCGTCCTTAGCACCTGCTGTATCAGCTTTAGCTGTTGTAACATTTTCCTTGCCGGCCTGTGCATCTGTTACGATACTGATCTTACGAGTATCTGCACCATAGCTGTTTGATGTTATAGCAATCTGATCGCCAAAACCGGAAATTGCAGAAGTAAGAAGATCTGCAGGAATATCCTTAGCGTCTGCAGAAGCACGTACACCTGCAACTGTTTTATCTGTCGATTGAGCTGTTGTTGCACTCATAACGCCGTTCTTGAGCTTGAGAGATAAGTCAGCAACAATACCGTCTGCCTTGCGGCTGTCAGCATTAGCGATTAACTTATCAATATCGTCCTGAGAATAAGTTTCATTCTTAACGAGGTTAAGAACGAGTTCCTTACCGTCAGCTGCCCATGTAGCAGCTTCACCGCCCTTTGTTGCACCTAAAGCTATAGTAACCTTAGCACCTGCAACATTAGAAGTGAGGATTGCACCTGCTAAATCTGCTGAAGCAGTATCTACAACACCATACTTAGCGCCGAATTCTGTAACAGCCTTTGAGCCGCCGAGTGAACCATCGAGGAGCTTCATGCCGTTGTACTCTGTAGAAGAAGCGATTCTGTCGATTTCGCTCTTGAGTGCGTCAACTTCGAGCTGGATAGCTTCACGGTCTGTATTATCCTGATATGTACCGTTAGCTGACTGAACTGCAAGCTCTCTCATTCTCTGAAGAATTGAGTGAGTTTCGTTTAAGCCGCCTTCAGCTGTCTGGATAAGAGAGATACCGTCGTTGGCATTCTTTGTAGCCTGTGAAAGACCACGGATCTGTGAACGCATCTTTTCAGATATAGCCAGACCTGCAGCGTTATCGCCTGCACGGTTGATCTGATAACCTGAAGATAACTTTTCAGTTGCCTTCTTTGTACCTGAAACGTTGATGTTCATCTTGTTGTTAGCATTGATCGCATTTAAGTTATGCTGTACTACCATACCTGCCATTTTGTTTTCCTCCTTGAATGTACTCCCGAAATCCTTTTCGGAAGTCGTTGCCCTTATAGGGACTTGTTTTTTGTTAGTGTGACCTTGCTTTGCGCTAAGCTAAAGTCATTTGGTGTTTGTTTTGCAAAACACTGCGGAAGTTATCTCCGCCTCCGCACAGGGCTCTGTGACCCTTACATTTATTATATCGGCACTTGTTTTTCTAAACTTTAGCCTTTTTGAAAACTTTTTTATAATTTTTCTGAGAAATTTTGTAGTGCGTTTGTGTAAAATTTACAATATTAACTGTCGGCTTTGCGTAATAGCAAAAACCGCCCTGCGTCACAGAGCGGTTACAGTCTGTCGATAAACCTCTTGTAAATATTGAAATGGGGTCGCAGGGGCGAAGCCCCCGACAGGGTCTAGGGGCGGTAGCCCCAGCAAAATAGCCCCTTCCCCTCGGGAAGGGGTTTGGGGTTAGGGATGGAGAATTTGCTCTATTTTATAAAAAATAGACTTTTTCTACAAGCAAAAACCGCCCTGCATCACAGAGCGGTTTTGCTTGAATAATAGAGAGGTATATATGAAAACTTTCGTTGTACTTAGGCGGAGCGTGTATAGGGCGGCTGTTGCCGTCTTGCCGGCTCCCGTTATGTTAACCGTGCTTGTCGGCACGATATTTTTCAAGCCGAAACCTATCGGCTGATTTCGGTCGTCGGAATCCTTTCCTCTGACTGTGACTATAGTATACCCCCTTTTTATGAATCATATAATAACGGGCGATGAAAGAAATGTGAAAAATCTTGAAACGCAGGTGTATGTATCGTGGGGAATGTCCTTTAATGACGGGCAAATTTCATCACAAAAAGTAAATCTGAAGCCATACATTGCTATCCGCCGATAATGCAACTTACGCAATCCGCCAACCGTCAGAACGGCGAATTTGAAGCGGCACATTTCCGCCCGCCAAAGGGCAGAATTAAACGTTGCTGTATAAATCAACTATATATTTATCTGACGTTAATCACAATCACCTTTTCCTATTTCTGCTCAGAAGAAACGTTAAAAGGGTGTACCGTAAGGCACTCGCCGTACATCGTTGTTACGCCAATCTCAAACATACAGAAAGGCGAATTTGAAGCGGCACACTGCCGCCCGCCACGGAAAAGCCCCTTGTACCTTAGGGGGTGGTACAAGGGGCTTTCCTTTGGGTTATAATTCAGAGGCTATATAAATAGATGAAATCGAATTTAGCAGCTGCGATCTCAGAAATATCAGAAATCAACTTCTGTATCGTAGTAGCAGCACTTAAGCAGCTTCTCCATCTCTTCCTGTGTAGGAATACGAGGGTTAGAACCTGTGCAAGCGTCTGCGATAGCATTCTTAGCGATCTCAGGTAATCTCTCCAGGAATACGTTTTCGGGAACGAAACCGTTTTCTGTAGGATAGCTGTCTGCGCCGTAGTTCTTGATGCAGTGAGGAATCTTCAGTTCGTCATTCATCTTACGCAGATAAGCGATGAGGAGCTTTACCTTTTCGTCGTCATTTGCACCGCCAAGACCCATAAAGTCAGCGATTACGCCGTAACGCTTCTTAGCTGTTTCGTCCTTTGCGTTGAATGCGATAACCTTAGGAAGATACATAGCGTTTGCGGCACCGTGTATGATGTGTGCGCCGTAATCAGCGAATGCGGCACCTGTCTTGTGAGCCATTGAGTGAACGATACCGAGCAGAGCATTTGAGAATGCCATACCTGCGAGGCACTGTGCGTTGTGCATTGCATCACGCTTAGCCATATCGCCGTTGTAAGAACCAACGAGGTCGTTCTGGATCATCTTGATTGCGTGAAGCGCAAGAGGATCTGTAAAGTCGCAGTTAGCTGTTGAAACATATGCTTCGATAGCGTGTGTCATAGCGTCCATACCTGTATGTGCTACGAGCTTCTGAGGCATTGTTTCTGCAAGGTCGGGATCAACGATAGCAACATCGGGAGTAATCTCGAAGTCAGCGATAGGATACTTGATACCCTTGTGGTAGTCTGTGATGATTGAGAATGCGGTAACTTCAGTAGCTGTACCCGATGTAGAAGAAATAGCGCAGAAGTGAGCTTTCTTTCTGAGTTCGGGAATACCGAATACCTTACACATATCTTCAAATGTGCAGTCGGGGTACTCGTACTTTATCCACATAGCCTTAGCTGCGTCGATAGGAGAACCGCCGCCTATTGCTACGATCCAGTCGGGCTGGAACTTGAGCATTGCGTCTGCACCCTTCATAACTGTTTCAACAGAAGGATCGGGTTCTACATTCTCAAAGAGCTCAACCTCCATGCCTGCTTCCTTAAGATAAGCCTCAGCCTTCTGTAAGAAGCCGAAACGCTTCATCGAACCGCCGCCAACGACGATCATTGCCTTCTTGCCCTTAAAGCTCTTTAATGCCTCAAGTGCGCCCTTGCCGTGATAAACATCTCTTGGTAATGTAAATCTCATATGAAATTCCTCCTGTTCGGCTTATAGCCGTTATTAATCTATATTTAGCTGTTATCATTGTACGCCCTGCGTTATGTATTTGTGTTGCAGGACTTCTTTCTTTTGTTCGTTATTATTTTAACACACTGAGTCGGAATTGTAAAATATATTTTAGGAATATCGGTATATAATTATCTATATAACAGTATCGAATAAAATCCGCATAAATCTGCTCTGCATCGGCATTTGCCGTAGTAAAGCCGTTTGTGAGCCTTTTGTAACAAAATTGTGAAAAGTGCGTAAAAAGCTAAATGTAAATATATGTCTGATTTTTTAATGGATAAATATTGCATTACTGGAACTTACCAAAGTGTCTGCCGCCCCTGTCTGCCGCAGATAACCGCTTTGAAAATCAAAGAACGCAGAGCATACACCCTGCGTCCGCCGTTTATTCTTCTTCCTTTGTGTTCTGATACGTCTTTAATATGTCCTCCGCAACGGCTCTTTGCGTCTTTCTCAGATCCATTGCCTGCTTTTGAATATGTCTGTGCGCCTGTTCCTCCGTCAGATTCAGATACTGCATAAGCATTGACTTTGCACGGTTTACTATCTTCATATCCGATAACTGCTGTGACAGCTGGCGGTTTTCCTCCTCCAGCTTTGCCATTCCGATATGAGCTACCTCGGCAAGCTTTATTGTCTGTATAAGCATAGCCTTGTTGAAGGGTCTTGGGAGAACGAATGCACCGGTAAACCGTATCTTTTTCTGCACCTCGTCGGCAATCTCGTGCTTGGCAAGCACCACTACGCCGTTTTTTGCGTCTTTTGCTATATCTGCGACAAGATCAAGCCCGAATTCGTCCGAAAGGGGAGTGGAGATGATGACGCTGTCAAACCTTGATATGTCTACGCCTCTTACGATAGCGCCGCTTGTGAAAGTCGAGATGTTGTCGCAGTCAAGCTCAATCAGAAGTCCTGCTATGCTGTCGCAGATTTCGCTTGTTTTGCCTGCTATAAGTACATTCATTCCGACACCCTCTTTCGTGGTATTGAAGCTCCCCGTACCGCTGTGTATTACGATAGCGAAGCCGCTTTATCTATATCTATTTTCGTCTGTTGTCAGTTATGCGTGTAAAGCTGCTTGTACGGGCTTGCTGTATTCGGTGACAGCTTGTAGAATCTGCCCTTTAACAGCTCGTTTGTGTTATATCCGAAATTCTTTGCGAATTCATCGACATATTCTCTTATATCGGCCTTGTCACTGTCGTCTGCGACCTCGCACGAAACCTGTACGGGAAGACCCTTAGGCGCTTCGTCGCTTCTTATATACATATGACCGCCGTGCATTCCCGTTCCGCAGAACGAGCCTATCGGCGCTTTGCCGTCACAGCCTATGCCGAGAACGATTATTATTCCGCCTGCCTGATATTCGCCCAGAAAATCTCCGACCTTGCCGCCGATGATTATTTTCGGATAGAATTCGTGATATTCCTTCATATGTATTCCTACACGGTAGCCTGCGTTGCCCTTTACGAATATCTTGCCTGAACGCATCGCATATCCTGTCGTATCACCGCAGTTTCCGTGGATGAATATTTCGCCGTTGTTCATTGTGTCGCCGATAGCGTCCTGACCGTTGCCGTGTACTATGATAGTGCTTCCGTCAAGATATGCGCCCAGAGCGTTTCCGGGAGTTCCCTCAACCGTTATCGTCTTGCCCGCAACACCGCAGCCGATATAACGCTGTCCCATAGCGTCGGTTATCGTTATATCGTTGTCGTCACATTCGACTATCTTTTTATTAAGGTCGTAATAACCTATTTCGTTAGCGTTTAATACTGTCATGGCTTATCCTCCGTTATTGCAGACATTAAGGGCATCATCAGTGCTTTTTGCCTGCGAGCTTTTCTTCACGTCTTGCCTTGCCGAACATCATCATCTGCGGCTTATCCCTGAGAAGATCAAGATCTACCTCGGTAAGCGGTATCTGCTCCTTTATCATAGAGGTATAGATACCTGCTCTTGCTACGTCGCCCATAAGTATGAAGCCCTTCAGCAGACCGTCCTTGAATACCAGCTTCTTGTAGATTTCCTTGTCTGCGTCCTCGGTGATGTCCTCATCTCCGTCATAGCTTCCTGCTGTTATGATATGCAGACCGTAGAAGCCTATGGCATTCATCGGTATAGCGTTCAGATAAAGCGTTTCCTCGCCTGCCATATTCTTGCCTGCGACCTCGCCCTGCATAAATGCGTTAGGCAGAAGTGCGAGTATCCTGTCGGTATTTGACGAACAATCGTGGCTTACTGTGCAGTCGCCTGCGGCATAAACGTTGTCAATCGTTGTCTGCTGGTGAAGGTCGGTTATTATACCCTTTTCAACCTTGCCGCCCGCATCGCTTACAAGCTCTGTGTTAGGTCTTACGCCGACAGCTATTACAAGAATATCAAAATCCACCGTTTCGCCGTTTGTCAGCTTAGCACTGTTTTTTGAGAACTGCTCAACGCTTGTGCCGAGGATAAATTTCGTTCCTTTATCCTCAATGTGCTTCTGCATTATCTCGCCTGCACGGACATCAAGAATACTCGGGAGTATCCTGTCCGCAAGGTCAACTACAGTAATATCGGCATTCAGATGATGAAGTGCCTCCGCACATTTAAGACCGATAAGACCTGCTCCTATTATAAGTACCTTTGTGCCGGCTGTGACTTTTTCACGGATAGCCTTTGCACTGTCCCACGTCATAAATGTGAACTTGTCCTCGACTTTATCAATGTCCTTCATCGGAGGAACAAACGGTTTTGAACCCGTTGCTACCAATAACTTATCATACTGTACTTTCTCTCCGTTGTCAAGTACCACACAGCCGTTTTCGATTTTCTCGGCACGCACCGAGAAGATGACCTTTACATTGTTCTTCTCGTAGAAATCAGGCTCTCTGTAGTATATCTTGTCGTCGGCAACCTTGCCCTCAAGCCAGTAGCTTATAAGCGGTCTTGAATATGTGTGATATGCCTCGTCCGTGATTATCGTTATACTGCCGTCCCTGTCAACCGAGCGTATTCCCTGTACCGCACCTATTGCGGCGGCGGAGTTTCCTATGATAACATACTTTTTCATTTCGCTCCTCCTTATCTTTCTTCAAGGACGATAGCCTTGTTCGGACAGCCCTTTACACAGGCAGGCTCTCCGTTGTTGTTCTTCATACAAAGGTCGCATTTCTGTATGACCTTTGAATCCTCGCTTGTTACGATACAGCCGTAAGGACAGGCAAGCACGCAGGTGTAGCAGCCTACACAACGGCTCTCGTCACACGAAATAACGCCGTCCTTCTGCGATAAAGCGCCTGTTATACAGCTCTTTACGCAAAGAGGAGTTTCACAGTGACGGCACTGCACGGCAAAATTTATTCCGCTGCCTTCCTCGACCTTTATTCTCGGTATCGGCTTTTTGCCGTTTGCAAAAGCCTTTATCATATTTTCGGCTCCGCTGTTTGCGGCGGCACAGTAATATTCGCACAGATGGCACGCAAGGCACCAGTCCTCGTTAACGTAAACTCTTTTCATTTTACTTCTCCTTTATCACTGACCTGCGTGCTGTATGCCGAGTATCTCAAGTTCTTTTTCATTAAGGCCGATACCTCTGAGCATAAGTCTGTTGCCCTTTAGAGCCTCTACGGAGTTGATACCCATACCGCCCATCATTTCCTTGATCTCGTGATCCCACGCATGAACAAGATTTACAAGACGCTGATAACCGATGTTGGGGTTAAGACGCTTTACAAGGTCAGGACGCTGTGTTGCGATACCCCAGTTGCACTTGCCTGTCTGACAGCTTCTGCAAAGGTGACAGCCGAGCGCCAGCAGAGCGGCAGTGCCGATATAACAAGCGTCCGCACCGAGTGCGATAGCCTTTACCACGTCCGAGCTTGAACGGATAGAGCCTGCGACTACTACAGAGACCTCGTTTCTGATACCCTCGTCACGCAGACGCTGGTCAACGCTTGCGAGTGCAAGCTCGATCGGGATACCTACATTATCTCTTATTCTTGTGGGAGCCGCACCCGTACCGCCTCTGTAACCGTCTATTGCAATAATATCCGCACCCGAGCGGGCAATGCCCGATGCGATAGCGGCAACGTTATGAACTGCGGCAATCTTTACGATGACAGGCTTTTTGTACTCTGTAGCCTCTTTCAGCGAAAGAACAAGCTGACGTAAGTCCTCTATCGAATATATATCGTGGTGGGGAGCAGGGGAGATAGCGTCCGTTCCCATAGGGATCATTCTTGTTCTTGAAACATCCTCAAGGATCTTTGCACCGGGGAGATGTCCGCCGATACCGGGCTTTGCACCCTGACCCATCTTGATTTCTATTGCCGCACCCGTTTCAAGATAATCCTTGAATACGCCGAAACGTCCCGATGCGACCTGTACTATAGTGTTGGGGCCGTACTGATAGAAGTCCTTGTGCAGACCGCCCTCGCCCGTGTTATAGAATATGCCAAGCTCCGTAGCCGCTCTTGCGAGGCTCTCGTGAGCATTACGGCTGATAGAGCCGTATGACATAGCCGAGAACATGATGGGCGTCGAAAGCTCAAGCGTAGGTGTCGTTTCCGTCTTTACACTGCCGTCCTCGTTGAAAGAAACGTTCTTCGGCTTCTTTCCGAGGAATACCTTTGTTTCCATAGGCTCACGCAGAGGGTCGATAGGCGGATTCGTTACCTGAGAAGCGTTGAGCAGTATCTTGTCCCAGTAAACGGGATATTCCTTCGGGTTACCCATTGCCGAAAGAAGAACGCCGCCCGTTTCTGCCTGCTTGTAGACCTCAGTCATTATCTGCTGGCTCCAGTTGGAGTTGTTCCTGAACTTGTTGGGGTTATCTACTATCTTCAATGCGCCCGTAGGACAGATACATACGCATCTCTGGCAGTCAACGCACTGCTGGCTGTCCGAGATCATCATATCAAGATCTGCGTCATATCTGTGTACCTCGTTTGAACACTGTCTTGCACACGCCTGACATTTTATGCAACGGTCCTTATCTCTTATAACATCAAATAAAGGCTGAAAATAATTAAGTGCCACTGTTACCGCTCCCTTTCTTACTTCTTTTCGTTCAGCTTGACGATGATAGGCTCTCCGCCTCTCGGTGACCAGATACGGTCAACAACGGGACAGATGGCTCTTATCGCACATTCCTCGCTCGCAAGGTAAACCATATCACCCTTTTCTGCGGCAACCATTGAACGTAGCTTAAGTCTGTCGTTGAGTGCCATAAGGCCACCGTCAAAGCCGAGAATTATCGAGAACGGTCCTGTTATCAGCAGGCTTGAGAATACGTTTCTGAAGTATTTCAGCTTCTGTCTTTCGCTCTCGCTGTATTTATCCGAGTCTATCTCGCTCCAGAAGGGAGCGGCGATTATTTTCGCTATATCTTCAAGACACAGCTTCTGTTTTCTGTTGAGGAAGTCTATTATATATGTGATTACCTCTGTATCTGTAAGCAGGTTGCATTTGTAACCGTACATTTCAATATATCTTCTGTTTGCATCGTAGGAAGAAATTTCACCGTTATGTACTATGGTATAATCAAGCAGTGCAAACGGATGAGCGCCGCCCCACCAGCCCGGAGTGTTTGTAGGGTATCTGCCGTGCGCTGTCCAGGCATATCCTGCGTATTCCTCAAGTCTGTAGAACTTTCCGACATCTTCAGGGTATCCTACCGCTTTGAATACGCCCATATTCTTACCGCTTGAGAAAACGTATGAACCGTTTATCTTGTCGTTTATGTTGATAACGCACTGAGCAACGAATTCTCTCTCGTCAAGCTGACTTTCTGTGAGCTTTGTCGGCAGGGGATTCACGAAATATCTCCATATCAGCGGCTCGTTTGTGATATTCGGGTGCTTTCTCGTGGGAATACGGGAAAGGTTCACCACGTCAAAATGCTTGTCAAGAAAACGCTCGGTTTCCACCCTTGCCTCGTTTGAATCGTAGAAAATATGGAATGCGTACTGATCCTTGTACTCCGGATAGATTCCGTATCCTGCAAATCCGCCGCCCAGACCGTTTGATCTGTCGTGCATATAAGATATAGACTTTACTATCTTGTCACCGCATATTCTGTTGCCGTCCCTGCTTATAAAGCCTGAGATAGCGCAACCGGCGGGGATTCTGACCTGACCTTCTTTTTCCAGCATAAGCTCACTCCTGTTCGGTGTCTGTTTGTTTCTGAACGTTTTTTGGACGTTTTGAATCTGATAATTTCATTTTTGGGGACAAAAACAGCAGGCAACAGATGAATCGACCTGCAAATCTGCGGTATTTTGTAAATTAACCGTAAATTCAAGGAGTATTTGCAGTAAAATGAAACGTTTGCTTCAAATTTACCGCCATCTGAAACAGCTTTGTTTCGTTAATTGCCTGCAGCCGTTTTGACTACAGTTGTAATTATATCACGGGTTTGCGGTGTTGTCAATACATTTCTGCAAGTTTTTTAAATGAAACTTGCAGAATATTTTCTTGCAATTTTACATTCCGATTATGCAAAATGACGGCAGAACCGCTGAGAACAGCATCGCTCCGCCATTCATCCCACATTCGCACTTTCCGGACAAAGTAATAAAGCACCCTTCCGCAACATATATTTGTACTAAAAAACGAAAGCAGGTAACGTCATGGTAAAACGCAGAAGTTACAAAGCGGCGATAAAGAAGCTCAGACCTTTTGTGAAAGGAGCTGTAGCCGGAACAGTGACAGCGGCGGTTTTTACCGTTATCGGTGCATTTTTGTTTAATATTGCCGATGCTCCTTCGGGAGCAGACAGCGTAATGGCATATGTTTCACTTGGCGCATCTGCTGTCGTCTGCGGAATGTTCTTCGGCGGCGGCAGAGGAAAAAACGGCTTTGCGTGGGGAACGCTCGGCGGCCTTGCAATGTTCGCTCTTTGCTTTGCCGTCACACTTATATCCGGCGGATTTACCGGGACGGAATTTCTGCCTAAGCTGATAAGCTCAGCAGTGTGCGGCTGTATCGGCGGAATAATCGGTGTCAATATTGCGGCAGAGCGATAAAGGCCGGCTGATAAAATATTTCTATAGACAAACAAAGAAAAATGTGGTAGAATTACCTTATTCCCCGTGTATAACAGGGTATTTAACGCTGATGTAAAAGGAAGGATAAAAATGAACAGTTATTCAATAGAAACGCTTGCGGTTCACGCAGGCTATGAAACAGACGAAGCTACAATGTCGGTAACTCCGCCCCTGTACGAAACAAATGCCTATGTGTTCAAGGATGCCGAACACGCAAGAACGCTCTTTGAACTTAAAGAGCCGGGCAACATCTACTCAAGACTACAGAATCCCACCTGCGATATTCTTGAACGTAAGGTAACAGCTATGGACGGCGGTGTTGCGGCACTCTCGTTTGCGTCCGGACACGCCGCTATATTCAATACTATAATAAACCTTTGCAGTGAGGGCGATGAGCTTGTTTCGTCCATAAACATCTACGGCGGTGCGATAAACCTGCTCGGAATCACATTAAAGAGAATGGGCATCACGGTAAAGTTCGTTGACCCCGATGATCTTTCCGCCTGGGAAAATGCCGTAACCGACAAGACAAGGCTGTTCTTCACCGAGCTTATCGGCAACCCCAACGCAAACGTTGCCGATATCGAAGAAATCGGTAAAATAGCCCACAAGCACGGCATCCCGTTTGTAGTAGACAGCACCTTCACAACACCCTATCTTTGCAGACCCATAGAGTGGGGCGCTGACCTTGTTATCCACTCTGCAACAAAGTTTTTAGGCGGTCACGGAAGTGTAATGGCAGGCGTTGTAGTAGACAGCGGAAAGTTCACGTTCAAGGGCAATCCCAGATTCCCGCTTTTCAACGAGCCTGACGTATCCTATCACGGTGTAGTGTTTGCCGATCTCGGCGAGCTGGCATTCATCTCAAGACTCCGTGCGCTCATAACAAGAGATATAGGTGCCTGCCTTTCAGCGTCTGCGGCTCACACCTGCCTTACAGGTATGGAAACGCTTGCTCTGCGTATGCAGCGTCATTGCGAAAACGCACTTGCAGTAGCAAAATTCCTTGAAGCCCACCCTGCCGTTGAAAAGGTAAATTATCCTGCACTGCCCTCAAACAAGTATTACGAGCTTTGCAAAAAGTATTGTCCCAAGGGCGCAGGCGGTGTGTTCACATTCGTTATCAAGGGCGGCAAGCCCGCAGGCGAAAAGTTCATGAACAGCCTTGAGCTTTTACAGATAGTAGCTAATGTCGGCGATGTAAGAAGTCAGGTTATCCACCCTGCTTCAACAACGCACAGCCAGTTATCGCCCGAACAGCTCGTAGCCGCAGGAATAAGCGAGGGTACGGTAAGACTTACTATCGGTATCGAGGATATAAACGATATTATTGCGGACATTTCTCAGGCACTCGATAAAGCGACTAAGTAACATAAAATGATGTTTTATGGGGTTTGGGGCGTTGCCCCAAGCGGGATGAGGGCGGCAGCCCCACAATTAGCCCGGCACGGACGCCGGGCGTGTATGCCCAAAGGCTCTGCACGATGCAGAGCCAACAAAGCATACACAGCCCTTCCCATGGGGAAGGGGTTAGGGATAGAGAATTTACTCTATTTTTAAAAAAACAGACTTTTCTACAAGTTGGTATTAGCGTCCAAACCCGCCCCTGTTTTTTATGAAAATTTTATAAAACCCCCTTGACAAACTCTTTTCAATGTGCTAAAATATATTAGTAAATTTACAAGATATGCGCCAATAGCTCAGCTGGATAGAGTATCTGGCTACGAACCAGAGGGTCGGGGGTTCGAATCCCTCTTGGCGTGCCAATTTACATTAGTTACACTTTTAGGGATACTACAGTAGTAGTGTCCTTGAAACTGTAAATAAAATCATATATCACACAGCAGAGCAGGTGCAACTGCTCCACTGTGATAATATACATTTTGTGTTCCGACTCATAGTTTCGATTAACGCTCTCGCATCTCTCCGTAGCTTAACACCTACCCAGTCCGATGTAGCTCAACTGTATCAGTAGTACAGTATGTATACTCGCTCCGCAGAATGTGCGGCGTTTCTGAACTGTGACTGTTAGTCGGTGGTTTGCAGTAAATCGGTGTTTACTGTTCCTCTCCCGTGTTACTCACGCGATGTTCTCAGAACTAATGCGTAGTTATCTCGGCTGTAGGTCATCTCTGACGATGGTCGGCATTCAATTTGTACTGCCTTTGATATGCGGCAGGTGGGGATATACACTGCGGATTTACGCCTTGTATATCAGATTAAAAACACAAGAGCCTCCAGCGTCTGGTAAACTTCTGAAAGCTCTTGCAAAATTGTATTAAATGTGCTATAATAAAGCACACTAAAGGCACTATTGCACTAAGTCAGTCAGATGGTTTCGCATCGAGCTGATGAGGGGCTGTATCGTTCTTGCAGGAACTATACAGCCTGTGTGTGGTGTTTTTTTATTTACTCTATTACTTTTACAGTTTTGTCAATTCAATTGATGTAATGTATAGTATACAGAATTGACAAAAATGCGGGTGAGTGTTTGTGCAATTTTTTGTTTTGTGAAGCGGACAATTACACAAGGACAAAGCGAATGTACGGAGAAATAAAAGAAATAGTGATCATATTGTAAAAAGGAGTAACTATATATAACCGATTTTCTGTTTGCGCTTTTATCATTTTTCACTTCTTTTCATTTTTCTAGTATTGAATATACCATGAAATTTTCTATTATATAGCATCCCTTATTTTCAAAAAACCGGTAGATGGTATCTATATAGGTGCAAATTTTATGAGAATCAAAATAGCCAAACTTTACATATCTCCCGTTGTGTTTCACGGCTATGTTGAAATAAAAAAAGAGTCCCTTCTCGAAATGGAAAAACACGAACTTGTTATTTTCTTTTTGAGTGGAGCGGTTGGCAATGTCTTCTTGATTGGAGTTTCACTATTACTTGTTAGCAATTTCATTAATTTTTATTTTTCCATTGTTAATATCTGTTATGCAACCGCAAGCGTACTGCCCTTTATAATAGGAAATAATGATATGACTACAATGATAAAGGTTTTGAAAGAAAAACAAAAGATGTCTAAAACTGATATTTGATATAGCATTAATGATTAGAAATGTGATTAGGTTGGTATGTCCTTACTGCAACAATGAAATGGAAAGCGGAATGATTGTTATTTCTGCCACAGGAAGTGTACCGTGTGCAATTATCGAGTGGTACTCTGAATAAAAATGCAAAAAGGGAATATTCGGCATATCCAAAAAAAGCAAGGTCAATATAAAAGATCGAAAAAATGGACATTTTTGCTCACACTATTGTTCTCATTGTTGTAAAGCGTTTTGTGAATTTGAAACAAAGAAAAACGGAATCGCTTTAAATTTAGTGTTCTGAAAAAATTATCGTTTTTATAGAGATGAGCAAAACATGAAACAAAAACTAACAGAAGTCGCAAAATAGGCAAGTATCAAATAAAAAAGCAGAAAAACGGCACAGCAAAGCTGACATCAGCCGAACAGAGCTGAAATCCGGCAGAAATATTCAAAACAACTCGTCAAGCAATACACTTAACGGATTTAAGACTGCGATAAGAGCTTTCGAATTTAGTGACAACAGTTGCGTGAGCGACAGCGAGCAAAGCAATATGAGCAACAGAATTAAGGTTTTGTGCAGCATTAAAGCTATGCACCCAAAGACGTTCCTGACCGGTCTGCTTGAAACGAGAGTTGTAACGCTCAGCCTCTGTTCTGAGTGCATAAATCTTCTTGAACGAAACACATTCACGGTCAATGGAAAGTCAGTAATCATCGGGAAGCGTGACATATTTAGTACAACCGCGAGTTTTTTTGCCATTGTTCCAATTCTTGTGATTGCATGGACAACAGCCTGATTTTGAACGTTTGAACGGACAGCAGTATTTTTGGCGAGTTCTGCCATTGTCAGAGAATTTGCCGTCTTTGTGCATAGCGAGACCGGCTTCACAAATCGGATGACCTGTTGAAAGCTTCTTCGGATTTTTAGTGTTACGCTTGTTGATGGGAATAAAGCATTCGCCGTGATAAATATCTTTGACGGCATTGTAAATTGCCTTAACATCGTAACCTTTATCAGCAAAAAATGTGCATTCCTCAATTGAAAGAAAATCATTGGTTTGGCTTAGAATATCAAGAACGACAGTGCTGTCGGCAACATCGGCAGTAGTTGTCATTTCAAAGATTGGTAAGCCTGTAATGCAGTCAACTAGAATATGATTCTTGTAACCCCAATAGTATTCAAAATTACGCTCGTTATGCTGATTTGAAGCGGTATGAACACCCAAACCGCAGTCTTCGTCAGACTTAGGCTGATTGCCTTTTGCAAACTTGTTTTTAGCGAAAGATTTTGGGTTATTCTGCTTAGTATTTGCACTTATGGGAGTAGAGTCGAGAGCTATGAATGAAGTGTCGATAATACCCATTTTGGACAACTTCAGCACTTGAGACTGCATAAGCTTTTTAAGCAGAGCGTTATCAAGATTTCTGATGAAACGGTCGAAAGTCCAGTAGGACGGCAATGGTTTCATGATATTGAAACCGCAGTAATGTGCGATTATCAGATTGTTATTGAGATAGTCCACTAAATCTGTGATACAGGAAAAACATTCGCATTTTATAACAATAAAAGTGCAAAACCTTGCTCTTTTTGAAAAACCGATTCTCCCTGTTTTTGCGGCAGCTTCGGGAAAATGAGATAGGCGAGATTAAGAAAAAGCTTCTCATAGAATTGTGCTTTCGGTGCAGATGTGAACAATGTGATGTCCTGTAAAATTTCTTGGCGATAGATAACAGCCAGCCCCTTTCGTGTGGTTTTCGTACAATTTAATTATACCAAAGTTGGTTGGCTGTTTCTATATATTTTTAGTGATAAAATTATTTTTTGTGTCCTGCAAATCCGCTTCTTTTCTACGTTTGCGGCGTTTTGCTCAGGGCTACAAAGAATGGACAGTGGAGGTGGCAGATGTTACGATAATGCAAGGTGCGAAAGTGTGATAGTAATAATGAAGGAGGAGATGTTTTACAGTCATAAGGAAAATCTGAAAATTATACAATTTATAAGGCAGTATTTCCTGAGTTATAATATATTGATGAAAGGATTGGCGAAAAAACAAATATATATAAATTTTTGAAGTTATGTTAAAAATTGATACAGATAATTGATTTTTATGATGTATCAAGTTGTAACCTAATGCCGCAATGTTCCCCGCCTTTATAGGCGGCATGTTCCATTCAGACTATCGTAGGTGAATTACTGCCTTACAGAAAAGCTGAGGAGCTAACGCTCCTGCGGCAAGATTTCTTCGTCACAGCCGATGAAAAGCTATGCTTACATCGGGCTTTATTCCGAGTTAAAATTAAAGGAAATTATCAAATGAAGCTTAAGTTCATACATAAAGCAAAAAGAATATTTATAACCATCTCATCATTGTCAATAATTGCGGCGATCTCTATAGCGGTTGCATCATCGGCCAGTGCCGCAACACATTTTACAAGCTACACCCCTAAAATCAAATATAATAATGGCAACATTGATTACTGCTATTATGTTGATGGTTCTAAAAATGTTAATCTTACTGCAGGCGAGTATTTTGTAAATGGTAAATCATCTTGTTCAGCACATAGTGTTATCAGTCCTGAGGCATCAACTGCAACATGTGGATGTTTTGACGGTTGTTATCAATGCTATGGGTTTGCAGCATTTGTGTATAAAGGTGTATTTACTAAAAATTTATCTGAATCAAAATGTAATGATTTTGGTTGGGGAAGCGACAACAATGATTATTTATTCCTAACCGCAAGAAACTTGAAAATTATGATTTCCGATTTACCGGTGGGCACGCATTTGAGAGTAAGAACATCAAACAATAATAACCACTCTATAGTTTTAGCGGGAAAAACTGATACAACAATTACAGTTTATGATGCTAACGGGTGCGGATCTAATTCCAGCTTATTAGAAGCTGGATCGTCAAATTATTCAGGACATTGCCAAATAAACAAACAGGTTTTCACATACAAGAATTTTGCCAAAAGATATCCTCGACTCGATTATATGCATAAAGGAGCTTAATATGAATGACAGATTAAGATTAATATTGTTGGTTATGGCTTTATCGGTCACAGTAGCTTTAACAGGCTGTTCTCAGCCCGAACAAAACAGTAGTATAGCGGCAGATGATAATACAACGTCCTTACAAAGCAGTATCGATACTGTTACCGATACTTCAAAAACCGGGAGTATAACAGCACCCGAAGGTAGTGAGCTTGTAAAAACGCTTACCGATAACAATAATAACACCGTGGAGCTTTACGGATATAAATCGGGTTCCGATGAGCCGTTTATATGCTTTATTTCAATTAAAGATAACGACAAAAAACCGATTCAGCAAATAGAAATCAACAAATTCAAAACCTTTACCACAGACAGCGGAGATAATGTATATGTTTATGCAGATGAGAAAACCAAACAAGGCTATAGAATTATATTAAACACAGACAATAGTATTAAATCGGTAGAATATTGTGAGGACGCATTACAATACATAAAACTCATAGAGGATATTAATAAAGGCAATACATCTATCGAAGAACCTGTGGAGGAATTGCCGGAATTCTATACCGAAGACCCCGAAAATGAAATGTACCTCGGCAACGGCGAATTTGTAAAGCTTGCCGACCTTGAAGCCGATCCCAATGCGGCAGGTTCATATATTATCCGTGGTTCAATGGGCGGTTATGAATATGAACCGTTTGACAACAACAGCATAAGAAATCCAGATGATTACGATTTGAACGAAATGAAATGTATAGGCTCTCAAAAAGGACCCGTGGTAAGCAAGGATAAAATAATAGTACATGAAGGCGACAGCATCGGCAGTAAGGGTCTGATAGTAGACTCGTGCTACATCAGCGTAGCACCTCGCGTAATGTATAGCGAAACGCTAAAAAAAGATATTGGCATAGGCTATGATGTAATGGACGCAAAAATAACTCTGACGGGTGAAGTAACCTTTACGGGTATACTGCTTGCCGAACGCTACAATATAGAGAATTCGGAGCATGATGGCGAAAGCAGAATACTGTTTATGCCTTATTCTAAGGAATACCATGAGGCTGTGCCGTTCCTTTTTGATGTTGACGCTCAATATAAAGGGAGTAGCTGTGCTATGTTCTATAATTACAGCTGGGGCAATCCGCAGTTTGCGATTACAACAAGCGATGGTGTTATAAATATCGGTTATTTAAAGGATTGCGACTTTTTAAGTTCCGATACATTTTCAGAGGATGTGTATTATAAAGAGGCCACAATAACATTTTCAGAGATTACTTATATATCCACAGAAAGAGGCGGTATGAGCGGATTAATCGGTACTGTTGTATCGGTGGATAATATATGTGAGCTTGGGAAAAAGAAAGAGGTATAATATGATGATAATCAAAAACATAATAAAAGCAACTATAGCAACAACAGCTGTAATTTCATCGGCATTTGCTATGGTGTTACCAGGAAACGCATTATCACCTGTCACTTACAAAGCAGCATGAAACTACAAGTTGGTTCCTATGGGACCAACATCATGCGTAGTCATGTCATACACTATTAATCAAAGTAAACAAACAGCAACTGCAAAATATGTATTCGACGGTGGGACGGAGGTTCCAAACGGCGTAAAAAGAGTTTCAGTGGTTTGTGAATTAATAATTCCTACAAAAAATGGAGAAACTGTCATAAAGAATAAGACTAACGGTAACGGCGAATATTCCAGACTTGAAAAAATGACAAAAACAGTAGCATTGACTGATGCTGAAAAAGCAGCAGGATACAAAATACAGTTTGTAGATATATCTATAAATTGCACTTCTGGTACATACAAACCATTCTGGGCAGTCAGCTACACATATTAACTTTTGTTTAGCGACTGCACGTACGGTGGCACAACATGACGTGTTATAAATGTATCTATAAGACAAAAAAGGAAAAAAACGAAAGATGCTCCTGCGTTTAAAATATAATTACTGCTTATGTTTTTTGACACAGATAATAAAATAAAAACATAAATACAACTTATGAAAGGGCAATATTATGAACAGGAAATTAAAGCTTATAGGCACTGCAATACTGATTGCTACATTTGCGTCCACGTTTTCCGCCTGCTCGGATACAAAAACAGATGAACAGGCGAGATATATGCGAGTATACGGAACAATATATAATGACGGCGAGTTGATAGTTACCGAAAACGCAGTACTAAGCTTTTTACAGTATTCTGATATGAGTACAATTGCGCTATGCGGTCAGTCAAACTGCGACCACTCAAATGCTGTTACAGAGGACGGACTTCCGTGCCTTGCTTACGGCAAACAAACCTTGCCTTTTTTGTATAACGAAAAGCTTTACTGGTTCGAGGATAGATACGAAACCAAAGACGGAAAAGCAGTAGAATCCGCGGTACTTCACTCATCAGACCCGCTTGGTACTTCCGAAAAGGAAGTATGCAAAATAGAAGGCTTTTCCTGCGACTGGATAAGCACAAGCGTACTTAAAAACAACACCCTGCTGTTTTTCCCTTATCAGTCTGCTTATGACGAAAAAGGAGCGATTACAGGCGATAATACCAATCATTTCGGAGTGCTTGACATAGAAACCGGAAAATTTACCGATTTTGGTGCAACGGAAAACAATAAAACAAAGATTTTAGGTGTCTATGACAACAAATTTTATTTCAACAGCTCGGTGTACGACATTAAGACAGGAAAGTATAGTGAAAACACTATGCCGTCCGAGCCGCCTGCTGTCAGACTTAGCGATGATTACTATGCATATAACAATGACAGCAATATTGAAGTGTTAACTCCGAAGACCTCTGAACCGATTGTTATTCATAACGACAAGATATTGTCTGAAACCGTCATTTTGGGCGATTATCTGTTCCAATGCGATAATGCACAGTGGTATTATTATAATTTAAAGGATGAAGCTCCCGCAAGGCATGATATAAGCTATGGCGAAGGGCTTTATGCACAGGTATTGTCCGAGTACGAGGACAGCTATATTATCAGCGTCTATAACGCCGAAGAACAAACAGTAACAAAAGAAAAGGTAGCAAAATCGGATATTCTGGGGGAGTAAGATATGGCAAAAGGATTAAGTAGAATAGCTTTAATAGTGGCGACCATTGCGGTGGTTATGTTAATCTCAAGTTGTTCAGATGTAACAGAAAGCTCTCAAAGTAGTAACAAAGAGAAAAGTGTTACAAGTCTTGTCGGAGAAATATATCATGGCGACGGATATTTTATTCTTGACGAAAACGGTCTGCAAATAGTCAAGGAAGGTGCTGCCTATGACGAGAATAAAAAGCTATGGAACGCACCATTTGCCGCTGTGCGTAAAATTAATGATACTTTTTACTGTGACAGTTTTACTTCTCCTGATAAATTCGATGATAATATGAATTACAAAGGTGAAGTGCCGCAGGACAGCAAAAAAATGATAAAATTGCTGAAATCGGGTGATGTTACAGAAAGTGGGCTTACCGTCACCTCTGCAGTTTCGTCCGTTAAAGAAACACTCGAATACAATCGGGAAACAAATTCTACCGAGCCGGGAATATCGCAAACAGTATACACAGAAATCACATTAAGCGGAGAGGTTACTCTTGAAGGCGTATTGTATGTAGTTCTTGATGAAGATCTGTACATATCAGAAGAAAACAGCATATTGTTTTTCCCTTATCCCGAAAGCTTAAAAAATGCACTTGGTTTTTCACCGAGGTTTTCCGGTGATATAGAGAGTAGTTATCTTACCTCCAATGCTTCTAAAACAAGTGTATTGCTATATGGCGATTGTGTATATTTTTATGCAGGCAACACAGATAACAGCGAGTGGCTCACAAAGGATTTCAGAAATAAACCGTTTGGTACAGCAAAATTAACGGTCAGCGATATAAAGCTTATATGGCAAAGCGATAGTCTGGACAGGTTTTCCTTTACGGTAAAAAATGCGGAAAATGTTCAGGCTAAAAAGTAGAGGTGTAAAAAATGCTTCAAATTAAAAATCTTAATAAACATTACGGTAAAAAACAGGCTCTTTTTGATTTTGAGATGACCTTTAAAAACGGGGTTTACGGACTTTTAGGCCCCAACGGCGCAGGAAAATCAACGCTTATGAACATTATTTCAGATAACCTTGCACCAGACTTAGGCTCGCAGCTTTGCTGGAACGGCACAGACATAACTAAGCTTGGCAGTAAATTTCGCCGTAAGGTCGGATATATGCCGCAACAGCAGGCGCTTTATGACAACTTTACCGCAAGACGGTTTATGATGTATATATCAGCTCTCAAAGGAATTTCTACAGCAGTAGCAAGAGAGCAAACCGAGTATCTGTTAAGTGAAGTTGAACTGCATGACGTAATGGATAAAGCTATCGGAGGCTTTTCGGGCGGCATGAAGCAAAGAGTTTTAGTTGCACAGTCCCTACTCGGAAGCCCCGAGCTTGTTCTGCTTGATGAGCCGACGGCAGGTCTTGACCCAAAGCAAAGAGTTATCATACGGGATATGATACATAAAACAGCAAAGGACAAAATTGTCCTTGTAAGCACACATATAGTATCTGATGTTGAAACTATTGCAGATGAAATAATAATTATGAAGCAGGGCAGAATTGCCGCAAACGGAACTGTTGAACAGCTTGTCAGTGTTCTCCCGCACGAACGCCGGACACTCGAAAACGCATATATGTTGCACTTTCCCGAGAAAAACACGGCAGGAGGTGCTATAGATGAAAATAGCTCTGTATGAGCTTTACAAAGCGTTAAAAAGCAAAGTGCTGTTAATATTGTTTGTAGCACTGTTTTTGCTGAATTTAGCTCTTTCGGCAACATATACGCCTGTCCTTGGCGTACCCGATGAATGTATTCGTGAAATTAACAAGGTATATTTATCTACATCGGAAGAGGAAAAGCTGTCTGTCGCAGAGAGTATTGCAAACAAATATATAAAAGACAATGTGCTACAGAATATATTTCCGGACAAGAAATATGAGGATAAATTAAATCGGGTAAAAAACTACAATACCACAATCAGGAATATCAAAAGCGAAGCCGAACAGCGTTCAAAACCATCGGTTTTTTCTAAGGAAAACAGCTTTACACAGCTTAGCTTCAAGGATATTTTCACAGCATACAACAATGTAATTGAAAATAAACCGTCCTTTTATCCCGACTACGGAACAGAACGCTATATAAACAGCGCAGATACCGATTTAATGATGCTTGTTTTTGTGCTTATGCTGACGGTTATTGTATGCTGTCGCGACAAAATGACAGGCATGGCGGCGGTTATAAGACAAACTCCCAAAGGGCGTATTCACAGTGCAGGAGCAAAGCTGATAGCCTGCTTTTTGCTTACCGTTACTTCGGCTGTGTTGTTATACGGTATGGTATTGCTTACAGGTACTATTCGCTTCGGGCTTGGCGATTTATCAAGATGTATTCAGTCAATCCCGCAGTTTACGCTATGCAATATAAATATGACCGTGGGAGAGTATCTTGTTATCCACTTTTTATTCAAAACATCAGCCTTTTTTATAGTCGTTGTTGTAATGATGATTATATGTACTTTCCTTAAAAATGTTGCGGCGGCGTTTGCTGTTATCTCTGTTTGTAGTGGTGTTTCGATATGGCTTTATACTTCTATAAGTGATATATCGGCATACAACATATTAAAATACATAAATTTCTGCTGTTTTATAAGTCCACATCAGTTATTTTACAGATATTATCATTTAAACATTTTTGGAAAGCCCGTATCGGCTCTTACCGTCTGTGTAATTACAACAGTAATAATTCTTATCATGGCTTTGCTTATTTATTTTGCGGTTTATTGCTCAAGACGCGCTATATCGGCTTCAGGTAAAATATCGGAAATCTTTTCATATATTACAGTAAAACGCAAGCTCTCGGCAAATTTTGTTGTAAACGAGGTATATAAAACGGCAATAGCGGGAAAAGCATTGCTTGTTCTTGTTGTTGTCGCTGTTATTGGGTTCTGCAATTATCAGAATATGAGTGCAGGCTACGATTCCGAGCAAAAACGCTACGACAGCTATGTAGCACAGATAGGCGGGGAAGTGACGGATGAAACTCTGTTGTTTTTGGAAAATGAAAAGCTGGAATTTGAAAATATAAAGCTACGCTATGAAGAATTATTGACGCAGACACCCGCTGAATCGGATTATGAAAGCTACAATAAGGAATTGAACGATATTACAAAAAAGCTTGACTATGAGAATGCATTTAATAAGATATGTGACCGTGTGTCGGTTATTAAGTCTGATAAAAATAGCAACCTACAGCTCGTTTTTGAAGAAGGGTTTAACCGTCTTTTGTCGGTAAACGGCTATAAGGACGACTTCCTTATGTGTATACTCGCTACTATAGCCCTTGTGCTGTGTATATCGCCTATGATAGCATTTGATAATCAGAGAGGACTGACAAAGCTCCTACGTACTACAGAAAAGGGCAGAATCAAGCGCTTTGCCATAGACGGCGTAATAACTCTTGTTATCTCTGCAATAGTATTTGTAGCGGTATGGCTACCCGAATTTGTTTTCGTAATGAACAATTACAAGCTCTCATTCTTAGACGCACCCTTACAGAGTATTACGGCACTTTACGGTATGCAAACAAACGAAACAATATTGCAATATACATAATTCGGGTATACCTGATACGGTTTTTCTCTATGCTCGCCTGCGGCTTTTTTATGCTGTGTGTATCAAAGCTATCGGCTAATCTTATAACCGCCTTTTCGGTAAATATTCTGTTATTTGTTCTACCCTTGGGGCTTTGCGTTGTCAGCGAAAGCTTTGTCGTGATATGGATATGTCCGTACCTTTCAGGCACCGCAGAGAGAAGCGCGTCACCTGCTAATCTCATTATCACCGTGATAATTTTCATAGGCTTGATATTGGTTGCGGGAGGTGAAGGCGTAAAGAAAGCGGTAGAGAAGATAGGTAAACGGTTTTAATATGATATTGTAGAGCTGAGCAAAACACAAAGTAAAAAGTCAGCAGCTACAAATGAGCAAAATGAAGATAACAGGCAGAAAAACCGCACTTCAAAGCACAGCTGTTAAATGACATATCTTTAGGTGAAATTATTCCTATGCCGATTTTTCTGTAAATATCATACTGATATTTTTCAGCTATAATAATCATATCCTCTTTTTGTAAATTTGTCAAGAGTTCATAATCATCAGCTGTATTAATATTTGCAATGAAAAGCAAATTATTGTTTTTATAAGCAGCTGAAAGTTTGTTTTCTAAAGTTTTGAATTTATCAATATTCATGACGAAACTCCTTTAATTAAAATGGTCAAAAATATCTTAAAATTAACCTTCAGAAATAAAAAAGCTATAAATCCATTATACAAGCGGTATAACAACGATAAATACTGCAAGTCCGATACCGAAAAATTCAGAAAACTTAATCCGGAAGGACAAACAAAATCTGAAAAAGTCCCGCATATATCTTTAATATAGCAGTATCATATTCGTATATAAAAGATATTCTGTCTTTCTGAAGGTAGTATAACTGGGTATTGTATAGACCTTAAATTCGGGGGGCTACCCCTGTTTTTCAAAAAAACAATGCAATAAACACATTTACCCACTTGACAAATGCCGCCGATAGCGTTATTATAATTACGCAGGCTGTTTAATTCTGTGATTGTGGGATTATCAGTGTGCTTATGAATGTTTTTAAATGAGATAAGCCCGGGGTGTGATCCGGGCTTATTTCTTTTCCTGATAAATCTGATAACCTTTGTACTATATGAATTGTCCGCATAAACTTTGCTGTTGTCATAACGCATTTTACGCTGTTTACGTATAAGACGCAGATTGACAAGATTGCTGATTATTTTCATAGCGGTATCACGCTTTATGCGTAGCTCATCGGCAAGGTCGTTGAAGCTTTTAAAGCAGTAACCGAGCTTGCTGTCAAGCGATTTAATAATAAGGATATATAAGCGCAATTCGATCGCTGTTAAGCTTTTGCCGAACACAGTTCGTTCTATTCGCGTATAGTTAGCCGACACCTTATTCTTTTCGGGATTTAAAACATATGTATATGTTCCCTTGCGATTATCCTTGCGGTAAGCCGCTAAAATGTGTGTAATGTAGCCCTTTCTCATTAAGCTATCGGTTATCTTGGATACTGTCTGCGTAGACTTTATACCGCAGTGTGAAGCTATAGTCTGCTGTCTTACACGCTTATATTCGTGTCCTGCTCTGCTTCGTATATTTGAATAAACAGAAAGCAGGTATGTATAAACTGCAAACTCGTTATGCGTCAGCTCGTTTGAGGTAATAACCGAGTTAGACAGCAGAAAATAACTTTTCATTTTCACACATCCTTGTATTTTGTTGTATTTTAACGTTTAAGCGGTTTTGTTGCTTGTACAGTATTTTTCTCATTCAACGCTCTGAACGCCTTTAAATCGTCGTTAAAGTCCTTGTTTAATGGTATATCTTTTGAAACAGCATATCCTTTCAGAGCATACTTGTCGCTAAGCTGCTCAGTAGCGTGTTTACCTGCATCATCATTGTCAAGGCAGAACGTTATTTCGGCAATAGGCTTATTCTTTAAAAACTCGTCAAGAGCAACATCGGATTTGCCGCCGAGCGATAGCATAGTCAACTGCTGCCAAGCGTCCTGTCCGTTGTTTATAGCATAAAATGACGCATAAGACAGCATATCAATTACAGACTCGAAAACATACAGCTTGTTCTTATTTGTACCGATTAAAGAAAACGAATATTTCTTATCACTTCCGGGCAAATCTACACGGTATGTAGATTTATCCGATACAGAACGGCAAAACGCATAGCGTGAAATAACGCCATCACCGTTTACAGCAATCATATTTACATATTTTTTAGTAATACCACGTTCGATAAGCTCAGGTATATGTTCACTGCTGAACCCTTCGCAGATATACTTTTCACCTTTTTGCTTCTGTGCCTGAAGCTCAACGGTAACATATTCCGGTGCGTTTTCAGGCACATCATTTTTGAAGCGATAAAACGGTGTGTTCGAGCTGTCATACCCGACAAGCTGAAGCCCGCTGTATCCGACGCCCTGATATAGCTTACGGTCGTAAATCAGCTGATTTACGATACTGTATTCCAATCCACGGGTTTTACATAAGTAGGCGATTACATTACTGTAATTGCGCTGTCCGTTTTCTTTGTGATCCTGTTCGGGCAAAATAAGCCGATTTGATTCCTTATCTTTAGAAACGCTCGGCTTTGACGTTATCTTATTTGGAGTATACTCAATCTGAATATCTCCACAAAGCGACTTTACAGCTTCAGTAAAGCTTTGTCCGTAAATCTTCATACAGAACGCAATGGCATTGTTGCCACCTTCGTCACGGCTGTTCCAGTACCACCCTCTGCGGTCATTCGTGATAAAAAGGCTGTCGTGCTTATCACAGCGATAACCGTTACCGCTTTTCTTTACGCTGAAGCCTTCTGTTCGTTCAAGAAATTCCACCATATCAACATTTCTTGCACGCTCTATCTGTTCTTTCGTAACATAGTTACTCGATTTAGATTTAGAAAAACTCATAAAAAGCTCCTTAAAAAAGAAAGCAACGATTTCCTCTTGTTCTGAGGTTGTCGTTGCTTTTGTGTTTTATTTTCTTCTCTCCAGTACCATTGCCGGCAAAATTCATCGGCAGTATCTCGCTTGATAATTTCTTTTTTCAGACGGCGAATGCGGAATGCCTGTGTTATAATTACAGCTAATAAAATTGCTGATAACATAGAAAAACTTTTGGGGTAATAAGGGTTCGAATCCCTCTTGGCGTGCCAACCGCTTTGATAATCATTATCAAAGCGGTTTTTCTTTTGCAAAAATAATGCGGAACGATGTTCATTCAGATCATCGCTCCGCTTTTTGTTGTTTGACGGCACATTATACCTGTTTGTCCGAAAATTCGTTTTTCAGTTGATCAAGCCACTCTGTATGTTGCTTAATTACAATTTCACCGTTTTTATATTCGCCTGCGTCGATAAATCCGTTTTCATTGTCATAAAAATGAACCTCATCGCAGTACGGAAGAACTTTGATCACATCGTCAAAACGTTTTGCAAATCGCTTTGTAACATATTCTTTCGGAATATCGTGACCGCCTTTTCTTACACGGTTTTCTATTCTGATACAGCTTTCATTAAGCGAGCTCAGAGCCACATAGTACATCCTGATATAATAGCCGTTTTTCTTTGCTTTTTCCAATGTACCGAATATTCTTTTTCCCGATAATGTTGTTTCCTGTGTGAAATTGATTTTCTTATCAAGACAGTCGTTTATAATCTGTATAGCTTTTTTACCGCCTTTGATATTTCCGCCGCATTTAGCCGAGATAGCGTCAACATCAACTATAATACCAAGGTCGGAACGTTCTCCCTTGAGAAGTCCGGTAAGGCTACTTTTACCCACGCCGTTGACGCCGGCAATAATCGTGAATATGCTCATTGTTCCTTCTCTCCTTAGTATTTATTTATGATACCTTTTCCCTGCAATAATACTATACGCCCTGTAAATCTGCTCCAGAAGCATCACCCTTGCAAGCTGATGCGGAAACGTCATCTTCGACATCGACAGCTTTATATCAGCCATCGCCTTTATCTTCGGTGCAAGCCCGAACGAGCTTCCGATTATGAAGTTCACCGCCGACTTTCCCTGCACCGCCGTATCGCTCAGCTTAGCGGCAAGCTCCTCACTTGAAAGCTGTTTTCCCTCAATGCACATAGCAACGGTAAGAGCGTTCTTCGCCAGCTTCTTTTCTATCATTTCAGCTTCTTTTTCGAGTGCGTCCTCTATTTGCCTGTCAGACGGCTCATTCGGCAGTGCGACAGGCTCAAGCTCATATATCTTCAGCACACAGGAGCCTCCGAGCCGCTTTTCATATTCCTTGCAGGCATCTCTCAGATAGCTTTCCTTCAGTCTGCCGAGGCAGATTATATTAACACCTTGCATCAGCGTCTTTTAGCGTAGCTTTCAAAGCGGCGCCTCTCCTTTGATGCCAGCTTTCTGCGCTTGGAGTTTTCTATCGTTCTTGTAACTATAAAGCAGATAAGCAGTACAACTATTCCGACAGCCGAAACCTTGAACCAGGGCTTGTCGAACTCGTCCTTTGCTTTTTCTATATAATATTCCACGTCCGATCTGGCAACATTGTTGTTTGCCACAAGGTTCATCGTGGTGATAGTTTCGCCCTTGAATTTAACGTCCATTACGCCGAGTATATCACCCTTTTTCACGGGAGCCTGTACGCTTTCATATGCCTTAAAGACCTTCTGCACTCCCGATTCCTTTACCGATTTCGGCATAAGCGCAGTGTAGTCGCTTTCGGGTGTCAGTATAACGTGCGTTGCGCTCTCGCCCATTTCGACCTTGACTTCGGTTATCTGCTCGTCCTTGTTTACAACGGTAGCCATTTCAAAGTTTGTGAATGCCCACTTGTAGAGGTTGAGTGCGTCAATCATCGAATACCAGTCGTCATAGTATTCGCCGTTCTTGTCCTTAACCGGTGCGCCGAGCGTCACAAGGATATAGTTGTACTGATTCTTGGCGGCTGAAACAAGGCATCTTCCGGCTTCGTCCGTAGTACCCGTCTTTGTGCCGTATGCGTATTCATATTCGTAAACACTGCCGGGGCGCAGAAGTGAGATAGTGCTGTATATAGAGTAGCCGCTGGGGTTAGCGTCATTTTTCGGCATCTCGTATTCATAGGTGCTTGTTATTTTCTTGAACAGCGGAAACTTGTCGTAGGCGTATTTTGTCATTTTATACAGGTCTTCCGCAGTTGTGTAGTTGTTTGCATTGTGAAGACCGTGAGCATTTACGAAGTTTGTTCCGGTACAGCCAAGCTCCTTCGCTTTTTCATTCATCATTCCGATAAACTTTGTGATGCTTCCTCCGCCTATATTATAGGCAAGAATGTTTGCCGCCTCACAGGCAGACGGGAGCATAAGCGCATACAGGCAGTCCTTATATGTCAGGTTGTCCTGCAAAGGCTCTATCGCCGCATTTGACGGGTCACTGTAGTTCGGGTCCTCGTAGAAATCGTTGAAGCAGTCATAAGGCACTTCCACCTTCTTTGACAAAGAGCCCTCGGACAGATGCTCAAGCGCAATTATGCAGGTCATTATTTTTGTGGTTGAAGCAGGGTACATTTTCTTGCTCTCGTTCTTCTTGTACACCACATCTCCCGTATCGGTGTTGACCATATACACAGCCTCGCTGTATATCTTGTCGGTGTTCGGGTCAAAATCATATACCTCGTCGTCGTTTTCCGCAAAAGCGGTAACGGAAAGCGAGCATAACAGCATAGCCCCGCAAAGCAGAGCAGACGCAAAGCGTAATATCTTCTTCATAATTTATTCCGTTCCTTTTCATCGGAGATTTTTAAATATGTTCCCTATTATTGTATCACATATCGCCGAAAAAGAAAAGACTTTTTTGCTTGTTAATATTTTATTTTGCGTATTCTCCTTGTCGGCTTTCCTTTTTTGTGTTAAAATAGAATAAGAATTTTCTTACAATTCGGCAAGAAAGCCTTATCTGCCGAAAAAGCGGAGTAAAATACAAGGGGGTGAGAGTATGAACGGAAATGTGCGGAGAAATACCAAAACAGCTTTTGTCTGCGTATTGTTTATAATAATTGTTTCTTTGTTTTTCTATCTTCTTACCGCAGGCACAATGCCGGAATCTGTCGATATACCGTCCACAGACAAAATAGCTGATGTCGATTTATCAAAGCAAGGTGTCGGTATAGATATATCCTCCGGCGAATATTACACAGGACGGCTGTATACTCCGGACGATTTTGCAAAAGGCAACATATCACAGGGCAATCCCGATGATAAATATGCCACATTCCGCATAGTGCTACCCCTTGAAAAAGGTGTCACCTACGGACTTTCCGGAGAAACGGCGACCTATGCACAACAGGTTTATATTGACGGAAAACTGCTCAGCGAGGTCGGTAAGGTGTCCGACAATGCCGAAGAATTTGTCCCTGCGACAGACAGATACACGCTATATTTCACCGCACAGGCGGATACTGCGGAGATAATAATCCGTCACGCATGGTTTAATCACAGGACAGGCACGATACAAAAGCTGTGCCTTGCAAAAGCTCCGCTTATATCCGCAAATGACAGGGCGCAGACCGTTTGCGACGGACTTATTGCAGGAACTCTGCTTGCTATGGCAATATTCTTTTTCGGAATGTTCCTTCTCGGAAACAGAAAACGCAGTATGATGTGGTTTTCGCTCACCTGTCTTACTGCGGCCCTGCATTATCTCATATACGAAAGCAAGCAGATAGGCGTACTGTTCCCCTATCTTGACTGGTACACGGAGCATAAACTTGAATACATCACGAATATACTTTACTTCGTGTTTATACTGCTCTATGCCTTTGCCGCACTCGGATTAAGACCGCATAAGCATTTTGTTGTGACCTCCGTATGCTCGGCAGGTGCGATATTGCTGTTCTACATCTTTGCGCCGTCAACCGTTTATACGCATTTTACCGTTGTTGCAGGCGCTGTTATGGCGGTATATCTGATTCTTTCTTCTGTATATATCTGTGTTACGGCGGTAAAACACAGGCTTATGGGCTACATTGACAGCATTATAGTATGCTCAACCGTTGTACTTACCACAGTCGTTTATTTAATAGAAGGGCTTACCTACTTCACGAAGATATTCTACATCCGCTCCTATGCGACTATATTGTTCGTGTTCTGCAATGCGGTCATGCTTACTATAAATCTGTCCAGAACAGAGCGCCGCCTTGACGAATCGAAACAGCGTGAATCGCAGGTCACCCATATGAATGAAACGCTTGAAAAGCTCGACAGGCTGAAAACCGATTTTATGCACAATATCGCCCATGAAATGAAAACTCCGCTCACGGTAATGAGCGGATACGCACAGCTTACCGAAAAACAGATAGAAAAGAATGTCGTAAACGATGAAACATTGTCAAATCTTGAAACGATTTCAAGCGAGGCTCAGCGTCTGTCCGATATGGTGACAAAGCTGCTCTCGGTATCTCATAACGAGGTCACAGCAATGGAGCTGAGCAGATTTGCCGCAAGGGACGTTCTTTCCGATGCGGCGGCGGTTTGCAGACCTATACTTGCAAAGCACGGCAACCGGCTTGTCACAAGGGCGGATAACTGCCCCGATATAATAGCAAACCGTGAAATGCTGCTTCAGGTGCTTATAAATCTGGCTGTAAATTCGGGCAAGCATACCGAGAACGGAACAGTGACATTTTCTGCAGAAAGATCCGCCGACGGTGATAATTTCGCCGTGTTCACGGTATCCGATACCGGAACGGGAATATCCCGTGAGGCGCTTGCACATCTGTTTGACAAAGGCTACAGCACGGACGGCGGAAACGGGCTGGGGCTTTATATCTGCCGTGATATTATAGAATCGACAGGCGGCGAAATAACCGCAGACAGCAGTGAAAACGGAGCGGTGTTCCGCTTTACCGTACCGTGTGGAAAGGAAGATGCAAAGTGAGTACGATTCTGCTTGTAGAGGACAATCCGCATATAATGAAGATAAACAGCTCGTGTCTTTCTATGGAGGATTACAGCGTTCTTGAGGCAGCAGATGCGGCGCAGTGCCGTTATATGCTGTCGAATAACGATGTCGATCTTGTGATACTCGATATAATGCTCCCTGACGGCGACGGAATATCGCTTTGCCGTGAGATAAAGGCAAAATACGATATTCCGATACTGTTTCTGTCCGCACTCAGCGAAAACGATGATATTATAACGGCACTGAGAGCAGGCGGCGATGATTATCTGCCAAAGCCATACGATATTCAGGTGCTTATTGCAAGGGTAGAGGCAAGGCTTCGCTCGGTACGGAAAGACAAGCGTTATATCTCGTTCGGAAGGCTCAGACTTGATACGGTTTCAATGGCGGCATATTTTGCCGACAACGACCTGCTCACCACCCAGAAAGAGTTCTCGATTCTGCTTATGCTTGCCCGTAATATCGGCAGTACAGTGCCGAAAGCCGAACTGTACGAAAACGTGTGGGGTCTGCCGTATTCCGACAACGCAAATGCGCTGTTCACGGCGGTTTCACGGCTCAATAAAAAGCTCGATGATAACAAAGCCGATGTGACTATCACCTACGAAAGAGGCAAAGGCTACGCACTTGAAAGCATATAGGATAGCAGTACCGTGCTGAAAGCCGAGCTTTATGAAAATGTATGGGGTCTGCCGTATTCCGACAACGCAAATGCGCTGTTCACGGCGGTTTCACGGCTTAATAAAAAACTCGATGATAACAAAGCCGATGTGACTATCACCTACGAAAGAGGCAAAGGCTACGCACTTGAAAGTATATAGGATAAACGAAAACCGCTTTTTGCTTGTTTTGCATCCGCACTATCCCTCGCTCCGCACTAAACATCCTTGCCATATGAACGCTCTGTTGGTTTTGCATCCGCACTATCCCCTTGCTTTGCACCACCACCCTTGCCTCCCCTCGAAAAAGGGGAGGTGGCTTGACGGCATTGCAAAACCGTTATTCTACATTATCTTCATTTTGTAATTTACCGGACTGTTTCCAAAATTGCTATACTTTTTGCCGTCAAGACGGTGGGGATTGTGTTTGCTTAGAAGATTTGAAGATAGTACTCCTATTAATTTCAATCCCCACCGTCACGGCTCGGAATAGTTTCAGAATTGTAAAGGCTGGACTATCTGAATACTGTACAGCAAGCCAAAAAATTATATCAGCCGTGCCACCTCCCCTTTTTCGAGGGGAGGCAAGATATGGTGCTTGGCTAAGGCAGTACCGCTATCAAAACGATAGCGATAAAGCATAACATGACAAAATGGGCTTAAACTATGCAGAAAGCAACGCAAATTCCCATCCTACTTGGCTCCTCTCGAAAAAAAGGTGAAGTTCTGTTGTTCGGTCAAGCCGAGCCAACTATGGTGGGGATTGCTCCCCATCTGCACCATCAATGAGATTTTCCGCACTATCCCTCACCCCGCACCACCCCTCCCAAAACCTCACCATTCCTCGAAAAGCAACACTCTCACCCTCGCCTCCTTAAAGCATACAGACTAAACTAAAAACCGCTCCCGTAACACTCCGGGAGCGGTTTAGCTGTATTCTGTTGTGATTTATCAGTTTGCAACAATGTTTACAAGCTTGCCGGGAACAACTATCTCCTTGCGGATCGTCTTGCCCTCAAGCGACTGTGCGATAGCTTCCTTTGCCATCTTCAGCAGCTCGTCCTTGTCGGCGGCTGTAGGAACGTTTATACGAGCCTTTATCTTACCGCAGAGCTGAACTACTATCTCAACGGTGCTGTCAACGCAGAGTGCCTCGTCGTATGTTACCCACTGCGCTTCGTTCAGTATGCCGTAGCCGAGCGAATTGTACATTTCCTCGGTGATGTGGGGAGCAAAGGGATTTAAGAGTATCAGCAGCGATTTCATCTCGGCATCGTTAATCTTGCCGTTTGCGGTAATCTCGTTGATAAGCGACATCATAGCGGCGATAGCCGTGTTGAATCTCATCTTCTCAATATCTTCGCTGACCTTCTTTATCGTCTTGTGCATTGATGTTCTCAGCTCGTCTGAGTATTCATCGCCACGGACAAGCATATTCTGAAGATTCCATACACGGTCAAGGAAACGCTTACAGCCCTTCATACTGCTGTCGTTCCACGGAGCAGCCTGCTCATAGTCGCCCATAAACAGAACGTATACACGAAGAACGTCTGCGCCGTATACGTCAACAACGTCATTCGGGTCGATTACGTTGCCTCTTGACTTGCTCATCTTCTCGCCGTCCGGACCTAATATAAGACCCTGTGCGGTACGCTTTGCGTAAGGCTCGGGAGTGGGAACTTCGCCTATGTCGTAAAGAAACTTGTGCCAGAAACGTGAGTAGATCATATGACGGGTAACGTGCTCCATACCGCCGTTGTACCAGTCAACAGGAAGCCAGTATTTGAGCGCTTCCTGCGAAGCAAATTCCTTGTCGTTGTTGGGGTCGCAGTAACGCAGGAAGTACCAGCTTGAGCCTGCCCACTGGGGCATTGTATCTGTTTCTCTGCGTGCGTCCTTGCCGCACTTGGGGCATTTGCAGTGTACGAATGAATCTATCTTTGCAAGCGGGCTTTCGCCGTCCTGACCGGGCTGGAAGTTCTCAACGGGAGGAAGCTCCAGAGGCAATTCCTCATAAGGTACGGGAACAATTCCGCAGTCGGGGCAGTGTACTATCGGGATAGGCTCGCCCCAGTATCTCTGACGGTTGAACGCCCAGTCTTTCATCTTGTACTGTACGCCCTTTTCGCCGCAGCCGAGCTTTGCAAGTACGCCGAGCATCTTTTCGATAGCGTCCTTCTTGTTAGTGATGCCGTTCAGCTCGCCCGAATTCACCATCTCGCCGTCGCCCGTGTAGGCTTCCTTCGAGATGTCGCCGCCCTTGATAACCTCGATTATATCAATGCCGAACTTCTTCGCAAATTCATAGTCACGGGTATCGTGAGCAGGAACCGCCATTATAGCGCCCGTGCCGTATCCCATCATTACATAGTCGGAAATGTATATCGGAATTTCCTTGCCGGTAACGGGGTTTACGCCGGTAAGACCGTCTATCTTGACACCCGTCTTGTCCTTGACAAGCTGTGTTCTTTCGAATTCGCTCTTCTTGCTGCACTCCGCCTTGTAAGCGTCAAGGTCGGCAATGTTCTTTATAGAATCTCTGTACTTTTCTATTATGGGATGTTCGGGAGCGATAACCATAAAGGTAACGCCGTAGAGCGTGTCGGGACGGGTCGTGTAGATGCGGAGCTTCTCGCCGTTTTCCTTGATGGAGAAGTTGACGAAAGCGCCTGTAGACTTGCCTATCCAGTTCTCCTGCTGGAGTTTTACGTTAGGCAGATAGTCGACCGTTTCAAGTCCCTGTAACAGCTTGTCGGCATATTCGGTGATACGCAGGTACCAAACTTCCTTGGTCTTCTGCACTATCTCGCTGTGGCAGATGTCGCAGTGACCGCCCTGTGAGTCCTCGTTTGAGAGTACGACCTTACAGCTTGGGCAGTAGTTTACGAGCGTCTTATCCCTGAATACAAGGCCGTGCTCGAACATCTTGAGGAATATCCACTGAGTCCACTTGTAATAACGCTCTTCGGTGGTGTCGATGACCCTTGACCAGTCGAACGAGAAGCCGACACGCTTGAGTTGGCTGGTAAATTTTACTATGTTGTTATCGGTGACCTTACGGGGGTGAACGCCGGTCTTGATGGCGGTGTTCTCGGTGGGCAGACCGTAAGCGTCAAAGCCAATCGGGAACAGTACGTTGTAGCCCTGAAGCCTTCTCTTGCGGCTGACTACCTCAAGGCCGGAATAAGCCTTGATATGACCTACGTGCATACCTGCGCCGGAGGGGTAGGGGAACTCTACGAGAGCGTAGAATTTCGGCTTGGTACTGCCGTTTTCAGCCTTGAATGTCTGATGCTCGTCCCAGTATTTCTGCCACTTACTTTCTATGGCAGAAAAGTCATATTTTTTCTCTTCCATTTTGCGAGTTGTCCTTTCATACGCCCGATATGGCGGTATAATTCAATTTCAACCTTTATTATAATACAAAAACGGCTGTTCTGTCAAGTAAAGCGGCAAGTAAAGCGGCGGCAGTAAATAAATGTAAAATAAAGGTGAAATATGTCATTCACAGTGTGATGATTTATGATGAACCGGTTTTTACGTCTGAGAGGGCGTAAACCGTTATGTTATCGGGGGTGACGGGAGATTGACGCAAGAATAACCGAATGATGAATTTTGATGATTTTAGATTTTCCCGATACGAAGGGAGAGATATTGCAAAAACTTGAAAATTATAGGAGGCTTTGGGGCGGATTGCTTCGGGTGGATAATGCGGTTCGGCTTATCAGTAATAATGTCAAATATAGATAAATGCGTTATATCTGATTGCTGATAGTTGAATTGGAAGTGTAACGAAACGAGGGGGAGAAAGGGAAATCGCAGAGGGGGGATAACGGAAATAAAAGAAAGATTGAAAATAATATTGCGATTACAATTAAATGTATAAATGATTATAAAAAAGAAACATAACTGCTTTTGGTATAATTAGTTATGAATGTAGGAGTGCGGAAAATCTCATTGATGGTGGGGATGGTGTGACGATCCCTCAGTCTTGCGACAGATAGAACTGAGAGGATATTAAATATACTTGAATCGCTGAGCAAGGCAATTTATGATAAGAAGTAGCCTTGTCGCAATCCAGCTCCCTTTGGCAAGGGACGGGCATGGATGCCCGAAGTTGAACGCCCAGAGGCTTTGCAAGGATGCAAAGCCAACAGAGCGTTCATAAGCCAAGAATGTGGTGCGGAGCAAGGGATAGTGCGGTTTTGGGAGGGGTTGGTGTGGGGCGAAGGGATAGCGGTGTAGCAATCCCTCCGTCTTGACGGCAGAAAAGTTTGGCGAATAAAAAAGGCAGATATATTGCAAGCAAACGCAATGAAGCAACAGTTTGTGCCTTGCCGTCAATCCACCTCCCTTTGACAAGGGAGGCAAGTTTAGTGCGGGGCGAAGCGGTTGATGTGCTTTTGAGAAGGTTGTGGGAATGGAAAGGTTCGGTGCAACGGGAGGAGCGAGCTCCTCCCCTACGAAAAGCGAGAGGGATAGTGCGGAAAATCTCATTGATGGTGGGGATGGGGAGCAATCCCTCCGGTAGTCGACCGAATTTTTTGGGGGCGACAGAACCTCACCTTTGACAAGGGAGGCAAGGGATAGTGCGGTTTTGGGAGGGTGGGGTTTATGTTCCTGATGGAAAATCGAGGGGGCAGGGATGATGTTACGCTTACAATATAATTGATATGAATAATTGTAAAAAGCAATATAGCGATTTAAGTATAATGAGTTGTGAATATCGGAGGTTGAACTGTAACTGACGGAGGGTGCGGAAAGGGAAGCGATTGCTGTGTTTAAAGTGCTGTTTTCTTGACAAATGTACTTTGCTGTGTTATTATGATTATATAAATATTTGAAGTGGGAGGAAATGATAATTTATTATCATATGACGCAAATGAAAAAATATAAGATATATTCTGCAATAATGAGCGTGTGTATTTTGCTGACATCCTGCAGTTCAGGCGGCGGAGGTTCATACGAAACGGATTCAAAAGCCTTTTCTGATGCGACCGTGTCACCTGTTTCTTCGGTGACCGCCACAACGGCTCCGGTTACAACTGTGCAGGTAACAACGGCGCCGGTAACAACAGTACCCGAAACAACAAAAGTTACAACAACGGCAAAGCCCGAAGCTGCTGTACCCTCCGCTTCAGCTACGGCAACCGCCGCAACGGAAAAGCCGAAATGGAGCGAAAATAAAGCAGACGAAACGCTGTATGTAACGGTGGACTGCTATGAACGAACGGGTGCGTATATCGGTGCGCCTGCCGGCTCGATACTGAAGCGAGGCAGTAAGATAGCTGTCACAGCTATGACCGATACGGATTATTATAAATTGAAAAACGGCAGATATATCCACAAGGATTATACGAGCAAGACAAAGCCTTCAGAGGCCGGTCAGCCTGCTTCAAACGTACCTACCGCCGGCTCTTTTGAAGAAGAAGTAAACAAGGTAACGCTGAAGCCGGTCAGAACCAACACAAAAAAGCTGGACGATCTGGTTGACAGAATACTGGCAAAAATAATCACCAAGGGTATGACCAACAGTCAGAAGCTGAAAGCGATATATGATTACATAATTGCAAACTCGTCTTATGAAATGAGAATAATTGATTATGATGAAATGATGACTTTCGGAGATAATGCCTACTTATCAGACGAAGATGCAATAACCGCATATTATGCCTATCTGATTCTGTCTGACGGATATGGCGTGTGCGACAATTATTCTTCCGCATTTACGGTGCTTGCGAGGGCTGTGGGATTTGACTGCTACAGCATAGGCGGAAATGTTGCATATTCCGGCGGAGGATATACCGGACATAAGTGGAACAATATCAAGGTCGGAAACACCTGGTATGAATTTGACACACAGATAGAGGACAAGTATAACGAGCTGAACGGATATACAAGCTATTTTTATTACGGCAAGATAAGAAACAGCAACCCGACATTATACATCTATCCCGAAAATCTTGACGAAGTTATCGGTTGGTACAAGGGATTTAGATTTGCCGATCCGATGAAATGCGTTGCCGATATAGCAGTCGGTGATAAAAACCTCAAGCTCCGTTATGAGCAGAAAAAGTCAAATCTTGAAATCTGGGGAAACGCTGATTATACCGACGATTATATCAAGTATGAAAACAAGAAGCTGCCGACGCTTACCGTAAAGCTGAGCATAAACGAGGGTACAGCGCCGTATGACTATGAAGTAATCGTTTGTCACGAAAAGGACGGCACACAAACGTATCTTATGGATGAAACGAAATTTTCGGTAAAGGACAAGAGTGCGACATTCTCCCTTAAGCTGCCGGAATACGGGGAATATACCGTAGAATACAGGATGCGTGACAGTTCCTCAAGAGAGATATTCAAAATGGCATCGGTGTCTGCGTATGACAATTCTGCGCTTAAAGGCGAGCTTACGGTGAAGAAGGAAACAAGAAAAGACAGGCACGACTACGGAAATACATATGTAAAGCTGAATTATACTGGCGGAGGAAAAACGAACTGCTTTGACTGTATTGCCTATGGCGATGAAGAAACGGCTTATGGTGTATTCGGCAATGACGAGTGCTGGTTTAATCTGACAAAGGGAAAGAAATATCTGATTGTAGCGAGCATTACCGATTCTAAGGGCAAGGTGCATGATTTCTCAAAGGAATTTACCTATAAATAAATAATAAAGCTGACCGGTGTCTGTAGGGCACCGGTCAGTCTGTTTGTAGAAAAAGTATGTTTTTTCAAAAAAAGTGCTTGTTCTCAATCCCTATCCCCTTTAGGACACTCTGATGGCTTTGCTTCGTGCAAAGCTTGGTGTGTCCTTATTTCGGCATCCTTGCCGAAAACCCCTTTCCCTGGGAAAGGGGCTATATTACTGGGGCTACCGCCCCTAGACCCTGTCGGGGGCTACGCCCCTGCGACCCCATTTTTATCAACGATAGAGGTTTATCGACAGTCTGAGCTGACCGGTGTCTGTAGGGCACCGGTCAGTCAGTTTGTAGAAAGAGTTTTTTGTTTAATGTGCTTCTGTTATATCATTCGGCTTCGACTATGATAACAGGCTACCGATAGTTCTGTTTATGGGACAGCACTTCTCGGGTTCGCTGTTCAAATTAATACACTTGGCGATTTTCGAGGGATTATTGTTCTTTTGCAATGGTTGCGGGGGATGGCGGTATTAGGTGCAACGGGAGGGGCAAGCAAGGCAAGTGATAAGTGTTCTTTTGCAAAGATTAGTGGAAACAACAAGGATTGGTGCGGATAGGGAGCAATCCCTCCGGTAGTCGCCCGAATTTTTTCGGGCGACAGCACCTCACCTTTGACAAGGGAGGCAAGGACGTGGTGCGGGGCAAGGGATAGTGAGGAAAATCTCATTGATGGTGCGGATAGGGAGCAATCCCTCCGGTAGTCGCCCGAATTTTTTCGGGTGACAGCACCTCACCTTTTTCGAGGGGAGGCAAGGACGTGGTGCTGAGCAAGGGATAGTGCGGATACGAAGCCGTACAAGCACACGCAGACGCTCGCCCTACGAAAAGTGGGTGGGATAGTGCGGTTTTGGAAAGGTTGGTGGAGTGACAATCCCTCCGTCTTGACGGCAGAAAAGTTTGATAAATAAAAAAAGGCGGACGTGTCATAAACAGAAAGCAACAATATCAAGGCTTGTGCCTTGCCGTCAATCCACCTCCCTTTGACAAGGGAGGCAAGGACGTGGTGTGGGGCAAGGGATAGTGCGGTTTTGAAAAAGGTTGGTGGAGTGACAATCCCTCCGGTAGTCGCCCGAATTCTTTCGGGTGACAGCACCTCACCTTTGACAAGGGAGGCAAGTTTAGTGCTGGGGATAGTGCGGAAAATCTCATTGATGGTGCGGATAGGGAGCAATCCCCACCGTCACGGCTCGGAATAGTTTCAGAATCGTAAAAGCAGGACTATCTGAATACTGTACAGCAAGCCGAAAAACCTCTACAGCCGTGCCACCTCCCCTTTTTCGAGGGGAGGCAAGGACATGGTGCGGGACGAAGCGGTTGATGTGTTTTTGAGAAGGTTGCGGGAATGGAAAGGTTCGGTGCAACGGGAGGAGCAAGCAAGGCAAGGATGCCTTAAGCGTGTGTGCCCAAGGGCTTTGCAAGGACGCAAAGCTAACTAAGCACGCCCAGACGCTCGCCCTACGAAAAGCCGGTGGGATAGTGCAAATGCAAAACAAACGGAACGTTCATTAAAAGGCGAGGGTGTGGGCGATTTTCGAGGGATAGTGCGGAAAATCTCATTGATGGTGCGGATGGGGAGCAATCCCCACCGTCACGGCTCGGAATAGTTTCAGAATCGTAAAAGCAGGACTATCTGAATACTGTACAGCAAGCCGAAAAACCTCTACAGCCGTGCCACCTCCCCTTTTTCGAGGGGAGGCAAGGATATAGTGCTTTTTGAGGGATAGTGCGGTTTTGCAATGGTTGTGGGGATGAAAAGGTTGGTGGGTGTAAAGCAATCCCTCCGTCTTGACGGCAGACCGACTTAGTAATTATAAAAGTCGGATATATCCCCAAAAAACGCTGTAAAATTTAGGCTTGTGCCTTGCCGTCAAGCCACCTCCCTTTGACAAGGGAGGCAAGGACATGGTGTGGGGCAAGGGATAGTGCGGTTTTGGGAGGGTTGGTGCGGATAGGGAGCAATCCCTCCGGTAGTCGCCCGAATTTTTTCGGGTGACAGCACCTCACCTTTGACAAGGGAGGCAAGGATATGGCGCGGGGCAAGGGATAGTGCGGTTTTGGGAGGGTTGGTGTCAGTGCTGTTGTACAGATAAAGTCACGAAAATATTAACTCCTTGTCGGTGCGGAAAATGTTTTAGGCAGTGCTTGGCAAAATATTTCACTTGAACGGTGGCTGTAGGGTGCCGTTTTTTGTATTATGAGCCGCATTTATGACCGTTTGCGCCGTTATAACAACCGTTCGTGCCAAAAAGTTGAAAATTAAAAGCAAATGAGTTATGATATAATTATAAAATTATAAGGGGGAGAAGTATGCTCATCTGCGTTTACGATACCGCAAACGAGGCGGAGATACTGAAAGCGAAAATAACACAAATCGCAACGGCGGCATATCGAAGAATTGCCTACAAGGTATGTCAGAGGTATGAGAGCTTTGTGACGGAGTGTAAGACGGCTGACCTTATAATCGTGCTTGCCGACGGAGCGGACGGTATGGAGGGCGTTATTGCGGCGAAGAATGCCGATAGGGATACGCCTGTCATATGGCTGTCGGACGATGAGGGATTCGGGGCGCAGTCATACAGACTTGGCTGTACCTATTTCCACAAGAAGCCGATACCGCTTGAAAAGCTGAAGGAGGCACTGCATAAGTGCAGGTGCATGGCATAAGCACGGGTAAATCTACAGGAGGAAAAACATGAAGAAAAAATTTGTACGGCTCATAAGTGCGGTGCTGTCTGCGGCAATGACGTTGACGGCTGTACCGTTATCGGCATTTGCCGAGGGCGAGGGACATACGCATGACGGCGAGGGCAATGTCATCACGACACCGCTTGATTTCAGAGAAAAGACGGCGGACGAAAACGGTGCCGGCTGGAGCTGGGATCATGACACAAAGACGCTGACGCTTAACGGAGTGAACATTCAGGCGACAACAGAAGAGAATATGATGAGCGTCGTAACAGTCCCCGACGGTACGAAAATAGTGCTGAACGGTGAAAACACTATCGTACAGACCGATACCCTCGAAAGCGATACATACGTTCTCAGTGCCGTAAATAATAAAGAGGTCAATTGTGACGGCACAATGACGATCAGCGGCGACGGTGTGCTGAATGCAGAGAACCGCTCTACAGACAGTATGGCACGCTCTCTCGGCGGATCAATAATCCTGAACGGCGGTACAGTAAACGCAACAGGTACTGTAAAGACAAATTCGCTTGAAATACATAATGACGGTGTGCTGAACGCAAATGCGACAACTGCATCTTTTGAGGGTGTGGCTGTCAATGTCAGCGGCGGCATTACTGTTGACGGCAACGGCAGTCTTACTGCAGTAGGTTGTGCTAATGAATCTACGTTAAACAGTGCAATATTGCTTACCAGTAATTTCGGTGACAAAATTTCCGTCAGCGAAAACGGCAGTATTACTGTGCCTGAAGGCAATGCAGCAAGAGTCGGAATATACTACAGCGGAAACAACGGCGACGGAATGGATGCCGAAATAAGCGGCGGTAAGGTCACTGCTTATGGTGCTAAGTATGGCATTTACAAAGTAAACCTTATAATGAGCGGTACAGGCTCGGTATATACTACGGGCGGTTCATACGCTATCGGTCAAACTGTACCGACAATAGACGAGGACGAATTTGTAGTAAAGGGTTCGACCGAGTCCAAGGCTTCGGAAAGTGCTGTAACAGGCGAGGTCAAGCTTAACGGCGGCTATTATGAGATTGACGGAGCGGACGCTAAGACGGTAGTTATAAAGCCTGATACTTCTCCCCGTATAATACTCGGAAAGCAGACAGGAATATTCAAGACGGAAGAGTATGAAATAATTGAAGGCATGGACATGACTGATACCAAGCTCAAGGGTACGGTTTACTTTGATATTACTCTGAAGAATATGAGCGATGAAGAGTTTGCAGACGCAAGAGGCTATTTCGGCGGCGATGAACCCGATTTATCAGCAAGCATAATCAAGACCGATTACGGCTGGGTGTGCATGGTCTGCGATACCGAGTTTTCGACTACATACGACACTGATAATACTCTTACAATAAAGTGCGGAGATATTGTATCCAATACCGTTCAGGTAAAGTCGAATGCAAACCGTTTCAACAAGGTTACACAGGGTGACAACACAAACAGAACGGTTTTCTATACAAACACTTCGCAGGAAGAGAAGGACAATTACAAGCTTGTAAGCACCTATACGGTTGACAGTGAAAGCATAAGCTATAACTGGTACAGTACGAACAGTGCATACAGTGCAGATGAGCTCGGTGCGGCAGTATCCGGAAGCAACGGCGAATTCAAGCTTGCGGATAATATTCCTGCCGGAAATTATGTTCTGTATTGCGATATAACCTATTCAGACGGTGACAGCACAGAAACTGTTACAGAAAAATTTACATTTACATATAAAGAATGTGCACATGAAAACGGTTATTCCGACGGTAAATGCACAAACTGCGGAGCGTTATGTGATCACAGCGATATTGACATTGGCATGGGTAAGTGTAACAAGTGTGAGCGTCAGTTTGTTGCTACGATCAGCACAGACGGCAATGCGCCGACAGGCTATGACACGCTCGCAGACTGCCTTGACAGCATTACTGCCGATACCGGAAACTATGTTAAGATCTATCAGGATATCGGCGATACATCGGCAACTGCAACTTTAGATACTATAGATGTAAAACACAATGTTATGGTTGACCTTAACGGTCACAAGCTGAACAATATCAAACTTGGGGTCAACAAAGACGTCACGCTTACATTAACCGGCACAGCGGGCAGTTATGTTACGCAGGTGTATGTTCGCAAAGGCGGCGGATCATTCATAATTGACAGCGAAGCAAATGTAGAATTTAATACAATTTTTGTTGAGGACAGTGCACGGCTTGCTGTAAACGATGGCGCAAAAGTAACTACAGAACAGTTGACTGTGATAGCATCCGTGAATGATGACGGAACTACAACGACATCTGTAAAGCTCGCTACGGGAATGAAGTTAGGTGGGCTGACATATCATTGCCAAAACAATTCCGGCGCTCTGAAATTAGGCAATCTTCTTGATGTTACCCGGCAGGCACTGCGACGTGAAGATAACGGCAATTATCTTGATCTTTATAAAGAATATGGAAGTATGGGTTATTCCGTTGCGCTTACTGTTGTTGAGCATACTGACGCTGACCACAAATACGGCAGTGGAACAGGCAAGTGCGAGGAGTGCGGAAAGCCCTGCGAGCATGGCGGTGATATAAACACGGACACCGGCATCTGCTCAATCTGCGGTGCGGTTGTGTCTGTCGCACTCTATACAGACAAGAACGGAAACTTACAGTATGTAGATACCGATGAGCTTCACTCTTTACTGAATGAATACAACGGAAGCGGCACGATAAAGCTGTTTAAGGATTATTCTAAACCAAGCGCTCAGTATGACTTATACGGAGAACTTACAATTGACTTAAACGGACGCAGATTAAATATCCGGAGTATTACTCCTTGCAAAAACGGAAAGCTTACGATCAAAAACAGCGGCAATCCGGTTATGCTCGGTTGTAATGTATATCCGACAAACGACGCTTCATACGCCGGCGGTACGCTTATAATAGACGGCGATGTAGTTTTAGACACTTCGATCTATGTATATGATTCGAGTACGGTTATATTGAAAGCCGGTGCATATCCAGCCGGACTTTACGCCAGGGACAGCAAGACATTATACGATATGCTCGGCGAGGGTAAGGCTTTCTTCAAGGCTGACGGAACTCTTTTCAACGCAAGCGTTAAGGAAATATCAAGCAGTGAAACGCTGACAGTCAAAGACCACAGCCATACCTATGTTGACGGCAAGTGCGGCTGCGGATATGTTTGCCCTCACAGCGATGTTAACAGCGAAACGGGTAAGTGTAACGAGTGTGAATATCAGTATGCGGCTGTTATCGTAAAGGATGGGGCTGTAGCTTCCGTTTATGAAGAAAATGAGATGGGAGCGGCTTTTAAAGCGGCTGACAGTGACACAAACACCGGCTGTACATTAAAAGTATACAAGAATTATACAGGCAGCTATACAACACTCAGCGGTAAGTTCACGCTGTGGATCGCTGAGGAAGCCAATGTAGGTACGTTAACTGTTTCGGGAGATATAACCGTTACGGGATCGGAAAAAAATAATAATATTTATGGCGATTTCAATGTAGCGGACGGCGGTAAGCTGACATTTGACGAAAACTGCGGCGCTATGGGAACTGTGTCGGTAGGTGCAGGTACATTTGACTGCTATCATTCACTCAGAATAACACTCAATATAAACGATGCAAGCAGTGACGTAATTCTTCACGGCGGAACTTTCATAAAAATACGCTATAACGGCGGCGGGGACAGAGCAAACGCAGAAATACTGACTTTGTTGGCTGAGAACCGTATGTTTATGAAGTCTCCCAATCCTGAGTCGATAGACGGCTCAAAAACACTGTTGAAAGACGGTTTTGCAACAACTGTTATTGTAATACCACATGAAGATCACAGTTATGACAGCACAACGGGCAAGTGTACGATTTGCGGTAAGCGGTGCGGTCATACGGATGTTGACAGCAAAACGGGTGTATGCTCTATCTGCGAGTATCAGCTTACTGCGGGCGTTTCGGGCGTGGGAACAGCGAAGTATTTTGATAATATAGACAACGCTTTTGTTGCGGCATTATCGGAGGTAAACAGCGGCTGTACGCTGACATTATACAAGGACTGTGAGCTTTCGCAGAACATAGTGATCGGCAACGCAACGGTTACTGTCGATATGAACGGACATTCTATATTATTGGCGTACAGAATTAAAGTAAACGACGGAGGCGTGCTGTATCTTAAAAACAGCAGAGAAAACGGCAGTATAGACACAGAAATTGAAGTGAATAAGGGCGGCACGCTTATAAACGGTACTGCGGACGACAGCAGTTCAGCCGTTTCCTTGTTCAGTGTATACGCCGACGCGGCTAAATGTGTGGAGATCTACGGTGGTAGTTGTACAGGCTTAACAGTAAATAACGGCACAAGCGGTATAGCTTTATACGGCGGAAGCTACGAGTTAATTCACACAAATGATTTAACTGATAGCACGCCTGTAAGCGCCCTGCTTGCGAAGGGCTATGCGTTTGTGACCTTAAACAGTGTCACACATCTCCCCGAAAGTATAGTTGACGGCAGTGCGACAACACTGAATCCGGGTCTTAAAAATGTCACAGTTGTAAAGCATACTCATACATACAACGAAACAGATGCAAAGTGTGCGTGCGGTGCATATTCTGTCGCTATGTTCACAGAGAGCACAACGGGCAATATTACGTTTATCACAACCGTAAGCGAGCTTAAGGAGACTACGTCAGACGAACAACGTGCCGGCGTAATAAAGCTGACAGAGGATATAAGCAACAGCTTCAGTGTCTACGGCGAAAAGACGATCGACTTTAACGGTCATAAGGTAAGCGGTGCTATCACTCAATACAATAATGTAATATTTGCAAACAGCAGCAGTAACAGAGCGGAGATCGCAAATACTGTTTACGTTTGCGGTAATTTGACCGTAAACGGAGATATACTGTTCAGCAAGAGCTTTTACGTAAACTTCGGCGGCAACGCTATACTGAACTTCGGCACATTTAAAAAGATCTACGTTCCGAGCGGCATGACTGTGCTTGATCTGCTCCCGAATGGCACGGCACTTGCAAAGTTTGATGCCGAAGGTGTAAACGCAGGTCTTTATGACGCAGGCGTAAGAACAGCGAGCGAAGAAAATCATACGCTGAAGATAGTCGCTCACCCGGAGCATGACTATGACGAAGATGGGAAGTGCGGCTGCGGTTATCAGTGCGCACACGATGACGTTGATACCGAAGCAGGCGTGTGCAGAGAGTGTAATACAAAGATATACGCTGCAATCACTGTAAAGAGTGAGACCGGAACAACGGTAAAATACTTTACAAAACTTACGGAAGCGTTTGAGTTTGCGGCAAAGAACGAAAACAAGGGCTGTACGCTGAAAATGCTCAGAGCTTTCTCCGATAGCAATACTGACATTAACGTAGACGGCGGAGTACTTACTGTCGATATGAACGGCTTTGGTGTCAATATCCATAGCTTTAACGGATCCGGAACCAAAATCACTATACGCAGTGACAGTAAGTGTACTTTTGGGGTTGAAAATGGATTTAGCATGGACGGCGGCACTGTTACTTTCTCGGGAGAGGTCAGCGTAGTTTGCCGGAATGTGAAATTAAATGCCACATACTTCTCCTCCTATGTTGAAATGCTGGATATTGACACGCTGATTTTAGAAGATGGTGTTCCGCTTAAACAGTTGGCAAGAATCACGAATGCTAATATCGCTAATATAAACTGCTCAAGTGAAATTTATCTTTATCAAATTTTAGCGAGCGGCAGCTGTGTCGATTCTCAGCTGTACAGCGATCTGAAAGCAAACGCTTCGTCAAACTTCGATAACGTAAGAATAATAAGATGCGACCACCCGGACGGTGTGGGCAGAGATAACCGTTGCATATACTGCAATTCATTGATCGCTGCAAGCGTAAGCTATACCGAGAACGGAGCGGAAAAGACAGAATATTTTGTTAAGGAAGATCTGGGAAAGGCGTTTGCCAAGGCAAACAGCGTTGCAAGTGCAACAATAACAATGCTGATGTCTTCCGCTTATGATACAGACTACCTCAATGTTACAGGTGATGTTACACTTATTGCAAATGGCGATAATGCCATCTTGTATAATACAGTAAAGGTCGCCGATGGCGGTAAGCTGACACTTAGAGGCAACGCCAATATTTTCGCTGCAATTGCCGAGCCGGGCTCCAGGTTGACTGCCGAAGAAGCCACAAGAATCGCATATCTCACCGTAAACGGCGGAGATGTTAAGCTCAGCGGCGGACAATATGATAACATTACGGTAAAAGATGGCAAGATAACAGATATTCTCGGCAACGGCTATGCGTATAAGAAAACAGAGGGCGGTGCATGGCTGACGCTTAAAGAACGTGAGGTGTCGGAAGCAAGCGGTGTTACCGTTGCTAAGGCACCGATAAAGAGCGCAACGCTTAGCACAGAAATAAACAAGCTGTATCGCAACAGCAACGCAAACCCCACGCTGAAGTTCAACCTTGCTCTTGCTCACGGCTCGAACCTGAACGACTCGTATGTAAGTAAGAGATACGGTATAAACTCCTATGTAAGCGGAGATATAATTTATAGCAGCTTAAGCGCACTTGTAAAGGACGCTAAATTGTCGGCAGACGAAATAATTGATAAGGCAGGCGACAGCGATGTTGCTGAGATATACTTCGTAGTTATTACCGATGACGGCTATGAAATAAAGTCGAACACTGTAAGCATAGACCTTGTTGACTGTGATCATTCTCAGGTGGTCGATCCTACAGCGGACAAGGAAACCGCAGGTAATATTACTACGCCGACATATTGCGAGATATGCAAGAGCAAGTTCAATGCAAAGATAACAAAGGGCGACGATGTCAGGTATTATAACGATCTTGACGAGGCTGCGAAAGACGCTCAGAAGAGCGAAAACGAGGGCTGTACCTTATATCCGCTTTATAACAAGAACGGATACGGCGGTCAGTTAGTCATAACCGAAGGTAACTTCACGCTCAAGTACGCAGTTCGTACAGCGTTCTCACGTCCGATCATCATAAACGGCAAGGCAAAGCTGACGGTTACGGGACGTTGTGCGGTGACAGCGTTTGAGAATCAAGACGCATTCATAGTGCGGGGCGGTGATGTCACATTTGACGGGCTTGCAACAGGCAGCAATGTGACCATAAACGGCGGAAATGTTACAATGGCCGCAAACAATATAAATTGCCTTACTATACACGGCGGTAATGTATCCATTTCGTCAGGTGGGTTTGCCGAAATCGTAACTACGGTCAGTGATAAGGTGATAGCCGATTATATCGATCACGGCTTCTGGGTACAGGACAGAGAAACAAAAGAGTGGATAGATATATACAGTCTTAATAAGGCAACGGCATCATCGACAAACGGACTTACGGTACGGTTGTGTCCGATGCAGATAATCAAGCCGATTGATACTGTATATTACACCAACGGTTATTATCCCGACGGTATACCGTCACTTCAAATAAATGCAGAGCCGTGGTATTCAAACGAGGTTGACGCAAAAGTTGCTTATCAGTGGTTCGCCATTGATGAAAACGGCTACGAAACAGTGATAGAGGGCGCTACAGACAGAAAGCTGTCGCTCGAAAATCTCACAACGGGCAGGTACTACTGCCGTCTTACCTACAGCAATGCTACAACGGCGGGAGTTTCGATGAAGTCGGACGTTGTAACGGCTACGATAACCGAATGTGAGCATTCCGGAGGAGAGGCTACCTGCACCAAAAAGGCAAAGTGTGAAATATGCGGTGCGGAGTATGGCGAACCTCTCGGTCACGAGTACATTGAAACGGTTGTTGCTCCGACTTATACAAGCGAAGGCTATACTGTATTTGAATGTACAAGATGTAAGCATAAGTATAACGGAAACTTTGTTCCCGTAAAGCCTATTCCCGATGTGGAAGAAATAGCGGTTGAAAAGACAACATACAATGAAGTCGATATAAGCTGGAAGAATATAAGCGGTGTTGACGGATTCAATGTCGAATGCTATGTCGGCGATCAGTGGAAGCAGATTAACTGCAGTGCTGACGGCGACAGAGTAGCGGCAAAGCTGAGCGGTCTTTCGGCAGGCCTTAAATATAAGGTAAGGATAGCGGCTTATGCAGGAAGATTCACCGGCAAGTTCAGATGTTTCTATGTTGATACTGTTCCTTCTCCCGTATGGAATATAAATACGGTGAAGGCTACCGATGAAACGGTAAGAATAAGCTGGAGCAGAAACACCAGAGCGGACGGCTACAAGGTAGAGTGGTACATTGATAATCAGTGGTCCGTAAAGACTGTTACCGCCGGCAACAATAATATAGCGGCGGTTATAGACGGACTTTGTGCAGGAACACGATATAAAGTAAGGGTAAGCGCATATAAGGGCGACCTTTACAGCCCGTATACATACGGCTATATCGATACGCTCCCGTCAAAAGTTACGGGTATTACGCAGACAGTAACATCTTCTTCGTTTACGCTTAAATGGGATAAGAACGAAAGTGCGGACGGTTATACCGTTCAGTACTATGCAGACGGTAAGTGGAACGAAAAGACGCTGACCGGTAATAGCAAAACTACCGTTACAATAGGCTCGCTTAAGGGCTACAAAACCTACAAGGTCAGAATAAAGGCTTATAAGGGTGAGCTTCAGAGTACATTCGACGATATTTATATCACTACCGCTCCGACAAAGGTCAGCGGTCTTAAGGTAAAGAGCGCAGTTGACTCAAAGGCGGTTGTTATATGGAATGCGGATGCAACCGCTGACGGATATAACGTAGAATATTATATCGGCGGTAAGTGGGTCGAAAAGACCATAACCGATAATAAGACAGCAATGGCTGTGCTTGGCGGACTTACGCCTTACAGCACATATAAAGTAAGGGTAAGAGCGTATAAGGACAATCTGTACGGCGATTACAGCTATACTACGGTTACTGCAGTGCTTTCACCGGTAACCGATGTCAAGGTTGTATCGGCAAAAAGCAACTCGATAACCGTTAAGTGGGGTAAAAACGCCAGTGCAGACGGATATAAGGTTGAAATTTACAAAGGCGGCAAGTGGGTCAAAAAGACGTTAAAGGGCAGTACGAATGCTACTGTCACTATTGACGGACTCAGGGCCGGAAGCGTGTATAAGGTAAGGATTGCGTCTTATAAGGGTGCAAATACAAGCACTTTTACTTATGCGAATGTGAATACAGCCAAATAAGCTGACAGTAAAAAAGAGAACACCGGGCGACCGGTGTTCTTTTTTGTGTATCGGATGCGTTTTTACTATAAGAACAAACTGAGCCGTAAGCAAGAGTGCTTACGGCTTGATTTGTTTATTGCTTTTATGATACGCCGTTTCGCTGTCCTGCGGTAAGCAGAATTTTGAAAAAGGCGAATCCGGTGCGGCTCACAGCCGTAAAAACAAAGGGTACTGCGAAGAATATGGCAGTACCCTTAATTGTATATTTATAACGTTAATATCCGCCGGTAACGTAACCTTAGCCGAACTGAAACAGCCGGAACGGCGAATCTGGTGCGGCTCACAGCCGCCGCTTACTTGAAGTATCTGTTCAGCAGACCTTCGAAAGCCTTGCCGTGTCTTGCTTCGTCCTTAGCCATCTCGTGAACTGTGTCGTGGATAGCGTCAAGATTTAACTGCTTTGCTCTCTTAGCGAGGTCGAGCTTGCCCTGTGTAGCGCCGTGCTCTGCGGCAACTCTCTTTTCGAGGTTTTCCTTAGTCGATGCGCTTACAACATCGCCTAAAAGCTCTGCGAACTTTGCTGCGTGTTCAGCCTCTTCCCAAGCTGCCTTTTCGTAGTAAAGGCCTACCTCGGGGTAACCTTCTCTGTGAGCGGCTCTTGCCATAGCGAGATACATACCTACCTCTGTGCATTCGCCCTCGAAGTTAGCCTTTAAGCCTGCAAGAATCTCTTCATCCTCAACTGCCTTTGCAACGCCTACCTTGTGCTCGTCTGCAAACACAAGCTTATCGTTTTCCTTAAGCTCTGTGAACTTGCTGCCGGGAACCTTGCACTGGGGGCAGAACTCGGGAGGTGTATCTCCCTCATGAACGTAACCGCATACCGGACATACCCACTTTTTCATAGTAAATTACCTATCCTTTCATAGTGATAAAATCATTATTTTCTTATTGTTATTAGCGAAATCAGTAACGTTTACTGATTTGTTGATTTTATTATAACCGATACTTCGGCGTTTGTCAAGAGGTTTTTGAAAATTTTTTTGTAAAAATTAGGTTAGTTAGGACTTACTTTGGTGGTTGAGGTTTTGGAAGGGTTGGTGTGGGACGAGTTGTGATTGTGAACGCTTAGAAGTTTTAGGGATAGAAGTTCTATCAACTTCAATCCCCACCGTCTTGACGGCAGACCGACTTAGTAATTATAAAAGTCGGATATATCGCATAAAAACGCTGTAAAATTAGGCTTGTGCCTTGCCGTCAAGCCACCTCCCCTTTTTCGAGGGGAGAGGCAAGGGTGATAGCGATTTGCTACATTTTGCGAAACCGGCAAAGTGTTTATAAGCCAAGTTTGGTGTTTGCAGTTTATATGCGGTTGTGATGAATTGTAGGAATATTCGTAGTGGAGTGGGCGGGATAGTGCGGATACAGAATCATATCGGAGAATACAGATGTTAGCATTACGAAAAGTGAGAGGGATAGTGCGGTTTTGGAAGTTTAGGGCGGCTTGGGAGGAGAATTACCGTTTTCAGCCGATTAAATACCGTTTGTGCCTTTTCGTTGCAATTGCCGAGAAAAACGATTATAATTAATATGTGAGAATATGGTTATAATTACGGCTAAGAGAAAAGGAGTGCTTATGAGAAAAACAAGTGAAAAGATATTACGGACACTGCTTGCGGTATCGGTACTTGCAACGGCTGTGCTATCGAGCGGCTGCCTTGACGATGAGGAGGAGATTTCCGACAGCACGGCAAGCGACAACAGGCAGACGAGTGACGGCGGCAATGCGGAAAGCAGTGAAGACAGTGATAATAAATATGACGGAAGTGTTACGGGCAGTCGTGCGTCAAAGCTGACGTTCAGCGGTTCGGACGGGATAAGCATTGCAAGAAAACAGCGTGAAGCCGAAAAACCTATGGGCGAGGACGGCACACAGACGGTATTCGTTTATATGTGCGGAAGCGACCTTGAAAGCGAGAACGGGCTTGCAAGCGGCGACATTGAGGAAATGATCGCAGGGTCACAAAGCGAGAACGTGAAATTCGTCATTCAGACGGGCGGTGCGGGAGCGTGGGCGGATACATACGGCATCTCTGCCGAAAAGACACAGCGTTATGTTGTAACGGGCGGAGAAATAAGCCTTATCGAAGAAAAAGAATCTGTCAATATGGGCAAGGAGGATGTGCTTGTCGATTTTTTAAGCTGGGGTATAGAAAACTATGCGGCGGCTAAAATGGGGCTTATCTTCTGGAATCACGGCGGAGGAAGTATAAGCGGCGTGTGCTTCGACGAGCTTAACGAGAACGATTCGCTGTCGCTTGAGGAAATAGACACTGCGCTTACATCTGTATATGACAAGATGACGGATAAGTTTGCGTTCATCGGCTTTGACGCTTGCCTTATGGCAACGGTAGAAACGGCGAATATGCTTGTTCCGCACGCTGACTATATGTTTGCATCGGAAGAAACAGAACCGGGCTACGGCTGGGATTATACCGAGATAGCAGGCTTTATGGAAAGTAATCCGACAGCGGATACAGCCGAACTCGGAAAGACGGTCGCTGACAGCTTTATGGCATCGTGCGAGGCTATCGGTGCAGGCGGCGAGGCTACGCTTTCGATAACGGATCTCAGCCGAATAGACGAACTTGTAAAGGCGGTGAATGATGCCGCCGAGGAAATGAACGATATTTCTTCCGACCCTGCACTGCTTGCGAATGCGGTAAGAAGCATCTATACCGTAAGAGCATACGGCAGTAACAACGATACAGAGGGATATACCAACATGGTGGATCTCGGCTCTATGATAGCGGCTACGGTATCGGGCGACAAGGCGGACAAGGTTATGTCGGCGCTTGAAAAGGCGGTAGTGTATAACATCTACGGCGAGGACAAGGACGGCTCAACAGGGCTTTCGACCTACTATCCGTTCGGCGTTTCCGGCTCTGCCGAGCTTGCCACATTCGGCAAGGTGTGCGTAAGTCCGTACTATATGACGTTTGTTGACAGAATAGCCTACGGCGCACAAAACGGCAGTACGGACGGGTACAGCGGTGAAAAAACATGGCTTGCGGACGGTGCGGTGTACTGGAGCGACGGGGATTATTCCGACTATGAGAGCAACTGGGAGCATTACAACAACAAGACCGACAACATGGGCTTCTGCGGTGATAAGAGCAGTGTACAGATAGATGTCGGACCTGTGCTTGACGATGAGGGAACGTTCTACTTCAATGTTACGGACGATACTATAAACAACCTTGCGAGCGTAAACTGCTCGGTTTACCGTGTTGACGAGGAAACGGGTGAGCTTATCGAATTCGGCGTTGACCAGAGTACAAAGGTCGATTTCTCATCGGGACTGGTTGAGGATAATTTCAGCGGGCAGTGGTATATGATCCAGAATAATCTTATCCCTATGTTCATAGTGGAGAAGAACGGAAACAGCTCGGTCTACACATCACCCGTAAAGCTCAACGGCAAGGAAACAAATCTGCGTATAGCTATGACGCAGGACGGCAATGCGTATGACATAACGGCGCTTGGAACATGGGACGGCGTAAACGAAAACGGCGAGTCGGCAAGGAGTGTTGTTCCGCTTAAAGAGGGAGATGTCATAGTGCCGATATTCAACACCTACGACAGCGAGGGCAACTTTGCAGGCAAGGCGGAGGGCGATGAATGCACCTACAGCGGCGATAATATGATAGAGTTTGTCAATCTGCCTGCAGGCGACTACAGATACAGCTTTGTTATAAACGACATTTACGGAAATGTGTGCTATACCGGCTTCACGGTATTTACGACAGACGATGACGGGAATGTGTTCTTTACGCCGGAAGAGTAGTAAAAACAGCAAGCTGTATCGATCACGCATTTTTCTTTTACAAAAAAACTAAGAGGAGAACCCCTATGCCAAACCGGATCATCACAGATATTTCAGATTATATCTTTGTGTCAGGAGAACCTCAAAAGGTCGATGCGATTTTTCTGCCGGGCGGCTCACACCCTGAACAGCCCGAATATGCCGCAGAATTATACCGACAAGGTTTGACTGATTGGATAGTCCCGTCAGGAGGAGTAAGCGTTAAAGAGGAAAAATGGCACGGCGTCCGCTCAAAAGCGGAAATTTATAGTGGCGATTACCGGTCAGACTGCGAGTTTTTTACAGATGTACTCGTAAAAAACGGCGTTCCGCAGACTGCGATCATTGAAGAAAGCAAGTCGGGGCATACCCGTGATAACGCATTTCTCTCTCGTAAAGCCGTTGATGAAAAGGGCATAATGATAAAAAGCGGTATAATTGTTTGTAAAGCCTTTCATGCTCGCCGATGCTTAATGCTGTATCAAATGGCTTTCCCAAATGTTGATATGACGGTCTGCCCCGTACATTGCTATAACATCACCAAAGAAAACTGGTATACGACCGAAAAAGGAACCGATCGAGTGCTCGGTGAGCTTGCACGGTGCGGAAATCAGTTTGTCGGCGATCTCAAGACTTATCTTGATCTGATATGAAAATACTGTGTTGCCTTCAGTAAAAACAGCAAGCCGTATCAAGTTTCGGCTTTCTCGTTTGTGATAAAATGAATACAGTCGAAAAGATGGAAGAAGGCTGTAAGGGGGAAAACAGATGAGTGGGATAAACGAATGGTATATGAATATTCAGAATATTGTTGACGACATAGACAGGTGTATAAAAAGCGGCGAGGACGAAAGGCTGACACTCGGCAGGCTGTCGCAGACGCTTGGCTACTCGGAATACTATGTTTCAAGGAAATTCGGCGAAATATCCGGAATGAAGCTCAGGGATTATATGAGATACCGCAGGCTTGCTTTTGCGCTGAGGGAGCTGAGAGATACCAACAAGGGCATACTTGATATAGCTCTTGACTATGGCTTTACATCTCACGAGGCGTTCACAAGGGCATTCAAAGCGGCATACGGAATTACTCCGAGCGCTTACCGCTTACACCCTGTACCTGTAATTCTCCGCACGGCTATAAGGCCTTTCGACTGCTATCTTTTAGGCATAGGAGGAACAGGTATGGCACAGACAAACGGTGATATTAAGGCGTATTTCGTAGCGATACCGGCTCATAAATTCCTGCATATCAGAAACTACGAGAGTATAGAGTATTACGACTTCTGGGAAAAGCAGAGCCGTATTCCAGGACAGGATTGTGCAACTATATGCGGACTGCTTGACAGTATCAAGGGCAAGCTCGACGATATGGGCGGCGATGAGGCGAACAGCGGAAGCGGTCAGGTGATGGCATTCATTAATGAGCCTGAGGGAAGAATATGCAGCTGGGGCATTCCGCTGGCTGAGGCTTACGGTGTAAGGCTTCCTGCCGACTACAGCGGAGAGATACCAAGGCAGATGCAGATCATAGACGTGCCTGAGGGCGAGTATATCGTATTTGAACACGGACCATTTGACTTTCAGACCGAAAACAGTGCGGTTGAAGCAAAGATAGAACAGGCTATGAAGGACTTTGACTATGAAAAGTCGGGCTATGAGCTTGACAAAACGCAGGGCAGGGTGTTCTACTTCTATCACGACTGCAGGAGATACTGGAAGTATATAAGACCTGTGAGGAAAACCGTATAAACGCAGAACCGCCTTTTAATCGGGGCGGTTCTTCGGATTATGCAGGGCGATGCACTTGACACCGGCTTGATTTTATGTTATATTATAGATACAAAAAGAGGGAAACGACAGACGGTCGCTCCCTGATTACGATGAATAACCGCACACAGTTTGGAGAGACATGGGCGGTTATTTCTTTTTATTAAAAGAAATGATTGTGAATATCATAACTGTGAAAGCAGTAAGAAATATTCCTATCTGTGTTAAATCACTTAGCGTTATGTACACAGCTTCACCTCCTTTCAAAGTGCTTTCGCACTTCGGGAGATAGGGCTGCTTTTTTATAGTTTCGACATTTAAATCCGCCGTCAAAAAAAGTGTAGCATACATTATGTTGTTAAAAGGCGGAACAGAGAACCGGGGCACCCGGTCGCCTGACGTCCAAGGTTTCCCTCGTGAATATTTTAGCATATTATCGGGGGGGATGCAACTTGTCCGGACTTGACACCGACTTGATTTTATGTTATATTATAGATACAAAAAGAGGGAAACGACAGACGGTCGCTCCCAATAGAAGTTAAAGTTATAACCGCTTTAGTTGGTAGCTAGGGGCGGTTATTTCTTTTTATTTGTAAAATTTATAACAAAAGAAATGATACTGAATATCATAACGGTAAATCCCGTTAGGAAAATACCAATCTGAATTAAGTTGTCCAGAGTTATGTACACAGCTTCACCTCCTTTCAAAGTGCAACGCACTTTCGGGAGATGAATTGACCGCCTGACGTCCAAGGTTTCCCTCGTGAATATTTTAGCATATTATCGGGAGAAATGCAACTTGTCCGGACTTGACACCGGCTTGATTTTATGTTATATTATAGATACAAAAAGAGGGAAACGACAGACGGTCGCTCCCTGATTACGATGAATAACCGCACACAGTTTGGAGAGACATGGGCGGTTATTTCTTTTTATTAAAAGAAATGATTGTGAAAATCATAACTGTGAAAGCAGTAAGAAATATTCCTATCTGTGTTAAATCACTTAGCGTTATGTACACAGCTTCACCTCCTTTCAAAGTGCAACGCACTTTCGGGAGATGAATTGACCGCCTGACGTCCAAGGTTTCCCTCGTGAATATTTTAGCATATTATCGGGGGAAATGCAACTTCATAAACAGCCGCTCCCAAGATTGAGTTAAAAATCAACCGCCTTTTAAATAGGGCGGTTTTTCTTGTTTTCTCCTCACGGTGTAAAAATATCGGCAAGCAGTCGTATTTTTCGTCAAAGCACTTGATTTTTCGGGCGGTTTGGTTTAAAATAATAATGATATTGCGTTCAGCAAAAATAAATTCAGAAAGGTATCTTATTTAAATGAAAATTCTGGTAGTAAATGCCGGCAGTTCATCACTGAAGTATCAGCTTATAGATATGAAGGATGAGTCGGTCATAGCAAAGGGAAATTGCGAGCGTATCGGTATAGACGGAAAGATCACTCACAAGACATTTGACGGCATGGAATATGTAGAGGAATGTTCGTTCCCCACTCACACAGAGGCTTTTGAAAAGCTGGTTGAGGTAATGACAAAGGGCGATGCCGCTGTTATCAAGGATATGAGCGAGATAGGCGCTGTAGGTCACAGAATAGTGCAGGGCGCTGAGGTATTCACAAAGACAACAATCGTAACAGACGAGGTTATAGATCAGATAGACGGTCTTGCAGACCTTGCTCCCGTACATAACCACGCACACGCACTTGCGCTGAGAGCCTGCAAGAAGGTTATCCCCGAAACAACTCCTCAGGTAGTAGTATTCGATACGGCGTTCCACCAGACAATGCCTCCCAAGGCTTATATGTTCGGTATGCCTTATGAGTGCTATGAGCAGTTCCATGTAAGAAAGTACGGCTTCCACGGAACATCACACCGCTTTGTATCAATGAAGTACGGCGAGGTCACAGGCAAGAGCCTTGAAGGTCTTAACATCGTATCTTGCCACCTCGGCAACGGTTCATCCATAACAGCTATCAAGGACGGAAAGTCTGTAGATACATCAATGGGCTTTACTCCTCTTGACGGTATCATCATGGGTACACGCTCGGGCAGTGTTGACCCCTCGGCTGTTGAATTCGTACAGAACAAGCTGGGCTTCACTCCTGCACAAATGAGCGACTATCTCAACAAGAAGTCGGGCTTCCTCGGACTTTCGGGTCAGTTCAGCGACAACAGAGATATTACAAGTGCCGCACAGCAGGGTGACAAGCGTTCACAGCTTGTTACAGATATGCTGACATACGAGATAAAGAAGTACATCGGTTCTTACACAGCCGCTATGAACGGTCTTGACGTTGTTATCTTCACAGGCGGTATCGGCGAGAACGCTCCCGAAGTCAGAAAGGGCGTATGCGAGAATATGGAATATCTCGGCATCAAGCTCGACAGTTCTGTAAACGACGGCTTAAAGGGCAAGCTCACAAAGATCTCTGCTCCCGACAGCAAGGTTGAGGTATGGGTAATTCCTACAAACGAGGAGCTTCTTATCGCCCGTGATACACTTGAAATCACAGGTCTTGACAAGAATGCGTAAGTGAAGCGATAGATATAGGCGATTTCCCCGCTCCCGAGGTTTCGGGGGCGGGGTTTTTGTATAACTTTCAATGGTGTTGACAAAATTAAAAATAAATGGTAATATGTTTTTAGCGGTAATTTTTTGACCTTACAAAATATTATGAGGAGCAAATTGCTATGGAGAAAATCAGAGAATTCGATTTAAACATTGAAAAAATACTTGAAAATTGGGAAGTTTATCATGCCATACGAGAGATTATTGCAAATGCATTGGATGAGCAGATACTTACAAGAACCAAAAACATCGATATCTACCAAGATGATAGCAGTTGGTGGCATATTAAAGATTATGGACGTGGTTTGAATTATCATCATTTAACGCAGAATGAAAATGACGAAAAATTAAATAACGATAAACTCATTGGGAGATTTGGTGTTGGTTTGAAAGATGCTTTGGCTACATTATATCGGCACAATATAAAAGTAAAAATCAAATCAAAATATGGTGATATTACATTAAAGGCTGCATCAAAAGTTGGTTTTGAAGATATAATTACTTTGCATGCAGAAATTTTACCTCCTGAAAACGAGAATATGATTGGAACTGATTTTTGTTTGTTTGGATGTGCTGCAGATGACATTGAGAAAGCAAAATCGCTTTTCTTATCTTTCACAAATGATGATATATTGGAAACAACCAAATACGGACAAGTAATTCAAAAAAATGGCGCTGACAGTATTATTTATATTAATGGCGTCAAAGTTGCTCAAGAAGATAATTTTTTGTTTTCATACAACATCACTTTACTTAACAGTCAAATAAAGAAGGCTTTGAATCGAGAACGAACTAATGTTGGCAGAAGTGCATATACGAGCAGAATCAAAGATATATTGCTGAGTTGTGATTCGGAAGACGTGATAGAAGAATTAGTTGATGATTTGCAGTACTTCACTTCAGGCGATAAGCACGATGAATTGTCATGGAATGATGTTGCTATATATGCGTCAAAAAAGCTAAGTGAAATTGATTCTAAAACAACTTTTGTTACTGCACAAGAAATGATGGAAGCTCCATCAATAATAGATGAAATGCAGAGAAACGGACAGAATCCGATAGTTGTATCTGATAGCTTAATCATTAAAATGAATAAGTATAATGATACTGCAGAAAATGGTAACACGTTAACAACAGTAAGGCAATATATAGAAGATGAGAAAAGCAATTTTACACCAACTGTTGTGGATGTTTCAGAACTTACAGTAGATGAACGAAACATTTATAATAAAACTTCGGATATATTGAATACAATAGGCGGTAAGCCAAAATCCGTAAGAATCATACAAATAGTAGATAAAATTTATGAAAATGAGTTTTACTATAAAACTGTAGGACTTTGGATACAGGAAGAAGGAAAAATTCTCATTAAGCGAAATCAGCTTAGCTGTATTACTGACTATGCTGGTACGTTATTGCACGAGTGTGCTCATGCAATAAGTTATGCAGATGATGTTTCGAGAGATTTTGAAAATGAATTGACTAAAATAATAGGCAAATTGGCAAGTAAAATTATTAGTAAAAATGATTAAACATATACCACTCCGCCTCCGTGATTTCGTGGGCGGGGTTTTTGTGTGCAAAAAATGGGGATGGGTATTGCAAAAAGTACGGAAAAGGAGTAAAACAGCAAAATAAAAAATGCGAAAAGGATGGAAAATGCCGAAATAAAAAATGCGAAAAGGATGGAAAATGCCGAAATAAAAAATGCGAAAAGGGAGGAAAATGCCAAAATAAAAAATGCGAAAACAGTTTTTGCATAATATACGGCTGATTTTATTGACGGTTTGCGGTATGCAGGTAAAACGCTGTTTTTGATATAAAGCGGTCTGCTTTGGAAATTGCGGAATTTTTGGTTGACCGCCGGATTGAAATCGGTTATAATATAATTAGTGACAACTAACTTTAGAACAGGAGCGGAAAAATCATGCAGAAAGTAAACAGTATGACAAAGGAAGAGCTGGCGCATTACGGAACGCTTATCGGCGAAGCCTTCGCCGCAGAGGGCGACGGTATTGCTACAACTGCGCCTCGTGAGGATATTATAAAGGCGTTTGAGATAATGACGGAGTATTTCTATAACTCGGGGGTTTTGTACACTACGTCCGACAATCACGAGGGGTTTCTTGCATATTGGCGCAAAAGCACTAAAATAAAGCTGAAGCCTGCGTTACATATGGTCGGGAGAATGCTCAGGGAGATGTCATTTCGCAGTGTGAGGATAGTGGCAGGTTCAAGCGAGGAGCTTTACGCCAAAGTCTACAAAAAGGAAAAGGATTATGTAGCGGTGTCGATGGTGGTAGTTCTGCGTGAATATCAGGGAAAAGGATATATGAAAAGAATACTGGAACACCCTTTTTCCGAAGCGGCAAGGGAGGGTATACCCTGCGTGCTTGATACCGACACTGAGCTTAAGGTAGCTAAATACACTAAGTGCGGAATGAAGAATACCGCTAAAAAGCAACTGAAATCCGGTCAGTATCTGTATACTATGGAGTACAGGGAAGATTGACGGGTTCGGATAGCATATTGAATACAGATTTTTTCCGTCCCGGGTTATCGGGGCGGAATTTTTGGTTGCAAGTGCAGGAAATACGCTTTTTTACAGCGGTTTTATGCTGTAAACGCTTGACAACAGAGCCGAAATAATGTACCATTAAAGTATCTTAAAACGTAAATCCGCCCGTGTGACAGGCTTACGGGCGAAAAGGAAGTAACAATGGAAAAGAAGAAAAAATCTTATCTGAGCAAAGCGGTGTTCGGATTGCTTATCGTGGCTTTTACGGTATGCTGTATTATTGCCGCACCGATAACCGAAGCCAAGGGTACGCTGTGGTCGCTGTTTCCTCCGGTCATAGCAATAGGACTTGCGCTTATCACAAAGGAAGTGTATTCCTCGCTGTTTGTCGGAATATTGTCGGGAGGAATAATCTATGCGGCGGCATCGGGAACGGGATTTGAGGGAACGTTCAAGGCGGTCGTGCAGGACGGTCTTATAACAAATCTTTCAAACGCATACAATGTCGGAATACTGGTGTTCCTTGTTGTACTGGGAATAATCGTTGTACTGATGAACAAGGCGGGCGGCAGCCGTGCCTACGGTGAATGGGCGGCGGCTCATATCAAGGGCAGACGGGGAGCTGCACTGTCAACGTTTTTCCTCGGTGTGCTGATATTCGTTGACGATTATTTTAACTGTCTGACTGTAGGCTCGGTAATGAGGCCGATAACCGACAAGCACAACATATCACGTTCAAAGCTCGCTTATCTTATAGATTCGACAGCCGCACCTATCTGCATTATCGCACCTATCTCATCGTGGGCGGCGGCGGTAAGCGGTACGGTCGAGGGCGTAAACGGAATATCGCTGTTCATAAACACTATCCCGTATAATCTGTACGCATTTTTAACGATACTTATGGTAATATTCATATCGGCGAGCGATACGGATTACGGACCGATGAAAATACACGAGGATAACGCAAAGAACGGTGATATTTTCACGACGCAAAACAATACTTATGAGCAGGACGCACAGCCGGTGACCGAGCGTGGCAGGGTTATTGACCTTATACTTCCGGTTGCTGTGCTTATCGTGTTCTGCGTTGTGGGTATGATCTATACCGGCGGTTTTTTCTCCGGTACGGATTTTGTGACGGCATTTGCAAACTGCGATGCGGCCTACGGTCTGTCGCTCGGCTCTATCTCGGCGCTGATAGTTATAATCGCATATTATATGTTCCGCCGTGTGCTGAAGTTCAACGAATGTATGGATTCTATTGCCGCAGGATTCAAGCAGATGGTGCCTGCGATACTCATACTGACTTTTGCGTGGACGCTTAAAACGATGACGAACCACCTTGAAGCAGGCGCTTTTGTTTCGGGAGTGGTACAGAGTGCAACGGCGCTTAGCGTGCTTCTGCCTGTAATACTGTTCGTGGTGGCTATCGGGCTTGCTTTTGCAACGGGTACATCGTGGGGAACGTTCGGCATACTTATCCCTATCGTTACGAGCGTGTTTGAGGCGGAGCTTGCGAATGTTGCGCAGACGGGAGAAATTCCGTCAATGGTTATTATCTGCATTTCAGCCTGCCTTGCTGGTGCGGTGTGCGGCGACCACTGCTCGCCTATCTCGGACACCACCATTATGGCATCGACAGGCGCACAGTGCGACCACGTCAATCACGTTTCGACACAGCTTCCGTATGCGCTGACAGTTGCGGCGGTGTGCGTTGTCGGCTATCTGCTGTCGGGCTTTGTGCATAACGTATTCATAGTGCTTGGCTTCTCGGTGGCTCTTATGCTGGCGGTGCTGTTTGCAATAAGATTTTTTGTAAAGAGAAAAGAAGGCAGAGGCTGAGAAATGGCAACATCGCAGGAATATATAGAGTTCGTATGTGAACAGCTTGTCGGTATCGAAAACGTGCGGTATAAAAAGATGTTCGGCGAATATATGGTTTATGTTAACGATAAGCCTGTCCTGCTTGTCTGCGACAATACGGTATATGTTAAAAAGCTCCCCGAAATCGAAGAACTTATGTCGGGCGCTGAGTGCGGTGTGCCGTATGACAGTGCAAAGGAGCATTATATACTTGATATAGAGGACAGGGAGCTTGCGGCAAAGGCGGTCGAAATTCTCGAACGGATAACACCTGTGCCGAAAAAGAAAGCCAAGAAGAAATAATATTGAAATCCGCTTGTCACACAGCAGGCGGATTTGTTTATTTCCTATATTGACACAAATGAGTTAGTCATGTATAATCAAATTCGGAATAAATAAAAAGGAGGAGAAAATATGCTGATACTTAAACTGGTTATAGAAATTCTTATCCTGTGGGTATGGTTTGCGCTTTTTATGCTTGCGCTTGTCGGCAGAAAAGGGCCTGTAGGCGGAATTATATTCTATCCGAAGGTAATGCAGGACAGAGCTATAGAAATGGGACTTACGACCGCAAAGAAAATAAAGCAACGTACTGTCATTTCAATGACCCTGCTTCTGATAGGAGATCTGATATTCCCGATAGCTATGATACTCTTTATAAACGGCGCAAGAGGCTATTTCGAATGTGCGTGGCAGTATTACGTCCTGTTCTACGGAATGGAATTTTTCGACTGGTTCTTCGTTGACTACCTTTGGGTAGCAAAGTCGAAATGGTGGATAATCCCCGGCACAGAAGATCTGCTTGACACCTGGCACGATCCTAAGTATAAGGCTACAAAGATGCTGAAGCTGCTTATTATGACAGTACCCGTTGCGGCTCTTGCGGGACTTATCGCATGGGCAATAGGATTGGCTCTCTGATTTGAAAAAGCGTTAAATCAATGCCATCGGGTTAGTTATAAATAACCCGTCAGATAAAACTGACCCTTGGTGTACAACGAGTACACTAAGGGTCAGTTCAGCTTGTAGAAAAAGTATGTTTTTTCAAAAAAGTGCTTGTTCTCAATCCCTATCCTCAAACCCCTTTCCCCGGGAAAGGGGCTATATCACTGGGGCTACCGCCCCTAGACCAAGCAAGGATGCTTGCAGTCAGCCGCACAAAGCCACCGCACGATGCGGTGGCACAAATGGCTGACGACCTGTACGGGGGCTACGCCCCTGCGACCCCATTTTTAAATAATCAAGAGGTTTATCGACAGTCTGAACTGACCCTTGGTGTACAACGAGTACACTAAGGGTCAGTTTTTATTCAATGCGTTACACGAACAACTCACGGCTGAATTTCAGCCGCCTGTCTTTTCCGCATTGCGCTCCAGCTTACAAAGCCGTATATGTCATTTACAAAGAAAATCACAAAGCAGACTACGACCGAGATATAGCTTATATCGGTCAAGGCGGCGAGCGACCACAGGATTATAAGCACTATATCATTTGCGGCATAGGCGACAGCGAAGAAACGGTTGCGGCGGAATGTGAGATATACGGCGAGGAAGCTCGTTGTGACGGAAACGGTACTCGGAATAAGATTTGCCGTGTTGAAAAAGTCGAGTACGAAGTAGAAAACTACGGTGACAACGGCGGTGAGTATGAACATAAAGAGAACCTCGCCCCTGTGGATATGATTTACCTTTACCTCAGCCTTGCCCTTTGCAAACGGATTTCTTATCCAGCTTATAAAAGCGGCAAGCGCCATAGGTCCTGTTAGTCCGAGATAGGTTATCATCTCGCCGTAATAGGCAAAGGAGAAGGAGATTATCGCATAGAGTATGCTGAAAATCACGCCGAGAGCCTGTCCTATGGGGTTGCCCTTGGCATTGAGCAAAAGCGAGGTAGCGCCGATAAGCGACGCTATGACGGACAGTATCCCGTCCTTGCCGAACATAACAGCAGAGCCTGTTATCAGCACTAACGAGCCTATCCATAGTATTTTTTCAAAGGTTGTGAAGTAGTTGTTCAGTTTTCTGAGCATTATATCCTCCGTAAATTTACCGAAAAAGCACCGCAGGTACATCTTCAAAGACCTAACGATGTACTGACGGTGCTTTCGCATCTCTACCCGGTGGCAGAATTATTTTATTGTTTGTATTGTTATTTTAGCATAACGGTCGGGGGTTGTCAAGAAGTGCAGCGATAGCTTATGCCGCAGAGTAGTTTACCACAGCTATTTCGGTGAGATTTTTTTCGAGCGTTGAAATAATTTGCTCCAATCGCTCGGCAACATCGGCGGTATATGCGGTTTCACCGCACTGAGTACACTTATAACAGGGTACATTTTTGATGATAACTATACAGTTTTTCAACTCGGCAAAATGTGTGGTTGTGCTTTCGGTCATATCGCCTTTACAATAAAAACAGGTCATGCTAATCTCCGGATAAATAAACCGTAGGAACACAACGGTTCAAGTCAATGCTCCATAATCCTTCCGTACAACTCGGGGCGGCGGTCACGGAACACGCCCCAGCTCTGACGCAGGTCACGGTTCTGCTCGTGGTCTATTACCGCTGTTATAACCGCCTCGTCCGTTCTGTCAGCCTCTGAAACTATCGCTCCCGTAGCATCGGTTATGAATGACGAGCCGTAGAAGGTCAGCGATGAGTTCTGATTCTGATTTTCGGGGGTGGGGTGAACGTACTCTGTACCTATTCTGTTTGCGGCGATAACGGGAACAAGGTTTGCCGCTGAATGACCCTGCATAGCCCTTCTCCAGTGGGGCATCGAGTCGCACTCCAGTATAGGCTCACTGCCGATAGCGGTGGGGTAAAGGAGCATATCTGCGCCCATAAGAGCCATACAGCGTGCCGCCTCCGGAAACCACTGATCCCAGCATATACCGACACCGATACAGCCGAACTTTGTATTCCACACCTTGAAGCCTGTGTCGCCCGGTGTGAAGTAGAACTTCTCCTGATAGAAATGGTCATCGGGAATGTGGCTCTTACGGTATATTCCCATAAGCGAGCCGTCACAGTCTATCATAGCTATCGTATTGAAAAATGCGTTTCCGTGCTTTTCGTAGAAGCTGACGGGGATAACCGTACCGGTTTCCTTTGCGACCTGCATAAAACGCTTTACGGCAGGATTTTCTTCAGTTTTGTCGGCAAGATAATAGTAATCGTAATTCTTCTCCTGACAAAAGTACGGAAGCTCGAACAGCTCGGGGAGAAGTATCACGTTAGCTCCGTCCGATGCCGCCTGTCTTACCATACGCTCTGCCTTTGCTATATTTTCTTCACGGTCGTCACTGCAGCTCATCTGTACTGCCGCAACCTTGACATTACTTATCATAGGGAGTTTCCTTTCTGACAAATGACGGTATCTGGTGGGTTATGCAATGGATATTGCCGCCGCCGATAAGTATATCACGGGCGTATATCTGTATTATCTCACGGTCGGGGAATACCTTCTGTACTTCACTCTTTGCTCTGAGGTCATACTCTGTATTCTCACCGCCGAAAGCAGGCATTACCACAACTTTATTGCCTATATAAAGATTTACATAGCTTGCGCTGAGCGGGCTTACGGTATCTCTTGTAGGCTCGCCGTCAAACAGGTCAAGACCTGCGACTTCTTCCTCAGTCATATATATCGGCTTTGGCATAGCGAGCTTTACAACGTCTATCTTTCTGCCGAGTGCGTCTGTGCTGTTTTCAAGCACGTCAAGGCAGGCACGGCACATTCTGTACTGCTCGCTCGTTTCGTCCTCGCACCACGATAAAAGCACAGTGTGGGGAGCGGCGAACACGCAGATATTGTCAACGTGTTCGTTTGTTTCATCGCCCAGTATACCGCCCGGAAGCCATATTACTTTTTTTGCGCCGAGACCCTCGCAGAGATTTTCTTCGATTTCCGCTTTGGATAGCTGAGGATTTCTTCCTGCGCTGAGCAGACACGCTTCAGTGGTAAGAATCGTACCCTCGCCGTCAGCGCTTATACTTCCGCCCTCAAGAACGAAGTCGCTGAAGTCATAAACATCGACATCGAGCATATCGCAGACCTTGCGTGCTATCTTGTTATCCTTGTCCCACGGGAAATAAAGTCCGTCAACAAGACCGCCCCACGCATTGAAATACCAGTCCACACCACGCATATCACCCTTATCGTTCACGACAAACTCGGGGGAAACATCTCTCGCCCACGCATCGTCAGAGGACATCTCGACAACACGGATATGAGGGGGGAGCATTCTGCGTGCGTTCTCATACTGTTCAAATGAGGCAAGAACGGTGACCTTTTCGCTTTTTGCAATGGCGCAGGCAACCTCGCAGAACGCTTTTTTTGCCTTTACTCCGCCGTACTGCCACGAATCCGGCCGCTCGGGGAATATTATTATACAGCCGCTGTGCGAGGAAAACTCCGCAGGCATACGGTAGCCGTCAATGAGCGGCGTTGAGTCGGAAATAATCTTCAAGAAAAGCTCCTTTTTGAACGCTTACAGATCTCTGCCGAGATCGAAAGCCTTTTCGTTTATCTCTATAACCTTTGCAGGTACGCACTTTTCAACTGCCTTTTTCCAAGCGTCAAGCTCGATGCCGGGAAGTACCTTTGAAAGAACGCCCATAAGCACAACGTTAACGGCTCTTGCACTGCCGGCTTTTTCTGCGGCTGAGAGAGCGTCAACTGCGATAATGTTTATACCCATAGCCTTTATCTTGTCGATAATGCCGTCGGGATATTCAGCCGCACCCGTGATAACGGGCATAGGGCTTATCTTCTGTGTGTTTGTGATTATTGTACCGTCTTTTTTGAGGTATGATACATAACGTGCGGCTTCAAGCTGTTCAAAGCTTACTATCATATCAGCCTGACCCTTTTCTATAACGGGGCTGTATACCTTTTCGCCGTATCTTATATATGTTACGACAGAACCGCCACGCTGTGACATTCCGTGTACTTCGCTTACCTTAACCTCATAGCCTGCCGTGCCGAGAACACTGCCGAGTATACGGCTTGCAAGAAGTGTACCCTGTCCGCCAACGCCGACTATCATTATTGATTTTGTTTCCATAGCTATATTCCTTTCAGAGCTTATTCCTTGATAGCGTCAAACTTACAGAGCTGTTCGCACAGTCCGCAGCCTACGCACAGGGTATTGTCGATAGTGATGCACTTGTCGCCTGAAACCAGTGCGGGACAGCCTATTCTCATACAGGACTTGCAGTTCTTGCACTTGTCGGCATCTATATGGAACGGAGGCTTGTGCTTTACAGTCTTGAGCAGAGCGCAGGGCTTGCGTGCGATTATGAGCGAAGGCTCAGCCTTTGCAAGCTCCTCCTTTATAACTCTTTCGGTGTCGGCAAGGTCGCCGGGGTCTACAACTGTAACGCTGTTTATGCCGATAGCGTGAGCGAGTGCTTCAAGGTTAACGGCAGACGCAGGGTCGCCGTATATGTTCTTACCGTTTGCAGGGTTGTTCTGGTGGCCTGTCATACCTGTGATGCTGTTATCAAGGACGATAACGGTAGAATTACTGCGGTTGTATGCAATGTCAACAAGGCTCGTGATACCGCTGTGCATAAATGTGCTGTCACCGATAACGGCTACCGCCTTGCCCTCGTATTCGCCCTTTCTGCCCTTGTTGAAGCCGTGCAGACCGCTTATGCTTGCGCCCATACATACTGTCGTGTCAATCGCACTGAGAGGAGCGGCGGCACCGAGCGTGTAACAGCCTATATCGCCGCTTACCATAACGCCGAGCTTTTTGAGTATGTAGAATACGCCTCTGTGGGGACATCCTGCACAGAGTACGGGAGGACGAACGGGTATCTCGGCATCAAGAGTCTGCCATTCATCCTTTTCACCGAGAACGACCTGTCTTACTTTGCTCTGGAAGTATTCGCCCTGAAGGGTGAACAGCTCCTTGCCCTTTACGTCAATGCCGTTCTTGCGGCAGTGTGTTTCGATAACATCGTCAAGCTCTTCGATAACATAGAGCGTCTTTACCTTAGCGGCAAAGTCCTTTATCAGCTTTACGGGCAGAGGGTTTACCATACCGAGCTTTAAGTAGCTTGCCTTGTCGCCCAGCGCTTCCTTTGCGTACTGGTAGCAGATGCCCGATGTGATAACGCCTATCTCGTCACTGTTCATCTCGACTGTGTTTATGCCCGATGTTTCGGCATATTCGATAAGGTCGAGTGTACGCTGTTCAACTACAACGTGCTTCTTTATAGCGTTTGCGGGAACCATTACGTTCTTTGCGATATTCTTCTTGTATTCGGGGATAGCGTGGGGGATTCTGTCTGCTGTTGTTACAGCCGACTGAGAGTGGCTTACTCTTGTTGTAAGTCTTAAAATCACGGGAGTATCGAACTTTTCCGAAATCTCATAAGCAAGCTTTGCGTAGTCCTTGCACTCCTGTGAGTCGGACGGTTCAAGCATAGGAACCTTAGCACCGATGGCATAGTGGCGTGAGTCCTGCTCGTTCTGTGAGCTGTGCATACCGGGGTCATCGGCTACGGCAAGCACCATACCGCCGTTTACGCCTGTGTAGCTTGCTGTGAAAAGAGGGTCAGCCGCTACGTTAAGACCAACGTGCTTCATAGCGCAGAAGCTCCTTGCACCTGCAATGCTTGCGCCTATTGCGACCTCGCAGGCTACCTTCTCGTTGGGCGCCCATTCACAGTACATTTCGTCTTCGGGATATTTTGACGAAAATTCGGTTATCTCGGTGCTGGGTGTGCCGGGGTAGCTTGATATAACGCTGACTCCTGCCTCGTAAAGACCTCTTGCGACCGCCTGATTACCTAACATTAATTCAGACATAAGATGTTTCCTTTCAAAAATGCAGGGACGGCAGATGCTGTCCCGTGTGATGATACTGCCTCCGTTATAAATTCCGTGTCGGACGGGGCTGTCGATTTGTATTTGCCTTTATATTATACTACATTTTCGCCGTGATGTAAAGAATTTGTTGAAAATGTGCCGTAACTGCCGAATAAAATCGTTCCTGTACTGGAAATGGTACAGCAAATATGTTATTATATTAACGATAGCAAAAAGCGTATCTCGTTTTACGGAATATATTTTACGGAGGGAAATAAAAAGTATGACACATATCATCACAGGTCCTGCCGGAAGCGGCAAGACAGCCGCACTCTATGAGCTTCTTAAGAACGACAGCAAAAGCAGGATACTTCTTGTTCCGGATCAGTTTGTTTTTGAAAGCGAAAGACGTGTCGCAAAGGAAACCGATGAAAAGACTTCGGACATAAAGGTAATGGGCTTTATGTCGCTGTCCGAAAGCATATTGAAAAAGCACTGCCCTCAGAAAACATACGCTGATACCACAGCAAAGACAGCCATAATGAGCGGTGCTGTCAGAGGGCTGTGCAATGATCTTAAGTTTTACGGCAATGCCGCAAGGAAAAACGGCTTTGTAGAGATGTGTCTTTCGGCAGTAAACGAACTCAAGGCGGCAGGCATATCCGCTGATGAACTGACGAAAACACTGTATTCTCCCGAAAAAAACACGGCTGAACATCTGCCTGTCCATCTTGCCGAGAAGATAGGCGATATTGCGGCGGTATACAGCGTTTACGATAAAAAGCTGACCGAGAAATATGCCGACAGGCAGGATAATCTTACGCTTGCCGCACAGGTGATAAGAAACGGCGACAGTTTTGACGAAAACACAACGATATATATTGACGGCTTTGACAGCTTCAGCGGAGCACAGCAGAATTTTTTAAGGTCGCTTGCGGATAAGGGTGTGAACTTTGTGGTTGCGCTCTGTACGGACGAAAACAAGGCGGAGGTCTTTGCAACGTGCGACAGGACAGAGCGGTTGTTTGAAAGAGGCAACAGGGAGGATATAAAATATACCCGTCTTTGCGGCAAGGCTCCCCGTTACAAAAACGGCAATCTCAAGGCACTGCGTGACTTTTTACAGACGGGGGTAAAGGATAGCACGGCGGACAGTGACGGCATAACGATGGCTTATTCGTCCTCTGTCAGCGGCGAGGCTGATTTTGTGTGTGCAAATATCAGAAAGCTGGTACGCAGTGAGGGCTACAGATACTCGGATATTGCGGTGATATGCGCATCTCCCGCAAAATACAAGGACGCAGTAAATTCGGCGGCGGCAAGGTATGATGTGCCTGTATTCGCCGACCTTCCCGTACCGATCTCGGAGAAGCCGATGCTGAGATTCTTTGAGGCACTTCTCAAAGCGGCGGATAATCCTACAGGTACAAATATACTGCGGTATATAAGAAGCGGTTTTGTGCGTCTGCCGTCCGAAAAGAATAACGGCAAGACAGTCCCTATGACGCTAAAGGAAAGACACCTTGTAGAACAGCATCTTATGGAGGAATATGCGGAGTGCTGGGATCTTAAACGCAAGAAGTGGGATAAGCCTATGCCGCATATAACAAACGCATCGGAGCAGAGGGTAGAGGAGATAAGAATCGCAACGGTTACACCTCTTGTTGAATTTGCAAAGTCGGTGCGTGGCATCGGCGGCAGGGATCTTGTAAAGAAGTTTACCGCTTTCCTTTTCGACAAGGTGGATATAAGCGCCGCTATACAGGGCAAGTGTCAGGACAACTCTACAAGACAGCTCCGTTATGTAAAAGAGCTTACCGAGGAATATAACCAGCTGTGGCGTACCGTGTCGGAAATGCTGACATCGCTGTATGAAACGCTTGACGATACTCCTCTTACGCTTGCGGAGTTCTCCGCACTTATCCATAGCTGTGCCTCCCGTATCAGCATATCACGCACTCCGAATGTTCTTGACAGCGTGCTGTTCGGAGATCCTGCAAGAACAAGGAGCAGGGAAGTTAAGGCGGTATTTGTGATGGGAGCCGCAGACGGCGCATTCCCCGACATTTATCCCGAGGGCAACAGCGTGTTCACATCTGATGATGTACAGCGTCTTGCCGAAAACGATATTGAGCTTGAAGACGACGAGGCGAGATATTCATCGGCGGTGCTTGACGCATATAAGGCTATGACGCTTGCAGGCGAGAAGCTGTTTATCACGTTTACCGGTGAAAAGGAAAACGCATCTGAATATATTGCCGATATAGCTAAGCACTTCGGTGCAAAGCTTATAAATGCGGATAATCTTGACGCACTTTATATGACTGAAAGCGTGAAGTCGGCTGAAAAGCAGTATGTAATAAATTCGGCACAGCTTACGGACGGACAGAAGAAAGCCGTTGAAGCCGTGCTTTCGGAAAACGAAAAGGAACCAAGCTCAATCGACAGGATAAAGGCGGTAATGAGCAATAACAGCGGAAACTCCGACATACACAGGATAAGCGATATTGCGCCGATAGTTTTCCCGCAGACAGCACTTTCGCCTACGGCAATAGAAAAGCTGAACGGCTGTAAGTTTGCGTATTTCCTGCGCTACGGTATGAACCTTTCATCGTCGGCAGGCATTGCGATGAATGCGAGCAACTACGGAAATATAATGCACTACATAATGAAATACTGCTTTGAAAAATTGTATGACGGTGCAAGAGAAAACGGAAATCCTCACGTTTCCGACGGCAGAATAAAGGACCTTATCGAACAGGCGCTTGCGGAGTACAGGGAAAAGTATCTGCTTACCGAGGAGAATATGAGCGCAAGGTTCAACACGCTTTATAACGCACTTTCGATAACTGCGTTCTATCTTATAAAATATATGGCGCAGGAGCTTGAAAAGAGCAGGTTTGTGCCGTCATATTTCGAACTTAAGCTGGAAAGCGGAAAGAGCGAGAACGGCTTTGACATTTCGCCGTACAGCTTTGACATAGAGCTTGCAGACAAAAGCCGTCAGACGATAACGGTAGGCGGAACGGTAGACCGTGTAGATATAGCGTATAACGATGACAAAAGCGGCGGTCAGATAAGAGTAATAGACTACAAGACCGGAAACAAGGACGCAAAGCTGAGCCGTATCTACTACGGGCTTGACCTGCAGCTTTTACTGTATCTTTTCACACTCGCAAAAAACAACGGGGCAAACGGCTTTACGCCGTCAGCCGCACTGTACCATCCGTCCGGAAAAACTTCTCTCAAGGATATAAAAGCGCCGTCCGATGAACTTAAGCGTGGTATCTGGCTTGACGAGCATAAGGAGAAGGGCTTTGCCGTTGAGGGTACTCAGCAGGAGGCGGAACGCCTTTTATACAGCGGTGTGAAGTTTGAAAGGGACAAGGAGGTCAGCACCAATTTCTATTCGGCTGTGACTATAGCGGGCGATAAGCTGGCAAAACTCGAAAGCAGGATAGAAAAGGTTGTAAAAGAAAACACCGAACAGGTAAAAAGCGGTATTGTCGACGCAAGGCCGCTTGTCGATGACGGAAAGGCATTATCCTGCGAATACTGCGATTTCAAGGATATATGCGGAATGAAACAGAGTTCGTGCGTTGATGTTGGGTCCGCAGAGGCTGTTGGATTCGGTGAAGATATAGTTGTTGCAAAGGCGAAGAAAGGCAAGGGTGATAAGTGATGAAATACACTGACGCTCAGATAAAGGCGATAAATCAGGGCAGAAACCCGGCAATAGTATCGGCAGGCGCAGGAAGCGGCAAGACCGCCGTTCTGACTCAGCGTGTCGTAAGGCTGATATGCGACAAAAACGAAAATATAGATCCCTCGAAAATTGTCGTGGTAACATTCACCGAAAAAGCCGCAAACGAACTTAAGGCAAGACTTGACGCACTTATGAGGCAGAGAATAAGCGAGGCTGTAAGCTCCGCCGATGTGAGATTTCTGCGTAACCAGAGAATGAAACTCAGAAAAGCCCGTATCTCTACCATAAGCTCGTTCTGCTTTTTTCACTGCTCAGGGAAAATATAGACCTTGTTACAGACATTTCGGCAGGCTTTTCGCTGATAGACGAAACCAGAAGCACGGCGCTGAAAGAAGATATACTGTCGGATGTGCTTGAGGACTTTTACGCAAACGGCGACAAAGCCGACAGGGACGTGATTGTTGAAAACTATGTAGCAAAGGACGACCGCCGTCTGCGTGATATTATACTTACTGTTCACGAAAAGGCAATCAACCATACCGAGCCGGAAAAGTGGCTCGACCGCTCGGACGATCCTCAGATAATGCAGGACATAAAGAAAAAGCTCATCGGCCTCGCAGGAATGTATGCGGAGCGTTTTGAGAGCGAAGCGGACAGCCTTGACAGTGCAATAGCAGAATATGACGGCGGAACAAAGGATAACAACAGTGCGATAACGAAGCACGGCGATTATGCACAGGGTATAAAGGACAGCTACGGCAAGGCGGTGACCGCTCTTGTCAATAACGGTTTCTGCATAGACAATACCGTAAAGGGCTATATCGCCTCGTTCCCGAAGGAACGTGCGCCGCAGGACAGAAGTGCGGAAAAGCAGGTAAAAGCCCACAGGGAAGCCGTAAAGAGTATATTTGAGAAATATTTTATAAAGACCTGCGACAAGATAACCTCATTTGGAAGCGACATGGCGAAAAGTCTGCCTGCCGTAACTGCGCTTAAAAATCTTGTGCTGTGCTTTGACAAGGCATACAGCGCCGAAAAGCAGAGGCGTAACTGCGCCGACTTTTCCGATGCGGAAAGAGGAGTATATCGTATGCTCTGTGAAAACGGTGAAAAGGTCCGTGAAAGAGCGGACTTCAGCCTTATCATTGTTGACGAGTTCCAGGACAGCAACAAGTTACAGTACGAAATATTCAAAATGCTGACCGAAAACAAGCAGGGACTGTATTTTGTCGGAGATATAAAGCAGTCGATATACGGCTTCAGAGGGGCACAGCCTTCTGTATTTTCGGCTATCTGCAAATCGGACGATTTCGACAAGCTGCCGCTGAACGAAAATTTCCGCAGTAACAGGTGCGTTATCGACGGAATAAACACGCTGTTTGACAGAATGATGACAGAGGAGAACGGCGGTGTTGATTATGCGGAAAACGGCAGACTTATCTGCGGACTTGAAAAGGACAGCGACAGCCCGATTTCCGATGAGGACAAGACGGAGGTCTGCATTGTTTCGGAGAAAGACAGAAAGAATGCAGTCATTACCGAGGCGGCATATATTGCGGCAAGAATAAATCAGATGATAGCACAGGGCTATAAGGTCGGCAGTGACAAGCGACCCTGTACCGAGGACGATTTTGCAATCATCATGCGTTCACCTAAAAACCGCATTGCCGACTATGTCAATGTTCTCACCGCCAACGGACTGAACGTAACGTATAATCAGAGGGCGGTTCTGCTTGACCGACCTGAAATAAGACTTATGCTGTCGCTTCTCAAGGTCATAAACGACCCGTATAACGACACCGAGCTTGCAAAGGTGCTTATGTCACCGCTTTATTGCTTTACAGCCGATGATATGGCACGGCTCAGGACAGGAACATTCGGCTTTGACATAAGCAAAATCAGGGCGGAGTGTGCCGATGAACTTGAAAAATATTGTCTTGGTACAAAGGAAATTGTCGGAATGAAGAGAAAACCTCTTTACAGCTGTGTTATGCAGGCGGTGAGAGGTTACGATACATCGGAATATGAAAAACTCCACGAACTTACAAAGGATATAAAGCCCGATGCTAAATGTGCCGGATTTGTAAACGACCTTGACAGCTTCAGAAATGCCGCAACCGCTTCTTCACCTCAGGAACTTATCCGCAATATATATGACCGTATTTCAGCCGATGAACTGCTCAGTGTCGGTGACGATCCGGCAACACGTCAGGCAAACCTTGAACTGCTCGTTTCATACGCCCGTGAGTATTCGGACTATAAGGACGGCGGAACGCTCGGTGACCTTATTTTCAACCTCGAAAATATGAGCAGTCTTACTGCGGCACAGACGGCAGGCGGACACGGAGTAAAGATAATGTCAACGCATATGTCAAAGGGACTTCAGTTCCCCGTTGTATTTGTCGCAAACTGTGCATCGTTATTCAACGATGACGATTATACGGGCGATGTTGTGATAAGCGAGGAATATGCGGTAGCGTCAAAAAGTGTTGATATTTCCACTATGAGCAAAATCCAGTCGCCTGCATATCATGCGGCGGCGCAGGAGGTAAAAAAACAGCTTGAGAGCGAGGAAATGCGACTGCTGTACGTTGCGGCGACCAGAGCCGAAAACAAGCTGATATTCACCGCCAATATTTCAAAGGCGTGTGATGAATATATGTCTGTGCTTGACGTAAACAGGGCAGGAAAAAAGGTCGGAAAGTGCAGCGGAAGCAGTTATCTTTCGTGGCTTATCGAGGCGCTGTCAGCCGAGTGCGATAAGGTAAACGATATGCAAAGCGGTATAATCGACTACGGCGATGTAAGATATATCTTTTATCCGCTTGCATACGAAGGCGATGAACACAGCCTCACAATTCCTGCACTTAATACGGGGGCAGAAAATGCCGATGAATATACAGATGATAAAAATAACGACAGCATCGACATTGCCGTTGACGAACAGTTCAGAAGCGAGCTTGAGAAAAAGCTCAATGCGGCATACGCATATGAGCCGCTGACGAAAATTTCCGCAAAATTTACAGCTACCGAACTTGCGGCTAATCTGAGAGAAAAAAACGGCGAGGAAAACTACGGCCTGTTTATAGGAAAGCCTTCATTCCTCACCGAAAACAATACGGGCAAACTCAGCGGAAAGCGCCGTGGCGACGCATATCATAAGCTGATGGAGCATATACCTTTTGAGAAAATACTCAGCGAGGACGAAATCAGTGACTATATCAAAAACAGTACCGCAGGTTTTCTTGACAAGGCGGAGCAAAACAGCATAGACGCAGGCGATATAGCGGGATTCTACGGAAATGACGTTGCAAAGCGTATCGTGCAGGCAAGTAAGAACGGAAAGCTGTACAGGGAGTATCCTATTTTCCACAGGCTTGACACGCAGTGCTACGATCCTGCAATATTCGGGGCGGACAGCCGTGAAATGCTTGAGGGCGCAGAGCCTTATGTACAGGGTATAGCCGATATGTTCTTTATCGAAGATGACGGTATAGTGCTGGTCGATTACAAGACTGACAAAACGGACGATGAGCAGAAATACAAGGACGATTATAAGTTACAGCTTGATATATATAAAGGCACTGGAGAAGGAATTTTCCGTGCCGGTAAAGCAGATGATAATATACTCGTTTACGCTCGGACGTTTCATTGATCTTGAAAAACCGGAGGAAAACAAATAATGCAGTTCAACAAAACGCCTGCTACCATAAAACAGCAGATCGAGATACTGAGGCAGAGAGGCTGTATAATAGATGATGAGGAGTATGCAAGAAAGTGCCTTACAAATATCAACTATTACCGGCTTGCCTATTACTTTGCGCCGTTTCTGGAGCGTAAGGGCAAGTACAGGGACGGTACGACCTTTGAGCAGATAATGAAGGTCTATGATTTTGACAGGGTACTGCGCCGTATGCTGATGACCTATCTTGAGGAAATCGAGATCTCAATGAGGGCGATAATCTCAAATTATCACGCTATGAAGTACGGGGCGCTGGGCTATCTCAATGCGTCCGGATTTGATCCGCATCATAACCATCAGGCGTTTTTATCGAAGATAGAGCGGCTTATCGAGGCAAACGAGAACGAGGAATTCGTAAAGCACCACAAGAAAAAGTACGGCGGTATAATGCCGGTGTGGGCGGCTGTAGAACTGTTCAGCTTCGGAACGCTGACATATTTTCTGATAGATATGAAATCGGCGGATAAGAAGGATATGGTTTCACAGCATTTTGATCTTAACTACAGAACGGTAGAGGACAGGATGCTGTGCCTGTCAGATCTCAGGAACGTGTGTGCTCATTATACGAGATTATATGAGAATCCGTTCCCGAATGCGCCGAAAAGCTCGGATGGGCTTGGCTTTGAGCCTGACAATACGCTTAAATCCTATATGGCGGTGGCAAGGTCGCTCTATCCCGATAAATACAAGTGGGAAAACGAGTTTATACCTGCTGTTGCCAATCTTATTGACGAGTACGGGATGATAGATTATATGAGCGGATACGGGTTTAAAAAGAAAACAACGCAATGATAAAAAAGCGGAGCCGGGTGGCTCCGCTTTTGTCGTTATATTTATATATCGAGCGTCTTAAGATATGCTCTGAAATCCTCGCCTATCTCGGGGTGATTCAGTGCAACCTCAACACAGGCCTTCATTATGCCGAGCTTGTTGCCCATATCATAACGTGTGCCGGTAAAGTCAACGCCTACCATACCCTCGCTCTTTGCAAGCTGTTTCATAGCGTCTGTAAGCTGATATTCGCCGCCTGCGCCTGTGGGGAGCGTTTCGAGAATATCGAATATCTTAGCAGGAAGAACGCATCTGCCGAGTATGGCGAAGTTTGAGATCACTTCCTCGGGCTTGGGCTTTTCAATCATATCCGAAATGCTGTAGAGGTTGTCTTCAAGCGGTTTTACGTCAAGCGTGCAATATTTCAGCACAAGCTCAAACGGAACTTCTTTCATGCTTACGACAGCCTTGCCGTACTTCTCGTACGCTCTGCAGCACTGTGCCGTGCAGGGATCGTCACCGATTATAACATCGTCGCCGTAGATAACTACGAAGGGATCGTTTCCGACAAACTGCCTTGCATACATAACAGCGCCGCCTGTGCCGTTCTGCATCTGCTGACGGACGTAGGTGATGTTCTTGCCCATTTCGGCAATGTCGCATACTACCTTGTAGAATTCTGTCTTTCCGCCTGCAAGGAGCTGAGCCTCAAGATCGGGCTTGCGGTCAAAGTGGTCCTCAACCTCCTGCTTGCCTCTCGACAGAACTATCAGTATCTCTGTTATGCCTGAGTTAATGACTTCCTCAACGATATACTGTATAGCGGGCTTGTCGACAATATTCAGCATTTCCTTCGGAATAGCCTTACTTGCGGGGAGAACTCGTGTTCCGAAGCCTGCTGCGAGTATTACTGCCTTTTTAACTTTTTCCATTATTGGTACCTGTCCTTGTTCTGATGTATTCCCTACCGTTTTTCTTCATATCCACATATAATATAATTTGCAGACGCAATAAAAATTACGCCTGCAATTATTATTTTAAGCGTCAACGCTTATATTCTGTTTTGCAAAATTACTTGATAAGTGCTTCGTAAGCCTTGAGCAGCTTTGTAACGCAACCGATAGCGTAGAAGTCGCCGCTTATAGCCTTTGCAACGAAATCGTACTTGCCGTTTACAACAGCAACAACGTCAGCGATGGGCATATCTATATGTACATCGTTGTCGATGTAGCCCCAGGGCTCTACTGTTACCTTACCGTCATCGATAAGAATATAAATATAGAATTCCTTCTCGCCGTAAGCCTTGATCTCTATAGCGATCTTTTCGTTTACCTTTGAAACGTCCTTCTTTGCGAACTTTTCTCTTACCATATCTGCAAGAGCAAACTTGTCGGGTTCTGCGGGAGCAGCCTTCTTAGCTTCTTTCTTAGCGGGCTTAGCGGGAGCTTCCTTCTTAGCAGCGGGAGCGGGCTTCTTAGCAGCGGGAGCGGCCTTCTTAGCGGCGGGCTTCTTTGCAGGTGCCTTTTCAGCAACCTTTTCAACTGCCTTTTCAGCAACCTTCTCAACTGCCTTTACAGCCTTTACGGCATCTGCCTTTACCTCAGCGGCAGCCTTTACAGCTTCAGTCTTTACAGCTTCAGCTACGGGTGTCTTAGTTCCTGTCGTATTTGTCTTCTTAGTAGCCATTTCACTTAGATCCTTTCTGTATTTGCTGCCTGTCGGCAACAAGTGTGCGGGTTTGTTTCCCTCTATTGCATATAATACCATATACATTTGGAAAAAACAAGGGCTTTTATTGTCTTTTCGCTTTTCTTCACAAAAAACAGTGCAAAATCATACAATATGATAGCAAAAATGTAACGGATAACAGCGTAATATGCGTTTTAAGGTGATTTATCGGTGTTTTCTAAAGGTTATACACGATATACATAAAGCATACATACGTCATACGGCGCAGATATAAATTCCTGAGAAAGCGTGGTAAACGAATATGAAACTTATTATACTCGGCGGAGATGTCCGCTTACGTTACACAGCCGACAGGCTGAGCAGAAAGCACGAGGTGTATACCTATGGGCAAAGCGATCGTGATATGCTTCCCGACGGGAAGTGCGACGCCGCCGTGCTGGGTATCCCTGCAAGCCGTGACGGCATAAACATAAACGCTCCGCTATGCGACGAGCCGATACCGCTTTCACTGCTGACGGCATTACTAAAGCCGCACGGCATAGTTATCGGCGGTATGATAACTCCAGCGGTGAAAAATTTCTGTGCAAAAAACGAGTTTTTCTGCGAGGATCATTATGCCGATGAGGCGGTGATGCTGAGAAATGCGGTGCCGTCGGCTGAGGGTGCGCTTGCTGTCGGGATAAACGCAACGCCTATACAGATGCTCGGTCAGAAGGTGCTTATACTGGGATTTGGCAGAATCGCCTCACAGCTTGCGCTGTATCTTACGGCGATGGGCTGTGAGGTGACAGTAGCGGCAAGAAGCCGTGAAAAACGTGCAAAAGCCAGAATGTCGGGTTGTCACGCTGTCGGCTTTGACGCACTGTGCAACACTCTGCCTGAGGTAACGCTGATATATAATACAGTGCCGTGCGCCGTGATAGGTGAAAGCGAGCTTTCGGCATTTGACAGCGAGGCTGTTTACATCGAGCTTGCGTCAGAGTGGGGCATTGATAAGACGGCAATGAAAAACTATGACGGCAAGGCAAGGATAATAAGGGCAGGCGGTCTGCCGTCACGGACAGCACCTGTGAGTGCAGGAGAGATAATAGCCGACTGCGTGGAGGAAATACTTGAAACTTATATTGACAAGAAGAACAACTGCGATAAAGAAAGGGGCGGTAACCGTGAGCCGTGAGCTTGACAGTTTACTTTGCGGAGTAAAGGTCGGATTCTGTATGACGGGTTCGTTCTGCACATTCTCTAAGGCATTTTCGGCAATGGAGGCATTGCGTGACGCAGGCTGTGATATTCTTCCGGTAATGTCGCTTAGTGCAGGAACTGTCGATACCCGTTTCGGCACTGCGCAGGAGCATATAAAAAGGGCGGAGAATATCTGCGGAAAGCGTGTCATAATGTCCGTTGCGGATGCAGAGCCGATAGGGCCTAAAAGGCTGACGGATATAATGATTGTCGCTCCGTGTACAGGAAACACGATGGCAAAGCTCGCAAGAAGTATAACCGATACTCCTGTCACTATGGCGGTAAAAAGCCACCTCAGAGGAGCAAGACCTGTGCTTATAGCCTGTGCGACAAATGATGCGCTTGCAGGGTCGCTTAAGAATATCGGATTCCTTATGAACTGCAGGAACTATTACTTCGTTCCGCTCGGACAGGACGATCCGCTGAAGAAGCCTTGCTCACTGGTGGCGGATTTTTCGCTGATACCGCAGGCGGCAGGTGCGGCACTGGAGAATAAACAGCTTCAGCCCGTGCTTATATAGCGGTTGACACGTTTCTTTTCTTGTCGTATAATTGTTTTATTAAAAGCGGAGGTTTACAAATGAGAAGAAAAGACCGTGAAATAACCGACAAGAATGAGATAATGGATATTATCGACCGTTCAAAAGTAATACGCATTGCTTTTACGGGAGAGGAGTATCCTTATGTCCTGCCGTTCAACTTCGGATATGAAGAAAAGGACGGCAGAATGTACTTTTATATACACACTGCCACCGAAGGCAAAAAGAACCGACTTTTAGACGAGAACAACAAAGTCGCTTTTGAACTTGACAACTGCCGTGATTATGTCGAAGGCAGTATAACAAGTCTTTATGAAAGCGTTGCAGGCTGTGGTGTAATGACGGAAATAACCGATATGTCCGAAAAGCTGTCCGCACTCGGCTTGATACTTAAGCAGTACGGAGAGAAAACCTATAAGCCCGACAGCTCATGCGCATCAAGGACTAGGGTATACCGCCTTGAAGTAAAAGAGGTCAGCGGAAAGGCAAACAGGGGCAAATGAGCAACATAACCTTTGATATGCCTATAGACCGCACTGTAACGGTGATAACGGACGGCAGGAATATAACGAATATCGTTTTCGATATGAATATACCCGACCGCCCCGACCCGATATGCGAAAAGGCTAAGGAACAGTTTCTTGCGTATTTTGACGGAGGGCTGAAGAAATTCTCCTTGCCGTATGACATAAGTGGCATAGGCACGCCGTTTTTCAGGAGCATACTCACCGCCGTGCAGAAAATACCCTACGGTGAGCGTGTAACATATATGCAGGCGGCTGAAATGGCAGGGAGCAAGGCTGTCCGTGCGTGCGGTTCGGCACTGAAAAGAAATCCGCTTCCGATTCTTATACCGTGTCACAGGATAGTCCCTGCAAGCGGCGGCATAGGCTGTTATATGGGTACGCAGGGGATAGATATAAAGAAGTTTTTACTTGAAACAGAGGAGAGGTATAAATGACAGAGCGAGGCGAGTTGATTTCTCTTCTTGAAAGCCTTTCGGAAGAAAAGTTTCGTGTTTTCAACGAGAAGATAGTGCATACGAGCAAATACAGAGTGATCGGCGTGCGTATGCCCGACCTTAAGGCTATCGCAAAGGAGCATAAGGCGGATTATAAGGAGATTTTCGAACTGCCGTATGACAGCTTTGAGGAAATAGTCATAAAGGGTGCGGCTGTCGGTTTTGCCGACGCTCCGCTGTGCGAGAAAGAGCCGTATATTATACGCTACGCCGAGATGATAGACAACTGGGCCGAGTGCGATTGCTTCTGCTCCTGCATCAAGGTGAAAAAGAGTGAAGCGGACGATCTGCTCCGTCTTGCAGAAAGGCTGATGTACAGGAAAGAAGAATTCGTTTCCCGTGTCGGAACAGTTCTTATGTTCTCAAAATTTTTCGATGAGCCGACAGTAAGAAAAGCTCTCGCAATATACGACAGGCTTCCGGGCGGAGAATATTATCGGGATATGGCGGTGGCATGGGGCATATCGGTGTACTGTGTAAAGTATCCTCAGCTTATTGCAGAATATCTTGAACACAGCCCGATAAGCATTGCTGTCAAGCTGGCGGCGGCGCAGAAGATAAGGGACAGCAGAAGAATAAGCGATGAAGTAAAACGCAGAGTGACCGATACGGTAAACGCTCAGAGATAAATAACTCCCCGTGCAGTTATGCGAAAGCGTAACTGCACGGGGATTTTTGCTGTACGGATATAACACGGCATAGCGCAGGGCTGTATTTCCTGCGATTTTTTATTGTAAAACTGCCAAATTTGTGCTATTATTAATATGGGTTAAAATATGGGAGGATGTGTTTTTATGAGGCTTGCGGTAGTTGACAATGATGCGTCTGAAGCAGAAAAGCTGACAGACGGCATACGCAAAAGTGCGGAGGATATAGAGATATACCGCTATAAAAGCGGCGATGAGTTTATCGGCGTATGGGAAAAGGACAAGTTCGACATAGTGATACTTGATATACCGGGCGGAGATAAAAACGGTATGGATATTGCAAGGGCCGTAAGGCAAAGCGACAAGGACGTGCGTATCGTGCTTGCTTCGCACAGCGGTGAATTCGCCTGTGAAAGCTATGAGGTGGACGCAAGCTATTATCTTCGCAAGCCCTACTGCGAGGAGCAGATAAATATTATGCTCGAAAGGCTGGAGCTTGACCGGTACCGCAGCAGGCTTATCACATTGCCGCAGGGCGAGGAGATAAAGCTTAGCAATATTCTTTATGCAAAAAACTGCGGTCAGACGGTCAGGTTTCATCTTAAGGGTAATGCTGTCAGGGAGGCTCAGATAGGATTTGACAAAGTGAACGGGCTTCTTGGCGGCAAGTTCGGGTTCTGCAGTCTTTCGGGCAATATAACGGTAAATTTTGCAGGGGTCGCTTCCTGCAAGGATGATATTATAGCGTTTACGGACAAAACAACGCTTGCCGTGCCTAAACGCAGAGCAAAGGAAATCTCTGCGGCATATACGGCGTACTGCTTTGAAAGGCTGAGGAAGGACGGTAGCGGTTTATGATCCCTTTATACAGAATTATCGAGATATGCGTTTATTCACTGCTGAATTTCCTGCCGTTTATGGCGCTTGCACTTTATCCTTTCCGTTCAAGGCTTCGCTTTTCTGTGAAAATCACGGTCTGCATTATTGTTGTTATATCGTTTATCCAGATGGGGCTTGGGCTGTGGGCGGCCTTCTTTTCGGGAGGAAAGGCGGCGCTTGCGAGTGCGGTAAGCACTGCGGTGTATGTGGTTTTCTATTTTATTGCGGTTAAAGTAAATTTCGGCAAGGCACTGTTCACCTTGCTTATGATCTCAAACACGGCGAATTTTGTAGTGGCGGCATCAAAGTGCATAGAAGGAAAGATTTTTCCCGAGCTTGCAGTACAGTCGTACCGCTGGTCGTTCTCGCTTATAATGCTGGTTGTGCTGGCGGTGGTGTGGATACCGCTTTTCATCTACACAAAAAAGGTGTATACTCCCGCAGTCGAAAAAGAGCCTACAGGTATCGAGTGGCGGTATCTGTGGCTGATACCTGCGACCTTCTATCTGATATGGTACTATATGCTCTATAACAACAACGGCAAATCCAGCCTTGAAACTGCGCTTGACGCAGGCAACGCTGTGTTCCTGCTGTTTATAAACGTGGGAGCCGGAATAGTGTACTATGTTATAGCGATGCTGATAAACGAGCAGGAGAAGAACATAAGGCTCAGCGACAACAACCACCGCCTTGCGATGCAGAACCTGCAGTACGAAAATCTGCAGGAAAAGATAGCGGACGCAAGACGAGCAAAGCATGATGTGCGTCACCATATCTCGCTTATGCAGGAATACGTCAGAAATAAGCAATACGGGGAGCTTGAAAAATATCTTAACAGCTATCAGCAGAGCCTGCCCGATGATACGCTTATCAGCTTCTGCGAGAACAAGACGGTGAATGCCGTAATGCTGTATTTTGCTCAGGTGGCGAAAAACGAGGATATTGATTATGATGTAAAGGCAGTCATCCCCGAAAATATCTCTGTTGACGAAACGGATCTGTCGGTGCTGTTCGGCAACCTTATCGAAAATGCAACGGATGCCTGCAGGGAGGAAAGCGGCGATAACAGAAGAATAGTAATAAGGGCAATGACGGACGAATATACTCTGCCTCGGCATAGACAATACTTTTACGGGTACGCTTAAAAAAAGACCTGAGCGGAGTGCTGTTTTCATCGAAGCACAAGGGCTTCGGCGTAGGCGTGGAATCGGTAAAGAGCATTGCGGAAAAGTACGGCGGTACATATTGCGCAGAGGTAAAGGACGAGATGTTCATGTCATCGGTACTGCTTAATCTGAGGACATAAAAATACGGCTGTGATGAAACGTGAAGTCCATCACAGCCGTTGTTTTATGTTTTTATCAGCTAAGCTCAATCTCGGCAAGCTCAACGTTGATAGTCTTTGTAGTGTATCTGCCAGTTGCGCCTGCTCTGTAAACCGTAAGCTCAACAGTGTCGCCTATGTTAAGCTCCGCAATGATATTCTGTATATCTGTTACGGAGGTGACCGCTGTGCCGTTTACCTTTGAGATTATATCACCGACCTTAAGGCCGCTCTTTGCTACCGGCATATCTTCCGAGATATATGTTACATATACGCCGCCGCTTTCAAGTCCCTGCATATATGCGCTGTATTCGCTTATCTCTTCGCCGTTGATGCCAAGACCGGGACGGTTCGTAACATAGCCCTTTGTCATAAGGTCGTTGATAACGGGCTTAGCCTCGTTTATGGTAATGGCGAAGCCGATGTTATCTATAGACGCTGATGTGTTGGATACCAGCTTATAGTCGATTATACCGATAACGTTGCCGTACATATCGAAAAGTCCGCCGCCGCTGTTACCGCTGTTGATAGCCGCATCTATCTGTATTGTGCTTGTGCCGTATGCGCTGTTTGAAGCGGAGGCTCTGCCAAGACCGGATACGATACCCTTAGTAAGAGAGTTGAGTAACTGCTTGGGGTTGCCGAGTACGCATACATCCTGACCTACTCTTACAGTGTCCGAGTCACCGAGCGTTGCATATTCAAACGGATCGTCACGGCTGATCTTCAGCACTGCAAGGTCTGAATAAGTATCACTGCCGACTACTGTAGCCTCATATTCCTTTGTGGTATCGGGATCCTTGTAATCAGGAGCGACTACTGTCATTTTATCCGCACCCTCTACAACGTGTGCGTTTGTGATGACATAGCCGTCAGAAGTAAATACAACGCCACTGCCGCTGCCGTATTTTACAGGCTCGGCATAGCCTGTCTGGCGCTGATAGTTATATACCAGCACAACAGTGTTCTTTACCTTTTCGTAAAGTTCTTCGGCATTCAGCAGAGTGCTGTTTGAACTGTCGTTTATCTTGCTTTCGTCAAGGGGAGCGGCTGTCGTCGTGTTTGAGGTGTTGAGCGTTGTTGACGGTGCGGCGATTGTGCTTTCTGAGCCGCTGTCATCCGATTCGCCCTGAGATGTACCGTCAGACGAGCTTGCAAAGGGAATGGTGGCATTTATACTGTTGCCGAGTACCGTTCCTGCAAATCCTGCGCCGCCGCCGACTACCAGAGCCGCCGCTATGATACCTGCGACCAGTGCGCCCTTGCCGTTCTTCTTAGGCGGCTTGTTTGCGCCGGGGGCAACGTGTATGTTGTTTGCACCCGTATTGTTTGCGCTGTTTGCGTAGCTGTAATATGAGTTGTACGCATTCTGCTGTGCGTCATAGGAGCTTGTGTAGGAAGAGCCTGCGTTATAACCGTTTGCATTTGCAGATGTGTCTGTCTGCGAATTGCCGGCGGTCGAGAAGCTGTTCTGTACCTGCTCGTTTTCGCTGTTCATGTTGTTCATATCATTGCGTTCAAATCCGTCTGTCATATCTATCGTCCTTTCACGCCCGTAGGCTTTATCGTTTTTTGACTATGGCTAAAGTATACTGTTCATATGTGAAAAAGTTGTGATACAGCCTTGAAGTTTGACAGATAATTGCTTTAATTGTATTTTTATTTCAAGTGAAAAAATGCACAGTTATATGGACAAAGTGTTTAAAGTGTGATAGAATAGCATCGGAATGCAAATTATATTGCTTATAAAAAGGGGGAGCATATATGTTTTTCTTCAAAAAGAAAACCGCCGGCAATGACACCGCAGACACGCCGCTTAAAAGAAAAGCGAAAGCTATGCCTATGACAAAGAAGGTGCAGTTCTGCTATATAAAGCCCGATGAGCTGAATATGCTTTTAAACGGGGATATAAACTCGGTGCTGACGCTTGAACCTGTGAATTATTATGCGGAGAAAAACCGCTACTGGCTGTGCGTTTTTTATTACACGGAGGACTACAGCGAGATAATTATGCGTTTTGAGCTTTATGAAAACGACAGAAAGGCAACGGCTACCGATTATTATGAGATAAATAAGGAGCTGTATTCAAGGATACTGCTTAAGTTCGGGCAGAGGGTATAGGTAACGGGTGCGGATTATCATAATCCGCACCCGTTTGCTTGCAGAAAAAGTCTTTTGCCTGATGTACTTCTGCGATACCGTTCTGCTTTGACTATGATAGCAAGCTACCGATAGTTCTTTTTGCAAGATAGCACTTCTCGGGTTCGCTATTCGAATGGGTACACTTGTCAATATGAAAGAGGGAGACAACCAAAGGGATCAGGAGAGGGACTGCCGCCCCTATCCCTGTCCCTTAGGTTTTCTCCCTCTTGGCTCCCTCTTTCCTTACCCATACCCTTACCCCGCTGGGGTGTTGGCGAAACTCGTAAAACTACCTGAACATTGTATATCCTGTCAATGCAGGGACGCTTAACGCTACACGTCCGCATATTAGTACATATATCTTAGGTTAGTGGCGTTTTTTTGAAGAGTCAATGTCAGTGCAGTTGCACAGAAACACTCACGAAAATATTAATTCCTTGTCAATGCGGAAAGTGTTTTCGGCGGTGTCGGTGATGCGTTTTACTGAACAGCATTAATAATAATCGGGTTTTATATTATCAGAGATTGCTTGTGAAAAGCCCTGTAATGCTTTGTACCCCGAGCGAAACGGCGGCGATGGATACCCAACAGCACAGTCCGAGAAGTATCGGCTTTCCGCCGTTGCGTATCAGCTTTACTATATTGGTGTTAAGTCCGATAGCACCCATAGCCATTGCTATAAAGAATTTAGCCAGCCATTTTGCAAACGGCACAAACTGCGATGAGTAGAACAGCGTGACGCTGTTTTCGGGCAGTAATCCGCAGACCGTTGTTATAAGTGACGCACCGACAAAGAAAAGTATAAACCACGGGAATATCTTCTTTATCGAGAAATCAGCTTTACTGCCGCCGCTTTTTTTGGCTTTTGCTGTGCGGTAGAGTGCAAGCACGAGCGTTATCGGGATAATGGCGAGCGTTCTTGTCAGCTTTACCGTTACGGCAGCTGAAAGTATACCGCTGTATCCGTAAATTCCCTCCGCTGTTGATGCCGCCGCAGTGACCGATGAGGTATCGTTGACCGCAGTTCCGGCAAATACCGCAAACCCTTCCGTGCCAAGACCTATAGCGTGTCCGAGTGTCGGGAATATAAGTGCGGCAAGCACATTGAACAGGAATATTACCGATATTGAACGTGCAACGTCTTCATCATCCGCTTCTATAACGGGCGCTGTAGCCGCAATAGCCGAGCCGCCGCAGATAGACGAGCCTACGCCTATAAGGCAGGCGGTCTTTGGATCGACCTTCATTATCTTCATCATTATAAACGCAACTATCAGCGATATTGAGATAGTGCCGACTATAACAGGCAGGCTCTTTGCACCGACCTGTGCTATAGTGCTTAAATTCAGCGAAAAGCCGAGAATTACCACTGCCCACTGCAGAATCTTTTTTGATGTGAACTTTATTCCGCCCGACAGCGATGTAAGGCTTGCGAGTTTCGGAAATACAAGCGTCAGTATCATACCGAGGAGTATTGCTATTACAGGCGCTCCGATAAGCTCAAAGGAAAATCCGCCTATGCTTATCCCGCCTGTCAGCGTTGCCACAGCGGCAATGACGGCACATACGGCTGTTCCGGGTATTATTGATTTCAGTTTTTTCATTTTCTCTCCGTTTTTTTTGCATAAAATGAGCCACCGTGACCGGTGGCTCAATATTTTCTTTATTGACGATTATTCAGCGTCTTCAGCTTCTTCTTCCTCGTCCTCAGGCATTTCTTCCTTGAGTGCACGGATAGAGAGGCTTACTCTGTTCTGTTCCTCGTTGATTTCGATGATCTTTGCCTTAACTTCATCGCCGATGGAAAGAACCTGAGCTACATTGTTGATACGCTCTGTAGAGATCTGGCTGATGTGGATAAGACCGTCAACGCCGGGGATAATCTGTGCGAATGCGCCGAAGGGTGTGATGCTTACGATAGTAACGTCAACAACATCGCCTTCGTGATATTCAGCAACGAACTTGTTCCAGGGGTTGTCCTCTTCCTTCTTGCAGCCGAGTGATACTCTCTTCTTCTCGGGGTCGAAGCTCTTTACATATACATCAAGCTTGTCGCCGATCTTAACGATCTCTCTGGGGTGCTTGATTCTGTTCCAGGTAAGCTCGCTTGAGTGAACCATACCGTCAACTCCGCCGAGATCAACGAATACGCCGTAGCTTTCGATAGACTTAACTTCACCTGTGAACTTCTGACCTACTTCAATGTTCTCCCAGAACTTAGCCTTAGCGGCATCGTTTGCTTCCTTCTTAGCCTGACGGATAGAACCAACAACTCTGCCTCTTGCCTCTGTTACTTCGATAACCTTGAAGGGAACTGTCTTCTTGAGAAGCTCTTCAAGCTTGCCGTCCTTGGGAACGCCTGTCTGGGAAGCCGGGATGAATACTCTTGTACCGTTGGAGATAATGATAACGCCGCCCTTAACTACCGATGATACTTCACCTTCGAGCGTTTCATTATTTTCCATAGCGGCTGCGAGCTTTTCTACGCCGAGAACGCTGTCAACCTTCTTCTTGGAAAGTGTAACTGTACCTTCTGCGTCATTTACAGCTGTAACGATGGCTTCGATCTCATCGCCAACCTTGACAACATCTGAGGGAGCTGCATTGGGATCCTGCGAAAGCTCGCTTGCAGGAATGTAGCCCGAGTGCTTTGTGCCTAAGTCTACAACAGCTTCGTTCTTGTTTACAGCTACTACTAAAGCCTTGACCCTGTTCCCTATATATACTTTTTTGAAGGTCTTGTCAACCTCCGCCATGAAGTCGAATCCTTCTTCATTGTTGAGAATTTCGCTCATAATTCTATGAACCTCCTTTATTATATAGGCAGGTGTCGAAGCTCCTGCCGTTATACCGACCGTACCGCCCTGCAAAGGGAGCAGTTCCGATACTGCGGCTTTATCAATATCACTGCCGTCCTGCGTAAATATTACAGGGCAGTGTTTTTGACTTATCTGTGCCAGCTTTGCGGTGTTGCTGGAATTTTTTCCGCCGACCGTGACCATAAGCGCCGAGCGCCGTGCAAGCTCCTCGGTTTCCTTTTGTCTTTCAGCCGTCGCACTACATATTGTATCAAAAATCGTGATATTTGTATAGTGTTTTTTTGCAACTTGAATGCAAGATTGCCATTTTGACGAATTAAACGTCGTCTGAGCAACCATGATTAGTGCATTTTGACGAGGAAATTTCTGCAATTCTGCCATTTTTTCCAGCTCGTCCGAGTCACGCACCACTGTTACTTCATCCGGATTTCTGCAATGTCCGACTATCCCGATGACCTCAGGGTGATCTGGGTCGCCCGCTATGATAACGGGGCATTCCGACTTTGAAACAATGTTGTGTATCTTTGCGACAAACGGGCAGGTAGCGTCAATACAGCTTATGCCCTTGTCGTGTATATAATCTGTTACCGATTTTGCAACGCCGTGAGAGCGGATTATAAGCGTCCTGCCCTGCGGCAGATCGTCAGGTGAATCTATGGGATATACTCCCATCTTCTGAAGTCTTGCTATCTCACTGCCGTTGTGTATCAGTTCTCCGAGCGTATAGCAGCTGCCGTTTTCTTCTGCGGTTTTTTCCGCAATTTCTACAGCACGCTTAACACCGAAACAGAAGCCTGCGCTCTTTGCCGTTTCAATATTGTAACGGCTCACTTGCTTTCCTCTTCCGCCTGCTTTTCGGGCTTCGGGTTATACTGCCTGGGGAGCGGATCGCCATATTCGCTCATACCGTCCATCAGCATCTTTATGTTATCCATAATAAGATTTGAAACACGTCTTAGCTCTGTTCTGTCATCGCTGTTTAGTGCGATATGCTCGGCAGGAATCATCTCGCCTACCGAGATCCATACTTTTCTGCGGAAGCCTTTTTTTCCGTACTTTATGCACATCGGAAGAACGGGGGCATTTGTCTTGCCTGCGATAACCGCAATACCCGATTTTGCTCTGCCTATATTGCCGTCCTTAGAACGTGTGCCTTCGGGAAATATTACGAAAGCTCTGTTCTTCTCAAGGTCGGCTATGGCGTGGTTAATGGCACTGCCGTCACCTGCTCCTCTTACAACGGGGAACGCTCCGCACTTTGTAATAAGCCAGGCGAAAAATTTATTTTTCTCGAACAGCTCAATCTTCGCCATAAACGAAAAGTGCGCCTTGTTCACAGCCGCTATCAGCGGAGGATCGCCGTAATCCTGGTGATTGCAGGCTATAATATAGCCGCCCTTTATGCCGTTTTTATACGGTCTGTTGTCACCGCCGATTAACTTGATCCTGTATTTTATGTGCATTGAAAGACATACTATCTTCCTGAAAAATTCATACATTATCTGATTTCTGCCTTTTCTTTGATTATTCTGACAAGCAGGTCGCACGAGCCTTCAAAATCAAGCTCTGTCGTATCCGCAAGCACTGCGTCATCGGCTTGCTTCAGCGGTGCTATTTCTCTTGTCATATCGTTGTGGTCACGCTGTTTAAGATCCGTAAGCACGCTCTCGTAAGATACAGCCGTACCCTTTGCGATAAGCTCGTCATAACGGCGCTTTGCACGCACCTCGGCATCTGCCGTAAGATATATCTTCACTGTTGCGTTAGGAAGTACGACAGTTCCTATATCCCTGCCGTCCATTATCACGTCACGGCTTTCTGCCATATCACGCTGAAGCTTAAGGAGGAATGCTCTTACAGCCGGGATAGCGGAAACTTTGGAGGCCGCCATGCTTATTTCGGGTAAGCGTATCTCATCGGAAACGTCATAGCCGTTAAGATATATGTGCTGTGTGCCGTCCTTTATCTTTACGTCTAGAGAAATATGCGAAAGTGCCGCACTTACTCTCACGGGGTCGTCCATATCAACGCCGTTGCGGTCGCAGAAAAGACCTATACAACGGTACATAGCGCCCGTGTCAACGTATATAAAGCCTAAACGCTTTGCGCATTCTTTGGCGATGGAGCTTTTGCCCGCTCCTACAGGGCCGTCAATAGCTACTGCAATACTCATATCTTTTCTTCTCCAATTTACATATACACTAATTATAACACGGTTTTTATCTGATTGCAACAGGGAAAATGTGAAAATTAAGCGAAATAAACGGTTTTTAGCCTGTAAAGTAAAGAAAATTCCCCGAAAAACGAAAATGCTTTTCAGGGAAATATGTCAGTTTGTTTTTGAAAGCTGTTTTTCCTGCGCTCTTTTAAGATACGCAGGAGAAAGCAGACGCAGTTGTTTTTTTTACGGTGTTTCTCACCTCACGGCAGTCGGAAATATAGCTGCCGCCGTTTCCTTTGCCTGCCATATACTGTCTTGCTATCATTCCGTACAGTGTTATAAGCACCTTTAAGGTCATAACGGAAATCCTTGTGCGACAGCTGTAATAGATGCCGTTTTCCGCAAGATATTCCGACAAGATGAGATATGCCTCAAGATAGCTGTCTACCATTTTTCTTCCTGCAAGACCCGTTATGCTGTCGGGACGGTGGGCATAGCTGTAAAGCACCTTTCGTGTAAAGGCGACATTTTCCGCACAGGCAAACAGGCGGGGTGTTGTAATTACGTCCTCAAAGCACTTTCCGACAGGGTAGGATATATTGTTGTCAGTGAAGAGCGAACGTCTGTACAGCTTGTTCCATGCGTAATTTCTTACCGAAACGTCGGAAATCAGCTTTTCAAACGCCTTTTTTCCGCCGATTACACCGTTACGGTGGGAAAGAAGCACATTTATACTGCGGTCGGATTTTTCAAAGTAATTGCAGTATCTGCACTGTACAATGTCTGCGTTGTTTTTTACGGCGAGCGTGTACATTTCGGAAATGTAAAATGGCGATACAAAGTCGTCGCTGTCAACAAAGGCGATATATTCGCCTCTAGCGTTTGCAAGACCTGTGTTTCTTGCGGCTGAAAGGCCTGCGTTTTGCTGAGTGATTATTCTTATGAAATCATACTCGCTTGCAAACCTGTCCGCTATCGTCATGGAATTATCTTTCGTTCCGTCATTCACAATGATTATTTCGTATTTGTATCCGAAATTCTGGCGGACAAGCGAATCAAGACAACGTTCAATGTATTTTTCAACGTTGTATACGGGAACGACAACACTTACGGCGACCGCACGCTCTCGCATATTATCTGTGTTCATATAAACCTCTCCTGAATAGAAAATAATTGCAGATAGAAAACTCGGACTATGGTATATCGGGGATATAAACAAATTTTACTACGCAAATTATACAACTAAAATAAATAGCAGTCAATCGGAAAAACGTGTAAAAGTTTGTAAAACAAAAAAATACGGCAGTTTAACGAATAATTATATGCTTAAAGGCTGATAATTAAACAAAATGAACAAACGGAGATGATAGCTTGAAAAGCATAAAAATATGCGTTGCGGCAATCATGGCAGGCGTGGTGTGCATTGCGGTGATGCTCGGGATACTGAGTGCCGCAATATATGCCGAAAACGAAAGCGGCAACAGCTTTATAGGGCTGATGTATCATCAGGTGTTAAAGGATGAAAGCAGAGCCGGAAAATATATAATTACTCCAAACGAGCTGGAGAGCGACCTTGCGTATCTGTCCGGAAACGGTTATGTTTCCGTTCTTCCGTCCCAGCTTGTGAAAATTCGTGAGCAGGGCGGCAGACTGCCGGAAAAAACGGTTGTGATCACGTTTGACGACGGTTATGAAACCGGACTTTATTATGTACTGCCGCTGCTGAAAAAATACGGAATGAAGGCGGTCATAAATGTTGTGGGCAGTTATACGGACGAATATTCCCGTATCAACGAAGAGGGAAAGCACTTGTCTTATGCTTACCTGACATGGAACGAGATAAAGAAGCTGTCGGACAGCGGTTATGTCGAAATAGGAAATCACACTTACGATATGCACTCGTACAACGGGGAAAGAAACGGCTGTGCGAGAAAAGAAAACGAGAGCGATGAGCAGTACCGCACGGTGCTGTATGAGGATGTGGCAAGGCTGTCGGACAAATTACAGCGGGTCACAGGGAAAAGGCCTGTCGCTTTCGCATATCCCTTCGGGTCACTCTGCGAGGGAAGTGCGGAGATAATCGGCAGTGCGGGCATAAGCGTGTTTATGACCTGCTGTGAACAGCCGTGCAGTATGAACAGAAACGGCAGGATAGTGATAAACCGCTATAACAGAGAAAGCGGAAGGTCGGCACAGCAGATATGCGAGGAATTCAACAACGCATTTTAGCAAAAGTCGGAAAAGATAAAGAAAAACCGGGAGTCCGTAAAAACGAACTCCCGGTATTTTTCCGTTATTTCTGATTACTTAGACTCAGAAACGCTTGTTGAGCTACCAACGCTTGAACCTGATGTTGTGTTGTTGCCGCAAGCTGTTGCCATAGCTGCTACCATAGCTACTACTGCTACTAAAGCTAAAATCTTTTTCATGTCTTTAATCTCCTTACAGTAAGTTTGTATCGATCTATAACGCCAAGTCTCTCGCTTGGCTGAAATGAATTATACATAAATTTTACGTTACGGTCAAGTGGGTTTTGCTTTAATTTGTTTAATCGGCTTAATTTTCGTTCAGATTGACAAAAAAGAATGTAATCGTTTAAATGAAACTGGACATTTTTTTCGTTATGGTGTATAATATGTGAACAAAGCACACGCAAAGACCCGAATTTGTTACACTGCTGTAACTATAAATGCAGAATATGGATATTGTAAACTGATTTCAGATGTGAAAAAGGTAATAATATGTATGCTCTGGGTAAAAATACCTGCTGTGTGCCGAAAAAAAGAAGTAAAATCAGCATAATTCAAATGGTTTCAGAAAGGAAAATGATAGTATGGCAAATGTACCTACACCGCACATAAAGGCAAAAATGGGAGAAATTGCAGAGAAAATTCTTATGCCTGGAGATCCGTTAAGGGCAAAATTCATAGCCGAAAATTATCTTTCGGACGCAGTCTGCGTTAACGATACAAGAAATATGCTCGGCTTCACAGGCAATTACAAAGGCTCAAAGGTAACGGTAATGGGAAGCGGAATGGGAGTTTCATCTATAGGCATATACAGCTACGAGCTGTTCAATTTCTATGAAGCCGAAACGATTATAAGAATCGGAACGGCAGGTGCGCTTGTACCGCAGGTTCAGCCCAGAGATGTGATAATAGCGCAGGGTGCCTGCCACGATACTAATGTTGACAGGCAGTACGGCTTGCCCGGAACGTATGCGCCCATAGCCGACTTCGGACTTGTGAAAAGAGCGTATGAGCTTGCGACAGAGAAAAATATCAAGGCTCACGTCGGAAATGTATTGACGGGAGAGGTGTATTACGATGCGTCGGACAGCCTTTCGGCATGGTCGAAAATGGGTGTTCTTGCTGTGGAAATGGAAGCGGCGGCACTTTATATGAATGCGGCGGCGGCAGGCAAGAAGGCGCTGTGTATATGTACCGTTACAAACAACCCTCTGACAGGAACGGAGGACATTACACCCGAAGAACGTGAAAAGACCCTTACCGATATGATCACTATCGCACTTGATGTGTAACCGCTGTTTTCTTTATTTATTTTTAATAGTATACAGCCATATCGGCGCAATATGCCCCGAATGGCTGTATGTATATGTCAAAACTAAAAAACGATGAAAAAATGCCTTAAATTGGCGAAAACATAGTTCGTTTTTCGGCAATTTTACATAAAATTTTGCTTTGAAAATTGTTTGATATGCCATTAAAGTTTTCTTGCTATTCGCTAAAACTTATGGTATAATTTTGTTATATAATAATTTCCATTTGATGTGGAGGTTGTTTATTCTGTTATGATGAATGGGGGATAACCAGTGACAACTTTTGCTTACGTTGCTACCGACGTAAACGGTAAAAAGGTAAAAGGCACCGAAATGGCGGAAGATTCCGTTGAACTTATTGATAAGCTCCGACAAAAAGGCTTGTTCTGTACATCTTATAAGGATGCGTCAAAGAACAAGGCGGCAGATGTCAAGTTCAAGTTCAAGACGAAGGATCTGTCGTTCTTCTGCCGACAGCTTGCGGCGATGCTTACATCAGGTGTAAGCCTTGTAAAGGCACTTCAGATATTGCAGGCGCAGACTGAAAATAAAAAACAAAAGCAGGTGCTTCTCGATATATATGAGGAGGTACAGAAGGGTCGCAGCTTCTCTGAGGCTATAGCTACAAAGCCCGGTGTATTTCCGTCACTTTTCGTCAGTATGGTCGGCGCAGGTGAAGCGTCCGGTAACCTTGATACAATCATGAACCGTGTATCAGAGCATTACGCAAAGGACAGCAAGACGCAGAACAAGATCAAGGGTGCTATGATTTATCCTATCGTACTGCTTGTGCTTCTGGTAGTTATTATGATAGCGATGTTCACGATGATCATGCCTATGTTCCGTGACCTTGCGGGCGATTCTGAAATGCCTCCGCTGTCTGCGGCTATTTTCGGAATAAGTGACTTTATGATAAACCAGTGGTACATTCTTGTCATAGTCGTGATCGCAATTGTAATCGTACTGCGACTTATTGTCAAGACCCCTTCGTCAAAGCTCAAGTGGGACGAAATGCTTCTGAAATTACCTAAGATCGGAGGACTTCTCCGTACAATCTATACCGCACGTTTTGCCCGTACAATGTCAAACCTTTTCTCGTCCGGTCTTCAGATGGTAGACTGTATCGAAAAATCGGTAGGCACTCTCGGCAATACATATATCATAAAGCAGTTTGAAGATGTTGTCGAAAACGTAAAACGAGGCGAATCGCTCTCGGTAGCGATGGGCAGAATAAACGTATTTGACGGTATGTTTGTTTCTATCGTTTATGTTGGTGAGGAGTCAGGTACTCTTGATACCATCCTTGCTAAATCGTCCGATTATTACGACGATGAAGCCGACTCAGCAATATCAAGACTTGTAGGCCTTATGGAGCCTGTAATGATCATCCTTATGGGTGCCATGGTAGGTTGCTTGCTTGCAGGTGTATTCCCGATTCTTTACTCAGGTATGGAAGGCATGGGCAATACTTAAAAAGCAACGAAAATTAAACCTAATAAGCAGGAAGGAATTATTGAGATATGTTATCTATTGATATTACCGACAGACAAATCAAACTTGTCCGTGGTTCAGCACAGGGCAATAAGATCAAGATTGACGAGGTTGACTTCAGAGAGATCGAAAAGGGTCTTGTTTCAAACGGCTACATAGCAGATGTTCCGCTGGTTGCGGCTGAAATAATTGATATGATCAACACAAGAGCGATCAAGGAAAAGGATACTATCGTATCGATCAGCTCAAGCTCGATACTCTACAAGGAGCTTATGCTCCCCAAGCCCAGAAAGCTCTCCAATACCGCCGCTATCGAGGCTATGATAGGAAGCAACATGGGCATATCGGGCGACTATAATATTTCATATACCATAGTTGGTGAAACCGTAGACGAGAACAAGAACCCTCTTATCAAGGTTCTTGCCACAGCCTGCCCCCAGCGTCTTGTTGGCGGATATGTAAAGCTGTTCACGCACATGGGTCTTGCACTTAAGGCTGTAAACATTTCAAACAATGCAATTTCACGTCTTATCCAGAACACTCCGAAGATGTCGGGCTATATGCCGCTCCTGCTTGTTCAGATAGACAAGGAGTTCCTGAATATCAACCTTTACGAAGACAACGTTCTTTCGTTCTCAAGATATTTCAAGATCGACCCCGCTGATTATAATAACGCAGAGGACTATGTTAACCAGGCTATATATGATAACCTGTTCAGAATGTTCCAGTTCTTCCAGTCAAGGAAGGACATGAAGCCCATCAAGGAAATGATGTTCTACGGTGAGATAGGCGACTTCATAGCGCTTACGAACACCGTATCGGGCTTTAGCGTTCCCTGTCACATTCTGAGTGCACCGACAACCATTGCGTCAAGAGCTGACTTCGAGTTTACCGTATATGCAAACGCCATCGGCGCACTCTACAAGGTAAACAAGGAGCTTGAGCATATCAACCTTCTTGATACCACAGCGGCTAAGGAAAGCAAGGGTCTTAATACCTTCTTCATCGGACTTGGTGCGGCGGCTCTCATAAGCGTTCTTGCGGTTGTCGGCGCAAATGTTGTTGTAGATGTTATCAACAATAGCATAAAGAGCGAGATAACAAAGGTGCAAGCACAGATAAACGACACGGCACTTCAGGCAAGGCTAACGACTTTACAGCAGAAGGAAGGCGTTCTTGCCAACTTCCAGAGTTACAAGGATTCTATTGCAAATGCCGAACTGATGTACAATTATATGCCTAAGGGTACTACAGCGGTATATAAGATGCTCAGAGAGCCGTTTACGGAAAAGCAGGACGGCATTGAGAGTGTAACGAAGGAAGACATTCGCAAAAACCTTTCAGGTATGAAGCTGATAGATTCAGTCGATATTTCCGGCTATTCTGTAACCGCAACATACAGCTGTAAAAATCAGGCGCAGCCTTCACAGTATGTCAGAGCGCTGATAGATCAGGGCTATTTTGAAAATATCACATATACCGGTTACACTGTTGAAAAAGGCGAAGACAATAAGGAAACCGTTGAGTTCAGCCTGACAATGCTTCTCAAGGCAGGTAATGGCGTTGCAGTCGATAAGAATTCGGCTAACAGTATTATCGAAGCAGGCGAGAACGGCACACAGACCGATACATCTTCAACCGCTTCCGCAACAGAATCAACTGCCGAATCTACGGCACAGTAACGGGGAAAGGACATACATAACATGAAGATCAGTAAACAGGAACGAATTCTTATAGTTGTATTTTTAGTTGCCGCAATAATAGGCGTCGGCATATTTGTATTTATTCTTCCCAACTTCAACAAGATCAGTGATAACAACAAGCAGCTTGCGTCTGTCAATAAGCAATATGCGGATATAAATAAACAGCTCGAACACGAGTCAACAATAGATAACGAGATCAGCCAGGCGTATGAAGACGGTAAGAACCTTGCCGACAAGTTTTTCAACGACCTCACAGAATACGAGGCTGACGAGATTATGCGTAAGTTTATTGCAAATGGCAAGGATATAACGATAGACGGACTTACAATTTCGCCTTTCTCAACGCAGGCACTTTCCGTATCGGTATTTTCACCCACAGAGGTAACATATCCTCTCAAGGACTTTGCCAATACCGTCGTTGAAACTCCGGATAAAGAAACCGATTTCAGCAAGCTCAGCACAAGAGAGCTTGTTATGTACGCAAAGAAGCTCCAGGCGACACTTCTTGCCGCAAGCGAACCGGTAACCGTAGGTTCTGTAACAGTAGCATTTACGGCACATTCAAATAAGCTCCAGAATCTTCACGATTTTGCAGACCTGCTTTATTCGGGTGTATACGAAAAGAACGGTGACGGAAAAACCGTTTCTATCGCATCGCTCAGCTATCAGATGGAAGAGAACACAAGCACAAATTCCGGTGAGAGCAACGCTTCTTCTGGCGATTACACAATGGAATTCTCCGTAAATCTGCTTTGCATACAGCCTGTGGCAGATCCCTTTGCGGCTAATAACAGCACAGCCGAATAAACGGTTGCTTACAAGTAAGAAATGAAAGGATGAAACGCTATGAACAAACATAACAAAAAAGCGTTAATGATGAAAAGGGCGTTACTGCGGCTGAAAGGCGGCAAGGGAAGCGTTTTATTCTTCATTATCGCTATAATGACGGTTATGATAGTTCTTGCATCTGCGGTTTATTATTCGACAATTTCCGCTCGTGCACAGGTCGAGATAAAATACGGCAATGAACAGTCTTACCAGAGTGCCGTTTCGCTAAATGACCTCGTAACCGAATATCTCAACACAAAGACGGACGATGCTTTCGTAGACGCTATAATTGCACTGTCGCCCAACAAGTCGCTCACCACAAAGGGCGATGGCACAGATGCTTTCGCAGAGCTTGCCGGCGGTCTTGGCAATTACAAGATAACGGTAACAAAGCTCAGCGGTGACAGCGGCGACGAAAAGCAGACGATAAAAGTCGAAACCGAAGTATTAGTAAACGGTGAAACCTCAACGGTAACCTCAATCGGTGAGTTTACGCTTGTTTCAAAACCTTATTCGTTCGACAGATTCTTCACATCTACAGGCTATGCTCCGAACGATGTTGTAATGTCCGGTATGACCGTAACTTCCACAATGTACCTTGATAACGAGTACAGCCAGATAGGTTCATCTCAGTCGGGCAACTCGGGTATCAATATCAGAGCCGAGGTTATCAGTGCGGGTACGCTTTCAATAAACAACGCACCTATCAACTCAAACGGTGACCAGACATTTGATATCACCACTGGAAACAACCTTATAATGACGTATAACGGCGGTCAGGGTGCAATGAACCTGAACGGCGGACGTATAAGAGTCGGCGGAAATCTGATACAGGGCACATCGTTCAACTACAAGAACGATACCGATGTTTATGTAGTCGGCGACTTTATAAGCGGACGACCCAGCGATGACAGCGATTGTGAGATCTATGTAAACGGTGATGCCGCTTTCTTCGGAAATGAAACATATATGGGCAAGGTTTATGTAAACGGCGATGTTTACATTGACAAAGAAGTAAACACGGGCGATAAGTTCCCCGGCGGAATAACGGTCGGAGGCAATGTCTACCTCTGCTCAGGTTCAAGCTACTACGGCGCACAGAAGGCATGGATAAAGTCACACGGCGTTGATGACAGCAGAATAAAGGATTATACCGATGCTTCTATTCGCTTTGAAGCAAAGAATGGCGACAACGACAGCGCATACAATGCACTGCGTGCAAACATGGATAAGGCGAGAGGCTCAAATGAACAGGCATATTCGTATGTATGGCCTTCCGACAGCGGAACATGCGAATCACTGACAAATGTCAAGGCTAAGATCAACGAAAAAGTCGGAAATCCCGAATATACAAACTGGAATATGACCAAGAAGTTTATCAATGACGACGGCTCATATACAGTAGATCCTATTAACTATAAGTTCGACAATGCAACCGAACCTCAGGTACAGGATGAAAGATTTAAAGACACAGGCAGTACAAAGAATCAGTTAGTAGTGTCAGCTCAGAAATTCGGTCAGTACGTCATAATGGGCGATATGCGCATTACGGCAGGAACATGGGACGGATACAACATAGTATTCGATACCACTATGCCCGGCGGTAACGATATTGATATGTATGTATATCTTCCCGCAAACTGCTTTATGAAGAAAACTCCTCCTGCTAACGAGTGGAGTTCACCCACATACAGCTTCTCAAATAAGTCGGAGGATAAATCCAAGTTCAACTGCTTCCGTTGGAACAACGAACCCGACGGTCAGTTTGCCGGTTGGTTCAGCGTACTTACAAAGGGTAAGGGCAGTGTAATATTCGTTATAGGCGACGGCGTAACATACTTTGCTCAGACACGAGTATTTATGGGTCACTACAACCTTCTTAAGGAGGTTCTTCCCGATGCGATAGCGGCAGATGGTAAGGTAACTAATACCGATAAATTTTCTGAAGCTAAGATAAGCGCCATTATGAGAACAAATGACACAGATGCCAGAAAGCAGACACTGTTTAAGCAGAACATTCTTGATAAGTACAAGAACTCAGGCGGAATTCATAACAACCTGTTCGTTGTTGCGATAAACAAGAACAGCGATGTAAATTTTGATATGCAGTATAATACATTCTGCGGTTTCATATATGCACCTTATATGACGTTCGGCGCAGGTAAATCGACAGAAGGACATTTTGCGATGCTCGGCGGTCTTATCGTATCCGACTATGAGATGCCGAATACATCAAGAGTGTATATGGCTACTATTCCGTATGACTACTATGACAGATATGTAGACAGTACGCTGACCGGAGCTGAAAAGGAAGACGCACGCTTTGATTATATGGAAAAGCTCATTTCCAATTCGGGCGGTGAGATCGGAACACTCGGTTCGTCAAGCTCAAGATCATGGAGAAAGTACGGTTATAACTGATGAAAGGAGCGGATAGCATGAAGCTGTTTAAACGCTTTAAAAGTAAAAAAGGCTTTACGCTGACAGAGGTTCTCGTTTCCATAGTCATATTCGCTCTTATGTCCGCTATCGTAATGCAGATACTTGCAATAGCGATAGCACAGCACAGAAAGAATGACAGCGTGGATAAGGATATGGACACGCAGATAAGCAATCTTGTGCAGGAAAACGCTCTTGTTGAAAGAGATACCGTAAATCTTGTCATGAAGTTTGTAAGTCCCACGGGCGGTACGAACGATGTCAAGATAAACGATGTAAAGATACGCAAGGACAGCACCGAAGCCGATAATGACGGCAGACTTGAGATAAATACTATTGATGCTACGATCAAGAATGACGGCGGCAATAAGGATAATGATAAAAACAGCGGCGGTATGGTAACCGATGATATCCATATTTACGGCACAAAGGGTATTGACAAGATATACGTGCATGAAGAAAGCTGTGTTCTTGAGGACGGTAAATACAAGATTACGCTTGCGTTTATGGTTGATACAACCTCAACAAATGCACTTAACGGTTCAGAGAGCAAGTCTTTAAAGATTGCACTCCCCGAAGCGTCAAAGAATATTGTTGTAACGCCCGATGATAAAATGGTTTATAGCATGGTATCCGGCACAAATGTACGATTCAGTGCAAAGAAAGCAAGCGACAAGGATACTTCGTACAGCATGAAGATATACTTTACACTGTCCGAAGATAAGTTTGAAAGTGATTACGGTTGCTTTGCCAAGTATTTTGTTGATCCAAAAAGCACAGATACGGCAAAAACATCGGAATCATTTGATGATGCGGCTACAAACGGTATTTACAACCATATTTACGGTACGCCCGTAAAGGAGGATGATGCCGGATGAGAAAGCTCTTAAAGAAAAAGGCATTTACGCTGATTGAGGTCATAATCGCAATGGCAATTATGACAATACTCATTGTTGCGGCTATGTCTATGTTCAATCCCGTAAACGGCATAGTGAAATCTCTTGACGAGGATACAGTAACAAATGCCGTAACCGATACGATAACCAATTATGTTACTGATAAGCTGAAAAATGCTTCAACATACAACATAAAAGAATATAAGACCGAGGATCTTACCAAGAACTCCGACGTTGACAGCAGTGTGGCAAAGATAGCTTCCGTTATGTTCGCCGATAAGGAACTTAACGAAACTGTTTACTGCATGATACTGCGTTCAACAGCTGAGGGTTATCAGTTATACGATCTCGGCAAGCTCAGCAGTGTTGTTGACTATAAGACAAAGGCTACTTCGCTTGTCAACAATAATGCTTATGCCGTATTCAATAATGAATATTACAATGACTCGCGCTATAAGTTCACATTCAAGACGACCTCAGGCGATAAGGGCACATGGTGCAGAATGGGTGTCAACACTTACGATTCCGATGGAAACATAAAGGTAAGTGAGCGAGTTCAGATGTTCAAGCTGCTCAATATGTCGCTTCTGAAGCTGACACCTTCAAGCAGTCCCGACCTTGAGAATTACAGTTATTCTGATGATATGAATATTGTAATTCTTTACAGGATTAAGATTTTCGGCTGATAACAAAAAATCCCCCGCCGTAAGGCGGGGGAAATATAAACGCTTATTTTTTACAGCATTGAAAGATAAGCCTTGATAATGGTTTCACCGCAAAGCATACCGACTGCAAGTCCTACGCTCAGTGCAGGGCCGAAGGCGATACGGCGGCGCAGTTTTATCTTTGTTATCTTGCCGTTTTCCACGTTCGCACGGAATACATATTCCTTGCTGTCGGGAAGATTGCCCATTACTTCGTTCAGTTCGCTGCTGAGCGACTCAGTTGCGGCTTTAAGCTCATCGCCCGAAATATTCCACGCTTTTTCTTCAAAAAGCTCAGGGTCGATCTTGCACTTGCCGTGTTCAAATTCACCTATGATAACATCCTTTGAGCTGTCGACAGCCTTGCCCTCGCACCAACCTGTGAGTTTTTCGCTGATTTTTGCGGATTGCTCCTTAGTGAACCGTGACGATACGCAAAGCACGATAAGCCCGTAGACAGCGCCCACCACAACACCTATAACGGCTGAGGGAACTATCTTCCAGCCAAGCACAAAGCCCGATGCCGCCATAAGCTGAACATCGCCGCCGCCCATACCGCCGAATAAAGCGAGTATAGCAAACGGAACTGCGATAACAGCCGCACCTGCAAAATGCTCCCACCAGGGCATATTAGGCTCGGTGAAGAACGTGGCGATACCGAGTACGGCAATCGAGATCGTACACCAGTACGGGATTTCCATATGGTCAATGTCAATACAGCTGAGGACTATCAGCAATGAGAAGAATACAATTGCGACCACCATCGGCAGACTTGCCGAAAATCTTATGTAGGCGAGCAGGAACATTATTCCCGTCAGAGCCTCTACAACAGTGTAACGTGCCGAGATAGGAGCCTTACACTTGCGGCACTTGCCGCCTAAGAATATCCAGCTGAATATCGGCACAAGGTCATACGGCTTTATTCGTTCACCGCACGAAAAGCAGTGAGAAGGGCCGTTTACGATTGACATATGCAGCGGAGTGCGGTAGATTACCACATTCAGAAAACTGCCAATGACCGAGCCGAAGATAAACACAAGCACGCAAATTACGGTATCATACCATAGTATACCTGTCATATATATAACCATCCTTTCCTTTTTGGGACGCTGTAACAACGGTACAGATTTTAACAAATGGGGTTTGGGGCAACGCCCCAAGTGGGGTCGCAGGGGCGACAGCCCCCGTATTCTCCCCCTTTCCGGGGGAAAGGGGGCAGGGGGGATAGGGATATTAAATCCGCTCTGCGATATAAAATTAGCTTTTGTTTCAATCTGAACGCTGTAAAACAGCGTATGGATATTTTACCACATATCGCCGCCTTTTTCAAGTACGGGCGGCAAGTATACCACTAATCACAGGGGGAACAGTTTAATGAAGAACATACCGATAGGACAGATTCTTGTTGAGAACGGATTTCTGAAAGAGGATCAGCTTGAAGAAGCCCTTGAAAAACAGCGCAGTGAGCCGGGTAAAAAGCTCGGCGACGTATTGCTCGAGCTGGGCTATGTTTCAGAAACACAGCTTGCGCAGGCACTGTCTATCCGTCTTAAAGTGCCGTTCATCGACCTCACAACCACAAAGATTGATATAGAGGCGGTCAAGAAGATACCTGAGGCTATAGCAAAGAAGAACTGCTGTGTAGCGTTCCAGATGAACGATTCACGCCTTACTGTTGCTACAGACGATCCTATCAACTTCTACATATTCGAGGAGTTGAAGGTTATCTCCGGTATGGAGATACACGCAATGATAGCTACCCGTACAGCTATCAACGAAACTATCAGCAAGGCATATTCACAGCAGACCGTAAGCAACGTTATGGATAACCTCAATAAAGAGTACAACAATGCTACGGACAATGTTATCCAGGACGACCCCGAATCAGGCGAGCGTGTTGATAACGCACCTATCGTTAAGCTGGTAAATACAATAGTCGAAACCTCATTCAGAATGAATGCGTCGGATATTCATATAGAGCCTTTCAAGGACAGAACAAGAATAAGGCTCAGAGTAGACGGCGAGCTTATCGAGCAGATGAAGGTAAAGCCTGCCGCACATAACTCGCTCATTACCCGTATAAAGATACTCGGCGGTATGAACATCGCCGAAAAGAGAATACCTCTTGACGGCCGTTTCGGTATGACTATCGACGGCGTAAACCTTGACGTCCGTGTATCTACCATACCTACCGTTTACGGTGAGAAGTGCGTTATCCGTCTGCTTTCAACGGCAGATGAAAAGACAAGAAAGATAACCGACCTCGGTATGACGCTGTACAACTACGAAATGTTCAAGCAGATCATACGTTGTCCGCACGGAGTTATGCTGGTTACCGGACCTACAGGTTCGGGTAAATCTACAACACTGTACGCAACGCTCGGCGAGCTTTCAAAGCCCAACGTTAACATAGTTACCGTTGAGGACCCCTGCGAAAAGAAGATAGACGGTGTAAATCAGGTACAGATAAACGCAAAAGCAGGTCTTACCTTTGCGGCGGCTCTGCGTTCTATTCTCCGTCAGGACCCTGATATAGTAATGGTCGGTGAGATTCGTGACGGTGAAACCGCAGACATCGCTATCCGTGCCGCTATCACAGGTCACTTGGTTCTTTCGACCCTCCATACAAACGATGCCGCAGGTACTATCCTCCGTCTTGTTGATATGGGTGTTGCACCTTACATGGTTGCGTCATCTCTTGTCGGAGTTATCGCTCAGCGACTTGTAAAGCTGCTTTGCCCGGAGTGCAAGGAGAAGGTAATGCTTACCGATCCTGCCGACTTAAGACTTGTCGGAAAGACAGAGCCGGTCGAAATATGCAAGGCTCATTACGGCGGATGCCGCTCATGCCATAATACAGGCTATAAGGGCAGAACCGCTATCCACGAGATAATAGTAAGCTCGAACGATATAAAGGAGCTTATCTCAAGCGGCGCAACAGCCGAGCAGATAGGCGCACAGGCCGAAAAGAACGGAACAAAGCTGCTGAGAAGCAACGTTACCGATATGGTGCTTGCAGGCACTACAACGCTTGACGAACTGGTAAAAGCCACCTACTCCGTATAATACGGATGCGGTGTTAGCAATATGTCTTTTTAAAAGGAGAATAAAAAGGTGGATATTAACAAAATACTTGACGAAGCAAGAAGGCTCGGCTGTTCGGACTTACACTTTACTGCGGGACTTCCTCCCGTTGTACGTCTGCACGGCAGTATCAAAAAGCTCAGCGGTTATCCCGACTGCACAGAGCCTATCATTGTCAATATCATAAATCAGATAACCTCAATGAAGCACAAGGCTTCTATCCAGAAGGGTCTTGACACCGACTTCTCGTATGTATCCGCATCCGGACACAGACACAGAGTAAACGTGTACAGACAGAGGGGCTATCACGCAATAGCAATGCGACTTCTGCGTAACGATATTCCTACACTGCAGGATCTTATGCTTCCCGGACTTATGGGCGAGTTTGCACTCCGTCCGAGAGGTCTTGTGCTGGTAACAGGTCCTACAGGTTCAGGTAAGTCAACGACTCTTGCGGCTATGATAGACCATATCAACCGCAACAAGAACTGTCATATTATTACAGTCGAAGACCCTATCGAGTATCTTCACACACATAAGCAGTCAATGGTAAACCAGCGTGAGATCGGCGCCGATGTAGACAGCTTCGCAGGCTCACTGCGTGCCGCACTCCGTGAGGACCCCGATGTTATCCTCGTCGGAGAAATGCGTGACTTTGAAACTATCAATGCCGCAGTAACCGCCGCAGAAACAGGTCACCTTGTGCTTTCGACACTGCATACGACAGGTGCCGCAGAAACCATCGACCGTATAATAGACGTTTATCCGCCTCACTCACAGGGTCAGATCAGAGCGCAGCTTGCAAACTCCCTCGTAGCCGTTATTTCACAGACGCTCGTTCCCACGGCTGACGGCAAGGGTCGTATCGCCGCTCTTGAGCTTATGAGCTGTACAGACGCTATCAGCTCACTTATCCGTGAAGGTAAGATATTCCAGATTCCGAACTCCATCCAGACCTCTAAGGCTCTCGGTATGTTCTCGCTCGACCAGGATCTTGCAAGACTTGTCCGCACAGGTAAAATTACGGAAGAAGTTGCAAGAAGCCGTTGCCAGAACCCCGACGATCTCAAGAGATATATCGGAGCTTATTAATCAGCATAAATCATCAATTGATGATACAATGCCGCCTGTTTATACGGCGGCATTATTTATGCGCTTCTGAAAGGATTTTTAAATGAAATTTGTAATACAGCGTGTGAACCACGCAAGCGTCACCGTAGACGGCGAGGTAATTGGAAAAATCGGCAAGGGTTTTATGGTGCTTATTGGCATCTCACAGACTGATACAAAGGAAATCGCAGACAAGCTGATACGCAAGATGACGGGGCTTCGCATCTTTGACGATGAGAACGGAAAGACAAACCTTGCCCCTGCCGATGTCGGCGGAAGCCTGCTTCTTATCTCACAGTTCACGCTGTACGCAGATTGCCGCAAGGGCTACCGTCCCTCCTTTACAAGCGCCGGCTCACCCGATATGGCAAACGAGCTGTACGAGTATATCGTTGAGCAATGCCGGAAGTGTGAAAGCATAGCCGACGTGCAGACAGGCAGGTTCGGTGCGGATATGAAGGTAGAACTTCTGAACGACGGACCGTTCACGGTCATCCTTGACAGCAACGAACTGATGTAACGGCACGCTCAGAGCCGAACCGATTGTATAAGTGGTGAAAAATTACTGTAAATTCTTCCACTACATTTTTCGTCAAAATGCACAACTGAGAAAAATATTTTGTTGCATTTTTGTTAAATTTCCAATCAAACTATAGACAAACGGGCGAAAAAGTGTTATAATCAAGTCACATTAAAAGGAAACGCCGCAGCATAAAGCACAGCGCTCCCGGAAAGGACTTAAGTATGAATGAAATAAAATTAGGTAAAAAAATCTCCGAAGGTAAAACCGTTGACGTATATGAGAGCGGCGACCTTGCAGTAAAGGTATTCAAACCCGATGCACCCAAAACAGTAGTTTTCTATGAGGCTTTCATGGATTCAAAGGTTGAAGAAACAGGACTTAACGTTCCTAAGATAAAGGAAGTTGAGCTTATCGACGGCAAGTGGGCAATAGCTACAGAGCTTATAAAGGGCAAGACGCTTGCACAGATTATGCAGGAAGAGCCTGAGAACTGTGATGGCTATCTTGACGATATGGTTGAGCTTCAGCTTGAGATACACTCAAAGAAGGTTACAGGCATTTCAAAGCTGAAGGATAAACTGAGAGAAGAAATCGAGAGCCTTGACGTAATCGACCACATCAAGAGATACGATCTTCTGACAAGACTTGACAGCACACCCAAGCACGTTAAGCTGTGCCACGGTAACTTCGGTCCTGAGAACATAGTTGTAACAGACGACAACAAGGTTTATATAGTTGACTGGATAGGCGCTTCGGCAGGTAATGCCAGTGCAGATGTTGCAAAGACATATCTGAAGCTCGCACTTACATCTACAGAAACAGCTGAGAAGTATCTCAACCTGTTCTGCAAGAAGACAAATACAGCAAAGACATATGTTCAGGAATGGCTTCCCATTATGGCGGCATCAACGCTTGCAAAGGGTGTTACAAGCAAGGAGGAGAAGGATCTTCTCTTTACATGGCTTGACGTTGTGGACTATTCTTGACGACAGCTTAATAACGATAATGACGCCCCGCTTCTGCGGGGCGTTTCAGTTTGTAGAAAAAGTCTTTTGTTTAATGTGCTTCTGCAATATCATTCAGCTTAGACCACGATAGCAAGCTACCGATAGTGCTATTTGCCGGATAGCACTTCTCGGGTTCGCTATTCGAATAGATACACTTGTCAATATGAAAGAGGGAGACAGCCAAAGCAATTAGGAAAACAACTTCTAAGCAACTACAATCCCCACCATAGTTGGCTCGGTTTGACCGAGCAACAGAACCTCACCCTTTTTCGAGGGGAGGCAAGCGTGATAGTGCTTTGGCAATAAAAATGGTTGCACTTCAAAACGATGCGTAAGCAGGGAAGCTTAACGCTACACGTCCGCAGGTTAGTACATATATCGCAGGTTAGTGGCGTTTTTTTGAAGAGTCAATGTTAGAGTGGTTGCACTGATACGCTCACGAAAATATTAATGCCTTGTCGGTACGGAAAGTGTTTCCGGCGGTGTTGGCGATATGCTTAATGGTACTGATTTAATAATAACCGGATTTTCGACAGACTGGGCGCCCCGCTTATGCGGGGCGTTTTTGTGTGCTTTTTGTGTATACGGCACAGGGGATATATCGGAAACGTCGAAAAAACGGTGTGAGCGGTATCATTTTTGAATATTTTCTGAAAATTCGCCGTAAAAGGCTTAACATTTGCGCCGATTTGTGCTATACTTACAACGTGGTATACTCTGCTTCGGAAGAATATATCCTTGCCGACAGCGGCAATAATATTGTAAACAACACACCTTAAAAGGACGTAAATATGAGTCAGAAAAAAACCAATTATCTTAATGCAGACGTTGAGCTTGAGGAAAGTACGCCTGCGGTAAAGAAAAAAGCAAAGAAAAAGCAGAACAAGACATTGAATACGGTAAAGCACGTTTTAGGAGTTATCGGAACAACGTTTCTCAGCCTGTTCATGATAGTAATTATTACCTGCTGTATAGTAGCGGTAACGCTTACGGTATATATAATGCAGTTTGCCGACAGTGCGTTTGACGTTGATCTCAAGAACGTCGATCTTAGCTATACCAGCTTTATTTATGCGAAGAACAGCGCAGGAGAGCAGGTGGAGATAAAGCGTCTGTCAGGTGACGAGAATCGTATCTGGGTAAATATGGAGCAGATACCGAAGCACACTCAGGACGCATTCACGGCGGTCGAGGACAAGCGTTTCTACGAGCATGACGGCGTTGACTGGAAAAGAACGGTTCGTGTAACAATATCGACCCTGTTCAACGGCTACGGCGAGGGCGGCTCGACCATAACACAGCAGCTTGTAAAGAATATCACGGGCGACGACAGAGTAACTCCCGAACGTAAGATACGAGAGATATTCAGAGCGTTGAACCTTGAAAAGCAGTATACCAAGATAGATATACTTGAAGCGTATCTCAATCGTGTTCCTCTTGGAGGTACGGTTTACGGAGTAGGCTCGGCGGCTTACTATTATTTCGGAAAGACGGTCGATCAGCTGACAATTGCCGAAAGTGCGATACTTGCAGGTATGACACGTTCTCCGAGCGTGCTTAACCCTTATGCGAATCTTGAGCGTTCAAAGGAAAGACAGCTTTACGCACTGAAGTGTATGTATGAGCAGGGTCTTATTACGACCGACGAATATGAAGCCGCAAAGACAGAGCAGGTCAAATTCAGACTTATCGTTGAGGGCGATGCTTACGGTTATAAGGATCCCAGATATGATGAGTATTACGGAAACAACGCAAACAAGGACGAGAACAGCGACGGATATGACGATGAGGATACTTATGAGGCATATCGCTGGAACGAGTATGAAATAACTCAGAACTGGTATGTAGACGCTGCCATACAGCAGGTTATCGAGGATCTGAGTAAGGCAAAAGGCATGACCTATGCAGAGGCGAAGGCGGATCTTTATAAGGGCGGCTACAAGATATATCTCAATATGGATATGGATATACAGGAGAAGCTGGAAACCTTCTTCAAGGATCCGAACAACTTCTTCTACAGCTATGATAAGACCGCAATAGAAGAAAACTGCGCTCAGGCGGCATTTGTTCTTACCGACTACAGAGGTAACGTAGTGGCTCTTGCAGGCGGTATCGGTGATAAGCCCGGTGACGGCTGCTTCAACAGAGCGACACAGGCTATACTGCCTATCGGTTCGACAATGAAGCCTATCTCGGTTTACGGTCAGGCTGTAGATAAGGATATAATCAACTATTCTTCGATGATACTGGATAAATGTATCACGCTTCCCGAAGGCACAAGCTGGCCTAGTAACTTTGAGGGCGATTACGGCTCGGGCGGATATATACCCGCGTGGTATGCGGTACAGCAGTCAAAGAACACGACCGCTGTCCGTATGGCACAGGTACTCGGAATAGACACCTGCTTCAACTTCCTTACGGATAAGCTGAACGTTACAACGCTTGACTACACCTATGACAAGGCATATTCGCCCATTGCGCTGGGTCAGCTTACGCAGGGCATGACGCTTATGGAGCTTGCCGGTGCATATCAGATATTCGGCTCGGGCGGTGTATATTACGAGCCTAAGCTGTACAACCTTATCACCGACTACAACGATAAGACGGTTATCGAGCAGGAGCCTCTCGGTGACAGAGTAATGGAAAGCGACAGCGCATATATAACAAACAGACTGCTCAAGGCGGTTACGGATACTACAAACGGCTCGGGTAGATATGCGAAAATCGACGGTATAGAGGTAGTCGGCAAGACAGGTACTTCAAACGATGAGCGTGTTCTTGCGTTTGCGGGACTTACTGCGGATTACTGCGGTGTTATAAGACTGGGATTTGATGATAACAAGAACATCGGCACAACAAACTATATTTATCTTGCGCAGGTATGGCACAACTTTATGGTGAATGTTGTGAACGAGGATTCCACAAAGACCTTTGCAAAGGATTCAAACGTAGTCGAAAAGAAATACTGTACCGAAACAGGACTTCTTGCAACGTCAAAATGCAAGAATACCGCTGTGGGTTATTATAAGGCGGATAATCTGCCAAAGACGTGCGATTCAACGCATAAAGACGGCGAGTATGTAAAGAAGCACGGCGGTGAAACATTGCTTGTACCCGACTGGGGTACGCAGAAAGCGGAAGAAGATACGAGCAGTACAAGCTCGAACTGAGAAAATTCAACAATGACAGCGGCTTACATCAGCCGCTGTTTTCGTGAAAGGATCATTGATATATGACATTCAGACTTACAGCACCTTGTCACTTCGGACTTGAAAAGACGCTTTCCTTCGAGGTACGCAGGATTGGCGGAGAGGATATAGCTGTGTCGGACGGACGGGTGACGTTCAACGGTGACGAGCGTGTGCTTATAAGGGCGAATATGTGTCTGTCGACAGCAGAGCGTGTGGGAATACTTCTCTCGGAGTTCAGGGCAAGAACATTTGAGGAGCTTTTTCAGGGGGTAAAGGCGATCCCTATTGAAAAATATGTCGGAAAGTTCGATAGATTCCCTATCAAGGGTTTTAGTCTTAATTCAAAGCTGACAAGCGTTCCTGCCTGCCAGAAGATAATCAAGAAGGCTATGGTCGAGCGAATGAAAAGCGTTTATAAAATTGGCTATTTTCAGGAAACCGAAGCATTGTTCCAGTTCCGTTTTTCAATAATGAAGGATAACGTCACAATGACGCTCGATACATCGGGCGAGGGGCTTCACAAGAGAGGCTACCGCCGTTTTTCCAATGCCGCACCTATAAAGGAAACGCTTGCGGCGGGAATTGCCGACCTTGCAAGGATAAGGGACAACGATATTGTCTGCGACCCGTTCTGCGGAAGCGGAACACTGCTTATCGAGAGCGCGCTCAAGGCGCTTAACATACCGCCGTGTCTTGACAGGGAATTTACCGCTATGCAGTGGGAATTCTTGCCCAAGGAATTGTGGGACGAGGAAAGAGAAGTGCTCAGAGCGAATATCAGAAAGCCCGAAGGCTTTAAGCTGTACGGCTTTGATATAGACCCCGAAGCCGTAAGACTTACCCGTGACAACGCAGTAAAGGCGGGCGTGGGTGAATATATTGAGGTTAAGCAGCGTGATGTTGCGGATTTTACATATCCGGAGGGCTGTACCGTTGTACTTTGCAATCCGCCTTATGGTGAGCGTATGCTTGACGAAGAACAGGCGCACGAGCTGTATAAAGTTATGGGCAAGAGATTGCTCACGACAGACAGCAGGAGATTATTTGTAATCACTCCGGACGGGGAGTTTGAGGAGCTGTTCGGAAAGAAAGCGGACAAGAACAGAAAGCTGTATAACGGTATGCTTATGTGCAGGCTGTACAGCTACTTTAAAAGCTGATAACGCAATTATTATCAAGCGGTATGCCTTTGAGAAGGTGTGCCGCTTTTCTGCACTGTGAATATTACCAAACCGTTATAGTTTTTTTGTGGAATATGTCAATTGCAGATATAGCCGAGTGTTGATATACTTATAATAGATAAGGTAACTATACTTTGTCAAATTATCGGGATGTGAACAAAATTTATTTTGCACAATATTGCAGGAGGTACCGCTATGAAAATTCTCAGAACAGTCGTTTCGGCAATAGTTGCCGCCGCAGGAGTATGGCTTTGCGTGGCACAGGACACTACGCTCGACAGACTTGACTTCTATATTTATTCGGTCTGCTCATCGCTGCTGATTACATTGGCTGTCGCTTTCGGCATATTTACATTTATAAAGCACAGCTTCGGACGGTTTATCGGCGTTACAGTTGCCGTGAATGCCGTTATTTGCATATTCCACGCATATAAGTACCCGTACAACGTAATGAATGTCGGCGGTTTTGCGTCGCATATGGAATGGTTCGCTTCGGCTCTGCCGTTCAACCTGCTTGTTGCCACAGGGGTGAGTGCAGTGTGCATACTTGGATACAAGCTCATCAACACTAAGCAAAGTAAAACGACAGTGTAAGTAAATATATTCCGACAGCCGCAGATTTGCGGCTGTTATTTTTTGCAAAACAATTTAATGAAAAAGCAGAAAAAACTGTAAGCCGAAACGTGTGAAATATTTCATATTTTTTGTATAAAGTTACAAAAAACTCTGTATTAAAGACGAAAATTAGGTATTATTGTTGACTTTATGGATGAAATAATGTAAAATTACTAAATAAGGATTAAAGCGAAGGAGAGATCTCTGTGGAGAACGTATTTTTTGCACGTCAACCGATACTGGATGTGAATAATAATACATACGGCTATGAACTGCTTTACAGAAATCAGCCCGGAGTAAACGCATATACAGGAAACAACGGAGATGTAAGCACAGCAGATGTAATCAACAACGCATTTTTTGTCGATAATATAACAAGCGTTCTAGGCGGAAAAAAAGCATTCGTTAATTTTACGGGCAACCTCATAAAAAGAGGAGTGCCGAAGATGATCTCAAGCGATATACTCGTAGTCGAACTGCTTGAGAGCGTAATGGCAGACGCAGAAATAGTAAGGCGCTGTATAGAGCTTAAGAAGCTGGGATATATAATCGCTCTTGACGATTATGAATATGGCGAGAATACAAAGGCTCTGTTTGAGCTTGCCGATATAATAAAGCTCGACTTCCACACCTCCCGTGAGGCGGTGGAACGCACAGCGGAAAAGTGTATAACATATAATAAGATAATGCTTGCCGAAAAGGTGGAAACTCAGCTTGAGGTGGAATATGCCAAAAGGCTCGGCTGTACATATATGCAGGGCTATTTCTTTGCAAAGCCCCTGCTTATGACGCACAGGACAAATACGCCTATGGCAAAGACGTTCCTTCATATACTTGGTCTTGTATATTCGCCCGAGCCTGACTATGAAGAAATAGCGGCGGTTATTTCGACGGACGTTGTGCTGACGATAAGACTGCTGAGGCTTATAAACGTAATGTACGGCAGTACCGGGAACAAGATCTCGACCATTCATCAGGCGCTTGTTCTGCTCGGCTTTGAAAAGCTGAAGGAATGGATATATCTTGTAGGTCTGCAAAGGCTGCAGAAGGATACCCCCGATGAGCTTATAAGGCTTGCGCTGTTCAGGGCAAAATTCTGCGAGAGCATCTCAAAGGTAATGCCGGGACAGTTTATACACAGAAAAGAAATGTATCTTATGGGACTTATGTCGGTAGTGGCAGGTACGACCGATGAACGTGATATAGGAAACGTTATGAAGGAACTTCCGGTAACGGACGAAATAAAGAACGGTCTGCTGGGAGCGGACGGACTTTTCGGAGATGTGTTCAGACTGGTAGTCGATTACGAACACGCAAACTGGGACAAAGTGGAGGAGTTTGTCAAAAAATACAACGTTGACGCACAACAGCTTGCAAACGAATATGTACAGTGCGTCAGATTTATGCAACAATTTTATATAGGGTGAAACGCAGATTATCTATTATTACAATACAAAAACTTTTCTATAACGGAGTGATAATATGGCTGAAAATAAATGCGCCGCAAGACTTGAGCCTTCGAGCAGGGATATGAGCGAGCTTAAAAACCGCTTCAAGCCGGGATATGATTGGGAAACTATATGCTCTACAATGCTCGAACATCTTATGTGCGGAGTTGCTATATATGAGCTTTGCCCCGACAGAGTAAGGTCGCTTTATTTCAACGAGAAATATTACGAGATGGTGGGCTACACAAAAGAGCAGTATGAACAGTATGCAGACAGCGTTACCTCGTCGCTTTACGGAGATTCGGCTGAGATGATCTTTGAAAAAGCCGGACGTTCGGTAAAGACCGGAGAAACATTCTATGCCGAATGCAAAGGCAGACGCTATGACGGCAGTGATATATGGGTGCTTGTCAAGGCAAAGCTGGTTGATTTTATAGAAAGCGAACACCCTGTATTTCTTGCAATAGTGCAGGATATGACACACAGAAAACTGGCAGAATATGAAAATGCGGTAAATCTTGAGCGTTATCGTATACTTGAGGCGACATCGAATACGGTCACATTTGAATATGATATTCCCGATGATATAATGACGTTTTCGTACGGCGGAGGTAGGGCGGATTCGGCAAACCGCTCCATAAGCAACTATGCGGAGGTTTCAAAACTCACAAAGATCGTATATCCGGATGATGCGGCAAAGTTCTATGCGGCGCTGAAAAAGGCGAGCAAAAAGCCTGTAAGCTGTCTGACGCTCGACTACAGATCCACGATAATAGATCAGAACAGCTACCGCTGGGTAAGGACGTGTTATTCAAGCGTAGCTGACGCCGGCGGAAAGGTAATAAAGGTCCTCGGAAGAACACAGGATATAGACGATGAAAAGCGTGAGCAGCAGAGAATGACGCAGCTGGTCGAGCTTGACAGCACAACGGGACTTCTGAACAAGCTGGCGACAACAAACCACATACAGCGGCTCATCAGCGAAAAGACGAATGCAAAGAGTTTTTTCGCTATGCTTGATATAGATGATTTCAAGGCATTCAACGATACCTACGGTCACAGCTTCGGTGATGATGTACTGAGAACGGTAGGAAAACTGCTTTCGAGTAAATTTCCGAATGCGGTTGTCGGAAGGTTCGGCGGAGATGAATTTATCGTGTTCGCCAGAAGTACGAGCGAGTCTGCCGTTGTGGATGAGTTTGAGGATTTCCTTGAGGTGTCGGGAAAGGCTGAGATAGGCGGCAAGAGGTATACGATAAAGTGCAGTGTAGGCATAGCGTGGAGTGAATCGTGCGATATTGACTATGCGCAGTATTTCGACGAGGCGGACGAACAGCTTTACAGGGCTAAAAAGGAAGGAAAACACCGCATCTGCCGCAAGAAAATCGTTTAAAATTACCGAAAACTTTGAAAAACGGCTTGTTTACGGCAAAATAACGTAATTTTGCTTGACAACGGGCATAATATGTGATATACTTACTTAAAGTAGAATATGGTAGGCTAAAGACTGAGTTCATCTCGGTCTTTAGCTTATATATAGGGCTTTTTACGGCTCTTGTCTGAAAGGAGGCTTTCAAAGTGCCGAAGGAAAAAGGCGGCAAGAAGAATCAGGCGGAAACGGTCGAGAGAATTACCGAGCAGAAGGTTCTGCCGATAATCGAGAGATACGGCTATGAGCTGTGGGACGTTATCTTTGAAAAAGAGGGTGCAATGTGGTACCTGAAGGTGCTTTTCGACAAAGCGGACGGAGGAATAGACGACGCCGAATGCGAGGAAATAACAGAACCGCTGAACAAGGCTGTTGATACGCTGTCGTGCATTGACCTTGTGGACGTTTTCGAGGTAGGCTCGGGGCTTGACAGACAGCTCAGAAAGCCTTTCCACTTTGTGAAGATGAAAAGGGCGAAAAGATAAAGGTGACCGTGCGTGACGAAAACGGAAAGACGGCGTATTATTCGGGTGTTCTCGGAGATTACGATGAAAATTCGGGCGAATTCACTGTACAGACAGAAGACGGCGAAATGAAGTTCAATGCCGCAAAGTGCAGAAGAATTGCCCTTGACGCATAAAAAATAATTAACGGAGGAATTATTAAAAATGGCTAACAGCAACACAACGGAGCTTTTTGAGGCTCTGACATTGCTTGCAAAGGAGAAGGGGATCGACCCCGCTGTGCTGATAGAGAAGATACAGACAGCACTTGTTATCGCTATCAAGAAGGAATATCCCAGAAGCGAGAATATCAAGTTTGATATTGATATTGCAAAGGGCAAGTTTGATGTGGCTATCCAGAAGGAAGTTGCCGCAGAGGTCGAGGACGATGCAAACCAGATTTCGATGGAGGAGGCAAAGACCCACACACGCAGAAAGCTGGAATACGGCGATATTGTAGCGATAGCTGGACACACAGCATTTCGGCAGAATTGCCGCACAGACGGCAAAGCAGGTCATCAAGCAGGGTCTTAAGGAGATAGAGCGTGAACAGCTCGTTGCTCAGTGGGGCGGTCTTCAGGATGAGGCAGTAACTGTTACTGTACTCAAGACAGAGTCCCAGAACAGGCAACGCTACCGTAAACCTCAACGGAAACGAAGTACCGCTGTTCAGAAGCGAGCAGATACCCGGCGAGGTACTAAGGCCCGGCGATATGGTCAAGGTTTATGTTTCCGGTGTTTCCGCAACAGACCACAGACCTATGCTCAAGATTTCAAGAGTGAACAAGGAGCTTGTAAAGCGTCTGTTTGAGAGCGAAGTACCCGAAATATATGACGGTACCGTTGAGATAAAGGCTATCAGCCGTGAGGCAGGCTCACGCTCAAAGGTTGCAGTAATAAGCAACAACCCCGATGTCGACGCACTCGGTGCGTGCATAGGCCCCGGCAGACAGCGTATCAGCAAGGTATGTGCTGAGCTTGGCGGAGAGAAGATGGACGTTGTATTCTACAGCGAAAAGCCTGAGGAATTCATCGCACAGGCACTCAAGCCCAGCGATGTTATCAGAGTAGAGATACCCGACCCCGAGGTGAAGGCTTGTACGGCTATCGTTCCCGATAACCAGCTTTCACTTGCTATAGGTAACAAGGGTCAGAATGCGAAGCTCGCCGCAAAGCTCACAGGCTTCAAGATAGACATCCGCCCGGAAAGCGGCTTCTATGAAGGAATAGAGAGCAAGCAGGAAAAGGCTGAGGAAGAAGCTCAGACTGAGAAATAAAAACCCTTTACGAAAGGATGGATCGCTTTGGCAGTTAAAAAGATACCGATGAGAAAATGTGCGGGCTGTGAGGAAATGAAAGAGAAAAAACAGCTTGTAAGAGTTGTCCGTACTCCCGAGGGAGAGTTTGTACTCGACTTCACGGGTAAGAAATCCGGACGGGGAGTGTATGTCTGCAAGAGCCGCAGCTGTCTTGAGGCGGCACAGAAAAAACATGGGCTTGAACGCTCTCTGAAATGTGCGGTACCACAGGAGATATATCTTGAACTGCTGAAAAGCATCGGAGAAAGCGACGGTGAGTAACGGCAATGAATTTTTTAAGTACGCTCGGTCTTTGCAGAAAGTCCGGACGTCTGATACACGGGTTCGATCCTGTTTGTGAGGAGCTTAAAAACCCGAAATCGAAAATTGCGGGAGTTATTCTCGCAAGCGACGTATCGGAGAAAACACAGAAGGAAATGCGTTTTTTCTGCGATAAATACAGTGCCCTGCTGTCGCAGTGCGATTGTACGATGGACGAGATCAAGTCGGTCCTCGGAAAACGCACGGGAGTGCTTGCCGTTCTCGATGAAGGCTTATACGCAAGCCTTACGGGCGAGCATAAAGGGAAATAAGCGGTACACCCGATTTATATATACAATACTAAATCTGACATAAAAAAGGGGATCAGTGAATGGATAAAAAATATCGTGTAAACGAGTTGGCAAAGGATCTTAATATTCCTGTAAGTGAAATTACGGATGTGGTACAGGAGTATTTCGGAGTACAGAAGAAATCGCAGGCTTCGCTTTCTGAAGATGAGTTGTCTGTTGTTCTCGAAAAGTATTCTCAGAGCAACCAGGTGAAGAATTTCAATTCATATTTCGCTTCGGCAAGCAAGCCCAAGACGGAGAAGAAGGAAGAAAAGCCGGCAGAAAAGCCTGCAAAGAAGGCTGAGAAGAAGCCCGAATCCAATAAGGAGGCCGACAAGGCTGAAAAGGTACAGGCAAAGCCCGAAACAAAAACAGAGGCTAAGCCCGAAGCAAAGCCTGAAATAAAGACAGAAACAAAGTCTGAAGCAAAGCCCGAGATAAAGGCAGAATCAAAGCCCGAAGCAAGGAGCGACAAGCCTTCAGACAGAAAGCCTATGGGCGACCGTAGCGATAGAAAGTCTTACGGTGACAAACAGCAGGGCGACAGGAAGCCCTACGGCGACAGACAGCAGGGCGACAGAAAGTCTTACGGCGACAGACAGCAGGGTGACAGAAAGTCCTACGGCGACAAACAGCAGGGCGACAGAAAGCCTTACGGCGACAGACAGCAGGGCGACAGAAAGCCTTACGGCGACAGACAGCAGGGTGACAGAAAGCCCTACGGCGACAGAAGAAACGATACCAGAAACGACCGCAGGGATAATAAGCCTGCACAGCAGACAGCTCCGGCACAGCCTGTTATCGACCTTGCAAATATCAAGACAAACGCACCTCCCACAAAGCACGTCAAGGGTGAGGCTGTACAGAGAGGCGAGCAGGTCACAAAGCACGTTGATACAAGGGGCAGTTATGTAAACCTTGATAAGTACAACGAGAAGTATGAAACCATAGCTTCGACCAAGAGCGGCAACAGACGTCAGAATGACGCTTATACAAAGAAGCAGAAGATAAGCCAGAAGTCGCAGAAGGGCAAGCAGCAGTTCAGCAAGAAGAAGGAAACCGAGGCTCAGAAGCTGAAGCGTCTTGAGCTTGAAAAGGCAAGAAAGAAACAGCTTGAGATACAGGTTCCCGATGAGATAGTCGTATCGGAGCTTGCGTCACGTCTTAAGGTCACAGCGGCAGACGTTATAAAGAAGCTGTTCAGCCTGGGCGTAATGGTTACTATCAACCAGTCGGTCGATTATGATACGGCTTGTATCGTAGCGGAAGAATTCGGTGCAAAGGTTACCAAGGAAGTTGTGGTTTCCATCGAAGAACGTCTGTTTGAAGAGGTAGAGGATACAGAGGAGAACTTACAGCCACGTTCACCCGTTGTTGTTGTAATGGGACACGTTGACCATGGTAAGACATCGCTCCTCGACAGAATCAGACACGCTAACGTTACGTCCGGCGAAGCAGGCGGTATCACACAGCATATCGGCGCTTACAGGGTAAAGGCAGGCGGCAGGGATATTACATTCCTTGACACTCCCGGACACGAGGCGTTCACCGCTATGCGTGCAAGAGGTGCGCTGGCTACTGATATAGCGATACTCGTTGTTGCCGCAGACGACGGCATTATGCCTCAGACGGTAGAAGCGATAAATCACGCAAAGGCTGCCAACCTTTCGATAATAGTTGCGATAAACAAGATGGATAAGCCTACGGCAAATCCCGACAAGGTAAAGCAGGAGCTTACCGAGCATGGTCTTGTATGCGAAGAATGGGGCGGCGATGTAATCTGCGTTCCCGTATCGGCAAAGACAGGCGAGGGTATTGACGAGCTTCTCGAAATGGTAAACCTCACGGCAGATGTCCTTGAACTTAAGGCTAACCCCGACAGACTTGCAAAGGGCGTTGTTATCGAGGCAAGAATCGACAAGGGCAGAGGTCCTATCGCTACTGTTCTTGTACAGACAGGTACGCTCCACACAGGCGATACCATAATCGCAGGTACTGCTGTAGGACGTGTCCGTGTAATGCGTGACGACAAGGGCAAAGCGGTAAAGGAAGCCGGTCCTTCTGTTCCCGTTGAGATAATGGGTCTTGCGGAAGTGCCGAGCGCCGGCGACGATTTTGCGGCTGTTGAAGATGAAAAACTCGCAAGAGAACTTGTTGAAAAGAGAAAGTTTGATGCTAAGGAAGAGCAGTTCAAACTCTACAAGAAGGTCAGCCTTGATAATCTGTTCTCACAGATCGAAGAAGGTTCAATGAAGAAGCTTCCCATCATAGTAAAGGCAGACGTACAGGGTTCTGTAGAAGCTGTTTCACAGTCACTGTCAAAGCTGTCAAACGAGGAAGTAAAGGTAGAAGTAATTCATGGTGCGGTAGGTGCCGTAACAGAAAGCGACGTTATGCTTGCAAAGGCATCGGGCGCTATCATAGTAGGCTTTAACGTAAGACCTAACCCTGCGGCTGCAGACAACGCAAAGCGTGACGGTGTCGATATAAGACTCTACAGAGTAATATATGACGCAATAGAAGAAATCGAAACAGCTATGAAGGGTATGCTTGCGCCCAAGTACAGAGAAGTTGATACAGGACGTGTTGAGGTAAGACAGGTAATGAAGCTGTCGAGTGTCGGCGTGGTAGCAGGCTCTTATGTACTTGACGGTAAGGTACAGAGAAACGGCGAGGTAAGAGTTGTCCGTGACGGCATAATCGTTGCTGTTGACAAGATAGCAGGCTTACGTCGTTTCAAGGACGATGTGAAGGAAGTAGCCGCAGGCTACGAGTGCGGTATCACGCTTGAAAAGTTCACTGACATAAAGGACGGCGATATATTCGAGGCGTTTGTTACCGAGGAGTACAGAGATTAATGGCAAATTTCAATACAGCAAGACTTGCGGAGGATATAAAACGTGAGATCTCCACAGCTATGCGTGATATAAAGGACGGCGCTGTAGTAAAGGCGATGGTCGGTGTGTCACGCTGTGAGCTGACAAGCGATCTGTCCTACTGCAAGGTTTATATCACAACGCTTGAGGGCGGCGACACCACGAAAAATGTCGCCGAGCATCTCAAGAAGGCAGAGGGCTTCTTTAAAAGAAGAATCAACGAGCGTGTGAAGATGCGCAAGCTGCCTCAGCTGATATTCGTGCCGGATAATTCGATGGATTATTACGAGCATATCAGCGAGGTGATAAGCAAACTGCCGAAACCTGCCGAACCCGATGATAACGGCGATGACGAAAGGTAAACAATAATGATAACAGACGTTAAAAAAGCGGCAGAGCTACTGAAAAGCAACGATGATTTTCTGATACTGTCACACGCCAACCCCGACGGAGATACACTGGGCTGTGCTTACGGCCTTTGCGGTATGCTTCAGAAGATGGGTAAACGGGCAAAGGTTATGTGTGCGGATGAGATAGCGCCCCGTATGGAGTTCCTGCGTGATACGGTGATACAGCAGAACTTTGAGGAAAAGACCATAGTGAGCGTTGACGTTGCCGACAGGAAACTGCTCGGCGACCTTGACGCAGTATACGGCGGCAGGATATTTCTTGCGATAGACCACCACGAGAGCAGACAGGAGTTTGCAAAATATACTCTTGTCGATTCCGATGCGGCTGCGGCTTGCGAACTTATTTTTCAGATAGCGGAGGAAATGAACGCACAGCTTGACGGTGAGATAGCGTCCTGCCTTTACACAGGACTTGCAACCGACACTGGCTGCTTCAAGTATTCCAACACGACAAGCAGAACGCATATAATAGCCGCTAAGCTGATGGCTTATGAGTTTGATGTTTCCGGCATCAATTACAAGCTGTTTGATATGAAGTCAAAGGGCAGACTGGAGCTTGAACAGGCGATAATGCAGGGAATGGAATTCTTCTGTGACGACAGGGTAGCGGTAGTATGGCTGACAACGGAGCTTATGGATCGCTTTAATGGCAGAGTTGACAGCGAGGACTTCAACGGTCTTGCAAGCCTTCCCCGTCAGGTAGAGGGCGTAATTATCGGCGCTACCGTAAAGCAGAAGGGTCCTGCTACGTTCAAGATCTCGGTCAGAACGGCAGAACCGATAAACGCAGGAAGCGTGTGTGCCCTGTTCGGCGGCGGCGGTCACGCCAGAGCCGCAGGCTGTACCATAGAGGGCAGTATAGAGTTTGTGAAAGCAAAGCTGCTGCCTGTATTTGAAAAGGCGCTGAAAGCAAATGAATGAAATAAACGGCGTAATCTGCATCAATAAACCGCAGGATTTCACCTCGTTTGACGTTGTGGCGATAATGAGAAGGGCGGCAGGAACGAGAAAAATCGGTCACGGCGGTACACTCGACCCTATGGCGACAGGCGTTTTGCCGATATATATCGGCAGAGCGGCAAAGACAGCCGACCTGAATCCTGTCAGCGACAAGAGATACCGTGCGACCTTCAGGCTCGGTGTGACTACCGATACCGAGGACGTATGGGGCAAGGTGCTGACAAAGAGCGAAAAGCTCGTTACACTTGCGGAAATTACCGATGCGTTAAAGACTATGCAGGGCGATATAATGCAGATACCGCCGATGTATTCTGCGGTGAAGATAAACGGCAAACGGCTTTATGACCTTGCAAGGCAGGGCATTGAGGTTGAACGTGCCGCTCGTCCGGTCACGGTATATTCGATAGAGCTGTCAGACTTCGACGAGGAAAAGCGCACAGGTACGCTTGATATTTATTGCTCAAAAGGAACCTATATCCGCACTATCATAAGCGATATAGGAAAAAAGCTCGGCACAGGAGCGATAATGACCTCGCTTTGTCGCACGATGGCGGCAGGCTTTACGCTTTCGGACTGCCACGATATTGAAACGCTTCGTAATATGCCGCCTGAGGATACCGCAAGGCTGGTACTGCCGACAGAGCGTGTTTTCTCGTGCTATGACGAGATAACTCTGGACGGTACACAAAAGAAGCTGTTCATGAACGGCATGATACTTGACTGCGGAAGAATGGATATTTCATACCCGGAAGGCACCTGCCTGCGTCTTAAGCACGATGGTGATTTTTTAGGCGTGGCAAGGGTGAACGGGGAGAACGGGCTTAAAAGCGTATACCTTAATATATTATCTTGATTTTCCCATTTAATGCGGGACACGGAGGTTTATTCTTGATTGACATTACCGAAAATATAATACCCATCCCGCCGACAGCAACGGCACTCGGCTTTTTTGACGGCTTGCATTTAGGTCATATGAAGGTCGTGGAGGAATGCTTCAGACACGGCGGGCTTTGCCCTGCAATGTTCACGTTTCACAGCGACACGGCATTGCCTAAAAGGGAAAGGATAGAGAACCTGCTCACAAACGATATGAAGCTGGAGAAGCTCGCAGAAGCGGGAGTGCAATATATTTATTCTCCGGATTTCAATTCGGTGTGCGACTACACGGCAAGGGATTTCATCGAAAAGGTTCTCGTGAAGATAATGAACGCAAAGGTCGTTGTGTGCGGATTTGATTTCAGGCTCGGAGCAGGCGGAGGAAGCAATGCCGAAGAGCTTAAATGTATATGCCGTGAGTACGGCATAAAGGTCGTTATAATACCGCCGTTCAGTCTGGACGGATGTGTGGTACATTCAACGGCCATCAAAAATCTGATAAAATCGGGTGAAATAGCAAAGGCAAACAAACTGCTCGGATATGATTTTTCGATAGAGGGCAGAGTGATAGAGGGCAACCGCATAGGCAGAACTATAGGAAGCCCGACCATAAACCAGCGTTTCCCCGAAAACATAGTTATGCCACGTTTCGGAGTATATAAGAGCGTGACATATCTTGACGGCAGGGTCATGCCGTCTGTTACAAACATAGGCGTAAAGCCTACTGTTGACTATAAGGACAGTCCTCTTGCGGAAACGCATATAATGGATTTTGACGGTGATCTTTACGGCAGGACACTGCGTGTTTCACTGCTTGATTTTATACGTCCCGAAAGACGTTTTGACAGCGTAGGCGAGCTTAAAGCTCAGCTTGACAAAGATAAAATCACCGCCAAGCAATAAATACACTGTTTTATCACACAGGTTTCACCTGTGCAGGATAGAATATAGCAGATGTGCGCAGAGGGGTACGGCTATGTACCGATGTTCTGCCGGATACTTCGTTTTAAGGAGCAAAAAATGATAGAAGTAAAGAATCTGACTAAGCGTTACGGCTCTAAAACAGCAGTCAGCAATGTTTCCTTTACCGCAGAAGAAAGCGAGATACTCGGTTTTCTCGGTCCTAACGGTGCAGGAAAATCAACTACAATGAATATCCTTACGGGTTATCTTTCCTCAACGGAGGGCGAAGCAAAGATAAACGGTATAGATATTCTTGAAGAGCCAGTAAAAGCTAAGCAAATGATAGGCTATCTTCCCGAACAGCCTCCGTTATATCTTGATATGACGGTAATGGAATACCTTAAGTTCGTATACGGGCTGAAAAAGTGCAAGCTGCCGATCAACTCGCATTTAAAGGAGATATGCAACCTTGTAAAGATAACCGATGTCAAGGATCGTGTTATCAAGAATCTTTCAAAGGGTTACAAACAGCGTGTGGGTCTTGCACAGGCACTTGTGGGAAATCCGCCGGTACTTATTCTTGACGAGCCTACGGTCGGACTTGACCCCAAGCAGATAATCGAGATAAGAGCGCTTATAAAGAAGCTCGGCAAGAACCATACGGTAATACTTTCAAGCCACATACTCCCTGAGATACAGGCGGTGTGCGACAAGATAGTTATCATCAACAGAGGCAAGGTAGTAGCAAACGACAGCGCAGACAATCTTGCAAAGAATATGTCCGCAGATCACAAGCTGGTGATACGCTGTGAGGGAAACCCCTCAGACGTGAAGAAGCTGCTTTCGGCTATTCCGGGTATGGACGAGGTGTTCGTCAACAGGGAGAATGTCGAGGAGGGCGTCAGCGAATACTTCTTAAACGCAAAGCCCGGTACGGATATTCGCCGTGAGGTTTCAAAGCGTCTTGCGTCAAGAAATTACACTCTGCTTATGATGAAGTCCAGTGAGCTTACTCTTGAAGAAGTGTTCCTCAAGATCACAACGGGCGATATATACGGCAATGTCGGCGACAGCGTTGATAAGCTGAAGCTGTCAAAGTAAGCGGAAAGGCGGAATAAAAATGTTTGCAATATTTAAAAGAGAACTGAAGGCATATTTCACATCGCCTCTCGGCTATGTGTTCCTTGCTATTTTTTACGCATTTTCGGGATTGTTCTTTTATATCTTCTCCCTGTCTGTAGGCTCGACCGATATATCAAGCGTATTCCTGATGATGTTCATAGTGCTTATGGTTTTCGTGCCTCTGCTTACTATGCGACTGCTGTCTGAAGACAAGAAGCAGAAGACGGATCAGCTTATTCTGACCGCTCCCGTAAGCCTTTTGTCTATAGTAATGGGCAAGTTCCTTGCGGCTTATGCAATATTTGCGATAGGCGTTGCGGTCATGCCCGTATACGGCTTTGTAATGTCGACCTTTGCGACGGTTTCGTGGCTCCCGATATGGGGCAACACCGTAGGTCTTTTACTTCTCGGCGGTATATTCGTTTCAATTGGTCTTTTCATATCATCACTTACGGAAAACCAGATGATAGCGGCAATAGGCGGTTTCTTTATCAATCTTATGATACTGCTTATGAATACGCTGAAAAGCGCACTCCCCAACGGATTTTTACAGGACGTGCTTTCAAGCATCTCGGTATATTCGAGATACTCCGAGATAACAAGCGGAATATTCAGCCTGTCAAGCCTGATATTCTTTGTGAGCGTTATCTTTATTTTCCTGTTCCTTACGGTAAGGGTACTTGAAAAACGCCGCTGGGCATAAGCGATGACTATGATAAAGGGATAAAGGAGAAAACGCATGAGTAAAATAAACGAAGCGGCTGAAGTAAAAGAAACAGCGGCTGAGAATAAAACAGATACCGCTCCTGCAGAAAAGAGCAACAGCAGGAACGGCAAACCCCGCAAGAATCCGTTCAGAAACAAGAAGTTCAAGTACGGCGGTCTGTCGGTACTGTTCACGGTCATATTTATAGTGGCAGTGGTTCTGGTAAACGTAATAATCACACTGCTCGGTGACAGATTCATGCCGACGGCGGATCTTACCGATTCCGGACTTTACAGCATTGAGCAGTCAACGGTAGATTATCTCAAAACCGTGACCGATGAGGTTACGATAACGGTAACAAGCGAGGAAGCGGCTTTTACCGGAGGCAGCTCTTATTACTATCAGACAAACGAGATACTGAAGAAGATCGCAGCGGCGAATTCCAACATAAAATTACAGTATATTGATGTAGTTTCAAACCCCGGCTTTATAGCAAATTACACCGAAACCATAACCTCGAATGAAATTATGGTCGAGAGCAAGGCTACAAAGCGTGTAAAGGTGCTGACCTACGAGGACTTCCTCAGCATAACCTATAATGAACAGTACCTCAACTATTACGGCGTGAAGCGGCCCGAAAAGGTTGAAGCCAATGCAGAGCAGGCTGTAGTATCCGCTATTATGAACGTTACCGATACAGATCCTGTAAAGGTTGCGGTTTTAACGGGCTACGGAGAAAAGGAGAATACTGTTTTACAGAATCTGCTCAAGACAAACAGCTACGTTATCGAATCGGTGAACATTACGCTTACCGACAAGATAAGCGAGGACTACGATTTTGTATTTATGTTCGGACCCGATAAGGATTATTCCGTTGCCGATATAAACAAGCTCGACACATGGCTTGACAACAGCGGTAAATTCGGCAAGAACCTTGTATATGTAGGCAATCCCAAGCTCGGTGATTCACCTAACATTGACGGTCTGCTTGACCAGTGGGGTCTGAAGGTCGAAAAGGGTATCACCTACCAGACAGACGAAAACTACACCTACAGCGGTATGAACACATATCAGGTGCTTTCAGTACCCGATACAGACTTCAGCAAGTTCACAAACAGCTCGCCCGTTCACGGCTACAATATGAGCCCTGTGACATCAAAGTGGGCGGATCAGAACGGCAACGGCAACATTACCGTACAGTCTATACTGAACACCTATGCAGGTGCTGTTATAAAGCCGCAGGACAGCGGTGATAACTGGTCGCCCGAGAGCGATGCGGAAAGAAAGCAGTATTCTGTTATAATGCAGGCGGTAAAGACAAGATATGAGGGTACAAATCCCTTCTCCAGCCGTATAGTAGCAATCGGCGGTATGGAATTCCTCAACACATCGTTCCTGCAGACAGCGTCCGTAAACAACTCACAGCTTATTATGAATATCTTCAACGTAAGCTGTAACAAGGAGGAGGGCATTACGCTCACTCCCAAGTCCTACAACACCTCAACCTTTGAGATAACAGATGCACAGAAGAACGGTCTTGTTATAGGCTTCGTTATCGTACTGCCTCTGTTACTGATAATATCCGGTATTGTAATATGGGTAAAGCGTCTGCATAAGTAAGCGAAAGGTCGGCAATGAAGAAAAATACTAAAATAATACTCGGCTCGGTAATCGGCATTGTGGTACTCGGTGCGGCAACGCTCGCACTGGTGCTGACACAGCCGAAGAGCGACAACGCAGACTCTGGCACGTCAAGCAGCAAAACCGTCAGCGTGACCGATTATACGGCCGATGATATTTCAACGCTCACGATAAGCAACGAGAGCGGTGAATACACGATAAACCGTTTAGGTAAGGAAAAGTGGGGCATAGATTCGATCCCCGAGGCACTTGCAAACAGCAGTGCATATTCAACCGCAATGAGCAGTGCCGGTGGCATCGGTGCAAAGCAGATCGTTGAGGAAAATGCGACAGATCTTGCAAAATACGGCTTTGACAAGCCGACCGCAACGGTTAAAATGACATTCAAGGATAACAAGGCTGAGGATATAACCTGCCTTATCGGTATAAAGTACGAGGGCGAAAACTCGTGGTATGTTAAAACCGACAAGAGCGATACGGTATATCTTGTAGCAAATTCAGGCGTCAGCTTTGCAATGAACAGCGAGCTGTCATACGTCAACAAGTCAACGCTTACAGCGGCTTATGATTCTGAGAACGATAAGGTAAACAGGGTCCGCATCGAGCGAAAGGATCTTGATAAGGATATAGTTCTTGACAAACTCCCCGAGGAAACCGAAAAGGAGTTTTCATCGACATACGTTGCTTATGAAATGTCCAGCCACAACAATATCCTTGCAGACGATGAGCTTGACAAGGAGGTTATTTACGGTCTGTTCGGAATATCGGCTTCGGATGTGTTTGCCGTATCTCCCACAGACGAGCAGAAAAAGCAGGCGGGTCTTGACGACCCGAACTGCACCGTTACTATGGTAAGCAACGAGGAAACCGTTACCAAGCTCACTTTAGGCTCTGCTGTCTACACTGTTACAAAGAACGATGAAACAGGCGAAGAGATAAAGACGATAACGGGCTACTACGGTATGCTCTCAGGTAAGGACGCAATATATGTGTTCTCTCCCGACTCTCTGCCGTGGCTTACCGCAACACCCGAAAATATGCTTTATAAGCTGTTCCTTACACCTTATATCTATTATCTTGACGGCGTAACGATCTATGACAGCGACAGAAAGGCATATGATTTCACTATTACGGGCGACGCTGACAAGTCAAGCTTCACATACGAAGGCAAGGAGGTAGATTCAGCCAAGTTCAAGGCATTCTATCAGTATCTGCTTTCGGCATACGCAGAGCAGATCTACCTTGACGATCTGACAGGCGACAACAAGTTCATCGCAGGAGTTACCTATGATCATCGTGAAGAAGGCAAGGAAAACGACGTTGTCGAGTTCTATGCGAGCGAGAGCGACCGTACCTGCATTATCGTTGTAAACGGCGATGTCCGCTACAAGGTAAGGCAGATATATGCGACAAGACTTCTTGAAAATCTGAATGCGCTTCTCTCGGGCGGAGAGATAGTTTCAGAGTTCTGATGCCGCAGGGCATTTATAATTGATATGTGACGACAGGGGGCGGATCTTAAATTTTGCACGGGATCTGTCCGTCACATACTGACCGTTAGTGCAACGGTGGAGGTTATTATGACAGAGCAGGAATTTTTCACCTACAAAGGTCTTCCTCTTGTAAGGAAAGACAACACTATCTATTATGGCAATATGTCAGACAAATACGTTGCCATGCTGACTGTATTATCCACCCACAAGGTCAAGGATCTTGAAATAGCCGACAAGACAAGGGTACAGCTTATGTCAACCGATCCGAAAACCCCGGCTACAGAGATAATCGCAAAGACGAGCGAAAGAGGCAGTCTTTATGAGGCTCTTGATGTGGCAAGTATATGGCTTTCAAAGAATAATTGATAAAAACCGCTCCGCCGTATTTTTTACGGCGGAGCGGTTTTATGCCGTATCCGGTTTTAACGATGCTTATAATAACAGATAAGCCCCCGTCAGAAAGACGGGGGCAACGCTGTTTATATGATATGTTATGCAAATTACTTCAGCAGTGTGATCTTGCCGATAAGAGGAAGCTCTTTAGCCTGTCCCTGTGCGGCGTTGATGATACCCATAATCATAAGTACAAGAGTGAAGATACCTCCTACTGCGCTTAAAAGTCCGCCGATTATAGGACCGATTACAGGGATAAAAGTGAATATGCTTGTTACAACACCTATTGCAAGCTCCAACAGGAACAGTACAAGTCCCTGGTTTGTGTGATAGCGTGCAAATCTTGAGTTAGGGCAGGCAAGCAGAGGGATAAGGAAGAGTATTCCTATGTATGCCAGTACAGACATACCCTTGTTATCGTTGATATCCTGCGGATCAAACTGTGATGTTGTATCATTTGTGTTCATCATGTTGTTTACAAAATTCTGCGCATTCTGTGTGTTCTGCTGTGCGTTGCCTGTCGGAGCACCGCAGAAAGGACAATTGTTAGCTCCGTCGGGGAGCTGGTTTCCGCATTTGTTGCAAAAAGCCATTGTTATTACCTCCGAATAGTATTTAAACATTCCGTTTTCTAAATTACACGGCAAAAGCCGTTACCTAAATTATAAAACGTTTTTTATTAAAAGTCAACATTTTTCGTTTGGAATTAAGCGATTGTTCCGTGAAAATCCGAAATATATACGTAACCTGCCGTGATTAAAAGCTGTTTGATGTAAAAATTGTTGCAATCCGCTTGAATATGTGATAAAATATAGCTATTGTAACAGTGGCAGACCCAATATGCCGCTCACCCATTACAAAATAAATGTAAGGAGGAAAGGTCATACCGTTTATGCGGCGGTAAGACCGACATATAAATATGAACGCATTTTCATACAGAGTACAGACATTGCAGCCATCAGCAATAAGAGAGATACTTAAATTTACGGCAGATCCTGAGGTAATCAGCTTTGCGGCGGGCAATCCCGCTCCCGAGGCTTTCCCTACAGAAGAGATTGCCCGTATAACAAATGAAATACTTACAACCACGCCCATTGACGCACTTCAGTATTCTATCACGGAGGGCTATACGCCCCTTCGTAACTGGATAAAGGACGACCTTAAGAAAAAAGGTATGTTTGGCGAGAATGATGAAGATGTGGTTATCACATCGGGCGCACAGCAGGCTATTGAGGTAGTGACTAAGGAGATATGCAATGAGGGTGACACGATTATCTGCGAAGCTCCTACGTTCATCGGCTCGCTGAACGCATTCCGTTCCTATAATGCTAAGCTTGTAGGCGTTGAGATGGAAGATGACGGTATAAATATCGACAAGCTCGAAAAGGCTCTTATAGAGAATCCCAGAACGGCTTTCATCTATCTCATACCCAACTTCCAGAACCCTACAGGCAAGACAATGAGCCTTGAAAAGCGTAAGGCTGTACTTGCGCTCGCTCAGAAGTACAACGTATATATCCTTGAAGACAATCCCTACGGCGATCTTCGTTATATAGGCGAAAATGTGCCTACCATAAAATCGCTCGACAAGAACGGTAACGTTCTTTATGCAGGAACATTCTCAAAGACGCTTGCCCCCGGTCTGCGTGTGGGATACCTCTGCGCCCCCAAGAACGTAATCGCTAAGGCTGTAGTTTGTATGCAGGTTTCAACCGTTCACACCTCTATCCTGCCGCAGATGATCACCTATAAGTTCGTTACCGAAAACGATTTTGAACAGCACCTTGAAAAGCTGAGAGAGATTTACAAGCGCAAGTCGGATCTTATGCTTACAAACCTCAAGATGAAGATGCCAAAGTCCATAAAGTTCACAGAACCCGAGGGCGGTCTGTTTATCTGGGGTACGCTTCCCGACGGCGATATGCCTTACTTCTGCAAGAAGGCAGTAAAGAACAAGGTAGCTGTTGTTCCCGGCAACGCATTCTTAACCGATGAAAACGCTCCTTGTCTGTCATTCAGACTTAACTATTCCACTCCCACAGACGAACAGATTGAAAAGGGCGTGGACATTCTTGCCGAAGTGGCAAGCACAATGTACAGATAATAAGCATTGTCCGACATACAAGGAAAACAGGAACGGAATTAATATAATATCCACATGGGCAAATCTGTAACAAGGGGATGCTATGCTCTTTTACAGATGAGCTGTCAGAAGAAAATTCTAAGAACGGAAGCCTGTAATGAGCCTTGTAGGACGGTCTGCATCTGTCAATCTGCCGGTTTATTGCGGCTGCCGTAACGTTTGAAATACATAAAAAGATATTATTGCTACACGCACGGCAGGCAAAAGGTAAATCGCTCTGATGCCGTATCTTTTTGTGTTTCGCAAGACCGCATTTACGGTCGGAAAGAAACGGTGAATGAATGAAGTATTTTGATAAGCTGTCTGCCGCTGTGCAGGCAGCTTTTTCTGTCAGGGCGGTCGATACGGATAAGCTGTTATACTGCGTAAAAGCAGATATGGACGGCGAGGGGTGTTATTATGACACCTATATCACGTTTGATAACAAAACGCTTTATCTGTTATCGGGCTATGACAGACTTGTAAAGAATAAAAAGACGTTTGACACACAGTTCGATTTCAAGGATTTCAGCGAATATCCTATGGAGGAAATCGAAAAGCTGTATGTTGACCGCTATCAGTTTACGGCAAGGCTGATGGCGAAGATGACGGACGGTACGGAAAAACAGCTTGCTATGTTTTCGGGAGGGTTTTCCGAAAAATTCGAGCAGTTCTGCCGTCGTTATGAAACAATCAAAAAGGGCGAAACGCCCGACGATTCCGCACTTGACGACAAGACACTGTATTGTCCGAAGTGCAACAGAAAATATCCCGACCCGAACAGAGCCTTCTGCCCGTACTGCACAAAGCGCACATGGGTGTTCAAGCGGCTGCTCGGTATGTTCGGTGATTACAAAAAGCAGATAGCGGTGATACTTGCTCTGATAGCGGTATCGGTGGCACTGGGACTTATCGCCCCCTATTTCGGCACAAAGATGCTGTACGATGACGTTCTGAGCGAGGGCGGAAGCCTGCACGGGCAGATACTGTTCGTGATACTTGTTATGGCGGCATTCTCACTGCTGTCTACGGGATTTTCGATGATTTACGGTGTTATTATAAGCAGGATAACACCGCAGGTAATACATAAGTTGAGGACGGATATTTTTGCTTCTATGCAGAAGCTGTCGCTGTCATTCTTCACGACTAAGCAGACAGGCTCGCTTATGGGCAGGGTAGACCGTGACAGCTTTGACGTGTACGGATTTTTCGTTGATATAGTTCCGCAGTTTATTGCGAATATGATAAAGATAGCAGGACTTGTCGTGCTTATGCTTATGGTAAACCCGATAATATCGCTGTCGATGTTCCTCGCTGTGTTCTTTGTACTGCTGTGCGAGATGCTTTGGCTGAGAGGTCAGAGAAGGCACTGGAGAAACCGTGATATTGCAAGACGAGGTGTTACGTCTACCTTGTCGGACGCACTGAACGGACACAGGGTAGTAAAGGCGTTTTCCCGTGAGGAACAGGAAATATCCCGTTTTGGCAGAAAGAATGATAATCTTTATTCGGCTGAATACGCAAGGGATAAGAGGAGCGCTCATTTCTTCCCTGTACAGCACGGAATATATGCCGTTTTCAACGGTGTTATATACTGTCTTGGCGTTGCTCTTGTGCTGATGGGTAACCTTCAGCTCGGCGGACTGACACTGCTCATAAACTATTTCGGTGTTATATGGGATCCGATATTCTTCTTTATGTATATGGGCAACGACTGGGCAAGGTGTACCGATGCCGCAGGCAGAATGTTCGAAATACTCGACAGCGAGCCTACAGTGAAGCCGCCCGCCGAGCCAGCAGTTATACCGGACGGTGTTCTGAAGGGCGATATTTGTTTCAGAGATGTAACGTTTGAATATGAGGCAGGCAGACCGGTGCTTAAAAATATGTCGTTTGCTACCGAGGCAGGCAGATTTACCGGCATTGTCGGCAAGACGGGTGCGGGAAAATCAACTATCATCAATCTCATATCAAGAATGTACGATGTAACATCGGGCGAGATAACGATAGACGGGATACCCGTGAAGAAGATACCGTTTGACGTTCTCAGAAAGAATATCGGCGTTGTGTCGCAGGAAACATATCTGTTTATGGGAACTGTCGCAGACAATATCAGGTACGCAAGACCCGATGCGACAATGGAAGAAGTGATACAAGCGGCAAAAAGCGCAAACGCTCACGATTTTATAATGAAGCTCCCCGAAGGGTACGATACCGTAACGGGAAGCGGCGGTGTAAGCCTGTCGGGCGGCGAAAAACAGCGTATATCAATAGCCCGTGCGCTGATACAGAAGCCGAACATACTTATACTTGACGAGGCTACGGCGGCTATGGATACCGCAACAGAACGTAAGATACAGAGTGCGATAGATAATCTCAAGAGCGGCAGAACGATAATTGCGATAGCACACCGCCTCTCAACGCTTCGTGACGCAGACAAGCTGTATGTTATCGAACACGGAGAGGTAAAGGAGAGCGGAACTCACGATGAGCTGATACGCACAAACGGAAAATACTTTGAGCTGTATAAGCTGCAAAGCGAGTCGCTGAGATCTGTCGGACTTGACTGATGCAGAAAGGAGCGCTTATGAAACAGAATACAACTGCAATTTATGATGTGGATACGCTTAACATTCTTTCACCCGATAAAATCGGGCTTACCGAAACCGAAAGCGGCTATCTTGAGTTTTCGTATGACGGCAGGGATTATGAAAAGGTTGACCTTACAAGGCTCGTACCGTTCAACGATGAAAATAGGTATATAAGCGTAAGCTATAAGAATGATGAAGACGAGTGGAAAGAGATAGGCGTTATAAAGGATCTTGATGACCTGTCGGCTGATACTAAAAAGACAGCCGATGATTATCTCAAGCTCAAATACTACATTCCCGAGATAAAGAAGATTCACAGGATAACGGATAATCAGATGGGGTATCTTTTCCTTGAAGCCGATACTACGGCAGGTGAAAAGAAAATAGCCGTGTATGACTGGTGGCATAATTTCAGAGTGATACACGGAAAGATGCTTGCCGTGACGGACGCAGACGGAAACCGCTACAGCGTACCTGATGTTGACAGGCTGGACAAGGCAAGCATAAAAAAGCTTCAGCTGTTCATCTGATACCGCATTTACCGATTTTGCAGAAAGGAGCGGGTATAAATGAATTTGAAACTGTCAGTACCGAAAGGCGTGGATATTGACAGCGTGAGCTTTTCACTGCCGTTTGACATAGACAAAAAGGCTAAAAACGCAAACGGGCATCTTACTGCCACAAAGGACAAGCTCACGGTATATTATGACGATAAAGCGGTACGGGAGTTTGCTGTATCGGATATAAGCAAGATAACGGTAGAACAGCTTATCGGCTGTTCGATGCTGTGCGTAAGGGATATGCACGGCAGGGATATATGCGTCTGTCAGTTTTCGCAGAAGTATTATATGCGCTATGCGGAACTTGCAAAGATATATGAGCATTACATTGCTACGGGCGAATTTACCGAACATACGGACGCAGACGAGCCGAGCTGTCAGAAGTGCGGAGCGGCACTAAGAGGCAGCAGTAAATGTATGTTCTGCGATGCGAAAAAGGGCGTGTTTTTAAAACTCGTAAAAAGGCTTGCGCCGTACAAGGTGCAGTTTGGTCTGTCGCTTTTCGCAACATTCGTGTTGTATGCTTTTGACGTTATCAATCCGCTGTTCCAGCGTATACTGGTAGATGACCTTATAGTGCCGAATAACAGTGACTGGGGGCTTTTCTGGAAGATAACGCTGTGCATTCTTGTGCTTAACCTGTCCTCTATGGGATTCAGGCTGCTGCAGGAGGTGTGCAACTATAAAATATCAACGGCATACGGCAGGGATCTGCGCCGTGATATTTTTAACAAGACCCAGCAGCTATCCATGAGCAATGTCGCAAAACGCACTCCCGGCGAGCTTATCAATCGTGTGTCGGGTGATGCGGCAACATTGCAGGACTTTATGACAAGGCAGGGCAAGGATATGATTTTTCAGACGACCGCACTTGTTGCGCTTCTGATAATTATGTTCATCACAAACTGGAAGCTGGCGATAGTAATTACCGTTCCGTTACCGCTTGCGGCTTTCCTTTCGGTAAAGTCGTTCAATGCGATAAGCGTAAGATACGGCAGAGTGTGGCGCTTCCAGTGCCGTGCAAGCGAGCTTCTGCACGATGTTCTTCACGGAATAAGGGTAGTAAAGAACTACGGCAACGAGGACAGAGAGATAGAAGCGTACAGAAATGCCTCTGCGAAATGGGCCGACTCTGTAAAGAAAGCCGATATACTCTGGTATATGGTACAGCCGCCTATCCGTTACATATTCAGCATAGGCGAGTTCTGTGCGCTGTTCTTCGGTGGCAGTATGATACTCGGCAGAGAGATGCAGCTAGGTGAGCTGATACAGTTCACAACCTATGTTGCTATGCTCTACGGTCCTATCCAGTGGCTTACAAGCCTGCCCAGAGTGCTTGCACAGGCAAGAGTAAGCGCAGGAAAGGTATTTGAGATACTTGAAGAGAATAATGATATAAGCGACACCGAGAATGCCGTCAGCCTTGATATAAAGGGCGATATTGAGTTTAAAAACGTATATTTCGGCTACAAGGCGTATAACCCGGTGCTGAAAGACGTTTCGTTCAGCATAAAGCAAGGCGAGATGATAGGCATAGTCGGACATTCCGGTGTCGGCAAATCCACGCTTATAAACCTTGTTATGCGCCTTTATGACGCAACATCGGGTCAGGTGCTGATAGACGGCACGGATGTGCGTGACATATCGCAGAATTCATTGCGTTCGCAGGTGGGAGTTGTATTGCAGGAAACGTATCTTTTCAGCGGTACGGTGCTTGACAATATCCGCTATGCAAAGCCCGATGCAAGCTTTGAGGAAATAGTCAATGCCGCAAAGACGGCAAACTGCCACGATTTCATCACCCGTATGCCGGACGGATATAATACCGTTGTCGGCGAAAGGGGTTACAATCTCTCGGGCGGTGAACGTCAGCGAATAGCTATTGCAAGAGCGATACTGCACGACCCGAAGATACTTATACTTGACGAAGCTACCGCATCGCTTGACACACAGACCGAAAAGCAGATACAGGACGCTCTCGACAGGCTGATAAAGGGCAGAACGACAATAGCGATAGCTCACAGGCTGTCAACGCTTGCAAATGCCGACAGGCTTATAGTGCTTAAAAAGGGCAGAGTTGCCGAAATCGGAACACATACCGAGCTTTTACAAAGCAAGGGTGTATATTACGAGCTTGTTATGGCACAAAAGCAGACTGCAAGGCTGAGAAAGAGTGAAACTCCGGCGCTTGCTATGGGATGAGGGTAAATCCTCAGCCGGTAAAAAACCGATTTATCATTAAATCGTACATTGAAACGCATCACTAATACCACCAAAAACAGCTTCCATACCAATAAGTAGTTAATATTTTCGTGAGTGTATCTGTGCAACTGCACTGACATTGACCTTTCAAAAAACGCCACTAACCTGAGATATATGTACTAACCTGCGGACATGTAGCGTTAAGCGTCCCTGCATTGACAGAATATTCAATGTTCAGGTGGTTATTCGAATTTAGCCAACACCCCAGCGGGGTAAGGGTATGGGTAAGGAAAGAGGGAGCCAAGAGGGAGAAAACCTAAGGGACAGGGATAGGGGCGGCAGTCCCTCTCCCTGATTCCTTTGGTTGTCTCCCTCTTTCATATTGACAGGTGTATCGATTTGAATAGCGAACCCGAGAAGTGCTATCACACAAATAGCACTATCGGTAGCTTGCCTTTGTAGCCAAAGCTGAATGATATAGCAGAAGCACATCAAGCAAAGACTTTTTCTACAAACTACGGCACATTCCGCTCATTTTGCAGAACGTGCCTTTTTTTACCTCAAACCCTTTAAAATTCACCTTCACATATTGATTTTTCCTTTTCGCTGTGGTAAAATATTATAGAATATAGTCCCATACTATAAAATCCGTAAAAATCAACATAAAAAGGGACGTAAACGGTATACAAGAAAGGAAATTAAAAAATGAGTAAGGTAGTCAAGTTCGGCGGCAGTTCACTCGCCGATGCGAATCAGTTCCGCAAGGTAGCTGATATAATCAGAAGCGACAAGGAACGCAGATATGTAGTTCCCAGTGCGCCCGGCAAGCGTTTCAAGGACGATATAAAAGTAACGGATATGCTCTATGCGTGCTATGACGCAGTCGCAAACGAGGGCAAGAACGCATACAATCAGTTTGCGCCTATCGCAGAGCGTTTCAACGGAATTATAAGCGATTTAGGACTTACTCTTTCACTTGATGACGAGTATGAGGTAATTATAGACAATTTCCGCAAGAAAGCCGGTAAGGATTATGCCGCAAGCCGTGGCGAATACCTGAACGGTATCATTCTTGCAAATTATCTGGGATATGAATTCGTAGATGCCGCAAAGGTGGTATTCTTCCGTCCCGACGGAAAGTTTGACGATACGCTTACAGATACCTGCCTTGCGTCTGTACTGCACGGTCTTTCACACGCTGTTATCCCCGGATTCTACGGTGCTAACCCCGACGGCACGGTACGCACATTCTCAAGAGGCGGTTCTGATGTTACCGGCTCTATCGTTGCAAAGGCTATCAACGCTGAACTTTATGAGAACTGGACAGACGTAAACGGCTTCCTTATCGCAGACCCCAGAATAGTTGACGAGCCTAAGGTCATCGAGTCTATCACATATAAAGAACTGCGTGAGCTGTCTTATATGGGTGCGTCGGTACTTCACGAGGCCGCAATCTTCCCCGTAAGAAGCGCAAAGATTCCGATAAATATCCGCAACACCAACGACCCCTCGGCAAAGGGTACAATGATAGTTGCAGAGGACAACGAGCCTCCTCAGCACATAATCACGGGTATTGCAGGTAAAAAGCACTTCAGCGTTATCTCAATCGAAAAGGATGAGATGAACAGCGAGATAGGCTTCTTACGCAGAATACTTACAGTGCTTGAGGCTAACGGTATGTGCTTTGAGCATATCCCCACAGGCATCGACACAATGAGCATTATCGTTGACGGCAAGGACGTTGACAAGACCCCCGACATTGTTGAAAAGATATGCGAGGTAACAGACCCCAACCATATTGAGATAGAGAACGATCTTGCACTTATCGCTATAGTAGGACGTGGCATGAAGTCCAAGAAGGGTACTGCTACAAGAATATTTGCGGCTTTATCACACGCAGACATCAATATAAAGATGATCGACCAGGGTTCAAGCGAGCTTAATATCATAGTAGGTATCCACGAGGCTGACTTCGAGAAGGCTATCAAGGTTATTTATGATATGTTCATACTCAGCGAGGATTGATAGATCTATATTATTCGGCGAAGATTGATAGATCTATATTCAGCGAAGATTAATCGCTGAGTTGTGAATTGTGTTTTCGGGTTTAACTTAAAGCACAGCAATCGGGAGAGTTTGAAGTTTATAAAATTGAAGATCAGACTTTCCATTCATGCTCAGCGAAGATTAATACAACAGATTTATACTCAGCGAGGATTGATAGATCTATATTCAGCGAAGATTAATCGCTGAGCGGTTTAACGGGCGGAAATTCAGAGAAATATATATTTGAAAAGGAGAAGTGAACAATTATGATGACGTACGATTCTCTTACCAATGCAAAGCTGACAAAGTTTTTCAAGGCGGGAAACTACAAAAAGCAGATAATCAAGAATATCGAGATTATCGGTCAGCGCAAGCTGGTAATACTGGGTGACGGACGGGGCGTTAACGGCGAGATACTGAAAAAGGTTCTCGGCCAGCTCAGAAAAAAAGGTGTCCGTGTTCCCGAGCTTGCGTTTGAGGCTACAAATGATGAGCGCACGCTTGTAAAGGGCGATAATTCTATCAGAAGTATCACCGAACTTAAGGGTATGTCAAAGGCATATTACGTTCTTGTTTCATCGTCATACGATGAGCTTGAGGTATATCTCAAGGGTATGACAGGACGTGTCGGAAGCGCACAGTCTATCGAAAAGCGTTTACAGCAGTACGGCTTTACAGAGCGTGACTACTGTCTTGTAAATCAGCCTGTAGGCTTCCTCGGCACATATATGAAGATGAAACGTTCACAGTTCAACATCTCCGACAAATCAACACAGAACAAGCTTGAAAAGGATGTCCGCCGTACCGAGTCGCAGCTTGCCGAATGCAAGGATAAGTTCCACGGTCAGCGTTGCTTTATTATCGGCTATAAGGAAGGTGTAAAGCTTGATGAGCTGAACCTGCTGTTCAATGAAAAGTGCATAAGCTACAACGGTATATGCAAGTTCTTCAGCAAGACACCCCTCCGCCCCACACAGTACATACTGTCAAATGCCGAGCATTATCTCGGAAACGGCAAGTATATCGAAGCTATGGACTGCTTTGTCGCAAGCAATGTGACCGTATTTGAGGATAAGTTTGAAAAGAAGCCCACCTACTTCAATATAATGGGCAACGGCTTTATCCCTCAGCTGCCCTCATTCGGCTCTACACAGCACAGCGAGGCTTTAAGACGTGTCGACGATCTGTATATTGCTTTACAGCTTGCTTTGTATGAGGGCTTCTCGGAAATATACATCTACGGCTTTGACGGAATTTACAATGCTCAGATAACAAGCTATGACGAGGCTCTTGTAAATGACGAGAAGAAGTACGATTATCCCGAGGAAGCGCAGACACTGCTTAAAAACGTAAAGACATACGCTTCAAGCGCAGGTGTTTCTATCTACAATATGAGCGGTATCGACAGCCTCAATATGTTCGAGAGCCGCACGATTGACCAGGTAGATTTCTCGACGACAAAGCTGTTATCAAAAATTTAAATAGTTTCTGATTTCAGCGGTCTAAAGCAGATATAAATAATTAATTTAAGGGATTATAATGAGTTTAGCCGATAAATATTTTATAGAAAACTGCCGTGACATAATCGAACACGGCTCATGGGATACAAACAGCGAGGTCAGACCCCGTTGGGAAGACGGCACACCCGCACATACCGTAAAAAAAGTTCTGCGTGGTAAACCGTTATAATCTGCAGGAGGAATTTCCTGTAATGACGCTCCGCCGTATCTACTACCGTTCCGCAATAGAAGAAATATTGTGGATATATCAGAAAAAAAGCAATAGAGTTGCGGATCTTTCCACTCATATATGGGATTCGTGGGCTGATGAAAACGGCACGATAGGCAAGGCTTACGGCTGGCAGCTCGGACAGAAGAGCATCTATCCCGAGGGCGAGTTTGATCAGGTGGACAGAGTGCTGTACGACCTTTCGCACAATCCTGCAAGCCGCCGTATAATGACCAATATGTACAATCATAAGGATCTGCACGAGATGGGACTTGCGCCGTGTGCCTACAGTATGACCTTCAACGTGACGGGAGATACGCTGAACGCTATTCTCAATCAGCGTTCACAGGATATGCTCACTGCGAACAACTGGAACGTGTGCCAGTATGCCGCACTTCTGATAATGTTCGCAAAAGCGTCGGGACTTAAGGCAGGCGAGCTTGTACACGTCATAGCGGATGCGCATATCTACGACAGACATATCGACGCAGTAAAACGCATTATAGAAAAAGAACCTTATCCCGCACCCGAAATGGTTGTAGAGGATATAACCGATTTCTATAAATTCACTAAAAACAGCTTTACGCTGAAAGACTATAAATATCACGATTTCGACGAAAAAATCGAAGTAGCGATATAACCATAATGCCCCGCATTGCTTTTGCGGGGCTATGAGTGTTTATATATGAGTGTTTATACAGGAGGTGAGGCACACAGGTGACATATATCGTACTTGACCTGGAATGGAGCCAGCCGGTATGCAGAGAAAAAATGCGTATAGCAGGCACAAGAGTTCTACAGGTGGAAATCATACAGATAGGCGCAGTTGCCGTGACGGACGGTATCGTAAGCGAGGATTTCTTTTCGGAATATGTAAGACCGAGATATTATACCGAGCTTAAAGGCAGGATAAAGAAGCTGACGGGTATTACGAAAAATGACCTTAAGAACGCCCACGATCTTACAGTGGTGCTGAAGAGCTTCAGAAAATGGCTCGAAAAATTCGGGAAGGACGTTATTATAGTAACGTGGGGACCCGATGACATACCTACGCTTGTAAAGCAGTGCGAGTTCTACGAAAGGGATACCGGCTGGCTTCCTGAGTGGTTCAACCTTCAGCCTTTGATGACAAGGCAGTACGGGATAGACAGAGCGCAGATAACACTTCAATCTGCCGTAGAGATAACCGGTGTGCAGCAGGAGCTTGACTACCACAGCGCAATAAACGATGCGTACTATACCGCACTGGTTCTTACTAAGATAAACGACATACCGAGCGAAATAGAGCTGCAGAAAAAGATAGATTATGTTCACAGCAATCCTTTTCTGAGCCTAAGACAGACCTCGGAGGGCACGGTAAAGACCGCCCGTATGAACGCAGTGCCGAGATTATCGGAACTTAACCGCTATATCTGCCCTGTCTGCGGTAAACCCGCAACGCTGAAAAGCAGGCTGATATGGCTCAGCCCGATGAACTATATGGCTGTAGTGCATTGCAACAAGCACTCCGTAAAGGTCACGGTAAGGTTTGAGAAGAAAGCGGACGGCGAATACAGATGGATAAAGAAATACACGTTGTCCGAAGAAAAGGACGAGGAGCTTTATTCCTCGCTTATCAAGGAAAAATATCCTGCGTTGCAGGAAAAAAGCAATAAAAAAATCCCTGCCGTCAAAACCGGCAGAAAGCGTATAAAAGTCAAAACGGAAAGGAAAAACGTAAACAATGGCTAAGTTCAAGGCGGCTGCGGTATTCAGCAGCAATATGGTGCTTCAGAGAGAGAAGAACGTAAGAGTATTCGGCACGGGCAAAAACGGCGAAAGCGTAATAGTTTCGATATGCGGAAACACTGCCGTAACTCAGGTAGCCGACGAAAAGTGGTGTGTTACACTTCCTGCGATGAAAGCAGGCGGCCCTTATGAGATGAAGATAAGCAACGGCGAAGAAACTATCGTATTCGGTAACGTTATGATAGGCGAGGTATGGCTCGCAGGCGGTCAGAGCAATATGGAGCTTGAGCTTCAGAACTGCATGGGCGGCAAGGATTTTCTTGCGAACGATAAGACCGAAAACGTCCGTTATTACTACACGCAGAAAAACTGCAACATGGACGAAAAGTTCTTCCGTGACGAAGAAAATACAGGCTGGAGTTGTCTTGACAGCGAAAGCGCAAGAGCGTGGAGCGCAGTAGCGTATTTCTACGCAAAGGAGCTTGCCGCAAGGCTTGGCGTTACTGTCGGAATAATCGGCTGTAACTGGGGCGGTACAAGCGCAAGCTACTGGATGAGCCGTGAATCTCTCGAAAAGGATACAGACCTTAAGGCATACCTTGATGATTTCGATAATGCGGTAGCAGGCAGGTCAAGAGAGGAAATGGACAAGGAATATCTTGACTATGTGAAATATGAGGAAGAGTGGCAGAAGAAGTCGGTAGAGTTCTACAGCGCACATCCCAACGGAACGTGGGACGAGTGTCAGGCTTACTGCGGTGTAAGCAAGTATCCCGGTCCTATGACACCCTTAAATCCCTTCCATGCAACAGCGCTTTATGACAGTATGGTAAAGCGTGTATGCCCGTATACTATCAAGGGTGTTATCTATTATCAGGGCGAAACGGACGACAACAGACCGAAAACTTATTTCAAGCTGTTCAAGGCGCTTATTCAGCTTTGGAGAGATGATTGGGGCGATGATGAGCTTCCGTTTATGTTTGTACAGCTTCCGATGCACCGCTATAAAGCCGACCCCGACTGGAAGCACTGGTGCCTTATAAGAGAGGCGCAGATGCGTACCTTCAAGACGGTAAAGAATACAGGTATTGCGGTTATTCTCGATTGCGGAGAATTCAATGAGATACACCCCAAGAACAAGGTACCGGTAGGTCACAGACTTTACCTGCAGGCTATGCACCACGTTTACGGCGACAGAGAAACAGAGGCATTCGGCCCTATTTACAAGAATATGACCGTAACAGGCGACAGAGCTGTTATCAGCTTTGACCACGCAGAGAGCGGCTTTGATATAAAGGGCGACAACGGCATAACAGGCTTTGAGGTTGCAGGCGCAGATAAAGAATATAAGCCTGCCTGCGCCGTTATAGATGAGGACGGAACGATAAGCGTCTACGCAGACGAAGTAAAGAAGCCTGCGTATGTACGTTACCTCTGGACAAATTACGGCGATGTAACGCTGTACGGCAAGAACGGTATCCCCGTTGCCCCGTTCAGAACAAGTATGAATGACGAAAAGTAAGAACAAGAACCGAAAGGCGATATTATGGAACTTAAACGCAGCAGCGGAGTATTACTGCATATAACAAGCCTCCCTGCAAACGAGGGCATAGGAACACTCGGAAAACCTGCCTTTGAGTTTGTGAACTGGCTGAAAGCGGCAGGGCAGAAATACTGGCAGGTACTCCCGATACACCCGACAGGCTATGCCGATTCACCCTATCAGTCACCGTCGGCATTCGCAGGAAACCCACTGCTTATAGACCTGTGGGAGCTTGTAGAACTGGGACTTCTTGCACCCGATGACATAAAGGGCAGAGAATACGGCGAGGACCCGTCCACAGTAGATTATGAAAAGGTGATCGCACAGAAAAAGGAGCTTCTCCACAAGGCGTTTTTCTCGTTCAAGGAGGACGTTTCCTATCTTGCCTTTATTCAGGAGCAGAGCTGGTGGCTTGAGGACTATGCGCTTTTTATGGCGATAAAACAGCATAACGAACTGCGTTCGTGGATGACATGGGACAAGGAGTTACGCTTCAGAAAGCCCGAAGTGCTTGCCGCATTCAAGGAAGAGCATATAGAGGACATCAAATTTCACCGTTTCGTACAGTACATGTTCTTTACCCAGTGGAACAAGCTGAAAGCATACGCCAACAAGAACGGCATATCCATAATAGGCGACATTCCGATATATGCCGCAATGGACAGTGCGGACGTGTGGGTAAACCCGAAATTGTTCACGATAGATATTTCGCTAAGACCTACTCTTGTTGCAGGAGTACCGCCCGATTATTTCTCACCTACAGGACAGCTGTGGGGAAATCCGCTGTATGACTGGGACGCTATGGAGCGTGACGGCTATAACTGGTGGCTGTCAAGAATAGACCACGCAATGAAGCTGTATGATATGGTGAGAATAGACCACTTCCGTGCGTTTGACACTTATTATGCTATTCCTGCCGATGCAACAACAGCCGAATACGGCGAGTGGAAAAAAGGCCCCGGTATGAAGCTGTTCGACACGGTCAGGGAAAAGCTGGGCGATGTCAATATCATAGCGGAGGATCTGGGCGATATATTCGACAGCGTAAAAAAAGCTTCTCAGCGATACGGGCTTCCCCGGTATGAGAGTTTTACAGTTCGGCTTCAACAGCGAAGGCAAGGACAGTATTCACCTGTGCCATAACTATGTAAATAACTGCGTAGCGTATACAGGCACACACGATAACGATACTATAATGGGCTGGCTTAAATCAGCAGATGCGAAAGCCGCAAAGATGGCAAAGAGCTACATAAACGCAAACTTTCTGGAGCATAAGAACGTCAGCTTCATAAGAAGCGTTTACGCAAGCCCTGCCGCACTTGCGATAATTCCGATGCAGGACATTCTCGGCATAGACGGCAGGGGACGTATGAATGTTCCCTCGACTGTCGGAGGAAACTGGACGTGGAGAATGAAAAAGCCCGCAAATAAAAAATCCGCACGTCTTATGAATAAGCTTACAACAGCTTATCTCAGAAAGCCGTCGGTAACAGCAAATGCAAAGGACAAATAAAAATGTCATTATCCGATATATTTGATAAGATAGCCGCAGGCAGAGAGCCTGCACCGCAGGGCGCTGTCGAATATCTCATAGTGGGGCTTGGCAATCCCGGCACTCAGTATGAGAACACAAGGCACAACGCAGGCTTTATGGCGGCGGATACCCTTGCGGAAAAACTCGGCGTACAGATAAAAAAGCTGAAGTTCAAATCCCTTATAGCCGATTGTGCGATAGAGGGCAGGCACTGCATTATAATGAAACCGTCAACCTTTATGAACAACAGCGGCGAGGCGGTAGGCGAGGCTATGAACTTCTATAAGATACCCCCTCAGAATATACTTGTGATGTACGATGATATTTCGCTTGATGTCGGCAGAACAAGGATACGCAGAAAAGGCAGTGACGGCGGTCATAACGGGATAAAGAGCATAATCCTGCACACAAACAGCGATGCTTTCCCCCGTATAAAGATAGGCGTAGGCGCAAAGCCGCACCCTGATTTTCCGCTTGCCGACTGGGTATTATCAGGCTTCAAGAAGGAAGACGGCGAAAACCTTGAGAAAGCGCTCGACAATGCCGCCGAAGCCGCAAGGCTCATAGTTGCGGGCAAAATAGACATGGCAATGAATAAATACAGTTCGTAAGAATAACCCTTAAAGCTACAGAAAGACAGACAATATGGAACTTCTTAAAAATATGGCTGACACGCTGACCGAGTACAAAAAGTCAGTCGCACATATTTTAAGCGATGAACCCGTGCCCTTACTGGTCACGGGGCTTTCGCATATACACAAGGCACACTTCTTAGCGTCCTTATGCTATGAAAAACTTCCCTCGCCGGTACTTGTCATAACCGAGAGCGAGGCATCTGCGGCAAAGCTCACAGAGGATATAAACACAATGTGCGGTGATACTGCCGCATATCAGTTTCCTGCGTCGGATATGACCCTTGCCGATACTGAGGCACAGTCGCAGGAGTACGAGTACAAGCGTATCGAAACGCTGTCAGCGGCGCTTTCGGGCAAGGCAAGGCTGATAATATCCTCGTCTGAAGCGGCGGTACAGCTTACCGTTCCGAAAGACGTACTGAAAAAGCACACTGTTACACTTAAAGCAGGCGATGAGATAAAGCTTGACGAGCTTGCAACGATGCTTGTCAGCGCAGGCTATACACGCTGTGATATGATAGAGGGCAAAGGACAGTTCTCGTTCAGAGGCTCGCTTGCCGATATTTACCCCGTCAGCAGTGATTATCCCGTCAGGATAGAGCTGTGGGGCGATGAAATCGACACGGTGGCATCATTCGACATTGACACGCAAAGAAGAATAGATACGGTAAAGAGTGTCAGCATAACACCCTGCGGAGAAACGATTTTCGAGGAGGGTGTTCTTTCGGGGACGTTGCAGACGCTTCTCGAAAAGACCGAAAAGAACAAAAAGAAGAACGATGAAGCGGCAAAGCGTATAAGACGTGATATAGCAAGACTGCGTGACGGTATTTCCGTATGCTGTCTTAACCGTTATTTTCCGCTTTGCTATAAAGAGCCGGGCAGTATTTTTGATTATGCGTCCACTCTTATAGTCAGCGAATCCTTTACTGCGGCAGAGGCGGCAAAGGGAGCTATCTCGGCTCACCTTGAAGACCTGAAGCTGCTTACCGAGGACGGAGTTCTGTGCAAGGGACTTGACAGGTACCTGATGAGCAAAGCGGAATATCAGGACACGGTAAAGAATAAAGTGCGGCTTTATATGGATACGTTCATAAGAGGCGGAGGAATCGACCTCAGCGATATTCTGAAGGTGGATTCGATACAGCTTTCCGCATGGAGCGGAGAGTATAAAATGCTTTTCGAGGAGCTTGACAATTACAGCAGGAACGGCTATTCCTGCGTGATTTTCGGCGGTACGGACAAAGCGGCAAAGATACTTGCGGAGGATCTGCACGATAAAGGCTACAAGGCTGATTATGCCAAAAACCCGAAGAAATTCTACCTCGGCAGAATTACGGTAGTCGAGGGAATATTATCGGCAGGCTTTGAATATCCGGAAGAAAAAATAGCCGTACTCACCCGTACAAGCGCTTCATCGTCAAAAACCTCCGCACCTAAGAAGAAATTCAAAAAGGGCGCACAGATACGTTCGCTCAGCGATATTTCTCAGGGAGATCTTGTGGTACACGGCTCATACGGTATAGGCGTATTCGAGGGCGTTCAGAAGCTCACAGCAGACAAGGTTTCAAAGGATTATATAAAGATAAAATACGCAGGTACGGATGTGCTTTATGTTCCCGTTACCCAGCTTGACCTCATTTCACGTTATATCGGAAGCGGAGATGCGGATACGGTAAGGCTTAACAAGCTTGGCACAGATACCTGGAAAAAGGCAAAGACAAAGGCAAAAGCGGCAACGCAGGAGATGGCGAAGGAGCTTATCGAGCTGTATTCTCGCCGTATGAAAGCGAAGGGCTTTGCATTCTCCCCCGATACCGAGCAGCAGCATATATTCGAGGATCATTTCAGCTATGTTGAAACGGACGATCAGCTCCGCTGTATAGAGGAGATAAAGCACGATATGATGCGTACCGCCCCTATGGAGAGGCTTCTCTGCGGAGATGTGGGCTTCGGAAAGACGGAGGTCGCACTCCGTGCCGCATTCAAGTGTATAGGTGACGGTAAGCAGTGCGCTATACTTGTGCCGACTACCGTTCTTGCGTGGCAGCACTACCAGACGGTTTTAAAACGTATGGAGGGCTTTGATATAAGAGTTGAGCTGTTGTCACGTTTCCGCACAGCAAAGGAACAGAAGATAATTCTGAAGAAGCTGGAAGAAGGAGAGCTTGACCTTGTAGTAGGCACACATAGGCTTGTGCAGGACGATGTTAAGTTCAAGGATTTAGGACTTGTCATAATAGACGAAGAACAGCGTTTCGGCGTAAACGATAAGGAAAAGCTGAAAGAAGCGTTCACAAACGTAGATGTTCTGACGTTATCTGCAACCCCCATTCCCAGAACGCTGAATATGGCGATGTCGGGAATAAGAGATATGAGCGTCATTGAAACTCCGCCCGGCGACCGTCACCCTATAACAACCTATGTTGTCGAGCATGACAGAGGAGTTATAGCACAGGCGATAAATAAGGAGCTTCGCCGCAACGGACAGGTTTACTATGTCCACAACCGCATCGAAAGCATATATTCCTGTGCCGCAGATATTCATTCTATGGTACCCGAAGCGAATATCGGGATAGCACACGGAAGAATGAGCGAGGAAGAGCTTCTTGATGTATGGAGAAGGCTTATCGAGGGCGAGATAGATGTGCTTGTCTGCACAACGCTTATCGAAACCGGTGTAGATGTACCCAACTGCAACACGCTTATCATTGAGAATGCGGATTGTATGGGACTTGCCCAGCTCCACCAGCTCAGAGGCCGTGTCGGACGTACAAACCGCCGTGCATACGCATATTTCACATTCAGACGTGGCAAGGTGCTAAGCGAGATCGCCACCAAGCGACTTGACGCAATAAGAGAGTTTACACGCTTCGGTTCGGGATTCAGGATAGCGATGAAAGACCTTGAAATAAGAGGTGCAGGTTCGGTTCTCGGTCAGAGCCAGTCGGGACATCTTGCGTCTGTCGGCTATGATATGTATATAAAACTGCTCAATGAGGCGATTTTAGAACAGCAGGGCAAAGCCCCCGAAATTACTCCGGAGTGCCTTATTGATATAAGAATTGATGCGTTTATCCCCGAAAAGTATATCTCTAATCAGGCACAGCGTGTTGATTGCTACAGAAAGATAGCGATGATAGAAAATGACGAGGACGCTTATGACGTGACCGATGAGCTTATTGACCGTTACGGCGATGTGCCGAGAGCGGTCGAGGGACTTATCGAGGTTGCAAAGCTTAGAAGGATTGCTCAGAAGATGCACCTGACCGAAATAATCCAGAGCGGCGACGTTATGATATTCTATCCCGAAAAGACCGATAAGAAAACGATGGAACGTGTTTCGGCGGTCGGAGGAAAATTCGGCAAGGATATGATGCTGAACATTGCCACCGACAAGCCTAACTTCCGTGTAAACGGCACGGATAAACACGGCGGACCGCTTGCACTGCTTGCGGATACACTTGCGGCAATGCAGTCGGTTGATAAAGACAGCGATAAAGAGAATGTGAGCGAAGAAGGTGAGAATAATGGCTGAGAAGAAAAGCGTCAAGCGTAAAGTTATAACAGCCGTTGTAATTGTCGGAGTATTTGTACTGCTGATAGGCTCGTTCTTTTTGAGGGATATTTGTCTGAGAGCAGGTATCACAGAGTGCGAAAAGCGTGAGATACTTCAGGTAAAGTCGAAATATTCAGCGATACTTGACAGCGTTGTAAGCGCAGGCAACGATATTGCCGACTATAAGATTACAGCCGCTCACGGCGGACTTTTTGAAAAGTCGGTCATATCGGCTGATGAAAACGGCGAGCCGCTTTATGATAAGCTGACGGAGGAGCTTGATGTATTGTGCCATACTTACTGTTACGGCGTAGAAAAGCAGGATAATGCAGTACATTTCAGCTTCAACACTGGCAACACAAAACAGCTTATCTATTCTGCAAAGGATATTTCCGACAACGAAACTTCATCGCTCGGCGATAACTGGTACTATTACGAGAAAGTAATGACAGCCGATAACGGCTGATACAAAGAACAAAAGAGAAGGACACAAAAATGAAAAACATAATTCTTATCGGAATGCCCGGTGCAGGCAAAAGCACTGTCGGCGTACTGCTTGCAAAGTCTATGGGATATGATTTTGTGGATGCCGATCTTGTTATTCAAAAACAGCAGGGAACAAAGCTCCAGAACATAATCGACGAGCGTGGGCTTGACGGCTTCAAGCAGGCGGAAGAACAGGCACTGTTGTCAATAAACGATAAAAAAGCGATAATCGCAACAGGCGGCTCTGCGGTATTTTCGACCGTAGGTATGGCACATCTCAAAGAAAACGGCATCTGCGTATATCTCAGAGTTGACGAGCAGGAGCTTATCCGCCGTCTTACGAATATAAAGACGAGAGGTATAGCCTGCCGTCCGGGTGAAACGGTAGCGGAAATAATTACCGAGCGTGAGGTGTACTACAACCGCTACGCAGATATAACAATAGATTGCCTTAACACCACGGCAGAGCAGGTGGTAGGGATGATTATGGACAGGATAAAGTAATTCCGGTTTTACGCTACAAAAAGGAGGAACTATGTCAAAGTTTGATTACCTGATAGTCGGAGCAGGGCTTTTCGGCTCGGTTTTTGCCTATGAAGCAACACAGCGTGGCAAAAGGTGTCTTGTTATCGACAAGCGAAATCACATTGCAGGCAACATTTACACCGAGAATATCGAGGGGATAAACGTCCACAAATACGGCGCACATATATTCCACACGTCAGACAAAGCGATATGGGAATATGTGAACCGATTCGCCGATTTCAACAACTACATCAATTCCCCGATAGCGTCCTACAAGGACGAACTTTACAATCTGCCGTTCAATATGAACACCTTCAGCAAAATGTGGGGAATAAAGACGCCCGCCGAAGCAAAGGCGATAATTGCCGGTCAGATAGCAAATCTTAACATAGGCGAGCCGCAGAACCTCGAGGAACAGGCACTGAAGCTGGTCGGAACGGATGTTTACGAAAAGCTGATAAAGGGCTACACGCAAAAGCAGTGGGGCAGACCCTGCACCGAGCTTCCTGCGTTTATAATAAAGCGTCTGCCGCTCAGATTCACCTATGACAACAACTATTTCAATGACCGCTATCAGGGCATAGCGATAGGCGGATATACTCAGATAATCGAAAAGATGCTCGCAGGTTCTGACGTTAAGACAGATACCGACTATTTCGAATTTATCAAGGAAAACCCCGACATAGCCGAAAAGACCGTTTTCACAGGACAGATAGACGAATTTTTCGATTACAGATACGGCGCACTCGGTTACCGTTCGGTACGGTTTGAAAACGAGATACTCGATACCGATAACTATCAGGGCAATGCGGTAGTTAACTTCACCGACAGGGAAGTGCCGTACACGAGAATTATCGAGCATAAGCACTTTGAATTCGGCAAGCAGGAAAAGACGGTTATCAGCCGTGAATATTCAGCCGAATGGCAGCCGGGCATTGAGCCTTATTATCCGATAAACGACGAAGCAAACAATGCTCTTTACGAAAAGTACAAGGCCCTCGCCGCTACCCGCCCCGATGTTATCTTCGGCGGCAGGCTCGGACAGTATAAGTATTACGATATGGATAAGGTAATTGCCGCAGCGCTTTCTGCAGTAGACGATGAGTTTGGCAAGTGATAAGCCGACAGAATAAAAGCCGATTATTAAAACAGTATAATGAAATGTATCACCAGCACCGCCGCTAACACTTTCCGTACCGACAAGGAGTTAATATTTTCGTGAGTGTATCAGTGCAACTGCACTAACATTGACCTTTCAAAAAACGCTACTAACCTGAGATATATGTACTAATATGCGGACATGTAGCGTTAAGCGTCCCTGCATTGACAGGATATACAATGTTCAGGTAGTTTTACGAGTTCAGCCAACACCCCAGCGGGGTACGGGTGTGGGTAAGAAAAGAGGGAGCCACGAGGGAGAAAACCTAAGGGATAGGGTTAGGGGCGGCAGTCCCTCACCCTAGTCCCTTTGGTTGTCTCCCTCTTTCATATTGACAGGTGTATCCACTCGAATAGCGAACCCGAGAAGTGCTGTCCGACAGATAGCACTATCGGTAGCTTGCTATCGTGGTCTAAGCTGAATGATATAGCAGAAGCACATTAAACAATAGACTTTTTCTACAAACTAAAGCCGATAGACCGTGAACTTTTTCACAGCCTATCGGCTTTTTTGCAACAAACGATAAAAATAACGGTCACATTCTCTTTCGGGAACGTGACCGTTATATTATTTATAAGTTAATTTAAGGGAAATCCTTAATTACTTCTTGTCAGCGATAGCTGCCTGAGCTGCTGCAAGTCTTGCGATCGGTACACGGAAGGGTGAGCATGAAACGTATGTCAGACCGATCTTGTGGCAGAACTCAACAGATGAGGGATCACCGCCGTGTTCGCCGCAGATACCGATGTGCATATCGGGACGTGTAGCCTTACCGAGCTTGATAGCCATTTCCATCAGCTTGCCAACGCCTGTCTGGTCGAGCTTAGCGAAGGGATCGTTCTCGAAGATCTTAGCGTCATAGTAAGCGTTAAGGAACTTGCCTGCGTCATCACGAGAGAAGCCGTATGTCATCTGTGTAAGGTCGTTAGTACCGAAGCAGAAGAATTCAGCTTCCTTAGCGATTTCGTCAGCTGTAAGTGCTGCTCTGGGGATCTCGATCATTGTACCAACTTCATACTTGAGGTCAGCGCCGGCTTCCTTGATAACAGCATCAGCTGTTTCAACAACGAAGTTCTTAACGTACTTGAGCTCCTTAACATCGCCAACCAGAGGAATCATGATCTCAGGAACGATTGTCCAGTCGGGGTGATTCTTCTTAACGTTTAATGCAGCCTTGATAACAGCCTTAGTCTGCATCTTAGCAATTTCAGGATATGTTACTGCAAGACGGCATCCTCTGTGACCCATCATGGGGTTGAACTCGTGGAGAGATGCGATGATGTTCTTGATTGTTTCAACAGACTTGCCCTGAGCCTTAGCGAGAGCCTCGATGTCAGCTTCTTCTGTAGGAACGAATTCGTGCAGAGGAGGATCAAGGAATCTGATTGTTACGGGGCAACCTTCAAGTGCTTCGTAAAGAGCCTCGAAGTCAGCCTGCTGCATAGGTTCGATCTTAGCGAGTGCAGCTTCTCTTTCTTCAACTGTATCTGAGCAGATCATCTCACGGAAAGCGGCGATTCTGTCAGCTTCGAAGAACATATGCTCAGTACGGCAAAGACCGATACCTTCAGCACCAAGTTCTCTTGCCTTCTTAGCGTCAGCAGGAGTATCAGCGTTTGTTCTTACCTTCAGAACTCTGTACTTGTCAGCCCAAGCCATGATTCTGCCGAATTCGCCTGCGATCTGAGCGTCAACAGTAGCGATAGCACCGTCATAGATGTTACCTGTTGTACCGTCGATAGAGATTACATCGCCTTCAACGAATGTCTTGCCGCCAAGCTCAAACTTCTTGTTAGCTTCATCCATGTTGATTGCAGAGCAACCGGAAACGCAGCACTCACCCATACCACGAGCAACAACGGCTGCGTGTGATGTCATACCGCCACGAACTGTCAGGATACCCTGAGCAGCCTTCATACCTGTAATATCCTCAGGTGATGTTTCAAGACGAACCAGAACTACCTTTTCGCCCTTATCAGCCCACTCTACAGCGTCTTCAGCTGTGAATACGATCTTACCGCAAGCAGCTCCGGGAGAAGCGCCGAGACCCTTACCGATAGGTGTAGCGGCCTTGAGTGCCTTTGCATCGAACTGGGGGTGAAGAAGTGTATCAAGGTTACGGGGATCGATCATAGCAACAGCTTCTTCTTCTGTTCTCATGCCTTCGTCAACGAGGTCACAAGCGATCTTCAGAGCAGCCTGAGCTGTTCTCTTACCGTTTCTTGTCTGGAGCATATAGAGCTTACCGTGTTCAACTGTGAACTCCATATCCTGCATATCTCTGTAGTGGTCTTCAAGAGTCTTGCAAACTTCTGTGAACTCCTTGAAAGCCTCAGGGAACTTCTGTTCCATTTCCTGAATGTGCATAGGTGTACGAACACCTGCAACAACGTCTTCGCCCTGTGCGTTTGTTAAGAACTCACCGAACAGACCCTTAGCACCTGTAGCAGGGTCACGAGTGAATGCAACACCTGTACCGCAGTCGTCACCCATGTTACCGAATGCCATAGACTGTACGTTTACGGCTGTACCCCATGAGTAAGGAATATCGTTGTCACGTCTGTATACGTTAGCTCTGGGGTTGTCCCATGAACGGAATACTGCTTTGATAGCGCCCATCAGCTGTTCCTTAGGATCAGAGGGGAAATCTTCACCGATCTTAGCCTTGTATTCAGCCTTGAACTGACCTGCAAGTTCCTTTAAGTCGTTAGCGTCAAGCTCAACGTCCTGTGTAACGCCCTTTTCAGCCTTCATCTTGTCGATAAGCTCTTCGAAGTACTTCTTGCCGACTTCCATAACTACGTCGGAGTACATCTGGATAAATCTTCTGTAGCAGTCCCAAGCCCATCTTTCGTTGTTTGACTTTTCAGCCATTACTGCAACAACGTCCTCGTTAAGACCGAGGTTAAGGATAGTATCCATCATACCGGGCATAGAAGCTCTTGCACCTGAACGTACAGATACGAGCAGGGGATTTTCCTTATCACCGAACTTCTTGCCTGTGATACCTTCCATCTTTACGATGTATTCGTTGATTTCAGCCATGATCTCATCGTTGATCTTACGGCCGTCTTCGTAGTACTTTGTACAAGCCTCTGTTGAAATTGTGAAGCCCTGGGGTACGGGAAGACCGATGTTAGTCATTTCTGCAAGGTTTGCACCCTTACCGCCGAGAAGCTCTCTCATTGTAGCATTACCCTCTGAGAAGAGGTAGCAATACTTATGTGCCATTGGGGGGGGTTCCTCCTAAATTATTATTCCGGCCGTTTGTCTGAATTTTCCTTTTCTGCAAAAACCGGCAGAATTACAGACTTCTCAGCCATACAATAAGTATTATAACAGATTTGATTCTACTTTTCCAGTGTTTTTTAAAATTTTTTTGTTTTTATGTACCGAAAATGAAGAAAAATTTTTGTAAAATGTGACTAAAGCGTGTTCGGCTGTCGGCAACTGTGGTATATCGGTATCGAATCGTGCTATACGATAACAAAAAAGCAACAGAAAAAGCTGCGGCGAAACATACATTTCGTCACAGCTTTCAGTTTGTAGAAAAAGTCTGTTTTTGAAACAAACTTCTAACTTACTATCCCTATCCCCCTGCCCCCTTTCCCCGGGAAAGGGGGATTTTACTGGGGCTACCGCCCCTAGTCCCTGTCGGGGGCTCCGCCCCTGCGACCCCTTTTTTATCAACGAAAGAGGTTTTTCGACAGTCTGAAAGCTGCGGCGAAACATACATTTCGTCACAGCTTTTAATTCAAATCCGATCTCAATATTTCCGTACATTCTGTACAGCCATCATTGCGAGCACCGCAACAGTATTATAAAGTGTGATAACACTGGGCGTAAGCAGGGTCATTTCTCTTAGCAGTACCATTACAAGCACAAGAAGAAGTCCGAGTGCGGACGAACCGAGCATAATCGCCTTTGACAGCGAGAAATCACGGACAAGATTCTTTGCCGCCATAATTGCTCTTGCAAACGAGGTGAATGTACCCGAGCAGGAAAGTCCGCCGTTTCCTCTTGAGGTGTACTTAGTGCTTTCGCTGTATTCCTCGTGTGCCTCGTGCGGAAGCACCTTTACGAGTGACGGGTCAAGCTCGAATATATCCGCAAGGCTTTCTGCCGTTACAAGAGAATCGGTAGTATGAACAAGCACCGTTATGCCTCTTGACTGAAGTGTTTTCAGCGTTGACTGTATTTCGGGATTTGCCGTCATGCCCACAACGAACATTGCGACTATATCACCGCTTACCGCAAGATATACAGGCTCAAGACCTTCCGGACAGTATTTGCGTTCATTCTTCTTGTTCGGCAGATCTATGTTGTGCATTTCCATAAGTGCCCTGCCGCCGAGCATAACACGCTTTGTTCCTATCCAGCCCGTAACACCGCAGTTATCCTCGTAAATGCAGTTATCGACCTTCTTGAGAAGTTCCTTGTTGCCAAGAGTCATATCATAGAACGGGTATGACAGTATACCGTCTGTGTGTATCGCAAGGCTTGCCGCCATAAGTATAGCTTCGTCAACGCTGGTCTTGATGATTGAGTTCTTCTTCTGCCAGCGCTTCAGCTTTTTAATCTGTACGCTTCCTGCGGGGAACAGCGTCTTTGCGTCTGTCATGACCGTGTTTACATCGGAAAATTCGATTGCCGCATCATATCCCAGCAGTGCCGCATTGCATTCGCTGAGCTTTTTTGAGGCACGGGAAAGAGGTCTGTTCACAACGAACAAAAGCGAGAACGGCGTTACTGTCAATATGGTGGCAATAGCCGCAGAGATTGCCCAGTAAAGCGGATTTTCGGCTCCCGATGTGGCAAATTCACTGCCAAACGGATTTATGAACGCCAGTATTCCTGCTACAAGTCCCGCAACAAGCGAGGCTATTATCAGCTTTATCGACATTCTGTCTGCCTCATCGTCGCAGTAGCTGGATTTCAGAAAGTCCGTCAGAAATTCGGTTTTACGCATTGCCGCAATCACAGGAATCTTTTCGCCTGCCGCTCTTGTGAGTGCGGAGGCACGTTCCTCACCGTCGATTACCTGCGCATAATATTTCTGGCTGTCGCCCGATATGAATTTGAAGTTACGCTTTGCACGGGAAATCATATATATCTTTCCGATTGTGTTGAACATAAGACCGACCAGTGCGGTTGAAAGATATATGAACGAGTGACCGAGTTTGAACGTCTGTACGTCAACAAGCGAGATAACTCCGCCGATCAGCGACAGTACCGATGTAAAAGCACATACCGAGTCGCAGTCGGCTTTTCCGGTCACCAGTTTCACAGCACCGTTGCTTATTGCTGTAGAGCATATCGCAAAGCCGAGTACGCCAAGCACAAGATAAATGTATATCAGCGAGTTTACATCGCCGGTCGTACCGTTTATGAAATTGAATGCAGAGCCGAGTCCCAGCTTTGCGAACAGGCTGAAATCGTTCATTGCGGCGATAATGACGCTTATCATCGTTATGACCGTAAGCATACCGAGCCTTACCTTAAGCCCCTTGTGGCTTGCACAGAGATCCGCCCATATCTGACCTGTGCTGTCATAGTCCTCGAATTCTTCCTCAGGCTCTGCCTGTTCTTCGGCTTCGGGTACCTCGTCCTCAAGCACAAAGTCCTTCAGCTTGTGCTTCTTTGCCGCCGCAAGCTCGGCCTGCTTTTCCTCCTCCACAGCGGGATTTTCTGTCGGAATAGTGCCTGTTGCCTCGATTATCTGCTTCTGATAGTCTATGTTCAGCGGATGCGGAAGCGTGGTCCTGTCGCCGTTTATTGTGTTGAGCGTTATCGTGCGGTATGCCTTGACATTTTCCTTGCGTTGCTGTGCAAGATTCCTGTTCAGCTTCTCTATAAGATTATCGGTCGATTTCTTTCCGTGATATTCCTTTACGGGAGCGTCGTCGCTTTTCGTATCCGAAACCGCTTTTTCCGAAACGTCAGCGGTATCGCTTATTTTTTCGGCAAGAGAGGTTTTCTGCGGTGCTATGGCTTTCAGATCGTCGCCTGCGATGCCCTGCGTGTTGCCTGCGTACATACCGCTCAGCTCCGCAACGGAAACAAGCTCCTTTTCCTTTACCTGCTCGTTTACCTTTTCCTTGACCTCAAGAGGATTTACAAGCGCCAGCATATCGTCGGGGTCGGAGTTCTCACGCTCCTTTTCAAGCATCATTCTGCGTTTTTCCTCGTCGCTGACGATCTCCTTGCGGATTTCATGAACAGGCTCGGTAGCTTTTTCGGCTTCTGCCGGCTTTGCCTGCACGGTTTTTTCGTTTTCCGCCAAAACCTTTGCTTTATGCTCGTCAATATCTATCTCACTGCTTGCGTCCGCTATCATAAAATTATCGGTTTCGCCAAGCACTTTATCGACATCGCTCTGTTCGCCGGTTATTTTGTCTATATCGGAGTTATCCGTACTGCCGTTATCTTTCCTGGTCTCATAAGACGTTGCTTTTGATACTTCCTCTGAGCCGTCCTGCGCTTCGTTTATATATTCTGCGTCAACATTTTCCGTGTCGCCGTCCTTTTCACGCAGATATACGCCGTCCTCGCTTCCGTCAAGTCCTTCTATTATTGCGGTTGCGCTTATGTCGTGATGACGTGGTGGCGTATCATCTCCGTATGATCTGCCGGTATTGTCAGAGTTGCCGCTTTTCTTTGCGTCAAGCTCTGCCAGAATATCGTCTATTGAATAATCAGCCATATCATGAGCGTCCTTTCATTTCTTATTTTCCGGTCGTGCCTTTATCTGTATTTGACCGCCTCGTACATCAGTATGCCTGCGCAGACCGAAGCGTTGAGCGAATTTACCTTGCCGAACATGGGGAGCGACAGCACAACGTCACAGTTTTCTCTTACGAGTTTTCCGAGTCCGAAGCCTTCACTTCCGATAACGAGTGCCAGAGCACCCGACAGATCTGCCTTGTCTATGGGAGTTCCGTCCGCCTCCGCACCGTATACCCAGACTCCGTGCTTTTTGAGCGTTTTTATGGTATCAACAAGATTTGATACCCTTGCTATCTTTATCCATGCCGCCGCACCTGCCGATGTTTTGAAAACGGTAGGATTGACGGTAGCACTGCGTCTTTTCGGAATAATCACTCCGTCTGCACCCGCCGCCTCGGCTGTACGGATTATCGCACCCAGATTATGCGGATCCTGTATCTCGTCACATATGATTATAAAAGGCGGTTTGCCCTTGCTTTCGGCATTTGCGAGAATATCCTCTACCGTGCAGTATGAAACTGCCGATAATGCCGCCGCAACGCCGCCGTGCTTGTCGCCGCACAAGGCTTTCAGCTTATCCTCGCCTGCGTCCTTTACGACTATGCCCTGCTTTTTGGCAAGTGCGATGATCTGATTCATCCCCTGCGTACCTTTAAGCACAAAGACGGTGTCTATCGGCTTTTCGGCTTTGAGAGCTCAGTTACCGCATTTTTACCGTATATAATTTCTTCGTTTGAAGCTGTTCCCATTATGATACCTCTGTAATTTTCTTGTATCTGCATACAGATATGCAGATTAAGTATAACATAAACCGACTTCTTTTGCAAGCAAAATAAAGGCTTGGAGCAACCTTTCACGAATTTTTCACAACGTTTATTGAAAAAATTGCTTAATTATTTTTTATCGTGATGAAGATAATATTATTGTCGGATATTTTCCGACAGCCGAAAGGAGAAGAATAATGGATTTTAAACGTGATGAATCGTTGCAGAAAAGGAAAAACACGGGTTACAGCGACACCGCAAGGATAATGAGAAGGGCGCTCGGTGTTATGGCGCTGAGAAGCTCGGATTTCGATCCCGACGGAAGCTATACCGGCGTATGCGACAATATTTACGAAAAACCCGTGCAGGATGCCGACGATTTATAATTAACGCTTGAAATAAGCCTTCCGTTGTGGTATGATATTTCTGTCCATCACTAAAATTATTATCACAACGGAAGGTGTTTATTTGTTACATACTGAGCAGGACAAAAAGCAGATAAAGATAATTACGCTCGGTGAGCTTAATCGCCGTGCGGAAGATATTGATACATTCATCAAAACCTCCGAAAAGCAGTATTCGGATAAAATAGCGGCGGCGGCAGACAGCATAGCGCAGTGCCACAAACAAAAGCCGCTGGTGCTTTTGTCGGGACCGTCCGGTTCGGGCAAAACCACAACGGCATATCGCATAGCGGATGCGCTTGTGAAAAAGGGCATTAAGGCGATAGTCATATCTATGGATGATTATTTCGTGCCGGGAGTTATACCGCCCGATGAAAACGGCAGGGTAGACCTTGAAGCACCTGCGAGGGTCGATTGCGAGCTTCTGAAAAAAGATCTGCGCACTCTGGCGGCAGGCGGCGAGGTAAGACTGCCTAAATTCAATTTTGCCGATAATTCAAGACAGTACGGCAACGCAATACGCTGTGACGGCAACACGGTAGTTATAATAGAGGGCATCCATGCGCTCAATCCCGATGTTACGGGCAAGATGCACGACAGCGCAACGTTTATCTATGTCAGCGTCCGTACAAGAATAGCCGATGAAAAGGGCGGACTTCTTCACCCGTCAAAGATTCGTCTTATCCGCAGGCTCTCCCGTGACAAGTTGTTCAGAGGAAGGGATTATCACAGGACGATAGAACAGTTCCCCAGCGTACAGCGTGGCGAAAGCCTTTATATAATGCCGTATAAGCACCTTGCGGATTTCGATATAGATACATTCTTCCCGTATGAGCTTTCGGTATACCGAAGCGTGCTTGCGAAGCTCTGCGACAACGATTTTGACGAATGTATAAGACAGGTCAACCGTTACAGCGAGCTGCCCAGATTCCTGTCGCTGATAAAAGAGGTTCCGCCGGAGGCAGTCCCCGAAAATTCGCTTATAAAGGAATTTATAGGCTGATATAAGGCTTTGCACATAGCCGTCCGAACGTATCGGATGGCACAGACTGTTGATAAACCTATATTTTTAATAATACGGGATAATACGGGGTTTGGGGCGTAGCCCCAAGCGGGGTGAGGGCGGCAGCCCCACATTCAGCCCCTTCCCGAGGGGAAGGGGTTTGGGGTTAGGGATAGAGAATTTGCTCTATTTTTATAAAAAACAGACTTTTTCTACAAACTCGACTATTGCTTCGCCTTGTGCAAAATCACAAATCCAACCGCAAAACTTGGTTGTTTTTAACTAAAAATCAAACTCATCTATTTACTTTTTTGTGGATATGGTGTATAATAAGAATCAGTTTAAGATTAGAATGGCAACGGAAGGTGTATATTATGGCAGCTTACAGTGCAAATGATACCGGCATACTGCTTGAAAGCGGTACTAACGAGCTGGAGCTTTTAGAATTTAACGTATGCGGAAATTCCTATGGCATAAACATTGCCAAGGTCCGTGAAATAATGATGGAACAGGAGCTTGTCCCGATGCCTCAGGCACCCGATGAGATAGAGGGCGTATTTATGCCCCGTGACAAGCTGATCACCGTTATCGACTTACATAAGGTGTTAGGCACCGAAAAGCCGGAGAACGCAAGAGGATTATTCATAATCTGCGAGTTCAACGGAATGGATGTAGGCTTTCACGTTACGGCAGTGCAGGGCATACAGCGTATAGGCTGGACAGCTATCGAAAAGCCCCCTCAGGTTTCGGGCGATTCGACTACCGGCATAGCTACCGGTATAGCAAAGGTCGACGGAAAGATTCTTGTTATCCTTGACTTTGAGAAGATAGTAAGCGATATAAACAAGGCGGCAGGACTTGATCTCAAGGGTGCCGAAAATGCAAAGGCTACGGCAGTGACAGCTGAAAAGCATATCGTAATAGTCGAGGATTCGCAGTTTCTCAACAAGATGATAGTAAACAGCCTTTCGGATATAGGCTTTAAGGAGATCCGCTCTTTCCCCAACGGAAAAGAGGCGTGGGACTACATATCTCAGTTTTCGGGCTACAACGGCGATGTTACAAATTGCGTAGCCGCAGTTATAACCGATATTGAGATGCCCCAGATGGACGGACACCACCTTACAAAGCTCATAAAATCCGACCCCACACTTAAAAAGATACCCGTTTTCCTGTTCTCCTCGCTCATAAACGAGCAGATGTATCAGAAGGGACTTTCAGTAGGTGCGGACGAACAGTTCTCAAAGCCTCAGATAGGTATGCTTATCGAGCGGCTTATGCAGATACTGAGCTGATAATTTTTTGCTTATTCGCTGTTTGCCTTTTTTGCTACCGGCAACAGTTGAATATCTGATTTTCATTTTTATTCCTTACTTAAGTTTGTTTCGTTTTATTTGAATTTTACCGCCGGCAGAAGTAACATTCTGCCGTCATTTTTTTGTTCTGCGGCTTTATATGCTTGAAGTTAAGACGGATATGTGATAATATATATTAATAAGATCACGATTGCAGAGAAAGGAATGACGCTTTTGAGGATAGTATCTCTGTCCGACGATGAAACAGCCGATTCAAAGCTGTTTTCCGAGTACGGAATATGCCTTTATATCGAACACGGCAGGAACATAATTCTTTTCGGCACGGGAGCGTCTGCTCTGTATCTCAGCAACGCAGAGCGTCTTGGCATACCTGCGGATAAGGCGGATACGCTTATAATCCCCGTAAATGCCGATGATTGCACGGGCGGCGTTGAAACAGCGGTGCGAAAGAACAGAAATATACGCATTTTTATAAGAGAGGACGAGGCGGCCGATTGTGCCGTGAAGGAAAAACTGCTCAGAGTACGAAGCGGACTTCCTCAATCGTTCTACAGAAGCGACAGATACAACACGTTCCGTTTTGAACGCTTCACAGAGGTATGCAAGGACTTCTATCTTGTCGCCGTAGAAAAGAAGGATAAGACCGCCGAAGCCGACAGGCATTTTTATATAAGGAAAAAGGGCTTTTATGTGCCGGACGATTTTTCGGGAGAATGCTTTGCCGTATGCTTCCCCGGCAGAAGACGTGACGGCTTCGTGCTGATAACGGGCGGTGCGTATACGGGCATCGCAGGTATGATAAATACGGCGAAAAGGCTGTGGGACGCTCCGGTTTTGTCTGTAGTCGGCTGCTTTGCCTATACAAACAGGCTCGGAAAACAGACCGTACAGCAAAGCCATATAGCAAAGTCGGCAGATGAGCTGTCAGGGCTTCGCACAGGCAGTATATACACCTGCCATAACACAGGAAGAAAAGGATATGAAACAATGAAGGATATACTCGGTGACAGGTTGCAGTACCTGCGTGCCGGAGAGGAGTTGAATTTTTAATGAACGTACTGGTAGTCGGTTGCGGTAAGGTAGGCTCGCGTCTTGCAAACACGCTGTGCGATGAGGGCATAGACGTTTCGGTAATAGCAAGGACGGCGGCGGAAGCGGATAAAATGCTTGAGCCTGATTTCAAGGGCAGTCTTTTATGCGGTGTGCCGATAGATCAGGATAATCTCAAAAAGGCGGGCATTGAAAGCTGTGATGTCGTATGCGCCGTTACGGACGATGACAACACCAACATAATGGTGTCACAGCTTGCAAAAGAGGTTTACGGAGTAAAGAAGGTCGTCAGCCGTATCCTTGACCCCGAAAGAGGAGATATATTTGCCCATTTCGGACTTGAAACGGTCTGCCCGACAAAGCTCACAGTTGAAGCGATATGCTCTGCGATAAAGCCTATGCTGGAAGAAAAATACGTCAGCTTCGGCTCGCATATGGTGCGTTTCACCACAATGGAGATACCTAAGGAGTTTATCGGTATGACCCCCGTTGACATAGAATATGAGGAGAACGAAACGCTGTATGCGATAATCAGGGCAGACAGCACGATTGAAATAGTGAATAATTATAACGTTGTTATGAGAGAGGGCGACAAGCTGATATTCTCAAAAGCCATCTGACATAAACGACAGAAAGGATCTGTAAAATGCACTCGCTTATAATAGGCGGCGGAAAGATAGGCTACTATCTGACCAAAGTTCTTATTGAAAAGGGATACGATGTATCCGTTGTTGAAAAGGAAAAGGAAGCCTGCCAGAAGTTTGCAAACGACCTTAACATAACCGTAATAAAGGGTGACGGCACAAGCGTTTCCGTGCTTGAACAGGCGGGAGTTGCCGATGCCGACAGCGTTATTGCCGTGACAGGACGTGACGAGGATAACCTTGTTGCCTGCCAGCTTGCAAAAAGGCTCTATCAGGTGAAAAAGACCATAGCAAAGGTAAACAACCCCAAAAACGTTGAGGCACTGAAGAAACTCGGCGTAGATATAGTTGTAAGCTCTACCGATAACATTACAGGTCAGCTTGAGCGTGAGATAGACAGCGGCAAGATAAAGGAGCTTCTTCCTCTCGGCGCAGGAAATGCCGGTGTTTTCGAGATAGTGCTTGATAACAGCTTCACGCTTCAGAACGTTCCGCTTATGGAAATGGAAATACCGCTGACGCTCAATATTATTTCTATTATCCGCAATGAAACCGAGCTGATAATCCCAAGAGGTCACACCACTCTTGAGATAGGCGACAAGCTGATGATATTATCCAAAATCAAGGACAAGAACGACATTTTCAAGGCGTTTAAGATAAAGGCGTGACGTGTATGTAACACGCATTTTGTCAATTATCAGTAAATAAATCCTACATAGGAAAAATTTTATCGTGAAATTGCATAAAATCGGCAATCGGTTTTAGTGCAATTTCACCTTATTATTTACAAAATATTTTATTCAGCCTTGAATACGGATAACGTATGTTGTATAATTAGTAAGTAAGAAAATCGGACCGGAAGAAAGGGAAAAATTTATATGACTTCACCATTTACAGAAAATGAAATTACCCGTAAGCTGACGGAGGTGCTGGAGTACGACTTCAGAGTATCCCCCGCAGAAGCAACTCACACCCAGATTTACAAGGCTTTATCAAAGATAGTGGTAAACTACCTCAAGGAAAAGCGCTCGATGTTCATGACCGACTGCAACTCAAAGGGCAGAAAGCAGGTCTACTATCTTTCTATGGAATTCCTTATGGGACGTTCGTTAAAGACAAACCTCTACAACCTCGGTATGCAGGACGAAGTGGCAAAGGCGCTCAAGAAGCTCGATGTAAAGATTGAACATATCTATGAGGAAGAACCCGATGCGGGACTCGGTAACGGCGGTCTTGGCAGACTTGCCGCCTGCTACCTTGACGGACTTGCAACCTGCGCATTCCCCGCAACAGGCTACTCTATCCTCTACGAATATGGTATCTTCAAGCAGAAAATCATAGACGGCTGGCAGACAGAGCTTCCCGATGACTGGCTGCCCGGCGGCAGAGCGTGGCTCGTACCCGTACCCGATCAGGCTATAGAGGTTCATTTTGACGGCGAGATTTACGAGAAGTGGGAGCAGAACTACCACAGCGTAAATCACGTTAACTATAAGACAGTAAATGCAGTACCCTATGATATGTATGTATCGGGCTATGACAGCAAGGGCGTTTCAAAGCTCCGTCTTTGGAGTGCCGAGAGTATGTCGTTTGATATGAATATGTTCAATCAGGGCGACTATGCAAAGGCTATCGGTGCAAATAATATCGCACACTCACTGACAAAGGTACTTTACCCCAACGATAATCACCTTGAGGGTAAGGCTCTGCGTCTGCGTCAGCAGTATTTTATGAGCGCCGCTTCCGTAGGCGATATTGTAATGCGTCATATGAACGTTTACGGTACTCTTGAAAACCTTCACGAAAAGGTAGCTATCCATATAAACGATACTCATCCCACCCTTGCTATCCCCGAGCTTATGAGAATACTGCTCGATGACTGCGGTTATGACTGGGATAAGGCGTGGAACATCATCACAAACACATTCGATTATACAAACCATACGGTTATGGCAGAAGCGCTTGAAACGTGGGATGTCGATCTTATGCAGAGAATACTCCCCAGAATCTACGCTATCATAGTTGAAATAAACAACCGTTATTGCGCTCATCTTATGGAAGTGACCGGCGGCGACAGCGAGAAGGTAACAAGAATGTCCATTATTCTTGACAACCGTGTAAAGATGGCTAACCTCTGCTGTGCGGCAAGCAGCTCTGTAAACGGTGTTTCTAAGCTTCACTCCGAAATCATCAAGGACAGCGTATTCCACGACCAGTACACTGTTACTCCCGATGCCTTCAAAAACGTTACAAACGGTATCGCATATCGCCGTTGGTTACTCGCAAGCAATCAGGGACTTACAAACCTTCTTACCGAGTGCATAGGCGACGGCTTCAAGAAGGATGCGTCAAAGCTTGCAGATTTCAAGAAGTTTGCAACGGATAAGTCGGTTCTTGATAAATTAGCCGCTGTAAAGTTAGCTAACAAGCAGGCTTTCGCAAAGTATGTATACAACACCACAGGCACTAAGCTTAACTGCAACGGTATTTTCGATGTACAGGTAAAGCGTCTGCACGAATACAAGCGTCAGCAGCTTAACGCTATGAACATTATCGCAGACTACATTTATCTGCTCAATAATCTCGATGCGGACTTTGTACCCAAGACCTATATCTTCGCTTCAAAGGCGGCACCCGGCTATTATATGGCAAAGCAGATAATCAAGATGATATGGTGCATAGGCGAAGAGCTTAAGAAAAATCCCAAGCTGAACGAAAAGCTTGCTGTTGTATTCCTTGAAGATTACAAGGTAACGCTGTCAGAGATTCTTATGCCCGCAAGTGAAATTTCAGAGCAGATCTCTCTCGCAGGAACAGAGGCTTCCGGTACAGGTAATATGAAGCTGATGCTCAACGGCGCTCTTACAATGGGTACCTATGACGGTGCGAATGTTGAGATACACGAAGCGGTAGGCGATGACAACATCTTCATCTTCGGTATGTCAACTCCCGAGGTAAATCAGCTTAAGGCTGAGGGATATGACCCCGAAAAGATATACAACTCACACGCAGTTATCAAGAGCGTTCTCGAAAAGATGTACAAGGGTATAAACGGTGCAACATTCGAGGAAGTAGCAAATTCACTGCGTCACGCAGACAGATATATGTGCTTTGCCGATTTCGACAGCTACAGAGGAACACAGGCAAAGGCAAGCGAAACCTATAAGGATAAGTACCTCTGGAACAAGATGTCGCTTATAAATATCGCATCTGCAGGCATATTCTCGGCTGACCGTGCCGTTACAGACTATGCCCGTGACATCTGGAAGTTAATTTAACAGACAGTAGCCCAAGATAATAAAAAAAGTCCGTTGCAACCAACGGACTTTTTCGGGTATATATAACCACCCTCCGACTTTAATCCGAAAGGAATGTTTTTTAATGGATACTCCGATATTCGACTGCTTCGACTTAAACTATAAAAGCCCGTTCGGAGCAATACGACAGTATCAGCCCAGCACATTCTCCCTGCGTTTTCCGAAGGAATGGCACGTCAGCGACCCTACTCTTGTAATGTTCCGTCCCGGCGAAAAGGAACGCTTCATACCGCTTGACATTACCGATACGACCACAGAATGCAACGTGTTTACCTGTAATTTCAACCCCTTGCATAAAGGTCTGCACCACTATTATTTCTCTTTGATGATAGACGGCAACAGGAGATATGTAAAGCGTAGCGGAGCAAGGCTCGGTGTTCTTGATAACGGTGATCTGTTCCAGCTTACCGTTTTTGATAAGGATATGGCGGCTCCCGACTGGATAAAGGGCGGAATTATGTATCAGATATTCCCCGACAGATTCTGCCGAAGCGGAGAAAAGCACGAAAACGTTCCTACAGACAGAATAATCCACGAAAACTGGGAGGATACCCCGTTCTTCCGTCCGGATGAGAGAGGAATTATCCGCAACAACGATTATTTCGCAGGAGATTTCAAAGGCATAGAAAGCAAGCTCCCTTATCTTCAGAGTTTAGGCGTTACCTGCATTTATCTCAACCCTGTTTTCGAGTCGCACGAAAATCACCGCTATTCTACCGCCTGCTATGAGCATATCGACCCTATGCTCGGCACGGACGAGGATTTTGAGCATCTGTGCAAACAGGCCAAAACATACGGTATAGATATTATCCTTGACGGCGTGTTCTCGCATACGGGCGCAGACAGCATCTATTTCAACAAGTTCGGCAGATACGGAGATCACGAGGGCGCATACAGAGATCCCGACAGCAAATATAAAAACTGGTACTGCTTCTCACGCTATCCTTTCGATTATGAATCGTGGTGGGGCATTACCACACTTCCCAATGTAAATGAGAACAACCCCGACTACACAGAATATATCTGCGGTGAAAACGGTATATTACAGCGTTGGATAGACAAGGGCGCAAGAGGCTGGCGACTTGACGTTGCCGATGAGCTTCCCGATGAATTTCTTGACAATCTCAACAAGGCGGTAAAAGCCAAGGGCGACGATAAGGTCATCTACGGCGAGGTATGGGAGGATGCGTCCAACAAGGAGAGCTACGGTGTCCGCAGACGTTATCTCATAGGCGGCCAGCTTGACAGCGTTATGAACTATCCTTTCAAGGAGGCTATCATAAACTACTGCAAGTACGGCGATGCAAGAGGCTTTGAGGATGGCGTAATGACGATACTTGAGCATTACCCCAAGCCCAGTGCCGATATGCTGATGAACTTCCTGTCAACTCACGATACCGAGCGTATCTTGACAAGACTTGCCGGCGAGGATGTAGGCTGGCACGACAGAGAATGGCAGGCTGAACGCTACCTTTCGCCCGAACAGTACGTTTACGGCCTTTCACTGCTTAAATGCGCTATGGTACTGCAATTCTTCCTGCCCGGTGTGCCGTGCATATATTACGGCGATGAAGCAGGTCTTGAGGGCTATAAGGACCCGTTCAACAGACGCTGTTACCCGTGGGGCAAAGAGAATATAGATATGATAGACTTCACAAAACAGCTTGCAGGGATAAGAAAGGCAAGCAAGGCGTTCGCTCAGGGCGAAATGAAGTTTTTAAGCTGTACACCTGAGGAATGCGTATTTGCAAGAATTGACAAGCTAAACCGTGAGGCAGCCGTTATATTCCTGAACAAGTCGAAATATCCTAAGACGTTTAAGCTTGACGACTATATGAAGGACGAATATACCGACCCGAAATTCCTCAGAAAGCCTCACGAGAGCGAAGAAAAGACGATAAAGCTCTCTCCGTTTGATTACGGTGTGCTTGTATGCAGTATATAAATATTTGCTTGTTTTTTTACACACGATAGTGTATAATCTATTTGTAACCACTATGTGACGTCTGCCCTCAGGCAGAGCGGAAAGGAAAGAAAAATGGGAAAAGCATTGATAATCGGTGCCGGCGGTGTTGCCGGAGTAGTAGTCCATAAGTGCTGTCAGAACAGCGAGGTTTTCACTGAGATCTGCATTGCCAGCCGTACAAAGTCAAAGTGCGATGCGCTGAAAAAGCAGGTAGAGGAAAAGGGTACAAAGACTAAGGTAACGACCGCACAGGTAGACGCAGACAGCGTTCCTCAGCTTGTTGAGCTTATAAATAAGGAAAAGCCCGACATTGTCATAAACGTTGCGCTTCCTTATCAGGATCTTACAATAATGGATGCCTGCCTTGAAACAAAGACAGACTATGTTGATACTGCAAACTATGAGCATCCCGATACGGCTAAGTTTGAGTACAAGTATCAGTGGGCATACAGAGAAAAGTTTGAAAAGGCGGGCATCACCGCACTTCTCGGAAGCGGATTCGATCCCGGTGTAACCGGTGTATTCTGCGCCTATGCCCAGAAGCATTACTTTGACGAGATCAATTATATTGATATTCTCGACTGCAACGGCGGCGACCACGGTTACCCGTTTGCGACAAACTTCAACCCTGAGATAAATATCCGTGAGGTATCCGCAAAAGGCAGTTATATCGAGGACGGCAAGTGGGTAGAAACCGAGCCTATGGAGATAAAGAGAGAGTACAACTTTGAGCAGGTCGGCAAGAAGGATATGTACCTTCTGCACCACGAGGAGCTTGAATCGCTCGCACTCAATATCAAGGGTATCAAGCGTATCCGTTTCTTTATGACATTCGGACAGAGCTACCTCACACATCTGAAGTGCCTCGAAGATGTCGGTATGACATCTATCAAGCCCATTATGTACGAGGGCAGAGAGATAGTACCGCTCCAGTTCCTTAAGGCAGTTTTACCCGACCCCGCATCGCTCGGCCCCAGAACAGTCGGCAAGACCAATATCGGCTGTATCTGCATAGGCAAGAAGGATGGCAAGGAAGTACACTACAAGGTTTACAACTGCTGTGACCATCAGGAATGCTACAAGGAGGTCGGCTCGCAGGCTATCAGCTACACGACCGGCGTTCCTGCTATGATAGGTGCAATGATGGTAATGACAGGCAAGTGGAAGAAGCCCGGCGTTTATAATATCGAGGAATTCGATCCCGATCCGTTTATGGACGCACTGAACAAGTGGGGACTTCCGTGGCACGAAACATTCAATCCTGAACTTGTAGACTGATCCCGTAACCGAATACTATGCCCGTCACGCTTTGCGTGACGGGCTTTCTATTTATTCAGCATATTGCCCGGAAGCGAAACCACCGCCTTTGATTTCGGCACGGCAAGCCCCGTCAGCAGCACGGCATTCTTGATCATTCCCTCCCCGAATCTTTTTCGTATATCCCTGATACAGCCATCCGCCTTTTCCATTTTTTCAAGCCTTATCGTATCGTTGAAAAAGCTGTTCTGTATCACCGCACCGCCGTCTACAAGAGAAAATGCGGTTACCGTAAGCGACCGCACAGGATTTACCCAATCGTAATTGTCGCAGAACAGCCTGTATGCCGTATCCGCAATTATCATCGGCGAGCGTGTCGCTGTCGGAAGCTCCGTCTGCCACTCCCTGTTTCTGAGAATGCTCGACCTTGCGTTCACACAAACCTTAGTCGCATACTTGTTTTGAATCGTCAGCCTTTTCCCTATATCCTGAGCCAGCTCAAGAAGCAACGGCTTTGCGTCCTCGCACCGTGTTATATCCGCAGTGGTCGTCACACCGTGCCCCACGCTTTTTGCAGGCATCGAAAAATCAGCAGGCATAACCTGCGAGTTATCCGTTCCGTTAGCGTAGCATCTTAGCATATATCCGTTCTTGCCAAGCACCTTTGTTATCCACTGAGCGTCGCACTGTGCAAGTTCACCCAGTGTATATATCCCGTAATCGTTCAGCTTTGCGGTAGTCGCTCTGCCTGCCCCTATCATATCGCTGAGCGGAAGATTCCATATCTTCTCACGGAACGTTTCTCTCGGTATCACCGTCACCGCATCCGGCTTTTTCATATCGCTTCCGAGTTTTGCAAACACCTTGTTGAACGATACCCCGACCGATATGGTAAGCCCAAGTTCCTCCTTTACGGTACGCCTTATCTCGTCTGCCACCTTTTCGGGTGCGCCGAACAGCCTTCTCGTACCGCTTATATCAAGCCAGCATTCGTCCATTCCGAACGGCTCAATAAGATCCGTATACCGCTCGTATATCTTCCTTGCAAGCCTGCTGTACCTGAGATATTCCTCAAAGTGCGGCGGTACGATAACAAGCCCCCTGCACTTTGACTTTGCCGATGCCACCGTTTCCGCCGTCTTTACTCCCTGCGCCTTTGCAAGCTCGTTTTTTGCAAGCACTATTCCGTGCCGCTCCTCGACCGAACCGCACACAGCCACAGGATATTTCTTAAGTTCCGGATTCAGCCTGCATTCAACCGACGCAAAGAAATTGTTCATATCGCAGTGAAGTATATCACGTTCCATTTTATCGCCTCTTATCTGTTTTGCTTGACACGATACGCAATTTATGGTATCATAAATACGCAATGAAATTTCTAATCAAGATTATACGCAATTATTTTGCGTTTGTCAAGAGAAAAATGAAATGTATTTGCATGTTTTTGAATTTTACGGAGGATACGATTATGATTGAACGTTATGATGTCAACGAAGAATGGGCGCATTGCGGAATTATCAAAGCAGGCGATTTCTGTTTTCTTAATTACTGCGCCGGAAATGTCGGCGGCAGTATCGAACAGCAGGTAAATGGCGCATTTGACGAAATGGAAAAACGGCTTGCCCTTGTCGGACTTACGCTTGAAAACGTAGTGCAGATGGATTGTCTTTTCAGGGATATATGGGATATTCCGGTTATGGAAAAGGTAATAAAGGAGCGTTTCGGCGGCAAATACCCTGTCCGTAAATCCATACAGACCGAATTTGCACATATCGGCGGAGAAAACGGACTTAAATTTCAGGCAGACGCAGTAGCATACTGCAAGTAAAAGGAGTAATTATGAAATTCTGTGATAAAGTAAAAAAGAACGCCGTGCAAAAGGTCTTACACAACAGCAGTTTGCCGATATGCTCGGTGTTTCGCTGAGAACCATAACGAACTATGAAAAAGGCGAAAGCTATCCTAAACAGCGTGAAATATACGGAAAAATGGCTGAGATACTCGGTGTTGACATTAATTATCTGCTTACCGAGAACGAGGAATTCTACATAAACGCAAACGAAAAGTACGGCGCTACAGGCGCACAGCAGGCAAAAGCGCTTATGCAGGAGGTAACAGGACTTTTCGCAGGCGGAGAGCTTGACCAGGATGATATGGACGAGATGATGAAAGCCATACAAGATGCCTACTGGATAGCAAAAGAGAAGAACAAGAAATACGCTTCAAAGGGATAAGGAGCAAAAATGCTTAGTTGTTTTAACGAAGCGGTCGCCAAAGCAGACGAGCTTATATCGCTCTACGGCAGATGCAGTCCTAAAAGGCTCGCACGGGAGCTTGATATAGAGGTTCTCGAAAGGGATTTTTCAAAGCAGAAAGGCGCATACAAGCTGATACTGAAAAATCCGTTCATCTTTATAAAGCGTGATCTTTGCGACAGTATGAAAAAAATCGTCCTGATGCACGAGATCGGTCACGACAGGCTCCACAGGGATAAGGCAGACGACAGCGGCGGCTTTGCCGAATATGACATATTCGATATGTGCGATCGTTCTATGGAGTATGAGGCAAATCTCTTTGCGGCACAGTTTCTTATATCGGATGAAGAGCTTTACGATTGCATAAATTGCGGCTACGATATTGACAAAACTGCGGCGGCACTCTGTACCGACCGTAATCTTGTTGCGCTCAAGGTCGATATTCTGAAAAAGCAGGGTGTGAAACTGCGCTCCCAGCTTCACAACAATAAATTTCTTGCAGGCGACTGAGAAAGAGGTTTTTTATGAATAAATTACTTACACGCTTCAAGGCAAGCGAACACGGCGGCGAATACCTTATGCGTTTTATTTCTGCGTGGCTGTGCTCGCTCATTTTGATATTGCCTTTCAGACCGATAAGCAAGATATTTGACAAAGAATACGCAGGCGAAGCGCCGCATCTGTTGCTTATCATATTTTTCGCAGTATTCTACGGCTTACTTACCGTATTGCGTTTTATTCCAAAGTTCAGAGAGATGAAAACCGACTGCGCCGCATTGCTTATATCGACCGCACAGTTTACAGTTGCTTATGCCGCAGTTATGTTCCGTGAAAAAGGTACGAATATTGATTTTTTTTCTCGGCGCTGTCCTGTTTATAGCCCTCGCTGTATGGTATACTGTAGGAAAGCACAGGATAAGGCTTCCGAAATTCTCAAAGAAATGCTGGATAGCGGTTATTGCGTTGTCCGCCGTTTTTATGCTTGTGTTCACAGCACTTGCAATGGCAATGCGGTATTACAAGCTGTCTACCCCTGCGTTTGATTTTGGGATATTCGCGCAGATGTTCGAGAATATGAAGGACGGGTTCGGACCGATAACCACCGTTGAGCGCAATTACAGGCTGTCGCACTTTGCAGTGCATTTTTCTCCTGCGTATTACCTGATGCTGCCGTTCTATATGCTTTTTCCGCACCCGGTAACATTACAGATATTGCAGGGAATATTCGTTACAAGCGGAATTATCCCGGTGTTTCTTATCGCAAGAAAATACGGCTTTTCGCTTATACATTCCTCGCTTTTTTCAGCGATATATGCCTTATATCCGGCGTTCACAGGCGGTTGCAGCTACGATATTCACGAAAACTGTATGCTTCCTGCGTTCCTGCTGTGGCTGATATGGGCGACAGAACGTGAAAAAACGATACCGATGCTTGTCTTTGCATTGCTCACTCTTACCGTAAAGGAAGATGCCGCCGTATATGTTGCGGTGATCGGGCTTTATCTTATACTGTCAGACCGCAGTGAAAAGACAAGAGCGCTCGGTGCTGTGATTTTCGGAGCGGCCTGCGTTTATTTCTTTGCAGTATGCGCTTATCTCAATAACAGCGGGCTTGGGATCATGGAATGGCGGTACAAGGACTATATGTACAGAGGCGGTGCGCTTATCACCTCAATAGTCGTTACGGCGTTTACAAATCCCGGCTACATTCTGTCAAACCTGTTCACAGGCGAAAAGCTGACCTTTACGGTGCAGACGCTTGGTGTACTCGGCGGTATACCGCTTGTAAGCCGAAAGATAGCACGTTATATATTACTGATACCGTTTGTACTGGTAAATCTGATGCCGACCTATCCGTATCAGCACTCGATTTATTTCCAGTACGTTTTTGGCTCGTGCGTTCTTGTTATCTGGCTTTTCATAATGAATATGTCGGAGCTGTCATATAACAGGGCGAGATGCTTTACCGTTTTTTCGCTTATTGCCTGTGCGGTCATGTTTATGTCAACAATGACAGGCTACCTGAACAATTTCTATGATAACGACTATGAGGCACACGGTGCAGTCATATCCTATCTTGAACAGCTTCCCGACAACGAAAACGAGAGCATCACAGCGAACACGTTCTTTATCGCTCCGCTGTATAAGCAAAAAGAGCTTTATACGATAAATGACCGTGATGTGCCGACAGACGAATCCGCACCGCTTGCCGATATTGTTTTACTTGACAGGACAAACGTAAAGTTTGAAACCAATTATAATTATTTCACCTCACTCGGAATGAAAGAGGTAACGATAGAGGACGAAAGAGTCGCATGCCTTGTATGCAGACTTGAATTATAAATCTTTTCACGAAAGGACTAAGGAAATATGCAGGAAATAAGATGCCCGAAATGTAATGAGGTCTTTCAGGTGGATGACAGCGGTTATTCACAGATCGTTCAGCAGGTAAGAGATAAGGAATTCGAAAAAGAAGCGGCACGCAGAGCAGAGGAGCTTGAAAAGGCGAAGAACAGCGAGCTTAAAATACTCGAGATGGAGTATGAAAAGAAGCTGGAATCGGCTCTTTCGGAAAAGTCGGACGATATTACGGATAAGGAAAAAAGGATAACCGAGCTTGAAGCAAGGCTTGAAAGCATGGAAAGCGAAAAACAGCTTGCCGTTGCAAATGCTGTCAGTGAGCGTGAAAAAAGATTCAACGAGGAAAGCAGCAAGGCACAGAAGGCTATCAGCGACAAGGAGAGCCTTATAAAACAGCTTGAATTACAGCTTCAGCAGGCGCAGAGCTTACAGCAGGCGGCTCTTGACAAGGCAAAGAGTGAAAACGCACTTGCTCTTGAAAAAAAGCAGAACGAAATAAACGAGCTTAACAGCCAGCTTAAGACCAAGGATAGCGAGGCAGCGCTCAGATGCAAAACGATAGAAGAAAAGTACGCTATTGAGCTTAAAAACAAGGACGAGCTGATAGAGCAGTACAAGGACTTCAAGGCAAGGCTGTCAACGAAAATGGTGGGCGAAACCCTTGAACAGCATTGCCTGACACAGTTCAATTCTCTCAGAATGTCGGCATTTCCCAATGCCTATTTTGAAAAGGATAACGATGCAAGGAGCGGTAGCAAGGGCGATTTCATTTTCAGAGAATCGTCAGAGGACGGTATAGAATTCATCTCAATTATGTTCGAGATGAAGAATGAGATGGACACCACCGCCACAAAGCATAAGAACGAGGACTTCTTCAAGGAGCTTGACAAGGACAGGAATGAAAAGGGCTGCGAATATGCCGTTCTCGTTTCAATGCTCGAAGCCGATAACGAGTTCTATAATGCAGGCATAGTCGATGTTTCATATAAGTACCCCAAGATGTACGTTATCCGTCCGCAGTTCTTTATTCCGCTTATCTCTCTGCTGAGAAACGCCGCAAGAAACAGCCTTGAATATAAGCGTGAGCTTGCTATGGCAAAGGCTCAGCAGGTTGACCTTACTAATTTCGAGAAAAATATAACCGACTTCAAAACGGCGTTTTCAAGAAATTATCAGCTTGCCAGCGATAAGTTCAAGACTGCGATTGATGAGATAGACAAGACTATTATACATTTGCAAAAGACAAAGGACGCACTTCTGTCTTCCGAAAACAATCTCCGTCTTGCAAATAACAAGGCGGAAGAACAGCTTACTATCAAAAAGCTGACAAAGAACGCTCCGAGCATCAAGGAGGAGTTCGCAAGGCTTGCAAGCGAACAGACAGCATTGCCCGGCGGCACAGACGAATAATTCAGAATACGGCGGAGCAGACCTTGCATTTGCTCCGCTTTGCTGTTTATATACGAATAACATCGTACCCTCGGCTCTTGCATTTTACCGTAATTATGGTATAATAACCTCAGACTTAAAATCCGCCGAAGCGGATTTTGCCGTGCAGAAGCACGGCTTGCGGCGCACCGCACGTCTGAGAACATTTTACCATTAAATCTTTTGTCTGACGACAAAATACGGCGTACCGCCGTGTCGGTTTACACCGACTTGATTTATGTTATACTATAATCATAAATCAAACATAACTCACCGAAAAAATCAATCTGACCTCTGCTTGAAAGGATAAATATGGGATTTCTTATTATTGACGGCAACAGCATATTAAACCGTGCATTCTACGGTATCCGTGTGCTGACAAATTCAAGAGGTGTTGCCACAAATGCCGTAACAGGCTTTATGAACACTCTGCTTATGCTTGAAAAGGATGTAAATCCGGATATGATAGCGGTAGCTTTCGACCTTAAAGCACCGACATTCCGCCATAAGATGTACGACGGCTATAAGGCAAACCGCAAGGGTATGCCCGACGACCTCGCTCAACAGCTCCCCTATATGAAAAAGATAATCACCGCAATGGGAATAACCATTATCGAAAAAGAGGGCTTTGAAGCCGATGATATAATCGGAACTGTTTCAGCCGCCTGTGCGGATAAGAAGATACCCTGTACAGTGTCAACGGGCGACCGTGACTCGTTCCAGCTTGTAAATGATTACGTTACCGTAAGGCTTGCCAAGACAAAAGGCGACATTTACTACACGCCCGATGTTATTATGGAGGAGTACGGCGTGACTCCGAAACAGATGATAGAAGTAAAGGCACTTATGGGCGATTCGAGCGACAATATTCCCGGTGTTCCCGGCATCGGTGAAAAGACCGCTCTGTCACTTATAAAGGAATTTGCAAGCGTGGACGGAGTTTATGAAAACATCGGCTCAACGCTTATCACAAAGGGTGTACGCACAAAGCTCGAAAACGGCAAGGAAAGCTGTTATATGAGCAGACAGCTTGCCGAAATATGCCTTACCGCACCTATTGATACCGAGCTTTCGCATTATGTTCCGAAAGAACGTGACGATGCCGAGCTTGCAAGATTGTTGTCGGAGCTTGAAATGTACAAGATGCTCCAGAAGCTGAAGCTGCACCCGACTTCCGCTCCGGCAGGCTCAAAAGAGGCTTTGGAAGAATCCGCCGCAAAGCAGATACCCGCAATGCCTGCAGGCGATATAGTTCTGACGCAGGAGGGGAGCGTATACGCAGGCGCAGTAGGCGCTCCGGTAAAATTGTCCGACGGGGAGCTTAAAGCCTATGCCGACAGCGACAGCACGAAGTACACCTTTGATATAAAGGATACGCTTACAGTTTCCGGACTTGAAAAGCTCAATAACAATAAATTTGATACAACGCTTGCGGCTTACCTTGTCGACCCCGATTCAAACGATTACAGCCTGTCAAGGCTCTGCGCTCAGTACGGAGTTCCGGAGGGAAACAGCATACAGGAAAAGTCGATAACCGTTGCCGCCCTCAACGATATACTTAATTGCAAAATCAGTGAAACAGGCTCTGCGGCAGTCCTTACCGATATAGAGATACCTCTTGCTACTGTGCTTGTAGCTATGGAGCGTGAGGGCGTAAGTATTGATGCCGACGGTATAAAGGCTTTCGGTAAAGAGGTTTCGGCAAAGGCTGAAAAAATCAGCCGTGAGATTTATGAATACGCAGGCTATGAATTCAATATAGGCTCGCCCAAACAGCTCGGAAGCGTGCTTTTTGAAAAACTTGCATTGCCCAGCGCCAAAAAGACAAAAACAGGCTATTCCACAAACGCCGATGTGCTTGAAAGCCTTATGGACAAGCACCCTATAGTTCCGCTGATAACCGAATACCGTGCGCTTACAAAGCTGCAGAACACATACGTTACAGGACTTCTGAAGGTAGTAGGCGAGGACGGCAGGATTCATTCGACCTTCAAGCAGACAGAAACAAGAACGGGAAGAATTTCAAGCGCAGAGCCGAACATTCAGAATATCCCCGTAAGAACACCGCTTGGCAGGGAGATGAGAAGATTCTTCACCGCAAAGGACGGCTACCTGCTTGTCGATGCCGACTATTCACAGATCGAACTGCGTGTGCTGGCTCATATTTCGGGCGACGAGATAATGAAGAAAGCGTTCCTTGACGGAGTGGATATTCATACCGTTACCGCATCACAGGTGTTCAATCAGCCGATAGAGTGGGTAACGCCCGACCTCAGAAGCAAGGCGAAAGCGGTCAACTTCGGCATAGTCTACGGAATAGGCGCATTCTCGCTGTCAAAGGACATCGGTGTTTCAGTGCCGAAAGCAAGCGAATATATCCGCTCCTATCTTTCCAAATATTCCGGCATAGCTCACTATATGGAGCTGACCGTTGCGAAGGCTAAGCGTGACGGCTATGTTGAAACTATGTTCGGCAGAAGAAGATATATCAAAGAGCTTGCCGCAAAGAATAAGAATCTGCAGGCTTTCGGCGAGCGTGTCGCAAAGAACACCCCCATACAGGGTACAGCCGCCGATATAATTAAGATTGCGATGATAAAAGTTTACAACAGACTTAAAGACAGCGGTCTTGACGCAAGGCTGATACTTCAGGTCCACGATGAACTTATTGTTGAGGCAAAAGAAGATTGCGCAGAAAAGGTTGCCTTACTTTTAAAGGAAGAAATGGAGAATGCCGTAAAGCTCACCGTGCCCATGACGGTAGATGTAAATATTGGCAAAACGTGGTATGATACTCATTGACAATGACTATTTGACAGATAAAGGCAAATTCACGGCTTTAAATCATCATAATTCATCAATCTGTAGCGACATTGCAGTGATTGAAAAAAAGTGTTTTTCGGTGCCGTGGACAGAGCGAAGCATTGAGTCGCAGGTGTTCACAGAAGGCTCGATAAATGCCGTTATTCGTGATGATAAAGCCGAAAACAAGCCGGTAGGCTTTATCTGCGGTCAGAGCGTATCCGATGAATGCGAGCTGTATCGCATTGCAGTGCTTCCCGAATACAGACATCAGTGCATCGCCACACAATTAATGGAATATTTTATAAATAAATGCAAAAGTAACGGCATAAAAAGAATTTTTCTTGAAGTCCGCTGTGATAACGAGCCGGCAAAAAAGCTGTATGAAAAGCACGGCTTTTCTGAGGTCGGACGCCGCAGAAACTATTACACAGAACCGGTTTGCGACGCTTTGATATATAAAGCGGAATTGTAAAACGTCATATTTACGGCAGGGCGGTATTTCTCCGCACCTGCCGTTTTTCATCCAATAATCCCAAACAAACCGCACAACAAAGCCAAATGCGGCATATTCTCCTGCAAATGCAAAAACGGCAGACATGATTTCTCATGCCTGCCGTCTTATTTTTATCAATATCACGCTGTCAAACCGCATTGTAAAGCCAAATAATCGCTATACACGGCAATCCGCTTCACACGATTTTCCGTTTTACTCTGCACCTGACAAAGCATATGCCTTAACCACCACAAACCGCATTGCTATGCGATTTGCAGTGTGTTCAACTCCGCCGTTTCGCTATCCTGCGGATAACTCAGACTATTCCAAAGGCGGAACTTGAAGCGGCTCACAGCCGCAGGCGGAACTTGAAGCGGCTCATAGCCGCAAAAACGGCAGGCACATTTTATCCGTGCCTGCCGTTTTATTTTTATCAATATCACGCTGTCAAACCGCATTGTAAAGCCAAACAATCGCTATACACGGTAACCCGCTTCACACGATTTTCTGTTTTACCCTGCACCTGATAAAGTATATGTCTTAACTGCCGCAAACCGCATTGCTATGCGATTTGCAGTGCGTTCAGCTCCGCCGTTTCACTATCGCACGAAACGCACCGACTATTCCAAAGGCGGAACTTGAAGCGGCTCACAGCCGCAAAAACGGCAGACACGTTTTATTCGTGCCTGCCGTCTTATTTTTTTAATATCACGCTGTCAAACCGCATTGTAAAGCCAAATAATCGCTATACACGGCAACCCGCTTCACACGATTTTCTGTTTTACTCTGCACCTGATAAAGTATATGCCTTAACCACCACAAACCGCATTGCTATGCGATTTGCAGTGCGTTCAGCCCAGCCGTTTTGCTATACTGCGGATAGCTCGGACTATTCCAAAGGCGGAACTTGAAGCGGCTCACAGCCGCAGGCGGAATTTGAAGCGGCTCACAGCCGCAAAAACGGCAGGCACATTTTATCCGTGCCTGCCGTCTTATTTTTATCAATATCACGCTGTTAAATCGCATTGTAAAGCCAAATAATCGCTATACACGGCAACCCGCTTCACACGATTTTCTGTTTTACTTTGCACCTGACAAAGTATATGTCTTAACCACCACAAACCGCATTGCTATGCGATTCGTAGTGCATTCAGTTCCGCCGTTTCGCTATCGCACGAAACGCATCGGCTATTACAAAGGCTGAATTTGGAGCGGCTCACAGCCGCAAAAACGGCAGACATGATTTCTCATGCCTGCCGTTTGTCGTATCAATTGTATATTCTATCAAACCGCATTGTAAAGCCAAATAATCGCTATACACGGCAACCCGCTTCACACGATTTTATGTTTTACTCTGCGCCTGACAAAGTATATGTCTTAACCGCTACAAACCGTATTGCTATGCGATTTGCAGTGCGTTCAGCCCCGCCGTTTTGCTATCCTGCGGATAGCTCCGACAATGCCAAAGGCGGAACTTGAAGCGGCACATTGCCGCCCCGCCGGTAAAGGAAGTTGAGCCAAGCTCAATCCGTCAGAACGGCGGAATTTGAGGCGGCTCACAGCCGCTTAGATCATGCTTTCCTGCCAGCAGTCAGGCGCTGTAAGACCGAGCATCTTAACGATGGTGGGAGCAACGTTAGCCAGACCGTACTTGGTGGGAACGCCGGGAGCGTACTTTGTATCGTCCTTGATAGTGTACTTGACTTCCTTATCATAGATGATGAAAGGAACGGGGTTGAGCGAGTGTGCTGTTCTTACCTGAATCTCACCCTTCTTGTTCTTTTCAAGCATCTCGTCTGCGTTGCCGTGATCGGCGGTTACAACGAGTGTAACACCGTACTCATCGCAAACCTTGATAAGTCTTGAAAGGCCGAGGTCAACCGCTTCAACACCGATTATTGTTGAGTCGAGGCTGCCTGTGTGTCCGACCATATCGCCGTTGGGGTAGTTGCAACGGATAAAGTCATACTTCTTGCTCTTTATTACTTCGATAAGATCGTCTGTTATCTCAGCGGACTTCATCCACGGACGCTGATCGAATGAAACATTGTCGGAGGGAATTTCCTTGTATGTTTCAAGCTCTTCGCTGAACTTATCGCTCTTATTGCCGTTCCAGAAGTAAGTTACATGGCCGTACTTCTGTGTTTCGGATACGGCATATTCGTTAAGACCTGCGGCAATGAGTACCTCTGTGAGAGTGTTTGTAATCTCGGGAGGATTTACAAGGAAGCGTGCAGGAAGCTTTAAGTCGCCGTCATACTGCAACATACCTGCGAAGCATACGTCGGGCTTTGCGCCTCTGTCAAATGCAGTGAAGTCGTCATCGTCAAATGCCATTGAAAGCTCGATAGCACGGTCGCCTCTGAAGTTGAAGAGGATAACACTGTCCTTGTCAACTATCTTGCCTACAGGCTCGCCGTTCTCAGCGATTACGAATGCAGGGAGATCCTGGTCAATGATGCCGTCGTTTTCCTTACGGTAGGTTTCAACAGCTTCCATAGCCGATGCAAACTGTCTGCCCTCGCCCTTGACGTGAGTCTTCCAGCCAAGTTCAACCATAGGCCAGTCAGCCTGATAACGATCCATAGTAACCTTCATACGTCCGCCACCGCTTGCTATCTTACCGTCAAAAGCGCCGTCCGCATTAAGCTCCTTGAGGAAGCTCTCAAGCTGTTCAATATATATCGGAGCAGAAGTAGCGGGTACATCTCTTCCGTCGAGCAGAATGTGTACTCTTGCCTTCTTGATGCCCTCGTTCTTGGCTTCTGTCAGCATCTTGAACAGGTGCTTGATATTTGAGTGAACGTTACCGTCTGATAAAAGACCTATGAAGTGCAGGGTGCTGTTGTTAGCCTTGCAGTTGTCAACGAGTTCTTTCCAAGCTTCAGACTGATACATCTTTCCGCTTTCGATAGATTCGTTAACAAGCTTTGCGCCCTGTGAGTAAATCTGACCGCAGCCGAGTGCGTTGTGACCTACCTCTGAGTTGCCCATATCGTCATCTGTAGGCAGACCTACAGCGTCACCGTGAGCCTTTAAACGAGTGTTGGGGCATTCTCTTAAAAGTCTGTCAAGAGTAGGAGTGTTGGCGAGTGTAACTGCGTCGCCAAGACCTGTCTTTGAAAAGCCTACGCCGTCCATTACAACGAGTAAAACGGGTTTTGCCATTTGTTTAGTCGTCCTTTCGTAAATATCCGATTTTTGATTAGCCGTTTACGGCAGCCTTGATGATAGTTGTGAAATCAGCAGCCTTGAGTGAAGCACCGCCGATAAGACCGCCGTCAACGTTTGTCTTTGAGAGCAGTTCTTCAGCGTTCTTTGCGTTCATAGAGCCACCGTACTGGATCGTGATCGTTTCTGCGACATCTGCGCCGTAGAGCTTAGCAAGTGTAGCACGGATGAAAGCGCAAACCTCTTCAGCCTGATCTGCTGTAGCTGTCTTGCCTGTACCGATAGCCCAAACGGGTTCGTAAGCGATTATGCACTTCTTGAGGTCGTCTGCGGAGATGCCGAAGAAATCAAGCTTAATCTGACGTGCGATAACTTCTTCTGTAATGTTGCATTCACGCTCCCAGAGAAGCTCGCCTACGCATACGATGGGCTTTAAGCCTGCTTCAAGAGCAGCCTTTGTTCTCTTGTTTACTGTTTCGTCTGTTTCAGCAAAGTACTGACGGCGCTCGGAGTGACCAAGTACAACATATTCAACACCCATTTCAGCGAGCATATCAGCTGAAATTTCGCCTGTGAAAGCACCGCTCTTTTCAAAGTGGCAGTTCTCGGCGCCGATCTTTATGTTTGTGCCTGCTGTTACAGCGAGAGCTGTTTCAAGGTTTGTAAAGGGAACGCAGGCTACGACCTCAACGTCCTTTACATCAGCTACCATAGGCTTTAATTCTTCTAAAAGAGCCTTAGCCTCGGGTCTTGTCTTATTCATCTTCCAGTTACCTGCGATAACTGCTTTTCTTACTGTCTTTTTCATGATACAGTGTTCCTTTCGTTTTTTATTATAAATTGCTTATTACACAACAATAAGGGCGGAGAATATCCGCCCTCAGAAATGTCATCAACTTTATAAATGAAGTTTCATCGGAATATCCCTAACCCCATACCCCTTCCCCTCGGCGAAGGATTGTGTATGCTTGGTTAGCTTTGCGTCATGCAAAGCTCTTGGGCATACACGCCCGGCATCCGTGCCGGGCTGAGAGTGGGGGATTCGCCCCTGCGACCCCATTTAAATCAGATGCTTTATGACAATCTGAGGGCAGAATAATCTGCCCTCGTTATTTTTACTTGTCCTGAATGCAAGCGATACCGGGAAGTACCTTACCTTCGAGGTATTCAAGAGAAGCACCGCCGCCTGTTGAGATGTGGCTCATCTTGTCTGCATAACCGAGGTTGATAGCAGCTGTAGCCGAGTCGCCGCCGCCGATGATTGTTGTAGCGTCTGCCTCTGCAAGAGCTTCGCAGACAGCAACTGTACCCTTCTTTAATACGGGGTTTTCAAATACGCCCATAGGACCGTTCCATACAACTGTCTTAGCTGACTTAGCTGCATCAGCGAACAGAGCCATTGTCTTAGGACCGATGTCAAGACCCATCATATCAGCAGGGATCTTGTCAGCGTCAACAACGCTTACTTCGATCTCAGCGTCGATAGGATCGGGGAATTCCTTTGCAATTGTTGTATCAATGGGGAGAAGGAGCTTCTTGCCAAGCTTTTCAGCCTTTTCGATCATTTCCTTGCAGTAGTCGATCTTCTCGTTGTCAACGAGTGATGTACCTACTTCATAGCCCTTAGCCTTTAAGAATGTGTAAGCCATACCGCCGCCGATGATAAGTGTGTCGCACTTTTCGAGGAGGTTTGATATAACGTTCAGCTTGTCTGCAACCTTAGCACCGCCGAGGATAGCAACGAAAGGTCTTACGGGGTTTTCAACAGCGTTGCCTAAGAACTCGATTTCCTTGTTCATAAGGTAGCCTACTGCTGTTTCCTTAACAAACTTTGTAACGCCTACTGTAGAAGCGTGTGCTCTGTGTGCAGAACCGAAAGCGTCCATTACGAATACATCGTTGTCAACGAGATCTGCAAGCTCCTTAGAGAATGCTTCACCGTTCTTTGTTTCTTCAGCGCCACGGAAACGTGTGTTTTCAAGAACAACTATCTCGCCGTCCTTCATTTCTGCAACTGCCTTCTTTGCGTTTTCGCCTACTACCGTATCGTCCTTAGCGAAAACAACCTTTGTATTAACAAGCTCTGCAAGTCTTTCTGCAGCAGCCTTAAGAGAGAACTTCTCCTCGGGACCGTTCTTCGGCTTGCCGAGATGTGAACAAAGAACTATCTTTGCGCCGTTCTCAACTAACTTATTGATTGTGGGAAGTGCGGCCTGGATTCTGTTGTCGTTTGTGATCTTGCCGTCCTTCATAGGTACGTTGAAGTCTACACGAACAAGGACTTTTCTGCCCTTTACCTGTAAATCTTCTACATTCTTCTTGTTTAATTTGCTCATGGTAATGATCCTTTCGCTTTTACTTTATTTGTATGAGGCTGTCCTCAAGAAATACAAATTCCACGCATATTTTTATACTTCTGCGCTCATATTTTATTTTACCAAAAAAGCGGATAAAATGCAAGTACTTTTTATAAAGAAATCGAATAAAACAGCACGGCATAAATCCGCAAATTTTTCAGTCCGTCAGCACATTTGAATATATCACTCTTTTTCGGGGCGTTACATTGCACTTTGCGAAAAGATCGCTTACCGTCACAAACGTATATCCCTGCCGTTTAAGCTCCGGTATTATCGTATCGAGCGCCTGTACCGTGCGGAAATTGCCCTCCATATCGTGCAGAAGTATTATCATACCGTTTTGCGCCTGCTTAATTATTCGCTTACTGCGTTCTTCTGCGGATATTTCGTCAAGCCAGTCCTCCGCACCGTTTCCGCAGATAAATGTAAGCGGTATATCGTCATACATACTGTCGCAAAGCGCAATATACGGCGGACGGAAAAATTTCGGGGCGACACCGCCTGTTATCTGCTTTATCTTGTCGTTTGTGTATTCAATTTCAGCCTTTATTTCTTCGCTTGTCTGCTGAGGCATCGCACGGTGTGTTCTGCTGTGGTTGCATATCTCACAGCCGTACTCAAAGCATTCACGGGCTACCTTTGCGCTTTCCTCGTTTATGTTATCGCCTACAAGAAAAAAGCTGCCCGTAACGTTATGCTTTTTCAGCATTTCAAGCACCTGCGGGGTTGTGACGGTGTTCGGTCCGTCGTCAAATGTAAGCGCTATGTACTTATTCTCCATCTTCTGCTCCTTTTTTTCTTGCAGGATACAACACATCTACAAAGCGGAACAGCGACAGCGAAAATACGATATTCGTCACGCTGTTGCAGAAATAATATCCCATAAAATTAGTTCTTTCGACCGAGCCGTAAAAAACGAAAACGCTCGAAAAGTATATAAGCCCCGTAATAAGATATATCGCAGGACATATCATAGCGGCTTTTCTGCTCATTGTACCTCGTACAAGCTGTATCATAACTATCGAGTCCAGAAGAAGAAATATATCCATAACAAGATACAGCGTTACATTATATTCTCCGCCGGAAACAAAGCCGTTTTCCGATATGAACGACAAGTCATACACAAGGCTCGGCGCTATGCCTATAATGCACATATAGGGGATAAGGGTGAACATTTTTCTGCTTTCCCTGTAATAAAAGACCGCTACAGAAACAGAAAACCACAGATACATTATAAGAGTAGACGGTATAGATGCCGCATACGCTCCGCAGTTTATACAGCCTGCCGATATAATGTGCGGCATATAGTCGATTATCTCGAATACGCCCTGTACCCCGACAAGCAGTGACAGCACAAACAATAGCAATGCGTGTGCCAGCAGAAACGTTTCGCTTTTTTCGGTTTGCGTTTTATTGCTCAGCATGAATTACCTCCGTTTCTGCGGCTTCAATATCAACAAGACATTTTTTCCGCCATTTGCCGCCCTTATATCTGATAAGACACATTACAGCTGTCAATACCCATGTAAGACAGGTCGTTGTCCATACCGCCCACATTCCCACTCCGGGTATATTAACAAGTATTGCCGCAAAGCCTATTCTGCCGACTACCTCGGCAAGTCCGTTCAGAAAGGCAAATCCTACATCGCCCGCACCGTTTAAAAGTCCTCTTGTCGTGTGGATAAAGCCCAGCGGAACATAAAAGCAGGCAGACAGCTCTCTGCTGTAATATTTCATAGTCAAGACCAATATAATCCTCGGCTTGTGACAAGTTGGTCAACGCATTGCCATAATCGCCTTGTTCTGTATTAATCATGGATATCATTTTATATATTTGACCTTTAACTGAAGTATCACAGTTACTTTCAAGTGCTCTTGTTAAGCTTTGTACGGTTTTTGAAGAATGGCCACTCATTGCCTGGGCATATCCAAGAAGAAAGAAAATGTTTCCGTTGTTCTTATCTTTCTCAGTAGCAGTTTTAAAATAGTGTTCCGCCATTTCAGCACTTCCCAGTGAAAGCGCAGCTTTGCCGGCGCACACATACCCTTCCGCTTTTGAGTCATCTTTATTGATTGCTTCCTGCGCCTTTTTTTAATGACACTTCAAATTGGTTTCCTGCAAATGCAAGGTTAACATCAGAAATCAGTTTCTCGTAGTTCATATACTTTTCACCGCCTATTTTTCACAGTCTTATTTACCGTTTTCACTTATCGTCATTTTGAATATTATACCTCATACCCATCTACTTTAACTATATGACCATGAAGGACATAAATTTGCATGGCTACCGATTCCATCATATCAGATGTGTATTCGTTTCCACTCTCGAAGAAAAAATCAAACTGTCCAGCCATTTCTTGCTGATTAGAGTGAGAATAGCGAGCATCAATCATAGCATAGCAATAGACTATACTATATAGTTTTAAGCCCTTAAATATCAACTCACCATCTCTATCCCGGAACTCATCGGTTTTCAACCATGGGATAAAACGCTCTTTAATTATATTATCTATTCCTTCTTTTTTCAGCGTTTCAAAATCATAAGGTAAACGTTCCATGCTTGCGTCTATATTGTATTCGACTTCGACAGGTATTTCCCCGTAGCTATAATTTGTTATAATGCTCTTGGGAACAGCTTCATTTTGAGGTTTAGGGGACAGTTTTTTGAACAGATTCATTGCAATCTCCTTCTTTACGTTTGTTTTAGAAAATATCCAGTAGTTGCTCCTTTTACAATAGAAGTATGCTTTTATTCTTTATTTTCTGTTTCCATTCAATGAACACTTGTTCGGGCTGAAAATCACTTGGCAAATCCTTCTCATATTTTAACTCAAATTTAAATTTACTATCCTTGCATCGGAATTTCATTTTATACACGATCGGTTTTTCGCAATTTTCTGCTTCAAATAGATTGGACAACCGTTCAGCATCTTTTCGTATTAAATCACAAAAATAAGACATCGTAGCGGGAGGGTACTCCAATTCATCCATATCCTATGTTTCTTTACCAAATCTAAAGATAACATTAAAATAATACTTGTTTTCCCTGTAATAAAAGACCGCTACAGATACAGAAAACCACAGATACATTATAAGAGTAGACGGTATAGATGCCACATACGCTCCGCAGTTTATACAGCCTGCCGATATAATGTGCGGCATATAGTCGATTATCTCGAATACGCCCTGTACCCCGACAAGCAGTGACAGCACAAACAATAACAATGCGTGCGCCAGCAGAAACGTTTCGCTTTTTTCGGTTTGCGTTTTATTGCTCAGCATGAATTACCTCCGTTTCTGCGGACTCAATATCAACAAGACATTTTTTCCGCCATTTGCCGCCCTTATATCTGATAAGACACATTACAGCTGTCAGCACCCAGGTAAGACATGTCGTTGTCCATACCGCCCACATTCCCACTCCGGGTATATTAACAAGCATTGCCGCAAAGCCTATTCTGCCGACTACCTCGGCAAGTCCGTTCAGGAATGCAAATCCTACATCGCCCGCACCGTTTAAAAGTCCTCTTGTCGTGTGGATGAAGCCCAGCGGAACATAGAAGCAGGCAGACAGCAAAAGCGCCTTTGCGCCTATATCTATAACCTGTTCTTCGGCAACGAAGAAGCCGACTATATATCTGCTTGTAAAAGCGAATACACCGAGCATCAGCAAACCGAAAGCGGTCGATATAAGCATTGAACGGTGATAGCCTTTTACCACCCTGTCGGGCTTTGCCGCTCCGACATTCTGACCTGCAAAGGTCGAAAGTGCTGTGCCGAGCGAATTGAAGGGCTGTTGTATAAGCTGTTCTACACGCATTGTCGCAGTGTATGCGGCAACTACTATATCTCCGAATGAGTTTGCGGTCTTCTGAAGTGAAATCATCGACACGGAAACAAGCGCATTCTGCAAAGCTATGGGAGTACCCGTTTTCATACAACGTACAAACTGCTCCCTGCGAAGCCTGATATGCTCTCTTTTCAGCCGGAAATATTCGTTTTTCTTTACCGCAAACAAAATACTTCCGACAGCGGAAACTCCCTGTGCGATAACTGTAGCGAGCGCCGCACCGACTACCCCCATACCGAATACCATTACAAAAAGCAGGTCAAGTCCGACATTCAGTATACTTGCGACAATAAGAAAATACAGCGGAGTTTTTGAATCTCCGAGTGCACGAAGCACCGAGTTTATCCAGTTGTAGCCTGCTACCGCAATCGTTCCTGCACAGGCAGTACGCATATAGTCCGCAGCGTTTGCAAGTATGTTCTGCGGAGTGTCGAGCATCTGCAAAAGAAGATGTGCAAAGGCTACCGAAATAATCGTCAGCCCCAGACCTACAAAGCCGAGCGCATAAGCCGAGTTTGCGATAAAACGCTTTACATCGTCGTGCCGCCCCGCTCCGAAGCTCTGCGCTATCAGTATTCCCGCACCTGCCGAAAGTCCGTTACACAGCGTGTACAGGAACGTAATCGAGCCTGTCGCACCGACCGCCGCCAGTGCCCTCGTGACCGAGATAACGTCCGACTATTACCGAATCGACTATATTATAAAACTGCTGGAACAGATTTCCCGCAAGCAAGGGCAGAGTGAACATAAGTATGTGCTTAAGCTCACTTCCCTGCGTCATATTTCTTACATATTTGTTCATATATTCTACCGTACAACATTGTTTAATTTTGTTCGGGCAAAGCCCATAGATATAGAAATTATAATCCTTTTTTTACGGTACTGTCAATAACGCATCGTGCTTAATATATTGTAACTGTGTACAAATAAGGACGGGGAATACTGTCGGAATGACGAAAAATGTAACGTCGGGAATTGTCGCACCGCCGTGAATATTGACAAACGGTGCGGAATATGACATAATTATCTTGGATAAGTATCCGGTAAACAAAACAGCTGAGATAATCCGAAAGGAAAAGCAAATGAAATTAAGAAAACGGATAATCGCCGGTTTTCTGTCGGCACTGTTCATATTATGTTCCGTGTCGCTTCCGGTTGCGGCGGCGGCTGACCCTTACACCTGGGACGGCACCTCCGTGCTTGCGGCGGACAGAACCTATTACATAAAAAGCAATATAACACTCGGCAAAAGCCTTACTGTACCGGCAGGTACTGTGATGGTACTGCTCAGCGGAACATCCGTTACCGTGCCATACGGTATTACCCTTGATATAAAGGGCAGACTTGTTGCGGATAACGGCGCATCGCTTATAATAAACGGCACGCTCAATACCTACGGCGGTTCTGCTCTGGATATTGACGGTACGATGTCTGCGAGCGGAAGATCTGCGGTTTCGCTGTCGGGCGTTACACTGCTTTCCGATACGGCACAGACGGCATTCGCAGGAACTCTTGATGTGAATTCGGACTTTACCTCTTACGGCGAGATAGGTGTGACAGGCACTGTACGCTTCAATGCAAAAAGCTATATCGGCGGAAAGCTGGAGATAAGAAACAATGCGCAGGTCATAAACACAGGCGCTATGACGTTCGGAAACGATTGTTCATATACGCTGAAGGGTATGTTCACAAACAGCGAAAACGGCAGCGTCACCGACAACCGCAGAGCCTATGACAACTCGGCAATGTCTGTCGAAACTATATCGCTGCATACAACAGACGCACTGACGGGAATTGACGTTTCGTGGGCGCAGGGCGACACGATAGACTGGGCAAAGGTTAAAAGTTCGGGCATCGACTTTGCTATGATACGTTCAAGCCGTGGCAGGATAAGCGACGATTACCCTATGACAAGCGATACATATTTCCACGAAAACATGAAAGGTGCTATGCAAAACGGCATTCCTGCCGGAGTGTATCACTACTGCTATGCCGAAACGGTCGAAGAAGCGAGAGATGAGGCTAAATTTGTACTCAGCCTTATTTCCGGCTATGAGATAAGCTACCCCGTAGTATTTGATATAGAGGATCAGTGGTATGTAAAGAACGGCTATTCAAAGCAGACCCTCACCGCAATGACGGAAGCGTTCTGCGAGGAGATAGCAAACGCAGGCTATCTGCCTGTCGTATATTCCTACGCTTCGTTTTTCAACAGCTACCTTGATATGACGGCGCTTTCAAAGTATCCCGTGTGGGTGGCTCACGTTGACACCGACAAGCCTGCATACAGCGGAACATATTTTATGTGGCAGTATTCGTGGGAGGGCAGTATCAGCGGAATCGACGGCGATGTTGATATGGATCACTGCTATGTTGACTTTGATGCGTATACAAGGAAGTTCGGGCTGAATGGGAGGAAGTAAGTTCGGATAACAGATATAAAAGTATCGGCGGCCCGGTAACATACCGAGCCGCCGCTCTATATTGCTTTATATAACCGTTTAATCTGCGTTTTCGTTTGTCATTTCCGATTCAGGTTCAGCCGGCAAAGCAACATTCTTCTGCCAGTATCCGTACTTCTTCCTCTTTACGATAAGGAACATCAGCGACAGCAGGAAAGCGAAAAATTCCGCCACAACATTCGCCATCCATATACCGTCAACACCGAAAATAAGGGGCAGTATAAGGATGCTTGAAACCTGGAATATAAGCGTTCTCATAAACGACACAGCCGCAGAGATAGCGCCGTTTCCGAGTGCGGTGAAGAACGATGACGTGAATATATTGAAGCCTGCAAGCAAAAAGCACAGCGAGAATATCCTGAAAGCGTGACGTGTCTGCTCGTAAAGCTCTGCGTCATAGCCGACAAATAACTTTGCGAGAGGGCTTGCAAGCACCGCCGACAATGCGACAAGCGTTACTCCTGCTATCGCCGCAAAGCAAAGGCTCTTTTTGAGCATATTGTTCAGTTCATAACGGTTCTGCGCTCCGTAGTTGAAGCCTATCACGGGTGCACATCCGATAGCATATCCGACAAATATCGCTATGAAAATAAACTGCACATACATCATTACGCCAAAGGTCGAAACGCCGTTTTCGCCTATGTATTTCATAAGCTGGAAGTTGTAGATTATACTTACGACCGATGAGGAAATGCTCGACATAAGCTCCGATGAACCGTTCGCACAGGCACGCAGGAGCGGTCTTATCTCAAGCCTTGTCTTAGTAAGACGCAGTATGCTTGAGTTCGGACGGAGAAAGTAGATAAGAGGGAATATTCCGCCGACACATTCGCTGATGCCCGTAGCAAATGCCGCACCTGCAACGCCAAAGTTCATAAGACCTACAAATACAGCGTCAAGTATGATATTCGTACAGCCTGCCATAATAGTTGAAATAAGTCCGAGCTTCGGCTTCTCGGCGGCGATAAAAAAAGCTCTGAAATACGTTCTGGAGCATAAAAGCCGTTGTAAAGGAGATTACTATTCTGCCGTAAAGCACACAGTCGCCCAGCATTTCGGGAGTTGCGCCGAAGAACACCGCAACGTTTTCGGTAAAGATAAGGCCGAATGTTGTGAGTGCCGCACCGAGTATCACCGTCAGCATTATCATCATTGTGAAATAGCGTTTTGCCGTCTTTTCGTCACCCTCGCCGAGCTTCTGAGAAACAAGCGCCGTTCCGCCCGTGCCGACCATAAAGCCAACACCGCCGAGTATCATTACAAACGGCATTATAAGATTGATAGATGCAAAAGAGGTCTTGCCGGCAAAATTAGATACGAAAAAGCCGTCAACCACGCCGTATATGGATATAAACACCATCATAGCCACCGACGGCAGTACAAACCTGAAAAGCCGTCCTGCAGTAAAGTGATCCGAAAGTTTTATCTTGCTCATTTTCCCTTTGTTCTCCTTTTGTATCTTTATATTTTTGCCGTCTGACTTTTAAGAAGTACGCTGTACAGCTTCATAAGCGCAGTCATATTTTCGGTTTCTTCATCTGTCATATTGCCGAGTGCGGCGCATTCCGCCTCTATCACCTTATCTACCGTCTGTTCGCACAGCTTTGTTCCGCTTTTTGTAAGGCTGATATTCTTTGTGTGCGCACCTGCCGGAGTAAGCGTTATATAGCCTTCGCTTTCGAGCTTTTTCAGTGCGGAGTTCACCGTCTGCTTAGGCTGATACAGCACGGTGCAGACATCGCTCTGCGTTATGTTGCCCGGCTCCATACGCAGTGTGTACAGCGTCCAGAAAGCCGCTTCCGAAAAACCGTAGCGCTTTGCTATATTCCTGTAGCAATCATCTATTGATTTCAGTACATTATTATATTCATACAGTTTTTTTCTGTTGTTTTTATTATCCAAGCTGATTCTCCTTGTCGGCAAATGGTTAAGTCCGAAATCGGACTGAGAGATATTATAATCCGATTTCGGACTATTGTCAAGAGTTTTTCTGCAAAAAATAAAAACTGCGCCTGAAACAGACACAGTTTAGACTATAGTGCTTTTCGAGGGATAGTGCGGTTTTGGAGGGATTGATACAGGCGAGGGTTGGCGTGACAATCCCTCCGTCTTGACGGCAGAAAAGCTTGTAGTATAAAAAGGCGGATATACTGCAAGCAAACGCAATAAAGCAACAGTTTGTGCCTTGCCGTCAATCCACCTCCCTTTGACAAGGGAGGCAAGTGTGATAGTGCTTTGGCGCAAACGGTCGTATTTCAAAACTATGCGTATGCAGGGACGCTTAACGCTACACGTCCGCAGATTAGTACATATATCTCAGGTTAGTGGCGTTTTTTTGAAGAGTCAATGTTAATGCAGTTGTACAGATATACTCACGAAATTATTAATAACTTGTCGATACAAAAATTGTTTTAAGCAGTGGCGGTGATATATTTCACTGTGTGGTTTTAATAATCGGTTTATCACCTTACACCTTTGTGAACAACCCGTAATAACCGTTTATACGGGAAGCAAACTGAATTTTTTCACCGTTTTCGATAAAGCCGATCCTGCCGCCCATATCATTTTCAGGGTCACGCTCAATGCCTTTATCTTTCAGATAATCTGCCAGCTTTTCAACAGAATCCGCAGGCGGACACATTATAATTTTTCCGCCGTCTATCTCTGTCGCATTCTCCGAGCCGCTTATAATCCCGAAAAATGCAGGGAACGAAGAAAAACAGTTGAAGGTATTGAATTTTGCCGCAGAAAAGACAGATGATAACAGCAAAACGGCTGATACTGCCACGGGTATTGCGATGATAATGATACGTTTTCCGATCTTGGTCATAAAGTGGACTCCTTTCGATTTGCAGGCATTGCTAAAGCATTGCATATGCTATTACCTTTATAATAGCATATTATGTTTTTTTGTCAAGCCCATCTTGTATTATTTTACTGTATTGTGCTAAATTAGCTGTAAATTGTACTACATTCTTCGCTTTACCGGAAGCGATACAAAAATTATTCACAAAAGTTCATTTTTGTGTCGGTTTGATATTGACTTTAGGCTCGAATTGTGTCAAAATAATTATATTAGTGTAATTCGGCGTTTTTCTGCAAAGGAGCGGTAAAACGCTTTATTGTTGCTAAAAGGAAAGGCGAGAAAAATAATTGAAATACGATGTAGTAATTGTCGGAGCGGGACCTGCGGGCATCTTCACCGCAATTGAAATGGTCAGAAACGGCTCAGACAAAAAAATACTGATAATCGAAAAGGGCGCTTCGGTAGAGAAAAGGAGCTGTCCTAAGGCAAAAACAAAGCACTGTATGAACTGTAAGCCCTACTGCCATATCACAACGGGCTTTTCGGGCGCAGGCGCATTCTCGGACGGCAAGCTGTCGCTGTCGTGCGAGGTCGGCGGAACGCTCCCCGAGCTTATCGGTGAGGAGCTTGCACAGGAAACCATCGACTACACAGACAAGATATATCTTGAATTCGGTGCGGATAAGCACGTTGAGGGCGTAAGCGACCCCGACAAGATAAGAGATATAAGAAAGAAAGCCATAAACGCAAACTTGAAGCTGGTTGACTGTCCTATCCGTCACTTAGGAACGGAAATGGCACACGAACTTTATTTCAAGATAGAAAAGTATCTTATCGAAAGCGGCGTTGAGGTGCTGTTCGGCAAGAACTGCGAGGATATTATAATAGAAGACGGCGTATGTAAGGGCGTTATCATTTCAAATGCCCGTGACGGCGGCGAACAGGAAACCATATACGGCGACGAGATAGTAGTCGCAACAGGCCGTAAGGGCGCAGACTGGCTCGAAAAGACCTGCGAGGCGCATAATGTAGAGCATACACCGGGTACTGTTGACATCGGCGTAAGAGTGGAAGTCAGAAACGAGGTAATGGAGGAGATAAACGCCGTCCTTTACGAGTCAAAGCTCATCGGCTATCCTCTGCCGTTTAAGAACAAGGTGCGTACATTCTGCCAGAACCCCGGCGGATTTGTAAGCCAGGAGAACTACGACAACGATTTAGCCGTTGTAAACGGTCACTCATATAAAGAGCTTAAGAGCAACAACACAAACCTTGCTATACTTTGCTCGCACAATTTCAGCGTACCGTTCAACCAGCCTATCGAATATGCGAAGAAGGTCGGCGAACTTACCAATATGCTCGGTAACGGTCACATTCTTGTACAGCGTTACGGCGATATTCTTGACGGAAAGCGTACATGGCCGAAGGAACTTAATTTCTCCAACGTAAGACCCACCCTGCCCGATGCGGTTGCAGGCGACATCACGGCGGCTATGCCTTACCGTACAATGACTAACATTATCAATTTCATAAAGGCTGTGGATATGGTCGTTCCCGGTTTTGCAAGCCGTGAAACGCTTTTATATTCACCCGAACTTAAATTTTACAGCAACCGTATAAAGATGGACGAGCATTTCAACACGAACGTAAAGGGACTGCATTGCTTAGGCGACTCAAGCGGCTGGACAAGAGGACTTATGATGGCGTCTGTAATGGGCGTGCTTATGGGACGTGAATTACTGAAATAAACGGAGGAAATGTAAAATGCAGTTACTGGAAGAACGCATAAACAAGGACGGCATAGTAAAAGAGGGAAACGTACTCAAGGTCGACAGCTTTCTCAATCATCAGATGGATATTGAGCTTTACAACGAGATCGGCAAGGAGTTCCGCAGACTGTTCCCCGACAAGAGCATAAACAAGATACTGACTATAGAAGCATCGGGCATCGGCATTGCGTGCGTTACGGCGCAGTATTTCGGATGTCCTGTCGTATTTGCGAAGAAGGCGCAGAGCGTAAACATAGACGGCGAGGTTTATTCGACCTCTATCGAGAGCTTTACGCACAAGCGTACATATAACGTAATAGTCAGCAAGAAGTTCCTGTCGCCCGATGACAACGTGCTTATAATCGACGACTTCCTTGCAAACGGCTGTGCTTTACTCGGCCTTATCGACATAGTAAAGGGTGCAGGCGCAAGTATAGCAGGCGCAGGTATCGTTATAGAAAAGGGCTTCCAGAAGGGCGGAGACCTTGTCCGCTCGAAAGGCATCAGAGTAGAATCGCTCGCAATAGTTGACTCGATGAGCGTTGACGGCGGCTGTATTTTCAGACACTGAGCCTATTAAGGCAACACCGCACAATTAACGGCTATCGCCTTTGCCGTACGCTAAGCTTGCATATTTTCCGCCATCTTGCACAAATTTCGCTTGACAGGCGCCAGCCTGCCTGCGTTCAATTTATACAATCTGACGAAAAATCTGACTAAGCAATCGCACGACAATAATTATGCGGTATTGACTTGTAAATAACCGTATTTAGCGGCAAAATGCCGTTAATATATCTTTTACTGTTTTAATAGGGAGGAAAAACATGAAAAAGAAACTTATCGCCATTTTACTGGCGGCAACCTGCGCACTTACAGCAGGACTCACAGGCTGCTCCGGCAATGCCGCAACAAGCGGTACGGATGAAAGCAAGACTTCCGACGCACAGAGCACAGGCGACAGCACAGCCAAGAGCAATGTTGTAGCAGGCTTTGTTTACATCGGCAAGATCAACGACGGCGGTTACACACAGGCTCACGATGCAGGCAGACTTGCAGTTGAGGCTATGGGTGTAAAGACATTCTACGTTGAGGACGTACCCGAAACCGTTGCCGACACTAAGGAAGCTATCCAGACACTTATCGATGAAGGCTGCAACCTTATTTACACAAACTCATTCGGCTTTATGGAAGGTACAGACCAGATGGCAAAGGAGCATCCCGATGTAAAGTTTGCTCACTGCTCAGGCTATATGAGAGAAGACAATATGTCAACCTACTTCGGTAAGGTATATCAGGCTCGTTACCTTGCAGGTATCGTTGCAGGTATGAAGACAAAGAAGAACTACATCGGTTATGTTGCCGCTAAGGGTATCCCCGAGGTTATCCGTGGTATCAACGCATTCACACTCGGTGTACAGTCTGTAAACCCCGACGCTAAGGTAGAAGTAGTATTCACAGATACATGGTATGACCCCACTGTTGAAAAGCAGGCAGCACTTGAGCTTCTCAACAAGGGTGTTGACATAATCGCTCAGCACCAGGATACAACAGCTCCTCAGGTTGCCGCTGAAGAAAAGGGCGCATACTGCATCGGCTACAACTTCCCGACATCAGACGCTGCTCCCAAGGCTTACCTCACAGCCGCTTGCTTCGACTGGAAGACATTCTACACAGACGATGTAAAGAAGGCTATGGACGGTACATGGACAAGCCGTGCATACTGGGAAGGTCTTGCCGCTAACATGACATACCTTGACAAGCTGACAGACCTCTGCGCAGAAGGCACACAGGAAAAGGTCGATGCAGCTAAGAAGGCTATCATTGACGGCACACTCGAACCCTTCACAGGCCCTCTTTACGATCAGGAAGGCAACAAGAAGGTTGAAGACGGCGTTAAGATGACAGATGACGAGATCTGGAACATGAACTGGTTTGTAAAGGGCGTAACAGGTACTATCCCCGCATAATCGACAGGTCACAGAATCTTAAGACTATTAAAGACAATACGAGCAGTCCTCAGCGGCTGCCCGATTTGTCTTTTTAAAGCACCGGAATATCTGCGATGTTTTAAAAAGACAAATCGCTATTTTCAAGGAGGTTATATGGCAGACCCTTATATAAAACTTGAACACATAACCAAATCGTTTGACTCGGTATACGCTAACAAGGATATTTCCGTTGATGTATACAAGGGCGAGATACTTGCCCTGCTCGGCGAAAACGGTTCGGGCAAGAGTACCCTTGTAAATATGCTCAGCGGCATATATACACCCGACAGCGGTACTATCTCGATTGACGGTAAGAAGATGCACTTCGGTTCTCCCGGTGACGCTATAAAGGCGGGCATCGGTATGGTACACCAGCACTTCAAGTTAGTCGATGTAATGACAGCCGCAGAAAACGTAGTAATGGGTCACATAAAGCATTTTGTCACATCGAAAAAGCGTATGGCTCACCATGTGAACAAGCTGAACGAGAAATACGGCCTTAACGTTACCCCCGACAAGAAGATATACAATATGTCTGTCAGCGAAAAGCAGGCTGTAGAGATAATGAAGGCGTTCTACCAAGGCGCAAACGTTCTTATACTTGACGAGCCTACAGCGGTGCTTACCCCGCAGGAGATAACCGCACTGTTTGCTATTCTCAGAAAGATGAAGGAGCAGGGCTGTACGATAATCATTATCACTCATAAGATGGCGGAGGTTATGGACATTTCCGACCGTGTTACCGTTTTGCGTAAGGGCGAATGTATCGGTACGGTAAAGACGAGTGAAACGACCCCTCAGCAGCTTACCGAGATGATGGTCGGCAAGGCGGTAACTCTTGAAATAGAGCGTCCGCAGTGCTGTGACTATAACGCAAAGCCGATGCTTTCCGTGAAAAATCTCACGAAGAAAAACACAGACGGCGTAAACGTGCTTGATAACGTGAACTTTGACGTATACGGCGGTGAGATACTCGGTGTCGCAGGCATAGCAGGAAGCGGTCAGAAGGAGCTTTGCGAGATAATCGCAGGTCTTGACAAAATGACCGACGGCGATATTGAGTTTGACGGCGACAGCATAAAGGGACTCGATCCCAGAGCGATAATCCGCAAGGGCATCAGTATGAGCTTTGTTCCGGAGGACAGACTCGGTATGGGTCTTGTGGCAGGAATGAGCATAACGAACAACGTTATCTTAAAGTCCTATAATCATAATCCAGGCCCATTCATAGACAGCAAGTTTGCAAAGAAGCTCGCAGAGCAGATAGTACATGATTTTGATATTTACACCCCGTCGGTAAACTACACGGTAAAGAAGCTGTCCGGCGGCAATATACAGAAGGTGCTTCTCGGCAGAGAAATATGGCTCTCGCCCAAGGTGCTTATAACCGCTTATCCCGTAAGAGGTCTTGATATAGGTGCGTCATACAATATATATCATATGTTAAACGAGCAGAAGAAAAAAGGCGTTGCCGTGCTGTTCATAGGCGAGGATCTTGACGTGCTGAAAAGCATTTCCGACAGACTTATGGTAATACACGACGGTGAGATAATCGACATAGTAGACCCCACGACCGTCACTAAGGAAGACATAGGTCTTATGATGGTGGGCGACCATATCAACAAGGGAGAGGAGAAGGCCGTATGAGCATGATACAGATTTCAAAGCGGCAGAAAGGCACATCAAAGCTCGTTGACGTTCTTATAAGAATAGGCGCTATCGTGCTGTCGCTGATATTTATCGGCATTGTTCTTGCCATAATGGGTTATGATCCTTTCAAGGTTTTCGGCAAAATAATACAGACCCCGTTCAAGCGTTTCAAGGACGTTATGAACAAAACGATAATGCTTACCACTCTTTCGCTCGGTATAGCGATAGCGTTCAGAATGAAGTTCTGGAATATCGGCGCTGAGGGTCAGTTCTATATGGGTGCATTCGGTGCGGCATCAATGGCTTTTATGTGTCCCGATCTGCCGCCGATACTCCTTTTACCGCTTATGTGCGTTGCAGGCTTTGTCTGCGGCGGCATATGGGCGCTTATCCCTGCGGTTATCAAAGCAAGATTCGGTGCGAGCGAAACGCTTGTAACGCTGATGATGAACTATATAGCGATAGCCTTTATAAGCTACCTTCAATACGGTCCGTGGAAAGACCCTGCGGCTCTCGGTGCGGCAAAGGTGCCTAACTTCTCGGAAAATGCGGTACTGCCCGATGTATTCGGCATTCACGCAGGCTGGATAATTATGCTGATACTCGTAATTATTATGACGATATTGCTCCGCTACACAAAGCTCGGCTATCAGATAGACGTTATCGGCGAAAGTGAAACCACCGCAAAATATGCCGGTATGAATACGGTTAAAATTCTGGTGATCGCAGTTCTTATCTCCGGCGGTCTTTGCGGAATGGCAGGCTTTATGCAGTCGAGCGCCGTTGAGAAGTCGATAACCGATTCGATGTCGGCAGGTCTTGGCTTTACTGCGGTAATCACCGCCTGGCTTGCAAAGCTGAAGCCGCCCGTTATCGTGGTTGCGTCGTTTATGTTCTCGATACTTCTCCAGAGCGGAAGCTCGCTTCAGGTAATGAAAATACCCTCGTCCATTACGGAAATAATGCAGGGCGTCATAATATTCTTCGTTCTTGCGTGTGAGTTCTTTATAAACTATAAAATATCGTTTCGCAAGCATACCGCAGTAAAGGAGGCTGAATAATGGAGATTCTTCATCAGATAGGTCTGTTTTTACAGACTGCCATTCAGACAGGTACTCCGATACTGTTTGCCATTGTCGGCGGTATACTTTGTGAAAAGGTAGGTCATATGAACCTCGGTGTCGAGGGTATGATGCTTATGGGTGCATCGCTCGGCTTCGCAGTTGCGTGTGCTACGGGAAATCCTCTGCTCGCTATGCTGGCAGCAGGTGCGGCAGGTGCGGCAGGTGCGCTTATATATGCCTTTATAACCGTCACGCTCAGAGGAAACCAGGTCGTTACCGGTCTTGTGCTGACCATATTCGGCACGGGCGTTTCCGGTCTTATAGGCGGCTGGGTATCAAGCGAACAGATACCCCAGTCGGTAAGCTCGGCATTCCGCCCTGTAGAAATACCTGTTCTCAGCAATATCCCAATACTCGGCGAGGCTGTTTTCTCGCAGGATATATATGTATGGCTCGGACTTGTCATAGCCGTGCTTGCGTATTTCTACCTCAACAAGACAAAGCTCGGACTTTATGTAAGGGCGATTGGCGAAAATCCCGGTGCGGCTGATGCTTCGGGCATAAATGTTACGCTCCATAAGTATATAAATATTCTGCTCGGCGGTTTCCTTTGCGGACTCGGCGGCGCTTATCTGTCAACCGCATTCCTGACAACCTGGCAGGATAACGTTACGGCAGGCGCAGGCTGGATAGCCGTTGCTCTCATCATATTCAGTACATGGAATCCGCTCAAGGCGATATTCGCCGCCTACCTTTTCGGTATGCTGAGAGGTTTAAACTACAAGATGCAGGGCTGGGAGATACAGATACCCTCGCAGTTTTTAACAATGCTCCCTTACATCGCCACTATTATAGTGCTGATTTTCATAGCAATGAGAAAGAAGAAAGAGAATCAGCCGCCTAAGGCGCTCGGTGAAGCGTACTTCAGGGAAGAAAGATGATATAAAGGACGGGTTTCTCCGTCCTTGTTTTGCGGTTGAACTTTCAACCGCATTTTTTTATTCTCCGACAGACAAAACACATCTGTCAGTTGTATTACATTCAAAGAGAAAAACTCAGGGGGAACGATTTATGACGTCAGATTATTCTTCCGAGAGCATAAGAGAGCTTTATGAACGCAATTTCGACACTCTCTACAGGGTGTGCTATATGTATATGAAAAATATACAGGATACAGAAGACGCTGTACATAACGCTTTTCTGAAAGCAATCGAAACAAGAAAACAGTTTGAAAGCGAAAATCACGAAAAAGCATGGCTTATCCGTGTTGCTTCAAATATCTGCAAGAATATGCTCAAGGCGGCGTGCAGAAAAAACGAGCCGCTCAACGACAATATTCCCGACAGCAATATAAGCAATGAAGCAAAAGAGCTTCTCAGCGAGCTTTCAAAACTGCCCGACAAGCTGAAAATACCTGTGTATCTGTTCTATTATGACGGATACTCAAGCGAAGAAATAGGACAGATGCTGCATATAAGCTCTTCTGCGGTCCGCACAAGATTGCAGAAAGCGAGGGAACAGCTGAGAAATGTCCTCGGTGACGAAAGGAGCGTTGAATAAAATGACAATTAAACAGGCATTCGATGAAGTAAACGCTACAGACGAGCAGAAGAAAAACGGCCTTGACAGGCTGTTGCAAAGCGACAAGAAACGCAGCTTCATACCGCAGATAAAACGTTATGCCGCAGCGGCCGCCGCAGTAGTTGTCGCCGCAGGCACGGCAGGTGTCGGTATACATTTTGCGGTAACAAACAATCAGGGCGGACCTATAAACGTATCAATAGGCGACAACAGTGCCGCCGACAGTATTATTACGCCTTCGGAAAACACAAAGGTACATTCCGAAAAGAGCGGAATGACTTTCGTTGATGACAAGACATTCTGGGCACAGCTCGGAAAAATAACTTATCGCAGGATAGATAATACACCGACCATAGATACTACAGAAATCAATGCGGCTGATGATTTTGACAGTCTTTTCTGCACGGATAAGCAGGTTCAGAGTGAAATGCTTAAGCTGTTTGATAATGCAATTGACATCACAAACAAATATATCGTTCTTCCCGACAGCAATGCGGCGGTAGGCATATCCTCGGATATGAGTGTACAGGAAATTGAAAGCTTCAAAAACAACAGTGCCAACTGCTTTGTCGGCACGGGCTATTATGAAAATGAACGTTTTTATTATGCCGACAAAGCGTATTTCGGTTTTGACACCTCAGAGGAATTTATAAACACCGTATCACAGGTATATACGGGAAATTACTCAGATAATTTCACGGAAGATTTTTATGATTACTGCCCCGATTACATTCAGCCGGCGGATAAAAATAACATAAAATCGAATTTCGGTATAAATATAGACAAGGATTTTCCTATAACAGAGCTGTACTCAGCCCATACGCAGTATTGTGCGGCTGTTTATACCGATGAAAGCCATAATTCTTTGATACTGTTATCGCTTACCGCAAAAGAGGGCAATAACGACAGCAAAACGTTTGAGCTTAAATATATACCTATGAAATATGTTGACGGAAAACTTCGTATAGTTGTTGAGATATATAACACGATTTTTATGGACGTTAACGCATACTCCGATAATTATATGTATAATTGCGGAATGGCAAGCGAAATAGAATCAGACGCAAAAACCATTGATATAACCTCTGTGGCTGGTGACAGCGACAACTTATCTCAGCCCGAAGAAACCAAAGCAGGAACAACAGTTTCCGCAACTTCAACAGCATCGCAGACAACCGCAATAACAACCACCACAACCACAACGACCACCGCAACCACAACAACCACAGCAACCACAACAACTACCGCAACCACGACAACTACAGCAACATCAAAAGCACCGACAACATCGACCACTCCAAGACCTGCCCCCGCACCGTCGGACACGGCAAAAAATGTTACTCTCAGAATGAAAGGCAGTGCCGCCTACCTCGATAAGGGTATGCTGCTTTATTATAAGGTCGACAAGGCATTCCTTACAAACAACGAAGTTATAAAAATAAAAGAACTCAAAATTTCGGAAGTACCGTATATCAACACAAACGGCAGTGATTACACCTTCAAGAGCCTTGATTACGGCACATACGTTATAGGCGGTCCTATGATGAAGCCTACCGGCGACAACGGCTTTACGGTATTCACCGTAACCGAAAAGAGCAGTAACAGCGTTATAAATGTAGACCTGACTAACGGCACACTCTCCGCCGGAAAATTTGAGGTTGTAGGCGAAACAAGCGATTTCACCCTGTCAGACCTTGCGGATATGTATTATGAAAGCATGGAAGTCAACGGTAAGAAATATGAGCTTTGCGACACAGATATCACAGACGGATGGTTTACGGGAGCTGTGATAAAGGATTACGGCAAGGGCGAGGACGGTTGCGTCAGAAAAATCTATGCAAACGGAAACGGCAACACCCTGCATTTCAGAATAAATAACAAGGATTATTACAACATATCCGATGTTATTTACCGTGAAGTGTCGTTCAGCAATGGCGATAAAACCATAAAATGCACAAAGCCGTATGTCGGCTACGATGAATTTAAAAAGGTGACCGGCGAATATGCCGAGGATTCCGTAATAACGGTCACTCAGCCTGTGACAAGGGATAATTACGACAAATTCGATTATATTTCAATAGACCCGCATAAAGAAAGCTTCTTTATTACCGACAATAACAACAAGCCGCTGAAAAATAAGACCTTATCCCTTACATATCTCGATGAGCTTGATATTGCCGATATAAAGAGCGGAAAGGCGGCATCAAAAACAAAAAAAATACGACAGAATGTTTGATATTATCAGTATGACCGGAAACGGAGCGGTATATACGTCTATGATACAGAAGGAAACCGGCACGACAAATATATATTACGGTTATGTCGGAGCATACGTCTGGAATGATGACACAGATGTAGATCCCAATGACGATAACAACACAATTCTGCTGTACCGGGTATCATCGGATGGCTTCAAGTATATCGGCACTTGCAAATACGGATTGATTAAATAAGATTACTCCGATAAGTGTCATTATCCCCGCAATAAGCTAAAAGCCGTTCGCAGAGCTGAAAAACGGCTCTGTGAACGGCTTTATTCATACCTGCTACGATAATCGTTTTCATAAGCATTCCGGTATTTCTTCGGTGTGCGGTCAATCGGCGTTTTGACAGCCGTAAACCCTCCCGCCGTGTTTTTCACATATAGACAAATAAAAAATTACGTCAAACTACTTGACAACCGCATTTTAATATGATATAATAATCACGCTGTTCTAAAGACAGCAGGTCGGTTTACCGCTAACGAGCATATGCTCACCTGCCGAGGAATGGGAAGAATACTGAATTTTCTGCCCTTTTCTGTCTTACAGAGGAGGGCATTTTTATTAAATGTTTTTCCTTTTTACGAACAGTAAATCACGAAAGGAGAAAACAATATGCCTAGTGAGAAAGTTTTACAGGTAAAGCAGAATTACGTTGCTGAACTCGCTGAAAAGCTCAAGAAGTCCGCTTGCGGTGTGCTCGTTGATTACAGCGGTATCACAGTTGCCGATGACACAGTTCTGAGAAAGGAACTTCGTGAGGCAGGTGTTGACTACTTTGTAGTTAAGAACACTCTTTTAAAGCGTGCAGCTGAGATGGCAGGCGTTGAGGGTATTGAGGATGTTCTCGAAGGAACAACAGCTCTCGCACTCGCAGAGGAAGACATCGTAACTGCTCCTAAGATCCTGTACAAGCAGGAAGAAGCAAGCAACGGATCATTCTCAATCAAGAAGGGATTCGTTGACGGTAAGGGCATCAGCAAGGACGAAGTTGTTGCATACGCAAAGCTCCCCACAAAGGAAACACTGCTTGCACAGCTGGTATTTATGCTTCAGTCCCCTATCCAGAAGCTCGCTATCGCAGTAAGCGAAATCGAGAAGAAGCAGTCCGAATCAGCAGAATAATTTCTGTACGGACGAAATCGGCGGCATAAACCTGCCGTAACACAAACAATGAAAACATATTAACGGAGGATAATTAAAATGGCTTCAGAGAAAATTTTAGCTATGATTGAAGAAGTAAAGGGCTTATCAGTATTAGAGCTCAACGAGCTCGTTAAGGCTCTCGAAGAAGAATTCGGTGTATCTGCAGCAGCAGTTGCAGTAGCAGGCCCCGCAGCAGGCGGCGCAGCAGCAGCTGAAGAAAAGACAGAATTTGACGTAGTTCTCGCATCATTCGGTGATGCTAAGATGGCTGTTATCAAGGCAGTTAAGGACGTTTGCGGTCTTGGCCTTAAGGAAGCTAAGGAGCTTGTTGAATCTGCTCCTAAGGCTATCAAGGAAGGCGCTTCTAAGGCTGAAGCTGAGGAAATCAAGGCTAAGCTCGAAGAAGCTGGCGCTAAGATCGAACTCAAGTAAGTTCTGCGCTGAATACGCTTTTCAAAGGACGGGTTCTGCCCGTCCTTTTCCATATGCAAAAATATAAAGAAATACCCTTGCAAACTTCAAAACGTTTCGCAAGGGTATTTTACTTTGTAGAAAAAACCTATTGTTGAAGCTGTACTGTGAAAAATTTCACTAACATCGCCAAAAACACTTTCCTAACCGATAAGATATTAATATTTTCGTGACCTTATCAATGCAACTGCACTGACATTGACCTTTCACAAAAACGCCACTAACCTGAGATATATGTACTAATATGCGGACGTGTAGCGTTAAGCGTCCCTGCATTGACAAGATATACAATGTTCAGGTGGTTATTCGAGTTTAGCCAACACCCCGACGGGGTGTGGGTATGGGTAAGGAAAGAGGGAGCAAGAGGGAGAAAACCTAAGGGACAGGGAGAGGGGCTGTCAAGTCCCTTGTCCTGATCCCTTTGGTTGTCTCCCTCTTTCATATTGACAAGTGCATTGATTCGAATAGCGAACCCGAGAAGTGCTGTCCGACAAAAAGAACTATCGGTAGCTTGTTATCATAGATAAACGCTAAATGATATAACAGAAACACATCAAACAATATAGTTTTAATTAAGCTGAAATACCCTTGCAAACTCCAAAACGTTTCGCAAGGGTATTTTTACAGATATATAATTAATTCTGCTTTGAATTGAGATATTCCTCGCAGGCTTTTAAAATCGCCTTGTCCTGCTCCCAGTTCAGCTTGTTCATAGCGTCCCCGTAGCTTAACAGCCAGTCGCCTATTACTTCTTCCTGCTGAATCTTCACGGCGGCATCCCTGTCAAACCTTCCTGCAAAGAATACGCTTGTCTTTTCGGTGTTGTCAAGTGTGTGGAATGTGTACTCCGCACGGAAATCTTCATCTAATTCCGCTTCAAGTCCGCATTCCTCGAAAACCTCACGCAGAGCGGTCTCACGCTCGTTCTCGCCGTACTCGATGTGACCCTTCGGAAAGCCGATATGACCGCTGTTGTTCTTGATAAGAAAATATCTGCGGTCATCGCCGTCCCCTGTGTACATTACTGCACCGCAGGTCTTTTCGTATAAGGCAAATATCTCAGAGGTGTGGAACTGCTCCTGAAAATGAACGGCGTTTACTATATTGCACTCACAGCAAAGCTCAGAGCCGACAAGCTCAGACGGCACTCCTACCCACTTGTCCTCGTTATCGTCTGTACGCATAACAGTTGCGATGATAACGCACTCTGCCTTGTCAACAGGCTTATCAACACCGAGAATATATACGTCCTGTTCCTCGCCGTCACCGCCGAGAAGCCCCTCGACATAGCCGTAGTTTATCGGATATACTATCTCCGGGTGCTTGGGGTGATGCGTGCCTATCGGTCGGTCAACCGTCACAGTGACAGCCTTTCCGATATATGATTTGTCGCCTCTCGGTATCTTTGTCATAGCTTTTCCTTTCAGCGTTACTGCTTTCTTGCAAGTTCGTATTCATCATCGTTTCTGAAATACGGGCAGTTGTAGTTGTCGCCCGTTATAAAACGGCACATTTCATCCTCGTCAAGATTTACAAGGCAGGTGTAGCAGTCGTACTCATCGTCATAAACATAGTTTACGCAGTAATCACAGTTTGTCATGCCTTTTTCTTCCACTTCATCGAAATATCAAAAGCTGTCACGCTGTGAGTAAGCGCACCGAGGCTGATTATATCAACGCCCGTCAGCGCAACGTCACGGATATTATCGAGCGTTACGTTTCCGCTGGCTTCCAGCTTTGCTCTGCCTGCGGTTATTTCTACCGCTTTCTTCATATCCTCACAGCTCATATTGTCAAGCATAATAACGTCTGCCTTTACCGCAAGCGCCTCGTTCAGCTCGTCAAAGTTGCGTACCTCGACCTCAATCTGAAGCATATGTCCCGCTTTTTTACGCAGAGCTGTAACAGCCTGCGTTATACCGCCGTATGCGTCAATGTGGTTGTCCTTGAGCATTGCCGCATCGGTAAGATTGTAGCGGTGGTTTCTTCCGCCGCCTGCCACTACGGAGTATTTCTGCAAAGGACGTAAGCCGGGGAGCGTTTTTCTCGTATCTGCGATAGAAGCATCAGTACCCTCGACTGCCTTTACGCACTTGTTTGTGTAGCTTGCAATACCGCTCATATGCTGTAAAAGATTGAGCGCTGTACGCTCAGCCTTCAGCATAGCGCAGGTGTGACCCTTGAACTCGGCGATAACATCGCCCTTCTTTATAGCGTCGCCGTCCTTGAAATGAATATTCATCTCGATAGTGTCGTCAAGTAATGTGAAAACACGCATTGCAACATCAATTCCCGCAAGAACGCCGTCAGCCTTTGATACAAAATATGCCTCCGAAATATCGTCCTCATCAATAAGCAGGTCGGTGGTGCTGTCTATGTAGTTTATATCCTCTGTTATCGCTCTTTTTATCAGATCGTCAACGTAAAACTGTAATAATTTCATTATATAATGCCCTTTTCCTTTCCCTCTGCAACTACTTCGCTGAGGATTATGTAAGCAACTGTCGTCAGTGATTTTGCTTCGATATAGTCGGGAGTTACCTCAAAACCGCCGTTATCGAGCAGATCCTTCAGTTCCGTTACACGCTTTATATCCTTTGCCGCTTCAACATAGTCAGGTACGACGAAATAAGAACGCTGCATTATGTGTCTTATCTCGGTGCGTATTCCCTTAGGGAGCGGCTTGCCGTCGGGCGAGGGATAATCAGCCTCAAGCGTTCCAAGCTCTCTGTGGGTATTGTTCTTGTTTATGTCCTCTGCGATAAGACGGCTGAATACCAGCGCTTCAAGCAGAGAATTGCTTGCAAGGCGGTTGATGCCGTGAACGCCGGTATGTGCACATTCTCCTGCGGCATATAAACCCTTTACATTCGTAGCGCCGTGTCCGTTTACGCCGATACCGCCCATAAGATAGTGCTGACAGGGGTATATCGGGATAGGCTCTTTGGTCATATCGTAGCCCTTTTCAAGAACCTTATTATATATCATAGGGAAGCGGTTTTTGATAAATTCGGAATCCTTGTACGAAATATCAAGATAGAATTTGTCACTGCCTGTTTCCTTCTGCTCTTTCATCATATCCTTTGAAACTACGTCACGGGGAGCAAGCTCCTTACGTTCAGGCTCATACTTGTGCATAAAACGTTCCTTGTTGCAGTTGAGCAGATATGCACCCTCGCCTCGTACCGCCTCGGATACAAGGAAGCACTCACGGTTTTCGTGGTCGGCAAAGGCTGTGGGGTGGAACTGCACATAGCTTAAATGCTGAATATCAGCCCCCATATTATAAGCAAACTGTATGCCGTCGCCCGTTGCTATCGCAGAGTTTGTTGTATAATCGTAAACTCTGCCTATACCGCCTGTTGCAAGTATGGTGTTCTTTGTGGTATAATAACTGTGCTTTCCTTCGTGAAGCACATCAAACAGGAAATCGTCGCCTCGCTTGGTAAGACCGAGCAGGTGAGTGTTTTCAAGAATTGTGACATTGGACAGCTTCTTTACCCCCTCGATAAGCGAAGTAACTATCTCAAAGCCGGTGCTGTCCTTGTGGTGAGCGATTCTGTGACGGCAGTGACCGCCCTCAAGGGTAAGGTCGATTGAGCCGTCCTGCTTTCTGTCAAAGTCAACTCCGTAATTGAGCAGATTCTTAACGTCCTTCGGACCCTGCTCGACAAGTATGCGTACATTGTCGATATTGTTCTTGTAGCCGCCGGCTATAAGAGTATCCTTGATGTGCAGTTCGTAGTTGTCGTTTGACGTGTCCATTACAGCGGCGACACCGCCCTGTGCGAGAGCCGAGTTGCACAGCGTCAGCTCACGCTTTGAGAGCATAAGTATCTGCATACTGCTGTCAAGGTTGAGTGCGGCATAAAGACCTGAAACGCCTGTGCCGACAATTATTACGTCGTATTCTTTGAACTTCATAAAGATTACCACCTTTTGCGGATTACCGCATAAATTTACTTTATTATTGATTATTTATAAAACGGAAAGGAACATTATGAACGAATCAGCCGTAAACAATCCGATCTTAAAGGAAAACGAATTAACCCGTGCCATACTCGCAGGAGTAGATACCGGCGAATATGATGCGGAAATATCTATGGATGAGCTTGAAGAACTGGCTGAAACCGCAGGTGCGGTGACAGTATGCCGTATTATTCAGAAACGTCCTGCTATCGAAAGTGCGACAATTCTGGGCGAGGGCAAGATTGAAGAACTCAGTGCCGCCGCAAAGGACCTTGACGCACAGCTTATTATATTTGATATGGAGCTAAGCTCAAGCCAGATACGCAATATCGAGGATATAACCTCGGTGCGTGTTATCGACCGCACAATGCTTATCCTTGACATATTCGCCGGCAGAGCAGTGACAAACGAGGGAAAACTTCAGGTTGAACTGGCTCAGCTTAAATACCGTCTGCCACGCCTTATGGGAATAGGTACATCATTGTCACGTCTTGGCGGCGGTATAGGAACGAGAGGACCGGGTGAAACTCAGCTTGAAACCGATCGCCGTCACATAAGACGCAGAATAGATAAACTCAGCGATGAGCTTAAAGAGCTTGAAAAACGTCGTGATCTGTCACGCCGCCGCCGTAAGAAAGACAGCGTATGCGTCGGCGCTATCGTAGGATATACGAATGCCGGAAAATCGACCCTGCTCAACGCCCTTACAGGTGCAGGCGTTCTTGCGGAGGACAAGCTGTTCGCAACGCTGGATCTTACATCAAGGGCAATAGAACTGCCCGACGGAAGAAGTTTTACGCTTGTAGATACCGTAGGGCTTATAAGACGGCTTCCTCACCACCTTGTAGAAGCGTTCAAGTCAACGCTTGAAGAAGCGGCAAGTGCGGATATTATCCTGCACGTCTGCGATGCGTCCGATCCTGAGGCAAGAGAAAAAGCACAAACAACGCTTTCTCTGCTGTCAGAGCTTGGATGCGGCGAAATACCGGTAATAACCGTTCTCAATAAATGCGACAAGCTCGATTATGAACTGCCGCCCGCAGAAAATACCGTAATGATTTCCGCAAAGAACGGCACGGGATTTGACGAACTGCTGAAAGCCATATCGGATAATCTTACCGACAAGGTAAGCCGTATGGAAATGCTGATACCGTATGACAAGTCGGGACTTGCGGCGGCTCTCCACTCACACGGAAAGGTGCTGAGCGAGGAGTACCTCGAAAACGGCATCGCAGTAACCGCCCTTGTGGACAAGTTGCATAAGTATGAGTATGAGGAGTTTGTCATCTGACGATATACATTACAGCCCGAAAGGGCTGTTTTGTTTTACCCGGTGTTATTTTTCACCAATGCCATTGCCTTTTGATGAACGCTCTGTTGGTTTCGCATCCTTTGCAAAAGCGTTATCGTCCCTCGCTCCGCACTATCACCCTTGCCTCCCCTCGAAAAAGGGGAGGTGGCTTGCAGACAAGCCGAAAACTTAAAAATTTCTCTTTGTTGTGCGATATATAAAATCGTTTTTTATATCCAATCTTTTCTGTCTGCAAGACGGTGGGGATTGAAATTGATAGAATCAACACCCTGACAGTCTGTTCCACACCATAATTTCTGCAATGTGACCGCACTCTAATTAGAATCAGAGCTGTACCTCAGTACCTCCGACGGGACGAATAGAAAGAACGTGACAGCTTCCTGCGCCGAATACCTTTTCTATATCAACTATAAAGCTCTTTAAAATATCCTGCGGAACGAATGCCTGTATAGTACCGGCAAAACCTCCGCCGTGAACTCTGCACGCACCCTTTCTTGTAAGAGCGTGTTCCGCAACGTTCAGTGCTATGCCTACCGCCTGATGCGTATAGTCCGAAACGGCAAAAATATTCTGTAAGTACTTGTAGCTTGAGTTTCCGCTTTCGTTTATCGAGCTTAAGAAATCATCGAAATGCTGATGCCTCAGCGAATGTGCCAGCTTGTCCACACGCTCGTTTTCCTCAAAGAAATGGAGCGCACGCAAAACGGCACGGTCGCCGTACTTCTGCCTTAAGATACCCATATTGAGTATTACATCCGCACGGGAGATCTCACGCAGATATTCTGCGGAGAAGTAGCCTGCTATAGCTTTCATCTCACGGGGGATAGCGGCATATTCGTCTGTAAGGTCGGCATGGTCTGCCTTTGTATCAATTATGCACAGTGCGTGTCCGTATGACGAGAAATCAACGGGGATATTCTCGATGATAGGCGCCTGTGTATTCTTGAAGTCGATAGCAACGAAACCGCCTACCGAGCTTGCCATCTGATCCATAAGTCCGCTGGGCTTGCCGAAATATTCGTTCTCGGCGTACTGTGCTATCTGAGCAATCTTCACTGCACTGATACTGCCTGCGTTGTATATGCCCGAAAGTATATTTCCTATAAGTACTTCAAATGCCGCAGAGCTTGAAAGACCCGATCCCTTCATAACGTTTGACGTTGTGTAAGCTCTGAAACCGCCTATATTCAGACCGTTGTTCTTAAAACCGCCGGCAACGCCCCTTATAAGAGCGGCAGATGAATTTTTTTCATTCTCGTGAACTGAAAGGTCAGATATATCAACCGAATCCTCGGGGAAGCCCTCGCTCTTTATCTTGATGATGTTGTCATCTGTAGGCTCTACAACGGCGATAACGTCAAGGTTTACACTTGCCGCAAGCACCTTGCCGTGATTGTGGTCGGTGTGGTTGCCTCCGACTTCTGTACGGCCGGGTGCGGAAAAATAACGAAGCTGTTCGCTGTCGCCGAAGATGCTCCTGAATTCCTCCGCAGATTTTTCATATCTTTCTCTCTGCGCCGCTACAGCACTTTCCGGATAAATCTCCTCAAGCGTGTGAATTGTCTTTTTTGCCATGATCGTTTCCTTTCATTTTGCTTTATCTGCTTTATCTTTTCTCCCGTAGGGAGTTTAATCCTTTTCCGTATAGAACATTCTGTACTTGGTTGAATTATGATAGCTTACGCTCAGCACAAGCCCTATTGCCACAAACAGACACATTCCCGATGTACCGCCTGCACTGAAAAACGGGAGCGGTATGCCGATAACGGGAGCGATGCCGAGTACCATTCCGATATTTACTGTTGTGTGGAATACTATAAGAGCAAATACGCCTATGCAGATAAGCCTGCCGAGAGTGTCCTTTGCACCGCTTGCGTTTGACAGGATTTTAAGCGACAGAGTCGCTATAAGCACTACCACCAGAAGACAGCCGAGCAGTCCCATAGTCATTCCGATATACGAAAAAATGAAGTCGTTGTGAATCTCGGGAACATAGGTATAATCTCCTCCAGAAAGCCCAAGCCCCGTAAGTCCGCCCGAGCCTAAGGCTATTTTTCCCACACGCTGTTGCATATATATTCCCAGTGCTTCGTCCTCCTGCATCTGTGTGTCCCACAGTACCTGAAAACGCTTCTGCTGGTGCGGCTGCATAAGGTAATTCCACAAAACATAGACAGCCGGAGGAATAGCAACAGCTATCATTACGAGATATTTCCACGAAAGACCTGCCGCAAACATCATGCAAATGAAGATGAACAGGAATACCAAAGCCGAGCCGTCGTCGCCCGTCTGCCTTATAAGCAGTGTAGGTATCGCTCCGTGAATGCACAGCAGGATAAAGTGTATCGGCTCGTTCATTCTGTCCTCGACCTTTGACAGATGAAAGGCAAGCGAGAGTATAAAAGCGAGTTTCAGTATCTCAGACGGCTGTATCGTCATTATACCGAGATCGAGCCAGCCTATATCGTCTGCGCCTTCACGCTTTATTCCGAGAGGGGTGAACAGCAATAATGTAAGCCCCATTGCCAGCGGAACGTATATAAACCAGAGCTTCGCCAGATATTTATAGTTGATTGCCGCCAGTGCCATTGCTATTACAAGTCCTGCGATAAAGGCTATGATCTGCGTCTTATACTGGCTTGCGGTAACTGCCGAGCTTATATCGTTTTCATAAAGGGTATACTGGATAAATACGGCAAAGAAAGCAATGCCCATACACATGAACAGCAGCAGCTTATCAAGTTTTCCGAAATAGGTCTTAATTTTGCTTAGAATAAGTTTCATAAAGCTGTGTTCCTTTTAATATAAATGCGGTTTCAGCCGCAGTCGATTTTACAATTACAGATAAGTATATTATACTCGAAAAATGCGCTCTTTTCAAGCGAATTGCAAATAAAAGCGTTCTTTACATCAAATTTGCAAATTAAATACAAAAAGCCGAAGAATTATCAACAATTCTTCGACTTTTTCAACAAGTGACATTAAAATATATCCTGCGGCCTTACGGCACGCTGCAGACGTTGAGAAACACACGCAGACAAGGAAACCGCCCCGACAGGCGTACAAAGGTACGTTGAGGGGCGGTTGACGCAGTAAGCAAAAATGCTTTCGCACAGCCGTTTTTTACGGCTGTGCGAAATTCTTTTAATTTATCGGATTTTTAGTTTGCGCCGGTTTACTTTTCTGCATTTTTGCGGTGCGTGGGTTTATCAACAGTCTGAGGATACGCTCAGTATCCCTTTATTCTTATACTTTCGGTAAATACTGTCTTTGCTTCCGACAGCGACAGCGGACGTGAACAGTAGTAGCCCTGTATCCTGTCAATATCGAACTTCTGCACGGTATCAAGCTGTTCCTTGTCCTCAATGCCCTTTACACATACGGTAAGCTTACGGCATTTTGCAAGATGGATGACCGAGCTTACAAGCTCAGTGTCAAATTCGTCCTCGTGATTCATAAACAGCTTTGCCGGAAGATTCACAAGGTTGACGTATGAGTTTTTGAGGACCTTTAACGAAATATTCCCCGTGCCGTATTTATCTATGGCAATATTTACACCGAGAGTACGCAGATCGTGCAGGATATGTGTGCTGTCGCTGTAGAAAATGTTGGCTTTTACAGGAATTTCGAGTATCAGTGAGGACGGAGGGAGTGCGCTTTCTTCAAGAGCGTGACGTACCTGAGTTACGATTTCGGCAGATTGCGGTTCGCCTGCGGTAAGATTTACGCTGACGGTAAAATTCTCAAAGCCTGCGTCCTGTATCTCCTTGCAGAATTCGCACGAACGCTCCATTACCCAGCCATCTATGACGTGGGATAAGCCGAGATTTTCAGCCATAGGGAACAAAGTTGAGTTAGGAATATTGCCATACTGCTCGTCGTGCCAGCGTACAAAGCTTTCACAGCCGATTATACTGCCGTCAACCGCACTGAAGGACGGCTGAAAACGCAGTGAAAAGCCCCTCATACCGTCGTTTATACATTCTCTTATATGCTGTTCAAGGCTTGCCGCAAACATTCTTGTACGCTCAAGCGAGCCTGAATAGAAAGCATAACTGTTCTGCTTGAATTCTCTTGCACGGTACATTGCCGTGCTTGCCGCCTTGCAAAGCTCCTCTGCATCCTCGCCGTTTTCGGGATAGAACGCTATGCCAAGACTGCAATGGATTGAATGCTCATCCTCACCGAATTTCCACGGCTTTGAAAAACGGTGTATCAGCATTTCGACAAGATTTTTAGCTTCATTGTCGGTACAATCCGGAAGATTAAGCATAAAAATCGCATTTGTGAAATAATATACACCAATGTCCTTTACGGGCAGGTCCTTAAGATACTGAGCGATACTGCGCAGCAGCATATCCGAATAGGTGTGACCGTAAACTGCGGACAGAGTGCGTGTGTTGGTGACCTTGAAAGCGATAAGCGAGCCTTTTGTGTTACGCTTCATTATCTTGTCAAGATCCTTGTTCAGCCTTGCACGGTTCGGAATATTGTAGATAGCGTCATAAAAGGCAAGCTGACGCATACGCTTCTGCGACTGCTCCAGCTTATCCTGCGTTTCCTTACGCATCATAAGCGAGGAGATTATCTGTGAAATGTTGCGGAGCTGTTTACGCTCACGCTGTGTCCAGTTATGTTCCTTTTCAATCGTCTGGAACATTATAAGGCTGTCAAAAGTGCCCGAATTTATCAGCTTGAAGATAGCATACGACTTGATACCAAACTTTGCAAGGTCGTTGGTATCCGTATCCGAAAAAGCCGATGATGTAAGGCTCAGATCCTCACGGATCGAGGCGCAGTCAAGTGCGGTATCGCCGTCTATTTCAAGAGGGAGGTGGCGGTACTTGTAATCCTTGCACCAGCACAACTCCTGAGTAAAATCGTCACGGTCGATTATGGTTATCCTGTCAAGGTGAAAATAATCGCCTATAAGCTCTGTGACGGAGTTTAACGCAATATCTGCGCTTTTGCTCTGCATTATGATAGCGTAGATATTATTCAGCAGTATCTGCTCCTCGACATTCTGACCCAGCAGCTTGTTTGCATTCTGCGAATTGTCCATCTCCGAAAGAACTACAACAAATGCGTTCGCCATACGGGAAACTGTCTGTACAAGCGTTTCCCACAGCTGAATGTTGTCATCGAGCAATTCCTGCGTTTTCGCTCCCAGTATCCACGTTCCGCTGACAAGGTGATTTATGCGGATATTCTTTTTCTTCTGATATGCAAAATCATCGGGAGAAAGGGATTTATGCTGTGTTTTCGGCGCACATATCAGCTTTCCTTTTTCGTCAAATATTGCGGAATAAAGCTGTGGCACGGCAAAAGGACGCTGTATGCTTGTAAGGTAGTCGACATCAAGCACATCGGCAAGACCCGGTGCGCCTTTTTTAAGTTCGGACAGCTTTATGTTGTGCTTTTTGCGGAATTCGTTATATACAAGGTCGTCACCCGCTGTTTCAAGGTAGGTCGATACATCGCACATCGTTCCCTCAAAACGCACAGGCCTGCCGTACTCTGCATATACCGCCTTGCACGAAAGGAAAAACCAGTGATATTCATCGTTCACCATAAAACGACAATGCGCCTCAAAACGCTTTTCCTCGTCCTGTGATACATCGGTGAACATTTCGGTTATCGGAGGAATATCATCGGGATTTATCAGTTCTAAAAGAGAAGGGTAGGTTTTCTCGGAATGTTCGCCCGGGTTTACGGTAAAGGGAAAATCCCGTGAAAAGCCGATTATTATATTTATAAATTTCTGACCGTTGGTGTTTAACTGCACCTTATTCGCCTCCTTGGGCTAATATGTATGTAATAGTTCAATGTGGTAAACTGTTAAAGTGGGGCAACGCAATTAAAATAACTGAAATCAAAGGCAGTGAAATATGATCGCTTTACAGATATACACAGTACCGCCATTATGATTTTATTTAATTTTACCATAAAAAAGAACGCAAATCAAGCTATTTTGTAAATTTTCACAACATTTTCGTTTTATTTTTTGATTATATTCGGGAAAAAGCGTCAAAAAAGCCCGTAGCCTTATCCTACGGGCGCAGATTGTCGATAAACCGATTGTTATAAAAGCCCACACAGTGAAACATATCGCCAACACTGCTTAAAACCGTTTCCGTACCGATAAGGTATTAATAATTTCGTGAGTGTACCAGTGCAACTGCTCTAACAATGACTCTTCAAAAAAACGCTACTAACCTAAGATATATGTACTAACCTGCGGACGTGTAGCGTTAAGCGTTCCTGAACTTACAGGATATACAATGTTCAGGTAGTTTTACAAGTTCCGCCAACACCCCGACGGGGTGGGGGTGTGAGTAAGGAAAGAGGGAGCCACGCTGAGCATTGCTTTAGCAATGCTCCCGCTCCTCACGTCGCTCAAGAGGAATAACTGATTTGGGAGAGAACCTAAGAGTATAGGGCTGAGTCTTGCTTACGCAAGCACTCGGACGTTTCGCTTTGCTTCACTGGGCTGTCAAGTCCAGCGTAGCTTTAGCGGAGTGCACGAGCCTTGCGTAAGCGAGGCTCAGACTTGCACCTAGTCTCTTTGGTTCTTTCCCTCGTTAATATTGACAGGTGCATTGATTTGAATAGCGAACCCGAGAAGTGCTATCTCACAAATAGCACTATCGGTAGCTTATTATCATAGCCAACGCTGAATGATATAGCAGAAGCACATAAAGCAACAGACTTTTTTACAAACATCGCCCGTAGCCTTATCCTACGGGCGATGCTTATAATTTACTCTGCGTCTGACTTATCCGCACTTTCCTGTACCTGCGGCTTACTTACCGAGGCAATATCATTCATATGGCTGACGGTCATAAGATAATCCACCTTGCTTTGTACGCCGTCCTTTGTGGCTGTACCGGTCTGTTCCATTGAGGTACAGTATCCGTCTTTATCAATTGTATACACAACGCTGAAGCTGTCAAGGTCACCGACAAGGCCGAGTTGAGAAGCCATTGAACTGTTGAGCTTTGAAACATCGTACTGCATAGTGATTACTTTTGCGTCCGCTGTATTCTTAACCTCCGAATTTGTCACGCTTTCGGGCTTTATGAATATCATGCCCTCTGCGGTCATAGACATCTTGTTTGTGCGTGTGTAGCATACATAATCCTTGTCACCGCTCACAAGAGTATGCCATTCGCCGTCGGAATAATAGTTGTACTCCGAGCCGTTGTGATATTCATAATATTTTGTCTTGCCGTCTGTGCCGAAATAGCTGTACGATAGGGTATCGCTCTTATCGTAGCAGAATGTCAGCTCCTGCGTAACCGTACCGGTCTGCTTATCCGTAACCGTGATTTCGGCTGAATACAGCGAGGAATACAGCTTTCGTGCGTTTTCTATGTCGCTGTAGCCGTCAATATGCGAATAATCGGCACTGCACGCCGTTATTGACGCCACAGCCGTTAAAGCCGTGATAAATACGGCTGCGATTTTTCCTGTTCTTTTCAATATAATGCTCCTTTGGAATCTGAACAGTAAAGACTGTTAAATAAAAATACAGCGGGTGACCTGCTTTACGCAAAATCCCCGCTGTTTCTTTATAAATGTAATTCTGTCCGTCTACACTTTTCTACACGTCTACACATCGGGTGGTTACCCGATATACACTACTTGGTCGGGAGTGTGAATTATTCTGCAAAACCGCTTTCAACGAGCTTTACAAGGCCGTCAACAGCAAGCTGCTCATCAGAGCCGTCAGCAATGATTCTGATTGTTGTACCGCCTACAATGCCGAGTGAAAGGATACCGAGAAGGCTCTTTGCGTTTACTCTTCTTTCTTCCTTCTCAACCCAGATTGATGACTTGTACTCGTTAGCCTTCTGGATGAAGAATGTTGCGGGTCTTGCGTGTAAACCTACCTGATTCTTAACGCTTACTTCTTTAACAAACATGATTGGTTACCTCCGTAAAATCGTATTATCTTTCCGTCGAGCTGTCCGCATTGAGATGTTATGCGGTATCTCTGCTCTGTACCTATAGTATATCCAAATGTTCTTTGTTCGTCAACAAAGATTTTTCAATTTGTCAATTTTTCTGCGATTATTTTTCACTTTTGTTCAATAGTCCTTAAACATTTCACGATAGTTTGTGTGATATGCACAAAAAACTTTCAACAAAGTATTCAACATACACATTAATTTTCAACCGTTTTGCTTATTTTGGTTGTTTTACCATTTGAAATGCTTTGCCTTTATGGAAATGGCTGTCGCTGAAAACAAGGCTTCTCCGATAGTTTGCTTTAAGCCGAAATCACAGCCTGCACCTGAAATCATCATAGGAGAACTCTCTTATTTTCCGCATACCGAGCGAGGTATTATAGTATATTGACGGCAGAGCCATACCGTTGAACGTATTGTTCTTTACCATTGAGTATATCGACATATCGCACAGCACAAGGCGGTCGCCCGGTTTAAGCGGCTCGTCAAAAGAATAATCTCCTATCACATCGCCTGCAAGGCAGGTGTTACCGCCAAGCCGCACAGTGACAGCCCTTTCACCCTTTTCTCCGGCAATATTACCGTTTGGCTGAATGATAACTGGACGGTACGGCATTTCAAGCACATCGGGCATATGGCAGGCGGCTGAAGCGTCAAGTATTGCTATATCGTCCTCGCCGTTTACTTTTCCGTCTATCACGTCAAGTACCGTTGTCACAAGAAATCCTGCGTTCAGAGCGACAGCCTCGCCCGGCTCAAGATACACCTCAAGCCCGTATTCATTCCTGAAATGGTTTATCACCTCAACAAGCGTGTCAATATCGTAGTCATCCCTTGTTATATGGTGTCCGCCGCCGAAATTTATTACGTTCATCTTATCAAGATATTTGCCGAACTGCACCTCGACCTCCTTTGCGGTACGCTTTAAGTCGTCGCTGTTCTGCTCGCAGAGGGTATGAAAATGAAGTCCGTCTATTTCGTCAAGAATCTCCTCGCCGTAACGCTTTATGTCCTCTTCAAACGAAGCAAGCGTCTGTCCGAGCCTTGAGCCCGGGGCGCACGGGTCGTATATTTCGTGTCCCTCCTGCGTGGAAAATCTCGGATTTACACGGATAAGGCAGTGCTTGTCCTTTACTGCGTCACGGTGCAGGGCAAACTGCCTTATTGAATTGAACACAAAATGTCCTGCGTACTTTGTAAGCTCGTTTATTTCCTTATCTGTATAGGCAGGAGAGAAAACGTGCGTTTCATTGCCGAAATATTCATATCCGAGCCGAGCCTCGTAAAGTCCGCTTGCGGTAGTGCCGCTGAGATAGCCGCTTATCAGAGGGTAGGTGCTGTACATCGAAAACGCTTTCTGCGCCAGAAGTATCTTACAGCCAGTCATATCCTGTACGCTTTTCAGTATCTCACAGTTGCGTCTGAGATAGCATTCTTCTGTAACATAGCACGGGGTATCTACCTTGTTTATATCAAAAGTCGGTGTGTTCATATTTTGCTCCAGTCTATTTCGTCATCGACGAGATAATCGTCAACGTCAAAGCGACGCTTTTTGAAGTAATAATGCTTGTCCTCGTCCGTTATTTCACGGATAACTCTTGCAGGATTTCCTGCGGTTATGCAGTTGTCGGGAATATCCTTTGTTACAACGCTCCCCGCACCGATAACAACGCCGTTTCCGACCTTTACTCCCGGTGTTATTACAACGTTTCCGCCTATCCATACGTTATCGCCTATCGTTATATCTATGCCGTATTCATAGCCTGTGTTACGGGGAATATAATGTACGGGATGACCTGCTGTGTAGATGGCTACATTTGGGGCAAGCATAACATTATTGCCGATTTTAACCTTGCCCACATCAAGTATTACCAGATTATAGTTTGCAAAGAAGTTGTCACCAACCTCGATATTACTGCCGTAATCACAGTGGAACGGCTGTTCTATATGAATAGTGTCACCCGTCTTACCGAGAAGCGAGCGGAGGATTTTGTCTGTTTTTCTTCGGTCATCGGGGTGGCAGTTGTTGAATTCGTATATCTTACGCTTGCATTCCGCACGCTCTTCGCTCAGCCCGTCAAGCCAGGCTTTATAGGGAAGATTTGCGTGCATACGCTGTTTCATATCCATATTGTTTCTCCTTTATAATAAGTCGGATTTAAGTTCTACAAGCGTATTTTAGCACAATGCAAAGGAAAATGCAATATAAAGCCGTAACGAATCAAGGCTGTCCGCTGTCGCACTTTATCCCCTGATAAGTATCCCTCAGCTTCATCTGACGGTCGATGCCGCCCAGTACCGCTATCTTATCTGCACTCCACATCGGCGCAACAAGATATTTTTTATCCGCATCGCCTGTAATGCGCTCTATTACTATATCTGCGGGGAGATATTCAAGCTGTGAGATTACTATATCTATGTACTCGTCACGGGTGAGCGGAACGTAACCGCCCGACAGGAAGAGCCGTTCAAGAGCGGTGCCGTGATTTATATGAAGAAGGTGTATCTTCACGGCGGCAGGGTGCAGACGGGCGACCTCCTTTGCGGTTTCGAGCATATCGGCTTTTGTTTCGTCCGGTAATCCGTCAATCAGGTGCAGGCAGGTGCGTATGCCGGATTCTTGCAGTTTACGGTAGCCTTCCAGAAATTCTTCATAGCTGTAGCATCTGTTGATGATTTGTGCTGTTTTATCGTGGACGGTCTGCAAGCCAAGCTCCACAGTGAGATGGGTCTTGCTGTTTATGTCGCAGAGCAGGGCAATAACATCATCGGGAAGGCAGTCGGCCCTTGTGCCGATTGAAATTCCGTGTACTTCGGAATCAAGCGCCGCCGTGTATGCCTCTTTAAGCGTTGCGACAGGTGCGTATGTGTTGGTGTTTGCCTGAAAGTAGGCTGTAATGAGGCTGTTCGGGTGTTTCTTGTATATACGTTCCTTTTCTGCGGCAAGCTGACGCTTTACGCTGTCGTAGATTTCACCGTCCGATTTTTCGGTGAAGTAGCCGCTTCCGCCCATACAGTAGATGCATCCGCCCGTGCCTTTTGTGCCGTCTTTATTCGGACAGGTAAAGCCAGCGTCAATGACCGCCTTGAATACCTTGCTGTTGAACGATGATTTATTATAGTAATTCAACGTGTGATAACGCTTGTTGTCATCGGAATATATAAAAGGGTTTGTACTGTTCATAGTTCTCCTTAAGCTGTTAAAAAATTAATGATACACACTAAAACAAATATACCCGTGTAAATATAATAGCAAAATTAATCAATGCTTTCATATTTCTTAATCGGACTTTACACTTGCAGTCTTGACTTTGATGCCTTAGGGGTGTATAATAAATAAGTATCTGCATACGGCGGATATAATACAGAGGTATAGACATAACAGGAGGAAATAATTATGCCATTTTGTCCTAAATGCGGAACAGAGTATCAGGACGGCTCAAAGTTCTGTGCAAAATGCGGTGCAAACCTTGACGGTTCAGTTGCACCTGTTCCGATAAATCAAAAACCGGGCTTTTTTCAGGAAATACTTGATACCAGGGACGTAACATCAACAATGGACGCCAACGATATAAATGCAGGTAAAGCAATGTCGATACTCGCATACTGTGCGGTACTGGCTTACATACTTGTAACGTGGCTGTTAGGCGATTTTTTTGCTGTGATTGTACTCGCAGGCTTGCTCGTAGCTCCCTGTATCGCCGCAAAGAAGTCGGGCTTTGTAAAGTATCACCTTTCGATGATATTCCCGGCAATACTTGCCGTAATGGTAGTCCGTGCTGTAGAAGGCTCGATTGCCGCTTTCTTCTATAATCTTATATCCAATCCCGTATATGATTATATAAGCAACTATGTCGGTATGGTGAGAACAGAAACGGTAATCGGCACGATCGTTGCGTGGGTAATACATATTATATTCATGGCAATACCGGTTCTTGTACTTGTCGCAGGACTTATAAACTCTGCCAACGGTAAAGCTAAGGAGCTCCCGCTTATCGGCAGATTCAAGATGATATTTGAAAAGTAAGCACATACTTAAACAGCCTTCGCTTTTTGCGGAGGCTGCAGCTTGTAGAAAAGCCCCGATTCGTTTGCGAATCGGGGTTTTTCTACAGTCTGAGCGTAAATCCGTGTCCGGATTTACGCTTTCGCTACTCGACTGTATTTATTTTAGCATTTTGATTTCGTATTTGTCAAGCCGACAGAAAAATTTCGGCGTTTTTATAACTCTGCGGCGGTAAAAGCAAGGTCGATTTGTCAGATATTTTACCGCACTATAAATAATAAATATGATAAGCGGCAAAATGACGGTTATTTCCCTGCGCCCCAGTATTTCCTGTCAAGGCTTCTGAAATTTACCGCCGAGGATATATCCTGCCGCCTTATTATCTCGCTTCCTGCAAGGTCAGCACAGGTGCGAGCGACCTTAAGTATCCTGTCGTATGCCCTTGCCGACAGCCCCATTTTATCAAAGCAGTCGGAGAGCATCTTCTTTGCGTTTTCGTCCATAGGACACATTTCGTGAAGATATGCAGGAGGTATCTTGGAGTTCGAGCGTATTTCCGTACCTGCAAAACGCTTTTGCTGTATTTCTCTTGCTTTCATTATACGCTCAAGCACGGCACTGCTCGGCTCGCCCTTTTTCGCACTGCTTATTTCCTCGTAAGATAACTGCGGCATTTCCACCTGTATATCTATCCTGTCAAGAACAGGGCGGCTTATCTTGCCGAGATAATTCTGTATCATATTCTGAGAGCAGGTGCATTTTCCCTTCGGGTTGCCGAAGTTTCCGCAAGGGCAGGGGTTCATTGCGGCAACAAGCATAATATCGCACGGGTATGACACCGACCCTTGCGCTCTTGATATGGTTATAATTCCGTCCTCAAGCGGTTGCCTGAGCGTTTCAAGCGTCCTGCGGTCAAACTCCGGCAGCTCGTCAAGAAATAATACTCCGTTATGTGCGAGTGATATTTCACCCGGACGTGGGATACTTCCGCCGCCGATAAGACCTACTGCCGAGGCAGTGTGTGATACGCTTCTGAACGGGCGAACCGTGACTATCGGCTTTTCACGGTCAAGCATACCTGCTATTGAATGTATTCCTGTTGTTTCAATGCTTTCGTCAAAGGTCATCGGAGGAAGGATAGACGGTATACGCTTTGCTATCATGCTTTTTCCCGTACCGGGAGGGCCGATAAGCAATACATTATGGAAGCCTGCGGCGGCTACCTCCAGAGCGTGACGGGCGAGTGCCTGACCCTTTACATCGGATAAGTCCTCCGTTTCAAACATCTCTGCGGACGGAACGTAGGGAGGTTCGGGCGATATACGCTTCTTTCCTGTGAAATGGTTTATTAGGTCGGAAATATGGCTTATGCCGTATACGGACAGACCCTCGACAACGGACGCTTCCTTAGCGTTTTCGGCAGGGAGAAACAGCCGTTTTATACCGCATTTCTTGGCTTCTATTGCCATGCTGATAATTCCGCCCGTGAAAACGAGCGAGCCTCCGAGCGAAACCTCTCCGATAAAGGCGCAGTCCGATAAATCATCGGTTATTATATTGTTTACCGCAAGAATGGCGGCGATTATCGTGAAGTCGTACAGTGAGCCGCATTTGCGTACATCCGCCGGAGCTAAGTTGACCGTCAGTTTCTGACCGCTTATCGCTATGCCGATACCTGAAAGAGCGCCTTTTATACGCATTTTGCTTTCCTGCACCGCAAGGTCGCCCAGACCTACTATATCAAAGGACGGCTGACCTCTTGAGGATATTATTTCTGCGGTGACTTTAAAGGCGTTCATACCGAAAAGTCCCATACCGTTTACCTGAGAATACATATTTACACCCGTTTCATATCATTTTAAGTGATTGCTATGTAATAATTATACAACGTTTTAGGTATATTTTCAACAAAAACGGGAATTTTTGATTTCAAAAAATTTAATAATATTTTTACGATTTTATTTGCATTTACGGCGGAAAAATGTTATACTGTTTGGTGAATGGAATTTTAGGTTAGACACAGCTATATTTACCTAATTTTTAAATACAGCAAACTGTGCTACCGTTTTATACAGAAAGGACAGATTATTATGGCAAACACTACAGAGCTTTATAACGAATGGCTTGAAAAAGCGGTCAAGGATCCCGATTTAAAGACAGAGCTTGAGAGCGTAAAGGGCAAGGACGAAGAAATAAACGACCGTTTCTACCGTGATCTTGAATTCGGCACGGGCGGTCTGAGAGGCGTTATCGGCGCAGGTACAAACAGAATGAACGTTTATACCGTAGGCAAGGCTACTCAGGGTCTTGCAAACTACCTCAAGAACACAGGCAAGAGCGATCTTAAGGTTGCTGTTGCATACGACAGCAGAATAAAGTCTGACGTATTCGCAAAGCACGCCGCTTCTATCTTTGCCGCAAACGGCATTACAGCGAACATCTACACAGAGCTTATGCCCACACCTATGCTTTCTTGGGCTGTAAGAGCGCTCGGCTGTGACGCAGGTATCATTGTTACCGCAAGCCACAACCCTGCAAAGTACAACGGCTATAAGGTTTACGGAAGCGACGGCTGTCAGGTTACTCTTGAAGCCGCTGAAAAGATTCTCGGCGAGATTGAGAAGCTCAATATCTTCGCAGACGTAAAGAGCGGCGACTTTGAGCAGTTCGTAAGCGAAGGAAAAATCAAGTACATCGGTCAGGATGTTATTGACGAATATATCGCAAACGTTAAAAAGCAGTCCATCCACCCCGAGCTTTGCGCAAAGAGCGGACTGAAGGTTGTTTATACTCCTCTTAACGGTGCAGGCAACAAGCCCGTCCGCCGTATCTTAAAGGAAATCGGTATAAACAACGTTGTAGTTGTAAAGGAACAGGAAATGCCCGATGGCAACTTCACTACCTGCCCCTATCCCAACCCCGAGATAAAGGAAGCTCTGCACTTAGGCCTTGAGCTTTGCAAGACAGAAAAGCCCGACTTACTGCTTGCTACCGACCCCGACAGCGACCGTGTAGGTATCGCAGTTCCCGACGGTGACAAGTATGTTCTGTTCACAGGTAACGAGGTAGGCGCAATGCTGCTCGAATATATCTGCAAGGAGCGTACAGCCGCAGGCACAATGCCCGCAAACCCCGTTGCAGTAAAGACAATAGTTACGACCGATCTTGTAAAGGCTATCGCCGCTAAGTACGGCGTAGAGCTCAGAGAAGTTCTCACAGGCTTCAAGTTCATCGGTGAGCAGATAGGCTTCTTAGAGGCAAAGGGCGAGGAAAACAGATATATCTTTGGCTTCGAAGAGAGCTACGGCTACCTTGCAGGCTCTTATGTAAGAGATAAGGACGCTGTTGTGGCATCTATGCTTATCTGTGAGATGGCGGCATTCTATCGTTCACAGGGTATTTCTCTTGTACAGGCAAGAGCAAAGATGTACAGCGACTACGGCTTCTACTGCAACAAGCTTGATACGTTCACATTCGAAGGCGAAACAGGTATGAAGAAGATGAACGCTATCATGGATACTCTCAGAAACGAAAAGCTTGACGCTGTTGCAGGTCTTAAGGTTATCGGCAAGGCTGACTACAAGCTCAGCGTAAAGACAGACTACGAAAGCGGCAAGACAGAAGAACTCACACTTCCTAAGTCAAACGTTATCACATTCTACCTTGAGGATAACGCAAGCGTAGTAATAAGACCCTCCGGTACTGAACCTAAAATCAAGCTCTACTACACAACAGTAGGCACAAGCGTTGAAGATGCGGCTGAAAAGCAGGTTAAGCTCTCGGCAGATTTCACAAAGATTGTAGGCTGAACAAGCTGTTAATACACAAGTTTCAGAAAATTTTGAAAAAACTATTGCAAAACAGTTTTGTATATGCTATAATAGTAACCTAAGCGTGAAAGCGCAGTATTCTGAAATCATAGCGAAAGCTGTAATTTAGATTAATTCTAAAGGTCAGGAGGTGACAGCATGAAAGAAGGTATCCACCCTAACTACCAGCCCACCACTATCAAGTGTGCTTGCGGCGAGGTTATCGAAACAAGATCAACCAAGCAGGATATAAAGGTTGAAATCTGCTCGAAGTGCCACCCTTTCTTTACAGGAAAGCAGAAGTTGGTTGACACAGGCGGACGTGTTGACAAGTTCAAGAAGAAGTACAATCTTGACAAGTAATGAAAAAAGAGGATCGTGGTTTTCACGGTCCTTTTTGTTTTAAGCACGGTGTACAGCCGTGCTTGTTTTTTGCTATGCCTGCATTTGATTCTTTCAAAGGTGAAGGGAGTATTTAGCAAGGCTGTTGCAAAAAAGTAAAAAATAAGCCGTGCATCGCCTTGATGCACGGCTCGGACTGTCGATAAAACTATATAATTTTTGAAAATGGGGTCGCAGGGGCGTAGCCCCCGACAGGGTCTAGGGGCGGTAGCCCCAGTAAAATCCCCCTTTCCCGGGGAAAGGGGGCAGGGGGATAGGGGTAGTGAGTTAGAAGTTTGTTTCAAAAACATACTTTTTCTACAAACAGAGCCGTGCATCGCCTTGATGCACGGCTTTTATGTTATTGGCTGTTCTTTTCAAAGGTCGGCGTACCCTTTGCGTAGCTTCCGTCACGCTGTCTTACAAGCGATTCATTCTTACTGCAGTCGATTATTGCGACCTTGCCGAGAATTTCTCCGCTTTCGTTGCTGAGTATCAGCGTTTCGCCTGTTTTAAGGCTGAAATTCGTCTGCATTTTCATCAGCGTATTTTCAGACTTGTTGTTCTTGCAAACTATCGTAAGCGTTGAATGAGGCTTTACGTTGACAGTGGGTATCTTGTAGCGGTTAAGCATATCGTCCTTATCTGTAAGATAAAGACCTTTTGTTGATACGTCGTTGTCATTGGGGTTGTAAAGCTCTATCCAGTCGTCATCGCCGCCCGTGTACACTTCGCTTATATACAGCAGTTCGCCTGTAGACGATGTTTTTTCGCTGCGTGCGTTTATAGTAATCTTGCCCTTTTTAGCCATTGAGCTGTCGATAGTTATCTCACGGTCGGTATAGGTCTTGCCGTTTATCTCCCAGCTTGTGAAGGTGTAGCCCGACATATCCTCGGCTGTCAGCTTTACCTTGTAGGGCGTGAAATATTCGGCTGTTACCGTATTTGAGTCCTTGACGGTCTGAATGTTCATAGTGAGCTTAAGACCCTTTGCACCGTTCAGCTTTACCTTGTATGTATCGTCCTTGTCGATTCCGAAATTCTTGCAGATATCGCCGAGAATGATATTTGCACGCTTGTCGGCGAACTCTCTTATTTCGTTTCTGCTGTTTTCAAACGTACCCTCGTTTGCCCACGTTGACGTGATGCCCTTGTTCAGAGCATAAAGCTGTTCCTTATCGCTGTCTGCGAGCTTCTGCTCAAGCGTCGCCAGAATATTTTCAGAGCTGAACGCACCGCCTATAAGGTCGCAGAGGTTGTTTGCCAGCTTTTCACGCATATCCGCACGTTCCATAAGTGCCGATATAAGCACTGAGCCGCCTGCGGGGTGAGTGCCGTTTAAAATCTTGGTCAACGTCTTGTTTGCGTATCCGTCCGAATAAAGTCCCCAGGCAAATTCTGCGTCGTAGAAGAAATATCTCCACTTGCCGTCCTGATACTTGCTTGTGATCTCTTCGCCGTCTGACGCAACATACCGCCACACTTTATAGTTGTTTCCGGGCCAGTCACGGTTGTCGATGAATAACTGCATTGCGAGGTAGTGCATATAGTTGTCTATGTCCACCATAGAGCAGAACTGCTCGAATTTCTTGTCGTCGGTAAGTCCGCTCTTTGCAAGCTCAAGGACTTTGTTATAATCGTCTGCCGCACCTTCTGCGTTTTCATCGACTATCTCGCCCTCGGCTTTTCCGACCACCTGATAGTTGTCCTTCGTACCGCCGTAGCGTTCTTCGAGATATGCACGGCTGAAATTCTGATGGAGCCACGCAAAGCCGTAATACTTTCCGTTAAGGAATACTGCCGCAGGGGCGGTCGACTGCGCATCAAGGTAGCTCGACTGCTTCGCAAGCGACATTGAAAGCTCGTCACGCACACCTGCGAATTCTCGGTCGTTTGCACCGTTACGCAAAACTATGCGGTCTATCTTTGTGAGAATCGCACCGCTTTCATCTGTAGCATCGCTGAAGAACGGGTAGCTGAATTTACCCTTGTCCGGGGTATACATAGTTCTCGCAATCAGCTTCCACGATTTCTGGTCAACTGCGGCAGAATATGCGCCTGCAACTCTTGCGCCTGCCTGCTGTGAAACAAGAAGCTCTCCGCTGCTTGAAAAAGCCTCGACATACATGGGCCTTTCGCCTGCCATACCTTCCTGATTCCAGTTTGCAGGGTCGTTGGGCGTGATTTCGCTTTTTCCGTCATACTCGTTTGCTATCCACTCGTCACGGATTTTTCCTGCTACGGCGATGCCTTTTTCATAATCGTAAAGGTTTTCACTGTCGGTCGAAAGCACGAATACATAAGTGCCTTTTTCAAAACGATCCGACACACCCTTGCCTGTGACATAGCTTTTTGTGAATACTTCGGAAGTGCCGTTCTCGCTTACTGCAATGGCTTTTATCGTCTTTGCGGCGACCTCTCCCGAGCTGTGTACCGTTATGGGATTTGTATACCTGTTTGATTTTTCCGTGGGGGTCTCGCCGTTTGTGGTATAGTAGATTGTTGCCGTTTTATCCTTTGCTTTAAGCTCAACCGATATATCTTCATCGAAAAAGCTGCCGTCGGGGGAGAAGGCAATATCTGTTTTCTGCTTCACCCCGCCGTCCTCGTCCTTTATTATCGGCTGAAGCGGGCTTAACACTTCGGGAAGTCCGCCCTCCGACGATAAAAAAGCGTTATAGGTTATTGCGGCGGCTGTACCTACAGCAACCACTGCGGCAAGAATGCCTGCACGTTTTAATGTTCTGCTGTGAATAAACATGATTCCTCCGTTTAGAATCCAAGGGTTAATGGCACTAAGCCTGTATAGATTCTATTGTAACAGAAAACGTTGTCAAAATCAACGATAATTACAAGAATTCCGCCAAATATTCCGTGAAAAATCAAATGTAAAGATACGGTAACATATTTAAGGAAAATCTGACATACACTTGTAAAAAGAAAACACAACGAGGAAGGAACGGTATTTCAAATGACGGAATTTTTACCGGAGGGAAGAAGACTTGCATACAAAGAGAACACGGCGGCATTGCAATCAGCCAGAACGCTTATGCAGGCGGCGGTGTCGGGGGCAATACTTGAGGCTTCGTGTACGGTGTGCGATGCGGAGCATAATATGCACGTCGATCTTGGCTGTATGAAGGGGATAATACCTCGCAGTGAGGGCGCAATAGGCATAGAAAGCGGTGCGACACGGGATATAGCGCTTATATCAAGGGTGGGAAAGCCTGTCTGCTTCAGGATAACGAAGATAGACGAAACCGGAAGCGAGCCGTTGGCGATCCTGTCAAGGAAGGCGGCGCAGGAGGAGGCGGACAGGGAATATGTATCAAAGCTGACTCCCGGTGATATTATAGGGGCGAGGGTAACGCATCTTGAACAGTTCGGCTGTTTTGTGGACATAGGCTGCGGCATTGCGTCAATGATACCGATTGACGCTATCTCGGTATCAAGAATAGTTCATCCTGCAAACAGATTTTCGGTAGGCGATGATATTTTTGCGGTGGTGAAAGGTCGGGATCAGGGACATATCTGTCTTACGCACAAGGAACTGCTCGGAACGTGGCAACAGAACGCAGAACGTTTTGCGGTAGGAGAAACCGTTCCCGGCATTGTAAGGTCGATAGAGGACTACGGGATTTTTATAGAGCTTGCACCGAATCTCGCAGGGCTGGCGGAGCTTAAAAGCGGAATAAAGGTAGGAGATTGCGCCTGCGTGTATATCAAGGCGATTATACCCGAAAAGATGAAAATCAAACTGATAATTGTAAACTGCTGTGATGACGGCTGTGTCCCGCTTGAAGCGCCGTATTTCATTACTAAGGGGCATATTGACCGGTGGGTGTATTCCACTCCCGATGCACCGAAGTACATAGTTACGGATTTCAGCGAATAGCGGTGCGGCTGTGAGCCGCTTCAAGTTCCGCCTGCGGCAATGTGCCGCACCAAGTTCCGCCTTTGGAATTGTCCGAGCTATCCGCAGGATAGCAAAACGGCGGGATTACACAAAGCAATAATTAATGAATAAAGCGGTTACAGTGCTACACTGTGACCGCTTTTGTATTATTATCGCTAACTGCCCCTCGCCCCACACCAACCCTACCAACTCCGCACTATCCCAATCACTTTTCGTACTGCAATCGTCTGTGTGTTTGTACGGTTTCGCATTTGCTCTATCACCCTCCACTGCAAAATTTTCCAACACAAAAATCCGCCATTTGCAATAAACAGCGGATTCTTTATATTCAATTCTCAGCACTCGTCAAAATGGTGTCCGGCAGTAAAGCAATAATGTTTTAACAGCGCCCACGTCACCCCACCGTGACCGCCGCTCCGTACTATCCCTCGAAAAACACTATCACACTTGCCTCCCTTGTCAAAGGGAGGTGGATTGACGGCAATGCACAAACTGTTGCTTTGTTGCTTTCTGCTTGCGATATGCCCACCCTTTTTATATTGCAAGCTTTTCTGCCGTCAAGACGGAGGGATTGTACTCCGCCAGCACAATTATTTTAATAGGCATAATCTTAATCGGCACTTCGCCGCAAAAAAAAGCGGTCACAGCAACCACCATGACCGTCCATATTTAATTTATTACTCTGTGTAACCCCGCCGTTCCACCACGTTCAGCCAACCCCAAACATTTCCAAAGGCGGAATTTACGGTGGCTTTCAGCCACCTTAGTCCTCAAGCCCCTTGAGTGCTTGGAATTCTTCCTTCTTGATTCTTATCTTGCCGTCCTTGAGCAGCTTTACATCCTCCCTCTTGAATGCCGTAGCGGCGGCATCGGGATTCTTGTCGAGCTTTACCTTGAGAACGCCTGTCAGCAGGTTTGCATCCTCAACGATACCTCTGCCCTCGGCTGTTTCCACAAGAGCGCCGACCTTAGGAGTTATCGCAAGAAGCTCCTCATAGCAGTTCTGCTCATATTTAAGACAGCACATAAGCCGTCCGCAGGTGCCTGAAATCTTTGTGGGATTCAGCGACAGCGATTGCTCCTTCGCCATCTTTATAGATACCGGCTGGAATTCTCCGAGGAAGGTCTTACAGCAGAACGGTCTGCCGCAGATACCAAGTCCGCCGAGCATCTTCGCCTCGTCACGCACGCCGATCTGACGAAGCTCTATTCTTGTACGGTAAACCGATGCAAGATCCTTTACAAGCTCTCTGAAATCCACTCTGCTTTCAGCCGTGAAATAAAATAATATCTTGCTGCCGTCAAAGGTGCAGTCAATGTCAATAGGCTTCATTTCCAGCTTGTGATCGGCTATCTTCTGAGCAAAGACCTTCATTATCTCCTGCTCTTTTTCACGGTTCTTCTTCTGCGTTTCAAGATCCTTGTCGGTAGCTATGCGGATTATGCTCTTGAGCGGCTGTACCACCTTGTCGTCCTCAATCTCACGGTTCGCTATAACGACCTCGCCGCACTCAACGCCTCTTGCAGTTTCCACTATAACGTGACTTCCGCACTTGACCGTATTTTTATTCGGGGAAAAGTAGTATATCTTCCCGACATCCTTGAATCTGACTCCTATAATTTCAGTCATTTTTACCCTTTCTTATTTGCCTATTGTAAAACGGCAAACAGCTTTGCAGGTATATATGCCTGCATCAGCTTTACATTTATATTAGTTCCGTCCATAAGCGCAAAACCGCTCAGCACCTCGTACAAGGCATACAGCCTTGCCTTAGTAAGACATAGCAAAGGCTCGCCGCCGGTTTCAAGCACTCTCAGCGACTCGGTCACATTCTCGTACAGTATCGTTATTACCCCGTACAGATCCTCCCTTGTCGTGCAGGCGGTCATTGCAACTGCGGCCGAATATTCGTCTTTCTTCGATAATGCCTCTGTCACCTTGGCTGTATCATACAGCTTTATGCGCTTTTCGTCAGAGAGTATATCCCCGTATTCTGCCCGGATTTGTCCCGTACAGCTCTACCGCCCGTTTCGCCGTGTCACTGTCATAACCGTTGTATTCAAGACAGGAAACGCATTCCTCCGCAGTCATGTCCGATATCGGTATGCACACGAGCCTCGACTTTATCGTTTCAAGTATCTGCGAGGTATTTGAACAGGTGAAAATGTAACGGTTATATTTTGACGGCTCTTCTATCGCTTTGAGCAGAACGTTCTGCTGCTCCTCCGTCATTTCCTCGCAGTCCTCATAGATGAAAACACGGGTGTCGCTGTCATTGGGGAGCGTTGAAGCAAAGCATACATTATCACGCACGCTTTCCTTGCTGTACTTTTCGCCCTTGGCATAGATAACATCTGCGTGTTCGCCCGATATGATATTCCGACAGCTCCTGCATCTGCCGCACGGCATATTGTTTTCGGGTTCACGGCACAGATACAGCATAGCGCACCACTTTGCGAAGGTGCGCTTGCCTATGCCTTTTTCTCCCGTCAGCATTATTCCGTGGGGAAGCCTGTCGCTTTCGGCTGTTTCCGCCAGCAGAGCAGTCTCACGCTGTTTGCCGAACAGCTTTATGCTGTCACAGCTTGCATTGCTTGCAGACATCAGACTTTCTCAAATCTCTCTATGTTCGTCACAAAGATAGTCGCACCGCCGACAAATACCTCGACAGGAAAGCTGGTATAGCTTCCTACGCCGTATGATGCGGCAGAAGGAACAAACTGCTTTCTCTTGTGCGAATGGTCCTTGATGATCTCGATTATCTCGTCTATCTTGTCGTCCTCAGAGCAGATAAGAAATGTCGTGTTACCTGACATTAAAAATCCTCCGGTCGAGGCAAGTTTGGTGGCCTGAAAGCCAGACTTTGTAAGTGATGACGAAACTGAATGAGCGTCATCGTTATTTACGATTGCATATATTAATTTCATAAAGATTACCGTCCTTTCTGTATCGGGCTATCCTTGTGAGTTTGAATTTCGAAATAATTATAACACATTTTCTGTATAAAGTAAAGGCAATACGCATAAACTTCACCGCAAACTTTTGATATGAATCTGATTTTTTGCCGCAGAAATATCAGTTTTTGCGAAAAGTTCACCTTCAGCATAAATCATCAACGTGACGGTTTTCTGCATATTGGCCGTAAACGTACACTGCAAGCGGTTTTGCGGCCTGTTTTTCGCAAAGTACCTTCATCGTTTTTCATCACCTGTGATTTATGCCTGTTTTTTTCGTCAGACAACTATCGGAATATCTGCTATTCCCTTGTCACGAAGTGCCCTTGCGGCGTCTATCGTGACCACCTCGCCCGGCATTATAAGCGGGATTCCCGGCGGACACGGCGCAACCGCACCTGCGCACACCTTGCCGACCGTCATCATCACAGGCAGTCTTACCTTTCCCGAGAAGTACGCCTTCGCCGGCGAGCAGGCCGTCTGCGTCCTGATATGGACAGGCGGCGAGGGCAGGTTCCTTACGAAAACCGACCTCGGTGTATTCGCCCTCAGCACCGTCTTTATTGTCTCAAAATCGACATCCGTCGAGCCGCTTCCGAACAGCAGTACACAGCGGTATTCGTCAGCATATTCGCACTCTATGCCGAATTCCTTCAGCATCTCAGCCATAGCAGCCGGTCGAATGCACCGCCGCACAATCGAATGTCACCTTCATATAATCGCTCTGGCTCAGCACATATCCCATATCGGCACAGTGCCGCTTCAGCGCCGTTACCTTGTTGCATATTTCCGCTATATGAAAGGGTTTCTCGGCTATTGTACGGTTGCATCTGTCAAGGCTGTCAAGGATAAGATAGCTCGGGCTTGAGGTCGCCGTGAGAGCCATCGCCTCCTTCGCCATAGCGCAGTATTTCTCGTTTGCTATATGCAGATACGCTCCGCCCGTAAGCACGGGGAGCGTTTTGTGGGCGCTGTCTGCACACATATCCGCACCGAGCGTCATCGGGTGCAGATCGACAGGAGCAAATTTCAGATATGCGCCGTGTGCGTTGTCAACCAGTAAAGGTATACCGTGCGAATGGCACACCTCCGCTATAGCGGAAATATTGCTCATACCGCCGTAATAATCAATTGAATTTATAAATACCGCAAGCGTTCTTGAATTGATTTGCCTCTATGCTTTCGGGAGTAACGGCGGCGCTGAGGTATTCTTCGGGATATACCCAGGATGGAATAAGCCCCAGCAGGATGCAGGAATTTATAAAGCTGCGGTGCGAATATCTGCCGGCGATAACGTGATCCTTGCTGTTGCCCCTCAGCTTTGCAAGGGTGAGCATTGTCTGTATCGCAAGCGTACTTCCCGAGCAGGAGTACAGCGTTCTCTTACTGCCGAATAGCTTTGATGCGTTTTTCTCGCTTTGTGCTATTATGCCCTTTCCGCCGTTTGTATCGGTGTCATAAAGGCTGTCCGCTCCGTCAATTTCGGTAATGTCAAGCGGATCCTCCGTTCCCTTATGCCCCGGCATATAACAGCGTATCGTATGACGTTCGCTGTTCTTTACAAGAAAATCGTGTATCGGCGTTGCCATTTCTTCAATTAAATTTGAAATATCCATCAGGTATCATTCCTTATCATTTCGCTTATCGCTTTATTCCTGTAAACAAGATCGTGCCTTTCGGTAAAGCCGAGCTTTTCCCAAAATTCGTTACCGCTCTCGTTGTGTCTGAAAACCACGAGTGCAACCTTATTTATCCCGATATTTTTCATAGCGTCCATAGCCGCATCGACAAGGGCGGTCGCTATCCCTCTTTTGCGGTACTGCGGATTTACCGCAGTGTGATAAATATAGCCTCTGCGCCCGTCCGAGCCTGCCATGATCACTCCTACAACCTTGTTGTCCTCAAATGCCACAAAGCAGGTATCGGGATTTCTCTCAAGAAATCGGTTTATACCCTGTTCGCTGTCGTCAAGATTATTGAGTCCCATTCCCTTGCATGACAGCCACAGTTCATAGACATCGGAATAATGTTCTTTTGTCATTTTTATAATTTCCATATTTCATTCCCCCTTTGATTTTTATTGTATCATAAATAACGTTGATTTTCAATTTTTTTGTAATAAAAAAACAAAAAAAGGTTGAATTATTCTCCGCTTTTCATTATAATTATAATCAGCAGTAGTACGAAATACGAAAAATAAAATCAAAGAATACTCTGTAAGCCTTTGCGGGTTTACAGAATTTCAAGAAAGGGAGTAAATAAAATGCCGGCACCTAAAAGAAGAGGCAGACCGAGAAAAGAAGAATCTGCCGCAAAAAATACAAGCGAAAATAAAAAGACCACAGCTAAATCAGCCACAGCAAAGAAAACTACGGCAAAGAAGCCGTCAGCATCTGCTAAAAAGACGCTGAAACCGCAGGGAGATACGGTTTTTGCGCTTGATATAGGCACAAGGACGGTCGTAGGCGTGCTGGGCTTTATGGACGGTGAAACCTTCCGTGTGACCGATACCGAGAGCGTTCCGCATCTGAAGCGTGCAATGATAGACGGACAGGTAGAGGATATTGAGCAGGTAGCAAAGGTAGCACGCACCGTAAAGGAAACGCTTGAGCAGAGAAACTCCATCAGGTTGACAGAGGTTTCTATAGCCGCCGCAGGCCGTGCGCTCAAGACCTACCGTGTGTCGATGGATTTTGACGTTTCGGATAAGAACACTATCACAGCGGATATGGTACGCACGATGGAGTGCGAAACGATACAGAAGGCACAGAAAGGGATAGATGAGAAGTACAGCAACGAGGATGCTGTATTCTACTGCGTGGGTCACTCGGTAGTGCATTATTACCTTGATGATTACGCAATGGTAAACCTTGAGGGGCATAAGGGTGACAAGGTCACTATAGAGCTTATCGGTGCATTTCTGCCCGAGGTCGTAGTAGAGGGTCTGTATGCCGCTACGGACAAGACGGGGCTTAAGGTAAAGAGTATGACGCTCGAGCCTATCGCCGCAATGAACGTTATAATCCCGCCGGAGATACGGCTTATCAATATTGCTCTCGTGGATATAGGCGCAGGTACGTCTGATATTGCGATAGCCCGTGACGGCGCTATAGTAGCCTATGCGATGGCAACAGTTGCAGGCGATGAGATAAGCGAGGATATTGTAAGGAAATTCTTCGTTGATTTCAATATGGCGGAGAGCATGAAAATACAGGCGAGCGGCGACACGGACAGCATTACATACCGTGACATTTTCGGCAGGGAGCAGACAATATCTAAGGCTGATTTCTTCGAGAAATGCAGTCCGTCCGTTGACAGCCTTGCGGATGTGATAAGCCAGACGGTATGACGCAAACGGTCAGAGCCCTGCCGCAATGTTCCTTATAGGCGGCGGAAGTATGGCTAACGGCCTTGCGGACGCACTTGCGGACAAGCTCGGAATAGATCACGGAAGGGTCGCTGTAGGCGGTCAGGAATTTATGAAAAACGTTGATGTGGGCGACAGGAAGCTGGGTCCTGAGTATGTAACTCCTGTCGGCATTGCGGTCACTGCCTGCACCAATATGGCGTATGATTTCTCGACAGTTACGCTAAACGGCGAGCAGGTAAGGGCGTTTGATACAAAGTCGCTCAGCGTATTTGAGCTTCTCGGCTCGGCAGGCTTCAAAACCTCTCAGATAATGGGACACAGCGGCGCAGGGCTTAAGTTCATTCTTAACGGCGAAACGAAGATACTCAAAGGCACTGCGTTCACTCCTGCGGTAATCACTGTAAACGGCAAGCCTGCCGCACTCACAACAAAGATAAAGCAGGGCGACAGCATAACGCTTACGCCTGCGGTGAACGGTGAAAACGCACACGCATTTGTCCGTGATTATGCGGACGATATTTCAAGGGTAAGCGTCATATTCTGCGGTGAAAATGCGGTAGCCGGAAAACGTGCCTACGCAAACGGAAAAGAAGTAGGCAAGGACTATGAGATACAGCCGCTTGACAATATAGAGATACACGACGCAAGAACGCTCGGAGCGTTCCTTATGCAGTACGGCGGAGATACGCAGACCGCAACCGTATATGTAAACGGCGAGGAAAAGCCCGAAAGCTATGTTCTTTGTGACGGGGATATACTGGGCTTTGATAAAGGCTCGTCTTCTGAAGCGGTACAAGCCGCCGCTGCCGCTGAGAGCGCATCGGGAGTGCAAACGGCTGAGGATATACAGACAGCGGAGCAGGGGAATTTTGTATCCGTAATCTTCAACGGCGTTCCGACTGATCTTCCCGAAAAGGAGAGCAAAACTCCGTATATGCTTATAGACCTGTTTGAAAGAGCGGATATTGATATTGAAAATCCCACACGCAGACTTGTGCTTACGGTAAACGGTAAAAGTGCAAAGTTCACCGACAAGATACAGTCGGGCGACATTGTGGTAATAAAGCAGGAGGACTGACTTGCATATCAGGAAACTAACGGCACTCACGCTTGCCGTCATAATGCTTGCCGGCTGTTCGGAAATCGACTATTCATCAGTTGCTTCAGATGGCAGTGCGGATACCTCGTCAAACGGGGAAACATCTGTACCGCAGGCGAGTATTGTGACCGAAAATAAAACCAAAGAATACAAAATCAACAAATCAAATTTCAGCTATGTTCTTGAAGCGGAAAAGACGGAAGGAACAAAGCTGATCTCGGATGACAGAAAGTACAGCGGCGAGGGATATATCACAGTTGACGCTTACAAATCGGTAACGTTCGATATGGAAGTGCCTTCGACACAGTTTTACGATATTGCGATAAACGCACTGTCCGATGACGGCGGAAGCATCACTCTTATTGTTGACGGCGACAAGCAGATAAACAGCGAAAACGGCAGCTATAAGCGTATGAACGGCGAACTGTACGGAGCGTATAACATAGTACAGAGCGATACGTTCGAGAGTCATTCGTTATGTCCCGTATATCTTACGCAGGGAACGCACAGGATAACTCTCCAGACGGTAAAAAACAGCGTTTCGTTGGACAAGATAACTGTAAAGAACACAGAAAAAGCGGCCGATAAGCGTTACTCGCAGGCAGGAACGTGGATCTCGGGCAAGGATGTAAATACCGACCGTATTGAACTTATGGATTATCTCAAAAGCATTTACGGCAGGAAAACGCTTACGGCACAGGCCGTAACGCCTAACACGAATACCGAAATTGACGCAATCGTAAAGAACACGGGACGGTTTCCTGCGATAAGAGCGAGTGATCTAAGATACTATACGGCAAGCGGTGCAAAGCTTGTGAAAAACAACACGGATATTCAGCTTTCACAGGAATGGGCTAAAAACGGCGGTATAGTGTCATACACTTGGTACTGGTATACGCCTATAGGAAAGACTACCTTCTACCGTGAAGAAAGCACATTTGACATCGGTGCGGCTGTAAGCGACTATGAGGATCTGGCGGTAATGAATGAGGAATCGCTGGCACAGCTTCTTGAGGACGAAACCATATCGGAGGAATGCTATGCTGTGCTGTCGGATATGGACGCAATAGCAAAACAGCTATCCGTTCTCAAGGACAGCGGTGTTACGGTGCTTTTCCGACCGCTGCCTGCAAGCAGTGCGGGGCTGTACTGGTGGGAAAAGAACAGCAAGACTTATAAATGGCTGTGGCAGACTATGCACAGGAGATTTGACGAACTGTACGGGCTGTCAAACCTGCTGTGGATATACACGGCGGATATTGACCCTCAGATGTTCCCCGGTGACGATTATGTCGATATAGTCGGCTGTGACGTATATGACAATACCGATACCGCTCATCTTGCGGCGATGTATGCAACGGATTCATTGTCGCTTAACAAGCGTATGCTGGCACTCACGGAGTGTGCCGTATATCCGGACCCTGACATAATGGCAAGGGATAACACAATGTGGCTGTGGACGGCTATGTGGAACGGTAAATATCTTATCAACGAAAGCGGAGAGCTGACGGGCGACTATATATCGGTAGAACAGCTGAAGAAATTCTACAATCACGAGGCTACTGTCACAAGGGACGAAATAGGAAAACAGAAAGAATAACAGGCGGTGAAACAAGGTGAGCGGAAAACAGAAGATATACGATAAGCTGATAAGCGGCAACGCTTCCGTGCAGAACCGTTATTTTTCATTCGTTTCATCTCACGGCAGGCTTCACAGGGTAATGCCCGCAGCGGCGTGGGGGTACGCATTGCTGCTATATCTTAAGTACAGCGTGTTTCATTTTCCCGACAGGAAATTCGGAGAATACTCACTGTCGGCTGAGGAAACGGCGGAACTTTTGTGCAAAGCAGATGTAGTATCGTTTGATATTTTCGATACGCTGATTTTCCGCAGTGTTTCCCCAAAAGAAGTTTTCGACAATACGGGCAGAACGCTTGGCATAGAGAATTTCGGCAAAATCAGGGCCGACAGTGAAAATGAAGCAAGAAAAGAAAAGAAAGAGCCGTGCATAAATGATATTTATCGTATTATAGCCGTGAAAGCAGGGCTTACGGACAAAGCCGCCGAAGAAGCAGTGAAAGCCGAATGCAATGAGGAAATTTCGGTTTGCCGTGCCGACCCGTTTATGCTTGATGTGTACGGCAGGGTAATCTCCTGCGGAAAAACGGTTATTATCACGACCGATATGTATCTTCCTGAAAGCGTTATCTCGAAGCTGCTTTGCGACAACGGGTTCAGCGGTTATGAAAAGCTTTTCGTTTCGTGCGAATACGGGTGCGGAAAATCGGACGGAGGGCTGTATCGGATAATTAAAAACGAGTACGGCGGCAAGAGGATTGTTCATATGGGGGATAATTATATGAGCGATGTTCTGATGGCAGGAAAAGCCGGGTTTGAAGCGGTGTATTATCGCAGAAAAGCATAGATAAAGTAAAATCCGACAGGGCGTTCCTGTCGGATTTCAGTTTGTAGAAAAATTATTAATGTACTTCTATTATATCTTCTGGTATTTATCTATGACAACAAGCTACCGATAGTGCTATTTGTCGGACAGCACTTATCAATATGAAAGAGGGAAAGAACCAAAGCAATTAGGAAAAAACTTCTAAGCAGTTACAATCCCCACCATAGTTGGCTCGGCTTGACCGAGAAACAGAAGCTCACCCCTTTTAAATGTTAGATGGTAACAGCGTAATGATGGTGCTATGGGAAAACAATCCCCACCGTCACGGCTCGGATTTGTTTGAGAGATATTAAAGACAGATTTTCTGAACTTTGTATTGATAAAAGCCTAACTTTTACCAGCCGTGCCACCTCCCCTTTTTCGAGGGGAGGCAAGGGTGTTGGCGATTTTCGAGGGATAGTGCGGTTTTTTAAAAAGATTATTGTTGTGCAGTTGTAATGATGTACTCACGAAATTATTAATGCCTTGTCGATGCGGAAAGTGTTTTCGGCGGTGTTGGTGATATGTTTAACAGTGCGGATTTAATAATAATCGGTTTTTCGACAAACTGAAATCCGACAGGGTGTTCCTGTCGGATTTGTTTTTATATGCCTTCAAAATCCCATTCGGGAGTATACTCGAAGGTAGCACTTTCTTTATCCTGCGTGTAGCCGTCAAAGCCAGCTGAGCGGCGTAATCGGTGACCGAGTTATATTCAAAAGTGGTAAGTCTTCTTGAAAGATTTTTTATTTCAAGGGCTTTTCCGCAAGGTGTGTACTGGCGCATAAGGCTTATCCTTATATCGCTTACAGGAACGGTGGCTTTAAGTATATCAAGCACCTTCATACTGTCGTGACGGCAACCGGGAAGTACGAGGTGACGGACAAGAACACCCTTTTTCATCATACCGTTTTCGAAAACCTGCACTTTTCCTGTCTGCCTGTACATTTCCGCAATTGCCTTTACCGCAACGGAAGGGTAGTCGGGTGCGGAGGAATATTCACGGGCAAGGTCGGGAGAAGCGTACTTGAAATCGGGCAGGTAAATGTCAATCAGCCCGTCAAGCATTTTCAGCGTTTCTACCTTTTCGTATCCGCCGCAGTTATAAACTACCGGTATATGAAGCCGTGGCTTTATGCTTGTCAGCACTCCGGCTATAATATCGGCATAATGGGTAGGCGTTACAAGGTCAATGTTATGCGCACCTTTTTCCTGAAGCTCGAGCATTATTTCACCGAGCCTTTCCGGTGTTATTTCCTTGCCGTAGCCGTCACGGCTTATGGGCATATTCTGGCAGAATATACATTTCAGCGAACAGCCGGAAAAGAATATCGTTCCTGCGCCCCTGCCGTCCGTTCCGGAAATGCACGGCTCTTCTCCGAAGTGGAGTGACGCTTTGGCTGTTTTAAGTCCTTTTACGGAGCAGGCGCCTGTTGTTTTACTGCGGTCTATACGGCAGTTGCGTGGGCAAAGTGTACATAGTGGCATATTGTTCTCCTTTAAAAAACCGCTCCTGTTACGGAGCGGTCAATTATCTGCATATTATTCCGATGTTGTGGTACCGGAGGATGCTGCGGAGGAGGTTTCATTATCGGCTTTACTGTCGGCTGAAGAAGCGGAAGCATCGGACGATGTTTCTTCTTCCTTGGTGATGTTCAGCTTTTCGTAATCGTATTCGTAATTTACGGCACTGCGCCATTCCTCAAGTATAGCGTTGGTCTTTTCGCTCTGACGTGAGGTTAAAAGCTCTTGCCTTACGGTCTTCCTGTAATCGCTTAAGTCGCTGTCTGTGACCTTTGCATCGCTTACATACTTTACGATATAATATCCGCTGTCGGTGGGGATAAGTCCGCTTATATCGCCCGGCTTTTCAAGGGCGAAAACTGCATCGTAAAGCGCATCGGAAATAAGTCCCTTTGAGTTCAGCACGAGTATCTGTTCGCCTGCGGTAGATTCGGAATATGCACTGCTGTATTCCTTTACCACTGCGTCAAAGTCTGCGCCCTCTGCGGTAGCCTTTTTAAGTGCGGCATCAGCCTTTTCCTTTATCTCAGCTAACTTTTCGTCACGCTTCTTGTCGATCTCTGCGTCATCTGCGCCGCTCTCGTTTCTTGCGGCATTTATCTCGGCATAATCCGAAGATGCAATGCCTACGGCTATATATTTGATATAACGTGCGTCTTCGGGTATCCATACCTTTTTGTACTCGGAGTCGGTGGCATAGCTTGAAGCGCTCTTTTCGTACGCCTGCTTAGCCTCTGCTTTGAGCTTTGTGATATAATCATCGACCTCTGAGTCGGATACGGTAACATCTTTAAGAACGTAGTCGTTGACTTTTTTCTGTATTGCCGTGTTGGTCTGCCACATCAGGAATGTATCCTCGGTAAGACCGAAGCCTGCAATATATTCATTGAAAAGCTCTTTTTCCTTTTCGAGAATCTTTTCATCATTGGCACTGTCCTCTGTGCCGGAGGTATCATCGGTGCTTATGCCGAGTGCGGTCTTCGCCTTTTTCTCGAATGAGGCGTACCAGTCGCTGAGATTCTTTGTATAGGTCTTTTCGACCTCAGCCATTTCTTCTTCGGAAAGCTGATCAAGTCCCAGCTCCTTGGCTTTTCTGAGTATCAGCTTTTCGTTGGTCAGCATATCTATTATATTCTTTCTGTACGACTGAGCGTAGGAGGCATAAGCGGAATTTGTTTCGTCAAGGCCGTAATTTGCTATGGTGAAGGAATACTCGGAATAGAAATCCTTGAATTTGACCTGATAATATTCCTTTTCTTCATCCGAAAGCGAGTCTGAGGTGGCCCATGCCACGATGTCGTCGTCTTTTGCCGTCCAGATGTTTTCAACACTTGTTGTGCCGCTGTCAGTACCTGATGTAAGAATGCTGTCGCTGCAGCCGGAGAACATCATTGTACAGGCGAGTATTGCGGCTGTCGCCGCTGTTTTTTTCTTCATTTTTATTAGATCCTTCCTTAAAATGTGCAGTAGGATATTTGTGTAAATTGCATAACGTACTGCTGTGACTATATAAGTATATCACAAATTTTCAAAAAATCAAAACAAATTTTCGAAAAAGAGGGTGAATTTTTTGTGAAAATGTGTTATAATTATATCCGTTATAATAAGATAGCTGTAAAATCGGATTTTATTGCTGTCTTTTCTGATTTTTCCGGAGGTAGATTTAAGTTGAAAAAGCTATCAAGATATATAAAAATACTGGCGCTTGCCTTGTCGGCGGTACTGACGCTCTGCGCCTGCTCGGGCGACGGTGCAAGCTCGGGTGAAAGCTCATCGGCACCTGACTATTCGCTTGATACATCCGCCAAGGTCGGATATGTATACAATGAAGAGATTTCAAGGGACAATATGACATATATGTTTGAGAAAAGCCGTAAGGATATTGAAACGGCGCTCGGTCTTGAAACCTGTTATGTTGACGGCGTTGCGGTGTCGCAGTTTGAAAATGCCGTAAAAGCGCTCAAAAACGAGGGCTGCAGTATCATAGTATCGGCATCGCACGTTTTTGCAAACTCGGCGCTCAGCTATGCGAAAAAGGATAAGGACATATATATACTGAGCTACGGCGGCACGGCATCGCTCACGAACCTTACAACGTTCCGTCCGAAGCTGTATCAGCCTGCGTTCGTCTGCGGAACGGTAGCGGCTTGGAATTCTTCATCGCACAAGATAGGAATAGTCGCAGACGATCTTATGTACTGCTCAAACGGTGTTATAAACGCATTTATCCTCGGCATACAGCAGATATACAAGGAACGTGAAACGGATGTCGAAATAATCTATGCGGAAACCAAAGCACAGACGGAAACTGCGGTAAATACGCTTGAGGGCAAGGGCTGTGATGTTATATTCTCGTATCAGTCGGATGATTACTGTATGTACTACTGCGATTCGATCGGAATGAGGTCGATAGGCTTTACAAACGATATGGCTTATTCGGCTCCGAAATACGGGCTTGTAGGGTATTATCTCAACTGGGCTACGTTTATCACGGACACGGTGAGAACCTGCATAAACGATAACTTTATGGCGGAGGTTTATGTCGGAGGCTTCAGTGAAGCGTTTGTGAAGCTGACACCTTATTCTGCCGCCTGCAAGAAGGAAACGCTCACCATAGCGGATACTCTTTATGACTATGTAAAGAAAGGCAAGGCGAAGATATTCGAGGGCGAAATCCGTGACAAGGACGGCCTTGCAAGAGTGGGTGCGGGAGCAACGCTTGACGATATGCAGGTGCTGGCGATGGATTATCTTGTTTACGGGGTAACGTATATAGATAATATTATCGATCCTGTGCCGAACCCCACAACATCAGACCTTATAGTGAAGAAGGAGTATGTTTCGTAAGGCGGACTGTGCTGTAACAGAAAGCCGATAAGGGCTGAGGCAGTGCGGATGCCGGAGATTCTGATAAATTACGCCGATGAGAAGATCATCGGCGTTTTTGTTTGTGGGGAGGGTGACAGGACACAGGATGCAATTGCCAAAGTATAGCAGGGCAACGTTCTTATATGAACAATATGCGTGATATTGCACAAAATATTAAATATAAATACGGCAGAAGTGGTTGATTTTTTCTAAAAATGTGATATAATAATATAAAAATATAATAAAATCATCGGAGGGAAAAATGAACGATAAAGTCATTAACGAAATCAAACTGATCAGTTTCTATCAGTCGCTTCCGGACGAATTGCTCGGAAAAGCAATTGCAAATCTGGATGCAAACAGACATTACAGGCGGGGTCTCTCAAAAATAAAAAATAATGCAGAAAAAGTAAGTATGATTATGAGAGAACCGGCTCTGAGAAAGAGCATGACATATAATGTTTACGATTTGGTCAAAGAACAAATTCCGCTTTCGATTGAAAACGCAGATTATGACACTATTGTAAGCTCGATAAACGAGGAAAATAAAAATTTGTATTGCATTTTCTTTTTCAGATGGTGCTATGAATATGATAAAAACGGAGAAAGCAATGATAGATATTTCGGGCAGTTCGTTAATTCGGAATTACCCGATGTTTCGCCCGACAAAATTCCGATGAAGCATTTCGTAATCAATAAAAACCCGATAAAGAACAATATGCCTGAAAGCACGACTGTCGATAAAAATGAATCCGTAAGCGAAGTGCTTTCCGAAAATGAAGATAACGTATATATACAAACAAATAAAACCGACGATGCCGACGATGCCAACGATGCCGATGCCGATACCGATAAAACTGAGCTTGGCGATGATGCTTCTGTCGATAAAACGGACAAAGCTGATGAAGATACGGTAAACCAGAAGAAAAATACAATGGTACTGATAGGTCATATAGAAAAAAGGAATACTTTTTATAACTTTTTCCCCCAGTTCGAACTGAAAGACGGAAAAATAGAAGAAATCTCGCCTGCTGCATTAAGGCGTGATTATCCGGATATCGGCGGAATCAATCTGTCTATATCCTACTCTGACAGCACAGCTAAGTATTTTCAGGACAAGAAGATCGATAACGATGACGACACTGTCATAACTAATGCTTATATCGTAAAAATAGACAGCTATTATCTTGATGACAATAACAACGATATATATAAAGTCAAGCTTAATTTATCAAGAATCGTGCATGACGGCATAGCGCTTGACAAAATTATCATTCCTGCTTGCAAAAACGATATATATAAAGTGGTTAATTGCGAATATACCAATAAACCGTTGGTTGAAATGATGGACGGGAACGTGACGCTGACTAATACTAATATTGCCGAAAACGAAAATGTGGTTATGCTCTACAACGGAAAATACTATGGTCCTTACAAAGCAAAACGCAGAATAGGTGACGGTAAATACTACATAAAGCCCGATATTACCAATTACCTTGTTCCTTTTTATCCGAACGAGCAAGTTCAGTGTTTTGAGCTTGAAAAGCAGTCGTATTATGATGATCCGACAGAGACACAGTTTATATATGCGACAGGTTCCCGGCAACAGGCTGACATTATTCCGGACGAGGTCCTGCTGAAAAGTGTATCTGAGAATATTTCATTGGAATCAGCAACCGAAAGCCCGGACGAATTTATCAACAGCTATATGAATATGCCTTTTGTATCCACACTTCCTGACAGCGTTGCACAGGAAAGACTGGAACGGTTGCAAAGGATCATTTCTGACACAGAGGCTTTTTCTGATATAAAGCAGGAGCTGTTGAGCAGTTTGCTGAAATCACTTCCGGATACGGCAAGCAATCTGTCTAATCAGATGGCTACGGAATCGCAGGAATATAAGGATCTTCAATCTCAGTATCTGGATGAAAGAAACAAGAACGAAGAAAACGAAAAGCTGATCCAGAAGCTGAGAAAGGATAATCAGGAAAAGGAACAGAAAATAACCGAGCTTGACAGCGGTGATTTTAAAATTTCGTCCGACGAAGCCGAAAAGCTGAAGGAGGAATTGAATGAATATAAAAGAATGGTTACAGATATAACCGAAGCCGAACAAAAAATCAAGAAATTGCGAGATGAACAGTCAACTCTTGAAACGAATAATGAATATCTGAGAAAGAAGTCACTGGAATATAATGACGAACTGCTTTCAGCGCAGGATAAAGTCAGCAATGCGATTAAAACAGGTATAGAAAATGTTGCATCAAGAGCATTTGATCCGTTTTTATCAAACAGAATGATGAGAGAAGCCGCATCGTGGGACGCAAAAGAAGAAAAAGATATTTATGCTTTACGTTCGAACGAATTATCGAAAGTACAGCCGTCATCGTTATACGGTGATGACCTGATTGATTATATTGTTGATTATGTAAGTGCCAAAAGGGATTACAGCCGAAACGATATAATTAATATTTTCACATGTGTTACGCAGAATTTCCTCACCGTTTTTTCCGGAGAACCCGGAACAGGCAAAACGTCTATGTGCAATATAATAGGTGACATACTTGGTCTGAATCAGTTTGGTAAGGATATAAACAGATTCGTTTCGGTTTCGGTAGAAAGAGGCTGGTCTTCGAAACGTGATTTTATAGGATACTACAATCCGCTTACAAAAAAGTATGATAAAAACAACAGTAAGGTTTTTGACGCTCTGCAGACGTTGGATCTCGAAAGAGATAATTCACAATACCCATATCTCATTACCCTGGATGAAGCAAACCTCAGCCAGATGGAATACTACTGGTCTGATTTCATGCGCCTTGCAGACAGGACATCCGAGCTTGATTCATATATCAACATAGGCACTGAAAACGACCTTTTTGTTCCCAGAACATTACGCTTTCTGGCAACTATCAATACCGATCAGACGACAGAATCGCTTTCGCCCAGACTTATTGACAGAGCGTGTATAATAAAGCTGCCTGAAGCAAAGCTGAAAAAGAACACAAACACAGATATGCCGGGTGAGCATATAACCTGGGATGCATTATATAACGCATTTGCAAAGGACGATGAACTCAGCACTTCGACTGAAACCGCTCTTGAAAGCATATATGGCACATTTAAAACGTTCGGTATGAGTGTAAGTCCGAGAATAATGCTCAGCATAGAACAATACATCAAGACAGCCCAGAGTCTTATGACAGGCGGCGATAACGCACTGGCCAGAGAGATTGCAATAGATTATGCGGTTGTTCAGAAATTACTTCCGAAAATCAACGGATATTATTCTGACTATGAGCAATTCTTCAAATCGATCAAACAGCTTTGTGAAAAATATAATCTCAATAAGACATCATCCGCAATAGAGAAAATAGAAGAAGCGCAAGGTCACAATATGGGATACTGCCAGTATCTTATATGAGGTATGATTCATATGGACAGTATTGAAATCACTCTTATCACAGAAGAGCACGGTTCTGTGATTATCCCTTTGTATCTCGGTGAAGAAGAAACATTTTCGGGTGGTGATTGCGTATTTAATGATGAAGTTTACACGTTTTCGATTTCTTCGGGATACGGTTTTCCGACAAAACTTTTTGTCAATGAGGATTGTTTTGAAACAGAAATATATAAAATGACATCGAATACGTTTTCGTTTCGTCCTTTGTTGAAAAGTCAGAAGAATTCGCTTTTTCGTGAATGCTTCGGTACGGTATGCATTAAATTAGAGATACAAGGCAGGATATACAGCTCAAAAAGCATAGCTGTCATGGTTACTGACACTTTGAAGGGCAGAAGTATGCTTAAAATGGTTGAATATATTTCTGAGAACAGTCGTGGCTTTCTTTACAATGAAACCGAATATGCATCGCTCGGTGACGAATTTACACATTACAATAATATTTCAATGGCCACAAAAATTCAATTATTGAACGAGATCAGGGATATATACAGACAATCGTACAGATACCTTCAGAACAATCCGTATACCAAGCTGCGTAAAGAAGAAAAAATTGTGCCGTTTGCAAAAGTTACTTCATTCAATCCTTGCACGGTGCAATACATCGCCACTCATACAGACGAGCTGGATGCAGTAAATTATAATACAGGAATACAATTCAACAAGCAATTTTATCAGCCTGTTCGCACCAAAGCAGTGTTAAACGTTTATTCGTATGATACATATGAAAACAGTGTTTTGCTTGGATTTCTTCAGACAATTGTAATTGATATTTCGAAAACCGTAGATCTGCTCAAGAAGAAATATACTGTCAAGAATAAGTCTGCAGCGCCTGTAGGGTATATTGATTCTATGTACGAAATCTACCACAGTACCATAAAAGTAATAGCGCACTATATAGATACGCTTGTGGAATTGAAAGATGAATATCAGAAACTGTATTTATATTATGTTCGTCTGTTTGATTTTAAAGCGTCACCTGTTAACGCCACACCTGTATTCACCCCGGTTTTTCGCTCGGTGAATGCTTACAGACAACTGTATCGGGTAATCCATAAATGGTTTACCTGCAACAGTTCTGAATTCAGTCATGAAGATCTTGTGCTCAGCTTTATTTCTTCAAGCAAGATTTATGAGTATTACTGCCTTGTCAAGATGTTGACGTATATAAAATCGGCTTACGATTTCAAAATACAGAATTCATACAATGCTCATTACATGACAAAGAGCAAATTCAATTTAAACACAAAATACAACAATACATTTGTTTTTCAGAATAATGAAATACGACTGACCGTTTATTTTCAGCCTGTTATCAGCGGAAATGATTTAGCGGAAAATGAGATAGGCTTGTTCCGGAACACTTCTACAACTGTTAAAAACGATACGGCCGACAAAGGTTATATCTATACTCCGGATTATATTATAAAAACAGAAAGCAAAGGTATATCGCAATATCTGATACTAGATGCTAAATTCAGTACGACGGATATGATCAGACGGCAACAGCTTCAGGAACTGGTGTATAAATATTTGTTTTCTATCAGTACGCTCAATTCCAAAGATATTGTCAGGGGGCTATATATTATTTGCGGAAAATCAGATTCAGCCGACAGCGACAGCACTGTTCACGATCTTGCAAAAAATATCGGCATTAAAATTGAACCGTTTGCGGAAATCATCACAATGTCGGGAAACGACACAACGGATTATTATGCTCCTTCAAAAATTCTTGAAAGTATAATCAACGGGTGAAAAAGAAGCGGAAAAGTCAGTTTCATAAATATATCCGGAGATTTTTCTCGAGTGTTGTAATTATATAACGGTTATAGAGCGAAAGCTCCCTTATGCGAAAAAACGCATAAGGGAGCTTTTTTGTTATGCTTATTCGCCGTTGTAAAGCTCGTAGTAGGTCAGGGCATCTTTCATAAAATGCTCGGTCACGTTGAAGTGATCGGCTAATTGCCAAAGCTCTGTAAGGCCGCTTCTGATCGCTTTTATAAGCGTTCTTCTGGTGAACGTGTGGGTCACAGCCCACGCTGTAGCACGGTGTTCACATCTGCCACGGGGGATGACGGGGCAGGTTGCGTCATAGAAGGCACCGGTCATGCAGTGTCCGAGCTCGTGAACGGTTTTTTCTTTTCGGTCGGCTATACTTTTCACTTTATGAGGGTCTATGGCGATAATGCACATACCGTCGGTGCATTGGCTCATAGCGCCCTGTTTGCCCTTCATACGCATATCTACAATAAGTATATCGTTATCCTGTGCGGTTTTTATAAGCTGTTCCAATTATCATTGCCCTCCCTTCAGAGCATTGCATCGGTTTACTTCTTTCCGTCCTTTTCTTTGCTGCGGCGAAGCTCAAGCTGGAGCATAGCAAGACGTTTTACATCGTCGAGTACATCGTCGTCTATTTCGGTTTCACCGAAAAGTGCGAATTTAAGGCGAGGGTCGGATACTCTTGCGGTATCGCCGCTCATAAGAAGTGTGTCTGTGTCTGTACCGAAATATTCGGCTATTTTCAATAACGTGGCGAACGGCGGCTCACGCTTTCCTGTTTCGTAAAGGCTGTATGCCTGCTTGGTCACGCCGAGATATTCGGCTACCTGCGCCTGCGACGCACCTTTTGCTTTACGAAGCTGTTTTATCCTTTCGGAAAATGCGCCTGAAACTGTGCCGAAGTTTTTGCTCATTTAAGGTTCATCCTTTCGTATTGACGTTCTGTTGTCTGAGATAATTATAACAACATTGTGTTGAATTGTCAATAAAAGAAACAAAGTGTTGTCAAAGATTGTTGCAGTTCAACGAAAATGAAGAATTTACGCTACAAACAGTTGACAAATGACCTTGCGTGTGCTATCATTATGACAACGGAAAGTTGCAGCAGCTTTCACGGTTATCATTTTTGATACGTTTGATAATTCCTTTAAAGGCTATTATAGCGTATTTTGTGTACTAAAAAACGTACACGATTCCGAAAATGAAGAAAAAATCAGAAAAACGGAGGAGATATATGTACAGATGCTTAAGATGCGGAGGAACGTATGACAGCAATGAGTTGACACGGACGCTTCAGTACCGTGGAGAATATCAGGGGACGGCTGCATATGAAACCGAGCGGAGCTGTCCTGACTGCGGGTACGATGTGGAGTATTGCGGAGAGTGGAGCGACGACGGGTACGATTATGACGAACTGTTATAATCAAGGCGAAAACGGTCAGGAAGGGGGTGAATATACACGGAAAGAAGAAGGGGCATAGAAATCACGCAGGAAATTCTTGATAAAATCAGTCACTGTATCGAGCTTGGGTACAGCGATGTGCAGACAGCGGAATTGCTCGGCATACATCGCACAACGCTGAGAAACTGGAAGCTGACGCACGATGAAATAAGGAGATTGTATCAAAGTGACGGACAAGACGGTGACGAGGAGAGAAAAAAGCAGGTCGAGGAGGCATTGCTGAAGCGTGCGATAGGATACACGCAGACGGAAATCACAAGGCAGGTCGGAAAGGACGGGAAGCTGGGAGTTGTCAAAACGGTTGAAAAGCAGGTGATGCCAAGCACAACGGCGCAGATCTTCTGGCTGAAGAACAGATGCGGTTACGAGTGGGACGGCGGCGTGGTTGACGATGAGGAAAACGAAGGAGGAGTTGTGGTGATACCTGAGGCGAGAACGGAGAATGAGGGTGAGTTCTGATGAGGGGGGATGGGGGCTTGAGAGGGTTGTGGGGATGGCAGATGTGTGGGCTGTTGGGAAGTTGGAATGTTGGGCAGGTGGGATGGCGGTGGATTTACAGAAAAACGGGAGGTGTTGCTGAGATGAAAGATAACGATGTAAAAGGCGGAAGGAGGGTGGTATGGTCGCCGCAGGAACGGCAGGCGGAGTTTATGCAAAGGGGAGAGTATGAGGCTTTGTACGGGTGCCGCCGGCCCGGCGGAGGTAAGTCTGACGCACTTTTAGCGGAGGCGCTCAGGCAGGCGGATAAGGCTTGCTACAGGGGGATAATTTTCAGAAAAACGTATCCGCAGCTGACGGAGCTTGAGGACAGGTCGCAGACGCTTTATAAAGGTGCATATCCTGCGGCGAGGTACAACAAGACCAAGCACTGCTGGAGCTTTCCGTCCGGGGCTAAAATCTATTTCGGGGCGATGCAGCATAAGAAAGACAGGCTTAACTATCAGGGCAAGCATTATGACTTTGTGGGGTTCGATGAACTGACGCAGTTTTCCTTTGACGAATACAGTTATATGTTTTCGAGAAACAGGCCGGGCGGAAAAGGCACGAGGGTGTACATCAGAGCCACGGCGAATCCGGGTGGTCCGGGTCATTCGTGGGTAAAGCAAAGGTTTATAACGGCAGGCGAGCCGATGAAACCGATAATAGAAGAACATAAGGTGAAAAAGCCCGACGGGGCGGAGATAATCATAAGAAAATCGAGAGTGTTCATCCCGGCAAGTGTATTTGACAATAAGGAGCTGTTGCGAAACGACCCTGAATATCTTGCGAGCCTGTCTATGCTTCCGACCGCCGAGAGAAAGGCGCTTCTGTACGGGGATTGGAACAGCTTTACGGGGCAGGTTTTCACCGAATGGAGAGATGACCCGGAGCATTATTGCGACAGAAGATGGACGCACGTCATAGCACCGTTTGAGATACCTCGCCACTGGGAGATAGTTAGGGGATTTGATTTCGGGTATACAAGGCCGTTTTCGGTAGGGTGGTATGCGGTGGATACCAAAGGGTGCATCTACAGGATAAGGGAATACTACGGCTGTACGGATAAGGCAAATGAGGGCATAAGGCTTGAGCCGTCGGTAATTGCCGAGAATATCAGAAAAATAGAGCGTGACGATCCGAATATAAAAGGGAGAAATGTGTACGGGGTCGCAGATCCTTCAATATTCGATAAAAGCCGTGGAGAAAGCGTCGCCGACCTTATGGCACGGTCGCCTAACTTTATAATCTGGTCGCCGGGGGATAACGCAAGAATATCGGGTAAGATGCAGTACCACAACAGGCTGGCGTTCAACAGTGACGGGGAGGCGATGTTCTATTGCTTCAACACATGCAGAGAGTTTATCAGGACTATTCCTGCGCTTATGTATGACGAAAAGAACGTGGAGGATATTGACACAACGATGGAGGATCACATATATGACGAATGCAGGTATGTCCTTATGGAGCATCCTATCGCCGCACCGGTAAAGCGTGGTGAGGTTCCTGCAGGCGACGATCCTCTCGAACAGAGAAAGCCCGAAAGGGCGGAATCGTTCTATATGATGTGATTATGAAAGGAGAAATATGAAGAAAATCGGTAAGGAGCAGGTGCGTAAGGCAAGGCAGACGCTTGCAAAGTATAAGGAGGGGAAGGCGGTACTCGACAAGAGAATCGTGTCAAACGAGCAGTGGTGGAAATTAAGGCACTGGGGCGAAATCGGCTATGACAAGGACGATACAAGGCCTATGCCGGCATCGGCGTGGCTGTTCAACTCGTTGGCAAATAAGCACGCAGACGCTATGGACAATATACCTGAGCCTGCGGTGCTTCCGAGAGAAAAAAGCGACGAGGAGGTCGCAAAGCAGTTATCGCTGATACTTCCTGCGATACTTGAACGCTGTGGTTACGAAAAGCTGTACAGCGACGGCTGGTGGTACAAGCTCAAGAACGGCAGTATGTGTACGGCTGTTGTATGGGACCCTGACGCTGACGGCGGTATGGGGGATATAGCGCGATAAGAAACGCAGATATTCTGAATCTGTTCTGGGAGCCGGGCATAAAGGATATTGAGGAGAGCACAAACCTTTTCTATGTGACGCTTGTTGACCGTGAGCGGCTGAATCTGATGTACCCTGAACTTTTGGGGGAAGATACCGAAAGCGTTGCGGGCGGTACTGAAAACGTGGAAAAGTACAAAACGGAGGATAAGACGGACGACAGTGCGAAGGTCGAAGTCGTCGACTGGTACTACAAGAAAACGATAAACGGCAGAAAACAACTCTGCTACTGTAAATTCTGCGGCGACAGGGTGATATATTCGAGCGAGGACGATGAAAGCTGTGCCGACGGATTCTATAAACACAGCCGTTATCCCTTTGTTATGGATACACTGTTTGTGCAGGAGGGAACTCCGTGCGGATTCGGCTACATAGATGTTATGCGTGACGCACAGATGTATATAGATAAGCTGTCGCAGGTCGTTCTTGAGCATACGGTGATGATGAGCAGAAAGAGATATTTTATCCGACAGAACAGTGCTGTGAACGAAGCCGAATTTGCCGACTTGAAAAACAGGTTCGTTCACGTTGCGGGAAATCTCGGTGAAGAGGATATAAGGGAAATTAAGGCAGAGCCGCTGGACAGCTCGGTGATGAATGCGCTGAGTTTTAAAATAGATGAACTGAAGGAGACGAGCGGAAACAGGGATTTTTCTCAGGGGTCGGTTTCAAACGGCGTTACGGCGGCAAGCGCCATTGCGGCTTTACAGGAGGCAGGAAGCAAGCTGTCGAGGGATATGATAAAGGGAACGTATTTTGCGTTCCAGCAGGTGTGCTATCTGATAATAGAGTTGATAAGACAGTTCTATGATACGCCGAGGAGCTTCAGGATAACCGGGGGATATGACGCTTTTGACAACTCAGCCATAAAGGAGCAGAGCAGAGAACTTTTCGGGGTACAGCTTGGGATGAAGAAGCCTGTCTTCGATATAGTATGTACGGCATCGAAGAAATCGCCGTTTTCCAAAGCTTCGCAGAATGAACTTGCAAAGCAGCTTTTTCAGCTTGGATTTTTTAATCCGGAAACGGCGGTGCAGGCACTGGGCTGTCTTGCGATGATGGACTTTGAGGGAAAAGAAGAAATTGAGCGTGTGATAAGGGATAACGCAGGAATGAACGAGGTGAAGATATGACAAGAGTAAGAATAGACAAGTCGGGTCTTGGCAGGGATATATATATCACGGGACACTGTGCGAATGAAAACAGCGGATCGACAGAGGCTACGCTTGTATGTGCGGCAATGACAACGCTTGCACAGACGATAGCGCAGAATGTTTTTGACAGCGAGGACACGGGGGATACCGATATTATTGACGTTACGCTGAGAAGCGGTCAGGCGGTCATAAGCTATGTGACGGACGATGACGGACTGAACACGGCGGTTGACGGGATATGCAAGGGGTTTGATATGCTGGAGGAAAACTATCCGGAATATGTATCCTGCTACAGAAGTGAGAGGTAAATATGGAAGCAACAGAGAATGTGCAGGCGACAGAAGGCGGTATAGAAAACGCTGAAACAAGCGAAGAAGTAAAGGCGCAAAAGAGTGAAGAAAGCCTGAGCGAAAACAATAAACCGGATAAAGCAGAGGGAGAGCAAAACGAGGATAAGGCGGAGCTTTTCAGGCAGGCGGTGCTTAAGTCAAAGCGTGAGAGGGCGGCAAGGGCAGAGCAGATATTGGACCTTGTGGCGCAGTTTTGCGGAGCGGATAAATGCGACTATGACGGAATAGAAAATGCGGTATCCGAGAGGAACTTCGAGCGTTGCAGAAGAAACGATATGGAGTACAGGCTGGAGCGGTGGCAAAAGGAAAGCGAGGAGGTAAAGCAGATGTATCCTCAGTTTGACCTTGCGAAAGAAATGAGTGACAGAAGATTCTTTTCACTGTGCTATAAGGGCGTGGGACTTGAGGAGGCTTATCTTATCGTGCATAAGGACGAGCTTTTTACCGCCGCAATGGAATATGCGGCATCTGAACTTATGAGAAGCGGTGCGTTCTGTAAAAGCGACAGAATGAAGGAGGGTGCGCTGTCACCTGCGGGTGAGGTTACGAAAAGTGAGAAAAGCCTGTCTAAAAATGAGCGGAAGGAGCTTATCAGACGGACGGAGAGAGGGGAAAGAGTGGTGCTTTGATCGTTTATGAATGAGAAGGAAGGGGGTGAGATATGAATATTGCAACGGGAGGGCAGGCGGGAATTTAAAAAAGCCGCAGCCGCACGGGGAAAAGTTTTGCGGCAGGAAGAAACGACAAGAAAAAACGATAAGAAAAAAGAAAGATGACGGTATCTGCCGTCGGGAAAGGAAATCTATATGAAGAAAAGAGAAGTTAAATTAAATCTGTTCGATGTACAGACAACAGGACAGGCAAGTCTGTCCGCCGAGATGAAAACGTTCTATGAGAACACGCTGATAGATATGGCGGAGCCTAAGCTGGTGCATGACCGCTTTGCAGACAAGTATCCGATACCCAAGAATAACGGCAAGACGATAGAACTGAGAAAGTACAGCTCGCTTGCAAAGGCGACAACGCCGCTTGTTGAGGGCGTTACACCTGCGGGAAATATGCTGTCGGTAACAGCTAAGACGGCAACGGTGAATCAGTACGGCGACTATATCAAGCTGTCGGATATGCTGGAGCTTACCGCAATAGACAACAATGTAGTGCAGTCAACAAAGCTGCTCGGCAGTCAGTCGGGAAGAACGCTTGACACGATAACAAGAGAGATAGTTAACGCAGGAACGAATGTTATATATGCCTGCGGCAAGGACGGGGGCGAGGTGCTGTCAAGAGATGAGCTCGGCAAGGACTGCGTTTTATCGGTGGATACGGTATTCCGTGCCGCCGCACAGCTTGAGAGCATGAATGCAGACGGAATAGACGGGGAGAGCTATGTTGCGATAATACACCCTTATGCCGCATATGACCTTATGAGAAGTGCGGAGTGGGTCGATGTGCATAAGTATGCCGACCCTGAAAGCATATTCAAGGGGGAGATAGGCTCGCTCGGCAATGTGAGATTTGTAAAAAGCACGGAGGCGAAGATATTTGCCGATGAAAGCTGTCCGCAGTTCTATCAGCTGACCTCCGACGCAAATTTCCTTGAGGGAAAGGACTATTATACGAAGTCGGGCGACAGCTATCAGAAGGCAAGCGTTTCGGCAGGCGGTCAGGTCACAGCCTCGACGTATTATGAGAAGAAGGCACTTGCGGTGTTCTCTACACTGGTTATAGGAGCACACGCTTATGCAGTGACAGACGTTGCCGGCGGCGGTCTCTTCAGCACATAGTAAAGCAGCTCGGCTACGGTGACGATCCTCTGAACCAGAGAGCAAGCGTGGGCTGGAAGGCGGTACGCACAGCCGAGATACTTACGGATGAGTATATGGTGAGAATAGAAAGCTGTTCTCCTGTTTATTCGGAAAAGACGAGCGCAAATTAAAGCCGGTAAAGGACAACCGGAATAAGCGGCACAGGGTCACTGCAGGGCGTGGTGACAGCAACGGCAGTGCGGGAGGGTAAGGGGAATAATATTGTAAAGGAGAAATATATGAAAGAAAATTTAACTGAACTTGTGGCGGTAAGGCTGTTCAAGGATAACGACAAGTACAACTCGGATGTGTTTGTATCGGTGAACTGCAACAATTATCTTATACGCAGAGGTGAAACGGTGATGGTGCCGTTGTTCATAAAAAAGGAACTGGACAGAGCAGAGCTTCAGAGAAAGAGAGCGGAATACTATCGTGATGAAGGCTGGAAGCAGTCGCTGATAGTGCAGGAGGGCAAGTGATGACGGTAAAGGAAGTCATTGAAACGGTTGACGCACTGCGACCGAACGAGATTGCCGCAGAGGACAAGAGAAAGTGGCTTTATGAGCTTGAAAGCAGGATATATGAGGATCTGTATGTTACGCACGAGCATGAGGGAATCGGGTTTACCGATACGGAAAAGATACTGAGCGACGGTACAACGGAGCTATTCATAAAGGCTCCGCACGATGAGATATACATTCTTTATCTTTGCTCGCTTATAGATTTTTACCATGCAGAGTATGAGAGATATGCCAATGACAATGCTCTGTTTGAGGCTTTGTATGAAAGCTGCTACCGTTTCTGGAACAGCAGGCATATTTCGTGCGTGAGAACCGAAATCACGGGATAGGAGGAAGAACTTGGCGGTAAGAGAAATAACGGGTGGTACGGAAAGTGCCGTAAAGTTCGGCGGTATCGATCGCTCGAACGGTACGCCGCTTGGATGCTGGCAGGAGCTGTACGGTATGGATTTTACCGCTTTTCCTGCGCTTAAAACGGTAAAGCCGTTTTCGTACAAGGCATTGGCTGACGGTATAACGGGGTATATCATAAAAAACGGAGAGATAGTATACACAAAGGCGGACGGTATATATATTTCGGGAGTGAAAACGGCGGTAAATCTCAGTGCAGGGGAAAAACAGCTTGTGTCACTTGGAGCATACATACTGATAATGCCGGACGAGGTGCTTGTAAATACCGCAGACACGCCTGTAAGCGTGCAGTATACGGCGAAGCCGGCGCTTTCAGGCACACTGCTTGAATATAACCAGAACCAGACACGACCTACGGTTTCTATATACAAGCTGTTGTATCTTGATGTGCCTGAGGGCAGCGTGGCGCTGTCAAGCTACAGCGTTGGCGATATGGTCAGGATAGATTATGAATTCGGCGGAAAGAAACAGTACCTGTCTGCATTGATAAGCTCGGTGGGAAAGGAAAGCTACAGCAAGAGCGGTTGCGTGTCGATCAATTTCGACACGAGTGCGTACAGCGATACCCACTATTTCTATACGGAAAAGCGGAAGATGGACAAATTCAGAGTGCCTAGTATAAAGAATGCGGTCATAAGCTGTCCGATACCGAAGATGGATTTTATAACAGAGCATAACAACAGGCTGTGGGGGTGTTCATCGGCAAATCGTGAAATATACTGTTCAAAGCTCGGAAGTGCTACGGAGTGGGGAAGCTATGACGGCATCTCAACTGACGCATGGGCGGCAACGGTAGGGTCTGACGGGGATTTCACCGGAGTATGCGTGTACGGGGGTGGCGTACTGTTCTTTAAGGAAAATGTCGTCCATATTGTCTATGGCACAAGAGCGTCAAACTTTACGCTAAGCACTGTAAAGCTGAGAGGCGTTCAGAAGGGCAGTGCCGGCTCGCTGTGCATATCGGACGGACTGCTTTATTATAAGGCACCTGAGGGTATATTCAGCTTTAACGGCTCTGCATCGGTGAGGATCGACGCAAAGCTGGGTGATGATATTACCGATACGGCGGTGATGACGGCAAACGGAAGATATGTCGTTATGTGTGCGGCTGACAAAACGGTGTATTATTATGACAAGCGTTACTCGGCGTGGTACACAAGACAGCTTGCGGATGTAATCTCGGCACACGAGATAAACGGCAGGCTGTATGCCGTTACCCGTGACAGCAATAAAAAGATGAGACTTGTAATGCTTGTCGGAAACGACAGCAGCTATACGGACAGTGACAGGAGCGAATTTTCTGCGGTCAGCGGCGAGCTTGGCAGGGGAAGCATATTCAGAATATATAAAAAGCTGAGAATGTCACTGTATCACAAGAAGCAGGACGGCGAAACACTTGAACTGTCGGCATATATAAGCACTGACGGCGGAGAATGGAGGAAGGTATATGAGCTTTGGGGTGAAAAGGGGAATGGCGAAGAAATAGCTGTCGCTCCGGTAATACCGCTCAGAAGCAGAAAGATAAGAATAAAGATATGCGGTGAAGTAAGCGGTGACGCTTGTGTGGCGCTGTACGGCATATATCTTGACAGTGAAAAGGGAAGTGAAATAAGTGGATAATCTGAATATAAGCTTTGCTCCCGATAAATCTGCGGAGGACAAAGGGCGGATAAATGCGGTTGAGGATTATCTGTCACTACTTACCGAAAGGATAAAATTCTGTCTTAACGGTATAGATGAGAATATTGCGCAGAAATCGGACGGCGAAGAGGAAAAACAGCTTATTTACAGTACGATTGCGGATGAAGTGGGGCAGTTCACCAACACAGATAAAAACTGCGAGGTGTTCAACGACTATGAAAACAATGTTGCATCAGCGTACTATTCTCATGCCGAAGGGTATAAGACTACGGCTAACGCTCCGTACAGCCATGCGGAAGGGAGCAACACTGTAGCATCCGATCTATCCTGTCATGCAGAAGGCAGTGGAACGACCGCTTCGGGAAATTGTTCTCATGCTGAAAACACAGGCTGTATCGCAAGCGGAAGCAACTCACACGCAGAGGGGTATCATACTATAGCACGGGGAGAGCATTCGCACGCATCGGGAGCTCACACAATTGCGGGGATGGAGGTCTTTGCACTCGGAAGGTATAACAAAAAGGCTGAAGATGTGGCACTTGTTGTCGGTAACGGCTGGGGAAGCGGTAGCAATGAGTGGAGAAGCGATGCACTGACGCTTGACTATAGCGGTAATCTGAAACTTGCTGGAAATCTGACAGCAAATAGTCCCGGATGGGATTATTTAGGCGCCGAAATACACGGTGCAGCCAGATTCGGAAACAACTGGACGAGCGACAGCACGAGTATTTTACTTGCGGTCGGTAACGGGGCGGACAGCAAGAATCTGAGGGATGCCTTAACGCTTGACAGTGATGGTAATCTTCATATTTCGGGAAAGTTTACAGCTGACGGGGGTGTTAGCTATGTGCTTCCCTCTGCAACTGCCGACACGCTCGGTGGGGTGATGATTGGCGATAACATTAATGTATCGGACAGCGGTACAATATCGGTGAATCTGTCGGCGTACCTGAAAAACTCGGATATAGCGGACTGGGCAAAAGCTGAAAGCAAGCCTGCGTATACGGCGGAGGAAGTAGGAGCGGCAGAGAAGAATCATGCACATAATATGTCGGATATTACGGATATGCCCGAATGGACGAAAACCGAGAATAAGCCTGTATATACGGCAAGCGAGGTCGGAGCGGCGACAGCGGCAGATATTACTGCGGCGGTGAATGCTATCGAGATTGGTGGCAGAAATCTGCTGTATGACAGCACGGGGAACATCAAAGACGGCTGGAGCAGTAACACGGTCGTAAATGTCGGGGGCGGAATATCGGGTAACAGTCTTGCGGTTTCAAGAACTGGGTATTCCGGAAATGCAAGATATTTCGGCTTAAGCAAGCGGCACTTTCTGACGGATTTCAATGTCGGCACAAGCTACACTCTGTCGGCGTGGATAAAGGTCAGAAGCGATGTCGGGCTTGACGCAAGCGGGTATGTAATGGCACGATTTCGCTCGGCAGATGATAAAAAGCTGTATGCCCTGTCGCTGACAGTGAGCAGTCAGACAGAAAAAGACAAGTGGCTCTACTACGAAAAGACGTGGACGATAAACGACAGCGACATAGCAAAACTCGAATGCGTTGCTCTTGCGCTTGATAAAAACGGCATGATCGAGGCTTGCAACATCAAACTCGAAAAAGGCACTAAGGCTACAGACTGGTCGCCTGCGGTCGAAGAGGACACGGAGCGTATCGCAAGCCTTGAAGCAAGGGTTACGGCGCTTGAGGCTATGGCGGTATCGGGAGGTGAGGTATAATGTTGGATTTTGGAAAGTGGATAGTCGAGGTCGCTGTGAACGGCGTTAAGAGCGGCAGCTTTGACAGGGCTTGGGCGGCTATGCAGCTTGGCAATCATTACAGCCGTGACAGGATAACGGCGGAGGATATTGCGAGGTTTGATGAGGAGATGAATGAGTATGAGGCAAAGATGAACGAGGCGGATAATATGGAAATATACGAGGAGGTTATATGAGCGAAAAACAGAAAAACAAGGATAAGGACAGCGCTCCGGTATATAAGAGCAGATACGGTGACGCACTGAAAAACAATCTTGCAAAGGTTATGGAAAAGAAGAATTTCAGCTATGACGCAGATAAGGACAAGCTGTTCTCACAGTATAAGAACAGCTATGAAAAATCGGGCAGAACGGCTATGCGTGACACAATGGGAAATGCGGCATCGCTTACGGGCGGATACGGCAACAGCTATGCGGTTACGGCAGGTCAGCAGGCATATAACAGCTATATGTCAAAACTCAGCGATAAAATCCCCGAACTTGAACAGAGGGCGTATGAACGCTACAAGGACGATGAGGAAAGTGCATATAAGCGGCTCAATACGCTTATAGGGCTTGAGAAGTCGGACTACGGAAGATACCGTGACAGCGTTGACGATTATAACACAAACAGGAATTTTGAATATAATAAAAGTAAGGATGCTCTGGCACAGCGTAATTTGCAGGCACAGTTTGAACGTGATAATTACGAGAACGACAGGGATTATAACCGCAGGGTATATGAAAACGACAGGGATTATGACCGTAGGGTAAACGAAAACGACAGGGACTATAACCGTAGGGTAAGCGAAAATGACAGGGATTATGCTCAGAAGGTGTATGACAGCGACCGCAATTATCAGATAAAACTGAACAGCTCGCTGAAAGACGCTGTGGAGAATGAGGAAACCGACAGTACGAAATTTTCGCCGGTTGACGCTTATGATTTTATCAGCAAGTACGGGGATAAAATCTATACGGATGAAGAGTATATCGAGGCGCTTTATCAGCTTTACGGTGATAAGGAGGGCTTCTTTGACTGGGTGGAGCAGATGGAGATACCCGGTGACACAAGGGGTACAACGTATCTTGAACTGCTGTATGATATACATCCGGAGATCAGGCCGTCAACGTTTAAGAAAATGGGTATGCCCGATGACGAACTTATAAGAAGAACCGCAACAGGCGGCGGAGCTACGCCTCCTCATTCTCAGAGCTTCTGGTGGTTAAATCAGGGGATGACCAAAAAGTAAAAAAGTCAAAGCAAAGGAGGGGGAAATATGAGCAGGATACAGATAATTATTGACAGCATAGCAGGTGCTGTCGGGGCGGTGCTGGGATTTATGTACGGCGAGGTAAACGGCTTGTTCCGTGCGCTTATCGCTTTTATGATTCTGGACTATGTGAGCGGTGTGCTTGTGGCGATAGCGGAGAAGAAGCTGTCAAGTGCGGTAGGCTTCAAGGGGATAGCAAAAAAGCTGCTGATACTTGTGTTCCTGTCGGTAGGTCATATCGCAGACACCTATGTGCTTGGCGGTGTGCCTGTCGCTATGACGGCGGTAATGCTTTTCTATATCGCTAACGAGGGAATCAGCATTGTCGAAAACGCATCGGCACTGGGACTGCCGGTGCCACAGAAAATAAAGAATGTACTAAGGCAGATAAAAAGTAAAAGCGGGGAGGACGACAGTGAGAACAAAGGGCATTGACATCAGCAGGGCGCAGGAGCAGTTCGATTTTACGGCGGCTGTGTCGGCAGGCGTGAAGTTTGTAATTATCCGTGCCGGTATAGGCAGGGACGAGGACACTTATTTCAGTCGCAATATCGGGCAGTGCAGAAAACTCGGAATAGAGTTCGGCTGTTACTGGTATGTTACGGCGACAGACACAGCGGAGCTTGACAGGCAGATAAATGCGTGCGTCAAGACGATAGGTGATGAAAAACCGTCATATCCCGTGTTCTGCGACATGGAGGAACAGCGTCAGATCGACAACCTCACAAGCAAGGAAAGAACCGATATGGCGCTTGAGTTCTGCGACAGGCTGAATAAGGCAGGACTTCCCTCCGGAGTGTATGCAAATCCTGCGTGGCTTGAAAGCTACTATCAGAAGGAACGTATTGTAGGAAAGCGTGATATATGGCTTGCACACTGGACAGAAAGCCCGGATTATGCAAGCAGATACGATTACGGGCAGAAAATGTGGCAGTGGGGTATTGACAATATCGCAGGCAAGGACGTTGACGGGGATATTTGCTTTGTAGATTATCCTGCGATAACGGCTAAATGGTATAAGGAAAACTGCGGTGATAAGCCCGAAAAGCCCGTGAATCTGTTTAAAAAGGGCGACAGCGTGAGGGTGAAGCGTGGCGCAAGGTTTACGAACGGGGTTGAGCCGTATTCTTATGTATATGATACGGTCTATACCGTTCAGCAGGTGTCGGCAAGCGGCAAGGAAACGCTTATAGGCATCGGCTCGGTGCCTACCGGATGGCTTTATACAAAGAATCTGTACAAGGCGGAAAGTGATGAGATAATGCAGAAATTCGCTGTAGGCGATAAGGTCAAGGTGAATTACGGCGCAAAGACGTATAACGGCGGTTCGCTTGCACTGTTCGTGTACACTAATGTGTACGAGGTAATGCAGGCAGGCTCCGGTGACAGAGAGGACTATATTGTTATCGGTCAGGGCGGACAGGTCACTGCGGCGGTAAGAGCGGAGGATATTACGAAAATATAGCATAAAAATAACGCACAGGCGAACAGCCTGTGCGTTTGTGCTTTTAAAAAGTGCTATTATGCTTATCTGTAGGTCGTGAATTCCTGTACCCAGTAATACTTATAAGCATCGTTATATGTGCCGAATGCTACGGCGAGATTTTCAAAATCGGGATTGAGAATATTTTCACGGTGACCCTTGGTGGAGGCCATCCAGCTGTCGACTACTCTCTGTGCGGTGGGCTGACCTGAGCCGAGATTTTCTCCGACGGAGCAGAACTTATACCATAGTTCATCATCACTGTAGCCGTATATGGTTTTGAAGTTTGAGCCGTCAGGCCGCAGATGGCTGAACTTCTGCTCAATTTCACTGCAACGTGCCTTCGCCGCCTTGTATGCGTTTGTATCCCACTTATAAGGCTTAAGTCCGTAGGAAACACGGATCTCATTCACGATACGGAAAACCTCCGTCTCTTCTGCGGAGCAGTTTACGGGACTGTCGGTTATTACCGGTGCGGGAGTTGCATTATCCTGCACGGTGGGTTTTGCTGTTGCAGGAACGGTAGTTGCGACAGGCTTGCTTTCGGAAAGATAGTCGCTGTGGATATATGTGCCGTCATCAAGCTTATAGTAGCCGGTGTCTGTCAGTGCGGCGATATTTACCGCATCTCCGTAATATTTATAGGAAACGACCTCAGCGCCTTGTAAGCCCTCTTTTCTTGCGGAACAGCTTGAAATGTTTATGTACATTGTGCCGCTACACTTCTTTTCTGTCCATGCAGGCTTTGGTGCGGCGGTTGTAGCTTTGGTTGTCGCCACTGTGGTCCGGGTGGTTTTTGCTGTTGTGGTTGCCGATGTAGTTGTCGATGTTGCAACGGTGGTTTCCTGTGCCTCGTTATGCTTGTTGGCTTTGGTGGGAACCTTTTGTTCCTCGACAGGCGCAGTAGTGGAATATGATAACTCTGAACCGTTGTTGTAGCTGATACCCTCGTCATCGGCTTTGACTCCGAACCATGAGTAACGGCTTGACAGAACGCAAAGAGCGACTACGGCGACAAAACCGCATGACGCACAGCCGATTTTAAGAAAATTGCCGTGAGACTTCTTTTTCCTGTCGTATGTCTGAATCCCGCTTTCACGGTCTTCGGTTTTATTTTCTTCGTTCGTGTTCATGGGTATCACCTGCCTTTCGCCTGAACTTAACGGTAAGCATAATTTCACATCTATATTTTAGCACAAATGCGTTGAGCGTGTCAACAGATACTGAAATTGCCCAAAAATATTTGTAAGGGTTGCACAAATTAATGTGTATCGTTTATGTAAAATCACAATAAAATAAGTCTGTTAAAAATGCACTGTTACAAAAGCGAAAGTAGATGTATTTTTGTACAAAAGGGCGAAATGGTTACAAAACGGTAACAAAATAGTTACAAATTGTTGCGGGTTTGTAATCTTTTATGTTATAATGGCGGTGACGGAAAAGATTTGCTGTCTTTCATGACGGAAGGAAAAGCAACCTTAAAGGTGTGGAGCGGGCATTATGCCCGTTCCTGCTTTTAACGGAAAAAGCGTTGATTTATCACCTGCCGTTCACAACGGCGGGTTATTATATATATTGATTGTTTGGGGCGTATGCCCGTTTGATTTGGTTTATACGGAAAAGGATTGATAATGGGAAAACTGATGATGCCCGATTATCGTGACGATATTGAGGAAACTATACTTCCTGACAGCGACAGTGAAAAGGAAGCACAGGAGGCTGATGTAAAGCCTGCGGTTGACGATACGTCGGAGAATCGGAATGAAGAAAGCAACGAAGAAAAAGATAAAGGCAAAACCGGTATTTCGGTTGTTGCCGACAGGATCTTTGATTTTCTGGTTATGGCAGGGCAGTATTTCTGTCATATCATAGCCGATGTATTTTCAAAGCCTGCTGTATATGTGGCTTATGCCGCCGTGTTTATATGGAAGCATACGGCGCTGTTCAGGGACGCAGTAAAGAGGACGTTCTGCGAAATAGGCAGCTTCTTCTTTGCGCCTTTGTTAAAGTCAAAGCGTGTGCTTCAGCGTACAAACAGGCAGATAAGGACCGCAAAGGAGCAGGGCGACAACAAGAAAGCGGCAAAGCTGTACGGAAGTATAGCGAAGGACGCAGTATTCGGCAAGCAGGGTCTTGCGGTAACGCTGTTCAACTATGCCGCACCGATCATCGCAATAGTTTTTCTTATGAGCGTTGTCGGATATGCGACGGGTACGGACTATGCGATAAAGCTGACGGTTGACGGAAAGTTTGTAGGATATGTCGAAAGCGAGCAGGTGTTCAATGACGCAGAGCGCATAATGCAGGAGCGTATCACATATATCGGCAACGAGAAGAAGATAAGCATGGAGCCGGGATATTCGCTCGAAATGCTCGGCGACCAGGAATATCTGACGAAATATCAGCTTGCAAACAAGCTGCTTGAGCTGAGCGATACTCCTATTGAGTATGCATACGGAATGTACATAGGCGGAAAGTTCTACGGTGCGCTTGTTGACAATACAGCGGTCGAAGCGGAGCTTCAGAAGATACTTGACGGCTACCGCACAAATGCAAAGGACGAGGACGTTGCCTTTGAGAAGGATATAGAGTATGTTCCCGGTCTTTATCTGTCGGACAGTATTGTGTCGAGTGATGAGATCATCAAGCTGATAAATTCCAAAAAGGAAGAAGCGTCCTATTACACTGTGGTTGACGGCGACAGCCATTCGGGAATATGCTCAAAGCTCGGAATAAGCATGGAAGAGCTTGAGGCGTTGAATCCCGGTATTATGGACGAGGACTATGTGCTGAGAGCCGGTGAAAAGCTGCTTAAAACGCAGGAGGTGCCTTTCCTGTCGGTAAGTATTTCAAGAACGGAAACATACAACGTTGAAGTTCCGTATGAAACGAAATATGAGGACGATGATACACGCTATGAGGGCGTTGAAACGGTTTACCAGGAGGGTGAGACCGGTACGAACAAAATCACGGCAAAGGTGTATTATGTAAACGGCGAAGAGGTCAAGCGTACCATAAAGAAAACCGAAAGAGTGAAAGAGCCTGTAACGGAGATTATCCTTCAGGGTACTCTGCCTCCGCAGTCATCGCATTATTCAGATGCTTCTGCCGATACGGGCAAGAAGTATATATGGCCTGTTGACGGCGGCACATTCTGGGAGTGGGGCTGGTGGGACGGCGGTTATGCCGGACACAGAGGCGTTGATATAGGCGCACCTTACGGTACGGATGTATATGCCGGAGCAAGCGGTACTGTAATATTTGCAGGATGGGACAACGGCGGACTCGGTAATGCCGTGATGATACTTCATCCCGACGGATACACAACGGTATATGCCCACAACAGTGAGATATTCGTCAGTGCAGGTCAGGAGGTAAATCAGGGCGAGTGCATAGCCGCAGTAGGCGAAACCGGACTTGCATACGGCTGTCACTGCCACTTTGAAGTAAGATACGGTTCGGAAAGGCTGAACCCGAGATATTATCTCAGCGGTCTGCCGGATCCCGGATATTATTAATATGAAATTTAACGGATAACAGGAAACAACCGCTGTGCTGAGGCATGGCGGTTGTTTGGCTATCGGAATGCACCTTGACAATTTATTGAAAGTGTGATAGAATACAAATAAAGAGGGAACGACAGACGACCGCTCCCGTGTTGGCTAAGAAATAACCGTCGTAGTTGGAAGCTGTGGGCGGTTATTTCTTTTTATTTGAAGAACTGATAGTAAATATCATAACCGTGAACGCAGTAAGGAAAATACCTATCTGTGTTAAATCGCTTGAAATCAACCGCTGTGCTGAGGCATGGCGGTTGTGTTTTATTGCGAAACGGTCATAAATTTTCTTTTCCTCTCATAGATTTACTGTAGAGTACCCGAAAGGAAAGGACGTGCAGTATGAACGAAATTATGACAAGGGAAGAATTTTTAAAGGAACGAAATGCGGTATACGAGCCTGACGCTGCGGCAGGCGGGGATGATGTTTGCAAGGGGCAGGATGCGGATACGGCGGTTATGGCGGAGGAAAACGGGAAGCTGAGTGCCGACGGTATAACCGTATCGGAAGTAGTGGTTAAAGGCAGGCACAACAGGCAGTATGCGGGGCTGATACTCTTTATAACGGCGGTTGCCGGGGCTGTTGTCGGGGCGGTGTTTTACGGAAAGGCGACGGTGACCGTGCCTGATGAGATGCTGGAGGGGTTTCTCGAAGGAAGGATACACGGCGGATTTCGGGAATGCCGCCGCTTCGTTCATATCGGCGCTTATATGGTGCATAGTGCCGTTTTTAGCAGGGCTTTGCGCTGTGGGACAGCCTGTGGGTTCGCTTATACCGGCATTCAAGGGTATAGGCGTGGGAATGACGTTTGCGGCGCTTGTGAATACATACGGGGCAAACGGGATACCGGCTTTTGCGGTGTTTGTTCTTCCGTCCGCATTTATAGGAACGGTAATCTGCTGTTATCAGTGCCGTCTGTCCGTGCTATGCTCAAACAGTGTGCTGGCTGTGCTTAAAGGCAGACGTGACGAGGCTCCGCACTATTATAAGATATATCTTGAGCGGTTTGCGGTATGCTGTATCGGGTGCTTTCTGCTGGGAATAGCGGACGCTGTTATAACTTTTTTGTTCCGCCCGATATTCGTTATATGAAACACTTGAAATTTTCGTTTCACGGGTGTATAATGTTAACAGTAAAAATTGCCTTTGGCATGAAAGAAGGATAACATTATGGAAAAAATGGAAGTATTACTGGAAACCTCCGCACGTCACATCCACGTTACGCAGGAGGCTCTCGAAACACTGTTCGGCAAGGGTCACGAGCTTACAAAGAAGAAGGATCTTTCTCAGCCCGGTCAGTTCGCTTGCGAGGAAAGAGTTACTATAACAGGCCCCAAGAGATCGCTTGCAAACGTATCTATTTTAGGTCCTGTTCGTCCTGCTACACAGGTTGAGCTTTCCGCTACAGACGCACGTTCTATCGGATGTCCTATATTCGTAAGAGAATCGGGCGATATTGCAGGCACACCCGGCTGTAAGATAACAGGTCCTGAGGGCGAGATCGAAATCAGCGAGGGCGTTATCGTTGCAAAGCGTCACATCCACCTTGTTCCCGAAACCGCTGAAAAGTGGGGCGTGAAGAACAAGGACGTTGTAAGCGTAAAGGTTGATTCTGACGGAAGAAAGGCAATTCTCGGTGATGTTGTTATCAGAGTAAGCGAGAATTTTGCAGACGCTATGCACATTGATACAGACGAATCAAACGCTGTAATGGCCGCTCCCGGCATGATGGTCGAAGTAATCAAGTAATACGGCGTTACATCTGACGGTTTTATCTCCGTGGCTTTGGGCTGCGGAGATTTTTTTGTAAAATATATTGAAACTTCACAAAAAATACTGTATAATACTATTATTACAATTACTGTATTACAAATTAACAACAGACTGAAAAAGGAGGAAATATGAAAAATCTTTTCAAAAGAATTATTGCGGCGATAACAGCCGCTACGCTTGCGGCAGGAAGCGTGCCGCTTAATATGACAGCATCGGCACAGCTTGCGCCTGTGAAGGTTAACGGTCACGGTATGCTTTCATCGGTGTCGGAAAAATATATAGGATATATTGATTCCGGTGAGGGCAACGAAGTGGGGGCTGCGCCGTCTATGCTTGATATGTCGTATCTTGGCGAAAGCTACGCACAGCTTACACAGACGGCAAATAAAAAATTTCCGTCATCGTATGACCTGAGGGATTACGGCAGGGTGTCGCCGGTTGAGAATCAGTCGCCGTACGGTACCTGCTGGTCGTTTGCGTCGCTTGGCACGATAGAGTCACAGCTTATAACGCAGTTTACCGATATTTCCTTTTCTAAAAAACACCTTGTCTGGAACGCATATGAGAACGATTATATGCGGGAATTCTTCAACGGGGTAAGAAGCAAAGAGGATTTCGATAATCCCTATGATATGGGTGGTTTTGAGAGCCTTGCAACGGCTACGCTGGCGGAGTGGAACGGTCCTGTTTATTCCTACAGATTGCCGTATGACAAGGATGATACCGATGAGCATCTGACGGGTGAAAGCGATTTTCATCTTACAGATGTGTACTTTGCAACGGCAAATACCTATATTACGGACGGGTATGATAATATTTTAGAAAAAGAAGTTTCCGAAAATATCATAAAGGAGCTTGTAAGCGAATACGGTGCATCGACGATTTCGTTTTGCAGTGATGATGCTTACTACAACAAAGAATATTACACTTCCTTTTGTTATGACGAGAATAAAGTTTCCGACCATGCGGTTTCGGTTGTCGGATGGGATGATGATTTTTCGAGAGAAAAATTCGGCACAAGCGATGACACACGTCCCGAAAAAGACGGCGCATGGCTCATAAAGAACAGCTGGGGTGCAGACTGGGGAGATGGCGGATATTTCTGGCTGTCGTATGAAGACCCGACTATAGGCTCGGTGGCAACATATATCGTTGACAGCAAGGACAACTACAGCAATTATTACGGTGTCGGAAAGATGTGGTCGCTGAACGCTTCGGCGGATACGTTCTATAAAGACGAAGACGCCAAGAAATACGGCTATATGTCGAATATATTCACAGCAAAGGGCAATGAACAGCTTGAAGCGGTTTCGTTCTATACGACTGATGTAAATACGCAGTATGAGATAACTGTTTATACCGATACCGACAAGGAAAACCCCGTAAGCGGCAGTATAGCTTCAAGCGGTCTTACGGGAACGGAAAAATATCCAGGTTATCATACTGTGGAGCTTGACAAGGCGGTCGCACTGACAAGCGGAGAGAATTTTTCGATAGTGATAAAGCTGACTAATCCGCAGTATGAATATCCGCTGCCGGTTGAAACGTATTTTAACGGCTTTTACAATTCTTCACCGAAGTATTCCGATGACGGCAGAGTATCAATGTACAGTGAAAACGGCAAGGATTGGAATGACGTGTCGGAGCTGTCCTATGTAACCGACGGATATACATTATGCGCTACCGGCTTTTGTCTTAGTGCGTTTACAAATCCTCTGCCGGAGAGCAGGATTGCATCGGAAAATGTGAGGTTTTCAATAATTGAAGGTCCTGTTGCACTCGGAAGCAAGCTGGAACTAAGCGGAGCGGATGAAATATGGTACAGCATAGACGGAGGTGCGGCGATACGCTACACAAAGCCGATAATTCTTGAAAAAGCCTGCACTGTTTCGGCGTGGAGCAAGACGAACGGCAGCAGCGGAAATATTGTCAGCCGTACATATACAAAGGCGAAATCGGCGCTTACGGAGTATGCGATAAGATACGGGGATAAAAAGATATTTGTAACGCCCGATGACTATGCTAATGAGAACGTGATAGCTCTTCCTGTCGGTGTGAGCGGTATTTCGATACGTCCGAGAGGATGCGATGAAATAACCGTTGACGGCAAAAGAGTTATGTCTGATGAGTGGTCTGAGGAAATCACTTTAGCCCCCGGCGAAAGCCGTGATATAGTAATAAAATCGTCTGCAAGCGGAAAGGACGCTTCGGAATATACCGTAAAGGTAACAAAGAGGTATATCGGCTATGATAAGGACAAGGAAACGATACAGTATGATGAAAGCAGATTTGCCGTAAAAGATAAGGACGGAAATATACTTGCAGACGGCGACCCGGTGGCTGACTTTACAAAGCAGGAGATAAGCGTTTATGATATGAACGGCGAACTGCTTGCAATGGAAACAACGCCGAAGAGATACACGATTAATCCCGCTGTAAAGGCTCTTGTTTATAGCAAGGAAGCTACTCTTTACACATTCTCGAAGAATTTCGTATACTCGTATTCTTCCGATATGAGCAATGCGGCAGCACTCGATGAGGAAACAATACCGCTTACACCCGGAAAGAATATCTACCTTCAGCGTATAGCTGATTTAAACGGTTTCGCAAGCGAGGTGCTTTGTATAGAAGTGCCTGAAAGACCTTCCGCTCCCGAAAATGTAAAGGCAAAGCCGGGACCGGATTATATCGGCATTGACGGAAACGGAGTATATGAATACCGTATAAAAGGTCAGGACAATTGGGTAAGCGACAGCGACTATATTATGGGGCTTGACAGTGACACGGAATATACGGTTGAGGTAAGAAAGAAAGCTACCGACAGCGAATTTACTTCCGATATTGCGACTGTCACGATAAGAACGGTAAAGGGCGTTATCGTACCTGTATATTTTACTTACTACGCAACGGTTGTTTTATCCGATGAGAAAGAGTTTACGACGCTCGGTGAAAACGTAATCGAATATGACGAGAAGGATCTTGAAAAATTCGGATATGTATTCACACGAGCAAGCAAGGCGACCGTCAATATCACAGAAGAAAACGGCAAGTATGTTTCGGATAAGAGTTATGTGATATTCGATGTAACGCCTGCCGTTGATAACTCAGACAAAACTACTCGTGTTGTTTACTGTGATGCATTCACCGGAGATGTAGTAGATGAGGGCATAGTAACTTATGCTTATCACACAATATTCAACATAGATAACCTTGATTGTCCTGAGGGATATGAGCATTATCAGTATGAGCTGAAAAGCAGGAATGACGCTATCACGAAGCTGCTTTATATAGACGGCAAATGGTATCCTGCCGACAGCGAGATTGTACTGCTTGTTGAAAAGCTCCCTGTAATCAAAGTAAAGATCGTTGACGAAAACAGAAACATAGTTTATGAGTACAATGAATACGCACCTTACGGCGAACATGAAGCCGAGGCTGATATTCCTGAGGGATATACGGCTGTAAGTGATGAGAATTTTACCGTAAGCGTAACGAGAGATGAAAACGGCAGGCTGATAAGCGATATATCGGAATTTGTTGTAACGGTAAAAAAAGATTCCGAAAAGCCCGAAGAGCCGGATAAACCGGAAGAACCCGAACAGCCTGCAAAGCCCGAACAGCCTGCAAAGCCCGAACAGCCTGCAAAGCCGGAAAAACCTGCTAAGCCGGAAGAACCTGCTAAGCCCGAACAGCCTGTAGAGCCGGATAAACCGACAAACCCGAATACAAGCGGAGATATACCGTTTGCGGCGGCAGCTGCCCCTGTTGTTGCGGTTGCGGTGATGATAAGCACAGTTACGACAAGAAAACGTAAAAAGTAAATATTACGGGAAAAGTCAGGTATAACGCTTGGCTTTTTCTTTTGTTTGTGGTAAAATATAAGTGATAAGCCTAAACTAACTTATATTGAGGTGACACAATTGGAGATATTTCTGATACTGATGATACCGCTTATGGGAACAACGCTCGGCTCGCTTATGGTGTTCCTTATGCGTGATAAGGTGAGGGTTGGGACGGAGAAGCTGCTGCTTGGTTTTGCATCGGGAGTAATGATAGCGGCTTCGGTATGGTCGCTTCTGATACCGTCAATGGAACTGTCCGAACAGGGCTACGGGAAAATGAACTGGGTGCCTGCTGTGGTCGGCTTTGCGGCGGGGATACTGTTCCTGCTTGGGATAGACAGCTTTGTGCCGCACCTGCATCTTGACAGCGATAAGCCTGAGGGCGTGCGCTCGGGTCTTTCAAAAACTACCATGATGCTGCTTGCGGTGACTATCCATAATGTGCCGGAGGGAATGGCTGTCGGTGCGGCTGTAGCCGGGTCAACCGGCACAGGCGGCGACAGCGTTACTCTTGCAAGCACATTTGCGCTGGCGCTGGGTATCGCAATACAGAACTTCCCCGAAGGAGCGGTGGTTTCAATGCCGCTTAAAAGCGAGGGAATGAAAAAGGGGAAAGCGTTTGTGATGGGAGTGCTGTCGGGAGTTGTTGAGCCGATAGGTGTGGCGGTGATGATACTGCTCGCTTCTTTCATCGCTCCGCTTTTGCCGTATATGCTGTCGTTTGCGGCAGGGGCTATGATGTATGTTGTGATAGAAGAGCTTATACCCGAGGCACAGAGCGGAGAGCATAGCAACATAGGAACGATAGGTGCGGCGGCAGGGTTTGTTGTTATGATGGTGCTTGATTGTACGTTGGGGTGAGAAGATGCCCGTCCGTTGAGGACGGGCATCCAGCTTGTAGAAAAAGTCTGTTTTTTATAAGATAATGCGAATTCTCTATCCCTATAAGAACGCTTTGTGGGCTTTGCGTCCTGCAAAGCCTTTGGGCGTTCTATCTCGGCATCCTTGCCGAAACCCCAAACCCCTTCCCCGTGGGAAGGGGCTATTTTGCTGGGGCTAGGTAGATTATAATATCAAGTGCAACACAAAAAAATATGGACATCATACTCACTTTCGTGTAAAATGTAATTACCACAAAACAAAAGACACGGAGGTAGAGTATGAAGTCCTATACACATTTTACACTATCTGAACGAAATTGTCTACAACAATTTTTGTCAGAAGGAAAAGGAGTACGAGAAATTGGAAGGTTGATGGGCAGAAGTGCTTCATCAATAAGCAGAGAAATAAAAAGAAACTGTAAAGATAAAAAGAGGTACAATGCGTGGTGGGCAACGTCACTTTACATATACAGAAGAAAGAAGTGTGTAAGGAAACACGTCATCCGACCGGACACCAAACTTTATATTTACATTCTTGAATGTTTCAAACGCTTTTGGTCGCCTGAAATTATAGCGCATAAGTGCAAACAACAAGGTTTCAGCGTATGTTGTGCATCTATATACCGGGCATTAAAGGAAAACAGGCTTCAAGGTTTGTCAAGGAAAACTGCTCTGCGACGTCATGGAAAAAAGTATATCGGCAATCGCAAGAAATGTAATACAATTCACCCGGTTCACACTATTCATGACAGACCGGAAATTGTAGAAACAAAATCCCGTATAGGCGATTTTGAAGGCGATACGGTTTATGGCGGTATCGGTAAAGGTTGCGCTGTTACTTTTGTTGACCGAAAAAGTAAGCTACTTGTTGGTTCAATAGCAATCAGTAGAGAAAGAAATACAATCAGAAAAGCTATCTCCAGAGCTTTTGAACTTATGGAAGTTCCTATGCCGATTGAAACAATCACGTTGGATAACGGTTCTGAATTTGCTGATTTTCTCAATATCGAAAAAGATTTAGGCACAACAATCTATTTTGCTGATTTGCACTCTCCTTGGCAACGAGGTTTAAACGAAAATACAAATGATCTTTTACGTTTCTTCTATCCTAAGGGCACTGATTTTTTAAGTGTTTCCGAAAAAGAATTCCAAAAAGTTATTCATTTAATTAATAGTCGTCCTCGCAAATGTCTTGGCTATCTTTCCCCTCTCGAATTTTTGTCTAAAAAGTGTTGCACTTGACTGTGTATGCCTGCAAAGATAAGAGGAGCGAAGAACACGGTCAGCACCTGCGAGTTTATGCTTTTCTTTATTTCCTTTTCCGTCATTCCGACACTTCTCATCGTTGCAAAGCGTTCTCTGTCCTCATAGCCCTCCGAAACCTGCTTATAGTAGATTATAAGCACGGTGGCAAAGATAAAGACAAGTCCTAAGAATATTCCGAGAAAGAGAAGTCCGCCGTAGGTCGCTATCATCACATCAAGGTTTTCGGTTCTGCTTTCGGCAAAGGGGAAGATATTCTCCATATTCCGTGAGCTTTTTGCCAGAATGTCAGTGAGGCTGTCGCACAGGGCTTGCTTGTCGGCGTTGCTTCCGTCAATGTCAAAGCCGAAATAATGCTTTAACCACGATGCGTTTTCGCCGTAAGCCTTACGGTTCAGCAGGAATATATCGTAAAGGGTGTTATTATCGGGGAGAATAACGAAAAATGCACTGTAAACAGTTTCGCCGTAGGAAATATTTTCCGGCATAGGAACTGCCCTTGACTTATATTTCTTGCCGTTTAATATTATTTCGCCGTCGGTGCTGTCGGAGCCTGCCGTCAGTATTTCGCCCTCGGAGAGCGTTTCGTTCCTGCCGCTCGTTTTGTTATAGTCTTCAAGCGTGATGAAGAAAAAATCCTTTATTTCAGATTGGCTGACATCTGCGGAATCTGTCGCTGGGGCTAAGTGGACGGTATTATCTGAAAAATAACCGCCGACTTCAAGATAATCATACGAAAGAGTGTTTACGGGGTTATAATCATTGCTTTTCGCCGTGTCAAGCGCTGTGCCACACAGGTCGGAAATATTGCGTATCGTCTTATCTTCAAAGCTGTTGTAAGTGAGCGTTACCGAGATGTCACGGCTGCGGATAAACGTGCTTGTCTGTATCCCCGAAAAAAGACTTATCGTGGACGAAAGCATTACAAGCACCATAGTTGAAAGAATGCAGACAGAAGCCAGTCCTGCGCCGTTTCTTTTCATACGGTATGTCATTCCGGAAACGGATACAAAGTGATTTGCTTTGTAGTAATATCTTTTGTTTTTCATCAGCAGTCGGCAAAGTGCGACCGAGCCGCTGACAAAGAGCATATAAGTGCCGATTATTACAAGAAGCACCGCAAGGAAGAAATTCCCGACAATTTCAATGCCCGCATGTGTCGTGACGGCGATGTAATAAGCGATAGCAAGCAGTATCAAGCCGAATAAGGCAAATACGAAGTTTGCCCGTGGCGGTTTTTCGCCCTGCTTTTCGCTTTGAAGCAGATTGATTGCGCTTAGTCTGCCTATGCGGACAAAGGCGCTCAGCAGAAGAATTATCGTAATGGCTGTGAATACTGCGGCGGTAATGGCTATTGCGCCTGCATCGACAGACAGATTTCCGACAGGTTCAATGCCGAGAAGTCTGAACATACACAGCTCAGCGAGGCGTGACAGGAGTATTCCTGCGGCAAGTCCGCAAAGAAGCGATATGATAAGCGTGAAAAGGCTTTCGCAAAGGAGTATGCGTGCAATGTTGCGTTTGTTCATTCCGAGAATATTGTATAAGCCGAACTCTTTGCCACGGTTTTTGATAAGCACAAAGTAGCTGTAGAAAAGAAAAATCAAGGAGAAAATGCTGATTACGATTATTCCGAGCCAAAGACACCACTGTGCGTAAACGCCTCTGTTTGTGTTTGCGATGTTTTCGCTCCTTGCAAGGTATGCCGTGATGTACATCATCATCACCATTGCAACTAAGGTAAGGATATAAGGCAGATAAAGCCGTTTGTTTTTCTTCATGCCGTTCACGGCGAGCTTCGGGTAGAACAGTGTTTTCATCTGCGGTCACCGCCTGCCACAAGCACCGTCAGCGTATCGTTTATCTTTGCATAGAATTCTTCCGCTCCGGAAACGCCCTTATATATCTGGTGGTAAACCTCGCCGTCCTTTATGAAAAGCACCCGTGAGGCACTGCTTGCCGCCTTTACCGAATGTGTTACCATAAGGATAGTCTGACCGTCACGGTTTATTTCACCGAACAGATTGAGAAGCTCCTCCGATGCTTTTGAATCGAGTGCGCCTGTAGGCTCGTCCGCAAGCAGAATATCGGGGTTTGTTATAAGCGCACGGGCGACAGCGGTGCGTTGCTTCTGACCGCCTGATATTTCATAAGGGTATCTGTCGAGCAGGTCGCTTATACCGAGTTTTGCGGCAAGAGGGAGAAGCCTTGAGTTCATCTCATCGTAGCTTTTGCCCATAAGCACGAGCGGCAGAAAAATATTGTCACGCACGGAGAATGTATCGAGCAGGTTGAAGTCCTGAAACACAAATCCGAGATGCTCACGTCTGAAAAGCGCAGAGTCGCTGTCCTTTATTTTTGTTATGTCAACTCCCGAGAGCATTACAACACCTGCGGTCGCCTTGTCAAGCGTTGCGAGGATGTTGAGCAGGGTAGTCTTGCCGGAGCCGCTTTCGCCCATAATAGCGATATATTCGCCCTTTGCGGCAGAGAAGCTGACGTTTCGCAGTGCGACATTCGGCTTTGCACCGAGCCGCTGTGTGTAGACCTTCTTAAGTCCCGTTACTTCAAGTAAATTCATATTGTACCTCCTTTAAGCTATGACAATATTATAGCTGAAATAACGGAAGTGTGCCATTTATCCGTCTTACGATAAGAGCGTCCGTCTTACATTTTTGTAATATTGCGATTACTCGTGTCTTATTTTGCTTTCCGTAAGGTCAAGCATAAAGACAGAGCCTTTTCCAAGTTCGGACACGGCGGTAAGAGTAATGCCGAGCATATCGGCAATACAGCGGCAAAGATAAAGTCCTATACCGCTTGCCTTCATATCATATCTGCCGTTAAGTCCTGTGTAGCCGTTGTCGAAAATTCTCGGCAGGTCGGCAGGGTCTATGCCAATTCCCGTGTCGGCAATGCAGAGTATCTTTCTGTCGGTGTCGGGCTTCATATAAATTGATACCGAGCCTTTAGCGGTGTATTTTATCGCATTTGAGAGCAGCTGTTCAATGATGAAGGACAGCCATTTTTCATCGGTGAGAACATCGGTATCAAGCTCCTTGTAATCAAGGCTCAGCTTCTTCCCGATAAACTGCGTGGAGAATTTACGAACCGATTTTTTTACTATATCGTCAAGGCTGTAATGCTTTATCACAAGGTCGTTGCCGGAGCTTTCAAGCCGGACATAGCACAGCGCCATATCGACATACTGCTCAATCTTCATAAGTTCGTCGGACAGCCTGCGGTTACTTTCGCTGTCTTCCGACTGGAGCATAAGTCGCATTGCGGAGATAGGCGTTTTTATCTGATGTACCCACATAGTGTAATACTCGTTTGTCGCCTTCAGGCTGTTTGCGGATTTTTCCTTAAGGGAAATGCAGTAATCGCTGAGTGTATTTATCAGCCTGCCGTAATCCTTGTCATCTGCCGATACCGCTTTCGGAAGATTGTCGGCACTCACGGTTATCTCGTTTGCAAGACGGGTGAGGATATTATGCTTTCTGTACGCCTTTATAAAAGTGACCGCACCGATAGCCGTAACAGCGGCAAGCGACAGCAAAAGTGCATACAGCACAGGCTCTGAGGGGAGGTTATAAAGCGACAACACCACAGCGAAAATTACAGCCGCAATAATAATGCAGACAAGCGTTATTATGCGGCTCCTGATAAAGTCAAGAAAGAATTTCATACTATCATATACCCCATTCCGACCTTGGTTGTGATGTAATTTTCAAGTCCTATGTTTTCGAGCTTTTTGCGAAGCCTGCTGACATTTACCGTAAGGGTGTTCTCGTCAATAAAGCAATCGGTTTCCCATAATCTCTGCATAAGCGTATCACGGGAAATTATCCTGCCTGCGTTTTCCATAAGAGTGCGGAGTATGCGAAGCTCGTTCTTTGTAAGCTCTGACTTTTTATCGCCGTTTGTCACGACCGCCGATGAAATATCAAGTATAACACTGCCGTGGGATATAAGGTCGCTGTTGCCCGAAAAGGAGTAGGCACGGCGAAGCACTGCGTTTATCTTTGCGGTCAGCACCGAAAGATCGAACGGCTTTGCTATAAAATCATCTCCGCCCATATTCATAGCCATAACTACATTCATATTATCTGAGGCTGAGGAGAGGAAGATGACAGGCACTTTTGACAGCTTTCTTATCTCGCCGCACCAGTAGTAGCCGTCATAGAACGGCAGTTTTATATCAAGCAGTACAAGATGAGGGTCGAAAGCGGCAAACTCCGCAGTGATATTGTGAAAATCCTTTGCACACTCTACCTTGTAGTCCCAGCCCTCAAGGTGCTTTTTCAGTGTCTGCGCTATCGTGGGGTCGTCTTCAATGATGAAAATTCTGTACATAGTCAAATTTCTGCCATTCTTATAATAAGTTCGTTGAATCGCTTGGAAAACACGGGAGGAATGTTATGGGCGGCTTTGTCCCATATCTCGTATCTGCAATTTTTATTCATAGCGGCAAGTCCTTTTACGCTGTCGTGTACTTCTGTCTGTTCCTTACTGCCTGCAAGGGCAATCATCGGGAAGTATGCGTTTTCAAAGCCGTTTATTGTTTCAAGCGTTATTCCGTTGTCAACGGAGCTTCTTACGGTTTCGATACGCACATTCTGCATCTGTGCGACAAATTCTTTTCTTTGCTCTTTGGGCAGTCCGTTCATAAATCCGATGAAACCGCATAATCGTTTGTTCTTGAATGACGCAAACTGCTTTTCGTTCATAGCCATGACCTTTGAGAGCATAGGCTCTTTCTTGATAAGCCACGGACTTACTATTATCGCAGAAGTAAAATACTGAGGATATTCCGCACACAGCTTAACGCTAAGCTGAGCGCCGAGCGAAAAGCCGACAAGCGTTACCTTTTTGCCGATGTCGGCTATGAAATCCGCAAGCTGTTTTACTGCTGTTTCGGTATCGAAAATCTCATCTGCGGCATCTCCGTAGCCCATGATATGCGGAATAATAAGATGATATTTTTCGGCAAGCGGATATTGCCTGCCGAAGCTGTGGACAAAGTTTGCCCCGTGCAGAAAGACGATCGTCTTATCGTTTTCTTTGCCGTATTCATAATAGTGCATACATTTCCCTCCGTGATTTTTCTTGTTGCTGTAATTATAGCACGGGTGAGGGGGATAGTCAAACAAAAAAGCCGTGCGGTTATGCACGGCTCGTGTTATATCAAATTATCCTATAACCTTCTTTGCAATATCTACCGTTTCCTTAGCGTCCTTTGCGTAGAAGTCTGCGCCTATCTTTTCGGCATATTCGGGTGTAAGTACCGCACCGCCGACAACCACCTTGCAAGGAAGTCCGTTGTCACGGATAAGCTTTATGGTTTCTTCCATGGATTTGAGCGTAGTGGTCATAAGTGCGCTCAGTCCCACGAGCTTTACCTCGTGCTTTCTTGCGGCATCGACTACCGCCTGATACTCAACGTCCTTGCCGAGATCTATTACGGTGTAGCCGTAATTTTCAAGCAGTACCTTTACTATGTTCTTGCCTATGTCGTGTACATCGCCCTTTACCGTTGCAAGCACTATCTTGCCCTTGCTTACCGTTTCAGAATTGTTCTTAGCAAGGTGTGCCTTGATAACATCAAAACAGCTCTGCGCAACGCCCGCCGATAAAATCAGCTGAGGGAGGAATATCTTTCCCTGTTCAAACAGAGTACCTGTCTTGTCAAGGGCAGGGATAAGCCGCTCGTTTATTATTACCATCGGGTCGGTGTCGATAAGCAACTGTTCGGTTATCTTCGCCGCATCCGCTTTAAGTCCGTTGTCTATGGCATATTCAAGCGTTACCTCGGAGGATTTCGGCTTTGCAACTGCCGTTGGGGTATCACTGCCGTAAGCGGCAATGTATTCTACCGAGTTTACATCTATCGCCTTTAACAGCTTGAATGCTCTTACAGCGCCTGTCATAGACGCTACGTTGGGATTTATGATCGGCAGATCAAGCCCGTTTTCAAGTGCCATCGTAAGAAAAATGTGGTTTAAAAGCTCACGGTTTGGCAGACCGAACGATATATTCGAAACACCGAGTACCGTTCTCACTCCGAACCTTTCCTTTACCGCACGCACAGCCTTAAGCGTTTCGTTTACCGCAAGCTGTTCTGCGGACGCTGTAAGCGTAAGGCAGTCTATCGCTATATCCTCTTTCGGAATACCGATTTCCTCGCAACGCTTTATTATCTTTTCGGCAATGGCAACACGCTGTTCGGCTTTAGGCGGTATGCCGTCCTTGTCAAGCGTCAGACCGACTACTGCCGCACCGTATTTCTTTACGAGCGGAAGAACGTTTTTAAGGCTCTCCTCCTCGCCGTTTACCGAGTTTACCATAGGCTTGCCGTTGTATACACGCAGTGCCGCTTCAAGTACCTCCGGGATAGTGCTGTCTATCTGGAGCGGTACATTCGTAACGCCCTGAATGCTCTTGACAGCCTTTATCATCATTGCCTTTTCGTCAATGTCGGGAAGTCCAACGTTTACGTCAAGTATATCCGCTCCTGCGCCGACCTGCTCTATAGCCTGACCTAAGATATAGTCTATATCATCGTTTATAAGCGCCTGCTTGAACAGCTTTTTACCGGTAGGGTTGATACGCTCACCGATTATCCTCGGCTGGCTTACCTCTACAACATTTGTGCCGCTGCATATCGTGCAGACACGCTCTATCTTCTTAGACTCGTACTTTCTGCCCTTTACCTTCTCTGCTGTACGGCGGATAAATTCGGGTGTTGTACCGCAGCAGCCGCCGATTATTCCTGCACCGAGATCAGCTATCTCAACTGCATAGTTGCTGAATTCTTCGGCATCAATCGAATATTCGCCTGTGGCAGGGTCGGGAAGCCCTGCGTTCGGCATTACGATAACGGGTATCTTCGACTTTTCGCAAAGCGTTTTGATTATAGGCATAAGCTCCTTCGGACCCAGAGAGCAGTTCACGCCGACGGCACTTACACCAAGTCCCTCGCACAGCAGTATTTCCGCTTCTGCAGGACAGCCTGTAAATGTACGTCCGTTTTCTTCAAAGGTCATACTGCATATTATCGGGAGATCGCAGTTTTCCTTTGCGGCAAGTATAGCGGCTTTAAGCTCGTATAAGTCGGTCATCGTTTCGAACAGAACAACGTCCGCACCTGCCTTATAGCCTGCAACTATCTCCTCCCTGAATATGTCGTAAGCCTCTTCAAATTTAAGGCTTCCCGTAGGCTCAAGGAGCTGTCCTATAGGACCTATGTCAAGAGCGCAGAAAACGTCCTTACCGCTTTCCTTTATCGCTTCTTTACAGTTTATTATTCCTGCGGTGATAATTTCATCTACGCTTTTACCGCTGTGGCTTAGCTTGTAGGAATTTGCACCGAATGTATTTGCGGAAATTATATCCGCTCCTGCGTCTATATAACTGCGGTGTATTTCCTTGAGCAGATCCTTTGCGGTAAGGTTTAAAAGCTCGGGAGTTTCGCCCGTCTTAAGACCCTTAGCCTGCAGCTGAGTACCCATAGCACCGTCGAAAATCAGCAGTCCTCTTTGTTCAAGTAATGTTTTAATTTCCACAGTGACCTCCGCTTTTTCTGAATTTGCATCTGTCCTTCATATTACAGCTTTCACAGCCTCTTGTACTTCTGTCAACTTCGCCCTCCGACAGCCCTATAAATGCCGTTACCGATTTTGTAGGTACCATCATATTGCTGTTCATTACGGTAAGACCTATTCTTTTCTGAGCCTGCAGAAGCGTCAGTAAATCAAACTGTATATCAAGGGGCAGATCGCCGTAGCCGGGAGAATATCTCCATGTACGGCTGTTCGAGTGTACTTTTTCGAATATCTCTGTTTCAGCCCTGTTGCAAACCTGCTCGATTGCCGCACCTGCAAGGCTGTCAACGATAACTGCGCTTGCCATATCAGATACCTGCAGATGCCTTAAAAGCACGTCTACTCCTTGTCCGAGCGTGGCGCACATAAGCACTATCCTGTCGCAGTTCTTTAAATGAGCGGCGGCTGAATTGCCTTTAAGTATTATATTGCTGTCCGAAATCCTGACACCATCGTCCGTAAAGCTTATCGGGTATACGGCATAGAGGTATTTCGGACTTGCGGCTTTCAGAAGCTGTTTCTCGCAGGAATCGAGCATTGCGAGCATCTGCTCGTTATCCGTGCCATTCTTACAGCCGAGATAACGCAGAGCCTCGTTTCTGTCTATCGGCTGAAGTATCATAACAGATCCTTGATCCCGTTGTAGATGCGTGATGCGACAGCGGGGTTATTCATAGCGTAAAGGTGTATGCCCTGCACATCGTTTGAAATAAGATCTACTATCTGGTCGATGGCATAGGCTATTCCTGCGCTCCTCAGTGCCTCGGGGTCGTTCTCGTACTTCTGCATCATCTTTACGAATTTTGAGGGAAGGCTTGCGCCGCAGAGCGTTACCATACGCTCAATCTGCTTTTTGTTTGTAACGGGCATAATTCCTGCGGCGATAGGCACGTCTATGCCTGCGGCTCTTGCACGCTTTTCAAAATCGTAATAGCAGGAATTATCGAAGAAAAGCTGTGAAACAAGGTGAGAAGCACCTGCGTCAACCTTTATCTTCAGGTTCTTTATATCTTCCTCGGCGCTTTCTGCGTCAACGTGGGTTTCGGGGTAGCACGCACCTGCAATATCGAAATTTCCCTTTGACGCTATATATGCCGTAAGGTCGCTTGCGTGGGGAAAATCGTTCTTCGGTTCTTCGTCGGGCTTGTTGTCGCCTCTTAAGGCAAGAATGTTCTCTATTCCGTTTGCGGCGAAATCGTCAAGCATAAAATCAACATCGTCACGGGTGCTGTTTATGCAGGTAAGGTGCGCCATGGCTTCAATACCGTATTTTTTCTTTATATGCGACGCTATCTCGCAGGTGGAGCGGTTTGCACGGTTTCCGCCTGCGCCGTATGTCACGCTGATATATGCGGGATTTATTGCCGCAAGTCCCTCGATGGCATCATACACCGTTTCAATGGGAAAATTCTTGTTGGGAGGGAAAACCTCCAGCGAGAACACCGTCTTGCCGGGTGTGTATAAGTCTTTAATTTTCATCTTTTTGTTCCTTTATGTCACTCGTTGTCTTCTGCGAATGTTTATCTTACCGTACTGCCGTTGGGTGTATCTTTATCAAGGAATACGACCTGTACTTTTTCTCCTGCGTCACAGGCAAGAAGCATACCGTTGCTTTCTTCGCCGCAGAGCTTTGCGGGGGCAAGATTTGCAACGAATATGATTTTCTTTCCGATAAGCTCCTCGGGAGTGTAGTATTCGGCAATGCCCGATACTATCTGTCTGCCGCCTCTTGCATCGTCCACCTGAATTTTAAGCAGCTTCTTTGACTTCTTTATCTTTTCGCAGGCTGTAATCTCGCCTGTTCTGAGCTTGACCTTTGCAAAGTCATCTATAGAGATTATTCCTGCCTTGTCAAGATCCTCGTCCTCCTTGATTACGGTCTTGGGCTTCATAAGGCGTTCAAGTTCTGTAATCTCGCTCTTTATGTCGATTCTGGGGAAGAGAACTCTGCCCTTCTTTACCGTAACGTCTGCACGCAGAACGCCGAATGTGCCGAGCTTGTCGAAAGCGGTATCTTCTGCACCTGCGCCTATCTGCTCCCATACCTCAGGCATTGTAGCAGGCATAAAGGGGCTGAGCAGTGCAGAGCAGATACGAATAGTTTCAAGCAGGTTATAGAGTACGGTCGCAAGACGGGCGTTGTTGCTTTCGTCCTTTGCAAGTACCCACGGTGCTGTTTCGTCGATATACTTGTTGGCACGGGAGATTACCTTGAATATTTCCTCAAGTGCCTTTGAGTGCTGAGCCTGCTCGATAAGGGGAGTAACCGTATCGCACAGCGACTGAGCCATACCGATAAGCTGATCGTCAAGCTCGTCGGAAACTCTGTCTGTGGGCAGTGTTCCGCCGAAATACTTGTCAGCCATTGCTACTGTTCTTGAAACAAGGTTTCCGAGATCGTTTGCAAGGTCTGCGTTTATTCTTGTGAGCATAAGTTCATTTGTGAAGTTGCAGTCACTGCCGTAGGGCATATCACGCAGTATCTGATAACGTACAGCGTCAACGCCGTAACGCTCGCAAAGCACAAACGGGTCTACAACGTTGCCCTTTGATTTGCTCATCTTGTCGCCGTTGAAGTTTATCCAGCCGTGACCGTAAAGGTGCTTGGGCAGGGGCAGATCGAGCATCATAAGGATTATAGGCCATACGATAGAGTGGAAACGTACAATTTCCTTAGCGGTCATGTGCATATCTGCGGGCCAGTATTTTTCAAAATCATTGTACTTTTCGTTGCCGTAGCCGAGCGCACTGATATAGTTTGAAAGTGCGTCTACCCATACATAAACAACGTGCTTGCTGTCAAAATCAACGGGTATGCCCCATGTAAAGCTGGTTCTTGATACGCACAGATCCTCAAGGCCGGGCTTTATGAAGTTGTTTACCATTTCGTTTACACGGCTCTTAGGCTGTAAATAGTCGGTTTCGGTAAGGAACTTTTCAATCTTGTCGGCAAAATCGGAAAGGCGGAGGAAGTATGCCTCCTCGTTTGCTTCTTTTACCTCACGTCCGCAGTCGGGACACTTTCCGTCTACAAGCTGGCTCTCTGTCCAGAAGCTCTCGCACGGTGTGCAGTATTTGCCCTTGTATGTGCCTTTATAGATGTAGCCCTTTTCGTACAGCTTCTTAAATATCTTCTGTACGGTTTCTATATGATAGTCGTCCGTTGTTCTGATGAAACGGTCATAGCTTATGTGCATTGTTTCCCAAAGACGCTTGAAGTTGGCTACTATCTCGTCAACGTATTCCTTGGGGGTAACACCCTTTTCGGCGGCTTTAAGCTCTATCTTCTGACCGTGCTCGTCCGTGCCTGTAAGGAACATTACGTCATAGCCCTGCATTCTCTTGAAGCGTGCTATCGTGTCACACGCAACCGTTGTGTAACAGTGACCTATGTGGGGATTACCGGAGGGGTAATATATCGGTGTGGTTAAATAATATGTCTTTTTCATTTTATTTTCTCCTTGTTTTTAAGTGATATTCTGTCCGTGTTTTTTACATTCGTGCAGTACCGCACATTCGGCACATATTGCACATTCGTGCATACACACCGTTCTTTGCGTTTTTAATTTTCAGGATCATAAGAATCAGTCCTTCCGAATGTAATTTATATGTTTATTATGGTACAGGTCATAAGTCCCTGATGCCTATACATAAATTTTAGTATACCACTATTTAGTCGGTTTTGCAATAACGCAAAAATTTTTGATGTAATTTTTACATTTTGTCTAAAAAACCCTTGATTTTTTTCGGTTTTTCTAGTAAAATATATTTGGTGTATTATTTTCGGCCGTTTTATGCCTTTTTCCGAGACTTTTCACAGGCTGATTCAAAGATACAATTATAAGAGTAATTTCCGCATACAAGGCAGTTACAGGGTTATAGCCTTCGGCGGACACAGGAGCAAACCATTTTTAAGATAAAAGAGGTAAGAAAATGTCAAACAGATTATTTCAGGGCGTAGTTCATCAGATGAGAGATACTATCGGTCGTGTTATCGGTGTTATCGATGAAAACAGTACGATAGTCGCTTGCAGTGAGCTTTCCAGGATAGGAACAAACAGCGACTTCTTTACAATTGAGCTTGGTGACTCACATGATGTGTTCATCCGTGACGGCTATACATACAAGCCCTTCGGCGTTCATGTAAAGCCCGATTATGCGGTATTCATCGAAGGTACGGACGATCAGGCGGCAAAGTATGCGTCTATCCTCGCTATCTCACTGTCAAGCATCAAGCAGTACTATGACGAGAAATATGACAGAAACAACTTCGTGAAGAATATTATCCTTGATAATGTTCTTCCCGGCGATATAACGCTCAAGGCAAGAGAGCTTCACTTCAATGCGGATATAAGCCGTGTTGTATTCCTTATAAGCATCGTTTCCGCAAACGAGGTTTCGGCTTATGACGTAATACAGAACCTGTTCCCCGATAAGAACAAGGACTTCGTGTTCAATATCACAGAAACCGAAATCGTTCTTGTTAAGGAAATCAAGGCAGGCATAGACAACAAGGACCTCGAAAAGCTCGCACGCTCCATCTCGGATACGCTTTCGGGCGAGTTCTTCACAAAGGTAAATGTAGGTATCGGTACTCCCGTTACAGGCATAAAGGATCTTGCCCGTTCCTTCAAGGAAGCACAGATAGCTATTGAGGTAGGTAAGGTGTTCGATACGGACAAGACTATCGTAAGCTACGATAACCTCGGTATCGCCCGTCTTATTTATCACCTGCCCACGACCCTGTGCGAAACATTCCTGAAGGAAGTTTTCAAGAAGGGCTCAATAGAGTCGCTTGACCACGAAACGTTATTCACGATACAGAGATTCTTCGAGAACAACCTCAACGTTTCCGAAACGTCAAGAAAGCTCTTTGTACACAGAAATACACTGGTTTACAGACTGGATAAGATAAAGAAACTCACAGGTCTTGATTTAAGAGAGTTCGATCACGCTATCATCTTCAAGATCGCTCTTATGGTCAAGAAATACCTTGCCGCAGATCCCGTCAAATTCTAATGCGGCGGGTCGCCGCAGACTGTTCCGACCTTTTGAAACGTTGCTTTTATGCGTAACACGCTGAAACGGTCGGGAATAAACGGCGGTGCAAGGCACAAAGCAAGGCGGCAGTGCCGCAGACAATTCCGACCTTTTGAAAAGTTACATTTATGTGTAACACGGTGAAACGGTCGGGTGTAAACGGCGGTGCGAGGCACAAAGCAAGGCGGCGGGTCGCCGCAGACTGTTCCGACCTTTTGAAACGTTGCGTTTATGCGTAACACGGTGAAACGGTCGGGAATAAACGTTGGCGGAAAGCACGATGCTTAAAGTGCCACAGACTGTTCCGACCTTTTGAAATGTTACATTATTCGTAACACGGTGAAACGGTCGGGTGTAAACGGCGGTGCAAGGCACAAAGCAAGGCGGCGGCAGTGCCGCTGACAATTCCGACCTATTGAAATGTTGCGTTTATGTGTAACACGGTGAAACGGTCAGGAACAAACGTTGGCAAAAGCGCTATGCTTAAAGTGCCGCAGACTGTTCCGACCTTTTGAAAAGTTACATTTATGTGTAACACGGTGAAACGGTCGGGAAATAATGTCAAATTTAATAATACCGGACTATTCAGACAGATACTTGATTGTGCTTGTCTGAATATTTGGTGTAAGAGTGTCATTGCGAAGCTGCGGATTATCGGCAATATCGGCCGGATATGAGGAGAGAAAAGTTGAATTACTCCACCATACTTTTGATCGTTGAAAAATAAGTGTCAGAAAAGTATTGTGGGTGCAGAAGGGGATAGCGTTGTGATTCCCCCGGTTACGCCATAACCGGACTGCATCGCTGTGTGCCGTTATTGCACGGCAGGTATCAGGAAGGAATGGTAAAATGGTTGAATTAAAGAACGTTGACGTTCATTTCAAGGACGGAGGCGGAGTTGACGCTCTTAACGGCGTCAATCTCAGAATAGAGGACGGCGAGTTTGTATTTATAGTCGGTGACAGCGGTGCCGGAAAGTCGACATTGCTCAAACTGCTGACAAGAGAGATAGCGCCGACATCGGGCAGGGTATTCGTAAACGGATATAATCTTGCCAAGATAAAGAATAAGAAGATCCCGTATTTCAGACGTTCCATAGGAATGATATTTCAGGATTTCCGTCTGATACCGGATCTGAATGTTTATGACAATGTGGCTTTTGTACTGCGTGTTACAAACAAATCCAAAAAGACGATAAGACATAGGGTGCCTTATGTTCTGAATCTGGTCAAGCTGGCAGACAGGGCAAAATCCTACCCTGAGAAGCTGTCGGGCGGCGAAAAGCAGAGAGTTGCGATAGCAAGAGCCTTTGCGAGCGATCCTAAGCTTATCATAGCAGACGAGCCTACGGCAAACATCGACCCCGCTTTATCCTACGATATAGTAAAGCTGCTCAAGGAGATAAACAAGTGCGGTACTACTGTAATAATGGTTACTCACGAGCATAGCCTTGTCGAATATTTCGGCGGAAGAATCGTCAGCCTGAAAAACGGCGAAGTTATTTTCAACGAATATGTGGAAGGTGAGGCGCAGGATGAATAATTTAAGCTACTTGATAAAGCAGGGCATAAGATCGGTATGGAAGAACCGTTTCATGTCATTTGCCAGCCTCTGTATTATGACTGTCAGCCTTATTTTAGTCGGAATGTCGGCTATAGTGATGCTTGATTGCGGAATAATACTCGACAACGTTTCGGACAAGAACGAGATAAGCGTTTATCTTAATGATGACGCAGATATAAAGCATATAGGCGAGGTACTTAAAAGCAACACGCTGACGGAAAAGGTGGATTTTATTTCCGCCGAAGAAGGACTCAAGAAGATGATCGAGCAGTACAGCGAGCAGAAGGAGCTGTTCCAGAATCTTCCGTATAATCCCGTTCCGGCGACCTATATGGTAACTATAAACGACCTTGATAAGATAAGCACTGCCGTTCAGCAGTTCAAGGCGATAGACGGCGTTTACAAGGTGAATGCGCCTATGGATTTCGCCGGATTTATCAAGGATCTGAGAACGACGTTTACGATTATCGGAATAGTGCTTATAGTGGCACTCGGTACGGTAAGTGTTATAATAATCTCGAATACAACAAGGCTCAGCGTTTTCTCAAGACGCAAGGAAATAGCGATAATGAGAATAGTCGGAGCGACAAATTCCTTTATAAAGACACCGTTTTTTGTGGAGGGATTGTTCATCGGACTTCTTTCGGGACTGCTTTCGTGGTTTGTGACAAAACTCGTTTATGAGAATCTGTACAATCTGTTTACGCAGAACCTCGGAATGTGGAATGCGCTCGGAATGGGCGACATACTGCAGTTCTCGGATATCAGCTGGTATGTACTGGCGGCCTGCTGCGGTGCTGGCGCACTGCTCGGAGCCATCGGAACGGTACTCAGCACAGGCAAATACCTTAAGGTATAACGGCGAAAGGATATAAGATGAAGCTGAAAAAAATTCTGCACTCTCTGACCTCATTCGTCACAATATTTGCATTGACATCGGGTATAATCATAACGTATGCTCCGGCAGGTGCGGAGGATCTTACTGTCGATGATATAAAGGACAGAATAGAGCAGATAAAACAGGACAACGCTCAAAGACGTGATGAAATAGACCGTATTGAAGGCGATATAACCGATAAGCAGGAAAATCTCGATAAAGCTGCCGGTCTGCTGAACGAGCAGAAGGAGCTTGTTGACTACTACTACAATCTTGTTTATTACAAAAATCAGGATATAAGCACTCTGCAAGGCAACATAGACACGCTCACAGACGAGATAGCGCAAAAGGACGAGGCTATAGCAAAAGCCGAGGCCGACATTGACAAGCTTGACAAGGAGAACAAGCAGAACCTTGAAAAGTTTGCTCAGATAGTCAGAACAATGTACACGACCGGCTCTGCCGATATGTTCGGGGTACTGGCAGGCTCTGCCGATTTCTACGACCTTATGATAAGCAGTGAGGTCGTTGGAAAGATAAGCGAGCAGAATCTTCAGTTCATGAACGAACTTACCGCAGATATGAAGAAGCTGGATTCGGACAAGAAGCTGCTTGAAACCGACAAGAAGGATCTTGAGGGCAAGAAGACCGAGCTTGATACGCAAATGACAAAGCTGCTCAGTGAAAAGGAGGAGCTTGACGGTCTTGTAACGGATGCCGAAAGTGCAAAAAGCACATACGAGTCCGATTACAACAAGTATTCGGCGGCAGTAAGCGATCTTGAGGATCAGAAGAGCAATCTGCAGTATCTGATAAGCGTAAGCGAGGCTGATATTGAAGCGTATGAAGAACAGATAAAAGAGATCATAAAGCAGCAGACCAATCCCGACAAGGCATATCAGGAGGGCGAGTGGTACTGGCCTGTTCCTGGACGCTCGTACATATCCTGTAACTTCGGCTGGGATGCTGATTTCGGCAGATGGCATAAAGGTGTTGATATAGGCGACGCAGGTATTTACGGCGACAGCGTTCTTGCCTCAAAGGCAGGCACTGTAATAGTTGCCGAAACAAGCTACATACCCGGCTACAGCTACGGAATGTATGTCGTTGTCGATCACGGCGGCGGATATACCACGACCTATGCACATCTCAGCGATGTGTATGTATATGTCGGTCAGGAGGTAGCACAGGGCGAATCGCTCGGTGCTGTCGGCAGTACGGGATATTCGACAGGTCCTCATCTCCATTTCGAGATAAGACTTAACGGCGAACCCGAAAATCCGTTCAATTATGTTACTATGGCATAAACGGCATAAAGGAATTACAGACAAACGAACAAGGAAAGGGTGAATCCCGAATGAATAAAAAAGTATCGCTTGGCGTTATGATAAGTCTTATAGCCGTAGCGTGTGCTATTACATTTGTACTGACTATGACGGTATCGCTCAATATGTACAACTCAATGGTAGCGGGTATACAGGAACGGGAAACCATCAACGCAAAGATAAAGGAAATAGATACATTTGTCCGCAGTTCATCAATATATAAGCCTAACGAAAACGCTCTGATAACGGGTATCGCAAACGGCTATATCAGCGGAACGAGCGACAAATACGCAAAATATTACACGGCAGATGAGTATTACAAGCTGCAGCAGCTACAAAGCGGCGTAATTATCGGAACGGGAATCGAAACCGTTGTAAAGGGCGATTATCTTGAGGTCACAAACGTTTATGAAGGCTCATCGGCTGAGGTCGAAGAAATAACCAAGGGCTGTACTATAACGGCGGTCGGCGGAAAGAGCATACTTGAGATAGGTGCCGAGCTGGCACAGGCTCAGCTTGACGGCGAGGAGGGTACAAAGCTCTCAGTTACTTACAGCACACCCGACGGTGTTGAAAAGACGGTAACTCTTGTAAGGCAGAGCATAAAGCTGACATCTGTAAAGGGCACGCTTATAGACGGTTACGCCTATATCAAGATATACACCTTCAACGAAACCACAGACGAACGCTTCATACAGCTTATAGACGAGTATGAGGCGCAGTCGGTTCTCGGATATGTATTCGATGTGAGAGATGTGTCAGACGGTATCACAGAGCCGGTGAAAGCAATGCTGAACCGTGTGCTTCCGAAGGCACAGATAGCAATTCAGGTCGACGCAAACGGCAAGGATACGAGTTTTATAGAAACAGACGGAAATCAGTCGGTGAGCAAACCCGTAACGGTGCTTACAAACGGAAACACCGCCTGCCTTGCAGAGATATTTGCAATAGGTCTGCGTGACTTCGCAAAGGCATCTGTAGTAGGCTCTTTAACAGCGGGAAAGTCACAGCTTCAGACAACGCAAAGCTTCAAGGACGGAAGTGCGGTTTCGATCTCTACCGCAAATATAGTGCCTGTTGAATCGGATGATTTTGAAAATGTAGGAATAAAGCCCGACTACACGGTCGATATTACCGCACAGCAGGCAGAGCAGATAAGGTTTGCGGACAAGAAAAGCGACGTACAGCTTCAGAAAGCACTTGAGATAGTGGCTACAGAATAAGGATATTAATGGCGGAAAACTCCGCCCGCATCATATAAAAATAATTATGGAGGTCATTTACAATGGTAACACAGACAACTTTAACATCGCAAGGTCTTAAGGATCTCGAAGAAAGACTAGAACACTTAAAATCGGTCACAAGAAAAGAAATAGCTGAAAAAATCAAGGTAGCTCTTTCATTCGGTGACTTATCCGAGAACTCGGAGTACGATGAAGCTAAAAACGAACAGGGTATCGTTGAGGCTGAAATCGCAGAGATTGAAGCTACTCTCAAAAACGCAAAGGTAGTTGACGAGGACGAGCTTTCTACAGAACACGTTAATATCGGTAACACGGTAGTTATCGAGGACGAGAGCGGAAAGAAAATCAAGTTCTTCTTAGTAGGTTCAAAGGAAGTTGATATGAAGGCTATGAAGATTTCCGACGAGTCACCTATCGGCAAGGCGTGCCTTGGCAGGAAACTCGGCGAGGAAGTACTGGTTGAAGCTCCCGTCGGAGTAAAGAAGTACAAGATAGTAGAAATAGACAAGTAAACTGAGAGGAAACAAAAAATAATGGAAAATAACAACGCAGAGCAGGTTGAGCTTACCGAAGAAGAACTTCTGGCGCAGCTTGACGAACAGCACCGCATAAGAATAGAAAAGCTGAATGATTTAAAGGCAAACGGCAAGAATCCTTATGAGATCACAAAGTTTGATTTTACTCACAAGGCTCAGCAGATAAGAGATAACTTTGAGGAGCTTGAAGAAAAGGATGTAATGATTGCCGGCCGTATCACAAGCTGGCGTGATATGGGCAAGGCCAACTTTATTGATATCCGTGACGACAGCGGAAGAATGCAGGTTTATGTCCGCATTGACGATATAGGCGAGGATAACTTCAAGGAATTCAAGAAGTGGGATCTCGGTGATATTGTAGGCGTGAGCGGTTTTGTATTCAAGACAAGACGAGGAGAGATAAGCGTACACGCAAAGTCGATAAAGCTCCTTTCAAAGTCGCTCCTGCCCCTGCCCGAAAAGTGGCACGGACTTAAGGACAAGGAAGAACGTTACAGAAAGCGTTATCTTGACCTTATCGCAAATCCGGAAATCAAGGATACCTTCGTCAAGCGTTCAATGATACTGCGTGAGATACGCAGCTTCCTTGACAGCAGGGGTTATCTTGAGGTTGACACACCCGTACTGCACACGCTTGAGATCGGTGCGGCTGCAAGACCCTTCGTAACACACCACAACGCTCTTGACATTGATATGTATCTGCGTATCGAAACGGAGCTTTACTTAAAGCGTCTTATCGTAGGCGGATTTGACAGGGTATATGAAGTAGGCCGTATCTTCAGAAACGAGGGTATGGACGCAACTCACAACCCCGAATTTACATCTATCGAAATGTATCAGGCATACACAGACTACTACGGTATGATGGACTTAATAGAAGAAATGTACCGTACAGTAGCGCTCAAGGTATGCGGCACGGATACAGTTCCTTATCAGGGTAAGGAAATTGAAATCGGCAAGCCATGGAAGCGTATGACTATGAAGGAAGCCGTAAAGGAATACACAGGTCTTGACTATGACAGCTGGACAAGTGATGCCGATGCGGTAGCTCAGGCTAAGACAAAGCACGCAGAGATTGCCGACACAGCCACAAAGGGCGAGGTGCTTATTGAGCTGTTCGAGGAATTTGTAGAGGAAAAGCTGATTCAGCCTACTATCATCTATGATTATCCTGTAGAAAATTCGCCTCTTGCAAAGAGAAAGCCCACCGACCCCGCATTCACAGAGCGTTTTGAATACTTCATCAATGCGTGCGAATTCGGCAACGCATTCTCAGAACTTAACGACCCCATCGACCAGCGTGAGCGTTTCACAAAGCAGGTTATGGAGAAGAGAAAGCAGGGTGCAAACGCTCAGATAGACGAGGACTTCTTAACTGCCCTCGAATATGGCTTACCCCCAACGGGCGGTCTTGGTATGGGTCTTGACAGATTTGTAATGTTGCTTACAGACAGTGCAAGCATAAGAGATGTACTGCTGTTCCCGACGATGAAGCCCCTCTCGGACTAAAAACCCACAAAAATCAGGTTTTGACAGCGTTTTCGGCGTTTTGTTAATCCAAAAATGAAACACGTCAGAGGGTTTACGACAAATTTACGACAAATGACTTTTTGAGCATCACTCGTCTTTTACGACAAATGCGTGTCGTAAATCACTGGAATCGTGAATTGTTAATCCAGAGGCTTCATTGTAACGGCTGCATTGTAAATTGAACAAAAAAGCCTTGTAAACTCGGCATTTAACGATGTTTACGACAGAACCCCGGACTGTATAGTTCGGGGTTCTTTTTGCATATTTGAAGCCGGCAACGTTTATGGATATACTGTAATCGAATGGAGGGACTACAAATGAAGAAGTGTTATATCAAGCTGACCGAGCAGGAACGCTCTCAAATCATACATTCGCTTATAGATAAGAAGAACGCATTTATGGCTAAAAGCAGATACACCGACGCTGTTGGTGAAGTCATCTTAAAGCTGATGAAAGCAAAGAAAAAGGCTTTCATAGTGCGTACTGTTTCGTAGTCATTTCCTTTTCAAAAAATAAAATATAGAGCTATATAAGCAAGCCGCTTATTCCTTTATCGGGATAGGTGGCGTTTTTATTTTTCCGACACAAAAAAATTTTCAAACTTTTTTTAAAAACACCCGATAATTTGACCTCTCCCAGTCCGAACAAGTGAAAGGGTTATTTCTTAACTCCGATTAGGAGCAACTCTTTCGCTGTTCCTTGACAACTGAATATATAGGCACATCTGACTTTAGTTCTGATGATGAGCCACCTTATCGGGTACGCCAAGACCTCTGATAATAGAGAGAGCGGGAATCCCCGGTAAAAGTGTCAGGCTGCACCTGACACGGCGATGACAGTCAGAATGATAATGATACTTCTCTACGGAGCTGGCGGAGAACCCGGCAGAGGTGAAATTCCTATGACACGGTTTCGCAAACCGTGACCGATGTGCTTCCCACACAAAGCAACAGCTTTACGCAGGGGGTGTTGAAAACAAATACTGCGTTGATACATAGCCGTCTAAACACAGTCGGCTATAAATCTATGGAAAGGAGGAAAGCCAATGCCTAACTGTAAAACCATTGCTATCTGCAATCAGAAGGGCGGCACAGGCAAAACGACCACAACGGTGAATTTAGGTATCGGCCTTGCAAGGCAAGAAAAAAAGGTACTCCTTGTAGATGCAGACCCGCAGGGGTGCGGGTCTCCTGTGGAGACCTCACAAGCTTTTGCTTGTGAAGCACCGACCGAGCCGACAGGCGAGACCCTTACGACTTGCCTCGGATGGAAAGATAATGACAGTCTGCCGACTACCGTTACCACTAAGTTATCCGAGATAATGTGTGAAAAAAACGGAAACCCGCATTTCGGGATTCTGCATCACAAGGAAAATGTTGACTTGCTTCGCGCAAACCTTGAACTGTACGCTATGGAAATGATGCTTGTAACGACTATGAGCCGTGAAACAGTTATGAGAACCTATCTTATTGCCCGTGCTATAGTTAACGATCCGTCTGTAATACTTGCGGACGAGCCTATGGGCGCACTTGACAGCAAAACCACCGAAGAGATAATGTCCGTTTTTGAAAAGCTGAACGAATCGGGCAAGACGATAATCATAGTAATCCACGACAAAGATATCGCCGCAAAATGCAGGAGGGTTATCGAGATAGCAGACGGCAGGATAGTCAGCGACAGTAAGAGTAAATAGCAGTGAAGTAAGCTATTTTTTCGGTAGAAGAAACAGAACTTAACAACTATAGGTTGTAATATAGACTTGTTTCAAACAGTTAGGTTGTTACAAATTAAAATGTATCCGGAATAAAACATTCGGGAAATTACTCCGGCAGAGGAAATTTATATTATCTCTGCCGGAGATATTAAGTCAGGGGGAAGCAACAATCATTGTCATCATACCACCGGGGAGTTATATAATTCAAAGCAAAATATGTTATAAAGCGATGGACTATTTTTGACAATCGTGATATAATTGTACTGTAATATTTGATTTATCTGTTATAACTTTTATTTTCACGGAGGAATTGCTTTGCTTTCGATATATCTCTCAATGGTCGAGACCGAGGAAGAAAAAGACTTGGTGACCGAGCTGTACAATACATATAAACAGATTCTGTTTAATGTAAGTATGTCTATACTGCATAATACAGCGGATGCGGAAGACGCTGTGCAGGAAACTTTTGTACGAATAATCAGCAATCTATCTAAAATTGACTGTGCAAATGAAAAACGCTCCAAAGCGTATATTTTTGTTGTTACCCGCAATATTTGTTATGATATTCTCAGAAAAAAACATAAGGTAGTTTTTCTTGAAGATGATAGAGAACTGGTAGATACTAATGCCGTTGACAATACAGAAATTCTTACTGATGTTCTGACTGTGCAAAATAATATAAAAATGCTGTCACCTTTGCTGAAAAATGTGTCAACCTTGTATTATGCGGAGGAATTTACAGTAGAACAAATATCAGGAATGCTCGATATAAGCGCAGAATCTGTTTATAAAGCAATTTCAAGAGCAAGAAATATTCTATTACAAAAACAAGGAGATATGAAAAATGACTAACGATGATGCTATAAAAATTGCTCTGAAAAATGAACTTATTTCAGATATCGAAGCTTATCAAACTCTCCCTAAGTATAAGATTTCACTTAAATTTGACAAAAAAAATGAAGCATCTGCTTAAGAATTATGAAAATCGTGAATCAGCAAAGACCGGATATAAACGCATACCGCTAAAAAACCGCCTGCTTATTGCAGCTGTGATCATTCTTTCTGTGGCTATTATTACAGGCGGTACTTTGTATATCACCATGCGTTGGGCTGACTTCACGGTCAAGGAATATGACATTTTTGCGATGCTTTCTATCTCAAATGCCGAATCTTATCCTTTGAGTCTTGAAGAGCGATATGAATTCACATATAATGTTACAGGTTATGAAAAAGAAGTTATTGATGATGACGGCATTCGATTTTCAGTGAAATATTCAGATGCAAAAAATAAAAAGTGTATTTCATATTCACAGTCCATAAAGGATTTTTATACAACTGTCAGACTTAATATCGAAAATGCCATTACCTTACCAAAAGAAGTGATAATTAACGGAACAACCGCTATATATTATGAGACGTATTACGGAGAAAAGGGAGTAATATGGGATATCGGTGATTACATAATTGAGCTTGCTGCAACCGGATTTAGTGAAGATGAACTAATTTCAATGACAGAATTTGTGGAAAAGGTAGAATAATCAGTTTTATTAAAAAATAATGTCCATTTTTGTGAGTTTCCTACGTTATATATATAGAGCGTAAAAGCTCTTAATATATAGAAAAGGAGGAAAACGCATGAAAAAAATTGTATCAATTTTACTCATCTTCTCTGTTATTATCGCACTTTGTTTGAATGTATCAGCAGCATCTGTATATGATGTTGGTTCATTTACCAAAACAAGTTATCTTTCAATTACTAACGGTCAAGCGACCTGCAAAAGTAGTTACAGCGAAAGTAACGGTAATACTGCAAGTGTAAAAATCACGCAGTCTCTTGAAAAACATTCTTTTTTATGGTTCTGGGATACAGTCGGCGGAGAATGGACTACAAATTCTAAAAAAAGTTCAGTTTCGTTTACGAACTATAAAAGCGGTCTTGCAAGCGGTACATATCGTGTAAAATCGGTTTTCACAGTCACGACAACAAGCGGACAGACCGAAACGGTTACCGTCTACAGTGCAGAGAAGACAATCAGCTGAGAGGGAACGCTGATAAAAACAAAATCAGACAGCATAAGGCTGTTACGGAAAGCTCATTTTGAGCGGAAAGGAAATTTATTATGAAAAAAATAGTTAAAGTAACAGTTGCCATTTTTATGTTAATCGCATTAACGGTTAATGCTTATGCTGCATCAACAATTACTAAGGACGGTTACTGCGGTAAAGTTGATTCTACAATATACGCAACATCCCAATATTCAAGGACTTTTAAAACAAGAACAACAACTCTTAAAGCTATTGATATTGACAATATAAATACCGGTATAGCACTTGCTGAAACATCAAGTGGCATAACCCTTGAAGATTGGCTGATTAAAGGTTATAGTACAAGAGAAGTTATTGCTGAATCCCATCTTTCGTATTCATCTCCTATAAACGCTGTTACGGTTTATGGCTCGCATAGTGCATATCATAATAACGTATGTGAATTCTATCAGTTCACAAATAGACAGTTTAACTGGTAAATATAACAAAGCGGAGCAACAGTAGTCCAAGTAGCACCGTTGAGCAAGCTTGGCGGTGCTACTATATTTTTCGGAGGTAATCATGAAAACTAAATTCCAAAAAGTACTTGCCATTTCACTTATCGCAATAATGCTTTGTTCCTGTGCAACAAAAGAAAAAGATAATTTTGACAGTGCTTCAAACCCATTTGATGCAAGCGCACAGGAGAATATGCCGCCGGATTCCGATAATGCAAAAGAGCTTTATGAAAGGTATCAGACAGGCGGTGCAAGTGTGGATTTTTCCAAAATGGACGGCAAAGATACTTTAGAATATAACGGCAGTCCGATTGAAATAACCTTTTCATTTGATACAAGCGAAAATGAGTATGATATGACTGAGGGATTTGTGGCGTTTATTTGCGGCGTGCCGCAGATGATTTCGGCTGACGGCGGAGAAACTTCCGAAATGGCTAAGGTTACATACGAAAAGAAAACAACCACCGAAACCACATTAACCGTCAATCCGAGAATCACCGAGGATTTGAAGGGACAGGACGAGCTTACGCTTATGATAGCAAGTTTGCACAGCGTTGATTATGTGCCTCAGGGAAAATATGCCGGATATGGATTTAACAACATTCATTCAAGCAGTCCTCTTTGCTATTATAAGCTGAAGATAAATGCTCAGCCTGAGATTATAAACCTTGACGGCAAGATCGAATTTGAGAATGTAAATGCTTCCGATAAGTCACTTGAAAACTATAATCTTAAAAATGCAGGGGAAATCTGTGACGACTGCATGATGAAAATGTACAGTGTAGAAAACCAATCTCCGCGCCTTGTCCTTGACGGCAGTAAGCAGAGCTTAGATCTGGTTTTTAACGGTATGAACGCCGACAGGTTCTATGTATATTTGTATGTAAATATGCAGCGTGTAAAATTTGACGGTTCGGATTATGCGGTTGTTAATTCAAAATCGGGTTTTGTTCCGAAATTAACCGTGACACTTGATAATCTCAGTTCAAGAGATGTGATATATGCAATAGCTGTTTCGCCTGATTCTGAAAGTAAATTTCCGGCATACACAAAGACTATGAGCAGTTTGTGTTTTGCTCCGGATGATGAGATCCTTTCAGCAGGAAGCAACAGTGCAGGTGAGCAGACCGAAGCAGTGACTACCGATATATCAAAACCTGGCGACGCTCCCGATAATACCTCAACAGCGGTTTCGGACAACCCGATTTATAAATTTAAGCCCCTCGGATATCTGGACGATGACCAAAACCTTCTGCTTATGTATATTGATAATGACTTTAAAGTTTACGGCGAAGACAACGGTACATATTTTACTGTTTATGATGTAACGGCAAAAGAATTTATAAGCGGAAAATTTTTGCCTTATCAGCAGACTTTCACTGTTACTTACGGACAGGGCTGTTTTACGGTAATTGAAGGTAAAGCGTCTGAAGACAATCGCAGCCTTGCCGAGTGTATGGCAGTTACTTATAATGAAAAATTCGAAGAAATTCAGCGGGCGCATAATATGCCGATGTATTCAGGCGGTAATCAGTCTATATACAGTGCTTATTACTGCAAGGATATCGACAAATATCTCTGTGCTTATAAAGAAGAAATCAGCTCTTCTGAATATCTGACGGTACTGCTTAATACAGACGGCTCGGTTTACGAAGTGATTAACACAGACAGCGAAACAAGCGTATACAGCTTTTCTGTTGACGATGATAAAATCATATTGGGACGAAGATATGACGACTACCGCACAAAGATTCAGGTTATGGATTTTGACGGAAATATAATCGATGAAAAAACTATGTCAGCGGAATATGCAAATCTTGATGTAAACCGTTTCGGAAAATATATCGCTTTTCTTTCGTTAAAAAGATACGGTGAAGATGAAAATCCGGGTTCGGACAGCTTTGCGGTTCTTTATGATACAGAAACTGACAAACTTATGGAATTTACGCCTGAAACCGCTGACGAGGCAGGATGTATGGGTATTTCGCCTGACGGCAAAATTGCGGTAACTATGGATTATGAGGAAGTTGATGACGATGGTATTGTAACAGGTCAGAAACAAACTCTGAGATATTATGATATCGAAAGCGGTAAAGTAATCAAAACCGTAAACGCCGATGACAAGCCGGCTTTGAATAATTTTGTAGTATATGATGATGGCGTTATTCAGACGGTACCGGGCTACAATAAGGAAAAGAATGAAAGAACGGAAACAGTTGTATTCTTTGACCGATTTGACGATTAAGGTGGAAAAATGAAACTCGAAATCAATCAACTCACGAAATCCTATAGCAAAGGCAAAAAAGCCCTCGACAGCTTTACCCTCACCCTTGAAAAAGGCGTGTACGGCATCTTAGGTCCCAACGGCGCGGGTAAATCCACATTGATAAACTGCGTAACCGGCATAATAAAGCCCGACAGCGGCAGTATTGCTTTCACCGACGGCGACAGCCACGATTATATGTCGCACCTCGGCTTTTTACCGCAGAATCAGGACTTTTATCCGAATTTTACGGCAAGAGAGCTTATACTTTACTCTATGGCGCTGAAAAATGTAAAGGTCGATAATCCAAAAGCCTATGCCGACGGGATTTTAAAGCGTGTAAATCTGTATGACGACCGCAACAAAAAGGTCGGCGCACATTCGGGCGGTATGAAGCAAAGGCTCGGCATAGCGCAGGCACTTGTAGGCGAGCCAAAGGTCGTTATATTTGACGAGCCGACAGCAGGACTTGACCCCAAGGAGCGTATACGCTTCAGAAATGTAATCTCATCGCTTGCGAATGATAAGATAGTAATTTTAGCAACTCATATCGTTACCGATATTGCTTTTATTGCCAAGAATGTTGTACTTATCGATGGCGGAAAGATGATAAGCTGTGCCTCACAAAGTGAGCTTTGCAATGAAATTTACGGCAAGGTATGGGAGGTACTCACCGACTACGAAACAGGTATGGAGCTTATGCGTACAAAGCTCGTCAGCAATGTTATAAGCGAGGACGACAGATTCAATGTCCGGGTTGTAAGCAACGAGAAGCCGCACCCCGACGCCGTTAATGTTCAGCCTGCGCTTGAAGATGTGTGCATATACCACTTCGGAGAGATAGGTGAATGATATGCTGAAATACGAGCTTAAAAAGTACATACTGAAGCCGTCTGTAATAATCTGCCTTGCTGTTTTATTACTTGTAAACCTTGTCAAAGTGCTGGAGATTTATTGTCAGGGTTCGGGCAGACAAATTCTGTTTTCGGGAAAAGGCAGGATTGAAATAAGTAAAGATGTTCTTTATGAAAAATACGGCGGCGAGATAACACAGGAAAAAATCGAAAGCCTTAAAGCAGAACTGGCTGTTGCCGAACAAAAGCTCGAAGAATACGGTATCATAGAAGAACCGATCGAAAATACATACACGGGTTATCCGTACGGAGATGTCAACTTAATCAAAGATATTATTTCTTCATACGAATACGCATTGCTTTACACTAATACATCAAATGAGCTGTCAGACAGAGCGGCGGAAAAAGCCGCATTTTATGAAGGCAGAAACGAATACGATAAAAGAGAAAGCGAGCTGTACGAATATTGCTTTAAAGGCAGAGCCGCCGACAGCTATATAAATTCCGATGCATACACCAATATTTTCGATTATAAATTCTCAACCGTAATTTCAATGCTTCTGATAGTTCTTGCTGTATCTCCGATTGTTTCAAAGGAGTATGTTTTCGGATATCATAATCTAATAATATCATCGGGAAAACGAAAAAAGGTAATGCACGCAAAGCTGTTCACAGCTGCACTATTTACTGTTGTAATGTCGTTTGTCGTGTTTTTGTCCGATGTTTTCTATTGGAATCAGCTGTATGGTTTAAGCGGCTTCGGAGAGCCGATTTACACTTTGCAGGAATATGCGCTTTGTCCGCTTGATTTAAACCTGTTCGGAGCATTGGCGGTAACATATCTACTGAGACTTGCCATTCTGATGATGTTTACTTTTCTGACAACAGCTATATCCTCATTTTTCAAAAATGATATTTTGTCAATGACGGCAAGCATAGCGGCAGGGTTTATTCTGGTGATAGGCTCAGAGCATTTGCCCGGAGTTTTTAATCCTGTATCAATAATCGGTACAGACAGCATTTTTTCAGAATTTAGCGCGGTGAACATTATGGGCTTCCCAGTTTTCACGTTTCTTGTTACATTAGCAGAAGTGATAATCCTTACAGTTATATTTGCCTTTATAACAGCGAAAAGAGGTCTGAAATGCTGTTAAAATTTGAATTTAAAAAAATATATTTCAAACAGTTTGCATTTTTCATCGCAATCGCCGTGATAGTAATAAAAGCTATATCATCTGTCGGGCTTTACGAACCCGACTATAGCAGTTTATCCGTACAACAGCAGAATTACTATCTTGAATGTATGGATAAATTCGGCGGAAAGCTGAACGATGAAAAAGAAGCCGCAATAATTTCATTACATAATGAAGCGGAAACAGCAAAAACAATGCAGGATAGAATAATCGAGAAAAATGCAAGCGGTGAATACGAAACGGTAGAAGCGTATTTTGCCGAGCTTGGCAAAGTGCCAGAAATAATTACAAAATATGATGCCGTTCAGCTATTATTCAGAAATTATTCAAGAGTCAGCACCGATAAAGAACACCTTGTTATGCTTCCTTCGGACGCAAAGGGCATGACCTGCGGCATTGAATACATCCTAATAATATTTATCTGTTACATTTCCGCTGTTATGTGCTATTATGAAAGAAAGTACAAAGCCGTTTACATCTCATCAACAAATGCGGTAAAAGGCTCTTTTTGCAGACTTTTAGCTTTGTTTTCGGTTATAGTATTATGCTGGATTTGTTTTGCGGTTATTGAACTGTTCTCTATAATTACTGTAATCGGCGCCGAAAACCTCTTTGTCGGGGTGGTATCGCTTCAGGCGTTTGCTAATACGCCATTTAAGGAATCCGGCATTTTAGCTGTATTTATTATGATTCAGCTGACAAAGCTATGCGGATATCTGCTTATATCTGCTCTCTGCATTTTACTCAGCACTTTAACAAAGAATCTTCCGTTATCTGTTTTCGTGCCTTTGGTTATAACTTGTGTGTGGGTATATCTGTTTACTCCCGAAAGCGTAACATTTTATTCTCCGTTTTCGCTTGTTCTCGGTTCTCCTTACTTTACGGGAGATTGCTATTTTATTGATACACACGGTTCGTTGTTGCTTATGTATACAGCACCGGACACTTGGTTGTTATGGCTGCTTATTTTTATTTCTCTGATTATTGTTCTTGTTTCGTTGATTATTTTTATAAAAAGCAATAAATGTAACATCAGGAAGAATCATTTTGCGCTGCCTGCCTTGCTGTTGTCTGTTGCATTCTTATCAAGCGGATGTTCCTCACATAATATCAGCGATGAAGCGGCAAACGGAGCAGTAATAGCAAGCAATAGCACAAATATCTATGTGCCGTATATTATAACAGATGACGATTATCAGGTTGTCGGAAGAAAAATAACCGTATACAATCAGAATCTTGATTTGATCGAGGATAGTATTATTCATGACATAACGCAAGGGAAAATTACAAGACAAATTCTTTACAGCGACGGATATTTATATTTTTATACCAATGATACGATAACCGACAGCAATGATATATACAAAATCAACCTTTCGGATTATCACGAGGAATGTGTCTTTGCTGAGCCGGATACAAATGAGATAAATATGTATCTTGATATTGTAAAGATCTACGGAAGTAAGAATCCGGATGATTATGATATACGAGGAATGAGCAAATACGGAGATGAGCTTTATATTCTGACAAACAGCAACAAGATTTTTGCTGTTAATGTTATTACAGGCATAAGAAGGCTCGTTCTTGAAGAACAATATATTCACTGTTTTTGTATGAGTAACAACGGGGCAATATTTTATATAAACGCAGACGGAAATCCGGTATGTTTTGATAATGAAAAAAAGATTGTCAGTGACCGGGTATTCAATAATGTATGCGCTGACGGAGAGTATGTCTACTGCACAAATAAAAAAGTAACATACAGATATAAAGTCAGTGATTTTTCTGAAGAAAAGTATGCAGATGTAGGCGAAATATATCAGGTTGAGAACGGAAAAGCGCTTTCATCAAACGGCATATACATTTCTGAGTATGGCAAGCAGACCAAAATATCGGAAGAAGGTAATCTGTTTTTGCTGGACGGGAAGATAGTCAGACAAAACGGTGAGCTATTGTCATTCGTTGAGGTGCAGTTATTCTGATAAAGTCGGGAGAAAACAGGCTGAACAGCAAAAGGCATGGAGTAAAGTATATACCGGCGGCAGCTGTATTGATGCTGACTATGCTGTTTTGCACCGCCTTCGGAAGTACACAACAGACAGAATGTGTTGATGCGCTGTCAAACACCGAGAACAGCCAATATGCCTTTAAGTTGAGGTATGAGGAGAAATATCAGCTGATGTTAAGATTATTCCTCGGGTGTTTAGTTTTAATAATTTCTTTCTGCTTTGCAGAAGTAACATGGGTATATATCTGCGTTGTAGTTATAGAACTATGCCCTAGTAATTTCTGAATATATCTGATATCAACATCCTGTTCCAACAAGAGCGTTGCAAAAGAGTGCCTGAACATATGCGGGGTTATATGTATAGATATACCGCACGTTTGACAATAAGAATTAATCATACAGCGGACGGATTGCTCTGTCAGCCTTTTGCCATATTTGTTTACAAAAAAATATCCGCAGTCCGAGATTTTTTCCTCATAGATAAAGTAATAATCGGAAAGAATAGTGAGTACTGATGTGTTTTCAATAGGTATTATACGTTCTTTTGAGCCTTTTCCGTAAAGCTTAACCGATTTGCCTATAAAATCAACATCTTGCGAGTGCAAATTGCAGATTTCAGCCACTCTCGCTCCTGTTGCAAACAGCAATTCGAGAACCGCGGCATTGCGTATTGCGCTGTTTTTCTTATAGTCGGTGTTTGATTTTTCTATTTGCGTATATGCAAAACAGAGAATCTCACCAATCGTGTCCAAAGGAATGGTTTTTGGCAGCATAACAGGTTCTTTGATTGATGTTTCGATTTTATCAAACGGATTGCAATCAATAATATCCCGAATAAGCACCTATTACATCTTTAATTGATGTGATAGGTGCTTTTTTTATGTCCAAACGGATGTGATAAAAAAACAAAAATCAGCTATACGACCGACAACGGCGTAATCAATAAGAGCACCTGTGCCAATCGGTATAGCTGAAACTTTTTTATAATCAGTTGTTTGCAGAATTATTTTATTATTATCCGTCAAAATCCGGTTTTTCACGGTATAATAACCTCGGACTAAAAATCCGCCTCATGCGGATTTTGCCGTGCCTTGCACGGCACGCGGTTACCCGTGCGTCCGAGAACATTTTACCACTAATTTGTTTTGCTGACACAAAACTGCGGCGTTACCGCCGCAATGCCTTACGGCATTAAAAATCACGGTATAACATCACACAGCAGACAAACATATTGTCTTTTTCGTAAAAATCCGCGCTGCCGTTATATTTCTCCGCTATTTGCTTTATTGTTTTTATACCGTATCCGTGACCTTGTAATCGTGATTTTGAGGTTTTTAACGAATGATTTTCCGAAAGCACGGATTTTTCAATAGTGTTGCTTACATAAATCATAATCTTATACTCATCACCGGAAAAATTGCAGATTATACTTTTATGAGCATCGGGCGAGGCAGAGCAGTTTTCGATAGCGTTGTCCAGGATATTTCCAAGTAAATTGCACATATCTATATCCGCTACGCCGTCAAGCTGTTTTGAACCTGTGAGGACAAAATTAATGTGATGGTTTCGAGCGATTGATATTTTAGTGTTAAGTATAGCGTTGATAAAGACGTTTCCCACATCGATGCACACATCGATATTGCTTATCTCGTTTTTGCATTGCTTTAAAAACACACCGATTTCATCGTACTTCTTTTCGTCGGACAGCATCGTCAGTACTTCAAAGTTCTGCTTCATATCGTGTCTGAGTCGAGCTGTTTCCTCGTACTGGTTCTTTATCGTTTCGGCGTATTTAATTCTATATTCCTGCTGCTGCTTTTCAAGCTTCAGTAGGGTGGCCTGACGGTTGCTCTTGCTCATGGCTACGGTCATATAAAAGCATATCAGATTTATGATTACCAATCCCAGTTCAGCTATCAATAAAATCCGCGTTTGATTTTCGTTATAATCGGAATATAGCTGTGACATATGAATGAATGTTATTGAAACAAACGAAACCACAAACACCGACAAAATAAGCAGCCATTCGCTCGATCTAAGCGCAACATCTTTATCAGCCGTTATTTTCAGAATGATGCCGAAAATATATATAAGCAAAATTTGAACCGAGAGTACGGCAATAACTCTTTCCAAAGTATGAGTGCCCAATATCTCCGCAACCGCGTTACCTGAGGCGGCTGAAATTGTGCTTGTAACAAGAGCGTTTGTGCAGACTATTACGATATTGGCAAGTATAGCGGCAAATGCCTTTTTTATTACCGACCCCGGCAAAAACAGGCTGTAAGCAAAGAACATAACAGTATAAATCAGACCGTATACTCCTTCATACAAAGTAAAGTTGTTTATAACAGTGACAATCACCGAAAATGATACACAGCCGATAAGGTACAGAATTATTCCTTTTCTGCTTTTTAAGTCAAGCTTTAAAAACCTGCATATAAAATGGCATACGGTCAGGTTTTCAAAAAAAAGTAATGAAAAGCTCAAATGCCGCCCATAAAAAATCAGTCATATTTACTCCTGTTAGGTTGTTTCCCTGATATACTTTTTGTACTTTTCTGCAAGTGAATTTTTATATCGTCGGCTTATTTTCGCCTGGTTGCTGTCAGTTAAGTATACTATATGATTCGGATAATCAATACGCTGAATGTGATTAAGGTTAACAATTATCCTGTTATGCGTCCTTGCAAAATGTTGTTCGGGTAGCATACCGCTGATATTATCTATCGTGCTTCTGATTTTTAGCATCACGTTCGATTTGCAGATAATGTCTATGTAATTCGATCTGCTACAGATATATATTATATCACCGACAGTCACTTTCCCGATTTCTCCGTATGGCAGGTCAAAGCACAAGGTCTTTGAAGTCTGAAGAAAAAACATCAGCTTTCCGATAACCGACCGTAGCTTTTGGTCAAAAACATCAAGGTCCTTCGGAATAAAGTTGAACGGTCTGTAGTCAAAGCTTTCGTATACAAGATGATTTTCGGTGGTGATAAAGATGATTATTGTTTTTTCGGATAAATTTCTTATCCTGTTTGCAACATCAAGACCGTTCATTTCCGGCATAAGTATATCAAGAAAAACTACATCGTACGGATTTTGATTATGCTGCTCGAGAAAAGACACGGCATTTAAGTATTTATCCAAGGAAATCTCAATTTCAAATTCTTTAAAGCACGCTTTTATCTTCCTGCTCAAGCAATCAAGATATACCTTTTCATCATCACATACTGCTATTTGCATATGTTCAGCAACTCCTAATTAAAATTCATAAATTCTGAATTATATTTGATAGAAATATAAAAAACACATAAATTCTGTACAAATCAACAATTGTCATTTGACTCGGTGTAAAATAAAAAGAAGGAGTGATAATCATGGAATTTTCCGAAAGGCTAAGACAATTACGAGAAAAACACGGTTATACATAAAAACAACTTGCTGATTTTTAGTTTGATTACGAAATAAATACGGATAAAATAATGGGCAAAGGATTTCCTTTGTCCTCAGTTTGTAGAAAAAGTATGTTTTTTCAATAAAAGTGCTTGTCCTCTATCCCTATAAGAACGCTTTGTGGGCTTTGCGTCCTGCAAAGCCTTTGGGCGTTCTATCTCGGCATCCATGCCGAATCCCAAACCCCTTTCCCCGGGAAAGGGCTATATTACTGGGGCTACCGCCCCTCGACCCTGTCGGGGGCTACGCCCCTGCGACCCCATTTTTATCAACGATAGAGGTTTTTCGACAGTCTGCGGGCAAAGGACTTCCTTTATCCTTTTTTGTAGTATACATCAAATTAATTCGCTTTGTCAAGAAGTTTTAGCTATTAGTATACTTTTTGATTTAAACTATATCGACTAAACTTCACTGAATTACGCCAAACTTCACAGTTTTATTGACATCGCAATTTTTTTGTTATATAATTCAAAAAAATGCAGACTAAATTGGCCATTCCCATTCAAAGAATAACTATTGATAATACAATAAAAATCAGAGCTAAGTCATGTATAGGAGAAAAAATGAAACTCGAAATCAATCAACTCACGAAATCCTATAGCAAAGGCAAAAAAGCCCTCGACAGCTTTACCCTCACCCTTGAAAAAGGCGTGTACGGCATCTTAGGTCCCAACGGTGCGGGCAAATCCACGTTGATAAACTGCGTAACCGGTATAATAAAGCCTGACAGCGGCAGTATTGCTTTCACCGACGGCGACAGCCACGATTATATGTCGCACCTCGGCTTTTTACCGCAGAATCAGGACTTTTATCCTAATTTTACGGCAAGAGAGCTTATCCTCTACTCTATGGCACTGAAAAATGTAAAGGTCGATAATCCCAAAGCCTATGCCGATGGGATTTTAAAGCGTGTAAATCTGTATGACGACCGCAACAAAAAGGTCGGCGCACATTCAGGCGGTATGAAGCAAAGGCTCGGCATAGCGCAGGCACTTGTAGGCGAACCAAAGGTCGTTATATTTGACGAGCCGACAGCAGGACTTGACCCCAAGGAGCGTATACGCTTCAGAAATGTAATCTCATCGCTTGCGAATGATAAGATAGTAATTTTAGCAACTCATATCGTTACCGATATTGCTTTTATTGCCAAGAATGTTGTACTTATCGATGGCGGAAAGATGATAAGCTGCGCCTCGCAAAGTGAGCTTTGCAATGAAATTTACGGCAAGGTCTGGGAGGTGCTCACCGACTACGAAACAGGTATGGAGCTTATGCGGACAAAGCGCGTCAGCAATGTTATAAGCGAGGACGACAGGTTCAATGTCCGTGTTGTAAGTGACGAGAAGCCACACCACGACGCCGTTAATGTTCAGCCTGCCCTTGAAGATGTGTGCATTTATCACTTCGGAGAGATAGGTGAATGATATGCTGAAATACGAGCTTAAAAAGTACATACTGAAGCCGTCACTTCTTATCTGCATTATCGTGCTTATTCTTTTAAACTTTGTTAAGGTATTTGAGCTGTATTACTACACGGGTGGGGGCAGAGCCGTTCTTTCGGGAAATGCCGTACAGGGCACGGATATACTGTACGATAAATACAGCGGAAAGATAACTGATAAAAAGATAAACGGACTAAAAACCGAGCTTGCTAATGCGGAGCAGATGTTAAAAGAGTACGGTATAATTGAAGAGCCGATTGAGGGTACATATTGCGGCTACCCCTACGGTGATGTAAATTTATTCAAAGACCTTATTTCGTCCTACGAATACGCTATTCTATACTCAAATAAAAGCGCAGAAATAACCGAAAATGCAAGGGCAAACGCCGAGTTCTACAGCGATAAGAGCCGGTACGAATACCGTCTTTCAAAGCTGTATGAGGACTGCTATAAAGGCAGGTCGCTCGACGGCTTTTATCAGTCCGAGGGACACAAGGCTATCTTCGACTATAAGTTTTCCGCCTTGCTGTCAATGTTTATCATAGTGCTTGCAATATCTCCGATAGTTTCAAAGGAGTATGTTATAGGCTACAATAAGCTTATATCCTCATCAGGAAAAAGAGGGTCGGTTATGCTTGCAAAGCTGACAGCGGCGGCGATATTTACATTTGCGGTTACACTTATACTGTTTGCTTCGGATATGGTTTATTTTCAGCTTATCTACGGCTTTGACGGCTTTTCCGCATCGATATACGCCTTGCAGGAATTTGAAATGTGCCCATTTAATATTACGCTTTTCGGCACTCTTGTGATAACGTTCGTATTAAGACTTGTGTTTCTGCTTATGTTCACATTCCTTGTGACGGCAGTATCGTCCTTTTGCAAAAACGATATAATTTCAATGGTTGTAAGCGTAGCGGCGGGATTTCTGCTTGTAATCGGCTCGGAGCTGCTCCCCGGCGTGCTAAACCCTACGACGCTTATCGGTACGACAGAGCTTTTCACAAATATGAATGTCTGCAATATCCTTGATTTCCCCGTATTCAATGTTGTTGTAACTTTATCCGAAGTAATACTTCTTGCTGTCGTCTTTGCTGTCGTGTCTGTACGGAGGGGTATGAAATGCTGTTAAAAAATGAACTGAAAAAACTGTACATAAAGCAGTACGGACTTATTGTACTGCTGATAGTCTTTATAGTAAAACTGCTCACAAGTGCGGATTTATACAAGGCAAGCTACAGCGATATGTCGTACGAACAGCAGAAATATTATCTCGAATATATGCAGGAGTACGGCGGACAGCTTACCGATGAAAAGGAAACCGCTATACTCTCGCTATACAGCGAGGCAGAAGCCGCAAAGCAGCTGCAAAGCGATATACTTGATAAAAACAGAAACGGAGACTATGCCACTCCCGAAGAATTTACAAACGCGATGCGGGAGATACCCGACATAATCGAAAAGTATGACGCTATAAAGCTGCTTTATTCAAACTACGAAAGAGTAAGCGCAGACCGTGAAAATCTGCTTATGCTCCCGTCCGGCTCAAACGCCATGACAAGCGGAATAGAGTATCTGTTTATTATGGCAATATGCTATATCTCTGCGGCAATGTGCTATTATGAAAGAAATATGAAGCCACTTATCGTTACCGCCGCAAACGGCAGACGCTCGGGCGGGTACAGGCTTATATCCTTGTTTTCGCTCATTTTTACCGGCTGGCTCGGACTGTTTATTATAGAGCTTACTTCATTATTTGCCGTTATCGGAGCGGAAAACCTCGGCTGTGGCGTACAGTCACTTGAAGCCTTTGAGAACACCCCGTTTGGCAGTCTGTCTATAATCGCAATGTTTATAGTTATTCACCTGACAAAGCTGCTCGGCTACCTGCTTATTTCGGCTGTATGCGTACTGCTTTGTACGCTGACAAAAAATCTGCCGCTGTCGCTGTTTGTGCCAATGGCGGTCACTTGCGTGTGGGTTTATCTTTTCGGTCAGAATAATGCCGTGTATTATTCGCCGTTTTCACTTGTGCTCGGCTCGCCGTATTACACGGGAGATTGTTATGTAACCGAGGGCAGACTTGAAATTCTGCTGTATTCATGCGTTCCTGCCGAACTTCTGGTTATGCTGATAACGATAGCTGTTATTGTGATAGCGGTTACTGCGGCAGTATATATCGGCAGTATAAAGCGCTGTCGTCCGGGAAAAAAGGCAGTGATTTCGGCAGTTGCCGCTTCGCTGATACTGCTGTTGTCAGGCTGTTCTCAGAGCACCGCCGATAACACGGCGGCGGACGGAAGATACGGTTTTGCTTATGACGGTGAAGGATATTACGAACTTAGTACCGAGACCGACGATGAATACAATATAATTTCTCAAAGGATAATCAGATATGACGATAAGCTGAATCTTTCAGAGGACGATATACTGCGAAATATAACCTGTGACGGCAGGGTCGATTATATGCTTGCAAGCGACGGGTATCTTTATTATACCGAAAGCTTTCAGAATGGCGGCACATATACCGATAATGTGTGCAGAATACGGCTTAGCGATTATTATAAAGAAACCGTTCTTGCCGCACCTGATGCCCAGCGGCTCAGCCGCTATCTCGATCTGCTGACAATATGGTCGGGTGACAGCGATGATTACAGCTACAACGGTATGTGTAAGTATCAGAATAATCTGTATCTGCAGACTAATAACTACAAGGTGTTTGTACTCGACTTGAATACGGGTGCGCGCCGTCTGCTGTTCAGCGAGAATTATATAAACGGGGATATTTCCGTTATTGATGGCAAGGTGTTTTATCTTAATTCCGACGGCAATCCGGTCTGCTTTGACAATGAAAAGAAGATTATCAGCGAAAGAATGTTCTATGCGATTGCGTCTGACAGAGAATATATTTACTGCTCGAACAATTCTGTCACTTATCGGTATAAGGTGAGTGATTTATCGGAAGAAAAGTTTGCCGATAAGGGCGAGGCGTATATGGCGGACAGGAGCTGTGTGTATTTCGGCGACGGAACATATATGGACGCTTACGGAAATCTTATAGAAATACCTCAGGCGAAAGACGGAAGTATTTTTCTTGCAAACGGCAGGGTGATAGTCAAAAACAGTGATGGAACAATGCAATTTTCAGACAAATAACTGAGGAAACGTAAATGAAAAAACTAATTATTGCATCATTACTCGCTTTATCAATCACTCTCTCGCTCTGCTCCTGTGCGGGAACAAGTGAAAGTGACACACAGAGCCTTGTTTCAAATCCATTTGAAACATCTGAAAATGAAAACAGCGAAACTCATACCGAGGACGAGCGCTATGAGCTTTATGACAAGTACCAGAGCGGCGCTCTGCAATTTGACTTTTCAGAAATGAACGACGCGCAGAATATCGAATATAACGGTGAAAAAATAAATATAACTTTTTCGGCAAATGCCGCAAATAACCGGGAAGACATAACGATAGGATATATGGCGTTTATCGGAGGAATACCGCAGGTTATATCCGTAAACGGAAGTGAAGAAGCCGAAACTGTAAGCGTAAACTTTCCTAAAGATGAAATTACAAACGTATCTATCAATATAAAACCTCGCATTACAAAGGAGCTTGAAGATAAAAAAGAACTGAATTTGCAGATTGTTTCTATTTTCAATATCGGTTATGTGCCGCAGGGTAAATATGCGGGCTTTGGCTTTGGCAATATAAACGCAGGCTCTACCGTATACACAGCTTGTCTTGCAATGAATGAAAAGGCTGAAACTGTTGAGCTTAGCGGAAATGCAGAGTTTGAAAATATACCCGCGTCCGACAGCTCATTAAAGTCATATACGCTTAAAAAAGCGGGTAAAATGAGCAGCGGCGCAATATTAAAAATGTTCAGTGTGAATAATGAAACCGAGCACCTTATTCTTGACAAAAGCACCCAGACTTGTGATGTGCTGTTTGACGGCACGGACTTTGATACATACAATGTTTTCTTTTATGTAAATCATAAGAGAGTACAAGTAAACGGTAAGGACTATGCTGCGGTATCGGCAAAGGCAGGGTATGTGCCGAAGCTCACGGCTATTTTCGAAAATGTCAATAACCATGATATTGTCTATGCTATAGCCGTGCCTTTAACTAATGATTATACAAAGGCAAGAATACTTAAAACAACAAGCCAGCTCAGCTTTTCGCCTGATGATGAGATTATAACAAATCCCGCAACACAGCTGCCTGCCGACACAAGTACAGATGTGCCCGAAAGTGAGCCTGAAAACAGCAATACGGCTGCATCAGACAGCGTATTGTATAAATATAACGTTGTAGGATATATTGATAATGATTTGAACTATCTTCTGTTATATAAAAGAGCATCAGATGAACCCGAAGACGGTCTTGACTATACTTACTCTGTATATGATAAATCAACAGGCAAGATAACCGAAAGCTTAAGAAGCCAAAAATCACCTTGGGATATTTCCTGCTGTAACGGACAGTTTACCCATATAGATGAGAACTTGACCGAAGACCAAAGCGTTACGTCAGAGATATTCGCCGTGACATATAATGAAAAGTTTGAAGAAATAAGCAGACTCAGCGGTCTAACGGTAAGCGATAGTATTCATTATATATCAGCCGTATACTCAAATCAGCTTGATAAATACTTCGTATGCTATAGAAAAGACGGCAGAGACGAATACATAATAAGCAGATTCAGCAAGGATGGAAAAGAAGAAAAGGAGCTTTTCAGTGACAGCGATTACTATTATAGCAGTACAATGCTGCTTGCGGATAACAGAATTGTCCTTTGTAAGTATCGCGCAGTACCCGATGGTTGCTCAATCCAGGTTATAGACTTTGACGGAAACGAAATAACCGCCGATATGCCGCAGAGTACAGATTATTATGCGCTGATGGGGCAAAAATCGGGTAAATACTACTGCCTTTTATCTAATCGAACCGGTTACGCATCCAAAACCGAAGAGTTCCCCGAGGATACATTGTATCTTTATGACGGCGAAAAGGACAAAATAGTTGAATTCACACCCGAAGAAGCTATTGAAATGGGTTGCGTGAGAATAACTCCGGACGGTACAAAAGCGGTAACTATAACCGAACATGAGTTTTTGAATGAGGAGCAGACAAATCGTCTGTACACCGATCTTGTAATAAAAATATATGACCTTGATACCGGAGAAAAGATAAATGAGATAAAAAACGACAAGGGCAGCGGTGTAAAGGGGTGCAACATTCAGGCATTTGATGACAGAATTGTCGTATATGACGGTAGCTTTACAGATTGCATTTTATATCAGTTCAGATATGATGAGCAGGCGGGATAAGTGAAAATTGTTGTTAATCGGCGGCGGACGATTTACATAAATTATTTTAATTAAACGGAGGACATTAAAAATGATTAAAAAATTTTTACGTGCATCAGCGGCATCACAATTCGCTATAGCTTTGGTTCTCTCGCTCTGCTCCTGTGCGGGAACAAGTGAAAGTGACACACATAGCCTTGTGTCAAATCCATTTGAAACATCGGAGAACCTAAACAGCGAAACACAAGTGAGCAACCCGTTTGACACAACAGCTTCCGTAACAAATATCTCCGTAGATTCAGCGGTTATAGAAACATTGCCTCCGTTTAGTAAACCTCAGGGATCCGAACCTGAAAATGATGATTTCAGCAAATATCAGGAAGCCGAAATTGCATTCAGCGACTACAGCATTGAAGGCAAGTCAACTGTAAAGTACAGCGGCGGTGAGGTAAATTTCAGCTTTGTGTCCGATTCTGCAAAGAATAAATATGATGTAGAGATTGGCTATATGGCATTTATAAACGGTGTGCCTCAAAAGCTGTCGCTGAACGGCTCTGAAAAATCCGAGCTTGTAAGCATTTCACAAAAGCCCGACACAAAGCAGACGGTTACTCTTACCTTTATTCCGGAGATAACAAAAGAATACGAACATGAAAAAATATTGAAAGTAAAGCTGATGACCGTTTTGCACCCGTCTTACAGACCTAAAGACGGCTTTTTAGGCTTCGGTAACGCACATTCCGGACAGTCGTTCTTTGAGTTTGAGATTGAAGCAGACACACAACCAAAGATTATCGACGATTTTACATATTCGTCAGATTGTGAAAGCATTTTAGCAACCGCAAAAGTAAAAGAGGAGTATAATCTGACTGACGCAAAATTATCCGGAACAAATATGATAAGTTTGTTTGATGCAAAGCGTCAGGAACACAGCTTATCTATTGATAAAAGCTCGGATAAATTGGGCGTTACTCTGCTATTATATGGCGGTGAGCCTGATGAATATGCTGTATATTTTTATAAGAACCATGAGCGAATAAAGCTTGGAGATAACGGTGGTATGAGATTTGCTTCAAAAACCGGTTATATAAATGAGTACAAGGTGACGCTTGACGATGTAAAAGCGGGAGATATAATTTATGCTGTTGAAGTACCGCTGAACGCCGAGATTGGCTCAATGAATATCCGTAAAAGTATTAGTATTGTGGTTACGGAAAACGAATAAGATGACAAAATATATTTCATAAATATCGGAGGAGCATAAATGAAAAAACGCATTATCACATCTGCACTTGCTTTGGCACTTGCTTTCTCACTTTGTGCTTGTACAGACAATACATCGACAACGGAAAGCTATTCCGATAGTACAAGCGGAACGACCGCATCGGGGAAATCCTCTTTTGAGCAAAGCGGTGACAGCGTTCTTTTACCTGAGAGCGGATATGAAACGAGTAAACCGAATCAGGCTAACGAAACCCTGAAGGACATAAACATTTATGATTATATCCCTGTCGGATATGTTGATGAAGCGCAGAGGTATTTTCTGATACAGAAAAACTCAGATAACGCCTTAAACGATTATACTTGCGATTACGTCGTTTATGACGACAGAGAAAAGAAGGCTGTATATCACTTTACAGTAGGAGGTTACTATGATCCGGTATCTGAATCACAGCCTTTTGATTCGGATGTAAAATATAGTGAAGGAATGTTCTCTTTTTCTGCGTGGAACTATTATGTCGATACCGATGAATGTGAAAGATGGTACGAGGTTACCGATGTGTACGGAAATCTGATATATAAAAGTACAACAAGCAAAACGCAGATAAGTCATTGTACTTATGTTCCTTCCGACGACAAGGTATATTACAATGTTTCTGTAAACGATGAATGCTGCTTTTATAAAATGAATTCAGACGGAAGCAATAAAGATAAATTATTCGATGAAAATTTTGCGGATTTCTATGTGCTTGATAATGAAATAGTGGGTTATTACTGCGAGGGTGAGGCGTTTACCGATGAATTTGACGCTTGCTATTTTTGCGTTATGGATAAAAACGGAAAGATGATACAGCAGATAAACATAGGCCCTTTCAGCAACTGTAACCGCAGGCTTGTAAAGGCGGGAGATTTTATCTGTTTTATGTCGCCGTTTGACCCGGAGATAAATCCGGAGTTTTCCGAACGCTCAAACGGAGTTATTTTCTACAATTACAAAACTAACGAGCTGAGAGTACAATATTTTGATAACGAGATAGAAAACAGTTATTGTGGGATTACTCCAAACGGTAAATATCTGATAACCTGTGTGCCCAATGATGTTGAAATCGAAGATTCTGCATTATACGGCTATGATCGAGGTGATACAACCGTAAATATATATGATACAGCAACCGGTGAGAAGCTGAAATATGAAAAGCTCGGACAAGAAAATCTCCGCCCGTCATATATGAATGTATTCAATGACAGAGTGGTTTTCATGGACGGATGGAACAAGTCTGTTTATATGATAGATAGCATATAAACCGGCGATCGACGGTTGATAAAAAGATGGAGTCCTTTGCAGGGCTTGAGGGTAAAATCAAGATACGATGAAAAAGGGGGCTTGCCATAACACGGTGGCAGGCTACTTGATTTTTGAATAAGAATATGTTATACTGTATAAACAAATAAAGGTTTATGCGGCGAATAGTCGGTGATATCCGAGATGTGCTTCTTCGCCGGACAATGAAAACACCCTCGTTTTTTACGACAAATCAAATAAAGTTATGACATCTTATGTGAGGTTATGTACTTTAATGAAAACGGTTTGGATTAACAAAGTAAGGAAAAGAGGGGTTAAATCAGGGTATAAGATACTTTCCCTTGAAATCCCGACGATGAAGCCCTTGAATGATGTAAACAAGGGAAATGATATAAAAAATCAGCCTGTCGAGGAAATGAAGGCTGAGCCTGAAAAGATTGATTTTTCTAAGGTAAAGGTAGAGCCTTTATTTGAGGAATTTGTTGATTTTGATACATTCAGCAAGTCGGATTTTCGTGCAGTAAAGGTTAAAGAGTGTGTTGCAGTACCGAAGTCAAAGAAACTGTTACAGTTTACTCTTGATGACGGAACAGGCACAGACAGAACCATTTTAAGCGGTATTCATAGCTTTTATGAGCCGGAAGAACTGGTTGGAAAGACTCTTATTGCTATCACAAATCTTCCACCGAGAGCTATGATGGGCATTGACTCTTGCGGTATGCTCCTCAGTGCTATTCACAAAGAAGAAGGCGAAGAAAAGCTTCATCTTCTGATGGTTGATGACCACATTCCGGCAGGTGCAAAGCTCTATTAAGATGATGTAAAGATGTACCGTTTCACCAAATAGACGGGACGTACTTCATTTGATAAAAAACTGAAAAAACAGCGATTTACATCAAACTTACATCAATTGATGCAGAAATCGGTGCAAGCAAGAAAAAATCGCATAATTAGTGCAATGAGTGGGCAATTCCAATCGGAGTTGCCCATTTTTAAAACAAACAGAAATACAAATCGGTATTTTTAAAGGAGACTTGCTATGGATATGAATCTTTCATTTTCTGTACTTACAGCAAATATTATTAGTATACTGCTAATTGGAACGTTGTATCTCGCTAACAGACAAAAAGCAGAGTACAACAGAGATATGCGACTTCTACAGCAAATGATGGTAACTATAGGGATTGCCAATATTTCTGACTGTTGCGTTTATTATCTTACTGGCAGTTCTAATATAGTTATCAAAGTTTTGGTCTTTCTGAGCGGATCAGGGCTCTTTTTAGGAAATGTAATGATTGGATATTTGTGGGCTAAATTCATAATGGTACATATGAATATCCCATTTTCTGATATACGCAGAAATATTTACCGAACAATTGGACTTATTTCTATTGTACTGTTAGTAATCAATATTTTTTATCCATTGGTATTTTCGGTGAGTGATGGTAGGTATCAGAGAGGATTCGCATATATTATTTTTCTGATTTTTGCTGCTTTTTACATTTTGGACAGCTTGTATTTGTATGTTAAGCGTGTTAAAAAATGGCAGTTTAAAATTATTTCCAGTACATATATTTCTAATTCCTGTTATATTAGGGGTAGTTATTCAGGCATTTTTCGTTGAAATTGCAATCACCTGGACATCTATTGCAATATCGGTCGCGGGAATAATGACAGCACTAAAAAACGAGATTATTTTTACAGATTGCCTTACAGGATTATATAATCGCGTGTATCTGGAATTTTTACATAAGCGAGCCTGTAATAAAAAGGACTGCTGGGTATCCGGTATTATGATTGATCTGAACGGATTTAAACAGATTAACGATAACTACGGACACGCAGAAGGAGATCTGGCATTGTGTATTGTTGCTGATTTACTTCGGAAATCGTTCTCTGAATATGGTGTAGTAACAAGATATGCTGGTGATGAATTTGTTATAATGCTAAATACAACAGATGATCAGTTCATACAAAAAATAATCAAATCTGCTAAAAAGAATTTTGTGACAGAGAATGAAAAGAACGATAAACCGTATCAGTTATCTGCATCTATGGGATACGCAATAACTAATCTAAGTAACGAAACAATAGATGATTTTATGAATAGAATCGATGAACAGATGTATCAAGATAAAATGAAATACTATGAGCATAATGATCGTAGAAATAGCAAATAAATAATTTCGGTCATTTTACTTGTAAAATTCAAGTTTGCCAACTTGCCCTTTGAGAGAGGAGAAATCCTTTTCTCAAAGGGCTTTTCTGTTATATGCCCGCTCATATATCAATCCACAATTGACTTGTCCACAGAAAACCGCTATAATTAAATGTAGCAGATTTCAGAAATTACAGTTCCTTTGGGATTGCCCGTTTTCTGAAATGAACGGAAATGCAAATCGGAATTTAATGGAGGGATGTTTCTATGAAATCTTTTGTTTGCAGTTTGTGTCACAATGGCATACTTGGAGGAGGTCTGTACCTCGATAGTCAGTCGCTTACTTACAAGACAAACAAGCTTACAGTTGACAAAAAATACAGAAATTTAGTTTTGCCGATGCAGGAAATAAAAGAAATCTCTTGGAAGTGGATAGTCTTTCCAATTGCAACAGTTAATATGAAAAATGGAGAACTATATAAATTCATTATTTTCAATAAATCACGCTTTGCAAAATGGTTTCAAGAGTATTCTCGATAAATACAAAGTGTCAAATTCCAGTTTGTCAGGTTGCCCTTTGAGAGAGGATAACTCCCTTTCTCAAAGGGTTTTTCTGCTATACGGATGTTCAGACATAAAGTCACAATTGACTTGAACACAAAAACCCGCTATAATAAATCTATATAAGCAGGAGGATTTTTGATGAACGATAAATTTACTGTCAGAAAAGCGACCGAAAACGACATAAGCCTTATAGAAAACCTGATAAGGTCTTGCCACATACGAAAAAAGACCGCAGGATATGACTGCTACACAGGAGGATTTGCGTTATCTTCTCTTTGAAAAGAACATAGCTGCTGCGCTTATCGCTGAACTCAACGGCGAGCCGGTCGGTTATGCTATTTATTACCCCGTATTCGCCTCGTTTGCGGCAAAGGCAGGAGTGCATCTTGAAGATCTGTTTTTAAAGCTGGAAAAACGCAGGAACGGACTTGGAACAAAGTTCTTTTCTGAAGTAGAGAAATTTGTAAAGCAGGACGGATTTTCATATATCGAGTGGAGCTGCCTTGACTGGAACGAGCCTGCGATCAATTTTTACAATAAGATCGGTGCAGAAGAGGAACACGGAAGAAGATATTTTTCTTACAGCTTATAACAAATAGGAGCAGTTGCGATGCTATCAGAAATGAAGCTCCGCCTTTACGGCGGGGCTATTATTTTTTTAACCGTGCATTTTGCATTGAAATCATCTTGAAACTTGCCGTAAGATATGATAAAATCAACTTAACAGTACGGCAAACCGGATTTCAAGGAGTAATTTATGGAAAGATATAAGGATAAACAATTATCGGCTTACGATAGAGCGGCGGCACTTGCCGATACGCTGAGTACGGAGGAACAGGCACAGCAGCTGAAATATGACGCACCTGCCATAGAAAAGGCAGGGCTTCCGTCTTATAACTGGTGGAACGAGGGACTTCACGGTGTGGCAAGAGCAGGAACGGCTACGGTTTTTCCGCAGGCTATTGCACTTGCGGCGGCTTTCGACAAGGATATGATGTATCGTGTCGGTGAGGTGATTTCCACAGAAGCGAGGGCAATGTACAACAGCGCCGCAAAGCACGGCGATACCGACATATATAAAGGCCTTACATTATGGGCACCGAATATAAATATATTCCGTGACCCACGCTGGGGCAGAGGGCATGAAACCTACGGCGAGGATCCGTACCTGACTTCAAGGCTCGGTGTGAACTTCGTAAAGGGCATACAGGGAGAAGAAAAATACCTCAGAGCCGCCGCCTGCGCAAAGCATTTTGCTGTACACAGCGGTCCGGAGTCGCTCCGCCACGAGTTTGACGCAAGAGTAAGCGAGAAGGATATGGAAGAAACCTATCTGCCTGCATTCAAGGCGCTTGTAAAAGAGGGCAGGGTCGAAGGTGTTATGGGCGCATATAACAGGGTGAACGGCGAGCCTTCGTGTGCGTCTGAAAAGCTGATGGGAAAACTGCGTGAATGGGGCTTCGACGGCTATTTTGTGTCGGATTGCTGGGCTATAAGGGATTTTCATACAACCCACAAAATAACCGATACAGCACCACAGTCTGCGGCAATGGCACTGAAGGCAGGTTGTGACGTTAACTGCGGAAACACATATCTGCATATTCTGGCGGCGCTTGAAGAAGGGCTTATAACAAAGCAGGATATACGCACTGCCTGCATTCACGCATTACGGACAAGAATAAGGCTCGGACAGCTTGACGATAACGAGTTTGACGACCTGCCGTTTGATATTATCGCCTGTGACGGCAATAAAGCGTTATCGCTTGAAGCGGCGGAGAAATCAATGGTGCTTTTGCATAATGACGGCATACTTCCGCTTGACAAAAGCAGGATAAGCTCGATAGCCGTAATAGGACCTAATGCGGACAGCCGTGCGGCACTGCTCGGAAACTATAACGGTACGCCCGACAGAAGCGTTACGTTCCTTGAGGGAATACAGGACGCATTTGACGGCAGGGTATATTATGCGGAGGGCTGTCAGCTTTTCCGTGACAGAACGCAGGGTCTTGCACTGCCCGGCGACAGATATGCCGAGGCGGTTGCGGCGTGCGAGGCGGCGGATGTCACTGTTGTATGCGTGGGACTTGACGCTACTCTTGAGGGCGAGGAGGGCGACACAGGAAACGAGTTTGCATCGGGGGATAAGCCGGATCTCAGATTGCCTGAGGTTCAGCGAGTGCTTCTGCAGAAGCTGAAAGACACAGGAAAGCCGCTTATAATAGTTCTTGCGGCAGGAAGCAGTGTGAATACCGAATGCGAGGGGAACGCTCTTATAAATGCGTGGTATCCCGGTCAGTACGGCGGAAAGGCGCTTGCAGAGATACTTTTCGGTGAGGTTTCACCGTCCGGCAAGCTTCCGATCACTTTCTACAAATCGGCGGATATGTTACCCGATTTCACCGACTATTCAATGAAGAACAGGACATATCGCTTCTGTGACGATGAAAGCAACGTGCTTTATCCTTTCGGCTACGGACTTACCTATTCGCACTTTGAATGCGGCGATATTTCGTACAAGGACAATACGCTTGCCGTTAATGTTACCAATACGGGAAGCAGAAGTGCGGAGGACGTTCTGCAGGTCTATATAAAGAGCAAAAACGGGGCGAAAAATCACAGCCTTTGCGCATTTGAGCGTGTTTCGCTGTTTGACGGGGAAAGCAGGACGATAAGCATCAATATTCCCGAAGGTGCGTTTGAAACGGTTGACGATAACGGCGTAAGAGCGGTAAGAAGCGGCAGATATACACTGTACGCCGGCTTCACACAGCCTACCGAACTCAGCGAAAAGCTGTACGGCGGAAGGTGCGTATCGGTCGAAATAAGCATATAAAAATAATGACGGCGGAAAAGCTTTTGCTTTTCCGCCGTAGACTGTCGAAAAACCTATATAATTCTTAAAATAGGGGTTTGGGGCGTAGCCCCAAGCGGGGTGAGGGCGGCAGCCCCATATTCAGCTCCTTTCCGGGGGAAAGGGGTTTTCGGCAAGGATGCCGAAATAAGGACACACCAAGCTTTGCACGAAGCAAAGCCAACAGAGTGTCCTAAAGGGGATAGGGATTGAGGATAAGCACTTTTGTTTAAAAAACATACTTTTTCTACAAACTGCGGCGGAAAAGCTTTTACTTTTCCGCCGTATTTCAATATCTGAATCCTCCGATGAACGAAAGTGTTTGTGCGGCTGTCTGCGAGCCTTTACTCATAGCCGTTTCTATGTTCCCGTCAGCAAGATAGCTTGCTATAAAGCCTGCCTGATAGCTGTCGCCGCAACCGGTGGTATCTGTTACTTCGGATACCTCAGCGGCGGCACAATGATAAGCCGTGCCTTTTGAAAAGGCGGTGCTTCCGTTTTCTCCGAGCGTTACGATAAAGATCGTATTGGGATATTTTGAGGAAAGCTGTTTCGCTTTTTCAAGCGTAGGTTCATCTCCGCTTATAAACAAAAGCGATATGCAGTCAAGGTATTTTTCTATCGTGTCAAAATCCCTGCAAATATCAAAATCAACGCTCAGCGGAAAACGCTTTTCACGGCAGCAGTCTATTACATCGTTGAAATTCGGTCCGGAAAAGGTGGTATGCACCATATCCGACGAATGCAACAATTCCCTGTCAGACGCAGACAGGGCAAAGCTTGAGAACACTCCGCCGTTCCACGAATCGTCTTTATAATAACGGTCGCCGTCGGGGGTAAGGTAGGTGCGGTTCGAGGCGGTATCTCCGTTTTCCGTTCTGATATGGGTTTTGTCAATGTTGAAATCTTTTATGCTGTCAAGGACGGTTTTACCGTAACTGTCATTTCCTACAGCGCCGATTATATAGACCTTTGCATCTGTAAGCCGTGATATTGTTGCGGCGAAATTTAGCGATTCGCCTCCGGGCATTATCGTATTGTCGAATATGTCGACGCACATACAGGTAAGAGTTGTTATTATCATAATGATCGCTCCTTGTCGGTTATTAGTATATAATACCGCTAAATCGGTTTGCAGTCAAGTATTTATAAGAAATTTTCAGAATTTACTTGACAAAGCGGCTCTCTTTGTGTATAATATATCAGGTGGCTGTAAACCAAAACAGCATTACACCGCTTGAAACGGCACAACAAAAAGGTTTGCACGATTTACGGCTTGTAAGCCGGCAGTGAATCGCTTAAGTCAGTATGACTGTTAAGGGAAATACGGACGGACAAAGGAGCGGCAAAATGTCAAAGAATATCGAAAACGCAATACTGCTCGATACCTACGGCAGTATGCTTACCGAAAAGCAATATGATACGCTCAGCCTTTACTATGACGAGGATCTGTCGCTTTCCGAGATTGCCGAGAATATGGGTATCACAAGACAGGGCGTTCACAAGTGCATACGCACAGCGGAGGAATATCTCACTCAGCTTGAGGAAACACTCGGATTTGCACAAAAGTACCGCAATGTCTGTGATTTATGCGATAAGCTGACAGCTCTTACAGATGAGAATGTCGACAGTGCCGATGAAAAAGAGAAAATGAGATCTATTATAGAAGATATAAAGAATGCGATATAAAGAGGAGGTTGGCTGATGGCATTTGAAGGACTTTCGGACAAGCTCGGAAAAGTATTCAGCAAGCTGAAAAATCACGGTAAGCTGAATGAAAAAGATGTAAAGGAAGCTATGCGTGAGGTCAAGATGGCATTGCTTGAAGCGGATGTCAGCTTCCCTGTAGTAAAGGACTTCGTTGCAAAGGTAAGTGAACGTGCTGTAGGCAGTGAGGTAATGAACAGCCTTACTCCCGCACAGCAGGTAATAGATATAGTACATGATGAGCTGATACAGCTAATGGGTACGGATACGGCAAGGATTAATTTCCCATCGAAGCCTCCGTGCGTTATTATGATGTGCGGTTTGCAGGGTGCAGGTAAAACTACTCATACCGCAAAGCTTGCAAAGTATCTAAAAAAGCAGAACAGAAGACCGCTTTTAGTTGCCTGCGATATTTACCGTCCTGCCGCTATCGATCAGTTGAAGGTAGTCGGTGCCTCGGTTGATGCTCATGTATTTGAGATGGGACAGACAAATCCCGTTAAGATAGCAAAAGAGTCGATAAAATATGCAAAGGACAACGGCTTTGACGTTGTTATCCTTGATACCGCAGGCCGTCTGCATATAGATGAAGACCTGATGAACGAGCTTAAGGATATAAAGGCTGAGGTTCAGCCGAATGAGATATTGCTCGTTGTTGACTCTATGACCGGTCAGGATGCTGTAAACGTTGCAAAATCGTTCAACGATATGCTTGACATTACAGGCGTTATCCTTACAAAGCTGGACGGCGATACACGAGGCGGTGCGGCTCTGTCAGTTCTCTCGGTTACAGGCAAGCCGATAAAGTTTGCAGGTGTCGGTGAGAAGACAGACGACCTTGAGCAGTTCCACCCCAACCGTATGGCTGACAGAATACTCGGTATGGGCGATGTGCTTTCACTCATCGAAAAGGCAAAGATAAATGTTGATGAGAAGGAGCAGGAAAAGCTGGCAAAGCGTCTGCAGGAAAACAAGTTCGATATGAACGACCTGTACGCACAGTTTGAACAGATCGAGAAGATGGGCAGCATCTCATCTCTTATAAAGATGATTCCCGGTGTTGCGGGAAAGGTCAAGGAAGAAGATATAGACGAGCGCAGAATGTATCGCACTAAGGCTATTATCTCATCAATGACAAAAAAAGAGCGTGAAAAGCCCTCTATCATTGACGCAAAGCGTAAGCGCAGAATTGCGGCGGGCAGCGGCACAAAGGTCGAAGATGTAAATCAGCTTCTCAAGCAGTTTGACGGTATGCAGAAGATGATGAAGCAGATGGGACTTAAGGGCGGCAAAAAACGCAAGTTCCCGAAGTTCCCCATGGGCGGAATGGGTGGAATGAACGGTATGGGCGGATTCCCGATGTAAGCCGTTCAGGATTACAGGTAATTCATAGTGGTTGACAATTAATGCTTGACAATACACTTTGATTATAAAAACTAAAACTTAAATTTTTTATGAGGTGAACAAAATGGTAAAGATCAGATTAAGACGTATGGGCGCTAAGAAGGCTCCTTTCTACAGAGTTGTAGTTGCAGATTCACGTTACCCCAGAGACGGACGTTTCATTGAGGAAATCGGTTACTACGATCCCACAAAGGAACCCTCTGTTGTATCTATCGACAAGGAAAAGGCTGACAAGTGGCTCGCAAACGGCGCTCAGCCCACAGATACAGTTAAGAAGCTCCTTAAGATTGCTGCTGAAAAGTAATCGCTGTTTCTGAAAGGAAAATAAAATGGAAAAATTGCTTATCGCTATGGTGGAAGACCTTGTAGATGACAAGTCCGCCATCCGGGTAACAGTTGACGAGCCTAAAGAGGACGGAACTGTTGTTTATCATCTGCACGTTGCTCCCGATGATATGGGACGTGTAATAGGCAAGCAGGGAAGAATAGCTAAGGCTATCCGTACCATTATGCGTGCAGGAGCAGTAAGATACAACCAGAAGGTTATGGTTGAGATCGACTGACGCACATCTGAATTGAACGTAAAACCCCGACTTTGAAAGGTCGGGGTTTCGTTTATTAACCGAATGTTAACTTTACTGATTTTTGCTACTGATGATTATCCGTATTCGACAGTTTTCACAAAAAATCTATTCACTTCGGCAAACGGCGATTTATTTAATTGACTTTAATTAACAGATATTATATAATAAAATCGGAGTATAGGATATTGTGGCGGAAAATGCAATATCCAAAGACAGAATTTTAAACAGAACAGCATCATAATATTGATTATAAATCGGAGAATAATATGGAACATTTCGGAATTGAATATTGGCTATTTACGTTCTGTATGTATTGTATGGCAGGCTGGGTGCAGGAATCGACTATCGAGTCGCTGTATCACAGACGACCGATAAACAGAGGCTTTCTCAGAGGTCCCTATATTCCTATATACGGTGTCGGCGGACTACTCCTTCTGTTTATCTGTCATCCGTTCAGAGATAACGGATTTCAGGTTTTCTTTGTGGCTCTTATTGCCTGCACGGCGCTTGAATACTTCACGGGCTGGCTTATGGAAACTATGTTCGGTAAGCAGTTCTGGGATTACAGTATGTTCAGGATAACCTATAAAAACAGAATATCGCTGGTGTCCTCGCTCTTCTGGGGAGTAATGGGATTGTTCGTGACGTATGTTGTTTCGGACATTACATTGTATGTGCTCAACAATCTGCCGTATCGGTTTATATGTATTGCAGGTACGGTCATATCGCTGGTTATGGCGATTGATTTTCTCAGCACGGCAAGAAAGCAGATCGATGTCGATAAGCTGAGAAGCACATTCAGCATAAGCAACATAAGCACTCATATTATGCGCTTTGATGTGATTGCGTCACGCATTCCGGGCTTCAAAGCAAGAACCGGTGAAAAAAAAGAAGAGGATTCTGCCGAGTATAACGGCGATGATGAGAATGATGACAGATAAGAATACGTTTGTGCTTACAGACGATGACCGCAGATTTATAAAAACAGCAAGAAAGATACTTGCAAACGAAAAGGTACAGCAGATGAAGCAGTACACACAGCACGGCGACGTTTCCACCTTTGAGCATTGCCTTATGGTCTGCCTGTATGCTTATATGTATGCAAAGAGGCTAAGCTGAAGATAAATATCGAGGCGCTTGTAAAAGGGGCGCTTCTGCACGATTTTTTCCTCTATGACTGGCACAAGGGCGCATTCACAAGGGACGGCCTGCACGGATTTTCACATCCCGTGACCGCCGAACGTAATGCAAGGAACACGTTTTCTCTGACGGTTAAAGAGCGTGGGATAATAATAAATCATATGTGGCCGCTGACATTGACCAGACTTCCGAGAAGCAAGGAAGCGTGGCTGGTATGCTGGGCGGATAAGTATTGTTCGCTTAAAGAAACCTTGCTTAAAAAGCCGTATTGAAATGAATGTTAAAGCCTGCACGAACAAAAATCGTTCCGTGCAGGCTTGTGTTTTATACAATTTATTTCACAGTAAAATATTTCTGCGTGTGGCTCCGTTTGGATTTCGGTTCTGCTAAGGCGAGTATACCGTCATCGACCAGAGGGTCTACATAACGTTTTATACAATATGACACAGATGCCATTCTGAGATATTCGGCAATTTCCTTTTTTGATCTTGGGGTAACGCAGAAATCAAAACGCCAAGGATACATCCACCAATAGCATTGTTAAGCGAGGCTCCAAGGAACAATCCTGCAACTCCACACAAAATAGATACAACTGTTCTAAACTTGTTCATATTCGCCCTACATTAAATATCCTGATTCTTCTGCTTGTTACGCTTCTTGTTACACAACGAACCTAAGAGCATACCGATTGCAGAAATTATTGCACCGGCTACAATCATTCCCCAATCCGGTGCATTCAGCTTGTCAAAAGCAATGTTGTTTGCCATTTTAAATGTTCCGTATTCAGCCAGCATATACATCACTCCGAAGAAAAGGGTGAATGCCCATTTTCCTTTTTTCCAAAAGTCATTTTTGCCGATAACAATGGACACAACGAATGTAGTTACAGGAAGAATAATCCAAAGGAACATCAAACTATAACCCATAGCATCACTTCCGCTTGTAAAGAACCAGAACACAATCATGGCAATCGCCCATACAAGCATATAAGATAGGATGGTAATAATTTTGTTTCTGTTAGCGTTGCTTTTTACAACATTTGTACTTTCTTCGAGATAATCATAATAGGTCTTCATTTTTTGCTCTCCCTTCAATAAATAGTCAAGAGAGACTTCGTAGCAATCGCTCATTTTAATGACACTTATGATATCCGGATAGGATTTTTCATTTTCCCAATTTGAGATGGTCTGACGACTCACTCCCAATATTTCGGCAACCTGTTCCTGTGTCAGCTTCTTTTCAAGTCTGGCTGCCTTGATTTTACTTCCAATATCATGCTCCATGCCATGACACCTCCCTTGCACTTTTATTATAGGATAACCACCGCTTGTAGTCTACCAAACGGCTTTGACATCGCAGAAAATACGTGTCAAAATGCTTTTACATTTGCTTTTTTATTACTTCTTCGCCTTTTCCTCTAATTCAAGCAGATACCTGTCATAGTCCGCCATGAACAATCTGTCTTGAATAACACGATACTTCTCAAATTCTGTTTCAGCTTTGGACTTGGCAATCTCCGCTGTGATTTTTCCGGCATCCTGCAAAACTTCTCTGTCATCCGCCATCAGGAATAAATCCGGGCGTTTGCTCCAATCTTCCATCGTCACTGGGATATGTCGTTCTGCACGGTCTTCTAAATTGTAACATAAAAAATTAAAAAGTCAACGTTAATTATCAAAATAATATAAAATTATATATTAAAAATTAGTACCAAAAGTTAAAATCAAAGCCTGCACATTTCAATCTGTGCAGGCTTTTTTTCACATTTCGTCTATAACTTCCGCAATCTCCGGCTCGGTGATCTGCTTAGCGTAATCATTATCGCCAAAGCACATAACATCGCCGATTTCCTTTTGGAATACCATTCTGAGCTTGCCGTCACGAACCTTCTTATCCGTATACAGCTTTCTGACAAGTGCGGTTTTGTCGATGTAATCGGGAATCGCAACGGGGAGCTTTGCACGTTCACATAGCTTTATTACACGGCTGACATTTTCGGGAGAAATATAACCGTACTTCTCACCAAGCTTCGCCTGTGCGATAAGTCCTATTGATACCGCCTCGCCGTGCAGCAGCTGGTAGTCGCTGACCGTTTCTATCGCTCTGCCGACAGTGTGACCGAGGTTAAGCACCTCACGCAGTCCCGATTCACGCTCGTCCTTCATTACGACTTTATACTTCACAGCGCAGTTATGCTCCGCTATATATTCGCAGGCGTCCTTATCGTTCACAAGTATCTTTTCGATGTTCTTTTCAAGATAATCGAACATTTCGCTGTCTGCAAGGCAGGCGTGTTTTATTGTTTCGGCAAGTCCGCTTGAAAGCTGTCTTTCGGGCAGTGTTTTCCACGTTTCAATATCAAGATATACCTTTTCGGGCTGGTTGAACAGACCTATCAGGTTAGTCGCAAGGGGAGTGTCAACCGCTGTCTTTCCTCCGACCGATGCGTCTGCGGCGGCAAGAAGAGTAGTGGCGTAATTGATAAAAGGCACGCCTCTGCCGAATGTACCTGCAACAAAGCCTGCGAGGTCGCTTACAACACCGCCTCCGACCGCAATTACACAGCAGTCACGGCGATAGCCCTTTTCAAGCATAGAGTCCTCGACAAACTCCTTCATTGCTCTGGTTTTCGACTTTTCTCCTTCGGGTATCACAAACATATCGGCACTGTAGCCCGCCGAAATGAGTTTTTCGTATATCTCTTTCGCATAAAGCGGCTCAACAATGCTGTCGGTAACAACGGCAAACTTCTTTATCCTGCCGCAAAGCCCGTTTTTAATATCGCTTATCAGCGTGTCTGAAAGACTTCTGCCGATTTCAATATCGTATGAGTCGTCTACTGTCTTTTTAAGTTCACAGAAAAATTTCATTGTTATTCCTCTAAGGTACCTTGTGTTCGCCTGATATTCTGTCACTTCTGAGCTGTCCGCAGGCGGCGGATAGCTCTGTGCCGAATTCTTTTCTTCGGGTAACGTTTATCCTGTTTTTTTTTAAGCTCGTCATAAAATGCCGTGATGTTTTCCTCACTGCTCCTTTTAAACTCGCTGTCGGGGGACGGATTGTACGGTATAAGATTTACAAACAGCCGTGCATTTCCGATAAGTGCCGCTAACTGACGTGCGTTCTCTCTGCTGTCGTTTATTCCGTCAAGCAGTATGTATTCAAGCAGAACCTTGCGGTTTGTACGTTCAACATAGTATTTAGCCGATTCTACGACTTGTGAGATACTATACCTGCGGTTTACCGGCATAAGCCTGTTTCTTATCTCGTCATCCGGAGCGTGCAGACTTACCGCAAGATTACACGGCTCTTTACGCTCTGCAAATAATTTCATCTTGTCACACAGTCCACAGGTCGATACGGTAATATGCTTTGTTCCTGTTTCGATTCCACCCAGAACAGTTACTATATCGAGAAAATCGCAAAGTGCGTCATAGTTGTCAAACGGCTCGCCTATACCCATCACGGTTATATTACTAATCGTTATATTCTGATGTTTTTCGACAGCGAGTATCTGACTTACCATTTCACCGGCGGTAAGGTCACGCTGTTTTCTGAGCCTTCCGCTGCAACAGAATTTGCAGCCCATATTACATCCGCTCTGCGTTGAGATACAGATACTGTTGCCGAACTTCTGTCGCATCAGCACTGTTTCGACTCTGCATCCGTCCGATAACTCAAAAAGATACTTAGAAGTATCTACAGATTGTAATATTTCGTCGATTGTCAACTTTCCGAAGAAATATTTGTCGGATAGAAGTGCTTTTATATCGGCTGATGTGAGCGTCATTTCATCGAAATCTGCCGCTCTGCACTTATATATGTCACGGAAAATGTTGACACACTGAGTAGCCCTGAAGCCGTTTTCGGTCAGCAGTTTCTCCGCTTGTTCATAAGTCAGCGAATATATGTCCGTCATTGGCTGTCGCCTGTATCGGCTTCTTCCGCAAGCGATTCCTGCTCGATGTCCTCGATTATTTCACGGATCTCTTCTACGCCCTCGCCGTTCATAGCGGAAAATTCGATCATATGAATGTCCTCGGCACAGGGTATCTCGTTCATAAGCGATTCTCTGCGTGCGGCACGTTCCTTCTTTGACAGCTTATCGGCTTTCGTCAGCACAACAACAAACGGTATCCCGTTGTCGATAAGGAAGTTTATCATCATTACATCATCTGCTGTGGGAGGATGTCTGAAATCGACAAGCTGGAACACGAGCGTCAGGTTTCTGTCATCGGCAAGGTAGCCCTCGACAAGCCCTGCCCAGCGCTGTTTCTCGGATTTTGATACCTTAGCGTAGCCGTAGCCCGGCAGATCCGCAAAATAGATATTGTCAACCGAATAGAAGTTGATAGTCACCGTCTTGCCCGGCATTGAGCTTACACGGGCAAGCGACTTTCTGTTCAGTATCTTGTTTATCAGGGAGGATTTTCCTACGTTGCTCCTGCCCGAAAAGGCAATCTCGGCTTTTTCCGATTTCGGAATCTGGCTGAAAAGCCCGTAGGACGTATAAAATTCTGCCTTGTTAAAATTCATGTTATATTTCCTTTACGGCATTCTTGCCCGTCTTTCTTGAAGCACGGGGCTTTGCTGACGGGAGCTTTTCATTGCTTTTCTTTGCGGCGGTAACATTCGGCTTTACAAGCGCTGTGTTAAGCACCGTGTCAATGTTTTCCGCAAGCACAAAGCTCATATTGCTCAGTATAACGTCATCAAGCTCCTTCATATCGGCCTTGTTCTCATCGGGTATGACCACTGTCTTGATACCTGCGGAATATGCCGCCATAGTCTTTTCACGCAGACCGCCTATCGGAAGCACCTTGCCACGAAGCGTTATTTCGCCTGTCATCGCAACATCTCTGCGTACAGGGATACCCGACAGAGCGGATACCAGAGCGGTTGTCATAGTAACGCCCGCAGAAGGTCCGTCCTTTGGAACAGCACCCTCGGGAGCGTGAATATGAATGTCCTTGTTCTTATAGAAATCGGGGTCAATTTCATACTTGCGTGATAGCGAGCGTGTAAGGCTGACTGCAATCTTTGCGGATTCCTTCATTACATCGCCCAGTGAGCCTGTAAGCTCAATCTTGCCCGTACCCTCCATTACAAGCACCTCAAGCGGTAAAAGAGTACCGCCGACAGAAGTCCACGCAAGACCGTTCACAGCACCGATTTCATCCTGCTTTGAAATAGTTTCGCCCGTATATTTTCTTGCACCGAGATAGCCTTCAATATCCTTAGCCTTGATATTGATTTTCTCAGCCTCGCCCGATGCGAGCTTTTTAAGCGTCATACGGCAGATTTTAGCTATGTTTCTTTCCAGCTTTCTTACGCCTGCCTCTTTGGTATAAAAGTCGATTATCGAGTATATCGCATCATTTGCAAAACGAACCTGCGGCTTTATGCCGTGCTTTTTAAGCTGTTTCGGAACAAGATGCTCCTTTGCGATATGGAACTTTTCTTCTCTTGTATAGCTGCCAAGCTCGATAACATCCATTCTGTCGAGCAGGGGAGCAGGAATAGTATCAAGCGTGTTTGCGGTCGTGATGAAAAGCACATTGCTTAAATCTATCGGTATTTCAAGATAGTGATCCCTGAACGCTACATTCTGCTCGCTGTCAAGAACCTCAAGCATAGCGCTTGCAGGGTCGCCCTTATAGTCAGTACCCATCTTGTCTATCTCATCAAACAGGATAACGGGGTTCATCGACTTTGCCTGCTTCAACGCATTGACAATTCTACCGGGCATCGCACCTATGTATGTCTTTCTGTGACCTCTTATATCAGCCTCGTCACGCACACCGCCGAGCGAAACTCTTGCATATTTTCTGCCCAGAGCCGTTGCGATTGATTTAGCGACAGAAGTCTTACCTACTCCGGGAGGGCCGACAAGGCAGATTATCTGACCCTTCTTGTCTGCGTCCTTCCACTGATTGAGCGCAACTATTTCAAGTATACGTTCCTTTACCTTTTTCATGCCGTAATGGTCGTGATCAAGCTGTTTTTCGGCTTTCGCAATATCCGTCTTACCGTGTGTGTAAATATTCCACGGCATATCAAGCACTGTGTCAAGATATGTCCTGACAACAGCCGCCTCCTGCGAGCCGGGAGAAAGGTGCATCAGCTTTTCGCACTCTTTTATCAGCTTTTCTTCGGTATCCTCGTCAAAACCGCACTCTTCGATCCTGTCCATATATTCAAACGCTTCAGACTGCGGATCGTCAAATTCACCGAGCTGACGGGAAATAGCTCTCATCTGTTCACGCAGATAGAATTCACGCTGGTTCTTGTCAAGTGCTTCCTTGACTTCCTCGTTGATATCCTGTTCAAGACGTACAATGTCAACCTCTTTTGCAAGGAACTTCACAAGCAGTTCGGCACGCTTGCGCAATGACAGGCAGGATAAAAGTGCCTGCTTATCCTCAACTCTTAAATATACGTTGAAAACTATCAGGTCGATAAGTTTTGAAAGATCCTTTTCTGCGAGTATGCCTCTGTAAAGCTCAATGGGCATTCTGGGCGACATTTCGCTGTACTGCTTGAATTCTGTGTGGATAGTGCGGATAAAAGCCGTTTTTTCGGCGGCACTCAGTGTATCGCTGAGCGCAGGCATAGGAGTGATGTCCGATACAAGAAACGGATCATCCTGAGATATGCCGCACAGCTTTGCCGTATAAAGACCCTGCACAAGCACACGTCTTGCGCCATCGGGCGTGTTCAGCGTCTGTCTTATTTCGGCAACCACACCTGTTTTGTAAAGATTTTCCGCCGCAACCTCGTCAACGTCCTCGTCTATCTGTGTCACAAGGAATATTCTTCTGTCGTTGTGTTCTATCGCTTCTTCGACCGCATTTATCGACCGATCCCTCGCTATATCAAAGTGCAGTATCATACCCGGAAATATTACAAGTCCACGCAGTGCGAGCGCCGGCATAGTTATGTGTTGATTTTTCATATTAGTCTGTCCTTTCTTGTCGTTCTGTATAAATAAGTCGAAACATTTCTGTTGTTTACTACCCATATTATGCTGTTTTGTATTGCAAATGTCAATACATTATTATACTATATCCGTCTGAAATTTGCAAGTAGTAGCCGGCTGTAAATAAAAACCGCCGTACATATCTGCACGGCGGTCGTAGACGGTCGATAAACTGATTGTTATTAAAGCCACACAGTGAGATATATCGCCAACACCACTGAAAGCATTTCCTATACCGACAGGGAATTAATAATTTCGTGAGTGTATCTGTACAACTGCACTGACATTAACCTTTCAAAAAAACGCTACTAACCTGAGATATATGTACTAACCTGCGGACGTGTAGCGTTAAGCGTCCCTGCATTGACAGGATATACAATGTTCAGGTGGTTTTACGAGTTTATCCAACACCCCAGCGGGGTAAGGGTATGGGTAAGGAAAGAGGGAGCCAAGAGGGAGAAAACCTAAGGGACAGGGATAGGGGCAGCAGTCCCTCTCCCTGATCCCTTTGGTTGTCTCCCTCTTTCATATTGACAGGTGCATCGATTCGAATAGCGAACCCGAGAAGTGCTATCCGACAAAAAGAACTATCGGTAGCTTGCTATCGTGGCCTAAGCTGAATGATATAATAGAAGTACATCAAATAATAGACTTTTTCTACAAACTGAAACCGCCGTACATCTCTGCACGGCGGCCATACTTTATATCCTTATGTCAAAACAACTTCGGATTACTTGCTGAACTTAGCGTCTGCAATTTCATCCATAGACTTGCCTGCATCATCATTCCATGCATACAGCTTACGGATTTCCTTACCAACCTGCTCAAGCTGCTGTTCGCTTTCGATGCGTCTTACTGCATTGAAGTGTGAACGACCCATCTTGTTCTCCATGATCCAGTTGCGAGCGAATGTACCGTCCTGGATTTCGCCGAGAACCTTCTTCATTTCCTTCTTTGTTTCGTCTGTGATAAGTCTCTTACCAACCTCGTAGTCACCGAACTCGGCTGTATCGGAGATAGAATATCTCATCATCTGGAAACCGCCCTTGTAGATAAGGTCAACGATAAGCTTCATCTCGTGGATGCACTCGAAGTAAGCGTTCTGAGGATCGTAGCCTGCTTCAACAAGAGTTTCAAAGCCTGCCTTCATTAAGGCTGTAACACCGCCGCAGAGAACGCACTGTTCGCCAAAGAGGTCTGTTTCTGTTTCCATCTTGAATGTTGTCATAAGTACGCCGGCTCTTGAACCACCGATACCTGCGGCATAAGCAAGACCTGTGTCAAGCGCTCTGCCTGTAGCGTCCTGGTGAACTGCAACTAAGCAGGGAACGCCTCTGCCGATTGTGTACTCTGAACGTACTGTGTGACCCGGTCCCTTAGGAGCAACCATGATAACGTCAACGTCTTTGGGAGGTACGATCTGACCAAAGTGGATGTTGAAGCCGTGAGCAAATGCAAGTGTCTTGCCTGCTGTAAGGTTAGGCTCGATGCTCTGCTTGTAAAGGTCAGCCTGTCTTTCATCGTTGATGAGGATCATGATGATGTCAGCCTTAGCTGCTGCCTCTGCCGCTGTGTATACTTCAAAACCTGCAGCCTCAGCCTTAGCCCATGACTTTGAGCCGTTGTAAAGACCGATGATTACCTTAACGCCGCTGTCCTTTAAGTTAAGAGCGTGAGCGTGTCCCTGGCTGCCGTAACCGATTATTGCAACTGTCTTGCCGTCAAGCAGAGAAAGGTTGCAGTCTTCCTGATGATAAAGTTTTGCCATTTTAAAGATCTCCTTTAAATTTGTTTTCGGAGTTTTGCCTCCGTGTATTAAAGCGTGGCTTTTACAGCTTCATAGAAGCCCCGCCTTTTTGCATTGCTATAGAGCCTGTACGGACGGTTTCCTTTATTCCGTACGGACGTAAAAGTTCCTCGAACGTTTTTATACGGGGAACGCTGTCGGATAATTCAAGCGTCATCGTATTTACCGTTATATCGGAAATTTTTGCCTTTGCTATCTCGGCGAGCGAGATAAGCTCAGCCCTCTGTGACGGCTGGCAGGCTACCTTTATAAGTACAAGCTCTCTTGATAAAAGTTCCTCCGCAGGCAGATGACGTACTTTTATAACATCTATCAGCTTGTTGAGCTGTTTTTCGATCTGCTCCAAGGTATATGCCGTTCCGTCTGCGATAATTGTAATACGGGAGATCTTCTCGTCCTCTGTAACGCCTACCGCAAGGCTGTCTATATTGAAACCCCGTCTTGCGAAAAGTCCCGCAACTCTTGCGAGAACGCCTGCGTGGTTTTCTACAAGTATTGATATAGTATGCTTCATAGGCTCACCCTTTACAGTATAGTCTTTTCATTTTCGGCTACTCTGACTTCAAGCAGATAACAGCCTTTCGACGAGAGCATCTCGTCAATCGCCTTGTCCGCATCGGCTATATCGGTAATTCTTTTTGCAGGTATGCCGTAGCTGTCAGCCAGCTTTATAAAATCGGGACTGCCGTCAAGGAAAACCGCTGTCAGCCTGTTGTCGTAACCGTTTGTCTGAAGCTCTCTTACCATACCAAGACGATTGTTGGTCATAACTATCACCTTTACCGCAATGTTATGCTGTATCATCGTCGCAAGCTCCATAAACTGCATCTGGAAGCTGCCGTCGCCGCATATTGCGACAACCTCGCTGTCCGGACGTGCCGCCTTTGCACCGAGAGCGGCAGGAACGGAATAGCCCATTGTTCCCATACCGCCCGATGTTATGAATCGTCCGTTTTTAAGACCGATATTGTTGACGGTCCATATCTGATTCTGTCCAACATCGGCGCTTACAACGGAATTGTCGGGGAGCTTCTGTCCGAGAAGCCGTATAAATGCCTTGGGATTTACACAACCCTCCGGTTCTTCTTCAATCGGCTTGTCCTGTGCTTTCTTTATTTCACTCAGTTCCTGTTTCCAGTCGTAGTGGTCGTAATTCTTCACACATTCAAGCAGCTGTTCGAGTATATTCTTTACATCGCCTACAACGGGTATCGTTGCGGCAAGGTTCTTGCCTATTTCCGCAGGGTCAACATCAATGTGGATTACCGTTGCACCCTCAAGTCTGCTTATTGCGGTGACCGCTCTGTCGCCTACTCTCGCACCGAGAAGTATCAGCAGGTCGCAGTTGTTGATAGCGTAGTTTGCACTCTTTACGCCGTGCATACCTATCATTCCGTAGAACAAGGGATCGTCCGCAGGAACACTGCTCATACCCATCATTGTGTTGACAACAGGTATATCCGTCACCTGCATGAACTCTCTCAGCAGATTTACCGCACCTGCGGTAAAGATACCACCGCCCGCACAGATAAGAGGCTTTTTGCTCTTTTCTATGGCGGCAACGGCACGCTTTATCTGCAGCTTGTTTCCCTGAATGCTGGGCTTATACGAGCGTATATCTACTGTTTTCGGATATTCAAAATCTATTACTGCCTTCTGAACGTCAAAAGGCATATCTATAAGCACAGGTCCCGGTCTGCCGGAGCCTGCGATGTAAAATGCGTTTTTGAAGATGACCGGCATTTCCGCAGGGTCTTTGACAAGATAGCTGTGCTTTACGAAAGGCTCAGCCGCACCTGTTATATCTGCCTCCTGGAAAACGTCACGTCCTATCTGTTCACAGCTTACCTGTCCTGTGATAAGCACCATAGGTATGCTGTCCATATGGGCGGTTGCGATTGCCGTGATAAGGTTTGTCGCACCCGGTCCTGATGTTGCTATAGCAACGGCAGGCTTTCCGGTCATACGGGCATAACCGCTTGCGGCGTGTCCGCCGTTTACCTCGTGGCGCACAAGCACATGGCGTATATCCGAGCTTATAAGCTCGTCATAAAACGGACATATAGCCGCACCCGGATAACCGAATACAGTAGTTATACCCTCCGCTTCGAGAGCCTTTACCATAGCTCTTGCAACCGTCATTTTTTCTGACGCCATCTATCGACCTACCCCTTTTTAAGTGTTGATGAATATACTGTATTTTTATACAGCAAAACCGCACGTTAAATTTTGTGCTTACAAATAATTATAACCGCTTTACAAATAAAAGTCAAGATTTCTTTGCATATAAATAGTCGCCTTGAGGGCGGTTTTCAGTATATTTTTCACATAAATACTGCTGTCGGTGACGTGATGTATATTTTGCATACGCTCACAGCCGTATTTTTTTGCCGATAAACTTAAATTCAACTGTATATCTGCCGATAAATATACAGAGTAATTTTGCCTGCGGCGTTAAAATGCGGTTCAGGCGGAAAAGAGGCTTTTAATGGCGTTTGAACATCTGTGCGGTCAGGTCATGACCGACAGTAACGGAACGATTTATATAATATCTGATAATTTTTCGGTCATATATCCCGGTGACGCCCACCCCGACGTATACGAGTGGGCTGATATTTCTGCGGTTAAAATCGACAAAAGCAGTATCACTGTCACTACAGGAAAGCAGACATATCACATACCCGACAGGGCGTTTACGGGCAGGACGCAGTTTACAGCGGCAAAGACGCTGATATTGTCGCAGGTATCCGATAAGGAAACAGTGTGTGACGTTAGCGTAGAGGTGCTTCCCGACAAGCGCTTCTATTCAAATTACGATATACCCGACTCAGCTGTTTTTGCAAAAGGCGAATACAATCCCAAAGAGATACGTTCTTCCGTGCTGTCGCTCGTTCTGGGTAAAATGGGCAGACTGCTCTGGTGCATAGGGATACTTGCGTGCGTTGCCACCGCAATTATTTTTCAGATGTATATCGGTTTTGCACAGGATACATGGTGGTATCTGTCCATAGGTACATTCTTCTGCGCCGTAGGTGCGGTAGTGCTGACCTATCTTGTAATGGTACTTATCGCAAAGATAAAATACTCGGGTCTTATCAGAAGTTGTGCGGATAACGATGAAACGATAACGTTTGCCGTATGCCCCGCAGGAGTATCCGCCGCAGAGGAGAGCGTATACAGCCCGCACGAGATAATTCGTTTCGGAATGAATGATAATTATATAGAAACCTCGTCAATGTTCATAGTCACAAGAGGGAACGCACCGCTTGTATGGATACCGAAATCGCTTTTTGACACAGCGGCTCTTGACAGGATAGAACAGTACCTTGCGCTTGGAACGCAGGATAAATAAGCGGAAAGGAGCAGGGGATAATGAGTGAAAAAATACCCGAGGTAGTTTGTGAACGGATAAATATAAACGAAAGCGAAGTGCTTGTGTTCTCGGTCAGAAACGGACTTTCAAAGATAGGCATCTGCAGGATTAATTCCGAATATGATAAATACTGTCTTTATTCTCACGATGAGCCGGTAATGGCGATAAGCGGAGGAATGAACGATGATGACGCAGACAAGGTAATAAGCGAATACGGCAGTGCGTCGGGCGGCTCGATAATTGCCGACAGCATAGACAGAGCGTATGAAAAGCTGGCGGCGGGAGGCTCTCCCGAATATGCCCTTGAGCCGCTTATGAGATTGCTTTCTGACGGACTTTATGCGGTAAGCTATGTTGAAACATATCCCACGGCAGGAGAAAATATGTTTTTCTGGTCGGGATACGGCGTGTCAAAACAGCTCAGAAACAGCAGCAGGAATATCAGATTAATCGGCGATAAGGCGTACAGCGCACCGTTTCTGATTCCTACCGAAAAGCCCTCGACCTATGACCCCTCGCTGATAAAAAAGGCAAGCGTGAAAGGAATGAGAAACGGAGATCTGTTCGGAATATCCCTTCATTTTTCGGGCCTTTACTCATTACTGCTGAAGGGACATTATGCGGCTTGTGCGGCGGCTATAGAAAACCGACCTTTTTATACGGTACAGATACAGCCGCTTAAAAATATATGGAAGATAACGGACGAAAACGAGGAGATTAAATCCATAGGTTTTTCCTCTGCATCATTCAGAGTGCCGTTTGAATCTCTGACAAAGGAGCAGTTGAGAATCGGACTTACCGCAAGAAAATACGTTACACCTGATACATACGATACGATAAAGCAGAAGCTGGGGATAGTGCCGAAGTCAAGCCAGAAGAGGATACCGAAGCAGCTTGACATATTCTCCGAGCGTTATCCCGATGCGGATATGGTAGCCTGCGCACAAGGCATAGACGAGCTTACAAAGCCTATGCTTGACGCTCTGCTTGCAGGTCAGACCGAGCTTGACGGCAAGGTGATAATTTCGGAAAATTATTATAACAGCGTAACTGCCGCCTGCAACTACCTGCGTTATCACAGCAAGGACGATTTTATTGATTTTGCGCTGAACGTTATGCGAAATCCGGAGCTTTCCGCCACCTACGCATACGTTGCCTCCAGTCTTGCAAAGGTGCGTGACGAGCGTGTAAAGCAGTTCTTCACGGAGGTGAAGAATTCGGGCGATGCCGGATATTCAAAGATAATCGGCACGGCACGTTCCTATATCGACAACTATGACAAGTATGAGGAAATTTCATCGGAGGATTTCTTCAACGCACTCCCCGAGCCGAAACAGGAAAGAAAGCGTAAGGAAATAATTCATCTGACCGGCAACACGAAAAGTGAAGACAGGATAAGCTCCGAAACCGCAAAAATGGTGGCTGCCCACATAGCCACAATGATGGATAATAAAAGCAAATAAAATCATTACCGCCGTGTACAATTCCGTACACGGCGGTTTGCTGTTGTATGTGCTTTTCCGTACCACACGGCAAAGCTGTTTAATGATTTTACTTTTCTGTGCGGATTCCGTTACCGGCCGCAGAAGCACTTGTACAGATCAGGCACAGCGGCTTTTTCAGCTTTTTTCCGCTCATTTTATAGTCTTTATCCAGTTTTCGAGCTTAGCCTTGTCTGTCATCAGCTTTGCACCATTGAAATGAAGGTCAAGACCCTCTTTTACTGACGCACCTTTACATTCTGCGGCAATATCCTTTAGCGTATGACCGAGCCAGCCGCCGTTTGTGGCAAAAGGATATATTGTTTTTCCGGCGAGATTGTTGCTTTCGATAAATGTCTTTACTGCAGGTGCGAATGTGTACCACCATACAGGCGTTCCCAGTATTATAGTGTCGTACTGCGACAGGTCAACGTTTATCGGCTTTATCGGGGGCTTGAAGCCTTTGTTTATTTCGTCCTTGCCTTGTTTTACAACAGCATCGTAATCTCCTTCATAAGCCTTGACTGTATCAATTACAGCTGTATCCGCATTTAGTGCTTCGGCAATATGTAAGGCTATATTTTTCGTGTTCCCCGAATAGGAATAATATATTACGATTGCTTTCATTTTACTTTCCCTCCGTATAGATTTTCTTCGCATAGTTGAAAGCTGCCCACGCCTTAGGCCAGCCTGCATAGAATGCAATGTGAGTTATGGCTTCCGCCATTTCTTCCGCAGTAATTCCGTTTTCTTTTGCGTGCATAATGTGGTATTCAAGCGAGCTGTCAAGTACGCCGCTTCCGATAAGAGCGGCTACTGTTACAAGACTTCTGTCACGGGCTGAGAGTTTGTCCTCTCTTGACCAAACTTCACCGAATAATACATCATCGTTTAGCTCTGCAAATTTCGGCGCAAATTCGCCGAGTGCGTTTCTTCCTGCTGTCTGCTTTTTCATAAATGAGATTCTCCTTTATTTAAATTACAATGCATTGTATTCTTTGTCCGAAACCTGTTCACACCATTCGTTTGAACATTCCTCGCCGGGCATTTCAATCGCTATATGAGAAAACCAGCTGTCCTTCTTTGCGCCGTGCCAGTGCTTTACGCCCTCGGGAATAACGATGACCGTACCGGGTACAAGACTAACTGCGGACTTGCCGTATTCCTGATACCAGCCCTCGCCTGCGGTACAGATAAGGAGCTGACCGCCGCCTTTTTTAGCGTGGTGGATATGCCAGTTATTGCGGCAGCCCGGCTCAAAGGTTACATTTGCGAGGAATAATCCGTCCTCTGCCTTTGTCAGAGGATTCAAAAACGAATCCCCGATAAAATATTTTGCGTAAGCTGTGTTAGCTGTGCCTGTACCGAATACGTTGAGTTTTTCAAATTCTTCTTTGGATGATATTTTCATCTTTAATTCCTCCCGTTTTGGATAATTTATCGTTTTGCAGTTTAATTGTACAACTTGGAGTTAACTCCATGTCAATAGGACGCAGAAAACTTTCACCATAATTTCACAATACAAATTCTGAGCAATTGCCGATATTCTCCGCCCGCCACGCATTTTTTCTTGACTATAAGCATTAATTAGTGTAAAATAAAATTGTATAACTATAAAACGGGAATGAATCCGGAGGGTATAATTTATGCTTTTACATCAGGTAAAGCTGCCGCACTTCAAACATTCCGCCGAAAGCGAAACTGTAAAGCTACCCATGCCCGACAAGGTAGTGATAAGTATGGCTCAGCATCTCGGCGCACCGTGTACCCCGACAGTAAAGGTCGGCGACAAGGTGAAGATAGGCGATGTGATAGGCAGCAGTGATGCGGCTATGTCTGCACCCGTTCACAGCAGTATATCGGGAACGGTAACGGCAATAACCGATGTCCTGCATATATCGGGCAGAAATATGCAGTCGGTCGTTATTGAGAATGACGGCCTCGAACAGATCAGCGACAGCGTCTGTCCGCCTACTGTAGAAAACAGGGAGCAGTTTTTACAGGCGGTAAGAAACAGCGGCTCCATAGGCCTTGGCGGCGCAGGCTTTCCTACCTCGCTGAAGCTTGGCTTTGACCCAAAAGAAAAACAGCCCGATTTCCTTATTATAAACGGTGCGGAGTGCGAGCCTTACATAACCTCCGACTACCGTTGCTTTATGGAGGAGGGCGAGGACGTTCTTGAGGGCGTGTTGCTTATGTTGAAATATCTCGGTATACCGAAGTGCATTATCGGTATTGAAAAGAATAAGCCGAAAGCCATCGAGAAAATGACAAGGCTTTGCGAAAAGCACGACAACATCACAGTAAAGGCGCTCAAATCAAGCTATCCGCAGGGTGCTGAGAAAACGCTTATCTTCAGCACGACAGGCAGAGTGGTAAAGGAAGGCACACTGCCCCTTGCAAGCGGCTGTATAGTGGTCAATTCCTCCACTGCGGCATTTATCGCACAGTATATAAGAACAGGTATGCCGCTCGTAAAAAGAAGAATAACCGTTGACGGAAATATTGTGAAGAAGCCGTCAAACTTCATTGTTCCCGTCGGAATGTCGATAGGCGAGATAGTGTATTACGCCGAGCTTTCCGACAAGCCCGACAGAATAATACTCGGCGGACCTATGATGGGTGCATGTGCATTCGACCCCGATTATCCGCTTTCCAAAACAAACAACGCAGTGCTTATGTTCGCAGACAGCCCCGTGTATGAGCCGTCAGAGTGCATACGTTGCGGCAAGTGCGTAAAAGCCTGCAGTATGAATCTTCTGCCGACAGAGCTTGAACACGCATTTGATATGAGGGACGCAAGGCGACTTGAAAAGCTGAAGGTAAACCTCTGCGTCAACTGCGGCGCTTGCAGCTTTGTCTGTCCGGCAAAGCGTAACCTTGCGGAAAAGAATCAGCTTGCAAAGGCATTTCTGCGTGAGCAGTCAACAAGGAAAGGAAAGTAAGGGTATAATATATGTCTAAACTTATAATAGAGCCGTCACCGCATATAAAGTCCGGTGTCACGACTCAGAAGATAATGCTGAGCGTTATTATAGCACTGCTCCCGGCCCTGTTTGCGTCTGTGTGGATCTTCGGGCTGAGAGCGCTCATAATGACAGTAATATGCTGCACGTCCTGCGTTATATTTGAGTGGGCTTGCAGAAAGATAATGAAAAGAAACAACACGATAAGCGATCTGTCCGCTGTGGTAACAGGTATGCTCCTTGCGTTCAACCTGCCCGTCACATTGCCTTTTTATATGGCAATAATCGGTTGCTTTGTAGCAATAGTAATAGTAAAGCAGTTCTTCGGCGGAATCGGTCAGAACTTTGCAAACCCTGCGATAACAGGCAGAATAGTGCTTATGCTGTCGTTCACGTCCTATATGACGACATGGGCAGAGCCGTTCTATTACCGTAACGCAGGAGAGATAGTAACTACATCGACACCTCTTGTAAGCGAAACGCCTGCTTCGCTTGCTGACCTGTTCTTCGGAACAACAGGCGGCTGTATAGGCGAAACCTGCGCTCTTGCACTGCTTATAGGCGGAATTTTCTTAGTGGCTGTCCGTGTAATATCGCCCGTAACGCCTCTGTGCTTTATCGGTACGGTGTTCGTGCTGTCGATATTCTCAACAGGAAGCCTTGAGGGTGCGTTAGCGTCCGTTCTTTCGGGCGGACTTCTGCTCGGTGCAATATTCATGGCTACCGACTATGCGACTACTCCCATCACCACAAAGGGCAGGATAATCTTCGGCATCGGCTGCGGCCTTGTGACTATGCTCGTGCGTTGCTTTGGCAGTATGCCCGAGGGCGTATCGTACTCGATACTGCTTATGAATATCCTCTCTCCGCTTATCGACCGCTTCACAGTGCCGAAGGCATTCGGCGCGGCAAGTGAGCAGAAAGGCGGTAAGAAATGAACGTACTGAAAAAAAATCAAGCCCGTGCTTGTACTGTCAATTATCTGTACTCTTATCTGCGCACTGCTGATAGTCACATATAATCTGACTTATGTAGATACATCCGGTGTACTGACGGATAATCTGAAAGCAGGCTGTATCGCCGCAGACGGCGAGGGCGAATATGCGCTTATCACCGATAAGGCGGCGGCAAGGCTGGACGGCGAAGAATTCGGTAGTATCTCAAAGATAGTAAAGAACAAGACAAAAGGCACGTTCCTTTTTGAAACCGTTGTTGACGGCTATGCCGCAGACGGCATCGATGCAGTAATAGCGATAGACAAAAACGGCGCAGTAAGCGGTATAAGCATAATCGCACTCGGCGAAACTCCCGGTCTTGGCTCAAAAATAAACGACGATGCATTTCTGCAGAGGTTCTACGGCGTGAAGTCGGATATTTCGATAGTCAAGTCAGAGCCGAAAAACGAAAACGAGGTACAGGGAATTACAGGCTCGACGCTTTCCTCAAAAGGTATGGCGAAGGCTGTAAATCTTGCCGTAAAGGCATACTCGGTAATGGATAAGGAGGTACAGCCGAATGAGTAATCTGAAGGAATTTACCAAAGGACTTATAAAAGAAAATCCGAACATGGTAATGCTGCTCGGTATGTGTCCCACGCTCGCCATTACAACAATGGCGGCAAACGGTGTAGGAATGGGACTTTCCACAACGTTTGTACTTGTATGTTCAAATATAGTTATCTCACTGCTTAAAAAAGTGATTCCCGACACGGTAAGACTTCCTGCATATATAGTTATAGTAGCAGGCTTTGTAACATTTGTAAGCCTTATATTACAGGCTTTCGCTCCCGATATTTATTCGAGCCTCGGTATGTACCTTAGCCTTATCACAGTTAACTGTATCATTCTCGGCAGAGCGGAAATGTTCGCATCTAAAAATAAGGTCATTCCGTCGATAATGGACGGTCTTGGAATGGGACTCGGCTTTACGCTGACGCTTGTGCTTGTAGGCTCTGTCCGTGAGATATTCGGTTCGGGTCAGTGGTTCGGAATTACCGTAATGCCTGAATTTATAGAACCTATGACGCTGTTCATTCTTCCTGCGGGCGGATTTTTTGTACTCGGTGCCGTTATAGCCGTTGTAAACCGCCTTATGAAGAAAAAGCCCCGTGAGATCGGCTGTCACAACTGCCCCAACGCAGATGGCTGCCCCGGTGCCTGCGACAAGGCAAACAGTAACGGAGGTGAGCAGTAATGGAAATCGCAAAAAATCTGATGATAATACTGCTGACAGGCATTCTGACCGAGAACTTCGTATTATCGAAATTCCTCGGTATCTGCCCCTTCTTAGGCGTTTCAAAGAAGCTCGACAGCTCAATAGGCATGGGTGCGGCGGTTACATTCGTAATGGTCTGTGCAAGCCTTGTTACCTATCCTATCTACTACGGTATACTTGTTCCGCTCGGAATAGAGTATATGAATACGATAGCGTTTATCCTTGTAATCGCCGTATTCGTTCAGCTTGTTGAAATGGTGCTGAAAAAATATATGCCGCCGCTTTATAAGTCGCTCGGCGTGTATCTTCCCCTTATCACCACAAACTGTGCCGTGCTGGGTGTTACACTGCTCAACCTTACAAAAGACTATGACCTTTTAGAGAGCGTTGTAAACTCGTTCGGTGCGGGTCTTGGCTTTATGATAGCTATGATAATATTCTCAGGTGTACGTTCAAGACTTGAACGCTGTGATATACCTAAGGCACTTCAGGGTGCACCGATAACGCTTATGGCGGCTTCGATAGTATCGCTTGCGTTTATAGGCTTCGGCGGTGTAGTTGACGGAATTTTCGGCGGTTAAGCGAAAGGAAAGACGATGAAAGAATATATTTTACCTATACTTATATTTCTCGGCTTCGGCGCACTTTCGGGTATATTACTGCTGATAGCGTCAAAGGTGCTGGCTGTAAAGACAGATGAAACCGAGGCAAAGATAACCGAGGCACTTCCCGGTGCAAACTGCGGCGGATGCGGTTATTCGGGCTGTGCAGGCTATGCCGCCGCCGTAGCTCATGACGGCGCTCCGACTAACCTGTGTAAGCCGGGCGGAGCGGATGTTATGAAGAAGATAAACGCAATAATGGGTACCGAGGGCGGAGAATTTATCCGTGAGGTAGCCTATGTTCGTTGCAACGGCTGTGAAAAAGCGACTAAGGACAGATTTACATTCACGGGAACAAAGTCCTGCGCCGCTGTTGAGAAATTCTACAACGGCAAGGGCGAATGCCGCTTCGGCTGTGACGGCTACGGCGACTGCGCAGCGGTTTGCGGTAATGACGCAATTACGATCACTGACGGCGTTGCGGTGGTCGACCCTGCTAAGTGCGGCGGTTGCGGAAAGTGCGTTACCGCCTGTCCGAATCACCTTATATTCCTTAGAAAAGAAACAAGCACAGTTGCTCTGCGTTGCTCGTCAAAGGACAGCGGCAAGGTCACAAGAACGGTATGTACAAACGGCTGTATCGGCTGTAAGATATGCGAGAAAAAATGTCCTCACGGTGCGGTTATCGTTGCGGATAACCACGCTGTTATCGACTATGACAAATGTACCTCGTGCGGCACCTGCGTATCTGCCTGTCCGAGAAAGTGCCTTGTCAATATAACCTGCACACATTCCGAAAAGGCGGAGCAGGCGGACAATTAATCCGATTATTTCAGGCAAACGAAAGGAAAACGACAAGAGATGTCAAAAGCAAAGAGAAAGAACAGTTCATACAAGAATGAATCTAAGAAACCCGTGATAAACAGCCGCAGTGACAGAATACGCTATGCGAACACTAAGCTGTATGACTGCCCGCTGTCAATAACATGGCTTCGCATATTCAAGACCGTGATAACGGTACTGCAGGCTGTTATGTCGGGCTACTCGGCTATAGTATGCGTTGTGTCGGTATTTGCGTCATTCAGCGACGATGTACAGAAACAGGCAAATGCCGCCGCAATACCCGGCTTTATAGCATACAATATCGTAATGTCGGTACTGCTTGCGGCTGTTGTTCCTCTTTGCGTCATAATGTTCAGACAGCTTTCCGAGCTGACGCAAAAATCTTACGGTTTCCTTAAATTTTTCCTCATCTATACCTCGTGTGTAAACGCAGTCAGCACTTCGGCAAGCGAGCTTTTCAGAGTTGCGCTGTTCAGCGGTGTTGACGGCTATGAAGTCAGCATAACAAATATACTTTTCGCAATTTTCTCAGTAGTATTTATGGCAGTATGGCTCATTCTGAATTTAAGATATTTCAAAAACAGAAGGAGCCTTTTCAGTGATTGAAAGGACGTAACAAAATGGATGAAGACGCAAAAAAGAATGAACGTGAATTAAGAAAATATCGTGCAAAGCTCAGAATGGATTATTATCCGTTGCCGCTGAGGTGGTTTAAATTTTTCCGCTATGTGTCGATGATACTCAATATCATAAACTGCATATCGGGTATAATCAGCTATATTCTTATAGCCGCCACAATTAACAATCCCGAAGCCATCGAAAAGATACAGGCTGCCTTTGCCGAAATGTCCGGAACGTCCGGAATAAATATGGAATTATTCACGGTAATTGCCGTAGCGGATTTTCTGGTAACGGTCTATCTTCTTGTGCTGTGTGTGCTTGTGTTCAAACGAATGGGTACGCTCGCAGTGTCGGGATATAATCTGATAGTCGCATTTCTGATTTCTGTTCCTGTTATAAACGGCGTGCGACAGCTTATGTCAGGATGCCTTAATGTTATGGTCTATCCGGAGGTTTATACATTCGGAGATACTATCAGAAATATGATAGTGATGATAGCTTTTTCGGGTGTCGCATCACTGCTTAATTACATTTATTTCAGAAAGCGTAAGAGCCTGTTTACAGACAACCCAGAAATTGACGATATTGAAATCGACAACGGAAGCGTTCAGCTTCAGCACTATGACGAATGCCCGTTCTGCCACGCAAAGATAAACGGCAATTCGTCCTTCTGCGAGCATTGCGGAAGAAATTTCACCGAACCGGCGGATAACGGTGAGGATAATTCCCGGAAGGAATAAAAAATAATGAAAGTTACAGAGTTGTTTTCACTCGGAGCAAATGAAATTAAAAACCGTCTGCCTATGGCAACTGCGGCAAAGTTTTCTACTCAGAAGATAGAGGGCAAAAGCGGAAAAAGTCTGCTCGCCGCCTGCATATCACGATATAACTGCCGTATCATTCCGATAGCGGCGATCATAATGATAATATGCACGTTTATGTCGGTTCTGTTCGAGAATGTAATTACCGACGGCGGCTCGGCAGAGATTGCAGGAGAGGTGCTGATACTGTTCACCGCAGTGTGCGGTGTAGGCTTCGGATTTTATTTCAGCGGAAAATACCCGTCATATTATCCTTATGTATTCTGGGGACTTTATCTGATTTCATACTGTATAAAGGTCACCGGCTGTATTTTCGGGGCGACCGGACTTTCACAGACAGCAGTAACAATAATGGTTTTCGCCGCCGTTCCCGTTTTCGCACCTGCCGCATCGGCGTTCTTCCTCGGAATAATCCCCGTGTGGTATACGATACTCTGTAATATAAACGATGTTTCGGGCTATTACCCGTTCACAGTGTGGGGACTTGCCTTGCTCGGCTTTTTTATATCCTGCTCGATGTACAGCCTTTACACCGCCAGAATGATAAATTCAAAGCGTATAAAGGACGACAGAGAGAGGATGAAGATGTCGGCGGTCATGGACAGCCGTACAGACCTTTATAACAGGGCATACGGCATAGAAAAGGCGACCGAGCTTCTCAGAAGCGGCAACAGCATTGCACTGCTGCTTGTCGATATAGACAACTTTGCGGAATACAACCGCATTTACGGCACGGAAAAAGCCGATGAAGTGCTTTTTGCCGTAGCCAACTGCGTAAAGATAATATCAAAGTCTAAGACGGATATTATCTGCAGATATGAGGGCGATACTATCCTTGTCTGCCTTACGGTAAAAGCCGATAAGGAGGCAATTGTACTCAGCGAGGAGATACGCAGTGCCGTAAGGGATATGAAGATACCGTTCCCAGAGGCAAGCCGTTACCGTAACATAACGGCGACAGTAAGCGCCGCAAGAGGTATGCCCGGCGATACCTATGACGATATATATGTCAGGGCGATGCGCTCCCAGAGCGTTGCAAAACGCATAGGCGGAAACTGCATAGCATTCAAGGAACATACCTTCAGACCCGACGGAGAAAAATAAACACAAAAAACCGATGCTTTTTGGGCATCGGTTTTTCGGACTGACGATAAACTGATTGTTATTAAAGCCACACAGTGAAATATATCGCCACCACCGCCGAAAACATTTTCAGTGCCGACAAGGCGTTAATATTTTCGTGAGTGTATCAGTGCAACTGCACTGACATTGACCCTTCAAAAAAAACGCCACTAACCTGAGATATATGTACTAACCTGCGGACATGTAGCGTTAAGCGTCCCTGCATTAACAGGACATAAAATGTTCCGGTGGTTATTCGAGTTTAGCCAACACCCCAACGGGGTGGGGGTGTGAGTAAGGAAAGAGGGAGCCACGAGGGAGAGAACCTAAGAGTATAGGGCTGAGTCTTGCTTACGCAAGCACTCGGACGTTTCGCTTCGCTTCACTGGGCTGTCAAGTCCAGCGGAGCTTTAGCGGAGTGCACGAGCCTTGCGTAAGCGAGGCTCAGACTTGCACCTAGTCTCTTTGGTTCTTTCCCTCGTTAATATTGACAGGTGTATTAATTCGAATAGCGAACCCGAGAAGTGTTATCCGACAAACAGAACTATCGGTAGCTTGCTATCATAGCCTGAACTGAATGATATAACAGAAGTACATCAAATACAATACTTTTCCTAAAGCTAAAACCGATGCTTTTTGGGCATCGGTTTTTTAATCTCCTGCTTTACAGTACCTTTATAAGTTCGTCATAAATCGGCGCATAATGCTCGTCCGTTATGCCGAAATCCATTTCCTTGTACGACCATACCGCACGGGCGATATGAAGCTGTTCAAATGCTTCGTTTATCATTCTGAACCAGTTCAGCGTGCTTTCGGGGTCAGCTCTGTCTATTACGCCGTATTCACCGCAGTAAAGAGGAAGCTCCAGCTTTTCCGCTACCTTTACAGCGTCGGCAAACATCTTTACAAAGAAGCCGCTGTCGATCATACCTGTTATACCATCAAAATCCGAAGTGAAATCCTCACCGAAATATTTTCTGCTGTCCGCAAGAAGCTTTTCGGCTGTAGCAGGGAATTTTGTGCGGTATGACTTATCAAGGCGATCTACCCAGCCGGCACCCTGATGAGTGAAAACAAGCGGATTGTAGCAGTGGAATGTCAGCACTATGTTTTCATCCCAATCAATGTCAAGGAGCGTCAGCCCGTAAATGCTCGAGTTGAAGATACCGCCGATGACTATTTTTGTTTCGGGCGCTATTTTTCTTATCTCCTTTACGGTACGGCTTGCTATCTTGTTCCACGAATCTGTGAAATCTGCGCTTGTGATTTCGTTGAGCAGTTCGAACGCTATATGACTGTCATTTCCGTAACGCCTTGCTATCTCCTGCCACAGATATACAAACTGATCCTGCAGCTTTTCGTTGCCGAAAAATCCGCAATAGCTCGGATCGTCAAAGATATATCCGCAGGTCTTGTGCAGATCGATAACGATATTAAGACCGTGCTTTTTGCACCAGCCGACACAGCTTTCAATGTAAGCCATTCCGCTTTCGATGATTTCGCCGTCATCCGTCTGGATAACATTGTAATCTACAGGCATACGGACGTGATCAAGTCCCATTGTCGCTATCTTTTCAATATCCTTTTCGGTTATGAAGGTGGAATAATGCTCGTCATTGTACTTGCTTCCACACTGCGAGATCCAACCGCCCAGGTCTATACCCTTATAAAATCCGTCAAAATTTCTCATGGTTTTCCTCCTTGTTCTTTTCGGCACCGTACAGGGTAAGCCCCTGCAATTTCCCTTGTTTACAGCTTTATTATAACAGCAGGCAGGAAAAATCAATACCTGAATTGTGGCGGATTTTATATATTTGTGTGATTATTTTCTGCCGAGCGCTTTCGCAAGGTCCTTTTCCGGAATGTCGGTCGGCGTGATGTTGTAGTTCTTTACGAGTATATCAAGCACTCCCGGTGAAACAAACGCAGGCAGAGTAGGGCCGAGGAAAATATCCTTTATTCCAAGATATAAAAGCGTCAGCAGTATGCAGACAGCCTTCTGCTCGTACCACGACAGAACAAGCGTCAGCGGCAGGTCATTCACCGAACAGCCGAAAGCATCCGCAAGTGCAAGTGCGATTCTTATAGCGCTGTAAGCGTCATTGCATTGTCCGCAGTCGAGTATTCTCGGTATACCCTCGATTGTACCGAGGTCAAGGTCATTTATACGGTACTTTCCGCAGGCGAGCGTCAGGATAAGCGTATCGGGCGGTGTTGCTTTTGCAAAATCCGTATAGTAGCTTCTGCTCGGACTTGCACCGTCACAGCCGCCGATAAGGAAGAAGTGCTTTATCTTTCCCTGCTTTACAAGCGCTACTATCTCATCCGCTCTTGACAGTACGGCATTATGCGCAAAGCCCGTCATAACCGTATGACCGCCGTTCATGCCCGTCATTTCCTTATCCTCGTCATAGCCGCCGCATTCGAGAGCCTTTGCTATAACAGGCGAAAAATCCTTATCGTCACCGATGTGGACAAGCTCAGGGTAAGATACTACCGATGTTGTGAAAACCCTGTCGCTGTAGCTCTGCCTTACCGGCATAATGCAGTTGGTGGTGAAAAGTATCGGAGCCGGAATATTATGAAATTCTGACTGCTGGTTCTGCCAGCCCGTGCCGAAGTTGCCCTTTAAATGCTTGTACTTTTTGAGTTCGGGATACCCGTGTGCAGGGAGCATTTCACTGTGGGTGTAGATGTTTATACCCTTGCCCTCTGTCTGTTCGAGCAGCAGTTTTAAATCATGCAGATCGTGACCGCTGACCACTATAAACGGACCTTTTTCTATCGTCAAAGGAACGACAGTAGGCACGGGATTACCGTAGCTCTCCGTGTTTGCACTGTCAAGAAGCGCCATACACCTGAAATTCACTTCGCCTGTTTTAAGCACAAGACCTAACAGCTTGTCCGGATCGCTTTCGCCCTCGATTGCCCTGAGTGCCGTGTAGAAGAAGGAATTCACCTCGCTGTCGGTTTTACCGAGTGCAAGAGCGTGATACGCATACGCCGCCATACCCTTGATGCCGAACAGAATAAGCGATTTCAGCGAGCGAATATCATCGCTTGCTTCCCATAGCCTTGAAAGGTCGTAGTTGTCAACCTTGCTCTTGCAAATTTTTCGTTTCTCCTCCTCGACCTGTGCTGTCAGTTCATTTACGGTTTTTGTATTGAAGCTGACATTGGTGATAGTCGTGAAAAGTCCTTTCAGAACAAGGCGGTCTGTGCTGTCTGTAGGAGTACCGCACTCCGCCGCTTTTGCAAGACCTATAAGTGCGCCGATAAGCTCGTCCTGCGCTTTTGCGGTATCGCTTTTCTTACCGCATACGCCTGCTTTTCCGTTGCATTTTTCGTTGTGTGCCGTCTGCTGGCACTGAAAACAAAACATTTCGTCCATAAAAATTACCTCCTTGTCCTATTCTGCGATAATTGAGGAAGAATATACACCGATAAGATATTCTTGACACGGCAGGCAAAGAGTTCTATAATAGTTAATGTCGGTTATATAATGCTAACGGATAATTCGCCGTATAATGCAGAGAATAACGGGAAAACCGTAAACCGACGGAGGTTACAGATGGATAAAAATATGTTAAGTGAATATGCAAAATTAATGGTAAAGGTCGGCGCAAACGTTCAGAAAGGGCAGAAGGTACGCCTTTACGCCGAGGTTGACCAATACGAGCTTGCCACCCTTGTTGCGAAGGAGTGCTACAATGCCGGCGCAAGCTATGTTGAGATGTTCTGGAGCTGCGGCACTGTAGAAAGGCTTCATTACGAAAACGCTTCGGTAGAAACGCTTGGTACTGTTCTTAGCTGGGAAGAAGAAAGACAGAAGCAGATGGTCAAAGACCTGCCTGCAAGGATTTTTATAGAATCTGCCGACCCCGATGAGTTGAGCGGCATTCCTGCGGACGTAATTTCAACGGTAGGCAGGATGCGTTCAAAGGTGCTTAAGAAATACCGTGATGAGATAGACGGCAAGCACCAGTGGCTGATAGTTGCTGCCGCTTCACCCAAATGGGCAAAGAAGGTGTTCCCGGACGATGACAGCGATACCGCAGTGGAAAAACTCTGGAACGCAATTTTCTCCTGCGTTTATCTTGACGGCAATAAAAACTGGGAGCAGGTGTGGAAACAGCATACCGATACTATGAGGGAAAAAGCCGATTGGCTCAACAGCAAGTGCTTTAAATCCCTCAGATACAGTAGCAGTAACGGTACGGATTTCACCGTACAGCTTATTCCCGGGGCAAAGTGGTGCGGTGCGGCTGACATAAACCGTGTAAACGGAGCGGCTTACGTTCCGAATATGCCGACCGAAGAAGTGTTCATAAGCCCGATGAAGGGCAAGTGCGAGGGCAGACTTGTCGCCACGAAGCCTCTGAGCTGGTCTGGCAACCTGATAGACGGCTTTGAGGTAGAATTCACAAACGGCAGGGTATCCGGCTGTAAAGCAAAGCAGGGCGAGGAAATACTGAAGAAGATGTTCGCTATGGATAATGGCGCTTCAATGCTGGGTGAGGTTGCGCTTGTTCCTAAGGAATCTCCGATAAACCGTTCCGGACTTCTGTTTATGAATACCCTCTTTGATGAGAATGCCTGCTGTCACGTTGCGGTAGGCGAGGGCTTTCAGGAGGTTATCGAGGGAGCTGAAAATATGACTCTTGACGAGATTCACGCTCTTGGCGTAAACGACTCTATAATACACGTTGACTTTATGATAGGCTCAGATGACCTTGATATAACAGGCATTTGCGAGGACGGCACTGAGATACCCGTGTTCAGAAACGGAACGTGGGCGTGAAAGGATAAACCCACAGTATATAATTTGTCGAATTTATTGAATTATCGAATTACATTGCGGTAGTATTGCATTGCTGTTAAAAGTATGCTAAAATATAAGTGTAGATAATTTCCGAAACGGTAAAGGATCGATCAGTAATGACAATAGCGATATGCGATGACAGTGTTATAGACTGCTTACTGTCTAAATTTCTGATAAGTGAATATTTCAAGAAGCGTAAAATGACGTGCAGTATCATTACCTACGAAACAGGCGCAAAACTGCTTTCCGATTTTGAAAACGGAACAGTTTTCGATATTGTTTTTATGGATATATATGTCGGGGATGAGTTGGGGATAGACGTTGCAGGAAAACTCAGAAATGAGGGCTACGATAACCTGCTGATATTCTCTACTATCACTCCCGAATATGCAATAGCAAGCTACAGCGTCAAGGCAAACGGATATATTCTGAAGCCATTCAGCGGCGAAAGAATAGAAAGCGTTCTTAACAGAGTGCTTGAGCATTATGTAAGGGACTATATCAGGATAAAGGTACGCAACAGCTATGTCAATATTATGTACAGCGATATTATCTATATTGAAAGCCGCAATAACCGCTGTATACTTCACACTGCCGATGAAGAATATCCGCTTTATATGAAGCTTGATGATATAGAACAGCAGATGCTTGACGAAAAGTCACGCTTTCTCAGATGCCACAGGAGCTATATCATCAATATGGATCATGTCACGGCGGTTGACGAACAGTTCAGGCTGGACAACGGCGACAGCGTACTGATACGGAGCAGGAGCAGAGCGCAGATTAAAAAGACTTATATTGCCTACTCGCAGTCGGGTAAAGTAAAGCATAAAAAGTAATAAGCATCCGGATAAAACCGGATGCTTCAGTTATATATTCTCTCTTATAAACTCATAAATCAAACGGTATACATTTTCCCTCTGCACTTCCTGCAGTATACTATGACGCATTCCGTCAAATATTTCAAGTCTGACATCAAAGCCGTTTTCGATAAGAATACCGGCTTTTTCTTTTGCATAAGCGCCTTTATCGCCCACCATATCCTGTGTTCCGCTCATTAAAAGAAAAGGCGGTTTCGGTGAAACATTCTTAAGATAATCCTTGCACTGTACTTCGCTTGCAAGCTGTAAAAAGCTCCTGTAGAAGCGACAGCTGTACATTTTGTTGGTATACGGGAGAGTTTCATAATATAAAGCACGCTCAAGGTCGGATGTCACCCAGGATACCGTGCATTTTTCCGGAAAAGGCTCCGCAACCTTTCCGAACAGCTTCAGGAATACGTCCATACTCGGAGCATCTGCGCCTTTTTCGGAAATTTCCGCTTCTATGTCCGACAAAAGCGCTTTCGTATCATGTATATACGGACAGCCCGTAAGTATAACTCCGCTGTAAAGCGAGCTATCGCAGTGACAAATAACATATTGAGCCATCTGTGCGCCAAGGCTGTGACCGAGCAGAAACAGCGGTGTGTCACTTTCCGAGTGAATGTATGATGAAAAATCACCGCATTCCTTTGCGGCAGTCTGAACAATATTGTCTATGTTTGCAGGCAGTGCCGTCCTTCCGTGTTCACGGTATTCGCAAAGATACACCGAAACTCTTTTAGCGGTAATATATTCTGCGAACTGCTCGTAGTATTCCGACATTTCGCCAAGCCCGTGAATTATCTGTATTTTCGCCTTTTCGTTATCTGAAAGCCATTTCTTGCAGTGCATTCCCTTGTATTCAAATTCCTGTGTAGTCATAAAATTCTCCGTAAAAACAAAGCAGGCATTTTCAGCCTGCTTTCAGCTTGTAGAAAAAGTCCATTTTTATAAAAATGGAGCAAATTCTCTATCCCTATAAGAACGCTTTGTGGGCTTTGCGTCCTTGCAAAGCCTTTGGGCGTTCTATCTCGGCATCCTTGCCGAATCCCCAAACCCATTTCCCTCGGTGAAAGGCTGTGTATGCTTGGTTGGCTTTGCATCGTGCAAAGCCCTTGTGCATACACGCCCGGCATCCGTGCCGGGGCTATATTACTGGGGCTACCGCCCCAGACCAAGCAAGGATGCTTGCAGTCAGCCGCACAAAGCCACTGCACGATGCAGTGGCACAAATGGCTGACGACTTGTACGGGGCTTCGCCCCTGCGACCCCGTTTTTAAATAAGCAAGAGGTTTATCGACAGACTGAAAGCAGGCATTTTCAGCCTGCTTTTGTTGCTATTTCTGTTATTCTTCCATAGGGCCTTCAAGATGAATCTGACCGTCCTCACGCAGATGGAACTGCTTGACCATCTTCTGAAGCTCTTTCGCCTGAGCGGCTGTAAGTGCGCTTGCACTTGCACTTTCCTCAGCTGTGGCGGCATTGTTCTGAACTACCGCTGAAATCTGGCTTACGCTTGAAAGCACTTGGTCAACCATAGTTGCCTGCTGTGCCGAGCCGTCCGATATTTCGTTGATAAGTGCGTTTGCATTGCTGAAACGTTCCATAACGCTTTCGATAGTCTGTGCGGTTGAATCTGCGATAGCCGTGCCGTTTGAAACCGCCTCTATAGTGCTGCCGATAAGCTCGCTTGTTGTCTGTGCGGCTTCTGCGGACTTGCTCGCAAGGTTTCTTACCTCGTCTGCAACAACGGCGAATCCCTTGCCGGCTTCACCTGCTCTTGCTGCCTCTACAGCGGCATTAAGGGCAAGTATATTTGTCTGGAATGCGATGTTGTCGATAGTGTTGATGATCTTCTCGATCTCGGCTGATTTTTCGTCAATGATCTTCATGGCGGCAAGCATCTTCTGCATTTCTGCATTGCCTTCCTTAAGGTCAGTGGTCGCAGTATCTGAAATTTCACTTACGTTCTTTGCGTTTTCGGCGTTCTTGTTTACTTTGCCTGAAATATCCTGCACATAGTCTGACAACTCACGGATAGAGGCTTCCTGCTCACTTGTGCCCTGTGCAAGCGCCTGCGAACCGCTTGATACCTGCTCCGATGCGTCATAAAGCATTGTGCCTGCCTTCTGTATGCTTGATACCGAGTCGTTGAGATTGACGAGTATCTGCTCAAATGCCGACTTTATGGGAGCGAATTCTCCCTTGTAATCATAGTTAATGGTAAAACTGATGTTGCCGTATGACATCTGAGTAAGGAGATATGTAAGTTCATCGACCATTTTCTTCAGATACCACTTTGCAGTATTGAGCGAGCCTGCGAGCTTTCCTATATCGCTGTCGTTTATCTTGACGTCAAATTCAGCGGAAAGAATACCCTCTGAGAAGTTATTAAGTTCGTTGCTGATTTTTCTGATAGGCTTTACTATTGCTTTTTTTACATAAATGCAAAGCAGGATAAATGCCGCAGTAACGATAAGCGCAATTCCCTCGATTATCAGTGACAGCATTATCGAAGAATGATAAACAGGGTCGTCGTGACCTGCCATTGTCAGAATGTTGACAGTGCATACGGCAACGGTAGCCAGCATCATTATACAGCAGACAACGCATAAAAATGTTATTACAACTACCTGGCTCTGCACTTTATTTTTTAACCAGCCTTTATTTTTTTTCATAAGAAACACCTCTTGAACTTACATTTTGATAATCTGATTTTATCACAAATGCTGTAATAAGTCAAGAAGTAAAGCGGTGTGTTTGGTGGAATACACCAAAAAAACGTTAATAAATGTACAAGTTGCACGAAAGCCGCCATGATATACTCATAGCGGCTCAAACTGTTTTGTTTGTTAAACCTTTGCGGTAAACAAACGTCTGCAATATTTATTGTCCAGTCCGTGATACAGGAGCAGACCGAGAACTCCGCAGGAGATAACCTCACCTGCACATACCGTCAGTGCCGAGAACCATAATGCGTCCGGTACACCGTAAGCATAGGTCAGTACAAGCGGTACTATAACAGTATTGGCAATTATGGGCGGAAGGGGGTACAGTATCCTGTGATGCTTTCTCAGAAGATATGTGCCTACCGCTCCTATGAGTGTGGCAAGGCTTCCGAAGATAACATCCCATATTACAGCACCGGTCAGTATGTTTGAGATAACACAGCCTACAACCAGTCCCGGAATTGCCGCCGGAGTAAACACCGGCAGGATCGTGAGCGCCTCGGAAAGACGCACCTGAATTACGCCGTTTGTAAGCCCCAGCAGGCTGACAATATAGGTCAGCACTACATAGATTGCGGCGATAACGGCTCCCTGTGTGATAAACAGGACTTTTTTGTTTCGCATATTGAATTGTCCTTTCGTAGTTTTGATTTATCCGTCTTCTGACGGAAAGTGAGGATATTGCGAACTCACAAAAAATGATTTTAGCACAGTTAAAGTGCTTTGTCAAGCTTATTTTTGCGTTTCTTCAGCCGCCCGTATGAATTCTCTTATGTCATCGGGTGCGTTTTTGAAATATTAGGCGGAATACGGATATATACGGCTTCATATTATCTGTATCCGCTTCTCATACTTCTTATCGCATAGTTATCCCGAAAGGGCAAATCGGTTTACAGTCTGTCGACAAACCTATATAATTTTCGAAAATGGGTGTTTAGCGTTGCTTGCTATGTTAGTTTTGCATCGTGCAAAACTTTTGGCAAGCAACCAAAGCGTCCTTGCTTTGGGCGTAGCCCCACATTCAGCCCCGGCACGGACGCCGGGCGTGTATGCCCAAAGGCTCTGCACGATGCAGAGCCAACCAAGCATACACAGCCTTTCACGGGGGAAATGGGGGTTCGGCAAGGATGACGAAATAAGGACACACCGAGCTTTGCACGAAGCAAAGCCAACAGAGTGTCCTAAAGGGGATAGGGATTTAGGATAAGCACTTTTTGAAAAAACAGACTTTTTATACAAGCTGCGGTTTATTCTATATTTTACTGCCTTATATAAATACCCTGATCCTCGATATAATCCTCAAGCTCCTGCTTCATATCCCATATAGCCTCCTCTTTGTCGGCAGACTGTCTGTAGTCGCCTTTATCATCGGGCTGTACGGGAGCTTTTTTCTTTTCGTCTGTCATATTTATCATATCCTTTCGGCGTGTTTTCTGCTATTTACATTTTATCACGATCTGCAGCACAGTTCAATATGCTGTGGCACAAAACGTCAGTGATAACGGAAGTTGACATATTCTTTTAAATGAGTATAATATTTATGGATGAAGAAAGGAAGTTTAACTTGAGCGTAGATATAAAAGAGAAAAAGAAATCTGGAACGGTCCTTATGACAGAGGGCTCTATCTGGAAGAAGCTGCTTATATTTTCCGTGCCGCTGATACTGGGCAACCTCTTACAGCAGTTATACAGCACGGTCGATTCTATAATAGTAGGAAACTGCGTGGGCAAGGAGGCTCTGGCGGCAGTAGGCTCAACCGGCTCTATCGTCAGTCTGCTGATAGCGTTCAGCCAGGGCGCATCGGTCGGCGCAGGCGTTATTATATCGCAGTATATGGGTGCAAAGCGTAAGGACGATGTGAAAAGAGCGGTACATACGGCAATGGCAATCGCAGTTATAATCGGCCTTGTGCTGACGGTCATGGGTGTATTTATGAGCAGACTGTTCCTCGTTTGGATGCAGACGCCGGATAATATCCTTGACGGCGCATCGCTCTATTTGCAGATATACTGCGGCGGATTGCTGTTCAACGTGCTTTATAATATGTGTGCCGGAATATTCAATGCGGCCGGAAATTCAAAAAGACCGCTGTTATATCTCGGTGCGGCGTCAGTTGTCAATATAGCGCTCGACCTTATACTGATACAAGGCTTCGGTATGGGCGTAGAGGGTGCGGCGATAGCAACCGATGCGAGCCAGCTTGTTTCCTGCGTTATGGCTATAATCTATATGGTAAGGGTAAATGCGGATTATAAGCTGTTTATCCGTCAGATAAAGGTACACAGGGATATGGCGATAAGGATAATAAAGGTAGGTCTGCCTACAGGCATTCAGAATATGGTCATCTCCTTTTCAAACGTGCTTGTACAGGCAAGCGTCAACAGTTTCGGCTCGGATGCGGTAGCAGGCTTCGGCGCATATCTTAAAGTGGACGGCTTCAACATCCTGCCGGTGCTTAGTATAAGTATGGCGGTGACTACCTTTGTCGGTCAGAACTACGGTGCGAATAAGCCCGAACGTGTTAAAAAGGGTATGTGGACAGCACTCGGTATGGGCGTTGTTTACACTGTCATAACAGGCATCCTGCTGCTTGTGTTTGCCGATCCGATTATAAGGCTTTTCACAAACGATGACGCAGTAGCCGCCTGCGGCGAAACCGCAATGAAATACTTCTGTCCGTTCTATTTCCTGCTTGCTATTATGAATGTGCTTGCGGGGGCTGTAAGAGGCACGGGCAAGAGCATTCCTCCGATGCTGATATTACTGTTCGCAATGTGCATTTTCAGAATATTCTGGATATGGCTCGTAGTGCCGCTTTTCCCGACTATTGACGGTGTTTATCTGCTGTACCCTGTTTCGTGGGTAATAGGCGTCGTGCTTATGGCATTGTACACATGGAAGGGTAAATGGATGCCGAAGATAGAATAAGGGCGGATAATTCAAGTAAATATAAGGATAACGCAGTGCTGTTGGTAGCGGCACTGCGTTGTTTTTAATATTATTTTTTGTTGCTGAAGTATTTTTGTCTGGGGCTTTTAGGCTTTTCCGGAAAAGTAAGATTTAGTTCATTACTTTCAACAAGAGGAGCGACTATTTTTGACATAACATAGTTTCTGGATTTTCCGATAAAGGCAACAATTTCATCTCTTGTACGAGGTATTGTACAGAATTCCAATAAGGATCGGTCGATTGGCTCATTCTCAACAAAAAATCCGTTTTTCATTGTAACCTTGAATTCGCCGCGTACCACTGAAAACCGAGGAGCAGGAAGACCTGCATTAGCAAATTCGTTTCGCATTGTCGGTATACCGGAGTATCTGTTTTCTGTGATTTTCAGCAATTCCAATATATTGGCTAAAGCGGCATTTCTTGTTTCAGGTCGTACTTTGCCTAATGCATCTATAGATATTTTTCCGTATAAACCGCCACTGTTGGTTATCTCCATACGATCACGATACATCTCTATTCTAATTGGGATATTTTCTGTGTGTATGCTGTAGTCACGATGAACCAAGGCGTTTAGTACAGCTTCACGAACTGCCTTTATTGGATATTCCGGCTTATCAACGCGTTGTCCGTTATCATCTATTATTGTTTTTGTGCGACTGTTTTTACGAACAAACTCTACCGCTTCTTCAAGCATATCCGGAATAGCTCCTGTTATTCTCATATTATCCAAGAATCGTTCACCGTCAATTCCGATAGTGCCTTGTTCGGTGCCGGGAAGAGAAATAGCAATAATACATAGTTGAGGAAAATATGTCTGCGGGTATATTGAAAATGTCATCAATCCTGCCAAAGTCGGCATTCCGTTATTTGTAACTCCCATAAGTTCAAGTATTTCGCTTTTGGATAGGTTATCAGAAAGATTTTTCCTTTCGTTTTTAACGGCTTTCAGATATGTTTCCATTCTTTCTTCGTTGATCATTGTAAAATTGCCATTATCTACTACTCTTATATCATCTCTCGTTCTTTTTCTGAAAGCCTCATAGCTATAAATTTCGTATTCGCTCATCAGCTCATCTGATTCGCCGACTCGTATATAAGATCCCTTTAAGCGTCCGACACCTTTGTAATAGACAGGGCGTTCAGATATATCAACCCCGGGTATTTCAGCTGAAACGATTGTTTTGCCATTCATACTGCACATTGTAAATAGTGCTCGTACAACCGGATCCATTTGCTTACATTGTTCGGTAACTCTCTTTTGCAAATCCTGGGGGTCATAAACACCACAAATTTCATAATCGTTTGATTCGTCAATTCCGAATATGATAATTCCGCCGTTGTCTTGATTGGAAAAAGATGAGAGAGTATCAAATAGTTTTGTCGGACAATTTATTTTGGCAGCTTTCAATTCTATTGTTTGTGATTCCGATTTGATTTTTCTGATATCGGATACTATTTCAATCAGCTCTTCGGTTTGCATAAGCACTCTCCTTAATGTTACTGGTTATATTATACTTGTTTTTGTCAAGAAAATCAAGAATTAACACTAAAATGTGAAGAATCAACACTAAAACGAAGAACAACAACACTAAACCGTGAAAGATCAACACTAAAACGAAGAAGATCAACACTAAAACGTGAAAGATCAACACTATAACGAAGAAGAACAACACAAAAACAAAGAAGAATTAACACTGAAAGCAAAAAATCAACACTGAAAACGCCCGAATATAAAAAATAAAGCCATAATAATTTATTCAAAGCATATTTTGCTATTGACGAAAACGATTACATATGCTATGATAGCGATGATGTATATTGCAGTTTGCGTAAAAAGCCAACAGCTGCAAGACGGAGGAGAACATGGAAAACAAGTATAGATTCAGGGATAGCTCGCTGTCGTTTGACGAGCGAGTAAAGGACCTTTTATCAAGGCTGACAATCAAGGAAAAGGCAGGACTTATGTCAAGTCATATGGCGGCTGTGCCTCGCCTTGATATAGGCGAGTGGTATGTCGGTGCGGAGGTTGCAAGGGGATATGTTTCGAGAAACCCCGATGAGCCGACGACCGTATTTCCCCAGCCCATCGGGCTTTCGGGAACGTTTGACACGGAGCTTATGGAAAAGGCGGGACTTGCGGCAGGCAAGGAGGCACGGGTGCTGAACAAACGCCACCCGAGCGGCCATCTGATGCTGTGGGGGCCTACCGTTGACCTGTGCAGAAATCCGCTCTGGGGCAGAAATGAGGAGGGCTACGGAGAGGACCCGTTTCTGACCGGAGAAATGTCGGCGGCATACACAAAAGGGCTTGCGAACAGGCACGGGGAGTACCTTCAGACCATCCCGACGCTGAAACATTTTTGCGCCAACAATACCGAAAACGAGCGTGGAACTGCCTCGTCCGATGTCGATATGAGGACGCTCAACGAGTATTACTATGCGGCATTTGAACGCCCGATAACCAGCGGCGGAGCATACTCTGTAATGGTGGCATATAACGAGCTTTCGGGTGTCCCGGCGGTTATAAATCCGGATATACAGAAAGTCCTCAAAGACAGATGGGGACTGGGATTCGTGGTAACTGACGGCGGCGATTTCTCGCAGAATGTAACGTTCCACAAATACAGCGAATCCCACGCAGAAACGATAGCCCTTGCGATAAAGAACGGTACGGACGTTATGACCGACTGCGAGGACGTGGTCGAGGCGGCGGTGTTTGAGGCATTAAACAGCGGACTTGTGTCGGAAGAGGATATAGACAAAGCGCTGTATAACAGTCTGCTTGCAAGGTTCAGACTTGGTGAATTTGACGAAAAACATCCATTCTCAGATGTGTGCGAGATGATGATTGACAATGAGGAGCATAAGCGCCTCAATCGCAGAGCAGCACTGGAACAGATGGTATTACTACGCAGTAGCGACATACTGCCGATTTATGATGAATGTAGCGTGGCTGTGGTCGGTATGAACGGTAATTGCAATCTTATGGATTGGTATACAGGTTATTCGTCATATAATACAACAATATTCGACGGAATAAAAGAAAGATACGAAAAAGCAGAATATGATAATGCCTGTGATCATATAGTAATAAAATCGAAGCTGACGGGAAAATATCTCGGTGTTGCAGATGATGATACGGTGAGTGCGATTTACGAAAAGGACGATCCGAGAGCACTTTTTGAAAAGGCGGAATACGGTCACGATGAAACAACGTACCGTTCGCTTTACAACAACAAATACATAACCGAAAACACCTGTAAGTGCGACAGCGAAAGCACTTACCGCTGGTACTCGCAGGAAATAATGAAACCGCAGAAACACGGAGATGAGGTACTGTACCGCACCTATTTCGGAAAGGCACTGGGCATCGATGAAAATGGAAAGCTGACGCTTGTAAGGCAGTACGGATTGACCGATGACAAGCTGTTTTGCGAGGAGGTCATATCGGACGGTATCAAGCGTGCCGCAGAGCTTGCGAAAAAAGCCGATGCGGTCATAGTTTGCATCGGCAACGATCCGATGATAGTAGCCCGTGAAATGTACGACCGTAAGACGCTGTCACTGCCCGCACATGATTCTGCGCTTGCCAAAGCGGTTTACAGCGCCAACAACAAATGCGTAATGGCGGTGGTGTCAAGCTATCCGTTCTCGATATGCGAGGAGCAGGAATATATGCCGGCTATAATCTACACCACTCACGCAGGTCCGGAGCTTGGAAACGCTTTCGCCGATGTGATAAGCGGCAGATATTCTCCTGCCGGCAGACTGGCGCAGACGTGGTATAAAAGCGAATATGAGCTTGCACCGATAGAATGCTACAATATTATCGAAAACGATATGACATATCTTTACTACAGGGGAAAACCGCTCTATCCGTTCGGATACGGGCTTAGCTACGCAAGGTTTGAATATTCGGACTTTGACGTAAGGGAAAACGGTGATGTTATAAGCGTTTCGCTTGATGTCACAAATGTTTCCGAAACGGACAGTGACGAGGTAGTGCAGATATATTTCCGTATGGAGAATCCATCGGTAAAACGTCCGCTAAGACAGCTTGTGGCTTTTGCCCGTGAGCATATCAAGGGTGGCAGTAAAAGGCATTTTGAATTTGATATAAAAAAGTCGGAACTGAGATTCTACGATGTCAGCCGTGAACGTTTTGCTGTAGAGCAGGGAAGATACACCTTTATGGCGGGTGCGTCAAGCGAGGATATAAGGCTTACAAAAACGATCGACATAAGCGGTGAAAAAATACCTCCGAGAGAGCTTTGCAAGGGCATCAAGGCGAAGAATTACAACGGCAAATACGGGGCGAAAATGAAATACAGCAAAAAGTCAGAACAGCACTATATGCTCGGCGGCGGACTTATCTACAACAACTGTGTACTCGGTGACGCAGACAGTATAGAGATAGTGTGCGGAAGCCGTGTCAATACGGGCAAAATAACCGTGCGTTACGGCGGAGAGACGTTATGCGAGGCTGAGGTGAAGCCAACGGTAGATGTTACCAAATTTGAAACGGTGACGGCACAGTTTGACAAGGCTGTGCTTGCCGGAATCGACAGGGAGAAACCTGCTGTGTTTGAGTTGTGGATGCCGGAACAGATATATATTCTCGGCTTCAGGACTTATTGATATTTAAAATCTGCAGTGATGCTAAAGGACGGTGACGGCGGTTTTATCCGCCTTTGCCGTCCGTTTTTTATGGTACGGGGTATTACTGTGCTGTATGATAGGGTCGGGTGTCCGGCGGCATCAGGACGGTGAAAATATATTGTTGACAAGGCGGTGAATATATGCTAATATACTATTAGATTTCTAATAGTTTAAATGCAAATTTAAAATATTTCCGGAGGTACGAATGGAAAATTCACTTCATCACTTGCTTATGACAAACCACACCGCTTTTCGCAAGCGGATTTTTTCTGCTCTGAAAAACGAGGGGCTGACTTCGGGACAGCCGAAGGTGCTTGAATATCTTGCGGAGCATGACGGAGCGATGCAGAAGGATATTGCCGCCGCCTGCAGAATTGAGCCTGCAACGATGACTTCATTGCTTTGCGGCATGGAGAAAAAGGGTCTGATAACACGGTCAGCGCCTGACAGACGCTCGCTCAGCGTATATCTCACAGAGAAGGGAAGAATGCTCATTCCGCTTATCAAAGAGGAATTTTCAAGGATAGAGGACAGGGCTACCTGCGGATTTTCCGATGAAGAGCGTGAACTGCTTATTTCGCTGTTGTCAAGGATGCGTGAAAATCTTGATTGAATCAAAGAACGAAGGAAAGACGAAAATGTCAAAGAAAGAAACCGCAAAGAGATATGTTTTATTTATAATAAGCCTGTTTTTCTCCGCACTGGGAGTGGCTTTTACAAAGCACGGGGAGCTTGGCGTATCTCCGATCTCGTCCGTTGCGAATGTGCTTAGCTGTACAAAGGGAGGTTTCTCGCTCGGAGTATGGCTTATAATCTGGAACTGCGTGTTGATACTCGGTCAGATAATTATACTCAGAAAGAAGTTTCGGCTGATACAGCTTTTGCAGATCCCGCTGTCGTTCCTGTTCGGATATTTTACCGATTTCGGCTTGTGTCTGGTCGGGTTTATTCCTGTGGAAAGCTACATAATGCGCCTTGTAATGGTGATTGTCGGAATAGTGATACTGGGCTTCGGCGTATCGCTGTCGGTTTCGGCAAATGTTATAATGAATTCGGGAGAGGCTTTTGTAAAGGCGATAGCAGATACGGCGAACAAGAATTTCGGTAATGTAAAGATAGCTTTTGATGTAAGCTGTGTGGTGCTTGCGATGATTCTGTCGCTGTTGCTGTTTGATTTCACGATAGTCGGAATAAGGGAGGGTACTGTTATTTCTGCGCTTTGTACCGGTCTTGCGGTGAAGCTGTTCCAAAGGCTGACTAATGAGCCGGTGAACAGACTTGTGAGTGATTGACGTATTGTGTAAAAGGACAGACGTGGGGCGAGGGATTATTGTCCTTTTGTAATGGTTGTGGAGATGGAGAGGTTGGTGGGTGTTGTCGCCACAGTTAAACATTCTTGCATTACTTTTAACGAGTGCAGAAAATTGAATATAAAGAATCCGCTGTTTACTTAAATGGCGGATTTTGTGTTGAGGAGTTTGTAGGGTGAGTGTCTGTGTGTGCTTTTTTGGTTTCGCATCCTTGCGATACTTTGGGCACACACTAAGGCGTCCTTGCCTTACTTGCCCCTCCCGTTGAATCGAAGTTTTTGATTTTCTGAGTGTTGTTAATCTGTCAAGTATCAAGGGTAAAACGCAATTTCTTATTTACATTGAATTTCTTTGAAACGTTTTCTATAATTGCAATGATGTTTCGGGAGGGGCGAGCCCCTCCCCTACGAAGTGTCCGATGTGATATTTCAAATGCAAAACCATACAAGCACACTGATGATTGCATTACGAAAAGCGATGGTGATAGTGCGGATGCGAAACAAACAGAGCGTTCATATGTCAAGTGTGGTAGTGCAGAGCGAGGGATGGTGCGAAAAATCTCATTGATGGTGCGGATGAGGAGCAATCCCCACCGTCTTGACGGCAAAAGTATAGCAATTTTGGAAACAGTCCGGTAAATTACAAAATGAAGATGATATAGAATAACGGTTTTGCAATGCCGTCAAGCCACCTCCCTTTGACAAGGGAGGCAGGGTGACGGTGCGGAGGCAAGGGGATAGTGCGTTTTTTTGAAAGGGTTGGTTTTGGGCAATGGCAGCTAACGACAAGAATATAAAAAAGCGGTCACAGCATATCACTGTAACCGCTTTTATTGATTATTGCTTTGTGTAACTTCCGCCGTTTTGCCGTCCTTTAAAGATATGTAGCGCTATTAAAGGCGGAATTTGAGGCGGCACATTGCCGCATTTTCGTTTGATTTGCCGTCAGCACTACAAATCATTCCCGCCGTTTTGCCGTCCTTTAAAGATATACAACGTTATTAAAGGCGGAACTTGGAGCGGCACATTGCCGCTTAGCCTTCGTATTCGGAGAATTTGGGAGCGTTGGCTATTACGTCGGCTTCAAGAGCCTGCGGTAATTGTTCGTAGTGGTCGAACTGAGCAGTGAAATGACCTAAGCCTCTGGTTATCTGACGGACAACGGTTGCAAGGTCGGTTATCTCGGACTGGGGCATCTGAGCGTCAAGCTCGGTCATACCCTGTTCTTCCTCACTGGGATTCATACCGAGAACAGTGCCTCTGCGCTTGTTGATGACCGTCATTATATCACCTGTGCTTGCATCATCAAGAATTACCTTTACAAGACAGATAGGCTCAAGCAGACAGGGCTGCGCCTGTGCAAGACCCTGCTTGTATGCGATATGAGCCGCCATTTTGAACGCTTGCTCGGAGCTGTCTACAGGGTGGTATGAGCCGTCAAGCAGGGTAGCCTTTAAATTAACGACAGGATAGCCTGCCAGTACACCGTGTGCTGTCGATTCTACAAGTCCCTTTTCAACGGCAGGGAAATAGTTCTTAGGAACACTTCCGCCGAAAACCTTTTCCTCAAATACAAGAGCATCGCTGTCGCAAGGCTCGAATTCAATCTTTACATGACCGTACTGACCGTGACCGCCCGACTGCTTCTTGTGCTTGCCTTCAGCCTGTACTTTTTTGCGGATAGATTCACGGTAGGCGATTATCGGGTCGGAAACTATTACATCCACACCGAATTTTGCCTTCATCTTTGAAATTGCGGCATCAAGGTGCTGTTCGCCAAGACCGCCTAATATACGCTGATGCGTTTCGTGGTTGTGGTCGTAGCTTAATGTCTTGTCTTCCTCGACCATACGCTTTATCGCATTGCTTATCTTGCCCTCGTCATTCTTATCCTTTGCGGAGATAGCCTTGAAGAAGCAGGGAACGGGGTATTTTTCTGCGGCGAATACCGTTTCATCGCCTGACGCAGTGAGCGTATCGCCCGTGTTTGCGCTGAGCTTTGTTGCGGCTACTATGTCGCCTGCGTAGGCTTCAATCATATCCTCTGTTTTCTTGCCCTGCATACTAAGAAGCTTACCGGGCTTTTCAAGATTGCCTGTTGTGCGGTTAACTACTTCAGTTCCTGCGGCAAGAGTACCGTTGACTATCTTTATATAGCTGAGCTTGCCGACAAAGGGGTCGGCTACTGTCTTGAACACCTTTGCTTCAAGCGTGTCACGGCTCGCATACTGCACTTTTGAGCCGTCATCGCAAAGCTCGCCGTCTGTTTCATCGGGGCTTGGGAGCATATATATTATAGTGTTGAGCATCATATCAATGCCTGCGAGAGTGTCGCCCGAACAGCATACAACAGGTGTGATGTAACCCTTGTGTATACCGTCGTGAAGTCCCTTTACTATCTCGGCCTCGGTGAAGTCCTCGCCCTCGTTTTCAAAGTAGCGCATCATAAGCTCTTCGTCCGTTTCGGCTACAGCCTCAGCCATTGCGGCACGCAGACCTTTAAGACGGTTTTCCGACGCAGGCATGGGCACTTCGGTAGGTACGCCGTTGTCATAAGTATATGCCTTCATTTCAAGCAGGTTTATGTAGCTTTCAACGGTGCCGTACTTGTCAAAGGGAACTACTATAGGGCATATGGACGGACCGAACTGCGTTTTAAGCTCTTCAAGGCACTTGTAGAAGTTGCTGTTTTCTTCTTCCATACGGGTGACAACGAACATTGTCGCCTTGCCGTGTTTTACTGCCTCTCTGTAAGCCTTTATGGTGCCGACCTGAACACCGTCCTTTGCGGGAAGCGCTATTACAACGCTTTCTGCGGCGCTGATTCCTTCATAAAGTCCTGCGGCAAAATCAAACTGACCGGGAGTATCGAGAATATTTATTTTAACGTCTTTCCACTGGCAGTAAGCAAGCGAAGTACCGAGTGAGATCTTTCTCTTTATCTCTTCGGGGTCATAGTCGCAGACGCTGTTGCCGTCCGATACTTTGCCCATTCTCTCAATCTCGCCGCACTTGTAGAGCAGGCCTTCCGCTACGGATGTTTTACCGCTGCCGCCGTGTCCTGCGAGGGCTATGTTTCGTATGTTTTTGCAAGTGTAAGTTTTCATGGTTTTATCCTTTTATCCTTTCATCAAAAATTCGGATAAATACATTATATACGGATTTTGGAAAAATTACAAGAGATTTTTCGTGAAAAATGAAATACGGGTGTAGAAATGTCATTGCGAAAATTGTGCAGTTTGTACAACTGTATGCTTCCGACTGATATTAAAACGTGTCGGGTCGGAAAAAAATCGCTTTAAACTGTTGACAAATGCGGAAATGTATGTTATCATACAACTGTATCAACATAGATAGTACAGTTAAGGAGAAAGGCGGTGTGATATGTTTTCTTTAAGATTGCAGGGCGGCATTCCTTTGTCCGAGCAGCTTGAGGCGAGAATAGCGGAGCTGATAATCGGCGGTGAAATGGCTGAAAACGAAAAGCTGCCTGCTGTGCGTGAGGTCGCAAAGGCGCTTACTATCAATCCGAACACGGTGCAGAAAACCTACAGACAGCTTGAACAGAGAGGGCTTATATATTCGCTTCCCGGAAAGGGCAGTTATGTGGCTGAGCGGTCGCAATATTCCTCTGCGGTGCTTGAAAAGGCAACGGAGGAGTTTCGCAAGGCTGTTGAGGACGGTGTGAAATCCGGTCTTACCGGGGAGATGATGAAGGCGGTAATTGATAACGTTTTTAGTGAGGAGGAAAAAATATGATAAACGTGGATAAAGTGACAAAGAAATTTGATGATTTCACTGCACTTGACGAGATGACACTGAACGTCAAAAGCGGAAGCGCCTACGGTCTGCTCGGCTCGAACGGTGCAGGAAAATCCACACTGCTGCGTATCCTTGCAGGAATATACAAGCAGGACAAAGGCAGTGTAACGATAGACGGCAATACGATTTATGACAATGTCGAAGTTAAGCAGAAGGTGTTCTATGTGAGCGATGATGTTGAGCAGTTTGCAAATATGACACCTGAGGATATGAGAAAAATGTACGAGATATTCTATCCGACATTTTCAAACGAGAAATTTTCAAGGCTTATGAAAGCGATAGATCTGCCGCAGAACAAGCGTATGTCAACATTTTCAAAGGGTATGAAACGGCAGGCGGCTGTCGTGTGCGGACTTGCGGCATCGACAGATATACTTCTGCTGGACGAGGCTTTTGACGGACTTGACCCTACTATGAGAATAAGCGTCAGAAAAATGCTCTTTGACGCTATGACGGAAAACGAAAGCACAGTAGTGATTTCGTCGCACAATCTGACCGAGATAGAGGAGCTTTGTGACAGCGTGGGTCTTGTTCATAAGGGCAAGGTCATATTCGACCGTGAACTTGACAGTGTAAAGGGCAGTATCCATAAGGTGCAGGTCGCATTTGACAATGCAAAGACGGCCACTGACTTTGCTGAACTTGAAATCCTGTCGGAAAACACGATAGGCAGTGTACAGAACTTTATTGTAAACGGCGACAGCGATGAGATCTGCCGTGTGATGCGTGAAAAGGGTGCGAAGTTCTGCGATGTGATACCGCTCACGCTTAACGAGATATTTATTTATGAGATGGAGGGACAGGGATATGACAGCTCAAAACTCGATCGCTGAAAAGAGTTTTTTCGGCAGATATTTTCTGTATAAACTCAGGACAAATTTCAACTATCTGGTTTTCAATCTGATCTTTGCGTTTCTGGGTATGCCGGTAATGGCGGTATGCCTTACATATACAGTAGGAAAAGTCAATGATATTGTGGAGGGAAGGTTAGCCGAGTACAAAACGTATGCACTTAACAATCTGGGAACGCTCCTTGACGCAGATACTTTCTTTATGGCGCTCATATTCTGTGCGATTGCGGTCATGTCAATAATTACCGTTGTGTCGGTGTTCAGATATAATCTGAAAAAGTGCGACAGCGACCTGTACCTGAGTCTTCCGCTTACAAACAGTCAGAGATTTTTTGCGGATCTCGGTGTCGGCGCAGTGATAAGCGTTGTGCCTACCGTTATTATGGGCGGAATAGCGTCTGTGGTGACAGCGTTGTCGGGAACAAAACTCAGCGACAAGATTTTTTCAGCTTCGGAAACGGATGGCTTCCTTTCAATCTGCCTCAGTTTTGTAAACGAAAAAACCTATCTTAAGGATATAGCGGGTATTGTATTCTTTGTTTTTATCACGGCGGTCACAGCTTTGGTATTCGTGTATCTTACTGCGGTGCTGATCAACGCCTGCACGGGCAGAACGGGCGACAGCGTGGTGTACACGATTCTTGCGATGATAGTGGCTGTGTTTGCAACGCTTGCGGTATTCGCTCCGGTATTTGCTGTGGCAGGTGAACAGCTTGACGGATATATGACGGATATATTCGGCAAGGTTCCTCCGCTCGGAACGGTGCTTGCGGCATTGATCTCATTCTTGATGCTTAAGATGAACGCTTATAACGATGTTTACGAAAATTTCAATCTGTTCAATATGTACAGCATAGACACTGTCATTGTTCTTGTTATATCGGCGGGTGTTCTTGTACTGCTGGCGTATCTTGCTAATAAATACCGCAAGGCTGAGAATACGGGCAACCATTTTGCGTTTGAACCGGCTTATCACATAATTACGCTTGCGCTTATAGCCGGTATAATCGCGGCGGCGGTCGGAATAAGCAACATGACGGTTCTTACTACGGATAGTCTGACACTGATAGTGATAATATCGCTGTGTGCGGTCGGCTACTTCTTTGCCGAGCTTGCACACGGAAGAAAGCTCAAAAAGATATGGCAGTCCGTGCTGAGATTTGTTATTACCGTTGTCGCATCGCTGCTGCTTTTTACAGTTCTCAATAGTTCTGGCTTCAGAGATCTGTTCTTCCGTGTCCCCGATGCTTCCGAAGTAAGCGGCGCAAGTGCATCATACAACATCGTTTACTGTGATGGCAATAACGATTATAAAACGATATACTTTGAGGACGAAGATAGTAAAAAGGCTGTTGTGGATTACAACAAGTTCCTTGTTGACAACAAGTATTGTTTCCTTGCCGGCGAAAGCTTTAAAGCCGAGCGGTATGAAAATGCAACTGTAAGTACCGTTAAATTCAGCTACAGGCTGAAAAACGGTAAAAAAGTGTACCGTACCTACAGGCTGGCACTTTCGTCTGAAAATTACGATGCTTACGCTAAAGCACTTTATGAATTACGCCTTACGCTCTCAAAAACAGACTTGTATTATGATACCTTCAAGCAAACCTGTGACAAAGAAGGCGTAAATGAAGTGTATGTGTTTGAGAAGGGCGGAGATTATTACGGAAAAACGCTTGACAGAAATGTAAACGAAAAACTCTTCGAAGCGATAAAAAATGATTACAAAGCCGGCAAAAACAGCGGAAAGCTGGTTTACAGACTTGCCTTCTGCAACCATTACGATAATTCCGAATACAACGCATTCAGCCTTGAAATAAGAGAAAACTGCACCGAAACGATTGCACTGCTCGGTAAGTCGGAAATGACATCCCGTAAAGACAAGTTCTACTCGGAGGTAGATGCGTTTACGGTTTCCCTGAGCGAAGCGGATAAGGATACTTATACTCTGATGTCGCTGTTCAGCTATAATTATGACCCTATGGACATAATGGTAAGTGATTTCAAGTACAGTGATACAAAAAAGCTGATTGAAATGAGTACGCTGTATGATTATTATACTGATGGTGCCGCTGACATTGAATGCTATAATATCGGCTCTACATGGTGGTGGGTAGACGGTAATGCACATTTCTTTATTCCGAGAGATAAAACAAGCGACGCTGAACGTCTTATAAAATTACTGCTGATTTATTGTCAGCCGACAACAATCCGATAAAGCAGTCAAAAAACGATACCCCGTGCCGACAAGGCACGGGGTATCGGTTTATTTTGTGAGAAACCGACAGGCAGCTTCAGCCGTTAACGGAAAATAATCAAATTTAGCTAATTAACCTAAATTTTCGTGTGTGAATTGTGCTATTTACACAAAACGGTTTAGCTAAATTACTGCAATTTGTTTATTGACTGGATGACTGCGGATTTGTTATAATATTATATGTAACAATATGCAAAAACCCACTTGCGTGTGGGAAATTTACAGGAGGATCATAAATGAAAAAGTATACTAAGGCAATTGCCGGTGCAATGGCACTCGTATCTGCCGTTACTGCTTTCTCAGGCTGTTCCGGCAGCGGCACACCTGCCGCAAGCGGAGCAACAAGCAGTTCGACCGCTTCAACAACAGGCGAGACACAGAAGCAGATGTCGGAGAATGAAGGCGTACAGAGCGCTGTAGGCAATGTATCTGCAGCTGAGAACTATAAGGACATCAAGGTTGACACAAAGATCAAGTGGATGGCCTGGTGGGATATTCAGGAAGCATCTCCCGCAGTAGAGGTATTCAAGAAGCTCTACGGCACACCTGCAAACAAGCCTAAGGGCTATGAGTCGGTTGACGATGCAAACGTATTTGTAAACATAAAGGTTACAACATACGCAGACAGATACACAGGTCTTGCAAAGCTGGTACAGTCTGATGATTCGCCCGACTGCTTCCCCTTTGAAATATGCAACTACCCCTACAGCGTATATCAGAACCTTTTCCAGTCGCTCGACGGTATAATCGACTTTACAACAGATGACTGGGCTGACTATAAGGACGCTATCGACAAGTTCAACTGGGGCGGAAAGAATTACTGCCCGATTATGAGCCTTACTCCTACAAGCTACCTCTGGTACAGAAAGAGCGTTGTAGAAGAAGCCGGTCTTGACGACCCTTGGGAGCTTTATGAAAAGGGCGAGTGGACATGGTCGACATTCATGGAAATGGCAAGAAAGTTCTCCGATCCCGAAAACGGCAAGTATGTTCTTGACGGCTATTACCCCGAAGATAACTTTGTCTGCACAACAGGTACACCTCTTGTAAGCCTTGAGGGCGGTAAGCTGGTAAGCCATATGAATGATGCAAACATTGAAAAGTGCCTTGATATGCTTCGTTCATTCGATAACACACAGGAACAGCTCCGTTACCCCAGAGATACCGAGAACAGCTGGACACCCAGCTATAATGAATGGGCTGACGGCAATACGCTCTTCTTCGAGGACGGTTCATGGAGATATGAAGAAACATGGAGAAAGTTCAAGAAGAAAAACAAGTGGGAAGATGATGAAGTCAACTTTGTTCCGTTCCCCCCAGATGGACGGCGCAGACAAGTATTATCAGAGCATGAAGCAGGATTCTATAATGCTCGTTGCCGGTGCTAAGAACATTGACGGTTATAAGGCATGGATCTATTCCAACTTAGTAGCTTCAAACGATCCGGAAATCACCAAGGCAGGCAGAGAGCAGTCAAAGGAAGAATACGACTGGTCAGATACACTGCTTGACAGACTTGATACAATGAAGGATCCCAAGACATTCTCAGGAGTGTTTGATTTCAAGAACGGTATCGGTCAGGATATTGCAACCAAGGACAACCAGGATAACCCCGTAGAGCAGCTCACAAAGGGTCCCTACATGACAGGTGAATCCTATACGTCGTTCCGTGCTACGTACCAGGGTCAGATAGACGCTCGTCTCGCAGAACTGAACAAGACGGTTGAATAATAATCATAAAACTGCTGCGGCGGCTCTTAGAAAAGAGCCGCCGTGTTTTTTTGAAGGTATTGCGGTAGGTGCGTTTGTCGATGACAAAAAGTCGGGAAGGTATCTTAACGCACCGTTCTTTACAGGGCTTACTCTAAGGCAGGCGGTAGAGAAGGCGGAGAGGGAATTCGACAGTCCGTATGATAAGTAAAAAATCGGGACGCATCGTGTGGTGCGTCCCGATTTTAATATCTTAGTCAAAATAAAATCAGTTCTGGTTTTTGCTGATTTTGTCGATTTTTTCTGAGGTCTGTGCGATTTTTGAGCTGAGTGATTTTACTGTAGCGATGTTGGTTTCGATCTTTCCTACCGCTAAGGTGATCTCCTTATCAATAGCGGAAATTGATGAACGGACACTGCCAAGCACATCTTCAATGCTCCGTGTCTGGTTGGAGGTCTGCTCGGCAAGCTGTCTTACCTCCTGTGCTATTACGTTGAAGCCTGCGCCTGCCTCACCGACGTGCTTTGCTTCAATAGACGCATTGAAGCCGAGCAGAGTCATCTGTGTAGCGACATTCTGTATGTACTTGAGTATAGAGTCGGTCTGTGCGACAGCCTTTGCTGACTCGGAAGCCTTTTCACGAAGTGTGTCGAACTCTGCGGAAAGAACTTCGATAGAGGAATTGAGATCGTCGACATTTCCGTTTATATCCTCGTAGTCGGAATGTACTTCATCGAAAAGAATATCCGCTTCTTTATGCTCCTCGGTTATGCGGTACTTTTCGTAGCCGACCTGTGAAAGTGCCTGAGCCATCTTGTATAAAAGCTCGGCGGCATTGTTTACCTTTTCTTCGGAAACTATCGGTACTTTCTTTACAGCCTCTACATATTCATCGGGATCAACGTCGATCTCCTTTGCTATTGCACGGAACTTGTCAAGATCCGGCTCTTCGGTAAGAACCTGTCCGCCTATAAGCGAGCCGATCTGTTTACCGTTTACGATTATCGGGGATGCAAAATCGACAAGTCCGCCGTGGCAATAATATACCGCAGGCTTACCTGTTCTGCTTGCCTGCTCGCCGCCCTTAAGGTCGCAGAGATTGCAACGCTCACAGCCTACGCTCGATTTTCTCGTATAGTTCATGCAGAAATCGGTAGGAGATGAAAGCTGGGTAACAGGACCGCTTTTATCTGTAGCCAATGCAGCCATACCTGTAGCCTTTGCAAATGCGTCCTGCAGGGACTGCAGCTGCGCTCTGTCTATAACGTCAAGTAAAGTAATTTCTTTTTCAGCCATTGTAATGACACCTTTCCTTTTCTATGTTGTACAAGGCGGACTATTGTTTATGAAAATCCGTGAAAACAATTGCCTCAATTAAGATTATACTCCGATTTAGATAAAAATGCAATACCAACGGAGAACGATTTTGTTAAAATGAACAAGAGAAATTGAAATATTTAGTTATTATTTCCGATTTTTCTTTCTTCGACATAAAGGCAGACAAATTTCGCTTGATTTTGAAAACAAAATATGATATATTTTTAAATAGGAATAAGAAACTATAAAAATAGCCACATACTGAAAATCAGACTGCGTGGCTGAAAGGCGGAAAAAACATGAAGATCCTTTATGCAGCAAGTGAAGCTCAGCCGGTAGCGGCTTCGGGCGGACTTGCGGACGTTGCAGGCTCACTTCCCAAAGCACTCGTTGAAGAGGGCCATGAGGCTTGCGTTGTAGTACCTCTCTATGTGAATACGATAAAACAGCAGTGGCGTGATCAGATGACGTATGTTACTAATTTTTCTGTGCCGGTAGGCTGGAGAAATCAGTATTGCGGACTTTTCACGGCAAAGATAAATAATGTTACATATTATTTTCTTGATAACGAGTATTATTTCAAGCGTGATTTCGGACTTTACGGCTATTATGACGATGCGGAAAGATATGCTTTCTTCTCCCGTGCCGTTCTTGAAATGCTCAAGGTCATCGACTTCAAGCCGCAGATAATAAATTCTAACGACTGGCAGTGCGCTCTTATACCTGTATACTACAGCATTTTCTACAGAAACGATGAAAAGCTGTGGGGCATAAAGAATGTATTTACTATACACAACATTCAGTACCAGGGCAGATACGGTATGGAGATACTCGAAGATGTTCTGGGTATACCCAAGCACTTCGCTTCTCTTATGGAATATGACAGGGATATAAACCTTATGAAAGCCGCCATTGAGGTTGCAGACAAGGTCACAACGGTATCTCCGACATATTCGAAGGAAATACTTGACCCATGGTTCTCACACGGTCTTGACAGGGCGCTTTCGGACAAGCAGTACAAGACCTGCGGTTTCCTGAACGGCATAGACACGGATATGTACAACCCTGCTACAGATCCTTCCATCCCTGCAAACTTCACGGTTTCAAAGAAGGCAGGCAAGAAGATATGCACGCAGAAGCTGCTTGAAGAAGTAGGACTTCCCCAGGGTGACGAGCCGGTTCTCGGTATGGTATCAAGACTTGTTGAGCATAAGGGTTTTGATCTTGTAAAGTGTGTGTTTGATGATATAATAAATCTCGGCTACAAGGTAGTTATATTAGGCTCGGGCGAGGCTCAGTACGAGCAGTTCTTCCACGAGATGCGCTGGAAATATCCCGACAGAGTGGCGTTCACCTGCGGATATATCCCTGACCTTGCAAAGAAAATCTATGCCGGAGCGAATATGTTCCTTATGCCCAGTAAGAGCGAGCCGTGCGGACTTGCACAGATGATCTCTCTGCGTTACGGCACTATCCCGATAGTACGCAAAACGGGTGGTCTTGCAGACAGCATAGTTGACTGCGGAGATGAGAACGGTACAGGCTATACCTTCCAGTCATATAACGCTCACGATATGCTCTATGCGGTAAAGAGAGCGAAGGATTGCTACTGGAACAAGACAGAGTGGAACAAGCTGGTCACCAGAGCTATGAAGGCGGACTTCAGCTGGAAGCAGTCGGCTAAGCTGTATATCGGTCTTTACAAGGAGCTTGCCGGAGAGCAGTAAGCGGTAAAAATCAATATGTACGGGCAGTCGCTTCTATGGAACGTCACTGCCCGTCATTCGTGTAACCGAAAAATTTAATGTGTTAAAAGAGAAAGAGGACAAAATGTTAATTGCGATAATCGCTCTTGTGATAGGCACTGCACTGTATGTTATGAGTATGGTCGGCGTGAATATAAATGCAAATGTTATATGCTCGCTCGGCGTGCTGATAGTGGGATTCGCTATGCTGATAAAGGGTGCGGATCTGTTTGTCGAGGGTGCGTCAAAAATTGCGGCTAAATTTAAAATCCCGCAGATAGTAATAGGTCTTACGATAGTGGCGATGGGAACTTCTGCGCCTGAGGCGGCTATCAGTATAAGTGCGGCGTTTCAGGATGCGGCGGCTATTTCGATAGGTAACGTGGTGGGCAGTAATATTATGAACATACTGCTGATACTCGGTGTCAGCGCACTGATAACAAACCTGAAGATAAAGCCGAACACGCTTAAATTCGAGATACCGTTTGTTGTATTCATTACAGCCGTATTACTGCTGCTCGGCTGGATAGGCGGAGGGCTTGACAAGATAGACGGCGTGATTATGCTGGTGCTTTTTGCGGCGTTCTTAGGCTATCTGTTCTACCTTTACAAGAAGGGTGACGACAGCTCGGCAGATGAAGTGCCGCAGCTTACCGAAAAGGACAAGATACCTGTTCTGATACTTATCACTCTTATAGGACTTGTGAGCATCGTACTCGGAAGCGACCTTACGGTTGCATCAGCAAAGAGCATAGCACAGGTAATAGGAGTGGACGACAGGACTATCTCGCTGACCGTTGTTGCATTCGGCACATCACTGCCGGAGCTTATAACCTGCATTGCGGCTTCGCTCAAGAAGAAATCCGATATTGCTATAGGCAACATAATCGGCAGTAATATTTTCAATATCTTGTTCGTTGTAGGTCTGGCATCAATATGCTCACCGAGCGTACTGACCTTCGGTGAGGCATTTATCATTGATACGATAGTTGCGATAGCTACCGCTGTACTGCTGGGTCTGCTCGTTTTACGCAAAAAGGAGCTTACAAGAGCGGGCGGTATAATCATGCTCGTTGCTTACGCAGGATATTTTGCGTATCTGTTTATTAATCCGTTAGGGCTTGCGTGACAGGAGGAAATATGGTATTTGAAAAAATAAGAAAAGCTGACCGTGAAGAATATCTCGCTATGGAGCATGATTTCTATCATTCTCCCGCTGTGCTTCACCCTATCCCCGATGAAAATCATAAGCTTACATTCGATGTGCTTATGGAAGGCTCACCGTATACGGTATGCTTTATGTTCCGCAGTGACGATAAAAAAGAGGTTTACGGCTTTGCACTGCTTGCGCTTACTTATTCAAACGAGGCGGGCGGTATTGTGGTATGGCTTGAGGAGATATATGTAAAGCCGGAGCATCGCTGTAAGGGCATAACCGGAGAATTCTTCAAATTCATTGAAAAGGAATATGCCGATGCTGCAAGAATCCGTCTTGAAACAGAGCCTGACAACGAAAGAGCGGTAAGGCTGTACGAAAGAAACGGATTCGCAAAACTCGGCTATTCGCAGATGTATAAAGATAATTAACTTAAAAACCGTGTAAACGGTGTGAAAACGCAAAATTCGTTGTTATATATCCACAAAAAAGTTTTTAAAGTTTGGATTAACTAATGGTTGACTGAAAGCTCTGAATTTGATATAATGTAAAGGTGTTAAGCGGTTTATAATGCCGTATCGGAGGTACATTATATGAAGAAAACGACCAAAAAGATTTCAGCGGTCGCTCTTGCGCTTGTAATGGGTGCAACAGCGTTTACGGGTTGCTCGGGAAGTACGAATTCCACACCCGGCGGAACGGACAGCGCCGCATCAACAACAAGCGGCGGAGCAGCTACCGGCAGTCAGAAGAAAATGTCTTCTAACGAAAATGTAAAGAGTGCCGTAGACAACGTTTCTGTAGGATAAGACTACAAGGACATTAAGGTTGATACGAAACTCAAGTTCATGGCGTGGTATGATATTCAGGAGGCATCGCCTGCGGTAGAGCTTTTCAAGACGCTTTACGGAACTCCTAAGAACAAGCCCGAGGGTTATGAATCAGTGGCAGACGAAAATGTTTTCGTAAATGTTAAGGTTTCCAACTACAATAACAGATACCTTGACCTTGCAAAGCTGGTTCAGTCGGATGAATCACCCGATACATTCCCTTTTGAAACATCCAACTACCCTTACGGAATTTATCAGAATCTTTTCCAGACAATTGACGGTGTTGTTGATACAAATACTGAGGATTGGGTCGATTATAAGTCGATCATAGACAAGTTTAACTGGGGCGGTAAGGTTTATACGCCTATTGTTGACGTAAACCCCGCAACTCTGCTCTGGTACAGAAAGTCCATCATTGAAGAAAACGGCCTTGACGATCCCTGGGAGCTGTTTGAAAAGGGCGAGTGGACATGGTCAAAGTGCATCGAAATGGCAAGAAAGTTCACAGATCCCGACAACGCAAAGTATGCGTTTGACGGTTACGGCCTTGACCACGCATTTATCGCTACAACAGGTAAGCCCCTTATCGGTCTTGAGAACGGTAAGCTGGTAAGCAACCTCTATGACGCAAACATCGAAAAGTGCATGGATATGCTCCGTACATTCGATGATACTCAGGAACAGCTCCGTTATCCAAGAGAGATAGAAAACAGCTGGGCACCCAGCTATAATGAATGGGCTGACGGCAATACGCTCTTCTTTGAGGACGGCACATGGAGATATGAAGAAACATGGAGAAAGTTCAAGAAGAAAAACAAGTGGGAAGATGATGAGATAAACTTTGTACCCTTCCCCCAGATGGACGGTGCGGATACATATTATCAGGAAATGAAACAGGACGCTTATATGTTCGTTTCGGGTTCAAAGAATGCTGACGGTTATAAGGCGTGGATATATGCTAACCTGTTATCATCTAAGGACGAGGAAGTAAAGAAGGCCGGAAGACAGCAGTCTATTGATGAGTTCGACTGGAATGAAACACTTCTTGACAGACTCGATAAGCTGAAGGATCCTGCTACATTTGAATCGGTATTTGAGTTCAAGAACGGTATAGGTCCTGATATAGCAGACTCTGCAACCGGTGAAAACGCAGTGGGTCATCTCACATCAGACGTTATAATGGGCGGTAATTCGTATACTACAGTCCGTGACGAAAACAAGGGCGTAATTGAAGCAAGAATCAAGGAGCTTAACGCTACGGTTTCCTAAACCGAAAAATCAATACAGATATAATGCCGACGGCAAAAGCTGTCGGCATTTTTATATGTCAGAATACGCTTGCCGGCGTTATCTGCTGACGGGTTATATACAGCTCGATAAGGCGTTTAAGCACGGCACATTCGGAATAAATATCATCCTCGCCGTTTTCGGCAAATACTTTTATTCTGGCGAGGCTCATAGCTATTTCGTTGTCGCATTCGGTATCCTCTACAAAGATGGTATGCTGTGACATTTTCCGCCAAAGCTGTTCGGCAAGGTCTGCTTTTTCGATGGCTTTTGCGGTGTCGTTTTTGTCAACCGCCTGTGTAATCTCATCGGCGGCAAGGTAGATCCTTCTTGCACAGGTGTCTGAATAATTGTAGCCGTAAAGGGCAAAAGCCACCATAGCTATGACTATTGCCGCACAGGCGGTAATTCGACCCATTTATTTATCCTCCGCTTTACATATCGACTTTGTGCCGTATTTGTCATTGCTTTTAAGCACTGTATAAATGCCTTTGTCGGTGCTGTCTGTGAGCAGGAAAATATCCTTTATATCGAGTTTCATGCTTTTAATCATTTCACGCAGTTTTGCTTCATCGCCGTTCCAGCGGCGAAGTCCGGGATAGTTTATTTCGCCGTCCTTTATAAGCAGGCAGGGCGGATCGCAGTTTGTCACCTGAATCCCGACGTCGCCGTTTTCAACGTTGCGGTAACGGCTTTTCTGATAGAAATTTATCTTGCCGGTGGTTTCTACTATTGCGTACTGCACCTGTGAAATATCGAATATCATACATTCACGCATTGCTTCCATAAGCTCGTCAACGCTGTAGCGAAGGTGCTTCATAACCTTGCGGTCGATTATGCCGTCGGTAATGATTATCTGAGGTGTGCCTGTCACAAGGCGGCGGAAGCGTGAATTCTTCAGCATAATAAAAGACATGAAAACGTCCATACAGACTATCATCAGTATCGGGATAACTCCGTATATCATCGGGACGGTCGAATCCTCAAGCGACAACGTGGCAATATTGGATATAAGTATTGTCGTTACAAGCTCGGAGGGCTGTAACTGAGCAAGCTGTTTTTTGCCCATAAGACGCAGGGCGAATACTATAAGGATATACAAAAGCACGGAACGGATAATTATTATCAGCATATTTTCCTCCATTGACGGAAAAGATAAGTTACAGATCGGCTACACAGCTATTATCTGCTGATTATCTTTCAATATGCGAGGAACTTAAATGAGCAATTCAAAAAAACTGCCTGATTTATCCGAAAAATCGGTAGAGATTATAAACAGCGGCGACAGCAGGCTTGCCGCAAATCTTAATATCAACTGTTCTGAGGTAAGAAGGCTGATGAACAACAGCTCGGATCTTATAATCAAGTATTTTTCGTCCGACGGTCACAGGATGGCGGTTATCACCTGCGAGGGTATGATAGGAAAGGCGGAGCTGGCAAATCTGATTTTCCGTCCGCTTGTATCCGCACCGCCGAAAATACAGGACGATAACGAATTTTTTACAAAGGTCTGCTCGGATATGCCGATTGCCGAAGAACAAAAGCAGGTGTATGATTATGACTCGCTGTGCCTTTATATAATGTCGGGGTTCGCCGTGCTTTTGTGCGACGGGGCAGGGTTTGGCATAGCGATAGGCATACAGGGCTTTGCACACCGAAGCATAGACGAGCCTTCAACGCACATAAATCTGAGAGCGTCAAGAGAGGGCTTTATCGAGGTGGTAAGAACCAACGTTGCTATGGTAAGGCGGAGAATGAAATCCCCGACGCTGAAAACGATAATGATGACCGTAGGAGAACGCAGCAAGACCGATGTATCGGTTTGCTATCTTACCGACAAGGCGGATATGAATATCGTAAACGCCGTGACGGATAAGCTGAAGAACATTCCGCTTAACACTATTGCAGGGGGGGAGTATTTACAGAGCTTTCTTGAAGATGATGATTCTGTCCTTTTCTCACAGATATATACAACCGAACGTCCCGATGTATTTGTATCGAAGCTGTACGAGGGCAGAGTGGGGATAATCGTGGACGGAACGCCTTTTGCGCTTGTTCTTCCGTGTCTGTTTGCGGAGAACTTTGTAACGATGGACGATTATACGCACAAGCCGTACTTTTCGGCGTTTCTTCGTATCATACGTTTCTTTGCATTTATTGCAGGGGCTGTTCTGCCGGGCCTTTATGTCGCACTGTGCAACTTCCACCCGGAAATGTTCCGCTCGGCGCTTTTGCTGAATATTTATTCATCGGAGCAGACTACCGCCTATCCCGTATTCGGAGAGTGTCTTATAATGTATATTCTGTATGAGATAATGAGGGAGGCGGGGCTGAGGCTGCCGCAGAGCATAGGTCACGCAGTAAGCATAGTCGGTGGCCTTGTGATAGGAGAAATCTCGGTATCGGCAGGTCTTATGAGCGCACCTGTGGTGCTTATCATAGCGGCAACCGGACTATGCTCGTTTGCCGTACCGGATCTATACGACAGCTGTATGATACTGAGGCTGGTATTTATAATCGCAGGAGGCACATTTGGCTTGTTCGGAATCACAGCCGTAGGTGTTGTCATATTTTTCAGAATGTGTTCAAAAAACACATACGGAGTGCCGTATACTGCACCGTTTGCGCCTGTGACGCTGAAAAGCATTATCCGTGATACGTTTTTCAGGGAAAGCTGGAAGAAGCTGTCCGATACGGATATGACGGTACAGCAGTTATCGGGCAAGGCTAAGAGCGGTCACGGCGCAGAAAGGACGGGAGGCAATGAGCAGGATAAGTAACAGACAGCTTGTTATCACGTTCCTTGCCTGCAGACTTTCGGCGGAAATGATGACTATGCCTGCCGAAACCGTATTATACGGACCGGATCGCTTCACGGCGATACTTCTTGCAAAAATTATTGCGGCACTGCTTTATATCCCTCTTATTCTTGTGACGCTGAGGTTCAAGGGTGACAGCCCTATAACCTGTGCTTTCAGAAGAAATAAGATCTTCGGGGTAGCTGTGGGGGTTATTCTGGCTGTTACCCTGACGGCGACCGCTGTGCAGACGGTCATAAGCATACAGCATTATATAACCGATACGCTGCTCAATAACATTCTGACAATATCGGGTATTGCTGTGCTTGTCGCCGTGTCGGTATACGGTGCATTGAAGGGGCTTAGTGCGGTTACGAGAAGCTCTGTGTTTGCGGCGGCGGTATTCGGTCTGTTGATTTTTCTTATCGGCATCACTATGTGGGACAAGGTCAATCCGGATTTCATATATCCCGCATTTATTGAGGACGGGCGGTACTTTGTGAAATGTACACTTTCTGAGATAAGTATGAACAGCGAAATTCTGATTTTTGCGGTGATAACCGATGAAATACGCAGTAAACCGCATAAAACGGTGCTTTATTATCTGCCGCTGCTGCTTGTGATACTGGAATTTCTTAACCTGCTCTACAACCTTATATTAGGTCCTTATATGAGTAAAATCGAATACCCTCTGTATATTATCGCATCTTTATCCGATATTGTAATATTTCGCAGGCTTGACGGAATAGACGCTATAGTGTGGCTGATGTGCGGAATTATTAAAACGGCGCTTATTATATATTGCGTAGGGCGGATATATTCTGTGTGCAGTAAGAAGCCCGACACGAAAAAGGCGGTTGTTGTATACGGAGCGTTTATATTTATGCTGTGTATGGTGCTTGGCAGTGACAGAACGGTATACGAGCATTTCAGTAGCGTTATGTCTGGCGGAATACACATATTGCTCGGCGGTGTTGCAGTTCCGCTGACGGCGCTTGTTGCAGGCAGAAAAAAGCAGAGCGGAGGAGAAAAGAAATGAGAATGATAAGAGCGGTTGCTATAATGCTTACGCTGACGGTGACAATAACCCTTGTCGGCTGTGTCAGCTATGTTGACCTGTCCGACAGGGCGATAGTGCAGGCGATAGGGATAGACTATCTTCCTGACAAAAAGGTATATCGTATAAGTATGCAGTATTTCAATCAATCGAGCGAGGGCGGACAGAATCAGATAGACAAGACGCAGGACAATGTGCTGAAAAGCGTAGGGGAGGGCGAAAGCATATTTGCGGCGGCAAAAAAACGCTTCGATGCTGACGGGAAAGGATCTTCTGCTGAGCGAAAACAGGCTGATAATCATCGGAAAAGAACTGAGGAAGTATAAGCTGGGCGACACGCTTGAATTCTTTGTGGGCAATTACCATTCGCATCCGCAGGCATATGTTGCCGCCGCAGAGGATACGGCAGAGGAACTGCTCGATATACGCTTCAAGGAAGGCTCGACCTCTTCGCAGAGATTGGCGAACCTTATACACAACGCATCGGTCGAAAGCAGGAACAAAAGCACATATCCCTACCAGGTGATGACTATGCTATGCACATCTACGGAGAGCGCATTTCTTCCGCTGCTCACAACGGCAACACTTAAGACAGATGTAACTATTCCGAAGGAAACCGGAGGCGGTAAGGGCAACAAAGGCGGAGAAGAACAGAGCGAGGACGGAGAAAAGACGATAATACTTGATGGCGGAGTGGTTTTCAAGGGCGGCAAAGAGCTTTGCAGAGTTGACGATGATGGGGCAATGGCTATATTCTTTATGAATGATATGCCTTCGGAATATTCGTTTACCGTGCCTTTGGGACAAAACGCAAAGCCGAGTGTTATGCTTATTGGGGTTACAAGGAGTATAAAAGCTACAGAATATAACGGTAAGGTGAAATTTGATGTATCATTCAGCGCATCGGGAAAGATAGGGTCGAAGGGCGGAATGAAGGAAGATGAGAAAAAAGCCGCCGAAAAGGTAGCCGAGCCTGCCGAAAGGGAGCTGAAGCGGAAAATAGAAAGCTCGGTGATACCGATTGCAGAAAAAGGCTGTGATGTGTTCGGGCTTGAAAATACGCTGAGAAGATGCTGTAACAGATTTTACAGAGAGAATAAGGACAGGGTAGGGGAAATAATAGCGGAAAGTGAAATTGAGGTCAATGTGAATATTGATATTTTTTCGCAGGGGATAGGCGGTGCGTGACGGGTGACAGCAAAGCTCCCTCACTGTTTGTGAGGGAGCCGCAGACTGTCGATAAACCTCTTGATTATATAAAAATGGGGTCGCAGGGGCGTAGCCCCCGTACAGGTCGTCAGCCATTTGTGCCACTGCATCGTGCAGTGGCTTTGTGTGGCTGACTACAAGCATCCTTGCTTGGACTAGGGGCGGTAGCCCCAGCAAAATAGCCCCTTCCCACGGGGAAGGGGTTTGGGGTTAGGGATTGAGAACAAGCACTTTTTTTGAAAAAACATACTTTTTCTACAAACTGAAGCTCCCTCACTGTTTGCGAGGGAGCCGGACTGTATATCACTTACTTCAGGAGAAATCTTGTCAGTTAAATCAGAAAATTGCTACAACTGCACCGTTGTACTTTTCATTGATGAAGTTCTTTACATCGTCTGACTTGAGAGCCTTTATAAGAGCCTGAATCTTGGGGAGGTTTTCGTTACCGCTCTTTACAGCTACAATGTTTGCGTAGGTCTGAGCCGCATCGCCTGAAGCGTCTTCAACTGCGAGAGCCTTGCTTATGTCAAGACCTGCGGCAAGAGCATAGTTACCGTTGATAACTGCTAAAGAACCTGCATCGCTGTTTGCAAACTGAGCGGCAACCGTATCAGCCTGTACCGTTGTTATCTTGTAGCCGTGGTCGTCCTTTATGTCAAGCGTTGTAACGCCGTCCTTGGCATTTGCGCCCTCGGGAAGCTCGATAAGACCTTCCTGCTGTAAGAGAAGAAGCGCTCTTGTTTCGTTGCTGTCATCGGCAGGGATTATGATCGATGCGCCTTTCTTTACATCTGCCAGCTTTTCAACGCCGTTGCCGTAAAGGCCGAACGGCTCATAGTGAATGAGTGCGGCGGGAACTATGTCTGTTCCGTTCTTCTCGTTGTAGTTGTTGAGGTAGGGTGTGTGCTGGTGGTAGTTTGCATCAAGCTCTCCGCTTGCAACTGCGTTGTTGGGCAGTACATAATCATCGTAAATGGTGATCTGAAGATCGTAGCCTTCCTTAGCAAGCTTGTCCTTTACAAATTCGAGTATCTCGCCGTGCGGTGTAGCTGTTGCACCGATCTTGATAACGTTGTCTGTGTCTGCTGTGCTTTCAGCTGAGCTTTCTGCGGCGCTTGATGCTGCAGAAGATGTATCTGCCGAAGAAGCATCGTTTGATGAAGTTGTCGAGCTTGTGCCGTTTGAACTGCACGCTGTGAGTGTTATACCTGCAAGAGCCGCTGTAAGTATTAATGATAAAATCTTTTTCATGTCAATTCTCCGTTTCTGCGGTTTTACCGCCTGTCAATGTTGTATTTTGTTTATTGTTTATCTTTCTTTGTTCTGCACCGTTAGTTTACGGGTTTTATCTCTTTATATACTCTTTATTTTATATACAACATCGGCACATTCGTCCGAAACGGAAATTCTGTCGCAACAGCTTTATGAAAAGCAGTGACATATTATATCTCTCCTTACTTGTTTATACGTTTGTCTGCCTTGCGTGCTATCAGCATACCAAGCTCCTGAATAAGCTGTACTATGATAACCGTGAGCAGAACGCATATCCACACAATATCGTTATTGAAACGCTGATAACCGAATGAGATAGCTATCATACCAAGTCCGCCGCCGCCGATCGTTCCTGCCATTGCCGAGTAGCCGAGAATGGTTACAAGTGAAATGACTGCGCCGACCATAAGTGCGGGCTTTGCTTCGGGGATAAGCACCTTGTATATTATCTTGAATGTTGAACTGCCCATTGCCTGAGCCGCTTCAATAACGCCTTTGTCAACCTCTTTGAAAGAGGATTCTGTCATTCTTGCCACATAAGGTATAGCCGCTATAACGAGCATTACTATCATTGCCTTATTGCCAAGACTTGTTCCGACAATAAACTTTGCCGCCGGTAAGCAGGCAACCATCAGAATGATGAACGGGATACTGCGGAAAATATTTACTAAAATACCGATTATTTTGTTGAGCCACGGGATAGGGTGGATTCCGTCCTTATCGGTCACGGTAAGCAGTACGCCTATCGGAAGTCCGAAAACGTAAGCTACGAATGACGAGATGAACGTTAAGTATATCGTTTCCCATATACCCTGTAAAAGTACGCCTTTATCCCACAGTTGTATAAGATCGCCTGACATTTTTCTTCCCCCTTACACCTGTGAATAGGTAACGTTGTTGGCTTTAAGATATGCTGTTATTTTTTCTGCCGATGTATCGTCATCGGGCAGCTGTACCAGAATCTGACCGTACGCCTTGCCGTCAATGTCCTTTGTATCTGCGTGAAGAATATTGACGGGAGTGCTGCATTTTAATATCATATCGGATAACAGCGACTTTGAAGAATTTTCGCCGTTGTAGATAATCCTTATCTTCTTTCCGTGTTCGCTTGTTACCGGAAGCTCGCCCTGCGGCATTATGAGCTTTTTGGCAATATCCGACCTGGGATTTGCAAATACCGTTCTTACATCGCCTATCTCTGCGACCGTGCTGTTATCAAGCACTGCGACCCTGTCGCATATACTGTCTATTACCTTCATCTCGTGAGTTATCACTATTATGGTAACTCCGAGTGTGCGGTTGATTTTCTTAAGAAGCTCAAGCACCGACCTTGTTGTGTCGGGGTCAAGTGCGCTTGTTGCCTCATCGCACAGAAGATAGTGCGTTTTTGCGGCGAGCGCTCTTGCTATTGCTACTCTCTGCTTCTGTCCTCCCGAAAGCTGTGACGGATACGCCTTCGCTTTATCGGAAAGTCCTACAAGCTCGAGCAGGCTTTCGGCTCTCTTTACAGCGTCGGATTTTTTCATACCTGCGATCTCAAGCGGATAGCAGATGTTCTTTATTACATTTCGCTGTGCGAGAAGATTAAAGCCCTGAAACACCATTCCGATGTTTTGTCTTGTTTTAAGAAGTTCTTTTGTTTTAAGGCTCCCAAGCTCCTTGCCGTCTATTATTACCTGTCCCGAGGTCGGGCGCTCAAGGTAATTTATACAGCGGACGAGTGTGCTTTTGCCGGCTCCCGAAAGTCCGATGATGCCGAATATCTCTCCATCGTTTATTGTTATGTTGATGTCTTTTATCGCAGTAACGCTGCCTTTTGAGGTGCGGTACGTCTTTTCAAGGTTTTTAAGCTCTATCATATATCCTCCCATAAAAATAACGGACGTTTATTTTACGTCCGTGCGTTTGAACATCCGACAGGCTCAGACTTTCTTTCGGGACAGACGTATTATATTGTTTGCACACATTCGCATTTTATTGTTTGCGGTTGTCGGTTTCATCCGGTCAGCCCCTTTCGTTTTCGTTGTTATGAGTATAACATACTAAACCTATGTTGTCAATAGGTTTAGTGGATTTAGCTTGTCGAAAATAATTACACAATCCTTATCACTTTTGTAGGTTTTGTATAAACGAGGCTGAAATAAATATTACGGTAATTATTGACTTTTAAGAAGCGGTGTGTTATAATTGAGTAAACTCAAAACTAAACTGTTGATTATAATACTGAGGCTGATAAGGAGGATACAAATTGAAGGGATTACAGCCAAAGGGCATAGCAAGACGGAACAAGATGCTGCTTGCGGCTATTCAGTTATTTTTAGAGCAGGGATATGAAAAGACGACCACTGCACAGATAGCAAGAGCGGCAGGAATGTCACCGACATCGTTCTTTGCGGCATTTGAAAATAAGGAAGCGTTGCTTCTGACGCTGACACAGATCATGTTTGAAAATCAGTTTGCAAAGGCGAGGACATTTGCAAAGGATATGGAGCCGCTTATGGTGTACTGCCTTGAAACGTCATTGCAGATATATATAACCGAGCTGTCCGAGCCGCTGAGGGAGATATATGTAATGGCGTATACCCTGCCAAGCACTACGGAATATATCTTAAAAAGTACAGCTGTGCAGATAAAGGCTATATTCTCGCCGTTTATGCCGGATGCGGAGGATAAGGATTTCTACGAGATGGATATAGCGTCGGGAAGTATAATGCGTGGCTTTATGGCGAGAAAGTGTGATATGTACTTCACGGTGCAGAAGAAGATAAGCCGTTTTCTTGAGTGCTGTCTTAAGCTGTATGATGTGCCTAAGGAAAAACGTGCGAGCCTTATAGAAGCGGTACTTGCGTTTGATCTGCACTCGGTAGCAAAAAGACTTATAGATGAGATAATCGCAAAAGCGGAAACTGGGCTTGAAAAAGCAATCGAAAGTACGATAAACGAAAAAAACGAAAAAAACGAAAACGGATAATTACGGAGGTGGGTTATGTTCAGAAAGATGAAAACAAGGAAAAGGCTGGCGGCGTTAATAACGCTTATTACGCTGTTTGCGTTTTCAAGCGTGATGACGGTTGTGACGGCGGCGCAGGAAGCGTCGCTTGTAGCCGCAACGCTTACTACGGACAAGGAGAGTTATGAAGAGGGGGAAAACGTTAATATTGCTCTTACGGTGAAGAACGGCAATATTTACGGGATTGATAAGGTAAAGTCTGAAATCGGATTGCCGGACGGACTTACACTGAAGAAGGGCAAGCTTACCGACGGTGAATATACACTTGCGGCAGGACAGAGCAGGTCAAATGAGATAACGGCTTATATAGAGAAAGCCTCAAAGCCCGGCGATACTACCGACCCTGTAAATCCCGGCAATCCCGAAACGGACGGTTCTCTGTGTCCGCTGTGGCTGACGCTGAGTATTTTGTCGGGTGGAACGCTTGCGGTCCTCGGTATTAAAAAGAAGTGCGGAAAAAGGATTTTTTCACTGTTCTTATGCGCTGTGATCTCGCTGACAGCGCTTCCGACAGATGTATTTGCAGACGAGGTCGTAATGCCGAATGCAAGCGGAAGTGTTACGGTAAGTAAGGACATAACCGTAAACGGTGCTAAAAAGACAATAACCGCAGAGGTTACATATAACGAGAATAAGCCATCGGAAGAAGATGAGGTCACAGTGACCTTTGATGCGGGTGACGGTACTCCGGTAGCCCCGATAACCGTTAAAAAGGGCGAAACGATAAGCAGACTTCCCGAATCATTCGGTGCGGGCAAGGCGTTTATGGGCTGGTTTACCGATACGGCATTCACGACCGAATTTTTCACCAATACTCCGGTAAACGAGGATATGACCGTATATGCTTCGTTTGTGGAATCTGCCGATGATTTCAAATCAGGCGTGAGAACCACCTACTATGTGGAGGATTGTGCGGAATATCAGCCGATCACGCTTATATGTGACGAAGAAATAACGGCAAATAATGTATGGGAGTATATCACCTTATTTGCGTATACGGGTGATACTCCGGAAAATTTCGTTGTAACATCAAACGAGAAGGATGAATATACACTCGTTCCCGAAACCGCATACACAGCCGGCTGTATGTACCGTATGACAGCAGGCGAGGGAGTTACATTCAAGGGTCTTGACGATACGGTAAACGAGTATACATTCAAGATATACAAAGAGCAGACTAATATAATCGAGGTCAGGGACAATATCAAGTATCTCGATAAAGCCAAGCTGTTCGCTACGGATAAAACCGATGAGTATATGGTTCAGGCGGATTATTTTGAAGAAAATTCTCTTGCTGTGGGCGATGTGCTTTGCATTGACAACGGCACGAAGAATTTTACCGAAGACTGCCTGTTTGTAAAAATTACAGATACAATAAAGGACAGAAACATTTATTACATTCAGACAGCCGATTGCGAAGCGGAAGATGTTTATGACAATGTTGATGTTTATTTTGTCGAGCCTGCAAAAAACAAGTTCCTTGAGGAGCAGATCGACACCGAGGCGATAGCGGAAGAAGTAAAGAACAGCGAGGGCGTACAGCAGCTGAACCTTGTGCTTGCGGCACTGCTTGCCGAGGATGAAACCGTAAACGAGATAATGGAGGGCGAACCGCTTGTTACCGATACAGTAACCGCCACTGCTTATGCCGCTTCGGACGATGACAGATTAAAGGATTTCTCGGACTATTCACGTCCTAAAGAGGATACGCTCAAGAGCATCGCCGCAAGTCTTGCTATCGGTCTTTCCGTATCCGTAAAGGTCGGTGAAGCAGAAAATGATAACTTTACTACCGTTAATCCGGATTACTGGTCGGTCATTACATTTGAGCTGAACTATAAGACTACCATCAAGAAAAAGCTCAAGGTAGATGCAACATTTACAGTAAGCGAATATCTTAATGTTTCATTCCAGGGCTATAATTCATTCGAATTCAAGTGGTTTGAGCTGCCTGAGCTTGAATTCAACTATGCGGCTAATATCTACACACAGACGGATATTGAACTTAAAGTTCTTGTCTGCTCGGTAGGTTCAAACAGCTACAGGAATATCACGAGCGAAGTTGCAAAGATGCTCGGCAGTGATGAGAAGAACGATACCGCAGGTCTTGTAAAGGATGTCAAGGATATGCTTAACAAGAAGGGCGGAGAGATAGAAATATGCCGTATACCGTTCTTCACGGCATTTAAACCGCTGTCGCTGTTCCAGCTTAACTTTGAACTTAGCCTTGTTGTAAAGATGAATTTCGCAGGCGGTATAGGAAGTAAGTTCTCGATACTTGACGCAACGCAGGTAGGTACGCACGGCAACTCAAAGGATAAAGAGTTCAGTATGTACAAAAACAAGCTTATCGAGGGCGACAGGTACAGCTTTGATCTTACTGTATTCGGATACGTCGGCGTTAAGATGGGCGTTTCCGGACAGCTTACCGTTTCGTTCACGGGTTTAAGGCGACTGGGCGAGGTCGGCGTTGAGGTCCAGGTAGGCGCATATCTTGATATATACGGTCTGGCAAAATATCATGTTGTCAAACCGGATCACCGATACAGCACGGTATACCGGACGCTGACGGGCGGATTCTATCTTGAAGCGGGAATTTATCTTGAAGTAAATCTTGTCGCAGAATCAAAGGTATTCAGATTGCGGCTTGAAGCACCGCTGATACCCGAAATCAAGTGGCCGCTGTTCTCAATGGGCGACAAAGACCTTGTTATATGCCTTAACGATATCACAACTCCGATATTATTCAGCTCAAACGGCACTTACTGGGGAGAAGTCAATGTTGATAATCTTCCGGCAGTGTCCGCACAGACGCTTGATATTACAACAGGCGTGATAAATTACAATGCGTCTGTACCGTGGAGCAAGCTGTCGATGAATGTTTCGGGCGAAGGCTTCAGAATGCTCTATGACAGGAGAGGAACATTTATCCGTTACGAGCAGCCATTCAGTATGTCCGGCTTCTACAAGAACAGTACAGCCGAAGGTGTCGGTCAGATACACTATACAGGCACGTCACTTCAGTTCACAAAGACCGCCGACCCCGAAATGAGCCTTACAAAGTCGGTAAAGGTCATCTGGTACGATGAGTCGAGAGTTAAGGAAGAGGACGTAGGCAAGATATTCACAGTCAATTTCTACAGAGAGGTTGACGGAGTTAAAACTCTTGTTGAAACGAGAAAAGTACCTGCGGGCAGTCTTGCAGGCTCTTACAACACAAATAACGCTCCCGACAGCTGGAAGTACATTGACTGCGAGTGGAAGGACAAAGACCCGTACTTCATAACCGTTGACCACGACAACTATGAAATAGTATACACCGCAACAAGAGCGCAGACTCTTATGGAGATGGAATACTATGATACCGTAAACAAAGAGTGGGTAGTCGAACTGTGGGCGGTGAATGCCGGCGATGAACTTGAAGTACCCGATAACGCAAGTGACGAGTATATGAAGCTAAGCTCCTGGCACGCAACCTACGGAGTACCGTTCGGTTTTGAAAAGATGTATAAGTATGCCGGTGATAAGCTGAGAGCGATAGACTCAGGCTGCCGCAAGGATTACTATACAAGCGGTCAGCCGACAGACAAACCGCTTTACAAGGTTACGGGCAACACCCAGAGAGCGGCTTCCGAAAACTTCTATTTCAATCATCACAGCGACTATCAGAAGGTTGCACTTCACTTCAGTGCAAATTACGACAGAGCGCTGATGAACGTAACGTACAATTACTATAATTATGCCGGCGATAAGAAGTCTACAACCGTAAAGACACCTTACGGCACAAGACCGGAATTTTTCCTTTCAAGCTGGCCTTACGGTAAGAAATTCATAGGCTACACTCCCGACGGTGGCAAAACCGTATACGATGCTGATACCGTATATAATGAGCAATTGCCTTATGTATATGAGGATACCGTATACGATGCGGTCTACGAAGCCGGAATATTCGATGTAGAAATTCAGTATTATGATGATGTTGCCCGTGAATTCAAGACATATAAGACGCTGAAAATAGAGGGCGGCTCAAAGGTACCTCAGTCGGTATTTGACGAGGCGTGGAGCAAGAGTAACTGGCAGGAGGGTACAACGATACAGTTCATCGACTGGAGCGATGTATACCTGAGTGAAGAATACGGCGATGCTTACCTCAATGAGTTTATACCCGACAAGACGCTCATTTACAAGAGTATTATACTCCGTCCGAGGTTCAAACGTAATGTTACAATTAAGCTGGACGCAGGTGACGGCAGACTGATATTTGAAGAAAGCAAAGAGTTCAAGAGCTACAGTCAGGATAAATACGAGGTAGAAATTTCACGTTGGGCAACCAAGGATGCCGACAAGTACAACGATTATCAGCCTACAGGCTGGAAGGACAGCACTACAGGCGAGATATATGCCTTAGGTCAGACGGTAAAGATTGATTATTCGACAACGCTGACAGCGATCTATCAGGCTACGCCCAAGACCTATAAGGTAAATGTATCCACACCATACGGTGTACTTCTGAACGGAGAAAAGACCGATAAATTCAGCGGCGGATATGATGATTATCTCGCATTCGTTGAAAAGTACAACAATTATACTCCTGCCGATGTTGAGGGCGAGGGATATACTCTCGTGTTCAAGGGTTCATCAAGCAAAGCGTCCGAGGACGGTCTGACGCTTGATATAGTCTTTGGCAACTGGCAGAAGAATGTTCACAAGCACACATTAATACTTTACGCAAACGGCGGTAAGCTGACAGGAAGCGATGAACGCACGGCGGATTACGGTACAGAAATTAAGCTGTCGGATATGGCGACTGCGTCAAAGACGGACGACCTGAGAGATTATATCTTCGGCGGCTGGAAGGACGAGGACGGAAATATCTACGGCGCTGACGATATAATAACGCTGACAAAGGATACGACATTGACAGCGGTATGGAAAAACGGCGCATACAAGGAATACACGATAACCTTTGTCCTCGATAGTAAGACGATAAAAAGAGTGACTTATCACTATGGTGATGCACTTCCCGTATTTGACGCACCAAAAGAAGCTGACGGATATATCTTCGGCGGCTGGTCGTGGTACGGCGATGAGGGTGCATTATCCGGACAGCCCGACACGATGCCTGCGTCAACGCTTACTGCAATAGGTACGACCACAAAGTGCTATATATCTTACGAATTTGACGGTACGGTATACGGCGCAAAGGAGGTCGGCAAGATAGGAGATACGATAACCCTTATCGCAAAGCCGACAAAGGATTATTACGATGTGACCGAATGGTCTGCAGACGGTATCACTGTAACAGACGGCAAGTTTGTGATGCCTGCTCACGATGTTACATTCAAGGCGACCTCATCGCCCAAGTTCTATAATGTCAATATGACGGTTGACGGAAGCACAAGCTCCGACAGCCCGATGAAAGCACAGTATATGAGTACGGTAACGCTTCCAGAACCTCCCAAAAAGAGTGGCTATACTTACTACTGGCAGTCCGATGATGTTGCTATTTATGAGGAAAGCGGCAAATACAAGTTTACAATGCCTCATAACGATGTAAGCGTTGAGTGCGTTTACACAACGGCTACTTACAACGTCTACTATATGATAGATGGCGAAGCAACGCCTTATAGGACTATCACCGATGTCCCTGCAGGCAAGGAAATGTTCGCTTATATCGACCCGCCACGCAAGGAAGGCTATCTGTTCAACGAAACGTGGATATGCACGGACGCTTCTCTTGTAAGTAAGGAAGGCAGATACACAATGCCCGACAGAGATGTTTACCTTTGGGGAAGATTTGCCAAGAACGATGACACTATGGTTATGCTCGGCGTAGAGGTGTATGTTGACGGCAATCCGGAAACGCATTATACTCTTTATACGAACAGAGGTGAAACCGTAACGCTCCCCGATATATTCATGGACGGATATACAAAGTCATACGAAAGCGCCACGCTGACAGTCACAAACGGAAATGTCACAATTCCGACAGGCGACGATGTCTTTGAGGTATCGCTCAGGATAAATTTCACCAAGAGTTAAACGCTACAAGTTTTTCTTGTTCCATCGCAACAGCCCCGACCGCAAGGTCGGGGCTGTAACTGCATAATCGTATAAAAAATCCTCACGTTTTACCGTGAGGATTTTTATGCTTATGTGATTACTTAACTATCGTAATATCTGAGCCGAACCACTTTGTTGAGATTTCGCCGAGCTTACCGTCAGCTTTCATCTCGCCCAGTGTCTTCTGAACTGCGTCACGCAGTGCCTGATCGTTCTTTCTGAATGCGATAGCGTACTGTTCTTCTTCAAGACCCTCTGCCAGCTTCTTGTAGTCCTTGCCGGAGTTCTTGATTTCATAGTCTGCAACTACTTCATCAAGGAATACAGCGTCAACAACACCAAGCTCAAGCTGCTGTAATGCTTCTACATTTGTAGCGATGGGGCTGATTGTTATATCGTCCTTGATTGCGCTGTTTTCAAGTATTGTCTGTGCCGAAGAACCGTTCTGAACAGAAATCTTCTTGCCCTTGAGGTCGTCCATCTTTGCAACTGTAGAATCGCCCTTTACAACGAATACCATAGCGTTCTTCATATAAGGCTCTGAAAGATTCATCTTTTCCTGACGCTCTTCGTTTATGCTAAGACCGTTCCATACGCAGTCGCACTTGCCGACATTAAGGTCGGTTGTGAGCGTATCCCAGTTGATAGGCTGTTTTACGAGCTTTACGCCGAGTCTGTTGCAAACTTCCTTTGCTACGTCAATATCGAAGCCTACGATCTCGCCGTTCTCGTCTGTGTAGCCCATAGGCTTGAATGTTGCGTCAAGACCTAATATGAACTGACCTGCGTCCTTTACCTTCTGCAGTGAGTTGTCACCCTCTGCCTTGCTTTCTGTGACAGATGTGCTGTCGCCTGCTGTTGCACTGCTGTCTGCGGTTGAAGAATTACCGTTTGAGCTGCAGCCCGCAAGACCGAGCGTAAGAGCGGCTGCCATAGCTACGGCAATTGCCTTAAGATTTAATTTTTTCATTTTTATTTCCTTTCTGAGCGTTTTACACGCCTTAAAAATTACTTTAATATAGTAACACACAAATATGAAAAAGTAAATAGGCAAAATGAATAAAACGGCGGAAATTTGCAGGATTTCAGCAAATTTCCGCCGTTTTTTTGTTTTTAAAGCCGATATTATCAATAAAGATATTCATATTGCGAAATATCGGGGCATTTTGAGGGCTGAAGCTCGTCTTCCTTGAAGCTGTATCTGATATTCTGATTATACATATACCACAGGCAGACCCTCATACCGCTCATTTCAAGGTGAGTGCCGTCCTCAAAGGCATACTTTTCCTTCAGTTTGTTATCACTGCCTTTAAGAAGGGCGGTAGGATCGACGAAATGATAGTGACTATAGTAGCAGTTCTCAATCGCATACCGCAGTGCGGAATTATACTCGTCTATCTTTTCGTTCTTGCAGAACTTACTGCGGACGGGAGTTACAGCCATAATAATGAACTCGCTGTTCGGGCTTGCCTGCTTGCACTGGTAGAGAAGCCGCATATAGTTTTCTACAAACTGTTCTTTCGTGGTAAGGTTTACATCGTTAAGACCCATTGAGAAAAGAACGTATTTAGGCTGCTTGTTGTAAAGGTGAACAAGCACATCTGTGCTTAAATTGCCCGATGTTATAAGGAACTGGTGTATGTTCCACGCCGCAATGCTGGGTCGTGCAAGGTTGTTTTCCTGCTTGAAGTATCCTGCACTTGCAAAGCCGGAGCAAACGCTGTCACCGACAAGTGCGAACTGGTCGAAATATTTGTACATAGCGTCCGTGATGGTGTAATCAGGTTCGGGCTCAGGTACGGGCAGAGGCTCTTCTTCTTTTATCTGTGAAGTTGTCTTATCTGTATCGGCAGACGTGCTTTCGGTCTGCGAATATGTATTGTCGTAGCTTATACCGCCGTCTGATATGTTGACGGCGTATGCGTTATTGCAGGCTGTGCATATAATAGCAGCCGCAAGCGGCAGACACAGCAATATGAAACGTTTCTTAGGCGAAACGGAACCGTATTTATTATAAAGCATTATATTTCCTTATTCTGTAGGGCGGTGCAAATTACCGCAAAAGTATATAGTAAACCGATGAGGTTATGTTTCTTATTTAATTATAATGCTGATTTTACACTTTTGCAAGAATAAATTTACAAAATGTCGAATTGGGTCAAAATTTCATTGAATTGCACAACGATAAGGCAGATTTCACAGAGTTTTTATGTAAAGTGTATTTTTTGCGGATCCCGGTACAATATGTTGTGCTTTTTACACAGAGTTACATTGAGAAATACAAGGAATTAAGCAAGGGCGGCGGTGATTGTTTTCCCTCTGCAAAACACAGCTATATTTATGACGCTGAAAGAAAAAGTATGATTATCGGCGGGAATGGCAGGTAATAGATTACGGAGATTATACCTTATCGGGTATAAAGAGTTGGGATGAATTATAAGTTATACCCTTTGGGGTATAAAAATGATGCAAACGCTTGACATTATACCCTAAAGGGTGTAAAATGTAATCAGATTATAACGGCGGAGATGATTTTCGGTGAATAAAATAGCACAGTTTATAAAAACTAAGAGGAAAGAAGCAGGGCTTACACAGGAAGAATTTGCGATGCGTTCCGGGCTTGGTCTGCGGTTTGTCCGTGAGCTTGAGCAGGGCAAGGAAACCGTGCGTATGGATAAAGTCAACACGGCGCTTGCAATGTTTAATATGGAAGCGGTGCCGGGAAGAAAGGAAGGCGGAAATTGACGATACTCAGAACAGCTTATGTTTATGTCAGAAATATTTTTGCAGGACAGCTTTGCGAAAGTGACGAGGGATATACTTTTACCTATGACAAGGCTTATCTCGAAAGCAAAAATGCAAGTGCCGTTTCACTTACTGCCTCTTAGCAAAGAAGCATACAGTTCGAAAACCTTATTTTCTTTTTTTGACGGTCTGATTCCTGAGGGGTGGCTTTTAGATGATGTGGTGAGCCGTAACTGGAAAATCAATAACAGGGACAGATTCGGTTTGTTATTGGTTGCCTGCAAGGATTGTATCGGTAATGTTACAATTATGGAGGAAAAATTATGAAATGTCTGTGCTGTGGAAAAGATATTGACAAAAACGGTGAAAACGGGTGGCATAAAAGCTGTATAAAGCGTTTTTTCGGTGCATCAAAATTACCTGAAATAGAAATTGATGATGAAACGCTGAAAAAACTTGCCGATGAAACGGTAAATAACGGATTGACCGTTCCGGGAGTGCAGAAAAAACTGTCATTGCATCTTATTTCGGAAAATAAGTCGCCAAAACTCACCATTGTGAATTTTCCTACAGGTTATATTCTCAAGCCTCAGGTGCCGCAGTATGAAACATTGCCTGAAGCCGAACATCTTGTAATGTCTATGGCGGATATAACGGGAATTTCAACTGTTCCGCACGCTCTTATAGGCAATAACGGTAATTATGCGTATATTACAAAAAGAGCAGACAGGATAATGAACACCGACAGAACAGCAATGCTTGCAATGGAGGATTTCTGCCAGCTTGATTTAAGGCTTACGCAGGATAAATATAAAGGCTCGTATGAGCGCTGTGCAAAGGTGATAGAACGATACTCGTCAAGGGTGGGATTTGATATGACCGAGCTTTTTATGCGGCTTGTTTTTTCTTTTGTGACGGGAAACTCGGATATGCACCTTAAAAACTTCTCGCTGATAGAAACTGCCGAAAAAAGCGGTGAATATGTTTTATCCCCTGCGTATGATTTGCTGCCGGTAAATGTTATTCTGCCTGCCGACATTGAGCAGACCGCTCTTACGCTGAACGGGAAGAAGCGAAATATGCGCAGGAAGGATTTTTATTCGTTTGCCTATAAATGCGGTATTCCTAAAAATTCTGCAGAGAATATGATAAAAAGGGTAGTATCTTTAAAAGAAAAATATGAAGCTATGTGCCGTGATTCGTTGCTGTCGGATAATCTGAAAGAATGCTTTATACGTCTGATAAACGAAAGATGCGATATACTCAGCTGAAAAATAAACCCGACAGATACGTTTATTGAATCGTACCTGTCGGGTTTGTTTCATATTAAAGCACCTTTGATAAAAAGTCCTTAAGTCTTGGATTTTTGGGGTTTGCGAAGAATTCATCGGGAGGACCCTGTTCAACTATCTGTCTGTCCGACATAAACATTACTCTTGAAGCAACCTCACGGGCAAATCCCATTTCGTGAGTTACGACAACCATTGTCATACCGTCGTCGGCAAGCTGTTTCATAAGATCGAGAACCTCTCCTACCATTTCGGGATCGAGCGCCGAGGTCGGCTCGTCGAAAAGCATAACATCGGGCTTCATGGCAAGTGCACGGACGATAGCGATTCTCTGCTTCTGACCGCCCGATAACTGCGGAGGATAAGCGTCTGCCTTATCAGCAAGACCGACACGCTCTAAAAGCCGCATTGCCTCTGCGTCAGCCTCTTCCTTTGTCATAAGGCCAAGCTTAACAGGAGCCAAGGTTATGTTTTTCTTTATCGTCAGATGGGGGAACAGATTGAAGTGCTGGAACACCATACCCATCTTTCTTCTTATAAGGTTTACGTTAGCCTTGCGGTCGGTGATATATTCGCCCTCAACGCAGATGCTTCCGCTTGTCGGCTTTTCCATAAGGTTAAGACAACGCAGGAACGTACTTTTACCCGAACCTGACGGTCCTATGATAACTACCTTTTCGCCTTTGTAGATATGCTCGTTTATCCCGTTGAGGACGTGGAGATTGCCAAACGATTTACTGAGATCCTTAACGTCTATCACTCTTGCCAAGCCTCCTCTCAAGCAGTTTCTGGAGTTTTGTCAGAATAAATACCAGTATCAGATAGAATGCCGCCGCAATGAGAAGCGGGGTAATAAGGTCATATGTCTTTGAGCCTACATACTGTGCCGCTTTGGTAATATCCGTTACCGCAATGTAGCCTGCTATCGAGGTTTCCTTTACCAGTACGATAAATTCGTTTCCGAGTGCGGGAAGTATGTTCTTTATAGCCTGCGGAAGCACGATAAGCCACATTGTCTGACCTGCGCCGAGACCCAGCGATCTTCCTGCCTCTGTCTGACCCTTGTCGATAGACTCGATACCTGCACGGACAATCTCCGCAACATACGCACCCGAATTTATACCGAAGCACAAAACTGCGGCAACTATTGCGTTTGCGCCTCTGTAGTTGAACAGAACTGCGTTTATGAGCAACAGCTGTACAAGTACGGGCGTACCTCTTATTACGAATACATACAGGTCGCATATCTTAGCTATCCAGCCGATACCTCTCCTGCCTGCGCATAACTGCTTTACTACTGCCACGAATGCACCGATAAGAAAACCGAGAATAACCGCAAACAGCGATATGAGCAGTGTGTTTCCGATACCGCTTAAATAGAATTCATAACGGTTTTCTCTTATAAGCGCCTTGTCAATGGCATCCCATATACCAAGAAAGAAGTCCAATTCTTAATTCCTCCGTCTTATGCCTTTCAAAAAATACGGGCGGCATTTCACCGCCCGGTAGTTTTATCAGTCAGCAGAATTATTCAGCCTTGCTGTCAGCGTCGGCACCTGCACCTGTTGTGTGCTTGAGTGTGAACTCGTCAACCTTGCCTTCGTCAATCAGCTTCTGAAGAACCTTGTTTACCTTTTCTTCAAGCTCTGTGTTGCCCTTCTTGAAAGCGAAAGCGTACTTGTCTGTGAATACCTCGCCGTCAAGAATTTCAAGGTTGTCATTACCCTTTACCATTTCCTTTGCGGGAAGCTCGTCCATAACGATGCAGTCAACCTTGTCACTCTTTAAGTCTTCTGCCGCCTGAACATACTTTGTATAACGTGAGGGCTCCTTCTTAAGATCGTCTGTTACATATGTATCGGCAACTGTTGACATCTGAACGGCAATCTTTGTGTCACCGCCGAGATCATCGGCGCTCTTTACTCTGTTTGCTCCCTTGAGTACAACGATAACCTGCTTTGACTTAGCGTATTCGATTGAGAAGTCCATAGCCTCCTGACGCTCGGGAGTAACCGAGATGCCCGCTGCTGCAAAGTCAACCTTGCCCTGCTGTACGGCTAAAAGCGCACCGTCAAAGTCCATTGACTGAATCTCAAGCTCCATACCGAGTTCCTTTGCTACTTCATTTGCAATATCAACGTCGATACCTACAACATTGTTACCGCTCATATATTCATAAGGAGCGAAACCGGGTTCTGTAGCCATAATGAGCTTGCCGCCTGTTGTGTTTGACTGACAGCCTGCCATAGCAAGACCGCAGGTAGCGGCAACGAGAATGCCTGCAATTATTCTTTTGATCTTCATAAAAATACCTCTTTTTTTATATTTCTTTGTTTTTTGTGCGCTTTCTGCGCTATCGTTAATATTATAGTGCATTTCTTTTCAATAAGCAAGAGTTTTTCGTTTTTTTGTGTAAAATACATATAAAAAATGTGCCGCAGTGGGATGCTGTGGCACATACAGCTTGTAGAAAAAAACTGTTTTTTTATAAGATAATACGAATTCTCTATCCCTAACCCCAAACCCCTTCCCCGTGGGAAGGGGCTATATTACTGGGGCTACCGCCCCTAGTCCCTGTCGGGGGCTCCGCCCCTGCGACCCCATTTTTATCAACGATATAGTTTTTTCGACAGACTGAATGTGCCGCAGTGGGATGCTGTGGCACATAATCTTTGCTTTTCCGGCTTACTTTCTTGAGAATAAGCCCTTTTTCTCGTAAGGCTCGCTTGTAATGTCTTTAAGCTCGTAGCCCGTTGGCTGCATAACCTCTTTGATCTTGTCTTCGGAAAGTGCCTCCTCGCTGATTATCACGGTTTCTCCCTTTAAATGAGAAGAAGTGACCTTCTTTACGGGAAAAGCATTTCTGATAGCGTCGTTGACGTGTGATTCGCACATTCCGCACATCATTCCGTCAATTTTAAGTGTTGTCTTTACCATTGTAAATTCCTCCGTTACTTTATTGATATTACTTTATAGCCGCTGTTTTCAACGGCTTTTTTAAGCTGTTTGTCTGGCACTTCGCCTGAAAGCTCAGCCACTGCGATACCGTCTGTATGGCTTGCCGAAGCGCTTGCCACCTGCGGAATAGCCTCAAGTGCAGTCTTTACATGATGCTCGCATTTTTCGCACATCATACCCTTTATTTTTATCGTCTTTGTTATTTTCGCCGTGTCGGACGGCTGTATTGCAATATTATTCATCGGCTTTGCTTTTCTGTCGTGCTTTGTGCTGTACAGCCTGCAGAAATTTAGCCTTAACGCATTCGATACGACACAGAAGCTGGAAAGGCTCATTGCCGCCGCACCGAACATTGGGTTAAGCGTAAGCCCGAGCGGAATAAATACGCCTGCGGCAAGCGGAATGCCGATAACGTTATAGATGAATGCCCAGAAAAGATTTTCGTGTATATTACGCAGTGACGAGCGGGAAAGCCTTATCGCCGCAGGAACATCGGTAAGTCTGCTCTTCATCAGCACAACATCGGCGGCATCTATCGCAACGTCTGTTCCTGCGCCTATAGCGATGCCTGTATCTGCGGCGGTAAGCGCAGGTGCGTCATTTATGCCGTCGCCTATCATAGCGACTTTACCCTGTGCCTTGAGCGAGCGGATGACCGCCTCTTTTCCGTCGGGGAGAACGCCCGCTATCACCTCGTCAATGCCTGCTTTTTTGGCTACTGCCTTTGCGGTGCGCTCGTTATCGCCTGTCAGCATTATTACCCGTATGCCCATATTTCTGAGCTGTTTTACTGCATCGGGGCTGTCACTCTTTATCGTGTCGGCTACTGCTATCATACCGAGCATACGGTTGTTTTTGCAAAAAAGCAGTGGAGTCTTGCCCTCACCTGAAAGACGGTCCGCTTCAGATTTAATTCTGTCACCGACAGCAATTTTTTCACCGATGAACTTAAGACTTCCGCCGTAAAGCGTATCATTGCCGATGGCAGCTGTAAGTCCGTTTCCGCTGAGTGCCTTGAAATTATCGACATTCTGTGCCGTTACTTCGTGCTGTGTGCCGTAAACGTTTATCGCTTTTGCAAGCGGGTGTTCGCTCTTTGCTTCAAGCGACAGTGCAAGGCTAAGAAGCTCGTTTTCGGCAACATCTTCCGCAGGGATTATATCCGTTACGACCGGCTCTCCTGCTGTTACGGTGCCTGTTTTATCAAGCACGGCTATCTGAGTTTTTCCCGTCTGCTCAAGCGAAACAGCTGTCTTGAAAAGTATGCCGTTCTTTGCGCCGACACCGTTTCCTACCATTATCGCAACGGGAGTGGCAAGTCCGAGTGCACACGGACAGCTTATAACAAGCACCGATATTCCTCTCGCCAGAGCATAAGCGAAATCCTGTCCGAGCAAGAGCCACACTATCGTAGTGACAACGGCAATTGCAATAACGGTCGGAACAAATATTCCCGATACCTTGTCGGCAATCTTCGCAACGGGCGCTTTTGTTGCCGCCGCATCGCTCACCATTTTTATTATCTGCGATAAGGTGGTATCCTCTCCTACACGGGTTGCCCTGCAGGTGATGAAGCCCGTCTGATTTATGGTAGCCGCCGAAACATTATCTCCGACCGTCTTATCTACCGGTATGCTTTCGCCTGTCAGTGCGGATTCGTTGACCGTGCTTTCGCCGTCTGTTACTACTGCGTCAACGGGTATGCTTTCGCCGGGACGTACAACGAATATATCGCCCTTCATCACTTCTTTGGCAGGAACAGTATGCTCCGTGCCGTTTCTTATTACGTTTGCGGTCTTAGGGGCGAGGTTTACAAGCCCTTTCAACGCATCGGTGGTTTTGCCTTTGGAACGGGCTTCGAGCAGTTTTCCGACCGTGATTAGCGTCAGTATCATAGCCGCCGATTCAAAATAGAACTCGTCCATATACATCATAACGGCATCTGCATTTTGGTGAAGCTGTGCATCGGTCATCATAAACAGGGCGTATACGCTCCATACAAATGACGCACCCGAGCCGAGTGCCACAAGCGTATCCATATTCGGCGAGCGGTTGATAAATCCCTTGAAGCCGTTTATAAAGAACTTGCCGTTTATAACCATTATAATTGCGCTTAGCAGCAACTGCACAAGACCCATAGCGACATGGTTTCCGTCAAACCAGGAGGGAAGCGGAAATCCCCACATCATATGACCCATTGAGAAGTACATAAGAATTACAAGAAAAACGAGTGATGCTATAAGCCTTTTTCTAAGACCGGGCGTTTCGGTATCACGCAGTGAACCGCCATCGGTATCGGTATTTTCCGTTTTTGTGCCTTTCAGCCTTGCGCCGTAGCCTGCCTTTTCAACCGCAGAGATTATTTCCTGCGGTGACGCTGTACCATCAACACCCATTGAATTTGTAAGCAGGCTCACCGAACACGAGGTTACGCCCTTTACCTTGCCGACCGCTTTTTCCACTCTTGCACTGCAGGCGGCACAGCTCATGCCGGTGACATCGTACTGCTCCATAATAAGACCCTCTTTCTTTTGCTGTATATCTTTATATTATGTCCGTCTGACGCTATTTCATCAGCTTTTGCAGAGTTGTGACAAGCTCGTCTATGACCTCGTCCCTGCCTTCTCTTATATCTCTTGCAACGCAGCCTCTTATATGGCTTGCCAGCAGTTCCTTATTGAAGGCGTTCATTGCGGCGTTGACTGCGGCGGATTGAATAAGCACATCGTTGCAGTATGCGTCATTCTCAATCATAGCCTCGATGCCACGCACCTGTCCTTCAATGCGTTTAAGGCGGTTAAGAAGCGCTTTTTTGTGCTTTTCGTCCCTTACTGTATGCTTTTCACAACACGGACAGACTTTTTTGACCGCTCTTTTATTTTCGATTTTATTTTCACTCATAGCGTTACCTCTGAATTTTTGCTGTAGGTTTAATATACCCTCACGGGGTATTTATATTATATACTCCCCAGGGGTATTTGTCAAGGATAATTATATAATTTTCCGATAACACGATGTCGTTTCTGTTATTCGGAATACAGAGCGAAATATAGGTGTGACACAATTCCTTGATATTAAAAATTAAAAAAACGGGTCGCAGGGCGGTTGCACGGCAAAACAGCACTTCGGCATATTAACTCTGTTTATCATCCGCACATTTCCCGATAATTCGGAAAGCGCTTCCGGAACAGGAATTGTGCGTATTTACCGAAGAATACGCTGCGGAATTGTGCAAAACGGAAAATTTTCAGAATCTCTTGAAAAACCGTAGGAATTATGCTACAATCAAACTGCCGGAAACGTTTTCGGTAATTTGATTCAGACAACAGGTGAGCCATTGACTATAAAGGATATTGCAAGACTTGCCGGCTGCGGCGTGAGCACGGTTTCACGGGCGCTTAACGGCAGTAATGAGATAAGCGAACAGACCAAAGAACGCATAAACGAGGTTATCCGTAAGTATAACTATACGCCTAACGGCAATGCACGCCGTATGCGCAGGAGCGCAGAAAAGACCATACTGCTCATCGTTAACGGCAGCAGTAACCTGTTCTTTTCACCGCTCATCGAGCAGATACAGATAGCGGCTTCTTCCGCAGGATTTCAGATTGCAGTGAACCACATTGACGAGCAGGAGGACGAGGTGCAGTTTGCGTCAAGGCTCTGCACGGAGTTAAGACCTGCCGGGGTGATATTTCTCGGCGGTGATATGCGAAACTTCAAAAGGAGCTTTGCACGGATAAAACTGCCCTGTATACTGAGTACGGCAAACGCTGAGGAGCTTGGCTTTGAAAACCTTTCCTCCGTCAGCGTTGACGACTATGACGGCGGCAGGGCGGCGGCAGAACAGCTGTTCGACCGTGGTCACAAAAAAGTCGGGATACTCGGCGGCGACCTCAGCTCCTACGGTCCTTCGGGATTGCGTTACGGCGGTTTTTGCAGTGTATGCTCTGAGCGGGGTGCGGATATTCCCGACAGCGAACTTTGTGCATATACGTTCAGCTCTGCTTATGAGGCGGCAGTGGCTCTTTATCACAAGTGCAAGGGTATGACGGCGGTATTCGCCATGTCGGATATTATCGCCGTGGGCGCTGTACGGGCATTTCTCGATATGGGTAAGCGTGTGCCGGAGGATATTTCGGTGCTTGGCTTCGACGGAATCGAACTGTCTGAATACAGCAACCCCAGAATAGCAACATTAGCCCAGCCGATCCACCAGATTTCAAGTCTGTCTGTGCGTATGCTGGTGAATATGATCGAAGACGGCGCCGAGGCGAGCCATGTAACGCTCAGGGCGCAGTTCAGATCGGGCGGCTCAATGGGCAGAATATAGATTTTGTTGGAGGTCAACATGAGAAAAAGCGGTATCTTACTGCACATTGCGTCACTGCCGAACAAATACGGCATCGGCACGATGGGCAGGGAAGCCTATAAATTCGTTGACTGGCTCAGAAGCGCCGGTCAGAGTCTGTGGCAGATACTTCCGCTGTCACAGACGAGCTTTGGCGATTCGCCGTACCAGAGCTTTTCCATATATGCCGGAAATCCTTACTTCATCAGCCTTGAGACGCTGGAGGAGGAGGGGCTTCTGAAGCATAAGGAATATGCAGATATAAACTGGTGCAAGGATCCGAGATATATCGACTACGCCACGATGTACGAGAACTTCTATAAAGTGATGAGGCTCGCATTCGGGCGCTTTTCTAAGGGCAGGAATGGTAACGTTTCCGAAGAATATAAGACATTCGTTGCCGAAAATCCGTGGCTTGAGAATTACACGCTGTTCATGGCACTAAAGGACGCACACGGCGGTAAAAGCTGGTGCGAGTGGGAAACACCGCTTCGCCTGCGTGACGTAACAGCGGTATATTCCGCAAAGAAGAAGTACGCAAAGGATATGGAATTCTACGCATTCCTTCAGTTTGAGTTCTTCCGTCAGTGGTACAATCTGAAGAAGTACGCAAATGACAACGGGATACAGATTATCGGCGATATTCCGATATACTGCGCCCTTGACAGTGCGGATGTCTGGTGCGAATCGCAGCTGTTTCAGCTTGACCGTGACAGAGTGCCTACCGTCGTTGCAGGATTCCCTCCGGACGGATTCTCGGAGGACGGGCAGTTGTGGGGAAACCCCATCTACGACTGGGACAGAATGAAGCAGGAAAACTATCGCTGGTGGGTCGGCAGAATGAGCTTTGCAAAGAAGCTGTATGATATTGTCCGTATAGATCACTTCATTGGTTTCAACAGCTACTATGCCATACCGTTCGGCAGCAAGACCGCACACGGCGGCGAGTGGCACGATGGTCCGAAATACGATCTGTTCAATGTCATTAAGAGAGAAACAGGAAAGGGCGGTATCATAGCGGAGGATCTTGGAATAATCACTCCATCTGTGAGAAAACTTCTCAAGCAGGCGGCATATCCCGGAATGAAGGTATTGCAGTTTGCTTTCGACCCTACAGGAAAGAGCGAATATCTTCCGCAGAACTACACATCGCAGAACTGCGTTGTGTATACATCCACTCACGACAGCGATACGGCACTTGGCTGGTTCAACAGCCTTGATCGTACAACAAAGCAGTTCGTGAAGGAATATCTCGGGGTGCGCCATGCGGCAGAGCTGCCTGAGGCATTCATCGACATCGCCTGGAAAAGCACCGCAGATATGGCTATGACTACAATGCAGGAACTGTGCGGATTCGGAACCGAGGCACGCATAAACGTACCCTCCACCATCGGAAATAACTGGCGCTGGAGGACACTGGAGAGCGACTTTACCGCTCAGAGTGCGGCGTACCTCGACAGACTGACTGAAATAAGCAACAGAAAACCTCCCGTTAAAAAATCAAGAAAAAAACGATAATGAAAGGAGCATAATATGAAGATTGAAAATTTCAAGGAGAAGCTCGTTTCCCTCTGTGAGAAGGAATATCACGCACAGCCGAGGGAACTGACGGCAAATCAACTGCACTGTGCAGTTTCAAAGCTCGTTATGGAGGAGCTTTCTCCTGTGTGGGACAAGAGCCGTACGGCACACGATAAAGCACGCAAGGCAAGCTATCTCTCCATGGAGTTTCTGGTGGGTCGTGCAATATACAACAACCTGCTGTGTCTTGGGATACTTGACAGCACAGCTGAGGAGCTGAAAGCGCTCGGCGTGGATATTTCAGAATTCGAGGAGGTCGAGGATGCCGCTCTCGGTAACGGCGGTCTGGGCAGGCTTGCGGCTTGCTTCCTGGACAGTGCGGCTGCACTTGATCTTCCGCTGGACGGCTACGGAATACGCTATAAGTACGGCCTGTTCAAGCAGGGCATCAAGGACGGATTCCAGACCGAAACCGCAGACGATTGGCAGAGATACGGCGATCCGTGGAGCGTTCGTCGTGAGCAGGAAACTGTTGTGATACACTTTGCTGACGGTGATGTGAACGCAGTTCCCTACGACTATCCCGTTATCGGATACGGCACTGAGAATGTAGGCACTCTGCGGCTCTGGCAGGCTGAAACCGACGATGAGTTCGATTTTGACCTGTTCAACCGCAGTAAGTTTACCGAAGCCGGAGAAAAGAAGCGTGCCGCCGAGGACATTTCCCGTGTGCTTTATCCCAATGACGAAACAGAGGCAGGAAAGATACTCAGACTGAAGCAGGAATATTTCTTCAGTGCCGCCGCAGTTGCCGATCTTATCAGAAAGCATAAGGCGATTTTTGGCACAATGGAGAATTTTGCTGATTACAATTGCATTCAGATGAACGATACTCATCCCGTTATCGCTCTGCCGGAGTTTATCCGTGTGGTAATGCGTGACGAGGGCTGGAAGTTTGACAAGGCTTTCGAAGCGGCAAAGAAGGTGTTCAACTACACCAACCATACCATTATGCAGGAAGCACTTGAGAAGTGGGACAGCAGACTTATCGAACGAATAGTCCCCGAAGTGTACAGCGTGATGATAATGCTCAACGAGGCATTCGAATCCGAAATGCACCGCAGGAATGTTCCGCAGGATAAGCGTGCGGTTATGCGTCTTATAAAGAACGGCACCGTGCATATGGCAAATATTGCGGTATTCGGTTCTTCCTATGTGAACGGCGTTGCGGCTATACACACAGAGCTGTTAAAGACTACCGTGCTGAAGGACTGGTACGAGCTGTACCCCGAGAGATTTCAGAACAAGACAAACGGCATCACACAGCGCAGATGGCTGGCTTTGTGCAACCGTGAGCTTTCCGCACTCTTTACCGAACTGCTCGGTGATGACAGCTGGGTAACCGACCTTGACAAGCTAAGCGGCCTTAAGAAGTATGCGGACGATGAGGGTGTGCTTCGCCGCTTTATAGATATAAAGCACGCTAAGAAGCAGCAGCTTGCCGACTTTATCAAGAAATCGGAGGGAATTGAGATCGACCCGAAATCCGTTTTTGATATTCAGATTAAGCGTCTGCACGAATACAAGCGTCAGCTTCTGAACGCATTCTCGATACTGTATCTTTACTACGAGATAAAGGACGGAAATCTCAGAGATTTCACCCCTACTACATTTATTTTCGGTGCAAAGTCCGCACCCGGATATTACCGTGCAAAAGGCATTATCAAGTTTATTAACGAGGTAGCAAAACTTGTGAACTCCGACCCGGATACAAAGGATCTGCTGAGAGTGGTATTTGTGAGCAATTACCGTGTTTCCTATGCGGAGAAGCTGGTGGCTGCGGCTGATATTTCCGAGCAGATCTCCACGGCGGGTACAGAAGCGTCAGGTACAGGCAATATGAAGTTTATGCTCAACGGCGCAGTAACGCTCGGCACACTGGACGGCGCTAACGTTGAGATTGCCGAGGAAGCCGGAGCAGAGAACGAATATATCTTCGGTGCAACTGTAGAGGAACTGGAGAAGATTATGCCGGACTATGTTCCCCGTGACATTACAGAGAGCGATCCGAAGATCAAGCGTGTGGTATCCGCACTCATTGACGGTACCGTTTCCGACGGCGGAAGCGGCGTGTTCAGAGAACTTTATTTCGCACTTATGGAGGGTGCAAGCTGGCACGTTCCCGATCATTACTACCTTCTGGGCGACCTTGACAGCTATGTTAAGGCAAAGCTGGCAGTAAACCGTGACTACAGCAACGAGCTTGCGTTCGCAAAGAAGTGCTGGCTGAATATCTGCTCTGCGGGTAAGTTCAGCTCAGACCGCACCATCGCTGAATATGCAAAGGATATATGGCATATCGGCAAGGTGTAATTCACCGAGTTTTGTATCGGATTCTATTTTGGTTTCGTTTGCAGTGAAACGTGTTATATGGATTGTAACAACGTTTCACCGGAAACGTTGCCATTATCCACAAAAGCGACAGATTGTAATTGGCTATTATGACAAATTTACAATTGTTTTTTAAATTTTTAAAAAATATTGTATAAATTCGCTTGACAGACAGAAATAATCTGTTATAATTAAACCAGAATTTCGAACCAAGTAATCAAATTTCGAAACATAGCCGAATCTGCAGGGTAGCACAGACAGCCTGCATTTGATTTTAGGATTTTTGTTTCGAAACAAGGCGAAAGTTTCGAAATGCAATAAAAGTAAGCAAGTGATTATATTCAGGAGGAATTAATTATGAAGTACAGGAAGATCATGACAGCGATAGCTTCTATGACAATGGCAGGCGTAATGCTGGCCGGCTGCGCAAGCAACAGCACAAGCGGCACAAGCAGTACAGACAGCGGCTCTGCGGCAGGCAACAGCACAGCTTCTTCAGGCGGCAGCGAATCCACCGCCGGCAGCGAGAAGGTTAGCCTCACGGTATGGGGTCCGCAGGAGGATCAGGAACTGATCAAGAAGATGTGTGACGAATTTGCTGCTGCAAATCCCGAAAAGACCTACACCTTCACCTACGGCGTTGTCAGCGAGGCAGACGCTCAGAAGGAAGTTAACAAGGACATCTCGGCGGCGGCTGACGTATTCGCTTTCGCTTCGGACCAGACCGCTATACTGGTGAACGCAGGCGCACTCTACAGAGTAACAAAGAATAAGGATCAGATCGTTGCGGAAAATTCTGAAGCTTCTATTTCAGCGGCTTCGATAAACGGCGAGCTTTACGGCTATCCTTATGTATCCGATACCTACTTTATGTACTACGACAAGTCCAAGCTGACAGAGGATGATGTAAAGTCTATCGAAGGCATTATGTCGAAGAATATCGACGGCGTTACAACAAACTTCGCTTTCAATACAGATGACGGCTGGTATCAGGCAGGCTTCTTCTTCGGCGCAGGCTGCAAGCTGTTCGGTGATGACGGAACCGATCCCACAAAGTGCGATTTCAATAACGAGCGTGGCTATATGGTAGGCGAATATCTCATCGACCTGGTAGCTAACCCCAAGTTCGGCGCCAACTTCGATGACTCGCTTGTAAAGGCAGGCTTTGCAGAGGGTACTTTGGCAGCTGCAGTTTCCGGTGTATGGAACGCAGGCGAAATCCAGAAATCTCTCGGCGATAACTACGCAGCTACAAAGCTCCCCGAGTTCAAACTCTCAAACGGCGAAACCGTTCAGATGGGCAGTATGGCTAACTTCAAGATCATGGGCGTAAACGCTGAAACCAAGAACCCGCTTGACGCAATGGCTCTTGCTGAGTGGCTCACTAATAAGGACAACCAGAAGACCAGATTCGAGGTTCGTTCATACGCTCCCACAAACGTTGAGCTTGCAAGCGACTCAGCTACTATGAACTCCAACATCGCTGTAGGCGCTCTTGCACAGCAGGCTAAGTACTCAACCGTTCAGACTTCTATCGGTCAGGTCCAGAACTACTGGACACCCGCTGAGGCTTTCGGTCAGGAAATTATCGCAGGTACCTGCACAAAGAGCAATCTCCAGGATAAGCTGAACGCTTATGTTGAGGCAGTTCTCGCAACACTCAGCTGACAAAAAAGCATTTAAGGTAATTCACCAATAAGTATATATGTTTCTCCAGGTTCCATTTCTTCGTGGGCGGCGTGACAGCCGCCCACAGAATCGGAACGTGCTTTATGCAGTTTCAATGCTTCCTGAATACTTGACACAGAACAATATCGGTTGCATAATTTTATCCGGTTATTATATGTGTTGATCAGATCCTCCGGGAAGGCTGCATTGAAACTGCACAAAGCTTCAATACTACTCAAGGAGGTAACTGCAATGACAAGTCTTGATTTTTACGCTCTTCCGTGGTACAAGAAAATACTTGTTAAAATAGCAGAATTTTTTGTAGCCATCGGAAAAGGCGTCGCTAATTTCGTGATCGGGGCGCCCGGCGCCGTATGGCGTTTTATAAAAATGATCGGCAGGGGTCTTGGCTGGCTCGGAAGCACCTTTGTTCACGGCGATGCTCTCACCAAGCTCTCATATATTATAATGGGTGCAGGAAACCTGTTCCGAGGTCAGATAATCAAGGGGCTGATATTCATTGCCGCAGAGGTAGCGTATATCGGCTTTATGATTGACTCGGGACTCGGCTTTATAGCAGGGCTCAGAAATCTCGGTACGGTGCAGAGAGGCTGGTACTTCGATGAAACGCTCGGCATTGATGTAATGCGTGAAAACGGCGACAACTCAATGCTTATTCTCCTTTACGGAATATTTGCACTGTTCGTAACTCTGGCATTCATATTCATGTGGGTACATAACATAAAGTCGGCATACAGCGCACAGCAGATTAAAAAATCAGGCAAGAAGCTACCGGGCTTCGTGGATGATTTGAAGTCGCTTCTGGACGGACAGTTCCACAAGACGCTTCTTTTCATTCCCGTATCCGGCATCGTAGTATTCACGATAGTTCCGCTGGTATATATGATCTCGCTGGCGTTCACCAACTATGATAAGGATCACCAGGTGCCTGCAAATCTGTTCACCTGGATAGAATTTGATAACTTCAAAACTATTCTCGGAAGCAATTCCACTATCGGCAACACTTTCTGGCCGGTACTCGGCTGGACACTGGTATGGGCATTTTTCGCAACGTTCCTTAACTACTTCCTCGGAATAATTCTTGCGATGCTCATCAACAAGAAGGGCGTCAAGTTCAAGGCATTCTACAGAACGCTCTTTGTACTCGCCATTGCAGTACCGCAGTTCGTTTCACTGCTGGTAATGAAGAATGTTTTTGCTGAAGCTGGTCCTGTGAACGTACTTCTTCAGGAGCTTGGATGGATCTCGGCTCCGCTGCCGTTCTTCACCGATCCGATGTGGGCAAGAATGACGATCATAGCCGTAAACCTGTGGATAGGTATTCCGTATACGATGCTTATCGTTTCGGGTATCCTTATGAATATCCCCGACGATCTTTATGAGGCGGCAAGGATTGACGGTGCTTCTCCGTTTGTAATGTTCAGAAAGATAACTATGCCGTATGTGCTGTTCGTTACTACACCTTACCTTATTACACAGCTTGTCGGCAACATAAACAATTTCAACGTTATCTACTTCCTTACCGGCGGTACTCCGGCAACACTGGATTACTACCAGGCAGGAAAGACCGATCTGCTCGTTACCTGGCTGTATAAGCTGACGGTCAACTCAAGGGATTACAGCTACGCCGCAACGATAGGTATTCTGGTATTCATCATCTGCTCGCTGCTTTCGCTGATAACCTTCCGCAGATCCGCATCCTATAAGAATGAGGAGGCGTTCCAGTAATGAGAGAGATAAGAAAACAATCGTACTCCTACCAAAAAAGACAGCGCACGATTAATATCGTTATACAGATCGTGCTGCTGATACTGGGTCTGATGTGGATACTTCCGCTTATGTGGATAATCCTGACGTCATTTCGTGCAGAGCCCGGTTCATATACAAGCTACTTCTGGCCCAAGAGCTTCACGCTTGATAACTACTCGAAGCTGATCTTGGTGGATCAGCAGTTCAAGTTCACAAAATGGTTTATCAACACGTTTATCGTGGCGGTGGTATCCTGCATAGGCTCAACGTTCATTGTGCTTGCGGTGTCCTACGCTCTCAGCCGACTGAGATTCAAGATGCGTAAGCCGATGATGAACATTGCACTGATTCTCGGAATGTTCCCGGGATTCATGTCTATGGTCGCTATCTATTATATCCTTAAGGGTCTTGGTCTCACTGAGAATCCGCTTGTTTGTCTGACATTGGTTTACATCTGCGGTTCCGGACTTACCTACTACATCGCAAAGGGATTCTTCGATACTATTCCGAAATCCCTTGACGAATCTGCGTACCTTGACGGTGCAACCAGGTCACAGGTGTTCTTCCGCATCACTATCCCGCTTTCAAAGCCCATCATCGTATACACGATACTCACTACATTCATGGCTCCCTGGGTCGACTACATCTTCCCAAGTATGATCTGCGGTGCAAACTACGACAGCTATACTGTTGCGCTTGGTATGTTCAAGATGCTTGAGCGTGAGTTCATCGGTACCTACTATACGCAGTTCGCTGCGGCGGCAGTGCTGGTATCCATTCCTATCGGTGCGCTGTTCATAGTTATGCAGAAGTACTATGTCAGCGGTGTTACCGGCGGTGCATTAAAGGGTTAATATCTATTATAAAGCAAAATCACTTTTTCGGGGGGATCTTATGGCAGTCAAGAACGTAACTATCCAGGATATTGCCGATAGGCTCGGTATGGCAAAGAGTACAGTTTCGAAGGCCATCTCAGGTGCTACCGACATCAGCGAAAAGACCCGTGAGCGTGTGCTTGCCTGTGCCGGCGAGATGGGGTATCAGGTAAAGGCAAAGCACGTTTCATATACTAAGTCGATAGTTGTCTTTATCTACGGAAGTATCCACTATGACAAGGTGGATCAGTTCGGCTATGAGATCATTCTCGGATTGCAGGCCGCCGCTGCGGAACACGGTATCGGGGTAAATATCACTGCTATAAGCAATGCCGAACTGAAAAGCGGCAACTACTATTCTATCGTGTTGGGGGGAAACTGCGAGGGGGCGGTTTTCCTCGGCTTCAAGCCGCACCATGTGTTCATTGAGCATATACGCAGTCTGAATATTCCGCTTGTGATACTTGATAACAATGTCGATTATCAGCTGGCGGCTCGTGTCGGATGCGACAGTGCAGAGGGAATTCGTCAGATGGTGCAGTATCTCTGGATGAGAGGTCATGACAGGATCGGATTTTTAGGCGGCGAGGAGGACAGTATCGTCACGCAGGAACGCTATCAGGCGTATTCCGACGCACTGAAAGAACTTGGGCTTGAGGAGGATAAAGATGCTGTCAGATACGGACATTTCTCTGCGAAAGGCACACGAAAGAGAATTCTTCCGATTGCTCAGACAGGAGTCACCGCAGTGGTTTGTATCAGCGACCTGTTAGCTTGCTCTGCAGTGCAGGAGCTTGAAAAAGCGGGCTATGTCGTACCTACGGATATAAGCGTGACAGGCTACGACAACCTCCCCGTGTCAGAATATTCGCAACCCCGTATTACAACGATGTATCAGAACCGAATACATATCGGAAAGACCGCATTCGTAATGCTTCAGCAGATGAACAGCGGTATCTCGATAGAAGCGGTCAGCCTTCGACCCGAACTTATCGAGAGAGAATCCGTGAAATTGATAGCCAAGAGAATTTTGCCCGAGGAAGACAAATGAAAAATACAAGATTTTTACTTTCAGCCGCAGCCGCTGTTACGGCGGCGGCTATTCTTTTATCCGGGTGCAGTACCCCGGAGGAAACTATGTCAGAAGGCTCACAGCCGCAGGCTCCGTCATACCGTTACGAACACGAGCTTAATGTGATAGACGATAACTACCGTAATTACTACCAGGTGTTTGTTTATTCGTTCTGCGACAGCAACGGTGACGGCATAGGCGACCTTGCCGGAGTCACATCCGGACTGGACTATATTCAGGATATGGGCTTCAACGGTATATGGCTTTCGCCGATAATGCCGTCTGATTCCTACCACAAGTACAGCGTAAAGGATTATTATGCCATTGACGAGCAGTACGGCACGATGGAAGATTTTGAGAAGCTTGCCGCAGAGTGTGAAAAGCGTGGAATAAAGCTGCTGATAGACCTTGTGATGAATCACAGCTCCAACGAGCACGAGTGGTTCAAACACGCTTCAAAGAGCCTGCGCAGTAATCCGTGCGGTGCGGCTAAAGACAAGCCCTGCCTTAACGACAATATCTGCCCTGTGCATGATAAATACATCGACTATTATTATTTTACGGACGAGAAGCCTGTCGGAACGAACTCCTGGTACAGAATAGGCTCAAACCGGTGGTATCAGGCGGTTTTCTCAGAGCAGATGCCGGAGCTGAATCTTGATAATTCTGCGGTGCGCAGTGAGTTTGAGAAGATAGCTGACTTCTGGCTGGAAAAGGGTGCAGGCGGATTCCGTCTGGATGCTGTCAAGGAGTATTTCAGCGGCAACCCCGAAAAGAATATCGAGGTGCTGAATCAATTTATGAAGCACTGCAAGACAGTTGACCCGAAATGCTATGTTGTCGGAGAGGTGTGGGAGAGCTTCACAAACTATACTAAATACTACAGTTCCGGGATTGACAGCGTATTCGGCTTCACTATGGCACAGGAAAGCGGAAAAATCGCCAAGACTATCAATGGTAAGGGTGCTGATAACTCGGTTAAATCCTTTGCACAGGCAATGGTGACTGTCGAACAGAAGCTGGCTTCCTACAGCGATACCGCAATCGACGCACCGTTCATAGGAAATCACGATACCAACCGTGGCGCAGGCATACTCGGATATAACGAAACGAAAATAAAGGCGGCGGCAGGATTACTGCTCACAATGTCCGGTTCGCCTTTCGTGTATTACGGTGACGAGATAGGCCTTTCCGGAAGCGGACGTGACGAGAATAAGCGTGCCCCGATGATATGGGACAGCGAGGGTACGGGACTTACATACGGACCGCCTGATATGGAGCGGCAGGAAAACCGTTTTGCCGATGTGCAGACACAGCTTGCAGACGAGAATTCCATACTGAATTACTACAAGCGTGCACTCAGGATACGCAACGAAAACCCCTGCATTGCAAGAGGTACGACCGAAGTGCTGACAGTGCCGGGACAGGATATTGCGGCAGTGCGCCGCACATTTGACGGCGACAGTATTGTGATTGTTTATAACTACTCCGATGAAAGCAAAGAGATCACGGAACTTGACGGACTTTCCGAAATGCAGATACGAGGATATCTGACTGTGGATTCAACAGAGGAGGTCCTGCTTGACGGCGGTCTTAAAATGCCTGCGTACAGCATTGCATTTCTTACCGGAAAATAACTACGGAGGTAATTATGGATATAATGCCTGATTTTGACCTTATCGACAGGGAATATGCGTATGACGGGGAACTTTGCGCACTTTATTCCAAGGCTCAGACTACGTTCAGAGTGTGGAGCCCGACTGCACAGAGAGCCGTGCTGAAGCTGTATCTCAGTGCAAAGGCAAATCTGCCGCATTCCGTTACTGAAATGAGCAGGGACAAAGGCGTATGGGAGGTTACCGTACCCGGCGACCTGCACGGGATGTACTATACCTATGAATTCACCTTTGACGGCTCAACCCGTGAAACGATAGATATTTACGCACGCTCAGCCGGTGCAAACGGCATCAGGGGAATGGTAGTCGATCTCATGCGTACAGATCCTGCCGGCTGGGACAGCGACCGTCCTGTTACACTTGAAAGCTACACGGACGCAGTGATATATGAGCTTCATGTCCGTGATTTCTCCTCCGATAAAAGTGCAAATTTCCGCCTTCGAGGAAAGTTCGGTGCATTCTGCGAGAACAGGGTGACGAACGGCTTCAGTGACACTGTCGGACTTGATTACATTGCTTCACTTGGTGTTACACATATTCATCTGCTTCCGGTGTTTGACTCCCAGACGATAGACGAGAACGACCCCGAGGCAGGCTTCAACTGGGGATACGATCCGCTCAACTACAATATTCCCGAGGGAAGCTACACTACCGATCCAAACAACGGCACCGACAGGGTAAGACAGTTCAAGGAACTTATCCACGCAGTACATCAAAAGGGAATGGGTGTGATAATGGACGTGGTTTACAACCACACCTACAGCACGGAAGATTCACCGTTTGCAAAGACCTTCCCCGGATACTACTACCGTCACAACAAGGACGGAAGTCTTTCGAACGGTTCTGCGTGCGGAAACGAATTTGCGAGCGAACGTGCTATGGCGAGCCGCTTCATCGTGGACAGCCTTTGTTATCTGGCAAAGGAATACAAGCTGGACGGATTCCGTTTCGACCTTATGGGTCTGCTTGATATTCATACGCTGAATACTGCGGCTGAGAAGCTACGCAGGATAAATCCTTCCATAATACTTTACGGCGAAGGCTGGACAGGGGGGAAAAGCCCGCTGCCCGAGAGACTTCGTGCGATGAAAAAGAATGCGGTAAAGCTGCCGCAGTACGCTATGTTTTCGGACGATTTCCGTGACGGTGTTAAAGGCTCCGTATTTGAGGACGAGGAGTGCGGTTATGTAAACGGGAACGCATCGGAGCTGTCGGAGATGATGAAGTCGGTAATATCCGGCGGAATCTACCGTATGGATGTGCAGAGAAAACGTTCTGAATGCTGGACGGATACTCCTCAGCAGGTCGTGAACTATGTTGAGGCGCACGATAATCTTACTCTCTTTGACAAGCTGAGAATTTCTATGCCAGAGGCTTCGGGGCAGGAGCGTGTATCGGTAGATAAGCTGGCGGCTGCTCTTGTGTTTCTTTCGGAGGGAATTCCTTTCATGCAGGCAGGGCAGGAGATATTGCGCAGTAAACCGTCGCCTGATGGAGGATTTGTTCACGACAGCTACAATTCTCCCGACAGCGTGAACAGCATTAAGTGGAACGATGTGACCATTCATCGTAGTGTTATGGAATACTACCGTGGACTTATCGCAATACGAAAGCGCTTTCCGGAATTCAGACTGCGTACTGCGCACGATATTCGCAGTCGTTTGGAATATGAAGATCTCGGCGGCGGTGCATTGGCGGTGCATTACGGCGATAGGCTGATACTGGTGATAAATCCGGTAGAAACGGTGCTGAAATACGATCCGGGTCGCTCTGCGGAAATTTACGCAGACAGCAAAAAGGCGGACGCTCAGCCGCTTTATCGGACTAAAGGCGCATTTGCCGTGAAGCCGCATAGTATTATGCTGGCAGGGCTGAATTAAAGCGACTTTGCACAAAGACATTTATTGATTTTTAAACATTAAGAAAAATACAGAATATAAAACGCACAAAACCCCGTCACAGAAACACTCTGTGACGGGGTTTATTATATGGCTGAATAGCTGAAAAGTCTTATTTCAAGCGGTTTTTGGACAATAAAAAATCCACCGTAATTCTATCAAAATTACGGTGGATTTATGTCTATGGGCTACGAAAAAGATATTTTCGGCAGTTTTGCGTATGACTTCGAACTCTCGCAAAAACTTATATTCGGTTAATCATATATGCGACTTTTATTTTATTATTCGGGAATAAGAACATCCCCGCCGGAGATTACCACGTCAGATGCGGAAATGGCACTGTCAATGGTATTCGATTCGTCAATTTCGCCTTCGTATGTTATCTGAACATTTTCTCCCACTCGGATAGCTCCGCTTTCTGCATAACGGGAGATGCGCAGATCATTCAGAAGGATTTTGTACGTGATTCCGTCATCGGGATTGGCGCAGAGAATGGAATCGTCTAACAGAATATACTCATCGGTTATCTCCGTAATCTTACCGATAATGGTATTCTGATACGGCTCATACTCTGCTTCGGTGGAATTCTCTTTTGCATATTTGATAATCTTACTGGCTGCATCTTCTCCGATATTGAAGAGGTATTGGTAATTAAAAGCGTTTGTCCACAGATAGCCATCTACAGTAACATACATGGCAACTTTATATACGCCGAGAGTTTCAGATGTGATCGTAAAACTGTAATACTCTCTATCATGTGCAACCCATTTCTCATCCTCAACAAATGGTGCATTTTCGCATCCGGCAAGAACTTCCCATACATAGTCATCATTGCTCAGTGTATAGTGTTTTTTGTTCGGACTGTCGCCGTTTACAGAGAACCGCTTCAATTCAATTGCTTTTGGGAGGTCTACCAGCTTGAAGAGCTCACCGAGCGTGTGCGGAGGTTCATAATTATCCCTCTTGAAGGTATAACAACTACCTTCCATCCTCACGGCGACAAGCTGGCTCTTATCAGCATATTTTAACTGATACACTTCAAATTTTTCAGTGTATCTATCTCCTTCAATTTCGTCAATGCCCAATACGGTATATGTTCCAATCAAATCGCCAAGGAGTTCTTCAGACACAAGGCGACCGTGACTTCGGTATACAATACCGTCAATTGTTACTTCAGTGTATTTCTCAAAAACGGTTTGATATTCCCATGGCCATACAATTCCTGATTCGCCTGCCATAATGTTAATGTCTTTATACCTATCGTTTGTGCCTCCTGGTGTAGGTTCGCCGCCTAAAAGCGATGGAAGAACAAGCGCGCCTACAACAATGATCACAGCAAAGCAGGCTGCTATTGAACCCAATTTGAGCAAATGATTTTGTTTTTTCTTGCATTCTGCTGCCGCCTCGACAAGATCCTCATCGAGGTTACCGATGGCATTGGAAAATCTCGGTATTTTCATATTTCAACGCCCTCCTTAATGAGATAGTCCCTTAGTTTGTTTCGGGTGTAGAACAACATATTTTTGACCTTACTTTTGGTAAACCCAAAGCGCTCTGCAATTTCTCCGATAGAATCGAAGTAGAAATATTTCCGGATAAAGACATTTCGCACGTCCTCCTTGTGTGCGCAGGAAGTGGCTGACCAGTTTGCCTACGTCCTCGTCACTCACGTCGGGGGCATACCGATCATCCGGCAGTACCGATTCCAGTTCATCCAGGGACAACATTACATCCGCTGACCGTTTTTCACGCTTCATAAACTCCAACCGCTTCAGAGACAGGTTTCTCGCAATCTTACAGACAAAGGACATAAAATTACTCGGTCTTGTAGGCGGAATTGCATTCCACACTCCCACGTATGTATCGTTGACACATTCTTCCGAATCCTCGTGATTGTTCAGAATGTTATAGGCAATACTGTGGCAGAGCTTGCCGTACTTTGCATCCGTTTCCTTGATTGCCTGCTCATCCCGTTCAAAGTAGAGTTCTATGATTCTCAGATCATCCATGTTGTTCACCTCCCTTGTCAGACCTAAAAGCGCTTTCACCCATTAAGTACGTTTTTTCCGGCGTTGGTCTTATAATTAATAAAAAGTCGTGAATCTTTTTATCAAATAAAAATGATTGTTTTTCTAACTATATCATATTTCCACATTTCTTTCAATTCCTACAGAAAATGTCGTAAAATTATTTCAATGCATTCAATATAGGAGTTGAAAATATGAGAACATACACCCAAGAAGAAAAGCAAGCGGTCATTGACCGTGTTATATCCAGTGAGCCGTCTGCACATATCCTTGCTGACACCGGTATACCCAAGAGTACCTTTTACAGTTGGCTACGCATTTACCAAGAGGAACAAAACGCTGCCAATAGGAGAAAGGTGGACATCCGCAATTTCCATTTACTCGAAAACAAGGTCGCACGTTTGGAGAGCATTGTTGAAATTCTTAAATCTGCGCCCTGCACACCCAAGGCACCTTTGAGGCAAAGGCTATACGCTGCCGAACAGCTTTACGGCAAATACAATGTGCACGTGATCTGCGATGCGTTTGACATTCCCCGCGGAACGTTTTACAACCACGTTCTCCGCAATAAGAAAGACAACACGTGGTATGCGAAACGCCGTGAAGAACTACGGCTTCGCATACAGGAGATCTACGACGAAAGCAATCAGATTTTTGGTGCTGCCAAAATTGCGGCAGTTATGAAAAGTGAAGGATTCAAAGTCAGTAACGAAATGGTACGCACGCTTATGCGTGATATGGGGTTAGTCAGCATTCGTCAGTCGGCGAAGAAATTATACGAGGACGAAGGCCGCAAATACAAAAACCACCTTAACCAAGAGTTTGACACGTGCAAACCGAACGAAGTGTGGGTTAGTGATGTTACCTATTTTAAGTACGGCGAAAACGCTTATTATATTTGCGTGATTATCGACCTGTTCTCCCGTATGGTCGTGAGTTATAAAATTGGAAAGACCAACAGCACGCAACTTGTGAAGTCGACTTTTCAGATTGCCTATAAAGCACGCCAACCGGATTCAAGTTTGGTTTTCCATACCGACCGTGGCAGCAACTACCGATCCAAAACAATGAATGATTATATGCGGTCTCTGAACATCACACACTCCTTTTCACGTGCGCATGTGCCGTATGACAATTCCGTAATGGAATCGTTCTTTGCTTCTATGAAACGGGAGGAGTTATATCGCACCAAGTATCGCTCGGAATCAGACTTTCGAAGTGCGGTGGACAAGTACATGATTTTCTATAATACCAAACGCCCGCACAAGAAATTGCAATACAAGACTCCCGAACAGAAAGAAGAAGAATATGCCTTGAAACTGAAGGATTTCTGAGACACGTGCAGACAGACTAAAGGGTTCAAAAAGGTTTGTTTTTAATTTTCCGGATTGCCAAATCCGAGTTATTCGTTTTTTAGTCCGACCGACAAAAAGAAAATGCGACCTCGAAAAGCCGCATAAATACTGGATTTTATAATAAAAACACCATTGACTCCGAACTTAAGGGTTCAGATTTCAATGGTGTCTTTATATGGCGGAGAGGAAGGGATTCGAACCCACAAAATCAATTAGTTTCCAGAATCATATTCATACTATCCGCCAAAAGTAACTTGTATTTTTGCATGGCAGACGGAAAGACGTGCTGATAAACACGCTCGATCATATTTGTTGACGAATGTCCCATCAATTCGGCTATGTATCTTTGCGGTATGCCCATCAGCAAGCATTTCGAGGCATAATAGTGTCGTAAGGCATAAAATTTGAAGTAATAAAGGTCGGTATTTGTATCAAAGAACTTTCTCCATTCATTGCCGATTTCTTTAGCAGTCATACCACCACAGATGGATTCTTTTCTGTTGTTGATATTCTTAAGAAGCACTTTTTCCATTTGAGGTGATATTGGGATAGAACGATAACCCGCATAGGTTTTTGGAGCTTTTCTAATCGGATGTCCTTGATGATCAAGTACAATTGCCGCCTTAATCTCGATTTGTCCTTTGCAAATACAATCGCCACTCAGAGCTGAGATTTCAGAAGGACGCAATCCGCATTGACTGGCGAGAAGAAAAGGTTTAAGTAAATTCGGGTTTGAATGCTTGATACGGTTGTAAATTATGTCAATATCTTCCTTTTCGGGAATGTAAAATGATGTCTTGATTTTCTGCGGCTTTGTTACATATAGCTTTGAGCGTATTTCCGGCGCAAACATTTTAACAGCAGCATTTACAAGACCTACAGCATTGCTGATAGACTTTGGTGAGTATTTCAGCATATCGCTGTTAATAGCACTTTGATATAGTTCAGAATTTAAATCCGATAACTTGACTTCCATTAAATTCTGTAACTGATTACGCTTGACGATCATATAACCTTTTACAGTTGATGGTGATAGAACAGCATACTTGCTTTCTATATAGCGATCTATCGCCTGTTTTACAGTGATGTTTTTGTTATTGTTCATTAAATCCTCTCCATTTCCAATTAATTTGATTATTATATCATAATTTGAGATGTTTATCAAATATTGTAAAGCACGGCTCGAATGTGCTTTTTTATTTTAAATTTATAAAAAAGAAAGGAAACTTTGAATGGAAAATGTGAAAAATTCATTAGAGGTTTTGGGGAATTTTATACCCGTATTATTTATTATCTTGATAACTTTTATACTTACTTCAATAATAATTTGTTTTGTTTGCGAGAATCCGTCAAACGATACAAAAACGAAAAATGAAGATCATGATACTCATTATATTGAAGAAAAGCCAGGAAAAACAGACTGTACTGATGATTATATATGGATTATATTGGCAATGGTTTTTGTAATTTTGATATTTCATCATTGAGAAAAGAGGTTAGAAATAAAATGGATACAAAAATAATTAGCTTTATATCACCGCTCAAGCGTAAAACTGAAAGTGAAATTGAAATATCAAAAGTTGAGAAGATGGCTCTTGAACAAAATATGAGCTACGGACAGTATGTAGCTATGATTGAATACCGATGAACAGATAAACGCTTTAACTAACGCAAAAATTTCTTTTGAAAAGCAAACCAAATCAGACAGTAGCGTAATAATACGGGTTGGTATTGATGACAAGGAAAAAGCAGAAACAATTATGAATACAAAAAAAGTTGTATTATAATTTTCTGACTGTAAACAAAGCTGTGCGGTGTGTTTTTTCACACCGCACACGTGTTTGTGCTACCTGTAGCACAATGTAACAAGACTGCTTGATTTACACACCGTCAGACTACAAATCACGTGCTGACTGTATCGTGAAAGGAAAAAGAAATCATGAGTAAAACTATAGCGTATGATTATTGCTTCAACTGTGCCGACATACCATACAACGATGAAATTATTGATGGAACTTCTGTGATGATTTCCTTTGTTGCATATAATGCTTTGTTCAAAGAAATAAATCTTTCGGACGCAATGCGAACGGTAGAAGGATACGGCATTTCAGACCTTATTAAAGTATCCTTTGACAATGAGAACGAATATACAATACAATGCAGGCAAAAAGTGCTTGATGCGTTTTACCGTGACTACGGATTTTTGTCATTGCATTGCAAACCCATAGGTTACAGTCTTTGCGTAAAAATTGCGGAAGGCTACAGTAAGGACGTGCCAACTACCGAAGAAATATATAGAAGTATTATTTCTGAAAATAAAGAACTTTTTGATATATCCGACAACAGAGTTGCTCAAACGCTTGCATATATGATGGTAGAAGCGGACACAAAAGATTGCTTATATTTTGTGCCATCAAAAGAGTTGAGAAAGAATAAATGCTGTATTGGTGAATCTGGTGAGGAAAGCACGTCTCTATAAGAAAGGAAACCTCAAAATGAAAAAAATTTTTAAAACTGCAATTATTTCTTCTTGTTTTTTTCTGGGCTTAACGATTATCATTGCTTATTTTATCTCTGATAATTTTTTTGACCAAATAAGCAATAATGCAGGTGCTTCATTAAATTTTGCATTAAAAATCTTAATGCTTGGTTTTGTTTTTTCAATTGTATATCACGGAATGGCTAAATTTCTTAATAAAATTTTTGGTGTCGTAAACAACAAAAACAATGAGAATACTTAGGGTGCGAAACCGTGTCGCACTTGTAAATTGACATCTAAAATTAAATATGATAGAATGGAGGAAAATATATGTTGCTTTACATTCTAATTACGGCTACAGCATATTTGATTTATTGGATTATATATTTGATGTGCAGCGAGGTGTTTATGATGGAGTCGATTGTAGGCGCTATAATCGGAGCAGGAGGAGCTATACTTGTAGGCATTTTAGGGCTTATCGGTACTTGCATTTACAACGGCAGAAAAACTAAAAAATTGAAGGACAATCTTTTGAATTTGCAAGACAGCTATATAGGAGTAAAGGACGGCGAAATGTCGCTGTCAAAACAAATAGGCGTAATCAGCGGAACTGATAGTAGTTTAAGCAACCAACATAAAGATATTGAAAAATTTCTGAAGGAAGATATAGAATTTAAACTGAAGCAGACAATGACATATTCTTCCGATGCTTATAGGCTCATAGAAACCGAAAGGCAACTGCGTGAACAGAGAGAAAAACTGCTTAATTGTGATGAAAGTAAGCTATCACAAGCGATAGATGATATTTCTGCATTTAAAAATCTATGGGTAGAAAAAAACTACCGTATTCAACAATTGAGCGAACAAGTAATACAATTGCAGGAAGAAAGGCAGTCACTTGAACGTACGATAAATGAGAAGAATAATGAAATTAACAAGCTAAAGGAACAAATTGAAAAATATCGTTATTCAAGAGATGACAAACAAACTTTATATAGATAGCGTGGATAGCACAAAGCGACTGATTTCAGCCGCTTTTTCTTTTGTGCTACCTGTAGCACAATGTAATAAGTTTGTAAAAATCGGCGAAACGAACAAAAAACAATACTATATTTTGTATATGTTTTTGCTGTGTTTCGCTGGACTTTTGTCCGTTTTTATGTTACAATATACTTGAGGAAATAGTACCGAATCGAAAGGAGATGCACAAATGGCAAGAAATATAGTAAAGGCAAAGCTGGATATAATATTCAAGAAGTTGTTTACGGATGAGGGCGATAATGAACTTCTTATCGGACTTCTTGATGCGATACTCGAATTACCGGAGGACGAAAAGATAGCCGACATTCAGATAACAAAGAATGAGCTGATGCCGGACAGCCCCGATGGAAAGGTAAGCAGACTTGACCTCAATGTCAAATTGCAAAGCGAAAAGGATAAGACGGAGAATAAGTACAGGCTTATCAATGTAGAGATACAGCTTAATCAGAGATCCGACTACGCCGAGAGAGCATTGTTCTACTGGTCGAAATTATTCACCGGCTCACTTAAATCCGGTGACGCATACAGCGAACTGCCGATGACAATTTCACTTAACATTCTCGGCTATTCAATGTTCCCAGACAGAGAGAAGTATCACTCGATATATTTACCTAAAGAAGAAAGTCATAACGATGTATTGACCGATAAGTTTTCATTACAGTTTTTCGAGCTTGAAAAGCTCAATCACAGGAAAACCAATCTTCAGAGTAAAAAAGAACGTTGGTTAAGATTCTTGAATGCAGAAACGGAGGAGGAGCTTGATATGTTAGAAACAGCAAAGGATTCGACACTTGATAAGGCAATCACAAAGCTGAAATACTTCAGCGAAAACGAACAGCTCAGATTTGACGCAATTTCAAGAGAAAAGTATATTAACGACCAGGCAAGCCTTGAACGTTCTGCAAAGTTGGCAGGCAGAGCAGAAGGCAGAGCAGAAGGCGAAAGAAGAAAAGAAGCTGAAATCCTCGCCAAGATGAGAAAGAGCGGACTTTCAGAAGAACAGATAAAAGCTATCTTAAACAGTTAAGAGCAATCTACCAATCCCACAAAGGAGGACAAAATGAAACGTACCCACACCATACTTGCAACAATAACCCTCATCAGCGTAATACTGACCAGTGCTTGCACGGCAAATACAAGCACAACGTCCTCTGTACCCGAAACGGCGGTTACAACTACCGCTCCGGCAGTGACGGGAACGGTGATAGATAGAATTGACGAGCCGAAAGCCGAAGCGACTACTGCTCAGACTACAGCTATCACAGCAGTGACCACCACAAAGCCACAGGAAACAAAAAAAGACGGAAACGACAGCAGCTACAGCAGTCACCACGGCAAAGCCAAAGCCGGCAACGACAACAACCGCCGCCACAACAAAGCCCACACCCGAATGGACAGAAACAAAGGCAAGCGGTACTAAGTATGTCAACACCGACTGCTACAGCCGTAAGAAAGCCGTACTCGGCGCAGAAACGGTCAAGCTGTACAGCGTGAACGACAAGGTGACAGTGACAGCCAAGACCGATACAGGCTACTTCAAACTTTCTGACGGTAGCTTTATACACAGCGACTATCTGAGCGACAGCAAGGTAACTCAGCCGGCAGCACCCGCTACAAAGAAAGAGGAAACTACTAAGCCTGCGGATACTACTACAAAGAAGCAGGAAAATAAGCCTGCCGAAGATAACTGGAGATTTACAAAGCAGGACTGTGAAGATATATTAAAGGCTTGCGAAAAGTACGCAAAGGATAATGGATACGCATTTTTCAAACCCTCAGATGTTGGTACAACAAAGGGCAAAGTATATCAACACAGCACTTGGACGCAGGTTTATTCCAATCATCCCGATAGCTTGTATTCCAAAAAACAAGCTATAGAATATCTTTGCCAGTTCTATGAATTCAATGAAAGTCAAGGTTTTTCTACTTGCATAGACTACTGCCTTGCAAGCGAATATTGCCAATGGGCAAAAGAACACTGGGGCATTGATATTAGCAATGATACCGCCTGCCAGGACTTGACGGCTTATGTATTCTTCCCGTGTATGGGTTAAAGACAAATAATAAAAGCAAACAACTGAATATATTAGAGCTTTGAAATTAACTGTTCAAAGCTCTTTTCTTTTTTCCGAAGGTACAAATAAATACGAAAACTCAAAGCAGTCTTTTCATAGGACTGCTTTTTTATATATACAAATGCAAACCAAGAAAGGAAATCGGTATGAAAAACAAACTCAGAAAAATGTTGAGCTTAGTTTTATCTGTCGTTATTGCTATGTCGGCAATAAGCCTGAACACATTTGCGGCTACAATAATGAATATCGTAAACGGCTCAAATCAGAAGTTATATGTTGACTGGTACGATTATTCATATAACTTCAACGGCAGACTGAACACAAGCACATACGGACAGATAATCAAACTCAATGTTGGTAGCCCAACAGGACAGGTAGCGTATTGTATTCAGTCCTCAAAGGATGCTTGGACAAGCGATTATACGGCACAAAAGACCTACAATTTGTTGTCGTTAACGCAACAGCAGAATTTAAAACACGCTCTGATTTATGGCTATCAGGGTACAACAAAATATGGCTACAACGCTGATACTGAACGTATCGCAACGTCGATCGTCACCTGGAATATCTGTGACGGTTGGTTCAACAACTCTTCCGAAAGCACGGCTGTCGGTATATTCACCGAGGATATGTCAAGCTCTATGGCTACAAATGTCAAGGCTTGCTATAACAAGATCAAAGAGCAGATGTTAAGCCATCTTACTATACCGTCTTACGCTGTAAAGCCTACAGTAACAAATGTGCCAAAGCAGAAAATGACGACTAACAGCGATGGAACATTCACAATAACGCTGACTGATAGTAAAAATGTGTCTAAGTATTATGACTGGCAGACGGCAATTAAAAAATACAGCTATCTTTCGATAATTACAGACACCGAAGGAAAGCTCGTTATAAAGTCAACAAAGCCTATACCATCCAGCTCGGCTATAACGCTTACAGCTGAACGTAATAGCAGTAAGTATCAGAATAATATAGTTGATGTTGCACCGATGTATATGATCTCCGGTAGCGGCTCGCAGAGTTCTGCAACATTCGTAACAGACCGAGACCCCAGCACCGCAAAAATTGCTATTTATTCTGACAGTTTAGGCACAGCTCAGATAAAAAAAGTATGGGAACATAACAAAGACAATTCAAGCACGAAAGCCGATAACAGTGACATCTATTTTACGATAAAGAACAGCTCGGGTTCGGCCGTGAAGGCTACAGGCAAGGCAGGCTCGTATACCTACTCTGCAAGCGGTTCCGTAACTAAGTTCAAGCTCAACAGCAGTAACACTTTTTTAGTAAAATCGTTACCTGCAGGAACGTATACGGTCTACGAATTTGGTAATGACGGCAACGGTATACCGAATTATACAAGAAAGAATCTCAGTCAAACAGTAACCGTTACAGCCGGAGGCACAGGAACAGTTACTTTCAAAAACACGAGAAATACCGGTACGGGCAAGGTTATAAAGACCTGGATTGATACCAACGGTAACGCCATAGCCGCAAGCAACAACGTTGAAAGAAATAAGCAGATATATTTCCGTATTAAGAACGCAGACGGCAAATATATCACCGTCAGCGGCTCGAAGTACAGCGGTTCATATTCTTTTGCCGGAACAACAACTACAGCAACATCACTGTATGTAAATCCCAGCACGGGTAAGTTCGTTGTTTCAGATCTTCCCACAGGCAAGTACACCGTGTATGAGTATGGCTCTCCGGAGGGCTATTCGGTCAACAAAGCATATCAGACAATTACCATCTCAAGAGATAAAACATCGTCCGTGTCTTTTATGAACAGCGAGGACAGCGGTACGGCTCAGATAAAGAAGGTATGGCTGTCCGATACAACACTGTCAGCTTCAGAAAAAGCAAATCTTGAGAAAAACGTTTACTTTACTGTCAAGGACGCTAATGGTAAGTATATCAAGGTTACAGGCTCGGCAGGAGCGTATGTTTATGCCGGCACTCAGACTTCCGCAAATAATATGAAACTCAGCGGCAGTAAGTTTAATGTAAGCAAGCTCCCTATGGGTACATACACTGTAACAGAGATAAACAACGCAAGCGGTTATACTCCCAAATCACAGACAAAGACAGTCACTATCGCCAATAAGGGCGAAACAAAAAGCGTATCTTTTACAAACAAATCAACACCTGTTGTTGTTATAAGAAAACATTTCTCTGATGAGGACAATCTGACAGAAGCACAGCTCAAAGAACAGTATGCTAAAGTTACCGTAAATCTGCAGGTGCTTGGCTACAGCGGAAGTGTTTCCTCGAATCCGCCGGCAGGATACTATATAAAATTTACCGGTTCTAACGGTAATTATACATACAAAGGGCTTTCGTCAACCAAAACATCAGCGACAGATCTCAAGCTGAACGAAAACGGCGAAATGACTATATCGTTCGGCACTAACACCACTCCGTATTACTTGGCTGTAATCGAAACGTACAGCGGTACGGATTACGATGTTGATAACCGGGACCAGCGTATTGACCTTGGTGACGGTGATCCGAATGCTGTAATCGACCTTGATGACATTGAGCTTGACAATCAGCTTAAGACAGGTTCTGTGCAGATTGACAAGCAGTTTTTAAATGAAAACGGTGCTATAGAAAATATCCCCGATGACAAACTTGCCGAGGTCGCTTTTAAAATCAAGCACAACGGCAAATATCTCACCTTTACAGGCTCAAACGGCAGTTATACTTATAAAGGCGAGAACAATACCGGTACAGAATTAAAGCTGAACAAAGCCACATATAACTTTATTGCAAATGAGCTTCCCGCAAGAGAAGAATACACAGTTTATGAGGTTTCCGGCACAACAGGTTACAGCTTCTCAATCGACCCCGTGACTTTCACAATCACACCTGCCGGCTCGGTAAAGAAAGTGTTTACAAACAAGGCAATGACCGGTACGATAAGTATTGTAAAACACAGTGCAGACGGTGTACTTTCCGGCTGGCAGTTTCGTGTTACAGGCACAGCCAAGACCGGACAGAGCTACGATAAGACTTTTACTACCGATGCAAAGGGTACAATCACAATCAGTAATATCCGTATCGGTGATTACAAGGTTACAGAGGTCAAGACAGGTAAAACGGTCGGTTATATTACCGAGAACAGCAAAGACCTTGAGGTCAAGACCGATACTGTAACAACTGTAAATATCGAGAACAAGCCGTATGCGAATATCGTTATCAACAAGGTTGACAGCGTAAAAGGCACTGCTCTGAGCGGTGCGACATTCGGCATTTACACAGATGCTGAATGTGAAATTCCTGCACAGGCATATACATCGGCTACAGATGATACTCTGACAGACGCTGTAATCACAGAAAGTGCGACAGGCAAGTACACTTGCAATTTCCTGCCGATTGAGAGCAAGAATGGCACAACTTACTATGTCAAGGAGCTTTCAGCTCCCGACCATTACGCTATTGACACAGACGTACACCCGGTAACGCTTAAAACGGCAAATTCAACTGTAGCAGTTTCAAACAACGCTACATCGAACTTCTATGAAACGCCTTTAGGCTCGGTCAGAACGACAAAGGTTGACGCAGATCATCCCGATGTACTTCTGAGCGGCGCTGAATTTACTGTATACAATTCCGACAAGGCTACTGTATACGGCAAACTCGCAGAAACATCAAAGGGTACATATCAGCTTGACGAAATCCCGGCAGGCACATACTACCTCAAGGAAACAAAAGCACCGAAGTATTACAATATCGACAACACATTCTATCAGTTCACAATTTCTGACGCAGGCAAGGTTGTCGATGTGTCAATCAACGGCAACGACAAGTTCCCCAATGCTCCGCAGAAGGGCGATATAAAGATAGTCAAGAGAAGTGCAGACGGTGTTCTTTCCGGTTGGAAGTTTGAAGTTTCCGGCACGGCTCTTAACGGCACACCCGTAGCAACCAAGACATACACAACAGACGCAAAGGGCGAAATCAATATATCAAACCTCCTTATCGGTACTTATACTGTAAAGGAAGTAAAGGACGGCAAGACAGTCGGATATATCACACCTGCAAATCAGGCGATTGAAGTAAAGAGCAATGCAACTACTACTGCAACGTTTGAAAACAAGCCTTTCGGTCACATTGTTATCAACAAGATTGACGCAAAGACCGGCGAAAAGGTAACAGGTGCAACATTCGGTATCTATACCGACAGCACTTGCAAGACTGTAGCAAAGGCATATAAGTCAGACACTGACAGCACACTTGTAAATGCAGAGATTATCGAAACAGCTACAGGAGTGTACACTTGCAACAACTTACCTATAAGCAGTGCAACAGGTACAACTTACTATGTCAAGGAGCTTACAGCTCCCGAAGGCTACTACCTTGATGCAAATGCACACGCAGTAACACTTAAAACAGCAAACGCTACTGTATCGGTTAGCAATGAAATCGGAAAATCCGACTTCAAAGAATATCCTTACGGTCACGGTGCTGTAATCAAGGAATGGAAACTTGACAACAGTACAGCAGATATGACAGCCGATGAAATCGCACAGATGAAAGCGGAGCTTGAAAAGAGCCTGTATTTCACTGTAAAGGACAGCAACGGCAAGTACATCACAGCTACAGGTGCAGACGGCGTATACACATATAACGGCGAAAGCACATCAGAATTCAAGTATGTTCTGAAGAACAGCACATTTACAATCGCAGAACTGCCGACAGGCGAATACACGGTGACTGAGTACAACAACGCAAAGGACTACAGCCCGAAGCAGCAGACTCAGAAAATAAAAATCACCAAGAATACAGCGGCAGTGCTGACATTTACAAACATCCGTGACACAGGCAACGCAAGTATCGTGAAGAAATGGACAAACCCCAATGGGCTGACAACCGCTCAGAAGGCAGAGCTTGAAAAGAATGTATACTTCACTGTAAAGAATGCTGACGGTGCATATTTAAAGGCTGTATCAAAGAACGGCAAGTATGTATATAACGGCAGTCAGACAGCAGAAGCACGTTTTATGCTGACAAACGGCAAGTTTGAACTTACAGAACTGCCGACCGGAAAGTACACGATAACCGAAATCAACAACGCAGAAGGTTATCTGCCTAAGACACAGGTCAAGACAATCACGGTAACTAAGGACGCAACTGCAAGTGTAGAGTTTGTCAATAAGGTTATTGTCGGCAATGTCACATTAACGAAAGTTGATGAGGACTATCCCGAAAATAAATTGACAGGTGCTATATTTACAGTTTATAAATCGGACAAGAAAACCGTAGTCGGCACAATGAAGGAAACCGAAACAGGCGTGTACCTTCTTGAGGGACTTGTTTACGGTGAATACTATGTACAGGAAACAAAGGCTCCCGAATATTTCGTCCGTGATGTGAATTTCTACTATTTCCAGATCGTAAATGACGGCGAAACCGTAGAAGTTTCCAACGATGAGCTTGGCAAGGGTACGTTCATAAACTCGCCGGCAAAGGGTGAAATCAAGATTGTAAAAACCTCATACGACAACAAGGTCGAAGGAATACATTTTGAGGTAACCGGAAAGACGTTCACAGGTCAGTCATTCAGTAAGATCTACACTACTGATGAGAACGGTATAATCCGCATTAACGATTTAAGAGCCGGTGAGTATACCATACACGAAGTTAAGGATGAAGCGTCAGCAGGCTATCTTTTGCCCGAAGATAAGCAGTTAACGATTGACCGTGACGGTGCAATGCTTGTTACAGAAATGCACAACAGCAAGATACCGGACAATCCCCCGACAGGTGCAAACGAGGACAGCTTTACGCAGACAGCAGTTATTATCATATCAATGGTAATGATGAGTGCGGCTGTTGTGCTTGTGTTCCCACTGTCAAAGCGTAAGAGAAAACGCTAAGCAGCATTAAAATTTTATTGTCACTGGGCGGCAGAAAAGCTCTGCCGCCTTTGTGGTGGCGATTAAAGGAGGAGAAATATGAAGAAGAATCAACCATATCGTTCTCAAGTGCAATTACGACTTACCAATCGTGATACCGGAGAGGTGATTTGCCTTAAAATCAAATCGGAACATTCGGATCCGAAAGTTATTTGTTGCTTTGCTATAAATGAACATCTTAAAGAGGGCGACTATTTGATAGAGATTATGTAAGAATGCTTGCTCGAAAACGTGCTACAGGTAGCACATTTAAAGGAGGGCGTAATGGCAAATAAAAACAAATTGCGGCACAAAAACAGCAAATCCATCTTAAAGACCGGTCTTATACTTATCTCCGTTATAGGTGTAATCACATTCCTGATTATATCTTATCTGATTTACAGCTTACAGTGCTACGCATACGACAACAACATATCATCGGATAATTTAAATTTGTCGGTGCTGATAAAATCTATGCCATATTGGACTAATCCAACTTTTACAGCACCTTTTGACATCGGTGCAATAATGCAAATGCACGGTTCTGTTTGGTATATTTACGTTGTTGCTTTGTCACTGCTTGCACTTATGCTATTCAGTAAAAATTACGATGATTACAAAGGCGTGGAAGCCGGAAGTGCCGATTGGGCAACTAAGCGTGACGAAAAGGACAACAGCGATGAAACCGGTATTCCAATCGGAAACAAGTTCTATGTTACCGTTAACAATCCGCATGGACGTTACTATGAACCGCATAATCTGAACGAAATACTAATCGGCGGTCCCGGTGCAGGAAAAACATTCAGAAAAATCAAACCTGATATTATTCAGATGTATGGAAGCTATGTTGTGACCGATCCCAAAGGTGAGCTTTACAGAGATACTGCAAAGCTACTTATGGATAATGGGTACAAGGTGCGTGTGTTTAATCTGATAAACATCAAAAAGACCAACGCATACAATCCGTTTGTTTATATCAATGATGAGCAGGATATTGTTGTTTTGGCAAACACCTTTATTAACGCCTCTGCCGGCGACGATGATAAAGAAGATTTCTGGTCGGGGTCTGCAAAGTCATTGTTGACTGCGATAATGATATATCTTTGGAAAGCTGAAGGCGAGGTGAAATGCTTTGGTCGTGTAGTCAGACTGCTTAACAGTATCACATATAAAAATGGAAGAATAGACGAATTGTGCGAATTGGCTCGTTGCCTTAATAAACACTCAATCGAGCATCCTTGTGATGCTGCTACAATTAACTGGAACGGTATTAAAGGCACTCCCGAAGAAACGATGGGCGGCATAGCTAAAACGTTGTCTACTCGTCTTGACTTATGGGCAGTAGAAGATGTCAACGACCTGACTGTAATTGATGAAATGGACTTTGATAACATCGGCGTTGAAAAGACGGCTATATTTCTGATAGTTCCTCCTGCTGATACAACGTACAAGGCTATTTGCAATATGTTCTATTCACAGCTTTTCTCTCGACTTATGTACTGTGCTAATTTCAAGCATAACGGCAGATTGCCATTGCTCGTGTCAGTCGAACTTGACGAGTTTGCAAATATAGGACGGATACCGAATTTCGATAAAATCACTGCCGTTATACGTTCAAACAACATCAGGGTTTGCGTTGTCTTGCAGTCGCTTCCTCAACTAAAGGCTTTGTATAAGGATAACTGGGAAAGTATTATAGGTAACTGCTCACTGTTTACTTATCTCGGCGCACCTGATTTAGAAACCCGAAAGTACATAGTAGAAAAGCTCGACAAGACTACTGTACGAATAGACACAAGGGGACACAGCCAAGGAACAACAAGCGGCGGCAGCAGTTCAGATAACGAAAGCTATCAAGGTCGTGATTTACTGACTACATCTGAACTGCTAAGAGCGTTCAAGGCTTCACCGAAAATCAAAAAGAAATACGGCGGATATATGATTGAGTTTCTCGACGAATATCCGCCGTTTTGGTTATATAAGTTTGACACATTATCACATCCGCTTATCAGTAAAGTCGGTAGTTCATTTCCAAGCGGAATACCAAACAATACCGATATAAATGAGATGTATTCTGATAATGAGCAAATACAGAAACTCAAGGAGGTGAAAACAAAAATGGCACAGCTTATGGAACAGTCAGTGTCAGAAGAAAAAGCAATGCGTGAGCAGTCCGAGCAGAAACAGGCGGAACAAGAACGTGTCGAACAAGCAGAACTACAGCGACAGTTTGAAGAAGCCGCAAGAGATGCTCAGCTTAGTGAACATCAGAGCGTGCTTGCTGAAATCGACGAAGAAGAATTGATAGCCGATTATGAAATTCCGACTATCGACGAAGCAAAAGAAAGTTGTAAAAGCAAAAGTGAATTTATATCATTTCTCAAAAATAAAAACTACGAGGTCCGATACGAAAAACACATCACCGTTCATAAAATCGGTGAGAAGAAAGCAATCCGTGTTGATACTTTAGCAAAACAGTTCGGAAGTCAATATACCAAAGCCGAGCTTGAAAAGGCAATGGGATATTCAACAAATCTTGCTGATACAAATACAAGCAATTTAAATTTGCAATCGAAGAAAACCTGCGCAAGAAATATTAACGAATGGCAAAGGTTTGAATCCTGGTCATTTTCTCAGGACAACAGGTACGCAAATAATTACAGGTGTTTAAAAAAAACAGTATGGAACAAATTATCAACCGAGCCGTTTCCCGAAAGGTACACGGAAATCCTTGTTGCTTACACTGTTGTGTGTATTTTTTGTCAGTCCACGAAAGACATACAGAGAACATACAAACTACCGGTTATCCAATAGGACTACAGCTAATACGAATATAATCAGAACAAAATATCGGTGCGAGAACATCAGATACGGAGATCTGATATCAGCCCAGGGCAACAATTTTGCTGTTAAAATTCCGGCAGATCAGCTTGGAAAAATTATTGTTCTACCGATATTCTACAGTGCCAATGTAAACTTGGAAACTAACACAGCAGTTATTACAGTCAAGGAATATAACAAAGAAATAATCTGTCAGGCTCTCGGTTATGACAGCAAAAAAATTGCACAGAATGATTTACAGCATTTCGATAGCTGGGCTTCCACTTTCGGAGAAACGGTTACTGCAATAGAACTTACACCTGAAGGAACGGGTTACCGAGCAAAAACAAGGTTTGCAAAGTTTTTCAACTTGCCTGAGCTTATGTCAATGTTCAAAGAAGTTGCCGATATACGCACAGCCGATATGTTGGAACTTCCCGTACCTAAGGCAAACTTCCACAATATTGCGGTCAAACCGTCAGAAATACAAAAAGAAATGGTAGCACAACTTGCCGAACGTGCCGAGAATGTACGCAAAGGAAACCTCAAAATGAAAAAAATTTTTAAAACTGCAATTATTTCTTCTTGTTTTTTTCTGGGCTTAACGATTATCATTGCTTATTTTATCTCTGATAATTTTTTTGACCAAATAAGCAATAATGCAGGTGCTTCATTAAATTTTGCATTAAAAATCTTAATGCTTGGTTTTGTTTTTTCAATTGTATATCACGGAATGGCTAAATTTCTTAATAAAATTTTTGGTGTCGTAAACAACAAAAACAATGAGAATACTTAGGGTGCGAAACCGTGTCGCACTTGTAAATTGACATCTAAAATTAAATATGATAGAATGGAGGAAAATATATGTTGCTTTACATTCTAATTACGGCTACAGCATATTTGATTTATTGGATTATATATTTGATGTGCAGCGAGGTGTTTATGATGGAGTCGATTGTAGGCGCTATAATCGGAGCAGGAGGAGCTATACTTGTAGGCATTTTAGGGCTTATCGGTACTTGCATTTACAACGGCAGAAAAACTAAAAAATTGAATGACAATCTTTTGAAATTGCAAGACAGCTATATAGGAGTAAAGGACGGCGAAATGTCGCTGTCAAAACAAATAGGCGTAATCAGCGGAACTGATAGTAGTTTAAGCAACCAACATAAAGATATTGAAAAATTTCTGAAGGAAGATATAGAATTTAAACTGAAGCAGACAATGACATATTCTTCCGATGCTTATAGGCTCATAGAAACCGAAAGGCAACTGCGTGAACAGAGAGAAAAACTGCTTAATTGTGATGAAAGTAAGCTATCACAAGCGATAGATGATATTTCTGCATTTAAAAATCTATGGGTAGAAAAAAACTACCGTATTCAACAATTGAGCGAACAAGTAATACAATTGCAGGAAGAAAGGCAGTCACTTGAACGTACGATAAATGAGAAGAATAATGAAATTAACAAGCTAAAGGAACAAATTGAAAAATATCGTTATTCAAGAGATGACAAACAAACTTTATAGATAGCGTGGATAGCACAAAGCGACTGATTTCAGCCGCTTTTTTCCTTTTGTGCTACCTGTAGCACAATGTAATAAGTTTGTAAAAATCGGCGAAACGAACAAAAAACAATACTATATTTTGTATATGTTTTTGCTGTGTTTCGCTGGACTTTTGTCCGTTTTTATGTTACAATATACTTGAGGAAATAGTACCGAATCGAAAGGAGATGCACAAATGGCAAGAAATATAGTAAAGGCAAAGCTGGATATAATATTCAAGAAGTTGTTTACGGACGAGGGAAATCAGCATTTACTACAGGCTTACTTATCGGATACGCTCGGTATACCGTATGATTCGATAGAAAACCTCGTTGTACTCAATTCCGAGATAATGCCGGACAGCATAACCGAGAAATACAGCCGTATGGATATTCGTATGAAAGCCAATGGAAGACTGATAAACGTTGAAATGCAGATAAAGGACGAGGGCGATTACAAGGACCGTTCGCTCTACTACCTGTCTAAGCTGTACAGCGGACAGCTTAAAAGCGGAGAGGTGTACGGCTCGCTGAACCAGTGCATTTCGATAAATATCATCAACTTCAATCTCTTTGACTGCGAAGAATATCATTCATCGTTCTCAATGAGAGAGGACAGCAGAAACGAACAGCTTACAGACAAGTTTACAGCTCATTACTTCGAGCTGAAGAAAATAGGCAAGAATATCGACAAGAACAACAAGCAGGAGCTATGGCTCAGACTTATCAATGCGGAAACGGAGGATGAACTTGATATGTTACAGCAGACAGGCGTAAAGCAGATACAGGACGCAGTAGTTGTGCTGCATAAGATGAGTGCGGACGAAAAGACAAGAGAGCTTGCGGAAATGCGTGAAAAGGCTCTGCATATCGAAGCAACCGAAAAGGCACACGCAAGAGCCGAGGGAAGAGCCGAGGGAAGAGCCGAGGGAAGAGCTGCAGAACGTGCAGAAATCCTTGCTAATCTCAAAGCTATGGGCTTATCTGAAGAGCAGATAAAGCAGGCACTCGGCAAGTAAGCAATGACAGACGAGAAAATGATAACGTATACCGATGATGAAGGAAATCGGATAGCTATCATCGGTAAGACTAAGGTCATATACAAAAAGATGAGCGATGTAGAAAAAGCAATCGAACTTTCTGAAATGCGTGAAAAGGCTCTGCATATCGAAGCAACCGAAAAGGCACACGCAAGAGCCGAAGGCAGAGCTGAAGGCGAAAGAAGAAAAGAAGCTGAAATCCTCGCCAACCTCAAAGCTATGGGCTTATCTGAAGAACAGATAAAGCAGGCTCTCGGCAAGTAAGAAACAGACCAAATCCCACAAAGGAGGACCCCAAAATGAAACGTAAACGTACCCACACCATACTCGCAACAATAACCCTTATCAGCGTAATACTGACCAGTGCTTGCACGGCAGGCAATGCAAGCAGCACAACGTCCTCTGCACCCGAAACGGCAGTGACAACTACCGCTCCGGCAGTGACGGGAACAGTGATAGATAGGATTGATGAGCCGAAAGCCGAAGCGACTACAGCAGTAACGACCGCTCAGACTACCGCTGTCACTACAAAGCCACAGGAAACAAAAAAGGCAGAAACGACAGCAGCTGCCACAGCAGCAGTCACCACAGCAAAGCCGGCAACGACAACAACCGCCGCTACTACAAAGCCCGCTCCCGAATGGACAGAAACAAAGGCAAGCGGTACAAAGTACGTCAACACAGACTGCTACAGCCGTAAGAAAGCCGTACTCGGTGCAGAAACCGTAAAGCTGTACAGCGTGAACGACAAGGTGACAGTAACAGCCAAGACCAACACGGGCTATTATAAGCTCTCTGACGGTAGCTTTATACACGGTGACTATCTGAGCGACAGCAAGATTGTTATACAGACTACAACAACCACAAAGAAAGCTGAAACACCTAAGCCTTCACAGACAACAACGAAGAAACAGGAAAGCAAGCCGAAGTCCATATATGAGTATCCATTCGACCTTAAAGCAATCCGACAGGTAATTATAGATGATGCCATCAGCAACTACGGTCTTGTACTTGCTGAAGATATAATCAAGGACGAAAGTTCGTGGTTTCCACCACTTGTTATATGGAAAGGTGTTAATCCTAATGTTGTACGTATGAGAGTGTCAGAACAGGCAGAATCGAGTTATACAGGCGGTAATATGAAAAAAGGCGATTACTTTAACGTATACATTGAAACCATACCGGATTTAAAGAAAGACGAAAACGGTAACAGTATTGAGGGCTACGCAATATTCTTTCTTAGGTAAAATCTGATTTTTAGGTAGATTTATAATTTAATATTCGAGAGCTTTGAAAGTATAAATTCAAGGCTCTTTTCTTTTTTCTGACAGTAAATTGAACATAAAAATCCAAAGCAGTCCGCACCCGTAGGACTGCTTTTTTATATATATTTTTAAAAAATCAACCAAGAAAGGACAAAGGTTATGTTTAAAAACAAATTCAAAAAGCTGACCGGACTTTTCCTTGCAGCAGTTATGACATTAGTTGCTATGCCTATTCAGACGCTTGCGTCAGATTGGGGTGTCGGTGACAATGTTTATGCGGCTATGCTCGGAAATTACATCGGCTCAGACGGTAAGACTTATGCAGATAAGTATAATTACGACTATATCTACTATAAGTCAGACGGCAGTGTAGGAGTAGCCACTCGCTATGCCTCAACGCACGCTAAGTTAGGTGTTAGCAAGAACGGCGTGACACAGCAGGCAATCTGTATCGAAGCCGGTGTGTCATACAGCACAGGAAGCTCCTATGTTGGTAAAGCATCAAGTGATGACTATATGCTTATGTTGCCTACAAAAGCACAAAGAGATTTAAAAATAGAGTTAATTTCAGGATTTAACAGCCAAGTAACTAAATCTCCTGTTGCCAACACAAACCTTGATGATTTCTCATTTGCAACACAAATTATATCATGGGAAATTCAACAGGGACTGCGTACAGGATATGGTAAAAGCGACCTGGCTGTTAATTCAAAAATTCCTAATACACCTAAAACAGCATATTACGACCAGTTGAAAGGACGACCCGCTGAAAAGTGCTATGAGTACATCTTAAATAAGATGAAAGCATATTCAATTGTTCCGAGCTTCACTGTGACTAATAAGGCTAAAGCTCCTACTCACACAATGGAATATAATTCTTCGACGAAGAAGTACAGTATTACACTGCCGGACAGTAACAAGAGCAATATGCCGGCAAGTGCATTCAACATTCCCGGTGTCACAGTGACAAAGAGCGGATATGACTACACTTTCAGCACAACAAGCAAGATAAGCGGTACTAAGGCTTGCACATACAAGGCAAATCGTACTACAGGAAAACAGCTTGTTGTATGGAAATCAAGCGGCGGCGATTCTCAGACAATGGCTGACGGTATTGATGACCCTGTAAGATTTTACGCAAACTTTAAAACTTCCAATTTAGGCACAGCTCAGATCAAGAAAGTCTGGGAACACAATCACGATGCTTCAAGCACGAAAGCCGATAACAGCGACATCTATTTCACGATAAAGAATAGTTCGGGTACGACAATCAAGGCTACTGGCAAGGCAGGCTCGTATACCTACTCTACAAGCGGTTCCGTAACTAAGTTCAAGCTCAACAGCAGTAACACTTTTTTAGTAAAATCGTTACCTGCAGGAACATATACGGTCTATGAGTATGGTACTGATGGAGCAGGAATACCGTGCTATACACGCAGTAACCTTAGTAAGACGGTAACAGTAACAGCAGGCGGCACAGGAACAGTTACTTTCAAAAACACGAGAAATACCGGTACGGGCAAGGTTATAAAAACTTGGGTAGACACCAACGGTAACGCAATAGAAGCAAGTAACTGCATTTCGAATAATCAGCAGATATATTTCCGTATCAAGAATGCTGATAACAAGTACATTACGGTAAGCGGTTCAAAGTACAGCGGCTCATATACGTTTACAGGAACATCGACTACAGCTACATCGCTGTATGTTAATCCCGGTACAGGTGATTTCACAGTTTCTGACCTGCCTACAGGCAAGTATACCGTATATGAGTACGGCTCACCGGAGGGCTATTCTGTCAACAAAGCATCTCAGACAATTACCATCTCAAAAGATAAAACGTCGTCCGTTTCTTACGTAAACAGCGAGGACAGCGGTACGGCTCAGATAAAGAAAGTATGGCTTTCTGATACTACATTGACCGCTACTCAGATAGCAAACCTCGAAAAGAATGTTTACTTTACTGTCAAGGACGCTAATGGTAAGTATATCAAGGTTACAGGCTCGGCAGGAGCGTATGTTTATGCCGGCACTCAGACTTCCGCAAATAATATGAAACTCAGCGGCAGTAAGTTTAATGTAAGCAAGCTCCCTATGGGAACATACACTGTAACAGAGATTAATAACGCAAGCGGTTACAATCCGAAAACGCAGACAAAGACGGTCACAATTGCCAATAAGGGCGAAATAAAGGCAATATCATTTACGAATAAATCAACGCCAGTTGTTGTGATAAGAAAGCATTTCTCCGATGAGAACAATCTGACAGAAGCACAGCTCAAAGAACAGTATGCTAAGGTTACTGTAAATCTGCAGGTGCTTGGCTTCGGCGGAAGTGTTTCCTCGAATCCGCCTGCAGGCTACTATGTAGAATTTACGGGTTCAAACGGTAATTACACATACAAAGGGCTTTCGTCAACCAAAACATCAGCAACAAATCTCAAGCTGAATGAAAACGGCGAAATGACTATATCGTTCGGCACTAACACCGCTCCGTATTACTTAGCTGTCATTGAAACGTACAGCGGTACGGATTACGATGTTGATAACCGGGACCAGCGTATTGACCTTGGTGACGGTGATCCGAATGCTGTAATCGACCTTGATGACATTGAGCTTGACAATCAGCTTAAGACAGGTTCTGTGCAGATTGACAAGCAGTTTTTAAATGAAAACGGTGCTATAGAAAATATCCCCGATGACAAACTTGCCGAGGTCGCTTTTAAAATCAAGCACAACGGCAAATATCTCACCTTTACAGGTAGCAACGGTATCTACACATATAAAGGCGAGAACAATACGGGTACTGAATTAAAGCTGAACAAAGCCACATATAACTTTATTGCAAATGAGCTTCCCGCAAGACAAGAATACACAGTGTATGAAGTAAGCGGTACAACAGGTTACAGCTTCTCAATCGACCCCGTGACTTTCACTATCACTCCTGCCGGCTCGGTTAAAAAGGTATTCACCAACAAGGCAATGACGGGTACGATAAGTATTGTAAAGCATAGTGCTGACGGTGTACTTTCCGGCTGGCAGTTCAGAGTAACCGGCACAGCCAAGACCGGACAGAGCTACGATCAGACTTTTACTACCGACGCAAATGGTAATATCACGATTTCTAATTTAAGAATCGGTGATTACAAGGTTACAGAGGTCAAGACAGGTAAAACGGTTGGTTACATTACCGAGGAAAGCAAAGACATTGAAGTCAAGACCGATACTGTAACAACAGTCAATATCGAGAACAAGCCGTATGCGAATATCGTTATCAACAAGGTAGACGCAAAGACCGGCGAAAAGGTAAGCGGTGCTACATTTGGTATTTACACAGACGCAGAATGTGAAATTCCTGCAGAGGCATATACATCGGCTACAGATGATACTCTGACAGACGCTGTAATCACAGAAAGTGCGACAGGCAAGTACACTTGCAATTTCCTGCCGATTGAGAGCAAGAACGGCACAACTTACTATGTAAAAGAGCTTATTGCTCCCGAAGGGTACTACCTTGACACAAACGTACACGCAGTAACACTTAAAACAGCAAACGCTACTGTATCGGTAAACAACGAAATCGGAAAATCCGACTTCAACGAATATCCTTACGGTCACGGTGCTGTAATCAAGGAATGGAAACTTGATAACGGCACAGCAGATATGACAGCCGATGAAATCGCACAGATGAAAGCGGAGCTTGAAAAGAGCCTGTATTTCACTGTAAAGGACAGCAACGGCAAGTACATCACAGCTACAGGTGCAGACGGCGTATACACATATAACGGCGAAAGTACATCAGAATTCAAGTATGTTCTTCAGAACAGCACATTTACAATCGCAGAACTGCCTACAGGTGACTACACCGTGACAGAATTCAGCACACTTTCCGATTACACAATCAAGTCGGAAAATCCTGTGAAGATAACTGTAGTCAGAAATCAGACAGCAACGGCAACGTTTGTAAACGAGCGTGACACAGGCACAGGTAAGGTTATAAAGGTATGGAAGCAGTTTGATACAATGACAGCCGCTGAACAGGCTGAAATCGAAAAAAATGTATACTTTACCGTAACCGACAGCAACGGTGCTTATCTCAAGGTTAAGGAAAGCAACGGTAGCTACATCTACTGCGGCACACAGAAAACAGAAACAAAATTTGCTCTGAAAAACGGTGCGTTTGTAATCGCAGAACTGCCTACAGGTGACTATACCGTGACAGAATTCAGCACACTTTCCGATTACACAATCAAGTCGGAAAATCCCGTGAAGATAACTGTAGCAAGAAATCAGACAGCAACGGCAACGTTTGTAAACGAGCGTGACACAGGCACAGGCAAGGTTATAAAGGTATGGAAGCAGTTTGATACAATGACAGCCGCTGAACAGGCTGAAATCGAAAAAAATGTATACTTTACCGTAACCGACAGCAACGGTGCTTATCTCAAGGTTAAGGAAAGCAACGGTAGCTACATCTACTGTGGCACACAGAAAACGGAAACAAAATTTGCTCTGAAAAACGGTGCGTTTGTAATCGCAGAACTGCCGACAGGCGAATACACGGTAACTGAGTTTAACAACGCAAAGGACTACAGCCCGAAGCAGCAGACTCAGAAAATAAAAATCACCAAGAATACAGCGGCAGTGCTGACATTTACAAACATCCACACAGGCAACGCAAGTATCGTAAAGAAATGGACAAATCCCAACGGGCTGACAACAGCTCAGAAGGCAGAGCTTGAAAAGAATGTGTACTTCACCGTAAAGAACGCTGACGGTGCATACTTAAATGCGGTATCAAAGAACGGCAAGTATGTATATAACGGCAGTCAGACAGCTGAAGCACGCTTTATGCTGACAAACGGCAAGTTTGAGCTTACAGAGTTGCCGACAGGCAAGTACACGATAACCGAAATCAGCAACGCTGAGGGTTATCTGCCCAAGACGCAGGTCAAGACGATCACGGTAACTAAGGACGCAACTGCAAGTGCAGAGTTTGTCAATAAGGTCATTGTCGGCAATGTCACATTGACAAAGGTCGATGAGGACTATCCCGAAAATAAATTGACGGGTGCTGTATTTACAGTTTACAAGAGCGATAAGAAAACCGTAGTCGGCACAATGAAGGAAACCGAAACAGGCGTGTACCTTCTTGAGGGACTTGTTTACGGTGAATACTATGTACAGGAAACAAAGGCTCCCGAATATTTCGTCCGTGATGTGAATTTCTACTATTTCCAGATCGTAAATGACGGCGAAACCGTAGAAGTTTCCAACGATGAGCTTGGCAAGGGTACGTTCATAAACTCGCCGGCAAAGGGTGAAATCAAGATTGTAAAAACCTCATACGACAACAAGGTCGAAGGAATACATTTTGAGGTAACCGGAAAGACGTTCACAGGTCAGTCATTCAGTAAGATCTACACTACTGATGAGAACGGTATAATCCGCATTAACGATTTAAGAGCCGGTGAGTATACCATACACGAAGTTAAGGATGAAGCGTCAGCAGGCTATCTTTTGCCCGAAGATAAGCAGTTAACGATTGACCGTGACGGTGCAATGCTTGTTGCCAATATGCACAACAGCAAGCTACCGGACAATCCCCCGACAGGTGCAAGCGAGGACAGCTTTACGCAGACGGCAGTTATTATTATATCAATGGTAATGATGAGTGCTGCTGTGGTGCTTGTGTTCCCGTTATCGAAGCGTAAGAGAAAACGCTAAGAAGCATTAAATTTTATTGTCACCGGGCGGCAGAAAAGCTCTGCCGCCTTTGTGGTGACTTATGGAGGTAAGATATGAAAAGAAATCTGCTATCAAATTCTCATTTTAAATTGCTGTTTTCAAATTGCGATAATGCCAAAAATGAGAAAAAAACGAAACCCTACTATTCTCAAAACGAGATACGACTTACTAACTTAGATACCGGAGAGGTTTATTCAACGAAAATAAGGCAAGAGTATTCGGACGAAAGAACAACTTGTTCCTTTGCTATAAATCAATATCTCAAAGAGGGGAATTATTTGATAGAGTATTTATAAGTTTGAAAGTGTGCTAACGGTAGCACAATTGCAGAATTGATCTGTGCTACCTGTAGCACAATTAAAGGAGGGTGAAATGGCAAACAAAAACAAATTGCGGCACAAAAACAGCAAATCCGTCTTAAAGACCAGTCTTATACTTATCTCCGTTATAGGTGTAATCACATTCCTGATTATATCTTATCTGATTTACAGCTTACAGTGCTACGCATACGACAACAACATATCATCGGATAATTTAAATTTGTCGGTGCTGATAAAATCTATGCCATATTGGACTAATCCAACTTTTACAGCACCTTTTGACATCGGTGCGATAATGCAAATGCACGGTTCTGTTTGGTATATTTACGTTGTTGCTTTGTCACTGCTTGCACTTATGCTGTTCAGTAAAAATTACGATGATTACAAAGGCGTGGAAGCCGGAAGTGCCGATTGGGCAACAAAACGTGATGAAAAGGAAAACAGCGATGAAACCGGTATTCCAATCGGAAACAAGTTCTATGTTACCGTTAACAATCCGCATGGACGTTACTATGAACCGCATAATCTGAACGAAATACTAATCGGCGGTCCCGGTGCAGGAAAAACATTCAGAAAAATCAAACCTGATATTATTCAGATGTATGGAAGCTATGTTGTGACCGATCCCAAAGGTGAGCTTTACAGAGATACTGCAAAGCTACTTATGGATAATGGGTACAAGGTGCGTGTGTTTAATCTGATAAACATCAAAAAGACCAACGCATACAATCCGTTTGTTTATATCAATGATGAGCAGGATATTGTTGTTTTGGCAAACACCTTTATTAACGCCTCTGCCGGCGACGATGATAAAGAAGATTTCTGGTCGGGTTCGGCAAAATCATTACTTACTGCAATTATGATTTACCTTTGGAAAGCTGAAGGCGAGGTGAAATGCTTTGGTCGTGTAGTCAGACTGCTTAACAGTATCACATATAAAAATGGAAGAATAGACGAATTGTGCGAATTGGCTCGTTGCCTTAATAAACACTCAATCGAGCATCCTTGTGATGCTGCTACAATTAACTGGAACGGTATCAAAGGTACTCCTGAGGAAACTATGGGAGGTATCGCAAAGACGCTCTCAACACGTCTTGATTTGTGGGCAGTAGAAGATGTCAACGACCTGACTGTAATTGATGAAATGGACTTTGATAACATCGGCGTTGAAAAGACGGCTATATTTCTGATAGTTCCTCCTGCTGATACAACGTACAAGGCTATTTGCAATATGTTCTATTCACAGCTTTTCTCTCGACTGATGTACTGTGCTAATTTCAAGCATAACGGCAGATTGCCATTGCTCGTGTCAGTCGAACTTGACGAGTTTGCAAATATAGGACGGATACCGAATTTCGATAAAATCACTGCCGTTATACGTTCAAACAACATCAGGGTTTGCGTTGTCTTGCAGTCGCTTCCTCAACTAAAGGCTTTGTATAAGGAGAATTGGGAAAGTATTATAGGTAACTGCTCACTGTTTACTTATCTCGGCGCACCTGATTTAGAAACCCGAAAGTACATAGTAGAAAAGCTCGACAAGACTACTGTACGAATAGACACAAGGGGACACAGCCAAGGAACAACAAGCGGCAGCAGCAGTTCAGATAACGAAAGCTATCAAGGTCGTGATTTACTGACTACATCTGAACTGCTAAGAGCGTTCAAGGCTTCACCGAAAATCAAAAAGAAATACGGCGGATATATGATTGAGTTTCTCGACGAATATCCGCCGTTTTGGTTATATAAGTTTGACACATTATCACATCCGCTTATCAGTAAAGTCGGTAGCTCTTTTCCGAGCGGAATACCAAACAATACCGATATAAATGAGATGTATTCTGATAATGAGCAAATACAGAAACTCAAGGAGGTGAAAACAAAAATGGCACAGCTTATGGAACAGTCAGTGTCAGAAGAAAAAGCAATGCGTGAGCAGTCCGAGCAGAAACAGGCGGAACAAGAACGTGTCGAACAAGCAGAACTACAGCGACAGTTTGAAGAAGCCGCAAGAGATGCTCAGCTTAGTGAACATCAGAGCGTGCTTGCTGAAATCGACGAAGAAGAATTGATAGCCGATTATGAAATTCCGACTATCGACGAATTTATAGGATAGGAGGCATCTATATGGCACCAATGTTAGAAGATGAGATTATGCACGATGCTGAAAAGATGAACAGTAAAGTTGCCGGCATAGCTCGTACAGGCAAACAGATATATGACTTCATCGAACAGTTGAAACGTGCGAAAAATGCTGCTCCGGAAAATTTAGATAACGGTTTACCGTTTTCTTTTTCCGGTCAGATTACCGACCTCAGCTATTTCAATACGAATGATATTCTGCCAAAAGAGGTTATAGACAGTATCCCTGATGCTGAACTGAAAGAAGCTGTCATATCCAATCTCGAACTGGCGGAAAAGCAAGGTTTGATTGATGTAGATCTGAATAGCGGTAATATAACGTTGACAGATAGCGGCAGAGAGTATATCAATAATCCAAACTTCATTCGTGCGGCTAACATAGACAAAGCACGATCGGCTATTCGTGCAATGGAAATTCAGCACGGATTGGAAAACGATACAATCAGATACGGTATAACTCTTGAGGGTACAGATCGAGATTTGCAATTCTTCCGATTTGCGTCTAACCTTGACCTTGAAGAAATCACGCTGTCGCCCGATAAGAAAGCGGCTCTGCAAGTTATGGAAAATATCTCTAAATGGGAAAAAGACGGGCTTGTGCAGTACAATTCTGACAACACAAGCATATCACTTACAAAGCTCGGTCAGAAAAAGCTATACAGTGATTTGGCAGACGGTGTTGATTTGATTGACGAATCGGTAATAGCACCAAAGAATCTTTCATCCGGAAGTTTATCAAATGCCGGTGCGGGTAGTATGGCAACGCAAGCAACTTCTCAAACTGCAGTTCAGACTACACAGGTTGCTTCGGCAACTGCTACACAAGCTACTACAGCCGGCGCAACTCAGGCAGCTACTACAGCCGCCACTACAGCCACAACAGCGGCTTCGTCGGCTGTACCGGTTGCCGGTGCAGTAGTGGTTACAACAAAAGTCATTTCAGATACGGCTAAAAAAATATCAGATGCGATAATTCGCAGATAAGGAGATTTTATTATGAAAAAGGCATTCAGAAAAATAGCAAAGGCAATTTCAATCACAACCACAATCCTTCTTTCAAGCGTATTCCTTGCGTTTTCAGCATTTGCCGAAGGTGGTGGCATTGGCGATGCACCCTCTTCTGTAAACACTGCTACATACAAGACCCTTGTAACACTCGTTTTTTGGGTTGTACGCATAGTCGTGCTCGGTTTAACTGCAATACCGGGACTGGTTAAGATTGCACAGGGCGTCGGAAATGAGGATGTGCGTGAACGCAACGGCGGCATATCGCTATTGGTAATCGGCGGTGCTCTTTTTGCGGCAACATTTGCGATTGAGGCTTTATTCTAAGAGAGGTAGATATGAAAAAAATCAGCATCTTTCTTATATGCAGTCTGCTGATGATTTTCGGTTTATCATTTTCTGCCTGTGCGGATGCAGTAACAACCGGTGGAGTAACAGCAACAGCTGTTGCTCCAAGAGCGGTTGACAGCTCAGGAAATATAATTGATGTATCAGAAAATATAAACCAAGTTGAACATACGGCTTTTGCAAAAGAAAACGCCACAACGACAGAAACCACCACCACTAAGCCTGCATATAATCAAGAAGAAATGAAAAAAGATCTTGAAGACCTTGGTAAAGAAGATATGGCAGCTTCGGCAGTAGGTATCTTTGCTTGGGTAAAAGGTCTTGTTGACTGGACACAAGGTATTATAAACACACTGGGAATATACATTAAAGCCGGAATAGATAGTCCTTGGGGATTCGATCTTAACGGTTTCGTTGATTTATTTGCACCGTTTTTCAAAACTATCGGATATGGCATACTTGTACTGCTGTTCGGAATTAATTTAATTCATTCTGCTATGCAGTTTGAATTAGTTAATTACAAAGGTGTTATAAAAATTCTTGTAGGGCTTTTATTGGCAAAGTTATGGGTAGATTTATCAACAGATATTTGTATAGCCCTTATCGATACCTGTACAGATATTGCGTCAAGTGTATTTACAAGTGCTGATGAAATGATAGTTTTTCCGTCATTTGATACGCTTAAAAGCACTGATACGGGATTATGGATTATCGGCGAACTGCTTAATCAGTTATTGGATATTGTATTGCTTGCTCCAATTATAATCGTCGCCTTAGCAATATTAATTATATGCGGGCTCATAATGATAAAATTAATGCTCCGTACTTTTGAGTTGGCACTATATTGCAGTGTATCGCCTGCTTTTTTTGCATGCCTGTTAGGTGATGCGACAAAGGGATATTTTAAGCGCTTTATTGACGGCTTGCTCAGCTCGGCGCTCTCGCTTGTATATATGGGATTAATATATCTTGCAGGATCGTACTGGTGCAAAGTTCTCACAATGAATAATGTAGGTGTAGATTCGCCTATGGACGTCTTGGTTTGGCTGTCTTCGGCCGGACCGAAAGTTTTAGTAGTGCTTGCTATGGGATTTTTAATCTTAAAGCCACCGCTTGCATTACGTCAGCTTACAGGAGGTTCTTAATGATAAAATGCAAAGTAACAAAGAAAATTATGCAGGAACCCGGAACTGTAATGGGCTTTTCAATAGGGCAGGTGATAATGCTGATTGTAGGATGTGCTGCTACAATCGGCACGTTGCTTTTGCTGTGGCTGGTGCTGAAAATCAACATTGATATAATTATGTGGGTCGTATTTTTGGAACTCGTTTTATTCATCGGACTTGGAGTAGTCCGTATTCAAGGGTTGACTGTATTGCAATTTATTGCTTCAAATCCCACAAAAAAGCGACCGTTTGACAGTAAAGGAGTATTCAGTGATGTCGATAATCGATAATTTATTTAACGGCTGGGCTAAAAAGAATGTGCCGTTTGGTTATGATAAACGAATTGTTATGCCAAAATCCGCACAGGATACAATACCATTTTATGAAGTGTACGATAATGGGCTGTTTCTTACCGGAACAAACACATTTACATTGATATTCGCATTTTCAAACATAGATTATTCTTTGCTCCGTGACAAAGAGCAGGAAGAAACCTATCAGCGTTATCAGCGTTTATTGAATGCACTTCCGGTCGAAATCAACTTTCAGGAATTTATTATGAATTCCTCTGTTAATACCGCAAAGCTCAGGGATATACTGATAAGCAACAATGAAGAAATCTCCGGTGATTTACTGGATGATTACAATAAAAATCTCGAAACGTATATCACAAAGTCCGAAGACGCAACAAGTGAGAAAATAACTCTTGTTGCAATGTCGTACACGCCTAACGAAACCGTAGATAATGTAAACATACTGTTTCGTTACTATCGGGAATTGCAAAATTTCTATGCGGCAATGGGCAGTGAAACGCATCAGCTTATGCCTGAAGATGTGTTTGCTGTCCTTTATGAATACTATCACCCATTCGACAATACTGAATTTCTTTTGCCGAATGATATATATTCACGTGGCGGATCCATAAAGGACTATATTGCACCATCAATGTTTGCCTTTCGCCCCAAAGAAATTGAAATCGGTAATTCGTATACAAGAATAATGTATATGGCTCGATATGACCGCACGTTAGACGACGAGTTTATAAGAGATATTCTTGATAACAATTGTAAAGTTGCCGTTTCAAAGCATATTAGGCATATAGACAAATCCGAAGCACAGGATAAGGTTAAAGACAACATATACTCACATCAAGGCAAAATTCAGGCACGCCTTGAAAAGAATCATAAAAAAGGTCTTAATTTTGTGCCATATCATTGGATGGAGCGTGAGCGTGAGCTTGAGGATTTGCAGGAGCGACTTTCCGATACAAACTGTGAGCTTTTCAAGATAGGCGTATATATCTCACTGTCTGCGGCTACAAAAGATGAGCTTGACGAGCTGACAGAAGCAATACGCTCTAAAGGTAAAAAACATCAGGTAGTTATTGATTGTTTGGTGCGTCAGCAGGAAAAAGCGCTTAATTCCGTCTTACCGTTTGGAATAAATCATTTTGATACCGCCAACGGAAACAGCGTTAACACTTATGTGTTATCGGATGCCGCAGGTATACTGATACCATTTTCTGCACGGTCATATTTTTCAGACACCGGTCTTTGCTACGGTATGAACAAGCATACAAACGCTATCATTGTTCTTGATCGAGCAGAAGAAATGAACGCTAACGGCTTCATTCTCGGTACATCGGGTTCGGGCAAATCTATGTACTGTAAATCCGAAATCATAGATACCATCATACGCTACCCGAAGTCAGAAAAGATAATTATAGATCCTGACGGAGAATACTATCCTATCATCAAACAGTTTGGCGGAGATACGCTAAAATTATCGGCTGATTCCGAAACGAAGATTAACATATTCGACACTGATATAAACATCAGCGAAAACGGCACTTCTGCTGTTGCAATGAAATCTGAACTGATTATGTCAATCATAGAAACAGCACGAGGCTTTCCCCTGTCTGCGGCAGATAAGTCAATCATCGACAGTTGCGTCAAAGAAGTTTACGCTGATTATGTGCTTAATAACGGTAATCCGGAATTCATACCTACGTTTGTTGATTTTTATAATGCTCTTATAAACAAAAAGCTACCTGAAGCAGATCAGATAGCTCTTGACATTGAGCTGTATGTTAACGGCAGTTTTAATACGTTTTCGGGCAAAACAAACATTCATACGGATAACAAATTGTTATCAATTGATATATCCGATATGGGCGAGCAGTTGCGTCCTGTAGGCTTGCAGGTTATTCTTGAGTATATATGGCAACGTGTTCGTGACAACAGAACAAAGGGCGTTCAGACTTGGGTATGGGTCGATGAATTCTCAATAATGTTCAACGATGGCAACGACAAAGAAACAGTGCGTTCTGCCGACTTCTTTCAAAAGGTTTTCAAACGTATAAGAAAATACGGCGGTATTCCTACAGGAATAACTCAAAATATTACTGAAGTGCTTGAATCGGGTCAGGCGAGACTTATGCTGTCAAACTCAGAGTTTGTTGTTTTGCTTCAGCAGAAGAAAACCGACCTTGATAAGGTGATAGAGCTGTTCAACTTATCTCCGTCACAATCAAGCTACTTGAAGACCGGCGAAAAAGGCACAGGATTGATTGTAAGCGGTAAAAAGATTATACCGTTTGACAGGCGTATATCAAAAGACAGTTCTATCTATAATCTTTGTCAGACTGATTTTAGGAGAGATGTTACATGAAGAAATTCCAATTGAAATACTCTGCACCTAAAACAAAGGTCAACTCCGCTGGAAAGGTTGAGCAACAAAATCAGAAAAAACCGGACCGTTATTGTGATACCTGTAGCACAATAACGGATATAATAAGCAAAGAACCGCAATCGGAAGAAAAAAGTTATAAACTGACAGGTTCGGCACTGTTTAATAAGATGTTTTCGGATATAAAAAAAGCTCATATCCCTGTATGCTCATTTTCCGTTTACGATAGTGATTTTACTTTCTGTTATGGAAATGTGATAAACAACCGAGCTGTCCTTCTGAATTATTATTCATTATCATCAGTTGCCGTTATCACGGCGGCTGATGGTATTCTTTCAGATCCGGCTCTGCGTTCTCGGCTTGTTTATAGGCTTTACCTTTCGACAAACAGCTATCTTATGATTATATTTGATTCGTTTGCTTACGAAACATTTAAAGATGAAAATCTAAAGATTATATCATCAATGCTTGATGAATTGAAAATTACACTAATACAGCAGAAGGCGGTGAATAAATGAACCTCGTTATAATTGCGGGAAAACGCAGTGTGCGTCCTCTTGAAACGGCTCTAAAAAAATCGGAGCAAACTGTAACAGTGGGTAAATATACTGCTGTCAAGCCGAATACTGCGGCTGAAATATTCGAAAAATACCGTCCTCACGGTATTTTGATCAGTGATGATGCTGCGTCAAAAGGCGTGTCGCTGATAGACTTTCTTAGCATTGTAAAAATGCGTTACGGCTATATGCGTGTTATATTTGTTTGCAATAACACCGATAGCTTTAACAAATACGCCTCTGCTTTATATTCGATAGGCGTATATGATATTGTTATGGGCTATGATCCTGCCGCTATAGATAATGCTATTTTATTTCCCAAAACGGATAAGCCTGATATTTTGATGTCAGAAAAGCCTTGTGATACCGAAATACATTATCCTAATCGGCAATTCTGCGAATACAGCAATTCCTTCGGAAGTATGAATTTGAACTATAAAGGTGCTTGTGACAGCTCTTATTCGGGACAAACAGTGCGATTAGATGAAAGCTATGAACGAATCCAAAGAGGAAATGTTATTATATCGGTATTCGGCTATTATTCTCGTTGCGGATGCACATATACAGCATTTGACCTTGCGTTTTACTTACGCAAATATGAAAATGCAAAGGTGTGCGTAATTACATCAGTGACAGAAGAATTGTGTAACTATTTTACGGTTGATATTAATGCAGTTAATCAGAACGGTTTGAACATTGATGATGTGGTTATCTATTCGGACTTCAATAAGATAAGCGGAACTTTTGATTATATCATCTGTGATGACAGCACTAAGTATAACAATAATGCGTACATACACATTTTGCTGTGCTCAGCGGCAGATTGGGATATGCCGATTTTAACGAATTATATCAACGATGTTATTCTTCCAAATAAGGTAGACGTAAATCTATGTTTTTTCCCCGTAACGACGAATAAGTTTATTTCCATCAATAAACAGTTGATTAAATCGGGATTTAAAGCGTATATGCTCGAGCCTTCGGACAACTGGATGGCAACCAACGCAAATAACAATAACGTTTACAGCAACATTCTAAAAGCCTATATTATAAGTTGATTGTGCTACAGGTAGCACAATCCGGAAAGGAAAAATTATGATAGTAATTTATGCCGAAAAATACAGCCTCGGTCGGACAATTGCCGAGGCTTTAGGCGCATACAAAAAAACAGTGAATCCTAAGGAACCGTCTATCGCACACTGGGACTTAAATCTTAACGGTGAGCAAGCAATCCTTTGTCACGGTGCCGGTCACTTATGCGGTTTAGCTCCGGCTGAAGATTATGACGAACGTTATAAATTCTGGAGCTTCGATAATTACCCGATTATACCCGAATATTTTATTACAAGAGTAAAAGATAATAATTATTCCAGGCTTGCTTATGATTATGTTAAGCAGTTCTTTGATAAGGCGGATCTGATAATCAATGCCACTGACGCAGACCGTGAAGGCGAATTGATTTTTGCATATTTATATGAAGTCTTACATTGCACAGTACCATACAAAAGAGTGTGGATAACAGATTTAACGCCTTATAAAATCAGAAAAGCATTTGCCGAGTTGCGGTCAGCTCAAAAGATGAAGCCGCTTGAAAATGCAGGACGCATACGATCCGCAACAGACTGGCTTGTGGGCATTAACACATCTGTTGCAGCTACATTGAAATTTGGTGGAGCTGACAATGTGTTCGCCTGCGGACGTGTAAAAATGCCGACACTTGCAATGATTGTTAAGCGTGAACGGGAAATAAGAAATTATGTTAAAAAACCGTTTTATAAAATAGTTGCCAATATCGAAGCAAATGACGGTGCAAAGTTTACTGCTGAAGCAGCAGATAAATACGATACCGAAACGGCGGCAAAGACTGCTATAGATGAAATTAAATCAAATACAGCAAAAGCGATAAAAGTCGAGGTGTCGCAAAAGCAGACAGCCGCTCCGCTTTTATATAACACTACACATTTGCTTGCAGATTTATCAAAGTGTACGGATCTCACAATTGATATGCTTACAAAGCTCGTTCAGAGCTTGTACGAAAACAGATTGATAACATATCCACGTACAAGCTCAGAGCATCTAACAGATGCAATGAAAGATGAAACGGTAAAGATAATAAAGCTACTGTTTGAAATGCCCGAATTTGCTAAATATGCTATTCCTGTTGAGAATTTTGTACCCTGTACACGTCGGCATTATGATGACAGCAAAGTCGATTCGCACACCGCTATTACACCGACCGCTCTTGTGCCGAATGATTTAAGCGGTATGTCAGAAAATGAGCGCAAGGCATATACTTTGCTTGCGTTATCAATTATCCGTACTGTTTATCCGAAAGCTGTCACAGAAAATGTCAAAGCTGTATTTCAGATTGATAATCAGCTGTTTACAGCAACCGGAACGAATATAATCAGTCCCGGTTGGTTTGCTGTTGATGCAACGCCGAAGGTAATCGGGTTGCCCGAAATCGTTAAGGATAACGATTATAAAGTTATCGGTTTCGATGTCAAAGAGGGACAAAATGAGCCACCGAAGTATTATACCGATGCTACACTGCTTACGGCAATGGAGCTTGCAGGTGATAATATAGAAGATGAACAAACTCGCAACTTAATTAAACTTGAAAAGCGTGGACTGGGAACTGCCGCAACACGTCAAGGTATCATTAAAGAGCTGTATGAAAAAGGCTATATTGCTCGTAGAACCAAAAAAAACGGCAATATGATCAAAGGCATTATGCCAACAGAAAAAGGAATGTATATAATCGATGCACTTGAAAAGACGGTACCCGATATGCTGTCTGTTGATATGACCGGCGATATGGAAATGGAACTTGATAAAATTGCCCGTGGAAAGTCTGACGGAAATGATTTCTTGAATAATTACAAAAAGCTTGTAGCTAAATGGGTAGAGTTAATAAAAAACAGTGATACTTCTGCAATGGCAGGTAACACCCTTATTTGTCCGTTATGCAGTAAACCTTTAATTAAGAAAAAAGTAGGGTGGTGCTGTACAGGTTATTCCAAGGATAACCCGGATAGTTGCAGATTTTATATTGCAAATGAAATCTGCGGTAAAAAAATATCAGATGTAATCGCCAAAGAGCTTACATTGAAACGTTCGACATCTATCATCAAGGGCTTTACATCTCAGAGCGGAAAAACATTTGATGCGAAGCTAACAATCAAAGCAGATAATACGATCGGTTTTGAATTTCCCGAACGTCTTAAATGTCCTGTTTGCGGAAAAGAAATGATAAAAAGTTCTAAAGGATGGGTCTGCACCGGGTATAAAAACGGGTGTAATTTTTTTATAGCCGGAACTATATGCGGAAAATGTATTACAGACACGATTGCGACTATGTTATGCGCTAATAAGCGAACAAGAATAATAAACGGATTTACTTCAAAGTCGGGCAAAGCATTCTCAGCGGCACTTATCGTTAAAGACGGAAAAATCGACTTTGATTTTCCCGCACAATCACAAAAACGCAGTAAGTAGGTTTTACTATGAGCGTTCTTATAACAATTTTATTAGCTGTAATTATAACACAGGCATTCCGCATTCGACGTCTGAAAAAAGAAATCATCAAGCGAGATACTGCCGATGAATTTTGCCGGCAATGGTACTGGAGAGAAGAAAATAAAACACAAAAGCAACGACAACCTCAGAACAAGAGGAAATCGTTGCTTTCTTTTTTAAGGAGCTTTTTATGAGTTTTTCTAAATCTAAATCGAGTAACTATGTTACGAAAGAACAGATAGAGCGTGCAAGAAATGTTGATATGGTGGAATTTCTTGAACGAACAGAAGGCTTCAGCGTAAAGAAAAGCGGTAACGGTTATCGCTGTGATAAGCACGACAGCCTTTTTATCACGAATGACCGCAGAGGGTGGTACTGGAACAGCCGTGACGAAGGTGGCAACAATGCCATTGCGTTCTGTATGAAGATTTACGGACAAAGCTTTACTGAAGCTGTAAAGTCGCTTTGTGGAGATATTCAGATTGAGTATACTCCAAATAAGATAACGTCAAAGCCGAGCGTTTCTAAAGATAAGGAATCAAATCGGCTTATTTTGCCCGAACAGGATCACAAAGAAAACGGACAGCGCAATTACAGTAATGTAATCGCCTACTTATGTAAAACCCGTGGATTGGAATACAGTATCGTAAATCAGCTGATTTACGACCGTAAGCTATATCAGGGCGTCGGATACAGCGGGCTTCAGCTTGTCGGGTATGACAGCTCGAACACACCGTTTTATCGCTTCAAAAATGATGTGCCTGAAAACGCACCGGAATATGTTACCGTTGAGCTTCAGGCACAGAAACAAAAAGGTGAAAAGTATATCTGCGAAGGGTTCAGCAGTGAACATATACCTGAGCTTATCGAGCGTGGTATTACTAAAAAATATGTAAATATGATTGCTGTAAACGGTGATGGCGTTATGTCACGCTATGCGTTTTGCCGTTCTGTATCGGATAAATCTACATACCGTGTAGATTTGCCCGGAAGTGATAAGAAATATTCGTTTTCTTTAATCGGTACAAATAAGAACAAGCTGTATGTTTTCGAGTCTGTAATTGATATGCTGTCTTATGCTTCATTTTATGCTATAAACAACGGACAGGACGCTTGGCAGCAGTTGACTATGCTATCGCTCGGCGGCAAATCAGATGTTGCTCTTGACGAGTTTTTAAAGAATAAGCCTATTGCCGAAATAACGTTCTGCCTTGACAATGATGATGCAGGTAAACACGCTACTGAGCAGCTTAGCGACAAGTATGCTCTGAAAGGATATGCTGTTTCAAAAGATATACCATTAAACAAGGACTTTAACGACGATTTAAAGGCGTTCAGAGCGTTGAATGAGAAAAATACTGTACAAGCAACAAAACCGCTTAAACGTTAAAATACAACAAAATACAAGGATGTGTGAAAATGAAAAGTTATTTTCTGCTGTCTAACTCGGTTATTACCTCAAACGAGCTGACGCATAACGAGTTTGCAGTTTATACATACCTGCTTTCTGTTTATTCAAATATCCGAAGCAAAGCAGGACACGAATATAAGCGTGTAAGACAGCAGACTATAGCTTCACACTGCGGTATAAAGTCTACACAGACAGTATCTCGTATAATTGAAAGCCTGATGAGAAAAGGTTACATCACACATATAATTGCGGCTTATTGTAAAGACAATCGCAAAGGTACATACACATACGTTCTGAATCCCGAAAAGAACAAAGTAAAATCTGATTATACCCGTATAGACAGAAATGTGTTCAATAAGAAACTTTCCACATCCGAACTGCGCCTTTATATTCTCATTATTAAATCAATAGACAGCAAGCTCGGATATTGTTTCAAAAGCTTCAACGACCTCGCCGATGAGCTGAACATCAAGCGTGACACCGCAATGAAAATAGTCAGTAATCTTGTCAATCTGCACCTTGTCCGTAAACAACGTAAAATGCGTTACGACAACAGAAAAGTTTATGCGGATAATTCTTACAGCCTGAAGGTTATTAAACTTATCAAGAAAAGAAATAAGCCCGGCTTGCACTCCGGGCTTATCTCATTTAAAAACATTCTTAAGCACACTGATAATCCCACAATCACAGAATTAAACAGCCTGCGTAATTATAATAACGCTATCGGCAGCATTTGTCAAGTGGGTAAATGTGTTTATCGAATTATTTTTTTGAAAAACAGGGGTAGCCCCCCGAATTTAAGGTCTATACAATACCCAGTTATACTACCTTCAGAAAGAAAGAAGATTCTTTATATACGAATATGATACTGCTATATTAAAGATATATGCGGGACTTTTTCGGATTTTGCTTGTCCTTCCGGATTAAATTTTCTGAATTTTTCGGTATCGGACTTGCAGGATTTATCGTTGTTATACCGCTTGTATAATGGATTTATAGCTTTTTGTATTTCTGAAGGTAAATCAGGAGATTTTATTAAGCAACAATGTGCTACCTGTAGCACAAAATCGCTAAAAAGCGTAGCCACGCTTTTTTTACTACACGGAGGTATTTATTATGTCTTACACACTTACAGAAAATTATCAGATTGATGAATTCACAATCAAAGCCATCATCGGAGAAAATATTTCCGATGAAAATTGTGATTTTCAAAAGTTACTCCCTGAGCGGAGCGTTTTAACCGATGAAAACATAATATGTATTTTTGAAAACGGTGATGCTTTTAGCATTTGCTCTACCGATACCGTTCGATACAAAGTTTTCGTTGACAAGGACTATGCCAATCATCCACGATATACTGTGAACGAGATCCTCAGTAAAAACATTGATATTTTTGATGAGAAATTCTTTGCAACGGAAGTAGAAACAAAATTAACGATTTCTGACGTATATCAAATCATTTCTCGAAGAGGAAACCGCAAACTTGATTGTTACTCATTGAACAGCATGTCATATGGTGTTACTGAAATCTTGTAATTTTGATAAATCCTCATCTTCAGGATATGGCGACCACCTAGAACTAATATTGTTCTTTATAGAAATGTCAGCCATATGGTCACCAAATGCTAATCTTGTTTTGAGGTTATTATCAGGACTTACAGAATCATTAGCGCTGTTGTTACGCCAGCCTATAAAGTATATTTTATCCGCTTCCTTTATTTTATGATTTTTTGAAGCTAACACCAAACAATCTGAATATTTTGGTTCTTTTTCAAACAGATAAGGAGTATTTTTATCTAATACCGTAAAAAAATTTATTGGTTTAAAGTGGTTCTTTGGATCATACTTCAAATTAAGGTATTTCAGAAGTTTATTATAGTCATCGTTCTTCAAGCTACATTCAACTTGACAAGAATTGTCTACTTCAACCTCTATTACAAATGGATTTGCTCCTAAAGCTGTAATGTATAGAATATTAGGTTGACAATCAATAACAAAGATACAGCTAAAAGGTTTTTTGAATAAATCCATTTTGAAAATAGAGCGGGTCTGACCAAGCCGTTTCATATTGCTTCGATGGGATAGTAAATTCATCATTTTACGTTTCATAAAAACATCCTTTCTTGTATAAAAATTAGCTTATTGCACAAACACTCACCCGCATTTTTGTCAATTCTGTATACTATACATTACATCAATTGAATTGACAAAACTGTAAAAGTGTAGTATAATAAGATAAATAAAAAAACACCTAACACAGATAGAGCGGTTCTTGCCGGAACCACTCTACCGATAACGGGAAAGATGTAAGCAACACATCTCTCGAGCTTAGTGTATCAGTGCTTTCATTGTGCTATCAGTATAGCACATCACATACATTTTAGCAAGGGTTTTCAGCTGATTTTCATCTTTCACCTATCGGCTGGGAACTCTTGTTTTTTGTTTACTTGATATACAAGGCGTAAATCCGCAGTGTATATCCCCACCTGCCGCATTACCCAAAGGCAGTACAAATTGAATAGCCAACTTTGTAATAACAAGACTTTGCGATGACAGCCGGTTCTCCGGTATGGGATACATTGTATCTGCTGAATATCAGCGAGCGAAGAAAGGGCGGATACCACACGTTGCTGTAGTGCTATAATTCGTGATGGATGCGTCAAAGTCAAAAGTAACAAAGCAACGGTATCAAATTGTATATTATCACAGTGGAGCAGCTTGCATCTGCTTCGCTGTGTGATATATAATTTTATTTACAGCTTCAAGGACACTACTCCTGTAGTATCCTTGAAAGTGTAAATATAGATGGCGGAGAGGAAGGGATTCGAACCCTTGTGGGGTTGCCCCCAAACGGTTTTCAAGACCGCCTCGTTATGACCACTTCGATACCTCTCCGTATCGTGCTATGATATTATAGCACGGATTTATAGTTTTGTCAACACTTTTTTCGGATTTTTTTTAAATTCCTGCATTTTTGTCCGTAATATCGCTTTCAGACCGAACGGCACTCAGTCAGAGCTTAATGTTACTTCCGAACATTTTAACAAAATCGGGTGCTTTTGCTTTGAAGCATTTTCCGTCAAGATAGGAAAGACAGCCGGCATCGGTAGTGAATTTGAACTGCAGCTCATAACTGCACAGTGCCTGATATTTGAAGCCGTACTTTTTGTTCAGCTTGTTGTTTCCGTATTTTCCGTCACCGAGCAGAGCGTGACCGATATACGCAAGGTGTGCTCTTATCTGATGCGTCCTGCCTGTGAGCAGGTCGACCTTTAACAGCGAGTTTTCGCCGTTGTACGCTATGACCTTGTACTTTGTCTTTATTGTGAGATTGCTTTTTGTCTTTTTGTCGCTGATTTTTACCGTGTTGGTGTCGCTGTTCTTTTCAAGATATGCGGTAAGCGTTGCGCTGTCGGGAGTTACCTTACCGCAGGCAATGCACAGATACAGCTTTGTAAGCTCTCTGTCCCTTATCTTCTGATTGAGTATTCTGAGCGATTCGGCATTTTTCGCCGCAATCACTATACCGCAGGTGTTGCGGTCTATGCGGTTGCACAGTGCCGGAGCAAACGAAAGTTCGTTTTCCGGTCTGTATTCGCCCTTGTGATAAAGATAGCTCTTGATGCGGTTTATAAGCGTGTCGCTGTCGCCGCTCTCGTCCTCGTGGACTACCATTCCGACAGGCTTATCCACAAGCAGAATGTTTTCGTCCTCGTAGACAATGTCTATCTTATCGCTTACCGCAGTGAAATCATCGGGGTCCGACTTTGCTTTCGGTATCAGCATTTCATCGGGGATAAACAGCTTTATTATGTCGTTTTCCGCAATATGCGTGTCGGGCTTGCATTTCTTGCCGTTTAGCTTTATGCAGTTCTTACGGGCGAGCTTACAAATCTGCCCCTGCCCCAGCGGAAACGATTTAGACAAAAAGCGGTCAATACGCTGACCGCTGTCGTTTTTTGTAACCTTTATTTCTTTCATCGGTGGCTCACTTCTGTATTCTTGAAAAGCCGTACTGCGAGAAATGCTCTATCGCCTTGTTGAAGTAATCACCCGAGCTTTGACAAGCCGTTGCAACATCGGTGAGCTTCGCTTTTGCTATTTCCCACTTTTCCTGCATTACCTCGTTATCATCGGCTTCAAGCCAGAGCTGATTTTCCCAGATACCGTATTTAAGATTGATTATATATGCTTTTTTCATACTTCTCCTTTTTATTCCTGCTGAATTCTTCATTTCAGAAAAGCAGTTGAATACGGGAGGGGCGAGCCCACTCACCTATAATTTTGACAGTTTGCCGTGATTACAGCTTTCCGCCCTTTGTTCCGCCGAGCTTACCGCCTGTAAAGCCGTCAAGGATGTTGGTGTCAAAGCTGAATGTCAGCGCCTTGTTTTCACGTTCACGCTTTAATGCGAGCGAAATCATCTCGTCTAAAAGTTCGGAATACTTCACACCGACAGGCTCCCACAGATAGAACGCAAGGCTGCCCGGAATCGTGTTGATTTCATTCAGATAAACGTTGCCGTTGTCCATATCTATCATAAAGTCGATTCTTGATGTACCCGATGCGCCAAGACATCTGAACGCCTTTACTGCAAGGGTGCGTATCTGCTCTCTTGTTTCATCGGATATATCGGCAGGTATCTTTCTGCTGAGAGATGCCATACCGTTTGATTTCTGACCTTTAAGATATTTTGTTTGATACGTTAAAATTTCATCACTTTTTACAGGCTCTTCACATTCCGATGCGTGAGCGGTGGCATAGTCGCCGCATACCGAGCAGTTGATTTCCTTAAGGTTTGTTATAGCAGGCTCGACAAGTAGCTTTGAAGCATAGGTAAATGCGTTGTCAAGCGCTTCGTCAAGCTGTTCGTCATTGTGCGCTATCATAATTCCTACGCTTGAGCCGAGATTTATCGGCTTTACTATAAGCGGATATGCTATCTTCGCCTTAATATCCGCCTTTACAGCGTCTGCGTCCTTTGCGTAGTCGCTTATATGGATTACCGTTCCGTCAAGGACGGGTATGCCGTTATCCTTGAATACGGTTTTCATAACATACTTATCCATACCTACAGCAGATGATATTACATCACAGCCGACATAAGGAACGCCGATTGTCTGTAAATATCCCTGGAATACGCCGTCCTCAACGTTCGTACCGTGTACTATAGGGAACGCAACGTCTATCGTTGCATATACGTTGTTGCCGAACTTCTTTCCGGGATAAAGCACAAGCTGTACCTTTCCGCCGTCGTTTACAAGTATCACCCTGTGGCTTTCCTTGAGAAGCGACTTCAGATTCCTGTACGATGCGATGTTTCCTATTTTTTCTCCGACATACATTTCATTGTTTTTTGTAATGTATACGGGTATCACCTCGTACTTATCCTTGTTTATGGAATTGCAAGCCTGAAGTGCAGATATGATGGATACCTCATGCTCAACGCTTTTTCCTCCGAAAAATACACCTACTCTGATTTTCATGTTCTTATCCTTTCTTTATGTCAATTAAGTATTATCTGTGCTTGTTTGCGAGCTTTCCGTCCTGTAGCTGAGATCTCTCAGGTCAATATTCACTCGGACATAATCGCCGTATGAAAGTACAACGCTCTTTGCTTTTTCGGGAACTATGTAGCAGACATAGCCGTCCGAGCCGATCCCTGCGGAGAGAGTCACTGAAGTGCTGAAGCTCTTTCCTTCGTCAAAGCCCCACGCTCTGTCACAGCCTATATCGCCGTCATAGACGCAATTAAGGTCATTGGAAAGCCACTGCTTTTCATCTGTTGTGTTCTTGACTTTCAGGTGGAACGCAACATACATATAGCCCTTATCCGCTCCGCCGTACATAATATCCGTTCTGAAAACCTCATCGCAGATAAAGCTGTATTCGTCTGTCTGAGCGGTTTCGTTGAAGTTTACACGCTGTACCTCCTGAGTTGCTGAGGATTCTTCTGCAAATGAGATTTCTTCTATGTAATCGTAGTCGGCGTTGTCAAAATTGTCAGCGATCATTGAGAAAATTCCGCCGAATATGGAAATAATGATACCTATTACCGTAGGCGCAAAGACCACTATTATAATTACAGTTGTAATCGTCTTTGCTATCTTCTGTGCGGAGGCATTCTGAGAATTGTTTACATTGCTCTGTGACGGCTGTTGTGAGGCATTATACTCATTCTGACGCATCTCTTGTCTGCGTCTGTATTCTTCCTCTTTCCTTTTCTTTTCCTCACGGTATGCCTTTACACTTGCGTTGTTGTCAAACGGTGCGCCGCACTGTATACAGCAGTTTTCGTGTTCTACATCAAGCTTTGCTCCGCAGTAATCGCAAAATACGTCCATAATATCTCCCTCGTTTTAAACTTTTGCTTTACACAATATCAATAATTATCCGGCAGATCGTTTTCAAGAAGAACTATCTTCTTCTCTCCGCCTGTCTTTATATTTTCAACCTTTGCAAGAGCCTCGTTCAGATTCTTTGCAACGTATGTCTTTTCTTCGGGGTATCCCTTTGCCTTAAGACCGTCAATTATCGGCACTGCCTGACGTTCGCCTACTGCGATAACAAAGTCGCAAATTTCAGCCGCCTGTTCTCCGAAACGCTTGTTAAGTTCGTATTCCTTTTCGCCAAGCTCTACCATTCCCGGTGAAACAAGTATCTTGAAGCCGTCGAATACGGCGAGCGTATCAAGAGCCGCCTTTGCGCCTGTAGGATTTGAATTGAAAGCATCGTCTATTATCGTCTTGTTTGTACCCTTGATTATCTGCAATCTGTGCGGAACGCATTCAAGACGCTTGACAGGCATAACAAGGTCAGCAAACGGAACGCCGAGCGTATTCGCAACGGCTATCGCACCGACTATATTCTGTACGTTGTGGCTGCCGATGAGCTTTGTCGCAAACTGCTTTTCTTCATTACCGTTGTGAACCGTGAACTGTGTGCCGTTCTCGCTGACGAAAATATTGTCCGCATAATAATCCGTGCCGCCGCCAAGCGAATAGGTCACCTTGTTCTTGTTGCACTCGTGCTTTGCTATATATTCGTTATCGTAATTGAGGAATATAATGCCGTCATTATCGGGAAGGCTGTCGGCAAGCTCGAATTTTGTCTTTATTATATTGTCGATTGACTTGAATGTTTCGAGATGCTGAGGGCCTATCGATGTGATGATTCCGTGCTTCGGCTTTACTATATCGCAGATTTCCTTGATTTCACCGACATTCTTAGCGCCCATTTCGCACAGGAATATTTCGTGCGTTGCGTTAAGCTGTCCACGCACCACCTTTACAACACCCATAGTCGTGTTGTAGCTTTCGGGAGTCATAAGCACGTTGTACTTTGCACCGAGCAGCTTTTCAAGATAGAACTTTGTACTTGTTTTGCCGTAGCTTCCTGTAAGTCCTACTACGGTAAGGTCGGGAAGACCGTTTATTATACGCTTTGCGTCATTGATATAATGACGGTTTATCATAAGTTCGATCGGCTTATTTATAAGGTTTGCAATCATTGCCATAACAAGCGTTAAAATCTGTACGCACATTGTTATTGCAAGCGAAGCGTAACCCATTCCGAGCGTCAGGAATACAAGCAGTATCAAAAGTACATAAAGGATAACCGATGTCACCGTCATTCTCATTACTCTCGGAGTGAACACCAGCTTTTTCTTTGCCTTTTTCGGCGCAGAGAACACAATGTCAAGAAGCAGAAAAGCCGCCGCTATAAAGCAGGTGGACGCATTTGTTTCGCCGCATATAATAAATGTAAGTATCGCACCTATTGTAAACACATGGCGCATTATAACATCTTTTATATTCTTTCCTATCCACTTGAACTGCTCATCGGCATGATATGAGTTTAGCTGGAACATATGCATATAGTGTATAAAATTAAGTCCGCACGATGCGCCGAGCGCCATACCGAGTACGGCAACGGCGATTAAACGTAAAATATCCAAAATAAATTCTCCGTTCTGTTTTATTTAATGTCAAGGAATGATGCCAATACTCTTGAGAATGTGTACCAACCCTCAAGAAAAGCATAGTGTCCCACACCTTCGATAGTAACAAGTCCGCTGTCTTTTATAAGCTCGCTCATTTTAACCCCGTCGGACAGGGGAGTAGCATCATCCTTATCGCCCCATATAAGCAGGGTGGACTGCTTTATTTCGGGCAGGAGATAAGTCAGATCCTCGTTTACTACCTTTACAAGCGTTGCCCTCATTACAGGCGATGCCGCAAGATAATCTGCACTGCCTCGCTTGTTCCTCATATTTTCAACGGCATCGGGAAACAGCTTTTTCATAGGTGCGGTACTCATTACCGCCTTGCCCATTTTATATGTCCGTGTCTTGATTTTTGAGGATACGCTTTGCTTTGGCTTGATTCCGGCACTGTCCGTAAGAATTATCTTTTCGGGTGTCAGCACGGGCTTTTCACGGGTAACAGCCTTTATTATAACTCTGCCGCCGAAGCTGTGTCCGAGTACAACGGTCGGTACTATGCCGAGCTTTTTGCAGAATGTGCCGATGAAGTCAACATAATCGTCAACGCACCACGGCTTTTCGGCTCGTCGCTTTCACCGAAGCCAGCCATATCGGGCGCAACCACTCTCATATGAGGCGACAGCATATCGACAATATTTTTGAACAGCGTAATATTACTGCCCCAGCCGTGAAGTAGGAGAATTACCCCTCTGCCGTTATCTTCGCCCTCATCAATATAGTTTATTCTTAAATCGTTTATATCAATAAACAAGGTCGTTCTTACCTTTCGGTTTGATTAAAATTAAATATCGGACGGAATTTTCACACACTCCGCCATTGCTTATTATATTATTTTTACGCTGTGATGTCAAGAAAAATAACTGTAAAGTGTTTCTGTGCGTCTGACGGGATTTATAATTGCAATGCACAAAAAAATCCGCCGTCTGCCTTCAGGCAAACAGCGGAAGAAATATATCATCGGTAAATGCGATTAAAACAGCGTTTTATCGGCTATACTGCCGTCATTCGTCTACATTCTTGAGAGCGTCGGCAAGAGGCACTTTCTTTATCTTTCTTGTAAGAGCAAGTGCGATAACGGCAAATGAGCCGATGCCGATAAGAGCGGTTTTTACATATACCGGAACAAAAGACCTGTAGGGAAGCCAGCCCGGATAATCACGCATGAAGAAGACGAACAGCTGACCGAGCAGATAGTCTGACAGCGGTATGGTGACAAGCAGTGTGACAGCCGTTACAATAGCGGTGGTCGCAATATATATGCCGTTTATCTCACTGTTCCTGTATCCGAGTATCTTTGTCATAGAAATGGACTGTGCGTTCTTTTCGATTATTATCTTGGACAGCAGGTAGATTATCAGCACATACATTATAACGCCGAAAGCGACAAAGATATTCATCATATTGCCCATCGACCTTGTAAGCTGACGTGATACCTTTGTAAGATCGTCAACCGTTATCTCGGTCGCAATATAAAGGTCGTCTATATCGCTTATTTCCGACTTTGAGAAATAGCCCGTGAAATAGTCTTTATCACAGTCGAACTTTTCGTTGAATGCGTCCATGTCCATAAATACCGTAAGCGTTGACGGGTAGTAGTAGATTCCGCCCACCCTGAACTTATATTCCTTTGAGCCGAACTGTTCCCTGAGTGTTATTTCATCGCCTGCTTTGATACCGTGTTTTTCCGAGTAGGCATTTGAAATATAAACCTCGTTGTTGCTAAGCGGCAAGTCAACGTATCTGCTGTCTTTCGCAATGCCGTAAACGGTTATTTCCTCGCTTTTGAGCGCACCCTCGATAGTTTTGAGAGTTGTTGCGGAAAACTTTTCAGCATCCTTGTTTTCCGTTTCGATCTGAGCCTTCAGAAGATACTGGTGATCCGCAAGCAGATTGGAGGTTATCTCCTGCTGATAGTTGTCAAGCACAGGACCTAAAACAAGTCCGAACATCACAAGAACGTTACCGAGCAGTGCGCCTATGACCATCATAATGTAGTTAGGCATATTCTGGAACAGTACACGCAGTCTGAAACGCTTCATAATGCCGATTTTGGTGTTAAGCCTGAACGCCTTTTCTTCTTTCTCCGTGAAAGGTCATGGCGGATAAACTGAAGCGGCGACAGGCTTCAGCTTTCTTGTCAGCATCAACAGGTCGATAATGAATACGATTATTATAGGTATTACCGTTGTGTTTATAAATGCCTGCGGATTCCACAGCGTAACGTAGGTCGGCAGGCTGTAGCTTCCGTAATATGCGCTTGCCGCATAGTCCTTTAAAACCGTGTAGCCGAGTATGTTTCCGACAACCGCACCTGCAAATACAACCAGCATAGGAAGGGTAAGGTAGTGCCTTACTATCTCCCACTTTGTATAGCCGGTAGCACGAAGCGTACCTATAACGCCTGCTTCCTTTGCGATGGTGTTTGACGTGGTTATTGCAAAGATGAATGCGATGATCACCACGATTATATAAAGGAACATCTGTACAAAGGTTGTATCGCCCTTAATATCATCGCCCGTGAAGATTATCGCCTGATTTGTATATTCGGGAATAGCCGGTGACTGCATTCATATATTTCGGAGCTTCTTCGGACAGCTTTTCAAGGAAGTCCTCCGACAGCTTCTTTGCCTCAGTATTATCGGCGGGACGCTCGGCATATTTCCACGAATAGACATAATGCAGCTTATCCTCCGGATATGTACCGAATGTATCTGCTGTCACTATCGCAACACCGAATTTTATCGAATCGAACATCATATCCGATGGACTTGAAAACAGTGCGCTGTAGTCCGACAGTGCGACAAGTCCGCATATCCTGTATTCTTTGCCGTGAAGCGTCAGCTTGTCACCGACTTTTAGGCTGTTGTTGTCAGATACATTCTGTCGATGGCAATTTCGCTGTCGCTTGACGGGAATTCGCCGTCCATAAGGCATTCAAGGTTTATATCGGTACGCTTTTTGAATATACGCAGTGTGCTGTCGACCTCTTTGGTCGGAAATTCAACATAGAAGTTTTCGTATATCTTAGCGTCATACTTGTCGCTGTCCTCAACAGCCTTTATAAGCTCATCATCGGCCTTTGCATAAAGCTCGAAATTACCGTCCTCTATATTGTACTTTTCAAAGCTCTCATCATAAGCCGTTGCCATACTTCCGCCTGCAACACTCCAGCCCGATACAAAAGATACCGAAAGCGCCATGAATAAAAAGATTACAATATATTTGCCAAGCTCGTTTTTGAATTCACTCGGCAGACGTTTAACAAGAGGATTTCTCATCGTTATCCTCCTTACCAGTCAAGATCTTCTGCGGCGATCTTGTTTTCATTGAGATAATTCTTTCTTATCATGCCGTCACGCAGCTTTATTACCCTGTCCGCCATATTTTTGATAGCGTCATTGTGGGTAACCATTACGACCGTATTGCCGAACTTCTTGTTTACATCGCTTATCAGCTTGAGTATATCCTTTGAGGTCTTGTAGTCAAGCGCACCGGTAGGCTCGTCGCAAAGCAGAATATCCGGATTTTTGATTATCGCTCTGCCTATTGCCGTTCTCTGCTGCTGACCGCCCGAAAGTTGATTCGGCAATTTGTGACGATGCTCGTAAAGACCGAGCGTTTTCAGTATTTCATCCGTGTCAAGCGGATTGTCGCTCAGATATGCGCCTATTTCAACATTCTCCTTGATGTTGAGGTTGGGTATGAGATTGTACTGCTGGAAGATATATCCGAGGTGCTTCCTGCGATACAGCGTCAGCCTTTTCTCGTTCATATCTGCGGTCTTTTCGCCGTTTATGGCAATATATCCGCTGTCGGCACTGTCGATACCTCCTATGATATTCAGAAGGGTGGACTTGCCCGAGCCGGACGGACCGAGCAGTACGCATATTTCTCCTTTTTCGATTTCGGCATCAATTCCGTTCAACACTTCAACACGGCTGTCGCCCTCACCGAAGTGCTTTCTTATCTCTTTGACAGTAAGAAACATTTCACATTTTTCCTTTCATATTGCTCCGTTCACACAGATTGTACAGCATTGCTTAATTAGCAATAGCTAACTACATTATATATTACTAACTTAATTAGCTATGACTAACTCAAGCACACCACAACCGTCTTTTTCACGAATATCTCCAAAAACTATTTTATCACAATAAAACCGTGTAGTCAACAAGTCGGATGCTTAAATATTAACGATTTTCGCAATGTCATATCGGCTGTTTTTTTGGATAAAATAGCAGAAATCCGCCGTCGACCTGTAAATGAATATATTAACACCGGTTGAAACGGTGAGTTTCGTATGTGCAATTGCACTAATTGATGTGGCTGTATGTTGACAATTTATACTAAATGTGCTATAATCTAAGCATAAATATTTATACGGAGGTGTCGTTATGGCAGAATCAAGAGTGTTTCGCAAAGCGGAAGGAATAACAATAGAAGGCATCGGCAGAAGCGTGCAGAATTTTCTGCGTTCCTCAAAAGGCCTTGTGGTACAGGGCGGCAAGGCAGGAGAGGGCTATGTAGTTCAGGCGAAGGAAGACGACAGCTGGAAAAAGGTCGCAGGAATGAGTTCTGCCATAGAGGTTCAGATTTCGGACATCGGCAGCGGAATCCTTGTCAACATAGGTAACGGTCAATGGTCGGATAAGGTCGGCGCAGGCGTTTTAGGCTGGTTTGTATTTGCTCCTCTTGCTGTTACTGCGATAGTCGGCTCAGTTCAGCAGAAAAAACTGCCCGGAGAAATATTTGACCATATCGAGCGATATGTCGCAAGCGGCGGTAACGATTTGTATCTGGGAACAGACTTTGTTAACGCTTCAAACGGAAATATAATATGTCCTCACTGCAAAAATGAGGTGCCTGCAGGAAATGCTTAATATAAGCTAACGCTTTCTCAAAATGAATCGTGTCGCCATCTTGTTCATGCTTAACAAGTTCGTAATTCACCATATCCCCGCAAAGAGCGAAAGGGAAGGAGGGGAGGTTCATTCGAGCATAACGCAATTCCTTAAACGCATCGTCTATACGTCCAGCCTGTTTGAGCAAAATGTAAGCAGCTTGATAGCCGGAATAGTCAGATGGTGCAAGCAGCTTCATCTGATTAGCAGTCTGCAAGCCATTTGTAATCTCATCAAGAAGCCCATAGATAACCGCCTTGCGTTTCAGTATATCCATGTCTGCCGGAATGATAAGCTCCGACTTTTTCAAATTGATGAGAGCATCATCAAGCTTTCCAAACTCCTGATTTACAATTCCAAGGATATGATACATCTGTCCTGCGGCATCTTCATTCAGCCCAAGCTCATCTGCTTTAGCAAAATTCTGCATGGCTTCAGCAATCTTATTTACGCTTGCCTGTGCATAGCCGAGGCTGAAAAAGCGATTTCCATTGTTCGGATCGCAGTTTACAGCTTTTTGGTAATACTCAATTGCATCCTCATATCTACCAAGTGACATACATACATTAGCTGCACACTGATAAGCATCTGCACAGTTTTCATCAAGCTTAATTGCTTCTTTTGCGAGTGTAAAAGCTTCTTGGAACTGACCATTAATAAACGCCACTTTTGAATTAGATATAAACTCAATGAGTCTTTCATTTTGTATATCTGACATTTTATCACTCCATTCTCTTCTGGACTGTTTACGAATCATTATACGAAATGAACCATATCATATGGATAATATTGCTCATTTTTCAAATCGTCATCTATAAAACCAAGTCTTTTTGCAATAGCACCAGCTTCAAAACACCAATATCCATAATACTGATATTTATTCACCAGTTCATGTGTACCATACCAAGCACTATCTACAGAGCCTTTATACCATCCTCTCAAATATTTTAGAAAAGCATCTCTATCTTCATCGTTAATGCTTTTTACTAACTTTTTGTATGGACGAGGAAAGGATATTTTCGATGTATCAAACTCACTTTTATTTCCAATGAGGATAAAATCTAATAATGAATCATATGTTTCAGATTTCCTCAATTTATTTTTTATTATATTCAACTTACCATCGTCCAAATTCAGAAGATATGCTAAAGAAGCAAAAATAATATTGCTCTCGTATACTGAATCATCCCACGCTTCACCAAACAAATCTAAAGAAGATTCAAATTCTTTTTTTATTTCTTCAATTGAATCACCTTTTGAATACTTAGCGATTATTATCCCGATTTTTTTTTGTAAAATGTAATCTTTTACAAAAAGTATCTTGTCATTTAAGTATTTTCCAGCAGCAATACCCTCTTCAAATCTTTTGATTCCTTCTGACATTTTCAAAATATACTCATCAAAATACTCTTTTGATTTAATTGTATCTCGCATAATATTCTCCTTAATATCAAAAATTCTTGATGTAAATAATTGTCTACTTTAATGACTTAACACTAGTTGTAACATTTACTAAACCGTTATCGTTACTTACATTTACTCTGAACAATTCCTTAACAGTATCACCAGTTGCAAGTCCTTCGATTATGTCATCTGGGTCATCGACTATTTTTCCTATATTATTTTTTATCCATTTATCACCCATTTGCGGACCGCTCTTTTTGGTGTTACCTAACTGCGAAGAACCATACTTTGCCTCTGCTATGATAAATTTAGGATCTCCATTTGGATCCTTATTCTTATATACGCCATCTATACCATGATGAATTTTATCGTCCAGTGATTCAACACCATTATGCATTTTCTCAAATCCCTTGCTGTCATAGTGTTCATCCATCTTCATTTCACCATAGTTGCCTTTTTGTTTTTTTGTTTCCAGTTCTATTTCACCAGATTCGACTTTCTTTACACAGTCATTGTTATGAACCCAAATCTTGCAATTGCCAACAAAGTATGTATGGTAATCCTCAACTTTGAAGTTATAAACAGTTATAGGCTTCTCGCACTGCTCAATATCATGTGTTTCAACGATAAGATCTTTACCGTCAACACTTATGAGTTTATCACCTACGAAAAGACCTTCTGCCTTGATAAATCCTCTGCCTTGTACATAGAATGGGTGATTGTCAGTAGTTACTATCTTCTCACCGTTTATTGTAAGATGAACAAGCTTGTATACCTTACGTTCAAATGCTTCAAGAATGGTTTTCTCACCGACTTCAAATGACTCAGGATCAGCAGCTAAGACCTTATCACCAGCTCTAAGCTTTTCAATTGCAAGTAAACCAGCAGTTGTAAGAATCAATGTACCAGCAACAAAGCATGCCATATTCTGAGAAGCAGCACCTGAGAACGAAGATACCAAGCTAACACCCATCTGGAACTTGTTGTATACATCGCTCTGGTGCATTTTGTTGTTCAGTTCTGTAATAGGATTGTTAGGATCTATCATTCCAAGTCCCAATGAAACCATGTCGAAACCATCCATACTATTGGAAATGGCTCCGCTGATTTTAGAGGTTGTCTGTATTGATAATTACTGATACATTATATCATCCTTGTTGAATTTCTGCGTATATCCGAAATAGTAGCCGAGATGCGTTGCTACCGGTATACCTGCGTAGCACAGCATATAGATGAACGGCACGAATATATCCATAGAATCAATTGTGTTTTCGGGAACTATCATCAGCGACAGGGGATAGACAAGGCCGTCTATTATCCTGTGTACGAATGTCATATCGAAATACCATCCGCACAGCTTGTCAAGAAGCAGGAGCAGTGACGGTACGAACATTATCGCCATAAGGATTATGCCGATAAGCACCCATTTGCTTTCCTTGGGCGGCTCTGCCTTGTGAAGTCTGACATATTTCTGCTCTCTGTCGCCGTCACGGTATCCTGCCGTGAACATCAGCGAATAGAATATAATAAGCGTAAGTATAAATACTATCACCTTGAAAAACTCAAAATTCATAAACGGTGCTGTTGAAACAGTAACGATAGTGCAGAGAAGATTTCCGAACACCATAAATAAAAGTCCCGATAAAAGCAGTTTGAAAAACGGTTGTCTGCCTGATTTACTGTAATAGTCCATAGTTATTCTCCTTGCACGGTCGAGCTGCCGACCTCTGTATCATTTACCTTGTTGCCTGTCAGAATGTTCTTGAGCACTTCTTTTGCACGCTTTTGATATTCTTCCGATTTTGAGTAGCTGACCATACCCGGTTCTTCACGTCTTACTGAGAACGCAAGCGTATCAGGGCAGGAATTTTCCCACTTTGCGTCATACACAAATCCCGTATCTTTAAGATCTATCCTGAGCTTGCCGTTATATTCGGGCATTTCGAGAGCCTTGCCTATATCGCTGAACATATTTTCATACGTCAGTGCTATCGTGTTATCATCGGGGTCGTAGTCCTCCGTTGACGTTTCGCCTGTAAGCAGATCGGCATCGCATATATATAGCTCAGCAACGCCACGCTCTATTTCGCCGTAGAATTTGGCTGTGTTTGACTGGATATACTGCATATTGCCGGACTTTGTGAGATCTATGCTGTAAACCGCAACGTGAACATATCCGTTGCCGTCAAAGTCGGGACAGTATTTTTCAAGCGCAAGTTCAATATCGTTGATCTTCTGATAAAGGCCCGGAGCTTTTGACGTATCCGATACCGCAAGTATAACGGTCAGATCGGGCTGTTCACGGGTGACTGCCTGATATACAAGGAAAAATCCTACAGCCGCAAAAAATGCGCCTGCCGCAACAAACCATTTATTGCGGAAGAAAAAGTTGTCGATTTTCTTGGCAACAGTCTGCTTTTCGGGCTGTTCGTGAACATCCTGCTCTATAACTTCGCTCTCGCTGATAATTCCTTGCTTCAGCTTGAGAAGCTCTCTTTTTTCATCACTTTCTTTTGACATCGGGAACCCTTCCTGAATTTCGTTTTCTGAAGTTCATCATATTTTTAGTTCTGCTTGTAATATACGCCGTCATACAGATTCTTTACAAACTGCATGGCATTGCGTTCGCTTTCATCGTCCGTACAGCGTACCGCAACATAGATTTCCGTTGAGTAGATCTGCATCCTTTTGCCGTATGCCGTGTTTTTTAGATTTATAAGATAACCGCTCTCACCGGTTATTTCGGACAGATCGCTGAATATCTGCTGTCCGTAGGCGTTTTTGAAGCTGTTATAAGTGTCCTTAAGCTCGCTCTCCTTGCCGATAAATACCTGACATTTACCGTTTTTTATCTGGTCGAAAAGATCCACGTCACCGAGATATTGATCGGGTACGCCCTGATCTATGGTTACGTTATGCTCGCCGTTGTTATCAAAGTCCGGAGTATAAGCCGACATTCCTTCTTCAAATCCCGTGCGGATGGACATAGCGTAATTTCCGAGGCTGTAAATTGTAATATCCGGCTTTTTCTTTACAAAGAACTCCGCATAGATAACTGTTGCGAGTGCTATCAGCAAAATACCGACAACTATCATAACCTTATGGTACCAAAGAAAATTCTTCGTTTTTTCTCCCGGAGTCTGCGCCATTCGCACATCATAGCCGGTTTCTTTTATATTGCTGTCCTTTTCGTCAACAAGCCCCTGCTTCAGCTTGAGAAGCTCTCTGCGGTCCTTGTCGCCGTTATCGTAATTTTCTGCCATCCGTATGCCTCCGTAACCGACCGTGTGAAACTGATTGATTGTATAATTAAAATGTGAATATAATATGAACGTTACCGTAAACGCCGCATTTATTCAGTATAGCACATTAAAGACGATTTTTCAAGAACAGCCGGCCAGAAAGTAATAGCCTGTTATTCCGAATAAATATGCCCCATTTCTTGAAAATTTTGAATTAAAGGTTGACAATCGGAATTATATTTAGTATAATGTAAACGATTTTTTAATGGTAATTATTTTGGCAGATTTTGCGAAAGGATATAAAGATGAAAAAATTAACGGCAATATTTATGAGTGCTGTTATGTGCTTTTTGTTTGCAGGCTGCAGCAATGAAACAGCACAGAGCAGTGACGGACAGGCATCGACAGACAGCGTAAGTTCAGCAGCGGTTGAGATTCCTAAGCCCGACGGCTTCAAGGTTGACGGAACAAAGCTGATAGACGGTTACGGCGAAGAATTTGTAATGCGTGGAGTAAACCATGCTTATACCTGGTTTAAGAGCGATACAGACACTGCGCTTGAGGGTATAGAATATGTCGGTTCAAATACGGTTCGTCTTGTACTTTCCGACGGCGATCAGTGGGATAAGGTTTCAAGAGCCGAGCTTAAGAGCCTTATCAGAAAGTGCAAGAAGAAAAACCTTATAGCCGTACTTGAAATACATGACGGTGCAGGAAAGGACGAAGTTTCCTATCTTGAACACGCAGTGGATTACTGGATAGAAATGAAGGATCTGCTTGGCGAGAACAAGGCTTATGCTATCGTCAATATAGCTAACGAGTGGTACGGAACATATAACGATCTTGAAACGTGGCGTGACGCTTATATCAATGCCGTAAAGAAACTGCGTGACGCAGGAATAGAGAATACACTGATAGTCGACAGCGCAGGCTGGGGACAGTGTGCAGACAGCGTTCTCAAATACGGAAACGAAATATTGAAGGCCGACAAGGACGCCAACACGATGTTTGCGGTACATATGTATGGTACGGCAGGCAAGAATGAAGAAACTGTAAAGAACACGATAGATACAGCTATAAAGAACAATATCTGTCTGCTTATCGGCGAGTTCGGCTGGAAGCATTCGGACGGTAATGTGGCTTATGATACTATCATGCAGTATTCAACAGAGAAGAATATCGGATACCTTGCTTGGTCGTGGAAGGGCAACGGCGATGATGTAAGCTATCTTGACGTTTCTCGTGACTGGGCAGGCATTGATCTCACTACTGAGTGGGGCAAGCCGCTTGTTGAAGGTGAGTACGGCATAAAGAAAACATCAAAGACCTGTTCCGTTTATACAAAGTACGCTTCAGATGATACAAGCAGTGACGATGAAGCCGCAGAATAATATCACGGTATAAAACGGTTATATAAAATATACGCAGAAAAATTATTCGCAGAGCAGATTTAAAAGCCCTGCGAATTCTTTTTACGGCAGCTTTTCAGGAGAATCATAAGGAGAGAATATGACCCACACTGTAACAGTCGGCGACAGAAAAATAACCTATGAGCTTACACGGAAAAAGGTAAAGAATATAAACCTCAGGATAAAGCCCGACGGCACAGTTCACGTTTCTGCGTCAACCGCTGTTACAATAGCTGTGATCGAACGTTTTATAAGGGAAAGAGCCGATTTTATACTCGGCGCAATAGATAAATTCAATGCAAAAAACGAGAACAGAAAAATCCTTTTTGTCAGCGGCGAAAAGCTATCGCTTCTCGGCACACAGCATATCCTGTATGTAAAAAAAGGCATCAGAAATTATGCTGCGGATTCTGACGGAAATATAAAGCTGTACGTTACCGATACCGATGATTACGAGTTGAAATACAAGACATATATAACGTGGCTCAGGTCGCAGTGTCTGCCTCTTATGACACGTCTTTGCAAAAGAGCCTATGACGAGCATTACGGAAAGCTGGGTATAGATTTTCCCACAATAAAGGTCAAGGATATGCGTTCACGCTGGGGAAGCTGTATACCGTCAAAGAAGATACTTACGTTCAACGTTCATCTTATGGAATATCCTCTGCCGGCGGCGGAATATGTCGTTGCCCACGAGTTCACACACTTTCTGCAGGCAAATCACAGTGCAAGGTTCTATGCAGAGCTTTCAAAGTATATGCCCGATTACAAGCAGAGGGAAAGAATACTTAAATAAACTGAAACAAAAACAGCAGGAAACCGCTCCTGCTGTCTTTTTATTTACTTTCTTATAAACAGTACACCCAGCGTATTGGGACCGCAGTGACTGCATACCGTACAGCCTGCCTCGGTTTCGAGTATCTCCTCGAATTTGCCAAGCTTCTTCACCGTTTTGTGTGCAATATCAATTATTTCCTTGTCGCTTGGCGAATGCGTGATGAATATACGCTTGTAATCAATATCATCTCTGCCCGAAAGACGCTCGGTGATGTATTTTTCTATACAAGCGGCATATTTGCCTCTGTATTTTTTGCCGACGCTCATCTTTCCGTCCTTGACCTCAATACACGGACGGAGTGAAAGCAGATTTGCACCCAGTGCCGCAAGTGCAGAACATCTTCCGCCCTTTCTCAGAAAGTCGAGCTTTTCAATTACAAAGCTGGCTTCAACTTTGGATGTGAGAACGTTCATCGCCTTTACAATATCCTCAGGGTTTTCGCCTGCCTGCGCCATTTCTGCCGCACGAAGCACGACAAGACCGCTGCCTGTGGAAAGATTACGGCTGTCGATGATATAAACATTGTCGAAGTTTTCTGCCGCAATGCAGGCATTCTGATAGCAGCTTGAAAAATCTGCACTTATATCAACGTGGATAACTGCATCATATTCCTTGCTCAGCGGAGTAAACGCATCAATATAATCCGCAACGTTTACTGCGGCGGTAGAGGTCAGCGCACCGCCTGCCTTAACGTGTTCAAAAATATCCGACGGAGTTATCTCAACCCCGTCCTTATAGGACTTTCCGTCTTTTACAATATAAAGCGGAAGAATTTCAATGTCATACTTTTTAACAAGCTCCTCTGATAGATCGCAGGTGCTGTCGGCTGTTATCTTGATATTCATAGACACATTCCTTTCGTTAAAACGTTTTTATAAATTATATCATATTTTGTGACAAACGGCAATAGTTTTTGTGCAATTTAATGCTTTTTGATTTTTCCGCCGATATAAAAATGTCAGCCGCAGATAAGACAAAGCGGCTGACAAGGATTATTTACGTTTTTTATGCAATAGCGAGTGCCGATACACCGAATTTGCTTGCTTTTCCTTCAAGACCCTTAGGTACGATCTTTACGGTATGTTCGCCTGCACTGTCAAAGCTCTTAAGCTCCGCACACTCGACATAGTTGCCCCAGCCGCCTGTGAAATCGGCGTTCAGAGTAGTGACAAGCTCATCGTTGATATAAACATCAGCGGTACAGCCTGCCTTTGTGTACTTGTCGTAAAGAATGCCTATAGATTTTGCGTTTACTTTGAATGTAAGCGAGGTTGCACTTATATCCGCATCGCTTGTACCCTTGAAGAGCCAGAAGCCGTCAAAACCGCCGAACTGCTGTTCATAATTTCCGAATGCGCCTGTTGCGGTCACATCTGTGGCTGATGAAGGCTGTATCAGCGAGCCGTTTTCGATAGGTGCGTCTGTTGCGGGAGTTGTGAAGTCGCTCTCACTGCCGCTTATGTTGTCAACGTCCTTGTCAACGTCAGAAATATATGCCTGAAGAAGCTGTGATACTATCTTATGGCCGGGTACGTTGGGGTGAATATTATCGTCCGAAATATCCTTCCATACAATGTCGCCGTGCTTTATAGTATCGAGAATCGTGTTTCTGTATGAAATCATCGGCAGGTCATAATGCTTTACTATCTCTGCATGCTGATCCTGGAAGCTGGTACCGTCTTCCTGAGTAGTTGCAATTGTGATTATTGCGGGGTTTGTTGATGATTTCCAGATAGTCCTGAGCAGACCGTCATACGATTTCTTATTACGCTCGGTGTTTTCTGTAGTATCGTTTACAGAAAATTCAACGAATACGAGGTCGGGGTTCTTTGAGAGAAGATCGTTCGCTACTCTGTGTACACCTATATATGAGCCTGTAGCGCCGATTCCTGCGTTGACATAATTGATCTTGGCATTTGAATAGGTCTTCTGTAACCAGTCAGCTGTGAGCTTTGCATAGCAAAGATCGTTGCCGGCACTTGTACCCTGTGTGATGGAGCCGCCGATGAAGCCTACCGTTACTTCTTCGCCGTTTTTCAGTTTCTTTATTACGTTTGCAAGTCTTACCTTGTTGCCCTCGTTAAGACGTGACATATCTATCATATGCTGAGTAAGGTCGCCGTCAAGGGTGTACTTTGTATAGTTTGCTTCCAAGTCCTTGGATTCCTCCTGTGAGCTTTCTTCTTTGCTTTCATCTTCCGAAGATGCGTCTGACGATGTCTGTGTACTTGTGTCCGAGCTTTCCGCAACCGATGAAGCGGAAGTGTTGTCGCTGCTGCTTGTCGCATTGCCTGCACAGCCTGTTACGGATACGGCAAGCGCCGTTGCGATAAGTACCGCAAGTATTCTTTTCTTCATATTACTGCCTTTCGTTTAAGTTGATTAAGTTCTGTTAAGCGATTATAAGGTAATCGCTTACACAAATATATCACTATTTTTACCGAATGTCAAGAATAATAGGTAAAATTTTCTGAGCAATTTTTACATAATTCGGTTGAAAATATTCCACTGATATGTTAAAATGAATACATACAGAATTTCAGACAGAAATTTTCCGGATTTTTCCGTCTGTACAATAACTTAAAAGCGAGGAATTAAAATATGACGAACAGAAAGATTGTAAGTCCGTCCGACAAGGCGTTTTCATATATGGGAAGGATTGACTTTTCAAAGCCCGACAGCCCGTTGTTCATTTACGCAGGCAGTATGGTCAGCACAAAGTTTACCGGCACTTCGGTAGGTATGATGATTTTTCCGCACCTTATATATAAGGTTACCTGGATAGGCGTTATCGTTGACGGCATTCAGTATAAATTCGAGCTGAACCATTCCGACACTCCGGTATATATACCGATAATCGACGGACTTGATGACGGTGAGCATACTATTACCATATTCAAGAGAACAGCCGGCTCACATCATTATTTCAACTTCTGTGGACTTATGATAGATGAAAATGCGGAGGTAAGAGCGGAAAACCACGAATATGATATGAATATCGAGGTTTACGGCGACAGCGTTTCCTCAGGCGAGGTAGTAGAGGCTGTAAACTATTGCGAGCATACAGACCCCGCACATATCAGTCAGTTCGACAACAGCTGGTTTGCATATTCTCTCCAGCTTGCAAGAAAGCTGAACGCCCGTATCAACTGCAACGCACAGGGCGGAATTTCGCTTATCAACGGCGCAGGCTATTTTGATAACTATGTCGGTATGGAAACCGTTTATAAGCAGATGGGCTATGAGCCTCACTTTGAGCTTACCGAATGGGATTTTTCACGCTACACTCCCGATTATGTTATAATCGCACTGGGACAGAATGACGCAAACCCCGACCCTAAGCGTATTTACGAAAAAGAATACCGTGAAAAGTGGAAGACCGTATATAAGAATATGGTGCTTGACCTTAACGAAAAATACGGCGGCAAGGCAAGATTTATCGTTATAACCACTGTACTTATGCACGAGCCTACATGGGACGATGCTCTTGACGAAATAGTAAACGAGCTTGCAATGGACAATGTAAAACGTTTTAAATTCAGAAGAAACGGTGCGGCAACGCCCGGACATCCCCGTATCCCCGAGCAGACAGAGATGGCTGATGAACTGTACGGCTTTATAACCGGATGGGAAAGCTGATTGTCAATCTGCACAAAAAGATAGGTTGAAACAAGGCACAATTCATAAAATCGGCACAAATCTATTGAAAACTTTTGGGAATTGTGCTATTATTAAAAAAGTAAAATAAAATGTTAGGAGTATCTGTTATGGCTATTAATGTGCCTAAGGAATATGAAGTTCCCCTTTATCTTTTCCATCAGGGAAAGAACGCCGAAGCATATAAGCTGTTCGGCTCTCATTTTGCGAAAAAAGACGGCGTGAGCGGTGTTGTTTTCAGAGTATGGGCACCAAAGGCGGCTGATGTCAGCGTCGTAGGCGATTTCAATCACTGGAACCGTGAAGAAAGCTATATGAAAAAAATCAGCGACGGCGGTATCTGGGAGCTTTTTATCCCCGGACTCAAGAAGTTTGATAATTACAAATACAGCATAAAGACCGAGAGAGGACAGATAAAGCTGAAGGCCGATCCCTACGGCTATCATATGGAAACACGTCCTAATACCGCATCAAAGGTGTATGATATTTCCGGCTACAACTGGAAAGATTCAAAGTGGATGGACGAGAAGAAGACGAAGGACGTATACCGTTCTCCTATGAATATATACGAGGTACACCTCAACTCGTGGTTTACAAAGACCGATGAGGAGGAGCTGTTCAGCTATATGCAACTTGCGGAAAAGCTCGTTCCTTATGTTAAGGAAATGGGTTATACCCATATCGAGATGATGCCGATAGCCGAGTTCCCGTTTGACGGTTCGTGGGGATACCAGCAGATAGGCTATTACGCCCCCACATCACGTTTCGGCACTCCTTCTGATTTTATGGAATTTGTAGATTACTGCCACACTCACGGAGTAGGCGTTATTCTCGACTGGGTACCGGCACATTTCCCCAAGGATGCGGCTGGACTTTACGAGTTTGACGGCGATTACTGCTACGAATATTCCGACCCCAACAAGCGTGAGCATTATAACTGGGGTACAAGAGTTTTCGACTGGGGCAAGCCCGAGGTACAGTCGTTCCTTATTTCAAATGCTAACTACTGGCTTTCCGAATATCATATAGACGGTCTGCGTGTCGATGCGGTAGCTTCTATGCTTTACCTTGACTATGACAGGCAGGGCGGAGCGTGGACACCCAACAAGAACGGCGGAAACGAGAATCTTGAGGCTGTCGATTTCCTTCAGAACCTCAACTCCTGCCTTTTCTCACGGCACCCGGGACTTCTGATGATAGCGGAAGAATCGACCGCATGGCCTATGGTTACAAAGCCTGTCGATATAGGCGGTCTTGGCTTCAACTTCAAGTGGAATATGGGCTGGATGAACGATATGCTTTCGTATATGTCAATGAGCCCCGAGTACAGACAGTACAACCATGACAAGCTGACCTTCTCGTTCTATTACGCATTCTCTGAAAACTACATACTGCCGATTTCACACGATGAGGTGGTTTACGGCAAGTGTTCAATGCTTGACAAGATGAGCGGACCGAGAGAAAAGCGTTTCGCATCTCTCAGAACGTTCCTTGCATATATGACAGCACACCCCGGTAAGAAGCTGATGTTCATGGGTCAGGAATTCGCACAGTTCAAGGAATGGAATTACAAGACAGGTCTTGACTGGGATATTCTGAAATTCCCCGAGCATTCACAGTATCAGTCGTTCGTAAAGGCTATGAACAAGTTCTATCTCGATAACAAGCCTTTATGGGAGATTGATTATGATTGGAGCGGCTTCAGCTGGATTTCAAACGATGACAACAAGAACAGCGTCATAGTATTCAGACGTATTGCGTCAAACGGTGACGAGCTTATCGCAGTATGCAACTTCCTGCCGAATGAACACGAGCAGTACAGCTTCGGCGTTCCTTATTATGCCGACTATAAGGAAGTGTTCACGACAGACGATAAGAAGTTCGGCGGCGACAGCGACGGCAACGCTTCATATACCGCACAGTGCGAGGGTATGCACGGACTTGAGTATTCAATAACAATGAAGATACCCGCAATGTCCGCAGTATTCCTAAAGCCCGTCAACAAGCGCAGCCCAGAAAGCGACAAGCCAAAGCCCGAAAAAGCAGAAAAGCCTGCAAAAACCGCAGAGAAAAAGGCTGAAACACAGGCGCAGAAAACGGCACAGAAAGCCGCCGCAAAGCCCGGAGCTTCCGCAAAGAAACCGGCGGCAAAGAAAGCAAATACGGCGAACCGTAAGAAAAACGGCAAAGCTAAGAAATAAATAACGGAGGAACTTATTTATGAAACATGTAAAAAAGGAATGTGTGGCAATGTTGCTCGCAGGCGGTCAGGGAAGCAGACTTTACGCTCTGACAAAGGATATGGCAAAGCCTGCCGTTCCTTACGGCGGCAAATACAGAATCATTGATTTCCCGCTTTCAAACTGCGTAAACAGCGGTATTGACACAGTAGGCGTACTTACACAGTATCAGCCTCTGGTGCTTAACGAATATATCGGCAACGGTCACCCTTGGGGACTTGACAGAGTTCACGGCGGCGTTCATGTACTGCCCCCTTATGAATCGTCATCGGGCAAGTCGTGGTATGAGGGTACGGCGAACGCTATTTACCAGAATATCAGCTTTATCGACAGATACAACCCCGAATATGTTGCAGTGCTTTCGGGCGACCACATCTACAAGATGAACTATAACAAGATGCTCGAATTCCACAAGGCGCATAAGGCAGACGCTACCATAGCCGTTCTTGAAGTGCCGTGGGAGGAAGCACCCCGTTTTGGCATAATGAGTGCAGACGAGAACGATGTGATTTACGAATTTGCTGAGAAGCCCGCACAGCCTAAATCAAACCTTGCCTCAATGGGCGTTTACATATTCTCTTGGCAGAATCTGAAAAAGCACCTTATCGCCAACGAAAATGACGAGGGCGCAAGCAAGGACTTCGGTAAGAATATTATCCCTGCAATGCTGGCAGAGGGCAACAAGCTGGTTGCTTATCACTTTGACGGCTACTGGAAGGATGTCGGAACTATCGACAGCCTGTGGGAAGCAAATATGGATCTTCTTAATCCCAACGTTCCTCTGGAGCTTCACGATTCAAGATGGAGAATTTATTCGAGAAACCCTGTAATGCCTCCCCATTACGCAAGCCCCGAGAGCGTTATCCAGAACTCTCTTATTTCTGAGGGCTGCAACATTGAAGGTCATATCGACTTCTCGGTGCTGTTCGCAGGTGTAACCATCGAACCCGGTGCAGTCGTGCGTGACAGTATCATAATGCCGAACACCACGATAAAGAAGGGTGCGGTAGTTGAATATGCTATTGTCGGTGAGGATTGCGTAATAGGTGAAAACGTCAAGGTCGGTGCAAGACCCGAGTCTATCGAGGACAAGGATACATGGGGTGTTGCAGTAATCGGACACGGCGTAACAGTAAGCGACAATGCGGAGATCAAGCCTAAGGCAATGATCTCGGCTGATGTGTGAACGGGAGGAGAAAACAGAAATGGCTAATATGGCAAATGTACTCGGTCTGATTTTCGCTAATATGCACGAGCAGAGCGTAGCCGATCTTACAAAACAGCGCACACTTGCAAGCGTGCCTTTCGGCGGCAGATACAGAATGATAGATTTTCCACTGTCAAATATGGTAAACAGCGATATTGACAACGTAGGCATCATCACAAAGGATAACTACTTATCGCTTATGGATCACTTAGGATCCGGCGATGAATGGGATCTTTCAAGAAAAACAGGCGGTATGCACCTGCTTCCCCCTTACGGAAACAGCAACGCTCTTTACAGAGGCAGACTTGAGGCTATGGCTCAGGTAAAGCCCTTTATCGAAAGCTCAAACGCAGAATATGTACTGCTTTCAGACGCAGATGTAGTGGCAAATATCGACTACAGACCGATAATTGATTTCCACGAGAAAAACGGCGCAGACATTACTGTTGTATACGGCAGAGGAACATTCACAACAGAGCAGACAATGACAAAGACCGTTCTTGCTGTAAATTCCGACAACGTTATATACGATGTGCTTATCAGACCCGAAATCAGCGGCGAACACAATGTCAGCCTTAATATGTTCGTTGTAAGCAAGGATTTCCTGCTCAACGAGATTCGTGACGCTGAAAGCCGCAATCTCTACAGCTTCGAGATAGACGTACTGCAGAAGAAGCTCCACGAGATAAAGGTACTCGGCTACAAGTTCGACAAGCCCTTCGCACAGATTGACAGTATGGATACATACTTCAAAACAAATATGAAACTTGTTGACAAGAGCCTGCGTGATCACCTCTTTATGAGCGACGCTCCTATCTATACAAAGGTAAGAGATGATGCCCCTGCAAAGTACGGCATTGACGCAGATGTCAAGAATTCTCTTGTTGCTGACGGTTGCGTTATCGAGGGTACGGTTGAGAACTGTGTTCTGTTCAGAGGCGTAAAGATTGAAAAGGGCGCAAAGGTCAAGAACTGCATACTTATGCAGGATACGACAGTAGGCGCAAAGGCTGAGATGAACTTCGTCATCACAGATAAGAACGTTACTATCAGCGAGTACCGTTCGCTTGCAGGAACAGAAACATATCCCGTATTTGTAAATAAGGGCGCAACGGTTTAATTGCCCGAAAAAATGTCCGCATTTGCGGATAAATACGACTTCAGAGATTCCGGTTTGTTTCCAGACCGGAATCTTGTTTTTTGCATTTGCAAAATGTCGCAATATGCCGATTTTGCCATGAAATGCGTTTGTTTTGCCTGACTGATTGAAAAAGTTAGAGTAAAAGGGTATTATATAAAAAATAAGAAACGCATTTGTTTCATAAGCAGGACTATACATTGATTGTCAACAGGGGGAATTTTTATGAAGAAATGTCCTTATTGTGCTGAGGAAATACAGGATGACGCAATAATCTGCCGCTATTGCCATTCCGATCTTCAAAAAGGGCAGGCATCTGTTATCAGACCTCAGGCACCGATAAGTCAGCCGTACCAACCGCAGACACAGTACGCTACATACGGCACGATGTCAATGCATACAAAAAAGGTGCTGTATTGCTGTCTGGCGCTTGCAATTTCGCTCTTTGTGTCGCTCGGTATGTTCTTTACGCTTTTCACGCTGAACGGTTTGTCGCTGATAGGAGCGAGCAGCATAGGAAGCGTATCTGCCTTTAATGCTATCGACCGGGTGGTAAAGCTGGTCGAGATTATGGGCGGAAACAATGCAAATTATTTGTCTGATACGATCAGAGGCATACTCGGACTGTTTGTTTTTATCTGCATAGGACTTTGCGTAATGGTAATAATATGGTGCGTTTATTTTATTAAAGGAATCACCAAAATATCAAATGACCCGCAGGAGAGCCTTTATTGTTTTAAAAACACCTGCCTTGTAAATGCAGTGATCAATATCGGTTCGTTTGTTATAATCGTACTGTGGAATTTGGCTGTATCGGCAAACACAAGCAGTTCATCGAGCGATTATTTCTCAAGCTATACCACAAAGCTGATTGCAATGGAAATACAACCGAATATAATCATTTTCGCAATAGCGGGCATTGCCGGCGTTATAGTTATTTTAAAGCTGAACGGAATCGTTTACAAGCTGAGCAAATATGAAGATGAACCGGAATCATATTATGAAGAACAGGATGCTTCATGGAGCTGTACAAGATGCGGCGTGTATAATAAAATTCAGAATGATTACTGCAGTAAATGCGGTAAGAAAAGAGAATAAATAAGAATCGCTTGAAATCCGGACGCAACTAAATGTCTTGACGGCAGGCTTGCCCCGTATGAAATATTGCTGTGATTTTGACACCGCCGCAGGAGAAATTCTGCGGCGGTTTTACTGTAAATAACTATCGGCAGGAGGTAATATTCGTCAAAGCTAACGGGAATAATAACAGAGGCATAGGCTCAAAGGTAATCCGAACGGGATAAAACTGCTCTGTTTTCGGCATTACAGTAAGACCTCAGAAAGTCTTTTTGCGGAAATTGCCTATTTACAAACCGAATTCAAAGTGCTATAATAGTAATATTGAACAATAGCATCATATTGTCGCCGTTTGCGGACGGCTGAAAAGCATGATGCAACGAAAAGTCAAAGGATAAAAATGAATTTCAGAAAAATTAATATAATTACCGGTCATTACGGCTCGGGTAAAACAAATGTATCCGTCAATATGGCGCTTGATCTTGCAGAAAAAGGCGAGAAGGTAACCGTTGTCGATCTCGATATAGTAAACCCCTATTTCAGAACAGCCGATTTCAAGGAGCTGTTCGGGGAGCACAATATCAGCCTTACCGTACCGACCTATGCAAACTCAAACCTTGACATACCCGCTCTCGGCTTTGATATGAACGGTATCGCTGACAGGGAAGGCTATATTATTATCGACGTGGGCGGCGATGACGAGGGCGCAAAGGCTCTTGGCAGATACAGAAAAGTATTTGAAAAGTACGACACGCAGATGCTGTACGTTATCAATCGTTGCAGGTATCTCACAAGAACCTGCAGAGGCTTTACAGCTTATGTATGAGATTGAGAACGCATCGGGTATGAAGTGTGACGGAATAATCAACAACACGAATCTCGGTCGGGAAACCGACAGGGATATAGTTCTCGGCTCGGTCGCTTATGCGGATGAGGTGTGCCGTGAGGCAGGACTTCCGCTTGTGGCTGTTACTGCCGAAGGCGAGCTATCTTGACGGTATAGACAAAGCATATCCCGTAAATATATATGTCAAGAAGCTGTGGGAAGAATTCGGCGATGAAGCCGAAAAATAAAGCTGTTTCCTTACCGTAATCTGATTAAAACTTAATGGTAAGCCGAATAAAACTTTAGGCGAAAGGAAAGGTCAAGAAATATGGCAAAAATGAAAGTGGATTTTGACCGCTGTAAAGGCTGCGGACTGTGCACAACAGCCTGTCCGAAGAAAATAGTCGCTTTACAGACGGAAAAGCTCAACAAGAAGGGCTACTACACAGCCGTATGTACAGATGACGATGCTTGCATCGCCTGTGCGTTGTGTGCTATGATGTGCCCTGACTGCGCTATCACTGTAGGAGGTGACGACAATGGCTGAAAAGAGTCTTATGAAAGGTAACGAAGCGCTTGCAGAAGCCGCTATAAGAGCCGGCTGTAAATGCTTTTTCGGTTACCCGATAACACCTCAGACGGAAATTTCGGCATATCTGTCAAAGAGAATGCCCAAGGTAGGCGGCGTATTTTTACAGGCAGAGTCGGAGGTTGCGGCTATAAATATGGTTTACGGCTGTGCAGGCTCCGGTATCAGATGTATGACATCTTCATCCTCTCCCGGAATTTCGCTTAAAACAGAGGGAATAAGCTACATTGCAGGCTCTGATTTACCCTGCGTTATAATTGACGTACAAAGAGGCGGTCCCGGTCTTGGCGGTATCCAGCCGTCACAGGCGGATTACTGGCAGATAACACACGCACTCGGTCACGGCGACTTCCACGCTATCGTATTCGCACCTGCGTCCGTGCAGGAGATGGTGGATACGGTAACTAAGGCTTTCGACCTTGCCGACGAGTACAGAATGCCTGCCGTTATATTGGCAGACGGACTTCTCGGTCAGATGATGGAGCCTGTTGCCTTTGAGGATACCGAGATAAAGATGTCCGATGCGTCAAAGAAACCGTGGGCTGCCTGCGGTCACGGCAACAAGAGAAAGCACAACATAATCAACTCTCTTTATTTAAAGCCCGATCAGCTTGAGGATAATGTCAGAGAAAGATTTGAAAGATACGAAGATCTGAAGGCAAAGCATACGGAGGCTGTCAGCGACTACTGCGAGGATGCAGATACTGTTGTTGTGGCTTACGGCTCGACCGCAAGACTTGCAAAATCGGCAGTCGAAGCGGCAAGAAAAGAGGGTATGAAGGTCGGCATAGTAAGACCGATAACTCTCTGGCCTTATCCTGCAAAGGAAATTGCCGAAGCGTGCAAGAATGCTAAGAATGTTCTTTGCGTGGAGATGTCTATGGGTCAGATGGTTGACGATGTAAAGATCGCTCTCAACTGCTCAAAGCCTGTCGAGTTCTACGGAAGGACAGGCGGTGTTATCCCGAAGCCTGCAGAAATACTTGCAAAGTTAAGAGAAATGGGAGGTAAAAACTAATGCCTGAATTTAAAAGACCTCACGCTCTGGCAGACGTGACCACCCACTATTGCCCCGGCTGTACTCACGGTATAGTACACAGACTTGTAGCCGAAGTAATTGACGAAATGGGTATCGAGGGCGAAACTATCGGTGTTTGTCCTGTCGGATGCTCGGTTATGGCTTATGATTATTTTGAATGCGATATGCTTGAAGCTTCGCACGGACGTGCTCCTGCGGTAGCTACCGGTATCAAGAGAGCTAACCCAGATAAGTTCGTATTTACATATCAGGGTGACGGCGACCTTGCGGCTATCGGTACGGCTGAGATCGTTCACGCCGCTACAAGAGGCGAAAATATCACTGTTATATTTATCAACAACACGACCTACGGTATGACAGGCGGTCAGATGGCGCCTACGACACTTCCCGGTCAGATAACGCAGACGACCCCATACGGCAGAAATCCCGATGTTGAGGGCTTCCCCGTAAGAGTATGCGAAATGCTGTCTACGCTCAGCGGTGTTGCGCTTGCCGAGCGTGTAACGGTTATCGACCCCAAGAATATAAACATTGCCAAAAAGGCAATCAGAAAGGGATTTGAGTTCCAGAAGAACAAGCAGGGCTTCTCTATAATCGAGGTTCTTTCTACTTGTCCTACAAACTGGGGCATGACTCCGATAGAGGCGCTTGACAGAGTCCGCACAGAGATGATTCCTTACTATCCTTTAGGTGTATTCAAGGAGGGTGCGATAAGATGACAAACGAAATTCTTCTTGCCGGATTCGGCGGACAGGGCATACTGTTTATGGGAAAAATGCTCGCATATTTCGGACTTTACGAGAACAAGGAAGTTTCGTGGCTTCCGTCCTACGGTCCTGAAATGCGTGGCGGTACCTGCAACTGCTCGGTATGTGTAAGCGACGATCCTATCGGCTCACCTCTTGTCGATACACCGAATACGCTTATCGTTATGAATACTCCGAGCTATGACAAGTTTATCGGCTCGGTTGTGCCGGGCGGTACTGTTATCATTGACAGCACGCTTGTTGACGCAAAGTGCGACAGAACAGACATCAATGTTTATTATGTTCCCGCAACAGCTCTCGCAAACGAGCATGATATGAAGGGTCTTGCCAATATCATTCTTGTCGGCAAGCTGCTCAAGGAAACAAACCTTACTTCTATGGAAACGGTTAAAAAGGCTATGGAAAAGGTCATCCCGCCTAAGAAAGCCCATCTTATAGATGCCAATATCAAGGCAATAGAACTCGGCATGGCTCAATAACGGCGGCTGTGAGCCGCTTCAAATTCCGACCTTTTTAAAGGTCGGCGAGCGGCTGAGAAAGGTGAAACGGTCGGGAATAAACAATATTTTTGACTTGTTACGCCGTGCGGCAATGTGCCGCTTCAAATTCGCCGTTCCGATTGTTGCCGATATGCTTAACAAGCGTTATCGGCGGAGGCAATTTGATAGTGCGGATTCAGAATTTGGCGATTATGCAAAACCGAATATAAAGGAAATCCACTGCTTTCGGGCGGTGGATTTTTTGCGGCGGCTGTGAGCCACATCAAATTCCTACCTTTTTAAAGGTCGGCGAGCGGCTGAGAAAGGTGAAACGGTCGGGAATAAACAATATTTTTGACTTGTTACGCCGTGCGGCAATGTGCCGCTTCAAATTCGCCGTTTCGATTGTTGCCGATATGTGTAACAAGCGTTACCGGCGGAGGCAATTTGATAGTGCAGAATCAGAATTTGGCGATTTAGAAAAACCGAATATAGAGGAAATCCACTGCTTTCGGGCGGTGGATTTTTTGCTTTGTACCTGCTTTTGGGTATGATAGATCCTAAAAACTGTAATTTGGGAAATTAGGTTAGCCGTTCACTGATGTGGTTGTCTTTATATATAGAAGAAAGCCGTTTCGATTTCTCAAAACGGCTTTCAAAGCAAGTAGGTTATTTGGCAGGCGTCCCATTCTCCTGCATCTCTCGGGATTACTCCCTGTCAAACCATCGGCGTGTGGATGGGGACGAAATCTTCCACCTCAAATAACCCTTTCTTATCCTACTCAAATTATACCATACTTATTCGGATTTGTAAAGAATTTTTTTGTTTTTTATCAATCTGTTCCACTCTTTATCGTTAATCTTCATAAATGTTATTATAGAATTTTTGTAAGTTATGTTATCGCTTGATGTGACAAGTCTTAAAATTGTTTTAAACGGAATTCCTTCATCTTCAAATGATTTAAGCAGCAGTGCTGTTCTCGGTTTGTTAGCTTCGATTATATATTCCGGATTTTTGACGATTTCAGACATATATTTGCAATATTTTTCGTAATCATCGGGATGTCTGCTTTTATATGCTGTATTCGCTCATCAGTTATAATGACTTCATCTGTCACTATATCCTCTGCAACGCATTTATAGATTTCAATATCGATTTTACCTATTGTGAACACATCGTTGCCACCAATTCTTTTTATTTCAATTATATCACGCACTGCAAATTTGTCAATATTTAATTCAGATTAAGCCGATACACTGATTACGGATTAAAACCAATAAAATAGAATGCCGGCAGTAAAAATCAACAAACAAAACTTGAAATTAAATTCATAATTCGTATAAAAATTTATATAAAACACTTGACAAGTTATGAAGAATGTGCTACAATATAGTCACAGTCGGAAACAGGCTGTTGAGATAGAAATTGAAATAGATATTTGAATATGAAAGGGATGATCGTCAAAAATGAGTAAAAGCGTATACAGTCTTGTACTGACCGATGAGATAGTACGGGCGATAGACTCTCTTGCGTACAGAATGAACACCAGCCGCTCGGCACTGATAGACAGGATACTTGCCGAAAAGCTGTCGATGCAGACGCCGGAGATACGGATGCGTAACATAATGGAAAATATCGGCAGTTTTTTTGACGATGAGATTTTCCGCTTGCAGACTGCGGCGGGCGATGGAGGAATGCTTATAAAAAGCCCGTTGCCTTATAAATACAAGCCGACTATACGCTACTCCGTAGAACTGCTCAGAGAGGACAGGTATCTGGGCAGGCTGAAGGTCAGCTTCAGAACGCAGAATATGGCGCTGATGGAGCTGATGAACGATTTCCTGACCTGCTTTGCAAATATAGAACGCAGACATTTGTCACGCTTTGACGGAATTGACGTGGTGATGCAGATAGACAACGATAAGATGGTAAGGATGCTCAACAAGCCTCTCATCAAGGACGGCAGGAGCGTCAGCGACACGAATCTTATCGCAGAGGCTATTGCGGATTATGTCAATTTTCTTGACAGGGCAATCAAGCTCTATTTTGAAAACGCAGACAACAGAAAGCAGGCGGTCTCGCTTGTGGATTCACTTTATAATGAGCGTATCAAGACATTGAAGGTTATCCTGTGATGCCTTGTACAACGAAGAAAGGATGATGTGATATGCTTAACACAAACAATCTGACACAGAAATCAATGGAAGCTATAAGCACTGCGCAGAGTATAGCTGTTTCATATCAGAACATGAACATAGAACAGCAGCATATTCTTCTTGCACTGCTTCAGGCTGAGGACGGACTTATTCCTCAGCTTATAAAGAAGATGGGTGCTGACGCTTCACAGCTGACAAGGCTCACAGAGCAGAGTGCCGCAGGAATTCCGAAGGTAACGGGCAGCGGCAGAGATCCTGAAAAGGTATATGTATCTCCCGATGTTGATAAGGCATTTACAGCCGCTGAGGAAAAAGCAAAGCAGATGAAGGACGAGTATATCTCGGTAGAGCATCTGTTCATAGGACTTCTTGAAAAGCCGAACTCACAGCTTAAGGACATTTTCGCAAAGTGCGGTATTACCGAAAAGGCATTCTTACAGGCACTTGAGCAGGTAAGGGGCAGTGTGCGTGTTACCGGACAGAATCCGGAGGAAACCTACGATGTGCTTAAAAAGTACGGTCAGGATTTAACGGAACTGGCACGGCAGAACAAGCTTGACCCCGTTATCGGCAGAGATACTGAGATAAGGAACGTTATCCGTATTCTTTCCCGTAAGACAAAGAACAACCCTGTGCTGATAGGCGAACCCGGTGTAGGTAAAACAGCTATTGCCGAGGGACTCGCACTGCGTATAGTGCGTGGAGATGTTCCTGAAAACTTAAAGGAGCGCCAGATATTCTCGCTTGATATGGGTGCGCTTGTTGCAGGCGCAAAGTACAGAGGCGAATTTGAGGAAAGACTTAAAGCGGTATTGCAGACCATAAAGAAATCCGAAGGTCAGATAATACTGTTCATAGATGAGCTTCATACCATAGTAGGCGCAGGCAAGACTGACGGTGCAATGGACGCAGGAAATCTGCTGAAGCCTCTGCTTGCAAGAGGCGAGCTTCACTGCATAGGTGCGACAACGCTCAACGAGTACAGACAGTACATTGAAAAGGATGCCGCCCTCGAAAGACGTTTCCAGCCGGTAATGGTAAACGAGCCTACGGTCGAGGATACTATTTCCATACTGCGTGGCTTAAAGGAACGTTACGAGGTGTTCCACGGCGTAAAGATTCACGACTCGGCACTTATCGCCGCCGCAACGCTGTCTGACAGATATATTTCGGACAGATTCCTGCCCGATAAGGCAATAGACCTTGTAGATGAAGCGTGTGCGCTCATCAAGACAGAAATGGAATCTATGCCGTCAGAGCTTGACGACATCCGCAGAAAGATAATGCAGCACGAGATAGAAGAAGCCGCTCTCAAAAAGGAAACCGACCGTATCTCCGTTGAGCATCTTGCTGAGGTACAGCAGGAACTTGCCGAAATGCGTTCAAAGTTCAACGAGATGAAGGCAAAGTGGGAGAACGAGCGTAACGCCATCTCAAAGGTACAGAAACTGCGTGAGGAGATTGAAAGCACCAACAGCCTTATTGAGCAGGCTGAAAGAAGCTACGATCTGAACAAGGCGGCAGAGCTTAAATACGGCAAGCTCCCTCAGTTACAGAAGGAGCTTGAGGAAGAAGAAAAGCTTGCAGAGCAGTCAAAGTCCGCATCTATGCTGCACGATAAAGTTACAGAGGAAGAGATTGCAAAGATTATCTGCCGCTGGACGGGTATCCCTGTTTCAAAGCTGATGGAGGGCGAGCGTGAAAAACTGCTCCATATGGAAGATATACTTCATAAGCGTGTAATAGGTCAGGACGAGGCTGTCGAAAAGGTAAGCGAGGCTATACTGCGTTCAAGGGCAGGCATCGCAAATCCCGATCAGCCTATAGGCTCGTTCCTGTTCTTAGGTCCTACCGGTGTTGGTAAGACGGAGCTTGCAAAGGCTCTTGCCGAGGCTCTGTTTGACGATGAACACAGCATGGTTCGTATTGATATGTCGGAGTACATGGAGAAATTCAGCGTGAGCCGTCTTATCGGTGCGCCTCCCGGATATGTCGGATATGAGGAGGGCGGTCAGCTTACCGAAGCGGTAAGAAGAAAACCCTACTCGGTCGTACTTCTTGACGAGGTAGAAAAGGCTCACCCCGATGTGTTCAATATCCTGTTACAGATTCTCGATGACGGCAGAATCACCGATTCTCAGGGCAGAACGGTAGACTTCAAGAATACTATTATCATTCTGACAAGTAACCTCGGCTCATCGTATATCCTTGACGGTATCAACGATAAAGGCGAGATTTCCGAAGAAGCAAAAAACGAGGTCAACAAATTGCTTAAAACGCAGTTCAGACCCGAGTTCCTCAACCGTCTTGATGAGATTGTATTCTACAAGCCGCTCCGCAAGGACGAGATTTCCGGTATTGTCGATCTTATGCTCGGCGAGCTTAAGAAACGTCTTGCCGATAAGGAAGTAGGCTTTGCTATTACAGACGCCGCAAAGGACTATGTAATCGACAACGGCTTTGACCCCAACTACGGCGCAAGACCGCTCAAGAGATTCATACAGCGTAAGATAGAAACGCTTATCGCAAGAAAGCTGATAGCCGATGATGTAGCACCCGGCAGTACGCTGACGGTAGACTATGACGGCGAAAAGCTGATTTGCAGTGAGAGCTGATAAATGAATTACGGTCACGGGCAACAGTCCGTGACCGTATTTTTTGTACTATAAACAGTACAGCTTTCGCCGGAAATATAGACAAGCGGTTATCGGTGTGCTAAAATATATCGTGTAAGGAGTGATATTTTGAGAAAGAAAATAACAGCGGTGCTGACTGCGCTTGTAATGCTTACAGGCTGTACGGCAAATGCACCGGTTTCATCGGAAAATGCCTCATCCTCATCCGGCTTTTCATCGGAAAATGCTTCATCTTCATCCGGCTTTTCGTCGGAAGTATCGGCTGAAGGCTCATCATACGGCGAAACGCAGATCGTTACCAAAGAAAACGACAATGTAAATAACCTTGACAGCGATGAGATGAAGGTGCATTTTATTGATGTCGGACAGGGCGACAGCATTTTCATCGAACTGCCGAATACAAAGACAATGCTTATAGATGCGGCTGAAAATGAATATGCGGACAGGATAACCAACTATATTTATTCCTGCGGATACAATACGCTTGATTATGTTGTCGCCACTCATCCGCACAGCGACCATATCGGCGGTATGGCTGACGTTATCGGTGCGTTTAATGTCGAAAACGTTATATTAAGTCCCGCAACGCACACGACAAAATCGTACACGAATATGCTTAAGGCGATAGACGACAGCGGTGCTAAGGTAAAAATCGGAGTAGCCGGAACGGAGATTTTCTCTGACGGCGATTTGTCGGCGGTTGTGATAGCGCCTGTTACGGAGGACTACAGCGATCTTAACAACTCGTCCGTTATGGTGATGCTGACCTACGGCAGCAGGAAGTTTTTATTCACAGGCGATGCGGAAAACAGCGAGGAAAACACTATTACAGCCGATATAGACTGTGATGTGCTGAAGGTCGGCCACCACGGAAGCAGTACCTCGACAAGCAGAGCTTTTCTGACAGCGGCAAGCCCCGAATATGCGGTCATATCCTGCGGTATGGGCAATTCATACGGACATCCGCACATCGAAACGCTCGACAAGCTGAAAGGTGCAGGAGTGAAGGTATACCGCACCGATCTGCAGGGCGATATAATAATGACCTGTGACGGCGAAAAAATAACCGTGAATGCAGAGCCGAGTGCGGCAGGCGGTGCATCGTCCGGGGAGAGCAAATCCGAAACGACTAAAGCGTCAACCACAACAAAAGTAACTACTACAACAGTAACAGAGAAACCTGCGGAAGAAAATCCCGTGAGTTATTCGTATGTGCTGAATACTAACACTATGAAGATACACCGTGCAGGCTGCTCATCGGTAAGTCAGATAAGCGAAGAGAATAAAGGCTATACAAATGATTATGACGGGGCGATAGCGCAAGGGTATGTGCCGTGTAAGAGGTGTAAGCCGTGAGGAAGCTGAAACGGAAAATGCTTCTGCTGTTTTACAAAACGGCAGGAGCATTTTTGCATAAATTGTTCCCGAACAGGTTGACAATATCATTTTCCTGTGCTAAAATAAAACTGCGACACAATTCAATATTTAAACTGTACAAGTATTCATTTTTACTACGGTAAAAGTGCATGCTCTATTTTCATATACTTGTACAGGATATGAATTGTGTCGCAGCAATCGGAGTTGTGCATTTTTCGGTGCGTGGCTTCGGCTGCGCACTTTTTTATTTTAGAAAGGAATATGAAAATATGAAAGCAAAGAAATTCTTAGCGGTTGCTACATCGATTGCACTTTTGATTTCAATGACCGCCTGTGCAGGCACAGGCAATGAGCAGGCAAGCAGTGCGGATAAAAGTACATCGGATATAATAGATAGTGCTACTTCTTCAGTTGACGAACATACAAGTACAGAATCTGTAGAGGAAACGTCATCAGGAAATGATAACGCTAACGATGAAAGCACCATAACGGAATCATCGGAAACTTCTGTAGCTGACACAACATCTTCAATTTCTATGAAAGAAGAAAAGATTGAAGAAAGAGATGTGTATGATGAAGACGGAAATGTGGTTGATAAGATAAAGGTTAAGGTAGTTGACGGGGTTACATATACTGTAGGGGAAAAGTCAGATGATAAGTGTATACTTGATGGTGTTCCGCTTTTTACTAATGACCCTGAGTTTCCTTCAGGTGATGTTATTACCATGATGCAAATAGTGCTATATAATTCAGGAATAACTATTTCTCAAAAAGATATTTTTGAAAAATATATAGAGTATAATACTCCGGATGAATGGTACGAGGAGAATGGTATTAAGTATGGACCTGAAATAACAAAATTGCTTCAAGACCCTCGGCTAGAACCATCTAAATTTGAGAATAGAAGTCTTGGCGCTGTTGAAAAATACTGTAAAAAATTCTTTGAAGAACAAGGAAAGAACATTTATAATTTAGCTTATGACTTTAACGATACTACAGAATTTAAGATAGTAAAAAACTTATTACTAAATGAAAAACTCCCAATGATTCAGACTACACAACCATCTGATTTGGTATGGGAGTGGATGGCTAAAGATCTTGCTGGAATTGAAGTACAGCAAGGAGTATTTGGTGGTTGGGAATCTTCAGTAGTTATAGGATATTCGGGAGAAAAATTGATAACCTACGATGTTTCTAACGGTAAGATTAAATATAATGAGAAGGAAATAATAGATATAAGGTCATTAGAGCCAAGAGATGCGGTCGAATAACAACTAGTGCTTGATGAGTATAAATTAACCGTCCTATGCTGACACATAGGGCGGTTATTATCTTATTCAATATTCTGTATCTGCTCCCTTATCTTCTCAATCTCGCTCTTCATATCCACAACAAGTCTTGTTATGCGTATATCTGCCGCCTTTGAGCCGATAGTGTTTGTTTCCCTGTTGATTTCCTGTACCAGAAAATCAAGCTTTCTGCCTATCTCCTTGTCGCTGTCGAGCATTGAGCGCAGCTGTGAAAGGTGGGAGTGCAGACGTACCGTTTCTTCGTCAACGGCTGTCTTTTCGGAGAATATAGCCGCCTCGGTGAGTATCCTCTGCTCGTCAATATCCGATGAGCCGAGTATCTCTTTGAGCTTGTCCTCTAATCTCTTACGGTATGCGGCGGTGCTTTCGGGTGAGTAAATTTCAACCTTGCTTACCATATCCTCTATTACATCTGCCTTTTCGAGTACATCAGCCTTGAGTGCCGCACCCTCTGTTTCACGCATTGCAATGAACTTGTCGAGTGCCGAGCCGACTACCGATGAAATATCAGCCCAAAGCTGTTCCTCGTCTGTTTCTTCCTTTATCACTGTGAATACATCGGGTATTCTGAAAAGGTCGGATGCGGAAAGGTCGTCCGTTATGCCAAGGTCGGGAGCGATAGTGCGGATAGCTTCTATGTACTGTGATGCTACCTGCTCATTTACCTTTACCGAGGTATCCTTTACATCTATGTTGTAAACGAGGAGCGACAGCTCGACCTTACCTCTTGTTATCTTTTCCTTGAGCATTGTTTTCAGCTTAGGCTCAAGATACTGGTAGTTGCGTGGGAGCTTTGACGAAAATTCAAAGAACTTGTGATTGACACTTCTGATTTCGGCGATGATTTCTCTGCCGTTGATTACAGCCTGCTCTCTGCCGAAACCCGTCATACTTCTTATCATAGTGGGTATCCTTTCTGCTTTTATATTTCTCTGTTGGGGGACTACCGCCCCTCAACCCTGACTTATTTGTTTATTATATTTTCAGTTCGCCGCTTTCAAGCATTGATTGTGCGGCAAGTAATATTCCTGTTTTTCCGGACGGATAGGTGATACCGCCCTGTAGCCATACCGCAAACGGCTCTCTGAGCGGTGCGTCTGCTGAAAGCTCTATGCTTGCTCCCATTGTAAATGCGCCTGCCGCCATAATGACCTTGCTGTCATATCCGGGCATATCCCACGGCTCAGGTGTTGCCATAGAGTCAACCGGCGAGCCGTTCTGTATGCCCTTGCAGAATGCACAGAGAGCGTCGGGTGTGCCGAGTTTTATTGCGGCGATTATATCCGTCCTGTTTTGATTGTACTTAGGGAACGTTTCATAGCCGAGCAGTGAGAAGAATGCACACGCAAAAACCGATGTCTTTACAGCGCTTTCTACTATCTGCGGAGCTAAGAAGAAGCCGAGATACATACCCCTGTTTTCGTCCAGCGAACAGCCTACCTCTTTGCCCGTTCCGACAGTAGTCAGACGGTAGCTGCACAGCTCGACCAGATCCTTTCTGCCTGCTATGTAGCCGCCTGTGCGGGCAATCGCACCGCCGGGATTCTTGATAAGACTGCCGATAATAAGATCTGCGCCGACCTCGGTAGGCTCACGCTTTTCCACAAATTCACCGTAGCAGTTATCAACCATTATAATTGCGTCACTGTTTACACTCTTGATAGCACTGATTATCTCGCCTATCTTGCTTATTGACAGCGAATCACGGAGCGAATAACCCCTCGAACGCTGGATATATGCCACCTTACAGCCCTTAGCAACAGCCGCCTTTATTCCCTCAAGGTCGGGTGTGCCGTCGGGGAGAAGATCCACCTGCGCATACTTTACGCCGAACTCCTTCAGTGAGCCGCCGTGTTCGCCGTTTATGACCTCCGTTAATGTATCATACGGTGCGCCTGTTACACACAGCAGTGTGTCATTCGGACGAAGCACACCGAACAGGGCAGTGGAGAGTGCGTGCGTACCGTTTACAAAGCTGTGACGGACAAGTGCGTCCTCCGTGCGAAAAACCTCGGCATATACCATATCAAGCTTATCTCTGCCGTCATCGTTGTAGCCGTAGCCGATAGTGCCTTTAAGATGCATTTCGCTGACACGGTTGTTGATAAATGCGGAGAGTACCTTGTTTCCGTTGTACTCTGCGGTTTCGCTGATTTTCGCAAACTGTTCGCTTGCCATTTCCTCGGCTTTCTTTGCCGTTTCAAGCAGTCTGCCGTCAATATTGAAAAATTCCATTTTTATCCTCTTGCTATTTCATACGCTGTACCTGTCGCCGTAAATCCGCAGTTTATATAAAACCGCTGTACGTTTTTCTTGCAGATAAGCGTTATTTTTCTGTTGTCAAGTAAATTAGCCGTACAGGAAAGCAGTGCTGTTCCTATGCCGTTTTTCTGCATATCCCGTCTTACTGCGATGTGCGACAGAAAACAGCTTTTATCATCATCGAAAAGCACTGTCGCCGTTGCAGCGGGTTCGCTCCCGTAATACATTACGATAAGCCTTGATATATCGTGACGTACACGGTGACAGGTGTCTGCATACCATTCGTCAAACTGATAGTCGGAAAGTGAAAATCCGCTTTTCAGTATCTCAAATACAGTGCGGTAGTCCTCGGTAAATTCCGCTTTCAGCCGATTGTTACACACGGCAGGCATTTGTCCCGATGTCATTATATAAAGCGTTTCGGATTCTTCCGACAGCTTGATATCCGACATTACGGCTTTTGCACCGAGCATTTCCGAAAACGTTATAATGCTTTGTAAGTCGCCGTTTTCGTTGCAGTGAACATAAAGCTCGCCGCCGTAATAAAGGGCAAGCATATTATCGCCGGTATCGCCCTCATAGAACGTGCAGAAGTCATACCCCGTTCCGTAAGCCCTGTAATACGCATTTATCCGCCCGACTATCACATTGTCTGACGGATAATCGGGCGGCAGTGCGCCGTATATTCTTCTTATCATTTTTCCGCAAGCGCAAGATACATTGCATACGCAAGCTCAGCGGTACTTTGCACATCGCTTTTCTTTATCATACACGACGGCGAGTGCAGATACCTGCACGGAACGGATAGTGCGACTGTTCTGATACCGCCGACAGATGAATGGATTGCTCCGCTGTCGTTACCGCCTGCTACAAGCGTCTTTGTCTGGCAGGGAACGTTTATCTCCTTTGCCTTTTCAAAGCCGAGCCGATACAGCTCACGGTCATATATCGTACTTCTGTCCATATAGCTTACTACACAGCCCTTGCCAAGTTCGCATACACGCTTTTCACCGTCATTGCCCGAAAAGTCGCAGGCTGTGGTGGTTTCAAGGACGATAGCATAATCCGGCTTTACCGTATATGCGGCAACCTTTGCGCCTCTCGTACCTATCTCCTCCTGCACAGTAAACACGCAGGTAACGTCATACGGCAGGTTCTTATTCAGTATATCTACCATAATGGCACAGCCAATTCTGTCGTCAAGCGCTTTCTCACGCAGATAGCCGTTGCCAAGTTCGGTATAATCGCTTTTGAAGTATGCGCAGTCGCCGGGAGAAACGTATTTTTCCGCTTCCGCCTTTGATGAAGCGCCGATGTCTATTGTCAGCGTGTCAAGCTTTACCGGTTCGTCACGCTCTTTGGGCGACTGCTGGTGTACCGCCTTGCCGCCGACTACTCCGACAGTGCCGTTTTTGAAGTGCAGCTGTCTGCCGATAACTACTTCGGGATTGATACCGCCGACAGTTGTAAATTTAAGATTTCCGTCATCGGTGATGTAGGTCACGATAAATCCGACCTCGTCCTGATGGGCGGCAAGCATGACCTTGTTTTTCGGGGTCTCAGCACCCTTTTTATTTACTATGATGTTGCCCAGCGGGTCGATTTTTGCGTCGCACTCCTGCGGCAGCATTGAAAGTATCAGCTTTGTTACATCGCCCTCATCACCGCTCGTACCGTCGGCAAGACACAGCTTTTTTATATTCTCAAACAATTCAGCCATTTTCGGCACCGCCCTTCGTGGCAAAAGCCGTAATCAGCTTTGCTGTGGAAATAACATCGTCTGTGTCGATGATTTCGGCTGGAGTATGCATGAATTTAAGCGGAATTGACAGCGTACACGCCTTTGCACCCGACTTGTTCACACTCATCGTGTCGGCGTTTGTGCCTGTTTTTCCGCCCATGACCTCAAGCTGATAAGGAATATTTCCCGATTTTGCAAGTGATATGAGCCTGCCTGACAGTTCTCTTGAAAGTGACGGCGCAATGCCTATCATAACGCCCTTTGACATATCGGCGCATTTTGCCCTGTCGCTGTCGGGAGTTTTCGCAAAGCTGACGTCCATTTCAAGAATATAGTCGGGGTCAAGGTCATATACGGCTATCTTCGCACCGCTCTCTCCCGTTTCTTCCTGTGTTGTAAACGATACGTCAAGGTCAAACGCAAGTTCTTTACTTTTGAGCATTTCGAGGGCAACCAGTATAGAAGCCACTCCGCACCTGTCGTCAAGCGCACCTGCACAGTATCTTGTGCCGAGCATAGCCACAGGCTCACAGTCGAAGGTTATCCTGTCGCCAAGCTCAATACGGCTTTCAAGTTCCTGCTTTGTATAGCCCGTGTCTATAATGATTTCCTCAATTTTAGGCACTCCGTCGCCGCTCTTTACATGGGGCGGAAGAACGGATACAACGCCCTTTACCTTTTCCTTGCCGTGAATCGTCACGCTCTGCGCCGCAAGCACACGTCTGTCAGGACCGCCTACCGCACCGACCTTTATAAAGCCGTTATCGTCAATAAACGATACGATAAGTCCTACCCTGTCGATATGTGCGTCAAGCAGAAGTTTCGGCTTGTTGCCCGTACTTTTTATATGTCCGATAACGTTGCCGAAATCGTCAATACTGCAATCGTCCGTGTAGCTTTCAAGCATTGACAGTGCAATTTCGGACGCACTTCTTTCATCGCCCGAAACACCGTCAACACTGCACAGACGGTACAGCATACTGTTAATATCCATTGTCATCTTTCTTTCATGGCTTAATATAAGCCGTCCATTTTTATCTTTTCCTTTACTCTTTCAAGCTCCGCTATAAACTGCTCATCGAGCTTGCTTAAGCTGTAGCCCTTCGGGAAGATAAGCACGTCCTTGTTTACCTTGTAGGGAACATCGCATTTCAGCTGTACCATTGCGTGCTGTTCAAGACAGCTTTTAGGAACGGGCGAAACCCACATATAGGTGTTGTGCAGGTTTCCGAGCAGGTCAAACTGACTTCCTCTTTCATAAACATATATACGCTTTTTACGGTGTTCCGAAACGCTTGAACGTGATACCTTAGAGAATGACAGCGACGGCACTGAAAGGTCGCCGTGTACTATCTCGATATAATCCTCTAAGTCGGAATATTTTACTATACCGTCCGGATTTTCCTTTGCAAGCGGGCTGTCCTTGTTCACAAGAAGCCTGTACTCAAACTCCCATAACGGACGGTATTTCAGATTCTTCCCGTCAAGCATTGCAAAATACTGCTTTTCGTGGATATTCTGATACCTGATTATTCCCAGCTTGAAGTCAAAGTTCAGGATGTTGTTGATAGCGTCCATCGAATTTGTTTCCTTGAAATTGATGGATATTTCCTTGTCGGTATCAAGCAGGCTCACAAAGTTTGAAAACGCCTTTGTGATATAGGTAGCTCTTGGAACGGAAATGCTGAAACGCACACCGTCATCCACCTTAGGCTTGTAGAGCGATACCATTTCGTCAAACTGATCAAGCACCGCCTTTGCGTAGCCTAAGAATTCGCCGCCCTTTTCCGTAGGAGCAACCCCTTTTGTAGTCCTGCGGAATATTGTGATGCCGATTTCATTTTCCAGCTCTTTTATAGCCTTGCTGAGATTAGGCTGTCCCATGAATAAATTGTTTGCCGCCTTTGTGATCGAACCGGTTTTTTCGATCTCAACCGCATATTTAAGATGCAGCAGGTTCATTGAAAACCATATCCTTTCATCACAGAGGGAAAAACCTCTGTTAAATTATAACCCTTTATATTACAGTCTGCAAAAAAGACTCTTTTTTATAAAAATGAAGCAACTTCTTAAACCCTATCCCCAAACCCCTTTCCCACGGTGAAAGGCTGTGTATGCTTTGTTGGCTCTGCATCGTGCAGAGCCTTTGGGCATACACGCCCGGCATCCGTGTCAGGGCTGAGTGTGGGGCTGCCGCCCTCACCCCGCTTGGGGCTATGCCCCAAACCCCCGTTATAAATATAGTTTTTTGACAGTCTGTATATATTTATTTTACTTTTTAGGTTCAACGTGTGAAAAAGACTGTATTGCCTCTGTTATAGTCTTTTCGTGTGCGAGCTTACCGTACTTGTCAACCTCTGCCTTGTTCTTTTCGCCGTGTGTCAGGCAACCTGCTCCCCCGATGCAGCCGCCGACACAAGCCATACCTTCAATGAAGTTGTTGGGCAGAAGATTCTTTGATGCACGCATGAGCGCACGCTTGCATTCTTCAATACCGTCGCAGGAAAGTCCGTTCAGCTTGAAGTCCTCGTTGCCCTGCTCCTTGAGAGCCTCGGCAACTGCGTCTGCAAGGCCGCCGCAGCGTGCGAATATTCTGCCGTAGTACGATGCGTTATCAAGCACCGTTCCCTCAAGCTCGGATACCTCTATATCCTTGCTGTCGAAGATAGCCTGTAACTCTTCAAACGTCATTGCATAGTCTACATAAGGCTTTACCTTATCCCACTGTACCTCCATCTTCTTTGCTGTGCAAGGTCCGATGAATACTACCTTGGCTGTGGGATCGCTGTCCTTGATGTACTTTGCTATTTCAGCCATAGGTGACAGGTTGTGTGAAATCTTGTCTGTCATAGTCGGGAATGCCTTCTCGATGTACATTACGAATGCGGGACAGCACGAGCTTGTAAGGAAGCCCTTTTCGGCAAGCTCCTTTGACTCCTTGTACGCTACCATATCCGCACCGAGTGCCGCCTCAACTACGCTGTGGAAGCCAAGCTGCTTGATAGCCGTAACCACCTGATCGAGCTTCGCATAGCTGAACTGGCTTGCGATCGAGGGCGCTACAACCGCATAAACCTTATAATTCTTGCCGTTGTCACTGCCCTTTAACGTTTCTATAATGTCAACGATATATGACTTGTCGCTTATCGCACCGAACGGGCAGGTGTAAACGCACGCACCGCACGAAATGCACTTGTCGTTGTCAATGTGAGCCGCTGCCGAGCTTGTGTCTGTCGCTCTTGAGATAGCGCCTATCTTGCAGGCTCTCTCACACGGACGCTTGAATTCCAGAATAGCGCCGTAAGGACAAACCTTTGCACACTGACCGCAGTTTACGCACTTTGACTTGTCGATGTGCGCCTTCTGATGCTCGTCAAATGTGATAGCGCCCATACGGCAGACATCTTCGCAACGGTGCGCTATACAGCCTCTGCACGCCTCCGTTACATCATAGCCGCCTACGGGACATTCGTCACAGGCAATATCTATTACCTCAATTACGTTGGGATTTGTCGGATCGCCGCCCATAGCAATTTTAATACGTTCCGAAACAATAGCTCTCTCCTTGTAGATACAGCATCTCATTGTGGGCTTATCCTTGACTATTTTCTTCGCAACGTCATTAAAGAAGCTGAACGAATCTGCAGGCTTTTCAGTACCCTCTGTCGTCCATGCATGTCTTGCGACTTCTCTTAAAACCTTGTACTTCAGATACTGTACCTTGGTGTCAAACTTTCTTAACTTCTTGTCCATTTTCCTTACTGCGGATTTTCCCCGCCGACCGCCCGAGCGGCCGCTCCTTTCACATAGTTTTTTCTTCTTGTTCTACTTTTTTATATCGCTTTCTCTTTAGAAATAGCTTACTTTAATTTTCTTGCCCATTTGCCTCAGGCATTTGCTCAGCTCGTCAACAAGCTGCATTTTTATATTGAAGGTGATTGGCAGGTTAGGGTTCTGGTGTGCCGCATTGACAGCCCTGCCCACATAGAAATTGATATCTGTAGCGTCCTCAAAGAGCATTCTCGCTATGCACGATGCACCGTCCTGAAGTATTGTCCAGTCATCGTACAGCTTGTTTTCACCCAGATAATCCTTAGCGTAGTCAAGCACCTTGCTTATCGTGATAACGCCCTCTGTAACTATATCTACACCCTCAATGGTAGCCATAGGCGGAATATCGGGGCTGATATAGTCAAGGCAGGGTATAACCGGCTTTCCTAAGAACTGTCCCGTAAGTGTAGATGTCGTACCGCCGCAGACGATATGCTTTCCTTCTTTTGAAAAGAACAGCGTCATCATCTTGTTCAGATCCTTTGGATCGGACGGCGGACCTATCATAAGGTTCACCTGTTCACGCTCACGGATCTTTATGACTCCGACAGTAGTATCATCGCCCGGCGAGCCGCCGTACAGCCTTACGCATTCGTCAAGCAGAAGCGTGGCAAGCGCCTTTGCGGAATACTCCCTGTCATATACGCCTTCCATGAATTCTATTATATTATCTCTCTGCCACCCGAAATTGAGCGACGAGCCGACGCCTGCATAGATAGCGCCGTCACTTGTTGTGATAAAGGTATCGTCAAGCTTCAGCTGTACCTTTGAAATATATATCGTCTTGCCGTCTATCTGATTTATGGTTTTCGGATAGTCAAAATTCTTGCCGTCACGCAGCATTATCACCTGCGGATTATCGTACTGGATTATCTCGGCTTCCTTGTTGTTTACCACTCTGATGATTGTAAAGGTCGAATATGCGACCTTGCGTACCTCACACACGGGCAGGGTAGAAGCCATTGTTGCAACGCAGTCCTCAACGCTCATATTGTTTGCCATCATAGTGGATATTATCTTTGAAGTCAGCGTTGAAAGAATTGACGCTTTTACACCGCTTCCCAGTCCGTCTGCCAGCACGAAAACGATAGAGTTTTCGTCCTGCTCGACAAGCTCCACATGGTCGCCGCAAAGCTGTTCATCGTGCTTGTTGACGCTCAGATAACCTATATCGGTGCAGAAGCTGAACGCTTTACTGTTCATCATTTGACAGGTTCTCCTTAAGTTTTGTAAGTGCAACCTTTGTTTCAGCGGTCGTTTCACCGAGCAGTGACGCTATTTCCTGAACGACACGCATCTGCTTTTCGATTACCTTGTCAGTGACCGCAATAGTTTCGGCGGCGTTCTTCTCACGCTTCGCCCTTGATATTTCTTCACCTGTAATATCACGCATTATCGACATTATGATATGATAGCTCTTATCATATATTATCGTTTCCTCGACATACTTTCCGTATTCGGCAAGATATGTACGCTTGTTGTGGATATTTTCGCCCGTGCTCATAACCTCAAGATATGATACGGGGTCGAGTATCCTAACAACAGGACAGCCCATAACATCCGACAGGCTCTTTATATTCATTATTTCACGGGCGGCCTTGTTTATCTGCTGTACTTCAAGGTCCTCGCTGAGTACCATAATGCCGTTGGGCGTGTTGTTGATTATATTATCCGAGAAGCTCTCCGCTTTCTCCTTGAGATACGGCAGACACATTGTAAGATCCGCCTTACCCTGTAATATAGCTACCGCTTTTTCACGGCAGGTATCATATCCGCAGCTTCCGCAGTTAAGCTCCTGTGACGGATCGCTCTTGTTCATCTTGCGGAGTATTTCTTCTATTGCCTTGCTTCCGGGCATGGTTTTCTGCATACTGATAAACGGGAGCGATTTTGTCATATCCGCAAGCTCCACAATATCAAATCTGCCGCTTCCGGCAAACTCGTCCACAGCCCTTCTTTCGTGGATAACGCCCTCGTGCTTTTTATCCATCGCAGGACCGCCTATACAGCTGTTGACGCAGGCGGACATTTCTATAAAGCACTTTCCCACGTTGCCGTCTATAATATCACGCAGAGCGTTACGGCAGTTCTCCACACCGTCTATCGCCATATAGAGATATTCGGGGTTGTCCTTGTTCATAGAACGCAGAATGCCCGATGTCGTGGGATACAGCCTTGTCTTTGCTCTGTCGCTTCTTCCGGCATTGTCCGAAACCGGACAGACCTCTATGTTTTCTTCCTTGAGCCAGCCTGTAAGCTCCTCAAATGTAAGCACGCAGTCTATAGCACCTGCGTAAGCGTCAGCCTCCGCCTTTTTCGAAAGGCACGGGCCGATGAACACGGTGTGACAGCCGGGATATTTCTTCTTAAGTATCTCTCCGTGCGCAAGCATGGGCGATTTCACCTGTGCAAGATAGGGGAGAGCCTGAGGGTAGTATTTCTGTATAAGCGTATTTACCGTGTGACAGCACGAGCTTATGATTATTTTATGCTCGCCGTCCGCAACCAGCTTTTCATACTGCTCGGTAACAAGCTGTGCGCCTTCGGCGGTTTCCTCCGCTCCCGCAAAGCCCAGCTTTTTAAGAGCATCATTTAAAGCGGTTATGCCGATACCGTCATAGTTTGCCACAAAGGACGGAGCAATGCTGACATAAACGGGAGTACCCGAGGCAATAAGCTCTTTTGCTTTGCCCACATCGTTTCTTATCTGCTTTGCGTTCTGCGGACAGGCTACAAAGCACATACCGCACAGAATACATTCGTCCTCGACAATGTTCGCCTGCCCGTCAGAAAAACGGATAGACTTTACCGGACAGTGTCTTATACATTTATAACAGTTTTTGCAGTTGGATTTCTTCAGCCGTAAATAACTCATATATTACACCTTGCCATAAGTTTTAGCAGTGAATTTTTCCGCATTCACAATAAAGCGCTCGTGAGAGCCCTTGCCGATAATATCCTTTTCATCCCTTGCAACGACCTCAAATACAAGTCTGCGGTTGTCGATTTCGGTAAGGACCGCTTCTGCGGTAACATTCATACCGACGGGAGTAGCGGCAACGTGTGCAACATCCAGCTTTGTGCCGACAGTGGTCTGTCCGTCCTCAAGCTGTCCTTCAAGCGCCTTGCAGGCAGCCTTTTCTATAAGTGCGATCATCGCAGGAGTAGCGAAAACTTTGAGTGAGCCGCTGCCCATTGTGACAGCCGTATTGGTGTCATCGACCTTAACTTCCGCTTTTCCTTTTGTTCCTGTTGTGAGCATTTAAAATTCACCGTTCCTGTTTATTTTTTTTGTATCTCCGTCAGTCAAGACAGACAAGTACCTTTTCGTCAAATATCTGCTGGAAGTTGTTTTCGTTTACTCCGCAGATTATTTCATCGTCTATTTTTATCGTAACGCCGTCTGTGCATCTTCCAAGACAGAAAGCAGCACCGAGATTTACCTTATCTCCGATGTTATGGTTTGCTATGTAGTCTTTTGCAAGCTCGATTATTTTGTACGAGCCTTTCAGATGGCATGAGCTGCCGACGCAGATGCTGATGTTCTTCATAATACTGTTTCCTTTCGAATAAAGCGGAGCTATCAGAAAATGTGACCGTCCCTGATTTCAAACTCCAGATTTTGTGAAAGCACCGCAAGAGAAGCCGCAAGATTTTCATACTGGACTATTACGCCGGTCGGAACAGACAAATGTACAGGTGCAAAATTCCATATTGCAAGTATACCGCTTGCCACCATTTTGTCGCATACCGATTGTGCGCATTCCGGAGGAACGCAGATTATACCGATATGTACTTTAAGCCTTGAGCATATATCCGCCATTTTATCAGCCGGAAGTATGCGCTTGCTGTCAATAATGCTCTCATCCGTGTCAAATGCCGCTACTATGTTAAGTCCGTAGCGGTCAAATTCCTTATATGAGAGAAGCGCCTGTCCAAGCTTTCCCGCACCTGCGATTACTGCCTCTTTCGTATTGTCATATCCGAGAAAGCTCTCAAGATCACGGATAAGCTCCGCCGCAACATAACCCGTTTTCGGCTTGCCTCCCGTAACGCTCACCGATGCCAGATCCTTACGAACCTGCACCTCATTCAGCTTAAGATCGTTTGCAACAGTGGTAGCGGAAATATTGCGTACCCCGTCCGCCTGCTTTTTCTTCAGATAATCAAGATAGAATGGCAATCTCCTAAGTGCCTGCCTAGAAATTGTACCGTTCATTTGTTCTGCCTTTCTGTGCGGAAGATATAGTTCCTCCGTCTGTCTATACATATAATATTATATTAAAAAATGTAAGCCCTGTCAACCGATTTCGCCAAAATCGTTAAAATTTTATCGAATTGACGGACGAATACTCCAAGACAGGTAAAAACATACCTGAAATGCCGTCTGAAAGAATGTTTGTTGTAATTCCGCACAATAACATAACACTGTTATGCTGTTGTTTTGGTGCAATGCTATGAAATGGTGTCAGGGGTATTGACATTATCACGGATATAGGTTAAGATAACAGTGTTATGTAAAATCTCTGCAGAAAGGAAGTGCCTTTATGAGCGATAACGAAACAAGACAAAAGCTGATAGACAGCGCAAAGAAAGAGTTTTTCGAAAACGGCTTCGCAAAAGCCTCGCTCAGAAAGATCTGCACAAACGCAGGTGTCACGACAGGCGCTTTGTACTTCTTTTTCAAAAACAAGGACGATTTGTTCAGTGCAATTGTCGCACCTCCGCTTTTAAAGCTGAAGGAAATGCTGATTAAGCATAACCGTGAGGACGAGGAGTATTTAGGTTCGCCGGACGAGCAGACGAGGAGCGTTGAAAATCAGCTTTCAACTCATAAAGAGGCAGTCACTATGGTCGGTTATCTTTATGATAATTATGATGCATTCCTGCTGCTGCTCACAAAGTCGCAAGGCTCGGTCTACGAAAACTGCGTCGATGAATTTGTTGCACTTATGGAAGAGGGCTTTCGCACAGGTGCAGAGGCATTGCTTAAAAATATGCCGGGTTACCGCATTGACGAATATATGCTTCACTGGCTCGCCCATATGGATATAGAGATGTTCATACATCTGCTTACCCACGTTCCCGAAAAGGAGAAGGGACTTGCGTATGCCGAGAAAATGATCGGCGCAATGGTAAAGATGTGGTTTGATTTGTTGTTTGTAAAAGATGAATAATGCTGACCGCCTTATACGGCGGTCAATTAGACTGTTTATAAATCTATTTTTAAATGGGGTTTGGGGCGTAGCCCCAAGCAGGGTGAGGGCGGCAGCCCCACATACAGCCCCTTCCCACGGGGAAGGGGTTTGGGGTTAGGGATAAAAATTAGCAGTTTGTTTTCAAAAAAGATTTATTTAAAATTGTTGCGGCCGCCACACGGCGGTCATTAAAAGCACCACAGGATAACACTGTTATGTTAGCAATAACTAATACAGTTAGATAAAACTAATATTGATGCTGGAGGACAAAGAAATGTATCTTGAAGTAAAAGACGTAAAAAAGAGCTACGGCTCAGACGCAGGCTACACACAGGTATTGAAGGGTGTTACCACAAGCGTTGAAAAGGGAGAAATGTGCGTAATACAGGGAACGAGCGGTTCGGGCAAATCGACGCTCCTTAACTGCATAGGCGGACTTGACATTATGGACAGCGGCTCTGTAAAGGTTGACGGCACGGAAATATTCGGGCTAAAAGCTGACGCTCTGGCAAAGTACAGAAAGGCAAACCTCGGCTTCATATTCCAGTTCTATAACCTTGTGCCTAATCTTACTGTCGAGGAGAATATTCAGGTATGCGAGTACCTTACCGATAAGCCGCTTGATATGAACGAGCTTCTCGATACGCTCGGACTTACAGAGCATAGAAAAAAGTTCCCCTCACAGCTTTCCGGCGGTCAGCAGCAGAGATGCGCCATAGCAAGAGCGCTGATAAAGAACCCGAAGCTCCTGCTGTGCGACGAGCCAACGGGTGCGCTTGATTCAAAGACTTCGAGAGATATACTTGTGCTTCTCGAACAGGTAAACAGGAAATACGGCACTACTATGCTGATAGTAACGCATAACAATGCTATAAAGAATATGGTACACAAGGTGATAATCCTCAAGGACGGATTTATCAAAAAGGATTATTACAACGAAACGCTTATACCTGCCGCTGAGCTGGAGGATCTTTAATATGAACAAGGTGCTTTCAAAAAGAATACCGAGGGAGTTTAAGTCTAATCTCCCTAAGTACATCGCACTGCTGCTTCTGATAGTGCTTTGTATGTATCTGGTGACAGCGATGGTGGCAAGTTCGGAAACGATTATTATCAGAACAGACGAGCATAACGCCGCAAATCACGTTGAGGACGGACAGTTCACGACATTCTTGCCTCTGACAGATGAGCAGGAAAAGGATATCACCGATAAGGGCGTTACACTTGAACGTATGTACAGCCTTGATATAAAGGCTGAGGACGGTTCAACTCTCAGAGTGATGAAGAACCGCAGAAATATCGACCTTGTCGAGCTTATAAGCGGCGAATATCCGTCTAAAGACAACGAAGCGGCAGTCGAACGCAGATATGCGGAAGAACACAGCCTTAATGTCGGCAGTAAGCTGACAGTCGGCAGTACAGAGTATACAGTATGCGGCATAGGCGCATCTCCCGACTATGACGCACCGTATCAGAATATGTCCGATATGGCTGTATCAAGCAAAAATTTCGGTATTATCTTTGTTACCGACAGCGAGTACGAAAGAGTGTCGGACAGTTCAAAGTCGGCACAGACATTCACATACGGATATCTTCTCGGAAACGATATGACCAATGATAAGCTGAAGGAGCTTATCGAGGATTTTGATTTTGACTATACGAAGGTTACCGACAAGTATTATCTTGAAACGGTAAACGAGGCGCTTGAAAAGCGTACCGAAATCGAAAACGGCATCAATGATTTAGCGGAAGGTGCGGACAAACTTCATAACGGTCTTAAAGATCTGTCGGACGGAGCCGACACGCTTTACGGCGGTATGAATGATTTGTCGGACGGCTCGGATAAGCTGTATGACGGACTTAAGACCTTATATGACGGCACAGTACAGCTTCACAACGGTATGACAAGCATATATGACGGCGCATCGGCTCTTGACAAGGGTCTTGGCGAATTGTCGGGCGGTGCTTCTTCGCTGAACAGCGCAATAGCAGGAGCAGATTCCGCAGGACTTATCCCTCCCACAATGAGTGCTCTTGTAAGCGGTGCGGACAGCCTTGCCTCAGGACTTAAAAGTGCTAAAAGCGGCTCTTCCGAGCTTGTATCGGGCATAAGCAGTGCAAATAGAGGAGCAGAGCAGTTATCGACAGGCGCAAACGATGCGGTAAACGGAGCAAAGGAGCTTGCAGACGGTGCAAAGGACGCAAAGGACGGTGCTAAAGAGCTTGCAGACGGAGCAAAAGACGCAAAAGACGGCGCAGGCGAGCTTGCAGACGGCATACACGAGCTTAAGAGCAATATCGGAAAACTGCTCGATGCGGCTTTCGACCTTGATCTGACCAACCTCACATCGTTTGTGAAAAGAGCGGATAACGTCCGTATCGCAGGTGCGGCAGGCGATGTCGTAATGAATAAGTACGGCGGACTTGCGGCGTGCGTAATTCTTATGGCGCTGTTTGCCTATGTAATATCCGTATTCGTTGTTCATCAGATAAACAGGGAGAGCAGTGTAATAGGTGCATTGTACGCTCTCGGAGTAAGTAAAGGCACACTTATAAGGCACTACATAATGCTCCCCACGATAATAGCGTTCATCGGCGGCGTACTCGGCTCGGTGATAGGCTTTTCCCCTATGTCGATACAGTCACAGCTTGCGGACAGCTACTCGTATTTTTCACTGCCCGATTTTCAGACGGTTATACCGCTTTACCTTGTGATATATGCCGTTGTTATTCCTCCCGTGATAGCGGCAACAGTAAATGCGCTTGTTATAAACAGGCGTCTTTCCGCACCGGCGCTGTCGCTTATGAGAAACGAGCAGAACGTAAGGAATATCAGCCGTATGGAGATAAAGAGCGGCGGCTTTGTAAGAAAGTTCAGAATACGTCAGCTTCTGCGTGAGATGAGAGCGAATATCACGGTTGCGGCTTGTATGTTCGTTTCGATGCTCATTCTTATGCTCGGACTTGACTGCTATTCAATGTGTAATAACGTAACAACAGATATGCTTGCAGGCACAACATACGAGTATATGTATACGCTTAAATATCCGACCTCAGAAGCTCCCGAGGGCAGTGAAGCGTGTTATGTCAAATCTCTCGAAAAGGAAAAGGACGGCTACATGCTTGATATTACGGTAATAGGCATAGACAGCGATAATCCGTATTATAACGTTGATGTGAAAAATGGAAAAAGCATTGTCACAGCGTCGTTATCGGTAGCCCAGAGATACGGAGTAGCCGAAGGCGATAAGTTCATTCTTACCGATGAGGCGGCAGGCACCGACTATGCTTTCACAGTCGGCAGTATAAGCGATTATTCCGCAGGACTTGCCGTATTTATGGATATTGACAGTATGAGAGAGCTTTTCAGGCAGGAAGACGATTACTACAATATGGTGCTGTCCGACAAAGCGCTTGACATAGACGAGGGCAGAATTTACTCGGTAACAACAAAGTCTGATATTGAACGCTCGTCAAAGATATTCAGCGAGCTTATGAGCGGAATGGTTATAACGCTTGTCGGCACATCGGCTGTAATTTTTGTAGTGGTAATGTATCTTATGATGGGCGTGATGATAGACAGAAGCTCGTTCGGCATCTCACTGCTGAAAACCTTCGGCTACAGCAAAAAAGACGTGAAGAAGCTGTACCTTGACGGTAATGCAATCACTATAGCAATATCGGCAATAATCTGCTTACCGCTGTCAAAGCTTGTTATGGACAGAATATATCCTTCGTTTATCCCTAACATTGCCTGCGGAATAAACCTCAATTTTGCGTGGTATTTATATCCCGCTTTGTTTATCGCCGTTATGCTGATATATCTTCTCACAAGCACGCTTCTTGTAAGAAAGCTGAACAAAATCACACCCGCCGAGGTGCTGAAAAACAGAGAGTAAGAGAATAAAACTGGATATAAAACCAATTCTTGATAAAGTCACACAGTGAAATATATCGCCAACATCGCTTAAAACAGTTTCCGTATCGACAAGGCATTAAAATTTTCGTGAGTGTATCGGTGCAACTGCTCTAACATTGGCTCTTCAAAAAAACGCCTCTAACCTGAGATATATGTACTAATATGCGGACGTGTAGCGTTAAGCGTCCCTACACTTACAGGATATACAATGTTCCGGTGGTTATTCGAGTTTAGCCAACACCCCGACGGGGTGTGGGTATGGGTAAGGAAAGAGGGAGCAAGAGGGAGACAACCTAAGGGACAGGGAGAGGGGCTGTCAAGTCCAGCGGAGCTTTAGCGGAGTGCACGAGCCTTGCGTGAGCGAGGCTCAGACTTGTACCTGATCCCTTTGGTTGTCTCCCTCTTTCATATTGACAGGTGCATTGATTGGAATAGCGAACCCGAGAAGTGCTATCCGACAAAAAGAACTATCGGTAGCCTGTTATCATAGTCAAAGCTGAATGATATAACAGAAGCACATCAAATAAATGACTTTTCTACAAACAAAACCGCTCCCGACCATATCAGCCGGGAGCGGTTTTCAGTATTCGATTTATTTATGCCAACTCTTCCGCCAGCTCATCGATCTGTGCCACGCTTGCATCATTCAGCGCACAGGTGATCTTGACCGTCTTGTCAAGGATATTAAGCTCCTTCGACTTTTCAAACATACCTGCCATGACCTTAGCCGCCATAGGCGCCCATGCGCCGTTTTCGATAAATGCAACCGTCCTCTTCTGATAGTTTCTCTCGGTAAGACCCTCAATGAACGTTCTCATAAACGGGAACACATCCGCATTATAGGTAGGCGTTGCAAGCACCAGCTTGCCGTAAGCAAATGCGTCCGAGATTGCCTTGGACATATCGCTTCTTGCAAGGTCTGTGATAATAACATCAACATTTTTTGCCTTCAGCTTGTCATATAAAAGTTCTGCGGCTTTCTTAGTGTTGCCGTAGATTGAAGCGTAAGCTATCATAACGCCGTCCTTTTCGGGAACGTATGACGACCACTTGTTGTAAAGATCGAGATAGTGTGCGAGGTTTTCACTCAGCACAGGACCGTGTAACGCACAGATTTTCTCTATATCAAGCGTAGTGGCCTTCTTGAGAAGCGCCTGCACCTGCGCACCGTATTTTCCCACAATGCCGATATAATATCTGCGTGCCTCATCATCCCACGCCTGATCGCTGTCAGGTGTGCCGAATCTGCCGAAACCGTCCGCAGAGAACAGGATCTTGTCCTTTGCGTCATACGTTGCCATAACCTCCGGCCAGTGTACCATAGGAGCAAATACGAAAGTCAGAACGTGACTGCCAAGCGTCAGAGTATCGCCCTCTTTTACGGTAAGCGTGTTTGTTATAGTAAGGTCGGGGAAAAATCCCTTTATCATCGTGAATGTCTTTGCGTTGCCGACTACCGTTGTATCGGGATAGAATTTCAGAAACTCCGCAATACTTGCCGAATGGTCAGGCTCCATATGCTGAACCACCAGATAATCCGGCTTTCTGTCGCCAAGCTCCGTTTTTACCTTTTCAAGCCATATTGCCGAAAAGTTTATATCGACAGTATCCATAACCGCCGTCTTTTCGTCAAGAATGACATAAGAGTTGTAGGAAATGCCGTCAGGCACTTTGTACTGACCTTCAAAAAGGTCGATCGTGGTGTCGTTTACACCGACATATTTTACGTCTTCTGAGATAAACATATTAAAATTCTCCCTTCTTTTTCAAGAAATCTACAGATATTTTAACACATCTGAAATAAAAAATCAATAGGTAAATTCAAATAAATTCACGGTTTACGAAGAAATCAGTATTTATTATCGTTGTTCTTCCGCTTTTCCTCGATATGTCGCACACGTTCTTCAAAATGTTCCTTCAGCATCTCGTTTTTCTCGTTCGCCTTGTCCGAGATTGCATCGTACCTGTCAACCACATTGTCGCTTATCTTAACAAAGTTTTCGGTAAGCCTTTCTTTCACCGTGTCGATTTTTGAAGCGTCACCGCTGTTATCTGCCGTTATCGGTGCATTTTTATCTGCGCTTTGGTTTTTGTCCGTATGCCGAAGAAGCATAGCAACTCCCAGTACAAGTGTGGTAAGGTAGACGATAACGCCCGAACAGGTTATTATTATCAGCTTATCGCTTTCGCTGAGCCACGTCGCATATACCGTAAGCGAGCGGATAAGAGTAACTGCGGATACGCCTGCGTCCGCAAGAGAAATGTTTCGTATAGCACTGAGAAGCGGCGAGCGGTGCTGCTGCACTTTTATAAGGTTGATTATCGCACGGGCAAGCTTTATGACCGTGTACACAGCTATACTTGCGATGACAAGCCTTGCATATTGCCGTGCCGTATTGTGTATCATACTGTACAGCTCGATAAGCATAAGTACCACGCTCATAACAATAAACATCATACCCGTAAACCGCATTACATATACTTCCGATACTACCTGTATGCCCTTGTCCAGCTTTTTCTCATACGATACAGCCATATAACGCATCACGGCAAGCAGACCGTAATACACGCACAGTATCATAAACCATATCGAGCCGTAGAACAGACCGAGAATGCCGTTGTATGCGGCATAGGCGACATTCAGCGTCAGCGAGCCTGCAGTGTACAGCACTATCCGAAAACGCTTGCTTTGCGTGAACAGGCGGACAAATTCTTTCAGCCTGAGCCTGTGTTTTTTCAGTTTATCCGCCTCCCTTGAGAAATTAAGTGCCGTCACAATTTATAACCGTGACGGCATAGCTTGCTATTATATTTTACCTTATCTGCGCAGAAAATGCAAATATCATATCATTTTATCATAGCTGTCAAGGAAGTGATGCTTTTCTCCTCCCTTTTTCCACGCAATGACAGTATCAATATTCACGTTTTCAACGCTCTTGAAAATATGCTTTTCGACCTCAGGATTTGTCTGCTTCAGCTTTGCGATAAGCTGTTTTATCTCCACACGCTTTGAACGGTTCTCCTCGTTGTTGCAGGTAGTGCAGGTGTCCGTGAATTTGCAGGCACACTGTATAAAGTGCAGACCGTTGTAGTCCCTCCACGCTTTTATATCGTCCTCACGAACAAGGTACAGCGGACGTATAAGCTCCATTCCCTCGAAGTTCGTGCTGTGGAGCTTCGGCATCATCGTCTGTATCTGAGCGCCGTACAGCATACCCATAAGTATCGTTTCTATCACATCGTCATAGTGATGTCCGAGCGCTATCTTGTTACAGCCGAGGCTCTTTGCATAGTTATACAGGTGACCTCTCCTCATCCTCGCACAAAGATAACAGGGAGATTTTTCAATGTTATAAACAGAATCGAAAATGTCCGACTCGAATATCTCTATCGGTATTTTCAGCTTGCGTGCGTTCTCCTCGATAACATTCCTGTTTGCCGTGCTGTAGCCTGGGTCCATTACGATAAATTTCACCTCGAACGGAAAATCACTGTGGCGGTGAAGCTCCTGAAACAGCTTAGCCATAAGCATAGAGTCCTTACCGCCCGAAATACATACGGCGATACGGTCGTTTTCCTTTACAAGCTCATACTGCTTTACAGCCTTTGTGAATGCCGCCCATATCTTTTTGCGGAACTTCTTTTGCAGGCTCTGCTCGACACGCTTCGAAACCTCGTCAGCCTGCTCCTTCTGCATTACAGCAAGAAGCCATGCGGCATATCCGCCCGAAAGCGAATAAGCGTCATATCCCATTTCCGATAATTGTTCTGCGGTATCTACGCTGAATTTTCCTCTTGCACAGCAGATAATCAGCTTCTGAGTTTTGTCCTCAGGCGGTGCGGATAAAAGCTCGTCTGCCGAAACCGATACAGCACCCTCCATAACGCCGTACAGCTTTTCCTGCTCACTGCGTGTGTCATATAAAATATAGCTGTCGGGAGAGAGCCTTTCAAGCTCGCTTACGGTTATTTCCAAAGTTATTTTCCTTTCCTTATGCCATTGTCAGCACATGGCTGAATAAGTACAGCAGACCCATATATGACAGCGTGCCTGCCGCCATGCTTACGAAAGTGTTATGCCACAGCTTGTAGCTTCCGCCCGTTATAGCAACGGCAAGAAGTCTTGGAATTCCTACGCCGAACATATTGTCACCGATGTCCTTAAGGCAGTAGATTATAAGTATCGACATTATCATAGCCGGGAGCGATTTTTCTATGCGTTCGAGCCACTTTGGCATTTTCCTGTTGCCGTGAAAGATCACAAAGGGCAGCGCACGCAGTGAAAATGTGATAACAGCACTGATAACTATCGCTATCACCATCTGTAAAGGTGTCATAGGAGTTGGTGTCATATCTTCCGCTCCTCCTTTTCATCGGTGATAATATCTTCCGGAGAAGTAACGACTTCTATCTTCTTGCTATCGGTTTTGCTTTCGGCGTTTTCGCCGTCTGTGTCTTTATCCTTCTTGCCTTTCTTCTTGCCGAAATCAGTATTGGTTATCAGCAGTAAAAGCGCTGTGGATAAGAGCAGAGCAGGGAGCATAAAGCTGTTCTGACCGAAGATCAGCAGGCACAGTACGCCTACCCCAAGACCGATAAGCGCAGGGGAGTGCCTGTCGGCGTGTTCCCACTTGTCGATAAAGATAATGACGAACAGTGCCGTCATACAGAAGTCAACACCCTCAAGCTGAAACGGGAGAAGCTGTCCGATAACGCTTCCCAGTACCGAAAAGAACGTCCAGTAGAAATGGCTGAAAAGCGCAACGCCGAACATGGTGCTGTGTTTGTCGTCCTCCGGCATATAGTCGAGCGTAGTGTTTACCGCATACGTTTCATCGGTCATCGAATGTATCATATACAGCTTACGCTTTCCCATAGCGTTGAAATCCTTCAGAAATGTAAGGCTGTAGAAGCTCTGCCTGCTGTTTACAAGCAGAACAGTGAGCGCCACTGTAAGTAGTGACGCTCCGCTGCTGAAAAATGTTATAAGTAAGAACTGGCAGGTTCCGGAGTAGAGGAACAGACAGGAGAACAGCGAGTAGTACCACTGATACCCTGCCTCCGCCATCATCATTCCGTATGCCATACCTAAAAACAGATAACTGCACAGTACAGGCAGACTTTTGATAAAAGAATGCCTGATAAGTTGCTTTTTAGTCATTTGGTTTATGAAGCCGCCCTTCCGTAAATACTGAGTATCTTGTCCTCGACCGCACGGGCAAGCGCATTGTGTCCGTTCTCGTCAAGATGTTCGCAGTCTATACTGCTTGGTTTTGCGTGGTCGGAGGCGGCAAGTATATCTGTACCGTGCTTTCTTGCGACCTTTGCAAAGGTGTATTTCAGATTTCGTGAAACGGCGGGCGAGCCTGCGTCAAACTGCGGATCGTATCCTTCCTGCCATACGTCATTCCCAAGCTCTATAGGTGAAATGAGCAGGATACGGCAATTACCTGCATACGCTCTTACCTGCTCGATAAGACGCTCCGCACCGTGTGCAATCGTTTCTGCGTCAGCGTTATAAACCGGCTTGCAGTCGTTCGTTCCGAGCATTATAATGACCATATCCAGCGGAGCGTGGCTTTCAAGGAACACGGGGAGCAGCTTGTCGCCTGCTCTGCCTATCCTGTCGGGATCTTCAAATATCGTTGTTCTTCCGCAAAGACCTTCTTCGATTATCTCATAACCGCTTTGCTCAAGATCGTTTCTTATAATGCTTGTCCAGCGTACACCGTCGGCGAATCTCTTGCCAGTGCCGGGGATAAGCCCCCATGTATTCGAGTCGCCGAAGCAAAGTATCCTTTTCATTGTTCTCACCTGCACTTAAAGTTTTTATGAGGAGCTTTTCGGCTCCTCATAAACTGTATTTATATATCTTTCTCAGCTTTTCTTTACTTCGCCGCCCTCTACAACGAGTGTTTCCTTGTAGTCTGCACCGTATGTGTCTGTAAGAGTAGCGTCATAATCTGCGTGGAAGAAGTTTTCCTTGCCGAGTGTCTTGATTTCATCGTTTATCCAGTTAAGGAGTGTTTCGTTGCCCTTTGAAACTGCGGGAGCGATAGTATCCTGGCTGCCGAGTGAGTCAATGCCTACAGTATAGCCCTTGTTCTGCTTTGCAAATGCGATAACCTCTGTGTTGTCGTTAGCCCACGCAACACCGTTGCCGTTTTCGATTGCGCTCTTTGCCGTAGCATAAGAATCATACTTCTGGAGCTTGATGTCGGGGTAGTTCTTTGTGAGATAAAGCTCAGCCGTTGTACCCGAGATAACGATCATCCTGTCCTCAGCCTTCCAGTTGTCAAGCGATGTGATAACATTGCTGTCGGGTGAAACAACGCCGAGTGCAACGTTCATGTAAGGAAGTGCAAAGTCAACCTTTTCCGCTCTTTCTTCTGTTACAGTGAAGTTTGCAAGGATAATATCAACCTTGCCGGTTTCAAGATATTCAACACGGTTAGCGGCCTCTGTCGAAACATAGTTTATCTCAACGCCGAGATCCTTGCCGAGTCTGTTTGCAAAATAAATGTCATAGCCCTGATATTCGCCGTTCTCATCAACATAGCCGAAGGGATTCTTGTCTGAGAACACACCGATGTTTATCTTACCGCTTGCCTTTATCTCGTCAAGTGTGCGGTAAACCTTCGAGCCTGTGTTGCCGTCACTGCCGCCGCTTGTTGCGTTTGTGCCGCACGCTGTGAATGAAGCTACTGCCGCAGCTGCCGTAAGACCGAGTGCTATCAGCTTCTTGAAGTTTAACTTTTTCATTGTGATTATCTCCTTTAAATATCTCTCTTTATTCTGCGAGTTCTTTCTTTGCTCTTACCGAGTCGAACTCAAATGTGTTAAGGAATTGTTTTGCCCTTTCTGTCTTAGGATTATCAAAGAACTCATCGGGCGTTGCTTCTTCCACGATTTTTCCGTTGTCGAGGAAGATTATTCTGTCTGCTATCGCTCTTGCAAACTGCATTTCGTGTGTTACTATCAGCATTGTACGACCCTGCTTTGCAAGATCGAGCATAACGTCAAGTACCTCACGGACCATTTCGGGATCGAGTGCCGCAGTTACCTCGTCAAAGAGCAGTATTTCAGGGTGCATACAAAGCGCACGGACGATAGCCACACGCTGCTTCTGACCGCCGGAAAGCTCTCTGGGGTAGCTTTTAGCCTTTTCTTTTAGTCCCACTCTTTCGAGCAGTGACATTGCCTCCTGCTTTACCTCTTCTTTATCCCTTTTCTGTACCTTGCACGGTGCAAGAAGAATATTGTCAAGCACCGTCAGGTGAGGGAACAGGTCATAGCTCTGGAACACCATTCCTATACGCTGTCTTAAAAGAGGAAGCGTCTTGCTGTTTCTTTCGATTACATCGCCGTCAAGTGTTATACTGCCTTCCTGTATCGGCTCAAGTGCGTTTATACAGCGCAGGAGAGTTGACTTTCCGCAGCCGCTCGGCCCTACTATTACTATGACCTCGCTCTTTTTTACGGAAAAGCTGATACCGTCAAGTATCGTTGCGTCATCAAAACGCTTTACAACGTTGTCTATTGTTAATAATGCATCTGCCATACGCTTTAGCTCCATTTCTTTTCAAGGTATTTCGCAAGCATACTTATCGGCCAGCAGGCGATAAAGTATAGCAGGAATACCGTCAGATACACTCCGAATGCACCATTCGGACTTGTCATTCTGTTAGCTTCTATTATCTGCTGTGCGACCTTCAGAACCTCTACAACACCTATCATAAGGATAAGGCTTGTCGTTTTTATCATTCTTGTTATCAGATTTATCGAAAGCGGTATGAGCCGTCTTATCGTCTGCGGTATGATAACATAAAGATAAGTCTGTGCATTCGTTAGTCCGAGGGCCTCACTGCTTTCATACTGATGCTTCGGTATTGAGATAAGTGCGCCTCTCACAAGGTCGCCCATTTCGGCAGTACCCCATAATACGAATACTATTATAGAGGCCGCTTCGCCCGAAAGATCCCAACCGAAAGCTCTTGTCGTTCCGAAGAACATTATGAAAAGAAGCACGAGCTGCGGCATTATTCTTATAAATTCAAGATACACACGAAGAACGGCTTTTAATATCCTGTTCTTCTTTGTCATAAGTACGCCCATTCCGATGCCGAGCGGTATGCTTATCGCAACGGATACAAGGCTTATCCAGAGCGCCGTCCACAGCCCTCCGAGAAGTCTTATGAAGTTCGTACCCTTGAACAGAACGTCTATTCCGAGATTAACCGCCAAATCCTGCACGGCGTACCCTCCTTTCAACTATCGTTCCGACGATTGAGATCGGAAGAAGTATTATGAGATAGAAGCCGACCAGCAGGCACAGAGCCTCGGTGGTATCGTTGTACATTCCCATAAGATCCTTAGCCATAAACATAAGGTCAAGCAGGCTTATCGCACTGAACACGCTCGTTTCCTTCATAAGAAATATCACGTTTGCGACAAATGCCGGGATACTTACCGACATCGCCTGCGGAAGTATCACATAACGCATTGCCTGCATTTTGTTCATTCCGAGAGAATAGGCGCTTTCTGTCTGTATCTTGTCTACCGATTCAAGTCCGCTCCTGAAAGCCTCCGCCATGTAGCTTCCTCCGAGGAAGGCAAGTCCTGCGATACCGCAGGTTTCGGCGTCGGTCGGTATGCCGACTTTAGGCAGTCCGTAATAGATGAAAAAAAGCTGTACTAAAAGCGGTGTATTGCGGCTGATTTCAATGTAGACGGAAACTATACGGCGGATAACCGGTACCTTGTAGTACTGAACCACTGCACATATAAGCCCTATGATGATCGAGAATATTATACCAAGAACACCGAGCTTTACAGTCAGCAGTGCGGCTTCCCCGAACAGCGGCAGGTACTCAGCGATAGCGTTAAGATCCATACCGTCACATCCTTTCGATTTACTGTGCCACAGGCAAAATAAAAGCCGGGCAATTATGCTCCCGGACAAATGACAGTCGCCGCAGTGCTTTTACGGCTGTATGACAACAATGCCGCTGCACCCAAATGCCATTTTACTTGTCCGGGAGCTGATACAGCAACACATTATTCTGTTGTGCGTTGATGAAATAGTAGCGTACATCGTATTTCCTCCGTTTGTTTCAAAACTTATAATTCTCATCGGTTTTGTTCCGATGATGCTATTATACTACCCAAAACCTACTTTGTCAATAGGTTAAGGGTATTTTATTGAAAATTTTTTTGGAGGTATAATCCAATGTATGCGGTTTTCGGGATTGTTGTGCGGGATAAGGGCAAAAATATGTTCTGAAAAAACTTGGCTTAAGTTTGTTGCAATGAGTGCTTTTAATATCCCATCCCCCTTGCCCCCTTCCCCAGGAAGGGGGAGAAGTCAGGGCTGCCGCCCTTGACCTGCTGGGGGCTTCGCCCCTCAACCCCGTTTGAGATTGTTGTGCGGGATTAACGGGGGCTTCGCCCCTCAACCCCGATTGGTTTCAACAGTGTGCTTAACATACAAAATTAATTATAGTATAATACGGGGAAAAATGCAAGTAAAATTTTCGGGTGAAAATCACGGTTTTTTGTGGCAGAATGTAAAGTGATGATATGCCTTTACAACACAGCGAAAAAATGCTAAAATAAGTATAGCCCTATTACGAATACGAAAGGAATTACGGTTATGAAAGAAATATCGGTAGAAGAACTGAAATTAAATCCCTCCACGCTTATCGGCAAGGAGTGGGCATTGCTCACGGCTGGAAACAAGGACGGCTATAATACAATGACAGTAAGCTGGGGACAGATGGGCGAGCTGTGGAACAAGCCCACAACGGTAGTCTATATCCGTCCTCAGAGATACACAAAGGAATTTGTTGACAAGAGCGATTATTACACATTGTCATTCCTCCCCGACGGACACAGGGATGCGCAGAGCTATCTCGGCTCGCATTCGGGCAGAGATGAGGATAAGCTTGCAAAGACCGACCTTACAGGCACTGCAACGGACGATTACGCTTATATAGAGCAGGCAAAACTCGTGCTTGTCTGCAAGAAGCTGTACAGACAGCCCATGACTCCCGATTCTTTTATAGACAAGTCGCTTATCGAAAAGTGCTATGCCGCAGGCGATTTCCACGAGATGTATGTCGGTGAGATAGTTAAAGTGCTTGTGAGCGAATAACCGATGAAAAGGGCAGTGGTAATAGGCTGTTCGGGTTCGGGTAAAAGCGTGTTTTCGAGAAAGCTCCGTGACGCCACAGGATTATCGCTGTACTATCTTGATATGATATGGCATAAGCCCGACGGCACGAACATTTCACGGGAAGAATTTGACAAACAGCTCGACAGCATAATATCCCGTGACAGCTGGATAATAGACGGCAACTATCAGCGCACTCTTGAAACAAGGATAAAGGCTTGTGACACAGTGTTTCTGTTTGACTTGCCGACTGAAATCTGCATTGAGGGCGCATTGTCACGCATAGGCAAAAAGCGTGAGGATATGCCGTGGTTTGAAAATGAGCTTGACCCTGAGTTCAGACAATGGATAGAAAGCTTCAGGGCAAATCAGCTCCCCGAAGTATACAGACTGCTTGAGAAATACAAAAACAACAGGGAGATAGTTGTTTTTCGCACAAGAGAGCAGGCGGATAAGTTTATTGAAAAACTCGTATAACAGCATAAAAGAAAGCTACCGTAAAGTTCATTGCGGTAGCTTTTTGTATTTTGATTTACATTTTACACTTCCCAGCTGCCAAGATACTTTTCCTGTTCCTCAGTCAGCTTATCAATGGTAATGCCCCAGTATCTGAGCTTTCTCTCGGCAACCTCCTTATCAACCTCGGCAGGAACGTTTACCGTCATCTTTTCGCCGGCTTTCAGCTTGTCCTTGTTCTTCACAAGATATGCGGCTGACAGCGCCTGTATAGCAAAGCTCATATCCATTATTTCTGCCGGGTGACCGTCGCCTGCGGCAAGGTTTACAAGTCTGCCCTCTGCGATAACATTTATCCTGTTGCCGTTTGCCAGCTTATAATACTGAATGTTGTTTCTTGCAACGCCCGTTTCTACAGCCATTTCTTTCAGCTTCGCAACGTTTACCTCAACGTCAAAGTGACCTGCGTTTGAAAGGATAGCCCCGTCCTTCATATTAAGGAATGCCTTTTCTCCGATAACATCGTTACAGCCTGTTACCGTTACAAAGAAATCGCCTATCTTAGCCGCCTCGACCATAGGCATAACCTTAAATCCGTCCATAACTGCTTCCATTGCCTTTATCGGATCTATCTCGGTTACTATTACCGATGCGCCAAGTCCCTTAGCCCTCATCGCAACGCCCTTGCCACACCAGCCGTAGCCTGCTACTACAACATTCTTTCCCGCAACAATCAGATTCGTTGTGCGGTTTATGCCGTCCCAAACCGACTGACCCGTGCCGTAGCGGTTATCGAACAGATGCTTGCAGTCTGCGTCATTTACAAGCATCATCGGGAACTTGAGCTGTTTAGCCTTATCCATAGCTACAAGGCGGATAATTCCCGTTGTGGTTTCTTCACAGCCGCCGATAACGTTCGGGATAAGGTCGGGATATTCATTGTGGATAAGGTTTACAAGGTCGCCGCCGTCATCAATGATGACATTGGGAGCGATCTTGATAACCTCCGCAGTATGTGCGTGATATTCCTCCGCAGTAGCACCGTGCCACGCAAATACGTTAAGTCCGCTGTGTACAAGCGCCGCCGCAACATCGTCCTGCGTTGACAGTGGGTTACTGCCCGTGATATACATCTCTGCACCGCCTGCCGCCATTACACGACAAAGGTAAGCTGTCTTTGCTTCAAGGTGTACCGAAAGCGCTACTTTCAGTCCCGCAAACGGCTTTGATACCGCAAATTCTTCTTCGATTCCACGCAGTAACGGCATATTTGCCTTTACCCAGTTTATCTTTGTTTCGCCGCTTTCCCACAGGCTCTCATCTCTTATAATGCTCATTTCGTTTTCCTTTCCGTTAACCGTCTATTCTTTTCATCGCTTTATTGCATTCAAAGTAAATGCGTTCCTCGTCCATTCCCTTTATCTCACGGTTTTCCATTAAGAACTCACCGTCAACCATAACGCTTTCGACCTCATATCCGCTCGCACTGTAGCACATAGCCGCAACAGGATCGTTCACAGGCTGGAGCGAGGGATATTTCATATCCATTACGGTAAGGTCAGCCGCATAGCCTTCTTTAAGTATTCCCGTGTTGTCAAGGCCTAAAGCCTTTGCGCCCGTTTCGGTAGCCATTTTAAGCGCCTGACGTGCAGAAACCGCTGTAGCACTGCGGCAGTTGCCCTTGTGCGCAAGGCAGATGAAGTTCATATCGCTGAACATATTCAGCGTATTGTTGCTTCCTGCGCTGTCAGTGCCGATACACAGCTTTACACCCTTGCCGAGCATATCGGGTATTCTTGCAAAGCCGTTTCCGAGCTTTGCATTGCTGATAGGATTAGTAGCGGCATATACGCCTCTTTCAGCGAGAATATCAATATCCTCATCGGATAGCTGTACGCAGTGAGCGGCAACCGTATGGAACTTGAACATTCTCATATCATCAAGATACTTGACAGGCGAACAGCCGTTCTGAGCTATGCAGTCCTCAATTTCCTTTACCGATTCGGAAAGGTGAATGTTTATGCCGAGGCCGTATTCTGCGGCTTTCTCCATTACAAGCTCAAGATAGCCCCTGTCGGTAGTATAGATAGCGTGAGGGCCCATCATGAATTTAAGACGCTTGTTGTCGCCGTAGGTACGCATATCGTACAGCGTATCCTCAATTCTTGTCTTTCCGCCCTCGTCATCTCTGCCGTTTCCTACAAGACCTCTTGATATTGTCGCTTTCAGACCGCTTTCGCTTATCGCTCTTGTAATGCAGTCACGGGCGATATTCATATCGAGAAAAGCCGTTGTACCCGTCTTTATCATCTCAAGGCAGGCAAGCTGTGTGCCGTAGTACATATCCTCGGCGGTCAGCTTGTCCTCCATCGGCATTATCCTGTCGAACAGCCAGGTGTGGAACATAAGGTCGTCCGCACTGTTTCTGAACAGCGACATATAGCTGTGCGTGTGGCTGTTTACAAGCCCTGCTGTAATGAGCTTGTCCCTGCCGTCAATTGTCCTGTCCGGAACAAAGCCGTTTCCTACTGCATCATCGCCGATATAGGAGATAACGCTGTCGCTTACCGCAATATCGCATACCTTTGCGGAAAATCCGCTTTCTTCGTCCGGAAGAATTGCGGTTATCCCTTTAAATAATGTATTCATATAAAGTCCTTTCGTCCGTTTTTTTATGGATAATTAATTATAGCATTTATGAAGGAGGATTGCAACCGGGCAGGGTTGCTTTACAGCGGAATTTATGTTAAAATACTACAAAAGGCGAGGTGATACCATGAACAAAGAATACACGATCCGTGATCTGTACGAGATTTACTGTGAAGCGATGCCCCGCTATCCGCTGACATACGAGTGTTTCAGGGATATTCTGCATAGAGATAATTCACAGATCTTCACTGCGGAGAACAGCGAAACGATAATCGGATTTGTCGTAGTGAACGGTAATTCCGTAGTTATCCTGTGCGTGAAAAAAGAGTACAGACACAGCGGTTACGGAAAACATCTGCTTATAATGGCAGAGGGATTTATTTCCGCAAATTACGATGAAGTTATTCTCGGCGGGGGCGGCTTGTTACAGGGTGTGCCATGTGACAATGACGAAGAGAGCAGTGTTCCGTTCTTTGAAAAAAGAGGCTACAGTGCAGACTTTTTATCGGTCAATATGGGGCTTGAGCTTAATGATAAAGCTGTTGAAAAGCTGAAAGAAACTCCCCGCCCGAACGGAGTTACATACCGCTTTGCAGATGATAACGACAGAGAAAAGCTCTTAGCCGCCGTAAAAGATTCTCAGGCAGATTGGTTACCGATATTCGAGGAGAATAGTGACGCTCCCGTCCTGCTTGCCGTCTGCGGTGACGAGATTGCAGGCTTTGAGATGGTCGAGGAGTACGGCGGAATGTTCTTTTCCGACAATGAAAAGCATAGTATGATAGGCTGTGTCGGCGTTACTCATAAATACCGCAGACGAGGAATAGGGCTTGCTATGACAGCCGAGGGCAGTTTGTCGCTGTATGAAAGGAATTGCAAGGATATTCAGCTTTTATACGTCGAGCGTGTAGCGTGGTACAATAAGCTCGGTTATGAGGTAACAAGCAGACAGTGGATGGGCAGAAAGAAAATACAGGATATTATGTTCTGAAATAGGAACAGCCCTGCTATAACGGCAGGGCTGAAACGCTATACGTTTTCGGTTTTTAAAAGTGGTTGAAAAAAGCGGAAATGCGTGGTATAATGAGTTTATGGGGTAGTTAGTCTGCCCTACAAATCGGAATTGATGGAGGGATGATATATGGAACTGATTATACAGCCTACTTGCTTTACATGTGGACAGGCTTGCATTGCCATGATTGCAGGAAAAAGTGTCGATGAAGTTATTAAAGATATGAAAACAGACGGAGCCACAAGTATCGGTCAACTGATAGAGATACTTGACTATTATGGTATCCGACATGCGGAAAAGAACAAGCGTATTTCAAAGAAGAATCCTGTTCCCTATAAGTATTCGATTTTGACGGTACATACGGATGCGGGGTATACCCATTGGACATTGCTTTATGATGATAAATATTATGACCCAGAGTTTGGTCTGATTGAGGGCGAATACACACATGGGAAAATCACGTCATTTTTGGAAATATATGCCGAATAGTAAATTCCTATTTATCGAGCAGTATAACACACAAGGAGTAACCGTCACTGTTGCTCCTTTTCCTATACCCCCCGAGCCGCAAGGCTCTTTTTTATGCGGTCTGCGATGTTAGTCCAATGGTAGTTGTATTGGAAAACTATTGACCGAAATGCGAATGTGTGGTATATTGGATTTGCGAGGGTGGTTAATCCGGCGGATAAATCTGTATTTGGAGGGAGCAAAGTGTCAATATTTACAAAGATAGCAGAAAAATATGATTGGAAGATAATCGGTGAACCGGTGTGCTTGAGCGGTGGCTTTATGCACAAGATGTATAAGATTAGCACACAGCAAGGAACTTTCGCTCTGAAGTTGCTAAATCCGTTTGTTATGCAAAGAGAAACCGCTATGGATAATTATGCAAAAGCTGAACGGATAGAACTATTATTGGAGCAGCAAGGTGTTCCGGTTCTTCCTGCATTGTCTTTGTGTGGAAGAAAAATGCAGGAGATAGATGGTGAATATTTCTATATATTTGACTATTTTCCCGGGAAAGTTTTAAAAAGCAACGAGATAACAGCAAATCACTGCAAAGAAATGGGGAAGGTGCTTGCCGAAATCCATAGTATAGACAAAAAATATGAAAATGAAGCTTTTTATGAAATGTCTATTGATTGGAATTTCTATCTTGCAGAAATGAAACACACCGATACGAAGTTATATGCAATGCTGAAAGACGCTTTTTCTGTGATTCAAGACAGTCAAAATAAAGGTAATCAGGCACGAAAGAAACTACCCCATATCGTGTCAATCTGTCATAACGATATGGACTGCAAAAATGTTCTCTGGAATGGGAATGATTATCGCATTATTGATTTAGAATGTTTATCTTATAACAATCCGTTTAAGGAATTGTTTGAATTGGCATTGTGTTGGTCGGGGTATGAAGATTGTAAAATTGATTTTCAATTATTTCAAGCTTTTTTGCAAGGATATAAAAATGCCGGTGGGGAAATGCCCATAGATTGGGAAACATTGTATGACTGCAATAACGGTAGATTGGAGTGGTTAGAATATAATATTAAGCGTGTTTTAGGTATTGACTGCGGGAATGATGAAAAAGAAATTGGAATAGAACAGGTTAAAGAAACAATTCAGCATATCATTTATTACGCAAAGATGAAGAATCCGATACTTGAGCATTGTATTATGTAAATTCCTATTTAGCAAGCCATTTAACACAAAAAAGGAGCACCGTCATGGTTGCCCCTTTTTCATATTTCTGAGCCGCAAGGCTTTTTTATGCGGCTTTGCTACGCAATGGCTGAGAACGTTTTAACATTATTTCATCGTGCTTGATGGCACGATTTTGTGATTGTTATAACAACCTCAGGCAATAATTGCCTGAGAACGTTCTAACATTATTTTAATCCGCCGTTTCGCCTTGACGGCGGACATAAGAGATGTTGTTATAACAACCTCGGACTAAAAATCGTCTGTAGCCGATTTTGCCACATAAAAATGCGGCTTTGCTACGCAATGGCTGAGAACGTTTTTGCTTACGCAATAACAACCTCAGGCAATAATTGCCTGAGAACGTTCTAACATCACTTCATCGTGCTTGACTGCACGATGAAATAATGTTATAATCTATTATGGTATACTGTCTTTTATGGTATACTGTCTTTGAAACAGGACTTTGGATAAGAAACGGAGAAACAGCTTGACTAAAGAGATAAACAAGGAAGAACTGCTTGTTCAGCAGGAATATATAGAAAAAGTAAAAGCGATAAACGCAAAGCGTGAGCAGATGCCGCTGGCACACGTCCACAGCTTCGGCTGTCAGCAGAACGTGAGCGACGGAGAAAAAATAAAGGGTATGCTTGCACAGATGGGTTACGGCTTCACGCCCGAAACCGCATTTGCGGATCTTATCCTTTTCAATACCTGCGCCGTAAGAGAAAACGCAGAGGACAGAGTTTTCGGCAATATAGGCGCACTCAAAAAGCTGAAAGAGAAGAACAGAAATCTAATAATTGCGGTCGGCGGCTGTATGGTACAGCAGGAGCATATAGCACAGAGAATGAGAAAATCGTTCCCGCAGGTCGATATTATTTTCGGCACTCACGTTATGCATACCTTACCGCAGATGATATACGAAAAGCTCAGCGAGAACCGCAGAACGCTGTCTATCCCCGAAAGTGACGGTGTTATTGCGGAGGGACTTCCCGTAATAAGAGAAAGCAAGGTAAAGGCAAGCGTGCCGATAATGTACGGCTGCAACAACTTCTGTACCTATTGCATAGTTCCCTTTGTAAGAGGCAGAGAGCGTTCACGCAGACCCGAAGAAGTCATAGCCGAAGTAAAAGGGCTTATAAATGACGGATATAAGGAAATACTACTGCTCGGACAGAACGTGAATTCATACGGCAAGGAATATGATTTCGGCTTTGCAAAGCTGCTTTCCGAGCTTGATAAGATACCCGGAAAATATAAGCTCAGCTTTATGACATCTCACCCTAAGGACTGCACGCACGAGCTTATAGATACGATAGCTGACAGCAGGCATATATCGTATCATCTGCACCTGCCCGTACAGTGCGGAAGCGACAGAATTTTAAAGGAAATGAACCGCCACTATGACACGGCGCATTATCTTGAACTTATCGAATATGCAAAAAGACGCATACCGAAGGTAGCACTCACTACAGATATTATAGTAGGCTTCCCCGGCGAAACTTATGAGGATTTTCTCGGCACTGTGGAGCTTATGAAAAAAGTACGCTATGATTCCGCATATACCTTTATCTACAGCAAGCGTGAGGGAACAAAGGCGGCGGCTATGCCCGACCCCATAAGCGATGAGGATAAGGGAAAGTGGTTCAGACAGCTTCTTGATGTGCAGAATTCTATCGGCGAAAAGGCTTATGAGCGTTTTATCGGAGATGAGGTCGAGGTTCTGTGCGAGGGTATCGGCAGAACGGCTGACGGACTAATGACAGGCCATTCCCGCCACGGTGTTATCGTTGATTTCAACGGCACAAGGGATATGATAGGAAAGTACGTCACGGTAAGAATACAAAAGGCTCTGCCCTGGGCAGTCACAGGAGAGCTTGTAAGCGTGAATGACTGAATTTTAGCAATCGGTCGGGAATCCCCGTCAGATATATATTTTTAACAGCCGCAAAAGCGGAAAGAAAGGAAAAATACAAATGGACGCAATCAAAGCAGCAAGAGAGCTCGGCAAGGCTATACAGGCAGACGAGCGTTATGTACGTTATAACGAGGCAATGAAGGCAAACGATGCCGATATGGAGCTTCAGGAGCTTATAGGTGAATTCAACCTTGCACGTCAGAACGTAGCACTTGAAATGAGCAAGTCTAAGGAAGAGCAGAACAAGGAAAAGCTCGACACACAGAACAAGGAGATGCAGAGATTATACACTCTCGTTATGCAGAACGAGCATATGGCTGATTTCACAATGGCAAAGGCTGATATGGATAAGCTGTTACACGAGATCAACGGCATTATCGCACTGTGCTGTGACGGTGAAGACCCCGATACCTGCGAGGTACAGGCAGGCGGATGCTCAGGCTCATGCTCGACCTGCGGAGGATGCCACTGATTGCCTTGACTGAATGGCATTGATAGTATGGCATTGTAAGATTAAACAATAAAACCGAAAGGAATGAAACTCTTGAAAGCAGGAAACAGCGGAGAAAAGCTCACGCCTATGATGCAGCAGTATGTTGAGATCAAGGCAAATTACAAGGATTATATATTATTCTATCGTCTGGGCGATTTCTATGAAATGTTCAACGAGGACGCAATGGTAGCGTCAAAGGAGCTTGAGCTGACGCTTACATCAAGAGCTGGTACGCCCATGTGCGGCGTACCGCATCATTCTGCGGAAGGCTACATAAAAAAGCTGATAGATAAAGGCTTCAAGGTAGCTATCTGCGAGCAGACAACCGACCCTGCGTTATCAAAGGGACTTGTAGAGCGTGATATAGTAAGGCTTGTAAGCGCAGGCACGGTCATAGAAGCGTCAATGCTTGAGGACGGCTCGAATAACTATATTTCCTGTATCTATGTCGGAGAAAACGGCACAGGTATGGTGTTTGCCGATATTTCAACGGGCGAGGTACACGCAGTTGAAAAGGCAAATTCAAAAAAGACCGACGAGGATATAATAGCACAGTTCTCGCAGTATACCCCCGTTGAGCTACTATTCAATGCGGAGTTTCTGAATCGGAAACAGGCATATACTTTTATAAGGAACCGTTACGGAAAATGCTCTGCGGAACAGCTTTCCGATGAGGATTTTTCTATAGATGACGTATCCGAGATAACCGCACAGTTCGGCGGCACGGCAGATGAAATAGGCCTTGCCGGAAAGGACAACGCATTAAGGGCTTTATGCGCTTTGCTGCGCTATTTGTATAAGGCACAAAGAAGCGGAGCAAAACGTTTTGTAAAGCTGAACGTACACAGCAGCGGCGAATTTATGCAGCTCGGACTTGCCACAAGAAGAAACCTTGAACTGACATCGACAATGAGAAGCGGCGAAAAGAAAGGCTCGCTTCTGTGGGTGCTTGATAAGACCGATACCTCAATGGGAAGAAGAAAGCTAAGACAGTGCATAGAGCAGCCGCTTACAGATACGGCGGCTATCATACGCAGACACGATGCGGTAGAAGCGCTTATAAACAATTCTGCGGCACTGTATGATATAAAGACCGACCTTGCGAAAGTCTATGACCTTGAACGTCTTATGACAAGGATAATCTACAAGGCGGCAAATGCAAAGGATGTAAAGGCGCTCGGCGCTACCTGCAGGATACTTCCTCAGCTTAAAAGCGACCTGTCGCAGATAAGCACACAGCTTACAAGAAGCCTTGATAAGAAGATAAGCCCTCTTGACGATATTGCGGATTTAGTAGAAAGAGCGATAGCCGATGAACCGCCAGCACTGATGAAGGACGGCGGTTATATAAAGAACGGCTTCAATGAGGAGCTTGACCGCCTGAGAAATATCACGGGCGGCGGCAAGGACCTGCTCGCTCAGATAGAACAGCAGGAAAAAGAGGCTACCGGCATAAAGAATCTGCGTGTCGGCTATAACCGTGTGTTCGGCTATTATATCGAGGTTTCAAAGGGCAACGTGTCGATGGTGCCCGACAGATATGTAAGAAAGCAGACGCTCACAAACGGCGAGAGATACATTACCGATGAGCTTAAGAAGATAGAAAACGAGATACTCGGCGCAAACGATAAGATACTTGCACTTGAGGCGGCGATATTTGCCGAGGTGCGTGAATTTATCGCACAGCGGCTCGACCTTATCCAGCAGACCGCCGAATCTGTAGCGGCGCTTGACGTGCTGTGCAGTTACGCCGTTGTATCCATAGAAAACAACTACTGCCGTCCGATGATGGCAAATGACAGCGTCATAGAGATAAAGGACGGAAGACACCCCGTTGTCGAGAAGATGGTCAACGAGATACTTTTCACCCCGAATGACGTTTACCTTGATGTTAAAAGCAACCGCCTTATGATAATCACAGGCCCGAATATGTCGGGTAAATCCACGTTTATGCGGCAGGTAGCCGTGATTGTCCTTATGGCGCAGATAGGCTGCTTTGTGCCTGCAAGCTACGCAAGGCTCGGAGTAGTGGACAGGATATTCACCCGTGTCGGTGCAAGCGATGATCTGTCCGCAGGTCAGTCCACCTTTATGGTCGAAATGACCGAGGTTGCAACTATCCTTAACGAAGCGACCAAAAACTCACTCGTTATCCTTGACGAGATAGGCAGAGGAACATCGACCTACGACGGTGTATCAATAGCAAAAGCGGTAGCCGAGTACATAAGCTCAAAGGCTATCGGATGCAAGACGCTTTTCGCCACGCATTACCACGAGCTTATTTCGCTTGAAAACGAGCTTGACGGTGTGCGTAACTACAGCGTCAAGGTAAAGCGAAGCGGCGAGGATATAAAGTTCCTGCATAAGATAGTCGAGGGCGGCACGGACGACAGCTACGGCATAGAGGTCGCACGCCTTGCAGGACTTCCGAAGAAAGTCACAGACAGAGCAAAACAGCTTCTTGCCGAGCTTGAAAAAGCACCGAAAATACAGCGTGAGCTTGAACTGAGAGCCGAGGAGGAATCCGAAAGCCAGATTGACTTCGAGGCAACAGGCAGGCAGAACGTCATAGCCGAGATAAAAAACCTCGACCTTGACGATATGACGCCGAGAGAGGCTTACGCAAAGCTTGAAGAACTAAAAGCAATGTTATAAAGAAAAGGAAAACCAATGCCCGAAATCAGACTGCTTGATAAAAGCGTAGCGGAGCTTATTGCGGCAGGCGAGGTCATAGAGCGCCCGTCCTCCGTAATAAAGGAGCTTGTGGAAAATTCAATAGACGCAGGCGCACGGCATATCACCGTTGAGATAAAGCACGGCGGTATCAGCTATATGCGTATAACGGACGACGGTTGCGGCATAGCTTACGAACAGATGCCGACAGCCTTTCTCCGTCATGCCACAAGCAAGATTTGCACAGGCGACGACCTTACAGGCATAATGACGATGGGCTTCAGAGGAGAAGCGTTAGCGTCCGTTGCGGCGGTCGCAAAGATAGAGATGATGTCACGGCAGGACGGCGATGAACTCGGCGGACGTTACATTATCGAAGGCGGCGAGGAAAAGGAACACGAATCCTGCGGCTGTCCCACAGGCACGACTATCGTGATAAAGGAGCTTTTCTACAACACCCCCGCACGACTTAAATTCCTCAAAAAAGACATATCCGAGGGCAATTTCATAGCGGCGACGGTCGACAGACTTGCCCTTTCCCACCCCGATATTTCCTTCAGATTCATAAGAGATAACAAAAGCGTCAGAATGACATCGGGCGACGGCTCGCTCTTATCTGCGGCAAAGGCGGTATCCGGCAGACAGTTTGCCGACAGCCTTATTCCCGTTGACTTTTCGCTTAACGGCATAGATGTAAGCGGTTATGTTTCATCTCCGCTTTTCTGCCGTAACAGCAGAAGTATGCAGACGTTTTTCGTGAACACAAGATATATAAAAAGCACCACCTGTATGGCGGCGCTTGAGGAGGCATACCGTAACAGTATGATGGTCGGAAAATTCCCTGCCTGCATACTGAACATATCGCTTTCCCCCGAAACTGTCGATGTAAATGTACACCCCGCAAAGACCGAGATACGCTTCGCTTATGAAAAGCCTGTGTTCGATGCGGTGTATTTTGCGGTAAAGAACGCACTGGTGAACGCCGCAGACGATAAACGGCAGATAGAGCTTGAAAAACCAAAGAAATACGATAACGCAGACGATTATTTCAGGCACAACCCCGAAATAATAAAGCGTGAACAGCAGACGCTCGCACATATCCCCGTAACGCTTCCGCTTATGTCTGAGGAACGTCCGGTCGTTGATATAAAGCCGGAAGAACCGACCGAAACGGTAAAGGCTGAAAAAATATACGGCGACAGCACAATAAAGCCCGTTTCACTGCACAGCACACGCTCGGACTACAGTGCAAAGCCCGAAGGAAACACGGGTGAAGCTATTGACGAAATACCTTTGCCAAAAGAGCCGCACATCCCGTCATATAAGGCGGTAAGCAGCAGTGTTGTTGTCACCGTTGACGATGATACGGACGATATTCCCGTAACAGCACCGCAAACTGACGAAGGCTTCAGATTTATAAATGCAAAGCCGGTAACGGTTGAAAGGATAGACGAGCCGAAGCCCGAAAAAACAAGTGTTCGTGTTATCGGAGAATTTTTAAAGACCTATATACTGTGCGAGGCGGGCAAGGAGCTTATAATAATCGACAAGCACGCCGCCCACGAACGCATAAGGTTTGAAAAGCTGAAAGAGGAATTTATCACCACCTCACAGCTTCTTATCGACAAAACCGAGCTTAAGCTGTCACCCGAAGAATACGAGGCACTGCACGAGTATTACGAATATGTGGAGCAAAGCGGTATAGAGCTTGTTTTCTGCGATGACAGCACAGTGCAGATAACCGCAATGCCGTCCGTAGTGAAATGCTCGCCGCAGGAAATAGTATCCGATGTCGCACAACGGCTTATGAATACTGCCACCGACCAGAAAGGCGCTCTCTTTGATGATATGCTTCATACGATGGCTTGCAAGTCGGCGATAAAGGCACACGATGATACGGATATTCTCGAATTGCAGGCGCTTGCCGACAGAGTGATGAATGACAGGACAATACGTTTTTGCCCGCACGGCAGGCCGGTTATGACCTCGCTTTCAAAATACAGGATAGAACGCTTCTTCAACAGGAGTTGAGTTATGGATAAACAGTTTATCGTAGTGGTATGCGGACCTACAGCATCGGGCAAGACCGCTCTTTCGGTCGAGCTTGCAAAAAGGCTTTCCGGCGAGATAATCTCAGCCGATTCAATGCAGATATACAAGGGTATGGATATAGCCACCGCAAAGCCTACAGAAGAGGAAAAGCAGGGCATACCGCATTACCTTATGGATTTTCTCGACCCTCATGACAGCTTTTCGGTAGCCGACTATGTTAAGGCGGCACACGGTATTATCGCCGATATAGCGGCACGAGGAAAGCTCCCGATAATAACCGGCGGCACAGGACTTTATATAAGCTCTCTTATCGACAATCTCAGCTTTGAGGAAACCGAGTGCGACTACGCATACCGTGACGAACTGCGTAAGCTGGCGCAGGAAAAGGGCAACGGCTTTCTGCTCGGAATGCTCCGTGAAATTGATCCCGAAACGGCGGATAAGCTCCACGAGAACAATCTCAACAGGATAATAAGAGCGCTTGAGGTCTACAAGACTACGGGAAAGACAATGAGCGAACAACAGCGCCTTTCAAGGCTTGCCCCTTCGCCGTATGAGCCGTGTATGATACAGCTTGACTATGACAGGGAAACGCTGTACGACCGCATAAACAGACGTGTTGACATAATGCTTGCCGAAGGGCTTATAGACGAGGCAAGGCAGTTTATGAAACAGTCTGATTATCCTACGGCGGCGCAGGCGATAGGCTATAAGGAGCTTATGCCGTATCTTAAAGGCGAAAGCCCTCTTACACCTTGCGTAGAGCGGCTGAAGCAGGAAACCAGAAAATACGCAAAGCGTCAGCTTACATGGTTCCGCCGTGACGAAAGAATCCATTATATCAAGGCTGACGGAGGAAAGAACTTTTCGCAGATTGTTGACGAGGCAATAGATTATATCGGCAGTGTAAGAAACAAAAGCAAGTGAAATTCTCACTTGTCGAAAAAATCTCCCCAAACTGTCATAAAGCTATGGAATTTTCAATCAATATGTGTTACAATATAAGTTAAGCTATCTGTAGCTGTGATTTGTCACAAAAACAGTTATGATTTTATTTTATTTTATGTTCCGCAAAAAAGCGGAGAAAAGAAAGGACGTAATCAAAATGGCAAAGGAACTCAATTTACAGGACGTATTTTTAAATCAGGCGAGAAAAGAGAAGATACCTGTAACTATCTACATTACAAACGGCTTTCAGTTCAAGGGACTTGTAAGAGGCTTTGACAATTACACTGTCATCCTTGATACAGACGGAAAGCAGAACCTGATATACAAGCATGCTATCTCGACAATAACACCTCTCAGAGCTGTATCCATCCTTGACGCATTCGACAGGACGGACAGCGAAGACGTAAAAGAATAAGGGTATATGGACAGGACGTTAACAACAAAGCTTGTAACGGTGGTTCTTGCCGTATTCCTGCTCCTGACCATCGCAGGTCAGTTTTTTGCGGGAAACGACCACTCCTATAAAACAGAGGTGGCGCTGAAGTACGATTCTCAGGATACTATCGAGTTTTACGGCGTGTTCGCACGAAACGAGCATACCGTCAGCCGTAAGATAAACGGCACGATACAGTATGAGCATGAGGACGGCTCAAAGGTCGGCAAGAACAGCGTTATAGCCAATGCTTACGGCTCGGCGGCCGATATATCGCTTACTGCGGATATAAATAAGCTGAAAACGAGGATAGACACGCTGACAGATGCACAGAGCCTTGTCGGTACGGATAATTCTCAGATAGAGGCTTTTGACAAGCTGATAACCGAAAAGCACAGCAAGCTGATAACAGCTATAAACAACGGCGATTATACCGCCGTTTCACAGCTTAAATACGAAATGCTCAACCTGCAGAGCAAGCGTGATATGGTCAAGGGCAAGGTGAATGACTATTCATCGGTGATTTCGGCGCTCAACTCAAAGATAAAGGCGCTTGAGGGCAGGATCTCGGCTTCGCCCGTTCAGGTCACGGCTGATGAAACAGGCTATTTCGTAAGCAGCATCGACGGGTATGAGAGCAAGATAACATACGATAACATCGACAGTATAACGCCTGCGGAAATTTCCGAAACGGTAAAGACACCCGAGCTTACAACAGCTTCCGGCGACATTATCGGCAAGATGATAGACGATTATAAGTGGAAGCTGGCGGCGACCTTTACAGAAGGTCAGGCGGCTGTACTTACGGAAAATACAAATGTACGGCTGATACTCGGCGCAGACCAGACGGAGATAACCGCAAAGGTCGAAAATGTCGAAAAGTACGACAACGATTATGTTGCGATATTCTCTGCAGACGATTTGAATTCGGTTATCGCCTCGTCAAGAGTCGGCAGGTTCAAGCTGCTTGTAGACAGCTATAACGGTATACGCATAGCTTCGTCCGCTATCCATTTTGACAAGGAAAACAACATCGGAGTCTATGTGAAAAAAGGCTCTCAGGCTTACTTCGTACAGGTAGACCGCATATATTCAAGCGAGGATTATGTCATTGTCCGTGATACTTCGGGACAACCGGGCTATCTGTCGCTTTACGATGATGTTATAGTTGAAGGGAAGGATCTTTATGACGGAAAGAATCTCTAAATCCGCCGAAGAAACAACGCTTGAGGATATAAAGCTGAATTATACGGCTATAAAACAGAATATAGCCGAAGCTATGGATAAAGCAGGACGATGTGATACGGTTCGCATTATGGCGGTCACAAAAACAGTACCCTGCGAAAAGATAAATTATGCCGAAAGTCTTGGCATAGACCTGCTGGGTGAAAACAGAGTACAGGAATTTCTCGGAAAATACGAAAATTATTCGGAAAAATCCGAAATTCACTTCATCGGGGGCTTGCAAAAAAACAAAGTAAAGTATATAATTGATAAGGTGAGTATGATACATTCGGTCGACAGTGTCGATCTTGCGGCTGAGATAGACCGCAGAGCAGGAAGTCACGGACTTGTAAAGGACATACTCCTTGAGATCAATATAGGCGGCGAGGAGTCAAAGGGCGGTATTGCACCGTCTGAGCTTATTGAAACGGCAAAAGCTGTATCCGGGCTTGAAAACGTCAGGATAAGAGGGCTTATGACCATTCCGCCTGTGAATTGCGACGAAAAGTATTTTGCGTCAATGCAGGAGCTTTTTGAAAATTCAAAGCAGAAATATTCTTTCCTGTCCGGCATGGATACGCTGTCAATGGGTATGTCGGGCGATTATGCAACAGCCGTAAAGTACGGCTCAACGTTAGTCAGGATAGGCAGCGGTCTTTTCGGCTACAGAAATTATTCGAAAATATAAAAACGGAGGAACAAACAATGAGCGCATTAGAAGGACTTAAAAATTCAATCAGAAGATGGGGCGGATCGGATGACGATGAGAGCTACTCAAACGAGCTTGAATCCGCAAAGGAAGAACCTGTGCAGGAGGCTCCTTCACGCAGCTCGTCACAGGCATCAAACGCAAATAAGATATACACTTATAATGCAAGCACAACTCTGCACCTTGTTGTAAACAGACCCAAGAAGCTGTCCGATACAGCCGAGATAGCAGAGCTTTACAAGAACAAGACAACGGTTATCCTTATGCTCAACAACACAAATAAGGATATAGCTACCCGTATCATCGACTTCTTAGGCGGTGTAAGCTACATAACGGGCGGCGAGATAAAGAGAATCGCAGATACAACATACGTTCTCGCACCTTATAACGTTGATATTTCAGGCGAATTCATAGACGAAATCAGCAGCATTTCGGGCGAGGATATTTTCGACGATCTGGACTGATATGGCAGACCGTGAACTTGTCAAAGATATACAAAATGCGGCGAGGGACTGCCTTGACAGATCCCGCCCGTATTTTACCCGTTTTCTGTCCGAAAGCGAGCTTGCACAGATAAAAGCTGTCGGTATCCCGAAAGGGCTTACGGCATTGCTTTGTGCAGGCGCAGGAAATGCAGATCCGCTCAGATGCTGTCTTGGGCTTTTTCCGTCATATTATTTTGACGGCAGTGCGATTTCCGATACATCCTACGCTGTTGTGTCCGATGAAAATACGGCTGAACAGTTCCCGATAAAAGCGGTGACGTTCACCTTCAGAAAAGAGGACAGCGTGACCCACAGAGATGTGCTGGGCTCGCTTATGGCGCTCGGTATCGAGCGTGACACTGTCGGGGATATTTTCGTTACCGATGGGAAGGCGGCGGTGTTTGTCTACGAAAAGGTAGCACCGCTTATTTCAGACAGTATAACGAAAATAGGCAGGGTCGGAGTGCAGGTTCAGACGGGCATTGCGGCAGGTTTTACTTTGCCTGCAAGAAAATATGAGGAGCTGCGGTTTTCTGTAGCGTCAATGCGGCTTGACAATATTGTCAGATGCGTCGCCTGTACGTCAAGAACAGGTGCTGTGGAAAAGTACATTACACCACAGCTTGTGACGCTTAACGGCACGGTATGTACCGATGTGTCAAAGCAGCTAAGCGAGGGCGATGTGTTTTCCGTCAGAGGAAAAGGCAAGTTCGTATTGCAGTGTATCGGTGAAACAGGCAGAAAAGGTAATATACATATTACGATTAAAAAATATATTTAGAGTACATTTAGGAGGACTTTCCCGTGAATGCTAAAGATATAGTATCCAAAGAATTTGATACGGTTAAGCGTGGCGGTTACGATGCCGCCGAGGTAGATACTTTCTTAAAGGACGTATCTATCGAATACAAGAAACTGCAGAATGAAAACGAGGAGCTTGAAAAGAAGCTGGAGGTTCTTGCGGAAAAAATAAGAGAGTACCGTAAGGATGAGGACGCTCTGAGAGATGCTCTGCTCATTGCAAAAAAGCAGGGTATAGCTGTAGTGAACGAGGCTAAGGAAGATGCCGAAAAGATAAGAAAAGACGCTCAGGAAAAGGCTGAAAAGACTATCAAGGATGCGGACGCTCTTGCGGCAAAGAAGAAGGAGCTCGGTGAGAAGAATCTTGCCGAAGCAAACGCAAAAGCAAAGCAGACCGTTGACGATGCCAATGCAAAGGCTGCCGAGATTCATACAATGATGATGCAGCAGACCGAAAGAGAGCAGATTGTTCTCCAGAGAACAAGAAAAGAAGTGCAGGACTATACAAACAAGATTCTTGCCGCATACAGCGCACATATCGAGAATATAAAGGCTATGCCCAAGGCTTGTGAGAATGAGTTCGTGATAAATACCGTTAAGGAAGTTGAGGCGAGAAAGCCTGAGGACAGCGCATTTGCCAAGAAGCCTGCGCCTGCACCTGCTCCGGCAAAGCCTGCGCCTGAAGCAAAGCCTGCACCTGCTCCGGCGAAGCCCGCTCCCGAAGCTAAGCCTGCTCCTGCTCCCGAAAAGAAGGCGGAAGAAAAGGTAACGGGTGAATCTGTGCTTTTCAGCCTTAAAAACGAGAAGGAAGAAAAGAACGCTCCCACTTCCGAGCTTGAGTTCGGAAAGAACAAGTAATTATAATAACTGAAATAACGTCAGAAAAATACCGGACAACGAAAGGAATCGGAATTAATGCTATATATCGCTCTTGCGGCAGCCGCAGGACTTATCGGGCTTGACCAGCTGACAAAGATACTGATCGACAGTAATATGCAGCTTCACCAGTCGATACCGATAATATCATTCGGAGATACAAATGTACTGAATATCACCTACGAGAGAAATCCCGGAGCCGCTTTCAGTATCCTTGAGGGAAAACAGCTGTTTCTCATACTGTTTACGGCTGTGGTTATCGTTGTTATGCTGTATCTGATGCTTTCAAAAAGAGTGAAGAAACCGACGTATATATGGTCCATGTCATTTATAGTGGCAGGCGGTATCGGTAACCTTATCGACAGAGTGATGAGAGGCGAGGTAGTTGATTTTATTGATGTAAGGATAATCAACTTCGCCGTGTTCAATGTTGCGGATATATGCGCCGTTCTCGGAGCACTTGGATTACTGCTTTTTGTTGTTGCAGACGAGATAAAAGAGCAGAAGAACAAACGCTCGGCAAAGAAAAGTACAGCAGCCGGGGAAATAGAGAAATCAACAAACGAAGATAAATAACACCGCTATGGAGGGTAACGTTGCATTACGAATTTACCTGTAAAATAGGCGGCGATAGAACAGACAAGTTTCTTGCATTGCAGGATACGGGAATAACCAGATCAGCAGCCGCCGCTCTTATTGAGCAGGGCTGCTGTCTTGTAAACGGGAAAATTGCCGCCAAGAATCAGAAACTCAAAACGGGAGATACAGTGACGCTTGATGTGCCGGAGGCTCAGCCTGCGGATGTTCTGCCCGAAAATATACCGCTCGATATAGTCTATGAGGACAGCGACCTTCTGGTAGTGAACAAACCCAAGGGAATGGTGGTGCATCCTGCGCCGGGTCACTACAGCGGAACGCTTGTAAATGCGCTTATGTACCACTGCGGCGACAGCCTGTCAGGGATAAACGGGGTAATTCGCCCGGGTATAGTACACAGGATAGACAGGGATACAAGCGGACTTCTTATCGTAGCAAAGAACGATACTGCACACAATATACTTGCCGAACAGATAAAGGTACACAGCTTTACAAGGGAATATATGGCGGTCGTTCAGGGCATTATAAAAGAGGACGGGACGGTCGATGCGCCTATAGGCAGACACAAGACCGACCGCAAGAAGATGTGCGTTACGACCGAGAATTCAAGAGAGGCGGTAACCCACTATTTTGTCGAGCAGACTTACAGGAACAATACGCTTGTAAGGCTTCGTCTTGAAACGGGAAGGACGCATCAGATAAGGGTGCATATGGCATATATCGGTCATCCGGTGACGGGTGACGAGGTGTATGGAAACGGCAGTCCGAAGTGGCTATGCGGACAGTGCCTGCACGCAAAAAAGATAGGATTTATCCACCCTGACGGGCGGTATATGGAATTTGACAGCGAGCTGCCCGACTACTTCAAAAAGCTGCTTGCAAACCTCGAAACGCAGAAGACAGAGATATAAACGGCTTTGAACAAAGGAAAGAAACTATGGACTTCAAAAATGTGATAATAATGAGCGATCTTGACGGCACACTTCTTGACGATAAGAAAGAGATTTCTCAAAGGGATATGGAATCAATAAACGAATTCTGCGACAAGGGCGGAATGTTCACGATAGCTACCGGTAGAGGCTATTCAATGGCACGGCCGGTTGCGGAAAAGTTGAAGCTGAGGATACCTGCGGTCATCTTCAACGGGTCGGCGGTGTACGACTTTGGCAAGGACGAATTCCTGTGGCAGAGCGAGGTTACGCAGAAAGCCAGAGATTACATAAAACTGGTCATGGACAGATTCCCCGATGTGGGCATAGAGGTGCTTCACAAGCACACGGTATATGTGCCGGCACTGAACGATGTTGAGAGGGCTCATATGGCGCTTGAGAACGTACACGGGGATGTATGCAGCCTTGACGATATACCGCATGAGGGCTGGCTTAAGGTGTTGTTCGCTTACCCTGAGGACAAGATGCCTGAGCTTGTGAGGTTCATAGACGAGCATTGTGCCGAGGGGACGAACAGGGTACTGTCTGCGCCGTTCTTCTACGAGCTTCTGCCCGAGGGCGTGAGCAAGGCTTATGGATATAAGCAGCTTCTGAGGGTGACGGGAAGCGAGGACAGGTTCACTGTGGCGGCAGGAGACTATCCGAATGACGCTGAAATGGTACGCAGTGCCGATCTGGGAGTTGCTGTAAGTAATGCGCACGATGAGGTAAAATCATCAGCTGATGTAATAATAGGATCCAACAACGAGGATCCGATGACGCAGATAATAGATATAATCAGGAAAAAGTGAGAAATCACACCTTGAGCGACAAGTGATGAATTTCGATGAATTATAGCACTGATTTTATCTAAACATTGCAATAAAAGTAATAAACTGTAAGTAATAAACTTTTGAAGTCTGAATGTAATTATATGGGAATTTGAGAGAGCTTATGAGTAACAAAAAGTCAGACAAGCGGAACAAGGCATTAAGAGATTTTTGTATTTGCATATTTTACAGAAAAAGTCTGTTTTGATAATCATAGTGATTATTACGATGATTAGATACACGATATAACTTAAAAAGATATATGATAATATAAATTTGATATATAGAATAACACTTTGATAAGTGATAGATTGTATAGAAAACAATATACTACTTATATCAAATCATCGAAATCGGCAAAGGGAGAAATTAACAGTGTAAAAGCCAATCGTTCGCCAAAGGTAAGTTTTGACAAATGGTGCGGAAAGACTTGCGGCAAAATAAAGACTGCCATAAAAATTAAAGACTGCTATAATAAAGTGAACGGTAGTAAAAGCATCATTACAAACGGAAATGCGCAGAAATGGCTCAATATGGCGCTCAAATATTTATGGCTGCTTGGGGCTTTGCCGAATGATATAAAAGAGAATCGGCTTCACGCCCCGATTGACAGTTATATATTGCAGAAGCTGTGGAATTTAAAGGCGGAAGGAGTAACCTGCTCAGCAGATACGTTTTATTACAAAGGAAATAGTTGGAGTAAAATAAGCGATTACGATGATTATTTCGATTTGCAGAAAGTTATAAGAGTTATGGCGAAGTAAGGCGGGAAAACCGTTATAGAGCAGGAAAACGAGGCGTGGATCGAGATGGCAATCGAGAGGAAAAGGAGCTTGGCTCATAAGCGTGAAATGAAAGGAGTAAAGTATGAAACGTGAACCCGATTACAAGCTGAAAAAGCGTCTGGAGCGTATGGAACACGAAAAGAAGATGAACCGGACATATAACAGAAACTGGATAATATGTATCGGCTCGCTCGCAATTATCATATTGGCGATTTTTGTGTTCGGCGGGAAGTGAGGTCGAAAGACGGCAAATCCAATCGGTTAAGAAATAAAGGCACGGCCTGCGTAAGCTGCCGTGTCTTTTGTTGTTGCATAATATGTAGATGGGAAAGAGAATATATGGGGAAAGCGGTAAGCAGTGATGGCGATAAGGCGGCATAATGATGCATAAACAGTGAGCCGATGGCTTGACAATCGACTTTATCAATGATATACTTAGGACAAATTATTACAGCTTAATTTACAGCGTTCGTGAGAGATGTTCAGACAAATATCAACCGGCGAATAAGAAATAATTGATATTTTGGCACAGTTCTTTTGCGAGGGGCTGTGCCTGTTTGTATATTGCGAAATTTCAGGAGGAGATAGTATGAGAATCAGAAAAACCGCTTCGGGAATTATGGCGGCTATAATGCTTGCTACAGTCGTTTGTTCTCCGCTTTGCGATAATCTTCCGTTAGCAAGCGGAGGGGTCGCTGTTGTTGCCGGCGCAGAAAAAGTGGATAGCGCATCTGCCCAAAAGAGCGTCACCGATTACAGTTATACGGTAACTCCGCTCCTTGAGCCGTTCAACGAATATTTCTTTGTAAAGACGGATAATCCCGATCCCTGCTCGTTCAGATTTATTGATAAATCGTCAATCTACGGCGAGAACGGAAATATCGGTCCGAATGTGGATTCTTGGAATGACTGTCCGTATTTGTATGAAGATATAAAGTATGATAACAATCAGACAGGCCGAGTTGACGGGGGATATATCTTCAGAGGGTCATACACTGATGGCGGAGAGGTCGAACTTCAGAGTAACGTAAGCACGGGTAGCTACTATTCTTCGACATGGGAAGATACCGGTGTTAAGCTAAGACTTCCGACATTAAAAGACGATGTCGATTATCTTATTGACACATATGCGACGAAATCGGATTTTTTCGATAATATGGATGCGGTAGAGAGCGGTTTTTCTTCGATATGCCTTTACAGCGGATCGTATATACGGGGTGAATTGTACAAAGTCGGTGATTGCTGGGGAATGTCCACTTCTCCGCACAAGGATCAGCTTTTCTATATTCAATCTCCGTATAAGCGCAAAAACAGTAAACCACTTTTTGCATCGACAGCCTATCCTTACCGCTATGATTCACTTGGCTTTCCGAACGTAATGTCAACGGTAGCAAAAAGGCTTGACAGCACGGCTGAGGTGTCGTGGAACGAAGACTATCATTATCTTGTAGACGTAACGTATAACGGAGAAACACGTTCTTACGGAGGCGCAGGAACCGGCGAGGGACAGGGGATAAGCAACGATAAGATAAAGCAGTATTTTACATTCACAAACAGCTCTGCCAAGCTGACAACGGACAGCTTAAGGGAACTGCTGAAATATTATGCCTCGATAAAGATGGAGGACGATGTACCCCGTGAGGATGCACTTACATGGAAGAGTATTTATGATACTGTAGGGGAAGGCTCATGGGTGCGTCTGATAACAATCACCGGCATATTCGGAGGCTCGGGTATCGGATACAGCTATCTTTATAAGGACGGCGATGGAGACTATTTCAGCACCCAAAGTGCCGGAAATGCCGGCGGTGAAATATACTGGGGCGGAGATCTCGGATATGCTTCAGATGTATGGGTAGACGGCAGATATGTTGATGCATATGAGAATTTTGTTCCGGGAGAAAAATTCGAGAATCATCCTACAAGCAGTATTTTCATAAAGACGGATCTGCCTCTTGTAAAATACAAGACTGAGTACAAATACAACTATGATACAGGAAAATATGTGTCATATAGCACGGTCACTTCTGTTGAAAATAAAAAGAATAATGTTTTATTCAATTATTCTTCCAATGATAATATATGGACGGCAAGCTACGGCTCGTTTGAAAACGGATACGCATATTATGACAAAATAAAAGAGTTTGTCGAAAAAGGTCAGTTGGATAAAAAGTATCTTGATATGGTGACGCTGACACCGGATGAGGTCAAAGCACTTAAGGTAGACAGAAATACTGATGCTGTTCCCGATAAATACTTTGTTTATGATATGACCGAAGAACCGGGAACAAGCTCTGAAAAGCACATTCACAGTTTTACAAGCACGGTAGTTAAACCCACAGAAACGGCTCAAGGCTACACTCTTCATACCTGTACAAAGTGCGGTTACAGCTACAAGGATAATTATACGCCTGCGTTAAAGCCGACAGAATTAACCGGAGTGAAGGTAAAGACGCAGGGTAGCACCTCGCTGACACTTGCGTGGGATAAGAACGCAAGTGCAAAGGGATATATCATTGAGCAGTACAAGGGTGGTAAGTGGACGCAGATTGCAAAGACGAGCAGTAACGCAACGGTTACATATACTGTAAACGGACTGAAGGCGGATACGACATATACGTTCAGAATAAAGGTGTATGTAGTTTCCGGTACAACGGAATACAGTGGTGAGTATACAAGACTTGCGGCTAAGACGAGAATAGCGAATGTCGGCACATTCAAGGGTTCGACGGTTTCCGACAGTGCGGTAAAGCTCGACTGGAGCAAGAATGACAAGGCTACAGGCTATGTTATCGAGCAGTACAAGGGTGGAAAGTGGACGGCACTTGCTACCACAAAGAATAACACCACGCTTACGTTTACTGTGAAGGGGCTTGCAGAGGGTACTACTTTTTCTTTCAGAATAAAATCATTCAGAAAGACGGGAAGTACGACTGAGTTCAGTGAGTATACGGCTATAAAGGCGGCTACTCTTCTTGACGGTGTGTCCGATTTCAAGGTCGCATCGGTAACAGGCTCGTGGATAACTCTTGAGTGGGCTAAAAATGACAAGGCTACAGGCTACGCTATCGAGCAGTACAAGGGCGGTAAGTGGACGGTAATTGCTACCACGAAGAACAACACCACGCTTAAGTTCACGGTTAAGGGACTTAAGAACGATACCACCTATTCGTTCAGAATATGGGCGTATAAGACTGCCGGCGGTTCAAATGTTTACAGCGATTATGTGAGAATTGCAGGCAAGACGAGGATACCGAATGTGGCAAAGTTCACAGGTTCTGCGGTTTCTGCAAGTGCGGTAAAGCTCGATTGGAGCAAGAACGACAAGGCTACGGGCTACGTTATCGAGCAGTACAAGGGTGGAAAGTGGACGGTAATCGCTACCACAAAGAATAACACCACGCTTACGTTTACTGTGAAGGGGCTTGCAAAGGGTACTACTTATTCTTTCAGAATAAAATCGTTCAGAAAGACGGGAAGTACGACTGAGTTCAGTGAGTATGCAAGCGTTAAGGTTAATACGGCTGAGTAAGTTTTAAACTATATTTTTCGCCGTCGGGGGAGGCTCCGGCGGTGATTTATTTTCTAAGATATAAACGAATAATCAGATGATTCAAGGTCAATGCTTGACAGATATTGTTCACGGTGATATACTAAAATAAAATCAAAAAAACATTTATGGTGAATATTTGCGGAGAAAAATATGTGCAAGGCAATGAATTACAATTTATGTATAGGAGGGCTCTTGGAAAGCGCTCCTGTGAGCGATGCACAAAATCTCTGCGAAAAATCAATTACGGTAATGAAGGCATAGTTTGCGAGGGCAGACTGTGCCTTTTTATATTATCTGTTACAATGTATAGTAATCGGAATTTGTGTGCTTTTTTTGTCGTTATGAAAGTTGATTTTGCCCACAGGTTGAAAGAGGGAAAAATATAAGGTATTATCAAATAAGAAGATTGCGGTTATTTTACAACTGTATACAGTCGCTTAAGGAGGAAAATTATGATTAAAAGTGTAAAAAGACTGGGTGCGGCGGTACTGTCGGCGGTTATGATGCTGACAGCCGTTGCAACGCCGCTGGGGGATAATCTTCCTGCGGTGAGGGAGAGTACGAGTTTGACGGCGGGGGCTACTACAGTTACTGTGACGCAAAAAGAGATAGTCGATTACGTTAAATCAAGAGTTGGTGGATCGTATAGAAAAAATTATTGTTTAGCTTTTGTTGCAGACTGTTTTGCACATTTTGGTGCGACTTTTTCTTCTGCTTGCTGCGCTAAGGGTTATTCAGATAAATTTATGAAATCTACCGATAAAAATATCCCATTAGGTGCAGATGTGTTTTTCTCAGGTGGAAGCGTTAAATGTGGTAATGGACATATATGTGGACATATTGGCATATATGTTGGCAATAACAAAATTGTTCATGCTTCTGGCGGAACAATTAAAGAAACCGATATGAAATACATGAATATGAAATATGAAGGTTGGGGATGGCATGGTAATATTATTGTTAGTGATAATTTAAATTTAACCGACCACTATAAACTGACATCTCCTGATGGTTATCAGACTATAAGAAAAGAAGCTTCAACAAGTTCAGCTAACTTAGGTTCTATCAATACAGGTAGTGTTGTATGTGTAACTAAATACAGCAGTGATAACAAATGGGGATATTTGACTTATAATGGGATTTCCGGTTGGATACGTTTATATTATGTTGAAAAGGCAGGAAGCTCTCACTCCTACGGCTCATGGTACACAACGACATCTGCGACCTGCACGAGCGGAGGAACGGAAGAACGTAAATGCTCCTGCGGAGCGACAGAGAGCCGTTCGACATCGGCGCTCGGTCATAACTATGGTTCATGGTCTACTGTAACAAATGCTACCTGCACATCAGGCGGCAGTGAAAAGAGAACCTGCTCAAGATGTTCAAACAGCGAAACACGCTCGACTTCTGCGTTAGGACACAATTACGGAAGTACATATTTTGAGGCGGTGCATCCGCATAAGTATGCGCATTTGTGTCAGAGATGCGGATATAAGGAGTTTACCGGCGGCAATTTAGATTATTATTATCTGTGTGCAACCTGTACACATCTGACGAAGCCTGAGATTACGAAAATTACAGGCGATTTAGTTGATAATTCCGAGATTACGATTGAATGGACAGCAAGCGAAAGTGATAAGCTGGCTAACTATTGGCTTGATGTATTTGACCCTGACGGACAAAATGTAGTTGATGTAAGTACCGGGAAAATAAACAGTTATACATTTACTCCTGTTAAAACCGGTACATATACCATTAAAACCTACGCCGCTCCTATCGGAAATAAGGATGGTAGCGGAAGCGTAGGCGCAGAAACAACAATCGAGATTGGCTGTAATCATAACTACATTACAGAGATTGTAAATCCGACATACGACAATGAGGGTTACACTCTTCATACCTGCACAAAGTGCGGTTACAGCTACAAGGATAATTATACGCCTGCGTTAAAGCCGACAGAATTAACCGGAGTGAAGGTAAAGACGCAGGGAACAGCCTCGCTGACTCTTGCGTGGGATAAGAACGCAAGTGCAATGGGATATATCATTGAGCAGTATAAGGGCGGTAAGTGGACGCAGGTTGCAAAGACGAGCAGTAACACAGCGGTTACATATACTGTAAACGGACTTGCGGCGGACACGACATATACCTTCAGAATCAAAGCCTATGTTATTTCGGGCGAATCGGAGATATACGGCGGCTATGTAAAAATCGCAGGCAAGACAAGGATACCGAATGTTGCATCGTTCAAGGGCAGAGCGGTTTCGCAGACGGCGGTGAAGCTCGACTGGAGCAAGAATGACAAGGCTACGGGCTATGTTATCGAGCAGTATAAGGGTGGTAAGTGGACGGCACTTGCTACAACAAAGAATAACACTACGCTTACGTTTACTGTCAAGGGGCTTGCAAAGGGAACGGCTTATTCTTTCAGAATAAAGTCGTTCAGAAAGACGGGAAGTGCGACTGAGTTCAGTGAGTATACGGCTATAAAGGCGGCTACGCTTCTTGACGGTGTGTCCGATTTCAAAGTCGCATCGACTACCGGCTCGTGGATAACTCTTGAGTGGGCTAAGAATGATAAGGCTACCGGCTATGTTATCGAGCAGTACAAGGGCGGTAAGTGGACTGTAATCGCTACTACGAAAAACAACGCAACGCTTAAGTTTACTGTTAAGGGACTTAAGAATGATACCACCTATTCGTTCAGAATAAGGGCATATAAGACAAGCGGCAGTGTTACAGCTTACAGCGATTATGTGAGAATAGCAGGCAAGACGAGGATACCGAATGTTGCAAAGTTCACAGGTTCTGCGGTTTCTGCAAGTGCGGTAAAGCTCGACTGGAGCAAGAATGACAAGGCTACAGGCTATGTTATCGAGCAGTATAAGAGTGGTAAGTGGACGGTGCTTGCTACAACAAAGAACAACACTACGCTTACGTTTACTGTGAAGGGGCTTGCAAAGGGTACTACTTATTCTTTCAGAATAAAATCGTTCAGAAAGACGGGTGGTACGACCGAGTTCAGCGAGTATGCAAGCGTTAAGGCGGCTACGGATAAGTAAGCTGTTGGCGGTTCGGGTTTTGTCGGTTTGCACGATTTAATCTGAATTGCAGGTCTTATCGGAAAAATATTACAATCAGGGCATGGTCCACGAGGGTGGGCTGTGCCTTTTTTGTCGTTAGGAGTGCTGATTTTGCACGGCTGTTGAATCGGGGAAAACAGAAGTGTTATTATTGACATATGGATTTTGTTTGTGGGCAAGCTGTGGTGCCGAAAACGGCAGTTACGGCTTTCGCAAATGCAAATATAGAGAAAAGGAGAAAATCAATGAATGGTAAGAGAGTGAGAATGGCTGTAATGTCGGCGGTGATTCTGTCGGCGCTCGCTGTGAGCGGTTGTTCGTCGGAGGGAAGCGTTTCGTATAATGGATCGGGTGAGAAGGCGGACGATGTATCCGCATCGCTTTCTACTCCGGTAACTTCCGATACAACAAACAGCAGTGAAAGCAAGGAAACGCAGGAGCAGACATCTTATGAGAGCAAGCCTGCCGTTACAACCACAAATAAAGCGGAAACAACAGCCGTTACAACAAAGAAGGATAACGCTGTAAAATCGGAATGGAAAGAAACAAAGGCCGATGGCACAAAGTATGTTACTGTGGGCTGTTACAGCAGGGAAGAAGCCGTTCTCGGAGCAAAAACGGTAAAGCTGTATAACGTCAACGACAAGGTTACGGTGGTAGCTGTGACCGATACGGGATACGCAAAGCTGAAGGACGGTACTTTTATACATAACGATTTTCTGTCGGACAGCAAGGTAACGGTCACGGCCGCACCGACAAGCCAGTCATCAAAGAAGCCGACAGAGCAGAAGCCGGCACAGTCGCAGACTTCGGAGTATTCCTGGGTGATAAAGCCGAGTTATGCGTATGATGAGGTGGCTGTTATTAAACAATATGATATTCCGTTTGGTGAAGGAACTCTTGCGTCATTTGTAAGCGAAGAAAGCGGCGTATACAAATATAAACCCGGAAAAGAGTATAAGGGAATCTTTACGGCAATCGACAGTAATGGTAAATGGGGATTGATTGACAGCAACGGTAAGAAAATAATTGATAATAAATATGATAAAATCAACATTTCGAATTGGATGTACAGATATCATTACATTGAAGTGAGCTATCTGATTGAAAGCTATGCTAATTATAGTAGTTATGATGATTATTGGTTGGATAGTAAATTGAATGAGGTTCATCCATCACAGGGACTTGGAAGTGATCCGGGATTTGTTTATTACTACGACATAGATACCGATCGAATTTACTTTGCGGATTTGATGATGGGAAACAGAGAATTAAGCGGTAACGAATTATCCGAAATACACAAACCTATAGTTTCGGCTGTTACTACCGAGGGAGAAACCATATCTTTATACGGAAAAGAAACGTTACAGCACAATTTCTATACCGATAAACCCGGAACGGGAATGTATGGGCTTATATCCGGCGGTAAAATTACAGTGCCGATGGAGTATGACGGCTATTTTAAGCCTGAGACAGCTGATGAATTCGGTAATTGCAACAGAATAGTTTTCTGGAAAAATAACAAGATATACGTTTTCGACAAGAACGGCAAATGCTATTCTAACGGTAAATATGACAAGGTCGATAACGAAAATCAGGAGCTTTACTATTTCAACGGCTATCTTCCTGTGTGCAAAGGCGGTAAATGGGGGCTTATTGATATCAACGGAAAAGAAGTGGTGAAGTGTCGGTTTGAAGATATTACTTCGGTTTATGACGGTAAGGCGTGGGCTAAGGAGAACGGCAAGTGGGGCGTGATAAAGCTTGCGTGAGATGAATAAATAAACGGCGGACGGCAATAAGAGCGTAAGCTGTGTATAAGAAAACGACCGAAGGCACTGTTGATGGTGTCCTTCGGTTGTTTTTTCGTTTTATGTACTGAGGCGGTTACGGTGATGTTGCATCTGTGCATCGACACTGATGGCTGACGAGACAGTGACGCAAAGCCCACAAAGCGTTCTTATAGGGATAGAGAATTTGCTCTATTTTTATAAAAACAAACTTTTTTCTACAAGCTGAAATGCCCCCGATAAATCAGGGGCATTGGGTGTAGCTGTCTGAACTGTCTGAGCTATCTGAACAGTATACGGCAATAATCACGTCTGCCGTTTATAATGCGGTATATGTAGACCGCATTACCGTCAACTTTATAGAATATCATATAACCACGGCAGACAAGATATCTGAAGTCTGTTTTTATATTAATCTTTGCATCAAGCAAAGAGCCGATTAAAGGTGTATCTTTTAACTGCTTGTAAGCTTTGACTATATCTTTTATGAGTCTGCCTGCGGCGCTTGGATTGTCGAGTTCTTCGGAAATATAACTGTGAATACTATGCAGGTCGTCTGCGGCAAGCGGAGAAAGCAGTAATTTCATATTATATCTCCGAAGGCTTTGTCGGCTTCAGCCTCCGACAGCCAACCTTTTGTTTCAGCTGATTTTTCAGCTTTGTTAAGTTCGGATAGCAATTTCAATGTGGCACGTTGCTTTTCATAATCGTCAATGTCCAGTATTACATAACGACCTCTGCCGTTTTTGGTGAGAAATACGGGTTCACCTTCGGAAATATCGTTCAGAACCGCATTGTAATTGCGTAAATCGGAAACAGGTTTGATATTCGGCATAAAATGCACCTCCTTATTTGCTGTAATTATTGTAGCATAATTTTAAGTGAAAATCAACAGCGTATAAAGAAAAAGCAAAATTCAGAAAATTTTTCACTTTCCCTATTGACAACGGCGGATAAATGTAGTATAATCATCAGGTAAATTAAATTGTGAAACAAAAGCAGAGAAGCACTCTCACCCATTTACGCCGAAAGGTTGTTCAATGAGGTAATTACAGAAATTTCCGACGATTTATGGCGCTGTACGGCGTTATAAATCTGTCTGTAATATTTGTACAGCGTGAGAGAATCTGCATTGCAGTTTATCACGCTTTTTGTTTTGCATAAAACGATTTGTTTTCAGAAAGGCGGTGCTTTACAATCAGCACAAAAGAACAACTCATCAACGAAGAGATAAATGAAAAAGAGGTCCGTGTGATCGGAGCTGACAATGAGCAGCTCGGCATTATGTCTTCGGCGCAGGCTCTTGATATGGCGATCGAGGCTGACTTAGACCTCGTGCTTATCGCTCCTTCAGCTACTCCTCCGGTATGTCGTATAATGAATTACGGCAAGTTCCGTTTTGAGCAGTCAAAGAAGGAAAAGGAATCTAAAAAGAACCAGAAACAAGCTGAGCTTAAAGAGATACAGATGTCGCTGAACATCGACACCAACGACTTTAACACGAAGGCTAATCAGGCTATAAAGTTCCTTAAAAACGGCGACAAGGTTCGTATCAAGGTTCGTTACAGACGAGCAAGAGAGCTTTCACACGCAAATCTTGGTGAGGAGCTTATGCAGAGAGTTCTTGAGGCTGTTTCGGAGTACGGCGCTTGTGAGAAGCCTGCAAAGCTGGAGGGCAAGAACTATATGGCAGTTGTAGCTCCCAAGGCTGCGGCAGGCGGTAAGAAAGCAAAGAAGGACGCCGATAAAACGGCGGAAACTAAATAAGGAGGATTCCACTCATGGCAAAGAAGATCAAGATCAAAACCCACAGCGGTGCTAAAAAGCGTTTTAACCTCTCCAAGAACGGTAAGGTCAAGTACCAGAAGACGAACCGTCGTCACAGACTGACACAGAAGGCTACAAAGAGAAAGCGTATCAACCGTGCTGCAGGATACTGCGACAAGACGAACGTTGCAGAAGTTAAGAAGCTCATACCTTACAAATAAAAACTAACTGCGACCGTTTCGGCGCAATATTCACTATAGGAGGAATTTAACGATGGCTCGTATTAAAGGTGCATTAGCAACTCGTAAGAGAAGAAATAAAACATTAAAGCTGGCAAAGGGCTACTGGGGCGGCAAGAGCAGACTTTTCAAGACTGCCAAGGAAGCTGTCTGGAAGTCAGGTCAGTACGCTTACATCAGCAGACGTTTAAAGAAGAGAGATTTCAGAAAGCTCTGGATCGCAAGAATCAATGCCGCTTGCAAGATGAACGGTACAAACTATTCTACATTCATCAACGGCTTAAAGAAGGCTAATATCGGTCTTAACAGAAAGATGCTGTCAGAAATCGCTATCAACGATCCTGCAGGTTTTACTGCACTTGTTGAGAAGGCTAAGGCTGCTCTTTAAGAGAAAACAACACGCCCATAATAAATGGGCGTGTCAGCTTGTAGAAAAAGTTTATTTTTAAAAAATATTGTAAATTCTCTATCCCTTTAAGAACGCTTTGTGGGCTTTGCGTCCTGCAAAGCCTTTGGGCGTTCTATCTCGGCATCCTTGCCTATCCCCAAACCCCTTCCCCTCGGGAAGGGGCTGAGTGTGGGGCTGCCGCCCTCACCCTGCTTGGGGCTACGCCCCAAACCCCATTTTTGATAACGATAGAGGTTTTTCGACAGACTGACACGCCCATAATAAATGGGCGTGTGATTTTTTATATAACGGGGAAGGAATGCGGCTGTGCTTAGGCACATAATAACCGTTATCAGTACATATCCTTTGTGTGGTGCTTGTAATAGAAAATATAACTGCCTATTGCGCCTGCGACCACGAAAATGAATGTTACTATAAGGCGGTTCATAAGGTTGCCTGCAATCTCGGTGTACTTCATTGAGTAGTTCGCAAGATCGGCAAGAATGCCGTTTATGTTTACCGTGTTTCCTGCCTCCTGTTCCTTTAAGAATATCTGGAACAGGTATGCGAAGCCGTTTGACAGCGCCCAGCCCGCAAAGGTGAGAATTGCTGTCATAATGCAGTCGACCGTCTTTAGCTTCTTTGAGAAAACGGTGTAGAGCGAAATAACTGCGGCGGACATGATTATACCACCCAGCCAGCCGACAAGATCGGACATCATAATAAACACAACGAATATGGCACAACCGATCAGAAGTCCGAGCAGACCGCCTAAGATACCTTTGACAGTACCCCTTATATTATACGGAGGGCGGACAGTTCCGTCTGAGCGTATATGCTTTGTGAGAATTGCGTAATCCTCAAGCTCAAGCACTTTTGCCACCTGTATGGGAGTGGTTTTACGCATTTCGCTTTTTAAATAGGCTGTGAGTTTTTCCAAAAATTCAATGAGCAACGGCAGATTTTCCTGCATAAGATTATATCCCTTGCAGTAAATGTTTACGCAGCCATCGACATTTTCGATGCCGAGCATAGTTTTCTTGGGAAAGCGTTCAGCCATAATGTATATTCTGCCGAACTGGCGCTCGGTGATGACTGCACCGCATACTATATCAAATCTGTGCTTTTTATCGTTGTCAAAAACGACAACGGGAACACCGTTCTTTACACCGCTGAGCGTGGCGGTTTCGGGATCGTATTTAAGTCCTGTTTCCTTTTCAATAAGGCTTAGCTCGGAAAATATCATGAAAAAAATCCTTTCTTGTCCGTTACGGATAATGAAATTTTAGCATAAGGACACGCAAAAGTCAAGAAACTGAGTGTTAAGGAGAAATATGGAAATTACATCTAAACAGAACACATATATAAAGGAATACCGCAAGCTGACGGAGCAGAGGAAGTACCGCAGACAGACGGGGTATTTCGTGTGCGAGGGGGCGAAGCTGGCGGTTGAAGCGGTCAAAAGCGGATGTGCGTTAGGTGAAAACGCATATTATACTGCCGTCGCCGCCGAGAAGTATCCCGAATGTATAAGTCTGCTGAGGGAAAGCTGTAAGATGGTACAAATAAGCGAGGAGGTGGCGGACAGCATTTCCGACACAAAATCGCCGCAGGGAATATTTATTACGGTAAGACATCTTGACAAAATTCTGAATTTAAGTACAATAGATAGTAGCAGGCAGTTTATAATATTGGAAAATTTACAAGATATGGGTAATATTGGTACGATAATACGTTCCTGTGACGCATTTTCGATTGACGGGGTGATACTTGCAGGAGATTGTGCGGATGTGTTTGCTCCCAAAACGGTAAGAAGTGCGATGGGCTCGCTGTTCAGACTGCCGATATACTGCTGTGATACCGAAGAAGCGATAACGCTTTTGCAAAAGGGCGGATTTACCGTGTATTCGGCGGAGCTTTCGGACAGGTCGGTAAGGCTGGGAGAGGAAAAGCTGCCTCAAAAGACCGCTGTTGTTATCGGCAACGAGGGCAACGGGGTCAGCGATACCGTGAAAAAGCTGTGCGACAAGTCGCTGTTCATACCGATAAGCAGTGCGGAGAGCCTTAACGCATCGGTTGCGGCATCGGTTATTGCGTGGGAAATGTCGAAGGTCAGGCAGTAAGCTTGACGTTAAATACGGTTAATAATTGCGGTTTATAATTCAGCGGTGAGATTGCAAGCTGTAATTTAATTGTTGAGAATTGCTTGTATAACGCAGAAGCGACAATAAGGTTTGCAGCAACGATCCCTCAGTCTTGCGACAGTCAAACGGGAATGATTTTAACGTTGAAATAATCGCTGAACATAGAGGTATGGATAACGGCTTTGCTTGTCGCAATCCAGCTCCCTTTGGCAAGGGAGCCGAGAAAGATAGTGCAACGGAAGATGATAGCACACCTTCATTATATAAGCAAAAAGCTAAGATAAAATGTTAAAAGGGTGCGGCGAGAGCCGCCCGCCGTCAGACGAGGTGCGAAAACGCACAAGCGGTTTGAAAGGCGAATTTGAACCGGCGCATTGCCGTTTTGCTAAGACAAAATAAAAAATCAAAGATAAAATGTTAAAAGGGTGCGGCTAAAGCCGCCCGCCGTACACAAACCGTAGCGATACGCAAACAGTTTGAAAGGCAAATTTGAACCGGCACGTTGCCGGCACGGAAAGGAAGACGAAAAATTTGTCCCATCTGGTAATAGTTGAGTCGCCTGCGAAGGCGAAAACAATTGAGAAATATCTCGGAAAGGATTATTCCGTAGTAGCATCTGTAGGTCATATCCGTGACCTGCCGAAGTCGAAGCTCGGAGTTGATGTTGACAACAACTTTGAGCCTAAGTATGAGAACAAGAAAGATAAGGCGGCTCTTATAAAAGAGCTTAAGAAAGATGCAAAGGCATCTGACATAGTATATCTTGCGACCGACCCTGATAGAGAGGGAGAGGCTATTTCGTGGCACCTGGCACACGTCCTTGGGATAAGCCCTGACGCACCTGTGCGTGTAACTTTCAGCGAGATCACAAAGAGCGGTATCGAGGCAGGTATGAGCCATCCGAGAACGCTTGATATGGACCTTATCAACGCACAGCAGGCAAGACGTATACTTGACCGAATAGTAGGCTATAAATTAAGCCCGTTCTTATGGAAGAAGGTCAGACGAGGTCTTTCGGCAGGCCGTGTACAGTCGGTTGCGGTAAGGCTTATCGTTGACAGAGAGCAGGAGATAGATAGCTTTGAGGCACAGGAATACTGGAGCATAGACGCAAAGCTGTTGTCCGCTTCGAGCAGACGTGCATTCCCTGCAAAGCTGACAGAGGTCAAGGGCGAGAAGTTCAAAGCGCTCAATAAAGAAGAAACCGACAAGGTGCTTGCTATGCTTGAAAACGGCGAGTTTATCATCACCAATATCAAGAACAGCACAAGGAAGAAAACACCTGCACCGCCGTTTACTACCTCTACCTTACAGCAGGAAGCGTCAAGAAAGCTGTCTTTCAACGCAAGACGTACAATGAAAGCGGCACAGGAGCTGTACGAGGGCGTTGAGATACCCGATATGGGCGCAGTAGGTATCATAACCTATATGCGAACAGACAGCCTGCGTATTTCCGATGAGGCAAAAGCGGCTGCGGCACAGATGATAGAATCGACATACGGCAAGGAATATCTGCCCTCAAAGCCCAGAGTATTCAAGTCGAAGAACAATGCTCAGGACGCACACGAGGCTATCCGTCCGACAATAATCACGCTTACTCCCGAAAAGGTAAAGTCTGCGCTTTCGGGCGACCAGTACAAGTTGTATAAGCTGATATGGGAGCGTTTTATGGCAAGCCAGATGGAAAATCAGCTCCTTGATACAAAGGCGGTAGATATTACCTGCGGAGAGTGTCTGTTCAAGGCAAACGGATATACCGTGAAATTTGACGGCTTTACAAAGCTGTATGAAGAAAGCAAGGATAATGACGAAGAGGAGGGCGGCGCACTGCCTGCTCTTGAAGTAGGCGAAAAGCTGAAAGTAAAGAACTTACGGGCAACCAGCACTTCACTCAGCCGCCACCGAGATATACAGAGGCGAGCCTTATCAAAGCACTTGAAGAAAACGGCATAGGCAGACCGTCTACTTATGCGCCGACAATCGCCACAATACTTGACAGGCACTATGTTGAACGTGAGGCGAAGCAGTTAAAGCCGACCTCGCTCGGTATAGTTATTACCGACCTTATGAAAGGTCACTTTGAGCGTATAGTTGACGCAAAGTTTACCGCACAGATGGAAAGCGACCTTGATAAGATAGAAGCAGGCAAGGCTGACTGGGTGGACGTACTCGGAAAGTTCTACACAGGCTTTGACAAGATGCTGACAAAGGCTGAAAAGGATATGGAGGGCAAGAGGGTAAAGATACCCGATGAGCCTACCGATATAGTCTGTGACAAGTGCGGAAAGCCTATGGTCATAAAGATAGGTCCTTACGGAAAGTTCCTCGGCTGTTCGGGATTCCCGGAGTGCAAGAACACCAAGAGAATAGTAAACGAAACAGGCGGACTTTGCCCGCACTGCGGCGGCAAGATGCTTGCGAAGAAATCAAAGAAGGGCAAGCCATTCTTCGGATGCGAGAACTACAAGGACTGCAACTTTATGACGTGGGATACTCCGCTTGAGGATAAATGTCCAAAGTGCGGTTCTACGCTTTTCAAGAAGGTCGGCAAGCAGGGTCAGGTATACTGCGCCAAGGACGGCTGCGGATATGTGCGTCCTGCCGATGAGGATAAGAAGAACGAAAACTGATAAGGATAGGATAAACTTGGATAAAAAGACTGTTACCGTGATAGGCGCAGGTCTTGCCGGAGTTGAGGCGGCGTGGGCGCTTGCAAACAGAGGCTTTCATGTAAGGCTGTGCGAGATGAAGCCGGAAAAGTATTCGCCTGCCCATAAGTACAAGGGTTTTGCGGAGCTTGTGTGCAGTAATTCGCTGAAAAGTGCGGATACTGCCAGCGCCTGCGGTATGCTTAAGGAAGAAATGCGTTATATGAACTCTGTGACGATGAGAGCCGCAGAGAAAACAAAGGTCGGTGCAGGCGGTGCTCTTGCGGTCAACCGCACGGAGTTTTCCGACGCTGTGACCAAAATGATAACTGATCACCCGTATATTGAAATCGTAAACGGCGAGATAACGGAGTTTCCCAAAAGCGATACCGTAATTGCGACAGGTCCGCTGACAAGCGATATATTTGCCGAAAAGATACAGGAGCGCTGTGGAAGTCCGCTCAGCTTCTACGATGCGGCGGCACCAATAGTTACCGCAGAAAGCATTGATATGAGCCTTGCGTTTTTCGCTACACGTTATGACAAGGGCGAGGCGGATTATATCAACTGCCCGATGACAAAGGAAGAATACGAAGCCTTTTATAACGAGCTTGTAAACGCAGAGAGCGTACAGCTCAAAAGCTTTGAGAATCTTAAAGTGTACGAGGGCTGTATGCCTGTAGAGGTGCTTGCAAAGCGTGGAATAGAAAGCGTCCGCTACGGCTGTATGAAGCCTGTGGGTCTTATCGACCCCAGAACAGACAGACGGCCTTATGCGGTGGTACAGCTGAGAAAAGAAAACAACGAGGGTACGCTTTACAACCTTGTGGGATTCCAGACGAATCTTAAATTCGGAGAGCAGAAAAGAGTATTCTCGATGATAACGGGGCTTCAGAATGCGGAATTTGTAAGATACGGCGTTATGCACAGGAACACATTCCTTAATTCTCCCGGTCTGCTTGATAAGAATTTCAGACTTATCGACAGCGACAACATATATTTCGCAGGTCAGATGACGGGTGTTGAGGGATATGTCGAAAGTGCGGCATCGGGCATTATAGCCGGGATAAATCTTGCAAGGGCGCTTGACGGAGAAAAGCCGCTCGAACTGCCAGAAACCTGCATGACAGCGGCACTGGCAAGGCATATAAGCACGGAGAACAAGGACTTTCAGCCGATGGGGGCGAATATGGGAATACTTCCGCCGCTCCCCGAAAGGATAAAGGACAAGAAGCTGAGATACAGGACGATTGCGGACAGAGGACTTGAGGATCTGAGAAATGCACTCTGCGAGCAGGGAATCACTGCACAGCGGTAATGCGGTCTGTCTGCCTGTTTAGCAAAACAGCAAAACAGCAAAACAGCAAAACAGCTTTTTGAACGGTCGGCGTTTTGATACGGGAGGGGCAGACTCTCTGTGAAAAACTAAAGGCAAAGCGATAAGTACCGGATTTTATACGAAAGGAAAACGGATCATGAAAATAGCTATAGACGCTTTCGGCGGAGATAATGCGCCGGACGAGGTAGTAAAGGGCGCGGTTGACGCTGTAAAGGAGTACGGAGTTGACATTGTGCTGACGGGCGACACAAAGAAACTCGACGAGTGCTTTGAAAGACTGGGGCTTTCAAAGGATCATATCACATTTGAGCAGGCTGACGGAGTTATCGAGATAGAGGATAACCCCAAGATGATATTAAAGGAAAAGAAGAACTGCTCTATGGGCGTGGCTATGCAGATGGTAGCTGACGGCAGAGCGGACGCTATGATAAGCGCAGGCAGTACGGCGGCTCTTGTTATGGGCGGTACTCTTATAGTAAAGCGTATAAAGGGCGTAAAGCGTCCGTCGCTGACACCTGTAATGCCCGGTCTTAATAATATGTATATACTGCTTGACGGCGGTGCAAACGTTGATTGCCGTCCGGATATGTTAAGGCAGTTTGCGGTTATGGGCAGTGTTTATATGAACAAGATAATGGGTGTTGATAACCCCAAGGTCGGACTGCTGAATGTCGGTGCAGAAGAAGAAAAGGGCAGGGAGCTTGAACAGGAAACTTATGCTCTGCTCAAAAACAGCACGCTTAATTTCACGGGCAATGTAGAGGCGAGAAATGCGGCTTTAGGCGAGGTCGACGTTGTTGTAACGGACGGCTTTACGGGTAACATCTACCTTAAAACAGTAGAGGGTATGGGCAAGTTTATGAAGGCTTCGCTCAAGAAGATATTCTTCCGCAACCTCGGTACAAAGATAGGCGCAATGTTTACTATGAAGGGCATCAAGGAAATAAGCAAGCAGATGGACTACAGGGAAACAGGCGGTTCTCCGCTTTTAGGTACGGCAAAGCCCGTGCTTAAGGCACACGGCAGCAGTGACGCTCTTGCGTTCAAGAATGCCGTAAGACAGGCCAAGGATTTCGTTGAGAGAAACGTTATCGCAGAGATGGAAAAGGTGCTGTCGGAAAATACGGAAGGTTGATTTTTGGCTTGCGGGAGGGGCTTCCCTCCCGTGAGAATTATTGAAAGGAAAAGAAATGACAGAGCTTGAACAGATAATAGGCTATACGTTCAAAAATCCTGAGCTTTTAAAAGAGGCTCTTACTCATTCGTCATACACAAACGGAAAACATCTGCGCAGTAACGAGCGCCTTGAATTTTTAGGCGACAGCGTGCTGAGCATTGTTGTGTCTGAGCATCTTTTTGAAAATCTTACTAATCTGCCCGAAGGACAGCTTACCAAGATAAGAGCAAGCGTAGTGTGTGAAAATGCGCTTTATCCCTTTGCAAGAAAAATAGATTTAGGCAAGTATATTTTTCTGGGAAAAGGAGAAGAGCATACGGGAGGCAGAGATCGCCACTCGATACTGGCGGACGCATTTGAGGCACTTATTGCGGCAATATATCTTGACGGCGGATTTGAAGCGGCAAGAAGTTTCATACTGCCGTTTATACCGCCGCTTGACAAGCTGAGCACGGGTAAATTCCTGCTCGGAGATTACAAGACGGTATTGCAGGAGATAATCCAGCAGAACCCGGAGGAACGTGTTACCTATGAGATAAGTGACGAAAGCGGACAGGCACATAACAAGCAGTTTACGGCGAATGTGCTTCTGAACGGTCAGATAATAGGCACGGGTAAGGGTAAGAGCAAGAAGGAAGCGGAGCAGAGTGCCGCAAAAGAGGCTATAAGCCTTATGGGATATGAAACAAACTAACATTTCGGTATTTATACCGCATTACGGCTGTACGCATATATGCAGCTTCTGCAATCAGAAAACGATAAGCGGACACAGCGAGCCTGTCACTGAAAAGGAGCTTGAAAGCATACTTGAGGGACAGCTTGAAAACCTTAAAGACAGCGGTACGAAGGCGCAGATAGCGTTTTTCGGCGGCAGCTTTACCGCAATAGACAGGGATTATATGATAAGACTGCTGACGGTAGCCAAGCGTTATACAGACGCATACCCCGAGCAGTATGACGGCATACGCTGTTCGACAAGACCCGACTGCATTGACGAGGAAATACTCGGAATTCTTAAAAGCTACGGCATGACGGCTATAGAACTCGGTGCACAGAGTATGAATGACGAGGTACTGACAGCTAACCGCAGAGGTCATACGGCACAGGACGTAAGACGTGCCTCACGGCTTATAAAGCAGAGCGGATTTGAACTCGGACTTCAGATGATGACGGGGCTGTATAAGGACACGGAGCAATACTGCATTGATACCGCAAAGGAGTTTATCGCACTCCACTGCGACACGGTGAGGATATATCCGACGGTGATACTTAAGAATACCGAACTTGGCAGATTGCACGAGAGCGGAGTGTATGACAGCTTTACCTTTGAACAGACAACAAGGCTCTGTGCAAGGCTGCTCGATATGTTTAACAAGGCAGGGGTCGCAGTTATCCGTATGGGGCTTCACGCAAGCCGTGATGTTGAGCAGGAAATGGTCGGGGGAGTATATCATCCGGCACTGCGTGAGATAGCCGAGAGCATATTGTATCTGGAAAAGATGAACGCTGTGTGCGAGGACGGGGGAAAATACGTCTTTTATACGGACAAGCGTAATATAAGCAAGATAATCGGGCAGGGCGGCGCTAACCGCAATGCGCTTTCACAGCGTGGAATTTCCTTTAAGATAAAGGAAGAGAAAGGCACGGATCTCCGTGCGGAGAGGATCGGTTGATGTTTTTTAAATCTATGGAAATATACGGGTTCAAATCGTTCCCCGATAAGACCATACTGCATTTTGACAAGAGAATGACCGCTGTTGTCGGAAGTAACGGCAACGGTAAAAGTAATATAAGCGACGCACTGCGCTGGGTAATGGGAGAGCAGGGCGCTAAAAGTCTGCGTGGAGATAAAATGGAGGATGTTATCTTTCACGGAACTGTACGCAGAAAGCCGATGGGCTTTGCAAGTGTAACGCTGACTATAGATAACTGTGACAGGGCGCTCAGGGTAGACAGTGACGAGGTGGTAATATCCCGTAAGCTGTACAGGAGCGGCGAGTCGGAATATAAGATAAACGGAGCAAAGACACTGCTCAAGAATATAAACGAACTGTTTATGGGTACGGGTCTTGGCCGTGACGGATACAGCGTTATCGGTCAGGGCAAGGTGTCGGAGATAGTAGAATCGGGCGGAAGCAAGCGCCGTGAGGTTTTTGAAGAAGCGGCGGGCGTATCGAAATTCTTAGCGCAGAAAAAGGACGCAGAGAACAAGCTGAAGCGCACGGAGGACAATCTGCTCCGTATCCGTGATATAGCATCGGAACTTGAAACAAGACTCCCTGTGCTCGAAAAGCAGGCGGCAAAGGCTAAAAAGGCGAAGGAACTGCTTTCGAGGGAAGAAGATCTTGATATAACGGTAAGTATGTACGAATTGTCCGCACTTGAAAAGACAATTTCGGAAGCGGAGGACAAATTACTTCTCAGCAAGGCGGAGTGCGAAAATCTCGACAGGGATATAGCAAAGCTGGAGGCTGAGGAAGAGGACAACAACAACCGCAGAATGACGCTCCGTGCCGAGCTTGAAAAGCTGAAAGCCGGAAGTGACGAGGCAAGGGACCGCATAAGCGATATAAAGGCTGAGATCGCCGTACTGCGTAACGATATTTCACACGCAGAAGAAGCTATTGCGGAAACCGAAAAGCAGATAGAGGACGGCAAGAGCGGCAAGGCAAGGCTTGAGGAAGATAAAAAGAACCTTGAAAACGAGATAGAGGAAAAGCAGGCTCTTATAGGTCGGCTGAAGGCGGACAGCGAACGGCTGACGGAGGAACTGACGGGAATCAACGCTGAGGGCGAAACGCTCTCGGGGGAGTATAAGGAGCTTGATGAAAAGCAGGGTCGGCTGTATCTTAAAAGAACGCAGCTGCAGCTTTCGGTACAGCAGATAGAGGCAACCTCCGAACAGCTTTCAAAGCGTAAGGAGGAACTTACAAGAACGGCTGAGAATGCGGCGGCAGAAGCAAAGACGCAGAGAATAAAGCTCAGCGATACCGATGAAGAACTTGAACAGGCAAAGGAAGAAAAGGCCGAAGCCGAGAACAAGCTGACAGGATATAAAAAGCTGTTTGCCAATAAGAACGACAAGCTGAAAACGGCAGGTCAGACGCTTGAAACGCTACGCAAGGAGTACGAAACGAAAGCGTCACGTCATCAGGTGCTTGACGAGATAGACAAGAATATGGCGGGCTTCCAGTCAAGCGTAAAGTCGGTAATAATGGCGGACAGGCAAGGACGGCTCAGCGGTATAAGAGGTACGGTAGCCGATATAATCAGCGTGGACAAGCGTTATACGGTGGCTATCGAGATAGCACTGGGCGGTATAATGCAGAACATCGTTACCGATAACGAGGAAGCGGCAAAGCGCAGTATGCGTTATCTTAAGGAAAACAACCTCGGACGTGCGACATTCCTGCCGCTGACAAGCGTAAAGGGAAAGATGCTCGAAGTCGGAGGGCTTAGTAACGAGAACGGCTTTGAGGGTATGGCGTGCGACCTTGTGGAATATGACGGGCTGTATGACGGGATAGTAAAATCCATACTCGGAAAGACGGCGGTCGTTGAGGATATTGATACGGCATCGTTTATTGCGAAGAAGTACGGATACCGCTTCAAAATAGTGACGCTTGACGGTCAGGTCATCAACGCAGGCGGTTCGTTCACGGGAGGCAGTGTCAGAAATGACGCAGGCATAATCGCAAGAAAGCAGGAACTTGCTTTATTATCCGAACAGATTGAAGAACTCGGTGTGAAGATAAAAGCCGAGAGCGAACAGCTAAAGCCCTTGCAGGCGGAAGTCGCAAAGATGGCGGAGGAAATGGAGGGCTTTTCCGAAACCGTATCGCAGTGCGAGCCTAAGATAGCAAGACTTGAGGCACAGCGTGACGGTATAAAGCAGCTGCTGTCGCAGCTTACCGCACAGCGTGACAGTGCCGAGGAACAGCTTGACGCACAGGAAAGAGCCGAGAATGACGGCAGGAAGCTGCTTTCTGATACAAAGTCACAGCTTGAAAGCGTGCTTGCCGAAATCGAAAAGAACGAGGAGGCTCTGAGCGAGCAGAGAAGCGGACTTGACAAGGCGGAGGATAAGAGAAAAGAGATAGCCGACAGGATACAAAGAAACAATATGGACGTTCTGACGGTAAACGGCGATATATCCAACATCCGCACAAGGATAGAGGGTATAGACGCATCTATCCTTGCACTGAGCGACGGCGGAAGCGAACAGCTAAGAAAAATTGAGGAACTTAAAAACGGCATTGAACAGAAGAATGAAATCATTATTCTGAAAACGGCTCAGACCGAAGAAATAGCAAAGACGGCAGGCGATAACGAAAAGGCAATCGCAGATAACGTATCGCTCACAAATGCGGCTGAAAAGCGTATCAGCGAGATAAACAAGTCGATAAGAGAACTTACCGAGGCGAAGGAAAAGTTCAGTGCAGACCTTGCCCGACAGGAAGAGCGTAAAGGCTCGGCGGAAGGTCAGACCGAGAAGATAATCTCGGGACTGTGGGACAAGTACGAGATGACACGCAGTGAGGCAAAGGAACGTGCGAAGCCTGTCGATGACGCAGGCATATTCACGCTTAAGGCGGAGCTTGCCGAGATAAAGAGAAGCATTGCGGCACTGGGAAGCGTAAACTACAGCTCTATAGAAGAACTGGAGGAGGTATCGGAGCGTTACGGCGTTCTTGCAAAACAGCTAAAGGATGTTGAAACATCAAAGACGGAACTTGAAAGCCTTATTGCAGATCTTATAAAGGATATAAAGCAGAGGTTCACGGAGAGCTTTGACGATATAAACAATCACTTCGGAATGCTGTTCAGCGAGATATTCGGCGGCGGCGAAGCAAGGCTTCAGCTGTCAGACCCGGACGATGTGCTGAACTCCGATGTTGAGATATATGCCGCACCTCCGGGAAAGGTAATAAAGAGCCTGTCGCTTCTTTCGGGCGGTGAAAAGTCGATGGTAGCACTGACAATTTATCTTGCGATACTCCTTCACAGACCGACACCGTTCTGTATGCTTGATGAGGTCGATGCGGCGCTTGACGAGGCAAACGTACAGAAGTACGCTACATATCTTAAGCGTTTCTCGCATAACACTCAGCTTATGGTAATAACGCACAGGAGAGGTACGATTGAACTGTGTGATGTGCTGTACGGCGTTTATATGCAGGAAAAGGGCGTATCGGGACTGTTAAGGCAGGAATTCAGCGAAGAATTTTTAAATGAGGTTGAAAACGCATAAGGACAAGCAAAACGGAAAATGTATATGAAATTATGGGGTAGGAAATGAACAAATTGAGAGTAACAGCTTTATTGCTTGCCGTTATTCTTGCGGTAGGCGGTATAGTGCTTAAAATCTGCGGTTATGACGCACAGACTGATTTTGAGCCGACACTGCCGCTTGATACCGGACTTAGCTCAGAGCAGGCACAAAAGGACTTAAAATATGTATATGACACGGTGAGGGCAAAACATCCGGTGTTTCTTATTGACGACGGTGCGGAGAAAAGATTCGGCGACGTATACATAAAGCTGCGCAGAGAACTGATGGATAAGGACAGCGTGACGGTAAAGGAACTGTGGGAGAAATCTGCCAAGCTTGTATGCACGCTTGACGACGCACATACGATAGTTACCGTATCGGGTACGGAGTATGTAAACGGCGGTAACGAAATAAGTACGGCTTATAATGACGGCACGCTTGTATCAATTGACGGCATATCGGCGGACAGTATGAAGGAACATTTCAAAAAGGTGTTCCCGTGCGAGCCGCAGGTCAGCTTCTATGCGGACTATATGTTAGGCGTGGCTCTGGAGTACGGCAGCTGGCTTACGATTCTCGGTGCGGATGTATCCGACGGGATAGATGTTGTTTTCAGCGGTAATAAAGAAACAAAGCATTTTGATATGACGGACGAGCCGCCCGAAAGAAAACAGCTTGAGTTATGCTCATATAAGATCGACAAGGAGAATTCGCTCGGCATTTTCACACTCAACCGTTGTGAAATGTCACAGGAATACACCGATAGGTTGTCAGAATTTTTCGGTGCGGTAAGAGATAACAACATCGGAAATATCGCCGTTGACTTAAGAAGCAACGGAGGCGGAACGACAGAGGTCATAAACGAATTTCTGAGATATATAAATATAAGCGACTATAAGCTGTTCGGCGGAACGGATATAAGAAACGGCGGAAATCTGGTCTCGTACCGTGATGAGATAACGCCGAATAAGCCTGTAGACAACGCTTTTGACGGCAGGGTGTATGCGCTGACATCGCAATACACGTTCAGCTCGGCAATGAACTTTGCAACGGTGATACAGGATAACGGCATAGGAAAGGTGATAGGTGAAATACCCGGAAATATGCCTACGGCATACGGTGACAAGCTGGGCTTTCAGCTTCCGGAATCGAAGCTTGTGCTGAGTGTATCGTACAAGAAATTCTACCGTGTGGATATAAACAAAAGTGAAGAACCGCTTATCCCCGACTGTACGGTAAATGCCGATGAGGCTTTGGAAAAGCTGGTTGAATATATAAAGTAGGAGAAAAATTTTCAATGGGATTATTTGAAAAACTGAAAAACGGCTTAAAGAATACAAAAGATGCTCTTGCAAGCAAGATAACGGGAGTTATTAACTCGTTCACGAAAATTGACGAAGATTTTTTCGAGGAACTTGAAGAAACGCTTATCTTATCGGACATAGGCGCTGTGACAAGCGCAAATATCTGCGAGGCTTTAAGAAAAGAGGTAAAGGCTACAGGTACTACCGACCCTGCGGAAGTGAAGGGGCTGTTAAAGAAGATAATCGCCGGGATACTTGAGGGTGAAAACGAACTTATCCTTGATACAAAGCCGACAGTAATACTTGTTATAGGCGTAAACGGCGCAGGCAAGACGACTACTATAGGAAAGCTTGCATATAACCTTAAAAGCAGCGGCAAGAAGGTTGTCGTTGCGGCGGCGGATACGTTCCGTGCGGCTGCTATCGAACAGCTTGAGGTGTGGACACAGCGTGCCGGTGTTGATATTATAAAGCACTCGGAGGGAAGCGACCCTGCGGCTGTTGTGTTTGACGCTGTAAAGGCAGGCATTGCAAGAGATGCGGACGTTATTATATGCGATACGGCAGGCAGGCTTCACAACAAGAAGAACCTTATGGACGAACTTAAGAAGATAGCGAGAATAGTAAACAACAATGCGCCCGACAGCCGTGTTGAAACTCTGCTCGTGCTTGACGCTACAACGGGACAGAATGCGGTAAATCAGGCAAGGCTGTTCAAGGAAACTGCTGATATAACGGGTATCGTTCTTACAAAGCTTGACGGAACGGCAAAAGGTGGTATAATAATACCTATAAAAGAGGAACTTGGTATACCTGTGAAGCTGGTCGGCGTGGGAGAGAAGATAGACGATCTGCAACCGTTTGTACCACGGGATTATGTTGAAGCGCTGTTTGAATGACAGCCTGTATATGAAAGGACAATATATGAAACTGATTATTGCCTCAAACAACGAGGGCAAGATAAAAGAATTCAAAAAAATGCTGACACCTCTGGGATATGAGCCTGTTTCGATGAGGGAAGCGGGAATCAATATCGATATAGCGGAGGACGGAACGACCTTCAGCGAGAACGCTCATATAAAGGCGAAGACTATATATGATATGACGCATACGCCTGTGCTTGCGGACGACAGCGGACTTTCGATAGAATTCTTAGGCGGTGCGCCGGGCATCTATTCGGCAAGATACGCAGGCGAGAACGCAACGAATGAGGACAGGATAAACAAGGTGCTCGGTGAACTGAAGGGCGTTGACAAGCCGCTGAGAAACGCTAAATTCGTGTGTGCCTTATACTTTATCCGTGATGACGATTATGAGATATGCGTTACGGGTGAATGCGAGGGCTTTATCGGGGAGGAGCCTATAGGCGAAAACGGCTTCGGCTATGACCCGATATTCATGATAGACGATGATACAAGCATGGCTTGCCTTACGGACGAGGAAAAGAACAGGATAAGCCACAGGGCGAAAGCACTTGAAAAGCTGGCGGCCGAACTTAGCAAGAAGTAATGGATATAAAAGATCTACCCTATATTCTGACAGCGGCATACCTGATAATAATAAGCATAATCGGGTTTATACTGCCGCCTGTGGATAAGAGCAAAGCAAGGAAAAACAAATGGCGGATAAGGGAAAGGACGCTCTTTATCGTATCCGCACTCGGCGGCTCGGTCGCTATGTATATTTCGATGAGGATATTTCATCATAAGACAAAGCATAAGAGATTCATGATAGGGATACCGGTCATAATTATTCTGCAGCTTGGCGCTGTATTTGCGATATGGTATTTCTTTATGAGATAAAAGAAACGGAGAAAAGTAAATGGAGATAACAAGCAGACAAAGAGCAAGGCTCAAGAGCATTGCAAGTAACTACGACACTATCTTTCAGATAGGAAAGAACGCAATTTCGGACGAACTTATAAAGCAGCTTTCGGACGCACTGGAGGCAAGGGAGCTTATAAAGATAAGAGTTCTTGAAAACTGCGGATACAGTGCAAAGGAGCTTGCAGGCGAGATAGGCGAAAGGACAAACAGCATTGTTGTGCAGGTAATAGGCACTAAGATAGTTCTTTACAGGCAGAACAAGGACGCTAAGAAAAGGAAGATAGAATTAGATGATTAAGATAGGCGTATTCGGCGGTGCTTTCAACCCCGTTCACAACGGACATATAAATATGGTGAAAGAGGCTTTCGCCGACCTTAAACTTCAGAAAATGCTGATAATACCTACCTGCGTATCGCCTCACAAGAGCAACAAGGGGCTTATCGCTTTTGAGGACAGGGCTAAGATGTGTGAACTTGCCTTTGCAGACGAAATAGCAAGCGGCAAGTTTGAAATAAGCGACATAGAAAAGCGTATGGGCGGTACAAGCTACACGATAAATACTATCCGTGAACTTAAAAGACAGTACCCCGACGATGCTGTGTTCTATCTGATAATCGGCGGAGATATGCTGTTCTATTTTGACAAGTGGTATCGCTATGAGGCGCTTCTGGGCGAGTGCAAGGTGGTTGCCGCCGCAAGAGAAAACAGCGAATACAGCGATATGTGTGAATATGCCGCAGAAATGGGCAGGATAAAGGTGCTGAATCTTCACGTCACTGAGGTTAGCTCTACCGAAATCAGAGAGAAGCTGAAAAACGGTGAAAGTATAACAGGGCTTGTACCCGAAGCGGTTGAAGGCTATATAAAGGAACGTGGTCTGTATGTGTGAAAAGCAGGATAAGGACGAACAGCGTTATGCCGAAAAATATGCGGACTATGTGAAGATGCTGAAAAATACGCTCTCAAAGAAGCGTTTTACCCACAGTATGAATGTTGCGTCAATGTGTCTGGCACTTGCGAAAAAGCACGGCGGTGACGAGGAAAAGGCATATCTCGCAGGGCTTCTTCACGATATAAAGAAGGAGGAAACTCCGAATGCGATGAAATCGCAGGCGATACTGAGCAATATGGACGTGAGCGACGAGGAGCTTTATACTCCGGCACTGTGGCACGCTCCGGCAGGGGCATATCACATATCGAAAAATCTCGGTATAAAGGATATTGATATTCTGAATGCGGTGCGTTATCACACAGCAGGCAGGGCGGATATGTCGATGCTTGAAAAGATCGTTTACTTAGGAGATCTCACAAGTGCGGACAGAAGCTATAAGGATGTTGAAAAATATCGGGAGATGAGCTTTGAGAATCTTGACAACGCTATGTACAATGCGTTAAAATATTCAATAGGCGAAACGCTGGGTAAGGGCGGACTTATACCGCCGTGTACGATAGCGGGATATAATTTCTACACAAGGATAATGAAGGCTGAAAAAAGCACAGCAGAAAGGAAAAATCCGAAGAATGACTGATATAGAGATTCTGAAGGAGGGCATAAAGGCTCTCGATTCTAAGAAGGCAGATGATATAAGAATCCTCAAGGTGCGTGACCTTACGATACTTGCAAATTATTTTGTAATAGTAAGCGGTTCAAGCTCTACGCAGGTAAAGGCACTTGCGGACGAGGTGGATTTTAAGCTCGGTGAAAAGGGCGAGGAGCCTAAGTCCATAGACGGCAAGGCAAGCGGTAACTGGATAGTGCTTGACTATATTGATGTTGTTTTCCACGTTTTCTATAAGGAAACGAGGGATTTCTACGACCTTGAAAGGCTCTGGCAGGACGCTGAGGAAGTTGATGTAAAGCAGTTTCTTGATTGAAAATCGGAATAATCTGCAAGAATTTTTACGAAATTTTCAAAAATGTATTGACAAAGTCGGTACGATATTGTATAATACTAGCATACATCTTTATAAAATTTGTATGAGTTATAACCTGTGCCATTTGGCAAAGGGAGGGATATAGATGGCAGAAGTACGTTTAGGCAAAAATGAATCTTTAGATACAGCTCTCAAGCGTTTCAAGAGATCGTGTGCCAGAGACGGCGTCCTCGCAGAGGTTCGTAAAAGAGAACACTACGAAAAACCTTCGGTAAAGCGTAAGAAGAAATCCGAGGCTGCTCGTAAGCGCAAGTTTAAGTAATTAATTACTTACGGTAATAAAAGGCGGACAAGGTTAGCCTCATGCTGACGCTTTGTTCGCCTTTTAATTTTTTTATTAAAGGATACGGTATGATTTTTAAACCGCAGATATGGATAAATTCCGTCCTTGATATAGACGAGGACTTTCTTGATAAATATAATATAAAGGCGCTGGTGCTTGACCTTGACAACACGCTTTCGATGCACGGGAATCCTGCCGTCGAAAACGGCATACCGGAGTGGCTCCAGCATATGAAGAACATAGGAGTGCCGATGCGCATAGTGTCGAACAACACAAACAAGCGTGTAGCACCGCTTGCGAAGAAGCTGGGGCTTCCGTTTACGGCAAACGGCTGTAAACCGCTTACATTCGGCATATCAAAGGCTATAAAGATAATGGGCGTGCCGAAAAAGCAGGTGGCTGTCGTGGGCGATCAGATATTCACGGATGTTATCGCAGGGAATATCAAGGGTGCGGTGTCGGTGCTTGTTGAGCCTTTCCATATGGAAAGTGCGTGGACGTTCAAACTGAAAAGAAAAGCGGAGAGTTTGTTTTTCCACAGGGATTACTCGAAGCTTAGAACCAAGGAGAAAAAGTAATGGCTGTAAAATTCGGGCCGGGCGGCAATTCGCTGAGCTTCGGCAAGAGAAAATTTCCTGACGAGCTTCCGTCATATCTTGCATCTATGGGGCTTGACTGCTATGAGATTGAGTGCGGCAGGGGAGTCAGAATTGCGGCGGCGACCTATGAAAAGCTGCCTGCGCTTGCAAGCGGGAACAATATAACCGTAACGCTCCACGCTCCGTATTTCATCTCGCTGTCAAGCGTTGAGGCGGAAAAACGTGACAACAGCGTGAATTATATCGCCGAATCGCTCAGGGCGGCGGATAAGCTGGGTGCGACAAAGGTCGTGGTGCATTCCGGCTCGTGTGCCAAGATTACGAGAGCGGAGGCACTGTATCTTGCGAAGCAGACGCTTGCAAAGGCTGTGGCTTTAAGACAGAGCGAGGGCTTGAAGGCGATTATATGCCCGGAAACTATGGGCAAGATAAATCAGCTCGGAACGCTTGATGAGGTACTGGAGCTGTGTACTCTTGATGATGAAATGCTCCCGTGTGTTGACTTCGGACATCTGAACGCAAGAACGCACGGCGAAATTAAGACGATAGATGATTATGCTGCGATGCTCGACAAAATCGAGAATTCGCTCGGACACGACAGGCTTTCACAGATGCACATACATTTCTCGAAGATAGAATATACAAACAGCGGAGAAAGACGGCACCTGACGTTTGCGGACGAGATTTACGGTCCGCAGTATGAGCCGCTGTGCGAGCTTCTGGCAAAGAGAAATCTCAACTGTACGGTTATATGCGAATCTGACGGAACACAGGCTGAGGATGCAAGCCTTATGAAAAAGGCATATCTAAGCTATTTGAAATAAGGACGGAAAAAAGAAAATGAAGATACTTGTAATGAACGGACCGAATTTAAACCTGCTCGGCGAGCGTGAGCCGTCTGTTTACGGCGACCATTCGCTTGCGGCGATAAACGAAAGGCTGAAGGAATGTGCCGAGAAAAACGGCGCAGAGATAGATTTCTTCCAGTCTAACCACGAGGGCGCATTGATAGACGCACTTCACGGGGCGAGAGCGAAATATAACTGCATTATCTTCAATGCAGGCGCATATACGCATTACAGCTATGCGATAAGGGACGCTATTGCGGCGATAAAGATACCTGTGATAGAGGTGCATATGTCGAACGTACACGCAAGAGAGGAATTCAGGCATCATTCGGTAATCTCTCCGGTATGCAAGGGTACTGTTGCGGGATTTGGCAAAAAGAGTTATATGATGGCGCTTTTCTATGCGCTGAATATGGACTGATAAAGGCAATCAGGCAATACAGTTGATTTTCGGTTAATAATTAAAGGTTAAAATTATTATTTGGATAAATGCGGTCATAATCGCAGCGGAGGGGAAATATGGTTAATAACGGCGGTAATATAGCAAAGCTGGCAGACAAACTTTCGGATGAAAGACACGCCGCTCTGATAACATCGGATATAAGCAGGAGATATTTCTGCGGATTCACATCATCGGCGGGAATTATACTTGTCACAAAGGAAGCAAGCTATCTTCTGATTGATTTCCGCTACTTTGACAAAGCAAAGGAACGTGTAAGCGATTGCGAGGTAATATTGCTCGAAAACGCAAAGACCCAGCTTATGAACCTGCTTATAAAGCACGGTATAACCACTGTCAGCGTGGAGAGCGACGCTATGACGGTGACCGAGCTTGAAAAATACAAGGCAAACTATACGTTTGTCACCTTCGACAGCTCGTGCGGGTTATCGGAGATGATCGGGAAGATGAGAATAATAAAGACACCCGAAGAAATCGAGAAGATAGTAAAGGCACAGCGGATAGCCGAAAGAGCTTTTTCAAGGCTGCTGCGTGACATAAAGCCGGGACAGACCGAAAAGCACGTTGCGGCACTGCTTGAATATTATATGGCTGAATACGGCTCGGACGGAAAATCGTTTGATACCATTGCGGCATCGGGCGTTAATTCTGCTTCACCTCACGCTGTACCTACGGATAAGAAGCTGGAAAACGGAGATTTTCTGACGCTTGACTTCGGTGCGACCTATGACGGATACCATTCGGATATGACAAGAACCATCGCTATAGGCAAGGTGACGGATGATATGAAGAAGATGTATGACGCTGTTCTTTTTTGCTAATCTTGACGCTATGAAGGCGATAAGGGCGGATATAAGCGGAAAGGTGGCAGACAGTGTTGCAAGAAGCACTCTTGACGCATGGGGATTCGGCAAGTATTTCGGTCACGGGCTTCGGTCACGGTGTAGGTCTAGAGATACACGAGGCACCGTCGGCATCGCCTTCGTCACAGTATACGCTCAAGGAGGGTATGATACTGACAGTTGAGCCGGGTGCGTATATTTCGGGCAAATACGGAGTGAGAACTGAGGATATGGTGGTTGTCACGAATGACGGCTGTCGTAACCTTACAAATACAACAAAGGATTTAATCATTATAGACTGATACGGAGGGATACATATGCTTACAGGCTTGTTTTTTGCGGTTTCGGGCTATCTGCTCGGAAGTATATTGTTTGCAAGCATTATTTCGAAGCTGTTTCACAAGGACATAATATCGAAAAGCCCAGACAAGAACTACGGAACGGCTAATGCGTTCCGTTACGGCGGAGTGTTATGCGGTGCGCTGACGCTGCTTTGCGATATGGGAAAGGGCTTTCTGCCTGTGTTTATTTTTATGCACACGGAAAATCCCTCGGAGGTCATGCTACCTATCGTGCTTGTTGCGCCTGTGATAGGACATATACTGCCGATATTCTCAAAGTTTAAGGGCGGAAAGGCTATTGCGGTGACATTCGGCTCTCTTGCGGGTATGTGGCCCAACTGGACTACCGTACTGACACTGTGCTTCTTCTTTATTCTGTTTATGACGCTGATAAAGATAACCCCTCACTGCTACTGCACTATTATCACCTACTGCTGTACAACGCTTGTATCGTTCTTTATAGAGCCTGTGAAGGCAGTGTCGATAGGTATGCTTATGATAACTATCGCCTGCTCGATAAAGATGCTCAGCGTTCCCGAAGAACGTGAGAAGTTCGATGTGAGATGGCTGTGGAAGCACTGATTTTATCGTGCGGTACGGGCGGAGGTCATAATGCGGCCGCCCGTGCGGTAAAAGAAGAGCTACTCAGGAGAGGTCATAATGCTGTGATGCTTGACCCGTACACGCTTGATCCGACATGGAAGGCGGCTCACGTCGGCAGCTTCTATGTGTTTACGGCAAAATATTTTCCTTACGCATTCGGTGCGGCGTACTGTCTTGGCACCTGGCTTAGCCGTCTGCCGATAACCTCGCCTATGTATTTTGCCAATCGTAAAGCGGCAAGGAAGCTGGGCGAATATCTTCAGGAAAACCGATATGACGTGATAGCAATGACGCATTTTTATGCGGCTGAAATGGTTACATATCTCAGGCGTAAGGGATATGACCTGCCGCCTACGGTTTTTATAGGAACGGACTATACCTGCACTCCGTTTACGATGGAAACGCAGTGCGATAAGTATGTAATATCTGCAGAGGATCTGCGTGACGAATATATAAATCAGGGAGCGAAAAGTGAACAGCTACTGCCTTACGGGATACCGGTAAGCCGTGCGTTTGAGCCGGAAGAAACGGATAAGCCTGAGCTTAAAAGGCGGCTGGGTCTTAATCCCGACAAACGATGCGTGATCGTTGCAGGCGGAAGTATGGGTGCGGGCAATATGAAAAGGCTCGTGAAAAGGCTGACGGTTTACGGCAGGGAAAAAACCGACACGCAGTTTGTTGTAATCTGCGGTACAAATAAAAAATTGCAGAAGGCACTGACGGATATGACCGAGAGCAACGATGCGTTCAGGATAATCGGCTATACAGATCAAATGAGCGGATATATGGCGGCGGCGGACGTGTTTGTAACAAAGCCCGGCGGTCTTAGCTCCACAGAGGCGGCTGTGACGGGTGTGCCGATGATACATATGCCGTCTATACCCGGCTGTGAAACGAGGAATCTCAGATATTTCGAAAGTCACGGTATGAGCCTGTCGCTTAAAGGGAGGAGCATAGAGGATGCTCTCGACAGACTTGAAAACGGTAGGGAATGCCGTGAAATGATAAGAAATCAGCACAGGTTTATTTCTTCATCGGCAGGCAGGATATGCGATCTGCTCGAAAAAATCGGCAATAATGACGGCAAAAAGGTATTGTGATATGAATATACAGATTTTCGGTAAAGCAAAGTGTTTTGACACAAAAAAGGCGGAGCGTTATTTCAAGGAACGCAGAATAAAGTTCCAGTCGATAGATCTATTATCCAAAGGTATGTCGAAGGGCGAGTTCAACAGTGTATCGGCGGCTGTCGGCGGCTATGAAAAGCTGATCGACACATCTTCAAAGGCATATAAGGACAGCACGCTTCAATATCTTGCGTATGAGGACGATAAAATAGAAAAGCTGCTTGAAAATCCTGCAATGTTCAAAACGCCGATAGTGCGAAACGGAAGGCAGGCAACGGTAGGATATTGTCCGGATGTGTGGAAAACGTGGGAATAAATGAGGGCTATACGTCCCGAAAACCGCATAACAAAGCCGTTTGAAAAAATAACGAAACTTTTTTCAAAAAAATTATAAAAAACGCTTGACAAATCACTCTAAAGCGTGTATAATATAATAGTCGCTTGAAGAGAGCACAAAAACTTCGGCAAACGGAGTAAGGAAACAAGGTAATCTTGAGGTGATAACCTCAGGATGCAACATGGAAGCTTAGCTCAGCTGGGAGAGCATCTGCCTTACAAGCAGAGGGTCATAGGTTCGAGCCCTATAGTTTCCACCACCTTTCAAGGCGAAAGCCTTGACTCCTACGGCCTGGTAGTTCAGTTGGTTAGAACGCCGCCCTGTCACGGCGGAGGTCGTGGGTTCGAGTCCCATCCAGGTCGCCATTTTTTTGGCTTTCCAAAAGCTACGCCTCTGTAGCTCAGTCGGTAGAGCAGAGGACTGAAAATCCTCGTGTCGTTGGTTCGATTCCGACCGGAGGCACCATAAGAAACGCAATAGCGTTTCTTATATAAGCGGATTTAGCTCATCTGGTAGAGCGCCACCTTGCCAAGGTGGAGGTAGCGAGTTCGAGCCTCGTAATCCGCTCCAATTTTTTTGGCGCTATAGCCAAGTGGTAAGGCATAGGTCTGCAACACCTTGATCCCCAGTTCAAATCTGGGTGGCGCCTCCATCAAGAAAAGCACTTGCAATTTGCAGGTGCTTTTTTGTGTGTAAATTTACATTCAGAATTCTGAAAGCTGTCCTTTTTATTGTACAGGCATTATGCTAAAATGTTTATATTCACAGAATATGAATAGAATGCACACAAGGAGGAGCGTTATATGGAAGAAGAAAATGAGCTTCTTGACGATGAAGAATTCACAGATGATGATGTCATTGAGTTTTTAAGAGGACTTATGAAAGAATACTCATGTACGGTAGAGAAGCACAAAGCAAAACAAAGACAGCCAGCCCTGCCACTATTCCGAAGTCAGGGGAACGCAATAGAAAAATTCATAGCTGTATGCTATACTTAATTAGCATTTGAACATATCAAGCTGACACAGCAATCTCTTTGCTTGCCGTTAATGCGCGTCTACCAATAGTCCGCACAAAGCAAGAGTAGCGTAAAGGTATAAAAATTTCAAACTTCTTTGTAACGAAATTCCGATTTCTCCGTCTAACCTATGAAGCTGAAGGAGGTGATGACAAGTATGGACTATGAAAAGCTCTATAAAGCCTACTATTTACAGGTATACTCGTATACTATTTCTCTTGCCAAAAATCGTGAGATAGCAGAGGAAATCACGCAGAACACATTCTATAAGGCTGTTTCTACAACATCACAATTCAAAGGTAAGTCAGATGAATTGACATGGCTCTGCTCCATAGCAAAAAACCTTTACCATGATGAAATGCGAAGCCGTCAGCGAGTAGCTGATGTGAGTGAAATCAATGACTTGCCATCAAATGAAAATGTTGAGAACTCAGTTGCAGATTCTGACATGGCGTTCCGCATACACCTCGTTCTTCACCGTTTGGAAGAACCATACAAAGAAGTCTTTCAGCTTCGCGTATTCGGTGAACTATCTTTTTCACAAATCGCTGCAATTTTTGGAAAAACAGAATCATGGGCGAGAGTTACTTATCATCGTGCAAAGCTAAAAATTCAAGAAAGGATGGATGAAAAGCATGAGTAAACAATGCGATATTGTTCGAGATATTCTTCCGCTGTATGTTGACGGTGCTTGTAGCGAAGCAAGCGCAGAGATGGTAAAAGAGCATTTGAACGCCTGTGCTGACTGTAACGCAATTTATCAGAAATTGCTTTCTCACACGAGCGAAGATGTTCTTCACGAAGAAAGCGAAAGCGTTATTATGCGCCATGAGGCAAAAGAAAAGCAGAGAGGCAGAAAAAAGATAACGATTGCTGTACTCGTTTCCATCGCCCTTTGTATCATTGCAATTTTTACAGCTCTCTTTCTGTTACCTATAAACATTGCTTATGAGCCTGTCAAAATCGACTTCCCATTTGAGGTTGAAGATGTCGAAAGCGTTGAAATGTACCACTATGACGGAGTGCCTGCGTCAGCAGAAAAGAAAGTAGTTGTTGCTGAAAGTGATATAAAGACCCTGTATGATAAGTTCAAGGGCTTATCCCTAAAAGACAAAACAACTGAGGAAACTGCCGGAGCGGATGTGACCAGCTTTAGATTTAACCTCTCAGATGGAACAAGCTACGATTTGATTTACGCCTGCTATGGAGTTAAAAACGGCGAATTGAAGTCAGAAGCAGGCGGTTTTAAGTATTTCACAAGTGCTTGAGCAACGTGAGGAGCGGGAGCACTGCTAAAGCAATGCTCAGACTTTCCTCCCTCTTTCCTTACCCATACCCTTATCCCGCTGGGGTGTTGGCGGAACTCGTAAAACTACCTGAACATTGTATATCCTGTTAATGCAGGGACGCTTAACGCTACATGTCCGCAGGTTAGTACATATATCTCGGGTTATTGGCGTTTTTTTGAAAGGTCAATGTCAGTGCAGTTGCACTGATATACTCACGAAAATATTAATGCCTTGTCGCTACGGAAAATGTTTTCAGCGGTGTTGGCGGTGCATTTAGATATACGTCTTTAATAATCGGTTTTTCGACAGACTGACGCACGGTGCAATCTTTACGGTTGCGCCGTGCGTTTTTTATATCTTTACTGCTTCAGGAAACGAAGCTCTCGCTTTTTTCGTTCAATATTACCGTGCCTTCTCTGCCGTCAACGGTCAGGCTGTCGCCTGTGCGTACATCGTTCAGCAAATCCCAGCCAAGTCCTACGATAACCGGAATATCGAGGCTCTTTGCGAGAATCGCAGAATGCGAATCGGACGAGCCGAAAGCCGTCAGAAAGCCCTGTGCATTGTTTTCACAGAACTGTATTATTTCGCTGGGGAGGAAGTCCTCGGTGCAGATTATTTTGTTTGCTCCTGTTGCAAAATCCTTTGCGCTTTTTTGCTTTCTGCCGGAAAGAATGGAAACGAGCCTGTCGGATATATCGTGAATGTCAGCGGAACGTGCCTTCATATAATCGTCATCCATTGCGGCGAAGATTTTTGAAAAGTTGTAGGATGTAAGCGATACTGCGTATTCGGCGTTGACGTGCTGGGTAGAGATTATGCTTCTGACGGCATCACTGAAATCGTCATCAAGCGTCAGAAACATATGTATATCGAAGATTTTCGCAAGCTGTTTTCCGACCTTGCTCACTGCCGTGTCACGCAACTCGTGCAGCTGTTCAAGAGCTGTCTGCTGTGCCGCAGCGAACCGACCTGCTTCATCTTCTGCACTCGGCGTATGTATGCAGCTTACGGTGGTGATTTTTCTTTCAAACTTGAACGCCTGTCCGCTTACTGTTAATGCGTTCAGGCTTTTACCGCTTAATACTTTCATATCTACGCCTCCCTTCAAAAGAAATCGGGTACGGTAAAGTGCGGTTTCAGCAGCGTTTTGGACTAAGTTTGTTGAAAATGCTCAATTATTTTTTAATCTTGTTTATATTATAGTACAATTTTATCAAAAAATCAATAGAAAAAAGGAAAAAATGAGCTGTTTTGGTGAATTTTTTGTTAAGGGGAGCGAAGGTGGGGTTAAAAAAGCGGTACATTTTTGGTGTAGCACTTTGGGTTGTAGAAAAAGCCTTTTGCTTGATGTGCTTCTGTTATATCGTTCAGCTTCGGCTACGATAGTAGACTACCGATAGTTCTTTTTGTCAGACAGCACTTCTCGGGTTCGCTATTCGAATGGGTGCACCTGTCAATATTAACGAGGGAAAGAACCAAAGAGACTAGGGCAAGGGACTTGACAGCCCCTCTCCCTATCTCTTAGGTTCTCTCCCTCGTGGCTCCCTCTTTCCTTACTCACACCCCACCCCGTCGGGGTGTTGGCGAAACTCGAATAACCACCGGAACATTGTATATCCTGTCGATGCAGGGACGCTTAACGCTACACGTCCGCAGGTTAGTACATATATCTCAGGTTAGTAGCGTTTTTTTTGAAGGGTCAATGTTAGAGCAGTTGTACAGATACACTCACGAAAATATTAATTCCTTGTCAGCACGGAAAGTGTTTTCGGCGGTGTTGGCAATATATTTCACTGTGTGGGGTTTAATAATAATCGGTTTTTCGACAATCTGAAGCGGTACATTTTCGGTGTACCGCTTTTTTTGAGAAGGCTGTGGATTTTACACGGGATGGGATTTGACTTATTAATCGAACGTACATCTTTTGAAAGCGGCAATTATCTTCTGATATTCATCGGTCGCACGGGTCATAAGCTCTGCGGCCTTTTCAATATTGCCTGAACGCAGTTCTTCTGTGACAAGGGAGAACGCAGAGTACATTTTAGTGAACCCGAGGTTTGCCGAGATGCCTTTCATTGTGTGGGCGGCCTTGAAAGCGGTTTCGGTATCACGGCTTTCAATTGCACGCAGAAGCCTTATGTAATGCAGGTCGAGCATAAATTCCTTTACCGCATTATATATTATCTTTTCATCGCAACCAAGACGGGAAAGCAGATCGTCATAGCTTTCGCCTGCAAGAAGGTAGCATTCTCTCAGTGTGAGATCCTTTTTGCCGGTGTATCCGGAAATTACGCTTTTCAGCTTTGACGAGTCTACGGGCTTTGTCAGATGCTCGTTCATTCCTGCACTGCGTGACTTTTCTTTGTCATCGGTGAAAGCGTTTGCCGTAAGTGCGATTATAGGAACGGTGGCAACATCTGCACGTTCCATTGAGCGTATCGTCTTTGCTGCGGTGATGCCGTCTGTTCCCGGCATCATTATATCCATCAGCACAGCGTCTATGCTGTATTCTTCGGATAGCTCGAAAATCTCGATTGCTTCTTTGCCGTTCCACGCTTTTATGACGTTGGCACCCTCGTTTGTGAGGAGGAATTCGGTTATTTCCATATTCAGCCTGTTATCCTCTGCGAGCAGTATTGTAAGTCCTTCGAGCGAGATTTCTCCAACGGTGACTTTGCTCCTGTCGGTGCATTCGCACGAATTATCCGTTTCAAACGGCAGGCTTACTGTGAAGCAGGTGCCGATGTTCTTGCGGCTTACGCAATCGATCTTGCCGTTCATATTTTCGGTAAGCCTTTTGGCAATAGCAAGACCAAGTCCGGTACCCTGATAGAAGGTTCTGGCTTGATCGTTTTCCTGCATAAACGGCTCGAACATTACCTTCATAAAGTTTTCGCCCATACCGATGCCGTTGTCTTTACACGTTATATTTATAACAACCGTATCGGGAATTTTTTCGTCAAACCCGGATTCGCTGACGGAAACCTTTACATAGCCTCCGTTTTTGCCGTATTTTATGGCATTGCCTATGATATTCATCAGGATACGCTTGACGTGCAGAGGGCTTCCTATCAGCTTGTTGTGAAGGTTTTCGCAATGCTCGAAGGTAAGCGTGATGTTCTTTCGCTGAAGGTTATGCCTGTTAAGGACGGCAATCTCGTCAAACATCTCATACAGGTCGAAGGGAACATGCTCAAGGTAGGTTTCGCCGGATTCGAGCTTGCCCATATCAAGTACATCGTTTACAAGCTCAAGCAGATAGCCTGACGCAGTACGGATATTTTCTCTGCACTCTGCCTGCCTTTCGGCATCGTCGGCGTTCTTGTCGGCAATCTCCGTCATTCCCATTATGACGTTTATCGGCGTTCTTATATCGTGGCTCATTCTCCGTAAAAAGTCGCTCTTGGCGGCATTCGCACGTCTTGCTTCTTCGGCAGACTTCAGCAGTTTTTCGTTGTATTTTTCCTCTGTGATATGTTTTTCACGCATGTGCCTTACGCTTATTACCCTGTAAATAAGGCTTGCGGCAAGGAAGAGTATTATATAAAGCGTTGTGAAAATGAAGGTGGCTGTCCAGCTGCCGATATAAACCTCCTTTGTGGGATAGTAAACGTAGACGTAGTAGCTTCTGCATTTATCCATACCGCCGTAATAAGCGCCGTAAGGGTCGGTTATCCTTACGAAATCGGCGTCATTGGTGCTTTTTTCTGCAAAGCTGTTTATCACGGGGCATTCGGAAACTGTTTTACCCTTGTATAAATCGTTGTTTGTGGCTATAACCTTACTGCCGTCTGTCAGTATGATATGGCCGTTCATTGCAAGGTTGAAGCCGGAAAACAGAGAATCGAGAGTCAGCTGACCGTTATTGATAGTTTCTTTCGATTGCTTCAGATAGGCGAATACGATTCCCTTTTTATCTTTTCTGGTGACCGCCGCAAAGTCGTAGCAGTAATCGCTTTCGCTGTCTGCGTCATACGGCAACGAGAAAAGCCTGTCCGAGTAGGTCTTCGATGTATCGATCGCAACGCTTGTCAGCTTTTTCTGCTTTATGTAATCCTGCCACACGTTATAGCCTGTATCATCGGTGTAATACTCATTTTCGGGTGTGCCGTTTTCGTCAAGCACTATAACTCCGGTGACGCCGAGATCTGCCACGAATTCTTTGAGTTTTTCGATGGAGCAATCGTTGAAATCCGCAATGTCACGGCTTATTTCCTGCGTCTTGTCGATTATCCTGAAAAGGCTCTTTGCAAGGTCGGACGCAGTTATTTCTTCATAGCGGATACACTGGCTTCTGATATATTCTATTGTGCGGTCGGTCACGTTTTTTGCATTCGTTGTATTAATATATGAAAAAACGGAGAAAATCCCTGCCGCCAGAATTATTCCTATGACGGTTATAATAAAGATCGGCTTGCGAAAGTGCTTTTTGTGCTTTAATTTATTCAAGGGTTATACCTCCGAGTGCGGTATTTGGGTCAAGTCCGTATTTTACGGCAATCTTCGCCAGTGTGCCGTCATTTTTCATATCATAGAGCGTTGCTCTCAGCTTTTCGGGAAGTGCGGAGTCGTTGTCCTTTGCAAAGGCAATGCCCAGCTTTGACAGCAGAAGGCTTTCGTCAAGCAATCTGTATTTATTGTCCGACTCGTTTATGAAAACACGGAGCATATACTCGTGGCCTGCGACGGCATCAACATAATTCTTACGCAGGGCGGCAAAAATGTATTCGGTTCTGACAAAGCAGTAAAGTCCGCTTACCTGCGGAATATCGTCGCTCTTTTGTGAGAGCATTTCTTCGGGCTTGGAGCTTGACTGCACTGCAACTCTTTTTCCACTGAGGTCGGACAGAGCGTAGATATTGCTGTCGGCTCTGACGGCTACAGCCTGTCTGCTGTTCATATAAGGGCCTACCCATCGGTACTTGTCTTCTCTGCCGTTCATCGAAAAGCACCCCCACAGGCAATCGACCTTGCCGTCAGCGAGCATTTCATCCTTTTCGTCCCAGACAATGTTTTTAAACTGTGCCATGTAGCCCATTCTGAGAAATGCCTCGCTTGCAATCTCCACGTCTATGCCTGCAGGATTGCCGTTTTTGTCGCTGAAGTTGTACGGCTCGTATTCGTCACTGCCTATAATTATCTCAGGCAGAGCATCTGACGATACAGCACTTTTATCGGAGCAGCCGCTTAATATGAAAGCCGAGCTTAAAACGGCGGCTGCGGCGCATTTTATGAATATTTTTACCGGTGTCTTGAAATCAAATCTTTTCATAACTGAAAAACGGTCTGCCAACAGACCGCCGAACCCTTCTTGTTTTATAGAATACGCTTACGATAACCTTCTATCGACAGTTATCTTATAATTCTATGGAAATTTTATCAGAAATCCGAGAATATGTCAAGATAAATTTGTAATAATATTACGGAAAATGTAAATAAAAGGCATAGATAAACGTCGGAAATCTATACTGATTACAAAAGAAAATGCTTTTACACAGCCGTTTCAGACTATGTAAAAGCATTATTCGTTGTGATATAAGACAGTGGGCTGTGTAAAGGCACTCCGAAACTGCCCTTACGTCTTACTGTGCGGATGATTCGGACTTGTTGCCCGCCTCTACTTTTACAGTATCCTTACCGTCTGCCTTATCTTCTGTCTTTTCCTTGCCCCAGCTGTCGAACATATCAATTACCTTGTCGTATGTTTCGTAGCATACAGAGGGTAACTTGCCCTTGCCGCCGTAAGCCTTTTCTGCAAGGCCGAAGCCCTTGATAAAAGCGTCCTTGAGAGAATCGGCGTACTTGCTGTCGTTGCCTGCGAGATTCTTTGCAAATTCGAACATACGCTTGGCAGTAGCTTCTGCTCCCCAGTAATCAGCGCTGTTTTCCTTGTCGGTCACATCTTCGCTTTCGAACTTCTTTCCTGTTGCTTCTTCAATCTGGCTCTTAAGCGCATCGGAAAGCTCTATCTGCTTTGCGTTTTTATTTGTTTTGCTTGATGCCTGATGAGAGATGATAGTTTCGACTACGCTTGCAAGGTGGTCTGCCTTTGACTGTGCGACAGTTCTGAACTGTGATCTGTCTGCGTTGTCGACCTCTTTTTTCTGTGCCGATTTCTTTGTATATGCGGGAGTGAAGGTGTCCTCGCTCTTTACATATTTGTCGGCATTATCGGCAGTGAGGGTGCTTTTTGCCTTTTCTGTTGATGTCTGTACGCTTGTCTTTGGTGCTGTCTGAGCTGTGACAGCCGCTTGTTCTGCTACCTTTGCTATTTCCATATCAGTTAGTCCTTTCCTGATTATTAATCTAATTGTGAAACCGTATTGTAAGCTGTAACCGACATACAATATTCCTTATAATTAATATCGGCAGGAAAAAAGAAAAATTAAGTTTTTCAAAAAATTTGCGAAACAGTATTGACAAATCAGGTTGAAGTGGTTATACTGTTAATATAACACATAAACAGTTAGCGATTTTCGTGCAAAATTTACCGGATGTTGCTTAATCACGGCTTTTGTGTTATACTTGAATAAATGCGACAGACGGCAAGGATGGCGTTTATCGCAGAATACAGGAAGGAAACGAATACTGATATGTCGCTCGAAGTAAACGGAATATCCAAGCAATACGGTAATTTCACGGCACTTTATCCGCTCAGCTTTACACTTAGCGAGCCGGGTGTATATGCCTTGCTCGGAACAAACGGCGCAGGCAAGACTACTGCTATAAGAATAATACTCGGTATGCTCAGCCGCAACAGCGGCGAGGTGCTGTGGAACGGTAAGGCGTTATCGCCTGTCACGGAAAAAGTCGGATACCTGGCGGAAGAACGTGGGCTTTATCCGAAATACAAGATAAGTGAACAACTGACCTATTTTGCAAAGCTGAGAGGTATGCGCAGTGCGGATATTGAGAAGTCGCTTGCGTACTGGTTCAAGCGGCTTGAGCTAAGCGGCTATGAGGACAAAAGAGCGGAGCAGCTTTCAAAGGGTAATCAGCAGAAGGTACAGCTTGTAGCGGCACTTGTCGCAGATCCTGAGCTTATCATACTTGATGAGCCGCTGAGCGGACTTGATCCTGTGAACGCCGATCTTTTCAAGAGCGTTATAAACGAGCAGATAGAGAAGAAAAAGTATATAATCATGTCCTGCCACCAGATGCCCGTAATAGAAGAATTCTGCAAGGATATTACGATACTTCATCACGGTACGGCGGTATTGCAGGGCGACCTTAACAAGATAAAGAAAAGCTACGGCAGAGTGAACCTGTCGGTAAAGTGTGACGGCGATGTACTGCCGCTTGCCGCACAGTGCGGTCTTGTACCAGAAACTATAACTCCCGATAAGCTCACGTTTAAAATACAGTCGGAGGAGCAGGCAAAATCGCTTCTTAAAATGATTGTTGACAGCGGAATGCCGCTTGTACGTTACGAGCTTCGTGAGCCGAGCCTGCATGAAATATTTGTTGAGAACATAGAAAAAGCCGACAAAGAGGCAGGAAGGAGTGACGAGGCGTGAAAACAGGTACATACGGTTGGAAAAGCGTATTTGCTTTTACTTTCAGACAGACGGCAAAGTCAAAGGCGTTCAAGGTAAGCTCGGTAATAATCATTGTGCTTGTTTTTGCAATTGCACTTCTTGCGGGAGTCCTCCCTGCGCTTATCGGAAGCCGTTCAACCTCTGATGACGGTGATATAACAGGTGACGGGGAAACGCTTGTCGGTACGGTATATTTTGCCGATACGACGGGAATAACAACGGGCAAGGATTATGAGGGATTTTTATCCGGACTTGGCGTAAAAATCAATGATTGCGGCAAGGACGCAGATATTCAGTCGCTTACCGAAAAGGTGAAGGGTGAAAACAAGTCCCTGCTGATAGTTATCAGGGAAAATAAAATCGGGTATGATATTTACGCATCACGTCCGGGTGACGAATCGGTGTCATCGGGTACGGCGAACGGCTTCGGTGAAACCTTTAAAAGCGTTTTTGACAGTGTAAGGCTGTCAAGGGCAGGGCTTACCGATGAGCAGATCACGGCTGCCAACAAGACGGTTTCGGTCTACCAGTCGGTTGCCGGAGAGCCTACCGAAAATGATTTCGGCTTTGTGGTGAAAATGGTACTGCCTATGCTGTCTTCTCTTGTGCTGTTTATGCTTATCTTTATTTACGGTCAGATGGTCGCACAGTCGATAGCACAGGAAAAGACATCGAAGGTAATGGAGCTTCTGCTGACATCTGTAAGACCGCTTGCTGTAATTATCGGCAAGATACTTGCTATGGGCTCGCTTGCGCTGATACAGTTTATGATGATCATTGCATCGGGCGTACTCGGAATCGTTGTTTCGACGCCTTTGTCATCATCGATCATAGGCTCGTCTGAAGAAACGGGAGCTGTTACAAGTCAGCTTTTGACTGAAGTCGGAAATGCACTCGGCGGATTCTCGCCTGTTGTAATTGTGCTTATTATAGTCGTGTTCATAGTGGGATTTATATTCTTTGCACTTATCGCAGGGCTTATAGGCGCTACGGTCAGCAGAATGGAGGATCTCAATGCCGCAATGCAACCTATGGCAATAATAGGTGTACTCGGCTTCTATCTTGCTTATTTCCCGTCCTCGATGGGCGGAGAGGCGAACACGATGGCACTTGTATCATACTATCTGCCGATTTCCTCGCCGTTCTCGATTCCCTCGGCACTGCTGACAGGGGCGATAGATATACCTCAGGCACTTCTTGCCGTACTGGTTCTGTGCGTGTTCGTGGTGCTTATGGCACTGCTGGTTGCCCGTGTGTATGAGCAGATAATACTGCACACCGGCAACAGACTTAAGTTAGGCGATATTTTAGGACTGGTAAAGAGCAAGTGATTTCCCGAAAGAAAAGTAAAATATGTATAGCGTGAAAAACCTGATAAAAGTAATGTCATATTTTGCCACCGCCGTGATTTTTATTACGGCGGTATCGCTGTTTGCTATGCAGGGAGATGACGGCAGGGCTTATGCGGCGGATGCGGTAGCGTCAATAAGCGTGACACCGATACGATCTGTGCTTGATGTTTCGGACAGGCGCACTGTCTACCATTATGACGACAGCACGGGTAAATACAGTCAGATAAGCTATTATGACGTTTACGATTATGATAAAATAAAGCTGACGGTAGACTACGGCGGTTACAGCCGAAGCTACACGGGAAGCGAGATAACCGCACTGACCGCCACGCTCGGAGCTCCGCTTGTCATTTCTGACGGGCAGAGTGAAAGTGTGTGGGGAAACGGTCGGCACACCGTAACATATACGCTCGGCACGAAAAGCGCAAAAGCGGTTTTCACGGTAGCGGCAACAAGGATAAAGTCGCTGTCGGTCACTCCGATGTATACTATCAATGCAATCTGTAACGTGAAGGGCGATTACAGGGTGGCCGCAGACGAGAGCGGCAACATATCGCAACGCTTTGAATATGACTTAGCAGGATATGACTACAACGTAAGAATAATCTACACGGACGGTACGACGGTCAGCTGTAACGCCGCCGATTTAAAGCAGATAACAGGGTATGAGCCTAAGTTTTCACAAGGAGATAAGGCGCTCTCTGTGGGTGTTAACACGGGTTATTGCACTGTAGGGGGAATTACGGCGGAGTTTTCGTTCAACGTTATCGAAAATCCTGTAAAGAGCGTATCGCTGTATATGACCGGCGGTGCGGATTCGCTTACAGCGGGAAATGACGGGTACTATGCAAAGAAAAGCGACGGCAGTACATATTTCAGATTTATTTACAACGAAACGAAAATCAGGGCGAAGGTCATTTATACAAACGGAAGTACGGCTGATTATCCGATAGGCGAACTTTGCGCCAAGCTGCACGGTCGGCTCGAAATATGCGATACGCAAAGCGCTGAGCCGTGGGCGGCAGGTACGGTCACACTGCCTGCAAAAATAAACGGTATAAGTACGTCACTTACGCTGAAAATAACAGGAGTGATACCTCCCTGTAATGTGGGTGGTCTTGCCTGTGACGGTTCTTCGGACGATTCGCTGACGGTTTCGTGGGATACCGACCCTTCTGCAGACGGCTACACAGCCGAGATATATAAGGGCGGTCGATGGGTATCGCTTTCGCTGTCGAGCAGTGGAAATAAGGCGAGAGCATCGGCACACACTTTACAGGGCGGATCAAAGTATAAGTTCAGAGTGAGGGCATACAGAAGGTCGGGAAGCGACACGATGTACAGCGACTACGCTTACATATCCGCATATACATTGCCTTCGGCCGTTTCAGGACTTAAGGCGGGTAACAGCTCGGCTTCTTCTGTCAGCCTCAGCTGGAGCAAATCTTCTTATGCGGACGGCTATACTGCCGAAATATATAAGGGCGGACAGTGGACGAATCTCACTGTATCATCAGGCGGAAATTCAGCGTCATGCACTGCATCCTCGCTACAGAGCGGAGCAAAGTATAAGTTCAGGGTAAGAGCATATAAAAATGCAGACGGTAAAATTCTGTACAGCGATTATGCTTATATTTCCGCCTATACTCTGATAAACGAAACCGTAAAATTCTATAAGGCAGAGGCTACAAAGAACACTGTAACGATAAGCTGGTACAAAGGTTCTTATGACGCATATACAGCGGAGGTCTATAAGGACGGACGGTGGACGAAGCTCACTGTGACTGTCGGCAACGGTACGGCAAAATGCACAGCAACCGCACTTCAGAGCGGATCGGCGTACAAGTTCAGAATAAAGGGCTATAAGAAAAGCGGTGAAGATACGCTTTACAGCATATACAGCTATATTTCGGTCAACACACTGAAATAAGATAAACGGAAAGGATTTTAAGATGGAAATTATTGTAGCGGTAGATGAAAACTACGGGATAGGCAAGGACGGCGACCTGCTCGCACATCTTTCGCCGGATCTGAAAAGGCTGAAGGCTATGACGGTCGGAAACATAATAGTTATGGGAAGCAAGACCTATATGAGCTTTCCTAAGCGACCTCTTCCCGACAGGGAGAACCTTATAATCACGCACCACCCGGAAAATTATCCCGGAATCAAGTGCTTTACCGGTGTGGATGAGTTTTTAGAGTATTCGAAAACGGCGGATAAGCCGATATTCGTGCTTGGCGGAGGAAGCGTATATGAACAGCTTCTGCCTTATTGCGAAAAGGCACATATAACAAAGATCCTTCACAGCTTTGAGGCGGATACATTCTTCCCGAATCTTGATAATAATCCGGACTGGGAGAAGGAAAGCGAGGAGGAGATCGTCACAGGTGAGAAATACCCGTTCAGGTATGTGACGTATGTCCGCAGAAAAAAATAAATCTTTTTGCAGGAAGCTGTGATTTTGTGTCACAAGCACCACTTTCTCTATATCTTGTTGCTGTCACTTTGAGATATACAATATGTTGAAAAGTAACAATAAATATCATGTTCAGCCCTTGTTTCAAGGGCTGTTTTTTGTGCAAAATACACTAAATTCAAAAACTGCATTTAGATACTTTTTTGGAGCAAATGATATCATTCCCACTTGAAATTTTTTTCTGTGGGCTGTATAATATAAATGTACACTTTTTGACACTTTGGTGGGGCTTTGGACACTTATTTTTCATTGAAATTCAACTTTTCTGAAAAATGTGCGGGGCCGCACCTCTTCGGCGTATCTTTTTGTGAAAGGAGGGACAGGCTCGTGATAGGCGAATTCAAATCTACACTTGATGCAAAGGGCAGAATGAACATACCGCTTAAACTCCGTGAAGAAATGGGAAACGATCTTGTCCTTGCAAAAACAATAGGTACAGCCTGCATAAAGGTGTATTCAAAAGAGGACTGGCAGAAGCTGGTTGCCAGAATAAATGAGCTTCCGCAGGTGAAAACTCAAAGTATAAAACGATTCTTATTCGGCAGTGCTTATGAGATTTCGGCGGACAAGCAGGGAAGAGTTTCTGTTCCTCAGCCGCTCAGAGAGTACGCAACGCTTACCGCTGATGTTGTGGTAGTCGGACTTGAGGGTACTGCGGAAATATGGGATAAAGCTTCGTGGGTAAAGTTCAACGAGAACACAAACAACGAAGATCTGACAGAGCTTGCGCTTGAGCTTGGAATATAAACGGGAGGAAATATGAGCGAAAAACCTATTCATATACCCGTTTTGCTGAGTGAAACGATAGAATCGCTTGATATAAAGCCCGACGGTATTTATGTTGACTGTACGACAGGCTTTGCGGGACATTCGTCCGAGATAGCAAAGCGTCTTACAACGGGCAGGCTTATCGGCTTTGACCGTGATCCCGACGCTGTAAAGGCGGCAGAGGAAAAGTTGAAGGACTATCCGCACACGCTTATCAACAGGAAATTTTCGACGTTTGACGAAAGTCTTGACGAAATCGGAGTTGGCAAGGTTGACGGGGTGCTGATGGATCTCGGAGTTTCATCGTATCAGCTTGATACGGCTGAGAGAGGATTTTCCTATCACGAGGACGCACCTCTTGATATGAGAATGAGCAAGAGCGGGCTTAGCGCCTATGATGTTGTTAACGAATACAGCAAGGAACAGCTGGAAAAGATACTTTTCGAGTACGGCGAGGAGAAATTCGCACACGGCATAGTAAGCGGTATACTTAAAGCGAGAGAAACCGCACCGATAAAGACAACGCTGGAGCTTGCGGAAATAGTAAAAAGGAACGTACCGCTGAAGGTCCGCAAGGAGAAGAACCCTTGCAAAAAGACCTTTCAGGCGATAAGAATAGAAGTAAACGGTGAACTTGACGAACTGAAAAAAGGAATGTCGGAGGCTTTTGAAAGGCTTAAGGCAGGAGGAAGGCTCGCAATCATCACTTTCCATTCGATAGAGGACAGGATAGTAAAAAATACATTCAGAGAATATTGCACAGGCTGTACCTGTCCGCCGGATTTTCCTGTTTGCGTATGCGGAAAGAAGCCGAGAGGCAGAACGGTTTACAGAAAGCCGGTAACCGCAAGCGAAGAGGAACTTGCGGTGAACAATCGCTCAAGAAGTGCAAAACTCAGAGTAATAGAGAAACTTTAATAAAGGGGAATAATAATGACAACACCGCACAACAGAACAAGTACGGCTTATGATATGTCCTTGTTCGATACGTCAAAAAGAAAAGAACAGCAGACTCCCGAAAAGAAACCGGAGCTTAAGGTCGCTACGTCTTCCGTTGCAAAATCAGGCAGACCTGTGGCAGTGGCAATAATAGGCGCAGTTTTCCTCGCAGTGTTTGTAATGTTCTTATACAGCAAGGCCGCACTCAGCGAGGTCAATCTGAAGATAAGCAACGAAACGCAGGCGTTATCGGACGCACAGAGCATAAATACCGCACTGAGCAATCAGCTGAGCGGTTCGGTTTCGCTTGAGAATGTAGAGCAATACGCAGTCAGCGAACTCGGTATGCAGAAGGTCAGCGCATCGCAGGAAAGATACGTTGAGATGAATACCGGAAACATGACCGAAACAGCGAAGAATGATAATGACAATATCTTTGTCACTGTTCAGGACTGGTTTAACGGGATTTTAGAATATCTCGGATTTTAGGGCATATAAATGAACAAGCAGGGCTCCTTTCCACGTTGATACGGCTGTGTTTACGAGGAAAGGATAATGCTTTTTTATCGAAAGTAATTTTTATTGCTTGAATCACCGGCGGCTTTTGCCGTTATCTCATTTTACCGGCAAGGAGAAATCTATGGACTTAAAGCTCACGCAAGGCATGAAAAAACGCATACTGATTATTCTGGTGGCATTGTGTATAGGTGTCACCGGCATTGTCAGCGGTGTGCTGTTCAAGGTTTCGGTCATTGACAGCAAGGAACTGTCTGCAATGGCTACCGATCAGCAACAGAGCAGCTTTGACATAAAGGCGAAGCGTGGAACGATATATGACCGCAACAACAAGGTGCTGGCGCAAAGCGCTACCGTGTGGGATGTTATTATTTCGCCGGGCGACATTGAAAAAAACGAGCCTGAGAACCGTGAGTTTATATGCAAGGGAATAAGCGAGATACTCGGCGTTAAATATGAAACGCTGACGGAAGCGTGCAAGGACACTTCTTCACGCTATTATGTGGTCAAGAAGAAGGTGGACCGCAGTACCGTTGAAAAAATCAACAACTTCGTACTGAAGAACAACCTTAACCGTTATTCCGTTTACACTGTTGAAAACAGCGAGAGGAGCTATCCTAACGGAACTCTTGCGGCAAGCGTTCTGGGATTTGTAAACGAGAATGAAGAGGGCTATGGCATCGAGGCATACTACAATTCGTATCTTAAGGGTACGGACGGCAGAGTTATCACAACAACAGACGCTCACGGAAACGCAATGCCTTATGACTATTCCGCACGCTATTCGGCAAAGGACGGCAACAGCCTTGTGCTGACTATTGACGAAACGCTTCAGTATTATCTTGAAAAGAATCTTGAGATAACGGTGTCACAGCATAAGCTGGCGAACCGCAGTACAGGAATTATTATGAATGCGAAAACGGGCGCTATTGTGGCAATGGCGACATCGCCCGGATTCGATCCGAACGATCCGTCATATGTTTACTTTGAAAGCGACAGGCTGACGCTTGCCAAGATGTCGGCGGACAAGAAGACCGAAGAAGAAATACTTGCTAAAAAGCAGGAGATATGGGGAAAGCAGTGGCAGAACAAGGCGGTAAGCGAACTGTATATTCCCGGTTCTGTATTCAAGATGTTCACCTGCGCTTCGGCGCTTGAGGAGGAAGTTGTATCGCTTGACAGCACATTCGAATGCTCAGGCATTGCAGATGTTGCGGGAACAAAGATAAGATGCTGGAACATAGGCGGTCACGGTGTATCAAATCTTACAGAAGCGATGATCCGCTCGTGCAACCCTGCATTTATAAAGATAGGTCAGCTTCTCGGAGTGGAGAAGTTCAGCAAATATTTCGAGGCATTCGGCTTTACCGAAAAGACGGGAATAGATCTGCCGGGCGAGGCGGATTCGCTGTATGTGAAAGAATCGGATATGGGAATAGTTGAGCTTTCCAGCTCGGCCTTCGGTCAGACGACAAAGGTTACGCCCATACAGATGGTTACAGCGGCGGCGGCTGTCGTAAACGGCGGTAAGCTTGTCACACCCTATGTTGTGGATAAGATAATAGACAGTGACGGAAATGTCGTGAAGTCTGCGCAGACGGTGGTAAGACGTCAGGTAATAAGCGAAGAAACAAGCGCAACGATGCGTAAGATACTTGAGGACGTTGTAACCGCAAACGGCGGCGGTAACGCATATATGAGCGGCTATCGCATAGGCGGTAAGAGCGGTACTTCAGAGAAGATAGACGATTACAACAGCGGAAAGACACCGGAACTTAGATATGTTGCGACATTCTGCGCCATAGTGCCGATAGACGACCCCGAATATGTTATGCTTGTCGTATGTGACGAGCCTACATCGGGATATATCTACGGCAGTGCAATAGCGGCGCCCGTAGTATCGGCTGTGTTCAAGGAAGGCCTTGAATATATGGGAATATATCCTCAGTATACGGCTGACGAACTTGCACAGCAGGATGTTACTGTTCCGTGGGTCGGAGGATATAACAGTATAAGAGCGGAGGCACAGCTTACAGCCGCAGGACTTAAGGCAGAGTACATAGGCAGTACGGACGGTACAGAGGTAACAGGTCAGGTGCCGTCGGCAGGTACGGTTATGCCGAGCGGAAGCACGGTAATGCTGTATATGGGAGATATTCCGTTATCGGATTACAGAATGTCTACTGTGCCGAATGTAATAGGAATGACGGTCGAAGAAGCAAACAAGGCACTGAGCGAGGCAGGACTCAACATAAGTATTACCGGTGCGGCAACGGGAAGCGAAGCAAAGGCGGTAAGCCAGAGCGTTAATTCCGGACTGGTGGTATACAGAGGATCTGTTATAGAGGTCAATTTCCTTGTAAACAACGAAACGGGCTGATGCTTTCGGCTATTCGATCTTTCTGACAGGAGTGGGTATTATCAGGCTGTATGAAATTTGTCCCGAAGCCGAAAAGGCAGGGACCCAAAATGCGGTTGTAACGGGTGTTACCGATAACACCGCAGAGGTAAAGCATGGCAGTATATTTGTCTGTGTAAAGGGCGCAAGGTTTGACGGTCACAGCGCTGCGGCTGAAATGCTTTCAAAGGGTGCTGTTATGATAGTCACTGACCATGATATAAAGTGCGGAAAACAGCTTGTTACGGATAACACGAGGCTGTGCCTTGCAAGGCTGCTGAACAGCTTTTACGGTAAGCCTTCGGAGAAGCTCGGACTGCTTGCGGTCACGGGAACGAACGGCAAGACCACTACGGCGCATTTTGTAAAGCATATTCTTACCACGCTCGGCAAGAAGTGCGGATGTATAGGCACGGCGGGAAACGATACCTGTTCGGGCGAGCTTAAGCCGTCACAGCACGGCACTCCAACCGTACCGAGAGCGACTGTTCTGTATTCGTGGCTTGGAGAAATGGTGAGCAACGGCGCAGATTACTGCGTTATGGAGGCAAGTTCGCAGGCTCTTGACCAGTACCGTATAGGCGATGAAAGGATAGCGGTCGCAGGATTTACGAATCTTACCCGTGATCACCTTGATTATCACGGTACGATGGAAAATTATTTTCAGGCAAAACGGCGTGTTTTCACAATGTGCAAAACCGCTGTCATAAATATAGACGATGAGTACGGCAAAAGGCTTGCGCAGGAGTTTTCCGATATTGCGGTAACCTACAGCACCGAAGGCAATGCCGATTATCATGCGGAATTTATCAGGATGAATGCAACGGGATGCTCGTATATGCTTGTAAACGAGCGTGAGAAAACCGCTTGTCGTGTTGATATGAATATGACGGGGCTGTATAACGTTCAGAACTCGCTGTGTGCCATAGCGATGGTTACGGCTCTCGGATTTGATATGACGGAATGTGCAAAGGCACTTTCGGATCTTGACGGTGTTGACGGCAGAATGAACGTTGTCTACAGAGGCGATTTTACCGTAATAACAGACTATGCTCATACCGATGACGCACTTATAAAGGTGCTGTCAACGCTTAAACCTTTGACGAAGGGCAGACTTATATGCGTGTTCGGTGCGGCAGGCGACAGGGACAAGGAAAAGCGTCCGATGATGGCAAAGGCGGCTGAGGATAATGCAGATATTCTTGTTATCACCTCTGATAATCCGGCTCACGAGAACCCCGATGAAATAATCAGGGAGGTAATGACGGGCATAAGCGGTAAAAAGCCGTGCAGATGTATCACAGACAGACGTGAGGCAATAGCCTATGCGCTTGATACCGCCCGTAAGGACGATGTTATAATCCTTTGCGGCAAGGGTCACGAAACCTATCAGATAATCGGTGACGAGTATCTGCCGTTTTCCGAGAAGGAAATAGTTAAAGATATAATGAAGAGGAAGGAAAACTGATTTATGAATATTCCCGCTACCGTTATAACCGCAGTGCTTTGCTTCGGAATTACCGCACTGCTCGGATTTGTGGCAATACCTGCACTGAGAAAACTGAAATTCGGTCAGACGATACTTGATATAGGTCCTGCCTGGCATAAGTCGAAAAACGGCACGCCTACAATGGGCGGCGTTATGTTCATAGCAGGTGTTGTTATCTCGTTTGCGGCAGGCATTGCGATAATGTGGGCAAGCGGTGCAATAATTATGGACGATGTAGGCTCGCAGAAGCTCGCAAAGGCTATATCGGCTGTTGTGATGGCTCTTATGTTCGGCTTTGTCGGATTTGTGGACGATCTTATAAAGGTCAAGAAGAAGCAGAACGAGGGTCTGAAGCCCATGCAGAAGATAATAATGCAGGTGCTTATCATCGCCGCATTCTTTACCTCTCACGTTATCGCAGGAGATACCTCTACTGTTATCAATTTCCCGTTTTTAGGACAGGTGGATTTCGGAATCTTCTACTATATAGTAATGGGACTCGGCATACTGTATCTTGTAAATGCGGTCAATCTTACAGACGGCATTGACGGGCTTTGCTCATCGGTAACGCTTGTTTACTGCGGTGCGTATGTGCTTATCTGCTCGCTTGTAGGTATGGGTGAGATGGGACTTGTTGCGGCGGCGGCAGGTGCCGGCTGTCTTGGCTTTATGGTGTGGAATCTTCATCCTGCGAAGGTAATGATGGGCGACACAGGCTCAATGTTCTTAGGCGGTATAGTTACCGCTGTCGGAATAGGCACGGGAACGGAATTCGTAATGGTCATCTGCTGTGCAATATATATCTGGGAAGCACTTTCTGTTATGATACAGATGACTTACTATAAGCTGACAAAGGGCAAGCGCCTTTTCAAGATGACACCTATACATCACAGCTTTGAAATGAGCGGCTGGAAAGAGGGCAAGATCGTAATGGTGTTCTCGGCTATCGAACTGTTTGCCTGCGTAGTCGGAGTGTTACTGCAGTATTTCGGCAACTGATCAAAATATATCGAAAGGGGGATTGTCCGTGTCGGATAAAAAAGGTCTGAGCTATGAGCAGCGAAAAGCAATGTATGAGCAGAATATCCGTGACACAGACGGAAAGCGACACATTGACAAGCTGCGTGACGATACACATAACAACAACGCAAATAATAACGGAAGTAAAAAGAATGATCCCTCAAAAAGACGCAGAGCGGAAAGAATACAGCTGACTCCGCCCGTAAGGGAAACAATACCGGAGCAAAAGGCTGAGCCTGCCCCGGAAAATAGAATAAAGAAAGAAAAGAAGCACAAAAGCGGAAGATTCAAAAAGTGGTGGAAAAATATTCCCGCCGCACCGGTGATGGAATATGTTCCGAACGCAAAGCGTGGAAGATTCGATATGCCGCTGTTCACTGTAGTGATAATACTGCTTGTTATGGGTATCATCATGATGTCCTCCGCAAGCTATGCTTACGCTTTACAGGAAGAAGGCAACAGCTTTGCCTACGCACAAAAACAGCTTGTTGCGGCGGTGGTCGGATTTGTCGTGATGATAATTCTGTCACGCATAGATTATCGTATGTGGGCAAGGCCGTTCAAAATGATCGGCAAAAAGAAGGATTTTGACAACGGCAACGGTCTTAATCCTGCAATGGCGTTTTTCGGATTCAGCGTTATACTTATGATACTGGTTATCTTCAAGGGCGACGCTGTTGCGGACGCAAAGAGATGGATAACTATAGCGGGTGTACAGATACAGCCGTCGGAGCTTGAAAATCGCATCCATCCTGCTTGTAGCATATCTCCTTCAGAGAAATTACGAACGCAGGAAGGAAAGAATACTCGGCTGTCTGCTGTATCTTTGCCTTATGGGTATTATATGTGCGCTTTGTTATGCGCAAAGACACGTTTCCGCTATGATAATCTTCTGCGTGCTGATATACGCAATGATGATAGTCGGTGAGTGCAACGCAAAGGGTCTGATCCTGCTTTTCGTGCTTGCCGTAGTCGGAGTGCTTATAATGTACTACGTTGTACAGTGGGACTATATAACGGAAAGAGTGCAGGGCTGGCTTGCTCCTTTCTCGGATATGGGAAAATCGACTTATCAGACCTCGCAGTCGCTTATAACTATAGGTTCGGGCAACCTGTTCGGACTGGGACTCGGTAACTCAAGGCAGAAATATTACTACCTGCCCGAAAGCCAGAACGACTTTGTTTTCTCGATAATATGCGAGGAGCTTGGATTCTTCGGCGGTATGACGGTAATTCTTCTGTTTGTGCTTTTTGAGGTGAGAGGATTTTTCATTGCGGCAAGGGCAAAGGATAAGTTCGGCTCACTGGTGGCATTCGGAATTACTTTGCAGATAGGTCTGCAGGCTATCCTTAATATAGCGGTTGCCTGCAATGCGATACCGAATACCGGTATTTCGCTCCCGTTCTTCAGCTACGGCAGAAGCGCATTGCTGACACAGCTGGCTGAGGTAGGAATACTGCTCAGTATATCCAAAGACGCAAACACCTGATTTACTGCTTGTGAAAGGAAAAGAATATGAATGTTGCATTTGCCGCAGGCGGTACGGGCGGACATATAAACCCGGCGCTTGCCATAGCGGATAAGCTGAAGGAAGTATTTCCCGATACAAATATACTGTTTATCGGCTCTCCCGACGGGCTTGAAGCAAAGCTTGTGAAAAAGGCGGGATATGATTTTGCATCGGTAAAAATGGCAGGTATCCAGCGTAAGCTGACACCGCATAATATAAAGCTGAATATTCAGGCTGTGCATTATTATCTCAGCGCAGGAAAGCGTATTAAAAAGATATTCAGCGATTTTTCGCCCGACCTTGTTATCGGAACGGGCGGATATGTCACGGGTACGGTGCTGAAAACGGCGATAAAATGCGGAATAAAAACCGCACTTCATGAAAGTAACTCTCTTCCGGGTGTATCGGTAAAGATGCTTGCGCCGAAGGCTGACCTTGTGATGCTCGGTACGGAAGATGCAAAAAAACATCTTGGCGAATGCAAAAAATGCGTGGTAACGGGAAATCCGCTGAGAAACAATATTCCGATAGAGGAAAAGTCTGCGGCAAGGAAAAGGCTCGGTCTTCCCGATTGTCTGACTATACTTTCGGCAGGAGGAAGCCAAGGCGCTTCACGGCTCAATGAGGCGGTTGTACAGCTACTTGCTTATGAGCAGAAAAAGGGTAATATAAATCACATACACGGCTACGGAAAGCACGGCAGGGATACGTTCATGCAAAGCCTTGCGGATAACGGGGTGGACGCAGGAAATCCTCACTTTATCATAAAGGAATATATTGACAATATGTATACCTGTATGTGCGCAAGCGACCTTATTATAACAAGAGCCGGAGCGATGACGCTGACGGAAATAATGGCGATAGGCAGGGCATCGGTGCTTATACCGTATCCGTATGCGGCTGAAAATCACCAGTATTACAATGCGCTTACATTGCAGAATGCAAACGCAGGCAGGATAATTGACGACAAGGAGCTTACAGGCAGTGTGCTTATCGACACTGTGAACAGGCTTGCGGACGATCCCGAGCTTCTCAGGCTGATGGGCGAAAATGCCGCAAAGCTGTCAAAGCGTGATGCGGCAGGCAAAATACTCCGTGAGATAACAGAGCTTATGGGAATAAAGTAAAGATTTCACCTTATTATCCTCAGTAGCATAATATGAAGAAAAGCTATGAGAGGGTGATAATTTGGATAAACAGAAGCTGATAATAAACGGCGGCCGCAAAATCGAGGGCGAACTTTCGCTCCACGGTGCAAAGAATGCGGCACTGCCGATACTTGCGGCAACGGTGCTGATAAAAGACGGGGAAAGCGTAATACATAACTGTCCCAGACTTACCGATGTTGATGCGGCTCTGCGTATACTTTCGCATATAGGTGTAAAATGCAGGCGCAGCGGCAGTACCGTTATATCGGACGCTTGTGCTATAGGCAACTGTGAGATACCGGTAAGGCTGATGCGTGAAATGCGTTCTTCGATAGTTTTTCTCGGTTCGGTGCTTGGCAGGACGGGACATTGCAGAATGTCATATCCCGGAGGGTGCGAACTGGGACCGAGACCGATAGACCTGCACCTGTCGGCACTTCGCAGTATGGGTGCGGTGATTGAGGAAACGCACGGTTTTCTTGACTGCTCGGCACCTAAAGGGCTTAATGGCACGGAAATATTGCTTTCGTTCCCATCAGTTGGCGCTACAGAGAATATTATGCTTGCGGCGGTGACCGCAAACGGTGTTACTGTGGTGGACGGTGCGGCGAAAGAGCCTGAGATAACCGACCTTGCGGGATTTCTTACGGCTTGCGGAGCGCAAATAAGCGGTGCAGGCACTGACAGGATAGTTATCAGAGGCAAGGAAAAACTCTGCGGAGCGGAGCATAGCGTGATGCCCGACAGGATAGCGGCGGTGACTTATATGTGCTGTGCGGCTGTCACAGGCGGTGAGCTTATCCTGAGCGGTGCGGATATTGGGCATATCGGGGCTGTCGTACCGGTTTTTAAGGAAATGGGATGCAGGGTATATTCATTCGGCAAGGACAGCATTTATATCAAAGCGCCTGAAAGGCTGAAGGCTCCGCATACTATAAGGACGATGCCGTATCCGTATTTTCCGACAGACGCACAGGCGCCGCTTATGGCTGTATGCACTGTGGCGGACGGAACTGCGGTGTTTGTGGAAAATATATTCGATAACCGCTATCGTCATGTGAGCGAGCTTCTTCGTATGGGGGCTAAAATCAAGACGGAGGGCAGAGTTGCTGTGGTGCAGGGAGTACGACGTCTTTCTGCGGCGGAGCTGGTTTCTCCCGATCTCAGAGGAGGGGCGGCACTGGTTATTGCGGCTCTGTGTGCGGAAGGAACATCGACAATAGGCGGTATATCACATATCGACAGAGGATATGAAGCAATAGAGAAATCGCTTTACAGCGTGGGAGCAGACATCAGAAGAATTTAAAAGAAGGAGGTGCGAAAATGGCTGACACAATAAAAAGAGATAAAAGCGGTATGTGGACAGAAATGCCGCCTTCGGCAAAGAACCGCAAACCTGACGTAAGACAGCCGATACCCGCACCCGTACCGGAAAACAATAACAGCAACAGTAAAGCAGGAAAAAAGAGCGATAAGAAAAAAGCAGACAAAAAAGCGGTAAAGCAGGCGAAAAAGAAAAAGGATACAAGAAAACAGCCTGCGGCTTATAACAGGCAGGAGCGGACGGATAACAAAACAGCCCGTCCCGATAGGCGAGACAGCCCGATGCCGAGCTTTTTAAGCGAGAATACACGCACCGATATTCCTGTAGTGAAGCCTGTGGATATACAAAACAGGGTACTGCGCAACAAGCCCCGTTCAAAGTCGGACAGGAAAGAAAAGAAACGCAGGAAGCGCCTTTCGGCGTACATTGTATATTATGTGATATTCGGTATTCTGGCGGCAGTAATACTGGCGGTGCTTTCGACAACCGTACTGTTCAATCTGTCAAAGTACAGGATAACAGGCGACACGGTGTATACCGAACAGCAGATAATAGATGCCGCAGGGGTAAACACGGGAGATAATCTGATACTTATGGATGTGGGTGCGGTAAGACAGCGGCTTATCGACAAGCTCCCTTATGTAGATAAGGTCGAGGTCAGACGTAATATATTCACCTGTGCGCTTGAAATTAATCTGAATCCTGCAACCGCAATAGCAAATGTAAAGAAAAACAATGTTTATTATCTTGTAAGTGAGAACGGCAGAATAATGAACGCTAATCTTAAAACACCGGATAAGAAATGTGTTGTGGTGACGGGCTTCGATCCTGAATATGCTTCATCGGGAGATTTCCTGTCGGTTACAGATGAGGGCAGCAGAAATATGCTGAGCAAGCTGTTAAGGGCGGTCAAGACGTATGACGGAATCGACGACGAGGACGAATATGAGGCACAGCAGAAATACGAAAATGTATTTATGCTTATCGGGCTTTGCAAGGATGTAGGAATAAGCGAACACATCACAACGATAGATATTACAAGTATATACAGCATCAAACTCACTTATGACAACAAGCTGACGCTTGAGTTGGGCGATGTCACAGACGCCGCACTTAAACTGACGGTGGCGAAGAATCTTATCGAAAAGGGTGAGTTTGACGGTGAAAAAGGGAACTCTTATTCTTTCGCAGCTGAGCGAAAACGCATATAATATGAAGGTCACATTCAGACCCGATTATGAAGACGCAAGCAGTAAGGACGATACGAGCAAGGATGATACGAGCGGAGGCAACACAAACAGCGGCGGCGAAACATCATCCGAACCCGAACCTGTTCCGGGAGATACTACAGATCCCGAAGAACCTGCCGAATAAGAGTTAAAAACGCAAGATATTGTGGTAATTTATAAGCGTTATTCAAATTATGATGATATTTTTTAACAAAACGCTTGCAATTACAATACGAATCTGTTAAAATATTAAAGTAGACAGTTTTATCTGTAAATAAAACGGAGGAATGCAAAAATGAGCTTTGAATTCGATGAAGAAGAGTTTGAGCGTGACGTCAAGATAAAAGTTGTAGGCGTTGGCGGCGGCGGCGGAAACGCAGTAGAGAACATGGTCAGAAACAACGTCGAAGGCGTTGACTTTATCATAGTAAACACGGATGTAGCGGCACTTAAGGCTAAGGACGGCAGTGCTATGGAGCGTGTGCAGATAGGCAGAAAGACCACCAAGGGTCGTGGTGCGGGCGGAAAGCCTCCCGTTGCGGCTGAATCTGCAAAGGAAAACAGCGATGATATTGAGGAAGCACTGAACGGTGCATCTCTTGTATTTGTTGCCGCAGGTATGGGCGGCGGTACAGGCACAGGTGCGGCTCCAGTTATTGCGGAGATTGCAAAGAAGAAAGGTATACTTACTGTCGGCGTAGTTACAAAGCCCTTTGAATTTGAAAGAGAGTACAAGATGAATCTTGCTCTCCAGGGCATTGCGGAGCTGAGAAAGTACGTTGACGCACTTATAATCGTGCCGAACCAGAAGCTGCTTTCAATTAAGGAAAAGAACATTTCTATCAAGGCGGCTTATGCAATGGTGGATAATGTGCTTTATCAGGCTGTAAAGGGTATTTCGGATCTTATCACACACGACGGCTTTATCAACATAGACTTTGAGGACGTAAGATCTACTCTTGAGGGTGCAGGCGACGCACATATGGCTATAGGTCACGGCTCAGGTGATACGAGAGCTGAGGAGGCTGTAGCTGAGGTTGTTAACAGCCCGCTTCTTGAAACATCCATCAAGAATGCAGGAAAGCTGCTTGTTAATCTTACTATGTCTGAGGATACGCCTCTTGATGACGCTGAAAAGGTAATGCAGTTACTTACACAGTCGGCTTCAAAGGATGTTCAGGTTATACACGGTGTTGACTTTGACAGCGATCTTAAGGATGAGATGGTTATTACCGTTATCGCTACCTGCTTTAAGGACAGCGAGGGTCATTCTATGATCACATCGGATGAGGCTGTAGCAAAGACAGTTCTCGCTTCTACTCCCACAGAGGATACAGGCTCGGAAAAATCGGCGGATAACTCTTTCACGGAATCCCTTATTTTCCCCGAAACACCTGCAAATGCAGGGGAGTCCGGTGATGACGATCCTTTCACGGAGCTTTCGGCACTTCTGAACAACAGAGGCAACTGATAATTAAGTTAATATGATTGCTCTCGTCTTTATGACGGGAGCAATTTTTGTGTATGATAATGAATTGATGATACAAGCGGTTTACTGACGAAAAAATCCACTGCCCGAAAGCAGTGGATTCAGCTTGTAGAAAGAGTTTTGTATTTGATGTACTTCTGCAATATCATTCAGCTTAGACCATGATAGCAAGCTACCGATAGTTCTGTTTGTCGGACAGCACTTCTCGGGTTCGCTATTCGAGTGGGTACACTTGTCGATATGAAAGAGGGAGACAACCAAAGGGATCAGGACAAGGGACTTGACAGCCCCTCTCCCTGTCCCTTAGGTTTTCTCCCTCTTGGCTCCCTCTTTCCTTACCCATACCCACACCCCGTCGGGGTGTTAGCGGAACTTGTAAAACCACCTGAACATTGTATATCCTGTCAATGCAGGGACGCTTAACGCTACACGTCCGCATATTAGTATATATATCTCAGGTTAGTGGCGTTTTTTTGAAGGGTCAATGTTAGAGCAGTTGCACTGATACACTCACGAAATTATTAATGCCCTGTCGGCACTGAAAATGTTTTCGGCGGTGTTGGCGATATATTTCACTGTGTGGGGTTTAATAATAATCAGTTTATCGATAGACTAAATCCACTGCCCGAAAGCAGTGGATTTTCGTTTTTACATATCGGTTTAAGCCGTCTTATTCGCTTCTCAGTGCGAGGACGGGATCTTTCTTAGCCGCATAGTGTGAGGGGATAAGTCCTGCGATAAGGGTAAGGAGCATACTGATAATTACCAGTATTACTGCGCCCTGCCACGGCAGTACGCACATACCTGAAATGCCGGTGAGGTTGTACACTATAGCGTTTGCGGGGATAAGCAGAAGCAGTGTTACTCCGATACCGATAGCGCCTGCGGCAAAGCCGACAATGAGCGTTTCTGCGTTGAACACACGGGAAATATCTCTCTTGCTTGCGCCCATAGCACGAAGTATGCCGATCTCCTTTGTACGCTCAAGTACGGAAATGTAGGTGATGATGCCTATCATTATAGATGATACGACAAGCGAGATCGCTACAAAGGCGATAAGAATAACGCTTATTGCGTCGATTATCGTTGATACCGAGGTCATCATCAGTCCGACAATATCCGTATACTCAATCTTGAGGTTTTCGTTGCCGTCGGCTTTGACTTTATCGTTATAAGTGCTGATGATCTCTTCGATTTTTTCCTTTGCGTCAAAGTCCTTCGGATAGATGCTTATCATACTCGGCTCGTCAAGAGAAGCGACACCTAAAAGCGTCATATTACCGTCATAGGTAGCTTCGGATTCGGTGCTCATCTGCTTTGCGAAAGCGTCGGCTATCTGCTGTTCGGTCATGCCCATCTGCTGTGCCTGCTGAAGCTGTGACATAATTTCTGCCTGCTTTTCCTCGGGCAGTGTTGCGATATATGCCTTTATATCATCCATTGTGACAGCCTTTTTATCCTCATCCTTTGCAAATTCCTTGCCGGTGAAAATATCGGTGTCGGGAGAGTTTTTCTGCTCCTTTACAACCTCGCTGTCATTTACCTTGTTTACAAGATACTCTGTAAGAGCGTGGGTGTAGCCTATTGCGGATGAAGAGCTTGACGACATTATGCTGTTCTCTTCGGGCTTTATAATGCCGACAACCTTTATAGGCTCGGCATCCTCGACAACCTTTGTCATATAAATCTTGTTATCGCTCTTGTCTGTCCAGATACCGTTTTCCTTTTCGTAGAATTCGGGGTTTGTCACAAGTCTGAATTCAAGTCCGAGAAGCTCATCGTATGTGTAGGTCTGTAATTTGCTTGTGAAGTCGACCTTTTCGTTATTGCTGCTCATAGCGCTTTTTACTGCATTGACAAGCTCATCACTGTCCATAAGTCCCATACAGTAAAGGCTGTAGTCGGAAATCTCGTTATCCTTGTTTACCATTACGACAACTTCATTGTAAGCGCTCGGCATTCTTCCTGCAAGCACCTTGTACTGCTCGTTTAACAGCTTATCATTGTCAAGAAGCTCAGTCCAGGTGTCATAGCTTGCACTTACAACGTTGCTCATAAGCTGTGAGTCGTACATTGCGTTAGTCATACCCATATCTTCAAACAGGGTAGCGGGGTTTACCTGAATTATGCCTTTATCCTTATCGTTTCTGAAAATATTGAGCGGAGTGGAATAGCTGTACTTTATGTCGCTGACATAATCGTTTATCTCTTTTCCGTCATTTTCAAGATAGGATTTAAAGCTCTTTAAATCATTGGATTTAAGCTGGGTGAGCATGGAGTTTACCATACTGCCCATTATATTGTTTGAATGTATCTTGCCGTCATCGGTGCCGTTGCTCTTGTTTTCCTTCATCATTGACGTCATCATAGAGGTCATATCCATAGAATTGCGTGAAATGGATATGGGGTAGCTTGCGAGCGTTTCCTCCTCGACCGATTTTATATAAAGCTGTGCGCCGCTCGATATTGACAGGATAAGCGCTATGCCGATAATACCTATGCTTCCTGCAAAAGAGGTCATAAACGTTCTGCCTTTTTTGGTCATAAGATTATTAAGGCTGAGCGACAGAGCGGTAAGGTAGGACATTGACGGCTTCTTTGCCTTCTTTTCTTTGCCTTTTTTATTCTCGATAGGCTCGACAATGTTACGGTCATAAGGGTTTGTGTCATCGACTACCTTACCGTCAAGAAGTCTTATTATTCTGTTTGAATATTTTTCGGCAAGCTCGGGGTTATGCGTTACCATAATTATCAGCTTATCTTTGGATATTTCCTTTAAAAGCTCCATTATCTGAACGCTGGTTTCGCTGTCAAGCGCACCTGTCGGCTCATCGGCAAGCAGTATATCGGGGTCGTTTACAAGCGCTCTTGCGATGGCAACTCTCTGCATCTGACCGCCCGACATCTGATTGGGCTTCTTTTTCAGCTGGTCGCCAAGTCCGACCTTAACAAGCGCTTCCTTTGCTCTTTGTCTTCTTTCGGACTTTGACACGCCTGACAGAGTCAGAGCAAGCTCGACATTTGAAAGCACCGTCTGGTGCGGTATCAGATTATAGCTCTGGAATACGAATCCGATCGAGTGATTGCGGTATGTATCCCAATCTGCGCTTTTGAATTCCTTTGTGGATTTTCCGCCGATGATAAGGTCGCCGTCGGTGTATCTGTCAAGACCGCCTATAATGTTTAAAAGCGTGGTCTTGCCGCATCCCGACTGACCGAGTACAGACACGAACTCGCTTTCCCGGAAGTCAATGCTGACGCCTCTGAGTGCGTGGACCTTTTCGTTTCCGATTTTATAATCCTTTGTTATGTTTTTCAGTTGTAGCATCGTTTTGTCCTTTTCGTAAAGTTTTAAATAATGGGTATAAGATTATTTTATCAGACTGTAGAAAAAGTCTGTTTTTCCAAAAAAGTGCTTGTTCTCAATCCCTAACCCCAAACCCCTTCCCCGTGGTGAAGGGCTGTGTATGCTTGGTTGGCTCTGCATCGTGCAGAGCCTTTTGGCATACACGCCCGGCATCCGTGCCGGGGCTATATTACTGGGGCTACCGCCCCTAGACCAAGCAAGGATGCTTGCAGTCAGCCACACAAAGCCACTGCACGATGCAGTGGCACAAATGGCTGACGACCTGTACGGGGGCTATGCCCCTGCAACCCCATTTTCGATAAACAAGAGGTTTAACGACAGACTGTATTTTATATTCTGTATCAAACAATATTTCGGCTTATTTTAAACCTGCTGTGTTAACGGTATTTAAACTTTTCTTTTTCTTATCTTCTTTCTCGGTTTCTTTGTTTTGAGCGGGGAGATAGACGGTGAACTGCGTACCCTTGTTAAGCTCGCTTTTAACACGGATCCTTCCTCCGCACAGCTCAACGATACGCTTTACCATAGCAAGACCCAGCCCGTTGCCGCCTGTTGCGTGTGAGCTGTCGCCCTGATAGAATTTCTCGAAAATACGTTCTGTGGTGGCTTTGTCCATTCCTATGCCGTTATCGGTGACACGCACACGGATTTCATTGCTGTTCTTCGGGTTTATGTCAAGGCGTATCTCGATAGTACCGCCTTCCTGAGTGTATTTTATAGCGTTGCCTATAACGTTCAGCCATACTTGCTTCAGCATTTCGCTGTTGCCGTAATAGTTAAGCTCGCAAAGCTCGGGGATTACCTCCTGATTCTTTGCGCCCCACTGGCTCTGTAACTGCAGAACGCATCTGCGAAGCTCCTCGTCAAGAGAGAATTCCTTCTTATCGGTGATTATCTCCTGGTTTTCCAGCTTGTTCAGCATAAGGATATTGCTCGACATATTTATGAGCCGTTGCGATTCATTTATGATTATGTCGATATATTCATCCTCCTGCTCCTTTGTAAGACCGCCTTTTTTAAGCTGTTTTGCAAAGCCGTATACGGAAACCATGGGAGTTTTGAATTCATGTGAGAAGTCGTTTATGAAATCATTTCTGAAAAGCTCGGTATTGCCAAGCTCCTTTACCATTATGTTAAAATTCTCCTGTATATGTGAAAGCTCGCTGTTTCCGTTTTCCTCAAGTCTTACCGAAAAATCGCCTTTTGAAACCTTGAGCAGACCCTCCTTGAGATCGTTTAGCGGACGGAGAAGTATGCCTGACAGCATCGCAGAAAGTATACTGCCGATAATTACGCACGAGCAGAGCATTATCAGGGGCATAAGCATAGGTACTACCTCAATATGCTTCATCAGACCGAAAGCATTGAGGATATTATAGATCATCACGCAGATAATGCCTGCGGATACCATTATAAAAAATACGAACAACACAACATAAGCGTTTATCGAGCGTAAACGCTTTTCTTCATCGCTTATTCTCTTGTGCATTTTATTCCTCCGTTTTAAGTCAATGCTGTTTCAGCACAGCCTTGTAGCCAAGCCCTCTGACAGTCACTATCTCGAAATCCTCGTTGTCACGGAAACGCTCACGCAGACGGTTGATATGTACGTCGATCGTTCTTTCATCGGTTTCGGTTTCCATATCCCACAGCTCGTCCATAAGCTGACGGCGTGTGAATATTTTGTTCTGATAGCTGAGCAATTTGAACAGCAGCATAAACTCCTTGTTGGGAAGCTCGTGGGTGACGCCGCCGCAGGTAACTGTAAGCGCATCGTAGTCAAGCACGGTATTGCCTGCGTGGAGCTTATGCTCGTTGGCAATGTTACTGCGGCGCAGGAGTGCGGATATGCGAAGGAGCATTTCCTCGTCATCAACGGGCTTTACCATATAATCGTCCGTTCCTGCACGGAATCCCGCAATTTTATCAGCCGAGGTTTCTCGTGCGGTCACCATAAGAACAGGGGTGTTGCAGCCGCCCTCACGAAGCGTTTTAACAAATTCGTAGCCGTCCATACGGGGCATCATTACGTCAAGCAGGATAAGATCAACGTGCTGTCTGTCGAGTATGTCAAGTGCGTCTATGCCGTCAACGGCAGGTACCGGCTCATAGCCGTTTTGCTTAAGCACTGTGCACATCAGTTTTCTTGTGTTTGTATCATCTTCCGCAACCATTATATGAAACATATTATTTCCTCCGTTTCTTTAACTGGTGTTAATTACTTATATTATATTTTCCTTCATTTAACCGAATATAAACCGCCTGCCGTTTGCCGATATAAACAAATACGCCCTTGCCGCAGATTGTTCCTGCGTTACGCAAAGGCATATTTATAAATCAGATATTCAGCAGATATGACAGTGTATCGCCTATTTCTCCGAGTGCGTTTTCAGGCGTCATACCGACAAGAACATCGGTGGCTCCGTGTTCAACGCAGAAGGAAGCAACGTTGAAGTTGCAATAGCGCACATCTATGACATATATTTCACTGAACGATGACGTGAGGCAGGGTATCATTGCGCTGGGGTAATCGTCTTTAAGCACAACAAGAACTCTGTCATTCTTTACATCGGTGGTGATATGCTTTATATAGCTGTCGGCAACCATATAAAGACTGTAGAACGAGCTTGCGCTGTAGTCTGAGGCAGGCATCAGCGGATATTCGAACTGATACTCATAATCCGCATTGTAATACTCGGTGGTATAGTCGTTCTTGGGTACATAATAAGTGAATGTTTCGCCCTCGTACATAAGGCCGTCATACTTTGTTGCGGCATAGACGGAGCCTAAGCAATCCTTCTCGTATTTATCGTAATCGGACAGCTTTGCGAATTTTACATCAGCGGCTTTGGCAAAGCTCTGAGCGACATAATATGCGCCAAGCTGCTGCCAGTGGCAGTCACGCAGGAAGAAAATATTCTCCTTTTGGTGAGGCAAAAGAGCATCCATAGCGTTTATGACCTTGACATCCTTGCTCAGCATATTTGAAATATATACGGAGTCGCTAAGCTCGGTATACTGAGCCTTCTGAAGCTGGGAGGGGGTTATGAATGTATTCTGCGTCAAAGCGAGCAGGCTGTAGACGTTTGCATCGGGAAGTGCTTTTGCAAGCGAATTTACCGTGTTGGCATAGTCCTCTGCATTTTCACGTTTGCCACTGTAGATCTGTGCGCCGTATATGGTGTCGCCGCTTTGATAAACAAGCTGTGAGCCTTCTTCGAAAAGCACCTGTGCATTCGGGTCGGAGGGCTCTGTATATGTGTTTTCGGGCTTAGGCGAACTACTGCTTTCATCGGACTTTGAGCTTGTTTCGCTTTGCTGATCTCCGGAAGAATCGTTCTTGCTTTCGGTTTCGGGGGCGCTTGATGGAGCGTCACTTGAAGTGTCCGACGGTGCAGGGGTAACGATAACGATAGGCTTTGTTGACGCAGTTGTAACCTCGGTCTGAGATGAACCGCTGTTTACCTGTGTGACATTGCCTTTAATCTCTGCACCGTTCAGCGAGAATCCGAAAAGCGAGCGGAAGCCTGCGCCGATAGACTTGAAGGTATCTCTGAACGGTACGGTATCATTGAAGAAATAGCTTATATCCTCTGTATATTTACCGCTCCAGTAAGCGTCCCATGTGAACTCAGGGAAGGTGGCAAGGTTACGCTTTTCGGCTTCGGATATGGTAGGGCGCGGCAATACAAGCAGACCGATTGCCACAGCCGCAAAGAAGGCGGTGCATACGCCGATGTTTATTCTGACTGCAAGCTTCTTTTTACGCTCGGAATCGGAACTGCTTTCGCTCTGTACCTTATCTTCCTTGTCCTGCTTTTCGGGCTTTACTCTGATCTGCTTTGTGCTTTCTGAGTTTTTTTTGCCTTTCGTGGCTTTTACAGAATGAGTATCTTCGCTTTTTGCGGCTCTGACAGGCTTTTCGTGTTTTGCTTTCTTAGGCTCGTGGCTTTTCTGGGATTCCATCTTCCGACGGTAGATCTCGTTAAGCTCCTCAAGCTCCTTATCATCAATATGATCTGACAATGTTACTCACTCCTTTCTCAGAACTGCCAGTAGATAAACGGGTTGTTGGTGGCGTTTACAAGCAGGATGCTGCTCAGTGCAAATACTGCAACATTAAGCACCGTCTGACCTACAGAGGTTGCAAGGTAAAGATTTTTGCTTTCTAATTTTTTCTTGAGTGCGGGGATAACAGGCATACACAGCACTACGCTGACGATGAAAAGCCAAGCGTTAGCGGTCATATTCTGCAAAGAAATCTTGTCTGTGAACGAGTTGCCGTTAAGTCCGACAAGGTTTCCGAGGAATGTGCCGAGCTTGCCTAAATCGGTAAAGTAGAATATGCCGAAGCCGACAACAACCACTATCGTATTATAAATATGTGCAACAGCCTTAGGCATCTTTCTCATATTCTTGTTGCCTATGGTACGTTCTATCAGAATGAACAGTCCGAAGTAAAGACCCCAGATTATATAGTTCCAGTTTGCGCCGTGCCAGAAGCCTGTGCAGAACCATACAAGAAAGAGGTTGAGGTATTTTCTTCTTTTACCGAAGATAGGAACATACAGCAGGTAGTCACGGAAGAATGTACCGAGCGAGATGTGCCATCTCTGCCAGAACTCAGTGATATTCTTGCTGACAAACGGATAACGGAAGTTTTCGTCAAAGTGGAAACCGAATATACGTCCAAGACCTATGGCTATATCGGAATATCCGGAGAAGTCGAAGTAAACCTGCATAGCGTAGACTATTACCGTGTACCACGTTCCGACAACGGACAAAGACGCAAGATCGCCGGTCTTGAAGAACGTATCAACGATAGTGCTGAGGTTGTTTGCAAGGATGACCTTTTTACCAAGACCCATGCAGATTCGTGTAATACCCTCGCTTACATCGGCAGAGGTTATAACTCTGTTGTCTATCTCGTTTTCGATTACGGCATAGCGGACAATAGGACCTGCAACGAGCTGTGGGAACATCGAAATGTACATAAGCAACTTATACCAGCTTCTCTGCACCTTTATCTTGCCCCAGTAGCAGTCGAGGATATAAGAGATAATCTGGAATGTGAAGAAGCTGATGCCTATCGGCATTTCAATATGCGGAACGGGCAGATCCACAGGGCTTATTGCATTGAAGTTTTCGACAAGGAAGCCTGTATACTTGAAGAACACAAGAAGTCCTATATCGAACACAAGCGTACAGGCGGTCACTGCTGTAGCTTTTTTAGTGTCACGGAACTTATCTATCAGAAGTCCGCCGACATAGTTTACGGTAACGCTTCCTATAAGCAGGAATACCCACACCGGCTCGCCCCATGCGTAGAATATCATTGAGAATACGATAAGCACCCAGTTTCGATATACTGTTTTACGGCAGATGAAATATGCTATAAAGCACAGAGCAATAAAGAAGTACAGAAAAAATAAATCGGCGAATATCAACTGTATCGTCCTTTCTTTTGCAGCTTTTAGTATCTGTGATTTTTTGTCTGCCTGATTTGAGGCAGACCCTAATCAGTATAATTATACTATATCCGAGCCTGTATGTCAATTTATAAACTGCATAACTGTGATGTTTTTCGGTGCTGTGAAATGTAAGGTTAACAGCCGGCGGTTTTGGAGTGGGGGAGGCGGAAAAGTGATGCCGCTTCTGTGCCGGACATACAACAAACCCCCGAAACCGTGATGTAAAACGGTTTCGGGGGTGGTGGTTATTGCCACTCAATAGTTGCAGGGATTGTCAATACTATTATTGTGATTGAGGTTGTTATCAAGCGTTTTAAATTGCAAAAAGCGTAATAAATACTTGAATTATTGCAGAATATGCGGTATAATAGAGAAAAATATGATAAAGCGAGAACAGATTATGGCAAAACCTTTTTTAAAATGGGCAGGCGGAAAAAAATGGTTCGTTAATCAAGAACGTGATAGATTGCTACTAGACTTCAATCGTTATATAGAACCATTTTTAGGTGGAGGATCTGTATTTTTTTATATTAATCCGCAACAAGCAATCCTTAGCGATATAAATGCTGAATTAGTTAATGCATATATTTGTTTAAGAGACGAATTCGAAAGCGTATATAAAAAATTACATATACATCAAATTCATAATTCTGAAGAATATTATTACATAATTAGAGATAGGCAAACAAGGACAAACGCTACTTCTGCTGCTAGAACAATCTACCTTAACAAAGCGTGTTTTAATGGAGTGTATCGAGTAAACAGAGATGGAAAATTTAATGTTCCTTATGGAAAAGTAAAAAACCTCATATTTGATAGAAATGCGCTACAGGAATCGTCTATTGCTTTGAGAGGTACAGAGATACTTTGTCAAGATTTTGAAGCAACAATCGACCAAGCTGAACAAAATGACTTTATTTTCTGCGATCCTCCTTATGCTGTTTTGAATGAAGATAACCGTTTTGTTTCGTATACAGCAAATCTGTTTTCGTGGAACGATCAAGTCAGATTATCACATGCGTTAAATCGTGCAGCTCAAAGAGGAGTAAAAATACTTATGACTAACGTGGATCATCAAGCTGTCAGAGCGTTATATGAAGTTCTTCATGGCTTTGAACTTGAAGTTGTTGAACGAAAATGTGTTATTTCTAGTCAATTAAAGGCCAGGTGCGTCTATAGTGAGTTAATTGTTACTGCTAATATGTAGTAATTATTCAGGAGGTTCGTTAGTATGACTAATTGGGAAAACATTGTCTCAGGCAAAGAACTAATAACTGCAAAAAACAAGCGAAAAAATTTGTATATTGAAGCCCGTGAAAGAAAAGTTGCTTTAGAAGAACTTGAAGAAGAAGGATGGGAATATGTCAAAGATTATGCTGATTCAAAATTCGTTAAGGTCAGAAAAGAAAAACCGTTCTATGAACGCTTCGAAGATCAAATTTGGCTTCTATTCTTCCAAATGGGTTTTAAGCATCTAAATCGAGACGCTAATTTCAAAATGAATTATGATTTTAATAATCCTGATTTCACACAGCAGATCGATGTTTTTGCAGCAGATGATGAAACCATATTAATTGTTGAATGTAAATCGTCAGAAGATTTAAACGAAGTTCAGTTCAAAAAGGATATTGAAAAATTACACGGTCAAATGGAAGGATTAAGGAAATGCGCCCTAAAACAGTACCCTGGACGAAAAGTCAAGTTTATCTGGGCTACTCATAATTGCATTATGAGTGCAAAGGATATAAAGAGATTACAAGAATGGGATATTATTTTCTTTAGCGATTCAACAATACAATATTACAGCGAGTTAGTTAAACATCTAGGCACTTGTTCAAGATATCAACTTTTAGGAAATCTTTTAGCAAATACCGAAATTAAAAAAATGCAAAATAAAGTGTTAGCAATTAAAGGTAAAATGGGCGGTCACGAATACTATGAGTTTTCTATTGAACCCGAAAAGCTTCTGAAAATAGGATATGTTCTTCATAGAAATGAAGCTAACAAGAATATGATGCCAACATATCAAAGAATAATAAAAAGAAAAAGATTAAAAGAAGTACAGTCGTTCATTAATGATGGTGGTTATTTTCCAAATTCTATTATTGTTAGTATTGATAGTGGTGGAAGGAAGCTTCAATTTGACGAATCACCCACAAAATTAGATGATTCAATATCCAAGATTGGAGTTCTTCATCTTCCAAAGCGATACCATTCAGCTTACATCATTGATGGACAACATAGACTATATGGTTATTCTGATTCTGAGTACGCCAACACTAACTCTATTCCAATTGTTGCATTTGTGGATTTAGATCGTTCAGAACAGTTAAAGCTGTTTATGGACATTAACGAAAACCAAAAATCTGTTTCTAAAACACTTCGAATAACTCTAAACAGTGATATGCTTTGGGATTCGCCAAATCAAAATGAACGTCGAGATGCCATAAGGTCTAAAATTGCGCAAATGTGCGGAGAAGAGCAATCATCACCATTATTAGGAAGAGTTGTAATAGGCGAAGATGAAAAAAATAATATAAAATGTATTACAATACAGGCTATTCAATTGGCATTGCAAAAATGTTCTTTCTTTTCTACTTTTGCAAAAAACAATACTATTGCCACTAATGGTAGCTTTGACGTTGGTGATAATCAAGCGACTATCGATCGATTCTATCCATTTCTTGAAGGTTGTTTTAAGACAGTCAAAAATGAATGCGAAACAGAATGGTCGTTAGGTGAACAAGGAATACTTACTATAAATCGTGGTATTCAAGGAATTATTAGAATAATTAATGATGTCGTTAATCTACTTATTGCACAAAACAAGCTATTTCCTCTAACTCAAGATATTGACGATATTATCAACGAAGTAGAATACTATATGTCGCCATTATTAAATCATATAAATAAACTAACAGAAGAGCAGAGAATAGAGCTAAAAAGCTTTTATGGTGGTGGAGCAGAAAACAAATATTTGCACTATTTCCAGAAAGTTATTCACGATTCACTAACAGATTTTAATCCAGAAGGTTTAGAAGAATACATAGAGAACACGACAAAGGAATATAATGCAACTTCAAAAGAATACATTTATGCAATAGAAGAAAAACTTAAAGATGTTATTGCTGAATCACTACAAGAGTATTACGGCGACAAATGGTTAATCAAAGGATTGCCCAAAACAACATATAAAGAAGCTGAAAAAGCTGCTAGTGATAAAAACTATGAGTTGTTATCTAATGATGAGGAATCAGATATTGAGCCTTGGGACTGTATAAGTTTATCTGATTGTAAAGACATTGTTGTTTATTCGCGTAACTGGAGCGAAATATTTGAATCGATTATAACAAGACCCGAAGATCTGATACTTTCGACCAAAGAGCAAAAGACTGAGTGGATTAACACAATTAGCAAGGAACAGAATAAGCTTTCAAAATCAACATATAGTGTTCCAAAATCGTCTTTTGAATTAATAAGCAATATTTATGCTTGGTTAGTTGGAACAGATTAATTAGTAGTAGCGTCTTTATCTTAACCACTAAAAGGCACTATTTTATTATTTCAAATCACATATCTTGAGAGTATATTAAAATGATAGAGAATATTCGGCGAACTTCAAAAACAATGCGATATACATATATGAAAAGAGATAATTGGCGAGTATTTTGTATATAAAGGAAAGCAAACAATAAGATATACTCTATTAGATGCTTGTCTTGTGGAACAAATTGGGTTAGACTTAAATTTGATACAATGAACTTAAAAAATATGTTATCCATAACTGGATAAAGTGCATTGTTCTCATTTTTCGCTGTTGCTGAGTGTAATTTATGCACAAAAGAATAATTTGGCATAAGCTTAACTCTGACCGTTTACGATTTGGAAATTCCTATAAAATTAGAGCTATCCGATTCAAAGTAAAATCGGATAGCTTTTATCTTTTCGGAAACTATTAATTTACTATTGTCAATAAACGAGAATGGTCGCTCAATCGTTGCTACTCAACTTAACTATGGCTAAAAACACAGTATTACATAGATTTAGCAAACATTATATTACTCCCACTCAATAGTAGCCGGCGGCTTACTCGTAATATCGTAACAGATTCTGTTGATATTCTTGACCTCGTTTACAATTCTTACGCTTGCCTTTTCAAGCACGTCATAAGGGATTCTTGCAAAGTCAGCAGTCATAAAGTCGCTGGTCGTAACGCCTCTTAATGCGAGGGTGTAGTCATAAGTTCTGTCGTCGCCCATAACGCCTACCGAGCGCATATTTGTAAGTACCGCAAAGTACTGGTTGATGCTGCGGTCAAGGCCTGCGTTTGCGATTTCCTCACGGAAGATGTAGTCTGCGTCCTGAAGAGTTGCCAGCTTTTCACGGGTAATTTCACCGATGATTCTGATAGCAAGACCGGGGCCGGGGAACGGCTGACGCCATACGAGGACATCCGATAAGCCAAGCTCGGTTCCGAGCTTTCTTACCTCGTCCTTGAATAAAAGACGGAGCGGCTCGATTATCTCCTTGAAGTCAACATAGTCGGGCAGACCGCCTACGTTGTGGTGTGACTTTATAACTGCGGCATCGCCTGTACCGCTTTCGATAACATCGGGGTAAATTGTACCCTGTACAAGAAAATCGACCTTGCCTATCTTCTTCGCTTCTTCCTCAAATACACGGATGAATTCTTCACCGATGGTCTTTCTCTTTGTTTCGGGGTCGGATACACCTTCAAGCTTGCCGATAAAACGGTCTGCGGCATTTACTCTGATGAAGTTTACATCCCAGTCCTTAAACGCCTGCTCGACCTCATCGCCCTCGTTCTTTCTCATAAAGCCGTGATCAACGAACACGCAGGTGAGCTGGTTGCCGACCGCCTTTGAAAGCAGTGCGCAGGCTACCGAGCTGTCAACACCGCCCGAAAGAGCGAGCAGTACCTTGCCGTCGCCGACTTTTTCACGGATCTGCTTTATAGCTTCTTCCGCATAGTTCCTCATTGTCCAGTCGCCCTTGCAGTGACATACTTTATAAAGGAAGTTTCCGAGCATATCAAAGCCCTGCTCGGTGTGGTTTACTTCGGGGTGGAACTGTGTAGCGTAAAATCCCTTTTCAACGTTCTCGATTGCGGCATAGGGGCATTTGTCGCTGTGACCTACAGCCTTGAAGCCGTCGGGGAGAACCTCGATATAATCGTTGTGGCTCATCCATACGACAGAGTTTTTCTTAAGACCGTCAAATACGGCACATTCCGTATCAAATTCGCACTCTGTTCTGCCGAATTCTGCGGCGGCGTTTTCGTTAGCCTTGCCGATAGTACCGCCAAGACCGTAAACCATAAACTGCGCACCGTAGCAGATGCCGAATATCGGTATGCCGAGTTCAAATATTTCTTTTGTCATTCTGGGGGGAGTCGTCAAGATATACGCTTCTCGGACCGCCCGTGAAGATGATGCCCTTAGGATTCTTTGCCTTTATCTGCTCGATAGGTGTCTTGTATGAGATGACCTCGCAGTATATGTTATGTTCTCTGACTCTGCGCGCGATAAGCTGATTGTACTGACCGCCGAAGTCAATGACGAGTACGAGCTCGTGCTCGCTTGTTGAAAATTCCGCCATTTTCCAGTTTCCTTTCCTTCTTGTCTTTGGGAATCAAGTGCGAAAAACCGCACCGATGGTGATATTACATATTTCTTAAAGTATAACATATCCGGACGGCTTTTGCAACGGCTTTTTGAAAAAATAAAATCAGTAACGTTTACGAATTATCTTGACATTTCCCTTTAAATATGATAAAATCATATACAGAATAAGTGCGATAAATTTACGCACTATATTCTTTGGAAGGCAATAAACCGTGAAAATGAAAGGAAGTATCAATTATGAGCCATATAGATGTAACGTCAGAAAACTTCAAGCAGGAGGTTTTACAGTCCGATAAGCCGGTTTTAGTGGATTTCTGGGCATCGTGGTGCGGTCCGTGCAGAATGCTCGGCCCTGTGCTTGAGGAGCTTGGAGAAGAACATCCCGAAATCAAGATATGCAAGGTCAATACGGATGATGAACGTGAGCTTGCAATAAGCTTCGGCATAGATTCTATACCCTGCGTAATATCTTTTAAAGACGGTAAACAAATAGACAAATCGGTAGGTTTTGTCAGCAAGGACAAGTTGCTCGCTTTACTCGACTAAAACTGCAAAGCAAGACGGGGAGCGGTTTTACAGTTGCTTAACGCTAACTTGAAAATGGCGTAAATTTTCAGAAAAAAGTGTGATATTTCAATATAAATTTATCAAAAGGTCTTGATTTTTTTTGAAATTGTGTTACAATATAAGCAAGTCATATAACTCTATGACAAAAAATCACAAGGAGGATCATTCCGATGGCTTATAAAATTTCTGATGATTGCATCTCTTGCGGCGCTTGCGCTGCTCAGTGCCCCGTTGAGGCAATTTCTGAAGGTGACGGCAAGTACGTTATCGACGCTGACACATGTGTTAGCTGCGGTGCTTGCGCAGGTGTATGTCCTGTTGGCGCTCCCGCTGAGGAATAATTTTAAATTAAGGACAGCCATGAGTTTTCAGCTTATGGCTGTTTTCTTTACTGTTTGTGAAAACGTTAACACGCAGAAGAATTCTGCAAGTTAAAAGGAGAATCTGATATGAAGATATATTCGGTAAACGATAAGGAATTTGCCGCATACGGTAAGGTACATACCGGTTATGATGTAAGCGACCTGCTTTCAGCACTTGACAAAAGCACGCCGTTACCTGACGCTGTAGGATATGTTCCGAGCGAGGCGGCGCTTGAAAATACAAAGCTGTTCGGACTTTTGCAGAACAACGCATACGGCGGTATGCCTGTTCAGCTCGGCTGGTGCAACGGTCACAACACAAAGCTCAACTGCCTTGAGTATCACCGTGACAGCGAGTTCAACATAGGCTTATACGATTTTGTCCTGCTGGTTGCGAAAGAGGATGATATTGTTGACGGCAAGCTTGATACATCAAAGGTTATGGCTTTCAAGGCTAAGGCAGGAGATGTTGTCGAGGTTTATGCTACAACACTGCATTACGCTCCCTGCAATGCGACTAAGGACGGATGTTTCAAGGTGGTCATAGCGCTTCCTAAGGGAACAAACGGAGCAAAGCCCAACATTACTCCCGTTTATGATGAAGATAAGACGCTCTGGGCTTGCAACAAATGGTTACTGGCTCACGCAGAAAGCGATGAGGCAAAGCAGGGTGCTTATGTCGGTCTTACAGGAGAGAACATCGACATAAAGGATATTATATAACAGCTTGTAGAAAAAGTCTTTTTTTTATAAAAATAGAGCAAATTCTCTATCCCTAACCCCAAACCCCTTCCCCGTGGGAAGGGGCTATATTACAGGGGCTACCGCCCCTAAACCCTGTCGGGGGCTACGCCCCTGCGACCCCTTTTTTATCAACGATAGAGGTTTTTCGACAGACTGATTATATAATCCGTTTTTCATAAAATCCGTACCGGTAGCTAACCGGTACGGATTTTTTTGTATCTGCAAAAAAATCGCTCCCTTGAAAAAGGGAGCGACCGTAAAGATGCTGTTATTCGTTTGCTTCGTTGTTGTTATCGCCGGTGGCTTCTGCGGTATCCTCGCAATCGGCAGGAGCGGTATCACTGTTTTCGCTGACGGGAGCGGCTGTATTATCATCAAGCGATTCGCCGTTCATCAGCTTGTAGAAATCCTCGCCGTCGATCTTCTCATGTTCCATAAGGTAATGAGCGACCTTGTCAAGCTGATCTCTGTGGTTGAGCAGTATCTGCTTTGCGTTTTCGTAGCTTGTGTCTATAAGCTCACGGATCTCGCCGTCAATTTCTGCCGCAACGTTTTCGGAGTAGTTTCTGCCCTGAGAATAATCTCTGCCGAGGAATACTTCCGAGTTATCGTGTCCGTATACGATAGGACCGAGCTTTTCAGAGAAGCCGTATCTTGTTATCATACTTCTTGCAAGGTCTGTAGCACGTTCAATATCGTTGCTTGCGCCTGTCGAGATTTCGTCAAGCACAATCTTTTCGGCAACACGGCCGCCGAGAAGAACAATGATTTCTTCTTCCATCTGCGTTTTGCTTCTGAAGCTCCTGTCATGCTCGGGGAGCGACATTGTGTAGCCGCCTGCCATACCTCTCGGTATGATTGAAACCTGGTGTACGGGGTCCTGCGTCTTGCAGTGGAATGTGCAGACAGCGTGACCTGCCTCGTGGAATGCCGTAAGGCGCTTTTCTTCCTCGCTTACAACCTTCGACTTCTTTTCTGGGCCTGCAACTACCTTGATGGTAGCTTCCTCTATATCAGGCTGAGTGATAGCCTTTCTGTTGTTTCTTGCCGCAAGCAGAGCCGCCTCGTTTACAAGGTTCGCAAGGTCTGCGCCTGTAAATCCTGCCGTACCCTTTGCTATTGTAGCAAGGCTAATATCGGGAGCGAGCTTTTTATTCTTTGTATGAACACGCAGGATAGCCTCTCTGCCCTTGATATCGGGGTAGCCTACTGTAATCTGTCTGTCAAAACGTCCGGGACGGAGCAGTGCAGGGTCGAGAATATCACGTCTGTTGGTAGCCGCAATAACTATTACGCCCTGATTATCCGTGAAACCGTCCATCTCAACGAGTAACTGGTTCAGTGTCTGCTCACGCTCATCGTGACCGCCGCCAAGACCTGTACCTCTCTGACGGCCTACGGCATCTATTTCATCTATGAAAATTATTGACGGGGTGTGCTTTTTCGCCTGATCGAACAGATCTCTTACACGGCTTGCACCAACACCGACAAACATTTCAACGAAGTCTGAACCGCTTATTGAGAAGAAGGGAACGTTTGCTTCGCCTGCAACAGCTTTTGCGAGTAAGGTCTTACCTGTACCGGGAGGGCCTAAAAGCAGAACACCGCGCGGTATCTTTGCACCAAGCTCCTGATACTTTCTGGGATTCTTCATGAAATCAACGATTTCGCTCATTTCTTCCTTTTCTTCTTCGGCACCGGCAACATCGGCAAAGGTTATTTTAGGGCCGTTTGAAGGCTGTGTCCTTGCATTTGCCTTTGAGAACTGCGACATCTTTCCGCCGCCGCCTGCCTGACGCATTATGACGAATGTAAATCCTATCATCAGCGCAACCATCAGCAGATAAGGCAGGAAACTCAGCAGGAACGAGTTGTCTGAAACGGGGTAGAAGTCCTCGACAAGCTGACTGTCGGGATTCTTTTCGTTGTATGCCTTTCTGTAGCCCTGCGTATCCTGCAAGAACAGGCTTACGTTCGGTACGGAATACTTATACTTCTTTGTGTTGTCGCTTTTCAGGGTGTATTGTAATTCACCCGAACCGAGATCAAGCGTGTAGCCCGATACGTTGTAGTTGTCAAATTCGCTTATCACCTTTGAGTATGTCGTATGCTCGCCGGGAGTTGCACTCATCTGAAGCATTGTTACCATACCGATAACAAGCAGAACGATAACTGCAAGGTAAATGAAAACGCCTTTGAATTTGTTGTTCTGATTCATCAGTTTCCCTTTCTGTCGGTCGTATCTGCATAGCATCCGACCGCCTCTACGGTTATATTTTTACAGCCTCGACGTTGCTTTCAACGTGCCTCGACCTTAAGCTCACCTATGTAAGGAAGATTCCTGTAAAGCTGGGCATAGTCAAGTCCGTATCCTACTACGAACACATTGTCAACGTCAAAGCCGATATAATCAGCCTTGATCACTTCTGATTTTCTGACTTTCTTGTTGAGCAGAGTGCATACCTTTATCGACGCAGGCTCTCTTTCAAGGAAAAGATCCTTTACGAATTTCAGCGTTTTTCCGCTGTCGAGAATATCCTCGACAAGAATAACGTGTTTTCCTTTTATATCTGCCGAAATATCCTTAGTCAGTCTTAATTCTCCGGATGTGGTGCCGTTTCCGTAAGACTGAACCGTTACGAAATCCAGCTTTGTATAAAGGTCGACATTCTTCAGCACATCCGACAGGAACATAAACGAGCCTTTCAGTATGCCTATCACGGTTACTTCTTCGCCCTTATAGTCCTGTGTTATCTGTCTGCCTATTTCCTCTGCTCTTTTTACAAGCTCCTCGCTCGTAAAAAGTACTCTTTCAATGTCATCATGTATGTTTTTCACTACTAATTCTCTCCGTAATCACGTTGTATTAAATAATACATCGCTTATGTTAAATAAATGTTAAGCGATGAAAACAAAACGGCAATACAGCCATTATAGCACGATTATGCCGAAAAAGCAACGGCGATAATCATTTTTAAGCTGTTTATCACATTAATTTCGTCTGAATTTCTCACGGTCTGTAACAACAAACAGCTTTTTCTTTCTTATCTGAACAAATCTGAACTGGCACGGATTTATCTTTCCCTGTCCGGCTCTTATAATTCCTACGCAGCTTTCAACCGCTTTCATATTCGGCGGTATATCGTTATCCTTGAAAATCATCGTAACGATACGGCGAAGTATGCACTCATCGGCGGTGCGCAGTATACCGACATCATATTTATTATCGGCGGTGCGAGCCTTTTCCATAAGCTCCGATGCTATTTTGTCAAGATACCTGTCATCGTCCGACACAGACTGCGACAGTCTGCTTATCGCACCGAAAAGCGAGGGGTTTATTTCCTTCAGCAAAGGCACGACCTTATGTCTTATCTTGTTTCTTGTATAATCATCGGACAGATTGGTGCTGTCTGTGACATAATCAAGACAGTTTTCACTGCAATAAAGCTCTATATCCTCACGGGTGTTGTATAACAGCGGACGGATTATATTGTCACGCTTTGCGGGAATTCCGCATATACCCGAGAGTGCAGTGCCTCTGACCATATTTATGAGAATGGTTTCGCAGTTGTCCGACGCTGTGTGGGCGGTCGCTATCAGCCTGCCCTTGCTTATGCTCTCGAAGAAATCGTACCTTAACCGCCTTGCACATTCCTCAAGGCTGTCGTGCTTTTGCCGTAAATCATTTACCTTTATGCTTGCGGTGTACAGCGGAATGTCAAGGAATCTGCACATCCTGCGGACAAACCGTTCATCGCTGTCGCTTTCCTCACCACGCAGATTATGATTTACATGGCAGGCGGCAAGCGAAAAGCCGAGCTCGTCTTTCAGCGAATATAAGACATACAGCAAGGCGACGCTGTCTGCGCCGCCGCTTACCGCCGCAATTACAGTATCGCCCTTATTTATCATCGAATACCGTTCTATAGTATTTTTAACGGAATTTTTTAAATTACTGCTCGGCATGGACATACTCCACATCTGTAAATCTCGTGTACTGACCGTCCCATATCATGTTTATATCGTTGGTTTCACCGTGACGGTTCTTAGCAACGATACACTTGCAGGCTCTCTGATCCTCTGCCTCTTTGTTATAATAGCTGTCACGGTACAGGAACAGAACTATATCAGCGTCCTGCTCGATAGAACCGGAATCACGAAGGTCTGACAGCATAGGACGTTTATCATCCTTTTTCTCGGCGGAACGTGCAAGCTGTGACAGTACGATTATCGGAACATTAAGCTCCTTTGCCATTATCTTGAGGTTTCGTGTCATTTCCGAAATTTCGTTTACACGGTTAAGATCCCTTCTGCCCGAAGAAATAAGCTGAAGATAGTCTATTACTATCAGCCCGAGATTATCGACACGGCGCAGCTTTGCCTTCATTTCATTGACCGTTATCGCCGAGCTGTCGTCTATGTAGATATTCATATTTGACAGTACGAATGCGGCATCGGCAAGATTTCTCCACTGTGCAGGGTCAAATCTGCCTGTTGACATAAGCTCGCTTGAAATTCTTCCCTCAGAGGACAGCATACGCTTTACAAGCTGTTCCTTCGACATTTCGAGGTTGAATACGCAGATAGATTTTTCGGGATGATATTTTGCGACATTTGTCGCCATATTCATAGCGAATGACGTTTTACCCATACCGGGACGTGCCGCAACTATCAGCAAATCAGATTTATTCAATCCGTGTATGTACTTATCAAGCGAGGGAAAGCCCGATTTCAGACCTTGTATGCCTTGCTTGTCGGGGTTTGCGCAAAGCTCGGAAAGCTCGTTGAGAATGCCGACAATGACAGCGTTCAGCCTTGTAAGACCTTTTACCTGGTTCTCGTTTCTTATATCGTATATTCTTTTTTCGGCAAGCTCAAGCAGAGCGGCAGTATCCGTCTGTCCTTCGTTTGCATTTTCAAGAATATCGCCTGCTATGCTTATAAGAAGCCGTCTTGTGTACTTATCCTCGACTATTTCTATATATCTGTCAATGCTTGAGATGCTGGGGACGGTTTCCATCAGCTTTACAAGATAGTTTCTGCCTTCCTCCTGCGACTCGAAAACATTGTTCTTCATGCAGTTTTCAAGCACGGTAACAACATCAATATTGTCGCTTGCCGCAAACATCTGCATCATAACAGTGTATATATCTGTGTGGACTTTTACATAGAAATGCTCCGGGTGCAGCTTTGCCGACGCTTTCGGCATATTTGCGTTTCCGTCAAGCAGTATAGCGCCCAGTACGGACTGCTCTGCGTCAAGGCTGTACGGAAGATTTACCCCCGCAAGCTCCATCTCAGCCATTATTCTTCCTCAACCTTTACACTGAACTGTGCAACGATGCCTGTAAACAGCCTTGCCTCTGCAGTGAATGTACCGAATGATTTTATATCGCTTTTTGTAACGATTTTTCTCTTATCAACATCAAAGCCGAAATCACGCTTTATAAGTGCGCTTATATCCTTGCCGGTAACAGAGCCGAACAGCTTTCCGCCCTGACCTGCTTTTGCCTTGAATGTAAGCACCTTGCCGTCGATAGTATCCTTTATCTTCTTTGCGTTGGCGGCTTCAACATCGAGCTTGTGCTGTGCGGACGCCTTCTGTCCTTCAAGGTGGTTAAGGTTCTCGTTTGTAGCCTCGACCGCAAGGCCCTTCTTTATAAGGCAGTTTCTTGCATAAGCGTCCTTTACTTCCTTTACCTCGCCTTTTTTTCCCGAGCCTGCAACATCCTGTGTGAAAATTACCTTCATTTTATATCGTCCTTTCTTTAACTGCGCTGTGCAGTCTTATTATCGTTTGAGTTTACCTTTATAAGACTTAAATAGTAGTCGTCAATCGACTTCTTGAGAGTATCAAGCGCTTCGTTTACCGTAACGTCCTTTAGCTGAGCGCCTGCCATAGTCTGATGACCGCCGCCGCCCAGAGCCTCCATTATAAGCTGGACATTTAAGTTGCCCATGCTTCTTGCGCTTATTGATATTTCGTTGCTCATCGTTTTGAACAATACAAACGATGCGTCAACATTCTTGATAGTCAGCAGTTCATCTGCCGCCTGCGGAGCGACTATCCTAAGATCGTCCGCATAGAAGTCACACGGCGCTATCGCACACTTGCGATAAATTTCCGCCTCTGCGACTATCTGTGTTTTTCTCTTGTAGCTGTCTATAGAGCTTGAGAACATCTTCTTTACGGTTATCGTATCCGCACCCATCTTACGCAGTACAGCCGCCGCCTCAAATGTTCTTACGCCCGTTTTCATAACGAAATTCTTTGTATCAAGCATAATACCTGCAAGCAGACACTCCGCCTGCACCGCTCTCAGCTTTCCTGCCTCGCCGAAATACTGTATAAGCTCCGTCACCATTTCTGATGCGGATGAAGCATACGGCTCGTGGTGGAATATTACCGCATTGTCTATGTAGTTTACCATCTTCCTGTGGTGGTCGATGACAACTACCTTCTTTGCTTTTTCGTAAAGCTCCTTGCTTTCTATTATCAGCGGATTATGCGTATCGCAGATAATCAGCAGTGAATTGTCCGTTAGCTCCTCCATAGCGTCCGCAGGCTCTGTGAACAGCGGTTCTTCACCGTCAACGTGGGGGAATCTGTCTATCAGGACTTTTGCAAGCGAGGTGTTGTAGTCGCATACCGCCCAGGCGCTCTTGCCGAGATTCCTTATGGCGCAGGTAAGGCCTACAGATGAGCCTACGCTGTCAAGGTCGCTGTACTTGTGACCCATTATGAATATCTTGTCTGCATTGTCAACAAGCTCAAGCAGTGAGTTTGCGATGATTCGTGTCTTGACCTTCGTGTGACGCTCAACGCCCTTTGAAACACCGCCGTAAAATTCAAAGCCGTTGTCCGTCTTTACAGCCGCCTGATCGCCGCCTCGTCCGAGTGCCATTTCAAGCGCCTGACGTGCGAACTGTTCGCTTTCTTTGAGCGTTTTACCTGTTCTGCCGATACCTATCGACATTGTTACGTTAAGGCGGTCATTTACGAAAATTTCTCTTGCTTTATCGAGGATTTCGACCTTGTTACGCAGGATTTCCTGCAGGTGTCTTTCTTCTATTACGGCTATAAATCTGTCGGACGCATTCTTTCTGAGTACGCCTGTCGTCTGTCCCGCAAAATCTTCAAGCAACTTGTCTATCTGTACCGAAACGTGCGCCTTTTCACTTTCAAGGCAACCGCTTATAAGCTCCTCGTAGCCGTCTACCATAAACAGTATGACAACGGGCTGTGACAGCTTTTTCTCTGTTTCAAGAGCGGTTATGTCGGTTATGTTCTTGAAGAATAACAGCGTCAGTTCCTTTGCTTCGTTCTCATCGGGTATTCTTGCAAAAACCTTATATACCTTGTCCTTGTATCTGACGGTTATTCCGTCATCGGTGAAGAAATCGGCAGGCGGAATATCGGTTATATCTGACAGTTCCATACCGTATTCGCAACAGTCGGGGAATTCCTCAGTAAACTTTCCGTTTGTCCAGACTATTCTTCCGGCACTGTCGATTATAACGGCGGACATAGGAAAGCTATGCACGGACATATGCATTTTCGATTCAAGCTCATCGTCTATTCGTGCATAATACTGGAATGTTTTTCTTGTGACCTGTATCAGTTTTCCTATCGCAAAACCGCCGATAAGCACAACAAAAGGCGCAGACATCCAGAATACATTGATGTCCTTCGTGTAAATATATCCCTGAATTATTACCAGTGCGATAACCAGTGCGGAAACCGATATTACAAGTCCGCCGTCACGATAAAAATTCTTCACCTTTTGCGCCTCCTTTGTATTCCGTTATTTTACACTTCCATTATGATAGGCAGTATCATAGGACTTCTCTTGGTTCTCTGGAATATGAAGTTGCCAAGCTCATCCCTTACGTTAGACTTTATATTGCCCCATTCTCTGATGTTCCTGTCTGCACAGGTCTGGAGCGTTTTCTTGACAAGCTGTTTAGCTTCGTCCATAAGCTCCTCGGATTCCCTTACATATACAAATCCTCTTGATACTATATCGGGGCCTGCCGCTACCATACCTGTTTCACGGTTGATAGTGGTTACAACTACGATAAGACCATCCTCAGACAGATGTTTTCTGTCACGCAGTACGACCGAGCCGACATCTCCAACTCCGAGACCGTCGACAAGCACCTTTCCTGCAGGCACCTGACCTACTACCTTCATTTCAACACTGTCGGTTTCAACCACCTGACCGATATTCAGAAGGAATATGTTTTTCTCGGGTATGCCCATCTTTATTGCAAGACCCTCGTGCTTTTTCATATGCTTGTATTCGCCGTGTATCGGTATAAAGAATTTCGGCTTTGTCAGTGCAAGCATCATTTTAAGCTCGTCCTGGCAGGCGTGACCCGAAACGTGCACCTCGTACATAGCCTCGTATACTACCTCTGCACCCTGCTTCATAAGTTCGTTTACAAGCTTTCCGACAAACTTCTCGTTGCCGGGAATCGGAGTAGCCGAAATAATGATAAGATCGCTCGGTGTTATAGATACCTGTCTGTGATCTCCCGATGACATTCTCGAAAGCGCGGAAAGCGGTTCGCCCTGACTTCCCGTTGTGATAATTACCATTTTTTCGGGAGGATATTTGTTGACATCTTCTATATCTACAAGCATACCCTGAGGTACTTTTATATAATTGAGTTCAATTGCGGTAGTAAGCACATTGAGCATACTTCTACCCGAAACGGCGACCTTTCTGCCCCAGCTTTCCGCATTGTTTATAATCTGCTGTATTCTGTGAATGTTTGAGGAGAATGTAGCGACAATTATTCTCTTGCCCTCTGCTCCTGCAAAAAGACTCTTGAAGCTCTCTCCGACCTTTCTTTCTGTAGCCGTATAGCCCGGACGCTCTGCGTTTGTACTTTCCGAAAGCAGTGCGAGAACACCCTTGTTTCCAAGCTCACCGAATCTTGCAAGGTCAATTATACCGCCCTCGATAGGTGTATAGTCGACCTTGAAGTCGCCTGTATGCACTATCACACCTGCAGGCGTATGCACTGCCATTGCGCAGGCATCAGGGATTGAGTGGTTCACTCTGATAAATTCAACGCTCATACAGCCCATTCTGACATTCTGACGGGGTACGACCACGTTCAGCGAACACTGCGACAGTATGCCGTGCTCACGGAGCTTTCCCTCGACAAGTCCGAGCGTCAGCCTTGTGCCGTATACGGGTACGTTTATCTTCTTGAGGAAGTAGGGGAGTGCGCCTATGTGGTCCTCGTGGCCGTGCGTCAGCACAATGCCCCTTATCTTCTCCCTGTTCTTTTCAAGATAGGTGAAGTCGGGGATAACAAGGTCAACACCGAGCATATCGTCATCGGGGAAGGCAAGTCCGCAATCTATGATGAATATATCGTTACAGCACTCGTAAACGTAGATGTTTTTGCCTATCTCGTTTACGCCGCCGAGCGACATAATCCTTACGGGTGTCTTTCTGCCGCTCTTCTTTTCGTCCTCAGCAAAGAAAGAGGGATGCTCCTGCTTTCTCGGTTCCTGCTTGTTATTGTTATGATGCGGCTTGTTGTCTGTAAGAACAGGCTTTTTGTCATTTCTGCCGTCTGCTGATATGCTTTTCTTTTCACTGCTCTTATTGTCGGTCAGTACGGGCTTTTTGTTCTGACTTCTGTTGTCGGTAAGTACCGGCTTTTTGCTTTCAGATGCTCTTCTGTCAGTCAGCACAGGCTTTTTGCCCTGCTGTCTGTTGTCGGTCAGAACTGTTTTATTTGCAGGCTTTGCATTTAAGATCCCTGTAAGCGATTCGCTTGCGGAAGCGTCCTTAGGGGCGTTCCTGTCGGTCAGCTTGAACTGCTTTGCAAAAGGATTCTTTCTTCTTTTTGAGTAAGGCTTTGTAGCCTTCGGCTTTATGTTTTCAGTCGCCGTCAGTAAGTTTTTTGAGTCAATAATTCCCATTCAGTATACCATCCTTCCGAATAGCCGACAGGTGTTGTCCTTTTATATTTATGTATGACATACAGTCATTGTCGGCGGTTCTGTACGGAAAAGCGGCGGTATATAATTTCGTCCACAGCTTTTACGGCAAAAAGCCAAAACCGCTTGCACGCTCCTGCGAAAAGACACACCTCTCCCTGCAAAAGCCAAAGCGAAGCTAAGCCTGTATCACTGATACAGCCATTCCTGCCGTAAGCGGCATTGTCAATATGTCGTCCTGAGTACAATAAACGTGTTGCTCTTATCGTAACTGAACGTTTACCTTGTAAGTACCGTATTCGTGCTATCGAAATTTTATGCTGAAGTAAAGGAAAATATATAATTTCTTAAAGCCGCTTTTCCGTTATTCTTTTGTTTTTATAATTTACTTATAATAAATCCGTTATTCATTCCGCTTAAAATCATTTGCCGAGCCTGCATGGAAAATCTGTCACGCTGTCACCGTGAAAAAAAGCGGAAAGCGGTTACTGCCGCATTCAACATATATTTTACAACATAAAAACGATATTGTCAAGAATAATAAGTATGGCGAAACGGTCGTATTTTGCTTTATAAAGCCGAAAAAGAGAAAAATAATTTTGCTTTTCCGCTTTTTTGCCGCTTTGCTTATCATCACTCTTTCGCTTCCTGCGGCATATATTGAAGCAGTGAATATACGGAAACGAGGGACTGATTATGTATTTTATTGTTTTACGCTCGGCTACAGCCGCCGAAAAAGCAAGAAAAATCCTCAGTGGCTATAAAATATCATCTACTACGGGAAAAATCACCACTTCAAAGGGCTGCAGGTTCGGAATTTACACGGAACACGATCCCGACAAGACCTGCCGTCTGCTGTCGCTGGGCGGTCTTAACTGTATGGAGATACGAAACGGCGGTGATGCCGGATGATATATCTTGACAATGCCGCCACCACCTATCCAAAGCCCGTTTCGGTGCTTCATTCGGCGGAAAAGGCACTGTACGACTACGGGGCAAATCCCGGAAGGTCGGGTCACAGGCTTTCGCTCGAAACCTCACGGCAGGTGTTTTACGCAAGGGAGAAATGTGCGGAATTTTTCGGCGGTGAAACCGAAAATACGGTTTTCACGCTCAACTGTACCCATGCAATAAATTTTGCGCTCAAGGGCGTTTGCAATGCAAAAGGGCATTGCCATGTGATAACGTCCGACCTTGAGCATAATTCGGTAATAAGGCCGCTTCACGCACTGTATAAACAAAAACGGATAAATTACAGCATAGCCGACAGCGGCGGCAGTGACGATGAACTGCTGTCGGCTGTGGAAAAGCAAATCCGCCGTGACACTGCCGTGGTCATTATGACCGCAGGGTGTAACGTAAACGGCAGAGTGACTCCGCTTGCCAGAATTGCGGAGCTTTGCAGGAAGCACAATATATGTCTTATCGCCGATTGCGCTCAGGCGGCAGGCGTTATACCGCTTAATCTGGCGGACGGCATCAATATTATATGCGCACCCGGTCATAAGGGACTTTACGGTCCTATGGGTACGGGAGTGCTTGTGACTGACGGAAAATATCCGCTCAGCACACTTATAGAGGGCGGAACGGGCAGTGCAAGCGGAGAAATCGACCAGCCCGACTTTCTGCCCGACAGCTTTGAAAGCGGAACGATAAATACTCCCGGTGCTATCGCACTCGGCAGGGGAGTGGAATTTGTAAATTCAAAAGGCATCGACAGGATTTACGCTCACGAAATGTCGCTGTGCGATTTATTTATAAAGCGTGTTGAAAATATCGGGAAAATCAGGGTCTACCGTCCGGAAAACGTAAAATCTCTCCCTGTGGTATCTTTTACGGCGGGAGATGAAAACAGCTCGGTCACAGCCGATATGTTGTCGAAAAACGGGTTTTATCTGCGTGGTGGGCTTCACTGCAACTTCCTTGCCCACAAAAAGCAGGGTACGCTTGAAACGGGGACGGTACGGCTTGCACCGTCGGTGTTCAATACACGTTCGGATATTATAAAGCTGACTGAATTGCTTTATAAGAAGTATTCATAAAGAATTACAGCCCGCAGCGGTAAGACCGTTACGGGCTGTGGTTATATAGAATTACTTCAGAAGAGCAATCGTGTCTTCTGCTATCTGTTCGGGAGTCAGATGCGCCTTATGCATAAGTTCGTTTACATCGTATCTGTCGTAGAACTTCTTTTCAAGGCCGAAGCACAGTGTTTTAACATCGCTGCTGCCGTAGAAACGTGCTATCTTTTCACCAAAACCGCCCTCAAGAATTCCGTCCTCAAGAGTTATCACAACATCGTGGTTTTTCTTGAGGTCTTCAAGCATATCCTTGTCAATGCCCGTGATATAGTGGGGACTTATAAGCGTGGGAGCGGTGCCTGTCTTTTCTTCGATTAGCTTTGCCGCTTTCTCACCGAGCTGATAGAAGGTGCCGAGCGCTATCACTGCTATTCTTGAGCCGCTTTTTGTAATCTCGTACTTGTTTATATCCGACCAGTCGCTTTTAACTTCCTTGCCGTCCGAAATCACAGCACCGCCCGGTACACGCACCGCAACGGGATACTTACTTTGTTCGATTGCCCAGTCAAGCATAGAAAGATATTCTTCCTTTGTTGCGGGAGCAAGATAAACAAGATTCGGAATGTTTGAAAGCATAGGAATGTCATAGAGTCCGAGATGGGTAACATCACTCATACCGTAGACAGAGCCTGCGAATACGCTTATCGCAACGGGGCTGTTGTTTATGCATATATCCTGCGAGATCTGGTCATAGGTACGCTGTATAAATGTGCTGTATACTGTGTACAAAGGCTTTCCGCCGCCTGCTGCAATTCCCGAAGCCATAGCCGCCGCATTTTCTTCCGCAATTCCTACATCTATAAACTGTCTGCCTGCCTCATCTCTTCTGCCTTTCCAGAAGCCGCCTACTGTGGGAGTACCGGAGGTCAGAACGCATACGCTTTCGTCCTTCTTCATTTTTTCAAGAAGCATCTTAGCTGTAAGGTCGCCGTAATCCTCGCCGTCATAATTGTACTTTGCCTTGCCCGTTTCAACGTCAAACGGCATATGCCAGTGCCAGTCCTCCTTGTTTTCTTCCGCAAAAGACAGACCTTTTCCTTTTTCGGTAACTATATGCACTGCGACAGGACGCTTGCTGTCCTTTACCTTACTGAAAGCGGCGATAAGACTTTCAATATTGTTGCCGTCCTTTACGAACACATAGTCAAGACCCATAGCTGTGAACAGATTCGTATCGGCTTTTCCGTTGCCCTCACGCAGAGCCTTGAGATTTTTGTACATACCGCCGTGGTTTTCAGCGATAGACATATCGTTATCGTTTATAATAACGATAAGATTTCCGTCAAATTCGCCTGCGTAGTCGATAGCCTCAAGAGCTTCGCCGCCGCTGAGCGAACCGTCGCCTATTACCGCAATAACGTTTCCGCTTTCGTGCTTTAAATCCCTTGCCTTTGCAAGACCGAGTGCCAGGCTTACAGAAGTTGAGGTGTGACCGATGACGAAAAAGTCGTGTTCGCTTTCGGCAGGATTCGAGTAGCCCGAAATATCGTCAAAATGCTCTTCGTAAAGGAAACCGTCCTTTCTGCCTGTGAGCATCTTGTGGCAGTATGTCTGGTGGGATACATCAAATACTATTTTGTCTGTCGGTGAATCAAATACATAGTGCAGAGCGACCGTTGCCTCCGCAAAACCGAGATTGGGACCGCAATGGCCTCCGTGACGGCTGAGCTTGAATATAAGTGCGTCACGCATTTCCTGCGTCAGCTTTTTCATTTCGTCAACGCTCAGCTTCTTTATATCCGACGGCGAATTGATTTTTTCAAGATACATTGTTATTCTCCTTTTTAGTATGTGCCTGCCGCTATAAGACGGACAGCACGTTGCTTTCCTGTTACAACCGTATTGTATCACATGGAGTTCACTCCAAGTCAAGAGGTTTTGAAAAAATTTTTCGAAAAATACGCAATACTGTTTTTTCGACAATATATGCAAAAATTGTAACCAAATTGTAACCAAATTGTAACCAATTATTAGTTGATTTTTCAAAATTTAAATGCTATACTCAAGTAAACAGTTATTTGTGTTAAAATCCGAAAAATCATAAAATCATGAATAAAAAGGTAAAAGCCATGACATCTTTATCTTCATCAGCATCAACATCAGCTAAAACGGTCAATAACAACGCTCAAAAAAATATTTCTGTTTCTGTCTGTGAAAAAAACGCCTTAACGGCTGTAAACGGGCATAAAAAGCGAAAACAAGGACGGCTGCGGGATTTCTGCATAGTTTTTCTTTCGGTCGTGATAGCCTTTTGTACGGGGATAATGCTTTTCTGCGGTTATGCTATGACACAAATGAATCAAAACAGACCTAACAGACCTTCTACCGAAGTACAGCCGTCTTTGACAGCAACAGAAATAAAGCCTGTACCGAGAATCATATCCGTATCGGTAGCGGAAGAACTGAATGCAGACTTCACACGCAATGTAGCAATTGAATGCAGAAACGAGGACGGTACAACAGACGGGTTGTATTATTCATATAACGGCGATAGTGACAGGAAAAGGCTTGAAGGCGGAAAAGCAGAATTAGCTCTGCCAAAAGGAAGCTACATTATAACCGTGACTAACGACAGCGGAAAAGCCGTGCAAAGTGATGAGTTTACGGTAAACGTTGATGCAGTAACCAAAATCACAATAGACAAAACCGATACATATATGAATGTTGGAATGACAGGCACGCTTACAACCGCTTTTGAAACTATCGGTAATCCCACAGACAGCGAAAAGTCGGTAAAGTGGAACAGCTCCGCACCGAAAACGGTCAGCGTCAAGGACGGTGTAATCACCGCACTGAAAGCGGGTACGGCGACAATAACAGCAAGCGTATCGGACAGCATTTCAGACAGTATAGAAATAACGGTCACGGATTTACTCAGAGCGCCGAAGATTACTGCAACAAAGCCGCTTCTTCAGCCCGGTCAATACAGTGAGGCGGAGGGAAGTATGATCGACGCTGTGCTTGAGAGCCGTGTAAATACCGCAGGCTACGGAACAAGAGCAGGCGTAGTTGCGGCGGCAAGGTTTATTCCGCTTGAATTCAATTACAAGATACCGTATTTCTATGAAAACGGCAGGCTTGATCCACAGCCCGAAAGACCGTATTGTGACGGCGAGGGCAGATTCTATCACAAGGGGCTTTATCTTACCCACAGCAAGTTTGACATTCTTGATAAGAAAGGCATATTATTCGGTCCTGCAACGTGGGGCGAACCGCTCACAAACTGGGAGGACGCATTCGGGCTTATTCCCGGTGCGAAATATGCAAACGGCATGACCTGTTCCGGATTTGTTTCGTGGTGCCTGTATAACGGCGGTGTTCCGCTGGGCGATGTCGGCGCAGGGGATACTCCCGGCTATGACGATGAATATTCCGATTTCGGAGAGCGTGTATGGCTTGATGAGGAGGTAATGCGAAGCGGAATATTGCAGGTGGGCGATCTTATCGGCTGTGACGGTCACATTGCGATAATCGCCGGCTTTGACGAGAATAATATTTATATTGCGGAGGCTCTCGGAAAAGGTATTGTTATGGAGGTGCGTGAACGCTACCGTGAGGTGTGGCAGTGCGGCGATTATACATACGCTATGCTTATGGGGGATATTTATGCGAAGCATAACGGCGAAGGAAACGTAACTGAAATGTGGAAGGATTATTCCGCCGAAAATAATCAATAAATAAAAAACATTGATGCCCGACCTTTTACAGCCGGGCATCAATGCTTTGGGGAAATATATGAAAACGAAGATAGCAACATTTATAGGGCTTTTTCTCACCCTGTACCTGTATTATATTCGACGTTTGTTAACTGAATTTAAATTCTGCCGATTATTTTTAATATTTTCTTCCCCGTAGTCTATTGACAGCGTTGCTTCTTTATAGTATCATAGTCAAAGAATGTAAACGTTCACACGAAAGGAAAACGGCTATGATAAATACGATAGATATCAGCGGAAAGTGGGAGCTTTTCATAAGCGAAAATAACCGTACCTCGCTTCCGGATAATTACAACGACAGCATAATTCTTCCCGATACTCTGTCAGATGCCGCAAAGGTGGCTGAGAACAAGAACAGGGACGAAGGATACCTTACCGATAAATACACATTCACAGGATATGCGTGGTTCAGACGTTCGTGTACCGTTGAAAGCGATATGACGGGATTGGTGTCAATACTCACGCTTGAACGCACCAGAGTAAGCACGCTGTATATTGACGGTGCGGAAGTAGGTACATGCGACAGCCTTTGCAGTACGCACCGCTATGATATTTCTTCATATATGACCGCAGGCACGCACGAAATAGTTATCCGTGTGGCAAATGTCGGCTATAAGACGGGCGGAGGTCACATGACAAGTCCTGATACCCAGACAAACTGGCTCGGTATAGTAGGAAAGATGAATATCGAAATATATCCCAAGAGCTACATTTCTGATGTAAGAGTTATCGCATCTGCTGACGGAAGTTTATCGGTAAGAGGCACGGCCAGCGGTGCGGTCAATGCCGTTGTTACTGCGACTGTTACCGCTCCAGACGGAATCCGTGTGCTTAAAGCCAATATCATATCTGACGGAGATGCATTTGAAGCAGAGTTCAGACTTGAAAACGCTCAGCTGTGGGATGAATTTGAACGCAATATCTACAGTCTTGAGTTACGTTGCGGTGAAGATATATTCAATACCTCGTTCGGCTTTGTGACATTCTCGAATATCGACAGGAAACTGCTCGTAAACGGCAGTGAGGCATTTCTCAGAGGAAAGCACGATGGAATGATTTTTCCGCTTACCGCTTATGCTCCCTGTGATGTTAACGATTGGAAAGAGCGTCTTAAAATCGCCAAAAGCTACGGTATAAACCATTACCGTTTCCACACCTGCTGTCCTCCCGATGCCGCATTTACCGCCGCAGACGAGCTTGGTATCTATATGGAGCCGGAGCTTCCTTTCTGGGGAACGATTGCCGCAAAGGGCGAGGACGGTTATAACGAGGAAGAACAGGACTACCTTATAAACGAGGGTATCCGTATTATAAAAGAATTTTCTCACCACCCTTCATTTGTTATGATGTCGCTCGGAAACGAGCTTTGGGGCAACCGTGAAAGGCTTGGAGAGATAATCGACATTCTTCGCCGTGAAAATCATTCAATCTTCTTTACAAGCGGCTCAAACAACTTCCAGTTCTGGCCTGCCGAGATTCCGCAGGAGGATTTTTTCGCAGGGGTAAGACTTTCCCGTGACAGACTTTTCAGAGGCTCTTATGCCATGTGTGACGCACCTCTCGGACATATCCAGACGGACAAGCCGAATACCGCTTACGATTATGATGCGATAATCAGAGGCGAAAACGGCTCGGAGAACGAGGGCGGCGATACGATACAGATACAGTACGGCACAGGGGTAAAGACGGTAAAGCTGAGCGCCGCAGACGGCAGTTATATTCCGCACAAGCCGGTAATATCTCACGAGGTCGGACAGTATGATTATTTCCCCGACTTTGACGAGATGAAAATGTACACAGGTCCTCTCGTTCCTCGCTATCTCGATATTTTCAGAGAAAGGCTTGAAGAAAAGGGACTTTACACGCAGTGGAGAGATTTCTTCGAGGCGGTCGGCGCACATTGTACGCAGTGCTATAAGGATGAGATAGAAACTGCTCTGCGTTCTTCCGAACTCAGCGGCTTTCAGCTTCTCGATCTGCAGGATTTCAACGGACAGGGAGTTTCGCTTGTCGGCGTGCTTAATGCCTTTATGCAATCGAAGGGCTTTATAACGCCTGAGGACTGGAGAGGCTTCTGCGACAGTAATGTACTGCTTGCAAAGACGGAAAAGTATGTTTTCGGTGCGGATGAAAAACCGTCAGTAGAGATTCTTCTTTCGTCATACGGTAAAGGTAAGATAAAGAGCGGAGCGGTACGGTATTCGCTCAGAAGCGATGAGCTTGATATAAACGGCAGTGTTGAATTTACCTCATCGGATGCACGCCTTACCTCTGTCGGAACATTTGTTCCCGACTTCAGCGGTATAACAAAACCGCAGAAAGCCGTCCTTACACTTGCTATGGGCGAACTGCACAACAGCTATGTATTCTGGCTTTATCCGCAGACAGATGTTGAAATTACCGAAAACGGCATAAAGACAGCCGATGACGAACTGATTTTTGCAGACAGCGTTGAAAAGGCGAAAGTGCTTATAGCGAGCGGCAAAAAGGCTATGGTTATAACCGACGGCAGTAATGCTATAGAAAACGCATACTGTGCGGATTTCTGGAACTATCATATGTTCCGTGTCATTTCGGAGAGTATGAACAAGCCTGTAGCACCCGGTACGATGGGACTTCTTATAGACAAGAACGATAAGCTGTTTAGCGCTTTCCCGTGTGAAAAGTTTACCACGCCGCAGTGGTATGAGGCGGTAATGCACAGCAAGGCGGATATACTTGATGATACACCCGATGTTACTCCGATAGTTCAGGTTGTAGACAACACCGAGCGTTGCCACCGACTTGGAATGCTGTATAAGAGGAACGGTATTCTTCATTGCAGTATAAGACTGTGGGAAGCGGCAGACGTTCCCGAAATAAAACAGCTTGCAAAGAGCATTACAGAAAATTTCTGAATAGCAAGACCGCCCTGTGTATAAAAACGCAGGGCAGTCTTTTCAAATAACGCAGATAAAAACCTCCGCATTGCTTAATAATGCGGAGGTCGATTTATTTACTTGTTATCCTTATCGGGCTTCTGATGAGTAAACGGTTTGTGAAACTCCAACCCCGTTTCAGAAAGATTATCGGTACGCTTAACGCTTCCGTCATTTCTGACAAGCGAGGTTTTAGGGTCAGCCGTACTCTTTTTGCCATGAGATAAAGTACCGTGTTTCATATAAAGCCCTCCTTTAAGGGAGTAGTTTTAGTGAAATCGGATTATTATACACAACCCTGAGCCTTCATAGCTTCAGCAACCTTTAAGAAGCCTGCTATGTTAGCACCTGCCATGTAGTTACCCTCTAAGCCGTATTCCTTAGCGGCTGTATCGCACTGCTTGAAGATTTCCTTCATTATATCGTGGAGCTTAGCGTCAACTTCTTCAAATGTCCAGCTGTAACGCATTGAGTTCTGGCTCATTTCAAGACCTGATGTAGCAACACCGCCGGCATTTGCAGCCTTAGCAGGTCCGTAAAGAAGACCGTTTGAAAGGTAAACCTCGATAGCTTCGGGAGTAGAGGGCATATTAGCACCTTCTGCAACTGCAAAGCAACCGTTGTTTACGAGAGCCTGAGCTGACTCGCCGTTGATTTCGTTCTGTGTAGCGCAGGGAAGTGCAATGTCGCACTTGATTGTCCAGATGCCTGAGCAGCCTTCTGTATATGTAACATTCTTGTGTGATGTTCTGTTAACGTATTCCTTGATACGCTTTCTTTCAACTTCCTTGATCTGCTTTACAACATCAAGCTCGATGCCGTCGGGATCGTGGATGTAGCCGTTTGAGTCAGAGAGAGCAACTACCTTAGCGCCGTACTGTGTAGCCTTTTCTGTAGCGTAGATAGCAACGTTGCCCGAACCTGAGACAACAACTGTCTTGCCGTCGAAGCTCTTGCCGTTAGCCTTGAGCATTTCGTTTGTGAAGTAGCAAAGACCGTAGCCTGTAGCTTCTGTTCTTGCAAGTGAACCGCCGTATGTCAGACCCTTACCTGTGAGAACGCCTGAGAATTCGTTTCTGAGTCTCTTGTACTGACCGAACATATAACCGATCTCACGTCCGCCTGTACCGATGTCGCCTGCGGGAACATCGCAGTCAGGACCTATATGTCTGCAAAGCTCTGTCATAAAGCTCTGGCAGAAACGCATAATCTCTCCGTCGCTCTTGCCCTTGGGGTCAAAGTCAGAACCACCCTTGCCGCCGCCCATAGGCAGTGTTGTAAGGCTGTTCTTGAAGATCTGCTCAAAGCCGAGGAACTTGATGATACCGAGATATACGGAGGGGTGAAGTCTGATACCGCCCTTGTAAGGTCCGATTGCCGAGTTGAACTGAATTCTGAAACCTCTGTTTACCTGAGTCTTGCCGTTGTCGTCTACCCAGGGTACACGGAACATGATCTGTCTTTCAGGCTCAACGATTCTCTCAAATACGCCTGCGTCAACGAGATCCTGTCTCAACTACGGGCTGAAGGCTCTCGAAAACTTCTGTTACTGCCTGAATGAATTCGGGCTCGCCTGCATTTCTTTTCTTGACTGTTTCGAGCAGGTCGATAAGATACTGATTTTTTAACGCCATTGTTAAATCCTCCTGATATTTTCGGCTCAAGTGTGATATACATTGGTTTTACGGATAAACACGGTTTTTCTGCGTTTCATATAATAATTTGTGAGAAAACCGACTTCATCGGTAAGCTTTACTGCATTCTCTGTGACTAAAGCCGTTATTGCTTTTAAACTGCAAGAAAAAGTATACCACATATACGCAAAATTTGCAATAGTTTTTTTAAAATTTTCATAAAAAAGTTTAAAAAACTCAAAACTACGCATTTCAATGTGCATTTCCGCAAGATTTTATTCGTGTTATTGCAAAATGCAGGAATTTTTTACAATGTGAATGTAAATTCGCTTGCAAAAATACCGGTTTTATAGTAAAATAGTATTTATACCTTATTTAAGAAAACGAATATCGGCATTTTGCACTGCCGATCATACCTTTATATATAAGAAAAGAGAGGTTACAATGGAGAAAACGGCACTTAAAACGATTGCAGACAACAGAAAGGCAAGGCATGATTATTTCATCCTTGAAAGCTACGAGGCAGGAATAGAGCTGACCGGCACCGAGGTGAAATCTATCCGTGACGGAGGACTTAATCTGAAGGACAGCTGGATTTCTATCGACAACGGCGAATTATTTATCAAGCAGATGCACATCTCGCCTTACGAAAAGGGCAACATATTCAACAAGGATCCGCTGAGAACCAGAAAACTGCTTATGCACAAGCGTGAAATAATGAAGCTGCTCGGACAGGTAAAGCAGGACGGTTTGACGCTTATCCCCATATCCGTCTATTTCAAGGGCAGCAGAGTGAAGGTTCAGGTCGGCCTTTGCAAAGGTAAAAAACAGCATGACAAGCGTGACGCTATGGCTCAGCGTGATGCAAAACGCACCATCGACCGTGAGCTGAAAATGCGTAACAGATAAACCTGAAAACAAGTCGGTTTGTCTTAGCACAACATTTTTTGAAAAAAATCAAAAAAGTGCTTGACAAACCGATTTTATTCTGCTATAATAGATTATGCTGATTTGCGGGGATGCTGGAATCGGCAGACAGGCAAGCTTGAGGTGCTTGTGTCAGTATTGGCGTGTGGGTTCAAGTCCCATTTCCCGCACCAGTGTAAAGGACATTCGATTTTCGAGTGTCCTTTATTTTTATATCTCGGCAAATCAGCAAATTACTATCATCAAAAACAGTTATGCTGGAATCGCACGAAATCTTTGATTTCGTGGAAGCGGAACTTGTTCCGCAGGTTGACAAAGGCAAGCCACAGGTACCCCAGTCAGTATTGGCGTGTGGGTTCAAGTCCCATTTCCCGCACCAGTGTAAAGGACATTCGATTTTCGAGTGTCCTTTATTTTTATATCTCGGCAAATCAGCAAAGCATTATCATCGAAAAAAGCCACACTGGAATCGCACGAAATCTTTGATTTTGTGGAAGCGGAACTTGTTCCGCAGTCAGACAGGCAAGCCACAGGTACCCCAGTCAGTATTGGCGTGTGGGTTCAAGTCCCATTTCCCGCACCAGTGTAAAGGACATTCGATTTTCGAGTGTCCTTTATTTTTGTTTTAGCGAAAACTTACGCATTGCAGTATGCTGAAAAAGCTGTGGCAGTTTCATTGCTGCCACAGCTTTTATATTTACTTTATCTGCGACTGAAGTATATCGAGGACCTCACCGAATCTCTGGAAATGCACTACTTCACGTTCACGCAGAAATTTTATCACGTTGCTTACGTCCGGATCGTCACAGACTCTGAGGATGTTGTCATAGGTAGCTCTGGCTTTCTGCTCCGCCGCAAGATCTTCGTGAATATCGGCGAGCGGATCTGCTTTGCTCTGGATGTATGCGGCGGTAAACGGCACACCGCCGGCATTGGATGGGTAAACCGCATTTGCGTGATCCATATAATATGCGCCTACTCCGTATCGGTCAAAGCTCTTTGCACCCTCGCCTGTTGTGAGCTGGGATACTATAGAGCCTATCATTTCGAGGTGGGATAGTTCTTCGGTACCTGCATCGTTCCCGGAATGATCCCTTGCGACCTCACTGTATTTCCCGTGATGACATGGTAGCTGTCCCCTCTGCCTGTTGCGGTAAAGCAGGTGGTGAAGCCTTTTTCTATACCCTTAAGATACACTGTAAGAGTGCCGTGGATATAATCGGCTCTTATGACCAAGAGCCATAACGGATCGCTTGTGAAATCAAGAAACCTTTCTGCGTTTTTTCTGATTTTATCCGTTTCGAAAACGGATCTGTCGCTTGAAATTTCCTGCGACAGCTTTTCTATAATACTGTCATAGTACGATTTCTGCTCGATAAGCTCCTGCTGTGTTATCAATCCGTCCAGCATAAGATCAACCGCACGGCGTTTTTTGGCGTTGAGCGTTTCGATTTTTCTGCGCAGTGCAGGAATGTCTGGCTTGTCTGTTCGGGATAAGCCCTTTATTACTGCGTTTATGACGGCTGTTTTGTCGATGGGCATATCTGTGAAAATACGCTTAACGCAGGCTTTTAGGGCGGTCACGTTAAGCGTTTCGTTGTTGCAGGATTTTCCGCCGATTCTCCCCGAGCAACGCAGGGCGTGGTATATCTTGCCGTTTTTCAGCGTTTTTACACGGGATACCATCACACTGCCGCACACACCGCAATATACCTTTCCGCTGAAGACGTATCGGTCGCTGTGGCGGCTTGTGTCCGTAGGCTTTCTCCGGCTTATCTCGGCTTGGGTCTGCTCCCACAGCTCACGGCTTATTATCGGTTCGTGATGATTTCTTATATAGATATGCTCCGATCTGTTGAGCCTTTTCTTATGCGTGAGAAAATCCGGAGTGCAGGTCTTTTTCTGCTCAAGGTCGCCGACATATTTTACATTCCGCAGTACCTTGCGGATAAACGCACCGCTCCACCTTCCGCCGTTGACGGTTCTTATCTGCTCGGCATTCAATCCGTCCGCTATGCTTTCTGCACCCTTTAAAAGCACGGTGTACTCTGTGAAAATACGCTTTACTATTTCTGCCGAATCCGCATTGATAGTGATTTTGCCGTCTTTTACGTCATATCCGAGACAGCTTCTGCCGAACACTACGCCCTGTTCCATTTTCCTTTGCTGTCCCCATTTTACACGCTCGGAGATTTTGCGGCTTTCCTCCTGCGCTATCGTTGCCATTATAGAAAGTCTAAGCTCGCCGTCGCTGTCACGGGTATCTATATTATCGTTTATAAAGATAATACCTACGCCCTTCGCCCTCAGCATACGGGTGATGTTAAGGGTGTCTACAGTGTTTCTGGCAAAGCGGCTGACCTCTTTTGTGAGGATAATATCTATACCGCCGGACACGGCAAGGGAGATCATTTTGTTGAAGCCGTAACGGTTGAGCGTTGTCGTGCCGCTTGTACCCTCGTCATAGAACACTCCGACCAAAGTCATGGAGTCCGAATTTCTGATATAATCATCAAAGAACGACCGCTGTGAAGCAAGTGAGCCGGATTGCTCGGCACGGTCGGTCGAAACACGGCAATAGGCTGCGGCTCTGAGCTTATTCATCGTCTGCGTCCTCAGGAATGACAGCTGATGCGTCACGTTGATGATTTATGATGATTTTAACAAGCTGCCTTGTAATGATTTCTATCTCTGCTTCGGTTATTTCCATAATATCACCTCGCAACAAAATATTCTTACATTGTTTGTACATATTCCTGTTGCTTTTTGATAAATACAGTGTTATAATTAAATAGGTAATATTTGGCGGGAGGTGTTGACTTGCAGAAAAAGGCTGTAAAGGATAACGCTAAAAAAAAGCAAAATACTCAGTGCGGCGGCAAACTGTTTTATGACAGACGGATTCGAGGGCACTTCAATAAGGAAAATAATGAATGAGGCAGGCGCTGAGGTCGGTCTGTTCTATTACTATTTCAAATCAAAGGATGATATATACAGTGCGTTTATAGAATCTCTGTTCATGGATTATAGAATCAAGATAATCGGAATGACGGAAAAAGCCGTAAGGTCGCCGTATACTTCTTTTATTGATATATTCGGATTGTTTGCGGATGAAGCTGAACGCTTCCGCAATGAATTTGTAGGGAAAATGCACGAAAGCACGCTGAGAGATATTCGTGACCGCTCGCTTGAAATATCCGTCCCGTATATAAAGCAGATTATTGAAGTGCTGATAGGATACGGTGCAAAGCCACTGATAAGCACGGAAGAGCTGGCTATAATAATGACATACGGGATAGGCAATCTTTTTTTGCGTGATAAGGAATCACGGCTTGCCGGAACAGATACGGAAAGTATGAAAACGACCGCACTTCTGTTCGGGCTTGACCTTGATTATGTTTCACTTACCCTGCCACGCACTCCTACTGCTGAGGAAGCGGAGAAAATAACGGCTCTGGCTGAGCTTTGCAGTGAGAATTTTGCTGACTACAATGCCGAAAGAATGGCAAGGCTTATAAAGAAAAGAATGTCAAGCGGCGAGATATTTGTTATAGCGCACAAAAACAATATCGCAGGCTTTATTATGTTTTCGAAGAAGAACAAAATGATAGATCATATCGCCGTGTCGCCTGACTACAGGCGTATTGGTATAGCGTCAAGACTTATGGTTACGGCTATGGCGCAGTTTGAGGTCGGGGAGGAGCTGTCAGCCGTAACTTTCAGACAGGAACATCTGATGTCGGACGGGGTAAGCCGTATGTATAAGAAATTCGGCTTCGACAATGAAAAGAATATCGTTGTCCGTGGCGAGCCTCTTGTAAGGAGAACCGCTGTTGTACCGGAAAAGGCGATAATAACCGAATAAAGCGAAAGGGGCATAAAAGATGCTCCTTTTTATTTAATTACAGGCTCTGCGATGATGAAAAAAGCCCGAAATACCGCCGATAATGAAATAAGTCTTGAAATTTGCGGCGATTTAGTATACAATATAATAAGTAACGCTGTAAATCAAACGTATGTGCCTTGCACAGCGGAAAGGAAAATAAATGGAAAAAGTAATCAGCTTTTTAACAAATAAATGGTTCAAATTCGGCGTATCGTTCCTGTCGATAGCCTATCCCGTGTTTCTGGGCTTCGTGGCATGGCTTTTTATGGGGTATTATCTTGAGCCGACGCACCAGGGCGCACTTGTTACGCTTTATATCTTTATCAATCTTATCTTCTTCGGTATTATGCTTTTCACAAGAAAGCAGATAGTCACGAGAATCGTTGCGATAATTTCGCCTTTTTTGGCGTTCGCTATACTTTTGTTCGGCTTCGGCAACTGGTTTGCCGCAGTGCCTCCGATAGTCGTAAGCGTACTTATATTCCTGCTGAGCGGTACGGGCGAGACCACAAAGATCATTATCGGCACTATATATCTGCTGATGTATGTAGTAGGAGTGCTTGTTTATCTGACTTTCAAGATGCTGTTCGGAAACATTACTTTTATGGATGTCGATCTGTCCGCAAGAAGCACAAGCTACCGCTATTCACCCGACAAGCAGTACAGAATAGTTCTTTACGTTGATCCTGAGGGCGATGCCAGCCGTTCGGTATCCTTCTATCTTGAAGAAACAGACGGAGATATAAGTCTGCCGTTCCTTGAATGCCGTAACGCATTGGGCGGTATCCATATAATAACCTCCGACTATAACAAGCCTGCCGATGTCAAGTGGAAAGACAAGCATACGCTTTATGTTGACGGCAGAAAGCGTGAATTCAACTTCGACGCAGTATCGACAGATGACACGTCGGAAGACTATTAAAGGACCTGCGGAAAGGAAAAGCGGATATGAGTATAAAAAGAACAGTCAGCTTAACCGGTATAAATTCAAGTGAGATATATTCTCTTTCATATCCGCAGTCTGTCCTTAAATTTGCCGAATATGACTTTTCCGGCTTTATCAGACGCTGTACCGATTACTGCAAAAGATGTGCGGAAAGCGGAGAGTACAGACTTGAGGATATTGTTGCGCTCCGTAATTCACTCGGTGCGTGTCACAAATATGTTGAGGCAAATATCCACGGCATTTATGAAAAAGCGGTGCAGGATCTGTTTATAGAATATCTTTGCAGAGAAAAGGGGCTTGGCATATCTTCCTTATGGAACGAGCTTATAAATGCCAAAACTCCGTTTGAAAAGCTCATATTCACAAGGCTTACCGAGTATCGTCACAATAAGGCGGTAAACCGCTGGGTGAGCCTTCTTCAGCTTCAGGAATACGCAAAACGCAAGATAGACTTTGTGTTCGGTGAAAAGGTCACTGCAGAGCAGGCATTTGCAAAGCGTGATTATTTCGATCTGACATTCAGCGTAGCCGCAAATGAGATGGGCTATCCGTCGGAATGCTTTACCGCCGCAAAGGTGTACACTGTCGGCAGGTTGCCGTCCGCTCCGTTCATAACGAGCAATATTTCAAAGGCGATAGCGGCTTCTTCACTTCCTGAGATCGAATATGAGGGCGAGCACAGACCGTTTGCCGCTCTGCATTCGGACAGCGAGGCGATGGACGTCTTTGCCAAGATAAAGAATTATGTTCCCGAAAAACCGGATTCGGTGCTGAACACGATAATAACAACGATGCGTTCTCTGCCCAAGAAGGTGTACGTTTCGGACAGCCTCAAGGCGATAATAGATCTGGAAATAGATCTTTTGCTTGAAAGCGGGGGAGTTCTTCAGCACTGCGAACGCTGCGGAGAGTATTTTATTCGTGACAAGGATTACGACTATGACTATTGCAGTAAGGCTCAGCCGGGCGGCCGCACCTGCCTTGAGATGAGCACGGCGGTACCTCCGAGAACGGCAGATGAAATAAGACGGCTTGAGGATATGACCAAAGAGCTGTACACATATATGTCGAAGCGTATAAACGTCGATCTTACACAGCGTGATTTTGCGGAGTGGTATCAGAGCTTTATGGCGATAAAGGAAAGTATCCTCCATAACGCTTTAAGCATTTCGGAATTCCGTGAATTTGAAAAATACTCGCACGACCTGCATTTTGCACCCGTAAAGCAGACACCGCTACAGGAAAAACCATCTGTGGCAAATGTTTCAGAAAGCACCGACACCGCTAAAAAGCAACCTGAGGTCAAACCTTTTGTTTTTGAACGGGTAGACCGCAGTGTTCTTTATGAGCAGGAAAACCGCCGCAGAAAGCAGGAGCAGGAACGTGAACTTTATGATATGATGCAGGAAAGCGCCGCACCCGTACAACAGGAAGCGGTCGCACCGCAAAACGAAACGCCTAAGGCACCTGTTCACGTTGTAAAGGCCGGTGAAACGGATAAGCTGGATGTCAGCCTGTTTGAAAATCCGTTCGACAATGCTTTTGAAAGCGAAATCTCCGAACTTGAAAAGGTCAGCGGTTATGATTTCAAGCCGCTTGACGATATTTTCAGTTTTGGCGGAGCAGATGACAAATTACAGCAGACACCCGGCGGATATACCGATGAAGGCACTGCAGACGAAGACAGTTCCGATAAAGACAATAACGCATATACAGAGCCTGCTGTTGATACGGGCTTTGCAGGCGAATTTGCAAAAGCCGACTACAGCATAAAGCACTCTGTAACGCCTAAGAGCAACTATGCGGCAAATATGTACAGGCATACCGTTGAAACAACACAGACACCGGCAGAAGATTTCCCTGATGTACAGCAAAGCGGAGAGCATCTGACGCAGGATGATTTTGATATTCTGCCATCCTCGCCGTCACTTACTGTGCCGGTCGGAGAAAAAACGTCCGTAAAAGCAAAGCCCGAGGAAAAGCCGGCTGTGAGCGAAAAACACGCTCCCCCTGTTATAAAGCTGGACGCTCCTTTAGTAGACAGCCTTACCGATGCCGATGATATTCCGGGAGCGGACAGACGCAGACGTGACAACGGCGGCACAATGAACAGGAATACAGCGAAACGGCTGCTTGACGGCATAATAAAGCCGACAAAGATACGCAATCCGTTTATAGATGAAAATGATGATGAATAAATACGAGCTGAAGCGTATACTGCTTGATTGGTTCTTTCCGAACCGCTGTCCTTTGTGCAGTAAGGTTATAGGAAGAATGGATTATATCTGCGATAAATGCGCCTGTGAATTCGAGTATAACGAGAAAGAGGAAAGCCTTTGCGGCGGCAGGCTGTTAAGCGTATGCCGTTACAACAAAAAGACTTCGCCTGTAGTTATAGGCGCAAAGAAGCACCGTGACGGCAGTAAAATCAGTTTTATGGCATATACGCTTGTACAGAAGATTACAGGGTGCTATGAAACTCTGCCGGATGTCATCGTACCTGTTCCTATTTATTATACGGATAAAATCAGAAAAGGCTACAGTCATACCGAGAAGATATGCCGTGAGATTTCCGAAATAACCGGCATACCGACAGTTAACGCCGTTGCCAAAACAAGAAAGACCGCACAGCAGAAAACGCTCGGTAAGAAAGAGCGTGAAAGCAATCTCGACAATTGCTTTACTGTGACAGAGCCGTCAAAGCTCAACGGAAAGCATATTCTCATAATTGACGATGTAACGACTACCGGAGCAACGCTGACCGAAATGTATAAAACCATAAACAATTGTGAAGGCTGTTTATGTGCCGCTATAGATTTTGCGGTGTTTGCAAGAACGTAGAAAAATATAATAACAGCAACCCCTATATCTGTCGTCTGACAGGTGTAGGGGTTGCTGCTGTTATTGAAGCTATGAAAGCAAAGTTGTACGTTCAGCGCTACGACTTTTTTCTTTCTGCCGATTCGTTGACTCTTTCTATCTGAATATAGCAGTTGCACGCCCGGTTCAGAAATTCATAATCATGCGTGACGACAAACAGAATATAACCGTGCTGTGCCAATTGCTTCAGCCATTCAGTCACCCGGCACATATGACGGAAGTCTAATCCGCTTGTCGGCTCGTCAAAAATCAAAAACTTCTTTTTGCCCATAATTGCCTGACAGATGGCAAGCCGCTGCCGCTGTCCGCCCGAAAGGGTAAGCGGATGACGGTCGATGCAGTCAAGCAGGTCAAAGCTGTTCAGCAACTCCTCAATCTCCTGATTGGTGGCATCCGGATTGGCTGACAGACACTCGTTTTTTACGCTGTCCGAAAAAAGCTGATGGTTGACATCCTGCATCACCACACCGAACTGCCTGTTCCTTGCTCTGCGTGAGAGCTTTCTGCCACGGTAAATCACTTCTCCGTTAACTGTAGGTAAAAGACCGCAGAGGCTGCTGCATAAGGTGGATTTTCCGCTTCCGTTTTTGCCTACGATCCCGATGATGCCTCCGACATTGGCAGAAAGAGAGAAATCGTGGATAACAGCCTGTTTTTTTCGTTTTACGGAGAGATGTTGTACAGCAAGGGAAGAATCGGGCTGCATAATTACACGCTCGGGGATGTCAATCTCCTCGGAACATATGCTTCTCAGTCCCATAGCAATCCGTTCGCTTTCGGTAATACCGGCAAATGCCGCCGCTGTGAAATCTTTTTCGATACACCCGTCTTTGAGGTAAACTATCCGATCGGCAAGCCCATACAGATAGGATATTCTGTGTTCGGCAATCAGCACGGTATGGCCACTCTTTTTGACGGTTTCGAGAATCTTACGCAGCTTTTCTATTGCCTCGTGATCCAGATTTGCAGACGGTTCATCGAGGACGTAAATCTGCGGATTCATAGCGTATATCGAGGCGAAAGCAAGCAACTGCTTCTCTCCGCCGGACATAGAGAAAACGTTTCTGTCCGCCAGGTTTTCGATTTTCAGATCGGATATGGTCTGCGCCACTCTTTTGTGCATATAATCCCGGTCTGCACCTATATTCTCCAGACCAAAGGCAATCTCGGCGGAGGAATCAGTGTTGAAAAACTGTGTTTTCGGGTTCTGAAAGACCGAACCTACCGATTCGGCAATTTTGTACATAGGCGACTCGGCAATGTCAAGATCATTGACCGTAACAGTGCCATCGACCTTAACATCCTTGATAAAGTGAGGAATCATCCCGTTTACAAGGCGTGTCAGCGTCGTTTTGCCACATCCGCTCTCTCCGCATAGGAGAACAAACTCCCCGTCATTTACCGTCAGATTGATATTGTTCAGAATCCTTTTGCCTTTTATTTCAACACTTACATTTTGAAATTTGATCATATCCGATACCCCATCCACACTGTAGCGGTTGTGTATACCGTTGCAAGCACCATTATGAGCCAATCAAAAGCGGTGATACGCAGCCGTATATAGCTTGTCTTTTTGCAAGGGTTTTCAATGCCTCTTACTACCGCTGCGGCGGCAATTTCGTCCGAAGTGTTGACCGCCGACATCATAATCGGCACGATTGTGGATTCCAACCTTTCGGACAGGGGGATGTTTTGCAGCTTTGCCGCCGCTCTGATATGCCCGAACTCATCCTTGACCGCCGGGAAATATCGGAGTGTGGTGGAGATAGCGGTGATAAAGCCCTGTGGCAGATGCAAAGCCCGCATAACTGCAATCATTTTTTGCATAGAAGCGTTTCGCACCAGCAGAATTCCGGCTAAAATGCAGGGCATCATACGCAGTGTGTAGTTAATCAGCACAGGAAAGACCATATTGATAATATGGGGGCATAACGGGAATACAAATTTTAGCAGCAGGCGAAAAACAACAATCAGCAATGCGCCCTTCCATACGGCTGAATACTGCCGATACAGCAGAAGAAACAATAAAAACATGACGGATAATGCGGTGTTCTGCCATGCGTATTTTTCGCAGAACATACCGATATTTGCGAGGAGCAGCAGCCAGATTCCTGCTCTCGGATCAAGGGCGCTGATTCGTCTTGTCATACAATGCCTGCCTTGCGGAAGTGTTTGCTAAACAGTCCCTTTGCAATCAGGGCGCCGATTGCGCCTCCGACGATCGGGGAAACGCACAGGGCAATCAGCATCGGTGTGGATATCAGCCCTGAAAGCGACTCGACATATTCGGCGGACATTCCGTTAAGCTGGATCTGTGTCAAAAAGCTGTCCTTGTATACCCAGATGGCAAGAGGAGAGCCGAGCATGCCGTAGCAAAAGAGGACGAACGAAATCGCCATGTGAATGAAACGATTATCATATTTCGTGATTGCCCGATATGTCTCTGACAGAATGCAGGCGACGGCAAAGGTGATGAGCAGCAGCACGGTAAACTGCCCTGTCACAAAGTAGAGAACGGCAGTGATCAGCCCCATAATGAGAATGGCTCCGGGCTTTTGCACCTTTGATTCCATCAGCATAAACGGAATGCCTGTGAGAACTCCGGCAACGCCCGGAAGCAGCAGCCATAGCACCGGCACAAATCCGGTGAACATCGCCACAAGGTTCAGTATAAAATAAAGTGCGGAAAAAATTCCGATGGTAATCAGATCTCTGCCTTTGAGTTTTTTTGTTTCATTCATAATGATGTCTCCTTTATTCTGCAATCTTCCAGCCTTCCGCTTTCTCTCGGATGTCGATGAATTCTTTATATTTTCCGTGAACAGCCATAAGTTCATCGTGAGTACCCTGCTGAACTATCTCGCCGTGATCGACCACAAAAATACAATCGGCATTACGCACTGTTTTCAGCCTGTGGGCAATCATTATGACGGTCTTGTCGTGGGTCAGTTCGGAAACCGCCTCCATAAGTTCCTTCTCGTTCTCGGGATCGACATTGGCGGTCGCCTCGTCAAGAATGATTATCGGTGCGTCCTTCATGATCGCACGGGCAATGGAAATTCGTTGCCGTTCCCCGCCCGAAAGCGTTGCGCCGCCTTCACCGATGACCGTGTCAAATCCATCGGGCTTTGCCATAATGAAATCGTAGCAACGGGCTTTTTCAGCGGCGGCTTTCACTTCTTCAAGAGTGGCATCCGGTTTGCCGAAGCGGATGTTGTTGGCAATGGTGTCCGAGAACAGATATGTCCGCTGGAACACGAAGGAGAAATTGCGTATCAAGCTGTCATAGCTGTATTCCCGTACATCTTTTCCTCCGAGGCTGACACTGCCGCTCTGCACATCCCAGAACCTTGCCATAAGATTGCATAGTGTGGATTTTCCGCTTCCGGACGGGCCTACGATGGCAACAGTGGTTTTCTCTGGAACAGTCAGCGACACATCACGAAGAATAGGCTTGCTGTCATATGAGAAGCTGACGTGGGAAAGTGTAATATCCTCGCACCGAGGCGACAGATCCTCGCCGTCAATATCCATAGGCTCGACATTCAGTATGGAATTTGCCTTGTCCACACCTATGTCAATCGAGCGGAACAGTGATGAAAAGCTGCCTGCGCTGTCGAGCTGTTCAAACAGTATGAACGAGCATATGAGCATAAGAAGGCAGTTTGAAAGCTCCATTGTGCCGCCTAGACAGAATATTATTGCGGCGGTGCAGACTGCAACACCTGTGAGCTTGTTTATAACAAGCTGTGCCAGCATATAAAGAACCGACGGTATCTCCATAGCAAAGGAAGCCTTGCGGGATTCTTCCACAGCGGTGTGTACCTGCGTTGAGGAATCGTTGGTAAGGTCGAAATTCTTGACCTCAGCGATACCTTGAACATACTCAAGCACCTTAGAAACGAGCCGTTCATCAGCGTCAAATTTACGTTTGCTGAGTGTTTGCTCCGCCCGTTGCATAGCGGAATTTACGGCAAAAAACAGCACCAGACCGGCAAGTGTGATAAGCCCCATTCTCCAATCGAAGAAAAGCATCATAATCGCAATGATGCCGGAGGTCAGGAATCCCTTTGTCGTGACCATAACCACACGGGTCGCAATGTTAGCCATGTTTTCCATAGTGTTGGTGGTTACGCTTGTTACCTCGCCAAGACTGTTGTCGTTGAACCAGCCCATAGGCAGATAGCGCAGATGCTCGGCAATTTCAACACGCTTGTCGGCGCAGGCACGGTAGCCTGCTTTTGTCTGCAGCATAGTGGATTTCATATTTATCGCAATAGTCACAATCAAAGAAACGACTATTATACCAAGACTTGTCCATAGCGTTGACACAGTGACGTTATTGTCTAAAAGCGCCTTAATGACAACGGCGGCGGCAGGAATACGCATAGCAGAGCAGATGGCGCTGACTACTCCGAGCCGGATGGATGTGATAAATAATTTGCGGTTTTCTTTTCCGCAGAAGTCAAAGAACTTTTTCAGAGTTTTAAGCATTATACTGCCTCCCCGTTATCTTTTACGCTGATGTGGGCATCCCACATTGTCTTATACAGCGGACAGGACTTCAGAAGCTCCTCTTGCGTGCCGGCGGCTTCGATATGACCCTGATTTACGACGATTATCTGATCTGCATCGGCAATGGTTGACAGACGGTGAGCAATGACAATTACAGTCTTGCCCTTTACGAGCTTTGCCAGTGCGGATTGAATGACCGCCTCGTTTTCGGGGTCGGTGTATGAGGTCGCTTCATCAAGAATGACGACAGGTGCGTCCTTCAGCATAGCACGGGTAATGGAGATACGCTGTCGTTCGCCGCCGGAGAGATGTCCGCCTGATGCACCGCACACGGTCTGATAGCCGTTTTCGAGGCTCATAATGAATTCGTGACAGCCGCATTTTTTTGCCGCATCTATGACTTCTTCATCGGTCGCACCTTTTCTGCCCATACGGATATTATCCATTACCGACAGATCGAACAGGTAGTTATCCTGAGAAACACTTGCAATGCGTTTTGTGCATTCGGCAAGCGGCAGGGTACGGATATCCACGCCGCCAAGTTCGATTACACCGTCATTTACATCCCAGAGAGATGCGATAAGACGGGCGATAGTGGATTTTCCGCTTCCCGACGGGCCGACAAGAGCGTTGACCGTACCTTGTTCTATATGCAGATCAATGCCGTGAAGCACCTCTTTATCGTGATAGGCAAAGCGGACGTTTTTCAGCTCGATCGAGTTATCGCAAGGCAGCTTTACGGCTTTCTCAGGTCGCTGCATATCCTCGCAGGAAAGCACCTCGGATACTTCACCGACAATGGTGCGTACCTGCGCTATATCATCGGTATAGGAGAAAGCGGTCATAAGCGGCTGCATTACGCCGAATGACAGCACGATAACAGTAAGAAAGGTTTCGGCTGTAAGCGTACCCTGCATATATAGCAGGCATCCTACAGGCAGAATTCCGAGCAGGGTAGAGGGAAAGATCGCCATTCCTGCGGACTGTCCGAACAGACTGCTTTTCATCCAGTCGATGAAGCAATCTGCGCCTTCTTTTGCGGCGGACACGAACTTTGCATAACCGGTTTTTGATTGTCCGAATGCCTTGATTACCTCAATGCCGCCGATATATTCAACTGCGGTATCGTTGAGCGCTTTTGTTGATGTGACGGTACGCTGAAACTTCTCGTTATAGCCTCTGAACATCGACATAAAGCAGAGCGTACCCAGCGGCAAAACAATGAGCATAGAAAGCCCCATACGCCAGTCATTTGCGAATATCAGTGCAAGTACAGCCAGTGCGCCGACAATGTTGGCGGTCATTTCGGGCAGAAGATGTGCAAGCGTGGTTTCAATAGAATCCACACGTTCCACGATGATGTTCTTGTATGAGCCTGAGGAACGGTCAAGCACAGTGCCGAGCGGCAGTGTCGCCAGCTTGTCCAACAGCATTATCCTCACTTTAGCAAGCACATGGAAGGTTGCGTGGTGGGAAAGGGTAGTGGACACGCTGTGCAATATATAGCGTAAAATCCATAAGCCTGCCATCCATGCGCAGAGCGTCAGGTAATATGAAAGTTCTGCTGTGCCGTTTATAAGTGCTGTAATGATTTTTATTATGATAAAATACGGGATAAGCGAGCAGGCAACACCGATAAGCGCAGTAATAACGCTAAGTAAATATTCGCCTCGTCTGCCTTTTGCAAACTCCGACAGCCACGAGAAAACGGAGCGGTTCGTTTTTTGGGTTTTGTTCATCTGAAGCTCCTTAGTCTGCGTTATACCGTCAGATGTTTCTTTACGATCCGCTTGCCGATCAGCGCACCGATAAAGGCGGTAACAATTACGCCGATTACAAGCGCAACGGATACCCATGACTGTAACAGCTTTGACGCATCAAGGATAGTATCCTGACGACCGTCTGTTACTGCTTGATCTGCCATAGCACTTGCGGCGATAGCGTAGGGTATTATTGTGCTTCCGAATGCGGCAAGCACCTGATTGATGATATAGCCTATAGTCAGCGCTTTTGCACTGCCGTAGCCTATCTTCCACAGCAGCAGTTCGGTAATGGCACCGGAGAGAATGAAAAGTATGATGTACGGCAGATATCCGCCCAGAATGGCACGGACGATACTGTAAATGAGGATAGCACCCGGCTTTCACCTTTGTGCCGATGATGAAGTAGACAATGCCTTCAAGCAGGGCAAAAAATACCGGCATAAGAATTATGGTTATCGGCGTTGCGTATAAAAGTGAGCTTGCAAAGAACAGCACCACATTTATAAGCGCCAGCAGGACAACGGTAATGATGTCCTTGATTTTAAGCTTGTTACGGTTTACGGTTTCCATAGTTATAAACTCCTTTGGTTTTATATGTATTTTTTATTTGAAAGCCACTCAGGGCAGCTGTCACAAAATAAGACCGACAACGACAGACACCGTCAGCACAACGAAGAACAAAATATCCCACGCCGAGAACCGAAGTGACAGGAAATTACTTTTGCGGCGTTTAAGGTCGATGCCCCGTGTTTCTGCGGAAGCTGACAGCGTTTCGGCGATGCGTATTACCCGCAGTGCCATAGGTACTGTCAGAATTTCGATATAGGACGGTAGCGCCCTGAGCTTCTGCCACAGCGTCACAAACGCTCCTCGTGTCCGGATTGACTGCCGCAGCAGCTTCATATCTCCCGAAAGCACCGGGAAAAAGCGGAAGATAACCGCCACAATCATAATAAACCGCTCCGGCAGGTGCATATTTCGCAGTGCGGCAAGGGTGCGGCTTGCTTCATTTCGTCCGATAAGCGTCATCATAGAAATTCCTACGGCAATTATTCGTGGGAACAGCACGAGCATAAACGAGAACAGTGTGTCAGGCAGAAGAACGTTTGCCGCCCACAGCGCACCGAAGCTCGCACTGCCGATAAGCGCCGCTGTGAGCCTGCCGTCAGCGGCAGTCAGAAGCATCAGCGCCGCATAAGCGGCATATACAAGGTGATTGTCCGATGTGGATATAACGATAGTCAAGACTAACCAGTAAAGCAGCTTTGTCGCAGGATGAAACCGCTCATTGTACTGCTTAGGCGGTGAAACCTTTGTCGGATGGAAGCGCTCTATATATCGCTGCACCGCCTGCAGATCCTGCTGTGACCGAATGAAAAAATCCGTTTCGGCTTGACCGCCGCTCAGCCCGATACAGCGGTCGCAGGCATCTGCTATCAGTTCAAGATCGTGTGTAATGATAAGAACGGTCTTTTCTTTTCCCATCTCACGAATCAATTCTGCACACCGTTTCAGGCTTTCGGCATCCTGCCCGGCGGTTGGTTCGTCCAGTATGATAATCGGTTTATCGGAAAGATATGCCATCATCAGCGTAAGTCGCTGCATCTGCCCGCCTGAGAGGGAAAACGGGTGGCGGTCACGGCATTCCCACATATCCATACTTTTAAGAAGCGTTTCTGTTTTCTTTTCAAATTCATCCGTTATCTTATGTCCGTATTGAAGCTCGTGCAGGACGGAATTTGTGAAGAATTGAAACTCCGCCTCCTGCATTATGAAAAGCACCTGTTTTTGCAGCTGCTTCGGCTTCTGAGCCTTGCCGAACAGGGAAATCTCGCCGCCTGTGGACCGGTAAAGTCCTGCAATCAGCTTGCCGAGAGTGGTTTTGCCGCAACCGTTAGCGCCCACCAGACCGACGATTTCATGCGTGCAAACGGAAAAATTTACGTCTGAAAGTATTGCTCTGTTTTTCCTGCCGTATTCATACCGAAGGTCTGAAACAAAGAGTGCCTGCGGCATATTTTCGGGTTGGGGCGGCCTTTCCGACACGGTGATTTGTTCAAGGTCAAGTGTACGCAGGCAAAGCGTGTGCAATTGCAGCGGCGAAAGCGATTTTGCTTTTTCGGCAGTGTATTTATGCTTTATCTCGCCGTTTGCCATAATCCAATATTCGTCGGCAATATCTGCAAGATAATATAAGCGGTGTTCGCTGAGAAGCAGAGTCTTTCCCTGCTTTTTAAGCTTAAGCAGAATATTTCTCAACTGCTGTGTCGCCGCAAAGTCAAGGTTAGCCGTAGGCTCGTCAAGAAGAAAAATATCCGTGTCCATTGCCCACGCAGAGAGTATGGAGATCAATTGCCGCTCACCGCTTGACAATTCATAGACGTTGCGGTTTTTCAGATGCTCAAGGTGAAATGTCCGAAAGGCCTCATCGACCCTATCCCGTATCTTTTCCTGAGGCAAGCCGTGGTTTTCAAGCCCGAATGCGACCTCGTTGGAACTGTTTACAGTGAAGAACTGACTGCGTGGATCCTGAAAGACCGATGCCGCAAGCTCCCCGATTTCACCGATACTAAGGTCTGCTGTGCCATGCCCGTCTAAGCGGCAGAAGCCTGTCAACTCTCCCTCGTAAAACTGCGGTATCAGACCGTTGAGGCATCGCAGTAGTGTGGACTTGCCGCAGCCGCTTCCGCCGCAAAGCACCACGCATCGCCCTGCAGGAATATTTCCGCTGACTTTTCGGAGCGTAGGTGTACTTTCTTGCGAATATTGAAATTCGAATTCAAAATCTATCATAGGTATCTCTTTTCCGCAGGTTAGGATAGTCTAACCATATGCTGTAAGAAACGGGCGGCATCACCGCCCCTGAATTAAAAGCTGTTATTTCAAAGTAAGGCACAGCTGTCGCCAACCGGCATTGGTGAAATCCAAAATCGAGCGCAAGCAGGCGAACATCCTGTCTTCATCCGGGCGTTTATCCAGCAGCTGACGGAAATGCCAGAACTGCGCCCCCATAATAAGACGGATAGCGTCGGCGTTTGGCTTTTTCCCGTAAACACGGAAAAAGAAATCGACAGTTTGCTGTGTTTTATGCTCCATAAGGTCATTCAGCATTGTTTCGACAGAGCTTCCGTCACTGCGGCTGAAGAATAAGGTGCAGTCGTCATAGTGCGAGGCAAGCAGTTCAAAGTATATTTTTTCCTCAGCGTTTATGGCACTGAGAATATCTTCCGTCTTTGCACTGAGCATTGCCTTTTCGTATTCCTTTGCGACAGGTGCGAACATAACCTTCATCGCTTCAAAAAAAATCCTGCAGCAGAGCGACAAACAGCGCATCTTTATTTTTGTATCTTGTGTAGATAGCTCCGGCGGTAACGCCGGCTTTTTCGGAAATCTTGTGGAGCGAGGCTTTACAAAAGCCGTAAGCAAGAAACTCTGAATATGCCGCCCTGATGATTTTGTCGTCAAGCGAATGATCCTTATTTGCCAAAACTCCACCTCCCAAAATCAATAACACTGTTATCAATAACGATGTTATTATAGCATGGCGTGTGTCAAATGTCAAGAGGTGTGTAAGCTGTTTTCGTGGCTGTTTTGCGGTTTGATTTACAGTTGGGAATGTGGAACGCAGAAAAATATACTTGTCCGACAGATTTACTTTGGCTGTAATCTTTTGCGTGGGGGCAGGGAGGAAAACTCAACTCGGTTACGTGAAAAGTTTACAATAAGATTTGGCTTACTGATGGGATTTACAGCGATATGCCAATTTGATAGGAATTCTGCGTGGAATTTGACGGTGGAAAATATATTTGTTGTGTGATAATATGAAAAATAATAAACGGAATGTGCAAATTTTATATCGGTTATATCAAAATACACGTTTCGTATGCAGTAAAGCCGCAAGGCTGTCAATATTCAAACGGAGGAAATCAGATGCAAGCGAGAGATTTAAAAAGTATTATCGAAAGTGAAAATCATGAACTGAAAACTCAGTTCTGCAATGTTCCGTTTACAATTACTCCTGACAGGAACATTTATAACATTATCAGAAACAAGTACAAGGAACTGGCTCTTGAAGCGCAGACAAAATTCGCAGAGATAAACGAGCAATTTGAGGATCTTGACGATCTTATAAACAATGCTCCGAGCGCTTTTGTATACTGCATTGAAAAGGCTCTGCTCGAGCTGATACAGGATATAATCAGCGTGGATATTTATACAATAGATAAAGATGCTGTTGTGAATATGGCTTTTGACGGTGTGTATTTTGACGAATTCACAGAAGCGTTCAAGGTCATTGACAAAAAGTATGAAAAGATACTTACCGATCTTAACGATGCCGAATATGCAAGAGAACTGAGAAAAGAGAGCAGGCCTCGCTGGCAGTCGGCTACATTCGGCGGAAATGCCATAAACGCCTGGTCAAATCAGCTTGATGCAACGGCAATGAATATCACCGAGGGTATAGCGTACAGCCTTGTTAATGCGGTCGGAAATATGATGAGCCGCAGCTATGCACGTTCACAGATAAAGGAACTTTTTAACACAATGAGCCTTCGTCAGGATATGGTGAACAGTGTTTATGATTCCTGCTTCAATCTGCATTTATTACTGCTTGATATAGTAGAGAAGAATACTGCGATAAAGTTTGCCGGTACTGTGAGTGCGGCTGATACGCAGAAAGCACAGGCTATGTTCAACAATATGATGTCTATAAGTCTTCCCCCCGAAAAGAGAGATGCTTTTATCGTGCAGATATTCGAGCTTGATCCTTACGAGGACAGTTTTTATTCAAAGCTGATTGATACAATGGGCGATGAGGATGACTCCATAGGAAAATTCTCCGAATTTTTCGGCGTGAATATATTCGACATCAAGAACGATATTCTTGCTCGCTTTGTAAACGATAATATCGGTGAAACCGAAGAAGATGCCGTGAAGTGCAAGGGACTTATGGAGGAGTACGCCGCAAAGATAGGGCTCAGTACTGTACAGATCGTACAGGCAAGGAATATAGTGGAAGAACGTCTTAAATATTTCAACGACCTTTATTGCACCGTAGACGGCGTTCTTATGGACTCAAGAGCGGAAGCAGACCTTGCAAGAGAAGAACTTCCGCAGATTACGGCGATATTTGAAACGGTTACAAAGCCGACTGACAAGTCTGACCTTGATTATGAAAACGACCTTATCGAAAAGAGAAAGCAGATAGATTCGTTCAAAACAAAAGTTAAGGACAAATATCTTGAAAATATAGACGCATTGCTTTCCGATTTCGACAGGCTTTTCAGGAAAGAGGGAAAATTCGACCGTAGTCTGACGAGAGAAGAAGCTGGGGCAATAAGAGCCTTTTGAATATGTAAAGGGCATGAGAATAACATCTTTTGAAGAGCGTGACAACGCTGTTAAGATGCTGACCGAGCGTTTGTCGCATCTCGGTATAACCGAGGCACAGGCGGAAAACGCTTACGCTTATCTGGACGAGGTCGAAAAGAACCTTTGCGTAATTGACGGAATACAGTTTGCAAACAGGGAAGAGGCATTAAAGGCTACCGCAGAGCTTAACGAGATAACGGCAATAGTAAATGCCGTGCCGAAGCCTGACAAGAACAGCGTTCTTCCTTATGAGAAAATGCTTGATGAAACAAAGGCGAAGCTGGAATCTTATGAAACAGACGTAAAAAACAAGTATATCGGAATTATCGAGCAATACAAGGCAAAGTTCGACACAACATTCCGTACGGTAGGATTTACGGTGTATGAAACAAGAAAAGAAGCGGCGGCACAAAGAGCACTGAATTTTGCAAAGAGCGTGATTCCCAAAGGTTACACCGAGCAGGATCTGATTGATGCAAGGCAGAAGGTCGATGAATTTCTGTTAACGGTCGGAATAACCTTTGAGGAAGCAGAGCAGGTTAGTGAGCTATTCAGACAATGCTATCTCAATGTCAATACCGTTGACGGAATTGCTTTCAACAGTAAGGAAGAAGCGGAAGCGGCAAGAGCCGAGCTTGCGGAGATCACCGCTATAATGAGCGATGTACCGAAACCGAATCCCGATCTTCTTCTCGATTATGAGCAGAAGCTGTTTGATGTAAAGGCAAAGCTTGAAAGTTACAAGACGCCCGTAAAGGATAAGTATATTGCGATTATTGACGATTATATAGCAAAGTTTGATACGACCTTCAAGACGACAGGAACGTTTTCAAAGGCTGAAACACGTCAGCAGGCGGCGCAGATAAGAGCATTGAAGCTGGTAAAATCCATAGCCCCGACCGGTTGCACCTACGATGACGTTGACAAGGCGATAAAGGCGCTTGATGACACGTTACCGAAGCTTGGTATAGACAAGACGCTCGCAACCGATGCGACAGATTACATAAAGGCACAGGAGGACAAGCTGAATACGGTTGACGGAGTAGTTCTGCCTGACAGGGAGAATGCCGCCCTTGCCAAAAAGGAGCTTGAGGAGATACAGAATATAATGTTCAAGGTCGCACCTCCGCAAAATGAGCCTTTACTGAGCTATGAAAGAAACTTGCTTGAAATCGAGGATAAGCTGTCACAGCTCAGAACTCCCGTAAAGGATAAGTATATAGGTATTATCAAAAAGCATCTGGTGGATTTTGACGAAAAGTTCAGAAAGGTATCACTTATCAAAACCGCCGCAACAAGAGAAGAAGCGGCAAAGGAAAGGGCTCTTAAATTCGTGAAGAGCAAGACTTACAACACAGTAACCGATGTCAATAATGCAAGGAACGAGCTTGCAGAGCTTCTTCCCGAACTCGGCATAACATCAGAGCAGGCGACCGAAGCAAATGAATATCTCACAAATACCGAAAACAAGCTGAACGGAACTGCACCGCAATCAAAGCTGAAAGGCGTTTTCGGTATGTTCAAAAAGTAATATCGGTATAAAAGTAAACCGACATATAAAATTATCCCGCACCTCAGAGGTGCGGGATAATTTTTATGCGTTTTCAGTCATTTCTTGAGCATTTTTCCGCATCGATGGCAAGAACAAGCATCAATACATACAATGCGTCCTGTGGGTCTTGCACATCAAGCACATAGGTGTCTGTCCAGTTCCAGATTTCTTTGGATACACAAGCTATGTAACGACCGGTACAGTCACGGATGTTATAATCCCACTCAAGCCAGTCGCCGTCTATATTCCAGCCGTTATAATCAATGTTGAATCTGGGCCTTATGAATGTAAACTCTTTGCTGATGCAGCCGACATAACGAGAGTCGACATACATCTCAAACTTCGGAAGCCAGGTAAACACCTTTTCCTTAATGTATCCGACCTCTTTTCCGCAGGAGTTATAAATACGGAGCAGGTGTCCCCACGCAAGTTCACCTTTTACAACGAACACAGTATTTCCGGCTTCATCATAAATGTCGTAGCTGTCAAACCACGAGAATAATCTTTGCTTGAATAAAAGTTTCATTTATTATTTTCTCCTTGATGCGTGAAAATACATATTATCTGCCATTAAATCTTTAGCCGGAATAATTCCGGTTTTCAAAACCAGTATAGCATATCGGGCTTTAAAAGTCAAAGGTGATTATATTATAATTATGACGGTGTCAGGGCAGTGCTGTCAGGTACGGAAAATGTGGGATAATTTTTACAGACTGTCGATAAACCTATATAATTTTTGAAAATGGGGTTTGGGGCGTAGCCCCAAGCGGGGTGAGGGCGGCAGCCCCACACTCAGCCCCTTTCCAGGGGAAAGGGGTTTGGGGATAGGGATAATAAATCAGAAGTTTATTTCATAAACAGACTTTTTCTACAAGCTGAATTTTTATGCGTTTTGTACTACCGTACATAAAAAATTCCACACCCATATATATGAGCGTGGAAAAAATGGTGGAGCCGAGGAGAATCGAACTCCTGTCCGAAAACCGATCCGCCAACCTTTCTACACGCTTAGTGAAGTCTTTTGAAATTCCCTTTCTCCTCTCCGGCTCACAGGATAGAAGTCCGGTAGTCCTTTGATGTGTTGACGGTTACAGGACTCTCACCGAAAACATTGGCTGTTAGTCGACGCCCTTTATAGAGCCACAGCGCTCTCTACAAGGACGGTAGCGCACTTAGGCAGCTACTAATTCAGATCTATTGTCTGCGTTTAATTTTAAAAATGCCCCGTTTAAAGAGATAAGGCGATCTCTGCGTGCTTAGCCGGGTTCACAATCCCCGTCGAAACCTTTACGGCCCCGTTTGTTTGGATAATTATTGTAGCACAAAGGAAAAGGTTTGTCAAGGAGAAATTTGCACTTTTATGAGGTTTCGGATATAATAAACCGTATATTTTGACATTTTCCGCTTTTTAGGCTGATTGGAGCAAGGCTTGCATATAAACGAGCAGGGCTACAGAGCGATTTTTGACGATTTCCTGAAATATCTTGAAAACTGATTTTTGACAATACCCCTTGCCTCTCAAGACAGGCAAGGGGCAAACTATATAAAACTATATAAAAATAAACCCGTAAGAAAATCTTACGGGTTTGGTGGGAGCGGGTGGATTCGGACCACCGAAGCGAAACGCAACAGATTTACAGTCTGCCCCCTTTGGCCACTCGGGAACACTCCCATATTAAGTTAAAGAAAAAATTGGAGCTGGTGGACGGACTCGAACCCCCGACCTGCTGATTACAAATCAGCTGCTCTACCAACTGAGCTACACCAGCTTGTTAATTTGTTTCTTGTCAACCGACGTGTTATATTATATCATATTGAAAACCGCTTGTCAAGAGTTTTTTAAAATTTTTTTAATTTTTTTACTCTCGGCTTCACTGGCTTTTGCTGTGCCGTGACAACAGATAATATTTTATCACAAAGTCAGACGTTTGTCAACCCTTTTTCGACAAATTTTTGATTTTTTTGAACGGAAATTGCAAAACCGCTTTGCAATGCGGCAAAGCGGTAAAAAGCAATATCGGATATTATCATAGCTTGCGGTAGTCGCACAGTACCGTATTAGTCATAAGCCAGCTAAGACAATCCTCAAACAGCACGCCGAGTCTTGGCTCGGTACCGTAGCTGTAGGTGGTTTTAACGGCAATTTCCGTGAACGTGGTTGCACGGTTAAGGGCAATAGGCAGGCTTTCGCCCTTCAGCAATGATGCGGTAAGCACTGAAGTGAAGATGTCGCCTGTGCCGGGGTAATGTACGGGAATATGATCCCAGTCGATACGCCAGAAGCTGCCGCTTTCCTTGTCGAAGCCTACGTTAGAGAGCTTCTGACCGTCATCGTCTATCAAAGGTACTCCCTTTATTACTACTATTCCGGGCTTGTCGCTGAGGCGGGCAAGCCACGAGCGTGCCTGTGCCACCGACATTACGGGAGGGCATTCCTCTCCGAGAAGCATACACGTTTCGGTGAGGTTAGGTGTTATAACATCTGCGGCATCAACAAGCTCCTTCATCCTGCGGATAAGTTCAGGGGTATAAGTGCTGTAGGGCTTTCCGTTGTCGCCCATTACCGGATCCACTACTTTAAGTGAGTCGGGGTTTCCGTGAAGGAATTCAAGGCAGCAATCCACCTGTTTCGGAGATGAGAGAAAACCACTGTAGATCGCATCAAACTTCAGATGCAGTTTTTCGTAGTGGTTATAGCAGGCTGAAATATGATCTGTGAGATCCTCCATAGCGATATCGGTAAAGCCGCCGGTGTGAGTTGACATAACAGCGGTCGGCACCGGACAGACCTGTATCCCCATAGCAGAGATAACGGGCAATATAACGGAAAGCGAACATCTTCCATAGCCGGAGAGGTCATGGATAGCCGCTATTATTTTATGCTGTGACATTAAAAAACGACCTTTCTTTTTTACACATACATTTATTTTAGCACAAAATTATCATATTGTCGAGATGTAAATTTTATATAGCTCACTTTATTTTTGATACACAAAGAGGATAATAAGGCAAATTCTGATGTCAGATTTATCAAGCAATAATTTTTTAACGGCGGCACATTATATTATCGAGCCGAAAAAGGCGGTTATGAAAGGAAACGGAAAAATGAGCAAGAAAACTTCCAATAATATGATATGTGCCGCTACCGCAATGGTGGCAGGCGGCATCGCTTTTGCCGCAACAAAGGCTATGACCTCAAACAAGACGCAGAATGTCAAGAAAGCAACAGGCAAAGCAATAAAAGCTGTAGGGGCGGTAATAGAATCGCTCCAGATGTAACGAGCTTACAGCAAAAGAGCCGTTCACGAGCCGTTTTTGGTAAGTGGACGGCTTTTATCTGTCGGGACTATTATAATCGCCGCTTTTAAAAACAAATATATTCGGCATCAAGCGAATAATAAGGAGAGGGTAGGTTTGACTTTACGGCGGTATGGTGCTATAATTGATTGTACTATCAAGAGATAAAAGCAAGAGATAAAGGCAAGGTGCATTTATGATAACAGGACTGAGAACGAGAGAGCCACTCGGATTTACTAAATTCATTGAAATGATTCAGCAGGCAGCCGCAAAAAAGGGAAGCGTGTTTTTCCTTGATTGCAAAGAGGGTCACGAGCAGGTGAAGAACGGGCTGATTGCAAGTGATTGCAGCGGCTGGCTTGTGCCGGCGGAAGAAGCGGAGGAGTTCAATGCGGAATATATGGATTTCAGCGAGTGCGATTGCTGGGATAAGTATTTTGCGTGGGAAACCTGGTACGAGGACGAAAACGGCGAGCTGAAGATAGATGTTTCGGTAGTGTAACATTGATTGAAACAGTTACCGCAGGTAAATAAAACGCCACAAAAGCGACAGCGTAAAATAAAAAACGAAAATGTAAATTTTTGTGCTTGACAAATGCAAAATTATCTGATATAATAAACAAGCTGATTTGCGGGGATGCTGGAATCGGCAGACAGGCAAGCTTGAGGTGCTTGTGTCAGTATTGGCGTGTGGGTTCAAGTCCCATTTCCCGCACCAGTGTAAAGGACATTCGATTTTCGAGTGTCCTTTATTTTTATATCTCGGCAAATCAGCAAAGCATTATCATCGAAAAAAGCCACACTGGAATCGCACGAAATCTTTGATTTTGTGGAAGCGGAACTTGTTCCGCAGTCAGACAAGGCAAGCCCCAGGTGCCCCAGTCAGTATTGGCGTGTGGGTTCAAGTCCCATTTCCCGCACCAGTGTAAAGGACATTCGATTTTCGGGTGTCCTTTTTTTATATCTCGGCAAATCAGCAAATCAGCAAAGCATTATCATCGAAAAAATCCACACTGGAATCGCACGAAATCTTTGATTTTGTGGAAGCGGAACTTGTTCCGCAGCACCAAATCTTTGATTTGGTGGTAGCGGAAATGCTTGGCGTTTCCGCAGACAGACCCAGCGCAAGCCCCAGGTGCCCCAGTCAGTATTGGCGTGTGGGTTCAAGTCCCATTTCCCGCACCAGTGTAAAGGACATTCGATTTTCGAGTGTCCTTTATTTTTATTCATAGAAGATTCGAAAATCAATAGCATTAAAGACAGTGATAATAGAATCAGAGTTTTCCGATAATGCAGAAGGTGAAGAAATTTTCAAAAAACACTTGACTTTGAAGTTCCGCTATGATATAATATCAACGTTGACTATTTGGCAACGCATTAAATACGCAGGTGTGGCGGAATTGGCAGACGCGCTAGCTTCAGGTGCTAGTGATCGCAAGGTCGTGTGGGTTCAAGTCCCGTCACCTGCACCAAGACAAGTCGTAGAAATACGGCTTGTTTTTTATTGCTGATACATTTTAAAACAGCAGTGGCGGAATTGCACCAAATCTTTGATTTGGTGGAAGCGGAAATGCTTGGCGTTTCCGCAGACAGAGAGCGCTAGCTTCAGGTGCTAGTGACGCATAAGTCGTGTGGGTTCAAGTCCCGTCACCTGCACCAAGACAAGTCGTAGAAATACGGCTTGTTTTTTATTGCTGATACATTTTAAAACAGCAGTGGCGGAATTGCACCAAATCTTTGATTTGGTGGAAGCGGAAATGCTTGGCGTTTCCGCAGACAGAGAGCGCTAGCTTCAGGTGCTAGTGACGCATAAGTCGTGTGGGTTCAAGTCCCGTCACCTGCACCAAGACAAGTCGTAGAAATACGGCTTGTTTTTTATTGCTGATACATTTTAAAACAGCAGTGGCGGAATTGCACCAAATCTTTGATTTGGTGGAAGCGGAAATGCTTGGCGTTTCCGCAGACAGAGAGCGCTAGCTTCAGGTACTAGTGACGCATAAGTCGTGTGGGTTCAAGTCCCGTCACCTGCACCAAGACAAGTCGTAGAAATACGGCTTGTTTTTTATTGCTGATACATTTTAAAACAGCAGTGGCGGAATTGCACCAAATCTTTGATTTGGTGGAAGCGGAATGCTTGGCGTTTCCGCAGACAGAGAGCGCTAGCTTCAGGTACTAGTGACGCATAAGTCGTGTGGGTTCAAGTCCCGTCACCTGCACCAAGACAAGTCGTAGAAATACGGCTTGTTTTTTTATTGCTGATACATTTTAAAACAGCAGTGGCGGAATTGCACCAAATCTTTGATTTGGTGGAAGTGGAAATGCTTGGCGTTTCCGCAGACAGAGAGCGATAGCTTCAGGTGCTAGTGACGCATGAGTCGTGTGGGTTCAAGTCCCGTCACCTGCACCATAACAGGACACCGATTTTGATACAATGCGTATCTTGATTGGTGTCCGTTTTCTTTATCCGAAAGTCCTTGTTTAATGGGATTTGTCAACACAATTTAACAAAAGAAGGCTCTGCGATGACTAAAAAACGGTCACAGCAGAGCCTTTTCTATTTTTTACCTAAATACTATTTAACGAAAGGTCGTAAGGGTGTGCATTTTCGGCAAAGGGGTGTGCACTTTTAAATTATTCCTAAAATTAACAATAAGCCGCAGAAAGCCGACCTTTGACCTGTAATAAGCAAACCACTATACCGTCCCGGTTGCAATCTGCTCGAAAATATGATATAATAATCCCAGACATAAAATCCGCTGAAAGCGGATTTTGCCGTGCTTTGCACGGCTTGCGGAGCACCGCAAGTCTGAGAATATTTTTCCGTCAAATCCTTTTGTCTGTTGACAAAAGCACGGCGTTCCGCCGTGTCGGCTGGCGCCGATTTGATTTGTGGTATAATAACATATAATAATTCCGAATTTGCAGGTGAGAAGATGGACGCATACCGTATTGCAATTTGCGATGACGATGATATAATACGAGAAAATTTATGTTCTCTTTGTAGTGATATTTTAACTGATGACAGTGTTGAATATGAGCTTGAGCCTTTTTGTTCGGCTCAAGAGCTTGAAAAACGGCTTAACAGCGAAAACTGCCCCTTTGACCTGCTGATATTGGATATTCAGATGGACGGCATGACGGGTATGGAACTTGCCCGTTCTTTAAGAGAAAAAGGTAATCGGGTGTCGATCATTTTTGTGACAGCGTGTGAGGATTATCTTAGCGAAGGATACGGCGTTCAACCTATTCATTTTCTCTTAAAGCCTGTACGGCGGGAAGCACTGGCAAGTGCGATCTACACTGATCTGAAGCTGAATTACATACCGAAAACCGTTGTGGTTCACATCGGAAATAAACTGGTGCATTTATCTTTTTCGGACATACGATACGTCGAGAGCTATAATCACAGCATAGTAATCCACCAAAGTACAGGTAACAGCACCTATTATTTTTCGCTTTCGGATTTTGAAAAACAACTTCCTGCGGGGCAATTTGCCCGCTGTCATAACAGCTATCTTGTGAATTTGAATGAGGTGCGTGAGATCGGTAGAACGGAGCTTTCTCTGCAAAGCGGCGAAACGCTCCCGGTGGGAAGAGCCTATTACAAAGCCTTTCAAAGCGCATTTGTGCGATATATAAATCAATAACAAAGAGGTCACCGCTTATATTCGGCGGTGACCTCTTAATGTTTATTTTTTAGGCAGCTTAAGTGCTGTCTGCACGGTGAAGATCCGATCCTCCGAAGTGAAAATATCCAGTATGCTGTGGTAACGCACGGCGACGGTGTTCATCAGCTTTAAGCCGAAGCCGTGGGTTTCGGCATCATTTTTGGTTGTGAGATAGTTGCCGTCTGCGTCTTGTCTACGCTTGCCGGAATATGAATTCTCACACTTGACGGCAAGAAAGCCGTTCTTTGTTTCAATTTGAAAGCGGACAGACCGTTTTCCGTCGGTAACCTCCGCGGCGGCTTCTAACGCATTATCAAGCATATTCATCAAAAGCTCGCATAAATCGCTTTCGGCAACAGTCAGCTGCGGCGGAACAGAAACGAGCACATCAAATCTGATGTCGGACTGTGCCGCACGGTAAGCGGCGTCCTGCAAGATCGTATTGACTGTGAAATTTTCGGTAAACTTCGTTTGTGCCAAATGATCGTTTTGCTGTTTTATATCTCCAATCAGCTGTCCCAGCGTCTTATAATCGCCCTTCTGATACAGTGCGTCAAGGGCGATTATTTTATGCTTCATTTCATGGCGAATGGCGGCGCTGTCGGTCACCTTGCTTTCTATCGCATGATAGCTGTTCATGATAAGCTCGTTGCGCAGATGGAGCGTTTGGGCTTCCATCTGCTGTGAAATGATCGAACGTGTTACGGCATAGGCGGAGATGACCGCACATACGGCGACTGTCCAGACGGTGATCCAATACAGAAGTCCTGAATAATCATAAAGCTCCGTGACATCTGAGATCAGTCTGCCGATATATTTTGAAAGGCGGCTGTTTGTGAAAAACGATACCGTGTATGCGACAGCCAACGTAACAGCACTTACGGCAGCTGAAATTTCAAAATATTTCCAGAATTTACGTTGCCTGTTCATCACAAGATAGACTACCAAAAGTGCAAGCAGTAAAATGCCTATTTCCTGCCGATTAAGGAAATCGACCAATCCGTCATCAAGGAAATGATGTCCCATTCCTTTGGTGATCCATTGCATAGTAAGCCCCACAGAGGCAAGGAAAAGCGGTATCAGACTCCAATCCGTATTTTTGCGTGCAATTCCCAAAAGAAACAGCCCCGCGATCATCAGCGATATAAAAGCGGTCGCACCTGCTGGAATACTGTAATAATTCGCGTAGGCGTAGCTTTCGATTGCTTCCGCATCTACAGACACAAAGCGTGGAAAAGGCGGAAAAATAATGCTTGTCGTGTCGATCACCGTGCCGATAACGGTAAGCTTACATTCGGTATTAAGCGGGAGCGGAATAATCGCCTGGGCCTGCCCTGCCGCTCCCTCAGGCACAAGGGTCTCGGACTGCCACACCGCTTTTTCGTCTATGCTGACCGTCAGATTCATTCCTGTCGTTTCAAATACCAGATTACCGTATTTGCCGCTTGCAGGAATGACTGTTTCAAGCCGAAATCTGTCACCTATTTCGGGTGGTACGGAATAATCAAGCTCGGTGAGCGAATCGTCCTGTCCGATTTTGACGGCAGTTTGCCAGTCTATATATTGTATAGATGTATCAAGCTTAGTGAAATTCTGCAAAAACCATATCATTCCGATGCAAAGGATCGGAAACAGTGCTGTGCATATCCATCGTAAAGATTTTTGTATATTGCTCTCCATTATGACGAGAAACCTCCCGTTTGCAGTAAAATTTGTTGTGCCGATTGTCCGTATACTTATTCTACATTAAAATCCGTCGTTTGACAAGCGATATTTTGTCTGTGTAATTCTCTGCGACGTAAACGACAACAATACAGCGTAAACGACACGCCCGAAATCTCCGCATTATGATATAATATTTAATAAGAGCTATATGACTCAATTTTTTATTTTCTATTCTGCCGCTGTATGCGGTAAACCCGATTTTGAAGGAGTATGAACTATGAACAAGAAATTCATTTTTCGACGAGCGATAAGTGCGGTACTGGCTGTTGCGATGATAGCCGCAAGTCTGCCGTTTTCGTCATTTGCCGAGGACGGCTCTGACAGTCCGACCTTTTCATCTGATGCGGCAAATTCGCTGATGAAAAACACTGTCCCCGCAGGGTACGACAAGACGACTAACCCTTACGGCTACGATGTTGACCGCCCGTTTGCGATGGTGGAGCAAAACGAGCTGATTTACTTTGAGACATATACCGGTCGCACCACAGGCAAAATAGCAGATGTAGGGACAGCGAACAGCCTGCAAAGCTTTATATCAAATAACAACACCGCATCGGACGGCTCTCTGCCGGACTTGAGCTTGTCCAGTAGTATTCAACAGCTTTCGTTTATACAGTCGGTAGCATTTGACCCTACAGGTTCTGGAAGAAAAGACTATGTTGTCTATGTCGGGGTTCACAGAACACGCAAACAAGTTTATGCCATTTTGTCCAATACCGTAACGGGTAAGCAGTGCGGCACCTATATTATTAATTTTCCCCTCGACTGGATCGCAGATTCCGACGGAGACTTTCAGGTCAACGGCTATGAGACAAACGCACTTCTTGATGTCGTCGCCGGCGACTTCGATAATGATGGCAAGGAAACCGTTATTGTCTATGTACCCGGCACAAAAAAGTCGGCAACACGGGTTACTACCGACCTTTACCAAGATATAAATAATGTCGGTAGTCTCCTCTGGGAATTGCGTTACGATGCTGACGGCAATAAGTTGACTAGTAATCACAATAATACAACCACAGGTGATGGCAGATCTTTGGGCTATGACCTGCTTCACGACCTCTATATTGAGACATACCAAAGCGGAAAATGGGTAAAAGGTGCAAGAAACGACAGCATCGGCGGCTCAAAACAAGATACATTGTATAACGCCATGCACAAGCTGAGCGTAAAAATGGTGGTCGGTGATTTCAACGGCGACAATATAGATGACCTTGCCGTGCTTTCGTATTTCCATGTAAACTGCATAACGAGCGACAACAAAAATGTATACCGCCCGCAGGTAAAAATTAAATACGGCGGCACTATGCCGAAGGAAGGCTCTTTTATCGATCAGAAAGCAGATGAATCTTTCTATGTCTGCCCCGAGGGCAAGCTCTCCGATGGAGAAGTACAGTCGTCAAGTAGTATGAACGCCTGCAATATAACGGCAGGTGACATCAACAATGACGGTTACGACGACCTTGTTGTTGCAGGTATTAAGGCTGAAATCGAAGGTTACGGTGAAACAGATGAAAGCTATCTTGCCTATACAACGCTTCTGAACAACAAAAACAATGGCTTTATTCAATCTGATTACAAAACCATGTCAACAAACGAGTGGACATATAAAAGCACCGATGGTGAAGACATTGTTTCTCCTTTAGCGGTGGAGGCGGTTGCTTATAACGGAGCCAGTGCCGCAGATTTTATCTTTATCAACGGCACGCTGTATACATACAACACCGCTACCGGCGAATTAAACACGGTTGCCTCCCAGGGCTATAAAATGAGCGGCTTTCAATTTGACGGTGCGCTCGGCGGGCACGAAGAATTCATCCGCTCGGTTGCTGTAGGTAATTTTGACGGCAACAATGCCGGCAGAGAGCAAATCGTATTTGTGACTTCCTGCCGGGACGGAGACGATACCTATTCTTTCAAAAAAGGTTTGATTTCCGCCACTTATAACGATACTGCCGCCGATTACGGCGCGGCTACCGGCTTTAAAACAACACTCTCCGATTGGGGTCCGAACAAAGCAGACGGCGGTTATAAGGGCGGCGGTGCACAGGTACTGCTGACTGCCTGCGACCGTGACCAGGACGGCGTTATCGCACGATATAAGGGCGTGAGCTACGCCTACAGCGACCCCGAGGTCAAGGCAGTTATGCAGGCGGCGCCCTACTTTGCGGCACTGGGCGATTCGGCAAATAACGAGACCGACTATACCATAACCGAAAGCTACGAGTTGGAGCAGTCCTCTTCAAAAAATGTTTCCTACAGCGTGGGTATGTCCTACAGCTACGGCGGACTGTTTGCGCCTTTTGAGTTAGAGATCTCTGCCGGCTATTCTCTTGAATGGAGCAAGAGCTTTTCCGAAGCACTTGAAACCGAATACGCCATGACCGTCAAGGCACAGGCATATAACACGGCACTGGTTGCAAGAACGCCGGTATTTGTCTACTGCTATGAGGTGCTGGACAAAAACGGCGCGTGGTCGGACGAGACGGCAATAAGCCTGTCTATCCCACAGCAGCCGGTGTATCAGCAGATGAGCATTGACGACTACAACAGCTTTGCTGAAGAATACAACTCCTATATGGAGAAAAAGGGCAATCGCGCCATCACCAAGGAGTCGGATAAGACCTCCAAAGATGAAGCCTGCTACTACCGTCTTGAAAAAATCAACGAAGCGGAAAACTGGCTGGACGGCAACGAGGGCAACCCTTATATGTACAATCAGCTGGGCTGGGGCGCATAGTGCACTCGGCGCTCAGCAGCTCAGCCAGAACACTATCCGTCTGGGCTATGCGGGAGGTCTGAATGAGGTTTCCTATTCAAAGAGCAATATCAAATCGGTTTCTGAGGAGATTTCTCACGGATTTTACTTCAACTTCTCCATCAGCTTCGGCGTGTTCGGAGATGGCATACTGTTCTCGCACGATATAGGCTTTGAAACCAGTCTGAGCTATAGCAACGGTTCGGGCGTTTCGACCACGAAAACTTCATCGCAGGGATGCATCGGTGCTGTCAACGACATTGACGGCCCGGCACTCGCCGAGGAAGGAATCCCGGCAAGTATTTACACACAGTACACCTTTGACTGGACGCTGGGGCAGTGGTTCAGACACCTCTATGGTGAGGAAGGCAACAAGACTGTCTTTATCGGCTACAGCCTGTCAAATGTCAGCACACCCGCTCCTGCGGTAGATGATCTGGAGGCTGAACTGTTCGCAGATGATGCAGTGCGCCTTACATGGTCTCAGCCCGACAAGACTCCCGGTTGGCCGGAGGTAGAGGGCTACTATGTGTACAGCGTGGAAAACGGCGAGTATACGAAAATTTCCGATCTGCTTCCTGCCGATACGACATCCTATGAGATTGAGAACCTGAAAACCAACACCGACTTTAGCTTTGTTGTTACCTCCGTTTGCAAGGTGGACGGCAAAGAAAATGAAAGCACATGGTCGAATATCGCCGAGGTTACAACGGCAAAGAAAGACTATAAGGTCAACTACTCTGTCGATAACGAAGATGCCGCCGACATCAAGGTGCGCCATCTCGGTAATGTTGAGATCAAGTCGGGAGATGAGATAAGCGAGAGCGAGATCATCAAGGTAAAGGTTACTCCGAAAAGCGGACAGTATGAGCTTGTGTCCCTGACCCTCGACAACGGCGGAGAATCAATGATATTCACGCCGGAAGCAGACGGAACTATTGAATGTGCCTTTACCATGAACGGTGAAGCCAATATGCGTGTTTCCACCAAGCGAGCAATAAATTCCGCTCAGATCACATTTACCGATACCTACACGGCAGACGGCACGGTGATTGGTACGGTCAGCGCGGCGGTGGGCGATGTTCCTCTGAATGCCCCCGGCGGCACGGTTACCGATAATGTGACCTTTACCGCCGTACCCGGCAAGGGCTACGGACTGAAATCATGGAAAATTACCGACGCAAGTGGCACCACCGAAACTATAGACGCGGCAGGCTCTAACAGCTATACATTGGGGCTTGCTTCCGAAAAATACACAGTCGAGGCAGAATTCGTAAGTCTTTCTGAAATCGGCAGGCTTGTAAAGATCAATCTCCCGGCAGAGGGCGGTACGGTGGAAATCACCGATGCAAACGGCGACAGCGTTACTCTGAATGAGAATAACAGCGTGTATGTTCCTGTAAATTCCAAGCTGACCTTCACCGTCATGACGGACGCGGGCTGCAAGTTCCGCGCATGGACGGATGACGCCGAGGGACAAAGCGGCGAAAGCTTCACTATGACTATTACAAAGGACACTGAGATCGGTGCAGAATTTGATGTTCCTGTTCGTTTAAAGCTGACCTATTCTGCCGCAAGCGGTGAACAGACCGGTGCCGTGGTGACCAAGCAGGGCTATCAGTCAGGCGCAGGCATTCCCGTCGGCACGAAAATTACTCTTACTGCACAGGCAGCGGAAAATTACCGTGTGCAGAAGCTCGTCATTACCCGTGGCGGCAAGGTTGACACCGTAACGATCGACGACAAGCTGTACAGCCAGTATGATTATGAGCTTGTTGTGGACGCCGAAACCGACATTCAGGTGTATTTCACCGAAATCGAACAATACACGTTTACGGTGGATAACCCGAAGCACGCAGATATGACAATCAAAAACGGTGACAAAGATTTCGTAAGCGGCAAAACCGTCCGTTACGGCGATGAAATCATCGTAACGGTCAAGCCGAATGAAAACTACCGCCTTGCGGACGCGGCATCGTGGATCGACAACGGCGACGGCAGCTATACCTATAAAACCGGCGCAATCAAGGCGGATACCAATATCTCGGTGAAAATCGAGGAGATACCGGAATATACGGTCACATTCCCCACAACTATTGATGGCTGTATCCTTTCGGTTAAAAACGATAAAGGAAAGATTTCAAGCGGTGACAAGCTTCGTGAGGGAACACGGCTTACAGCAACCGTGACACTTGACCCGACCTTTATTCTCAAGGGCTGGTACATCGGCGGCGAGCTGCTTTCCGAAACAAACAAAAACGAAATAACATTTACTGTAGACAGCGATATACTCCTTACTGTTATTGTGACAGATGTAAAGGGTGATACAGGCGACCAAGGCGACCAAGGCGACAAGGGTGATACTGGCGCTACAGGTGTAGGCGTTAAGTCGGTAACTATCGACGAGGACGGAAATCTTATTATCACACTGACCGATGACACCGTGCATAATGCAGGCAAGGTAACAGGAGATAAAGGTGAACAGGGCAATCAAGGCGATAAGGGTGACAAAGGCGACAAGGGAGATACAGGCATAGGCGTTAAGTCGGTAGCGATAGATGATGACGGAAACCTCATAATCACTCTGACTGACGACACTGTGCATAATGCAGGCAAGGTAAACGCAAGCAACGGTGAAAACGGTAGAAACGGTGCTGACGGAGTCGGCATTGAGAATGCTGTTGTTGACGAAAACGGCAACCTTATCATTACACTGTCAAACGGTACTGTACACAACCTCGGCAAAGTCACCGGAGAAAAAGGTGACGCAGGAAAGGACGGTCAAGACGGTTCAAACGGCAACGGAATACAATCGGCTGAAATTGATGCCGATGGCAATCTGATTATCACGTTTACCGATGGCGTTGTTACCAATCTCGGTAAAATCGTCGGCACTGACGGCAAGAACGGTACGGACGGAAAAGACGGTAAGGACGGCGTTGACGGAAAGAACGGTATCGGAATCAAGGGCTGCCGCATTGATGACAACGGCAACCTGATTCTGACACTGACTGACAATACGACGTTGGACGCGGGCAATATTTCCGCTATCAGCGACAACGTTAATGTTTCCAAGCCGCTTGCAACCGCGGCAGTATCCGTTGCAGGCACTTCTCTGCTCTGGAATGTCGTGAGCGTTGCAATCAGTATCATAAGAAAGAAAAAATTGGTCTGAGCGTAATTGAGGCTTCCGGTGAAGCAGCATATCGTGTACGATAAGAAAATATGAAGGAACACCGCCGCACAGAGAGTAGCTTCTCTATGCGGCGGTGTTTACTGTTTGATTTTATTGAGATGGCATTGATTTTTAGTAGAGCGATCGTTTTATTGCCTCACTTTAACCTTAGTACCATTGTAGAATACAAAGGTTATCTCGCTGTTCCTGTGGACTATTGCTTTCTCTACCATCACAGTCCATAAAGTGTCGTTCCACTCGCTCAATACGGTCGGCTGTTTTTTCAGAGTTCTTATGTAAAGCGCTACAGCCTTATCTTTTTGACTGCGGAGGGTACGGAGGTTTTGCAGGCGTGCCAGTTCTGCAGCCGCTGTTTCGTACCTTTTGGTAAGTGATTCATACTTTTTCAAGTACGCTTCCTGCGATTGTGCGGTGACTGCATTATCCTTAACTGCAGCCTTGACAAGTTCGGCAACAATCTGCGTTTCCTCAAGGTGACGCTCAATATCGGCGTCTAGTGACTTGAAATCGGTCAGCTTTTTGCGCATCAGTTCGCAGTCCTCAATGATTTGCTTTCTATTTCCCATCATCTGGTTATAGGCTTTTATGAAGAGCTGCTGTACGGTTTCCGTATCCACAGTTGGCGTCAGACAACGTTCACCGCCTTTGAATTTATTGTTGCACTGCCAAACAGTGCGACGGTAGCGGTCGGTGGAATGCCAGACCTTTGAGCCGAAGAACCCGCCGCAGTCCTCGCAAACCAGCTTTGCAGAGAGTACGCTTTTTCCGCTGTATGCGTTGCCGAGTGCTTTTCGTCTGGCAAATTCAGCTTGGACGTGATTCCATTCATCAGGTTCAATAATGGCGGGGTGGCTGCCCTCAACATAATACTGCGGCACCTCGCCTTCATTTAGCTTTGTTTTCTTTTGCAGAAAATCTACTGTAAAAGACTTTTGGAGAAGTGCGTCACCCTTGTATTTTTCATTTGTCAGAATACTGGTAACTGTGGTTTTGCTCCACTTTGCCTTACCGCTTGGTGACGGTATTTCCAAGTCCTCAAGATACCTGCAAATTCCTGCTTGGGTTTTGCCGTCAAGAAATAATCTGTAAATCAGCCGAACAACGACGGCTTCTTCCTCGACAATGGCAGGCCGTCCGTCCTCGCCCTTTTTATAACCGAGGAAATGCTTATATGCCAAATGAATCTTGCCGTCAGCGAAGCTCTTGCGCTGACCCCACGTAATGTTTTCGGAAATACTGCGGCTTTCTTCCTGCGCCAGTGAGGACATTATGGTTATGAGCAGTTCGCCCTTGCCGTCGAAGGTGTAAATACCCTCCTTTTCAAAATAACACTCAACGCCGTTTTCTTTCAGCTTTCGGATAGTTACAAGGCTGTCAACCGTGTTTCGAGCAAATCTGCTGACCGACTTTGTAACAATAAGGTCGATTTTACCCGCCAATGCGTCCGCTATCATCTCCTTGAAACCTTCGCGGCGCTTGGTATTTGTGCCGGAAATTCCTTCATCGGTATAGACCCTTACGAAATCCCACTCCGGCTTTGACTGAATGTATCGGGTGTAGTAGTCCACCTGCGCTTCATAGCTTGTGAACTGCTCATCACTGTCAGTTGAAACTCGGGCATATCCGGCAACACGCCTTTTCTGCACGGATGCCTTTGGCAGATGCGTCAAGGAATTTACAGTCGCCGGTATCATCGTAACTTTAGGCATTATGCTTGCTCCTTTCTAATGTTTTCTGACGGGCGGCTTCTTTCATCTCGTCCGTCCAACTTTGACTGCGTGAGCGGTCTTTCCAAATTCGAGTAATTTCCGAACCGTCCTTGAAATAGAAAATCAGGGTATTATCATTGCAGACGCGAATATGCTGAATTCGGTGGCAAAGCCACTCGTGAGTAAAATCATTCTGACCCAGGACATCAGCAGTGACTTGCTGTAGAGTAGACTCCGGTATCTGCTTAGACGCACAAGCTGCTTTACCAAGTGAATTGTATGTTCCGCACACCCAGACCGCTCCCGTTTTTGTGATCTTTCGGCGATAGTTTTTGCCGCAGTTATCGCACACCATAAGGCTTGAAAAGGGATATGTTTTCTTTGGCACAGACTTCTTGTTAAACCGAGCCGCCCGCCTTGACTTTTCCTCTTGAACAGCTTGAAAAGTTTTTTCGTCAACAATGGCTTCGTGGCTTTCTTCAGCAAGATACTTCGGAAGTTCGCCGTTATTGAAGATTTTCCGTTTAGTGATATGGTTTTCACGGAATGTCTTTTGCAGCAAAAGATTACCCGTATAGGTGTGATTGCTGAGTATTCGTGAAACTGCGGACTGATTCCATTTACCGCCAAACCGTGACGGAACACCCTCCTCATTCAAGCGTTTTGCAATAAGCTGGTAGCCGCTGCCCGAAAGGTATTCATTATAAATACGGCGGACGATTTCGGCTTCCCTCGGAACAATAACATAATGCTCGTTTTCCATACGATACCCCATTAAAGTCCTATCCCAGGGAATACCGGATTCAAAACTACGCTTGATTCGCCACTTCTGATTTTCGCTTGCCGAGCGGCTTTCTTCCTGTGCGTATGAAGCAAGAATCGTCATCATCAATTCTCCGTCACCGCTAATTGTGTGAATATTCTGCTCCTCAAAATAAATATCCACCCCCAGAGCTTTGAACTCACGAACTGTCTGTAGCAAAGTGACTGTGTTTCGTGCAAAGCGGGAGATGGATTTTGTAATCACCATATCAATTTTACCGGCACGGCAGTCTGCGACCAAATTCTGAAAACCTGCTCTTGAATCCTTGGTGCCTGTCTTGGCTTCGTCGGAATATACACCCGTATAGAGCCAGTCACCGTGGTTTTGAATGAGGTCGCTGTAATAGCTGACCTGTGCTGAGAGCGAATGGAGCATAGCGTCCTTACCGCTCGACACACGAGCATAGGCGGCTACTCTCTTTTTTCTTTCCAGCTTTGGCGGTTTTGATACGATGGTTATTTTTCCTGACATAACGTCACCTCCTTATAGTGTGACATATTACCTCTAAAGCCATCATATATCAAGTCCATTCCGCAATATAAACTACACGAAGATATACCGTATTTTTCGTTCATAATTGTATCAATATCGGCGTAATCTTCCGGGGTTATAATCCCCATCGACAGCATTCGTTTTGCCTGGAGCATGGAAGCAAGGTAGCTTTCCAACCGATTTCTGTAATTGTCACTCATCAGAAGTATGCCCCTTTCTGAAACGGTCTGTTATGTAGCAGGCATGAGAACAGTATTTTCTGTGATTGTTTCCGTAAGCTGTGAAATGACGTCCGCAGCAGGCACAGGTATATTCATAATTTGCTTTTCGGTTGACGCAATCCCTGTGTTCATTCCACCATGTATTTCGACAGGAATCGGAGCAGAACTTTTTCGGTTTCTGCTTAGCAATGTTTTTTATCAGCTTTCCGCACTGTTTACAGGCCACGGCATTCTTTGATTTGTCACCCAGACCGTTGCGGCGGCAGAATGAGCGCACCGTATTATCTGATATGTCGAGTGCTTTTCCTATTTTAATATAACCGACGCCTTGTAAGCGCATTGTTCGTATTTGTTCTTTTTGCTGATTTGTCATTGAGCTTTCCTCCAATCCTAGGGATTACCTCAATATCTACTGGAGAAAAAATAGTCATCCGGTCCGAAAAAAAATAATGCCCACCAAGGAAATCAATCCAAGGTGGGCATTATCACTGTAGTTGTTAAGTTTTATCTGAGCATTTCATTTACACGTTTCTGCACCTCCGAATAATCATACCCGGCTTCAGTCAACTTTTCCTTTCGTTCGGCTCCATTCCCCCACAGACCCGCAATAACCTCAACTGCAATCTCATCGGTAGTTTTCCTGTATAGCTTTTCATTGACTCTTTTCTGAATCGCATTGTAGTCGTATCCGGCGGCGGTGAGCAGCCTTTCACGCTCAGCACCGTTATCCCACTTGCCGGCAAGAACCTCGTCAGCAAGCTGATCTATAGTTTTCTCGACAGGCTTTTTCTTGCCGTAATCGGTAAAGCAGATATCACCGTCAACATCGTATCCGCCTATTCTGTCTAGCCCCCACTGCCACATTGTCTGACAATAGTTGTACTTTGACGGACAGTCGGGGCTGTTAGTCCAGTGAGCAAGCCAGATGTCGTACCTGCCGACAATCTTGCTCTTGTCGTAATAGTTCTCCATAAAAGACGGATTTGCGTAAATTCCAGGCTTGAATCCCGCCTGACTTATCTTTTCACAGAAAGCAATAGCCATCTTTGTGCGTGTGTCCGTGTTCAAACCGCTAATCTGCTTTTTCTCTTCCATGTCGAAGAATACGGGATATGTCGGAGATAAGTTCTTGATTACCTCAATGCACTTTTCAGCCTCTGTCAGTGCCTGCTCAACGCTCATTGCATAGCTGTACCAGTAAAATCCGTAGTCAATGCTGTGTTTCTTGCAGTCCGCCACGAACTTATCCATAGTAACATCTTTCTTGGTGGAAAACCCCGCACGGATAATTGCGAACTTCACGCCCGCCTGTTTCAGCGCAGGAAAGCTAATGCCCTCCTGACAGTAGCTTAAATCAACACCTTTAATCTTCATCATTGTCCTCCTTTTCCGAGCGCTTATGCAGCTGCTCCAGTATGTCTTTCAGCTTCTTCGGAACAGGCAAACCCAGGTGCGCGGCGTTCTCAAGCAGCGAAATACCCTCGTTCGACAGATAGAAGAATATCACCGCAGTGCGCAGAACAGAGCCTGCCCCAATAACCCGAGTATCAAGAATATGCCCGCCGCCGACCAGAGCGAAGATAAGCACCTTTCTGCATATTCCCTTGAACCCGACTGCGCTTGACAGCTTCTTGTCCGATATAGCGCACATCACTCCGGTTATGTAGTCAATCACCACAAAGGCAATAAGCGCAAAAAGCAAACCATCACTCCCTCCGAGAAACCAGCCGAGCCACCCGCCGACCGCCGTAAAAATAAGCTGAATTGTGTTCCAGAATTCTCTCATAATAAACCCTCCAATCATTCGTCAACGATGTCGTAAGTTATTTTCATGACCTGCCCGTCCAGTTTTCGCACCGGCTCTGACAGGTTGTTTATTGTGGTAAGACACAGCTTGCATATTCCAAGCGCAAAGCCGAAGAAATGCTGACTGCCGCTTGAATACGGATAGTACGGCAGGACATACAGCGGCAGACTAAGTTCGTCCGTCTTGATGATATTCGCATACGAATACAAGTAGCTGTTTCCGTAGGTCGGAGCGGAGAACCTCATTCTGTATCTGCCGTAATCCTCGCCGCTTTTGATTATCTCAAGGGCAAGCAGTGAATAGGAAATGTTGCAGCTATCGCAAATCACAAGCGGAGTGTTCGTCTTTTCGTCAACATAAAATCCCCAGAAGCTCGCCGCCGTCATATTAGAGAGCGTTCCGTCAGCAACATACTGCCACGTCTTGCCCGTGGATTTGCCGTCCTTTGTGAAAACACGCAGCTGCCCGAAGTTATTTGTTCCGGTCGATTCTTTTCCGTCTATCAGCGGATATTTTGTAATGACGAAGTACTTATCGTCCCATTCAAATGCGCTCAGCGAATTGCAGTAATCGCCGTTCACACCCGCGCCGTAAAACCATCTGTAACTTCCCGAAACCCCCGAAGCGTATACATTATTGATACCAACTCCGTAATTTTGCAAAGGCACATCGGTTTCAATTACCTTTTTGGAAACCCGCTCATAAGTGTCCAGGTCAAAAATGTAATGATGAATATGTTGGAGCGCGGTTGCAACAATGTGTATCTTGTCCCCAATCACATAGGGGAAGAACGCCAGCCACTGAGGATCACTTTCCCAGTCGCTCTTTAGCTTCTCAATTTCTTCCGCAGGTAGGTTTTTCACATTGCTCGTGTTACAATCGTAATAATAACTGCCATGATGATAGCTGTTATCATAGGTCGAATTAGGAATACGCTCCGCAGCCGGAAACAGCTCTATGACTTTCTTCACGCTTATAATGCCGCAGAACGGCTTTTCCGTGCTTACGCTTATGGACATGGGGTCGAACATAACAACCTCGTAAATGCACCCGTCATGAATATGCTTTCCGAGAAGACGCACATTTCCATTGGACAGCCTGCCCATGTAAAACCACTTGAAAACCCCGCAATTGAACTGCGAATCCGGAATGTACCGTCCCACAATTGTGTGATATGCCTGTTTGAAAGAATCTACCGAACTGCTGTTGAGGTCAGTTCCTCCCGTTGAAAGATTCCAGTAAGTGTCGTGGTAGCCACAGGTGCCGCCGTCCTTGGTGGTAAGGCAGATACATCCTATTTCGCCGTTCGCACGGTCTGAAGCAAAGTCCCACACATGGCGGTAGCCCTTGCCGTTCTCAATGCGGCCGCTTTCGTTGGCATTGTAAGTGCCTATGCTTGTGTCCGTGTTCGTGTTGGCGATTCCTGCGTGACCTATTTCCTCGTTCGTCCACGGGAGCATCATATTATTGCCGTCCTCGGGGATTTTGTCACGGCAGACTATAACTCCACGAAATGCAGTATCGGCAATGTTTCCCACAAAATCACGCAGCATATTAAAGCTGCGGTCGTTGTCGGAATCCATGCCGATTTCGATGTAATCGGGCGGGTTGAGAATCGTATCCACTGCGTTGGTTATCATGTTCTCCTCATGCAGTTCACGAACTACCTCGCCCGTTTTTTCATCAAAAAGCTGAATGGTCGCTTTACCTTTAATCATTCTGTTCCTCCTCATACGGTGTGTAAATAAACGATGTCTGGAAGCCGTTACACGGCGCATTGTTCAGAACATCAGTCAGATTTCCGACATCTCCGTCATACAGCAGCGTAATGCTCTGAACGCTGTCTTTCATCACGGAACTGCCGAACGCAAGCCAAATCGTACTGCCGAAATCACCCACTCCGAAGTCAGCGGAAATCGGCTGTAAACGCACCGTTTCATTTTCGGTGGTGACTATCATTGTGAATGCCGTGGTTTCAATGCGCTCTGCCTTGACAGGATTTCGCAGTTCAAGATACAGTTTTCTGTTCGATACGTTCACCACGGTGATTGGCGGCGGTGTGATTATCTTCGGACTCCATGCGTCCGGGAATACCTCGCGGACAGTGGGTTCAAGAGTTTTTCTGCCCCTCTCACGCTTGATGTAAACAGGCATAGGCTCGGCAAACTTAAACTTATGCGATTTGAGTATCTCAAACAGCAGAGTATCAGATATGTGTACAAGTTTCTTTCTGACGGTTCTTCGCATTGAAAAGCAAACTTCGTCCTCTCGAGCTTCAATGTAACCGTCCCACGGAGTATCTCCTGCAAGGTAAGCGCCCATTACATAGCCCCAGGTCTGCATTTTCGGAAACTTGCCCTCTGCACCGTCAGCCGAAACCACACTGAGCGACATGGTATTTTGACCTACCTCCGATGTAAACGGATAGGTATAAGTCTTGGTGTGCGAACCCTCGCTGAAATACTCCTCATACCGCATGACTTCGTTTTCGTTCTTTTTCAGAATAAATGCGAGAGTTCCTGAAGCTGAAATGACAAACTTCACAGTCGAGCAGAATGCCGCGTATGTCGCTTGAATCGCATTGTAAGTAATGCGGAACAGCCTTTGTGACTTCTCCGTTATCGAAATATCCGTGCTGTTTGTCGCGGTTTTCAGTTCTGCTGTGGATTCGCTCACGTCATTGCGTATCTCGTTCGTTTTCTGCTCCATCTGATAGAGATTGTCCGAAATGCTCGGTCTGTAATCTCCGACCTCGATGGAAATTTCACGGCGGTTGTACGGATTGAAACTCATGGCGATTATGCGGGTGTTCACATTGAGATTGAACGGGTGGAACACTATCTGCACGTTATCGCCGACCGAAAAATTGACGTTCTTGTACAGCGTCAGTCCGTAGTTTGTAGTACCGGAGCGGCTGTCGGTTTCCATAGTCAAATCCGAAACATTCTGACCGTCCATAATGCTGATATAGTCCTGCGAACCTCTGTGAGAACGGATATTTATCTCATTTCCGTTGTACTCGATTTCGCCGCCGCAGAGCGCAATAAGCTGCATTAAGGCGGCTCTGCGGGTACACTCACGGTTGATTTTCAGCTTTATTGGGACGGTCGGGTCGCATATTCCTGCAGTCAGCGAAGTGCCTTGCAGCAAAGAAATAAGGCACTCACCCGGAGCGCCCTCGAAGTCAAATTCAGTCAGCTTGTATTCGTCATTGTTAAGTTCGTAGGACTTGTGTTCGCACTCCACAGTGCAAATCGCAATGCCGCCGGACAGAGATTTCGACACTTTCACAACATTGAAAAGGTAGTTCAGAGTGTCGCTTTTCAGCTGTACCTCCAGCCCCGTGAATATCTCCGAAGCCATCGAGGAAATCACAGAAAACTGAAATGTGCATTCACCGTTAAGACTGTCGGTCAGCGATGCGGAAATCACCCTTGTAAACACACCTCGCACATTGCCGTTTTCGGTCACGATTATCTCAACCATCACACCGCCCCCGCATTCCTTACCGTCACCTTGTTCTGATTCCACTGTATTCGGGATATTACCTTAGTCAGCGGAACTCCGTCAATGCTCAACGGAATCGTAATATCAAACGCCTGCGTCTGTACCCCGTTGAAGCCCGAAACCGTGCCGTTCATGTCGAGGTCGAAATCTGACGGAATTGCATTCTGCATACTTTTTGAAACGTCTTTCATCTCATCGCCGAAGCCCTCGCCAAGTCCCTCTGCCATAAAGCCGCCGAGATTGGCGAACAATTTAGACGGTGAGTGTATTCCAAAGAAGTCCTTGATTCCGTCCACAATGCCGCCGAAAAAGCCGCTGATTTGATTCCAGAGCCACGCGCCCGCATCAGAAATACCCTGCCACAGGCCTTTCAGAAGATTACCGCCGACTTCCGCCATCTTGCCGAAGTAGCTGCCGAATGCGTCCACTATTCCGGTTATGATTTGCGGAATCGCCTTGACTATCTCCACGATGATGGTCGGGAGGTTTTCAATCAGCGCGATAAACAGCTGGACGCCCGCCGCAACGAGCTGCGGAATCGCTCCGATAACTGCGTCGATAACGCTTGAAATAATCTGCGGAATAGCCGCGACAATGGTCGTGATGATTGTCGGCAGGTTCTGAACAAGCGCGATGAGCAGCTTGATTCCTGCTTCGATGATGAGCGGAATTGCGGAAATCAACGCCTTGATTATTCCGTCAATTATCTGCGGAATGACCTCAACAATTGCGGTTATGATGTCCGGCAGAGCCGTCACCAGTGCCGTCAGCAGCTGTATTCCCGCTTCGATTATCTGCGGTATCGCGCCGATGAGGAAATCCACGATTCCCATGATTATCTGCGGCAGGGCTTCAATGAGGATCGGCAGCGAATCTAAAATGCCCTGCGCAAGCCCTGTTATAAGCTGTAAAGCTGCGTCAAGGATAAGCGGCAAATTATCGATGAGCGTTTTCACAATCTCAACGACTACCGTCACAATCTGCGGAACAAGCTGCGGAATCGTGTCCGCAATGCCCTTGATGAGCGACAGCAGAATATCCGCTCCGGCAGAAACTATCTGCGGCAGCAGTCCCACCAGAGCTGAGATTATCTCGGTCACGATTCTGGCGAGGGTCGGAGTAAGCTCCGAGATAGCCGAGAGAAGCCCGTCCGCAAGCGCCTTGATGATACCCGGAGCGCTTTCGAGGACTGCTCCTGCGATAGAGGTGATGAGTTCCGCAAACTGCGGAATCAGCGTCCGGATAGTGTCGATAACAGAGGTAACACCGCTTTTCAGTTCGTCCGCCGCTTGCTCGTTGCCTGCGAGGAGGTCTGCAAGGCCGTCCGTGATTTGCGTAATTCCCGGCAGGAGTTCTCCCACCATGCGGTTTTTCAGACCGCCTGCGGTGTGCGACAGCTTGGTAAGGCTGTCCTCAAAAGCAGCTGAAGCGGCTACGGCTTCGTTGCTCATAACCATGCCGTAATCCTCGGCTTCCTGCTTCAGACGTTCGGTTTCCCCTACGCTTGTGTTCAGGACAGCCGCCATATCCACAGCGGATTTTCCGAGGAGGTCGTTTGCGGCAGCGGTGCGCTCTGCGCCTGCTTCCATGCCTTGCAGAGCCGTGATTACCATGCTCAGCTGTTCGTCCTGGGACTTTCCGTTCAGTTCCTCGATGGAAAGCCCGACAGCGAACAGCTTTTCGGCTGCGGAATCCGAACCGCCCGCCGCGTCCGTGATGACGGTGGACAGCTTTTTCATTCCCGTCTGGAGGTTGTTCACGTCAGCGCCGCAGCGCTCAAACACATAGCCCCACTTCTGATAGCTTTCGGCGCTTATGCCGATTTTCTGCGAGGTCTTGTCAATCTGATCGCCCGCCGAGCCGACATCGTTCGCCATGTCCCACAGCTTTTTTCCTGCGGCAACGCAGGCTGTTCCAACAGCCGCTGCAGCAGCCCCGAGAGCCGCGCCGATTTTCTTTGCGGTATCTCCGAGTTTGCTCAGTTTCCCGTCAGCGTCCTCGCTTGTGTCGGCGGCTTTCTTGACGGAATTTGAAAGGTCCTTGGCTTCATCTCCGGCATCGCCAAAGCCCTTGTCAGCCTTTTCAAGGGCGGTGTTGTTGGAATTCAGTTCACGCTCCATGCCGTTGAGAGCCGCCTGCGCGTTGTTCAGCTGTATCTGCCAGCTTTGAGTGCGGCGGTCGTTCTCGCCGAAAGACTCGGCGGCATTGGCGAGTGCGGAACGGAGCGTTTCGATTTTCTGCTTCTGCTGCTCGATTTCCTTGTTCAGCACCTGGTTTCTTGCCGTGAGAGCCTCGGCGGATTTGTCGTTCTTGTCGAACTGCGAATCCACCAGTTTCATTTCAGAGCCTAGAACCTTGAAAGAGTTGTTTATATCGGCGAGGGATTTCTTGAATTCCTTTTCGCCCTCAAGACCTATTTTCAAGCCGAAATTTTCGGACATTCTGCGTCACCTCCTTGAAATGGGCATAAAAAAAGAGCCTTGCGGCTCGGGGGATATAAACAAGAGCATTCCTTGACGAGATTATGCAACCGCAAAGAATGCTCTTTAGTTATTGGCTATTTGGTATCCGCATAATGTTTTTTCAACAAATCCTGCTTTTTCCAAATTGTTAAGGGAAGATATAATATCTATTTCTGTGAAACGATTTGCTTTGTCTTGCGACCATTGTTTAAATTCCCAAATCACTTCCTCTAAATTTGCACATCTCTTTTTTTCTATGATATAGAGTGATGTTCCCGCACCCTCCACTGCTTGACTATCAATTAAGGAATTAGTAAAACTAGCTGCCCTTTCTATGAACGGAGTGTAGAATTCAAGTTTTTGAACAGTATTATCGCTTATCAGTTTTCTCATCAAAATGTCATAAGCCTCTTGGGTACTTTTGACCTTGTGATAACGTTGATACTCTTGGATTCTCTTTGAGATAACCTCTATATCATGATCATATGGTCCATATTTATCCTTTACAAATCTAAAATAATTTGTGCCCGATAATATTGTCATAAAATATGCAGTCTTTTGCAAGCATATCTTATTAAAGTGAGAATCATCAAGACAGAACTTAATTTTCATTAGTATTAAGGCGGAGAGTGAAAGTTGTGGTTCGTTCGCAGGAATTGACTGATAATTTTTTTGAGGGTTCAAAAACAAAAATGGAAACACTATCATCAAAGCAACCCATTTTTTGTATTATTAAGGTTTTAACGTCACACCAATTAAGTCCGCCATTTCCGCACCCCAACGGTGGAATGGCAATTGATTTAATGTTCCTATCAGTCATTAATTTTACAAGTTCATCTAATCCGGCTGAAATATATTCCATCTTAGATTTTTCACGCCATTTGTTTTTGGTGGGAAAATTAATTATCAGTTTGGAACCAGTAAGAAAAATGTGAAGAACTCCTGGCTTAAGCTTACTAGACTTACATTTTTTTACATATTCATCATTCATTTCAGGATATCGCATTTTAAATTGATAGGCTATGCCTTTTCCCATGAATCCTTCACAATTAACTGTGTTAACGAGTGCGAATGCGTCTGATTCAAACAAGTTTCCTGTTACAAATCGAATCATGATTACCCCTTATCGACAAACCATTTCTGAACATTTATATACGGTGGCTTATTAGTGATATTATACTTTTTCAGTATATCTTCCACATATTTCTTACAATTTTCGTCCAGAACATTAATTGACTGAAAATATTCTATAGGAATAGTTAAGGGAGATAAGCATTCAGCCATTCTCACCTGCTTGTGATATCTCAAGTCAACTCCTGCAGTCTTGGCTTCAGAAATGCTAATTTCCATAACATCCCAGTCAATTTGTTTTAATCCTTCATCATACCCTAATAAATTTGGCTGTTCCGTGGATGCAGGATGAATAGGTAAAATTAAAAAGTTATTTTCTTTTGCTATATCACGATGAATACATAAGTATATAAATTCTTTACCTGTATTATTATTCTTAACAGCAGTATCATATGCGGTATGGATATGAAAATGAAATGGAATATATTGAGATAATCCAAGACGGTTTCTTTCTTGTAAAATGTCATGATCTGCCGTATCTGTAAAGCTAAGATTATTTCTAGATAATTCATCTCTTGACATTAGTCCGTTTTTTACAATAGATTCAAACGAATCAATTGAGGTTAAATGGTAAAATAATTTTCCGTCCTTAATACTCATACAATACCTCCTAAGACAAACTATTTCATTGCATATGGTTACACATTATTTACAGAGTTCATGACATTTTGGGATAATTCCATGTCCTTATTTACTAATTATACCACAACACCTTTGCTTTTTCAACCCTTTTTTCAATCAAATTCCCATCGGCACAACCTCATCAATATCACCCTCCCGCTTAGGCTTGGCAATCCCTATAAACTGCTTATGGCACTCCCACAAATCCAGCAGAAACCCAAACGGCATCAGCCACACCTCTTCCGAATTGAGGTGCAGCTGCACCGTGCCGTAATAGAACAGCCGGGTGAACAGTTCTGCGTCATTCACTCGGCTGTTACTGCGTTTTTTGAGGTATCATCGCTTTCTACATTTCGTTTCGTGCCTTTCAGCATAGCTTCAGTGATTGCGTCCTTGTACTCGGCAAGCTCGCCGGGGGATGTCAGAAGCTCCACGGTTTCCTCGGTGAGAAGCGGCTTTTTCTCGCTGTTTCTGAGGTTGTAGATTTCAATGCTCTGATTGCAAAGCAGAGTAATCAGCCAGATTATTTCATCAAGCGCCATCTCCATATTTTCAGACTTCATCAGCTTATCGCCGAGATTGTCAAGACCGCCATAGCGCGCCGAAATAGCCTTTGTCGCCCTGGTGGTGAGAATCATCTCGTGCTGTTCGCCGCCGATCATAATTAAAGAACTGCGTTCATTCGTCATTGCTCATACCTCCGTTACTTGCCTGTTTCAGCAGGCTTTGCTGTGAATGTGGGTTCATACACAGACTTGTACCAACCCGTGATTACGCTGTCCGGAACGTTCTTCTCGCCCTCGGTAGCTTCGGCTTTCCACGGGTGTTTTCCGTTTGCGTCCGGCTTGTTTCTGCGCAGAACCGTACCCTCGATTGTAGGCGTGGAAAACGTGATACTGTCGCCCTTTGTGGCAAGAGAAGTTGACGGAATACCGAACTTGACTCTGTACAGCCAGAAGTATCGGTACTTGCCGTTGGATTTCTTCGCCCTGAATCCGATAGCCACGGGCTTACCGCCGTCCTCGCTGGTGGAAATGACCACGTTATTGCTGTCGATAGTCGCTCCCGTCAGAACCGAAGCCGCGTCATTTCCTATATCGTCAATGCCAAGTGAAAGCGTTCCGCTTTTGAACTCCTTGACGATTTCCGAAGCGCCGTCATCAGCGTAGAGAGTAGCTTCCGCAAGCTCCACGGAGAGATCAGCCGAAATCGCCTTTGCAAGCGAAGCGGGAACTCCGTAGGTTTCGCTTCCGTCACTGTCCTCGGTTATTTCAGCGTAGAACAGCTTGTCAAGACCTATTGTTGCCATTTATATCTCCTCCATTTCATAGTTTTTCGCCGTATCAACGGCGTAATGATGATAGCCAGTTTCGTCCTCATGGCCGACATATTTTCGGGCGGTTACGGTAATATCCGAACTGAGCAGAGCCTTTACAATCCTGCTCACAGTACGGGTGTAACTGCTTTTCGTAAACAGAGAAATCCGCACTTCCTGCACAGCGGCAGTCGGCGCATTATCCGCATGGAGTTCAAAGCTGTCGTACAGCGGAGTGAATACCAGATATTCGTCCGGTGCCTTTCCCGAATACACAGAGGTCTGCGCCGGGATTTTCAGCTTTTCAGCTATCGCAGAGAGTTCTGAAAGCAGACTCACAGCCCCTCCACCTCCTTTTCAAATGCGGATTTCATTGCGTCCACGCACTGCTTTTTCACAGCGGATTTCGCAGGTTTCAAAAAAGGTTTAGCGGACTGACTGCTTGTCCCGTACTCAAGAATATTTGCGATTTTAGCGTTGCTTGAACCGTCGGAACGAGGTTCGGAAAATCCCACTTTAATGTCGTGATTACCGTCTTTATCGACCCTAACAGGCGAAAGTCCGAGGGAGCGTTCCAGTTCTCCGGTGGAGCGGGACTTTCCTTTAGCGCCCGAGCCGACAACGGATTTCAGATTACTCCGAACCTTTGCGATAGCGACATCGCCGCCTGCCTGCAAAACCTTTTCGGCAATGCTGTCGGTCTGCGCTCCAAGCCGAGAAATCCTCGCAAGAAATTCATCGGGCATTTTTACATCAGCCTTAGCCACTCGGCTGCACCTCCTTTGCAAGCACTTCAATATACATTACTCTGCCTTTCACATCTTCGACAGAGGTTATTTCAAATACAGAGCCATCGCAGAACAGCCGCATATCCGTGGAGATTCTCACCCCCGGAATGGTGCGAAAACGGAACAGGTCGGAGGCTTCGGAAAAAGCGGCTCGGTTCGCCCATTTCTCACTGCCGTGCCTACCCTCACGATAGGCTCTGACCGTTGCCAGAACAACATCGGTTTCCGTCTGAAAACCCTCGTCATCAAGCGCGATCTGTTTCTGTGTTATCTCAATGAATTTATTCATCTTCCCGAAACTCACAGTAACCACCGCCTATCCAGTCGAAGCAGCATATTAACCGTGTCCCACACCTGTTTCCCCGCCTGAACATTATCTCCGAAAAAGCCGCCCGTGCTGCCGTCCCGCGATTCATAAAAATGCGAGGACAGCATTATTACCGCCTGTTCGGTAGTCGGCTGCATTGCGTTTTCTGAATAGTAATTCTCGGGCAAATGCTGATAGCTTTCGGCATAGGAAACAGCGGCGGTGATGAACCCTTTTATGAGTTCATCGTCCGCCGAGTGTTCAAGTATGAGGTTCTGCTTAACTTTCGTCAGTAATTCATTCATCATGAACCGGAAGCCGGCTTTCATCTTGAGAATCTGCACGGCTTCGGGAAGTATCAGCTTTCCGTCAACGCGCTCCTTTGCCACAAAGCCGACCATGCCGTTGCCTGCATACAGTTCCTTGAGTTCCGCAAAGGAACGTGTGCCACGGTCGCCGATGTTGTAGTAACTGAAATCGCCGAATGCGATTACAGGCTTTCCTGCGGCGATAGTGGGAACATACGGAGAGGTATAAACCTCGTAGCCGAACAGCCTGTCGACCTCGCCCGCCTGAAGCGAGGGCTGCCACAGATATGCGCCGTTGTTATCTTTCAGCTTGCGGAGAGCCGCAATAGTCTGGTCGTTCATGATGAACTTTGCGTTCTTGCGGTACGGGCGCTTGAGGGAGTACACAAGGTTGATTATCTCATCGGCGGTTATCGAAGTAGCGCTCGCCGCAGTAACAGCGACCTCGCCGCCGCCCTTGTCGGAGAAAAGTCCGAGGGGCTTGCCAACGCCGTCACCGTTGAGGAAAGCGTCCTCCTCCGCATTGGAAAGCGCCTTTGCGAACTGGTCGATGATGTAATTTTCAAGCCCGAAAGCGTTGTCATAAAGCAGCTCCTCAGTGACCTTAACCGCAACGTGCAGCTTGTGCGCGTCAAGGTTGATCTGCGAGAAAGTAGCGTCCCCGAAAGTAAGCGCGCCACCCTCGTCAATCCACGCTGCAGCAGGCTTTGTCGCAGCAATATTTATCTTATGCTCACCGCTGGTGGTGATGGTGTGACCCAGCTTTCTGATAATATTCTCCTCGGAAAGAGCGTCAATCAGACGGCTGTCGTACTCCTCGGGAACAAGATAACCGCCGTTTGCGTCAATGCCCTCGGAAAGAACGTTTGAAATCTGACGGAAATTGGTGCGCAGAGCGTTCAGCATTGCCGCCTTGTATTCATCACTCGCTCTGCCTGACTTGGGATTATCGCCGTTCAGCGGCTTTGCGGTGAGGGGTACTGACGTAGGCTTGGAAAGACGTGCGTCCATAGCCGCCATCTGTTCCATGCGCTCGATTTCAGCGCCGTAGTCCTTGATTTTCTGTTCCATTTCAGCATAAGAAGCCGCGTCCTCTGCGGACAGAAGCCCGTCCTTGTCGCGCTTTGTTTCAACGAAAGCCTTTGCGGCCTCCCATGCCTTGTTGCGCTTTTCGCGCAGTTCAAGAATTGTCATGTGTGTTTACCTCCTGTTACTGCCAGTTTTTGATTAAATCGAGCCGAGAAAATAAATCCTCGGCTTTGGTTTTTTGTTCGGTTTTCGGCGCTATATGGCACTTTTCCGCGATTCTTCCCATAAGTGAATTTACCACCTGCGCTTCGGAATACATCAGCGAATCTGCGGCAGGCGCTTCTGACGGTTCTTCACGGGCAAGAATACCGTCCGCAAAGCCGAGTTCCACCGCCTTATTTGCGTTCATCCAGGTTTCAGCGTCCATGAGGTGCGAGATTTTCGCGCGGCTCATTCCCGTCTTGATTTCATAAGCGTTCATAATGCTTTCCTTGACTTCGGACAGCATTTCGATTGCTTTCTGCATTTCGGCGGTATCTCCCATCGCCACCGTCATGGGATTGTGTATCATCAGCATGGAAACTGGGGACATCATCACCTTGTTTCCCGCCATTGCAATAACCGAAGCGGCGCTTGCGGCTATGCCGTCAATCTTCACCGTGACATTGCCCTTGTAATCCATCAGCATATTGTAAATCTGCGCCGCAGCCACGCAGTCGCCGCCGGGTGAGTTAATCCACACGGTAATATCACCGCTGCCGGACAGCAGCTCGTCCTTGAAAAGCTGTGGAGTAACATCATCGTCAAACCAACTTTCATCGGCGATAGTGCCGTTGAGGAACAGCGTTCGCTCCGCTGTTTCCATCTGTGTTTCCTGATTTATCGCTGTCTTGTTCGTCCATTTCCAGAACTTCTTCATTTGAATTATCCTCCTCTCTGTCAGCCGCCGCAAAGATACCCGCGTCAGCCAGTTTTGTCATATTGCCGTTTATGAGGTAAAGGTCGCCGCCGTCCTCGGCAGGAATGCGGTCGAGGTTTTCAAGCTCCCGAATGTCGTTTGCGGACATCCAACCGTTCTGCCGCGCCGTAGCGTACCCACTCATTCGGCTTGCGTAGTCGCCGCGCAGCAGTCCGTCAACGTTGAACTTTATGAAATACTCCCGTTTCTCGCTCGGAGTGAGCAGCGAACGCGCCATGCTCTGTTCCCAGCGAACAAGCCACGGTTCAAGCGTGTATTTCACGAACTCCAAAGACTGCTGCTCGATATTAGAAAAGCTCGACTTTTCAAGGTCGCCCACCATGTGCGGCGGCACTCTGAAAATTCGAGCAATCTCGTTTATCTGAAATTTTCGTGTTTCAAGGAACTGCGCCTGCTCGGGCGAAATACTTATAGGAGTGTATTTCATGCCTTCTTCAAGTACAGCGACCTTTCCGCTGTTGGAACTCCCACCGAACTGCGACTGCCACGCTTCACGAACCTTTGATGGGTCTTTAATCGTTCCCGGGTGTTCAAGGACGCCGCTTGGCGCTGCGCCGTTCGCAAAGAACTTAGCGCCGAACTCCTCAGTCGCAATGGCAAGACCGATAGCGTTCTTCGCCATTGCAATCGGCGAGTAACCAACAAGCCCGTCAAAGCCAAGTCCGGGAATGTGCAGGACATCGCCCGGCGCGAGAATCACCTCATATTCCTTGCTGTGGATTGCTTCGTCAGAACCACGATAGTATTTGTAGTACAGATTTCCGCTTGAATCGCGGTCAACCGTCATTCGGTTTGGCATAAGCGGGTACAGAGCAATGACCTCGCCCTTTCCGTTGCGGATAACCTGTGCGTATGCGTTGCCCCAGAGGAGCAGGTGCGTCATAAGCGTTTCACGGAAAACAAACGATGTCATTTCGGGGTTGGGTTCGTCATGCAGCAGAAAATACAGCAGATTATCCGTTGCTTTCTGTTTACTTCCGTCAGAACGGTACTTATAGACGTGTAGCGGTAGTCCCGCCACTGCTTCCGACAGTACTCTAACGCAGGAATACACGGCGGTCATCTGCATTGCGGAGCGCTCGGTGACGTTCTTTCCGGCGGTAGAGCTGCCCATGTAAAAGCGGTAGGCACTGCCGGCTGTGCTGTTTTTAGGCTTGTCCCTGGAATGGAATAGACTTGAAAAAAGTTTCATAAGAATTTATCCTCCTGGATTTTAGGCATAAGAAAAGCACCCGCCATTGCTGACAGATGCTTTTAGTGAATAACTCTATATGTATTATTTTTCTAAAAAATCTCATAAACAAGTGCATTATTTCTAGAAAGCACCTGCTTGCCTTTGTCGAGGCATTTCTTTACGTTCTGGAAGGGTGTGGTTCCGATCTTACTCGAAAAGCTTCGACCTATAGAAGCGCGAATGGTGCTAGGTTTTTTCCCGCATGTCATTTCGATATTTCTATAAGTTGCCGAAGCAGAATAGAGGTCAAATCTCCCTCCGGCTTTATTGTTCTGTACGTATCCTTCTACCTCTTTCAGTACTATTGCTGTTAACTGTGTGATTGAAATACTTTTTTTAGCCGAGATACCGTAGTATTTTTCGAGCAGATCTGTAACAAACTGACTAACGCTTACTCCATTGCTGGACGCATCTGATTTAAGAAGGTTTGCTAATACAGGGCTAGGATAAAACTGAACACGATCCATAAGTTTTTCCTCTCTTTCTCATAGTAAATGAGTTATTCACTATGCACACGATATCAAATAATAGCGAATAAGTCAACCACTAATACCCTCAATCCACCCATTATCCATCATTTTCGTATACAACACCAAATCTAGCCTTGCGAGTTGTGAGTTTTTATTGCATTTATACAAATAGCAGCCCTCTTTCATCATAAACACTCGCCCTGTGGTCATTTCCACAGCGGATAGCCCTGTCAAGCGCCATAATTGTTGCCACAGCTCCGTCAATCTTTTCTGTGGACTTTTCCTTGTCCGCTTTGATGTTGCCGGCGGGGTCTGTGCGAATGAAAATGTTATCCATATTCCACCGCAGAACAGGGTGACCGCCATGCGCTATTTTCTGTTCAAGCACCAGTTTCATCAATTCTTTTGTCGGTGGTGACATATCTTTGAAACCCTGTCCGAACGGAACTACCGTGAAGCCCATACCCTCAAGGTTCTGCACCATCTGCACAGCGCCCCAACGGTCAAAGGCAATTTCACGGATGTTGTATCGTTCACCCAGGCGCTCGATGAATTTTTCGATGTAACCATAGTGAACCACATTGCCCTCGGTGGTCTGCAGGAAACCCTGCCTCTCCCAAACATCATATGGCACATGGTCGCGCCGGACACGGAGGTCGAGGTTGTCTTCGGGTATCCAGAAATACGGTAGGATGATATATTTATCATCATCGTATTCAGGCGGGAACACCAGAACCAGTGCAGTAATATCTGTGGTGGAGGACAAGTCCAGACCACCGTAACACACGCGCCCCTCAAGGTCATCCTCGGAGGTGGCAAAGGCACATTTGTCCCATCTGTCCATCGGCATCCAACGGACTGCCTGCTTGACCCACTGGTTCAAGCGAAGCTGCCGGAAAGCATTCTCTTCGCCAGGGTTCTGCTTGGCGGACTCACAGGCATCACGCACCTTGTCGATGCCCACCGTAATGCCCAGGGAGGGGTTAGCCTTCTTCCAGGTTTCCGGGTCAGTCCAGTCATCACTTTCATCCGCACCGTAGATAACGGGATAAAAAGTGTGGTCGATTTTACGACCCTCGATGATGTCCTTTGCCTTTTGGTGGATCTCATAGCAGATGGACTTGGTGTCGTTGCCTGCCGTGGTAATAAGGAAGTACAGCGGCTGCATACGAGCATCGCCGGAACCCTTGGTCATAACATCAAACAGTTTTCTGTTCGGCTGCGTGTGCAACTCATCAAATACAACACCGTGGGTGTTGAAGCCGTGCTTGTTTCCAACATCTGCGGAAAGCACCTGGTAGATACTGCCTGTGGGCAGATAAATCAGACGCTTTTGGGAATCAAGGATTTTGACCCGCTTTGCCAGAGCCGGACACATACGCACCATGTCGGCAGCTACATTAAAAACGATGGATGCCTGCTGTCGGTCAGCGGCGCAGCCGTAGACCTCGGCTCGCTCCTCACCATCACCGCAGGTCAGCAAAAGCGCAACAGCGGCAGCCAGTTCGGACTTGCCCTGTTTCTTGGGGATTTCGATATATGCGGTATTAAACTGGCGATAGCCGTTGGGCTTCAGTGTTCCGAAAATGTCTCGGATGATCTGTTCCTGCCAGTCGATCAGTTCAAAGGGCTTTCTTGCCCAGGTGCCTTTCGTATGGCAAAGGCACTCAATGAAACCGACCGCATAGTCAGCGGCATCCTTATCGTAGTAGGAGCCTTCGGACATGAAGCGGGTCGGTTTGTATTTCTTCAGCTTTCTGATATGCGGTCACCTCCTTCAAATGAGCATAAAAAATAGCCGCCACCGTTATCGGTGCGACTTTCCGTATACGAGGAACAGAGCCTCTCGGCTCCATCCCAGGGCTGTGATGTAGTTTTACTTCTTGGTGAGGATCGGAGGCTTGCCTGTGGTCAGCCATGCAAGCCAGCACTGTTCGCAGGTGACCAGGTCGCAGGCAACCGAGCCGCCTTCTTCAAAGGGCGGGTGACCCTTGCTGATGATCTCTGCGATTTCTCCGGCAGTGGTGTCCAGAGCCTTGATGATTTCCAGTCCAGTTTTTGCCATAATGTTTCCTCCTCAGATTTACTTCACCTGTGCCATGCACCAGGCAATTGCGTGGCCGTTGTCTGCGAACCGCTCATCGGTCTTTCCCCAAGGTGCAAGTCTGCACTCAATGTCGCCAAGCCCGGTCTCATCGGGGGTTTCAACGAACTCGTAAATCTCTGCCGTAAAACCGCCTTTCCAGTGGCAGTCCGTAACAAAGACCTTGTCGCCGAACTGAATGACCGCACCGTAGCTTGCGGAAACCTTCATTTGCAGCCGTTCCATCGTTGTGAATTCCATAATGTTTTCCTCCGTTTTTTCTATGTTTTCCCTTTCGGTGTGACACATATTACCTCTGAAAACACATAATATACAGGGGTTTTGCGATAATATACTACACGATTATTCAGCCATTCTTACGGGGTGAATTTGTGTAGTTTATGACTCGCCCGTGAGGATGAAATTCACATATTCGGAGCGATGCTCCTCAAGGAAAATCACCAGTTCATAGAACCGCATTTCATTGGCGATGTACTGTACCATCGGAACATCAAACATATTGGTACGGCCAGTCTTGCGGACTGCGAGGATCTGCTCTCGGATTTTATCGGTCATCGGTATTCGCCACCTTTCGACAAACATCGACACCGTAGGCTACATTCAAGCCGGAGCCAGTATCCCAGGCAACCATAACGCTGCCAATATCATCAACACCGATCACGGTGCCTTTTGTACCTATGGGAGGTGCTTGAGGATCGTCCATCTGCACCAGTTCCACCCGTGCACCCTTTGGGTAGCGCTCACGGAGGGCTTGTAAGGCTTCTCTGGAGATTACTCGCATACTTCCACCTCCTTGGGCTGACCGCTTCTAAAGGCAGAAGTGCCCACCAGGTTGCGGAGCAAGATTTTGCGTTCGGTCTTGAACTCTGCGCCGATGAAGCCCAGGCGGAGAAGGAAGCAGCGGAATGCGTACTTGTCGTTGTCCGTTTCCTTTTCTTTTGCCACCACTCGCTTTGCGTTCCGTGCCATTTCGCACAGCTTGCAAATGAAGGTGTCATAGGCTTTCAGTTCTTCTGGAGTAGGCACTGCCGGAAACCAGGGGAAGGAAACTTTTTCGTCCGTGACCTCAATTGGAAGGTCATCCACGCCCAGAGCCTTTTTGATGAGGTTTCCCTTGGCTGCGATGAGTGCCTTGAGGTTTTCCAGGCTGCTGTCGGTGAAAAGGCTGCGGGGCATGGAAATGCAGATGCCGCAGGCTTCGTCCGCTTCCACATCTTCGTTGGCATCGTCTGCGATGCAGTCTGCCAGAGGGTCTTCAGCCTGGAAGCCCTTCTCACGCAGGAAGTGGATGAGCGGTGCGGCGGTGCTGTTGTCCTCGATGGTGACCTTGCCGTCCACACTGACGGTGAAACCGCCGATCTGGTAGGCAAAACCGGGTGCGCCGAGGTATTTGGGTTTTTCATAAATTGTGTTCAGCAATGGCTGCGACCAGTTGCTTGCGGTCGGAACCGCTGACGTTGTAGTTGATAATCATATTGTGTGACCTCCTTTAAATTTGGTAGTCACATATTCGCTCTAAAACCGAATAATAGCAAGGCCTATAACCACAGAATAGTGTCAAATTATCAGCCCTCGGATTGTGTACAGTACACGATGCCGGACAGCACAAAAACCACGCAAGGAAGTGCGACACCGTTGCCCCACATTTTATATTCTGCGGCATCCGAATGGGGGTCGCGCAGCCACTTGGCAATCTGCTTCAGAGACTTAGGCTTTGTGGAACTGCCCACGATCCTGCGATGGGTTTCAAACACATCGTACCAATAACGGATATCCTCCATCGTAGGTTCGGCAATGCCCAAGTCATCGCACCACCAGTCTGGGAATCCCTGCAGTCTGGCACACTCTGTAGGAGTGAGCCTACGGACGGTGTACCCACTCTGAATAGCACCGGGACCTTTGGCAACGAGGGTGGGCTGAAGTTCCTCCTCAAAGGTAGGAGCGAACTTGGCGTTCTTGCCCTGGTTGAAAGTGTCCCTGCCGATGCCATAGCAAACGGCGGTTGGGTCTTTATAATCACGGGCAAGCACTGTGGGAGCCTTATCCTCGGCAACCTGGGTGAAGCTACCAGTGGTCATAGCATATACGGCATGGCGATCCACGGTATTCAATGTAAAGCTGACATCTTCGTTGATGCCATCACCCTGGGGACCATTCTTATCGTTGCGACCGATCATAGAACCCTGGATGGCATAACTTTCCACCACCGCAATGCCGCCCTGGTTGCATCCGGGGTTACCGCCGTTGCCGTCTATGGTGCGAGATGTTTCGGCCTCATAGATTCCGCTGTGAGGATTGTCCGATTTCATAGCATTGCTTTCTTTTGAGCAGATACTATAAGCCTTCGGCTCAAACAAAGTCTGGTCATTGTTACAGGAAAGCGTGGCGGATTTATCTGTCTGGATGAGAGGACCCTTGCCGCCACCTTCACAACCAGAGCGGATCTTCATAACAAGCGGCACATTTCCACCGCCTGTCCCCATGCGGGAGGTGAGCGTCTGAATTTTGCCGTCCTCGGCAATCTTCACTCTGCTGTCGGTTGGATGGTTTTCCAAAGCGACTGCTGCAGGAACGACTCCTGCTCGGAGTGTTGGCGAAGTTTCTTCCTCATAACCAATGCTGCGGCTCTTGGCAGAATGCTCTGTGCAGAATCCTGCGGATTCCAGAACACACGGAGGATGGTGGGCTTCAGCGCGGAGCGTGGCGGTTACATCATCCGTCACATCCATACGCTGACCGCCCTGGTCATTTAAGCAGAGGCTTGCTGTTCCAGTGCGATCCGCAGCACTTCCGGCAGTTCTTTGCCACGAGCGGAAGCCCTCCGCAGAATACCCTGACAAGCCTTCGGACTTAAAAAGTATGTCGAAGGCACGCCTACCTGCAAAATCTGCGACAAGGTAGATGCGTTTTCTTCGTTGGGGAACTCCCCAGAATTGAGCGTCAAGAACTCTGTAAGCAACGCTCCATCCGTCTCCCATGTAGCAGTCGGCATAAGGCCATCGGTTCTTTTCAGGCATAGGCACCTGGGTTTCCGGTTCTGCGACACCGATGACCGCTTCGAGGACTGCCTTGAAGTCTTCACCGCTGTTTGAGGAGAAGGCGCCGGGGACATTCTCCCACACGATGTATCTTGGATATTTGCCATTGGTAGAACACCTCATTTCCTTAATGATGCGGATGGCTTGGTAGAACAGCACAGATTGCTGTCCTTCCAGTCCGGCTCTGCGACCGGCAACGGACATATCCGTGCAGGGTGAGCCGAAGGTGATGATGTCCACAGGCTCGATCTTCCCGCCATCCATCTGGGAGATGTCACCGTAATGTTTCATAAAGGGCAGACGCTTGGTAGTGACCCGAATTGGAAACGGCTCGATCTCCGATGCCCACACAGGTGTGATGCCGGAAATCAAGCCGCCCAAAGGGAAACCGCCGGAGCCGTCAAAGAGACTGCCCAGGGTCAAATTATTCATCTTGTACCTCCACTTCGGAGTATTTGTACGAAAGTCCGTCCCGAATGACCGAAACTTCGTCCGAGCCACCGACCTGCTCGATGTACCGCTTCACGATAACATCGCAGAACTTTTCATCCAGTTCCACGGTGTAGCAGATGCGGTCGGTCTGCTCACAGGCAATGAGTGTAGAGCCAGAGCCGCCGAAGGGGTCAAGCACCACGCTATTGCTCATCGAAGAATTCATGATGGGATACGCCAACAGCGGGATCGGCTTCATGGTCGGATGGTCACCATTTTTCTTGGGCTTATCGAATTCCCAGATGGTGGTTTCCTTCCTGCCGGTGTACCACTGGTGTTTGCCGTTTTTCTTCCAACCGTACAAACAGGGTTCGTGCTGCCACTGGTAAGGAGAGCGTCCCAACACAAGGGACTGCTTTTTCCAGATGCAACAGCCGGACAAATAAAAACCCGCATCGGCAAAAGCCTTGCGGAAGTTCAGACCCTCGGTATCTGCGTGGAACACATAGATAGAAGCGTCATCCGCCATCGCGGAGTGCATCTGCGTGTACGCATCCAGGAGGAAATTATAAAAGGTATCGTCTGCCATGTTGTCGTTTTTGATTTTGCCTGCGCTGCCTTCGTAGTTGACATTGTACGGAGGGTCGGTGATGACCAGGTTGGCTTTGGTGCTGCCCATCAGGAGGTCATAGGTTTCAGCCTTGGTGCTGTCACCGCAGATCAGACGGTGGCGACCGAGTGTCCAGATATCACCGTGCTTGGTCATGGTGGGCTTTTCCAGTTCTGCGCCTACATCGAAATCATCATCTTTGACACCGTCCTTGAGTGTATCCTTGAACAGGTCATCGATCTCGGCAGGCTCGAAACCAGTGAGGGAAACATCGAAGTCAGCGCCCTGCAGGTCGGCAATGAGCAGAGCCAACTTGTCCTTATCCCAATCACCGCTGATTTTGTTGAGAGCGATATTGAGGGCTTTTTCCTTGTCCTCGTCCATCTCCACCACAACGCAGTCCACTTTGGTCATGCCCATATCCATCAGCACCTTCAGACGCTGATGACCGCCAACCACACGGCCGGTGGTCTTGTTCCAGATGACCGGCTCCACATAGCCGAACTGCTCGATGGAGCGTTTCAGCTTTTCATATTCCGCATCACCGGGCTTGAGGTCTTTGCGGGGATTGTAGTCGGCAGGCAGAAGGTCTGCCGTATTTTTCTTTTCAATAATCATACAAGACCCCACTCGGCAAATGCCTCGAAGCCACCAACGGACTTGATGTAGGCTCTTGCCGTTTCCACGATTTCCTCGTATGGAATTCCGCCGACAGTTTCATCACCGATGGCGCAGCAGAACTCCACAGGCTTGCCGATCTCCTGGGCCTTGAGCCAAGCGTAGATATTTACGCTGACATCAGCTTTGGAGAGGTCTTTGCCGTGTAGACCACCGCCAGTTACGGAGTCGGCCATATCGCTGCCCAATTTGCGGTTGGTAGCGCCAGTATCAACATCTGTGCCGCCAGTCCAGTCACCGAGCGGATTGATTTCTGCGGTAGCATATTGCTTGCGGAGTTCTTCCACTTCAGCATTGCTCTGGCAGATGATGACCCTGCCGTTGTCGATGATGTACTTGCCATCAAAGGGATAGACATTGTAAATATCCGTAGCAATGCCCACCAGTTCCTTCTGCTCGTCAGTCACAGGCACACCCTTAAAGATACCGTTGTCACCGCAGCGGATAGCACCACTCTGATTTCTGGAGAGGTGGACATCCTGCGGGACTTCGGAATAATCAACATTGAGGAAGCCTGCGATGCGGTGAACGGCAGCAGTCACATCATCAATGGAAAGCTGCACGGAAGTCTCTGCGATGATATGACAGGTTCCGTGACCGATGAGAACCTCCACTGCGATGCGAGGGTTTCTCTCGGATTTATATGCCAGGTCAACGAGCGCCCCGGCAATGCGGTCGGCAACCTTATCGGGATGCGCCGGATTTACTTTTTCAAACATAATCAACCGTTTCCTTTCCTTGCTCGAAGCAATCGTTCCATTACATCATCCTGGGGATTTGCACCGTTATATTCGCTGGTGCAGTTCTCACGGACGATCTGGTAAATTTCCGACCACAGGCGGTTTGCCTGAGTCATGTATGTGTTTGCGATAGCCACATAGGGTGACTGGATCGCTGCGCCCGTGGTGGGGTGCTTTGCCAGAAAGCCCAACTCACTGGTGAGGGACTCACACTGAATCCATCTGGCGCTTGCCATAGCGAAGCGTTCAATGAGCTGCGGAGAAATGATGGCGGCGCATCCACGGTCGGACAGCCATTTCCATACATTTTCATAAATCTCGGCAGCACAGAGCGTAGAGCCATCTTTCTGTTTTGCGGAAAGGAACTCGGAGGGCTTGGGCATTGGCTGTCCCTCCAGATCAGCCGCGCTGTCTTTGAAATCAATTACAGTCAGCGGTCGCTTGCCAGGGTTGCCATCCGTAATCTTGTCCGCAATCGGCTTTTTCGGTCTGCCGCCGGAGCCGGGTTTTGGTCCTCTCTGACCCATATTTTTCACACCTCCTTCATGCCGGGGTCTATTCCCCCAAAAACTTATGCGATTTTCCACACGGACCCCCAGGCCCGTTGCACGGGATAAAGGTCCCGGAGATTTGACCGCCCCTACCGGGTCACGAATTGTGCCAACGATCACCACGCTCGGCGTGGATTCTGGCATGGCAGGACTTGCAAAGGGCAATCAAATTATCTCTTGCGTGAGTGCCACCCTCGGATAAAGGCACCTTGTGGTGGACTTCCTCGGTCGCAACCAGTCTGCCGTCCTTCTGGCACACCTCACACAAAGGGTGCTGCTGCACATAGCTGTCACGAATACGCTTCCAAGCCCGTCCGTATCTACGGCGTACAGCAGGGTCTCTGTCGTACTTCTCGTAGCGTTTGGCTTCAGCCTTTGCGTGTTCCTCACAGAATCTGCTGTCAGTTAGCTTTGGACAGCCGGGGTAAGAACACGGACGCTTCGGTTTCTTCGGCATCGTTTCACCTCCTTGGGGCATACAAAAAGCCCCACGGGATTGCTCCCATGAGGCTCTCTGTGCAGTCTTTCATGATACTATTATACAACGCCGTAATGGAAAAAGCGTCCACGATATTACTCATCACTTGCCATACAGAAGCAGGGCCAGATGCTGAACCGCACGGTTCTTTTTGTTGTATGCGGAAGACCGCTCAATGTTGAAATGGTCGCAGATGTCGTAAACGGCATCGGTCTGACGTTCGTCCTCGTTCCAGTAGAAGGTCTGCAGGACATAGCGTTCATCCTCGGACAGTGCCATCCACGCCGGTTTGAACCAGTCCATGTACTCAACAGCCTGTCTGTACCGCTCCTTCAGCACATCGATTTCATCAATGGCTGCGATGATGCGGTTTTCGTTTGCCTGCGGATTATGGGGACCTTTCGGCATATCCGAGAGGACGGGACTGCCAACAGAGGACATTCTGTCATGGACGGTGTCGATTTCCTCATCGGTGTGGTCGATGATGTACTGCATACTGCCGTAATCCTTCAAAGCATTGATGGCAGCGCCGCGTTTGTCCAGATAGTGCCAGATAATATTCATATTCGTACCTCCGAAATGTTGTGATCCTCGGATTGGCACGGATTTTCATAGGTTGTCTCAGATTTTCAAGTCCGCTTTTACGGCATCGATCAGTGCCGTTTGTGTATGCTCCTTCTGGGAGAGGGCTTTCATGATGCGGTTGTCAATGGTGCCCTTTGTAACAATGTGCTGAACCACCACGGTTTCGGAGGTCTGCCCCTGCCGCCAGAGACGGGCTACGGTCTGCTGATACAGTTCCAAACTCCAAGTCAGCCCGAACCACACAAGGGTGGAGCCGCCGGATTGAAGATTCAAACCATGTCCTGCCGATGCAGGGTGGATCAGTGCCACGGGGATCTGACCGCTGTTCCATCTGCGGATACTGTCGGAGTCATCCAGGCGGGAGAACGGGATATGCAGTTTTTTCAGCCGCTCGGATATGCGGGTTAGGTCATGCTTGAACCAGTAGGCCACCAGAACCGGCTTGCTGTTGGCGGCTTCGATAATGTCCTCCAAGGCATCCAACTTGCGGTCATGGATTTGGATGACCTCACCGCTGTCATCGTAGATTGCACCGTTTGCCATCTGGGACAGCTTGCCAGAGAGAGACGCTGCGTTGGCGGCGGTGATTTCGCCGTCACCCAGGGTCAGCACCAGTTCACGCTTCAGTTCATCGTAATGCTCCCGCTCCTCATCGGAAAGCTGAACCGTGTACTCGCTGTTGACCAACTCCGGCATCTGCAGGTGGTCAGTAGATTTCATGGAAATGGTGATGTCTGAAATCTGTCTGTAGATGGCATCCTCCGCATACGGCAGAGGCTTGTAGGAGTAGATGATCTGGCCGTTCCGCTTATCCGGCATAAAGTAGTCGGTGCGATACTTGGTGATGAAACGCCCCAACCGCTGACCCATGTCCAGGATGCGGAACTCTGCCCACAGATCCATCAGACCGTTGGAGGCGGGAGTTCCGGTCAGTCCAACGATGCGGCTGACTCTGGGTCTGACTTTCAGCATTGCCTTGAACCGCCTGGTGTTGTGGTTCTTGAAGGAGGACAGTTCGTCAATCACGATCATATCGAAGGTGAACGGGATGCCGCTTTCCTCAACAAGCCACTGAACATTTTCACGGTTGATAATATAAATATCGGCGGGTCGCATCAAGGCAGCTTTGCGTTCTGCTTCTGTGCCGACAGCCACGGAGCAGATGAGGTTCTGGAGGTGATCCCACTTATCGACTTCAGCCGTCCATGTATCCCGTGCCACACGCAGCGGTGCAATCACCAGAACCCGATGAACCTCAAAGCTGTCAAACAGAAGGTTGTCGATGACCGTGAGGGTGATGCTCGTTTTGCCAAGCCCCATGTCCAGAAAGACGGTAGCGATGGGGTGGGTCTCGATGTAGTCGATAGCGTAAGCCTGATAGTCATGCGGTGCGTATCTCATCAAGAATCCCTCCGATCTGCTCTTCGTTATCCAGGACATAGACCCTGAACCCCAACCTTCGCAAGAGTGCGTGGCGGGAGGTCTGCAATGCCCGTGGCTTTTTCCCTGGGGCCTTTACTTCCACAAAAGCCATACAGCCACCGGGCAAAAGAACGATTCTGTCCGGCACCCCATCAAATCCAGGAGAAACGAACTTCGGACAGATGCCGCCCTGCTTTTTTACCATCAGCGTTAATTTTTGCTCGATTGCTTTTTCTCTCATAATGCTTTCTCCATTCGTTTTTTTGACCATGTGCAAGGTGTATCAATGTCATTTACTAAACTCTTTCTTATGGTTTTTTCTTGAATTTTCCCCTTAAGAGACTTTTTGTAATAGACCTTGATACACCTTGTCATAGTCCCGGTTAATTCAGAAAATCCTCAAAGTCGCCATCATCTGTTTTCAGCTTCAGACCCTTAAAATAACGCTTGCGGTTCAGCACCAAACGCTCAAAACCCGCATTCTCCAAGGCAAGGTAAAAATCTGCGGTGTTACGCACATACTCATTGCAATCAAGGCAGTAGTTGCGGTATGCCTGGTAAAGGGTGCTGGAACTCTCCTTCAGGCCGTCACCGACCTCACACTTTTCAGCCAGGAAGTTACCGAACCAGTCGTTCTGGCTGCGATAGTCATCAATGGCTTTCTGCACGATAGCGGGAACGGGAAACTTGTAGCCCAGGTCAATGACCTTCTTGGCGCCTTCGATGATCCAGGCAAGAATGCTCTCGGCAGCGTTCTGATACAGGTAGTCACCGTAATTTTTGATGTCGCTTTTGCCCTCAATCTTGGCATTGAACGGGATAACGATAAGGCGGCGCCAGGTACCGTCATCAGAAGCACTGACTCTGGGAAGATGGTTGGTGTACAGCACCAGGCTGTGGCTCGGAGAGAAGCTGAAGGGGTCCTTGTACTTCTTTTCCGCAAAAATGTCATCCACGGAGCAGAGCTGCTTCACGGTGGAATCGTTCAGCCGAGCGCCTTCCTGCATCTCGGCGGCAATGAGCAGACGCTTGCCCTTGACCTCGGCCATCTCCGGCTTCACATTGCGGCGGCATCCGAAGGTCAGCGTATCGGCAGAGATATTGCCGCTGTAAAGACCCAGGACACGGGACACGGAGTTCCAGAAGGTGGACTTACCGTTACGGCCACAACCGTATGCGATAATGAGAGCTTCGACCTCGACCTTGCCAACGGCAGCGAGACCACAGATCATCTGCACATAGTCGATTAGTTCCTGGTCACCGCAGAAAATGGTGTTCAGGCAGTCGAGCCAGATCTGTTTGCCACGGTCGCCGGGAGAAACGGTGGTAGTTTTGGTAATAAAGTCCTCCGGCGAATGTTCCTTTGCACCCGCCACACCCAGACGGAGGTCATAGGTGGCATCCGGGGTACAAAGCAAATACGGGTTGGCATCCAAGTCCTGTGGGGTGATTTCCAACATGGGGCGGGATTCCTTCAGCGTGGCGGTGATATTCTTGGATGCACGGCGCTGAATGACATAGGACTGATATGCCTTTGCAGCGAGGAAGGCTTTGTAGGCTTCCATCTGTTCCTCGTTCATCATGCCTTCGGCTTTGGCTTTGCTGTTGTTTTCCATGATTTCCTGTGCGCCGCAAGCCTTCAGCGTAGCAAGGGCGGCAAGCATATCGGAAGATGCCTCTGCAAGCTGACGGCGGGTCAGTTCATGGGCAACAGCCTGTGCGCCGGGTTCGGTTTCCTGCCAGTACCGGCCGTTGTAACGGATGTAGTGGGTTGCCGGAGAATAACGCAGTTCCCCGGAGAAGTGCTTTGCCAGAACCTCTGCCTGTCCTACATCGGAGAAATCGTCCGGTTTATAGGACGTATCATCGTTGTATAATTCGGGAGGAACATATCCGTCCTGCTGCTGAACCTTGGCATAGAACTTCTGGGCGGAGTGCCATATGGTCATCAGTTCCTGCTGTTCCAAGGGAGGATTGCACTTGTCGGCTTCCTCCATGAAGCACTGGAAAGCGGTGTCGTTGTCACCATATTTCTTGATGACGCGACCGGCAAAGCGAGACATGGTAGCATTACGGCTGCCTTCGGGAATGACCTGTGTGCTGCCGTGAGAACCACCGGGCATATCCGCATCAAAATCCTCTGCGGCCAGATACTCACTTAAGGTCATTTCACCAGGGTACAGTTCGACCTCTGGGTTCGCCGTTCCGAAAAAGAAACGGGCAGCATCCAGGGCTTTGGTATCGAAATACGGAAAAATGGTATTGACCAGTTTCTTCATTTCGCTGTATGCGGCGGCGTCCGTCATGTACTCAATGGGAAACAGGACATGGAACTTGGGACGAGCGGGTTTGCCGTTTTTCTCACGCATATGAAAGCGGCTGTAGTGAACGGCAAAGGTAATGCCGGGGAAAGCCGCCTGGACATCTGCCGGAGTGACCCAATCGGCAGGGTTCTCGGAGTGGTCATTGTCACAGTCCACGGGCAGGCAGTCCGAGCCGAGGAAATTATCGCCGTTGCGGTAATTGTTCATGTACTCGGCGCAGACATAGTCGCGGCTGACCGCTTCCGCAAAACTGGCAGGATCGGTCACCTCGACTTTGTGGGGATAGGAGCAGTTGCTTGGGGCATTGATAAAATCTGCACTATACAGGGTGAACATCAGTCATGCACCTCCTTGGCACCGTCCTCCAGTGCTTTTGTGATAAACTTGAGCGCACGGATCATGGTCTCCAGTTCACAGTCGCCGCCGAGGAACAGTTCAAAACCTTCATCACCGTCTCGTCCCAAGGGGTTGACACGGATATCGGTAGAACCCATATCCTCAATACGGATATAGGCGCGGCTGCCGTGACCACTGTCGCCACCCTGGAATCCATTGGTGCCTGCTTCGACTTCCAGGACATTGGCGCTGTAAATTTCTCTGGTGTAGGTGGTGATTTCCTTACCGTACACTTTTCTGGTTCCTTCAGTTATTGCAAACATGGTGTACCTCCTCGCAGGTTTCAGTAAAATAACGCAAGCGGTAGTTCTTCCACTTGGCACGGTTGATCTCTGCTTCCATTCCGGCAGAGATACGGCTGCCAAACACCCAGACTTCGGAACATTTGCTCATGAGGGCGTTGCCGAAGAACAAACCAAGCTGCCGTTCCTTGGGGTTGGCATCATTCAGAAATTGCGGAAACAGTAGGTGCGGTGCTATGGGGATATAGCCTTTTTCCACCGCAAAGCGGCTGTATCCCTGGGCGGCCTTCACATTTTTCTCAATCTCTCCGGCATAGGGAGAGCAGATATACACGATAGGCCGAAATGCACGAAGCGCCCGTTCCTCTTTTTCTACGGTGGACATAGCCTCGTATGCGGTTGGGTCGTAATAACCCTCGCTGTTGAATTTATCTACACTCATACAGGACTCCTTTCACGATGGGCTTCACCGCCATCTCTACTATCCACTGGAGGTGAAGCCCCGTTTTGAACACAAAAGCATCAATCTTTTTTATAAAAATCTGTTTCATAGCCATCGGCACGGAGCAACAGTCCCGACGCCCAGGGCGGGGTTCTGCCCATCTGGTCGCAGACTGCCTGCAGAGACATCCTGCGATCCGCTTCGATGACAACTTCATCGTGGATATGCATCACAATGGAACAGCAGCGGAGGGTGTTCATTGCATAGCAGAGAATGTCACGGGCAGTTGCCTGGACAATGTTTTCCACAAACTTGGGACCGTAGCTGTCGAGCCGCTCCCATTTCTTTGTGCCGCCGACGCCTTCGTAGGTGATACAATCGCCGCCGAACTTATTTGTGCCGACCTTGGGTTTTACATAGGAAAGCTGCCTGCCAGACGGAAGCGTAATAAAAAGCATCCCGCTCCTGCAGGAGAACTCAATGCCGTGGGTTTCGTTGGTGTGCTTGTAGCGCACTGCTTCCATTGCCGCACGGTCAACATCCCACCACAGTTTTGTAATGTTTGGATTGGCCTGCCTCCACACATCTACCAGAGGCGGCAGTTCCTCTTCGGAAAGCCCCATCTCCAATGCACCCATTGCCTTCAAAGCACCGACCGATCCGCCATAGCCCAGAGCCAACTCTGCGATTTTGCCCTTCTGCCGGAGGTGACCGTTGACACCGTGCTTTTCGACCGGGACACCAAACATCTGGGAAGCGGAAGCACAATAAATGTCCTTACCTTCGGCAAAAACCTTCTGCCGCCACTCTTCTCCGGCAAGCCACGCAATGACACGGGCTTCAATGGCAGAGAAGTCCGCCACGATCAGCTTGGCATCTGCTCTGGGGACGAATGCCGTGCGGATAAGCTGCGACAATGTATCTGGCACATCTTCGTAGAGCATTTCCAGAGCATCGAAATCGCCGCAGCGGACAAGTCCACGGGCTTCCGCCAGATCCACCAAATGGTTCTGGGGCAGATTCTGCATTTGGATGATGCGCCCCGCCCATCGACCAGTGCGGTTGGCACCATAGAACTGGAACATCCCTCTGGCGCGACCATCGGCACAGACAGCAGTCTCCATTGCCTGGTACTTTTTCACCGAGGACTTGGCAAGCTGCTGACGGAGAGTCAGAACTTTCTGCAATTCCGGCGGCGCAGTCTTCAGCATTTCAGCCACAGCCTTTTTGCCAAGGGTGTCGGTTTCCATGCCGTTGTCCGAAAGCCACTGCTTCATTTGCTGCACAGAGTTGGGATTTTCCAGAGCCGTCAGTCCCTTCATTGCCTGGGTCAGTTCAGAGCGGGATCTGCCATCCATCTGAATGGCATGCTGCACCAGTTCCATGTCCAGGGCAACGCCACGGTCGTTGATTTCCTGGTCGATGTGGTATTCGTCCCAGACGCTGTCCGGCACAGGGTACTTGGCAAGTCGCGCCTGGATGGACATCTCGGTTTCAACATCACGGATGTTATATTTTTTGAAAGCCAACCACTTGTCCGGGGCATGAGCCGGAAGGTTGCGGGTGCGCTGACCGTTGGACTTGGTAGGCGCACAGGGCTGACAGAAATATTTGATGAGGTCTTTGCCTTCGGTCAGCTTCTGCTTCTCAAGCCCAAGCACTGAACCAACACCTTCCAGAGAAAGCGGCAGTCCCATCGTTGCTGCCCACACCATAGAACACTTCCATGAATCTGGCTCCAAGTAGTCTCCAGTGGGGTAACCCAGGTGCCGAGACAAGCAGATGCGTTCAAAGTTGGCGTTAAAGGCCCACTTGGTTACAGAATCGTCCTCTAAAGCGGCAACAATGTCGGCGGGGATCTGTTCTCCGCAGGCAAGGTCGACCAGTTGCACGGGACCGCCGTCCACACTATAGGAAAACAGCAATATTTCAAATAAAGGTGACTCTACATAGCGATACACGCCAGTTTTTGCAAGGGGCTGATCGCTGTAGGTCTCGATATCAATTGAGAGAATTTTCATATCATTGTCCTTTCAACGAGAATAAGGGCGGCAGAGACTGATCCCCGCCGCCCCATTGGTGCGTTAGTCCACCTTTGTGGCGGATTCCCTCATTTTCTTGGCTTCCTTGCGCTTGCGGATCTTGCCCTTCACCCAACTCACCGCAGATGCGATGAGGAAGATGAGTTCAGCGATAAACACGCCGGTCATGGCTCCGAAGCAGGTGTAAAGCATCAGTTCCTGAAATTCAGTCATGGTCGCACCTCCATTAAGCCAGGAAATCGTCATCCGCATCGGTTGCGAAGTCGGACTCGGCGCTTGCCTTACCACCCAGAGGTTCTCCGGCACGGATGAGCTGGAGATTGTTCAGACCGCAAGCGATACCCTTGTTGCCATTGGAATTGAAGGCATACAGGTTGATGCTTGCACGGCCATACACGCCGGAGTAGACCTCGGAGCGGGTCAGCACAGGATTGCGGTCAGCATCCACGATGCCGGGAGCGGTAGCGGAGTTGGCATTGATGAAGTAGGCGTTGGCATAGGCAGGATCATCGGGTCTCTCGATATCGCCGTCGCGCAGAGGGGTCTTGATGGCAGCAAGAGGGGGTACGCTCTTGCTGTTGCCCTTCAACTTGGACTGACCCTCCTGGTAGGCAGCTTCGATTGCCGCCTTGATCTTTGCGACAGTCTTGGTGTCGGACTTGGGAATGATGAGACTGACACTGTACTTGGGAGTGCCGCCGTTAATGGACTTGGGTTCCCAGACATTGGCATAAGACCAACGGGTATCGGGACCGGTGATGACCTTCATAGGGTTGTTGACTCTGTTTGCGTTGTTAGACATATTAAAATTCCTCCATAAAATCATTTTTGGCTGTGTTCATTGCCGGACGTTTGTCGCTCTCCGGCACGAGCGTCGGTTTGCCTTGCGGCTTTTCAATGTAGGGAGCGAGAAGTTCCTCAAAGCGGGATTTTCCGAGCAGCTTCTGCATGGCGGTGACACCGAGGACTTTGCGCTCATACGGGTCGAAGCCTGCGCCCTCCACGGTGGCGGCAACAACGGCTTCACTGGTGTACTTGCGGTTGGAACGGCCTTCGACCAGTTTCCACCCGGTCCATTCCTTTCCGCTGATAGCCTGCTGAAGGGCGTATTCCTTTACATCGGATGCCCAAGCAGTCAGCGCATCAACCTTGCCGAGGATGTCTGCGATCTCCTCATCATCGAGGAGTGCAGGGGTCTGGAAATCGTACCGAGCCAGTTCCAGATTGGCGGCGGCGCGCTCTCTGCATTCGGCCTTTGCCTTACAAAAACGGCACCACTCGCCGCAGTGGAAATCGCCCTGACCTTCATAGGCCAGTTTCGCTTTCTGGGTCAGATCGGTATCTGCCCATTCGAGCAGATCGGCCTTTTCCATCTCGTATACGCTGATATTGGCCTTCCGGGGTTGGAAGATGGTCATGCGGACGGTATCGATGTCGTAGATGTCATCGAAGATTTCCAGGGCACCCAGGGCATACAGCATCATCTGGGGATTTGCCACGGCGGAAACCTCGACGCCTTTGCCGTGCTTGTAATCGCAGATGTTCATCACACCGTCAGCGATAACGATGCAGTCGGCAGTTCCGAATCCGTCCTGAACCCAACGGGAGAAGTTCACTCGCTGTTCAATCATGACCACAGGATCGGTGCAGGTCTGCTTTGCAGTTTCCAGGAGTTCTACCACATAGGCGGCATATCCGGCAGCGCATTCTTCCATCTCCTCGTTGTACCAGGAGAGGTTTTCGATGGGGTCCTCCGTGGGCATCCCCAGAGCCTGTTTCAAGCGGAACTCGCAAAGGGTGTGGGCATCGGTGCCTTCAGCAGCGTAGTCACTACCTTTGTCCTCGTAGTTCTCGCAGAGCCGAGCAGAAGGCGGACAGTTGAGCCACCGTTCAGAAGAGGATGCGGACAGAACAGCGTGTTTATTTGCCATCAGTCAGCACCTCCGCATCGGCAAGCAATGCCTTGTAGTGGGCGGGGTCGATCTGGGACAGCTTGGCGGCACCATACTTCTGGAGCAGGGAGCGGATCTCTGCGGTATGACCCTGGCGGGACTTGTCTGCAAGAACGGCTCTGACCTGTTCCAGGGTCAGTGCGGGTTCGGCGGGAGCAGCCGGTTCTGCATCTCCTGCACCGCTGAACATCTCTGAAAGCCAATTGGCGGCATCGTTAATAGCGGCAGCAGCAGTGCGCAGCTCTTCGATGGTCGCAGCCATATCGCTCATTTTGCTCATCCTGTTTTCCTCCTTCCGTAGATTGACTTTGAATCAGCGCCAGCTTCATAGCCAGTCGCTTGGACACTACACTGATGGCCGTGAGAACATCGATGAGTTCCTGGTCAGTGCCGGTGCCGTGTTTCTTCTGGGCTTCGTACATTCTGTTCACCTCCTTGGAAGGAGCGGTGTCGTTTTTGCTCTTTCCACTACCCACTGGAGGTGAGGTATGCGTTTGAACAGAGAAACACAGAAAAATTTCAAAAAAATCTCCAGTCACCGAAATGATGACTGGAGCAGGTGTTTAGATGTAGTCTCCGAGCAGAACACGCAGTCTGTCAAAGGCTTTCTGTTTTCTGTAATTCACAGCACTCTGGTTGTTATAGCCCATGATGGAAGCAATATCTCTCTCGGATTTACCTTCCATAATCAGTTCACAGATACGGCGACCTTCGGGGTCGAGTTCCTGCAACTTCTGATACAGGGCGCAGAGCAGTTCACGATCCTCCATGATGGACTGTGCGTCTGGGGTGTCATCCTGCAGGTCATCCGCCCAACTCTTCTGGTTACCCTCGCCGTCCTCAACGGTGTAATCCAGAGAGAGGTTATCTCCTGCGGCTCGGAATTCACAGGCAAGGCAGTCGCCATCGCACATCCAGGTCTTGGACTTGGGACACATACACTGACCGTGTGCCTGGGCGCGTTTGCGGGTAGCCCAAATATCGCGGTAGTAGGCGTAATACTGCTCTTCGGTCACTTCCACCCAGGTCTTGAGACGGTGGACGTAGACCTTGTACTCACGGGTTGACTTCTGATTTTCATTGGTTTTCATAGGTTGTCCTTTCCGCCTGGTCAGCGGGGGGCGGAAGGACACAAAAAGGTCTGTGCAATTCGATACACAGACCCTTGGAGCCTAATATGGGCGCAACAAGAACGGGGTACCGATATTGCGACCCACCAACGATGCAGTGGGAAGACAATATTTGTATCCTCGGCCCTTATTGCAAATCAGGCTTTGAATAATTAAATTGTTCAGCCTACGGGGGTTCCGTCTGACTGTGCTTTAATTATAGAAGAAAGGACGCCATTTGACCCGGACACGGCGTGTCCGCTGAATTTAGGGGTAAAAATGCAAAAAGCCCTCTCCAGACGAGCGCTATGGCTCACTGGAGAGGGCGCAAAGATGCTGTGGGTGTCAAATTCACCTCGTTTTGCCGGACACGATATGTCCACCCAGAGAAAAATATTTTTGAATTTTTTGTGGCGCACACGATGTGTCCGTTTTATCGGACTGTGTTTGCGGTAGAATTAGAGTGGCTTGAAGCACACCCTACGGTATCGCAAATATCACGAAATAGCGGAAAAAGCAAGAAAGATGCCCAAACGACTTGAAAAAGACACAAATATCTGGTATAATATAAGAGCGAAACTGCGCAAACATACGAAGATGAGGTGTGCAAATATGTCTAATTTAATTAATGAGAACTATATCAGTATTGAAGATGCAGCGTTGTTTCTTAATATCAAGCCTGTTACATTGCGTAAATGGATAAAGGATAAAAATGTACCCGCCCACAAAATCGGCAAACAGTGGAAGTTCAAACGCTCCGAACTGGAAGAATGGGTAAAAAGCGGTAAGAGCGCGATGGAATAATAACTCACCAGGAAGGAACAATGATATGTCTGAAGTGATACTTTATAACAGTGATTGCATACAGGCTATGACCGAAATTGCAGATCACTCTATTAACTTGATTCTTACTGATCCGCCGTATAATCTCGGCAACTTTATGATAAGCAGAGATACCAACCTCAAAAAAATGCGTGATAATTTCTTTGGGGCTGCGGGTTGGGATAACCTCGAATATGATGAGTGGGCAAATGCTATGGACGGTTTCTTTGCGCAAGCTGCTCGAGTTATGAAAAAGGGCGGGTCTATGATTGTCTTTATGGCAGCCATCAAAGTCGAAACCACCATCAGTTTGGCTGAAAAGCACGGATTTTATTATAAGACCACCGGAATCTGGCACAAACTGAATCCTATGCCCCGTAATATGAATTTGCATTTTGTAAACTCAACGGAAACATGGATTTATTTCACATACAAAACACGCACCGGTACCTTTAACAACAATGGTGCAGTACTGCACGATTTTATTGAAACCGCAGTAACCCCTGCCAGTGAACGCAAATATGGTAAACACCCTACGCAAAAGCCAGAGGTGCTCATGAGTCATTTTGTTGAAGTTTTGTCCAACATAGACGATTGGGTTCTCGATCCTTTCATGGGAAGCGGTACATCCGGAGTCGTAGCAAAACGAGCAAGTCGCAATTTCATTGGAATTGAACTGGATGAGAATTACTTTGATATGGCAAAGAAACGCATCGAAGGAGGTCGAACTGAATGAAACCTACAGTCATTGACCTCTTTGCGGGTGTTGGTGGTTTGTCACTTGGCTTTGAGCAAGCCGGTTTTCATGTTGTACTGGCAAATGAGTATGACAACGAGATTGCAACTGCATACCGACAAAACCACCATGAAACTAAAATGGTGGTCGGTGATATCACTGCGTTAGATCTCGAAAATACCTTCGGTACATTTGCAGGAAAAATCGATGTAATTATTGGTGGTCCCCCATGCCAAGGATTCTCCCAAAAAGGACAGCGCAAAACAATTCACGATGAGCGTAACTTCTTATTCAAGTATTATGTCAAAGTCGTAGATCTTGTTCGACCCAGATATTTTGTAATGGAAAACGTTCCGAATTTGCTGACAGCCGAGAATGGATACTTTCAGAAGGAGATTATTGACCTTTTCAATGGAATGGGGTATAGCCTGAACACTGGTGTCCTTAACGCAGCAGACTATGGTGTACCGCAAAACAGAAGGCGTGCAGTGATTATCGGTAAAAGAGACGGTAAAGCACCTGCGTTACCGATAAAAACAGAACAACGAGTAACAATTTGGGATGCAATCGGTGATTTGGCTTATCTTGAATCAGGCGAGGGTCAAGAAGAACAGCAATATGCAGACCTTCCAGCCAGCGATTATGCAAAATCTCTGCGTGGAAATATGTGTGTGCTTCATAATCACGTCGCTACCAAGCATTCAAAATTGGCATTAGAACGACTGGCGCTTATTCCGCCGAACTGCGGAAAGGAAGTTTTGCCGGACGAACATTTGACAAAATCCATTTATAGTGGTACCTGGTCCCGAATGATAAAAGACGATATTTCTGTTACTATCACGACCAGATTCGATACGCCATCCTCTCTGGGCGTTTCACGCACCCTTATTTGGATCGTGCCATTACCGTGCGAGAGGCAGCACGTATTCAGTCATTCCCAGATAGTTTTATTTTCACTGGGACAAAGAGTTCCCAAATGAAACAGGTTGGAAACGCCGTTCCGCCGCGTCTGGCAAACGCCATTGCAACAGTGATAAAAAAAGATATGGAGGACAATGAATTATGATCAGACCAGAATCTGCTCCTGTATATGACCAAATAGACTTGAAATTAGGAATCAAATCCTCTCTCCCATCCGTTAAGCCGACATTAGCGTTGCTCTTTCTTATGTGGCGTGAAATGGGGCGTCCGTCTGAGTTAGAGTATGCAACTGCGCAGGGAAACGCAATTGTACTGCGAACAGATATTGAAGAAGCGCTGTATCAGAGACTGCAGGAGGTTTCTGACGGGGTAACATTAGAGCAATTCCGAGATAAGGTGAACAACAATTTGATGCTCAAAGCGCAGCTTGAAGCATTGTTGGTTGCTTTTGAACTTGTATGGAAAGTTGCAAAAATTAGATTTTCTGATGGTAGGCCTAATAGTGCCGAAAGAACGGGCGGCTCTCGTTTCCCTAAAAAAGTATGGTTTACACTCAATATGGATCTGCTCGACGCTGTCTGTGGTGATGATGCTGATTACATAAAAGTCTTTTTTTCGTGGCTTGGCTTTGATCTGAATGCTGATAATGAAAAAGAAAGTAATATTATTCGTTTTCTGACCATCATTTCGGAATCAGCATACTACAAGCTGATTGACAACGAAGCTGATGTGGTGTTTAACCTGGAAAGTGTGTATAAAGCAGTCTTGTCCCATACCGATGCCGTGGATATCTCTGGTGACAAGGAAGCAAAGGGCTCTTTGCGTATTTTGAAATCTGCCCTTGCAGAAAACCTTATTTCAAATATTTCTGCCCACAACAATGCAGTAACAGCAATTGACGCAGATGCTTTGAGACATTATGCCGACAGAGTGGCTGTATTCCATCAGCTGGAACCTAAGGTATATCTCACAACTCCCGCTACAGAGCCAACGATTGATTTTGATGCTCTTCGTCGGGAGTGGATGGATAAGGACAACCAGGAATTTATACTTTCATGTCTTGATTTCATGAAAACACACGGATTGTTCACAGATAAATCTCTTGAAACACTCCAGGACAAAGAGCAATGTGCAGTTCTGTTCCGCCACAACTCGCTTAAGGGCATTCTCTTGTGCGTGAATCCTAACCAACCAGACGATGAGCAGCGCAAGGATGCTAACGGCAATGCCCGCTACTATTCCGAAAAGTATATGATTGCTGAAAATGGATATTTTGTTTCCTCCGAATGGAGACCCGACAGAGAGGATGCAAGAAAGCCATTAATAGATTGGATTTTTGCACTAATGCAGGAAATTAAATTCAGCACAGGTTATCAGAGTGAATTCCCTCGTAACCGTATCCTCTTCGGTGCTCCTGGCACTGGTAAGAGCTTTACGCTGAATCACGAAAAGGATCTGCTGCTTGCAGATGGCGGCGAGTACGAGCGCGTTACCTTCCACCCGGACTACTCCTACGCTAATTTTGTCGGTACATACAAGCCGGTGCCCTGCAAGGACAGCGATGGCAAGGACGCCATCACTTATTCCTATGTACCCGGTCCGTTCATGCGTACCTATGTAAAAGCCCTCCAGAACAGCAGAACTGATGCACCCAAGCCTTTCCTGCTTGTAATCGAGGAAATCAATCGTGCCAATGTCGCTGCTGTGTTCGGTGATGTATTCCAGTTACTCGACCGAGGCGATGACGAGGTTAGTGAATATCCGATCCAGGCATCCGAGGACATCAAAAAGTATTTGGCAGGAGAACTCGGCGGCAATCCCGACGATTACGCTGAAATCCGCATCCCAGACAATTTGTTCATCTGGGCTACCATGAACAGTGCTGACCAGGGCGTATTCCCGATGGATACTGCTTTTAAGCGCAGATGGGATTTCACCTATTTGGGCATCGATGATAGCGAAGCCGGAATCGTTGGCAAAAAAGTCATCCTCGGTCAGGGTGATTATCGCCGCATTGTGGAATGGAACGCGCTCCGCAAGGCCATCAATAATGAACTGCTCACTTATAAGGTGAACGAGGATAAGCTGATGGGTCCGTATTTCATCTCCAAGAAGAATCTGCCGGAGGGGGAAATGATTGACCCTGCAGTCTTTACTCGCATCTTTAAGAACAAGGTCATTATGTACCTGTTCGACGATGCCGCAAAACAGAAGCGCCCGTCTCTGTTTGCAGGGTGCAAGGACGAAAACAAAAACCTTTACTCTCAAATATGCAGAGAGTTCGACACAAAGGGCGTTTTCATCTTCTGTACCAAAATTAGTGACTGTTTCTTGCCAGAGGATGATGGAGAATGATTTCAGTATTTTTACGAGAACAAAAACGCTATACCCAGGAAGACCTGGTTAAAGAGTTTCGTTGCTCCGAGGAAAAGACTGTCCGCATTCTGAAGCGTCTGAAAGAATATGGCGTTCTGAAGGCCGTAAAAGCAAATGACACACAGAGGGATCTCACCGATCTGTTGGATGAGGACATTGAAATCGCTGATGTTGAGGTCGGTGAAAACGAATATCTGTATGTGTTCACTTTTGTAGGTGTTATTACAATTGAGGGTCGTGTGCTGAAATGCTATCCGAAATATCTGCTTGATGCCACGGCCCCCAAAGCAGAACTGAAACAAGTGCTGAAGGTTCTGGAAAAGTACAATTCCAAGGAACAGATCATTCGTATGTACAACGATACGAGTGACAGCAGTGCATTTAATATGTTGGCTGTTATGTTGTTTCTCCTCCAGGATTATTTCGAGTATGGTGCCTATACCAACACGCAGGACATCATCGAGTCCAACGGGTCCGGCGACATTCTTTGGGATAAGACCATCAACGAAACATTCACCCTCTTAAGCAACAACCGGCCGTATTACCCGGAATTGCTGACCATGAAGCGTGTGAATGACGATTTCGATTTCTTCAAGCGCCTGCATGAGTGTGTCCTCACCCGTTGCACGAAGGAATTGCGAGATGCCGATCTGTTGGATCTGTTCGATATTATGGGTGTCGATATTTCCGATGAGAATATCGAGGACTTTGGTGACAAGGAGTATGTCCTGGAGCGCATTGTCAAAGAACTCAATATCCAGTTCAATACCCGCAAACAGCTTCTGCTGAAAACACTGTATGCCTACATAGCCAACAGCAGCGCACTGGACGATCTTGACTGCTTCAGTATGTTCGGAACGAACAGTTTCAATCTGGTATGGGAAAAGGTCTGTGCGGAAGTAATGGACAACCAGTTGCAGAAGCCAATCGGTGGACTGCGACTGCCCGTACCATTGGCCGAGCAATACCGCGATATGCGGCATAAGAAACTCATTGACTTGATTGATAAACCGCAGTGGTCTGGGACTGCACCGAACGGTGAACCGTTTGTTAAGCAGGCCGAGGATACACTTATCCCAGACCTCATTTCCATCGTTAATGTCGATGGGGACTACCAGTTTATCATCTTTGATGCCAAATACTACAATATTCAACTGGAACACAATAAAAAGCTGCGTGGTCAGCCCGGTATCGAGTCCATCACCAAGCAGTACTTGTACCAGTTGGCATATCAGCCTTTTGTGGAAGCACACCAGATCAGCACCGTGCGGAACTGCTTCCTCATGCCGACCGCTTCTACGGAAATAGTCGAAAAAGGCACTGCATCCCTCGCCATGTTGCGGAATCTGGGATTGCAGGACATACAGGTGCGGTTACTGCCTGCGGAGCTGATGTATCGGCACTACATTGAAAACACAAGAATCGATATTCAAACCTTAAATCTGTAAAAAGGAGGTAGAGCCATGGCCCCTGTTGCTTCTCCCATGCCGTCAAAAAAGAATGATAATACCGATGGTCATGTCTTTGCCGAGAAGCGTGTCCTGCGCATTCCGAAGGGTTTGGTTCTTTCGTACTATAAACGGCACCCCGATTTTCGAAGAGCCATCGATAGCGGAAAGTACATCTATATTGATGGTCTCTTTGTCCTTCGTCCTATAGCAATTATCCTATTGGAACAGAATATTGATGTTCACGCATTTTTCCGTTCCCAAAAACTCTTCGGAGAGAAAAATGGGCTGACGGCTTTCTGCTTGTGCGAAGAGCATCTCTTTGTCGAGCGGAAGCCAAAGCCCGATGAGTTATATCATTCCGCTAAAGAATATAAGGGTAAGCGGATAGCTCATGCCGAAAAGATTGCATCGATCGACACGATTTCTGAAGAAATGTTTCGGAATATCATATCCGGCGGTGGACAAGAGCCCCCATTTAATTTCGGCGGAATGCTGTCCTTTTTCATGGAACTGAAAGATGTTACCGAAGAGGGACTGGCGGAATTGACAGGCATTTCTGATCGCACAATTCGCCGATACAAGAACGACGAGGGCGAACGCCCGACGCTCGAAAATGTTGTTGCTATCGGGATCGCTTTGCATTTGTTTCCACACCAAATTGTCAATTTGCTTGGTGCGGCGGGTTATCAATTGCGGAAAACTCCCAAGGAAAGAGCATATCAGTACCTTATCGATGCCGCTTACAACAACACAGTTTATGAGTGTAATATGTTCCTGAAAAAGTCAGGAATGCCGCCACTAACAAATCTATAGAAGGAGGGCTTTCTGTGGCTGACCGTTCGTTTAAGGAATACATCGGCAGCAGATTTTATGACCAGTTCTTCAATGCCATAAAATCGTATGTCATACAAAACCGCCATAATATCGAACTGAGTTCCCGTACGGTCAGCAGTGCCGATTACGCAGAACTCTCTGATTTTGAAATAAAAACCGTGGGAATCGATGATCGAGACGGGATGGGCATCGCATTTGATGTTCTTGTTGAGGCAGAGGTGTATGTTAAAGAACACCACCGCCACCGAGATGTAGATGAGGATACCTGTTTCCCCTGGTTCATCCTTTCCTGCACAGCCGACCTCTCCGAAAATATGGATGATCTCCGTATTCATCGGGTCGATCAGTATAACCAAAAAAATAAGCAAAACAAGCCTTTGTCTGATTCTCTTGTTCCTATCAGCTATAAAATCGACCTTGATAAGATAGCTACGGAATTTTTGAGGAAACACTACCCGGAAGCCCTGCGAACTCCTATGCCTGTTGACCCTATGGTTCTTGCCGACAGGCTCGGTCTTTCGGTTGTTACCCAGGAACTGACAGAGGATTTTTCTGTATTTGGGCAGATTTTCTTCCAGGACTGTGATACCGAAGTATTCAACTCCGATACGGGAGAAATGGAAGTCACTCACTTTCCAGCAAAGACCATCGTTGTTGATCCCAAGGCATTCCTTTTGAGAAATCTGGGTTCCGTTAACAACACCATTGTGCATGAGTGCGTCCACTGGGATCAGCACAGAAAAGCCTTTGAACTGGAGCGTCTTTATAACCGTGACGCAACACAGATAAAGTGCTTGGTCATTGGCGGATCGAAGGGTTCGTCTGACCGAACCGCAGCCGACTGGATGGAGTGGCAGGCCAACTCCCTGGCACCGCGTATCCAGATGCCGATCGGCTCTTTCAAAACAAAAGCGGCCGAATATGTCCGTAAATTTCAACGAGAAATGAATGCCACCCACATTGTAGATGTGATGGAAGCTGTCATTGATGCCCTTGCGACCTTTTTCGTTGTCTCCCGCCACGCGGCTAAAATGCGTATGGTGGATGCGGGATACGAGGAAGCAATTGGTGCATTCACTTATATTGACGGACACTATGTGAAGCCCCACGCCTTCAAAAAAGGTCGCTTGCAAAAAGACCAGACATACTGTATCAGCGCAGACGATGCCCAAATCATCGCCTTCAGCGATATACGTCTTTCCACTCAATCACAAAAGGGTTCCTACATATATGTGGATTCGCATATGTGTTTGAATGACCCGAAGTATGTCACCAGAGATGAAAACAATACCGTGCAGATGACCGATTATGGCCGCTTGCACATTGACGAGTGTTGCCTGGTCTTCAAACTGAAAGTAAAGGCAACCAATAAATATGGCGAGGAATTTTATAAAGAGTGCGTTCTCTTTAGGGATGTGGATTCCGGCATTGTGTTCCAGACCACTTTTGCCAAAGAGGTCAGCGCCGATGTAATGGGAAAAGCAGATGCCATCCTCGCTCGTGAAACAGAGATTCAGCGAGTTCTTCAAGAATTACCCGCTACATTCGGTGCTGCGCTTATATACCTTATGGATTGGGTAGAAATATCCGAGGAGTCTCTGGCAGAAAATGCCCTGATATCCACGAGAATGGTTCAGCGTATGCGTAATAATCCTCAATACCCAAAGAGCATAGATAGTGTTGTTGCGATATGCATTGGTATGCATTTGCCACCAGAGTTGAGCAAAGCACTTATTGAAAGATCTGGTTTTACCCTGCGATTGGCTCAAAGCGAAGCCCATTTGCTCTATAACTTCTTTCTCCACCACTACTACACGCATTCTATTCATGACTGTAACGATATGTTGGTGTCGAAAAATCTGCCTGTTATGACCGGCACAGAATAATCACGGGAGGTGAACCGCAGTGGCAGATATGAAGCAAATCCACGAATTTGCCGTCAAGTGGTTTGACAAATTCAGAAACAAGAAAATCAACTACCTCGAACTGGTAGATCACTATATGGCCGATGACTGCGAGGCTCTTGGCTTCGTAATGGACTGCGGTCATGCCTTTACTGAGAAGTACGGTGATGCTGCAAGCAACAGCGAGGCTTTGGAGCGTATCATCGGTCAGGTGACCGACATTCCGTTGCTCGGCTCGGCGATTTATTCTCGGTGGCGCTATTTCAATCATTGGGCATATTCCGGCGAGGAAATCCTGGAAACGCAGAACCGTGCGTGGTTTACGATAGCATTGTCCCGTCTGGGGGAAGTGGCCGAATGTCAGTTAAAGCGATTCGACGGCACTCCGCAGAAGGTGCGCATCGTTTCCAATAACATCTGCTATGGCCCGCCGCCTGAACCAGATGACGAGGTCGAACAGCATATCACCATCAACGCCGATGGGCGCGTGTGGTTCTCGGCATACAACTTTGGCTCTGGCTTTGACGGACACGAAAAATCCAGAAGCAAGATTTATAAAATTGATAAAGATACCGCTGCCAGGGTGCTGAACAGCATCGCACAATATTTCAGCATCGAGTACATCGAGGTTTTCGCTACCGACATTGGCGAATGGGAGATGGAAATCACCAACACCGATGGCGAGGTTTATAAGTACCGTGGTTCGCTGATTGCGGACTTTGAGGTGGACGGCGTTGACCTGTCGGATATGGTGCGTGAGGCGCTCGAAATGGATGACCTCTATGTATTTGACGGCAATAACAAGCCGGACAGAGTTGACCGTGTCACCATTGATTATCGCCGAATCACCAAGATTAAGCCAAAGCAACCGATCTCCGAAACAGCCGAATATATGACCTGGGATTACACCGAGAGGTTGGTGCTTGATCGTGAAAGCGAAACCTTGGAGCATATTCAGAACATCGGTAGTGGATGCGTAGTGTCCAGAAAATACTATGTCCAGGGCGGTGTTGAGGGGCTCCTTGATGACATTGATGCCTATGACCTGTTCGGTGAGATCGAAGGCAACCCCGATGATGTGGTTAGCAACCCGTTTGAAACAAAGGATTACACTATCACCGTGGACTTTACGAAAGGACCACAGCGTGTTATCCAGGGAACATACGATAAGAAGGCTCTTCCAGAGTTCTGGGGCGATTTTGCCGACTCCGTATGGCAGTTTATGCGTTTCTACGGAATGGGTGAAATACTCGATCCTGCGGTCTACGAGAAGGTCAAGCGCCGCAGAACCGATTACATTTACTGTAGCGTGGAATTTGACGAGGGCTACAAAAGCTATTACTACATTGCTGATGAGGACAATATTTCCGTTGGCGATTATGTGATTGTACCCGTTGGCAAGGATAACCACCACTCCGCAGCGGAAGTTGTGAAGGTGGAGTATTTTGCAGAGGAGGATGTCCCTCTGCCGCTTGACCGCACAAAGCATATCATCCGCAAATGTACGGACAACGATTTCGACCCGCCGGAGGTGACAGACTGATGCGTTGGGATAAAGCTGATATTCCACACAAGGGCTGGCAATATGTTGGTATGGAGGATTTGGGAGAGGATGTTTATCCCGGTGATCCAATTCCGTATGAACAATGCGAGATGTGCGGCAAAGAGAAAATCCGATATGTCCATTTATTGAAGCACCCTAATTATGACGGGGAAATACGGGTCGGCTGTGACTGTGCCTCGAAAATGCTCTGTGATTATGTGACGCCACAGGATCGAGAACGGAATCTAAAGAACCGTGTTAACCGTAGAAAAAACTTCATGAAGCAAGAGTGGTATCGCAAACCCGAAACTGGCAACTACACGCTGCGTTATAAAGGCGACTATATCACCATTATGAAGAGCAAGTTTGGACCGGGATGGGGTATCATTTATAAAGGACAACAGCAATGGGAGTACCACGGAAGGAAAATCACCGACTTCGATACTGCAAGAACCGTTGCTTTTAATCTGTTCGATGACCTTCATGAATCCCGCCATCAAGAGCAGCCATATTGGGATGGTGACAGATGGATATATATCTAACAACAAATGCCGGACTGACATTTTGAAGGTGTCAGCCCGGCATCTTTTATTTATTCATCAACCTCCTCTGCACCATCCGCCACGGGATTTCCGGCAAGAGCTGCCGCAGCCGCTTCTTCCTTCTGACGCTTAACCGTCCAACCACCCTTCGGAGACGGTCTGTAAGCGGCACCCACATCGTAAACGAGCGCATCATCCTCGGCAAAATAAATGCCGGGGATATTCCAGTTATCCTCGGCAGACCAGTTTGCCATCTTGCGGATCATATCTACCACAGCGGCGGCACTAATCTTAATCTGGTATTTCTGCTCACCCTCCGGCTTGGAGAACGGCACTGCGTTCGGCGCATCCTCCTTGCAGCCGCGGATGGCGAACTGCTTGTCCTTCGGGTTGATCAGCACCTGGATGTACGGAGCGAAGTGCAGTTCGGCAGCGGTCTGGTTGTTGAACTTCAGGACATTGCCGGTGATGGTGGCAACGGAAGCGGAACGGGTCTTGATGAGGTCGATGACAGTGAATTTTTCCAAAATAGACATAGTAGGTTACTCCTTTTCAATCATAAAATTTTCGTCCTCCAACACAGGTGAAGTGACGATTTCGGTCGGTAGGGACAGCTTTTCCATAATGCTGTCCACATCTTCTGGTTCCCATTTGGGGTCGGCAATGATGAAGCCCGCCAGGGGGCCTTTGACCACAATCCGTGGTTTGCACTTCCTGGTTTGCCTTCTGGTATATCGCCGTTCTTTGCGGATTTGCTGTACCAACAGCCAGTCGCTCTTTTCAATGATGGGTTCGTGATGACCCTCAATGAAATACTGCGTTTCCAGTCCGTTGTTTTTGACGCTCTTGTGTGTAAAGAAATCTACCGTTACTGTTTTTTGACACAGGGCATCACCGCAATACTTCTCGTTGCGGAGAATGCCGAGGACGCTGCCGGAACTCCATGTCGATAGACCCTTTACAGTCAGAATGCCGCTCTTTGTCAGCAAGTCTGCAATCTGGGTGGAGGAATAGCCCTCCAGATAAAGACTGTAGATGGTTCGTACCACATCGGCTTCGTCCTCATCAATCTCCCAATCATGGCCTTTGTAGCCGAGGAGAGACCAGTTAGGGTAAATGCCCAAGCCCTGGGCTCGGCGGCGTTTGAATGACCATTTCAGGCTGTTGGACTTCTGCTCGGATTCGCTCTGGGCTACAAGGCTCAATACGGTGATGACCATATCGCTGCTCCGATCCAGAGTGTTCAGCTTTTCCGTTTCAAAGTACACGCCCACAGGAGGGTCGAGTTTGCGGAGCATAAAGATGTAGTTCAGACTGTCCAGGACATTACGGGCAAAACGGCTGACCTGCTTGGTGATAATCAGATCGATTTCACCGGCCTTGCATTTCTCTATCATTTCAAGAAAATGCTCACGATGCAGAACCGAAGTGCCGGAAATGCCCTCGTCCGCAAAGATGCCTGCAAACTCCCACTCTGGATTCTCTTGAATCATTTTCGTGTAGTTCTGCACCTGCAACTCATAACTGCTTGCCTGGTTGTCCTCTTCGGTACTTACACGGCAATAGGCGCAGACGCGGAGTTTTTTCTTTTCCGCATCTGTGACCAGATCCTTTTTTGCCGGTATTATCTGCACCTCCTTCTGAGGACCGTTAGCATACGCCTCACGAATCGCATCTTTGGTAGACTGCCTTTTCTCATCACTACGCCCACGCGGTCGAAGTGGTTGTTTCTTGGTTATTTTCATACGGGTTCACCTCCTCCCGCTGCAGAATTGTAACTGTGGCAAGAAATCCACAGGCTACGGCAGCACGGAGCCGGCGCCCTTTAATTATAGTGCAAAAGCATCATATTTGAGCGATATTTGCATTTCAGTCCGTATGTATTCTGGGCAAAAAATAAGAAGCCCGAAGGCTTCCTATTATTCGTTGTCATGGCTCATGGCTTTGAGCATTTGGATGGCTGCGGATTTCTGGCTCGGTGTAAGGCAGACCCAACAGTCAAACAGTTCCTTCATATCCGGGGTCAGTTCGACCATGTCGGTATCGGCGAAGAACTGTGACATAGTGATGCCGAATCCTCTGCATATCGTCTCAAGGGTCGCAACGGAAGGGACTGTATTTCTTCTGAAGATGTTTCCGATAGTGGACTGTGCCAAACCGCACTCTTTTGAAAGTTTGTACTCCGTCCATCCGCGTTCCCGCAATAACTGCTGGAGACGAGCGTGCGTATCCATAGCATCACCACCTTTCCCATATCTATTTTACTTCCAAGGTGAGAGATAAAATACATACGAGTTGAAACGAAAATAGGTATGTGGTATGATGTAATGTTAGTAAGGCAGGAAGCACGGAGGGGACTTATATGACCGAAGCCGAAAAACGAATGCACCGAGTATGCTTCACGGGACACCGCTCGGAGAAGCTGACACGCCCGGACAGAGCCATCAAAAAGGATCTGGAAAAAGGAATCCGTCAGGCAGTTGCTGACGGACTGAATGTCTTTATTACGGGTATGGCAAGGGGCGTAGATATCTGGGCAGCACAAATCGTGCTGATGCTTCGTGATGAGGGTTACGATGTCAAACTGATGTGTGCCTGCCCCTATGACGGCTTCGAGCGTGGCTGGAGCCAAGAATGGCAAGGACAGTACAAAGAGATACTGGCATCCGCCGACTTCGTGAAATATGTCTGTGATGGCTACAGCCGAGCCTGCTTTCAGATCAGAAACGAATGGATGGTTAACCACGCAGCCAGGGTCATTGCAGTATTCAATGGAGAAAAGAGCGGAACTAAAAACACAATAGATTATGCGGTGAAGGTCGGTGTACCTGTTGTCCGCATCGAGGGGTGAGCATATGAGTGTAGAAATCATTTATGAAAAGAAATATCCTCGCATCGATTCGATGGAGGAAATGAAACAGATAGAAATGGAGATGGCGGACGAGCCAGAAGAACCGACTCCTTCTTTTGATGAGATAATGCAGAAAATACAGGAAAACACCACTTATGTCCTTATGCCTGAACGCATCAAGGCCAGTGAGGATTTTATCCGGGCGGCTATAGAGGTTTCTGAACTGTACGAACTGGACACCAAAATTGAGCGTCACTTTGACCATATCAGCGTGGACTATTCCTTTAACTGCTGTGGTGGCCTGCGGGATATTAACAGAGTTATCGGAATGGCTGACCAGTCCTCTTTCTTTAAGGACATCTTCGGTTGGGACATTACGATCTCTTTGGACTTCTTTACTCATGCCGTGGTTCGGAACGGCAGAGTCGTTGCTCCGTAAAAATGAGCGTTGCACCTTTTAACGAAAGGCACACCTTTTAACGATTTATCCGAGGGGTGTGCATTTCGTATCAGAATTGGTCTCTACTTTCAAAACAAGTCGTAGAAATACGGCTTGTTTTTTTATTGCTGATACATTTTAAAACAGCAGTGGCGGAATTGCACCAAATCTTTGATTTGGTGGTAGCGGAACTTGTTCCGCAGACGGACAGCGATAGCTTCAGGTGCTAGTGACGCATGAGTCGTGTGGGTTCAAGTCCCGTCACCTGCACCAAGACAAGTCGTAGAAATACGGCTCGTTTTTTATTGCTGATACATTTTAAAACAGCAATGGCGGAATTGCACCAAATCTTTGATTTGGTGGAAGCGGAAATGCTTGGCGTTTCCGCAGCTTGACAAGCACTATCTTCAGGTGCCGGTGACGCAGAATGCTTAAGATTTACGCCAACTGAAAAGCCACTATACCCACGATGCAGATAATACTTCTCAGAAACATAGAACAGTCTCTATGAAATCCGTAAATTGACCGCCGGCACCGTATGAAAAACAAAAAGGCATCACGTTTTGATACATGATGCCTTTTTTCTATTATAGTTTTGCATAAACCTGCCGGATACGATCAGTTATTCCTGCGTCCGGCTCTGTTCAGCAGCAGGAGCGATACCATAAGTATCAAGGGAAATGCACAGCCTGAAAGCATACCTTTCTGCATATCATTACCTGCATTCTGGGTGATATTTCCTACAATAGCAGGACCGAGTGCTCCGCCGAGGTCACCTGCCATAGCGAGAAGTGCAAACATTGCAGTACCGCCGGTGGATATTTTGCCTGAGCAGATGCTTATAGAACCGGGCCACATGATACCTACCGAGAATCCGCACATTATGCAGCCGAGAAGTCCGATTACAGGTATTCCCGACAGGGAGGCGGTGATATAACAGATCAGACACAGCATTGCCGAGCCTATCATGAATTTCATAAGATCGAGCTTTTCGCCGTACTTTCCGTAGAGTGTACGGCTTATGCCCATCGTCACCGCAAACATACACGGTCCTGCTATATCTCCGACTGACTTAGTCAGTCCGAGGGCGGATTCTGCAAACGCCGATGCCCACTGCGCCATTGAAAGCTCCGAGGCTCCCGCACATACCATAAGCAGTATCGCAAGCCAGAACAGCGGTACTCTGAGCAGGTCACGGATACGCATTCCCTTGCCATCCTCGACAGGATGTTCAATGGGACATACTGAAAAATTGTATATGTTCACAAGTGGAATTATCGCCCAGATGCAAGAGAGCCACTTCCAGTTTTCTATGCCGAAAACAGTAAAAAACAGTGTTGAAATGAGTATAACTCCGACCGAACCCCAGCAGTAGAATGAATGCAGCAGGCTCATTGCGGCTTCTTTATGCTCAAACGGGCAGGCTTCAACTATCGGACTTACAAGCACCTCGGTCAGACCGCTTCCCATTGCATATATGATCGTGCTTACGATTATTCCTGCGAACGGGTCGGGAAGCAGTTCAGGCAAAAAGGCAAGTCCGATAAGTCCGAGTGCCGAAAATGCCTGCGAACCGATAACGCATTTCCGATAGCCGATTTTGTCGGCGAAACGTGCGCACAGCACATCTATAATAAGCTGAGTAACAAAAAATACCGACGAGATAAGGGCAATTTTCCCAAGAGGGATACCATAGCCGTTGTGAAATGTGAGAAATAGAAGCGGGGCGAAATTAGCCGCTATTGCTTGTGTGATGAATCCAAGATAGCAGGATATAAGTGTTTTTCTGTAATTCACAGCCATATTGACAAACTCCTTGACGATTGATATAATCAGATTATATAGCAAGCATCATAACATTTCAATGCACAAAATCACATTTTTATTACACAATATCGTAAATAAGGTGAGAATATGAGTGATGAAATCAAAAAGGACAGGATCATAACGGATGAAACCTTGCGTGAAACTGCAAGTCACGGCAGCGAAGAATATCCCTTCTGCTACTATTATGAGGACATCCGGGATTTCGACTTTCACTGTATCGACTGGCACTGGCACCCGGAGGTCGAATTTGTTTATGTACAGCAGGGCATGGCTGATTTTCTGGTGGGCGGAAACAGGTATGTTCTCAGCTCCGGCGATGGAATCTTTATAAACTCTCAGGTGATACACAGGTTTGAAGCCAAAGACAGCGCCATCATTCCTAACATTGTTTTTTCACCTGTTCTGCTTGCGCCGCAGGGCAGTCTTATATACAGCAGATACATCAGACCGATAATCGAATCAACTACTGAATGTGTGATTTTTTCCGCCGAAGAAACAGCGCACCGCAGCATTATAGAAACAATGAGGTCGGTATTTGCCGTGCAGGGTTCAGGCACAACGTTTGAAATGAAAACAGCAGAGCTGCTGCTGAAACTATGGCGTTTGTTATATGAAAGCATACTGATAACAGATTGCGGTTCTATGTCCGTGCATTCCGCACAGACGCAGGCTAAGCTTCAGATAATGATGCAGTATATTCACGATAATTACAGCGGTCAGATAACACTGGACGATATTGCCCGAACGGTTCTTATAAGCAAAAGCAGTGTTCTCAATATTTTCAGGACATACCTGCATACATCGCCGATAAATTACGTTGTAGAATACAGACTGAAACGTGCATCAAAGCTCCTTGTTGATACCGAAAACAGCGTTTGCACCATAGCACATGAAACAGGATTTGAGAACATAGGCTATTTTTGCCGCAGATTCAAAAAGCTGTACGGCGTTACACCGATATATTACAGGAATCATTGCCACAGTGCAGAGTAAAAATCAGGTACGCTCTGATTTTCATTTTAACGATTCAGCCTTAGTGCCATCGCCTTATCTTTCTTACTGCGTAGATTTTACAAGTCGTAGAAATACGGCTTGTTTTTTTATTCGCCATACTCCGACGCATATAATTATCATTCAACATAACGACCGGTATACATACAAGTATATTTGATACAACCGTCTGATAATATTCTCAAAATATACAATAAATATATATAGGGCTATTTTGATATGGAAACATATATGAATACAGCAACAGATTTTTATTTTATTTTCCGAATAGTGTTAGTTTAAGCTGACTTAATCATATTATAGCGGTAAGGCACTTACTATTCACCTATCTTTCGATTTTTACTTTTTGAATGTAGCTATTTGGTGAGATATTAACATTTTTTTACTTGCATCATACAGATTAAAATGATATAATACAAAATGAGGTGTATAATATGAGAATTTGCTATATAGATGATAACGAAGAATACCTGAACAGTTTCAAAGATAATTTCAAAGATGTATTTTGTGAAAATGATTTCACTTTTATGCAGTATCCGAATGAATACATCGGCTCTGATGATGTCGCTGATATTGTTATGCTTGATATAGAGTTCGGCAGTGAGGGCAACGGACTTGATTATCTGGATTGTATCACGAAGAAATCAGGTTATACCCAAATAGTGATAGTTACCGCTTATACCGAAAAATACATAGAAGATATTTTTATGCAAAAAGAGAATGTTGCAGGGTTTCTGAAAAAGCCTATCGACAGGGAAACTATGCTCAGGGTCTTTGCTAAAGCAGAGATGCTTATAAGAAACAAAAAGGCGGAAGTAACCGTCAGAACCGGAAAGTATGAATATGTGACATTGAAAGCGGATGATATTTTGTACATTGAATCTGCCGGTCACAATCTCAATTACATTACCCGCACAAAAGAGTATACGACACAGGGAAAGCTGGATGACCTTATCGAGCAGCTTCCGTCGTGTTTTTGTCAGATGTCACAAGAGCTATTTTGTTAATCTCAATAAAGTCAAAGGCTTCACGGGCGATTATATTCTTATAGAAGGAAAGCCGGACATTTCCGTGTCACGCTCCAAAAAGACCGAATTCATAGAAGCATACAGAAACCATCTTCAAAAATAAAACGGACGGGAAAAATATGAAAATAATCAATGTTGACAATATATACGCATGGGCGATACTTGTGTCTTCAATATCGCAGGTCATTATTACGGGATGGACATTTTCGCAGTGCTTTAAAATCAGGATTTCTAAGGTCTTGTTTACGGCATTGATTATCCTTGTATCCTGCATTGCAATCGTACCGCCGACCTTTTTTCAGATTTATTTTCCGATAAAGGCGGCGGTTTTGTTTATTCTTGTGTTTGTTGTGTTCAAGCTGTCGTCTGAATCCGATTTTGTTAAACCGTTTATCTTTCTCTGCCTTGATATGCTTGTAAATATTTCGCTTGAAATGCTGCTGCTGATGACGGTTACATTTATCGGTATCAACGATTTTCAGGATGTAAACGATGTCTATACATTCAACCGTATGATATCGTCGCTTATGTTTACAGTGATTTGTATACCGTTCAAATATCTCATAGCACTGCTGTGGAACAGGATAGTAAACAAAAGTACGTCCTCAAGGCTCAATTTAAGCCTGATATTATTTCCTGCGGCACAGACCTTTGCAATGGTCGGTATGGTCGCCGATCACGCAGGCAATGCCGATGCAAAGCAGCACCCTATGGTTCAGGCAAATTCGACACTGGTGCTGACGATTTCGTTCCTTACGTTTCTTGTCGCAGATATAGTGTATCTTTATTTTATGGCAGATCTTGAGAAAAAGGCTGCACTTGAACGTGAGGTAAGCTCACTGAAATATGCCCGTCAGCTTGAAGAACAGCACTTTAAGCAGATAGAAGAAAAGCGTTATGAGGTGGCGAAGATACGTCACGATATAAATAATCAGCTTATTGCGATAAGAAGTATGATGAAGGACGGACATATAGAGTAGGCGGACGAAATGCTGGGTACACTTGAAACAAGAGTTGCGAAAACAAAAGAAGCACAGCTATGCTCTATACCGGTGGTAAATGCCGTGCTGGAAGAAAAAGCCGTTGAAGCACAAAAGTACGGTATAAGACTTGAAACGAAAATCAATCTTTACGATACAAGAAATATTTCTCAGAATCATCTTTGCAGTGCATTTGCAAATATGATTGACAACGCTATCCGTGCGGAGCGTGGCTTCACGGAAAAAGACAGCGACAGGAAAATCATCAATGTCAACGCGGTGAGCGATTCGGTAAGCGTTTATATAACCGTCAGAAATTATGTATCGGGTGTTGAGATCTCAAGAGAGGACGATTCCTCGCTTCACGGCTACGGACAACAGATACTCGGTGATATAGCGCAGATTTATTCGGGAAGGTTTGAAAAGTCGGAAAAGAACGGAGAGTATACCTGTACTCTCGTTATGCAGATGAAGGAACGTCAGGCAGAGGATTTTGCCTGATTATCCGTAGTGCTTTTTGGGGGATAAAAATGGATTTGATAAACACGGAAAATATTTTTGCGTTGGGTACGCTGATTGCTTATTTCACGCACGGGATTATTACCGGGTGGTCATATTCGCTGTGTTTTAAGGTCAAGGTGACGAAGCCTGTTTATATGGCGATAATGATTATAGCTACTGCGGTGATACTGGTGCCGTCTGTATTTTTCAATTTTTACGCACCTATAAAGTCGATAGTATTGTTTTTCGTTGTGTTTCTTGTACTCAAGCTGTTGTCGGAGTCGAATTTTGTAAAATCGTTCATTTTCTGTTGCTTCGATATGCTGATAAACATAGGACTTGAACTTTTGTTGCTGGGATTGTTGAACTTGCTCGTAATGAATGATTTTTATGATGTCAGCGAATTTTACACGTTCAGCAGAATGGTAAGTGCGATTGTATTTGCGGTTATCTGTATTCCTTTCAAATATCTCTATGCATTGCTTTGGAACAGGATAGTAAATAAAAGAATAACCTCAAAGCTTAATCTCAGCCTTATACTTTTTCCGTTTGCCGAGATGCTTGCGATAATAGGAGTTGTAGCCGATCATCTCAATCAGACGCACGGTAATTATCAGGGAGCGGCGCAAAAGTCCAATGTTATTCTGACGGTTTCATTCATAACGTTTATCGTTGCGGATATTGTCTATATGTATTTTATATCCGATATTGAGAAAAAGGCTGTGCTTGAACGTGAGGTAAACTCGCTGAAATATGCCCGTCAGCTTGAAGAACAGCACTTTAAGCAGATCGAGGAAAAGCGTTACGAGGTGGCGAAGATACGTCACGATATAAACAATCAGCTTGCAAGCATAAAAAGTATGGTGCATAGCAGACATATAGAACAGGCTGAGGAACTGATAGGCGAGCTTGAAAATACTGTGAGAAATACGCAGGAATACCGTTATTGCTCGATACCTGTAGTAAATGCGGTAATATCCGAGAAGAACAAAGAGGCTGAAAAGTACGGCATACAGCTTGTAACAAAGATAGATATTCCCGATTCCTGCGGAATAACACAGCATCATCTTTGCAGTGCATTTGCAAATATGATAGACAACGCTATCCGTGCGGAGCGTGGCTTCACGGAAAAAGACAGCGACAAGAAAATCATCAATGTCGATGCGGTGAGCGATTCGGTAAGCGTGTATATAACCGTCAGAAATTATGTATCCGGTGTCGAGATCTCAAGAGAGGATGATTCCTCGCTTCACGGCTACGGACAAAAAATACTGGGCGATATTGCCGAAATATATTCGGGTACGTTTGATACAACGGAAAAGAACGGCGAGTATACCTGTACGCTCGTTATGCAGATGAAGGAACGTCAGACAGAAAATATATAAAGGTTGCAAAAAAGTAATATGAAAATTGTTAATATTGATAATGTATATGCGTGGCTGTATCTTTTTTCTTCGGTGCCGCAGATGATTTTTACCGCATGGGCGTTTTCACGATGCTTTGAACTGAAGGTGTCGCAGAAAGTATATTATATTGCTTTTACAGGACTTTCCTTTGCTCATCTCGTTCCACAGATATTTTTCGGCTTATATGTCCCTGCAAAGACGTTTGTCCTGCTTGCACTGCAGATAGTCCTGATGTGGCTGATGTCAAAAAGCGGTATAGTTAAAGCGATTATTTTCAACGGCTTTGATATGGTTATCAATATGCTGCTGGAATTTGCGATATTCCTGAGCTTTTTCGGGATTTTTATTACAAATAACGGTATTACTACGGATGTATATACAAGCGAAAGAGTAGTCAGCTCCGTGCTTTTTACAACGCTTTCGTTACCGCTTAAATATCTGCTTGCTGCTGTATGGAACAAGATAGCCGGAAAGAAACAATCAAAACTCCGTATGAGCCTTATAGCTTTTCCTGTAGCGCAGGTGCTTGTTATCACAGCAATAGTATCAAGTTTTTCACAGGTGTATATGAATATACTTAAAGTCGATATATTGCTTGTTACGACAATAGGTCTTGTGATTTTTGCGATTGCCGACCTTATATATATGTTCTTTATTTCGGATATTGAAAAGAAGAACGCACTTGAGCTTGAGGTAAACTCGCTGAAATATGCCCGTCAGCTTGAAGAACAGCACTTTAAGCAGATAGAGGAAAAGCGTTACGAGGTGGCTAAGATACGTCACGATATAAATAATCAGCTTGCGAGCATAAAAAGTATGGTGCACAGCAGACATATAGAACAGGCTGAGGAACTGATAGGCGAACTTGAAAATACTGTGAGAAATACGCAGGAATACCGATATTGCTCGATACCGGTAGTAAATGCGGTAATATCCGAGAAGAACAAAGAGGCTGAAAAGTACGGCATACGGCTTGTAACAAAGATAGATATTCCCGATTCCTGCGGAATAACACAGCATCATCTTTGCAGTGCATTTGCAAATATGATTGACAACGCTATCCGTGCGGAGGTGGCTTCACGGAAAAAGACAGCGACAAGAAAATCATCAATGTCGATGCGGTGAGCGATTCGGTAAGCGTTTATATAACCGTCAGGAATTATGTATCGGGTGTTGAGATTTCAAGAGAGGACGATTCCTCGCTTCACGGCTACGGACAGCAGATACTCGGCGATATAGCCCAGATCTATTCGGGAAGGTTTGAAAAGTCGGAAAAGAACGGAGAGTATACCTGTACACTTATACTCGGTAAAAAAGCGTACAGCGAGGAAAAGATATAATTGACAGCAAAAAGGGCAGGTAAATCCACCTGCTCTTTTTTATTTTGCAATAAAAAATTATCGAAAAACGATAAAAATCTATTGACAAACGGAAATCGGTGTGATAAAATACAGATAACAAAAAACGATAAATGCGTCAGGAAAGGGCGGTATTATGAAAAAACAAAATTATTCTGTAATGACAACCTCAATACTTGTAAAGGCGGTATTCGTGCTTATAATCGTATGCTGTATATTTGCACCTTTAATTGTCCGTGTCTATGATAACGGTATCATCGCACTGACAGGAAGGTCGGTGTATCTGCCTATGATAATCACTCTTTATCTTGCGGCGGCGGTAGCACTTGTGATAGTTACGGCACTTGACCGTCTGCTGTCAAATATCAGGCACGACAAGGTGTTCATACCCGCCAATGTGAAAATATTACGGCTTATATCGTATTGCTGTTTTGCCGTAAGCGTTATCTTTATCTATTGCAGCTTTATAAGACCGTTTGCGTGGCTTGTGGTTATAGCGGCGGCATTTTTCGGACTGATACTGCGTGTTATAAAGAACGTCTTTGAACGGGCAATCGTAATAAAGGAAGAGAACGATTTTACTATCTGAGCTGTGAGGTACTGATATGGCAATTGAAATAAATCTTGATGTAATGATGGCAAAGCGGAAAATCTCATCCAACGAGCTTGCCGCCGCAATAGGCATAACGCCTGCAAATCTGTCGGTGCTGAAAACTGGCAAGGCAAAGGCAATAAGATTTTCAACGCTTGAAAAGATATGCGAGGTGTTGCAGTGTCAGCCTGGAGATATTCTGTGCTATAAAGGCGGTGGAGAAGATGAATGAATACTATAATTATGCGGAAAACAATAATGCAGGAAACGCCGAACAGTGCGGTAACGTTCCGCCGGTAAACGTATACGGCAGAGCAGACGGGCAGTTTGTACAGCCTCAAAGGCAGCTGCAAGGTCCGCCCGAAGCGAAGAAAGTATACGGCATTCGTGACTTCATATTCGCTGTGATGACCGTTATAATCGGCTTTATAACACTGAAGCTGTTCTTTACCGAGGGAGAAATATTCCCGTTTGCAGAGGTTATAGCGTCGGGCTGGTATCACGTTATAGTGGCGACCCTTGCGGTTATGGCAGTAATATATATCGGCAAAAAGCCGACCGCTTCACAATGGGCGATTTTCGGCTGTGTGATACTGTTCTGTGCCGTTCCTGTGTTTTCGTCGACAGGGCTTGTACGATTTTTGTCGTGGGTATATGCCGCAATACTGCTCTGTTACTTTGCTTACAGCTTTATAACCTCAAAACCTCTGTTTTCGGACGGATTCTTAAGGGAAATATGCGAGGCTGTATTCGCAGTGCCGTTTGCAAACTTTGCAGCAGCACCAAAGTGCGTGGCTGTTCCTTTTATAAATAAAGAAAAAGGAGAAAAAAGCAAAACAGCGTTATATATTCTGCTCGGAGTGCTTTGCTCGATTCCTGCCGTGATTATAGCGTGTACGGCACTTTCGAGCGCCGATGATAATTTCAGAAGATTATTATCAGGTATAACAGGTGGATTTTTTGACAACTTTTTCACTAACGTTATAATTCTTGCGGTAAGCATACCGCTGTCGTTCCTGCTGTTCGGAGCAATGAGCGGTGCTAAAGGCAGAAAGCGTAAAATGACAGGCGACACAGGGAGAGCGGCAAAGGTGCCTGCTGTCGCAATATGTTCTGCGCTGACGCCGCTTATACTTATCTACCTCTTGTTCTTCGCTTGCCAACTGCCTTACTATCTGAGTGCATTCGGCGGAGTTCTTCCCGACGGCTACAGCTACAGCGGATATGCCAGACAAGGCTTTTTTGAGCTGTGCGGAGTGGCTGTGCTTGACCTTCTGGTAATATTTCTTGCGGGTGTGTTTGCAAAGAGAAACGAAAACGGCAGAAAGCCCGTTGCCGTAAGAATATATTCGGCAGTATTCGGCGTCACCACTATACTTCTGATATGCAGTGCAATGTCAAAGATGATAATGTATATCGGCGAGTATGGGCTTACCGGACTTAGATTCTACACATCGTGGTTTATGATACTGCTCGGCATAGTTTTCCTTGTGCTGATTCTGCACGAGATATTCCCCGGTATGAAAACAGTGGCAACGCTTTTCATATCGTTTACCGTAATGTTCGGTGCGCTGTGTTTTTGCGACCCCGATGCAAGAATAGCTCAGTACAATGTCGAAAGCTATCTCAGCGGTGAAATCGCTGAAACAGATACAGGAAGCCTTGCTATGCTGTCGGAAGGAGCCGCTCCTTATGTAGAGCGTCTGAAAGATAGCGACAGTGCTTATTACAACTGCTGTAACCGTATATTGATAACAATGAAGGAGAGCCGGACTTCAGGCGTATACTTCCCTTTGTCATTTACTTCTTTAAAAGCAAATGAAATATATGACAGGATATAATTTTTTTGCGGGTGGCGATTTTTCGCATTAAAATGCCGATTTAGCTATTGACTAATTTTCAGCGTTATGTTATACTAATGTGAGAAAGATTATCAGTTTATCCACGGAGGTGTAATATGACGATATTCTATGAGTTTGAAGGTAAGCTGTATGCTAATATAACAAACAGATGTCCGTGTTCGTGCGTTTTCTGTATAAGAAAGAACGGCGACAGCGTTGCGGATAATGACAGCCTGTGGCTTGAGCATGAGCCGAGCTATGAAGAAATTATCAAGGCGTTTGACGATTTTGATAAGACAGGACTTCACGAGCTTGTTTTCTGCGGTTACGGCGAGCCTATGGAGCGTGCCGATGTTCTGCTTGAGGTTGCAAAGTATGTAAAGCAGACTACCGATATGAAAATCCGTATCAACACAAACGGACTTGTTGATTTTATCAACCCTGCATTTGATTCATACAAGATGAGATATATAATAGATTGTATTTCCATAAGCCTTAACGCTCCCGATCCTGAGAGCTATCTTGAGGTCTCACGTCCTAAGTTCGGGCTTCCGTCATTCAATTCTATGCTTAATTTTGCCGCAACGGTAAAAACTATAGTGCCTGAGGTTATGTTTACCGTGGTTGATATAATAAAGCCTGAGCAGATTGAGCAGTGCAAGGAGCTTGCAGAGGGGCTTGGTATTCCTCTGAGAGTTCGTCATTGGGTCACGGATAACGAGAGTTATACCTGACAGGAGGGCAGTATGAATTATTCTCAACAGAGAAATTGCATAATGAATATCGTTGTTTCAAATCCTGTCCACCCTACCGCCGAGCAGGTCTACGATATAGCCAGACGCAGTTACCCTAAAATAAGCCTCGGTACAGTTTACCGTAATCTCAATCAGCTTGCGGAACACGGCATACTGAAGAAAATATGCAGTTCTTACGGAAGCGTACGTTTTGACGGCAGGACAGATCCGCATTTTCATATGATATGCAGCTGCTGTGAAAAGGTCTTTGATGTGGAGCTAGGTGAAATGATGTGTCTTAACGATAAGATACGCACAAAGTATGACTTTGATGTAACCGAGTACGAGATAAGCATCAAGGGTATATGCAGTGAGTGCAGAGAGAAGCAGGGTAAAAGCGAATCGGCGTGAAGGTCTTATATTATGTGTATGCTATGCAAGTGCAAAATGATAAAAAACAGCTTTACAACTCATGTTGTCAATTACAGTAATTCGGTAATAATAATTAAAAATGTACCTTGCGAGGAATGTGAACAATGCGGAGAGATATTTTACACAGATGAAGTTGCCGAACAGCTCGAAAAACTTGTAGAAGCGGCAAAAAGTCTTTTACAGGATATTTCTGTTATCGACTATTCAAAAGTTGCGTAATCAATATCTGAAATATTGAAATAAAAGTGGGCAATTTCGTATTTGCTCACTTTATTTTTATCTGAAAAAACAACAGGGAAACGTTTTCAATCTATTGCTTTTTTATCCGAATAAGGCTATAATAAATAGGATAACTAAAAAAGGAACGTGATACAATGCTTATAAGAATAGCAGGTACGGTCAGCGAGTCTATTGTAGACGGACCGGGAATAAGATATACAATATTTACACAGGGCTGTCCGCATCACTGCGAGGGCTGTCATAATCCCGAAACGCATGATTTCAGCGGCGGCAGGCTTGCGGATACCGATAAGATATATAATCACATTGCGGAAAACCCTCTGCTGAAGGGTGTTACTTTTTCGGGCGGAGAGCCGTTCTGCCAGCCTGCGCCGTTATATGACCTTGCAAAGAGGATAAAGGAAAACACAAAGCTCGATATAATGTCATATACCGGGTTTACCTTTGAACAGCTTGTGGAAAAATCAAAGACGGACGAGGATGTTAAAAATCTGCTGTCGGTAGTGGATATACTGGTCGACGGAAAATTTATACTTGCCCAGAGAAGCCTTGAACTCCATTTCAAAGGAAGCCGCAATCAGAGGATAATTGATTGCAAGAAATCACTGGAAACGGGTAATGTTGTAATTAAGGAGTTGTGATGAAGAAAAGAACGACAATTCGCATTTCTGCGTTTTTGCTGTGCTTATGCTGTGCTTTTTTCACCTCGTGTAAAGAGGATGACGGCAAGGGATATGTGTTCGGTTATGATATATCATCGAATCCCGGAAGCCTTGACCCTCAATACGCTTCGGATAGGGAATCATATCTTATAATCGGCTCGGTGTTCGAGGGCTTGTTCAGGATCGGAGCGGACGGCAATGCGGAAAAAGCAATGGCTGAAAGCTATACCGTTTCGGATGACGGGCTTACATATAACTTCAAACTGAAGCAGGACAGATACTGGACAGACGTAAACGGCTACAACAAGAAGGTCACAGCCGCCGATTTTGTTTTCGGCTTCAGAAGATTATTCCTGCCGGAAACCAGAGCGCCGAAGGCATCGGAATATTTCTGCATAAAAAAATTCCGATAAGATAAACAGCGGAGAAATCACAGACCTGTCACAGCTCGGAGTTACGGCGCAGGGGGATTATTCGCTTACAATAGAACTGCAATATACAGAGCCGTCATTAGCGATGCTTCTTGCTATGCCGGCGGCTATGCCTTGCAACGAAGAATATTTTATAAAGGCACAGGGCAAATACGGTCTTGACGCAGAGCGAACTGCGTCAAACGGCCCGTTTTATGTTAAGACGTGGAATTATGACGCATGGAGCAACAATAACAATAACCTCGTTCTTCGTTACAGCGACAAGTATAATGAGCATGACGAGGTAACTCCGCTCGGACTTAACTTCTTCATTGAAGATAATCATATTACTGATTTCACCGACGGAACATCGCAGAGCATCGTTCTTTCGGGCAGTAAGGCAAAGAGCTATCTTGACAAAAATTATATCTATGACGAATTCTCGACCGCCGTTTACGGCATTACAATGAACACATCAAATTCGATATTCAGGAGCGATAAGCTCCGCTACGCCTTACTGTATGCGACCGATACCGCAGAGCTTGAAATGCCTTTCGGATATACCGTTGCTGATGGAGCGGTACCTCCGTCTGTAAAAAATTCGCTCGGAAGCTATCGTGATGTTGTGGGTGGCAAGGCAGTGGTAAAGCCCGATGAGATAAAGGCGTATACGGCATATCAGAGTGCGTGTGCCAATATCGACAAGGCAGATCTGTACAGCGTCAATATAATCGCTGTAGAAAACCGTGACGAAGAAATAGGCGAATCGGTAAAGGGCATTTTACAGCAGTGGCAGGCAAAGCTCGGAATGTATTGCAGTATATCGTATATCAGCGAAAGCGAATATGACGAGAAGCTGAAAAACGGCGATTATACGCTGGCGCTGACACGTCTTAACGGCAGTTATAATTGCCCTGAGACTTATCTTAACAGCTTTACGGGTAACGTGAACAAATACAGTGCTATGAACAGCGATTATTCGAAACTGCTCGAAAAAGCATCACAGGCGAAGGATGAGAAGGAGGAATATGAGCTGTGCAGACAGGCGGAAAAACAGCTTATATCCGACGGCAGATTCATTCCCGTTGCATATGTTACTGAATACTTTATCAGTACGAAAAACTGTGAAAATATAATTTATGACGCATTTACAGGACAAGTCGACTATCGTAATGCGCTCTATTTCGACTGATAATATGACAGCAAAGAGAAAAAACGATAAAAATTACGGGTATTGATTGACTTTTTATTATAGGTATGATAAAATCAATGTAAGCGTTTACAAAGACAAAGGAGGCTAAATTGTATGGAAAATAAAGCAGAATTACAGCCGTACAGCGTCCTTATGTCAGTATACAGCGGTGAGATCCCTGAGTTTTTCGCTCAGAGTCTTGAAAGCCTGTATATACAGACTTATCCTGCGGATGAGATAGTTGTTGTATGCGACGGCGAGCTGAATGAACAGCTTGACGGAGTGCTTGAGCAATACAGCGAAAAGTTCGGCGGTAAGCTGAAGATACATCGCCTTGAAAGTCACGGCGGCACGGCAAAATGTGCTAACACAGGGCTTGCTATTTGTAAGAATGAATATATAATGAAGATGGATTCCGATGATATATGCCTTGAAAACAGGGCGGAGAAGCAGATGACATATCTTGCACAACACCCTGAGGTGTCAATACTCGGCAGTTATATTCAGGAATTCGACAGCAATACAGGTAATGATATTGCTGTCAGAAAACCGCCGACAGAAAATGAAGCGATAAGAAAATTCGCAAAACGCAGAGCGCCGTTCAATAACCAGACGCTTGTATATAAAAAATCGCTTGCACAGTCGATCGGCGGATACTGCGAGGAGCTTGAACGCTGTGAAGATTATGACTTTATGGTGCGTATGCTGATTGGCGGTGCGATAGCTGCAAACATTCCCGAAGTACTTGTACGCTACAGGGTAACAGCAGGAAATCTGAACCGCAGACGCAACTGGCGTAATACAAAGAGCTTTATTGCGGTCAGAAAAAAGATAAGGAAGATGGGCTTTTCCGGCTTTATGGATTTCCTTATTCCTTGTGCAAGCCAGATAGTTCTGTTTATTGTTCCCGGTTTCGTGACCGGATTTATCTATAAAAAACTGCTCAGAAAATAAGAATGACCTTTGCAAAAGCAGAGGTCATTCTTATTTTCGGATATACAAATCCCCCGACTTTGAAAATCGGGGGATGCGTTTTACTTAGCGGTAGTTACCGCCGCTCTTACATAGTCGCTGTACATCGTTGAACCGCCGGAGGTCTTATATGCTCTGATTCTGAACGTATAAGTAGTGTTTGCCTTAAGTCCTTTTGCAGTGCAGGTAAGTGTACTGTTGCTTGTTGTCTTTGCTATCTGAGTCCACTTGCCGCCCTTATACTGTTCGACAATATAGCCTGTAGCGGTTGTGTTTTTGTTCCACATCAGAGTAGCGGTCGTTTTGGTAACAGATTTCTTCGCAAAGCCTGTTACATTCGTAACGCTCGGTGCGGATGTTTCCGCAGCAAGTCTTATATAAGCGGTTTCGGTGGTTTTACCGTTTACCGTCTTGTACGTTTTGATGCGGAATGTGTAAGTTGTGCTTGCCTTCAGGTTCTTCGCAGTGTACGAGGTATTGGTGTTTGACGCTGTTTTTGTAAGCTGTACCCACTTTCCGCCTGTGTACTGTTCAAGCACATATCCTGTAGCGCATGAATTCCTGTTCCATTTTACAGTAATGCTTGAATCTGTAGAGGATTGCTTTGCAAAGCCCGTAACATTTGCAAGTGTGGTGGTACCTGCAACATTCGAATATAATCCGGTCAACACTGTATCACTGTATCGGTACGCCCTGATTCTAAATGAGTAGGTCGTTCCGTTTATAAGGCCTTTCTCAGTATAGCTTGTTGTGTCAACAGGAAGCTCTGCTATATCGCACCACGATCCGTTCTTGTATCGTTCAACGAAGTAACCGACTTCACCTTCACATTTATCCCACTGTAACGTAACTGAGTTTGTTGTAGTTGATTTTACCTTGAAGTTAGTAACATTTTTAACGACCAGCTTGGCAGTTCTTGCCGCAAAGCGTACATAATCGCTGTAGGCATAGATTCCCTTTTGGGTTTTATACGCCCTTATCCTTAAAGTGTAAACCGTATCCGGTTTCAGATTGTATAAATCGACCGCAGGATATTCACTGTCATTTATCTGTACCCACTTACCGCCTTTGTACTGTTCGGTAATATATCCATCGGCGTCTTCAACTTTATCCCAATTGATGAAAATTTCCGTGGTGGTTGTATGCCTTGCTGTGCAATTGGTAACACTTGCGGGAGGAGTCAGCTTTTCGGGTATCTGTTCCTTCTTGCCGTACTTTATTACAGCATCAACAAAAGTCTTATCATACCAGCCGAGTGTTGAACGGTTGAGGTGACCGTGGCATTCGCCCTTGTCACTGCCGTTGAACACATTGTTATCCCACAGCATACAAGGTACACCGTATTCAGCGGATTTGCCCATATAATACTGCGCCCACTTTACACGTTCAGCCGTGTTGTTTTTGTTGGAGGCACTGGTTTCACCGATTATTGCAGGGATACCCTTATCAATGAAATGCGATTTTATTGTGCTGTACAGATAATCCACTTCATTTTTCAGATTATTCGTAAATTCAGCTGTGCCGTTTGCGTTAAGAGCAAAATTATAAGGTGTATATGCGTGTACCGACACGATAAGACGATTGGGCGTAGAATCATCCGGTAATTTGAAAGTTGATGTTGTACAGCCGTCTATAGAGGCACCGTATCCCGGAACCATTATACATCTGTCGGTATTTTTACCGCCAGCCGCACGGATAACGTCAACCGCTGTCTGATTGAGTGTGTTTATTACACTGATCGAATCAAGAACCGCACTGTTGGGATTATTTACAGGAAACCACCATTCATCGCCTGTGCCGACAAGTCTTGGCTCGTTGAGCGTTTCAAATACAAGATGCTGGTCGTAGTCCTTGAAATATTTCGCTACCTGCGTCCATATTGATTTTACAAATTTCACCGACTGTGTTTTATATGTAGATGAAGGGTAGTAGTACTGTGTGGATGTGTCGTGGTGAATGTTCAGGATAACGTACATATCGTTATCAATGCAGTAGTCTACAACTTCTTTTACTCTTGCAAGCCACTTAGAGTCGATAGTGAAGTTGTCGCCGGTCGTGTGGTTGCCCCACGATACAGGTACTCTTACTGTGTTGAAGCCCTGTGCTTTTACGGCGTCTATCATCGCCTTTGTTGTTTTCGGATTTCCCCATGACGTTTCGCTGTAAAGGCTGTTTCCGCCTCCTGTAGCGTCAAGGGTGTTTCCTAAGTTCCAGCCTGTGCCGATGAAGCTTACAAGCTCTGTTGCTGTGTTACCGTTCATCTCTGCCGCTGATGCGACCTGAGTAACACACATCGTCATCAAAGCCGCAATTGCAAAAATTGCTACGGCTGTAATGACAGAAAGGGTTTTCTTTGCTGTTGACATTTTTCTCTCCTTATTCCCGGTAATTTGCCATTATAACATTCCTATTATAATATTCTTTATATCAGAAAGCGGAGCCTGTTTTATGACTGCGCCTTCTTCAAAAGCAACACACGGCATACCATATACAACGCAGGAATCTTTGTCCTGACCTATCGTATATGCGCCGGATTTTCTCATTTCGGCAAGACCTGAAGCACCGTCACGTCCCATTCCTGTGAGAATTATACCTATAGTTCCTTTTCCTGTAACCTTTGCTACAGAGCTGAACAAAACATCAACAGAAGGGCAGTGCCCCGAAACCTTTTCACCGGGCTTGGATGTAACATATAACCCACCTGAGTCCCTGTGTACCTCAAGCTGTTCCGAGCCGTGTCCGAGTATTATAAGACCCTGTCGCAGTCTGTCGCCGTTTTCGGCTTCTTTAGCGTTCATCTTGCATATGCGGTCAAGGCGGTCGGCGTACATTTTCGTGAATCCGACAGGCATATGCTGTACTATTACGATAGGCGGAGTATCCGCAGGAAGATCCTGCACTACTTCTATTATGGCGTCTGTACCACCCGTGCTTGCGCCTATCGCTATCATTTCAATCTTACCGCTGTTGCTGTAAGGTCTGATTATATCGCTCCGCTTGTTTTTCTGCGGCACTGTCGCTTTTTTGAAAAGAACAGCAGGATCGCTGCCGTCCGGCGATTGCATGATTTTATCAAAGTGCGGTTTATCGGCAGATTTACGCTCGTGCGTATTATGAGTGCCGTTATTAATGATAGAAATCAGCTCTTTTTCAAAAGCGACAAGACCCACCGCACCGCCGCTTGTGTTTTTGATTGCACCAAAAAGCCCGAATCTCTTCGGGTCGGTCAGTATTCTTTCATTATTGGTTATGAGCACCGACGGAACATCGTTCAGTGCCGACGGCAGGCGATAATATACATCCGCCATCAGATCGTTTATAACGGCAAAATCATAGTCTGCTTTTTCGGCAGAAAGAGAAAGCTGTTTATAGTCAACTATTTCAGATTTACAGTTATGCAGACTGCGGTCGATGATTGTTTTTGTGACCTGACTTACAGCTGCACTGGTTCCTGTTATAAGTATGCGTAGAGGCAAAACCTCACCTCCGTCTGCGGCATTATGCCGTCATATTGTGCAAAGCCGTTATTTAAGCGGTCTGCGGTAAATAGCAGGTTTAATATATTCATAATCGGTTGAATCTCTCGGAATACTTTCTGCGTGACCGATGAACAGGTATCCGCCCGGTCTTAACACATCGTAAAACCGCTTTACTAAAGCCAGTTTCGTTTCCATTTCAAAATAAATCATTACGTTACGGCAGAAAATCAGATCAAACGGAGCTTTTTTAAAGGGTATCGGCTCCATCAGATTGAACGTGCGGAAAATCACTTCGTTGCGAAGCGCCGGCTTTACCTTACATTTTTCGCTGTCTATCCTGTCAAAATACTTCTCAAGCCAGCCGGGCGGCAAATCCGTAAGTCCACTTTCCAGATATACTCCGTTCTGAGCGCCTGCAAGCGTTTTCAGCGAAATATCGGTAGCGAGTATCCTTGTATCCCACGAGGATTTTTCACTGCCCAGAAATTCGCTTATGTGCATAGCCGTAGTGTACGCTTCTTCTCCGCTTGAACAGCCTGCGCTCCATATACGCATTGTTTTGCTTTTTGCGTTGGTCTGCTTTATAAACGGAAGAACGGTGCTTGTAAGGTAGGTAAAATGCTCCGGTTCACGCATAAAATAAGTATGATTTGTGGTCAGCTTTATAAGCAGACCGTCAAGCTCTTTACCGCTTCTGTCATTCATACAGCAGTCAAGATACTCGTCATAATTTTTGAATCCTCGCTCAAAGAGCATATTACCGAGTCTGCCCTCGATAAGTGTGCGTTTGTGAGAAAGGTTTATGCCGTAGCGCTCTCTCATGAATGATACCAGACGGTTGAATTCATTATCTGTTATTTTAAGCATTACGGCTCACCTGCCTTACTTCATTTCTTCGCTTGCGTGTTCGTCTATCAGTTTTGAAACGTCAAGGACGAGTTTTATTCCATCGTTCATTTCAAGAATGGACTTGATAAATTTATTCGAGTTTACACCGGTAAGCTCCGGTGTCTTTGATATATGCTGTTCGGTTACGGGGATAACGTCCGCAACGCTGTCAACGATAAGTCCGACCGATACATCACCTGTCGAAACGATGATTATGCAGGTGCGGTCGTTGAAAGGAATCTCTTCCTTGCCGAATCTGCTTCTTATGTTCACAACGGGAACGATCTTACTGCGGACATTGATTATGCCCTTGATATAAGACGGTACACCGGGTACGGCGGTTATGGGCGGTACTTCAATGATTTCGATGACATCGGGTATTTCAATGCCGTAAACCTGCTCGCCGATATAGAAGGTCAGTACCTTAGTTATTTCTGTATTCTGAGGATCTTTCTTTGCGTCCTCCATTGCCTTCTGCGTGTTCAGAAGTTCCTGTAATTTATCATTATAATTCTCTGACAAAGTAAAGCCTCCGTTTCCTTAGCCGATAAGATTATTTACATCTATTATGAGCGATATTGTGCCGTCGCCCATTACGGTACAGCCCGACAGACCCTCCGCCTTGATATTGTACTGGCTGAGGTATTTCGGGAACGGTTTTACAACCACGGGCTGTTCGCCTATCAGCTTATCTGCAAACAGGCAGACATTCTTTCCGCCGACATCGACAAGAAGCAGGATACCGTCCTCAAGGTTCGTGACCTCTGTAGGCATATTGAACTTTTCGTGCAGACGGAGGATAGGATAGCACACGCCTCTTATCATTATCATTTCGCCCTGCTTTGTATCGTTGAGCAACTGGTTGTTTGCAACCATAAGGCTTTCCTTGATAGATGAGATCGGCACTGTGAATATCGTAGAGCCGACTTTCAGCTTCATACCCTCAACTATCGCAAGTGTGAGCGGTATTCTGATTATAAAGCTCGAACCCTTGCCCTCTTCGCTTTCAACGGTAAGTGTACCACCGCACTGTTCGATATTACTGCGTACAACGTCCATACCTACGCCTCTGCCGCTGTATTCCGTAACCGTATCATTGGTCGAGAAGCCTGGCAGGAGAATCATGTTCTGGATCTCCTTCGTTGTATATTCGCTTTCGGGCTTTGTAAGAAGTCCGTTTTCCTTTGCCTTTTCAAGAACCTTTTCGCAGTTGATGCCTGCACCGTCATCTGAAACGGTGATGATAACTTCACCTGCCGAGTGCTTTGCAGACAGCTTTACAGTACCCTTTTCGGGCTTACCCTCGGCAATGCGGACATTTATATCGTCCTCTATGCCGTGATCCATACAGTTTCTTACAAGGTGCATAAGAGGATCGTTCAGGTTATCTACTATGCTCTTGTCAACCTCGGTCGTTTCACCTTCAAGAACAAGCTCTGCTTCCTTGTTCAGCTTTATCTTCATATCACGGACAATTCTGCCCATCTTCTGAAATACGCCTGCAAGGGGTACCATTCTGATAGACATTACAGTATCCTGAAGCTCGTCTGTCAGCTTTCTGAGCTGTCTTGCAGCCTTTGAGAAGCTCTCAAGCTCAAGACCCTCAAGATCGGGGTTTGCTATTACCATTGACTCGGTCGTTATGATTTCACCGACAATATCATGCAGTGTGTCAAGTTTTGACAGGTTTACGCTGATAAGGCTATGCTTCTGACCGCCGTTAGCCTTTTTAATGTCCTCCTGAGCCTTTGTGACCGCACTCTTTGCGGCAGGCTTTGCAGGAGCAGGCTGAGCCTGCGGCTTTTCTTCCGTCTTTGCAGGGGTGGCAACGGGGGCAGCCTCTTTAACCGGTGCGGTAGCAGGCTTTTCTTCGGCAGGTGTCGCAGACGGTGTGTCTATTATTTCGTAAGACTCAACGTTGACTGCACCTTCTATAGCTTTAATTACCGTATCATTGTCGCCGTCAAAGCCCTTGAAGGTCACAAGGAAGCCGTTCTCGACAATATCCTTTGCTGTATCCGCATTGGATTCAACATCGGGAGGAGTACAGCTGATAACTTCGGCAACATCCTTTATCTTTGTCAGCAGAAGGAAAGCACGGAGGTTCTCCATCTTACAGCCGTCCTCGAAGAATACACGGACGGTCATGCTTCCCTCAACGTTGCTTCCTGCAGGAGCGGCAGATGCTTCCTGCTTTGCCGCAGGAGCGCTTTCCGCAGGAGCGCTTTCCGAAGGAGCGGCACCGCTTTCCATTGCTTTTAATCTTTCCGTTGCGTCTTCGAGCTTTTTGAACGTTTCCGAGAAGTCGGTAGGCGTATAGTCGTCGTCACCCGAATTCTGTATATACTCGATCTCAGCCTTGTATAGATCGGAAACCTCAAATATAAGTTCATATACAAAATGTGCGTCCTTCGCAATTTCGGGCTTCTCCCTTATTACAAAGAACATATCCTCGCCCTTGTGCGCAAGATGCTGGAGATTTTCAAATCCCATCATCGCAGACGAGCCTTTGATTGTGTGCATTATTCTGAATATCTCGTTGATATCCTCCTGCGAGAATACATTTGCATCCTCTGTTCTGAGAAGAATTTCATCGAGCTGTTCAAGCAACGTATTGGTTTCAAATATGTACATTTCGAGCATGGATTCCATGCCGGGTTCAACCTTTGCCATATACAAAACCGCCTTTCCCTGATTTTTTTATTTTGCAATCGTAAGATTGATATTGATAAATCCCTTGAAATGTGCTAAACTTAAAGTCAAGCAATGCGATGCACGGCTTTAAAATGTGCATCTGAAAGGAAATATATATGCCCAACATTCCACAGATTACGGCTCCTGTTTCCAACAGTAAGAGCTATTCGTTCACTAACCGGCAGTATGACGGTAATATAGAACCGTTTGATATGGTCGAGCTTGCTCAGCCTATCAAAGCATCTACGGCGCAGGGGATAACGATTCCGCCGCCGCTATGATGATGGGCAGAAAGAATCTCGCTCCGCTTACTGTTCAGATAAAAGATCCCACTATGGCGGTCGAAACGCTCAAGAACCTGTTAAGTTCGGATCTGCTCGAGCAGACTATGATCAACGGTTACACAGAGCTTTACGACGATATGGATGAGCTTATCAAGAGCTTTTATCTTGCTCCCGAAAAGCTGGTCCGTGAGATTCAGAACCAGGAAAAGCAGAACACGATGTTCAGCGGTGATGAGTTTTACAAGCTGCTCCACGGTATCCTGAAGACCACCACAAGCCCCGATATAAAAGAAAGTATCGGTCAGCTACTGAAAGCACTCAACTATTCGTCAAACAAGCAGGAGATACTTAATGCACTCGGTGCAAATCTCAAATTCCTGTCCGAATATTTTTCACCGAACGAGTCGCTCTCCCGCAAGCTCTCCGATTTGTCTTCACAATGGAAGAGCAGTAGTGCGGCTGATATGTTCGAGCCGCTCAAGAGTGAAACGCTCGCACTGCTGAAGGACGTTTCCGCAAGTCTTCTGAACGATGAAAGAACACAGACGTTCATTCCGCTCATAATACATAATCTTTCACGCTACAACACCAACAACGGTATGCTCAAGGAGAGCTTTGCAAATCTCCTTGCATATATTCCGTCTGACGATATGCGTAGGGAGCTGTCTGTTGCATTTGGAAATCTTCTTAAAAAGATTTTCAGCAAAAAACAGCTCAGCGAGATGTCGGATATTCCTGATAGTTATAATAATACACTAAATCAGTCCGAAAATCAAGACTATTTAAGCATTTTTGACAATAAAGCTGAAAAATTATCTCTGTCTTTGTTTATTAAGTCACATTTATCCGATGAAAGCTATCTTGCGGAGCTGGATTTGTCCAGGGATAAGCTGGAATTTCTGACATCGCCGTTTGATGAAGGAAAACAATCCGGATTGCAGACACTTAAGAATATAATAATGGCAATGCTGACAGGCACTGACAGCCGACAGATTATTCCTGCGGTACATCGTGATTTTCAGGGGATCAAGGATATGGCGGCACTTGTCGATTATCTCAACGAGATTCTCCGTGAAATGCCGGATATACCTCAGCGTGACACGCTTTTTGAGTTTTTCACCAATATAGTAAATGAGATGGCACAGCGTAAGGAACTGCCGCCTTCGAGCAATATCCCTTCCGCACCGTCTACTCTTGATAAGCTGACCGATTTTATCGGTAAGAATATAAATCACGAGGCTATTCAGTCGCTGGCCGATTTCAATGCGTCAAATCTTCTGCAGAGCCTTCTCAATGCACCGGGTGTATTCACACCTCTTGCGCACTATATCCTGCCGTTGCAGATCGAGGATACAAAGGCGTTCGGCGAGTTGTGGGTCGATAATGACGAGAACAACCCCAACAACACGCCTGTCGGACAGAAGAATTACCACTTGTTCCTGACATTTGACGTTGAATCTATAGGACGTTTTGAGGTCGATATGTACGCACTGGGTGAAAACATCAATCTGTCGCTTCTTTATCCAGAAAAGTTCGGCTTCAAGATAAAAAAGCTGACCGATAAGATTGACCTTATAATAAGGAATATCGGCTATAAGCCCGCAAAATTTGAAACTGCGGTGCTGAGAAAGCCTCATGTGCTGACTGAGGTTTTCCCGAAAATAATTGACAGGAGGAAGGGTCTTAATGTCCAAGCGTAATTTAGGAAAGCAGGCTGCGGCGGCGCTTAAGTACAATCCCGACCTTAACTATGCTCCGGTCGTGGTAGCGTCCGGCCTTGGCGAGCTTGCGAAGAAGATTATAAATATCGCAGACGAGAACGGCGTTCCCGTTTACCGTGACGACAGCACGGCGGCGCTTCTTGTAATGCTCAACAGCGGTGAAACGATACCGGTCGAGCTGTACAGAATTATTGCGGCTATCTATGCGGAGGTCGTTTACTCCGCTAATGATATGAAAAAAGGCAAATAAGCCAAATACAAAAGAAAGAAGATAAAAGAAATGGTAAAGACAAAAAATCTCACATTAATGGTTACGGCGGCTGTGCTTGCCGCACTTACCTGTGTTGCGACAATGGTGGTACAGATACCTATGCCGCTTACAAAGGGCTATGTAAATCTCGGTGATGTAATGGTACTTACATCGGTATGGCTTATCGGCTCGCCGTGGGGAGTTGCGGCGGCAGGCATAGGCTCTGCGATGGCGGATCTGCTTACAGGTTATGCTTATTATGCGCCTGCAACGCTGATAATCAAGGCACTTATGGCAGTAGCGGCATTCTACATTGCAAAGTGCTTTATGAACGGCTCTTATTTCAAGTCGCTTGTCGGCAAGGTAATCGGCGGCACTGTGGCAGAAATAATTATGGTGGCAGGCTACTTCGTTTATGATATTATACTTTACGGCAACGTAGCAACAGCGGCGGCAGGCATTTTAGGAAACGCAATACAGGGCGCTGTAGGGCTTATAGCAGGCGTGCTTCTGACAGTTGCGCTTGAAAAAGCAGGAACGAAGAAATTGCTCGGTTTTGATAAGTAATCATTCTTTATAGTCAGGCGGCGAAGGTAATTATACCATTCGCCGCCATTTTTTGACCGTTCGTGCCATATTTGTTGAAATTCTCTTTATGGAATGTTACAATTGTATGATAGATAAGTAACGCATATCGTTACTTGAAATTTGCCGGATAAGGAGAGACAAATGAAAAGAAAATTTTCAACCAGAATCATAACTTGCATAGCAACATCTGCCGTCCTTGCAGTCGGCACGTTGTCATTTACAGTAATCAGCGCAATTGCCGATGAAGCAGTGAGTTATTACGGACTGTCCGCAGACGGTACTGTTATAAGCGGAACGGTAACTGATTATACAAAGATAGCTTCAACTGATACTGCATGGGGCACTGCCGGTAAAGAAACGTGGTATGTGGCTGACGGTATCGTTAATATCATCACAACAACCTATGATTATGACAACAATAAAAATGTATATAATCCTGTAGAAATTAAAGGAAATGTAAATGTCATACTCAAGAACGGTGCAGTGGTAAGTGTAGTGAACGGCATTGCCGGCACAGATGCAACAATAACTTTTTATAGTGAGAGTGAAAACGCAAGCGGTGTTATTGGCTTTATCGGAGCGTACGGCGATAATGGCGGATGGGGTACTACGGATAGCGGTTCCGATGAGGCTAACGGAAAAAACGGTGAGGACGGCAAAGTTGCGGTAAATGTTTCGTCGTTCACGGTTGCAGGCGGCACTGTAACTGTTATCGGCGGCGATGGTGGTAAAGGCGGCGATGCAGGTTATGGCACTGACCACTTTACAAATGAAAAGTATTACGGCATTGGCGGCAACGGCGGTAACGGCGGTACGGCTATAACCGATAATACAAAGGTGTATCTTAATGGCGGCAGACTTAACGTTACAGCCGGCAGAGGCGGAAACCCCGGTACAAATACCAATGTACCGTCTGAACAGCAGGATAATTATAAAGGCAAGCCGGGGAATGACGGAACATCGGTAAGCGGAATATATGCCGTAAACGGTATTCTCAATGTCAATAAGCTTGATGATTCCGATGCAGACGATACTTCGGGTGATTTTAAGCTCCTGTCTGTGGACGGTTACGAAAATGCAAAGCTCGATATAATCGGTCACGGAACGGCGAAGGTAACTGACGGCACTGTTTTTAAAACCTACGGCGGCATTTCCGTAGCAGGTACTCTGTCTGTTGACAACGGTACGATACTCACAAACGGCAGTATTACAAAAGCCGACAGTGCGGCACAGATAACAAAGACGAACGGCGGCATTATCCGCAGGTTCACACCTGCTTACGGTGCCGGATATACACTGGATTATGCAAGCGGTAAGTGCATTGCGGAAACCGGCTATAAAATAAAGCTGTCGGGCGGAAATGCTTTAACCGATGTTGCCGATGCCTACACAATAGTATCGGAATCAAACAGACTTAATATTGTCCGCAGCGGTGACGGTGAAATAATAGATGACAGCGAGCCATGCACAAATGTAATGCCCTATTGCATAAAGGCAAATAATACGAATGAAACAACCGTAACGGACGGAAATGTCTTTGCTGTAGCAGGAGATTCTTCAAGGTTTACGTTTGCACTGAACGATCCCGATGAATACCGTTTCTCAGGCGTTAATGTAACAGATATTGACGGTAATGCGATACCTGACAATATGTACACGTTTGACAGCACGACAGGTGAGTTCATAGCACTTTCGGTTGATCGCAACCTTATCGTGACCGCAGACGCAAGTCTTAAAGATGTTGAAATATCTGTAACAGACAGTGAAAACAATCCTGTGTCAACTGTTGACATCGGTACAGATTTTGATAACGGCAACCCGACAAAGACAGTATCGCTCAAGGTGAAAGTCACAGAGGGCGGTTCTATAGCAAAGTACAGAGTAGTAAAGGAATCAGACCTTAATAAAGCAAGCGGTGTCATAACTGATACTTCTTCGTTCACAGTATCATACACTGCCGGCGATGATTGGGGTACTGCCGATGACGGCTCTTCAAAGCTTGCAAAGGGCGCAACTGCAACATTCACAGTTAAGCCCGACAGCAATTTAGCCACAGGAACTTATACCGAAGATTTCATCGTTATAACAGACAGAACCGCTTATGCGGATGCGTCTGCAGGCACTCAGGATAAGGCTCTGGCACGTTTCACGCTGACTTATAAGGTTGAACACGAGAGTGACGGTAAACTGTATTATTCCGATCTTACCGGACACTATAGTCTTTGTAAGAACTGTCAGGCAAAAATCAATAAAGAAAATCATACATTTGATATAAAGACCGTAAACGAGGATACGCTTGCACTTCCTGCAGATTGCGTAAATCCTGCCAAGTATTTCTATTCGTGCGAATGCGGAGCACACACGAATGACACAACGCTTGTATTTGAAAGCGGTGCTCCAAGCGGTCACAAATTCGGTGAGTGGAAAGAAAGCAAATCGGCAAATTGTGAAGAAGGCGGTAAGGAAAAGCATATCTGCTCCGTATGCCAATTTGAAGAAGAACGTGATACAGCACCGCTCGGACACGATTGGAATGCCGAATACACAACAGATGTAAAACCCACTTGTACAAAGCCCGGTTCAAAGTCGATACATTGTTCAAGATGTGATGCGACAAAGGATGTAACAGAGATTGAACCTCTGGGACATGACTGGGAAGATGATTTTACAATAGATGTAAAGCCCACTTGCACACAGCCGGGTTCAAAGTCGATACATTGTTCAAGATGTGATGCGACAAAGGATGTAACAGAGATCGAACCGACAGGACATTCATTTGGTGAGTGGACGGTATCAAAAGACTCTACCTGTGTTGCAGGCGGTCAGAAAACAAGAAAATGTGAGACCTGCGGATACACTGAATATGAAGATACCGATATAGACCCGGACGCTCACGAGTGGGAAGAGGATTACACGATAGACAAGGAACCTACCTGCACGACCGAAGGCTCTAAATCAATCCATTGCTCACGCTGTGACGCAACAAAGGATTCAACGGTTATCCCCGTTACAGATCACACCTACGGCGAATGGGAGGTAGTAACGCCTTCAACCTGTACTGAAAACGGCGTTAAGAAACACGCTTGTATCCATTGCGGTTTCGAACAGACCGAAATTATAGAGCCGGCGCACGAATGGGAGGATTCCCGTACTGTTGATATTGCACCGTCATGCACTGAGCAAGGTGAGGATTCTGTGCATTGCAGAAATTGCGATGAAAGAAAAGACATAAAGGAGATTTCTCCGAAGGGACACGACTGGTCCGAGTGGAAAACTCTCGTTGAGCCGACAATCACATCTGAGGGTAAAGAGTACAGAGCCTGCAACGTTTGCGGCATCAAGGAGGAGAAAGCACTTCCTAAGCTTAGCGGTAAGAAGGAATGGAAACACGATAAGAATAAGCACTGGCACGTTGATGACAATGGCAATATAATCGATGCTGACGACCACGAGTTCAAGTGGGTGGTAGATAAAGAACCTACCGCCACAGAGCCGGGTATAGGCCATTATGAGTGCATAGCTTGTGCGTTTGAAAAAGCTCCAGAAGAATTCGGAAAGAGAAACCCCGAAACAGGTGCATCGTCACTTGCCGCCTGGATTGCGGTAGCGGCTGTTGCCGGCGGAGCAGTTCCTGTAACGTATAAGGCAAGAAAGAGAAAGAATAAGTAAGTAAAAACATCGCAGAGCAGACGAAAGTCTGCTCTGTATTTTTTCACACAAAAATGCCCTGCAACGTTCTGAATACGTTGCAGGGCAGATTTTATGCGGATTTAATGTTAAATTCTGAAGTAGTCAACGCCACCCTTGAACAGAAGCTGTTCCTTGTTGCCGTCAACATTAACGCAGGTGTCTGAGCTTATACGCTCTGTATGACCCATCTTACCGAGTACACGTCCGTCAGGAGAAATGATACCCTCGATAGCACACATCGAGCTGTTGGGATTGTATGCAAGATCCATTGTAGGCTCGCCGTTAAGGTCAACATACTGAGTAGCAATCTGACCGTTTTCGATGAGCTTTGCGATAACCTCGTCGCTTGCTACAAAACGTCCTTCGCCGTGCGAGATCGGTATGTTGTAAACCTCGCCCACCTTGCAGTGCATAAGCCACGGTGACTTGTTGGTGCAAATCTTAGTAAGAGCAAGCTGTGACTGGTGTCTGCCTATGGTGTTATATGTAAGCGTGGGGCTTTCGCTTGACAGAGGAACTATCTTGCCGAAAGGCACAAGACCAAGCTTGATAAGAGCCTGGAAGCCGTTGCATATACCAATCATAAGACCGTCACGGGCATAGAGCATATTCTCTACAGCATCCTTGATTTTAGGATTGTGGAAGAATGCGTTGATGAACTTAGCCGAGCCTTCGGGTTCGTCACCGCCTGAGAAACCGCCGGGAACAGCTATCATCTGGCTGCCTTCGATTCTCTTTGCAAATTCGTTTACGCTGTCTTCCATATTCTTTGCAGAAAGGTTTCTGATAACGAATATTTCAGCTTCACCGCCGTATCTGTTGAATGCGGCAGCCATATCGTATTCGCAGTTAGTACCGGGGAATACGGGGATAAGTACCTTAGGCTTTGCGATAGTGCCGGGAGCCTTGTTTGTGAGAAGATCACAACCCTTGTCGTAAGCAACCGATACGGGCCTCGGCATTTCGGGGAGCGAATTCTTGAAGATAGGTTCAAGAACAGCGTCATACTTCTTCTCAAGATCTGCAATGTCAAGCTTGACATCGCCTGCCGTAATCGTGTAGTCGCTCACTGTTTCACCGATAAGCTCTGCGCCCTCTATTGCGCCCTTAGCCTCGATGATGAATGCACCGTAGTGCAGACCGAACAGCTTTTCATCGTCCATAGCTTTAAGCTTTGCACCGATTCTGTTACCGAGCGACATCTTGAAGATACCTTCTGCAATACCGCCGTGAGCCAAAGTCCATACTGACAGGGCAGTGCCGTCGGCAATTGCCTTTTCTACTGTAGCAAATACCTTCTTGACGCTGTCAAAGTCGGGCATACCGTTTTCATCGTATGCAGGTGCAATATAGTAAATATCACTGCAGGGGAGTTTGAATTCGGCGGAAATTATCTTGTCTGACTTTGCAGTTGAAACTGCGAAAGAAACGAGCGTGGGCGGAACATCTATATGCTCAAATGTACCCGACATTGAGTCCTTGCCGCCTATAGCACCGCTTGAGAGTGCAATCTGAGCCTTATATGCACCGAGAAGTGCGGCAAAAGGCTTGCCCCAACGCTCAGGATCGCCCTGTGTACGTTCGAAATATTCCTGGAATGTGAGCCAGCACTTTTCGCTCTTACCGCCTGCGGCAACTACCTTTGCCATACTCTCGACTACTGCAAGAGCGGCTGCGTGATAGGGCGACTGACGGCTTACGAAAGGATCGAAGCCCCATGCCATTATTGAAGCTGTCTTTGTGTTGCCCGAAAGTACGGGGAGCTTTGCCGCCATAGCCTGTACGGGTGTCTGCTGTGTCTTGCCCGAATAAGGCATAAGCACAGTACCTGCGCCGATCGTTGAGTCAAAGCGCTGTACAAGACCCTTCTGAGAGCATACGTTAAGGTCGGTGACGAGCTTTTCCCATTCTTCCTTAGTGTTGTGTCTGCCTGTAGAGTAGCTGACTGTGGGAGCGGGAACATATATATCCGTGTGCTTTTCTGCACCGTTTGAATTTAAGAATTCTCTTGAAATGTCGCAGATAGTCTTACCGTTCCAGTTCATCTTGAGTCTGGGGTTTTCGGTAACTACCGCAACTGGAGTAGCCTCAAGGTTTTCCTTGCCTGCAAGAGCGATGAACTTGTCAACATCGTTCTTGTCAACTACAACTGCCATTCTTTCCTGCGACTCAGAGATGGCAAGCTCTGTTCCGTCAAGACCGTCGTACTTCTTGGGAACTGCGTTGAGGTCGATTTCAAGACCGTCAGCAAGCTCGCCTATAGCTACGGAAACACCGCCTGCACCAAAATCGTTGCAACGCTTTATCAGCTTTGTTGCGTTCTTGTCACGGAATAATCTCTGGAGTTTTCTTTCTTCGGGAGCGTTACCCTTCTGAACCTCAGCACCGCAGGTTTCGAGCGATTCAACGCTGTGCGACTTTGATGAGCCTGTAGCGCCGCCGCAACCGTCACGGCCTGTTCTGCCGCCGAGCAGAATGATTATATCACCGGGGACGGGGCGTTCACGGACAACGTTCTCAGCAGGAGCGGCACCGATTACAGCACCAATCTCCATACGCTTAGCCATATATCCGGGGTCATATATCTCAGCAACGTGACCTGTTGCAAGACCGATCTGGTTACCGTATGACGAATAGCCCTGTGCAGCCGTTGTTGTTATCTTTCTCGGAGGGAGCTTGCCGGGGATCGTCTTGTCAACAGGGAGCAGGGGATCCGAAGCACCCGTTACACGCATAGCCTGATAAACGTAAGAACGACCCGAAAGCGGATCTCTTATAGCACCGCCAAGGCAGGTTGCCGCACCACCGAAAGGTTCAATCTCAGTGGGGTGGTTATGTGTTTCGTTCTTGAACATAAGAAGCCATTGCTCGTCCTTGCCGTCAACGTCAACGGTTATTTTTACGGAGCAGGCATTTATTTCTTCACTCTCGTCAAGGTCGGGGAGAAGACCGTCTTTTTTCAGCTTTCTTACTGCGGCGGTCGCAATATCCATAAGGCAGACAGGCTTTGCGCTTCTGCCAAGCTCCTCCTTGTCGAGCTTGTATTCCTTATAAGTTTCGGCAATATAGGGAGCGTCAATCTTCGCATTGTCGATTATCGTTCCGAATGTTGTGTGACGGCAGTGATCCGACCAGTATGTATCTATCATTCTGATTTCGGTAAGGGTAGGATCTCTCTGCTCCTTCTTGAAATATTCCTGACAGAACTTTATATCGCCAAGGTCCATAGCAAGTGCGTACTTCTTGATAAACTGAGCAAGCTCGTCTTCGGAAAGACCGATAAATCCGTCAAGCACAGCTACATCCTTCGGAATATCATATTTTACATCAAGCGTTTCATACTGCTCAAAGCCGCATTCTCTTGCTTCTACGGCATTTATGAGATAGTGCTTTATCTTAGTAAAATCCTCATCTGAAATATCGCCCTTAAGGATATACAGCTTTGCATATTTAACTGTGGGACGTTCGCCCTGACACAGCATCTGTATACACTGAGCGGCTGAGTCTGCTCTCTGATCGAACTGACCGGGTAAAAACTCGGTTGCGAACATCTTTTCATCAGCCTCAATCTCAGGCAGTGAATAATAAACATCGTCAACAGGCGGTTCTGAGAATACGGTGGGAGTAGCTTTTTCAAAATTCTCCTTTGTGATACCCTCTGCATCGTAACGGTTTACGATACGCACATCCTTGATACCTTTAATCTGAAGTGCGGTTTTAAGGTCTGAGAGAACAGCTTTTCCCTCAACGGCAAACTGCGGTTTCTTTTCCACATAAATGCGATAAACTGACATAAACTTCCTCCGTCGTTTTTTGTGATAGTGCCACAGGCTTTTGCAAGCGTGTAAAGGCACAAAACTATCAATACCTTTTAATTATACTACAATATCTGCCCGATTACAAGCATTTTATTTCTTCTCCGACACAAAAATCACTGCCCGATGCTCCTGTAATTTGTACAGTAATTATATCCTGCCTGTTTGCGTCACTGCCGTATATGCGCACGGGAACGTACTGCGGGGTAAGGCCGTTTGCGTATTCTTCGCTTTCCCTGCGCTGAATAAGCACCTTTTCCGTCTTTCCCACGCACGAGCGGAAATATTCCTCTTTCAGCTTTTTTGCAAGGCTGCTCATAGCGTGGTATCTCTTTACGGCAATATCATGTGCAACGTGGTCTGTGCGTCTTGCCGCCGCTGTACCCTCTCTTATCGAGTAGGTAAAAACGTGCATTGCCGCAAAACCGACTTTTTGGGCAAATTCGCAGGATTCTTTGAATTCTTCGTCGGTTTCCCCTGCAAACCCTACCATAATATCGGTGGTTATCGCACAATCGGGAAACGCTTTTCGCAGCCTCAGGACTATATCATAGTATTCATCGGGCGTATAATGCCGGTTCATACGCTTCAATGTAGCACTGCTTCCGGACTGGAGCGACAGGTGAAAATGCGGACATAGCTTCTTTTGCGCCGCCATTCTTGCTATATCCTCATCGGTAAGCAACTCCGGCTCAAGCGATGACAAACGTACACGCTCAACTCCGTCCACAGAGCATACCGCCTCTATTGCGTCCGCAAGCCTCAGCCCGATTTCCTGACCGTAGCAGGAAAGGTTGATGCCGACAAGCACCATCTCCTTATGACCGCACGATACCTGAAACCTTACCTCCTCGGTTATATCCTGCAAGGAACGTGACCTTACAGAGCCTCTGGCGGTAGGTATTATGCAGTAACTGCAGAATCTGTCACAGCCGTCCTCAATCTTTATAAACGCTCTCGTCTTGCCCATATCGGCGTTTTTCTGCTTTTCGTATTGCTTTTTGACGGGTCTTGGCGGTATGGCAACCTGCTTTACCTTGTTGCCGGTAAATACGTCTATCATATCCGCAATGCTGTCTTTATGCTCGGTACCCGTTACTATATCGGCTGACAGCTTTGAAGCCGTTTCGGGAAAAGCCTGCGGAAAACAGCCCGTAAGCACGACTATCTTCATAGGGTCGTTGCTTTTTATCCTGTTTATAAGCTGTTTCGCTTTTTTGTCGCTGTTTTCCGTCACTGAACAGCTGTTTATTATAACAATATCCGCCGTAAAAATATCGTCTGTTTTCTCGTATCCGTGTTCGTCCATAGCCTTTGCTACCGAAGCGCTTTCATATTGGTTGACCTTGCACCCGAAGGTCTGTACAGTATATCTGATAATATCACTTCCATAATAAATTGTGGTTAGTTTCACCAAAACTAAACTCCCGACAGCCTAATTATACTTTATTATTACGAAATTTGCAAGCTGTGGCGATTTTTTGACAATAATACTCTTGACCGTATCGTGAAATGTGTTATTATATAGCTGTAAGGAGCGATAAGCACTTACAGTGATAAGGCGGAAACGGGAAATCAGGCTAACGGTTATCTCTCCGATTGAAAAAATTAAGTAAAATCAGTTAAAAGCAATTGACAACCGCCTTACATTTTGGTAAAATGAAATCAATCGGTCAGGAGCCGAAATTTGACCTGAAATATGAAAGGTAGGTTTTTTGTATGAAAACAGCTAATATCAGAATCAATACTATTGAAGACGTTAAGAATTTCGTAACAACAGTTACAAAGTGCAACTACGATGTTGACATTGTAAGCGGCAGATATGCAATTGACGCAAAGTCAATAATGGGTATCTTCAGCCTGGATCTTTCAAAGCCCCTCGAGCTTCGTGTTCACAGCGATGATTGCGATGAGCTTATGGCTGAGCTTGACAAGTATATCGTTAAGTAATCTGTGATGCTTAATAACGAGAGCCGCCGTGCTATCTGCACGGCGGCTTTTTTGTGCCTTATTCGGTTACGGTTATCGAATTAGCGTATTTTATTTTGCACACAACGGTGTTCTTATCGCCCGACAGCATTCCTATGCGGCTTCCGTTTGAATAGAGAATATCTCCGTCTGAAAGCAGTCTGTAATCCATTATCCGCTTTTTTAAAACGGTTATATTACCGCTTTTATCACGCTTTACAAGCTCCCAGTCCGATGGGATTATACCGTCGTCTGCGTCACCGCTCAGCTGTTTTTCGGCTTTTATCAGATTTCCCTCGATGAAGGCTTCACGCTCGTCTGCGGTTTTGCTCTTTGCCGGATTTTTACCGCCGGTACGCAAAGGCTCTCCGCCGAACGCCATTGAAAACACGCTTAAAAATCCGCCGATAGCTTTGATTATCCTGACAGGGAACATCAATATATCCATTGCGAGATTGCTTTTCTGCTTTGTCGGAACGTATTTTCTGCGTATGTAGTATATGTTTCCGTCGGCATCGTCCTGCGGTTTTATGCAGTCGAATCCTTCCTCTGCGATAAATTCGTCTATTGTTCCGCTCCGTGTATCGAAAAGACATATCGTACACGGGCTTTTTTCCGCAATCTCTCCTCCGCCGTTTGTCGCAAAGCCCATAGCCGTATAGTAGATTATATCGCTGTTCCTGCGTGAAATAAAGGGGTGAGTTTCGCTGGTAAACCCTTCTGTGAGCTGTTCAAAGCTGCCGTTTTTCGTATCGACAAGGGCAATGTGATTTTCGTAATACCCGTTTCCTGCACTGACTACGCACTTCCCGTCACAGCAGTCAATATCATTGATTATTTCTTCACGGTTTGCGAAAATATAGTTTTCTCCCTCGCTGTCCTTGAAGTACATACCGCCGACATTATCCGCAAAAGTCGTGTATATCAGCCTGTCGCCGCACGAACCGATGCCCCTGAGCATATCGAATGCTTCATTCTCGCCGTATTCCTTTGGCTCAACGCCCATGAACTTTGCACCTTTACCTGTGGTTTTCCATTCATCACGAGCCTTCATCTTACGCACTGCGTCACGGTAGCTCTCCACACGCTCACAGTGAACGAGGTGTTCCTTGCCGTTTTCGATATTATAAAGCTCGCCTTCCGATAGGCAGTAAATATTCATATTATTCCCCCAAAGCAGTTATTTTTGTCCGTAATATGCGTTAGCGCCGTGCTTTCTCAGATAGTGCTTATCAAGAAGCTCCTGCTGCATAGGCTCGATATTTCTGTCAAGCAGAAGGTTGAACATGGCCATCTTTGCGACATTTTCAAGCACGACCGCATTGTGTACAGCGTCGATTGCGTCCTTGCCCCAGGCAAAAGGTCCGTGAGAGTGTACATTTACTGCAGGTACGGAATCGGGATCGATGTTACGCTTTTTGAACGTATCAATGATTATCGTGCCTGTTTCCTTTTCGTATTCGCCGCCGATAGCTTCGGGCGTCATCTTGTCGGTGCAGGGTATAGCACCGTAGAAATAGTCGCCGTGCGTTGTGCCGAGTGCAGGAATATCAAGTCCGCTCTGCGCAAAGGTCGTACTCCACTGAGAATGCGTATGAACTATACCGCCGATGTTAGGAAATGCCTTGTACAGTTCAAGATGTGTCGGCGTGTCGCTTGACGGTCTTAAATCACCCTCGACCTGCTCGCCGTCAAGAGTTACTACAACAAGATCGTCTACCGTCATACCGTCATATTCAACGCCGGATGGCTTTATTACGACAAGTCCTCTTTCACGGTCTATCCCCGATACGTTGCCCCATGTGAATGTTATAAGGTTGTATTTCGGAAGCAGTAGATTTGCTTCAAGCACCTGCTTTTTGAGCTTTTTCAACATAATGCCGTCCTCCTGTTTTATTTGCATTTTTTGACGAACCTTCCGTCCATTTTCTTTATAAAATAGTTTCTTACATTCAGCGTTTCCTGCGGTGTAAGCTGATTTTTCGGCAGGCAGAACGCAAGGTTATATCTGAAATAGATTATAAAGCACTTTTCAATCTCGTATATCTTGAAAATCGTATTCCACTGTGCGTTTATATCGGTAGCTGTCCTTCCGCCGAACACCCTTACCGATGCCGCATCATAGCTGAAGGTACGCTTTGCGTTAAGCGCCACCTTGCCGTACTTTATACCGTCCTTTGCTTTCTTTGAAATGATAAGAACATCGGCAAGGATCACCACAACGCAAAGAAGGCATACAGCCGCCGAAATATACAGCGGAATTATTCCCGCAAGTCCGATAACGAGCGATGCCACAGCAAGTACCGCCATAGCGATAAACAGAATGTTATTCGACTTTTTGAGCGAGTATTCGGTAAATTTTACTAATGCGCGGTAGTCCTCCGCAGTAGTTGTTATCTCCTTTGAGAACAAGTTTTATTCTTCCTTTCGGTTATTATTGATTTCTTCCGAGCTTACAAAGCTGTCGTTTTTTCTTTTCGGCTCGGGTGTAATGTCGGTTTCTGCTTTTGTTACAGGCGTTTTTTCTTCGTCAAGGACTTTGTATATCTCATCTTTTTTCTGGACAAAGAGCAATTCGTCCTCGCCTGTAACTATATCGACCTTTTCGCCCGATTCAATATCCGTGTGATATACGGATATTGCGTCAAAGCGGTAATTCAGCCCGTTATATTTCACCCGAACCTTCCCGTAGCCGCTGCCTGCTATATTTTCAAGTGCGACAGCCTCGTATCCCGTAAGATCATCGGGCTTCGGCGCTTTGCCGTTCACAAAACTTTTCACGGCAGGAGAAAGAAAGTGCATACCGATAAAGTTCACAATAAAGCCCATTGCAATATCGGCGGGAACTATGAAGTACCACGGCAGTGAAAGCTGCAGCAGCATCAGCCCGAAATATCCGAATACAGCGGTAAATACCGCATATCCGTATATCCCTTGAGGAATAAACTGCTCGATAGGTATAGTCCTGCCCTTCGGCAGTCTGAAGCCGAGGTTTATTTTCAGCCTGAAGAACAGCAGCATTACAAGAAGTCCGCATATGCCGACAGTACCAAGTACGGCGCAGACTATAAACAGTACACGCATATTATTCCTTATTTTCGGATTTGGGAATAACGGTAAGGCGTACCTTTACTATTCTTCTTTCGCTGACTTTAAGAACCGTTATTCTGAAATCGTCTGTTGTAACGCTTTCGTTTGTTTCAGGGATCTTTCCGAAAAGCTCAAGCACCCAGCCGCCGACGGTCTTTGCGTTGCCGTCTATTTTCGGACTATCTCCCGTGCGGTTATGCCAGTAACGCTTGAAAGCGGTCAGCGATACATCGCCGTTGACGTTGAACTCGTTTTCCGATACGAATGTGACAGGAGCGATTATCTCATCGTTCTCGTCCCATATTTCACCGACAAGCTGTTCGAGTATGTCTTCAAGAGTAACTATACCGAGCGTTCCGCCGTACTGGTCGAGTACGACAGCCATATGTACCTTGTCCTTCTGCATCTGCTTCATTATATCGCTTATCTTCATCAGATGAGGAACATAGTGAATCTCCTGCATTATATCACGCAGTAAGAACGTTTCGTCTTCTTTTTTGGTAAGATATTTCTTGAAAAAGTCCTTCTGGCTCACAAAGCCGATTATATGGTCGATAGAGCCTTCGTAAACGGGAAGTCTTGAATATTCCTCGTTGATGAAGGTTTCCTTTACTGTTTCAATATCTTCGTTTACATCGACCGCAATGACATCTACACGGTGAGTGATTATCTCGTCAACTACCGTTTCGTCAAATTCAAGAGCAGACTTCACAAGGTCACGCTCCTGTTCTTCAAGTACGCCCTCGTCCTCGATTTCGTCTATTATAGCCATAAGCTCCTGTTCTGTTACGGTAACCTCCTTCTTGTTGCCGAACAGCTTGTTTGCAAGCTTTTTAAGCAGTATAAATAAAGCCGACAAGGGAGTGAATATGAATGTAAGGAATGTGATTATTCCGCTCGTTGCGACCGTCAGCCCTTCCGAGTGGTCTTTCGCAAGGCTTTTCGGCATTACCTCACCGAATGTGAGTATCACAAGTGTCAGTACCACTGTCGATACGAGTGCCGCATTGTCAGCACCCACCACGGCAGTTGCGAGTATAGTACCGAGCGAAGATGCGGTTATGTTTACTATGTTGTTTCCGATAAGTATTGTTGTGATAACCTTATCGTATCTGTCAAGCAGTTTAAGCGCCATTTTAGCGCCCTTAGAGCCGTTTTCAGCCATGCTTTTGAGCCTTATGCGGTTAGCGCCGGTAAGTGCCGTTTCGCTGGCGGAAAAGAACGCCGAACAGGCGATCATTATTATGATTATTACGAGTAATTGTATTTCCATACGTTAAAATATACCTCTTCTTTTTGATATAGGCGCTACAGTTTCTTCTGCAGCCTGCTAAAAAATATATGCACATTAATATTACCATATCTGCGGAACACGGTCAATATTTTTATCCGAAAATTTTACTTTTTTTCTTCCACGGAGGTCAATACTATTTATAATTTACGCGTTAATACTTGAACTTGAAAGCAGAATGTGATATACTTAATTGTATTATTGCATATAAAGAACGAAAGAAGAGGAAGAGCTATGGCAAAGAAAAGAATAGCCGTGCTGTTCGGCGGTGCGTCCGCTGACCATGCCGCTTCACTGCATACCGCATACAGCGTTCTCAGTTCCTTACCCAAGGAGATTGAGCCGCTTGCAATAGGCATCACAAGAGCAGGAAGATGGCTTTTTTATCCCGGTAGCTATGAGAATATAAAAGACGGCAGCTGGGAGCAGGACAGCGACTGCTGTTCATGCGTGATAAGCCCCGATATGACGAACAAGGGCGTTATAAAGATAATTTCCGACGGCGAAAGCACAATTCACCGTATAGATGCCGTGTTCCCCGTGCTTCACGGAAAATACGGCGAGGACGGCAGGGTACAGGGCTTGTGCAAGCTGGCAGGCCTTCCCGTCATCGGCAACGATTTTGCGGCGGCGGCACTGTGCAACGACAGACGCATAATGGATCTTGTGCTGTCAGACAGCAACATAAAGGTTATCGAGAACGTAACCTTGCACCGCAGTGAGATGAACGATATGACGGCGGCGATAAAAAAAGATAACCGGCAAGCTGAGCTTCCCGATATACACCGCACCGACAAGCTGTTCAACATCGGTCGGCGCCTGCAGGGCAGAAAACGAAAAGGAGCTTGAAGAAGCGATAAAGGCGAGCTTTTCGCACCACCCCTATATCATAGCCGAGAGTGCCGTTAAAGGCAGAGAGCTTACCTGTGCCGTACTCGGCGCAAAGCATCACGATGAGCGGGTAGCGATAGGCGAGCTTGTAAGAACGGACGACAGCATTGATAAGCTGTCCGAATATATAGCGTCTACGTCGGAGCTTAAAGTGCCTGCTAAGCTGGACGGCCTTACTCAGAACAAGATAAAGCAGACAGCAAGAGCCGCATACGATGCACTTTCCTGCAAGTGCTTTGCAAGAGTTGATATGGTGCTTGACAATGACGGAGAGGTCTATGTAAGACGTGTAAGAGGAATACCCGGCCTTGACAGACAGAGCATATTCACAAGGCTTGTGACAGAAAGCGCATACAGCTACGAGGAAATGCTGAGAATGCTCATCGGCGCTGTAGTTGACCTCGATTGAGGCTTTGAAAGGAACAACGGATAATAAATGAAAAAGAACGTATGTATTACGATAAAAAGTACGCAGACGGTAGATCAGGATAAGGATTCCACCGAGTTGTTTACATTCGGCGCTATGGAAAGCACCGAGAACGGCTTCCGTTTGTATTACGATGAAAGCGAGGCTACCGGTTTTGCCGGAAGCTCAGTGACGCTTGAGGTGACCGATGAAATGGTGACTATGACAAGGAGCGGCAAAGCCATCAGTTCCTTGTTCATAGAAAAAGGAAAGAAGCACCACTGCCATTACGGCACGGAGTTCGGCGACTTTATGATAGGCGTATGCACTGATGAAATAAGAAACGAGCTTGCAGAAACGGGCGGAGAAATATATCTTAAATATACGCTCGATATCAATTCAAGCTATATGTCGGAAAATGAAATGTTTATAAATGTCAAGGAGTGTAACTGATGAACAATATGATAGAGCTTGCTAAACAGCAGGTAAAGGAAACGGTAATGAACGCACTGGGCAGACTTGTTGCCGAGGGCAAGATAGAGGCAGTACCCCTGCCGGCTTTCAATGTTGAGCGTCCTGCAGACGTATCTCACGGAGATTTCTCCTGCAATGCCGCAATGGCAAGTGCAAAGGCTCTCAGAAACAATCCGAGAGCAATAGGTCAGATGATAGCCGATGCCGCAGTGCTTGAAGGCACAGTATTCGAAAAGATTGAGGTCGCAGGACCGGGCTTTCTGAATTTCTTTATAAGCCCCTTATGGTTCAACGAAACTGTCGGCGAGGTTATTTCAAGCGGCGGCGACTACGGTAAGACCGAGCTTGGCAAGGGCAAGAGAGTGCTTGTTGAATTCGTATCGGCAAACCCCACAGGCCCTATGCATATCGGCAACGCAAGAGGCGGCGCACTCGGCGACAGCTTATCTTCCGTGCTGCAGTTTGCAGGCTATGAGGTAGAGCGTGAATTCTATGTAAACGACGCAGGAAACCAGATAGAAAAGTTCGGCAAGTCGCTGTCCATAAGATATATGCAGATAGCGGACGGCAACAAGTCCGATGTCATCGCATCATACGGCGATGATGACGTATGCCGCAAGATATTTGAAGATGAAGAAAACTTCCCTATGCCCGAGGACGTTTACAAGGGTGTTGACATAATCGAACACGCATATAATTTCTATAAGATAAACGGCGACAAGTTTGTAAACGCAGATGAGGAAAGCCGTAAGTCCGCACTGGTAGAATACGCTCTGCCGCTCAACATAGACGGACTTGAGAAGGATCTTGCGAAATACCGTATCGTATACGACACATGGTTCAGAGAAAGCTCGCTTCACAAGAGCGGTGCGGTAAAGCAGATCGTTGATATGCTGACAGAAAAGGGTCAGACATACGAAAAGGACGGTGCGATCTGGTTCAAGGCGTCCGATTTCGGTGACGATCAGGACAGAGTTCTTGTCCGTGCAAACGGTATCCCTACCTACTTCGTACCCGATATTGCATATCACTACAACAAGCTTGTTACAAGAGGCTTTGACAAGGCGATAGACATTCTCGGTGCGGACCACCACGGATACATCGCAAGAATGAAAGCCGCCCTGACAGCGCTCGGCGTTGACGCAAGCAAGCTTGATATTGTTATAATGCAGATGGTAATGTTGGTCAGAAACGGTGAAACGGTAAAGCTGTCAAAGCGTTCAGGCAAGGCTATAACGCTTTCGACACTTCTTGACGAAGTACCGATAGATGCGGCAAGATTCTTCTTCAATTTAAGAGATCCCAACACGCACCTTGAATTTGACCTTGAGCTTGCCATTGAGGAAAGCTCAAACAACCCCGTGTTCTACGTTCAGTACGCTCACGCAAGAATATGCAGCATTCTGCGCCGTATGGAAGAAGAAGGCACAGGCTACAGAAACATTCCCGTATCGGAGCTTAACTTCAATCATCCCGCAGAGCTTGCGCTTATACGTCATATTGCGGCTCTGCCGAACTGCATAAACGAAGCGGCAAAGGATTATAATCCCTCAAAGATAACAAAGTATCTGTGCGACCTTGCACAGCTTTTCCACAAGTTCTACGACAACTGCAAGATAAAGGGCGAGGAGGAGAATATCCTTCAGTCAAGACTTTCTCTTTGCGTTGCCACAAAGACAGTATTCAAGAATCTGCTCGATCTGCTTAAGGTCGATGCACCCGAAAAAATGTAACTTCAGAAAGGAATCAATATGGACAGCAATCCCGTCAGTCAGGATATACCTATACGATTGCCGATACTGCTTGACGGCGGTACCGGCACAGGACTTGAAAAATACGGCTACGACCATACCGTTTCAACGGCTCAGTTTGTCTGCGAGCATCCCGAAGCCCTCACGCAGCTTCAGCAGGGTTTTATTGACGCAGGCTCACAGATACTATACACCGCAACACACGGTGCAAACTGTGAGAATCTGAAGGCATACGGTGTCGAGGACAAAACTGAACAGCTTAATGCCGCCGCCGCAAAGATAACCTATGACAGCTTTCACGAAAAGGCGCTCATTGCAGGCTGTCTGTCGTCAACGGGACTTTACATAGAGCCTTACGGCGACTACACGTTTACCGAGATAATGTCGGTCTACAGACAGCAGGTAAAGGCTTTATCGCCTTACTGCGATATGTTTGTTATCGAAACTGTGCCTGCACTGTGGAATATGAGAGCCGCCGTGCTTGCCTGCAAAAAGGAAAACAAGCCGATAATAGCAACAATGAAGGTAGACGAGGATGGAGAAACCGCAATAGGCACAAATGTGCTGTGCACCTTGCTTGTATTGCAGGCTATGGGTATATCGGCATTCGGTCTTAACTGTACCTCGGCAGATCTTTGCCCCGATATTATTTCCGAGATTGCTCCGTATGCGAAAATTCCTCTTATAGTAAAGCCGAGCGCCGTATATGAACAGGACGGCGAAAGGCAGAGCATATCGCCCGAAGAATTCGCATTCGCCGTAAAGAAGTCGGTTCTGAGCGGCGCTGAGATTGCAGGCGGTTGCTGCGGTACGGGAAAAGAGCATATCGCCGCACTGCGTGAAATGTTTGCATCTCTTGATGCGTCCGAGATAAACCCGGTTGAAAAGCAGGATACCTCTCTTGCACTGGCGACCGAAAACCAGATGTTCTTCTTAGACCCCGAAACAACGGAGTTCTCGCCTGCGGTTGAATGCGGTCCTTATATGGAGGACGACATTGCACAGATGTGCGGCGAAAGCTATGATGTCCTGACAGTAAGCATAAACTCTCCCGACGACGCTATCGACTTCGGCAGAAATATGCACATGGCTACACTGCCTGTAGCGTTTTTATCGGATGACGAGATCTCGCTCAAGATGGCGCTTATGCTGTATCAGGGCAGAGCGATAATAGACAGAAAATCACTTATAGAGCCTGAAAAGCTGGAGGCTATGGCTGAAAAATACGGCGCTGTGCTGTATTAAACAGCCGAAATATTCTTCATCACGGAAGGAAACACGGAATGTACAAATCTGAAAAGCTATACTACCGAAAAGCGTTCTTTATGGCAATGATAATGGGTGTTATACTCTTTTTGCCGTTTGTTCTCATAGACGGCGGATATTTCATCTATTACGGCGATTATAACGCTCAGCAGATACCTTTTTATACACTTTGCAATCAGGCAATTAAAAACGGCAGCTTTATGTGGAGCTGGCAGACGGATCTCGGTGCAAACTTCATCGGTTCATATTCGTTCTATACGCTCGGAAGCCCGTTCTTCTGGCTGAGTATGCCGTTCCCGGCGGAGTTTGCAAAATATCTTATGGCACCATTGCTGGTGCTTAAAATATCGTGCTGTTCGCTGTTTGCTTTCGCATATATCAGAAGATTTGTAAGAAAGCCGCAGTCGGCGCTTATCGGCGGACTGCTGTACGCATTCTCCGGCTTCTCGATGTACAATGTGTTCTTCAACCATTTCCACGAGGCTATGGTAGTATTCCCTCTTATGCTTATAGCCCTTGAAGAAACCGTAGTAAACAAGAGGAGAGTATTCTTTGCGCTTACTGTTGCGCTCAACGCATTTGTAAACTACTTCTTCTTTATCGGAGAATGTATTTTCCTTGTGATTTATTTTCTGTGCAGGCTCACCGACCCCAAGTTCAAGATTACGGTTAAAACGTTTCTTGTGCTTGCGTTTGAATCGGTCATCGGCGTTGCGCTTGCCGGTGCAATGTTTGTTCCTGCAATATTGACCTGTATAGATACGCCCCGTTCAAGCAATACTTTAAACGGATGGAATCTCGTATTCCATAATCCCGCACAGAGATACGGACTGATTTTCCAGAGCCTGTTTTTCCCTGCGGATATTCCTGCAAGACAGAACTTCTTCCCAGATTCATCGGCAAGATGGGCAAGCGTATCGGCATATCTTCCGCTTTTCTCTATGGCAGGTGTCATATCGTTCATCAAGTACAAGAAAAAGCACTGGGCAAAGTGGCTTATTCCGATATGCCTTCTGTTTGCGCTTATCCCCGTTCTTAATTCCAGCTTCGTGCTTTTCAACAACAACTATTACACACGCTGGTTCTATATGCCGATACTTATCGCTTGCTTTATGACGGCTTATGCCCTTGAAAACAGCGAGATAGATATGAAGTACGGCCTTAAGTGGTGTGGATTTGCCGTAGTGCTTATATCTATGGTCGGAATACTTCCGTCTGAGGTATCGAAGGACATAGTCGATATCGGCACGGGAGATACGACAACAACAAAGGTGACCGAGCTTTTCAAATTGCCTAATGAGAAGCTGCCGTTCTGGATTTCCGTCGCTCTTGCAATAACCGCAATTTTAGTATGCTTCCTCCTTGTAAGAAACAAAGCGAAGATCAGAACAAATAAATTCCTGCAAAAATCCTATTGCTTTACTATGGTTGCGTGCCTCTGCTTTTCGTACTACACGCTGATATACGGCAGAGCGATAGGTCCGAAGGTGGGCGATTACAACAATATTGTAAACGCTACGATAGAGCTTGACGATGACAGCTTCTACAGGGTAGAAACCTACGGAGTTACCAATAACGCAAATATGCTGTGGGGAATGTACGGCTTCCGCAGCTTCCACAGCATTCTTCCCGGCTCTGCATTTGAGTACTACAGCGGAATGGGCTTCAACCGTTCGGTAAATACCGATCCCGACGGATCATATTACGCTATGCGCTCGGTAAATTCCACAAAATATCTCATTATTCAAAGCTACAAGCTGGAGTACAGCGATACGGTAACGTTGCTTGAAAATCTCAAGAACTTTGAAAAGATTGACGAGCAGGACGGATTTACTATATTCAAGAACAAGGCTTATATCCCGATAGGTTATTCGAACAGCTTCTATATTTCAGATGACGAGTACGAAAAGATTGCTAAGAGTAACCGTGACAATATGCTCGCCCGTGCTGTAGTGCTGACAGATGAACAGATTGAAAAATACGGCGATATTCTGCCTGAGCTTGAACCTGACAGATATTCCGATTTCAACTATGATACATTTGAAAAGGATGCACAGGAGCTTGCAAAGACAGCTGTAGATACGTTCACACCTACGGCAAACGGCTTTAAGGCTACTTCCTCGTTCACTGAGGACAGATTCGTTACGTTCACTGTACCGTGGGAAAGCGGCTGGAGCGCAACAATCAACGGCGAGAAAGCCGAGATAGAAAAGGTAAACCGTGGCGTGATGGGAATAAAAGTACCTGCAGGCGAATGCAATATAGAATTCAATTATGTTACACCCGGACTTAAGGCAGGCGTTGTCTGCACGGTCGGAGCGGCATTTATTATCGTTATATATTACATCGTTCTGAAAAAGGTATTCAGATATAAGCCGAACCCCAATGTTCATCTGTACGAACAGCAACAGCTTGATACCGTTATAAATCATAACGCATATATCAGAACGATAGAAAAAACGGTTGACGAACAGCTTGAAAACAGTGAACTGTCCAAGGGAGATAACGGCAGTGATGAAAGCAACGAAAATGCGGATATATCCGATGATGATACAGCAGAATAAACCGCAGAAAAGAGGACAATATGCATTTATTTGAAAAGACAATCGACAGTGAAGTAAAGTACGAGGGAAAGATTCTCACCGTATGCTCGGATAAGGCGGAGCTTGAAAACGGTGCGATAGTATCCCGTGATGTTATCCGCCACAGCGGCGGTGTGGGCGTTGTTCCCGTTACTGATGAGGGAGATGTCCTGTTTGTAAGGCAGTTCAGATACCCGTTCCAGAAGGTACTTATGGAAATTCCTGCAGGAAAGCTCAACGCAGGCGAAGATCACGCAGAAGCAGGCAGGAGAGAGCTGCAGGAGGAAACAGGCTGCACCTGCAAGCAGTTCAGATATATGGGATATATGATTCCTACACCGGCCTACTGTCAGGAGATAACGCATATGTACCTTGCGACAGGACTTGAGGGCGGAAAGCAGAACCTTGACGATGACGAATTTCTTGAGGTCGTGAAGATACCGCTTGATAAAGCCGTTGAAATGGTTATGAACGGCGAAATCGAGGACGGAAAGACACAGCTCGCTTTACTTAAAGCAAAGATGATACTCGGCTGAGCGACCGCATATAATTAACTCTATTGACTGAAAGGACAGGAGTACAATGGAAGATTTCCTTACAGGAAAGCACGTTCATTTTATCGGTATAGGTGGAAGCGGTATGTATCCGCTGGCGCAGATACTTCACAGCAAGGGCTTTTATATCTTACAGGCTCTGACAATAACGAAACAGAAACGCTAAAAGCGGTACGCAATATGGGAATACCCGTATATATGGGGCAGAGAGCCGAAAATATAGAGGGTGCTGACCTTATAGTATACACTGCGGCTATAATGAGCGATAATCCTGAGCTTATCGCCGCTAAAGCAAGCGGTGTAAAGACCGTAGAACGCTGTGAGCTGCTCGGACTTGTTACAAGCTGGTACAATAAGGCTGTATGCGTATCAGGCACACACGGCAAGACAACAACATCTTCAATGCTGACGCATATGTATCTTGCGCAGAACGTTGACCTGTCTACCGTTATCGGCGGAAAGCTGAAAGCTATAGGCGGCAGCGGAAGGGCAGGCTCAAGCGATGTTATGGTATGCGAGGCGTGCGAATTCTCAAATACGTTCCTGCACCTGTTCCCCAATATTTCTATAATACTGAACATTGACGCAGACCACCTTGATTTCTTCAAGACAATGGATAATCTGAGAGCGTCATTCACGAAGTTCTGCGATAATACGACCGACATTCTTGTCGTAAACGGCGATGATGAAAACACGATGAGAGCAGTTAAGGCATCGGGCTTTGACAAGCAGATCATCACATTCGGAAAGACCGACAAGAACAGATATTACCCGGAAAATATCAAGCGCATATCCGATTTTCAGACCGACTTTGACCTTATGGAAAACGGCAGTAAGATAGAGCGTATATCAATACACGTTCCCGGTGCACATAATGTGCTTAATGCGGTAGCCGCCTGTGCCGCCGCACTTGCTACGGGAGTTACCCCCGAAAACATCAATAAAGGACTCAGCACATTCTGGGGTGCCGGAAGAAGATTTGAACGTCTTGCGACTATCGGAGGCATAACCGTTGTTGACGATTACGCTCATCACCCTGCCGAAGTAGCCGCAACATTAAAGACGGCAAAGGCTATGCAGGATTTCAAGCGTGTATGGGCTGTACATCAGCCGTTCACCTATTCGAGAACCTATACTCTGATGGATGATTTCGCCTCAGCACTTGAAATAGCTGACAGGGTTGTGCTTACCGAGATAATGGGCAGCCGTGAAAAGAACACATACAACGTCTATTCTGCCGACCTTGCGGCCAAGATTCCCGGTTGCAAGTGGTTCCCCACCTTTGAAGAAGTGGCACGTTATGTTGCAGACAACGCAGAAAGTGGAGATATGATAATCACGCTCGGCTGCGGCGATGTGTATAAGGTCGCATTCAGGATTGAGGAGATTCTGAGAGAGAAGTACGGCGAGTAATTCAAATAATTCGACATTTTAAAGCTGTTCGCATTAATTTGCGGACGGCTTTTTTACAGCTTTTATTGACCACTTTGGATAATTATGCTATAATTTAATATATCAAGAACATAAAAGGAGAAAAAATGGGACTTGGAATATTTAACAAATTTTCGGCACCGATAGTTCTGAAAGAAGACAGCAATGCCGAAGAACAGTTAAGACAGATGGAATATTATCTGCTCGTTGCTCCCGAAGCCACAAAGCAAGTTATAGAGCGTGACAAGCAATTCGTAAAATACGGTATAGCAGGGGAAAATGCTATTATGTATGAACTGAAAAACAGTCATATTCCTATGTATATAATTCATGATTTGTACTTGGAATATAACGGCTGTACCGCTCAGATTGATTTTCTTATTATAACCAGAAAAGTAACAATACTAATTGAAAGCAAAAATCTTTACGGTAATATTTTTGTTGACAGCAATGGCAATTTCATACGCAGAACAGGAAACGGAAAAACGTTCAGACAAGAAGGCATGTACAGCCCGATAACGCAGAATGAAAGACATCTGGCTCTTATAAAAGAAATGCGCAAAGGCACCAAAAACTTTTTGACAAGAGGATTGTTTGAAAACAATTTTGATAACAATTACCGTTCACTTATTGTAATGGCTAACACTAAAAGTATTATAGATTACAGATATGCTCCGAAAGACATAAAGGATAAAATCGTCAGAGCGGACGGACTTGTAAGAAAAATCAATGAGATCTGTTCCGATAACAATATCAGCGAAATGTCGGATAAGCAGATGAAAGAACTGGCTGATTTCTTTATGGCTCATCATACTCTTAACAAGAAAAATTATACGGCTAAATATCAGAATATGATAAATCAAGAAACAGCGAAAGAAACGCCTTATAAGCCCATTTCCTGTTCTTTAGCGAAAGATAACGCTTCTATCACGCAATGCGTTGCCACACCTTTATGTGCTGCCGATATAAGCGGATTCGATGCTACCTTATCGGTAAATATGGCTGATGAAAATATAGCCAACTATGAAAACCTGCCTTTATACAAGGCGCTTAAACAATACCGTTACGAAAAGAGCAAAGCCGAAAACATCAAGGCGTATTATGTATTTAAGAATGATGAACTGATAGAAATTATCAAGCTGATGCCAACTGCCCCTGAACAACTCAAGAGTATAAGAGGATTCGGTGAGGGAAAAATACAAAAATACGGCAATGGAATTGTAAACATTGTTAACAAGTACCGGTAAATAACTGCCCCTTGCATCTTTACAGAGGGGTTTATTTTGTTATTGATAAACTTACTTTGCATTGATTGTCATTTTATTTTTTGCGAATTTCTTTGTACGAAGTATCTGAATACATTCCTTTTCCTCAAAAATTCCACTGTCATCAAAATAATCCAACATTCTCATACAGTACTTTTGTTTGCAACTAACCTACACAAAAACACCCCTGCGTTGCATTAAATCGCAACGCAGGGGTGTTATCCGTTTTCATTTACTGAGCAGTAGTTTCTGCCGCTGTTGTATTATTTGGAGCGGGAGTTTCCGCTGTGGTCGTATCGCTCGGAGCTGGAGTAGTCGCTGACGGGCGGATGCGCTTTCTTGTAGTGGTGGTAGCCTCTGTTTCGGTTATTGTCGGGATTGTGGCGATTTCGATTTTCTTGATTATTATCGAAACTGCGGGTTTAGAGGCGATGCCGGCCTCATCGTCAATGGAATTGCCGGATGAAACCTCGACAGCACTTATCTTGTCAAGGAAATCAAGCCCTTCTATAGCCTGCCCGAATATCGTATAGTTACCGTCAATGCTGAACGCACCGCCGCTTGAAAGGTACTTTGCTTTTACATCGTCCGGAACGGAATTGAGCTTTGAAAGATAATCGGTATAAGTCTTTTTGTCCTCCTCCTTCAGTCTGTCCTTGTATTCTTCAAGGTCGGAGGAAATATTCGCAGCAGTCTTTGCAATATCAAACGGCGTTTTGTTGTTCACGATAAAGAACTGGCTGTTGATGCCGTCACTGCCTTCCGCATATCCCAGCGCACCGTAATAAGCTCTCATACGGTTGTTAGTTTCACGGGGAATCTCGGTCTTGTCAGCTGTTGTTCCGCCTGTGCCGTTACCCCTGAGCGAGCCGCCCTGTACCATAAAATCCTTGATTACTCTGTGGATTGTCTTGCCGTCATAATATCCGCTCTGAGCCAGCTTGACAAAGTTATCGACGCCCTTAGGCGCAACCTCGGGGAAGAGTTTGAAACGTATCTTTCCCGTTTCCTCGCCTATCTGAATCGTCATTTCGGCAAGGGTATCGCCGGGTCCTACGGTTATTTCTGCTGTGTTATCGTTTTTCTCGTTATTACAGCCGCTTGCCGTTATCATGGCTGCGGCGAGAGTTACCGCCGCTGCTGCTTTGCATAAAGACTTAAACCTCATTTTTATCGGTCCTTTCGCCTGCAGGCTTTAGTTTGATGATGAATCCGAAGAACTTGCCGTTGAGCTGTTACTGCCGCTTGTACCGTTGGATTCGTTTTGAAGCTCTGCAATTTCTTTGGCAGTAAGATATTTGTCGGAAGTAGGTTCTTCTATGGTGAACTTTCCGTCCTTGTAGGAGTCAAGTGTAACTTTTACTATTTTGATTTCCTCAAGAGGCTTCATCGTGCTCTTGTCGGAAGCCGACCAGAGTATCTTGTCGAGCGTGTCAAAGCCGTTTATCACCTGTCCGAAAACCGTGTAAGTGCCGGCAAAGCCCGGAACACTGCCTCTTTTCTCAAAGGCTGTTATAAGCTCATCGGGGATTACCTGTGCGCTTGTTTCCTGGTCTGTATAGCCTCTCAGCTCTTTTTTGTTTTCTTCGGTTATCTCAAGCGCTCCCGTGAAGAAGAAACGGCTGTCCGAGTAGCCCTGCTGTGAGCTGTATCCTAAAAGTGCGCCCTTGAACGGCCAAAGGTTGACCGAGCATTCGTTCTCAATGAACTTGCCGTCGTCGGTAACGCCCTCCGTACCTTCATCGTTTGAAGCACCGGTAATTGCGTAAATACCTTTTTGTAACGCAAAGAACGGCTTTCCGTCATAGAATCCCTCCTCGGCACGCTTCTTGAAGTTTGCCACGGTTTTGGGAGCGAATTCGGCATATAAAACAGCCGTTATCGTGCCAAGATTTGTTTCTATCACTGCAACGTCCTGACCCTCCGAAGGCTTGTTGAGCTGTACCAGATCCATCTGTGTAAAGTCGTAAGTGCCGAGTGCGTTGGTTGTCTGATTGCCGAGCATTGAACAGCCCGAAAAAGCGGTTACCGTAATTATTCCGGCTAATACCGCCGCTAATTTTCTTCTGAATTTCAATTTGTATTCCTTTCAGTTTATGCTTTTTATAAACATTTTGTCTTAAAGAAAAGCCTGCTGCTGCAGACAGTCCTTCTTTTGTCTGTTTTATTATTATAATTCACACCGCTTTAAAAGTCAAGAAATCAGCGGGTTAAAAGCGTTTTGAGCCACGTTTTGACAAATGAGATAATACACTCAGTCGCCGAGCCTTAACATTTCGTCTATGCAACGCTTTGCGCCGAGCCTGATTTCTTCGTCAAGCACGATTTCTTCTCCTGCATTGCCGCATACGCAGTTGTATACTGTGGCAAGATTTGTAAGGTGCATATTGTGACAGACGCAGTCCTTTGACAGCGGATAGAATTTCTTGTCCGGCTCGTCAAAGCTGAGATGCTCCACTATGCTGTTTTCTGTGCCGATGATAAATTCTTTTGCGTCACTTTTTTTGGCATAACTCATTATGCCCGTTGTACTGCCTGCATAGTCAGCAAGAGCCGTTACCGCCGGAGCGCATTCGGGATGAACAAGAAGAAGTGCGTCAGGGTGCTGTGCCTTTGCTTTTTCAACGTCCTTTACTGTCATACGCAGATGGGTAGGACAGCCGCCGCTCACCAGCTTGAATGTCTTGTCGGGGCATTGCTTCTGAACGTAATCGCCAAGGTTGCAATCGGGTATGAAAAGTATCTTGTCGCTGTCCAGCTTTTTCACTATCTTTACAGCGCTTGACGAGGTCACGCATACATCGCATACCGTTTTAAGCTCCGAGGTCGTATTGATATAAGCCACGACCTTATAGTCAGGGTACATCTCCTTAAGCTGCAGGATAAGGTCCTTATCCATCTGCTCAGCCATAGGACAGCCTGCATTGCTGTCTGAAAGTAAAACCTTCTTTTGAGGTGAAAGTATCTTTACCGTTTCAGCCATAAAGCGTACTCCGCACATAAGAACAGTGCTTTGAGGCGCTTTTGCCGCCATCTGACTCAATGCAAACGAATCACCGACAAAATCGGCTACATCCAGTATATCCTGTCTTTGATATGCGTGAGCCAGTATGCAGATGTCTTTTTCTTTCTTTATTCTCAGGATTTCATCCTGCATTTCTCTAACTGTCATTGCTTGTCCCTTTCTTAAAACCGGCGGGTTGATTTATTTGCATAATATTATTATACCGTTTTTTACGGTTATCGTCAAGTGAAAAGCCACGAACGGCAATAAAAGTATGCAGAAATTCACAGCAAGGTACTTTGTATGAGCCTTAAAGCCGTTTCGGCAATTCTGCGTGATATAATTATTCGCAGAGCCGTTTACAGCCCTGCGAGAATATATCGGCTTACCGGTTTGTGCGGTTGTGCGGCAAAAACCGCATATTAAAGCTGCTGTATTGCGAGGATCGAGCTGTTGTAGCTTGATCTTAACTCGTCCAGCATTTCCGGAGTGGTTTCGTCCGTTTTCTGACGCAGAGCCTCGGTGACCTTATATGCGGCTTTGTAGAGATTTTCAAGACCGAGATTAAGGCAGATACCTTTAAGCGTATGTGCCGCACGAAAAGCCGTTTCATAATCATTGTTTTCAAGTGCGGTAAAAATATCCCTGTAGCATGTGTCCTGTGTGAACTTGTTGAGATATTTTGTTATCATCTTGTCGTCAATCAGCCTTGCAAGAACGTCCGAATAACTTCCTCCAAGCGCCCTGTAACATTCTTCGAGAGTCATTTTCCCTCCTTTGAAGCGTTCTTATCTAAATACATAAGTCTGTCTGCTTCTGTCAATGCGTTTTCTATCGGTTGGATTCCGTACACACCGCCGATAGCGGCGGCACATTTAATATCAGGGTAATCAGGCAGCTTTATTTCCGAGATTTTTTGCTTTATCTCCGAAATTTTCTGATAAAACACAATTTCGGGAATATTAGCCATAAGAAGCACAAACTCATCGCCGCCAAGCCTTATAAGAATATCACTGCTTCTTATACATTCCTTTATGCTTTCGCATACCGCCTTCAGCAAGCAATCTCCTGCGGCGTGTCCGTAATGATCGTTTATGCCCTTGAAATTGTTAGCGTCAAGCATTGCCACAGCGTCAATATAACGCATGGATTTAGCCTGTTCTTCATAATAACGGCGGTTATAAGCGCCTGTCAGCGCATCGTGATACAGCTGTCTGTTATAGTTTACGATATTGTCCATAAAATCGGTTTTACCGTAAGCACCGAGCAGAACGCCGTCATTATCCTTGTATATCATCTCAAGCACATACGGCTTTTCGCTGATTTCAACATATTTTGAAATTATCTGGAATATGCTGTCGTCGGCAAATTCCAGCTTGCTGACCTGCCCACGCTTTTCAAAAGCCTTTGACGATACGCAGTTTTTACAACGCTGTGTCTTGCCCCATATCGCATAGCATTTATCCCCACGGCAAGCGTTTATCATTTCCTCGTTGCCGGGCTTACAGCCGCTTCTGACGATTTCGTTGTCGGTTATATCAACCAGTCTTACCACATCGAATACCTGCGTCAGCTTGCTTATCGTTTGCCTTATTTCTGCGTCGTCGTTTTCTGAAATGCGGTATTCGGGACGAACAATAGCAAGCTCGCTGTCATTTATATCAATTATTCTGCCGAGTATACCCGTATATTTCGGCTTTTCCTCGTTGCTCCACAGCGTCCTTATCCTTATTTCGTACCAGCGACGTGGCCCGTTTAGCGAAATATGCTTCTTTATTTTTACGACAGGCTTTTCTAAAGAAGCCTCGCTTTGCATAGCGTCCAGTATAGTCTGTATATTCTGTGCGCCGAGATAACCCTGCTTAAGACCTCTCGGATGCATAGTCAGTTCCTGAAGTCCCAGTACCTTAGCGCCGTATTTGGTCAATCGCAGTACGTCAAGCATTGCGTCATACTCAAACTGTATTTCTCCCGAGCCGTCAGAGAAGAAATTCCAACGCTCTCTTGCGGCGATAGGCAGGTGAGCGGAGAAGTCGATTTTGTCCGAAGAAATCTTGTTTTCTACAAGCTCCTCGGTCGCACGGATAAGCAGTCTGTCGTCCTGAGTTGTGTCAATCGAGTCTGAAAACTCCGCAAGGATCTGCTTTTCACAGTCCTTAAGGCACTGAAGAAGCACAGGGTTGAAAGCACCGCATTGCCCGTCGAGTATCATTTCCATTGCTTTTTCGTGCGAAAACGCCTTTTTATAGCATCGGTTGCTTGTCAGTGCGTCATATACATCCGCAAGAGAAGTGACCTGAGCCGAGATAGGTATCTCCTCGCCGCTTAGCCCGTCGGGATAGCCTTTTCCGTCATATCTCTCGTGGTGCCAGCGACATATCTCATAGGCTTTGTCAAAAAGGGGATAGTTGTGCGTGTTATGCAGATCTTGAAGCATTTCCGCACCTATGACCGAGTGAGTTTTTATAACCTCAAATTCTTCCGCCGTCAGTCTTCCTGGCTTGTTGAGTATCTTGTCGTCTATCGAGATTTTTCCAATATCGTGCAGGGATGATGCTGTGCTGATAAGCAGTATATCGTTTTCTGTAAGGTGATACTTGTCCGTCTTTTCGATAAGATTCTGTAAAAGTATAGATGTAAGCTGTTTTATGTGATGAACGTGCATTCCGCTCTCGCCGTTTCTGAATTCTACTATATGGGCAAGAACGTTTATCATCATACTGTTGTTCTTTTCATTCTCGTAAACCTGCTCCTCAAGGGCACTTAGCAGCTTTTTCTGCTTTCGGTAGAGCATAAGCGTATTGGAAACACGTTTGTGTATGATAAAGCTGTCAAACGGTCTGAGAATATAGTCGGTAACACCGAGTTCGAACGCTTTGCGGATGTAGCTCTGTGATGTTTCGGAGGAGATCATTATTACAGGAGTGTTATCTATCCAGTGGTAGCGTTTCATAACATCAAGCACACCGAATCCGTCAACAGCAGGCATTATTATATCAAGCAGAACGAGATCTATATCATATACCCGCTCTTTGAGGATGCTGAGCGCTTCTTCTCCGTCAGCCGCTTCGACAATATCATAATCATCGCTCAGCATATCGCTCAGCATATCACGGTTCATCTCAGAGTCATCAACAATAAGTATACGGGCGTTCTTTTCCGCCGCATTATTCACATTATCCCTCCTTTGCAGATTATAGTTATCGTATTCTATTATCACTATATTTAAGTATAACCTTTTTTGGCTTTCAAGTCAATAGAAATCATATAATTAGTGCATTGACAGCCAAATCGGTAATTCAGACGGATAACGTTAAAAAGCCTTTTGATATAGCTAAAATGAGCCGTTTGTTTTTTGCAAACGGCTCGTTCCAGACTGTCGATAAATCTATATAATTTTTGAAAATGGGTGTTTAGCGTTGCTTGCTATGTTGGTTTTGCATCTCTGCAAAGTCAGCTGTTTGTGCCGTTGCATCGTGCAACGGCTCGGTTCAGCTGACATAAGCGTCCTTGCTTATAACTTTTGGCAAGCAACCAAAGCGTCCTTGCTTTGGGCGTAGCCCCAATGCGGGTTGTCAGTCGTTGGTGTCGCTGCGTCGTGCAGCGACTATGTGCGACTGACTTCAAGCGTCCTTGCTTGGTGAGGGCGGCAGCCCCACACTCAGCCCCAGCACGGACGCCGGGCGTGTATGCCCAAGGGCTTTGCAAGGACGCAAAGCCCACAAAACGTTCTTATAGGGATAGAGAATTTGCTCTATTTTTATAAATACAGACTTTTTTTACAAACTGAAACGAGCCATTTGCTTTTTTTGCAAACGGCTCATTCGTTTTAATCTAAATATTGTATAAAACCTGTCTTTTCCTTATCGTCATAACCTGCCTTACGGTAGAAATTCAGCGTGCTATCGAGTTTTGAGCCTGTCATAAGTATAAGCCTGTAGCAGTTTTCGGCCTTCGCTATCTCCTTTGCCCTTTCAAGACACGCAGTAGCAAGCCCTCTGCCACGATATCCGCTGTCTGTCACTACATTCTCAACAAACGCATAAGGACGAGGCCCGTGCGTCATATTCGGCACTATTATGCAGGTACAGGTAGATACAATCTTCCCGTCCTCCTCAGCTGCTATTAAGTGATAGTCGGGATCATTCACAAGCCTTTGCCACAGTTCCTTTGTATCGCCCTTATATTCCGGTACGCTTGTTTCGTGCAGCTGACAATAAAGGCTCATCAGCTGTTCGTATTCATCTTCATTGACTTCTCTTATCATATAGCCTCCTTTGACAAATCAATCAGATTCCGATAAAAAAAGAGTGTCACTTTCGCAACACTCTTTTTAACTTTAATTACTGCTGCTGTTCTGCAGTATCATTAGCTGTATCAGGAGTAACGGCATCACCGATATTGTTGTTATCGCTTCCGCCGATAACGTCTTCCTCCTCAACCTTGTCAGGAACGGGTCTTTCAACCATTTCCTTGTTGAGAATACCGAAGTTCGACTTACCGTTCTTCTTGATTTTGTACATTGCATCGTCAGCCATACCGATTATCTCATCAACGTGCATCGAAGAATCCTTGATGATTGAAATACCGATACTTGCATTGACGCTGAGCTTGTCGCCGTTATCCGATGTAAAGCCTTCCTTAAGTCCCGACAGAATATCACGGGCTACTCTTGTAGGCTCGTTTGTTTCAATGTTTCTTACGCAGGCTACAAATTCATCACCGCCGTAACGACCCGCAGTACCGAATCCCTTGATTACAAAATTGATTGTATTTGCAACGAATTTCAGCACCTGATCACCGGTAGCGTGGCTGTATTTGTCGTTGTAAATCTTGAAGTCGTCAACGTCAATAAACAGAATTGCTACCTCGCTCTTGCGGACATTGATAAGCTCAATCTCATTATCAATGGTACGCTCGATGGATTCACGGTTATAAAGACCCGTAAGGCTGTCGTAGCTTGCTCTTTCCGTAAGGAGTTTTTCACTCTTCTTTGCACGGTCAATATCAACGATAACGCCGACAATCTTAGCAATGTTTCCATCTCTGTCACGGATAGTTGCAGTACGCATAAGTATCCATATATAGTCGCCGTAGATGTTCTTCCAGCGATACTCGTTGCCTTCGAATTCCTCACCCTTTGACAGCTTTTCGAGATCCTTGTGATAACGGTCGTTGTCCTCAGGATGAACCTTAACTTTAAGAAGGAAGCTGTCACCGAAGTGGTCGGAGGGGGCACGGTAGCTGAACTTCTTGTTGAAGTTATTTGAGAAGAATACATCGTTAGACTTGAAATTCCACTCAAAGATTATGTTATCCGACATTTCGATAATAGTACGGTATCTTCCTTCACTTACAACAATATCATCTATAAGATCGTTGAATGTACGGGCAATCTGACCATACTCGTTGTTTGCGATAACGTTGATTCTTGCCTCGTGGTCGCCTCTGTGTACCTTTACAAGCGTTTTTTCGATAACCTTGATAGGCTTTGTTATAATGAATACCAGTACGATTGCACCTGCTGTGAAAATAATCGCAACTAATACTATCATGCCGACAATAGCACCCATTGCTTCACCCGACAAGGTATATGCCTTATCGGTTTCTGCAATTATCGCAAGCGTCCAGTTGCCTTCTTCGCCTTCATTTATGGTAGGCATCTTTGAAGTAAAGCTGATTGTGGGAATAACACCGCTGTCTGTACCCTTGAAGTTGTCAACCTCAACAGCAGAGCCTGTCTGTGCGGCTTCCGTAAACTTGAGATAAGCGCTGTTCTTCTTGTCCGAAGTATTGCCTATGTAGCTGTCGTGCATAATCGAGCCGTTAGGATCTATCAGTACCAGCTTACTGTTGTTTGCAAACTGAGAAGAGGTTGCGAATGACTTGAGGGCAGTGTTATTGAAGAATGTTACTATATAATAGTCGCCGACTGAATACTTTACCACAAGTCGCAGGCCGTTTGCTGTTTTTCCGGGGAAGAGAGGATCGTTCTTTTCCTTGTCGCCTTCATTGAAGTTTGTATATACATCGGGAGTATAGAATGTAACCTCTCCGTCTTTTCTTTCACATATATTCTTGAGAGTACCGTACAGCACGTCATCTCTGGTAAGATCGTTAAAATCTTCGTTTGTTCCGACAACGGGTCTGAAGTCGCTCTTGTTGACGATCATAATTCTGTCGATTCTGACATTTGGATTGTCGACAGAAGCTATATTTGAATAAATAGACAAAGCGTCTGTAGTTGTAGGATTTTTTTCCTTGTCGAAGCTCAGTATATCCGGATTGTCGGCTATCTGCTTTGCACTCGCCGAAATTATACGGAAATACTCCGATATGTTATATGTCTGATTTTCAGCCATAGATTGCGCTGTCTGCTTGTAATTCTTCATTGCAAGTTTATTCATCTCGACATCTGCGATACAAGCAAATGCAACAGACGGAATGATTACAAAGCACGCAAGTACCGTGATCAGTAAGCTCTTGATTTTCATAAAAAAATAACCAACCTTTCCCACGTCTTTTACGGTATATTCCTATCCTTTACGGACGATGGTCATACTAATTCTCAGGATATTATATCATATTTTTGTCTGATAGTAAAGCGTTTGTAGCGATTTTATTAGATTTCACTAATACAAAGCGGTTCGTTTTGTGCAAAAAAGCAAATTTGTGTAATTGCTTAACCGAAAACCGTTTCGGCGATTGAAAAAATGGTGTTTCACTTTTAATTATGCGGTGCCTTTGAATCGGCAGGTATGAAAACAGGTCTTGGCTTCCCGCTAATATTCCCCGTTCTGCTTGTTATCTGTGTTATATTCTTTATATTTCAGAGAAAACGCAGATTATCCTGACTTCTCGTATTTTTCCTTTACAAACCCCATAAAATATGTTAAAATATGAATTTGGAATACTGTTTTTAAAACGTTTTAAGATAAAATGAATTTACAGGAAAATTGCGAATGAAAATTGATCAGATAAAAATGGGCTCGCTCCTCTCATATCTGTCGCTGATACTGGGTACGGTTGTTTCGCTTGTCTACACGCCTATAATGATAGAAAGGCTCGGACAAAGCGAATACGGCGTTTACTCCATAGTTCTTCCTATGGTATCGTATCTCAATCTTTTCAGCTTCGGTCTGGGCAGTGCGTACACAAGATTCTATACAAGATACAAGGAAGCGAACGACAAATACAATATGGCAAAGCTGAACGGTATGTTCCTTGTCATATACTCCCTGCTCGGCGTACTTGTGCTGATAGTCGGATTTACAATAGCCGCAAATCCCCGTCTTGCATTCGGTCAGAAGCTGACAGAAGAGGAGATAGAGCTTGCCGTAAGACTTATGTATATTATGACCGTCACAGCGGCGGTCAGCTTTCCGCTGAGCGTATTTGAATCGAATACTATGGTCAACGAGCGGTACATTTTTCTAAAACTGCTTGCCATAGTAAAGTCGGTAATCAACCCCCTGCTTATAATACCCCTTCTTATGATAGGGCTTCGCTCTGAGGCTATAGCGTATATGAGCCTTGCCTTCACGCTATTTTCGGGCTTGCTGAATATCATATACTGCAACAAAAAGCTTGATATACGGTTTTATTTCCGTGACTTTGATTTCAAGCTGCTCAAATCTATGTTCAAGTTCACAGGCTGGGTATTTGTCGGCATTGTGGTCGATCAGCTAAACTGGAGCGTTGATAAGCTTCTGCTTGCATGGATGCACGGCTCGAACGAGGTAGCTACCTACAACGTAGCATCACAGCTTAACATCTACTATATGTCTATGGCTACCACATTTTCGGGAATACTCACCCCCAGAGTTCATCAGATGGTGGCAAATAAAGTCCCCGACAAGCAGATAAGCGATCTGTTTATCCGTGTCGGACGTTTTCAGTTTACCATCCTCACAATGATTCTGTTCGGATTTGTGGCGGTAGGTTATCCTTTTGTTCTGCTGTGGGCGGGTGAAGCCAACGCAAACGCATTTGTTATTGCGCTTTTGCTGTTCATACCGACTATTCTTCCGAGTATTCAGAATCTCGGCATAGAAATTCTGCGAGCAAAAAATATGCACAAATTCCGCTCGCTTGTATATGTGCTTGTCGCAGTGCTTAATATAGTGATAAGTATACCGCTGTGCGCCCTTTTCGGTGCCGTCGGTGTGGCGATAGGTACGGCTATCCCTGTTTTTATCGGCAACGGACTTATAATGAACTGGTATTACAATAAATATATCGGACTTGATATTCCGAGATTCTGGAGGAGGATTACAGCGCTTCTTCCATCGCTTGTCGTTCCTGCGATAGCGGCGATACTGATTGCCTGCCTTGCTCACGCTTCGGGCTATTTCGGAATACTGTTCTGGGGCGTTATCTACGTTGTGATATTTATAGTATCGGTATGGCTTATAGGACTTACTCCGAGAGAGAAGGAGATTGTAACTTCTCCGCTTAAACGCATAATATATAAGATATTATCAAAGTTACTCAGATTATAAACAAGAGGTTTTGTAAATGACAAAGTTAAAAACATTCTTCCGCAGGCTGTTTGCAGGCAGCTTTAAACGTATGTTCGGCTATATCGGAACGATTCATAAGGAAACCGGCAAGAACAGATTCATAATGTTCTTTGATATGATATGGTGCATTTTCCGCTATTCTGTCGGCTATATGGATTACCGTGTGTTCGGCTTTGCAAATATTAAAGGTAAGAACAGACGCACGTTTATGACAATGAACGATAATATAACCATCTCAAAGCGTTGCAATGACAGGACGTATTTTCATATATTCGATAACAAATCCGAATTCGACGAAGCGTTCAGAGAATACATCGGCAGAGATTTTCTGAACCTTGAAAAAGCAACGGCGGACGATCTGCGTGAATTCTGCAAGGGACGTGAAACTGTATTCGCAAAGCCTGTAAATCAGTTCGGCGGTGAGGGCATAACCAAGGAAACGGTAACTCCCGACACCGATTACGAGGCGCTTTACAAGCGTCTGTGCGACAACAAGCAATATCTTGTCGAAGAAACGATAAAGCAGAATGAACAGATGGACAGGCTCAGCCCGTCGTCTATCAACACTATCCGTATGGTGACCCTTCTGCACGAAGGTAAGGTACACTTTATGTATGCTCTTGTCCGTATGAGTAACGGCACTAACTGTGTTGACAATATCTGCAGCGGCGGTATGTATGTTTCAATAGGCGCAGACGGCGTGATACACAAGAATGCCTACTGTGACGCTACCGGCGTATATTACGAGGAACACCCTTTTACACATACAAAATTCAACGGCTTTGAAATTCCTATGTTTTTCGAAGCGGTCGAAATGTGCAAAAAGGCGGCTCTCGTAGTACCGCAGGTCGGCTACATAGGCTGGGACGTTGCGATAACTCCCACAAGGCCTGTTCTGGTGGAAGGAAATACCCTGCCGAGCTACGATATGTGCCAGAATTACGGTCACATCGACAATAAGACAGGCGTCAAACCCAGATTTGTCGAAATACTCGGTGAAGAATATTTCAAATAATCCGACTTTTTAAAACGGTGAGCGTACAGTGTGCGTTCACCGTTTTTTGTTTACCTCGTCCGCTGTGAAAACCACACCCTCTCTCTTGACAAAGGGCATTCTGTATGCTATAATCAACATTGTTCTAAATAGAACGATTTCTTGAAAGGGAGTTGATGATTTGTTTTTCTGGGATCACCACAGGACGATTACCTGCTATTATGAAAAGCTCACCGGTGCGGTCTGCGATAAGTACGATCTTACTCAAATGGAATATGACATATTGATGTTCCTGCACAATAATCCGCAGTATAATACCGCCGCCGAAATCGTCAAGATACGCAAATCCACCAAATCGCACGTTTCCACTTCGCTTAGAATGCTCGAAGAAAAGGGACTTATAGAGAAAAGACAAAGCGAGGATAACAAAAAGTACATTGCTATTATTCTTTTGGATAAAGCGAAAACTATAGTAAATGAAGGTACAGCCGTTCAGAAGCAGTTTGCAAGGGATATACTGGACGGACTTTCCGACGAGGAAATGGATATATGCAAGGCGGTATTCGAAAAAATTTACGAAAATGCGGAAAAACGCCTGAAACAATTTAAATGATCGGAGAAGACAGAAATGTTTAAAGTTAAAAAGAGGACGCTTTTATTGATAGCGGGTATTGTATGGCTTATTGCCGGATTCAATGTCGCAAGGCTCGGCGTATTGTCTTACCTTGTTATCGAGAGGCAATGGTTTATGTATCTGCTGTCGGTAGTTGTATTTGTTGCTTTCGGAATGATGTTTCTTAAAATGAGCGGTAAGCATACAAGAAGAATACTCGGATATGAAGACCGCCGACCGTTCTGGCATTTCTTCGACCTTAAAGCATATATTATTATGGCTTGTATGATGGGCGGAGGAATAGGGCTGAGAGAAGCAGGAGTATTCCCCGATGTCTTTGTGGGATTTTTCTATACCGGACTTGGCTGTGCGCTGGCATCGGCAGGAATATCTTTTATCGTAAATTTCATAAGATACGATAAACTTGTCTGAAAAGTTTTTTACAAGCAGTTTATGTGGCAGGGCAGAATGCCTCAGCCGGTAACAAGCGGTATGCGAATATGACGAATCAGCCCGAGCATCCTGCCGAGCTTGTATATTATTAATTGAAAACTTCGACAGTGCCTTGTTGTTTCCCGATAAAATAGATTTAAGTAGGCTAAAATTACTTGCCCGTAACATTCCGGATATAATAAGAGCCCCCTTGTCGCTTGACAAGGGGGCTCGTTGTTATTTGATTTAACCGAATATATTCAGAAGAACACCTGCGGCAACGGCAGAACCGATAACACCAGCAACGTTCGGTCCCATAGCGTGCATGAGAAGGAAGTTTGAGGGGTTTTCCTTAGCACCGACCGTCTGTGAAACACGGGCAGCCATAGGAACAGCGGATACACCTGCTGAACCGATAAGGGGGTTTATCTTGCCGCCTGAGAGCTTGTTCATGAGCTTTGCAAGTAACAGACCGCCTGCTGTACCGAAGCAGAATGCGATAAGTCCGAGTGCAACTATCATAAGGGTCTTTACTGTCAGGAAGTTTTCGGCTGTTGCTGTAGCACCTACAACAGTACCGAGCATTATAGTGATAATGTTCATCAGTTCGTTAGAAGCTGTCTTTACAAGTCTGTCAACAACACCGCTCTCTCTGAAGAGGTTACCGAGCATCAGCATACCAACAAGGGGAGTAGCGTCGGGAACGATGAAAGCAACGATAAGCGTTACGGCTACAGGGAATATGATCTTTTCTCTCTTTGTAACGGGACGTAAGCTCTCCATTACAATGGCACGTTCCTTCTTTGTTGTGAGCAGCTTCATTATAGGAGGCTGGATTACGGGAACGAGCGCCATATATGAGTATGCGGCAACCGCTATCGAGCCGAGTAGCTGCGGAGCCAGCTTTGAAGTAAGGAATATCGCCGTAGGTCCGTCCGCACCGCCGATGATACCTATCGAAGCGGCCTCCTTGAATGTGAATGCCACACCTTCAATACCCGTAAGGCTGAATGCGCAGGCACCGAGGAATGTTACGAAGATACCAAGCTGTGCTGCTGCACCGAGCAGTAAGCTCTTGGGGTTTGCTATCAGAGGACCGAAGTCTGTCATACAGCCGATACCTAAGAATATCAGCGGAGGGAATATCTGAAGCTTAACGCCGAGATACAGTATATCAAGCAGACCGCCGTTATGAAGCACCTCGCCGTAGTTTACACCGTTTTCAGCAAAGTTCGCCGCTATCGCAGGGTCAGGGCTGATACCGAACATTTCCGGGTGGAACATATTCGCACCGGGAATATTGGTAAGCATCATACCAAAGGCGATAGGCAGTAACAGCAGAGGTTCAAACTTTCTTACTATCGCAAGATACATAAGTAAGAATGAAACTGCTATCATAAGTCCCTGCTGAGGGGTTATGTTACAGAAGCCCGATTTTTGTGCAAGCGCAACAAGGGCATTCCAGAAAACGTCTAAAATTTCCATCTTGTTCTCCTTTTATTTGATCTGAGCTTTAAAACGAACGGGTATTCTCGTTTACACCCGCATTGCCCCAGCTTGAACGAGGCTGTTTCTCGGCACGTTTGATTCTCTTGATTGCATAGGTCTTTCCGTCACCTGCCGTATAAGCGGCGATTGCGGCTGAAATAACAGCAATAACCTCATCGTCGTTCTCGTCCTCTTCGATAAGCTCAACAGGAGCGGGAGCCGGTGCAGGCTGAGCGACTGTCTGGTCAGGCTTAGCATCCTTTTTCTTCTTGTTTCCCAGATTGCAGAAGAAGGAAATGATGTAAAGCAGTCCTATAAGCAGTCCTAAGATCAGGAAAACAACAACCATACCGGTAATAACCGTTGCCCACATACCGCTTATGTTTTCAGCGGCTGTCTTTTCGGTGATTATCGCCATAGTACGCAGTAAATTGTCCGTCATGCATAATTCTCCATTCTTAATTGTTCTCGCAATGCAGTGCCGTTTTTTGAGCATAACGACATAGCATAAAACTAATATAATTATACCTTATTTCAGATTTAAATTCAACGCTTTTCTTTGTAGATTTTTTAACAAATTTTCTTGATGAATTATGTGTATTTTTAGCGTAATTTTAGATAATATCACAAAAACGCAGTTGAAAGCCGTGTATCGTACTGTTAATGATGTATGAAGTGTTGCCGGAAAATCAAAAGGTGCCGCAAAAACGGCACCTCACAGACTGTAGAAAAAGTCTGTTTTTCCAAAAAGTGCTTGTTCTCAATCCCTAACCCCAAACCCCTTCCCCGTGGGAAGGGGCTATATTACTGGGGCTACCGCCCCTAGTCCCTGTCGGGGGCTATGCCCCTGCGACCCCATTTTCGATAAACAAGAGGTTTATCGACAGACTGAAAGGTGCCGCAAAAACGGCACCTTAGTCTGTAGATAAACTGATTATTATCAAAGTCCACACCGTTAAACATATCGCCAACACTGCTTAAAACATTTTCCGTATCGACAAGGCATTAATATTTTCGTGAGTGTATCGGTGAAACTGCACCGACATTGACCCTTCAAAAAAACGCCTCTAACCTAAGATATATGTACTAACTTGCGGACGTGTAGCGTTAAGCGTCCCTGCATTGACAGGATATACAATGTTCGGGTGGATATTCAAGTTTAGACAACACCCCGACGGGGTGGGGGTGTGAGTAAGGAAAGAGGGAGCCACGAGGGAGAGAACCTAAGAGATAGGGAGAGGGGCTGTCAAGTCCCTTGCCCTAGTCTCTTTGGTTCTTTCCCTCGTTAATATTGACAAGTGTATTAATTCGAATAGCGAAACCGAGAAGTGCTGTCTGACAAAAAGAACTATCGGTAGCTTGCTATCATAGACAATTACTAAAAGTTATAACAGAAGTACATCAAATACAAGACTTTTTATACCAACCGAGGTGCCGCAAAAACGGCACCTCAATTCTTAATATTTATCGTTTGCGTCCTCTGTAAACTCATTTTCCGAATTTACAGCCGTGTCAAAATGCGAGATTCCTATAGCTTTCGCTTTCTTTTGTGCAGGAGCCTCCGTTTTGGCTTTTTCCGTTTTGAAGTCGGCAGATATGGCTTTTATTGCCGATTCGCTGTTTTTCTTCTTGTTTTCGTCTGTGCTTTCGATTTTCTTTTTCTGCGTATTCGCAACCGGCTTGCTTTCGTTTTTCTTTATCTGCGTACTTGCAACAGGCTTGCTTTCGTTTTTCTTTATCTGCGTGCTTGCAACCGGCTTGCTTTCGTTTTTCTTTATCTGCGTACTTGCAACAGGCTTGCTTTCGTTTTTCTTTATCTGCGTGCTTGCAACCGGCTTGCTTTCGTTTTTCTTTATCTGCGTATTTGCAACAGGCTTGCTTTCAGGTGCCTTTTTATCTGTGATTATATCCGTAGGTTTGCCTTTGACAGCAGGCTTCTCGGCTTTTATTTCTTTAGCCTCCGCTGCGGTTTTCTTTATTTCCTGCTTGCTTTTTGCCGGTTTTTCCTTGTCACGCTTTGGCTCGGACGGCTTTTTAGCTTCCGGGCTATCGGCTTTTTCCGGTTTTGCCGAAGCCGTTTTCTCGCTTTCGTCAGCCTTGCCTGCGGCTTTCACAGGTTCTTCCGCAATCGCCTTTTGGCTTAATTTGAATTTGCTTACCATACCGTCAAGGATAGTCGCCTGTGAAGATAATTCTTCTGCTGATGCGGCACATTCTTCGCTTGTAGCGGAGTTTGTCTGTACAACGGAGGAAATCTGATCGACACCTGCTGTTATCTGAGATATAGCCGTTGCCTGTTCTTCACAGGCTGTTGAAATATCCTCAATCAGATCAGCCGTCTGCGTGGTGGTTTCAACGATAAGAGCGAGCGTTTGCGCCGTATCGTTTGCGATTGCGGTACCGTCCTCTACCGCCTTGATAGAATCCCCGATAAGCGTTGTGGTATCGCTTGCCGCCTGTGCGACCTTGCCTGCAAGATTTCTTACCTCGTCCGCAACTACGGCAAAGCCCTTGCCGGCTTCTCCCGCTCTTGCCGCTTCAACGGCGGCATTGAGTGCAAGAATATTTGTCTGGAACGAAATATCGTCGATGGCTCTTATGATATTTGCTATCTGCTTTGAAGTATCGTCTATCTTGTGCATAGCCTCAAGCAGAATATTCATCTTCTCATTTCCCGAATCAACAAGCTTTGCGGCTTGTTCGGAATTCTTGGCTGCGTCGCCTGCTCTTGCGGCATTGCGGTTTACCTTTTCGGATACTTCCGCAAGCGAAGCGGAAAGCTCTTCCACAGAAGCCGCCTGCCTTGTAGCACCCTCCGAAAGATTTGCGGCGGCGGATGATACCTGCTCCGCACCGTTCGATACCTGAACGCCTGCTGTGCTGATACCGCTCATCGTCTTGTTGAGTGAGAGCATTATTCTTTCGTATGAAGCTCTCAGCTTTGCAAAATCACCAATATAAACATCGGCGGGAGAATATGTAAGATCGCCGTTTCCGAGTGCGGCGAGCATATTGTCAAGGTCTGTGATAATTGCGTTTATCTGTGTTGTTATCTGATTCGTGCTTTCGCTGAGCTGGCTTATTTCCTTGTCGATATTTTTGCCGAAGTCGAGCGGCTCGGCATGAAGATCTCCCTGTGAAAGCGTCACTATCCTGTCAGAGCAGAGCTTGACGGGCTTGATAACCTTCTTGACTATCGTGAGGATCACCAGAACCGATACGACAAAGCAGATAACGGCTACCGCAGTTCCTATACACAGCGACATTTTTATGCTGTCCGTGTATTCCGACGGGGTAGCGACAACAAGACAGCTCCATCCTTCCGTATTCGCAATAGGAGCATAGGTCACATATTTATCCATGCCGTCAAGCGTTACCTCCGCAAAGCCTTTTTCGCCTTTTATGGCATTGCTTATGCAGTCCGCTATGCCCTGATATGAGCTGTCCGCCTGTGCAAGCGTCTTGTAGTTTATACGTTCTGTCAGCTTGGTTTCATCGGGATACGCAATTATCGTACCCGTCTGGTCTATCGCCATGGCATAGCCTGTTTCGCCTATTTTCGTCTGACCTATTACGGCTGAGAATGTGCTCATGTCAACGCACGCCATAAGTACGCTTCTGAGCGTTGTATTGTCACTGTCGAACATAGGTATCGCAACGTCCATAAGAACGTGCTTCAGATCCTTTGCGGCATAAGGCTCGCCCTGTGCTGTTTTGGTTTCCACGGCTTTTTTTGAAGCTCTCGTTTTCCGAGTAATCAAGCGTTTCGGCATAGAAACACTTGCCGTCTGTATTCACGATCTTTACATCGGTCAGCATAGGGTTCTTTGAAAGTATCGAGAAGCACTTTGTGGAAAGAGTACCCGTATCCGTCAGATCGTCAAATCCCGAATCATACGCAATCTGCTGCAGCTCCGCAGTGATGGAGCTGAGCTGATTGGAAACGGTATTCGAAGACATATCCGCAACCTCGGTCAGCTGACTTTTCAGCGACTCCTGTAAAAAGTTGTAGTTTATGCCTATATTCACACCGCCGACGATAAGGAGCGAGCCGCCTACCGCAAGGCACATCCATTTGAAGATCCTGCCTGTGAGCGATTTACGCTTTTTCTGCACCTGCTTTGCACCGTCGGAGATTTTGTCAAATTCTTTTGATATATCCTTTTTAGCTGACATTAGCTTGTCCTCCCGGATTTGTTATGTTGTATGTTATTACTAAATCATACCACATTATAAGAGTAAAGTCAAATGAATGAAGCATTTTCTACTGCAGTTTTCACAACTGCGATAAAAATTGAATTGTGGAATTGTTTATTCTGCACATATTTATCATTGCTCAGCTTGCCGCTGTTATTTCGTATGCCTGTTTATGTACTTGCTGTGCAGCTTTGAGTACATTATCTTCTGACCCGTGTAAAGCCCGTAGTAGCCCGATAAAATATAGCTTACCGAGCAGGCGGCGGCAAAGAATATTATGCCCTCTCCGCCGAAAAGCTCAATGCTGAGTAAAAGCGAGGTTACAGGGCAGTTTACCACGCCGCAGAACAGCGAAACAAGTCCGAGTGCGGCAGTGAACTGAGGCGGCAGACCGACCAGTGTTCCGAACAGATTTCCGAATGTAGCGCCTATGAAAAATGACGGAACTATCTCTCCGCCCTTGTAGCCGCCTGCAATGGTTATCACAGTGAACAACAGCTTCAGTGCGAATGCTTCTGGGCGTGTATTGCCTGACATAGCGTCAGCAATGATATTCATTCCCGCTCCGTTGTAATCCGTTCCGAATACAGCGGTCAGTATTACTATCGCACAGCCGCATACGAAAATTCTGATATAGTTGTTCTTGATTTTTGCCGATAACAGCTTTGACAGCTTATGGAGCGAATAGCAGAAGACGACGCTTAGCAATGCCGTGCCTACGCCGAGTATCATCGCAAACGCTATGTTCATAACGGAAATATCCGGCATCACTACTTTATATGTCACCTAGGCACTATTCCGAACAGGTGCGATATTCCCAGCGCAACCGCCGCAGAGAAAAAGCACGGCACGATAGCCGAGTAGTAAAACACTCCTACGCTGATAACCTCCATAGCGAAGAATGTTGCAGTGACAGGAGTACCGAACAGTGCCGAAAAAAGTCCGCTCATTCCGCACATTACCAGAAGATTGCCGTTGCGTTCATCCATCTTGAGAATTCTCGCTATTTCCGCCGACAGCCCTCCGCCTATCTGGAGCGCCGCACCCTCACGACCTGCCGAGCCGCCGAACAGATGAGTGATGAAGGCGGATATGAAAATAAGAGGAGCCATTCTGACCGGTATTTTTCCTTCGGTTCTGATTGAGGTGATTATTATATTGGTGCCTGGGTCGTTTTTCAGACCGCAGATACTGTAGAGGAAAACTATTACAAGACCTGCGACCGGCAGGAAGTATACCATAAATGAATGCCCTGTGCGGAATTCTGTCGCAAACTCCATGCAAAGATGGAACAGCGAGCCGATAATGCCACAGCAAATGCCCGTTATCCCCGACAGCAAAAGCCACTTGAAAAATGTTTTGAGCGTTATGTAGAGCCTTTCACTGCGGATACGCAGATGATTAAGCAGTTTGTTCATAATTATATCTGACCCTCTCTGACGGAAACTTCTGCAGATGACAACGTGTGCATATCCCCGTTTTCATCTCTTACTATCAATCTTGCATTTTTATCAATGTCAACGGCGGTAGCATAATATTCCGCATTTGACGATATGACCTTTATCCGCTTTCCAAGCACGACCGAGTAGCTTTTGTACTCTTCCGTCAGCTTATCTACGGACATACGTTCGCATATATCGAAGAAATTGTTCAGTATTTCGGCGGCAAGAGCGCATTTCAGCTCGTTTCCTGCCGCTTCTTCGGAATAAAGGCTTGAGGCAATATCGGAGATCTCAGACGGGAAACCGCCTTTCGGACGGCTGATATTGATACCGAGTCCCATTACGGCATATTGCAGGCTTCCGCTTTCAAAGTCGGTGACCGCTTCAGTGAGGATACCGCAGATTTTTTTGCCGTTCAACATTATATCGTTTATCCACTTGATACCGGCTTATTCCGCATACCTTTTTGATGGCTCTTACAACCGATACAGCCGCACCTGCGGTTATAAAGAACGCTTTGTCGGCTTTGAAATCGGGGCGGAGAAGCACAGACATATAAATGCCGGTGTCAGCAGGCGAGTAGAAGCTCTTTCCGTGTCTGCCTCTGCCTTCGGTCTGCTCGTTTGCAATAAGAACGGTTTTGCTTGGTGCGCCGTTTTCGGCGGATATGCGGAGCAGAGTATTTGTGGATGTGACAGTATCCTTTATCGTAATATCGGCGTCTGCGGCAGATTTTTTCAGCAGCTGCCTTATGCGAAGAATACCGTAGCGTGTGAAATCGTCCGTTTCGCCGCCCGAAAGCAGATAGCCCTTGTTCTGCGCCGCATCAATTATAAATCCGTCCGCCCTTAAAGAGTTGATGGCTTTCCAGACAGCGTTACGGCTGACGTAAAGCTGCTTTGATATTTCTTCGCCGGAAACGAAATTTCCTTTACTGCTCATAAGTATAAGCAGGACTTGTTCTTTCAATTTCATAATAAGTTTTTACCTTTCGCTGTCACCCTGCGGATTTTAAGGTTGACAATACGGATGTTCAAAACCGCAGAATATATCTGCGGTCAGAGGTATCAATTACAGCTTTTCGAGCATATCGGTCGTTTCGTCAAGCCAATCTCCGTCATAAAGTTCGATAAGACCCTTATCGCAGGCGGCGGCTAATTTCGGGTTGATAGGCATTCTTGCTATATTCTTTATGCCGTATTTTGCGGCAACTTCGTCTATATGACTTTCACCGAAAATGCTGTGACGTGACTTGCAGTCGGGGCATTCGAAATATGACATATTTTCAACTATACCGAGTACGGAAACGTCCATCATTTCAGCCATTTTAACAGCCTTGCCGACGATCATCGAAACCAGCTCCTGAGGAGAGGTTACAACAATAATTCCGTCAACGGGAAGTGACTGGAATACGGTAAGCGGTACGTCGCCCGTTCCGGGAGGCATATCAACAAACATATAATCAACATCGTTCCAGATTACGTCAGTCCAGAACTGCTTTACTGTATTTGCGATAACAGGACCTCTCCATACAACAGGGTCTGTTTCATCGGGCAGAAGCAGGTTAACAGACATGACCTCAATACCGGTCTTTGTCATAACGGGGTAGATACCGTTGTTGTCGCCGGTAGCTTTTCCGTGAAGACCGAACGCCTTAGGGATAGACGGACCCGTTATATCTGCGTCAAGAACTGCCGTCTTGAAGCCTTTTCTCTGCATAGCTACAGCAAGCAGAGAGGTAACCATAGACTTACCTACGCCGCCCTTACCGCTGACAATTCCTATAACCTTCTTTATATGTGACAGCTCGTGGGGCTTTTCAAGAAAGCTCTGAGGTGTCTTTCTTTCACCGCAGTTCTGTGAACATGAACTGCAATCGTGAGTACATTCGCTCATAAAATCGTTTCCTTTCAATCGGCGAAAGCCGTTTATTCTGCGCTTTATCCGGCTTTATTTGTTATTTGATAGTATACCACTATCGCATTCAAAAATCAAGGCGGATATCAAGGCAAAACCGCACAATTAACGGCTGTCGCCTTTGCCGCACGCTAAGCTTGCATATTTTCCGCCATCTTGCACAAATTTCGCTTGACAGGCGTCAGCCTGCCCGCACTCAATTTATACAATCTGACGAAAAATCTACTAAGCAATCGCACGACAATAATTATGCGGTATTGCCTTAAAAGAGTAAATCAGTCCGTTTTTGAACAAAACAAAACCGCCGGAACGGTCCGGCGGTTCAGATCGCTTTTAATTAATCGTGGTGGCAACCGCAGTCGCATTCCTCGTCCTCTAAGCAGCTGAGATCAAATTCAAGATTTTCTCCGCAGTTAGGGCAGGGGATCTCACCCGACTGAATAACGTCGAAATCAACTGTGATAGTGTTTCCGCAGTTAGGGCAGGTTACTTCGTACATATCGTCGTCATAATCGTCCTCATCGCAGCATTCGTCACAATCACAATCATCGTAATCGTCTTCTTCGTCACCGTAAACGACATCTTCAAGGCAGTCAACGCTTTCTTCCATATCGGTCATAACGTCTGCAACATCGTTCAGTTCTTCGTCAATATCGCCGAGTGTCAGTGCAATATCGTCAAGAACGTCAACGATAGCTGCAAGCACTTTGCCTTCCTTAGTTGAATCATCAACACCCAGACCTTCTGCAAGTCCCTTGATGTATGATACCTTTTCTGCAACTGTCATAGTAAAAATCCTCCTTTTACTGTCTGCAATTACTTCAAGCAACCGTTATATGATTACTTGTTTGTTACACGCTCCATATATTCGCCTGTTCTTGTGTCGATACGGATTATATCTCCGATCTCAACGAACAGAGGAACACGGATTTCAGCGCCTGTTTCAAGAGTAGCGGGTTTAGTTACGTTTGTAGCTGTATCGCCTCTGAAGCCGGGGTCTGTATCTGTGATTTCAAGCTCTACAAAGTTGGGAGGCTCTACACCGAAAACCTTGCCCTTATATGAAAGAACTTTACATACCATATTTTCCTTTACGAACTTGAAGTTGTCCGAAAGCTCTGCCTTGTTTATCGGCACGTCCTCGTATGTCTCTGAATCCATGAAGTGATAGAGATCGCCGTCGTTGTAGGTGTACTCCATGTCTTTTCTTTCAACATAAGCTGTGGGGAACTTAGCTGTGGGGTTGTAGGACTTTTCAACTACCGAGCCGGTAATTACGTTTCTGATCTTGGTTCTGACGAAAGCGGCACCTTTACCGGGCTTTACGTGCTGGAACTCAATGATCTGCATTACGTTGCCGTCCTCTTCAAAGGTCATACCGTTTCTGAAATCGCCTGCTGTGATCATATTTTAAAATACCTCCGTATATTTTATCGGGTTTATGCGGAAAAATACCGCCGCTGAAAGCCGTTTTTGTTTTTTATCTCTCAGCCCCATATTCTATCTATTATATTTTACATTATTCCCGCCGTAATTGCAATACCTTTTTGAAACCTTTTTGAAATTTTTTTGCTTTTTGCTTTTGCTTCGGTTCTTAATTACGGTTTTATACTTTTATAATAGATTATCCCCTTACGGCATATAACCGATTTTTAATTTAATTTAACTTTATTTATGGTTAAATAGCCGTGTAACAATGTTACATTAGGTGAATATGTGGAAAATGTTGTGCGATGTTTGTACAAAACGAACAAAAAAGTGAATTTGCTTTGTTGACATTGCCTATTGATTATAAAATCGTTTTCATTTATAATTGAGATAACAAATTTTATATTTGTGCAAACGCAAAACGAAATTAATGGAGGACATTAAAATGAAGTTAAGAAAAATCATGGCAGGCATTGTTGCTACTGCTGTTACAGCTTCAATGGCTGTATGCGCATTACCTGCATCAGCAGCAACAAATACTCTTGCAAAGGGTGAAGCTATTATCGGTTTCGGCGACAGCGAATGGAAGGTTGCAGCTTGGGGTAAGGGTGATGACAGCGATACAATCGACTCATCATACTTCACAAATGCTGTTATCACAGGAAATGGTACATATACTATTTCTGTAGATCTTTCAAAGGGTTATACACCTATTACAAACAACGAACCTTGGTATGACGATGAAACAGGTGAGGAACTTGTTCTTGATAAGGCTCTTGCTATCGGTGCTATGGGTATCAACGTTAACTTTAGCGCTGATGATGAAGCATACGACAACGTTTATCTTGAAGTAACATCAATCAAGTTCGATGGTGTTGAAACAATGAAGGATGGCGTATCAAGCTACACAAATAACGAAGACGGTATGAAGAGAACAAACATTTATAATGCTTGGGCTTCTTACAAGGCTGAAGATGTTTGCCCCACTCCTGACACAGCAAACGCAGTATTAACTGACTTCGCAGGTGAATGGTCAAAGTGCGAGATCACATTCAATGTAACAGGTGTACCTGATGAAACTCCTGCTGATACACAGGCTCCTGATGATACACAGGCTCCCGATGACACAGATGCTCCCGCAACAGAAGCTCCCGCAACAACAGGCGATTCTACAAAGCCCAACACAAACACAGGTGTTGAAGGCGTTGCAGCAGTTGCAGGCGTTGCACTTCTCGCAGCCGGTGCTGTAGTAGTTGCTAAGAAGAGAAAGTAATTTCTGTTCACGGTAAATAACATTAATATGTAGCAAAAGCCCACGCATTTCGGTGCGTGGGCTTTCTGTGCGTAAAAGCACCGTGAAGCCGGATTTTGCGGACAAAAAAACAGAGCATATCGAATATCCGTTCCGATATGCTCTGTACTGTTTAAAATGTCCGATAATTGCATTATGCAACATATTCCTGTGCTTTGTTCTGCGGCATTATGACTTTAACCGCAGAGATTACGGCAACAGCTCACTGTGCGCTGATAACCATCTTGTATCTTGCGAATTTTTTGCCTTCGAGTATCTGTATACCCTTCTTTTCCTTGAAAAGTCCGTTGTCATCATCATAATCGTCACTGCCGCACCACGGCTCAATGCAGATGAATCCTGCACGCTTTCCCGCAGGTGTCCACAGTCCGAGCGTTTCAAAGCCCTCAAAAGCTATGCAGGCGAGCGTCTTTTTGCCCTCAACGAGCTTTACGGCTCTTGACTTTATGTTATCAAAATAAACCACATCGTTATCAAACATATCGTAGCTCAGCGGTAGCTTTGACGAGCCGTCAAGACGCTGTATGCGTTCCTTGCTTCTGAACAGCCTTGTATTAAGATCCATAACCGGAGTTGACGCTTTCTCACGCTTTTCAAATACCAGCGTGCAGTTGTCAAGATCATCGCAGGCTATGGCAGGATGCGCTCCGATGCAGAACGGTATGCTGTGATACTCGGGATTGAAAACGCTGTAGCAGATTTCTATCCTGTCGTCAAACAGATTGTACTGTAGGCAAAGTTCAACGCTATATGGATAGCCGTTTTTTACGGGTGCGTACTTGTACTGCAGGATAAGCGAGTTGCCGCTTTTTCTTACTGTTGTAAATGTATTGTCACGGGCAAATCCGTGCTTTGTAAGAGAGATTTCCTTCCCGTCAATTATGGTCTTGTTGTTTTTTACATTTCCTATCGCAGGAAAAAGCACGGGTGAAGTCTTTCCCCAAAAAGCAGGGTCGCCGCACCACATTATCTCTCTGCCGCCTATTACAAGCGATTTAAGCTCTGCGCCCTCTGAAGATATTACGGCTTTGGCATTTTTTGTTTTCAGCTCAGTTGTCATTTAAGTACCTCGTCTTTTACTGCTCGTAAGCTGTCAGCTTATCGTTTTCGATTGTCAGTTTCGGATTGTTGAACTTCCAGCTTTTGATAAATTCGGGTATTTTCTTTGTTGTGCCCTTAAAATCGGGTAATTCGCTCAGTGTGATAACCTTTTCGCTTGAATATACGCTCTTGAGGAATTCCTCAGACATACGTTCCGTATTTATCGACGGAGTGCCGCCAAGCTGTGTTATAACAGCTCCCGAGCCGTTTGAGGCGCATACGAATTCCTTGCACCACGGAGCGTAATAAAGCCATTTTACTTTGCTGTCAGCCTTGAACACTTCTTCGGGGTCGGGTATGTATCCTACCTCAGACAGAGCGGACATTTTTCCTATGTCATCGGTGTACTTGGAAAGCGTGCTGTATGAAGCAATCTGCACCGAGTGATCCTCTGAGGACGGGTATACGTCCATACCGCCTATATCATAGGTGTTAGCGTTGACAGTTGCTTTTTTCGACTGACCGTTCCATACCCAGATAAGATTTGTAAGCTTGTGGTAATTCTCAAGGCGGTCATATAATATGTACCATAGCTTCTGATAAAGCTGTTTGTCATAGGTATCCCTGTCCTTAACGCCCCACCAGAACCAAGCGCCGCTTGCCTCGTGCAGAGGTCGCCATATAACAGGAACGCCGGCTGTTTCAAGACGCTGTAAATAAAGTGCAATAGTATCAATATCCTTGATTATTACCTTATATTCATCGGTGCCGGGAGTTACCGCTTTTTCAAGGCTGAAGTCCCGTATCTCATCGCTGTAGAACGCTGTGCCTTTGACGCTTTTGTCGCTCATATCAACGGGAACCTTCCAGTGCCAGCAGAAAGCAACGATGCCGTTCTGCTCGTTGTGCCACTTTATCGCTTCTTCAATCTGTGTGTAATCGGGCGTGTCCGTACCCTGAGCGTAAAGGAAGTCAAAGCCCATGATAGCAGGCATATCGCCTGTTGTGTTGTAGTACATTATGTTCTCAAACTGGCTTGCATCGGAATACTGCTGACCTGCGATGATCTGCTTTCCGTAGACGCTCTTAAGGTAGTTGAAAAGCTCCAGTGTTTCTTCGTTTGTGTTCTCGGATACAGGCTTGGAGCCGTCCGGAGTCTTTGCTTCAAGCTTCTTGATAAGTGCGTCAACATCGGTTTCGTACTTTAATGCAACATCCATATCTATGTTGCCGTCAGCATCAACAGCAATGGGATTTGAGCGGAGCTGCTCTGTGTTTGCGTTGTCGGTTGCAGACGAGGCAGTATTGCCGGAATTATCCCCGTTTCCTGATGCGGTGCTGTCATTGCAGGCTGTCACTGACAGTATCATTGACACGGCTAAAATTGCCGCAAGCGTTCTTTTCATTGAAAAAATCCTTTCATTTTAGCTAAATTTAATCTTGATTATGACGGAATTTAATCCGCATAAGCTAATTATAACAAATCCACAAATAAAATTCAATAGATAAAGGAAAATGTGTTGAAATATTATCTGCATATAATCGAAATATTTGTAAATTATGTCAAGGCAGCTTACCGTTCTTGTATTCCTTCGGGGTAACGCCGACCGCCTCGCTGAAGGCACGGCAGAAATGGCTCTGTGACGAGAAACCCAGTATTGATGCGATGTCGGCTATGGTGTGGGTGCCATCTTTAAGCATACCTTTTGCGGCATTTATACGGGAGGCATTGATGTACTCGTGGATGCCCATACCGATCTCAGCTTTGAAAAGGCGGTGCAGATGGGAGCGGTCATAGCCCGCTTCATCGGCTATCTGCTGTACGGTAAGGCGCTTTCCTGTGTTCTCGGAAATCATCTTTATAGCGGTGCGAACCGGCACTGAGAGCCGTTTTGTACGTCTTAGCCGTTGCATACGGACGGCATAATCCATTACCATTTCGTTATTAAGCTCTATAACCTGTTCAATAGAAGTGCATATATCTGCTCGTCTTATGTATATATCGCTGAGAGTATATGCGGTTTCCTCAGACATACCTGCGGCTATGCAGGTACGGGCGACAACGGCGGCGCAGACTACAAGGTGATAAATCTGATTGCGGAGTGGATCGTCCGAAAGCTGACCTTTTCCGCTTTCAATATCAGCGTCATATTTTAACTTAGCTTCTAATAACTGGTTAATATCACCTGATGCAATAAGAGCGAATACCGAGTTTTCATTTTCGATAGGCTCGTGGTAAAATTCCTGAGCCTGCTGTACATAGAGCAGCTTTTCGGGTTCGGTATTTTCATTTTTTTCATCTTCATCAGTGATGCGACAGGTTGTAGTTTTATGCTGATTGCAAACGTTATTTTCGGTGTTTGCAGTGGTTTTCGATGCATTTTTTGCCATAATATACCTCCTTGATCTTTAAATCGGTCTTTTTATCATTATACAACAAAAGTGCAAAAATAGCAACATTTTTGATAAGGGTGATTTGAGGTGTTTTAAATATATATTATGCGAAATTTATTAAAGCGAATATGTTTAAATGACGAAGTATAATAATGATTATAAAAACAGATGGCTAATTAAGAAAATGTTAAAATATGGTGTGGCGGTGTATCGCGATAGATAAGAACGGAATTGAATGCGTAAAGTTGTTATGTAAAATGCAAGGTATACTAATTTGTTGTAGATAAGCATTTTGATATATATTTAAGCATTTATATATAATTACAAGCTACTGATAGTGCTATTTGTCGGACAGTACCCCACCTTTGACAAGGGATGAAAGAATGTGGTGCGGAGCAAGGGATGGTTGTACTTTTGAGATGATTGGGGAATGGCAGTATTCAGTGCAACGGGAGGCAATCCCTCCGGTAGTCGCCCGAATTTTTTCGGGCGACAGCACCTCACCTTTGACAAGGGACGGGCATGGATGCCCGAAGTTGAACGCCCGAAGTTTTGCAGGATGCGAAACCAACAGAGCGTTCATATGGCAAGAATTTGGTGCGGAGCGAGGGTATGTTGTCCTTTTACAATGATTGTGGGAATTACAGTATAATGATTCGGATTTGTTGCGTATGCGGTTAAGGGCTTACTCGGAGCGTTTTCGGGTAAGGCGGTAGACGGGTTTTTCCTCGCAGAACATTTTCCAGCGGAGAATGTCATCTGTGAAAATGCCGACGGCGGAGAGGAAAAACCACAGCACCGTGAAAAGCAGGCATATCTGACCGAGAAGGTTGAAAGGCAGCTGTTCGTAGTTCCATACCTTCCAATCGAGCCAGAGGTTGACTATACAGCCGCAGAGGAATTCGAGGGCGGTGATTATAAGCGATGATACAGCCATCTGGACGGGGAGCGAGAGGTCGAATTTTTCGTTAATGCCGCCGACCAGCAGAAAGCAGATCCCTCCTAAAATAAACATTGTCCAGTGGCTGTTTCCTCTGAACAGAAGCTCTGTTATCGTATAAGCACAGCCGCCGAAGCAGAACAGCATAAACAGCTTCATCGGCAGACAGATCTTGTAATTCATATTGTTACCTTGCCTTTCGTTTTTGTATCCTTATTTTAAGCAGTTAGGCTAAAATTATGCAGATATGGCATAATATAAGCATATAATTATCTTAAAGGAAATTTTTCAAAACGGAGGTTATTATATGGTGCTTATAAAAAGAATCACGTCAGTTGTGACGGCTTTTGCTCTGGCGGCGGTGATGCAGGGTGCGTCCTTGACCGCATTTTCGGAAGGTGATGTGAGCGAGGCAGACAGCATAACGAAGGCGGCAATCGTTACCGAGGTTTCAACAGGGCAGGTGCTGTACGAGCATAACTCGCACGAAAGGCTGCCTATGGCATCGGTAACCAAGCTGATGTGCCTGCTGATATGGGCGGAGGAAATGGAAAAGGGTACATTCGGTATGGATACTGTGATAACGGCTACCGCAAGAGCAAACGCTATGGACGGCTCGGTGATATGGCTTAATGTCGGGGAGGAAATGTCGGCATACGATATGATACGCTCGGTCGTTATTGCCTCCGCAAACGATGCTTGTGTGGCGGTATGTGAATATATAGCCGGAACGGAAGAAATGTTCGTGGAGCGAATGAACAAAAGGGCGCAGGAGCTTGGAATGAGCGATACTCACTATGATAACTGCGTAGGATTCGACAGCGACACGCATTACACCTCCGCTTACGATACGGCGCTTCTCAGTGCGGCTGTGTCGGAGTATGACTGCTACAACGAATTTTTTGCCACCAGACTTGATTATGTGCGCGAGGGGGAGCGGCAGACACAGCTTCTTAACACGAACAAGCTGATGCAACGCTATGACGGCATTATCGGCGGAAAGACCGGCACTACGGACAAAGCGGGGTGTTGTCTTGCAGTGTGGGCGAAACGAGGAAATATGAAGCTGTGTGCTGTGGCGCTTGGCTGTAAGGAAAGCGAACAGCGTTTTTCTGCGTGTACCGACCTGCTGAATTACGGCTTTTCGGGCTTTGAACTGTACAGGACGGCGGTAGACTCTGATGTGCTGACACCTGTAACTGTAACCGAAGGGCTTGAAAAGCAGGCTGACATAAGGGTCAAAAGGCTCAATACTATTGTAATCCCTAAAGGAAGCTCAAAAAGGATAGAATACACTCATACGGTGGTCGATAGCCTGTCTGCTCCTGTTCAGTACGGCGAAAAGGTTGGTGAGGTCAGGGCGAGCCTTGACGGAGAGGAAATCTTCTACAGCGATATTGTGACTACGGGCGAGGTCGGAGAGCTTAACTTTTTCAGCAGTCTGCTGATAATTATCAGGCGGTTTTTCTCAATGTAGAATGAGAAACATCCCCGTGCGGTTTGCACGGGGATGAGGAGTTATGAATATGGAAATCAGGCGGGTATATTTTCTTTGTCGGAGATTATCTCGCCGTCTGACAGCTCTATTATCCTGTTGCACTTTTCGGCAACAGAGCGGTCATGGGTGACAATTACTACGGTCTTGCCGTTTTTGTTAAGGTTAATGAGAACGTTCATTATATCGTTTGCGGTGTTTTTGTCAAGCGCCGCTGTAGGTTCATCGGCAAGTATTATATTCGGGCGGTTGACAATGGCTCTTGCAAGCGCAACACGCTGTTTCTGACCTCCGGAAAGCTCTTTTACGGGCTTTTTCAGAAGATCGGATACAAGCATATCTTCCGCCGCCTTGGTTATCAGCTTTTTCATCATTTTGTATTTTACGGCAGGGTTGAAGATAAGCGGATACGATATATTTTCATATACCGATTTATCGCTCAGAAGTCCGAAATTCTGCAGTACAAAGCCTATTTCTTCGTTTCTTATCTCCGCTATTGTGTTGGAGGAATACTTGCAGACCTCATATTCGCCCAAAAAATATTTACCTTTAGTCTGCGAGTCAAGGCAACCGAGGATATGAAGCATAGTGGATTTTCCCGAGCCTGAAACGCCCATTATAGCTACCATTTCGCCGTCATTGATAGTCAGGTTTACGTTTTTCAGTGCGTGAACCTCGGTATCCATATGATAATTATAATATTTGTCCACATTTTCGAGTTTTATCATTGGTTTTCGTACCTCCGTATTACATCAAGCATTTTGCTTTTAAGCAGTGTGATATTTCCGATAATGCTTATCAGGACGGTGAGTATCAGAAGATATAACGCTGTGAACAGTATGCTGTCGGCGTTGATGATGTTGAGACCGGATATAAGCTTTATGATAAGCAGAATTATAAATGAAACAATCGTGGAAAACAGCATTACAACCAGTTCGCACACGGTGTTTATAATAGCTATCTTACTTGTGTTTGCACCGCAGGAGCGGAAAACAGCGGCGGCTTTTATGCGGCTTTCGGCATTCAGAAAACCGTTTGCGACTATACCTATAGAGCCGACAACCGCAATAGCGATAAAGGCAGGGAAGAGCTGCAGGAGGCTGATATAATCACGGCTGAATGTGTCTTTATCTACGCCGAAAAGCGGATTGCCGAATATAATATCGCCTTTCTGTTTATCGTTCGCAGACCATGTGTTACGAATTCTTGACTCTAACTCCGCATAAAACATATCATCGGTTTTGAGCAGTATGACATCGCAAAAATGCTGGTGAAAATAATTATCATCATTTTCGTACTGCTTTTCCGTAAAGTCCCGATTATCAGGGGTGTAACAACCGCTTTTTTCAAGTATGCGATAATCGGTAAAATAAGAACTGTTATATAGCAGATCGCCGGGAGATAGCAGCAAGTCCCATACTTCATTGCTTTTATACTTTCCGACTACCAGCAGCTCAAACTTGCCCTGTGCGGCTCTGCCTTTCACGGTGTCACCGATTTCTTTGTCTGAAACGGATTGAACAATTACGGGAATTTTCCCGCCGTAATCCTTATTTATATCGGGCTTTTCTCCTTCAAGCTCTACATCAAGATATTCGCTGAGCTCGGTCGTATAACCGCTGACATTGAAGGAATCTTTTTCATATCTGGTATATAGGGATAAATTATCCGGATGCAAGTTATAGGTCAGCAGCTTTATATATTCATCGCTTATTCTGCTTTGCTCGCTGTACATTAAAGAGTTATTAATGTTAAGTATTTCCATACGACATTTTATGCCTTGTCTTTTCAGCTCATCGGAAATGCGCTGTGCCGACAATGGCTTTAATGAAGTGGTATGTGTTACAATTGCCGTCCTGTCATAGCGGTTTTTTGATATATAATTGACGCCGTTTATGTAATCACTGCTTATTGCAATCATAAGATTAAACAACAGCGTTGTGAATAAAGCAGAGCGATATCATAATACAGTTACGTTTTCTTGACAACAGTACAGATCGGATAAGAGATAGTATTTTCATATCAGCCGCCTCTCTTTCTGAGCGGGTTTCTGACTGTACGCTTTAGTCCCGGAAGCGTAGAGATCAGCATTATAGCCGAGAATATAATGAAAGAAATAAGATAATCGTCCAACCGGGGAATATATTCAAGTCTTAGCTGCTTTGTAAAATATACAAGAAGCGGAAGCAGAACAATACTCGCTATAAATGCCGCTAAAACGTAGGTCAGGTTTACACACATAAGAAGTGCTACGGCATACTTATCTTTACAGCCTGTTGTTTTGATTACGCTTAGCTGTTCGGAACAGTTTTCTGCGAGGTGAAGCATAAGAGTCAGAAGCTGAATGGCAGTGAAAACCGAGGCTATGGCTACAAAAGTGCTTGAAAATGCATAAAAAAACAAGTTTCCGCCATTGGCTGTAGACGGTGGGGTGATTTCAAGGTTTCCGTTTACGGCATTGTATAATTTCTCCGTTTCCTCTTGTGAAAGATCACGCTTAAAAGCTACATTTATATTTACAGATGTGCCTGTATAACAAATACAATCAAACGTACTATTTTTTTCTTTATCGTAAACTGTAATATCTTTGTCTGAAGAAAAGAATGAAAAGGGGAGCACGAAATTGTCAGATGTTCCTATGATTTCAAGCTCAACATTTCCGTTGTCGGACGGAAGCGTGAGTGTATCTCCCACAGAAAATCCGCTTTCGGAATCGACAATTATTTTCCCCATATCTTTTTCCAGTTCTTCTTTTGTAAAATCCCTGCCGGATTTTATGGGGTAAGCGGGATTTATGTTGTGATGAAGCTGTTCAAAATATGCGGGAAAACGTTGAATACAGCCATAAAATTTGCAAATCATTCCGTCTTTTGTCAAATATGAAATTTTTGTTTTGCCACACGTTATAAAAGTGATTTCGGGAAAATTATCAGTAATGAAGTTGATGTCATCAGTTGTGTAATCAGTAATTTCAAATTTGTATTTTGAACGGTCATACATACTGCTGTAGGCATATTCGGAACTTTTATAACCGACATTAAAAAGCAGGAATGAAAACACGGAGCACAGAGAAATAAGAAAAATAAAAATATTCAGTTTGACGTCACTTTTCAGGTAGGTTTTTAACAGGCTGAAATAGAGGGTGCTATATTTCAAAGGTTTTCCTCCTTGCTTTCTTGCTTTCGACGTCATTCTTTTCCGGCTTTTCTCTTACTTTGTCGAAGGGTGAGGGAAGGTAGAAAGCAGGTTTCATAGTAATGATGTTTCTCCTATTCGTTAAATTTTATCGGTATCTTAGCGAATACCTATTGCAAATTTATTGCAAACTTTTAGCAAACTTTATTTTTATTATACAAAAACAATTTTTCCGAATCAAGCATTAAAAGCAATAATATTATGAGCCTGATGAAATCTTGGAGGTTGTTAACAAAAATTCTCAGTAAATATATGAAATATAAACAAAGATAATACAGATTTAACTATCGGCAGGAAAGCAGGATGAAAAAATTCAATTCAAAAGTTTGCGGTTTTATGAAATTAAATTATGTCTGATAACGAGGGTTAAAAATGCACAAAAAAATTGAATTTATTTTGTGAAATCAGACGAAAGTGTCAGTTCTTAGCAAAACATCTTGCAAATCACAGCCGATTTCGCTATAATAGAACTATATAAAGAACGGCATCGGCAGACAGAAAAAGTTATGAGTACCGTAGCTTTATAATTTATGTGTGGAAAGAGTATAAAAGGAGAGAATAGTATGGCAGTTACACTTAACGACAAATACCTTAAGGGTGTTGTAAACGCCGATGAGCTTAAGGGCATGGAGCCTATGGTAAAGATCGCTCACGAGATGATCGAAAACAAGAACGGCTTAGGAAACGACTTTTTAGGCTGGGTAGATCTTCCCGTAAACTATGACAAGGAAGAGTTTGAGAGAATCAAGAAGGCTGCGGCTAAGATAAAGGCTGACAGCGAGGTGCTTATTGTTATCGGTATCGGCGGTTCTTACCTCGGTGCAAGAGCGGCTATCGAGCTTTTAAGAAGCACGCTTTACAACTCGCTCGCTAAGGATACGCCCAAGATATTCTTCGCAGGAAACAGCATAAGCCCTACATATCTTAATGAAGTTATAGAGCTTGTTAAGGATAAGGACTTCTCTGTAAACATTATATCAAAGTCCGGCACGACAACCGAGCCTGCACTCGCATTCAGAGTATTCAGAGAAATGCTCGAAGAAAAGTACGGCAAGGACGGCGCAAAGGGCAGAATTTACGCAACTACGGACAAGGCAAAGGGAACACTCAAGGAGCTTGCAGACGCTGAGGGTTATGAAACATTCGTTATCCCCGATGATGTCGGCGGACGTTTCTCGGTACTTACAGCGGTAGGTCTTCTTCCCATCGCTTGTGCAGGCTGTGACATCGACGCTCTTATGGCAGGTGCCGCAAAGGCAAGAGAGGACTTCTCTGTATGCGATATTGAAAAGAACGATTGCTACAAGTACGCCGCACTGCGTAACGTACTTCGCAACAAAGGCTACAAGGTAGAAATGCTGGTAGCTTACGAAAACTCATTTGCTATGATGAACGAATGGTTCAAGCAGCTGTTCGGTGAGAGCGAGGGCAAGGACGGAAAGGGTCTGTTCCCGGCATCCGCTACATTCTCGACAGACCTTCACTCACTCGGTCAGTTCATTCAGGACGGCTCTAACATTCTGTTTGAAACAGTAGTTCATATCGCAAAGGCTCAGAAGGATTTCTTCTTAAAGAATGACGCAACAAACGGCGACGGACTGAACTTCCTGTCGAATCAGAATATGTCTGTTGTTAACCAGAAGGCTTATGAGGGTACTATAATCGCTCATACCGAGGGCGGCACACCCAATATGGTGCTTGAAATGCCCGAAGTAAACGAGAGCGAGCTTGGCTATCTCATCTACTTCTTCGAGAAGGCTTGCGCAGTATCAGGCTATCTGCTCGGTGTAAATCCGTTCAACCAGCCCGGTGTTGAGAGCTACAAGAAGAATATGTTCGCACTTCTCGGTAAGCCCGGCTATGAGGACGCTAAGGCGGCACTCGAAGCCAAGATAGGCTAAGGATAATAAATCGTGATGTATGGCTGTAATCGGCCGAAGCGAAAGCAGTCAGACAGACGGTTTTTATTATATTAAACGGCGACTCTGCCGTAAAAATACGGAGGACTTTACAATGATTAAACTTATCGCAGGTAAAAAGGGAACAGGTAAGACTAAGTTACTTATAAACGCTATCCACGAAGCTGAGCAGGCAAGCAACGGCAACGTTGTTGCTATCCAGATCGGTTCTTCCCTCAACATAGACATCTATCACAAGGTACGTCTTGTAAATATCGAGGACTACAACATTGATAACTACGATGCAATGTACGGCTTTATCGCAGGTATGCTGGCATCCGATTACGACTGCACAGACATCTTTGTTGACGGTATTCTCAAGATCTGCGGCAGAGATATGGAAAAGGTCGGTGCTATGTTTGATAAGGTAGCGGCTGTAAGCGGCGAGAACACACACGTTACATTCACTATATCTGCAGAGGTAGCTGACCTCACAGAAAATATTAAAAAATATCTCAAATAAGTGTTGACAAATTTTGATTTTTGTAGTATAATATCACTCGTGTTAGCTTAGACGATGATAAATCGGCTTAATTTTGAGATAATGAACAACAGAGGGGGGTGCTAAAATGGCAGTTCCAAAGAGAAAAGTATCTAAGGCAAGACGTGACAAGAGACGTTCACAGGTATGGAAGCTATCTGCACCTGCATTCTCACGTTGCCCTCAGTGCGGTGAGTTAAAGCTCCCTCACAGAGTATGCGGCAATTGTGGTTATTACAAGGGCAAGGAAGTTATCGCTAGTAAAGAGGCGTAATTCTTGTTAGCGCAAACATTGTGGCAGTATGTCAGAAATGACTTACTGCCTTTTTGTTTTGCGAAATTTTTTTATGATAGTTTGCAGGGCAGGCGATAAAAACTATCTTTTTTGATTTTATGTTGACGGTTACACAACAAAAGTGTATAATATATATGTATGCTTAATTGAGAATTCGGAAAGAAAGGACTGATAACGTGTCTGTAAGGATAACCTCCGTAGATAAAGGTTCTCCTGCTGATAAGGCAAGGATAAAGGCAGGCGAAAGCCTTGTTTCAATAAACGGAAACGCTATACACGACATACTCGACTATCAGTTTTATGCTTCTGATAAAAAACTCGTGATAGAGCTTGAGGACAAGACGGTAAAGGTAAGGAAGGGCGAGTATGACGACCTCGGACTTAATTTTGAGACCTATCTTATGGACTGCAAGCAGCACTGTAAGAATAACTGCGTGTTCTGCTTCATAAATCAGCTTCCGAAGGGTATGCGTGAAACGCTGTACTTCAAGGATGATGACTCACGTCTGAGTTTTTTGCAGGGCAACTATATTACTATGACAAATCTCAGCGACGAGGATGTTGACAGAATTATAAAGATGAAGCTGCCGATGAATATTTCGGTGCATACGACAAATCCTGAGCTTCGTGTAAAGCTGACTAAAAATCCGAATGCAGGAAAGTGCCTTGATTATCTATATAAAATGGCTGCGGCAGGGATTGAGATAAACACACAGATAGTGCTTTGTCCCGGACTTAATGACGGCAAGGAACTTGAGAAAACGCTGACCGACCTTTGTATGCTTTACCCTGCGGTAAAGAGCGTGGCCTGCGTGCCTGTAGGTGTAACGAGATTCAGGGACAAGCTGCCGAAGCTGGAGCTTTTCAACGAAGAAACCGCAGGCAAGGCGATAGACACGCTGGAGTTTTTCGGTGATATGATGTTTGAAAAGTATCACGACAGGGTAGTGTATGCGTCGGACGAATTCTATCTTACGGCTAAGAGGAAAATGCCCGATTATGAGTTCTACGGCGATTTTGACCAGTTTGAAAACGGCGTGGGAATGTGTGCGAGTCTGCAAAAGGAGTTTATAGACGCACTTGCGGATAAGCGTGAATTCGGTGAAACGGACGATAAGGAACGGCACGTTTCGGTGGCGACCGGGGTACTGGCCGCACCGCTGATAGAAACGCTCGGAAAAATGCTGAAAACGGATTTTCCGAATACCGTGGTTGACGTTTATACTATAAGAAACGACTTTTTCGGGGAAACTATTACCGTTGCCGGACTTATAACGGCGGGGGATATAATCGCACAGCTTACACCTTATAAAGACAATCTGGGGGAAAGACTGCTTATAACAGAAAATATGCTGAAAACAAACAGCGATATTTTTCTTGACGATAAGACGGTAAGCGATGTTGAGCAGGCACTCGGAATTGAGATAATGCCGGTTGCAACGGACGGATATGAGCTTCTTGACGCTATTTTAGGGGAAGGGGCGGATATATGAAACTGAAAAAAAGAATATTTTCGTTTCTGGCGGTGCTTGCCGTGTCGGGTCTTGCGATACTGACGTGTACGGCTTGTATGTCGGCTGAGGAAAAAGAAAAGGCGAAAGAGGATATAAGGGAGGCAAAGCCCGTTGCCGAGAAATATCTTGAAGATAATTTCGGAGGGGGTCAGGTAGTCAGCATTGAATTTATGCAGGCCAAGAAAAACCCCGGGCCTGTGCCGGACTTCAATAAATATGCAAGCGGTTTCTGCAAGGCTGACGTGCGTCTTGAGAACGGGACGGAATTTCAGCTGATAGTTGATACCGATAACAAGATATGCTATGATAATCTGAATGCCGATAAGGTAATAAACGAGGCTGTTCAAACGATTGTTTCGCTGACGGACGGTACAAAGCCCGATAATATTGAGGTCAATGTTGCGGTAAGAGGCTTACTCGGTGCTGTAGGAAGCGGCTATGAGGGCTTTTTGTCAAGAGATACCGACACGGCGGAAAAGCTGCTGAACGGCGATTATTACTTCAATGTTGTACTGAAATACGGCAGTTCGGTAAACGGTGTTGATGTATCAAGACTTGAGAACACACCGTACAAGGCAAGTATTACTGTAAGGCTGATACAGTTTTCACAGTTTGCCGAAAGCGGCACCAAGACGGATCTTCTCGGTAGCTCCGACTGTAATCTTACGCTTGGTGACAGCCTGACATATCTGTATCTGAGAGAGAATTTATTTCTTGATAATTTCAGAATGGGCGATGATGAGAACTTCACACGCTTTCAGAAGGGCAATATGGTTACATATCTGCAAAATAAGGTCGATGATCTGATTCTTGCGTGGGATAGCAGTGTTGCCGATTTAAGCGTAAGCTCTGTTCCTGCGGAAAAGCAAATCAGTACCGAATATTACAGCGGTCAGAGATTTACGGCATTGTGTGACACTGCGGCGAAGATTGATTATGTAATAAAGACAGAATCAAGATATTCCAAAGTGTACGCATTTACAACAGATGATTTCGGTGACACACCGTATCTTGCAGGCAACGGCGGCGGAGAAGGAAAAGATGTTGCCGACTGTATGATGCTGATAAGCGGCACTGATTATCACAGCGCAGACTTTAATATAAAAGGCGCCGGCAGTATAACTGTCGGATTATATAAGAGATAAAAGGAAGGAATGAGTGAATGAACGGAATAGTAGCGGTAGTAGGACGTCCCAACGTTGGAAAATCAACACTCTTTAACCGTATTGTCGGCAAGAGAATGTCTATAGTTGACGATACGCCGGGTGTTACCCGTGACAGAATATACGCAAAGGCGGAGTGGCTCGGCAAGGAGTTTATGCTTGTTGATACGGGAGGTATCGAGCCTGACAGCAAGGACGTGATACTTTCACAGATGAGAATGCAGGCACAGCTTGCCATAGACAAGGCAGATGTGATAATATTCGTGACCGATGTTACATCGGGAGTTACGGCGAATGATGCAGATGTTGCGGCTATGCTCCAGAAAAGCGGCAAGCCTGTTGTGCTGTGCGTAAACAAGTGTGACGGAATAGGCGAAGTTCCGCCTGATTTCTATGAATTCTATAATCTCGGACTGGGCGATCCTATTGCGGTATCGTCCGTACACGGTCACGGTACGGGAGATTTGCTTGACGCTGTGTTTGAAAATATGCCTGAGGAAAATCCTCAGCGTGAGTATTCGGAAGATGCTATCAAGGTTGCGGTCATCGGTAAGCCGAATGTGGGCAAATCTTCACTTGTAAATAAAATTGCGGGCGAGCAGAGAATGATAGTGTCGAATATCGCAGGTACTACCCGTGACGCTGTCGATACGGTCATTGAGCGTGACGGTCAGGAATATGTGCTTATTGACACGGCAGGAATCCGCCGCAAGTCCAAGGTAAACGAGCAGATAGAAAAGTACAGCGTGCTTCGTGCTTATATGGCTGTAGACAGAGCCGATGTATGCGTTATTATGATTGACGCTACGGAGGGCTTTACAGAGCAGGACAGCAAGGTTGCAGGATACGCTCACGAGCAGGGCAAGGCAAGCGTTATTGCTATAAACAAGTGGGACGCTGTTGAAAAAGACGGAAAGACGATGCAGGAATTCACAAAGAAGCTCGAGGTCGATTTTTCGTTTATGTCATACGCTCCGTTTGTGTTTATTTCGGCGCTTACAGGGCAGAGGGTGGATAAGCTGTTTGAGCAGATAAAGTACACCTATTCGCAGAATATAAGACGTATCTCGACAGGTACTCTCAACGATATGCTGGGATATGCTACCGCAAGAGTACAGCCGCCGTCGGACAAGGGCAAGCGGCTTAAGCTGTATTATATGACGCAGGCATCGGCAAAGCCGCCGACGTTTGTAATTTTCTGCAACGATAAGGAGCTTTTCCATTACTCCTATCAGAGATATATAGAGAATCAGATAAGAGAAAGTTTCGGTCTTGACGGAACACCTATAAAAATAATAGCAAGAGAACGAGGAGAATAACGGATAATGATATATCTGTGTTATGCAATAATGATAGTAGTGCCGTATCTGCTGTGCGGAATCAACACTGCTATCATCGTCACAAAAATTAAAACGGGAGAAGATATAAGAACGCTCGGAAGCGGAAACGCAGGTCTTACAAATACTCTCAGGACACAGGGAAAGATAGCGGCACTTTTTGTACTGCTCGGAGATGTGCTTAAAGGCACACTGTCGATACTTATAGTAAGGTTTTCGTTCTTGTGGCTGACGGGAACAGATACGGCAGATCCCGACAATATGATGACCTATGTAGGCTTTGCGGCGGCGGTTGCGGCTATAATCGGACACGTTTTCCCGATATATTTCGGCTTCAAGGGCGGAAAAGGCATACTGGTTTCTGTGGCTGTGCTTATGACGGTCGAGTGGATACCTGCGTGCATACTGCTCGGAATATTCATCATAGTCGTTGCGCTGACACGATATGTTTCGCTTGGTTCGTGCATAGCGGCGGTATGTTATCCTGTGACGATACTTGTATACAGCCTGATAACAGGAGATCCTTGCGTATGGATAAATGTGATATTATCGGCGCTTATCGCTGTGCTGATACTGTTTATGCACAGGGGAAACCTTGTAAGACTTAAAAATCACACTGAAAAGAAGCTCGGGCAGAAGGCCTGACAGAAAGAAGGTTTACAGATGGCTAAGATCACAATATTAGGTTGCGGTTTCGGTACGGCTCTTGCTATTATGTGGGACAAGTACGGACATAATGTGACTGCATGGTCAAAATATCAAGAAGAAATAGACGCAATAATGAACGACGGCGAGCATAAGCGACTCCTGCCCGGAGTGATTGTACCGCCAACAATAAGGCTGACAACGGATATAAACTGTGTGAGCGACTGCGATATACTTGTGTTCGCCATACCGTCAAAGTTTGTCCGTGAGGTTGCACAGAAGGTCAAAAACTATGTGAAAAAGGATACCATAGTTGTAAATGTCGGCAAGGGATTTGAAGAAAATACCGACAAGCGTCTGTCGCAGGTGCTTAAGGAGGAACTTCCCGACAACCGCATAGCAGTGCTTACGGGTCCTTCACACGCAGAAGAAATAGGCAGAAACGTGCCTACGACTATAGTTGTTTCTTCTGAAGATGAGGACTCTATGATGTATCTGCAGGAAACCTTGCAGAACGATCGTTTCAGAATATACAGGAACAGTGACCTTGTCGGCTGTGAACTTGGCGGAGCATTAAAAAACCCCATCGCCCTCTGCTGTGGAATAGTAGAAGGTATGGGGCTTGGCGACAACACTATTGCCGCACTTATGACAAGAGGACTTGCCGAAATCACACGTCTTGGCGTGGCTATGGGCGGCAAAAGGGAAACGTTTGACGGATTGTCGGGCGTAGGCGACCTTATCGTTACCTGCACGTCCTCTCATTCGAGAAATCACCGTGCAGGGCTTCTGATAGGTCAGGGCATACCTGCCGCACAGGCGGTAAAGCAGGTCGGCACTGTAGAGGGCTATCAGTGTGCAAAGATAGCTTATGCGATAGCCCGTGAGCATAATGTGCAGGTGCCGATAATCGAACAGCTTTGCGAGGTATGCTATAACGGTCAGAGTCCGCTTGAGGCTGTTTCAAAGCTGATGGGCAGACCGAGCAAGGCTGAGGAGGAAATATTCTGATTCAGACCGCTTTGCGTGTTTTGTTGTCGGTGAAGGTGATTTTTTCAACGGAACAGGAATGTTTGGAAACGGCTTTCGCTCTTTTGGCGAGAGCTGTTTTTATTTTCCGTTCAAGATGTTCAAGCATCAGCATCCCGAGAAGGCATAAAATCGGTGTGAGTATCAGGTAAATTATAAAAAGCATATTGTTTTTCCTTTCTGTTGCACAAAAATTGTCGGTTTATTTCTCTTACACACATATAATAGCAGATAAGCTGTACTAAAAAACGGACTTAAATAAGATATGTCGCTTTAAATTGCGTGTGAGGTAAGCCAAAGGAAATCTTGTATCGTGAAAATAAAGGCATTGTATGAATTTTCATCGTAAATAACTTGCAAAATTATTGCAGATGTGATAAAATATAAATTAATGTGCGTTTTAACGCAAAAAATACGAAGGGAAAAGTAAAAATGGAATTACAACAGATAATTATGCTGATAACAATAGCCGTTTATCTTATTATGATGGTAGTTGTCGGTGTAATATGTGCAAAGAAAACGGATAATGTAGGCGACTTCTATTTAGGAGGAAGAAAGCTGGGACCGTTTGTTACCGCAATGAGTGCGGAGGCATCGGACATGAGCGGCTGGCTGCTTATGGGTCTTCCGGGCGTTGCATATGCTACGGGTATTGCAGACGCAGCCTGGACGGGTATAGGTCTTGCGATAGGCACATATCTCAACTGGCTTATCGTATCAAAAAGAATCAGAAAGTATTCTCATGTATGCAATTCGATAACTATACCGGATTTCTTCTCAAACAGATTCAGGGACAGCAAGAAGATACTTACTCTTATTTCGGCGCTGATAATCATAGTATTCTTTATTCCTTATACAGGCTCGGGATTTTCTGCCTGCGGCAAGCTGTTCAACAGCCTTTTCGGTGCTGATTATCATATCGCTATGATAATAAGTGCGGTAGTAATCATCGCATATACCACTATCGGCGGATTCTTAGCGGCAAGTACAACAGACTTTATACAGAGCATTATAATGTCGGTAGCGCTTATTATAGTAGTGGTATTCGGCATTTCATCGGTCGGCGGTGTTGTCGAGGTAATGAACCACGCAACATCAATGCCCGGATATTTCTCACTGACACATACGTTTGACGTTCTTAAACAGCAGACGGGCGATTACGGTCCGCTGACTATCTTCTCCACACTTGCGTGGGGTCTCGGCTATTTCGGTATGCCTCACGTTCTGCTGAGATTTATGGCTATAAACGACAGCAAGAAGCTCAAGGTTTCAAGACGTGTTGCTACGGTATGGGTGGTTATTTCGCTTGCGGTTGCAATATTCATCGGCGTTGTCGGTCTTGCTATGACAAAGAACAATGTAATAGATCCTCTGGCAGATCCCGAAACTGTAATAGTTGTAATAGCTAATCTTCTTGCAAAGGCAGGTCCTCTTGCGGCTATGGTAGGCGGTCTTATCATTGCGGGTATTCTTGCGTCCACTATGTCGACAGCGGATTCGCAGCTTCTTGCGGCATCATCTGCGGTATCCGAAAATCTGTTCAACCAGGTATTCAAGATAAAGACAAGCGAAAAGACGGCAATGCTTATCGCAAGAATCACGGTCGTTGTAATAGCAATCGTCGGAATCGTTATTGCGTGGGATCCCAACAGCTCGGTATTCCAGATAGTATCGTTTGCGTGGGCAGGCTTCGGTGCGGCATTCGGTCCTGTTGTGCTGACGGCTCTGTTCTGGAAGAGAACGACAAAGTGGGGTGCATTTGCAGGTATATTCGCAGGCGGTGCAATGGTATTCATATGGAAGTTCCTTGTAAGACCGCTCGGCGGATTATTCAATATCTATGAGCTTCTTCCGGCTTTCATAGTTGCACTTGCTGCTATAGTAGTTGTATCGCTTCTTGACAAGAAGCCCTCGCAGGAAATTATTGATGAGTTTGAGTCGGTGAATGCGGCTGAATAACAGGAATTAAATAAGTATGACAGCCACGATCGAGTATCGTGGCTGTCAGCTTTTAGAAAAAGTCTTTAGTTTGATGTGCTTCTATTATATCTTTTTAACATTTATCTATCGTGGTAAGCTACCGATAGTTCTTTTTGTCGGACAGCACTTCTCGGGTTCGCTATTCGAATTAATACACTTGTCGATATGAAAGAGGGAGACAACCAAAGGGATCAGGACAAGGGACTTGACAGCCCCTCTCCCTGTCCCTTAGGTTTTCTCCCTCTTGCTCCCTCTTTCCTTACCCATACCCACACCCCGTCGGGGTGTTGGACAAACTCGAATAACCACCTGAACATTGTTATATCCTGTCAATGCAGGGACGCTTAATGCTACATGTCCGCAGGTTAGTACATATATCTCAGGTTAGTGCGTTTTTTTGAAGGGTAAATGTTAGTGCAGTTGCATTGATAAGGTCACGAAAATATTAACTCCTTGTCGGTATGGAAAGTGTTTTAAGCGATGTTGGCGATATATTTCACTGTGTCGCTTTAATAAGAATCAGTTTTTCTACAAATCGGTCATTTATACTTCTGTATCAATCTCCTTTTTCAAAGCGTGAGCGGAGCTTTTCGAGGGCTTTCTTTTCTATTCTTGAAATATAGCTCCTGCTTATACCAAGTTCGTCTGCTACTTCACGCTGGGTCATTATCCTGTCGGTGCGGTAGGATGTTTTAGACAGACCGTAACGCTTTGTGAGTATTTCTTTTTCACGCTCGTCAAGTTCCTCGTCTATATATCGGTACATTTTATCAAGCTCAATGTTAAGGGCGGCCTCCTCGGCAACGTCCGTTCCGTCTTTGAAAATATCGGCAAGGGTGACGGCGTTTCCGTCCTTGTCGCAGTCCATCGGGTCGTTCATATAAACCTCCGTCTGCTGATGCTTTGTTTTACGGAAGTACATTCTTATCTGATTATTTATGCATTTTCCCGCATAGGTGGAAAAGCTGATGTTCTTTCTGTAATCAAAGGTTTCTGCGGCACGGATAAGCCCGATTATGCCTATTGAGATAAGATCGTCCGCTTCCTTGCTGTCGGGGTAGTGCTTTTTTTACGATATATGCCACAAGGCGAAGGTTGTGGTTTATCAGCTTGTCACGGGCGGCAAGGTCGCCCTGAGCCGCTTTTTCAAGGCATTCACGTTCTTCCTTTGCGGAAAGCTGTCGGGGAAATGAACCGTTGCTTTTAAAATGCAGAGCAAAGAAGATGAGGCTCTGCAGTGCGGTTTGCAGTACCGATATAAACATAATATCACACTCCGGAAAGATAATGATACAGTTTATTCCGGACATTCTGCCGGTTATGCAGGTACATTCTGCTTGACAGCGGAAATTTATCGGTGTATAATTAAAATATATAATTCAAGGAGCGTAAGAGTATGAAGCAGAAAAATCGTGAAAGGCTCGGAATAGGTATGAAGATAGGTGCGGGGGTGCTTGCGCTTATTATGATTATTGGCGTTGTGATACAGGGATTTATGTATTTGAACTGAGTTGATAAAATATGTGGGTAATGCAAACCGCCGGCTGTGAGGTCGGCGGTTCAGTTTGTAGAAAAAGTCTTTTTTTATAAAAATAGAGCAAATTCTCTATCCCTATAAGAACGCTTTGTGGGCTTTGCGCCTGCAAAGCCTTTGGGCGTTCTGTCTCGGCATCCTTGCCGAAACCCCAAACCCCTTCCCCGTGGTGAAGGGCTGTGTATGCTTTGTTGGCTCTGCATCGTGCAGAGCCTTTGGGCATACACGCCCGGCGTCCGTGCCGGGGCTGAGTGTGGGGCTGCCGCCCTCACCAAGCAAGGACGATTGAAGTCAGTCGCACATAGTCGCTGCACGACGCAGCGACACCAACGACTGACAACCCGCATTGGGGCTACGCCCCAAACCCCATTTTCAAAAATATATAGGTTTTTCGACAGACTGAACCGCCGGCTGTGAGGTCGGCGGTTGTTTTTATTCCTGTCTTGTTCTGTCTGTTCTGTTGAAAATCAGCGATACCGCAAGAGCGAAAATCATTGCGGCGGTAACTCCTGCCGAGCAGGCGGTAAATCCGCCCGTGAAGATTCCGAGTAAACCGTCATCTTCCACAGCTTTTTTCATACCCTTTGCAAGCAGATTGCCAAAGCCTGTGAGAGGTACGGACGCACCTGCGCCTGCAAAATCGACAAGCGGCTGATAAAGACCTACCGCTCCGAGAATCACGCCCGAAACAACGTAGGCTACAAGTATTCTTGCGGGGGTGAGCTTTGTAAGGTCGATAAGTAACTGACCTATAGCACAAAGCGCACCGCCGACTAAAAATGCCCATAAATACTGCATAAATTTTCTCCTGTTATAAAGCGTCTGAAATTTCTACAAGGTGGGATATGCCGGGGATGCTTTCGCCCTGCTGTACTTTAGTTGTTGACATAAGCGCACCGGTAGCGGCAAACAGCACTCTGTGGAGCCTTCCCTCGGCTATCTGCGGCAGGATATGTCCGCACAGTACCGAGGCACTGCAGCCGCATCCTGAGCCGCCTGCGTGTACGTCCTGCTTTTCACGGTCGTACAGCATAAGACCGCAGTCCTTGTGCTTATGGCTGATTTCTGTTCCGTCACGGCGGAAAAGCTCGCACATAAGCTCCGAGCCGACCTGTCCGAGATCTCCCGTGTAGATTACGTCATAATCGGCAGGAGATGTTCCGGTGGCGAGCAGGTGTCGGTTTATCGTATCGTATGCCGCACCTGCCATAGCCGCACCCATATTGTTTGCGTCCTTTATGCCCATATCGGTTATCTTGCCTATCGTGACACGCTTTACATAAGGCGGTTTTTCAGCTACCGAGGTTATACAACAGCCTGCGCCGGTAGCTGTCCACTGAGCAGTAGGGGGACGAACGCCGCCGTAGTTTATGGGAAATCTGAACTGCCTTTCGGCAGAGCAGAAGTGTGACGAGGTAACGGCGGCGAAATATTCTCCGAGCCTCATATCCGCAAAAAGCGAAGCCATAGCAAGACTTTCAGCCATTGTCGAGCAGGCACCGTAAAGTCCGATAAATGATATATCGGTGTCACGCAGGCCGTATGCCGAGCCTGTGCATTGGTTAAGCAGATCGCCTGCAAAAATGAATGAAATATCCTCTTTTATTAGCTTGCCTTTTCTAAGGGCAATATCAAAGGCATATTGCTGAAAGGTGCTTTCGGCTTTTTCCCAAGTGGTAAGTCCAAGCTCTGCACCCTCTGCGGCATAGTCAAAGCAGTTGCCGAGAGGTCCGTCGCTCTCCATTTTTCCGACTGCGGCGGCGCAGGAATAAACCGACACACCACGGTCAAACTCTATTGTACCCTCTGAAATCAGTTTAGCCATATCAACCTCCGAAAAGACTTATAACGAACAGAATTATGCCGTAGACAAATGCCGCTGTTATGCCGTAGACTATTACGGGCCCTGCAATGATGAACATTTTTGCGCCCGTACCGAGAATGAGACCCTCGGTCTTGAATTCAAGGGCAGGGGAAACAACGGCATTCGCAAAGCCTGTTATAGGAACGAGAGTGCCTGCGCCTGCGTGCTTTGCTATCCGCTCATACTGACCGAAGCCCGTCAGCAAGGCGCTTATCAGCACAAGAGTTATTGAGGTGTACGCCGACGCAGTATCTGCATCGTTTCCTATCATAATATATAAATCGGTAAAGAACTGCCCTGTACAGCAGATAAGTCCGCCGATCACAAACGCTTTCGGCACTGTTATATTTAGCTTGCTCGGTGCGGAATAACGGTCGGCAAGCTGTGCGTATTCTTTTTTGGAAATATTCAAAATATCACCGTCCTTGATGATATTTTTGATTTTATGTCGGAAAATATCCGTGTAAAATTCTGCTTACCGATACGGCAAGATAAAGCAAAAACAAGTCGCTTTGCAATTTTTATATTGATTTATTGCAGACATTGTGCTATACTTTAATAGATAAGACAGGAAAAAGCGGTTTTTTCAGCCGAATTTTCGGTCGGATTTTTTATGCAAGAAAGGGATAACAAAAAATGAAATACGCAGTATTACTTTGCGACGGTATGGCCGATCTTCCCCGTGAGGATATAGGCGGAACACCTATGAGTGTTGCTCACAAGCCTAATATGGACAAGCTTGCAAAGGTATCAAGAGTAGGTCTTGTAAAGACGGTCGAGGACAATCTTAAGCCCGGCAGTGACGTTGCGAATCTTTCCGTACTCGGTTATGATCCTGCAATATATTATTCGGGAAGAAGTCCTTTAGAGGCAGGAAGTATAGGCATTGATATGAAGCCTACGGACGTTTCTTTCAGAACGAATCTTGTAACGCTGTCGGACGAGCCGGTTTACGAGGATAAGACAATACTCGACTACTGTGCCGACGATATATCTACAGAAGAAGCCGCAGAACTTATAAAGTTCATTGACGAAAAGCTCGGTACGGATGAATTCAGATTCTACAGCGGTGTAAGCTACCGTCATTGTCTGATATGGGATCACGGTACGACCGATATAGGCACGCTGACTCCTCCCCACGATATAACAGGCAAGCCGATAAAGACGCATCTTGGTGTGAACGAAAACGGCAAGGTGCTTATTGAGATGATGAAGAAGAGTTATGATCTGCTGAAGGATCATCCCGTAAACTTAAAGAGAATCGAAAGAGGTCTTCGTCCTGCAAACAGTATATGGTTCTGGGGCGAGGGTGTTCGCAAGGATCTTACTCCTTTTGCCGAAAAGTACGGAAAGAGCGCCGCTATGATCTCTGCGGTCGATCTGCTCAGAGGTATCGGCAAGTTCACAGGAATGGACGTTATCAAGGTTGACGGTGCAACAGGCTACATAGATACAAACTTTGACGGTAAGGCTCAGGCGGCTGTTGACGCACTGAAGAGCGGCAAGGATTTTGTATATATCCATGTTGAAGCTCCCGATGAATGCGGTCATCGTAATGAGGTTGACAATAAGGTAAAGGCAATAAGCCTTATTGACGAAAAGATACTCGGCAAGCTGCTTGACGAATTCAAGGACGAGGATATAAAGATCCTTATCTGCCCAGACCATCCCACACCGCTTGAACTGAGAACACATACAAATGCTCCTGTGCCGTTCATGATATATGACAGCAGAAAGAAGCTTGACGGTGTTGATTGCTTCTGCGAGGAGAGTGCGGCTAAGACGGGCGATTATATCGCTGAGGGTCATACACTTATGAGCAGTTTTTTGGCTGACTGATAGATAATACTAAATGAATATTTTACCGCCCTGTGTTTTTCACGGGGCGGTTTTTGTGTATTTCGGTAAGTGCTGGACTTTTGTCAGTTTTTATGGTACAATATACTTGAGGAAATAGTACCAAATCCCACAAAGGAGGACACAAAAATGAAACGTACCCACACCATACTCGCAACAATAACCCTTATCAGCGTAATACTGACCAGTGCTTGCTCGGCAGGCAGTGCAAGCAGCACAACGTCCTCTGCACCCGAAACGGCAGTGACAACTACCGCTCCGGCAGTGACGGGAACAGTGATGGATAGGATTGACGAGCCGAAAGCAGAAACAACTACTGCTCAGACCACAGCTATCACAGCAGTGACCACCACAAAGCCACAGGAAACAAAGATAGCTGAAACTACCACCACCACAACAGCGACTGCAACGGCAAAGCCAAAGCCGGCAACGACAACAACCGCCGCTACAACAAAGCCTGCACCCGAATGGACCGAAAGCAAGGCAAGCGGTACTAAGTATGTCAATACCGACTGCTACAGCCGTAAGAAAGCCGTACTCGGCGCCGACACAGTTAAGCTGTACAGCGTGAACGACAAGGTGACAGTGACAGCCAAGACCGATACAGGCTACTATAAGCTCGATACCGGTGCTTATATACACAGCGACTATCTGAGCGACAGCAAGGTAACTCAGTCGGCAGCACCGGCTACAAAGAAAACGGAAACGCCTAACCCTGCAGAGGGTAAAAAAGTTAACTTTACAGTCGTTACCGTTAGGAAAGATGTTCCATTTTATAGCGACATTAACTGCACAAATGCTACCTCTTGGGTACTCGGCGAGGGTTCTGAATACACAGTAGTAGAAGTGTTTGACAGCAAAAACTGCTACAAATTGTCTAACGGAGAATACGTTAAGAAAGAAGATGTAAAAAAGGGTAAGGTCAGCGATATATATCGTTATCCATTCGACCTTAAAGCTATCCGACAAGTCATTATAGACGATGCCATCAACAACTACGGTCTTGTATTTGCCGAAGATATAATCAAGGACGAAAGTTCGTGGAGTGCTCCTACAGTAATTTCAAAAGATATGAATCCCAGTATCATAAAAAGAAATGTAAATGAAATTGCAGAAGCTAACTTCATATGGTGCCAAATGAAAAAAGGCGATTACTTTAACGTATACATTGAAACCATACCTGATTTAAAGAAAGATGAAAACGGTAACAGCATTGAGGGTTATGCCATATTCTTTCTTAGGTAAAATCTGATTTTTAGGTAGATTTATAATTTAATATTCGAGAGCTTTGAAAGTATAAATTCAAGGCTCTTTTCTTTTTTCTGACAGTAAATTGAACATAAAAATTCAAAGCAGTCCGCACCAGTAGGACTGCTTTTTTATATATATTTTTTCAAAAAATCAAACAAGAAAGGACAAAGGTTATGTTTAAAAACAAATTCAAAAAGCTGACCGGACTTTTCCTTGCGGCAGTTATGACATTAGTCGCTCTGCCCATTCAGACGCTTGCGTCAGATTGGGGTGTCGGTGACAATGTTTATGCGGCTATGCTTGGAAACTACATCGGCTCTGACGGTAAGCCTTACGCCGATAAGTACAATTACGACTATATCTACTATAAGTCAGACGGTAGTGTAGGTGTAGCCACTCGCTATGCCTCAACACACGCTAAGTTAGGCATTAGTAAGAACGGCGTAACACAGCAGGCAATCTGTATCGAAGCCGGTGTATCATACAGCACAGGTAGTTCCTATGTTGGTAAAGATACCAGCGATAAATATATGCAAAACTTACCGGATAATGTAAGTGTCAGATTGAAATTTGATTTACTTTGTGGTTTTAACAGCTCCGTCACCAAATCGCCGGTTGCTAACACAAATCTTGATGATTTCTCATTTGCAACACAAATTATATCATGGGAAATTCAACAGGGACTGCGTACAGGATATGGTAAAAGCGACCTGGCTGTTAATTCAAAAATTCCTAATACACCTAAAACAGCATATTACGACCAGTTGAAAGGACGACCCGCTGAAAAGTGCTATGAGTACATCTTAAACAAGATGAAGGCATATTCAATTGTTCCGAGCTTCACTGTGACTAATAAGGCTAAAGCTCCTACTCACACAATGGAATATAATTCTTCAACGAAGAAGTACAGTATTACACTGCCGGACAATAACAAGAGCAATATGCCGGCGAGTGCATTCAACATTCCCGGTGTCACAGTAACAAAGAGCGGATATGACTACACTTTCAGCACAACAAGCAAGATAAGCGGTACTAAGGCTTGTACATACAAGGCAAACCGCACATATCATTACTTTCAATTAATTCGACATAATTAGACATACTGTATAATAAAATGTATTCAATTATATTGACTTAGCATAAAAATAGTAGTATAATGTCAATTAATGAAACATATTTGGAGAATATGAAATGAAAACATCAGAACTGTTAGCTGCAAAAAGCAGCTTTGAAGACAACACAAAATGGTTGCCTTTCAATGTTCACGCAAGTGATACGGCCGGGATAATAAAGCGACTTTTCAATAAATGGATCGCTCAGAATGTCAGAAGGCGCTTGTGTGCTGCGATTGGCATTGAGAGTTCGGAGAACGCAGAAGAAATTGTGTGCAACTATTGTAAGTTCATTGCACTGGTGCATGATATAGGAAAATTAACTCCGGCGTTTCAACGAAAGCTTAAAGATAATATTCAGGGTCTGGATGACAGACTGTTTGACGCGGGTATCGACCTTTCAGGTCTGACACAGATATCAGAGTCACCGCATAACATAGCGGGACAGTATATTCTGAAAAAAGAATTTGAGGTTGCACCGCCAACCGCAGTCATTGTTGGCGCACATCACGGCGATTGTTCGGCGGATAGGGGGCAATGTTCATTTGAGGCTAACTATTACGGACACGGCAAGGTTAACGTAAACGAATGGACACAGATAAGAGCGGAATGGATGGAATACGCTCTCAGCGTAACCGGATTTGAAGATGTCAAAAATCTGCCGAATCCCGATGTTGCGGCGCAGATGCTGATTACCGGACTGCTCGTAATGAGTGACTGGATAGCGAGCAACACCGATTATTTTCCTTACATAGACATCGAAGAAAAACTCACCGATGAGCAGTGTGAGGAGCGTGTCAGAAGAGCGTGGAACAAGCTTTCGCTTACGGACAGCTGGTATGCCGATTTTATCGCTGATAGCGACAGCTTTTTTGAAGAGCGTTTCGGCTTCAAACCGAACTGCGTACAGCGTGAATTTATGAATGTTGTAAGCCTTTGCAATAAGCCCGGTATATACATACTTGAGGCACCTATGGGAATAGGTAAAACTGAGGCGGCACTTGCGGCAACGGAGATACTTGCATCACGTTTCGGCTATGGCGGAATGTTTTTCGGACTGCCGACGCAGGCAACCGCTAACGGAATATTTGATCGTATTCATTCCTGGGCGAGTGGTACTGATGATATACATTCGCTCAGACTTGCACACGGTATGACGGATATGAATGACGAATACTGTGAGATGTTCCACGGAAGAGCATCCGACATTTCCGATGACGATAATGACAATATAATGGTTCATACCTGGTTTGAAGGAAGAAAACAGGCGCTGTTGTCCGAATTTGTTGTTGCTACAGTTGACCAGTTTCTTATGGCATCGTTAAAGCAGAAACACGTTATGCTAAGGCACCTGGGACTTGCAGGTAAGACTGTTATTATAGATGAGTGCCATGCTTATGACCGATATATGTACGTTTATCTGGAAAATTCATTGCGCTGGATGGCGGCGTATAATGTGCCTGTGATAATTCTTTCTGCAACATTGCCGCCGGATAAGAGAGCGGAACTGATAAAATGGTATACCGGCAGTAAGAACAGTTTTGACAACAGCAGTATGGCATATCCTGTGCTGACTTGGAGCGACGGTGCGGAGGTAAAGCAGAAGGATATACCTGTTGATATCCCCGATAAGCCTATCACAGTAATCAGAAGAGAAGAAAATGACAGCAACGATATTGTAAACCTGCTTGAAGATAAACTGTCGGACGGCGGTTGTGCGGCTGTTATTGTGAATAGCGTTGCTTATTCCCAGGAACTTGCCGACACAATAGCGGCGAATATGCCTGATTATCGTGTTATATGTTTCCATAGCAGACTTATATCGACTGACAGAGCGGTAATTGAGCGTGAGCTAACAGAACTTGTCGGTAAGAAGTCGACCTGTGAGAAGAGGGACAAGCTGATAGTAGTCGGTACACAGGTGCTTGAACAGTCGCTTGATATAGACTTTGACTATATGATAACCGAACTTTGCCCTATGGATCTGTTGTTACAGCGTTCAGGCAGACTGCACAGACATAACCGCACACGTCCGGATAAATTATCCGAACCGGAGCTGTGCGTGTTGATCCCGGAAGATTTCAGCAAGAGTGTTTACTCCGGTTGGATACTGAAGCAAACTGAAAAATATCTGCCGGATAAACTTGTTATACCGGGATGTATTCCTGAGCTTGTCGGCGCTGTTTATTCCGAACCCGACAATGATGAACAACAGACCGCAGAGTATAGAAAATATAGTGATGAACAAAAAGAGAAAAAGCAAAGAGCCAAGAAATATTGCATACCGTCACAAAAAATTAATCGCAGTGATTCAACGCTTAGCGATATGATCAACAGGCGAGAGCTGAACAATGATTCAGACGGTGAAGCGGCGGTGCGTGACGGGCAGGAAACCATAGAAGCACTTGTGCTTGTGAAAACATCCGATACGGAGTATTCGCTGTTTTCACGGGACGCAGTGTTTGATATTACTTCTGTACCCGATAATGCACAGGCAAAGCTGATAGCAAAGCAAAGACTGAGATTGCCGGCATTTTTCAGCAAGTCTTATAATTTTGGTAAAACGATTGAGATACTGGCAAACTCTATGCCTCAGGCGTGGAGGAATGCAAAGTGGCTCAAAGGTGAGATATTGCTTTTGCTTGACGGAAATAACAAGATAAGTATGCTCGGCAGAACGTATAAATACAGCACCGAAAGAGGTTTTGAAGAAATAAAGGAGGAAGAAAGCTGATATGGACAGAGAGTTCAATCTGATCGACGAACCGTGGATATGCGTCCGTGACAACGGGTGCGAGGTGAAAGAGATAAGCATAAGGCAGGTCTTTGAACACGCACAGGATTACACGGAGCTTGCAGGAGAAACAAAAACGCAGGATATGGCTGTACTGAGGTTTCTGCTTGCGGTGATCTACACGGTATTCTCAAGGTACGACAAAAACGGTGATGAAGTTGATCCCGAGGACGATATTAATTATCTTACGGATAACTGGATCGAGGTTTATCGGAGCGGCAAATTTCCGATGAAGCCGTTTGAGAAGTATTTTGAAAAATGGTATGACCGTTTCTGGCTGTTTGATGAGGAGTATCCGTTTTATCAGTCTAACAAGGTAAACGGTAAAGGTAAGGCTACAAGTATAGCAAAAATGATCGGCTCGCTTTTTGAAAGTGCCAATAAGCCCAGGCTTTTCTCTGACAGGAACAATGACGGAAGACTGCTTTCATATTCGGAAGCGGTTCGTTGGTTGTTACACATAATCTGTTTTGATGACATAGCGGCAAAACAACCTACACCTAAGAAACCGTGGGTAGGCAGGCTGGGACTTATAGCGGTCAGAGGAAACAACCTGTTTGAAACGCTTATGCTGAATTATAATGCAGAAAGTGATTCTGAATATGATGTGTATGTAAGCACTCCGTCATGGGAAAAGGATAACAACAATGCCGAGTTCAATACTCTGATACCTGTTCCCGATAATCAGGCAGCATTGCTTTCGTTGATGTCAAGACGTGTATATCTTTGCAGAGAAAACGGAAAGGTGAACGGTTATTATCTTTCAGGCGGAGATTATTTTGAAGAAGATGAAGTTTTCAGCGAGCAGATGACGCTCTGGAGGTCGTATAAAGAAAAAGGAAGCGACAGCATAAAATATAAACCTCAGCTTCATAAGCCTTCGACAAAGGCTTGGCAGGAATTCGGAAGTATCGCAGCGCTTGAAGATGATGAAAATTCAAGTACTGCAAGAAAACCGGGTATTATAGCTCATATTGAATCGTACATAGACAAGGGATATCTTGACAACAGCTTTTTGCTTAACGTAACAACTGCATCTGTCATATATGATTTCAAACAGATGACGTGCCTGCCGGTTATTGATTCTATCAGCGATGAACTGTCGTTCCATTCAGATCTGCTGATGAAAGTCGGGGAGGTATGGCGTTATCGTATAGGAAACGAGATAGGCAAATGCGATAAGGCAGCATATGCAGTAAACGTGCTGAGTCTTAATTTACAGAGAGCTGCAGGAGCAAGCGGTGACAAGCTATCCGGAGAAGATGCAAAGACGCAGTTCTACAGTATGATAGATAAGCCTTTCAGAGATTGGCTGTCACAGCTTGATACAAGTTATGATATTGATGAATACACAGGTAAAATCGAAGATACTGTAAGGAAAATCGCAATCGTATTCGGAAACGACTGTGTTCATCAGATGAGCGCAAATACGATTTTCGGTAGATATGAGAAGGATGGCAAGGATAAAAACCTTGTGACTACGGTAGAGGCTCTTAACATTTTTAATGCTACAATAAATAAAATTTTCAGAAAAGAAGGTGATAACAAATGAGTAAGAGTGATATGGTTTATCGTTATACCGCATCAAAAATCGAGTATCTGCACAGCATTGCAGACACAGGAAGAGGCAAGGGCTATCTTGCCGAGCTTCGACACGGTATCGGTAAAAAGCCGGGAGAACTCCCGTCGCTTTGGTGGCTGATATTCGACAGAATCGATGAAGAACTTAAAGGTTCAAAGTGTGCGTCAAATGCAGAATGGGCAGTTTATACGGCTCTGACGTTGTACGCTTTGCATCAGCAGGGTAACGACAGGTTTATGTATGAAAAGGGCTATACTCTGGGAAGAGCGGCTTATCACATTGCAAACAGCAATGATGATGAAGAACGTGTTGTAAACAGACTTAACCTTGTTGTAACATCAACGACAAAGGAAGAGCTTGCTTACCAGCTCAAAAGCATAGTTCAACTGCTCAAAGGCAAGAGTATACCGCTTGATTATGCGAAGCTTGCCGAAGAGCTCTACAGGTTCAATTATCCTGAGCAGGCGGCAGATATAAAACTGTCGTGGGGAAGAGATTTCTATTCCGAAAAGTATAAGACCGAAAAAGATAATTCAAAAGGAGAGTAAAGAAAATGAGTAACGAAAGATTATATGTTGATTTCCATGTAGTACAGACAGTTCCGCCTTCATGCGTAAACCGTGATGATACCGGCAGACCTAAAACAGCTTTTTACGGCGGTGCAAACAGAGCCAGAGTGTCAAGCCAGTCGTGGAAGCACGCAATGCGTCTTATGTTCAATGAACTTTTTACAAGTGAAGAACTCGGCTACAGAACAATGCACGCTGTTGATCTTATTGCTAATGAAATCAAAAAGCTTGACAGCAGTTTTGACGATGAAACAGCCGTTAAGGAAGCTATAAAGGCGATGAACTCGGCAGGTGTGAAAATAAACGAAAAGAAGGATAATAAAACAGGAGCGCTGTTCTTTATAAGTGCTGTACAGGCTAATAATCTTGCACAACTTGTTATAAGCGGCGAAAAAGACGCCAAGCTCTATAAGCAGGCGCTTAAAGAAACGCCTTCTGTTGATATTGCTTTATTCGGAAGAATGGTAGCGGACGATGCTGACCTGAATGTAGATGCGGCATCGCAGGTTGCTCACAGCATTTCAACTCATGCTGTTCAGAATGAGTATGACTACTTTACGGCGGTAGACGATTGCTCGCCTGAGGACAGTGCGGGTGCGGGACATCTCGGAACAACAGAGTTCAATTCTTCAACGCTTTACAGATATGCGACTGTGAATGTTGCACAGCTTAAGAAATCAATAGGTGTTTCTGTAGCAGAAGTCATAAAGGGATTTGCCGAAGCATTTATCTGCTCTATGCCTACCGGTAAGCAGAACTCATACGCAAACAGAACATATCCCGATATGGTTTATGTGACGATCAGAAAAGATCAGCCTGTAAACCTTGTCGGTGCATTTGAAAAGCCGGTTATCAGCAATAACGGCTATGTTGAAGAGTCTGTGAAGAAATTACAGGAGTATGCAGGCAAGGTATATAACAACTTCAGCGGAAAGCCTGTAAAGAGCTTTATGATAGGTGCGGACGCTATATCCGACGCCGAAAGGGTAAATCTTGACGAGCTGCTTGAAAAGCTTTATAGCTACATAAAAGATGAGGTGGTATAATGCCTGTACTGCTGCTCAGACTTGCCGCTCCGTTGCAGTCATGGGGCGTTGAGTCGAAATTTGATACGCGCCGCACGCTCGGATATCCGACCAAGAGCGGCGTAATCGGACTTGTGGCATCGGCTATGGGAAGAGAGAGGACAGAGCCTCTTGACGACCTTAATGAGCTTAAGATCGGTATCAGAGTAGAGAACGAGGGTCGGCAGATAAGGGATTACCATACTGCCAACGGTGAAAAAACAAAGAAATATATCACGCACCGCTTTTACCTTTCCGATGCGACTTTCCTTGTTGGGCTCGAACATAAAGATGCAGGGTTTATAGAAAAAATCGAAGACGCTCTGAAACATCCTGCGTTTCCGCTATTTTTAGGCAGGCGCTCATGCCCACCTACACCTCCGCTTGTATGGGGATTGCGTGACGGAAATCTTCTTGATGTGCTTAAATCAGAAAGTCCGTTGCTTGACAAACAGCAGAGAAAAAATGCCGACACAAGGCTCAGAATTATTACAGAAAGCGAAGACGGTCCTGCAATAATCAAGGATGTTCCTGTTTCGTTTGATCCGACATTCAGACGTTTCGGGCTGCGAAAAAAAAAAGACTGCTATGTGGTGATCGATAAGTCGGACAGCGCAGAGGATATGGTTTCTGCAGAGCACGACCCTATGGCTGAATTGAGGTGAAACAATGTACTTATCAAGAGTTTATCTGGATCTGTCAAACCGCAATACATTGAAGGCGGTCAATTCACGCAGTGTTCTGCACGGAGCTGTAGAAGCGGCGCTTACGGATGATCGTTCAAGAAAGCTCTGGCGCATCGACAGTCTTGGAGGAGAGCTTTATCTGATGATTCTCAGCAATCAGAAGCCCGACTTATCTGTTATAGCATTGCAGTTTGGTGATACCGGCAGAGCAGGAGAAACAAGAGAATATGACGGTCTGCTTGGCAGAATAAAAAAGGGTGATATATGGCAGTTCCGCCTTACCGCAAATCCGGTGAAAACGGATAATGTAAAACAGGGACAGGGTAAGAAAAGGGCAGTCACTATTGTTGACTTTCAAAAGCAGTGGCTGATGGACAGAGCAGAGAAGAACGGGTTCTGCCTTAGTGAAGATTCATTTGATGTGGTTCAGAACAAGTGGTGCAGATTTTTCAAAAAGGACAACAGAGTAGTAACGCTTCTGTCGGTGACGTTTGAAGGACTGCTTGAAGTGACGGATGAAGAACTGTTCAGAAATATGCTCGTAAACGGATTAGGCAGAGGAAAAGCGTACGGTATGGGACTTATGACCGTAATGCGTCCGGGAAATAATACAAATGGCTGAAATACCCGGAATGATAAAACCCGATATCGTAGAACTGCCGCAGATTGCCGACAGAATTACATTTCTGTATCTGGAACACTGTAAAATAAACAGAAAAGACAGTGCAATCACCGTTATTGACGAGAACGGCGTTACGCATATACCATCGGGTACAATCTCTGTACTTATGTTAGGTCCCGGAACTGATGTTTCACACAGGGCTATGGAACTTATAGGCGACAGCGGAATAAGCGTATGCTGGGTTGGTGAGCAGGGTGTCAGATATTATGCCGGCGGCAGACCGCTGACGCACAGTTCGAGGCTTATTGTAAAACAAGCGGAAATGGTCACAAACCAGCGCAAGCATCTTGATGTTGTCAGAAAGATGTATATGATGCGTTTTCCCGATGAGGATGTTTCGGGGCTTACTCTGCAACAGCTTAGAGGCCGTGAGGGCAGTCGAATAAGAAAAGTGTACAGACAGCAGTCTGAAAAATGGAATGTCGAATGGAACGGTCGTGTATACAATCACGAAGATTTCCAGTCGTCCGATCCTGTCAATCAGGCTCTGTCGGCGGCACATGCCTGCCTTTACGGGCTTGCTCACGCTGTTATATGTTCTATGGGGTGTTCGCCTGCACTGGGGTTTGTGCATATCGGTCACGAATGTTCGTTTGTATATGATATAGCCGATCTTTATAAAGCTGAAGTCACGATACCGATATCTTTTGAAGCGGCTGCATCGGTAAATGATGATATATCAAGATTTGTACGGCATAGGGTCCGTGACGAAATGGTGAAAGCTCATATGCTTGAGCGAATGGTACACGATATTAAATATCTGCTGATGCCTGAAGAAAATCCGGATGACGAAAAAGCCATGTATCTGTGGAATGATAAAAACGAACCTCTCGATTACGGTAAACAATACAGGTGACGATATGATGGTAGTAATTACACTGAGTTGTTGTCCGCCTAAACTACGCGGAGATCTTTCCAGGTGGATGCAGGAAATAGACACAGGCGTGTATGTCGGAAATCTGAACGCAAGAGTTCGTGATAACGTATGGGACAGAGTGTGCTCAAACATTGGAAACGGTCATGCTTCAATGTCATACAGCTCAAATAACGAGCAGAAACTGGAATTCCGTATTCACAATACGCAATGGGAGCCGGTAGATTATGACGGCATAAAGCTTATAAAAAGACGTGTGACAAAAAGTGACGATGAAAACGTTATTCGTCCTAAGGCTATGACAAATCACATAAATCGTTTATCGGAGAAAAAACAGAAATCATCCGGTGTATCGGATACATATACGGTAATCGATATTGAAACAACGGGACTTAATCCCGATGATGAAATAATAGAACTCGGTGCAGTGACGGTTGAAAACGGATCAGTAGCGGAAACATATTCTGTGCTTGTCAAAACAGATAAAAAAATACCGGAGGCGATTATCAGGCTTACAGGTATAACGGAGGAATTACTGGCAAGTGAAGGAACAGACAAAAGCAAAGCACTTAGTGAGTTTGCAATGCGATGCAACGGAAAACCTCTGGTCGGGCATAATATCGGTTTTGACCTGAATTTTATTAAATCTGCGTGTGCTGAAAACAAAATTGATTTTGTTCCGTCAAAAATTATTGATACAGTTAAAATATCAAGAAAACTACTTGATATTAATTCATATTCGTTAGCAGCTATTGCGGATTATTTCGATTTGCATTATAATAAAGATAGGATTCATAGGGCGCTTGACGATTGTCTGCTTACACAAAGGATCTATGAAAAGTTAAAGGAAATCTAAGCGGTTGATTTTGCAAAACCGCTATTTTCCTTGATTTCTTTAGTCTTGTCCCCATACGCGTGGGGATGATCCTGATTTTGATAGGCGCAGAAGTGAAGTGCGGTACTTGTCCCCATACGCGTGGGGATGATCCTCGGAAATACTGGTGAGGTGTAAAAATGGATATCTTGTCCCCATACGCGTGGGGATGATCCCGCTATTTTCGCACATTCTACCTGTGTTAGATCCTTGTCCCCATACGCGTGGGGATGATCCTGCTGTCCATACGGTTTTCATTCCTTTCTTTTCCTTGTCCCCATACGCGTGGGGATGATCCTTCACCGTTTCCGCCGTAAATGTCCAACAGTTCCTTGTCCCCATACGCGTGGGGATGATCCTTCCTCATTGCATTCTACGCATAATAGCTTTACCTTGTCCCCATACGCGTGGGGATGATCCTGATATTTTTACTAGACCAGTAATATTTTCCAACTTGTCCCCATACGCGTGGGGATGATCCCAAATGACGTTCATATTTGAATCCCAATCCGTACTTGTCCCCATACGCGTGGGGATGATCCTTCGGTTGTATTGTAACTTATCGTGAAAATTGCCTTGTCCCCATACGCGTGGGGATGATCCTCCGCTGTTATCGTAATTCTGTTGTATGTGTGACTTGTCCCCATACGCGTGGGGATGATCCTATCCCCCCGTGGAAATATGCAGAGAATATTGCCTTGTCCCCATACGCGTGGGGATGATCCTTGACGAAGGTCAGCTTCTGACATTTCACGGAACTTGTCCCCATACGCGTGGGGATGATCCTGAACTAAAGGTGCGTGATACCGTATTAACACCCTTGTCCCCATACGCGTGGGGATGATCCTCAGTAACCAGCCTTTAAGACCGAATCCGGCAACTTGTCCCCATACGCGTGGGGATGATCCCTGACTGGACAAGGTTGCCGAGACTATGAAACACTTGTCCCCATACGCGTGGGGATGATCCACTCGTCAAATTTTGCGAGCAGTGAAACTTCCTCTTGTCCCCATACGCGTGGGGATGATCCGAAATAATTGCCGCAAAAGTAGCCGAAATAGCACTTGTCCCCATACGCGTGGGGATGATCCTTTTACTGTTAAAAAATACGGTCAATTTCGTACTTGTCCCCATACGCGTGGGGATGATCCCAATAGTAACAGATACAATTACGACACTCTTTACTTGTCCCCATACGCGTGGGGATGATCCCAGAGTTAGCGGAACTAACTAAAGTCGAATAGACTTGTCCCCATACGCGTGGGGATGATCCTGTTATTTTCTTTGGCACAGGAAAAAACCGATTCTTGTCCCCATACGCGTGGGGATGATCCTGCAAACCACACTCATTAATAAGCAAATGAGCGCTTGTCCCCATACGCGTGGGGATGATCCTAAGTTTTATAAGCACCCGTTGTCGATTTACGACTTGTCCCCATACGCGTGGGGATGATCCCAACAAAGCAAATGAATCAGAATTTCTGACACGCTTGTCCCCATACGCGTGGGGATGATCCCGAGGATTTTTCCTGCGAGGGATGCAAGGAGGTCTTGTCCCCATACGCGTGGGGATGATCCTATAAAGCCTCTGAGCTTTGTGTACGAAACTAACTTGTCCCCATACGCGTGGGGATGATCCCTTGGAATTGGCATTTATGTATCTAGGCATCAACTTGTCCCCATACGCGTGGGGATGATCCTTTACTTCTTATTATTGACACATGGACAGATGACTTGTCCCCACACGCGTGGGGATGATCCCTCGCTTGCTGAGCCGACCTCCGTAAAAGCGGCCTTGTCCCCACACGCGTGGGGATGATCCTTTTATCGGTGACCTTGACACCTCGGCGATACTCTTGTCCCCACACGCGTGGGGATGATCCTACCGAGGATCATAACCGCTCATCGGGTGCTTACTTGTCCCCACACGCGTGGGGATGATCCTATCTCTCGGTGCGCTTCTTCAAAAATGGGAAACTTGTCCCCACACGCGTGGGGATGATCCGTCCATGTCAGCCCTGAGGGCGCAAAGTTCGTGCTTGTCCCCACACGCGTGGGGATGATCCTTAGACCATATAAAAAAAGTGTTATACAGACAACTTGTCCCCACACGCGTGGGGATGATCCTACGCAGATAAACATTGATTTGATGATAATAAACTTGTCCCCACACGCGTGGGGATGATCCTGTTGGTATCAATAATATTCCTACAGTATATGCCTTGTCCCCACACGCGTGGGGATGATCCCAATTCCAACGGGCTTTATACACTGTGCCGCCTCTTGTCCCCACACGCGTGGGGATGATCCTAATAGCTTGGGTAGTACAAAAGACTATCGATACTTGTCCCCACACGCGTGGGGATGATCCCAGCTAACTGGCAATAAAAAGCCAACAGAATGGCTTGTCCCCACACGCGTGGGGATGATCCTGGCTTTGTAGTGCGGTTTTACGACCTCTACAACTTGTCCCCACACGCGTGGGGATGATCCCTTGAAACCGTTCCCTGCGTTTGCGTTGACGAACTTGTCCCCACACGCGTGGGGATGATCCTATTCTGCCATATATCAATCACCTTGCGAATTACTTGTCCCCACACGCGTGGGGATGATCCTTATAAGCTCATCGACTGTTACGCCGTCAACCACTTGTCCCCACACGCGTGGGGATGATCCTGAAAAAAGCTATGAATGGCGATGTCAAAGCGTCTTGTCCCCACACGCGTGGGGATGATCCTAGCAGTTGATAAACGATAGCAGAGTTACGTTTCTTGTCCCCACACGCGTGGGGATGCTCCTTATTGTGTTATCGGCACATGAAAATATATCATCTTGTCCCCACACGCGTGGGGATGATCCTGGGTTGAGAGTCCTATTCATGATCGTGATATTCTTGTCCCCACACGCGTGGGGATGATCCTCGTCAACTGCTTTGACATCTCGCGTTTGCCGTCTTGTCCCCACACGCGTGGGGATGATCCTACGATCAAGCAAGTGTTTCAGAAGATCAAGAACTTGTCCCCACACGCGTGGGGATGATCCCATCCGGAGAATAAGCACATACAGAAATCATAACTTGTCCCCACACGCGTGGGGATGATCCTATAACACATCTGCTCGAGGGGTTACAAGTGCATCTTGTCCCCACACGCGTGGGGATGATCCTTAACAACTGCGGGGGATAAAAACATCATTGCGCTTGTCCCCACACGCGTGGGGATGATCCTAAACTTAAAGCTGTCGAGGAGGAGTGGAGACGCTTGTCCCCACACGCGTGGGGATGATCCTGCCCAGTATCGACTATAGAGATGTAAAAACCACTTGTCCCCACGCGTGTGGGGATGATCCTGCCCAGTATCGACTATAGAGATGTAAAAACCACTTGTCCCCACACGCGTGGGGATGATCCTGCCCAGTATCGACTATAGAGATGTAAAAACCACTTGTCCCCACACGCGTGGGGATGATCCTCCCCAGTATCGACTATAGAGATGTAAAAACCACTTGTCCCCACACGCGTGGGGATGATCCTAGCTGCTGCTTTTGTTATGAACTTATCATCAACTTGTCCCCACACGCGTGGGGATGATCCCCAGACGGTTAAAAGCGTCAACTGAATACTCGGCTTGTCCCCACACGCGTGGGGATGATCCCCGTGTCAGTAGCAGCAGTTGTCTGAGTGCCTGCTTGTCCCCACACGCGTGGGGATGATCCCTGTGTTTGACGGGCAAACATTTACAGAGGTTTCTTGTCCCCACACGCGTGGGGATGATCCCGGATATGTGTACAGTTTGTTATTTTTTGGCAACTTGTCCCCACACGCGTGGGGATGATCCCGCTGATATAGTGCTGTCCTTTGTCGCCAGTCTCTTGTCCCCACACGCGTGGGGATGATCCTCATATTGAACGGTATATTCGTTCTGCTGTGCCCTTGTCCCCACACGCGTGGGGATGATCCCAGTTGTGCAAGACGGAAAATATTATTTTTCAACTTGTCCCCACACGCGTGGGGATGATCCCTTGCAAACGTTGCTATCGTTGATATGTCTGATCTTGTCCCCACACGCGTGGGGATGATCCCAACCGTAAGTGGCTCTCGCCGAAATTCGTTACCTTGTCCCCACACGCGTGGGGATGATCCCATTTGTAGACTTTACAAGATTACGAGAACTCCCTTGTCCCCACACGCGTGGGGATGATCCCAGAGCTCGGAATAATCGGCTGTGCATTCTGCACTTGTCCCCACACGCGTGGGGATGATCCTGACGTTATTATATTGTCAGAATATGCTGACTACTTGTCCCCACACGCGTGGGGATGATCCTCGTATCACAAACACTTCAGCGACAAGAACAATCTTGTCCCCACACGCGTGGGGATGATCCCTTTGTCCCTGCGTCAACTTCCTGTCGGGTGTACTTGTCCCCACACGCGTGGGGATGATCCCATTGTAAATCCCCCTTACCATATCTGCATAAACTTGTCCCCACACGCGTGGGGATGATCCTAATCATTCTTCCACCTCACACACATTGTCAGACTTGTCCCCACACGCGTGGGGATGATCCCGACCTGGGTCTTGGGGTTTTCGAGCTGTCTGGCTTGTCCCCACACGCGTGGGGATGATCCCGACAGACAGAGCGGCAGACGTGCTTTGCGAGACTTGTCCCCACACGCGTGGGGATGATCCTCACCCCCTTATTGCCCCGAAGGGCGAGGGCTGCTTGTCCCCACACGCGTGGGGATGATCCGTGAGCGACAAGTTCCAGGTGGTTCAGAACCGGCTTGTCCCCACACGCGTGGGGATGATCCTTGAATGTCAAGAATTGCCGGATTGTTACCACACTTGTCCCCACACGCGTGGGGATGATCCTAACTGTCGAAACTGGGGCAACAACAAAGTTTACTTGTCCCCACACGCGTGGGGATGATTAGTGCGGGAACAAGTGTGTTGGGTGCGGCGAATACTTGTCCCCACACGCGTGGGGATGATCCCGGGGAGTTTTCCTATATGATATCTGATATGGGCTTGTCCCCACACGCGTGGGGATGATCCTGCTGCAACAATACTTAGTACCGAAAACTTTTACTTGTCCCCACACGCGTGGGGATGATCCCGGCAACGTCTGTATATGATAACACAAAGTCTGCTTGTCCCCACACGCGTGGGGATGATCCTTCACACTGACGGTCACAGGAAACACGGTCTACCTTGTCCCCACACGCGTGGGGATGATCCCATGTTCGGAAGCTTCAAAAAATCAAGCAGATTCTTGTCCCCACACGCGTGGGGATGATCCCTGCTGTTACAACAGTACCCTCTTCAACGGCAACTTGTCCCCACACGCGTGGGGATGATCCCGAAACAAACCATGACAACGGCGAAATTGCCGACTTGTCCCCACACGCGTGGGGATGATCCTGACATGGACATCAAACAGCGAAAAAGCCACAGCTTGTCCCCACACGCGTGGGGATGATCCTCATATGGAAGCGTTTGGTACGTCTCAACGTTGCTTGTCCCCACACGCGTGGGGATGATCCTACCCTCCGCCATCTGCGCAGGTGGAGTAGACACTTGTCCCCACACGCGTGGGGATGATCCCGAAACAAACCATGACAACGGCGAAATTGCCGACTTGTCCCCACACGCGTGGGGATGATCCGTCGCTTTGCTTTTGCCGTCAAGGATTTTTCGTCTTGTCCCCACACGCGTGGGGATGATCCTATAGACGACCATGACGGCTCTGCCGTTGTGCCCTTGTCCCCACACGCGTGGGGATGATCCTACAAGGGAACGATAAACAAGGGAATATGAAAACTTGTCCCCACACGCGTGGGGATGATCCTTAAAATACTGCCTTAATCGTTGTAAGTGGGAACTTGTCCCCACACGCGTGGGGATGATCCTTTTATCACAAAAAAATTTATTTGTCAAGGAATCTTGTCCCCACACGCGTGGGGATGATCCTGTTAAGTGCTTTCATACGATTTGCAAATATAGCTTGTCCCCACACGCGTGGGGATGATCCTTATCAGCTAAAACCGCAAGAGACACACCAGATCTTGTCCCCATACGCGTGGGGATGATCCCTTTGCTATGCCTTTAAGAATTTTCTTTATTCTCTTGTCCCCATACGCGTGGGGATGATCCTTTTTAATGCTGAGGTATTCGGCAGATACCTCGCTTGTCCCCATACGCGTGGGGATGATCCCTGGAGAAGTACGAGCGTTGGGGTTGCGGACTGCTTGTCCCCATACGCGTGGGGATGATCCCGGCGGTCTTTGCACCGCTTGCCTTGAAACGTACTTGTCCCCATACGCGTGGGGATGATCCCTTTGTCCCTGCGTCAACTTCCTGTCGGGTGTACTTGTCCCCATACGCGTGGGGATGATCCTGGGCTACTATCTTAACAGCTACAACCGCTTACCTTGTCCCCATACGCGTGGGGATGATCCCGGCAAACCTCACAGCGAAAGACCTCTTTAACGCTTGTCCCCATACGCGTGGGGATGATCCTTTTTTGAAACTTCCACGAATGTTTTCAAACGCCTTGTCCCCATACGCGTGGGGATGATCCCAAATTTTGCAAAGGGCGATAAAGTAATGTTAACTTGTCCCCATACGCGTGGGGATGATCCCGCAGGCGGAAATTGAAGAAGAACATAGGATCGCTTGTCCCCATACGCGTGGGGATGATCCTCATATTCCACGCTTTTTCATACGGCAAAATATCTTGTCCCCATACGCGTGGGGATGATTTTACAACACGCTGGCAAACAAGCGTGATTTGAATCTTGTCCCCATACGCGTGGGGATGATCCTTTTAAAGTCATAGTTGATACCCGCACTATCAACTTGTCCCCATACGCGTGGGGATGATCCTATTGGCATTCGAAAACATTCGGGGAAGTTTCACTTGTCCCCATACGCGTGGGGATGATCCTAACTTTGTCAGTGACGCAACGGTATTCGTTTTCTTGTCCCCATACGCGTGGGGATGATCCCGAAAGGAACGGCACAAGCCGTAAGGTGGTAAACTTGTCCCCATACGCGTGGGGATGATCCCCGTATACGTCTTTTTTACACTTTCCATAATAACTTGTCCCCATACGCGTGGGGATGATCCTATTACAGCCAAAGAACACCACGTTATAGAAAGCTTGTCCCCATACGCGTGGGGATGATCCTTGGAAGAACGTGGGAAGATTTCTTCAATTTGCCTTGTCCCCATACGCGTGGGGATGATGCGAAACCGCCGTTGAAGCGGTCGAGGGATATGGCCTTGTCCCCATACGCGTGGGGATGATCCTTTATCCCACGAAGCGTTTAAGACTTGCGCTACCTTGTCCCCATACGCGTGGGGATGATCCTAAATACACAAGGCAAAACAAGCGCATACCTTTCTTGTCCCCATACGCGTGGGGATGATCCTCGTGGTACGGCAATTTTTGCATAAGGCTTAAGCTTGTCCCCATACGCGTGGGGATGATCCTGACGTTTTGGTTGTGTCGGAAGCACTTCAAATCTTGTCCCCATACGCGTGGGGATGATCCTTTCTGACCTGCTGTAAATTTAATTGATCTGTACTTGTCCCCATACGCGTGGGGATGATCCCCCAAAGCGGAAAAGATCCATCAGCATTAGTGACTTGTCCCCATACGCGTGGGGATGATCCTAAGGTTTATACTATTACGTTATCTGATTATTCCTTGTCCCCATACGCGTGGGGATGATCCCCCGTATGAAAACTATTTGATAGTTTTGTGAAACTTGTCCCCATACGCGTGGGGATGATCCTGGCGATGTCAAGAGGTGCTTGGTCTGGTATGCCTTGTCCCCATACGCGTGGGGATGATCCTCGCTGCACAGGATACGCAGATAACGGCAATATCTTGTCCCCATACGCGTGGGGATGATCCTATAAAATCATTACTCGGAGATATGCTTCCTTGCTTGTCCCCATACGCGTGGGGATGATCCTATAAAATCATTACTCGGAGATATGCTTCCTTGCTTGTCCCCATACGCGTGGGGATGATCCTGTCTAATACATCCGTTTTTATGTGCCACTCAGCTTGTCCCCATACGCGTGGGGATGATCCCATTGCTTTATGTCCGCTTTGATTTCTTCCTCGCTTGTCCCCATACGCGTGGGGATGATCCCAGATACACATACAGGTAATGACACGTTGGCAACTTGTCCCCATACGCGTGGGGATGATCCTTTAATGTCATCACGCCCAAAGACTTTTTTATACTTGTCCCCATACGCGTGGGGATGATCCTTTCCCACATAGTAAACACACTGTCGCCGCTGTACTTGTCCCCATACGCGTGGGGATGATCCCACTTAACACGGCTATGACCCTTGGTCGAACAACTTGTCCCCATACGCGTGGGGATGATCCTATTCGGTGTTCGCAGATAATTATTGTAGATAACTTGTCCCCATACGCGTGGGGATGATCCCTTTTTGTCAAGCCCTGCCGTGTAGTTGCCAAACTTGTCCCCATACGCGTGGGGATGATCCTGCAGATGGCGGAGGGCATTGTGCGCAGACAACCTTGTCCCCATACGCGTGGGGATGATCCCAATTTTACGCAAGTCTGAAAAGCTTGACATTACTTGTCCCCATACGCGTGGGGATGATCCTAACTTCGTTTAACTTTGCGCTTGTCTTACATACTTGTCCCCATACGCGTGGGGATGATCCCATGGGGAGCGAAAAGGTATATTTACACAGTCGCTTGTCCCCATACGCGTGGGGATGATCCTTTTTTGAAACTTCCACGAATGTTTTCAAACGCCTTGTCCCCATACGCGTGGGGATGATCCTTTTTTGAAACTTCCACGAATGTTTTCAAACGCCTTGTCCCCATACGCGTGGGGATGATCCTATAAAATCATTACTCGGAGATATGCTTCCTTGCTTGTCCCCATACGCGTGGGGATGATCCTATCGGCGATTTCCGTTGCTGAAGAAAAAGAATCTTGTCCCCATACGCGTGGGGATGATCCTACACCCTTTTTGTGAAATCTGTATGATAGTTTCTTGTCCCCATACGCGTGGGGATGATCCTATCCTGCACACTCTTCACGCTGTACGGCTCTGCTTGTCCCCATACGCGTGGGGATGATCCAAAGCAAGCAAAGGTGCTGAGCGTGCTCTTGCTCTTGTCCCCATACGCGTGGGGATGATCCTACACCCTTTTTGTGAAATCTGTATGATAGTTTCTTGTCCCCATACGCGTGGGGATGATCCTTGACACAGATTTTAGCGTGGATTTGTCTGAGACTTGTCCCCATACGCGTGGGGATGATCCTTGACACAGATTTTAGCGTGGATTTGTCTGAGACTTGTCCCCATACGCGTGGGGATGATCCGTTACGTTCAAGCACCCAGCCGTCGCCCCGTAAACTTGTCCCCATACGCGTGGGGATGATCCTACGTTGTTTGTAACGTGTGATTGGGTGACACACTTGTCCCCATACGCGTGGGGATGATCCTGATAAACGCAAACTGTGACAAAATCGCGGTTGCTTGTCCCCATACGCGTGGGGATGATCCCCATATTGTTATCCTTGTACAGCATTGTAAACTCTTGTCCCCATACGCGTGGGGATGATCCCTCTGGATTATCATAAATGTTGCCGACGACTTTCTTGTCCCCATACGCGTGGGGATGATCCCACCTCATAGTAACTTAAACTATCATCATAGACCTTGTCCCCACACGCGTGGGGATGATCCTACCGATAAACGTGGTTCACCGCAACGCAAAAACTTGTCCCCACACGCGTGGGGATGATCCCCGATGTAAGCGTGCATACAAATGTCGTTGTACCTTGTCCCCACACGCGTGGGGATGATCCTTTTTTAGGTTCGCCAACAGGTGATTTTACGGTCTTGTCCCCACACGCGTGGGGATGATCATATAGACAATGAAACGAAAGGAGGTGTTATCCGCTTGTCCCCACACGCGTGGGGATGATCAGCGGCACTGTTGACGCTCCTGTGTGGTCGTCGTCTTGTCCCCACACGCGTGGGGATGATCCTTATTCCAAGCATCTCACGGGCGGAAGCATACGCTTGTCCCCACACGCGTGGGGATGATCCTACGCTGTGCCGCCTTGTAAGCCCCGTTTGCATCTTGTCCCCACACGCGTGGGGATGATCCTCACGGTGACCCTGAAAACTGGCTGTCAAAATACTTGTCCCCACACGCGTGGGGATGATCCTTTTGCTTACCTTGTCGCTTGCTTGGTCATCCACTTGTCCCCACACGCGTGGGGATGATCCTTTTTTATTACGTTAGCAGACGTTCCAAAAAGTCTTGTCTCCACACGCGTGGGGATGATCCCTGTCTGAATCACTTCGACAATTTCTTCCATATCTTGTCCCCACACGCGTGGGGATGATCCTACCTTGTTAAAATATGCCTTATTATTAAGGCTACTTGTCCCCACACGCGTGGGGATGATCCCATAGGTGATAGTATAACGCCTGAGCCTGTAATCTTGTCCCCACACGCGTGGGGATGATCCTGTAGTGCTGACATTGACCTGCACGGACTGGGACTTGTCCCCACACGCGTGGGGATGATCCCGCCCCTATGTGAAATCTGTATGACAGTTTTGTCTTGTCCCCATACGCGTGGGGATGATCCTTAAGCCCTATGGGCAGGAGGTAAAGATATGAACTTGTCCCCATACGCGTGGGGATGATCCTCCCCTTGTAAATATCGGGAAACCGAGGGTATACTTGTCCCCATACGCGTGGGGATGATCCCATGGAAGAGAGTACAAGACAATATCCCCGTAACTTGTCCCCATACGCGTGGGGATGATCCTTACTCTTCGTGAAGATGATAGTTATGATAGACCTTGTCCCCATACGCGTGGGGATGATCCCCGAAGCCCTCACACCTCAATCTCTCGCTTAGCCTTGTCCCCATACGCGTGGGGATGATCCCATGACTTTACACGCATGGAGAATATACGCTATCTTGTCCCCATACGCGTGGGGATGATCCGCACCAAACTCCGATGTTTGGATTTGTCGAGGACTTGTCCCCATACGCGTGGGGATGATCCCTTTGTAGACAGCGTTGCAACAGTCGGTAAAAACTTGTCCCCATACGCGTGGGGATGATCCCGCTTTATTTCTGCGTTCATATTGCCACTGATGCCTTGTCCCCATACGCGTGGGGATGATCCCCGCAACCGAGCCGTCTTCAAGGTTCGTAAAGACTTGTCCCCATACGCGTGGGGATGATCCTCGCTGACTGCATACGGTGCGTTCCATGAAGCTACTTGTCCCCATACGCGTGGGGATGATCCGGTTCATGTGGCACGATTGCGCTTGTCTGACAGCTTGTCCCCATACGCGTGGGGATGATCCAAGCTCAGGAAAGCCGGGGAAAGCAAGCGAATACTTGTCCCCATACGCGTGGGGATGATCCCTTACTCCCGAATTTCTGATTAACTTCTGCATGCTTGTCCCCATACGCGTGGGGATGATCCCGACGAGCACAACCGGCACGGACACAAGGACAGCTTGTCCCCATACGCGTGGGGATGATCCTACCGCCCTTTTTATGATACTCAGGTATCAATACTTGTCCCCATACGCGTGGGGATGATCCCGTCTATTATGACAGTTACGGTACCGTTGCTTGCTTGTCCCCATACGCGTGGGGATGATCCCATTGCTAACAACTACTGTTGCTCCGTCTTTTGCTTGTCCCCATACGCGTGGGGATGATCCTTTCTATATCAAGGGGGCTATTTATGGCACGCACTTGTCCCCATACGCGTGGGGATGATCCCCTCAACATTACGCTTAGCGTTAAACTTAGCTGCTTGTCCCCATACGCGTGGGGATGATCCTGGCAAAGGCAAACAAACCCAAGGTAACAAACTCTTGTCCCCACACGCGTGGGGATGATCCTACCCCCCCTTTGTATAATATTTGCGGGAGCAGCTTGTCCCCACACGCGTGGGGATGATCCCTGTGCTTCGTACTGCTGAGCCAGTGTTTTTCTCTTGTCCCCACACGCGTGGGGATGATCCCGGGGGCAAGCTTGTGACAGATACTGACAGCACCTTGTCCCCACACGCGTGGGGATGATCCTGACGTTTTGGTTATGTCGGAAGCACTTCAAATTCTTGTCCCCACACGCGTGGGGATGATCCTCGGTCACAACAGGATTAAGAAAATTATGCGCCCTTGTCCCCACACGCGTGGGGATGATCCTAAATTAAAATAGCCGCTTGCCGTGCCGCCAATCTTGTCCCCACACGCGTGGGGATGATCCGTCCTGCGGTGTCGTGAGTTATGGCGCTGTTGTCTTGTCCCCACACGCGTGGGGATGATGAGGAATAGACGGAATGATAGACGCAGAATTGAGTCTTGTCCCCACACGCGTGGGGATGATCCTCATAATGCCCAAATCGCACAGCAACTTAGCAACTTGTCCCCACACGCGTGGGGATGATCCTCTCATCGCCCGACACGGCGTCGGACGAGACAGCTTGTCCCCACACGCGTGGGGATGATCCTTAATGGTGGTGGTATAGTGCCACCACCAATATCTTGTCCCCACACGCGTGGGGATGATCCTAAAAAATTGTGGATTTTCCGCCGAAACCGACACTTGTCCCCACACGCGTGGGGATGATCCTACCGTTGTGTGTGGGATATTCGGTATTTCTTGCTTGTCCCCACACGCGTGGGGATGATCCTGTGTGCTCAGTTAATTTGACCGTCGATGTAAACTTGTCCCCACACGCGTGGGGATGATCCTTAATGGTGGTGGTATAGTGCCACCACCAATATCTTGTCCCCACACGCGTGGGGATGATCCTATGGCACTCGTGCTGATGACAACAAAAAACTTCTTGTCCCCACACGCGTGGGGATGATCCCGGACATCTCGGCTGCCTCGGCTAAGGCTTCAACTTGTCCCCACACGCGTGGGGATGATCCCTGTTGATGGGGATTTACCCGTCACATTAATCACTTGTCCCCACACGCGTGGGGATGATCCTGCGATATGTGATAACTGACCAAGGGGAACAAACTTGTCCCCACACGCGTGGGGATGATCCCATTCCTGCTGTTTATCCTCAGACCGTGCCTAACTTGTCCCCACACGCGTGGGGATGATCCCTTTATGTTGTCACAAGATAATTTTAAGCAAGCCTTGTCCCCACACGCGTGGGGATGATCCTGTATGTTGTGTTGTTCCGTCAAGCTTGCAAGACTTGTCCCCACACGCGTGGGGATGATCCTATCAATCGTTTGCGGAGGGTTTAACAGCGGGGCTTGGTAGATTGTCAAGTCAAGTGCAACACTTTTTAGACAAAAATTCGAGAGGGGAAAGATAGCCAAGACATTTACGAGGACGACTATTGATTAAATGAATAACTTTTTGGAATTCTTCTTCGGAAACACTTAAAAAATCAGTGCCTTTAGGGTAGAAGAAACGTAAAAGATCATTTGTATTTTCGTTTAAACCTCGTTGCCAAGGAGAGTGCAAATCAGCAAAATAGATTGTTGTACCTAAATCTTTTTCGATATTAAGAAAATCAGCAAATTCAGAACCGTTATCCAACGTGATTGTTTCAATCGGCATAGGAGCTTCCATAAGTTCAAAAGCTCTGGAGATAGCTTTTCTGATTGTATTTCTTTCTCGACTGATTGCTATTGAGCCAACAAGTAACTTGCTTTTTCGGTCAACAAAAGTAACAGCGCAACCTTTACCGATACCGCCATAAACCGTATCGCCTTCAAAATCGCCTATACGGGATTTTGTTTCTACAATTTCCGGTCTGTCGTGAATAGTGTGAACCGGGTGAATTGTATTGCATTTCTTGCGATTGCCGATATACTTTTTTCCGTGACGTCGCAGAGCAATTTTCCTTGACAAACCTTGAAGCCTGTTTTCCTTTAATGCCCGGTATATAGATGCACAACATACGCTGAAACCTTGTTGTTTGCACTTATGCGCTATAATTTCAGGCGACCAAAAGCGTTTGAAACATTCAAGAATGTAAATATAAAGTTTGGTGTCCGGTCGGATGACGTGTTTCCTTACACACTTCTTTCTTCTGTATATGTAAAGTGACGTTGCCCACCACGCATTATACCTCTTTTTATCTTTACAGTTTCTTTTTATTTCTCTGCTTATTGATGAAGCACTTCTGCCCATCAACCTTCCAATTTCTCGTACTCCTTTTCCTTCTGACAAAAATTGTTGTAGACAATTTCGTTCAGATAGTGTAAAATGTGTATAGGACTTCATACTCTACCTCCGTGTCTTTTGTTTTGTGGTAATTACATTTTACACGAAAGTGAGTATGATGTCCATATTTTTTTGTGTTGCACTTGATATTATAATCTACCGATCCCCCCCTTGACAAATCAAAAATCCTGTGGTATAACTTGTCCCCACACGCGTGGGGATGATCCCTAAAAACAATCGAAAACCGAGAGCCGACAGGCCTTGTCCCCACACGCGTGGGGATGATACTTGGTGCATTTTTACAATATTCAGGCGTCTGATCTTGTCCCCACACGCGTGGGGATGATACGTCCCTGACGAGCTTAAAAAGCTTAACAGCAGCCTTGTCCCCACACGCGTGGGGATGATCGGTACAACCGACCCCAACGTGTGTGGCGTCAAGCCTTGTCCCCACACGCGTGGGGATGATCCTAGGCGTTTTCTGAGCATTTATATTGATGTCAACTTGTCCCCACACGCGTGGGGATGATCCTAACATGGGGCGAACATAGAAGCATAAACTGCGCTTGTCCCCACACGCGTGGGGATGATCCTACGGAGTTCCGCCTAACAGTTGCGCTGATTATCTTGTCCCCACACGCGTGGGGATGATCCCGAAGAATCGGGCGATACTCTGAACCCGACAGACTTGTCCCCACACGCGTGGGGATGATCCTCTTGTCACCTCGACCATAATAACAACCGCTTACTTGTCCCCACACGCGTGGGGATCATCCTGCAAATAACTCCTGCATTTCACCGTGCTTTATCTTGTCCCCACACGCGTGGGGATGATCCTGTCCTATTGCATCTGTGATATGATTACGATAGCTTGTCCCCACACGCGTGGGGATGATCCTATTTGGTGTTCGCAAATAGTTATTGTATATGACTTGTCCCCACACGCGTGGGGATGATCCCACAGGCACTCAAAAAAATGTATCGACCGACACCTTGTCCCCACACGCGTGGGGATGATCCCAGCGTAAGCGTAGTGAAGCAAGTCGCAAGCTGCTTGTCCCCACACGCGTGGGGATGATCCCAATATTATCTGCAGAAAGCGAGTCTAAATTTGCTTGTCCCCACACGCGCGGGGATGATCCTTGTTCTTCCTTTGCTAAAAAACTTAGCGATGACTTGTCCCCACACGCGTGGGGATGATCCTCTGACAACAAAGGTAGCAGGTGTGTCTATCGACTTGTCCCCACACGCGTGGGGATGATCCTCTTTGCTTGAGGGCTTCGGCTCTCGCCCTTCGCTTGTCCCCACACGCGTGGGGATGATCCTTTTATTCCATGAAGCGTTTAAGACTTGTGCTACTTGTCCCCACACGCGTGGGGATGATCCTGCAGATGAGGGGTAGCTTCATCTTGATGAATGCTTGTCCCCACACGCGTGGGGATGATATGCGGTTTTAAAATCATTGGCAATTGCAGGAAGACTTGTCCCCACACGCGTGGGGATGATCCTCCTGAGACGATTGCATATTGGCGGGAACAGATCTTGTCCCCACACGCGTGGGGATGATCCTAACGCTGTCTGATAAAACATCAGAGTAATAACTCTTGACATCATCTAGAAAATCTGCTATACTAATTTTAGAATCAGTAGAGGCACTATCGGTTTCAACACCAAGTCCTCGGCGTTTAGTCGCAGCTGGTTCTATTTCTTTTGCATTAAGCGCCTTGTCCCCACGCGTGTGGGATGATTTTTACCTCTTTGTTTTGTGTTTGTAAGCACACTACTAAGCATACTGTCATCTATCGCTACGGAAAACGCTACCGACTTGATTGATTTTCCGGCAAGTACCTTTGCCACCAATTCGTAGCGTTCTTCGGCACTCCATTCTTTGTGTCTATTTTTTTGTTTTAACACCTCCGAACTGCAAGCATATTCGAGCCGAACCCATTTCCTTATCATCTGGCGGAAATTTGTCTCATTTGCTCTTTCCGGTGTTTTCATCCATTCTCCTTTTCTGTATTTTTCAACAGCTTTTCTTTTGTACGCATAATCGTATTTCACAAAATTACCCTCCTTACCGGATGTCCGGTAAGGAGGGTAAATATCGCTATAACAACGGGGTTAACGTATTTTTTGAGTATATTACTTTATATCTGCGTGGTGTGCCTGAATTGACTTTACGCCGAAGTGCTTGTTCGCTTTAAGTGACTTTATACCCTCGATGCTTGCCTTAGCGGCCGCCATTGTTGTGATATAAGGCACCTTATGTCTGATTGCTGACTTGCGGATGTAGCTGTCATCGTTTGCACTCGTCTTACCTGCGGGTGTGTTGATGATAAGCTGAATATCGCCGTTTGCTATTGCATCGGTGATGTTGGGTCTGCCCTCGTACATTTTGTTGATACGTTCAGCGGTGATGCCTGCATCCTTTATCATATCATAGCTCTTGCCTGTTGCAAGGATACGGAAACCAAGCTCGCTGAATGATTTTGCAATTTCAAGCAACTCGGGCTTATCTCTGTCGCATACGCTGAGGAGAACAGTTCCACCAAGAGGAAGCTTTACCTGTGTTGCCTCCTGAGCCTTGTAGTACGCTTCTCCAAATGTGGGAGCGATTCCGAGAACCTCGCCTGTTGAACGCATTTCGGGACCGAGAACGGGGTCAACCTCCTGGAACATATTGAAGGGGAATACCGCTTCCTTAACACCGTAGTGATTGATAACCTTGTCGTGAAGCTCGGGTACGGGGGAGGGCTTGCCTGTCAGCGATGATGTGATTATCTGAGTAGCAAGCTGTACCATGTTTATATTGCAAACCTTTGATACCAGCGGTACTGTACGGGACGCTCTGGGGTTAGCTTCAAGAACATAGACAGTATCGTCTTCAATAGCGTACTGCATATTCATGAGACCGCATACATTCATTTCAACGGCAATCTTCTTTGTGTAATCCTTGATTGTTGCTACCTGCTTTTCCGTAAGGTTCATAGAGGGCAGGATACAAGCGGAGTCACCGGAGTGAACACCTGCAAGCTCAATATGCTCCATAACAGCGGGAACAAAGCAGTTCTTGCCGTCCGAGATAGCGTCAGCCTCGCACTCTGTTGCGTGGTGGAGGAAACGGTCTATCAGTATGGGTCTGTCGGGGGTAACGCCTACTGCCGCAGACATATAGACCTTCATCATTTCGTCATCGTGAACAATCTCCATACCTCTGCCGCCGAGAACGTATGAAGGACGCACCATTACGGGATAACCGATGCGGTTTGCGATTTCAAGCGCTTCGTCAACGTTTACAGCCATTCCGGATTCGGGCATCGGGATTCCGAGTTTGTCCATCATAGCACGGAAGTGATCTCTGTCTTCCGCAAGGTCGATAGTTTCGGGAGTTGTGCCGAGAATGTTTACGCCGTATTTCTTAAGGTCGCTTGCAAGGTTGAGCGGTGTCTGACCGCCGAACTGAGCAATAACGCCGAGCGGCTTTTCCTTATCGTGAATCGAAAGAACGTCTTCAAGGGTGAGCGGCTCAAAGTAGAGCTTATCCGATGTATCGTAGTCGGTTGAAACTGTTTCGGGGTTGCAGTTTACGATGATAGATTCAAAGCCGAGCTTTTTGAGTGCAAGTGCCGCATGAACGCAGCAGTAGTCGAATTCGATACCCTGACCTATTCTGTTGGGACCGCCGCCGAGAATCATTATCTTGGGCTTGTCGCTGACAGGGCTTTTATCCTCGTCAAGATGATAGGTGGAGTAGTAGTAAGCCGCATTATCCGTACCGCTTACATGAACGCCTTCCCACGTTTCCTTTATGCCGAAGCCGATACGGGCATTTCTGATCTCTTCCTCTGTAACCTCAAGAAGTGAGCTTAAATAACGGTCGGAGAAACCGTCCAGCTTTGCCTGCTTTAGTACAGCCTTTTCGGGAACAGAACCCTTGATCTTGAGCAGTGCTTCTTCTTCGTCAACAAGCTCCTTCATCTGCTGTAAGAACCAGTCCTTAATCTTTGTAAGGGCATGGATTTCTTCAATAGTAGCACCCTTGCGAAGTGCTTCATATATAACAAACTGTCTTTCGCTTGTGGGGTATCTCAGCTGTGCTAAAAGCTCTTCCTTTGTCATATCGTGGAAGTTCTTTGCAAAGCCAAGACCGTATCTGTCCTTTTCGAGTGAACGTATAGCTTTCTGGAAAGCCTCTTTATAGGTCTTGCCGATGCTCATTACTTCACCGACAGCTCTCATCTGTGTTCCGAGTTTATCCTCTGCGCCCTTGAACTTTTCGAATGCCCAACGTGCGAACTTGATTACAATATAATCTCCGTCAGGGTAATACTTGTCGAGTGTGCCGTACTTACCGCAGGGGATATCCCCCAGCGTCAGACCGCAGGCAAGGAGGGCGGAAACGAAGGCAATAGGGAAGCCTGTAGCCTTTGAAGCAAGAGCGGAAGAACGTGATGTTCTGGGATTTATTTCGATTACAACAATACGTCCTGTTTCGGGATTACGGGCAAACTGACAGTTGCAGCCGCCGATAACCTCGATGGATTCGATAATGCGGTAAGACATTTCCTGAAGCTCTTTCTGAACATCTTCGGGAATAGTCAGCATAGGAGCAGAGCAGAACGAGTCGCCCGTATGCACGCCGATGGGGTCGATGTTTTCGATAAAGCAAACGGTAATCTTGTTGTTGTCGGCATCACGGACAACTTCAAGCTCAAGCTCTTCCCAGCCGAAGATACATTCCTCGACAAGAACCTGACCTACAAGAGATGCCTGCAAGCCTCTCGCATACAACCTTAAGTTCGTCTACATTATAAACCATTCCGCCACCGGCACCGCCCATTGTATAGGCAGGACGAAGAACAACAGGGTACTTGAGTTCCTCGGCTATCTTGACAGCTTCATCAATCGTGTAAGCAACTTCACTTCTCGGCATACCGATACCGAGATCCTTCATTGCATTCTTGAACTCGATACGGTCTTCACCACGTTCGATAGCGTCGACCTGAACGCCGATTACCTGTACGTTGAACTTTTTCAGTACACCTGCCTTGTCAAGCTCAGAGCAGAGATTTAGTCCTGACTGACCGCCGAGGTTGGGCAGAAGCGCATCGGGACGTTCCTGCTCGATAATCTGAGTAAGTCTGTCGAGGTTGAGCGGTTCAATGTATGTGATGTCCGCTACATCGGGGTCGGTCATAATAGTTGCGGGGTTTGAGTTTACAAGAACTATCTCGTAACCGAGCTTCTTGAGCGCTTTACAAGCCTGTGTGCCTGAATAGTCAAACTCACAAGCCTGACCTATGATGATAGGGCCTGAGCCTATTATCATAATTTTGTTAATGTCCTGTCTTTTTGGCATATTTCTCATCCTTACCGCACTTTTGCAGTGCGAAATTTTTATTTGCCGTATTGTTGGCATATTTTATTAGGATAATAATATCACAAAATCCGACAGAATGCAATAGAAAACTTCCGGATAGGGCAGATTTGTCATAAAAGTAACATTTTCAGGCGGATGTTCGGTTTTGGGTACAAAAAAGCCGACCTGCCGGAAAAGGTCGGCTGATGATATTCAATCATATTTTTTCAAATATAAGGATTTTCTGAGTTACTTTCTTGATTAAAGGGAGGTTTCTGAACGGTTTCAATATCGGCATGATTTCTGTCATACCACGGATGATATTATCGTTTTTGATACATCTGAAGCCGTCTGCCGCTTTACCTAAATCATCAAAGGTATCAGCACCAAACACGAATTTTGCACCGGTGTCCTGAATTGATTTTTCGGTATGCTCCTTGTTTACCCATTTTTTAGCAAGGCACTCCATAAGCACTGTCGCATTATCGAATTTATCTCTGATAATCGACAGCATCTGAGCGTTTTCATCAGAGGTAAGGTACATTGAAAGACCTTCGATTATAAATAGCATTTTTCCTCTTTTTGTTACCTTGTCAGCCCAAGCGGGATCAGTTGCGGAAATGCCTATTGTAGACACCCTGCCTGATTCGTGATATATTGCGTCACGAACCTCTATAGTTTCCGGCAGATCGACATTGTACCATATTATTCTGCCGTTATCCATACGGTAAAATCTTGTATCAAGACCGCAGGCTATGTTTACAACTGTGCAATCGGGATTTTTGTTTATAAAGTCTTTGACCAATTCGTCAAATACGATGGTTCGTGCGATTACTCCGTTGCTCATCGTAGAATCCTTTTCCGCTTTTGAAAAGTCATAGTCTATCTTATCGACAAGCTCTATTGCCTTGGCATCGTAAAATTTAGCATTCTTTTTTCTTGAATATTTGGCTCTTGCGTAAAAACTCTGTAGCATAGTTTCTGCTGAGCCCGTAAGCAGTGGATTGATTTTTTTGTCTTCCATAATATCTCCGTTAATACACAAATACATTTTGGTTAATCCGGACTAACCGAAATCATTTTACCACAAAAATGCGCCTCTGTCAATAAGAATCCAAGAGTATTGCGGCTGAAGAGCGGATTTAAACAGGTTATAATCGGTTATAAATCAAAATTTCATAATATCGAAATAAAAATGTAAAAAAAGACTTGACAAAGGAGTCAGGATTTGTTATAATAAATCACGTTGTGAAAACAACCCAAAAGTTTATAGCTTTTGAGCCACTAGCTCAGGCGGCAGAGCACCTGCCTTTTAAGCAGGGTGTCCCGGGTTCGATTCCCGGGTGGCTCACCAAAATTTATTTTACACTTTTAAGGATACCGATATAGGGTGTCCTTAAAGCTGTAAATAAAATCTTATAATCATATATCACACAGCGAAGCAGATGCAAGCTGCTCCACTGTGATAATATACAATTTGATACCGTCGCTTTGTTACTTTTGACTTTGACGCATCCATCACGAATTATAGCACTACAGCAACGTGTGGTATCCGCCCTTTCTTCGCTCGCTGAAATTCGGCAGATACAATGTATCCCATACCGGAGAACCGGCTGTCATCGCAAAGTCTTGTTATTACAAAGTTGGCTATTCAATTTGTACTGCCTTGTGGAAGGGGCAGGTGGGGATATACACTGCGGATTTACGCCTTGTATATCAGATTTAAAAACACAAGAGCCTCCAGCGTCCGGTAAACTTCTGAAAGCTCTTGCAAAATTGTATTAAATGTGCTATAATGAAGCACACTAAAGGCACTATTGCACTAAGTCAGTCAGATGAGCTGTCATCGAGCTGATGAGGGGCTGTATCGTTCCGGCAAGAACTGTACAGCCTGTGTGTGGTGTTTTTTATTTATATACATTCTATCACAAAGCATAAATCATGTCAAGGGAAATTTACATAAATTTCTCTTTTTTTATGCTCATATATAACTGAAACCTCTCTGTTATGCGGTTTTTTCGTTTTCATATATGAGTTTTTTCATCTTTCTGAAAAAATTGCACAAATTTTTGTAGGACAGTAAACGGCTTTAATATGCGATACAACGGGCATTGCCCGTTGTTTTTGTATGAGTGCTTGTAGGCACTCTTTAACTTGCATTTTAGATGGATAGCAGGAACGTCCTGATTTACAGTCGAGGTTGTTGATAAATTGATGATAATATTTCAACACTTTGTGGAATAAAAAGGAAAATCGAGCTGCATAAAGTAACTCGATTTTTGTAGTTCCGTATTTAATTATCAGCATAAAGATCCTCCATAGCTCTTTAACGGAGCTGAACAAATGCAGCAGTCATTGAAATCACCATTCCTTTACTTGTCGAAAGCTGCTTTTATTGTCGCCAACGGCGACAGTTTTCCCGCCGAGAATGCAGAGCCTATTGCGAAAAATAAAATCCGAATCAAATCCTTGCAGCTTAGATCATACTCAAGCTGATCAGTTCAAGAGCAACGCTTTATTAGTGATTTAACCGCATACAGAATAATCCAATAACATCATTGTGCGCTTATAGCGAAAAATAAAACCGAAAATTTCGTTATAAGTATCGTTAATATAGCAGGAATATAAAGAATGTAATCTAACACTTATACTTATTTTCGCAATAAAACAACTGGTTTATATATAGAACTTCGATTTTGGGGGCTACCCCTTACCCTCAAAAAAATAGATTGACAAAGTTCGGATAAAGTGCTATTATACAAGTGTACAAATCTATTTTTGTATGTTGATATGTGATTGCAGTTCTGAGGGCAAATAAGGAACTGCAATTCTTTTTTTAAACGTTTTTTGATTAGACGTACTGTTTTAATGCTATAAACGTTGTCAGAATATACGTTCCTGTTATCATATCTGAGTTTTCTCATTTTTCTGATACATCTTTCATAGACAAGATCGGAAACTATGGCGATAACATCATCTCTTTTTATTTTAAGCGCATTTGATATATCGCTGAAGCTGTTCCAACAGAACCTCAATTTTTTATCTATGCACTTTAAAAGGTATAAATATACTTTAAGCTGTTTTGCATTAAGATTTCTTGTAAACACAGAGCGTTTTATAGGTGTGTATTCACCGCATAGTTTTTCTGTGTTAAGAACATAAGTATACGTGCCTATCAGATTGTCAGGACGGTATGCTTTGATTATATGAGAAATAAAACCTTTTTCATGAAGCGATTTTATGATTCTCGATACGGTTTGCGCAGTTTTTATACCGCAGGAATGAGCAATAGTTGTTTGTCGTACACGTTTGTAATCGCCTGTTTTACTGTGTATATTTGTGTGCAGAGATATGAGATAGGCGAGAACGGCAAACTCATTGTGGGTAAGATCTGCGGCAAATATATAGTTAGGCAATTTGAAATAGTCCAACTTTAACACTGCGCTTTCACTCCTTATTCTATTTTTTGACCTTGAGCTAATTTTCTCTCAAGTACTTTTCTTAATATTTCTGTCTCAACAGAATGGTTAACAAATTGTGACTGATCAATATTTGAGTCTTGCGTCATCATCCTTGTGAGCTGACCAAACAGAGAAATAGCAATGCCACCGATAGCAGGATCTATAGTCGGGGCAGTTTCTTCTTTGAGATTTTCTTCAGTGTCAGCAGTTTGTTTGTTGATAACTTCCTTGATATTTTCGTCATTTTCATGTACAATAGGCGGGTTATCAGGTAACGGTATGTTCTCAAACACCGGATTTTCAGTGTGAATTTTATCTGATTGGATTTCGATAATATCCGACATTTCCGCTACAGCTCTGATAATATGATTTTTTATCGTTTTGAATTCCGGATTTTCTTCTAATGATGGGAAATCCGGAATTTTCGAAGTATAAATGCCTATACGATCTTTTTGACAATTACACCATTGTTCATATAATGACTGTATATCCTTGTTTCTGCAAATCTGCTGTGTAATGCTGTCAACAACAGCCTTAGCTTCAGGCTTGAGAAATTTGTACACTTTTTTGCCTTTGGTAGAATCAAGGATATTTTTGAGCTTCATGATATTGTCATATAATTTCTGCTGACCTTGCAATGTTTCGGCTCTTAGTTGCGATGCGATTTTGTCAAATGCCATAGCCGCCGATGAACGCAATTGATTACGCAATTCGGTCTGATGTTCGTTTAGCATTGATAATTCTTCTGAATAAATATCATTGGCAAAGGCGGAGCGTATTTTTTCTATCCCGTTGTTAGTCAGATAGCCCTCTTTCGGATCTTTCGAGTAAATCATAATATGTACATGAGGATTTGTTTCCTTGTTATGAAAAGCAGCATACCACTGTAAATTTTCAGGTTTGATTTTCGTCTGTTTTGCCATAGTTAAAATATGCCGTCGGACAAGTGAACGCCATGCGTCAGCTGTTATTTGTTCATCATTATAGGCATAGCCGGAAAGCTCGGCGTCAGAGCGGCGCAATGATACAACGTGCGTCCACACGTTGCCCCGGTGAGCAGCTACTTCTTGAGCTACCTTATTCAGATCTACACTCTGACCGTCTTGGGAGAATAGTCCGTGTTCACCGTCCTTTACAACACCGGGGCGTTCGCCTAGATAGTGGGTGTATGCCGATTTCCCTATTACTATATCTGCATTTCTGTCTATTACCGCTGAAATTAAATCGCTTGCCGTCCCTTGCGTAGGGTTCTTGATATAATCCTCATATTCAAACAGTTTTTTAGCATCTTTAAAATCTTGCAGAAGTTGATCTATCATCTGTTTTTGTTTTTCGCTTACGGGATCATTAGGATTGGACGGCTTCTGAGGTTCGATACCGACAGAGTTAGTATTATTTATCACTACACCGGGACGTGTAGCAATATATTTTGTGTAATACTCCAGGTGCGATTTTGGTACAGATGGAGCAATGTATCTGCTTGTAACTATTATTTTTGGCATTATTCATCACCATTCTGAAATTTCGTTGCGTCTTCGAGAGTTAGTATACCGTTGATTTTCGATACTTCCTGCACGCAGCGTATGTGTAATGATTTTAATGTGTTATCATCTAAATTGTGAAATGCCGCTGTAATATTTGCGAGCTTTGCCGTTTCAACTGCTTCTTTGAATAATAAGCGTGCAAGACGCTGTTCTGTTGCGTAAACAGTCGATTTAATCATATCGGTTATAATGGGTGCGATGAAATTAACGGAATTCTGACTTTCAAGATAGCCAATATAAAATTCGACTGCTTTCTGCACGAATTCTGTCATTGTACTGCAATTATCACTTTTATACATACCACGGACTTTAGCTTTTAATGCCGGGTCAAGTGCAACGTTCATTTGTTCTTTTTTCATATTATTGTCCTTTCTGCAAAATGGCAAAAGAAAAACCTGCGATAGCAACCGCAGGTTAATCTGTATCATAAAACTTATCTGTTTACAATCTTGCATTTTTTCAGTATCTGAGGGTCAGCGTTTATCATCGAAATAAGTCTGCAAGCAGTTTTCATGGGCTTATTGGTACCTGTTTCCCATGCTTCGACAGTCTTAGCAGATACGCCGATTACAGACGCAAACGTTCTCTGTGTCATATTAAGCTTGTTTCTGACTGCTTTAATCTCCTTAGGAGAAAAGTCATCAGCCGGGGTGACAGTTACTTTGACCTTCTTAGCACTTACGTTACCCTTTTCGTATTCAATAGCTTCTGTCAGACCTTTTGTAATGCTATCATAAAGTCCCATAAGTAAACCTCCTTATAAACTTTCTTCCAATAGTTTAACCAATTTTTTGATTTCGTTACATTCTTCTTTGCTCAGATTTTCTTTCTTGTTTTTAGGATATGCAGTGATTAAATAAATGCGCTCTTTTACAACAAAATCAATATAGCACACCCTGACACTGCCGCTTTTTCCTCTGTTTTCAAAAGCGTAACGAAATTTGCGAAGTCCGCCTGTGCCTTTTATTACATCACCGATTTTGGGCGTTATAGTAAGTTCGTATTGCAAAGAGCTTAATTCTTTATCAGAAAGCCCCATAGCCGACCACTGTTTTTCAAATTCGGGCATGATTACGAATTCACGAGTCATATTTAACCTCCTTACTGTTATTATTATACCCTATTGAATAGGGTTTGTCAAGCGGCTGTTCTGAATGCTTTAAACCATAATAACGGATTGACTTTAGCGCCTGTGTTCTTTACTGATAATCCGTTATATGTATGAGGTTTCTGATATTCCTGTCTGACAACTTCACCATCAACAAATGTCGCTTTTATGCCGAGATGGTATACATTCTTTTCACTGCCGAATGTATGATACCAGCCCGTTGAATCAAATCCCTCATCTTTTTCTTTACTGTGAGTACCGCTATGTGAGTATCCGATTATCATTTGTGAGTTACCGAATATATCACGAAGCGAGTGACCTATATCTTCTTCACCGATAGCAATACGCTCCATGCAGCTGTATTCAACCAGCATGGTAATTGTATCGCCGGCCTTAAATGTATTGCCGTTTGTCATTACTATAGTCGGGAATTCAAACCCATACTGTTCTTTAAAGGCGTCAACGTCTATAATATACGCAATTTCGACAGCAGAACAGTTATAAGTATAATTTGGTGTGCTTTTTATTATATTGTGTTCTTCGCTGTTATAAACGTCATAGATAAATGCGTCCTGTATTACTTCATCGGCACTCGGTAAAATATCAATTCTTACAGGAATTTCAGAAGCTTTCAGCGAAAGCGTTACACCGCCGTCATAGGCTGTATATAGCCCATTATGATGAAAAAATTGCTCTGCATTAAGCGATGTAAGAATAACTCTGTTTTCAAGCTCACTGCTGTTTACAGGTAAATTGAAAAAACCTTCAAAGTATGTAAACAGAGCGGATTTCATAGTAGTGGCTACAGGAAAATATAAATCCGTTATGCCGGCTTTTTCAAGCATGGTTTCGATTACTTTCAGATTATCGGTAACTATATCTTCTTTTTCACTTACACCGAACATTTCCTCCCATTCTTTTTGAGACGGCATAACTAGGGTTAATGTAAGCTTACGATTATTTTCATCTGAGGTAATCTTATGTGTTATACTGATTGCGCCGTTTGATATAGCATTGGTAACAGCCCTTCCTATTTCAGCGGCACCGAAAAGATCGATATTTGCTAAACGTACTGTAGCAATAAAATCATTGTAATCCGCAATTCCGCTCGATTCAGTGTTTTCGGCTATATCGCTTGTCAAATCAGATACGCTGTTCTTCAACATATCTTTTACATATACACCGTTTTTAGCGTGATACATTGCTATAAATAGCGGTAAGTAAATGTCGCCTGCGCCGCTGACAGTATATTTTACTGTATCTGTGTTTTCGCCTGATTTGACAGTCAGAACCTGTGTTTTATAATTCTTGTTATCAATCGTTTTTTCTGTCACAATATAATTATAGTAAGGCAGCCCTTTACGAACGAGTGTCTGTATCATTTCTTTCGTTTCCTCTTTGAAATTATTCTTGTCATTCAATGAGAACGCCGTATCGTTTTCGAGATCCGTATATTTATATTTTTTATCCGGAAATATTTTATTGAGATCACTCTGACTTTTGACGGCTTTTAACATTGTAACAGCTTCATCGGCAAGCTTGTCGTATTTCTCTATATCTGAACTGTCGTACAACAGGATAGTTGAAGCATTGTTTTTTTCTAGCGTCTGCTGCAAAACAGCTTTCGATAGATTGATTGAAAAATCCGGCATAAAGCTGTATGTAGTTTCTTTTATTTCTCCGTTTATTGTATTGTTGACATCGTTAAGCGCACTGTCTACATATTTATTAATATCAGACCATGACTGATTGATTAACACATCGCTCATGGCATTACCGATTAATCCGAAATACGAAGCAATGATAAACCACACAGCTGCTGTAATTCCAAACAATAACATAAAAACAGCGCAAATTATTCCTACAATAAAACGCCGTCCTTTTTTGGTGCTGAGCAATTTTACACCGACTTTGACGATTACACTGACAGCCATTATCTACCGCCTCCAGTACCGAAAAGAGCCGCCTTGTACGGCGGCGCAATGACTTTCAACAAATAACGTTCATTGCCGCAACGATACAGACAATGTGAACGTGACGGTTTATTTATCAGTTTGTATTCTGCCGGATCAAGCTGAAGCGTATCTATAAAGTTTTCGGATGATACTATACCGGGATAGAAGAAAAACTGATGTGTCGGTATTGATAATAAAGGTTTGGTGTATTCTTTTATTCCCGGCAAAGTAAGATCCTCGACATTTTGAGAAGCAATGATCAGACCGGAATCCATTTTTCGATCCTGCTTCATGATGGCTCTCAGATATTTTACGGTTGTCAGATTGTTAAGAAATAAATGCAATTCATCAACTCCGGCAAAAGTACGTCCTTTTGTAAGTAACCGGTTCTGAATGTAAGACAGCAGATTGAACAGTATAGTGTCACGGAGCTTTGCGTTTGTATCCATAATACCACGGATCAGAAAGTTAATCATCTTGCCGTCTTTTATATTAGTATGACCGTTAAAATACTTACTTTCAGCACCACGGCATAACGAATTTAAACCTAAGAGCAGATCCTGAAGTGTATCGGAACGATATAATGCTTTTTTGCCTTTTTCACATTTATTGTATTCTTCTTCGATAACCGCATATAAGTCTGTGAGTAATGGAAACTTGTTGTGAGGTATTTTATCAAGATTGGTGTTTTCAAATATGTTGAATTTAGCATAAAGTTTTCCGAGCATTATTTCAAGCGTATCTATAGCTGCGTCAGAAAAATCTTTGTAACAACGGAAAAAATCCTTGAGGTATGATATATGTTGTGACAGCGCAGAGGTTTTACTGAATGCCTCGACCTCAAGCATAGTTTGATTATCATCAGTTGCCCATGGAGTGGGTTCAAGAGGATTTATCGTATATTTGCCGCCCATAAGATCAATATTTACACCGCCGAGATTATTTGTCAGCTCTACATATTCTACATTGGGATCGATGTTCAGTATATCAAATCCAGATTCTCTCAGGTTGGTAAGGATAAGCTTTAATAGAAAAGATTTGCCTTCACCTGCATTACCGAGAATTACAATGTTGGAATTGGTTTTATCGTCACTTCTGACATCAAAATCAACGCATATACTGCTGCCGTATTTATCTTTTCCGATGTACAGCCCCTTCTCGTCGGTTTTACCACTGTAATTCAGTGGATATAGATTAGCTGCTGAGCTAATTGGCATAACCCGTTCGAATAAGTTTCCGAACATATCTCTGCCGAAAGGAAGGGTTGCAATAAATCCTTCTTTTTGCTGTAATAACAGCCTGTCGTAACTGATTTTGGAACGTATCAATTCCATTGAAATATCAGCCTGAAGCTCAGTCAGCCGTTCCTTTGAAGAAGATTTCAATTGAATGAACACCGAGGTATGGACCATTGATTCATTATTTCGACGTATGTCTGTGAGCATTTCCACCATATCGCTTAGATTGCTCTCAGCGTCTATGGCTTCAGCAAGCTTGGTCGTTGTGTTCTTCTGAGCGTTATTCTTTCTGTCGGCGTGTTCTATAATCTGATTTTGTTCAGCCGCTGAAACCGGGCGATTATATATCTTCAGCGTAACATTTTCGTGGTCTGCAATATGTGACAAGATTGCCTGTTCCTGCGTTTTCGGCGCATATTCTCTGATTGCCCACACAGAGCAATAATTATTGCCGCATATATAATAATCGGGATAAAATCTGAGTACAGACGGCGTAATGCGGTCAAAGTATGATTGAATGCGTATTTCTTCTTCCTGCTCAGGCGTCAACTCAACCGCTTTTTTATTACATATTTTCATTTGTTGCTCCCTCCACATCTGCAATTTCAGCACCATATGATGATATGCCGAAATATACAGCTAAAAATTGTTTTAAATCTGATTTTTCAAGCCGTTTGCAAACAAAATCGTATTCGCTCATACACTTTTCCAGCCGGGATACAATCGTTCCGACGAGATCTTTAGATTGATTGCGAAATCTGTATACAAGATAAAACTGTCGTGAGTTCGACAATTCGCTTTGTATACTTTCCATATGTTCGAGATCTTTAGTGAGCAATTCACGAACAGCGTTATTTTCCTCGTCGTCTATACGAGTGCTTATAAATATTTTGTTGTTGTCAAAACATTCGCAGCCATCTGTGCAGAAAATCTGTATATTTGGAAAAGCAGTAAGAAGATCCATTAATTTTTCAATCTTAATTTGTACTGATTCCAAAGACATAACGGCAATGTTAGACGGTAGTATCGAAAAAACTACATACTCGGCTTTTCCGGCTATCAAACCGTATTTGCCGAAAGTTTCAAGGCCTAAAAGCTGTTGAACGGTTTTCTTTTTCGTTTTAATTTTCATATTATCCTCACTTCCATAGATATTTTTGTTGCTCTAACAAAAAGTGCTTTGCAGCAATCGTTACATAGCTGCATAATGTACGATCTTCCTCTGTCACGATCGTTAATATGGCATACACAAACAAAAAAACAAATTGCTCGGCTCTTAATGTGTTTGCGAGAATCGTAACACATATTATAGAGAAAAATACAATAACAATAAAATCTCGTGCCTGCCATTTGAGAATTTTTGTTTTCGATTTGAGGTTCTTTGGGTACAAGTAATTTTTCATTGTTTTCACCTACTTTGCAACTGCACGAATAAATCTCATGCCGCTTAATGCTGTATTAGCTGTCATTGATACAGCCATCATGTTTCCGCGAATAGACGTATCTAATCCGAATCTGTCAGCTATACGTGGGACTTCTGTAGCAGACAGGATAAGACACGTACCTATGAGCCAATCGCTTTGAATTGTAATTAACCCGGTAAAGAAAAGCGTAGTTTGCATAAATGACGTAAAGCATAATGCTATAACTTGCTTTATCCAACCATTGAATCCATCACTGTAGCCTCGTGGGAGATTAAGCATATACAACGAGCCAACGCCGATAAGAGTAAGTAATATACCGCCTCTTTTAACGTTAGCAAAGAACACCTTCACGGTTGCGTACAATATCATTAAAATGAATATCACATTAACAAAATTGACGTTAAATTCTACAAGATGATGATAATAATTCTCATCGGTTACCTGATCAATTATTGAACGGGAAACAGAATCTTGAGTATATACTGCAAAATTATATAAACGTTCCGGCAATATAGTAAATAGACTTACTGCCAAAACCGCTTTTAACCAATTTATAGCAGTTGTCTTTACGTCGCCTTTGCCGTTGCTGTATTCGATAACCATATCCGATATTGATACAACTAATCCGATTGCAAATAACGCCCAGCCGAGTATGTAGAAGAAATTAACAAGTGATTGAACCCAAGGAAGGCGAAACAGATCAGATCCGGTTTCATTTATCTTGGTGAAAACAACTTTTATAACACTGAAAATAACTTCATAAATCCAGTTAATAATACCATTAAATATGCTTGAAACGAATCCATCAACTGAAATTCCGAGTACGTCAAATAGCCAGCCCATACTTAAACCCTCCTTATGTTCGTATCATTTTTTTGCTTGAAGGAGTTTCTGTGAAAATATCATCTTCTTCAAGCGAGTAATCGGTTATAAGCTCGTTAATATCGCTTACATTTTCTTCTTTATTCATTTCATTCTCCTGCTCATCGATATGCTGTTTTTTAATTACTTTGCTAATCGATTTTCGATCAGCATAATATACTGTTTTAACCTCTTTAATCTCAGCGTTCAGCTTTTCATCGTAGCGTATGCCAAGTTTTTCGTAAAACAGAAGCTGCACTTTGAACGGCGACATTCCTGTTTTAGTACAAATAAATGTTCCTTTTGGCAAGCACTTCAGCTCATCGGCTGTAATTAATTCTCGTCCCGTCATCTGTAATTGCTGAGATTGGTGACCGCTGTTTTTGCCTCCGTTGCCTTTAGAAATACTACCTGTCAGAATAGTCTGCTTCCCGAGGTCTTTTGATAGCTTTTCGGCAGAAGAACTACCGGGAGCAAAACCGCCAAACAGCATTAGTTGTGTGTTATCAACGATGATTTCAGACCCTTGCTTTCCATAGTTTTTTTCAAGTTGTGCGAAAGATTGTATAATTGCAACGATAGACACTGAACGTGAGCGCAGGGCGGAGAACATTGCTTCAACTCCGCTTATTGGCGGCATTGTACCAAACTCCTCGAAATATATCATTATACGTTTATCTAAATGACCGCCGTTTTCATCGGCAATATGGTATATTTCTCGGCTGATTTGTTCTATAATCAGATTAGCAATTACATACTTTGTTCTGTCTTCTTCGGGAAGTACAATAAATACAGCACATTTTTCTTTACAGAGTGTTTCAGTATCGATTGCTGTGTTAAAGCATAAAATCTGTTCGGTTTCTGTGTCAATGAGTGAATTTAAACGTGACAGGGCAGTAGAGATGACCGAGAGTGCTGCTTGATCTGCATTGTTAATCGCCGCACCTGATAACCATCTTGCTTTATGTTCCGGCGGTAGCAATTTAATCAGATCAGCAAAGTATGTTTCCGATTTAAGTTGTGACTTTTTCTGTGGTTTTGCTTCTAACAACTCTATCATCAGTTTCAGCACGGACACTATATGACATTCTTTGTCATTTCCGTATTCGGCAATAATCAGAATCAGGGCTGCTATTAATCCCTTTGCAGCATCATAGAAGTATGTGTTTGCTCCGTATTTGTCGCCATCGGCGGCAATTATACTGTCGGCAACGATTTTTGCGTATCGCTCTGATTTGGCTTTTGCGCTGATATTCAAAGGATTATTTTTGTGTTCATCCATATATTTTTTTACAAGATGTAACAGATTAAATCCATCTGATTTAAGCGGATTCCGCAGATCTATCACTGATATTTTATAACCGTAACGTTTTGCGGCTACATAACCGCAATTTCTGTATATATCTCCTTTTGTATCAGTACTTATAAAACTCATACCTGCCGCACAGCAGTATTCAATGTTAGGTTCAAGAAAGAATGTGGTTTTACCTGTTCCTGCAGCTGCAATCATCAATGTATGTACATCACTTGTATCAATCAATGCGTATGTATCTTTCCCCTTTTTTTCAAAACCGACTATTGTTCCGTCAATTGTTGGTCTGCAAGCACCCATACGCCATAATTGCGGCTCATATTTTAGAATTGAAAAGTTTTGTGAAATTTCCTTGTGTTCCGCCCAGTGAGCGGTTCCGTGCTGTCCGTTACCGACCTTGCGAGCCTTGATTTTGTCAAGGCTGTAATTCTTCCCTATAACAGCGAATATTATCATAGCCAAAAAGACAATTGCTATAATAACTATAAATACATACTGTTGCATATTATCAACCTCCCATCGTCATAACGGCAGTTTCAGCAATGATTTCCGATTGTGCCTGTTGCATTTCAAGAGTCATGCTTGCTTCAATCGATACTGCTGTTTGCGCTATTTCATAGAAACGTTTTGCAACGCTTTTACACGTGTCGGTTTCTCCTATTTTAAATGCACATTTAATTTGTTCGGTCAATTGCTCGATTTTTGTTTGCGGCTTACCTTTTTCTCTATATGCTCTGAAATCTTTATTGATACGATTGGCTAGTTTTTCATACATAGCGGTATAGTCAATCGTCGAATCATCAAGTTTCAGTGTTTGAACACTATGATCCAGTGCAAGAGCGGCTATATCGGTATACAGTCCTTCTGCAAGCAAATCTTCAAATCCGGGTGATAATGTATCATTTTGCGGCTCGATTTCATCTACAACATTAGCAACAGCATTTTTCAGCGGGTGAACATTTGCCGGAATATATTCTTCACCATAATTATGTTTAAGGTCTTCGTTCCAGTCTTTTGCATGTGAAGTTGCCCGTCCGATATGCTGATAGCCTTTTGAATAAAGTATATCTCGTATTCGTTCGGCAGCGTCTATTCCACCTTCATCGTTGTCCGTACATAAAACTACATGCTGAAGATGAGGATAGTCTGACAACGCCTGAAGAAGCGAACGCTCTGAAATACCGTCAAGAGCTATATAGCTATGCTTTTGCCAATCAGCCGGATATAACGTTATAAATGACAACATATCTATCGGTGCTTCGAAGACTAATATCATATCATCAGTGCCGATATGGCAAAAACTGAAATTAGTATCAGATCCGGAGACTGTCATGCGAAAACTTTTGCCGTATGTGGCAATCGAGCGTTTATTAGCCTGCTTGGCAGTACCCTCCTTATCTCTGCCGAGAAACACAACATTGTGCGTTTCTTTTTGTTCACCTGTAGTTTTATCGTTGTAATATTCAAGACTTTCATAGATCATCTTCTTATGAGCAAAAAAAGAAACAATGTCGCCTGATATGTGCCGGGTTTTTGTTAGGTATGCAAAAACTCGTTTCATATCGCTGTTGGCTTTCGGTAACTTAAATTCCTTTCTAATCGGTAATTGCGTATTAACATTTGATACTCGTGTTATATTTGATGAAGGAACTGATGAAAACCCTAATAGCATTTCTACAGCTTCAGGATAAGAAGAACCGTAATAATTCTCGACAAATTTTATAGCACCGCCACCAATCTGATTTTTATGATCATACCACTGATTTCCGTTAATGGTTATACTGTCATGCTTCTGTCCGTTTTCAGTATATACAAGCTTATATCCGCTGCCATGTCTTTGTAATTGTTCGCCATGTGACGTGAGAAAACTGTACAGATCCGTTGAATTTGCGGTTGTTCGCTGTTCTTCGGTAATACGTCTGTATTTTGCCATTTCTGACTCCTTTCTGTTTCAAAAAGGAAAAAGGCTTGTGAGCTATTATACCCAAAAGCCTTTTTTCAATATTGAATTATTTAATACTGCTGCAAGCATTACCACGGAATGATGTTCCAAATATAAAGGGGTGCAGTAAGAACAAATAGCAATCCACCCAGGCATACAGCCGGTGCTATTATATCAAATTCGCCGTTACGCTTATAGGAAATAGCACTTTTTGTAATGAATACAATTAACAAAATACCGAGTACGCCATCGAGTATAGGGAACACCACATCATTTACGATTGTCTTAATCTGACCTTTCATGCCGTCCCATGTACTTGTAATGGCACCAGCTACGTCGGCACTTCCGGCAGCAAAGCATACAGTTGAGAGAGCTGTTACGGTTATAAGCGCAACAAGAAATGTTGCAAGCACTTTTGCTTTTTTCATAATAATATTCCTTTCAGATAAAAAAATAAGAGCGGTTAACGCTCTGACAAATATGTTGATTTTTATTGTCGCCAGTGGCGACAATTTATATCTGCATGGGAATCACATCCTTTCGTTATAATTCTGTACTTGAAGAAAAATGAAAATCATATTATAAGCGGCAGAGCTTTTCTGCCGCCCGGTGACAATAAAATTTTAATGCTGCTTAGCGTTTTCTCTTACGCTTCGATAACGGGAATGCAAGCACAACAGCCGCACTCATCATTACCGTTGATATGATAATAACCGCCGTCTGCATAAAGCCGTCCTCGCCTGCACCTGTCGGAGGATTATCAGGTATTTTATCGTTGTGCATTTTGGCAACGAGCATTGCACCGTCACGGTCGATCGTCAGCTGTTTATCTTCAGGTAATAGATAGCCTGCCGAAGCAGAATCCTTGACTTCGTGAATGGTATACTCGCCTGCTCTCAGGTCAGTTATTCTTATAATACCATCCTTATCAGTTGTGTATGTTTTCTTGAAAGTCTGTCCGGTGTATGTTGTACCGGAAACCTCAAATTTGAAGCCTTCAACCTTATTGTTGTACGATGTCTTTACTATCTTGATTTCGCCCTTCTGAGGTGAGTTGATAAATGTACCCTTGCCAAGCTCATCGTTAGATACTTCTACGGTTTCGCCGTCATTTACGATCTGGAAATAGTAGAAATTCACATCACGGACGAAGTATTTCGGAGCCTTTGTTTCCTGTACATAGTATTCGCCGTATACAAGTCCCTCAAGGCTGTACACGCCTGTTTCGGTTTCTTTCATTGTGCCGACTACGGTTTTCTTATCGCTCTTGTAAACTGTAAATACAGCACCTGTTAATTTGTTTTCGGGATAGTCCTCATCGACCTTTGTCAATGTGACATTGCCGACAATGACCTTATTGACAAACTCTGCACTTGCAGTTGCGTCCTTAGTTACCGTGATCGTCTTGACCTGCGTCTTGGGCAGATAACCCTCAGCGTTGCTGATTTCGGTTATCGTGTACTTGCCTGTCGGCAACTCTGTAAGCTCAAACTTGCCGTTTGTCAGCATAAAGCGTGCTTCAGCTGTCTGACTGCCGTTATATACATACTTGCCGTTCTTTGATACCGCATTTAAGTATGCACCGTCAGCGTTCTTTACGGTGAAGTACACATTCTTTTCAAGCTCTGCCTTCTGAGCTGTTGTCAGCCCGTTGGGATTTGTCCATTTCTTTACGATACTTGCGTTGCCTGTGTCACGGATGTTTGTAAATGTCAGCACTGCCGCTGTATTCTTGGTGATTTTTATTTTCTGAGTCTGCTGCTTCGGGCTGTAGTCCTTTGCGTTGTTAAACTCAGTTACCGTGTATTCGCCTGTCGGCAGTTCTGCGATTACAAACGCACCGTTTTTCAGAGCAAATTTTGTTTCCGTTTTCTGTGTGCCACAGTAGATGTAGCTACCGTTGCTTTCCTTAACCTTGAGATAAGCACCGTTGCTGTCGGTTACGGTAAAGTATACATTTTTTTCGATTTCAGCCTGTTCAGCGGCTGTCATTGTATCAAACTGCTTCCATACCTTTATAACCTTGCCTGTGCCTGTGTCACGCTCGTTTACAAACGTTGCCGTTGCTGTCTGATTTTTTACTACAGTTATCTTCACAGGATTTACCGACTTGATTGTGTAATCGGAAAGTGTGCTGAATTCTGTCACGGTGTAGTCACCTGTAGGCAGTTCTGCGATTACAAATGCACCGTTTTTCAGAACGAATTTTGTTTCTGTTTTCTGTGTGCCGCAGTAGATGTAGCTACCGTTGCTTTCCTTAACCTTGAGATAAGCACCGTTGCTGTCGGTTACGGTAAAGTATACATTTTTTTCGATTTCAGCCTGTTCAGCGGCTGTCATCGTATCAAACTGCTTCCATACCTTTATAACCTTGCCTGTGCCTGTGTCACGTTCATTTGCAAACGTTGCCGTTGCTGTCTGATTTCTGACTACAGTTATCTTCACAGGATTTTCCGACTTGATTGTGTAATCGGAAAGTGTGCTGAATTCTGTCACGGTGTAGTCACCTGTAGGCAGTTCTGCGATTGTAAATGTGCTGTCCTTCAGAGCATACTTGAATTCTGATGTGCTTTCGCCGTTATATGTGTATACGCCGTCTGCACCTGTAGCTGTGATGTACTTGCCGTTGCTGTCCTTTACAGTGAAATACAGGCTCTTTTCAAGCTCCGCTTTCATCTGTGCGATTTCATCAGCTGTCATATCTGCTGTGCCGTTATCAAGTTTCCATTCCTTGATTACAGCACCGTGACCGTAAGGATATTCGTTGAAGTCGGATTTTCCGATTTCGTTGTTTACCGATACAGTAGCGTTTGCTGTTTTAAGTGTTACTGCGTGTACGTTTGCATCAAGGTAGTAGCCTTCGGGAGCTGTAAGCTCCTTTACATAGTAAGTTGTGCCGTTCTTGCTCTCAATCGGAAGGAAATTGCAAGTGTACTTGCCTGTCGCACTTTCTGTGATTACAGCGTCTGTCAGAGTATCATCTGTAGCCGATGTATATGCCTTTGCAGGAATTTCACATTCAGCGTCCGTATAGATACCGAATGTAGCACCGCTTACCTTTTCGCCGGTTTTTGCGTCAACCTTGTTGATAACGATATTCGCATACGGCTTGTTCTCGATATTGACTGTTGTTACAGTATCGGTCTTGACCTCAAGGTCTTTACTGTTCTCGGTAATATATCCTACTGTCTTTCCGGTCTTGACCTCTGTTACCTTGTAATCGCCGATACGGATATTGCTTATCGTGATTGTACCCTTTGCGTCGGTTGTAAAGGTCTTGTCATAACTCTGACCTGTCTTTGCCGTGCCTGTTACTCGGAACTGCCAGCCACTGAGAACGCCGTCCGCACTGTGCTTTACAATACTTATCGTACCCGTCATTGCCTTGTTAGTAAATACTTTCTTTACTGTGCCGTTAGGTGTTACTTCAAACGTAACGGGGTCGATAGAGAAGCTGTAGCCTGTTGTACCGCTTACTTCGTACACTGTGTATTCTTCTCTTGCGGGAAGCTTGTTTGCAACAAAGTTATATGTGGCTTTGTTAAGTTTTAACTCAGTGCCGGAGTTGTTCTCCCCTTTATATGTGTAGTTACCGTCTGCACCTGTAAATGTAAGATATTTGCCGTTGTGCATTATCTTGAACGATACTTTGGCAAGCTGTTCATCGGTGATATTCTCAACAGCACCGTTTTCATTAAGGAACTCTTTGTCAACTTGTACAGTTCCGGTCTTAAGCTGATTATTAAGCTCAATATCATCAAGATCTATTACAGCATTCGGATCACCGTTACCCAAGTCAATACGCTGGTCTCGGTTATCAACATCATACTCCGTTCCGCTGTACGTTTCGATAACGGCTAAGTAGTACGGAGCAGTGTTAGTGCCGAATGATATAGTCATTTCGCCGTTTTCATTCAGTTTTAGGTTAGCCGCAGACGTTTTTGTTGACGATAATCCCTTGTATATATAATTACCGTTTGAACCCGTAAATTCTACATAGTAGCCCACAGGCGGACCCGAAGAAACACTTCCGCTGAAGCCAAGCACCTGTAGATTTACAGTAACCTTGGCATACTGTTCTTTGAGCTGTGCTTCTGTCAGATTGTCCTCATCGCTGAAGTGCTTGCGGATAACTACAACAGGCGTTGACTTGTTCGTAAAGGATACCGACTTTGTTTCGCCCTTGTTGGCAATCGTGACCGTCTTTGTCTGCGTTTTCGGATTGTAACCGCTTGCGTTATTAATCTCTGTTACAGTGTATGTTCCCATAGGGAGCTTGCTTACATTAAACTTACTTCCGCTGAGTTTTAAATTGTTCGCTGTAGTCTGAGTGCCGGCATAAACATAAGCTCCTGCCGAGCCTGTAACCTTGATATACTTACCATTAGCGTCCTTGACAGTAAAGTAAACGTTTTTCTCAAGATTTGCTTTTTCTGAAGCTGACAGTGTTGTATCGGACAGCCATACTTTCTTTATCTGAGCCGTACCGCTGTCCTCGCTGTTTACGAAAGACACGGACGATGTTTTATCTCTTGATATGGTAATTGTCTGAGATGCTCTGTTAACAGAATAACCATCCGGTGAGCCGTACTCATATACGGTATACTTGCCTGTAGGCAGGTCGGAAACAGTGAAAGTACCTGTACTGGGTTTAACATACAGCGATGTAGCTTTAGTTGTTGTTCCGGCAAAAGAATATGAGCCGCTGTACTTCGTACCGTTGACAGTTATATATTTTCCGTCAGCGTTTTTGATGCGAAAATATATCTGCTTATTTCTTTCAACGTTGTTGCTTGCGGCTATGGCGTTACCGTTGGTATCAATCCAGGTCTTTATAACCTCGCCTGTACCTGTGTTACGGGTATTGGTGAACGTTACCGTTCCTGTGCTGCCTGCTGTTACTGTTACCGTCTTGCTGACACCGCCTGTACGGGTGTAATAGGGTATCGAGCCGTCTGAATTCTTTCCGTGTTCTGTAACGGTATACGTTCCTGCAGGTAACGATTTTACTAAAAAAGTGTTACTTGAGTTTAATTTGAACTGGCTCACAGATCCGCTTGCAGAATAAGTATAGCTACCCGCAGAACCGGTTGCCTTTACAGCAGTTCCCGAACTGTTCTTTATCGTGAAATAGATGTCGCTGTTATCAGCTTTGGTGCTTGAGGTATCGTTATTATGCTGCCATACTTTTTTTATTTGAGCTGTGCCAATAGTATCAGTGTACAAGGATATTGAAGCAGTAACGGGGTCGTTGTCGGTATTTGTATAACCAACAGCATTCTGTCCACTCAACTGGCTTTCATCGACTATCAAAGCTACCGGTGAAGCCGTATCAAGCTCGTTTTGATATTTGCTTTTGGTTTTCTTGGCGGTAAGCTCGAACTCATCCGATTTTGGTATCGGTTTTGTAGATTTTATAACCAATTTACCTGCAGAATTGGTAGTAATCGATAAATAATTTTTGTATTTTGAGTTATTAAGCGCCTTTGCCCAGTCAAAATATGATGAGCAGTTTTTATTGTCAGTAAGCGTAATAGAAAATGTGCCGTCAGCATTTGTTGTCATCTTCTTTGGCGTAGGTGTCTGTCCTTTGCCTACTGCAAAACTTGGAATAGTTTTGTGTGATAATATTTGTTCTTTGATTTTATTGTAACAAGCCTTTACATTGCTTGCTACACTTGACGGCATATTAGCTGTATACACATTCAGTACACTTGACTCTGATGAGGTATTAAACCAATTATGCAGTATCGTCCAATTAATAATTTGGCTTGCTATATTCTCTACCTCATTGGAATAACCGTATTTGGTCTCCGATGCGTTTTTAATTGTGTATATCGCAGCATATTTCATTAGTTTTATCTGATTAGATGTATAATTGCGTTTTACCCAGTCAGACAAATTAAAATCTTCAGCTGTAAAAATAGAAGTACCAGTTATACCGCTATCTGCCTCCGCATCCATACAATAAGCATATTCACCATTTGCTGAGCCTACATTGATTTTAACAAACTGTCCGTAAATTGATGTTCCAAGACCACTTCCCGAAAAGTTATAACTGTACGGATAATATGAAATGTAAAGTTTCTGTTTTCCGTTAATAACACTTTCGGACAATGCCCCTGCAAGCATTTGAAATGTTGTGCTTCGGTGATAACAAATACAGTTACCATCAACAATGAAGCAAGTTTTTTAATCACTTTTTTCATTTTCTTTTTTCCTTTCGTTAATTAATTTTATATATAAAAAAGCTGCCTTCTCAGACAGCTTTGAATTTTTTCTATTAAAATTTATTTGTCGGTTGACAACTATATCGCAGTTTGATATAATACTCACAATAACATTATAAAGGAGTTGTAATAATATGAGTAGCAAAAAAAGAAAGTTACATAAAAGACAAAGCGATGGGACTGCCAAGTCTTCACAATTGTTATCTAATGGATTAGCATTCGCTTCACTCCTTGTCTCTTTATTGAGTTTATATATTTCTATTTGGATAGGAACAATCGCTAATGAATTCAGCATAAAAAATTCGCATTTGAATTATTTTTTATCAGCTGATACTCCTGTTGTTGTTGACGATGTAGTATGCGATGAAACACCCAATTTCAGATATAACCTTACGCCTTATACAATACACTTTGATCCACTTTCTATATCCGGTGAATACAAAAAAGTTGTGTTTGCCGCAATTGACAACGGCAATATAGATATAACAGCGTTTTCACATGAAATTAATACACCTGAATATTCCGGTAACAGAGGGTATTATTTTCAATCAGGCGAAGTCATTGTTGTTGTTGAATTTGAAAAGGAATATATTTCATTCAATTTAAATAAATTTAACGAAAAAAGCCCTAATTATTCAATATTACATATAATCCTTCAAGGCTATAACGGAGAATATCAGATTTTCACTATGATTTACTCCACCACCAGCTTTAAGTCTTATATTCTCGACAACATTTCTCTAAACAGCATTTCATTGATTACGCAGATAAAAGAAGAACTTACAATTAATCAAGAAGTTTCTCAACTAATTAATCAAATAGAAAACGAACGTTATCTTGTTCGGAAAAAGCTTGATGCTTAATTCTACAAACAAAAAGGACTATATCAGCAACTGCAAGCAGTTGTTACATAGTCCTCAAAAAATGTGGTGTTTTTGTTTTATGCGCCATATATCACAAACAAAATATAATCTATTGTTCCATCGTCTACTAAGTTTGAACAGCCTATAAATCCCGGTCTGTCTTTTGTGTATGAAACAAATTCACTGTATGATGTAAAATCTAAAACTGGAGTGTATCCTTCTTCATTGTAATACTTAATATCATTGCACATAAAAGTAATTGTACTAATGATTTCTTCATTTTTATTTATCACTTGTTCGTTTCTTGCTGATCCCCAAAAGTATGGGTGACCCTTAGTTTCATAAGTGGTATCCCAACTGCTGTTTTTATACACTTCACCATATTGGCAGTTTCTCTTTACATCAACCCAAACTTCTTCACCATTTGAGTAATCCCAATAACCGCCGTTCGGGTATTTAATTTCGTTCACTCTCTTATACTTATAACCGTTCTTGTCAGCCCATTTGTAGCATTCTTCTATGATGTACTCACAGTCGGATTTTGTGAACTTCCATTTAGTTTCAGCCGGCTTGCTTTCCTGCTTCTTTGTGGTGGTGGTCGCAGGCTTTGGTGTTTCCGCTTTCTTTGCGGTCGTTGTAGTCTGTATAACGGTCTTGCTGTCGCTCAGATAATCGCCGTGGATAAAGCTATCGTCAGAAAGTTTGAAGTAACCTGTATCGGTCTTAGCCGTAACTGTGACCGTGTCATTCACACTGTACAACTTTACCGTTTCAGCACCGAGTACGGCTTTCTTTCTGCTGTAGCAGTCTGTGTTGACGTACTTTGTACCGCTTGCCTTGCTCTCTGTCCATTCGGGAGCAGGCTTAGTCGTTGCTGCTGTTGTTGTCGTTTCCGGCTTTGCCGTTGTTACCGCTTTTGTGGTGGTAGTGGTAGTTTCAGCTTTCTTTGTTTCCTGTGGCTTTGTGGTGGTCACTGCTGTAGTAGCGGTGGTCTGAGCTGTAGTCGCTTCGGCTTTCGGCTCGTCAATCCTATCCATCACTGTTCCCGTCACTGCCGGAACGGTAGTTGTCACTGCCGTTTCGGGTGCAGAGGACGTTGTGCTGCTTGCACTGCCTGCCGAGCAAGCACTGGTCAGTATTACGCTGATAAGGGTTATTGTTGCGAGTATGGTGTGGGTACGTTTCATTTTGTCCTCCTTTTCTTTTTCGCTGTATTTACTATCTTTAGTATATCATATTTTGATTTGATAGTAAACATATTATCAACGAAAATATAAACAAATCTTAATCCATTATATTGGTAATTGTCACAACTGTTGAAAGTTCTGTTTGGGCAAAAGAAAATTGCCGCCGTTGGCGACAATTTGTAGGTTTTAGTTTTTGTAGTCCTTATTAACGCCTAACAAAGCAGCTGAACTCAGTCGCTCAAATTTATAAATTAAAGTGCCGGGTACATTCCCTGTTCTTGAGAGTAGCTTTGCGTATCAGGATAAAGTTTAGCATTCAGCTCTTCTATCTGTTGGGTTTGCGCCTTAACTATTTTATTAAGTTCCTTGTTTTCTTCTATTAACTCATATTTTTCTTGATACAAATTAGCAATCAGTTGATTCTTTTCTTCTAATATATTTTTAAACAACGTTAAATCATCAATGGCTTGCGACCACCTGTTATCATTGTTCTCCAATAGCTGTTCTCTTTGTTTCTTCATATTGCTCTCGTTCATAATGAAATTGTATGTATCCTTTGCATTATCAGCAACGCTATTAATGCTTTTCTTGATTTCTTCATTTAAGATTTTTTTAATATCTGTGTGATCTTCCATGAGTGTTTTATGTTGTGTAGTAAGATTTGTTCCTTCTCCGTTTGTTACACCGAGCCGATTTGCTATAGAGAGCTCGCCGTCTTTTACTCCTATTTGGCAATCCTGTAATTTAACAAGATTGTCATTTAATTTTTTGCTTTTTCTTCCGTTACTTATACAAACGCCTATCAAACCTAATATACCGGCGAATATCGTTGCAGCTGAACCGATGATAGCACCAACTAAGGAATCCATTTTTAATACCTCACATATCACAAAATAAGTAATCCAATAAACCGTATTCGGTACAAGAATTGAATAAAACACAAGTTTCATATTTACGCTCCTTATTATATCTTGAATTTAAAAGTTTGTCAAACTGCTTTAACAATATCAAAAAAGAGCCTTGAATAATCAAAGCTCTTATCAATATTCAATTGTTGACGTATAACAAAAAGAAATAATCGCCTTGTGGTCTGCTAACTAAAGGCGATTATTTTCAATTACCCAAATGGAGCGACCGTCTATGGTTCCCTCTTTGTTTTTTATTATAACACTCTTGGATAAAAAGTCAAGCAATTATCTTATTCTAAATAATTTTTCATAAATACCCCCGATTTCAACCAATACATGAAGCTATAACTAATCGCCATTACTATAAGCATTATTATTTTATCACAGAGATTTTTGTTATAACGACTAAATGGCTCTTTAACTCCTCTTTTTTTGGCATAAACGGCTACGAGTGAGAAGATATATGCAGATATTTCCGATACAGCTGTTATGATTTTCCATAAATTCACACAGTCGAATACCATAAATAGCATTATGAAAAACGGAAAGAAGTAAAAGTACCGGGTTATTTCATCTGTGTTGTCAAAAATATTTTTGTTTTTTAATAAACGATAAATGGTTTTGATAACCCTCATTAAAATTATTACCGTAAGTACAATGAGCGGTATAGTCGATAACAATTTACATAACATATAATTTTCTCCATTCTATCATATTTGACTGTAAATGTCAAATGTTATTCTTATTTGTCTTTTTTATGTATTGTTTTATCGTCCATTTAAACATCTTCGCCGTTGTCCCTATAAAAAAGCAGTGCCTTAATAACATAACTCTGATAGTCTTCTTTAAGAACGGAATCGGGAATGTACGATTTTATCTGCTTATATTTAATAACATTCGGCGGTTTATGAGAAGATTCCTTTTTTGCTGATTTTTCAGCGAAAAGGGAAGTGACGGTTTCGTTATCCGTTAAACCGCCGTTGTCAAACCATTCTCTGAGCTCGGCGGCTTTATTGATTGTCACATCATATTTCTGCATAAACGGTACGAGTATAGCTTGTTTTGCCGGTTCGATATAAGATATTTCAACTGCGGCTCTGATTGACAGCTTATCATCATCAACCATATCACGGATTTCTTTGATAAGATATGTAAGCCGAATGTATCTGCGAACGGTGTCCTTACTCTCTCCGAACATATCTCCGATTTGTTCATCGGTACGACCGCTTTTTGTCGCCACTGGCGACAATTTATCGGTTGCGGGTCTGCCAACACTTTTTTTAAGTACTTCATATTTCATTTTATAAGCAAAAGCTCTTTCACTTGGCAATATCTTTTCTCGCTGAAGATTGCTGTCAACCATTATGATAGTTGCTTCTTCATCCGTTAACTGCTTTACATACGCTTTGAGTGTTTTAAGCCCGGCAAGCTCACAGGCTCTTTTGCGCCGGTGACCGCTTATCAGTTCGTATCTGCCGCTGCCTTTTTCACGAACTATCGCCGGATTCATGATACCATTGTGCTTTACGCTTTCTGTGAGTTGTACCATATCATCATTATCAACAACTGAAAATGGGTGACCTTCAAAGCTATCTATAAGATCTAATGGAATCTCATGCACACTGTCGTTATCTGATACCGGGGAATAAAAGGAAAGCCCGTTGAGCTTTCCTTTTGCTTTAATATTGGAAAAATCAAAAGCCATTTTATTTGCACCTCTCTATAAGTTCATTTGTAAGATCCGCATACTGAGCGCCGAGTTTTGAGGTTATAGTCATTGCTTTCTGTTCTGCGGTACTATTGCTCGCCGCAATACTTTTTGATATACAGCTGTTGAAAACGAGATTTCCGTATCTTTCGGTCAACGCTTCATCAACTGCTTTTGTCATTCGTGTGTTATCAGTCATTGTTTCGATAACTCCGTACAGTGTCAGCGTAGGATTGAGCTCTTTCGCCAGCGTCATTATCTCTTCAAACTGAACAATGCCGTTGAGCGCAAATTTTTGCGTCTGTACCGGTATCAATACGCCGTCTGCGGCTACCAGTGCGTTTACTACCAGCACGCCGAGTGATGGCAGACAATCTATAAGAATATAGTCATACCTGTCAAACACCTTGTGAAGAAGCAGTCTGCGAAGTATCATCTCACGTCCTATCGCTGTGGCGAGGAACATATCCGCCGTAGAAAGCGTTATATCAGACGGAATGTAGTCGATATTGTCAGCATTGCTTGTAAGGATTGCCTGTTCTATAACCTCATCTGAAAGCTTGCGTGACATTTCTGCGGTAAGCAGGTCAGTTATTACTATTTCTTCGTTTTCACCCGTAAAACCGAGATAGTCCGACAGATTACCCTGACCGTCAAGATCGATACATAGTACCTTCATTCCGTTCCTTGAAAGATTTGCGGCAATATTTACAACTGTAGTTGTTTTGCCGACACCGCCTTTCTGATTAGCTACTGCAATAATTTTTGTTTTTCTCATAGTAAACCTCTTTCTGTTGCTTTATGCAACATATAAAAATTAAGCCCCTTTTTAATAAAATAACACCGGGAAAGGACGGCAGGCTTACTTTTCCGTCCTCGATGTAGCTATCATCGTCCCGATGTCACGGAACACTTCCATTCCCATCATAAAAAGCTACCTCTAATGTTTGTGTTCCGAATGGTGAGAGTTATCGGAGTTGCACCGATTGTACTGGTACTCCCATACACAGGCTGCCTGAACGACAGCCTTTTTAATTGTCGCCATTGGCGGCAATTAAAAATTATATCATAACCATTGCTATATGATCACTGAATTCTTCTGTTGCTTGCATTTCCTCAGCAAATTCAGTCGAAATTAATTGAACGGTTTTACTGTATTCTTTCATTACACGGTCAAATGACTCCTGAATAAGTTTTCCGTCTTTATCATTCAGATTGTTATAATTGTCTATGAAATGCTTGCTACGGCTATTCGGTATTTCAAAACCGTATCTTCGTAACATCAGCATACTGAAAATATCAGCTTCAACTTCCCTCTGTGAAACTGGAATTTTATTGCTGTTAGCGGAAAAATGAAGCAATTCATGTCCAACCTCATGGAGCAATGTCGAAAGCCTTCCGGTATCGTTTAAAAGCGGATTAAGCTCTATAATATTGTCATTTCTTGCAAGTCCACGTATTGTAACCGTTTCCTCGTTCATATCCTTTACTTCAATATTGTGCTGTTTGCAAAAATCCGTTATATACTCGGCAAATTGTTTATGTATTTCACTTTCTTCTCCGAACCCTTCGCTGATAACGGTCGGATATAACTCAATCGGTAAATTTGTCTGCGATATATCAAAAACACTTCCTATGCCGAATCCAAGCCTTTGGTAGCTTTCAATGTTACCCTTTTTATATTCCAATTGCATTTGCTTGTCTGCTTTAGACAGCTGAATCCAATCACCGCTCTCGTTTTTCAAATATGTGATTTTTTGCGGTACAAAAATTTTAATGGCTTTTGCGCCTTTTTTTATTCCGTAATACGGCAGCTCTCCGTTAGGAAGTTTGTGTTCTTTTGCAAGCTCATCTGTAATTTTTTTGATGGCGGCAAAAGATCCGACGAATAATGCACCTGGGTTTTGAGCGTAAATCAGCATGGTGTTGCGTGTGCTGTAATTATAAAAACGTGACTGAAAATCAATAAATTCAAGAATTTTTTCAGGATCTTCTTTAAAGTTATTGACTATATTCTGTATAATTTTTAAATTTTCTTCTTTGGTCAATTCTTTCTGTTCCAGCCATGCTTTCTTATCATAAGTTTTCGGCATTTTTCAACTCCTCCTTTATTTTCTCACGCCACTTGTAAGGTAATCTGTCAATGCTTATCATTTCAGATTTATCGGTAATCATCGGATTATCTCCGATGTCGCCACACCTCGCATCGCAGAAGCCTATAAATCCGTTTTCACATTCATAGATTGCAAGCCCGCCAAAGTGTAATTTGATTGTTGCATTTAAATAAATAATTGTATCCATTTTTATTCCTTTCCGCCATATTTGGCAAATAAAAAATGCACAGACAAGCTGTGCAATAAGTTTATATTTAATTGACGCCAGTGGCGACAATTAATTTTAAATAAATTTGTATGGTAAATCTCGACAAAATATGATATAATTCTATCACAAAATCACTTTCAAAAAAGGAGTGCCTGCTATATGAAACCCAAAAATGTGACTATTTATGAAGCATACAAGATGTTTATAAATGAACAACTATTTCGTAACAATAGTAAACGTACTTTGATTTGGTACAATGAAAACCTATCAGCATTTTTTAATTGGTTGGGCGAAAATAAAAACGTTGATAGTTTGACGGTCGAAAATTATAAATCGTACTGTACTTTTCTTCAACATGATTATGTTAAGCGTAATGGTCAGCCGTTGAAAAGCAGCAGTGTAAACAGCAGAGTCAGAGCAATAAAGGCTTTTTATAATTATTGTATTGAAGAGGATCTACTTCCTGACTTTAGCAAAAAATTAAAAGCCACCAAGATAAGAAAAACTGAAAAACTTCCGCTTGATGACGATGAAATACATACATTGGTCAGTGCATTCGGTGATTCTGCACTTGAAGAACGCAATAGATGTTGGGTTATACTAATGTGCGATTCAGGGTTGCGCCGAGGAGAAATTATCAATTTGCAAATCGGAAATGTACACCTAGCACGTGGATTTATGATAGTAACCGGTAAAGGAGATAAACAACGTTTTGTTCCATTAGGAGAACTATCAAAAATTTCATTGGCAACTTACATTCGCAAATATCGGAATGAGGCTAAAGAATCGGAGCCTGTATTTGTGAATCGCTTTGGAGAAAAATGTACGATAAATACGGTTAAACAAGTATTCCAAAAGCTGAAGAAGCAAACTGGAATTTTAAGATTACACGCACATCTCCTAAGACATACATTTGCGACTAACTATCTTGTTGACGGAGGAGATTTAGAAACTCTCCGTCTGCTTATGGGGCACTCAGACTTGCAAGTTACGATGATGTATCTACATCTCGCCGAAAACAAAAAGCTTTTGCAACGCAAACATCAGAGCCACTTAGATATGATAATCAACTCGTAAGGCTTTTGTTTTTCTTTTAAGCAGGGTGTCCCGGGTTCGATTCCCGGGTGGCTCACCAAAGTCCTTCGATTAAATTCGGGGACTTTTTTTATTTGTGTTTTGATAAGTACCGAATCGCACTGACTGAAGCTGTTTTTGCGGTATCGGAAAAAATTTTGCGACAAAACTTGACATCGGGGCAGATATAGTATAATATATAGTTATAATTATCAGAAAAGAGAACTGTATGACCAAAAAGGAAAGAGCAGGGCTTGTTATAGACGGGCTTGCCGAGTGCTATCCGGATGTGAAATGCGCTCTTGTTTATAAAAAGCCGCATGAGCTTCTGATAGCGACAAGGCTTTCGGCACAGTGTACCGATAAGCGAGTAAATATGGTTACTCCCGCACTTTTCGAAAAATTCCCCGATATTGACAGCTTTGCGGCGGCAGAGCCTGACGAGGTTGCGGAATATATACATTCGTGCGGACTATATAAGACAAAAGCTGTTGATATTGTTATGATGTGCAGAATGCTCCGTGATGATTTCGGCGGTGAAATTCCCGATACAATTGAACAGCTTGTAAAGTTGCCCGGGGTCGGAAGAAAGACAGCTAATCTTATAGTAGGCGACCTCTACGGTAAGCCTGCTCTTGTATGCGACACACACGTTATAAGAGTGAGCGGAAGGCTGGGCCTTACCGACGGAACAAAGGATGCGCTGAAGGTTGAAAAACAGCTTGCCGCAATAATAAAGCCGGACGACAGATTGATGATGTGTCACAGGCTTGTGTGGCACGGTCGGCTTGTGTGCAGTGCGGCAAAACCGAATTGCAGCGAATGCAGGCTGAGCGGTTTTTGCAAGTTTTTTTCGGGGACAAAATAAAATAACGGCTTGGAGTGAGTATTATGAAAGGGAAGGTACGCAACGCAATAATAATTGCCGCAGGCGTGCTTATCCTTACCGTAATGCTCACTGTTGTTTTATATTACTATAACGACAAAGTAATGCGTGATAACGCATGGGTGTTCTCTGTGAATGAAACCTCATACGATGAAAGCTCGTATTCGTATGTGCAAAAACCGGATCTTAATTCAGCAGATCTTGAAACTCTGATGCAGATAAAAGGTGTCGGACGGAAAACGGCACACGATATTATAAACTATCGTGAAAAGCACGGGAAATTTACATCTATGTCACAGCTTAAAGAGATAAACTCGGTAGATGATGAAGTATATATGATACTGTGCAGTCGGTTTACCGTTGCCTCGTCGGGATATTACACTAAAAACGAGTCTTACGGCATTCGCAAGGTAAACCTCAATAAAGCTACCGTAGACGAGCTGATGAGCGTTGAGGGAATAACGGAGGAAATCGCAAAGAATATTATATTGCGCCGTAAAGACCACGGAGATTATACCTCTGTAAGAGAACTTCTTGATACCGAGGGCATAACGATAACTCTTTACAGCAAAATTTCCGATAAACTGACAGTTTGATTTTATATTATTTTAGTGAGAAATTGCCAAAAAACTATTGATTTTATTGCAGTGATTTGGTATACTTAATTAATAAAGCATAACGCTTTATATATTTACAGGAAATACAAGGCGTTACGGAGGTCATTATGGATTATAACATCAAAGACGTATCCGGCAGACTGAAAAGCAAGAGAGTACCTTGATATATCTGTCGGCGAAATGGCAAACAAAACAAACGTCACCACAGACGAATATATTTCACTTGAAAACGGAGAAAAGGATTTTTCGCTTTCATTCCTGAATCAGGCGGCGGACGCACTCGGCATTGAGCTTATAGAGCTTCTTACAGGTGTTACGCCTAAGCTCAATACATATTCGATAGTCCGTAAGGATCAAGGCTTACCGATCGAGCGTCGGGAAAGATTTGCCTATCAGCACCTTGCCTATCTTTTTAAAAACAAGAAAATAGAGCCGTTGCTGGTAACAGCTCCTTATGATGAGGAGGAGCAGAAAAAGCCTATACACCTGTCTGTACACGACGGTCAGGAAATGGACTATATAATATCGGGAACGTTGAAGTTCCAGATAGGCAGTCATATTGAAACGGTAAGTGAAGGCGACTGCATTTATTACGACAGCATGAATCCGCACGGAATGATAGCCGTTGACGGCAAGGACTGCAAGTTCTTGGCAATACTGATCTGATAAACAAAGGAACGGAAAGAAAAGTATATGGAACAGGTTAAAAATTACTACAAGAGATTTGTAAAAGAAGGCTTTGATGAGAACGGGATACTGAATAAGTTCGAGATAGATTGCCCCGATAACTATAACTTCGGTTACGATATTATAGATAAGTTCGGAGAAATCGACCCCGACAGGAGAGCACTTATCCACATCGACCTTCAGGAAAACCGTCACGATTTTTCCTATTCACAGCTTTCGAAGCTGTCAACGCAGGCGGCAAATCTTTTCAAGTCATACGGTATAAAAAAAGGCGACAAGGTAATGCTGGTACTGAAAAGAAACTACCAGTTCTGGATTGCGATAATCGCTCTTATCAAGCTCGGTGCGGTTGCTATACCCGCAACGCATCTGCTGACAACACACGACTTTACCTATCGCTTTGAACGTGCAAGCGTAAAAGCTATAGTCTGTACCGGCTATAATCCCGATATAGCCGAGTATGTAGATGAGGCGCAGGAAGAAATCCACGCAGACGGCCTTGTTAAATTTATAGCAAACGGTCACAGGGACGGCTGGATCCCGTTCGATGATGAAATTGCCGGAATGCCCGAAACTATGGAGCGTGTGCAGACGGATACAAGGGAGCATATGCTGTTATATTTCACATCGGGTACTACGGGCTATCCCAAGATGGTTGTTCATAATCACAGATATGCACTCGCACATATTCAGACGGCGGCACACTGGCAGAATGTCGATTCTGACGGTGTTCATCTTACAATATCAGATACAGGCTGGGGAAAAGCCGCCTGGGGCAAGCTGTTCGGTCAGATGTCGCTCGGTGCGTGCGTGTTCGTGTATGATTTTGACAAGTTCATACCGACCGATATGCTGAGGATAATGCAGAACTATAAGATAACCTCATTCTGTGCGCCTCCCACCATGTTCCGCTTCTTTATAAAGGAAGGACTTGAAAACTACGATCTTTCGAGTCTTAAATATTCCGCTATTGCAGGCGAGGCACTCAACCCTGAGGTGTATAACAAGTGGCTTGAGTTTACCGGCCTTAAGCTGATGGAGGCATTCGGTCAGACCGAATCGACAGCACTGCTTGCAAATCTTGTAGGCATGACGCCTAAGCCCGGCTCAATGGGCAAGCCTACTCCGCTCTACGATGTCGACATTGTCGATGATGACGGAAATCCGGTGCCTGTCGGAGAAGTCGGTGAAATAGTAGTCCGTGCCGAACGTGGCAAGGATGGCCTTTTTGACGGTTATTACCGTGATGATGAGCTTACCGCTCAGGCATGGCACGATGGGCTGTATCATACAGGCGATACCGCTTGGAAGGACGAGGACGGCTACTTCTGGTATGTCGGAAGAAATGATGATGTTATCAAGGCGAGCGGTTACCGTATAGGACCTTTCGAGATTGAAAGCGTTCTGATAGCGCACCCGTCTGTGCTTGAGTGTGCCGTTACGGGTGCACCCGACCCTATAAGAGGTCAGGTGGTAAAGGCAACAATCGTTCTTGCAAGAGGATATGAACCGTCTGAAGAGCTTAAAAAAGAGCTTCAGACTTACGTTAAGAAGAACACTGCGCCTTATAAATATCCGAGAATAGTGGAGTTCGTTGACGAGCTTCCCAAAACTATCAGCGGCAAGATAAGAAGGGTACAGATTCGTAACGAGGATAACAAGAAAAACAGTTAACGACAGAATTCGCCGCAGGTAATACTTGCGGCGATAGTTTTAGAGGGCTTTATGGAGTATTACATCTATCTGTTGCAGATATTCGGCGGCGGTAACCCGAAAATTCACGAGGTGATAAAGGCATACGGTAATGCAAGACTTGCGTATGAGCATATCAGCAGTGGCGATATGTCGCATATACCTTCTAACCGTCACGAGTATGTCCGCAGAGCGTCGCTCGAACGCTCGAAGGTGATAATGGATTATTGCGCCGGAAATAATATCGGCATTGTCACAATTGACGACAGGAATTATCCCGAACAGCTTAAGAATATATAATCCGCCCGTTCTGCTGTTTACTGCGGGAGATATAAACTGCCTGCAGGGTAAGCTGGCGGTGTCGATAGTAGGACCCAGAAAGCCGTTTGGCAATGCGATAAGGCTTGCGGAAAACATATGCTATAATCTTGCAAGAAGCGACATTGTTCTTGTAAGCGGTTTTGCACTGGGTATAGACAGGATAGCGCACAACAACAGCATCCGTCACGGCAAGCCGACCGTGGCTGTGCTTGCCTGCGGAATAACTATTGATTATCCGAATAATTCATTCGGGCTGAGAAAGAACATAATCGACAACGGCGGACTTATTCTGTCTGAACTTCTCCCGGACACGCCGTGCAATTCCGATTATTTCAAATTCAGAAACCGTATTATTTCAGGGCTTTCAAAGGGTACTGTCGTGATAGGCGGCTACAACGGAAGCGGAAGCCTTATCACCGCAAACCATGCGTTTGAGCAGGACAGAGAGGTATTCTTCACTATACCTGACGATACGCTGGATAAGAAATACAGCCGTGTTATCAGATTTTTGCGTGACGGGGCGCATTCCGTTTATGATTTCTATGATATTATCAACGAGTTTTATCCTACTTATCGTGACATAATCGACGATACATATCTTGATAAGGAACAGCTGACAAGCTTTGTGATGCACGAGGATGTCAGGGAAACGCCGCCTGCTGAGAATTTGCCGACGGTTTGTGAAGTAAAGGAACCTGATCCTGCGAAAAAAGATGAGAAGAAGCCTCTGCCTAAGGTGAAGGCGGCAGATGCACCACGCTTTAAAATTACAGGTGTCAAGGATAAGGAAAAGGAAATAGATTATTTCCGGGTAACTCCCGAAAATGTGCTGAAAAAGCGGAAAAAAGCGGGAAAGCCTGCTACACTGAATGATACGGCAGTAAAAGAAAGAATTCCGATAATAGCGCCGATTGCCGAAACCGATAACACGGATGTGAGTAAAGCAGAGCAGGTAACGGATACGGAAGATAAGCAGAGCGGACAAATTGCGGAAGCCGCAGAAAACGCATCAGAAGCCGCAGAAATTCTCGGTATCATCGCAAACAGTGACGGAGTAACGCTTGATACGTTGCTTTCTGCCTGCAGCTTATCATTCGGGGAACTCAGCGAGATACTCGCCGACCTTGAAATAAGCGGCGCTGTATCCTGCGGTGCGGGCGGAATATACACGGTAAAGAAGGAGCGGTAATGAATCGTTCACAGCTTGACAAATACATAACCGACTATTACGGCGTCAGAGCCGAAAGATTGTTTGAAAAGAATCCAGGTTTTCAGGCGTATCGTCATAATGATACGAAAAAGTGGTTCGCTATGATAATGGATTTGCCTGAAAGCAGGCTCGGACTTGACGGGCAGAAAATTATAGATGTCGTCAATCTCAAGTGCGACCCTATCCTCATCGGGTCGCTCAGAATGGAACAAGGCTTTTATCCTGCGTACCATATGAATAAGGAAAACTGGATAACGGTCGCCCTTGATGAAAGAGTACCCGATGAAAAACTAAGGATGCTTGTCGATATGAGTTATGAGCTGACAAGGAAGAAGCTCAGAAGAAAAAATAAGTAAAGAATACCGCCTGTGAATGCAGTGAGCAAACACAGGCGGTAAATGTTTTATCTACTTTCTCATAAGTCTTAATGAATTGAAGATAGCAATTATCGAAACGCCAACATCTGCGAAAACAGCCGCCCACATATTAGCAAGACCTAAAACGCCGAGTACCTGAATTATCAGCTTTACACCGAGTGCAAATATGATATTCTGGAGAACTATGCGGTTTGTTTTTTTGCTGATTGCAAATGCGTCGGCAAGCTGCATTGGGTCGTCCTTCATAAGAACGCAGTCTGCGGTTTCTATGGCACTGTCTGCGCCTGTGCCGCCCATTGCAACGCCTATGTCGGCTGATGCTATTACGGGTGCGTCATTTATGCCGTCGCCTACAAACATTACCTTTTCATTGGCAGGAAGCTCCGACTTCATCTTAAGCGTAATTTCGCTCTTGTTTTCGGGGAGAAGCTCTGCGTAGTAATCTGTGATACCGAGCTTTTCAGACGCCGCAGACGCCGCAGACCTGTTGTCTCCTGTGAGCATTACGACCTTCACACCGTGATTTTTAAGCATCTTTACAGCTTCAGCCGAGTGTTCCTTAGGCATATCTGCGATTTCGATAAGACCTGCATATTTATTGTCGACAGCCACATAAAGCACTGTGCCGTTTGCTTCGGGGCAGTTTATGCTGTTGTCTGCCATAAGTCTGCTGTTACCGCAGAGAACAGTCGCACCGGAAATCACAGCCTTGATGCCCTTGCCGGCTATCTCGCTACACTCTGTGATCTGCGACTGGTCAATATCCGCACCGTATGCCTTTCTTACCGAAACGGCTATAGGGTGGTTGGAGTTGCTCTCGGCATAAGCCGCATATCGCAACAGCTCATCCTTGCTCATTCCTGCAGGCTCTGTTCTTGTAACCTCAAACTGACCTTTTGTAAGCGTGCCTGTCTTATCGAACAGTACGACCTTAGCCTTTGAGATTGCTTCAAGGTAGTTACTGCCTTTTACGAGTATGCCCTTTGACGAAGCCTTGCCGATACCTGCAAAGTATCCGAGCGGAACAGAAATGACAAGTGCGCACGGGCAGGAGATTACGAGGAAGATAAGACCTCTTTGTACCCACGTTCCGAAATCAAAGCCGGTGAGCAGGGGAGGGATAAGCGATATTATCACCGCCGCAAGTACAACTATGGGGGTGTAGTATTTTGCAAATACCGAGATGAAGTTTTCTGTCTTTGTCTTTTTCTCGACAGCGGATTCGACCATCTGAAGCATTTTGTATACCGTGCTGTCGGTGAATTGACGTGTTGTTTTAAGTGTGATAACACCTGAAATGTTGATTGCACCTGCGCGGGAACTTCATCACCGACCGTTATATCTCTCGGTAAGCTCTCGCCTGTGAGGGCTGATGTATCTATTGATGTGTTACCGCTTTCGACAATGCCGTCAAGCGGTATCTTTTCGCCGGGCTTTACTCTTATTATACTGCCTGTTTCAACGTTTTCGGGATCGACTGTTATATATTCGCCGTCAATCAGAACATCGGCTGTTTCGGGCTTTGTCTTGATGAGAGAAGATATGCTTCTTCTTGACTTGTTCACGGCTATTGACTGGAAGAATTCTCCGACAGTGTAGAACAGCATAACGGCGACCGCTTCTTCGTATTCTCCGAGTACGATAGCACCGATGCTTGCTATAAGCATAAGCGTGTTTTCGTTGAAGAAATTCTTCTTTGCTATCGCCTTTATTGAAGTGATTGCTACCTCAAGTCCGCAGATAACGTAAGCCGCAAGATACATCGAAAGTATCGCTATCTTAGGCGCAAGCTGCTCTGTACCGATAGTTTTTTCAAGGATAAAAGCAACTATGAACAGAATGCCTGCGCTTATCATCTTGACTATATCTTTAGTATAGCTTACCTTTTTCTCAACGTGGTTTTCCTTTTCGCTGACCGTTACATCCGGTTCAACGGCAGTTATCGTTGCTGTTACCTGCTTTAACAGTTCCTTGTCGGAGATTATCTTTGACGGTGTTACGGTAAGCTCCTTATTGATGAAATTCATCTTTGCGCCGTTCGCATAGTCGGATTTTTCAACAGCTTCTCTTAATTCTTCCGCACACTGTGCGCAGTCAAGGCCGTCTATTATATATTTCTTTTCCTTGAAACTCTGTTTTTCTCTGACGGTTACATCGGGTTCGAGCTTTGCGACAACTTCGGTGACCGTTGTCATAAGCTCATCGGGCGAACACGAATTTTCCGTTTCAACGGTAAGCTCCTGCTTCATAAAGTTCATCCCTGCCGATTTCACACGTTCGTCCTTTTCGACTTCCGCACGAATCTCCTCTGCACAGTGAGCGCAGTCAAGACCTTCTAAAATATAGATTCTTTTCATAAGCTACCACCTTTGATATGGTTGAAGTTTTGAACAATTGAGTAACTGTTCAAATGTATTGCCCGAAAAAACAGGAGATGCTATCTCCTTTGATTTTTCCCGTTTTACTCCATAATATGTTCAAGCGCATTGCTGAACACCGTGTTTACATGGTTGTCGCTGAGCATATAGTAAACGACTTTGCCTTGCTTTTCACTGCGTACAAGTTCTGCCTGCCGTAATACTCTCAGCTGGTGAGAGATTGCCGATGCTGTCATTCCGAGCAGGGCGGCGAGGTCGCACACGCACATTTTTGAGCGTGACAGCGAGTAGAGGATTTTTATCCTTGTTTCATCGCTTATAGCCTTGAAGAACATTGACAGCTTTTCAAACTGCATCTGTTCAAGCATCCTCTCACGCACATAGTTTACTACGTCCTCGTGTATCACATTGCAGTTACAGAATTCATTTTCGTCTTTTGCTGTGATGTTTTCCGCCTTTTCTGATTTGCTGACCGCCATTTTAACCTCATTTCATTTGAACGGTTGTTCAACTGTTTGTATTATAACACCGTCATACTGCATTGTCAATAGTTTCTTTATGATTTTTTGCTTTTCCTGCAAAATATTTTTCTGCGATACAGGAAAAGAATGTTGTCTTATCATTTTCGGTGAAATCTTCATCGTCAAGCATAGCCGATACTTCGCTCAGAAGCACATCGGCCTTTTCTCTTGTTTCTGTCGGAGAAGTGCCGTTGAAATACAGCTTTTCATCGCCTGACAGTATCAGATCCACAGTGTCGTCTGTCAGCAGCTCCTCGCTGACGCCGAGCAGTACAGCCATATCCGACAGTGTTTTAGCTCTCGGGGTCCTTGCACCGCTTATGTAGTTCGCAAGCGCTCTGTAGGTTATGGATACGGCAGACGCAAAGTCCGTCTTTTTATAGCCGTTTCTTTTAATAAGTATTTCCAGCTTGTCCTTAAGTTCCATAATTCCTCCGACTGAATTTCCTTTTACTATTATTATATCCTTACATTTACGGCTTGTCAATCAAAAAAATACATAAAAATTCGCTAAAATTCAACAATTATTCACTATATACAGTATATTATGCAGTTTTGTGTATAAAAATACTTGACTTTGATGTGAAAAGGTGTATAATATTCAATGTAAGTTAAATCAGAAAGCAGAACGCCCGAAAGCGTCTGTGCGATAGAAAGGAAATAATAAAATGGCTAAAGAAATCAAAAAGATTATACTTGCTTATTCAGGCGGACTCGATACGTCCATCATCATTCCGTGGTTACACGAGAATTATCCCGGCTGTGAAGTAATCTGCGTAGCAGGTAACGTAGGACAGGACTCTGAAATAGTAGGTCTTGAAGAAAGAGCTAAGAAGACAGGCGCATCCAAGCTCTACATAGAAGATATACAGGACGAATTCGTAAACGACTTCATATTCCCCACACTCAAGGCAGGCGCTAAGTACGAGGGTTATCTGCTCGGTACTTCGTTCGCTCGTCCTCCTATAGCTAAAAGACTTGTTGAGATAGCTAAGAAGGAAGGCGCTGACGCTATCTGCCACGGCTGCACAGGTAAGGGTAACGACCAGGTACGTTTTGAGCTTACTATCAAGGCTCTCGCACCCGAGCTTGAGATTATCGCTCCCTGGAGAATATGGGATATCAAGTCAAGAGATCAGGAAATCGAGTATGCAGAGGCACACAATGTTCCGATAAAGATCACCCGTGAAACAAACTACTCAAAGGATATGAACCTCTGGCATTTATCACACGAAGGTCTTGACCTTGAAGATCCCGCAAACGAGCCTCAGTACAATAAGAAAGGCTTCCTTGAACTTGGTGTTTCACCCGAACAGGCTCCCGACAAGCCCACATATGTTACAATACACTTTGAAAAGGGTATCCCCACTTCACTTGACGGTGAAAAGATGGATGGCGTAAAGCTCATCAAGACTCTTAACAAGCTCGGCGGCGAGAACGGTATCGGTCTGTTCGATGTAGTTGAAAACAGACTTGTAGGTATGAAGTCAAGAGGCGTTTACGAAACTCCCGGCGGAACAATCCTTTATCACGCTCACGAAGTTCTCGAAACTATCTGCCTTGATAAGGAAACACAGCACTACAAGTACGGTCTTGCACAGAAGTATGCAGACATCGTATACAATGGTCAGTGGTACACACCTTTAAGAGAGGCTATGGACGCTTTCGTTGACAAGACACAGGAAACTGTTACAGGCGATGTTAAACTCAAGCTCTACAAGGGTAACATCATCAACGCAGGCGTTACATCACCCTACACACTGTACAGCGAAGACTTCGCTTCATTCGGTGAGGACGATGTTTACGATCAGACAGACTCAAAGGGCTTTATCAACCTGTTCGGTCTGCCGATAAAGGTCAAGGCTCTGCTTGACGCTGAGAGAAACAATAAGTAAGCTTTAAAAGCGTTACGGTAAATCCCGCAAGGTGTAAAACTATGCCTTGCGGCTTTTACGGTTTTTAAGATGCGATTTAAAACACGGTCGTTTCGGCTGTGTTTTAAAAAGCGTTTTAATTACTTTTATATTTATAACGGAAAAAACAAAACGCTTTTTGCGTTATGAACATAAATCTGAAAGGAAATAACAGTATGTCTAAAATGATGTGGGCGGGAAGATTTTCAAAGGAGGTTGACTCAAAGGTCAACGATTTCAATTCTTCCATCTCATTTGATGCAAGAATGTACAAGCATGATATAAAAGGCTCTATAGCACACGCAACCATGCTCGGTGAGTGCGGCATTATCGACCCTGCGGACAGCAAGGTGATAATAGAAGGTCTTAACGGAATTTTAAGCGATATTGAAAACGGAACACTGCATTTCGATCCCAATGCGGAAGATATTCATATGTTCGTTGAGGCTGAGCTTACCGCACGAATAGGCGATGCGGGAAAGCGTCTGCACACTGCAAGGAGCAGAAACGATCAGGTGGCTCTTGATATAAAGCTTTATCTCAAGGATGAAGTCGATGAGATTGCAAAGCTTGTCCGTGAGCTTATAAACACTGTTATAGATATTGCAAAGCAGCATACAGAAACGGTAATGCCGGGCTACACCCATTTACAGCGTGCACAGCCTGTTACATTCGCACATCATCTTATGGCATATGCACAGATGCTGACAAGAGATCTGACAAGACTTGCAGACTGCAAGGAAAGAATGGATGTAATGCCGCTCGGTTCGTGTGCGCTTGCAGGCACTACATATCCTCTCAACAGAAAGAGAACGGCCGAACTTCTCGGCTTCAGGGATATTACGATGAACAGCCTTGACGGCGTATCCGACAGGGATTTCTGCGTTGAGTTATGCTCCGATATTTCGATGCTTATGATGCACCTTTCGAGATTTTCGGAAGAGATAATCATGTGGTGCTCGTGGGAATTCAAGTTTATTGAACTTGACGATGCATATTCAACAGGCAGTTCGATAATGCCGCAGAAGAAGAACCCCGATGTTACGGAACTTATAAGAGGCAAGACGGCAAGGGTATACGGCGATCTGCAGACGCTTCTCACAATGATGAAGGGACTTCCGCTTGCATACAACAAGGATATGCAGGAGGACAAGGAGGCAATATTTGACGCAGTGGACACAGTAAAGCTGTGTATCTCGACATTTACTCCTATGCTTGCGACTATGACGGTACTTAAAGACAATATGCGTACTGCCGCCGCAAAGGGCTTTATCAACGCTACAGACTGTGCCGATTATCTCGTAAAGAAGGGACTTCCTTTCAGAACGGCATATAAGATAACCGGTACACTCGTTGCACTTTGCATAGAGAAGAATACAACGCTTGAACAGCTACCGATAGAAGAATACAAGAAGCTGTGCGAAACGTTTGATAATGACGTATATGACGCTATCAGCCTTGATACCTGCGTTATGCAAAGAGGCGTTGACGGCGGACCCGCTCCGGATGCGGTAAAGCGTCAGATAGCTGAGCTTGAAGACAGACTGGGCGGTATCAACATCTGATGATAACTTATGAATACAGATTGCCGCACGATATAAATTCGTTCAGACGAAGCGTAGGCTGGTATGAGCTTTCGCCAAGACAGCTTAACTGTGCGCTTAAAAGCTCGGTGTTTGCGATAACGGCGCTTGACGGAGAAAAGGAAGTCGGCTCGGCAAGGGTAGTCGGCGACGGAGGCTATCAGTTCTTTATCAGCGATGTTATTGTACGTCCCGAATATCAGGGACAGGGAATAGGCAGAGGAATGCTTACAAGGCTTATGGACAAGGCGTTGTCGGTCGCTGACGAGGGCGAAACGATAATGATAAATCTTATGGCGGCAAAGGATAAAGAGCCGTTTTACGAAAAGCTCGGATTTATGCGCAGGCCTAATGATGAACGTGGCTGCGGAATGACAAGATTTCTTAAAAAATAAGAGGTGCTTATATGAGCGTAAAGGTGTATATTGACGGTCAGGAAGGAACGACCGGACTTAAAATTCTCGAACGTTTCAAGGATAGAAACGATATTGAAATAATGAAGATAGATGAGGACAAGAGAAAGGATAACGATGAGCGTAAGAAGTTTATATGCTCGTCCGATTTCACGTTCCTTTGTCTGCCCGATGCCGCCGCAAGAGAGGCGGTAGAGCTTGCAAAGGGCAGTAACGTCCGAATTATAGATGCTTCTACGGCACATCGGACAAATCCCGACTGGGCATACGGTTTTCCGGAGCTTTCAAAGCAGCACAGAGAAAAGATTGCGGCTTCATCGAGAGTGGCTGTCCCCGGCTGCTATGCAAGCGGTTTTATTTCGCTTGTATATCCTCTTGTGAAGGCAGGCATAATGCCGAGCGATTATCCTGTTGTCGCTCATGCGGTATCCGGTTACAGCGGAGCGGGAAAGAAGGCTATCGCAGTGTACGAAAGTGATGAAAAGCCCGAAGAATTTTACAGCCCAAGACAGTATGCGCTTCCTCAGGAGCATAAGCATTTACCTGAAATGATGAAGATAAGCGGACTTGATTACAAGCCTGTGTTCAATCCTCTGATATGCGATTATTTCAGCGGTATGGTCGTAACTGTTCCCGTTCTCACAAGACTTCTGCCGAAGAAATATACGCTTGCCGATATTCATAAGGCTTTCACTGAGCATTATGCAGACGCAAATCTTGTAAAGGTAATGCCTGTTATGGGCGAGGGTGTGCTTGAAAACGGTTTCCTTGCCGCAAACACATTATCGGGTAAGAACAATATGGAGATATTCGTTTGCGGAAACGATGACCGTATAGTGCTTTGCTCAAGACTTGATAACTTAGGCAAGGGCGCAAGCGGTGCGGCTGTTCAGTGCCTTAACATAATGATGGGCATTGACGAAACGACCGGACTTGTATAATAAGTGAGGTAATAACAATGGTTGAATTTGATAATTATAAATTAGTGGATAAGGGTGTATGCGCCGCAAAAGGCTTTAAGGCGGGCGGTATCAATGTCGGTATAAAGCCCGGCTCGAAAAAGCGTGACCTTGCTGTGATAAGCTGTGACACAAAGTGCACTGCGGCGGCAATCTACACACAGAACAAGGTGAAGGGCGCACCGATAATCGTTACAAAGGAACACCTTAAAAACGGTGTCGCTCAGGCGGTTATCGTAAACAGCGGCAACGCAAACACCTGTAACTCAAACGGTATTGAGATCGCAGAGCAGATGTGCGAGCTTTGTGCGAACGAACTCGGTATTGATAAGAACGATATGATAGTAGGCTCTACAGGCGTTATCGGACAGAAGCTGTCGATCGACCCTGTGAAGAACAATATCAAGACGCTTGTAGACAGCATAAGTGAGGACGGAAGCTCGCTTGCGTGCGAGGCGATAATGACGACCGATACACGCAAAAAGGAACTTGCGGTAGAGTTTACGCTTGACGGCAAGACCTGTCACATCGGCGGTATCAGCAAGGGCAGTGGTATGATAAATCCCAATATGGCTACAATGCTTGCTTTTATCACAACCGATGTAAAGATAAATGCGGAGCTTCTGCATAAGGCACTGAAAAGAACAGCCGACATTACTTACAATATGGTAAGCGTGGACGGTGATACATCCACAAACGATACGCTGTGCATAATGGCGTCGGGACTTGCAGGAAACAAGGAAATAACGGCAGAGGACAAGGATTATGAAGTGTTCATAAACGGTCTTTACGCTGTAATGATGAACCTTGCAAGAGAAACCGCCCGTGACGGCGAGGGTGCAACGAAGCTGATGGAATGCGTTGTTGACCACGCACCTACAGAAGCTGTTGCAAAGAGCGTTGCACTGTCTGTTATAAACAGCAGTCTTTTAAAGGCGGCTATATTTGCGGCGGATGCCAACTGGGGACGTATTCTCTGTGCGATAGGTTATGCGGAGGGCGATTTTGATATTTCAAAGGTCGAGGTCGTTCTGTCATCTTCAAAGGGCAGTGTAAAGGTTTGCGAGAACGGCGCAGGTGTTGACTTCTCAGAAGACGAAGCTTTCAAGATACTTTCCGAAGATGAAATTGTTATCAGGATTGATATGCACGATGGTGCCGATAAATCGGTAGCGTGGGGCTGCGATCTGACTTATGAATATGTAAAGATAAACGCAGAATACAGAAGCTGACACCGAAAGGACAAAAGAAGATGGAACTTGAAAACGAAAAGAGAGCAAGTATACTCAGCGACGCACTTCCTTATATACAGCAGTATTCAAACAAGGTAGTAGTAGTCAAGTACGGCGGTAACGCAATGACAAACGATAAGCTGAAGCAGGCGGTAATGTCTGACCTTGTTCTGCTGTCGCTCTGCGGTATCAAGATAGTGCTTGTACACGGCGGCGGACCCGAAATAAACGCAATGCTGAAAAAAGTCGGCAAGGAGAGCAAGTTTGTAAACGGCCTTCGTTACACCGATGAAGAAACGATAAACATCGTTCAGATGGTGCTTTGCGGCAAGGTAAACAAGGATCTTGTCGATCTGCTTTACAGCCACAAGGGCAGAGCGGTAGGTCTTTGCGGTCTTGACGACCATATGATAGAGGCGGAACAGCTTGACCCGGATTTAGGTCTTGTAGGCGAGATTACTCAGGTAAACGTAAACATTATAAACGATGTTCTCGAAAAGGGCTATATCCCTGTAATTTCGACTGTTGCGGCAGGCAAGGACGGAACCGTATACAATATCAATGCTGATACGGCGGCGGCAAGAATTGCGGCTGAGATGAAATCCGAAAACCTTATCCTTATGACAGATATAAAGGGACTTCTTGAGGATAAGGACGATGACAGCACGCTTATACATACTGTCGGAGTTTCAGAAGTGCCTTATCTCAAAAAGCAGGGCATAATCTCAGGCGGTATGATACCTAAGATAGATTGCTGTGTCGAGGCTGTCCGCAGAGGCGTAAAGAAAGCAAATATCATTGACGGCAGAATACCTCATTCAATACTTATAGAGTTGCTTACAAACGAGGGCGCAGGTACTATGATTATCTGAGGCACCGATGCAGGCGGAAAGGACAGATATGAATACTATAGATAAATTCAATTCTCATATAATGGGATCATACGGTAGGCTGAATGTTGTTCTTGACAAGGGCGAGGATGACAAGGCAGTTGACGAAAACGGCAAGACGTATATAGATTTCGGAAGCGGTATCGGCACAAACTCGCTCGGTTACTGCAACAAGGAATGGGCTGATGCTGTGTGTGAACAGGTACGCAGTATACAGCATACCTCAAATTATTATTACACAAAGGTACAGGCTGAGTTTGCCGAGAGATTATCGGAAGCGGCAGGAATGAAGAATATGTTCCTTTGCAACAGCGGTGCTGAGGCAAACGAATGTGCTATCAAGATAGCAAGAAAGTACAGCTTCGACAAATACGGCAAGGGCAGACACAACATAATCACCCTTGTAAATTCATTTCACGGCAGAACGCTCTGCACGCTGTCGGCTACGGGACAGGACGTGTTCCACAACTACTTCTTCCCGTTCGTTGACGGATTTATAAACGTTGAAGCGAACAATATAGAGGACCTTAAGGCAAAGCTCGATGATACGGTATGTGCCGTAATGTTCGAATACATACAGGGCGAGGGCGGTGTTGTGCCGCTGGAGCAGAAGTTCGTTGATGCTATATTTGAGCTTTGCGCCGAGCGTGATGTGCTGACGATCTCGGATGAAGTACAGACAGGCGTCGGCAGAACGGGTAAATTCCTTGCAGGCGATAATTTCGGAAAGAAAGCCGATATAATAACGCTTGCAAAGGGCATAGCAGGCGGTATCCCGATGGGTGCGTGCCTCAGCGGTGACAAGTGCGCAGGTGTACTAACTCCCGGAACACACGGTTCGACATTCGGCGGAAATCCTATCGCTTGTGCAGGTGCAATTGAGGTGCTGAAGAAAGCGGCAGATCCGATTTTCTTGTCACAGGTTGCAGATAAGGGAAGATATATAGCTGAAAAGCTGAAAGAGATACCCGAGGTCGAATCGGTTACGGGTATGGGTCTTATGATTGGCATAAAGCTAAAGACAAAGAATGCAAAGGATATACTGAATGCCGCTCTTGAACACGGACTTCTTATCCTTACCGCAAAGGAAAAGTTAAGACTTCTTCCTCCGCTCACTATCTCTTATGAGGATATTGACAGAGGTCTTGAAATACTCGCAGAACTTTTAAAATAAAATAAAAACTAAAACCGAAAGGAAAAAATTATGAAACATTTACTTAAGATGATGGATCTCAGCACAGAGGAAATCATTGAGATTCTCAATCTCGCAGATCAACTCAAGTATGAACTTAAGCACGGCATCCCTCACGATCATTTAAAGGGTAAGACGCTCGGTATGATCTTCCGCAAGGCTTCTACAAGAACAAGAGTTTCCTTTGAAACAGGTATGTATCAGCTTGGCGGCAATCCTCTTTACCTTTCAGCAAGCGATATGCAGATAGGCAGAGGTGAGCCTATACAGGATACCGCAAGAGTTTTATCACGCTACATTGACGGTATTATGATAAGAACATTCGATCAGGCTGAGGTTGAAAATCTTGCGGAATACGGCAATATCCCGATAATCAACGGTCTTACAGACCTTTCTCATCCTTGTCAGGTGCTTGCCGATCTTATGACAATCCGTGAGTACAAGGGTAAGCTTGACGGTCTTAAGATGTGCTACATAGGCGACGGCAACAATATGGCAAACTCGCTCATTGTAGGCGGCTTAAAGACGGGTATGAGCGTATCTGTTGCCTGCCCTGAGAACTACCACCCTGCCGCTACAACACTTGCGTTTGCTAAGAAGTATGACTGCTTTGAACTGACAGACGATCCGATAAAGGCCGCAAAGGACGCAGACGTTATCTTCACAGACGTATGGGCATCTATGGGTCAGGAAGGCGAAGCCGAAATCAGAAAGAAAGCATTCAAGGGCTTCCAGATAAACGATGAGGTTATGGCTGTCGCTAAGCCCGACGCTATGGTACAGCACTGCCTGCCCGCACACAGAGAAGAAGAAATTACAGCCAAGGTATTCGAAGAACACGCAAACGAAATCTTTGACGAGGCTGAAAACAGACTCCACGCACAGAAGGCGGTAATGGTACTGCTTATGGGCAATAAGGATTGATCCGGATAAAACTTAAATATCCGATACGGAGCAACGCATTATGTTGCTCCGTATTCGTGTAATATGGGGGGATAGTCATGACTAATCTGCTTATAAAACTGTTCGTAAAGGACAGCAAAAACACATCCGATCCCGCTGTCAGAAAGCGTTACGGGTATCTCGGAGCATTTACCGGTATCGTACTTAACATACTTTTGTTTCTCGGAAAGCTGATTGCAGGTATATTATCAGGCGGTATCTCCGTAATCGCAGACGCATTCAATAACCTTTCAGACGCAGGCTCATCAATAATGACCTTTGTCGGCTTTAAAATGGCAGGAATGCCTGCAGACAGCGAACATCCCTACGGTCACGGCAGAATGGAGTATGTTTCGGGCATAATAATTTCTTTTATCATCATGATGATGGGCTTTGAGCTTGGTAAAAGCTCGGTCGAAAAAATCTTCTCGCCCGAAAAGTCGGAGTTCAGCATACTTGCCGTATCGGTGCTTGGAGCATCGCTTCTTGTGAAGCTGTGGATGGCACTGTTCAACACAAAGCTCGGTCGGAAAATAGACAGCGCCACAATGAAGGCCGCAGCGGCAGATTCGCTTTCTGACTGCATTTCTACATCGGTAGTAATCATCTGTATGTTCATACAGCTGTTCAGCGGTTTTGAACTTGATTCATACGCAGGTATCATTGTTGCGCTTTTTATCCTCTACACAGGCTTCAATACATTCAAGGAAAGCCTCACTCCGCTGCTTGGCGCAAAGCCTAAAAAGGAACTGGTGGAGGAAATTGAAAACACTGTAATGAACTATGACGGAATAGTCGGCGTACACGATCTTATGGTGCATGATTACGGCGTAGGCAGAATGGTAATATCGCTCCATGCCGAAATAAGCAGTAAAACAGATATAATGCTTGCACACGAGCTTATAGATCTTATAGAGGACGATCTCAGGGAAAAGTACAGATGCAGTGTTACGATACATATGGATCCTGTCGTTGTGGACGATAAGAAGGCGGACGAGGTAAAAAAGGTGGTTCTTGATATAATAAAAAATATCGACAGCAGCCTTACTATTCACGATTTCCGCATTACCGACGGTGTTTCAAGGATAAATGTAATTTTCGATCTCGTAACGCCTTTCGGCTTCAGATATAAGGACGGGGAGCTTGCTCTTATGATAAAGAACGCAATTGCGGAAAAGGACGGCAGGCTCAATGCCGTAATCACCGTTGAACGTTCAATGTGCTGAATAATGCTTTTTAACGCACAAAGTCACAAAAGACTTTGTGCGTTTATTTTAAGTTGACTTGACACGGATTTTGTGATAAAATAAAACTATACTATATTATGAGAGAGTGTTTGTATGAACGGCAATAACGGAAAATGCGGAAAACTGTTTGTTATAGAAGGGCTTGACGGATGCGGTAAAAGCACACAGCTTGAGATGCTGAAAGCAAGCGCAGACAGCAATATCCGTTTCATCAGCTTTCCGAATTATAACAGTGCAAGCGGTGAGATAATCAAGGACTATCTCAGCGGTAAATTCTGCGAGGAAAACGGCAGAACGGGCGCATATACGGCCGGCAGTTTCTATGCGATAGACCGTTATATCAGCTACAAGACCGACTGGGAAAAGGATTATAAAGCGGGCAAGACCATAATAGCCGCAAGATACACCTCCTCAAATGCGATATATCAGATGGCAAAGCTGGAAAAATCCCGATGGGATGAGTACCTTGAGTGGCTTGAGGACTACGAGTACGATAAATTCGCAATTCCACGTCCCGAAAGGATTATATTTCTGGATATGCCCGTAGAGGTGTCGCAAAAGCTCCTTTCCGCACGTTACGGCGGAGATGAGGCGAAGAAGGATATTCACGAAAGCAACGTTGCTTTTCTTAAGGCTTGTCGGGAAACGGCGCTATACACAGCCGACAAGAAGGGCTGGTATATACTGCCGTGCTCGGACGGTGAAAATCCTTACACTCCCGAAAAGATAAATAAAGAATTATCGGCGCTGATTTACGGCTGATAACAGACAAAAGCAAGGTAATATAAAGTGTTGGAATTAAAGAAAATTGAACTAAGCGACAAGCAGTGGATAGATCCGCTTCTGAAGCTGTCTGATTTCAGAGGTTGTGAGTATAACTTCACAAACAACTTTGTGTGGAGCGGTGTTTACAACATTACTGTAGGACGTTTTCAGGATTTTTATGTATCAAAGCACGGAAACTGTTTCGTGTTTCCGGCAGGAAAAGGCGATACGGACGCACTGCTTTCAGAACTGAAAAATTACTGTGACAGTACGGGAATACCGTTTGAATTCTGCAGTATGGATATAAAGGACAAACAGATGCTTGAACAGCGTTATCCCGGTATGTTCACCTTCGATACAAGCGAAGATCTGTACGACTATGTGTATCAGTCGCAGTCGCTTGCAACGCTCGGCGGAAAGAAGCTGCATTCAAAGCGTAATTATATAAACCGTTTCAAACAGCTTAACTGGAGCTTTGAGGATATTACGCCTGACAATATTGACGAATGCAAGCAGATGAGCCTTGAATGGTGCATACGCAATGATTGCGATAAAAGTGAGGATAAATCGGAGGAAATGTGTGCTGTCGGAATAGGACTCGAGCATTTCTTCGACTTAGGTCTTGTCGGCGGTATACTGAGAGTCGATGGCAGGATACAGGCGTTTTCGTACGGCGAACAGCAATGCAGTGACACGTTTGTGACCCACGTTGAAAAAGCGTTTACCGATTATGACGGAGCATATCCGATGATAAACTATATGATGGCAAACAGGTTCTGTAAAGGACTTGAATATATAAACAGGGAAGAGGATATGGGAGAGGAGAATCTCCGCAAGGCGAAGAAGTCTTATCACCCGTGTTTTATGGTTGAGAAGTTCAGTGCGGTTTATAATGCCGGGAAAGGACAATCAGAATGATATATGTATTTTTAGCGGACGGATTTGAAGAAACCGAGGCAATTGCCCCGATCGACATTTTAAAGAGATTTGGAAAAGAGGTAGTTACCGTCGGAATAGGCGGCGGTAAGATTACAGGCGCACACGGAATTACGGTTATTGCCGATATTACCGACAGCGATGTTATTATGACAGATAAGGTCGAGATGATAGTTCTTCCCGGCGGTATGCCCGGAACACTCAACCTTGAGAAAAGCCCCGTTGTACAGGCAGCTATAAAATTCTGTGCCGATAATAAGAAAGCGATAGGCGCTATCTGTGCCGCTCCGTCTATAATCGGAAAGCTGGGACTTCTGAAAGGCAAAAAGGCAACTTGCTTCCCCGGCTTTCAACAATTCCTTGAGGGTGCAATGTTCACGGGCGACCTTGTAAATATTGATGACAACATAGTTACCGCAAAGGGCGCAGGTGCGGCTGTGGAATTCGGACTGGCACTCGGAGCATTACTCTGCGGTGAAGGAAAAGCAGAAAAGACAGCTAAGTCTTTACAGTGCAGATGAGCGTAAACGAGCAGAAAAAACAACTGAGAAAAGCCTTGCTTCAGAAGCGAAAACTGCTTTGTGACAGTGAAACGGCTGTTAAAAATGCCGCTATAACCGAGAATCTTTTAAGTCTTGAAAAAGTGCGGACGGCGGATACTATACTGCCGTTTGTTTCGACAGACGGCGAGGTGGATACGAGAGAATTCATAACGCAGTGCCTGAAAGCAGGAAAGAATGTAGCTGTGCCGAGATGTATAGACGGCAGTAATATGGAATTTTGCGTGATACATACGTTTGACGATCTTGAAAAAGGTATGTACGGAATTGACGAGCCGAAAAAGAGCTGTGCTGTGATCGATGCCGCCGGTGCAGAAAACAGCGTGCTGATAGTTCCTGCACTCTGCTTTAATGCTAAAGGCTTCAGACTCGGTTACGGCAAAGGCTATTATGACAGATTTATAAACGGTTATAAGGGCTATACTGTCGGAGTATGCTATGAAGAATTTCTGACGGAGGATATACCTGTCGATGATTACGACAGATGCGTTGATATAGTCATTACAGAAAAACGGAAAGGACAAAAATATGGAGAATAATCCTATGGATTTAACTCATAAGGATGAAAATACCGAAAGCACAGAAGAACGCACAATTATGATGGATTCGATAAAAGCACTTCATACAGGCGAAGTACGGCACGAAGAGTCATCTGATGACAGCGGATACGAAAGCGTTCCGAGCGGTGAAGAATCGCATTCTCAAGACGGTGAGCCTGCGGAGGACGAGGTAACCGAAGAAGAATATCAGGAATATCTTGCGGCGAAAAAAGAACGCAACAAGAAAATCAAAGCGAAAAACCGACACAGAAGAACGTTTTCACATATTCTCACAGGCGTTCTGCTGTCAGTTTTTATCATATCGATTTCTGCGTTTCTTGCTACATACATTGTAAAGTCGGCGCTTGATTTTACGGGCATCGGAAAAACCTATTGCCAGGCTGAGATACATATAAACGAGGATTCGACAACAGATGAAATCGCTCAGGATCTTGCAAATCTCGGTATTATAAATATGCCTGATGTATTCAAGCTCTATACCAAAATGTTCGGCAAGGGTGATAAGTTCATAAAGGGTACTTTCACGGTTGATACAACAATGTCGTACAGTGCGCTTATTTCTGAGCTGCAGACAGTGTCTACTGTAAATCAGACGGTTTCAATACAGATTACCGAGGGTATGACTATTGATGAGATTGCTCAGATGATGGAGGATAACCGTGTCTGCCGTGCCGAAGATTTCATGGAGCAGTGCAAGACGCTCGGAGATACTTATAAGTTCCAGAAACGTCTTGAGAATGAAAAGCTGAAATATTATCAGATGGAAGGATATATATTCCCCGATACATACGAGTTCTACATTCTTCCTGCCCTTGAGGATAATAAGGAGCTTGATACGAGCGAGTATGCCGCAGATGCTCTTGATATTATATATCAGAACTTCAATAACAAGCTGACGGCACGTTACTATAACCGTATGAGCGAGCTTGGGCTTACGCTTGACGAAACCATAACGCTTGCTTCGATAGCACAGCGTGAGGCGGATACTACGACCAATATGGGCAATGTTGCATCGGTATTCTTCAACCGTATGGCTGATGCGGAAGCATTCCCGCATCTTGAATCGGACGTTACCGTACATTATGTTGATGAGCATATAAAACCGCATCTCACTTCATCGCAGTACGATCAGAAAATGTTTGACGCATATAACACCTATAAGTGTGACGGTATACCGATAGGACCTATCTGCAACCCCGGACTTGACGCTATAAAGGCAGTGCTTTATGCGCCTGAAACAAGCTATTACTACTTCTGTGCTGACCCTGACACAACAGAAATGTATTTTGCAGAAACTATTTCGGAGCATGAGGAGAATCTCCGCAAGTGCGGACTGGATCATGCGATAGCCGAATAATCAAACAATCAATATTCCGCCGCAGAGCTTTCTGCGGCGGAATGTCATAATAAGGTAAAAGAAAGGTTAAGTTTATGTTAGAGCTTTTATCACCTGCAGGTGATCTTGAATGTCTAATGTCTGCCGTTGATTACGGTTGTGACGCTGTATATCTCGGAAGTACAATGTTCGGTATGAGAGCAGGTGCGGCAAAATTCGATCCCGAAACGCTGAGGAAGGGTGTTGAATACGCTCACGCAAAGGGTGCAAGAGTATATCTTACCTGCAATACTGTACCGTCAAACGATGAGATAGAACTGCTCCCCGAATTTATAAAAACCGCATACGACTGCGGAATAGATGCCGCAATAGTAAGCGACATCGGCTGTATTGCTCTTATAAAGCGTACTGTTCCAGAGCTTGAAATCCATGTTTCTACACAGGCGGGAGTAGTAAACTATGTAACTGCAAACGAGCTGTACAAGATGGGTGCAAAGAGAGTAGTGCTTGCCCGTGAGGTAGATATTGAAAATATAAAGCGTATAAGGGATAACATACCTGAGGATATGGATATTGAAGTGTTCGTTCACGGGGCAATGTGCGTTTCATTTTCCGGAAGATGCCTGCTTTCCGCTTTTATGACAGGCAGAAATGCCAACAAGGGCGAATGCGCTCAGCCTTGTCGCTGGAAGTATCACTTAGTGGAAGAAAAACGGCCGGGCGACTACTATGAGCTGTCGGAGGGCGATGGCGGCTCTTATATCCTTAACGCTAAGGATATGTGTATGATAGAGCATCTTAAAGAGCTTAAGGATGCAGGCGTTACCAGCTTCAAGATTGAAGGCAGAGCGAAATCCGCATATTATACGGCAACGGTAACGAATGCCTACAGAGCTGCGCTTGATGCGGTGAAAAACGGTGAACCGATTCCGAAATGGGCGGTTGAAGAAGTTTATAAGGTAAGTCACAGACAGTATTGCACGGGCTTTTATTTCAACAAGGATGACGCAAACCAGTATTACGAGAACAGCGGCTATATCCGTGAGTGCGACTTTGTCGGCGTAATTGACAGCTGTGAGAATGGTAGGGTAAATATCACTCAGAGAAACTATTTTACCGTTCACGATGACCTTGAAGTGCTGTCGCCCGGAAAAACGCCTGTAAAGTTGGATATTCCTTATCTGATAAATTCAAAGGGCGAACAGACGGAGATAGCAAACCGTGCGACAGAAAAGATGTACTTTGACTATCCCGTTTCTTTCCCTCCTCATTCGATAATAAGAAAACCGTTGAGCAAATAGTAAACTACGGAGGTAACTATCATGCTGAAAGCTCCGCAAAACCTGTTCGCTACCGCTTATGACGGATCGGTGCGATCCGACTGGCAGACGGTAGAGGGCGCAGACGGCTATATATTGCAGTTCTATAATGCAGATGAACCGGAAAAGTGCATTAAAACACGCTATGCACAGAATAATTCAAAGCTGATACTTGGGTTTCGCAACGGCAGAAAGTATGTTGTACGGGTAAAAGCGTTCAGCTATCGTGACGGGAAAGAGGTATACGGCGAACTGTCACAGCCGGCAGAATTTACGCCGATGTGCCATCACCTTAAAGCTCAGAATGTAATTACGATGAACAAGGGCGAAACGTCGCAGATAGTATGGGAATGCAGAAATAAAGTGCCTGCCGTTACTTTTGAATGCGATGACAGCGATGTGGCGACCGTAACAAAGGGCGGACAGGTTACCGCCGTTTCGGACGGTACGGCTGAGATAAAGCTGACGGCTGATGACGGTCAGACTTTTACTGTTAAGATAATTGTAGGCAGGGATAAGTCATGCTATCCGACTACGGCAAGGATCATGCTCTGCGGCGATATAATGTGTTCGCTTGAGCATCAGCGGAAAGCCGCTTTGCGTTCACTTGATTTTACAGACGCATTCAGAACGCTTAAAGATACGGTCAGTTCAGCCGATTATTCTGTAGCGGTGCTTGAAACCACCTGCTTTGACGGAGCGCCGTTTGAATATGAAAAGATACGCACAGACAGCGGAAGCCCCAATTGCAATTCTCCGTCCACCTTCATAGACGCAGTGAAAAACTGCGGATTCAATGCACTGGTAACCGCTAATAATCATAACTGTGATACAGGGCTTGAAGGACTTCACGCTACCGTACAACGTATCAGAAACAGCGGTATGGCAAATATCGGTACGCTTGACGATGGAACTCATATTGCCGATATAAACGGCATAAAGGTAGGATTTGTCGCAGTAAATTCAATATCAAACGGGCTTGAGAAAAATATACCGCCCGAAATTATCGGGAAATATGAGCCTGAGCATTTCAGACAGCTTGTTGAAACGCTTAAAAATGAAGGCGCAGAGTATATAATCGCATATCAGCACTGGGGTGTTATGAATTCCGTAACGGTTCGGAATTCTCAGATAAAGACGGCCGAATATATGGCGCAATGCGGTGTGGATCTTATTATCGGTTCTCATCCGCACGTTATGCAGAAAGTCGGTAAAATACACACATCCGACGGCAGAGAGGTGACGTGCTTCTATTCTTTAGGCAATCTTTTGTCATCTATGAAAGAGCTTCGTGAAAACCGTGAGAGCGTAATTGTAAATCTGATTCTCACAAGGACCGAAAGCGGAGTAAAGTCTGATATATCGTGCATTCCGACGCTTTGCAAGGATACCTCCGACGGATATACGGTAAGCGTTCTTGACGGTTCGCTGACGCATACAGAACAGATTTCCGAAGATCGCATAAGAGATATACTCGGCAAGGAGGGCGTTATACGAAAATACCCTAAATTCTTGCTGCAAGGCTCAGCCGTGCTTAGAAATATATTCCGTGACAGCGGTTTTTCTTATGATGATACCGCTCTTATTCTGTCGCCGTTATCGCTTGTAAGCAAAAAAAAGTAATCTTTCGGGAAAAGCCGGCAGCCAAAGAAATAAAATTGATATAAATAAAAATTTCAAATCGTTTTTAGACGGCTCAGACAGCGATTATATCGTAATCGACCTTTATACAGCGGCGGCTGTTTCGTGCTACAGGTACGGTGACAGCTTCTATACGGCATCGGGCAGTTTTATTTCTTCCGATTTTTACAATTCCAATAAAGACAGGCTTGAAAAAATTTCTCCGCCTTTTGACGAAAAAACAGTAAAATCAGCACTTAAAGAATATGCGAAAATTGTCTTGTCAAAATATGATAAGGATAAAATCATATTAGTGCGTTTAAAATTCAGCAATATCTGCGTAATAGAAAGTCAGCTAAGAAACGGTAAAAGCAGAAATGCGCTGAATAAGCGGTTGAGGCTGTATGAGGATTATCTGATTTCGCTTTTACAGCCGGTGGTTATTGATGTTTCCGGCAATTATTTTATGGAGTCAAAAAGTGACAATATGATGTCCTTTGAGCCGCTTTTCTACGATGATGTAAGAATCAAGCTGAACTCAGCGGTAAAACGTATCCGCAAGGATACATATTTTTCTGCACCGGAAATAAGGCTGCAGCTTATGCGTGTCATAAAGTACTATGATAATATGACAGCAAGAGCCTATCAACCTGAACTGCTTGACAGAAATTATCTATCGGACAGAATGGCAGAGCTTACATCAAAGCGGTTTGTCGCAGAGAATTTCGAGTATTTTGTATATCTGCGTGAAAATGAGATCCGTACCTATGATGATGCAAAAATCCTGCTTTCTGCTAAAGCCGGTGCAGAAAGGCTTATCTCGGCGATAAAAGCGGCTGAGTGTATTGACGGAGATATTTCCGATTGCAGTTACGATGATATAAAGATCGTTTTCGATGAGAACTTCCTTATGAAAAAGCAATTATCCCGTAAACTTTTTGGGGTTTACAAATATACTGTTCCCGATAACTGTGAACATATTTTTCTTATCAGAAACGACCGCAAATTGCTTGAAGACTACGAAGCACGGCACAAACCTGTATTGGTTGACATCTGGGGCAGCTGTATTTCCCGTGAATCCGTTAATCGTAATTCCTCAGGCATATATGTCGATAAGTACATTTTCAAGCAGCCGTTTTTGCTTGCAGATGAGCCTGAAATACCGTTTGACAACGATTTGTCGGCTGATAAATTCTGCGGCAGTAAGTGGCGAAGACGCACTGTCAAAGAGGCATTTTTGCACGAAGGAAAACGCATTCTATCTGACAGTAATGCCGAATGGCTGATTGTTGATATGTACGACCTTATCTGCAATATGCGTAAGTGCGGCGATTCGCTTTTCGAGGTGGATGATTTCATACTTCGCACAGCTTTTTACAAGTCGATTTCCGATAAATGCGAAAGCACATATTTATTTAACGAAAGAAGCCGTGAATATCTCGAAAGAGCGCTTGAAAACTTCTGCAAATTTGTCACAGAGCGCTATGGAAAAAACATTATTTTAATTAAAGCCGATCTTAAAGACCGTTATATTTCGCTTGACAATCGGTTAGAAATGTTATCCGACAGCGATAACACATTCAAAACCAAAAAAGCATTTATAAACGGATTTGAAGAAGAATTCGCACGTCTTACCGATTGCTGTGTAATTGATATTTCTAAAAGGTTTTATGCCGATGACCGCTTTGCACTTGGCGGTGCGCATATCGTCCATTATGAAGATGAGTTCTACAGTCAATGCTGTAAGCATATAACGGCTTTCCTCGCCGGTGTCGATAGCCGCTATACCGATAAGGTCGATGAGGAGTATATCGCTCTGAGAGATATGAAAATTAGATAAAGATTAGCTATCCCCGTACAGTTTAATGCTGTATGGGGATAGTTTTGTATATATGTCCATTTTATCGGACAGGGGATATGGTAAAATTTATAATGGTAAGGTGAATGCACTTCTACACTTCTACACAACGAGAGCCGCACAGACTTTCGACTGTGCGGCTCAGGTTGGTGCCGAACCTATTAATAACACGGAACTAATTTCAATCCACCGATGTTATCACCGGACTTTTATATTATATAGTTTAAGCGAAAAAAATGCAAGATGATATTAACCTAAGCAATGGATTTGTGGTTATGCATAAGAAATATTGTTTGCAATTGTTGATTTTTACGCTTGACATCAGTATTTAATTACACATAACTATAAAGTGATTTCAATAAATTCGACAAAATCTTTCAATGATTGGCAAAGAAATTACTTTTTCTTACAGAAAAGCATTGAAATTTACATTTGCTGATAGTATACTGAATTTAGTAATATAATTCGATGGAGGATTATTATGGATCATATTGCTCATATAAAAAATACAGGCGGCTTAGATAATGAAAGTGTTACCGAAGAAACAGTCAGCGAGCATTGTAAGAAAACTGCTTTGTTGGCTCGTAGTTATTCAGCCCCGTTCAATATGGAAAGTACAGTTTTCGTTTCTGCTTTATTACATGACTCAGGAAAGTTAAATAACGATTTCGACGGATATATAAAGCACGCGAACGGCATTAAAAGAGGTGAAATCGATCACAGCTATGCGGGAGCAAAATTTCTTTTGGAACTGGTTTCAAACGATGATGATAAATATAAAAAAGAAGTCGCAAGGTTAATTGCGAGAATCATCATTTCTCACCACGGACTGAATGACTGGTATACACGGAACAATGATGATTATTTTGATTACAGATGCAGCAAAAATGAACGTTATGACGAAATCAAGAGCAACATAAGCGAGCTTATCTCTGATAGCGAACTTGATGAGTTGCTTAATAAAGCGGCTGATGAATATCGCAGATTTTTTGAAAAGATGAAAGAAATCTGCTGTGCCAAAGACAGAAAACAATATTTCACTACATTAGCTTTTTATCACGGATTGTTGGAAAGACTGACCGAGTCCTGCCTTATTGACGCTGACAGGACGGCGACAGCCGAATTTATGGAAGGTGTTGAAATTACAGAACCGTCTGAAGATGAAATACGGCGTAATTGGCTTGATATGAAACAACGTTTGGATAACAAGCTGAGTAAATTTTCCGGAAGCGACAGTTTAATATCAAAACTCCGAATGAACATTTCGGACAGATGCTGTGCATTTGCCAAAAATGATGTAGGTATAGCTCAGCTCATTGTTCCTACAGGTGGCGGCAAAACGCTCTCGGCATTGCGTTTTGCGATTGAATATGCTGTTGAGCATAAAAAGGAACGCATTTTTTACATTTCTCCGTTTATGTCTATACTTGAGCAGAATGGAGATGTGATCCGTGAGATAGCGGGAGATGATAACTACCTTGAGCATCACTCCGATATGTATAGCAAGATTATCGATAATAAGCATAAGAATAATGATGAGGTTACCGGCGAGCTTGAGGAATATGAGCTGCGTTGCAGGCACTGGGATAAACAGGTTATTTGCACTACTATGGTGCAGTTCTTTGATACATTATTCTCGTCCAGGACCGAAGCTCTGAGAAGGATGCACAGATTTACTGATTCGGTAATCATAATCGATGAAGTGCAATCAATACCGATAAGGTGCGTATATTTGTTTAATCTTGCTATGAATTTTCTTTCCGAATTTATGGGATGCACGATAGTGTTATGTTCCGCTACACAACCTACATTTGAACAGTGCAAGTATCCTATAATGCTTGACAAAGATAGCTCAATGACAGGGGATTATACAAAGGATTTTGAAGATTTTAAAAGAACTGAAGTTGTATCGTTGCTGAATAATCAGGGAAATACTTATGAAGAAGCTGCGGTAATATGTATGGACAAGTACCGTGAGAACGGGAATCTTCTGTTTGTAGTCAACACCAAAACTGCGGCGGCAGAAATATTCAGGAACGTGACGCAGCTTAATGACGAAGAAGAAATCAAAGCAAAAGTGGTTCACCTCAGCACAAATATGTGTCCGGCGCACAGACGCAAGGCGATTGATGATATACGCCGTATGCTTGATAATAATGAACGTGTGATATGCATAACGACACAGCTTATAGAGGGCAGGGGTCGATATCAGCTTTAAATGCGTAATACGTTCAAGTGCAGGTCTTGATAACATAGCTCAGGCGGCAGGAAGATGTAACAGAAACGGTGAAGATGATCGCAGGAATGTATACATAATCAAACTGAAGGATGAATATATCGAAAAGCTCGGAAAACTTAAAGAGGCACAGCGCCAATGCGGTTTGATAGTACGAAAATACGGATGTGAACAACTGTTGTCGGTTGATATTATGAAAAGATATTTTCGTGATTACTATGAAGATTGTGCCTGTGACAGTAATGGCGATATGCTTGAATATCAAATCAGAAATTCAAATTACAGCCTTCTTGATCTGCTGTCTTGCAATATAATTTTCAGTAATGATAAAGGAAATTGGAAGTCAAGACAGGCGTTCAAAACAGCAGGCGATAACTTCAGAATGATAGATAATAACACTATTGATATAATAGTGCCGTATAACGAAGAGGCGAGCAGAATAATCGAAGCCCTTAACGGTGAAACGACTATATCGCAGGCTCTTGAGCTTCAGCGTAAAGCACAGCAGTACATTGTAAATGTATACGATTATACATTTAAAAAGCTTGCTGAAAACGATGCTTTAAACGAGATTAAGGTAAGGCGGGATGAAAAAGTGTATATCTATGCACTGAAAAAAGAGTTTTACAATAACGCTACAGGGCTAAGTACAGAGGGCAAACCTCAGGAAGCAATGTTCGTCTGAGTTTGCCTCAAATATCGGATATATACAACACGATGTGTGAACTGTCTGTTAGAACAGGCTGACATAAATTTTAAAATGCAAAATACGGGTAAAAGCGAAAGCACAAGCCCGAAAATAAAGGAGGTAAGAATTTTGAGCAAAACCGAACACGATAATATTGTCGAGTTCAAGGTGAGCGGAGATTTAGCACTGTTTGCAGACGTGCTGACACGTCCGGGCGGAGAAAAATTCAGTTATCCCATACCGACTTATGAGGCGCTGAAAGGCATACTAATGAGCGTATACTGGAAGCCGACTATCATATGGGTGATAGACGAGTGCAGGGTGATGAATAAGATCTCTATGGAACGTAAGGGCATCCGTCCGATTAAATACGGCGGAGGCAACGACCTTTCGTATTACACCTATCTTAAAGATGTGGAGTACAGGGTAAGAGCGCACTTTGAATGGAATGACAACCGTCCCGAGCTTGAAAAAGACCGGAACGAAAACAAGCATCATAACATTGCAAAACGCATGATACAGCGTGGCGGAAGGCGTGATATTTTCCTCGGTACAAGAGAATGTATGGGGTATGTCGAGCCTTGCAGCTATGATGAAGGTGTAAGCTATTATCAGGGTACAGAAATTCCGTATGGCTTTATGTATCATGGCATTACTTATGCAGACGAAGCTGAGAGGGAAGAAGACAAGGGCAAACTTACCGTCAGATTCTGGCGGCCTGTTATGAAAGACGGGGTTATAAAGTTTGATCATCCGAATGATATACCCGAATCTCAGAAAAGGCATATCCGTGATATGAAAATAAAGCCGTTTGATAAAGATCTTGATAATTTCAGCGGACTTGAAGAATTCGACTTTATAGGCGGGGGTGATGATATTGAGTTGGACTGATGAATTGATGAGAGCATATGACATTCTGAATTCAACGAATGACCGGAATTTACTTCCGCTTTGTCATTCGACGCAGAATGCACAAATTACAATAGATATCAATTCAGATGGCACTATACCGTCAATAGGATTCGCAGAAAAAGTCGAAAAAGAAGATGCTGTTACAATAATTCCCGTAACAGAGGATTCATCGTCCAGAGGAGCAGGTATCAATCCGCATCCGCTTGCAGATAAACTGATATATATTGCAGGCGATTATCCTAAGTATGCAGACGTCAAAAAAAGCGACAACAGCGATTATTATAATGCGTATATCGAAAATCTGAAAAAATGGTGCGAGTCAGGATCTGCACCGCAGGAAGTAAAGGCTGTATACACTTATCTTTCCAAAGGCACTATAATTGCCGATCTGATTGACGCAGGGATATTCACTTTGAATGAAAAAGGCAAATTATCCGATGAAAAGATAGCCAATACCGATCCCGCAGATTGCTTTGTGAGATTCAGCGTTGACGGAAAAAAGCTATGGAAAGACGAGAGCTTGTATCAGGCGTATATAGCGTATGTCTGCGGCGATTGTGCAACTTCTGATATTTGCTATGCTACAGGCGAACATGGCGGTATAACATATAAGCATCCGTCTAAAATACGAAATACCGGCGATAAGGCAAAGCTGTTTTCCACAAACGATGAAAGCGGTTTTTCATATAGAGGAAGATTTGCGGATAAAACTCAGGCTACCGCAATCAGCTTTGACTACTCGCAGAAGTTACACAATGCGCTTAAATGCCTGATAAAAAAACAAGGCTATATGGTAGACGGTCTGTGCATTCTGGTATGGGAAAATAATCTTGAAGAAATTCAAAAGCCTTTTGAGGGATGCAGTTTTGATGACGATGAAGATGGCTATATTCCTGAAAGCAACACCGGCGAAATAAACAAAACGCTTACGATAGCTTCTATTACGGGTACCAAAAACAAATACAAAAGCGATTCTAAAACTCTTTTGATTATGTTCGATAGTGCTACAACGGGAAGACTTTCAATGACGGAATATGCTGAGGTTGCAACCTCGGATTATCTTTCTAACCTTGAGAAATGGCATAGAGATACCTCGTGGATATGCTATGGTAAACGCCGTTCTTTTTCTGTATACGAAATTGCCGCTTGTGCTTATGGCAATGAAGAAGGAAGTGTGCTTAAGCCGGGCGAAAAAACAAAAAAAGATGTTTATCAGCGACTTATTCCGTATATCGTATGCGGCGGAAGAATACCGCAGGATATAGTAAACCAACTGTTCATCAGAGCTTGCAGATACAATGCCTTTGATAATAAAAGCAACAACTGGCAAAGAGTTGTTAACTGTGCCTGCGGCATGATACGAAAAAGAATTATCGAAACAAAAGGAGAGTGTACAATGTCACTTGAAAAAGAATGCTGCGACAGAGATTATCTGTACGGCAGACTGCTTGCAGTAGCAGATTATGCGGAAGGTTCAACGTATGACGAAAAAGAAAACCGACCTACTAATGCAAAGCGTTTGTTTGAGGCATTTTCAAATCACCCGTGCGAAACATGGAAGGTACTTTGTCTGAGTCTCAGACCGTATCTCAACAGAATGAATATCGGTAAGAGAAGTTATTTTGAGCGTATGATAAATCAGATCACAGCGATGTTCCCGTTGGATACCTACAACGATAATTCACCGTTGTCTTCGGAATTTCTGCACGCATACAGCTGTCAGATGAATGATTTTTTCACAAAGAAAACAGACGATAACAAGGAGGAAGAATAATTATGAGCACATTAGCAAACAAGGTTGATTTTGAGGTTATTATCTCAGCTACAGACGCAAACCCCAACGGCGATCCTTTAAGCGGTAACCGCCCCAGAATAAATTCAAAGGGTCTGGGTGAGATTTCAGATGTATGCATCAAGCGTAAGATACGCAACAGACTTCAGGATATGGGCGAAAGAATATTCGTACAGAGCGATGACAAGTGCGATGACGGATGCGACAGCTTAAGAGCAAGAGCGGATTCTTGCGATGAACTCAAAAAAGCATCTTCAGGCAAGAATACCAACAAGGATGAATACGCAAGGATTGCTTGTGAACAGTGGATAGATGTCCGCAGCTTTGGTCAGGTTTTCGCCTTTAGAGGTGATGCGGTTTCTGTTGGCGTAAGGGGTCCGGTATCAATCAGCATCGCAAAAAGCGTATCTCCTATTGAAATAATCAGTATGCAGATAACAAAGAGCGTAAACGGAGAGAGCGGTAAGAACGGTAAAGCTTCTGATACTATGGGTACAAAAAACCGTGTTGGTTTTGGTTTGTATGTATTCAAGGGCAGTATCAACTGCCAGCTTGCTGAAAAAACAGGCTTCAGCGACGAAGATGCGGAAAAGATAAAAAAGGCACTTGTAACGTTGTTTGAGAACGATTGTTCTTCAGCACGCCCCGAAGGAAGCATGCAGGTATGCAGAGTTTACTGGTGGAAGCATGACGGTAAAACGCCTAAGGTATCTTCTGCAAAGATACATAATGCTGTTCAGATAAAGGAAAAGGCTGAGCTTAACGGAAATGAACCTAATTCTGTAGCCGATTATGATATTATACTCAACAATCCAGAGGGTGCAGTACAGCCTGAGATAATTGACAATATTTAATGAGCTACAGTGAAGATGAATATCTGATGATTTTATTGATGGAAAATGTCCGAAATGTGATATTTAGCTTCAAAATAAAGATAATCATTGTATAAATTTGCTGTCGCCCTCTTCATGAGGGCGTGGATTGAAATTCTTGACAGCTTTGATATACCATCAATCAAAAGAGGTCGCCCTCTTCACGAGGGCGTGGATTGAAATGCTAGCACCGTGAAAATTTTTTTGCGCCGCTCGGTCGCCCTCTTCACGAGGGCGTGGATTGAAATATCAGACCTTGCCGCCGTTACTAAGGATAATGACGTCGCCCTCTTCACGAGGGCGTGGATTGAAATTGCTCTCTGCTATCTGTAACAGCTTTGCAATGCCGTCGCCCTCTTCACGAGGGCGTGGATTGAAATAAGCTGGTCAACGAAAAGCTCGCCGCCTGCGAAAGGTCGCCCTCTTCACGAGGGCGTGGATTGAAATACCGCTCACGTTGAACGATCTGATACGCTTTAATGTCGCCCTCTTCACGAGGGCGTGGATTGAAATATAAGAAGAATCAGTAGAAATCAGATCATCAGAAAAGTCGCCCTCTTCACGAGGGCGTGGATTGAAATAGAACAAAGTGCTATCGGCAAGGATAAGGGGGCAGTCGCCCTCTTCACGAGGGCGTGGATTGAAATTGATAATGGATTGTTTGCATTTAATAGCGCTTGAGTCGCCCTCTTCACGAGGGCGTGGATTGAAATGATACTTGAAAGCAAAGACAAAACAGCTACTCTGCGTCGCCCTCTTAACGAGGGCGTGGATTGAAATATTTTTTAGCTCAACCTCACTTATCTATATAATAAGTCGCCCTCTTCACGAGGGCGTGGATTGAAATGGTCACGGCTGACAGCTACTACAACAAAGAGAAAGTCGGGCTCTTAATCCACATGATGCTTGCTCACCACGGTACACAGGAATGGGGTACAGTATCTTGTCTGGCGATTCCCGAAGCATTTCTTTGCGCTACATTGACAATCTCGATGCGAAAATGTATATGTGTGAAGAGAATTACGAGAAGTTAGAGCTAAGGAAAATCACGGAAAAGAAGCCTTTTGGCCTTGATAACCGTATTTATAAGCCCAATTACGAAAATAACCTTGAACCCATTGGATTCAAGGTTAAAGCGGAAGTTCTGATTTGAACTTCCGCTTTTGGTTTTATATTAAGTTAATCTCTGTCAGTCGGTCATACGATAACGCTTCCCAATGTGCGAGCGTATTTCTCGCGTCACGCATTTTTTTCAGCATTTCAAACTCCGGTAAGTCGATGATTTTTTGTGAACGGCAGATAAAGTACAGTTGTCCGATCTCCAAGTCAGTAGCCTTGTCAACAACATCATTGTTTGAACTTTTGATTGGAAGAAAGCGTGAGATCTTGCTTTCGTACTTCCTGATGAGGTCAGCTCGGAAATTTTCAATCTTTGGAAATACAAGTTTTATCTGAGCTTCCCATACAGCCATTCTCACTCGTTCTTTAAGATTAGTGACCTTTACCTCGTTTTCTTCAAAGACCTTTGCTGAAACATTGTAAGGATTCTGTATCAGGTTTGTTCTTCTCGATGCGAGCATTGCTGCAAGCTCCACGTTGTTGTGTGCTATGTTGCTTGCGACTTCACATAAGTACATCTTTTCAGCTCTGCTGCATTTAAGGTCAGAAACCAATGTAAGACAAAGCATCATGCAGTCGTAGTCAGTTACATAATCGTTATACCTGAAAGTTGTCAGATGTTTTGAGCCCGGTACATTCATACCATCTAAGATAATAATGAACACACCATGTTCATGTACATCTTCACAGTTTTCAAGGTACTCGACAACAGAAGATGCCCATTTGAAAGCATCGTCCGGCTTTATGTCCGTAAGACAAACATAACGTTTGTTCAGCGGAGTTACCTTGTTCTGCGCAAGAAACTTTTCAGGACTGCCGTGTGTTGTTGGCCAATACTTCTTTTGCTCCTCTTTACTACAATAGCGTTTCATAAGATAAGACCCGGGATCATCTGCCTTTGAAACATCAAGTACATCAAATGTCCTGTTGTCATTAGCATCTGCGAGCTTTTGCTCAAGAGTTTCCGTCATAATATCCAGCCACGGAATATCTGTATCAAATAGGAGCAGTACGGACTTGTCATCAGCCAGCGTGTCTTTCAGATCATCAAGAAATCTTGCGGAGTTGACAAGCCTGCGCCACCAGAGTTCACCTGTCATACTGTTACAGCCTCCTCAAAGTATTCGCTGATGCTCTTTTCTACCTGTTCCTGATTGCCGAGATACTTGCGGAAACCGTCCGTTGCAAAGCGGTAATTTCCTTCCATAACCGTGATAACATTCAGATCACACATTTCATTAAGTATTTCAGACAGCTGTTCAGGTTTCAGAATAGTTACACGGTTTATGCGGTATTCCTCAGCAATTCTCAGCAGATCGGCTTCGGTGTAGCCTTTATCGTTCGGCTCTGCATAGTACAGATACGCTATGATAAGTGCTATGATATGGTAGTTGCTGTGTCCCTCTTCCTCTGTGAACAGCGTAGCTTCAAACTTCTGATCTACAAGCTCTGTGAAAGCCTTGTCTGAAAGAACCTTCTTGTAGTGGCTCTCCGTTACTTCATATGTCGGAGTGGAGGATTCGTTATATCCTGCGTAATCTTCGTTCTTCATAGCTTCCAGGAGCTTCTGGCAATAGAACTGTATCAGACCGGGATAATTGTATGTAGAAGCAAGAATGCTGTCAATGATCTTCTGATTGAATTTGAAACCGAGATAAGCAAGTATGCTGGTCAGGAGCTTTGTGGCTTCTTCACGGCGGAACTGCTTTATAGTGATCGGTGTCAGGTGTATCAGATTTGAATTCATGTGCATTGACTTTCTGTTATAACGGCTGAGATTATGCAGACCTGCCATAACCAGCTTGAATCTGTCGGAAGGCAGATTTTTCAGTGCTGTGATCGGCTGATCTTCTGTTTCACCGCTTGTTGCGATAAAGGTGTCGGCTTCGTCCAACATAAGGAGCAGGTAGTTGATACGCTTTTTAGGATCATCGCTCATCAAGCGTCTTTGGATATGTCCTGCAAGTTCGTTCCAGGTTTCACACTTGCAGTCTGCGTCAAGAATATCTTCAAGTATCAGTTTATCGCAGACCACTTTGAGAGCATCTGCCGCTGTCATATCCTTGATCTCGATCCAAACGGCTCTGTCTCCGTTAGCGTTTCTGTCAATGTTCTTTCTTGCCATTTTCAGCAGAGCGCTCTTTCCGAGCTGTCTGCCGCCGTATACGAGGTTTGCACCATCGGGAGATTCGATAGAGGTGAGTTCGGTCTCTCTGCCAGTGAACAGCTCAGGTGGCATATCCTGTCTTGATGCTTCTACAAACGGTTGATAGTAAGCAAACGGCAGTGTGACGGCGAGAAGTCTTCTCAGAACAGTATTCTCGGCATAATGCTTTGCCAGATAGAAAAGAATAACACGGTCAATAACAATGAATGTTTTGGAGAACGACTTTTCTTCTTTTATCTTTCTTGCAAGCCTTCTGCGTTCCTCGATGTTCAGTGCGAAGTCCAACAGAACAAGAGTGTGCTTAGCCGTTGAATTTGCCGATCTGAACTTGTCCATAAGTGCATCGCAGTTGTATGTTCCATAAAGGCAAAGCACACGGAAGCCCTCAGTTTCGCTCTTTGAGCCAAAGGCAGGAATGTGATGGACATAGTTTACCTTGCCGATCTGCTTTCGGCAGAATACATGATATGCTTCAAAATCTATGCTTTCATCGGGATCAATAGAAACGGGCTTGAATCCCAGCTTAGTCAGGAGGTTTGACAGCAGTTCCGTATTTGCCGGGCCTCCTCTCGGGATCCAGTTTTTGAGCAGATTTGCACCGCCCTTAGTCTCTTTACGGGCGTTGTTTGTCAGAACTTGCAGAGCCTTTTCAAGATCCTTTTTGCCCGAATACTCATAAATAGTATCAGCTATGTCACGGCCTGCACCGCGCACAGCACGGGAGTTGGTGGCATATTCGTCTATAAATTCCTTAAAATAGCCGAAAGGCTCGTCTGAGTAGTCAGATATAGCGTTTACATCACCACGAAGGATACAGCCCATGATGAATTCAGCCGATGAGAAATTCTGATCGTTTATCTTCGCTTCTATCATTTCCTTGCTGAATACACCAAAGTTGTAGTTAGGATTGCTTGCAATATCATCAAGCTGGCGCATAAGCTGTTCGCCCTTCTTTTCGGCCTTGACGGATATATCATGCCTCAGCACTTCAAGAAGTCTGACATAGAAGCCGTAATCTCCTGTTATCTTGCTGATACGGTACCAGTCATCGGCTATTGACCAAATCTTATCCTTTTCACCGTTGATATTGGAGATTGTACCATAGCTTTCACAAAGTTCAAGCTCAGCATAGAAGTCCTGGCTCTTGGTCTCAAAGCGTTGTCTTGCCTGCTTGAGACAATCGTTGTACTGTGCCAGATCCTTATGCTCGGTGATCTCCTTAATGTCCATATCATCTCCGTAAGCTTTGATAAGACGTGCAGTACGGAAATTATGCTTGGATTCATCGTTGCTGAGTATTTCTGTGAAACGCTCATGGAGTTCAGGGTGAGACTTTGAAGCGTGTCTTTCAATTCGTGAAAGTATGTTGAATCCGGGGACACCGCAGAATGTAGACTGCATTTCCGGGAGATAGCTGTCATTCAGCAGTACGTCTTCACCTTTGAGGAAGTCGATGAAGAAATAGCGCCTTGACTTATTGTTGTATGTACCGTTCATCTTAGCCAGTATTTCCTCAGCGGCTCTGCGTATGCTTTCTGTACCCCAATCAAAACCGTTATTCAATATAGAATTGCAGGAAGCGATTATGTCATTCAGCTCGCTGATCACTTTTGGTGCAAGTTTATCATAGTGAGAAGAAACATAATTATTATCATTACTGCTCGAATGTTCAGCAACAGAAAGCCAGTCACAGATACATGACAGTATGCGGCGTATTGTGATAACAACGTTGTTGCGCTTGCTACCCTTGATCTTGTCATGAGGCCTTGAAATGTGTCTGCCTTCATCAAGGATAACGTCCCTTGCCTTATCCCAATATCCGTCGATGAATTTATCCATTTTTTTAATGTCAATGTTATCAATCAATGCTGTTTTTCCTGAACGGATAAACAAATCAGTGATCGCTTTTTTTGCATACTGATACTTATTAATATCATTTTCGGCAACGATATTCAGGCAGGTCCTGAGTTCACTGTCATCGTTAGAGAACATAAATTCACGAAGTCTGCGGACTTGTCCCTGACTTTCAAATACATCGTTGCGCATATCTACGGATTCACAGCAAGCCTGTGCTTCTGCAATAATAGATTCAAGTACACGAGTGCTGGTTTTATAGCCTGCAAATGAATCCATACCATAGCCGGTGTTTTCACGAAAAGATACAAGATCATTTATCAGCGGAAGCAGTGCAGGATACTGTTCCAGACCATAGTCCTCTATAACAACTGCAAAGTCACCGATGCTATAGTCGGGAATAGACGGTGTGTTGAAAAGTGCATACAGAGCAGAAGCTGCAAACATGGAATGTGCCGTATACGGTAAATACTTCTGCACTTCTTCATAAACAGCTAGTATCTCTGTGCTGAGATACTCCGTATCCATGAGTGGACTGTTAAAAGCGTAAGCAGCTGCTGTATCTATCGCCTTGATTGTCTGTCCGACATAGACAGTCTCACCGTTTTCATCTGTTCTTGTTTTCTTAGATGATGCAGAAACTGCCGATGCACCGTTAAGATAAGCGAGGAGACAGTAAAGGTGGTCTGCGTCAAAGCTGAAAGCCGTTGAGATAACTGTCGTATCGTCCAGATCGAGTACATCGAAACCGTCAGCATCTTTATATTCCTCATAAGCTGTCTGGAGCGATTCCTCCGGCTCAGAAACAGCTTCGTTTATCATATCATCTTCATCGTCAAAGCTGTCTTCGTCGGTTTCATCGTTGTTTTCGGCAGCAGATTCAGCTTTCTTGGCTTCAAGTTTCTTCACCAAAGCCTGTCTGCGTTCACTTTCGGCACACAGACCGGCATATTTTTCTGCATTTTCATAATCTTCTGCTTCAAAATACAGTTCGGCAAGTTCGGTATATGCAAGAGTGTCTCTCTGAGCATAACGCTCTTTAATTTTATTGCGTTTTACAATATCAAGCCAGTCAAGCATTTCGCTGATAGCTGAACGGTAGTTTTTCATAAGCCTGTAGCAGCGTTCTTTTCCTATGGTATAATGAAGTATACGTCCCAATTCACTCGGAGCGCATAACTCCATAAGTTCATTCAGAACACGGAGAGCATTTTCGTAATCCTGGATCTTAGAGTAGAACTGCTGCAGGGCTTCAAGAGTTTTGGGATTCTTTGAAGTACGGTTTGAATATTTTTCAACAAACGCACGAAGCTCCTCTAAGTAGCCGAGTTCCTCGTTCTCGTTGCTGAGAGCAAGGTAGCACATAATGACCTGAGCAAAGGCGACTTCCCACTCTTCATCATCCATGTGCTGTTTATAGATCTCCATAGCGCCTGTGAAGTCTTTGTTTGTAAACAAATAATTAGCAGAAGCTATTGTGATTCCGTTTAAGTTTATGGGTTTAGAAACAACAGGCTCGGACTTTGGCTTAGAAGGTTCTATGCCTCGCCTCATAACGGAAACAACATATTTATTTGCCATTTTAGAAAGTGTAAATTTTACGTTGATAGGCTCAAACTGTTTTGAGAATATTTTCTTGACCTGATTTTGAAGCGATGCATCTTTGATGTCCTTAACCGCAAAAGGATATTCTCTGCCGTCATCGTCTTTGACTGTACCTTTCCATTCAAAATAGTTATAAGTAACTATCTTTCCTTTATGTTCTTTAGTAATGTCAGGCTCAGTGTCAGACACAGAGGACTTAATTTCAGCTGATTCTTCCTTTTCATCAACAGGAACTTTTGAAAGAAAATCAGTTATTTTATTTTCAATCTCATCAGAAGGATAAAACTGTCGGAGTCTTTCAGAAAGTATCTTGGCATCAGACAGCTCTGTATTGTACTTCACATAGTCCTTACCCAATACTTTAAGGACTTCTAAAAGATTTTCTTTTATTTCTTCTGATGATGTGTGTTTCAGAACATAATCTATTCCTGAAATATCCTTTGAAATAACTGATGCTTTCCTCAGCACTTCTGATGCTTCAGCAATTTCTTCCGGCGATCCTGATAACAGATAAACTGCAGAGAAGGCCGCTGCCAGCTGATACAATCCGTTGTACTTTTCAGAGCCCTGATAAGCGGCACAGTATGCGTAACGGTAGTTTCCTGCATAGAAGAATGACTCCGAAGCCGCACTGTATTCATTATGGGAAAGCTGAATGTGTGCGAGCATAAAGTTTACTCTGGAATTGAAATCCCACTCGTTATCCTCAATAATATCCCATATAAGATTTATTGCTTCATCGTACTTTGTTTCATCGTGGCTCTGCAAATAGCTTTGAAATTTATTATAAGGCTGTTCAAAGGCCTTCTTTTCATGTGGTTCCATTGCTTTGTAAGCCCGTGAAACTGATTCTTTATCACCCTTCAGCTGTTTTATTTCTATGGTCAAAGGCTTTACTTCTGTTGTTAAAGGTTTTGGCTCAGCTGCAGGCTCGGTTGCTTTTGCTGGGGCAGAGACAGAAACAGCAACTGTGTTATCTGCAAGAGATGGCTCTTGCATAACGATTGTATGCTGGCCGTACTCGTCAACCATTCCGATTTGATCATACCTGATCGTTGCCATTGACGTAACCTGAACAGAGAGCGATTCTTTCCCATCATTCTCAGCAATTATTCCTTCAATGACCTGTCCTGACAGGTTAGTGAAGCGAACGCGACTTCCCGGCAAAAGCGCAGAAAGCTTTTTGTCTAACAAACTCATAATAAACCTCCTAATAAAAATAGTTTTATACAATTGGTCGGCTGTATAAGATTATTATACTATATTTTTGGCTAAAGTTCAATAATATTTTATGAAATATGACAATATTTCATTGTAGGATTTCAATAGAAGGGTGACAAAAAGAAAAAAGATTGGCAGAAACGCTTGACATAATCTATTGGAAAGGCACTGCAATTTTGCTTTACCGGAACAATGAAAAAATAAATTTTTCTTGACTGAGGTATAAAAAATGATATAATTATATTTAGCTGAAATTCTGAGTATTTATGGGGACTATAAACAAATGTATTTTATTGTATGTGATGATAATAAGGATTTTGCGGATTATTTCGGTAAACAATTGTCTGAAACCGAACCTGACAGTATTGTAAAAGTATTTCATTCAGCCAAAAGATTGCTTTTCAATTTACCTGAGTTATCCGGATATGTTGATGCGATTTTCCTGGATATAAACCTTGAAAACATGAACGGTATCGATGTGGCTGTCGATATTCAGCATCGTTATCCGAATATCAGCATTGTGTATATCACCGGTTACCCTGACGACTATTCGCAGGCGATATTCAATTGTCCGCCGGATGTTGTGCCTGCTGCATTTCTTGTAAAGCCTGTGAAAACCGAATATCTGAAAAATGCCATCGAGCGTATTAAAGGGATAAATCGGAATTCGGAAAACGATAAACGTTTTATATGCGTCAAAACCCAGCAGGAGAAATATATTATCCGTACCGATAAAATCACGCATATTTCCGTTCAGGGCAGAAAGCTGACTATTTATACGCCTTGCGAGGAAACAAAAGAGATTACCGTCAACAGTACGCTTTCTCAGTTTATGAATATGTTGCCGAAAAATTTTGTGCAGTGCCACAAAAGCTACTGTGTCAATCTTGAGTATGTCAGGAATTTTAACGGATGGAAAACAGTCACTCTGACCGACAATACCGAGATCGATATAGGTCGTAGTTTTGTAAATGATTTCAAGCGTATCGTTACGGAAATGTATTCTGTGTTACAGCACTGACGGAGGGCATATGGATGAACAATTAATAATCGATATTCTTTATTTTATTTTTCATGACGTGTTCCAGTGGCTGTCGTATTTTACGATTCTTACACTGATGCTGACTCCCAGATTCAACAGGGCGTTCATCATCCTTGTTCCGTTTGCTGTCGCATTCAGTCCACCTGTTTATCCGCTTCTTGACGACAAATATTTCTCACAGTATTTTCTTGTTGCAATGATGGTGATAACCGTTCTTGTCTGCTTCAAAGAGAAGAAGCGCATCTGCATTGCGGCGCTTGCCTTATCACAGCTTTCACTTACGTTGATAGCACTTGTGTCAACTTCTGTTGTTTACAATGTACTTGGCTATTACCCGACAGAGGTGCGACCATATACCAAAGACGCAATCATATATACTGTTGTACTTGATATAATACTGTGGATCAATTTCCTGATATTGCTCAGAATATGGAATAAGCTGCTCAAGCGTAAAAATACAAATAGTCTGGGGTATTTCTGGCTGTTCCCGTTTGGACAGGGACTGTTCTTTACTGCGTGCCTGTTCAGAGCGTGGGAAGAGATGGACAAATATCTTCTTACCAATCCTTATCTGATAGTAGCCGTAGTAGTTGCTTTGCTGTCCGATTTCCTTATGTATCATGCGCTTAAGGAAAACAGCCATGTTCAGGAAATGAAACAGACTATAGCGTTGCTTGAAAACGAGATGCAGCTACAGCTTAAATATTATGACGACCTTGCGGAGCAGTATACGCAAATCAGGGAATACAGGCACGATATTCTCAATCTGCTTGCGGCGGCAAGGACACTGACCTATACCGGCGATGATATAAGCATGCAGGAACGTGATTCACTTCTCAGCGAAATGGAAACCAAGGCTGAGAAAATGTCGGTGCCGATTTATTGCGGTGACGCTCTGGTAAATGCTGTTCTCTGGCAGAAAAGCAACGAAGCCAAAAAGAAGAATATCGGATTTACCGTAAACATGGATAAATCTGAAAAGCTTAATCTTGAAAGGATAGATACCTGCTCGCTGCTCGTTAATCTTATTGACAATGCAATGGAAGAGGCGGCAAAACACGAGGATAATTCTTTCGTAACTGTCACTATCCGGAGAAAAGCCGGTTTGCTCTTTATCGAAACGACAAACAATACCGATATGACTATTGACACAGAGGATAAGCCGAAAACAAAGAAAACGGGAGATCACGGACACGGAACGGATATAATTAACCGGATAGTAGAGAAGTACAATGGCGCTTATGTACTCAATGCCGATGGCAATACGGCACGATCGGTAGTTTCACTCACTGAAATCGGCTGATTGCATTTCATTGCAGAAAATGTGCATATTATGACAAAATACCGCCGTCAGCGTTTTTTGTTGCTATAATACTTATGTAATCACATTTATACGGCATTTTCCGCCGTAAGATGTCTTCCTTATTCCCATATCCAACGATAGCAGAAGTTGCTTTATCAGCTTCTGCTATCGTTATTTTTTTTGACAAAAAACGAGTTGTAACTGCAATTGATGACATAAAAAGTGCATTTTGTGTATGAAAACCACCTTTTTGATTTTTTAAAGCTATAATAGGAGATAGCAAAATAAACAGAGGTGAAAATCTATGCTTGATACGCAAAAGTGCAGATTCTGCAGGAATGCAGAAGTCAGACACGGTATTATCGGAACGTCATATTTATGTGCCGTACATAATAGCGCTAAGGTGAAAAAGAATTTCTGCTGCGAGAAATTTGTTCAGGATGATGACATGGTACTGGAATACGCTCTTTTCAAAGCACGCGATCCGCATAAAAAGTACGAATGCGGCAATTGTGTCTACAGAGAGGGAATATTAGAAGGTCATGTGCTGTATCACAAATGCCGGTATCTGAACATAACATTCTGCAAGGAATTCTCGCCGCATACAGCCGTTTGCCTGTATCATGAAAGTGGCGGAAAAGAAGCAACGATGAATTTAATGTGCGATTTGGTTAAGCAAGCTCACAGTTACGATAACGGCAATACAGATGGTAATAATGACAAATAAACTTGACAAAGGGTGAAGCATATGTTCAATGAAAAGTGCTGCCTGATGTGTATATTCTATGCAACTAAAAAGAATTGTATCGGCATCAGGAAAAATTTCTGTGTAAGGCACCAGATGAGAGCCGTACCGGGTAATATCTGCGAATATTATATACGGGATTACAAGAAAGTGATGTATTACAATAATTTCAGATATACTCGCGATAACGAATCGAAACACACTTGCGAATACTGCGCAAATCGTGCAGGCAAGCCGGGAAAGACAAAAGAACGCATACATTGGTGCAAAGCAATGAATGTTGATTTTCCCGACGACTTCAATCCTGTGTGGCATACCTGTGACAGCTTTGTTGACGGAGGAGATGACGCATTTATAGATTGTCTGTGCGATGAATATTATGAAGCACTGGAAGAAATGAGAGGAGGAAAAAAGTAATGCCAAGATGGAAAAAAGAGCAGTATATGGATGCATCCGGAGCGTGGAGAACGCCAGATGAGGATTATATTGATTACTCAGGATCATGGAGATCGCCGGACGAGGACTACGTTGATGCGTCCAGCGCATGGCGCTCGGTGAACGATGATTATGTTGATGAAGACGGCAGCTGGAGAAGCCCCGGAGAGCAGTATAAGGATCGTTCGGGTGGATGGCGCTATTGATTTAAATCTAAAGGAGAATTGACAAAATGGATTTTTCGCTTAGTACGATATTGATTATAGTATTTGTTTTCTGCTATTTTGCATTCGGACTTATCGGTGCGGCAAGGTTTGCAGACAACAAGCTCGGCAGGTTTTTCAGCGATCCCAAGAAAACATGGATGAAGGTCGTGTTTATAATTCTCGGTGCATTTGTGTTTGCGTACATAGAATTTGCACGTATCATTATTACGGGAATAATCAAGCTGGTTCAGCTTTTAATCAAAGGCTGGTAACTGTATGAAGATAACAGCCGGTGTATGTAGACGTATTCTGAATGCAATGCCGATGAAACCGCCTGAAATAGGAGGCATTCTCGGAAGCTCAGACGGCATAATAAGCAGGTATCAGCTTGATGATGGGCGTAACAGCGGTTGTGGATGCTTCTATTCACCGGATGTCACCAGGCTGAACACGACAATAAAGGCATGGCAAAGGGAAGAAATTGCATTCAGAGGGATATTCCATACGCACTTTTTCGGTGTCAGTACATTGTCCGAGGGTGATATACGCTATATCAATACCATTATGGAATGTATGCCGTCAAGCATCGAACACTTATACTTTCCGTTGGTCGTGCTTCCGGAAAAGCAGATAGTTCCGTTCATTGCGGTACGAAACGGAAGAACAATTGAAATTACGAAAGATGAACTTGTTATTGTATAAAAGGAGGTGATAGCATGAAAGAAGTAACAGAAATCAGATTACCTGAGGGTACATTCTTCGGTAACTGCCGTGATTGTCGCTATGCCGACTGGAACGATAAGGACCAGTATGGCAGAGTACACTGCGATGGTGGATACGGCGGATATAACAATCCGTCAGACAGAAACGGATGTTTTTACTGGAAGGAAGACTAAGTAGTACGTATCCCAAATATCCAGAATGCAAACGCCCGGAATAAAACCGGGCGTTTCAGTTTGTAGAAAAAGTCTGAAACACCCTCGAAAGGGTGTTTTTAAATTAAATCTTTTTTGCGAGATTTAGCACATAATTCTCAAATTCTGTAGGCAATCTGAGATTATATTTGTCAACATGATACGCAAGGTCACTCCACCATGAGTATTTCCCATCGGAGAAAAGCTCAAGACCGAACAATCCGCTTATTCGTTCATTGGTAAGCCTATCTTTTGCAATTTTTGCTTGAACCATTATACACTTACCTTCATTCTTTAAGTACGAAACAATCTTTTGCTTTTCAGGATAAGATTGTTGACAAGCAGAGTCTTTTATCGACACTCCATTGTTACACCCGTATTCTATAAAATTGCAAAGCCTTATCATATTATCACCTCTTTTTTAGCTTAAAGAAAACATATGTGCTGATATCTGCCTTTAGTGATAATTCAAATGTTGTTCCTGTACAATTAGAAGTCAAAAATTTTGAAAATCAACCAAATGGGCTATATTTGAATGTAATACTAAGCAAAATAAAAAAATCAGCCGTCGTGACGGAGAGTCTTCTCGGCTCAACGACCGACTCTACTCCGCTGATAGCTGATTCTATTATTAGCTTATCACAACTTTTTGCAAATGTCAACCCCAGTGACAAAAGGTTTTTAAAATATGTGCCGGATAACTTCTTATCGACAGAGCAAATTGAAGCAAAGCGTGAAGCTCAGAAGAGTGATTACAAAAATTACAACAGATATGTTGAGGTGTTTGAAAATGACAAAAACGGTAGCAACAACAAATTCTCTCTGAACCAGTTGAAGAAAAAGGCAATCTCATAGCTGTACATAATATCTATACAGATAAACTCGCCAAGTCACTGAAGCTCGGTGGTTTCCCGATGCCGTCTATAGCGGTTATAAAATCTGATATGGGACACGGAAATTACGGCGAATGCTCCTTTGTTTTTGACAAATCAACGATTGATCCGAAAGTTGATAAAAGAAACAAGGCTTATGGTGGTGATGCGTGGACACTTACTTATCATAGTATAGACAACTTTAAAAATCTCTTACTTGACATATTCGATTTAGTTTGATATAAGATTTACATATTAACGTTTAAACAGCACTTTCACGGTGCTGTTTTTATATTACCCGTTTTGCAAAAATGAAAATCGTTATGGATGAAAAAAACGCAACGTTGACGCCTTGCAAACGCCGAAATAGGCGTTGATACAGAGCATCTGGGCGATATAATTCAGAGTGCGTATATGCAGACGGTTTTCGATGTGACGAAGGGTGCGGATTACCGTGCGGCTTTTGATTTAATTCCCGAAAGCCGTGTTAAAGCTATCCTGTCTACTAACTGGAGCGGTCAGATGTTCTCCCGGCGTGTCTGGGATAACACAAACGCACTTGCAGACGGGCTGAAGCACGATATGCTTGTGGGCATTATGGCAGGAAAGTCCGAGCAGCATATGGCGGACGATATAATGAACCGCTGCGGTGTCGGCGCTTTCGAGGCACGCAGGCTTGTCCGGACGGAAACTACCTGCGTTGCGAATATGGCGGAGCTGTATGGCTACAAGGAGCTTGACATTGACGAATACGAGTTTTCCGCCTGCCTTGACAGCCGTACAAGCGATCTATGCCGTGAGCTTGATGGTAAGGTGTTCAAGCGTAACAGCGCACAGGCAGGTGTAAATCTTCCGCCTATGCACCCGTTCTGCCGTTCTACAACGCTCCCTGTTCTGCCGAGCGAGGAGGATCTTGATAAAGAACTTGCCGGGCTTTACGACCCTAAGACCAGGCAGATATACACACCGAATACCGACAGCCACGCTAAAATTGATGATGCGGGCTTGCAAAGCGGCGATGAGGGTGATATAATAACAGAAAAGCGTCAAAAGTCCGGTAAAGGCAGAGGCGGAAATCCATATCACGCCGCAAACGGTAAGTTTACAAATGCGCCAGGCGGGAAAACAAGAGAGAAAATCAAGGAAATCAAGGTTAATGATGATGGCACGGTAACAACCGTTTCGGAGGTATTGCCTAAAACAAAATATGCGCCGTCACCGGAGAGAAATCACAAAGGCATACAAGTGAGCCAAAACAGATACGGTAAATTGTGTTCAGCATTTAAGGAACGCTATCCTAACGCTACCAAAGGCTCAAAAGGCGTAATTTACGACGATAAGTATGCGTATAAAGCTGAAGCGGATGATAAAGGCGGAATCATTATAACTCATAAACGAATATTGAAGTAGGTGACAGGCAGATGAATAAAAGTAAATTTGAAAAATATAACACTCCTTTTCAGCGATTGTTACGAAATATGTTTGCTGATAGTATAAAAGACGAATGGAAAACGAATGAAGAAAGAGACTTATTTGATAAATTTTTCTTTTTGCTCGGTGCGGCGGAACAGTACGAGGTTGAAGAAGAAATGACTGAGTATATTAAGGTTCATCCTGATGTAACTATTGACGAACTGGACAATTATTTTGAAGAAATTGTTCCTCCGGGCTTACCTCCCTGCGCTTCTGAATGGGAAGATGACGAGGACGAAGAATGAAACTGAATTATGATTGCGTTCGCAGTGTACTGCTTACTGTTGAGAAAAGCAAGACAATTGACGAGGAGCTTAATTTAAATCCGCTGACGGTTGAAACGATATTTGAACAGCTCCCGAAGTATGAAGATAATGAAATTCTTTATACGATAGAGAAGCTGAAAGAAGCCGGATATATAAATGCCGCTCTTCAATTTGCGGCGGGACATTTTATAGACGGCGCTGTAAGCAGTACCACATACAGCGGGCATGAGTATCTTGACAATATCCGTGAGCCTGATGTGTGGAGAAAGGTAAAGGCGATGCTGAAAAATGCAGGTGCAACCACACTGCCGCTTATTTCGCAGGCGGCGCAAATGCTAATCGGCAGTCAGCTTACTGTAAATTAAATATGACGACCGCTCTTAACAAGGGCGGTTTTCTTATACCCGTGTGCAATCGATTGCGCCAAACTTAATAATTTTACCGCCCCTTTTGGAGCGGTATTTTTATACCCAAAATCAAAGAAAGTGAGGTAAAGCAATGGAACCCGAAAAGAAAACTCCCGAAGAGGAGAAGAAGCCCGACGTTCCCGCAGCGGAGCAGAAGGACGAGCCAAAGCCCGAAGAGAAGCCCGCCGAAAACAAGCAGACGGACGATAACGGCATGGCAGAGAAGACATCGGTAATAAACAAACAAACCGCATAAAAATGCGGTTTGAAAGAAATATGGTCGAGGTGACAAGAATTATAAAAGCTGTTTTCTGTATATTCGCAGGAAGTGTTTAAATTGCTATTAAAGCCTTATGCAGTGCAGATTCACGGACTTTTAATTGCTGAAACATTTCGGGTCGTTTTTTCTTAAATGACAAAAAATCGTGTACAAATCGTGTACAGATATTACTTGATATTATTAAGAATGCTCACCGCCCGTTCCTCTTCTCGTGGGTACAGGTGGGCGTATGTTTGCCATGTTTGTTGAACGTCCGCATGACCGAGTCGCCGTGCAATTTCCTGTATGTTGATGCCTTCATTAATCAACAGGGTAGCGTGGGTGTGGCGGAAGTCGTGTATTCTTATATGCGGAAGCTCAGCAAGTGCAGCGTATCTTATATTGTGCGTGTCAAGCGAAGCGTCGGGCAGGTAACTGATACCGCCGCAAACCCTATAATCTTCAGTAAAGTTTTTATCTGCTTGCTGACGTTTCTTGTGCTCGTTGAGTATTTTCAACAGTGGCAGAGGTATTTGCAGTGAACGATACGACGATTTGTTCTTAGGCGGGGTTTCTGTTATCTTGCCTTTTATTTTCTGTGATATGGAGCGGCGGATATTAAGTGTATTACCCGTTATATCGGACCATTTCAGCGCATTGATTTCACCTTTGCGTGCACCGGTGTAGAAAGCAATGGAGAAAAACACATAGTACCCCCATTCGGTAATTGTGTCTTTTTCTTCACACATTTTCTTGACAACGCTTATATATTTCAGATACTGATCGGCTGTGTAGTAATGTAGCTTGTCCTCCGGTGTCTCAAAATACACCTCCTTAAAATTGCCCACAGCTAAAAGCGGATTTTTAGGCAGGTTGTCCATTTTTACAGCATAATTCAGCAGAGCTCTGAGTTCGCCGTAATAATTCTGTAATGTTTTGAGCTTATATCCTTTTTCGGATAGTATGTTCTTCCACTTCTGAAGCTGAGCTGTGTTGAGTTTGTTTAATTTAATATCAAACAGATACGGCTTTACAGAGGCGTTTATATTATCGTTGATCTTTGCAAGCGATGTTTCTCTGACTTCGCCCTTTTTCGTAATGTAATATTCGGCGTACAGCTCTCCCAAAGTCATAGAAGATACAGGTGCTTCTTTCGATTTTGAATAGGCACTCATCAGTTCGGCTTCAAGCTGTTTTGCTTCTGCCGCTCCGTAAGTGATACGGGTAAGCTGACGTGCTACACCGGTCCTGTCAATATAGTTTATGCGAACTCTGTATTGTTGCAAACCGTCTTTTTTTACGCTTGTTTTGTATATCGGCATTTTAACACCTCCTAATTTATTTATTTCAATCCACGCCCTCAGAGGAGGGCGACATTACCACCCTGAATATCACTTTCAGCAAGGCAAATTTCAATCCACACCCTCATACAAAGGGCGACCATCGCTAAGGTCGTGAAATGCTACCTTAGCGGTTCTTTATTGTTTTGCTTTCCTTGGCCTATAAACATAGCCTCTTTGTATTTTTTCACGCACATCGGCTAATGCGGCTTTACATCTATTACGGACATCCTCGGTTACATTTTCATCTTCAATTGTTTTTAGATAATATTCTTCTGCGGATTTTGTATCAATTTTTACATAAACGTCACCGATTCTTATATAATCACTTGAGTTTGTACCTGCGTCTACTTCGATACACTTTTTAAGCATTTGTATTGCTTTGTCAAATTGGTACTCAGCATCGTATATATTGGCAAAAGTTGAGTAGAGATGCCACTTTGAATATAACACCGCACCAATGCGGTTAGTTATCGGTGGCAAATCTGTAGGGGATTCTAAAAATAATTCCCAATACTTTATAGCCAATGGACGCTCTGCCGCATGCATACGTGCGTATGTAGTAGCAACGGCTAAAACGTCTAACGGCTCACGTGAATTGTTATAAACACTTAAAATGAAATTGTTAAGAAATCGTCTACAGTTGCCTAAGACACATTCGGAGGAGCTGCTCATATAAATCAATCGCTCTTTGGAACCAACCTTTGTGTAAGCTTTTTGTAGGAAATCTTCGATAAAGTCACTTTCATCTTGCGATAAATCAAATTTTGATTTACAGCTGTCACATACTAAAAACTCGTTGCGCACTTTTTCGGTTTTACAAAGCAGACAATGCTTTGTCATAATGTTGTCAATCATATATTTGAAAGGTGCGGATTCCTTATAATACGTCGTGTTTTTAGTTGCCGTAAGGGCTTTTGCGGCAAGGTCATATCTACCTATTTCATTTAGTGTTTCAATCAGTTCAATGTATATTGAGACATTATCAGGAGCAATTTTAAGAAGTCTGGTATAAGTGTTGATTGCCTTAGCAGGATTGTCACCGTTTTTATATAATTCGGCAAGCATGAAAAGCATTTGCGTTTTTGTATAAAAAGGATTGATGTAATTACCGTCTATGTATGATTTTAATAATTCTGCGGCTTCGCTGTGGTTTTCTCCGAGATTTTTATATATGATAGCCAAAGCAAGTTTATCGTGTGCGTTGTTGCTTGTTTTGCATTTCTCAATGACTTCGGTTAACTCACTATCTTCATTATCAATCGAACTTACGCTTTGAGCAAAGTTGACATTATCATATAAATGATCAGGGTCCTGGATTTCATAATGCTTTTGTTTTAAAAATTTCATCCATTCCGATGGAGCAGGGGTGATAGTGTGTATTCCGTCATTTTCGTATTTTAATAACGGCTTCACATTCATTATTGCAAACTCGATAGCCGATAGCGTAACAGAAAAGCGGTCATTGCCTGACATAAGGGCTTCTTTTGCATTTTCGATAGCACTTTCAGCAACTAAAATACGTTCCTTAAATTCATTGCGTTCCATTTTCACCTCGTTATTTTAACCGCTTAATAACAGCGACCGCTTTTCCGATTATCCTTATAGTCTCAAGTTCTTCATTTAGATATACGAAAGGTGAATATCGGGGATTTTCAGCTTGCAATACAAGTTTATTTTCGCCTTTGTAATAGTATACACGCTTTAATGTAGCTTCATCGTCTATTATAACTGCCGCTATTTCTCCGTTATCAACGATAGGAGCTTCTCGTATAAGAACAGTGTCCCCGTTTTCAATGCCCGCATTTATCATACTATCCCCTTGAGCAGTAAGACAGAAGTCCGCTCCATAGCTCTCGTCTACTTCGACGTATGTTTCGTGCTCCTCATCAGCGAATATCGGTTCTCCGCAAGCAATTTTGCCGAGCATAGGGAGTTTTATTTTCTTGACAGGTTTAATATTTGAATACTTAGAAACGTCTATCTCATCTTCGTTTGCTGACATTTCTTCGCCTGTTATAAGGGAAACCGGGTTCATCTCTAATACTTTCGCAAGTTTTGAAATTTTATCTCTTCTCATATTAGAAATAAAACCATCTTCCCATTTTTTCACAGTGCTTTTGCTGACACCTACGGCGTTACCAACTTCCTCAAGTGTTAAACCGAGTTCAGTACGTTTTTTATTTATAAGTTCACCTATATTCATATAAGATAACCTCCTTGCTTGGTTTTCTTTATTATATCATGTGAGTTTCAAAAATGCAACTATTTTTTCCGATTTAGGCTAAAAAGTTTCCTAAAGGGGTTGACAGGTTACATATTTTGTGATATACTCAAAGTGTCCTAAAGGAAACAGAAAGGAAGTGATAAGGTGAATGTTAATGATTTATATGCTGAAATCGCAAGGTGTGGATTAACTGTTCCCAAACTTGCAGAACGCATAAAGCTGGATAAAAAAACGCTGTATTCTCGTTTGAAAGGCGAAACATCGTTTAAACAGCCGGAAATAGCAAAGATTTCAGAAGTCCTTGATTTATCTAAGGATAAGATATTCGCTATTTTTTTTGCCGATTCAGTTTCCTAAAAGAAACTGCCACAACAACCGGAGGAGGTGAGGAAGCTGGACAAGCTGAGATTTATCGCCGACAGCGGAACAGAGTACCGTGTAATGGTTTCGGAATCCGCATACAAGACGGTGCAGGACATAGCCAAAGCAACAGGCTTATCCGCTAAGGCGGTAGCAACAAAAATGATAAATTTCGCCGCACGGAATGTAGAAATCGTGTACGGTGAAGAAGAGTAATTTGTCATGTGGCTTAATGAACCATGAATAAAGCAAAGGAGGAATTAAACATGACAAAGCACAGAGTAAGAGTACCGCAGGTAGCAGATATATCGGCGGCGATACGTCTTTATTACGAGCACACCGAGATAGGCAATAAGGACATCAGGGCTATTTTCGGCGATATGGGAAACGGCAGGATCGGCAGGCTTAAGCAGCTTGCACTTGAAGCAATGCACGAACGAGGCACAGTGCACTATAACGCACAGTACGTCAACACAGAGGTTGCTTATGACGTTTGGGGAATAGACATCAAGCGTCTTGAGCGTGGTATTGAACGGCTGAATAAGCTGAATATCGAGGTGACGATATGAAAATAGCTAAGATAATCGCCTACGTTGTTGCGCAGTTGTTGCGAATATGGGTGACAGCGTTCGCAGGCATAGCGGTATATGCTCCGCTGTCGGCTCTCGCATACGCAGAGCGTGGCTATAATGCCATTGGCGGCGAGATGTTACCCGTTGCAATAGTCGCTGTTGCGGTCTGGTACGGGCTGGGGTGGCTAATGAAGGCATGGTATAGGGATATGATCGGGGGTGGACGCAATGACAGACCTTGAAAGGCTCGCCAAAGAAGCCACCGATCACGGCATGAACTACGGCGAGTATGTTGCCTGGAAGGCAAGAGCCACAATTGAGCAACAGCAAAACTACCGCAGAGCACGGCAGGTGGCGGAGCTGAACAGAAAGAGAGGACAAAGAAAATGAGTGAAATAGGAGTTGTTAAAGGGTTCAAGGTGCTCAATCCTGATTGGACGTGTAAAAACAAGCAGTACGGTTGTCCCGGAAGGTTTGAAGAAGATGTTACACCGTCTGTTTGTAATGAAGGGATGCACTTCTGTAAAAAGGCGGCTGATTGCTTCAATTATTACCGCTTCGATCCTGAAAATAAGGTTGCGGAAGTGGTTGCTTATGGCACGGTTGCGGAAGATGGGGATAAATGTTGCACTGACAAGCTGGAAATCGTGCGTGAAATCCCGTGGGCTGAAGTGCTTGAAATCGTGAACATGGGAAAGGGCTGCACCGGACTTTGTAACAGCGGCGATTGTAACAGCGGCGATTGGAACAGCGGCAATCGTAACAGCGGCGATTGGAACAGCGGCAATCGTAACAGCGGCAATCGTAACAGCGGCGATTGGAACAGCGGCAATCGTAACAGCGGCAATCGTAACAGCGGCAATCGTAACAGCGGCAATCGTAACAGCGGCAATTGGAACAGCGGCAATCGTAACAGCGGCAATCGTAACAGCGGCGATTGGAACAGCGGCGATTGGAACAGCGGCAATCGTAACAGCGGCAATTGGAACAGCGGCAATCGTAACAGCGGCAATTGTAACAGCGGCGATTGGAACAGCGGCAATCGTAACAGCGGCGATTGGAACAAGTGTGGCTTTTCCAATGGATGCTTCAACACCACAAGCCCGAAAATTTACCTGTTCAATAAGCCTTCTGAATGGACTTATGAAGATTGGCTGAACAATGAAGCCCGCTATTTGCTGAATCAGATTCCGGGGGATGTGCTTGGATACATTTGGCTTTCTGATATGACGGATAAAGAAAAGGCGGCACACCCAGAAGCGGAAACAACAGGCGGCTATCTGAAAATCTTGGATAATTCCGAATGTGCGGTCATTTGGTGGCGTGGACTTTCTGACGGTCAAAAGGCAATTATCACAGCAATTCCGAATTTCGACAAGGCTATTTTCAAAGAGATCACCGGGATTGATGTAGATACGGATTAAGAGAGAGGGAAGAAATGAAGTTTAAAGTTAGCACAACGGTTGCTACTTACGAAGAAGTAATGGCAATTGCTCAGGCACTTGTCGGTATCATAGATGAGTTAAAAATTGTCGCTGAGGGTGAGGAGGACGAAGACGATGTATAAATGTGAGCGTTGCGACTGGACAGGCTCGTCCTCGGAACTCGGATATTACACCGAGTATCGAGGAGAATGTCATGGCGCACCTGCGTGGGAAACATTACCGTGTTGCCCAGAATGCGGGTACGACGTTGAACCGGTCGAAGAAGAATAAAAAATAACCGCCCGAAGGCGGCAAAAACAAATATTTATGCAAGTCCAGTATAACACTGGCAAAGGAAAAAGTCAATGGATATAAAAGAAAAACTTACAGCCGAACTGAAAGACGCAAAGCTCGGCAAGTATGAAACAGAAGTAAAAAACGCTGTTTTAAGGACTATCTGCAAATTCTGCGAGCAGAATGCAGAGTTTAAACAGGCCATAGAGCAGTCGGACAAGTCTTTTGCCGACTGCCTCAAGGCAACGGTCAAGGGCGCAGGTGCAAGCCTCGAAGATCTCGAAGTATACAAGCGTGCAGTAGCATTTTACTTTCCCGGTGCGGATATAAAATGCACTATGACGCTTGATCTCGGTGATAACGGATTCAGCAACAGCAAAACATCCACAGAAGCAGACAGTGGCAAGTTACAGCTTGACCTTGACAGCCTGCTCGACTTCTGAGGTGCGGTAATATGAAAAAAGAACGTAAGGAACTTCTTATGCACAGCTTTCCGGCCGCTACAGCAGATCAGATGAGCAAAATGGAAGGCAAGGGAGCGGCAAACTACATAATATTTCTGACACGTGGTGCGGAATTGTTCGCAAGAGGGTATCACAGATATTCTAACGGTTATATCGTCGAGCGACAGCGCTATGTGTTTGCAAAAGACGGAGCAGTAAGATACGGTAGCGAAGACGGTAAGCGGTGGGACATTCGCTCAGAGTTTCGTGAGCCGGTCTTCTGCTCAGCTTCATACGGGTATAGCTTCAACAACTCGTATAAAATCATCAACGAAAAGGCGATAAGCCGGTCGGATATGCGATACAGTCAGTACGATAAGTATGCGGGAGATCTGCTGATGTGCTATCTGGACCTGTACTGTAAGCATCCGAATCTCGAATATTTGCTGAAGCAAGGTTATGACCTGATTCAAAAAAATTATACAGGCTTTTGGGGCAATACGGCAAAACTTACATTGCCAAGTTATATTAACTGGAAAAGTAATAATCTTCTTGAAATGCTCGGCCTTACAAAATCCGAGTTCAAAGCTCTCAAAGGGCAGGAACACTTATACGGCGCTTACAGGATAAATAAGGAGCATTTTCCAAAAGTGACACCGGAAGACCTGATACTTATATCTAAAGTCTTTGACTATGAATACGGAACGCTGAAACGCTTTTTAGACGCAACCGGCGCAACACCGCAAAGAATGTCAAGATACCTTGCCGATAACCAAATAAACACAAGAGATTACAGCGATTACCTTGACCAGTGCAAACAGCTCAGATACAACACTAAAGATACTGCGATATGCTTTCCGCATAATTTCGAGGCAATGCACGAAAGACTGTCGGCAACTATCGAGTATCAGCACGATAAAGCGGTAAGAGCAGAGTTTACAAAGCATATTGAGGAACGCAAACAGCTTGAGTTTTCTGACGGAAATCTGATGATAGTACAACCGAAGCAGCTGTCGGATATAGCTTACGAAGGTAAAGCTTTAAGCCATTGCGTCGGCGGATATGCCGAAAGGCACGCAAAAGGCGCTCTGAGTATAATGTTCATCCGTAAAAAATCCGAGCCGGACAAGCCGTACTATACAATGGAAGTCTCAGCGGACGGAAAAATCGTACAGGTCAGAGGAAAACGAAACATAGCACCGGGCGAGGACGTAGATACGCTGATCAAAGATTACATGGCGTATCTTGAAAAGATTTTCAGCGATAAAAGGAGGAAAACAGCATGAACGACTTACCAACACGTTGCATTGACCCAATATTAAAAGATTGTGAAAATTGTCGTTACGGACACGTTGTTTATCCTGGTTGGGTTGAAACATATGAAGACATATACGGTTGCTGTTATGACACATATTGTTCACTTGGATATGACCAAGATAGACCCGAGGACGAGCCTACCGAAGAAGAGTTGAAAAAATTTGATGAATGGCTGGCAACCATATACGGAGATAATGCAAAATGAATGAATTATCAGTGAATTACACAAAAGCACAGGAGCTTGATCGCAGAATAAAGACCTCAGCACAGCTAGCACAGCAGAGCTTGTATGAGATGTGCAAGGGTTTTAAAGAGATGAGGGACAGTAAGCTCTATAAGGAGCTGGGGTATAGCACGTTTGAGGATTACTGCGAACAGGAAACAGGACTAAAAAAAGTTCAGGTGTACAGTTACATTAAAGTTATCGAAAAGTTACCCGAAAGTTTTGTTCAGTCGACTGTACAAATTGGTGTTCAGAAACTCTATCTTTTATCTTCCCTTTCTGAAGAAGAACGTACAGAAATAACCGAGAACACCGACCTTGAAAACACCTCCGTCCGTGAGCTTGAACAGCAGATACGGCAGATAAGAGCGGAAAAGGACAAGGCGGTAGCCGATAAGTCGGCCGCAGAAGCCGAAGCATCCGCCGCCGCTCAGCAGGCAAAATCACTCGAAAAAGCAAAGAACACATTGTCACAGCAGATAGCGGCGCTCGAAGCCGAGATAAAGGAACTTGAAAACCGTCCGATAGATGTGGAAGTGGCACTTCCGGACGGTGCCGTTGACAAGGACACCTTTAAGAATATCTGCAAGACATACGAGGAGCAAATCGACAAGGTGCAGGAGGACGCATTACAGGATACTATCCGCTTAAACCGTGAGCATACGGAGCAAATGAACAGCCTTAAAGCTGAGAATGAAAAGAAACTTGAAGAGGCTCCGCAGTCAGCTTGAAGCCGTAAGCGTGAGCAGTCGGAACTTACGGTGACAGTACCCGACAGCAAGGAAACGTTTAAAGCGTATCTTGCCACTGCCATTGATGCGGCAAAGCGGCTCTGCGAGTTTATCGGCAATAATTCCGCAGACAGTAATCACGATCTGTTTGTCAGCAAAGCAAAGCAGTTTTTTGAGAAAATGACGGAGGAAATCGTATGAGCAGTACATTATATGATATAACCGGCAGGTTTGCCGAACTTTTCGATGCGTTTGACGCTATAAATGACTACGAACCGGACACCAATGCTGACGGTGAGTATATAGACGATGACGGCGAGGTCATTGCTGACCTTGAAGCATACAAGGCCGATATGCTGACGATGTGGTTTGACACTCTCGAAGGCATCGAGGGTGAGTTCAGTGAAAAGGCCGAAAACGTCGCCTGCTTCATAAAATCCCTTGAGCGTGAGCAGCAGACAGCCACGAGCTTGAAGCTAAGGAACAGACGGCAAGGGCAAAGACAAAGCGCAAAAAGGCAGAGTTTCTGAAAAAGCGTCTGTTACAGGATATGCAGGCAATGAGACTGAAAAAGGTCGATATGCCGAGAGCAAAAATAACGTTCTCAGAGGGACGTGACAGTGTGGTTGTTGACGATGAGCGGCAGTTTATTGACTATGCCGAAACATTCAACGAATCGCTGATAAAGTATAGCAAACCGACCATATGCAAGTCAGAGGTCAAGAAGCTGCTCGACAGCGGAGAAAAGCTCCCTGCCGTACATCTTGAGAAAAAGCCGTATATAACGATAAAGTGAGGTAGCTATGAGCAATATATTTACACCCGTAACAAGAAAGAAATCAAAGGCGAGAATTGCGGTCATGGGACCGTCGGGAAGCGGTAAAACGCTTTCGTCGCTCTATCTCGCAAAAGGCATAACGGGCAACTGGGGCAAGGTTGCCCTTATAGATACAGAACACGAGCGTGGCAGATTCTATGCCGATCGTCACGATCTCGGCACGGGAGAATTTCTCTACGCCCCGCTTACACCGCCGTATTCGCCCGAAAAGTACATAGAGTACGTCAGACAGGCGGCTGAGGCGGTCGGGGAGGACGGCGTAATAATAGTGGACAGCTTTTCACACGCATGGGATAACGAGGGCGGAGTGCTTGACATCAAATCACAGATAGCACAGCGTCAGGGAAAGAACGATTATACCGCATGGGACGAGGCAGGAAAGATACAGAACAATCTTGTCAATACCATACTGTCGGTCAACTGCCACACAATCATTACACTGCGTACCAAGATGGGCTATGCTATGGAAATCAACGACAGGGGCAAGACCGTTCCTGTCAAGATAGGACTTGCGCCGGTGCAGCGTGATAACACCGAGTATGAATTTGACATAGCATTTCAGATAAACCGTGAGCATATCGCAAGTCTTTCAAAAGACACAACATTCCTCGATAAGTGGTCGGGTGTTATCACCGAAGATTTAGGTGCTCAGCTCGGCGCATGGCTCAGCGAGGGTGCAGAGCCCGACAGATGTGAAGAATGCGGCGCCGTCATTATGCCGACACCTAAGCATACGGTAGCGGAAATGGTTGAAAGCTCGGTTGCAAAATTCGGCAGAAAGCTGTGCATAGCGTGTGCAAAGAAGGAGGTCGAAAAGCAGAATGCCGCTAAGACCGTATCAGAGTGAGCTTGTCGAGCAGACAAGGCAGGCGTGGCGTGAGGGTTATCACGCTCCCTGCATTGTTCTCGGGTGCGGCGGCGGTAAGTCGGTGATAGTAGCAGAGATAGCACGGCGGACTACATTCAACGGGAAAAAGGTGTTATTTCTTGTACACAGGCAGGAGCTTGTTCAGCAGATAATAAGGACGTTCATACGCTGGGGCGTTGATATGAACTACTGTGACGTGATGATGGTGCAGACCGCAGCACGACGGATAAAAAAACTGTCAAAGCCTGCGCTTATCATTACAGACGAAAATCACCACAGCCTTGCGCTGTCGTACAAGAAAATCTATGATGCTTTCCCCGATGTGCTTCGTGTGGGGGTAACGGCAACGCCTGTCCGCCTGAACGGTGACGGTCTGGGTGATGTCAACGACAAGCTGATAATCGGGCCGTCTACCAAATGGCTTATTGATCACAACTGTCTTGCACCGTATGACTACTATGCACCGTCCGTAGCCGACTTATCGGGGCTTCATATCAAAATGGGCGAGTTTGTTACGGCGGACGTTGAAAAGGCAATGATCAAAAAGGCTGTATTCGGTGATGTTATCGGATACTACAGACAGCTTGCAGACGGTAAGAAAGCCGTCTGCTACTGCTCAAGTGTTAAGCACTCGCTCGCTACCGCCGAAGCGTTCCGAGAAGCAGGCATAAACGCCGTACACATTGACGGTACAACTCCCGATGCAGAGCGTAATCGTATTATTTCGGATTTCAGAGCAGGACGGATAACGATACTTTGCAATGTCGATTTAATATCGGAGGGCTTTGACGTTCCCGACTGCGAATGTGCGATATTGCTCCGTCCCACTCAATCTCTTACGCTGTACATTCAGCAGTCAATGAGATGTATGCGCTATCGACCGGGCAAGCGTGCGATAATTCTTGATCATGTCGGCAATTACGCACGCTTCGGAATGCCCGATGATGACCGCCTGTGGTCGCTTGAAAAGCGCAAGCGCAACATAAAGAAAGAAGCTGCGGAGAATGCCGAAAAGGTGAAACAGTGTCCCGAATGTTACTATACATTCGGAGCGCCGCCGCCCGGTCAGCCCTGTATCTGCCCTCACTGCGGATATGTTTTCCCGGTAAAGAGCCGGGATATAGAAACAAGCGAAAGCACCGAGCTTATTCATATCGAGGGCTTCAGGCTGGATTTCAGCAGTCCCGATGATTGTTCGTCCTATTCCGATCTGCTTGCATACGCAAAGAAGAAAGGGTATCAGAGGGGCTGGGCGTTTTACGAAGCAAGAAAGAGAGGTTTTATCTATTGACAGAAGAACACAGTATTCAGAATGCTGTCAGACGTGCGCTGTCCGAGAACGGTTGTGTGATATTCCGCATTAACGTCGGCAAGGGCAGAACATTTGACGGCAGATATTTCGACACGGGCGTACCGGTCGGATTTTCAGACCTGTTCGGCGTAAGGCAGTCGGACGGAAAGGCAATATTCATAGAGGTAAAGACAAAAACGGGACGTATTCGCCCCGAACAGAAGAATTTTATTGAAAAAATGCGTCGTTCGGGTGCTGTTGCAGGTATATGCAGAAGCACAGAAGACGCAATAAGACTTATAACGGAGGATAAATAATATGGCATTTTCACAGAACAATTCAGCGGCTACGAGTGCGCTCAAGCCCGAAGGCAGATATGAAACGATAATCACAAGCGTAGACGAGAAAACATATAAGAGCGGCAGTACATCGCTGAGCTTCAGACTGACGATAAGGAATGATATTCCGGAGCAGAAATACGGCAACGCCTGCCTGTTTTATCAGATATGGAAGGCTAAAGAACCTACAAAGGAAGACCTTGCGGTAAACGGTTATACGTTCGGCAGACTTATGGCAGTAGGCAAGGCCGCAAAGCTCACTGACGGCAAGGAATACAAGGATCTTGCGGAATACTGCGATGATCTTGTCGGCAAGTGTGTGATAGCTGTAGTAAAGCACGAAACGGACGATAAGGGCACCACAAGAGAAAAGGTAAGCTATCTTGAACCGACACAGCACCCCGACTGCAAGCATAAGTTCAAGACCGCCGTGACCGCCGATACCGTATCAGCGCCGAAAAACGAGAGCTTTGCGGCAACCGCAACAACGGAAGCCGCTATGGAAGATGACGGCGACTATCCGTTCTGATGGGGGAAATAATGTACGAATATATTCCCAATGAGCTTAAAAAGCTCTCAAACTGGGTGTGCTGGCAGGCTGTACCCGATGAGGCAGGCGGTAAGATAAAAAAACTTCCGATCAATCCTCATACGGGCGAACTTGCCCGCTCCAACGATCCGTCCACATGGTCGGATTTCAATACGGCTGTAGCGGCTTCGGCAGGTTTTGCAGGTGTCGGATTCATGTTCGGAAACTGCGAGTATTTCGGTGTGGATATTGACGGAGTGGGTGACGAGATAGCCGCATTCAAAACCGGCGAAAACAACATTATCACCGAATTTATAACAACACTCCAGTCATATACCGAGCTGTCGCAGTCCGGCAAAGGCATTCACATAATCTGCAAAGGAAACCTGCCGAAGCAGGGACGCAGACGAGGCAATGTCGAAATGTACGAAACAGGCAGATTTTTCGTTATGACGGGCAATCCGTGCGCCGAATATATGGATATAAACGAATGCACAGAGGGCTATCAAGGCATTGCACGAAAAGTACATAGGCGGAGGGCGTGAGCCTTCCGCTGTACCCCGTGCTTATGTGCCGGCACTTCCGGCAACCGCAAATGATATTATAACTCTCGCCGGAAAAGCAAAGAACGCACCACGCTTCAATGCGCTTATGCAGGGCGATTATTCAGGATATGTGTCACAGTCTGAGGCTGATATGGCGCTTTGTAATATGCTTGCGTTCTGGTGCAGGTGTGATGCGGATATGATGGACTGTATATACAGACAGTCGGGGCTTATGCGTGAGAAATGGGACAGACGGCAGTCGGGCAGTACCTACGGTGCAATAACGATACAAAAAGCCATAGCCGACTGTGAGAAGGTATACGAACTTAAGCACAGAAATCACCGCAGTTTACGGCAAGGTTCACAGGTGAAAGCTCTGTTGTACACGCAAAGCTCGATACAGCACAGGACGAGCCTGTAAAGCTGTACACATTTGACGATACAGGGAACGCAGAACGGCTTATAGACTTATTCGGCAGTGAGATCCGCTACAGTTATACAGACAAGCGCTGGCTGTATTATGACGGCAGGAAGTGGTGCTACGACAACAGCGGAACAATAGAGCGCATAGCCGATAAGGCTGTACTTGCGATGAAGGCAGAGGCTAAGGCATATGAGCAGATGGACGCTGAGGACGGCGGAGATATGGCAAAGAGCTTTGAAAAACACCTGAAATCAAGCCGAAGCAACAAGTCAAAATCGGCAATGCTTAAAGAAGCACAGCACCACGTTCCAATCGTGCCGGCACAGATGGATAAGTACAAGATGGTGCTTAATACTCCGAGCGGTGTTCTTGACCTGAAAAGCGGTACGCTGAGTGAGCATAAGCCGGAAGCATACTTCACCCGTATCACGTCGGCAGAGTACACGAGCAACGCCGACTGTCCGCAGTGGCTGAAATTTCTTGACGAGATATTCGGCGGCGACAAGGACCTTATACGATATGTTCAGAAGGCGGTCGGCTATTCGCTGACAGGCTCAACGGCGGAGCAGTGCGTATTCTTCTTGTTCGGCACGGGCAGAAACGGTAAATCAACGTTTCTTGATATTATCCGTGCAATTATGGGCGACTACGCAAGCAATATCCAGCCGGAAACAATAATGGTACGCAGTAATCAGAGCAGTGCCATAAACAGCGATATAGCACGTCTTAAAGGCGCAAGGTTTGTTACGTCTGTAGAGCCTAACGAGGGCGTGCGTATCAACGAGGGTCTGCTGAAGCAGCTTACAGGCGATGATATAGTTACTGCCCGCAAGCTGTACGGCGATGAGTTTGAGTTCAAGCCCGAATTCAAACTGTGGATGGCAACTAATCATAAGCCGATAATCAGAGGCACAGACACAGGTATCTGGCGCAGAGTGCATATGATACCGTTCACTGTACAAATACCCGAAGAAAAGAAAGACCCACGTCTTAAATATAAGCTGTGCCGTGAGCTGCCCGCTATCTTCCGCTGGGCAGTAGAGGGGTGCGTACTGTATCAGGCTGAGGGGCTGCATATGCCGAAGGCGGTAGTCGCTATGGTCAAGGAGTACCGCAGAGAGATGGATGTTATCTCCGCTTTTGTCGAGGACAGGTGTACAGAGGGCAAGGACTGCTATGCGCAGGCTAACGTGCTTTATGCGGCGTATGCGCAGTGGTGCGATGACAATAACGAGTATAAGATGTCAAATACGAAGTTTGGTGTTGAATTGTCGAAAAAAGTATCCTAAGGTGCGAGCAAAAAATGGTAATTGTTACATCGGAATAGCTATAAGCTGAAAGGAGGGTGAAGGGTGGTGAAGGGTTTAAGGGTTTTTCTAACCTTTCATACGGAAAATGAAAAAATAAATATATATAAAAGGTGTTGGAAAACGGGCAAAACCCTTCACCACCTTACACCGAATGATTATGAAGAAGATAAATTTCAATGATCCGGCAACATTTGAAAAGCTGGAGCATATGGCATACGAAAACACGCTTGATTATACCGACTTTCCGCCTGCCGAGTATAAATACTTTGATAAGCTGTCACAGCTCGGCAGTATCTACCGCAGCGGTCAGCTTCCGAAGGGACTTTGCAAAGAGCGTAAGGACGCATATCTTTGTGATTATCGCAAGGACGCAGACAAAACAAGGAAAAATCACGGGCAGAGGTCGGATACCAGGAGAATATACGAAGGTCGGACGAGCTGAGATGTGAGATCAACAGCACAAGAAATCACGATGTCAAGCTGATGCTTGCGCTGAGGTGTATCGAGCTGATGACCGGCGAGGAAGGATTTGAAAGGAGAAATTTAAATGAGTAGTTTTTACGAGTGCGAAATGAGACCCGGTTGCGTTGCCAGCCACAATAGGTATGGCAGTGTTACGCTTGTCACAGCTCTTGTGACGGAAGATTATCCTCAGCTGTGGGCTGTAGAGGCAAGAGATGGTGAGTTAAAAATTGTGCGTGAGGATGATTTGTACGATTTCGGATACTATGGGGAGTGATAGAATGACAAAGCAGAAACTTAAAGATTACCGTTACACCTGCAAGTGTATCAAGCAGCTTGAATCAGAGTTGAACGATGCGGCAGTAACCGACAGCACGCAGGGCTCGCAGAGCGAGTACCCCTATGTCAAACATAGCGTCACGATTTCCGGCGTTCCGGATAACGATACACACCTTGCCAAGAAAAGAAGACTGTCCGAACTTAAAGCACAGAAAGCAGAAGTAGAACGCTTCATCGGCAATATTGCGGACAATCAGACAAGGGATATGTTCTACTACAGGTACATACAAGGCTATACAATGGTGAGAACTGCGGTAGAAATCGGTGGAGATAACACACCCGACAGTGTGAGAATGCGAATAAATCGGTATTTGCGTTAATGTTGTTCGTTTTGTTCGTTTTAAGGGTGTTATAATTCAAAATGACAAAATATAAATAGTTGACACCTCCAAAATAATCGGTTATAATGTAGAAAACTGGTGATTTTTTGGAGGTGTCAATGATGAGTGAACAAAATGTAAAACAATCAAAAAGTGGTTCTGAAGTCCAAAATAATAAAAAATGTTTTATAATCATGCCTATATCTACACCAGAGGGCTATACAGAGAATCATTTTAAGCAAGTTTATGATACGATAATAGCGCCTGCTGTAAGAAAAGCAGGTTATGAGCCTCATAGAGTGGATAATGATCGTATTTGTGATAGCATAATCGATAAAATATTGAGAAATCTTGTCGAATGCGAAATGGCAGTATGTGATTTAAGCTCAAGAAACCCTAATGTCATGTATGAATTAGGCATAAGACAGGCTTACGGTAAAAAAGTTGTTTTAATACAAGATGAGAAATCTCAGCCTATATTTGATGTGTCTGCAATCAATACAATATTTTATAATAGTAAGCGCACATATGAAGATGTTATTGCGTCACAAAATGAAATTTCAGAAGCGATACTATCTACTGCGAAAGAAGATAGCATATCGTTGATGTCAATTGCAAAGATACCGTCTGCTTCTGCTGAAGCACAAAGCAAGTCTGATGATAAGCAGATTTATGAAGTGATGTTAAGTTCGATTTTAAATTCTGTAAGAAGACTGGAGCGATCACAAATGACACAAAACAGAAAATTCAACGATTCTATTATACAAAAAGATTATGTGCTTGCTAGATATTTTGATTTACAAAATGATATTGATAAAGCAATTGGTCGTGAAAAAGTTAATAAAGATGAGTTAGATTACTATCGCAGAAAGATATCATTTTTTATTAGAGAATTACGCCATGATTCAAATATGCTGTCTGAAGAACAAAAAGACATTTTAGATTCGGCTATTAATATTCAAAATAAATTACAAACTATGATTGATGAAATATAAAATATAACCGCTCCCTAACCGGAGCGGCTATTTTTTATACCCAAAAGAAAGGACGGTGTACCGCCAATGACCGAAAGACAGAAGAAATTCGCCGAATACTACGCTCAGTGCGGTAACGCCGCTCAGAGTGCAATACAGGCAGGATACAGCAAAAAGTATGCAAATACTAATGCTTCAAAATTACTACAAAATACTACAATTACGGAATACATAAAACAGCTCACCGAAGACGCCCAGACTGCACGCATAATGACCGCAAGAGAACGGCAGGCTTTGTTATCCGATATAGCTAATGATAAGCAGAACGAGCTGTCGGACAGGATACGGGCAATCGACACGCTGAATAAGATGACGGGGGAGTATGTGACAAAAGTTCAAGGAAATATAAATGCCGATGTCAATAACCCGTTTTCAAAATTATCAACAGAAGAGCTGAAGAAGTTGATAACTGATGATTAGTAAAGACCTTGCAAAACTTGGTGCTAAAATAGAACTTGCTAAGCGTGAGTTCTTTTTTTATTGCCAATTAAAAGCACCGGATTTCTATAAGTCTGATAGATCATTTTTAGTAGAACTCTGTAATGGCTTTCAGGAGTTTATGAACTCAGATGAACCGGTTATGATAGTAAATTTGCCACCTCGTCACGGAAAGTCGAGAACAGCAGGTTGCTTTGTTGAGTGGGTTCTCGGCAGGGATAAAAACCAGAAGATTATGACGGGCTCGTACAATGAAACACTGTCAACTATGTTTTCAAAGAATGTCAGAAACTGCATATCCGCCGAAAAAGCAGATGTGAATATTCCGGTGTATTCTGATGTTTTCCCGGATACTAAGATCAAACGAGGAGACGGCGCAATGAACCTGTGGAGTTTAGAGGGCGGATATAATAATTATCTTGCTACTTCTCCGACAGGTACAGCGACCGGTTTCGGCTGTTCGCTTATGATCATTGACGATCTAATCAAAAATGCAGAAGAAGCTAACAATGAGAGCATAAAAGAGAAGCACTGGGAGTGGTTTACAAACACGATGCTGTCTCGTTTGGAAGAGAACGGTAAAATAATAATCATTATGACACGCTGGGCTTCCGACGATCTCGCAGGCAGAGCCATTGCGCATTATACTCAACAAGGTGTAAACGTAAGGCACATTACAATGAAAGCACTTATTGATAAAGAAAAGCACACTATGCTCTGCCCTGAAATATTATCCTATGTTTCGTATCTGGCGAAGACAAAAGCGATGGGAGTTGATATTGCAAGTGCTAACTATCAGCAAGAGCCGATTGATTTAAAAGGCAGACTGTATGATTCGTTCAAGACCTATACAGAGTTGCCGAAAGACAGCAATGGGAACAGTTTGTTTGAAGGTATTTACAGTTATACAGATACTGCGGACGAAGGAGATGACTTCTTGTGTAGCATTATCTGGGGCGTGTATATGCGTGAAGCGTATGTACTTGATGTTTATTTTTCTAAAGCAAATATGGAGATCACAGAGAAGGAAACAGCAAGGCGACATAAAGAATTTGCTGTAAATAATGCTCTTATAGAATCAAATAACGGCGGTTCGGGATTTGCACGGAACGTCAGACGCATATCAGCCGATGAGCTTGGTAATTATACAACTATTTTTCAGTGGTTTCATCAGTCGAAAAACAAGAAGGCACGTATAATTTCAAACTCTTCATGGGTACAAAATCATATTATTTTCCCGGTAAATTGGAGAGATAAGTTTCCCGAGTATTATGCGGCTATGATTAAATATCAGCGTGAAGGCAAAAACGCACACGACGATGCGCCTGACGCAACAACCGGTGTTGCCGAAACTATGTATAAATTAGGAGGATGACGTGAAGATAGGAGAAAGGTTTAAAAGCATGATACAGAATTGGCTTAATATAGTTCCTGCCGCAAATCAATCTGTTGTGCTGCAGGAGCTTTTGCCGAGAGAGATTGAAGTGCTTCGTTCTCAGCTCTGGTACAGAGGTGACGCAACGGAACTTAGACAGTTTTTCCACCAGATAGGTGACGGAAGCGGTAGTTTTTGGGCGAGTGTTCCAAACAAGAATAATATACGAAAAATACACAGCGGCTTGCCTGCGATAATTGCCGATACTTTGGCGTATATCGTGTATTCGGATATGGATAAAATCAAAGTAACCGGTGAAAAAGAAAACTCGATCTTTGAGAGCGTATCAAAAGCCGTTGATTTTAACGAACTTGTTGGAAAAGCTGTAGTAGACACTTTAGTAAGCGGCGATGGGGCATTTAAGATTTCAGTCGATATGACCGAAAATTCTGTTTCTGACGTTCCTATAGTTGAATTCTGGAGTGCAGATAAGGTTGAATATCGCTATATAAGAGGCGTACTTAAAGAGGTTGTTTTCCGTTCTGAGCATAAGGAAGGCGATAGATTGTACCATCTTGAGGAATGTTATGGAAAAGGGTACATTGAAAGCAGACTTTATGATAACAGCGGTCATGAGGTACGCCTTGACAGCGTTCCTTGCCTTTCAGGCATTGAAACAAGAACGATATTCGATGGCGATTACATAATGGCTGTACCGCTGAAATTTTACGCATCAAAAAAATATCCGAACAGGGGTAAGAGCATATTCGACGGCGGTAAATCCGACTGCTTCGACGCTCTGGACGAGGTTATTTCGCAGTGGTGGGACGCCATAAGAGCCGGCAGAGTTACAAAGTATATTCCTTCCGATAAAATTCCTCGAAGTCCTGAAAACGGGGCCTTACAACGAGTAAACAGTTTCGGCAATGAGTTTATAGAGATAGCTTCATCTCTTGGTGATGAGCGCTCTTCTCAGATACAGGTCGTACAGCCCGACATCAAGTATGACGCATTTGTATCATCGTATACAAACTGCCTGCTGATGTGCCTGCAAGGACTTGTATCGCCTGCAACACTCGGTATTGATGTCGGCAAGATGTCAAGTGCGGACGCTCAGCGAGAGAAGAAGGACGTTACGGGCAACACCCGGAACACAATAACGACAGCGCTTGAAAAGGCTCTGCCTGAGCTTGTGTCGGCTGTATTAAAAACATACGACAATATGCAGGGCAAAGCCCCCGAAGAATATGAGGTAAGCGTTGATTTCGGTGAGTACGGCGCACCCGACTTTGACAGCCGTGTTGAAACGGTCGGCAAGGCAAGTACCTACGGCATTATGTCGGTCGAAACGCAGGTCGAGGAGCTGTGGGGATCATCAAAAGAAGACGAATGGAAAGCCGGTGAAGTCAAGCGTATAATGCAGGAAAAGGGGCTTGCTGACGGCACAACACCTGCGGTAGGTGATGAGCTTGCTTAGTTTCAGAGATATTGCAAGGATATTCGAGGAGATAGAGTTAAGGCTCATTGCTTCGCTGAAACGCAATCTTTCACGGCACAAAGCTGAAGAAGAAAAAGAAGGCTTTGAATGGTCTGCGTGGCAGGCTGAAAAGCTCAATAACATTGACAATTTCCGCAAGGATAACGTTCAGATAGCGGACGAATATGTAGATGTTATTGACGATGGAACCCGACAGCTTATGACGGATCAGTTTCACGAGGGGGAGCATACAGCGGAGCAGTCGGTCATTGATGTTTCGGAAAGCGGCGTCAATGTTCCCGATGTTCCGGCACAGCCTCAGCCGCCCGAAGCGCCGACAGCTATACCCGATGATCATTTCTTCGGTGTTAACAAGCCGAAGATGGATAAGCTGATGGAAGACGTGACAACGCTTGAAAAAACCGCCCTTACCGCCGCTGTGCGTAATATGGACGATGTTTACCGCACAACGCTGAACAAGGTACAGCTTATGATGGGCACAGGCTCAATTACGCTTAATGAAGCAATCGACCTTGCAACAAGGGACTTCCTCGACAAAGGCATAAACTGCATTGTATACGCAGACGGCAGGCGAGTTAATATTGCCGATTATGTGCGTATGGCACTGCGCACAACGTCCACAAGGGCAACATTGCAGGGTGCGGCTAAACGCTTTGCGGAGCTGGGCTATGATACCGTGCTTATATCGCAGTACGGAGGCTGCTCAGAAACCTGCGAGCCGTATCAGGGCAAGGTTTACATTGATGATGTATTCACGATATGGAACGGCGAGAGAAGCGGCGACTTCGGCAAGTCAAACTACTGCGACAAGTGGTTTATGCTGTTGTCTGTGGCAATACGAGGCGGGCTGTTCCACCCTAACTGCCGTCATACTATGGGGCAGTACATAGAGGGGCTTACAAAGATACCTCAGCCGATTCCTGCCGAGAAAATACGGGAACAGCGAGAGCTTGAAGAAAAGCAACGGGCTATGGAGCGCAAGATAAGAGCGCTCAAACGCAAGGTTGAGGGCACGCAGGACGAGAAGAAGGTCAAGGAGTATAAGCGTAAGCTCCGTGAGGAGCAAGGCAGGCTCAGAGAATTTATCAAAGAGCATGACGATGTTCTCCGCAGAGATTATTCAAGAGAGAAGATCTACAGCGGTAAGGGTGAGCCAAAGCAGGAAGCACCGAGAACGGAAGAAGCGCCTGTTAAAGCTACCGATACCGAAAGCAAAAATCCTGTTCCGACAAATAAAGAGCCTAATATTCCTCAGCCGGATAATAACATTTCCGAGCCGGAAAATAACGTTTCTAAGCCGGAAAATAACGAAAACACAATGAATTTTGTACAGCCTGAGCCTATAAAGCCTGTTAAGAGCAACGAAGACACAGACGATACGCCGACTGCGGTTGTGTCTGATGAAGCCGATGAAACTGCTGAAACGACAGAAAACGTACAGGAAACTGTAAAACAGCCTATTGAAACAGCGGCAGACAGCGAAGAAGACGTACAGAATTTTACAGATGATACTGTTGACAATTCGGATGAAAGTGATATAATAGAAGAAGGAACAGATTTCAAACCGTTGTCGGCAGATACTGTTGTTCCTGTACTGCGTGAAGATTCAAACGAATGGATTGACCGTCTGTCATCCGAAGAAATCAGAGCAATCAAGAAGTACACGAAGAACAGCGGCGATCCCAAAGACGATAAGTTCTATGCAAGGCTTAATTCAATGCTTCGTGGGGATATTCCCGAAGATGACACTTTGAAATATTATTCCGATGTTATATCGGGTGCGATAGCGAAGTTTGAGTTAAAGCACGACATTATCTGTTACCGTTCTGTCAAACACAATCCTGTGGAAGGAATGAAAATAGGCGATATATATGAACCTAAGCAATTTGTCAGCACAGCGGTTGTTTCATCGAGAACGCTTAAAGGTGATTACAACATCGTAATAATAGCTAAAAAAGGAAGCAAGGGTGCGTATATTGAATTATTGAGCAAATACCCGAATCAGAGAGAGTTTTTATTCGATAAGAATTTGAAATATCGAATTTTAAAAATCCGCAATAATAAAATAGTGTTAGAGGTGATAATATGAAAGGCAAGACTAAAGTAATAATTTCTGACGAGTTAATCGAAAAAGTTTTAGATGATATGGAAAAAGCCCAAGAAACTGTTGATGAAGACTGGGACGAAGAAAGCCGAAAAGACTGGGAAGAAAAAATGAACTCATAAAACCGCCCACAGCAGTGAGCGGTTTTCTTATACCCGTGTGCAATTGATTGTACAACTAAACTTAATAATTTTACCGCTCTTAAAAAGGGCGGTATTTTTATACCCAAAATCAAAGAAAGCGAGGTAAAGCAATGGAAACCGAAAAGAAAACTCCCGAAGAGGAGAAGAAGCCCACTCCCGCAGCGGAGCAGAAGGACGAGCCCAAGCCCGAAGAGAAGCCCGCCGAAAACAAGCAGACGGACGATAACGGCATGGCAGACAAGCCCGATGAGAGCAAGGCAGAGGACAAGAAGGACGATAAGCCCGAAGAAAAGGCGGATAAGCCCGAATCTGAGCCTGCACCCGCCGTTCCCGATGCAAAGGACGAGGAGATTTTAAGGCTGAAAACACAGATAGCCGCAATGTCGCTCGGTGTAAAGCCCGATTGTATGGACGATGCTGTGGCTATTGCCGAAAGCTACGTCAAGTCCGGCAAGAATGAGGACATCAACTCGGCACTGTCGGCAGTAGTCAAGAAATATCCCGATATGAAGGCTGACGTGGGCGACAGCAAGAAGCAGGGCGGCTTCAAGGTCGGAGCAGGCAGTTCCGACAAGGAAGAAAGCCCGACAACAGCAGACTTGATAACGCATTCGGTATCAAGAAAAAGAAGTAAGAAAGGTAAGGTGTAAAAATGTCAAACACAATCAACTATGCTGAACAGTATACCAATCAGCTCAGAGAGCTTTACGGTCAGGAATCAAAGGCCGACGCTCTCTATCACTCAAATTCCGATATTCAGCTCAGAGGCGGGAAAACAATCAAGATACCCACTCTGTCGGTATCCGGCTATAAGGACCACACAAGAGCATCGCTCGGCTTCCCTCAGGGTACATACGAGAACAACTACGAAACAAAGACGCTCGATCACGACCGTTCTATCGAGTTCGTAGTAGATCCTATGGACTTTGACGAAACCGATACCGTTGTATCACTGGCGAACATTCAGAGCCGTTTCGACAGGACGCAGGCAATTCCTGAACACGACAGCTATACATTCTCAAAGCTGTATGCAGAGGCTGTAAGAGTGGGTGCAACAATAAAGCACGACAAGCTCACGATTGAGAATGTCCTCAAGGACTTTGACGAGAACCTCAAGACACTTGAAGATAAGGGCGTACCTCTTGACAGAATGATACTCTATGTCACCGCAGACTATAAGACGATACTCAAGAACGCAGAGGGTATTCAGAGAACGCTCGACATCAAGAGCGGCGGCGGTATCGACAGACGTATTCATTCCGTTGACGATATAGGCAATATCGTTACAGTTCCCTCAGCTCGTTTCAAGACCGTGTACGATTTCACGGACGGCTGTAAGTCCGGTGTCGGCGCAAAGCAGATAAACTACATTCTCATTGACCCCGAATGCCAGGTGTCAAGAGATAAGTACGCATATATACATCTGTTTGCTCCCGGCTCTGACAGCAGAACGGCAGACAACTATCTGTACCAGAACCGCAAGTACAACGGTACATTTGCGATAGATCACCTGTTTGTTGACGGCTGTATCATGAATGTATCTGCTCTGACGCAGACATTCACAGGTAACGGCTCGACAACTGCATTCACAGTGACCGACAAGCCCGAAAAGCTCATCGGCGTAACTGTGGACGGTACAGCGACAACAGACTACAGCTATGACAAGTCATCGGGCGTGATAACATTCAATACCGCTCCCGGCAACGCAAAGGCTATAGTCGTAACATACTAAGGAGGTAACTATGATAGCAGTAAAGGCAAACAAGCAGTATACTATCACGGAAGCCGAGAAGAAGTCATATCTTGCACAGGGGTATGACATAATCGGCGATAACGGGGCTGTGGAGCATTCTCCGCAGGCTACCGTGCCGTATGCCGAATATGAAAAGGCTCAGGCGGAGATAGCAAAGCTCCATGATGAGCTTGCTCAGGTAAGGGCGGCAAAGACAAAAAAGGGTGAGGCTTAATGTACCTCACTTTTGCGGAATTTCAGACCTTATGCCCCGACAGTACGATAACCGAACAGCAGTACAACGCTCTTGAAAACATGGCGGAGAGCGACATCGATACACTGACCTTCAGCCGCATAACAGCGATAGGATTCGACAATCTGACAGCGTTTCAGCAGGATAAGGTAAGGCTGGCACTGTCACAGCAGACAGCATTTGTTTTTGACAATGCTGAGCTGATTGACAGTCCGCTCAGTTCCTATAGTATCAGCGGTGTGTCAATGTCCTTTGACAGCTCGAAGGTTATAAATTACTGCGGTGTCACTACAACACGGCAGGTTTATAACACGCTGTTGCAGACGGGCCTTTGCTACAGGGGGTTATAATATGAAATATCCGAAACTTGTACCCGAAAGGGTTTGTACAACGCCTTGTACCGTGTATCGTACAGACGGACTTAACCGTGACGGCTCAAAGAAACGGACGGTCATATTTGAGGGTAAGTGCTTCCATAGCGAGAAAGCACGGCAGAAATTATCCGCAGAAAAACAGCTTATAACGCTGTCTGGCGAGGCTCTTTTCTGCGGGGATATTGCCCCGGACAGCCCGATAGTTGACGGAGCTGTGGAGATAGGTGGCAGAGAGTACAAGATATACGGCTCGGAAAAGGCTAAAAACCCCGACGGGACGGTAAATTACACAAGACTGGAGCTGATATAGTGATAAAAGTAACCGTAAAGCTTGATAAGGCTGCAATAGCAAAGATTGAAAAAGCAGTGCTTGACAGTGCGCAAGCGGCGATGGAGCAGGTGGTTACCGAAGTACAGAACACAGCACCGCTTGACCAGGGCGACCTCATCAACGGCATATTTGTTCGTTCGGAAAAAAGCGGTAATACTGTCATCGCCACGATTGACCACAGTGCTTTATACTCTCGGTATCTCTACTATGGCAAGCTGATGATCGACCCAAATACCAAAAGTGCTTGGGCAAAGAGCGGTATAAAGAAAGAAGTGACCGACAAAAAGTTGAAATTCCGCAACGGCAGGACTGATCACTGGCTTGAGCCGTACATAACAGGTGACAAAAAGGATTTTGTCAAAAACTCGTTCACAAAAATATTTAAGGGAAAAACAGGCGTATGACGTTACTTGAAACAGCCGATATGCTTGCTGATGTTCTCGGCATAGAGAATGTATACGCAGGCTGTATAAACGCAAATCAGGATAAGTGTATCGGCGTGTATGCGTCAAAAAACACCTATCCTAAGAAAATCAGCATAGGCGGTAAGCCTTGCACGAAAACACTTGAAAAGCACATCAGCGTACTGATACACTGGACGGACAATCCGACAACAGCCGAGAGTGCGGCAAACGAAATACTTGATAAGCTGACCGATGTACACGGCTATGTTGCCGGGGGGCACACGGTCGGCTTTTTGAGTTGCAGTGAGGCGCATAACGCAGGCAGAGATGAAAGAGGTATCTGCGAGTACGTTATTGATGTGACGGTTTATTACGAAAGGAGTAATTAACAATGGCTAACAAAACAGGAGTATATCCCGTATATGAAAATCAGTTCAAGATTGACAAGACAGGCGGAACAGGTGCGACAGCCGAGAATCTTGTAACTATTGCCGATATGGAGAGCTTTTCGGTTTCCATTGACGGCAATGTCGAGGAGTGGAAGCCGTTCGATCAGGAAGGCTGGACAAGAAGACTTGTGACAGGTAAGGCACTGACCGTCAGCGTATCCGGCAAGAGAAACATCGGTGACGCAGGCAACGATTATGTTGCAGGACTTGCACTCAAAACAGGCGCAGACAGCCACACAACTGTAGTGTGGACGTTCCCCAGCGGCGCAACGCTGACAATACCGTGCGTTATAAACGTGACGGAGTGGGAATCGGGCGATTCCACAGCGGTAGCACCTCTTGCGTTTGACATCATGTCGGACGGCAAGCCCACATTTACAGACGCAAAGTAAGGAGATAAATACAATGGCTAAGATGTACACACTTGATGAAAAGTTACTCGTGGGCGTTCCCGAAATCAGAATCGGTGAAAAGGTCTACAAGGTAGACGATCGTGAAAAGACGGTCAAGAAGGTAATGGCGCTTTACAATAACGGCGATAAGAAGGACATTGAAAAGATTGACGAGATGTTCAAGCTGGCGTTTGAGCCTGCCGCCGCTAAGGAGATAAGCGAAATGAATATGCCGTGGGCGGCATATCAGAAGCTGTCCGAGATAGTAATATCCGCCATGACGGGACAGGAAGATACCGAGCGATTTCACGAGTAATGAAGTCTGGTACGATGTCGAGTATGACCGTGAGCTGATACGGCAGTCGATAGCAAAACAGTATCACATACTGCCGTCCGAGCAGGACGACCTGCACTATTCTGACTGGCTGAGCCTTGTATCGGGACTTATGAATGATACTCCGCTCGGTCAGACAGTGCGGATACGAAGCGAGGATAACAAGGAGATGCTAAAACACTTTTCGCCGTATGAAAATCGCATACGGCGGGAGTGGGCGGCATTCAGAGCGAAGAAACAGCTTGCGGAGAAAACTCCAAAACAGATACAGAGCGATATAACGGCTCTTGAAATGATGATAAAAAAGGCATTCGGGGGAGGTGAGTAAATGGCTGACGAAAACGGTGCGTCAGTAGGCACTATCAGCCTGTCGCTGATAATAGACGCAGAGCTTGACAAACAGCTTTCGGCATTGCAGAAAAGCATACAGGCACAGTGGAATAAGGTCGGTGAAACCGCTGAAAAGGCACTTGCCGACAGTGTGGAAAAAGCCGCCGATAAGGCTGTAAAGCCTGTTGAGGAAGTCGGCAAGGCTGTAGAAAAGACCGTGACGCAGAGCGTTGAAAAGGCTGTGCAGAAGGTCGAAAAGCCCGCCGAAGAGGTAGGAAAGGCGCTTGAAAGCTCTATATCCGAAAGTGCCGAAAAGACTTCCGAAACGCTGGAAAAGGCACTTGTTGAGCCTGTAAAGGAAGCGGAAAAGGAAGCAGAAAGCCTTGGCAAAGCGATAAATAACAAGTATGAGTTCGGACCCGGTTATAGCAAAGAAGCTATGGATTTCGTGAACAACTATCAGCCGAAAAGCGATAAGAAGAAGTCCAAAGAAAAAGAGGAGCTCCCCGAAATTGATGTCGGCAGTTTTGAAATTCCTTCCGAACCTATCGACCGTCTGAACAAAAGTCTTGAGCTGACTAACGAAAAAATAGAGCTTGCACAGGAAAAGTGGAAACTGCTTAACAGAGAAATGGCGGCATTGTCTGATAAAGACATGACAGGCGAAAAGGGCAATGCCGTAATAGAAAAAATAAACGCCGTTGAAACAAGTATGCTGAAACTGCAGCAGCAGTCCGAAGCTACTAAAGCCAAGATAGATAAGGCAATGCAGGCGGATGCAGAAGCCAAAAAGCTGGCTGAAGCCGCACGGCAGGCCGCCGAAGCGGTAAACAAGATACCTGAAAGCACAAACAACATAAATCTGCAATCGTTACCTGTCATAGCGATGCTGATAGACAAAATGCTGCAGGTTAAATCAGCGGTAACAGAGGCTGCTGCATCAAACGAAAAAGTGCAGAGTGCGGTAGAAAAAACTACTGCTGTACTGGATTCGGGGTGTAAAAAGATTGAGCAGGTGCTGGAAACGGCCGATAAGGCGGCAAGCAAGATAATACAGCCTGTTTCAAAGGTGAAAAACACGTTGAAAACGGTAGGCACGGCGGTAAATAACTCGGTCATTGCTCCTGTGAAAAAACTGGCTTCCTCTTTTGCAAGCCATTTCAAAAGAGCAGAAAAACCTGTTGATAACCTTGAAAAGTCGGTCAAAAAAGTAGGTGCTTCTGCTGAAAAATCGCTCGGCAAAGCAAAAACTTCTGCCGGTGGATTCGGCAAGACAATAGGCGGACTTGGTAAAAGTGTCAAATCCGCACTTAAATCTACGTTTCTTATGGCAGGGCTTTATGCGGCGTTTCGTGGCATAAAGTCGGTAATGTCGGACGCTATCGGTGCAAACGAGGAGTTCGGCAACAGTGTAAAGCAGATAAAAGGCAATCTTCAGGTTGCGTTTACGCCTATAGTAAACGCTATCATGCCGGCGCTTAATACATTGGCATCCGGACTTGCCACAGCAACCAAAGCTATAGCGAGCTTTATTTCGGGGCTGTTCGGCACAACGTATAAAAAGTCGCTTGAAGCGGCAAAAAAGGTCGAAGCTGTCGGAAAAAAAGGCTAAGGAAAACAGCCGCTTCCTTGCAAGTTTTGATGAAATGAATGTTGCTTCAAAGGACGAGAGCGACAGCTCCTCCTCTGATCTCTCTGCACTTGACAGCGAGGGCGATAAGACAGCCGAGAGTATCGGAAATAAGATCCGTGAGCAGATCAAAAAAGGGTTTGCTCTGCTGAAAAAACAGTTTGCAAAAGTCAAAAAGTATTTCGATACAAATTTTGCTCCGATATTTGCGGAGATAGGCAAAAAATTCGCACCCGTTATAGAGGGCTTCAAGGATAATATGGGCAAGGCCTGGAGTGATATGGCAACACTTGCCGAGCCGTTCAAAAATTATTTTACAAATAATCTGACACCGGCACTTCAGACAGCGTTTAAGTCGATCGGAACGATAGCTTCGGGGCTTGGCGATACGTTTAATCTTGTGTTCGGTCAGCTGTGGGATAACGTTATTTTCCCCGTCGCTGAACACAATGATAACAACCGTGTTACCGTTACTTACAGATCAGTGGACAGCGACCGCAGAGGTTATGACGACGCTCTTTGAAACCGTCAAGACAATATTCGACGAGGTTTTTGTAACCGGTGTTATGCCGATACTGACAACCTTGCAGGGCGTATGGAGCGATTTGTGGATAACCTCGGCAAAGCTATGGTCGCAGTATGGCGAACCGATGATGGAAGCTATTCAGTCGCTTATAACTTCAGTCGGTGATACAGTGCTGACGGTCTATAAAGAGTGGATACAGCCCGTTATACAGTGGGTATGTGACCTTATAAAATCCCTGTGGGACAAAGCAATAAAGCCTGTCTATGTAAAGGTCGTTGCCGTTGTCGCAAAAATCGTGGATTGCGTAAAAGCAGTATGGAATTTTCTAAAGCCGTTTGTCGATTGGTTCGTGAAAACGTTGGGGCCCACGATAAAAAATGTACTGGCGGCGGTCAAAGGCGTTTTTGACACTGTATTTACCGCTATCGGCGATATAATCGGCGGTATTATTAAGACCTTCGGCGGACTGATAGACTTTATAACAGGTGTATTTTCAGGCGACTGGAATAAGGCTTGGCAGGGAATATGCGACTTTTTCAGCGGTATCTGGAACACAATCTGGGGCGTGATCAAAGGCGTTATCAATCTGATAATCGACGGTATTAATATGCTCTGGACAGGCATTTACAACGCAGTTAAGGGTATAGTTGACGCTATCGGCGGTGTGGCAGGCGCAATAGGCGATTTGTTCGGTCAGGACTGGCATTTCTCAATGCCTGAAAATCCTCCGCTGATACCTAAACTTGCAAAGGGCGGTCTTGCGTATGCGCCTACGCTTGCAATGGTCGGTGATAACCGTAATGCAGGAACAGACCCGGAGGTAATTGCGCCTCTGTCAAAGCTCAAGGACATAATCGGCGAAGGCGGAGATATGACGGAAGTCGTACTTCTGCTTCGTGAGATACTGGAGTTTCTGAAAGGTCTTAATCTTATCGCTAAGGGTGAGGTTGACGGTAAAACGCTTTACCGGTTGATAGTACGTCTGAACAAGGAGAATACATACAGAACGGGGGTAAATGCGCTTGGCTAAAAATCTGATATGGGTTAAGGGTGTTCTACTCCCGCCGCCCGATATTGACGGCTATAATGCCACACGATGCAAGACGTGGGAACCAAACACCGGCAGAAATGCCGCAGGAACAACCGTCGGAAGCATACTTTGCTGGAAATACAAGATAGAGCTTAAATGGTCTTTTCTCACAGAAGCGCAGGTGAAGAGCCTGCGTAATCTGTTTGAGAATAAACCCGATTATTTTGCCGTAAAATTCGACTATGACGGCGAATATAAGGAGATAACCGCATACAGTACAGATCTCACCGCCACAGGTAAGCTGTACGCAGGAAGCGGCTATTATTACAAGAGCGTGTCAATAAATCTGATAGAAAGGTAGGTGATAGTTTGTATACAAATGTTTCGGATGAGTTTAAGACGGCATTGAACAGTGCAGAACCTGTCTACTGCTGTAAGCTGGATTTCGGTAATGTAACGGTGAACGATCTGTTCAGCGTAAGCTATTCGGGCGGATCGTGCAGTGAGAGCATAGTGCCGGGCGGAACTGTCATAGCAAACGCAAAAGTCGAGCTGTCGGCACTTCCTGCGACGGTCAGAAAGGGAAGCGCTTGCACGTTGTATTTTGGCGTGAACGGAGAATACGCACCGCAGGGAGTGCTTACGGTAAAGAAAATCGAGAAAAGCGGAGAACTGTTGTCGGTAACGCTTGAGGATAACATGGCAAAGACGGAAAAAGGCTATTTTTCAAGCCTTGCATACCCGTCCACAACGCTGAAAATGCTGTCTGAGATAGCGACAAAGTGCGGCGTTGCCTTTAATACTTCGGGGCTTACGGCGGTAACGATAAAGGACAAGCCGGAGGGCTATACCTGCCGTGAAATAATCGGATATATCGCAGGGCTGTACGGCAAATTTGCCGTTTGTGACCGTAGGCAAGATAGTATTCAGGTGGTTTGATACTACGGCGGTGCAATTGTCCGATTTTTTGCTATGATACACCCACAGTTGCTACCGACGATATTACAGTCGGACGTGTGGTGTGTGGAGATTTTACAGTTCCGGCACAGGCACTGCGATAACATACGATTGCTTGTTTATGACTCAAAATCAGCTGAACACGGTGCAGAAGTCATTAAACGGATTTAAATACCGCACGGGTGAAATCCCGTTAAGGCTTGGCAATATGCTGATAGATGCGTGGGATATGGTGAGCATAACCTACGGCGGAGAAACTGTGAAAATTCCTGCCGCTACTATTTCCGTGGCATATAACGGCGGCCTGTCTATGACAATAGAAGCACCGGCTGAAGAACAGTCTGCGGACAGCGGCGAAAGCTATAAGTCGCCTGCACAGAAGCAGGCGGAACGAATAACCGCAGATATAATCAGCGTAAAACAAGCATTACTCGAAAAAGCGGATATTACAGAGCTTAATGCACAGATTGCAAATCTCGAAAACGTATATGCCGCAAAGGCTGATATTACCGAGCTTTCCGCACAGATAGCCACGATTGACAATCTGACGGCTAAGAAAGCAGATGTTGAACAGCTGTATGCAAAGAAAGCGGATATAGATGAGCTTGTGGCCGATACGGCAACGCTTAAATCACTGAAATCCAATGTTGCAAACATAGATGTTCTGCTGTCGGGCAAAGCCGGCACGGGTGAACTGACATCTATAAAGCTGACTGCCGAAAATGCGGAAATAGCGACTGCGCTGATAAAGGACCTTACAGCCGCAAACTTCCGGTCAAAGACCATCGAAACCGATGATTTTACGATAAAATCAAGCAGCGGAAAATTGCAGATAGTCGGAAACACAATACAGATCAAGGACGTAAATAATACCGTCCGTGTCCAGATAGGCGAGGACGGTAAATCCGACTATGGCATTTACGTTACCGATGCAAACGGAAAGATAATGTTTACTTCTTATGACGGACTTCACGAAGACGGCATAAAGAGCGGCATTATCAAAAATGATATGGTAGCTGATGATGCACATATCAGCGGCAGTAAGCTGGATATTTCGAGCGTTATTGACGGTATCAATGCCGACAACAGCACCTATCTTAATACAAGTAAGGTTGTCATAGACGGAACATCTCAGACGATAAATGCAAAATTCACGGAGCTGACTGCAAGCATAGGCAGTATCGGCACCCGCACTTCCGCTCTTGAAAGCGACCTGTCGGGCTTTCGGACAATGGTTTCAGAAACGTATGCCACGAAGTCGGCGGTTGACAGTATACAGATAGGTGGAAGAAATCTGCTGTATGACAGCACGGGGAACATCAAAAACGGCTGGAGCGGTAACACTATAATAACGGTTGATGGCGGAATATCAGGAAATAGCCTTGCAATATCCAGAACCGACTATTCCGGCAATGCACGATATTTTGGCACGAACAAGCGGCACTTTCTGACGGATTTTAACGTCGGCACAAGCTACACTCTGTCGGCGTGGATAAAGGCCAGAAGCGATGTCGGGCTTGACGCAAACGGTTATGTGATGGCGAGATTCCGCTCGGCAGATGATAAAAAGCTGCATGCCCTGTCACTGACGGTGAGCAGTCAGACAGAAAAGGATAAGTGGATATATTACGAGAAGACGTGGACGATAAACGACAGCGACATAGCAAAACTCGAATGCGTGGCGCTTGCACTTGATAAAAACGGCATGATTGAGGCTTGCAATATAAAACTTGAGAAAGGAAACAAGGCTACGGATTGGTCGCCTGCTCCTGAGGACACCACAGCCGCAATAACATCGTTATCAAGCAAGCAGTCAAGCCTTGAGCAAACGGTAGATGGATTTAAGGCAATTGTTGAAAGCACATATGCAACAAATGACAGCGTAACGCAGAAGGTTTCCGCCGTAGAGCAGAAAGCCGACAAAATATCGTGGCTTGTGAAATCGGGAACATCGGCAAGCAGTATGGAACTGACAAGCGAGGCCTTGAAGATTATTGCGGATACCGAAATCAAAGGTGATGTGATTGTGGGCGGAGTTATCAAGAGCAGTAACTATGTTGCAAACAGCACCGGTATGAAGCTGTCGCTGGCAACGGGGGAGTGGGACAGCAAATACTTCAGAGTAAGCAGCACCGGCACTATTACAGCTACGGGCGGAACGATAGGTGGATTTACGATAAGCAATAATTCACTGTATAACGGGCTGGACACAATAAATCACAAAGAAGGAATAAACGAAACGGCTGGCGTTAATATCAGCGTTCTGGGAGGTTTTTCTGCGTATAACGGGGAATACGGAACTGAAATGAACAACGGACAAATACAGTTTTGTTCCTTAGGTAGAGAGCTTGGATACATTGCACCGACATCAACCGATTTCAGCAACTATGGGGTAACACGAATAGGCATAGTGGCTACTAATCAAATCGGCACAGCAGGATTATACGGACAAATAGATATAGGTTATCGAACTCATCTTAATAAAAGCACTTATCAGCCGGCATACAGCGTGTGCTGTGATTCAAGGAAAGGCAGTAACGATGGATTTAATTCCACTTTTCACGTTAAAACTCGCTTTTCCAGTGGTATAGATGTTTCGGATATTTATTTCAGTTACGAAAATAAGACTATTTGCTCAATTGGTATTGCGGGTTACTCTGGGGTAGGTGGCTTATCTCCCGATGTGTACAAATGGTTGCCTGTATTTAACGATTATGTTGCATTCAAAAAAGGCATCTTTTTCGATTCTTCGAACCCGTCATTAATTTATCATGGTGCAAACAGGTTGCTGGCGTGTTCACCATCAAAAATTGTGGTTGGCAACTCTAACTTAGCTTTATCGTTGATAGGTTCATCGCTGACATCTTCAAGTACCATATCCGTTTCATCCGACGCCCGTATGAAAAACCACATAGCCAGCTTGCCGAGCGGATCTGAAAATCTGTTTGATTATCTTGATGGAAAATCATTTTTCTACAATGGCGATTCATCGACCGCTAAAAGCTACGGCTTTATTGCACAGGATGTGCTTGCAGCATTGCAAAAATGCGGGCTTACAACAGATGATTTTGCAGGATTCTGCGATATACACGGCGATGGCAGTCAATACGCACTTGCGTATGAGCAGTTTATTCCGCTGATGTGGAATGAGATAAAAAGATTAAGAAAAGCACTAAGCGAAAGGAGTTAATTATGCTTAGAAGTAACAAAACAACACAGTTTGACGGTACAAGCTATATCACTGACGGAGAGGGCAACGAACAGACCGTAGCGTATTTCAGCGCTACCATAAGGACGGACAAGACCGTAACAATGAGCATGACAGTATCGAACGCCGTGCTGTACGAAGAAAACAAAACCACAGTCAGAGCGGATTATACGGAGTTCCAGACTGCCGTATATACCGCCCAGGACGCAGAGTAAGGAGAAGCTATGAAGTTATCAACTGTAGTAAATGCAATCCCCGTCATAAGCAAGCTGATGAGCAAGGAACTGCCCGTCATACAGTCGTATGCTGTGGCAAAGCTGGCACGGAGAATAGATGAGGAAACGAAGCTGTACAATGAGCAGAGGCAGAAGCTCTTGCAGAAATATGGCGAACAGGACGGTGATAAATACGTTATTCGCCCTGAAAATGTAGATGTCTGCAATGCAGAGCTTGAGGAGCTGCTCAACATTGATGTTGATATACCCGAAAAGATTGATATTCTCTCGACGAATGTCGTTCTGACACCCGCCGAGATGATAGCAATAGAAGATTTTTTAGCCGAATAGGCGGAAAGGACGAAAAAATGAGCAAGATACAGATAATTATTGACAGCATAGCAGGTGCTGTCGGAGCGGTTTTAGGCTTTATGTACGGCGAGGTTACGGGGCTGTTCTGGGCGTTGATAGCGTTTATGGCGCTGGACTATATCACAGGTGTGGTTGTGGCAATCATAGAAAAGCGCTTATCATCAGAGGTTGGTTTCAGAGGTCTGGCAAAGAAGTTTCTGATACTGGTCTTTGTAGCAGTTGGCCATATTGCCGATACATACATACTCGGTGGAACGCCTGCCGCAATGTCGGCCGTGATGTTGTTCTACATGGCAAACGAGGGTATCAGCATTATCGAGAATGCCGCCGCACTGGGGCTTCCGGTGCCGAAGAAGCTGAAAGATATAATGGTTCAGCTGAAGAAGGAAAGCGAAAGCGAGGAAGAATAATATGCTAAAAATCAAGGGAATTGACATCAGCAGGGCGCAGGAGCAGTTCGATTTTACGGCGGCTGCGTCGGCAGGCGTCAAGTTTGTAATTATCCGTGCCGGCATATGCACGGACGAGGACACTTATTTCAGACGCAATATCGAGCAGTGCAGAAAACTCGGTATAGACTTCGGCTGTTACTGGTATGTTACGGCAACTGACAGGGAGGAGCTTGACAGGCAGATAAATGCGTGCATCAAGACGATAGGTGATGAAAAACCGTCATATCCCGTGTTCTGCGACATGGAGGAACAGCGTCAGATCGACAACCTCACAAGCAAGGAAAGAACCGATATGGCGCTTGAGTTCTGCGACAGGCTGAATAAGGCAGGGCTTCCGTCGGGAGTGTATGCAAATCCTGCGTGGCTTGAAAGCTACTATCAGAAGGAACGTATTGTTGAAAAGCGTGATATATGGCTTGCGCACTGGACCGAAAGCCCGGACTACCCGAGCGGGTATGATTACGGGCAGAAAATGTGGCAGTGGGGCATTGACAGTATCGCAGGCAAGGACGTTGACGGGGATATTTGCTTTGTAGATTATCCTGCGATAACGGCAAAATGGTATAAGACGCATATAAAAGCTACAGACAAGCCATCTGAGCAGGTAAAACCCGCTACACCCACGGTAAAGACATACAAGGCAGGTGAGGCTGTACAGCTGTCAAATACCGCACTGTATGGCTCGTCAACCACATCACAGCCCGCAAATCATCTGACAGGCACATATTACATACACACCGCTGATGATGTTTTAAACGGCAGGATCCGCATCACCACACCGAAAGGCTGTAGCGCAGTGACAGGCTGGGTAAAAGTTATTGATATAGGCGGTAAGACTGCTGAAAGCAAGCCTGCGGCAGAAATTCGCAAGGGCGACCGTGTGCAGATAAAGCAGGGAGCTACATGGTACGGCGAAACGAATCCGCTTAAGGACTGGTTGTTTGAAAAGATCTGGATAGTCACTGAAGTTGTCGGCAATCGTGCTGTACTCGGTAAGGATACAAACGATATTTTTGATATTCAGAGCCCGATCGATATTAAGTACCTCATAAAGAAGTAAAATGACAGAATCCCCCGGTGGAGCAGAAAAGGCTCTGTCGGGGGATTTTTTGTTATAAAACGTGTAAAAATCGTGTAGAGTAAAAAACAAACCGCATAAAAATGCGGTTTGAAAGAAATATGGTCGAGGTGACAAGATTTGAACTTGCGACCTCTGCGTCCCGAACGCAGCGCTCTACCAAACTGAGCCACACCTCGATATTATCCCTCTTTTTCAAGAGGGAATAGTATTCAATTAATATTCTACGCCGTAAGTGCTGCGGTACTGCTTCATAGCGTCAAGGTACTGCTTGCCCTCAATAACGCCGTTCTCAATGGCGCTGATTATGTCATTGATATTAACGATCGAGTAAACCTTTACGCCGAAATCCTTGTCGGCAGACTGTACTGCGCTTAAATCACTGTCAAGTGCTTTTTCCATACGGTCAACTGTTATTACCATCGCCGTTATATTTACATCAGCTGCACCCTTGAGCTTGGGAAGAACTTCTCTTAAAGCCTTGCCCGATGTCATTACATCTTCTATGATAACTACCTTATCACCGTCGGCAAGCTGTTTTCCTACAAACATACCGCCTTCGCCGTGATCCTTGACCTCTTTTCTGTCAAAGCAGTAGCTTGCATCAACGCCGAACTTGTTGAACAGCGCCACACAAGCACTTACCGAAAGGGGAATACCCTTGTAGGCAGGTCCGAACAGTACATCGGCTTCAATGGCGTTGTCGTGGATGCACTCTGCATAGAACTCACCGAGCTTTGCAAGCTGTGCGCCGGTCTTGTAGTTGCCTGTGTTTATGAAGTAGGGAGCTTTTCTGCCACTCTTGAGTGTGAACTCGCCGAATGTAAGAACTCCGCTGTCAACCATGAATTTAATAAAGCTCTCTTTATACGTCATACTGTTCTCCTTCTTGGCGGTTACTCCAAAACTTAACGCTATATATTATAGCATATCAATTTTGCCTTGTCAAGCCTTTCCGGTAAAATCATCAAAAGTGAGTTTTTTAAGCTCGTCACATACTATATCGGAAATTCTGGCAAACGCTATGCGATAATTGCAGGGAAGACCGTTTTCGGCACGATTGCAGTTATAATGCCCGTCAAGGCAACGGCTGAACATATATGTACCCTCTACCGCTTCTACCACGTCATACAGCGATAATTCAGACGGCGACCTGCCAAGTTCATATCCGCCCTTAGTGCCTTTGTACGAGTTTACTATACCGGCATTTCCCAGCTTTCGAAGAATCTTCATAGCAAATGTCTGTGGCACATAGGTCTTTTCGGAAATCGCTTTTGCATCGAATCTGCCGTCATTCTTTACCATAAAATCAACTATCCTGATAGCATAGTCGGTTTCCAGAGTAATGTGCATTTCTTACTCCTTATCAGTCCAGAAAATCCTTCAGCTTCTTGCTTCTCGAAGGGTGTCTCAGCTTTCTTAAAGCCTTTGCTTCTATCTGTCTGATACGCTCTCTTGTAACGTCAAACTCTTTACCTACTTCTTCAAGAGTTCTCGGTCTGCCGTCTTCAAGACCGAATCTCAGACGAAGCACCTTTTCTTCACGGGGAGTAAGCGTACCGAGAATTTCGCTCAGCTGTTCCTTGAGAAGCGTTCTTGATGCCGCTTCTGCGGGTGCCGGTGCATCCTCATCGGGAATGAAGTCGCCTAAGTGGCTGTCTTCTTCTTCACCGATAGGGGTTTCAAGCGAAACGGGATCCTGAGATATTCTGAGTATTTCTCTTACTCTGTCAACCGTGATTCCGAGTCTGTCCGCAATTTCCTGAGGTGTAGGCTCGTGACCGTTTTCGTGCAGGAGCTGGCTTGAAACCTTCTTTACCTTTGTTATGGTTTCAACCATATGAACTGGGATTCTGATAGTTCTTGCCTGGTCTGCAATAGAACGTGTGATTGCCTGTCTTATCCACCATGTAGCGTAGGTCGAGAACTTGTATCCCTTTGTATAATCAAACTTTTCAACTGCCTTGATAAGTCCGAGATTACCTTCCTGGATAAGATCGAGGAACTGCATACCTCTGCCGACATATCTTTTTGCGATGCTTACAACAAGTCGCAGGTTTGCTTCGCTCAGACGCTTTCTTGCATACTTGTCGCCCTGTGCCATACGGGTAGCAAGCTCAATTTCTTCTTCCGCTGTCAGCAGAGGCACTCTGCCTATCTCCTTGAGATAGATTTTAACAGGGTCGTCTATAGCGATGCCTTCAGATGAAAGAGAAGACTCGAAATCGTCGCTGTCGGTAAAGTCAAGCGCACTGTCAAGGTCTTCATCCGCAGAGAAGTCATCGACGATCTCGATATTGCTGCTTTCGAAATCGTCATAGAGCTTGTTGATTTCATCGGCATCAAAGTCAAGCTCCTCAAGCACATCGGTTATCTCCTTCGTTGTGAGCTTACCGTTCTGCTTACCGTGATTAATGAGTTCGTTTATTTTGCTGTCTGCCATATTTATCGTTCCTTTCAAAACCTTCCGGTCATGATTTATTGTTTTTTATTTTGTCAGCGAATTGCCTGAGTTCGTCCTCCGACATATCCGCAACACTTTTTGATTGCTTCTTATCTCTGTATTTTATCAGCACATTCAGATAATCGTTCAGCCGTTCAACGCTGAATGGCAAATTATTGTTTTCGTGTATCAGCTTGTATATTGACGCAACTTCCTCCGCAGAATATCTATCGGCAAGCATTGAAACGTCATTTGAAAGTCCGCAGGAGATCATTGCCGTGAGATCGATAAACAGCCGTTTGTTGAACTCCGTAACAAAATCATCGGAGCTTATTTTATCGGTTATTTTTTTCAGAGCGTCGGGCGAGTGGAACAGATATGCTATGATACCCCGTTCCGCCTGTGTTTCAGCAGGATAGCGTGACGCTTCCGGATTGATCTTATCTCTGTTTACCGAGCCGTTAAGTATCGCACGGCGATTATCCTTTTCCCGTGTCTTGTTTCTCTTTGCGATAATCTGATTTACAGCTATGTCTACATTTGCACGGTTTACATCGCATTCCTGTGCTATAGTCGAAATGTACACGGCACGGTCGATGGGGCTGTTTATATTTGCTATAAAGCCGACCGCTTTTTTAAGATATTCCGATTTTCCGCCGGGTGCGGAGAGGTCTGTCTCTGAGCGTATTTTTTTAAGCTCGTAATCCATTCCCGACTGACTGCCGTCAATCAGAAGCTGGAATGCCTCTTTGCCGAACTTTTTGATATATTCGTCGGGGTCTTTTGCACCCTGCATAGTCAGCACGTTTGCGGAAATTCCTACCTTGTCAAGAATATTCATCGCTCTTGCGGTAGCTTTCTGTCCTGCGGCATCGCTGTCATACGCAAGAATGACCTTCCTGAAGCCGAGATTCGCAATGTTCCTTGCGTGAGAATCCGTTATGGCTGTACCGCAGGTCGCTACGGCATTTTTAAAGCCTGCCTGATACATTGAAATGACGTCAAGGTTTCCCTCGCACATTATCAGAACGCTCTCGCCAGCATTTTTTGCGTGGTTAAGGCTGTACAGGAATGTACTTTTATTATATACCGCAGTCGCCTTTGTATTAAGGTACTTTCTGTTATCGTCCCCACCGATGACACGTCCGGAAAAACCGACTATATTGCCTCTGACATCAATAAAGGGAAACATTACCCTGTACTTAAAAAAGTCAAAGTAATTACCGCTTTTTGATGATTTTGAAAGCAGTGACGCTTCTTCCATCTCGGAATCGCTGTATCCGAGCGAATTCATATGTTTTTTCAGCGAATCCCATGTATCGGGAGCATAGCCAAGACCGTATGTCCTTATCGTGTGGTCTGTTAGACCTCTGCCGTATAAGTAATCAAGGCCTTCCTTGCCGGCAGGGGAGTACAGATATTTATGAAAGAACCTACCTGCCTCACGGTTCATTTCATAAGCCCTTGTACGCCTTTTTATGCCGTTGTCGCCTTCCTCATCAGGCATTGCTATACCTGCACGCTGAGCTAAAAATTTCACACTTTCCATATAATCGAGATGCTCATAGAGCCGTATGAAATTTATAACATCGCCTGCCGCTCCGCAGCCGAAGCAGTAAAAACTCTGCGTGGCCATATATATATGACAGGACGGTGTTTTTTCCGAGTGGAAGGGGCAGTTGCAGACATAATCCGTACCTGACTTTTTCAGTGGTACATACGATGAAATCACATCATATATATCGTTGCTTTCTTTGATATTTAAAAGAAAGTCTTCCGATAAACGCATCGTTCTTCCTTTCTTTGAAAACTGTTAATAAGACCAGCTTTTCGGAATGCAAAGCTCTTTGAAGTAGTCAACTGCAAAGTCGTCCGTCATTCCGCTTATGAAGTCGCATACCGCACGTTCAAGCCCGTATTCTTTTGCAAAGCCGACATAAAGCTCCGGCATTTTCTCGGGTGAACCGATGAAATACTTATACAGATATTCAACTATGTGGCAGGCCTTGCCTTTTTCGGCGTTCGTACTCGGTGCAAAATAAACCTTGTCAAACATGAATTTCCGCAGCTCGTCATGCGCCTGTCTTGTAACTTCATCGTATTGTATAAGATCTGTGCTGTTTGCGATTATTGATTTTATCAGAGTGGTTATTCTCTCACTTTTGCTTTTGCCAAGCACCTCTATAGGTCCTTTCGGCAAATCCTCCTGTCTTAGAACACCGCCTCTTATCGCATCCTCAATGTCGTGATTTATGTACGCTATCTTGTCGCTGAATTTTACGACCTGACCTTCAAGCGTTTTAGCGGTAGCGTTGGTGTGGCACAGGATGCCGTCAATCACTTCGCTTGTAAGATTAAGCCCTTGACCGTTCTTTTCAATCACCTCGACTACTCGCTTGCTCTGCTCGTAATGCCTGAAATGGTCGGGAACAAGCTGATCCAGCGTTCTCTCTCCGTCATGCCCGAAGGGAGTATGTCCAAGATCGTGACCGAGCGCTATAGCTTCCGTAAGATCTTCGTTTAGTCTTAACGCTCTTGCTATTGTTCTGGCAATCTGCGATACCTCAAGGGTATGCGTAAGACGTGTTCGGTAGTGGTCTGATTTCGGTATCAGAAAAACCTGCGTCTTGTGCTTAAGCCGTCTGAAAGAATTGCAGTGGATTATTCTGTCACGATCCCTTTGAAATTCCGTGCGTATATCACACGGAGACTCATATACCTTTCTGCCCTTCGTAGCTGTGCTTTTGCAGGCATAGGGCGAAAGCGTCAGATCTTCAATTTCTTCGGTAACCGTGCGTGGTAATTTACCGTTATTTGAGTCCAAATATCACACGACCTTTCCGTCAACGACAAATCGAAGATGAGCAACCTTCCGGCTGTTCATCTTCCGAAGTAATATACTTTAAAATATGAAAAAAGTCCTTTATTTTTTTATTTTTGTTTAAAATTCGACATATCCGCTTTTCAGCTTCTCGATTTTGACCTTGCCGTTGCATCTGTCGGTCAGCTTTGCCGTAAGACTTTCTGTAAACTCGGATTTTACGTCGGTATAGATGCATACGCTGTCTGTGAATTCTGTGTCACGGATAATCGACTCAAATTCAGGCAACACAGAATTGACTATACCGTACATAGTATAGTCGCAGCTTATTTTAAGGCTGTCCGCTACCTCCATATTTACAATTTCGGCATTTGCAAGGGCCATTGACGCACCTTTTGAGTAAGCGTGGACCAGCCCTCCCGTTCCGAGCAGAATCCCTCCGAAATAACGGGTCACAACGCATACGACATCTGTTATGCCGTTTTTGGAAAGAACGTCATAAATGGGCATACCCGCAGTACCGCCCGGTTCGCCGTCATCGCTGTGTCTGCCTGTATTGTTGTTGCGAAGAATATAGGCATAGCAGTTGTGGGTGGCTTTTCTGTGCATCGCTCTTATTTCGTTTATGAAGCCTATCGCTTCTTCCTCGGTTCCGACAGGTGAAATGTATCCGATAAATTCTGATTTTTTCTCGGTAAAAGACGCTTCAGTGCGGTTTCTTATCGTTTTGTAGCTCAATATACGCCTCTGTCAGTTTTTGCTGTCTTTAAGCGACGCTCTTGTCTTTCTTACATCGGTAAGGTTCGAGGTGAGAAGCTCGTCAACCCTGCTGAGCATACTTTCAACATATTTGTTGGTCGCACTTTTAATCTCTTTGGACTTTGTCTGCGCCGAGGTGAGTATCTCGTGAGCCCTGTTCTGCGCCTGCTTTGTGATAACTTCCTCGGATACCATAGCTTTCGCTTTTTCTTCGGCTTTTCTGATTATGCTTTCGGCTTCTGCCTTAGCATCGTTAATAATTACTCTTCGGTCGTTTACAAGTGCCTGCGCCTGTTTTATTTCGCCGGGGAGGTTCAGCCTTACCTGTCCGATAAGATCTCTGAACTGCTCAACATCAATAAGGGATTTGCCTCTTGTCAGAGGAATGTTCTTTGATTTGTCAAGCTCAATGTCCATTGCCTCAAGAATTTCTTCAATGCTCATTATAATACCGTCCTTTCAAACATCTGATTTATTTTTACGAAATATAATTCGTCAGTATCTTTTCAGCCTTTCGTTTATTCTGTCAAGTATGCACTCCGGAACGAAATCGCTTATGTCTCCGCCGAACATCGCTATCTGCTTTACCATACTGGATGACAGATAGGTATATTCGCTTTTTGAAGTCAGGAATATCGTTTCGGCTTTGTAGCACAGCTTTCTGTTGGCCTGTGCCATCTGGAATTCATATTCAAAGTCAGAAATAGCACGAAGCCCCTTTACGATAACGTCTGCGTTATGCTCGTTGAAATAGTCGATGAGAAGTCCTTCGTTGCTGTCGACTTCAACATTTCCTATGCCTTCCGCTACAACGCTTTCACGCAGGAACTGTTTTCTTTCATCTATTGTAAAACTGCACGGCTTGAGCGGATTCACCGAAACAAGCACGATTACTTTATCAAACAGCTTTGACGCTCTTGAAATAATCTCAAGATGACCATACGTTACGGGGTCAAAGCTACCGGGATATATAGCTGTTTTCATATTTTATTCCTCGTCTTCCGTCTGTTGTTTTCTGTAGAATGTAAGTGCGGTTTTGCCGTATTTTTTTGATTTTGTAATGACAAATCCGTTTATTTCTTCGGGTAATCTGCAGCCCGGTTCATGCTCGCATATTATTACGCCCGTATCCTTCATTTTTTCGGTAAGAGCCGGCAGAGAACGCTGTATAAGGCTTTTCTCATACGGCGGGTCGAGCAGGGCAATGTCGAATTTCTCTCCTGTGGTTCTTAAGAATGCGGAGTTCGGCATATTGACAATCTCGCACTGACTTTCAAAGCCGACGTGGGCTACATTCTGCTTTATGAATTTTATCGAATTCTGACTGCTGTCCACAAGATACGCTTTTTTGGCGCCTCTGCTTACAGCCTCTATTCCAAGCTGACCGGAGCCTGAAAATAAATCAAGCACAACGCTTCCTTCTGTTTCAAACTGTATAGCGCTGAATATTGCCTCTTTTACGCTGTCCTTTGTGGGACGCACATCAAGTCCTTCGGGCGCAATCAGCTTTCTGCCTCTTGCCGTTCCTGTGATTACTCTCATCTTATTTCCTTTCCTTTGTCAATCAAAAATTCTCTTTAATAAAATCGTATATTTCTATTGCTTTTTCTTCTTTAACTTTAGCTACGGATGCAATCTCATCGGGAGATGCGTCCTTGAGTGCCTGCTTTGTCTTGAAATGCTTTATCAGAGCGAGCGCTTTTGCTTCTCCTATGCCCTTGATTTTTGTCAGCTCCAGTTCATAAGTCTTTTTCTTATGCGTCTGCTGCTGGAATGAAAGCGAGAAGCGGTGAACCTCGTCCTGAATGTTTGTCATCAGTGAAAACAGCTTCCTGTTGGCGTTTATCTGTATTTCTTCGCCCTGTGCCGCAATCGCTCTTGTGCGGTGCTTATCGTCCTTTACAAGTCCGTATAGCGGTATTGAAACATTCATACTGTCAAGCACCTGCTGTACAGCGTGTACATGACCCTTTCCACCGTCGAGAAGAATGAGGTCGGGCAGCGGCGCAAAGCTCTCGTCGCCGTCAAGATAACGCTGTATGCGTCTTTGCAATACCTCCTGCATACACGCATAGTCGTTCTGACCGATAACGTTCTTGATTGTGAATTTCCTGTAGCCTGCCTTATACGGTCTGCCGTTGCGGTACACTATCATACCGCCGACCCTGCTGTCCTCTCCGAGATTTGATATATCATAGCTTTCGATAACTGTCGGTATCTTAGGTAAGCCCAGCAGCTTTGCAAGATCCTCCAGTGCGTTTATTTCCTTTACCGTCCTGCCGACCTTCATCGAAAGGTACTCAGAGGCGTTCTGCTTAGCTAAAAGCACCCTTGACAATCCTTCGCCCCGCTGAGCCACCGTGACAGTAACCTTATGTCCGCAAAGAGCGGAGAAGTATTCTTCGAGGATCGCACTGTCCTCCATTTCCTTGTCTATATAGATCTGTTTCGGAATCGCATCTGTCCTTGCACTGTAGTATTCGACCAGAAAATCCGAACGCATCTGACCGGGGTCATATTCGTCACCGATGAAGAAATTCATCTTGTCGGTTATTCTTCCGCCACGGTAGCACATAACAGCAATACTTGCAAGTTCAACGTTCTGAGCCAGCGCTACAACGTCAAAATCGTATGTCTTGTCAGAGAATATGTCCTGACCGTCCTTCATTTTCTCGATTGCGTTTATACGGTCACGGAGTTTTGCGGCTTTCTCAAACTCAAGATTTTCCGATGCTTCGTACATCTGCTCGGTAAGACGTTCTACGCTCGCCTTACTGCCGTTTTGCATATACTCTATTGCAGAGTGTATAAGGCTGTTGTATTCGTCCTGCTTTATGCCGGTACAAACGCCCATACATCTTTTTATATGATAATTAAGGCACGGACGCTCTTTCCTGAAATCTCTCGGAAAGACCTTGTGACAGGACGGGAACATAAAGATCCTGTTGACCTCATCGACTGCCTGCTTTGCGGTAAATCCGCTCGTGAACGGACCGAGATACTCCGCATTCTTATCGTTGCAGTTAAGCGCATAAGAAATTCTCGGATACGGCTCTTTGGTGATTTTAATATAATTATAGCCCTTATCGTCCTTTAGCAGTATATTGTATTTGGGATTGTACTGCTTTATCAGACTGCATTCAAGAACAAGTGCGTCAAGCTCGCTCGGCGTGACAATAAAGTCGAAATCATAGATATTTTCGACCAGCTTCCTTGTCTTTGCGTTATGGCTCTCAAGCGCATGAAAATACGTTGTTACACGGTTCTTCAGGGCTTTTGCCTTACCGACGTAGATTATCCTGCCCGTCTTGTCTTTCATCAGATAGACACCGGGGGACAGCGACAGCTTATTCGATTTATCTCTTAAAAAGCCAAGTCTATCGTTCAATGGTCACACACTCCGGAAAATCAGATAAATTATCCATATAGATATTTATATTGTATCATTTTTTATGTCCGATTACAAGTAGTTTTTGAAAATATTGACGAATAACGGCGCAATGTGTTTTTACGCCTTTTTAAAAAATGCTTTGACTTTTAGAGCCGAGTGGTGTATAATAGCAAGAGATATATTTTTTATCCTGAAAAGAGAGGTTTATTTTATGAGAGCAGTAGTTGCGGTTATTGGTAAAGATACAGTAGGTATTCTCGCTAAGGTAAGTAATATCTGTGCGGAGTGCAATGCAAACGTTATGGACGTTACACAGACGATAATGCAGGATCTTTTTGCTATGACAATGCTTATTGACATAACAAAGTGTTCCGTTGATTACAACGTACTTGCAGACAAGCTGAAAGAAGCCGGAAACGATATGGGTCTTCAGATACACGTTATGCATGAAGATATTTTCAATTCGATGCACAATATATAATTACATACGGGAGAAACTAAATGTTCAATTCAAAAGATATTCTTGAAACCATCAAGATGATACAGGAAGAAAATCTTGACATCCGTACTATCACAATGGGTATCTCGCTTCTTGACTGTATCGACAGCGATATAGACAAATCCTGCGAAAAGGTATACGAGAAGATGATGCGTGTTGCGGAGCATCACGTTGAAACAGGTGAGATAATAGAAAAGCGCTACGGTATTCCGATAATCAACAAGCGTCTTTCGGTAACACCCATCTCGATGCTTGCGGCAGCCGCAAAGGGAAGCCCCGTAAAGTTCGCAAAAACTCTTCAGAGAGTAGCAGAGGGTACGGGCGTAAACTACATAGGCGGTTATTCCGCACTTGTTCAGAAGGGCTTTGCGGCAGGCGACCTTGAGCTTATAAACTCTATACCCGAAGCGCTTGCAGAAACATCAAACGTATGTTCTTCGGTCAATGTCGGCTCTACAAGAGCGGGTATCAATATGGATGCCGTTGCTCTTATGGGTAAGATTATAAAGCAGGCTTCTGAGGCAACTAAGGATAACCATTGTTTCGGTGCCGCAAAGATAGTGGTTTTCTGTAATGCCGTTGAGGATAATCCTTTTATGGCAGGTGCCTTCCACGGTGTCGGCGAGGCGGATTGCGTTCTTAATGTCGGCGTAAGCGGACCCGGCGTTGTTCGTTCGGCACTTTCCAAGATGCCTGACGCAAGCATAAGCGAAGTCGCAGAGCAGATAAAGAAAACCGCATTCAAGATTACCCGTATGGGTCAGCTTGTAGGCGCTGAGGCAAGCAAGATGCTCGGTGTACCCTTCGGTATCGTTGACCTTTCACTTGCTCCTACTCCGGCAGTAGGCGACAGTGTTGCGCATATCCTTGAGGAAATCGGTCTTGAGAGCTGCGGCGCACACGGTACAACAGCCGCACTTGCAATGCTGAACGATGCGGTAAAGAAGGGCGGCGTAATGGCGTCCTCAAGCGTAGGCGGTCTTTCAGGCGCATTTATCCCAGTATCAGAGGACGCAGGTATGATAGACGCTGTAAACCGTGGCGCATTATCAATAGAAAAACTCGAAGCCATGACAGCCGTTTGCTCTGTCGGTCTTGATATGATAGCCGTTCCCGGCGATACATCCGCCGATACGATCTCGGCAATCATCGCAGACGAAGCCGCTATAGGTATGGTAAACTCAAAGACAACCGCAGTCCGTGTAATTCCCGCAATAGGAATGAAGGAAGGCGACACGCTTGAGTTCGGCGGTCTGTTCGGAAGCGGTCCGGTAATGAAGCTCAGCAAGTTCTCCTCGTCAAAATTCATTTCAAGAGGCGGACGTATTCCCGCACCCTTACAGAGCCTTAAAAACTAACATTGAACCGCAGGACATCCTGCGGTTTTTCAATATGTCGATATTTGCATTCGACAGAAAAAAGTCTTGTCAAGGATATTATCATACAAATTTTTCAAAGTCTTTTTGGTAATAATTCGGCTTGTTTTTTGTGAATAATTGTAGTAAACTTAATTATGATTTTAGATTTATGCCTACTGAAAGGTGGTGTTCCGATGGATGTAATCAGCGAGATTATCGCTTATGAGAAGCACGCCGAAGAAATAGTTGCTCAGGCAAACAAAAAAAGCCGAAGCCATTCTTTCCGATGCGGCGGCTCTCCGTGAAAAAGAACGTATCGTCTGCGAAGAAGAACGCAGCGACAAGATAAACAGCTATCACGATGAGCTTAAAAAGAGCGGAGAAGAGCATTGCTCTGCGACTGCAGCCGAGTGCAACGCTGTCATTAAGCGTCTTGACGATGAATTCTCGAAGAACAGGGATAAATGGACAGACGAGATATATAAAAATATCATTTCGGTTGAATGACAGCATAGCATAAGTATTCGGAGGTGATTTCATGTCGGCAGGTTCGGCGGCGGTCATTGCCAAAGCAAGAGCCAAGTACGGCGGGCTTCTGGGTCTTGATGAATATAAGACCTTGATCTCAAAGGCAAATGTCGGTGAGATCGTGGCTCAGTTGAAAACATACGGTGATTTCTGTGAGGATTTTTCAGCGGTTGACAATACGGTAAGGCGCAGTCAGGCTGAAAGGCTGATGGAAAAACGTCTTTTCAGAATATATGACGAGCTGAGAAAATTCTGTCCGGGCAGTAAAAACAAGTTCTATGATTTTCTGCTTATACAGGAGGAAATAAAACAGATCATCAATGCCGCAATGTATATCGGCGCAGGCGTTTACGATCTGTTCATTCCGGGCTTTCCGGGTTATCTGACGAATATCTGTTCTTACGATATTCGTGCACTTTCAAAATCAAGAACATTTGATGAAATACTGGATGTTCTGAAGGGTACGCCGTATTATGACGTTCTTGCTCCTCTTTCCGACGGAACCAAGGCATTTCCGCCTATTGTTTCTGTTGATTATGAGCTTACAAAATATCTTTATACGACGCTTTTTTCCCGTATAAAAAAGGATATGTCCGGCAGTGAACGCACGGAAGTAGAAAAATGTATACGCAGACGTTGCGATATGTACAATATCAAGATATGCTATCGGCTAAAGGGACTTTTCAAAATGTCAACCGAAGATGTGGTTGCACATACTCTGCCTTTTTGCGACAGATTCGATAAAAAGACAATGGAACAGATACTGACGAAAGCCGATAACGAGCCGATATTGCCGCTTCTGCTGAAGCTTCCTTATTTCAAGGATATTAACGAGGAGCAGGCAACGGACATCGAAACGGCGGTATATACGTCAAACAAACGTTATTATGACGCAAAGCTCGCATTATCGCAGTGCGACAGCACGGTTATATATTCACTGACTGAGCTTTTGCAGATTGAAAACAGAAATTTAACAACTGTGATAGAGGGCGTAAGATACTCGCTCGAGCCGTCACAGATAGAAAAAATGCTGATATTATAGAGCAAATATACAGCGAAAGGAATGATATAATGGCAGTTGAGAAGATGTCACTTATATCGGTCAGCGGACCTCTCAAAAAAGTCAACAAAACTCTTGTACGATGTTGCGAAACGAAATGCTTTCACATTGAGCCGTCATTTTATACCATGACCTACGGCTCCGCACATTTCAAGACGCTGAAAGACAAGGACATTTACGGCGGTCTTATGAAACGAGCGGATGTATTGTCCGTCGGGCTTGGGATAAAAAACAAAACCGTTTCGTATGACGATATACAGATGGAGGCAATCCATGACTTCGATATGTATTTCACGGAGCTTGAACAGCGTGTGATGCCTGTCATAGAGCAAAAGAACGAGCTTGAGAAATCAATAGACGAATACAGCCATGTATTAAGGCAGGTCGGAAATCTGTCGAATCTAAACGTTGATTTCAAGGATTTGTTCAGCTGTAAGCACGTCAAGATACGTTTCGGCAAATTGCCGTCGGAAAGCTATACGAAGCTCGATTTCTACAGCGAAAAAGGCTTTGTGTTTGAGCCTCTTGAAGAAAAGGACGGTTATGTCTGGGGTCTTTATTTCGCTCCGGTGGAAGAAAGCGTACAGATAGACGATATTTTCAGAAGCCTTTATTTTGAGCGGATACGTTTACCGGACTTCCTTCACGGTGACGGAGAAACAGCCGCCGCAGAGCTTAACAGACAGCTTAAGGAACTGGAAACAAAGCTGAAGGATGTAAAGGAAGAGCTTGCGGTCATAAAGAAAAATGAAGAAACGCAGTTTGAAAAGGTACGCAGCAAACTGATTTTCCTTAACAACAGCTATGAACTGAGAAGTCAGGTTTCTGTAATCAACAATAAATTCTATATGGCGGGTTTTGTCCCGACAAGAGAAGTAGAAAAGTTCAGGGAGCATCTGTCGGGCGTATCGGATATTGTTATCGAGGAAAAGAAGTATTTCGTTGACGACAGGATGAAGCCTCCGACAAAACTCAGAAACAACCGGCTGTTCAGACCGTTTGAGATGTTCGTCAATATGTACGGCTTACCGTCATACACTGGCATCGATCCGACGCCGTATGTCGCTATAACGTATATGCTGATATTCGGCATAATGTTCGGCGATCTCGGACAAGGGCTTGTAATCTCGCTTTTCGGATTCATACTCACAAAGTGGAAGAAAGCAAAGCTCGGTCCGATAATGGAGCGTATCGGCATAAGCTCGGCGATATTCGGCTGTCTTTATGGCTCGGTATTCGGAAATGAAGATATAATAAAGCCTTTCTTCCATATTGAACCGCTTTACTCTGTACTCGGAAAGCCGAACAGCATATTCCAGATCTCAACCTATCTGCTTATAGCGGCGCTTGCGATAGGTGTCATATTGATAGTGGTTTCAATGACAATGAATATCGTGCTGTCATTCAGGCGCAAGGATTATTCCTCCGCACTGTTCGGGGCAAACGGCATAACCGGTATGATATTCTATATCGCAGTCGTAGCGGCGGCAGGACTTCAACTCGGATTCGGAATTGAGATGTTCACATTGCCGTATATACTTCTTCTGGTGATACTGCCGCTCGGTGTTATGATGTTCAAAGAGCCTCTTGCACACCTTGTCGCAAACTCGATAAAACGCAACGTTGTCAATTTAAAGCATAAGACGGTTGCCGATGCGGCAATTATGGCTTCCGATACGATGAGCGAAGAATTGCTCAGAAAAACAAGAGAAGACCTCGAAAAGCTGAACGATCTGAAATTTGTCCGTGCGGTTTACGGAAAGATGCCCCGTGAAAGCTATGACAAGCTGGGATACTTTACCGACAAGGAATTTGTGTTTATTCCTATCACAGAAAACGATGATAACATCTACGGTGTTTATTTTGTATCAAAACAGCACAGGGCAATGGTGGATGATATATTTGCAGGCCTTTATTTTGAACGTATGAAGATGCCCGCAGAGCTTACGTCACCCAGAAGACCCGACCAGAACGATAAGGATAAGCCGAAGGAGAAAAAGTCTGTCGGCAACTTCATTATTGAAGGCGTCATCGAACTGTTCGAAACCTGTCTTTCATATCTTACAAACACAATGTCATTCCTACGTGTAGGCGGATTTATCCTTAGCCACGCAGGTATGATGCTGGTCGTAGGAGTGCTGGCTGGCGACGGAGGTGTCGGTACCGTGATTGTACAGATACTCGGAAACGCTTTCGTAATCGGTATGGAGGGATTCCTTGTAGGTATTCAGGTATTAAGACTTGAATTTTATGAGATATTCGGTCGTTTCTATGTAAGCGACGGAAAGAGCTTTGAGCCGCTTAAGGCTAATTTGAATTAATTTCGGGAGGAACTGAAAAATGTTACTGTTTTTACTGCCTTTATTTGCACTGGCACTGATCATGCTGCCGTTCTTTGTAATGCTTAAGAGAAGAAAAGAGGGTAAGCCCTTAAAGACAAGAAAAGCTATACTTATAAATGCAGGCTCGTTTATCGGCGTTATGGTCATGATGAGCGTATTCGTACCGCTTTTTGCGTTTGCATCGGCTGAAGGTGCCGCAGAAGCCGCACAGACAGCGCTCAGCGTAGGCAACGGACTTAAGTATCTCGGTGCGGCGCTTGCAACGGGTCTTGCAACGATCGGTACAGGTATTGCCGTAGGAGGTGCCGCTCCCGCAGCTATCGGAGCTACCGCAGAAAACGACAAGAACTTCACGAAGGCTCTTATCTTCGTTGCACTCGGCGAAGGTGTCGCTATCTACGGACTTCTGATTTCGATACTTATCCTTTATTCATAATAGCCGAAAGGTACAGAAAAATGAAATTTTTTCTTATCAGTGACAACACAGATACACAGATGGGTATGCGTCTTGCAGGGATTGAAGGCATAGTAGTAAGCCGACCCGAAGAAGTCACGGATGCACTGGAAAAAGCAAATGCCGATAAAGACATCGGCGTTGTACTTATGACGGAAAAGCTCATCAATATGTGTAAGCAGACAGTGTATGATATGAAACTGAACAGCACAAAGCCTCTGATAGTGGAGATACCCGACCGACACGGAACATCGGATATAAGCAAATCCATTGACGGCTATGTGCGTGATGCAATAGGACTAAAATTATAATTAATCAGAAGGGAGCAGCTGTATGCCGGAAGTTCAGGACAGAATAGAAAAGCTGGGCAATTCAATTCTTTCCGACGCTCAGAAAAAAGCGGAAGAAATAATCAGCAAGGCACAGCAGCAGGCTGACGAGCTGACAGAGCAGGCGAGAGAGCAGTACAGACGCAGTGAAGAAAACGAGGTCGCACTCGACAGACAGAAGACCCATACTATTTACGCAAAGGAATTATCAAAGAGCGACTTTGCCGCACATAAGTCGGTGCTTGCTCACAGGTGCGGGCTTGTAGACAGCTTGTTTGAAGATATTAAGAATAAACTTGAAGAATTTGCAAAGAGCGATAAATATAGCGGATTTATGACCGCTCTTGCCGAAAAAGCAGACAAAGAGCAGGCTTTCAGCAAAGACTGCGTGATAAACGTCGGCAGAAACGATAAACAGCTTGCCGATGATATAGCGCAGAAGTACGGCATCGGTGTTGCTGTTGACCGTAATATCGAGCTTGGCGGATTGTCTGTTTACTATCCGTCGGAAAATATATATATCGACTATACGCTTGACCTTGCTTTAGAACAGGAGCGAAAGGCTTTTGTGGCAGGTCACGGCGAACTGTCACTATAACGGGAGGAGTTGCAATGAACTGTATTTATGCGATCAACGGACCCGTTGTAAAGGTCAGGGATACAAAATCGTTCTCAATGCGTGAGATGGTAATGGTCGGTAAGAGCAAGCTCATAGGAGAGGTAATCGGCGTAACCGATGAAATGACAACGATTCAGGTTTACGAGGGTACGGCAGGACTTATGCCGGGCGACCCCGTAGAGCCTACAGGAACACCTATGAGCGCAACGCTCGGACCGGGCATAATATCCAATATTTATGACGGTATCCAGCGTCCGCTTAAAGCTATGACGGCTCTCAGCGGCGTATATGTAACTGAGGGCAGTGCAATAGCCGCACTCGATGAAGAACGTGAATTTGATGTCACAGTGACTGTAAAGGTCGGCGATAAACTGCATGGCGGAGATATATATGCGCAGTGCCCTGAAACGCCGCTTATTACACACAGATGTATGGTACCTCCTTATACTGAAGGTACAGTAGAATATGTTGCGCCTGACGGCAAGTATAAGGTCAACGATGTGATAGTAAAACTCAGGATAGATGAAGAAACGGTGCAGGAGTTTACTCTTGTACAGAAGTGGCCTATCAGAACGCCAAGACCTATAAATAAGCGTCTGCCGATTTCAAAGCCGCTTATTACCGGACAGCGTATAGTAGATACCGTGTTACCGCTTGCAAAGGGCGGTACAGCCGCTATACCCGGCGGTTTCGGTACAGGTAAGACGATGACTCAGCATCAGCTTGCAAAGTGGTGCGATGCGGATATTATCGTGTATATCGGTTGCGGTGAGCGTGGCAACGAGATGACTCAGGTACTTGAGGAATTCTCTGAGCTTATCGACCCGAAGTCGAACCGTCCGCTGACGGACAGAACGGTGCTTATTGCGAACACGTCAAATATGCCCGTAGCCGCCCGTGAAGCATCTATCTATACGGGTATCACGCTTGCCGAGTATTATCGTGATATGGGTTATCATATTGCTATAATGGCGGATTCGACATCACGCTGGGCGGAGGCACTGCGTGAAATTTCCGGACGACTTGAAGAAATGCCTGCTGAAGAAGGCTTCCCGGCATATCTTCCGTCAAGACTTTCCGAATTCTACGAGCGTGCAGGTTATGTCGAAACGATGAACGGCAGAGAGGGCAGTGTTACGATTATCGGCGCCGTATCTCCGCAGGGATCGGACTTCTCTGAGCCTGTAACGCAGAATACAAAGCGTTTCGTTCGTTGCTTCTGGGCGCTCGACAAGAATCTTGCTTATGCAAGACACTATCCGGCTATCAACTGGAATATGAGCTATTCGGAGTACAGCGACGATTTAGCTGAGTATTACAACGAACACGTCGGCGAAGAATTCTGCCGCTACAGACAGGAAATATCGACCTTGCTGGTTGAAGAGAACAACCTTATGGAGATAGTAAAGCTGATTGGTGCGGATGTTCTGCCTGACGACCAGAAGCTGATAATAGAAATCGCCCGTGTTATAAGAGTAGGCTTCTTACAGCAGAATGCTTTCCATAAGGACGATACATTCGTTCCGCTTGAAAAGCAGAAGCTGATGATGAAAGCAATCTTACTTCTTTATCACAACTCGCTGAACGCTATAAACGGCGGTAAGCCGATATCGGAGATTATCTCATACGGTTTCTTCGATAAACTGATAAAGATGAAGTACGATATACCTAACGACAAGCTCGAAATGTTTGACGAATATTTTGATATGATAAACAGCAAGTTTGCCGATGATTAAACCCGATAGGAGATTATTTTATGATTCAATATGCAGGACTGAGTGAAATAAACGGACCGCTTGTCTGCCTTGAGGGTGCCAAAGGTGTTTCTTATGATGAGATAGCAGAGATAAAGCTGGAGGACGGCACAAAGCGTTTAGGCCGTGTCGTTGAAATGCAGGGCGATAAAGTCGTCTTGCAGGTGTTTGAGGGTACAAACGGCATCTCGCTCACAAATACAAAAATCAGCTTTACGGGAAAGCCGCTTGAGATTCCGCTTTCTACTGAAATGCTCGGCAGAACATTCAACGGCGCAGGCAAGCCGATTGACGGACTTGGTGAAGTTTTTCCGCAGAAATACGGCGATATAAACGGCCGTGCATTGAACCCCGTTGCACGTTCTTATCCCAGAAACTATATACACACGGGTATTTCCTCAATAGACGCACTTATGACGCTTATCAGAGGTCAGAAACTGCCTATATTCTCAGGCTCCGGTCTGTCGCATAATAAGCTGGCGGTGCAGATAGTAAAGCAGGCTAAGATTGCCGACAGCGAGGGAAAGGACTTTGCGGTTGTATTTGCCGCAATGGGCGTTCAGAATGACGTTGCGGAGTATTTCAGACGCTCCTTTGAGGAAACCGGTGTTATACAGCGTGTTTGTATGTTCCTTAATCTCTCGAACGATCCTATCATAGAGCGTATCCTGACACCCAGATGTGCGCTTACTGTGGCAGAATATCTTGCGTTTGAGAAGAATATGCACATACTCGTTATCATGACTGACCTTACCTCATACTGTGAGGCTCTGCGTGAGTTCTCTTCATCAAAGGGAGAGATTCCCGGAAGAAAGGGTTATCCCGGTTATCTTTATTCCGACCTTGCCTCTATGTATGAAAGAGCAGGCGTAGTAGAGGGCAGTACAGGCTCTGTTACGCAGATACCGATACTTACAATGCCTAACGACGATATTACACACCCTATCCCCGACCTTACGGCATATATCACGGAGGGTCAGATAGTGTTTGACAGAAACCTTGACCAGACAGGAATTTATCCCGGACTTTCCGTATTGCTTTCGCTGTCACGTCTTATGAAGGACGGCATAGGAGAACAGTACACAAGAGCGGATCACGCCGATGTTTCAAACCAGCTTTGCTTGCTATGCAAGAGTGCAGGATGCAAGAGCGCTTGCATCGGTTATCGGTGAAGGACGAACTTTCCGCATCGGATAAGGCGATTATGAAGTTCGGTACGATGTTTGAAAAGTACTTTCTCAATCAGGGCTTCGATGAGAACCGTTCTATGGACGAAACGCTGGATCTTGCTTGGGATTTGCTTTCGCTTCTTCCCGCAAGCGAGCTTGACCGTGTAAACGAACAGCTTATAAAAGAACATTATCACCCCGAAAATGCTAAGAGATTTGTATAACAGTTACTATATGAAAGGCAGGTGAGTGTATGGCTGAACAGGTTTTCCCGACCAAAGGCAATCTTATCAAAGCTAAACGTTCCTTACAGCAGGCAAAGCAGGGCTTTGAACTTATGGACAGAAAGCGTAACGTTCTGATAAGAGAAATGGTGGCGCTGACCGATAAATCAAAGCTGGTGCGAGGAAATATCGAGCAGACCTATGAAAAGGCTTATGCCGCCTTACAGAAGGCTAACATTACGCTCGGCTCGGTATCAACGCTGACGCAGTTTGTACCTGAAGAAACCGATCTTAAAATATCTTTCAGAAGCGTTATGGGCGTTGAGCTTCCTACAGTTGAGCTTCCCGATAAGCCTATAGTTCCGCAGTATGATATTGCAATGACAAATTCATATCTTGACAACGCTTATATCTGCTTTAATGAAACAAAAAAGCTGACAGTCGTACTCGCCGAGATTGAAAACAGTATATACAGGCTCGCCGTTGCTATAAAAAAGACGCAGAAACGTGCCAACGCACTGAAAAATATAATTATTCCGAAGTACGAGGCACAGGTAAGATTTATCTCAAACTCTCTTGAAGAAAAGGAACGTGAGGAATTCTCACGTCAGAAGGTTATCAAGAGTACCAAGATAAAGAAAGAGCAGGCGCAGAAGGAAAAAGAACAGGCAAAAACCGAATAAATAAAAGCCGCACAGAATGGTCATCCATCTGTGCGGCTTTGCATTTATATATGATTAATTATACCTCAACAAAAATTGCACCGCTTGCGGGAACGGTAACTGTATCTGCGCCAACAGAGCCGTTTTCGCCGAGCGTGTAAATTGCCTTTCCGCCCTTTGCATAATCTGCATTGACAGTTACGGCCTTATCGGACGGATTGATGAACACATAAACCGTCTGATTGTCGCTGCTTCTCTTGTATACCAGCGGATAACCGTCACTGCTGACAAACTCAAAGGCAGAGAGATTGTGAAGAGCGGGATTATCGTTTCTGACTTTTATCAGCTTCTTTACCTCATTGTAAAGTGATTTGTCATCGAGCATCTGCTTTTCGACAGTAGGTCTGTCGGGTGCGTCATCCTGCTTTATATAAAGCTGTGACTTGTCCGCAGTTGAAAATCCGTCATTTGCGGTGCTGTCCCACTGCATAGGACTTCTTGATCCGGTGCGGTTATAGCCGCCCTCTACCGATACAAGACCCTCGACATAGCGTAAGCCGATCTCATCGCCGTAGTATACAAACGGTGCGCCGGGCATTGTGAGAAGGAAAGCAAAACAGCATTTAAGCTCGTCTTCATCCCTGCCTCTTGCAAGTCTGTCCATATCGTGATTGCCTGACGGAATGCAGATAAGTCCGCCGCCTGTCGTTGCCTTTTCGTGATAGCCGTTGTACTGCTCGGCAAAGATTGCGGGAGTACCTTTGCCCCTCTTTGAAAAGAACGGTTCGGCACTTCTGAACATCGAGTTGTAGCCCTCAGGACCGAAGTGCAGTAAGAAGTCCATATCAAAGCCGCCCTGCAGCGAATATTGCGGCTCGCCCCACTCCGATACCATAGCGGCTTCGGGATATTCGCTCTTAAGATAACCCGTTATATCCTGCCATAGCTTGATTGTTTCTTTATATTCGGGATCGCATTTTACAAGAGAGCCTGCCATATCCACTCTGAAACCGTCACAGCCCATATCAAGCCAGAACTTCATAACATCCTTGATTGCGGCTCTTGTCGCCATAGGTCCGGGATCTGTAGGCTTTTGCTGATAAGCATACTTAGGCTCGGCATAGCCGTAGTTCAGCGCAGGCTGAGATGAGAAGAAGTTGACTGCGGCACTGCCGTCACGGTCAGATATGCCTCTTATACAGTTAAGGCCTTCCGGTTGTTCCCATATATTGCTTGTCCAGATATATCTGTCGGTATACTCGTTGCTTTCGGGGAGCATCGACTTTTTGAACCATTCATGCTCTACCGAAGTGTGACCGGGTACAAGGTCAAGAAGAATGTGCATCCCACGCTTATGGCACTCATCGAAAAGTCGCTTTAAATCATCGTTTGTTCCGTATCTTGCGGCGGCTTTTTTATAGTCCCTTACATCATAGCCCGCATCACCGAAGGGCGAATCAAAGCAGGGATTCATCCATATTGCGTTGAAGCCTGTTTCCTTGATATAGTCCAGCTTTTCGATTATACCCTGAAAATCTCCGATACCGTCACCATTTGTATCATTGAAGGATTGCGGGTATATCTCGTAAAAAATTGCATTTTCCAACCACTTAGCCATAAAATACCTCCTGTTTGTCGGAATTGTAAATTGAATTGACATCGTTTACATACTGGTATTATAAACTAAGACGGCGGAAAATGCAAGTGCTATTTCATGAAAAATACATAAAAAAGTACCAGGATCAGCTTGTAGTCGGCGTGGTCACGCCATAAGATAAACGCTACAGCGGCAACCTTCATCAAGTCGTCGTCCTTCATCAGCTTGCCTATAATATCCATATCGGTACTGCGGGCTGAATTTCAGTTTGGTTTTTGCCCGCCCTTCTCCTGCATACGACCGCCGCTTTGACAACGGCATCGTTCACATCCGCAGGTTTTTCCGCTTTTATCTTGGTTGTTATTATGGTTATGTATCTTTGCGGTGAAATCGGGCGCAGGTCGGGAGTCTGAAACAGACTTAGAAAAATCTTCTATCTTTTTATCTGCTTCCTCTTCACTCATAAAAGTGCTTTCAAAGCTGCGCAGTATTTCGTCTACAGTGTGATTTTCGGTTTTGTCGGAAATTTCGGAATCGGCTGTATTATCAGACTTATCGCCGTAGATTTCAGCGTTGCTTGCTTCATCATCTGTGCTGCCGGCTGATGAATTTTGCTGTTTGTCATCAGTATCGGATTTATCCGTGTTTTCGTCAGATTTTTCTTCATTTACGGAAATATTTGTTTCGGCTTCTTCGCTTTCTTTATTTTCATCTTCAGTGTCAGAAGCTGTAATCTCGCTTTCGGCTTCGGTAATTTTCACCTGCACTGTTGCGATTTTTACCGAATCGGGCTTTATTGTTTCGTTCACGTTTTCTTCTGCCGGCGTTGGAAGGTGTGATATTGCCGCAGCGATATTTTCGGCTTTCGGAATTTCTTCTTTCGGTTCATCCGCATCGTAACTGAGTTTTGCTTTTTCGGCCGTTCTTATTGCTGCCTCGGCATATTCTTTCTGCAAACGCTCAAATTCGGCTTTTGACATTCTTATATTACTCCATTCCATAAATTTACTCCTTTTCATAGTAGATTATCAAACAGACCGCTGTCTTTAAGATATGGAAGCAGTGAAATCAGCCTGAACAGCTTTACCGCCGTATCTATTTTTGCCCTGTTTTCTTCTCTCAGGTGAGGCTTCAGAGCAAGCAGCAGACCTGTATTTCTGTCCTGCTCGCTCATCTTTGACATTAGCTCGCCTATCTTCATAAACATATCTATGTTTATTCCGCCGAAAATATCATCGCTGTCGGTATCGGTCGTGAATTTTTCCTCGTTTTCCGTACCGCTTGTTTCTTCTGAGGTTGAATTGTCGTTTTTATTATCGGACAGCATTGCTTTAAGAATATCATCTATCTCACTCATACTGCCCTCCGTCTATTACTGATTTTTCATAGATTTTTTCAGTTCCTGCGCCTGTGCGGATTTCATCATTTTTTTTGATAAGCTCCGGGTTTCCGAGTATGCTTTTTAGCTTTTTTGCGTCTTTTTCCGGCATTTTTTCGAGCGCTATCGAAATATCGCCCTTCTGCATTGCTTCTTTAAGACGCTGTGGTGTGATACCGAGTTTACTGCTGACCGCCTCAAGCATTGAATCAACGTTGTTATTCATAACTGCCTCCTGAAATTATATTGTCAATGCGGAAAATATATTCCCGTTAAGACTGCCCTGAAACCGTATCTGATGAACTTTTTGACAAAATCAACGATAAAAAGATATTTACGTTATATTCAGTTCATGTTTTTTTGTAAAAATATACAAAAGGTTGTTTTTGTTTTGTGTAGAATTTCTAAAAATACGGATACTAATCTTTTCTTTTTACACATTATGTGTTATAATAACAAAGTGGGCAATAAAAGCCGTATCGGGCTTGCCCGACTGAAAGGATAGAAATTATGAAAATTGTAGTAGTATCCGATTCGCACAAGGAATTTCATAAGCTGAATTCGGTGGTTGAGAATAATCTTGATGCCGACGCTTTTATACATCTGGGTGACGGCGAACACGAATTCAACGATGTAAGGAATCTTCATCCCGAAAAGAGCTTTTTATTCGTAAAGGGAAACTGTGACTTTGCCGACAACAAAACGATAAGAATCGCAAATGCAAAGGGCATCAAGATACTTTGCGTGCACGGCCACGAGCATCATGTGCATCAGGGACTTGATACGCTTATCGCTGTTGCCAAGCAGAACGGCTGTAAGATAGCTCTTTATGGTCATACTCACCTTTACCGTACCGAGCTTATCGACGGTATATACGTTATGAATCCCGGAAGCATTGATTCTCCGAGAGATAAACGTCCGCCGTCATACGGCATAATCGCCATAGATGATAACAAGAAAATCACAATGAACATAGTTGCGCTTGATTACCATGCAGATAAGCAGTAATATAGTCGGCTGTCCTTTATTGACGTTTGACACCTTACCGTCAACCAACACCTATCTTAAAGAACACGCCGACGAGCTTCCCGACAGAACAGTAGTGACAGCAGACCTGCAAAGCTGCGGTAAGGGCAGGATCGGCAACACATGGCTTGCTACCCGTGATATGCTCCCTGTTTCAATGCTTATAAAGGCACCGGATAACGCACACGATCTTACGGTTATATGTGCGGTAGCGGTCTGCCGTGCGATTGAACGGCTGAGCGGTATCAAAGCAGGCATAAAGTGGACAAACGATATAATCTGCTCTGAACGCAAGGTATGTGGTATTTTATGCGAAAGCACCTTAAAAAGTTCCTGTAACGGAGCAATTTACAACAATGTCATCTGCGGAATGGGGCTGAACGTAAATCAGGATGAGGATTTTTTTGAAAAAAGCGGTCTTGTGAATGCGGCATCCCTTTACACGCTGACGGGCAATAAATACGATAAAATGCTTGCGGCGGAGTATATAGTGGACGAGCTTACACGGCTCATTGACGAGGATTTTTCTACAGTTATTAATGAGTATTCGCAAAGATGCGTAACGCTCGGAAAAACAGTGAAACTGGTGCAGAACAATACAGAAACAACTGCATTTGCTAAGGCTATCGCCCCCGACGGTTGTCTTATCTGCGAGAACGAGAACGGTGAATTTACAGTCAACTCGGGTCTTGTCAGAGTGAGAGGTGTCGGAGGTGAATACGTCTGACACTTAACCGAAAGGAGTTCATATGGCAGAAAATTTGTACATACCCGAGATCAGCGGTCCGCTCAGGAGCTTTATGCTGAAGGTTCCCGAGGAAATTCAGCAGGCAAGCGGTATAAGAGTAATGGGCAAGCTGATAAAATCTATAGTATTTACAACAGATATATGTATAATCAGAAATGTAAATGCTGATGCGGTAATAGCGGTTTATCCGTTTACGCCACAGCCGATAATCACACAGGCAATTATGAGTGCCGCTGATATACCTGTTTTTACGGGTGTCGGCGGAGGGCTGACGCAGGGCAAGAGAGTAGTCAATCTCTCGATGCACGCAGAGTTTCAGGGTGCTATCGGTGTTGTAGTGAATGCGCCGACATCGAATGATGTTGTGCGTCAGGTATGCGACACTATTGACATTCCCGTAGTTGTTACGGTTATTTCGGAACACGAGGATATTGAAAGCAGGCTTGAGGCAGGCGCAAAGATATTCAACGTATCCGCCGCAGGCAAGACAACAAATGTTGTAAGAGAAATACGCAAGCGTCACCCCGACATTCCGATAATTGCAACGGGAGGACCTACAAGCGAGTCGATCCTTGCGACTATTGAAGCCGGTGCGAATGCTATAACCTGGACGCCGCCCACCAACGGCGAAGTGTTCCGTGATATAATGGATGCCTACAGAGAAGGCAAACCCCACCCCTAACGGCAATGTGCCGTTTCAAGTTCCGCCTTTGGAATTGTCTGAGTTATTTGCAGAATAGTGAAACGGCGGGATTACACAAAGCAATGGGCAATATGATAGGTCAGTTACGGCGGCAATGTGCCGTTTCAAATTCCGCCTTTGGAATTGTCCGAGCAATTCTCAGAATAGCAAAACGGCGGGCGGCAATGTGCCGTTTCAAGTTCCGCCTTTGAAATTGTATGAGTTATTCGCAGGACGGCGAAACGGCGGGACTAAACAAAGCAGTAATTAATAGATAAGCGGTTACGGCGACAAGCTGTGACCGCTATTTATATCATTGTTAAGTTTAGCGAAGCAGTGTATGGCTCGTGGAGCAAAGAGAGCTGACGGTTAAGACGAAGAGGTAAGCGGTTAAACTGAATATAAAAACGGGCATCGGCATTTACCGATGCCCGTTTTTCTGTGTATTTATCGCAGATATATAAGGTTATCCGAAATCAAGAGTTTTTTTATAAAAGTAGTGCAATTCTGTTTCAATTGTGGTATAATTATAAAGAATAATTTAAAATAATACAGATAAAAACGGAGCAGATATGAATTATAATATAAATCTCGGCGGCTGGAACAACATTTTTGCTGTACCGTCCGATGTGGTGGATAAATACATAAAGATAGCAAGCGGAAGTAACATCAAGGTGCTTTTGTATTTTTTGAGACACTGCGGTGAACTTCTCAACGATGAAATTATAGCAACAGCACTTTCTATGAACGAGGAAGATGTCAAGGACGCACTTTCGTTCTGGGTGCAGGTGGGGCTTCTTACAATGAGCGATGGTGTTTACTCTCCTATGCAGGCTGTACCTGAAGCCGCAAGACCGCAGGAAAAAGAACCTGCAGTGAGCGGTGTGTCTGCAAGCGTAACAGTGCCGTCGGGCGTTACGGCGAAAGATGCCGAATTTGCCGCAGTCAAGGCGGCAGCACTTCGTTCTCCGGAATTTTCACCTGCTGAAATTGCGGATACGATAAAAAGTGACGATAAGATCGACTTTCTTTTCAAGACCTGCGAAACACTTTACGGCAGACCGCTGAAACACACGGAGCAGAATGCAATTATCACGATAACGGAGCATATCGGGCTTCCTGCCGAGGTTGTACTTATGATGGTCGATTACTGCTTTTCGATAAACAAATCATCGCCTGCATATCTCAAAGAAACGGCGATGAACTGGATGGAAAACGGCATAACCGACCTTGCCTCCGCTGAAAGACAGATTTCAATGCTGCAAGCGAAAAATGTTGCCGAAAGCTCGGTCAAGTCAATGTTCGGGTTAAACAGGGCGCTGACGCAGAAAGAAAAAGACTTCGTGAATCTTTGGTTCAACGTGTGGAATTTCGACTCCGAAATGGTAAAACTCGCCTACGAAATAAATGTCAACGCAAAGGGGCAGTTTGCATTCCCGTATATCAGCAAGATACTTGAAAACTGGCATTCAAAGGGCATAACTACAGCAGAACAGGTAAATGACGAAAATATTAAGCGACAGGAACAGCAGAGCAGTAACTCCTCATTTGACGTTAATAAAATAGATGAGCTGTTGTTACAGGATTACGAATAAAGGAGAAACGACCGATGGCATATCCTTCCGAATACTATACAAAAGCGCAGGAGATAATTGACAAAAGACGTTTTGACAATTCTTTGAAGGCGGAAAAACGTCTGCGTGAGGTAAGAAGCAAGATACCCGAAATAGTTGAGATTGACAGCAAGCTCAGTAAAACTATTGATGAGCTTGTGAAGATAATCCTTTCGGATAAACCTGACAAAAAGCAGCTTATAGAGCAGGTTAAGGAAGAAAATCTTGCTTTACAGGAGCGCATGAAAGAGTTGCTCAGAAAAAACGGTTATGCTGTCGATTATCTTGACCCGATATACACCTGCAGGAAATGTCACGATACCGGTAACGGCGACGGAGGAAGATGCTCGTGCTTCAATGACGCTCTCAGAACTGTGGCGGCACAGGAACTCAGCAAGAGTCTGCCGATGGGGCTTACCTGCTTTGAGAGTTTTGATTTATCGCTGTACAGCGATACGGTGACACCCGGAATGAACACCAAACGTTCTCCCCGTGAAATGATGACGCAGAACTATGAGTACTGCAAGGAATATGCGGAATATTTCCGTGTGCCGAATGAAAGCATTTTTATGACGGGCGGAACGGGACTCGGAAAAACACATCTTTCGTTATCAATAGCAAAAAAAGTAATAGAAAAGAATTATTCCGTTGTTTACGGCTCTGTGCCTGATTTGCTCAGAAGAATAGAGAACGCTCACTTCAACAAATCGGAAGATGAAACAGAGGTTATCAACACTCTTAAGGAATGCGACCTGCTTTTGCTAGACGATCTGGGGGCGGAATTTGAATCTACTTTCTATGTGTCGTGCCTTTATGAGCTTATCAACAGCAGAACCGGTTACGGTAAACCTACAATAGTTAACACGAATCTTTCGGGTGCGGAACTGAAAAAGCGTTATTCCGACAGAATAGTATCACGTCTTTATTCGATGAAAACGCTTGTTTTCAGCGGTGAGGACATACGCATGAAATTAAAGAAGAAAAAGTGACAGCTAAAGTATAACCACAGACAGCAGTAACAGCTTTAATAAGGGGTGTATTATGAACAGAGGTTTTGCAGTATTTATAATACTGGCTTTGATTTCGGTTATTTTATCCTACGTCATACCTGATAATTCGAAGAGGGGATTTACCAGCGCTTTGACATCATATATGATAGCTGATGAAGAAAACAAGCTGAATTATGATGATACAAGAGAACATCTGAGAATGCCGTCAGAGCTTCCTTTTGAGTATTCTTTTGATAATAAGGAATTCAACAACGGGTTTGAGTATGAATTAAACCCGAACATTCATTCGGGATATTATCACAAGCCTCAGACTCTGAAATTTGACAGCAGTGACACGATATGGTACACCACAGACGGAACATTGCCCGAAAAGAACAAAACCGCTTATCTCTATGACGATGAAAAGGGCATAAGGCTTGATACCGGCGTGACAAATATATGTGTCAGGGCAGAGAAGGACGGCAAAATGAGCCGTGTATATGTCGGCTCTTATGTGATACTCGGCTCGACGGAAGACGCATTTTACGGTTACGGCTACAACTCGCTCGACAAATACGACCGATATATCTACAGAAGTCTTTATAAGGCTATGAGTAACTATGAAACGAAGTTTGACGTGCCGTTCACCAATGTTTCGTATCAGAGGCTGTACCGGATATTCATGTGCGTAAACTACGATAATCCTCTTCTTATTCAGGCACCGCTTTCTTTTGTCAGCTGGAGCGGCAATAAGAAAGATGTCAGATCTATAAAGCTGATTTATGATTTTTCGAAAGAAGCAAGTGAATATCATGTTGAAAAGACAAAGAAAAGGGCAGAGGAAATACTGAATACCGCCGATGGCTCGGAATCTCTTTTTGATTATCTTCTTACAATACATGACGAGATTCTGAAAAATGCCGAATACGACTATACGCTGGAAAGTGACGGAGCGTATGAGGCTTTCGGCGTTCTTACGGCAGGAAGCGGAGTGTGTGAATCGTATTCAAGGGCGTATCAGTATCTTTGCCAGTGCATAGGTGTTGACAATCTGCTGGTTGTCGGAACAAGCAACGATGAACCGCATATGTGGAATATGGTTATGCTCGGCGGAGAGTGGTATCATGCTGATTTCACATGGGATGACGGTGATGGCAACGAAATAGGGTACTATTATTTTGCATTCAACGACAAGAATCTGAAGGATTACGGAGAGCGGACGATCTCGCCGGAGTTTAACGAGAACAGACCTATACTTGATATGTACAACGATTCTAACTATTATCCGATACCTGCGGCGAGAGGAACGGAATATTCTGTTTCAAATATGCTTTTATATTAATGTGATTGATGTTATTAAGGATGTGATTGATTGAAAAAGAGTGTTTTTAATATAATTGCCGTGATTATCTGTGCAGCCGTATTTATATCATGTGTCAGCGGCTGTTCGGTAAGCGAAAAGGATAAGAACAACAAGGAACACAGCTTTTCCGAGATGAAGACGGACGGCGAACTTGCGTATAACAGCAAGGGAGAGTTTTCGGTCAATCTGTCGGTCGATAATATAACTCTGTCGGACAAAACCGGAATAAACGATGTAAAGGTGTTTTATTCTGTTATAAACAGCGATAAGCTGACGGATATAGACGCATCTGATGCAGTGAAGCTGAATGACAGCGAATATAAGGCTGTGTATGCAAAGGTTTCGGCGGTATCGCTGAATTCCGAGCATTCTGCTACGGTTTCGTTCAACGACAACTCTTTCAGCAAAAACAAGCCCGATTGCTTTTTTATTGTATTTGACAAGAACACAAATGAAACGGGGAGGTATCTTGTGTCGATGATACCTGTAAGGTACCCCGCTTATTCGGCGGTAAGCGACACGACCCAGATACGTTCTGAGAGCAGCACCAACAGGTTTAAGCTGACGCTTGACAAGAGCAGTTTTGCAAACGGGATAAATGCTGACGATATTGTGCTGTCGGGCGGCTTTGAAGGTTGCAAGGTAAGCGAAATCGAGAGAACGGGAGATAATACGTTATCTCTTGTTGTAAGCACCGATAACGGCTATAAGTCGGGCGAGAACGGATGCATCACTATAAAGCGCAGTGCGATAGCCGATGCCGCCGTTGACGTATCTGCGACAGTAAGCATCGTTTCACCGTCAGTAGTATTTTCATCTGCTGACTTTGAAGCGTCTACAAATTACGCCAGAGTAACCGTATCGCTTGTTGACTGTTCGTTCAGTGACAGTGTATCAGTGTCAATGCTCGGGTGCGATAACGGCAATGTCGAGATAACACGTTTTGATCGTGTGTCGGCAAGTGAGGGTGTGTTGTATCTGTCATTTGACACGGAAACACCTGCAAAGGCAATCGAACTGATTTCGGGATGCACGTTTACGATAAAGGATACCGCACTGAGCATAAATTATCCGCTGCATTTCAATGTCAATCCTGAAAACCCTGACGTCAGTGCTACAATTACGGAAGTTAAGGAAAACGGCTCAGATTTCAGCGTTACGGCACAGCTTGGCGTTGTTGACGGCTCGTTCAATGTAATAAGCAAGAACAGCTTTATATTCAGCGGCGACTATTCAAAGGCGGTAATAACGTCAATCACTGCACAGGATAATTCCGCCACGGTATGCTTTGACATACCCAGAACATCTTCTGCCGGCAATGCTGAACTTTACGGTACGCTGGGTCTTAAATCCGGTGCGGTCGTAAGCAGGTGGGGAACTCAGACGGGTATATCATCTTTTCCTCTTTATTATAGCTATTCGGAGAGCAACAACAGCAAGATTGCAATTCCTGATGCGCAAAAGCTGAATAAGGTATGCGAGGCGCTCAGTGAGTATACCGGTTTTACCGGTGTGAGCGGGAATGCTTCGCTTGAAGATCTTGCCGGCTATAAGATCGGCGACACAAATTTCGGAAATATTTTCTTTGAACAGTGCGAAAAGTACAGCGGTGTTTACGGGCTTATAAACAAGACGGATAAGCTTGTGAAATCCGATCGTATCTCGGCAGGTACTCAGAATATCGAATATGTATTCGCTGTTGAAAGATATATGAATGACATAAAGGCACTTCATTCTCTGATAAAGCCTGTCAGCGACAGCCTTGCGAGATTGTTTGCCGTATATGAAAGTATGAATTCGACTAAGGATAAGCAGGAGCTTGAGGCACTTACCTCTGAGGCGGATGAGCTTATCGGAAAAATCACTTCCGTATATTCTACAAAAATCAAAGGCATATCATATTCTGAAATGCTTGACAGGTTGACAAAGGAATATTGCGGCGGTGCATTGACAGCATTTGATAGCATCTGTGACGATATATATAACTGGTATCCGCAGAGCGTCAATGACAAGAAAATGTTCAGGGCTATGTCGCAGAGCGTTATTGTGAATGCGGCGGCGATACAGTTTATTTCGGTTGCAGGAAGTGAGGATACGTCGGGAGCATACGCATCATTATCTGATGATATTTCAAAGCTGTACCGATACACCGATTCAAATCAGGTTGAGGAGATAAATAACAGCGACGGTGTGTTATGCACCACGCTTGACAGAACGTTCAGACTTCAGAAGGTCAATTCGGCACTTCACAACGCTGTCAATGAAATATCGCTCTCAGAGATCAGCCAGCTTGAGAATATGCTCGAGAAGGACAGCACATTGGAAAGCGAGCTTGCGAAAGTCGGTTTTGACGTATCGCCCGTAAGGTATATTGTATGCTCTGACAGTGATATTACAAGCAGATCACAGACGGAGCAGGGCAGACGTGCATACTCGTTTGTAAGACGTGCCACGCTTTACGATCTGACATCATCGCAGACGGTGAGCGAAAAGGAATATTGCAATTATTACTACAGTATCGAAATCGGCGAGGACGGAACACCCGTTGCAGTGCCTTATGTAAATGTGTATTACAGGCTTTATACACTGAAGTGAGAGTGCAGAATCTATGAGCAAAAATGTGATAAATACAGAGCGACTGACTTTAAGACCCGTTTTAATCGGGGACACAGATGATATTCATAAGTATGCGGGCGATAAAAGCATTGATATGATGCTTTTTCTGCCTAATGATACTGTGGAACAGACAGCTGAATTTGTCAGAAATGCGGTTTTACAGTGGGCGGATGAAAAACCGTCCGTTATGGAATTTGTGATGCTATATGACGGCAGAATCATCGGCGGTATCGGTCTTGAAGCGGTGGACGAAGTAACTTATGAAATAGGTTGGGTATTAAGCAAGGATTACAGAAATAAAGGATTTACCACAGAGGCGGGCAAAGCACTTTTGGAATATGCGTTTGATGTTCTGTCCGCCGATAAGGTGATAGCTCATTGCGATATAAGAAACAAAGCATCCGAAAACGTGATGAAAAAGCTTGGAATGACGCTTAAAGATAACAGCGGCACAAGATTTTACGAAAAGACGGGCGTAACATCGGGAGAGTTGATGTATTGCATTGACAGGCAGGAAAACCAGAACAGAAAATAGCGGCAAAATAAACGGGGCTGTACAACTGATACAGCCCCGTTAATATTATTCTTTTTGATTATTCCTGAGTTTCAGCCTCAGTCTCTTTTTCTTCTGCTGTTTCAGCTTCAGCAGCATCTTCAGCCTTTTCTTCTTCAGGCTTGTTCATTACCTCTGCAGGATCAAGAACTTCATCGTCATCATCAAAGAATTCGTCATCGAAATCTTCGTCGCTGTCCATAATGTCATCGAACTGATCGTAAGCGATCTCCTTTTCTGTCTTCTTCTTGAGATATATAAAGACAGCCGCAACAGCACCGAGTACTGCAAGTGTGCCTATGGCAAAACCGGTAAATGCTTTCATTTTTAACCTCTTTTCCGGTGCTTTCACACCAACTTTATTGTAATTATTATACTATATTCACTTCGGTTTTTCAAGTGCTTTTTATCAATATGAGCATATTAAACAAAATTATTATAGGTTTCCTGTTAAATTCATCAATACGGCAAGTGCCGCAACAGGTGCCGTTTCGCATCTTAAAATGCGTTCGCCCAGATGTACAGCGGTAGCACCTTTTGAAAGTGCATAATCTACTTCCTCTTTTTCAAAGCCGCCCTCACTGCCGATGAATACAGCAATCTTCTTATATGAAAGGTCAAGCTCCGACAGTTTCTTTCCGCCGCATTCATAGAAAATTATCGGTAAAGTGTCACTGTCGATGCTGTTTACAGCGGATTTAAAATCAGTAAACGGCATAACTCCGGGAATTTTTCCTCTGCCGCATTGCTTTGACGCTTCATACGCTATGCGCTGTAAGCGCTGTACCTTTTTATCGGCACTTTTAGCGTCCGGTCTTGAAACACAACGTTTTGACAGGAACGGTACTATTCTCACTGCACCCAGTTCAGTTGCTTTTTGGACTATGAAATCGAGCTTGTCGTTCTTCGGGATAGCTTGATAGAGCGTTATTTCTATGTCAGGCTCTGCCGAGTTGTCCTTTTTGTCGAGAATAGCAAATTCAACGGAATTCTTGTTATCGGCAGAGGACAGCTCGCAAAGGTAATCGTGTCCGTTTTTGTCGCAGATTATTGCCTTGTCGCCCTTTCTCATCCTGAGTACCTGAGCGATATGCTTTGAGTCCTCGTCATTCATATATATTATTCTGTCGTTTTCGTCTATTGTATCCGAGAAAAATCTTGGATACCTCCATTTTTCGAGTTCTTCAGCCATATATTCTCCTTTAAGCATTTGGTGCATTTTCAAATAAATTGTTTACCATTTCTGTATAACAGCGGTTTTCGGGCTTTTCAAGACGGCTGTCATCACGCAGAATATCGTCAGCCGCTTCGCCTGTCATTTTCAGTATATCAAGGTCTGCATAAATATCTGCGATTTTAAGCTGCGGCAGACCGTGCTGTTTACTGCCGAAGAAATCACCGGGTCCACGCAGTTTCAGATCCTCGTTTGCGATTTTAAAGCCGTCCGAGGTCTTTACCATAGTATCCATACGCTGTTTTGTGTAATCGCTTATTATCTGTGACAAGGATACAGTGCGATTGCTCGGTACCTCTGCCTACTCTGCCTCTCAGCTGATGGAGCTGTGACAGCCCGAACTGCTCGGCATTTTCGATCACCATTACAACGGCATTCGGAACGTCTACACCGACCTCTATTACCGATGTTGCAACAAGGACTTTCAGCTTATTGTCCTTAAAATCCTGCATTACTGCATCCTTGTCTGCCTGCTTCATCTTTCCGTGAAGAAGCCCTGTCGGTACATTGGCAAGGCAGGTATTTTGAAGCGAATTTATATATTCTGTCGCCGCCGCTTTTTCGGATACGCCTTCTTCGATAAGAGGGCAGACGATATATGCCTGAAAGCCGTTGTTGACATATTTCAGGATGAATCTGTACAACCTTTCACGGTAGCTTGTATCAACGGCATATGTTCTTATCGGAAGTCTGCCTTTCGGCATTTCGTCAAGTATGGATATATCAAGGTCGCCGTAGATTATCATTCCGAGCGTGCGTGGAATAGGTGTAGCTGACATTACGAGAATGTGAGGCTCGTTGCCTTTTGAGCCGAGTGCCGCACGCTGACCTACTCCGAATCTGTGCTGTTCATCGGTTATTACAAGTCCGAGAGAGCTGAACCTTGTGCTTTTCTGAATGAGCGCCTGAGTACCGACGGCAACGTCGATCTGCCCGTCGGCTATAAGCTGTCTTATCTGCTTTTTCTGAGCAGGTGTCTGTGAGCCTGTAAGCAGAGCAATGCTCACTCCGAGCGGAGCTAAGAACTTGTAAAGCGTGTCGTAGTGCTGCTTTGCCAGAATTTCGGTCGGTGCCATAAGAGTGGATTGATAGCCGTTAAGGTATGCAAAATAAGCCGCACCTGCCGCTACGGCGGTTTTACCCGAGCCGACATCGCCCTGCAACAGCCTGTTCATCGGAACGGATTTCTGCATATCGTCACAGCATTCCGATATGGCTCGTATTTGTGCGCCTGTCAGAGTGAAGGGCAGAGAGGAGTAGTATTCATCTATGCTCTTGCTTCCCATAGGTGCACCGGCAAGCCTTTTTTTTGCGGTTTTTCATAGATTTAAGGCCAAGCTGTAAAAGAAACAGTTCTTCAAAGGTCAGACGATATTTTGCCTTGTCATACTGTTCTTTATTTTCCGGGAAATGAATCCAACGTAAAGCGTTATCATAGGAAATAAGGCTGTATTTATCCATAAGCGTGTCGGAGAGATGCTCGGGAAAGGTAAAATCACGTAGTACGTTTTTAATGCAGTTTGACATAATGCCTTGAGATATACCTGTTGTCAGGCTGTAGCGAGGCATCAGCTTATTGGGGTCTTGAGAATCTATAAAAACAGGCGAGTTCATTTCTTTTCTCAGAAAATCTCCCGCCATCTTGCCATAAAAGCAATATTCATTGTCGAGCTTAAGCCTTGTGAAAGAATAATCGCTGTTGAAGAATGTTATCAGCATATCGCCTGTGCCGTCGCTGACAAGCACTTTGAATATATTAATCCTGCCGTAGTATGCAGGAAATTTCTTCGTGACAATCGCTTTTACAACGTGATTTTCGCCGTCATTTACCAGATCCGATATTGCGGTCGTTTCGTTGAAGTCGATATATCCTCTCGGATAATGCTCGGCAAGCTGTAAAGCCGTTGTTATGCCGAGCTTTTCGAGGAGCTTTGCTCGTTTTTCACCGACTCCCTTGATATAGCAGACAGGGGAGTCGGGAATCTTTTTTATTTCATTCATAAATTATTCTACTGATATGAGATAGTAGTATACGGGCTGACCGCCGTTTACAAGTACAATTTCAATATCGTCGCTTATCTTGGCTCTGAGCGCTTCAAAAGCAGCCTGAGCGGTTTCGTCGGTAACATCGCTTCCGTAAATAATCGTGATATATGATGAGCCTGAACGAATCAGCTTTTTGGTTATCTTGATGAGCGCTTTTGTAACATCCTTTTCAACAAAAGCAAGCTTGCCGTTTTCCATAGCAAGAATTTCGCCCTTCTTTATCTGCTTGCCCTCAAAATCACTGTCACGGACAGCAAATGTTATTGAGCCTGAGCCGACATTATCAAGCGCCTTTGTCATATTTACGCCGTTTGTGCTGAAATCGCTGCTTTCATCAAAGGCGAGCATAGCTGTGATACCCTGCGGTATTGTTCTTGTCTGTAAAACGATAACGTTTCTGTCGGTGAGCTTTACAGCCTGCTCAGCCGCCATAATGATATTCTTGTTGTTGGGAAGAACAAAAATGTTTCTTGCGGGGGTAGCGTTGATAGCCTCAAGAATATCCTCTGTCGAGGGGTTCATTGTCTGACCGCCTCTTACTATCACGTCAACACCGAGATCCTTGAACAGATCCTCAAGTCCGGCACCGGATGTAACTGATACAAAGCCGAAATCCTTGACAGGCTCTGCGGGAGCAAGCTTTTGCTTCTTCTGCATTTCAGCCTTTGCGGCAGCACCCTTGTGCTGTTCTTTCATATTTTCAATCTTGAGGTTTATAAGCGAGCCGTAAAGGATACCTTCTTCAAGCGCCTTACCGGGATGCTCTGTATGAACGTGAACCTTTATGATGCTGTCATCATCAACGACCACAACACAGTCGCCTATTGATTCAAGAAAAGCACGGAGCTTTGTTGCGTCCTTGTTAACGTCGCTTTTCACAACGATAAATTCCGTACAGTAGGTGAATTCTATATCGGTTTCAAATGTACCTGCGGCATTTGTTACGACAGCTTTTTCCGTTGCAGTTTCTTCCTTTGCACTAATCATCACTCCGCCGCAGATAACGGACGCCATACCCTTGAGGATAGTATAGTATCCCATACCGCCTGCGTCTACAACTCCTGCTTTTTTAAGAACGGGGAGCATTTCGGGTGTCTGATCGAGAGTTTCCTTTGCGGCTGTTGTAAGAACATCGAACAGCTCTGCAAAGTCTTTGCACTGTGCGTCGTTTGCCTTTTCTGCGGCAACTCTTGCAACGGTGAGGATAGTACCCTCGGTGGGCTTCATTACTGATTTATAAGCCGCCTCTGCACCTAATTTAAGTGCATTGCAGTAGTCCTCGACAGTAGCCTCGTGCTTTCCTGCAAGACCTTTTGAAAGGCCTCTGAATAACAGAGAAAGGATAACGCCGGAGTTACCTCTTGCGCCTCTCAGCATAGCAGAAGCCGCTGTCTGTGCCACTGTTTCGACAGTTACGCTGTCACTGAGCATATTAAGCTCAGCAACGGCATTTCTTATAGTCATTGACATATTCGTGCCGGTGTCGCCGTCGGGAACAGGGAACACGTTAAGCTCGTCTACGCTTTCTTTATTATTGATTATATTGTTTGCACCTGAGATGATCGCATCTCTGAGAATTTTTCCGCTTAGCATTAGTCAGATACTCTCCTTGATATTATACTTTAACAGCATCGACAAAAACGTTTACCTTGTCAACGGTAAAGCCTGTTTCGTCCTCAACTGCAAATCTTACCTTATGAATGATGCTCTTTACTATCGTAGACACATTTACCCCGTACATTACGGAAATGTGAAGGTCGATATAGAGCTTGTCATTTTTATATCTTACCGTGACACCTTTTTCTGAAAGGATAGTCTTTTCGGCAAATTTCTTGATGAATTTAAGAGGTACTTTTTCAACGAAGGTCTGTTTTGCGTCACCGGCATTCATTCCCACTATGCCGAAGCAATTTGTAACAGTTCCGCCGATAAGGCTGTAGAAGAACTGCTTTGAATAGGTGATCGTTCCTAAGTGGTTGTTTATCGTGATCATTTGTATAGCCTCCTTGTAAATCGGACTATATTATTATACTATATTTCACGGCAAATTTCAAGCGTTAATGCCAAATTACCGTTCAAGGACATAAACTCCGCAGTTGACAGGGTGTGTAGTAAAAACATGGGGATATTTTCCCGACAGGATTTTTTTTGCATAGGCGGCTGTTTCTTCGCTTTCAAATACTCCGAAAACAACGCTTCCGCTGCCTGTCATTTCCGATATTACGGCTCCGCTTTCAAGCAGGTCGGTTTTCATTTCTTCTATCCTGCTGTCGTGATAGATCTCTGTGAATACGTTGCTTATAAAGCCTGCACCTTCAGAAAGACTTCCGCAGACAATGCTGCTTACAAAATCGGCATAATGAGGATTTATCTCAGTCGGATTTTCATCGTATTTTGTGTAAGCCTCAGCCGTACTCAGAGTAAAATCGGGGTGAATGCAGACAAATACGCAGTTCGTGTTGCATTCAGCCGCAATCATATCTCCGCTTGTTATGCTGTAAAGCGTGCCGCCTTTAATGCAGATAGGAACATCTGCACCGATTTTATCACCGACAGCACACAATGCTTCGGCATCGAGTTTTTTGCCGAACAGCTCATTTAATGCGACAAGCGTTCCTGCACCGTCAACGGAAGAACCGCCCATTCCTGCCATCAGAGGAACGTGCTTTTCAATATCAACAGCTATCTCGGCGGCAAGTCCGGTTGCGTCGAAAAATGCTTTTGCGGCTTTCCATACGATATTCTTTTCATTGCACGGAATGTCGGGGTTATTGCAGGTTATCCTGCAATCGTAACTATCCGTACTCATAACGCTGACGGTTATATCGTCATAAATATCAACGCTTTGTGTCGCAATGTTGAGCGAATGTCTGCCGCTCGGCAGTCTGCCCGTTATGTCAAGAAACAGGTTCAGCTTTGCGTATGCTCTTACCTTTATTTTCATAGATTACAGTACACCGAGGTCTTCAAGAAACAGCCTTATGCGTTCAAGCGCTGTCTTGATGTGCTGAAGCGAATATGCGTAGGATACACGGATATATCCCTCTCCGCATTTTCCGAAAGCGTCGCCGGGGACAACGGCTACTCTGTGCTTTTCAATCAGCTGTTCGCAGAATTCCTGTGATGAAAGTCCTGTTTTCCTTATAGACGGGAAAATGTAGAATGCACCCTCCGGTTCAAAGCAATCAAGACCCATTTCATTGAAGCCTTTTACGATAAGACGTCTTCTCATATCGTATTCGCCACGCATATATTCAATGTCTTTTTTGCAATCCTTAAGTGCTGTTACTGCGGCATACTGGCTCATTGTAGGCGAACACATTATGCCGTACTGGTGAATCTTCAGCATCTGAGTGACAATAGGAGCGGGACCTGCGGCAAAACCGAGCCGCCAACCTGTCATCGAAAACGCTTTTGAAAAACCGTTGATAAGAACGGTACGTTCTTTCATTCCGTCTATTTCAACGATAGAACAGTGTTCCTCATCACCGTAGGTAAGCTCTGAATATATCTCGTCGGAAATAACGATTATATCTGTGCCTCTTATCACTTCTGCAATTGCCTCAAGGTCTGATTTTCTCATAACCGCACCTGTGGGATTGTTCGGGTAGGGAAGTACCAGAGCCTTTGTTTTCGGGGTTATATGTGCTTTCAGTGCTTCGGCGGTCAGCTTGAAACCGTTTTCAACGCTTGTTTCTATAGCAACGGGTGTGCCGTTTGCAAGTGTTACGATAGGACCGTAACAGACAAAGCTGGGCTGAGGGATAAGTACCTCATCGCCCGTATCAATGAGCGCTCTTATAGCAAGGTCTATCGCTTCCGAGCCGCCGACCGTTACAAGTATCTCGTGCAAGGGGTCGTAGCTGACGTGCAGCCTGTCCTTGATATAGTCGTTGATAGCAATGCGAAGGTCGGCAAGACCTGCGTTTGCGGTATAGTTTGTACGTCCTTTTTCAAGAACTCTGATTGCTTCTTTTCTTATTGCCCACGGTGTCTTGAAATCAGGCTCACCGACCGACAGTGATATAACATCATCATAGCTTGCGGCTATGTCAAAAAACTTTCTTATACCCGAAAACTGCAGATCCTGCACCTTTCGGGAAAGTATATTTTCATAATCCATCACGGAGATACCAAACTCCTTTCGTCCGTGTTCTTTAAGAACATCTTGTCTTTTTCCTTATATCTGTGCAGAATGAAATGCGTTGTTGTGCTGAGAACACCGCCTAAAGGCGCTAATCTGTCCGTTACGAACATAGCTACATCACGGAGATTTGTACCCTTGATAGTTACGGCAAGGTCATAACCGCCGCTCATCAGGTATACTGATGAAACCTCATCATATTGAGCGATAACTGCCGCTACATCATCATAGCCGCACTGTATTTCGGGGGAAACTCTGACTTCGATAAAGGCACAGACGGAGTTTCTGTCGAATTCTTCTTCGTTGATGATTGCGGTATAGCCGATTATCATTCCGCTCTTTTCAAGCTCCGCTATCATCGCCGCCACATCGTCAGCCGAAGTATCAAGCATCGCCGCCAGCTGTTCGTTTGAAAGTCTGGCGTCCTGTCTTAAAAGGTCAACAAGCTTTTCTTTCTTTGTCATAATCTTATCCTCCGAATTATTTTATGCTTATAAATGTGGGATTACGTTTCTTGAAAAATGCAAGTTCTGTAAAGCCCACATTTCTTGCGAGTTCTATAGCCTCCGGAATACCTTTTCCGAGGTCTTGCGTGCAATGTGCGTCCGAGCCGACAGTAAGTATTTTACCGCCAAGTTCTTTATAAAGTCTTACATAGTATTCGTCAGGCAGCGTAAGACCTATCTTTTGCCTGAGTCCGCTTGAATTTATCTCGATACCTATATCGTTTTTTATAAGGGCAGAGAATATCTCCTTGATTATCGGAAGGTACTTGCTCATATCTATGTAAAGCTCCGATTCGCCCACAATATAACGCAGAGGGTACGTCAGGTGACCGAGTACGTCAAATTCGCCCCACCGAGCCATTTCAAGCATTTCCTCAAAGTACAGCTTCATTATCATTTCGGGCTGTACCTCGTTATAATCGAGCAGATAAAAATCTTCCCAGCCGTTGCACATATGGAGCGAGCCGATTATAAAGTCATAATCATAGCTTGACAGCATTCTTTTTGTAAGCTCCATATCCTGTAAAGGCTGACCCAGCTCAACACCGTATGCCATATTTATCTTATCCGCATACTTTTTAATAAGGGCAGGAGAGATCTCCGACGCTCGTTTTACAGGTTCTTCATAGAGATATTCCTCATCGTAGAATTTATTTATTTCAAGGTGATCTGTGAGCGAGTAATATCTGATACCAAGCTCTGTCGCTCGTCTGACCATTTCTTCCGGATCGTTACTGCCGTCGGGCGACAGATTTGAGTGATTGTGTACGTCCATCAGAATTTCGGGGTCGTTCATATTTGCTACCTTCCTTTTGCGGTTGTTCTATATCTATACATATTTTATTTTACCACAAACAAAGCTGTTTGTCTATTGTAATATTCAAATTAATTGTGAAGATTGCAAAAAAATACCGAGGAAATAAATTCCCCGGTAAGATTTTATTTGTCATTGTCAAGATTGTTGTTGACGCCGTATGAAAGCGTCAGCAGGCTGTCGCCCAGATGAACGTTTTCAACAATTATGTTTTTATGCTCAACGTTAATGTCGTAGTGTGAGAAGTTCCAGAACGATCTCACACCAAGCTCTGTAAGGCGGTCGACTATCTCCTTTGTAACCGATTTCGGTATACAAAGAACAGCAACCTCCGGCTTATTTTCACGGCAGAACTTTTCAAGATTGTCAATATCGGTTATTGTCAGCTTTCCGAGAGGATTTCCGACTATTTTCTTGTTGGAGTCGAATATACCGATAAGACTGCATCCGCTTTTTTCAAAATTAATGTGAACGGCAAGCGCAGTGCCGAGATTACCAGCACCGATAAGAATCGTTTTTCTGTGCTTGTCAACGCCGAGAATACGTCCTATTTCTTTACGGAGTTCCGAAACATTGTAGCCGTAGCCCTGTTGCCCGAAGCCGCCGAAGCAATTGAGATCCTGTCTTATCTGTGATGCGGTAAGGTGCATTCTCTCCGATAATTCTCTTGAAGAAATCTTAGAGATCTGCTGATCCTCCAACTCGCCGAGAAAGCGGTAGTAGCGGGGAAGTCTGCGTATTACTGAATTTGATATATTAATGCTTTTCGACAAGATACTGCCTCCTTACAGTTTTTATTGAGATCAGAGTGTTGCTTTAAGTCTGTTGTTGATTTCAAGCAGGAAGTCCTCTGTGTTTACCTTTCTCTTGTTGTCGAGGTTTGAAAGTACATAGAGGTCGCCGGTCATAACACCGTCTTCAATCGTCTTTATAGTAGCCTTTTCGAGCTTATCTGCAAAGTCGGAAAGCTCCTTGTTTCCATCAAGTTCGCCACGTTTTCTTAATGCGCCCGTCCACGCAAACAAGGTAGCTACCGAGTTCGTTGAGGTTTCCTCACCCTTTAAGTGCTTGTAGTAGTGACGTGTTACTGTGCCGTGTGCGGCTTCATACTCGTAAACGCCTGTGGGAGAAACAAGTACGGATGTCATCATACCGAGGCTTCCGAAAGCTGTTGCCACCATATCGGACATTACATCGCCGTCATAGTTCTTGCAAGCCCAGATATATCCGCCTTCAGAACGTACAACTCTTGCTACAGCGTCATCGATCAGTGTATAGAAGTATGTGATACCTGCGGCATCAAACTTTTCCTTGTATTCATTATCGAATATTTCCTGGAAAATATCCTTGAATGTATGGTCATACTTCTTGGAAATAGTATCCTTGGTCGCAAACCAGAGATCCTGCTTTGTGTCGAGCGCAAAGTTAAAGCAGGCTCTTGCGAAGCTGGCGATACTTGCGTTTATGTTGTGAAGTCCCTGAATGATGCCGTCAGAACCGCTGAACTTGTGGATAAGCTGTCTTGTTTCGTTTCCGTCCTTATCGGTCACAACAAGCTCTGCTGTACTGCCGTCGGCAACCTTCATCTCGGAGTTTTTGTAAACATCGCCGTAAGCGTGACGTGCAATGGTTATCGGCTTTTTCCAGCCGGGCAGCAGAGGAGTGATACCCTTTACGATAATGGGGGCTCTGAATACGGTACCGTCAAGGATAGCACGGATAGTGCCGTTAGGCGACTTCCACATTTCCTTTAAGTTGTATTCTGTCATTCTCTGTGCGTTGGGAGTGATTGTTGCACACTTTACCGCTACACCGTATTTCTTTGTAGCGTTTGCGGAATCAATCGTTACCTGATCGTTTGTTTCGTTTCTGTGAACAAGACCGAGATCGTAATAATCTGTCTTTAAGTCAACATACGGGCAGATAAGTATATCCTTGATCATCTTCCAGATAATTCTGGTCATTTCGTCGCCGTCCATCTCAACGATGGGGGTGGTCATCTGAATCTTTGCCATTATAGCCGTTCCTTTCGATATTACTTGTTGTGCTTAGTGTAGTTAAGCAGACCGCCTGCGAGCATCATACCCTTGCCACGCTCGGATAATTCGCAGGTAACCTTGTATTCTGTACCCTTTGTTATATTCTTGACGGTTATCTCAGTACCGTTTTCTATAGCGTTTCTTATGCCGGGAAGCTCAAGAACATCGTCACGGTCGATCTTGTCATAATCAGCCTCGTCTACAAAGCACAGAGGAAGAATACCGTTGTTGATAAGGTTCTGCCTGTGGATACGGGCGAACGATTTGCAGATTATAGCCTTTACGCCGAGATAAAGAGGAGCAAGTGCGGCGTGTTCTCTTGAAGAACCCTGACCGTAGTTTGCACCGCCGACGATAATGCTCTTGCCAAGCTCCTTTGCTCTTGTCGGGAATGTTTCATCGCATACTGTAAAGCAGTATTCCGAAATCGCAGGGATGTTTGAACGCAGAGGTAATATCTTTGCGCCTGCAGGCATAATATGGTCTGTGGTGATATTGTCACCGACCTTGAGTGAAACTTCGGCCTTTATATCTTCCGCAAGAGGAACGTTTACAGGGAAGGGCTTTATGTTCGGTCCTCTGAGAACTTCTACATTTGGAGCTTCCTCAGGTGAAGCGGGAGGAACTACCATATTGTCGTTTATAAGGAACTTTTCGGGCATTACATAGGGAGGCATATCTCCTGCAAGTCTGGGATCTGTGAATACACCTGTGAGTGCCGAGATTGCGGCTGTTTCGGGAGATACGAGATAGATCTGTCCGTCCTTTGTTCCGCTTCTGCCTAAGAAGTTTCTGTTGAAGGTACGCAGAGAGATACCCTTTGAGTTGGGCGACTGACCCATACCTATGCACGGACCGCAGGCGCTTTCAAGTATTCTTGCACCTGCACCGATAAGAATTGATAACGCACCGCAGTCTGCAAGCATATTGAATACCTGCTTTGAGCCGGGAGCTATTGAAAGGCTTACATCGGGATGTACCGTCTTGCCCTTTAATATATGAGCAACCTTGAGCATATCCTGTAATGAGGAGTTGGTACATGATCCGATACATACCTGATCTATCTTGATTGCACCGATTTCTTTTACGGTTTTTACATTGTCGGGGCTGTGAGGACAAGCTGCCATAGGAACAAGCTCGGAGAGATCAATGTTGATTTCTTCATCGTATACGGCATCGGGATCTGCGCTGAGAGCAACGAAGTCTTCTTCACGATCCTGTGCCTTTAAGAAAGCAAGAGTTGTTTCATCGGAGGGGAATATAGATGTTGTAGCGCCAAGCTCCGCACCCATGTTCGTGATAGTTGCACGTTCGGGAACGCTGAGGCTCTTAACGCCTTCACCGCAGTATTCGATAACCTTGCCTACGCCGCCCTTTACGGACATTATCTGAAGTACCTTTAAAATTACGTCCTTTGCGGAAACCCAGTCGTTCAGTTTTCCTGTGAGGTTTACCTTTACGACCTTGGGCATTGTTATGTAATATGCGCCGCCGCCCATTGCTACCGCAACATCAAGACCGCCTGCACCCATAGCGAGCATACCTATACCGCCGCCTGTGGGAGTGTGGCTGTCAGAGCCGATAAGTGTCTTGCCGGGCTTGCCGAAACGCTCAAGGTGTACCTGGTGGCAGATGCCGTTACCGGGACGTGAGAAATAGATTCCGTGTTTCTTTGCAACACTGCCTATGTATCTGTGGTCATCGGCATTTTCAAAGCCTGACTGGAGCGTGTTGTGGTCGATATAAGCGAGTGAACGCTCGGTTTTTACTCTGTCGATACCCATAGCTTCAAACTGAAGATAAGCCATTGTACCGGTAGCGTCCTGTGTCAGAGTCTGGTCGATACGCAGACCTATTTCAGTGCCTTTTATCATCTCGCCGTCAATTATGTGGTTCTTGATGATTTTTTCGGTAAGGGTAAGTCCCTTGCTTTCGTTGTTTCCCATTTTTGTCCTCCTGAAAAAAAGATTACAGTTAATTATACATTATATTAATGTAAAAGTCAAGAATTTGCAACCGTTTATGAAAGAAGGAGTGTGTGAAATTGCAAAAAATTATTTGTGGATGTTGCACAAGCGACAAAGGAGTTTATTAGAGGATTTATAGAAATTCGTTTCTGAGCGATCCGATTTTATGAAATTTGAGAAAATAAACCCGTTTCGGTTGACTTCGACAGTAGGAATATTGTATAATTTACTGTGTATCCCGTATTGACGGGAGCTTTTACGAGGCGTATTTACTGCGTGCTGAACAACATTAACGAAAGATCCGAGGAAGATATATGTCCGTAAAAAAGAAAACAGGTATAATACTGCTCACCGCAGCTGCAATGGTGATTTCCGGCGGATGCGGCAAAGCGTTGGTATTTGATAACGAACCGCAGGATACAACCGGCGGAAATATAATAAGCGGTATTCCGTTGACGGAAAGCAAGGTAAAGCCCGCACTCAGCATACCCGAACAGACAGGCTCGCATACTACGGCCGCAGCAACAAAAAAGAAAACAGAAACCTCACCGAATGAAGATTCATCCGCCGATGAGCCTTCTGTCGATACGTCTTATGATGAACCGCCCGTTCCCGATGAGGAGATTCCGTCTGTGGAAACTGTGACATCGGCTGCTACGACAAAAAAAGATGTGACTGTAACATCAAAAAAGAATGATAATGTTCCTGCCGCCACCGATAATCTGCCTGTAAACAGCTATACGGCACTGAATTATAACGAGGTGAAGGGCGTATGGATATGGTATTCCGAATTGTACCCGATTCTTACCGGAAAAAGCGAGTCACAGCTCAGAAGCGGTATAGGCGAGTATTACGATAATTGTCTTTCACTGGGCATCAATACAGTCTATGTTCATGTCCGTCCCTTCGGTGACGCAATATATAAATCCGACTATTTTCCGTGGTCAAAGTACTGCACGGGATATATCGGAAAAGATCCCGGCTATGATCCGCTCAAGGTTATGATAGACGAGGCACATGCAAGAGGTATTTCTTTTCAGGCGTGGGTCAATCCTTTACGCTGTTATTACGAAGATGATGCACCTGATGTAAGTACAACGTATAAAACGGGTCAGTGGTATGACACGAAGGACGGCGACTATATAGTCAAGGTCAATTCTTACTGGTGGCTCAATCCCGCCTATAAGGAGGTTACAGACCTTATCGCAAACGGAGCGGCGGAGCTTGTTTCAAAATATGATGTAGACGGCGTACATATAGACGATTATTTCTATCCCACAACGGAAGCGTATTTTGACAGCATTGCGTTCAACGCTTCATCATATAGCAGTCTGTCACAGTTCAGACTGGATAATTGCAGCCGTATGGTAGCGGATATGTATAAGGCTGTGAAGTCGCACAATCCTACCGCATTGTTCGGGGTCAGCGCACAGGGCAATGTTACAAACAATGAAACACAGCTTTATGCAGATGTAGAGAAATGGTCAAAAGAGGACGGCTATGTCGATTATATGGCACCTCAGATATATTACGGTTTTGATAACGGCGGTCAGCCGTTTGAACAGGTGGTCGAGCAGTGGGATAAAATGCTCGCCGGTACCGGAAAATCGCTTATACCCGGTCTTGCGGTGTACAAGATAGGCACTGAGGACGAATGGGCAGGAAGCGGAAGATACGAATGGCAAAATGATAAAGAAATAATTAAAAGGCAGATTGTAAAATCGCAGAAAACGTCGAATTACGGCGGCGTTATTCTTTACAGCTATCAGTTCATTTTTGAGCCTGACAGCAATGTTAAAACAGCTGTTAATAAGGAAATAGCGGCATTCAAGCCGCTTCTAACGCAGTAAGTGCCGTAATAATCGGAAGGAAGAGCAGAAGATGAGAAATAAATTTATCAGAATAATGGCAGGAGTGCTGTCGGCTTTTTTGCTTTTGTCACAGCTGACTGCCGTTGCTGAGGAAAACACAAGTGAAAACACATCCGCATCGGCAGAATCGGCCGAGCAGTCGAAACAGACAACTCCGCAGATAGCCGAGCCTAAGCTGACTTTATCGAACGAGCTTAAAGCAACGGTTATAAATTTAGGGGATTTTGCGGCTGAGAAGTTCGGTGAGAATTTTTCAAAAAAGCTGGATACCCTCATTGCTTACGGTATGAACGGAGTGTACATCAATCCTTACGGAAAAGACGGTACATATTATACCACGAATATGAACAAGAACGGCGACAGGCTTGAAAAGGCTCTTGAGGCTGCTACTAAAAAAGGAATGCAGAGATATGTCTATTTCGACATAAACAAAACAATGGCGGCTTGCCCGGATGGCGAGGACTGCTATGATTATCTTGTGAGTGAGGCTCATAAATTTGCGCTCAAATACAGATGCAACGGCATAATACTTACGGGATTTTACGGTGCAAACAATAACAGCACTTATGAAGAATATATGAAGAACGGCTCGGGCATAGGCTATAAGAACTGGCTTTATGATACGGTTGAATATAAGTTCTCAACCGTGAGCGGTGTTATTCGTCTGTCTGACAATTCCATAGCGGTCGGCATTGACGCAAAGGATGTCTGGGCAAACGCTTCGAAGAATAAAAAGGGCAGTGATACATCCGCAAAGTACACCGCTTTCTATAACGGCTATGCCGATACCAAGTCTTTCATAGAAAAGGGTCTTACGGATTTTATTGTAGTCAATGCGTCCGGTTCGCTTGACAATGAAACTGTCGGATTTGAGAACGTTTGTTCCTGGTGGAGCGATGTTGCTAAATCTGCGAAGATACCGTTCTACATTGTTCATCATAACGAGAAAATAGGAACGGATGAAGACGGCTGGGGTGTTGAGGATCAGCTTCTCAAACAGCTTGCAAAAGCCGATGAGCTTGATAATTATTCGGGAAGCGTGTTCTATTCGGAGAAATCTCTTGAGGAAAACCCGATGGGAACAACAGATACGCTCACGAAGTATTTCAACGAGCAGATAAATGTTGACAGCCTTTTTGAAGACCTTGAAATGACATCGCCGTATTATACAAATTATTCGACGGATGATACATCGGTAGCGTTCATGGGTACGTTTGACGAGAATTTTGACGTATATTTTGACGGTGAAAAATTATCGCTTAACGAGGCGGGAAACTTCTACTTTGAAAAACAGCTTGAAGTCGGAATGAACACTTTCGTTATAACACACAAAGGCAAAACCATATATTATAACATCGAACGCACAATCAACGTTCTTAAATCTATAGGAAGCTCCGTAGCGGAGGGCAAGACACTTAAGGTTGACGGAGGTATGGCGGTATCCGTGCTTGCGGTCGCCTATAAAGGCTCTTATGCTACAGCTACGCTCGGCGGCACTACAATTGAGCTTACCGAAAACGCAAAATCGGACGTTGTTGACATTAACTCATCGTATGCGGCATTTACAGGAAAAATTGTCGTTCCCGAGGGCATAGTCGATGAGGAACAGTATCTCGGAAATGTTGAAATTTCCGCTTCATATGCAGGATATTCAAGAACATATATAGGTGCCGAGGTTATTGTAAACGCAGTAAAGCTGCCCGATAAGAACATAGAGATAATTGACAAGATCCCGACAGACCAAAGCTCTTTCGGTACGGGTGAGATAGTCGGACGACTGTCTGCCGCCGTTTCGGAGGATACAAGCGTTACTTATGTAAAGCTGAACAAGAACTTTGCTTATATCTATGACGGCACAAATACCGATTCTGTCAATCCTCCGAACGTTGGACAGCTTCCCGAAGGCACGCTCGACTATTATAAGAGCGAATGGGATGAATATTATGTCACAACATCGGGCAAGCGATTCCTTAAGGAAGATGCCGACCTTACAAGCGGTGTCGGAATGGGTGAAAATCCTCTTGTTGTAAATGCAATAGGAAATATGGGCGGAGATTCGTTCATACAGATGGCGCTGGAGGATCGCTCGTCATTTACTGTTACGCCTATCGGAAACGACTATTATTCCGGTTATGACGGCGAGTTCAATCTTGACGATTTCACGGCTACTCATATCAACATCACGTTTGATAATATAACCTCGGTTACTGCACTTCCCGATTTCGACAACTGCACAGTGTTCAGTGCGGGTGAGTGGCAGCAGGTAGACGTTGACGGTGTCATGAAGTTCCGGCTCGTGCTTAAATTAAGACAGCCGGGAGTTTATGCAGGAAACAGTGCCACATACGACTGCGAAGGCAATCTGATGTTTAAGTTTGAGATACTTACAAACGACATCAGTAATATGACTATAGTAATCGATCCCGGTCACGGTGTGACCGAGTACGGCTATGACGATCCCGGTGCGATAGGACATATTGAAGAAGCAGGCGCAAACCTTGCGGTAGCAAAGCTGGTTGAATCAAAGCTCAAGGCTCTGGGCGTAAACGTTGTAAGGCTCAAGACCGAAAGCGAATTCTACGATACAAAACGCAGACCTTATTATGCCCGTGATTACGGCTGTGATTTATACATAGCCATTCATTCAAACAAGGCCGGTTCGGAAAGTCCGAGAGGAACAGAGTGCTATTATTACACATCGTACTCTCAGCCGCTCGCCGAGTCGCTCACAAGGCACGTTTCGTCATATTTCAGCAATAATGTTTATTCCGATGGAGCAAACTGCAACAGAGGAGCGCAGTACAGCTATATGTGGACAACAAAACAGCAGGATTTCCCGTCGGTACTTATAGAAATGGGATTTGTCAGCAACTATGAGGATGCGATGGCTCTTGCAAATTCGACCGACCAGGACGGTATAGCACAGGCTATTGTTGACGGAATAAAGGAATATGTAACAAGAAGCGGTGTATCATCATATTGATATACCTGTGTTTAAAAATGCGGCAAGTTAAAATTGCCGCATTTTTAGTATACTTTCTGCAAAAGAAATAAAAAATACTTGCAATTTGCGACGTTCTTTGATATAATAACAATGTACTATGCGAAAGGACAGATTTCCTTAGCGGATACGATACTAATTTAATTAAAAGAAATGGGGACTTCCAATGCCAGCAAATATAGTTGTAGGAACTCAGTGGGGTGACGAAGGAAAGGGTAAGATTATTGATATTATCGCTTCCAGAGCCGATGTGGTCGTTCGTTCACAGGGCGGTAACAATGCAGGACATACTGTAGTAAATGACGGTCAGACTTACAAACTCCATCTGATCCCTTCGGGCATTCTTTATAAAAATACGCTCTGCCTTATAGGCGCAGGTGTAGTGCTTGATCCTAAGGATCTTTTATCCGAGATCGACAACCTTTCACCAAGAGGCGTTTCTTTCGACAACCTCAAGATAGATCCCAGAGCGCACGTTGTTATGCCGTGGCACATTACTCTTGACGGACTTTCAGAAAAATTCAGAGGCAACTCCGATATAGGCACTACAAAGCGTGGTATAGGTCCTTGCTATATGGATAAATACGAGCGTTGCGGTATCCGTGTCTATGATCTTGTTCATCCCGAAGTTTTTGCAGAAAAGGTAAGAATGACAGGTAAGCTCAAGAATAAGATAATCACAGAAGTTTACGGCGGCGAGCCTCACGATATTGAAGCTATCATAAAGGAATATACCGAATACGGCAAGCGTCTTGCAAAGTACGTTGACGATGTATCGGTAATCGTATACGAGGCTGCAAAGGCAAACAAGACGATAATGTTCGAGGGCGCACAGGCAACACTGCTTGACATCGACTTCGGTACTTATCCTTATGTTACTTCTTCTCATCCGCTTTCCGCAGGCGTTTGTGTAGGTACAGGCGTAGGACCTATGATTATTTCAAACATCATAGGTGTTGCAAAGGCTTATACAACAAGAGTAGGTAAGGGTCCTTTCCCGACAGAGCTTGATGATGAGACAGGCGAAACAATCAGAAACAAGGGCGGCGAGTTCGGTACTACGACAGGCAGACCCAGAAGAACAGGTTGGTTTGACGCTGTTATTGTACGTCATTCCGTAAGAGTAAACGGACTTTCTTCACTTGCTATAAACAAGCTGGATACGCTCGGCGGCATTGGTGATTTAAAGGTGTGCGTTGCTTATAAGAAGCCCGACGGCACTGTTATTGAGAATTTCCCCGCAGCGCTTGAAGAGCTTGCCGATTGTGTACCCGTATATGAAACTCTCAAGGGCTTTGACGATGATATATCTTCCTGCCGCAGCTTTGACGAACTGCCCGAGGCGTGCAAGAAGTACATCGAAAGACTTGAAGAACTCTGCGACTGCCACATCTCTATGGTAGGTGTAGGCCCCGACAGAGAGCAGATAATCGAAAGATAACAAATACGATAACAATACTGTAGGACGTGTTTTATTGAATATACTTTTTATCGGGGATGTTGTAGGACAGAAATCCTGCGCTAATCTCAGAGAAAAATTACCGCTACTCAAAAAAGAGTATAATATTGATACCGTTATTGTGAATGGCGAAAATTCTGCTGACGGTAACGGCATTACGCCCGTTACCGCAAAATACCTTTTAGAAAGCGGAGCCGATGTTATTACTACCGGCAATCATTGTTTCCGCAGAAAAGAGATGGACGCTTTTTACGAAACGTCGGATTTTGTTATCCGCCCTGCGAATTTTCCGGATGATGTTGTCGGTAAAGGATATACGATTCTTGACCACGGGAGATATTCCGTATGCGTCATTAATCTTATGGGTGTGGTTTTCATGCAGAACCTTGAAAATCCGTTCCACTGTATCGACAGGATTCTGAGTGAAGTGAAGTCAAAGGTGATCATCGTTGATTTTCACGCTGAGGCAACATCTGAGAAAAGAGCGCTCGGACACTATCTGACGGGCAGAGTATCGGCGGTGCTTGGTACTCATACTCACGTCCAGACAGCCGATGAAGAGATTCTTGGCGGTCATACAGGTTACATCACCGATGTCGGAATGACAGGTGTAACAGATTCCGTACTGGGAATCAAAAAAGAGATTATTATCAGCAATATGATGACAGGCTATCCGCAGAGATATGAATACGCAGACGGCGACTATTTTATTTGCGGCGTTGTCGTATCTGTTGATGAAAAAAGCGGTATCTGTACCTCTATCAAGAGAATCAGATACTGAATAAATTACCGGGAGGTTTAAAATGGAAGTAGTAAAAGTTTCAGCAAAATCCGTTCCAAAGTCGGTTGCAGGCGCTATAGCAGCAGTTATTCGTGAAAACGGCGAAGTTGAAGTTCAGGCTGTAGGCGCAGGTGCTTCTAATCAGGCAGTAAAAGCTATTGCAATATCCAGAAGCTATATGGCTTTATCCGGCGTGGATCTTGTTTGCATTCCCGCTTTCACAACTGTCAGCATTGACGGTGAAGAACGCACTGCGATGAAGTTCATCGTTGAATGCAGATAAGCAATTATTATTCAGACTGTAGAAAAACCCCGATTTGCAAGCAAGTCGGGGTTAAATTTATGCCAAATTATGCCTTTGCACAGAAATCACGCTCAATAACAGCGAAAAACGAGAAAAATATGTGCTTTCTCCAGCTATGGATCGCATATTTTTTGAGGTTCATTGCAGCAAATTTAAGCCTGACCCAATTCGTTACCTGAGCCAAGCCTCTGAAAAGAGTATATCTCATCGAGTGCTTTTCCTTTGCATCTGCAAACACCCGTTCAATTGTCTCTTTTCTCAGTGTGTATATTGCTTTGTATTTCGGAGTACACCGAATATCCTCTGCCATTTCGATATACTCACTCCATATATGCCTTGTTACTGTTTTCTCACTCTTTGCATTTTTGGTACACTTATTTTTTGTCGGGCACTTCTCGCATTTGTAGCCTTTGCTTTTAAACTCCTTGTAGCCGTCACGGTTTGTCGTTGAATAGTTCAGCACCTGATTTTCAGGACAAATTACACAATCATAGTAAACATCATATACATATTTGGATGGTCTGTAATAATCTTTTACACCTGCGGGTCTTGTGTATGGTAAAATCGGTGTTCTTCCGTCATCAATTACTTCTTTGCATATCCAAGGGGTTTTGTAGCCTGCGTCAGCTACGACATTCTGTATTTCAGGATAATGTTCTGTAAGTCTTGCATAGCCCGTCAAAAGCTACACTATCATGTACATTTCCTGGATTGACTGTCACATCAAGAATATATCCTTTCTTGTCGCAAGCGGTCTGTGCTGTATATGCAAAGCATTTTTTGTGTTCGCCCTTGTGGAATACTCCGCATTCTGGGTCGGTGGTCGATTCATTAACGATTCTTTCTTTCGGCGGTTTGGTGTCATCAAACGGTTTCTTGCCGTGTTCTTCACGGTCTTCATTGATTTCTTCCATCAGCTTTTCTTCATATATTTTAGCCGCCTTGGGAACGGCTTTCTTAACCGCTTTTTTCATATTGGCATTTGCCTTGATATGTGTTCCGTCAACGAATACTGTTTCGGGTGTAAGATAGCCTGCCTGCTCGATTTCGTTCAATATCCAATAGAATACCTTTTCTATTGTTTCAGCAGTAAATCTGTTTTTGAAATTGTAGCTGATTGTCGAGAAGTGCGGTGTCTGCTCATTCAGCAGATAGCCTAAAAACCAACGGTATGCCACGTTTACTTTTACCTCATCAGCCGTTTTACGCAGAGAAGGTATCCCATAGATATGCTGTATCAATACCATTTTGAACAACACTATGGGGTCTATACTCGGTCTTCCGTTGTTTTCGCAGTATAAATCCGAAACTATTTCATAGATTTTTGTGAAGTCTATCACGCTATCTATTTTTCTGAGCAGATGGTCTTCCGGTATCAGCTCGTCCATACATACAAATTCTATCTGATGTCTTTCTTGTTTTCCTGTTTTCAGCACCTTTCATCACCATATTTATTATACCACATATCAATGAAAAAGCCAAGCATTTCTGCTTGACTTTTTCGACAGACTGTTATTATTATCGTTTTAGGTAATTAAGAGGAGAATTATTCCGGAATTCCGGAGCCGCTCTGACGTATTTTGTCAGGACGGATTTTTTTGCATATAATACGCCTTACTGTAAATTATATTGATATAGTACGGAGGACTTTATGACGGATATAATTGTAATTGACAGTGAGGAATCACTGTCCCTGCTTATAGCGGAAACACTTTCACGTTCATTTTCGGTACGGTTTTATAATATGAATTCAATGTATCTGTCGGGGGAGGGCAATGCTGTAAACTTGTGGCGTACCGATTCGTTACATGGACTTGTAACGGATGATTGCATTGTTGTAATGGGTGAAAATACTGCGGCTATTCCAAGACTTATACCCGACACGGCGGTAATAATAGCAAACGCTCTCAACAAAGAACAGATGAATACTTTGTCATATCTGACGTGTAATGTGATAACGTGCGGAAATCTTATAATGGATACGGTTTCATATACAAGTATTACAGATGAGGAAATATCGGTTTCATTCGGCAGGACGGTAACCACGCTTGACGGCGATGAAATACAGCCGTTTGAAATCCCCGTAAAGAGAAACGGTGCCGAGAGCCTGTACGAGATTATGGCAGTCACTGCTTTACGTCTGCTGACAGGCGATAATTCGATTATAGAAGAAGTGTAAAGTGCGTTGAAGAGATGAATAAAATATAGCTTATGCACTTGTATTTTTCTCGTGTCTGGTGTATAATGTATACAATAGCATTATAGTAGTTAAGTGTGCCCTTTGGCACGGATACTGTTATTTACGGTTACGCAGTGCATATTTGCCTGCGGGAAAGGCAGTTAATCTATGAATAAAAAAGTTAATAATACAGGCGCAAGCCTGAGAATATCAAATGATGTGCTTGTAAAAATCGCTGAGGTTGCGGCTACCGAAATAAGAGGCGTTGCGTCTGAGGGCGAGCATCTTGTTATCTGCGACAAGAATATGGCTCAGTTTACGGGAAAAATTATGCCTCAGTCGCCCGTTAAGGCAGTACTGAAAAACGATGCTGTCGAGGTTACAGTAAGCATTGTTGTGTTGCAGGGCTTCAAGGCGGAGAATGTAGCACGCTCCGTACAGGAGAGCGTAAAGTCTGCTATACAGAATATGGCAGGCATATCCGTATCTAAGGTAAATGTAAAAATTGCTGATATTATGCTTTCAAAATCAGCTGATTAAATAAAGGAAACAGATTAAATGACAGAAAGAAAACTTACACGTCACGAAATGAGAGAAGCGGCTTTGCTTATACTCTTTCAGATGAAACTTAACCCCGAAACGCTTGACGAGATACTTGAGGACTGCAAAGAGTCCTTTGAGATGGAATACAATTCCCAGTCGGTGAAGCTGGCGAAGGGTGTTGCAGAGCATGAAGATGAGCTGAACGGCATAATCGAAAGCTATTCACCCTCGAGAAAGCTCGACAGAATTTCGTACATAAACCTTGCTATTATGAGAATAGCCCTGTATGAAATGAAATACTGCCCGTCCGTACCCGATAAGGTGGCCATAAACGAGGCAATAGAATTTGCAAAGGAATATGCCGACAAGACAGATGTACGCTTTATAAACGGCGTTCTCAATTCATATTATAAGGACAATCCGACAAAGGAACAGCCTGATGCCTGATTTTTTTACCGTAACGGTTTCTCAGGTGACAAGACGACTTTCGATGATAGTAAAGGGCGATAAGGCTCTGAACGATTTGTATGTTTCGGGCGAGATTTCGAATTTTACCTTGCATAAAGCGTCAGGACATATGTATTTCACGCTGAAGGACGAAACGGCTTCAATAAAATGTGTTATGTTTGCAGGTAATGCCCGCAGTCTTGATTTCACTCCGTACAGCGGTCAGAGCGTAATCGTTCACGGAAGCGTGAATGTTTATGAGCGTGACGGAGCTAATCAGATTTATGTCACTGATATGATCGAAAGGGGACAGGGTGAGCTTGCTCTTGCGTATGAACAGGCAAAGCGTGAGCTTGAGGCAGGCGGATATTTCAATAAAAAGCGTCCCATACCGAAACAGCCGAAAAAGGTTTGCCTTATAACCGCTGAAAAGGGTGCGGCACTTCAGGATATGCTGAATATCATTGCAAGACGAAGACCTATACTGGAAGTGGTTTTTATTCCAGTAACGGTACAGGGAGCATACGCACCGTCAACTCTTATCAAAGCATTGGCTCTGGCTAAGAGTACCGGTTCGGATCTGATTATCATCGGCAGGGGCGGAGGTTCGGCAGAGGACTTGTCGTGCTTTAACGATGTCGGATATGCGAAGGCACTGTACAACAGCGAGATTCCGACAATTTCCGCTGTAGGACACGAAACGGATTTTACCATTTCCGATTTCGTAGCGGATTTCAGAGCGCCAACACCGTCTGCGGCGGCTGAAATAGCTACTGCGGTTACCTGCGATGATCTTTCGGAGCATATCGAGCTTGTTTATGACAGGCTCAGCGATATCATCCATTCAAAGACAGACAGCTACGAACAGCTTATAGACAGTATACAAAGGCACATTTCAGCTTACAGTCCCGGACAAAGAATAGAAAGATTTGAAAGGGAACTTGTGCTTATAAGCGGTAAAATCAGAACGGCAACCGACGCAGTTATTACAAAAAACAGCGTTTTGCTTGACAATTACTCGGACAAGATAGAGGCGTTAAGCCCGATAAATGTGTTGAAACGTGGATACAGTGCAGTAACCAAAAACAACAGCGCCGTAAACAGTATCGCTGATATCGAACAAAACGATACCGTTGAGATATTATTTGCGGACGGTACGGCTACAGCACAGATAAAGGAAATACACGAAAATAATAAGGAGCGTTTTAGATGAGCTTTGAAACAGCCATGAAAAGACTTGATGAAATCTCAGTGCAGATGGAACAGCCCGATATAACACTTGACAATTCGATGAAGTGCTATAAAGAAGCGGTCGAACTTATAGCTTTTTGCCGTAAGTATATTGATGAAGCAAAGCTGACGGTACAGAAACTGGAAGAGGTTTAAAATGACAGCAAAGAAGTACACCTTTCCTGAAAACGACGGCGGATTTGACGCTGTGTTCCGGGAATACCGTGCGATTTTCGAGAAGCAGCTTAGAACGGTATGTGATTCATTCTGTGATAACGGTGCAAAATACAAGGCTCTTTATGATGCGGCATCATACAGCCTTGAGGCAGGCGGAAAACGCATAAGACCTGTGCTTGCTTTTGAAATGTGCAGAGTGTGCGGCGGAGATATAAACGATGCCGTGCCTGCCGCTGTTGCCGTTGAGATGATCCATACATTCTCGCTTATTCACGATGATCTTCCTTGTATGGACGATGACGATATGAGAAGAGGCAGACCGAGCTGTCATAAGGCACACGGCGAGGCTGTGGCACTGCTGGCAGGTGACGCATTATCTGCCTATGCAGGTAAATATATCTGCGACAGCGACTTACCCGCCGAAAAAAAGACGGCGATGATAAAAGAGCTGTATGACAGGACGCTCGGCATGATAGAGGGGCAGACGATAGACACGGACGGAAAATTCGACACGCTTGAAGGATTGCTGTCAATGTACGAAATGAAGACCTCCGAGCTTCTTACTGCGGCTTCTGTTATGGGATGTATAGCGGCAGGCGCAGATGAGGAAAAAATATCGGCGGCAAGAGCCTATGCGCACGATGTCGGACTTGCTTTTCAGATTGTGGACGATATTCTTGACGTTACATCTACAGCGGAAGAACTCGGTAAGCCTATAGGCAGTGACGCACAGCAGGAAAAGACTACAAGCGTTACTCTTTTAGGACTTGATAAAGCAAGGGAGCTTGCAAAAAAAATATACCGAAGGGGCTGAAAACGCACTTTCGGCATTTGAAAACAACGAGTTTTTGTGCCGGCTTACCGATTTGCTTTTAAACAGAAAAAATTGACAGTGGAATATAACCCCGGAGGGTCAGACATAAATGAGAACTGATCAGATCAATGTTATCCTGCTGATTGCACTTATCAGCTGGGGTACTGCACAGATTTTAAAAACGTTGATACATTTCATAAAGACGAAGAACTTTAAAGCGGAACGTCTTACGGGTGCGGGCGGTATGCCGTCAGCACATTCGGCTACTGTATGTGCGACAGCAATAACCACTTGCAGAGTCTGCGGAATATGCTCGCCGGAGTTTGCACTTGCTATGATACTTGCCATGGTGGTAATGTATGATGCTATGGGTGTAAGACGATCCGCAGGACTTCAGGCTAAGGAAATCAATCGTCTGAGGCGTGTCGTCAATGAGCTTGACGAGGAATTTATGGACAAGTTCGACGATAAGGTTGACGAGATTGAGGAAAAGAAGCCTGAAGAAATACACGAACTGAAGGAATTTCTCGGACATACGCCGCTTGAGGTGCTCTGCGGCGCATTGCTCGGAATACTTATAGCTATGGCTGTACCGATACAGGTGGTCGGCTGATAGAATAATATCGGGAGATACAATTTGATACTGAAAAACGATATGTCCGCCGAGTATTTGAAATCGCTTACTCCCGAACAACGAAAAAAGCTGTGTTCGGAGATAAGACAGTTACTTGTGAAAACGGTAACGGTAAACGGCGGTCATCTTGCGTCAAACCTCGGTACAGTTGAACTTACGGTGGCAATGCACACCGTGTTTGACTCTCCGAAGGATAAATTTGTTTTTGATGTAGGGCATCAGTCCTATACACATAAGATAATTACGGGCAGAGCGGGAAAAATGAATACTCTGCGCTGTGAGGGCGGTATTTCCGGATTTCCGAAGGCGGAAGAATCCGAGCATGACGCTTTTATCGGCGGTCACAGCAGTATTTCTATTTCTGCGGCACTCGGTATTGCCGAGGCCATGAGGTCGGATGGCGACGATCACAGCGTTGTTGCCGTTATAGGCGACGGCGCATTAACCGGCGGAGAGGCTTACGAAGGCCTTAACAATGCCGGAAAAAGCCGTTGCAACCTGATAGTAGTGCTGAATGATAACGAGATGTCAATCTCCAAAAATACCGGTGCGCTCGCTTTGTATCTGGCACAGATACGTTCTACAAGAAAATATTACAGCACAAAGAATTCCGTAAAGAATGTTCTTGATAAAACACCGATAATAGGAAAAGGCATCGGAAAAGCGGTAAAAGGCACTAAGCAGCTGCTGAAATATGCGATTTATCATTCAAACCTGTTTGAAGATTTAGGCTTTAAATATTTGGGACCGATAGACGGGCATAATCTTGATGAGCTGACAGAGGCACTTATGGTTGCAAAAATGATGCAGCGTCCGTGCCTTGTTCACATTTATACAAAAAAAGGTAAAGGCTATGCTCCCGCAGAGGATAATTCGGGAGAATATCACGGTTTGCCGCCTAAAAAAGACGATGATAACAATTGCAAAGGTGAGTGCTTTACAGACGCTTTCGGAAAAGCTCTGCTCTCATTTGCCGATAAAGACAACAGCATATATGCCGTTACAGCCGCTATGAAATACGGAACAGGGCTTCAGCATTTTTACAAGGCTTTTCCGGAGCGTTTCTTTGATGTCGGTATTGCGGAGCAGCATGCAGTGACTTTTTCGGCAGGACTTGCAAGTCAGGGTAAGCTGCCTGTGTTTGCAGTGTATTCTTCATTTCTTCAGCGGTCGTATGACCAGCTTATACACGATTGTGCAATAGAAAAACGTCATGTTGTGCTTGGAATAGACAGAGCAGGCTTTGTCGGCGAGGACGGTGAAACGCATCACGGCTTGTTTGATGTTGCGATGCTCACGACCGTACCCGGTGTCACTGTGTATTCGCCGTCGGATACGGCGGAGCTTTCACAGTGTCTTGAGCAGGCTCTTTACAAGGATAAAGGCGTAGTTGCCGTAAGGTACCCGAGAGGGTGCGAGTTATACCGTTCAGGCACGAAGGCGTACAGCGACTTCAGGCACGTTTCAAATAAAAGCAGAAAGCTGATTTTCACATATGGCAGAATATCCGCCTACGCTTACACCATTCACGGTGCTGATATTTTACAGGCAATAAAAATTTTCCCTATCGTCGATGAAATAATTAATATTTGTCTTGCTTATGATGAAATATATGCCTTTGAGGAAGGCGAAAGAGAGGGTGGAATCGCTCAGAAGCTGTGTACCGCTCTGGCTCTTGCCGGATATAAAGGCAGGTTTACCATAACGGCGGTTGACGGATTTGTCCGTCATGCCGATGTTGCGACACAGCTGCATAACGCAATGCTCGACGCAGACGGAATGAGAAAAATTACAGGAGAATAAGATGCAGAAACGACTGGATGTTTATCTTTCCGAAAACAACACAGTAAAAAGCCGCAGCCTTGCCGCATCGCTCATAAAGCAGGGAAGCATTGAGGTCAACGGCAGAATATGCACAAAAGCATCGTTTGCGGTTGATGAGAACGATAATATCAGAATAATCGGAGAGATGCCGAAATATGTCGGCAGAGGCGGATTGAAGCTTGAAAAGGCATTATCCCACTACAGACTTCATCTTGACGGTTCGGTGTGTATAGATATAGGAGCGTCAACAGGCGGTTTTACCGATTGTATGCTTCAAAACGGTGCGGTAAAAGTCTATTCTGTCGATGTCGGTACAGATCAGCTTGATGAAAAGCTGAGAAACGATCCCAGAGTATTTTCTATGGAAAAGACCGATATAAGAAACTGCGTAGGTTCTTTACCTGCGGTGGATTTCATCGGTATCGACGTTTCGTTTATATCGCTGAAGCTCGTTCTTCCGTCGGCTTATGCACTGCTTAAGGACGGCGGAGAGTGCGTAGCACTTATCAAGCCGCAGTTTGAAGCCGGAAAAAGCCATCTCAGCAAACACGGAATAGTAAGAGATTCCAAAGTACATAAAAAAGTATGCGATGATATATCGGAGTTTGCCTCAACTCTTGGGTTTGAACGTGGAGAGGTCATATCCTCGCCCATAACCGGCGGTGACGGCAATACCGAGTATCTTATATATCTCAGACGTTTATAACATATAACTTACAAAGGCAGGTGAAATATCATGAAGGTAATGATATGTGCCAATCTCGCTAAAGAACGGAGCAGGAAAGCGGCGGCAGATGCGTGCGCTAAGCTGAATGAAATAGGCTTTCTGCCCATGATAGAAAAGCAGTACGAAAATGTCATAAAGGTGGATAACGCCGTATACGCTGAAACAGACAGCCTTATAACCGACTGCGATATGTTTATGACTATAGGCGGTGACGGAACTATTCTCAAGTGGGGACAGAAAGCCGCCGCCTGCAATAAACTCCTGCTTGGAATAAATACGGGCAGGCTGGGCTTCATGACTTCTATAGAGAGCGGCGAGCTTGATACACTGGAACGTCTTAGAACAGGCGAATATACAGTGAGCAGAAGAATGATGCTCGATATTGAATATGAGGGCAAAGGCAATTACAGCGCCATAAACGATGTTGTGTTCAGCAAATGCCGTTATTCAAAGCTACCGGAATTTATTGTTTCGGTAGAAGAATATGAGGTGACAAAAATCAGAGCCGATGGAATTATCTTCAGTACGCCGGCAGGCTCTACGGCATATTCTTTATCGGCAGGAGGACCTATTATATCCCCTGATGCACAGTGCATTGAATTTACTCCGTTGTGCGCTCATTCGCTTTTCGGCAGACCTATGATATTTTCAGCAGATTCGGAAATAACGGTGCGTTTTTCTGCATATGAAGACAGCGGCGTTTCGCTCAGTATTGACGGTAATGACGATATGGATTTCAAAGAGGGCGAAATAATAAAGATAAGACGCTCGGAGCAGCAGCTTTCTATTATTGATATAAACGGCAGCAGTTTCTATAAAGCGGTACACAACAAGCTGATGAGACCGCTCAAATAAAATCTTACAAGGGGTGATATTGTGAAAAAAAGAAAAGACAGGCAGAAATTCTCAGAATCATATCTTCAAACGAAGTGGAAACGCAGGAAATGTTGCTTAATCTGTTGAAGCAAAAGGGCTATGATGTGACTCAGGCGACCGTTTCCCGTGATATAAACGAACTCAATATTGAAAAAACGGTTTCTTCAAACGGAGTCAACTGCTATGCAAAAGCGGAAAAGGTACACACGGTCAAGTTTCATAATATTATTTCGGAAGCGGTTGTCAATATAGATTACGCAATGAATATAGTTTCAATAAAATGCCACAGCGGTCTTGCAAATGCTGCTTGTGCAGGTCTTGATATGATGAATCTTTCCTATGTTGTCGGAACTATCGCAGGCGATGATACGATATTTGTACTGACAAGAACGGAGGGTGATGCAAGAATGCTGACACGTCACCTGAAGGAACTGCTTTAAGATAAGGAGGTCGGCGTTTTGCTCAGAGAATTATCTATTGAAAATCTTGCTGTGATTGAAAAGGCGTCGATAGCCTTTGACGATAAGCTGAATGTGTTTACGGGTGAAACGGGTGCAGGTAAGAGTATACTTATCGGCGGCATAAATGCGATACTCGGAGGAAGGGTAAGCAAGGATATTGTAAGAGCAGGCACAGAAAAGGCTGTTGTGACCGGCCTTTTTGACGATTTGCCCGAAAGCGTCAAAGCTAAACTCAGCGATAACGGTTTTGCTGTCGATGACGAGCTTTTGCTGCAGCGTGATATTCATGCGGACGGTAAAAGCACCGCAAGAATAAACGGCAGAGCAACAACAGTAGCAATACTTCGTGATATAGCGTCTGAACTTATTGATATTCACGGACAGCACGATAACCGTCTGCTTATGGACGGGGATAATCAGCGTGAGATACTCGACAGCTACGGCAAAAACAGCGGGTTGCTGTCGGAATATGCGACCGCTTTCAAGGAGTTTTCGGCTTTATCAAGAAAAATTAAAGAAGTCAGCCGTAAGAAAACCGAATCGCTTGAAAAGGCGGAGCTTCTGAGAGAACGTCTTGAGGAGCTTGACAGGTATAATTTTTCCGCAGATGAAGAAGAAACCGTAAAGCAAAAGATTGAGGAACTTCGCAACGCCGAATACATAAGCGAGAATCTGTATAATGCACAGACGGCAATATCGGGAGACGATGATACTGACGGAGCATATTCTATGCTCGAACATTGCAAAAACAGCGTTTCATCTCTCAGCGAAACTATCCCGGAGCTTGATAAACTGGCCGAGCGTATATCGGATATGTTGGTAGAGCTTGAGGATATAAGAGAAGAAATAGTGCAGAGAATACCCGATGAAGACGAGGATACCGCAGGAATGCTCGGCGTTCTTGAAGAAAGGCTCAGCGTTATATTGCGTCTGCAAAGAAAATACGGCACAGACCTTGCACAGATACTTGAAAATTCGGAGAAATGGCGCAACGAACTTTATGAAATAGATAATGGCGACGATATAATAGAAGAACTTACAGAAAAGAAAAAAGAAGCAGGCGAAAAAGTAAAGCGTCTTGCCACAGAGCTTACAGGCAGAAGAAAAAAAGCGGCGGACGAGCTTGCAAAGCGGATTTCTGCGGAGCTTACGTTTCTTGATATGCCGGATATAAGACTTGTGTTTGATATATCGCAGGATAAAGTCACTCTCAGCGGAATGGATAAGGTGGAAATGCTTATCTCCGTCAATAAGGGCGAAGATTTGAAGCCTATGAGTAAGATCGCTTCGGGCGGTGAGCTGTCAAGAATAATGCTTGCCGTCAAGAACGTGCTTGCCGAAACAGACAAACTGCATACGATGATTTTTGATGAAATTGATACGGGTATAAGCGGCAGAGCCGCCGCCAAGGTCGGATTAAAACTGCACGAGGCGGCGGAAAACAGGCAGATACTCTGTGTAACGCATCTTGCACAGATTGCGGCAATGGCGGATACACAGCTTCTGATAAAAAAGACCAGCGATGAAAAACGCACCTATACGGGCATTACAAAGCTGGATTTTGAAGGCAGAAAGAGAGAAATAGCAAGGATTATTTCCGGTGATGAAAACGATCCGATTTCGCTTGAAAATGCCGAAATGCTGCTGCTTAGAAAAAACGTGATATAAATTACAGAACAGTCTGAGGAAACTCAGGCTGTTTTTTTATGTCCGTATCACAAACCGACACTTTTTTACTTCCGTTTGTCCTATAATAAACGAGGGGCATAAAAATGGTTATTTATCTTGATGTGCTGATTCTGATAAATCTTTATGTTACATATTTTCAGATTCTTGCCGTAGCAGCATTTACTCACAGAAAAACAGTATGGTACAGAAAGCTGTCTGCGGCAGGCATAGGTGCGGTGGCATCACTGAGTATTTTCATTCCGCAGGAAATGGTTTTGACTCTTACTTTACTTAAGATATTTCTCTGTGCTTTGATTGCTTTTGTCGCATTCGGTTATACGGGATTTCGTGCATATGCGGTGAGCGTGCTGTTTTTGATGCTTGTCAGCTTCGTCTTTTCGGGGCTTATGCTTTGTGTGTGGCTGTTTGCCGCTCCTATGAAGATGCTGTTTATAAACGGCACTGTATATTTCGGTATTGATACGATGACGATAATTCTGTCTACCTGTGCGGCTTACGGAGTTGTCAGAATAATAAGATATATACTCGATAAAAACGGAAAAACCGATGGCAAGTATACTGTTATCATAAAAAATAACGGCAGGGAATGCAGGTTGTCGGCACTTGCAGACAGCGGAAACGGAATGGTCGACTGTTTCAGCGGATTGCCTGTGATAGTGTGCAGACGTGATATGTGCGCCGATGTTTCACCTCCTGCGATTGATATGATAGAAAATAACAGCGATATTTCGGAAATAGGCACGCAGATGATAAAGGGTGTCAGGATAATGCCGTTTTCCACAGTGGGAAAGGGTGGACTTATCTGTATGTTCAAAGCGGAGAGTGTTGTTATTGACGATGAAACGAATGAAGAAAAATATCCTGTCAATGCGCTTATCGGTATAGTGATAGGCGGAAGACAGGAATATGAAGCTATATTCAATCCGAAAATACTTGTGTGAGGTGTAAAATGCTCAAGATAATTGAAATTGTCAGCAATCTTATTTCAAAACTGCGTAAATCGGCAAACGGAAAATGCGAGTGCGATTATATAAACGGTGCGGAAACCTTACCTCCTCCGCTTTCAAAGGAAGAGGAAGCAAAAACGCTTGCAAAGCTAAACACGGACTTTGAAAACGCAAGGGAAACGTTGATTGTGCATAATCTGAGGCTGGTAGTTTATATCGCAAAGAAATTTGAAAGTACCGGTATAGGAATCGAGGATCTTATTTCCATAGGTACTATAGGGCTTATCAAAGCGGTGAACACATTCAGCGTGGAGAAAAACATAAAGCTCGCTACTTATGCCTCAAGGTGCATAGAAAACGAAATACTTATGTATCTGAGGAAAACGAATCCGCAGAAAATGGAGGTTTCAATAGATGAACCTCTTAATGTTGACTGGGACGGAAACGAATTGCTCCTATCCGATATTCTCGGAACGGATGATGATACTGTCAGCGTGGATATAGAATCTGAGGCAGAGAAAAGAATGCTTCTTGAGGCGGTGGAAAAGCTGGACGAAAGGGAAAAGCTGATAATGGAACTTCGTTTCGGGCTTAATAACCGCCCCGAAAACACAAAAGGAGGTCGCCGATATGATCGGGATCTCCCAGAGTTATATATCACGTCTTGAAAAGCGTATTATAAAAAGGCTCAAAAAGGAAATGGAAAGCCTGTGCAGTTAAGTGCTTCTGCTGTTTCTGCCAACTACCGCCATTGCACATTTTATTCCGTCCATTGCCGCTGTCACGATGCCGCCGGCATAGCCTGCACCTTCGCCGCAAGGATACAAGCCTTTCACGCTGACCGATGAAAGTGTTTCATCTCTTACTATTCTCACAGGCGATGAGCTTCTTGTTTCGGGGCCTGTCATAACCGCATCAGGAGAGCCGAAACAGCTGATTTTCTCGGCAAACTGCGGCAAAGCGTATCTTAAAGCATCGCATACGAAATCGGGCAGGTATTCATCTGGCGGCACAAATGTTGTGCCTATAGGATAGGAAGGAGTTATGTTGGCGAATTTTTCGGAGGTGCGTTTACTGAGAAAGTCGCCTACAAGGCATACAGGTGCGCTGTAATTTGCCCCTGCCGCTTTAAAGGCGGCTTTTTCTATCTTGCGCTGAAATTCTATTCCTGCCGTAATATCATCATTTTCAAAATCATCCGGAGTTATTCCGACAAGGACGGCACTGTTTGCATTTTCTCCGTTTCTTGCGTAATAACTCATACCGTTTGTGACTACCGTGTTTTCTTCGGAGGAAGATGCGGTGACTACTCCGCCCGGACACATACAGAATGTATAAACGCCTCTGCCGTTTTTGTCGTGAACCGACAGTTTATAGTCAGCGGCGGGAAGTGACGGGTGACCGCTCATTTCCCCGTACATACTGCGGTCAAGGTCGGATTGCTTATGCTCGATTCTTACTCCTACGGAGAAGTTTTTGGGCTGCATAGTAACGTTGCGGTTTTTCAGCATATAGAACACATCTCTCGCACTGTGACCTATGGCAAGAATCACATTGTCGGTTTCAATGGTGAATTCGGTGCCGTTTTTAATATAGCTTATGGCTTTAATTTTGCCGTTTTCGGTATCATAGCCGCAGAATTTTGCTCCGAATATTACCTCTCCGCCAAGCGATACAATATCGTTTCTTATGTTCTTTACGGTTTCTGACAATTTGTCTGTGCCAATGTGCGGCTTTGCCTCATACATGATTTCTTCGGGTGCGCCGTGACGGACAAATTCTTCAAATACCGTTTTTGAAAGCGGATTGTTGACACCCGTGTTCAGCTTTCCGTCTGAAAAAGTACCTGCACCGCCCTCACCGAACTGAACGTTGCATTCAGTATCAAGTATTCCTTTTTCCCAGAACGTTCTGACTTTCTCTTTACGGCTGTCAACATCAAGACCACGTTCAAGAACGATCGGACGTACACCGCACTGTGCAAGATAGAGCGCCGCAAACATACCCGCAGGACCGAAACCGACTACCACGGGACGCTTTGAAAGCTTTGCTCTTTGAGGCAAGGAATACGGTATTTCTTTATATGATGAAATGTTCTTGTTGCCTGAGTTCTTCTTTAACACTGCGTTTTCGTTTTCGCTGGCAAACGCAACGGTATAAACAAAGTGTATGTCGTCCTTGTGCCGTGCGTCAACGGATTTTTTTATAATTTTCAGCCGTGACGGGTCAGGCTGTGATGTTCTGAGTTTTTTGCCGATAAATGCCGTTATATCGTTTATTGTATGCTCCGGCGGCATTTTGATATTGCTGTATTTTATCATTTTCTACTCCGATAAAGAAAGACTTGCGTTCATACCTGCGGTATATCCGCTTTTCCACGCCCAGTCAAGATTATATCCGCCGCATTTGCCCTGGATATTGAGTATTTCACCGCACAGATACAAGCCGCTTGCCTTGAGGGATTCCAGCTTGTCGGAAACCTCGTTTGCAGGTATACCGCCGCAGGTTATCTGTGCAAGGCTCCAGTCCGATACGTTTCTTATGGGGTAGCGGCTGTCCTTTGCAAGATTACATAACACTGAAATGTCCTTATCCGATATTTCGCCGCAGGTTTGAGAAAAAGGAATACCTGCTTTTTTCAGCATTGCCTGTCCTACACGTTTGTGGTATATTCCCGTGAGAAGCTCTTCGCACGGCAGTGTCGCTCTTATTGCGGCAGTGCTTTTTATAAGCCCGTATAACTCATCTTTGCCAAGCGTTGGGGCGGTATCAAGTGAAATTTCACCGTTGTTTATATATTCTGCCGCTTTTGCCGACAGATTGAAAATACATATTCCCGACAATGCGCCGTCGGTAAACTGAACCTCTCCGGATTGCCTGTCTATCACCCTTCCGCCCGAGATAAGCGTAGCGCCAGCCGCCACACGAAGTCCCTTAAGCGATTTTACAAGCTCAATATCCGTTCTTACAGGCGCAAGGGCAGGAAAGAGCTTTGTCACCGAGTGACCTAAGCTTCTGCAAAGCTCATAGCCTTCGCCGCTTGAGCCGAGCGACGGAGCCGCTTTTCCTCCTGTGGCAATGATTACACGTTTTGCTTTTACCTGTGTTTCGCCGTCTGTTATGATAAAACCGTGTTTGGTTTTTGTTATTTCAGATACCGTAAAGTCGCATACTGTTCTGATGCCGGAAGAATCAGCGGCAAATCTGAGAGCGTCAAGCACAGAGGTTGCGGCATTGCTGTAGGGATATACTCTGCCGTTATCATCCGCACGGCAGATAAGCCCGAGCGAAGAAAAGAAATCCTCCGCATTGTCAATATCGGGGCTGATGTATGATAGAAGCTCCGTGTCGCCGGTATAATCCGCAGGAGATATATTGCGGTTGGTGAGGTTGCATCTGCCGTTACCGGTTGAAAGTATTTTTTTCCCTACCCTCTGCATTTTTTCGAGTACGGTCACATTGCCGCACCCGTAACGAGAAGCGGCGATGGCGGCGGCAAGCCCCGATGCGCCTCCGCCTATAATTGCTGTTTCGGTATCAATTATTTTCATTTCTGCTCCGTTCAAAGAAGTTAATTAAATTTATAATCTGTTAACATAAAAAGTATACCATATTATCATCGGGTAAGCAAGTGGTTTACCTGTTTGATGAATGATTGATTTTCGCAGGTAGTATGGGAAGAACTGTGAGAAATACAAAGGAGAAGAATTATGGACAACAGAATAATGAGACTTATAATAGCACTTGGTAAATTTTCCGCACAACCAAGACAGTACAGAATAATGGAAGGGCTTAACGCCAGTGAAACAGGAGTTTTCTGGGCAATGACGCAGATTATTGCGGAAAAACCGGATACCGAGCTTTTCGGACTGAGCGAGCTTAACAGCTATCTTAATTTTACCAGACCGAATCTTTCGCAGACTATCAATAAGCTTGAGGACAAGGGCTATGTTGAGAGGGTCGTACTTAAGGATGACAGAAGAGTAACATATATCAGGCTCACTGAAAACGGAAAAGCAACGGCAAAAGCAAAATATGACGAGATTTTTGTAAGACTTGAAAATATAGCTAAAATACTCGGTGAAGAGGACACGGATAAGCTGATTGAGCTTGTTCTGCGTTTTGCGGACGCTTACGAAAAGTCAGCTGAGCTGAAGTAAGAGAAAGGGAGCATAGTATTTGTTTAAAATATTCGGGTATCTCAAAAACAGCATACCGCAGGTTTTGTTGATAATTGTACTGCTTATAATTCAGGCGTGGGGCGACCTTACCCTACCGCAATACACATCTGATATTGTGGATATAGGCATACAGAACGGCGGTATAGAAAATGCGGCGGCAGATGCGCTGAGCGTTGACGGCTATAATGCGCTTGAAGCATTTATGAATGACGAGCAGAAAAGCATACTTGCAAAAAGCTATACTCTTGTGAAAAAAGGCGAAGCGACCGGTTCTCAGAAAGAACGCTTTCCCGGGTCTGCCGATAATGACGTTTATTTTCTGAACGAACTTACGGAAGATGAAAAACAACAGCTCATTAATACTGTCGATATACCTATGACGGCGGCTGAGATGATGAAAGAGCTTTCCTTTGAAGATTTGTCATCTATGACCGAAAAGCAGGGGATTAAACTGCCTTTTACTTCTTTTGAACAGGCAGGAGAAATGCTCGGTATTTCTTCCGGAAAAGCAAATGCACTGACGATTATTACGGCACTTGCGGAAAAAGGCGGCATGGGAGATACCGATTTGTCGGCATTGTCTGACAAAATATCGGAAATGCCGGTAACTATAACAGAGCAGTCCGCAGTCCGCTTTGTAAAAGACGAATATTCATCGCTGGGCGTTGATATGAACGTGTTACAGCAGAACTATCTGCTGTCAGCCGGCGGAAAAATGCTGCTTATCGCACTTCTTATGATGGCGGTATCCGTGACGGTAGGTTTCTTTGCGGCGACAACAGCGGCAAAGGTCGGCAGAGATTTAAGAGCCGGAGTGTTCAGAAATGTTGTCAGCTTTTCAAGCGCCGAGATTGACAGATTTTCCACTGCCAGCCTTATCACGAGAAGCACGAACGATATACAGCAGATACAGATGGTTATTGTAATGCTGCTCAGAATGGTTATATATGCGCCTATTCTTGGCATTGGCGGTGTATTTATGGTACTGACTACCGGTACGGGTATGGCGTGGATTATCGCCCTTGCCGTAATTGTTATTCTTGCGGTGGTGCTTATTCTGATGAAGATTGCGATGCCTAAATTCAAGCTGATGCAGAAACTTGTCGATAAGCTGAACCTTGTTGCAAGGGAGATACTTACCGGTCTGCCTGTTATCCGTGCCTTCAGCCGTGAAAAATATGAAGAAGAACGTTTCGATAAAGCCAATAAGGATCTTACATCCGCAATGCTCTTCACAAACCGCACAATGACGTTTATGATGCCTCTTATGATGATGATAATGAACCTTGTCACCGTTCTTATCATATGGGTAGGTGCAGGACAGATTTCGGACGGCTCTTTACAGGTCGGAGATATGATGGCGTTTATCACATATACGATGCAGATTGTAATGTCATTCCTTATGCTGACAATGATTTCAATAATGCTTCCGAGAGCGGCAGTTTCCGCAGAGAGAATAAACGAAGTCATTTCAGCCGAAAAGAGCATTACTGATAAGCCCGATGCGGCAACATTCGATAAAGCGTCACTCAGGGGCGATGTTACTTTTGATCACGTTTCGTTCCGCTATCCCGATGCAAATGAAGATGTTCTGACCGATATATGCTTTACCGCAAATGCGGGTGAAACGACCGCTGTTATCGGCAGTACGGGCAGCGGCAAATCAACGCTTATAAATCTCATACCGAGATTCTTTGACGTTACCGAAGGCAGTATTACTATAGACGGAACCGACATCAGAGATGTAACACAGCATTCTCTCCATGACGTTACAGGTCTTGTGTCGCAGAAAGGCGTACTGTTCTCGGGAACGATAGACAGCAATATAAGATTCGGTGCGGAAAATGCCGATGATGAAACTATCCGACTTGCCGCAGAGATCTCACAATCGTCAGAATTTATCGACAGCAAGCCGCAAAAATACAACGAGCCTGTTTCCCAGGGCGGTACGAATGTTTCGGGCGGACAGAAACAGCGTCTGTCTATTGCCCGTGCAATTGCCAAAAAGCCTAAGATATATCTGTTTGACGACAGCTTCTCCGCACTTGATTTCAAGACAGATGTGAAGCTGAGAAAGGCACTTGCCGATAATATTCACGATTGCACGATAATAATCGTTGCACAGCGTATCAGCACGATATTGAAGGCCGACAAAATAGTTGTGCTTGACGAGGGCAGAATAGCAGGAATCGGAACTCACAGTGAGCTTATGGAAAACTGTGAGGTATACAGGCAGATAGCACACTCGCAATTGTCGCAAAAAGACCTTGCGGCGATAGATAACGCAAAAGGGGGTGCTGTAAATGCGTAATTCTCACAGAGGAGGACCCGGCGCTCCTGTAGAAAAGGCAAAGGATTTCAAGGGCAGTATCGGAAAACTGGCAAGGTATATGAGCGAATATAAGATTTCGCTTGTTTTCGTTGTGATATTCGCAATTACATCAACCGTATTCAATATTATCGGTCCTAAGCTGATGGGTAATGCCACAACGGAGATTTTCAACGGCATTATCGCAAAGGTAAACGGTACGGGCGACGTTAACTTTGATGCGCTCGGCGCTATACTTCTTTTGCTTATTGGATTTTATCTTATCAGCAGTATCTGTTCGTTTATACAGGGTTGGCTGATGACGGGCGTTTCACAGAAGGTCAGCTACAGACTCCGTAAGGAACTTATCGCAAAGATAAACCGTATGCCGATGAACTATTTTGACAAAAGCACGCACGGCGAGGCACTGTCAAGAGTAACAAATGATGTGGATACTTTGGCACAGAATCTGAATCAGAGCATTACACAGCTTGTCACCTCGGTTACCACTATCATAGGTGTAATGGTAATGATGCTGTCGATAAGCCCGCTTATGACGCTTATCGCCGTTCTTATTCTTCCTGTTTCGATGGTGCTTGTGCTTTTCGTTGTAAAGATTTCTCAGAAGTATTTCAAGTCACAGCAGGAGTATCTCGGTCACATAAACGGACAGGTCGAGGAAATCTACAGCGGTCACAATATCGTCAAGGCGTTCAACCGTGAGGAACGTGTTATCGAAGATTTTAACGAGGCAAATGATATTTTATATAAGTCTGCGTGGAAGTCGCAGTTTTTCTCCGGTGTTATGATGCCTGTTATGACCTTTGTGGGAAATCTGGGATACGTTGCCGTTGCTGTTGTCGGAGGTTTACTGGCGGCAAACGGAACTATAATGGTCGGCGACATATTATCGTTTATCCAGTACGTCAAGAACTTCACACAGCCTATAACACAGCTGGCACAGGTATCAAGTATGCTTCAGTCGACCGCCGCAGCCGCCGAGAGAGTATTTGAATTCCTGGCAGAGGACGAAGAAGAGCAATGTGCAAAGGAACACGCAATGCTTACCGATACCTCAGGCAATACCAGAAATGTAACAACACTTGATATTACCGGTGATGTAACGTTTGAACACGTCCGTTTCGGCTACACCCCCGAAAAGATAATAATCAACGATTTCAGTGCAAGGGTCAGACAGGGACAGAAGATAGCTATAGTCGGACCTACCGGAGCAGGAAAAACAACCATTGTCAAACTGCTTATGCGTTTCTATGAGCTTAACGGCGGAAGGATACTCATTGACGGGTATGACATAGCAGACTTCGACAGGAGCGAGCTTAGAGAGCTTTTCGGAATGGTGCTTCAGGATACTTGGCTGTTCAAGGGCAGTATTATGGAGAATATCCGATACGGAAAGCTTGATGCGACAGATGATGAAGTTATTGCTGCCGCAAAAGCGGCTCACGTAGACCATTTCATAAGGACGCTTCCCGGCGGTTATGATATGGAGTTAAACGAGGAAGCATCCAATGTATCGCAGGGTCAGAAACAGCTTCTGACAATAGCAAGAGCGATTCTTGCAAATAACAAGATACTGATTCTTGACGAGGCTACAAGCTCGGTCGATACCCGTACCGAGATACAGATACAAAAGGCTATGGATAATCTTATGAAGGGCAGAACAAGCTTTGTAATAGCGCATCGCCTGTCTACGATAAAAGATGCCGACCTTATACTCGTTCTTAAGGACGGAGATATTATCGAGCAGGGTAACCACGAGGAACTTATTGCAAAGAACGGTTTCTATGCCGAGCTTTATAATTCACAGTTTGACAGCTGATACCGCAGAGGCTTGGAGATTTATTAAGAATTTGCAAAGGTGCAAAGCAGAAATGCTTTGTGCCTTTTGCTTTTTGCTCGGAGAATTAATCGCAAATCGTGCTGTTTCGCTTTATACAGCGGTAAAAGCAACACGGATATTTTGCCGTAAAATAAATTACCTGCCTTGTTGTTTCCGACCTTGACAATGAATTTAAAAGGGAATATACTTATATCAACGACAGATTTCGGAGGTGTCTATTTGTTACAGGACGTTGTATCCGTTTCACTCCCTGTGAATGAGCGGATGATGATAAAAAAGAACCATTTTGAGCCGTACAACCTTACAGGCAACGAAAAGCGTATATGTATAGTTACAGGTATTCACGGCGATGAACTGGAAGGGCAGTACGTTTGCTATGAACTGATAAGAAAGCTCAGCGAAAACAGGCATTTGCTCAACGGTATAGTTGATATATATCCGTCTATGAATCCGCTCGGAATGGATTCGATAAAGCGTGAGATGCCGATATTTGACCTTGATATGAATATGATATTTCCCGGCTCGGAAACCGGTGCGGTGGCTGAGCATATTGCCGCCGCTATCATGAACGATATAAAGGGTGCGGATATATGTATTGACATTCACGCAAGCAATATATTCCTGCGTGAAATTCCGCAGGTGCGTATTTCGGAAGAAACTGCACCGAAGCTGTTGCCCTATGCCAAAATGCTGAATGTTGACTTTATATGGGTACACTCCAGCGTCACTGTTATGGAGGCTACTCTCTCGCACAGCCTTAACAAAGAGGGAACACCGACACTTGTTGCTGAAATGGGTGTTGGAATGCGTATAACCAAGTCTTACGGCGATCAGCTCCTTGACGGAATATTCAACCTGATGGCTGAGATGGGTATATGGACAGGTGAAACGAAGAAGGTTTCTCATCCTATTGTTTCCACAGACGGAAACGTATCGTTCATATATTCGGATACATCCGGTATTTTTATGCCCGCAATAAAGCACTGGGCAGGAATATCCAAGGGAGATCATATAGGCGATATACTCGATCCGCTTTCGGGTGCTGTCGAACAGGAAATATTCGCACCTTGCAGCGGTATTGTATTTACGTTGCGTGAGTACCCCGTTGTATATGAAGGCTCGTTGCTTGCAAGAATACTCGGAGGGTGCTGAAATGAATAAAGAAAACATAGTTACTTTGAAATCGCCTTACCGTGATGATTTTCAGATAAACGGATACAGATTCGGTAAGGGTGAAAAAAAACCTGTTGTATAGTCGGTGCAATGCGTGGCAACGAGGTTCAGCAGTTATATGTATGCTCACAGATCATAAGAGCCCTTTCAAATATTGAAAAGAAGGGTGATCTGGTTTACGGTAAGCAGATAATGGTCATCCCTTCGCTGAATCCGTTTTCGATGAATATCCAGCGCCGTTTCTGGTCGGTAGATAATACCGATCTCAACAGAATGTTCCCCGGTGACGCACACGGAAAGACCACACAGAGAATAGCCGCAGGCATATTCGATTTTATAAAGGAATATCAGTACGGCATTCAGTTTACTTCATTCTATATTTCCGGTGACTTTATACCTCATGTAAGAATGATGGATACCGAGCATAAAAACATAGGACTTGCGAATTTGTTCGGTCTGCCGTATATACTTCTCAGAAAGCCTAAGCCGTTTGACACGGCAACGCTGAACTTCAACTGGCAGAACTGTGATACGAGCGCATTTTCCGTATATACAAACGAAACAGAGCATATTGACGAAGAATCGGCAAATATAGCGGTAAGCGCTGTACTTCGTTTTTTGTCGAGAATGGGCGTCATAAAGTATCAGAGCCACGGCGGCTATATGGCAACTACGCTTGAAGAAGAGCATCTGATGTCGGTACACGCTAAAAGCGGCGGAATATACCGCAGGATAAAACAGCCCGGCGACGAGGTGGAGCAGGGAGATGTAATGGCAGAGATACTCGATCCGTTTGAAGGCACGGTCAAGGAAGAAATCAAGTCGCCTGCAAACGGAATTGTGTTCTTTGCACATAAATCACCGCTTGTACTTGAAAACTCGGTCGTTTATAAGATAATCAAAAGATTGCATATCTGATGGTGTTGCGATTATTTCAGAAAAACAGATAAAAAATGAGCCATACAGAGTAGGTATTCTCTGTATGGCTCTTTTACAGCGGCCGTGTATGTGGATGTTGGCAGATAACAGGGTGTGGCATTGAGGGTAGTTTTGATGGGAATTTGCTTTTGATTTATGCCGGATAACCTGTATATTAATAAGCACTGCTAAAAAACGACCTATATATATAACGCAGAAAGTCCGAAAATGTGACGTCATATTTGATGCTAATTTTGCATTTTGCTGATATTTTGTACACCTGCACAAAAAACGAATTTTCAACGTCTTGCTTTTATGCATAAATACAACATTTATTATTACAAAAATGTAAATAAAGAACAAGTAAAAATGTGGCACATATTTCAGATTTATTTGGCGGAAAATAAAAACCGGGCAAAATACCCGGTTTTATAATATGATTATGATTTTGCGTTTGTAATCAACCTTGACGGTTACTGTCCGGATTTGCCGCACCGCAGTTTGAACAGAATTTCTGTCCTGCGGAATTTTTGTTTCCGCATACGCAGTACCACTCGCTGTTTTGAGAAACGTTGCTAGTCGGCTGAGCTGCCGCTTCTGTATTGCTCTGTGCGTAAGTCTGATAATTCTGCTGAGGACTGCTGCAGTTATAGTAGCCGTTCTGAAAAGAAGTATTGCAGTTATTGTAACCGGGCATATTATATGCCTGACTGCGTGCCGCCGTATTTGTCGCTGCGGCTGCCGTAAGCGTTTTGTCGGCCATTGTTTTGAAGCCGATAACGGTAGCGAATATGCCGAAAGCGGCTATAAGAATGCACACTATCATTGAAACTACAAATACCGCATTAACAACGGAAATAGCAAAATCCATCGCTTCATTTGCCGTTGCAAAATCCTCAAAATCAAGTTCTCCGCTTGCAATAGCGTCATAAAGCATCTGCCTGAAAGCGTCGCCTCCGAAAATACCGTTCATAACACCGAGAGAAACAACGCCTGTCAACTCGAAGAATGTGATTACCGCTGTAATTATTGTTGTTACAGTTATGCCTGTACGGCTGTTTGTCATCGGCTCCTGCTTATATCTGGAGCAGAGAACAAGCACAATTATAGAAAGCGCTATAAGTACCAATTTGCATATCTCCTTTGAAGAATTTATCTTATATGTCCGCAGTAAATACAGAATTTGTTGTCAGATTCGTTGTACTTACCACAGCTTGTACACTGCCATGCGGTATTTTCGGTTGTAAAGCTCTGCTGAACATTTGCGGCAGATTGTGCGTGGTATATCTGCTGTGCTCTTGCGGCGTTTACTCTCTGCTGTTCGCTGTAAGCCGCAGAGGTGAGCTCATTGTTGCTCATACACTTGTATCCCTTGATACAGGCGATGACACTCAGAGTGATAACGCCGCAGTAGTATATCACGGTTATTGCAAAGACACTTGAAGCGAACACTGACAGAATGGGGTAATAGTTTTCGCTCTCCGAACCGTAATACATCGGTAATACGCCGAACAGAAACGACATCAGTTTAATTGATGCCAGAACTGTCAGAATAATAGTCAGCACCTTGATTCCGGTAAGTTTTGAAACGATAGGACAACTCTTATAAGAACTGCATAAAACGAGTAAAGCAATAGCAATACCTATATGGAGCATACAAGTCCCTCCTTACTGACCGTTAGCGTTGCCGGAAGGCGCATTGTATTTTGGTGCGCCGCACTGCGAACAGAAATCTCCGCCTATATCATTGTTTATTGTACCGCAAACGTTACATTTCCACGTGTTGCACTGAGGCTGCTGCATCTGCTGGGGCGGAACTGCGAAGCCTGCTCTGTACTGCTGCTGTAATGCGGCCGCTTTATCAAAGGCTTTCTTTTTAAGCTCCTTGTCAGAGAGCGTTGTATATCCTACAATGCACATTATAATTCCCGCAATGACCGTTGCGATTATAACGATATAGTATGACACATATATTGCATATTCGCTTGTTCCCGGTACGAAGGAAGTGAAATTGTAGCTTGTGAAATAGTCGTAAGGGTTGCAAAGAAGTCTGAAAAAGTCAATCTTGAACAGCAGAAGCAGTGAATCGAATACAGTCAGCAATACGGTTATTGCAGTAAGCGATTTTCTCTTGCCGAGCGTGGGATTTTTTCTGTATTTGGCAGTTATAATAAGCACCGTTATTATAAAAACCACAACTGCCAGATAAAAAATAAATCCGTCAAACAGGCTGGACAGCAATTTGTCTGTGGTCGAATTGAAATTTTCTGTGTCGTTCAGAAATCGGCTTGCAGATGTAAGTAAATTGATCATTGTGAATCCTCCTTAATAATTAAAGCAAATTTATGTAAAAAAACTTCTACTGATGTGATTTTATCACATTATTTCCTCTTTGTCAATCAAAGTAAAAAATATTGACAATCCGTCCTTGCGGATATATAATATAAGTTAGTGCAACGGTTATTATTTTCGGTAAACCGTTGTGGATACAGCGTTTCTATGCTGTGGAAAGGAACATTATTATGGCAGTATTGGTAACAGGCGGAGCAGGATATATCGGCTCTCACACCTGCGTGGAGCTTCTTAACGCAGGCGAGGATATTATTGTAATAGACAACTTCTATAACTCAAAGCCGAAGGCTATTGAGGCTATCAAGGAAATCACAGGCAGAGATTTCAGATTCTATGAGAACGACTGCTGTGACAGAGAAGCTCTCGACAGGATTTTCAGAGAGAACTTCATCACAGAAGTAATACATTTTGCCGGCTACAAGGCAGTAGGCGAAAGCTGTGTAAAGCCTATAATGTATTATGAAAACAACATCAATTCAACTCTTGCGCTTATCGAAACAATGCAGAAATACGGCTGTAAGAAGCTCGTATTCAGCTCGAGTGCAACGGTTTACGGCATACCCGATAAAGTGCCGGTAACAGAGGATTTCCCTTTGAGCGCTATCAATCCATACGGTTCTACAAAGCTGATGATTGAGAATATGTGCAGAGAGCTGTACGCATCCGATGATCAGTGGAGCATTATCCTTTTACGTTACTTCAACCCTATCGGTGCACACGAGAGCGGTAAGCTCGGTGAAGACCCCAACGGTATACCGAATAACCTTATGCCCCTTATCCTCCGCACAGCCTCAGGAAAAATGGCAACGCTCAGCGTATTCGGCAACGACTATCCCACTCCCGACGGCACTTGTGTAAGAGATTACATTCACGTTGTTGACCTTGCACTCGGTCATGTTGCCGCAATCAAGGCGGCAAGAGCGCATACAGGCTGTCCCGCATACAACCTCGGTACAGGTAAGGGATACTCTGTGCTTGACATTATCAACGCTTTCGAAAAGGTAAACAAGGTCAAGGTACCTTATGTTATAACAGGCAGACGTCCGGGCGACGCAGCCGCTTGCTACTCAAATCCCGCACTTGCTAAGAAAAAGCTCGGCTGGACAGCTAAGAGAGGTCTTGAGCAGATGTGCCGTGACAGCTGGAACTATATAAAGGCAAATTCCTGATAAAAACAGAATATATAAAAGCCGCTTGGCGCATAGGCTGTGCCGTGCGGCTTTTTTGTAAAACGGAGAATGATATGAGATTTACATTCTGTCCCGATTGCGCAAGCAGACTGGTGGGACGTAATACAGGCGATGACGGTCTTGTGCCGTATTGCGAACAGTGCAAACGTTTGTGGTTTGATATGTTCTATAATTGCGTGATAGTCCTTGCAAGACGAGAAGATAAATACGCCCTTATCCGTCAGCACAGCGGTGACGGCAGTATAAGCGAGGACAGATTCGTCTGCGTGTCCGGCTACATAATGACGAACGAAACAGCCGAACAGGCGGCGGTGCGTGAGGTCACAGAAGAACTCGGACTAAAGCCGGTCAAGGTACGCCTTGTTGCAACATACACCTATCAGAAAAAGCAGATGCTGATGACGGGGTTTCTGGCTGAGCTTCCCGAGGGTGATTTCTCGCTTTCGGATGAGCTGATCACGGCGCAGTGGTTTGATGAAGCTGAAGTCGGTGTAAGGCTTGCGGACAGCTCTGTCGCAAAGCTGTTATTCAATGATATAAAAGGAGCAAAGCTATGAGAAAAGATCTACCGCCTATAGAGCCGTATGAGCGTACCGCTCATTATTACGAAACCGACAGAATGGGCATAATACACCATTCGAATTATATAAGGTGGTTCGAAGAAACAAGAATACATTATCTTGACAAAGCAGGCTACCCCTATTCCGAAATGGAAAAGGACGGAGTTATGATACCTGTGCTTTCTGCCGAATGTACTTATAAAAATGCCGTGCATTTTGACGAAACGGTGCTTATAGACCTTAAAATCACAGAGTTCAACGGCTTTAAAATGACAATTGATTATGTGGTAAAAGGCAAGGAAAACGGCGATGTCAAGGCAACAGGCAGAACACGTCACTTCTTTGTGAACAGCGATTTCAAGCCGGTAAGAGTAAAGGACAAGTATCCGAGAGTGTACGAAGTGTTCAACAGTCGCAAGGAGGAAGAATGAAAAGGATAAACATAAACGAGAATAAAATCAACATTGTATTTGATATTGAAGATAACGGACAGATAAAGCTGATGCACTTTTCGGCGCTCCCGTTCAACGAAAATGATATATGGGACGAGATGTTCGAAAAGGATCATCTCGGCTGTTTTGACATAGCTCAGGTCGAAATAGCAGGACTTGACCGTCCGTGTGAACGTCACGGCACGAAGTACATAGTAACGGCACCGGGCTACAGACTTAAGTACAAGGATTTTTCCGATACCCGTGACAATATCGGCAGGCTTATAAAAGTAACGCAGTATGACGAGCCGACGGGCATAGAGGTTATCAGCACGTTCCGTTTCTATGACGGCATAAGCATAGTACGCACCTATACGGAAGTCAGGAATACATCTGCGACCGAAACATACACGCTGACCTATGTTTCATCGTTCAACTATCTCGGTTTTGAAAAAGAGGGCATTCTTCCTCGTGACGATAAGTTTATTATAAAGATACCGCATAATTCCTGGCAGAAGGAAATGCTGTGGCAGGACTACACCTTTGAACAGCTCGGTATGCCGCAGTCGCAGAAAGACGGCTGGGAACACTGCGGCAAGGCGATAAATGTAACGAATGTAGGTAACTGGTCAACAAACGAATATCTACCTATGGGTTATATTCAGAACACTGAAACAGGAAACGGGCTTTTCTGGCAGATAGAGCATAACGGCTCGTGGCACTGGGAGATAAGCGACCAGAGAGGACATTTTTACCTTGCGCTCAGCGGACCTAACGAACAGCAATCTCACTGGTTCAAGAACCTTGCTCCCGGGGAGAGCTTTACGTCCGTTCCTGTCGCAGTCGGCGTATGCCGTGACTTTGACGAGGGTATGGGTGAGCTTACAAGATACCGCCGTGCGATACGCAGAAGGAATACCGATAACGAAAAGCTGGCGGTTATTTTCAATGACTATATGAACTGCCTTTGGGGCGACCCTACCGAAGAAAAGGAAATGCCGCTTATAAAAGCCGCCGCAGAGGCAGGATGCGAGTATTACTGCATTGATTGCGGCTGGTATGCGGACGGTTTCTGGTGGGACAGCGTGGGCGAGTGGCAGGAAAACCGCCGCCGTTTCCCGAACGGTCTTAAGAAGGTGACCGATGAGATAAGAAAATACGGTATGATACCGGGCGTATGGCTTGAGATAGAAGTTATGGGCATAAACTGCGAAATGGCAAAGAAAGTGCCTGACGAATGGTTCTTTATGCGGCACGGCAAGCGTGTATACGATCGTTCACGCTATCAGCTTGACTTTTCAAATCCCGAAGTCAGCGCTTATGCCGACAGCGTAATTGACCGCCTTGTAAAAGATTACGGCGTAGGCTACATAAAAATGGACTACAACATAGAACCGGGCATTGGTACGGAGGTTAACTGCGACAGTGCAGGTGAAGGACTGATGCGTCACGAAAAGGCATATCTTGCGTGGCTTGACGGCGTGTTTGCACGTTACCCCGAGCTTATCATAGAAAACTGCTCAAGCGGCGGTATGAGAATAGACTATGCGATGCTCAGCCGTTATTCGATACAGTCGACGAGCGATCAGGACGATTACAGAAGATATGCTACCATAGCGGCAAACGCACCGACAGGTCTTTGCCCCGAACAGAGCGCTATATGGTCATATCCGCTGACAGACGGCGACAGAGAAGAGGTCGTGTTCAATATGGTAAACGCTATGACACAGCGTATCCATCAGAGCGGCCACCTTGCAAATCTCAGCCCCGAGCGAATGTCACTTGTAAAAGAAGCGCTTGAATGCTATAAAAGTATCCGTGAAGATATCAAGAGATCTATACCGTTCTGGCCCTTGGGATTATCTCATATCGGTGACGAATGGGTAACGCTGGGTCTTAAAGCAGGAAATAAAGCCTATCTTGCGGTATGGCGCAGACAAGGAAACAACGAGTGCTGTAATATACCGATAAGATACGCAACGGAGAATGCAAAGGTAAGCTGTATATACCCGTCCTTTGACGAGGGTGGGCACAAATTCAATCCGCTTTCAAGGTCGCTTTCTGTAAAATTGCCCGAATGCTTCACGGCAAGGCTTTTTGAAATAGAATTGTAATAAAAAGGATAAGTGTTGACTTTTATACTTTAGAGTGATAAAATAGTAGTATTATTATAGAGGTATTTTACCTATTTGCTTTTGAGAAAGGGAAACGCAATGAACACAAAACTTGTTTCAAAGGATAAAGACGAGCTTTTCAAAGCGATAATGGAGCTTAGAAGTATTGAAGAATGCTACGACTTTTTTGAGGATTTATGCACTATAAGAGAGCTTGAATCAATGGCTCAGCGTCTGCATGTTGCAAAGCTGCTTGTAGAGGGCAGAGTGTACAGCGATATAGTCGAAGAAACAGGAGCCAGCACCGCCACGATAAGCCGTGTAAACAGGTCTTTACAGGGCGGAAATGACGGCTACTCCATCGTTTTCGACAGAATGAAGGATAACGATTGACCGAAAGGGTGATAATATGTCGGCATACGGTTGTTTTGCGGACGTTTACGACACGCTGACTTCCAATATCGACTATAAGGAACTTGCCGGGTATTACGACAGGATAATTACTTCTCACGGCGGCAAAAAGGGCATACTTCTTGACCTCGCCTGCGGTACGGGCAGTATGTCAATGCAGCTATCTGCTCTCGGATATGATGTTATCGGAGTGGACTTAAGCACTGAAATGCTCAGTGTGGCAAAGGAAAAACCGCACAAAAACATAGAGTATCTCTGTCAGGATATGTGCGAGCTTGATATGTACGGCACTATTGATGTTACCGTATGCGTGCTTGATAGCATAAATCATCTTGACAGCAAAGAGGATATACTGCGTTGCTTTAAGTCGGTATCTCTCTTTTGCGATCCGAAAGGACTTTTTGTGTTTGACATCAACACTGTGAGAAAGCACAGAGAGGTGCTTGCGGATAACACATTCGTGTATGATATGGAGAAAGTCTACTGCGTATGGCAGAATTATCTTGACAGTGACAGTGAAGACAGCAGGGTTGATATTGCACTTGATATTTTCACTGAAAACGAGGACGGCTCTTATGAGCGTTCCTGTGAGGATTTTTCAGAGATTGCTTTACCGCTTGAAGAAATTGAAGAATTACTGCATAAGGCAGGCTTCAGAATTCTTGACAGATATAATTATATGACAACAGAAAAGGGCAGTGAGGACAGTGAAAAGGTGCTTTACTGCTGTGCAAAGGAAACAGAATAAATGGGAAAGATAGTAAGAGCTTTATCGGCAGACGGCAGTGCGCTTTGCAGTGCTGTCGATACTACTGATATTGTAAATGAAATACACAGAATACACGGCACATCCGCAACAGCATCGGCAGCGGCAGGAAGACTTGCAACTGCGGCTTGTATTATGGGTGCGCTTATGAAAAACGAAACCGACAGACTTGAACTGAGGATAAACGGCGGCGGAAAAATCGGTACAATTACGACCGTAGCCGACTACAGAGCAAGCAACGTAAAATGCTGTATGGACAATCCTTTTGCAGATCTGCCGCTCAACTCCAAAGGTAAACTGGATGTCGGAGGAATAGTAGGCACGGACGGTTATCTTTCGGTAATAAGAGATCTCGGTATGAAAGAGCCTTATGTCGGACAGGTGCCTATAGTGAGCGGAGAAATAGCTATGGACGTAACGCAGTATTATGCGGTAAGCGAGCAGATACCTACTGTCTGCGCACTGGGCGTACTTGTCGATACCGACCTTACGATAAAAAAGGCAGGCGGATATATGATACAGCTTGTACCGCCCGTGAACGAAGCCGCTATAGATTTTATCGAAGAAAATATAAAGGATATGCAGTCTGTGACAAAAATGCTTGAGGACGGACTTACTCCCGAAGAAATAGCCCTCAAAGGTCTTAAAGGTCTTGATGGTGAAATTCTTGACAGCTGGGAGGCACAGTATTACTGCGATTGCTCAAGAGAACGCACCGAGCAGGTGCTGATAACACTCGGCAAGGACGAGCTTGCAAAGCTTGCAGAGGAAGAGCCGGTCACGGAAGTGTGCTGTCATTTCTGCGATAATAAATATCGTTTTACATCGGAAGAACTGAAAGAACTTATCAAGAGGATATAATTTCTTATGAAAAAATGGCTTGTCAGAAATACGGACAATGCACTTGCAATGAAACTCAAGACCGACACTGGACTGCCGATGCTTTTGTGCAGTCTGCTTGTCGGCAGAGGAATATACACAGCCGAGCAGGCACAGCAGTATTTCAACGGTACGGAGCTTTCCGACCCCTTGCTTATTGCGGATATGGATAAAGCTGTGCAGGCGATAGAAGCGGCGGTTGACAATGAAGTAAAGATAACCGTATACGGCGATTATGACTGTGACGGTGTTACATCTACCGTTATGCTTTACACACATCTTGATGCAATAGGTGCTGACGTAAACTGGTACATACCCACCCGTGAAGAAGGCTACGGGCTGAACGAAAATGCGATACGCAAACTGCACGAGGACGGTACGGGTCTTATAATAACGGTAGACAACGGCGTTTCAGCCGTCAACGAGGCTGAATTTATATATGAACTTGGAATGAAGCTTGTTGTTACCGACCACCATCAGCTCCCTGAGATTCTGCCTAAAGCGGAGGCCATCGTAAATCCGCACAGACAAGATGACAGTTCTCCATATAAAGAGCTTGCCGGCTGCGGCGTTGCGCTAAAGCTCATTATGGCACTGGAACGTGATGTTGAAGGTGTTCTTGAGCAGTATGCCGACCTTGCGGCTATCGGCACTATAGGCGATGTTGTCGCACTGACAGGAGAAAACCGCATAATAGTTAAGCGTGGACTTCTTGAAATGCAGTACAGCGAAAATCAGGGACTTCAGGCGCTTATCAATGCGGCAGGACTTGATGCCGAAAGTATTACTTCTACAGGCATAGCGTTCGGCTTATGCCCCCGTATAAATGCCGCAGGACGTTATGACAGTCCGAAAGCGGCGGCAGAGCTTCTTATGGCTCAGACCGGACAGATAGCCGAGATAAAAGCGCAGGAACTGAATGAACTGAACGCAAAGAGAAAACAGATTGAAAGTGATATTCTCGAAATGGCAAAGGCTCAGCTTATTTCCGACCCTAAAGCGTTCAACTCCCGTGTGCTTATTGTTTGCGGCGAGGGCTGGAATCACGGAATTATAGGTATAGTCAGTGCAAGACTTCTTGAACTTTACGAAAAGCCCTGTATCGTCATAGGAATAGAGGGCGATGAGGCAAGAGGCTCAGCGAGAAGCATCGAAGGCTTTTCACTTTATACCGCACTTGATGCGTGCAGTGAGCATCTTACACGTTTCGGAGGTCATACGAAGGCGGCAGGCTTTTCGCTTCCGAAAGACAAGGTAGATGATTTTATAGCTCAGCTGAGAAGCTATGCGGACGAAAAATTTCCTTCAATGCCGGTTATGACAACTGAGGCTGATATTGAGCCGGAGCTGTCCGACCTTGAAATATCTTCAATCGAGAATCTTCGTCATTTACAGCCCTACGGCGAAGAAAACAACGCTCCGCTGTTTTTGATGAGAAACTGCACGATTATATCCTCAAGACCGCTAAAAGACGGTAAATATACATCGTTTACCGCAGAGTATAAAGGCTCGCAGTTTAAATTTCTCTGCTTCGGAACATCATTTGATAAGTTCGGATATTATCCCGGAGATAAGGTCGATGTGCTGAGCCATATCGAAATAAACGAATATAATGATAAAAAAAAGCGTCAGCGTAAGAGTAAAGGACATACGCAGAAGTGATTTTCCGCAGGATAAGTATTTTGCCGCAAGGAATTTCTATGAAAAAATCCTCAGAGGCGAAAAAACCGATTCAAGACTTCTTAAACGTATCCTGCCCGATAAGGAGAATATGAAGCTCCCGTTCGACCTTGCAAGAAAGCTGACCTCTATAGATTCAGCCGCCCAGATTGCAATGTCGCACGGTATGAATTACTGCCTTTTTATGATGTGCCTTCATGTTTTTGCAGAATTCGGTCATCTTGAGCTGAACAGAATAAACGGTACGATGAATTTCATAAAAGGCGGCAGACGTATAGAGCTTGAAAACTCGGCAGTGATAAGAAGAATAATGAAATCCTGCAGCTGAAAAATTAACGATAAACGGAGGCTGTAAGCATGACATATACAATAGATATGCTTATTGACAAGATAAAGGAAGTAGGAAAGAGCTACGACCTTGATAAAATACAGGCGGCTTATGAGCTGGCGGAAAAGGCACACGACGGTGTTTTCCGCTCGTCCGGAGAGCCTTATATTACACACCCTGTAGCAGTAGCATATATACTTGTAGAACAGTTCTGCATGGATACAGATACAATATGCGCCGCTCTCCTGCATGACGTTGTAGAGGATACCGATGTCGGACTTGACGTTATACAAAAGAAGTTCGGGGAGGATGTCGCTCATCTTGTTGACGGCGTTACCAAGATAGGTCAGGTTCCCCTTAACACCCGTGAGGAACAGCAGGCAGAGAATATCCGTAAGATACTTATCGCAATGTCAAAGGATATTCGTGTTATTATCATAAAGCTTGCCGACAGACTTCATAATATGAGAACGCTTGCAAGCAGACCGCCCGAAAAACAGCGCAAGACTTCTCTTGAAACGATGAACTTCTACGCACCTATAGCCCACAGGCTCGGTATCAGTGACGTAAAGGAAGAAATGGAAGACCTTGCCCTGCGCTATCTTGACCCATACGGCTTCAAGGAGATAGAGTCGCTTCTTGATGTCCATAAGGATGAGCGTGATACGTTTATCGACAAGATAAAAGGTATGATAAGAGAACGTATATCGGACATTCAGCCACCGCCGATAATCGAGGGCAGAGTAAAAAGCATATACAGCATTTACAAGAAGGTTTATGTCAAGGGAAAGGATTTTTCGGAGATATATGATATATATGCCGTGAGGATCATTCTTCAGACAGTTGTCGAATGCTACAACGTACTCGGTATCATTCACGATATGTTCCGTCCTATCCCTTATCGCTTCAAGGACTATATAGCAATGCCCAAGCCCAACCGCTACCAGTCGCTCCATACGACCGTTATCGGCAGGGAAGGCATACCCTTTGAAGTACAGATAAGAACGCAGGAAATGCACAACACCGCTCAGTACGGCGTTGCGGCACACTGGAAATATAAAGCCGGAATATCGGGAAATGTTGCAGGTGAAAAGCGTTTCGACTGGATAAGACAGCTTCTTGAACAGCAGCAGGAAGCTGACGATGTAGAGCAGATCTCAGAGGCTATCAAGGTCGATCTCGCCCCTGACGACGTATATGTTTTCACCCCGAAGGGCGATGTTATAACACTGCCTGCAGGCTCTAACGTTATAGATTTTGCCTACGCTATTCATACGCAGGTCGGCAATAAAATGACGGGTGCAAAGGTCGGCGGCAGGATGGTGCCGTTTGACCACACACTTCACACGGGCGACATTGTTGAGATACTGACCAGCGGAAGCGATAATTACGGACCTAACCGAAACTGGAGCGAAATTGCAAAAACCAACGAAGCAAAAGCAAAAATAAGAGCGTGGTTCAAGCGTGAACGCAGAGAAGAAAATATCGAGTGCGGTAAAGCGGCATTTGAAAAAGAGATACGCAGAAACAATATTGCGGTCGATGATGAAATACTCTTGCAGGCGGCACACCGTCAGCGTTTATCCTCGGTTGACGATTTATATGCGGCTATAGGCTACGGCGGCGTACAGCTATCCAAAATCATTACCCGCCTGAAAGAAGAGCAGGTAAAACAGCAGAGATTAAACGCTGTTCAGACACAGCCTATAGACATAGAAAAGACTATCGCCGACAACAACAAGAGAGCACAGAAGAACGGCGTTGTGCTTGACGGAATAGAAGACTGTGCGGTAAAATACGCACAGTGCTGTAATCCGCTTCCCGGCGACGATATTATGGGCTTTATCACCCGTGGATACGGTGTATCAATCCATAAAGCCGATTGTCAGAATGTAAAGATCGGTTTGCAGGGAGAAAACAAGGACAGATGGATAAAGGCACATTGGGCAGTGAACTCAAGCAGTGCGTTCAGAGCCACGATAGATATTATCGCAGATGACAGAACTGCGCTTATCGCCGATATTACCACTGCGATAGCAAGTAACCATCTGCCTATCCACGAGATAAACGCCCACTATCTCAAGAACGGTAATGCAAATATAATTCTCACAATCGAGGTCAGCGGTATTGACCAGCTCAAGAGCATCATACTCAGACTTCAGAAGATACCCGGAGTAATCTCTGCCGAAAGGACAGGAAAACAGTAATGGAAATTAAAACGCTCACATTAGGCGAGCTTGCAACCAATTGCTATATAGTAATCAGCGCCGCAGGAAACGCCGCAGTGATAGACCCTGCGGACGATGCACAGCGTATCCTTGATACACTCGGAAAGGAAAACGCAGAACTTAAAATGATACTTCTCACGCACGGACATTTTGACCATACGGGAGCTGTTGCAGACCTTAAGGAACAGACAGGCGCAAAGGTATATATACATTCAAAGGACGAATGTATGCTTGATGATACGATAAAGAACGTGGCATATCTCTGCCCCGGCCATTCCTACAAACCCTTTACTGCCGATGTGCTTGTTTCCGACGGGGACATCATACGCCTTGATGAGATTGAATTCAGCGTTATGCATACCCCCGGACATACCGCAGGAAGCGTGGTTTACTTTGCGGATAACTGTATGTTTGCGGGCGACACAATTTTTGAAGGCTCTGCCGGCAGAACCGATTTCTATTCGGGCGACTATATCGCACAGCGAAACAGCCTTGCACGAATCGCCGCACTGCGTGAGGATTATCTTATTTATCCCGGTCACGGCAGTTCGACTACTCTTAAACAGGAAAAGAAGTTTAATCAGTTTCTCGGACAAAGCCCGGTAGATTTCTTCTGATATGATAAAATCGCTGTATTTTGATAACACGGCATATCAATATGCCTACGAGCTTGAGCGGCTGATAAGAAATTTCTCATTGCCGCACAGGCTTGAGTTTTATACCGACAAAACTCCCCACGGCACAGATTACGCATACTTCTGCGCCGATAACGGCAAATTATCCGTTACCGTATCTGATAATGATACCGTGTATAAGGAATCCTCAGATGTATGCGAGCTGTCCGATTATGAAAATGAGCTTTGCAGGCTTCTTTGCAGATGCATGGAAAGGCACGGTCACGCTCCGCTTCCGTGGGGAATACTTACGGGAGTACGCCCCGTGAAATATATCCGAAGCATTTACGAAACCCGTGACAATGCGGAAAAATATCTTCGTAACTCCTTGCTTGTAAGCGATAAGAAGATACAGCTTGCAAACGATGTAATACGCATTCAGAAACCGGTTCTGGACTCACTTGACCTTAAGAAGATAAGCCTGTATGTTTCGATTCCTTTCTGCCCGTCACGTTGCAGCTATTGTTCGTTTATCTCTGCTTCCGGTGAGGGCGCATTAAAGCTGATAGACGATTATTTCGGGCTTTTGCTGAAAGAGCTTGATATTTATGCCGATATTGTGAAACGTTTTTCGCTTAAAGTCGATACTGTGTATATCGGCGGTGGAACGCCGACCACATTGTCAGCTTATCAGCTTGACCGCCTTATTGATAAACTCGGTGAATTTGATATTGCAAATATCCGTGAATTTACCGCCGAGGCGGGAAGACCAGATACCATAACTGAAGATAAGCTGAGGGCGCTTAAAAACGGCGGTGTACGGCGCATATCCATAAATCCGCAGTCGATGAACGACAGCGTGCTTGAAGCGGTCGGCAGACGTCATACGGTAAAGCAGGTGTGTGAAGCGTTTGATATAGCACGAAAGGTCGGTTTCGACTGCATAAATTCCGACATAATAGCAGGACTTCCAGCCGAAACAGAGCATAGCTTTGAAGCTTCTTTGCAACAGCTTTGCAAATTATCTCCCGAAAATATCACCGTTCATACATTGAGCCTTAAACGCTCATCAGCCTTGTTCAGACAATTCGGAAACAATATCGGCAAAGGCGCAAAATATATGACCGATACGGCATACGATATGCTTTGCGAAAAAGGCTATTTACCGTATTATCTTTACCGTCAGAAGAATATAGCCGACAACCTTGAAAACATCGGCTATTGCAAAGACGGCTGTGAAAGCATCTATAATATCTGCATTATGGAAGATGTACAGACGATACTCGCCGCAGGCTGCGGAGCATCAACAAAGCTATATGACGGCAAGAACGTTTCAAGAGTCATCAATTACAAATATCCTTATGAATATATTTCACGTTTTGCTTTGATGAATGAGCGTAAGCGTGATATTGAGAATTTCTTTGAAGAAAAATTAACTCTTGCATAATTTTTCTTATTGTGCTACAATATAAAAAAGCATTTCTGAAAGGAAACACGGCTATGGATTTTAAAGACGAAATTGATTTTATAACAGAAAAAGCAAAACAGCTTACCGATACGGGCATACGCAAGGCAGACGAGGTTATCGGTATTTCAAAACTCAAGCTGAGATGTATTCAGCTTGACGCACTGATAAAGGCAAAATACACCGAGCTTGGCAGAACTATGTACGGTATGGTTAAAAACGACAGTTCAGATGCCGACAGAATAGCACAGGCTGTAATGGATATTGACCACCTTTATAAGAAAATGGCACAGTGCAACGCCAGAATCGAGCTGATGAAGAAAATCGTTACCTGCCCCGTGTGCGGTACAAAGAACAGATTCAGCAACACATATTGCACCGCTTGTATGCACAAGCTGGTGTCAACAGATGAAGAGCCTGAGGATTATGCGTTTAATCCCGATGATGCCGAGAACAGATAAATTGATTTTGTAAAGAGGTACGATGAAAAAATCGTACCTCTTTTGTGCTATTTTTGCATAAAATGCGTTAATTTTGAAAAAACTGTTTACAAGCAGGACAATAAAGTTTATAATGTTCCTGTAAAAAACACGAGATTGCCCGAAATTGCAAATCCCGATATTATCATTATTATGCTATCCTCTTAATCCATTTCCCATATATGAATACCCCTGTGTCAAATTTCACAGGGGTATTCTGTTTGCAATAATTTATAATAATACATTCGCTCAATTCCGGCTCAGTTCTGATAGTTGATTTTTTCTTCTGTTATCATAGGATAAGAGATAAGCTCATTACCGTCAAGGTTTTCTTTTCTCATATCAACTGCGGAAATGCGGTGATTATCGTAAGTTGTGTAATAATAAATGCCTTTATCCGCATTACAGCACGAGGTATAGATAGTAATCTCGTACTCTCCGTCTTTTACCTCACAGCAGCCTCTCTGCTGGTCAACCGAGCCGAGTATATGGAAAAACTGGCTTACGCTTTCGGTTTCGCCTTTTTCGGAAACGGAGTTAGCCTTTACAAAAGCCACACGCACAAATCTTGATTGTGACGATAAATCGCCCGGAAGTCCGATAGCACCCATTCCTCTGCTATAGGTTTTCAGCTTCAGCTTATCCGAGAAATTGTTCTGAGGCTGTTTTCTTGATAAATGCATATAATCGTTCAATCTGAACATCTGCTCGTCAAAGGGCGGATTGTTTGTAAGCACGCCTATCGGATTATCATAAACATTTATTCCGTCCGATACCGATTCAACGGTTATTGCGCTGTTCCTGTCCGCAATTATCCAGTGGAGCTGACCTGCAGGCATCTGCTCGTCAAAGGGTGTATCGGTTATATTGATTTTAGAAATCAGCTCTTTCGCTTCTTTTACATCTGCACACTTTGCGAGAATATACGGAATAAATTCATACTGTGCTACGTTGTCCTTATCGGGAATATCTTTAAAATAACGGGCATTGCCGACAAAGTTAAGCCCTGCCATACAAAGCCCCTTTTCGTTCATTGCATCATAGAACAACGGGTAACCTTTGGCAATATGAGCCGTACCGATTACTGCATAGTGGCTTTCGCAAACTCCCATATTCAGAAATTGCAATCTGAAATTTCTCGGCATGATTACAATTTCCTCGCCGTATGAACATTCGTAATCAAGCGTTCTGCCGAAATAGAAATCTTCTGTCTTATATGTTGCGGCTGTACACATATTATTACCTCCGTGTTTTTTAAGTTTCTGTTATTATTCTACTACATTTTCCCCCGTAAGTAAAGAAATATTACGATAAAAAGGGCAGAGCCGAAACACTGCCCTCAGACTATTCACTTAAAAATCTCAATCGTTGAACTTAGCCATAAGCTCCCTGATAAGCTCCTGAACCTTGTCTGCGGTTTCCTCAACGGGAACTTTATATGAGAAGCTCTTATCCCTTGCAGAAATCTCACAGCAGTTATCCTTCAGGTTTCTGGGGCTTACAACAACTCTCAGCGGTACGCCGAGAAGGTCTGCGTCAGAGAACATAACGCCTGCGCTTACCTGTCTGTCATCATAGATAACCTCGGCACCTGCGTTCTGTAAAGCGTCATACAGCTTATCTGCACAAGCCTTTACATCTGCGTCATCTGAACGTACAGCGCAGATATGAACCTGCCACGGAGCGATAGGCATAGGCCAGATAGGACCGTAATCATCGTGGTGCGCCTCGCATACCGAAGCCGCAAGTCTGCCGACGCCGATACCGTAACAGCCCATAATAGGAGTCTTTTCCTCGCCGTTGCTGTCAAGGTAGGTCATACCCATAGTCTTTGTGTACTTTGTACCGAGCTGGAATATGTTGCCGACCTCGATACCTCTTGAAATAGAAATTGAGTGCTTGTGGCAATTGGGGCAGATACCGCCGTCAAGAATCTTTGCAAAGTCGTGATATTCAACATTTGCACAATCACGGTCAATGTCAAGACCCGTGTAGTGATATTCTTCCTTATTTGCACCGCAAGAAAGGTTGTTTGTATTCTGAAGTGAAGTATCAAACAGAACGGTCATATTTTCGGGAAGACCGACAGGTCCGATATATCCTGCGTTAAGACCGCACTCTTCTGTGATTACGGCAGGGTGAATTTCACAGCCTAAGAAGTTGCGGAGTTTTGTTTCGTTTACGTCTATATCGCCTCTTGTGAATACGACAACATAGCTGTCATCTGCGTTTCTCTGATATACGACAGCCTTACAGCTCTTTTCCTTGGGAGTGTGCAAAAAGTCGCATATTTCTTCTATCGTATGGATATTCGGAGTATGAACAAGCTCCATAGGTGCGGAAACTTCATCTCTTGTGTTCTCGATAATGCTGTCTGCGGCTTCCATATTTGCATTGAAACCACATTCGTGACAGCTTGCTATTGTATCCTCGCCTACGGGTGTAAGGAGCATGAATTCGTGTGAAATACTGCCGCCCATCATACCCGAATCGGACTTGACCGAGATTACCTCAGGAACACCTGCACGTCTGAATATGTTTTCATAAGCCTTGTGGCACTTATCGTAATACTGCTCAAGATCTTCCTGCGATGTGTGGAACGAGTAAGCGTCCTTCATTGTGAACTCACGGACTCTGATAAGGCCGCCTCTCGGACGAGCTTCATCACGGAACTTTGTCTGTATCTGATAAATCATGAAGGGGTACTTCGTGTAGCTCTTGCCGTATTCACGCACGAGATGCACAGCGGCTTCCTCGTGCGTCATACCGAGTACCATAGGCATTCTGTTGCGGTCTGTGAAACGTAACAGCTCACTGCCGATGCTTTCGTATCTGCCTGACTCCTGCCAGAGTGAAGCGGGCATAACGACAGGGAACTGTACTTCCTGTCCGTCTATCTTGTCCATTTCTTCTCTGATGATCTGTTCGATCTTCTTTGTGATTCTCTTTGTGGGTGTGTATGACGAGAAGATACCGTTAGCCATATACTTGATATAGCCGCCTCTCACCATAATTGCGTGGCTGTCAATCTGACAGTCCGAAGGTCTTTCTTTAAAACGGTCGCCGACCAGTTTTTCAAGCTTCATTATGTTGTCCTCCTGAATTTCGGGCATAAAAAAAGCCCGAAGCATTAAATTTGCTTAGGGCGAAACATTGTTCCGTGGTACCACCTAAATTCGGTATAACCGCACTTGTATCTCTGTAACGGGAGAAACCGGTAACACTCATCGTGTACAGCTCAAAGACGGGTTCGATAAAACCTTGTCGGGAGCTTGCACCAACCGCTCTTTCTCTGTGACGCAGATTTATCTACTGTTTCTTGTCATAGCTTTTCTGTATGGTATTATTTTAGCATAGAGGAGAGGGATTGTCAAGGGGGAAAAGGGAACACCGCAGAGCATTTCCTCTGCGGTGTTTTACGGAGTATGTTTGTTTATCTTTAAGCTGTATTCTGAATTTATGATGCAAGTGCCTTACCGAGAGCAACGCACTGCTCGGTAGCTGTGTCATCGGGAGCTTCGTTGCAGATAACGCCTTCGCCTGCCATAACTGCGCCGTCAGCGATGCACTGTTCCTCCCAGTTTCTCATCCATTCGCCGTCGCCCCAGCCGTAAGAACCGAATAGTCCTACCTTTTTGCCTGAAAGCTTTGCTTCACAAGCGTTGAACATAGGCTCGAACTCGCTGTCCTCAAGCTGTTCACTGCCCATTGAGGGACAACCGAAAGCGATAGAATCAAACTGATCTACCATATCCGCAGAGAAGTCGGCCGCTGTAAATACGCTTACCTCTGCGCCTGCGCTCTTTGCGCCCTCTGCAACCGAGCCTGCCATAGCCTCAGTGTTGCCTGTTCCGCTCCAATATACTACTGCTGTTTTCATAATAAAAATCCTTTCATTCTGATATTTTTTATATTATGCAACCGTAAGCTGCACGATACTCCTGCCGTTTGCCCACATCTTTTGGTAGACAGCTCTGCACTTGTCAAATCTCGCAAAGGTGCGCATAGCCTCGCACTCGTTGCAGTATACCTTCCAACAGCCCGTGCATCTGCTGTTTTTGCCCCCGTTATCAATAAATCCGATAACATCTCCGAGCGGATAACCTAAGAACAGTCCTATCTCGTGCGGAAATAAATCGCTTTTCGCCAGCTTGCCGCCAAGTACCTCAAGGCACAAATCAATATCTGTATTCTCGTATCCGTGACATTTCATAAAACGCTCAACGCCCGGTCGGCTGAGATCCTTAGCAAGACGTTTCGCCCTGTATACATATATAAGTGCCGTGTTCTCACGCTTTCTCAGAACCGTTACGGTAATTCCCTTGCCCGACAATTCCTTGTTCCAACGTTCTACAGCCTTGTTAAGCTCATCCGTACTGCTGTATCTGTAATTAAATAGATTCGCTGTCTTGAGTGATGCAAGAGTAGGGGAGCAATTGTCAATCAGATATTGTTCAAAACAGTATCCGTTCATAATGATGCACTTCTTTCCGCTAAAAGTTGTGATAAAGCAACCACACTGCTTGAGTGTACTCTTGCCACGGGAACGCTGTTGCGCTTCGCCTCCTGTGTTGCACTCAGCATCATCTTGTGCGATACCGTATTTGTAAACAGTATCAGTAAATCGGGAGTGCCGACCTTCTTTTTAAGCGAGCTGTTTTCCTTTACAAAGACTTTAGCCTTATCGTAACCGTAAGCCTTGCATATATCCGCATAGCGTGTTTCCATGCGCTCGTTACCGCCGATTATTACTACGCTCATATCCTGTCCTTTCTGATGAAATATGTTAGTCTAAACTAACCATATCCGTTTAAATAAACGGCGAAATGCCGTTTATTCGTTAAGTTGTCTTATGTAAACTGTGTTAGCCTAAGCTAACTGTATATAGTTTATCATACGGTTTTCGTTTTGTCAATAGGGCATCGGTAATTTTTATAGAATTTTTTTGCCTCCGTAACAAATTCAAAAGCAGGCTCGCCTTTTATCAGCTTCTTTGAATACAGCCCCAATAACACCGGTGCCAACCCGTCGATGCGGATATATTCAAGTTCGCTGTCATTCATATACGGCATCATCGGAAAAGCTGTTACCCCAAGCCCTGCCTTCGCCATAGCAAAAGCCGCCTCGCAGCCGTCCGCAAGCAGTACGTTGCTGTTATTCGGCAGGCCGAGCTTCATATACCCTTCCATTGCCGCATCGGGACACTTGTGCCTTTTAATAAGTATAACACGTCTGCCGTTTATATCGTTTATATTTATGCTTTTTCTTCCGCTCAGCTCATCGTCTTTCCGGCATATCAGCATAACAGGACACTCGCACAGTGCAGTAAAGCACTCTGCTTTTGCGGTTTCGTTTTCAGACTTGATAGCGAATATAATCTGCAGCTTGTTTTCCTCAAGCAGATTATCAAGCGATTTGAACGGCATCATAGTAATCTCCGGCTCAAAATTCGGATACATCTTCCCGATAATGTTCATCACCGGTACAGCCGCATCAAGCTCGTACTGATTATGAACACCGATAGCTACTGTCCGCTTTTTCTCCTTAACATTGGTACTCAGGCGATGGATAGAATTCATCGCTGTTCTGACTATCGTTTCCGCATCGCCTATAAAAATCAGTCCCTCTTTTGTAAGCTGAACGCTTTTTATTCGTTCTCAGAAACAACCTCACCCCAAGCTCCGCCTCAAGCGATGAAATCTGATGGCTGACGGCAGGCTGACTTATATTCACCATTTCTGCCGCTTTTGAAAAATTGAGGGTTTCCGCAACCGCAAGAAAGCATTCAAGCTGAGTAGTATTCATAACAAACTCCTTTTTTAATTAACGATAAATATTCTTTATTGATTATAACATATTTGTATTTTACATTCAAGACCGTTTGGTGTATTATTATCAAGGAGATAAACTGTTAGCATATTATCGGTAAGGAGGTTAACCGTTATGAATGAAACCGACATTCAGGCGATAATGATTGATAACAAGACCATAAATCAGCGTATCGAAAACAGTCTGAACGTGATTTTTGCCGATATTGATATTACTGCGGCGCAGGGCAGAGTGCTTATGTATATCGCAAATTCCCCAGGAAAAGATATATTCGCCGCCGACTTGCATAAACATCTTTGCATCTCAAAGCCTTCGGTTTCCGCACTTATTAAAAAGCTGAGAAAATCGGGATATATAAGCTGTACAGGCTGTGAAAGCGATGAACGCTACAAAAATCTTACCGCAACAAATAAGGGCAGACAGACAGCAGGGCTTATATCCCGTCATATGAGAAATATAGAGCAGGCGGCATTCCGCAGCTTTACAGATTCCGAGCTGAATGAATTCATGCGGCTTCAGAAAAAGCTGCTGAACAATATAGACAACATAAATACAGATAACTTGAAACAGAAAGGATGACAGATTAAGTGAAAGAGCTTCTTAAACAGGTAAAGCAGTACAAGAAAGATTCTGTCTTAGCTCCCGTCTATTCGGCACTTGAGGTTGTTATGGAGGTAATAATCCCTTTCGTAATGGCGTTGCTGATTGACGAAGGCGTAGAGAAAGGCAATATGAACAAGATACTGCTTTACGGAATAATTATGATAGTCCTCGCTATGATAAGTCTTTTTGCAGGAATGATGGCAGGCAAATATGCCGCAAGCGCATCGTCGGGCTTTGCCTGTAATTTAAGAGAGGCGATGTACCGCAACATACAGCGCTTCTCATTTTCAAACATAGACAAGTTCAGTACAGCAGGACTTGTTACCCGTATGACGACCGACGTAACAAACGTTCAGAACGCATATCAGATGATAATAAGAATAGCCGTTAGAGCGCCTCTTATGCTGATAAGCAGTATGGCTATGTGCTTTGTGGTAAATGCGGATATGAGCTTTATATTCCTCGGCGCTATAGTTTTCCTTGCGGTAGTTCTTGTGATAATTATGCTCAGGGCAATGAAGATTTTCAATGTGGCATTCACAAAATATGACGACCTTAACGCAAGCGTACAGGAGAATATCTCAGGCATCAGAGTGGTGAAATCGTACGTCCGTGAGGATTATGAGAACGAAAAGTTCAAAAAAGCCTCCGGCAATCTTTATAATATGTTCAAAAAAGCCGAAAGCACCCTTGCTTTCAATAACCCTGTGATGATGCTTGTGATCTATTCCTGTATTTTGGCAATCTGCTGGTTCGGAGCTAAGTTTATCGTTGTTGACAAGACCTTGCAGATAGGCGAGCTTACATCGCTGTTCAGCTATGTAATGGGTTCAATGATGTCGCTTATGATGCTCTCGATGATATTCGTTATGATTACAATGAGCGTTGCAAGTATGCGCCGTATAACCGAAGTTCTGCGTGAACAGCCCGATCTTGCCGAGCCTTTCGCTCCCGTAGAGTTAATGTCAAACGGTAGCATAGACTTTGATAATGTGCATTTCAGATACCATAAGACAAGCGAAGAGGAGGTCCTCACCGACATAAACCTGCACATAAAGTCAGGCGAAACCATCGGAATAATCGGCGGAACGGGCTGCGGAAAGACCAGTCTTGTAAATCTTATCAGCCGTCTTTATGATGTACAGCAGGGAAGTGTAAAGGTAGGCGGCGTTGATGTAAAGGACTACGATATGAAGTTCCTGCGTGATCAGGTATCGGTAGTACTTCAGAAAAACGTCCTGTTCTCAGGCACTATACTTGATAATCTACGCTGGGGTAACGAAAACGCCACCGAGGAAGAATGTATCGAGGCTTGTAAGTGGGCTTGCGCTGATGAATTCATCGAGCGTTTCCCCGATAAGTACAATACGGTTATCGAGCGTGGCGGTACTAATGTATCCGGCGGTCAGAAACAGCGTATATGTATAGCAAGAGCACTTCTCAAAAAGCCGGCCGTGCTTATCCTTGACGATTCCACAAGCGCAGTGGATACGGCTACAGACGCAAAGATAAGAGCGGCATTCAAAAAGTGCATACCCGGTACAACCAAGATAATTATTGCACAGCGTGTATCAAGCGTTCAGGATGCAGATCGCATAGTCGTTCTTGACGACGGCAGAATAAACGGTGTCGGAACGCACGATGAGCTTGTTGCCAATAATGAGATATACAGAGATATATACGAATCTCAGACAAAGGACGGCGGCGACTTTGACCGCCCCCAGAATTAAGGAAAGGAGCGTAGCGTAATGGATAAAAGAAAAATGGGACCCCGTCCCGATGTTTCACCGAAGGAACAGGTAAAACTGCTCGGCAGAATTATTAAATACACATTCAGCCGTTATAAATTCTCGTGCATCTGCGTAGTTGTATGTATTCTTGTGCAGGCGGTCACAACGCTTGCCGGAATGCTTTTTGTACAGTCGCTTATCGACGATTATATCAAGCCTATGATTGCAGCCAAAAGCACAGACTTCACACCTCTTGCGTTTGCAATGCTCAGACTTGCGATTGTTTACGTTGTCGGTCTTGCGGCATCTTATGCGTATAACAGGATAATGGTAAACGTAGGACAAGGTACGCTCAGAAACTTCCGTAATGACCTTTTCACCAATATGGAAAAGCTCCCGATAAAGTATTTTGACACACACCAGCACGGCGATATAATGTCGGTTTATACAAATGATATTGATACATTCAGACAGTTTATCTGTCAGAGTATACCTCAGGTGATAAACTGCGGTACTACAGTTATAATCTCGCTTGTTTCTATGCTTATTATGAGCATACCGATGACGATACTTGCCGTAGGTATGGCGGCTGTGATGCTTGTTGCAACAAAGAAGATCGCCGCAAAATCAGGTAAATATTTCGGTAAACAGCAGCACGATCTTGGCGAGGTCGATGGCTTTATTGAAGAAATGCTTGACGGTCAGAAGGTGGTAAAGGTGTTCTGTCACGAGCAGGAGGCAATAGACGATTTTGTAAAGATAAACGATAACCTAAGAAACAGTGCATATAAGGCAAACAAGTATGCGAATATCCTGATGCCGATAAACGCCAATATAGGCAACATCAGTTATGTTTTATGTGCGTTGCTCGGCGCAGTGCTCGCAACAAACGGCTTCGGCGGTCTTACTCTCGGTACTATTGTTTCATTCTGTACGCTCAACAAGAATTTCACAAACCCGATTTCACAGCTAAGCCAGCAGATGACGTTCGTGATAATGGCTTCAGCAGGTGCAAAGCGTCTGTTTGATCTTATGGATCAGAAGCCTGAACACGATGACGGTTATGTTGAGCTTGTCAATGCCGAAATTGATGAAAACGGCAATATTACGGAGGTCGATCACCGCACAGGCAAATGGGCGTGGAAGCATCCTCATAAGGCAGACGGCACAGTTTCGTATAAAAGGCAGGAGGGCGGTATCGTCTTTGACGGTGTAGACTTTGGCTACACTGATGAAAAAATGGTACTTCACGACATAAAGCTATATGCAAAGCCCGGTCAGAAGATCGCATTTGTAGGCTCGACCGGTGCAGGAAAAACTACCATAACCAATCTTATAAACCGTTTCTACGATATTCAGGACGGTAAGATAAGATATGACGAGATCAATATTAATAAGATAAAGAAGCACGAACTGCGTAAGTCGCTCGGCATCGTTTTGCAGGAAACCAATCTGTTCACAGGTACGGTAATGGATAATATCCGCTACGGCAAGCTGGACGCAACGGATGAAGAATGTATAGCCGCCGCAAAGCTTGCTAATGCCGACAGCTTTATAAGAAGACTTCCCGACGGTTATCAGACTATGCTTACAGGCAACGGCGCTAATTTAAGCCAGGGTCAGCGTCAGCTGTTATCTATAGCAAGAGCGGCGGTCGCAGATCCTCCTGTACTGATTCTTGATGAGGCTACCTCGTCAATAGATACCCGTACCGAAAAGCTTGTACAGGCGGGAATGGACGCACTTATGCACGGCAGAACAACGTTCGTTATTGCTCACAGGCTTTCAACCGTACGCAACTCCGATTGTATTATGGTGCTTGAGCAGGGCAGAATTATCGAGCGTGGCACACATGACGAGCTTATAGAAAAGAAGGGCAAGTATTACAGCCTGTACACCGGTAACTTCTCGGAAGAAACCGCCTGAGGCAGTAAGCCGTTGCAACCCTGTTCGCCTTTCTTGAGGCAGGCAGTTTGTTAACATCTTCGCAGAATCCGCTGTTTTTATAACGGCGGATTTTTTATAAAAAATATTAAAATAGGTTGAATTTATCCTAACACTCTGATATAATATAATTACAGGAGGGATTGCGTATGACCGTAAACACTAAAACGATGGTTTCGATTACTGAAGCAAATCAGAATTTTTCAAAAGTTGCCCGTCTTGTCGATGAAAACGGCTCTGCCGTGATACTGAAAAATAATGTTCCTCGTTATATAGTAATGGAGTTTTCTGAAGCAGAAAAGTTGCAAACGGCATCAGATGAAGATGTAATGAGCGTTTCCAAAAAGCTGATAGAAAAGAATATCCGGGCATACAAGGAGCTTGCAAAATGATAAAACTTACAAAAGAACAGGTTGTATCAATACACAGTTCTTTGATTAAAGCAAGCGGAGGAACTGATGGAGTGCGGGATGATGGTTTGCTCGAATCAGCTCTTGAATCACCGTTTCAAACTTTTGACGGACATGATCTTTATCCGTCAATTATACAGAAAGCGGCGAGAATCTGATATTCGTTGGTTTCAAATCATCCGTTTATCGACGGAAATAAGAGAATAGGTATACATATAATGCAGTTTGTAGAAAAAGTATGTTTTTTCAAAAAAAGTGCTTGTTCTCAATCCCTATCCCCAAACCCCTTTCCCCGGGAAAGGGGCTATATTACTGGGGCTACCGCCCCTAGACCCTGTCGGGGGCTACGCCCCTGCGACCCCATTTTTATATAATCAAGAGGTTTATCGACAGTCTGACATATAATGCTGGTTTTCCTTGCGATTAACGGTATTGATATATCTTGTACTCAAGAAGATCTGATAAAGATTGGTCTTTCTCTGGCTGACGGTACGATGACTTTTGAAGAATTATCCGTATGGCTGAGTTCTCACAATTGAATTTTGAAAAAAGGAGGTGTAATTTCGCTTCCTTTTTTCATACTGCGAATAATCCTATTGCCAACCGAACTTATTTATGGTATCATTATATAAAGATTTACCCGAAAGGAGAACGCTTATGAGCGATAAATTATATACCCCTTCAAACCCGAATGCACAGCAGGGTGTACGCAATGTGCTTAAATATCTGTCTGATATAACCTACGAAAAAATCATAACCGGACAGCATACGCAGACTATGGCGCAGGAAGAGCTTCATCTTATAGAAAAGGTCACAGGAAAACAGCCTGCACTTCTCGGTTTTGAACTGCTTTCATATTCACCGAATATCAACTATTCCGATACGGACGATGAATGTATGACAGAGGTCACGGAGAATTACGGAACTCTTAAAAGAGCGTGGGAGTGGGCAGAGAAAAAGGGACTTATCACTATGTGCTGGCACTGGTTTTCTCCACTTTACGGCAGGTCAAAATCGTTTTTCAGCGAAAATACCGAATTTGACGCAAGCAAGGCTGTGATTGACGGTACACCCGAAAATAAAGCTCTGCTTTCGGATATGGATACAATGGCAGGAATACTCCGACCCTTCTGCGAAAAGGGAGTGCCGATTCTGTGGCGACCCTTTCACGAGGGCGACGGCGATTGGTTCTGGTGGGGCAAAAAAGGAGCGGATACCGTTAAAAAGCTGTTCCGTCTTATGCACGACAGATACACGAACAGATTCCATCTTGACAATCTTATATGGGTGTGGAATTCACAGATTCCCGAATGTTATCCGGGCGATGACGTGGTGGATATAATTTCGAGGGATATGTATCCGCCTGAACACGAGCATACCTCGCAGAGCGAAATGTACTATAACCTGTGTGAGATAACGTCTGCTAAGAAAATAACGATAATCGGAGAAACAGGCACATTGCCCTGTCCCGAAGCGATAGTATCCGAAAAAGTCGGCTGGTCGTCCTATATGACCTGGTCAAAACCGTTCTGCCTTACCGAAAAGTTCAATACCTTTGAACAGCTTAAAAAGGTGTATAACAGCGAATATGCCGTGACTAAGGACACACTTCCCGATTTGTATTGAGCAATGAAGGGAAGATAGCATCGGGAGATACCGTATCAATGTTTCACCTTTGCCGGCGACAAGATTTCAATCGGTTTGAAATCGAACATTCCGAACATTATATTAAATACCGCAAATCCGTTTTGCTGACAGGACGGGTTTGCGGTATCGTCATATAAAACAGGAATGTGCATATATAAATTTGATATTACAAAATCGGCATTTTGACATATTTTCGGTTAAAACAACGATACGAAAATGAGAAATAAGACAAAAGTTAAGCGATTTTTCTATTGACTTTGCCCTTTATATGTGGTACAATACTAAAATGTATCATAATGGATTGATATGCGTTCGGACTGAAATCCCGCAGTGTCGAAAGGTGTAGATTTTCCCTTTATTATGCGGAAAACACGAGCGTATAAATATCCGTGAATAAATTAAGGAGTGGTAAAGCCCATGGTGAATGTCAAGCAGGTAAAGCTGGGTAGAAATACCCGTATGAGTTTTTCCAAGATCAATGAAGTTCAGAAGATGCCGAACCTCATCGAAATTCAGAAGGATTCATATAAGTGGTTTTTGGACGAGGGTATAAAGGAAGTATTCAAGGATATTTCTTCTATTACCGACGCTAACGGCAAGCTGGTACTGAGTTTCGTTGATTATCGTCTCGATGAGAACCCCAAGTATTCTATAGAGGAGTGCAAAGAACGTGATACAACGTATGCGGCACCCCTTCGTGTAAAGGCACAGCTCAGAAACAACGAAACCGGAGAGGTTGTCGAGAATGAGATATTTATGGGCGACTTCCCGCTGATGACCGAAAGCGGCACATTCGTAATCAATGGTGCCGAGCGTGTCATTGTTTCACAGCTGGTTCGTTCCCCCGGCGTTTATTACGGCTTTGACTACGATAAAACGGGTAAGAAGTTATTCAAGTCAACTGTTATCCCTAACAGAGGTGCATGGCTCGAATATGAGATGGACTCAAATGACATCTTCTATGTCCGTATAGATAAAAACAGAAAGATACCGGCAACAACATTCATCCGTGCGCTCGGTATCAGCAGTGACGATGACCTTATCGATCTGTTCGGTGAAGACCCCAGAATAGTTCAGACGATTCAGGAAAAGGACGCTACAAAGAACACCGAAGAGGCTTTACTTGAAGTATACAGAAAGTTAAGACCCGGTGAGCCCCCTACGGTCGATTCCGCAAATACTCATATCAACAATCTTTTCTTTGACGCAAAGAGATATGACCTTGCAAGATTCGGACGTTACAAGTACAACAAGAAGCTCGGAGTTGCTTCGAGAATTGCCGGTCATAAGGCTGCTCAGCCGATTATAGATCCTACCACAGGCGAGATTCTTGTTGACGAGAACGAGTTCATCAACGCTGAAAAGGCACAGGCTGTAGAGCAGGCAGGCGTTAAGGAATGCGTAATCTTCTCCGAGGAAAAAATTGCAAAGGTTCTCGGAAACGGAATGGTCGATATAGCAGGCTACATTCCCGAATCTATAGATGCAGAATCACTCGGTATCAACGAGAAGGTATGCTTCAGCGTACTGCGTGAGATACTTGACAAGTGCGGTGATGATGTTGAGACACTCACAGCCGAGCTTTCAAACAGAGTAGAAGACCTTATCCCCAAGCACATCACTCTTGACGATATATTCGCAACAGTAAGCTACTTCATCAACCTTTGCGAAGGTGTCGGTGAAGTTGACGATATAGACCACCTCGGAAACAGACGTATCCGTAGCGTAGGTGAGCTTTTACAGAACCAGTTCAGAATCGGTTTTGCAAGAATGGAAAGAGTTATCCGTGAAAGAATGGGACTTCAGTCACAGGAAGGCGACAAGGTAACTCCCAACGCCCTTATCAATATCCGTCCCGTTGTTGCGGCTATCAAGGAGTTCTTCGGTTCTTCGCCGCTTTCACAGTTCATGGATCAGAACAACCCCCTTGCAGAGCTTACTCATAAGAGAAGACTTTCAGCACTCGGCCCCGGCGGTCTTTCCCGTGACCGTGCGAGCTTCGAAGTTCGAGATGTTCACTATTCCCACTACGGAAGAATGTGTCCTATCGAAACCCCCGAAGGTCCTAACATCGGTCTTATCTCTTACCTTGCTTCATTCGCAAAGATAAACAAGTACGGCTTTATTGAAGCTCCTTACCGTAAGGTTGACAAGGAAACAGGCGTTGTACTTGACGAAGTAACCTATATGACTGCCGATATGGAGGATAATTACGTTGTAGCACAGGCCAACGAACCTCTTGACGAGCAGGGAAGATTTGCAAGAAAGCGTGTAAATGCACGTTTCCGTGAAGAGATCCTTGAAGTTGACCGTGACCGTGTAGACTACATGGACGTTTCGCCTAAGATGGTTGTTTCTGTCGCTACTGCGATGATTCCGTTCCTTGAGAACGATGACGCAAACCGTGCTCTTATGGGTGCGAACATGCAGCGTCAGGCAGTACCGCTTATGGTAACACAGAATCCTATCGTAGGTACCGGTATGGAATACAAGGCAGCCGTTGATTCGGGTGCGGTTGTAGTAGCAAAGGAAGACGGTGTTGTAACAAAGTGCAGTGCCGACGAAATCGTTGTTACCGATAACAACGGTGTTGAACACAGCTACAAGCTGATAAAGTTCAAGCGTTCAAACCAGGGTACATGCGTAAACCAGCGTCCTGCTGTTTCAAAGGGTATGGAGATAAAGACCGGCGATGTTCTTGCTGACGGTCCCGCTACCAGCCAGGGTGAGATCTCACTTGGTAAGAATGCTCTTATCGGCTTCATGACATGGGAAGGCTACAACTACGAGGACGCCGTTCTTATAAATGAAAAACTCGTTTATAATGATGTCTACACATCGATCCATATAGAAGAATATGAGCTTGAATGCCGTGATACAAAGCTCGGACCGGAAGAGATAACAAGAGAGATCCCCAACGTTTCTGAGGACGCTCTTAAGGATCTTGACGAGCGTGGTATCATCCGTATCGGTGCCGAGGTTCACTCGGGCGATATTATGGTCGGCAAGGTTACACCTAAGGGTGAAACAGAGCTTACCGCAGAAGAAAGACTTCTCCGTGCTATCTTCGGTGATAAGGCAAGAGAAGTAAGAGATAATTCACTGCGTGTACCTCACGGCGAAAGCGGTATCATCGTTGACGTCAAGGTGTTCACAAGACAGAACTGTGATGAACTTTCACCCGGCGTAAATATGGTGGTAAGATGCTACATCGCACAGAAGCGTAAGATTTCTGTCGGCGATAAGATGGCGGGTCGTCACGGTAACAAGGGTGTCGTTTCCCGTATCTTAAAGCAGGAGGATATGCCCTTCCTTCCCGACGGTACACCGCTTGATATTGTACTGAACCCCCTCGGCGTTCCTTCACGAATGAACATCGGTCAGGTTCTCGAGGTACACCTCGGTTATGCTTGTAAGGCACTTGACTGGCAGATAATGACCCCTGTATTTGACGGCGCTCACGAGGCCGACATCAGAGCTTGCTTTGAAAAGGCTGAGGCTGAACGTGAAAACTACAAGGATAAGGATTCCGCAAGGATAGACTTCTCTAAGATTCCTATGCGTCCTGACTGCAAGACACAGCTTACAGACGGTCGTACAGGCGAGAAGTTCGACAGCCCTGTAACAGTAGGTTATATGTACTACCTCAAGCTCCACCACCTTGTTGACGATAAGATTCACGCACGTTCAACCGGTCCTTACTCACTGGTAACACAGCAGCCTCTCGGCGGTAAGGCACAGTTCGGCGGACAGCGTTTCGGTGAGATGGAAGTTTGGGCACTTGAGGCTTACGGTGCGGCTTATACACTTCAGGAAATCCTTACTGTAAAGTCGGACGATATAGTAGGACGTGTTAAAACTTACGAGGCAATCGTCAAGGGTGATCCTGTTCCTAAGGCAGGCGTTCCCGAGAGTTTCAAGGTTCTGTTCAAGGAGCTTCAGTCACTCGGTCTTGACATCAAGGTACTTGATGCGGACAAGAATGAGATTGATCTCAGACAGACTTATGAAGAAGACGATGAATACGGTCAGGCGGCAGGCGAGGATACATTTGAGTATGTAGCCGAGGACGGCTCTCTTGATGACGGCTTCACAACTAAGGATATAGACGAAGACAGCGAATTCTATGCCGATAAGGACGATGAAGATGATTTTGACATCGACTTCAACGAAAATGACGCTGACGACTCGTTTGATGAATAATCAGACGATGATTTAAGCATAGGCATTGACAGAAAAGCGTGTGTTATCACACATAAACTTCTATAGAAAGAATTGAGGTCTGTAAATTGGCATATAAAACATTTGATTCAATGAAGATCGGTCTTGCTTCTCCGGATCAGATCCGTGCATGGAGCTACGGCGTTGTTGAGCGTCCCGAAACAATCAACTACAGAACACAGAAGCCCGAAAGAGGCGGTCTGTACTGCGAAAAGATATTTGGTCCTACAAAGGACTGGGAGTGTTCCTGCGGTAAATACAAGAGAATCCGTTTCAAAGGTAAAATATGTGAGCGTTGCGGCGTTGAAGTAACACGCAACAAGGTAAGACGTGAGCGTATGGGTCACATAGAGCTTGCGGCTCCCGTTTCACATATCTGGTATTTCAAGGGTACACCCAGCCGTATCGGTCAGGTACTTGATATTTCACCCAAAAGACTTGAAGAAGTTCTTTACTTCACAAAGTATATAGTTGTCGATCCCGGCGATACTGTTCTCACAAAGAAGCAGATACTCACAGAAAAAGAGTATGCTGATATGAGAGAGCGTTATGAGGATGATTTCAGAGCCGAGATGGGCGCAGAAGCTATCAAGGAGCTTCTTTGCGAAATCGACCTTGACAAGCTGTCCGAGGAGCTTAAGAAGGAGCTTGAGGATACACAGCAGGGTCAGAAGAGAGTAAAGTTATTAAAAAGACTTGATGTTGTTGAGGCGTTCAGACTCAGCGGTAACCGACCCGAATGGATGATACTCGACTGCATACCCGTAATTCCTCCGGATCTGCGTCCTATGGTTATGCTGGACGGCGGCAGATTCGCCACTTCCGACCTTAACGATCTGTACAGACGTGTTATCAACAGAAACAACCGTCTTACAAAGATGAAGGAGCTTCACGCACCCGACATTATCATCAGAAACGAAAAGAGAATGCTTCAGGAAGCTGTTGACGCACTTATCGACAACGGCAGACACGGCAGAGCGGTTACAGGCCCTTCAAACCGTCCTCTGAAATCTCTTTCGGATATGCTCAAGGGTAAGCAGGGACGTTTCCGTCAGAACCTTCTCGGTAAGCGTGTTGACTATTCAGGACGTTCAGTTATCGTAGTAGGCCCCGATCTTAAGATGGATCAGTGCGGTCTTCCCAAAGAAATGGCTATCGAGCTGTTCAAGCCCTTTGTAATGAAGGAGCTTGACAAGCGTGGTATCGCTAACAATATAAAGAGTGCAAGAAAGATGGTAGAGCAGGCTAAAGATCCTGCTGTATGGGATGCTCTTGAAGAAGTTATCAAGGATCACCCCGTACTGCTCAACCGTGCGCCTACACTGCACAGACTCGGTATTCAGGCATTTATGCCGGTACTGGTCGAGGGTCGTGCAATCAAGCTGCATCCGCTGGTTTGTACAGCGTTCAACGCAGACTTCGACGGTGACCAGATGGCAGTGCATCTTCCTCTGTCTGCGGAAGCGCAGAACGAGGCAAGAACACTTATGCTTGCTGCAAAGAACCTGCTGAAGCCTTCAGACGGTCGTCCTGTTACAGTACCTACTCAGGATATGGTACTCGGTTCTTATTATCTTACTATCGACAAACCCGGCGAAAAGGGCGAGGGTAAAGTATTCCGTGACTTCAATGAGGCTATTATGGCTTACAATGAAGGGGATATTACGATCCACTCGGCTATCAAGGTAAGAGTTACCAAGGACGTAGGCGGAGATCATCCCGAAACAAAGATAATCGACGCTACGGTAGGACGTATTCTTTTCAACGAGCATATTCCTCAGGATCTTGGCTTTGTTGACAGAAACGACCCCGAAAAGAAGTTTGATCTCGAAATCGGCTTCAAGGTAAGAAAGAAAGAGCTTGGAAAAATCATCGACAAGTGCCTTAAGGTTCACGGAACACCTATGACGGCGCAGGTTCTTGATAAAATAAAGGCTATGGGTTACAAATACTCGACTAAGGCGGCAATCACAGTAGCTGTATGCGATGCTACAATACCGCCCGAGAAAAAGGATATTCTTGCAAATGCGGATGCACAGGTTCAGGAAATCAACGAGTATTTCAACAACGGTTTCATTTCGAACGCCGAAAGAAAATCTCAGGTACTTTCAGTATGGAACCAGGCTACAACAGATGTTACAGTTGCACTGACAAAGGGTCTTGACGATTACAACCCCATCTATATGATGGCTGACTCAGGAGCCCGTGGTAGTACAAACCAGATAAGACAGCTTGCAGGTATGCGTGGACTTATCGCAAATACATCGGGTGAAACGATTGAAATCCCGATCAGAGCTAACTACCGTGAAGGTCTTAACATCCTCGAATACTTCATTTCTTCAAGAGGTGCGAGAAAGGGTCTTGCCGATACGGCGTTAAGAACAGCCGACTCAGGTTACCTTACAAGACGTCTTGTTGACGTATCACAGGAAGTTATCGTAAGAACCGATGACTGCGGTACTACAGACGGTATCGACATTTACGAGATCCGTGAAGGCAAGGAGCTTATCGAGTCGCTTGAAGAACGTCTTACAGGCAGATACCTTGCCGAAGATTTCACCGATGACAACGGCGAAGTCCTCGTTTCAAAGGATAAGCTGATAACGGAAGCAGATGCCAAGATGATAGTTGCATCGGGCGTAAAGACCGTTAAAATTCGTTCAGTTCTTACCTGCCATGCAGAACACGGAGTCTGCGCAAAGTGCTACGGTTCTTCACTTGCTAACGGCAAGAAGATTACAATCGGCGAAGCAGTTGGTATCATAGCCGCACAGTCTATCGGTGAGCCCGGTACACAGCTTACCATGAGAACGTTCCATACCGGTGGTATTGCATCGGCTGAAGATATTACACAGGGTCTTCCCAGAGTAGAAGAACTGTTCGAGTCACGTCGTCCCAAGAATGCCGCAATTATGGCTAAGCATTCCGGTAAGACAAGAATCGACGAGATAAAGAAAACCAGACACGTTATCATTACAACAGCTGACGGCGAGGAGCACCCTTATCCTGTACCTTTCGGCTACAAGCTGAAAATACAGGATGGTGATTTCATCGAAGCCGGTGAAACACTTACAGAAGGTAGCGTAAATCCTCACGATGTACTTGAGGTAAAGGGCGAGGAAGCAGTTCAGAACTACATTATCGCCGAGGTACAGAAGGTATATCGCTTACAGGGTGTTGACATCAACGATAAGCATATCGAAGTTATTGTTCGTCAGATGATGAGAAAGGCTCGTGTAACCAACCCCGGCAGCAGTTATCTGCTTCCCGGCTCGGTTATTGACAAGAATGAGCTTGTTAAGGTAAACAATGAGCTCGAACAGCGTAAGGAAGCCGGCGAACAGATTGAACCCGTAGAGTGCGAAGCTGTTCTTCTCGGTATCACAAAGGCTGCACTTGCAACAGACAGCTTTATGTCTGCCGCTTCATTCCAGGAAACCACAAGAGTTCTTACCGACGCTGCAATTCACGGCAAGGTAGATCCGCTGCTCGGTCTGAAGGAAAATGTTATCATAGGTAAGCTTATTCCCGCAGGCACAGGTCTTGAGGCAATGGAGAAGGAAAAAGAAGAAAGAGAAAAGGCTGCCGAAGCTGTTGCTGAATCGGATGAAAACGAATCAGACAGTGAAGAAGTTGGCGAAACTGCACAAAATTAAGTTGTAATTCAGTCCAAAGGCGACGATTGTTACAAAGTTTTTTCGGTAAAACGAAAAGGCTTGACAATCGCCGCCTTTTTGTATATAATATTTAAATGTGTGCAGAATAAATGCGTAAAAGCGTTATTCTGTGGCATAAATTTTTAATAATTTTGCAAGGAGGTGTAACATTTGCCAACCTTTAACCAGCTCGTTCGTAAGGGCAGAGCAGTTGCAGAAAAGAAGTCTAAGGCTCCCGCACTGCAGAAGAGCATGAACACTCTGAAGAAGGAAACAGTAGATATATCTTCTCCCCAGAAGAGAGGCGTATGCACAGCTGTTCGTACTGCTACCCCTAAGAAGCCTAACTCTGCTATGAGAAAGATTGCCAGAGTAAGACTTTCCAACGGTTATGAAGTTACTGCTTATATTCCGGGTATCGGACACAAACTGCAGGAACACAGCGTTGTACTGATCCGTGGCGGCCGTGTTAAGGATCTCCCCGGTGTACGTTACCACATCGTCAGAGGCACACTTGATGCTCAGGGCGTTGACGGAAGAATGCAGGGCAGATCAAAGTACGGAGCTAAGCGTCCGAAGGCTGGTGCGAAAAAAGCGTAACTGATGACTTTTAGCCACTTTTGTGGAGTAATATATTATATTACCTCTGCAATTGGACGGCGGGAGTTAATCGCTTTCGAGTACCGATGATTTTCATTATTTATGAAGGAGGGAAGTAAAGTGCCAAGAAGAGGTAATGTTCCTAAGCGTGATGTATTACCCGATCCTATGTACGGCTCAGAGCTCGTAACAAGACTCGTAAACAATATCATGCTCGACGGCAAGAAGGGTGTTGCTCAGAAGATCGTATACGGTGCATTTGACATCGTAGCCGAGAAGTCAGGTAAGGGCGCACTTGAAGCTTTTGAAGAAGCTATGGAAAATATCATGCCTCAGTTAGAGGTAAAGGCACGCCGTGTCGGCGGTGCCACATATCAGGTTCCTATGGAAGTTCGTCCCGAAAGAAGAAGAACTTTAGGTCTGAGATGGATTACTCTGTACGCAAGACAGAGAAACGAAAAGACAATGAAGGAAAGACTTGCAAACGAGATCCTCGATGCTATGAACGGTCAGGGCGGAGCTTGCAAGAAGCGCGATGATACACACAGAATGGCTGAAGCTAACAGAGCTTTCGCACATTACAAGTGGTAATCAATAAAACGGAGGAAATATGGCTAGAGACGTAACTCTTGAAATGACCCGTAATATTGGTATCATGGCTCACATCGACGCAGGTAAGACAACTACGACCGAGCGTATCCTGTTCTACACCGGTATCAACCACAAGATCGGTGAGACCCACGACGGTTCTGCTACGATGGACTGGATGGAGCAGGAGCAGGAAAGAGGTATCACAATTACTTCTGCTGCTACTACTGCATACTGGAAGAAGCACAGAATCAATATTATCGATACTCCCGGACACGTTGACTTTACTGTTGAAGTTGAGCGTTCGCTGCGAGTTCTTGACGGATCTGTTACAGTTTTATGTGCTAAGGGCGGTGTTGAGCCCCAGTCAGAAACTGTATGGCGTCAGGCAGACAAGTATCATGTTCCGAGAATGGCATACATCAACAAGATGGACATCATGGGTGCAGACTTCTATAATGTTGTAAGCATGATGAAGGACAGACTTAAATGTAATGCTGTTCCGATACAGCTCCCTATCGGTGCCGAAGATACATTCAGAGGTATCGTAGACCTTATCGAAATGAAAGCTGACATCTACTATGATGATCTCGGTAAGGACATGCGTGTGGAAGAAATTCCGGACGACATGAAGGAGAAGGCTCAGGAATATCACGATGCACTCATCGAGGCTGTTGCTGAGCAGGACGAGGAACTTATGAACAAGTACCTCGAAGGTGAAGAAATCACCGTTGAAGAAGTCAAGGCTGTACTCAGAAAGGCAACGATTGACAATGAGATCGTTCCTGTAACCTGCGGTACATCCTATAAGAATAAGGGCGTACAGAAGCTCCTCGATGCGATCGTTGACTATATGCCCTCTCCTCTTGATGTTCCTTCTATCAAGGGCGTTGACCCCGAGACAGGCGAAGAGGTTGAAAGACACGCAGGCGACGATCAGCCGTTCTCTGCACTCGCTTTCAAGATTGCTACAGACCCGTTCGTTGGTAAGCTCTGCTTCTTCAGAGTTTACTCAGGTGTTGTAGCTGCAGGTACAACTGTTCTCAACGCAACTAAGGGCAAGAAGGAACGTATGGGACGTATTCTTCAGATGCACGCTAACCACAGAGCAGACCTCGAAGTTTGCTACTGCGGCGATATTGCAGCTGCTGTAGGTGTTAAGAACACCACAACAGGTGATACGCTGTGTGATGAAAACAATCCCGTAATCCTTGAGTCTATGGAATTCCCCGAGCCTGTTATCTCGCTCGCTATTGAACCCAAGACCAAGGCAGGTCAGGAAAAGATGGCTATTGCTCTTGCAAAGCTCGCAGAGGAAGACCCCACTTTCAGAACCTATACAAATGAGGAAACAGGTCAGACAGTTATCGCCGGAATGGGCGAACTTCACCTTGAAATCATCGTAGACAGACTTCTCCGTGAATTTAAGGTTGAGGCTAATGTCGGCGCTCCTCAGGTTGCATATAAAGAGACAATTACAACTAATGCTGATGTTGATACTAAGTACGCACGTCAGTCAGGTGGTAAGGGTCAGTACGGTCACGTTAAGCTCCACGTTTACCCGAACGAGTCCGGTAAGGGCTATGAGTTCATTAACGCAATTGTCGGTGGTTCTATTCCTAAGGAATATATCCCCGCAGTTGACGCAGGTATCCAGGGCGCTTTACAGTCCGGTGTTCTTGCAGGCTATCCAACAGTAGACGTTAAGGTTGAGCTTTATGACGGTTCGTACCACGAGGTCGACTCATCTGAAATGGCATTCAAGATCGCAGGTTCAATGGCTATCAAGGAAGCATGCCGCAAGGCTAACCCCGTTATCCTTGAACCTATCATGAAGGTAGTTGTAACAGTTCCCGAAGAATACATGGGCGACGTTATCGGTGACTTAAGCTCACGTCGTGGTGAGATACAGGGTATGGAAGACAGAAACGGTGTTAAGCAGATCAATGCTTTTGTTCCTCTGTCAGAAATGTTCCGTTACTCAAACGATTTGCGCTCTAAGACACAGGGTCGTGGTCAGTATGTAATGGAACCCAGCCACTACATTCAGGTTCCTAAGACAATTGCAGATGGAATCATCAGCAAGAGAGCTAAGGGCTAATAAAATTTTTCTGAAAGAGCAAAAAAGACTTGTTTTTTGAGAAATAATCTGATAAAATACTAAGTGTATGGAATACACATAATTAAAGGAGGAAAATTCCAATGGCAAAGCAGAAATTTGAACGTACCAAGCCCCACGTAAACATTGGTACAATCGGTCACGTAGACCACGGTAAGACTACTTTAACAGCAGCTATCACTAAGGTTCTTTCACTCAAGGGCTATGCTCAGTTCGAAGCATACGATATGATCGACAAGGCTCCCGAGGAGAGAGAGCGTGGTATCACAATCAACACAGCTCACGTTGAGTATGAGACAGACAAGCGTCACTACGCACACGTTGACTGCCCCGGCCACGCTGACTATATCAAGAACATGATCACAGGTGCTGCTCAGATGGACGGCGCTATCCTCGTTGTTGCAGGTACAGACGGTCCTATGGCTCAGACTAAGGAGCACATCCTTCTCGCTCACCAGGTAGGCGTTCCCGCAATCGTTGTATTCATCAACAAGTGCGATGACGTTGACGATCCCGAGCTTCTCGACCTCGTTGAGATGGATATCCGTGAGACACTTTCAGAGCACGACTTCCCCGGTGATGAAATCCCCGTTATCCGTGGTTCTGCTAAGGTTGCTCTTGATTGCCCCAGCAAGGACATCAACGCTCCCGAATATGCTTGCATCATAGAGCTTATGAATGCAGTTGACGATTACATTCCTACTCCTGATCGTAAGTCTGATCTCCCCTTCCTTATGCCTGTTGAGGATACTATGACAATTTCTGGTCGTGGTACAGTTGCTACAGGTAGAGTTGAGAGAGGTATCCTCAAGCTCAACGATACAGTTGAAATCACAGGTCTTACAGACGAGCCTAAGCAGACAGTTGTAACAGGTATCGAAATGTTCCGTAAGCTCCTTGACTTCGCTGAAGCTGGTGACAACATCGGTACACTTCTCCGTGGTATCCAGAGAAACGAAATCGAGCGTGGTCAGGTTCTCTGCAAGCCCGGTTCAATCCACCCCCACAAGAAGTTCAAGGGTCAGGTTTACGTATTAAAGAAAGAAGAAGGCGGACGTCATACTCCTTTCTTCTCAAACTACAGACCTCAGTTCTTCTTCAGAACAACTGACGTTACAGGCGTTATCACACTTCCCGCTGACAAGGAAATGTGCATGCCCGGCGATAACGTAACAATGGATGTTGAGCTTATCACTCCTATCGCTATCGAAGAAGGTCTCCGTTTCGCTATCCGTGAAGGCGGCAGAACTGTTGGTTCAGGCGTAGTTACAGCTATCAACGAATAATTTGAGATTTTAACATCTTATATAAGACGATATCCGCTTTCACAAGCGGATATTGTTTTTATATAATTCTTTTCGAGAGGTTTTTATGCAGCTTCCTGAATATGTTTATGAGGTATTACAAAAACTTAATAACAACGGGTATGAAGCATACTGTGTCGGTGGCTGTGTAAGGGATTATCTGCTCGGTCAATGTCCGGAAGACTATGATGTAACGACATCTGCATTGCCCGAACAGATAATAGAAGTTTTTGACGGATACCGTTTGCTGAAGGTCGGATTAAAGCACGGAACCGTAACGGTAATAATCAATAAGCATCCGGTAGAAATCACAACTTACAGAATCGACGGCGAATATACCGATCACCGCCATCCTTCAAAAGTCGGATTTACTCCGAATCTTTCTGACGACCTTGCAAGACGGGATCTCACGATCAATGCAATAGCGTATAATGATAAGGTCGGTATGGTCGATTTGTACGGCGGGGCAGAGGACCTGAAAAACGGCATTATAAGATGCGTCGGAGATCCGATGAAACGCTTTGACGAGGATGGTTTAAGGATTCTCCGTGCCTTGCGTTTTGCGTCACGCTATGGTTTTAGCATTGATAAGGAAACATCAGACGCTATTCACAGGCAGAAATTTCTGCTTTCATTTATTTCTGCGGAGCGGATAAACAGTGAGCTGTGCGGAATACTTACCGGGGATTGCTATGACATTCTCCGTAATTACAGCGATGTTATCTGCGAGATTATTCCCGAGATGTATCCGTGCATAGGCTTTGAACAGCATTCAAAGTATCATGATAAGACGGTTTACGGTCATATCGCTGCTACCGTAGCTGCTGCTAAGCCTACTGTAGAAGCTCGCCTTACAATGCTTTTTGCATGATATAGGCAAGCCTGACAGCTTTTTTATGAAGGATGGTGCAGGCCATTTTTACGGTCATGCCGATGTCAGCTGTAAAATTTCCGAAAAAATACTTGAAAGATTGCGTTTCAGCAATAAAATTAAAGACGAGGTATTGTTTTTAATCGAAAATCATGGTATAGTTATTAACGATGATATTCGCAGTATAAGAAGAGGCGTTGCACGTTACGGTGCGGAGCGTTTTCTTAAACTGATAAAGGTGCATTATTATGACACCTGCGGAAAATCACCTGCATATTTCGGCGAAAAAGCGCTTTTTGACAGCATCGAAAAGCATACGAGGGAGTTTCTTCAAAACGAACCGCCTATGAGCCTTAAACAGCTTAAAGTCAACGGTTCCGATATTTCACGGCTTGGCTTTACGGGTAAAGAAATCGGGAAGGCTCTCAATTTTCTGCTTGAACAGGTTGTAAACGGAAATTGCGAAAACGATAAGGATAGCCTTTTGGCTTTGATAGAAAATAATTATTTGTAAACGGAAAGGATTAAGAGTATGTCTGCTACTGATATTGGAATTGATTTAGGCACGGCGAATGTTATAATTACGCTTGGAAACAAGGGCATCGTTGTCAACGAGCCGTCTGTTGTTGCTTATGATAAAAAGAAACACTGTGTTCTTGCTGTAGGAAACGAAGCGTACAAAATGATAGGCAGAACGCCCGAATATATTGTTGCGGTAAAGCCGCTCAAAGACGGTGTTATCTCTGATAATGAGATGACGGAAGCAATGATAATCGAATTTATCAGAAAGGTTATCGGACGAATTGTTAAACCGAGAATTATTCTTTGCGTCCCTTCGTCTGTTACCGATGTTGAAAACAGAGCTGTAGTTGAGGCTGCGCTTTGTGCCGGTGCAAGAAAGGTATTTATTATAGAAGAACCTATTGCCGCACTGCTCGGTGCAGGTATTGATATTTCAAAGCCTAATGGCACAATGGTTGTCGATGTCGGCGGAGGAACGGCTGATATTGCGGTTGTCTCGTTCAACGGCATTGTAAAAAGCTGTTCGCTTAAGATGGCAGGCAATAAGTTTGATGCCGCAATAATTCGTGGTGTTACAATGAAATACAAAATACTTATCGGTGAAAAGACGGCAGAGCAGGCAAAAAAAGAAATCGCCAACGTATATAATCCGACAGGCGATGTGAAAATAACAGTAAAGGGCAGACATCTTATAAAAGGTCTTCCCGAAAGCGTTGAGATCAGCGATAAGGATATGTACGATTTTCTGCATGACAGCGTAATGGAGATAGTCGATAAGATAAAGGAAGTATTTGAGCAGACTCCTCCCGAGCTTGTTGGCGATATTCTGACAAACGGCATAGTGCTGACAGGCGGCGGAGCAATGCTCAAGGGCTTCACGGATCTTGTAACAGAAGCAGTGGGAGCACCGTGCTATGTTGCGGACGATCCTATAGAATGTGTTGCAAAGGGTGTTGCGAAGGCGTTCGATTATACAGATGATCTTCTTGACGGCTTTGAGAAGATTTCGCTGTACAGATATAAATAAGATATATACTTAAGCACGGAAATACGTTTCCGTGCTTTTGAAATAACTCGGAAATAACGATTTTGACGTTCAGCCTGACTTTTAGATTGATGTAACAGATAAAATGTGCTATTATATTAATGTCAGACGGAGGTATTTTTATGTCACAGATTGATATACGTTTCTTTTCACGGTCGCTCAACCGTTATACTTCATTCAAAATGTATATGCCCGATGATAAGCGCAATTACGGCGGGGTTTATGATAAGCAGAATATGAAAACACTGTTCATTCTGCATGGTTACACACAGGACGGCAACAACTGGATACCGGAATATATTTCGGAAAAATACAATTTTGCCGTAGTGATTCCTCACGGTGAAAACTCATTCTGGCTTGACGGATTATCTACAGGGCATAAGTATTGCACTTATGTCGGTGAAGAGCTTATCGACTATATACGAAATACATTCGGGCTTGCACAGACTGCAGAAGATACTGCGATAATGGGATATTCAATGGGCGGCTTCGGTGCGCTTCATACTGCATTCACTTATCCCGATACATTCGGTAAGGTGTGCGCAATGTCATCCGCACTTATTGTTCATGAAATAGCAGGTATGAAGGACGGCGGTGACAACGGTGTGGCAAATTACGCATACTACCATGAATGCTTCGGAAACCTTGACGAAGTTGTCGCAAGCGATAACAATCCTGAAATTCTTGTAAAGCGGCTTTCACAAGAAAATAAGAAAATACCGCAGATATATATGGCTTGCGGCACAGAGGACTTTCTGCTTGAGAATAACAGGCAGTTTCATAAGTTTTTGGACACTAACAATATACCTCACGTTTACCTTGAAAGCGGCGGCGGTCACGATATGACATTCTGGAGCGAGTATGTAGTTAAGTTTACTGATATGATGTTCGGAAAATAAGCAAAAAAATATACCCACAAGCGATATTTTCGCCTGTGGGTACATTTTTTCAGACATCTTCCATCTGTTTTCCGAAATACATTGCGGCGGCTTCGACCAGTGCCTTTGTTTTGTCGTCAACAGCCGAATTTTCCTTATCCGACAGCATGATGACCGCTCCGTTGACATCTCCGTCTGCCATTATCGGCGCACAGGCAACAGCAAAGCGATCTACACCTTCAATGGGGTTCATTTTTACACCGTCTGCTGTACGGTAAAGAGATTTCCTTTGCTCGATAAGGTCTTCAAGTGAGCTTGATACCCTGCGTTCAAGCACTTCTTTTTTCTGAATGCCGGATGCGGCTATAACGTGGTCACGGTCGCATATAACTGTAGGCATCCCTCCGACTTTGTACAATACATCTGCGTACTGATCCGCTGTACCTGAAATTTCTCCGACAGGGGAGTATTTACGGAAAATTACTTCTCCGTCTACACTTGTATATATTTCAAGCGGTGTGCCTTCTCTTATTCTCATTGTTCGCCTTATCTCTTTAGGTATAACGACTCTTCCGAGGTCGTCAATACGTCTTACTATTCCCGTAGCTTTCATTATATAGTCATTCCTTTCTGAAGAAACGGTTTTTGATCCTGCAAACATATTATTCCTTGCCGTGTGTCAATTATTCAGAAATTTGTCACATATTGAAATTTATGCTCGCAAGCAGGGAACCCGGACTTTCAAAGAGAATTACTTTTAATATTGATTTTAAACTCTTTTTGTAGTATAATTAAAATCGTATGATTATCTTCCGGAGGTGTTACTGTGACTGCTGATGAAGAATATATGACTCTCTGTATCAAACTCGCAAAAAAGGCGGCGGAAAAAGGTGAGTGTCCTGTAGGCGCCATCGTAGTTGACAAGGACGGGAGAATAATCGGTGAAGGGTATAATATGCGTGAAACCGAGCAGATGCCGACAGCTCATGCGGAGATAATCGCAATAGAACAAGCCGCCAAAGCTATGAACTCGTGGCGGCTTACGGAATGTACATTATATGTTACTCTTGAACCTTGTCCTATGTGTGCGGGCGCTATAATCAATTCCCGTATAAAGGCTGGTTTACGGTGCTTTTGATGAAAAGGGCGGGGCTTGCGCCTTCGCTCATGGAAATATTCGATTATCCGTTCAACCATCGTCCGATGGTGAGAAGCAGAGTTTTGCAGGATGAATGCGCAAAGCTGCTTACGGAATTCTTTAAAGACCTCAGGACCTGAAATTGTCCGTAGCTGCGGACATTCCTGACAGGGCTTTTTTGTACAGCTTGTCGATTATAACAGCTAAGGCTGTTACTGTCACAGATAACGCTATGATTACGGAAGCGATTTTTTTCATATAAATTCCCTTTCTGCAGTGGTGTTAATCTGTATTTATACGGTCTAAACGCTTTTCTGCGTTCTTGATAAGGCTTAAAAGCGCTGTTCCTTGCTTGTCGTATTCGGCTTCTATCGAATTTGTCGTTATTGACGGTGCATTGTCTGCATCGTTTGCGGCATCTGCGGCAGCACCGACTTCAAGGCAGATTGCAGAATCTATAAGATGAAGTGCGGAAGTGGGCGATACGCCGAAAAGATTATCGTCGTTCTTTCTGTTTGCATTATATGTTATCCTGAACGCTTTGTAGACGGAAAGAGTAAGCATTGATGAAACGCTGCTGAGCTTTGATGATTTGATTTTCTGTAAAATCGAGAAAATCACTTCAATGCTGTTAGTTATCAGCTTTTTGTTAAGCGCAAGCATAATATCGCCTGATTTTGAATCACCGGACGAGTTTCCGTCGGGAATATCGCTTTCGGTAATTATACCGCCGTTGGAAACGGGCGAACGACCGAGCAGATAGTCAGTAGAAACGTTATAGTAGTCAGCCGCTTTTACAAGGAACTCAAGACCACATTCACGTTTGCCTTTTTCATAATGTGACAGGAGTGCCTGAGCGATGCCAAGATCGGCGGCAACCTGTTTTTGTGTAAGTCCACGTTCTTTGCGGAGCAGGGAAAGTATTCTTGGAAAATCGGTATTCATTATACGATATAACCTCTCTGATTCTGACAATATTCACACAGTATATTATAACGGAGTTATTCCCTATTGTAAAGCGTGATTTTATACAAAAAATCAAGTGCTTTTTTATGTAATAACTCTATAATAAAACAAAAATCGCCGTAATCGGCATAATTATCAGTAAAAATCAACCGAAAGGAAGTAAAAAATGAAGAATTACAGACTTTATCTTATCCGTCACGGAATCACAAGCGGAAATCTTGAAGGAAAATATATAGGAACAACGGATCTGCCGCTTTGCGAAGAGGGGGAAGATGCTATATCGTCGCTTGCGGCTCTTGACGTTTACCCTAAGGTACAGAAGGTTTATTCCAGCCCTCTCAAGCGTTGCTTGCAGACCGCCGACATTATTTATCCCGAACGTCTGCTTAAGCGTATCGACGGTATCGCCGAGCTTGACTTCGGGGAATACGAAGGAAAAACGCAAGCCGAGCTTCAGGGCGATGAAAAGTATCTCGAATGGCTGAAGGGCGGATATGATGCCGCACCTCCGAAGGGTGAAAGCTACGGACATTTTACATTAAGATGCCTTGAAGGTCTTGAAGAAATATTCAAGGATATGATGGCAAACGAGGTTACATCAGCCGCCGTTATCACGCATTCAGGCGTTATTATGAATCTTCTTTCGGGATACGGCCTGCCCAAGATGAAGCCTATCGACTTTGCCTGCAATCAGGGCGAGGGATTTGAAATACAGCTAAGCACGTTCCTGTGGCAGCACGGACCCGTATTTGAAATCGTAGGAAAATTATTCTGAGAAAACGGAGATAAACAATGGATATTTTAAAGCAGCTGGCGGAAGAATTCAAGATAAGAAATACGCAGGTAGAAAACACGGTAAAGCTGATAGATGACGGCAATACGATCCCGTTTATTTCTCGCTACAGAAAAGAGATGACGGGAGGACTTGACGATCAGCTTTTGCGAGAACTCAGCGAAAGACTGACATACCTTCGTAATCTTGAAAGCAGGAAAGAAGAAGTAAAGTCGCTTATCGAAAGCGGAGGAAATCTTACCGACAAGATTACGCAGGATCTTTTAAACGCAAAGACGCTTGCTGAAGTCGAGGACATCTACAGACCCTTCAAGCCAAAGCGTAAGACAAGAGCAGGCATAGCAAAAGAAAAAGGACTTCAGCCCCTTGCCGATTTCATACTCGCTCAGACGCTCGCTTCTCCCACTGCCGAAGCAGAGAAATATATAAGTGAAGAAAAGGGCGTTGAAACCGTTGACGATGCAATAAACGGAGCATTGGACATTATTTCAGAAACGGTTTCGGATGATGCAGATCTTCGCAAAAAGCTGTATGCTGAGTATACCGGTCATGCACTGATAGTATCAAAAGCCACCGATGAAAAAGCTGAAACCGTTTATAAGAATTATTATGATTACAGCGAGCTTGCGTGTAAGATACCTCCGCACAGACTTCTCGCACTTGACAGAGGAGAACGTGAGGATGCGCTCAAGGTCAGCATCGAGCCGGAAGAACAGTATGTTATGAAGCATATCTACAGAGCGTATGTGAAAGCGGAAAACGATTGCGGACGGCTGGTGCGCTCAGCTTGCGACGACAGCTTCAAGCGTCTTATCCACCCTTCGCTTGAAAGACGTCTCAGAAACGAGCTTACTGAGAAAGCGTGTGACAGCAGTATACACACATTTTCGGACAACCTAAGACAGCTTCTTATGCAGCCGCCTGTGAAAAACAGCGTTGCTCTCGGCTTCGATCCCGGCTACAGAACAGGCTGTAAGGTAGCCGTTGTTGATGCTACAGGCAAGGTTCTTGACACATCGGTAGTGTATCCGACACCTCCGAAGAGCGATATTGCGGGAGCGGAAAGAATAATCAAAAACCTTATCGAAAAGCACAAGGTCGATATTATCGCTATAGGAAATGGTACGGCAAGCCATGAGAGTGAAGTGTTTATGGCGGATCTTTTAAAGAAGATTGACCGAAAGGTAAGCTATATGGTCGTATCCGAGGCAGGCGCAAGCGTATACTCGGCAAGCAAGCTGGCGGCTGAGGAATTCCCCGAATATGATGTTTCACTGCGTAGTGCCGTATCTATCGCAAGACGGCTTCAGGATCCGCTTGCAGAGCTTGTTAAGATAGACCCGAAAGCAATCGGTGTAGGTCAGTATCAGCACGATATGCCGCCCGCAAAACTGTCGGACGCTCTGGGCGGAGTAGTAGAGGACAGTGTAAACAGCGTCGGCGTGGATCTTAATACCGCCTCGGTTTCACTTCTCGGATATGTTGCAGGCATCAATTCCGCCGTTGCAAAGAACATAGTTACATACAGAGAGGAAAACGGTGTGTTCACTAACCGTAAGGAACTTTTGAAGGTGTCGAAGCTTGGCAAGAAGGCTTACGAACAGTGTGCAGGCTTTATGCGTATACACGGCGGTAAATATCCGCTTGACAACACCTCAGTACACCCCGAAAGCTATAAGGCGGCAGAAGCTCTGCTTGATAAGTGCGGATTCAAGCTCGCAGATGTTTCCGGCGGTATTCCGTCAATAAAGGAACAGGTAAAATCCATTGGCATAAAGAAGCTGTCTGATGAACTCGGAATAGGTGAAATGACGCTTGCCGATATCATAAACGAGCTTGCTAAACCCGGCAGAGATCCCAGAGATGAACTGCCGCCGCCCCTGCTGAGAACAGATGTGGCGGATATTAACAGCCTTAAGCCCGGTATGATACTTGACGGTACGGTTAGAAATGTTATTGATTTCGGCGTATTCGTTGATATAGGAGTTCATCAGGACGGTCTTGTACATATCTCGCAGATATGCGACAAATATATAAAGCATCCTCTTGAGGTCGTAAAGGTCGGGGACATTGTAAAGGTAAAGGTGCTTGATATAGACCCTGCCAAAAAACGTATTTCTCTTACAATGAAGGGAGTATAAAATGATAGAATCGGTTCTTAAATATACATCTGAAAATGTCGGTGAATTTGTAAAGTACAATATTTTCGGCAAGAGCAAAGCGTCAAAAGTATATGTAATATGCTACCTTGTCGCAATGGCGCTCATAGGAGCTGTCGGAATAGTTCTTGCTATAGTCACTCAGATGTGGTGGTTTATCTTTGCTACGGTTATCTGTACTTTGCTTATAGTTGCTACAGGACTTGTTCTTTCGGTAACGCTTAAAAAGTACACTAAGGAAATTTTTGATATCAATTCAAAGAACGGATATGACGCAATTGAGATAACGGCAAGCAGTATTGTGCTTAAAAACAGCGGTGCGGCAAAGGCTGTCGCCGAGTGGACAGCAGTAGCTTCTGTTGATTTCAATAAGTCAAACGCTTATATTGTAACTCATGACGGATATCTTTTCATTATAAATGAAAGTGATATCAAAGAGGGCTCTCTTGACGAACTCCGTCAGATAGCGGATGAGAAGCTGGTGAAGGCTGATGATTAATTATCAGCTTGAAACGGACAGGATAATCGCATCGCTTGATTATGCGCCTACGCTTCTGCTTCACGCCTGCTGTGCACCGTGCAGCAGTTATGTACTCGAATATCTTGCGGAGCATTTCAATATCACCGTGTTTTTCTACAATCCGAATATCACCGAAAAGGAAGAATACGAAAAGCGTAAAAACGAGCTGAAACGTCTGATAGCCGAAAAGCCGTTCAGGTATCCCGTGAAGATGATTGACGGCGATTATTCCCCGCAGATATTCTTTGATATGGCAAAGGGTATGGAGAATATCGCTGAAGGCGGGGAAAGATGCTTTTTGTGCTATGAGATACGCTTGAGAGAAACGGCAAGGCTTGCAAAAGAACTGGACTTTGAGTATTTCTGTACTACGCTTTCGGTAAGCCCTCATAAAAATGCCGCAAAGCTGAACGAGCTTGGCGGCAGGCTCAGCGATGAATATAAAATACCGTATCTTTATTCTGATTTTAAAAAACGCAACGGATATAAGCGTTCCATAGAGCTTTCGGCACAGTACGGATTATACCGGCAGAATTACTGCGGATGTATCTACAGTCGTATTCAGGCGGAGAAAAAAGAGCAGGAAAAAAATTTTCAAAACGAAACGAAAACTGTTGTCAAACCATAAAAAGTGTGGTAAAATAAATACGGTTATGCAATAAAACTGTCAAAAGAGGTGAAAGACGATGACTGCGGACCCCAGCGGGAAACGAATAACTGAAAAATAATACAGCACAGCAGTCGTCGCATAACGGCTTCCTGTGCAGAAAAGAGGTACGTTATGCTTAAATATTACAAGACAGTTGAAAACACAATTGTTGAGCTTGACACAATGGAGCCGGGATGCTGGGTATCTGCCGTTGCACCCACAGAAACTGAGATTTCCTCGCTTCAGGAGGAACTGAACATCGACCGTGATTTTATCCGTTCTGCACTCGATGAGGAAGAAACCTCCCGTATTGAAAGCGATGACGGTCAGACACTTATAGTCCTTGACTATCCCGTTGCGGAAAAGGTTCAGGATAAGGATGATACGATAAGCTATTACACAATGCCTATGGGTATCATTATAACGGACAGCCATGTTGTAACGGTCTGCCTTAAAGAAAACATCATAATAGACGAATTTACAAAAGGCATAGTAAAAGGCATACAGACCCAGTTCAAAACAAGATTTGTATTCCATATGCTGCTAAGAATCGCAGGAAAGTATCTCCTGTATCTTAAGCAGATAGATAAGCTGTCGAACTATGTTGAACAGCAGCTGCACAAATCAATGAAGAACAAGGAGCTTATACAGCTTCTCGGACTTGAGAAATCACTTGTATATTTCTCAACATCGCTTAAATCTACCGAAACAGTGCTTGAAAAGATATTGAGGGGCAGAGTAATAAAGCTGTACGAGGAAGATCAGGAACTTCTTGAAGACGTACTGATCGAAGTAAAGCAGGCAATCGAGATGAGCAATATCTATTCAAACATACTTTCGGGTACAATGGACGCATTCGCAAGCGTAATATCAAACAATCTGAATATTGTAATGAAGGTGCTAACGGTTATTACGATAGTAATGTCCGTGCCCACGATGGTATTCAGCTTTTACGGTATGAATGTTCTGGATCTGCCGCTTCCGTATACCTGGTTCCCGGTTCTGATCTCTGTAATTCTTGCCGTCATTGTTGCGATATTGATAACAAAAAATAAGTTTTATAAATAAATCCCGGAGGGTATATGGAAAAAGTAAAAATATCTATAAGCGGACACGATTTTTACTTGAAAAGCGAAGATCCGAACAGAATGTACGAAACTGCGGAGAATCTTCAGAAAAGGATAGATAAACTGAGTGCGATGGCGGCGTCAATGTCACTTACCGATATTGTAATGCTTGCGGCGCTCGATATAGCCGATGAAAATTACGATAACAGAAACGTTGTGATAAAAGCTCAGCAGCTTTCGCAGGAGATACAGGCAAAATCTCTTGCCTGCGAAAAAAGAGCAGAGGAGCTTGAAAAACAGCTTTCCGAATCCGACACCGAGCTTGCATCGCTTAGAATAACTGCGTCTGAGGCACAAAGCGAGCTTGCCGCACTCAAAGAACAGCTTGCGGGAGTTGAGGCTCAGAAATCGGATTTGCTTGTACTTAAATCCGAGAACGAAAGGCTGAAAGAGCAGGTTACCGCTCTTACTGCGGAAAAGGATTCGCTCACAGAAATCGGTGCTGATGAAATCGAGCAGCTGGGCACACGCATAGATGAACTTACAGCCGAAAACACAGCGCTTTCCGAAAAGGCGGAAAATGCGGATAACGCATTGAAAAACGAAAATGCACAGCTGAAAAATCAAGTTGAAGAGTTGAAAGCGGAAAACGTAGCGCTCAGAGCTTCAAGCGAAAATGCCGATTCTTCATCAGCTGAGAACGAGGCGCTTAAATCAAGGTTGGCAGAACTTACAGAAAAGAACAGACACACAGAGGAATTGCTTGAAAAGCTGAGAACAGACCATGAAAATCTGGTTTCAAAGAGCGGTCAGGATGAGTTGTTACTGGCTCAGATCGATAAACTGCAAGGCACTGTGGATACATACGAAAAGACCTTTGACGAATACGCAAATCAGCGTAACGCAGAGGTCAAGGATCTGAACGATGAGTTATCGGCACTGAGAAAGAAATATGCCGAGCTCAGCGCACAGATGAACGAGATTGTAAACGACGGTCAGATGACATTATGAGTGAAATTTTAGCTCCGTGCGGAGCAATGGAAAGTCTGACAGCGGCAGTAAATGCCGGTGCAGACGCAGTATACCTCGGAGAAGAATACTTCTCCGCAAGAAAAAATGCAGATAACTTTACCGCAGAGCAGTTGTGCGATGCGGTACGTTTTTGTCATTACAGCGGTGTTAAGGTGTATGTTACGCTGAATACCCTTGTATTTGACAGGGAGATACCCTTGCTTGCAAAAGCGATAGAAAATTGCGCAAAAGCGGATGTTGACGCATTCATAGTGCAGGATATGGGCGTTGCAAGGCTCGCCCGGCAAATTGTGCCGGAGCTTCCCTTACACGCTTCGACACAGATGACGGTCAATTCGCCCGAGGGCGCTATAATGGCGAAAGAGCTCGGATTTACCCGTGTTGTTCTGGGCAGGGAATTATCGCTTGCACAGATAAAGGCAATAACGGAAAGCTGCGACATTGAAACAGAGCTTTTCGTACACGGTGCGCTGTGCGTCTGCATTAGCGGTCAGTGCTATATGAGCAGTGTACTCGGCGGACGAAGCGGTAACAGAGGATTGTGCGCTCAGCCGTGCCGACTTGATTTTACAAGCGGCGACAGGCACAATGTGCTGTCGCTTAAGGATCTGTCATTGACGGAAAAATTGCCTGAGCTTGCGAAAGCAGGTATCATCTCGTTCAAGATTGAGGGAAGAATGAAACGTCCGGAATACGTTGCAGGTGCCGTAAATGCCTGCAGGGTGGCTCTTGACGGCGGTACGCCCGATCTTATATCGCTTAAAAACGTATTTTCGAGAAGCGGATTTACAAGCGGATATTTTGATGATGATTTCAAAAATATGCAGGGTGTCCGCACTAAAGACGATGTTACATCGGCAACGTCCAAGGTGCTTTCCGCTATGAAACAGTATTATCATAAGCCTTTCAGACGCTTTCCTGCAGATATTACCGTTAACGTAAAAAGCGGACAGCCTGTTTGCTATAAGCTGTCGGCTTGCGGCGTAAGTTCGTCCGCTGTAGGCGATATTCCCGAAAAAGCGGTAAACAGAGCGGTTACTGCGGAATATCTTGAAAATCAGTGCAGTAAGCTTGGCGGTACCGTATATTTTCCGGGAAATATCACCGTAAATGTTGATGACGGGTTATCCGTTTCAGCGGCTCAGCTTAACGAGCTTAGAAGAAAAGCAATTGAAAACGTAAGCGGAAAGATACTCGAAAAAAATTCTCATCATTACAGAATATCGCCTTATATTCCGCTTGACAGTAAGGACGGAAAGAAGATACGCCCCGAATTCAGATGTGAGGTAAATACAGCCTTACAGCTTGAGCTGGTACTTCAGGAGGATGAATATTCATATATTTACGCTCCTATGGGTCTGCTTGACGAAGCTACACCTGATAAATTCAGAATAATCGTTGTTCCTCCGGTATTTCTTGCCGATTGTGAAAGCGATGTATTGAAAAAGTTGTCATTGCTTAAAAAACAGGGATACGAGCATATTGCCGTTCATACGCTTTCGCATATAGGAATAGCAAGAAAGCTCGGTATGAAGGCGCACGGTATGTCAAGGCTCAATATCACAAACCGCTATTCGCTCAGAGAGTACGAAAAAATGGGACTTAGCGATACCGCACTTTCGTTTGAACTGCTTATGAGCGATGCGGTGTCACTTTGTGCAGACAGTGAGATAAAGACGGGAATAGTCGGCTACGGCAGACTTCCTCTTATGATAACGAGAAGATGTCCGATAAACAACGGCAAGCCCTGCGGAAAAATCAAAAGAGCGGATTGTCCGCATTATATAACCGACAGGCAGGGAAATAATATGCCGTGTATGTGCAGTGAGAACACTGTCGAGATATTGAACCCCGACAAGCTGTATCTCAGCGACAGACAATCTGAGCTTGCAAAGTTCGATTTCGTCTTGCTCAAATTCACCGACGAAACCGATACGGGAGAAGTGCTTGAAATGTATCTTGACGATATAAAGCCGGACGGAAAGCTCACAAGAGGATTATACTACAGAGGAGTTCAATAATGTTCATAAACGTGAAAAAGCTGAACGGCAAGGCAAAGTTACCTGAGCGTGCGACTGCGACAAGCGCAGGTGCGGATTTGTGTGCCTGCATAGATGACGATGTTGTACTGATGCCGGGCGACAGGAAGCTGATACCGACGGGACTTGCAATAGCTGTACCGACAGGATACGGCGGTTTTGTGTTTGCAAGGAGCGGACTTTCCTCAAAATTCGGCGTTTCGCTTGCAAACTGCGTCGGCGTTATCGACAGCGACTACAGGGGAGAGGTAAAAATTTCCGTTATAAATCATTCCGATGAGCCGTATACCGTTAAAAACGGAGAGCGTATCGCTCAGCTTGTCATAATGCCTGTGGATTTATGCGAGTACGGATTGTGCGATGAACTGGATGACACAGAGCGTGGCACGGGCGGATTCGGCTCTACAGGTCGGATGTAATGCAAATTGCATAAATATCCGATAAAATCGGACGATTATTTATGAATATTTAATTCGGCATTTTTGTTGTATGCTTTTTCAAAAAGTGGTATAATAAATATCGAATTGTAAATACGAAACACCCGGAGGTTTGACGAATGTTTTCAAAAGATATAGGTATAGACTTAGGTACAGCCAACACGCTTGTTTATATGAGAGGAAAGGGCATTATAATAAGAGAGCCCAGCGTTGTTGCGGTTGATGTGAAGATGGACAGAGTGCGTTATGTCGGTCAGGAGGCTAAGGACGTTATAGGCCGTACACCCGGCTCTATAGTAGCTGTAAGACCTCTTAAGGACGGCGTTATCGCTGATTTTGATATGACAACAAGTATGCTTCAGGAGTTTATCAGAAAAGCTCTTAAAGGCAGAGCCTTTGCAGGCTCAAGAGTAAGAGTTATCATCTGCATTCCTTCTGGCGTTACTGCCGTTGAACGCAGAGCGGTAAAAGAGGCAACACAGAACGCAGGCGCAAAGCGTGTTTCTATCATTGAAGAACCTATGGCGGCCGCTATAGGCGCAGGACTTCCGGTAGCCGAGCCTACCGGCAGTATGATAGTTGACATCGGCGGCGGCACAAGCGAAGTAGCGGTTATTTCGCTCGGCGGTATTGTAACATCACGTTCCGTAAGAGTAGCAGGCGATGAGTTCGATTCATCTATCATAAACTACATCAAGAAGAAATATAACCTTCTCATCGGTGAAAGAACAGCCGAGAATATAAAGATTGCAATAGGCTCCGCATATCCCTATGCAGACAATGAGCCTTCAATGGATATAAAGGGCAGAAACCTTCTGAACGGTTTACCCGAAAACATTACCGTAACATCCGAAGAGATAAGAGAAGCGCTTTCAGAGCCTCTCAGCCATGTAATTGAGGCAATAAAGGTAACTCTTGAAAAGACCCCTCCGGAGCTTGCCGCAGATATAATAGATCAGGGAATAATGCTTGCAGGCGGCGGCGCACTGCTTAAAGGTCTTGATCTTCTTATCCACGCCGAAACCGGTATGCCGGTAAAGGTTGCCGAAAGACCCCTTGACTGCGTGGCTGACGGTACAGGTAAGGTTCTTGAGAACATTGACAAGCTGATCGACGTTCTCACAGACGACGATACAAGATATTGATTATCCGAAAATATAGTGCTTATGACTAACTGTTTTTTTACAGTTAGTCATAATGTGTTATATAAACGTATTCAGACAGCACTGAAAGGTATTGTATGCGTGACTTTTTTAAAGGCTTTAAATTCAAAATAATAGTTTGCGTTTTTGCGTTGGTGCTTGGCGTTGTTATTTATGCTGCGGTTTCGGGCGGTTTTTCCACCTTCCCCGAAAATGTGCTGTCAACAATAGCAAAGCCTTTTGTTTCTGTTTCAAATGCCGTATCGCAGTGGGTCGAAGGCACTTTGGACAAATTTGCAAATGCAGACAGATATAAGTCCGAGAACGAGGAACTTAAAGACAAACTCAACGAACAATACCGTCAGATAATCGAACTTGAAAATGTCAAGCACGAGAACGATCAGCTTAAAGAAATACTGAAGATAAAAGAAGAAAACTCCGATTTTGAATTTTCCGCACCCTGTAATATAATCGCACATAATTCTAATGATGCGTATGCAGGCTTCACTATCGACAGAGGCTCTGATGACGGAATTTCACTTTACGACCCCGTAATGACTTCAAACGGACTTATAGGTATGGTGAGCGAAATAGCGCCAAATTACGCAAAGGTATCTACCATACTCTCCGATGAGATAAACGTTGGTGTAATGACCTTTGACAGTAAGGTTACCGGTATACTTGACAACGATATAAAGAATGCCAATGAGGGTAACTGCCTTATGAGCTATATCACTAAGGATAGCGGCATCAAGAAGGGCGAGATAGTAAAATCCGTTGCCGGTGTTGTTTTCCCGGGAAATCTTCTTATAGGAACTGTCGAAAAGGTATATGATGACGAAAACGGACTTTCCGTTCATGCGGTTATAAAGCCTGCTGTCGATGTCCGTACAATAACCGATTGTGTTGTAATAACTGATTTCAAAGGGCAGGGTGTTGTTGACTGATGAAATTCAGAATTCTCAGATATTCTGCCATGACACGCAGAGAGATTTATAAAAGTATTGCAAAGTGGGTGCTTTTTTCACTTGTTTTGCTGGTGTCATACACAATTGAAGTGACTATGCCGTTTGCGTCATGGCAGCCCTATCTTACGCTTACGACAGCTGTGGCTGTGTCGTTTTTCAGCGAAGAACTGAGCGGTGTTGTCTTTGCGGCTTTTGCAGGGATGATGCACGATCTTGCGATGGGCTCGCTGTTCGGCTTTACGTCGATATGGCTGACGCCGTGCTGCCTTTTTGTTACTCTGCTTGTTGTAAACCTTATTCACAGAAATATTCTGAACTTTCTCTGGATGAATCTGACCGCAGTTATTCTGGTGCAGTCTGCGGAGCTTTTATTCAAATATTTAATATGGAGAAACCCCGACATTGATGTAGTGCTGATTAATTATGTGCTTCCCGCTTTGATAGCGACCGTAATTCTGTCCGCACCGCTTTATTTGATAATCAGACAGATAAACAAAAAACTGGGAGTCGAAAATAATACCGATGATATTCTGACCGCTTTTGAAGATGTCGAAGACGATGAAGACAAAGTAAGATATTAACGGAGGGCGGAGTGAGCAAACTTAGCAGACAGATAAGAAATCTGGTTTTTGTACTTGTTGTTGTGATATTATCCTTTGCCTGCACTATTGAGCTTTTGCAGATACAGATAGTTGACGGTGAGTATTATAAAGACCAGACAGCAAACACATATACAGCAAATCAGACTGTGCAGGCGGCACGAGGTCAGATTTTTACCAAGGATGGCAAGGTAGTAAATACCAACAGACTGGTATATAAGATAATTGTGCAGAAGGCGTTCTTTAAATCAGGCACAGAAAACGATGTCATTGCAAAAACGCTGAAAATACTTCAGAATAACGATCAGAAGTGGATAGATACTCTTCCCGTCAGCAAAACTACGCCTTATAAATTTACGGGCGATGATGACGAAATAGATACGCTGCGTTCAAAGCTGGAGCTGGGAGTTTATGCGACTGCGGAAAACTGCATGAATGCACTGTACGAAAAATTTGAGATTTCAGATTCTTACGGACAGGAAATGCGCAGGTACATTGCAGGTGTACGCTATGAAATGCTTATCCGTGATTTCTCTTATCAGAACCGTTATACTCTGGCTGAGGATGTTTCCGTTCAGACAGTAATAGAACTCAAAGAGCAGAGTTTTATGCTTGGCGGAATTGATATAATAGAAGAAGCTATACGTCAGTATGACGGCAAGGATTTCATTCCTCAGGTGGTCGGAAGAATAGGCGCTATTTCGGCGGATGAATATGCCGAATTGTCCGATAAAGGCTACAGCCTTAACGATACCACGGGTAAATGGGGCATCGAGAGCGCTATGGAAAGCACTCTCAGAGGTCAGAACGGAATACGCTCCATTACAAGAGATTCATCGGGTATGGTGGTTTCAGACGAAATAACAAAGGCGGCAACGGCAGGAAATTCCGTAAGGCTGACTATAGAAAGCGATTTCCAGAACGATGTTCAGGCGATTCTTGAAAATCATATAAAATGGCTCCATTACAATAACGATCCTACACGAGGAAACAAGGTAGACGCAGGTGGCGTAGTTGTCCTTGACGCAAAGACAGGTGCCGTTCTTGCAATGGCGAACTATCCCAACTACGATATAAATAATTATATCGATCTTATCAATAATCCGAAAGACCCGAATCCGACCTACAACAGATGTATATACGGTCTTTATCGTCCCGGCTCAGCCTTCAAGACAATAACGGCGACCGCCGCACTTGTTTCGGGTATCGCCAACGAGAACACCGAGGTTTACTGCGGAGGAATATACACTTATTACAGCGACTATCAGCCCGGTTGTATCATGGGCTTTGTCGGCGATGTTACGGTAAGAACCGCACTGAGATATTCGTGTAATATCTATTTCTATGATATGGCTCGTCAGATGGGCATTGATTATCTTGCAAAGGTAGCGGGATGGTTCGGAGTAGGTCAGGACCTCAACCTTGAAATAGGCGGGGCGACAGGCAATATGAGTACGCCCGAATATATTGAATCGCTCGGCGGAACATGGACGCCCGGTTCGACTATACAGGCAGGTATAGGACAGCTTGAAACGACCGTAACACCTCTTAATCTCGCCGTGATAGCACTTACACTCGCAAACGACGGTACACGCTATCAGCCGTATCTTGTTGACAGCGTCACAAGCTATGACGGTACAAAGACAATAAAGAAAACAGAGCCTACTGTAGCGTATAAAATAGATGCCGATAAGCATATATTTCAGGTAGTGCGTGAAGGTATGATAATGGTTGCGGACGATGTACAGTGGCCTATGGGCTCAGGTATAACACAGCTTGCGGATCTGCCCTACGGCGTAGCGATAAAAACAGGTACGCCTCAGGTAACCGCAGATACGTTCAACTCAACGATTCTCGGATATTATCCCGCAGAAGACCCTCAGATATGTTTCGGTATCGTTCTTGAAAAGGGCGAGTTCTCCAGACTTATGGTTAGAAATATCATCGAGTCATATTTCTACAATAACTATAAGCCGGTTACAAACGAAAAGGGCGATATTATTCTTCCGTGGGGCGGTCAGAGTACCAACACTCCGGGAAGACCTGCAAGGGGAGAGGCTGATAAAAACAATTCAGATACCTCAGGCAGTACAAACAACTGACAATTATTATGCAGTATGCACAAAAAAACGAGCGTAAAACATATTGATTTAACAAATTTTGATTTTTTTCACTTAAAAGTCTTTATTTATGCTCGCTTTTATGGTACAATAATAACAATTAGAACAATGATAAGCAAATTATGCGTATCAGCGCAAGGAGAGCGAATTTTATGTCACAGATTATAGCAGTAACCGCAGGTAAGGGCGGAACAGGTAAATCCACCACTTCGGCAAACGTTGCCCGTGGGTTAGCCGCATTAGGCAAAAGAACACTTCTCGTTGAGCTCGACTTCGGATTAAGATGTCTTGATATAATGCTCGGTATCAAGGATAAGGTAAAGCATGATATAGGTGAGTACCTTGAAGGAAAGATAGACATTCTTACTGCAACAACAAAGGTTGAAACAGTAGAGAATTTATATCTTGTCTGTGCTACGAGAAACCCGTTCATGGACATAAATCCCGAAAAGATTATGGGTGTTTGCGAAGAAATGCGTCAGCATTTCGATTACATAATCATCGACACGGCAGGTGTAGGAAGCTCGGTGTTCAGCGTTATCAAGGCGGCTGAACTGATACTTATGGTTACTACGCCCGATACAGTATGCGTCCGTGACGGTGCTATTCTTTCTGACTTCTTATATGTAAAGAACTGTACAAATCAAAGACTTATCATAAATAAGGTAAGCCAGAACTTCAAGGACGAAGAAATTCTCTACGACCTTGATGAAGTTATGGACTCTGTAGGTATACAGCTTCTGGGCGTTGTGCCTGAGGACAACAATATCAAGGTGTGCGGAGCAAAGGGTATGCCTTTACCTCCGACTTGTCCCGGTGCTAAGGCTTATGCCGCTATCGCAAGGAGAATACTTGGGGAAGATGTACCGCTTACTATTAATATCAACTGATAACATCAGGGACGGTACGAAAAGTTAAGAAAAAGAGGTATAATATGAATATTGCACTAATTGCTCATGATTCAAAGAAGGAATTGATGGTTCAGTTCTGTATAGCGTATTGCGGCGTACTGAGCCGACATAATCTATGCGCTACCGGTACTACCGGCAAGCTCGTATCAGAGGCAACAGGGCTTCATATTCAGCGTTATCTCAGCGGATCTCAGGGAGGAGATCAGCAGATAGCCGCACGAATTTCATGTAATGAGATAGATGTGCTGATTTTTTTCAGAGATCCTTTAAATGCTAAAGCGTACGAGCCTAATGAAATGAATCTTTTGCGTCTTTGCGACGTTCATAATATTCCGCTTGCTACGAATATAGCTACAGCTGAAGCGCTTATTCACGCTCTTGAAAGAGGCGATCTTGACTGGCGTGAAATTGTCAGAGGATAAAGTAATTATGCAGGCGTACTTATGTACGCCTTTTTTATGCAGAAAAACGAAAGGAACAACAAAAAGATGGAGTTAGTAACCAAAAAACCCAGAGGAACAGAAGATAAACTGCCAAAGGAAATATATAAGTGGCACACTGTTGAGAAAATTGCAAGAAATGTAGCAGAGGCATACGGCTGTAAGGAGATCCGTACACCTACGTTTGAGCACACCGAGCTTTTCCAGCGAGGAGTAGGCGGCACTACCGACGTTGTACAGAAGGAAATGTACACCTTCAACGATAAGAAGGGCAGAAGCATAACGCTGAAGCCTGAGGGTACAGCAGGCGCTGTCCGTGCCGTTATCGAAAACGGACTTCTTAATGATGCGCTTCCGCTTAAAACATATTATTTCACACGCTGCTTCAGATATGAAGCACCGCAGAGTGGCCGCCTCCGTGAATTCAATCAGGTCGGAATCGAATATTTCGGCACTGCTTCGCCTGCGGCAGATGCTGAAGTTATCGCACTTGCAAATGACATTATCAAAAGTCTTGGCGTAAAGAACATAAGCCTTGAGATAAACAGCATAGGCTGTCCTAAATGCCGTGCGGAATACCACAAGGCGCTGAAGGAATATTATTCTCAGTATAAGGATCAGCTTTGCGGCACCTGCCTCGAAAGACTTGACCGCAACCCTATGAGATTGCTCGACTGCAAGAGCGAGATATGCAGCAGCTTCAAGAAGGACGCTCCTATGATACTCGATTATCTTTGCAATGATTGCAGGGAACACTTCGAAAATGTAAAGAAACGTCTTGATGTACTCGGAGTATCCTATACCGTAAATCCTCTGATAGTGCGTGGACTTGACTACTACACAAATACCGTATTTGAATTTATCTCGAATGAGATCGGTTCGCAGGGCGCTGTATGTGCAGGCGGCAGATACAACGGACTTGTAGAAGAGATAGGCGGAAACAGCGTTCCCGGACTCGGATTTGCTATGGGTCTTGAGCGTATCATAATGGTAATGGAAAATCAGAAGCTGGAATTTGAGCCTGAAAAGAAGTGCGACCTTTATATAGCTTCATTTGACGATGAAACAAGCATATACGCAATGGAACTTGTTCAGAAGCTCCGTGAGGAAGGCTTCTGGGCTGAGTGTGATATTTCGGGAAGGAGCTTCAAGGCACAGATGAAGTACGCAAATAAAATCGGCGCTACTTACTGTATGGTAATAGGCGGCGATGAGATGAATACCAAGTCTGCAAAGCTCAAGCGTATGTCTGACGGCACAGAAACGCCCGTAACACTGGATGATAAATTCAGCGAGAAGCTCAACACTATGATACTTGAAATAGTATAATGTTCACCTTAGCTTGAAATTATGAACGATACATGGAATCCGTGGCACGGTTGCAGGAAAATCAGCGACGGATGTAAAAACTGTTACGTCTACAGACGTGACGCACAATACGATATAGACAGCACGGCAGTAGTGAAAAACAAAACGTTTTACGCTCCTGCCGAGCGTTATAAATACGGTAATTATAAAATGGTTCCGGACGGCAATATCATTTATACCTGTTTCACCTCCGACTTCTTTCTTGATGAGGCGGATAAATGGCGTGATGAGTGCTGGCAGATGATAAGACAGCGTCCTGAGGTAACATTTCTGATAATAACAAAGCGTATCCACAGATTTTCGAAGTGTACCCCTGCCGATTGGGGCGAGGGATACGACAATGTTCATATCTGCTGTACCTGTGAAAATCAGAAAATGGCAGATTTTCGCCTGCCGATATTTCTGAAAGCCCCGATAAAACACAAGTCAATTATATGCGAGCCTTTGCTCGAACATATTGATTTAAGCCCGTATCTCGACAAGTCGCAGATAACTGAGGTGGTTGTCGGCGGCGAATCCGGAAACGAAGCGAGAGAATGTAATTATGACTGGATTCTCAGCATCAGAGAGCAGTGTATAGATGCAGGTATTGACTTTCATTTTCGTCAGACGGGCGCAAGGTTTGTCAAAGACGGCAGGCTTTACAGGATAGAAAGAAAATTTCAGCACTCACAGGCACGCAAGGCAAATATTGATGTTGTTTTCAAAACTGTTTGACATTTTGTTATTGCGGTGTTATAATTAATTTGTGTTTTTATACACTACTAAAGACCGCTCTCGTATGGCGGCTTAACGGAGGAAAAACAATGATAAAAGTTACACTGAAAGACGGCAGCGTAAAGGAACTTGAAAGTGCTTGTTCCGTATTTGACGTTGCAAAGGAAATAAGCCCTCGTCTTGCAAAGGCGGCTTGCGTTGCAAAGATTGACGGCGAGATCAAGGATCTGCGTACTGTAATTGACAGCGACTGCACACTTGAAATACTTACATTTGACGATGAAGATGGTAAGAAAGCGTTCCGTCACACTGCATCTCACATTCTGGCACAGGCTGTCAAAAGACTTTACCCTGAGGTAAAGCTGGCGATAGGTCCTGCTATAGATAATGGATTCTATTACGATTTTGATAAAGAAACTCCCTTTATGCCCGAAGATCTCGAGGCTATCGAAGCAGAGATGAAGAAGATAGTAAAGGAAGATTTAAAGCTCGAACAGTTTGAAATGGCTCCTGCAGATGCTATTAAGTATCTTAAGGAGATTGACGAGCCTTACAAGGTTGAGCTTTGCGAGGAACACGCAGGCAAGAACGAGCCTATATCCTTCTATAAGCAGGGCGAATTCACAGATTTATGTGCAGGTCCTCACCTTATGTCAACAGGCTATGTAAAGGCATTCAAGCTGACAAGCTGCACAGGCGCTTACTGGAGAGGCAGTGAAAAGAACAAGATGCTCTCCCGTATCTATGCCACAGCATTCCCCAAGGCATCAGAGCTTGAGGCATACCTCAATATGATTGAAGAAGCGAAGAAGCGTGACCACAGAAAGCTCGGCAAGGAGCTTGAGCTGTTCACTATTATGGACGAGGGTCCCGGCTTCCCGTTCTTCTTACCTAAGGGTATGACACTCAAGAATACTCTTATTGATTACTGGCGTCAGATACACACCCGTGACGGCTATGTTGAGATTTCCACTCCTATAATGCTTAACCGTCAGCTTTGGGAAACATCGGGTCACTGGGATCATTACAAAGAGAATATGTATACTACTGTAATTGACGATACAGAGTTTGCCATAAAGCCTATGAACTGCCCGGGCGGAATACTTGTATACAAGTCAAAGCCCCGTTCATACAGAGATTTACCTATAAGAATGGGCGAACTCGGACTTGTTCACCGTCACGAAAAGTCAGGCGCACTTCACGGCCTTATGCGTGTAAGATGCTTCACACAGGACGATGCGCATATCTTTATGACTCCCGATCAGATTACGGACGAGATAAAGGGCGTTGTAAGACTTATTGACGAGGTTTACAAGCTGTTCGGATTCAAGTATCACGTTGAGCTTTCAACACAGCCCGAAGACAGTATGGGCAGTCAGGAAGACTGGGATATGGCTACAGAGGGTCTGCGTAAGGCTCTTGACAGTCTTGGACTTCCTTACGTTGTAAACGAGGGCGACGGTGCATTCTACGGTCCTAAGATTGACTTCCATCTTGAAGACTCGCTCGGCAGAACGTGGCAGTGCGGTACTATCCAGCTTGACTTCCAGCTGCCTATGAGATTTGAACTTGAATACACAGGTGCGGACGGCGAAAAGCACAGACCTATTATGATTCACCGTGTTGTATTCGGCTCTATCGAAAGATTTATCGGTATCCTGACCGAACATTTTGCAGGTGCGTTCCCAATATGGCTTGCTCCCGTACAGGTTGAGCTTATGCCTATTGCCGACCGTCACAACGAGTTTACATCAAAGGTTGCCGCAGAGCTTAAGAAGCGTGGCATAAGAGTAGAGGTTGACGGCAGAAGCGAGAAGATAGGCTTCAAGATTCGTGAAGCACAGCTTCAGAAGATTCCTTATATGCTTGTTATAGGCGATAAGGAGGTTGAAACAGAAAACGTTTCTATCCGTTGCCGCAAGCGTGGCGATATCGGTACAATGTCGGTATCTGATTTCTGCGATATGGTAGAAAAAGAGATAAGAGAAAAGACTATCATTACCGATTGATAACTTAAAGGAGGTCTTTTTATGGATCTTACTTCTTACATTGCGAGTATGTCTGTCAGTATGGCACAGGCAAACGTAGCACAGAGCGTTTCCACAGCAATGCTGTCAAAGAGCATCGACAGCATCGAGCAAAGCGGGGCAGAGGTAGTTGATCTTATCAACAGCGCCGATATTCCGCCTGCCGGAGTAACAGGACACGTTCTGAATATCAAAGCATAATTTTCAAAAACTGCCGATTTTTCGGCAGTTTTTCTTTTCCCCTCTTGACATGGAGTTGACTCCATATGATAATATAGATAAACCGAAAGGACGTGATATATTATGACTATTTCAGAAGTCAGCAAAAAGTACGATATTTCAACCGACACGCTCCGCTACTATGAACGTATCGGCTTACTGCCCCCTGTTCCGAGAACAAAGAGCGGTCTGCGTGATTATGATGAGAATTCCTGCAAATCCGTAGAGTTTATCAAGTGTATGCGTAACGCAGGACTTCCCATTGAGGCACTTATAGAATATATGACGCTTTTCAAAGAGGGTGACTCTACCGCAGAAGCCCGTATGGCGATACTTATCGAACAGCGTGAGGCTCTTATAAGCAGGATTGAAGAAATGCAGAGTACGCTTTCCCGCCTTGACAGAAAAATCGAAATCTACAAGGGTATGTGTTCGCCCGGTTGTTGCGGTAAAAAGTAGGGTTATAAAAACAGCGCCCGTGTAAAGCCACACGGACGCTGCTTTTATGTGCGTTTTTAAAATGATTTTAAATCTTCGTATCATCAAGCACTTCCTGTATCTCCTTTTCCGATACGGTGAGATACCCTTGAATAAATGAATTCAGTACGTTTCTGTACGCACCAACAGGATTGTCGAAAACCCTCTTTTCCATCTGTTCGGCGCTTTCCTTTGTCGGAGCGTAGATTTTAAGCTCCATAAGATCCGTTCCGCCCATCTCGTTTATAAAACGTATGCAAAGCTGATAGCCGCCTTGCTCGACCTTTACTATCTCGGTCTTGACGGTTTTTTCGAGCCGTGAATGTGAAGTGATTTTCTTTGCGTAGTATATCGTGTCCTCCCTTATCGAAAGGGGAATAGTGTAAGCAAGCTCGATAGCGAGATATTCGCTCTTCGCCGTTGGCAGACAGGTTTCGTCATTGCTGGCTTTTCGCAGATTATAAGACCCTTATCTTCCATATCGAAAAGACAGCAGATAAGATCGAAATACATTACAAAATCGTGGTCGACCGTGCATCGCATAAGCTCGTCTTTTGTGATACTGCCGACCTTGTACAGAATATATGCCACAAGCACCTCAATGTCCTTGCGGTCATAGAGCGTGTATTTAGGGACCGGTATACTCATATTGCTCCTCCTTTCAGATATGAACGTCAGATAACATAAGATAAAATCGCAAGGTTTGCCGCCGACTCAATGCAGGGTACAGCCCTCGGAACGATGCAGGGATCGTGCCTGCCCTTGATACCAAGCGTTTCTTCCGTCATAGTGGTATAATCAACTGTTTTCTGCGGACGGGCGATTGACGGGGTAGGCTTCATCGCAACACGGAATACTATAGGCATACCGCTTGTGATACCGCCTAAAATGCCTCCGTGGTTATTCGTCCTTGTCCTGATTTCGCCATTTTCAATGCAGAACTCGTCATTGTTGTTACTGCCGTACATATTCGCAACATCAAAGCCTGCGCCGAATTCAATGCCCTTGACAGCAGGTACGCCGAATACCGCCTGTGAAATCCTGTTTTCGATGCCGTCGAACATAGGCGAGCCTATGCCCGCAGGAAGTCCGACCGCCGCATATTCGATAATTCCGCCTACCGAATCGAGCTTTGCCGCCGCATCTGCTATAACATCTCTCATCTGCTGCTCAACGTTGGTGTTGATAAGCGGAAGATAGCGGCTTCTGACCTGCTTTAATTGCTCGGAATTCACGTTCACAGGGTCAAAGCGTTCATCGCCTGCGTCTATTATCGACAGGATATGCGCCCCTGTGGTTATCCCCTTGCTTTCGAGTATCTGCGATGCTATCGCTCCCGCAAAAACCAGCGGTGCGGTAATTCTTCCCGAAAAATGTCCACCGCCACGCAGATCGTTACTGCCGTTATAACGCACATATCCCGTATAATCGGCGTGACCTGGCCGTGCAAGGTGGCTCACGCTCTTATAATCAGCCGAATGCTGATCTGTATTCTGTATCACAGCGCAAAGGGGAGTGCCTGTCAGCACACCGTCCACCATTCCCGATACTACATTCGGGAAATCCTTCTCACTGCGCATTGTGCTTGTGCCGTCTTTCTTCGGCGCACGTCTTGCCATAAAGTCAAGCACAGCGTCAAAGTCGATTCTGATTCCACCCGGAAGCCCGTCTATAACAACGCCGATAGCCTTTCCGTGCGATTCGCCGAATATTGAAACCGAAAGCTCTCCGAATTTAAACGCTGATGACATCTGCTATACCTCCGAGCGCACTGAAATCGTCAAAAAATCCCGGATAGGATTTGTTTGTGCATTCTGCGCCTTTTATAATTACCTCGCCTGTTGATCTTGTAGCCGCAACAGCGCCTGCCATTGCTATCCTGTGATCGTTATAATTGCGTACCGTACCGCCCTTGAACGCTTCAACAGGGAATATTTCAATGCTGTTTTCCATAGAAATTGCTTTACCGCCTAAATCGTTTATAAGCTCTGTGGTGGCGGCAAGACGGTCGCATTCCTTGATGCGTAATCTCTCGCAGTTGATTATCCTGCACGGCTTTTCCCAGAAGCTCATCATCACCGCAATCGCAGGAACGAGGTCGGGAATATCCGATGCGTCTATTACCGACAGATCGCCGCCGTTTCTGAATTTTTCGGCAATGTCAACTATAGCCTTATCACCCTGCACGCTGTTCAGGTTGAGATTTGTAAGCTCTATATCCGAGCCTGCACAGTTTGCCGCAAGAAAAAACGCACTCTGCGACATATCGGCCTCCACCGTGCAATTATGCGGCTGATACTTCTGACCGCCTTTTATAAAATAACCGTTCTCTGTTTCGCAAACCCCGACCCCGAACTGCTTCATACAATCTGTCGTAATATTGACATAAGGCTTCGACTCAAGACGGGTAGTAAGAATTATCTCGCTGTCCTTTGAAAGCACAGATAGTGCGAACAGAAGCCCTGTTATAAACTGCGATGAAACACTTCCGTCAATATAATACTTTCCGCCGCTTAACTTGCCCTTGACCCTGTACGGCATCGAAAGCGTTTCGAACACAGCGCCGTTTTCCGTCATAGGCTCGATCAGCGGCGTTATAGGTCTTTCGGGGAGTTTTCCTCTGCCCGTAAATTCCGCTTCACAGCCGAACGCCGAGAATATCGGTATCATAAATCTTAGCGTTGAGCCGCTTTCAAAGCAATCCACTGCGGCTTTTTGTGAGGGCTGAGTTATTCCCGTAATGTCATAACTGCCGTCTTTGCCGTTTATTTTTGCACCGAGTGCCGTCAATGCGTTTATTGTTGCGTGCAGATCCATGCACTCAAGCAGGTTATCTATATGCGTAGTACCGTCGCAAAAAGCCGCACATATAAGCATCCTGTGAGAAATGCTCTTTGACGGCGGCACTATCAGCTTTCCGCTGAGTTTTGACGGTGTTATTTTTATATCCATTGTGTTCCACCTTGATATACGTTTATCTAATTAATAATACTATAAAACAGCCCAAAAGTCAAGAAAATCACACTCCGGTAACAGAAAAACCCTCCCCGAAATCCCGGAGAGGGTAGTTGTCATTAAATTGTCTCGCATCCGATACGAGTAAATCTTAAAGCCCACATCCGATAAAATCCGATGTATAGGGCAGTGATTATCTCTTTGAGAACTGGGGAGCACGACGTGCAGCCTTTAAGCCGTACTTCTTTCTTTCCTTCATTCTGGGGTCACGAGTTAAGAAGCCTGCCTTCTTGAGTACGGGACGAAGCTCGTCGCTGTACTGAAGTAATGCTCTTGAAAGGCCGTGGCGGATAGCGCCTGCCTGACCTGTAACACCGCCGCCTGCAACTGTGCAGACAATGTCAAACTTCTCTGTTGTTCCTGTAAGAGCGAGAGGCTGACGAACGATGAGCTTTAATGTCTCAAGACCGAAATAATCGTCGATGCCACGACCGTTTACAGTAATAACACCGCTGCCGGGATAAACACGTACTCTGGCAACTGAGTGCTTTCTTCTACCTGTTCCGTAGTAATAAGGCTTTGATTCGTACATTGTTATCCCTCCTTAATATTTGAATTCTTCGGGCTTCTGAGCGCCGTTCTTGTGCTCTGCACCTGCATAAAGACGCATTCTTGTTGCGGCCTTTCTGCCAAGTGTGTTGTTGGGGAGCATACCCTCAATTGCAAGCTGCATAGCCTTTTCGGGCTTCTCGCTCATGAGCTTGCTGTACTGTACTTCCTTAAGACCGCCGATGTAGCCGGTGTGCCATCTGTAGTACTTGTTCTCAAGCTTGTTGCCTGTTAAAACTGCCTTTGCGCAGTTAATTATGATTACATGATCGCCACAGTCGCAGTGAGGTGCGTATGTGGGCTTGTGCTTACCACGGAGAATGTGAGCAGCCTTTGCAGCAACACGGCCGAGGGGCTTTCCTGCTGCATCGAGAATATACCACTTACGTTCAACTGTTTCAGCTTTAGGCATAAATGTTGACATTCTGATTCTTCCTTTCAATTACTCTTGAGGTTTGACCTCTGTTTGATTATTTTCACAACGTTTAATATTATAGCCATCCGTCAGCCTTTTGTCAAACGATTTTTCACGCAAAATCTAAATATATATCTATTTCTCTTTAAATCTCTTTAAATATCGCTGTTTCTCTCTATTTCTCTCTTGCGATTTCACTTTATTTCAGCCTGTTGCAAATAAGTGCGTTTTTCTTGATATATTGCCGTTATGCTTTTGTTTTTGCCGTAAGACTCTTTTGCCGTTTCATTATCGGATGTCAGCCGTAAAAGCCGGATAAAGTGCTGTAAAAACGCATTTTCGGTAATATGTAATCTCGTTTATCCCGATTCATCTTGCAATTAATGCTGTTTTGTGCTATTCTGAATGTTATAATACTAAAAGGAGCAACGCTAATGACGCAATATCACAATATCCCGCCCGTGTACGATAAAAACAGCCGTATACTTATATTAGGCTCGTTTCCGTCTGTGAAGTCACGGGAGGCACAGTTTTTCTACGGACACCCTCAGAACCGTTTCTGGAAGGTGATGTCGGCGGTTCTTGACTGCGACCTGCCTGTAACGGTACAGCAGAAGAAGCTGATGCTGTTAAGCCATAATATCGCCGTATGGGATGTTATCGGTTCGTGTGAAATAACAGGCTCGTCCGATGCCACCATAAGCTCGGTAGTCCCGAACGATATAGCCGGACTTGTAGCCGAAACTTCCGTTACAAGAATTTTTACAAACGGTGCGAGAGCATATAAAGCGTATAAGCAATATTGCCGTGAAAATGTCGGAATAGAAGCGGTAAAGCTGCCGTCAACCAGCCCTGCAAACGCAACTTTCTCGCTTGAACGGCTCATATCCGTATGGAAATCTCAGATTCTGTCGCAGTAGCTTATGGTTATATTACGCTCCTTTGCGTTTTTTATCAGATGGTCAAGCCTTATAAGTATCGCCTTTTCTTCATAGACGATTGCCTCGATTTTTTCGGGGTCTGTTTCCATATCGAAAAGCTGACGTGTCTTTTCAAGCCTGCTTTGAAGATACTCCAGCCGTGAACGCATTTCTTCGGCTTCGCTGAAAGTATGCTCCTTGCTTTCCGCTTTAAATGATCTGCAAAAATTTAAGCACATAAAATGCCCGTCCTTTCAAAGAGTTTTTACATTCTATGAAAGTGACGGGCTTAAAATTACCGACAGAGCCTTTCTATTGCTTTTGCAAAAATTACCGTGTTGTCGAGAAGCTCCTCAACAGGCACGAATTCATCTGCACCGTGTATCCTGTAATCCGTGTCGGGATGCTCAACGCCGAAGGCGACACCGCCCTCGATCCCGTGTACATAAGTTCCTCCGCCGATAGCTATACATTCGCCTTTTTTGCCGGTATGCTCTTCGTATACATCAAGAAGCGTCTTTACAAGAAAGCTGTCGGGAGAGGCATAATGAGCGTTTGTTCCTGTAAACTCCGCTATTGAAATACCCGTGCCGTCTACGGCATTTTTTAGCTTGCTTTTCAGCTGAGATAATGTCATACTCATCGGAAATCTTATGTCGGTATTAAAGTCAAGTCTGCCGTTTTCAGCGTTTATAAGGCTTAAAACGCAGGTAAGCGCACCCGATTTATCCTCGCAGGCAATCCCCAATGAATAACCTTCTGTTTCTCCGTAAGGATAACGTTTCAGAATATCACCGAGCAGTTTTTTTGTTTCGTCCTTAATATCGAGCGTCACAAGCATTTCGAGCATTGCCGTTATTGCATTTTTCGCCTTTTGCGGAGTAGATGCGTGAGCAGATTCGCCCTTGCAGATAACCTTTATACCGCTCTCTGTCTGTTCTGCGGTAAAGCAACAGTTGTTCTTATTATTTGTAATATATGAACAAACAGCCTCCCTGTGCTTTGAAGCGAGAACTGCGTAACACTCGGCAGGAACGGCGTTTATCACCTGTCCGCCGCTGATTTCCAAAATGTCGTCATTGCCCATTTGTGCCGTGTACTGTGTTCTCGCCATACCTTTTTCGCAGTTTATAAGCGGATAGGATGCATCGGGAGTAAACACCATCGAAGGCATCTCGTCATTTTTGAGATAATATTCAATATCGGCAGATCCGTTTTCCTCGTTTGTACCGAATATCAGCCGTACACCCTTTGACAGCTTTACCCCAAGCTCTTTTATGCTGTACAGAGCGTAAAGTGCGGATACCGCAGGTCCTTTATCGTCGGTAACACCTCTGCCGTAGAGGATACCGTCCTTTTCGGTGACCTTAAACGGATCATACGTCCAGCCTTTACCGGCGGGAACAACGTCAAGGTGGCACAGCACCGCAAGAGAAGGCTTGCTTTCGCCGTTGGGAAGATAGTCGGCCGTTGCGTAATAATTTTCACGGTTATTTACCGTAAAGCCCATTTCTTCGGCTTTGTCAAGTATTATTCCGAGTGCCTTTGCAGGCTCTTTTCCGAAGGGAAAATTTTCTTCCGCTTTTCCTTCTATGCTCGGCACTTCTACAAGCGTTGACAGCAGAGAAATAATATCTTCCTTGTTTTTCTCCGCAAAATTTCTGTATTTACTGTTATCCATTCCGACACTTCCTTTTGATTTTGTATCATTATTATACTACTCCGAGCCGAAAAGGTCAATTAATTCATTTGACATTTTTTGTGAAGTATGATATACTAATTAAAATAAATATATGCTTCAGGGAGGATACCCTATGAGTGCAAAAACCCCTATCGGCAGTAATTTAAAGCTGTTCAGAGCAAAGAAAAAACTTCTTAAGGATTTTATAACCAATGACCCTTATCTTTCGGGAGAACTGGGCAATTATAAACACGGCACACTTTTCAGACACGACATTGTATTTGTAAGCATAACAGACGGAAGTCATACCGCCGATTTGTTTACGGGAGAGGGCGAGGACTTTTTGTCGGCATTCGCCTCGGCTATGAACAGTGCCGAAAAGTACGTTTCGGATAATGATATTGTTCCGCTGTGGGTAAAGGTTGACTGTGTGAACAGCTGTAAGATCTGTACCCGTGCGGAATTTGAAGAAGAAATACGCTCAAGCCGTGAATTTTTCTTCAAAAAAGGCGTCAGCTTCGATACAGGCTTTGAAACCGCACTTCTTGAAGCACAACTTAATTGCTGCGGACTTATAAACTATAAGAACGGCACTCTTGACGATAATAAAATCAGGGATTTCCTCAGCAGCCGCACCACCCTTGAATCAATCCCCGACAATGTGTTATCGTTTACAACAGTCGGATATATCTGTGACGAAAACAAAAAGCTGTACAAGCTATATCCCGATGAGGAAAACTACGGCAGAAGAATTGTGTCGGAGCTGACAAAAGACGATATTAAGCAGGTCATAGAAACGTCATCGGTATATCTTGCGAATGCTGTCAAAGATAACGGGCAGTTTGATTACGGCGTAAATCCCGTGAACGATTTTCATTTCGTTACATATAACATACTGCGTCATTCCGGTACTATCTGGAGCCTTATAATGCAGTACGATACCACAAAGGACGAAAAACTCGTGCCGAAGATCGAAAGCACGATAGACTTCCTTATGCAGAGCATAGAATATTCCGACAGCGACCACGCCTATCTTGTAGAGCGTAAGTCGGATGAAATAAAACTCGGCGGTAACGCTATCGCTATAGTGACCTTGTCCACCTATGCCGCCGTATTTGACAGCGACAGGTATGACAAGCTGATAGCCGCTCTTGCAAACTCTGTTCTTGATATGCAGGAAGAGGACGGAAGCTATTATCACGTTTTATCATTCCCCGATTTTCAGCGCAAGGAACGTGACAGAATCGTGTACTATGACGGTGAGGCGACATTTGCGCTTGCAAGAGCGTACAGTATCACAAAAGACAGCCGTTATCTTGAAGCCGCAGAAAAAGCACTCGATTATTTCATCAAGAATGATTATACACGTTTTTGCGACCACTGGATAGCGTATGCGGTAAACGAGGTCACTATCCACGACCCGAAGGAACGCTATCTGAACTTCGGACTTAAGAACGCAAACGATAATCTGAACAAGATTTTCAATCAGGATACGACCTTCCATACATTCCTTGAGCTTCTTATGGCGGCTTTCAGCCTTTATGAGAGGATAAAAGAGAAGAATATATATGTGTCATATATGCAGAGATTCAACTTTGAAGCATTTATCAGGACGATTTACCGACGTGCGCATTATATGCTTGGCGGCTATCTCTATCCCGAGATAGCAATGTATATGAAGGTGCCGGAATCGGTAGTATACACTTTCTGCGTGCGTCATGACAGCTACAGAATAAGAATAGACGATGTTCAGCATTATATCGGCGGTTATTATAATTTCTACAGAAATTTTGACAAGCTGAACGAATATTACAAGCAAATCACAGATAAGCCGAAAACACGGCAGAGCGAAACGCCCGTAGACAGCGAGAGAGCCTCGTTTGTCAACTGGATACTCAGCAATATCTGATTTTGAGAGGATAGCTTATGAACTTCATGCAACTTCGTGAAAGACAGCCGAAATTCCCCGTTACCGTAAAGACGGGAGAGGGAGTAGTAGAGCTTATCTGGAATAAAATTGAATATGCTGACGGCTACCGTGTGTTTGCGTCGCCTGTCGGCAAGAATCATTTTGTCGGTGTAATTAACGTAAAAGGCACTACTGCCGTGATGAAAAAACGTGCGAACGGCGTTCCTATGCAGTATAAGGTCAAGGCGTTCAGAATTGCGGACGGTCCGGATAATTTTTTCGGAGAGTCCGAAATCGTCATAGCGTGTCCGCTTGAAACTCCACGCAGACTTACCGCAATAGTCGGAAGCGACGGTATATGCACATTGTCCTGGAGATACAACTCCCAGTGTGACGGATTCAAGATCTATGCCGATTCGAATGAAAGCGGAAAATATTCTTTTGTGTGCTACAGCGGAAAGAATTCCTGCAGGCTTGACAGCTTCACAAAAAGCGGTAAGGTTTCGTTTGTTGTACGCAGTTTTATAATGACAGGGCATATGGAAAAGCTGGGCGTTTCTTCTGCTCCCGCCGAAGCCGTTCTTCCCAAATCCAAAGGCGCTAAGGCAGTGCAGTTCGACCATTCGATGATAAGAAAAACGGCAGGCGATTATAATGCAAGGCGCTTTGCCGGCAAGGACGGTAGGCTGTGCAACGATCACCATAAATGCACCGTGATGATAGGCGGCGATATTACCGTTTCGGCTGAAATGCAGAAAAATGCGGCAAAGGGAATGCCTGTTTTTGACGAGGCTTTTTCATCGCTCGGCGGAATATTCGGTTCGTTTGATTTTTCCGTTGCGATGCTTGATACGGATATTAACGATAAAAAGGCGTATACATTCGAGGACAGCCGTGTCATCAACTGCCCGTCAACGATCGCCGACGCTGTATGCAAGAGCGGAATAGACGCACTTGCTGTCAACGCAGGACTTCTGCAGAGAGCGCCGCAGTCGCTTAAAAAGTATCCGCTTACGGTTATAACCGAGAACGACTGCACACAGGGCGGAGAGAAGTTCAGCATTGTAAATATCAACAATATAAATGTCGGATTCATTTCTGCGACAGTGAACAAGGACATATCGCAGTATGTGTCACAGCTCAGAAAAGCGGGCGCAGAGTACATATTCTTCTTCTGCTCGTGGAATGAACGTCATACGCCTGCGGTAAAGCCTAAGTGGAGAAATCAGGCTGTAAAGGCTGCGGAGAGCGGAGCAGATATAATTATCGGCAACGGACTTAACGCCATTGCGGAATATGATGTTATAGAGTGCACAGACGGCAGACGAGTTCCTGTGGCTTATTCGCTCGGCTCGCTTATTCCCGCTGACCCTGCGACACGCTTTGAGAAGATAGGAGCGTTACTTTGCGTAAGGCTCAAGCGTGATACCGCAACAGGTAAGGTGAATACCGACCTTTGCGGATACATTCCTTATGCGTTCAAGGATTACGGCACGGAACACAGAGCGGTGCTTTTGTCCGATGATAATGCACGTTATTTCGGGCTGTCGGTATACGATACGCTTAAAAAGCAGGTAGCAACGGCACTCGGCAGTAAAATAGAGCTTGCAAGATATGCCGAGAAGCCCGAGCAGCAATCGTTTGCACTTCTCGGCTCGGCACTGATTTCGGAGCTTTTCAAGGACGACAACGATGTTGAAACCGACCGTTCGCATCTGTTCATATCTCAGCTTACTATGAACGGAACACACTGCGATGTTGACGAGAAATACTTCCGTGACGGTGTTGTGCCTCTTTACTACAACCTTTCCAAAGGCTATGACGAATACCTTGCAGAAAACAAGGCTGATGCGCTTATAACGGACCTTTATTACGCTGTTTCCACGCCTGTTTACAGGCTCGGAGATTCGCTTTATTCGGGCGGAAAAGCGTTTATACAATCACGTTTCTTCGAGGAAAACAAAAGTCAGCTGAAACGGCTCGATATAAAGGATGAAGCGGTGTGGAAGCCTCTGCTTGACAAGTTCATTGATTCGGTTACCGCTGTGTATGACAGGGAGAAGATTATAATTGTACGCATAACGGATCCTAAGCTGTACTATGTCAACGGACGATATGTACGCTCGACAGACCGCTCGTGCAACTTTAGGCTGCTTCTTGATATGGAGAACTACTTTATAAGACGTGTTTCTCCGAAGGTCATCGACATATCACGGTTCTATCCCGGTGTGATAAACAAAAGGGGAAGAAGCTATGCGGTATGCCGTGACGAGCATTTCCGCAATAACATTTCGTTGATTGCCAAAAGTATATGCTCCGGCAAGAAGGCAAACTATGTCAACTCGCTTGCTTACGACCCTGAAATATGGCTCACGGAAGTGGCTGAAAACTTTGATATAATAAAGGCAGGCAAGGCGGACAGCTTCTTCTTCGGCACAAACAATGCCGTAGACTACTTTATAAGCAGGCTGAGCCGTGACTTTATCTGTGCGGAATTCAAGGATATTCTCAGGCTGAAAACCAGTGAGCTTGTCACGTTCAATGAGATAAAGGCTTGCTATGATTTCGGCAGGAATGCAGTGCTGAAGCGGGTTTATAACGGCATTTGCGCTATACGCAAGGGCGATATTGCGAATGCGGATATTGATGAGATCATAAGGCTCGGATTATATGCACAAAGCGATCTTGCCAAGACGCTGGAATCATTTTACAATAAAAACGGAATTATCAGAAACTGTGTGCTTTCGACTAAGGATCTTAGCTTCTATCTCAAGTGCGCAAGGCTGTGGATGGCAGGCACAGACAAGGATGCGGTGGCACAGCTTGCCCGTAGATATTACGAAAAACACAGACCTGTGATTCTTGATGTTTTTGGCAGAGCGGACGGCGGCGACATTCCGGAGCTTGCGGACGGTACGGTAAAGGGCAGTGTGATAAGCGGTTATTCGGCTCTGACAGTGTGTTCGGAGAAACCTGCGGATATTGATCTGAGCTATATTGACGACAAGTCGGCTGTTTTTACCGAGCTTACACGCTCATACTTTGCGAATGCGCACGGCGACTGGCTTTTAGTCGATTTTTCGGATATTGTAAAGCCGATTTACAGGCATAGGTCGGCGTATGTCGCATCAATTGATGAATTATGCTGTTCTATGTCTTACAGAGCCTTTATGACAGACGATGAGGTTTTCGAGCCGTTTAAGGAAAATGCTGACAGCAAATTTATTGAAAAAGCGATTTCCGATTTTGCAAGAACCGTAAAAGCAAAATATGGGAAAAATATAATATTAAGGAAAACATATCTTCCGCTTAACAGATTGGATATTACAGGAAGAATCCGTCCTTTTGACGATACGGAATTTATATCCGAGAAAGAAAATCTGTTAAGCAGAGCAGAGGAGATATTTGTAAAATGCACAGACTGCTATATAATTGACTATGAAAGCCGATATCTGCCTGTGTGCGCCGATAAAAACGCCGATATTTCCGAGCGTATGCTTGAAAGCGACTTCTATAAGGAGGCGGCAGCTGCCGTTGACCGCATAATTTCGGGAACAAGCAAAAAGACGGTAAACAATGTTGATATAGTCGGCTATCTTGAGCGGTGCGAGCGTATCAGAAAGGATAACCCCGATATGTCTGCCGAGCTTTCCCGTGAGATATTCGGCGGTGCGTCGGAGATATTCATGACAGAATAAATTTTCCGTATTTTAAAAGCCCTTTGAGGAAAACTCGGAGGGCTTTTGGTTTTAGTTGGGCTGTATTATTATGGGACGAGAATTTCAGACACAATACATATATTAAAGCGGTCACAGTGAAAAAGATAACACCACATAAGGGAGTAATTTGACAGAATGGTGTGATATGAGTATATTTCGAGAAGGAGTATATTCAGAATGGAAGAATCCCTTAAAAATAAAGGGTTTCTGACGTTTTCTTATGCCTGTTTGTCGCTTATTTGTCGCTTAAATCCGCAAGCGGATACTAAAAGATACTATGTGATTTAGTTTACGCAAACCTTTTCCATGTAGCAATCAAGAAATTCTTGCGTTACTCCGTGCAGGTTTCTGTGTGTGCAAATATAATACAGTTCTTCAACAGACGAATAGGAAAAATACCTTGCGTCAAGTGAAAGAAACTGCTGTCTGTTTGCTTCTTCAACTACTTTTTCTCTGTCGTTGTCTGGAGCAACAATCACATACCGTGTATTAAAAGCTGGCATTGCGTCTTGTAGCCCTTTCATTCTTGTTAATCCAGACGTTACCCCGGTTGTGTGCTCCACTTCCATAACGGCGGGCATGAAACGATGATTTTGGAACCAGATACAATCAATGAAGCGTGCTGACGGTTCGGCACCGGGAAAAGCGGAAATGATGTTTTCTGTTCCTAATGTTGGGATAATTCCCGGTTGTTCAATCAAGGGCTTATCCTTATAAATTATTCCCTTGTCGTTTTGTGCAATCCATGTCCTGTAACCAAGCTGCAAACCGATTAAATATAGCGCAATTTGAATTTGTGTATGCCGCCGAACTACTTCAATATTCATGTCACCGCCAACAGCCATGTTGTCCGGTAATATCAGATTGTCGTATGTAACTGATTGTAGCGGTATTTCTGAAATTGCCATATTAGGAACCTGCTTTTCAGTCAAAACTCCTTGCTCATGTGGTTCATCAGGCAACCATATTAAATGCTTGTGTCCGTGCTCTATTGATGAATGCCCATCAATATCTTTAATTCTTCCGGGATAGCAATAATAAAATTCAGGCGTTAACGCCATGAGCGTTTCAAGAACCGAACGCGTATTATATGAACCGCCAAGTATTCTATCAAGGTTTATAGGCTCACCGAGATTAACTGCGTTTGCAACACGCCATATCATTTCAGACGATATGCTTTCTACACTTGAGCCAACATAGTTTTCACCTTTGCGGGGGTTCCAACGGCGTATTTGAATAGGGCCAGCAGGCAGATTTACATTCTCAATGTGAATTAGACCAGGGGTTCGCGGGTTCACATAGTTATAGTTTGTGTTCCGGGGTAAAAGGCTCACTGCCCGAACAAGATTATATGCAGTATACTTTGCCATTACTTCAAAGCCCCTTTCATAAAATCAGAAATAGTTTTTGCAATACCGCTTGAAAGCATAAACGGGACGCCATTACCTGTTGTCTTAAACTTATCAGTTAATGACATATCAGGCGGCAAGGAAAAATCTTTCGGTAAAGATTGCAACGCAAGGGCTTCTGCAACGGTCAACCGCCTTGCCTTATAAGGGTGCAAATGCACTTCGTTATTTCCATAAGCAACAGTCGGAGAATAGCGCCACCTGTGTAAACGCTTATATGATTTCTTAGAGTCGTCCCCCTCATCAACGGAAAGCATTTTTACTATTCCAGAACGCGGAACAAAACAATCTCTTCCATTCGGGTGGTTCTCAACATCATTTTTTTCAAACCAATGCTGAACGGTTAACTCTTTTGGGATATTTACGGGGCATTCAGTAATGCTGTTTTCTTCAAAAGGCGCAGTTGTAGGCCATTGTATTGCCTTGATTTCTGATAATGAATGAGTAGTGTATTTTTCCCATGGGAAAGCATCAAGGGGATTATTATTGCTATTGGGAAACAATGATTTACTCATGCCAAACAAAAGTATTCTGTCGCGGTCTTGTGGCGCGCCGAACTCTATTGCATTTGTCAAACGGTTTGTCATATAATATCCCGCGTCATGTAGCATAGTTTTTAATTCTTCGTAAAATTCTCTATGCTTTGCGGTTTTCCACAAGCCTTTAACATTTTCAAATAAGAAAAAGTCAGGGTGCTGTGCAATTATTAACTGAATATATGATAAAGACAACTTTCCGTTATCGCCGTTTCTGCCGCGCTGCTTTCCTGCAACCGAAAAATCGGGACAAGGGGGTCCGCCGATAAAGCCAACAAGGCTATTATCTTTTTTTGCGTCGGAAATGTATTCGCGTAATTCTTCAGCACGTTGTCCTAAATATTCGTTAATATCAATATTGCTATACCCGTATTTGGGGGCAGCAAGCCCCATTTGATTTCTTGAGTATTTATAAGCGTTTATGAATGCCGGGGAAAATTCATTCACAAGTTCTATGGAATACCCATTCAGTTCAAAGCCTAAGTCAAGAAACCCGCTCCCTGAAAAGAACGAAAATATTTTAAGTTTCATTCTCCAGTCCTCTTTTCGTCTGCGTTTATCTCTACAATATCGTCAAGCCCGCAATGCAGGACTGTCGTAATCTTTGTGAGGATTTCCATCGCAATAGGTTCGTCCTTTCTCATTTTAGCAAGTATGTTCGTGCAGATATCAGCCTGCAAGTGCATTTGTTTTTGTTATGCCTTTATCTATCAACAGTGTCCATAGCCTGTTATAGTTGAAATAGCCCTCCTGTGCGTGACCACAATCAGCCATTAAAAGTATAGCACAGAAGGGCAGATTTTTCAATATTATGTCATGTTTTCGTGTTTTTTTAATCTACAATACAGTATCAATTCCTAGTTTCATCAAATATATCCCATATCGTAATAAGCAAGGAAACTGTATTGACTATTTCCGAAAATAAGAGTACGGTGTAACTAATTTTACTGAGTTACACCGTACCCAACATAAAAGCTTCCTTATTTGGCGTTGCCAAACGCTGTGACCACTTTGATTTGGTTAATGCTTTGTGTAACTCCGCCGTTCAACTAACTTTAGCTGAATCGCAACAATTCCAAAGGCAGAACTTGAAGCGGCTCACAGCCGCAGCCGCTTAGTCGCCGAAGGATACGCCGATGCTTTTTCCTGTGATGACAAGCTCGTCATTTTCGGGAACGAACTTTGTCTTCATCGTTACATCGGACAGCTTGTTTTCGGAAATCTTACTGCCGATTTTTGCAACCGTGTAGCCGTATTTTTCCTGCTTTATAAGCATTGCGGCTCTTGCGCCGAACTTTGTTGCAAGCACTCTGTCATAAGCGGAGGGCGAACCGCCCCTTAATATATGACCGGGAACAACTGTTCTTGACTCAAAGCCTGTTGCGGCTTCAATCTGCTTTGCTATGCGGTTTGTAACTGTTGTTTCACCCGCTTCGGCACGTTTTTTTGCACGTTCCTTTTTCTTCATAGCGGCTTCTGCAATATCCATTGCCCCCTCTGCGACCGCAATTATCGAGAATGTCTTTCCGGACTGCGCACGTTTTTCGCAAGCGTCGATGACTTTATCAATATCATAAGGGATCTCGGGGATAAGAATAATATCCGCACCGCCTGCAATACCGGAATAAAGCGTCAGCCAGCCTGCCTTGTTGCCCATTATCTCAATTACCATAATACGTCTGTGGGAAGTAGCAGTCGTGTGGATTCTGTCAACGACCTCAGTCGCTATATCTACTGCGGTGTGGAAGCCGAATGTAACATCTGTTCCCCATATATCGTTATCTATCGTCTTGGGAAGTCCGATTATATTCAGACCCTCTTCGGAAAGAAGATTTGCGGTCTTATGAGTTCCGTTGCCGCCGAGCGTCAGTATGCAGTCGAGCTTCTGCTGTTTATAGGTGGCTTTCATTTCAGCGACCTTGTCTATGTTATCTGCCTCTATTACCTGCATCATCTTATACGGTGTACGCTTTGTGCCGAGTATCGTTCCGCCCTGAGTGAGTATGCCGGAAAAATCCTCCGGCTTCATTATACGGCAGTTATTATGAATCAGACCGTGGAAACCGTTGGATATGCCGACTATCTCAACATTGTCCTCGCCGAACATGGAGTAACAGGCTTTTGCCGCACCTCTTATAGTAGCGTTAAGTCCGGGGCAGTCGCCTCCGCTCGTCAGTATACCGATTCTGCGCTTTGCCATTTGTACATCCAGCCTTTCCTGAAAGATTTGTTGTTTTCTGCTAATTAAATTATAGCATACATACTCCAAAAGTCAAGAAAATATTATAGCTCGGATTATGCAGATTATACAATTTCTGTGCGTTATACGCCTGTATATATGCCTGCGAACAGCGGCAGCATCGTTTCGTTGTCGAGTATCATATACATAAACGGGCGGTTCAGGATTACCTGCTTTTCGTTAATAGCACACGCATTGTCAACCATTTCTACAAGAGCGGCGGCACCTGCCTTAGTACCTTTCTCGTTTACCTCAATTTTAGTCTTGTGAATGACTTTGCCGATGGATATATTGCCTACAGTTGATTTGCCGATGCCCGAAAAATCTGCATTGTTTTCGTCAAATGCTGTCGGCATACCAAGCTGTGACAAAGCGTTGTTCAGTGTGTCTGAATATTCATAGCTGAATTTCGGGAGCTTTGTTTCTACGCTGCAGCTTTCGGTACTGCTTAATATCCTGCAGAGCTTTTCTCCGGATAAGGAGGATATGAATGAGGCTATATCATTATCGGGAAGTAAAGCCGCAAAGCTGTATTTCCCGCCCTTATACTGCTTGATAAAGCCTTTACAGCCGTCGCTTTCAAGATAAATGCTTTCGGTTGAATGCATCATTGTGACATTCATCAGCTTGTCTTCGGAATTTGTGAATTTTCCGTCCGAAATGTCATTTTCCTTGTAGACATTTCCCCATTCTGCATCAAAGCTGACGGCGTTTATAAGATACATTATCGCTTCATCGGGGATGTTGTCAAGTATTTTGTCTATCATACCGTTGGTATTGTCGCTTACCCAATTGTTGATCTCTTTGCACGTTGCGTTGTCAAATGCACGCTTGTATATCGCCGCACCGAAATAATCAGCATTTTTCTGCAAAAAGTCCTTTTCAACGGTAAGCCTGTTTTCTTCATCTCTGAACCATATCGAATTTGCGTTTTTCAGTTTGAAGTCCTCGCTTGATGTAAGCGAGCCGCTGAATGATGAAAGATATTTGTTCAGTTCGTCAAGGGGCATTCCGCTACCGAGTACCTTTTCCATTTCATCTTTGGTCTGACCGTTTGCACCGTTTGCTGTCATTGTTAGTGCGGATGATACCGACAGGGGAGAGATAAGAGTGTTTGATTTGCCGTCAAAGCATTTCTTAAGCAGTTCGACAGAGAAATTGCCGTATGCGCTCTTAAAAGCATCGTCGGGTTTTACGGTTTCGTGGCTTGCGGCTTTGATGCCTGTCATAAGATCCGTTGTTTCGAGGGATTTTTCCGACTGACAAGCCGAGAGGGAGAGTGCTGATATGAGTATTGCGCTTGTTAATGTGAGGGATGTAAATTTTCGTTTCATAAATAGCTCCTTTCGCAGTAAGCAAATCGTGTACTGTATTCGCATATAATACAATTCAAAGCGTCTGATTGTCCACGGAATAATGTATTTTCTGATTAAATTATATAATATTTTCCCTCAAAGTCAATAAAAGTTACAAGATTGTAACCATTTCGTCGGCATCATGCAACCGCTTTTGCTGACCGCTGAGTTCAACGGGCGGCGGTGGCGTTTTTAATGACGATATTTCGGTTTTCTCTATTGACAAACTGCGTTGTGATAGATTATAATTATGTAAGGAGCGTGTAAGATTTTGCACGGTAAAATTCTATGAAGTTTTTTAAAATAAGGAGAAAAGATATGGCATACATACTCGGTGTCGATATAGGTACGTCAGGTACAAAAACAGTGCTTTTCAGCGAGGACGGCACACCTGTTGCATCGGCGCTTTACGATTATCCTCTTTACACTCCCTGCAACGGCTATGCCGAGCAGGATCCTGCGGACTGGTGGAACGCCTGCGTTAACAGTATCCGTGACGTAGTTGCAAAGAGCGGAGTTCCCGCAGACGAGATAAAGGGCGTAGGTCTTTCGGGACAGATGCACGGACTTGTAATGCTGGACAAGGATAACAAGGTAATCAGAAACAGCATTATCTGGTGCGATCAGCGTACAGGCAAGGAAGTTGTCGAGATTACCGAAAAGGTAGGCCACGACAGACTTATCGCTATCACCGCAAACCCTGCTATAACTGGCTTTACAGCCGCAAAGATAATGTGGGTAAAGAATAACGAGCCTGAAAATTATGAAAAGTGCCGCCATATTCTTCTCCCCAAGGACTATATAAGATTTATGCTCACGGGCGAGTTTGCTACCGAGGTTTCGGACGCATCGGGTATGCAGCTGCTTGATATTCCCGGCAGATGCTGGTCTGACGAGGTGCTGACTAAGCTCGGTATCGACAAGTCGCTTCTTGCCAAGGTTTACGAAAGCCCTGAGATAACAGGTACAGTTACAAAGGCTGTAGCGCAGGCTACAGGTCTTAAGGAGGGTACGCCCGTAGTCGGCGGTGCAGGCGATAATGCGGCTGCCGCTGTCGGAACAGGCGTAGTAGAGGACGGTAAGGCTTTCACGACTATCGGTTCAAGCGGCGTTGTGTTTGCTCATACTTCCGATATATCTATCGACCCCAAGGGCAGAGTACATACATTCTGCTGTGCTGTGCCGGGATGCTGGCACGTTATGGGCGTTACTCAGTCAGCAGGTCTGTCGCTCAAGTGGTTCAGGGATAATTTTGCGTGGAGCGAGATGGAAACAGCCGCTTCTATGGGCGTTGACCCGTACTACCTTATGGATAAGGAAGCCGACAGTGTGCCGATAGGTGCAAACAGACTGCTCTATATGCCTTATCTTAACGGCGAGAGAACACCTCACCTTGACCCCAACGTAAGAGGCGCATTTGTAGGTCTTTCCACAATGCACAAGAAGAAGGATATGCTCAGAGCCGTTATGGAAGGCGTTTCTTATTCACTGCGTGACTGTGTTGAGGTTATGCGTGAGATGAATATAAGCATTGATGATATGATGGCTTGCGGCGGCGGCGGAACATCACCGCTGTGGCGGCAGATGCTCGCAGACCTTTATGCCTGCAACGTAAAGACTACGGCAAACAAGGAAGGCCCCGCACTCGGCGTTGCACTTCTTGCGGCAGTAGGCGCAGGAATATACAGCTCTGTTCCCGAAGCGTGCAAGGCAGTGATCAAGCCCGAAAAGATACAGGAGCCTATAGCTGAAAACAGTGCCAAGTACGAAAAGGTATATGCGCTTTACAAGAAGCTGTATCCCGCTATGAAGGCAAACTTTGACGAGCTGGCTTCACTTGATGTATAATTTATAATATTGTCAGTAACGGAATACGGCTTTTGTGTGTTGCCGTAATCCGTAGGAATATTATGCTAAGTCCGGTTAACCGGAAAGGAGTACCTATGAAACTTTTTATCGACACAGCTAACGTTGATGACATCAGACGTGCCAATGATATGGGCATTATCTGCGGTGTTACCACAAACCCCTCTCTTATCGCAAAAGAGGGAAGAGATTTCAAGCAGGTAGTAAAGGAAATCACAGAAATCGTAGACGGTCCTGTTTCAGCCGAAGTAATTTCGCTTGAAGCAGACAAGATGGTTGAGGAGGCTCTGCCCCTTGCCGCTATACATAAGAATATCGTTATAAAGCTCCCTATGTGCGAGGAGGGTCTTAAGGCCTGCAAGCAGCTTACCGCAAAGGGTATAAAGACAAACGTTACTCTCGTATTCTCAGCCGCTCAGGCACTTCTTGCCGCAAGAGCAGGCGCTACATTTGTAAGCCCGTTCCTCGGCAGACTTGACGATATAGGCATGGAAGGCATGAACCTTATCGAAGAGATCGTTGACATATTCAATGCACAGGGCATTGAAACAGAGATCATCGCCGCATCTATCCGTAACCCGATGCACGTTACACAGGCGGCAAGACTCGGATGTGATATTGCAACCGTTCCTATGAACGTACTTCTCCAGATGCTTAAGCACCCCCTTACCGACAACGGTATCGACAGGTTCCTTAAGGACTGGGAAGGATTCACTTCCAAGCAGAAGTAATTAAAGCCGCTCAAAAAGCGTGCTTAAAATAACCGAAAGGAAAAATGAAATGTACAGTAATTTAGTTGACACGATCGGCTTTCTCAAGGGAATAGATCCCGATGTTGCTGACGCAATGGACAAGGAGCTTGCACGTCAGAAAAGAAATCTTGAGCTTATTGCAAGTGAGAATATCGTTTCTCCTGCTGTTATGGCGGCTATGGGAAGCGTTCTTACGAACAAGTATGCTGAGGGATACCCCGGCAAGCGTTATTACGGCGGATGCGAGGACGTTGATATAGTTGAGAATATCGCTATTGAACGTGCCTGCAAGCTGTTCGGAGCAAAGTATGCGAATGTACAGGCTCACTCCGGCGCACAGGCTAACACGGCGGTTTATTTTGCACTGCTGAATCCCGGCGACACGGTAATGGGTATGAGCCTTGCTCACGGCGGACACCTTACACACGGTTCTCCCGTAAACATTTCGGGCAAATACTTCAACTTCGTACCTTACGGACTTGATGAGGAAACCGGCAGACTGAATTACGACAATATACTTGCACTTGCAAAGGAGCATAAGCCCAAGATGATCGTTGCGGGTGCGAGCGCATATCCCAGAGCAATTGACTTTGAAAAGCTCTCGGCTATTGCTAAGAAAGTCGGCGCATATCTTATGGTAGATATGGCGCACATTGCAGGTCTTGTTGCAGGCGGTCAGCATATGTCGCCCGTGCCTTATGCAGACGTTGTGACTACTACAACGCATAAGACACTGAGAGGACCTCGTGGCGGACTTATCCTTACAAATGACGAGGAGCTTGCAAAGAAGATCAACAAGGCTATATTCCCCGGCATACAGGGCGGACCTCTGATGCACGTTATCGCCGCTAAGGCTGTTTGCTTCGGCGAGGCGCTGAAGCCCGAATTTACCGAATATGCAAAGCAGATTGTAAAGAACGCATCCGTTCTTGCCGATTCTCTGCTTGAAAAGGGATTCAATCTTGTATCGGGCGGTACAGACAACCACCTTATGCTTGTTGACCTCCAGCCTTTCAATATCACGGGTAAAGAGCTTGAGAAGAAGCTCGACGAGGTGTATATCACAGTTAACAAGAATGCTATACCCAACGATCCTCAGAGTCCTTTCGTAACGAGCGGCGTGCGCATCGGTACACCTGCGGTTACGACAAGAGGATTAAAGGAAGACGATATGAAGCAGATTGCACAGTGCATCTATCTTACTGCGACCGACTTTGACAACAGTGCCGACAAGGTAAGAGAAACAGTAACTGAAATCTGCAGAAAGTACCCTCTGTACGAATAATTGTATATAAGCGAGAACGAGAGATTGATTCCCTCGTTTTCGTGTTGTATAAAATATCGGTTAATTGTTGAATATAGAAAGGAATTTGTAAATGACAGCATCTGCAAGAGATATTATTTTTAATCACTCGGAGAGAGTAGCTCCGCTCGGACTTATTGCTATACCCGGTTCTGAGGAGCTTGGCAAGAAGGTCAACGATTACCTTGTAACATGGTCAAGGGAAGCAGGCTACGATTATGATAATTTTCTCATTGAGAACGAATGCCCCAGATTTTCTTCCGGTGACGGTAAGGCTCTTATCAAGAACACTGTAAGAGGTTATGATGTTTATATTATTGCCGATTTCGGCAACTACAGCCTTGAATATCCGCTGTTCGGCAGAATGAACCGTATGTCGCCCGACGATCACTTCCAGAACCTCAAGCGTATCATACAGGCTATCGGCGGTAAGGCTCACCGTATCAACGTTATCACGCCTATACTTTACGGCGGAAGACAGCACAGAAGAAACTACAGAGAGTCGCTTGACTGCGCTGTAGCGCTTCAGGAACTTCAGAATATGGGCGTTTCCAATATCATTGCGTTTGACGCTCACGACCCCAGAGTATGCAACGCAGTTCCTCTGATGGGCTTTGATAATATAATCCCCACATATCAGGTGCTGAAGGCTCTGTTCAAGTATGTAAATGACTTCAAGATGGATAAGGATCATTTTATGGTTGTCAGCCCCGATGAAGGTGCGCTCAACAGAAATATGTACTATTCATCTGTACTGGGTGTAGATCTCGGTATGTTCTATAAAAGACGTGACTATTCTCAGGTAGTGAACGGACGTAACCCTATCGTAGCTCACGAATATCTCGGTAACTCGGTAGAGGGCAAGGACGTGTTCATTGCGGACGATATTATTTCATCGGGCGAATCTATGCTTGATATTGCTATCGAGCTTAAGAAGCGTAACGCAAAGAGAATTTTTGCATATGCGACATATCCTATTTTCACAAACGGTCTTGAAGCGTTTGACAAGGCCTATGCCGACGGCAAGATCGACTATGTGTTCGGTACAAACCTTTCCTACAGAACGCCCGAACTGCTCAGCAGGGAATGGTTCTGCGAGGTTGACGTGTCGAAGTATCTGTCATATCTGATTATGGCTCTTAACCACGATATGTCTATCAGCAAGGTAATTGATCCTCACCAGAAGATAAGCGCTTTACTTGAAAAGCACAAGAACGACTGATAAGGTAATATGATATTTCAGCCTCCGCTCTGTGACGGGCGGAGGCTTATATTTTACAGGAGATGAATTATGCCGTTAGCAGACAGAATACGTCCTTCGACGCTTGATGAGGTTGTTGGACAAAGGCACATCTTAGCGCAGGGAAAACCGCTTTACAATATCATCAGCAGGGGAAAGATACCCAATATGATATTCTACGGGCCGTCGGGAGTGGGCAAAACCACTGTGGCAAATATTATCGCCCAAAAAACAAGTATGAGCCTGTACAGGCTGAACGGTACGCAGGCATCGACATCGGACATAAAGGACGTTGTTGCGAATTTAGGGACATTCGGTGCGGCAGGCGGAATTCTGCTATTCCTTGACGAGATACAATATCTCAATAAAAAGCAGCAGCAGACACTGCTCGAATATATCGAGAGCGGAGAAATAACGCTGATCGCATCTACGACGGAGAATCCGTATTTCTATGTATACAGTGCCGTTCTTTCACGCTGTACCGTGTTTGAATTCAAGCAGGTGACGGCGGAGGATATACTTCCTGCGGTGAAACGTGCTTTCAGGCTTATGGGCGAGGAGATGCACACGCAGTTCACGCTTGAGGAAGGCGTTGTAAGCCATATTGCTTACGGCTGCGGCGGCGATGTGAGAAAGGCGGCGAATACCGTAGAGCTTTGCTGTCTTTCGAGCGAGGGCGATACGGTGACGATGGAAACCGCAAAGCTGCTTACGCAGAAGAGCAGTATGAACTACGACCGTGACGGCGATCATCATTATGATATTCTGTCGGGGCTGCAGAAGTCGATAAGAGGCTCGGATGAAAATGCGGCGCTTCATTATGCGGCACGTTTGCTTGCGGCAGGGGATATTACCTCACTTTGCAGACGGCTTCTTGTTATAGCGAGCGAGGATATAGGGCTTGCGTATCCTATGGTGGTGCCGATAGTGAAGGCTTGCGTTGACAGTGCGTTGCAGCTTGGGCTTCCTGAGGCGAGGATACCGCTGGGCGAAGCGGTCGTTCTGCTTGCAACATCGCCGAAGTCCAACAGTGCGTATCTCGGTATAAATGCCGCTATGCAGGATGTCGAGGACGGCAAAACAGGAGATATACCCCGTCAGCTTCAGAACAAGCATTATGACGGAGAGGGTAATGCGGTGAAGGGTCAGCATTATCTTTATCCGCACGACTATCCGGATCATTATGTAAAACAGCAGTATCTGCCCGACGCTATAAAGGATAGGGTCTATTATACGTTCGGCGATAACAAATTTGAACAGCAGTCAAAGGCATATTGGGATAAGATAAAAGGGAAGAAGTAAAAGAATCCGACAGCGTTACTTGCTGTCGGATCCTTTTTTGCACGGTTTATTTGTAAAGCTGACGTATAGCTGATTTATGCCGATATATAAAACGAATATCCCGAACAGCTTTCGCAGAACAGCCACATCAGTAATTCCTGCGACATAGCTTCCGACAATGGCACAGGGAAGTCCAAGTATAAGATATTTCCCCACAAGCTTTAAGTCTGTCAGCTTGTTTTTTATGTGTATGACAAGGGAGAGCAGTGCAATTGGGAGAAAGAAAAGAAGGTTTATCCCTTGCGCAATATCCTGCGGTATTTCAGTGAATACCGAAAGATACACGAGCAGAATAAAGCCTCCGCCAAGTCCCATTGACGCAGTGGCTCCGGTGAGTATTCCCACTAAAATATTCATAATATCATCCTTACTCCGCTTGCGATCATAAGCAGACCGAATATTATCCTTATCAGCCTGTCGGGGATTTTTCCGAGAAGAAAAGAGCCGAGTATCGCACCGATAAGACCATAGGGTATATATTCCCACGCTGTGCCGAAATCCAGTTTCCCATTCATTAAATATATAACGGCGGTGACAAGGCTCAGTACGAATATCAGCGCGACAGAGGAAGCGTGGGCTTTTTTCGGCTCTGTGCCGTTTTTCTCAAAGGCAGGTACGGCGACAGTTCCGCCGCCGGAGCCGAACAGACCGTTCAGAAAGCCACAAAGCGAGCCGTAAAGCAGATGGGCGTGCTTTCCTGTGCGGTCGGATTTTCGTTTACGTTTACTGTTCATAGAGATAGCTTTTGCAGAAAAAAGCGGATTATGCAAAATGAAAAGCCGTACTGTTTTTAAGCAGTACGGCTGTAATTTTTAAGACCACCTTGCCGTGGTATGACGATGAAACCCGCACATAAAGTACGGTGGGTAACTTTCCCCCGATTGTTTCACGCTCCCTTCTTCCGCAATGGCGGGAGGTCTGCAATCCGCAAACGGAGAGAAATCCCTATTAAAGAGTGTCGGATCATATGAAATCATACTGAAGCGAACAAGGCAGTGTATTAACTTTTATTCTTCCTCTTCGTCAAGTTCCTCAAACACGTTGAAGAATTCCTTGGCTACACGGTCGTATTCCTTATCGTCATCTATTGTTGACAGGTAAACCTCATCGTTCTTGTTTACTTCCTTCAGGATAACGTAAACGTCGCTGTCGGCGTTCTCGTCTTCTTCTTCGGGAATAACGGCGCAGTATGTGCAACCGTCAACCTCGATGCGTCCGATAAGCTCAAATGTAACGGTATCACCGTTTTCGTCCTCGAGGTCTATATATTCGGCAGTGTCTAAGTCGTTGTCTGTGATGTTTTCGATTTCTGACATTGTTTATTCCTTCCTTTTCCGAGGACCGTTTCAAGACCTCTGTTCTGTATATAATTTTACACGAAACCAAAGGTGTTGTCAAGAGGTATTTTATGATTTTCTCACAATACTATTCCTGGGGAGGTCAAATTCCCTTAAAATAGCAAATCGACGCATTTTTAAGTTATAAACATAGATTAAATACGCTGATATTGTGTAAACTGTGTAACTATGTGACTAATATACAAAACCACGATGTGCAATTTGTACAGTTTTCATTCAGAAAAGTGTTGACTTATGCCTTTTGATGTGTTATCATATAGACAAGGAAAAGGAAAGTTCCCCAGACAGAATAAAACATCTTCATGCTGACTATTTAACACGATAAAGAGGGTTTTATTCAACATATATACGATTCGGAAACCGTATATAAATAAAGTCGGATAGGAGGCGGGTCCAATGGGTCAGGAAAAAAGTGAGTCACAGCAGTCTGTTGAGGCTCGCAACATAAAGTAAGAAGTGAATAGTACGATGACAATACTCATACGGTACTCATCGACACACATAATAAAAGGGTTTTGACCTTTAATTGCGAGTAAAACGGCTACCGGGACAAAGAAAACAAGAAACCTTATAGCGATTTGAAAAATCGCAGATTTCCGCAAAAGCGTTTATTATATATAGCTTTCAAGGTAAATACAGGTAAGGTGATTGAGATGTACAGTTCAAGACATTCAAAGAGGCAGTTCTACTGATAACAGCTTAATATCCTGCATCGGCAGAAGTCGATACAGAGGATAAATAAGAAGCCGAAAAAGCTGAAAGAAGCTGATTAAAGCTCTTAAGGATGTGTTTCAAATGGTAATATACGCTGACTGCATAATAAAGCATCAAAGAAAGGTGCTTAACGAAGAAAGACAGTGAGGTATAGTCCAATGTACTGACAACGTACAGGTAGTGTGAACTACGAAATAATGTAAAAGTCGGTTAAGTTTAACGGCAGACAGGAAGTTGGTAGGATGGTACCACGATGATGGCTGCAGAATATGCGAAGAACGCATAAAGCAAGGCAGTAAGCCGATAACCGATTCGACAATTGAATATAACAATAACGGACGGGCTTTGGAGTATGTGTTGCTTCAAAGCCCGTTTTCAGTATTGCGCATATGAGCTTTTGCCGCTTAAAGACACATACAAAATAATAATCAGGCAAAATGAGAAAAGCAAGCCGTTGGCGCTGTGTTGTGCGTCAACGGCTTGCTTTTGTTATCAGTATATTTCCTGTTCAAGATTTCTGAACATATCGTCATCGAAAAAATCCGTAATGGTTATCTGGAGTCCGTCGCAGAGTTTTTTCAGAGTTACTATACCGATATTCTTTGATTTCATATTGATTATATCGTTTACGGTCGATTGGGTAACAGCAGAAAGAGTTGCCAGCTTGTTTACGGTTATGTTTTTATCCCTGCATAGCTGTAATATGCGCCTTGAAACTGCTTCGGAAACAGATTTGCATACCATTATCATCATTCCTTTCAGTAATGATGATACCACAAATTTTCGATAATTATTAACGGTAAACCGTTGACAAACAAGTGATGATGTGATATAATTCAATTAACGGTAAACCGTTAATGTACTTATATGAAAGGAAGTTATAGTTATGTCAAGATGTCCGTATCTGGATTACGAGTCGGGAGGAGCACTTTTTTCTCAGGGAGATTATGTCTGTAAGCTTTGCAATAAAAACATTTCCGAGAACGAAGTGAAGAATAAGTGCAAAACTGATTATGGCGATGCATACGAAAAGTGTCCTGTATATAAGAATCGTTGAAGCTTATGGAGTAGGAGAAATGTATGTCATATAATACTAATGATATAATGGGCTATGCACAAGATCCGATTGTATTTTCTAACGAGCAGGGTGGTAACGAACTTTATGAAAAAGTTAAAGAAGTTATGGTGTATGGCATAAACGAAAATGGTTTGCCAGCTACAATGTTTGAAGATACCATAAAAAGCGGGGGAATGTTTGGCACAAAATGCCCTTTATTGATGATAAGACATTCCGATTCATCGTGCAGATTTTTTATGATTGGAATATTTGTTTACGGTAATCAAGTTATGTTTGCGTTGTTTGGTGAATCAGCAGAAAATACTAAATATAACCGTAAGCAGTATTATCAAGAAAACGGAAACTTCATTAAAGCCGCTTTAATCAAGCCAGATGAATTTAAATTGCAATCAGAGCTTCAATGGAGAGAAGACATATTAAATGTATTTAATAATGCTACACATTGATGTGTCAAATGAAATTGATAATTAGGAGCTTCAAATGTATCTTTTTGTATGTGCTTTATGTATGTTTATTAACGGTGTGTTAGCGGCAGGAGCTAAATTGAAATCTATCAGATATAATACTCAATATACTGTATTTGAAAATAAATTATTCATAGTTATTTTTTGCATCGGAGTATTTTTCGGAATTGGTGCTTATGGTGTAGATAAAATGGAACTTGTCGCAATAATTATAACTGCAATTGTGGCTTTTGTCGTTGGGTTTGTGGTTTTATATTATATTGGCAAGCATCGAGCAGAATAATCTGATAGTATGGTTATATTAATATTTATAAAGATGAATAAAACGGTGAGCCTCACAAGCTCACCGTTTTTGTGTTTAATATTTTAATTTATTGCTATCGTTTATTCCCGACCGTTTTGCTATCTTGCATATATTCGGAACTATAAAAAGCGGGTATTGAAGCGGCACATTGCTATTAGTAAAAATAAATCTTCGCTATCGTTTATTCCCGACCGTTTCACTATCCTACATATATCCGCAACCTATAAAAAGGTCGGAATTTGAAGCGGCACATTGCCGCCGCTTAGTAGCCGTATTCGTCGGAGATGAGGATTACTTTTATTCTGTCCTTGTCACGCTGATGAGCCATTATGACATAATCGTTGCAAATCCTGTCGGGGCTTAAGCAGTGCGCACATCTGCCTGTCTTTGCACAGGGGGTGTTTCTGCCGAGCCTTACACAGTTTGCGGGAGATGCAATCGTTTCAAGACGGTCAACGGCTGAGTGGAGGTCTGTTACAATCTTGTTTAAGCCCGCTACAATGATTACCTGCTTCGGTCCGAATATCATGGCGGCTACACGGTTGCCGGTGCCGTCTACGTTGTATAATTCGCCGTATTCGGTTATCGCATTGGTGCTTGCAAAGTATGTGTCGGCAGAAAAAGCCTTTCTGTAAAGGTCGTTTACCTCATCGGGAGAGAGCTTTTCACGGTCAATGTAGATACCGCTGTAGTTTTCGTTCAGAAAATCCTGAATGCCGGTTTCTTTGAGCGTCATTGTTCCGCCGGAAACTATCAGCTTGTCGTCCTTTATAAGCTCCTTTATTATCTGCTTAGCCTCGTCGGGAGTATCGACAAGATAACCCTTCATATTGTTGTTTTCAAGGGCGGATATTACCTTTTCCGCTCTTTTTTTTTGAGTGCGGCTTTTACATTTTCGTTCATATTATCAGTTCCTTTCGTCATTTTGTGCGGTATGACCGCTGTATAAGATAAATATAACATATTTCGCAAAAAAGTCAAGAATAGTGATAGACATTTAAAGCTGAATGTGCTATAATTGACTACAAGCAGAGTTGTGAACTGCGGTTTATGAAGATACGATATAAAACGGTAATATTCCGATAAATAGAAAGGAACATAATATGGAGATATTAAAGCTCAATGCGCCCTGCAAGGATTATATCTGGGGCGGCAACAGATTAAGAGAGGAATACGGCAAGGTATCAGACGCAGATAAGATAGCTGAGAGCTGGGAGCTGTCCTGCCATAAGGACGGTCAGAGCGTTATTGCAAACGGCAAGGACAAAGGCAAGATGCTTTCCGAATATGTAGCGGAAAATAAGAATGCACTCGGTACAGCCTGCGACAGATTCGAGTATTTCCCCATACTTATAAAGCTGATAGACGCAAAGGATAACCTGTCTGTACAGGTACACCCTGACAACGATTATGCTATGCGTGTAGAGGGCGAGTACGGCAAGACGGAAATGTGGTATATCGTTGACTGTGAGGAAGGCTCACAGCTGATCTACGGCTTTGATAAAGAAATTTCAAGAGAAGAGTTTGCCGACAGAATAAAGAACAATACCTTGCTTGAGGTCACTAACAATGTTCCCGTTCATAAGGGAGATGTGTTCTTCATCGAGTCGGGTACGCTCCACGCTATCGGCAAGGGTATACTTATTGCCGAGATTCAGCAGAACAGCAATACGACATACAGAGTATATGACTACGGCAGAGTTGGCAAGGACGGAAAGCCCAGAGAGCTTCATATTGAAAAGGCTATAGACGTTACCGAGCTTTGCCCTCCGAAATATGATACAAAGCCTCAGGGCAAGCCTGTAAAGATAGACGGCGGCGAGGAAACATTGCTCCGCAGCTGTGAATATTTCGATGTTCATAAAATCAAGGTTTCAGGAACAGTAACGCTTGACGCAGACGAAAAGTCGTTTATGTCGGTGCTGGTGCTTGACGGCAGCGGTAAAATCGGTGAGCTTGACGCAAAGAAGGGCGACAGCTTCTTTGTTCCTGCAGGCTACGGCAGATTTACTCTTACGGGTAATCTTGAGGTAATTCTTTCTGATATAGTTTAAGACTTGTGTTATGAAAGGTTAAAGGGGATATATGAAGTATTATATCGGCGTTGACATTGGCGGTACGAATATCAAGGCAGGAGTGGTTGACGAGAACGCACAGCTCGTTTCGAAAATATCGCTCAAGACAAATGCGGCAGACGGTTATAAGAGCGTCCTTGCGGTAATCATTGACGCTGTCGAACAGGCTGTACAGCTTTCGGGCGAGGACATTGACCGGATAAAGACTATCGGCGTCGGCTGTCCGGGAACTATGGATAACGAAAACGGCACGGTGCTTTATTCAAACAATCTGCACTGGGAGAATGTTCCGCTTGCAAAGGATCTTGCAGAACATTTCGGCAAGCGTATCATCCTTGAAAATGACGCTAATGTTGCGGCATACGGCGAGTATCTTGCAGGTGCGGCAAAGGGTGCGAAAAACGCTGTAGTGCTGACGCTCGGAACGGGTGTGGGCGCAGGTATAATTATTAACGGCGAGATATACAGCGGTTCAAACAACGCAGGCGGCGAGATAGGTCATACTGTTATCGAGGTTGACGGTGCGCCGTGTACCTGCGGAAGAAACGGCTGTTTTGAGGCTTATTCTTCGGCTACGGGACTTGTCCGTATGACGAGGGAAATGATTGAAAAATATCCGAGCGGATGGCTTCACGAAATGGTTGACCGTGACGGGAAAATTTCAGCAAGAACTGCGTTCAATGCCGCTAAGCTGGGCGACCCTGAGGGAAGGGAAGTTGTTGATAAATATATCAAGTATCTTGCCTGTGGCATTACGAATGTGATAAACGTATTCCAGCCCGATATTCTCTGTATCGGAGGAGGAGTATGCAACGAGGGCGATAATCTGCTTATACCGCTTAAAGCACTGATTGCAAAGCAGATCTACTCAAAAAACAATGCTAAAAATACCGAGATAGTAATCTGCACGCTTGCAAATGAAGCAGGTATGATCGGCAGTGCCATGCTCGGCAGAAAATAAAAACACTTTTTTACAAAGGAAAGGACAGTAAAAATGAGAAGCGATCTTATCAAGAGCGGCGTAGACAGAACACCGCACAAAGCTTTACTGAAGGCACTGGGTGTAACAGACAGCGAGATGCACAAGCCGTTTATTGCCGTTGTATGTGCGGCAAGCGACTATGTTCCCGGTCATGCGCATCTGCACGAAATATCAAGACAGGTAAAGGACGGTATCAGAAACGCAGGCGGCGTTCCTTTTGAGTTCTTCACCATCGGCGTGTGCGACGGCCTTGCAATGAACCACAGAGGTATGAGATATTCTCTTGCATCCCGTGAGCTTATCTGTGACAGCATCGAGGTAATGCTGACGGCACATCCTCTTGACGGTATCGTATTTATCCCGAACTGCGACAAGATAGTTCCCGGTATGATAATGGCTGCCGCAAGAATGAACCTCCCTTCGATTTTTGTAAGCGGCGGTCCTATGAACCCCGGCAGAGTACAGGGCAAGAGAGTAGGATATAACGAGATATATGAAGCTATCGGTCAGTATTCCAACGGCACTATAGGCGATGATGTTCTTCTTGACTACGAGAATAACGCTTGTCCTACCTGCGGCTCATGCTCGGGTATGTACACGGCAAACTCAATGAACTGCCTTACAGAAGCAATCGGTCTTTCGATGCCGAAGTCGGGTACAGAGCCTGCTGTAAATGCCGCTCGCCGCAGACTTGCAAAGGAAACGGGCGAAAGAATAGTTGAGCTTGTAAAGCAGAACATCTGCGCTAAGGATATTATCACAAAGAAAAATATGATGAACGCACTCGCTACCGATATGGCAATCGGTGCTTCCTCAAATACGGTACTTCATCTTCTTGCTATCGCACACGAGGCAGGAGTAGACATTTCTCTTGACGACATTGACAACAAGAGCAAGGCAACACCTCAGCTTTCAAAGCTCAATCCCGCAAGTGATATATTCATAACAGACCTTAACGATGTCGGCGGTATCCAGTCGGTTATCAAGGAGCTTGCAAAGGGCGGTCACGTTGATACAAGCGTTCTTACTGTTTCGGGTACACAGGCCGACAGAATCGCCAAGGCTCCGAATGCAGACGGAACAATAATCCACACCTGCGAGAATCCTATCAGAAAAGACGGCGGTCTTGCAATACTCAGCGGTAACCTTGCAGAAAACGGCTCTGTTGTAAAGCAGGGTGCAGTTAAGCCCGAAATGATGGACTTCACAGGTACTGCGAAGGTATTTGACGGCGAACAGGCTGCTTGTGACGCTATCCTCAATAACGTTATCATCCCCGGTGACGTTGTTGTTATCCGCTATGAAGGTCCCAAGGGTGGTCCCGGTATGCCTGAGATGCTTGCTCCTACTGCGGCTATTGTCGGCAAGGGTCTTGACGGAAGCGTTGCTCTTATCACAGACGGACGTTTCAGCGGTGCCAGCAGAGGTGCGGCGGTAGGTCACGTTTCTCCCGAAGCGGCTGACGGCGGACTTATAGCTTACGTTGAAAACGGAGATAAGATACATATCAATATACCTGCAAGAAGCATTGAACTTCTTGTTGACGATGAAACGATAGCACAGCGTAAGGCTAAGGGCGTAAATGCTCCCGTAAGACAGCTTGACGGTTATCTCAAGCGTTACGCAAAGCTGGTTACAAGCTCGAATACAGGCGCTGTATTTGAAGACTGATATGCTAATTTAATACTGTTCAGCAAAGGCTGTGTATTTAGGTACACAGCCTTGCGGTGATATTGATGACAGAAGGGGGCGGTAGCTATCGCTCACAATGATAATATGCACGCAGGACACAGGGAGCGTATGATAAGCCGCCTTAAAGAGTTCGGCAGTGAGGGGTTTCAGTCGCACGAACTGCTTGAAATGATGCTGTACAGCTCTTTTAAGCAGTGCGATACAAACCCGATAGCGCACAGGCTTATTGACAGATTCGGAACGCTCAGCGGTGTGTTCTCCGCAAGCGAAAACGAGTTGTGTGAGGTCGAGGGTGTAGGCAGGTCTACCGCTCAGATGATAATCGTTCTTCGTGCGAACATTGAGCGTATGCTGTCGGAGAGCGTTCAGAAGGGTGAGATGCTCGGCGCATCGGGAGCGGTAAAGGACTATTGTATGGGGCTTTTCCGCTTTGTAGATACCGAACAGCTGAGAATGATATTTCTCGACAGCGAGTATTGTTTTATGTCGCAGGAAATAATAAGCACGGGTGCGCTTGAACAGGTGCGGCCGGATATAATGAGATTGCTTGAAAAGGCAGTGCAGAAAAGATGTCCTATAGTCGTTATGACGCATAACCATCCGAGAGGCAGTGAAATGCCGTCTACGGAGGATAAGATAATGACGAGAAATCTTTTCAACCTTCTTGAAAAGGCAGGAATTTATCTTGCCGACCACGTTATAGTCGGTATGCACGGCAGTCTGTCTATGCGTGAGAACGGTATTCTTCCTGATATATGGAACGATTTTTAAGGAGCTAAAATGGACAAGTTCGTATTAAAATCAAATTATAAGCCGATGGGCGATCAGCCGCAGGCTATAGACAGCCTTGCAAACGGTGTGCTTGACGGCGATAAGGAACAGGTTCTGCTCGGAGTTACCGGTTCGGGAAAAACCTTTACTATGGCAAATATTATCGAAAAGGTCAACCGTCCCACGCTTATCCTTGCACATAACAAGACGCTTGCGGCACAGCTGTGCAGTGAGTTCAAGGAGTTTTTCCCGGATAATGCTGTCGAATATTTTGTAAGCTATTACGACTACTATCAGCCTGAGGCGTATATTCCGTCAACCGATGCCTATATCGAAAAGGACAGTGCGATAAACGATGAGATAGACCGCCTGCGACACTCGGCAACAGCGGCTCTTGCGGAGCGCAGGGATGTAATTATCGTTGCCAGTGTAAGCTGTATCTACAGCTTGGGCAGTCCGGAGGATTACCGTGAGAATATGCTTTCTATCCGTGAGGGTCAGGAACGAAGCCGTGACGATATAATAAAAAGGCTTGTCGAAATACAGTATGAACGCAACGATATGAATTTCATCCGTAACAAGTTCAGGGTAAGAGGCGATGTGCTTGAGGTTTTCCCTGCGGGAAGTACGTCCGACAAGGCGATAAGGATAGAATTTTTCGGTGATGAGATAGACAGAATTTCAGAAATAGATATAGTGACGGGCGAGGTGAAACGCCGCTTTTCGCACGTTGCCATTTTCCCTGCGTCACATTACATCGTAAGCAAGGCACGGCTTGAAAATTCGCTTACCGAGATAGAAAACGAAATGGAAGAGCGTGTAAAATTCTTCACCGATAACCATAAGCTGATAGAGGCGCAGAGGATAGAGCAGAGAACACGCTATGATATGGAAATGCTCCGTGAGATAGGAACGTGTAAGGGCGTAGAGAACTATTCACGGGTGCTTGCAGGAAGAGCGCCGGGCAGTTCGCCCATAACTCTTATGCACCATTTTCCGAAAGATTTTCTTATGTTCATTGACGAGAGCCACGTTACATTGCCGCAGGTAAGAGGTATGTACGGCGGCGACTTTGCACGAAAGAAAAACCTTGTGGATTACGGCTTCCGTCTGCCGTCTGCGTATGATAACCGACCGATGAATTTTGACGAGTTTACCTCGATGATAAATCAGGTCATTTATGTTTCGGCTACACCGGGAGAATACGAAAAGAGTCACGCTGTGAACACAGCCGAGCAGGTCATACGTCCTACGGGTCTGCTTGATCCGATAATCGAGATAAAGCCTGTTGCGGGACAGATAGAGGATCTTTATTCCGAAATAAACGAGCGTACCAAAAAGGGCGAGTGCGTGCTTATCACTACGCTTACAAAGAAAATGGCTGAGGATCTGACGGCTTATTACGAAAAACTCGGCGTGAAGATACGCTATATGCACCACGATATTGATTCTATCGAACGTATGGAGATAATTAGAGATCTGCGTATGCACGTCTTTGATGTGCTTGTAGGAATAAATCTTCTGCGTGAGGGTCTTGACTTGCCGGAGGTATCGCTTGTTGCGATACTTGACGCAGATAAAGAGGGCTTTTTACGAAGCGAAACCTCGCTTATACAGACTATAGGCAGGGCGGCAAGAAACGCCGAAGGCAAGGTCATAATGTATGCCGATACGGTTACGGACAGTATGGAAAAGGCAGTGACCGAAACCAACCGCCGCCGTGAGATTCAGATGAAATATAACGAGGAACACGGCATCACTCCAAAGACTATAGTAAAGGATGTAAGGGCGGTGCTGGAAATATCGTCCGGCAAGGATAAGGGCAAAAAGAGAAAATACACCAAGGCAGAGCGTGAGGCGCTTATCAAGCAGTATACCGCAGAGATGAAGAATGCGGCAAAGCTGCTTGACTTTGAACACGCCGCATATCTGCGTGATAAGATAAAGGAGCTTCAGGAAAGCAAGTAAGCTGTTGACGGAGATGACAAAAGAAAATGGGAATAGATAAAATAATCATCAAGGGTGCAAGAGAGCATAATCTGAAGAATATTGATATAGAACTGCCCCGTGACAAGTTCATAGTTATGACGGGACTTTCGGGATCGGGAAAGTCATCGCTTGCATTCGACACTATTTATGCGGACGGGCAGAGAAGGTATATCGAGAGCCTGTCATCATATGCAAGAATGTTCCTCGGACAGATGGAAAAGCCCGATGTTGACAGCATAGAGGGCCTATCTCCTGCTATATCAATAGACCAGAAAACGACCTCGAAAAACCCTCGTTCCACTGTCGGAACGGTAACGGAGATATACGACTATCTCAGACTGCTTTATGCAAGAGTAGGCATTCCACACTGTCCTGTCTGCGGTAAAGAGATAAGGCAGCAGACGGTGGATCAGATAGTTGACAAGGTAATGGAACTGCCCGAGAGGACAAAGTTTCAGATCTTATCGCCGATAGTAAGAGGCAGAAAGGGTGAATACCGCAAGGAACTTGAGGACCTTGTAAAGCAGGGCTACGCAAGAGTGCGTATTGACGGGATAATCTACGATCTTTCCGAGCAGATAAAGCTTGACAAGAACAAGAAGCATAACATAGAGGTCGTTGTAGACCGACTTGTAATGAAAGAGGATATAAAGTCACGTTTATCCGACAGCCTTGAGGTTGCGGGAAATCTTTCGGGCGGACTTATTCTTATAGATGTAATCGACGGCGAGGAACTGAGTTTTTCACAGAACTATGCCTGCCCCGAACACGGAGTAAGCATAGAGGAGCTTGTACCGAGAATGTTCTCGTTCAACAATCCCTTCGGTGCTTGTCCGACCTGTACCGGTCTCGGAATTTTCAGAAGGATAGATGTAGATCTGATTTTACCTAACCGTGATCTTACTATCCGTGAAAATGCGATAAAGGCGAGTGGCTGGAAGTATGCGGACGGAACTATAGCGCAGATGTATTTTGACGCTGTTGCAAACGAATACGGGTTCAGCGTGGATCAGCCTGTTAAGGAACTGACAAAGGAACAGTTAGATGCGGTGCTTTACGGTACTGGCGAAAAGAAGATAAAGGTCGTGCGCAGTAAAGAGCAGGGCGGCGGTGTCTATATGACGGCGTTCGAGGGAGTAGTAAACAACCTTGAAAGACGTTATAGGAAACAACGAGCGTATATTCAAGAGAGGATATAGCTCAGTATATGGGCGATGCGGTGTGTCCCGACTGTCACGGTCAGCGACTGAAAAAAGGAGGCTCTTTGCGTTACCGTATGCGGTAAGAATATCAACGAATTCTGTGATATGAGCATCAGCGAAGCGCTTGAATTTGTCAAAAGCATAAAGCTGTCTGAACGTGATATGATGATAGCAAGTCAGATACTGAAAGAAATCAAGGAACGTCTGGGATTTCTGAGCAGCGTCGGACTTGAATATCTGACATTATCAAGAACGGCAGGTACGCTTTCGGGCGGTGAAAGTCAGCGTATAAGACTTGCAACGCAGATAGGCAGTAGCCTTATGGGTGTGCTGTATATCCTTGACGAGCCGAGCATAGGACTTCATCAGAGGGATAACGACAAGCTTATCGCAACGCTGAAAAGACTGCGTGACCTCGGAAATACGCTTATAGTCGTTGAGCATGATGAGGATACGATGAGGGCGGCTGATTTTATCGTTGACATAGGTCCCGGCGCAGGCGTTCACGGCGGTGAGGTTATCTGTGCAGGTACGCTTGACGATATAATGAAGTGCGAGCGGTCGATAACAGGGCAGTATCTTACGGGAAAATTAAAGATAGAAGTACCTGAAAAACGCAGAAAGCCCGGTAAGAAACGGCTGAAGATAACAGGCTGCCGTGAAAATAATCTGAAGAACATTACGGTAAAAGTACCGCTCGGAATATTTACCTGCATTACGGGTGTATCGGGCAGCGGCAAGAGCTCGCTTGTAAATGAGATAATCTACAAGCACCTTGTCGCAAAGCTGAACCGTGCAAGAATAAAACCTGGTGCGTTCGATACATTCGAGGGTACGGAGTATCTTGACAAGGTAATAGCTATCGACCAGTCGCCGATAGGCAGAACACCGAGGAGCAACCCTGCGACCTATACGGGTGTATTCAACGATATAAGAGAGCTGTTCGCATCGACCAATGACGCAAAGATGAGGGGCTATACAAGCGGAAGATTTTCATTCAATGTAAAGGGCGGACGCTGCGAAGCCTGCGAGGGCGACGGTATCAACAAGATAGAAATGCACTTCCTGCCCGATATATATGTACCGTGCGAGGTCTGCAAGGGCAAACGCTATAACCGTGAAACGCTCGAGGTTCACTACAGAGGCAAGAACATTTACGATGTGCTTGAAATGACGGTAGAAGAGGGCATAGCTTTCTTTGAAAATCACGAAAAGATAAAGAGAAAGCTGCAGACGCTTTACGATGTAGGGCTCGGATATGTAAAGATAGGTCAGCCTGCGACAACGCTTTCGGGCGGTGAGGCACAGAGAGTAAAGCTTGCTTCGGAGCTTTCAAAGCGTGCAACAGGCAAGACGGTGTATATTCTTGACGAGCCTACTACAGGACTTCATACCGCCGATGTACACAAGCTGATAGATGTACTTCAGAAGCTGACCGACGGCGGAAATACCGTTCTCGTTATCGAACACAACCTTGATGTTATAAAAACAGCCGACTATATCATTGATATGGGGCCTGAGGGCGGAAGCGGCGGTGGTACGGTGATTGCTACAGGCACGCCTGAAGAAGTAGCGGCAAATCCCGTAAGCTATACGGGCAGGTATTTAGCACCCATGCTCGGTATCGAGAGGACGGAGCAGACAACGCTTGATTAAATTCTATACGGACAGATAAGGCTTATAACTTATCTGTCCGTATTGGTCTGTCGATAAACCTATATTAATAATATGGGGTTTGGGGCGTAGCCCCAAGCGGGGTGAGGGCGGCAGCCCCACGCTCAGCCCCGGCACGGATGCCGGGCATGTATGCCCAAAGGCTCTATGCAAGGACGCATACAAGTGGTCGAACAAAGTCGGTGCAGGACGCACCGACAACAAACGACCACGATTGCAGAGATGCAGAGCCAACCAAGCATACACAGCTTTTCACGGGGGAAAGGGGGGTTCGGCAAGGATGCCGAAATAAGGACACACCGAGCTTTAAGCATGGATGCTTACAAGTGGTCGAACAAAGTCGGTGCAGGACGCACCGACAACAAACGACCACTGTTGCACAGAAGCAAAGCCAACAGAGTGTCCTAAAGGGGATAGGGATTGAGAACAAGCACTTTTTTTGAAAAAACAGACTTTTTCTACAAGCTGTAAGTTATAATTCTTATCTGTCCGTATTTTGATAATATAGGCAGGCTTAAAAAGGAAAAAATCCGGGTACGCCCGATAGATAACAGCAGAGTTACCGATTGCTAACCGAAAAAATTAAGAAAATCCCTTGAAAATGGCGAGAGAATAGTATATAATATATTTGTATGTTCCGGGTATTTCCCGGCAAAGAACTACCGGTGACCGTGACAAGCTACGGCTGCGGTCACGAAAATTTGAAAGGAGTCTACAACTGTTATGACGTATTCACATGAAGTTGAAACTATGTGTCCCGTGAAGCAGGGCGTAGCGCACGGCGCAGCTCCCATTCCGGAAGAAGCAAAGTGGGTAAAGGCGAAGGAAATCAAGGATATTTCCGGTTTTACACACGGTATCGGCTGGTGTGCACCCCAGCAGGGTACATGTAAGCTGTCTTTAAATGTTAAGGATGGTGTAATTCAGGAGGCACTCGTTGAAACTATCGGTTGCTCAGGTATGACACATTCTGCAGCTATGGCGGCTGAAATTCTTCCCGGCAGAACAATTCTCGAGGCACTTAATACTGACCTCGTTTGTGACGCTATAAACACAGCAATGAGAGAACTCTTCCTCCAGATCGTTTACGGCAGAAGCCAGAGTGCTTTCTCAGAGGACGGTCTTGCAATCGGTGCAGGTCTTGAGGATCTCGGTAAGGGCCTTCGTTCACAGGTAGGTACAATGTACGGTACTCTCAAGAAGGGTCCTCGTTACCTCGAAATGACAGACGGTTATGTTACAGGTCTTGCACTCAATGAAGATGATGAGATTATCGGCTACAAGTTCGTTAACTTCGGCAAGATGATGGAATTCATCAAGAACGGTGACGATGCTAACACAGCATTCGAAAAGGCACAGGGTCAGTACGGCCGTGTTAACGATGCTGTAAAGATCATCGACCCCAGAAAGCAGTAAGGAGGAAATAACAATGGCTTTATTTGAATCATATGACAGACGTGAACCCCAGATTCTCGCTGTTTTAAAGAACTATGGTATAGGCTCTGTTGAAGAGTGTGCAGAAATCTGCAAGGCTAAGGGTCTTGACATCTACAAGCTCGTTGAAGGCATTCAGCCTATCTGCTTCGAAAACGCTAAGTGGGCTTACACAGTAGGCTGTGCTATCGCTATCAAGAAGGGCTGCAAGAGAGCAGCTGATGCTGCCGCTGCTATAGGCGAAGGCTTACAGGCATTCTGCATCCCCGGTTCAGTTGCTGATCAGCGTAAGGTTGGTCTTGGCCACGGTAACTTAGGCAAGATGCTTCTTGAAGAAGATACAAAGTGCTTCTGCTTCCTTGCAGGTCACGAATCATTCGCAGCTGCAGAAGGCGCTATCGGTATCGCTGAAAAGGCAAACAAGGTTCGTAAGGAACCACTGCGTGTTATCCTTAACGGTTTAGGTAAGGATGCCGCTCAGATCATCGCTCGTATCAACGGCTTCACATACGTTGAAACAGAGATGGATTACTACACAGGTGAGGTTAAGGAAGTATTCCGCAAGTCTTACTCTGACGGTCTTCGTGCTAAGGTTAACTGCTACGGCGCTAACGACGTAACAGAAGGCGTTGCAATCATGTGGAAGGAAGGCGTTGACGTTTCTATCACAGGTAACTCAACTAACCCCACACGTTTCCAGCACCCCGTTGCAGGCACATACAAGAAGGAATGTGTTGAAAAGGGCAAGAAGTACTTCTCAGTTGCATCAGGCGGCGGTACAGGTCGTACACTCCACCCCGATAACATGGCTGCAGGCCCTGCTTCATACGGTATGACAGATACAATGGGTCGTATGCACTCTGACGCTCAGTTCGCAGGTTCTTCTTCAGTTCCTGCACACGTTGAGATGATGGGTCTTATCGGTATGGGTAACAACCCCATGGTTGGTGCTACAGTTGCTTGCGCAGTTGCTGTTGAGGAAGCGCTCAAGTAATTGATTTGGCTTAGTAATGCGCTGTTTAGTGCTGAATAAGTCTGAAAAATACCGAAAAATCATACAGTGTATGACACAAGTATGACACAAATATGACACAAATTTAAGGCGGTCGCTGTTTGGTGATCGCCATTTTGTATTTGTATTTCACAATTTTAGTTTGCTGTCACCGGTAGTCTGATCAATGCTTTTTTCATCGTAATAGGACACGGAAAAGAGGTTATATCAGAACCTTGCCATTAAGCTCGGCTATCTCCTGCTTGTTTTCCTCCTGAGAGTTGTCGTTTTCGCCGGGGGATTCTGCGCCGCCTGATTTTCCGCCGTCAGCCTTTCCTGTTTCTGAATTTCCGGAAGGTTCGGCTTTCTGCTTAGCCTGCGGTTCGGACTGCGTAACAGCTTCCGTGGCAGTGCCGTCCTGTGTGCTGCTCTGAGCGGGGGCAGCTGCCTGTTCTGCCTGAGCTGTGTTTTCGGCATTTTCAGCTGCCGATGTTGTGATTTTTTCATCCATAATGATTTTCCTTTCTGTAAAATGGGTAATATAAAAACAGCACCGTGAAAGTGCTGTTTTAATCGTTTAAAAAGGGAATAGGCTACAACTAACACCAAGTCGATAAATAGTATCCATAATCTGTTTACTAAGTTCGGCCACATCTCTTTCAATAGCACTTTCAAGTACTTTGAGATGTTTTGCATAGTGTTCACTTATTTCTTTCTCTGTAATGACGTTTCCTCCTTTAAGCATAATAAAAACACCCCCGAAAGGGTGTTTAATTTCTTTATGTTTCTTCATCCTCAAAGTAAAAGTATGGTTTTACATTATGTTCCGACAAGTGTTCGTTGATAATCTTAGCTTTATCAACTATTTCTTTGGGTGTATCAGAACAAAACGTTCGGATTTTGCCTCTTACCATATAATTTCTCCATTCATAAGGATAATCAACCAGCATAAAATTATCAACTTCTTCCTAATAAAATGTCAACTATTTTTTTCGCCGTTTGTCTAGGCTTACCGTTCAGCCACTCTGCAATACCTTCGGAAATAAACTCATCTATTTCATCAAATTCGTTTATACCGTAAGTTGAAAGCAGCCTTGTTTTTTCTTTGATTGTATCACTCTCGGATATTTTTGTCAAGTCGTTAAAAACACTATGCCTTAGCTCAGTTATTATTTTAAGCTTCTTGCCATAATCTGTATCGTTTGCAGATAGATGTTCTTGAATGACTTGACCCAATTCGTGGCGATAAGCGTGTAGCGGAGAATCGGTAGACCATTCGCCTTTTTTCTTCATATCCTTTGCCACCTTAGTCATAAATGCCTTACCATCCTTACCTCCAACTCCAAACATCGTTATAACGCCACTGTTATGAGTGTAAAGACCATATATACCATCATTTTTGTAAGGAACCACTTCTACAGCCTTTATATTATCCTGCTTCTCAAGTCCAAACAGCTTAGATGCTTTATCATCATCTCTGCAATCGCTGGATCATAGTGAGAGAAAAACAGGCTTTCTTTTTCATCCAATGCCCGGATAGCGTTCATATCGCTTGCGTCCAGAGCAAAATCAAAGACATTGATATTTTCTTCCATACGCTCCTTGTGGGTGGATTTCGGGATTACCACGACATCGCTTTGCAAAAGGAAACGCAGAGCGACCTGTGCTGCACTTTTGCCGTGCTTTTTGCCGATTTCATTCAGCACGGGATTGGTAAAGAAATCGTTTCTTCCCTCGGCAAACGGACCCCAAGATTCGTGCTGTACGCCGTATTTTTCCATATATTCGTGGGCGGTTTTCTGCTGCTGGAAAATATGCGTTTCTACTTGATTGATTGCAGGTTTGACCTCTACGAAACTACACAAATCAATCAGTCTGTCGGGATAGAAATTTGAAACGCCGATTGCACGAATCCAACCCTCTTTATAGGCTTCTTCCATTGCACGGTAAGTGCCGTAGTAATCGTTAAAGGGCTGATGAATCAAAACGAGGTCAATATACTCGGTTTGCAGTTTTCTCAAAGATTCCTCAAGTGATTCCTTTGCTTTCTCATAACCGCCGTTTGTAATCCACACCTTTGTTGTAATAAAAAGCTCCTCACGGGGAAGCCGCATTTGTTAATAGCGTTTCCGACCGCTTCCTCATTGCCGTATGACTGCGCTGTATCAATCGAGCGATACCCTACGCTGATTGCGTCCAGTACGCAGCGTTCACATTCTTCGTTTGACACCTGATATACGCCGTAGCCCAGCTTCGGCATTTTGATTCCATTGTTCAAAGTTACATATTCCATTATTTTCACTCTTTTCGCTGTTATTGTAACAGTCATTGCATTACAAATCTTCTTTCAGTTCCAGTTTGCTGTATGCCTCTATCAGTTCCGGCGTAGCCGTATAATAGCGTGTATTCTTATCCAGCTTTTGAATCTCCGACAATTCCTCATCTGTCAAAGAAAAATCGAAAATATTAAAGTTCTCACGAATATGCTCCGGGTTTTTAGAACCCGGAATTACAATGTTGCCGCATTGTGTATGCCAGCGCAGGATAATCTGTGCGTTGGTTTTCCCGTATTTTTCCCCAAGCTGCGAGAACAGCGGCTCTTCAATCAAATTTTTATCGCCGTGTCCCAACGGATACCACGCCATAAGAGCCATATCTGTTTGTGAAAGAATCTCTTTTAATTTTGTCTGCGGATAATACGGGTGCGCCTCTACCTGTACTACCTGCGGCTTGATTTCCATAGTATCAATAGCCTCTTGCAAAAGCTCATCGGGGAAATTTGAAAGTCCGATTGCTTTCACTTTCCCTTCCTTATAAGCCTTCTCAATGGCTTTATATCCTTCACGCCAGTTATCGGTAGGCTGATGAAGAAAAAGCAGATCAATGTAGTCTGTATCAAGGCGCTTCAGGCTCTCGTCAATCGCCGTTTCTTTTTCATATACAGTCGGCCACAGTTTTGTTACGAGAAAAATATCCTTTCTCGCAACACCGCTGCTTTTGATTCCCCGGCCTGTTCCGCTTTCATTCATATAGCCGTTTGCCGTATCAATCAGCCGAACACCGCTTTTGAGAGCATTTTCAACCGCACTTTGTGCCTCTGCTGGTGACATCATAAAAACTCCGATTCCTGCCATTGGCATTTTGATTCCGTTATTCAAAGTTACATATTCCATAATTTATTTCTCCTTATTTTATATTTGCATAATCTTCGTTGCTGACAGGCTCGCACCATTCGGTATGGGTATTATCTCCCGGTACTTCCACCGCAAGATGAGAGAACCAGCTATCCGGAGCTGCACCGTGCCAATGTTTCACGCCTGTCGGGATATTGATAACATCACCCGCTGTCATACAGATTGGTGTCTTGCCCCATTCCTGATAAAAACCTCTGCCGGCAACGCAGACCAAAATCTGACCGCCGCCTTTCTCGGCGCGGTGGATATGCCAGTTATTCCGACACCCCGGTTCAAAGGTCACATTGAAAATGCCCACCTGCTCTTTTGAAATAGGGGCAAGATAACTTTGTCCCGCAAAATACTGTGCAAAGGTATCGTTTGGCTGTCCAATCGGAAAGAGCATAGATTTTTCATAAGCGGTCTTTTCGTCCGCTTCATTTGCGTCCTCTTTCCAAATATCTTTTGCCAAACGGAAAGCCGCCCACGCTTTGGGCCAGCCTGCATAAAAGGCTGCGTGTGTGATAATCTCGGCAATTTCGCTTTTGGTAATGCCGTTCGCCTTTGCCGATTCCAGATGATGAACAAATGAGGTATCGGTAAGCCCTTGTGAAAGAAGCGCTACCACGGTAATCAAAGAGCGTTCTTTCAAGGAGAGTTTGTCCTCTCTGCTCCATATCTGACCGAAAAGTACATCGTCATTGAGTTCTGCAAATTTCGGTGCAAATTCTCCGAGGGCGGTTCTTCCCGCCGTTTGCTTTACTGCCATATTGCTATCCTCCTAAAATGTGATATTAGAGCTTCTTTGATAATTTAGCCGCTTCGGAACGGTTGGTTGCCATACCGGCATATTTCATTCCGTAAAGTCCGGCAAAGCGTTTCATCGTATATTCTCCGGCTTCCAGCATCCATTTTTCCGGCGCAGCGCCCTGAAAGAGGAAATAAAGTGTTCTGCCCGACAATGAGCCGTTTTGCACCAAACCGTAGAAGCGATCCAGCATATTTCGCACTGAGCCGCAGATGTTGTGCCAATACAGCGGAGAGCCGATAACAATTACCTCTGCCTGTTCCATTTTTGCAATGACCTGACCCAGCCCGTCGCCCTCCAATTTCTGTCCGTAACTTCCGATTTTATAATCGGTCAGATTCAGCGTTTCGTATTCTTTTCCTTGCAGAAGCTCTTTTGCGAGGGCAGCAGTATTCCCGTTCGAATTTGGGCTTCCGTTGATAAACAAAATGTTCATTCTTTATTCCTCCTGATTTTATCTGCTAAACATTTTTACCCATTTCATAGGCTTGTGCCATAGCGCGGGTATTCAGTATCTTGCCCTTTTCATAAACGCCTGTACCGTAAATCACACCCATTTCCTTTGCGCCGTTTACGCAGTCTGCATAGCCACGGAAGCAGGCAAGGGTGGTTTCCATAGACGATTTATCTTCATCGGCGGCGGTCATAATGTAGTAAAACTCTTTATCCTTAACCTCCAGCCAGCGTGCAACTGTTCGGTCAATCACCGCCTTTAACTGTGCGTCAATGGAATAGAAATAAACGGGACTTGCCAGCACAAGCACATCAGCGTCGATCATCGCTTGCAGGATTTCAGCCATATCGTCTTTATAGGCACATTCGCCGCCGTGTTCACGGCAGAAATAACAGGCGTGACAAGGGGCAATCTTTTTGCTTGCCACATTGATTTTGGTTACATTGTTTCCCGCTTCCTTTGCACCACGCATAAATTCATCGCAGAGCAAATCGGAATTGCCGCCTTTGCGGGGGCTGCCGGATAAGATAAGTACATTTTTCATTGTTCAAATTCTCCTTGTTTAGTTTTTGTAACCGAGCTTGGTCAGCCATTCGTCAACATCGCTTTCAGCGTTCGCTACATTGTTGCCCGAATAAGTAAAGTAGTCATCGGTCAGTACGGTGGAATCCGGGCAAAGCTCAGCTACGGTAGAAATGCTGCTTGCACCTGACGAACTGCCGTTATGGGTAAAGAATGGAATAATTGTCTTGCCGGACAGGTCGTATTCTTCAAGGAAAGACCAAACAGGCATTGGCAGGTCATACCACCAAATTGGGAAACCCAAAAAGATAACATCATATTCAGCCATAGTTTCGCTGTCTATATGAGAGGAAAGGGGCGGGCGAGTACCATTGTTTAGTTCGTCCTGCGCCCGGTCAAATACATTGTCCTCTGTGTAGTCCACTTCGGGAGTAATTCTGAACAGTTCGCCGCCTGTTTTATCGGAAATCCAGTTTGCAACCTGCTGTGTGTTGCCCGACCACGAGAAATAGGCTACCAAGATATTTGAATCTCCGGCTGTGCTTTCTTCGGGGGTGCTGTCGGCGGAATCATCTGTATTGTCGTCTGTGACGGTATTATTGCTTACGGCTGTATCGGTGCTATCCGTAGTGATGTCGTTCTGTTGACCGCAGGCGGCCAGAGCAAATACACAACCGATACATAAAACAAGTGAAATAATGGATTTCAATAATTTATTCATAGTGCCTCCTTGAATTTTCATTTTTATTTTTCTTCATTTGCAGGAGTTTTCTCCCATAATAAGCGATAAAAGCAAAGGGAAAGGACATTGCGACCGTTTCAAAAAAGTATAAGACTGCCGATTTATCGGTATCAAAAAACTTAAACTCGGTAAGGTAAAACAGTTCCTCATAAAAGGCTCTGCCGATAAACACATAAACGCCGTATGCCGCCGGTAAAACGGCAAGGATTTGGCCTGCCCGCAGGAGTTTCTTATTCTTTTTCAGTTTGTTTATCAAAGGTGTCAAATGAAGTCCCATATGCAGGCTCATCAAGACAAATGCCCACGCAGTCGATACGAGGTGAAGCGTTCTGCCGAATCTTGCCCCGCCCAAATTCAGAAAAGCAAAAACCTTTCCTGAAACCAGCACCGAACTTACCATACAACACAGCATAGCGGCAAGAAGCGCAATATTGATAATCGCTGATGTTGTCCTTGCCGGAGCGTATTTTCCCTTGAAAAGGGATTGATACCAACGGAAATTCAAGATGGTATGGGCGATAAACAAGGCAAACAGCGTGATACCGAGCCATTCGTGTAATCCGTCCGACCATAAATATTCCTGCATAAGAGCGACAAAAATCAGATACATCGCAATATCAATGATGATTTTAACTGTTCGCCTGCACCTCATTTTCATCACCTCCATATCCAGCGCAATCCATTGTAAAAGTAGAGCATAGCGTAATATCCCGAATGATCGCCGTCAGATTCAAGATAATAGAGATTGCCCTCTGCTTCATTATCGGCAAAACGGAAAAGTCCGCTGTCGCTTTCTCTCATAGCGTCAATTCCATTCTTAAATCCCGAATAGGCGAAATCATTCGTACCCGAAGCGGCAAAGATAAAGAAATCGTCCCATTCGTGTCCCGAATCTTTAATTACTCTCTCATAGGTTTCTGTGCTTGCCGCAGGGCCGCCGCTTGACGGTATAAAATAGCGGAAGTAGTCAAGGGAATGTTCAAAGGTGCGCCAAGTTGCCATAGAACCCATTGAAAAGCCGCAGAAAGCCCGGTAATCACGAGAAGCGGCAATCGCTTCGGGGGTGGTGTCCTCGGCATAGGTGCTGTATTTGCCTTCCACCGCTGGGATAAGGTCGTTTATCAGCTCATTGTGATAATTGTCGGTCAACCTCAAAGCAAGGCTGTAATCTCCGCTGTCCTCCGGGCTTGTGTTGTTGTATGTAGGACAAACAACAATCATCGGCTGAATTTCGCCGTTCGCAATCCCGTGGTCGAGAATATGCTTCATTCCATGCGGCTCATCGGGGCTGCCGAGATAGGTATATTCGTTGCTCCAACCACCGTGCATAAGGTAGAACACAGGATATTGCTTGCTTTCGTCATAGCCATAGGGCAGATATACGACAGCGTGCTTTAGAAGCCTTTGGCTCTTTTCATTGTAGGAAAAGGATTCGTAAGTATCGTAATAAAGGTCTTGCAAAGTGCCCTGTTGTTCCGCCTCGGTCAAATAACTGTCAGGAATCGAGGTGAGCGAAGCCGGAAAGCGGTTTGTATCTTTCTCTGTATCAGACGGCACACCGTTGTTTTCAGCTTCTAAACTGTTTTCTGTTCCCGACACCTCGCTGCTTGCCGAGGTGTCGGGGGTCTGTGAATCACACGCCGAAAGAATGAGCGACGAGGCTATCAGCGTAGTCAAAATTAGAATACCTTTTTTCATAGCGTTATTTTTTCAAGGCTCTCTACCCAAGCCACTACGTCGCTTTCACTGGCGCCGGAACGGAAACGCTGACCTTCCTGCCAATCACCCGTACCTGCCATTTCTGCAAGCAGTTTGCCGCTTTCGCCAAGTCCCGAACTGGAAGAAGTGCAGAAAGGAATGACTGTTTTCCCCTGTAAAATCGTTTGCCTCAATAAAGCCATTAACCGGCCAAGCGGCAATGCCCCACCAAATGGGATAGCCGATAAAAATCGTGTCGTATTCGTCCCAATTTTCTACGGTGCTTTTTACAAGGGCAATATCACGCTCATCGGGGTTATCGTGTTCACGCACAACACGGCTGTTATCGTCCGTCCAGTTAAGGTCAGCGTCGCTGTACGGCTCGGTAGGTTCTAACTTAAACAAATCGCCGTTTGTTGCGGCAGCAATATAGTTCGCCACATTCTCGGTATTGCCGGTTGCGGAGTAGTAGACAACCAATGTTTTTCCTGCTTCATCGGTAGACTGCTGTGCTTCGGCAGAAGAATCGGGCTGTTCTTCGGCTTGTTTCAGATCAAGAGAATTTACCCAATCAACGATTTCCTGTTCTGCGTCCTGAATGTCATTGCGGGAAATAGATTTGCCGTCCAATACCTCGGCGTTTGGCTCAAGTTCTTTGATTGTGGAAATTGTACCAGAAAAGCTGCTGCCGCCGTGGGTGTTAAAGGGAATAATCGTCTTGCCGGAAAAATCGTACTCGTCAAAGAAAGAGTAGAGAATCATCGGCATATCGCCCCACCAGTTGGGATAACCGACAAAGATATTTTCGTAGGTATCAAAGTTTTCAATCATATCTTTGATTTTCGGTCTTGCATTGTCGTTTTGTTCTTCTTTTGCAAGGTCAACAAGCTTGTCGTGGTCGGTGGGATAGGGCGTTTCCGGCTCAATACGGAAAATGTCAGCACCGACGGTTTCCTGAATCACATACGCCATATACTGCGTATTGCCCAGAGTTTCACCGTCGATTACAACCGTACTGTCATCAACATTATCGGGCATCGAGAAGTACACCGCAAGATTTTTCCCGTTTGTGTTACTCGGCGTAGGGGTGCTCTCGTTTGTCTGCGAACTGCTTTCTTCGCGTGTTGATTCGCCGGGGGATTGATTTGTTGAGCAGGCCGCCAGCGACAGCACCATAGCAAGTGCCATAAAAAGCGAAATAATCTTTTTCATCGTTTTTTCCTTTCTGTTTTTAATAACATTCCTTGAAGATTTCAAGGATTTCTTCGTGGGTCATTTTTTTATAACTGCCGGGCATAAGAGCGCAGGAATCTGCAATGACTTTCAAGTCGGTATTTTCATTCACGCCCAAGTCCTGCAAAGACACGGGCAGTCCGATTTCTACAATGAAATCTTTCAAAGCTTCAATACCTGCAAGGGCGATTTCTTCGTCCGTTTTGCCCTCTGTTGAAACTCCCATAACCTCGGTTGCAAACCGTTTGAATTTCGGCAAGCCGTATTTGTAAATATGGCGATAGTAGACTGGGTGCAGAACTGCAAGCCCCTCGCCGTGGTTGCAGTTTGTGTATGCACCGAGCTGGTGTTCCATTTGGTGGCACTCAAAATCCATTCGCTTGCCCAGTTTGATAATGCGGTTTTCCGCCATTGTCGCCGCCCACATCAAATTGCTTCGTGCAGTGTAGTCCTGCGGATTCTGAATAGCAGCACGCAGGTTGTGGATTACACTTCGCATAAGCGCCTCTGAAATATCGTCCGATACATTGTCCTCATTCGGCTCGCTGAAATAAATCTCCATAATGTGCGAAAGAATATCAAAGCCACCGGAAACCATTTGCTTTTTGGGAACGCTGTAAGTATAGGTGGGGTCAAGCAGGGCGAATTTTGGGTTGCATTGCGGATAATCTCTGCCTGTCTTGATTTTCAATTCCTCATTGGTAATGACTGCGCCGCCGTTGCACTCGCTGCCCGTACCTGCCACGGTAACGATCACGCCGAGAGGTAACGGCTCGAAGTCAAAAACACCCGGTCTTTTCCAGAAATCTTCCCATACATCGCCGTCATAACGGGCGGCAATCGAAATCGCCTTGCAGCAGTCCATAACCGAACCGCCGCCGATTCCCAAAAGCAGACTGACATCATTTTTCTTTGCCAGCTTCGTACCCTCCAATACCTTCGCATAGGTGGGATTCGCCATAATACCGCTAAACTCCACAACGGTTTTTCCTGCGGCTTCCAAGATGTTTGTTACCTCGTCATAGATACCGTTTTTCTTGATTGAGCCGCCGCCATAACATAGCATAACGGTATCGCCGTAGGCTTTCGTCAGGCAGCAAAGGTATTCCTTTACACAGCCTTTTCCGAAAAACACCTTTGTAGAATTTTCAAAAATAAAGTTATTCATTGTCATAGTCCTTTCTCTGATTTATTGATAATTTGAGCTAATCATTGCATTTGATTTTCCCAAAAATTCACAGCGCCGTTTATCCAACCCTCCGCAATCGTTCCCGTTCCGAGACCGAAGCCGTGGCGAAGTCCCTCGTAATGATGAAACTCTGTTGGGATTCCAAGCTCGTTTAAGCGATTCAGCCGAGCCTCCATCGTACGCCAGTTTGCAATACCGTCATTTTCGCCCACACAAGCGTAAGTCGGCGGGTCGCTTTCGCTGTATTCGCTGTGACCTGTGTACTGCATAATCACAGCCCCGGCCTGCGGTAAATCTTTTTCCCCGAACGCAGCCGTGCCGTAAGAGCCGAGCCAAGCCGCCATTCTTCCTCCTGCCGAGCCGCCCCAAAGGGAATAGCAATCGGTGTTTACTTCTAATTCGTCGGCATTTTCAAATATAAAGCTGATTGCTCTCGCTAAATCCTCGCAGGCGGTCCCGGCGCCGGGGCGGTAGATCAAGGCAAAGGCGTTGTAGCCCATTTTGGATAATTCCAAAGCGTGGGGAAAACTGTCGTGCATTGCACCTACATAGGCAAATCCACCGCCTGCGTTGCATACCGCAAACCGTTCACCGGGATTTCCTTTGAAGAAGAACAAGCCTGTATCTTCTTTTGCGGGATCAGCCGCTTTTTCTTCATCGGTATAAATATCGTAAAAGATTACATCTCCGTTTTCAGCATGGCTTTTCATATAGTTTGCAATCTCTACCGTTTTGTCGGGGTCAATATTGTTGTACCAAGTGAGCCCCAGTTTGCCTAATGTATCGCCGCTGTAATAGCTGCTGTTCACAGGAAATATCAGCCTGCCGTAATCGCCAAAGGCGGTGTCATTTATCACATCGGAGATTTCCGTATCTTGCGTATATTGTTCTGTATCATTCTGATTTGTTTGCACAGTAGTTTCTGCTCCTTTGAAATTTGTGTCCGATTCAGTGCTGTTAATATCTGCGCTGCACCCTGCCAAGAAAACGGCTATGCAAATCAGTATCGCAACAAAAGCATTTGCTCTCAAAGTCGTCACCAACCTTTCTGATTACATTATAAAAAAAACGAGACTTCATGAGAAGTCTCGTTTCGTTCATCAGTTTATACCCAAAAGTTATAACAATCTGTTTAGTGGTACAATTCCTTGCTCACCTTTTCGGCAGCATCCAAAAACTGCTGTACGGTAGGCGTTGGAGTGGGAGAATGGAGGATTCCATAGGGAATACAATGGTTCCACTCCACAGGTATTACTTTCAGTAGAGGGTGAACATTCGCCCATCCGGGAATAGCCAGCAATACATCATTTGTATTCTCACAACGATTAAATATATCCATTCCGTAAAAGTCAAAATCCACAATATTTATTTGTGGGTGATTCTGCCAAAGGTCGTCTCGGAGCTGATCGACATAGTGGCTCCAGCCACGGTGCATAAGCAGCAGATTTTCGCCGTAGAGGTCAGAAAGCTGCAATTTATCTTTGGTTGCCAATCGGTGGTGAATAGAAACAGCACAATGAAACGGGCCTCTAATCAATTCCAAGCCCGCACAAGCACGAACATTCAACATTGTATCATCGAAGATACCGCCGACTATATCAATGTTTTTGCCTAAATTGGCTAAAATCTCCCGTGCGTTTTCGGGAGTGTTCTCAAAGGGTACAATTTGAAATTTGATATTTGGGTGCAAGGCTTGAACTCTCGACCAAAGTTCCATAAGAAGCTGTGCAGGGGTGATAGGCGATGAACCGATACGAATAATATTGCTATCTTCCTGCATTGCATTTTTGGCTCTTGTAATGGAATCTCTACAATATTGTATAATGTATTTTGAATCCTGATATAGAGAGTGTCCGGCCTTTGTTAAGTGTAGCCCTCTGTGTGTCCGATCAAATAGTTTAACGCCCAACGAATCCTCCAGCAAATTGATTTGTTTGATAACAGCTGTAGGTGTAATAAAGGATTCCTCCGCCGCTTTGTTAAAGCTGCCTGCGTCCGCTACTCTTATAAATGTTTCAAGCTGCGGGTTATACATAACATTTCACCTGCCTTATTGGGACGAATTATCTTTTCTTCATAAATCTATCGGCTTGTTCGCCGTTTTAGGAATCATCCAAGAATGCCCGAATTTTTTTATTCCGTCTATTCTGATTTCTTCACATAGTTTTTGAACACGCGTTCAGAGATTTCCCATTTTTGCGCCGCTTCTCTGACTGATATGTAATTCATTTCTATCTTCCAAAAAGTACGCATAACCGAATAATCTTACAATTATAATTGTATTCGGATATGCGTATTTTGCCAAGAGGCAAACTTATGTATCAAGCCGCCTGCATTTCTGCAAGCGGCTTGTGCTTTCACTCGGGAAATATAACTTCTGCATTTATAATTTCAGATACTTTGTTGCGAATATTATTCATTTTTTGTACCCACAGCATTGCATTTGACACTTTAAGTTGTTCGTTCACACCTTCACTTTTTGCCATTTGATTTACGAGCCGAAAAAACATTTCTTCAGCTTGATTGTTTATATCGGAAAGATACGAATTTAATTTGCCACTTATAAGCAAGTTGGTGTATGTAATTTTGCGGTGTGTTTTTAGATAACGCAGATGTCGCTGTCCCCAAATACCTATCGGCTTTTCTTCTTCGGTCGGAAGCGTAAGGCAAGGAATGAGATAATTGCCCTGTTGTTCGTATGTACCGCCATCTGTTCAAAAATAGTCTTTTCCATAATCTTAAACATCCGTCATCTTTATTTTGAATTTTTTAATCGGTGTGTGAGCAAATTTGATAATCAGCTCATCAACAGCATCCGTATATCTTCTGTCTATAATAAGTTTATTTATCAAATTATTCAGACTGTCGATAATAACGCTGTACTCATAATTGTCAATCGCTAAGTAATATTTTTGCTTTCGCATACGTTCGCCTCCTTTGTACCTTTATTGTATCAAGAGAAATCCGGGATGACGAATGTGCGATTTTATTTTTGGACATAAAGAGAGACAGTACAAAAAGCATTTCTGCCTTCTACACTGTCTTTCCGCCTTTGCAACGCCCGTAATGCTTGTATCTGATGTGTTTTCAAATTACTTCCTTATGTAGTGTTAGCATTTGGTGACCGCCTTGATTTTTTGCAAAGTTCAATACACAATCCTGGATATAAGTTCAATAATCACAAACGAATGATGGCTTAGGACTATTGGTTGTTTATTCGATCTTTTTGATCTCTTCTAAAAGCTGTTCCTTCTTTCGATGTGTATATACGCGTTCCGTTAAGTCTGCAATGTTGTGACCGAGGATCAGCTTCAGACAATATTCGTCAACTTTTGCTTCCTTAGCAAGTGTAGCAAAGGTATGACGTGTTTCGTGAGGAGAATGATCCATTCCAAGTGCACAGGTCAGATTTTTGAATCGGTTATAATACTGGGTATAAGACATTCCTTTTTCACTGTTACAGTTGTCAACAGTAAACAACAGATGTGAATTGTTATTGGAAAAATAGCGTTTTTCGATAGCATGATTGCCATGTTTACAGTCGGACCAGGAGTTTTAGAACGTATATCAAAATATATGAGTTGCGATATTGATCGTCTTATCAATACCGGGATTAAGGTAGACGAAAATAATAAAGCTCAAAGTGTAAAATCCACTAAAGAGATTATTTTAGATATTCTGAATGCGCTTCCGGGAAATAAGGAGTACAAAAATCTTCAGGTATATATTTCAACTGTCATCATAACAAATCTATTAAAGTTAGGTATAGGAAAAAGCAAACTTATAGAAGCAGGTCTTTTGGTAAAAAAATTGAGAAATTGTATGATTTCGAAGCAGACTCCAGCACTAAAACACCTCTTAATCTGTCAGATTTGATGAATCTTTCTAATAAGCTTGCTATTAATTACGATACAATGCTGACTGGCAGAGTAGTTAAAATCTCTGAAGATGAGTAATGTAACCGGTTTTGAAGAACTGAATCAAAAAGCTCGTACGTAACAGGATGCGTACGAGCTTTCCTATGTTCAGGTTTAAGAAGTAGGGTATTCACGAAATCCGCTTCAGGTGTACAAAGAATCCATTAAAGGTATCCACAAAATCCGGTAGAAGCATATTTTGATCAGAAGAAACGAAGAAAATAGCATCTCTATTTGCAAGTATTTTAATAACAAACAACTTCTGAATTATTGTCGTAAACTTTATTTTTTCAACTTCCGCTAAGGAATATTTGCGGAAGTTGGAAGGATTTTTATCCCGTTTTTAAATGAAATTACTGAAAAGAAAATTAAGCAGCACAGCAAGGTTTCTCTTTTCAGTAATCAAACATGATACATCGGTTAAGCCAAAATACACATTGGCTTTGCTGAGTATCAGAATATGGAACTCGATATTGCTTCGCTGCAGCCGTTCTTTTCTTTATCAAGAGCATGATTATAGATCATCGTTGTGTTGATACTCTCATGTCTTGCAAACTGTTGAACTTCGGTAATATCTTTGCCGGCGAGTAATGAGAGTGTTACAGCTGTATGACGCATACTGTGTGCTGTAAGCCGAGGAGTGTCATATCCGGCTTTAATCAGATATTCTTTTACAATTCCACTGACTGAGCGTGAACTTAATCTTTTTCCGTTGTTATTGTTACTACTGCTTACAAATAGCGGGGAAGTATCTGATTTATCATCTTTTCTTGAGGATAAGTAAGTTCTTATTGCTTTCTCGACTGCATCGGGCAATTTTACATAATCATTCTTCTCAATCTTACCTTTTCCTTGTATAAAGAGGACTGTACTTTCACCGATATTACGTATGTCGCCAATGTTTGCTCTGGTAACTTCAACGGTTCTGAGCCCACCTGTAATCATCAGAACGATGATTGCATAATCTCTCAAACCCTGTGTAGTACCGAAATCAACACAACTCAGAACATTCTTGACCTGAGCCCCGGTAAGATAGTCTTTTTTATGTTCTTTATCTATTTTTGCTCCTTTAATATGTTCTGCTATATTCGGATAATAACCTTCTTCATTTGTCCAAGTAAAAAATATCTTTGCAGCGGTTATATAATTTTGGATTGTTGTTGGTTTAAGTCCCTTCGCAAACAGATAGTTACGATATGCCAACAAATCTTCACAACGTGGAGAAGTCACATTATTTGACAGTAAGTAGCTAAACATTTGCTTCAATGATTTTTTATATGTTTCTACAGTTTTGGGGCTGGCGTCGAGGTATTTGATGAATTGTTCATACAGATTGATATCTATTGTTTCTCGGTTTTTGATTAATGCATTCGTATGACTAACCATGCTAAGCGATTCCATAACTGCCTCCGTTTAATTTTTGCATACGCATGTTTTCTTCTGCTATTATAGCAGATATGTTGCGTATAAGTCAAGCGTAAGTAAGATCATAGAAGGCAAGTTCATCTGCGGTTAAACCGAGTTAGTCGCCTTCCTTATTTACCTCGGCAATATGCTTAGCTAAGGATCAATGTTCCTACTGATTTTGATACAATAGAAAAAGTCTTCTCCGGAGTTAAAACCACCGAAAAAGGCATAAAAATAAGGGCTTTCGAGGTCAAACACTGACTTCGAAAGCCTTTTTTCACTTTATTCAGTTATGGATTTCTGACGTTTCAAGTCCAGCGGCACTGTGGGGTGTAAGCCTTGCGGTGTATGGATTTTGGAAAAATTAAAAGGTATCATTACCCCTCAATGCTGACAACCGGTACACCGACCTTCACCACATAATCTATCGTATTTTTAGTTCTGCTTTTCTCAGTTGAATACGGCTATGGCTCTGAGCGTACACCTTTGTGTATACCTATGATGGGGTTTCGTATACCATTCATCTCATAACTATTTCCATAAGGCTCTTGTAGCTGTCCACAACATCGTAGATCACGTTATTACTGCTGATAGCCTTGAAATGCTCTCTTGCACAGTGAATCTTGGACTGCTCAATCAGCCGGAGTTGCATGGAGGACATAGAGCCTTTCGTCTCAGCAACAAAGTAGATATGCTTGACGGTACCTTCATAGAAAGCTATCGCCCAGTCCGGATTATAGTGTCCTACTGGCGTTGCGATATAGAAGCTGTCCGGCAGCTTCACATAAACCGCAACATCTGTGTTGGTGTCCAAATCGGCAGCAAAATCACGCTCGTTTGTGGAATCATACACGATATGATCGTATAGATGCCGCTGCGCTTTCATCGCGTTCGTTCCAAGCTTACCCTTGATGGTCGGTTCGGTAAAAATGTCCGTGTCGTAATGTTCATCCAGCACATTGTAGGTGATGTGCTGGATAATTGCAGTTGCCTTTTCATCATTGATTAGGGCGGCTGCTTTGATAATGAACTCTTCCGGATTGAACTTGAACTGCTCAAAAACGGATTTCTCAATGCCGGTCAGAATTGCAACGACTGCCTTTCGCGTCAAGCCTGTCTCTCCGACCAGCTTGCCGATCAGATCATACTTCACGCTACTGCCCACGCGGATTTGCTTGCTGCTGTCATAAGTAGAAGACTTTGACTTCGAGAATGCACTTCCGTCAAGAAGCGAGTCCTTTGACTTGATCTCATCCATCGCGCCGGTTTCAACTTTGAAGAAGATTTTCGGCACATGGAGATTCCGGTTGATGGAATCAATCGCCTTGTCTACAAGCTCATCAGTATCAAAATCAACCACATACACAGATTTCGGGCTGATTCGTTTCCAGAGAGCTTTGAACTCCGGCATGGCGAGCTTGTCAGGATCAACTTGCAGCTCGACGTTCTTGTCGCGGGCATTCTCCGGCTGCATGGCGCGGCTGTCATAGACGGAATCGAGAATATTGATCACAGAATCGCGGCTGTCCGCCACTTCCTCCGCAACCTGAATCGCGCCGTTTGTTTTGTCGGCATAATATTTGTCAGTCAGTACACCGCGCTTGACATATCCGTTGGCGATCAAATCCTCAAAGATTGCCTGAGCCGTATCGCCGTCCACAACCTGTTCGTTGCCTCTGGCATCCACAATGACCTTGCCCTTGAAGAGATCGGCAGTAACAGCCACAGGGCGTCCTGCAACCGCATCGGCAAGCTCACTTTGCAAGCCTTTTGCAAAGCTGTCATAGCTTTCACTGGCAATAACGGTCAGCACATTGATAGAATGAACATCATTGCCGAGGACGTTGGCATCCATACGCTCGCCGTCTTGATTGACGCAAAGGCGCAATCCGCGACCGACCTCTTGCCGCTTGCGAACCTCGCTGCTGCTTTGTTTCAGCGTACAAATCTGGAACACGTTCGGGTTATCCCAACCTTCACGCAGCGCAGAATGGGAGAAAATGAAACGCACCGGGGACTTTTTGGGATCACGATCCAGAAGCAGCTCCTTATTCTTCATGATCAGGTCATAGGCGTCAATATCGTCAGATGTGCCTTCTTTTTTGTCGGAGAGCTTACTGTCAGTCATCTTGCCCTTTTTGTCAACGGAGAAGTAACCGGCGTGGGTATCATGGGCAGAAATCGCGTCCAGATACCGTATGTAGTCCTCATCTCCGATTTCCCGCTGCATGGAACTGAGGATGTCGTTGTACTCTTCCTCAAACATATCGGCATAGATGCCGTTAAACGGATGTCCAGCCTCATCGTACTGCTTGTACTTTGCAACCTCGTCGATGAAGAACAGCGACAGAACTTTGATGCCCTTATGGAAAAGCTGACGCTCCCGCTCCAAGTGAGAAAGAATCGTTTCGCGGATCTGAATGCGTCGGAGCTGGTCTTCGCTGACCTTACCGATCACATCTCCGGCAAAGATTTTGATACCGTTCAGGAACTCTACGGAGTTGTCGCGTCCGTCGATAGACTTGACCACAAAGCCTTCCTTATACTCGTCGAGCTTGCCAGACTCGCCGGAGTTGTCATAGAGGTTGTAGCCAATACCGACCGTGGCGGTTTTCTTGCGAAGTCCCTTTGCTCCAATGTAGTCAAACTGAATGGTCGCTGTCGGGTCAGCTTTGGAAAGGTTGATGCTTTCCAGATAGACGAAGCCCTCGGTTGCCGTGCTGCCGGACTCTGTGATGCCCTTGACGGCAATTTTCTTGACCAACTGTTTGTTGTACGCCTCCATTGCATCGAGGCGATAAACCATGTTATAAATGCTGTCCGCCTTATGAGTGGCTGAGTAGCGCAGCGTCAGCAGCGGATTAAACTCTTTCAGGCGTTCCTTAGTTTGCTTGCCCTCGACCGACTGCGGCTCGTCGATAATCAGAATCGGGTTCGTTTTTGCAATAATATCAATCGGGCGACGGGAACGGAATTCGTCCAGCTTCATGTAAATACGCCGCGCGTCCTTACCCTTGGCATTGAACGCCTGAGAGTTGATAATCATAACGTTTATGGAGCTATCCGACGCAAAGCGGTCAATTTCCGTAAGTTGGGCGGAATTATAGATAAAGAATCGGATCTTCTTGCCGTATTCCTCCGCAAAATGTTCCTGCGTCACCTGAAAGGACTTATAAACACCCTCGCGGATGGCAATGCTCGGCACGACCACGATGAACTTACTCCAACCGTAGTGCTTGTTCAGCTCATACATGGTCTTGATGTAGGTATAAGTCTTGCCGACACCGGTTTCCATTTCAATCGTCAGATTATAACGACCTTCCAGCTTGTCCGACGGCTTGATCTGATTGGTGCGCTGCACCTTTTGCAGATGTTCCAGAATCAGCTTGTCGGAAAGCTCCGGCACAATACGTTCATTACGCCAGCCGGTGAAATCTGCATCGTCTGTCATGGTCTGTTGACCGTAGCCCCTGTCCATCATGTAGGTAGGCGTGAGGTACGGTTGTCCGGCAAAGACGTCAACGACCGCTTTTGCCGCATCCGCTTGAAATTTTTGATGTTTGAATTGGAGTTTCATGAGGTTGCCTCCAGTGCTTTAGTGATATACGGCAGTGCTGCAATTCCAACTTGAATGCCTTTCTCCGCAATCCATTTCAAAGCACTACTAATTTTTCCCCAGCGCTTTTCCTTATCTTTTTCAGCGGATATGGAGGCAAGTTTTCCGGACAGCATCTCTTTCTCTTCATCCGAAAGCACGGATTCCGGTAGTTCCTGTATATTGTGAATTGTCTGCTCAAAAGTTACAACTACTGTTGCGCTTACATCTTGGTTCACATGTTGGGTAACCGTTACTGCTCCATCTGTACCTTGGAATGGCTTATATAGTCCGGAGGCAAGATTCAATTTATAGTTTTGGAGCTTTGCTCTTAATAGCTTAGCATCCCCAATATAATCAACAGGTGTATTCGCGCCATAGTGAGTAAAACTGTAATTATCCAGTTCGCTCTTTAATGACTCAATTTCCGGTTCGTAAACGGCAATGATCTCTGTTTGCAGCTCTTTTGCCTTTCCAACATCTTTTTTTGTTATGGCATCATCAAGCGCACAAATGTATCCTTCTAATACCTTTATTTTTTCTTCCATAAAGTGTGTCATAATACGGTGTCCTCCTTAGATCACCCTCACGCGCTTGGAAATGTCGCCCGCGTCCTCCGGCATATAGAGCTTGAAAATCTCGAACACGTTGATCTTCTCCGGGCTGGATGCAAAGCCGGAATCGCGGAAGACAGCACGGAGCGGCTTACGCTTGGCAATCTCCTTGACCACGCTTTCGGAAATATTCGCGTCAAAGCAAGCAATGAGGTCGCCGTCATTGTAGGTGTGGACGGTGCAGCCGTCGATCTGCTCTGACTTGTAGGGCAGTGACAGCGGCAGCCCCCAGTCGATCAGGCAGCCGAACAGCAGGTCGAGGTCGGTGCGGTCATCCTTGATGTTGGATTCCAGACCCGCGAGCATCCCCTGATCGTAGTCGTCCGGCGCATAGTAGACGTCTTTCATGTTGGTATCGTCCAGCTTGAGAACGCGGAAACCGATGTCGAGGTCTTGCGTGGTCATGGGGCTTTCGGACTTGATCTTGTCTCCGGCGCGGCGGATGCGCTCTTTTCCTATTTCACATATGTTTCGAAATACGACCGGGTTTCCTGCCTTGTCCTGCTCACACGGTTCAGGAACCTGTACCATAATAAACCGCCGATGTCCAGAGTCTTCGTAATTCATTTGCATTATCGCATCAGCAGTCGATGCAGACCCAGAAAAGAAATCCATGACAATGCAGTTTTTGTCTGCACCAATTTGCAGCAAGTATTTCAGCAAAAGTGTCGGTTTAGGGGTGCTAAAGAGGTTAGTTACAGGGATTTCGGGAAATAACTTTTTTAACTCATATTTAGCGCCACGAGTATGACCTGTTACATCCAAGTCTATACACAATGAAGACGGTGGTAAGCCCTCCATATCACAGAGATATGTTCTTCTGATTAAACGCGTCTCATCATCAGAGAAACGCAATTCTCCCGTTTTTAGTTTTTCCTGAACTGTTTCCCATGACCATCTCCACCCATTAGCCGGATGATGGATGATTTTTCCACTCGGAGTTGTAATATCATATTGCAAATTTACACGTAATCCCGGATTATTTACCGGATTTCCATCAAACCACGGTCCTCTTGGATCATTATCAGGGTTTTTGAAATGCGACCTCTTTTTAGGATCGTTAATGAAGTTGGGACACCAATTAGGATTTTTAGAGTATACTAAAATATAATTGTGATCTTCCGAAAAGGTCAGCGCATTATTATTACTATTATCACTTGAGCGCCAGATCAAATCGCCAATAAAGCACCTTGCACCAAACACTTCATCACAAAGCATTTTCAAGCTTGCGTGTTCTGTATGGTCAATAGTGATAAATATTGCACCGTTTTCTTCCAAGAAATTCCTTGCAAGCATAAGCCGGGAATACATCATTGATAGCCAATTCGAATGAAAACGCGGGTTTGCTGCACCATTTGGAACAAACTGAATATTATCGTCATCGTCTCGATAGTTTATCGATTCTTCATACTCTTCAGTAGACATCTCAAAGCTGTCTGTATAAACAAAAACATCTGTTCCTGTATTATAGGGTGGATCAATGAAAATCATCTTCACCTTGCCGAGATAGCTTTCCTGCAAGAGCTTGAGGACTTCCAGATTATCGCCCTCGATGTAGAGGTTTTCGGTGGTGTCCCAATCCTTGCTCTCCGCCACACAGGGGCGCAGCGTCTTCCGGATCGGCTTGTTGGCTTCTACGATAGCCGCCTTCTTGCCGACCCATGTGAACTCGTATGCCTCGTCGCCGTCCACCACGTCCGGCGAGAGCATCTGTTTCAGCAGCTCAAAGTTGACCGCCCGCTTGTACACCTTCTTCTCCGGCGTGCTGTGTTCCTCGTCCAGCATCTCTGTGATGCAGTTCGGAAACAGGGCAGCAATGCGGTCTATATTCTGTGCCGTCATATCTGGCGATTCCATGCGTAGTTTATCCATTTTCATCTTCCTCCGTGTTCATATCTGTGAGTTCTTGCTTTCCGCTCAGGTCAACAGTCGTGCAGAACCGCTTTGTTTCTGCATTTTCGCCAAATGCCACTGGGTATTTTTGAGAATAGTAATTACCAATTATGTCCCCATAAAGCAGTTCAATAATGTAATCGTTTCCTTTCACGATGTTTGCATCATCACAGAAAATGTGAAAGTAAAACGAATCGCCCTGCTTAATAGTGTACAGGCTTACGCCCCTTCGCTTTTCGCCCTTTTTATAAAAAGCAACCATTGTATTAGTTGCTGCACCATTCCCGACATTTTCAACCTCGAAAGGCACGGAAACAAAAGAGCAAGCTTGGAGTGTATGACATCCGCCGCCTTGATTGCACCACTCAAATCCACCAGATTTCAAGCGTTGCTGCTGAGCGTCTGAAAGCCTGTCCCTATACTCTATCGTTGCTTGATTGATAATAATGTAGACTTTTTCGAGCCTATATTCCTCGTATGCAGATGTGCCCTGATCTTGCTCTCCTATACTTTTTCCCGTCTGGCTAGGAGCAAAGCCGGAAAAGAGATTCGTTTTTGAATGTGATTTATAATGGGTCAAAGCGAGATAGGGCTTGACTCTATTTGCTTCGTCAATTCGATAGTTTCTCTGCGCATATTCTATCGAAATGTAAACTCCGATGATGGTTGTCGCTGACGCAAGCATAACACCATAAAATGCAAGCGCATCGCCTGCTCCCCATTCAGCGATAAATATGTTCAAAGGAGATGTTAGCTTGAACAGGCTGTTTATTCCAAACGGAATTGCAACGATAAAGATTGCGAAAGCAAGTAGCAGTTTCCATTTATATTTTGATAAAAATGCCTTCATTTCAATCTGCTAACCTCTTTTTTATTGCGATTCCTGTATGCCATGCGAATTGTCTCAAATTCTTCCGGTTTCTGCTCTAACTCAGCCAGTTTTTCTTTGAGAAATTGAAAGGCAAATTCAGAGAATTTGTGTGTTACCGAGCTTCTTGATACTGTTATTTCCAGATGATATTTCTTTGCCTCTTTCATCTTGTAGTACCAAATCAGCGCGTACAAATCCTGCGTGCTGATATTTAGCTTCTCTGCAAGCTGACGTTGAATATATGGGTGCGTCTCATCAGGATTTCCCTCTGGGACGGGAACTTCTTCCGCTAAGTCGATGTTGCCAGTCACCTTGATAACGGGAATACCGTCCGTTTCGCTGAAACTACCCTCCTTGATAAATTTTGCTTTTCTTAGAACCTGTGTCACTAATTTTCGGTCAAAAGCAACATCAACCCCATACGGTGTGCTGATCTTTCCGTTAGAGTAGTTTACAATGCCAAGGTTGGCTGTTTTATTATCTCGAATTACCTCAAATAGTCTCAAAAGTCCCTCACGCTCTTTTGTCGTGCGTTCTTCAATGAGCGGCTCATTTCTGCAAATTTTATTTTTTCGCTTCTTGCACGATAGCGATAGTAGACATCGCCACTATTTATTTTCTCACCGTCGTTTGGCTTTTGCGCTATAATCGGCTTGTATTCCGCTTCCGCCGTGTATATCCATCCGATTTTCAAGAACTGCTTAGTACCTGTTCCGTCAGTTACAGGCACCTCGATGACAAGCGTACCGCAATCCCAATCCATTGCGGGCGCAAACAGCGAGTTTATTGTCTCAGAGAATTGCTCCTGACTCATATTTTCAAAGTTATCATTTTTTAATCCAATAATCATTCGCGGATTGTCCTTAACGCCAAAAATGATATATCCACCACGATTGTTGGAGTATGCAGCCATAGTCTTTGCGTATTTGGCAGTGCTGTTTTTATTGAAGGATTCCTTGAACTCAACAGTATTACTTTCGCGGCTTTTCAACGCCCCCGCAGCATTTCTGCTTGACAGCACTTTTCTTACGGTTTCTTCATGGTTCATCCGCTAAAGCACCTCCAAACTCCTTCTCAATTTCTTCAACTCCGCGTTCATTTCCATCCGCTGGTTCAGCTGCTTCTCTTTCTTCATCTTGTTTTCCAGCACGGAAATCTGCTTTTCAAGTTGCTTCTTCTTTTCGTCCCGTTCGACAGATTCTTTCAGACTTTCGCCGGAATCCGTTTGCAGCTTGTCCCCGGCAATCTGGCGGACAAAATTCTCATACACGCTGTCCATAGACAGTCCTTCCAGTTTCAGAGGAAGGGCGTCCTCGTCCATCCATTCGGTGGAATAGTAGCGGTTAACCTTGAAGGCTGTGTTGCCGCCGGATTCTTCCTTGTAACCGATAACAGCTTTGTACTTGCCTTCGTATTCCAGAATGAACAGTATGTGGTACGGTATTTCCTTGTCGATCTGGCACATAAAGCTGTCATCCAGTATCTGACTGTTCAGCTTTACCTCGAACACTTCCAACTCGGTCACGGCAGTGCCGGGAGCAAGGTTGGTGGTGGAGGCTGCGATTTTATTGCGCCAGTAGATTGTTTTTATTTGGTCTATGAACACCTTTTTCAGTGCTGGGGTTACGGTGAGGTTGTCATAGAATTTTTGTTTCGGAATTCGTTTGTTGAATTCCGTTGTTTTTGGTAATCCAAGCATAGTTCAATCCCCTTACTTAACCACCAGGAAACAGATGAGTTCAAAATCATTCAGTCCGGAAATATCCGACATAAGTGCGGAAGTGCCACCTGCGGAGAAGAGACTGTCAATATCGCTTTCTTCCTTGGTGTCAATGATGGAGTTGATTGCTTCATTCAGCAGTTCGGAGAATTCTGCCATGTCCCTGCCGTCATTGGTTTCTGCGTTGAATTTACGGCAGAGTTCTGCCAGGGGTTCACTCTTGCCACGGCAAAGCAATCGCACATCATCAAGCAGTTTCTTCGGGTTCAGATAATCGCAGATGATTTTTCCGTCCATACCGATATAAATCATATAGAACGGATGGATGCGGTTCTGATTATCAATGTTCACGCTCTTGTTGATGTTCTTCAGCACGAAGATGACGCCCTCCAGCAGCTCATCGGTAGCAGGAACAACAGCATGGAGACCACGAGGCTTTTTATCCATATCACCGTGGTTCTTTACATATTCGAGCAGATCAAGGCGGAATTCATTCAGTCCCAAGTCCATAATGGAGATGCCTTCGGACATATCTTCGATATCTACCACCTCCTCCTGGAGGCGTTTGAGTTGCTGCTTTCTGTATTCCAGGTCTCCTTTTTCTTCGGCATTGATAAGGTCATCATCACCCGTGGATGTCATAACCGTAATTTTCATACGGGTCTCGACTCTTGACTTCAGATTGATGTAGTCATCAAGAGTGAGGTCAGGCCAGAAGTTCACTAGCTGGATGTAATTATTTGTGCTGCCGATACGGTCGATACGACCGAAACGCTGAATGATACGTACAGGGTTCCAGTGAATATCGTAGTTAATCAGATAATCGCAGTCTTGCAGGTTCTGACCTTCAGAAATACAGTCGGTGGCAATCAGAATGTCGATTTCTACCTTACTGTTCGGCATCAGCACATCACGACCTTTAGACTTCGGAGAGAAGCAGGTCAGCACATTGTTGAGGGTTGCCTTGAACTCTTTTATGGTAGTCTTGCCATCAATGTCGCCCGTGATAACGGCGGTATCCAGTCCGTATTTCTTTTTTACAAAAGTGCTTACATTTTCGTAGAGGTATTCTGCAGTGTCGGAGAACGCCGAGAAAATGATAACCTTCTTATTATCGGGGTTAATCGGATTCTCGATTTTCCGGGAGAGCAGCGTGAGAAGTTCCTGCAATTTGCTGTCATGTTCCGGTGTAATGTCCGCTACCATAAGTGTCAGCAATTCCAGGACTTCTGCGTCTTGCTGAAGCTCGGTACGCCAGGTCTTATAGTCCATATCTGCAAGGTCGATTTTGACCTTTTTGCCTACAGAAAAATAGTCGGTGTTACTATCATCCATGTCGAATTCAGATTCCTGAGCTTCGTACATAGTTATGTCGGCAGTACCGTATTTTTCAAAACGGTTTATTGCCTCAATGGTGCTGTCAATGAGTCCCTTGATACGTGTAAGCGTCAACTGGAAAGAATGAACAGAACTTTCAAGCCGTTTCAAAAGGTTGATGCTCATCAAACGTCGGATGCCTTGCTCACGTCCGGTCTGCGTAAGGTTTTCGCCCTTGTTGTGTGTCTGCTCAGCATACTTCTGTATCTTGCTTGGAAAAATATAGTTGGATGGTGTGTAGATGCACAAACTTAACAGCATCAGCTGGGCGTATATTTCATTGTAGTTAATGGCGTTTTCCAAATCAGTGAGGCAGGGACGCTTGGAGATAGGTGGCAGCCTTTCCGGAAATTTGCCGATTTTTGCGGAGTTATAATATTTTTCAATATGCTTTCTGGATCTTGCTATGGTTACGCTATCCAAAACTTCAAAGAAGTCAAAATCAAGGGTACGGAGCAGCGCATCGGTGGAGCGTTCCTCTACAGGAAGTTTGCTCCAGGCGTTGAACGCCTTTTGAGCCTGCTTAAAAATATCCTCAATGGACTTCTTGGTATTCAGCTTGGAATTGATGTTTTCGGAGTCGCCTTCATAGGCAATCGCAAGCTGATTTTTCAAATCAACAAAACGGTTATTAACAGGAGTAGCAGAAAGCATCAGCACCTTGGTTTTTACACCGGAGCGGATGACTCTTTCCATCAGTTTCATGTAGCGGTTCTCCACGGTGTTGCTGTGCGTACCGATACCGTTTCGGAAGTTGTGACTTTCATCGATGACAACCAGGTCATAGTTGCCCCAATTTAGACGGTCGAGGTCAAGACCATTGGAAGTTCCGTGAGCACGGGAGAGATCTGTGTGGAACAGAACATCATAGTTCAAGCGGTCAGATGCAATTGGGTTATTGACATAGTTGTCTTTGTATGTATTCCAGTTCTCAGCCAGCTTTTTCGGGCAAAGCACAAGGACGGACTTGTTACGGTTCTCATAGTATTTTACAACCGCCAATGCAGTGAAGGTTTTACCGAGACCAACGCTGTCTGCCAGGATGCAGCCGTTGTATTTTTCCAGTTTGTTGATGATGGCGAGAACGGCGTCCTTTTGGAAGTCATATAGCATCGACCAAATCTTGCTCTCTTTAAATCCGGTAGCTTCATTTGGCAGCTCGTCCTCGGAAATATCATCCAGGAATTCACTGAAAACATGGTACAGCGTTGTGAAGTAAATGAATTCCGGAGGGTTCTCATTGTAAGCGCTACTAATACTTTCGATGATTTCTTCAGTAACATCCTGCATCTTGGTCTTGTCATTCCAAAGGGTTTCAAATAACTGCATGTACTGTATAGAGAATGGTGCCTCCATGCGATTGACCATGTTGTAGCTATTATTTCCGCGCTCACAGCCAATATCCACGGTAGTGAAACCGCCTATCGGCATATAGGCGACCTGTTCGGCAGGAGCATCAACGGTCATAAAGCCACCCATATTTTCTCCGGTAATGTTAGATTTGAAGGTAGCTTTCTTACGAATCCAATCGGCACATTCTCTTGCAATGGCTTTCTGTGTCATTTCGTTACGTAGCTTAATTTCATATTCTGTTCCATACAAGCTGGTTTCACGCGAGAGGCGTGGAATGTAAAATTCGCGCTTTGCCTTGGAAGCCTTCTCCTTTGTAAAGGTTGGGGAGGTAAATATGAAACGGAACTCGTCAACGGAATCAAGCTGTTTTTTCAGTTCCTTGTATGCATACATAGAGAAGCAGGCAGCTGCAATAGAGACCTTGCTGCCCTTGGAAATGGTTGTCACCATATCATCTTTTACGATTTCCTGTATATTGTCATAGATTTTCATAGGTTTACCCATCTTTCCAGGAGTGTCAGCATCATTCGCACCTGTTGCTCCTTACTTAATGATTTCCGCAAGATTATAGTTCACCATAGCAATATTCTATCATCATAGGTGTACCAAAGAACGGATATTTAATCTTTGATGGTCTCCAGAATATCTTCAATGGTACTATCTAACGCTTTACAAATACGCAGCAGGATATCTGTGCTGATATTTTCTCACTGTCGGTGTTTTGTTTTTTCGCAGTCTCTCCATATAGGTGCAAACTGCAATTTACTTTGATTTCAAGTCAAAATTGTCGGCACACAATTTTTCTATTAACTCCGCATAATAATCGGCATCCTGCAGGATACCATTGACTTCAAACGAAGGCGCATAATCAACTTCATAATGTTCTCCAAATTTAATAGGATTTAGTCCGCTGTTAGCAATTTGGCGCATAGATTCGAAGCTATTCATTGTGAATTGACTAAAATCTCTTACTTGCTTATCAAATAAAAACTATGGATCAACTTTCTCGCCGGCAACTCTCATTATTGTTTATAAAACTTAATCAGTATTGCTGAGCAATACGCAATATCTGAGTATTTGCCTATTTGTTTTATAGCATACCACAAAATAGTATAAAATGCAAGAAAAACGTAGCTTTTTAACAAAAAATCGTGCCATAAATCAGAAATTTTGCAACATTTCAGCAAAATGCTTTTTCGATAGTTTCAATAGAAGAGAAGTAAACAAACAACTTTTCGTAGCGGAGATGATTTTCTTTCACATTGTAAGAGTTAAAATCAAGATTTAGCTAAAATTTATGCATCAGTCCGTTTTATTGTACACCTACTTTGCTAGAATTATATAAAAATATACCTGAATGGTAATACAAAGTTTATTTTTGACATTTATTGCACTCTGATTGTCAATACTGTTCTTCGTTTGTATGATATAATAAAGACAAATAAAAAACGGAGGTCAAAAAATATGGAAAGCAAAAACGTATTTGATGCTATCATGGACTATATCGATGATAGTGTAAAGCTCAGCTATGAAGAAATTTCACGTGGAATATACGAAATATCCGGATATACTGATTTGGATTTCGGAAAATTTCTTTCGATTTTGTCAGCAGGAAAAATTGGTTTGCACAATTATTTTCTGAAAAGAAGGATGTATTTCATTTCTAAGGAACTTGTTGATGATCCAAGTAAATCGGTAGCTGATATTGCACAGGAATACGGTTATTCAGAACAGTCGTCGCTCTCCAGAGCTGTCAAACAGTGCTATGGAATAACACCGGGAAAAATCAGAAAAGAAAAGCTTGAGATGAAGAACGAAAAACTGCAGTTGTCGGATTTCATTAAAGATAATTACGAAAATAACAACAGACTCTGTATTGCGTTGAAAAATGAGATCGGCGACACTTGCAATAATGATTTTGGCTACTTCGAGAGCTTTATCCATTTCTTTTTATTGTGAATATGTACGTCGGATGTTTGATCGGATAGAAAAAATGGTTGATGATATGATGGGATCTGATGACAGTTATCTGCCGGATATTTTTGCTGAGTCGTCTGAAACGATAATAGAAATAATAAAGGAGATCTTAGGTGATGATCTTCCTAAATACATAAAGCCATGCACATATTCTGACTATTTTGGTAATAAAGCCGTAGGCAGAAACGCTATCAATAAAATACAAAGAGCATGGTACTATGAACCGGAGGCATTTACCATTAACAAAAAACGAGGCATATTAGAATATAGGATTCCCGATAATACCTGGTACTTATATCTTGGAGCAGATACGTCAAGAATTGCCTCCCAGTCTGAACGCACAGGTCGTATCAAGAACGATGACAATGAATCTTGACGCAGCGTGTGAGTTTTTTGGTTTAGATTTTAAAATGAATTTTTGGGGCAGGTTACATCAAAGAAAGTGAATTGAATTAAAGCACATCAAGCGTCAGTAAATCATATTCAGAATATTGTCCCATATCCCAAAGTTTTTTGCCGTAGAATACCCCTGAATATCAAACGCAGGCTGTATTGCTTTCCTCCCTTTATCCGAAATCCTTGAAAGTAATATACACCGCCTGAGATACAAGGCGTTAAGTTATTTGACAAGAACAAAAAGATGTGTTATGCTATATGCAATTTACCTAAGATCAAACATGATGAGTAATTATTACTGAAAGCAAGGAGGCATCGTTATGGCAGAACTTAAAAACTGGTACATTCATTATGACTACGGAGAGTTCATCGCACACGGATTAGCATACGGAAGGGCATCGTATAAATTCGGTGACGGCGCAGGCGTACATACTTCGCCGATAAGCTCGGTGGAAATCGACGAATCAGGGCTTCATATACAGACAAGAAACACGCTTTATTTTTTGGATAAAGACTTCATAAATGTGGATCAACACGACGATTCATTAAATGCCTTAGCGCAAGAGTTCTTTAAAGACGATCCCGAATTGTTCCTTTCAAAAATTCGCAAATGGTTAAGCAAGGCACAGGAGGATTTTAAGAAAAATCAAACTTTGCTTGGCAATGATACGGTCTACCTTGAGCTTATCCCGTCTACCGACAGTTTCTTTTATCGTGCGTTGTATAAAGATGAATACGGAAGAGTGCATATCGAAAGAGCAGAGTACCATGCAGGAGATTTTCAGGATTCTGTGATTCTGTGTAAATCGGGTGTGCGTTGGTTTCCGGGAAGTAGGGGTATTACATTCTACGACAGACTTTACATAGAGGAGCCGCCTAAGGATAAGGTCGGATGTATCAAAAATGTCGGAGTAAAACCGATGAAGATAACATTTGTAACAGATAAGGAAATAATCCTGCAACCCGGCGAACTCTACAAGGCAGAATAACTCGGGCATCATCTGCAATCATTTTACCGACAATTCAGAACGTTATTAAAAAATTATGGCAAAAATCAGGAGCACAAATGAACTTTTATATATCCGATCTGCATATCGGTCACGAAAACGTAATCAGGTTTGACAACAGACCTTTTGCAAATGCAGACGAAATGAACGATACAATATTTTCTAACTGGAACAGCCGTGTGACTCGGGACGATACCGTGTATATTCTCGGTGACTTTATATGGCACAAGGAAAGCAAATGGTATGATATCGTATCCGGACTTACAGGCAATAAAGTGCTTGTCAGAGGTAATCACGATCCGAGACAGTACAGCAGTAATGTTAAAAATCTGTTTCAGGATATAACGAATATAAAGGAAATTGTGGACGAGGGCAGGCACGTTCTTATGTGCCATTATCCGATACCGTTTTTCCGTACTGATTTTTCTGAAACGTCATATATGCTGTACGGTCATGTGCATACTACAAAGGAATATGATTATGTAAAGGGACTCAGAAAGACGTTGGCGGCAAACAGGGATGTACACGGAACTCCGCTTACTAATTTCATCAATGTAGGCGCGATGATGCCGTATATGAATTACACACCGAGAACTCTTGATGAGATAATTGCAGGCGATGAGGGATATCGTAAGTCCGATGAATATTGAAACAGCTTTGTGATATTATAAAGAAAGACCGCCTTGCAATCATCAGATGCAAGGCGGCCTTCCTGCGTTAACGCAAGCATAAGACTTAATTGTTTGCTCGGAGTAACCGTCTGCAAAGCAGCGATTCCTCATATTTGATTTTATCATAGCTATTGCGTGATGTCAAGACGATATCAGAGTATTTTTGCATCTGAAAGGAGAAAAATATGAAGGAAGTAAATCCAGAAACTTTCACAACAGATATTTCAGACATGAACAAAAGAAAAGTATTTGCCACGCTGAAAGATTTTGTTCTCGGCGACGAATGTTATCAGGGAGAAATTCTCGCTGTTTGCGGCTTGAAAAGAACGGGTAAAACAACTCTTTTGAAGCAGTTGCTTTGCGATATTGTCGCATATACTGCGTCCTGTGCTTTTTTAGAAATGCAGGACAGCGATACAATGAAAATGCTTGAAAGAAGAATTGAAGAAGAACAAGCAAAAGGTAAGACGGTTATATTCATCAATGAAATAACCAAAGTGTCCGATTTTATCAATAATTCCTCTGTGCTTGCGGATTGCTTTGCAAAAGCGGGTGTAAGAATAATAATTTCCGGTAAGGACAGTCTGAGCGTTGCTTTTGCAGAAGATTATGAGCTGTATGACAGAGTAAGAAAAGTCAATACGACCTATACTTCTTTTGCAGAATACCACACGCTTTTCCCCTCGGAAGATATAAACGATTATATTCGGTACGGAGGTCTGTTTTACAAAAATGAAGCCGAAAAATCCACAATCGGATATGAAAATATACTGAGCTATCTGCACGATGCGGTTACTATGAATATTGCAAATTCATTAAAGAATAACGCCGATATAGACAAGAGGGATTCCGCATTTAAAAATATCAACGAAACCGAGCTTGCCGAGCTTAAAAGTATTACAGAAAAGGTTGTAGGGTTGTATAGCGGTTCGCCCGACGGAGAGATTATTACCGCTTTGACAGATAAAAAAGATAATGCCGAACAGTTCGCTCGGATGATCGGTTCGGGTAAAAATGCCGATTGTTACATTACCCCACAGATGATAAAAGAGCTTGAAAAATGGCTGAAAGAAATCGGTTTTCTTGCGTTTATCGAAAAAAGAACATTCACAAATGTATCGGGGGTGTGGAAAAAACTGCCTCCGACTTATGAATATCATATAGTACAGCCTGCTGTCAGATACAGTTTTCTGAAAAAAGCAGCTGAATCTGAGATAGAACGGTATCAGCACCTTGATAAGCAAAGGCAAAAAGAAATGGCGGAAACTCTGAACCGTAATATGTTAGACGAGATAGTCGGGCAGACGGTTATCTTTGACATTATGAGCTCTTTGCCCGACGAACGCTATATCGTCTGCAAGCCCGAATTTATGCACGAAAACCGCCTTATCAACGGTTATGATATGCTTATTTATGATAGACAGGAAAACAGTTACAGATATTTTTTGATAAGACGAAAGTCGGATGATTATGCCGATAATATTGAAGAAATAACGTCGGTAGCGGAATCGCATTTCGGAGAATGTAAAAGCGTCTGTATGCTGTACGCCGAAAAATCTCCGAACGGTTTTGCCGGCAGGGAATGTTATAATATATCCGATTTTTTAATCGCTGTAGATAAATACAGGGATATGGATAAAGTAATGCGATATACTTGAGCTTCTGCTTTTGCTGTAGCAGATATATTTCGCATTATGAGCGTTTATATTTTCAAACAAGCTATGCATTGACAAACGCAATTTGATATGTTAAAATCCAAATTAACAAGATGTATCTGTTCTGATTCATATATTTATAACAGGTGGTGATTTCGTGTCATATACGCAATATAATTTCAAAAGAGATTTTTTCTATGAAGCTGAAAACGCAATAGAAAACAGTAGTATTACGTTTATTACCGGTCCGAAGAAATGCGGGAAAACGGTATGTCTGCGTCAGCTGGCTGATGCTTATGAAAATGCGCTATACATCAATATGAAGTATGATTTTGATACAGATGAAAAACGGAATGATGTCGTAAGTCGTGCAGTAAACAGCATAGCTAACGGTCAGAAGATAATTTACCTTATCGACGATGCCGAATATTTGGCACTACCTGATAAAGATATAGCAAAAATAGCCGGTGCGTATAGCAAATACGATAATCAATGCACAAAAGTGGTTTTTGCCGGCAGTCATTCAGAATTACTTGAGTTTTGGGGGCATATCGCTTGTGGCGGTAATGCGTCTTTTATAAGAGTCGGCTTTCTGAGCTTCTCCGAATGGCTGTCGTTCAAAGGAATGACAGATGTTTCCAAGAGGGCATACGCAGACTTTTTGCACGGCTGTAAGGAGTTTTGCCAAGGCTTTGATAATACAGAAAAATATTTGCAGGATTACCTTGATGAAACGGCTGAGCTTGCTGAAAAGCCTATAGAGTATATTACCGGTGCAGAAACCGAAAGCGTTAACGTTAATACTATTCTCGATGTCTTATGTTCCTCCCTTAAAGAGCAGATAAATAATGCTGATGTTTCAAAAATTCATACAGGCAACCTTGAAAAATCGGTGCATATAAGCAATTATGACCGTAAGAACGCCATGCGATTTTTATCCGACAACAAGCTTGCAACGCTGACCTATATTACCGATAAGCCTACAGCCGATCCGTATATAACACAGAAATTTCTGAAGCCGTCAAACGAATTGTACAGAAACCCCGAGGTGTTTTCAAGGCTCAGACTTACTGTTGATTATCCGATGTTCTGTATTGATCTGATAAATAGTGCAACAAAAGTTGCAAACCCGGACAAGATTTCCGATGATATTTTAAGAATAATCGTAACAGCTCATATCAGGAGCTTGCTTTCCTGCAGCGGCGTGTTTGAGTATGAAAATAGTCCCGTATCAACGGTTTTTATCGGCAATAGCGGATATTCGGTTGAAGTGTTGCTTTCCGATGACATCGATTTATCACATAGTCTTGATTCGGTTCCCGAAGATTATGAGAAAATTATTCTGACAACAAGCAGGGACGAAGTAGCGGGCGGCATACGCCTGATACCGTATTACAGATTTATTTTTGATAAATCCGATAACAGAAAGAAGGTTCAATATGAAAATCAATGAAAAAATCCGTACTTTACGCATAAGAAGCAGACTTACGCAAAATCAGACAGCAGATTTTCTTGATGTAACACCATCGTTTATCGCTCAAGTTGAGAACGGAACAGCCGCTCTTACTGCGGATATGGTGAACAGGCTGTCGGCACTTTATTGTATACCTCTTGAAGATCTTATCAGTGATAATGAAGAATGTTTGCAAAATGCCGATGACCTCAGCGGATATTCTGTCGACAATCTGAAAGCAATAGCGGATGTCAGCAGGATAGCACTGAATGCAAATTTTATGACAAGAAGGCTGAAAGCAAATAAAGTGCTATAGAACGAAAACCGCCTCTGAGCAATCCAATACTAAGGGGCGGTTTTGGCGTGCTATTCTACGAACTCTAATTGGATTTCGTCAAAGCTGGGATGAGCATCACTGAAAAGTTTAATGCAAGCTTCGATTTCTTTACTTGAATTTGAGTTTACATAATATTCCTCTGTAATGATTCCATCCAGTGCTTTGAGAGGCCGGCATCATCATGCAATTTGCCATTTGGCATCCGAATGTTCTGACGTCCTGTTATTGCGATTTTAACCATTTTCTTTCACCTCCTTTGTTAGTATTTTAGCATCTTTTTATTATTGGTGTGCGGTTTTCGGTGCATTTGGATAAAATTGTTATTATGTTAATGCAATGTGTAAAAGAAAATAGCAGTATATTTATCTGGTGTTTGAATAAATTGCACTTATTCGGCAAAATTAAAGTAGAAATTACTTCGGATAAGAAGTTTATGGATTGGATTTTGAAGAAATATTGCAAAATACAATTGACATTGCCCATTGGTAATGGTATAATTAACAAATGAACATAGAAAATGGAGGGATCAGTATGTTGCTTAGCTTTACTGTAAGCAATTATAAATCGTTTAAACAGAGTAACACCCTTTCTATGGTGCCTGCACCTAAGCAAAAAGGGCTTGACTATAGTATATGCAAAGAGAAGATTGGAAAAACGAGCTATAAAGCTTTATGCTCAACTGTAATGTATGGTCCGAATGCGTCCGGTAAAACAAATATAATCGGTGCTATGGATACATTCCGTGCAATTGTGCTTCGTGGAAATATACGTAACAGCGAAGAACAGGCATCTCCAAATGCGGCTGCCTACTCGCTCGAACTTATTCCTAATAAGGATATATCCGCTCCCGTGACGATGGCGATCGAATTTATCGATAATGTCGTTAAATTCAAGTATGAAATAACACTGGATATCGGGTTATTTCTTGAAAGAGACAAGAAAAGAAAAATATTGTCGGAAACATTTTACGTTAATAATGCAATGGTTTTTCAACGTGGTGAAACTATAAAAATAGGAAACTTATCACAGATCTCATCTTATCTGATAGAAGCGGATATAAGTAAGAACAGAAGCTTTGCTGATATTTCCGAAAAATCACTTTTAGCAGATGAATTATTTCTCACCGGTGCTTTTAAACTCTTGTTCGCTCCTAAACTTGTACAGCAGTTTACCGATTGGATAAGCGAAAAGTTCATGGTTATATACCATGCGAATGAGGTTCAGTTTATCAATAGATTTGCTGATCCTAAGGAAAAAACAATATACATTGATACAACCACACAGCAAGCCGCTAAACTTTTTGGAATCAATTCCAATGGTATCGGGTATTTTTCGGGAGATGACGGTACTATGAAGCTTTGCTCGGTAATTGATAATTTAAATATTGCTAAAGGAAAAGGCGTCGTTATTCAATCCGATATTTATGAGTCATATGGCACACTGCGATTTGTAAATATTTTTCCTTTGATAATACGTGCCTTAGATACCGGAAGCACACTTGTTATAGATGAATTTGATGCGTCTATTCATCCGATCGCACTCATGAATATAATCAATATTTTCCATAATGATGAGGTGAATACTCGTCACGCACAGCTGATATTCAATACGCACAACCCGATTTTCCTGAATTCAAATATGTTCAGACGTGATGAAATAAAATTTGTAGAACGTGATGATACGACACACGAAAGTTCTATTTACGCATTGTCAGATTTCGGAACGTCAGGGAAAAATGCTGTACGCAAGGGTGATGATTATATGAAAAATTATTTCGTTGATCAATATGGCGCTATCAACAATATTGATTTCACCGATGTGATCAAAGATGTTCTTGGTGTCAATGGAGAGAGTTCGGATGAGAAAACTAACTAAAAAGTATTATTTCTCGGTTGAAGGCGAAACTGAAAAATGGTATCTGGATTGGCTTCAAGACTTGATAAATAATTCAGATGCGTCATGCAAAGTGTCGTTTAATTCAAAGGTAGAGAAAGATCCTGTGAAATATGTAAAGGGGCTTTCAATCCAAGGCAAGACTACAGTATTTCATTTTTATGACTATGAAAGTAATGAAAGCGATTATCAGAAACAATTTGAAAAGGTAATGGATAGAATGCGTGAAGCCGAAAATCTCGGAAAAACAATTAAATATCAGTTTGGATACAGCAATTTTACTTTTGATTTATGGATAGTATTACATAAAGCGGATTGTAACGGTATGCTCACTGACAGAAGTAAATACCTCGAGAAAATTAATAGTGCTTACTCTGAAAAATTTGAAACGATGGGTAAATACAAGACAAGAGATAACTTCGCCGGATGCTTAGCGAAATTAACTCTTGATGATGTTTGTAATGCCGTTAAGCGTTCAGAGAAAATAATGAGGTCAAATAAAGAATTATACAATTTGATGTCATATAAGAAGTTCTCGTATTATCGTGAAAACCCTTCACTTGAAGTAGGCACAATCATCGGTGGTATTCTCAGAGAATGTGGCGTTATGTGATATTGAACACGCTTTCCTGCTGAACGCATATAGTCCGTCCTATATCGCACAGGATATATTTAACGTAAAGGAGAAGCATAATGATCAATCCACATGAAACCGAAGCCTTTGACTTCCTTTATAATTTCGTTCATGAACACGCTGAAGGTGTGTATTATTTGACATTTCAAGATGGTGTACAGATATCTGCGGAATATGATACAGACTATGAAACGGACAATGGCATTGATGTTGATGATGTCGGTTATGAGGAATATATAGCGATTGTTTTTAAAAATACGGCTGACAATACTATTTTTGAAGTAAGCTGTTTTTCTTTCCCGACCAAAGTAAGCTATAATGGCGAGCGGATAATATAATTATAAACATATTAGAGTTGAGAGCAGAGCATTGCAGAATGCGTATATCGTCCTATACCGCCCCGTATACATTTAACGTATTCAGCATTGTATGACACAAAAATGACACAAAAAAATAGCAAGCGGCTCTGTTGTGCGAAATATCAGCGAAAATAGCTTCTGTTGAGGAAGCGCTGAAGGCTTAATCAATAACATCGGTACAAGATAATATACTATATTAGGCGGTCGCTGTTTGGTGACCGCCTTTTTGCATAAAACCGATCAAAAATGCCGATTAAACGTTAAAAACTATATCTGCCCCTCACTATACACATAAAAATGAAGCAGAAAAATCCAAATGCAGATATGCTTGTTGCGTCTTATTTGCCGTTATGCTATAATTTAATCAGAATCAATTAGGAGCGTGAGAAAATGCTCAGTGCCATATATCCTGTTCCGGCAAGCGAAGTCAGGCTGCCGTTTTATCTGTCGGGAATCGGGAGAACATCGCCCGAATTTCACGTTAAGCGTGATAAGGGGCTTACCTCGCATCAGTTTCTTTATACTGCAAAAGGCTGTGGTGTTTTAGAAGTCGGCAACAGAAAATATAAGCTCGAAAAGAACTCCTTTATGTATCTTCCGCCCGAATTGCCTCACGAGTATTATCCTGAAAATGATGAATGGAATACCTGCTGGATGGTGTTCAGAGGCGACTTTCTTAAAGGCATTATGAATACAATGGGCTTCAGCGGAGAAATGGTCGCAGTTGACGCTGACCTTACCGCCTTTGAAAAGATATTCGGCAGAATATACAGTCTTGCGGCGGATAATCTTCATAGCGGCGAAAAATGCTCGTTGCTGATATATAACGCAGTGTTGGCGGCAAAAGAGATATTCGGCGGAAAGCAGGAAGAAAACAACACGGGAAATCTCATAGCGGATAATGCTGTCAGATATATAAACGAGCATTACGGCGATGATATTACGTTAAATGAGCTTGCCTGCCTTTCCGGCGTTTCACCGCAGTATTTCGACCGTGTTTTCAGAGAACGACTTAATATGCGGCCTATGGAGTATATCGCTCGTGTCAAGATCTCAAAAGCCAAGTCGATGCTTCTTGACTCCGATATTTCCGTGACACAGCTTTCAAAAAGTCTGGGATATACCGGCCCCACTTATTTCGGAATCGTATTCAAAAAGTATGAGGGGATTTCGCCTTCCGAGTTCAGAAAAAACGGCGGTAGTGTAATTTAGTTTCAAAAAGTTAGAGTTATCATTAATTTAAGATTGACGGCGGACGTTTTCCGATATATATTTATATTGTAATTTTATATCGGAAGGGGTGCTTTTATGGGCATTTTAAAACGAATAACCGCACTTGCCATCGGTGCGGCGATTATGTGCACCGCAGTTAATACTGTATTTGCGGAAAATAATAACAGAGGTGATACGGTGAATATTAAAATTGACGGCAGTAAAGCAAACACAAGCGAAAACTTCCTCTACAGAGGACAGGGCATGATCAGCTGTAACGGCTCGTCAAGGCTTTTGCTTGACTATAAGGAGAAAAATCCCGAAAGCTATGACAAGATACTTGAACATCTTTACGGCAAAAACGGACTTAAATTTACTCACTTCAAGGTGGAAATGGGCGCGGATGTAAATACATCGTCCGGCACAGAGCCTGCGACCATGAGATATGAGGATGAAAAAGCCGATGTGACCCGTGGGGCAGGTTTTCAGCTTGCCGCCGATATTAAAAAGATAAATCCGGACGTAACACTTGATATGTTGTGGTGGAGCGAGCCGCGCTGGGTCACGGATGCCAAAGACGTGTATGCGGCAAGGTATAAGTGGTATAAGCAGACGCTTGATGCCGCTTATGAAACCTACGGTCTTGTGTTTGACTATGTGAGTGCGAACCAGAATGAACGTGCTGTTGATACGGATTGGATAATCTATCTTTCAAAAGCTCTCAAAAGCGAAAAGGACTGTCCGTATGATTACTCTGAGATCAAGATAGTTGCGGCGGACGAATGCGGCACTTGGGGCATATCAAGGCTGATGATGAAGAATAAGGAGCTGTGTGATGCGGTCGATGTGATCGGTTCTCACTACACAAGCTTCGCTGATGATACTACAAAAAAGCTTGCGGAGGAATACGGCAAGGAATTATGGTTTTCCGAGGGAAGCTCACCTATGACCTACGCACAGTCGGTATATCGCTATGACGAGGGAAACTCGGGACTTACCGGACTTAACGGCGTGTTTGATATTGCTAACCGTATGATAACGATGGTAAGCGGAGGATATATGACGCTGTATGAATATCAGCCTGCCGTTGCAGGATATTATGACGGCGTTACATATTGCCACAAACAGCTTATAAACGCCTGCACCCCGTGGAACGGCTATTACACCCTTGACAGCGGATATTATATGAATCTGCATTTCTCACAGTTTATGGATAAGGGCTGGAGCTTTATATATGACGCTTGTTACGGCGATGCAAAGGTCGGCGGTGACGGTCACGCACTGGTTGACGCAAAGTACAGCTATATCACCGCTTGCAGTGCGGAAGGCGATTACAGCACGATTATTACAAATACGACATCGGAGCCTATCACATATAACTTTGAGATAGCAAACCTCGCAAAAGCGGATAATGAAGTATATGTATGGGAAACAAGAGGTCCTGATGAGGGTCAGGAGTACAATGCTAATTATTTCAAGAAGATTTCGACAGTTACTCCCGAAAACGGCAAGTATTCGGTTACGATAAAGCCGTATTCGATGATAACTGTATCAACTTTGAATATATCAGAGCCTGAATTTGATGTGCCGCAGGAAAGCGACAATAAGTTACTCTCATTGCCGTACACAGATGATTTCGGTTATTCCGATGAGTTCCTTTCATCAAGAGGAAACGCACCGCTTTACACGACCGATGAGGGCGGCGCTTTTGAGGTTGCCGAAAAGAACGGCGAAAAGGTGCTGATGCAGAAGATTACAAAGGATATTAAGGCTAACGAATGGGGCGGTACACCTGATCCGACAACTAATTTCGGCGATGACCGCTGGTATAATTACAGCGTAAGTGCGGATATACTTACAGACGGGAAAGACAGCTATGCAGGTGTAGGTCTGAGATATATCCTCGCAGACAGCGGAAGGAGCGGTTACAGCGTTACGCTTTACGAAAACGGAAACTGGAATTTCTTCGGCGGAAAGAAGAAGGTTCTTGACGGAAATATAGCAGACTTTGATTCGTCAAAGTGGCATAATATAAAAATTTCCGCACTGAACAATGATATAACAGTTTCAGTCGATGGCGAAAAAATAATTGATTATAAGGCTGAAGAGGGCGGCTACAGTGCAGGAAGAGCGGCACTCTACAGTTCATATAACAATTGCTGTTTTGATAATGTCAAGGTTGAGGCAACCGACAGCGTTCAGCCGTATGTGAACAAGTTTGATAATTTTGACAACATATTTACTTACAGCGAAAACGGCTGGGAACACAGCACTATGGACAGCTTCAAAAACTACAAGCGTACAATTTCGCACGGCACTGAAGGAGCTTATTTCACCGTTGATTTTGAAGGAACAGGCATTATCCTTACAGGCGTACAGAAAGGCGACACGGTTGTAAGCATTGAGGTTGACGGCAAAACCGTTAATAAGGAATATACCGTATCAAAAACCGGCAACAGACAGTCGTTCTTGCTGATAAACGGCTTGGAGCAGGGCAGTCATACTCTTAAATTGACTGTCGTAAGCGGAAGCTGTTCTGTCGATGCGGCACAGGTGCTGTACGATTATGAGGCTGTGAATAAAGCCGTAATAAGCGAAACGTCATCGGTAGCCGAAAGCACAGATTCATCCTACAGCGTTCCCGAAGATAATGACAAATCAGCAAAAAGCAACGGCGGTAAAGGCTCATTTCCGTTTGTTCCCGTTGCCGTAGGAGCGGTTGCTGTGGCTGCCGCAATCGGCGCAGGTGTTGCGATAGCAAAAATGAAAAAGAAGAAAGATTGATAATCAGGAGGGTATATTATGTCAAGATTTGAGATAAGAGATAAGTTTTATTTGGACGGGAAACCGTTCAAGATAATTTCGGGTTCAATACATTATTTTCGCACCGTACCGGAATATTGGCAGGATAGGTTTGAAAAGCTCATAAATATCGGATGCAATACAGTTGAAACGTATATTCCGTGGAATTTTCACGAAACTGAAAAAGGAAATTTCAATTGGAACGGAATGCATGATATCTGCCGTTTTATAGAGCTTGCCGATAAACTCGGACTTTATATGATTATCAGACCGTCGCCGTATATCTGTTCAGAGTGGGAATTCGGCGGATTGCCTGCGTGGTTGTTAAAAGACCGTGCAATGCGTCTGAGATGCTCCTACAAGCCATACCTTAATGCAGTGGACAGTTATTACAGCGTTCTTATGCCCAAGCTTGCACCTTATCAGATCGATAATGGCGGCAATATAATTATGATGCAGATTGAAAATGAGTATGGCTATTACGGAAACGACACATCCTATCTTGAGTTTCTGAGAGATACTATGCGTAGTACGGCATAACTGTACCGTTTGTGACATCTGATGGTCCGTGGAGTGAATTTGTTTTCAAATCAGGTATGGTTGACGGTGCATTGCCGACCGGCAATTTCGGCTCTTCTGCTGAATGGCAGTTTGGTGAAATGCGGCGTTTTATCGGAGAAGATAAGCCGCTCATGTGTATGGAATTCTGGAACGGCTGGTTTGACGTCTGGGGCGAAGAACACAATATCACAGCACCTGAAAAGGCAGCTCAAGAACTTGATATTCTGCTCAAAAATGGCAGTATGAATTTCTATATGTTCGAGGGCGGAACAAATTTCGGGTTTATGTCCGGAAAGAACAATGAGAAAAAGACAGGCATAGTGACATCGTATGATTATGATGCACCCTTGACAGAAGATGGTCGAATAACCGAAAAATACGAAAAGTGCAAAGAGGTGATTTCTCGTTATACCGATATAAATGAAGTCCCGCTTACAACACAAATAAGACGTCTGGAATACGGAGAAATCCGATGCACCGCCAGAACCGATCTTTTCAGCACACTTGACAGTATCTCAGACCCGGTAAAGTCGGTGTACCCGCTGAGCTTTGAGGAACTGGACTGCTATTACGGTTATGTCCTTTACAGATTACATATCAGGGAAAACGAAACAGTCAGCACTGTGAGATGCGAAAATACCGCAGACAGAGTACAAGGCTTCAGAAACGGCAAGTATGCGTTTACGGCTTTTGCCGAAACGATAGACGAACAGTTTGAGCTTGCTGAAAAATCCGCAGGCGGAACAACAGATTTACTTGTTGAGAACATCGGCAGAGTTAACTTTGGCACACGGCTTGAGTGCCAGCACAAGGGCGTTCTCGGCGGAGTAAGAATTAACGATTACAGGCAGTATGGATTTGAAATGTTCACACTTCCACTTGATGAAAATCAGCTTGGCAGAATAGACTATAACCGTGGTTACAATGACGGTGTACCGGCATTCTATAAATTTGAATTTGAAATAAGCGAAATCGCTGATACATTTCTGGATACCGATGGCTTCGGAAAGGGTGTTGCGTTTATTAACGGATTCAATCTCGGCAGATTCTGGAATATAGGCCCTCAGAAAAAGCTGTATATTCCGGCTCCGCTTCTGAAAAAAGGTAAAAATGAAATAGTTATTTTTGAAACCGAAGGAAATAGCGCAGACAGCATCACTTTGTCAGATAATAACTGAATTTATGTAAGCCTCTGCTTTTTTGCAGAGGCTGTTTTATCAGCTATTGACACATATGTTATAATAACCTCAGACATAAAATCCGCCGAAAGCGGATTTTGCCGTGTTATACACGGCTTGCGGCGCGCCGCAGGTCTGAGAACATTTTAACATAAAAACTTTTGCCAAAAGGCAAAAGGCGGCGAACCGCCGTGTCGGTTGACACCGACATTTTTATGTTATAATAACCTCAGACATAAAATCCGCCGAAAGCGGATTTTGCCGTGTTATACACGGCTTGCGGCGCACCGCAGGTCTGAGAACATTTAACATAAAAACTTTTGCCAAAAGGCAAAAGGCGGCGTACCGCCGTGTCGGTTGACACCGACATTTTTTATGTTATAATAAGAATGTATATACCAATCTCTGAAAGGAAAAATTTTCATATGCAAGAATATGTAATGGGAAACGGTGCGATAGCACTGGGTGCGCTTGCGGCAGGTGTAAATCTTGTTGCAGGCTATCCCGGTACACCGTCCTCCGAAATACTTGAAACCATTTCGAAATACCGGCACGACGGCGTATATATCGAATGGTCTGTAAACGAAAAAGCCGCTATGGAAGTAGCGGCAGCTGCGGCATACAGCGGCGCAAGAGCAATGGTGACTATGAAACAGGTGGGACTCAACGTTGCCGCCGATCCGCTTATGTCACTCGCCTATGTAGGCGTAAAGGGCGGTATGGTGATAGTGTCGGCTGACGACCCCGGTCCTATATCTTCACAGACGGAGCAGGATACCAGAAGATTCGCTGATTTCTGCCGTATACCCGTGTTTGATCCGTCATCTCCCGAAGAAGCGTATAAGATGATAGGAGAAGCGTTTGAGTATTCGGAAAAATACAACACTCCCGTTTTATTTAGACCTACGACCCGTGTCTGTCATGCCTATGCTTCGATTGATAACTGCGATAGCCCTTCGCCTAAAAAATACGAGGGCTTTGTAAAGGATTCAAAGAAGTGGGTAATTTTCCCTCGCCTTTCTTTTGCAAATCACATTATGATTGAAAAGCGTAACGTTGAGATCGGTAAGGATTTTTCAACCTACAGCGCCAACAAAGCCGAAGGAGGCAATTCGGAAAAAGTGGTTGTTACATCGGGTATCAGCTACGCATACACAAAGGAATGCCTTAAGGATTATCCGGATGTAAAGCTGATAAAGATTGCTACGGCGTATCCTTTCCCCGAAGATTTTGTGCTTTCATCTCTTGAGGGTGCGAAAGAAGTTCTCTGCATAGAGGAGCTTAGCCCGTTTATCGAGGAGCAGATTCTGAAGCTGGCAGGAAAGCACGGATTACAGCTTAAAGTGTCGGGAAAGCTCGACAGAAAGGTTCAGGCAGGCGGTGAAAACAGCACAGATAAGATTGCCGCTATACTCGGTGACTTTTTAGGAAAAGATTTCACGGCGGAGGGGTACGACCTGTCGGACGCTCCTGCGCTTCCCGTTCGTCCTCCTGTGCTTTGTGCAGGTTGTCCCCACCGTGCGTCATTCTATGCGGTAAAGCAGGCTATGAAAGGCAGAAAGGCATATTTCTGCGGCGATATAGGCTGTTATACTCTCGGAAACGCAATGCCTCTTGATATGGTTGATACCTGTCTTTGTATGGGTGCGGGCATCACTATGGCACAGGGCTTTAACCATACGGACAGTGACGGCGTATGCTTCGGATTTGTCGGTGATTCCACGTTCTTTGCATCGGGCATCACGGGCGTTGTAAATGCGGTACATAATAACGCAGATATGATTCTCTGCGTGCTTGATAATTCCACAACGGCAATGACAGGTCATCAGTCGCACCCCGGTCTTGACAACAACCTTATGGGACAGATAGTTGACAAGATAAATATCGCAAAGGTGCTTGAGGGTATCGGTGTTAAAAAGATAATCACGGTAGACCCGCTTGACCTTGACGCATCTGTAAAGGCTGTCTGTGAATGTGCGGATATGCCCGGTGTGAAGGCTGTGATATTCAAATCACCTTGTATAGCAATATCTAAGCCTACGGCAAAATGCAGAATTTCCGACAAGTGCATACAGTGCAAGAAATGTATCCGTGAGATCGGCTGTCCCGCACTTATTGTCGCAGACGGTAAGGTGACGATCGACAACAATCTCTGTACAGGATGCAAACTTTGCGCTCAGATCTGCCCTGTAAACGCTATAGGAGGTGGAGCCGATGAATAAAAACATACTTATCTGCGGTGTCGGCGGACAGGGAACCGTGCTTGCGTCAAAGATCATAGCGGCATCAGCTATGATTGAAGGCAGTGCAGTGCATTCTGCCGAAACCATAGGAATGGCACAGCGTGGCGGTTCGGTAACGAGCCATGTAAGAATAGGCGAGGCATATTCTCCTCTGATTCCTTACGGCACAGCCGATATGATACTTGCCTTTGAGCCTGCTGAGGCTGTTCGTAATCTGATATATCTCAAAAAGGGCGGTATCGTTATTGTGAACAGCGTTCCGGTAAAGCCCGTTACAGAATCGCTTGCCGATACAGGCTATGACGGAACTTCAATGCTCGAATATCTTAAAAGCAAATGCGGCTGCGTTGTTATAGACGCAAAGAAGATATGCGAACCGTTCGGTTCGTCACGATATTTCAATATTGCGATACTCGGAGTAGCTGTCGGCACAGGCAGGCTCGGCATATCAAAGGAAACCATACTGAAAGAAATAGAAAAACGTGTACCTTCAAAATTTGTCGAAACGAATAAAGCGGCATTTTTTGCAGGATACAGGGAGGGCGAAAAATATGAAACTGAATGAGAAACAGCTGGCGATGGTTGACGCTCAGATAAAAAGACTTATCAAAACGGACAGCTATTACGGAAAGATGTACAGAGATGCCGGAATTGACGGTGTTTCAAGCCAGGAGGACTTTGAAAAGCTTCCCTTTTCGAGCAAGGCAGACCTGAGATATGCTTATCCGCTCGGAATACAGGCTGTACCCGATGAAGAAGTGGTGCGTATCCATTCTTCCTCAGGCACAACGGGTAAGCCTGTAATTATCCCTTATACAGCCAAGGACGTTGATGACTGGTCACTGATGATAGCACGTTGCTATGAAATGGCAGGAATCACCGACAAGGACCGCATACAGATTACGGCAGGATACGGCCTGTGGACAGCAGGAATCGGATTTCAGGCAGGCTGTGAAAAGCTGGGCGCTATGGCTATCCCGATGGGACCGGGCAACACCGATAAACAGCTTCAGATGATGGTAGACCTTAAATCGACGGTTCTTACGGCAACATCTTCTTATGCCTTACTTCTTTCTGAGGAGATAAACAAACGCAATATGCGTGATAAGATTTATCTTAAGAAGGGCATTTTCGGCTCTGAGCGTTGGAGCGATAAGATGCGTAACTACATAAGGACTGAGCTTGGCGTTGAAATATATGATATTTACGGTCTTACCGAAATATACGGACCCGGTATAGGTATCAGCTGTGCGGAAGATGACGGTATGCACTACTGGGACGATTATGTTTATATTGAAATAATCGACCCGAAAACAGAAAAGCCCGTTCCCGACGGGGTAGAGGGCGAGGTAGTAATTACTACTCTTGTAAAGGAAGGCGCACCACTCCTGCGTTTCAGAACGCACGATATATCACGCATTATCCCTGAGCCTTGCAAGTGCGGAAGTCATTATCCCAGACTTGACACGGTAAAGGGACGCAGTGACGATATGTTCAAGGTACACGGCGTAAATATGTTCCCGAGCCAGGTTGAAGAAATACTCGGAATGGTGGACGGCGTTTCAAGTGAGTACAATATCAATATCGCACACGATGAAAGCATAAACCGTGACGTTATCCTTGTAACTGTCGAGGCAGAGGGCAGAGTCAGCTTCGACAAGACAGGCGATACTATAAGAGAGCTGTTCAAGTCAAAGCTCAGCGTTACACCGAAGATAACCGTTGTTCCTGTCGGAACGCTTCCGAGAACAGAGAAGAAGGCAAAGAGAGTTATCGACCACAGAGAATAACAGATATACAGCAAAACCTCCCGCTTTTCGACGGGAGGTTTCAGTTTGTAGAAAAAGTATATTTTTTCAAAAAAAGTGCTTGTTCTCAATCCCTATCCCCAAACCCCTTTCCCCGGGAAAGGGGCTATATTACTGGGGCTACCGCCCCTAGACCCTGTCGGGGGCTACGCCCCTGCGACCCCATTTTTATATAATCAAGAGGTTTATCGACAGTCTAAAACCTCCCGCTTTTCGACGGGAGGTTTTTTGTTACATCTTTATTATTCCGAAAGCGTTTGCGACCGAGCTTATAAGAATTATCGCCGCAAATACTGGACACAGATATTTTATCATAAAATTGAATATCTTCTTTCGTTTGAAAGCGCCGTTTTCCGCAGTCATTTCTTCTTCGATCTTCTTTACGCCCACAACTCTTGAAACAAGCAGACAGGTTGCGATAGCCGCTATCGGCATCATTACCGAGTTTGTAAGGAAGTCAAAGAAATCAAGCATCTGCATTCCGAGTATCTGTGCAAAGCCGAGCGGTCCGTAGCCAAGACAGGACAGTGTTCCGAGTGCTATCATAATAACTGTGACTATTACGGTCGATTTCTTTCTGCCCCAGCCGAGCTGATCCTGAAAGGTCGAAACCGCACTTTCTGTAAGTGCAATTGAGCTTGTCAGTGCCGCACATAAAACGAGGAAGAAGAAAAGTATTCCGACAAACGTTCCTGCCGAAAGCCCTGAAAAGACCTTAGGAAGCGTAATGAACATCAGCGATGGTCCTGCCTGCAGTGTATCGGGATCGCCGCCCGAGAACGCAAATACGGCAGGTATTATCATAAGCCCTGCCATTATTGCAATGCCCGTGTCGAATATTTCAACGTTGGTGGTAGACTTTTCTATTGAAACGTCCTTTTTCATATATGAGCCGAATGTTATCAGTATGCCCATTGCTATTGACAGCGAGTAGAACATCTGACCCATAGCGGAAACTACTGTCATCCACGAGAAGTTAGAGAAGTTCGGTATCAGGAAATACTTCACACCCTCAAGTGCGCCGGGCATAGTAACGGAATATGCGGTTATCATTATCGAAAGGATAACAAGCACAGGCATCATAAACTTCGATACACGTTCAATGCCGTTTCGTACCCCTCCGAAAATTACTGCAACCGTAAGCGCCGTGAAGATAAGGAAACATATCTCGGCACTGCCGCCGCTTGAAATAAAGCCTGTAAAATATCCGTCGGAGGCGAGCTGTTTGCCGTTTCCGATTATATATTCATAAAGATATTTGATGACCCAGCCGCCGATAACAGAGTAGTATGGCACTATCAGAATAGGTATTACTGCGTTTATCCAGCCGCCGAGCGTCAGCCATTTTGACTTTCCGAATGAGCGGTATGCACCGACAGGGCTTTTCTGCGTCATTCTGCCTATTGCGGTTTCGGCGGTTATCATCGTATAGCCGAATGTCAGCGCAAGGATGATATATATCAGCAGAAAAATTCCTCCGCCGTATTTTGCCGCAAGATACGGAAACCTCCAGATATTGCCCAGTCCTACCGATGCACCTGCTGCGGCAAGAACAAATCCGAGCTTTCCCGAAAAGGAACTGCGTTTATGCTTTTGTTTTTCCATTTTTACTCCTTGATAATGTAGATAATGTATATTTCCTCTTTTAATTGCAGATATACTTTCGCCGTAAGGACGGCTGAATCTGAAATATGAGGTCAGACGAATGAAAGGTATCTCCCGACAACACAACATTAAATCAGACTGTCGAAAAAACTCTATCGTTGTTAAAAATGGGGTTGTGGGGCGTAGCCCCCAACAGGGACTAGGGGCGGTAGCCCCAGTAATATAGCCCCTTTCCGGGGGAAAGGGGTTTGGGGATAGGGATAATAAATCAGAAGTTTATTTCAAAAACAGACTTTTTCTACAAGCTGATCAAATATCATTATACTACTTTTTTTATCTGTTGTACAGCGTTTTTACGGCAAAGATGGTAATTAAAGCAAATTCTATGAATTTTTCCTGTCGCTGTAAATAATCAAAATGCCCCCGCCGATAAAGCAGGAGCGTTTTGTTTTATTTCAGCAATTTACTTGTTGTTCTTGCGAACCGTTATAGCCATAGCCGCAAGACCGCCTACTGCCGCCGCACCGAGTGCCGCAAGTTCAAAAGCGGGAACACCTGTGTTTACGTTGCCTGTACTGCTTGTGCTGTCACCGGGTGTTACCTGAGAAACCGTGTCGGGTACAGATGTGCTGTCGTTTGTACTTTCGTCAACAGAGGTCGAGCCGCCGGGAGTGATGATCTCCTCCGCACCGCTTACAACTCCGTCAACAATCTCCTCTGCGCCGTTTAACACACCGTCAATGATGTTATCGCCGTTGGCCGCAGACGCAGATAAACCGCATAAGCTCATAGCGGCTATGGAAGCTATTATAGTTGCTGTCTTTTTCATACCGTTTTTCCTTTCGTTTATTCTGTTCATTAGGATTTCATTATCCGTTTTGCTGTTCGGCATATTTATAATCAATATGCTGTGCGTTATTATTATGAGCGTATGAAAAAACGATATTCTGTAAAAACGCAGAAATGCGATGGTATAAATTACAAAAACGGCAGTATTGCAACCGCCGTTTTTTGATGATATATAAATTTAAAATTATTCAAACATACTTCCGAACTGCTTTACAAAAGCATCTGCTACAACAGTGCCGCCTTCGCCGTTCGGATGACCGCCGTAAACCGCCTTTCCGGGTTCAGCTTCGGTTGACAGCAGAGCAGAGAAGTCAAAGAACTTTGCTCCGTATTTTTCGGCAATAGCCGGTATTTTTTCGTTGAGAGCCGTTCTGACAGCTTCGTTCTTTTCCTTGAAGTCCTGAGGAGGTGCGTTGAACAGGATTACATCACAGCCCTTTTCGGTGAGATATGAAACTATCGTGTCAAGGTAGCCCTCGATCTCTTCCGCAGTGCTTTTCTTTCCCCCATATTTTCCGGATACTATATCATTTGTTCCGAAAGCTACAATTACCGTGTCATATTCCGATACCCTTGAAAGCCAGCTTTCGTTTGCCGCAGCGTCACTTGCTCTTGCCCAGCCAAGACCGCAGTTGAAGAATGCTACATCACTTCCAAGCTGTGTCGATATCTTTGAAGCCCAGAACTCATATTTCATAAATTCCGTCTGACAGCCCTGCGTTATACTGTCGCCGATAGCGGCTAAAGTGTGCTTTACGTTTCTCTTTGCGCCTATAAGCTGAGGGAGAGGAATTTCATCGCAGTAATTGAACTGCGTGCCGTCCGATGCGCTTGTAGTCGAGGTAAGAGTCGACATTTTCGTGCAGGGTATTCCCTTGCCGGAAACCGTCCATTCCCACACAAGATAGTGTCCTTCGGGAATATTGATGGTTACCGTGTCGCTGGTGTAGCTCTCATCGGGCTTAACATCCTTTTTGGTTTCGCCTCCGAATGTAACGGGAGTGCGGTTGGTTATTTCATCTTCAACGCCTGTTCCGCCGTCTGCAACTGTAGCGTTTGATACGGTGTAGCTGCCCCCGCTTTTACCGACATAAGCGATTTTTCCTTTTGCATAAGTAGAGTCTACCGTGTTTGTAAAGAAGAATTTATATTCAAGCTCGCCGTATTCCTCGACAGGAAGATATGCTCTGTATGTGATGTTTTCCGCTTCTTCAATGTAGAAATTGTTGCCGGTCGATATTACCGTGTTGGAAACGTAGGTCGTATAATCTGTTACCGGCTTGTCAGTCTGCGATGAATCGGCTTCGCTTTCGGAGGAACTGTCACTGTTTCCCTGTGACTGTGACACGCTTTGCAAATCGGCAGCGGATGAGCCTTCGCCCGTCTGAGATGTGCAGGCGGTGGCGGTAAACACCGAAACCGTAAGCACAAAAGCTAAAAAAATTCTGATTTTCTTCATAGAGTACCCTTTCACACAATAAATATTAATGATATTTATAATTAAAGCGGCGACTGCTTTTAACATTCGCCGCTTTGATGATAAATTTTAGCCTGTTCCCAAAGCCTTTTTAGCACTGTTCCAGCTGTTATCGTCAATGATATAGTCATCGCCGCTCTTGTCACCGTAAGGAATATAGAAATCGGTCACGCTCGACTTGTTCTGCGACAGCGTATAGACGATTGCCTTTACCTTTGCGTCATAATCGCTCTGCTCAATATTCGTGTTGGTGAAATTGATAATAAAGTTAATATATTCGTCCAGCGTTTTACTGCTTGTGCCGATGAAATTCTGATCGATAAACGATGAAATGACCGTTGCGTTCAGCTTGCAGGGATAAAGTTCGTCCTTGACTCCGTAATCGGGCAGTGTGAGGTAAGCGTACATCTGCTCGGCAGTGAAAATCTGCGTACCCTTCTTTATAATAGTCACGGTGTTATCCTTTTTATTCTCGTACTTTATCTCGCTCGGTACGGTCAGCGTTGTGTTTCCTACCATATCGAACAGCTCTGTAAGCGTGGATTTTGTAAAGCGGATATATTTGTTTATGCTAAGACCGGTCTTTGATGAGAGCAGTTTTGCAACCTCCGCTTCTCCGGACTGCTCACATATCTGCTTTATGGTATTTCCGCCGTCAATTACGGCATTCGGAAGATACGGCATAAGAACAAATGTGTTGTTCTTGGCTATGTATGTGATTGTCATGTATTTATCGGGCGTCTTGTCATTATCGGCGGAAAGCGTCATGAGAACAGAAAAATCGTAGGTTGAATCCGGAGTGAAAATAGCCGTCTGATTCTGCGAAACGTTTACTGTTGCGTCCTTATCCTGCGAGTCATAGAATGATTTGAGCAATATGGATGAAACCAATATCAGAAGTAGACCAGTTACCACAAATGTGATAACGTAAATATACCAGTTGCTTCTTCTTTTTTTATTCAAATTTATCAACCTCCGAAGGCTTGAAATTTACTCAGAAAAATAGTATAATACTATAATAGCATAAAAAGAGAAAAAAAACAAGGCTTATTTTACAACGGATTTTGTTGTCGCAGGTATGATATTCTTGCTGTTTTTCCCGATATTACGATAATAATTATATAAAGAGGTTTTGTAATGAACAGATTTCTGAAACGTGCGTGGGCGGAGATTGACCTTGACGCACTTGAGCATAATTATAACGAGATAAAAAAACTCGCAAAGGGCAAGGATATACTTGCCGTTGTTAAAGCCAACGCTTACGGTCACGATGACAAGGCAGTCTGCCTTAAATTGCAGGAGCTTGGTGTGAAGTATTACGGTGTTTCTAATCTTTGGGAGGGTGAAAAGCTCCGCTGTCACGGAATCACCGGTACTATCCTCACATTCGGATATACCGATGAGGATTATTTCGATGAACTTCTCGAATACGGGATAACCCAGACGGCAGGAAGCGTTCAGTATGCAAAGCAACTCAGCGATTATGCTGTAAGCAAGGGAGTAAAGCTCCCTGTGCATATCAAAGTGAATACCGGTATGACCCGTGTAGGAATTGACTCACAGCAGGAAATGCTTGATATTCTTGCTATGCCCGGACTTGACTGCAAGGCCGCATATACTCACTTTTCGGCGGCTGACAGCCTTGACCCGTCAGATGTGGAGTATACCGACAGACAGCAGGAAAAGCTGATGAAGATAGCAAAAGACAAGGGGCTTCTTATCCATTCGCAGAACAGCGGCGGAATAATCTATCACGGCGATTTCGGCGGAGATATAGTCCGTGCCGGTGTTATACTGTACGGTCATTACCCTAACTATCCGCTTGAAGTGCCGTTTGATATGAAAAGTGTGATGACGGTAAAATCGGTCGTTTCTCAGCTTAAAACAATTCCCGCAGGTACGCAGATAAGCTACGGCAGAACATATACCGCCGAAAAGGAAATGACGGTCGCCGTTATACCGATAGGATACGCTGACGGATATTTCCGTGATTTCAGCTCCAAGGGAAAAATGCTTATAAACGGCGTGCTGTGCAACGTAGTCGGCAGGGTCTGCATGGACCAGACTATAGTTGATGTAAGCAATGTGCCGGATATTAAAACAGGCGATATAGTTTATGTTTATTCCGATAAATGCAGGGAAACAAGCGTAGATTACAATGCGTCGCTTATTGATACCATAGGATATGAACTTACCTGTGCGGTTGCTCTGCGTATTCCGAGAGTTATCATCGAAAACGGCAGAATAAAGGAAGTAGTCCGTTACGGGCTTATATAACTGCCGTAAAAGTTAAAAACGATAAAGCCGTGAGTTATAAGAAGATACTCACGGCTTTTTTGTATAATTTCAGTTGCTAATAAAAACAATTTCTTTACATTATTTTATCTCTCTTGACATATATTACAATTCACGGTATAATATGAATATACATTTACTGTAATTGTGTCAAATATTCGTCTTAGTTCTCTATGCTCGTATAATGCTCCGGTTATATTTAACCCATATCAACAGATACGCCGTTATGTTATGCAGGAGGTGATTTAATATGAAGCATCTGAAAAAAATTAACTTTGTTGTGTTGCCTTTAGCTATCTGGGTGACTATGATTTTTTATCATGGAATAGTTTTAAAACCGTTCTCGGATTTAATGATGAATATATCAGCGCCGTTTGTATTGAGCTTCGTTCTTCATACTATTGTCCAATTGCTCGTAATAAGCTCGCTGACAGTGACGGCAGTAAAGAAGCTCGGTTATAAATTAAAGTATTCGATTATTTCAGTTGTGTTAATGTATGTGCTTTTTGCAATCTTGTCCCCACCGTCAATTTATATGTTTGTGTTTACAGGAGGATTGAAAATAGGCTTTGCATCAGGTCAGCCTGCAATGCCATCTTGGAAAGCGTCTATTTTCATAACTCTCCAATACGGTATTGTTATGCTGATAACAATGCTGATTGCTTGCAGAAAGAAGTGTGCAAATAATCAAAAATGAAAATTTATTTTCAATATTCGCCGTTATGTTATGCAGGAGGTGAATTAATATGAAGCATCTTAAAAAATTAAACTTTGTTGTGTTGCCTTTAGCTATCTGGGCGATTACGGTTATCTATGTGCTGCTTAACAAGTTTATCGGCATGTTCACTCAAAACATGGAGCCTTCTCCTGTTATTCTGACTATTCTTGTTTTAATATTTAACTTGGGATTACAGCTTTTAATAATATGTGCAAGCACAATTTATGCGGTGAAAAAGCTTGATTTAACTCTCAAAAGGGTAGTAATATCATTGCCGATTTTGTACTTGTTGTTTGGATTGTTTTCCCCGCCGTCAATATACTTGTTTGTTTTTACAGATAAATGGAGTTTCTTTTCTGTACAACATCCTGCCATGCCATCTTGGAAAGCGTCAATTTTCATAACTGTGCAATACGGTATCGTTATGCTGATAACAACGCTGATTGCTTGCAGAAAGAAGTATGCAAGTGATCAAAAATGAAGATTTATTTTTAATATTCGCCGGTATGACGGATATAGTTTTCGGCAAAGATTACAGAAAGGAAAGAATAACAATATGAAAAAACACCCGTTGCTTTTTAATTACATATTATTCATAAAGAAGGCGTATATTTTCATCTCTATTACAATACTTTCGCTGTTCATTTTAACAGGTTGTCCCCTAAGGATAAGCGCACGAGAAGAGGCAGAGGACATTGTTGCCACTGTAATCGAGTATATCAATAAAAGGGATTCTGAAGGACTAATCGCATTGTTCTGTGAAGAGGTTAAAGAAAACTATGAATTAACCGCTGATGTTGATATACTGTTTAATATGTTTGACGGCGAAATAACATCTTATGAAGTTTCTGCCGTAGCATCAGGCGAAAAATCAGAACTTTTCGGAGAAAGTTATTATTGCATAAGAGCAATTGTCGAAGCATACGTTGATGACAAGGAATACAGAATAGAAGTCAGCAAAACGATATACGACAATCAAGATCCGCAACGTGTTGGTATTACTACTGTTATGGCAATGGATAAAAATGTAAAGGAAATGTTCTTTGTCGGCGAAGTTAATGTATTTACTTACGGACGAAGATAAAATATACAGTATACGATACTATTCGTATTTAATAAATAAGGAAAAATTAAAGCTCAATATCTGATTTTTGATATGGAGGTAAATACGTTATGGATAGCTTGGTAAAAATAATGGGTTCTTTTTTTGCGTTAAGCTTAATTATGATTTTGTCATCTTGTATTGTAAATGAACATGTTGATGAAGGCAACATTAAAGAAAACGCAGTCAGAATGATGGAGTGTATTGTCAATAAAGATTCTGAAAAATTGTTCGATTTTTATAGCAAAGATATGAAGGAAAATTATCAAGATAGCTCTTTGGACGAAATAAGACAGCTTTTTGAATATATCGATGGTGTAATTACTTCATATAGCTATGAAGGTAAAGGAGGAGGCGAAGAAGCTAAAAACGACGGTATAATTTACTATTACAGCTGCCATCCGGAATTTGATTTCACCACCGAAACCGGACAAGAATATACTATTTCGTTTTCGTATTTGTATATATGGAATGAACATCCTGAGTATGAAGGGATCGATATGATCCAAATATGCAAAGACGGAGATTGGGGTGAAAAACTGATAATTGGCAGAAATCATTACAAATAATAAAGTTCCTTATTGTGGAAAGTGTGGTAGTTAATAATGAAGAAATTGATATTGTTTCTTACGCTGAGTAGTGTTCTGTTATTTTGCTCGGGCTGTGAAAGCGGACGAATTGATATTAACTCAGAAACAAAAAATCAATGCAAACAAATTTTAGATTACTTAAGCAGCTGTGACTCTGAAGGTTTGAAAGATTTGTTTTGCAAAACGGTATCTTCAGAATCCGACTTTGACAATCAACTGTCCGAAGCACTGGAGCTTTTTGACGGTAGTGTCGTATCATACGATATTCGTTCAACCGGAGCAAATGAACGAATCGTAGACGGAAAGCAGTCAGAAATTCATATATCACCACATATCTGTGATATTAAAACTGACAAAGATAAAACCTACAGTATACAATACTATTCATATTTAATAAATGTTGAAGAGCCTGATTTTCAGGGACTTTCTGAGTTGTCTATCGATTTAACAATGGCGATTCAGATAGGTGTGTATCTGATTATAATATTTGAACTACAAATAATTGAGCCTATTCTTCAAGCATTGGGAGTCAGAAGTGAAGGGATAATGGCACCAACGGAAGTAGTAAGGTTCTTTGTTATGAGAGTAGTTTTAATAGCGGCGGCAATTTTGGCAGGCATTATTCGCTCAAAGGTTTATTTTTGGATACCATCTTTTCTGTTGATTTTTGTTGGCTTTGCGATTTATTATCCCGATATTCTTCCAAGAATCGGGAAAGCTAGCATGATGAATTTGCCATTGATTGCGGAACATTTTGGTTATGGTAGTATAATATATTCTGCTATCTGTCACAGCTGTATTTTCGTTCTTTTATCAGCTTATTCCTTATACGATTACCCGTATACTGTTACTTCGGAAAGACCGCAAACAAGGCAAAAGCACTCACTGACGAAAAAAACAAATACAAATACGCTGACATCACGTCCGGGATGTTGATAAATCGTTTTAAGCATATACGGTGTGCTGTGACCAAGTCTTTCCATTGCATATTTATCTGAAATGCCTAACTGCAACATAAGACTTGCGTTTGCGTGTCTGAGGGAATGCATTGTAAAGCGTCGCATACCGTACTTTTCCTGCAACTTGAAAAATCTATCTAAAATCATATTAGGCGTAAGATTGTTTACGATATAATCGCCCTTATGTTCGATAGAATCAAGTCTTTTTATCAAATAGTCGGGTACAGCAAGCTCTCTCGTGCTTGTAAAACTTTTATTTGTACTTTTTTCGATTAATTTGTTATTTTCGTTTGGCACAATTGCACCCTTAACGTAAATACGGCAATTACGATAATTGCTCCACTTCAGAGCTTGAATTTCCGATTGTCGCAAGCCGAGTAATAATGCAAACAGTACAGGTATTTCAATATCTTCGCCATAAACAGATGATATAATCGTGTGCATTTCATCAGGTGTAGGTACTATATAATTAACCGGTTCTTTCGGTTTAAGACGTATTGATGATGTGTCTATTTCGATTCGATTTTGCTTGAAAACAGCTGTAATTAAACCGAATTGATTGTTTATCGTTTTGGATGCGTATTTGATTGCATTGTGATTAGCCCACTTTTGCAACACTAATTCATTGATTTCTGACAATGTAAGATTGTTAATATAATCGTAAGCGTTTCGCTGAAGTATACGGTATCCTCTAATAGTTGATGGCGACAGAATGTTTTCTTTACTCCTTATGTATTGTTCTAAAGCGGTTTCGAAAGTCAAGGTATTGTTAGCATCTTCGCTTTCGAGGATAAGCACAAGTTTGTCAAGTAATTGTTTTTTCGTCATATTTTATCTCCATTTCCAATTAATTCGATTATTATAACACATTTGGGAATGTAAGTCCAATATTCCAAAGCACAGTTCGTCTGTGCTTTTTATTTTTTTATAAGGAGGTGAGCTGATGCCGGCAAAGATAATTGATTTTACAGCACCACACAAACGTAAAACAGAAAGCGAAATTGAAATATCAAAAGTTGAGAAGATGGCTCTTGATAAGAAGATGAGCTACGGACAGTATGTAGCTATGATTGAAGAAGAAAAGAAGAAGGGATACACGCAACAGTAATCATTTAACAGGTGCGACACGATGTCGCACCTATATGAGAGCAACAGCATCCTATGGCAGTGCAACTCTGCTGGCTCTCGCCATCGGAACACAGTATTAAGAGGTAGTTTCTTATGATGGGAATGGAAGTGTTCCGTAACATCGGGCGATGATAGCTACATCGAGGACGGAAAAGTAAGCCTGCCGTCCTTTCCCGGTGTTATTTTAAAAGAGGCTTAACAATATGTGTTGCGACAGCAACAGAAAGAAGAGGTTTACTTATGAAAAAAATCATTACTGTAGCTAATCAGAAAGGCGGAGTAGGCAAAACGACAACCGTCGTTAATCTTGCGGCAAATCTCAAGCGTGAAGGATACAACGTCCTTTGCATTGACCTTGACGGACAGGGTAATCTGTCAGATTACCTCGGATACACCGGTGACGAAGGAACACCGGTTATTACCGACTTGATTAAGGCTGAAATGTCTAAGAATATCACAGATGATATGATAAATGCCGCTATTCTGACAAGCACCGCTGACGGAATAGATTACATCCCGTCTGATATATCTTTATCTATGGCAGATATGTTTATGGCATCCGCAATCGGCAGAGAAATGATACTTCGCAAGTTGCTGTCAAAAGCAATTTTTGATAGGTATGACTACATAATAATCGACTGCCTGCCGTCGCTTGGAATCCTTGTTGTCAATGCACTTGTAGCCGCTAACGGTGTACTTATACCGGTGCAGACACAGAAGTTTGCTCTTAACGGGATAATCCAGTTTGAAGAAATCATCGCAATGGCAAAAGAACTTAATCCGACACTTACTGTATATGGTGTTATAGAAACAATGTGCGATAACACGAATATGACAAAAGGTGTTGACGAAGCACTCAAGAGCAGATACGGCAATCTTATTTTTGAGAGCCGTATATCAAAAAGTGTTATGGCAAGCAACAGCACAGCGGAGCAGAAAGCTATGACGATAAACACAAAACTCGGCGGACAGTACGCAGAACTGACAAGAGAACTTATAGAGAGGTGCAAATAATTATGGCATTCGACTTTACAAATATAAAGGCAAAGGGAAAGCTCAACGGGCTTTCCTCTTTTCTTCTCTGCCGGCTGAGGACGATACAGTTAAGATAACACCTATCCCGATAGATATGATTGATCCTTACACGGAAAGCCTGCACCCGTTTAAATCGTACACAGTCGATAAAATTGACGAGCTTGCAGAAAGCATAAAGGTCAACGGTTTATTACAGCCGATTATCGTTAGTCGTAAATCTGACGGACGCTATATGATTATAGCCGGACACAACCGTTTCCGTGCGTGTCAGAAAAACAATATGGACACTATAGACGCAGTTGTCAGAAATGAGCTTACAGCTACACAGCGAAAGCTGATGATGGTTGATACAAACCTCGAACAGCGACACAAACTTACTGCCAAAGAACGTGCATTAGCATATAAAATAAAGCAGGATTGCTTGAAAGAACTCGGAGCAACAAACCCTACAGCAGTAATTGCAAAGGAGAACGGCGAAAGCCGTAAATCAGTACAGAGATACATTGCAATCAGCAGGCTAACACCGGAACTGCTCGATATGGTTGATACAGACAGAATTAAATTATCTGTCGGTGTTACAGTATCAGCTGTAGATACAGAAACTCAAAACAGCTTATCGGAGTATCTTATCAGCGAGGGCGAAAAGGCAACCGTAGATGAAAAACAGGCTAAAGAAATACAGCTTGAAGCCACAGTTAAGCCGCTATCGGTTGATGACATTGCAGAGATCCTTGAAAAAAAGCCACAGAAAGAAAAAAAGCAAAGCGATATAATCAAAATCCATTACGCTGACATTGCAGACAGTGTTATGGGACTTCCGAAAGAAGAAATCGAACCGCTTGTGCGTTGGCTCTTGACTAATAATCAATCTCAGATTGCCGATTACTGCAATGATAAAGGCTTTGTTTCAGTTGCCGAAACAACAGCTGATAGCGATGCAGAGAGTATTGACGGCATTCTGATGGATGATGAGGATGAATTCAAAATATAAAAGGAGAAAAATATGACCGATAAGATAAGAATATTTGTCGATATGGATGGTACTCTTGCAAGGTTTCACGACGAAAACTTGTATCTTGAACGGATGTTTGAGAAAGGCTTTTTCAGAGATTTAAAGCCTTTTTCAAACGCTGTTGATGCAATAAAACGCATCATAGATAATCATCCAAATGTCGATGTGTATGTGCTGTCGGCAACTATCACAACACCTTATTGCCTCGCAGAAAACGCATGGCTTGATAAGTATCTGCCTAACGTAGACAACGAACACAGAATACTCATGGAAAGCTCCGCCGGCTTTAAGTCACTTTGTGTGCCGGGCAATTATATGTACAAAGACGATAACGGCAAATATCATATCAAAATATCTGAAAATGATATTTTGATAGATGATTATAACAAAAACCTTGAAGGATGGGAAAGAGACGGCGGTACGGCAATTAAAGCCAAAAACAATATTAATCACAGAGGTTTGTATGGTGCCTTGTGGAATGGTGAATTGATAGATGTAACAGATACCGCTGATAGTATAGTGGAACGTCTGACCGAGATTATCGTGAGCCGGGAAAAAGGCATTGAAGAAAACCACTACAATGAAGATGATGAAGAATTAGAAATTGATTGAATAACCATTGTCAAGGAAAAAGGAGAAAAATATGACTGCAACAGAAAACAAAATAAACCATATTGTCGCTATCACAAACGGTAGCGACATTTATTTTCCGAAAAAACTTATGGCAAGGCGTGATCTTGCCGATGATACAAAACTGCTTTTTGCGGTGGCTATGACCGACCATTGCAATATGACGGTATCAGAATTTTCGGATTTTCTTATAACTCACGTTAGTGAGCAGGCTAAAACAAAGAGGGCTAAGAGAGAGCTTAAAAGACTTGCAGGACAGCTCGATGAAATACTCGGTTAAAAACGGAGGACAGACAAATGAACGAAAAACTGAACACGGTATTTGACATTATCAATGCCACAAATACCGTCAGTGCAAATCGCTACCTGTCACACGCTCTTGGTGCGGAGGTAGCTATTATATACAATGCTCTGCTTGCAAAGTATGCATACTACAGCAAGCACGATATGATACCGGATGACTGGTTTTATTCGACCATTGATGACTTATGGCGAAGCACCGCATTGTCCGAAAAGACACAGAAAAGAGCCATAGCCATTCTTGTAAAAGAGGGGCTTATCGAATGCAAACGTAAAGGAATGCCTGCTAAGCGTTCCTTTTTTATTTGCAACGCTTACGAAAAAATAGTTGCACTTATCGAAAAAGGAAAAGCAATTCTTGGTGAAACTACTGCGGGAAACCGCAAAATCAAAGGCAATAGAAGGTGATTCTGCTGTTCCGACAAAACGGCAGAACAAGAACAGCCGAAAGTCAGCAACAAGTTACGCCGTTTCAGCGGAACATACTTATAAAACAAAAGAAAATAATCAGAAGTTATATAAACATCAGCAAAAGACGGTTGCTGATGTTATGCAAACAGCTATAGACAAAGGTACTTACTATCACGGCGAATATAAGACACCGGGAGAAGTATCCGAAGCTGTCAGCAGCATTGATACGAACGGTATGCAATACATATTAGATTGCTGTGAAAAATACAGCACCAAAATAAGAAATCTGAAAGCGTACATAACATCGCTTGTATTTTCACTTGCCGAAAGCTGTCAAACAACGATACGTTCTCAGATTGAAGAAAACAGTAACAGCAGTTTCGACGTATACAAGCTCGATCAATGGGCATTGGAGCAGTATGCCACAGGCATTTAAAGCCTGCAGAAAAAAGAAAGTATTCTGTAGGCTGAAACACAAACTCAATCAACGTTTAAAGGAGAATATACTATGCTTACCTCAAAGCAGTATCACGACTTGCTGAAAGCCAAGCTCAAACGCTTCAGCAGGTCGCAGGAAGAATGGAAAAAGTTTCTTGAAACCTCGTCAAGAATGTACAAATATGGTTTTAAGGAAAGCGTATCTATCTTTGCACAGAAGCCGAATGCTACAGCCTGTGCCGAGATAAAAACGTGGAAAAAGGCAACGAACCGCCGTGTTATCCGTACAAGCGAAGCAATCGGTCTTGTATATTCGACTGATAACGTCAATGTTACAAGTATACGCTATGTGTTTGATATATCGAATACCGTCAAGGTAAATGAACAGTCGAAAACTCCGTACTTCTGGACGATTGATGATACCTGCGAAGAACGTGTGTACAACGAACTTAAGCAGGCATACGGCGTTACGGACGCAATCAACCTTGAAGAAGCAATCAAGAAAATTGTCCGTGAACGCATAGCATACTTGACAAAAGATGTACAAAGTAATATAATAAAATCAGTGGAGGGCTCGGCGGCGGAAGAACTTGACGAATTCGCTTTATCGGCGGTTTGCGAACGCTTCGCCAGTGAGAGTGCCACATACGCAATACTTCACCGTTGCGGTATCGAATATGACGCAGATTTCAGTGACATATACAATTTTGACACTGTAAACGCTATAACCGCTGTCGGAGATATTATCAATCAAACAAGCGAAGAAGTATTACGCAGTATCGAAAAAACAATGAAAGCCATTCTGAAGGAGGAATACTATGAACGCATACGAGAAACAGCCCGAAACGATAACGAAAGTGATAGACGGCGTGGAGATAACATACAAATTCGACAGGGAAACGGAAACATATCTTCCGTTCTCGGATACGAAGGAGGAGAAGATCGACATCGGCAAGTACGGCAGGATGAGGCTGAAATTCCTCAGAGAGCAGAAGCCGATACCGATGACGTTCAATCAGCTGATGATAAACGGAGAGCTGGAGCAGCACCTGCTGACAGTGAACGAGCAGTGTATCAGCAGAGTGTCGGAATTCGTGGAGAAGAACAGGGAGAAGTACGGAGCGACGGACGCATTGCAGAACAGCAATCCGCTCGAATGGACGAGAATCTGCAATTCGCTGAGAATGATGGCAGAGGAACAGATACAGAAGGAGATAATTTACGCTCAGTAACAGAAGAAGCAGACGAATATAACGATATGACAGCGGAGGCAGATGCCCCCGCTGTTGTTCTATCCGATAGCCTTACATCTGACGAAATCAAGTCGGTGTTGCTGTATGAACGCTATCTGAAACACAGCAAAAACGAAATAACCGGCTTTTTCTTTCTGCGGCTGACATTCAGAGCAAGGCGGAATACCTCAGAGATTCGTACAATAACGATTATACCGAGATTATCATAGGTGAGGAACGATACGGTTATCATAATGAAATAAATGGACTTGAAATATGGAAAGGTCCGACATATTTCAGTATGACGGCGGATATGCACTTATCGTGGACGGACGTTGCCGGCATAATTGACGATATGATAACGGCACACGAATATCTCAGTGCCGATGAGCTTGACAGAGAGCAGACAGACTATGTTGATATAGAGCCGCAGAAAGAAGAAAACGACGAGCAGCTCACTTTCTTTGAAATGAACTTACCGGCTGTCACAGAAAGCTCTGTGCTTCCGGTAGAAAATATCAAGTCTGAACATTTTGACAATCTGTTAAGGCTCGGAAGTATCAAAAACCGTAACAGCAGACAGACAATAATTGCATACTTCAAGAAGCCCGGTCATACCGCACAGGAACGTGCGAATTTTCTTAAATCGCAGTATCTTACACATTATCGAGAAGAAATTAACGATACAGCTTTCGGCATAAAGAGCCTTGATAATAAGTTATCGGCGTACTTTTCCGAAAGCGGTATTACTCTCAAAGCAGGTGACAGTGTATTCTCGAGAGGCGGAAAGTCGGAAAGCATATCCTGGACGGAAGCTACAGACAGAATACAGAAAATGCTTGATGAAGGCACTTACGCACCGCAGACTGTGATTGACGCATCAACAGAAATTGAAGCAAAACAGACAGCGGACAGTATGTGGGAGTTATGGCGGGATCAGAACAAGGACAGTAATATCAGACTTGATATTGATGACAGCGGTTTTACTCATACATCCGAAACGATAGGGTATATAGCGGAAAAACTGCTGAATGACCGTGAATGGCTTGAAAAAACAGCCAACGCTTTTATGCGTTATGCGTATGAATGGCAAGCTGACCGCTCAATACAGAGATTTAACGGTTTTATGTACAACCCGGTCACTGTATCTGCAGAACTATCAGACCTTCTTAAAGAAGAAATCAACTACACAGCACAGGAATATGTTCCGTTCCCGGCAACACCATATGTAAATGCAGACCATATCGAGATGTATTTCAGAAAGTACGGACATATTGAAGGTGCAAAAGGCAAAATCAGAGAATATTTTACTTCTCACGTTGATACAAAGGCTCAGGTCACATATCTGAAAAGCATATACGAAAACAGCGGCTGTTTGACCGGAGAATTTGAGTTTAACGCAATATCAACCAAAGGAACAGAGTTTAAAATCTCTGTTGACGGCATAACGGTTGAGAAGAAAAATGTTTCGTGGGAAGATTGTGCCAAAACTATATTCAGATCAATAAAAAACGACAGATATACAAAACCGTCGTTTGTAGCCGAAAAGACGGATGCGGAAAATAAGGTAGAGCAGGAGGAACCGGTCAAGTTAAAATCAATTGTAATCGACCTTACTCCAAAAGAAAGCAAAGAACCGCATACCGATTACACAGAATACATCGGCAAAGAATTTGAATATGAAAACAGAAAATACAAGATTGACAGTATAAATGAAGGCACTGTATCGGCACAGGATATGACGATGCTTGAAACATCCCGCTATCCGATATTCAGAGTGCTTGATACTGAAACGGTTCTCGGAATAATCAGAGAACAGCCGTCAGAAAAAGAAAAGACGCTTTCAGATTATACATTATCATCGGACGATTATTCGGATCTCGGCGGTGAAAAATCACGCTTCAGACATAACATTGAAGCAATCAAGACGCTTAAAGCCATCGAAAGCGAAAACAGAAACGCTACTCCCGATGAGCAGAAAGTGCTTGCAAAGTATGTCGGTTGGGGTGGTCTGTCAGCCGCATTTAATGCTGATAACAAGTCCTGGGCTGATGAATATAACGAAGTATCGGAGCTTCTGACCTCTGAGGAATATGCAAATGCAAGAGAAAGCACTATGACAGCGTTTTATACTTCCCCCGAAATAATCGGTGCGGTCTATGACGGACTTAAAAGTATCGGTTTTGACGGCGGAAATATACTGGACCCTTCAGCAGGCACAGGTAACTTTTTCGGAGCTATGCCTGTAGAAATGCGGGAAAAGTCAAAGCTGTACGGTGTAGAACTTGACAGCGTATCTGCAAGAATAGCAAAACAGCTGTATCAGTCGGCAAATATAACCGAAGGAGCCTATGAAAAGCGTGTGTTGAATGATAATTTCTACGACGCCGCTATTTCAAATGTGCCTTTCGGACAGTTTAAGGTACACGATAAGCGATACGACAGCCTTAATTTGAACATACACGACTATTTCTTCGCAAAATCGCTTGACAAGGTAAGACCGGGCGGAGTTATCGCCTTTATCACAACAAGCGGAACGCTTGATAAGTCAAACAGCAAGTTTAGAAAGTATATGGCGGAACGTGCCGAGCTTCTCGGTGCAGTCAGACTGCCAAACACAGCATTCAAAGTCGTAGCCGGCACAGAAGTTACATCGGATATTATCTTTCTGCAGAAAAGGGATAAGATACAGTCGGTAAACAGTGAAAACTGCGAATGGCTTGACTTAGACACAGATGAAAACGGCATACCGATGAACAGCTACTTTGTAAATCATCCCGATATGATAATCGGTGAAATGAAACAAGGCATAGAGTACAGTATGTACGGTGACGCAACAGCAACAGCCTGTGTTGCTCCCGAAGGGTACGACATCGTGTCGCACCTGCATAACGCAGTTACAAGAATAGACGGCGAATATCACCCGTATACTCCTCAGCAGGATGAAATCAAGTACGGAGAGCTGAAAAAAGAAACAATTCCGGCTGATGAAAGTGTGGATAACTACACGTATACGCTGTATAACGGTAACGTGTATTACCGTGAAAACAGCATAATGACAAAGGTTGATAAAGGCGCAGACAGAATAGCTGCAATGATTGACCTTAAAACAATTACAAGAAGTCTGCTTCAGCAACAGTTACTCGGCTATGAACAGTCGGATATTGATAATACACGCAAGGAACTGAACGAGCATTATGACGCTTTCGTAAAGAAATACGGCTATGTGAACAGCAAGGCAAACGAAACGGCATTCAGTGCAGACAGCTCATACTATCTGTTACGCTCGCTCGAAAAGTTTGATAAGACAGATAACACATACAACGGTAAGGCTGATATATTTATAAAGAATACCGTAAGACCTGTAAAGACGGTAGTCAGTGTGTCAACAGCCGTTGAAAGTATCGGCGTTTCTCTTTGTGAGAAAGGCTGTATTGATATTCCGTATATGGCAAGCCTTTGCGGACTTTCGGAAGAACAGACGATAAAGGATTGTATAGACGCAGGTGCTATATATAAAGTACCTCCGTTCCCACCTCGTCCGGATAAGACTGATATATACGTTACCGCCGATGAATACCTCAGCGGTAATATCCGTGACAAGCTGGCATTCGCAAGGACTGCCGCACTCACAAACAATGAGTACGAACACAACGTTGAAGCCCTTGAAAAGGTAATGCCGGCACCACTTACAGCGTCTGATATAGATATACGAATCGGTGTAACCTGGCTTGATCCGGAATACTATAATAATTTCATCCGTGATACGTTTGACGCTTACGGAAGCTGGAGAACGAAAATCAAGACATACTATTCTCCGGTAACCGGTGAATTCAACGTATCAAATAAAAGCTCTGAGCCGTCCAATGTCAAAGTTAACAACGAATTCGGCACAAGCCGAATGAACGCATTGCAGATATTCGAGCATACGTTAAATCAGCGTACTGTCAAGGTTTATGACAGAGTTGTTGATGTTGACGGCAAAGTGAAATCTGTGCTTAATTCAAAGGAAACCGAAAAGGCACAGGAAAAGCAGGAACTTATCAAGGAAGCGTTTGCAAACTGGATATACAGAGATCCGGAAAGAAGGCAGAATATAGTTGAAAAGTATAACGAGCTTTTCAATTCGATAAGACCTCGAACATTTGACGGCAGTCACCTTGTGCTACACGGAGCAAGCGATAAATACAAGCTGTTTGATCATCAGTGTAATGCTCTTGCAAGAACATTGTACGGCGGTAACACACTGCTTGCGCACGTTGTCGGCGCAGGAAAAACCTTTGAAATGGTAGCGTCTGCAATGGAAAGCAAATATATCGGCGTATGCCATAAGTCGCTTATTTGCGTACCAAATCACATAGTCGGACAGATAGCAAGCGACTTTATGGAGCTTTATCCTGGTGCAAATATCCTTGTAGCAACCGAAAAGGATTTCGAAATGAAAAACCGCAAGCTGTTATGCTCTAAAATCGCCACAGGCGATTATGATGCAGTAATCATCGGACACTCACAGCTGCTTAAAATTCCGTTATCGTATGAACGTCGAAAACAATATATCAGAGAAGATATACGTCAGATTGAGAATGCTCTGCAGGATATGAACGAACGTTATCTTGACGATGGGCAGAGATACAGTGTAAAACAGCTTGAAAAGACAAAGAAAAACTACGAAGCCCGTCTTGAGAAGCTGACTGATAACGAAGTTGACGATGTAGTCACCTTTGAAGAACTCGGTGTTGACCGGATCTACATTGATGAAGCCCATATGTTTAAAAATCTGTATATGCCGACAAAGATGAGTAATGTTGCCGGAATACAGATGACGGAGGCGAAAAAATCATCGGACCTTTACTACAAATGTAAATATCTTGATGAGATAACGGGCGGTAAGGGTGTTGTATTTGCAACAGGCACTCCGGTGTCAAACAGTATGACAGAGTTGTATACGATGATGAGGTACTTGCAGGCAGGTACACTTCAGCGGCTCGGATTACAGCATTTTGACGCATGGGCGGCAAATTACGCTGATATTACTAATACAATGGAGCTTGCACCGGAAGGAAACGCATACAGAATGCGTACAAGATTTGCAAGATTTCATAATCTCCCGGAGCTGATGACGATATTCAAGGAATGTGCGGATATAAAGACCGCCGATGACCTTGAACTGAACGTTCCGGAAGCTGTGTTTGAAAATATCGCCGCAGAGCCTTCCGATATGCAGAAAGAGCTTATGAAAGGATTGTCCGAAAGAGCGACCAGGATTCATAATAAAATGGTAGACGCTACAGAGGACAATATGCTTAAAGTAACTTCGGACGGCAGAAAGATAGGTCTTGATCAGCGACTTATGAATCCTTTATTGCCGGACGAGGATAATTCAAAAGTAAATCTCTGTGTTGACAAAGTTTATGATATATGGCAGAACACCGCAGAGGACAGACTGACGCAATTGATTTTCTGCGACTTCTCAACTCCGAAGAATGACGGCAGTTTCAATCTTTACGATGATGTCCGTGACAAGCTGATAGCAAAGGGCGTTCCCGAAAACGAAATCGCCTACATACACGATTACAATACCGATGTGAAAAAACAGACGCTTTTTGCAAAGGTACGCAAGGGCGATGTGCGTGTGTTGCTTGGATCAACTGCAAAATGCGGTGCAGGTACTAATGTACAGGATAAACTGATAGCATTACATCATCTTGATTGCCCGTGGCGTCCTGCCGACCTTGAACAGCGAGAAGGACGAATAATAAGACAAGGCAATCAGAATGACAAGGTATATATTTACCGTTACGTCACGAAAGATACGTTTGATGCTTATCTCTATCAGATTATAGAGAACAAGCAGAAGGGTATATCGCAGATTATGACCAGCAAGACACCGGTCAGAAACTGTGAAGATGTTGACGAAGCGGTACTGAACTACAGCGAGGTCAAGGCACTTTGCACAGGCAATCCTCTTATAAAGGAGCGTATGGAGCTTGATATTGATATATCAAAGCTGAAACGCTTGCAGTCGGCTTACTTATCCGAAAAGTACAGCCTTGAGGATAAACTGCTGAAGGTATATCCACAGCGTAAAGCCGACGCCGAAAAGTATATTGCTAACACTGCTATTGACGCAGAAAGCTATAAGCAATACAGCGAGGAATTCACGGAGATAGTAATAAACGGAGTGACCTTTACCGATAAGAAGGATGCCGCAAACGCATTGTTACACACAATACGGACCGTCGGCTCTACAGACTTGCCGAAGATAGGCACATATAAAGGTTATGATATGAAAGTGTCGTTCGACGGTGCTTATGGCGTTTATTATGTCACTATGGTAGGAAAAGCACGTTATACCTGGCAGGTCGGACAGGACCCGCTTGGAAACCTTACCCGAATGGAGAACACACTTAAATCAATCGGCAATGTTCACGAAAAAGCAATACACGACCTTGAAGTAATCAACCGTGACATTGCAACTGCGAATGAATTTGTGCATACTCCGTGGGCAAGAGAAAAGGAACTTTCCGAAAAATCCGCAAGGCTCAGAGAGGTTGACAGACTTATAGCTGAAGCCGAAAAGAACGGTCAGCAGTATGAGCAGAACGTTGACAGCGAGGAAGAACAGGAAATGTAAAACAGAGAGGGTGCGACATCGTGTCGCACCTTTACAAATAAAGAAAAGAGGTTGATGAAATGGAAAGTAAACGTATGGCAGGAGATTATACAATAATTCTATCGACTACTACGTTGACTGGCGAATGCGTTATAGGGGAAAACATAAATGCAAAACCCGGATTTGAATATATGGTTGCAGACTATTGTTCGAACGAGTTGTTTGGCAATTACGAAAATATAATGTGTAGTGATAAATATGATGAAATATTACAGCTTTACGGTGAAAGAATTACAGATGCTGCAAAAGAATTTTGCCGCAACAGAGAAACCCTTGAAAAGGAATTCGGCAATATATTACCGATACAAAAATCGCTTTGCCAGCCGGTATCGTATGAGGATAATATACTCAACAAAATTGCTGTTATCTCACCGGAAAAGCTAAAACGTGGCTGTATAAATTCTGCAAATCAGATTATTTTGATTACAGGTGGATTTGGTGCGTCGAGCAATTCAAGAGGACAAAAGGTTTATGCTAAGAATATTGCAAGCGGAGAGAACGAGGTATGGACAAGACAAGATATAATGGGTATCATCAGCTTTGATAATCTACCGCTTTGGGCACAGAACAAATTACAGCAAATGAAAAACTTAGAACACAGCGAAGATGAAATTGAGCTTTGATTGCACAGGTGCGACACGATGTCGCACCTATATGAGAGTAAGAGTATCTTATGACAGTGCAACTCTGCCGACTCTCACCGAATAACAAAACGAATAACAAAACGGAGGTTATAATGGATTACAATAAAATGATAAATATAAAACGTGAAACAAATGTAAATGACAATGCGTTTGCAATGCCGCCTAACAAAAAAATCACTGATACAGATGACGGTGGCGGATCATATTACGGCAACGATATAGGCGTGGAAATTGAAGATGATTACAGCTATATGATTGAGAATGAAAACGAAGATACGGTAAAAAGCGTCAAGTTATCAAAAGAGCTGCTGTCATATTTTCTCAACGAGATTAAAAATATAGCGGTATCACTGCTTGAACCATATCACACACATACATTTACCGTAAGTGTAACCGATGATTTTAAGGAGAGTATCCGCAAAATCGGAGTGATTGAGCCGTTACTTATAGCACAGTCCACAAATTATGGTAAGTATGAGGTTATATCCGGACACAGAAGGCTTGAAGCCGCAAAAGCGGTCGGTCTTGAAAAACTTCCCTGCAGAATCGCAAGAGAAGATACTCCCCGTGAAATTCTTGATGAGATTATGGTTATAACAAATCTTCAAAGACGCAACACGTTTACGAAGATGGAACTTGCACGGTCACTCAAACTTCTTAACGACAGCCGGAAGAAACAAGGATACAGAACAGATATTATGAACAGCTCCGGAACGTCAACCAAAACAGAACTCGCAGAAGAATTTGGAATATCGGTTAAGAAGTTATATATGCTAATCAGCTTTACTCAGCTGATTAATTACTTTGCTAAGATGGTTGACGATAATACATTACCCGATAAGGTTGCATACTGTTTAGCCTTTTTATCAGAGTATGAACAGCACATCGTCGAGGAATATCTTAACAGCAATTCGAATTATGTGCTGACAGCCGATAAAGCGGAACGCTTGAAAGACAAAAAGGATAAGGATAAGAATCTTGATAAGCGGACAATCGACGCTATTCTTTCATCAGTACGACAGAGAAAAACAATTGAAACAACTACAGTAAAACTGAATACAAGTACATTTGAAAAATACGGACTTAAAGGAAAAACCGCAAATGAAATTTCGGATATACTCGAAAAAGCGTTGCAAAACTATTTCGAGAATGAGCAGGAAATTGAATGATAGGTGCGACATCGTGACGCACCTATTAATCAAGTGGGCTTTCAAGGGTGCGACATCGTGACGCACCTATTAATCAAGTGGGCTTTCAAGGGTGCGACATCGTGACGCACCTATGACAATAACGGCGGATTTTTCTTTTCTGAAGGCTTTTGTTGCTTGAACATAGCCAAATGCAAGGCGTATGAAAACAACTGGTTTACGAAACACCCATTGCAAAGCAATGGCAGGAATAGAACGGTTGACCGTTCACTGTAATACCGCTTTGCTATCGCAAAAAACAATGGTTACAACGTGGTTTCTATGGTTGAAAATGTGGTTAACTTAGTTTCACTGTGAAACTAAGTTTGTGAACACGCATTGCAATCACGAAAATCAAGTTTTTTTCAGTTTGCTTAACGGTAGAAAAACGGCTATAAAAATTATGAAGAAAGGGGTAAAAAATAGTGATAAACAAAAAAACTGTGCAGCTTTCGGTTGTCCTTAACGAAAGAGTTTATGACGATGTTAAAAAGTTAGCAATAAAAAAGCGTACTTCAATGGGCAACATAATTCGTTCTTTTATTATAAAAGGACTTAATGTAGAAAATCACGATGAAAATGAAGAAGAATTCCGTCGTATGATACACGATGAAATGACAGAAGTTTTCAAGCAGGAAGTAGAAAGGCTTATAAAGCTACAGGTGAAATCAACAAAGGCAAGTGCAATCACGATGTATACAGGATTACAGATTATGTCGGAGTCTTTTGCGGATGATGTCAGCTTTGCACGTGTTGTAGCATCTGCAAGCAAACAAGCGGCGGCGTATATGAAACTGAAGGAGAAAACCGATGATGAGTATATGCAGGATACTAATGAGATCTTAAACGGAATGAAGAAGGTAGTCAGAGCGGGTGAAGAATAATGTCATCGGCACTCATATATAAAATGAGGCTGACAGCTCCGAATAAGCCCGGTACGGCAAGCCACAATTCCAATTACGTCAAGTATATTGCGGAGCGTGAACACGTTATGAAACTTTCGCCGGAAAGTGAAAGCGGACTGTTCGGCAGGATAGACGGTACAAATAATGATGAGCTGGACGTCACCGATACACAAAACTATGTTTACGGTATCTCAAAAGCAGGAGTTACAGTGTACAACGCATACATATCATTCCGACCGGAGATCGCTAAAAGGCTTGAACTTGACAGCCTTGAGAAGTGGCAGAACTACATTAAGTTTCACATTGAAACACTGATGAGAGGGTACGATATACCTAAAGACAGATTTGAATATATTGCGGCTGTTCACGACAAGAAGGGACAGCCGCATATTCATATCTCGTTTTGGGATAAGGACCCACCTGTCACAGTACAATTTGTAAAAAAGGAGGTATCGGATAATGTAAGAAAAAAACTGATACACGATACATTCGCAAATGAGCTGTCGTATTATTACGGCATAAGCAACGAAGCAATGTCGGATGCAAAAGAGCTTGTCGGAAAGCTGATGATTGATTTTGAACGTGACATTTCCGGTATCTATTCCAATCGTTTCTCCGGAGTTGATATACCCGAAGAATTGATACAGAAGTACACCGATGTATTGAACAACTTGCCGGGGCGAGGAAGAATAGCCTATGCATATCTTCCGAAAGAAACGAAGGATATGGTTATCGGTATGATAAAAGAAATGATTATGTTGCCAAAGATGAAATCTATCATTAATGACTATTATTCGGGTGCAAGATCGGCGGCAGAAATGTTCGACAGTAAAGAAACCGATAATGGTAAATCCGAAATTGACAGGAAAATGCGGAAAGCCGCAGGCGATTTGTATAACAGGCTCGGCAACATTATACTGAAATCAATGCTCAGAACTCTGAAAGAGAACAATGAGCAGAGAAAAAAGGATAATGCCGAGATAAACACAAAGATAACTGTTGACAGTATGGTATATGCTTTGAACGCAGTGAGCAGATTGTTTAGAACACAAGGCTCTGCCGGAACGGTAAACACTGCTCACGCTCTGATCGGTGAGCTGTCAAAGCAGGCTAAGAAAGACATTGCAAGGCAAAAACAGGATAAAGGACACGAGGTGTAATCTATGGAAACTCAGATATATTTTGATTTCAAAAACAATAAGCTGTCGCTTAAAGGAGTAAATGCCGGATATAAATTACTTGAGCATAATGAGTTTACCGATGTTGACGGCACGTTAATAGGCGTGGTGTTAGCAAAAAGTAAAACTCAGTATGCTACCTGGAGATATTCATTTTACCCCAAGAGTGAATACTTCACCGGGCTTAACTTAGGTCACTATTTCAGCAATGAAATTTCTGCTAAAACAGACTATTTTGAGCGGTTATCCGAAATGGGCAATAGACTAAAGTCAGAGATAAGCAAAACCTGTTGTGAAACAGATGAAGATATGGAAATCTGAATACTTAGTAACATAAGTGCGACACGATGTCGCACCGGACGTTCCGGTCGCACAGGACGCTCCTGTCGCACTTAAAATAAAGGAGGTACAAATATTACAAATGAACAAATTAAAGGCACAGCTTATCAAGAATATGCAGGCAGAGCTTGACAAGCTGAAAGAAGACTTGCTGAATATCTCGTCACAGGAAATACTCAGCAGAGCATATGAATATGCGATGAAAACGGAAATAATCTATGCAGCACACGATGCTAATCTTAATAATTATCAGATTAAAGCACTGCTAAAACACCCATCGCCACTGAATGATGTGTACAGCAAGTATCTGAAGCACGATGAAACATCGTTATCGGACGAGCTTGCAAACTGCCTTGCGGAAGAAGCAAATGTAGAACTGCACCACAATGAAAATACCAAGGAAAAGCGTCACGAAGAATACAGCGACGCTTTTTTTATTGATAACGGACTAAAGCGTATTGTGTGGATTTATTACAATCCCGACAGTAACGCCGGAGGACAATACGTTACTAACATCATCAGCTTTGATAAGCTGGCGAAAATTTCTTCTATAAGCCGTAATGCCGATGATTATTTTAACACGCAGATAAGCTCACTGTGTACACAGTATCTTTCAGATGTTGGTACGGATGCTTATAAGGCGGCTGAACGAATGTTTTACGATAACCCCGATTTCGTCAATGCAACACATACAACAATGCAGGCTCTTACAAAAATCGCACTGATAGATGAATGGGAAAACGAATTACACAATGATCTTCCCTCTTTTATCAAATCTGCGTTTGCGTGGGATGAGCTTATAGGATATGGCAGTATAGATGATGAAATTCAGTACGAAGAAACACCAGTAAAAGTTGTCCGTGACTTCTTCTTGAAAGAAAAAGGTACTATGTATTCATACGAGGGCGAATACACCGATTGCATTTGGAACCTTGAGGAACGTGACGGAAAGCCGGTAATAAACATAGCTGTAAAACGTGAAAATGAAAGCAAACCGGTATTTTCATTCGACAAAACATTTGAATGGAATGATATTACAAATGCGGTTATCGCCCGAATTCAGCAGGAAAAAATATACAACAAGCTCGTAGAACACTGTTATAAATTCAGTAAATACCATACAGACGATTACAGAGTATATGATCCCGAAGAAGGCAGAACAGTAATCAGAGGCAGTGCCAAGCAGATAAAAGAATGTTTCGGCAAACTTTTAAATAAGCAGGAAGTCAAAATGCTTATTGAAACCGAAATCGTTCCTACACTTGCAAAAGCCGATGAGCAGTTTGAAGTTGATCGTGAAAACGATGATATGGAAATATAAGTGCGACACCGTGACGCACCTATAAATAAATCAAATACCAAAGGAGGACAGAAAAATGTCAGAAGAAACAAAGAAGCCTGCTGAGGAGCAGACAAAGAAAGCTGAATATATCAGCGAGAAAGCAATGGCGGAGATACTCAAAGGTATCCGTCAGAGATTACCTGTTAAGGAATACGCAAACAAGAAGTTTTCACCCGAACAGATGAAGCAGATAAGGCTCGGTATGAAAAGCGGTATATCATACCAGCTCTATGCTGCACCGTACATCTCTCCGTCGGCTATGAAACAGTGGCGTAAGATGCTTGAGAAAGGTGTTGGTGATAAAGACATCATCGACTATCTTGCACAGGACGGACGTTCCTATGACGCTGAACAGATAAAACAGATCCGTATGGGAATGAAGGATAAACTTGACGTAAAGCTGTTTGCAAATCCCGATTATTCTGCCGAGCAGATGAAGCAGATAAGGCTCGGTGTCAAGAATGACATTGATTATGAGGTCTATGCAAACGGGAATTTTACGGCGGAACAGATGCAGAAAATCAGACTTGAGATGCTGATTGCAAAGATAATTGACTTCATCAAGGAAAAGTTTACTCAGCTGTATCAGTCGATGAAGGCATACGCAAATCTGTATATGACAAAGCTCCCTGTCGAGCCGGAAGAAGATATGTCTCCCGAAGATGTAAAGGACGCACAGCTCTTTACCCTTATGAAACGTGCGTATGACAAGATGAACGATAACTATGAGGATTTCGAGGAGATGAGCTTCGACGAAAAGGTTGACAGCATAATGAAAGAATTTGAGCGTGTCAACGAAAACGAAAGAACGCATACTGTTGCAAAGAGCAATGAACTTATCCCGGAAGGTACAGAAAAACTTGAAGAAAGATGTTTCTCGGACCGTAAGAATATATCCGATGTAGTAATCCCCGGAAGTATCCGTGAAATACCGTATATGGCTTTCGCAAGCTCATCAGTGAAAACCGCTGTGATTGAGCCTGGCGTTGAAAGCATCAGCTCCTGTGCTTTTGCGGCTACTGACCTTGAAAGTATATCAATCCCAAATACAGTTAAGCATATCGGTGAACAGGCATTTGCTATGACCGACATAACCTCGATAGAAATTCCTGCAAGCGTAAAGGCTATCGGTTATCTTGCTTTCAACGGTTGTAGAAATCTGAAAGAAGTTACTATGTCAAAGGGTACGATATTTGATAAGGACACTTTCCCGGAAGGTGTCAACATCAGATACAGAGAAAATGAGCAGGAACAGAGCGAACCCGAAGAAGAGGAAGGATTTGAACCGGAGATTTAACGCAAAGGGCGTTAAACATATATCATACAGGTGCGACAGGAGCGTCCTGTGCGACAGGAACGTCCTGTGCGACATGATGTCGCACCTGTAAATGCAGAAAGGAATGAAAACAATGTTAAACGTAAAAGTAACAAGACTGCAACCTGTGGTATCACAGAATGCAAACAAGCTCAGAGCCATAGCCGACATCGAAATCGGCAACGGACTTATGATCTATGGACTGCTGTATAAGCTGAACAAGGATAACGAATTCTATGTACAGATGCCTCAGCATATCGGACGTGACGGCGATTATCATTCAACCGTCGAGCCGCTTTCTAAGGAATTTGCGGCAAGAATAAAGGCTGAGATTGAAAAAGCCAATATCGAGGGTAAGAATTACACGCCCACAAGCGAGGAAAGTGAGCCGCTCAGATTTACTTTCAATATGAGAAACGGTGCAAACGGTAGCGTATACGGAAATATGCGTGTCAACGATGATCTGCTTGTACATAACATAAGTGTTAAGGACAGGCTGGATGCAGAAACCGGCAATGTCGTGAAGTTTATTTCTCTGCCGTCAAAGCAGGCTGACAACGGTCAGTGGTGGAGCGTTGTAAGACCTTCAAACGATACGGTTAAGGAAGCTATAAATCATTACGGCATATCCGCAATCGGCAAAATTGCCGTTGAAACCGTAGGAAATATCAAGTATAAAGAGTTGAAGGAAAAAGCACCGGAGCTTTCTTTTTACCGTCATCAGAACGTGAATTACGGCAAGGCTGTCGGAGAAGAATTGTCAAAGGCAGGTATTATGTGGAGCGGTAAGGTCGAAAAGACCGGTATGGTCATCACAATATCCGCAGACGAGAACGATTCCTATTCGAAGATAATAACTGAAATGCGTGAGCGTAACAAGGCTCAGACAGCAGAGCAGGCACAGACAGCGGGAAAGATTGACGAAAGTGCATTTTTTGATATGAATGCACCTGAGCCTTTCTGAAACAAATAATATGTAATTTACCGGGATTGTGAAAACAGTCCCGGTTTAACATTACAGGAGGCAAAATGAAAATATCTAAAATCATTGCAACTCTTGTCGGATGTGTAATTGCACCTGTTGTATCTGTATTTTTATCATACAGTCTTGATGTTATGCTGACAACACAGGAGCTGAAACTGTTTGACTTCAACACCTGCCTTGAAGGTCTGAAAGTCAATCAGAAACAACAGCAGCTCTTTATGATATTTACAGCACTGCTTATAGGTCTGATTATATTTGTTGTGTTTGTTGCAATGAGCAACAAGTACAAGGCTGATACAATAACGGTCACGCCGAAAATCAAGATACCCGTTCCTGCGGGCGAGGGTCAGAACGGCTCGGCACGGTTTATGAACGACAGCGAAAAGCATAGCGTTTTCGCTACATACAAGCTGAAACAGTCAAGTGATTTATGCCGTGTACTGAACAGAAACGGTGAAGATTATTACAATGCTGTTTCAAAAAGCGGTAAATATCTGCCGTTCATCCCGATACCGCTTGATAAGATTAACAAAAATGAGTTTCCTGCCAAAGGCGGACTTGTTGTCGGAATGAAAAAGCACGGCACTTACGAGGAAATCTCATACATAGCGAAAGACTATCACTCGTTGATATTCGGTGCAACAGGCTCCGGTAAGACAAGAACACTTGTTTTACAATCAATTATCTTCACTGCAATGGCTGGCGAAGGCATTGTAGTAAATGATCCGAAAGGTGAAATTTACTACTATACTCATCGTGTTCTTGAGTCACTCGGCTATGAAGTAATTGTAATGGACCTACAGAATCCAGAAAAATCGTGCGGCAAGAACTTACTGCAACCGATAATCGACGCTGTAAACGAGAAAAAGACCGATAAGGCACAGAGAGCAACGTGGGACTTGATTGAAATGCTTGTACCGAAGTCGGACAAAGGCGAGCCGATTTGGACAAACGGTGAAAAGGCTATCATCGGTGCCTGTGTGCTTGCTGTAGTATGTGACAACACGGATAAGCCGAAATATCAGAATCTCACGAATGTGTATTACTTCCTTGCAAATATGGTTAAACCCGGTGCAGATAATAAGACACCGCTTGAAGGCTATATCGCAAAACTGGACGATACACACCCGGCAAAGTCACTGCTCGGCATTACAGATGTTGCACCGAGCCGAACAAGGTCGAGCTTCTACACATCGGCACTGACAACATTAAGATTGTTTGCGACAAACGATATTGCCAGTGTAACCGGCACGTCAGATTTTGATTTTACTACGATTGCTCAGAAGAAACAGGCAATATTCTACATCCTGCCCGACCAAAAGACAAGCTATTATCCTATAGTTACCTTGCTTGTCAATCAGCAGTATGAACTGCTTGTAGACTATGCAAAGGACCACGGTAACAGATTGCCGATAAGGGTAAACTTCTTCCTGGACGAGTTTGGTAACTTCACGCCGATAAGCGATATACAGGCAAAACTCACTGTCGCAAGAGGTTACGGAATACGTTTCAATCTGTTCATACAGGATATGGCACAGCTTGAAGATAAGTATGACAAGAATGTTGCAAATATCATAATGGGTAACTGTACCGTATGGGTATATCTTGCAGCGGCGGGCAAGGAAACAAACGAACTTATAAGCAGTAAGCTCGGTAAGTACACAACACTAAAATACAGCTCATCGGGAAATAAAGCAAGATACTCAAATCCCTCATCGGGATTTTCTTCACAGCTTGAGGGACGAGAACTTCTTACGGCAGATGAACTTGCAAGATTTGCACGTCCATATCAGCTTGTAATGGTACTTGGTGAATATCCGGCTGTAATGGTGTCATACGACCTGCACAAGTGGCAGTTTAACCGCTTTATGGGACTCGGAAACGAGAGCCATAACAAGCAGTACATTCAGATTGTCACTGACAGCAGACAGGATAAGCGTAATACAAACGCTAAAATCCCGTTATGGGAGGTCTGGAAAGAGCAGACACCGCAAGCACCGCAGGAAATCGAGTACAATTACTTGTTAAGGCGAAAAGAAGCAAAAGAAAACAATGAAAAATCCGAAACCTATGATATTACTAAAAACGCATTCTATATTGCGGAAGATGAGGTAATTGACAAGGGAGAGGACTTATTCCGGAGGAAAGAATAATGAACAAGTTAAAGAAAATCAGAAACCGCATTTATACCGTCATATCATCGTTTGTGACGGTGACATTTCTTACAATGTCGGGATTTGCACAGGGCAATTTTGCAAACAGCGTAATTGTGACAGGCACAAAGAATCTGATAGCAGATGTCAGCTCCTGGCTTACAGGTATAGCGATAACTGTTACCGCTGTTGTATGTGTAGCTCTGTTTATAGCACGTGGCTTATCTGATGAACAGGATAAGAAAATGTGGGACAAGAGAATTAAGACAACAATTGTTTCTGGAATATTAGCGATAACAATAACATCACTGATAGGTGTAATTGCCGGCTATTTCAAATAATCTTATGTTACATAAAATACGTTCAAGGGCATATCTTACAGGCAACGACAGTGTATTAGCTGTTGCTGATGTAAATATTGATGATGCGGTAACAATCCGTGACTGCCGGCTTTTAAAAAGTGCGGACGGCAACATCGAAGCACAGTTACCGCAAATCAAAAACAAAGACGGAACATACACACAGACAGTACAGCTGATTAATTATCAGTCTGTACTGATGAAATCGCTGAAAGCAAGCATTTTCGAAGCGTATACAAATGCTCTCAAAGGGAATCCGCCTGTATCAAAAGAAAAAACTTTTGAAATGGAAAAAGAGCAGTTTGAACTGCAAAGGCAGGGCGTTAAGGCAGAAATACGGCGGATAAACTTGCCGGATTGTCCTGCACTTAAAGCGATAGCCGATATAACAATTGACAACTGGCTTGTTGTCAGAAATATACGGCTTGTTGCCGAAAAGGACGGAAAAATAAAGCCGGTAATGCCGCAGAAATCATTGCCGGACGGCACACGATGTGATCGGGTGGCGATAAAAGATGATACGCTGCTTGAAAAAATACGGACAGCAACAACTCAACTATATATGCGGCACGATGTGCCACAGCAATCGGCAATAGCAAAAGCGGACGATATGTATATGTTCCCGTAAATGTGAGGTGATAAATTAATGGCGGCTATATTAGTTATTCTGTTTTCCGTCATACTGAGCAGTATGACACCGCTTGTTTTTGAAGCGAGCGACCAACTGATACCGATAGTCTTTGAAGTTGACAAGACGCTCGGACAGTATCTCTCAACAGCGTCATCAACGATATATAATATAGGCATTTCACTGATGATACTGAAATTTCTTAAAAAGGGCTTTGAAATATACGTTATGGGAACAGACGGAGATCCGGATATGGACCCGTTACAGCTTGTGACGAATTTCATAAAAGCAATGGCTGTCGCTATAGGTTTCAGACCTATTTATGATATTTTCGTGCGGATACTTAAAGAAACAGTAAACGCAATAACGACAAGTATGAACATCTACAAGGAAGTAACCGATTTTACCGGCATAGGAATAATCAACGGCGTATTCTTCCTCATAGCACTTGTAATATTTATGATACTGTTCTGTAAGGCTTTCGGGCTTGGTATCAATATGATGATATTGAATATCGGAATGCCGCTTGCCTGTACCGGACTACTCGATAATGACAAAGGAATGTTCAAAAACTACTTTTATGACCTATGTAAAGACATTTCTGACCGTACTTATACAAGTAGTTCTTAGTAAGCTCGGACTTTATATCATAGTCACATCTGCAGGTATAGGAAACATTGTATCGGGCAATTTTGATTTGGTAAAAATGTTCCTGGGCTTGGCTTGTCTTACTACAGCACTCAGTACGCCTAAACTGCTTGCAGAGTTTCTTGTGCCTTCCGGTCCGGGCGGTGGTGCTATGAGCAAAATATATGCGGTAAACACGATTAAGACAGCGATAAAGGGTGTTACAAAATAGGAGGGATAAATGACTACAATTGACCAGCTCAGTCTGATAATACAGGGCTTACTCGTAGCAGGAGTAGCACTCAGAGTAATTATCCTGCTGATAAAGATTGTTCTCAATCCCGATGATAAGCCACAACTGATACCGAAAATAAGAAATGCACTTGTATTTATGGTTTTTGGTATCATAATTTTTCAGATAAAAGACCTTATCGTCCGGTACTATTCATAAGGAGGACAGACAAATGAAAGATGAACATTTATATATCCCGTATGGCTTGATAATAGAAAAGCAATGGTGGGAAGGTTGCGGACCGAAGCAGAAGCCACATCTGATAATCGGCGGGCTTATATCACTCGGACTTGCGTTTTTTATTTCTCTGCTGATACATATCATAATCGGACTTGCAGTAGGGATATTCGGTATTTTGGCTACAGTAACACTGATTACAAAGCAGGACAAGATAAATCTTTCGATAATCGAATACATCGGGCTGATGATCCGGAAAAACAAGGAGCAGCAGAATTTTCTTTACAAGTATAAAGATGATTATGGGATTATGTGACAAAGATACACAACAGGTGCGTCACAGTGACGCACCTTGAATATAAGAGCAACAGTAATCATACGGGTGCAACTCCCGTAGCTCTTAAAATAAAAGTGCGACCGGAGCGTCCGGTGCGTCACCGTGTCGCACTTGAAATTGACATAAGTGATTGAATATGATAGAATGGAGAAAATTATATGTTATGTAAATTGTTATCGACTATACCGCTCATTGTACTTACGGTGATAATTTTAATTAGGGTTATCAAAACCATTTATCGTTTATTAAAAAACAAAAATATTTTTGATAACACAGATGAAATAACCCGGCACTTTTACTTCTTTCCGCTTTTTATAATGTTATTTATGGTATTCGATTGCGTGAATTTATGGAAAATCATAATAGCTGTATCGGAAATATCTGCATATATCTTCTCACTCGTAGCCGTTTATGCCAAAAAAAGAGGAGTTAAAGAGCCATTTAGTCGTTATAACAAAAATCTCTGTGATAAAATAATAATGCTTATAGTAATGGCGATTAGTTATAGCTTAATGTGTTGGTTGAAATCGGGGTAAAATTGGTGATAAATGCTATTGCAATGATTCTTTGCGTATTAAAAGAACATTGGATAAAGCAATACAATGACGGTAAAGATTTGAAATAAAAGTTAAATTGTCGCTTACGGCGGCAATTTTTTTATATCGGAGCGTAAGCGTATGCGGGTGCAATTCCCACAACTCCGTGCAAACGAATACTTAGGAAAGTGAGCAAGTACATGGAAATATTAGCAATATTAACAGCCTTAGTTGTAAGCGTATTTTTATCGTTCGTTATTTTAGAACTGATTATTATTTTGATCACGAATCGGAAGATTAGAGAAATCAAAAAATCGTTAAGCAGATTAAGCACTAGAATATCAGAGTGCAACAGCATTTTAGAAAGTATCAATGAAGATTCAAAGAGCAGTCTGCACCCGTAGGACTGCTTTTTTATATCGGAGCGTTAGCATATACGGGTGCAAATCCTGTAGCTCTGAAAGTAAAAGTGTGACCGGAGCGTCCGGTGCGTCACCGTGTCGCACTTGGAAATTGACATTTATTGTCGCTTATTTTAGAACGGAGATTAGAAATGTATACTAAAGAAAAAAACACAGAAAAATCAAAATTAACCGATAATGCCGAAAAAATCAATTGCGAAGCTTGTTATGAGCCGTGCATATTTGAATTGAAAGATTCCGTCCATACTTTCAATATAGGATTACTCGACATTCTTAAATGTATTAAATTTGCCGAGGATGAGGGAATAGTTCCTAAATTACCTGAAGAATGGTGGATCTCTATTTCACAGCAATTCGGTTATTTCGATGAGGAACGGTAATGAAATGAATGTTTTAAAATAATTTGACACGATTTTAATTTTAAGATATAATTAGGAGTATAAATATGAAATTCGTAATTTATTCAATTTTAGTACCGAATATGGTTTATTGGATTACGTATTTTGTGATATGCGAGGTGTTTAAAATGGACTCCTTAGTGGGTGCAATTGTCGGTTCGGCTGCTACAATATTTGTGGGTATATTAGGTTTAATAGGCGTTTGTATAAGCAACGGAAGGAAAAGCAAAAAATTAAACGACAATCTTGTTAAATTGCAGGATTGCCAAATCGGCGTAAAAGACGGTGAACTTTCAATTGCAAACCGACTCGGAGTAACAAACGGCGAAGAAACAAATCTTACGGCACAAAATAAAATTCTCAGGGAAGATCACAAGAATATTAAAATAATCCTAAATGAAGAAATCAAGAAGAGCATTAATATCGTTGCAGACAACGCAAAGAATACATACACATTTATTGTGAATGAGAGCGAAATGAGAAAACAAAAAGAACAGTTACTCCAAAGCAATGAATACAGATGGGCACAAGCCATTGATGATTTAACTTTGTTTAAAAACATATTAGGAGAGAAAAATCAACTAATTGCCGACTTGTATCGAGAAAAATCTGAATTAGAGGAAGCAAATAAAGAACTTGATGAAGTAATTAAAACGCAAGCCAAACAGATAGAAGAGCTAAACGCTAAACTCAATCCCGATAAGCACGTTCACTAGTTAATGCAACGTGATAGAATAGGAGTAGAAATGAAAAACAACTACTATTGCCGAGCGTGGTACAAAGGCAAAAAACGTAAAAATCTTGAGCAGGCAGTGTCTTTATTAAAGCAATTTGACTGGTGTGACTGCAATGAATTATCACAGGACAAGCAGAATACCGCAATAAAAGTATTGAATAACCTCTCTGCAATTATGGCTGTTACACCGTATGATAAGAAGAAAGTGGAAGTAATCGACGAAAAGCGTTACATAGAAATTCTGATGAGAGCATTTAAATATCTTTTGAAAAACGATTATTGGAATTGCTGTCACGAATTATCGGATTTGTTCGAGCTTGAGCCTGTTTTTCAGCCACACATAGCATACGCAACACAAAAATTACTTGAAATGACGGTAAAGATTTGAAATAAAAGTTAAATTGTCGCTTACGGCGGCAATTTTTTTATATCGGAGCGTTAGTGTATACGGGTGCAACTCCCGTAGCTCTGACATTTGACATATAAAAACAAATATTGTAAAATAGGAGATAGATTTTATGAACAGAATTCGTAAAATAACTATAATAAATCCAATTACTGACGAGAAATCTGTTTATCAGATACGTCTTTTATATGATGGAGAAGATATGGGAAATAACAATTTATGTTTTTGTGGCAGTGGTATAAAGAAAAAGAAGTGTCATCCCGATATTCACGAAAAAAGCCTTTTCGCCACACTGCTTCATTATTATAAGGAACTTGAAGATGAAAGTAAAACTGTACAAAATCCTTTATGCAAAAAAGGCTGTAACGAATGTTGTGAAAGTACATTTTCGGTTTCACAATCCGAATTTTTTATGATACTCAATTCATTGAAAATAACTGATGAAATAGCTATATATAAAGCAAAAGCCGATGAAATCGTAAATAACAAGTACGAAATGCCGGATAAATGTATTTTTGTCGATGATTATACCGGAGCTTGCCGTATTTACGAACTGCGTCCGCTTGTTTGCAGATTATACGGTGTTGTTAAAACAGATGATAATGTTTGTGAACAAATCAAAAACAATCAACATATCTATGATACTCTGCTGACTTCAAGCAGTATCAATATTGCCCATAATACTTTCAGCTTTGACAATGGAATTATGACAACGCCTAAACCTTTAATTTACTGGATTTCAAAATTGACAACTGACGGTGATTTAAATTCCGATAAACAGAAACGTTTATTTGAAGCAGCGAAAAGCTATCCAATAAGCGAATATCTGCGAATACTGCAAATTTAGAAAACATATCAGGTGCGACACCGTGTCGCACATCGAATAAGCCGCAGAAAAAAGAAATCCCGCCCAAAAGGCTGTAATCGTGTAACATTTGGCAGAAAGCAACAAAAAGCGATACTATACTTTGTCAATGTTTTTGTCGCTGTCGGCTGGACTTTTTGCCGTAAGTGTGTTACAATATACTTGAGGAAATAGTACCGAATCGAAAGGAGAGGCACAAATGGCAAGAAATATAGTAAAGGCAAAACTGGATATAATATTCAAGAAGTTGTTTACGGACGAGGGAAATCAGCATATTTTACAGGCGTTTCTCTCGGACATACTCGAAATACCGTATGAGTCGATAAACAACATAATCGTACTGAACTCCGAGATAATGCCGGAGAACATTATAGAAAAATACAGCCGTATGGACATAAAGATGACGGTTGACGGTAACAGGCTTATCAATGTTGAAATGCAGATTAAAGACGAGGGCGATTACAAGGATCGTTCAATGTACTACCTTTCAAAGTTGTACAGCAATCAGCTTAAAAGCGGTGATGGCTACGGAAAACTCAATCAGTGTATTTCAATCAATGTATTGAATTTCATTCTTTTCGATGAATGGGCGGATTTTCATTCCTCATTCAGAATGAGAGAAGATAAACGCAATTCTGTTCTTACTGATAACTTCATCGCTCATTACTTTGAGTTGAAGAAAATCGGAAAGAATTTTGACAAGAACAACAAGCAGGAACTATGGCTCAGACTTATAAATGCAGAAACGGAGGATGAACTTGATATGTTACAGCAGACAGGTGTAAAGTCCATACAGGACGCAGTAGTTGTACTGCACAAGATGAGTGCAGACGAAAAGACAAGAGAGCTTGCCGAAATGCGTGAAAAGGCACTGCATATTGAGGCAACCGAGAAATCGTATGCGAGAGCCGAAGGCGAAGCAGCCGGACTTAAGAAAGGCAGAGCTGAGGGAAGAGCTGAACGAGATAACGAAATACTTGCGAATCTTAAATCGTTAGGTATGAGTGATGAACAGATAAAGGCAATACTCGGAAAGTAATAGACGTTTATGGAAGAAAAAAGAACCGAATATATCGATGAAGAAGGAAACAAGGTAGTAATTGTCGGTAAAACAACGTTTGTCTATAAAAAGATGAGCGATGTAGAAAAAGCAATCGAACTTTCTGAAATGCGTGAAAAGGCTCTGCATATCGAAGCAACCGAAAAGGCACACGCAAGAGCCGAGGGAAGAGCCGAGGGAAGAGCTGCAGAACTTGCAGAAATCCTTGCTAATCTCAAAGCTATGGGTTTATCTGAAGAGCAGATAAAGCAGGCACTCGGCAAGTAAGCAATGACAGACGAGAAAATGATAACGTATACCGATGATGAAGGAAATCGGATAGCTATCATCGGTAAGACTAAGGTCATATACAAAAAGATGAGCGATGTAGAAAAAGCAATCGAACTTTCTGAAATGCGTGAAAAGGCTCTGCATATCGAAGCAACCGAAAAGGCACACGCAAAAGCCGAGGGAAGAGCCGAGGGAAGAGCCGATTTACTCGAAGAACTCTTAAAGCAAGGCATAATAACAGAAGAGCAAGCCAAGAACTACAGAAATTGAGTTAACTAAAAACCCCACACCACAAAGGAGGACAAAATGAAACGTACCCACACCATACTCGCAACAATAACCCTTATCAGCGTAATACTGACCAGTGCTTGCACGGCAGGCAATGCAAGTAGCACAACGTCCTCTGCACCCGAAACGGCAGTGACAACTACCGCTCCGGCAGTAACGGGAACGGTGATGGATAGGATTGACGAGCCGAAAGCAGAAACAACTACTGCTCAGACCACAGCTATCACAGCAGTGACCACCGCAAAGCCGCAGGAAACAAAAAAGGCGGAAACGACAGCAGCTACAGCAGTCACCACGGCAAAGCCAAAGCCAGCAACGACAACAACCGCCGCTACTACAAAGCCTGCACCCGAATGGACGGAAACAAAGGCAAGCGGTACTAAGTATGTCAATACTGACTGCTACAGCCGTAAGAAAGCTGTACTCGGCGCTGACACAGTTAAGCTGTACAACGTGAACGATAAGGTCACGGTAACTGCTAAGACCGATACAGGCTACTTCAAACTTTCTGATGGTAGCTTTATACACGGTGATTATCTGAGCGACAGCAAGGTAACTCAGCCGGCAGCATCCGCTACAAAGAAAGCTGAAACACCAAAGCCTGCGACCACCACAACGAAGAAGCAGGAAAGCAAGCCGAAGTCCATATATGAGTATCCATTCGACCTTGAAGCAATAAAGAAGGTCATTGTTGATGACGCTGTAAACAATTACGGACTCATAAATGATGATGATCCAAACTGGACGCCCGAAGACAGTACATGGAGTGCTCCTACAGTTATTTCAAAAGATATGAATCCAAAAGTAATTGAGCGTAATGTTAAAGGTATTGCAGGAGCTGATTTTAAATGGAGCCAAATGAAAAAAGGCGATTACTTCAAGGTGTATATTGAAACAATACCGGATTTGAAGAAAGACGAAAACGGCAACAGCATCGAAGGCTATGCAATATATTTTCTGAGAGGTCAAGGTCAAAGAGCTGACTCAGTTTATTCGTAAATCTTCATTATGGACTTGACAACTTGAAACTATATGTATATAATAAAGATACAAGAGCAACCAGATTAGACGGTTGCTCCCGAAGAAGTTAAAAGATTTAACCGCTCACGTTTGCAAGTATGGGGCGGTTATTTCTTTTTGTTATAAAAAGAAAGTGCAGTAAAAACAGCAATAACAAAATTAGCTAAAAATGAGCCGAATAGAAGAAGATCTTCTAATGTTATGTAGTTCATCACACTTCACCTCCCTCACAGCGTTAATTCTGCTTCGGGAGTTGGGTAACCGCCTATTCATCTATAGGTTGCTCTCGCAGATATATAATATCATAATAACGCTAATTTTGTCAACAATTTAATATACATTAAGAGCTTTGATTTTTCAAGGCTCTTTTTCTTTTTCTGAAAGTTAATTGAATATGAAAATCCAAAGCAGTCCGCACCCGTAGGACTGCTTTTTTATATATATTTTTAAAAAATCAAACAAGAAAGGACAAAGGTTATGTTTAAAAACAAATTCAAAAAGCTGACCGGACTTTTCCTTGCAGCAGTTATGACATTAGTTGCTCTGCCTATTCAGACGCTTGCGTCAGATTGGGGTGTCGGTGACAATGTTTATGCGGCTATGCTCGGAAATTACATCGGATCAGACGGTAAGACTTATGCAGATAAGTATAATTACGACTATATCTACTATAAGTCAGACGGCAGTGTAGGAGTAGCCACTCGCTATGCCTCAACGCACGCTAAGTTAGGTGTTAGCAAGAACGGCGTGACACAGCAGGCAATCTGTATCGAAGCCGGTGTGTCATACAGCACAGGAAGCTCCTATGTTGGCAAAGATACAAGCGATGCATATATGCAAAATTTACCGCCGGATGTCAGCAAAACACTTAAATATGCGTTATTATGTGGCTTTAACAGTTCAGTTACCAAATCGCTGGTTGCTAATACAAATCTTGATGATTTCTCATTTGCAACACAAATTATATCATGGGAAATTCAACAGGGACTGCGTACAGGATATGGTAAAAGCGACCTGGCTGTTAATTCAAAAATTCCTAATACACCTAAAACAGCATATTACGACCAGTTGAAAGGACGACCCGCTGAAAAGTGCTATGAGTACATTCTCGGTAAGATGAAATCATATTCGCTTATTCCGAGTTTCACTTATACAAAAAAATCAGAAGCTCCTACTCATACACTGAAATACAACTCTTCGACGAAGAAATACAGCATTACACTGCCGGACAATAACAAGAGCAATATGCCGGCGAGTGCATTCAATATTCCCGGTGTCACAGTAACAAAGAGCGGATATGACTACACTTTCAGCACAAGCACGAAGATAAGCGGTACTAAGGCTTGTACATACAAAGCAAACCGTACTTCCGGTAAACAGCTTGTCGTATGGAAGTCAAATGGCGGTGCTTCTCAGACAATGGCTGACGGCATTGATGACCCTGTACAGTTCTACGCAAACTTTAAGACCGAAAGCACAGGCACAGCTCAGATCAAGAAAGTTTGGGAACACAAGCACGACAGCTCAAGCACACAGGCAAGCAACAGCGACATCTATTTCACGATAAAGAATAGTTCGGGTTCGGCCGTGAAGGCTACTGGCAAGGCAGGCTCGTATACCTACTCTACAAGCGGTTCCGTAACTAAGTTCAAGCTCAACAGCAGTAACACTTTTTTAGTAAAATCGTTACCTGCAGGAACGTATACGGTCTACGAATTTGGTAATGACGGCAACGGTATACCGAATTATACAAGAAAGAATCTCAGTCAAACAGTAACCGTTACAGCCGGAGGCACAGGAACAGTTACTTTCAAAAACACGAGAAATACCGGTACGGGCAAGGTTATAAAGACCTGGATTGATACCAACGGTAACGCCATAGCCGCAAGCAACAACGTTGAAAGAAATAAGCAGATATATTTCCGTATTAAGAACGCAGACGGCAAATATATCACCGTCAGCGGCTCGAAGTACAGCGGTTCATATTCTTTTGCCGGAACAACAACTACAGCAACATCACTGTATGTAAATCCCAGCACGGGTAAGTTCGTTGTTTCAGATCTTCCCACAGGCAAGTACACCGTGTATGAGTATGGCTCTCCGGAGGGCTATTCGGTCAACAAAGCATATCAGACAATTACCATCTCAAGAGATAAAACATCGTCCGTGTCTTTTATGAACAGCGAGGACAGCGGTACGGCTCAGATAAAGAAGGTATGGCTGTCCGATACAACACTGTCAGCTTCAGAAAAAGCAAATCTTGAGAAAAACGTTTACTTTACTGTCAAGGACGCTAATGGTAAGTATATCAAGGTTACAGGCTCGGCAGGAGCGTATGTTTATGCCGGCACTCAGACTTCCGCAAATAATATGAAACTCAGCGGCAGTAAGTTTAATGTAAGCAAGCTCCCTATGGGTACATACACTGTAACAGAGATAAACAACGCAAGCGGTTATACTCCCAAATCACAGACAAAGACAGTCACTATCGCCAATAAGGGCGAAACAAAAAGCGTATCTTTTACAAACAAATCAACACCTGTTGTTGTTATAAGAAAACATTTCTCTGATGAGGACAATCTGACAGAAGCACAGCTCAAAGAACAGTATGCTAAAGTTACCGTAAATCTGCAGGTGCTTGGCTACAGCGGAAGTGTTTCCTCGAATCCGCCGGCAGGATACTATATAAAATTTACCGGTTCTAACGGTAATTATACATACAAAGGGCTTTCGTCAACCAAAACATCAGCGACAGATCTCAAGCTGAACGAAAACGGCGAAATGACTATATCGTTCGGCACTAACACCACTCCGTATTACTTGGCTGTAATCGAAACGTACAGCGGTACGGATTACGATGTTGATAACCGGGACCAGCGTATTGACCTTGGTGACGGTGATCCGAATGCTGTAATCGACCTTGATGACATTTAGCTTGACAAGCAGCTTAAGACAGGTTCTGTGCATATTGACAAGCAGTTTTTAAATGAAAACGGTGCTATAGAAAATATCCCCGATGACAAACTTGCCGAGGTCGCTTTTAAAATCAAGCACAACGGCAAATATCTCACCTTTACAGGCTCAAACGGCAGTTATACTTATAAAGGCGAGAACAATACCGGTACAGAATTAAAGCAACAAAGCCACATATAACTTTATTGCAAATGAGCTTCCCGCAAGAGAAGAATACACAGTTTATGAGGTTTCCGGCACAACAGGTTACAGCTTCTCAATCGACCCCGTGACTTTCACAATCACACCTGCCGGCTCGGTAAAGAAAGTGTTTACAAACAAGGCAATGAAATTTTACGATAAGTATTGTAAAACACAGTGCAGACGGTGTACTTTCCGGCTGGCAGTTTCGTGTTACAGGCACAGCCAAGACCGGACAGAGCTACGATAAGACTTTTACTACCGATGCAAAGGGTACAATCACAATCAGTAATATCCGTATCGGTGATTACAAGGTTACAGAGGTCAAGACAGGTAAAACGGTCGGTTATATTACCGAGAACAGCAAAGACCTTGAGGTCAAGACCGATACTGTAACAACTGTAAATATCGAGAACAAGCCGTATGCGAATATCGTTATCAACAAGGTTGACAGCGTAAAAGGCACTGCTCTGAGCGGTGCGACATTCGGCATTTACACAGATGCTGAATGTGAAATTCCTGCACAGGCATATACATCGGCTACAGATGATACTCTGACAGACGCTGTAATCACAGAAAGTGCGACAGGCAAGTACACTTGCAATTTCCTGCCGATTGAGAGCAAGAATGGCACAACTTACTATGTCAAGGAGCTTTCAGCTCCCGACCATTACGCTATTGACACAGACGTACACCCGGTAACGCTTAAAACGGCAAATTCAACCGTAGCAGTTTCAAACAACGCTACATCGAAATTCTATGAAACGCCTTTAGGCTCGGTCAGAACGACAAAGGTTGACGCAGATCATCCCGATGTACTTCTGAGCGGCGCTGAATTTACTGTATACAATTCCGACAAGGCTACTGTATACGGCAAACTCGCAGAAACATCAAAGGGTACATATCAGCTTGACGAAATCCCGGCAGGCACATACTACCTCAAGGAAACAAAAGCACCGAAGTATTACAATATCGACAACACATTCTATCAGTTCACAATTTCTGACGCAGGCAAGGTTGTCGATGTGTCAATCAACGGCAACGACAAGTTCCCCAATGCTCCGCAGAAGGGCGATATAAAGATAGTCAAGAGAAGTGCAGACGGTGTTCTTTCCGGTTGGAAGTTTGAAGTTTCCGGCACGGCTCTTAACGGCACACCCGTAGCAACCAAGACATACACAACAGACGCAAAGGGCGAAATCAATATATCAAACCTCCTTATCGGTACTTATACTGTAAAGGAAGTAAAGGACGGCAAGACAGTCGGATATATCACACCTGCAAATCAGGCGATTGAAGTAAAGAGCAATGCAACTACTACTGCAACGTTTGAAAACAAGCCTTTCGGTCACATTGTTATCAACAAGATTGACGCAAAGACCGGCGAAAAGGTAACAGGTGCAACATTCGGTATCTATACCGACAGCACTTGCAAGACTGTAGCAAAGGCATATAAGTCAGACACTGACAGCACACTTGTAAATGCAGAGATTATCGAAACAGCTACAGGAGTGTACACTTGCAACAACTTACCTATAAGCAGTGCAACAGGTACAACTTACTATGTCAAGGAGCTTACAGCTCCCGAAGGCTACTACCTTGATGCAAATGCACACGCAGTAACACTTAAAACAGCAAACGCTACTGTATCGGTTAGCAATGAAATCGGAAAATCCGACTTCAAAGAATATCCTTACGGTCACGGTGCTGTAATCAAGGAATGGAAACTTGACAACAGTACAGCAGATATGACAGCCGATGAAATCGCACAGATGAAAGCGGAGCTTGAAAAGAGCCTGTATTTCACTGTAAAGGACAGCAACGGCAAGTACATCACAGCTACAGGTGCAGACGGCGTATACACATATAACGGCGAAAGCACATCAGAATTCAAGTATGTTCTGAAGAACAGCACATTTACAATCGCAGAACTGCCGACAGGCGAATACACGGTGACTGAGTACAACAACGCAAAGGACTACAGCCCGAAGCAGCAGACTCAGAAAATAAAAATCACCAAGAATACAGCGGCAGTGCTGACATTTACAAACATCCGTGACACAGGCAACGCAAGTATCGTGAAGAAATGGACAAACCCCAATGGGCTGACAACCGCTCAGAAGGCAGAGCTTGAAAAGAATGTATACTTCACTGTAAAGAATGCTGACGGTGCATATTTAAAGGCTGTATCAAAGAACGGCAAGTATGTATATAACGGCAGTCAGACAGCAGAAGCACGTTTTATGCTGACAAACGGCAAGTTTGAACTTACAGAACTGCCGACCGGAAAGTACACGATAACCGAAATCAACAACGCAGAAGGTTATCTGCCTAAGACACAGGTCAAGACAATCACGGTAACTAAGGACGCAACTGCAAGTGTAGAGTTTGTCAATAAGGTTATTGTCGGCAATGTCACATTAACGAAAGTTGATGAGGACTATCCCGAAAATAAATTGACAGGTGCTATATTTACAGTTTATAAATCGGACAAGAAAACCGTAGTCGGCACAATGAAGGAAACCGAAACAGGCGTGTACCTTCTTGAGGGACTTGTTTACGGTGAATACTATGTACAGGAAACAAAGGCTCCCGAATATTTCGTCCGTGATGTGAATTTCTACTATTTCCAGATCGTAAATGACGGCGAAACCGTAGAAGTTTCCAACGATGAGCTTGGCAAGGGTACGTTCATAAACTCGCTTACGGCAAAGGGTGAAATCAAGATTGTAAAAACCTCATACGACAACAAGGTCGAAGGAATACATTTTGAGGTAACCGGAAAGACGTTCACAGGTCAGTCATTCAGTAAGATCTACACTACTGATGAGAACGGTATAATCCGCATTAACGATTTAAGAGCCGGTGAGTATACCATACACGAAGTTAAGGATGAAGCGTCAGCAGGCTATCTTTTGCCCGAAGATAAGCAGTTAACGATTGACCGTGACGGTGCAATGCTTGTTACAGAAATGCACAACAGCAAGATACCGGACAATCCCCCGACAGGTGCAAACGAGGACAGCTTTACGCAGACAGCAGTTATTATCATATCAATGGTAATGATGAGTGCGGCTGTTGTGCTTGTGTTCCCACTGTCAAAGCGTAAGAGAAAACGCTAAGCAGCATTAAAATTTTATTGTCACTGGGCGGCAGAAAAGCTCTGCCGCCTTTGTGGTGGCTTATGGAGGTAAGATATGAAAAGAAATCTGCTATAAAATTCTCATTTTAAATTGCTGTTTTCAAAATGCGATAATATCAAAAATGAGAAAAGAACGAAACCCTACTATTCTCAAAACGAGATACGACTTACTAACTTAGATACCGGAGAGGTTTATTCAACGAAAATAAGGCAAGAGTATTCGGACGAAAGAACAACTTGTTCCTTTGCTATAAATCAATATCTCAAAGAGGGGAATTATTTGATAGAGTTTATTTATTAAATTGTTTGAGGTGCGTCACGGTGTCGCACCTGTATAAAAGATTGACGTATTTTTACCGATATGATAGAATGGAGATGATAACGAATGAATGTAAGAAAAAAACTTGATAAATTGTGCAAAGAACAGTTACACAGCGGAGTTAAAACGTATGATGAAGCACTTGATTTTCTGAGAGAATTCACCTGCGTTTATGATAAATGCAAATCAGATAAAGAGTATGTTCCCGGATTGTCCCATTATGACTTTATGTACTGGGTAAACCCTATCAGAGAAGCATTTGCAGAAAACGACTATATTAAGGCTGTAGAAAAGCTGATTGACACATATATGGAGCAGAACGCCTATTTGTATCAATCAAGAGTAAAAAATTCAATAATGATATTGTTGCGACAATATGTAAACTCAGAAAGGGAAAAATGATGAACAGTAATGTGTGTACGGCTAATCAGAAGAATTATAATCAAGCAATGGAATATGTTAATCTCACACTTGAAAGAGATACAGCAACAAAAGCAGACAATCTTCTGTTTCTGAAATTTATGATTGATTCTATAGGTCGTGACATAGAAACAGATATAAATAAAATTGTATCGAAAAACGATTTTCGTTACGCATTACTTTTTAAATTATCAAAAATGTACTTCGAATTGCTAAATTCTTAAATTAAGAGCGACTGGTTTCAGCCGCTTTTTCTTTTTCTGATAGCGAAAATACAAAGCTGTACCGACGGGTACGGCTTTTTTATAGACAATAAAACGGAGCGTCCGGTGCGACATCGTGACGCACCTATAAAACAAGGAGGATAAAATGCAACAGCTTATAATTTTAATCGTGGCACTTGCTCTTGCAGGCGGAGTATATCTGTTTCTGACAATCAGCAAAAAGAAAAGCAAGGAACAGACAGAAGAAAACGCAGTCGAGATGATGACTGCAAACGAAATGATAAACGTAAAGGATATTCGTAACAATTGCTTACACACGAATGACGGGTACACATTTACCTTTATCGAAATCGGCGGTATGAGTATGGAGCTTTTCTCGGAAAGTGAAAAGCTGGCATACTGCAAAAACATAACTTCCATCGTTTCACGTTTTCAGTTTCCGTATAAATATATGGCTATTTCCTCGCCGTATGTAATCAAGCATATGGTGACGGCAGACAGCAACAGGCTTAAAAATGCAAGCGGTCTGTGTAAGCAAATGCTTGAGGACGATATAAATTTCGCCACCAAAATGGTAATTGACGATAACAAGATTGACCGCAGATTTTTCTTTATGCTGTTCTCGAAGGACGAGGACGAGAAAACTATCCTCAAGCGTACAGAGGATACAATAAACGCTTTCAACAGTGAAGTGGACGGAATGTCCTGCGAACTTGTGAAAGACAAGGATATTATAAAAATGTATAATCTTTTCACAAATCCCGCATACATAGCTTACGAAAGAACAGATGATGTATATTTATCTATGTCACAGATTATTGCGACAAATTCTTAAAGGAGGAAAAAATGAAAAACAAGAAGTACCAGTTTGAAATTGAAGAAAACAATGTAATCCGTGCCGCAATTGCCCCGATGGGCATTGATTTCAGACCGAATACCCGTTTTTATATGGGTGACTACATCTGCCGTATCTATGCGATAATGCAATATCCGCCTACGCAGGAATACGGCTGGGTATCAAAGATAAATAACATCGCAGGAACTATCGTAAACTTTACAAGCACACCGATTACAGAAGCGAATATTGTGGATCAACTATCGAAAATAATCAATGCCGCCCGTGCCGAAGCTGAGAATACCCGTGACGCATTACAGCGACAGAGAAAAACAAAAACAGCGGACGATACAACACGTCTTATGGCTCGAATGGAAGAAAACAACGAAAAGATAGCTAAATTCTGCTGTACTGTGATGGTTATGGGCAACGATGAAATCGACTTTGAGCAGAAATGCAACAGAGTTGAAAGCATAATCAGCGGTGTCGGCTGTAAACTGCGGTGTTTATCCCGTATGCAAAAGGACGCCTGGAAACACATATCCCCGTCCTACGCTCCTGTAGAGCTTATCGGTGATGTCGGTAACCGTCCTATGCCGGTTAATGCTTTCTACGGCGGTTTCCCGTTTCAGAACAGTGGCTTTAACGACGGGGTAGGTTATTATCTTGGTGTGGATAATGACGGTACGCCGATTATTTTCGACCTTTGGAAGCGTGACGGAGCGAGGACAAACAGCAATATCAGTATAATAGGCGGCTCCGGTAAGGGTAAAACCACACTTATAAAGCACATTATCGTATCAGAACTGATACGGGGAACAAAAGTAATTGTCATAGATCCCGAAACCGAGTACAAGGCTATCTGCGATATGTTCCGTGAAGATGGCATATCACGTTGGATAGACGCTTGCGGCGGCAGAAACGGAATGATAAATCCGTTGCAGGTACGTCCTAAACCGCTTTCGGACGAGGAGGAAGAAGAAGCCGAGAGCAAGGGTATCAGTGAGCTTGCATTACATCTTAAAACGCTTGAAATCTTCTTTGAACTGTATCTTCCCGAACTTACTCAGATACAGAAAGCCTTACTTACGAAAGGGCTTATCGCTATGTATGAAAAATTCAATATAACCTGGGATACAAGCGTAACATTTATGAAGAATACCGACTTCCCGGTAATGACGGATTTGTATAACACTTTGCTTGAACAGAGAAAAACAGCCGAAAAAGGTGTAACCGATGATATGGACAAGCTGATACTGCTGCTTGAAAATATAACAACTGGTGCGGACAGCTTCCTTTGGAACGGTCATACTACAATGCAGTCAAATGCACAGTTTATCGTGTTCGATACGCAGAATATGAAAATTATGAGCGATGCAATGAAATCAACGCAGTATTTTAATCTTCTGTCGTGGTGCTGGCAACAGATGAGTGCAGACAGAAGCGAAAAGGTGATGGTTGTATGCGACGAAGCGTGGCTCCTTATAAATCCCGATGTTCCGCAGGCGATGAGCTACCTTAGAGATACCGAGAAAAGAGCAAGAAAGTACAGCGGCGCACTTGCCGTTGCAACGCAGAATGTTGTAGACTTCCTTGATTCTAAAGTCAAGCTGTATGCACAGCCAGTACTGGATCTGCCGTCTACAAAGTTTATTTTCGGCTGTGAGGGCGATGACCTTAAAGCCGTATCGACACTATACAATTTTACCGATGCACAAAGAGAGCTTGTTGCCGCAGGCAATCGTGCAGAGTGCCTTATGAAAGCCGGCGGACGGTCACTCAAACTCAAGGTACAGTTACCCGAAAAGCGTCTGAAACAGTTAGGATTGGGAGGTAATTAATATGACTGTATCGACGGCTATTGCAAAAATTATAACTACATTAGCGTCAAACGAAAAAGGAAGAAAGATAATAGGAGCAGCATTACTTACTCCGATTGTAATAATTCTTTTGGGAATCGGTGTATTTATTGCCTTGCTAACCGGATTGTTCAGTTTGCTTTACGGTGCAGTGCGTGATACAAGCGTCAGCCAATCATGGAATGATATACGAAAAAATGTGGAATCCGCTCTGAGCGGTGTCAACTCCTCAATCAATACACAGGTCAAGAACGATACATACAGTTTTATGCCGGACTTTTCGATAAACTTGTCAAAGTCTGTTCTGCAGAAAACTTTTTCAGAGGGTAACAGCTCATTTTTGTTGCTGTACGATACCAAAGAGGTCAATGACAGCGTTGCAAAAGCGAAGAAGTATATAGATAAGCTGAAAAAGGTAAAATCACAAAAAGAACTTGAACAGCTTAACGAAGAAATTGATTTAAGCAGCTACAAATATTCTGAGCTTGCGAAAGATAAGGAATTCCGGGACGATAAATCGTATGATATGAGCAAATACAGTCAAAGTACGGTACAGCTTATAAACACACTCGTCAAGCCCGAAATGCCGACATACGACTATGACGAAGAAACCGTAACAATTGACGGCGTAAAGGCAAAAAAGCAGATACTTACTGTACATAAGGATAACAAGACTCAGATTGTAGAATACACCTGTTACGGCGAAGGTGACATATATCTTCCGAGATTGCTTGCGTTATATCAAGCGGAAACATTCAGCCGCTTTGAAGATATGGCAGAAAGTGACGCAAGCGGACTTGATAACGATATAGCAAGTGCTATCGAGAACGTCAGCTCAGACGAAAGCGGCGGTGCAACAGCAGATGGTTTTGACGTTGCCTGTCTGAACGTGTTCCAGGCACAGGAGATAGGACAGATATTCGAGAGAGCGGCTCTTGAGGGTAAATTTTCCGCAAAAGTCAGTACGGAAAAGACCGGTACTACAGAGAAACTGTCAATAACGGTAAAAACACCGTCTGAAGATGACTGGTACGAAATGTTCAATGTGGACGAGAAGTACAGGGATTACACCAAAGAAAACACGCAGATAATCGAGCGTATCTTATCCGACGCACAGATAAATAATTTGTACATATCGGTAGACAGTACAGCTCAACGTGCATTGTTCGTGTACTTTCAAGGCTTTTTCAATCTCCCGGTCGAAGCCGATGATTTAAAGGAAAACACAAACGGTATCCTTACAACGCTGAATGACTTTGAAACAATACACAGCCGTGGATCAAGTGCAATCGGCAAGGCATACGAATCGGGTATAACACTGTATCTGAATGACGAGGATACCGAGGTCAGAGCTGAGATACTTCCCGATGTAGGCGAGTGCATACAGGATGTGTATATCTATGACGTTTATGACGCAGAAAAACGCAAGGTAGTAAAAGATAAGCCAAATTATACATACAACTGCTCGGCGGTACAGCTTGCGTACATAATTGATACGGACGTGTTTGCAGAGGAATACGGCTTTGATTTTCCGACTATCGTAACAACCACAGGTACGGAGATAAAGCACGATGACGGTGTTCTGACGCTGATGATAGAATACAGCTGTCTTGACAGGCTTGAAACTATTTCGGAGCAGGACATAGGATTATCACTGTATGACGTATACGACAAAGACGAGAAGATAGTAATAGGCTATGCTCACTCCGGCAAACACAGCAAGGAAAAGGACGAGGGCTTATCAGCGACAGGCTGGAGCCATACATTCGGAAGTGAGATAATACCTCATTTGTGCGTCAAAACTGCGTTTGTAGATGGAGAGGTAACGCCTCCGGAGCTTGATAATCCGCATATTTATGACGGCTTATCGGTGCGTTTTGTCGGAGCAAAAGTAAATCCTTTGCTTTGGTTTAAGGCTTACAGGACGGACGTTAACAAGGACCTGCTTGACAGCATAAGTGCGATACAGGTGAAAAAATAAAAGGAGAATTTGATTATGGGAAATGAAGAAAAGCTGTTTGATACATTCGGTGAATATCTTGACAAATGCGGTGATGTGGAATTTGATTTTTTCTGCGATGACCTGTATTGTGACCATACTGTAGTATGGAACAGCTATAATGATAAGCTGACAGAAAAAGCAAAGGAAAAATGGAACAAACTGCTCGGCTCAAAGTATGAAGTTACTCATTCTGACGATAAGTATCGTATCAGACAGATAAACATACCCGATGAAAATCTGCGTAAATCCTGCCTTGATTTTGCGTATGCACAGGCGGGATATATTCCGGCATCAGAGTACGATGAGCTGTTTTGTAGCGAAAACCGCATTTGCATAGGTAATTGTTATGTAAATTTCGGAATCAAAACAACATCGCTGTCCGGAGAAACAAGACAGGATTGCGAAAATCTGAATATGACGGACTGTATGACGCTGTACGGACGAATAGCAATGAACAATCCTGTCAGCTGTGAAACAGCACTGACTGTCAATGCAGTGAGCGTAGCAGGAAATACAACCGTACCGCTGATAGTATGCAAAAAAGGCACTTTCAGCTATGTGAACAATTGGCAGACTGATAAATTACTCGGAAATGAAAAAATGTTTAAGATGATAGCTGATAAGGCGAAGATCGAAGCTAAATCATATAACAAATTTGAAGAAGAACCGGAGGTATAAAAATGTTTTTATTCCCGCTTTTAATGGTAGAAAAGAAGCGTCAGACAATGCTCAGCGAGATACGCAAGGAGCTTGAGATGAATCAGAAGATAACAACAGTGAACAATCTTTCGTATTTCATCAAGGAAGAGCTGAAATATTATGAGTACATCACTCATATCATAATCGACCTTGAATTTATCGAGGAAAAGGGCGATGAATTTCTGACGAGCTTAAAGGCTCTTGTGATGGCAACGGACGTGCCGATAATCATATACGCCGAAGGAGTATATCCCGGTGATATGCTGCTGTCGGAAATAGCGAGACAGGGACTTGCAAATATCATAGGCGAAACGCCCAAAACGTTGAAGCAAATAAGTCGTAACAAAATGCAGAAAGACCTGCGTGAAGCACTGATAAAGTCAACCGCAGACCGCAGAATAGGACTCAGAGAAGATTTGACGTTACATATATCCCGGTACAGAAAGGCAATAACAATGCAATACCGAATTACAACAACTGCGACCTGCATTTATCAATCGGTTTATTCGGAGCAATGCGTCGTGTCGGTACTACAACATACGCAATACAGCTCGCAGAGTATTTCACAGCAAGAGGAGCTAAGGTAGCGTTCTTCAGCAAGAACGAACTTACTGACGGCGATCTGAACATTCTCCAGGAAACATACAAGGAAGAAACGGTGTCAAAGGGAACGTATTTCACATATCGCAACATCGACTTCTATTTCTTCGGCAGAGTGCCGGAGAACTGGGGAATCTACAATGTTGTAATCAATGATTACGGCACAGACACCGAGCAGATTGACAACTGGCTGTCCTGTCACTACAGATATATTGTGAGCGGCTTCAACGAAACCGACATAATACAGCTTATGTCACTGCTTGAAACTGACAAGAACGATACAAAGCGGCTAATAGGCAGAGATTACAGAATAGCGTTCAATTTCGGAGATCCGTCAATGTGTGGTGAACAGTACAGGTATCTTTGTTCAAATCTTGCAACTTCGGCAAGAATTACGATGAACGGTTTTCTTCCGTACAAGTTTAATTTGCCGCAGTGGTTTTTGCAGACGTGTGACACGGAATTTGAAAACTACAGAATGTATATCTCAAACATAAAGAGATAACGGAGGTGGCAGTATGGCACATCTTGAAGAAGATATAATTGAACGAGCAAAAAATACCGATATGATAGCCCTTCTCGAAAGCGAGGAGGGCTTTTCCTTTAAAAGCACTTATGGGGAAAGGGAATTCAAGTGTATTGAGCATAACAGCCTTGTTGTAAACGGCAACCGACGCAGATGGTACTGGAACAGCCGACAGGTCGGCGGCAACAATGCCATTGATTACCTTGTAAAGATACGGGGTATGAATTTCAGAGATGCCGTATTACATCTTGTCGGAGATAGGGAGCAAACGGCATATATGCCGATAAGGAAGGCGGTAACGGAAAATGTATCTGTATCAAAACCTGTACGGTTTGTTCTGCCGGAACAGGCTCACTTCCCGGACGGCAGACGAAATTACAGTAATATCATTGCTTATCTTAACAAGGGCAGAGGTATTGATATGAACATCATCAATGCACTGATAGCTTCCGGTCAAATTTATCAAGGAGTGCAGTACAACGGCTTGCATATAGTCGGATACAACGATGAGGGAATGGCTTTTTATCGCTTTAATGATAACCGTGACTGGGTTGATTATAGATTGCAAACGCTGAGAGCTTCACCGACAGCAACAGATACATATCAAGCTGAAGCTGTTTCTTCAAAATATGTTGATAACATTTTACTGAAGGATAACACAAAAATATTTAAGAATAATCTTGTTGTATCGACCGGGAAAAACACTCAAGGTGAAATATCCTATGCAGCATTCCGCATAGCAAGCACAAATTACAGATTCCGGGGAGAAGTAGCCGGGAGCGATAAGGCAAGCGGCTTTCTGATTGAGAGCGAGGGTATGAACGATTGTGTGTATGTTTTTGAATCGTTCATCGACGCTATGAGCCACGCCAACCTGTACAATATAAAGTACGGAAATAAGGACGCCTGGAAACTGCACAACAGACTTGCTCTCGGCGGAACAGCCGATACGGCTCTGATGGAGCTGTTGAAGCGTAAACCGAATATCCGTAATATATGTCTGTGCCTGGATAATGATAGTGCAGGACACACTGCGGCAAAGGAAATAGCAGGTAAGCTCAGAAGTATGGGATATGTGAATATCTATGAACGTTATTCCAATGAAAAAGATTACAACGATGAGCTTAAAAAAGTAAAATCAATAATAAACGAACAAGCAGAAGAAAATGAAGTATAAATAATATTTTGACAATTCAGATATATTATGTTAAAATGAGGTGTCGAATGAAAAAATCGTATTATTTTTCAATATGGGCTTGCACAATTTGGGGCATTTTAGTTGCTTTAAATTATTCATATTTTCAAGGAGATAAACAAAATATGGACGATACTACAGTTGACTTTATTCAAAAGCTAATTATTGCAATTTTGCCGGCACTTATCACCGGTTTACTTACTTTTTTTATCGGAAAAAAGTCCAGGATAAATAATTTGTCTAATAATATAGATGAGTTAAAAAATCTGATTGGCTCTCAAGAAGGAACAACGTTGACGAAATACGTTTCTGATACTTTTAACAGCATAAAAGAAGACATCGGACGTCAAGACAGAGGGTCCCTTAGTAAACAACACGATAATTTGCAGAATATGCTTAAAAAAGAAATCGAATTAATAGAAAAAAGAAATGATAGTGATACAAATCGGTTACTAAAATTTGATAACGAACAACAGAATATCGACAATGCAATAAACCAGTTTATTTTGTTTCAAAAAAGCTGGTATAAACAGGTAAATACTATAACTGAATTGCAAGCAGAAAACAGCAAGCTTAACGCAATAATAAAGGAAAAAGAAAGAGAAAATGATGCTATTAGAGAAGAACTCAAGAATACATATCAATTGGAAATAAAAGTATGCAACGAGAAAATTGAGTCCTTAACTCAGCAAAATAAATTGTTATCAAATAAATTAGAGGCAAATCGTATAAATCATCAAAACAAATTCACAAACACGAATGTAAAAGATGAAATTATATCGAAGAACAATTTCAGAACTAAAGATGATGATGAAATAGAGTTGTAAAGCAGAGAGTGGCAGTTAATGCCACTCTTTTTTGATAATTTAATAAAGGAGGATAACCCAATGCAGAACAGCAAAAGCTACTTTGTATTGCCTAATACAGCATTCGGCTTATCCTCCGAAGAATTTTCTGTGCTTGCTTATCTGCTGTCAATTCCAACGGCAAAAAAGCGTGTCAGACAGCAGACCATAGCAGAGAAGTGCAATATAGGCAGTCGCAATACTGTAACAAAAGCAATAAACAGCCTGCTTTCAAAAGGATATATATTTACAAAAATCCGCACAAGACGTGTTAATTACTGGTATGGCACAAATATCTATTATCTTTAACGAGGACGCAGTATGCGATTTTTCAAAAGGATACACATTGATACAGCGGAGCGTTTTTGAATACGGCTTATCGCCGGCACAGCTGAAGGTATATGCTTTCATTGCAAAGTCAATCAACTCAAAGCTCGGCTACTGCTGGAACAGCTATACCGATATATCCAAAGGCACAGGTATGTCCCGTAGCACTGTAATTGCTCTAATACATCAGTTAGAATACAGAGGGCTTATAAGCAAAATCAGAAAAATGAGATACGGCTGTCCTAAAGTTTATGCCGACAATGTTTACTGCATAAAACTGAAAAGAAAAAAGCGGATAAAAAAAAGAAGTACAGCCCCGCAAAGACTGTACCTCTCAAAAATCCAATGTAAATTATAACTTACAGCTTGATAATAACACAGAGCCTGCATTTTGTCAAGTCCTACTGAGCGATTTTTTGCAAACGAGGGGTAGTCCGAAATATGAGCATCTATATATTACCCAGCAAATTAGCCACAGAAAAAGAAAAGTAAGTAAATTAAATTTACTATATAGCAGTATATATAGGATACTTAGGACCGTTTACGCTCATTTTTCTTCAAAAAAGTCCTGCGGAAAACGAATAATGAGTAAAAATAAGGCTCCGCCTTGATTTTTTTCGACTTTTCTTTTCTGCGGCTAAAATTGGAGGTGCGACACCGTGACGCACTTGTTTTGTATAAAAGGTATACGCTACTTATTGCAGTGTCTACTTAGATATAATATATAAATATTTACATCAAAAAAATTGAAGTTGATTATTAATGTTTGATTTAACATTACGAATATTGAGCTTATCATCATACTCAATTTCTCCGCTGATTAGTGGAGATAATGGGTTATGTTTGTTATGGTTTTTTCGTGCCATTTCACAGTTGAAATTTGCATAACAGTACATACAGCCATTTTCACAGGTGTTATACATTCCAATATCAATACTTTCAATACATCCGCAAATGCTTCTTTGATTTTTATCTTTCCCAATTTTGAGTTGGTAATTTCCGATTCTTTCAAGCCTACTTTTATCAATACAACAGGCATGTTTGATATTCAAAGAAGATAGATCATATTCTTCTGTGCAAGTATCAATATAGATTCCGTTTTCATGAGCAATTTTTGAAAAAAAACTCATTAATTCAAGGACTTCTTCATTTGATGGTGTATGAATATTAAGAGATTTAGTGTTTCTCTCCGTATTTTTATATAAATCAACAAAGCTAACTGTACATTTTTCTGTGTAGTTGCATAAGCTGTCACATAGTTTTTGAAAGTATTTTTTGTGGTATTCTCTTGTGTAATGTTCATTTATTAATATAGGATCATATCGCCATACAATTCGTTCTTTGCCTATTATAGAAGAGAGCTTTTTAAAAGTTGGAATTATAACATCGTTTTTAGAAGGAACATTTTTCTCTATATCTTTTCCATAAGAATTGAGAGTAAACTGAAAATAATATGTGTAGTTGTCAAGTTCGTGTATTCTTTCAAGCATAGGTGTAGGATTTTTAGTCCAAAAGACAATACCATCAACTACATCAGGAGAAAGGCTTATTTGGCTTATTTGATGGATATTCATCGGGTTTCTTACGCAAACATAACCTTCTTTTAACCTATTAAACAACCATTCAGAGTAAAATGAGGGTATATCTGTTCTTCGGCTTGCACTAATGATCATCATTTCACCTTCTTTATTATCATTTGAGCACTTGCACAAGTATTAAATGGAGAAAAACTGCTCAAATCAGACAAGTCAAAATAGTTCTTATTTACTGGCTGTGTATCACCATATGTATATCCTCCATTTGCTGAATTGTCGTTATAAAAATGATTCTTATGGTATTTTGTGTTTTTTAATTGTTCTTGTAAGTTATCAAAATATTCTCTTCCACCATCAAGACGACGACTTAAATTTATGTCGTTTAATATGATGTATGAATTTGGCAAAATTTTGCTGTTAAAGTATTCGGCAAATTTTTTAATAAAATAATTAATGTTCCTTGTCAAAGTGTGCTTTTGCATGTCTGAAAATACATATTGAAAAATAATTAGATTTGGTGTCCAATTTTCTTGTGCAAGTTTGTCGATATATTGGCACATATCATCATAGAAGAAGCTTACTTTCATATACTCTTTTTTCATTTCGATAATATCATGATGAATATTTACCCAGACATCTTTACTGTAATCAACACCATGGTATTGAACATCATTAAATGAAAGTTCTCTTTTCTCTTTGAGTGCATCCAATGCAAATAAATCAGTACAAGGACCGCATCCAAAAGATAACACTCTCAATTCATCAATATTACAAATATCACTGCATTTTTTAATTGCATACGTTAATTCAGATGTGTATCTGCAAGAATATTTGCATGTATAAAAGTCAGCCATATGAACACAGTCATATTTTCTTTTTGGAGCATCATCTGGCACATGAGCAGGAAAGTGTAAATAATCCAGGCACACTTCACAGTTATTAGGACAGTAATTCCCGAATGAACAATCTTTGCAATGCTTACATTCCTTTTTGTCATAACGTTCTTTACATTTTTTAATAACATTTGAAATCAACATATGATATACTCCTTTTTTCAATTTGCGTAAAATTATAAAATCAACCGAATGCCATCAAGATAAGCTTTAATTTTTAGAGCAAAATAATTAAAGAAATCTGCTTTAATTAAGCGTAGAATTCAAATAAATTAAAATACTATATTATAATTTTAACACAAAATTCGTTAAGTTTCAATATAACACATTATACATTTGGATTAAATTTGTCGTGAAATTCTGTAATGTAATGAAAAATGCCCTCTGTCAGAGCAGTAGCTCCGGCAGAGGGCTTTTTTTATTTCTCCTCGGAATAGTTTTCAGAAAGAAGTCTGAAAGCGTTTTGTATATGTTTTGCACAATATAGCTACTAAAAAATCAGCATTTTTACTATAATTTTTTGTGCCTTTACCGTTGACAAAATTACCAAAACACGGTATAATTATCAGTAAGGAGTGATATATAAAAAACACTCCGCAGGAGTAGGGCTTTGGCGAGCCGTTACTCTTTTCCTCAGACGATGTCCAAACCATCTACTGATATAGCGAAGTGGCTACATCTGTGTCCTATATACATATTATAGCACAGATTAAATACATTATGCAAGAGCTTTCAGAAGATTTATGGGTATTCGTCTGATGGCTCTTGTTTTTTATTGATTATTTTCATTAAGTTCACGCAACTTTTTTTGGCGTAAACGTTCTTTCGCTTCTAAATGCTTGTTTTCTAATTCTGCGACTTCATCCAAAGGTAGGGAGAAGTGTTTGCAAAACTCGGACAGTTTTGATTTATCATTCGGGCAGGGACCGTTCATGTCTCTGCGACCGTTAAGGATTGACGCACAACCGGTTTCGGATATGTTCCATATCGATGAAAGTATCTGTTTTCTTTCTCCCGGCTCAGTGAAATTTCTTTCCTCTAAGATTCTTTCTAAATATGTCCGATGCAAAGTAATGGCTAACTTCTTCATAAAATACACCACCTGTATGATTTTTAGGTAAGACACGATGTTCCACCTTATGAAAGGAAAAACAACAATGATATATTTCAACTACACCAACATTCTGAACAGGAATCTCAAATCGCAGTTCGGAATTGATATGACAGACAGTGATTACAGCGTACGGATTGATGTTTATTACGTTGACCAAGATGATGTTACCGGGAATATTGCAATGGTAACATCGGGAACAATAAGCATTTCACCATTCGATAAGACAAATAGCGCAATGTGCAAAAAAGTCGATTCGCTTTCATGTAGCACGTTCAGATACTACATATTTGACAGCGAATGCGGCGATGACAACAGCAAAACCGCACTTTGTATCATCCTTGATATAGATCGTAACGAGGAAATCGACGATTGGAAAGAACTGATTGACCCTGACCTTGACTATTGGCACGGGTGGCGTTCGGATATGTGCAACGCATCGAGATACACGATTGATGAAAACGGCACTACGAGGATTAAAAGCAAATCCGAAATGCGGTTATCGCAACTTGAATCCTTATATCTGCAGAAAAGAGAAATATCAACCTGCAAAGAAAAAGACGAGCAAGAAACGAACGAAGAGTGACAGATGCGTCATGGTGTCGCACCTTAAGTCTTAATAAGAAGCTGCATTTATGCAGCTTATATATGAAATGTGAAGCGTAAATTCGCGGCACATTTCGCCACCTGTCCTGAGCGACAGTACAAATTGAATGCCGACCATTGTCAGAGATGACCTACAGCCGAGATAACTACGCATTAGTTCTGAGAACATCGTGTAAGCAACACGGGAGAGGAACAGTAAACGCCGGTTTACTGCAAACCACCGACTAACAAGTCACAGTTCAGAAACGCCGCATTCTGCGGAGCGAGTATACATACCGTACCTCTAATACGGTTGAGCTACATCGGACCGGGTAGGTGTTAAGCTACGGAGAGATGCGAAAGCGTTAATCGAAACAGTGAGTCGGAACGCAAAATGTATAATATATCATGGCGGAGTAGTTACCGCTATTCCGCTGTGATTTTTATATTTATACCTTTAGGGACACTGTTGTACAGTATCCCTAAAAGTGTAAATATTGTTGGCGCAGAAAGAGGGATTTGAACCCTCGCGCCGGTTTCCCGACCTACTCCCTTAGCAGGGGAGCCCCTTCACCACTTGGGTATTTCTGCATGGCGAATTAATAATATAAAATTTAAATGGTGCCGCTGATCGGACTTGAACCGATACGGTATTGCTACCGAGGGATTTTAAGTCCCTTGTGTCTGCCGATTCCACCACAGCGGCATATTCTGTTGTGCGGTGATTAACCTTGATATATTATACACTTATTTTTCCTGCTTGTCAAGTGTTTTTTGAAAATTTTATTAAATTATTTTCTGCTTTTCCATCTTGTATTTTATTCCGAAATAGTGTAAAATATTAATTGAAATATACCTAAAAAACAGGATACAATTTCCAACAATTCTATAGTTATCATGAAAGGGGAATACAAATGAGGATAGCTCTGTTTACAGAAACATACCTGCCGAGCATCAACGGTGTAGTCACCCACGTTAAAACTTTAAAGGAAGGTCTTGAAGCACTCGGACATACGGTACTGGTGGTTACCGCCGATTCAAGAGTAAACAATCACGTTATTGCGGACGATGTAATGTACTGTCCCGCCGTAAAACTCAAGAAAATCTACAATTATGATATAGCGCCGCCTATAAGCAAGGAACGTCTTGATAAAATCAAGAGCTTTGCTCCCGACATAATTCATATCCATAACGAATTCGGAGTTGGAATTTCCGGTGTACTTATCGCAAGAACTCTCAAGGTACCGCTTGTATATACGCTACATACAATGTATGACGATTATGTATATTATGTAGCAAAAACAAAAGGCTTCGGCAAGATTGTAACTTCCGCCAGCCACCTTTACGCAAAGATGCTCGCATCAACAGCTTCGGCTATTACAGGACCATCGCCCAAGGTTTCGGAATATTTCAAAGCCTGCGGCGTAAAGAAGCCCGTCCACGTTATACCGAATTCAGTGGAGCTTGACGTATTCAAGCCCGAAAACGTTGATAGAAACGATGCTGTCAGGATGAGAAGAAAGTTCGGATTTGCCGATGACGATATGGTATTCTGCTTCTGCGGCAGACTCGGCAAGGAAAAGAACATAACGCTTCTTCTTGAATACTGGGCTAAAAATGTCAGACCCGAAGATAAGATAAAGCTGTTCATACTCGGTGACGGACCTTTGCACGAACAGCATTGCAAGGAAGCCGATGAACTCGGTATATCCGATATGGTGAAATTTGCGGGCAGGGTAGAACACCCCGATTTACCCGTATATTATGCCTGCTGTGACGCATATATCACAGCGTCACTCTCCGATACCTGCTCAATTTCCATGCTCGAGGGTATGGCTATGCACCTTCCTGTTCTCAGCCTTAAGGACGACCTCAATGTCGGACAGGTAAAGGACGGTATCAACGGCTATAACTTTACCGATGCCGACAGTATGTACGAGCTTCTGAAAAAACTCCGTGATATGCCTAAGGACGAGCTTGCCGAGTTCGGCAGGCGAACAAGGGAATCCATCAGAACCTCAGGTGCTGTGCGCCTTGCTAACGATTTGCTCGATGTGTATAAAGAGGCAATGGAGGTTTACAAGAAGAAGAACAAAAAACGTAAGCTCAAGAAACGCTATCGTGTTATCAGACACAGATATGTTAAGCGTCCCGTAACAAAAACAGGTAAGTCTATATAATAATAAGCGGCGGATTCAAACAATCCGCCGCTTGCTTATTCCTTCACGATTTTCAGCACAGGGTAGCCGTCAATATACGGCTTTATGATATACGGATGTTTTTTGGCATAATCCAGCATTATATCCGCAAGTGAGCCTTGTTCATTATATCTCTTGTTTATGAACGTTGACAGCTTGGAAACCGGCAGAGCGGACACCGTTTCACATACGGGAGAAACGGTTATGCCGAGAAGATTTTCGCTTATGCGGTTGACTCTGAAAGGCCACACACGGCAATCAAAAGGCTTGTTGTCGCCAAGCGCACAGCCCTTTTCGGTAAGCATAGGACAGTAGGTAAGCTCGTCGCCGTCCTTGAAGTGCATCACAAACCTGTATCCGTCCTCATACGGCTCAAGCTCAGCGTTTTCATCAATGTTCTTTTTTATATATTCTGCCGTTTCGGGCGGAATAACAGGTATCTCCCATATATCGTCCTTGTCGAACACGCAACAGACACGGCACTTTGCGCAGGCTTCACGGCTGAGAATTTCAGTAAGCATTTAAAATCATTCCTTTCGGTTATATCTTATCACAACCGTGAGCAATGTGCAACCGTAAAATTTTGCTTTAAATTACTGTAATTATGTCAATTTGGTTACAATTTGTAAAAACTATTGATTTTAACACGTTGTTTTGGTATAATTAATGATAACTCATACTGTGTATTCAGTGAGAAATTCTGATGTTGCATCTGTGCAACTGTTGAACAAAGGATATTATATGGAAAACAATAACTCAGTAAATTTTGCAGATTACGAATTTATACCGAAGCTTTTAACTCAGATTGAAAAAGTCATTATAGGCAAGCATGACGTAGTGAAAATGCTCGTTGCCGCCTTGCTTTCCGGCGGTCATGTGTTGATAGAGGACGTGCCGGGTACGGGAAAAACAACGCTCGCAATGACACTCGCTAAAGCGACCTCGCTTTCGTGCAGACGTGTTCAGTTCACCCCCGATGTCATGGCATCCGATATAACAGGCTTTACTATGTACAATAAGGAAAGCGAACGCTTTGAATACCGCAACGGACTTGTTATGAGCAATATTTTTATTGCCGATGAAATAAACAGAACCTCCCCGAAGACCCAGTCGGCTCTGCTTGAAGCAATGGAAGAGAAGAAGGTAACGGTAGACGGTGTCGCACATAAGCTCCCCGAACCGTTTATGGTAATCGCCACAGAGAATGAATTCGGCTATGTCGGAACTTATCCTCTGCCGGAGGCTCAGCTTGACCGTTTTCTTATAAAGCTCTCCGTAGGCTATCCCACGGCTGAGGACGAGGCGATGATTCTTTACAGAAGAAAAAACGGCGACCCTATCGAAACCGTTGAGCCTGTGTGCAGTGCCGATGATATTACACGTTGCATTTCTGCCGTAAGAGATACGCATATAGATGCGGCTATATATAAGTACATCGTTGATATAGTTTCCGCTACGAGAAACCATCCGTTTGTGGCGCTCGGCGCAAGCCCCCGTGCGTCTATCGCTCTTATGAGAGCGTCGCAGAGCATCGCTTTTATGGACGGCCGTAATTATGTTACCCCCGAAGACGTAGCGCTTATGGTGAATTATGTCCTTCCGCACAGAATACATCTAACTCAGGAGGCAAAGGTCAAGCGTGTAAGCGTTGGACTTGTTATTTCCGAAATAATGAAAGCAGTAAGACCGCCCTTTAAAAGCAACGAATAAGGCGAAAGGTCGGTTTGTATGGCTAAATACAGATTTTATTATATATTGTTCGCCGTTGTCAGCACCGTGCTTATGTTTTCGTACAAGAGCAAGCTGACTTCGGTGCTTTTCCTTATTGCGATAGCAATTCCCGTAATTTCATTCGTTCTTCTTGTTTTTTCAAGGCTTCTTGTCAAAATCAGAATCGAATACCGCTCGCTCACAGCGGAAAAGTTTGAAAATACCGATATTTCGGTAACGGTTACCAACCGTTTTATCATACCGTTGTCGCCTGCGGAGCTTATAGGCTGTTTCCCGTACAGGAACAGTGAAAAGTTTGAATATCACAAGCTGATGATAAGCGTACCGCCTTTTTCTTCCGTTACGGTTAATTTCAATTCACCGATAAGGTTCAGAGGCGTTTATAAGTCGGGTATTGAGAAGTTGGTGATATATGACCTTTTCAAGCTCTTTCGTATGAACAAAACGATGGAATGCTACGAGGACTTTGTCGTACTGCCCAGAAAACTCGTTATCGACCCCATAATCGACTCAGGCGACGGCGACAGTGAAACGCTTTCGCAGAATAATTTTTCGCTTGATAAGAACGCTTTCGCAAGTATAAGGGAATACAGGGCAGAGGATTCCATCAAAAACGTTCACTGGACAATGTCCGCAAAGCACGACAAGCTGATGGTAAAGCAGATGGAACGCAGTATAGGCGGAAGCTGCGTGATTATTCCCGACCTTAACGAATATTTCCCGTTTGACGAGGATAATTACGATGCTACAGACAGCATTATAGAGGTAATGCTTGCACTTGACCTGTCGCTTATCTCAATGAAACAGCGTTGCCTCAATGCGTGGTATTCTCCTGCGGACAAGCAGTGCGAGCAGTTTTCCGTCAAGAACGAAGAGGACAATATGCTTCTGTTTGATATAATCAGCAGACTTCCTCGCCAGACGGATACCTTCCTTCCCGAAACCGTTGCGAGAAGCTGTATGGAAGCCTCAGCCGATATATCTGCCGTTTACTTTGTCACATCGCAGTTAAGACGTGATTTTATCGGCAAAATGACCGATATTGAGTTGTTCCGCAACAAGAGAGTTAAAATCCTGCTGGTCAGCGGAGCCATCGAAACCGATGAGCAGGCAGAGCTTGCAGATGCCGTTGCGGTGACGCAGGGCTTTGAACTTTGGAAGATAGATAAGGATAATATCGTTCAGTCGCTCAATGCGGCGATAGAATTGCATAAAAAGCAATGACAACACATCCGGAATCTTAAAAATCATAACGGAGAATAGATTTGAAACGTAATAACAGTAAAAAGGACAGCTCCGCTAAACAGCAGGCGATCGTTCTTGTCGGAAATACTTACCGCAGGAACGTGAATCCGATACCTGTCATAGCGGTCAAGCTGGTTCTTGCCTATATGCTCACTGTCGGCACTGTAATGAGCTTTATCAATATATACGACATACCGTTTGAATTCGGCTCTGCCATAGCGCAGGTGCTGCTTTTCGTGACGGCTTTTATGCCTGTATTCATATTCATAAAAAAACGCTACGCTTTGCCTGCGTTTGCGGTCGGTGCCGCCATAGTGTATTTTTTCTTTCACAAATCAATAAACGAATCGCTTATTTTATTCAAGGATTACATTTTTATTCAGCTTGACAGCAGGTTGCTTTCTACGCTACAGTATGTTCCCGTCAATTCCCATGCGTTTCTTACAAGAACGCAGGATTTTGTCAGCGGAATGAATACGGCTATGCTTATTCTGACGTGCATAATCAGCTTTATATGCGTGCTGTGCTGTTATAAAAAATTCCACCCTATTGCTGTAATAGTTACATGGAGCGTGATGTTCATACCTTCGTTTCTGTCGGAGGACGCAGATTATTCCGTGTACATTCTGCTTGCGATAACCGCATTTTTCGGACTTCTTGCGATAAACTCGGCAAACGGTTTCTATTCGCAGGTGCCTGTAAATAATGCGAACGGTGCAAAGAATAAACCATCCAACGACGAAAAAACGTTCAGAAAAAATCTGCGTAAGAAAAATCCGCTACAGACGGCAAAATCCGAGCTTTCACGCTACAGCAGGAACTGCCTTTGCGGTATACTTGCGGCTGTTATCACATTCGGTGCGACCTTCGGCTCGCAAAAGCTCTTTCCCGATATGAGCTATATCAACACAGACAATATCCTAAACTCGACCGTAAAATTCTTTACGGATATAGGAGAATATTTCAGCCTTGCGTTTTCGGGCAATGCAGGCGGGCTATTCAACGGCTATTTCTCATCGGACAACTTCCTTATCAACAACAATATAGAACTGAATGCGCCGCCGCAGTCGGCAAATGAACCTGTGCTTAAAGTAAGATCGACCTACGAAACAGGTATGTACCTTGTCGGAGACATCGGTGTTGATTTCACGGGTAAAAGCTGGGTGAGCATCAGAAAAAAGGTCGGAAAGGACGAGCTGTACAGCGGTGAATATAACATCAGCGACAGCTTCTCACCCGAAAAGATAGCACAGGCAGAGCAGTATATGAGATTGTTCGGCGGTCTGACGCAGAAGACGCTTACGTCTGCGGATTATTCTTATATCTACGATCACTCGGAATCACCGGGCTATGCGGGAATACGTCTTGCTATGGAGGAAAGCGACTTCAGTGATCGTTTCAATCCGAACTTTATGTATTCCTCGCAGAGCGTAAGCATTGAATATCTCAAGAACACAAGCATTGTATTCAAGCCGTTTCTTCCCGATAACAACGCCTATATGAAAAATGAGAATTTCGATTACTACGGCGATACGATAATAAGAATAGCTGACAGAAAAAACTGGATGAAGAGCTTTGAAACAAATGTTCTTATTCCGGCTAATACAGGAACATTTGTATTTGCAGACGATGCTATGACCGACAGCGATAAGGCATCATTGCTTTATTCTCTCGGATTCGGCAGTTACTCGGACGCAATTACATATATCGAAGATAAGAAAGAATACGACCGTTACGTCAGAAACACCTACACTACAGTTCCCGAAAACGAAAAGGAGAACATAAGAAGATTCCTTGACGAATTTGAAGGCAAAGACGGCGATAACGCAGGTACCGTTGATAACGAACTGCTGTATGTATATGGAATGTGCGAGTATCTGCGTTCACATTACGCCTATTCGCTTACAGCCGATAATACCTCCGACAAAAGCAATACTATGCTCGGAAACTTCCTTTTCGGCACAAAGCAGGGACACTGCGCCCTCTATGCCAGCGCAATGACGCTTGCACTGCGTGAAAAAGGTATACCTGCCCGTTATATAACAGGCTTCACAACAGGAAAGCTCGAATTTAATGAAAGTACAGGAATGTATGAAAAAACCATACACGAAAACTCACTTCATGCGTGGGTCGAGGTATACACGGAGGATTTCGGCTGGCTACCGTTCGATCCGACAGGCTACGGCGGAAACAGCATCACAGGCGATTATATAGATCCCTCTCAGACGGACGCACCTGTAACTACAGCACCGCCTCAGACGACCTCAACAACGGTAACTACGACCGTGTCACCGTCGCAGACAACAGCTACGACGCCGCCCGTTACATCCGCTCCTTCTGACAATTCTTCGGATAATTCGGGTAACAATCCGGGCAGTGACACACCCGTTAAAACCGATTATTCACTTCTTATAAAGATATCTTTCGCCGTACTCGGCGTAATTGCGCTTATCACACTGATATTTGCGTTTATCAAATCGGTAAAGCGTAAAAACGAAAACCGTATGAAGAGCTTCAGAAAGTCAAAGGATACGGTTTCCGCCGTAAAGGATATGTACGGCTTTATTATGAAGCTGTTCGGTACTACCGATCTTGTTCCGTGTGACAATGAGCTTCCGCTTGAATTCGCAGTCCGTGCCGATGAGAAGCTGAAAACGCTCGGAACGGATACAAGTCTTGTAAGAATTATGAACATAATCGAAAAGGCAGAGTTTTCAAACGAGGAAATATCCGAGCAGGAGCGTGCCGAGGTTTACTTGTATACAAAACAGCTTTATGCGCTTGTGCTTCAGAACTCCGGACGTATAAAAAGAATGTGGATTAAAGTCACTTTTTGACAATTAATTCAATATAATTGTTGTAAATTCCGTGATAATCTGTTATAATTATATCAGAAGTAAGCAAAAGCTGCAAAGCGGAAAGGAAATATAATATGAGACTTATAACAAGATCTGATTTTGACGGTCTTGCCTGCGGCGCATTACTGCTTGCGGCAAAGGTCGTTGACAGCTGGATGTTCGCTCATCCGAAGGATATTCAGGACGGGCTTGTTCCCGTAACGGAAAATGACGTTCTCGCAAATGTACCCTTTGCTCCCGGTTGCGGACTTTGGTTTGACCACCATTCAAGCGAGGAAGAACGTCTGAAAATAAAAGGTCATTACAAGGGCGAAAGCAGGATTTCTCCCAGTGCCGCCAGAATCATATATGAATATTACGGCGGCAAGGAGCGTTTCCCGAATTTTGACGATCTGATGCTTGCTGTAGATAAGGTTGACAGCGGACATCTGACCGCAGAAGAAATACTGAACCCTACAGGCTGGATACTTATCGGCTTTCTTATGGATCCACGCACAGGTCTCGGACGTTTCAGAAACTTCAGGATAAGCAACTATCAGCTTATGGAAAAACTGCTTGTCTGCTGTGCGACAATGTCTACAGAAGAAATTCTCAATATGCCCGATATACAGGAAAGAATAAAGCTGTATAATGAACAGACCGAGCTGTTCAAGCAGATGATAACCGAGCATTCCAGAATTGAGGGCGATGTTATCATATCCGATATGCGTAATGTCGATCCTATCTATACCGGAAACAGATTTATGATATACAGCCTTTATCCGCATCAGAACATATCCGCATGGATAGTAAACGGAAAGGGCGGAAAAGGATGCTCCGTAGCGGTCGGTTATTCTATACTTAACCGCACGAGCAACGTTGATGTAGGCTCGCTTATGCTCAAGTACGGCGGCGGCGGTCACAGAGCGGTCGGCACCTGTCAGTTCAAGGACGAGGAAATCGAAGAAAAGCTCCCGATGCTGCTTGACGAGCTTGTAAATTACGACAAGTATTATTCTGCAACTCCCGTGTAAAGCACGGATTTAAATAACGAAAGGTACATATATGACGGTACAGGAATATGCGGTTAAGCTCCGCAGTAACATTTCAAAAATCATAAAGGGCAAGGATGATAAGATAGACCTTGTCATAATGGCTCTTTTAAGCGGCGGTCACGTTCTTCTTGACGATGTTCCGGGAACGGGCAAGACTGTTCTCGCAAAGGCACTCGCAAGAAGCATTGACGCAGGCTTTTCAAGAATACAGTTTACCCCCGACCTGTTACCGTCCGATATTACCGGTATCCACTTTTTCAATATGAAAGAGCAGGAGTTCATGTTCCGTGCAGGTCCTGTGTTCACGAATATTCTTCTTGCCGATGAAATAAACCGTGCTACGCCCAGAACGCAGTCGGCTCTGCTTCAGTGTATGGAAGAAAAGCAGGTGACGATAGACGGAGAACTTTTTCTGATAGATAAGCCGTTCATCGTACTTGCAACGCAGAATCCCGTAGAAACGGCAGGAACTTATCCGCTTCCCGAGGCACAGCTTGACCGTTTTATGATAAAGCTGTCTGTAGGCTATTCCGACAGGGAATCGGAAATGCAGATACTCGACAATTCAAGAGCGGTTCACCCTGTAGAAAATCTTACTGCCGTAACTGATAAGACGGAGCTTCTTGAAATGATGAACAGGGTAGAGAATATCAAGGTGAACGAGGCTGTAAGAGGATACATTGCCGATATAGGAAATGCCAGCCGTCATAACAGCGAGATTAAGCTCGGCCTCAGTACACGAGGACTTATTGCACTGAAAAATATGTCACAGGCAAGGGCGGCACTGCGTGGCAGGGAATTTGTAACTCCCGATGATGTAAAGACAGTCGCACCGTATGTCTGCGTACACAGACTTATCTGCAGAAGTACGGTTATGCGTGACCCCGACAGTGCAAAACGTGAGATTCTTGACAAAATGATAAAGGAGCTTCCCGTTCCTACGGAGCAGATTTAAATGGAGCTTGTAGCGATTATTCTTGTGATTGCGGCGGTAGCAGCCGCAGAAGTGCTTATTTTCGGAAAGTACGCACTGAAAGGAATATATTACAGTGCGTCGGTAAACAAGGCCGAGGTCTACGAGGGCGAAACCCTCGAACTGACTGAGGTCGTTGAGAACCGACGCTTTGTTGCTTTGCCGTGGATAAAGACGGAGCTTTCCGCTTCACGCTGGCTTGCGTTCAGCAGGAAGGATTCCGCTGCACAGACAAGCGGCGGCGACAATACCTTTATTCCGGGCGTTTTTTCGCTGAAGCCCCGAAGTAAATGTACAAGAGTCAGAAAAATAAGATGTATGAAACGTGGCGTATTCTCCTTTGACGATACGGTTGTGACCGCTACAGATATGCTGGGTCTTGTAAGAGTTTCAAGAGGCTTCAGGGTCGGGATAAGCATTACCGTCCTGCCTGTCGGCGCAGACGGAGAAAATGCGGCGCTGTCATTCAACGAGCCTGTCGGTGAAATTCTTGTCAGACGCTTCATAAACGAGGATCCGTTTATGATTGCAGGCTCAAGGGAATATACGGGCAGAGAACCGCTCAACCGCATAAACTGGAAGTATACCGCAGTTACCGGTAAGCTGATGGCTATGAACAACGAGTTCACCACCTCACGAAACACCCTTATACTTATGAATATGCAGAGAAAGGGAGTAGTGCCGGTAACGTCCGCAGATATTAGAGATACCGAAGCGTTTATAAAGCTGTCCGTCAGGCTGATGTGGGAAAGCATTCACAGCGGCTGCGGTTTTGCTTTTGCAACGAACGGCGGTAACGCAAACGGTACAGCCACCGGCTTTGTAAAGACAGCCGAACAGTGCGAGGGTGTACTCAGAATGCTCGCACAGCTTTCCGACAGCTGCAGCTTTGATTTCGGCTCGTTTCTCCATGCACTGAATTACGGCAGCTTCACAGATGTGATTATTCTGACGCCTTATATTGACGATGAAATGGCATTGTTTGCAAAAGAGCTTGAAAGCCGTGATAAAGCGGCGGTTTTCTATACAACGGGCAACATTCCCGAAAATACAGACGCTCAGATATTGCACGCAAGAAAATTCTCATACACGTTTAATGCAGGCTATGCGGAGGGTACGCAATGAAAAAGGATTTTTTAATGAAATGCGTTGCCGCACTGGCTATGCTTCTTGTTCCACTTCCGCTGATGTTCGTTTTCGAGGTGACGGCTTTCAAGGGCTTTATGCTGTGGCATTATCCGATATATTATGCCGTAGCCGCCATAGCCGCCGCATCCGGCTATTTTCTGATGTGCCTCAGACGTTCACGGCACACTCCGAAAACGATTTTTCTTGTAAATATGCTTATGGCTCTTACGGCAACGGTGCTTGTCGTTCTTGTAGCCGTAGTTTCCTCGCAGATAAATAACGTACTTGGCGAAAACGGCTTTAACGTATTCTATTTCTGCGTTGCTCTTATGCCGTCCGTTATTGTATGGTATCTTCTCGGAATGAGCCTTAAAAAGAACAGATTTGACGATATATTTACTCCGGTATGGCTCGGAATATATCTTGTCGAAACGTTCATCTGCTATATTTTCTGCTGTGTAATGTCGGCGGATATGGAATATCTCGGTGCTTCGGAACACAGGATCTCGGTTCTTCTTGTGGTAATGGCGCTTCTTACGGTATTGCTTATCAACCAGTCGAATATACGCTCCGAGATTGACAGACGCAGAAACACCAACCTTATAGTACCCAAAGGGCTGAGGCTTTACAACGCAAAGCTGATAGCGATAGTCGGTGCGGTGATACTTGCGGCGCTGATGCTCAAGGATTATGTAGCCGCAGGTCTTACCTGGCTTGTGAAAATGACCGTTAAGATAATAGATACGCTGCTCTTCAACATCCGCTTTCTGCAGACCGAGCAGATGACACCTGAGGACACACAGCTCCCCGATTCCGATATTCTTTCGGCTGAGGGCGGAAGCCGTGATTTTCTGCTTTATATTCTTGTCGTTGTCATTGTCGTACTTGTTATCGTATTCAGAAAGAAAATACTGTCGCTGATGCGAAAGATAGCAGGACGCATCTTCGGAAAATATTCCGTCGATGACACTGTGCAAGAGGTTTATGACGATTACACAGACAGCTATGAGGAGCTTGATATAAGGCAGGAGAGGATAGTAAACGAAACGGATAAGGACTGCCTTAAACGCTACCGTAAAGCTAAAGATAACAACGAAAAATTCAGGCTCGGCTACAGATTATATGCTATGTGGCTTTCAAAACGCAGTACGGAGGATATTTCCACGAAAACAGTCGAACAGCACCGCATTATCTCCGAAAAGCTGTATCACGGCACAAACAATATCGGAGCATTTTCCGACAGCTACAGCAAAATACGGTACGATGACGAGCCTGCGACCGCTGATGACATTCTTCTTTCCGACAGCTCATAAACGAGCTTTATAAATAGCGCAATGTAAAATTTGTGTAAAGTCTATTGACAATTGTAAATAAATGTGTTATCATTTCCAAATGATAAAAGGGAGTAGTCGGGGGGATTGTTCACAGAATAATCCCTGTACGGTGTCGTCAATACGATTTCGAACGCTTTAAGCCTCAGAGATCCGTGCCGTACTGAGTATACGCTTATGACAAGACTTTTGTCGCAATTTCTTTGCGGCAAAGGTCTGTTTTTTTATGCCTTTGCCCAAAACACGAAAGGAAAGGTTACGGTAATATGAATTATTACGACATGAACACACAGGAGGTTCTTTCACAGCTTGATACAAGTATGAACGGACTTACAGGCGGCGAGGCTGAAAGCCGGCTTTCCCGTTACGGAAAAAACGAAATAACCGAGCAGAAGAAAAAGGGCGTTTTAAGAGTATTTGCGGAGCAGTTTGCGGATTTGCTTGTAATTATTCTGATAATCTCCGCTCTTGTTTCTGTTTTCACCGACAACATAGAAAGTGCGATCGTTATCATCTGCGTTATCACTATGAATGCGGTTCTTGGCACTGTCCAGCATTTCAAGGCGGAAAAATCGCTTGAAGCGCTCAAGTCAATGTCATCGCCCACTGCAAAGGTAATGAGGGATAACAACATTCATATCGTCAATGCGTCCGATGTAACCGTAGGTGATATTGTACTTGTAGAGCAGGGCGACATTGTCTGTGCAGACGGCAGACTTGTTTCGTGTGCGTCCCTTCAGGTAAACGAAAGCTCGCTTACAGGCGAAAGCAACGGCATAGACAAGTTCACCGAGATGCTGACAGGCGAAAAGATACCTCTCGGCGACAGAAAAAATATGGTCTACACAGGCTCTCTTGTAACGGCAGGCAGAGGTATGTTTGTTGTAACAGCGGTCGGAATGGATACGGAGCTTGGCAAGATTGCAGGGCTTATAAACAAGGCTGAGCGTAAAAAGACACCGTTACAGCACAGCCTTGACAAGTTCTCAAAACAGCTTTCTGTAGCGATTCCCGTTCTCTGCCTTATAGTTATGATACTCTATATCGTAAGAGGAACACCCGTGCTTGATTCGCTGATGTTCGCCGTAGCGCTTGCTGTAGCCGCAATACCCGAAGCGTTAAGCTCGATAGTTACTATCGCCCTCGCCATAGGCACACGAAAAATGGCGGAGCAGAACGCTGTAATAAAGGATCTCAAGGCGGTCGAAGGTCTTGGCTGTGTGTCTGTTATATGCAGCGATAAAACAGGAACGCTCACCCAGAATAAAATGACCGTAAGACAGGTCTATTTAAACGGCAAAGAGCAAAACGCCGACGCTTCTGCCTGCAATGCGGATTCTGCACTTCTCGAAAGGGCAATGGCTCTGTGCAACGATGCCGCCTATTCTGACGGCAACGCAATAGGCGACCCTACCGAAACCGCACTGTCGGATTACATCGGTGTTCCGGTTTATGAAAAGATTCGCTCCGATTATCCGAGAGTTTCCGAAATACCTTTTGACAGCGAAAGAAAGCTGATGAGTACCTGCCATATAGTTGACGGCAAGCGTACAATGTTCACAAAGGGCGCAACAGACAACCTGCTTTCACGTCTGGTTTCGGTCTGTGATAACGGCACGGTCAGAAGCATAACAGACGATGATAAAAATAAAATCGCACTTGCAAACGAGCATTTTTCCGGACAGGGAATGCGTGTGCTTGCATTCGCCTATAAGCTATCTGAAAACGAAGCGGCAGACACAGAGGATAACTATATCTTCATAGGTCTTGCGGCAATGACCGACCCGCCCCGTCCCGAAAGCAAGGCGGCAGTCGCTGATTGCATAAGAGCAGGAATTAAGCCTGTAATGATAACGGGCGACCACAAGGTAACGGCAAGTGCAATAGCAAGAGAGATCGGCATTATGCGTGACGGCGATATAAGCCTTGACGGAGTTCAGCTTGACGAAATGACCGATGAGGAGCTTGACAGCGTTATCGAAAAGGTATCCGTTTATGCCCGTGTATCTCCCGACAATAAGATAAGGATAGTTGAACGCTGGCAGAACAAGGGCAAGGTAGTCGCTATGACGGGCGACGGTGTTAACGATGCGCCTGCGCTGAAAAAGGCGGATGTAGGTGTTGCTATGGGTATCACAGGTACGCAGGTATCAAAGGATGCCGCTTCAATGATACTTACCGATGATAATTTCGCTACTATCATCAAATCTGTAGCAAACGGCAGAGCAATTTACGCAAATATCAAGAATGCCGTTAAATTCCTGCTGTCAGGCAACCTTGCGGCAATAATCGCAGTATTATGTACCGCTATACCCGGACTTCCGACACCGTTCACGGCTGTTCAGCTCCTGTTTATAAATCTTCTCACCGACTCACTGCCTGCAATAGCTATAAGTATGGAAAAAGCAGATAAATCGCTCCTTTCACAAAAGCCCAGAAATACAGGCGAATCCTTCCTCACAAAAGCAATGTCGCTCGGCATAGTGACAGGAGGAGTGCTTATCGCCGCCGCAGTAATGACAGCCTACTTTATCGGAAGCGCAGTTTCAGCCGAGCTTGGCTGTGCAATGGCATTCAGCACACTGTGTATATCAAGGCTGTTTCACGGCTTCAACTGCCGCAGTGATAAGTCGATATTCAAAGTCGGCTTAACGTCAAACAGATTCTCACTGCTTGCTTTTCTTGCAGGAATAATATTCCTTGTTTTAGCGGTGTTTGTTCCCGGTGTAAGCGGCTTGTTCTCGGCACAGCTTATGAATATCGGATATTTCGGTATCTCGCTTGCAATAGGCTTTGTACCTACGCTGATAATACAGCTTGTAAGGATAATCAGAGAAGCACGCAGAAAATAATCTGCGACCGACATAAATCAAAAGCAGTTCTGAATGAAAAAAAGGTTTACATTTCATTCGGTATATGGTACAATAAAACTGCGGTAATACCGTAATTTTTGTTTGGATGGTAAATAGTATGAGCATTGAAAAGAAACTCTGGGGCAATCATAACGGAAAGGATTGCTACTTATTCACGCTTGAAAACGGCAATATGACAGCCGAGATTACAAACTACGCAGGCTCGCTTGTAAAGCTGATCGTACCCGATAAGGACGGTAACAGGGGTGATATACTCTTAGGCTATGATACGCTTGACGGTTACATAGCAGGAACAAGCAGTCAGGGTGCTTTAGTCGGAAGATATGCGAACCGTATCGGCGGTGCTAAGTTCACCCTTAACGGCAAGGAATACACTCTTGCCAAAAACGACAACGGCAACACGCTTCACGGCGGTAATGTCGGCTTCAATAAGAAGGTATGGGACGTCAAGGATTACGGCGAAAACGGCAAGCCCTATGTAGTGTTCTCCTACACGAGCGTTGACGGCGAGGAGGGCTTCCCGGGAACGCTGACGCTTGATGTTAAGTACACTCTGACAGCCGATTCGATTGAGATATGCTATAATGCGGTAAGCGACAAGGATACGGTGATGAATTTCACTAACCATTCGTATTTCAATCTGAACGGAACCGATGCAGGAAATATCAAGGATCATATCGCACAGATATTTGCCGATAAATACACCCCCGTAAGCCCTGTGCTTATCCCGACAGGAGAAATAGCAAGCGTAAAGGGTACTCCGTTTGACTTTACCGCACCTAAGAGAATAGGCGAGGATATGGATAACGGCAAGCTCCCCGGCGGATATGACCATAACTATGTTTTAGGCGAAACAAAGGAAATGAGAAAAGCCGCAGAGATATATTCAGATAAGACAGGCAGAGTAATGACCACCTACACCGATATGCCCGCTATACAGTTCTATATAAGCGGCGGTCTTGGCGGCGAAACAGGCAAGGGCGGCAAGGAAATGTTCAAGAATCAGGGCTTCTGCCTTGAAAGCCAGTTCTGCCCCGACTCACCCAACAAGCCTCAGTTCAAGCCCACTTGCGTTTATAAGGCAGGGGAGCAGTACAACTTTACTACCATATATAAGTTCTCTGTAAAATAAGAAATATCAGTATGACCGCTGTGCGTAATGCACGGCGGTTTGCTATATACCGCTATACAGCCTATTAAATCTGTTTATCGGCACAAAAAATCTTATATTTATTGAAATCAAGCCGTTTTTTGTGATATTATCAGCGTAGTACATAAAAGCAAAAGCGAGGATACAGCAATGAATATAAGAAAGGCAAAAGCCGCCGACATTGACGCTATAGAAAAGATATACGATGATATTCATACCGCAGAGGAAAATAAAGAGCTGACTACAGGCTGGATAAGAGGCGTTTATCCCGTCCGTGCGACCGCCGAGGCAGGACTTCAGCGTGGCGACCTTTATGTGATGGAGGACGGAGGACGGCTGCTCGGCTCAGCGATGATAAACGATATTCAGGTAGATGTGTACAAGGACGGCAAGTGGGAATATGAAGCGGCTGACGATGAGGTCTGCGTACTGCACACGCTTGTAATATCGCCTTGTGCAAAGGGTAGAGGGTGCGGCAGGACATTTTTGAAATTCTATGAGGATTATGCCTTACAGCACGGCTGTCACGAGCTGAGAATTGACACCAACGAGAGAAACACTGTGGCAAGAGCAATGTACAAAAAGCACGGATATAAGGAGATAGGCATCGTACCGACCGTGTTCAACGGGATACCGAATGTTATGCTTGTGATGCTCGAAAAGAGAATATAAATGCAAAAATACCGCAATCCCATCCGGAATTGCGGTATTATATTACTGCCCGAAATGTGTTGTTTCCTTCGGCTCAAGCGCAAGCTCTTCCTCCTTGCACGGTCTGACGATCAGCTTAGATATACAATTATCGTGAACCTCGATAACCTTGAAAATTATATCCTTATAGCGAACCTTCGGGTGTTCGCCCTCTTCTTCGGGAATATATCCGAGCAGGTCGGTAACAAAGCCTGCGATAGTGTCGTATTCGTGGTCTTCTTCAAGCTCATAGCCGAACAGTTCGAGCACATCTTCGGGATCAGCCTCACCGCTGACCTCGTATGCGCCGTTCGAGCGGGGGATTATCATATCCTTTTCCTCGTCATACTCGTCCTCTATGTTGCCCATTATCGACTCGATTATATCCTCAAGCGTGATGATACCTGCCGTACCGCCGTATTCGTCAATCACAATGCCCATACCCGATTTGAGATTAGTCAGGAACTTGAACACGTCCGAACAACTGCACGATTCGGGAACATATACCGCCTCACGCAGAAAGTCCTCTATTTTCAGCTTATCCTTGTTTTCGTTTCCGACAAGGCAGAGAAGATCCTTTACTATGATTATTCCGACTATAGCGTCAATGTTTTCCTTGTATACGGGTATTCTTGAAAAACCCTTTTCAAGCGCAATATAGACAATATCGTCAAGAGATGAATTTACATCTACTCCGACAATGTTCTTTCTGTGCGTCATTACATCCGATGCAACAAGATCGCCGAACTCAAACACGTTGTTTATCAGCTGTGCCGATTCGTCCTCAAGGTTGCCGTATTCGTTGCCCGCATCGACCATAGACATAATGTTGTCCTGCGTGGTTTCTTCCTTGTCGTAGTAGCTGTCGCCGAGTGCCTTTGATAACAGCTTATCAAGACCTTTGTTCAGTAAAATCAGCGGTGCAAGCAGTATCTTTACCGCTCGCTTAGGTTTTCGGGGGTCTGCGTCCATTTTGTTTCCTTTCAAATATCAAAATATATTTTTCGGCAGAACTTCGTGTCCTGCCGATATCTTTATATATCTTACCATATTTTATGACATAAATCAAGACTTTATATCAAGTCCGAAGAAACGCACCGCATTTTCATTGCAGATTCTAATAGCTTCTTCAGTCGGTATGCCCTTTATTTCAGCCAGCTTTTCCGCAGTTTTATGCGTCATAGAGCTGTCACAGCGACTTCCTCTGTACGGCACGGGAGCCATATAAGGACTGTCCGTTTCAAGCATTATTCTGTCACTTGGGATGATCTCGCACGAATGTACCGCCTTTTTAGCGTTCTTGAATGTCAATACGCCTGTGAAGCTGATATATGCGCCGAGCTTTAAAAGCTCCTTTGCGGTTTCCGGACTGCCTGAATAGCAATGAACCACAAATTTATCCGGAGTAGTGCGGTGCAGTATTTTCATCATATCTTCCGTAGCGTCACGGCAGTGGATAACAGCAGGGAGAGAAAGTTCGTTTGCAAGCTTTATCTGATTTTCGAATATCTCCTGCTGTCTTTCTGCGTCATAGCCGTCATAGTGATAGTCAAGTCCTATCTCGCCTATAGCGACCGCCTTTTTATTCTTCGCAAGCGTTCTCAGTATATCAATGTAATTATTGGGTGTGTCGGCTATATTTTCGGGATGAATACCCACCGCACAGAATACGTTTTCGTAACGCTCCGTAAGCGACAGAGAAAACTCGCAGGTCGGAATATCCACGCTCATATTTATGATTGCCAGCACATTATCGGATAAAATGCGGTCGAGAACCTCGTATCTGTCCTCGTCAAACCACTTGTCATCATAGTGTGCGTGAGTATCTATAATTTTCATTACTTCAATATCTTTACGCTGTCACGGATAATCAGCTTTCCCGTTACAAGCGTTCTGCCCCTTGAATAATTTTTATCCCTTATCTTCTTGATTATAGTTTCGACAGCCTCATAAGACATTCTCTTGCTGTCAACATCTATCGTTGTGATACGGGGATTTGAAATAGTAGAGTAGATGTGGTTATCATAGCCGACTATCGAAATGTCATCGGGTACTACATAGCCCTCGCTTCTGAGTTGATTGAGCAGGCAGTATGCCGCCTCGTCACAGTTGCAGACAAAAGCGGTCGGCTTCTGTGCAGGAAGGTCAAAGTGAGGATAGCTTGTGCCTTCGGGACCTCTGTCGTCGATTACCCACTCACTGCGCAGCGGTATACCTTTTTCAAGCAGAGCCTTGTAATATCCGAGGTATCTGTCCTGTATGCTTGATGTTGATGTTATAGTACCGAGGAAGCCTATGTTGCGGTGTCCTGCGTTTATAAGATAGTTTGTAAGCATATAAGAGCCAAAGAAGCTGTCTGAAAGAATGGTGTCTGTGCGGTTGTCACTGCTGTAGAAGTCAAGGAAAACAACAGGAATATCAAGATCCAACAGTTCGCTTACATATTCATCGTCAAACTGTCCGAGTACAATTACGCCGTCAACCTTTTTGTCCGATACCGAATTCGGCATTGAACGGTTCGCCTGATCGCTTTCTGAAATTACATCGAGTATGCCGTAATAGTTCTGTTTTTGCAGAAGCTCCACGATATGACGGTACATTACCCAGTAGAACGCACTTGCGTCATTTATAAAGTGCTTTGCCACTACTATACTTATGTTGAACGTAAAGCCTTCCTTCGATGACTTTGACGTGTAGCTGAAACGGTATCCCATTTCGTTTGCCTTCTGCTTTATCTTCTCACGAAGCTCCTCGCTGACGCCGTCCTTGTCGCCCAGTGCCTTTGATACTGTAACTGTGCTTATATCCATAGCCTTTGCTATGTCGCTCATTGTAACGGATTTTTTCTTCATCAAATATTACCTCTGTACCAGTCAATTTAGCTAATAACTTTATATCTGCCTTTGTATAATAGTGTAACCTAAAACCGAACTTTTGTAAAGTAACTTTTTGCACAAAAAACCACTGTATATATGCCTTCTGTTTATAAAATTAGCTAAAGTTATAATTGTAACGCTCCGTTTTCACTGTTTTAAGCAGATTCAGGGTAAAAAACGTACACTTTTTAAGAAAATAATACGTTTTTATGAAAACCGTTATCACGATTTTTTTGAAGTAAAAACCTGTGCTTTGTAACAAATGATAAAATTACATATCGAATTTTGGTCAAATGTTACATTGAAAACGGTTTCACAATACTGTATAATTGTAATATAGCTTAATTGAGGGAGAGTATGCTGATGAGTGTTACTATCAAGGACGTTGCAAAGGCGGCTAACGTTTCCGTTGCAACCGTTTCAAGAGTTCTTAATAAAAAATCCAACGTTTCCGAAGAGGCGATACAGGCGGTAAACAGTGCTGTTCAGGCACTCGGATACAGCCCCAGCTTTCTCGGCAGAGATTTAAGAAAAAGTGAAACGAGAAGAATACTTGCCATCATAGCGTCAACAGAGCAGAGCTTCTACTCGGACGTTATAAGAGGTATGGAGGTAGCCGCATTCTCACAGGGCTATGATGTTCTGATCGCTACCACCCACGACGATCCCAACCACGAAATGCACCTGCTCGGTATGCTTTTCTCAAGAGCCGTAGACGGTGCGGTACTGCTCGGTCCTAAGCTGGACGCCGCAACCATCAATTCGCTCGGTGAAAAGCACAATATAGCAATGTGCCTTGAACGACTTGACAACTGTAACGTGCTTACCGTCACGATAGATAACGTAAAGGCAGGCCGTGACGCAGTAAACTACCTTATCCGCAAGGGTCATAAGAAGATAGGCCTTATCACAACTTTACAGAGAAGCCAGTCGAGCATTGACCGTGAGATAGGCTACAAGCTGGCACTCAAGGATAACGGCATTCCTTATAACGAGGATTACGTTTATTTCGGCGGCTATGAAACAGAGCAGGGTATGAGAGGCTGTGAATACCTTATGAACCTGCCAAGCCCCCCGACAGCAATATTCTCGATTTCGGATATAATCGCAATCGGCGCAATGAACTATGCGCTTTCAAAGGGCTACAGGATAGGCAAGGATCTTATCTTCATGGGCTTCGACAATATCCAGTATTCACATATGTTCGTGCCGCACTTATCTACAGTCGAACAGCCGTGTTACGCACAGGGCAAGCTGGTAATCGAGAAGCTGATTGAAAATATGAAAGCGACAAATCCCGACCACAACCTTTATACATTACCGCACAGCCTTGTTCTGAGAGAATCTACAGGCGATTGATATAATAATTGATATAAAAAAGCATCACCCCGTTCACCTATGTGAACGGGGTTTTACATTACTGCTGTTCAGTATTATTCTTATTCTTCTGCTTTTTCTGCTTCTTTTCATCAACCTGCACTCTATCCGGGTTGCAGTCCTCAAACTCGAACCAGAACGTACTGCCGACACCGACCGTACTGTCCGCACCGAAATTTAACCTGTGCATTTCAAGCACACCCTTTACGATAGACAATCCGAGTCCGCTGCCTTTCTTTGCACGCTGATGCGTTTCGCCGTTCTTCTTGACACGATAGTATCTGTCCCAGACATATTTAAGATTTTCCGGGTCGATGCCTATACCGCTGTCGCACACCTCAAGTCTTGCGGTTGTCGGTGTCTTGTGATACAGATTTACTCTTACAGTCTTGTCATCGCCTGTATAGGTCAGAGCGTTGTTGATAAAGTTGTATACTACCTGATCTATCTTTGTGATGTCGGCGTTTATAAATATATCCGGCTCAGCATTCAGCACCACGTTATAGTCCTTGATTTCGTTCAGCAGTGAGAAGCGTGGTACTATTTCACCGAGATGCTCAGAAAAATTCACCTTCTCATATTTAAGCTCCGCAACGCCGCTCTGCAGCTTTGACAGATCGAGTATATCCGTTACAAGCGAGGTCAGCCTGTCCGTTTCATCAATTATGACCTGCAGATGCTTTTCACGCTTTTCGGGGTTATCGCCCGAAAGATCTCTTATCATCTCCGCATAAGCCTTTATCATCGTAAGCGGAGTACGCAGATCGTGCGAAATATTCGCCATAAGATCCTTACGCAGAGTATCCGCCTTTGCTATTTCCACAGATGCGGAACTTAGCGTATCGGTAAGCTCGTTTATCTCCGTAAAGCTGTTCTTCTTCACAGGCATATCAAACTGTCCCTGCGGCAACTTCAGCGCCGCCTTCGATATATTGATGATAGGCTTTGAAATGCTGTTTGAGAAAATGATTGACATTATGAATGCGACAATTATGATAATACCTGCGGTAAGATTAAGCTGGCTGTGAAGAATTGCGGTCGTTGTGCCGAGCGGCTCAAGATAATTGAATATATACAGCCTTACGATGCCGTTCGTTTTAAAGAACGTGCTTTCCGTACCGTCATCAAGCTGTGCTATCAGCACAATTGCCTTGCTGTCATTGTTCGTTCTCGGAATTGTAGCGGTGAAGAACGTATTTTCGCCGGAAATGATTTCTTTCATATCATTGGGCGAAAGGCTCGTGATAAGCGAGTACACCTCTTTGTTGCTCTTGTCAAGCGAGCTTGCCCTGAAGTAAGGACGGTTGCTGTCGGAGATTTCGATATAAATCTTCTGCTTGTCCGCAATATCCGAAACGATGGAATTGAGGTTTTCGGGCTGCTGCGACCACGCATCCTTTATCTGCTTTGCGGCAGAAGCCGTTTCCTGTATCTTCATATATTCGTAGTAGCTTGAAAGCAGCACTACCTGAAAGAAGTACAGAAAAACTATAACTATTAGCGAGAACAGCACAAATGTCAGCCATGAACGGAAACGTATGCTGTTTAGTCTGTCTTTCATTGAAAAGTGCCTTCCTGTTCTGATGTGTACCGATATAATATTACAGCCGCCACTCAAGACGGCTGTAAAAAGTATTTATACCTGGAACTTGTATCCCATACCTCTTAACGTTACAATGAATTTTCTGTACGGGCCGAGATTGTTTCTCAGCATCTTGATATGAGTATCAATGGTTCTGTCGTCACCGAAGAAATCATATCCCCATACCTCTTCGAGCAGCTTGTTTCTTGTAAGAGCTATGTTCTTGTTCTTCACAAGATAGAACAGCAGGTCGTATTCCTTAGGCGTAAGGTTAGCCTTTTCGCCGTCTATGAATACATCTCTTGCCGTAAAATTGATTTCAAGACCCTCAAATTTTACTGTTTCTCCGACAGGCTCATTTCCGGATTTATTACGTTTGATTATTGCATTGATACGGGCGAGTACCTCTTTGGGCGAGAAGGGCTTTACCACATAATCGTCAACGCCCATCTCAAAGCCGAACAGCTTGTCATATTCCTCTGTTCTTGCCGAAAGCATAAGTATAGGAGTATTCTTGAACTTTCTTATTTCCTTGCAGGCTGAAAAACCGTCAAGTCTTGGCATCATTACATCCATTATTATTATGTCGAAATCCTGCTCCTTTGCCATATCGACAGCCTGCATACCGTCTACCGCCTCATATACCGTATGACCCTCATATTCGGCATATTCCTTGATGACCTCACGGATTTTCTGTTCGTCATCCGCTACGAGAATTTTATACATAGTCTTTATTCCTTTCTTTTCGGCTATCCGTTTATCGTAAAAAAAATTCAGTTTAACAAAGTAAACTGAACGGAGATAAAATAATGCACAAATCAAATTATCAATGAAATGTTGGGAGAGGAAATTATGATTATTGAATTATTCAACCACCATAAAATCTGTCAGTTTTACCTGACGCTTATTATTATATCCGCCTTTTATGATGAAAATGTGTTTGAAGTCTAAAAAAACGATAAATCGCTTTTTCACTTTATTTACTTATTTTTTATCCGCTATGCCTCTCATGAATACTTTTGCGAGTTTTTCGCAGGTTTCTGGCGGAACTGCATATAACGGACTGTTAAGCGTTGAGCTGTCGCCCGTCGGAATGGAAATTTCAATCCTTCCTATGCTGTCTTTGATGTTGTAGCACATCTTACCGCCGATATATCCGATATACAGCTTTGCGCTGTACATTTCGAAATCGTCGGCTATCATTCCCGTATGCGTGTCGGGCGAAACCGAGAAAGACGAACCGATATTGATGCTGTTATCCGAAACGCCGACATTCAGCACGAACAGATTTCTGTCCGAGCATCTCACCATAGCCTTAAGTATGCTGAATACAGCTACATACAACAGCTTTTCGCTTATGTTGACAGGTATATCCTCATATATAGGCTTGTCGGTGCTGAGCCTGAAAACGATCGGTATACTGCTCATTTCCTTGTTGGCACGCTCTATTATTTTGTTCAGCTTTTCAAAGAAATATATGGCAGGCGCAGGGGGTGTCTTACGGTAAATGACCGTAGCAAGCTCCGACAGCACCTCTATATTACGCTGTATGCTGTTCAGTGCGTTATCCTCGTTACAGTGCTGTGTTGCTTTTGTGACATCGCTTCTTGCCTGTGAAAGCAGATAGCATATATCGGCATAAGTGTTTGTGCCTCCAAGCTGCATCAGCACATCGGTAAGAGTGTTGACACGCCACAGGATAAAACGCTCATCTCCGCCGCCAAAGGATGTACCTTGCGCAGAGTATTCCTTCCCGTCGATATTTACCTGTTCGGTAAGAATATCGCAGTTGATACCTTTAGGGAAAACGATTGTTTCTCCGCAGGCGGCATTTTTCCATTTGATATTACCGAATTCGTCACTTAAAAAGAACGATGTTCCCGATGAGCCGTAAAGCATTTCGAGAGATTCTGTTATTTTCTCCATAGCAATTGTGTCCTTTACGGAATTTTATTTGTTTTCGTTGTCTTTTATCAGCTTTTGCTGTTTTCCTTTATCATCAACAACATACACCCTGTCAAGCTCGGACATAAGACCTCGTTTGAAGGAAGCTCTGTATTCGTTGCGAAGCTCAAGCTGTTCTTCCTTCTCCTCGGTCGTAAGCTCACGCTCCCTAGACTTACGGGCAAGATAATTTATCCTGTCTATTTTAGCTTTATCCATAATTAAATTTCCTTTATACAAGATTTTTTATTTTTGTGATTATTCTGTTCGGCTTTTTAAGTATAAACCATACTGCCGCCGCTATGAATGTGCCGGTAACAACTGCGGCGACTGCAAGAAACGGAAGGTACGCAAATACGGACAGCGAATATATAAACGAAGCCGCAAAAATCTGCCCTACGTTATGCATCACCGCCGAGAATATTCCGGCAGGGAATACTCCCCACGCTTCTTTTATAAAAAGGTGCGTGACCGCCATTGCGGCAAACGACAGCGTACCGCCGCACAGAGAAAACAGCAAAGCCGTGATATTGCCCGATACAAGCGCCGACAACAATATCCGTGCAATAAGTATCAGTGCGGTATCATATGCTTTCCACCGACCGCCGAGATACAGTGAGAAAAGAACAGGGAAGTACGCAAGACCTATTCTGAAGCCCGGTATTGCGACAACCGGCGGTATCATACCCTCGACAATATACAGCGTAAGCGACATTACCGCAAGAAGCGCAGAGAAAACTGTTTTTTTAACTGTCATAGCTGTATTCTCCCCGTCTTGCTTCAACACGGATAACCAGCTTGTGAGGCATACATACTATAGGCTGGATTCCGTCCGATACAGGCGCTGTCTTTACGCATATTTTGTCGGGGCAGTCTGCGTCCGAAACGCTTATAGCTCCGCCGCTGACCTTAATAACATTATAACCGCCGTCATCGGAATATACGGTAAATGTCTGCTCGCTTTCGCTGTCAAGCTCTACAGTTCTAATCAGCTTGCCGTTACTGTAAATACAGGCTGTGTGTCCTGCTGTTGTTCTGCCGACAAACAGAATGCCGAGCAATGAAAGAAAAACGATACATACGATAATAATAAGGCATACGACCTTGCGCTTGTCATCGATAAACCTGCTCATGATGCTTTGAAATCCGCAGATATGCCGTCCGAAACCGAAACGGTACCGTCATTTCTTGTGATGATATATTCCGCAATGTTGTATTTTTCGTAAAACTCAGCGGTTTTTTCTTCGCCCATCACGAAAAATGCGGTAGACAGCGCATCGCTTATAAGACCGCTTGCAGAATAGACAGTACAGCTTTTTATTCCGTTGTCGGCAGGATAAGCCGTGGACGGATCTATTATGTGGATGTACTTTTTGCCGTTATGCTCGACATATCGGTTTGCGCCGTTTGAAGTGGCGATGTAGCCCTCGTCTACAGTGAGAGTGCCTACAAGCGTGTTCGTTTCATCGGCGGTGATTGATATTCTGCGGCTGTTGCCGTTATCCTTGCCTATCGTAAGAATGCTTCCGCCGAAATCCACCACTGCCGATGTAACTCCGGATTTTCTCAGATACGAGTCAAGCATATCCATAGCGTAGCCCTTTGCCGCCGCACCGAGATCGAGCGAGAAGCCGCCGTCGGTGAAGCAGACAGAAGTATTCTCATCATCAAATTCGATGTTGCGGTAACTATGCTTTCCTGCGAGTTTTTTCAGTTCATCGCTGTCTGGCATAGGTGGGTTTTCCGTGCCGAAGCCCCACATATCCGAAATATCGCCGAGCGTTATATCAAAAGCACCGTCTGTAAGACGTGAAAGTTCTGTACAGCTTTTGAGCAGATTATATGTCGATGTGTCGACCGTCACTTTTCCTGAACCTGCGTTTTTGTTGATTTTTGAAATTTCGCTGTCCGCTTTTGTTCTTGAAAGGGTATCGTCAAGCTCGTTGAGCATTCCCACAGCGCCTGTGCAGACTTCCTCAGCCGATATTCCGTCACCCGTTTCATATATTGCAAACGATACGAAAGTGTCAAAAGTAAAGCTGTCGTGCCTGTAAGGCTCAGCCTTGCCGCAGCCGCCAAGACAAGCGGGCAGGGATACAGCAAAAAGCAGTGTCGGGATCAAAGATGTTTTTTTCATACCTTCTCCATTCGTTTTGTACATACTATTATATACCAAAAAGGTTCGGATTTCAACTGATTTTCTTTAATTTATATTGTATTATTGTCCGAATGTGCGTCTGCAACAAAAAAGTTGCATTTCAGACGGGTTTGTGATATAATCATTTAGTATGGAATTTTGTTTTTTGTTTTGGCTGTAAGCACGGCTCAGAACGTATGTTTACGGAGGCTGTATGCGTATTATCGGAATAGACCCCGGCTATGCGATTGTCGGTTTCGGTGTCGTTGATTATATCGGCGGAAAATTCAGCGTCAAGGATTTCGGCGCAATAACAACCGATAAGGATACACCGTTTCCTAAACGTCTTTGTGAAATATATGAAGATTATTGTCAGATACTGGATACTTGGAAGCCCGATGCGCTTTCGATAGAACGTCTTTATTTCACGAACAATCAGAAAACAGGAATAGATGTCGCACAGGCAAGAGGCATTATAATAATGGCGGCGGCACAGCGTGGCATCGAAATAAACGAGTACACGCCCTTACAGGTAAAGCAGGCTGTCGTAGGCTACGGTCAGGCGGTAAAAAAGCAGGTGCAGGAGATGACGAAAAACATTCTCAAGCTCCCCTTTGTACCAAAGCCCGATGATACTGCGGACGCACTCGCAATGACGATATGCCACGCCCAGACGAGCGGCTCATTGCTCAGAAACATAAAGGCATCAAATATATAAGAAAAGAGTTTTGATTTATGATATACAGTGTTAACGGAACGGTAGACCTTATCGAGCCTAACCTTGCGGTCATCGACTGCGGCGGTGTGGGCTATGCCTGCCGCACCACAGCGAATACGCTGTCACAGCTTAAAATCGGCGAAAAGGCAAAACTGCTGACCTATCTTTCTGTAAGAGAGGATGCGGTCGAGCTGTTCGGCTTTTATGATGCCGCAGAGCTTAACTGCTTCAGGATGCTGATTTCCGTTTCCGGTGTCGGACCAAAAGCGGCACTGTCGATATTATCGGGAATGACACCACAGGCATTCGCACTTTGCGTTGCGTCCGGTGACGGCAAGACGCTTACAAACGCACCCGGCATCGGCAGAAAAACCGCAGAACGCATCGTCCTTGAACTTAAGGATAAGGTATCGAAGCAGGATGTAGCCGCAGGTGTAAAGGGCAGTGCAGTGCCGATAGTCGCCGCCCCGTCAAATACCTATGCCGAGGCAGTATCGGCACTTATGGTACTCGGCTATTCAAACGGCGAGGCAACATCTGCACTCAGCGGACTTGACCCGTCAGCGCCCTCAGACGAGCTTATAAGAGCAGGACTTAAAAAGCTGGCTAAATTCTGATGCTCGTCACGCATTAACTTTGAAGGGAAAGCGTATAAATGATTGAGAGAAATGACCTTTCATATACAGCCGATGACGAAGGCGCAAGAATAGTTGAGCCTCAGTTTTCCGCAGAGGATACCGATGTTGAGTTTTCCCTGCGCCCAAGAAAGCTGAACGAGTACATCGGACAGGAGAAGGTAAAGGAAAATTTACAGGTATATATACAGGCGGCAAAGAAAAGAAACGAAAGCCTTGACCACGTTTTGCTGTACGGTCCTCCCGGACTTGGCAAGACAACGCTTGCAGGAATAATAGCAAACGAGATGGGCGTTAATTTCAAAGTCACCTCAGGTCCCGCTATCGAAAAGCCGGGCGAGCTTGCGGCTTTGCTTACAGGGCTTCAGGCGGGCGATGTGCTGTTTGTAGACGAGATACACCGCCTTTCAAGACAGGTAGAGGAGATACTCTATCCCGCTCTTGAGGACTGCGTGCTTGATATTATGATAGGAAAAGGGCCTTCTGCCCAGTCGATAAGAGTTGACCTGAACAGATTTACCCTTATCGGCGCTACAACAAGAGCAGGACAGCTTACAGGGCCTCTGCGTGACAGGTTCGGAGTGATAATGCGTCTTGAAATGTACACCCCGGATGAACTTTGCGATATTGTAATGCGTTCATCGGTGATACTTTCCATTCCCTGCGACAGAAGCGGCGCTATGGAGATAGCAAAGCGTTCAAGAGGAACTCCCCGTATCGCAAACCGCCTGCTTAAGCGTGTGCGTGACTTTGCGGAAGTTATGGGCAACGGAAAGATCACAAAGGAAATGGCAGACATTGCGCTCAACAGGCTCGAGATTGATAAGCTCGGTCTTGACAGCCTTGACAAGCGTTTCCTCACTATGATAATAAACGGCTATAACGGCGGTCCTGTCGGACTTGAAACGCTGGCGTCCGCTCTCGGCGAGGAATCGGTCACGCTTGAGGATGTATGCGAGCCGTACCTTATGCAGCTGGGATTTATTTCACGAACACCCAGAGGCAGATGTGCGACCGAGCTTGCGTATAAGCATCTCGGACTTGTGCGTGACGGTCAGCAAAGACTTGACTGATTTATAAAGATAAATTGCAGACTGTCGAAAAACCTCTATTGTTATCAAATAATTGGGTTGAGGGGCGTAGCCCCCAACAGGGACTAGGGGCGGTAGCCCCACACTCAGCCCCGGCATGGATGCCGGGCGTGTATGCCCAAAGGCTCTGCACGATGCAGAGCCAACAAAGCATACACAGCCCTTCACCACGGGGAAGGGGTTTGGGGTTTCGGCAAGGATGCCGAGATAGAACGCCCAAAGGCTTTGCAGGACGCAAAGCCCACAAAGCGTTCTTATAGGGATAGAGAATTTGCTCTATTTTTTATAAAAGCAGACTTTTTCTCCAAAATGTGATTTATAAAAATAGATTGTTGTGTTTGAAAAAAAGAAGAAAGGTATTTTAAGCATCATGGGCAGATTATTCGGAACAGACGGTGCCAGAGGTATAGCCGTAACAGAGCTTACCTGCGAGCTTGCAATGAATATAGGCAGAGCCGCAGCCATCGTACTTACAAAGCAGAAAACACATAAAGGAAAAGCAAGGATATTGATAGGCAAGGACACAAGAATATCCTCGGATATTCTCGAATCTGCGCTTATCGCAGGCATAACCTCGGTAGGTGCTGACGTTGAGCTTCTCGGAGTAGTACCCACCCCCGCCGTAGCCTATCTTGTAAGATATTACGGAGCAGATGCAGGCGTGATGATCTCAGCCTCGCACAACAGCGTTGAATATAACGGCATAAAGCTGTTCTCATCGACAGGCTTCAAGCTCCCTGATGAAGTCGAAAACGAGATAGAGGCGCTGATACTCGACACTCCGGAAAAAATGACGCTTGTTGACGGCTCGGATGTCGGCAGAGTAAAAACTATGTACGGTGCCGTAAGCGAGTACAACGAGCATATCCAGTCGACCGTCGACGGTAAGTTTCAGGGACTTCTTGTTGCGATAGACTGTGCGAACGGCAGTGCAAGCGCAACCGCAGAGTCGCTTTTCTATAAGTTCGGAGCGGAATATGTCTACATCAACAACGAGCCGGACGGCCTTAATATCAACGATAAATGCGGCTCTACACATATAGAACAGCTTGTAGAGCTTGTTAAAAAGCGTGGCTGTGACGTGGGCTTTGCGTTTGACGGCGATGCGGACAGATGCCTTGCTGTCGATGAAAAGGGCAACATAATAGACGGCGATAAGCTGATAGCTATCCTCTCACGTTATATGAAGGAAATCGGTACACTGAAAAACAACACTGCAGTAGTCACCGTAATGAGCAATCTCGGCTTCCACCGCTTTATGAACGAAAACAAGATAGAAACGGTATGCACGAAGGTAGGCGACCGTTACGTTCTTGAAGAAATGCTGAACAACGGTTATAATATAGGCGGCGAACAGTCCGGACACATTATTTTCCTCGACCATGCAACCACAGGTGACGGACAGCTTACAGCGGCACAGACCCTTGAACTGCTGTCGAAATGCAAACGTCCGCTGTCACAGCTTGTAAAGGACATACCCGACTTCCCCCAGCTTCTTGTCAACGTAAAGATTACCGAGGACAAAAAGGGACTATGGGAAAAGACGCAGAAGATAACCGATATTATCGCACAGGCTGAACAGGCTATGGGTGAAAACGGCAGAATACTCGTCAGAGAAAGCGGAACAGAACCGCTTGTACGAGTTATGATAGAGGGCAAAGACGAAAAGGAAGTGCATCATTGGACACATCTCATCGCAGACACGATAAAAGAGTGTCTGTGCCGATGAAATGTTAAAGGAGTTTTTTATGGCAAAGATAGAAGCAGAGCTGTACGGCAATTTTGATATTATACTTATGGATCTTCACAACACAGTTATGAGAGGCAGCACCAGCGCATCTCTTGAAGAAAGCTCGGATATAGTAGCCGGCAGCACCCGATGCGCCATCCGTGCATACGAGCGTTACAGCTATCTCGGCAGCGGCAGAGTGAGCATGAATGTTACACTGTTCCAGACGGAAGGCAGAATATTCGTTTCGGTAACTTCAACGGGCGGAAGTCAGGCGGTATTCTTTAAAATAAACAGGATAGGCGAAAACTCGTTCCTCAATACGATACGACCGACAGTAGACAGTTACAGGATAAGGTGAACTAACTTGAGAAAATCACAGGATTGGCAGGACTACAGACTCATAGATGCGTCTGACGGTCAGCGACTTGAAAAATGGGGAGGAATAACGCTTGTGCGACCCGACCCGCAGATAATATGGAAAAACCCCGACCCCTCGCCGCTGTGGAGCAAGGCGGACGCAGTATATCACCGTTCATCAAGCGGCGGCGGAAACTGGGAATACAGAAAACAGCTCCCTGAAAGCTGGAACATAAGCTACAAGGGACTTACCTTTATGGTAAAGCCCACAGGCTTCAAGCACACGGGAATATTTCCCGAGCAGGCGGTCAACTGGGATTTATGCTCAGAGCTTATAAAGAACGCCGGCAGGGAGATAAACGTGCTTAATATGTTCGCCTATACCGGCGGTGCAACGCTCGCCTGTGCAAAGGCAGGCGCAAAGGTATGTCACCTTGACGCAGTAAAGGGTATGGTGGACTGGGGCAGGACAAACGCAAAGCTAAGCGGTCTTTCCGACAAGCCGATAAGGTGGATAGTAGACGATGCGGTAAAGTTTCTCGGCAGGGAGATAAGGCGAGGCAACCGCTATGACGGTATCATACTCGACCCCCCAAGCTACGGCAGAGGAACAAACGGCGAGATGTGGAAGCTTGAGGACAGCATATGCGACCTTATGAATATGTGTACCGAGGTGCTTTCCGATAACCCTCTGTTCATTGTACTCAACAGCTACACGACAGGTCTTTCCTCATCGGTAATGACTTACCTTTTACAGATGACGGTAGGCAGAAAATACAAGATAAGAGTAGATTCGCAGGAGATAGGACTTCCCGTTGAACAGACAGGGCTTGCAGTGCCTGCGGGAAACACCGCTGTAGTATATTTTGATTAAACGGCGGCAAAGGAGAACGGATTGAAAGATAACGAGATAATTAAAACCGAAGACCTTATATTCGATTATACCGTATTTGACGAAAACGGCGATGAAACAGGCAAGAACCGCATTCTTACCGACATAAACCTTTCGATAGAAAAGGGCAGTTTCGTAGCTGTGCTTGGCCATAACGGAAGCGGTAAGTCGACCCTTGCAAAGCACTTCAACGGCATTCTTCTTCCCACCTCGGGCAAGGTGCTTGTTGACGGTATAGATACGACAGACGAGAGCAGGATATATGATATACGTCAGACTGTCGGAATGGTTTTCCAGAATCCCGACAACCAGATAGTAGCGACTATAGTCGAAGAAGACGTTGCGTTCGCACTCGAAAATCTCGGCGTACCTCCCGATGAAATACGCAAAAGGGTAGATGACGCACTGAAAACGGTCGATATGTACGAGTACCGCAACCACGCTCCGCATCAGCTTTCAGGCGGTCAGAAGCAGAGAGTTGCGATAGCAGGCATAATCGCAATGCGCCCACGATGTATAGTAATGGACGAGCCGACCGCAATGCTTGACCCGAAGGGCAGAAAAGAGATAATGGCGACCATAAAGACGCTCAACAAGGAGCACGGCATAACCGTTGTGCTGATAACTCATTATATGGAGGAGGCCGCAAAGGCAGACCGTGTTATAGTTATAGACAAGGGCAATATACTGCTTGACGATGTGCCGAAAAGGATATTCTCACAGGTTGAGCTGTTAAAGTCGGTCGGACTTGACGTTCCGCAGGCGACCGAGCTTATGTACGAGCTTAAAAAATGCGGACTTGACGTTCCCGATGATATAATAGATGAAGATGAATGCGCACAGGTGCTGTACGACATTCTCAAAAATAAGGAATAAAAAATGAATGTGATAGAACTTAAGGGGCTTACCTATAAATACAGCGTCGGCACTCCGTTTGAGTCAACCGCTGTGGATAATGTAGACCTTACCATAGAAAAAGGCGAATTCTGCGGAATAATCGGTCACACGGGAAGCGGAAAATCAACGCTTATCCAGCACCTCAACGGGCTTGTAAAGCCGACGTCGGGTGAAGTGCTGATAGACGGCCGGAATATATGGAGCAAGGGTGTTGATATACGCTCGATAAGATTCAGGGTAGGACTTGTATTCCAGTATTCCGAGTATCAGCTGTTTGAAGAAACGGTGTACAAGGATATAGCGTACGGTCCCAAGAATATGGGCTGCGATGAAGCAGAGATCGACCGCAGAGTGCGTGAGGCGGCAGAAAATATGGGTATCCGTGAGGAGCTTCTTGAACGCTCGCCGTTCGACCTTTCGGGCGGACAGAAACGCCGTGTCGCACTTGCAGGTGTTATCGCAATGGATCCCGAGATACTTATCCTTGACGAGCCTGCGGCAGGACTTGACCCTATAGGCAGGGAAAAGGTACTCGGCAAGATAAGCGATTACCACAAGAAATACGGCAAGACGATACTTCTTGTTTCTCACTCTATGGAGGACATAGTAAAGTATGCCGATAAGGTGCTTGTTATGAACAAGGGCAAGCTGTTCTGCCACGAGGATACAGACAGCGTATTCGCAAGACAGGACGAAATTATAAAGATAGGTCTTGATGTTCCTCAGATCACAAAGATTATGATGAAGCTGAGAGATAAAGGTGTAGATTTAGGAAAAGATATATATACTGTTGAACGTGCCAAGGACAGAATAATGCAGTATATAGATAAAGGAACGATATGCTGAAGGATATTACAATAGGACAGTTTTTCCCGGGCAATTCAATAATCCACAGGCTCGACAGCCGTTTCAAGATAGTGCTTGATATAGCCTATGTCGTAATGCTGTTTATGGCAGGGAATTATTGCTCGCTTATCTCGGCGGGACTGTTTATGCTGATTATTTATATGATGTCGGGGATCAGCTTCAAGCTGATTTTCAAGAGCCTTAAACCCATTATGCCTATAATACTGTTTACCTGTATACTGAATCTGTTCTTTATACACGGCGAGGGAGATCCGCTTGTAAAGCTGGGATTTATCACGATTTACGCAGAGGGCATAAATACATCGGTGTTTATGACGGTGAGAATAGTGTTCCTTATTGTCGGAATGTCGCTTCTTACCTATACGACCTCGCCTATAGCGCTGACAGACGCAATAGAGCGTCTGCTGTCGCCCCTCAAGAAGCTTCACTTTCCCGTTCACGAGCTTGCCATGATGATGACTATAGCACTGAGATTTATCCCTACTCTTATCGAAGAAACCGATAAGATAATGTCGGCTCAGAAGGCAAGAGGAGCAAACTTAGACACAGGCGGACTTGTAAAGAAGGCAAAGGCTCTGATACCCGTGCTGATACCGCTGTTCGTGTCCGCTTTCAAGCGTGCTAACGAACTTGCTCTTGCTATGGAGTGCCGTTGCTACAGAGGCGGCGAGGGCAGAACACGCATGAAACAGCTTAAATTCGGAGCAAGGGATATTGTCGCAACGGTTGTAATGGCTGTAATGTTCACATTAATCATTCTTATGAACATTTATGTGGCTGTACCCGGAATTTAAGGTGAACTATGCGTAATCTTAAAGTAACAATGGCATATAACGGCACTGCCTATCACGGCTACCAGCGCCAGAACAATGCAAACAGCATACAGCAGACAGTCGAGGAAGTGCTTTCAAAACTGCTCTGCGAGGATATTACGATAAACGGCTGTTCACGGACAGACACGGGTGTGCACGCAAGAGCGTTTGTGTTCAACGTAAAAACGACCTGCCCCATTCCCTGCGAGGGCTTTATAAAAGGCGGCAACGCACTTTTACCGCAGGATATAGCCTTTCTTTCCTGCGAAGATATGCCCGACAGCTTTCACGCAAGGTTTGACAGCAAGGGAAAGGAATACATATACAGGATTTACACAGGTGATGTGCGTGATGTTTTCTCGGCGGATACTGCGCTTCATTATCCCTATAAGCCCGACATTGAGAAAATGCGGAAAGCGGCTCGGCTTATAGTCGGCGAGCATGATTTTGCGTCCTTCTGCAAGGCGGAGGCTAAGGAGCATCTGCTATCAACCGTCAGAACCGTCTATTCGATAGATGTTGAGCAGACGGGCGATTTTGTCGAAATTAAAGTCTGCGGAAACGGCTTTCTTCACAATATGGTAAGAATTATAGTAGGAACTCTTATTTATATCAGCGAGGGAAAACGCACAGAGCAGGATATAATAAACGCACTTACAAAGCCCGACAGGGAGTTTGCCGGAAAGACCGTTTCCCCCTGCGGACTGTATCTCAACAAGGTATTTTACGAAAACGATGTTTAAATGAAAGTGGGGTAAATATGAAAGTACCCGAAAAGAATCCTCTTGAAACGGAGAAAAACAACGATATAAACGATGTTTCTCTTTACAGGAAAAAGAAGAAAAAAGCAAAGCGGATAAGAAATCTTATAATTTTGCTTGTTGTCATTCTGGCTCTTATTCCTGTATGGATATACCGTGATACGATATTTGAGCCTCTGCGTGGCATAGCGTCAAGAATATCCACCACTACGGCTCAGAGCGAGGGCTATCCCATTTCCCTCACCGGCAGGAACGATTATTCGTTCTGTCCGCTCGGTGACGGGTTCTCACTGCTCAGCGACACATATCTTTATTCGTATAACGAGAACGGCGGACAGAATTTTGCCTTACAGCACGGCTATGTTCACCCTATGACCGTTTCAAACTCAAAACGTGTGGTTATTTACGATAAGGGCGGTCACGATTTTTCTCTGTTCAACAAGACGAGCGAGATATTCAAGCAGAATATCCCCGATGAAGTCATAGTATCCGTTTTTCTCGGCAGCTCCGAGCATACAGCCGTTGTGACCTCCGGCGGAAGATACTCAAACGTTATCTACGTTTATGACGGCGGCGGAAAATGGCTGTATACACAGCGTTTCATTGACGATAACGTTATGCAGGTCGCATTCTCCGATGACAACAGGTTCATCTACGTTACAAGAGTGACCTCGGATAACGGCGATATTGTCACAAAGCTGTCAAAATACGATATTACGGGTGACGGCACTGAGCTGTGGACGCAGACGATAAGCGACTGCGTGACGCTCACGCTTTCGGTAAACGGCGGTACGCTGACCGTAACGGGCGACAGCGAAATACGCACCTATAACACCGACAGCGGCGAGCTTATCGGCAATTACAGCTATCAGGGAACGATAGAGAACTTTGACGCTCTCTCATCAAAAAAGGCTTTTGTGCTTGATAATTATACGGACGGAGGAAAGAAGCTGATACTTCTTGACGAAAAGTGCGAGGTGACCGCACAGGCAGAGGTGTCATCCGATGTAAAGCGTATAAGAGTTGTCAATAACTCTGTCATTGTAATGACAGAATCGGATATAACGCAGTATGACTATTCGCTGGTGTCCGTGAAGAAAACCCTGCTCACAGACAGCTATTCGGATTTCATAAAGGTTGGCGGTTCAATACTTCTTATGGGGTATGACAGCCTTGATTGCATACAGCTTTAATTGCGGAAAGGAAGGAATATGGGAACTGAATTTTTCTGGTTTTATGATTTTATTCTTGCGGCTATACTTATATGTATGATGTTTATAGGAGCGAAAAAGGGCTTTGTCCGTATGGTGCTGAGCCTGTGTGCCTTCGCCGCTTCATTTGTGATAGCGCTTATGATAAGCAACGGCGTTTCGGGCTGGATATATGACAGCTTTATCAGCAAACCGCTTGAACAGACTATCTCGACCTCTATCAACGATGCGCTCGGCGACAACGTTGTTACACAGATAGGCAAGATAGATATGGAAAAGGCGAAAATAAACGGTAAGAGCATTGACAGCCTTGAGCTGAAAGCCGACAAGGCAGGCAAGGTAACCGTAAATCTCGGTAATGTGAACTTAAGCAACACAGGCATAAGCAAGGTCGATCTTACCTCATTCGGCGTGGATAAAAACGTTGATTATTCAAATATCAATCTCGGCTCTGTGCAGATATACGAAAGCGATATTGAAAAGTACGGCATCGAGAATATGATACTTACTGAGGTTCTTGCACAGAATATCAAGAACAGCGAGGTGGCCGACAGCGTAAACGAAATAATAGATAAAATCGGTGAAACCGTTCCTGCTCTCGACCTTAAAGGCAAGACGATAGATGATATTGACGGCGGTACGATAAACAGCGTTGTTGTAAGCGTAGTGCAGTCGTCGGGCAATCCCGGCAAGGCTGTTCTTGACAATGTAGCAAAGCCCGTAGTGCTTGTACCGTTAAAAACGATTATATTTGTCGTTCTGTTCATTCTTATATTTATTATCCTCTCGATAGTAATAAAGGCGACATCCGTTATAAACAAGCTGCCGCTTATAGGAAAGCTGAATTCGCTTCTGGGCGGTGTTGCAGGACTTTTGCAGGGACTTGTAATAGTGTTCATTGTTGTGATAATAGCCCACATGGCTGTTGAGCTGACAAACAACACGCTTATATTCCTGAACGATATGACTATCAACAAGTCTTTTGCGTTCAGTAAAATATACAACTTCTCGTTCCTCGATTTCCTTAACTAAATACTCAGTTAACAAAAGAGAACTATAATAATAAATAAGCTGTTAACGGCAGTGTTATTTTACGAAACCCTGCATCGCTTAAGCGACAACAGCTCAGTCTGTCGATAAACCTATATATTTTTGAAAATGGGGTTTGGGGCGTAGCCCCAATGCGGGTTGTCAGTCGTTGGTGTCGCTGCGTCGTGCAGCGACTGTGTGCGACTGACTGCAAGCATCCTTGCTTGGTGAGGGCGGCAGCCCCACACTCAGCCCCGGCACGGATGCCGGGCGTGTATGCCCAAAGGCTCTGCACGATGCAGAGCCAACCAAGCATACACAGCCCTTCACCACGGGGAAGGGGTTTTGGGTTTCGGCAAGGATGCCGAGATGGAACGCCCAAAGGCTTTGCAGGACGCAAAGCCCACAAAGCGTTCTTATAGGGATAGAGAATTTGCTCTATTTTTATAAAAACAAACTTTTTCTACAAGCTGAGTTGTTATCTCATAAGCGATAACAGCTTACAATACAATAAAAATACAAAAGAACCTAAAGAAAGGTTGGATATAAATGCTTTGCTCAAGATGTAAAGACAAGCGGTAGTTTTTATCTCGACAATACAGGGCAATGACAAGCGTGACGAGGGACTTTGCCTTATCTGCGCAAAAGAGCTCGGTGTTCCGCAGGTAAACGACTACCTTGAAAAAATGGGAATCAGCGATGAGGACCTTGAAGAAAGCTATAAAATGATTTTCGGTGATGTCGATGAAGAATCAGGTGCAGACGCAGACAGCGGCGCAGACGATGACTTCACACCCGGCGGCGCAGGCACAATGATGCCCTTCTTCAAGCGTTTTGCCGCAAGCAAGGACAGTCAGACCGAAAGCGAAAAGCAAGACTTAAAGGACGATAAGAAGCACAATAAGAAAAAAGAGGAGAAAAAGAGAAAATTCCTCGATACCTATTGCACCAATCTTACCGCCAAGGCAAAAAAAGGCGAGATTGACCGTATAATCGGCAGAGAGAAAGAGATCTACCGTGTAATGCAGATTTTATCCCGCCGTACAAAGAACAACCCCTGCATAATAGGCGAACCCGGTGTCGGTAAAACCGCTATTGCAGAGGGCATAGCTCAGAAGCTGGCGGACGGCGATGTTCCCTTCAGACTTCAGGGTAAGGAGCTTTATATGCTCGACCTTACCTCCCTTGTCGCAGGCACGCAGTTCAGAGGTCAGTTTGAAGGCCGTGTGAAAGCACTTATTGAGGAGATAAAGACCGCAGGTAATATTATCCTCTTTATTGACGAGGTTCATAACCTTGTCGGCACAGGCGACAGCGAAGGCACGATGAATGCCGCAAATATCCTCAAGCCCGCTTTGTCAAGGGGAGAGGTGCAGGTCATTGGCGCTACAACGTTCAACGAGTACAGAAAGTATATCGAAAAGGATTCCGCACTTGAAAGACGTTTCCAGCCCGTAACGGCAAACGAACCGTCAATAGAGGATACTATCGAGCTTTTAAAGGGCATCAAGGAATACTACGAAGAATACCACAAGCTGTATGTCAGCGATGATATTTTAAAAAGCTGTGCCGTTCTCAGTGAACGCTACATTACCGACAGGTATCTTCCCGACAAGGCGATAGACCTGCTTGACGAGGCGGCGGCTTGCGCCAGCATAAACAGCAAGGAGCTTACCGAGTACGAACAGCTCAAAAAGAAAAACAAGGCTCTTGAAACCGAAGAAAACAATCTGTCCGCCGAAACCGAGAACAAGGATTATCAGCGTATAGCCGAGATAAAGACCGAGCTTGCTAAGAATACAGCCCGTATTGACGAGCTTGAGCCTATGATAAAGGAAGTACACGTTACAGAAAACGATGTCTGCAAGGTCATCGAGCTGTGGACGGGTATCCCGGCAAGCAAGCTGCTTGAAACCGAATTCAAGCGTATCGCAAACCTTGAAACTGTGCTTAAATCAAAGGTAGTCGGTCAGGACGAAGCGTGCGAGCTTGTAGCCGCCGCTATAAAAAGAACTCGAGTTCAGCTTTCCGCACGTCGCAGACCTGCGTCATTCATTTTCGTAGGACCTACCGGTGTCGGCAAGACCGAGCTTGTAAAGGTGCTTGCAAATGAGCTTTTCAATACGGTCGATCCGCTTATAAGGCTTGATATGTCCGAGTTTATGGAAAAGCACAGCGTTTCGAGAATCATCGGCTCGCCTCCCGGATATGTAGGATACGATGAGGCAGGTCAGCTTACCGAAAAGGTACGCAGAAAGCCCTATTCCGTAATTCTCTTTGACGAGATAGAAAAGGCTCACCCCGATGTAATGAACATTCTCCTGCAGATTCTTGACGAAGGCAAGGTAACAGATGCTCACGGCAGAACGGTCAGCTTCGAGAATACCGTAATCGCCATGACCTCAAACGCAGGTTCATCGTTCAATACAAGCGGTCTTGGCTTTGCAAAGAGCGAGGCGGATATTTCAAAGGACAAGGCGATGAAGGCTCTTGGCGAATTCCTTCGCCCCGAATTCTTAAGCCGTGTTGACGAGGTAGTAGTGTTCAAGCCCCTCACCCTCGATGCCTACAAGGGCATTGCCGGACTTATGATAGGCGAGATGAAAGAGCCTCTGCTCGAAAAGAACATTACGCTTAACGTCAGCGATGAGGCTTATGAGCTTGTTGCGAAAAAAGCGTCCGGCGGCAAGTTCGGCGGCAGAGATGTCCGCAAAGTCGTCCGTAAGGATATTGAGGACAAGGTAGCAAATATCATAGTCGAAGCCGACGGCAACATATCACAGATAGACGTTGACGCAGACGGCGACGAGATAAAGGTAACAGGCAAGTAAATAAGCAGGGCATTGCATTAACTCCGGCAGGTAATGCAATGCCCGTTTTATAATCGAAAGGATTACTATGGCAGTAATTATTACAGGCGGAACAGGAGCGATCGGCAGTGCTATGGCTCGTGCCTTCGCAAAAACAAACGATGTTGCTATAATCTACAAAAGCTCCGATGAAAAAGCCCGTCAGCTTGAAAATGAACTCGGCTGCAAGGCATATAAGGCAGATGTTACCTCCGCTGAAGAGGTGTCGGCTGCGGTAGAACGCATAGCGGCTGATTTCGGAAAAATAGATGTGCTTATCAATAACGCCGGCATATCCCAGATTAAAATGCTGAGCGATGTCACCGAGCTTGACTGGTACAATATGATTGATGTTCACCTTACGGGCGCATTCAATATGACAAAGGCGGTACTGCCTTTTATGATAAATCGCAAACAGGGAAGCATCATCAACATTTCATCTGTGTGGGGAGTATACGGAGCGTCCTGCGAAGTGCCTTACTCAACGGTCAAGGCAGGACTTATCGGCTTCACAAAATCGCTCTCCAAAGAGGTCGCCCCCAGCGGAATAACCGTAAACTGCATCGCCCCGGGAGTAATCGACAGCCCTATGAACAATGCTCACCTGTCGCCCGATGAAATGAACGAACTAATAGATGAAACTCCGCTCGGCAGACTCGGAACACCCGATGATGTTGCACAGGCGGCTGTATACCTTGCCTTTGCAGGCTTCGTCACAGGTCAGATACTCGGAGTAGACGGCGGATTTTATTGATTAACTTAATACATTTTAGCTGTACCTTTTCGGTACAGCCTCAGTCTGTCGAAAAAGTCAAGCAGAAATGCTTGGCTTTTTCATTGATATGTGGTATAATAAATATGGTGATGAAAGGTGCTGAAAACAGGAAAACAAGAAAGACATCAGATAGAATTTGTATGTATGGACGAGCTGATACCGGAAGACCATCTGCTCAGAAAAATAGATAGCGTGATAGACTTCACAAAAATCTATGAAATAGTTTCGGATTTATACTGCGAAAACAACGGAAGACCGAGTATAGACCCCATAGTGTTGTTCAAAATGGTATTGATACAGCATATCTATGGGATACCTTCTCTGCGTAAAACGGCTGATGAGGTAAAAGTAAACGTGGCATACCGTTGGTTTTTAGGCTATCTGCTGAATGAGCAGACACCGCACTTCTCGACAATCAGCTACAATTTCAAAAACAGATTTACTGCTGAAACAATAGAAAAGGTATTCTATTGGATATTGAACGAAATCGAGCAGGCAGGCTATCTTACACCCGAAACAGTATTCGTTGACGGAACACATATCAAGGCAAATGCCAATATGAAAAAAGCGGTTAAGAAAGCCGTTCCCAAGGCGGCTAAAATATATGAAGAAAAGCTGATGGAAGAAATCAATGAAGACCGTGAAGAACACGGCAAGAAACCGTTTGATGACACCAAACCGCCGAAAGAAAGAATCGTTAATGAATCGACCACCGACCCAGAATGCGGAGTATTCCACAAGGGCGAACACAAAAAATGCTTTGCATATACAGCACAGACCGCTTGCGACAAGAAAGGATATATTCTTGATGTGACAGTCAATCCAGGAAATGTACATGATAGTGTAGCTTTTGACGGGCTATATGCAAGACTTACAGAACATTATCCTGAAATACAGAATGTCGTAGCTGACGCAGGCTACAAAACCCCTTGGATATGCAAAGAAGTAATTGATGACGGAAGAACACCGATTTTACCATACACAAGACCCGCAGGTGTAAAAGATTATTACAGACCATCCAAATATGTATATGATGTTTACTATGATTGTGTAATTTGTCCTGAAAATCAGGTGCTGAACTATTCAACGACAAACCGTGACGGCTACAAGGAGTTTAAAAGCAAAGGCTACAAATGCGAGAAGTGCCCGACAAAAAAAAATAAGTGTACCAAAAATGCAAAGAGTGAGAAAACAGTAACAAGGCATATATGGAGTGAGTATATCGAAATGGCAGAGGATATTCGGTGTACTCCGAAATACAAAGCAATATACACACTGAGAAAAGAGACAATTGAACGGGTGTTTGCAGATGCAAAGGAAAAGCACTCGATGAGATATACTCTTTTCAGAGGCTTGGCTCAGGTAACGAATTGGGTCAGGCTTAAATTTCTGCAATGAACCTCAAAAAATATGCGATCCATAGCTGGAGAAAAATATTTTTCTCGTTTTCCGCTGTTATTGAGCGTGATTTCTGTGCAAAGGCATAATTTGGCATAAATTTAACCCCGACTTGCTTGCAAATCGGGGTTTTTCTACAGTCTGTAGCTGTACCTTTTCGGTACAGCCTTTTCTTTTTCCCTGACAAACAGTAATATTATGTCCCGCACCCTCATATATTGTGTTAAAACCCGTACAAGAGGGAAACAGCTAAAGGAGGATTATATGGACTTTTCCGTAAAGAAAGAGCCTGTATTTGTCACAGAAGTGATATATGACGGACAGGCGGAGCAGGGTGTCGAGTTTGATTATGTCCTGCCGGATTATTACCCCGACATTTTCAGAATATTAAGATGCACCCTTCGTCCCGGAATAGTATCCTGCAACATTTCGGGCGACAAGCTGATACTCGACGGTGTGATATGCATCACCGCACTCTATCTGAGCGAGGGCGGTGGAATGGAGTGCGTAGAGCATCGCTACAGCTATTCAAAAACGGTCGATCTGCCGAAATCAGCCGACAACGGCACAGTTACTGTCGAGCCTAAGGTAGATTACACTACCTGCCGTGCGGTTTCGGGCAGACGCATTGATGTCAGGGGAGCGGTCAGCTTCAGGATAAAGGTCGAGAACATAACACCGTTTGAGATAATAACGGATATTGAAGGCTGTAACATACAGACAAGAAAAAATAAAGTAAGCTGTACAAGAAAGCTCACCGCAGGAAAGCAGTTCGTTGTCCGTGAAGATATAGGCGTATCCGGCATTGAAGGCACAGTGAAAGCCGTTGTAAGCTGTGATGCCACAGCGGTCGTTAATGACTGCAAGATAATCGCAGACAAGGTCGTGCTTAAGGGCGAGGCAAAGCTGAAGGCGCTGTATCTTGTCGGAAGCGATAACGGCACATATCTTCAGACAATGGAAGCCGAGATTCCACTCAGCCAGATAGTAGATATGCAGGGCATTGACGAAAGGCACACCTGCTACGCCCTGTTCAGAGTTCTGTCGTGCGCTCTTACGGTAAAGTCCGCCGATGACGATGCGTCGGGAGTATTCGGCTGTGAACTGACGATCGGCTCTCAGATCACCGCAACGCTTGAAGAAAGCATTTATCCCGTCACCGATATGTATTCCACGTCCTACGAATCAAGCTACACCACTTCTGCGTTGAAAACCGAATCCGACCACAGATTTATCAGCAGAACGCTTAATATCAAACAGCTTATCGAGTGCGAAAACGGCATTCCCGACAGCGTAACGGACGCAGAATGCTTCGTATCGGAAATAATCTGCAGACCGTGCGAAAACGGCGAGCTTAAAGTGAGCGGTAAACTGCTGTGCTTCATCAGTGCCGTAAAGGACAGCGAGCCTGTATTCATTGAAAAAAATCTGCCGTTTGATATTACCGAACAGCTTGGTATGGTTACCGACGGTTGCGTAATACAGCCTGTCGTGAACATATCGTCCGTAAGCTACAGCATTACCGATGACGGTATCGAAATAAGATGCTCGCTTCTTATGCAGGGATGTATGTATGTTTGCGGCACAAGTCAGATAATAAAGCAGATAGAGCTTAACGAAAACGCAGAAAAGCAAAAGTGCGATGATTATTCGCTGAAGCTGTATTTTGCCGATGAAAACGAGGATGTATGGAACATAGCAAAACGCTATAACACTTCTGCGGCGGCGATAGAAGCCGAAAACGAGGTCACCGACGGCAAAGTGTCAGGCCTGCTTCTGATTCCGATAATATAACAATACTCAAGATACGGCATTTTGCTGACAGATAAGGAGAATTTATGCCAAAATCAATTTATAAGGATATTTCCGAGCGAACAGGCGGAAATATCTATATAGGAGTTGTCGGTCCCGTCCGTTCGGGGAAATCGACCTTTATCAGCAGGTTTATGAACGTGCTGGTCGTACCGTCAATCGAAGACGAATTCCGCAGGGAAAGGGCAGTGGATGAGCTTCCTCAGTCTGCGGCAGGAAAAACGATAATGACCACAGAGCCGAAATTCGTGCCTGAGGAAGCGGTAAATATCACCGTTGACGAAAGCGTGGAAATGAATGTAAGACTTATCGACTGCGTAGGCTACATAGTTCCCGGCGCAAAGGGCTATATAGAAAACGAAGCGCCGAGAATGGTCAAAACGCCATGGTTTGACGAGGAAGTGCCGTTCAATATGGCGGCGGAGGTCGGTACTCATAAGGTGATCACGGAACACAGCACCATAGGACTTGTGGTAACCACAGACGGCAGTATCACCGATATTCCGAGAGAGGAATACGAGGCGGCGGAGGAGCGTGTGATAAACGAGCTGAAAAGCATAAAAAAGCCGTTTACCGTAGTGCTTAACTGCAGCGACCCCTCATCGGAAGAATCAAAAGAGCTTGCTTGCAGGCTTTCAGAAAAGTACGGCTGTACCGTTACACCGCTGAACTGTCTTTACATCACCGAAGAAAATATAAAGGAACTGCTGTCCGATGTGCTTATGGGCTTTCCCGTAAGAGAGATAGGCATAAAACTGCCGAAGTGGTTAGCGTCCCTCGACAATGACCATTACCTGAAAAAGCAGGTATTCGAAGCTGTGAGGACATCTGCGGAAAATATCTCCTGTATGGGTGATTTAGACAGCTTCACGGGTAAAATAGGGCAGTGCGAAAGCGTCAGCCGTTGCAGTAAGGATAAAACGGAGCTTGGCTCGGGAACAGCCTATGTCACAGTGGAGCTGGGGCAGGAGCTTTTCTATAAGGTACTTGGCGAAACCACAGGCATCGAGCTTAGCGACGAGGGCGACCTTATGCCTTGTATGATTGAGCTTGCAAGGATCAAGAAAGAGTACGAAAAAGTCAGCACCGCACTTGAGCAGGTCAGAGCCACAGGATACGGGATAGTAATGCCGTCTGCCGAGGAGCTTACCCTTGAAGAACCCGAAATTGTAAAGCAGGGCGGAAAATTCGGAGTACGGCTCAAAGCGTCCGCCCCGTCAATTCATATGACCCTTGCAAATATCAACACTGAGGTAAACCCGATAGTCGGCAGTGAAAAGCAATCAGAGGATCTTGTAAGGTATCTTCTCAGAGAATTTGAGGAAAATCCCACAAAGATATGGGAAAGCAATATTTTCGGAAAATCACTCCATGAACTTGTAAACGAGGGCCTGCACAATAAGCTGAGCCGTATGCCCGATGACGCAAGAGCAAAACTGCAGGAGGCGATACAGAGGATTATCAATGACGGCTGTAACGGGCTTATCTGTCTTATATTATAAAAGTCCGCCATATAAAAAGACCGCACCTCATCACAGGTGCGGTCTCAGTCTGTCGAAAAAGTCAAGCAGAAATGCTTGGCTTTTTCATTGATATGTGGTATAATAAATATGGTGATGAAAGGTGCTGAAAACAGGAAAACAAGAAAGACATCAGATAGAATTTGTATGTATGGACGAGCTGATACCGGAAGACCATCTGCTCAGAAAAATAGATAGCGTGATAGACTTCACAAAAATCTATGAAATAGTTTCGGATTTATACTGCGAAAACAACGGAAGACCGAGTATAGACCCCATAGTGTTGTTCAAAATGGTATTGATACAGCATATCTATGGGATACCTTCTCTGCGTAAAACGGCTGATGAGGTAAAAGTAAACGTGGCATACCGTTGGTTTTTAGGCTATCTGCTGAATGAGCAGACACCGCACTTCTCGACAATCAGCTACAATTTCAAAAACAGATTTACTGCTGAAACAATAGAAAAGGTATTCTATTGGATATTGAACGAAATCGAGCAGGCAGGCTATCTTACACCCGAAACAGTATTCGTTGACGGAACACATATCAAGGCAAATGCCAATATGAAAAAAGCGGTTAAGAAAGCCGTTCCCAAGGCGGCTAAAATATATGAAGAAAAGCTGATGGAAGAAATCAATGAACACCGTGAAGAACACGGCAAGAAACCGTTTGATGACACCAAACCGCCGAAAGAAAGAATCGTTAATGAATCGACCACCGACCCAGAATGCGGAGTATTCCACAAGGGCGAACACAAAAAATGCTTTGCATATACAGCACAGACCGCTTGCGACAAGAAAGGATATATTCTTGATGTGACAGTCAATCCAGGAAATGTACATGATAGTGTAGCTTTTGACGGGCTATATGCAAGACTTACAGAACATTATCCTGAAATACAGAATGTCGTAGCTGACGCAGGCTACAAAACCCCTTGGATATGCAAAGAAGTAAGTGATGACGTAAGAACAGCGATTTTACCATACACAAGACCCCAGGTGTAAAAAGATTATTACAGACCATCCAAATATGTATATGATGTTTACTATGATTGTGTAATTTGTCCTGAAAATCAGGTGCTGAACTATTCAACGACAAACCGTGACGGCTACAAGGAGTTTAAAAGCAAAGGCTACAAATGCGAGAAGTGCCCGACAAAAAATAAGTGTACCAAAAATGCAAAGAGTGAGAAAACAGTAACAAGGCATATATGGAGTGAGTATATCGAAATGGCAGAGGATATTCGGTGTACTCCGAAATACAAAGCAATATACACACTGAGAAAAGAGACAATTGAACGGGTGTTTGCAGATGCAAAGGAAAAGCACTCGATGAGATATACTCTTTTCAGAGGCTTGGCTCAGGTAACGAATTGGGTCAGGCTTAAATTTGCTGCAATGAACCTCAAAAAATATGCGATCCATAGCTGGAGAAAGCACATATTTTTCTCGTTTTTCGCTGTTATTGAGCGTGATTTCTGTGCAAAGGCATAATTTGGCATAAATTTAACCCCGACTTGCTTGCAAATCGGGGTTTTTCTACAGTCTGAGACCGCACCTCATCACAGGTGCGGTCTTACTTATTCTAAACCTTACTGCATCGCAGGATTACCGCCAAGCAGACTGAACATATCAATCCCCGCAAGGCTCAGCAGAAAACTGACAGCAATGAACAGCACAACAGCAACAACAGCCGCTATCCATACCGTTCTTTTCTGCTTTTTCGTCCAGGTGTGCTGAGGACGGGCTTCATCGCTCACACTTAATGAGATTGTTTCATCGCTTTTTACTGTGTGCTGTGCGATCATATCGTCATTTTCGTGGTTTTCGCCGTATTCTGCGTTTGCCAATACTTTTTCTTCGCTCATATCCGTCCTTATTTTACTATATATTCCTTAGCCTTTTCAAGAATAAGCTGCTCCCTTTTAAGCACAAAGCTCATCTGATATTCCTTACACTGCTCGGACAGAGCCTTAAGGCGGCTTACAGCCTCGTCATAAGGCATCCATTCTATTTTATATCCAAGCCTTTCCTGCGAACGTTCAAGCATCGCAGTATCACACTTGTCCGATACTTTCTTTGCCACATAGCAGTGTGAAACCATGCAGAATTTTCTCTTGAACTTATGCTCCTCTATCCATCCGAGATAGCCTAAAAGCTCGGCAGGGTAGCCGGTTTCTTCCGTTACTTCCCTTAAAAATGCCTTGTCGGGAGTTTCTGTTATCTCTATACTTCCGCCGGGCAGCTTGTAATATTTGGAGTCTTCTATCTTCATCATGGCAATGTTGCCCTCGCCGTCTGTCATGACGCCTCTTGTGTTATAACGAGCGTCGTCATCGATGTACTGAGGCTCACCGCCAAAGAAATCGCTTTCGGTTATCTTTGCAATAAGCATTAATATGTCGTCCCTTTCATAGTGCGGAGCTTTCCGCTGTTTTTTTCATACATATAATATCACAAACGCACCTGCATTGCAATATAAAAAGGTAATTCACTTTTGTAGAAAACACCTATATATATGCCTTAATTATTGGTGATTATGCACAGTGGAACTTGAGGTGCATTAGTGATATAATAACTTTATCCGACTAAAAAAATATGAGGAAAGATAAAAATGGAAAATACTGCAACCGTCAGCGGCACAGAAGTTAAAAAATACAGACGTGCAGGCTTTATGGACGAAGTTAGAGGCTTCTGCATACTCTGTATGGTAGTGTACCACGTCTGCTTCGACCTTAACTACACCTATAATATTCATATCCCGATAATGTTCGACGGCTGGTTTGACATTGTCCGTGACATTTTTGCAGGAGCATTCATGTTCATATCCGGTATGAGCAGCCGTTATTCGCATAATAACGCAAAGCGTGGCATCCAGTGCTTTTTTATTGGTATGATAATAACCTTCATTTTTGCATTCTTTGCACCTACCGCCCCCATACTTTTCGGAATACTGCACTTTATGGGCGTATCTATGATGATATATGCGATAGGGGATAAGTACTTCCTTAAGATTCCTGCACCGGTCGGAATAGCCGTGTGCGCCGTGCTTTTCCTATTAACAAGAGGAATTATGTACGGCTATCTCGGACCTGCACAAGGTGTCGGAATAAAGCTGCCCGAATTTATCTACAATGCAGGACTTCTTTTTCCGCTCGGCTTCAGAGCACCGAGTTTTCAGTCGATGGACTATTTTCCGCTCCTGCCGTGGTTTTTCGTATTTCTGGCAGGTGCTTACACGGGAAAATACGCTATCGAGGATAAAATGCCGGCATTCTTCTATAAAACACATTGCAAACCGCTTGCGCTTGCAGGCAGATATACCCTGTGGATATACGTTCTGCATCAGCCTGTAGCAATGGTCTTTTTCCTGCTGATTTTCGGAAGAATATAAAATTTCAAAAAAGTCTTGACAAACCGTTTTCGGTTTGCTATAATAATATAGCTTGACAAGTATACAACTTTGTCAACATCCCTTGCTCGTACAAGAGTACGGGCTTAATATCCACAAGGAGGTGCTTTATAATGGCAAAGCTCAGCGAAAAGTATGAGGCAGTTGTTGTATTTTCACTCAAGAACGGTGAGGATGCAGTAAAGGCTCTCGTTGCTAAGTTCTCTGATCTGATCAAGGAACACGGCACATTAGTTGACGTTGATGAATGGGGCGCTCGTAAGCTCGCTTACGAGATAAACTACGAAACCGACGGTTATTATGTAGTTTACAGCTTCGACTGCAAGCCTGATTTCCCTATGGAATTCGAGCGTATCATCAACATCACTGACGGCGTTCTCCGTTCGCTCGTAACGGTACGCAAGTAATCAAGGTTTGAAAACAGACAGGAGGAACGATAACGTATGTACAACAAGGTAATTATGATGGGCAGGATTGTCAATGACCTTGAACTGAGATCGACACCTGCTGGTGCTTCCGTGCTTTCTTTCAGAATTGCGGTAGATCGCAGATTTCAGACAAAGGGAGAAGACAGAAAATCCGATTTCTTCAATGTTGTCGCATGGCGTAACGAGGCAGAATTCATTTCAAGATATTTTGCAAAAGGACGCATGATACTTATCGAGGGTGAGCTTCAGAACAGATCTTACCAGGATAAGAACGGCAATACAGCTTACATTACCGAGATCATCGTTGACCGTTCCACGTTCACAGGCGAAAAGGCAAACAACACACAGGGTACATCCTCTGCTTATCAGAGCTACCCCGGTAATGCCGCTAAAAACGCCGCTCCCGAACATCCTGCACAGACTTCAAACACAGCGCCCACAGTGTCGCAGGGTAACAATTCGGATTTCACCGTAGAATCCGGTGACGATGACGATTACCCGTTCTGATCAAAATAAGGAGGATAAAACAATGTCTGAAAGAGAAAAGAACGAAAAGTCAACAGTTCGTCCTATGAAGCGTACAAGAAAAAAAGTTTGCGCATTCTGTGCCGACAGAGCTGAATTCATTGACTATAAGGATGTAGCTAAGCTCAGAAAGTGCATGACAGAGCGTTACAAGATTCTGCCCCGCAGAGTAACAGGTTGCTGCGCATATCATCAGAGAGAGCTTACAACAGCTATCAAGAAGGCAAGACAGGTAGCTCTTATTCCTTACGTTTCTGACTAAGTTATAAACAGCTTTATAAAAAATCGATGCTTAAACCGCATCGATTTTTTTATTTTTATCTATTGATTATTTCCTTAAAATGCTGTATAATAATACAGTATGATTGTGAGGTGTGTGTTTTGGCACAGAAAAAAGGAAAAAATAAATTCGGAATAACACCGTCTATGATATTTCTGAATCTTTTACTGGTTCTTATCATCTGCACAGTGTGTTTCTTTACCTATAATATTATAAACGGCGAGGATAATACTTCATCCGAACCGCCGTTCACAGCAGTGACATCCGCACCGCCCGAAACTTCCGCTCCCGCTACTACAGCCGGCAGTACGGAAAAGCCCGGCAGCAACTCATCCGTTGCCACATCGGATAATGAGCCGACACTTGACTTTGATAAGGACTATTTCTCCTCATCGCTGTTCATAGGCGACAGTATCTCCACAGGTCTTAGCCTTTACGGCTTCCTCGATCAGCAAAACGTATTCGCCCAGCAGGGTCTTGCACCCTCTACGGCGCTTGACGCTGATATCGACGGAGTGACGCTTTCGGATAAGATTGCTTCATTCAAGCCCAAAAAGATATTCGTAATGCTCGGCACAAACAGCGTCGGCTACGCCGATAACAAAACGCTTGCAGGCAATATGAAGGAGCTTGTGGAAAAGATCTCGGCTCTTACAAAAGCTAAGATTTACGTTGTATCCATTCCGCCCGTAACACAGGAAGCGGAGAAGTCGGACGAGAACGCACTTACCCTTAAGGACATCACCGATTATAATACAAAACTCAAATCTGCAATTTCAGGCACTTCGGCAACATTCATTGACCTTAACAGCATCCTTTCAGACAAGGACGGATATTTCAATGCCGATTATGCCGAAATGGACGGAATTCACTTTATGGGAAAAACCTACGAGGTAATGCTCAGCTACCTGCAGAAGCATTCTTCGTAAATATCAAAGGGGCAATATATTAGAATGAAACATATAGCTGATTGTAAAACAATAGCAATATCGTTAATCTGTATATTATCAATAGTTCTTTGCAGCTGTTCGGACGTAACAGTGTCGCAGGATAGTTCGTTGTCAAAAAATGACACAACAACCCCTGTAAAAACATCGTTAACCGACACAAAAACATCAACTGTAGCGACAACCGTTAAAATCGTAACTACATCGGCTACTACAGCCGTTACAACGACAGAAACGACACTGCCTGAAACTACAGCTGTAGCAACAGAGCCAAAACCTACTCCGACCGATCCGCCACAAACCTCTGAAACCGCTCCACAAGCCAGTCCGACAGCGTCAACAGACTTCGATACCTCATTTTTTGACGATGCGCTGTTCATAGGCGACAGCATTACGACCGGTCTTTACCTTTACGGTTATCTTGACGAGTCCCTTGTCTACGCAAAGCTCGGGCTTGCCCCCTCAACCGCATTGGAAAGCGAAATAGACGGTGTAACCATAAACAGTAAAATAAAGGCAAATAATCCCAAAAAGATATATATTATGCTCGGCACCAACAGCGTTGGCTATTCCGACGGCAATTACCTTGCAAATTGTATGGGCGAACTTGTACAACATATTTCACAAATCACAAAAGCGAAGGTATACGTTCTGTCTATCCCGCCGATAACATATTATGCCGAAGCAGACTATGACAACGCACTTACAACATCTGCGATAAACGAGTATAATACCGCATTAAAAAGCGTAATCAAAGGCACAAAGGCGAAATTTCTCGACTTTCATTCTGTGCTGACCGCTCCCGACGGATATTATTACGAGGAATATCACGAGATGGACGGAATTCACTTTATGGGTTCAACGTATCAGGTTATGCTAAGTTTCCTTGAGAAACATTCTTAATATTAAATGTGCATAAAAGAAAGGAATTATGAACAATGAAAAGCAGTATCACAAAGAGAATTATGGCAGGAATTGTCTGCGCTATGGTCGCAGTTTCAATATGCGGATGCTCCGAAAAACCCGCTCAGTCATCGGCTTCAGAAAGCTCAGTAACATCCGATGCAGGCTCGGTTTCCGAGAGCGTTTCCGAGGCTTCTGACAGCAGTACGGCGACCGGTACAGCCGCCGAAATCACAGCTAAGATAAAGCAAGATGTCAAGTTCCCCGGTATGGCTGAAATAGGCGCAGACCGCATGGCAGGCTACTATGACGTTGCCGCCGATAAGATAGACAGCTACAGTGCCTATATCTGCGGCTCGGGCGCTTATCCCGATGAGATAGCGGTTTTCAAGATGAAGTCCGCCGACGATGTAAATGCCGTAAAATCTGTTCTCGAAAAGCGTGTAGAGAGCCTTAGCACCACATTCAAGGACTATACGCCCGATGAAATGTACAAGATAGACGGCAACAACGTAGTTACAAGCGGTAACTATGTAGCGCTTATCATCTGTGCCGACAACGCAAAGGCTATCGAAGATTTCAAGTCAATGGCTAAGTAAATCAGTAAAATGAAAGGAGAACCGTATGGCTATAGAGTGTCTTGTTATAACGTTTATACTTGGGGCTATAGTGTTCTCGTTCGCCAGAGCCGACAGAATCCGCTGGGTCATAGCGACCGTTCCGCTTGGGATACTGCCGCTTGCCAACTGCGTGTCCTGCTTTATCTGTACTGCGTTTTTAGGGTGCGAACTGCCTAAGAATATCGCTGCGGTGATACTTCTTCTTGCGGTGATGGCATCGTGCGTGTGGATAGGCATAGCGTCGGGTTTTCTGCGTACAAACCGTATGCGGATACCTTATATATGCGCTGGCATCGGCTTCAATGTGGTTCTTGGGCTTATTCTACTGAATTTCTATATCGGATTGTTATAATCCGGCTATGAAACGGAGATTCACAGCTATAAACAAATACCGCACCGCCGTAAATTTCTACGGCGGTATTTTTATCTTTACGTTATATCCGCATCCGTCAATCGTCAATAGACAAATTGTATAAAAATGAACCCGGATTTTTAGTTACTTATTCCTAAAAGACATATTGACAAATCGGAGATAACACTATATAATATTAATTGTATTTCGCTCACCACTACATATTGTGGTTTTACGACTAAAGTTTCAACGAGAGGGAGAAATTAATGCTGACTAAAATTCAAAAGAGAGACGGACGTACAGTGCCGTTCAACATTGAGAAGATAGCCGATGCTATATATAAGGCGGCGAGAGCTGTCGGTGGCAACGATTATCAGGAAGCCGGTGAAATGGCTGAAAAGGTTTGCGATTATCTTGAAGCAAACGTAAATAAGACAGGGGAGCTTCCCACCGTAGAAGAGGTTCAGGATGCTGTAGAAAAGGTGCTTGTTGAAAGCGGCCACGCAAAGACCGCCAAGGCTTATATCCTTTACAGAGCCGACAGAACAAGGGTAAGAGAAATGAACACCAGCCTTATGAAAATCTATGAGGATCTTACATTCAAGGCTGCAAGAGATTGCGATATTAAGCGTGAAAACGCCAACATTGACGGAGATACCGCAATGGGCACAATGCTCAAATACGGCTCTGAGGGTGCAAAGCAGTTCAACGAGATGTATGTTCTTGCTCCCGAACATTCAAAGGCACACAGGGACGGAGATATTCATATCCACGACCTTGACTTTTTAACGCTTACCACGACCTGCTGTCAGATCGACCTTATCAAGCTGTTCAAGAACGGCTTCTCGACAGGTCACGGCTTCCTCAGAGAGCCTAACGAGATCAGCAGCTATTCTGCGCTTGCCTGCATTGCTATCCAGTCAAACCAGAACGATCAGCACGGCGGACAGTCTATCCCCAACTTTGACTATTCTATGGCTGACGGCGTAAGAAAGACATATAAGCACCGCTATGCTCAGAATATCGTAAGAGGACTTGAGCTTATAGGCGGCATTGATGACCTTGCAACAGCGGAAGCCGATGTAAAGGCATATACAAAGAAGCTCGAAGAAGAAAAGCAGCTTTGTCCTGTTCTCGCTAACGATAACGGCTATCAGGACGCAGAGCGTGAATGCCTCAGGGAGATTTGCCCCGATATCAGCGATGAAATAATCGACAAGATACAGAAATTTGCGCTGAAGCAGGCTGAAGTGGAAACCGACAGAGCCACATATCAGGCTATGGAGGCACTTGTACACAACCTCAACACAATGAACAGCCGTGCAGGCGCACAGATACCGTTCTCATCCATAAACTACGGTACAGACACCTCTCCCGAAGGCAGAATGGTAATAAAGAACGTTCTGCTTGCTACCGAGGCAGGTCTTGGCAACGGCGAAACACCCATCTTCCCGATACATATCTTCAAGGTAAAGGACGGTCTTAACTATAACGAGGGCGATCCTAACTACGATCTGTTCAAGCTGGCTTGCAGAGTATCGGCAAAAAGACTGTTCCCGAACTTCTCGTTTATCGACGCTCCCTACAACCTTCAGTATTACAAGCCCGGCGACTATAATACGGAAATCGCATATATGGGATGCCGTACCCGTGTAATAGGCAATGTTTACGATCCCACAAGAGAAATAGTAACAGGACGAGGAAACCTTTCGTTCACATCTATAAATCTGCCCAGACTCGGCATACTTGCAGGCGGAGATATTGTAAAGTTCTTTGAGATGCTCGAGGACAGAATGAATCTTGTCGTAGATCAGCTTCTCTACAGATTCAAGATACAGTCGCAAAAGAAAGTAAAGAACTATCCGTTCCTTATGGGACAGGGAATATGGATTGACTCAGAAAAGCTCAATCCCAACGATACTATCGGAGAGGTATTAAAGCACGGTACGCTTTCTGTAGGCTTTATAGGTCTTGCTGAATGCCTCAAGGCGCTTATCGGCGTTCATCACGGCGAAAGCAAGGAGGCTCAGGAGCTTGGTCTGCGTATTATAGGCAGAATGAGAGCAAGAATGGACGAAGAAAGCAAGAAGACCGGTCTTAACTTCTCGCTCCTCGCAACACCCGCAGAAGGTCTTTCGGGAAGATTTGTAAAGATCGACCGCAAGAAGTTCGGCAAAATCGAGGGCGTAACAGACAGAGAATACTACACGAACTCATTCCATATACCTGTTTACTTCCCCATCAACGCATTCAGAAAAATCAAGCTGGAAGCGCCTTATCACGCACTCACAAACGCAGGTCATATCAGCTATGTAGAGCTTGACGGCGACCCGCTTCAGAACCTTGAGGCATTTGAGCAGATTATCAGATGCATGAAGGAATCGGGTATCGGCTACGGTTCGATAAACCACCCCGTAGACAGAGATCCTTGCTGCGGATATACGGGTATAATCGGTGACGTATGCCCCAAGTGCGGAAGAAGCGATCACGGCGACAACACAAGATTTGAGCGTATCCGCCGTATAACAGGCTATCTTGTAGGCACTGTTGACCGATTCAACAACGGCAAGAGAGCCGAAGAAAGAGATAGAGTAAAGCACAGCGTTTCTGACGATGACGCAGAAATCTGACGATTTATAAAGACTGCAAAAGAATCCGGCACATCCTGCCGGATTTTTTGCGTTCAGGGCTTGAAATCGTCGGCGGTTTAGTATATACTATCCATAAGCCGAGCCGTAAGGACTGTGTGAAAGCAAAAACAGAAAAGAGGTATTTCTATGGGCGAATATGGCAAAAGAGCCGAGCAACTGTTTATGGAAGGGTATAACTGCTCACAGGCGGTATTGCTCAGCTATTCGGATATAACCGGGCTTGACGATAAGACGGCGGCTATGCTTGCATCGGGCTTCGGCGGCGGTATGGGACGTATGCGTGAGGTATGCGGCGCTGTAAGCGGAATGTTCATCGTACTGGGCATAGTGGCAGGCTACAGCGATCCTTCGGACGCACAGGGCAAGAAATCCACCTATGCCGCAATACAGGAGCTTGCTTCACGCTTCAGAAAAGAAAACGGCAGTATAATCTGCAAGGAGCTTCTCGGACTGTCAAAGCCAGAAGGCACATATATACCCGAAGAAAGAACGAATGAGTATTATAAAAAACGGCCTTGTCCGAAAATCGTCTGTATGGCGGCTGATATACTTGAAGAATATCTTGATGAACACGGTTATCTGACCGGGAAAGGAATCTGACATGATCGCACTTATTACGGGCGCAAGCTCGGGAATCGGAAAAGAAATGGCGAAAAACCTTGCTACAAGAGGTGTAAATCTTATACTTGTCGCAAGAAGAACAGAGCGTCTGCTGGCACTCAAGGAAGAAATCGTATACAACTGTCCCGAAATAAAGGTCAAGACAATTACAGCCGACCTTTCGAAAGAGGAGCAGTGCTTCGGGCTTTACAACAAGGTAAAAGATTATAAAATTGATTTTCTCTTTAACAATGCGGGTTTCGGACTGTACGGTCCGTTCCTTGAAACAGATCTTAAAGACGAACTTTCGATGATAAACGTCAATATAAAGGCTGTTCATATTCTGACAAAGCTGTTCCTGCGTGATTTTGCCGCAAGAAACAGCGGATATATCCTTAACACTGCGTCTGTTGCAGGCTTTATGGCAGGACCTCTGCTTGCAACATACTATGCGACAAAAAACTATGTCGTACAGCTTACCAAGGCGATTTATGAGGAACTGAGAAGCACAGGCAGCAGGGTAGTGATAAGCGCACTTTGCCCCGGACCTGTAGATACCGAATTCAACAGCGTTGCAGGCGTAAAGAGCTTCGGAATACCAAGCGAGAACGAGGCTTATGTTGCGGACTATGCTATCGAGCGTCTTTTATGCGGCGATCTGCTGATAATCCCCGGCGTTACCACCAAGGCGGCTGCGGCAGGCTCAAGATTTGCTCCGACAAAATTCCTTCTCAGAACGGTAAGAACGTTACAGGAGCAGAAGAACAAATAAAGATATAATGTGAGGAACTATGGCGTATACTACAGATTTAAACGCTGGGCTTGTTTCAAAGCAGGCGAGCAAAAACACAAAAATGCTTTTTGAATACCTTAAAAGCATTTACGGCAAAAAACATCTGGCAGGTCAGCAGTATCTGCAAAGTGAAGAAGTCGAGGATCTTGTGTACTATCATCTGACGGGAAAACTCCCTGCCGTGAGAGGATATGACTTTATGGGGGTAAGCTCCTGCAAGAAAACGGACGATCAGGTAGACAGGGCGATAAAATGGGCTACTCAGTGCGGAGGCATTGTCACAATGTGCTGGCACTGGTACGCTCCGAACGATATGAACGATTATTCCAAAGGCTCATCATTCTACTACAAGACGACAAGCTACGATCACAAGACCTGCTTCGATTTATGCAAGGGTGTAACCGAAGGTACTGCGGAATATGAATTTATTATCCGTGAGATAGATATGGTATCAGCCGAGCTTAAGCGTATGGCACAGCTTGATATACCAGTGCTGTGGCGGCCTCTGCACGAGGCAAACGGCAACTGGTTCTGGTGGGGAAACCACGACGAACAGCACCGTGAAGCGTATAAAAAACTGTGGTATATGATATTTGACCGTATGGAAAATTATCACAAGCTGACCAATCTTATATGGGTATGGAACGGTCAGGACAAGTGTATGGAGGTAAGCCCGGACACGTTTGACATCTGCGGAGATGATATTTACTCGGTAAAGGAATACGATCATTCTTCCCAGAAGCAGAGATTTGAATATATGACCGAGCTTGCACACGGCAAGATGATAACCTTGTCCGAATGCGGTTATATCCCCGATCCCGATGAGATGAAAAAGGACAACGCCATGTGGCTGTGGTGGCTCCCGTGGTGGGGCGAGTTTGTCTACAAGAGGGAAGGGTACAAGCCTATTTTCGACAAAGACGGCTACACTGTGATAAACGAAAAATATATGACAGAGGATTTTATGAAGCGTGTTATGGCTCATCCCGATGTCATAATGCGTGAGGATCTGCCGTGGTACGACAAGGATAAGCACAAGCTCCCCGATGCGCTTTCGGCAAATCTTGAGAGGATAAAAAGCAAATGAGAAAATCACTCGTTGTATTAATAGCCGTAATCATTGCCGCAATGCTCTGCGGCTGTGCCGATGATGTTTCTTCTGTACAGCAGGAGGACAGCTCCTCCCGTTCGTCTACAAAATGGACGGTAACTAAGGTGGCTGACGATGATATTTCCTGCGAGGGTCTTGTACTCACAGCGCTTAACAGCGGCGATTTTCCCGAAATGGTAAAAGCAACGGACAGCACACTGCTTGATACGATAATGGATTTCAGCAAATACGGTATCACAGATTACTGCGTATATCAGCAGGCGATAAGCGTTGAGTTGTCGGAGATAATTGCTGTGCGTGCAGATGACACGGACGGTGTGAAAGCCGCACTGCAAAGCAGGAAAGACAGCCTTATAAAGCAGTTCGGAACATATCCCGAGCAGGAAAAAATCGTAAGCAGGACGGTGGTATTCCAAAAGGGCGATCTGTGCTTTCTTATAGCGTCGGAAGAGCCTGAGAAGGCAGAGAAAGCAATATCGGACAAAATCAGCGCAAACTCTGTTGATTCGGGGAATTAAAAAAAAGCGGACTGAAGCAAAGTAAAAAGCAGAAATATATAATGACCGCAGTTTTCTGCGGTTGCTTTTTTTCTCCTCACTACTTGAAAAGCCGACAGAAAAATGCTATAATTGTAAAGGTTTATCGTCAGACACTTATGTCTGTCGGTTGGAAATAAACGGGTAGAACCGTAGGAAAGGTATAGATTTTATGTTAGACACAATGAAAGGTCTTAAGCGCACACATTATTGCGGCGAGGTCGAGGGTATCGGCAGTGCTGTTACCGTTGCCGGATTTGTACAGAGAGTAAGAGATAAGGGCAGCCTTATGTTCGTTGACCTGCGTGACCGCACAGGCATTGTTCAGCTTGTATTCGACGATACAACAGAGCCTGCCGTATTTGAAAAGGCAAAGCAGATAAAGAGCGAATATGTGCTTATGGCGCAGGGACTTCTGCGTGAAAGAGAGAGCAAGAATAACGATATAAAGACAGGCAACGTTGAAATTCTCGTTACCGATCTTCGTATACTTTCGATGGCTCAGACAACGCCGTTTGAGATAGTAAACGATACAAAGACAAACGAGGAGCTTCGTCTTAAGTACAGATACCTCGATCTTCGCAGAAAGAAGCTGCAGGATAACCTTATAATGCGTCACAGGATCGCAAAGACAGCCCGTGAATATTTCTATGACAACGGATTCCTTGAAATAGAAACACCTATGATGATGAAATCGACTCCTGAGGGAGCAAGAGATTATCTTGTACCGTCAAGAGTTCACGAGGGAAAGTTCTATGCGCTTCCGCAGTCGCCCCAGATATACAAGCAGTTACTTATGATTTCGGGCTTTGACCGTTATATTCAGCTTGCGAGATGCTTCAGAGATGAGGACCTTCGTGCTGACAGACAGCCCGAATTCACACAGATAGACCTTGAAATGTCATTTATGGACGTTGACGAGATACTTGAGCTTACTGAGGGCTTCATAAAAAAACTGATGAAGGATGTGCTTGATGTTGATATTACAACTCCGCTTCCCAGACTGACATATAACGATGCTATGTCACGTTACGGCTCGGATAAGCCCGATACACGCTTCGGTATGGAGATACAGGATCTGTCCGATATTGTAAAGGATACAGAGTTTTCGGTATTTTCTTCGGCTATTGCCGCAGGCGGCAGTGTAAGAGCGATCGTTGCAAAGAATGCCGCAGGTGTTCTTACAAGAAAGGAAATCGACAAGCTGACCGAGTTCTCAAAGGGAATCGGCGCAAAGGGTCTTGCATATATCCGCTGGCACGATGATGCACCTAACTGTTCGTTTGCAAAGTTCCTCAAAGAAGGCGAGCTTGACGCTATACTTTCGCACCTCGGCTGTGAAAAGGGAGATGTTGTGCTTATCGTTGCGGACAAGAACAAGGTTACGCTCCCTGTACTCGGCGCTCTGCGTCTTAAGGTCGGCAAGCAGATAGGCATAGTACCCGACAGCGGATACAACTTCTTATGGATTACCGAGTTCCCGTTCTTCGAGTGGGACGATGAGTCGGAAAGCTGGCTTGCTATGCACCATCCGTTCACGATGCCTATGGAGGAGTGCCTTGAGTATCTTGATACCGACAAGGGCAAGGTAAGAGCGAAGGCTTATGACCTTGTACTCAATGGCATCGAGCTTTGCAGTGGTTCTATTCGTATCACAGACCCTGAGCTTCAGGAGAGAATGTTCAGACTTCTCGGTCTTACCGATAAGGAGATCGAAGAAAAGTTCGGCTTCCTTGTTGACGCATACAAGTATGCCGCACCTCCGCACGGCGGTCTTGGTATAGGTCTTGACAGGCTTTCGATGCTCCTTTGCGGTGCAGACAGCCTGAGAGATGTAGTTGCTTTCCCGAAGGTAAAGGACGCAAGCGAGCTTATGTCGCAGTGCCCGTCGGCAGTTGACGATAAGCAGCTTGAGGAGCTTCATATCAAAACGGTGGTTTCGGAAGAATAACCGTAATTTGCAGATTGGATAAAATTCAATAGGTTCAGAGCGCACGAGAAATCGTGCGTTCTTTTTTTATATCCTTCCGCATAAACTTTACTAAACAAAAAAGACAAGCTGAAAGGAAATGAAAAAAATGATAGAAAGTAAAACCTGCGAATACGATACAGCAATACGCTGTGCGGTAAGAATTTTTCCCGGTCTTGCATCGGTGCCGAATGCGATACGGCAGACAGCGGAAGAAATCCGTATAAGGAGCGGCTATCCGATAATAATCCGCACGGGAATGCAAAACCATATAACGCAGATAACGCCCGACAGCGAAATGCTGGCAGAGTGCATAAGCGCAATATGTCAGAATTCGCTCCATACTTACGAAAAAGATATAGCCAACGGATTTATAACACTGTACGGCGGTCACAGGGCAGGTTTATGCGGTACTGCGGTGTACGGCAACGGCGGGCTTCAGACGGTGAAGAATTTCAGTTCGATAAACATAAGGATAGCACGTCAGCATTACGGGGCGGCAAGGGATCTGCTGCCGCTGTTTGAAAGCAAGTGCAGGAGCAGGGGACTTCTGATAGTAGGGAGGGCGCTGAGCGGAAAAACCACGATACTGCGTGATTTATGCAGATGTATAGGAGGAATGTTCAGGGTTTCACTTATTGATGAACGGCATGAGATTGCGGCGGTGTATAACGGGAAGCCGTGTCTTGATGTGGGGCTTATGACCGATGTCTTCAGCGGATACGGCAAGTCGGACGGGATAATAAGGGCGGTGCGCTGTATGTCGCCCGATTATATCGTGACAGATGAACTTGGGGCTGATGCGGAAAGTATAAGGCAGGCGATGAATTCGGGGTCGGGGCTGATAATGACGGCTCACGCAGACAGCATCGAGGAGGCTTATCGCAACGAGGGTATAAGGACGGTCCTCGACAGCGGAGCGATACAGCATATAGCGCTTGTGCAAGGCCACAGGATAACAGCGGTAAAACAGCTTATCACTGCCGAAGCGAATGCCGTGTGTACGATATGAACGGCATGACGGGAATTGTTATATTCCTGCTGACAACGCTCAGCGGCGGTGCGACGGGTATGTATTTTTCGGGCAGGCTGAGTGAGCGGTGCAGGGTAATTAACTCGTATATAACGCTTGTGCAGAGTATGAACTGCTATATAGGCTTCAGCGGATACAAGCTGGCTGAAATTTTCAGAGCGGAGCAAAAAAACTCCGGCTGTTACATTTCGGACAAACTTGTTGAACTCAGCGAAAACGGCAGTGATATAAGTGATGAGTGGGATATATGCGTGTCGAAAAGCGGTTATCTGAAAGAGGACGACAGGCAGATATTATCCGAACTTGGCAGGACTATCGGCAAAAGCAATACAGATGGCGAAACGGCTGTACTCGCACTTGCCGGACAACGACTTTCCTTTCAGCTGAAAACCGCCGAGGAGGAAAGAAAACGCAAGGGCAGATTGTACACAACGCTTGGGATAATGCTCGGTGCGGCGGTCGGAATAATGCTGATATAGAAAGCGGCGGTGTAGTATGAATGTAGATTTTATTTTCAAGATTGCGGCGATAGGTATCGTTGTAGCCGTTCTCAATCAGCTTCTGCAACGCTCGGGCAGAGAGGAGCAGGCAATGATGACTACTATAGCAGGGCTTATCGTTGTGCTGATGATGATAGTAACAGAGATAAGCAATCTGTTCGACACAATCAAAAGTATTTTCAATCTATAGGCGGAAAGCAAGGAACGGTAAATATGAATATAATTGCATTTGTCGGAGCCGGCATTATCGGAGCCGTTCTGTCATCGGTATTAAAGCAGTACAAGCCTGAATTCAGCATCTATATAACGTTGATAACGGGTATGCTTATGCTGGGTGCGGCTGTGTCGGCGGTAAAGCCTGTGATAAAAACCGTATCGGGCTATCTCGAAACAGCCGTTCCGGATTCGTCCTACGCTGACGTGCTGGTAAAATCGCTTGCCGTATGCTATATAACGCAAATGGCATCGGACAGCTGCAGTGACGCAGGCGAAAAGTCGATAGCGTCTAAGATAGAGCTTGCAGGCAAGTTTGCGATAGTCATACTGGCGTTGCCGGTATTCAGCAGACTTATGGAGGTAATAAAACAACTTTTACAGTGAGGGACTATGAAAACAGCTGTTATTAAAACATTTATTCTGCTTATCGTACTGCTCACGGCTGCAGCGTTTCCTTACAGGGCTTATGCCGAAGAAAGCGTAATAATCGACGGGTACAGTGCCGATATACCGCCTGAGCTTGAAAAGAGCCTCTCGGACGCAGGAATAACGCCGCAAAGCATAGACAGCGAGGCACTGTCTGTCGATAAGGTGATAAGCAATGTTACAGGTATGCTGTGGGAAAGCATCAAAAGCCCGCTGAAATTACTTATCTCGCTGATTTCGGTAACGCTTCTTTGCAGTATCGCAAACGTATTTGCGGATAACACAAGCGGAAATCTGAAAACTGTGTTTTCGCTCGTATCGGTGCTTGCGTGCAGTACGATAACCGTGAGTGCCGCAAGCGATTCGCTGACAGCGGCATCAAAAACGCTTGAGTCGGGAAGCGTATTCCTTGCGAGCTTTATACCTGCTTTTGCCGGAATACTTGCAACAAGCGGTCACGTCAGCTCTGCGGCAATGTTCAATACCGTTGTAATGGGCGGTGCGCAGGGCTATATGCAGCTTGCGTCAAAGATACTTATGCCTGTATCAATGAGCATACTCGGAATATCGCTTGCAGGGAGCGTATGTGGCGAACTGAAGCTGGAAACGCTTGCTCAAGCGGTGAAAAAGACGGTTATATGGATACTGGGTCTTATAATGACCGTATTCGTGGCGCTTCTTGCAATGCAGAGCTTTATCACTGTGCCGTCCGATAATGTCGGAATAAAAGCCGCAAGGTTTACCGTTTCAAACGGCGTTCCGTTTATCGGGGGAGCGATTTCCGACTCGCTGTCGGTAATGTACGGCGGCATAGGAATCATACGGAATAATTTCGGTGTTTTCGGAATAATCACAGGGGGAGTGCTTATCCTGCCGTCAATAATTTCTGTGCTTTGCTATAAGCTGGCATTCTCGCTTGCGGCATCGTTCAGCGATCTGTTCGGCATATCACAGCTGACAGGGCTTATGAAATGCGCTGAGGGTGTAAGCTCGATAATTACCGCTATGCTCGTTTCGTTTCTCTTAATGGCGGTAATTTCGATTTCACTGATGATTTTTATGGCAGGAGGTGCGGTATGACGGAAATCAAACAGGCGGCTCTTTGCATATGCATACTCGGTGCGGCTACAGGGCTTCTGAGAATGCTCATCCCGTCCGAAAAATACAAGACACGGATAACATTTCTGATTGCCTGCATATTCTCGTTATGTCTTATCAATGCGGTAAAAGGCATCATACCGTCTGTCAGCATTGATACGCAGGCGATTAATGTTCCGCAGGTGGATTTCAGCGAAAAGCTGTCCGAGCAGGCAAGGGTCACTGCGGCGAGGGCTGTAAGGGAAAAGATAGAGCGGCTGCTTTGCGATAACGGTTTTGATTATGATAAAGTATATGTAATTGCGCATATTGACGGTGCTTTCTGCATATCTATTACTGAGGTCGAGCTTGTATTTGACGCTGACACAGACGAAGCTTACATATCCGATGCAGTCGCTCTGGTGCAGGCGGCATCGGGAGATGAAATAACCGTCAGATATTCAAAATCAAGATAAGAAACAGAAAAGGCATTTTATGAAAGATCTACTGAAATCCGAAAAGCTGATAAAATTTGCGTTTATTTCAGGCATAGTGGCGATAGCTCTGATATTTCTCTCAGACTTCGGGAAAAGCACAGAAGCTGCTGTTACCGATGAGCAGGCGCTGGAACAGCGTATAACCGAAATGCTCACCGCTATGGACGGAATAGACGAGGTGCCGAATGTAACGGTGCGGCTTGATGAAGATAAGCACACGGTACTCGGCATAACCGTAGTCTGTCCTCAGGCGATAAGCAACAGGACGGCAGAAAGGGCAATCAATGCGGTCAGAACGGCTCTTGACGTTTCCGCATCGAAAATATGTATTACAACATAAGCGAGGTATTTATTATGAAAAGACCGAGAATCAATCTTATACTTGGCAAAAAGCATCTGGTTGCGGCAGGACTTGCACTTGTGCTTGCGGTAGGGCTGTACGCTAATTTTGCCATAGGAAGCAGTGCCGACGGCAAGAACGTTTCGGGAGATAACTACGGCGACACAAGGCTCGTTTCAAACGAAAAATCCAAAACGCAGGCAGATACCGACAAGGACAGCGACATTGTTGCAACCGCCGCTAAGAGCGACATCAGAAGTGACAGTGCGTCCGACAGCGAGGAATACTTTGCAAAAGCCCGTATTGATAAGCAGGCGAGCAGAGAAGAAGCAAAGGAAACGCTGAAGAGCATTTACGGCGGCGGAGATATGACCAAAGACGAGCTTGCCGTTGTTGCACAGGACGCTAAACAGCTGACCGACCTTATGGAAGCCGAAAACAAGATAGAAACAACGCTCAAGGCGCAGGGCTTTGAGGATGTTCTTTGCTATCTCAGCGACAACAGCGCCAACATTATCGTAAAGTCGAGCGGACTTGATACCGCACAGGCGGCTCAGATAAAGAGTGCGTTACTGTCAGAGGTAGAGGTAGCGGGAGAAAACATCACTATCGTTGAAGTGCAGTGATAAATTGAATACAGCCAGACTGACCGCAGGCTATGCCTGCGGTCTGTCTGTCGAAAAACCTCTATCGTTATCCAAAAATGGGGTTTGGGGCGTAGCCCCAAGGCAGGTCGCAGGGACGCCAGTCCCCGTATTCACCCCCTTTCCGGGGGAAAGGGGGCAGGGGGATAGGGATAATAAATCAGAAGTTTATTTCAAAAACAGACTTTTTCTACAACCTGACCGCAGGCATAGCCTGCGGTTTCTTTTTGTCTACATTACGTTAAAATATCCTCTTAAACAAACAAATTTTGCAACATAGGGTTGACAAGCAAAGAAAACAGTGCTATAATACCTATATCGACAAATTGTTGATTATTTTTGTGCCATAAGAAAGGGGGAAATGTAAAAATGGCAGAAAAGCGGATGTTTTCAAAGCAGGTATTATGGAGCGACAAATTTATAGATCTGCCATCGCCGGCACAGGTGCTGTACTTTCAGCTTTCAATGTATGCTGACGATGAAGGGTTTGTCAACTGCGCCGGATATGTACGCAGGCTTACGGGGTGCAGTGAAAGCGATATAGAAGCACTGTGCAAAAACGGCTTTATTATCCCGTTTGAGTCGGGTGTATACGCAATTGCTCACTGGAAGATAAATAACCACATACGCTCTGACCGTATGAAAAAGACCTCGTTTTCAGATGAGCGTGATATGCTCTATGTCCGTGCTGACGGGATGTATATACTCGATCCCGTAAAAGCGGCGGAGCAGAGAAAATCAGCCGGGCAGGAAAAAGCTGTGACAACAAAATGTAGTCAAACGTCTGACATCTGCCCGTCAGATGACGGCACAGGCAAGGAAAGTTCAGATAAGGACAGCACAGTTAAGAGCAGTTTTGATGAGGTAAGTGCCGTTTTGTCGGACGAAACCGACAAAAAATCGCTCTCCGCCGCCGCATACAAAGCAAAATTAACCGAAAGATTCGGTACGGACAACGTTGAGCGATATATTGAACGTTTCAATAAATGGGCTGATATGCACGGGCGGCAGAATATGCCTGTATACCCTACCATTGAGAAGTGGATGAAGGAGGATAACATCAGACGGTACGAAAGCGCAAACAGCAGTTTTACAGACGAAATGCTTGACGAATGTCTGATGATCGACTACATAAGCTCAGACGAGAAACGAACAGAATAGAGTAAGTACAATAAGAAAGCTGAAATTGAAAGCGGAGAATTCAGCTATATATCTGCCTGTCTTGCCGGGGCAGAGCGAATTGTATTTGCTGAGCGTTATAAGGCTTGCGAGTGAAGCTATCAGCGTTCCGACACCGCCGATATTAACTCCGAGCAAGAGGCTGTGATAATCGTTTGTAAACTGCGAGAGCAGTATTGCCGAAGGAACGTTGCTTATAAACTGGCAGGAAATCACACTGAAAAGCAGGGGGTTAAGCTGAAGGGCGGATGAAAACAGGTTCTTTATCACATCTATCCTTGCCATATTTCCGGCAAAAATAAAGAAAAATACGAATGTGAACAAAAGCGGATAATCAACTGCGGCGAGTGCTTTTCTGTCCATAACGACAAGCGTCAGCGTGATGAATATCATACCTATCAGGTACGGAATAAAATTGAACACGATAATTATAGCTATGGCGAACAGGAAAAGATAAGCGGCTGTGCGTTTACGGTCGATTTTTTCGGGAGCGGACTTAAGCTCTATCGGCTCAGGCTTTACAAAGATAACACAGCATAGCGTTATCATTGCAACGGCAAGGATAAACGGCGGAAGCATTATCAGCGTAAATTCGCCTATCGGAATATTGAACTTTGAATAAAGATAAAGGTTCTGGGGATTTCCGAAGGGGGTGAGCATACCGCCGAGATTAGCGGCGATATTCTGCATTATGAACGTGAACGCCATATAGCGTTCCTTGCCTGCGGTATGCAGTACATAGTATCCCAGCGGAAGAAAGGTCAGCAGAGCCATATCGTTTGCAATCAGCATAGAGCCTATGAAGGTGACCCATACAAGCACCACTGTGCAAAGGCGTATATTGCGGAATTTTTTTACTATGTTGCAGGCGAGAATATAAAAGAACTGTACGTTTTTAAGAGCGCATACGACTGCCAGTACGCTGAAAAGGCAGGCAAGCGTCTTGTAATCGAAATAATCGAGATATTTCTCGTCGGGCGGAACTATAAATGATGTGATAACCGCCGCCAGTAAAGCTATCACCATAACTGTATTTTTCTTTATAAAACTTATCGCAGTATTCATTGTTCTACACTCATTATCTTGATCAAACCGCACAAAACCCTCCCGTGAGGGAGGGTAAATGCTTGTTTATTATGTTTATTATACCAGATCGTCCTCGTTGAAGGGGTCGCCGCATTCGGGGCAGAACTTCGGAGGATGTTCCGGATCGGCAGGTGCCCAGCCGCACTTGTCGCACTTGTACTTCTTGGGAGCTGCAGGCTTTGACTTGCCGCATTCAGCACAGAACTTGCCTGTGTTGGTTGCGCCGCATTCGCACGTCCAGCTTGAAGGAGCGGGAGCGGCAGGAGCGTCGCCTTCCTTGCTCTTGCCGCAGTTAGCGCAGAACTTGCCTGTATTTGACTGACCGCATGAGCAGGTCCAAGCCTCAGGCTTCTTAGCACCGCAGGAAGAACAGAATGCACCTGTGTTTGTTGCGCCGCACGAGCATTTCCATCCGCCCGGAGTCGGCTGCTGAGGTGTTGTCTGCTGAGGAGCCGCAGGCATACCGCCGAGAACGTTGTTACCTGCGTTCATAGCCATATTCATACCCATAAAGCCCATCATAGCGCCGTTTTCATTTGAGCCTGCCGCTTCGATACCACGAGCAACGGCACCTGTCATCATAGCACGCTGAACATCGCCGCCGAGCATTGTATCAGCCTTAAGACGATCCTTAAGAAGCTCTTTTGTTTCTTCGGAGATCGTGATAGGGCCAAGACCGATATTTGTGAGCATCAGACCTCTCTGTGCCCAGTTGTTAGCGGTTTCGTCCTTAGTCTTGTTGGTAAGGTTGTTGAGCTGGCTTGTGATCTGGTTGTAGCTGTAACCTTCTGCTGAAAGCTGGTTTAACGCTACCATCAGCGACTGCATGAACTCGTTCTTGTACTGCTCGTTCTTGAAAATGTCCTTAACGTAGACCTGAGGAGCGTTTACGCCCTTGCTGAGAACTTCTGCGTAGAACTTGCAGGCATTCTCGGCATCGGGTATCTGAACCTCGAATGTGCCGTAGAAACGCAGCTCTACTGTTGTATTATAACGGGGATCGGGATAGGGAACGGGTGTTCCTGTACCGAAGGGGATTCCGGGCAGTTTCTGAAGGTTGATGTAGATTACTCTCTGCTCGGTGGCAGGTGTTCCGCCGTATGTGAATCTTGAAATAAGATCCTTGAGCGAATCCTTTATCTGACCTGCAAAGATCGAAGGTGCTGTCGAGTTGTCAAGTATGTAACGTCCGGGTTCTGTAACAACGTTTGTTATCTTGCCGTTGTCAAGGGTCAGCATACAGGTGTTTTCTTCAACCATGATTGCCGAGCCGTTGCTGATAACGTTGTCTGTTCCCTTTACGTTACTGCTTCTTGCATTACCGTTGTGCATCTTCTCGCCGTTAACAACAACAGTATCGTTGCCGATAACAGGGCAGTGAATGGCCTCTTTCCAGGTATCGCCGAGAGTACCTGTGAGTGCGCCTACAGCTGCTTTAATAAGTCCCATAGTAATATTTCCTTTCGTGTTGAGTTTTTAATTTATTTTACTAAATTAAAATCGTTGACCAGCCATATACGGTCGGCAATTTCTGTAATGCCGCTTCCGCAGTACGGACACTTCTTGCCCTTTGCAGACGCATCAATGGGAGCGCCGCAGTTGGGACAGTTGCTTGAAAATACAATGCTTGTCGTCTGTTCGTGCAGATCCTGCTTGTAAGCGAGCGTTACGCTGTACGCTGTCTGCATAAGCGCAGGCTTTGCGCTGTCTGCCTTTTCTTCCGACACCTTTGCATATTCATACTGAAGAGAAATTTCAAACCTTGCCGTTGCTTCCTTGCTTTTGTTCTGGTAGTTTGCGATTCCGCAACGGTGAATTTTTATATTATTGAAAATCTCTTTTTCGTTGTTCGCATTAATGGTGGTTATACGGTTATTGACCTTGTTTATAAGATCCTGCGTATATTCGCTTGCCTTAAGCGATTCGGCATTTTTGTTCATTATGGCATTGAGAATTGCGACTATTGCATTTCTTGCCTTGACCTCCATGCCCTTGTATCCTATTTCGGGGAAATCACGGGTGATGGCAGGACCGTACATTTCACTGAGGGCTGTTATACCCTTAGGAGTGGTAGCTTCCTCCTTGACACCCTTGTTTATCAGTTCCATTGCCTGTGACGGCGACATACCGAGATATTTCTGCGATGCGCTCCGCACCTTCGACACAATGACAAGTACAATGATGCCGATGACTATAAGGGGAGCAAGCCAGCTTAATATTGAAAGAATGAACGATGTTATATCCACATTATACTCCCTTTATACCGTCGTCTACAGTATCGTTTCTTATACCTGAGAAATCTGTCAGTACCCATGAATACTGACCTGTTGTTACAACAGAGCCGCAGTATTCGCATACGCCGGAAGAAGAAATCTCAAGCGGCGCGCCGCAGTTGGGGCAGTTGTGTCCGGTCATCTTGCCGGTTTCCGTCTTTGTTTCGACACCGAGCGAACGCACAAACTTCATCTTGTACTTCTGAACCCAGCGTGTAGTCTTGTCGCCTCTTATGATCTTGCCTGTCTTTTCGTCCACCTGATAATCTATCATTCTTGAGGTGAGGTACGCTGTTACATATTCAAACTGCGAATCACGCTCATACGAGGTAAGGTAAGCCGTATCTATAGCGATGCTCTCGTAGTGGTAAACAACGCCCTGTTCTATCTTCGCCTGTACCTGCTTGCAGGTGGTGTTGTAAAGGTTTTCGTGCATAACCGGTCTTACGGGGGTCATATCACGCTTGCACCAGGCATTTTCAATATCTATGTATACCTGCTTTGTGAAAGTGATAAGGTCGGAAGCGGAGAAGTTGGGATCCTTCTGTTTTATAATACCTTCTATCTGTTCGGTTCTGTTGGGCAGTACAACGTTTGCGCCGTTCATTGATGAAGGACGTGTTGTGCCGCCGCCGGATTTCTTTTTAGTTCCACCGATTGTCGAAATGATAATAATAACAACAACGATGCCTATACCTATTATAACAGAAACGGGGTCGACATCGCCGCTGTAGCTGCTGCCGCCGTAATCGTTACCGCCGTAGTCATATCCGCCGCCATAGTCGCCTCCGTAGTCGTAACCGCCGCCACCGCCGTAGTCGTTATTGTCAAACGCACTTACGGAAAAGCAGAGCAGAAGCGCCGCTGTTATTGTCGCAATAAATGTTACAATAATCTTCTTCATAAATTTCTCCCTTATTATCGAAACAGTCTGCATCAAAATGCAGGCCGACATTTTTATACCTTATGAAAGAATAGCACAGTATCCTGCTTTGATTATACAATACTTCCACAAAAAAGTCAATAATTGATAGAAGAAATACGGTAAATATGTTGAAAAATCTGAATAAATATTTTATAAAGAAAGTAAGTACCGTTAACTGTCAATGTTGCCGACCGTGCGAAAAGCGATTGTTACTTTTTTTACGGCGTTTTCAAGTACGGTCTTGAGAGTGCCGCTGAGCAGTTTGGACATCCTTTCGATAAGCTCGTCGGGCTCGTTTTTCATACCGCCCTCGAGCCAGTCAAGGACAATGCCGACAATTGCGTATTTATAGAATGATGCGATAAACTTCTTGTCATCGTCGGAAACGCTGAGTTTCAGCGTCTTCGAAACGTTATCAATGAATTTGCCGGCAAAGTCAAGTGAAACGCTGTAAAGATAACGCTCGATAGTTTCACGGTGAAGCGAGCTATATACATGGTATATAAGCTTCTTGTTCTCCTTTACGAAGCAAAGTCCTGTCTTGAAGCCCTTCCTCCCACGACTGACCGACCTCCATCTTTTCTACGGATTTCTGTGCTTCAGTAAGGAAGATTTCTTCGAGAAGCTGATAAATATCGCTGTAATGATAATAGAACGTGTTGCGGTTCACTCCGCAGTCATCGGTAATGTTCTTTACCGTTATTTTATCTAAGGGCTGATTGCTCAGCAGTTTTTTGAACGATTCCTGTATTGCTCTTTTGGTAAGTTCGGACATATTACCTCCGTTTTAGCCTGTGGTTTCTCCTGCTTTCTATTTTACGGTTATAATTATACAACATTCCCGTTAAAAATTCAAGTTTTAGGCAAAAGGTCGCATCTGCCTAAAAATCGGTCAATTTATACCGATTGCCCTAAAATTGAACAGCGGCGCAGGATTGACCGTTGTATAAACCGTCACGGCGGGTTAAAATATAGCTGTAAAGAAAAAGAAAGGACTGAAAATCATGAGATTTATCAAACGTGCAAAAGCAGCATATATTTCCACTTGCGCCGCAATTGCGGTCATAGGACTTATACTTATTCTTTTCCCGGAGATTTCAATGCTTGCGGTATGCTATATGCTCGGAATAGCGGCTATAGTATTCGGCATTGTAAAAATCACGGGATATTTTTCAGCCGACCCCTACGGGCTGGCGTTCCAGTTTGACTTTGCATTCGGTATCATAGCGATACTGCTCGGACTTGTAGTTATTATCCATCCGGGTAATATAATGGCTCTGGTGCCTGTCATAATGGGCATTTATTTTATGATCGACGGCATAATGAAGATACAGACAGCCGTTGATGCAAAGCGTTTTGGCGTAAGAAGCTGGTGGCTGATCCTTGTCAGCGCAATAGTTACAGGCGGAATAGGAATACTGTTACTCGTAAATCCCTTTGAGAGTGCGGTAGCGCTTACTGTTCTGCTCGGTATCACATTGCTTGCGGACGGCATTTCAAATATATGGATCGCCGCATACACAGTCAAGGCTATAAAAAAAGAAGTACACGCCGATGACAAAATCTATGTAGAAACAAGCAACAGGGAGGACAAAGATGATTAAGCTTGGCAAATGGATAACAAAGCACAGAGTAATCATTCTTATAGTTGCGGTCGTACTGCTGATACCCTCGGTACTCGGTATGATAGCTACAAGAATAAATTACGATATGCTCAATTACCTGCCCGACACTATGGAAACCATACAGGGTCAGGACATTCTGCTGAATGACTTCGGCAAGGGCGCATTCAGTATGATAATTGTGGAAGATATGGAGCCGAAGGACGTTTCCGCTCTTAAAGAAAAAATAGAAGCGGTAGATCACGTTGATTCGGTAATATGGTATGATTCGATAGCAGACGTTTCAATACCTATGGATATTCTTCCCGATAAGATAAAAGACGCATTCAACACCGATCATTCAACGGTTATGGCGGTATTCTTCGATACATCGACATCAGCCGATGAAACAATGGAAGCTATCAACACGATAAGAGATGTAACGAACAATCAGTGCTTCGTTTCGGGCATGTCCGCAATGGTAACAGACCTTAAAAACCTTTGCGAGCAGGAAGAGCCGATATATGTCGCTATCGCAGTAGTTCTTGCTGTAGTAGTAATGATGCTCTTTATGGATTCTTTCCTTATCCCGATAATCTTCCTCGTAAGTATCGGTATGGCTATTCTCTACAACTTAGGCAGTAACTACTTCTTAGGCGAGATAAGCTACATAACAAAGGCACTTTCCGCTATCTTACAGCTCGGTGTTACGATGGACTATTCGATATTCCTCTGGCACAGCTACAACGAGCAGAAGGTAAGATTTGACGGCGATAAGGAACGTGCGATGGCACACGCCATTTCAAACAGTATCATTTCTGTAGCAAGTTCTTCTATCACAACAATTGCCGGCTTCCTTTCAATGTGCTTTATGAGCTTTACGCTCGGTGCGGATCTCGGTATCGTAATGGCGAAGGGCGTTGTATTCGGTCTTATCGCCTGTGTAACTATCCTCCCGTCACTTATCCTTGTATTTGACAAGGCTATCGAAAAGACAAGACACAAACAGCTTATGCCGAAGTTCGACAAGGTGGCAAAGTTCATCACAAAGCGTTCGTGGATATTCCTTATAATATTCGCAGTGCTGATAGGACCTGCGGTTTACGGCTATAACAACACACAGAAATATTACGATCTGAGTCAGACAATGCCTCAGGATATGGACTTCGTTATCGCCAACACAAAGCTGAAGGACGATTTCGGAATGTCAAACGTTCATATGATACTCGCTGATTCAAAGCTGTCGCAGAAGGACGCAAAGGCGATGCTTGACGAGGTCGGAAAGGTTGACGGCGTAAACCTTGCGGTAGGCTTCGATTCGCTTATCGGCTCGGCTGTTCCCTCAGAGATAATTCCGGATTCTATCTCGGATGTGATTAAGAGTGATAAGTACCAGCTTATGCTTGTAGGCAGTGAATACGGAACGGCAACAGACGAGGTAAACAATCAGGTAACAGAGATAAACAACATTATAAAGAAGTATGACAGCTCGGCAATGCTTATCGGTGAAGCACCCTGTACGAAGGACCTTATCGAAGTAACCGACAGGGACTTCAAGGTAGTCGATGTAATTTCGATAGCCGCAATCTTCCTTATCATTCTGGTAACCTTCAAGTCGGTTTCACTTCCGCTGATACTTGTAGCGGTAATCGAGTTTGCCATATTCGTAAACCTCGGTATTCCGTGTTACACAGGTACAGAGCTTGCGTTCATCGCACCTATCTGTATCAGTACCATCCAGCTTGGCGCAACCGTTGACTATGCGATCCTTATGACAACAAGATACAAGAAGGAACGTAACAAGGGCAGTGACAAGAACGAGGCGGTTTATACAGCGCTTAAATCCTCAATACCCTCAATTATAGTAAGTGCGCTCGGCTTCTTCGCCGCTACATTCGGTGTAGGTATTTATTCAAACGTAGATATGATAAGCTCACTTTGCGCACTTATGGCAAGAGGCGCAATCATAAGTATGGTATCGGTAATCCTGTTATTACCCGCTATGCTCAAGCTGTTCGATAAGATTATAATCCACACAAGCCTCGGCTTTAAAGAAGCAAGACAAGCCGGTAAAAAGACGAACTGAGAAAGGACAACAGTATGAAAGAGATAAGAAAAAAGATAATAAAGATAGTTTCAATAGTTCTTGCCGCCGCAATGATAGGCACATCTTCGGGACTTCTCGCATTCGCCGCACAGGGCGGTAACGATAATAATACATCGTCATCCGTTTCTGACAGCACAGAAACCGGAAGCAGCGAAAAGAGCAGCTCGGATACGGACGGCAAGGAAGAAACGGTATATATCATCTCAAATGCAGACGGTACAACAAAGAAGGTCATCGTCAGCGACTGGCTGAAGAACGGCTCGCACAACGCCACGATAGAGGACGAAACCTCGCTTAAGGACATTAAGAATGTAAAGGGCAACGAGAGTTTTACAAACAGCGGTGAAAATTACAAATGGGCGGCTGAAGGCAGTGACATTTACTATCAGGGTACGACAGACAAGACGCTCCCTGTTGATATGAAGATTACATATACTCTTGACGGCAAGACGGTCACTCCCGATGAGATAAAAGGCAAGAGCGGCAAGGTAACGATCCGCTTCGACTATACGAATAATGAAAAGCGTACCGTGAAGGTTGACGGCAAGGATACGCAGATGTACGTTCCTTTCCTGATGGTAACAGGAACGGTTCTTGATAACGAGAAGTTCTCGAATGTAAAGGTAACCAACGGCAAGCTTGTAAATGACGGTGACAGATCGGCGGTTCTCGGCTTTGCGCTTCCGGGTATGCAGGAAAACTTAGGACTTGACAAGGACGATTATGAAATCCCCTCATACGTTGAAATCAGCGCAGATGTCAAGGATTTCGAGCTTATGACCTGCATGACGGTAGGTACGACAGAGCTGTTCAACGAGGTAGATACCGACAAGCTCAATATGGACGATATTGACGGTACCATCAAGGAATTCACAGACGCTGTAGATCAGCTTTCAGACGGTTCTTCACAGCTTTATGACGGACTTGTTACACTGTTTGAAAAATCGGGCGAACTTGCTGACGGTACAAAACAGCTTGCAGACGGTGCAGGCACTCTGTATGACGGCACAGGCACACTTGTAAACGGCACAAACGATTTAAAGAGCGGTGCGGATGAACTGAACGTAGGCGCAGTAAAGCTGAAAGACGGCACGGTTTCTCTGGTAGCCGGCATCAAGGATCTGAAAACAGGTGCTGAGGCTCTTGACAGCGGTGCAGGAAAGCTGAAGGAAGGCACTTCTGCACTGGCAGGCGGTGCAAATGATCTTATCAAAGGTGCAGATAAGCTTAACAGCGGTGCGTCATCGCTTGACAGCGGCGCATCTCAGGTGGAGAACGGTGCAGGACAGGTAAGCGCAGGAGCTTCAGAGCTGAACGAAGGTCTTGGCGAGCTTTCATCAAACAGCGAACAGCTGAACGCAGGCGCAAAGCAGGTATTCGATACACTGTTATCCACAGCCGAAACACAGATAAAGGCATCCGGTCTTACCGTTTCAAAACTGACGATAAGCAATTACAAGACAGAGCTTAACAAGCTGGTTGATTCTCTTGACAAGGATAAGGTCTACACTCTTGCTTACAATACGGCACTCAAAACGGTAACTGCCGAGGTAGAAAAGAACAATGACGCTATAACAGCAGGCGTTACAAAAGCTGTACAGGCAAAGGTGCTTGAGGGTGTTCTCAAAGCCGCAGGTTATAATATGACCGCTGAGCAGTACAATGCGGCAGTAAAGGCAGGACAGATACCCGAAGCCGTACAGGCTAAGGTTAAAGCCGCAGTTTCCGCTCAGATGTCAACAGATGCTGTTAAGGCTCAGATTAGCACAAATGTTGAAGCACAGAAGAAACAGCTTATCGAGCAGAATATGAAAAGCGAAAAGGTCACAAAGCAGATAAACGAAGCTGTAGCAAAGGCTAAGGCAGGTCAGACAACGATAAAGAATCTTATCGCACAGCTTGATTCCTACAATCAGTTCTACACAGGACTTACTCAGTATACGGCGGGCGTTGACAGTGCATATGACGGTTCAAAGACACTGTCGGCAGGCGCAACACAGCTTTACAGCGGTACTAAGGATCTTCACAGCGGTACTACACAGCTTAAGAGCGGCACACAGCAGCTTACAAGCGGCGGCTCAACGCTTATCTCAGGTGTAAATCAACTTGACAAGGGTGCAGGCGACCTTAAAGACGGTACAGCAAGCCTTGTAGCAGGCATCGGCACGCTCTATGACGGTGCAACACAGCTTGACAGCGGCGCAGGACAGTTAAAGGACGGTACGACAAGCCTTGTTGCTGGTGTAGGAACGCTTCACAGCGGTGCATTACAGCTTCATGACGGTGCAGGCGACCTTAAGGACGGTGCCGATAAGCTCAATGACGGTGTAGCAACTCTTATTGACGGTGTAAAGCAGTTAAGAGACGGTGCTAAGGAGCTGAACGACGGTATGGATGAGTTCAACGAGAAGGCTGTCAAGAAGATAGTAGACGCTGTTGACGGCGATATTGCAGGACTTATCGACAAGCTGAAGGCTACGGTTGCTTTAGGCAAGGACTATGACACATTCGGCGGTAAGCCTGATAAGACAGAAGGCACTGTAAAGTTCATTTACAGAACAGAGAGCATCTCAGCCGACGATAAATAATCAATAACTTAATAAGTCAAAGGCTCTGACGGGGTTAACGCTCCGTCAGAGCTTTTTTATTACAAATGTCATACGGAAAAATACCGTTTGTAACTGGTGAAATCCGCTTTGCAGGTGTATAATCGTTACAGTAAGATAAATAAACAGCCGAAAGGGGAATACTTATGATATTTGCAAGCGTAAACAACCTTGTCAAGAATTACGGCAATCACTGTGCCGTAGATAACCTCAGCTTCAATGTAAGCGAGGGCGAGATATTCGGACTTATAGGTCCTAACGGGGCAGGAAAGTCAACCACGATAAATATTATCACAACACTTGACGAAGCGACTTCGGGAAGTGTGACGATAGACGGTATGGATACAGTGAAGCAAAGAGCGGAAATAAGACGGATGATAGGATGCGTTCCGCAGGAGATAGCGGTATACCCGTATCTTACCGCAAAGGAAAACGTTGAATTTTTCGCTTCGCTGTACGGCTTCAAGGGCGAACAGCTTCATAAGAATGCAATGACCGCTCTCGAATTTGCAGGGCTTGCGGATAAGGCGGATATGAAGCCGAAGAAAATGTCTGGCGGTATGAAACGCAGACTTAACATTGCCTGCGGTATAGCGCATAAGCCTAAGCTGATAGTTATGGACGAACCTACCGTAGGCGTTGACGCACAGTCAAGAGAGCATATAATGAGTTCGATAAAGAAACTGCGTGAAAGCGGTGCGACAGTAATATATACCTCGCACTATATGCACGAGGTAGAGGAAATCTGTGACAGAGTCGCTATAATTGATAAAGGCAGACTTGTGGCAGAAGGCACACAGCAGGAGCTTATAACGATGATAACCGACAGCTGTACGGTACATATCACCACAAAGCAGTGCGACAGCGAAACAAGAAGCAGAGTATCAAGGGCTGTTTCCTGCCTGCCCGATGTAAACAGGGTGCAATTTAGCGACAATATGATAAGCGTAGATATGAGCATAAGCTGTAACGATATTTCACACGTTATAAGCGAACTTGTAAAGCAAAATCTGCCTGTAATCGAGATAAGCACTGAAAAGCCGGATATGGACGCTGTGTTCCTGTCGCTTACAGGACACGAGATACGTTAAGGAGCGGAAATATGCTTAGTTTGATAATAAAACAGATTAGGGAGTATTTCAGAAGCCCCGCAAACGTATTCATGGGACTTTTTTTTCCGGTACTGCTGGTATTCTTTCTCGGAACGATGCTTCAGAATCTTGATATAGCGGATTATGACATAGGAGAAATTAAACTGCAATACAACGTTACGCAAACATACGAGCAAAGCGGCAAGGCATTTGCTGAGTTTCTTGACAATATCAGTATGATAAAGGCGGAAAAGGCAAGCGATGAAAAAGCCGCACTGAGCCTTACCGATAAGGGCGATATAGATGCATATATCGAACTTAAAAACGGGGAAATTCTGTTATACTGTGGCAGAAACGAAATTGCTAACAGGGCGCTCGGCTCGGTGCTGAACTCTTACATTGCAGTATCCGATACATATTATAAAATAGCATCGACCGACCCGTCACTGCTTATGAATACAGATACAGATAACGAAAAGTCATTTGTAGAGCAGGACGGACTTGGCGTTACACGGAGTATGATGGACTATTATGCGGTGAGTATGGCGGTAATGATGATATTCATGTCGCATATGATAATGGGCAGTACGGCTCTCAAGGACGAGGAAAGGATATTCACCCTGCAGCGTCTTTATCTGTCACCTGTCGGCAAAGTAAAGCTGTTTTTCGGAAAGCTCATCGGTACGCTTCCCCCCGCAGTTATAGGAAATGCGGTGATAATGCTGTTTTCGGTGATTGTGTTCGGAGCGAAATACTGCGACAGCTTTGTCGGAAACCTTATCCTGTTCCTGCTGTTCTCCTGCTGCTCACTTGCGACGATAGCTGTAGGTATGCTGATAGGGGTACTGATAAAAATTCCTGCGGAGAGCATCGTGATACCGCTTACATGGGCATTGCTGTTCTTCTCAGGCTCGTTTTCAAAGCAGGTATTTATCGAAGGGCTCAGCGACAAGCTGCCGCCTTATATCGTTCAGCAGGCGGCATTCAGACTTACTCTTTACGGTGAAAGCGACAGTGCGTTGGCGGTAATTGCGGTATGCCTTGCCGTGACGGTTGCGGTATCGCTTATCGGTGCGGCAATATTCCGTGTAAAAAAATCCGTCTGAAAGGGGAGCGTATTATGAATAATATAAGAACGGTATTTTTCGGTATGCTGAAGCGTCTTAAATACGCACTTATAATCGCACTTCTTGTAGGGGCAGGCAGTATAGGGCTTTATTACTGCGGCAGACCGATAGCAAACGTGTTCTCGGTAAACGACAAGATAGATATCGCCCTTAGCGATAACGATAAATCGGAGCTTTCCGCAATGCTGAAAAGCTATCTCAGCGACAGGATAAATATGAACATTATCGAGGACGGCAAAGAAAAATTCAATGATAAATTGATTAACCGTGACGTTTCTGCTATAATAGAGATACCGCAGGGCTTTGAAAAGAATGTAATCGGCGGAAAAGACGTGAAGATAAAATCCACCACTCTTGACGATTACGAAAACGGCGCTTATATCTCGGTATATATCGAAGGCTTTATGAAAAGCGTCAATATTGCCGCAGATGCCGCAAAAGGCGACGCAGAGCTGTTTTCGAAAATTATGAACAGCGATGCCGCTGACACAAAGCTCACTAAGGAAAATGCGGTAACATCCGACAGAGAGGACGAATATGTCTCTGCAGGCTTTAAGTTCTCCGAAGGATTTATGATAATGCTTGTCACAGCTATCGGCATATTTATCACTCTTGCGGTAATGGAAGACAGGCAGTACGGAACATACAGCAGGATGGCTGTTTCATCTGTAACGGGCGTACAGTACATTGTCGGAACGCTTGGGGCAAGCGTGCTTATATCCTTTACGGCGCTTGTCGTTTTACCGCTGTACCTGCTTATCACGGGCGCTCAGATGACTGCCGGCTATCCGCTTGTGTTTGCCGCCGTAATAATCTACTCGCTGTTCAACTCGGCATTATCAATAATGCTCGCACAGCTGATAAGCTCAAAGCAGGCTCTTGCCACGCTTTCGGGCTGTATTACCTCGATAGGCGCTCTGCTCGGCGGTGCGTGGTTCCCGATAGACGAAACGGCAGGTATGCTGAAATATCTGTCATATATCACGCCGCAATACTGGTATGTCGGCTTTATGTCGGGTGAGGCTGAACAGCCTGTGATAAACATCTGCGTGCTTATACTCTACACATTGCTTATAATGCTTGCAAGCGCCGCACTTTTCGGCAGAAAGTCGGTAGTTTCAAAGGCATAACGAAAGGAATACGAATTGTCACTTATATATCTTGTATTCAAACTCACGGCAACAGCCGCATTCGGCACTATGAATATAATGAATAACTGTGATTCGGGCGATACGGTGCTTACCGTACTCGCCTTTTCCTGCTTTGCTCTGGCTGAATATCTGCTGTCGGTGCTTAAAAAGTCGGATAAAGCGGCTGCGGTATGTTCGTGCGTTTCGGCTTTTATCGCATTTCTTATATACAGCGACAATCTGATATTCGTGCTGTGCTTTGCTGTAATCTTTGCTGTAGATAAATTCGGTGCGGGAAAGTATTTCCGACATATCGGCGCTGTTTCGGTACTGCTTGTTCTTTTTATAGTAAAACCGCCGTTTATTGATGTTCTGATACTTATTATAATGCTCGTGGCATTCACTGTCAGCCATATTACCGCAGGACAGCTTATCAAATGCCGTGAACAGCTTGCAGAAAGCAGAGAGGAAACTGTTCGCCTCAACCGCAGAATAGCAAGCCTTGAAGAATACGCTAAAACAGCAAAGAAATCTGCGGCTGTCGAAGAACGCAGACGGTTTTCAGCAAGGATACACGATAAGCTCGGACACAGCATTTCAGGAAGTATAATTCTGCTTGAGGCGGCAAAGCTGAACATCAGGACAAACCCCGACAGTGCGGAGCAATGTATTACAACTGTAACCGATAACCTCAGAAGCGGAGTTGATGATATAAGGCAGGCACTGCGTGAGGAACGTCCCGACAGCAAAACAATAGGAATAAGCGAGCTTAAAGAGATACTCGGTGAATATAAGGCAAAATATAACATAAGGACAACGCTTGAAATCAAGGGGGACTTAGACAAGGTCACATTCCGCATATGGAACTGCATAAAGGAAAATCTCGTTGAAACGCTTACAAATACGCTCAAGCATTCGGGAGCGGACGAATTTTCGCTGAAAATATCGGTTATGAACAAGGTGATCCGTGCCGAGTTCAAGGATAACGGCAAAGGAAGCGACAGCTTCAGAAAGGGTACGGGTCTTACGGCGATAGAGGAGCGAACGGTGCTTACGGACGGAAAGTGCATATTTCCTGCACAGACGGACGGATTTTCGGTAGTAAACATATTCAGTCTGAAAGAGGAGAACGTATGAAGATAATTATCGCAGATGACGACAGCATAATCCGTGAGGGGCTTAAGATGATAATCTCGTCACAGCCTGATTTCGAGGTGACAGGTGTCGCCTGCAACGGTGCAGAAGCGGTAGAGCTTTGCAGAAAATACAAGACCGATATAGCGCTGCTTGATATAAGGATGCCCGTTATGGACGGAATTGAAGCCGCAAAGATAATGCTTGAAGAAAATCTCTGCAAACCGCTTTTGCTGACAACGTTTGACGAGCAGGAACTTATACATCGTGCGCTTAAAGTCGGGGTCAGCGGCTATATTCTCAAAAACACGCAGACAGATGGGATTTTCAGTGCGCTGAGAACGGTATATAACGGCGGTACGGTATTCCAGCAGGATATTCTGTCGTATATCCGTGATGCCGCAGTAAAATGCTACGGCAAGAGCGCCGTTTTCGGTCTGCTTACCGAAAGAGAGCTTGATATAGTAAAGCTGATTGCAGACGGCTGTTCGAACGCAGAAATTGCCGAAAAGCTGTTTTTGTCAAACGGTACGGTGAGAAATTATATCAGCGTGATACTTGAAAAAACAGGTCTTGAACACAGGACGCAGATAGCGGTAAGGTATCTTAAGGGCGATGAATGATGAATAAAAAACTCCCGTAAGCCTACAAAACGATTTACGGGAGCTTCAGTCTGTCGAAAAACCTATATATTTTTGAAAATGGGGTTTGGGGCGTAGCCCCAAGCGGGGTGAGGGCGGCAGCCCCACACTCAGCCCGGCACGGACGCCGGGCGTGTATGCCCAAAGGCTCTGCACGATGCAGAGCCAACAAAGCATACACAGCCCTTCACCACGGGGAAGGGGTTTGGGGTTTCGGCAAGGATGCCGAGATAGAACGCCCAAAGGCTTTGCAGGACGCAAAGCCCACAAAGCGTTCTTATAGGGATAGAGAATTCGCACTATCTTATAAAAAACAGACTTTTTATACAAGCTGAAACTCCCGTAAGCCGACAAAACGGTTTACGGGAGTTTTCGTTTATGTGATTTTATAAAGATATTCGTTTCCTCTTTTGCCGATATAATCAATTACTCCGACATATTGCAGAATTTTTATTGCTATGCTTGCATCGCCTGAACGCATACACTTTCTGAATTCTTTAAGCGTAAATGTTTCGGGTAATCCTTCGGGGATAAAGCAACGGTAGCTGTCGCTGTCCTCAAGAAACGTAAGGCGAAGCAGGGAAGTGGGAACGGCTACCTTTCTGTCTGTCTTTCTGCGTTTCATATCCTTTGCACAGTAGCGAAGATTTTCTACGGCTATATCCGCAATGCAGACGGTCAGATTCGGGTCGTTCAGGTACTGCCTGATCCGGTACAGCTCAAGGAAAAAGTTGGTCATATCGCTTGCGGTAACGTTTCTTCCGCTGCTGAGTATCTCGCCTGTCGCCTTATCGACATAATTAAGGCGGCTCTTTTTATGAAAAGGGTAGACTATCGTAACGTGCGATGCTTTGAGGAACGTATTCAGCTTAGGTACAAGATAGCTGAAATTTGCCGTCTGTATCTCAAAAATTCCGTTCTCGGTAACAAGGTCGGCAAAGTAACTGCCTATCTTTATTTCCTTATCGAAAAGAGTGGTGGCAAAATAGCTTTTCAGCGTTGCGTGTATCTGCTTTTCGTTCAGTATGCCCACACCGTCGCCGCTGTCGGCGGTAGCAGTACAGGCGCTGAACCGTGCGTTGTCGGGCGAAACGTAAAGAGGCTGCTTATCATACTGCCTTACCGTACAGCTGTCGCACTGTATGAACACAGGCACACCGCCTTGCTCGTTTGAGCGGATTATCCCCGTTGCAAGTTCTTTCAGCTTATCTGTTGCATTGGATACGGCATAGCATCTGTCGGCTACCGTAAACATTGATATATCGTTTGTGTTGTCGCCGAAAACTATAAGCTCATCCGCACCGACAAGCTCCTTCAGCTTCAGTGCCGCATTAGCCTTTGAAACGTCCTCACGGTAGATTTCATACCAGTATTCGTCGGTATCGTATGTATCGGGCTGATAGTTTCTTGAAAATCCGTTCGTTCTGTAAAAATATCGGTCAAGCTCATCGGGCTTCATTACAGGCTCGATAAGCGTTATATAATAAATATCGCCTTCGAACAGTTCGCCATAGCTTTTTGCACGGTGCATTCTTCTGTCACCGGCTCTGTCCTTTAAATAACGCTCCGTACCTTTATTGAGCCAGTTTTTAAGATAGCTTACTCTTTCGTAATTGTCTATGACCGAGTACACAAGCACCGATTCTTTGTGTTCATAAAAGAAAGACTTTATGAACGATTTTGATTCTTCACTGAAAAAATGCGTTACGATACGCTCCTTTGTGACAGGGTCGATTATAAAAGCACCATTATGAGTTATCACAGGCAGCCTGAAATTGATACAGCTTACTTTCGGCTCGGCTGAATGCACGGAACGTGCGGTGGCGTAGCTTATCTTTATATCATCGTCAATAAGCCTGTTCATCAGCGCCTCAGTCATTCGTCCGATTTGCGCCTTATGGTCAAGAAGAGTCCCGTCAAGGTCGGTAAGATACAGTTTCATTTGATTTCTCCGATTACAATTTATATATCTCAGTCTGTCGATAAACCTCTTGTTTATCGAAAATGGGGTCGCAGGGGCATAGCCCCCGACAGGGACTAGGGGCGGTAGCCCCAGTAATATAGCCCCTTCCCACGGGGAAGGGGTTTGGGGTTAGGGATTGAGAACAAGCACTTTTTTGGAAAAACAGACTTTTTCTACAGTCTGTTTATATATCTATAATAACAGAAAATCTTACACAATTCAACCCTTTTGTGTATATTGCACAAATAACTATTTTAAAAGTCGGGAATAATTCACTTTCTTTTTCTGATAAAAAATTGTCAAACCACTTGATAATGAGAGAAAAATTTTGTATAATAGAGAAGTAGAAATTTAGCGGACGCTTTGCGCCTGCGAAAAATTCACAAAATTTTTAGGAGGAATATTCCAATGTCAGTTAAAGTTGCTATTAACGGTTTCGGCCGTATCGGACGTCTTGCTTTCAGACAGATGTTCGGCGCAGAAGGTTATGAGGTAGTTGCAATCAACGACCTTACAAAGCCCTCAATGCTCGCTCAGCTTTTAAAGTATGATACAGCACAGGGCGGTTACTGTGGTAAGATAGGTGAGAACCTTCACACAGTATCTGCTGATGACGAAGCTAACACAATTACAGTTGACGGCAAGACACTTAAGATCTATGCTGTAAAGGACGCTAATGATTGTCCTTGGGGCGAGCTCGGTGTTGACGTAGTTCTCGAATGCACAGGTTTCTACTGCTCAAAGGACAAGGCACAGGCTCACATCAATGCTGGTGCTAAGAAGGTTGTTATTTCTGCTCCCGCAGGTAACGATCTGCCCACAATCGTTTACAGCGTAAACGAAAAGACTCTTACAGCTGATGACAAGATCATCTCTGCTGCATCTTGCACAACAAACTGCCTCGCTCCTATGGCTAAGGCTCTTAACGATTATGCTCCTATCCAGAGCGGTATCATGAGCACGATCCACGCTTACACAGGCGACCAGATGATCCTCGACGGTCCTCACAGAAAGGGCGACCTCAGAAGAGCAAGAGCAGGTGCTGCTAACATCGTTCCTAACTCAACAGGTGCTGCTAAGGCTATCGGCCTTGTTATCCCTGAGCTGAACGGTAAGCTCATCGGTTCTGCACAGAGAGTTCCTGTTCCTACAGGTTCTACAACAATCCTTACAGCTGTTGTTAAGGGTGCAGACGTAACTAAGGAAGGCATCAACGCTGCTATGAAGGCTGCTGCTTCTGAGTCTTTCGGTTACAATGAAGATGCAATCGTTTCTTCTGACGTTATCGGTATGAGATTCGGTTCACTCTTCGATGCTACACAGACAATGGTAGCTAAGATCGCTGATGATCTGTACGAAGTTCAGGTTGTTTCCTGGTATGACAACGAGAACTCTTACACATCACAGATGGTAAGAACAATCAAGTACTTTGCTGAAATATAATCGGTAAAAATTGATACATTACGGCTCGTCTTCGGACGAGCCTTTTTGTTGTCCGCAATTTCTGAAAATTAGCTGAAAGCGATTGATTTTTCTTTGCCGTTGTGGTAAAATAGTGGATAGTTTATGTAAGCAAAGGAGTTCATAATGGTTAAAAAAATATTAGCAGGCATTTTATGTGCCGCAACAATGATTACATTATCGGTAGGATGCTCAGACAGTGCCGCTCCCGGTGCGTCAACCGACCCTTCGGCAAAGATAACAGGCAACACGGGTGAGGTAAAGCTCGAAAAGGGCGACAAATATGCCGTAATGACAATAAAGGATTACGGCGATATTACAATTAAGTTATATCCCGATGCCGCACCTAAGGGTACTCAGAATTTCATCGACCTTGCAAACAGCGGATTCTACAACGGAAAAACGTTCCACAGAGTAGTAGCCGACTTTATGGCACAGGGCGGTAAGGATTTCACGGGAAAGACAAACGTTGAGAGCTTCGGCATAGAAACAAACTACAATATGCGCCATTTCTACGGTGCGTTCTGCTACGCCAACGCACTCGGCAATAATTCCACAGAGTTCTACATCGTAAACAACAAGAAATCGCAGGATTACAGCAGCTTCAGCACCTCAAGAATAGACAACAACATTCAGGGTTATGAGGACTACGCAAAGCAGTACGACAAGGATTCTCAGGAATATACCTACTATATGTTCCAGGCAAACTACTACAGAAACTTAAAGCAGTTCATAGAGAATATGGATGACGCTACAAAGGCAAAGTACAAGGAAGTCGGTGGCACTCCCTCTCTCGACGGTAACTACACCGTGTTCGGTCAGACTGTAGACGGCTTTGACGTTCTTGACAAGATTTCTGCCGTTGAGGTTGAAACAAACGACGCTATGGGCGGCAAAGAAGTAAGTAAGCCCAAAACGGAAATAATAATCGAAAAAGTCGAGATAAAGGATTACGAATAAAAAAACAGATACCGCCTGCAAACAGGCGGTATTCTTTATAAAAGAAATTATTTGACTGCATAAAAATACAGCCCGTTGATATAATGATCAATGGGCTGTTTTATTTGTATGTTAGTATATTATCAGAGAAGACCGTTATAATACTCTATCTGCTTATTTATCGTGCCGAGGCTTGCCTCACGCATCTGCGTCCATGTCTGACCCTGATACTGTTCTGAGTACATTTCAAACAGTGTATTACCGAGAACATCCCTGATTATCTGACTTGTAGTTTCGTCAAGTCCGTAAGGGTTATCAACTACAGCATGGAAGTTGTTGATATCCTTGAAGCTCATAAGGAACTCGTACATTTCATCGGTGTACTTCTTGCTTCTCATGATACTGTCTTTTGTTGTAGCCCTGAGATCTTCATCGGTATTGCTAAGACGGCAGCAGTTAATGAATACCGATGCCTGTTTAGCATATTTTGAGCCTGCCGGAACAAGATATCCGAATGTAGACATTGAATAATAATATTGATCAGCTTCCGGATCTCTGGGGAACGGAACGAAGAAATAATCAAGCGTATCATCTTTCTGCATTAATTTTGCATAGCCTGAAATAATCCATTCGCCCATGCCCTGAAATGCCGCTGTGCCTTCCTTGATAGGTGTGGTGTCAACATCTATGACACCTTCCTGGAACGATGCAAGACCTTCGTTTTTAAGCGTCTGCATAAAGTTAGCGGCTCTGTCAACATTTGCGTTGCTGAAGTTCTGCACCAGCTTACCGTCAGCTCCGACTGAAATAAGCGCCGTACCGGTACTGTTTATAAACGACTGAGCGGAATATGCGGTAGCACCGTATAAGCCTGTTCTGTTGCCGTCAGCATCAGAATCAATGAACTTTCTGATACAGTCCGTCATTGTATCCCATGTCCATTCACCCTTGTCGTAAAGCTCTTTGGGATCTTCTATGCCAATCTGCTCAAAAACGCCACGGTTATATACAAGGAAGTATGGGGAAACATTATAAGCCCAAGGGTAGTAATAATTCTTTCCGCCCCACTTGTACTGGTTTATATACGGCTCAAGTCCTGCCCACTGAGGTGCTGACATATCCATATATTCCTCAAGCGGTGTGTACATATTCTTTGACATAAGTAAAGGGAAAGTGTTGTCTGCATAGTCAACAAGGTCAGGTGACTCACCGGAAGAAATAGCTGTAGTCAGCTTTTCCTGAATCTGCAAAGAACCGACTATCGTGCATTTTATTGTACAGCCGTAATTCTCCGAGAAATATTTGTATGCCGGCTTAACATCGCCTGCGGTTGTTATATCATAACAACCGAGATATTCAAGTTCTGCGGGTTCTACTTCTTCACCTGCGTCAATACTTATATCGCCAACGCTGACCGGATTTTCAATCTCGTCATCAATCGTTGTTTCGGTATTGGAAGATGTCGTTGTACTGTCTGTGGTGCCGTTTGAGCAGGCAGCCATTGAAACCACAGTTGCACCTGCAATTATGCCTGCCATTATTCGTTTTAAATTTACCATAAAAAATACCTCCAATTAATTTTTTATCGGTTTAACTTAATTTATACTATACCACCATAGCAGAAAAACCACAATGTATTTTTCTGCTTGAAACAGTCGCATTTTGTGCAAAGTGCGTTCAATATTTAATCATATTATAAAACAAACGCCGAGAAACTCAGGTGAATTTGTATAATAAAAAATACGGAACTCATTTAAAACAAGTTCCGTATCAAAGTTATTATTCTCTTTCATGCATCAGAAATTGATATTGTTTACATCCGAATTTGCAAGCTGTATCTCCTTCTTGGGAATACGCTTGAGAGGAGAATAAACAAACTTCTTGCAGGAATCGTAAGATTTTACAACTCCGAACTTTGAGCACTGTATCTTATCATCACCCATAGCGGTGCCAAGCTCACAGTACTTGCAGGAAGGCTTGATATTGTTGCCGAACAGTTTCTTTTTCATATAAAACACCACCTAACGAAATTTCACTGCATATTATTGCTGTTATATCTAAAGCAATTATATCACATCATTAAAAATAAATCCAGTACTTTTTTAAATTTTTTTATATTTTCTTCATTTTTTCCGTACATTTCAGTAAAATGAACGTCATTGCCGCTATGCACATAAGCAGTAAGGGGTCTGTCATCAGTATATCTGTGGCATAAGCGAACGCATCGGCGGCAGGCTTATATCCCGTTATCTGCAGTATAAGACAGCACACACCGGCGCTCACAGCCGATATCAATATGCGTGAAAATATAAAATACAGTTTATTGACCTTAAAATCCGCAAGGGAGAATATCTGATATATTACACACAGTCCGCCGAATGAAATAAGCGCAGAGGTTATCGGCAAAGAGAAAATAACGCCGTCTGTCTTTATATTCGTTATTTCAGTTACTGCCTTAAAAATGGCGGGTATCTCCATATTAAAGACGGCGTGCAGCAAATATCCTGCAAGCTCCGTTACGCAGTTGAACAGCAATATCGGCAGAATAATATTCAGCATTGCTCTTGCCGCTGAAATAAGAGAAGCCGATATGTCGGATGAAGAAAAGCCGATCTCTGTCCTATACGGCTTTGAAGCGGTATTTCTGACATTCATTACAACAGCCGCAAGGAAATTTGCCGTAAGGCAGGATATAAATACAATAATCCCTGCGGTTACATCGTTATACACGCCTATCCCCACTATACCCGTAACAAAGGCAGGTCCGCTGTTGTAGCAGTAGCATAAATGCTTTGAGTAACTGTGGCTATTGTCAGGGTCGTTACCGTATAGCTCACTCAGAAGCCTTACACCGACAGGATAACCGCCTATCTGGCTTAAGATAAATACGGCGAAGGTCTTTTTGTCGAGCCTTAAAATGTATCTTGCTATGTACCACAAAGGCGTTGCTGTGACTTCACCGATATTGGTTTTTATAATAAGCGTGGCAAAAGCCATAAAGCAGAATAACGACGGTATAAGGCTGTCAAGGCAGGTGCCGATACACCTTCGTACCGTGTCGGACGTTCCTCTGCTGTCAGCGGTCAGAAGTACGCATATGATTACCGATAAAATACAGATCGTCGCTTGTCTGATACGTTTTGCTATAATTATCCCTCACTTCTTTTTTGCTTGTACCTGCATATAAATTATATGAAAGGAGAGCGGAAAAATGAACGTCGATAAGTTAGCAATGAGATATGAACAGCTTAAAAACAAAACACGCAGGCATTCGTTTATCACGCTGAAGGACAACAGGAGCGCCGAACTTGAATGCTGCAGGAAAATACTGAAATTCGAGGATAATATAATTGAACTTGAGATTCCGTGCGGAATAGTGAGGATCATCGGTATCGGGCTGAAATTCAAGACATTCGGATACGACAGCGTGAAAATATCGGGGAAAATACATTCGGTCGGGTTTGAACAGGCAAATCACGGCGAAGCGGAGGAATCATGAAGAGAAGAAAAGCAAGAGCGACTTTTGCCGCATATATCACGATAAAGGGACTTGGCGGTTTTCAGGAGAAGTTTATAAGCGAGCTTATAACAAACGATATTCAGATATATGAAATATGCCAAGGCAAAGACGGCTTTACGGCTGTCATAAAGCCGTACAGCTATCTTAAAACGGCGAGGATAGCAAGAAAACACGGAATACGACTCAGAGTTGCCGAAAGGCAAGGCTTTATGTTCAGGCTTTTGCCGCTAAGGAAAAGATGGGGGCTTGTTACCGGCGCATTGTGCTGTTGCGCTGTAATAGTCCTGCTGTCACAATTTGTATGGAGGATAGACATCATCGGAAACAGCGAGGTCACCGACACACAGATATGTGCCGTGATGGAGAAAAACGGCCTTATGCCCGGCTGCAGCAGGAAGTCTTTTGACGAATGGGTATGCGAGCAATCCGCAATGGCTGAAATCAGCAGGCTGTCATGGGTGGCGGTCGAACGGCAGGGGAGCAGGGTGTCTGTAAAGGTTGCGGAAACAAACGATCCTGAGTCGGTGGAAATTCCGATAGAAACACCTTGCAACGTAATAAGCGACTTTGACGGTCAGCTTATCTATACGGAAATATATAAGGGCAAGCTGCAGACCACTGTCGGAAGCGGCATAGCAAAGGGTCAGCTTATCATAAGCGGTACTGTCAACGATAACGGAGGACATATCGTATATGTTCACGCAGACGGACTGCTAAAAGCGCAGTGCGAGCAGACTGAAGAATTCTTTCTTCCGTTTGAGCAGACACGAAGCGTGAAAACCGACGAGAAATATTATTCAACATATCTGATGTTCGGCTCTTTCGCCTTGCCGCTTCCGTGGGAGCATTATGAGGCGGAGAATATGGACGGCTTTACCTACAGCGAGGATACATATAATGTAAGCATTCTCGGTGCAGACACACCGTACAGATATAAAAGGGGAGTTTACACAAGGCTGTCGGAGAAAACCGTCAGATATACCGCCCGTGACATAATGACACAGCTTGAAAAGCAGAAAAAGGACTTTGAAGAGAATTTCCTTTCGCAGTGCAGGATACTTTCGGATGAAAGAGAGGTCTGTACGGAAGAAAACGGTATCAGAATGACAGTGAAATATAAGCTGGAGCGTAATATCGGCGTAAAGCAACCGATTACTGTTTTATATTGATTTAGCGTAAAATTGTATTGAAAAAAAGCCCGGAATGTGGTATAATATCATAGAATAGAGCATAAAACAGATGAATTTCAGGATTTGAAAGGAATATATCACGATAAATGACAGAAAAAGCTGTTAGCATTCAGGATATGAGCCGGATTCACCTTATTTTCGGTGACTTTGACAACAATATCAACATTATTCAGAAGGAATATAAGGTTTCGATATTCACCCGTGACGATGAGATACGCATAAAAGGCGATGAAAACGCTGTGGATAACGCAGAGCAGGTAATAAAAACGCTGATTTCAACCGTTGAAAAAGGCGAAACGCCGACCGAGCAGAGCGTAAGATACGCTATTTCTATGACAAATGAGGGAAAGGGCGAGGAGGTACAAACGCTTACTGCGGACTGTATCTGCGTCAGCCATACAGGAAAGCCGATAAAGGCGAAAACGGTCGGTCAGTCAAAATATGTAAACAGCATAAAGAAAAACACCATAGTGTTCGGAGTAGGTCCTGCCGGTACGGGTAAGACATATCTTGCCGTAGCGCTTGCGGTAAGGGCATTCAAGGCACACGAGGTGCAACGTATAATTCTTACACGTCCTGCCGTGGAGGCGGGCGAGAAGCTCGGATTTCTGCCGGGCGACCTGCAGAACAAGGTCGACCCTTATCTGCGTCCGCTGTATGACGCACTTTTCGATATGATGGGGTCTGAAGCGTTTCAGCGTAATATGGAGCGAGGCTGTATAGAAGTCGCTCCGCTTGCGTATATGCGAGGCAGAACGCTTGACGACAGCTTTATAATACTTGACGAGGCGCAGAATACAACTCCCGAACAGATGAAGATGTTTCTGACCCGACTCGGCTTTAACAGCAAGATGGTCATAACGGGCGATATTACCCAGATCGACCTGCCCGATTCAAAACGTTCGGGACTTGTCGAGGCGACAAAGATATTGAAGAATATCGAAGACATCGCCATCAACCGTTTTACAGAAAAGGACGTTGTGCGTCACAGGCTGGTACAGGATATAGTAAGAGCCTATGAGCAGTACAATGAAAGAAAGAAAAGCTGACCGCTTTTAAATGAGGAAAGTAAAAATGTCTGAGAAGAAAACACCAAAAATATATATGTCCTTCAGAAACAACCAGAAAGCAATAGAAGTACCTAACGGTCTTCGTACCGTTATAAGAAAGTGCATAGCAGAAACGCTGAGAGTTACCGATTTTGTCGGTGACGCAGACGTATCGGTAACACTTGTTGACAACGAGCGGATAAAACGCATCAATAAGGAGTTCCGTGACAAGAACAAGGTCACCGATGTAATATCGTTTCCGCTCGGAGCATATGACGAGTATGACGTAAACCCCGAAAACGGTGCTTATATGCTCGGGGATATTGTAATTTCAATGGAGAAGGCACACGCACAGGCGATAGAATACGGTCATTCTCTTATAAGGGAGGTCGGCTTTTTAGCCACGCATTCAACGCTTCATCTTCTCGGATACGATCACGAGGACGATCCCGACGGAGAAAAGGTGATGCTTGAGCTGCAGGACCTTGTGCTGAACAACCTTAAGATCACACGGGAATAAAAGAGGTCAAAGTGTTTAAAAGACTTGCTAACAGTTTTAAATATGCGGCAAGAGGAATATGGTTCTGTATCAGTCATGAGATGAATATGCGTATACACATTGTTGCGACAATGTGTGTGCTGTATCTGTCGCAATTCTATAATTTCACAAAGGAACAGTTCATATTGCTGATAATAACCTGCGTGACGGTTATTTCCGCCGAAATGATGAATACAGCTATAGAGGTAGTTATCGACAAGGTTTCACCGGGCTACTCGGCGCTTGCAAAGGTCGGAAAAGACGTTGCCGCAGGCGCAGTATTCGTAACGGCTGTTGCGGCCGTGATAATCGGCGTAATACTGTTCTGGGATATTGAAAAATTTAAGATTATATTTGAGTTTTTTACGGGTGACATATGGAATCTGGCAATGCTGACAGCGTTTGCCTGCCTTTCGTATCTGTTTATAGCGAAAGGAAAGAAAAGAAATATCAAAGGAAAGATGAAAAATGAATAATCCGAAATCGGTATTTGTGGCTATTGCAGGCAGACCTAACGCCGGCAAATCCACACTTACAAACTATCTTGTAGGCGAAAAGATAGCCATTGTCAGCGACAAACCGCAGACAACAAGAACAAGAATAAACGGTGTACTTACAAAAGGCGAAACACAGTATGTGTTCATAGATACGCCCGGTATGCATAAAGCAAAGAACAAGCTGTCGGATCAGATGCTCAAATCCATAAGAGAGAGCGTGACCGATGTTGATGTGATACTTATGATGGCAGATGCGACCAAGAAGATTTCTCCGATAGAGCATAATCTTATTGACAGCTTCAAGGACAGAAAGACAGATGTCGTTCTGCTTATAAACAAGGTCGATTTAGTAAAGGACAAGTCCGAGCTTCTTTCTCTTATAAAGGAATACAACGAGCTTTACGATTTCAAGGAGATAATTCCGATAAGCGTAAGGCAGAGGATAGGTGTTGAAGAAATAATGCCTGTAATCGACAGATATGTAAAGCTGTCGCCGCATTATTTTGACGATGAGCTTCCGACCGACCAGGCGGAAAAGGTATGGCTTGCGGAAATTGTCCGTGAAAAGATACTCAGAAATATGAACGAGGAGATTCCGCACGGAACAGCCGTTTATGTTGAAACGATGGAGGTAAGGCAGAAGCCTAACGGCAAGGAGATTGTCGATATAGGCATAGTCATCGTCTGCGAAAAAGCGTCGCATAAGGGCATGATTATCGGAAAGCAGGGCTCAATGCTTAAAAAGATAGGCTCTGAGGCAAGAGAAGATATGCAGGACTATTTCGGCTGTAAGGTCAATATGCAGATATGGGTAAAGGTAAAAGAGGACTGGAGAAACAGAGAATCCGACATTGCCGACTTCGGACTTAAGGCCGACTGATATATAATCAAAAGGAGTAGCTGTTCAATGCTTATTACGCTGAAAGGGCTTGTTATCGGGCAGCGCATTGTAGGCGAGAACAGCTGTTTTCTTGACCTGTTCACTGACAAGCTCGGAATGATAGAGGTTATGGCGCACGGCGCAAAGAAGATAGGCGGAAAGAATTCGGGTGCCGCATCGCTTTTCAGCTATGCAACGTTCTGCGTCAGCCGTAGCAGTAAAGGATATACGCTTAACAGTGCAGAGCCGATATGCAGTTTCTATAACATATCTGCAGATATTGAGGCACTGTCGCTTGCGGCATATTTTGCCGATATAATAAAATACTGTGCCACATCTGAGGAGGAGCATGAAGATCTGCTGAGATTTACCTGCATGACATATTTTCAGCTTGAAAAGCAGAAGCTGCCGCTTCGTTTCATAAAAGCGATATTTGAGTTCAGGTTTCTCTCAAGGATAGGATTTATGCCCGATCTCAGAGCCTGTAGGGAATGCATAGCCTACAAGAGCGAAACGATGATGTTTTTACCAGTTGAGGGTATCATCTATTGTTCGGATTGTTTTGAGGAACACAGCGAGCTTGTAGAAAAGAATGTATTCGCTCTTAACCCCACGCTTTTACATACGCTGAGATATGTCGCATATTCCGAAACCGACAAAATGTACCGTTTCAGAATCTCAAAGGAAAACGAAAAGCTGTTTTCCGCAATTGCGGAATTCTACCTTCTGGCACAGCTTAACAGATCGTTTCCCACGCTTGATTATTATAAAAATATCGCAATAGAAACATAGATATAAAGGATATAAATATGAAAAAAGACTATAAAAAGCTGGAGCTGGACAAGATTCTTGACCTGCTCTCTCAAAACGCATACTGTGATGTATGCAGGGAACGCATAAAAAAGATAAAGCCGTCATTCGATATAGACACGGTAAGAACGGAAATTGCAAAGACGGACGACGCATTCACGCTGTCGTCAAAATTCGGTACGCCGAAATTCTATAACATAAAGGATATATGCTTTGGCGCAAAAAGGGCACAGCAAGGCTCATCGCTGTCGCTGAGAGAGCTTATGGATATAGGAATGTTCCTGCGTGAAGTATCCGGTCTTGACGAATGGTATTCACAGTGCAGCGGCATTCAGACCTCGCTTACCGAATATTTCGAGCAGCTCAGCGTAAACAAGCACCTTGAAAATATGATAACCAACGCTATCATATCGGAAGAAGAGCTTGCTGACAGTGCAAGCCCTCAGCTTGCGGCGATACGCCGTTCGATACAGCGTAAGAGCCTTGCCGTAAGAGAAAGGCTTGATAAGCTGATAAAGACTCAGTCAACGCAGAAATATCTTCAGGAAAGCCTTGTCACAATGCGTGACGGAAGATTTGTCGTACCCGTAAAAACCGAATACAAGAGCGAGATAAGCGGTCTTGTACACGATACATCCGCAACGGGAGCAACTCTGTTCATTGAGCCTATGGCGGTAGTCGAGGCCAACAACGAGATAAGGGTACTTCAGATAGAGGAGCAAAAGGAGATCGAGCGTATCATAAAGGAAATGTCGGAGCTTGTCGGCAGCTTTGCCGAGCCGATGATAAACGATTATGAGATAGTGCTGACGCTCGAAATTTATTTTGCCAAAGCAAATCTCGGCGCAAAGATGAAAGCAGTGACCCCTGTTATAACCGACAAGCCTTGCTTCAATCTGATAAGGGCAAGACACCCGCTTATAGACAAGGATAAGGTCGTGCCTATCTCGCTTGAACTTGGAAACGATTATTCATCGCTTATCGTAACCGGTCCTAATACCGGCGGTAAGACGGTTTCTCTTAAAACCGCAGGCTTGCTTGTGCTTATGGCAATGTGCGGTATGATGATACCTGCAAGCGAAAACAGCGTTATCGGTATGTTTGATGAGCTGTATGTGGATATAGGCGATGAGCAGAGCATCGAACAGAGCCTGTCTACATTCTCGTCACATATGACGAATATCGCAAGGATTCTCCGTACAGCCGATGAGAAGTCGCTTATTATGCTCGATGAACTTTGTTCGGGTACAGACCCCGTTGAAGGCTCTGCGCTTGCGGTATCTATCCTTGATGAATTCAGAAAACGTGACTGCAAGGTGATAGCAACTACTCACTACCAGGAAGTCAAGATGTACGCAATAAAGACGGACAACGTAGAGAATGCGTCCTGCGAGTTTGATATAAAGACCTTAAGACCGACATACAGGGTAATTGTAGGTATGCCGGGTAAATCAAACGCCTTTGCCATATCCTCAAAGCTCGGCATAAGCAGTGATATAATCGATAACGCAAAGGAGCTTGTAAGCACAGAGGACAAGCGTTTTGAAGAAGTTGTTCAATCTCTCGAAAAGACAAGGCAGGAGCTTGAAAAGCTGAAAAACTCTGCGGCGGCAGAGCAGAAGAAATCAAAGGAAATCACAGAACAGCTCAAAGCCGAGCGTGATCAGCTTGAAAAGGACAAGGAAAAAGAACTTCAGGACGTCAGAAGCAAGGCGGCAAGCATAATCGAAGAAGTGCGTTTTCAGGGCGACCTTATGCTTGAAGAACTTGAAAGGCTCAGAAAGCAGAAGGAAAGTGCCGATTTTGCACAGAAGGTCAAGGGAGCCCGTTCACATATCAACTCATCCGTGAACGGAATGTATGATACCGCAAACCCGATAATGCAGAAAAAGATAGATCATTATGTTCTGCCAAGACCGCTCAAGGTCGGTGATACGGTACGTCTTGCGGATCTCAATAAAGAGGGAACGCTGTTAAGACTGCCCGATTCAAAGAATATGTGCTTTGTTCAGGTCGGGGCTATGAAAACAAAGACCAAGCTTGAAAATCTTCGTCTTGTGGAAGAAAAGAAAGAGAGCAAGAAACAGCCGACACCCTCAAAGGTCGGAAAGAAGCTGGTAAGTAACTTCTCACGCAAGAGCGGAATGGAACTTGATATAAGAGGTATGCTCGGCGATGACGGCGTAATGGAGGTAGACCGCTTTATAGACAGCTGTCTTCTCAGCGGAATTTCCGTCATCACTATAATTCACGGAAAGGGAACAGGTGCGCTCCGCTCGGCAGTACAGCAGTACCTGCGTAAGAATCCCCACGTCAAATCGTTCCGTGACGGTGCATACGGAGAGGGCGAAGCCGGAGTTACGGTAGCAGAGCTTGAATAATTATTATCGGAGGCAGTTATGATAAAGTCAGCCGTATTTGACATAGGCGGCACGCTTATGGAATATAAGGGTATGCCGTGCGTATGGGTCGATTATTATGAAAACGGTTTTTTGCACGTTTGTGAAAAGCTGTTGCCGCAGCTTACCGAAAAGAATATAGCGGACGGGATGGAAATACTGCGTGGCTACAATCCATCAATAAAATTCCGTGAGGCTGATTATTCTTACGAAAGGATATTCGGTGAGATAGTCAGAAAATGGGGTGTGGATATTTTGCCTGAAAAAATCGCTTATTGCTTTTTCGAGGCTTTTCCGCTTAAGGCGTACACATATCCCGAAACCGTCCCTGTACTGCAAAAACTGCGTGACAGAGGCATAAAGATCGCCACACTTACCGATGTCGCAACGGGAATGCCCGACGAACTGCACAAAAGCTATTTCCCTGAGCTTATGCCGTTTTTCGATTTGTACGTTTCGTCAACCTCGTGCAGATACCGTAAGCCGAACATAAAGGGGCTTTGCGATATTGCCGTTTATTTTGGCATAAAACCCGATGAAATGATATTCATCGGTGATGAAAGAAAAGACGTGCTGGTGGCAAACGACTTCGGCTGTACCTCCGTGTATATCGACAGATATAATAATAACCGTGATTTCGGTCAGAAATTTACTGTAAAAGATCTGAACGGATTTTATGATATTGTTACAAAGCTATAAAAATTGCCCGGTCATTGACCGGGCGCTGTTTTTATCTTCAGTTATTCTGATCGTTGGGAAACTGCATATCCTCGGGCGGCTTTTTGTCGCTGTCCCACGGCTTACGGTTATCGTCGCCGTCCTCGTTATCTTCTTTATTATTGTTTTTATTATCCGTGTTGTTTGAACCGTTGCCCGTTGATTCCGAGAGGACTACAACATCGCCCTCATTAAGTCCGCTGAGTATTTCGACATATCCGCCTGCGGTCGTTCCGACTTCAACATAAAGATCATACTTCTCGTTGCCCTGAAGAACACTGCAATAGGTTTTAGTGCCGTCCTTCTTGATAGCCTTTTCGGGTACGGCAAGCACGTTCACACGTTTTGCGGTTATTGCGTGAATGGTAGCCCAGCCGGCATCTACTGCTGTGATACCGTTGTTGTCGTTTATCAGCTTCTTCAGGCTGTCATCGGACAGGGTAACGGCACAGTATTTTGTAGCGTCCTTGCTTGCATCCGTGGGGGCTGTGTCGGGAGCGGCGGTCACCGTTCCTTTATAATCGACATCGTTTATAACAAGGTCAACATCCATACCGAAACGCAGATTTTTGCCTGCGCCCTGAGAATTATACACGAATATTGATTCAAGCACGGCGACACGGCAGAGCAGTGTACCGGATTTGACGTCCGAGCCGACAGCGGAATAACAGCACTCGGCAATTACACCGTCATACGGAGCGGTCACCACTGCAGCGGCACGCTGTTCCTTGAGCTTATCAAGTTCAATCTGCGCATAGCCCTTATCAACACCGTCCGCCATCGCCGCAACCTTCATTTCCTTATCGTTTATCTGAAAGTCGAGGTCGGTCGTGTCAAGCGCAATCAGAACATCGCCCTTTTTGACCTTCATATTCTTGGATATGTTATTTGTCTTGACTTTTGCGTCTATCGGTGCGTAATACGCTTCCGACTGAGCATAATCAAGGCTTGCGGGTATCTTTGCTTCTTCTTCGATAGTCATATACTGAGCTTTGGCGGTTTCGTACGAAAACTGCACCTGATCGGTTATCGAGGTGACAATCTCCTGCTTTACGGGGTCGCCGCTGCAGCCTGATGATACTATTGCTATTGCTGCAGCCGAAAATAAAGCCGCTGCTTTAAAAATTCTGCTTGAAACAGACATAGGGGGGAATCCTTTCGATTACATACGAGAAATTATCTCTAAGCACATTCTTCCGTTATGGTAGGGGCATTTCCACGGATCTACGACCGGCTTGAAATCTGCGGGCTGATCGTTATCGTCAAGCTGTGAATGCCATTCGCCGCCGGGACGCTTGTCTATCATCTTATCCTTGATATAGTTCCAGAGAGTGCGTGAAATCTCAAGGTATCTTGCATCGCCGTATCTCTGATAAGCGTTGCAGAAGCCGACTACGCCCTCTGCCTGTACCCACCAGATATGCCATGTGTTCACAACACCGTGTTCAACCTCGTTATTGAGCCTGCCGTTCGATAAAGCTCTGTCGGCAATGTTCTTGACGATTACCTTGTTCATCTCGGCACATCTCTTTGAAAGATGCTCGTCACCGATAACATCGCAGGCTCTGTCGATAAGCCATGTAGCTTCAATATCGTGACCGTATGAGTAAATATCGCCTATCTCGTTAAGATTTTTATCGAAGAATACGAACAGCTTTCCGCCGTTCTTATCGTAAATCTTGTCAAGCGTGATCTCAAGAGTAAAACGCAGAGCCTTAAGCACACGCTTGTCACTGCTTACTCTGTAAAGCTCGGTATAAGCTTCCATAACGTGCAGGGTAGTGTTCATTGTCTTGTCAGCCATAAGACCGTTTTCGGAAAGTGCGTCATTCGGGATAATGTTCCAGTCCTTTGAGAATGCCTCAAGATATGCGATATCGTCACGGCACTTTTCCTCAACCGTAGCGAACACATCAAGAGCAAGCTCCAAAGCGGCTTTATCCTTAGATGCGTCATAGTAGCTTGACATAGCGTAGATGAAAAATGCCTGGCAATATGTGTGCTTCATACTGTCGTTTACTGTGCCGTCTGCATTCATCATCCAGTATACACCGCCGTTTTCCTTGTCAACACAGTATTTCGAAAGGAATTCATAAGCGTGCTTTGCTTTTTTAAGGCAGTTCTGATCCTTTAACACAAGATAGCAGTTTGAGTAGAACCAGAGTATTCTTGAGTGAAGTATTACGCCCTTGGGAGCGTTTTTATCAAGAGTAAGGTCGTTTCCTACATAGCCGTAGAAACCGCCGTTATCATCATCTTCAAGGCTGTCCCAGAAAGGGATTATGTGTTCTGTAAGTTCCTTTTTGCATTCACGAGCGAGCATTGTTTTTTCTCCTTTGATCAGTTAAAAATTTTGTTCATAACAAGTCCTGTTGTGAGTTTGGGGTAGAAATATGTTGACTTCTGAGGCATCTTTTCGCCTGCAAGTGCAACATCTCTTATCTCGGAAACTCTGGTGGGGTTAAGTATAAACGAACAATCGGCACTGCCGTTGTCTACAGCTTCAATAGCCTCGTCAAGAACTCTTGTGTATGTAAGGTTCTTCTGATTTGCCATATTTTCTTTATCTATGCCGAAAATTCTCTCAAGCACAAGCGTATGAAGTACGCTGACATCAAGCTCACGCAGTGCCTTGCTTGCAGTCGGCATCAGCTTTTCCATAAGGGAAGTATCCTTTAACGTCATAAGCGTATACTTGCCGTCACAGTAGAGAACGAATGCCTTCTTGCCGTCCTTGTAAGCCTTGTCAAGCTTTGCGGTGCTGTCGGTGCGTGAAAGGTCGGTTTCAATATCGAAATAATCCTTCGACTTTTCAATAACTGCGTTTACATCAAAGTTTTCAAGATCCCTTACGATTCTGTGGGTAGGGAATACTACAAGTCCGCTGTTCTCCATATTGACAAGCATCATCGTAACATATTCGGAAGTGCCGACATCCTGCTTGTTTTCTGCAACGAATTTCTTGTAACGGAGCGCCGTTTCATAGCGGTGGTGACCGTCGGCAATATATAACTTCTTGTCAGCCATTTTGGATGCAAGGTCTGCGATAAATGCTTCATCGCTTACGCACCACAGCTTGTGGGTAACTCCGTCGGGATCGGTAAACTGCTTGTCGGGAACGCCCTTGCTTGCATTATCTATAAGCGTGAATACCTTGTTGTCATCGTCCATATATAACGAGTATATCTGGCTGAAATTACATCCGGTAGCACACATAAGGTTGAACCTGTCCTCTTTGGCTTTTGAGAGCGTTTCCTCGTGGGGAAGAATTATTTCCTTTGAGAACTCCTCCAGCTTTACAAGCGAAACATATCCCTTTACACTGTAGCTTGAACCGAGTGCGTCAAATACCATCTCATAGATATATATTGAAGGCTTTTCGTCACACTTCAGAATTTCTTCGTCAAGCCACTCGTTAAGATACGCTCTTGCCTTGCCGTATGCCTCATCGGTATCCTCAGCCGTTTTCGGCAATTCAAGCCTTATGATATTGTGGGGGTTTTCAGCCAAATACTGCTTTTTCTGTTCGGGGCTGATAATATCGTAGGGGGGACAGCACACCTCGCCTGTGCTTCCTGCCTTGTCGGTAAATCTCAGTCCTCTGAATGCTTTGATCTCAGCCATTTTGAGTTCCTTTCATTGTAAGCAATGATAATTTATGCCGTTTGTCATATTAAAGCGTTCAGCTTGCGTCCGTTTTATGAACACAAGCTGAAACAGCACTGTTACCGGTTATTATTCGTCCTTACCGCAACATTTCTTATACTTTTTACCGCTTCCGCAGGGGCAGGGATCGTTTCTGCCGACCTTTTCCGAAGCGGATTTCTTTACGGTCGTGTGAGAACCTGCGTTTTCAGCGTCGGGCTTCATTACCTGTTCACGCTCAAGCGGTTCTTCTATCCTTACCTTGACGGTAAGGACAAGTCTTGCAGTATCCTCACGGATAGCGGCAATCATCTCGTCGAACATTGCGAAGCCTTCAATACGATATTCGACAACGGGATCTCTTTGTGCGTAGCTTCTGAGATAGATGCCTCGCTTAAGCTCCTCCATTGCGTCGATATGATCCATCCACTTGGTGTCAACGACCTTCAGCAGACAGATACGCTCAATCTCACGCATATTTTCAGTGCCGAACATTTCTTCACGCTCGGCATAAAGAGCGTCCGCTCTTTCCTGCAGGAGCTTTACAATATCCTTGCGGTCAATTGTATTGAGGTCGTCCGTAGTATAGTTGAAGTCATCTTCCTTTGTAAGCATATTTGCAAAATGCTCACGCAGACCGATAAGATTCCAGTTTTCAGGATAATCATCGGAGCAGTATGTCTTGACATTCTCCTCGATGGTTTCCTTTATCATATTCTTTACATAGTCGCTGACATCTTCACCGTCAAGCACCTTGGCACGCTGTGAATAAATCGTCATACGCTGCTGTGACATTACATCGTCAAAGTCAAGTACGTTCTTACGGATAGAGAAGTTTCTGCCCTCGACCTTACGCTGTGAGGACTCGATAGTCTTTGTGAGGAATGCGTTTTCGATCGGTACATCGTCCTCGATGCCGAGCGTCTGCATTACGCTCTGTACTCTTTCGCCGCCGAACTTACGCATAAGATCGTCCTCAAGCGAAATGAAGAAGCGGCTTTCGCCGGGGTCACCCTGACGGCCTGCACGACCTCTCAGCTGATTATCGATACGGCGTGATTCGTGACGCTCCGTACCCAGTATGAACAGACCGCCTGCCTGTCTTACTTCCTCAGCCTCATCCTTTATTGCGGCCTTATATTCCGCATTGTACTTGATATACGTTTCTCTTGCGTTGAGAATATCTTCGTTATCTGTTTCGGCAAAGCCGGTAGCCTCGTTTATGAGAGCCTCGTCCATGCCTTCTTTTCTCATTCTTGCCTTTGCGAGATACTCTGCGTTACCGCCGAGCATAATATCCGTACCACGACCTGCCATGTTGGTTGCGATAGTAACCGCACCCTTCTTACCTGCCTGTGCAACGATTTCAGCTTCACGCTCGTGATTCTTTGCGTTCAGCACCTCATGCTTTATGCCTTTCTTCTTAAGCATAGAGGAGAGCAGTTCTGATTTTTCAATCGTGATAGTGCCGACCAGTACAGGCTGACCTTTGGCGTGGCATTCTTCAATCTGACGGATTACTGCCTTGTACTTGCCTTCTTCGTTCTTATATACCTGATCCTCGTGGTCGATTCTTGCTATAGGCTTGTTGGTAGGTATCTCTATAACGTCAAGGGCATAAATCTGTCTGAATTCAGCTTCTTCCGTCATAGCCGTACCTGTCATACCGGACAGCTTATCGTACAGTCTGAAGAAGTTCTGGAATGTAATAGTAGCGAGCGTCTTGCTCTCGTTCTTAACCTTTACGCCTTCCTTTGCCTCGATAGCCTGGTGTAAGCCCTCGTTGAATCTACGTCCGAACATAAGACGTCCTGTAAATTCATCAACGATTACTATTTCGCCGTCCTTTACAACATAGTCAACATCACGCTTCATTACGCCTACCGCCTTGATAGCCTGGTTGACGTGGTGTAAAAGCGTCATATTTTCAGCATCCATAAGGTTTTCTACGCCGAAATATGCTTCCGCTTTTTTAACGCCACGCTGGGTAAGAGTAGCGTTCTTTGCCTTTTCGTCTATGATGTAGTCGCCGTCAAACTGATCCTGATCTTCCTTGCTGTCAAGGTCGATTACAGTAAAGGGCTTTAACTGTAACGCAAGTCTGTTTGCCTTCTGATAAAGGTCGGTTGACTTATCTCCGGGTCCCGAAATGATAAGAGGAGTTCTCGCCTCATCAATAAGTATCGAGTCGACCTCATCGACAATAGCAAAGTTGAATTCACGCTGTACCTTATCCTTCTTATAATTGCACATATTATCACGAAGGTAGTCAAAGCCGAATTCGTTGTTTGTACCGTATGTTACATCGCTGTTATACGACTTTCTTCTTTCATCGTTTTTCATATCGTGAAGTATAAGTCCTACGGTAAGACCTAAGAACCTGTGTACACGGCCTATCATTTCACCGTCACGCTTTGCAAGGTAGTCGTTTACCGTTACAACGTGTACGCCCTTGCCGCTGAGTGCAACAAGATAAGAGGGGAGTGCGGCAACGAATGTCTTACCTTCACCTGTTCTCATCTCTGCAATACGTCCCTGGAAAAGAATAATACCGCCGAGTATCTGTACGGGATAAGGCTTTATGCCAAGAACTCTCCACATAGCCTCACGGCATACGGCGAATGCGTCGGGGAGAATATCATCGAGTGTTTCACCGTTTTCAAGTCTTTCCTTCAGTGCAGGAGTCTGCGCCTTAAGCTCGCTGTCGGTCATCGGAGAATATTTCGATTCAAGCTCAAGAACCTTATCCTTTATCGGAATTATTCTCTTGATTTCTTTTTCGGAATAGTTACCGAATATTTTTGTAAGTAATCCCATGTAAAATGCTTTTTCCTTTCGTTTTTGAGTAAACGGGCTGTATTGCTTAAAATACGGCATACCGCCGGGTCTGTATATCAAGCCAAACGTAAAGCACGTTATCAGCCTATTGTCATATTTTAGTTTACATTCTTTTATATTATACACTCGACAAGGCGGTTTGTCAATATAACACAGCCGTCAACGGAAAAATTTTACGGAGTATATTTAAATATGTGCAAATTATCATAATTCTATTGACTGTACTGGGAAAATGTGATAAAATGTAATAAAGAATTCAAATCTCTTTATCAATGCGAAAGGAAACATATTATGCTTATAAATATGATGGAACACTACGTTGACGAAAGACTTTCGGAACTGCTCAAAGATTACAACTGCTGTAAGTGCGAGGTCTGCCTTGAGGATATGAAAGCGTTTTCCCTCAACCGCCTTCCTCCGAAATATGTCAGCACAGTAAACGGACAGGTTTTCACACGCATAAAGCAGGAGCTTGAAAATCAGCCCTCGGTCGATCTTGACGTTGCCGTTATACAGGCTATTCAGCACATCAGTGCAAGCCCCAGACACGACTGATATTTGTCAGAGTGCATAAATAACATTTGACTTTAGTGCAAAATGCGGATAAAGCCGTACCGATATTGACTTTATCCGTATTCTGCGTTATAATAGATAAAGAAACCGTAAGGTGCGAGATTTGCTTCTTTCACCGAACGGCAAAATATCTACAATTTTATAAACCTGACTGATCTGAAAGATTATTCTGACAGAAAAGCAAGGCGGTTTTTGTTTTACTATTTTTACGATTTTACGTTTTTATGATAGAGCTGTGCCTTGCACGGCTCATTTTTATTTTTAAACGGGAAAAAGGTGATTAAATGAATTGTGAGAGCAGAGTAGCGCTTATAGGAATAGTCGTATCCGAGTCATCTTCGGTGTCAAAGCTGAACGAATATCTGCACGAGTGCGCTCATTACATTATCGGCAGGATGGGAGTACCTTATGAAAAGGCAGGCGTTTCTATCATCAGCGTTGCCATTGATGCACCGCAGGATGTGATAAATACCTTGTCGGGTAAGCTCGGTGCATTGAAGGGCGTTACCTCAAAGACTATCTATCAGAAGCTTCCTGCAGATCGTTCAAAGGAAAAGGAGGCGGACGATTGAGCAAAGCCGAAGAACTTAAAGAACTGGTATCAAAGCTGTACAGCACACACCACCTCGAAAAAGGCGAATATGTATCGCTTATCGAAAACAGGGACGCAGTGCGTGATTATCTCTTTGAACTGTCACGCAGCGTCCGTGAAAAATACTACGGCAAGGACGTTTATATCAGAGGTCTGATAGAATTTACCGACTACTGTAAAAACGATTGCTATTATTGCGGAATACGGTGCAGTAACAAGCAGGCCGAGCGCTACAGGCTCAGCAAGGAGCAGATACTTGATTGCTGTAAGACAGGCTATGAACTTGGCTTCAGAACGTTTGTACTGCAGGGCGGAGAAGATCCTTATTACAGTGATGATATGATATGTGATATTGTCTGTTCGATAAAGCGTGATTTTCCCGATTGCGCTGTAACGCTTTCGATAGGCGAAAAAAGCGAAGAAAGCTACCGCAGATATTTTGAAAGCGGTGCGGACAGATACCTGTTGCGCCACGAAACCGCCGATTACGAGCATTATTCAAAGCTACATCCGCCCGGTCTTTCGGCAAAGCACAGGCAGGATTGTCTTAGGACGCTTAAAAAAATCGGCTATCAGACAGGGGCAGGCTTTATGGTAGGCTCTCCTTATCAGACGGCTGAAAATCTTGCCGATGATATGCTGTTTTTGGAAGAACTGAAGCCCGAAATGGTGGGGATAGGCCCTTTTATACCGCACCACGCAACGCCTTTTGCCGATAAGCCGCAGGGTACGGCTGAGCTTACGCTGTTTATGCTGGGTCTTGTGCGGCTTGCACTACCCGATGTACTGCTTCCTGCGACTACTGCGATAGGAACGATTCATCCGACAGGCAGAGAGCTTGCGCTTAAAGCCGGCGCTAACGTTGTAATGCCGAATCTGTCACCGACAGACGTAAGAAAAAAATATCTGCTGTATGACAACAAAATCTGCACAGGCGACGAATCCGCACAGTGCAGAATGTGCCTGCAAAAACGTGTTGAGGGCGCAGGCTACAGAATAGTCGAATCAAGGGGCGACCACGCCTCTTTTAACGAAAGGAAATAAATATGTATAATTACGATCCCAAATCTCTGAAAGCAGAGGAATTCATCAACCACGAGGAAATCGAAGAAACGCTGAGATATGCCGAAGAAAACAAGCATAACGCCGAGCTTATCGACAGCATTCTTGAAAAAGCAAAGCTCAGAAAAGGACTTTCGCACAGAGAGGCAGAGGTTTTGCTCGACTGCGACATTCCCGAAAAGAACGAGGAAATATACAAGCTCGCAGAGCAGATCAAGAAGGACTTTTACGGCAACAGAATCGTAATGTTCGCTCCGCTGTATCTTTCAAACTACTGCGTGAACGGTTGCCTTTACTGCCCTTACCACGCAAAGAACAAGCATATCTGCCGTAAAAAGCTGACGCAGGACGAGGTAAGACAGGAGGTTATCGCATTACAGGATATGGGTCACAAAAGACTTGCCATAGAGGCAGGCGAAGACCCTGTGAACAACCCTCTTGAATACATACTCGAATGTATCAAGACTATTTACTCAATCAAGCACAAGAACGGCGCTATCCGCAGAGTAAACGTAAACATTGCCGCTACGACGGTAGAAGACTACAGAAAGCTGAAAGAGGCGGGCATCGGCACATATATACTGTTCCAGGAAACCTATCACAAGGAAAGCTATGAGCGCCTGCACCCGACAGGACCCAAGCACAATTACGCTTATCACACAGAGGCTATGGACAGAGCAATGGAGGGCGGAATTGACGATGTAGGCATCGGCGCATTGTTCGGACTTGAGCTTTACAGATATGAATTTGCGGGACTTCTTATGCACGCAGAGCATCTTGAAGCCGTACACGGCGTAGGCCCTCACACTATCTCAGTTCCGAGAGTAAGACGTGCCGATGATATAGATCCCGATGAATTCGACAACGGCATCACGGATGATACATTTGCAAAAATAGTTGCCTGTCTTAGAATTGCCGTTCCCTATACAGGAATGATCGTTTCCACAAGAGAAAGCCAGAAGTCAAGGGAAAGAGTCCTGCATCTTGGTATCTCGCAGATAAGCGGAGGCTCAAGAACAAGTGTCGGCGGTTATGCTGAGCCTGAGCCTGAGGAAGAAAACTCGGCACAGTTTGACGTATCGGATAACAGAAGTCTTGACGAGGTAGTAAACTGGCTGATGAGGCTCGGATACATCCCGTCGTTCTGTACAGCCTGCTACCGTGAGGGAAGAACAGGCGACCGCTTCATGAGTCTGTGCAAGGCAGGTCAGATACAGAACTGCTGTCACCCGAATGCCCTTATGACGCTTAAGGAATACCTTGTCGACTATGCATCGGAGGATACAAGAAAAATCGGTGAGGAGCTTATCGCAAGAGAGCTTAAGACCATCCCGAATGAAAAGGTAAGAGCAAAGGCGACCGAGTATATTGACAACATTATTCACGGTCAGAGAGATTTCAGGTTCTGAGAAACCGACTGAGAAAGGAGCAACCGGTGAGTTTAAATTCAACACCGAGCGGAGAACGCATACACATCGGAATTTTCGGCAGACGCAACGCAGGCAAATCCAGCCTTATAAACGCTATAACAGGGCAGGAGCTTGCTGTGGTTTCGGATACTGCAGGAACAACGACCGACCCTGTTTCAAAGGCAATGGAGCTTTTGCCGCTGGGCCCCGTTATGATAACCGACACTCCGGGACTTGACGATGAGGGCGACCTCGGAAGCCTGCGTGTAAGAAAAAGTTATCAGATACTGTTCAAGACAGATATTGCTCTGCTTGTGGTTGACAGCACAAAGGGCATATCCGACTTTGACAGTGCCATACTCGAAAGGCTGAAAAAGCAGAATATACCGCACATTATCGTAATGAACAAGTGCGGTCTGCTTGATACCGTTCCCCCAAAAACCGATGACATAATCTACACAGACGCACTGAACGGTACAAACATTTACGAGTTGAAAGAACTTATCGGCTCAAGGCTTGATGTAAAAGACGAAAAGATGTGCATCTGCGGAGATCTGCTGAATCCGGGCGATATAGCCGTACTGGTTGTTCCTATAGATAAAGCCGCTCCTAAGGGCAGACTAATACTCCCTCAACAGCAGACGATAAGAGATGTGCTTGAGGCAGGAGCAATATCCGCTGTCTGTCGTGAAACAGAGCTTACTGCCACCCTTTCAAAATTATCGGAAAAGCCGAAGATAGTCATAACTGACAGTCAGGTATTTTCAAGAGTTTCGCAGGAAGTCCCGGACGATGTGATGCTTACATCATTCTCGATACTTATGGCACGTTATAAGGGCGACCTTGAAACGAACGTACACGGCGTTACAGCGCTTGACAAGCTTGGTGACGGTGACAGGATACTTATCTCGGAAGGATGCACTCACCACAGGCAGTGCGGCGACATCGGCACAATGAAGCTCCCTGCATGGATAAACAAATACACCGGCAAACAGCTTGAATTCGAATTTTCATCGGGAGGCACTTTCCCCGAAGATTTAAGCCGTTATAAGCTGATAGTACACTGCGGCGGATGCACTCTTTCCGAACGTGAAATGAAGTACCGCATAGCCTGTGCGAAAGACGCAGGCGTTCCGATAACAAATTACGGTATCTGCATTGCCTATATACACGGCATATTGAAACGCAGCGTACAGCCTTTTCCGGCTATAAGCGCATTACTTGACTGAACGCTTGACTTTTTATGTGAAATGCGTTAAAATTCTCTCAGATGTAAAGGAGAATTGATATGGCAAAGGAAAAAGAGAACAAAACCAACGCAATGCGTATGCTTGACAAGAATAAAATAAATTACGAGGTCAACACATACGAGTGTGATGAATTCATCGACGGCGTACATATAGCGGATATGCTCGGACAGCCTTATGAAAGCACATTCAAGACGCTTGTTACGGAAGGAAAGTCCAAGAATTATTATGTATTTGCAATCCCGATAGCACTTGAGCTTGATATGAAGAAAGCGGCAAAGGCGGTAGGCGAGAAATCAATAGAAATGGTACACGTCAAGGATATTAACGCAGTTACGGGATATATCCGAGGCGGATGTACCCCGATAGGTATGAAGAAGCAGTACAAGACAGTTTATCACAGCACTATAAAGGACTTTGACAAGGTTATAGTCAGCGGAGGAAAGCTCGGCACACAGATTATCCTTGCTCCCGACGATCTTATAAAGGTCACAAGAGCGGATGTATGTGATATTGTAAAAGACTGATATACAGACTGAAGCACGGAGGCTTTTCTCCGTGCTTTTTTATTTCATTATCAGCCTTACGGCTATGGAGGAAAGTATCCATCCTGCCATATCTCCTATCAGCGCCGCAGGTATGGCATAACGTGTTTTCTTAACCTTCGCCGCCGAAAAATATACGGCGACAGTGTAGAAGGTGGTTTCCGTTGACCCCATCATCGTTGAAGCTATCCTGCCGATAAAGCTGTCCGGGCTGTTTTCGGAAATTATGCTGTCATAAACAGATAACGCACCGCTCCCGGAAAGCGGACGGATAAATATAAGCGGCGTACATTCGTCCGGGAAGCCGAAAAATGACGTTATCGGGCTTACAAGCTGTACTAGCAGTTCCATTGCGCCCGATGCCCTGAACATTCCTATGCAGGTCATAAGGCAGATGAGCGAGGGGAGAATTGCCGATGTTGTTTTTAGACCCTCTGCGGCTCCCTCAACAAACGCATCGAATATATCCGTTTTCTTTATTATACCGGCAACAGTCACCGCAAGGATTATCAGCGGTACTATATAATCGCTGTAACCGCTCATTTCACATTCTTCCTTCTTTTATTGCTGATTTTTTCAAAAACGAACACCGACAGCACGGACAGCGTCAGCGATAAAGCCGATACGACCCATACGCACGGCAGTATATCGGCAGGGGATTCGCTTGCATAGGACGCACGGAGCGCAATAACTGTAGAAGGGAAAAGCTGAACGCTTGCCGTATTCAGCACAACAAGCATAATCATACTCCTTGTAGCGTTCTTTTTTGCTTTCTGCTCCTCTTTAAGCTCCTGCATCGCCTTTATGCCGAGCGGAGTAGAGGCATTTCCGAGTCCAAGCAGATTCGAAATGAAATTAAGGATTATGTATTGCATCGCACTGCTTTTACTGCTTATATCAGGGAAGAGAAGTGACAGCGGTTTCGAAAGCAATCTCGATAACCCCGAAACGATGCCGGATTTACCTGCGACATTCATAATACCGCTCCACAGACAGATTGTACCGCATAACGAAATGCACAGCGTCACGGCATCCTTGCAGGAGGTGAGCGCCGCAACAGATAAATCGTTCATCGTTCCGTTACAAGCCGAAAAAACAAAAGACAGGGATATAATTACAAAAATTACATAGCTCATGATAACTCCTTTCAAAGCGAAAAGCCGAATATTGCACTACAAAAAGCGTAAAAAAACATCGTTATATGTGCATTGTGCTGAATTTTACAACAATTTTATCATTTCAATTAAAATAATACATTTTGCTTTTTGCGGACAGAAAATTTGAAACTATTTACAAATACGATAATAAAGGGATTTGTAACGATTTAGCAATTTGAATAACGTTCAATTTCTTTTCCTGCTATGAATGGAAGTGAATTACAGCTATATAAAATCCACATTTGACAATTGTAAAAAGATTTGGTAAAATATAATCGAAGCAGGAAGAAATGACGGTTTTCCTGCCCGAAAAGGAAAGATCAAGTAAAAACAACAAGGAGAAAAAATCATGAAATCTACAGGAATTGTAAGAAAAGTTGACGAGCTCGGAAGAATTGTTATTCCGATAGAGCTGAGAAGAACACTCGACATCGGCATCAAGGATTCACTTGAAATCTATGTTGAGGACGACCAGATTATTCTTAAGAAGTATATGCCTGCTTGCTCATTCTGCAACAACGCAAGCGACATCCAGCAGTTCAAGGGCAAGAACATCTGTTCAGAGTGCCTTGCCGAGCTGGTTAAGGATTTCAAGAAGTAATACATACCGAGCCGCTGAGAAGCGGCTCTTTTTTTGTCAATTTAATACTTGCATTTACAGGTTAAATGTAGTATAATAAATTCAAAGGCGGTTTCCGCCGGAATAAGAATCAAAGGAGAAAATAAATGTTAGTTTCTGCAAAAGAAATGCTGAACAAGGCTCTTGAGGGCAAGTATGCCGTAGGCCAGTTCAACATAAACAACCTTGAATGGACAAAGGCTATCCTTCTTACAGCACAGGAGTGCAACTCACCTGTTATCTTAGGTGTTTCTGAGGGCGCAGGCAAGTATATGTGCGGTTATAAGACCGTTGTAGGCATGGTAAAGGGCATGATCGAAGAGCTGAATATCACAGTTCCCGTAGCTCTCCACCTTGACCACGGTACTTTCGAAGGTGCTAAGGCTTGCATCAACGCAGGTTTCTCTTCTATAATGTTTGACGGTTCTCACTATCCTATCGCTGAGAACATCGAAAAGACAACAGCTCTCGTAAACACTTGCGATATACTCGGTATCTCTCTTGAGGCTGAGGTAGGTTCTATCGGCGGTGAAGAAGACGGCGTTGTAGGTATGGGCGAATGCGCAGATCCCGACGAGTGCAAGGCTATCGCTGATCTCGGCGTTACAATGCTCGCTGCAGGTATCGGCAACATTCACGGCAAGTACCCTGCAAACTGGCCCGGTCTTTCATTTGAAACACTGGCAGCAGTTAAGGAGAAGGTTGGCAATATGCCTCTCGTACTGCACGGCGGTACAGGTATCCCTGCAGACATGATCAAGAAGGCTATTTCACTCGGCGTTTCCAAGATCAATGTTAACACAGAGTGCCAGCTTGCATTCCAGGAAGCAACAAGAAAGTACATCGAAGAAGGCAAGGATCTTCAGGGTAAGGGCTTCGATCCCAGAAAGCTCCTCGCACCCGGCTTTGAGGCTATCAAGGCTACAGTTAAGGAAAAGATGGAACTCTTCGGATCAATCAACAAGGCTTGATCGTAGTTTTAAAGAATTTATCCCGCTGTTTTATAACAGCGGGATTTTTTTACATACAGCTTTCGATTCGATTGCCGTATTTCTTTTACTTTTTTTGAAAGTTAACTTTCAAAATATTTATATTGACAATTTATTTGATTTGTGTTATAATAACATACAGGTGGTACGCTTATTCTTTGTTTATTTGTATCTTTTCATCAGTGCAAAAAACGATTGCTTTTATAGGTTCAAGGCTGAATTTGATGTACCCACCACATATCCGTTGCGCTGTGCTTCTTGCACAGCGTATTTTTTTCGGTCAACTTCTTTAATTCGTATGATAACTATATCGAAAGCATACGAATTAACCTTGCTGAGAATGCTTCAGCCTTTGACCGACCGTTTGAAGCACAGCAGTTTTATAGCTGTAACTCATCCGTAATTGCTATTGCTCGTATTTACGTCAACATTATCCGCCGCCTTTGTATTTCGCAATAAATCTTGAATTGAGCAGGATTTTATAGTATAATAGTCAGCGGAGCAGTATAACAGAATTTTACACGCAATTTCGTAAAATGAAAATTTTACGAAATTAGAAGCGGTAAAAAACGAAAGGCACACAAAAATGGCATATAACATAGATTTCAGACAAGCTACATCGGACGCACCGGCTTGCCTCACCGAATATCTGAATTATCTTACGACGATCAAAAACCGTTCACAGCTTACTGCGTTGAACTATTATACAGACCTGCGTATGTTTATGCGTTTTCTCAAGGTCAAGAACAAGCTGGTTGATGCAAATGAGGATTTCTCCGAGATAAAAATCTCAGACCTTGACGATAAATACATAAAGGCTGTGACCCTCACGGACGCTATGGAGTTTCTCAGCTTTACTGTTAGTGAACGTTCCAATCAGGCAAAGGCTCGTTCACGCAAGGCTGTATCTCTGCGGCAGTTCTATAAATTCCTCACAAATAACAAGGCGTGGTTTGCGGCAAGCCCGATGCTGAATCTCGAATTACCGTCACCTAAAAACGCACTGCCTAAGCACCTCACGTTGCAGGAATGCGGTCAGCTCCTGCACGAGGGTTTCAAGGAGTTTTCAAGCTGGATGGATTACCGTGACTATGCGATGATTATAATGTTCCTCAACTGCGGTATGCGTCTGAGCGAACTTGTCGGAATAAACGTGAATGATTTTGTCGAAAACATAGACCCGTCACAGCCCTGTGTAAAATATCTTTCCGTGAAGGTTCTGGGCAAAGGCAACAAGGAACGTATCGTCTATCTCAACGAGCAATGCGTCGACGCTGTAACCAAGTACACCGAAGCAAGAAAATCCGTTGCAGATCCTAAGGAAAAAGCTTTGTTTATAAGCAAACGTGGCAACCGCATCACAAACCGCCGTGTCGAACAGATAATCGACGACCGCCTTAAAGCCTGCGGACTTGCCGGTAAAGGAATTTCCGTGCATAAACTGCGTCATACGGCGGCTACGCTTATGTATCAGAATGGTGTTGATGTCCGTGTGCTTAAAGAGGTCCTCGGACACGAAAACCTCAATACCACCCAGATCTATACCCATGTGGTAAATACTCAGCTCCGTGACGCTATAAATTCAAATCCGGTAATGGATATAAAAAACGATCTCCCCGAACCCGATTTAAAGCAGGATGAGGATAAGAATAACAAGTAATTTCGCTATAACTTAAATTTTACGAAATTTTACTATTCTATGATATTTATACTGTTATTTTTTAAAAGCACTTCTAACTCGAATTGGTTTGTAGATTTATTTTCAAATTCAATGTCAATTAAATGATTACTGGAATTTGGTTTATTTTTTATATTCACTACTATACCATTCCCACGATTGTTATGATTAACCTTCATACCTATTTTATATTTTTCAGCTTTTTGTGAAAGAATTTTACTCACTTCTATTTGGTTTAATTTGCATTTTCTTTCATACTCATCAATATCTTTAATCATTTTATCATAATCTTTTAATTTTAATATCATCCAATTATTATATTCATCATAAAATCCTTTTAATGTTAGTTCGTTATTATATAATTCTAAATCTTCGATATTGCTACTGAAATATAAATTATGAACGTCATAATTCACACGATTTTGTAGGTTCCTACCTTTGTATATATATTCAAACGTATCTTCTTTTGTAATAGAAATTTCATTTGCTTCTTCGTTGATAATAATAAGGGTGTTATTTTCGTTGTGATTGAATTGAAACCGCATAGCATGATAATTGTGTCGTTCAAACTGTTTTTCAGATATTTTTCCTATTGTTATAGATAACGGAATAAATTCGTTATTTCTACACGCTTCATCAAAATTGTAGGTTTCTTGAGCTTTTGTTTTTGAAGTAGTAATTTTAAGTAGATATGTTTTTAAATTAGATACAATCATTAAATCTGAATAGATACGAGTATTTGGAATTATAATTTCGCGTTTTACTGTATAACCTAAATTTGTGAAATGTGAATACAGTGATGACCGAACAAACCGTTTGATTGGAGTATCATTTTTTTCAAAAGCAGCATATGCACAGTTTGATTCTCCGATATGTGCAAAGTGAGGGCTGCGTTTAGGACCGTGCTTATAGCATATTGAACATTTACAAAATGGATCGGTGCATTTTAATTCATGATTTTCACTTGCACGTCTAACCGAAGATTCAGAATCCTCAGTTTTACTTATTTGCTCAGCCTCAATAAGTTTACCATTCCATATACAATTTAACACCTTAATCACCTCTGATTTTATTAATTTACAATCTCATTGAACAGCGCTTTACACCCAAGCAGGACATCTCTGTAGGTATCGTCAAAGTTCCCCGTGTACCAAGGATCCGCAATGCTTCCGCTCTTTCCTGCGTGTGACAACAGCAGACTTACCTTGTTTTCGGGATCGCTTCTGATGATACGCATTATATTGCGTATATTCATCTCGTCCATAGCGATTATGTAATCATACCTGTCATAATCTGACTTTGTAAGCTGTACTGCCCTCTTTTTATCGCAGGATATTCCGACCTCCGCCAGCTTTCTTTTAGTGCCGTAATGCACAGGATTACCGATTTCCTCGGTACTGGTCGCACACGAAGCGATGACGAATTCATCGGACTTCCCTGCCTTTGCGACTATATCCTTCATTACAAATTCCGCCATAGGTGAACGGCAGATGTTGCCGTGGCAGACAAATAGTATCTTGTACATCGGGTAAATTCCTTTCAGAAGGCTTTGTATTGCGTTATTTTGCCGCATTTTGCGTACCGGCAGATTTTACGGATTTGCGGTTGATTTCACAGAAACACGGCAAATCGGGGCAAATTGCGGATGTGTGTAGTAGTCAGATAGTAGTAAAAATCTGCGGGTTTACTACTAAGGATTTTGTGCAAGGTTGTACAAGCCTCACAAGTATCACTATTCCCAATAACGTGACCATTATTGGAAGCAGTGCATTCGAAGGTTGTACAAGCCTTACAAGTATTACAATTCCAGATGAAGTTACAGATATTGAGAATTATGTATTTAGAGGTTGTGATAATATTACAAGCATAACAATACCGGACAGTGTTTTCGGTAAAGGAGATGGTGTATTTGCTTCATGCAGTAGCCTTACAAGTATTACAATTCCGGACAATGTTACCTTAAATCCGGATAATTCAGAAGCAATGCCTTGTTCATTCGTTCCCAGCTGCGGTCTCGTTTAAGTTTAGTTGTCGCATAGCATCAAGAACCCTATCTAAAACAGGGTCAAGGTCTTTTTCACGATAATCTTTACCGCTTTTATCATTACAAGCCCAACCTCGATTTCGTTGATTTTGTTGATTTCGTGGATATTTATTTCCATCGCCGTGATAAGTCCAAATCCAGATAAACCGCTTACCGGACCGAAGCGAATACCAAAAAGCTCCTGTACCCTCGTTTCCACATATCAATTCCTCTTTGCCAAATTTGTTAGCGAGGTTTTTCTCGAAGTTAGTCGGTCTTTTGCTCTTGACTTGAAAAACTACTATATCCGGCTCCAATACTTCTATTTCACTGAACAAAATATCTTGGCAATGCTCTTTCATTGACTCAGAGTGCGGACGACCTTTGGGATTATCACCAAAAGCGCACTTGTAGCAGTTAAGCAACGCAAAATATTTCATAGTTTCAACATAGTCCTTAAGACAATTTTTTAACACGCTGTCCGGTCGTTCCTTGCCAATATATGGACTTAATAAATACGCCAAAACATATCTTACGCCTTTGTAATGGGGATTGTAACACTTGTCGGTTTCCGTCCTTTCAATTCCCTGATGTCCGTTAAGTCCCTCTAAACCCACAAAAACTATTTTCGGGATTTCAGTTTTTTCACCATACTTTGCGCCCACCTTTGCTTTATCAAATCTGAACATGCAGCTTTTAGAAATGCCTTTTTCACATTCCCTAAAGAATTGGCAGCCGCCGTTGCCATAGTATTCTGTGTAGAGGGCTTCAAGCCTGCTTTCATAATCGCGTTTCATTGAAATGGTCCTCCTAATCATAACAGAAATAATTGTAATGGTGCAATTACATTATACAGTTTTTCTATAAAATAATCAAGTTATAATAATTCTTAGTATTATGAAATAGAGCATATCCGTACATAATAAAAACCATCCTCCAAACGGGCGGTTTCCATTATTTCCCACGGTCGTAGGTTTCACTGGTCGAGATGACACATATCAATGTTTTATTATACAACATCATTTTTATTACCATAGAAAAACTTCAAAAGCACAATTCTAAAGTTTCACATTACCTTTTTGCTAATCAACAGGTAGTAGTATTTTAGTAGTTTAAGGCTTGCTCAACCACTACATCTTGCACCGATTTGCCCAACCAACAGCCACCAAGGGAACTGATACCCAACTCCTGCCGTGGCAGACAAAGAGTATTTTATACATAATTAAAACCTACCTTCAATATAAGAACCACAGAATCGTTGTCGGCTATATCTGCTTAAAATATGTCAGTTTATCTTTGGCTGTATATGTGTTTGTGCTGTTGCAAAGCAAATAGCCACACTTTTCGTATAATTTTCGTGCAGGATAATTATCCGTTGTAGTATGTATTTTAACGCATAGTTTTCCCTGCTTTTTAAAAAAACTTTCCGCATATGAAACGGCATATTTACCTATACCCTTTCTTTGAAATGCGGAAGCTACGGCAAGTATTGAAATCCACCCGTCATTGCCGTCTTCAAGTCCGTTGATTTTCAGGTATCCGCACGGCACCGCACCCTTACGAATCAAAAAATGTTTTTCGTCAGTATCATTCGCAGAAATCAAACTGCACCATTCGCTATAAGGGATTATCTCGCTGTGAAGCAAATGAGCGTTTTCGTTAAAAATATCGGTTATATATCTTGCTCCGTTTTTTTCTGTAACTGCAACCGCATTGAATGTTACAATCGGTTTCTCAAACATTAATTGACCGCTGTTTATAAGATTATTAAAAGTCTTATATTCACATTCGGTAAATCCGTATTCTCTTTGTAAACGCAGTGATTCTTTATTATCAGGCTCTACATAACATCTCAATGTGTGGCACCATTTATCAGACAGTGCCTGTTCGGCGGTTTCAAGCAATCTTTTCGATATACGCTTGCCTGTGTAATCAGGCGCAACGAACAAATCGCCATAGTACCATAAGCCTGCGTCTTCTGCATTTTGTATACAGAACAGCCTACCTACAACATCACCTGTTTCGTTCAGAGCGATAACATTGAAGCAATCGTTTTTGATCTTGTTATCATAATTGAATCTGATGATACTGTCAGCCAATTCAGGCTTATTCCATAATGCTGTTGCGATTTTTTCAGCAAGCGTCGTTGTGATAAATTCTCTTACAGCGACAGTTATTTTTCCGCTGTCTGTTGTGTTGCTACGATACGGTTTATCCGCTTTGATAAAATTCAATTTGTTCATAATAACTCCTTATATAAAAACAGTGTTCCCGATAACGAGAACACTTTGAATTTTATCATTGCACAATTGCTATATCAAAAGCATAAATGTGAATGACAGCTATTCCCATTATCTACAATAATTGATTTCATGTCATTCACCTGCCTTTCTTTGTTTTTTATTATATCAAAACAACATCTATATGTCAACATTTCAGCCATATTACACCTGAACTCATCTTAATTTCGTAATAATTTTAATTTTACGCAATAGATTTCTCACTACACCACCCGATTGCCTCGTCAAGCCATTCCTTTCAACAAATTCGACACAATTCGCAGAATTTTTTTATATTTTTCAATCTTCGTGCTTGAATTTATTGACATTAAAAGATAAAATATGATATTCTTTAAGAGATAAATGTAATTATTTTGTATCAGATGTTTAAATTTCTGGGAGATGTTATTTTTGATAAGAAAGAATTTTGCTTGGCTTGTAATCGTCACGGCAACATTGATAGTTATGCTGTCCGCTTATATTTACAATGTCATTTCATCGAAGCTAATCTTCAAAGAAAGCACCACTCACCTTAACGAAATATATACTCAGGTCGGTAACTCGCTGAGCAATCTGTTAAGCGAAAACTGGAATACAATGGATATGTGGATACCTTATCTTGAAGACACCGATGACGATAAGAAAATTAGGACTTACATTGAAAACATCAGACGTATCGGCGCATTCACGGATTTTTACTTTCTTGATAAGGACGGAAGCTATTGTACGGTTGACGGTAATACCGGCAGGATGGATCTCGGAAGGAATATGAGAATTCTTATGGAGGAGGGCAAAAACGTAGTATCCGATACCGCTCTTATTGACAGGTCGGAGCTTATCGTGTTCGCTGTTCCCTGCCACGAAAACAAGTACGGCGACTTTTCGTATTCCGCTATAGCAATCAGCTTTAACAACGATGACATCATATCCTTGCTAAGCTCAAACACATTCAATAATATGGCTACAAATTACATAGTTTATCCTAACGGAAGGGTTGTAGTAAACAATAAGGGCGAACACGGCGATGAATTAAGCAACTTTTGGCGGATGCTTACTGACAGCTCGAATAATCTGTCGCAGGATAACATTCAGCCTTATATTGCCGAAATATGCTATAACGAATCAGGTGTAAACAGGCTTACGCTCGACGGTAAAGAATATTATCTGGCATATCACAGCATAGGCTTCAAGGACTGGATACTTATCGGTATTGTTCCGTGTTCTGTAGTAAATGAAAACATCAACCGCCTGCAGACTATAACAATGTCTGCAAGCGTCAGTGTGATAGCGCTTATCTGTACTCTGTCCGTTTTATATCTCATCCGTAAAAACTATCTCAACCTCAGAAAAAAGGACAGCGAGATAAAATACAGGGAAGAATTGTTTTCCGTGCTTTCAAATAACGTTGACGATATATTTCTTATGCTGAACACAGAGGATTTCTCTGTAGGATATGTCAGCCCCAACATAGAAAGAATACTCGGTATTTCTCAAAGCGAGGCTATGTCGGACGAAAGCATAATAGAAAACTCGGCAGTGACGGATAAAAACGAGAATATCAGAGAGAATCTCATCCGTATGTCTGTCGGTGAGCGTAAAGAGTGGGAAAGAAAATATGTGTGCAGGAACAGCGGAAATACCTGCCTGTTTCATATAACCGCATTCAGAAACAAAATTGACGGAGAGGATAGATATATCCTTGCGATGTCTGACCGCACCAAAGAACGCAAGACAAACCTTGCACTGCATAGTGCAGTCAACGAAGCCAAAAAAGCAAACAATGCCAAAAGCTCGTTCATCTCAGGCATTTCTCACGATATACGCACTCCTCTCAGCGCAATAATCGGTTTTGCCTCCCTTGCCGCAAATGAGGAAGGAAATTCTGAGGCGACAAAGGAATATATCAATAAGATTATCACATCGGGAAATCAGCTTCTCGGCCTTATAAGCGATATTCTCGATATAAGCGTAATAGAAAGCGGCAGACTGACATTCAATATCACCAACGTGGATTTGTCCCGCATGTTTTATGAGATAAGAACGGTAATAAGCAGCATTGCGGCTGAAAAGCAACATAATCTGACAATAAGTATGCACAATGTGACCCACGAGATTGTGCGTTGCGATAAGCACAGATTTGAACAGCTTATAATGAACTTCCTTTCAAATGCGATAAAATTCACGCACAACGGCGGCAATATTTCTCTTACGCTTACCGAAACGGATGACGGCAAAAACGGTGTTCCGGAATATGAGATAAGGGTCAGGGACAACGGCATAGGTATGAGCGAGGAGTTCACCAAAAAAATATTCGAGCCGTATGAACGTGAGATGACCGACAAAAATATAGGCGGAACGGGACTCGGTATGCCTATTTCTAAGAGAATAGTCGATGCCGCAGGCGGAAGCATAACGGTAAATACGAAAAAGGGCGCAGGCACGGAATTTATTATAAAGCTGCAGATTGAAGCCGTAAAGGGAACGGAAAACCGTTATTCCGGCAACAGATGTCTGTCGGCGCTTATTATAAACAACAACCGCAGTCATTTGGCTCAGATAGCAGAAGTGCTGGAAAAGCTGGGGATAACCTACTGTTCATACGATAAACAGGATGACGGCTTTACAGCGGACAGGCACTTTGATATTATCATTTCCGACGCAGACCGGGTAAATAAAATCGCAGAATATATCGGCAAAAACGACAGCGATATAACATACATAGTCACAACGGAAAATCAATCGGACTTGTCGCTTTCAAAGTATCCGGGTGCAGTAAAAGGCGTATGTCTTATACCGCTTCTCACCTTTGATTTAAAACGCATATTATCGGAGCATTGCAAAGGATTTACAGACAATTTCAGCGATAATAATCCTGTTCATTGTGATGAGCTTGACAATTCGTCAAGAACGCTTAGCGGAAAATACATTCTTCTTGCCGAAGATGTAGATGTCAACGTTCAGATAGTAAAAGCGATGCTTGCCAAATATAACGTAAACATCGAGGTCGCAGCGAACGGCAGAAAGGCACTCGAAATGTTCTGCCGCAATCCAGATTATTACTACGATATTATCCTTATGGATCTGCGGATGCCGTTAATGGACGGCTTTCAATGTGCGAAAGAAATAAGGAATATCCGCAGTGAATATGCAAAAACAGTACCGATAATCGCAATGACAGCAAGCGCATTCAGCGAAGATGTGAACAAGGCGCAACAGTGCGGAATGACAGGCTTTCTTACAAAGCCGGTCAACAGTGACGAGCTTTCCCGTACACTGACGCAGGCAGTTCCCGAAGAAAACGTATAATTCATTCTTAACAAATCAGACGTATTTTCATATAATGTAATATCACAGCTGAAAGGCGGAAAATATGAAATACGAAAAAGAATTTACGGTTGCGCTCGCCGGCAATCCCAATGTCGGCAAAAGCACGGTTTTCAACGCTCTGACAGGGCTTAAGCAACATACGGGAAACTGGGTCGGAAAAACTGTCGGCAATGCCGCAGGCAGTTATACTTACAATAATAACAAATATCTGATAACCGACCTTCCCGGCACATATTCACTATGCGCTCATTCTGCGGAGGAAATAATAGCCTGCAGGCATATATGCCTTGAAAAGCCCGATGTTACGGTTATCGTCTGCGATGCGTCTTGTCTTGAACGAAATCTGAACCTTGTACTGCAGATAACAGAAATCACGTCTAAAGCGGTGCTGTGCGTGAATATGATGGATGAAGCGGGCAAGAAGAACATAAAAACAGATATAACTAAGCTGTCACAGCAGCTTGGGATACCTGTAGCGGCAACATCGGCACGGAGCAAAAAAGGGCTGGATAAGCTGATGGGGGCAATAGAAAGCGTTGCACTGAGCAAGGAAAGCAACGATATTACGCTTGTTTACACAAGCCGTATAGAAAACGCAATATCACAGCTTATGCCGCTTACCGAAAAAATAGAAACAGACAACAGGACAAAGCGTTTTATATGCCTTAAGCTGCTTCAGGGCGACAGCGATACGGTATACAGCCTTTGTAAAAAATACGGTACAGACGAAAATTATCTCAAAGCGCTTATATCCGCCGCAGACAGACTGACCGACCATAATTTTACCGATGAGATAATTTCCTGCATTTTTATAACCGCAGAAGGAATTGCGGCGGAATGCGTAAAACATAGTGCCGACAAAAAATGTGTCCGTGACAGGAAAATCGACAGGATACTTACCGGAAAACTTACGGGAATACCCATAATGCTGCTTATGCTGTTTATCATTTTATGGATAACAATAACGGGTGCGAATTACCCGTCCGCCTTACTTTCGGAGCTTTTCGGAAAGGCTGAATCACTGCTTTATAGTGCCTTATCGTCAATAGGTACTCCCGTAATGCTGAACAGCGTTCTCACCGAAGGGATATTCAGAGTACTTGCGTGGGTGGTATCGGTAATGCTTCCTCCTATGGCGATATTCTTTCCGCTGTTCACTATACTTGAGGATTACGGAATACTGCCCAGAATAGCGTTCAATCTTGACAAAGCGTTCAAAAAGGCGGGAGCCTGCGGTAAACAGGCTTTATGTCTGTGTATGAGTCTTGGCTGTAACGCCTGCGGAATAACGGGTGCAAGGATAATCGACAGTAAACGTGAACGGCTTATAGCGATCATAACTGCGTCAATTATGCCCTGCAACGGAAAATTTCCGACTATAATAAGCATTATCACTATGTTTGCTATCGGTGTGCCGGCTGTAGCAGGCTCGGATTTTTTGGCGGCGCTCCTGCTGTGTGCCGCTATAGCCGCCTCGGTTGCCGTTGTTATGCTGTCGTCACGTTTCCTGTCAAAGACATTACTAAAAGGAATGCCGTCATCGTTCACGCTTGAGCTTCCGCCATACAGAACACCGCAGTTTGCAAAGGTCCTTGTCAGAGCGTTTCTCGACAGGACGCTGTTTGTTCTCGGCAGAGCGGTAATTGTCGCTATCCCTGCAGGGCTTATTATATGGCTGATGGCAAATGTAACCGCAGGCGATGCTTCGCTGTTGTCACACTGCACCAAGTTTCTTGACCCGTTCGGCAGAATGATGGGACTTGACGGTGTTATATTGCTTGCGTTCATACTCGGCTTTCCTGCAAATGAGATAGTTGTACCTATTATCATAATGGCATACTCAGAAGGTACTGCACTTACCGAAATATCGGAGTTGTCCGCACTGAAGGATTTGTTTATATCTAACGGCTGGACTTCTGTAACAGCGATATGTATGGTGATATTTGTACTGTTCCACTTCCCTTGCTCGACATCCTGCATTACGGTATATAAGGAAACAAAGAGCCTTAAATGGACAGCGGTTAGCTTTGCCCTGCCGACCGTTATCGGAATAGCACTTTGCATAGCGGTAAACGGTATATGCACATTATCGGCAGTAGCGTAAAAACGAAATACCCACGCAGAATTTATCACTGCGTGGGCATTTTCTTTACGCTGTTTACGACACGTTCTCCACATAATACTGTGCCTGAGCGTTGTACATTTCCGAATAAATACCGTTTTCGATTTTAACAAGCTCATCGTGCGTGCCGTACTCCTTTATCGTATCATCGGCAAATACGGCGATTTCATCGCAGAATTTACAGCTTGAAAGCCTATGGGATATGTAGATAGCGGTCTTGCCGCCGACAAGCTTGTTGAAGTGCTTGTATATCTCATATTCTGCTACAGGGTCGAGTGCCGCTGTAGGCTCGTCAAGTATTACTATCGGGCTGTCACGGTATAAAGCACGGCAGATAGCGGTTTTCTGCTGCTGACCGCCCGAAAGTTCAGTGCCGTTTTCATCATAGCTTTTGAATATTGTCGTGTCGAGCTTGTTTTCAAGCTTCATCGCATCTTCATATAAGCCTGCCATTTTGAGCGTCTTTATCAGCTTTTCCTCGTCCTCCTGCTCGTCAAGTATTATGTTCTCCTTAAGGCTGAAAGCAAACAGTGCGAAATCCTGGAACACCACCGAGAACAGCTTTCTGTACTCGCTGTCCGAGTAATCCTTGATATTGATATTATCTATCAGTATCTCACCGTCTGTTACATCATACATTCGGCAAAGCAGTTTTATAAACGTTGTCTTTCCCGCACCGTTAAGTCCGACTACAGACAGATGCTCGCCTTGTTTAATAGTGATATTGATATTTCTGAGGACATAATTTTCACTTCTCGGATATTTGAAGCTTACATTTCTGAACTCAATAACGTGTTCGCCGTCAGAAACAGGCTTATCGCCCTTTGTCATTCTGTCGGAAATTGCATCAAATTTCAGATATTCGTATGCGTAACCGCACGCCTTTACCGTAGCCGCAATGTTGTCTACAATGCTATACAGCCCCCAGTAGAGCGTTGACGCCGATGAAACGCACATTGTAAAATCACCTAATGTAATCGCTCCCGTCAGTGCCTTAAAGCCTATGTAGAAATACGAAAGCCCGTCACGCAGTCCGTTTGTGAGATTTGAATACTGCAAATATTTATACTGCGCTTTGTACTGCTCCCTGAACGTGTCTATAGTTTCATTGCTGTAGTAATCCGCTTTATCGCACATCATATCCTTACTGTCAAACAGCCTTACCTCCTTGCCGTTTGACGGGTTGGACAGCTGATAGAAGAAATACCCGAAAAGGCGATTGATTTTAGACAGCTTCTTGAAATATTCTATATCAAGCTTGTTGCTCTTATTTGTGAATATCGTGATAAGAACAAGCGATATGATCTGTATCGGCAGAAGAAGCGGACAGGTAACTGCGATTATCGCTATAACGCCGAGTACGTTCACCCCGTTTGAAACGATATTGAAGAAACCGTTCAGTATTCCGACTACTCCGCCGCTGTACCACGACATACCCTCTTTCGCCTTGTTCATCTGATCGAGCGTGTCGGGGTCTTCGGTATGCTCAAAATCCATCTTCATAACTTTTTCGGACAGGCTTACTTCAAAATACTCGTTGAACCACTCGGAATAAACGTTCTTTATCTCATTTACAAGATAGTTTATAAGCGCCGCAAGCAAGGTCACACCGACTATAAGCGCAATGCAGAATATCGCAGTAGGTATATGCTCCTCAGCTTTACCGCCGCCGATTATTGCGGCGATCTCATCTACAAGATATTTTGACGAGATGATATTAACCATTGTCTGCGAAAACGAAACCACCACCTGCAGCGCATAAGCAATAAACAGCTGAGGCTTATTCTTTACTGCCGTTTTCAGCATAAATTTAAGCGTAGGCAGTATCTTTTTCTCTTTTTCTTTACGCATTGACAGCCACCTCGCTTTCGTTGTTGTCAATATAATACTGAGCCTGGACATTGAACATATCAGCGTATTCTCCGCCCTTGTCCATAAGTTCGCTGTGAGTTCCGTACTCGACTATGCCGCCGTCCTTGAACATAGCAACCTTGTCGCAAAACTGAGTTGAACTTAATCTGTGGCTGATATATACCGCTGTCTTGTTACCGATAAGCTTATCAAAGTCACCGTACAGCTTGCTTTCTGCAAGTGCGTCAAGTGCCGCCGTAGGCTCGTCAAGGACTACTACAGGCGCATTTTTATATAACGCTCTCGCAAGCGCCAGCTTCTGCTTTTCGCCGCCCGAAAGATCAACACCGTCATCGTAAACGATCTTTAGTATCTCGGTATCCATACCCTTTTCAAGTTCATTCAGCTTATTCTCAAGTCCCGAATCAATAACGCACTGCCTTGCCTTCTCCTTATCCGATTTATCCGCACTGCTCATTGAAACGTTCATATACAGAGGAAATGCGAACAGCTCGACCTCCTGAAAAGCAGGCGAGAATATCTTATAATAGCTGTGCTTGTTGTACTGCTTTATGTTAACACCATTCAGCAGTATCTCACCCTCTGTCACCTCATACAGCCTTAACAGCAGCTTTATAAAGGTAGATTTTCCTGCGCCGTTAAGCCCTACCACAGCAAGCCTCTCTCCTGCGTTAAGAGTGATATTGACGTTACGAAGTGCATACTTTTCAGCCTTCGGATATTTGAACGAAACATTGCGGAATGTAAATTCATAGCTGTCGCACTGCGGAACATCAATTCCGCTGTCGTCCTTATCTCCGCAGTCAGCGTCCATAAAGCTACGGAAATCGTCATATTCCCTGCTCCTTGCAAGTAAGTCCGATACAGCGGTAAGGAGCTGATTTGTATAATCGAAGAACGTCATTGACGATGCAAGGTACAAAGTGAAATTGCCTAAAGTCATACTTCCGGTTACAACGCTGTACAAGAGCCATGCGTAAACTGCCGCCTGCACTCCTGCCCAGAGTACAGCATTTATGACAGCCGACACCGCCCATATCCTTGAATTTTTCTTCTGCGCCGCATAACGCTCTTTGTTCAGCACTTTGAACTTTTCTGTAAGCCAATCGGCTATTCCGAACATTCTTATATCCTTAGCAGCCTCAAAGTCGCTGGTGGTATAAGAAAGATAATTATGCCTGCGCCACCACGGTGCAAGCGGATCCCACACCTTTTTCTTGCAGTAAGCGTTTGTCTTGTTGGTAACAACAAATTGCAGTACCGAGCAGATAAGAATAGCAATAACGATAAAAATATTCATCGTACCGAGAATGGCGATACCGACAACGATTATCGGTATGAGCGTTAAAAGACGCACAATGCCTCTCATCATTCCCTCTATGCCCTCATTATTGCTGTTGCAGGCGTTTCCTGCTTTCTGATAGCAGTCCATAAAGTCCTTATCCTCAAGATAGCCGTAATCCACCGACATTATCTTGCGGTTCTTAAGTCCCATCTGCCTGAATCTTGCTCCGATATAAATGTGAAAGAATGAGTTGCCGTAAAGGTTCAGCATAGTAGCCGTAATCTGTATTACGGTAAATCCGCCCATAAGCAGTGCAAGCGCAGTAACGCTCTGTCCTGTAGTTATCATATCTATAACGAACTTTGATATGAACGACCACAGATACTGCATTATCGGCGCACAGACTACGCTGATTATTATAACAGGTATAAACCTGTGTGAATAGTTTAGCATTGATTTTAATGCGTGAATGCTGTTGCTGAAAACGCCGTATTCCTTATGATAAGGATTGGTGTTTTTCTCTTTCTCTTTATTTTTCTTCATTTTTCTCTCCCACTTTTATAAAACTCATGTCCTTTCGGTCAAAGAAAGGATAATCACGGTTGTTTACGCTTGTCTGATAACCATGCGGCTGATTGAGTACGGCAAACGCACCTGTCAGCAAAATAAGCATTTCCGGCAAGTAGTTTCTTACTCCATAGACTTTTTCTTTATCATTGTCGGCGCAAAGCACGCTTATTTCGATTATCTCTTTGTTTGAGCCGTTGATGCTAAAAGATACTGAAGCGCTTTTTCTATCTTTTCTTTCGGATAGCCGAGATGAGTTGCTATGGTCGAAGGCACCGACTACCTCGCTGTTATCAAGAGAAAGAAGATACATTACCACCTTTAAGTTCATCTTATCTCCTAAGAACCTGAACAACTCCGACAGCTTATCAATATCCGAAAACTGTTTTGCGAAACTCTCCGGCTGTTCTATAAATGTAAAATAGCGGAAATCCTTATTAAGCCGCATATACGTCACGCCTGTATTACAGGTGCATTCGGAAGCAATCGTGCCGTTTGAATCTTTAAAATCGGGAAGACCATAGTAATAGCGGCATTCACGCCACACAGTAAGCTGCATTGCCCAGATTATATTAAGGTAATTTTTAAGCCACTCGGCAGAAGAATCCTGACTGCTGTCTGCTATAGCCCGCATATGATTCAATACCTGTTGTTCAAACGAACACTTTTCCTCTCCTCTGCCGTAAAGATTGTCTATAGAAACATCGAAGATGTCCGCTATCTTAGGCAGTAAATCGCCGTCGGGATAGCTCCCGTTTTCCCATTTTGATACTGCCTGTGCGGTAACACCGAGCCTGTCTGCAAGCTGTTCCTGCGTGATACCGCTTTGCTTTCTGAGCATCTGTAACTGCTTTGAAAAAACCGTTTCCATATCAATTCCTCCTTGTTTGCATTAAGTTTAACACAAATAGCAGTTGTATGCAACATATATTTCAGCATAAAATTCAAGAATTAGTTTATAAAAACAGCAAATCCAACCAAAGTCATAAAAACGGAAAAGAAAAAAAGCGGCAAAGCGTGTTGCTCTGCCGCAGTTTGTTTAGCTTCGATAATCAGAATGCGAAATAATCGGGAGCGGAATCGCCCGTAACAGGAGCGAATCCAACGATAGGACCGATCTCATCGGGACCGCCGGCCTCAAATACAGTACCGTATTTGTCATTAGTGGCAATGTCGAAGAATTTTCCGACAACACCCTCTTTAATGATAGCGCCGTTTGAAAGATATATCTTTCCGTCTACGGTTTTTACTTCCTTGAGCACTTCTCCGTCGTACTCCGTAATATCTTTTGTAAATGCGTTGTTCAAAAATAACATACCTTTGCGTCCTTTCACTGAAGATTATTTTTCTGTGAGAGCGTTCAGTTCTCTTGCAAGCCGTGCTACGGGCAATCCTACAACATTGTAGAAATCGCCGTTTATACGTTTTACAAACATAGCGCCTTTTTCCTGAATGCCGTAAGCGCCCGCTTTGTCCATAGGCTCGCCGCTTGCTATATACTGCCGTATCTCATCGTCGCCGAGCGGATAGAATTCCACCTCGGTCTTTTCGTAAAAATGTATATGCTTATCGGGAGAAATTACGCATACTCCCGTAAGTACCGTATGTGTTTTGCCTGACAGCTTTTTCAGCATATCAAATGCGTCCTGCTCATTCTCAGGCTTGCCCATTATCTCGTTACCGAGTGCCACAACAGTATCCGCTCCGATAACCGTATTATACGGATATTTTTCGGCTATCTCCTCTGCTTTCTGTCGGGATAGCATAAGCACTGCGTCTGACGGTGATGTACCGCCCGTTATCTTCTCTTCCTTTACGGCAGGAACGGATAAAAAATCGAAGCCTGCCAGCGTCATAAGTTCAATTCTGCGTGGAGATTTACTTGCCAGTATCAATGTTGTTGTACTTTTCACCGTAAACCTCATCGTAATTTGCTATACATTCCTTGATAATCTCAACCGCAGCCTTGTGACCCATAACCTCATTGACCGCAGTTTCCTTGCCCTCAAGCTGCTTATATACCTTGAAGAAGTGCAGCATTTCGTCAAAGATGTGCGAGGGTAAGCCCTCAATGCTTCTGTAAGAGTTATAATTGGGATCTTCAAACGGGATAGCTATTATCTTCTGATCCATCTTTCCGTTATCTATCATATTTATAACACCGATAGGATAGCACTGTACAAGCACAAGCGGAACAAGAGGCTCGTTGCACAGAACAAGCACATCAAGCGGATCTCCGTCGTCTGCAAGCGTCTTGGGGATAAATCCGTAGTTTGCAGGATAATGTGTCGATGTATACAGTATTCTGTCAAGTATAAGCACTCCCGTCTTCTTGTCAAGCTCATACTTTGACTTACTGCCCTTTGAGATCTCAATGACAGCTAAAAAGTCATTGGGAGTTACTCTTTCGTTATCAATATCGTGCCAGATGTTCATAAAATTAACCTTTCTTAGCGTTAACGCTACTAATGTATTTATTATACAACTATATTAACAATTTTGCAAGCGATTTTTGCATTTATTTGAAATATTTTTCAAAAAAAACTAAAATGCCGAAAATTGAAATATCTAAACGCAATATTACGCTTTCTCAAACGCCCTGAGCGTCTTTATTGCAATAACCGCAACGAGAAGTCCGCTTGCCGTCCATATGATCGGTTCGGATATACATACGCCGAAATAACCGCATACGGGGATAACCGCAACTACAGTCACTATCTTCCATATCATCTCGACAATGCTTGCCCCTATCGGAACAACGCTCTTTCCGAGTCCCTGCAGTGTACATCTCAGCGACAAAAGCGTATTCAGAGCATAGTAGAACGGCACATTTATCCTCAGATAATTGACCGCCGTATCTATAATTTCACGGTTATCCGCAGGTGCTATCATAAGCACAAGCTGTTCTCCGAACAGATACACAATAAGCACCGCAAGCGTTGACCAGCCGTAGCCTATCAGCAGACCGTATTTTATGCTCTTCTTTATCCTGTCAAACTTGCCTGCACCGAGGTTCTGGCTTACAAATGTCACAAGCGTTGCGCTGATAGCCGAGAACGGCATGATAGTAAAGCTGAATATCTTTCTTGCGGCGGTATGAGCCGAGATTATGCCCGTTCCAAGCCCGTTGATGCCGTTTTGCAGAACTATCGAGCCTATGTCAACTATCGAATACATAAGCGCCATTCCAAGCCCCGAAGCAAGAAGGCTTTTTATCTCCTCGCCGTGAAGCCTGAAATCAGACCTGCCGAGCTTTAAAAACGGACATTTTTTTATAAGATAAACGAAACAGACAATAGCGGAGATAAGCTGTGCGATAACCGTTGCAAGCGCCGCACCGTCAACCCCCATACCGAATCCGAATATAAACAGAAAATCCAGTCCGACATTCAGCACAGCTGAAATTACAAGTATTATCAGCGGTACTACGCTGTCGCCCAAAGCACGAAGAATGTTCGCTTCAAGGTTATATATAAGCGTAACTATAAGTCCGCCTGCCACTATCGTAAGATACAGCTTCGCCTGTTCAAAAATCTCAGCCGGCGTATTGAGTACAGTAAGCAGCGGCTCAACAAACACTATACACAGCGCCATGATTACAGCGGTAATGATTGCAGAATATGTAATCATTCCTGCAACCGTGCGCCGCACCTTGTTCATATCGTTAGCACCGTAGTGCTTTGCAACAGGTATTGCAAAACCTGTGCATAAACCGTTAATAATGTTGAACATAAGCGACACCACCGCCGTTGTCGAACCTACAGCGGACAGCGATAATTCACCGAGTTTTTTTCCGACAATTATAATGTCGACCAGGTTATACGCCTGTTGGAACAGACTGCCAAGCAGAATAGGCAGGCTGAACAGGAGCATAAGCCGGATTATGCTTCCTTTTGTTAGATCTCTCATAGTTTTTTCTTTTCTTTCCGTTGCTCTTTTACTTTTATTTTAGCTAAAAACGACTTTTTTTAAGGTAATCGTTTTCGATGAAATATAGTATAACATATCGAAAGATGAGTTTCAAGTAAAAAAGGCTTGTTATAATTAATTTTTTGTGATAAAATCAGTTAGTAAAACAAAAAAGAAGGAGAGTTCCTGAACTATGGAGCCAAAAGATTACATTATTACCGAAATAAGCGGAGAATACGCCACACTTACGGAAAAAATAAGCGGAGAAACGCTGTTCATAGCGCTGGCGCTTTTACCGCCCGGCAGTGACATAGGCACAAAGCTGCACTATGAAATGCTCGAATATACTATAGTAGAATAAAGAAGAACAAATAAGAATATAGAGGGATAACCGTTATGGTATTGATGCTTCTCGTTGTCGCCTGTTACACCGTCTGCGGTCTCAGCGACAAATACTCCGTCGCAAAGCTGAAGTTTGACGGCAATTCGTTCACTTTTCTGATGGCTTTGCCTACAGCTATACTTTTACTGCCGCTTATGCCGTTTTCCGATATGCACTTACAGCTTTGCTGGCAGTCTGTGCTTGCGGCTGTTCTTATTATGGTGTCGAAGCTGCTTGAATTCAAGATGTCTGCACTTGTACTTACCGAGATGTCTGCATTCGAGCTTAAGGCGTGGCTCGGTCTTTGCCTGTTTGCGTCTTATGCGACCGATATAATAACCGCTACGGATACATTCAGCGTTTTAAAACTACTGGCGATAGTTGTCACTGCCGTAGGACTTTTTATGATAGCACGGTCGGAAAGAGAGCATATCAGCTATAAGAAAATAGCTGTACCGCTGTTCTTCTATCTGCTTTCAAAGTTCGGCTACGGCTTTATTATCACTGCATCTGCGCCGTACATATCCTCATACTTTGCCCTGCTTTTCGGACTTATCCTGCTTGCCGCCGTGCTTGTACCTTTCGTTCACCCGATAAGGATGATAAAAGACAAGCCGAAGGGCTGTGCATTTGTAGCGCTGACAAAAATACCGAACGCACTCGGACTTGTGCTTGAAAATGCCGTTATCGCCACAAGCATGACTAACTATTCATTCATACAGCCTATGATAATGGTAGCGCTTTTCTTTATCGGTCTTATCCGCAAGGAAAGCACAAAGCCGCTCAATATCATCGGCAGTATTGTCTGCATAAGCGGAATTGCTGCATTTCAGATTTTCGGGCTTATATAACAGCAAAAGGCTTTCACAAAACGTGAAAGCCTCAGATTGTCGATAAACTGATTGTTATTAAAGCAACACAGAAATGTATCATCAACACCGCTTAAAACAGTTTCCGTATCGACAAGGTATTAATAATTTCGTGAGTGTATCGGTGCAACTGCTCTAACATTGACTCTTCAAAAAAAGCTCTATCCTGATAATACGTATAGCTTCGTGCATAACTTTTCGTAGGGCGAGGGTCTGTGTGTGCTTGGTTGGCTTTGCGTCCTTGCAAAGCCCTTGGGCACACACGCTAAGGCATCCTTGCCTTGCTCGCCCCTCCCGAAATATTGAAGTGCTTACCATAAACATTTTGCAAGGAAATCGAGCTTTGGGTTACGGTTGATAGTTGACAGATTATAAACTCGGTGAATAGTTAGAAGTTAGTGCAACGGGAGGGGCAAGCCGCCTCCCCTACAAAAAAAGAAAATGATAGCAAATGTAATAAATAGCAGTGCAAATAAAAACAATGCGGCTGTCCGACAAACAGAACTATCGGTAGTCTGTTATAATAGTCATAGCTGAATGATATAACAGAAGCATATCCAAATAAAAGACTTTATACAAGCAAAGGCTTTCACAAAAACGTGAAAGCCTCATTTGTTCATATTATTCAATCAGCAGGAACGATGTAGTATATCCGCTCCTCCGGCTTCGCATAACCCAGCTTATCCCTTGCGATAGTTTCGATATACTCAACTTTATACTGTTCATCGGAATATCTGCTCAGCATTTTGTTTTCGTTCTCCACTTCGGCTACCTGGGCGGTGAGCTTTGCCAATTCCTCGTTCTTCTGTGCTATTTCCACCTGTATCGAGATGAAATTATAAACACAGATAACAAGCGCAATTACGAGCAACGGTGCAAGTATAAGCATTACTTTATTGAATTTTCCCGATTTTGCCTTCGATCCTGTTGCCAACTGACATCTCATTCCTTCCGTGATTATTAGTATTATTATATAACATTTCAGGAGAGGTTTTCAAGTCTGCTTTATGCTTTTTCATTTTAGCGTCAATATTTTCGTAAAGTTTAACAAAAGGCAGTATCAATTTATGTGCAATTGACACAAAGCACCTTATGACAGGCCGCAGCAGTTTTCTTCCGATTAATTTCACTGCCTTGAAAACGATCTTTATCATGGCAGAATAAATAATCTTTATAAGCCTGCCCACAGTAAGAAAATACACTACCCCTCCGACGAAGGCGGCTAAAAGATACGAAAGGCGGAAATTTCCGTTTCCCGTTTCCATTGAAAGCCCGAACAGGACAACGCCGCACAAGGCAAGATAAACAGTATCCTCCACTCCCGTGATAAAGCTGTGGTGAGGGATTATCAGACGTAATATGCGAAGCGGCTCATATAAGACCCCCAGCAATGCTCCGCAGACGCAAAAACAGGCAATCTGCCACATCAGCGATGTTTCTTCGTTCATACACCCACCTACCTGAATATTCTTGATATAAAATTATCCGCATATCCCGACTTGTTATCACTAAAATGTATCGTGCGTATGTATCCCGTTATCTCAACAGTGCCGTTTTCACTGAACGCTGCACCCACCTCAAGATTCTCTCCGCCGATACGCAGATTGCCGAGCGCAGTATACATAGTTATGTTCTCATCATTGTACGAAATGATTTCAAGCACTCCGCCCACCTCCAGCTTTCTCCTGTCGGTCAGCGTCAGCTTCTGCAGTGATTTTTCCATAAAAAACACCCCCGAATGTTATTTACCGCATGATAAATAATATTCGGGGTATGTCCGTATTATGCTTATACCACTTCGTAAAGGTCTGAGGCTCCGTCCTTGCCGACTACCTCGACTACCTTAAGAACACGGATCTTAAGCGGGCTTTTGCCCATATTTATCTCAATCTCATCTCCGACCTTGACATCATAAGAGGCTCTTGCAGGTTTACCGTTTACCGAAACCTTTTCAGCGTCACACGCCTCATTTGCCACTGTTCTTCTTTTGATAAGACGTGATACTTTAAGAAATTTATCAAGCCGCATAATAAACCTTTCCTTTAAAACAAAACAAAAAACGGAGGCTGTAAAAATACCGCCTCCGCTATTGAACCAGACTTAATTACTTAGCAACTGCATCCTTTAAAGCACTGCCTGCCTTGAAAGCGGGAACCTTAGAAGCAGCGATCTTGATCTTGTCGCCTGTACGGGGGTTAACGCCCTCACGAGCTGCACGCTCACGAACTTCAAATGTACCGAAACCAACGAGCTGGATCTTTTCGCCCTTGGCAAGTGTTTCTGAAATGCTCTCAACTAAAGCTGAGATTGCCTTTTCTGCATCCTTCTTTGTAAGATCTGCCTTTTCAGCAACCATTGTAACTAATTCTGCTTTTGTCATTTGAGTAATCCTCCAATTAAAATTATTAATATTGTTAAGCATAAAAGCTAACAGACGTAATACGGTCAACCGACTAATTGCTTTACGGTTAATCAGAATTTAAAAACAGCGCTTTTATCTGCTCATCTGACAGATTGTCGAGCGTTTTGCCTTGCGACCTCGTATTACTCTCAAGCTCTCTAAAACGCATTATAAACTTATTTACAGCAAAAGTCAAGGCTTTTTCGCAATCTTTTTTGATAAAACGTGATAAAATACAGCAAGAGAGTAAAAGTTCCCCAAAATTATCTTCGGTAAGTGCTTCGTTTTTGTCGTTAATAGCTAACTCAAGACTTGCGAGCTTTTCTTTCACAAGATCAACGGCTTCGCTTGTACCGGAAAGCGCTACGCCCGCATTTGACGCACGCTTGAAGACCTTCTCGCCACGCATAAGCGCAGGCAGTACCATCGGCACGCTGTCGAGAGTATCCGCAACGGTGTCCTGATGCTTGGATTTCTTTTTGAGCTTGTCCCAGTTCTTAAGAACATCGTCCGAATTGTTGACGTTCACATCTCCGAAAACGTGCGGATGACGGTAAATCATCTTCTTTGTGACATCATCGCATATATCGTTGAATTCAAACCTGCCACGCTTTTTCGATCTCGCAGTGAAAAACCGCCTGAAAAAGCAAATCTCCGAGTTCTTCTTTAAGCATTGCGGCATCATCTGCGTCGATAGCCTCCATCACCTCATAAGCCTCCTCCAGAACATTCATCCTGACCGACTTATGATCCTGCTCTCTGTCCCACGGACAGCCGTTCTCGCTTCTGAGTATCCTCGTCACTTCGAGAAGATCGTCAATATCATACTTGTCTTTAATTTCAAAATCCAAATCGTACACTTCCAATACCTGTCGGGCTCTTTTTTTTCAGCCCGTTTTTAATCTTATATAATAATACTCTAAAATCTGTCAAATATCAAGATAATTTCAGAATTTTTTTCTTTTTTGTCGATTTAGCAAAGATTTAAGATTGATCTCGTTGAAGATTATCAGTAAAATTATATAAACTGCACCGCCCGAAGCTATCGGCAAAAACAGAGCCGTCACAGCATTGACGCTTTCCCGGACAAAGCCATACACAATCCGTGATACGACAGCGCATACGACCCCTGCGCTCAGGGGAACAGCCATTCTTCTGATAATGTGAAAATCTATCCCGGTGACATTTTCAAGTGCAAAATATCCTCCCAGTGCGACCGCCGCATACATAATTACCGTTGAAACAGCCGCCCCGTTTATATTGATAGCCGGTACAGATATTGTAAACACATTGAATATCAGCTTTACCGCACAGCCCGGCAGCATGAGTTTCACAGGAAGATCCGACCGCCCGATGACCTGAAATATTGAAATAAACGTAGACGACAAGGTCAGAAAAACACCGCCAAGCCCCAGTATAAAGAGCGATGTCGCACTCACCGTCACCTCCTGCTGTCTGCCCGAAAACAAAAACTCAAGTATCTGCCTGCTCATAGCCGACAGTCCGAGATACAGCGGAAACCCGATAACAAAGTTTGAACGCAGAACAACCGTCACCTTGCGTTCGAATTCCTTCCTGTTACCGAGCGTCCACGCACCTGCTATCTGCGGCAGTGCGCTCCTGCCGAACATAGCCGTGAAAGAAGGTATCAGCATGAACATCGTCCACGAAAGACCGGTATAACTGCCATACATAAAGTTTGCAAGCCGCACAGCACCGCCCTGTGCTTTTATTATGTCCGAAAAACACGCCGTAAAATATCCCGGGTCGGACGAAAGTGCAAAATTAAGACAGCGTGGTATCGTGATAAGGTCGATGAACGAGGACAGATTCACAACTATTGCGGCGACGGAAACAGGAATACAGGATTTTATCAGACGCTTTGCGATTACTGCCACCCTGTCTGTCGAGGTATCGCCCGCAGATGTATCAATAATCCTTTTGCAGACTTTTTTCCTCACAAGCAGGCAAACGAGTGCGCACAGCTCGCTCACCGTAACGGCAAGAACCGCACCTGCCGCCGCATAAGGCATTATTATATCCACAGCCTCGCTTTCACTTCCCGCAATCACACCGAATACCCTTTCGCCGCCTGCATAGCATTTCATTCCGTATTCTATTATAAGATGCGACACAGAAAGTCCGGTCACGGCACGGCAGACCGATTCTGCGACCTGCGACACAGCCGACGGCATCATATTACAGCACCCTTCGTAATAGCCCTTATATACCGATGATATACAGCACAGAAAAACCGACGGCGCTATTGCGATTATTCCCCATACGCTCTGCGGAGATTGTGCGACCGTATCCGAAAACGGCCGTGCAAGTGCCAGTATTGCCGCAGTGCCGATAAGACCTGTCGCTCCGAATATCAAGACAGCCGTTCTCAGCACCTTTTGCGCATTTGCGAATCTGCGTAAAGCTATGTTATCCGCAACCGCTTTTATTATAACGGTAGGAACAGCCGCCGCAGTCATAGCGAAAACAGGCGTGTAAAGGCTGTACGCAGTCGAGTAGTAGCCCATTCCGATACCGCCGAGTATATTGGTGAGCGGTATCTTGAAAACAGCGCCGACTATCTTGCTTATCACCATCGAAACAAAGAGGATTATTGTGTTTTTTACATAGGTATTTTTCAAACAATCAGTCCTTTCCGGTTAATTCTATTATCCTTGGGACAAGAATATACCGGATACGGCCGTAACTGCATCGCTATCGTCAAAAAAGACGCTCACCCAAAACGGATAAGCGTCCTTTAATGCTGTTCTTTTTTTATGCCTTGAAGTCAAACGGATGCTTTTCTTCGGGAACGGCAGACGGAACATACTGTTCATATGCCGACTGTGCCTTGCCGCCGCTGAAGTCTACCCTGTCGATTTTAAGCGCATCGTCATTCTTATCGCTCTTTTCAAAGCGATCGTCGGATTTCTCGGAATATGCCGCCTTGATCAGCTTTATCAGTTCTTCTACCGAAGAAGCCGTCACAAGCCGTTCCTCATATTCCTCTTTTTCCTCTTTCTTAGCCTCCTCAGCCTTTTTTTCGGCGGCTTTTTCTTTGGCTTTTTCAACGTTTTCGTTCTTTTTAAGGCTTTCCTTTATAAGTGCGTAATACGAAACGTTGCCCTCGCTGTCAACGCTGATACCGAGTTTTGTAACATTCTCCGAATCATCGCCGAGCTGTTTTCTTATTTCGGGCAGTTCGCCAATAGCCTTATCGATAATACCCTCGAATTTAGCCCTTTCGGTTTCGTCCGCAGCCATTTTTTCAAGAGTATCGGGAGTTATGACGCAGTTATACTCGCCCTTTCCTGTAGCGAGATGCTTCTGTGCCTCCTCATCCGAAGAAAAATCAGCCACGATAAAATCAACGTTCTTATATTTGCCTTTAAGCTGTTCAAGATATTTCTGTGCGTCCGTGCTGAGTCTGACAGTTGAGGTTTCCTTCGACTTGTCGGCTTTGTCCGTTGCACTTACGCTGTAAGCAGGCTTGTATTCATAATTTGTGTTTACGGCAGACATAATAATACCACCCTTTCCGTACCTTTTCATTGACCCTTCTGTACCTTCTGTAAAGTATATCGGCAGGAAGGACGGAAACTTTAGTTTTTCGGCGGTATTACGCTTTTCGGCACGTTCCATCCCCGTGAATTCATTTCGTCAATAATAAACGATGCTGCTTCGTTTATACCACGCTGGTTGAATGTCAGCTTTGTTCTTATATCGCCGCTCACCGCACTGCAAAGTATCACGGCATATTTCTGTGCAAGCGAATTTTCAGCCCTCAGAAGCTCATTCAGGCGGTTTTTCTCGTCAATCATTTTTCTCCCCCGTAAGTCCGTTTATAACGCTGATGTGACTGCCGTGTACTGCGGCGCATTTCTGCAGCTTTTCCTTAAGCTGAGGATCGGATATTTCTTCGGCGGCGGAAATATACCTGTTTCGTATATCCTTTTCCTCGGCAAGCAGCTTTTTAAGCTGTACAGCCTCGTATGATAACATATCGCTCATTTTTTGCCCTCTTAAAAACAGTATTTATATATAAATATAGTTTGCATTTCCGTGCGGATTATGCTATAATTTTATGGATAGACTGATTTTTTACAAAAGAAAGGATTTTTAGCTTGGCAGATAAAGACTATATGCAGGAGATACGCAACTTCTGTATTATTGCGCACATAGATCACGGAAAGTCCACTCTGGCGGACAGGATACTCGAACAGACCGAAACGGTCGCACACAGAGAAATGGAAGAGCAGATACTGGACAATATGGATCTTGAGCGTGAAAGAGGCATCACAATCAAAGCCCGTGCGGTAAGGCTGAGATACAAAGCCGATGACGGCGAAACCTACGTTTTCAATCTTATAGATACACCCGGTCACGTCGACTTCAACTATGAAGTATCACGTTCGCTGAATGCCTGCGAGGGTGCAATACTTGTAGTAGACGCAACACAGGGCATTGAGGCGCAGACTCTCGCCAACACCTATCTTGCAATCGAACAGGACCTTGAGCTTGTTCCCGTAATAAACAAAATCGACCTGCCCTCTGCCCATCCCGATGAAGTAAAGGAAGAAATTGAAACGGTAATAGGCATACCTGCCAATGAAGCTCCGCTTATTTCCGCAAAAATGGGCATAAACATAAAGGAAGTAATGGAGCAGGTGGTAAAGAACGTTCCCGCTCCCAAGGGAGATCCTAACGCTCCTCTGAAAGCGCTTATCTTTGACAGCTACTATGACGCTTATAAAGGTGTTATCGTTTATGTAAGAATAAAGGACGGCACATTAAAACCGGGCGACAGGATAAGAATGATGGCTACCGGTGCTGAGTTCGATGTTGTAGATGTCGGATATATGGGTGCAAAGGCTCTTGAGAACGCAAAGGAGCTTCGTGCAGGCGAGGTCGGATATATAGCCGCATCTATAAAGTCGATAGGCGATACAAAGGTCGGTGATACGGTCACTCTTGTAAGCAACCCTGCAAAAGAAGCCCTTGCAGGCTACCGTAACGTAAACCCGATGGTATACAGCGGTATCTATCCTGCTGACGGTGCAAAGTACGGCGATCTGCGTGACGCTCTGGAAAAGCTCCAGCTTAACGATGCTTCGCTTACATTCGAGCCGGAAACCTCTATAGCGCTCGGCTTCGGTTTCCGTTGCGGATTCTTAGGACTTCTGCATATGGAAATCATTCAGGAACGACTTGAACGTGAATATAATCTTGACCTTGTTACCACCGCACCGTCTGTTGTATACAAGATAACAAAGACAGACGGCGAAACTATCTTTATTGATAACCCCACGAACTACCCTGACCCATCCGAAATAGAAGTGGCGGAAGAGCCTATGGTAAAGGCGAATATCTACACTCCGTCTGAATATGTCGGCAGTATAATGGATCTGTGTCAGGAAAGACGAGGCACCTTCAAGGATATGAAATACCTTGATCTTAACCGTGTTGAGATGCACTACGATCTTCCGCTGAACGAAATAGTATACGATTTCTTCGATGCTCTGAAATCACGCACAAAGGGCTATGCAAGCTATGATTATGAAATGTCGGGATTTGTTCCGTCACGTCTTGTAAAGCTCGATATACTTCTTAACGGAGAGGTTGTCGATGCGCTCTCGTTCGTTGTTCATGCGGATAAGGCTTATGCAAGGGCAAGAAAGATCGCAGAAAAATTAAAGGACAACATTCCCCGTCAGCTGTTTGAAGTACCTATTCAGGCGGCGGTCGGCGGTAAGATTATTGCAAGAGAAACCGTAAAGGCTATGCGTAAGGACGTGCTTGCAAAGTGCTACGGCGGCGATATTACCCGTAAGAAGAAACTGCTCGAAAAGCAGAAAGAGGGTAAGAAACGTATGCGTCAGCTCGGCAGTGTCGAAGTTCCGCAGGAAGCGTTTATGGCAGTGCTTAAGCTTGATGAATAAAGGGCTTTATATCCATATCCCGTTCTGCCTGTCAAAATGCCCCTACTGCGACTTCTACTCGGTAGCTTTTGACAGCAATACGGCGAACAGATACAAGGACGCAGTGATAAGAAATCTGCGCTACTATCTGTCGCAGGACGAAAATCTCAGGTTTGACACGGTGTACTTCGGAGGAGGTACACCGATACTGCTTTGGCGTGAGATATGTGATATTATGGACGAAATTCAGCCGTACATTGCCTCAGACGCAGAAATTACCGTTGAAGCAAATCCTTGCTGTACCGATGAAAACGCACTTTGTTCATTAAAAGCGCATAACGTGAACAGGGTTTCATTCGGCTTGCAGAGCGGTATTGATAACGAGCTTAAAGCGCTCGGCAGAAGACATAACAGCAAGGTCGGTGCAGATGCTGTAAAAATGGCATACAAAGCAGGCTTTGACAATATTTCGGGTGACATAATGCTCGGGATACCGCTACAGACAAGCAACAGCCTTATTGAAACGATAAGCTATATGACTTCCCTGCCGCTAAGTCACATTTCGGCTTATATGCTGAAAATCGAGCCGGATACGCCGTTTTCAAAGCGACAGCTTATCCTTCCCGATGAAGACGGATATGCAAATATTTATCTTGAAACGGTAGAACGTCTTTCAGATAAAGGCTTCAGACAATACGAGATAAGCAATTTTGCAAAGACAGGTGCGGAAAGCAGACACAATCTCAGATACTGGCGGTGCGAGGAATATCTCGGCATAGGTCCTGCCGCACATTCTTATTTCAACGGAGAACGTTTCGCTGTCGGACGTGACCTCAGAGCGTTTATCGAAAGCGAGGTTCAGCCTGCTGTTATAACAGAACGTGAATGCGGCGACTATGAAGAATGGGCAATGCTGAAATTGAGGCTCAGCGAGGGACTTGATTTTGATACGGCTGAAAAACGTTTCGGCGTAACAAAAGACGATATATTAAAAAAGTGCAGGCTGATTCCCGATGACCTGTATAAAACGGATGATAAGACGATAAGCCTTACCCCGAAGGGATTTCTGGTATCAAATGCCGTTATCGGCATATTAACGGATATATGATTTTTGGAGGAACTATGAACAAGGAATTACTTAAAGCCGATATTGAATCGGTACTTTCCGACAAGTATGAAATTACAGCGGACAAGGCACAGCCCTATCAGCTGCACGAAGCACTTTCATCTGCGATAATGAAACAGATAGCGCCTGTCTGGAAAGACAGCAGAAAGGCTCATCTTGCCACACGCAGAGCGTGCTATTTCTCAGCCGAATTTTTGGTAGGCAGAGCCATTTACAATAACCTGCTCTGTCTTGGCGTTGAGGACGATGCGAGAGAGGTCCTTTCCTCGCTCGGCGCAAAGCTGTCCGACCTTGAAGAAATTGAAGACGCCGCACTCGGAAACGGCGGTCTCGGCAGACTTGCGGCTTGCTTTTTAGACAGTGCCGCTACATTGTCTTTACCGCTTGACGGCTATGGCATACGCTATAAGTACGGACTTTTCAAGCAGTCTATTGTTGACGGATTTCAGAAAGAAGAGGCTGACGACTGGACAAAATACGGCGACCCGTGGAGCAGAAGAAACGAAAGCGACAAGGTAATTATAAACTTTGCAAATCAGACAGTTGTTGCAGTGCCTTACGATATGCCTATCGTCGCATACGGCACAAAAAACATAGGAACACTGCGTTTATGGCAGGCTGAGCCTGTGAATACATTTGATTTTCTCAAGTTCAATGCACAGGACTATGTAAACGCAAGCATAGAGCAGATAAAGGCTGAGGATATTTCGAGAGTGCTTTATCCTAATGACGATACAAGAGAGGGCAAGATTCTCCGCTTCAAGCAGCAGTATTTCTTCTGTGCGGCTTCTCTTGCCGATATTGTGAAAAAGCACAAGGCGGCAGGATACGACATTGAAAAACTGTACGAAAAGGTAACTATTCAGCTTAACGATACCCACCCCGTCATATCTATCCCCGAGCTTATAAGAATACTTGTAGATAACGAGGGTCTTTCTTTCGAAAAGGCTCTTGAAATTGCCAAAAAGACATTCAACTACACAAACCACACCGTAATGGCTGAGGCTATGGAAAAGTGGGGACTTGATATAGTAAAGGAAGTCCTGCCCGAAATTTACGATATTATTTTACAGATAAACGAAGCTTTCGTTGCCGAAATGTACGCAAAGGATATGCCCAAGGGCAAGACCGACTATATGAAGATGATTTCCGGCGGCGTTGTACATATGGCTAAGATGGCGGTTTACTGCTCAAGCTACACAAACGGCGTTGCGGCGCTCCATACCGAGATACTTAAGAACGATGTTTTAAAGGACTGGTATCAGCTTTTCCCCGAGAAATTCCAGAACAAGACAAACGGCATTACCCCAAGACGCTGGATTGCCCTTTGCAACAAGGAGTTATCATCGCTCATAACCGAACAGCTCGGTGATAATTCGTGGGTGACAGACCTTTCAAGGCTGAAAACGCTTGAAAGACTTCGTGGCGACAACAATATGATGCAGAGATTTATGGATATAAAGCAGGAAAAGAAAAATCAGCTTGCTGCATATATGAAGGCAAAGGACGGCATCGAAGTCGATACAAACAGCATTTTTGATATTCAGATAAAGCGTCTGCACGAATATAAGAGGCAGCTTCTGAATGCGTTCAGCATCCTTTATATCTACTTCGGTATCAAGGACGGAAGCATAAATAACTTCTACCCGACCACGTTTATTTTCGGTGCAAAATCCGCTCCCGGATATATGAGGGCAAAGGCTATCATCAAGTATATAAACGAGATAGGCAGACTTATCAATGCCGATGAAGAAGTAAACAAGCTGATAAAGGTCGTATTCGTGCAGAATTACAACGTTTCCTATGCGGAAAAGCTGGTTACTGCCGCCGATATTTCAGAACAGATCTCTACCGCAGGAACAGAAGCGTCCGGTACGGGAAATATGAAGTTTATGCTCAACGGCACTGTTACTCTCGGCACATATGACGGCGCAAATGTAGAGATAGTGCAGGAGGCAGGCGAAAGCAACAACTACATCTTCGGCGCAAGGGTTGAGGAACTTGAAAAGATAATGAAGGACTATGACCCGAGAAAGCTCGTCAGCAAGAACGCGAAAATCAAGCGGGTGCTTGATACGCTTATTGACGGCACGGTGAGCGATGGCGGAACAGGCGATTTCAAGGAGCTTTACTTTGCTTTGACAGACGGCGCAAGCTGGCACGTTCCCGATCATTACTACCTGCTCGGCGACCTTGAATCCTACGTTGAGGCAAAGCTGAAGGCAAACAGCGACTATGCAAACTCCCGTCTTGACTTTGCAAGAAAGTGCTGGGCGAATATGTGCTTCTCTGGCAAGTTCAGCTCGGACAGAACGATAAGCGATTACGCCAAGGAGATATGGAAGATAGAGCCGGTACAGCTGTAAGAGGTATAATGTATGATAAACGGTATACACCACGTTTCATTCAAATGCAGCGGCGAACAATTAAGAAGGGTTATCGCTTTCTACAGCGATACGCTCGGCGAGCAGATAGAACTTTTCTGTGAAAAGTAAACAAAACAGCCGCAGACCTGCGATAAAGCGGTCTGCGGCTTTGCTGTATTCAGCTGTCGATCTCGGGTATGCCGGTAGTGTAGCCATAGGCTGAGGCGCACTCTTTGGCGAGGATCAGAAACAGCTCTCTTGTGGCTGTAAGGGCGGAGAGAAGGTCGTCCGCATCGTAGCGGGAAAAGCAATCACCAAGCTTATCGACGATGAACGGCTCTGCCCACTGCTCTGCCATTCTGCCGTTATGCCATGTATCGTAGGCGGTGCCGTGAATGCAATGTTCATACATCTCGATAATTGTGATCAGTTTTGTCTTGAGATAGTCATTCACGCACATTATCGCTGTCAAAAACTCTCCACGTCTGATTTTCTTCTCTGCCCACACGGTATGGAACATAAAATCATTTGTAAGATTACGGAAACTTTCCTCTGATAAAGCGGTAAAATCACAGGGTGTGATTTTTGATGATTTACAAATAAGCTGTGATATGCCGCAAGCGTCATAACAAAGCGAAAAACCACGATTCAGAATAAAATCAGCATTGTGTGATTTAAGTAGATTTACAAGGCTGTCCTCAGACATAACAATCATATCGACATCGAGTGATTTTTCGAATAAGATACGGCGTTCTTTTTCTCCGGCAAAAGTATCTTCAACAAATGAATATACAGGCTTACACAATTTACCTATTATATTATTTTCATAAAGCAATATTTGCGGTTCAGAGCAAACGATAATCAGATCGAGGTCGGAGTATTCGTCCGCCTTTGAAATTTCTCTTGCCTGCGAGCCGACAATTATTACCGCCTTTATTTCGGGCTGAGCTTCGCACACAGCAAGCAAACGTTTCATCAGCTCATCGTAACGATTCATAGGCACCTCCGTTAAAGCAGAAAAGGAAAAGCCACAGTAAAAAGCTGTGGCTTAAGTTTGTGGAAAAAGTCTTGTATTTGATGTACTTCTGTTATATCTTTTAGTATTTCTCTATGATAGCAGGCTACAGATAGTGCTATTTGTCGGACAGATGCATTGTTTTTTATTTGCACTGCTATTTATTACATTTGCCATCATTTTCTCTTTTTGTAGGGGAGGCTGGCTTGCCCCTCCCGTCGCACTAACTTCTAACCATTCACCGAGTTTATAATCTGTCAACTATCAACCGTAACCTAAAGCTTAATTTCCTTGCAAATTGTTTATGGTAAGCACTACAATATTTCGGGAGGGGCGAGCAAGGCAAGGATGCCTGAAATGAACGCCCAAAGGCTTTGCAAGGACGCAAAGCCAACAGAGCGTTCATAAAGAGGCAAGGATGCCTTAGCGTGTGTGCCCAAGGGCTTTGCAAGGACGCAAAGCCAACCAAGCACACACAGACCCTCGCCCTACGAAAAGTTATGCACGAAGCTATACATATTATCAGGATAGTGCGTTTTTTAAGGTCAATGTCAGTGCAGTTGTACCGGTACACTCACGAAATTATTAATGACCTGTCGGCACGGAAACGGTTTTAAGCAGTGTTGGCGATATATTTCACCGGGTGGGGTTTAATAATCGGTTTATCTACAGACTGAAAGCCACAGTAAAAAACTGTGGCTCAGGCTGTCGAAAAACCTATATAATTTTTAAAAATGGGGTCGCAGGGGCGTAGCCCCCGACAGGGTCTAGGGGCGGTAGCCCCAGTAAAATCCCCCTTTCCCGGGGAAAGGGGGCAGGGGGATAGGGGGAGTGAGTTAGAAGTTTGTTTCAAAAACAGACTTTTTCTACAATCTGAAGCCACAGTAAAAAGCTGTGGCTTTTATTATTTACGTTAATACTTAAGCGGTTCAAGCTTTGTGAGATCGAACGGGGTTTCCTGATATACGCAGAAGTTGAGCCAGTTTGAGTACATAAGGCTTGCGTGACCTCGCCAAGTAAAATGCGGCGTCAGCTTAGGGTTATCATCGGGGAAATAGTTATATGGCACTTCTATCGGTATGCCCTTTTCCACGTCACGCATATACTCATCCTTGAGCGTGTTCCTGTCGTACTCGGCGTGACCTGTGATAAAAATCTGTCTGTTCGTGCGGTCTGCAACTATATATGCTCCCGCAATGTCCGAATAGGCAAGCAGTGCAAGATTAGGATTGGTTTCAATATCTTCCATCTTTACACCCGTATAACGTGAATGGGGTACCATAAAAATATCGTCAAAGCCCTTGAGAAGCGGGTGGTTGATCGCATTTATCTTATGGGGGAAGATGCCGAACATCTTCTTGTCAAGCACCTGCTTCTGAATACCGTAATGATAGTAAAGTCCTGCAAATGCCGCCCAGCAGATATGTACCGTGCTGAACGCGTGAGTTTTGCTCCACTCCATTATATCGCACAATTCCTTCCAGTAATGGACGGAGTTGAAGTCGAGCAATTCAACGGGCGCACCCGTTATAATAAGTGCGTCAAAATACTGCTCCTTTATCTGATTGAAGGTGGTGTAGAAGTTCACAAGATGCTCCTGCGAGGTGTTTTTCGGATTGTGGGTTTCCGTTTTCACAAGAGTAATATCCACCTGCAAGGGAGTGTTACTGAGCAGCCTTAAAAGCTGTGTTTCGGTAACTATCTTTGTAGGCATAAGGTTTACTATAGCGACCTTGAGCGGTCTTATGTCCTGTCGTGATGCTTTTTCATCAGCCATAACGAAAATATTCTCGTTGACAAGCGTGCTGAAAGCCGGCAGATTATTCGGTATTTTAATCGGCATTTACATCATCCTTTTCATTTCGTCATAATATTTGATTATACCACACGAAACGTATAAATGCAAGCAAAACAGATAATATCACCGAATTTGCGTGATTATTCCGATAACTCCCGATAAATCGTCGCAACTTGCAAAAACCTTTTCGGTAATTTCCGATGGCACGTCTACTATATCCTTTATGAACACTGTCCGTATACCCGACGCTATGCCTGCCCTGAGGCCGTTTGAGCTGTCCTCGACAATAAGACATTCCGACTTGTCAAAGCCCGTCTTTTCGGCGGCCGTTATAAATATTTCCGGGTCGGGTTTTCCTCTTGTTATCTCATCGCCGCCGATAATTCCGTCAAAATATCCGAGTATGCCCGAATGCTCAAGCTCCTTAGCCGCAGAAGCGTGATATGTAGAGGTGGCAACGTACATTCCGACTTTATTTGCTTTAAGATATGTGCAAAGCTCATCGAAGCCTTGCTTTACGGGTATGCCGTTCTTCTCTTCGTATTCCGAAAAATACCGCTTTGCGTATCCCCAGTATTTATCAAAGGGGTAATCCTTGCCAAGCTCGGAAAGAAAGAGGGTCTTCATCGAATCATAATTCAGTCCGATAGAACGGTAAGGAAGCGAAAGGTCAAACGGCAGGCTGTACTTATCAATAACATACTGCCACGCCTTAAGTCCTATCCTTTCGCTGTCAAGCAGCGTACCGTCCATATCGAATATTACCGCTTTAATCATTTATTCACCGCTACTACGGCACTGCATCCGTCAAGATGAACACTGCCCGATAAATCTATCTTCTTTCCGGTAAGCACATCTGTGAATTCACCGGAAATACCGGGATTGAAATCAAACGGATTATCGTCTATATTAAGAAGCGTTACAACTGTTTCGCCGTCACAGTCACGTCTGAACGAGAACTGTCTGTTTAAAAGCTGTAAGGGTGTATAATCGCCGTGAGCGAGTGCCTTTGAGGAGGTACGCAGATTACACAGCGCAGTGATCTCGGCTGTGAGATCGGCTATACCCTCAGCCCTGAACTTTTCCTCGTTATATTCAACACGCAGAGCGTCATCGCCGTTGCGCTTGTCACCCTCTATGCCGTACTCACTGCCGTAATAAACACCGGGTATGCCGGGCATCGTGAACAGGAGCGGGTAAATCACGGGAAGCTGGCGCTTATTATTAAGCATTGTGGCTATTCGTGAAACATCGTGATTGTCAACAAAGCTGTAAAGGAGCTTTCCTGTATAAAGACACCACTGCTCTTTTCCGAACTGGCGGTTGAGCGAATGCGCAATCTCGAACATATTAAGGTCGTTGAAGCTGGAGAACAAGCCCTTATAGCATTCATAATTGGTCACGCTGTCAAGCATTTCGGGATTCATCCAGCGGTTATAATCGCCGTGGAGCGTTTCGCCCATCAGCCAGAAATCGTTTTTCAGCCACTTGCAATGACCGTGCAGTTCCTTCAGGAAATTAAGGTCGAGGCAGTATGCAACATCAAGGCGAAGTCCGTCAATGTCAAATTCCTTAACCCACCCTGTGATGACCTCCTTTAAGTATTCCTTTACTGCGGGGTTGTACAGATTCAGCTTTACAAGCTCGTAATGTCCTTCCCAGCCCTCGTACCAGAAGCCGTCATTATAGCAGGAATTTCCGTCATTGATATGAAACCAGTCACGATAACTGTTGTTGCCGTTTCTGACCTCAACGAATTTTGTGAAATCTCTGCCGACGTGGTTGAACACGCCGTCAAGTATTATCTTGATGCCGTTTTCGTGCAGCTTTTTGCAAAGTGCGGCAAAATCTGCGTTTGTGCCGAGTCTGCTGTCTATTTTTGTATAGTCAACGGTATCATATCCGTGCGCTACCGACTGGAACACGGGTCCGAAATATATAGCGTTGAAGCCCATTTCCTTTATATGAGGAATAGCGTCCTCTATCTTTTTAAGTCTGTTTTCGGTGTTCTCCGAATAATCGTTTGTCTTGGGGCAACCGCAGAATCCTAAAGGATAAATGTGATATACCGCAAAGTTTGTGAAATCACTCATTTTGAAATCTCCCTTATTTATTTTACACATCCGTAATGGCATAAAGCTCCGCCGCCGAATCGAAAACCGGTTTATCCGAAACGAACAGAGCGATATTATGCTCCTGCGCTTTAAGCAAAGCGTCGGTATCCGGTTTTACCTTTTCGCAAAGCACAACACAGGACGCACCCGTGTGTGCCGCTACGGCTATTGTGTTTACGTTTCCGATAACGGTGAACCATGCACAGCCGTCAAGGTCTTTGGTCATTGCAAGGCTTAACAGGTCGCACGAAAACACATTATTTATAACACTGTCTTCGTTACCGCTGTTAAGCACTCCGAACAATCCTTTTTCTATAAGCTGTCCGACCGTCATTTGTGAAACCTGCCTTTACCGATTGTTACGATTTATGCCGTGTTATATGCAATATGCACAAATCCATTAGATATTATACCACATTTTGCGACCTGTGTAAAGTTGAAAAACAGGTGTTGAATTTGTAGAAAATGACGGTTTTTAGGTAAAAATAGAGTAAATTTATCCGATATAAAAATACCGATTAGTGCAACATCCACAAAGAGTTGTGCAAATTTTGGTTACTAATATATAGTGAAATTTACATAGCAAATATGTTATAATTATCATATTCCCGTGAGTCTGCAAGAATTGCGGGTCAAATCCAAGGAGGTTATATAATGGGTTCCAAAGAAAAAAATACCGTACCGTTCAACGGCACGCCCGAACAAGAAAAGGCACTGCGTGAAATGATCGGTAATCACAAGGGTCAGCAGGGCGCACTTATGCCTGTACTGCAACAGGCTCAGGAAATCTACGGCTATCTTCCTATTGAGGTTCAGTCAATAATAGCCGAAGAAATGGGAATACCGCTTGAAAAGGTATATGGTGTTTCTACGTTCTACTCGCAATTCTCACTTTATCCCAAGGGTAAGTACAAAATCTCGGTATGTCTGGGTACAGCCTGCTATGTTAAAGGCTCCGGCGACATATTTGCAAAGCTTTCCGAAAAGCTCGGAATTTCGGACGGAAAATGTACACAGGACGGCATATTCTCACTTGATGCCTGTCGCTGTATAGGAGCGTGCGGACTTGCTCCCGTAATGACAGTAAACGACGATGTATACGGAAAGCTGACCGTTGACGAAATTGACGGTATTCTGGCTAAATATACAGAATAATGTTTCCGGAAATTTCTCTTAACATTCTTGATGTTGTGCAGAATTCTATCGGCGCACGGGCTTCGCTTGTCGAAATAACCGTCAGCATTGACACATCGGCGGATACTCTTACGGTCATCATCAGGGATGACGGTCGGGGAATGAGCGAGGCAGAACTGTCAAGAGCCGTCGATCCGTTCTATACCACAAGAACAACGAGAAAATACGGATTCGGAGTACCTTTTTTCAAAGCCGCATCGGAAATGACCGGCGGCAGCTTCGAGATAAGTTCAAAAGAAGGAGAAGGTACTTATATAAAGGCTGTTTTTGTACTGTCGCACATTGACAGAATGCCGCTGGGCGATATGACGGGTACGCTTATATCGCTTATAAATGCGAACTGCCGTATAGATTTCAGCTATAACTATTCGGTTGACGAAAAGCGGTTTTCGCTTGATACAAGGCAGCTCAGAGCCATACTCGGCAGTGTTCCGTTAAATATACCCGAGGTCACGGGATATATCACCCGTTATCTTGAGGACAGTACAGCCGAGGTAAACGGCGGCATCAAATATTAACGACCACGAAAGGATAATTTAAGATATGAAATCTCTTGAAGAATTAGCTGCTATCCGTGACAAGATGCAGAACGTTGTGAACCTGAGAAGCGAAGCATCGGACTGCACAAGAATTGTTGTCGGAATGGCGACCTGCGGAATTGCGGCAGGGGCAAGACCTGTTCTCAAAGCATTTTCCGACGGGATACAGGAAAAGGGCATAAAAGACGTAATGGTAATACAGGAAGGCTGTATCGGTCTTTGCCAGTATGAGCCTGTTGTTGAAGTCATCACACCCGGCAAGGAAAAGGTAACCTACGTCAATATGACATCTGAAAAGGCTGTAGAAGTAATCGAACAGCACATTATCGGCGGCAACGTTGTAACGAAGTACACGATAAACTCCGCTATGTAAAATCTGAAAGGAAACTAATATATGTATCGTTCACAAGTATTGATATGCGGTGGTACCGGTTGTACTTCTTCAGGCAGTGTTAAAATTGCCAAAAGATTACAGGAAGAAATCGACAAGAACGGTCTTACCGATGAAGTTATGGTAGTCCGCACAGGATGTTTCGGTCTGTGTGCGCTCGGTCCTATTATGATCGTTTATCCTGAGGGTACATTCTACTCGATGGTAAAGGAAGAGGATATTGCTGAAATCGTTTCGGAGCATCTGCTCAAGGGACGTATCGTTACACGTCTTGTATACGATGAAACAGTCGCAGAAAACGAGATAAAGTCGCTCAAGGAAACCGACTTCTATAAAAAGCAGCACAGAATCGCACTGAGAAACTGCGGTGTAATCAATCCCGAATGTATCGACGAATATATAGGAAGAAACGGTTATGAGGCACTCGGAAAGGTCCTCAAGACAATGACTCCCGATGATGTAATTCAGGTAATTCTTGATTCGGGTCTGCGTGGCAGAGGCGGCGGCGGATTCCCTACAGGCAAGAAGTGGCAGCTTGCAAGAAACCTTGTCAAGGACGCAGATCAGAAGTATGTATGCTGTAACGCCGACGAGGGCGACCCCGGTGCATTCATGGACCGTTCGGTTCTCGAAGGCGATCCCCACGTTGTAATCGAGGCTATGGCTATTGCAGGCTATGCGATAGGCGCAACACAGGGCTATATCTACATAAGAGCGGAATATCCGATAGCCGTTCAGCGTTTACAGATAGCGATAGATCAGGCAAGAGAATACGGTCTGCTCGGAAAGAACATTTTTGACAGCGGATTCGACTTCGACCTTGATATAAGACTTGGCGCAGGCGCATTCGTATGCGGCGAGGAAACAGCGCTTATGACATCTATCGAAGGTAACAGAGGCGAGCCCAGACCCCGTCCTCCCTTCCCTGCGGAAAGCGGTCTTTTCAAGAAGCCTACCGTACTCAACAACGTTGAAACATACGCAAACATTCCTCAGATAATCCTTAACGGTGCTGACTGGTTCGCATCTATGGGTACAGAAAAGTCAAAGGGAACAAAGGTATTCGCACTCGGCGGTAAGATACACAACACGGGACTTGTTGAGGTTCCTATGGGTACTACACTGCGTGAGGTTATTTACGAAATCGGCGGCGGTATCCCCAACGGCAAGGCATTCAAGGCGGCTCAGACGGGCGGTCCTTCAGGCGGATGTATCCCTGCGGAGCATCTCGATATACCGATAGACTACGATAACCTTATCGCTATCGGCTCTATGATGGGTTCGGGCGGACTTATCGTTATGGACGAGGATAACTGTATGGTAGATATTGCGAAGTTCTTCCTTCAGTTCACCGTTGATGAATCCTGCGGTAAATGTACACCCTGCCGTATCGGTACAAAGCGTCTTTACGAAATGCTCGAAAAGATAACATCGGGCAACGCTACTATGGAAGACCTCGACAAGATGGAGAAGCTGTGCTACTACATCAAGAACAACTCTCTGTGCGGTCTTGGTCAGACTGCTCCCAACCCCGTTTTATCAACTCTGCGTTACTTCAAGAACGAGTATATCGCACACGTTCAGGATAAGAAGTGTCCTGCAGGCGTATGTCAGGATCTTCTCACATACAAGATCATCGACCTCAAGTGTAAGGGCTGTACAGCCTGCGCAAGAGGCTGCCCTGTCGGAGCAATCTCGGGTACTGTCAAGCAGCCCCACAGCATTGATACCACAAAATGTATCAAGTGCGGTGCTTGTATGGCTAAGTGTAAGTTCGGTGCAATTATTAAGGAATGATCCGGTTTGACGGATAACTGAAAGGAATAAATTTTACTATGGTTAATATAAAGATTAACGGCATAGAGTACGCAGTCGAAGAAGGTACAACCATCCTTGAAGCCTGTCGTCAGAACGGCATCAGAATTCCTACTCTCTGCTGGTTAAAGGATATAAACGCAATCGGTGCGTGCCGTATCTGCGTGGTTGAAATGACAGGCGCAAGAAGCCTTGTTGCATCATGCGTCTACCCGTTATCGAAATTTGATGAGGGCAAGAACATTCTGACGCACTCCCCTGCTGTATTACAGAGCAGAAAGATGACGTTACAGCTTCTGCTTTCAGATCACAATATGGACTGCCTTGCCTGCTCAAGAAACGGAAGCTGTGAACTTCAGGAGCTGTGTAAGGAACTTGGTGTTGACGATACGACATTTTTCGAGGGAGAGAAGAACGAGTACGATATTGACTACAGCTCGAAGCATATGTTCCGTGACAACAACAAGTGCATTCACTGCCGCCGTTGTATCGCCGCCTGCGATAAGCTACAGGGTATCGGCGTAATCGGTGCAAACAACAGAGGCTTCAAGACAAGCATCGACTGTGCATTTGATCTTGATCTTGCCGAGACCGCCTGCGTATCTTGCGGTCAGTGTATAACAGCTTGTCCTACAGGTGCGCTTGCAGAAAAGGACGATACGGACAAGGTATGGGACGCACTTGCAGATCCCGAAAAGGTAGTTGTTGTACAGACAGCACCCGCAGTAAGAGCATCGCTCGGAGAGGCATTCGGCTATCCTATGGGTACACCCGTAGAGGGCAAGATGGTTGCGGCTCTTCGCAGACTCGGCTTCAATGCAGTATTTGACACAAACTTCGGTGCAGACCTTACTATAATGGAGGAATCGCACGAATTCCTTGACAGAGTTACAAACGGCGGTGTACTTCCGATGATCACATCATGTTCACCCGGCTGGATAAGATTCTGCGAGGCTTACTTCCCCGAATTTATTCCCAACATTTCTTCCTGCAAATCTCCTCAGCAGATGAACGGTGCCATCACAAAGACATACTGGGCAAAGAAGATGGGAATCGACCCCAAGAACATTGTAAGTGTTTCTGTGATGCCGTGTACAGCTAAGAAATTCGAGATAGGCAGAGAGGATCAGTCTGCGGCAGGCGTTCCCGATGTTGATATTTCAATCACAACAAGAGAGCTTGTCAAAATGATAAACCGTGCAGGCTTACGCTTCAGAGATCTGCCGACGAGGTTGCCGATTCGCCTTTAGGAAACGGTACAGGTGCCGCTGTTATATTCGGTGCTACGGGCGGCGTTATGGAGGCTGCACTTCGTACAGCTGTATGGAAGCTGACAGGCGAAGCTGCCGACAGCCCTGTTGAATTCAAGGATGTAAGAGGCGTTGAGGGCATCAAGACGGCTGAATACAAGGTAGGCGACCTTACTGTAAAGGTAGCTGTTGTATCAGGTCTTGCAAACGCAAAGAAGTTCCTTACCAAAGTTAAGAACGGCGAGGTAGAATGCCACTTCATCGAGATCATGGCTTGTCCCGGCGGATGTGTAAACGGCGGCGGTCAGGTTATCCAGCCTGCAGATGTACGCAACTTTACCGACATCCGTGCAGAGCGTGCAAAGGCACTCTACAGCCTTGATGACGCAAACAAGCTCAGAAAGTCGCACGAAAGCCCCGATGTAAAGGAAGTATACGAAAACTTCCTCGGTGAACCCGGAAGCCACATTGCTCACGAGATCCTTCATACATCATATAAGGCAAGTCACTTAAGCAAGTAACAACCATTATATAACCGTGAACCGCTCTGTTGTACGGCAGGGCGGTTTGCATATTTCAATGCGGCTTTCGGATGCTATGACAGATTTTAGTTACTTAACTTTTAGCTAATAAGTTAAACACTGAAAATCGTTACATACATTAGTTTATATTGAATGTTTTTGAAACAAAAAATGAACGTTACACTGTTTTTATTGGTCGATTTGCACAATAATATTATACTAATTTTGACTATTATGTGAATTGAATTAAGTGTTGCAATGTGGTAAAATCAATGTAAACAGATGTGTGTAAACGATTGCAACACATTACATTATGGAGGTTTTTAATATGAATTTCAAAAGAATTCTTGCAGGCGTTATGGCCGGTGCTACCGCTATTTCTCTTGCAGCTTGCTCAAACAGCGGCAACGGGGGCTTTGATTCAACCGCTACTTCTGATACTTCAAGTACCGATACAACGATTGATGATGAAAAAGAAAATCCGGTCAGCGTTGGTGATATCAGTTTAAACGCAGGTGAAGATGTTGAGCCTGCAGAGCTTCAGTATCTCGGCTGCTATGATATAACAAAAGCCGGTGACGTAAAGCCTGCTTATAAGTATTTCTCGGAAAACTACGGCTGTACAATCAAATGTACAATAGTAGGATCGCTCCAGATACTTGAAAAGCTGACAACGGCTATTTCATCGGGCGAATCTCCCGACCTTGTTGACTACGCAGACAACACATTCCCGCTCATTATGTCAAAGAATATGTACACACCTCTTGACGAATATATGGATCTTTCCGCTCCTCAGTGGTCAGGTCTTGAGCAGTATATAAACAAGTACAAGTGGAACGGCAAGAATTACTACTACCCCTGGGCTTATAACGTTTCACCATACTTCCTTATCTATAACAGAGGAGTATTTGAACAGATAGGTCTTGATGATCCCAAAGAACTTTATGATGAAGGTAAATGGACATGGGACACTATGACAGATACAATACGTAAGTTCATAGACTCAGATTCAGACGGAAACAGAACAGGTCTTTACGGCGCTACCGAATATACAGCACAGGCTATTATTGATTCTACAGGCGTTCCGCTTATAGAAATCGGCGAAGACGGTAAGCTCGTAAGTAACTTCAGCAACGCAAATGTTGACAGAGCTGCTACATTTATGCAGTCGCTCAAGAGCGAAGGTCTTGCAAAGTTCCAGGAAGGCGTTATAAACATTACCGAAGACCCTATCGTTTCGGGTACGGCGGCATTCCAGGGTATGGGCGAATGGATCATCACTAACTATGCAAGAAAGATGACAAAGGATGATTCTCTTGATATATTCTTTGTACCCTTCCCCAGAGATTCACAGGCTGATGAATATTATTATTCAATGTCGGCATTTGGTTATCTTGTACCCGCAGGTTCAAAACTTGCTAAGCAGGCCTCTGTATTCATCAACTGCTGCCGTCTGAACACCACAGATGAGGATCTTAAGGCTACAACAAAGGCAAGTATCATGAAGAACAAGAAGTATACAGATGAGCAGTACGACTTCCTGTACAGCTTCAAGGAAATCAACAATTTCCACGCTGTAGTTGACGAGCCTTACGGTCTTGACGAAACAACAGGTCAGATAATCAAGGATATTCTCGGCAACACTCTGTTCGATCTTCAGAGCGAAACATACGCAGGTCAGTCTTGGACACAGATGCGTGAAGCTAATATCGGTTCAATCAACAAGCAGATTGAATACTACAACGGTCTTATCACAAGCGGTAACTCCTGAGTAGAATAAAGCGAATAATAATTATAACCGCAGTTTTCGGACTGCGGTTATATTTATGCGTTTTTTTGCATAGCAAAAGGGCTTTGAAAAACAAAGCCCTCGTATTATTTTACGGATTTACTTTACCATATCGCTGTTATTGATAGCGGAAACAAGTGCGCTGACGGAGCTGTTGATGATGTCGGTATGGATACCTGCGCCCCAGAACGAGTTTCCGTTCTTGTCGCATATCTCAACATAAGCCGCCGCCTTTGACTTTGAGCCTACCTCAATAGCGTGTTCATTATATGTTACTAAGCTGTAACTCAGTCCAAGACCGTTCTTTATAGCATCGCTCACTGCGTCAAGTCTGCCGTTGCCGCTGCCGGTATACACTGCCGTACTGCCCTTGTAATCGGCTGTAACGGTAGCTGTGATTCCGCCGTTTTCCTGCTTATAGTGCGCCTCAGTGATTTTCAGTGCGGTTTCCTTATTCACAAAATTACTGCGGAATACTTCATACACTTCATCGGGAGTAAGCTCCTTATGCTGATGATCGGAAACGGATTTAACCGTGTAGCCGACTTTTTCACGGAACTTCTTAGGCAGGTCTACACCGTACTTCTGCTGTAACAGATAACCGATACCGCCCTTTCCGCTCTGGCTGTTGATACGGATAACGTCACCGTCATACTGTCTGCCAATATCCATAGGGTCTATGGGCAGATAAGGAACTGTCCAATGCTCAGGGTCCTTTTCCTCACGCCACTTCATACCCTTTGCAATAGCGTCCTGATGTGAGCCTGAGAATGCCGCAAATACAAGAGAGCCGCTGTAGGGCTGTCTGTCGTAGACCTTCATACAGGTCATCTTCTCGTAAACCTCTGTTATCGAGGGCAGGTCGGAGAAGTCAAGCTTCGGATCTACGCCGTGCGAGTACATATTAAGAGCAAGCGTTACTATGTCAACGTTACCGGTACGCTCACCGTTTCCGAACAGAGTACCCTCTATTCTGTCAGCGCCGGCAAGCAAGCCAAGCTCGCTGTCTGCAACGGCACAGCCTCTGTCATTATGGGGATGAAGCGAAACGATAACGTTCTCTCTGTTCACCATATTCTTGCACATATACTCAACCTGACTTGCGTAAACGTGCGGAAGCGACATTTCTACGGTAACGGGCAGATTGATTATAACCTTATCATCGGGAGTGGGCTGCCATACGTCAAGCACCGCATTGCATATCTCAAGCGCAAATTCAGGCTCTGTTCCGGTAAAGCTCTCGGGCGAATATTCAAACTTGAAGTCGCCGGGTGTCTTTTCTCTGTATTCCTTGAGCAGCTTTGCTCCTTCAACGGCTATGTCAATAATCTCGTTCTTGGGCTTTCTGAATACCTGTTCTCTTTGTGCAACAGAGGTGGAATTATACAGATGTACAACTGCGTGCTTTGCACCTGCAAGCGCTTCAAACGTTTTCTTTATGATGTGTTCTCTTGACTGTGTAAGTACCTGAATAGTAACGTCATCGGGGATAAGGTCCTGTTCTATCAATGCACGGCAGAATTCATATTCCGTTTCGGACGCTGCGGGGAAACCTATCTCGATCTCCTTGAAGCCTATCGCTACAAGCACCTTGAAAAATTCGAGCTTTTCTTCAAGATTCATAGGAACTATAAGCGCCTGATTTCCGTCACGCAGATCGACACTGCACCATACAGGAGCCTTGTCTATGTACTCCTTTTTTGTCCAATCAAGACACTGTACGGGAGGCATGAAATATCCTCTGGAGTATTTGTTTGTGTTCATTGTACCTTTCATAAATTATGTCCTTTCCCTATTTGGTTTTCCGATGCAGGCATTTAAAAAGCAATGTAAATACACAAAACCCCGCCTCTGTAAAGAGACGGGGTAAATCCTCGTGGTACCACTCTTTTTGACACAGCGTTTACTGCCGTGTCCGCTTATGCCACATCTAACAATGTGCTTCTCTGTAACGGGAGAACCCGTCATAACTTACTGCAATGTTCAGCCATGCGACTCTCAGGCGAGCTATATCCGACCTTTAATATTGCCTTGCACCAAGCGGCAACTCTCTGTAAATAAACGTGCGGCTTTTTTCCTGATCAACGTCTTTTCCTATTAACAGATATTATTATATCTCAGAAAAACACATTTGTCAATAGTTTTTTACAAATTATTCACCTATCATTTCAATAAGCTGTTGCTGACTTATGACCGTAACGCCGAGCTGTTGCGCTTTGGTCAGCTTGCTTCCTGCCTCTTCGCCTGCGAGAACGTAGCTTGTTTTCTTGGAAACCGAGCCGCTGCACTTGCCGCCGTTCTGCTCTATAAGCGTTTTTGCCTCATCTCTTGTCATATCGGGGAGCGTTCCCGTTATAACAAATGTCAGACCTGCCAGCTTGTCGCTCTTTACATCAGACTGATATACCGTGTTCACGCCGTAAGATTTCAGCCTTTCGATAAGCTCTGTCATATGTGGCTCGTGGAGTGCAGTGAAGATGTTATTTGCAAGAATATCACCGAAATTCTCTACAGCGGAAATTTCTTCGGGCAAAGTTTCCGACAGCTTTTCTATACTGCCGAAGTGCTTCATCAGAAGCTGTGCGTTTTTCTGACCTATACCCTTTATTCCGAGTGCGAATAAAAGCCTGTCGGGAGAATTCGCTTTTGAGTTTTCGATATTTGCAATCAGCTTTGAAGCCGAAACCTTCGCAAAGCCCGGCAGCATTTCAAGGTCCTGCTGTTGAAGAGAGTAAAGATCGGCAACAGTGCTTATAAGTCTGTTTTCTACAAGCTGTTTTACTACCGCTTCTCCCAGCCCGTCGATATTCATAGCCGGTCTTGAGGCGAAATGCTCGATATTTTTAAGAAGCTGTGCGGGGCAATCAATGTTCACACAGCGGATAACCGCCTCGTCCTCCGCCCTTTCAGCCTTTCCGTGACAAACGGGACAGATATGGGGTATAATGAACGGCTCGCTGTTTTCGGCGTGGCTTACGCTTCTTACAACCTCGGGGATAATATCCCCTGCCTTGCGGACAGCGATAATATCGCCTATTCTTATATCCTTGCTGTCGATATAGTCCTGATTATGAAGCACCGCTCTTGATACGGTAGTGCCTGCAAGCCATACAGGTTCGAATACGGCAACGGGAGTGAGTGCGCCCGTCCTGCCAACATTTATCTCTATATCAAGCAGTTTTGTTTCCTTTTCTTCGGGGGGATATTTGAACGCTACCGCCCACTTCGGCACCTTTGCGGTACTGCCGAGCTCGTTTCTGAGTTCAAAATTATCGACCTTTATGACCGCACCGTCAATATTGTAGGAATAACTCTGCCTGTTCTCGCCTATCTCCATAATGCGTGAAACGGCGTCTTCGATATTATCAAAGGTCTTATAGCCGTCTATCACGTTGAAGCCGAGCGACTTCATATAGTCAAGGCTCTCGCTGTGGCAGGTAAGTTCTCTGCCCTCGATACGCTGAAGATTGAATACGAATATATCGAGTCCTCTTGAAGCTGTCATTCTGCTGTCCTTTTGGCGCAGTGAGCCTGCGGCGGCGTTACGGGGGTTCTTAGCCGGCTGTTCATCGTTCTCAAGCTGTTTTCTGACCAGCTTTTCAAAGTCGGCTTTTGGCATATACACCTCTCCCCTGACTTCTATAAAGGGTATCTTTTCGTGAAGTACCATAGGTATCGACTTTATGGTTTTCAGATTTTTAGTGATGTCCTCGCCCACAAAGCCGTCACCTCGTGTAGAACCTCTGACGAACACTCCGTCCTTGTATTCAAGTGAAACAGATAAGCCGTCTATCTTGGGTTCAACGCAGTATACAGCCTTGCCTACGGCTTTTTTCACACGCTCGTCAAATTCATACAGTTCGCCTTTTGAGAATACGTCCTGCAGGCTTCCCATCTGTACCTCGTGAGTAACCTTCTCGAATGTGTTGATGGCATATCCGCCGACGTGCTGTGTGGGAGAACTTTCGGAAACAATTTCGGGATTTTCCGCTTCTATCTCCTTTATTCTTCTCATCAGCCTGTCGTACTCATCGTCCTCTATAGTAGGATCGTCAAGAACATAGTAGTTGAAATTGTGCTGTTCGGCTTGCTTGCAAAGCTGTTCGTATTCACTTTTTATCTGCTCTTTATCCATTGTAATTCCTTCCGTTTTCGGTTATTCATACGGCTCTGCCTCAAAGTCATTTATTGCATCGACAATGTCTTTATCTTCGGATACCACATGAGTGAAGCTCTCAGGCACATTTCCGACAATGACCGTTTCGGCAATAAGAAAATCTCCGCTGACATCTGTTTGCACAGAATACATAGGTATGAATGCGGTAACGCTGACAGTTGTACGCATTATCATTCTGTGAAGCGTCTGGTTAAGTCCTGCATCGGTAAACTCGCTTATAAACACTGCATCGGCATAGCCCTTAGGCTCTACCTTCATTCTGACGGTAGGCCCTGAGCCGTGAAAAAGCGGTAATCCGCTGAGCGTTCCGACAGTAAGGTCAACGTTTTCGGTTTCGCCTTTCATAAGCCTGTCGTTTATCTCGGTCAGCATATCGTTCTTAATGCGGTTTATCAGCTTGGTGTTGCTTTCGATGGAAGAAACTCTGCCGTCAGCGGTATAGCTGAGCTTTACAAGAGCGCTGTATCCGGCATCCTCTCCAAGCTCTGTAAGCCGTTCGTTTATCGCATCATCTATAAGGCTCACAGTTACCGCTCTCGAATTATATTCGCACACGTTGATTATATTAGGTCTTATCATAAGCTGCAGCATTCCGGCAAAGCCTAAAAGAATAAAAGCCGCACCGATAAGTTTAAGCCCGAGCCTGCGTCTGAATTTCGATAGATCTCTTTTCATAAAATCACCCGTTCAAATATAATACTATATTCTGAGCGGGCGGATTTTATGATATTGATTACTTCATCTTATAGAATGCCGTAAATGCCTTATATGCCATATAAACGTCATTTTTTGCGGTAAGCTCATACGGTGCGTGCATAGAAAGCACGGGAACGCCGACATCTATCGTATCAATGTTAAGGTTTGCGATATAAGCCGCAACAGTTCCGCCGCCGCCGAAATCCACCTTGCCAAGCTCGCCTGTCTGCCATACGACATCGTTCTTGTCAAGCATATTGTGGATAAGTCCGACATACTCGGCGCTTGCGTCACTTGTACCCGACTTTCCTCTTGCGCCGGTGTACTTTGTGACAACAATGCCCTTGTTTACAAATGAGCAGTTGTTACGCTCGTAGCCGTCGGGGAATGTGGGATCGTAAGCCGCATTTACATCGGCTGAAAGGCAACGTGTGGCGGAAATTACCGTTCTTCCGTCACTGCCCATATTCTCGGCTAAATCGTAAAGGAAGAACTTGAGATATGCCGAGCGTAAGCCTGTGTTGCCGTCACTGCCTGTTTCTTCCTTGTCGGTAAGAACGCAGACGGCTGTCTTTTCGGGAACGGCTTTCATATCAATAATTGCGGTAAACGCAGTGTATGCACAAACTCTGTCGTCCTGTCCGTATGCACCGACAAGACTTCTGTCAAAGCCGACATCCTTCGCCTTGAAGGCAGGAACGCATTCAAGCTCCGCACTTAAGAAATCCTTTTCTACTATGCCGTATTTCTCGAAGAGAATATTCAGCAGATTGAGCTTTACCTTTTCGCTTATCTTATCATCTCTGAAAGGTCTTGAGCCAATGAGGATATTCAGCTCCTCGCCCTTTATCAGCTTTGTTGCGGGGCGCTTGTACTGCTCTTCCGCAAGGTGAGGCAGAAGGTCGGTCACAACAAACACAGGGTCGCCCTCGTCCTCGCCTATTCTTAACGTTACCTTGCTTCCATCGGCTCTTACTATTACACCGTGCAGAGACATAGGAACTGTAGGCCACTGATATTTCTTGATACCGCCGTAATAATGCGTCTTGAAGTATCCCAGCTCATCGCTTTCATAAAGCGGATTCTGCTTTAAGTCAAGTCTGGGTGAATCAATGTGGGCGGCAGTGAGATTTACGCCGTTTGAAATATCGCTCTTGCCGATAACGGCTAAGATTACCGCCTTTTCTCTGTTGAGGACGTATATCTTATCTCCTGCCTTGTACTGAGCCTTCTTGTCGAAGGGCTTGAAGCCTGCCTTTTCAGCCATAGCAACAGCGGTTGCGGCAGCCTCACGCTCGGTTTTTCCTGCGTCAAGGAATTTCTTGTAGCCCTCGCAGTATTTGTCTGCCTTCTTTTCTTCCTGCTCGCTCATAACAAGCGTTGCGTGTTTTTTTTCATAGAACAGTTTTTCCTTAAGCTGTTCTGCCTGTGATTTCTTTTCAGCCATTTTTCTTTGCCTTCCTTTATTTTTTATAAAGCCTGCAATAAGTATCGTAGGCATTTGTTATCTTGTCGACATAGTGCGCAGTGTCGGGATTCGGAATATCGGTCAGTATGCCATTTTTGGTATATCTGCTGTCCTCAAGCCACGATGAAACGCTGCCCGAACCTGCGTGATATGCGGCGGCCACCTCGCCCAGTTCCCCGAAGGTATCGGTAAGATAGCTGAGCAGAAAGCAGCCGTAACGGATATTATCCTCGGCGTTGTACATATTATCGAAGGTCATATCGGGGTCGTTTTCCTCGTCCAGCTTGTATCTTATCCACTCAAACGTTTCGGGCATTATCTGCATAAGCCCTCTTGCGCCGAGATAGGACTCGGAGTTTTCGTTGAATCCGCTTTCAACGCATATAAACGAGTATACTGCATACTTATCCAGCTTATACTGAGAAGAATAGCGATCGACAAGGTCGCTGTAAAGCATAGGATGGGTGGAACGTTCATATTTATCCGCACCGAAGAACACTCCGAATACTGCCAGTGTCACTGCGACAAGACAGACGAAGGTTATTATCAGCGGTTTTCCGCCCGTATTCTTGCGTTTTCTCTTAGTTGCCATTTATTATCTTTCTTGCTGTGGCATCGGCTTTTGCTTTAAGCGTATCAATATCGCCGTTATTTTCAATGCAGAAATCGCTTTTGCTTTTGTAATATTCCGCATCGTGCTGTGAGCCGAGCCGTTTTTCAGCACTTTCTCTTGTTATATTGTCACGCAGCATAATACGCTGTATCGACTTTTCCTTGTCGCAGGTGACGCTGATTATTCCGTCACATATAAAATCTATGCCGCTTTCAAAAAGCGTCGGTGCGTCAAGCAGTACAAAGTGCTTATCCGTATTACCGCACATTGAGATAACCTCGTAGGTTATGTAAGGATATATCGTATTGTTGAGCAGGGCGAGTTTATCGCTGTGCGAAAAAACGATATTGCCCATCGCCCTGCGGTCAAGTTCTCCGTCCTTTGTGATAACGCTGTCACCGAAAAGGCGGTGCAGTTTATCAAGGCAGGGTCTGCCTTTTCTTACGACCTCACGGGCGAGCCTGTCGCAATCAATTATTAAAAAACCTGCATTTTCAAAGCTGTCGCATACTGTGGATTTTCCCGCACCGGACATACCGGTAAGTCCGTATATCTTCTTATTTATCATTTTGTTCCTGCTTAAAGTATTATTGTCTTGAATGCCGCCGCACGAAGAAGCCTGTTGTATACGGCAGTTCCTACGCCCGTTTTTTCGGGGCAACGGACATAAGCACGCTTTGCTCCGAGCTCATCGGTCTTGCGCAGTACCGCAAACAGATTGTGCGCCTGCTCCTGCGCTGTGCTTCCGTAGGATATTGTCGGTACTTCTATGCCCTTTTCGCCGCCGAAAATCACGCCGTATGTGCCGCCGTCATTCTTGCTGTTCAAAAATTCAGCCAGCTTCTCATCGCTGTCGGTTTCAATAATAGTTATGTCGGCTCTGGGCGAATAATGCTTGTACTTAACTCCCGGAGAAATTACTTTTTCGTTTTCATCGGGCTTTGCAAATACATTCTTGTCGGTTTCTGTCTTTGCAAAGCGGCTGAGCATTTCGGCTGTTATTACACCGGGTCGCAGTACCTTTATGCCTGTTCCGCCGTCTGTAAAGCAGATAACAGTGCTTTCGACACCGTTTTTACATTCGCCGCCGTCTATTATCAGCGGTATTCTGCCGTTCATATCGGCATAGACGTGCTGTGCCGTTGTCGGACTGGGGCTTCCTGACAGATTTGCAGACGGAGCGGCAAGAGGAACACCGCACATTTTAATAAGATTCAAAGTATCCTCGTTGTCGGGCATTCTGACCGCAACTGTATCAAGCCCTCCGCTTGTCGTATCGGGAACTATATCCTTCTTCGGAAAAATCATCGTCAGCGAACCGCTCCAGAAATGCTCGGCAAGGGTAAGTGCAAGAGGGGAAATCTCCTTTACCGAATTTTTCAGCATATCAAGGTCGCAGATGTGGATAATCAGCGGATTGTCCTGCGGTCTGCCTTTAGCTTTGAATATCTTTGCACACGCATCGGGGTTATATGCGTCTGCCGCAAGACCGTATACCGTTTCGGTCGGTATCGCCACGACCTCGCCCTTTTTTATAAGCTCTGCCGCCTCGCACAATACCTCGTAAGACGGTTTCTTTATCTCTGTTTTCAAAAAAAGTCACCTTATCTCTGTTAATCATTGCCGCCTGCCGCCAGCTTTGCGGTTCTGTCGGCAATCGCAAGTGCATCAAACACCTCATCGCAGTCGCCGTTCATAAACTGCTCCAGCTTGTACAGCGTAAGTCCTATTCTGTGGTCGGTAACACGGCTCTGAGGATAGTTATATGTTCTGATTCTCTCGGAGCGGTCGCCTGTGCCGACCTGTATCTTACGTTCAGCCGCTATCTTGCTGTTCTGCTCGTTCAGCTTCGCCTCATACAGCTTGCTGTACAGCATCTTCATAGCCTTATCCTTGTTCTTGTACTGGCTTCTCTCCTCCTGACACTCTACAACTACTCCTGTAGGGTGGTGGATTATTCTTATGGCGGATTCGGTCTTGTTGATATGCTGTCCGCCTGCTCCGCTTGAACGGTAGGTCTGGAATTCAAGGTCGGCGGGATTTATCTCAACGTCAACTTCTTCAACTTCGGGCAGTACAGCGACTGTTATTGTTGATGTCTGTATTCTGCCCTGCGCCTCAGTTTCGGGTACGCGCTGAACACGGTGAACGCCGCTCTCGTACTTCAGCTTTGCGTACACTCCCTCGCCCTCGACCGAAAAGCTGATCTCCTTATATCCGCCAAGCTCTGTGGGGTTGGAGCTTATCACTTCTGTTTTCCAGCCTTTAGTCTGTGCATACATTGAGTACATCCTGAACATCGAGTTTGCAAAAAGTGCCGCCTCTTCTCCGCCTGCACCGCCTCTTATCTCAATAATAACGTTCCTGTCATCATCGGGGTCCTTCGGCAAGAGGAGAATCTTAAGCTCGTCTGTATACTCGTCCATCAGCTTTTTATTGTTCTCGTACTGCTCCTGCACTATTTCCTTGAAGTCCTTGTCAAGTCCGCCGTCAGACAGCATCTGCTCTGCTTCTTCAAAATCACTTCGGGCGGTCTTGTACATTCTGTACTTTTCGATTATCGGAGTCAGGTTCTTAAGCTCCTTCATCAGACTCTTATACTGCTCCTGATCGTTTATCACGTTTATATCCGTCAGCTTTTCGTTTATTTCATCGAAACGCTTTTCTGTTATTTCAAGTTTTTCTGTCATTATCTGTTCTCCGTTTCACGTTAAAAATCAAAATAGCTTTATTGTAAATAAACCACTATTTCTCCTCTTCAACGGCATTGCGGATAACCGATTTTATCTTTTTCTCGCACTTTGAGCGGGGCGTCATGAATTCACGTCCGCAACCTGTGCATTTCAGCTTGAAATCCGCACCGATACGAAGAACAAGCATTTCCTTGCTTCCGCAGGGGTGTTCCTTTTTCATTCTGAGAATATCTCCGACCTGTATATCCATTGTTCCGCTCCTTTCATCCGATATATAATTTATTGTACCACATCTGAAGTAATTTTGCAATTGCTGTGGCTGTTTTTTTGGTTTTTATGAATATATTTTCAATTAAAAGCGACATTATTGACTTATCTTTCGGATTCCTGCTTTCAGTAACGCTGTTTTTACTGTTTTGCACAAAAAACACTTGATTTTCACGTCGAAAAATGTTATAATTTTTGCAATATATCAGCAGATAATCAGAATGATATATCGGGGAGGGGTGCCCTTTGAAATCAATCAGAAATAAGTTCGTACTGATTATGATAGGCTGTATTCTGATATGCTCGTTTGCTATAAGCGCTATCGGCATTTTAGGCATCGACAACATTTCAAACGAAAACTCGGAAACGATAATGAAGCTGCAGGCATCGACCAGCGCTCAGAGCCTTGAGAAGCTGTTTTCCTCAGTGGAGCTTGCGATGAATACCTGCAATGACTATGCAGTAAGCCGTTTTGACAGCATAGAGAAGTTCAAAAACGACCCTGATACACTTGAGCGTTATAACGATTCTGTAGGTCAGCTTATAAAAAATGTACTTAACAATACCGATGCCGCCATCAGCGGATATATCCGTTACAATCCGGAACTGAAGCTATCTTCCGACGGCGTATTCTGGGTAAAGGACAGTGATAAAATAATCGCACATCAGCCGACAGCCATAGAAGCATACGACAAGGATGACGATGAACACGTTGCGTGGTATTACGAGCCGCTCAAAGCCAAAAAACCGGTCTGGATAAATCCGTACATAAATAAGAATCTGAACGATATAAAAATGATCTCATACGTTATTCCTCTCTTTGACAATAGCGGAACAGCGGTAGGCATTATAGGTATGGATATCGATATGAGCCGTATAACAGCTATGGTAGACGAAATAAAGCTGTACGATACAGGCTATGCTTTCCTGTGCGACAGCAATGGCAATATGGTATACCATAACCGTTATCCGAGCGGAATGACACTTGAGGAAATAAAGAAAAACAGCCTGTTTACATTCATTGACGACAACTACAGTGACGAACAGGCAGGAGATGTCATCAATATCCGCAATAGCGAAGGCGAAAAAAGAAAGCTGTGTGCAAAATTTCTCTCCAACGGTATGGCGGTCGTAATCTCCGTTGCCGATAAGGAGATAGGCAGAAAACGTATCTCGGTAATGATACAGGACGCATTTGCCGTTGCTGTTGTGCTTATAGTTACCTCGTTACTTACCTTCAAGTTTACGAGCATCATAGTAAAGCCGATAAAGCATCTTACCGAAGTTTCCAAAAAGATAGCGGCAGGCGACCTTGACGTTGAAATAGAATGTAAGACAAAGGACGAAATAGGCGTACTTGCCTCAAGGTACAGCGATACCGTAAAAATGCTCAAGAAGTATATCAACAAAATCAACAAGCAGGCTTACACCGACGCTGCGACTGATGTCGGAAACAAGGCCGCCTATCATGACGCAGTACAGCGTATAGACAAGATGAGCCAACACGCAAACGGCGATTATGCCATTTTTGTAATGGATATAAATTATCTCAAGATGTACAACGACAAATACGGTCACGAATTCGGAGATATGCTGATCTCGGACGCAAGCACGATAATCAAGAGAGTTTTCGGCGATTACAATATTTACCGCATAGGCGGCGACGAATTTACGGTAATCATAAATTCCCCGGGAAATGATCTGTGCGAACAGCTTGTCAAACGCTTCAAGCAGGAACAGGAGCTGTTCAACCGTAACGCAAAGCATTATGAGCTGGGTGTCCGTATTGCCGTAGGATATGCGGTGAACAATGCGACCGACAGGGATTATGCCGATGTATTCAACCGTGCGGACAGACAGATGTATCTGGATAAGCAGGAAATAAAGAAAACCGCCCGTGCAACAGATTATGTTGACAACAGATAAAATACAATAAGCTAAAGCTCCGGGAGAATGACCGGAGCTTTTTAATATCCCGACAGCATTACACTATCGGTAGCAGGTACAGCTTTTTATCTTTCTGACACTGTAGCTGTCATCATCCGCAATATCCGCATAAATGCCGTCGCCCGTGCTGAATTCTCCCGAAATAATACCGTCTGAAATCATGTTGCGGACGTTCTTGTCTATCAGCTTTGCTATAGGCCTTGCACCTTCGTTTCTGCTCTTTGCTTCGGCGCATAGCTTTTCTGACAGCCTTTCGCTCCACGAGAAAGCGATACCCTGCCTTTCACACTGCTTTGAAAGCTCTGAAAGCATTTTTTCGCATATCAGCTTATATTCTGCGCAGGACAGCTCATTGAATACGACCACCTCGTCCACCCTGCCGAGAAATTCGGGACGGAAGTATTTTTCAAGTTCTCCCTTTACAAGTCCGGAAATTTCCTCCTGACGTTGCTGTATGCCGAATCCGAGCCTGCTCTTGCCTTTTGCGATAAGGGTGCTTCCGATGTTGCCGGTCATTATTATCACGGTATTCGTAAAATCGACCGTTCTTCCGCCGGAATCGGTAAGTCTGCCGTCATCAAGCACCTGAAGCAGAATGTCGAAAACATCGGGGTGTGCTTTTTCTATCTCATCGAACAGAACAACGCTGTAAGGCGATTTTCTCACTCTGTCTGTAAGCCTGCCTCCGTCCTCATATCCGACATAGCCCGCAGGCGCGCCTATCAGCTTTGAAACGGAATGCTTTTCGCTGTATTCCGACATATCAAATCTTATAAGTGCTTTTTCTGTGCCGAAAAGCGCTTTCGCAAGCTCCTTACAGCACTTTGTCTTGCCTACTCCTGTCGTACCTAAAAATATGAACGAGCCGACAGGTCGGTGTTCGTCCGAAAGCCCGGAGCGACCTCTCCTTACTGCGTTTGCTACTGCTCTGACGGCTTTTTCTTGACCTATAACATTTTCGGACAGCGTTTTTTCAAGGCAGGCGAGCCACTTTGTTGTATCTTTGCCGTTATACCTTACGGGGATACCGGTATACTGTGTTACCACATCTGCTATATCGTCTGCTGTAAGAGTCGCAGTATATCCGCCGGTATTTGCACAGAGCGTTTTTTCCTGCTCTCTGAGTTTCAGCGCAAGTGCGAAATCCTTATTGTTTATAGCCCGTATTTTTTCATCGGACAGTTCCTTCAGCTTTTTGCCGACGCTGTCTTCTCTGCTTCGGCTGAGCCTTATTTTTGCCGAGCCTTCGTCAATAAGGTCGATAGCCTTGTCGGGCAGAAAGCGGTCGTTTATATACCTTACTGACAGACCGACAGCGGCGGAAATAGCCTCATCGGTTATCTTCACTTTATGATAGCTTTCGTAGCGGCAACGCAAGCCGTTGAGAATGGTAACAGTTTCTTCTTCCGTAGGCTCGTTTACGGTGACGGGCTGCAGTCGTCTTTCCAGTGCGGGATCTTTTTCGATATACTTCTTATACTCGGCATTTGTCGTGGCACCTATAAGCCTTATCTCTCCCCTTGCCAACATCGGCTTGAGAATATTCGCCGCATCTATCGCACCCTCTGCCGCACCTGCTCCGACTATATTGTGTATTTCATCGATAAAAACGATAATGTTACCGTCGTTTCTTATTTCATCAAACACACGCTTGAGCCTTTCCTCAAAATCGCCTCTGTATTTTGCACCTGCAAGCATAGATGTGATGTCAAGCATATATATCTTTTTCGTTTTCAGTTCATCTGGTACGTTACCGCCTGCAATTCTCATCGCAAGGCCCTCCGCAATGGCGGTCTTTCCCACTCCTGCCTCGCCTACAAGGCAGGGGTTGTTTTTCGAGCGTCTTAAAAGTATCTCTATAACACGGTTTGTTTCACGTTCACGGCCAAAGCACGGATCTATTTTCCCTTCCTGTGCGAGCATCGTAAGATTCCTGCCGTATCCCGAAAGTGCGGATGGCAGTACGCTGCCGTTTCTTTTACCCTGCGGAGTATTTTTCTGCGTATCCGTTCCCTGATCCAGCACAGCCTCGCCTGAAATGCCCATTTCATGCAGGAATACCGAAGCATAACACTCATTGTCACGCATTATGGCACGAAGTATATGATCTGTTCCTGCGGCGGTTTTGCCGGCGTTTCTTGCTATCATCACGGCACTTTCAAGTATCCTCCTGCTTCTCGGGGTGAAGTCGGATACGGTAAGCTGTGTGGGAAGCCCTTTTCCGATGAGGGCATTTATCCGTGACGCTATAGAATTGCAGGTCACTCCGCTTTGGCGAAGTACCGTATAAGCCACACCGCCGTTACTGCCGCACAAGCCGTAAAGTATATGCTCGCTTCCGACATAAGTGTGTCCCATGCTCATAGCACAGGTAAGCGCACAATTGAGCGCATCGTTAGCCTTGTCTGTAAATCCGTTGAATTCCATACTATGACCGCCTTTCTCATATACAATTATAGGCGGATATTTCCGGTTTAATCACAAAATCACAGCGTTACAGCAAAAACAAAAGTAACACATTTCAGCCGACGGCATATTATGTACTATGAGCAACGCTCAAACGGCTTAGCTCAAATAAAACAACGGAGGAAACATATCATGTTCTGTTCAAACAACTCTTGCTGGTGGATCATTCTTATCCTCTTATTCGTATGCTGCGGCGGATGCGGAAACTGCGGTGGCGGTTGTGCAAACAACGACTGCGGCGGCGGATGCGGATGCGGCAACAACTGCGGAGGCTGTGGCTGCTGATAACCATACGGCAAAGGAGCTCCATCGGGGCTCCCGATTTTTTTGTGAAAAATAAACAAGGCGGAGTTTTATCCCTTGTGCAAAATTATCTAAATATAATATGGTAAAAAAAATCGGAAAATGAGTATAATTATAAGGATAAAGGTAGATTTTATTATAAAGAAGGAGACTTGACGTTGAAAAGAGAAGATTTAAGGAATATAGCGATTATCGCACACGTTGACCACGGCAAGACGACACTGGTCGATGAAATGCTGAAGCAGGGCGGTGTATTCCGTGACAATCAGGAAGTTGAAGACAGAGTAATGGACAGCAACGCACTCGAAAGAGAGCGTGGTATCACGATCCTTGCGAAGAATGCCGCCGCACACTATAACGGCGTTAAAATCAACATAGTAGATACTCCAGGACACGCCGATTTTTCAGGCGAGGTTGAGCGTATATTGAAGATGGTAAACGGCGTACTGCTCCTTGTTGACAGCTTTGAGGGTACAATGCCCCAGACAAGATTCGTTCTTCAGAAGGCGCTTGAGCTTGGACTCAAGGTAATAGTTGTAGTAAACAAAACAGACCGTCCCGACGCCAGAAACAAGGAGGTTGTGGACGAAGTGCTTGAGCTTCTGCTTGACCTTGACGCTTCTGACGAACAGCTTGACAGCCCTGTTATCTTCTGCTCGGGCAGAAACGGTGTAGCATCATATTCACCCGATGTTATGGGCGAAAACTTCAAGCCGCTGTTCGACAAGATAATAGAACACATTCCCTGTCCCGAGGGCGACCCCGACGGCGATTTACAGCTGCTCGTTTCTTCCATCGACTACAACGACTATGTAGGCAGAATTGCGGTGGGAAGAATTGAAAGAGGTACGATAAAGCAGAACCAGGAAGTTATGGTATGCGACTACAACGGCTCACACAAGCCCTTCAAGTCAAAGGTAGTAAGCCTTTATACATTTGAGGGTATGAACAAGGTACCCGTGACAGAGGCTACTATCGGTGATATTGTATGCTTATCGGGTATCGAGGGCATTACTATCGGTCAGACTATCTGTGCGGTAAATAATCCCGAACCTCTGCCGTTTGTAAAAATAAGCGAACCGACAGTCGAAATGACATTCTCGGTAAACGACAGCCCGTTTGCAGGCAGAGAGGGTAAGTTCGTTACGTCACGTCAGATAAGAGAGCGACTTTACAAGGAGCTTTTGAAGGATGTATCGCTGAGAGTTACAGACAGCGAAAACTCAGATGCTTATAACGTAGCAGGCAGAGGCGAAATGCACCTTTCGATACTTATCGAAACAATGCGCCGTGAAGGCTATGAGCTTTCGGTCAGCACGCCCCGTGTACTTTTCAAGGAAATTGACGGCGTAAGATGCGAGCCTATCGAGCGTCTGCTGATAGATGTACCGGACAACTGTGTCGGCTCGGTTATGGAAAAGATGGGCGTAAGAAAGGCAGAGCTTGTTCATATGCAGCCTATAGGCAACAGAACAAGAATAGAGTTCCTTATCCCCTCAAGAGGCTTATTCGGTTACAGAAGCGAATTTATGACAGATACAAAGGGCGAAGGCGTACTGAATACCGTATTCGACAGCTACCGTCCTTATATGGGCGAAATCCCCACCAGAACGGTCGGTTCGCTTGTTGCGTTTGAATCGGGTACGGCGATGGCTTACGGTCTGTTTAACGCACAGGAAAGAGGTACTCTGTTCATAGACGCAGGCGTTCCCGTTTACGAGGGAATGGTTGTCGGAGTTTCTCCGAAGGCAGGCGATATTAACGTTAACGTGTGCAAGAAAAAGCACCTTACAAACACAAGAGCCAGCGGCAGTGACGACGCATTAAGACTTATCCCCTATAAGAGAATGAGCCTTGAGGAAAGCCTTGAATTTATTAACGATGACGAGCTTGTCGAGGTAACTCCCAAGACGATAAGAATCAGAAAGAAGATTCTTGATAACGATCTTCGTGCAAAGGAAGACGCTAAGAGAAAAAAACAGAACGCATAAAACGGATATAGCAAAAGCTGTGGTTTCATAATCGAAACCACAGCTTCTTTGTTATGCTAAAACGCTGTGCGGAAAATTATCCGTAAAAAGCAAAAACGCCGTGAATATTTCCACGACGAATTTTCTGGAGCGGATTACGAGGCTCGAACTCGCTACCTCCACCTTGGCAAGGTGGCGCTCTACCAGATGAGCTAAATCCGCATATTTAACTGGTGCCTCCGGTCGGAATCGAACCAACGACACGAGGATTTTCAGTCCTCTGCTCTACCGACTGAGCTACAGAGGCAGAAATCCATTAAAAATGGCGACCTGGATGGGACTCGAACCCACGACCTCCGCCGTGACAGGGCGGCGTTCTAACCAACTGAACTACCAGGCCATTGGTGGAAACTATAGGGCTCGAACCTATGACCCTCTGCTTGTAAGGCAGATGCTCTCCCAGCTGAGCTAAGCTTCCACATAAAAGGTTTTGATTGAAAACGGGCTACCCAACGTTTAATTTGTCTTGCGAACCTTGTTTTGTTCTCGCCACCTGACAGTAATATATTTTACACGAAAATTACGCATTTGTCAACACTTTTTCCGAAATTTTTATTGTTTTGTGACATTTTTCTGTTTTATCAACATTTATTTGTCATGTTTGTCTGTTTTGCACAAGAATAATATGCTTTTCTGCGGTAACAATATTTTAAGGGTGCGTATGTTGATTTATTCACAGGCATCACGTTTAACGGAAGGACGGTAACGCAACTATGCTTGACAAGATAGCACTTTTTATATTGCTTGTAGGCGGAATCAACTGGGGACTTGTCGGTCTGTTCCAGTTTGATGTTATAGCCTGGGCATTCGGCGGAAGTGCAAGTGTTATGAGCAGAATTCTGTATATAGTAGTAGCGCTTGCGGCTATATGGTGCATTTCGCTTTTCTTCAGGCAGAACGAAATTATAAGCACCGGCAGAGATAAAGACAGGATAAACAACTGATAAATGGACACTGTAAAATAACAGCCTAATGAAAATCCGGGACTCACTTTTTTCGTGAGCCCCGGTGTTTTTTGCGGAAAACAATACAAATATTTTAGATTTTGCGGAAAACTGATTGTTTTTTTGGTATGACAAAGCAAAGGTGTGGGGATTTACACCTTTGATGTTAAGGCAATACCGCACAATTAACGGCTATCGCCTTTGCCACACGCTAAGCTTGCATATTTCCCGTCATCTTACACAAATTTTGCTTGACAGGCGCAAGCCTGCCTGCACTCAATTTATACAATCTGACTAAGCAATCGCACGACAATAACTATGCGGTATTGCCTTTATTTTATTTTTGTAAGCACACCTTTATCCATTTCGCAAACTGTATCACAGAGAATTTCGATATCTTCTGATGAGTGAGAAGCAATAAGAATTGTTTTTCCACGTTCTTTTAATTCAAGAAGATACTTTCTCATATCTGCGACGCCATCCTTATCAAGACCGTTAAACGGTTCGTCAAGAATTAAAATTTTCGGGTTTTCCATAATTGCTTGCGCAAGACCTAATCTCTGACGCATACCGAGAGAATACTTTTTCACATGACGTTTCAAATCGGGATCAAGTCCCACTTGTTCCATACTTTTCTTTATTTCTTGTTTACTGATTTTATTATTGAGTCCTGCAAGCAGTTTTAGATTTTTATAGCCTGAGTAATAAGGGATAAATCCGGGTGTTTCGATAATTATCCCCATATTTTTGGGGAAGTCAACATCCTTACCGACGCGTTTTCCGTCAACCGTTATTTCACCGCCCGTTGGCTTGATAAATCCGCAGATGCACTTCATAAGCATTGTTTTGCCTGAACCGTTTCTTCCTATAAGTCCATGGATTTTACCCTCGTCAAAGCTCACTGTTATGTTTTTCAAAATATTTGTTTTACCTATAGTGAGATCTATGTTGTTTATGTCAATTATTCCCATCACTATTCCACCTGTTCTATATTTGCAAATTGAAACCGCTTTACTGCGATAAGATTTAATAGTACTAAAATAATAACTGCTATACAAAAATAAATGTAAGAATACCATATCGGAACTATTGGTTTTCCGATTATTTCTTCATAGTGCAGCCAAACTATTGTATTTGCCATCGGGAACGACCACATTATATTCATTTTCAGCGAACAGGTAACAACGCCTGCCGCAACAATAGAAATTGCCGCAAAAAGTCCAAATGACTGAATATGGATCAATTTAAAAAAATATATTATCATTGACAGCAGGAAAAGATATGCGCACATAAGAGCAAGCGTTTGCAAGATCGCTGTAACAAGAGGTATCTGATTATACAGATTTGAAGGCAGAAGCGATGAGGTAAAGCTGTTTGCTTCATCAGGAAAACGAGCGGAATATTTTGTAACAACATCACTCCACGTTGTTGAAAACTCGCCTTTTGATAGCAGTACGCTGCCTGTCAGTACTACGCACAGAAAACTTATTATAGACATAAGCAGAAATATTACCTGTCCCGCAAACCAGTTAAATCTGCCGGTTCGCTGAATAAAAAACAGTGTATTTCCGGTCATTTTAGGATAATCGCTTATAAGCACCATAAATACGCAGGGCATAAGCATAACCAGCATTCCCGAGTTTCCGATCGCAACAAACGGTTCAAGTATGTTTAACGGCATTCCCATCTTTGCCGAACGTTCAAGCAAAGGCTCTATGGCAAGAGTACGCATAAATACAAGAAGCACTCCCACAATAATGACTCTTGGATTTGTTATCCACTTTATGTATTCCGATCTTGCTACAGATAATACACATTTAAAGTTTCTATTCACCGCTGTCGAGCCTCCTGCTTTGTGTAATAAGATAAATTATTGCTGCTGAAAAAAGAAGCGCTCCGTTATAGATAAGTACAAGCTTTTTATCATTCCCAAAGTCAGAAAGATATGAAAGTGCGTCAGGATTAAATATTGAACTGATTTTCAGCATTTCTGTGTCAACATTATTGTAATCGGAAACTGCCTGCGATTGCAGCTTTATGCAAGTTTGACTGACTGCATATTTTATAAAAAATGGTATGCACAGCACAAGATATTTGTTCCTGATGAAACCGGTAAACATAATCGCAGGAGCTGCGCAGACCGCTCCGTACAAAAACATTTCTCCAAGTTTTTTTTAGTATAATAAAGCCATAACCGTTTTGCGTTATATCCGGATAACTGTAAACGAGAAATTCTTCATATGTTTTTTTCAACTCAGCACTGTATTCATTTATATTTGGGAATAAAGCATAGTCTGCCAATGTAAACAATCCGAAGCCCAGCATAACCGCAAATCCTCCGCACAAACATGCAGTTATGAATTTAGACAGATTATAACATAACTTTGAACTTCGGAAGATTTCAAAGCGCACCGACTTTGCCTCATATTCGTCACACACAAGAGGAATAAACGCAAACGCAGATATAAGCGGAATAAAAAGAGAGAGCCAGCTTCCTGCCCCTTTAAGCATAACCTCAAACGAACAAAATCTTGTATCGCTAAGCATAAAATCTTTGTCAAAGGTTTTATACGCCATAAATACTGAATACTTATCACCGTTCATTGAGTCTTCATAGATGTATGCGGAGAAGCAAAGTACAGCCGTAAAGATAATACAGATATAGAAGCCGTAGCCTGTAAGTATTTTGTATATATTAGTTCTTATGTTTCGGATCATCATTGTATCAACTCCATGTTTTCGGGAGCAGTAAAATATCCGAAATTTCCGCCGTCTTTTGCGTCAACATAACAAACATATGTCAAGTTGTCGTTAGGATTATTATCATCAATTGATACAGTGTCAGTTAATGATTCTATAGTTGTATTATCTGTACCGCTGTCCTTATTTGAACAATCGGTAAATAACATACTTGATTTAAGCATAGGAATCTCCTTCCTTCATGCAAAGTGCCAACGCTGTAATTTCAGTTCTAAAATGGCTTATATGATATATAACTGCACTCTTCGCTTGCCGCATTTACATATACACAATAGTATAAATCATCGTTCGGGTTGTGAGTTACAAATTTCCACGAAGGTTCGAGGTGGGCTGTCTCATAGTCGTCACTATAATTTCCCATGTATACAAATTCTATCGTCTGCAATTCAAACTTAACTCCCTTCGTCAGCGTATTGCTCATAATATTTACAGCATTTTCTAAAGTGCAGATGTTTTCAATAGGTTTTTCTATTTCGCTTATATTCGGAAAGCTTAAATCAACGAATGCATCAATATCATTCTTTTTTATCATAAGCGCTTCGCCGGATACCATATGTTGAAGTGAAGCATCTTGAGCTTGATTGGTGTATGCTTCATCTCTTCTATCAAAAGGAATATTATTCCATGCGGTGCTGAATTTAAAAACATAGCAATAGATATCATCATGTATATTATAAACATCTATAGTTGAAACATATATTGAATAGTTAGAATCAAAATCACACGGTAAAGAAGATAAGTAGTCTTTCTCAAAATATGTTACAGCCTCACCTATAGAAACATTACCGTCAAGAATACGGTATGTTTCATCATTGTGCGTTCCATCATTAAAGTAAGATGCAACCTTGTTATTCATATCGGACGGTATCCATGATGAAACTTTTGTATCATCTGTTTTGATGAGTGAGTATGCTTCTCCCTTATTCATCCAATGAGGAAAATCGTCAGAACGAAGCCACCATAAGTACTTATTATTATCTGTATCTCTATATAAAAATGAAAGAATATCTATATTACCGTTTTGTATTTGCTCAAGGTAATTATCAATCTTTGGATACCATGCATGTTTACCGTCATCTTCATTTTGATTATACACAATATTTTTCGAAAATGATGAAAAGAGCGCATTTGAAGAATTGTACTCGCCGAAAAAAAACTCACAGTATTTTTTGAAATTTTCAAGATTTTCGTTGTGTGGTACTCCACTACTATTCGCAACTGTCACATTCAGACTACTGCATGTATTTAATTCAGGAAGACGTGCACTGCAATTTGAAAAATCTAAATTAACATAGTTTTTATTCCTACAATTTTCATAATCAGACAAGAAATTAACTGATACGTTTTCTGCTGTATCAGATTTTTTTTCGATATCTGTGTTTTGATTATTGCAAGCAGTTAAAAACAACAATGAAACAAATGTAAACAGTAAAATCTTTTTTTTCATATTCGATCTCCTCTGAATAATCAAAGTAAAGTGCGGCTATGCCGAACTTTACAATACAAGCTTCATAATGATAACAAACACGGACTATCTGCTTATGATACCGGTTACGTTAAGTACAGCTTTTAACGAAGTATAGGCTACCATTTCATATGTAACATCTTTAATTTCTCCGCTAATATACCATCTTCTTGAACCGGTATTATTATAGACAATTGAACCGGTTGACATAGTGTGTGTAGTAGATGATAATGTCAAGCTTCTGTTTGTAATGTCTGACATTGTGTTTACCTTACCGGTGTATACCTCGGAAGATGCTTTCATAGTTGCAGAACCTGTACGACTTTCACTGGTTGGCGCCCCATGAACATTAACATATCTTGCACTCCAGCTTGCAGTTTCTGAAACAGCGCTTACACTCATACCTCCGAATCCAACCGCCATAGTAGTCGTTGCCATGACAATGGCAATCAGCCTTTTAAACGTTTTTTTCATTTAAATGTCCTTTCCGATTGATTTTATCAATCATAAAAATATATATCTTACACATTCAACTTGTAGAAAATGTGTTTGATATTTAGTCCTTTTCTGCTTAAAATATCTCCTAATATTTTCCGCTTCTGATTTGCATAGATTATAAAAGCTTTCAACTGTGCGTAACAAATATCATACAATAAAATACTTTATAAAGTCTGTTTGATTGTTCATAGTTTAACATATTAAATGAAATTTGTCAATGGATAAAACGACAAAATTAGGCAAAATCATTTGTGTATTATGCACTGATTTATGTCAATTTTGTATATAACGCAAACTAATAACACGAGGAAATTATTTATGGCAATATGATCAAAAACCTCACAGAATGTATATACCGGAGCAGAAATTTTTATCTTTTTTGTAATTTCCGGTGGTAATTTTAGGCAATACCGCACAAAGATTGTGCGTCAGGTGCGCAGTCAGATTTTTCGTCAGATTGTACGGAAAAACCGCAGGCATACTAACGTATGTCAAGGGTTTTCTGTGCAATATAACGGAAAAGATGCAAGCAGATGACGTACAAAGCTTTTATGCGTTCTTTGTGCGGTATTGCCTTTAGTTGATATGGTGTATAATATCTAACTGTGGCAGTAATGTTTTTCACAACTCAATTATATAACAAAAAAGACTGCATTCCTACCTTTCGGAAACAATGCAGTCGATTTTTTTGTTTCGGTTGTTTTTTACAGTGCCTATCATATTCACGCTCCTTACAGCATATATTTGAGCAAACGATATGCACTGTTGATATAAGAAGGTGCTGTCTTATGAAAGGGGCGATTATGTGAAAGCCGGAACAATAACGGTACCGGATACGAAACGTGAAAGATGTGTTATACTCGGAGAATATATAATAGATAACGAAGCAACAGTAAGAAGCACAGCAAGGGTGTATGGTATAAGCAAAAGTACCGTACACCAGGATGTTACGGTAAGGCTTGCGAAGGTAGATCCGCATCTTGCAGGTAAGGTCAAGGAGGTATTGCAGAAAAACAAGGACGAGCGGCATATAAGAGGCGGTCTTGCAACAAAGCTGAAATATCAGAACGGTTCAAAATGATACATAACTGCCCCTCAGTGTGAACGACACGCTGAGGGGCGGTTTGACTTATTGCTGTTGATTTTCATCCTATAGCGTCCTGTACGACATCATAGATATGTACGGGCGATAATCCAAGCTCGTTGCAAATCTCAGCAAACTCTCTTGCTCTGCTTTCGTTCAGAAACACATCATGCACTGTGCATATTTCCTCCGCTGTAACCGCTCCGTCATTCTCTTTTATCCTGACGGCTATTATCGCATACGAAATATAATCACCTGTTTCGCTGTCCGAACATTCTTCACGGATATAATCATAATGTACCATTTTCACAAAACCTTTCTTTTACCCAAATATATTACAGAGTAACCCTGCGTCTATATAATAACATATATACATACGCTTGTGTGCGATTATGTGAAAACGGCAAGTTTTTCAGTGAAAACGGCAAATTCTGCATTCGCAGAATGAATAATATGCGTATATCAAGCGAATACAAGACATTATATTCATCAGACAAGTTTCATTTCATCTCTGAAAAGCTCTTTTCCGGAGCCAATCTCAAAGTGATATTTGACAATTCCGAGATCCATATCGGAAAGTATGCCTTTACCGGCTTTTGCGAGCACCTTATCGCCGTCAAGCATAAATCCGAATTTCTGCTGATTCATAGCGGTGGGTGCAAGTAATGCGGCATTTACGCCGTTTATAAACCACTCAGGCGTATCATCCTTTATTACCGCAACTTCCTCGGGTGATTTGCTTTTATGTGGTGTTCCGTGCGTCTTTCCGTAGCCGAGAGAGATAACACAGCACAGCTTCTCCCCTTTTGCAATCGTATAAGCGTTTTTTACCTTAGCGTATGACATTGCAACCCAACAGCTGTCAAGTCCAAGCTGTGCCGCCAGAAGTACAAGCTGTTCGCCGTAATATCCGCATATTTCGTTCAGCTTATCGCTTTTTCTGCCTATAAGAGCAATGTAATCGGTAACGCCCGAGAACTTGCCGTAATGTGCCATAAAGCTGTCGAATGCCTTAGGCTCATCTGTTACAAGCTGTATGTGAAGCTTGCTTTCGGCATTCAGCAGGTCTATCTTTTCTCTGAGCATATCAGTTATTTCTTTTGGTATCTTTTTTCAGGATCGTAGGCTCTTACAGCGTGGCGATTCTCCATTGCGGTTATAATATCCGTCATAAATCCTCCTTACAGGGCTTTTGTCATAAGCACATGAGGACAGTATTCATCATAATACTCTTTGCCGTGCTTCTTATAGCCCTGTTTCTCGTAAAATCCCGACGCACGAAGCTGAGCGGACAGCGCGACCGACTTTCCGCCGTCCTGCTTTATCTTCTGCTCCGCAAAGGATAATATCTTATCGCCGTAATGCAAGCCTCTGCATTCTTTAATGACGGCTATCCTGCCTATCATATACGACTTATGCTCTTCATCGTAAAAATATCTGCAAACTGCGACAGGCTTTTCTCCGTCATAGCCGACTATATGCCTTGCCTTACTGTCCGTATCGTCAAATTCCGTTTCAAACCCCTGTTCTGCCACAAATACCTCAGTTCTTAATTTCTTTGCGTCCTCGCAGAGCTTGTCATAAATTCTGAATGTCATTTATTATTCCTTTGTAAATACACTGCATTTTACAGAAGTCTGTTTTATGCCGTTTTCGCCGTTGACCAGATTCTCGCCCCAATCGGCAGATAAAACCGAACCGTCCCAGCTGTTTGCTATATCAAGATATTCCACACCGCCGCTGTTGCCCTTCCAGCTCCAGCCGATATATCCTATACCGTTTTCCTGACAATATTTCATTATAAATGCCTCGTCAACATCGCCGTCTGTATGCGTATAGCCGAACTCGCCTACTATTACGCAAAGTCCGTTGTCGGTAGCAAATCTGAGATTCTTTTCTATAACTGAACTGTTTTTTCCTGCCGTGCCGTACATATGAACGGCAAACATCGTATTCTTATCGGGATCGGAATCAAATACCTCTTTACCGTAATCGCCTATGCTCTTGGCATATTGTCCCCATCCTGCCGCATCGACAAGGATAGTATTCTTTATGCCTGCTTCTCTAAGCTTCGGGATAGATTCTGTATAGCCGTCACGCCATAATTCGCCGTTCCAGCCGCCTGTCCACTCGTTTGCGATATTGAGTATAACATACTGCTCCTTGCCGATAAGAGCGTTCTTCATCTCTATCCAGTAATCAGTAGCTTTATCAAGTGCAGTCTTATCATCCTTGCCGGTTGCATCGTGTACTTCAACTACTGCAATCATCTCATTGTCGATACAAAGATCGATAACCGTTTCAAGCATATCCTCTGTATCTTTTGTCCACTGCTCGCCGTCCGAGCAAACAACACGCACTACATTTGAGCCTGTTTCGGCTATAGCTTTGATAGCCGTTGTATCTTCATCAAGATACCATGTGTGTGCATGATTTATACCACGCATTATAAACTCCTTGCCGTTTGCGTCAAGCAGCTTTGTGCCTTCTACTTTGAATCCGCCGTTACCATTCTGTAATGATGATCCGCTGCTTTCTTCCTGCGATGCTGTGCTTTGCGATTCCGATGCGGCAGAAGAAATATCAGAGGATAAAGCGTCTGAGCTTGTGTTTTGCGAGCATCCCGACAGAGCGAGTAATGCCGCACAGAGAGTTATTGATATTGATTTTTTCATTTTAAATCTTTTCCGTCCTTTGACTTTTCAAGTAATTCGTTTTTTATATCCCACAGCTTCTTTGACAAATCCACATAATAAGTGTGCGGATTTTCAAAACGCTTTACCTCGTCCCAGAGTGTTTCCAACTGTTCGGCGCAGTAAATCCTGATTTCATACAGCGACGGCTGTTTATAAACAAGCTCGCCGTTTTTGAATACCGTTACATGAAGTTCTCTTGCTGTGTAGTCTGTAAGCGTCTTTGTTTTCCATATTGCATCGGGATCGAAAATAGTGTGAGGCTTTGTGCTGTCAATTGTTTCATCGTATACACAAAGTTCGTCCGCAAGTGCCTTGCCGCTTTCATTGTCATAGAAACGGTACAGCTTCTTGTAATGGGGATTGGTTATCTTTGCGGTGTTTTCACTTATTTTTATCTTGGGAATGATGTTTCCCTGTTCATCCTCCACTGCCGCCAGCTTATAAACACCTCCGAACACGGGTGCGCTCTTTGCGGTGATGAGCCTTTCTCCTACTCCGAAGGTATCTATCTTAGCCTCCTGCATCATAAGATCACGGATAAGATATTCATCGAGCGAATTTGATGCAACTATCTTACAGCACTGAAGTCCTGCCTCATCAAGCATCTTTCTTGCTTTCTTGGACAGATAGGATATATCGCCCGAATCAAGCCTTATGCCGAAATTTGTGATACCCTTAGGCACAAGCACCTCTTTAAATGCCTTTATAGCGTTCGGAACGCCGCTTTTCAATGTATTATAAGTGTCAACAAGCAGTACGGCATTATCGGGATATATTTCGCAATAAGTCCTGAATGCGTCATACTCGGTATCGAACATCTGTACCCACGAATGCGCCATAGTACCGCCTGCGGGAACACCGTACTTGAAATCGGTCAGCGTACAAGCAGTACCTGCACAGCCGCCTATATAAGCCGCTCTTGCGCCTATCACAGCACCGTCTGCGCCCTGCGCTCTTCTTGAGCCGAATTCAAGCACTGTTCTGCCGTTTGCCGCTCTGACTATTCTGTTCGCTTTTGTGGCTATAAGCGACTGGTGATTTATCGCAAGCAGGATATAGGTTTCTATAAGCTGTGCCTCGATAGCCGGTGCCTTTACGGTAAGGACAGGCTCGTGCGGGAAAACAGGCGTACCCTCAGGTACGGCGTAAATATCGCCGGTAAATCTGAAGTCTTTAAGATATTCGAGAAATTCTTCATCGAAAATCTTCTTGCTACGCAGAAATTCTATATCTTCGGCAGAAAAATGAAGCTCTTTTATATATTCGATTATCTGGTCAAGTCCTGCCGCAATCGCAAATCCGCCGTTGTCGGGAACGTTTCTGAAAAATACATCAAAATATGTCGTGCGCTTATAGAAGCCGTTTTTAAAATAGCCGTTTGCCATAGTAAGCTCATAGAAATCGCACAGCATTGTGAAATTATCCTTGTTCATTAGTCTGCTCCTTTATTTTATTATTATCTGCATACCTTCCATAGTATCAAGGGCGGCATTGTGAAGCCGCTCGTCATTTGATGCCGTGAGCGTGCTGTCTACTATAATATCAGCATCGGGTAAAGCCGTCTTTGCGAGTACGGCATTGGCAACAACGCAGATATTTGTTACCACGCCAACAAGCTCGACAGAGCCGTAGCAGGCGGTTTTGAGATACTCATACAGAGCGTCCGAGCCGAAGGTGGTTTTCCTGAATACTATATCTTCGCCGGAAACGCAGTCGGCAACACTGCCGTACAGCTTATATCCGTCCGTATTCTCTATACAGTGAGGTACGGGCAGATGCTTTCCCTCATAGCTATCCATATAATCGTCATAATGAGTGTCAAGAGTAAATATGACATCATCGCCGTTTACATGATAGAAATTTATTTTGTTGGCGATTCCGAGTTCAAGCGTCTTTGCCTTTTCAAAGCCGAGCGAACCGCTTACAAAATCATTCTGATAGTCCACTACAATTAAGCACTTTTTCATAATGCAGCTCCTTTCATATCATGATACTATTTTACACCTATTTCAAGCACTTGTAAAGAGTTTTGAACGGCATCGGAAAATTTTGAACACGGCAATTGTTCCGATTGACAGCATCGGAAATAGCTGTTATACTAAAATAAGAAATAAATATGAAACGGAGAAGCTTATGATATACTCAAACCCGTCTTTTGAAACAGAGAAGCACACTCACGCATTCGGTGCGATGCTTTGGTGGGTAGTGAGCCTTATTTCTATGTTCACTGTCGGCACAGGCGTTACTGCTATCGGTCTGTGCGGTGCTTCGGTGTTTAAAATAACAAGCACATTTTTGCAGGATAATACTGCAATTGTTCTTATGATGTTCTTTGCGGCGGCAATCGTCATATTCTTTATCTGTCTGTTGAGATTTGCCTCAGTTCTTACAACGTCATATAAGTTTGACGGCAACACAATAATCAAAGGCACTCTTGCCGCAAGAGGCGGTCTTATCTCGAAAATCACCGCAAATACGGATTTTGAATTTGTAAGAGCAAATTTTGATACCGGCAGATATAAAAAGACGATTTACGAAAACGCTGTTCTGACAGGCGAAACAAAGCGTTATCTCAAATACAGCAGTAACGGCAGAACAATAAAAATACTGAAAATCTACGACAGTATGCCTGATTTACGCATTGCCGAAAATACGGTAAAGAAATCCGTTGCAAGCAGGATTATCAAAAGAGTGGTTTTAGTATTTGCAATCTTTCTGGCACTCGAGATAACCGATTTGTGTATAGGCTACGGCAAAAATGACGAGGTAAACGGCAATATCTCCCAAAGCAACGCTACAGTTGAAAAGATACTCACCGAAAACGGCTATACAATGCAGAAAATCAGCAACATCGTATATCTTTACACTAAATCCACAGCCGACAACAGCCGTACATCAAAGCTTCGAATCGTATATGACAAAAGCGGAAATATCGACAAATCCGAAGTTGAAATGTTCATAGAAAGCGAAAACGACATCCTTGCGCTTGAAAGCCTTCTGAAAGTTTTCTGCAAGTCGCAAAGCACCGATGAATTTATTTCGGATGTACGAAAACAGCTTGACGGCGAAAGTGCAAACGCAAAGCTGACGCTTGATAACGGGCAGGTATTAAGGCTTGGTACAAGCGGCGGTTATACGGAAGTACATACAAGCCGTTAACGAAAACAACCCTGCGGTAAATATGCCGCAGGGTCTTAGTCATTTATTCAGTAATTTTTGCAGAAGGCTGAGATTATCGTTTCTCATCTGCTCCGTTTTCGCCTTATCGGGAACATATATACCGCTATCGGAGAGGGTTATCACATCGCCCTCTCTGACAAAGGGAGATAGCTTATCTCTGTCTAATATAATCTGCTTTTCGTCATCAAAAACTACCGCTTTATCTTCTTCAAATCTGTCAACAATAAGCATAGTGTTCTCCTATTTCAAGTACAGGCTGTGATGATGAAGGATTTCGGCGCTTATGCTGTTTTTGCCGCCGAATATACTGCTCCAGCACGGAAGATGTTCGATGTTGAATACATATTCGTTCAGGGTCATAAAAACACAAACACAAGCGATTATCACAGCTAAAGTAATCAGCACGTTAGTGCTTTTTCTTCTGCATTTTATTCCTGCCGCCGCTCTTATTGCCCTGTCGTTGATACGTCTTTGCTTTTGAAGAGGAGTTCTTGCCATTTTTCACTGCTCCTTTTCTGTCCTGCTGCAAGGCTAATCCATCAGGGGTGATAAGGCATTCCTTACCGTATCCGATAAGGTCACGTCTGCCTGCCCTTATGAGAGCCTTTGCAACTATCTGCTTATTCTCTTTTTTGTAATATTGCAGGAGCGCTCTTTGCATCTCTTTTTCCTTCGGGTCACGGGGGATATAGACCTCCTGCATAGTATAAGGGTCAAGCCCTGTATAATACATAGCTGTTGATATTGTTCCGGGTGTGGGATAGAAGTCCTGCACCTGCTCGGGTCTGATGTTGTGCTTTTTGAGGAACACCGCAAGCTCGACCGCCTCTTTTACGGTACAGCCGGGATGCGATGACATAAGATACGGCACCAGATACTGTTCCTTACCGCATTCCTTTGTATACTTGTAGAACTTCTTTTCAAAGTCCTCGTATACCTCGATGTGAGGCTTGCCCATAAGATCAAGCACCTTGTTGCTTGCGTGTTCGGGGGCAACCTTAAGCTGTCCGCTGACGTGATGCTCTACAAGCTCCTTGAAAAACTCATCGTTCTTATCCTTCATCATATAGTCGTATCTTATACCCGAACGGATAAATACACGTTTGACATTTTTTATGGAACGTATCTTTCTGAGCATATCAAGATACTCGCTGTGATCTACCTTCAGTGCAGGGCAAGGCTCGGGAGCAAGGCACTTTTTGCCCTTGCAAAGTCCTGCCTTTTCCTGCTTGTCGCAGGAGGTCCTGCGGAAGTTTGCGGTAGGACCGCCGACATCGTGGATATATCCCTTGAAGCCCGGTTTTTTGGTAAGGTCTATCGCCTCGTTTATAACCGATTCCTCGCTTCTTGTCTGTATTCTTCTGCCCTGATGCAAGGCTATCGAACAGAAATTACAATAACCGAAACAGCCTCTGTTATGAGTTATGGAAAACTCAACTTCCTTTATACCCGGAACTCCGCCGCCCTTTTCATAGCAAGGGTGATACGCTTTCATATAAGGCAACTCGTATGCCTTGTCAAATTCGCTCTGGGTAAGGCTTCTCTGAGGAGGATTCTGTACAAGCATCATATTTCCGTGACGCTGTACCATAGTTTTACCGTAAACCTCGTCCTGCTCGTCATACTGCTGACGACAGGATTTTGCGTATGCTTTCTTATTCTCTCTGACTATCTCGAAGCTGTCGCACTGCACCGCACCGAGAGGAGTATTCTTAGGCTCGGTAAGATAACAGGTGCCTCTTATGTCGTGTATCTCCGACAGCTTTTTACCCTCGGCAAGCTCTCTGTAAAGCTGTACTATCGTAAGCTCGCCCATTCCGTACATCAGAAGCTTAGCTCCGCTGTCAACCAGTATTGACGGCATTACCTTATCCGCCCAGTAATCGTAATGGGCAAATCTGCGCAGGCTTGCCTCAAGTCCGCCTATCGCTATTTCTTTATCGGGAAACAATCTTGTAAGTGTTTTACAATATACCGTTACCGCTCTGTCGGGACGTTTTCCGCCCTTTCCGCCCTCGGAATAGGCATCATCCCAACGTTTTTTCTTGAATACGGTATAATTCGACACCATACTGTCTATATTTCCGCCCGTTACAAGAAAACAGTATTTCGGCTCACCGAGCTTTTTGAAATCCTCATCGGTTACGGGCTGAGCGATTATTCCGACATTACAGCCGCAGCTTTCAAGCATACGGGATATAATAGCTATACCAAATGACGGATGATCAACATAGGCATCGCCCGTGACACAGATGAAATCAAGCTGATCTATCCCTCTGTCTTTCATATCCTGTTTTGATATAGGTAAAAAAGGCATTTATTTCACTTTCCTTTATTGTTGTTTATTCATCTGGCGCTCGTAGTACTGCTCCTTAGTCATAAGCACTTCTCTTGGCTTACTTCCCTGTGACGGTCCTACGATGCCCATTTCTTCCATTACATCGACAAGTCTTGCGGCTCTGCCGAAACCGAGCTTGAGCTTTCGCTGAAGCGTACTTACGCTTGCCTGTCCGTTTTCAACTACGATACGGATAGCGTCCTCCAGCTTATCGTCGCTGACATCAATATCTCCGCTTTCAAAGCCGACGCTGTCTGAGGATTTATCGTTGCCCTTGACAAGCTCTGCCTGTCGCTCGACCTCTTTCATAACATCATCATCATAATCAAGCTCGAATTTATTCTTCAGAAAATCCACAACACGTTCAACTTCCTTATCGGAGATCCAACAGCCTTGTACACGGATAGGCTTCGGCATAGAAACAGATTTAAAGAGCATATCGCCCTTGCCGAGCAGTTTCTCGGCTCCCTGCTCATCCATAATTACACGGCTGTCAGTACCGGAGCTTACCTTTAATGCGATACGGCTGGGGATATTCGCCTTTATAAGACCCGTAACAACATCTACGGTCGGTCGCTGTGTAGCTATGACAAGGTGCATACCTGCGGCTCTTGCCATCTGCGCAAGACGGCATATACTGTCCTCGACCTCGTTCTTAGATGCCATAATAAGATCGGCAAGCTCGTCTATAAAAATCACCGTCTGGCTCATTTTATCCATCTCAGGATCCTTAGCCGCAAGAGCGTTATAGCCGTGTATATTGCGGACATTGTACTCAGAGAACATACTGTATCGTTTCAGCATTTCGCCTACCGCCCAGTTCAGAGCGCCTGCCGCCTTTTTAGGATCTGTCACAACAGGGATAAGCAGGTGAGGTATGCCGTTATAAGCCATAAATTCAACGGCCTTCGGGTCAATCATTATAAACTTTACGTCTTCGGGCTTGCTTCTGAAAAGTATCGACATGATTATCGAGTTCACGCATACGGATTTACCCGAGCCGGTCGTACCTGCAATCAGCAGATGGGGCATCTCGGCTATATCGGCTATTACTATGCCGCCCGAAATATCCTTACCCAGCACAGCCGCCAGCTTGCTTTTCTTTTCGGCAATATCACTGCTTTCGATAAGCTGTCTGAATGGTACGGTATCTCTTATCTTGTTCGGCACTTCGATGCCTACAGCGGGCTTGTTCGGTATCGGAGCTTCAATACGAATACCTGATGACGCAAGGTTCAGCGCTATATCATCGGCAAGTCCTGTTATCTTGGAAATTTTAACGCCTGCCGCAGGCTGTAATTCATATCTTGTTACAGAGGGTCCTCTGCAAGTACCGATACATTTTGTCTGAACACCGAAGCTGCGTAACGCTTCAACAATGGTGTTCGCATTTGTTTCAAGCTCTCTGTCAATGTCCTCTTGTGCCTTACCGGGCATAATCTCGTCAAGAAGCGCAGTAGGCGGCAGAGGGTGATCTTCCTCGTTAAGCGTCACTGTGTAGAGTTTATCACTGTCGCTTGTATCGCCGTCCTGCTTGTCCTCCTGCACTGCGGTACTGTCCGTAATACCGTCAGGTGTACTGTCGGCAATACCGGAATCGGTATTATCTGCGATAAAAGGCGCTTCAGCAGGCGGTGCAACAGGAGCGTTCACATCGTTTACAAACTGCTCTTCTCTCTGTACAGAGGAATTTTGTTCATAGTTTGTTTCTTCTATGAACGAATTTAAAGCTGCCTCAACGGGATTGACCTCCTCCGGAGGATAAATAGGCAGGGGCGGAAAATATTCCGGTATCGGCTGTCCTCCTGCTTATCTATAGCTACGCTCTGTGCCTTTTGCGCAGAGCCGTTGTTATCGGCTACGGGCAGGTCTGGCAGCTTATCGCAGGGACATATGTACATCGCTCTCAGGAGCGATCTCAGGCAAATGCTCATTGCTCTGCTGAACCGCTTCTTCGGGTTTTGGCGATACCTTGCCGTTGTAATTGTTAATCTCGTTTATGAAATTATCGCTGTCCTTTTTCTGCTCCTCGATATTCTCATCGTGTCTTTCCTGAAGCGTTGTTGCAGGAGTTCCGACAGCGTTTGATTCAAGTTCTATCAGTTTTTCCTTGCGCTCGCTTTCCGCCTGCAGCCTCTGCTGTTCCTGCTCAAGTCTGTACGCTTCCATTTCTTCCTTGTGCTGAGCGTGTTTCTCCTTGGCGGTAACCGCAACCTTTTTTTACGGGTTTTCCTACAGCGCCTAAAAAGTCCATAAGCGACTTTCTGCTGATAAGCATAACAAATACGAAAGCAATCAGTATAATCATTACTATTGCGCCGACATTGCCGAACAAAAGCAAAAGCCACGCAGGTACGCCGCCTATGATACCGCCGCCTGTCAGCCGTGTTCCGTCCGAATAAAGACTTGCCACCGCTCCGAAAAAGTCGGTCGTGCCTTCTCCGACACTGCCCACAAAGAATATCTGTATAGCTGTGCTTAATATCACTATTCCGCCCGACAGCTGTAATATCTTGGTGAGGATGCTTGTCCTGCTCTTATCCGTTGCAATAAGTACGGCTACATATATAAGAATAGGGCCTGTAAAAAATACCGTAAAGCCGAACACACCGCAGAGGAATGAGTAAATCATATCAAGCAGATTCAGGCTGGCGCCTTCCGCCCTGTTAAGACTGCCGATAAAGCCTATAATCGTAAACAGCGCCATAAGAACACCTATGGCGAAAAGAATTATAGAGCTTCTTCTTCTTTTCGATTTAAGTTCCTTTTCAATGTCATTCTTGCAACGTTCACTCAGTTCTCGCTGCTTATCTTCGATAGTCTGATCCTTTTTCCGTGTTTTGCCCGACGAACCCGAAGTTCTTGCTTTAGACTCATCGGTGCTGTTGTTCAGATTGCGCTTTGCTGCCATGTTTCTACGTCCTTTCTCCCAAAGTCATTGAATTATATTTAAATTCTGTCAGAAAACAAAAACGAAGTGTGAGCCGGTCGCCAGTTCATAAGCACCGATGCCTATGCAGGCAAGACCGAGTATTGCCGTATAGAATCCGAAAATCTTGAATCTGTCCTTTTTAAGAAGCCACTTTACAAGAGCTATCGCAAGAAGTCCCACTGCCGCAGATACGACAAAGCCTATTCCGAGCTGTACCCAGTCAAGCTCTACATTGCTTTTTAACGCATCACCGATCTCAAGCACACTTCCGCCGAGAATTGCGGGGATACCGAGTATAAACGAGAATGTGACCGCAGTTTTCTTTGTAAGTCCGCAGAAAAGGCCTGCGGCGGTTGTAGAGCCTGAACGTGATACACCGGGAAACAGAGCCACGCACTGCATTGCGCCTATTGCAACGGCATCTGCGACCTTCATCTTATCGCCTGTTTTGTTGCCCTTTATGCACTTATCCGACATAAAGAGAAGAATTGCGGTAAAGATAAAGGCAAAGCCCTCAAAAATAATGTCATTGTCGCCCTCAAAGCCTGTAAAGAAGTCTTTGAAGAAGTAAACGGGTACAAGCATAGCGGTGGAAATTATGACCATAAACATCATACGTCTGTTGGCGTTCATATTCTTCCACGAAAATTTGCCTGTGAAAATATCCTTTATAGTAAGGAAAAATTCCTTTATCATTCCCCAGATAGTAGGGAAAAATGCTATAAAAACCGCCAGAAGCGTTCCTAAATGCAGTACAACAGAGGTTATAAGGGTGTTTTCTCCGATATTCATAAAATGCTGGGCAACAGACAGATGGCCTGAGCTTGAAACGGGAAGAAACTCCGTAAGTCCCTGTATAATGCCCTGAATGATTATGCTTATGTAATCCATTTTCTTTTGTTCCTTTCGGATTATTTCGTATTGTTTATTTAATATATATGTATGGGCTTACGCCCGTAATGACTTTCTCCTAAAGCGGCTTTATCTGCGTGTATTTCAGATAACTCCGTAAATCGTGCGATACAGAAACGCTGTTCTTTTCGCAGACATTATAAGAAAAAACACAACCGTCAACCGCATAATAGGAGTTATTGTCATAAAGCTGTGCGTTACGGAAAACCTCCGACTCATCTACAACGGTCTGAAACATTTTCCGCACCTCGCTTCGCTCTCATTTCTGCTCTTTGCGCCGACGGATGATATTCTCTGAACGTACTCACTCTGGCGGTTGCTTTACCCTTGCCTGCGGTTTTTGCATCCGTCTTAGCTGTTGCGGACGAAGCTCTTTTTTTCGAAACGGTTTTTCCTGTACTATACTTAGTGCGCTTAGTGCTTTCCTTATCGGTTTTCTGCTGTTCTATCAAAGAGTAAAGGCACTGCACAGCATCGCTCAGTCCTCCGAGGCTGTCTATAAGTCCCTCGTTCACGGCCGTTTCGCCGTCAAGCACCGAACCGACATCCATTACAAGCTCATCCTTCTTCATCATAAGCTCACGGAAGCGCTCAGGCTTTATCCTGCTGTTCTTGCTTACGAAATTTATTATTCTCTCCTGCATACGCTCAAAATATGACAGCGTCTGCGGTATGCCGAGAAGAAGTCCGTTCATTCTGACAGGGTGGATGGTCATTGTTGCAGACGGCACGATAAAGCTCTTTCTTGCACTTACCGCAAGCGGTACGCCGATTGAATGACCGCCGCCGACTACAATCGACACTGTGGGCTTTGACATTCCTGCGATAAGCTCGGATATTGCAAGTCCTGCCTCTACATCTCCGCCGACCGTATTGAGTATTATAAGCAGACCGTCTATGCTCATATCCTGCTCTATTGCTACCAGCGCAGGCATAATGTGTTCATACTTTGTGGTCTTGTTCTGGGGAGGAAGGATATAATGTCCCTCTATCTGACCGATTACGTTAAGGCAATGGATATTGTACTTAGCGTTTTCCGATGCGAATATGCCGTTATCCGACACCTGACAGGTTACCGCCTGTTCTTCGTTCTCCTCGTCGGTCTGTTCGTTATTTGTGATATTATCTTTATTCATACCCTGCTCCTTTGCTGATTTTTTTCTCTTTTATTCTTAGCAAAAGAGCAGAAAATATACGGCAAAGTGTGCAGTTATCACATAATGATACAGTATAAGTATATCACAAACAGCGTGCCATTGCAAGACGAAATTGCGTATAAAAAGACCTGTGAGAATTTCTCACAGGTCTGTTTTTGCAATATTCAGCTTTATCAGCCGTTTTTCTTCTTTGCTTCGATTTCGGCAAGAGCAGCCTTTCTTGAAAGTCTTATCTTACCCTGATTGTCGATTTCGAGAACCTTTACAATTATCTCGTCACCGATTGAAACAACATCTTCAACCTTTTCTACACGTCTGTTTTCAAGCTCTGAAATGTGTACCATTCCGTCCTTGCCGGGAGCAATCTCAACAAACGCACCGAAGTTCATTATACGAACAACCTTGCCCTTGTAGATAGCGCCAACCTCGGGGGGAGATGTGATAGCCTTTATCATCGCTATGCAGTTCTGAGCCTTTTCAAGATCCTGACCGCAGATGAATACATTGCCTTCTTCATCAATGTCAATCTTAACCTCGAAGTCTGCGCAGAGCTTCTGAATAACCTTACCGCCTGTACCGATAACTTCTCTTATCTTGTCAACGGGTACCTTGTAGTTGAGCATCTTGGGAGCGTACTTGTTTACAGTGGGACGGGGTTCGGGAATTGCCTTGAGCATTATTTCGTCAAGGATGTAATCTCTTGCCTTGTGTGTCTTTGCAAATGCGTCCTTGATAATCTCGGGTGTAAGACCGTCAATCTTAAGATCCATCTGGATAGCTGTGATACCCTTATGAGTACCGCCTACCTTGAAGTCCATATCGCCGAAGAAGTCCTCAAGACCCTGAATGTCTACCATTGTCATCCAACGGTCGCCCTCTGTGATAAGACCGCAGGAAATACCTGCAACAGGTGACTTTATCGGAACGCCTGCGTCCATCAGTGAAAGCGTAGAACCGCAGATAGAAGCCTGTGATGTTGAACCGTTTGAAGAAAGCACTTCAGATACAAGTCTTATTGCATAGGGGAATTCTTCAACGGGAGGGATTACGGGTTCGAGCGCTCTCTGTGCAAGTGCGCCGTGACCGATCTCACGTCTGCCGGGGCCTCTGCTTGCCTTTGTTTCGCCTACAGAGTATGCAGGGAAGTTATAGTGGTGCATATAACGCTTTGTTTCTTCTTCGTCAATGCCGTCGAGCTTCTGGCTGTCGCTTACAGGACCTAAGGTCGTGATTGTCATAACCTGTGTCTGGCCACGGGTAAACAGACCTGAGCCGTGTACTCTGGGGAGAAGTCCTACTTCAGCGGCAAGAGGACGCATCTCGTCCATACCTCTGCCGTCAACACGCTTCTGCTCGTCTAACAGCCAACGTCTTACGATGAACTTCTGTAACTTGTAGATGCACTCGTCAATCATAGCGGCCTTGTCGGGATACTGCTCGTCAAACTCTGCATGGATAGCATCCTTTATAGGCTGTAAACGCTCCTCACGGACATTCTTGTCGTCTGTATCAAGAGCGAACTTTACCTGCTCGGTGTACTTGTTCTGAATAGCCTCGAACAGATCGTGATCAACCTCCATTGAGGGGAAGCTGAACTTGGGCTTGCCAATCTCAGCCTGAATCTGCTTGATGAAGGGGATAAGTGACTTGTTGATCTCTTCGTGACCTGCCATTATAGCCTTAAGCATTGTATCATCGTCAACTTCGTTTGCACCGGCTTCGATCATTACGACCTTCTTCTCGCTTGACGCAACGGTAAGCTGAAGATCCGACTTTGCTCTCTGCTCTGCATCGGGCATAAGAACAATCTCACCGTCAACAAGACCTACGGAGATACCGCCGATAGGACCGTTCCACGGAATATCGGAAATGGAAACTGCGATAGAAGCGCCGATCATAGCGATGATCTCAGGCTGTGTTTCGGGATCTACTGCGAGAACTGTCATAACGATAGCAACGTCATTTCTCATATCCTTGGGGAACAGAGGACGCATAGGACGGTCAACTACACGGGAGTTCAGTATAGCCTTTTCGCTGGGTCTGCCCTCTCTCTTTAAGTAACCGCCGGGAATTTTACCTACTGCGTAGAGCTTTTCTTCGTAGTCAACTGCAAGAGGGAAAAAGTCAACACCCTCTCTGGGCTTTGCGCTTGCTGTAACGTTTACCATTACGACTGTTTCACCGTAGTGTACCCAGCAAGAACCGTTTGCAAGTCCGCATACCTTACCGGTTTCGACCATAAGCTCACGGCCTGCAAATGTCGTTTTGAATGTTTTGTAATTCTCGAACATATTGTTCCTCCTGTTTTATTTTAAGAGAAACAGCGTTAGCAATAAATTCAGCGGAATAACATTATTCCGTTCAATTTATTGCTGACTGCACTGCTTCTCCTTAAGTCAAAAAATCAATGCTGAAATAAGGGTTAAAGGGCAGAACAAAAATGCCCTGCCCTTTTTAAAACTCTTACTTACGAAGACCGAGCTTAGCTACTACTGCACGGTAGCGTTCGATATCCTTCTTAGCGAGGTAGTTTAACAGATTACGTCTGTGACCTACCATCTTAAGAAGACCACGACGTGAGTGGTGATCCTTCTTATGTGTCTTTAAGTGCTCGGTTAAGTCGTTGATTCTCTTTGTGAGAATAGCGATCTGTACTTCGGGAGAACCTGTGTCGTTCTCGTGTGTGCGGTTAGCTTCGATAACCGCTGTCTTTTCTTCCTTTAAAAGCATGGTTACACCTCTTAAAAATATTTTCTTTGTCATAGCGGCGGGAAACGGTGTTTCTCATAACGAGCATTCTCCACAGAGCCAAGACAAGAATTGATTGTGTGCAATGCACAACAAAGTTATTATAGCATACAAAGCAACGTTTGTAAATACTATTTTAAAAAATTTTTAAATTTTTATCAGTCAACGAAAACAGCTCAACCTTTGTTATGCGGGATTTTTCTTTGCGGTTTTCTTTTCGCTGTTCCTTCTGTTTTTTCTTGCGGAAGGATCTCTGATAACCTCCGGTGCTTTACCGTCGGTGACACATTCGCCTGTGAGGATCACCTTTGATATGGTATCGTCGCTCGGTGCATTGAACATAATATCGGAGAGTGCCTCCTCGACTACTGTACGCAGGCCTCTTGCGCCTGTTTTTCTTTCAGCCGCTTTTTTTGCTATGGCACGCATTGCATCGTCGGTAATCTCAAGCTCTATGCCGTCAAGCGAGAACATATAGCTGTACTGCTTCAGGATAGCGTTCTTCGGCTCGGACAGTATCTTTACAAGTGCGTCCTCGTCAAGATCGTCAAGTACGGCAATAACGGGGAGTCTGCCGACAAGCTCGGGGATAATTCCGAACTTTACAAGATCCTCAGGCTCTACCTGATGCAGTGCCTCGTTTATCTTGTTGTCCTGCTTGCTCTTTACCTCTGCGCCGAAACCGAGTGCCGATGAGCTTGTTCTCTGCATTATCAGCTTATCTATACCCTCGAATGCACCGCCGCAGATAAACAGGATGTTCTTTGTGTTAATCTGTATGAATTCCTGATTGGGATGTTTTCTGCCTCCCTGAGGGGGAACATTTGACACTGTACCCTCGATAATCTTGAGCAGTGCCTGCTGTACGCCCTCACCGCTTACATCACGGGTAATCGAAGTGTTTTCAGACTTTCTTGTTATCTTATCTATCTCGTCGATATATATGATTCCGTGTTCAGCCGCCTCAATATCATAATCAGCCGCCTGTATAAGTCTGAGAAGAACATTCTCAACATCCTCACCGACATATCCTGCCTGTGTGAGCGTTGTTGCATCGGCAATTGCAAAAGGCACCTTCAGCACATTGGCAAGCGTCTGGGCAATCATGGTCTTACCGACACCGGTAGGTCCCAGCAGCAGAACATTGCTCTTCTGAAGCTCTATCTCGTCTGCAGTTGCCTCATCACCGAAGAAATTCTTCTTATAATGATTATACACCGATACGCAGATGGTTTTCTTTGCTTCATCCTGACCGATTATATACTTATCGAGGATTTTCTTAAGTTCTGTAGGTTTTATAAGCTCGTACTTATCTTCCTTTTGCTTGCCTTTGGATTTTCTGCCGGAGGTCTTGTCTTCCTGCTCCATCAGCATCTGGTATGAGGCTACTATGCAATCATTGCATATACAGCCGCTCGCACCGTAAATTATTCTTTCAACCTGATCCTCAGTTCTTTCACAGAAACTGCATCTAAGCATGGTCAAATTCCTTTCAAGTGGTTATCTTTTTGCAATTACCTTATCGACAAGACCGTAAGCGCAAGCCTCTTCAGCCGAAAGGAAATTATCTCTTTCGCAGTCCTTATGAAGCTGCTCATAGCTCTTGCCGCAGTTTTCTGCCATTATTTTTTCAAGTGTTTCTCTTGTTTTCTCAAGGTACTTTGCGTGAATCGTAATATCGGTCTGCTGACCGCTGAGTCCGCCGCTGATAAGAGGCTGATGAATCATAACCTCTGAGTTCGGCAGGCAGAAACGCTTGCCCTTTGCGCCGCTTGAAAGCAGGAATGCTCCCATAGAAGCCGCCATACCTACGCAGATTGTAGATACATCGCACTTGATGTAGTTCATTGTGTCATATATAGCCATACCTGCGGAGATAGAACCGCCGGGGCTGTTTATATAAAGGCTGATGTCCTTATCGGGATCCTGTCCTTCAAGAAACAGTAACTGTGCAACAACAAGTCCCGCAGTAACATTGTTTACTTCTTCGTTAAGCATGATAATTCTGTCGTTAAGCAGTCTTGAGAATATATCGTAAGCTCTTTCTCCTCTGCCTGTCTGTTCAATGACGGTTGGTACTAAACTCATAAAACTCCTGCCTTTCAAAATGTTTTTTATTTACAATAAAGAGCTTTCCATAATGATACAGAAAGCTCCCGATTGCAAAAACTTAATTATTCAGTAACTTCGGTTACGTCTGCACTCTCACGAACGATGTCGAATGCCTTCTCAACCTCAAGGTCTTTTCTGAGCGCTTCTTCGGCAACAAGAGCCTTAACCTTGTCAAGCTCCATCTTGTAGTTTTCAGCCATCTCAGCGTATTCCTTGTCAACGTCCTCATCTGTTACAGCAACGTTTTCGATCTGAGCGATCTTCTCAAGAGCAAGTCTGAGCTTAACCTGCTTTGCAGCGGGCTCCTTGAAGTTTTCCTTGAACTGCTCTATAGTTGTGTTTGTAAACTTGAGGTAATCAGCAACTGTGATACCCTGGTATCTGTTTCTGTACTCCCAGTCACGAACAAGGTCGTCAACACGGTTGTTTATCATAGCATCGGGAATTTCGCCCTCGAGCTTTTCGATAACAGCGTCTGTAATATCGGCATCGAGCTTAGCGTCAGCGGCATTCTTAGCGCTTTCTTCGAGCTTTGCTCTGATGTCAGCCTTGAATTCGTCAAGTGTATCGAAATCGCTTACATCCTTAGCGAACTCATCGTCGAGCTCAGCGTATTCCTTAGCCTTAATCTCGTGAATCTTGCACTTGAATACTGCGGGCTTGCCCTTTAAGTTCTCGGCATTGTAGTTCTCGGGGAATGTAACATTGATTTCGAATTCTTCGTCAATGCTGTGACCTACCATACCGTCCTCAAAGCCGGGGATAAACTGACCGCTGCCGATTTCAAGTGAGAAATGCTCAGCCTTGCCGCCTTCAAATGCTTCGCCGTCAACGAAACCTTCAAAGTCGAATACTGCTGTATCGCCCTTCTGAAGAGGTCTGTCTGTAACGTCGATGATTCTTGCATCCTTCTCCTGATATCTCTTGAGCTCGTTTGCAACATCTTCGTCAGTTACATTCTTGACAGTCTTGTTTACCTTTATACCCTTATAGTCCTTGATTTCAACTTCGGGCTTTGTTGTAAATGTAGCCTTGAAAGAAACACCGTTCTCCTTGCTTACTTCTGTTACTTCGATGTTGGGCATATCAACAACTTCAAGCTTAAGCTCGTCGATAACTTCCGCAACGCTCTTCTGGTACATACCGTTAACAGCATCTTCATAGAAAACGCCTTCGCCGTACTCAGCCTCGATTATCTTACGGGGTGCCTTACCCTTTCTGAAGCCGGGAACGTTTATGTTCTTTTTCTTCTTTAAATAAGCTGCCTGTACTGCCTGCTCGAATTCTTCGGCTGATGCCTTGAATTCTACCTCAACCGTATTTGTTGCGGTCTTGTTGTTTGAAATGATCTCCATTTGAAAAATCCTCCGTTTTTGCATAGCCTTATATACGGCGATGCGTATTATTGTATTTTATTCCTGCACAAGTACAGGTGTAAATTTAACATAGTCAGCCGATACCATTCTGTATGTAATTCCGTCCCTTTCGCCCTGAAAAGCCTTCGGAAAACACGGAGTACCGTGAACATGACCGTAAAAGCATCTTTTCACAGGATATTTTGACATCACATCAAGAATATAATCGTTCTGCTCGTTGCCGTATATCGGCGGATAGTGTATGAATACCACAGGCTCAAGACCTGTTGACACAGCGGCTTTGAGAGAAGCATCCATTCTGCCCGCCTCTCTGAGAAGCACAAGCTCATCCTGCGGTTCGCCGTCATCGTTTATCCAGCCTCTTGTGCCGCAGATTGCTATACCGCACTCCTCAAAAGCGTTATTATGCAGAATTCTGATATTATCAAAACCGTTTGTCTGTAAAAAGCCGTTCATTTTTTTCAGTGTCGTCCACCAGTAATCGTGGTTACCTTTAGAGATTATCTTCCTGCCTCTGAGCCTTCTGCTGATAAACTCGAAGTCCGGAAGCGCCTCCTCAATCGACATTGCCCAGCTTATATCGCCGGGTATCACAACGCAGTCATCTTCTCCGACAACACTGTTCCAGTTTTTTTCAATGCGCTCGGTATAATTCTCCCAGCCACCGAAAATATCCATCGGCTTTTGTCTGCCGAAAGGCAGATGAAGATCCCCCATTGTGAATACTCTCAAATAAACGCTCCTTAATTACTTGTTTATAAATTCAAGAACTGCCTCAGCCATTTCTTCGGGCTTTATTGAACCCGTAAATCTTACAGGCTTGTTCTTTGTATCGGAAAGTGCCTTGGGGCAGGTTGTCTTTGTCAGCTTTTCAAGCTTGCCGATAAGCTCAAACTCATCAACACCTTCAGTTTTGCCGCCCAGAGCATCATATACCGCAAAGCCGAACTTGTAAGGGTTGGCTGTTGAAGCGATAAGCGTCTTTGTGTTATCGCCCGTCTTCTTCTTGTAGTCCTCGTATACCTTGTAAGCAACGGCAGTGTGGGTGTCCATAAGGTAGCTGTATTCATCGAATACTTCCTTGATAGCGCCCTTTGTCTGCTCATCGTCGCAGCATCCGGCATAGAAGTTTTCCTTGATAGCCGCCTTTACGCTGTCGTTTACTTCGTATCTGCCGTCATTCTTAAGAGCTGTAAACCACTCGTTTATCAGCTTATCGTTTTCACCCGTTAGGTGATACAGCAGTCTTTCAAGGTTGCTTGAAATAAGTATATCCATTGAGGGAGAAACAGTCGTGTAGAACTTTCTGTTTCTGTCATAGATACCTGTATTTATAAAGTCGGTAAGCACGTTGTTGGCGTTTGAAGCACATATCAGCTTTCCTATCGGAATACCCATCTGCTTAGCGTAATATGCGGCAAGTATATTACCGAAGTTACCTGTAGGTACTACTACATTCAGCTTTTCGCCGTACTTGAGTTCGCCGTCCTTTACAAGCTGAACATAAGATGAAACGTAGTAGATTATCTGGGGAGCAAGTCTGCCCCAGTTTATAGAATTCGCACTTGAGAATACGGTATTTGCCTTTTCAAGCTGAGCGATAACGCTCTTGTCTGTGAATATCTGCTTTACACCGCTCTGGCAATCGTCAAAGTTGCCGACAACAGCGCAAACGTTTACGTTGCTTCCCTCCTGAGTTGTCATCTGACGCTTCTGCATATTGCTTACGCCGTCCTCAGGATAGAATACCATTATTGATGTGCCGTCAACGTCCTTGAAGCCTTCAAGAGCCGCTTTACCGGTATCACCGCTTGTAGCAACGAGGATAGAAATCTTCTTACCGTCAATTGTCTTCTTTGCGGAAGTTGTGAGCAGATAAGGAAGAATCTGAAGTGCCATATCCTTGAATGCACAGGTGGGACCGTGCCACAGCTCAAGAATGTATGTACCGGGGAAAAGGTGAGAAATCTCAGCGATATTGTCGGTTGCAAAATTCTTATCGTTGTAAGCGCCGTTTACGCAGTGCTTTATCTCATCATCGGTAAAGTCTGTAAGGAAAAGTCTGAATATCTCGTAAGCTCTTTCGGCATACGACATATCGCACAGCGACATTATCTTTTCTTCGGAGAGCTTCGGGAGATTTTCGGGAACAAAAAGTCCGCCGTCAGACGAAAGGCCCTGTGAAATAGCATAAGCGCTCGGTACATTTACCTTGACATCTCTGGTGCTTTTGTAGTTCATAACAAACATCCTTCTTTAGAGTTAAAATTGCGTTTCATAGCCTGTAGTGTCGAATGCGTCCTTGAAATATCTGAAATCAATCACACGCACAGCATCACCGGTCGAAACCGTTACTTCCGCTATATCATAGCGAATTTGCTTTTCTTCGCCGTATTCGGCGAGAAAACAGTCGGCAGTTGCAATTATCCTGCCCTTTTTCTTATATCCTACCGCTTCGACCCCGCTTACAAGACTTCTGTATCTGCGTGTCTTTACTTCCACAAAAACAAGTATATCGCCTTTCGACGCTACTATATCTATCTCCCCGCAGGGCTTGCGGTAATTTCTTGTTATAATATCATAGCCGTTTTTAATAAGATAATCTGCTGTGAAATCTTCACCGAGCTTACCTTTTACGGCTCTTTCGTTATTTGCCTGCATTTTTCGCCTTGAAATATTTCACGAGAAAACTCTTTCTGTGAATATCGCTTGCACCGTATTTATCAAGCATTTCATAGTGAAGCTTTGTACCGTAGCCTTTATGCTTTTCAAACATATACTGCGGATACTTTTCGGCAAGCTCCTTCATATAACGGTCACGGGCTACCTTTGCGAGTATTGATGCCGCCGCTATTGATGCGCTTGTTGCATCACCCTTGACAACAGCCGTTTCCGGTATATCAAGTCCGGGCGTCTTATTGCCGTCGATAAGTGCGGTATCAGGCTTTACATCAAGACCCTCATATGCTCTTTTCATAGCAAGCATAGCGGCATTAAGTATATTCATGCTGTCGATTTCTTCGACAGACGCTGTAGCTATGCAGTAGCTGACAGCTTTCTCACGGATAATGTCAAACAGGGCTTCACGCTTTTTCTCGGTCAGCTTTTTGCTGTCATTTATCCCGTCAATGATTATATCATCGGGAAGTATAACAGCCGCCGCATAGACATCGCCAGCAAGAGGTCCTCTGCCTGCTTCGTCAATACCGCAGATAACGCCGCAATGCGTTCTCATTTCATTATCGTAAAGAAATAAATCTTTCTTTTCTTCGCCTGTCTTAAGGTCTTTCGAGAGAGATTCTGCCAAGTTTACCACTCCTGAATTCATCGAGTACAGCCGCCGCCGCTCTTTCTATATCAGGCTCGCCGCCCGAAATAAGCATTCCACGCTTTCTTGCTATCATTTCAAGGTCGGGCTTTTCCGTGTTTTCGTCCAGCTTGTAACGTGCAATAACGTTTCCCTTGTAGTTTTCCCACAGGTAACCGAGCAGATTGTCCGCAAGCTCGCAGACATCCATTACATCGTCCTTGATAGCGCCAGTGTAGCCAAGCTTTATCGCTACCTGCTGATCGTCAAATTTCGGCCAAAGTATTCCGGGAGTATCGAGCAGTTCAAGTTCTTTATCAAGAGATACCCACTGAGCGCCTCTTGTAACACCGGGTCTGTCCTCTACCTTGGTCTTTCCCGCCTTCGAAATCCTGTTTATAAAAGAAGATTTACCGACATTCGGTATACCTACTACCATAACTCTCAGCGACTGACCCACAATGCCTTTCGCCTTGCGCTTAGCAAGAAGGTCGGAGAGCAGATTTTTGACGTTCGGTGTAAAAGCCTTTACACCTTTACCGCTTCTGCAATCGCATATCATAGCTTTATAGCCCTGAGCCGTGTAATATTTCTGCCACTCGGCAGTAACCTTTTCATCGGCATAATCGCATTTATTAAGAAGAATTATTCTCGGTTTAGAGCCTGTTATATCGCTGATAACGGGGTTTCTGCTGGATTCGGGTATTCTTGAATCTACTATTTCGGCAACAGCGTCAACCAGCTTTAAATCAGCCTCTATCTGTCGCTTGGTTTTGGTCATATGACCGGGAAACCACTGTATATTGGATACCTGTGCCATTGTACCTCCGCTTACATATGTTTAAAATACGATTATAACATTCCGAGTGCGTTCAGCGGCCAGATACGAAGATACGCTTTTCCCATTATATAGCGCATATCAACCTGTCCGATCTGATTGCTTCTGCTGTCTTTTGACCCGTTCCTGTTGTCACCGAGAACAAATATTTTTCCGTCCTCGACCGTTACATCCTGATTATTCGGGAAGTTCTCCGGTAAATTGGTGGGCGTGTTTGTATAGTCATCGGGGAGCTGTTCTCCGTTTCTGTAAACAACACCTTTTACAAAGTCGATTCTGATTTTGTCGCCGGGAAGTCCTATCACTCTTTTGACTATCGGTTTGCCGTAGCCGCCTGAGGATTCGTTCACCAGCTTATCCGCATACAGAATGACAATATCGTCATATTGCGGAGTATAGAACATATCGGATACGATAAGTCTTTGCTGGTCCTGTAACGTAGGAACCATTGATTCTCCGTCAACGGTTATCACACGGGCAAAAAGTGCAAATATAATTATAAAGCACAAAATGGCTGAAAAAATACTGCACATCCAGTCGAACATATCGGCAAAAAACTTCTTGCTGTCAGCAGTGCCGTTATTCTCATTTTCAGTCAAGTTCTTTTCTTCCATAGTGCGTCCCTTCAGAATAAAATATCGAATTTACGCAGTGGCAATATGCCACTGCCTTGAAAATTCGATGAGGAAATGATGTAAGGTCTTATATCTTGGACTTAACCTTAGCTGCCTTACCAACTCTGTCACGAAGATAATAGAGCTTAGCTCTGCGTACCTTACCTTCTCTTACAATCTCAACCTTCTCTACTGTAGGTGAGTGCAGAGGGAATACTCTTTCGATACCGCAGCCGTGAGCTACTCTTCTTACTGTGAAAGTTTCGCTTACGCCGCCGTGCTTCTTGGCGATAACTGTACCCTCGAATATCTGGATACGGAACTTGTCGCCTTCTGCGATGCGTACGTGTACCTTAACTGTGTCACCTACGTTGAACTTAGGTGCTTCAGCCTTAAGGCTGTCCTGTGCAATGAGTTTTAATGCGTCCATGTTTTCCTCCTGGTTTTCGAATATTCTTGTATCGGCTTATCCTCCGTGCGTTTACGCTACGGAAAACGGCAACTTTTGCCGTTAAATACAGCGGACTACCCGTTTTAATGTCTTTGTGCTTTTCGCACTAACGGCATTAAACACGCTGACAGTATATGCCAAAAGGCATACTTATACCCTCAGCGGATTTCAAATGCTTTAATATTATAGCACCTTTGTACGAAATTTGCAATACTTTTTTGTGAATTTTTTCGGTTTAAACCATGTTTTTCGCAAATGCCGCTGCAATAATCTAAAAATTACTCGAACTGTGTTCCGTCCTTGCAAAGTATGCTGGTTCTTACTATATCAAGTCTTTCGGTTTCCTCTCCGCTGTACTTTTCGAATGCGTCAAAGAAAAGGGACGGATTGAGCGTAAAATCACAGCCGGATGGCATTATCAGTGCGAAATGTCCTCGTTCATAATCTTTGACTTCTGTGAACGGTTTAATGTCGAGCGTTGTTATGCCCTTCTTTGTCTTCTTCTCCACTTCGATAGCCGGAAGTTTCATAAATTCCTCCAGCTTTTCGTAATCGCAGACGATATGAACGGAATATACCGATTTTTCTATTTCGGTATGCTTTTTTACAGGCAGGGCTACTCTGATTATTCTTATATCCGGCGGTAAAACCGCATTGAGCTTGTCCCGCACAACATCGAAATCCGTTTGCTCTGTGAGTTTTATATCCATAGACTCGTTTATGCCTTCACTGCCGAGCGAGAGCGGAAGATTTACATTGACATAGGTATGGGGATTGAAGCCCTGTGTGTGCCATATCGGAATATCGGTACGTCTTATCGCACGCTGAAAACAGGTGATAAGGTCAAGCGCCGATATATACTTTGCTCTGCCCGTCTTTGAAAAGAACAGGCGTACAGCGATATTATTCTCATTCATATTTAAAGCAAGCCCTTCCTAAGCATTTGTTTATGCCGCAGCCTGCACACTTTTCACGGCAGTTTGCGGTTGTTTTTTCTTCGTGAGCCTTGATATTCTCTCTGACAAGGAAGCTGCGGTCAAACAGCATATCCATATGCTCCCACGGCGCAATCTCGTCATATTCACGCTTGCGGTTTGCGTAGAACGCCTTGTCGATGCCGAATTTTTCAAATGCCGCATTCCATATATCAGGCTTGAAATACTCGTTCCAGCCGTCCAGCTTACAACCGTTCTTCCACGCCTCATATATAACCGCAGACAGCTTTCTGTCGCCTCTTGCAAGCACGGCTTCAAGTATTGTCGTATCATAATGGCTCCAACTGACATCAATACGTCTTCTGCCCTTTGAGCCTATAATATCAAGCAGATATTTCTGTCTTTCGTTTATCTGCTCCTCTGTTGCCTGAGGCTCATATTCAAAGGGTGTGAAGGGCTTCGGTATAAATGTTGACAGCGAGATCGAGATGCTTATCGCCTTTTTGCTTCTGCCCTCTGTATTGTAATAGAGGTCGATTATCTTATCTGCAAGCTCCTTTATCGCCTTTATGTCATCAAGCGTTTCTGTCGGCAGACCGAGCATAAAGTACAGCTTGACCGAGCTGTATCCGCCCTCAAAGGCAATCTTACAGCTTTTGAATATAGCTTCCTCGGTGATATTCTTGTTTATAACGTCACGCAGACGCTGTGAGCCTGCCTCGGGAGCAAATGTAAGTCCGCTTCTTCTCACGCTCTTAATCTTCTTTACGACCTCGTCGCTGAATTTATCTATACGCAATGACGGGAGAGAAAGGTTGACACCTTTCTTATCGGTATATTCGGTTATATCATTCAAAAGTCCCTCAATATCGCTGTAGTCGCTTGTGGACAGTGAAGAAAGCGATACCTCGTCATAGCCTGTGGTTTCCGTAAGGCTCTTTACCTGATTTACTATAGTTTCCTTTGATTTTTCTCTGAAAGGACGATATATAAAGCCTGCCTGACAGAATCTGCAGCCTCTGATACAGCCTCTCAGCACCTCGACTACCGATCTGTCGTGTACTATCTGGGTATAAGGCACAACAAAGCTGTCTGGGGTATATACCTTGTCAAAATCGTCTATAATCTGCTTTCTGACTTTTGCAGGGGCGTTATTCTTCGGTGTTATCGCTTTTACCGTTCCGTCCTCGTTATAGCTTATATCATAGAGCGACGGAACATAGATGCCCTCGATCTGCGCCGCCTGTTCAAGATATTCCTGCTTCGTGCCGCCGTTTTTCTTGAACTTTTCGGCAAGCTGCATCATCTTGAGGTTTACTTCCTCGCCTTCACCGAGTACGAACAAATCAAAGAAATCGGCAATCGGCTCTGCATTACATACGCAGGGACCGCCGCCCATTACTATCGGGAACAGATCCTTTCTGTCTTTAGCAAAAACAGGCACACCTGCAAGGTCAAGCATCGACAGGATATTTGTATAGCAAAGCTCATACTGGAGCGTAAAGCCGATAAACTCAAAATCCTTGATAGGATCAAGACTTTCCAGACCGTAAAGAGGAATATCGTTCTTTCTCATCTGCTCTTCCATATCGGGAAGGGGCATGAACACACGTTCGCACCAATAATTAGGCACGCTGTTCTTGAGGGAATAGAGTATCTTTATCCCGAGATGCGACATTCCTATATCGTATGTGTCGGGAAAGCAGAAAGCAAAGCGTATATCCACCTTGCTTTTATCTTTAACGACAGCGTTTACCTCACCGCCGATATAGCGTGACGGCTTCTGCACCTTCAATAAAATTTTATCTAATTTTTCCTTCAGCATTTTTCTACTTCCGTTCCGAAAATTATAGTTATACAGTATATTTTACTACATTCTCGGCTTTATTGCAAGCCCTACGAAACAAGCTGTGCCTGTATCAGAAAAAGCACCACAAAAAACAGCGATAATGAAACGCTTTCACCGCATATAACGCAATATACGATCACTCCTGCCGTTATAATCAACGCTAAAGCCGTTCCGACAATTTTTTTCACTTTTTCGGCGGTTCTCAGCGAGACAAATCCGGTCAGAAGTAGCTCAAGCACTTCCGCACCGTCGAAATATCCTATAGGTAAAGCGTTGAATATGCAGATGATAAGATTCACTGCACCGAAAACCGCCGCCGTGTCATTTCCCTGCATAGCAAAACAAGCCGCCGCAACAAGCAGATTTACACTGCACCCTGCAGACAATATAACAAGCCGCTTAGCGTCCGTGAGGCTCTCCATTCCCGACTTTGACAGGGCGATTCCTCCTCCGTAGAACGTTATCCTTTCGGGATTGGCTCCGCATACAGCCATAGCAAGCAAATGCCCGCCCTCGTGCAGAATGCAGGCAATCAGCGACAGCACCGCCGCTCCGCTCGTGTCAATAAAAATCATAAATGCCACAACCGCAAAGAAGCTGAAATCAAATTTTACCTTCAGCCGTCCGTTATGTTTCATTCTCATTCTCCTTTTATCCTTTTGGATAAGTATATTAGGAAAAAAGAAAATAAGAACAAAGACTACATAGTATAAAATCAGCTCTGTGTCAATTGACACAGCAATACGCTATCTTTTTCCGTTGACAAAAGTTTGCACAGAAATGAAGATTTTTGCAATAATTCACACTTTTGTATATTATAATTGGGTGCTTGATTACAATAAAAATACGGCACTTTACTGAATTTTAAAAAACTTATATAAAAAACATTTCATACTTCACCGACAAAGTATGAAACGATATCAGTATTTGGAGGAAATAAATGCAAAAAACAGCGCTGTAAATTAGCGCTGTCAGGTTATAGAAAAAGTTTGTTTTATAAATTCTTTATCTTTCTTATAATTTTGTAAAAATTCATTTGACATTTCCTTTGGCGGTGTTTATAGAAGCCACGAGCATTGCGCGTAAGCCGGTGCAAATTTTGTCTAATTCTTTAAATTGATTTTCACTTATATAGTTTGTCTTTAAAAGCAGTTCTAACCAATATCCGGTTTCATTTGCTTCTTTTAGTGCAATTTGCAATTTTGCAATAAAATCAGCTTTTCCGTGGGCGTATTGTGCTTCACGAATATTAGCGCCTATGCTTGTTCCGCTTCTTCCAATTTGATTGGATATAATATGTTCTTTATTTTCTTTCAGGTATTTCACAAGATTTATAACAGAAACCGCAAAATCCATAGATTGAACGGATAATTTATCATTACGCATAACGACACCTGCTTTCTGAACAAATGATAACTAAATCGCAAATTGTTTCAATGAAAAATGAAGCATTGGCATAAAGCCAATATGAAGCACTCGCTTGTCGCTCGTATGAAGCAAGCGCATTTCCACAATGTGCGGTAGGCATACATTTTTCATAGCCGTAGGCGACTTCATTTTTCATGCACCGTCAGGTGCGCTTCATTTAAAAAAAGCACTCAGCATGATGCTAAGTGCTTTTCAAATGGTTGCGGGAGCTGGATTCGAACCAACGACCTTCGGGTTATGAGCCCGACGAGCTACCCCTGCTCCACCCCGCGATATTTCGTTCACTCTCCTGAGTGCTTGTATATTATAACACGAAGTTTAATGTTTGTCAAGCGTTTTACGAAAAAAATTTTACAAAAAGTCAAAATTCCCTCTGAAACCGCTCCTGACATTATGTCTGTCCGTAATAATATATGCAGCTGTGCCGTGAATATTCGAACGTTTAAAATTTTTTCAAAATTTCTTTCCTGACCGTTTTATTGTACACCTTATCTGTTATCATTAAGACAAAGGATAAAACCCGATGCAAATCGGTACGGCTTATTCAAAAGGAGGAAAATATGACATTTATAGTTTTATTTATCGGTCTGATCATTTATGGCATCTGGAAAAATTGCGAACCGCAGATTCCGGCATCTTATCACAATAACTGGAAGCTCGAGCAGGAGGATTCATGGAAAGTCAGCACGGGTGAGATGTCAAAGCGACAGTTTATGAAGAATATCCAGAACGGCAAATACAGATAATCGTCACACTTAATGTTTACCCCCGATTGCATAAGCAATCGGGGGTAGTTCTTTATCCTTCCGTCTTTCTTATACCGAAAAACAATCTTAAGAAGCCTGCCAGTATTCTCGGAGTCTTGCAAACTACGATTTTCATAATATGTACCTCTCTTTCAGCAAAAGAACATCAGCCATACTCCCAGTGCAATGAGCAGCAGTGACAGTATAACAAGCAGTGTTTCGGCTGACATACAGGTAACACATATAAGAATACCGGCAAGACCGAGTATGAACGCAGGAAATTTTGAACGTCCCGGTCTGCGCCTTCTCATCATAAAAATACCTCCCGTCAGCTGAAGCTATTACACTTTATTCCTAAGGGAGATATTTTGTTACTTATTTCCTGACGGTCATAACAACCGCAAGTCCGCTCCTTATTTCGACCGTGCAATCAGAGCCTTCGGTGAACTCATTGCTTACGCCTATCGGGAAGCTGCGTTCCATAACATAGCAGTCAAGCGGATAACCTGCACCTGCTATGGAAACCGTTGCTTTTTCGCTTATTGCAAACACAGAAAGGTATCTTGATAAATCGGGCGAAAGCGTTATCTTTTCATCTTCGAGTATATATATATCCGTGCTGTCGCCTTTTATGCTTGCTCTTGCCCCATGCTCACGGATAAACATTAGTGTTGCAATATTTGCTAAGGTATGGTCTGTTCTTCCGCCGCAGGCGCTGATGAGCGTAATGTCGTCATATCCTCTGTCGAGTGCGGTTCTTACAGCAAGCATTGTATCGGTATCGTCCTTGTGGGCAGGCGAACGCATTGTTTCTATATTGTCCGGCAAAGGATTCTCAAGGCTGTCAAAATCCCCTAAAATCAGATCCGGCTTGATTCCTGCCTGCAGTGCCTTATCATATCCGCTGTCTGCGCATATTATAAACGCACCCTCGGATATTTCCGCATTCATACACGGCTCAGGTCCGCCGCAGATTATATAACACTTCTTCATTATTTGTTTTTAAACTCCCATTCATTCAGCCTTTCGGCCTCTTCACACATTTTTACATAGCTGTCATAGCGTGAGCTGTTTATCTTTCCTTCACGCAGTGCTTCGGTCACGGCACAGCCGCTTTCTTTCAGGTGAACGCAATCTCTGAAACGGCATTTACCGAGATATTCAGAAAACTCTCTGAACGAATATTGCAGTTCGTTTTTCGGAATAAAGCCGTATCTGCTTACTTCAACGGTCGAAAATCCGGGTGTATCGGCAATATAGCCTCCGTCAATAGCAAATAACTCTGCCTGTCTTGTCGTATGCCGTCCTCTGCCAAGCTTTTTGCTTATATCTCCCGTGCTTCTTTCAAGTCCGGGGAACAGATGATTCATAAGGCTTGATTTTCCTACGCCTGAATTGCCTATAAGTGCTGACAGCTTGCCGGATATATAGCTCCTGATTTCATCAATGCCGTTTCCGGTACTGTTGTCCATATAGAACACCTTGAATCCGCATTTTCTGTATATTCCGGCAAAATCCTCGCATTCACGCAGATCCTGTTTGGTTATTACTATAACAGGCTCGATGCGCTTGCTTTCAAAAATTGAAATCAGCTTATCCGTCACAAGCGTGTTCGGCACAGGGTCTACCGCAGATGTTACCAGTAAAGCACAGTCAAGATTGGCAAGCGGCGGCCTGATGATATGATTCTTCCGTTCTTTTATCTCCACGATAAGCGGAACGGCATTTTCTTCTATGCTGACAACGACATTATCTCCCGCACACGGAGATATTTTTTCTTTTCTGAATACGCCCCTTGCATTACAACATAAAACGCCGTCGGCAACAGCTACATAGTAGTTGCCGCCGACAGCCTTTGTTATAATGCCTTCGGTTTTTACATTTTTCAAAGGCAAACCTCGTTATTCATCTGTTTCTTCGGAATGTTCGCCCGATGCTTCGGTCGAAATGAACTTCAGATTGTTAAACAGGTTCTGATCGTATGATATAACATTCTGCTTTACAGTACCAGTGGAGAAATCAATTTCTATTTCAGCGAGTGTTCCTGTAAGAGCTTCGTCCTTAACATTTGTGATTTTTATGAGATATGTACGCTTATCCTTACCGGAAACATCAAAAGATACAGGCTTACCCGCCGCAAGTGACATATCCTTGGTTTCTGTCTTGATCACATTTCCGTCACTGTCCATATAGGTAAAGTTAAACGTACCTGACTGAGCGGCGTTAGTCGGAAGCGTAACAGTTACAGAACCGCTTACCTCTGTAGGCTCAGGATTGGAGGAAGGCTCATCCTTTGAAGTGTCGGGAGCTACATACTTGAGCTTTTTGAACAGACCCTCGTCATAGCTTACTATTTCAGGCTCTGTGTCCTCATTCTTGAAATCAACACTGATTTCCGCAAGAACTCCGCTGAGCGATGTGTCGTTCACATTCGTAATCTTGACAGTGAATGTGGCAGGTTCTGTACCGCTGACTTCAAATGTCAGAGTTTTACCCGAATTTACAGCCATATCACGTTCTTCTTCCTTGAACGAAACGCCGTCCTTAAAATACTCAAACTTGAACGTTCCCGTATCGGTTGCGTCGGTCGGAAGTTCAAGCGAAACTTCGGTCTTGATATTGACAGCCTTGCCGTCGCATACGGTTACTTCAATCTCGGTTTCCTCGTTTACAACAGAGTTTTCCGCAATGCTCTGCTTTATTACCTGATCTTTTTCATACTCGTTGCTTGAGCCGGCAACTTCCTTCAGCTTGAGATTCTTCTTCTCTGCTTCTTCTCTTGCTTCTTCGATTGTCATACCGATAAACTTGGGAACATTGACTGCCTTCACAAGCTTGCCGTTACTTACATATACCTTAACGAGCGTACCCTGTGAAACCTCAGAATGAGCCGCAGGTTCGGTCTTTATAACTATATCCTTAGCCACATCGTCATTATTGACATATACGATTTTGGGCTTAAGTCCCTTCTTTTCAAGCTTTATCTGTGCGTCCTGTACAGTAAGGTTGGAGTAATCGTCAATCTCGACCTTCTGAGGACCGTTACTGATAACAATACTTACTATCGTGCTCTTTTTGATGGTTCTGCCGGCAGGAGTTTTCTGATCCATTACCTCGTTTTCCTTGTACTCGGTAGAATACTGTCTGTCTATATCGAGGTTAAGTTCAGGGTACTTTGTCTTGACATCATCAAGCATCATTCCGACAATATTCGGCATAGTCATCTCATCTGAGCCGCCGCTTTCGGTACCTAAGTTACCGCTTACAATAGTGAATATGAGCCATGCGGTCATTATTACAAATACAGACGCTACGGCAAAGAGAATAGGAAGGAGCGGTGAGCGTCTTTCCTCTACCTCATCCTCGTCGTCCTCATCCTCATCATAAAGATCGTTATCCTCATCGCCCTCGCCTTCGGGAAGTTCTTCTCCGTTTGCGCTTTGTTCGGGAGCGTTGGGGTCGGATACCTTATCGAAATACTTGGTCGAGCCGTCTGTTGAGAAATACTTGTACTCAAATACAATGCTGGGATCTTTCTTGAATTCTTCAATATCGTTTATCATCTCGCCAGCGGTCTGATAACGCATCGAAGGCTCTTTCTGCATAGCCTTGAGCGTAATCTCCTCAAGACCTTCGGGAATTGAAGAATTTATCTCACGCAGAGGTTTCGGCGGAGTCTGCATATGCTGGAGTGCAATCGCAACAGGTGTTTCTCCGTCAAACGGTTTCTGTCCTGTCAGCATCTCATAAAGCATAACGCCGACAGAATATATATCGCTCTTTTCATCGGTCATTTCGCCTCTTGCCTGTTCGGGACTGATATAGTGAACCGAGCCGATAGCCTTTTCGGAAAGAGTTTTATCTGTTTCACGGTTAAAACGGGCAATGCCGAAATCCATGACCTTGATTGTGCCGTCGGGGAGCATCATTACATTCTGCGACTTTATATCCCTGTGGACAATTCCTCTGTCGTGTGCGTGCTGTAATGCTCTTAAAATCTGGATAGTGAAATATACGGCATCCTTCCATTTCAGAACGCCCTGCAGCTTGATATATTCGGCAAGAGAGATGCCGTCTATGTATTCCATTACGATAAACTGTATCTGCTCGTTGAAGCCGACATCGTATATCTTTACAATGTTCGGATGCGAAAGCAGTGCTATTGCCTTGGACTCGTTGCGGAATCTTCTGAGAAAATCCTCACTGCCGGCAAATTCATTCTTGAGAATTTTTACGGCAACTATTCTGTCCTCGGTAATATCCTTTGCCTTATAGATGTCAGCCATGCCGCCCGTTCCTATAAGCTCAAGAAGCTCGTAACGGCCGTCAAGGCGTCTGCCTATCATGTTGTCTGTATTGTTATCCATAAAATCCACCGTTTCTCCGTACTTTATTATATCTCCGACTCATACGGTAAGCCGGAATTTATATTGAAACCACAGCAACGGTCACATTATCCCGTCCGCCGTGTTTATTGACATAATCTACAAGCTGATCGCAGCATTTTGACGTAGGCGCACCTGCTATAACCTCAGCTATCTGAGCGTCCTCCGCATAGGAGCTTAGTCCGTCTGAGCAGAAAAGGAGCATATCGCCCTTCTTTACATCAAGCTCGAAATAATCCGGCGTGATAAAAGGCTGTGCTCCGACAGCTTTTGTTATCCTGTTCCTGTCGGGGTGAGTCTTGCTCTCCTCGTATGTTATTATTCCCTTTTCAATCAGCTTTCTTATATATGTATGATCCTTTGTTACCTGCTGCATATTGTCGTCAAAGAAGAAATAGCATCTGCTGTCGCCGACATTTATAAGATAGGCTCTTTCGTTGAAAATAATACCTGCCACACAGGTAGTACCCATTCCCGCTTTTCGGGGTTTGCGTTTGCCATATCGTAAACAACACTGTTTGCGGCGGTTACCGATGTTATCAATAAATTTCTTATCTGATTTCTGGTTATATCGTGTCTGAAGCCTTTTATCAGTCTGTCCTTTATAAAATCAACAGTCGTTGTGCTGGCACATCCGCCGGCATTCTGTCCGCCCATTCCGTCGCACAGAATGATCGCTATAGCGTCATCTCCAAGCTCGCCTATCCAGTAGCTGTCCTGATTTTCTTCACGGCAATTACCTATATCGGTCTTTGCGTAAGCCTTCATATATAATGGTTCTCCCTTGATTTCTTACTTATTATCACGTCTTAACTGACCGCAGGCGGCGCTGATGTCCGCACCGAGCGTTCTTCTGACCGTAGCGTTAAGTCCGCCGTCTATAAGCATCTGTTTATACTTTTCGACAGAAGCACTGCGTTTAAATACGCCTTCCTTTATCTCATTGACGGGAATAAGATTGACGTGACAGTTCTGGCCCTTCAGCAGTTTAAGAAGTGCGTCTGCGGATTGTCTGTTGTCGTTTACTCCGTCAATCAGTGCAAATTCATAGCTGATTCTTCTGCCCGTGGTATCGAAATAATACTTGCACGCCTCCATCAGCTCTTCTATGCGGAATCTGTCATTTATGGGCATTATAGAACTTCTCAGCTCGTTTGTCGGCGCATGGAGAGAAACAGAGAGCGTTATGCCGAGCTTAAGGTCAGCCAGCTCATATATTCTGTTCACAAGTCCGCAGGTCGATACCGAAACGTGTCGCAGACTCATATCGTCCTTTGCCGACAGAAGTCTGAGAAACTTTACAACATTATCAAAATTATCCAGCGGCTCGCCTATTCCCATAAGTACAACGTGATTTATCTTTCGTCCGCTGTCACGTTCACTTTCGTATATCTGCAGCAGCATCTCGCTCGGCTCAAGGTTCCTTACGAATCCCGCTTTGGTCGATGCACAGAATTTACATCCCATTTTGCAGCCGACCTGAGTTGATATACAGATGCTGTTGCCGTGCTTGTATTCCATAAGTACGGTTTCGACTTTTTCTCCGTCAGACAAACCATAAAGATATTTTACCGTATTATCTATGTCAGATACAAGCCTTTTTTTTGAATTTTTAGTGAGTTTATCCAAAAAATATCGTCGAGTTTTTCTCTGAGTTGTGCAGATAGATTGGTCATTTTGCTAAATTCTTCTACTTTATTAATATGTAACCAATCGTATATCTGTCCGGCTCTGAATTTTTTCTCGCCCATAGCCAGAATCTTTTCTTCCAGCTCCTCTTTCGACAGCGAAAGAATATCTGTTTTTTCCATTTATATGTATTATTTCACCTTTCTGAGTGTTGCTGTGAAGAAACCATCGCCGTTCACATCACAGGGCAGCATTGTTCTCTTGTAGCTGTCCTCAAGACCTTTGATGTTAAGAGGAACAACTACCGGCACAAAGTCGCTGTGCTCTTTTAAAAACTCATCAACTATATCGTCATTTTCCGTCCTGCTTACAGTGCAGGTCGAATAGACAAGAGTTCCGCCGGGTTTTACATATTCAGCGGCGTTGTTTATTATCTTCCTCTGTGTATCAGGGAGGGTTTCAAGCTGTTTCATAGGCTTGTACTTTATTTCGGGCTTTCTTCTGATAACGCCGAGTCCCGAACACGGTACATCGCATATCACCCTGTCCGCTTTCGGTATACCGGGGTTGAACTTTGTCGCATCGTTTTCTGCGGCGGTTATAATAGTAAGATCGAGCCGTTTAGCCGTATTTGCAATAACGGAAACTTTTCCGTCGTACAAATCGTAGCTGTATATTCTGCCCCTGTCGTTCATGATTTCGGCACAGGTGAACGTTTTACCGCCGGGCGCACTGCAAAGATCCACAACCGTTTCATTGAACACGGGAGCGGCTATTTTACAGCATATCTGCGATGAAATATCCTGAATATGAAACATACCCTTTTTATATGCGGAGCTTTGCTCAATCCCTTTGGTATTGGCAAGTTCTATGCAGGCATCTATAAGGCTGTTCTTTGTTGCGGATATTCCTTCGGACTCAAGTTCGCCTATAACATCGTCAACCGTGTATCTGACGGTATTTACTCTGGCATATATCGGCGGTCTGCCGAAGCAGGAGTTTATCATCTGCATTGCTCTTTGCTCGCCAAGCTCGCTGTTCCACTTCTTCACAAGCCATTTCGGGCAGGAATATTCGATAGAGAGCTTTGCTTCTCCCGTAAGGTTGCCGTAATCTATCTGCTTTTCATTACGCAGAAAGGTTCTGAGGATAGCATTAACATAGCCTTTTGCCTTTGTACTGTTGCAGTAATCGCAAAGTGCCACCGATTCGTTCACCGCAGCGCTGTCCGGCACGGAATTCATGAACAGAAGCTGATAGAAGCCCATTCTGAGTATCTCAACGACTGCTGTCTTTATCTTATCGAATTCGATTCCCGAATAATAGCGTATAAGATAGTCGAGCGTCATTCTGCGTTCAAGTACACCGTAGAAAAGGGCCGCCGAGAAGGCTTTGTCACGCCTGTCCGCATCATTTTGCGTGAATGCGTGGTCAAGTATTATGTTTGAGTATGCCCCCTGCGTATCCATACGGATAAGAAGGTCGAGCGTTATCTGTCTTGCGGTTTTCATTCATCTCTCCAAATCAATCTCTTCTTGAGCTTGCGATAAGTCTTAAAAGTTGTAATAAAGCCACTGCAAGCGATGCTACATAAGTCATTGCTGCGGCTGTGAGCGTTTTCTTTGCACCTGTATACTCCGCACCGAACAATATGCCTTGGTTCTTTATTGTGGCAAGCGCTCTGTGGCTTGCGTTGAACTCAACGGGGAGCGTTATCAGCTGGAACAGTACTATTGCCGCAAAAAGTCCGATGCCTATGCCTCTGAGTATCGGAATATTAAACACAATACCGAGTATGAAGAACAATATCCACGCCGATGAGCCGAACTGTGCAACGGGAAGAATAGCCATTCTTATTCTTATAGGTGTGTAGTTTTCGGCATACTGTATCGCATGACCGACCTCGTGAGCCGCAACTCCGATAGCTCCGACAGATACGCTGTCATAGACAGGAGCCGAAAGTGCAACGGTGTTTGTTCTGGGGTCGTAATGGTCGGTAAGCTCTCCCGATACTCTTGTTACCTGAACATTATAAAGTCCGTTGCTGTCAAGAATCTGTCTTGCTATATCTGCGGCAGACACCCCTCTTGAGCTTGGCATCTTGTTGTATTTTCTGAAAGTACCTTTTACATTGATCGAGGTGAATATAGAAAAGATAAAGGCTGCTATCAGCAGTAAATAAAGTATAAATTCCGGCATATCCGTTCTCCTTTCCGTTTGACGCTGTCAGTTCAACACAGTGTCACGCTGTAGCTTGTTGCCGTTCAGAAAGCTTGCGGTATTCATACGCTTTCCGCCCTCTCCCTGAACATCGGTAAATCTTATACATTTCTTGTCGCCGCATACTACGGTGAGGTCGTTTTCGTTCACGACAGTTCCGCACGGCTTATCGGAGGTAATATCTGTCATAACAGCAAAGTAAACCTTCAATCTTTTATCTCCTATAAAAGTATAGGCACAGGGTGACGGTGACATACCTCTTATGAAATTATATACATCAATTGCATTTTTCGAGAAATCTATCCTGCACATTTCTTTCGTGATAAGACCTGCGTAGCACGAAAGGCTGTCGTCCTGAGGTACAGGCTTTATCGTACCCTCCTCACAGGCCTTCAGCGTTTCGATTATAAGTTCTCCGCCTGTAGCCGCAAGGCTGTCATGAAGCTCTCCGCCGGTCATATCGGGAGTAATCTTAACCGACCTGCTCATCAGCATATCGCCCGTATCAAGTCCCTTTGCCATAAGCATTGTTGTAACTCCGCTTTCTGTTTCGCCGTCTATGATGCACTTCTGGATAGGTGCGGCACCTCTGTATTTCGGCAGAAGCGAAGCGTGTATATTGATGCACTTGTACTTCGGAAGTTCAAGTATGCTTTCGGGAAGAATCTGACCGTAAGCCGCCACCACAATGCAGTCCGGAGCAAGCTGTTTAAGAAGTTCAAGCGACTTCTCCGCATCCTCGCCCTTTCTGAGCGACAGAGGCTGATATACGGGGATACCGTACTTTTCGGCGCACTCCTTTACGGGAGGTGCCTGCATCTTCTTTCCTCTGTTCTTAGGCTTGTCGGGCTGTGTGAAAACAGCCATAACATTATGATGCTTGTGTAACTCCTCCAGTGCCGATACGGCGAAATCCGGAGTACCCATAAATACTATGTTCAAATGATTTCCCCCTTACTTTTTACGTTCCTCAAGCTGTTCGGAAGTCAGCAGTTCATCTGCCTTATCGGTAAACAGAATACCGCTCAGATGGTCGATTTCGTGACACAGAGCTATCGCTAAAAGCTCTGTACCTTCTATATCAAATTCTTTGCCGTATCTGTCCTGTGCCTTTACCTTTACCTTTGCGGGTCTGTCAACATATCCCCACATACCCGGCACTGAAAGACAGCCCTCAAGCTCGTGCTGTTTGCCTTTCATAGAAGTGATAACAGGGTTTATAAGCTCGATTTTTCCGTGTTCGTCACCTACGTCTATGACCACAACTCTCCTCAGTACGCTTATCTGAGGTGCGGCAAGACCTACGCCGTTTGCCTCCTGCATTGTTTCATACATATCGTCAAGCATCGTCCACAGCTTATCGTCAAATACGGTAACGTCCTTACATCTTTTTCTCAGCGATTCGTCGCCGTCCTTAGCTATTATTCTCTTTGCCATTTCAAAAATCCTTTCTTTTGTTTATATAATCTCGCCGTTCATATCGGCGAAGAAGCTGACTTTATCAAGTGCCGGTGATTTATATGCGTCAAGCAGTGTAGCCTTCATAACCAATCTGAACTCTTTATTATTCTTACATTTTATAATGATACGATAGCGATACTTGCCGTTTACCTTTGCCACCGAGCAGGCGGACGGTCCAAGCACTCTTATAGGGATACCGTGACCCTCAAGATTTTTCATAAACAGCTTTACGAAGCTGTCCGAGCCTTTTTTGCAGGCCGATTCATCAACCGATGAAAGCCCTATTTCGCATATATCGCAGTACGGCGGAAACAGCAGTGCTTTTCTTATCTCGCATTCCTGTCTGAAAAACTCATCGTAATTCTGGTCAGCCGCAAGATTAAGAACATAATGTTCGGGAGAAAAGGTCTGCAGATACGCTCTGCCTTTTTTAGAGCCTCTGCCGCATCTTCCGACCACCTGTGTTATAAGCGAAAACGTCTTTTCATAACCGAGATAATCGCCTGCGTACAGTGATTTATCTATCAGCAGTACGCCGACAAGCGTCACATTCTCAAAATCAAGCCCTTTTGCAATCATCTGAGTGCCGACCATAATATCATACTCGCCGTTTTTGAATTTATCGAAATTCTTTTCGTAAGAAAACTTGCTCATCGTGGTATCTGCGTCCATACGCAATACTCTGGCAGACGGAAACAACATCGATATTTCATCTTCTATACGCTGTGTTCCTGTACCTGTGCTGTATATGAACTTCGAGCCGCACGATTTGCATTTTCCTGTGAATACCTCGGTATAGCCGCAATAGTGACATATCATGCAATTGTTCGTCTTATGATATGTAAGAGGAATATTGCAGTTGGGGCATTTATACACCTCGCCGCACTTTATGCAGTTCATATAGGTGTTGTAGCCTCTGCGGTTGAGCAGAAGTATCGTCTGCTCTCCTCTTTGCAGATTATTCTTTATCTCATCGGCAAGCGCCCTGCTGAAATTGGAACGGTTGCCGGTTTCGACCTCGACCTTCATATCGACAAGATACACATCGGGAAGTACCGGCTGGCTGTAACGCTTTTTCATCTCAAACAGCTTGTATCTGCCGATTGACGCAAAGTATGCGCTTTCAAGGCTTGGAGTTGCGGACGCTAAAAGAAGCGTGGCATTGTGATAAAAGCATCTCTGCTTTGCTATGCTCCTTGCCTGATAACGTGGAGATTTTTCGGATTTATAGGTATGCTCGCCCTCTTCGTCAATAACGATTATACCGATGTTGTCAAGCGGTGCGAATACGGCACTTCTTGTACCTATGACTATCCTTGCCTCGCCTTTTTCGATACGTTTGTACTCATCTGTCCTCTGACCGAGCGAAAGGTTGCTGTGTATTACCGCAACGTTACTTCCGAAAAGATCGGTAAAATTTCTCACCATCTGAGGAGTGAGCGATATTTCGGGAACGAGCATAAGAGCTGTTTTCCCTTGTTTTAACGCCTTGTCGATAAGCTTTAAGAAAACGGTGGTCTTGCCGCTTCCGGTAACGCCTTTAAGCAAGGCGCACTGCGGCTTGCCGCTGTCCATAAGCTCGGACATTCCGCTGTATACGGCGGACTGTTCATCGGACAGCACTATATCGTCAATGCTCCTTACCGCCTTTGCTCCTGCGGTAAGCGAGCGGGAAACTTCATTGTCAAAGCATTCTACAATGCCGTTTTTCTCCATATTGTTTATAACGGCGGATGTTACAACGCAATTATAGCATACTTCCTTTACCGATGCGGAATCGGCATCCGTCAGAAAATCGGCTACCTTTTTCTGCTTTGCGGTAAGGGGCTTTCCGCCTTTGTCGGCATACTCGCCGCTGAGATAGCTGTCTTTAAGCCTTACGTTTTTTTCGGTTTCACTGCCTACTCTCTGCTTTATAATATCAAGCGAAACCAGTACGCTTTTTTCCGAAAGACGCCCAATCAGCTTTTTCTGCTGTTCGTCAAAGCCGTATTCAATCATATCGTTAAGCTCTCTGTCGCTTTTACAGCCGAGGAGCATAGCCGATACCGCCTGCTCCGCAGGTTCAAGAGCAAAGCTGTCCGGAGCTTTTCTGAACTCATCGCTTATGGCATATCTCTGAGATACATTCAGAGCCATACCTCCGGGCAGGATAGTCTTTACCGCATCGAAATAGGTACAGAAGGTATTGTCCTTCAGCCAGTGCATAAGACGCAGAGCCTCGTCACCCAGTATCACTCCGTCATTTATAACGCAGTATATATCCTTGAGCCGTCCGTAATCCGCATTCTGCTTAAAGCCGGTCACAAGGCCGACACGCTTCTTACCGCCTTTGCCGAACGGCACAATTACACGCTGACCTACGCTTACCTTAACTCCCTGCGGAAGATAATAATCAAACTCGTTATCAAAGCTGTAAAGTGCCTTATCGACTACTACCGATACGATAGCCTTATCATAGCGGCCGCTCATTATGACTTCTTGATTTCCTCAAGTAACGAAAGTGAACGCTTCGTGTTCATCTTTTCCGCAAGGATAACGGTATTCACATCATCTACCGCCTTTTCAAGCTCGCCGTTTACTACAAGATAATCAAACTTGTCTGCAAACTGAAGCTCGTTTCTTGCCTGCGCTATTCTTGCGGCGATAGTTTCTTCCGTTTCGGTGCCTCTTTTTCTGAGTCTTCTTTCAAGCTCGCTCATTGAGGGCGGAAGTATGAATATAAGCACACATTCGGGGAATATCTTCTTTATATTCATCGCACCCTCGACCTCAATCTTGAGTATTACGTCCCTGCCCTGTTCAAGCATATCCGTAACGGCTTTCTTAGGCGTACCGTAATAGTTGCCGCAATACTGCGTGTATTCAAGCACTTCACCGTTTGCTATCATCTTTTCAAATGCGTCAGTAGTCGTGAAGTGATAGCTTACTCCGTCAATTTCGCCCTCACGCATTGCTCTTGTGGTAGCGGAAACCGACTGTGTAAGATTTGAGTTTTTCTTGTAAAGCTGTTCAAGTATCGTATCCTTACCGCAGCCGGACGGTGCGGAAATTACTATAGGCAATCCTTTGTTCATACTGTTCTTCCCCCTGTTATTCATTTACCTCTTCACCTGCGGTTATGCCTGTGAAATGCGATATATCAAGTGCCGACAGGACTACATGGTTGCTGTCGGTTATTATGACCGTTTTGGTCTTTTTGCCGCAGGTCGCATCTATGGCAGTGTTGTTATCCTTTGCCGCTGATATTATACGCTTTACCGGTGCGGCATCGGCACTCACAGCAGCTATTACCCTGTCGGAATTGACGGTGTTGCCGTAGCCTATATTTATAAGCTTCATACGCTCTCCTTTTCGCTTTAAATCATAGTTTGTTATTATATCACCCTTATGTGATAATTCAAAGAAAATCAGACAAGTTTTGACGCTAAAAGCGGTGAATAGTGATTTCTGAATTCCTCGAAAGTTCCCTCTTCGATTGCCGCTCTTATCTTCTCCATAAGCGTATTATAGAAATATAAATTATGCTGTACAGCAAGTCTTCCGCCAAGCATCTCTCCCGATTTAAACAGATGTCTTATATACGCTCTTGAGAAATTACGGCAGGTAGGACAGTCGCATTCGGGGTCTATCGGCAGTGAATCGGTTTCAAAGCACTGATTCGTGATGTGAGTGATACCGTTCCATGTGAAAACGGTAGCGTGACGTGCGTTTCTGCTCGGCATAACGCAGTCGAACATATCAACGCCTCTGTAAACGGCTTCTATTATATTTGACGGAGTACCGACACCCATAAGATAACGTGGCTTGTCTGTCGGAGCGTGCGGGATAACGGTTTCTATTATCCTGTACATAACATCTGTAGGCTCGCCTACGGCAAGTCCGCCGATAGCCACGCCGTCAACGTTCATATTTGCTATTGTTTTCATATGCTCGGCTCTTATATCGTCATAAGTTCCGCCCTGATTTATTGCAAACAGCATCTGCTGTCTGTTTATCGTTTCGGGCAGAGAATTAAGCCTTGCCATTTCGTCAATACAGCGCTGCAGCCATCTTGTCGTTCTGTCAACCGACTTCTTTACATAATCATACGGCGAGGGATTTTCTATACATTCGTCAAATGCCATAGCTATCGTTGAGGCAAGATGCGACTGTATCCTCATGCTTTCTTCGGGACCCATAAAAATACGTCTGCCGTCAACGTGGGAGTTGAAATATACTCCCTCCTCCTTTATCTTTCTGAGCTTTGCAAGCGAGAACACCTGAAATCCGCCGCTGTCGGTAAGTATCGGTCTGTCCCAGTTCATAAACTTGTGAAGTCCGCCCATTTTATATATTATATCATCTCCCGGACGAACGTGAAGATGATAAGTGTTGCAAAGTTCCACCTGACACTTGAGGTCTTTGAGGTCAAGCGATGATATACCGCCCTTGATTGCCGCAGATGTGCCGACATTCATAAAAAACGGCGATTGTATCACACCGTGAGGTGTGTGGAATTCTCCTCGTCTTGCTACACCGTCTGTTTTTAATACTTTAAACATATTTCTCCTTAAATACGGCAACGCAGTCAAGCGGTATCATTCCTACCTCTCCGCTTTGTGCTATGCCATAGCAGTATTTTTCATTCTTATAATAAACGCAGAATGTTTCGCCTTTATTAACGCAAACAAACGCATCAAGATTAGTCCAGCCGTGATAATGTCCGTCACCCCATTGGGCGATATAGTTTTCAAGTATAAGTCCGCTGTTGCCGCTGTGCTTATCACGCACCGACACCAGTCCGTCTGACTTGCCGAGTATTTCAAGGTCGCTCTTTTCATAATCAAGATAAGAATAATGCCGAGCGGCTGTATAATCCTTGATGACCGTACATTTTTCACACGGCTCGGACGGCTCGAATACGTTGTCATAGCTGTAGCCTTCTCCGTCCTTAGTTATTATAAAAGCATTTATCTGTCCTGCCGATTTTACCGAACAGCCGCCATCAACCGCTATTATCCTTTTATCCGTGTCGATTATCGGCAGATTGGTGTTTTTTCCTCTTGCAAAATTATAGGTCGGGAAATGACCGACAACAACATATTTATCAAGAGCGTGACCGCTTCTTATCCACCACGGTGCGCACAGAACAAACTGCTCTGAGCTGTTTTCCCAGTCCGTGCGGTTTTCTATACCTGCGTGAACGAAAATGTGTTTTTCGGTTTCTATAGCCGTCGGAAGCCCCGAAACGAACGACAGTTCCCCGTCGAATTTCTCGTTCACAGCATTACGCTTGTTATCAAAATCTGTCGTGAAATCGGTAATACCGATACTCTCCGCCATTTGCATATAAGCGTTTACAGGGCGATATGTAAGCCTTTCGAGAAACTTTTCCTTTTCATCGTCAAACGCCATACGCGATACCATCGTATCGTTGTTACCCTTGATACTTACGCATTTTTTGTTGTGGGATAATTTTTGTATAAAGTGCAGTGTTTCGATATTTTGCCTGCCCTTTTCCAGAATATCACCGAGAATGAACAGATAGTCGCTTTCATTATTGTAGTCGCACTTACGCAAAAGCCTTGCAAACTCATCATAATGTGCGTGTATATCACTGACGCAAATTATCCTGCACTTTTCGGGCAGGCTTACTTTAACGATGTTCATCATATTATTATCATACTGTCTCCGAAGCTGAAGAAACGGTATTTCTCCTGTATCGCAACATTATAAGCGTTGAGCGTCTTTTCCCTGCCTAAGAATGCGCTTACAAGCATTATAAGCGTACTTTCGGGAAGGTGGAAATTCGTAATAAGTCCGTCTATCGCTTTAAACTCATAGCCGGGATATATAAATATTCCCGTATCGTGCGAGCAGGCTTTTATCTCGCCGTTAGGGTCAAGCGATGCGGCAGATTCAAGTGTACGACAGCTTGTGGTGCCGACTGAAATGACACGTCCGCCACGCTCTCTGCAGGCCTTTATCTTATCGGCGGTTTCCTGCGGTATGGAGTAATGCTCAACGTGCATCTTATGATCGAGTATATTGTCCTCTTTTACGGGACGGAAAGTACCAAGTCCGACGTGGAGCGTTACAAAAGCTGTATCAACGCCTTTTTCACGGAGCTTTGCAAACACGTTTTCGGTGAAGTGAAGTCCAGCAGTAGGAGCGGCGGCAGAGCCTACCTCGTGGGAATATATGGTGTTGTATCTGTCCTTATCCTTCAGCTTTTCGGTAATATAAGGAGGGAGCGGCATCTGACCGATACGGTCAAGCACTTCAAATATGCTGTCGCCGTCATAGGTAAACTCGGCTATCCTGTCGCCGCCCTCGGCATAGTCGACTATCTCGGCTGTCAGAATGCCCGAAAAGTCAACCTTCGTACCGATTTTAAGTCTTTTGCCGGGCTTCACCATAACCTCCCAGCGATTATGCGAAATCTGGTGAAGAAGCAGGAACTGCACTGCCGCACCCGTTTCCTGCTTTACGCCGTAAAGTCTTGCAGGGAAAACCTTTGAGTCATTGAGAACGAGCAGGTCACCCTTTTCAAGATAATCGCATATATTATAAAAGCGGTCATGTGTTATTTCGCCGCTTTTGCGGTCAATTTTCATAAGCCGTGAGCTGTCACGAGGCTCAAGCGGAGTCTGTGCGATAAGCTCCTGCGGCAAGTCATAATAAAAATCCGATTTAAGCATTGTTTTTCCTCTGTTTTTTTGCGTTTTTCACGCATTTTTTCTTTCTGGATATTGCATACTGTTTTATAATAACACATTTACGAAAAAAAATCAAATTATTTTTTACCGCTTCGCCATTGACAAACAGCAATAAATATGATAATATAAACAAAGCAGGTAGAGGTGCGATTAAAGAAAAGTACCCGTTGCGTCAATCTGCCGACAGATTGCAGCGGGAAAAGGCTTTGTCGCCGAAGAGCATAAGTGTCGGAGCTTATGTATCTGGTCGTGTGTCTAATATATGCACGATTGTCATCAAGCGGTTAAGCTGTAGGTGGAGAGCTATCACACAACTTTATCACATCTGCATACAAAGCCGCCTGTAATCATTTTTACAAGCGGCTTTTTTAAGAAAATATGCTAAAAGCAAAAAAAGAAGGATGGAAACTAAAATGAAAAACTACAACGTAGGTATTATCGGTGCTACGGGTATGGTAGGACAGCGTTTTGCCGTTCTGCTGGAAAATCACCCCTGGTTCAACGTAAAGGTGCTTGCCGCATCTCCCCGTTCCGCAGGAAAGACTTATAAAGAGGCTGTCGGCTCAAGATGGCTCATCGAAAAGCCTATGCCCAAGGCTATGGAAGACATTGTTATTATGGACGCTACTGCCGATATTGAAAAGATCGCATCACAGGTCGATTTCGTATTCTGTGCGGTAGATATGAAGAAGGACGAGATAAAGGCTCTTGAAGAAGCTTACGCAAAGCACGAGTGCCCTGTTATGTCCAACAACTCAGCTAACCGTTTCACAGACGACGTTCCTATGATTATCCCCGAAATCAACGACGAGCATATGGCTATCGTTGAGGCTCAGAAGAAGCGTCTTGGCACAAAGAGAGGTTTCATATCAGTTAAGTCAAACTGCTCTATCCAGAGCTACGTTCCCGCTCTCAACCCCTTACGCAAGTTCGGTATCACAAAGGTTCTCGCCTGCACATATCAGGCAATTTCAGGCGCAGGCAAGACATTTGAAACATGGCCCGAAATGGTAGATAACCTTATCCCCTATATCGGCGGTGAGGAAGAAAAGAGTGAGCAGGAGCCTCTGAAGGTATGGGGCAAGATTGAGGGCGACAAGATTGTAAAGGCTGCCGCTCCCGCAATCACAACACAGTGCCTCAGAGTTCCCGTATCAAACGGTCACTTTGCCGCAGTATTTGTTAGCTTCGAGAACAAGCCCTCAAAGGAAGAGATCCTCAATATCTGGAAGGAATACAAGGGCGCACCGCAGGAGCTTGAGCTTCCCTCCGCTCCCAAGCAGTTCCTTCACTACTTTGAAGAAGACAATATGCCTCAGGCTAAAAGCTGCACAGAAACCTTGAAGGCGGTATGGCAGTTTCGATCGGCAGATTAAGAGAAGACACACAGTACGACTACAAGTTTGTCTGCCTGTCACACAACACATTAAGAGGTGCCGCAGGCGGCGCAGTTGAAATGGCTGAGCTTTATGCCGCAAAGGGTTATTTCGACTGATTTTGATTCATTGAACACGGAGGTATCCGATGAAAAAGACAATTTTTACAGGCTCTGCAGTAGCTATAGTGACCCCTATGAACGAGGACGGGAGCATCAACTACGATAATTTTGCAGATCGTATAGAGGAGCAGATTGCCGGCGGAACGGACGCTATAGTAGTGTGCGGCACAACAGGCGAATCTGCGGCTATGACAGACGAGGAGCATAAGGAATGTATCCGCTTCTGCGTTGAAAAGGTAGCAAAGAGAGTTCCAGTCATAGCAGGTGCAGGCAGTAACGATACCGCTTATGCCATTCAGCTTTCAAAAGAAGCCGAGGCGCTCGGTGCTGACGCACTGCTCCTTGTGACACCTTATTATAACAAGACTTCGCAGAGAGGACTTGTCGCACACTTCAGTGCAATTGCGGACAGCGTAAGCCTGCCGATAATCCTCTACAACGTTCCCAGCCGTACAGGTGTGAACATTTCTGTTGAAACGTACAAGGAGCTTGCAAAGAAGGACAACATAGTTGCCGCAAAGGAAGCAAGCGGAAATATAAGCGCAGTAGCCAAGATAGCGGCTGAAACCGACCTTGACATTTATTCGGGTAACGACGACCAGATAGTACCTATAATGTCGCTCGGCGGTAAGGGTGTTATCTCGGTACTTGCAAACTGCCTTCCTGCCGAAACGCACGAGATAGCAAGTTACTGTCTTGAAGGCGATTATAAGAAAGCGGCTGAGTTACAGCTAAAGCTCCTTGAATTTACAAACGATCTGTTTATAGATGTCAACCCCATTCCCGTTAAGGAAGCGCTTAACATAATGGGCAAGAATGTTGGCGAGTGCAGACTTCCGCTTATAAGAATGGAAGACGCAAAGATAGCTAAGCTGTTTTCATCTATGGAAAAGCTCGGTCTTACAAAGTAAATTCAGAAAAAGGACGTTAATATGACGAGAATTGTAATTACAGGTGCCTGCGGCAAAATGGGCAGAGTAATAAATGACATTGTCAATACGAGAGATGACTGCGAAATAACAGCCGGCATTGATATAGCAGGTGAACAGTACGCAGACTTTCCCGTTTACAAGAAGTTATTCGATCTGCCGGAAAAGCCCGATGTTATAATCGACTTTTCGCACCCCTCACTGCTTGACGAACTGCTCGACTACTGCAAGATAAACAATGTTCCCGTAGTTATTGCAACGACAGGCTACACCGATGAACAGATAAAGCAGATAAAGACAGCGGCGGGTCAGATTCCCGTGTTCTTCACATTCAATATGTCGCTCGGAATAAATCTTCTTGTTGATCTTGCAAAGCGTGCAACAAAGGTACTCGGAGATCAGTTTGATATTGAGATAGTCGAAAAGCATCACAATCTCAAGAAGGACGCTCCTTCGGGAACGGCAATAATGATAGCGGAAGCGATAAACGAAGAGCTTGGCAACAAGATGCACTATGTATATGACCGCCACAGCGTGAGAAAGCCCCGTGAGAAAACCGAAATCGGTATGCACTCGATAAGAGGCGGAACGATAGTAGGCGAGCATGATGTTATATTTGCGGGACGTGATGAAGTGATAACTCTTTCTCACAGCGCAGGCTCAAAACAGGTATTCGCAGTCGGCTCTGTCAATGCGGCAGTATTCTTAAGCGGCTGTGAAAAAGGTCTTTATCAGATGTCGGATCTTCTTTCCGAAGCATAACGGAGGTCAATATGACAGATATTAAAGTATACGAAAACATATCAATCGTAACATTTTCAGATGTTCCGTCAAGAAAGCGTTTTGTTTCAACTACTCTTTCAGCGGTAGCCGAAAGCGGTATCAATGTAGATATGATCTCGCAGACACCTCCTAAGTCGGATATGTTCTCATTCGGCTTTACGTTCAGCGATGATGATATACCCACACTGCTTACCGTTTTACCCAGAATAACTGCAGTACACGGAATAACACCCTGTGTAAACAGCGGTAATGTAAAGATAGTTATCAAGAGCGAGGAAATGGTTGATCAGGCAGGTTTTGCGGCTAAGGTATTCAAGGCTTGCGAAAATATATGTGCCGATGTAATGCTCATAACAACGAGCGTTGACGAGATCAGCCTGTTGGTAGGCGACAGCTTCGCTACATCACTTCCCGAAGAAATCAAGAAAGTTCTTGGCTGATAATAATAAAATATTCGTAATGGCATCGGATTTTGCTCCGATGTCATTATTATTGGACGGTGAAATATGCTAAAACTGGTTAAGTATCTTAAAAAATACAGAAAAAACGTAATACTCGGACCTATTTTCAAGCTGACCGAGGCGGTATTCGAGCTTATCGTTCCTCTGGTTATGGCGAAGATAATAGACATAGGTATTGCACACAAAGACAGCGGTTATATCTGGAAGATGGGTGGAGTGCTTGTTCTGCTCGGTGTATGCGGTCTTGGATTTGCGCTTATATGTCAGTATGTGGCATCGGTTGCGTCGCAGGGCTTCGGCACTGAGTTAAGACGTGAGCTGTATCATCATATCAACACCCTTTCGCACAAGGAGGTTGACGAATTCGGCACGCCATCACTTATAACGAGGCTTACCTCCGATATAAATCAGCTGCAGGTCGCTGTTGCGATGCTGATAAGACTTGTAGTAAGAGCGCCGTTTTTGGTTATCGGTTCAACGATAATGGCTTTTATGATAGATGTGAAATTAGCGCTGATTTTCGTTCTCGTAATTCCGCTTGTTGCAATTGTTATGTGGCTTGTCACAACAAGGACTATCCCCTTCTTCAAGTCGATACAGAAAAAGCTGGACAAGACCTCGCTCATCACCCGTGAAAATCTTGTCGGTGCAAGAGCCGTAAGAGCATTTTCAAAGCAGCAGCACGAAATAGAACGTTTCAAGAATAACGCTGAGGATATTGAAAAAGCGGCAGTGAGAGCCGGCAAGATCTCGGCACTGCTCAGCCCTGTCAACGCTATCATACTGAACCTTGCGATCGTTGCAATAATATGGTTTGGCGGATTCTCGGTAAATGTCGGCGACCTTACACAAGGTCAGGTTATCGCACTTGTAAACTATATGAATCAGATCCTGCTCGCTCTTGTGGTTGTGGCAAACCTTGTTGTTATCTTCACAAAGTCGGCGGCTTGTGCGGCAAGAGTAAACGAGGTACTTGACACAAAGCCTTCCGTTACAGAAACAGACAACACCGAAGAAAACGGCGACAGTTCTGCTCCTGCCGTAAAATTCGACAAGGTATATTTCAGCTATCACGATAACAGTGAATATGCACTTGAAGATATATCATTCACCGCCGAAAAAGGTCAGACGATAGGCATAATAGGCGGTACGGGCAGCGGTAAATCAACGCTTATAAATCTAATCCCCCGATTCTATGACGCATCAGACGGTTTGGTCGAAGTTTACGGAACAGATGTCAGAAAATACAGCCTTAACCGTCTTCGCAAAAAGATAGCGGTCGTTCCTCAGAAAGCCGTACTTTTCAGCGGTACAGTCCGTGAAAATATGAAGTGGGGCGGAGATAATATAACAGACGAGCAGATATGGCGTGCGCTGAAGATCTCGCAGGCTTATGAGTTTGTCGAAAAACTCGAAAACGGGCTTGATTATAAGATACTTCAAGGCGGTAAGAACCTTTCGGGCGGTCAGAAGCAAAGACTTACTATTGCAAGAGCAATAGCCGCAGACCCGGAGATACTGATACTTGACGACAGCGCAAGCGCACTTGACTTTGCAACAGATGCAAAGCTAAGAACGGCAATCAAGGAAAACTGCTCCGATATGACGGTGTTTATTATTTCTCAAAGAGCGAACACGGTCAAAAATGCTGATCAGATAATCGTACTTGACGACGGTAAAACAGTCGGTATAGGCACGCATAAAGAGCTGTTACAGAGCTGTACCGATTACTGTCAGATCTGTCTTACTCAGTTCAGTGCGGAAGAACTTGAAAAGGAGATAAACGGCGATGAGTAAAAAAACTAATGACAGCGGTTTTACAGTTCTTGCAAAGCTGCTGAAATATACAAAGCCTTATACGTTCTATCTCGTTTTCACGATAGTCAGCGCTGTTATAAGCGCAATAGCAACGCTGTATGCACCCGTGCTTATCGGTCAGGCTGTTGACTTTATCATTGATATTAACAATGTTGATTTTGAAAAAATCCTGCCGATAATTATAAAGCTCGCCATTGTGGTAATCGTAGGTGCGGGATTCCAGTGGTTTATGGGATATTGCACCAACATACTCACTCAAAGAACGGTAAGGGATTTAAGAACAGATGCTTTCAACAAGCTCCAGCGTGTACCGCTGAAATATATAGACTCTACTCCGCACGGCGATATAATAGGCAGAGTCGTTGCGGATATTGATACCGTATCTGACGGTCTGCTGCAGGGATTTCAGCAGATATTCACAGGTTCTGTCACTATAATAGGAACACTCTGCTTTATGTTCTCGATAAACGTAGGCATTGCACTTGTTGTTATCGTTATAACCCCTGTATCACTGATTGTGGCTTCTACCATAGCAAGACTTTGCTCAAAGAAATTCAAGGAGCAGGCGGCGCTCAGAGGTCAGATTACCGGACTTGCCGAAGAATATATCGGAAATCAGAAGGTCGTAAAGGCTTTCTCCCGTGAAGAATACAGCGAAGAAAAATTCGAAGAGCTTAACGCAAAGCTATATAAGGTCGGCGTAAGAGCGCAGTTCTACTCTGCTCTTACCAATCCCTCCACAAGATTTGTAAACGGTCTTGTATATGCCGGTGTCGGAATTTTCGGCGCACTCAGCGCTATAGGCGGCGGTATCACGGTAGGTCAGCTTTCCGCTTTTTTATCATACGCCAACCAGTATACAAAGCCGTTCAACGAAATTTCAGGCGTTGTTACCGAATTGCAATCGGCGTTTGCATCGGCAAGACGTATATTCGCCCTCACCGAAAGCGACGATGAAATATCCGACGCTGATAACAAGGTGCTTACAGATGTAAGCGGAAACGTAAAGATCGACCACGTTGACTTCTCTTACGTTCCCGAAAAAGAGCTTATCAAGGACCTTAATCTTGACGTAAAGAGCGGTCAGCAGATAGCTATTGTAGGTCCTACCGGTTGCGGTAAAACCACTATAATCAACCTGCTTATGCGTTTCTATGATACGGATAAGGGCGGTATCTCGGTTGACGGCAACAATATAAAGGACGTGACCCGTGATTCGCTCAGGCTCAGCTACGGTATGGTGCTTCAGGAAACATGGATCTTCGAGGGTACAGTCCGTGAAAATATAGCTTACGGAAAAAAGGACGCAACTGAAGAAGAAATTGTAGCCGCCGCAAAAGCCGCTCACTGCCATAGTTTTATAAAGCGTATGAAAGACGGTTATGATACGATAATAAGCGACAATGACGGTATTTCACAGGGTCAGAAGCAGCTTTTGTGCATAGCCCGTGTAATGCTTGCAATGCCTCCAATGCTGATTCTTGACGAAGCGACCAGCAGCATTGATACTAAGACCGAAATGAAGATACAGAACGCTTTCGCAAAGATGACAAAGGGCAAAACGAGCTTTATAGTAGCTCACAGATTATCGACTATAAAAAATGCCGATACCATTCTGGTAATGGATAAGGGCAGGATTATCGAGATCGGTAATCACGAACAGCTTCTTGCTAAGAACGGATTCTATGCGGAGCTTTACAACAGTCAGTTCAAGAAAACCTGACAAAGCAGTAATAACGGCAATCGTATTGATTGCCGTTATTTTTTTGCCCTTATACAAGAAAACAGCTGTATGGTTTTTAGCCATACAGCTGTTTGGTTATTCACCGATTATTCTTCGGATTCGTCCTTTTTCTTACGCTTACCGAGAAGAAGTCCTGCTGCCGCAAGAGCCGCTGTAGCCGCCGCACCTGCCGCAAACGTTCCGTCAATGCCAACGCCGGTATTGGGGTTGCCGTTTGTGTTGTCAAAGTCAGTACGCTCAAGGTTACCGTTGCTGTCATCGCCGTTTACACGCTCACCCTGAGGTGTTCTGTCGTCGAAGTCAACTTCATCACCGTTTACACGATCATTATCTGTATCAGTGTCTGTGTCGGTATCTGTATCTGTGTCCGTGTCAGTATCGGTATCTGTATCAGTATCCGTATCGGTGTCAGTATCTGTGTCAGTATCCGTATCGGTATCCGTATCAGTATCGGTATCCGTGTCAGTATCTGTATCGGTATCAGTGTCAGTATCTGTATCCGTGTCAGTGTCAGTGTCTGTGTCGGTATCAGTATCCGTGTCAGTATCTGTATCGGTATCCGTATCTGTGTCAGAATCTGTATCAGTATCTGTATCGGTATCCGTATCTGTGTCAGAATCTGTATCGGTATCAGTATCCGTGTCTGTGTCTGTATCAGTATCTGTGTCAGTATCGGTATCGGTATCAGTGTCAGTATCGGTATCGGTATCCGTGTCAGTATCTGTGTCAGTATCTGTATCGGTATCTGTGTCGGTGTCGGTGTCGGTATCCGTATCTGTATCTGTGTCTGTGTCAGTATCTGTATCTGTGTCGGTATCCGTATCCGTGTCTGTGTCAGTGTCAGTATCGGTATCAGTATCGGTATCTGTATCTGTGTCTGTATCGGTATCTGTGTCAGTATCTGTATCTGTATCTGTATCCGTGTCAGTATCGGTATCCGTGTCTGTGTCTGTATCAGTATCGGTATCCGTGTCTGTGTCTGTATCAGTATCGGTATCTGTGTCTAAGTCGGTATCCGTGTCAGTATCAGTATCGGTATCCGTGTCAGTGTCAGTGTCTGTATCCGTGTCAGTGTCAGTATCTGTGTCAGTATCTGTATCCGTGTCAGTATCTGTATCGGTGTCTGTATCGGTATCCGTGTCTGTATCGGTATCTGTATCGGTGTCCGTATCAGTGTCTGTATCGGTATCTGAATCTGTGTCCGTGTCAGTATCAGTATCTGTATCTGTATCTGTATCTGTATCTGTATCTGTGTCTGTATCGGTATCAGTGTCTGTGTCCGTATCGGTATCCGTATCCGTGTCAGTGTCTGTATCTGTATCTGTATCCGTGTCTGTATCGGTATCCGTATCAGTGTCTGTATGTATCTGTGTCTGTGTCTGTATCAGTATCTGTGTCAGTGTCGGTATCCGTGTCAGTGTCTGTGTCGGTATCCGTGTCCGTGTCTGTGTCAGTATCCGTATCTGTATCGGTATCGGTATCTGTGTCCGTATCAGTATCTGCATCTGCATCCGTGTCTGTATCTGTGTCTGTGTCGGTATCTGTGTCTGTATCAGTATCTGTATCAGTATCGGTGTCCGTGTCTGTATCGGTATCTGTGTCTGTATCCGTATCTGTATCTGTGTCGGTATCAGTGTCTGTATCTGTATCCGTATCTAAGTCAGTATCAGTGTCTGTGTCAGTATCGGTATCGGTATCTGTGTCTGTATCGGTATCCGTATCAGTATCAGTATCAGTATCCGTGTCCATGTCTGTATCCGTATCTGTATCGGTGTCAGTATCAGTGTCCGTATCTGTATCGGTGTCAGTATCTGTATCTGTGTCAGTATCCGTGTCTGTATCTGTATCGGTATCCGTGTCGGTGTCCGTATCGGTATCTGTATCGGTATCCGTATCAGTATCAGTGTCTGTATCCGTGTCTGTGTCTAAGTCAGTATCCGTATCCGTGTCAGTGTCGGTATCTGTGTCTGTATCAGTATCGGTATCCGTGTCTGTGTCTGTGTCGGTATCTGTATCTGTATCTGTGTCAGTGTCTGTGTCTGTGTCTGTATCTGTATCTGTATCTGTGTCAGTGTCAGTGTCCGTATCCGTGTCAGTATCTGTATCCGTGTCAGTATCTGTATCCGTGTCTGTGTCTGTGTCAGTATCGGTGTCAGTGTCTGTATCGGTATCCGTGTCAGTGTCCGTGTCCGTATCAGTATCCGTGTCTGTATCAGTGTCAGTATCAGTGTCAGTATCAGTATCTGTGTCAGTGTCTGTATCTGTGTCAGTGTCTGTGTCAGTGTCAGTGTCAGTGTCGGTGTCCGTATCTGTATCGGTATCTGTGTCTGTGTCGGTATCCGTGTCAGTATCTGTGTCTGTATCGGTATCTGTATCCGTGTCTGTGTCGGTATCTGTGTCAGTATCCGTATCAGTGTCCGTATCAGTATCTGCATCCGTGTCGGTATCTGTGTCTGTGTCCGTATCGGTATCAGTATCAGTATCAGTATCAGTGTCTGTATCCGTATCGGTATCAGTGTCTGTATCTGTGTCGGTATCTGTATCCGTATCAGTGTCAGTATCCGTGTCTGTGTCGGTGTCAGTATCCATATCTGTGTCTGTGTCAGTATCTGTGTCGGTATCTGTATCCGTATCAGTGTCAGTATCTGTATCCGTATCTGTGTCCGTGTCAGTATCCGTATCTGTATCTGTATCTGTATCTGTGTCAGTGTCAGTATCGGTATCCGAGTCAGTATCTGTATCCGTGTCTGTGTCAGTATCTGTGTCGGTATCCGTATCAGTATCTGTGTCTGTGTCGGTATCTGTATCCGTATCTGTATCTGTGTCAGTATCCGTATCTGTATCAGTGTCAGTATCAGTATCCGTATCTGTGTCCGTATCAGTATCTGCATCCGTGTCTGTATCTGTGTCTGTGTCGGTATCTGTGTCTGTATCAGTATCTGTATCCGTGTCTGTGTCTGTGTCTGTGTCGGTATCCGTGTCTGTGTCTGTGTCGGTATCAGTATCTGTATCGGTATCTGTATCAGTATCCGTGTCGGTATCCGTGTCTGTGTCAGTATCTGTATCGGTATCTGTGTCTGTATCCGTATCGGTGTCAGTGTCGGTATCCGTGTCGGTATCCGTGTCGGTATCCGTGTCTGTATCGGTATCGGAATCCGTATCCGTGTCAATGTCCGTATCGGTATCAGTATCAGTGTCTGTGTCTGTGTCAGTATCAGTATCCGAATCAGTATCTGCGTCCGAATCAGTGTCTGTATCTGTGTCAGTGTCAGTATCGGTGTCCGTGTCAGTGTCAGTGTCAGTGTCTGTATCCGTGTCTGTATCAGTATCGGTATCAGTATCCATATCCGTGTCAGTATCCGTGTCAGTGTCCGTATCAGTGTCTGTATCGGTATCCGTGTCATTATCTGTATCCGTATCTGTGTCTGTATCCGTATCTGTGTCAGTGTCTGAGTCAGTGTCCGTATCAGTGTCTGTATCCGTGTCTGTGTCAGTATCCGTGTCTGTGTCAGTATCCGTGTCTGTATCAGTATCTGTATCGGTATCCGTATCCGTGTCAGTATCGGTGTCTGTATCCGTGTCAGTATCTGTATCGGTATCTGTGTCGGTATCCGTGTCTGTATCAGTATCTGTGTCAGTATCTGTATCGGTATCTGTGTCCGTATCCGTATCAGTGTCTGTATCGGCATCCGTATCAGTATCTGTGTCTGTGTCAGTATCCGTGTCTGTATCAGTGTCAGTATCAGTATCCGTATCTGTATCTGTATCAGAATCTGTATCGGTATCAGTATCAGTGTCAGTATCGGTATCTGTATCTGTATCTGTATCTGTGTCGGTATCTGTATCTGTATCTGTGTCGGTATCCGTATCAGTATCCGAGTCAGTATCAGTATCCGTGTCTGTATCTGCGTCAGTGTCGGTATCCGTGTCCGTGTCCGTGTCAGTGTCTGTGTCTGTATCCGTATCAGTATCAGTGTCTGTGTCTGTGTCCGTATCTGTGTCAGTGTCCGTATCGGTATCCGTATCAGTGTCTGTATCTGTATCTGTGTCTGTGTCCGTATCAGTATCCGAGTCAGTATCGGTATCTGTATCTGTATCTGTGTCGGTATCTGTATCTGTATCTGTGTCGGTATCCGTATCAGTATCCGAGTCAGTATCAGTATCCGTGTCTGTATCTGCGTCAGTGTCGGTATCCGTGTCCGTGTCCGTGTCAGTGTCTGTGTCTGTATCCGTATCTGTGTCAGTGTCCGTATCAGTATCCGTGTCTGTATCAGTGTCAGTATCCGTGTCTGTATCAGTATCTGTGTCAGTATCTGTATCTGTGTCGGTATCCGTGTCTGTGTCTGCGTCAGTGTCCGTGTCAGTATCTGTATCCGTATCTGTGTCAGTATCGGTATCTGTGTCTGTATCCGTGTCGGTGTCGGTATCCGTGTCTGTATCGGTATCTGTATCAGTATCTGTATCTGTATCGGTATCAGTATCCGTATCTGTATCCGTATCTGTATCCGTATCTGTGTCTGTGTCAGTATCGGTATCTGTATCAGTGTCAGTATCCGTATCTGTATCTGTATCCATGTCAGTGTCAGTATCGGTATCAGTATCCGTGTCTGTGTCAGTATCGGTATCTGTATCTGTGTCAGTATCGGTATCGGTATCGGTATCTGTATCAGTATCCGTGTCTGTGTCAGTATCCGTATCTGTGTCAGTATCGGTATCTGTGTCTGTGTCTGTATCAGTGTCAGTATCTGTGTCTGTGTCAGTATCTGTGTCAGTATCTGTGTCTGTGTCGGTATCAGTGTCAGTATCCGTGTCTGTATCAGTGTCTGTATCGGTATCTGTGTCAGTATCAGTATCCGTGTCTGTATCGGTATCTGTATCAGTATCTGTGTCGGTGTCGGTATCCGTGTCAGTATCCGTATCGGTATCTGTGTCAGTATCCGTGTCTGTATCGGTATCATCATCGCCGTAATCGAAATCATCATCGTCGAAAGGCGGATTGAACGGGTTACTTCCAAACTCTGTATTACCGGAGAATGACTTACAAACGATGTTACCGTCATGGTGCCAACCGCCGCCGTTTATATCGGAATTGGGCGCAAGGATCGAACCGTTAAAGCCATTTATGTTGATAGTTGCCGCATTGGTAACGTTAAAGAGCAGGTTGCCTGTCTGCTCATTATTCTGTAAATGATGACCATTTACAATAAGGCTGTGCATAGCAAGGTTAAGACTTGTGCTGCTGTCGCCTTCGCCACCTGTAATATTAATAAGTATCGTCGAGCCTTCGGGAACATTGATATTAAGAGCGTATCCGCCGTTACCCGCCATCGAATTCCATGTATACATATCGATGGTGAAAATATTCACGCCTTTATCATAGCCGTCAAGCGTAATATTTCCGTATGCACCGTTATATACTCCGTTTGCCTGTAATCCTGCAAGGTGTGCGGATGATGAACGTAAATATGCAAACGTATCGGCAAAATTAAACTTGCACTCGTCGCTGTTTACGCCGCCGATTACAGTTTTATAATTTGAATTGCTGTAATTCTCGCCGATGTTGTTTGCCCATACGTTACCGTTATTGGTGCAGAAATTATTCAGCGTGCCGCCTACTATAAGAGAAGCACATCCGTTAGGATCATTTCTGTTCGGATCCTGATGGTTTATATCATACCAACCCGGACCTGTGAAATCTCCGCCTACCGCAATACGTCCTCCGCTGTCTGCGCCCATAACGTTGCAATCTCCCTCTGTAAACAGAGTAAAGCCTGCAGCATAGCCGAATACGTCATTATAAACATCTCCGACGAGATTATTGTATACAGAAGACTGGCTGGCGGTTACCGAAGTGTCAAAATCCTCCGCTGATAAAATCGAAGGCAAATCGGTGCTGTAAACACTGTCGGTCACATATGTCTGCGAAGCAGAACTGTCTGTGAACACCTCAACTTGTCTGAGCTGAGTGCCTGCAGGTCCGCCGAAGAATCTGGTGATCAGCATATTTATCGCAAATACAAATGCGATTATCTTTCTGAGCACTTTCAGCTTAACGTTAAGCTGCGGCTTCTGTGTGTAATTGTCGTAGCTGTTCTGAAGCATCTAAAAGACCTCCTGTTAATATTTCATTAATCAAGAATGATTACTGTTTAACTTACAAATTTTGTAAACTGCTGTGTATTTTTACCACAAGTATACTTTTATTCATTATCATTATATACCCAAAACCCGAAAATGTCAAGTATTACCGCTAAATTTGCAAATAATTCTCATGTTCCTGCGAATAATATTTGGTTATCACTCCAATCAAAAACTTCCTTCAAATATTTTTTCGTCATTTTGCGTTATGAATTAAGTTAAAATAATCACAAAAGTCATTGCATTTATTGTTTTCCGGTGCTATAATTAATATGTTGAATTTTGCTTACGGATACTGAAATTCACATAAACTAACTACGGAAGGATGAATCTTAATGTCAGAAGTCAGAGCTGTTCAGAAAACCGAAATGCCCGAGATAAATGCTCAGGCGGCAATCGTTGTTACTCAGCATGAGGGTCGCATACTGCTTGAAAAGAATGCCAGAATGAAACTGTCGCCTGCTTTTCTTATTAAAATAATGGCATCTATAATAGCTCTGGAAAAATGTAATCCTAATGATACCGTAACAGTATCGGACAGCGTCATAAAGCAGATTTCGAACTGGAAAGGCTCGGCATCTATCAATCTTGAAGCAGGAGAAAAAATATCTGTACTTGATTTAGTTTATTCGATGATGCTGGTTTCAGCCAATGACTCTTTATTTGCTCTTGCGGAATTCATATGCGGAAGCCTTGACAAGTTTGCCGCAATGATGCAGGAAAAGGCTAAATCTATCGGTGCGGCGGATACAACTGTGACTACCGCTGACGGCAGATTTACAGCGGAGCAGTATTCAAACGCATACGACCTTGCCATCATCTGCCGCTACTGCATGACCAACAGAATGTTCAGAACAATAGCGGCTACCGATAAATATACAATCCCGGCAACGAATAAAAACGGCTCAAGGGATCTGCAGAATACGAATCTTCTTATTAACAGCGGTAACAGAAGATACAGATATGAAACGGCTATCGGCATAAAAAGCGGATATACGGCTCGTTCGAAATCGTGCCTTGCCTGCTCTGCCCTGCCGCCTGCAAACAAATTCGGAGAAGAAGTGCTTGCAATAATACTCGGAGCGGAAAACACAAAGCAGATGAAATACGTTTTCTATGACGCAATAACACTGCTCGACTTCACGTTCAACAACTATGAAGCACTCAGCGGTAAAAAACCGGAACAGCAGAATTCCGAAGCGGAAAAATCCATTACCACCGTAGGAAAGCTGTGCGAAATTCTTAATGCCGAACTTCGCAATGCCGCAGACGTTCCGATCACATCATTTGCCTTCGGTAAGCAGAAAATAAAACCCGGATGTGCATATTTTGCCGCCGATAAGGAAACAGCTGTCACGGCATTTGAAAAGGGTGCGGCTGTTGTTATCACAACTCAGCCGATAGAGAAGATTCCGAATATCGTTGTGGCGAATCTTGATACCGCTCTCAGCAGAACCGCAGTATTTATAAAGTCGGCACTGGGAATGTGGACTGTAGCTGTTATGGACAGTCCCGAAAAGATAAATCCACTTTCAATGATAGAACAAATGCTGTCGTGCAGAATGGAAACCGTACATTCAATTTCCGTTACGAACAACTACAATTCAATGCTTCACGCAATGTTTGCTTCTACACCTAAAACCGAGGCGGCTGTTATCAATGTTTCGTGCGTAAACGGAGGAAACGTTGAACGTGTTTCGCAGACAGCCAACTTTGATGTTGCGATACTTACAAGCACGGTCGTATCCAAGAATCCGAGGGAACTGACAAAGCCTGAACTTATTGAAGAAAAACTCAAGGTATGCGGCGGAATGAACGAATCAGGCGCTGTCATCATAAATATTGACGATAAAAATCTCGCAGGCATATTCACCATACCGCAGGATATTATCACCATCGGCGTTGATAACAGAATGGCTGATTATTTTGCCGATAACATAGAGCTTTCCCATAATAAAATCTCGTTTGATATAATACACGGTGCGGATAATTATCATATCGAGCTTTATTCCGATGATAAGCACAGCGTATATCAGGCTCTGGCAACATTTGCACTGGGCGAGATTATGGGCATACCGCCAAAGCAGATTATACCGGCAATCGAAAAATACCGCCCGTCAACAGGACTTACAACAGTACGCAACGAAAGAGGTATTTATGTAATATCCGATTTTGAAAACGAGGCTGTTGAAAGCGTAGGTGCGGCACTTAAGGAACTCTGCACCATGCAGCTTCCTCCCGATTCAAGAAGAATAGCGGTATTGTCTGAAGTAGGTGACGGTGACGAGCATGAACTTGAAATATACAGGAAGGTCGGCAATATCGTCAACAAGGCAAGTGTAGATATTACGGTTTGCTACGGTGAAACCGCCGCAGAGCTGATGAAAACCGCCGATTTAAAAAGCAAATTCGTAATAAAGCTGAACACAAGACAGGCTCTTACAGAATTTTTAAAGCTGAATCTTCGTGATAATGACGCTGTACTTTTCAAAGGCTCGACGGTGACCGAACTTGACGAAATTATGACGGACGTCACATAAGCAATAACCAAACGGCAGGTATCCCGATCAAATACCTGCCGTAAATTTGTGCTATTTTATACTATATAAAAATGAAAAATCGAAACATATAAAACGGGTATCGGTAAGTACCGATACCCGTTGCTGTTTTAATTATACCTATCACTCGGTATCCGCCGCAAGTCTGGTGTAACCGCTGTATTCGGTAACACCGCCTGCTGTCTTGTATGCGGCTATTCTAAATGTGTATGTTGTGCCTGCTTTAAGTCCCGATACACGACAGGTAACCGTTGCGTTGGATGTCGCATTCAGTATCTGCGTCCACTTACCGCCCTTATACTGCTCAACAACATAGCCCGTAGCGGAATTGTTCTTAGCCCAGTGTAAATTCAGCGTGGAAGCAGTACCGCTTTTCTTTATGAACGATGTAACGTTTGAAGGAAGTGTTGTTGCCGCAAGTCTTGTATAGTCACTGTACGCAGAACCGTTGAATGCTCTGATTCTGAAGGTGTATGTCGTGCCTGCCGCAAGACCGTTTACCGTATGAGTAACCGTTGCGTTGTTAGCAGTTCTCAGAATTTCAACCCACTTGCCTCCGGTATATCTTTCAATAGCATAACCGGTCGCATTCGCATTCTTAGCCCACTGTAAAGTAAGCGATGAACTTGTAGCGGATTTCCTTGCAAATGAAGCTACATTGCCCGGCTGCGTAGTCTTATCGGTAACAGCCGCAAGTCTTGTGTAGTCGCTGTAAAGAACGGTTGAACCTACTGTCTTATATGCTTTTATGCGGAACGTATAGGTTGTTCCCGCTGCAAGACCGTTTACTGTATGAGTAACCGTTTTGTTGTCAGCGGTCTTCAGTATCTGCGTCCATTTTCCGCCCTTGTACTGTTCAACAATATAGCCGCTTGCAGATGCGTTTTTGGACCACTGTAAAGTGAGCGAAGAACTTGTGGCGGATTTCTTTGCAAACGTTGCCACATTTGTAACCGCTGTGCCTGCCGCAAGTCTTGTGTAATCGCTGTATACTACCGAGCTACCCTCGTTTCTGTACGCTCTTATGCGGAATGTATAAACACTGCCTGCGGCAAGACCGTCTGCATTATAAGATACTGTGCCGTTACCTGACGTTCTCAGTATCTGTGTCCACTTTCCACCCTTATATATCTCAAGCTCATAACCGCTTGCAGCCGCATTCTTATCCCACGATATTCCGACAGATGTTGTTGTTCCTGATACCCTGCGTACATTACCGACAGCGTCAAGAGTCAGCTTTGATACATAATTATCAATATAGGAGCTGTTGCAAACCGAACACTTATGTATCGTATATCCGTCAGCGGTATATGTCGGTGCAACCACTGAGGTGATATAATTGTGAGGTTTCTTTTCGATTGTTGCTGTTTCAATATGATTGCACTTTGAGCATACTCTGTGCTTTTCGCCTGTTGCTGTACAGGTTGAATCCCTGTCGATTATCCATTCGCCGTATGTGTGTTCTGTGCATTCGGTATCGGAAACGGCATAAGCCTTGATCATCAGATTATTTTTTCCGCTGTCGGTGCAATCAAACCATCCGTACGAAGGATTATATGTATAGAAGCTCTCGCCCTTGTTAGCTTTAAGGTCATATGTAAGGCCGTACATGCTGTAGCCGTATTCGCTGTAAATTCTGACCGTGCCGGAATCCTTAGTTATTTTTGCTACTATCGCAAAAGATTCTCCCTTCTTCACCTTTACGGGAGTATCGAACTTCAGCGAATAATAACCCTCGTACTTGACGTTGCTCATTGTGGCAACGGCGGATCTTGTGCCTGAAGTGGGATCGCTTGCATTCTGTAAGCCTGTATACACACTAAGCTCGATGTTATTTCCTGCGGAAGTATAGACCGCACCTCCCGTAACATATGAATCTTTATCTGCGGTGAACACATTCGCACCGTATATATCAGGTCTGGAATAGCCGAATGAGGCTACGCTGTTTCCGCCGTCATAGCTGTAACGGGTATCAAAGTAATCATCGGCGCCATCGACCGTAAAGTCATAGGCAATGCCGACACCGCTTATCGACTTATCATAGTATGACAGCCAGAAATATCCGTTATCTCTTGAATAATCTCCCCAGCTGTTCTTGATGAGCCATGCACCGTCACCTGCAGGAGTTGTCTTGAAAGAAGACGCCGGAATGGTGTCATCCCATCCAACAACCGTTACAGCATGATTTGAAGTGTATTCATTAGGATTATAATAGTAACTGCTTCCATCTTCTCCGAACTTATTATCTGTATGGTTTTCGTTGTAACTCAATGAAGCGGCACCGTAATCCATAATAAGCTGTTTGAACTCGTCATTGTCGCTGTTGTTGTTGATATGAGCCTGAAACACTCCCGTGATTTTTGCAACAGAAGAATTTCTTACCTCATAATACTCGGATTCGGTAAAATTCTTTTCGGCAATGCTCGGCGTATTGTACTCGCTGTAAGGATAATCACTGCTTTCATTGTACGGTCCTATGCCGTTCATCAGCCCAAGACCCGCAGCCCATACATTACCGCCGTATTCAAGATAATATGTAGATCCTGCATTGTAGGTGGCAGTATCGCCCGAAGGATTGAGCTGACCGTAAAGTGCCGGATGACTCAGCATATAAGAAAGCAGATTTTCCGAAAGGTCTGTATTTTCTGCGTTGAACTTATCCGGGAACTCCTTTATCAGCGAAGCCTCGCTTATGGCTGTTGACGAAAAAGCCCAGCAAGTACCCCAGTTTCCCTGATCCTTAACAGATGTTATATAACCTTGCTCCACCGCACTGTATTTAGCAGGTGCGGCATAAACGGACAGCGACAACACGCTTGCAGTCACTGCCAGTGCTGTACCCGAAGCACAGATTCTCATTAGTTTTTTATTCATACTTCCTCCTGATGTATATGTATAAATCGACTGAATGTCTTTTAACGGTAAAAAACGTTTGTTTTCGACCATTTTACTTATTAATTATACCATTTTACGATGTGACAGTCAATTGATAAATCGTTGAATTTTATGCGACTTTTTTGCACAGAATAGATAAAATTTAAGTTTTTCTCCAAAAAGGGCTTGTATATTTTAGCTAAATATGATACAATTAACTCAAGTCAAAAGGGTATCGCCCCTCAGACCCTTGCAAACGGTTTCGCTTGCAAATAAAGTTCAAGGCGTATATCGCCCCGAAAGGAATGAAAGTTATATGACAGTAAACATTACAGCGAAGAAGATTCAGGTTACTCAGGCGTTCTCGGATTACGCAACAAAGAAGATTGAAGCTAAGCTCGATCGTTTCTTCTCAGGTGACGCAGACTGCAAGGTAACACTTTCCGAGCAGAAAAATATGATAACGTGCGAAGTTACAGTCCGCACAGCAGGACTTATATTCCGTTCAGAGCAGAAAGCGGCAGACAAAAACGATGCTTTTGATGCCTGCATAGACCGTATCATAAGACAGATCCGCAAAAACAAGACAAGAGTTGAAAAACAGCTTCACAGCTCATTCAAGGGCAGTTTTGACGATGTTGTTGAAGAACAGGCTGATTTCGAGGTAGTTAAACATAAAAAATTCAATCTCCGTCCTATGTCGGAGGATGAGGCTATACTTCAGATGAATATGCTTGAACACGCATTCTTCATGTTCAGAAACGCTAAGACCGGAGAGATAAACGTAGTTTACAGACGTGACGACGGTAATTATGCGGTTCTTGAGCCTTCGGAAGCGTAAACGATATAAAGCAACGTAAATAAATAACATACTGCCGTGCAGTGTTCACTGCACGGCAGTAATTCTATTAAAGGAGCGTTATATGAATAAAACAAACTGGGGAATCATCGCAACCGGATCTATCGCCGCAAAGCTGGCCGAAGCCATAAACAGCAATGAAAACTCCGTGCTTTATGCGGTAGCGTCAAGAAGCGAAAATAAAGCAAAGGACTTCGCTGAAAAATTCGGTGCGATAAAGCATTACGGCAGTTATGAACAGCTGGCGGCAGATGAAAATGTCGATGTTGTCTACATTGCCACACCTATGGCTCAGCATTACGAAAACGCAAAAATGTGTATCGAAAAAGGGAAAAACGTGCTGTGCGAAAAGACGATAACCCTTAACTGCAAACAGCTTGACGAGCTTATCGCACTTGCCCAAAAACACAACGTATTCTTTATGGAGGCAATGTGGATGAAGTTTATTCCTGCATTCAGGCAGGCAAAGGAATGGGTAGCCTCCGGACGAATCGGCGACATAAAGCTTGTCCGTGCAGATCTGTCATCTTTTTGCCCTTACAATCCCGACAACCCGTATGACCGTTTTTATTCAAATTCACTCGGCGGCGGTTCTCTGCTTGATCTTGGCGTATATCCGCTGACATTCGCCTGCGACTTTCTGGGATACAAGCCGAAAGAGACAGTAACAAACGCATATATCGGAAAAAGCAACGTAGATTATGACGCTTCCCTGCTGTTAAGATATGAAAACGGGAAATTTGCCGACTCGCATATCGGTTTTGATTTTCTTAAAGACAATTCTGCCTGCATAATCGGTGACAAAGGCAGAATAGTTTTCGGCAACTGGTTCTTCTGCACTTGCTCGGTAAAGCTGTACGATGAGCTTGGCAACCTTGTTGCTGAGCCTTTGATAACTCACGATTGCAACGGCTATGAATATGAGGTGCGTGAGGTGGAACGCTGTCTTGACGAAAACAAAAAGCAGAGCGATATAAATCCGTTGTGGCAGACAAGAGCCGTCCTTGAAATTATGGACAATTGCCGCAAACAATGGAACTTGAAATTTGACGGAGAATAAAAGCATACCCCTTGCAGTAAATTTGCAAGGGGTATTTGTCAGTTTACCTTTATCTTGTCAAGCACCTCTCCGACCTTATCGTGTATGGCAAGGTCTGCCCTGCTGTCATAAGGAGTGGCAGACATATTAATAAGCACCAGATTTCTGCCGCCGAAATAACGTATAAATCCCGCCGCAGGATATACTGTAAGCGAAGTTCCGCCGATAATCAGCGTGTCACAGCTTTCTATCGCCGCCAGCGCACCGGTTACCGTCCTGTCGTCAAGATTTTCGCCGTACAGCACAACATCAGGCTTTATTATTCCTCCGCATTCGCAACGAGGCACTCCTTCTGACCTGAGAATATCCTCTGCGCTGTAGCTTTTTCCGCATTTAAGGCAGTAGTTTCTGTGAACGCTTCCGTGCAGTTCATAAACCGTCTTGCTTCCTGCCGCCGTATGAAGCCCGTCAATATTCTGCGTTATAACCGCAGTCAGCTTTCCTGCCCTTTCAAGCTCGGCCAGCTTCAGATGCGCCTTGTTCGGCTTTGCGTCAAGGCACAACATTTTCTCACGGTAAAACTCAAAGAATTTTTCGGTATGCTCAAAGAAATATTCGTGGCTTAAAAGTTCCTCCGGCGGAACATCATATTTCTGATTATATAATCCGTCTGCCGAACGGAAGTCGGGGATACCGCTTTCGGTAGACACTCCCGCACCGCCGAAAAACACTATAGATCTGCTCTCATCAACAATCTGCTGCAACGTTTTCATAAAAAAGACCCTCTTTCAGATTTCCTCGCCATTATCATGGCAGAAATGACACTCTCCGCAAAGCTCGCCGTGTCCGTATATCTCTTTTATTATACTCCAGTTGTCAAGCATTTTCTTTGCCACCGCAGGATCGTACATAAGTCCGATATTCTTTTCTATTTCATTTCTGACTATATCAAGCGGAAGCGCTTTTCTGTAGGCTCTTGCCGATGCCATTGCATCAATCGAATCACACACGGCGATTATTCTTGCGCCGATTGGGATCTCATCCGCCTTTGCGCCGAACGGGTAACCCTTTCCGTCATATCTTTCGTGGTGATGAAGTATTATTGCGGATATTCTCGAAAAGCTGGGCGACTTTGACAGTATATCCGATCCTATCTGCGGATGCTGTTTCATCAGCGCCCATTCTTCATCGTCAAGCCTGCCCGGCTTCAGCAATATGGAATCGGGTATTCCGATTTTTCCTATATCGTGCAGGTGAGCGGCTATATGTATTTCCTGTATTTCGTCGTCCGCAAGTCCCAGCATTTTTGCAAGCACCGTAGCCGTATCGCTGACCCTCCTCGAATGATCTCCAGTGTACGGATCTCTCGCATCAAGCGCAGACGATATACACTCCACAAACTCGTGATATAATTTGTTGTCCTGTGTAATTATACTGTTGGCGTCGATAATTTTCGGTTGTTCCTGCTCCACTCTGACATTCCTCTTTTCTTTACCGTAACCGCCGTATGTAAGTTAGTTTAAGGCAACCGTGATATAAAACTAAATCGTTACACATTTTCTGCGGCAACGTGCTTTTCTTTTATATGCTTTTTCAGCTTGTCGAACGATTCGGAGCTTATATCGTGTTCCAGCTTGCACGCATCTTCTGCAGCCGTTTTTTCGTCTACGCCTATACCGATAAGCCAATCGGTAAGCACTCTGTGACGTTCATATATACGCTGTGCTATCTCCTCGCCGGGTTCTGTAAGCGTTATATAGCCGTCCTTGTCCACCTCGATAAAACCGCCGCTTCTGAGTATGCTCATAGCACGGCTTACACTCGGCTTTGAAAGCTCCATTTCGTGTACTATATCAATAGAACGTACATCTACCCCTCTTTCTCTGAGAACAAGGATAGTTTCAAGATAGTTCTCGCCCGATTCGTGAATGTCTGGCATTAAAGTACCGCCTTTCAGTTTGGTTAATTCTGTCGGTTAGTCACCGCTTATTCGTTGTTATTATAACACGATTTTAATGTGCCGTCAAGGCACAGCGGCAATTTTGCCGCAAGTTTTGTCCATCGGACAAAACAAAATCGTGTTTAAACGTTCTCAGCCATTGCGTAGCAAGCCGCATTTCTATGCGGCGAAATCGTCTTTTGACGATTTCGGGCTGAGGTTGTTATTGCGTAAGCAAAAACGTTCTCAGCCATTGCGTAGCAAGCCGCATATTATGCGGCGAAATCGTTGCAAAACGATTTCAGGCTGAGGTTGTTATAGCATTAAATTAAGTGGCTGTCAAGCCACAGTGGCGGTACGCCACTGTTTTGCACAGCAAAACAAAAACCGCACCGACAAAAGCCGATGCGGTAAGCGTAACTATGATATTATCAGACCTTAGCGATAACCTCGACTTCGGCAAGAACACCCTTAGGCAGTGCCTTTACCGCAACGCAAGAACGGGCAGGCTTTGATGTGAAATACTGACCGTATACCTCATTAAACTTTGCAAAGTCGCCCATATCGGCTAAGAAGCAGGTCGTCTTGATAACATTTTCAAAGCTCGTTCCTGCCTGCTTTAAAACTTCGCCTAAATTCCTGCATATCTGATGTGTCTGACCCTCGATGTCCTTTGCCTCAACCTCAGATGTTTCGGGATTGATTGCGATCTGACCCGATGTGTAAAGCACACCTGCGTGAACTATTGCCTGTGAATAAGGACCGATTGCGGCAGGCGCCTTGTCTGTATGAATCTTTTCCATTGTCATTACCTTCCTTTGATTTATTACTCGATGCTGTAGCCTGCATCGGTAAGTGCTTTTCTTATCTGAGCGATATGCTCATAGTTTCTTGTTTCAAGTTCAACACGCAGATAGCAGCCGTTGACATCTTCGCCCTCGTTTGCACGCTCGTGGTGAACGGATATAACGTTACCGCCGAGGTCTGCGATTATCTGCGATACACCCTTAAGCTGACCTGGCTTGTCGATAAGTGCGATATTAAGCTGGCAGGTACGTCCGGACTTTATAAGACCTCTCTTGATTACTCTTGAAAGAATCGTTACATCAATATTACCGCCGGATACAAGGCATACGACCTTCTTGCCCTTTACGGGAACCTTGTTGAACATTACTGCCGCAACGGGAACTGCGCCTGCACCCTCGGCTATCAGCTTATGCTTTTCAATAAGCGTAAGTATAGCGGTAGAAATTTCATCATCCGTAACAGTTACAATATCATCTACATACTTTCTGCAAAGCTCGAATGTATTTGAGCCGGGCTCCTTTACTGCGATACCGTCTGCTATGGTGGAAACGTGGTCAAGGCACTCTATCTTGCCGTCCTTGACAGATGTCAGCATACTGGGTGCGCCTGCCGCCTGAACACCGTATACCTTTATATCGGGCTTTAATGACTTCATCGTGAAAGCAACGCCCGAAATAAGTCCGCCGCCGCCGATAGGCACTACAACAGCGTCTATATCGTCAAGCTGTTCAAGCAGTTCAAGACCTATCGTTCCCTGTCCTGCAATTACATCCTCATCGTTGAACGGATGAATAAATGTATAGCCGTGTTCGTCACGGAGCTGTAAAGCTTTGTTGTACGCATCGTCATATACGCCCTCAACAAGACATATCTCCGCACCGTAGCTTCTTGTAGCCTCGACCTTTGAAATGGGAGCGCCGTCCGGCAGACATATTATCGACTTGATACCGCTTCTCTGCGCCGCAAGAGCAACGCCCTGAGCGTGATTTCCCGCACTGCAGGCGATAACACCGTGCTTCTTTTCCTCGTCTGTAAGGGTAGAAATCTTGTAGTATGCGCCTCTTACCTTGAACGAGCCTGTCACCTGCAAATTTTCCGTCTTGAGATAAACATCCGCATCGGGATTTATCTGGGGAGCGTGGATAAGGTCGGTAGGTCTTATTACCTCTTTCAGTTTAAAAGCCGCATGATAAACCTTGTCTAATGTCAACATCTTTCTTCTTTCCTTTCCTGTCTTTGCTTTATAAATGATTCTGCGATTTCAATGATACAAAGCACTTTTCGGTAGCTGATAAAATAAAAAAGCCCCGCCTTATGAAACTTATCGTTTCAAGAGGCGAAGGCTTGAAGTCTCCGTGTTACCACTCTTATTGCCCGTGAATAACGAGCCGCTCTGTACATATCCGTCAATATGCTACTCTGTAACGGGAGTACCCGTACAGGCTTACTGCTGTTTCTGCCTGTCTGCTCAGAGGTGATTATCTTTTGCGGTATTACCTGCCGTTTCGCACCTTCAACGGCTCTCTGTGAGGCTTTTCCCGCCGACTTCCTCGTCAACGCATTCTTGTTATCGTTTTAGAGTATAGCACTGTTTTTGCGATTTGTCAACACTAATTTTCAAAAAAATCGCTTACACGTTTACGCAAAATAATTATCAAACGCTTTAACACCGATGTCAATCTGCTTTTCCGCAAACTTTGCCGCATCATCGTCATTTTCGCTTGTATCGTCTGTTTGACCAAGTATCATAAAGCAGTAATAACCGTCTTTTTCAAGCACCTTACCTGCGTTTACCTTTGCAACATTTACAGGATACTGCATCTGCTGTTCCTTCATAACGAGCAGTGCGTCCTCAAGCGCACGCTTGACTTCGGACTCCTTGCCCTTTTTAGCCTTTACCGCAACCAGCCTGTCCGGGTGGAAGCTGATAATCGGTGCTTCAGCAACGATCTCATCATACATATCCTTTGTAAGTCCGAATTCGCTCTCGATCATTTCAGCGTCCATAGCCTGATCGGGCAGATAGTTGTCGCCGTATGCCTTTGCGACAGCATCCCTCAGACCCTTTGCTGATAATGTGCTGTTTTTATCATTGCTTTCCGAGCCGCTTATATCTCCCGACGAGCTTCCGGTGCTTTCCTGAGCCGAAGTCGAAAGACCCGGTGCGGCAGACGATGCATTGCTCTCCTTGCCTGATGTGCAGGCGGATAGAATGACGGATACAGCGGCAACCGCCGCAACCGCAGATATGATATACCTGTACTTCTTCATTTTCCTGTTCATTGAAACCCTCCTTTTACGGTTTATATCCGGATTATATTATTGCCGTGTGAAATCGGCATTATACCTATGTAGAATTTATATGAAAATTTCGGAAAAATCTATAGACATTTCCGGATGCAGATGTTATAATTAAATCATCAAAATAACCAATTTTTGCACAGAAAGGAATAGTAAAATGCACGATATTGATAAACTTATTTCTGAAATGACACTTGAAGAAAAAGCAGGTCTTTGCTCGGGTGCGGATTTCTGGCACACTAAAAAAGTTGACCGTCTCGGAATTCCCGATGTTATGGTAAGCGACGGCCCTCACGGACTTCGCAAACAGGATATTGATACCGTTGACCCTAACGAAAGCATTAAAGCAGTATGCTTCCCTGCCGCTTGTGCTACCGCCTGCAGCTTTGACCGTGAGCTTATGCTGTCGATGGGCGAAACGCTCGGTGAAGAATGCCGTGCAGAAGACGTATCCGTACTGCTCGGTCCTGCCGTAAACATAAAGCGTTCGCCTCTTTGCGGAAGAAACTTCGAATATATTTCGGAAGACCCTTATCTTGCAGGCGAACTTTCTGCGGCATATATAAACGGTGTGCAGAGCAAGAATGTAGGCACATCTATAAAGCACTTTGCCGCAAACAGCCAGGAAACACGCCGTATGACCTGCTCATCGGATATGAGTGAACGTACTCTGCGTGAAATCTACTTCCCTGCTTTTGAAACTGCCGTTAAAAAGGCTCAGCCTTGGACGGTAATGTGTTCATACAATCTGATAAACGGCGAATATTCATCAGAAAACGACAATCTGCTGAACAAGGTTCTTCGTGACGAATGGGGCTTCAAGGGCTATGTTATGTCCGACTGGGGAGCGGTAAACGACCGTGTCAAAGGTCTTGCCGCAGGACTTGATCTTGAAATGCCTTCAAGCGGCGGCTTGAACGATGCAAAGATTGTCGAGGCGGTAAAGAACGGCACACTTGACGAAAAGGTGCTTGACACAGCAGTAAAGCGTATACTTGAGCAGGTTTACCGCTACCGTGACGTAAAGGGCGGAGAGCATATTTTCGACCGCAGCGCCGACCATAAGAAAGCGGCTGATATTGCAAAGGAATGTATGGTTCTTCTTAAAAACGACGGCGCTTTGCCCCTGCCCCACAGCAACGCCAAGATAGCGTTTATCGGTGCTTTTGCGAAAGATCCCAGAATACAGGGCGGCGGCAGTTCACACATCAACACCAAGAATATCTCAAGCGCACTTGACAGCGCCGCAAAATATTCCGACGTTTCCTATGCCGAAGGATATGAGCGTGAATCAAACGATACAAACCCTGCACTTCTTGAGGAAGCTGTACAGCTTGCCGCAGACAGTGACGTTGCGGTAATTTTCGCAGGACTTCCCGACAGCTTTGAATCGGAAGGCTACGACAGAAAACATATGCGTATGCCCGACTGCCAGAACGAATTGATTGACGAAATCTGCAAGGTGCAGGAAAACGTAATAGTTGTACTTCACAACGGCTCTCCCGTTGAAATGCCGTGGAACGATAAGGTAAGCGCAGTTCTTGAGGTTTATCTCTGCGGTGAGGCTACAGGCGAAGCTACGGCGGATATACTTTTCGGCAAGGCAAACCCCTGCGGAAAGCTCGCAGAAACAATACCGATGAAGCTATCCGATACTCCCTGCTATCTCAACTTCCCGGGCGACCGCCACGCAGAATATAACGAGGGTGTATTCGTCGGCTACAGATACTACGATAAAAAGGAAATGGCAGTACGCTATCCTTTCGGTCACGGCTTATCATATACCACATTTGAATATTCCGATATAAAGCTCTCCGATATCGCAGTAGGCGATGACGATATTCTCACAGTAAATGCGGTTATCACGAATACCGGCAACTGTGCAGGCAAGGAAATTGTACAGCTTTATGTAGCGGATAAATCGGGCTTTGCTGTTCGTCCGGAAAAGGAGCTTAAAGATTTCATCAAGATTGAGCTTCAGCCCGGTGAAAGAAAGACGGTCACATTCAGGCTCGACAAGAGGGCGTTCAGCTACTATAATGAGGAGCTTGGCGATTGGTACGCACCTAACGGCAAATATGATATAATGATAGCTAGCTCATCCCGTGATATAAGACTTACGGCTGAGGTTACGCACAAAACAGCGGTAAAGCTCCCGTTTATCGCAACTGAAAACACGGTATTCGGCGAGTTTATGGACTATGCCGAGGGCAAGGCTACTATCGACCTGCTCTTCAGCAAGGTCGCAAAGGGTCTGCTCGGCGGTGATCACTTTGAGCCTGAGCTGTACGCAGTATGATAGGCAGTATGCCGCTCCGTCAGATACGCTCATTCGGCGGTATCAGCGATGAGCTTTTACAGCAGGCGGTCGATATGCTGAATAAGGATTTCGGCGGATTTAAGGCGCAGATGTAATATAAAAGAATATAATAAACCGGTGCAAGCCACACAGCCTGCACCGGTTTTTATTATAAAGGAAAATAAGAAGCATCATTCAGCGTAAATCCGCTATACAACACGTCATATATTCTGCTGTCCTGTGCGGTATAATGCGTAAATACACCGTTTTCGTCCAATGAGAAAACATAGTCATCCGAATAAATATCACGCATATCAAACATATCAGACATATCAAGCATATCACGCAATCCGGTTTCATTTATCCATTGCAAATGTTTTGATATTAATTCTTTATCGCTGTTATTAAAATATGTATATCTTCTGAAAGCAACTTTATCGTCTTGATAAAAGTAACAATCCTTTTCTACCATCGATATTCCGATACCGGGCAATATATTGAAATATGTACATTTCTTTGCTTTTCCGCCGTCAAAACGGTATTTTGTAAACATATCTATCAAACAAAAAATATGCTCATCATCATTTATGTAAAAGCAACCGACCCTATACACATCTTCACTGTTATAAAAATATAATCCGTAATTATTACTGCCACACTTATAGTCGTAAATCAGACGACCGTTTTCATCAAAGCCATATTCATAGCCGTATTTCTGAGGCTTGCTTTTACATTTTTTAATTTTTCCCCTATGGTAACCTCCGACAAGGAACAGATAGTAATCGGGATTATACCAACCTCCTGTACCGTTGCACTCCACGGTAGTATATTCATATCTTACCGCACTTTTCAAAGCGTTTTCGAGCATATCGGGGAAACTGCCCTTTTGCGAATTTACAAACGCTTTTACCTCACTGATTTCTCTGTCAAAATCGTCTTTTTCTATATCTGTGATACTCATATTTTACCTAATATAAAAGAAACCGACTGATATAGGGCTACCAATCGGTTTATTCTGACATTACTTCTCTTCCTGCTTAGCCTTTTCCCTTGCAAGCAAATTTGCCTTATAGTCAAGATAATTCTGAAGAATAACTGCGGCGGCAACTGCATCAATTACCTTTTTACGCTCCTTGCCACGCTTGTTTACGTCATTCATCATATTGTGTGCGGTGACCGTAGTCGAACGCTCGTCCCACATAACAACGGGTATTTCGAGAAAATTCTGAAGCATATCTGCAAACATTCTGCACTTCTCACTTCTCGGTCCGTATGTTCCGTTCATATTTATCGGATTTCCGACCACGACCTCGCCGACCTCATATTCGACAGCGGCGGCGGCTACCTTTTCAACACACGTCTGAAAATTTCTCTCGTCTATAACGCCTATAGGTGACGCAAGCGTCTGCGTTCTGTCACAGCAGGCAAGACCTGTGTGTGCATCGCCGTAATCAACAGCCATTATTTTCATTATTTCTTATTTCCTTTCGGACAAGTAGTTTTTCCTGTAACAAAGCTGAATTCAAGCTCCGTCATAAAATCGAACAATCCGGGAATTAGCTTTTTCTCTTTCTGCATTTTCTCAAATTCCGCAAGCGTGACAAACTTCGCACCGGACACTTCCTCTGTCTGAAGCGTCAGATCGTCAAGCGACAGATCTCTGTGCAGTTCGTAGCAATCTATAAAGAAAGCCGCACCGTGCTTTGTACCTTTGAATGTAAGCTCCTCATCGGCAACATCTATGCCGATTTCTTCCTTTATTTCACGCTTGATACAGTCAATGCTTGATTCTCCCGCTTTGACCGCACCGCCCGTGCATTCCCACAGGCCGCCGAAATTCTTATACTTACAGCGTTGTGTAACGAGCAGCCTGTTACCGCTTACTATCCACGCCTCACAGACGATATTGTATTCGCCAGGCTGCATACGGATACCTCTTTTATGAAGTTTTCCGGTACGCTTTCTGTTCTTGTCGTACACGTCCCAGTATTCCGCCACCCGTTTCACCTCCCTGCGATTATCCGTTTAATCAGTTGTTGGCTTTATACTCTTTCAGTGCCTCGGCAAGCTGAGCAGGACATGAACTGCTCTTTGAGCCGCACTTTATACCGTCAAGACGCTCGATAACCTCATCAACAGGCATACCCTGTACAAGATGGGCTATACCCTGCAGATTTCCGTTGCAGCCGCCTATTACCTGAAGGCCTTCTACCTTGCCGTTTTCAACATCTATTATCATTTTACGGGAACATACTCCCTTGGGTATGTATTCAAATGTCATTTTTGTCTGCCTTTCTTATTTTTTATTCCTGTGCCGCTTTCTCAACCGCCGTGGCTACCGCTTCGGCTACCGACTTATCGAGCGGGCTTGGGATTATGTATTCTCTTGATAATTTGTCGGGGGTTACGATATCGGCTATAGCATAAGCGGCGGCCTTCTTCATTTCTTCCGTTATCGCCTTTGCTCCGCACTGTAAAGCGCCCTTGAATATTCCGGGGAATACAAGAACGTTGTTTATCTGGTTGGGGAAGTCGCTTCTGCCCGTACCTACAATATAAGCACCTGCGGCAAGAGCCTTGTCGGGCATTATCTCTGGCTCGGGATTTGCCATAGCGAATACTATCGGCTTTTCCGCCATCGACTTTATCATATCCTCGCTCACAAGACCCGGCTTTGATACGCCTATGAATACATCTGCGCCCTTCATAGCTTCAGAAAGTCCGCCCTTTATGTTATTGTTGTTTGTCTTTGTGGCAATCTCTGCGTGAGCGGGATTTTCATACTTATCGTCCTTATTGATGATACCGTTTATATCGACCATGATAAGATTGCCTATTCCCATATTAAGCAGGAATGTGCCTATTGCGATACCTGCCGCACCTGCACCGTTTATAACAACCGTAATATCCTTCATCTGCTTGCCTGCGCAACGTACCGCATTGATAAGCGCCGCACCCACTACAACGGCTGTTCCGTGCTGATCGTCGTGGAATACGGGAATATCGAGTTTTTCTTTCAGTCTGCGTTCGATCTCAAAGCATCTCGGAGCGGATATATCCTCGATATTTATACCGCCGAAGCTGTCGGATATAAGTTCTATCGTTCTTACTATCTCGTCAACATCCTTAGACTTTATGCAGATAGGGAATGCGTCAACGCCTGCGAACTCCTTGAACAGACAGCATTTGCCTTCCATTACGGGCATACCTGCAAGTCCGCCTATATCGCCAAGACCGAGTACGGCAGTACCGTCCGTGATGACCGCAACTAAATTCTTACGGCGTGTCAGCTTGTATGACAGCGAAGGGTCCTTTTCTATTTCAAGACAGGCCTGTGCAACACCGGGTGTATAGCAAAGCGAAAGATCCTCCCTTGTGTTAACGGGTGCTCTCGAAATAACTTCTATCTTGCCTTGCCATTCGTAGTGCTTTTCCAGTGCCTGCTGTTTGATATCGGTTGCCATTTTTCTTTTCCTTCCTTTTGGGACAATTATTTTATTTTCCGTTTCAGAATACGCTGAAGCGAATCATCGGGAGTGTAGTTCGTGCCGATAGCTATCGGATAGTGGTTATAGAATCCGTGAAAATCCGAACCGCCCGTTGTGATAAGATTATGCTCTCCTGCTGTTTTGAGCAGCCTTTCACGCTGTTCTTCGGTCGCACTCTGGTGCCATACCTCCACGCCGTCTATCTTTCCTGCTGCGGCAAGCTCCTCAAGCAGTTCGAAATTGTCAAATACCGCAGGGTGAGCAAGTACAGCCACACCGCCTGCAGAATGTATAAGCTCCAGTACAAAATGTACTTCGGGATAATCCTGCATATCCGTGCTGACTTCCTCTGCGCAAAGTCCCGTTGCAGGATTGAACAGCTCGTCATACACCTTGCCGTAAAGGTCGGTCGTATATCCGTAATCCATCAGGGCGTGCATGATATGACACTTGAATATGACTTTACTGCCTGTCGCATAACGCAATATGCTCTCAAGCGTTATAGGATACTTTTCGATCACCTTCATAGCCATCTGTTTGCCACGCTTCTTACGAAGCTCACAGGTACGCAGACATAAGCCCTCAAGCCTGTTCGGCTTTTCGGGGTTGTAGCATATTATGTGCGCCTTAGTTCCGTGTTTGCTGTCATATGTGGAAAACTCGACAGCAGGAATTACGTTTACGCCGTAACGCTCTCCGAGAACTACCGCCCTTGACGAAGAAGACAGCGTGTCGTGGTCGGTTATCGCAAAATAATCAATACCGTAACGCTTAGCCTGTGCAATGGTTTCCTCAAGTCCCAGTGAGCCGTCAGACATTGTGGTGTGGCAATGTAAATCAGCCTTCATATCAATACCCTTCTTTCTTTATGTTCTGCCTGTAACGCTACAGCCGCAAACTGCACGATACTAAATAATTATACCACTTTTAAAGGTATAATGCAACAGTTTTTGTAAATTCGGAGCAAACGCTCTTTTTTATGCAAAACGGCACTCCCGCAATTAATGCGGGAATGCCGTCAGACTTAACTATTTGATAACTTTTCCGTGAGCCTTGGGAGCCGCCTTGATCTCTTTTTCACTGCCGCCTCTGTCAACAAACACGGCATTTTCGGCAATATCCTCCTCGGTTATCGGGCCAAGCTCGGGATTGCGTTCACCACGCTCCTCATAATACGGATTGACAATATACTTCTGTATCACGGGATAGCAGATGAATGTAGTGGTAAAGCACATAAGCGACAGCGGTAAGAATATAACCGCAAATACCGAAAAAGGTAAAAAAAGCACAATAAGACTTATTATAGCGAGATTGATGATAAGCGCAATGAAATTACGCTTTACTCCCAGAAAAACAAGGAAGACAGCGTTCTTGAGTATCGAGCCGATTGAAAGGTTCAGTGCAACGATCTCAAGATAAATATAGAAGTGCATTATAAACACAAGAGTAGCACAGCATATCATAATGCAGATAAACACAAGCGAGCCGTCGGGAAGCGATTCGTTCATCAGGAACTGGAAGCAGGCAATCCAGACGGATACTATCATTATAACGTCAACTATACCGATAAAGACCGACTGCTTGAAATTCTTCTTGAAAGCAGTAAAGAATTCATCGAAAACAAAACACGGCTGTTCGAGAATGAACTTTCTCATAACGTGAGTAAGAGCCGCCGTAGCAGGTCCGAAGGTAATTATGGGTATGCAGAAAAGAACATACAGCATATTAAGCTCTATCAGCTTCCAGAACTTTCTGCCGAATATTTCCCAATATTTAAAAAACGGCTTTTTCTGCGGTGCCGATTTTGATACGCCCTTGCCAGAGCTTTGATAATCGAATAACTTGAATGCCAAGATAACAACTCCTTAACGTGAAAACGTGAACATTTCTGCCTTAACGGCATTATGTCAATGATAACACCGTAATGTTAACAGCGTTTAAATAATCCGTTACACTTTTGCGGTAAAAATACCGTGTAATATTATACAATATTTTTTGTCAGATTGCAAGTTAAAAATAGGAATATTGTATAAAAAGATTCAGATTGGCGGCAACTTCCGTATTCACAGCCTCATAAACTATTGAACAGACGATAAAAAAGTGCTATAATAAACTAAATATATTCCGAAAGGAGTCAACTTAAACCGACAGTGGAATACATTACAATCGGAAATGTTAAAATAGAAAAAACCGCTTCACTGGCTCCGATGGCGTCTGTTGCCGATAAGGCAATGCGTACTATGTGCAAGAAATACGGAGCGGCATTGCTCACGGGAGAAATGGCAAGTGCAAAAGGGCTGTGCTATTCCGACAGGAAAACCGCAAGCCTGCTTACCGTCACCGATTATGAGCGTCCTATGGCAATACAGCTTTTCGGCAGTGAGCCGGAATTTATGGCAAAGGCGGCTGTTATTGCGGCACAGTACAAACCCGACTTCATAGATATAAACTGCGGCTGTCCCGTACCGAAGGTAGCAGGCAACGGCGCAGGCTCTGCACTTATGAAAGATCCCGTTCTTCTCGGACATATCGTTGAGGCTGTTGTAAAAGCCACCGATATTCCCGTAACGGTCAAGATAAGAAAGGGCTGGGACGAAAAGAACGTGAACGCCGTAGAGGTCGCCCGTGTTGCTCAGGAAAGCGGAGCAAAGGCGGTCGCCGTTCACGGCAGGACAAAAAATCAGATGTACAGCGGTAAGGCTGACCTTGAGATAATCGCAGAGGTAAAGCAGGCACTCAGCATAGCGGTGATAGGAAACGGCGATGTTGACAGCGGCGAAAGCTGTAAACGTATGTACGATTACACAGGTTGCGATCTGGTTATGGTCGGCAGAGCCGCCTGCGGCAGACCGTGGATATTTTCGGAAATAAAGCACTATCTTGAAACAGGCGAAACACTGCCTCCCCCCTCCCCCGACGAACAGCTTGAAATAATGAACGAGCATATAAGACTGCTTTGTGCGGATAAGGGTGAATATATCGGTATGAAGGAGGCACGCAAGCATACCGCATGGTACCTCAAGGGCAGACCGGGAGCGGCTAAACTGCGCAATATGTGCGGCAGCCTTGCAACACTTGAAGATTTCGACAATATGCTGACGCTGATAAGAAATACGGCTCAGCAGGATATATAAGTACAAAAAAGAAGGAATGACAAATGAAAGAAACGGCACACAAGTTAAAATCACTTACGGCATTTGACATAAGCGGCGATTATCTGATAGGTCAGTTTGAACGCCTTGCAAGCGACGATGAAGAAACCGCTATCGACGCTTATACAAACATAGCACGGTATCTGCTGACGAACGACATAACGCTTGCCGATTACCTCCGTGAGCTTCTCACCTACGCAGACTCAAAGCTCATCGAAAGCTACATCAGAAAAGAAGATACCAACAAGCAATATGCGGTTGAATATGACGTATCGGTAATCAAGGAGCTTGCCAAAATGTCGGCTCACAAGCTGAAGGATTATCTTTTCCAGAAGTTCAACGAGAATTTCATTTTCTCGCTCCCCGAATATGTTACGGGCGGATTTGATTGCAACGCCGAATACTTCATCCGCCATATAAGCGAGAACGGAAGCGGCATTTACGCAAAATATAAAGCGTTTGTATATGATAACGGCTTGCTTCATCCGATAGAAAAGCCCGACGCAATACGTCTGTCCGATCTGAAGAAATACGAATCGCAGAGAAAACAGATAGTCGACAACACAAGAGCATTCATAGCAGGTCACCCTGCCGACAATGCCCTGCTCTACGGCGACAGAGGCACGGGAAAATCATCGACCGTCAAAGCGCTTCTCAACGAATATGCAAATCTGCGTATCGTACAGGTTGACAAAAAGGATGTTGCCTGCCTGCCCACGCTCTACAAAACACTCAGCGAAAGCCCACTGAAATTCATAATCTTTATAGACGATCTTTCATTCGGTGAAAACGATGAAGGCTTCGGCATACTCAAGAAGGTTCTGGAAGGCTCTGTCTGCGGAAGACCGTCAAATATACTCATATATGCGACCACCAACCGCCGCCATCTTATCAAGGAAACCGAAAGCAGCCGTATGGGCGACAATGTTCACAGTGCGGATGAAATTGACGAAAGTATGTCACTGTCCGACAGATTCGGTCTGTTTGTGACATTCCTCGCACCGAACAAGGAAACCTACCTCGAAATAGTCCGCAGCCTTATCCTTGACAGAGGCATAATAATAGACGCAGACAAACTCGACAGATGTGCGGAAAGATTTGCTCTTAAGAGAAACGGCAGATCCCCAAGAATAGCAAGACAGTTTGCCGACAGCCTGCAATCAAAGCTCGCACTCGGCATAGATCCGGAGAAAATGTGATGAAGAAAAAAATACCGCTTTTGATTTCGGCACTGCTTATGCTCACTTTTGCGATAAGCGGATGTGAAAATATCGTACTCGTACCGGGCAGATCGTCCGGTGCGATAACGGAAAGCAGTGAGGCCTCAGAGCCGCTGAGCGCATACCCCGTGACACTGAACGACACGGAGATATTGAAAGCTCCCGAAAAAATAGTATCGCTTACCCCTGCCTATACAGAGATTCTTTTTGAAATGGGCTACGGCGACAGGATAGTTGCCGTCAGTGACTACTGTGACTACCCCGAAAGCGTAAAGGAGCTGCCGAAAGCCGCAAGCAGTGCGAATCCCGATATTGCGGCGATAAAAAAGCTCTCACCCGACCTTGTAATAACCGCTACGCCTATCGTCACAAAGGACAGAATCTCACTGGAGGCGCAAGGCACAAAAGTTCTGACAATTGCGTCCCCGAAAACCATTGAGGAATTTGAAAACATCTACAAATTTTTCGGGCTTGCAATGAACGGCATTTTTGACGGTGAATCTGCAGGTGAAAAAGCATTCGCCCCCATAAAAAAACAGCTTGATTCGATTAAAAAGACCGACAAAACTTTTATATACGTCACCGCCGCAAATACCCCCGCAGGCAAGGATACGTTTGAAAATGCGATACTCAGCCTTTTCGGCACAAACATAGCCGAAAGTGCGAGCGGTTATACCTATAACCCCGAAATGCTGAAGGACAATCAGCCCGACCTTATTTTCGTCAGCGACACTATAGGCAAGGATATGCTTACCACAAACGAAAATTATTCCGGACTTAAGGCGGTAAAGGACGGAAAAATCACCGTTGTGAAAAACAAATATTTTGAACGTCCGAGCGGCAGGATTACCGAGCTTCTGACAGAGATTGCAAAGGCATTCCCTGCCGAAAAGCCCGAAACCGCAAGCAGTAAGACCGAAAGTACCGACAGCAAAGAAAGCAACAATGAAAACAGCAAAGAAACCGAAAACAGCAAGCCTGAACCGGTTTCATCCGATGTTTCCGAATAATTTCAATTGCATATAAAGAGCCTGAACGTAAAAGGCTCTTAGACTGTCGAAAAACCTATTTATTTTTGAAAATGGGGTTTGGGGCGTAACCCCAAGCGGGGTGAGGGCGGCAGCCCCACACTCAGCCCGGCACGGACGCCGGGCGTGTATGCTTAGTTGGCTCTGCATCGTGCAGAGCCAACTAAGCATACACAGCCCTTCACCACGGGGAAGGGGTTTGGGGTTTCGGCAAGGATGCCGAGATAGAACGCCCAAAGGCTTTGCAGGACGCAAAGCCCACAAAGCGTTCTTATAGGGATAGAGAATTTGCTCTATTTTTATAAAAATAGACTTTTTCTACAAACTGAGAGCCTGAACATAAAAGGCTCTATTTTTTACCCCTCTCTCACCTCTTTGTCACAAAAAAATATTGACTTTTTTCCAAATTCGTATATAATTTAATATGTATGTTTAATTAAAAATCGGGTACGGCTTTTTTGCTACCCTGATGATAAACGGAAGGAATCATAAATTATATGAAATGGACAGGACTAAACGATCTTAGAGAAAGCTATCTGAAATTTTTCGAAAGCAAAGGACATCTGAGAATGGCGTCAGCACCGCTGGTACCGCAGGGAGATAACTCCGTACTGCTTATAAACGCAGGTATGACACCTCTCAAGAAATACTTCCAGGGCATTGAAGAACCGCCCAGACACCGTGTAACAACTTGTCAGAAGTGTATCAGAACACCCGACATCGACAACGTAGGTAAAACTGCAAGACACGGCACATATTTCGAAATGCTCGGCAACTTCTCATTCGGAGATTACTTCAAGCACGAGGCTACGGCATGGGCGTGGGAGTATCTCACAAAGGTGCTTGAAATCCCTGAGGACAGGCTCTGGGTAACGATTTACGAACAAGACGATGAAGCAGGCGACATTTGGGCTAATGAAGTCGGCGTACCCCGTGACAGAATAATCAAGCTCGGCAAGGCCGATAACTTCTGGGAGCACGGAAGCGGACCCTGCGGACCCTGCTCTGAGATACACTTTGACAGAGGTGAAAAGTACGGTCCTTTCGAGAGCTTTGAACAGGCAGGAGAATGTGACAGAATTATCGAGATATGGAACCTCGTATTTACACAGTTCGACAATGACGGCAAGGGTAACTATACTCAGCTTGCTACAAAGAACATTGATACAGGTATGGGACTTGAGCGTCTTGCCTGCGTAATGCAGGATGTTGACAACCTGTTTGAAGTTGATACTATTCAGAACATTATGAAGAAAATCTGCTCCGTTGCAGGTGTAAACTATCACGATGACCCCACAACAGACGTTTCTATCCGTGTTATCACCGACCATATCCGTTCAACGACATTTATGGTTGGCGACGGTATCCGTCCTTCAAACGAAGGCAGAGGCTACGTTCTGCGCCGTCTGTTAAGACGTGCCGCAAGACACGGCAGAATGCTCGGCGTAAACAGACCCTTCCTCTATGAGATATGCGACACGGTTATAAATGAAAACCTCACAGCTTATCCCGAACTTGACGAAAAGAGAGAATATATAAAGAAGGTCATCAAGACAGAGGAAGAGAGCTTTGCAAAGACAGTTGACAAGGGTATGCAGATACTCGGGGAGTTTATAAAGGAGCTCTCGGCAGACGATACACGCAAGCCCATCTTAAGCGGCGAGAACCTTTTCAAGCTGCACGACACATACGGCTTCCCCATTGACCTTACAAGAGAAATCCTTCAGGAGAAGAATATCGGTATAGATGAAGAACGCTTCTTCGAGCTTATGAACGAGCAGAAAGCAAAGGCACGCTCAAATCAGGCATTCAAGGGCGGCTGGGACGAGGCTACAGCAAATGCGCTCAGCGGACTTACTACCACATTCGTAGGCTACAAGTCGCTTACCGCCGACAGCAAGATTCTTGCTATGATAAAGGACGGCGAGGTCACTGATGTTTGCAACGAGGGTGACGAGGTAACGGTAGTTCTTGACGTTACACCTTTCTACGCAGAAAGCGGCGGACAGGTAGGCGACTGCGGTACAATTACGGCAGGCGAAAACGTAATGCAGGTTATCGACACCAAGAAGACAGGCGCAGGACAGTTTATCTGCAACTGCCATGTCGAGAGCGGTTACTTCTATACGGACGACAGCGTAAAATCGGCTGTCGATGAAAAGAAGCGTATGGCTACAGCGAGAAACCACACCTGCGCACATCTTTTACAGGCGGCGCTCAGAAAGGTTCTCGGCGACCACGTTCATCAGGCAGGCTCTTTTGTAGATCCCTACAGATGCCGTTTCGACTTCAGCCACTTCAGCGCAGTAACTCCCGAAGAGCTTGAAAAGATTGAAATGCTCGTAAATGACTGGATTCTTGCAGGTATCCCCGTTGTAACCGAAGAACTTCCTATCGAGGAAGCACGCAAGAAGGGCGCAATGGCTCTGTTCGGTGAAAAGTACGGCGATATTGTAAGAGTAGTACAGGCAGGCGATGTTTCTACGGAATTCTGCGGCGGTACTCACCTTGACAATACCGCAAAGGCAGGTCTGTTCAAGATAATTTCCGAAACATCGGTAGCTTCGGGCGTAAGAAGAATCGAAGCCGTAACAGGCTACAATGTACTCTCCGCATACGATCAGACAAAGGCAATGGTCACAAACATTGCTCAGGTACTGAAAATAGCAAACCCCTCCGCCGTAATGCAGAAGTGCGAAAATATGATGAACGAGATGCACGCTATGCAAGCTGAAATAGACCGCCTTAACGGCATCATTTCAATGAGCCAGATGAAGAATGTAACAGAGGGTGCAACAGAAGTAAACGGCATAAAGGTATTCTCCGCTATGCTTTCGGGCGTAACGGGCGACAGCCTCAGAAAAGCCGGCGACAAGCTGAAAGACGCTAACGATTCGTTCATCGCCGTGCTTGCAGGCGTATCCGACGGCAAGGGCAACTTCCTTTGTATAGCAAGCCCCGAAGCTGTTGCCAAGGGTGCAAACGCAGGAAAGATAGTAAAGGAAATTGCGGCTATCGCAGGCGGTAAGGGCGGCGGAAAGCCCGATACAGCTATGGCAGGCATCGCAGATGTAACAAAGATTGACGAGGCTCTGCTTGCGCTTACCGATATAGTAAAGAATATGATTGGCTGATAAAAGCCGGAAAGGAAAAAGTATGGATTGCATTTTTTGTAAAATTGTTTCAGGCGAGATTCCTTCCGAAAAGGTATACGAGAGCGATAAAGTAATCGCTTTCAAGGATATTAATCCTATGGCACCGGTACATATCCTTATCATTCCCAAAGAACATATCGGCGGTGTCGATGAGCTTAATGAAAGCAATGCCGGTATAGTAAAAGACATTATGCTTGTTGCAAAGCATCTTGCCGAGTCCTTCAACCTTGAAAACGGCTGGAGAATCGTTTCAAACGTGGGTGAAGACGGCGGTCAAACAGTGCGTCACCTCCACTTCCACTTACTCGGCGGCAAAAAGCTGAGCGTTGAGCTTGCTTAAAAGGTGAATAGTTGTGAGGCGGAAATTAGCGGCTGTTGGAGGTTCATATCTGATAGGACTGATTTTCGCCTCAATTTTCTTTGATTTTGCAATTTTTCTCATTTGTGGAGTAATATTGCTTATAGCTGTTGCAATAATAACAGCAATCCTGACAAGGAAATATGACATATCCGCAGCACTGCTCTGCTGTGCCGCAGGAATAACCGTATTCAGCTGTGTATCCTTGTCTATGTCAAAAGCGGCTGAACCGTTATTGGACGGAATCTACGACATAACCGCAACTGTGGCACAAAAACAAGTAATTGGTAAAGATTCAGCCGTTTTCAGCCTTTATACCTATACATCAGACGGCAAGGTCGGTGTGATAATGTATACCGATGACATTGATGCGAAAAAGGGCGATATGTTACATTTCAAAGCACGCTTTGAAAAACTGACAAATACGGCATATTACGGCACTGCCGACCGATACAGAAGCGACGGTATAACTTTATCCGCCATACCTTACGGCGACATTTCCGTAACAAAGGGAGATTACCCGTTATCGTTCATTGATGATTACCGTGAATATCTGATAGGACGTATTGACGATAGCTTTCCCGATGACAGCGGTGCGCTGATGAAAGGTATATTCTTCGGTGACAAACGTTCTTTTTCCGATGACCTTTACAGTGATATAAAGCTGTCGGGAGTATCGCATCTTACCGCTGTGTCAGGTATGCACCTGACGCTTATTATGACCGTACTGTCGGCTTTGCTGACAGCTACACGGCTCGGATACTCCTACCGTGTAAGGTTTGTGATAACAGCGGTGCTTACAGTAGGCTTTATGGCTTTTTTCGGCTTTACGGCTTCGGTACTGAGAAGCGGAATAATGATTATCACGGCAAACACAGGCGCTCTGTTTTACCGCAGGAGCGATTGTCTTAATTCTGTCGGACTTGCCGTACTGCTGATAACGCTTTTCGACCCTCTCTCCTGCCTTGACGCAGGTCTGATACTCTCTGCGGTAACTACCGTGGGAGCAGGTGCTGTCGGCGTTTCGGCTTCCGCATGGCTGAAAGACAAGCTCCCGTTTTTAAACGGCAAACTTTGCGATACGTTATGCGTGTCATTGTGTGCCGCACTTGCGGGAATACCGCTTTCGGCTATATACTTCGGTACGTTTTCGCTTGCAGGCATAATCGTATCGGTGATAACAGTGCCTCTTTTCACACTGTGCCTGTCGTCGATGCTGATATTTGCACTGACAGGAGGTGCGGTAATACCGCTTGCCGCAATATCGCACTTCTGCTGTGACATTATGCGAATAGTATTCTCGGCTTTTGCCGCCGTACCGTTCCTGCACTTCAGCTGTGAGCCGTTTACGGTGATTATAACGATTGTTGTGATTTCAGCCGTTGCCGCTGTGTGTTATCTTCTGCTTAAAAAGAAATACGCTGTTTCGATACTTATCGTTTCACTGCTGTGCTTTACCGCAGTAAACACTGTACTGCCTCAGATTCCGGACGACAGCATAAGGGTACTTATGCACAGTGACGGAGCAAACGGCTCTGTTGTGATACTTTCCCGTGATTATTCGGCGGCGGTGCTTATCGGAAACGATAAAAAAGAGCTTAGCACAATAAAAAACGTGCTTCTGGGAAACAATAAGACCAATGCCGACACGCTCATTTTCTGCAATAACCGGAATCCCGGAAATGAGCTTGTCAAAGCCGCACACGCTATTTCCGAAAACGTATCCGAGTGTGACGGCGGCAATGATATAAACGGCGGACATTTTTCGGTCAGATGCCGTAATGATGCCCTGCTCCTGTCGGCATACAACACAAAAATCAACATCTCATCCGCAGGAAAGGCGCAGAAGGATATGATAAATATCCTATGGGGTAAAAGCAGCTATATCTCTGCCGGTACACCCTGCTTTCTGATAAACAGGTATCAGAAAGCGTCAAACGGAATATCTCTTTATTTTACCGAGTGCGAATTGCGCATAAACGAGGACGGGATAACCGCCCGATGCAATTACAGATAGAAAGGGGAAACAGTATGAAGCTGGACGAGGATAAGCTGTCAACAGCCATAAAAAGTCGTGAAATCAGCCGTGTAAACTATCTTTACGGCGAAGAACGCTTTCTTGTAAAGACTTATACCGACCGCCTGCTTGACGCAACCGTCGGCAAGGACAGGAATGATATAAATCTCATAAAGCTCGCAGGTACATTCCCTGTTGACACGCTTACGGACAGTATCGACAGTATACCCCTTTTTGCAGACAGCAAGGCTGTTCTGATAAGCGACCTCGACCTTGAAAAGTTCGATGATAACGGCATTGAAATAATACTGAACTCACTGAAGGACGTTCCCGATGAATGCACGGTAATAATCAGTATGACGGGAAACACGGAACAGCTTAAAAAAGCAAAGAACAAAAAACTCATAACCGCCCTCACAAAGCAGAAGAATGCCGCAGTCTGCGAATTTGCCCATCTTACGACGGCAAGAGTGACGGAGCTTATTATGAAAAAAGCGGCGAAACGTGGCTGTGTAATATCACGGGCTGACGCTCAACATATAGCGGAGCTTACACTATGCGATCTTTCCCTTGCCTCTACCGAAACCGATAAACTGTGCAGTTATGCCGGCACAGGCGAAATAACAGCAGAAATGATAGACAAGCTGACAATAAAACAGCTTGACACAAGCATATATTCGCTTGCGACAGAGCTTCTGAAGGGTAATCGCAGACAGGCGCTCCTGATACTTGACGACCTTATCGCCCAGAAAATCGAGCCTGTTGTTATACTGGCGGCTCTTTCTTCGAATTATATCGACTTCTACCGTGCAAAAACCGCACAGGGAGCAGGAAAATCCTCGCAACAGACAGCCGATGATTTCGGATATGCCAAAAACCGTACCTTCGTTGTGACAAAAGCGATGAATCTTGTATCACGGCTCGATACGGAGCATATAAGAAACTGCCTTGATATTCTGTTCAACGCCGACCTTGCCCTCAAGACGTCAGCGATAAACTGCAGAACGGTGCTTGAGGAAACGATAGTAAAACTATCCCCCGAAAAAAGCAGGAGGTCGTACTATTGATAAAGCTCAGACGTGCCGTAATAGTCGAAGGCAAATATGATAAAATAAAACTCTCCTCCCTGCTCGATACCGTTATAATAACCACAGACGGTTTCGGAATATATAAGGATAAAGAAAAAACCGAGTTGATAAGAACTCTTGCCTCTACCTGCGGAATAGTGATACTTACCGACAGCGACAGCGCAGGACTTAAAATCAGAAATCATATAAAAGGCTGCTGTAAAAACGGCGATATAATAAACGTATTCGTGCCTCAGATAAAAGGCAAGGAAAAACGCAAAGCCGTTCCCTCGTCCGAAGGCTATCTCGGGGTTGAGGGACTTGACACAGAGATACTGGAGTCTGCTCTGAAAAAAGCCGGTCTTGCGACCGAAGGCGATACAGCTTACAAAAAGCACGACTTTCTGACCAAATCCGATATGATGGATGACGGAATGATAGGCTGTGCCAACAGCTCACAGCTAAGACGTGACGTATTGCTGGCACTCGGCTTACCGCCGATACTCAGCGCAAATACTATGCTTGAAGTGATTAACAGGCTTTATACAAAAGAAGAATATGAAAACGCAGTACGCACTGCGTTTGAAAATAAAAAATGAAACCGTACACGAAAGGTAATTAATTTATGGTCTTTTCAACATCGATATTCATATATCTGTTCCTTCCGATAACCCTGCTGATATATTACATTGCTCCTAAAAAAAGCAAGAACTTTATCATCCTGCTCAGCGGTCTTGTTTTCTATTCGTGGGGCGAGCCTATATACGTTGTGGTAATGCTCATCTCAACAATGATAGACTATTTTGCGGGTCTTGTGATGAACCACTTTGAAGGGAAAAAGCTCCCACGCAAGCTATGCCTTATTGTGTCGGTTGTTATGAATCTCGGACTTCTCGGTGTGTTTAAATACAGCGGATTCATCGCTGAAAACATCAACGCAATAGCAGGAAGTCAGATAATCGACATAAACAATATGAACTTCTTCGGCATTGATTTTCTGCCTATGAATATGCTGCCTATCGGTATCAGCTTCTTCACGTTCCAGTCAATGTCCTATACGATAGACTTATATATGGGCAACGTAAAGGTTCAGAAAAATCCTATCAGCTTTGCGGCTTTCGTGACCCTGTTCCCACAGATTGTCGCAGGTCCTATCGTAAGATATGACGATGTGGCAAAAGAGCTTGACGACAGAACGATAACGCTCGACCTTATCTATGACGGCATTATAAGATTCATAATCGGACTTTCCAAAAAAGTACTTATTGCCAACAGTATAGGCGCACTGTGGACAGCGGTAAAATCAACCGACATTTCACAGGTATCTGTAGTAAGCTCGTGGCTCGGAATACTCGCATTCACCTTCCAGATCTACTTTGACTTCTCGGGATACTCCGATATGGCTATAGGTCTTGGCAAAATGATGGGATTCCACTTCCCCGAAAACTTCAATTACCCCTACCTTTCAAAGAGCATTTCTGAATTCTGGCGCAGATGGCATATCACACTCGGTTCGTGGTTTAAATCATACGTCTACTTCCCTCTCGGCGGCAACCGCAAAGGTATGCCGAGAACTATAATGAACCTTGCTATAACGTGGTTCCTTACAGGCGTATGGCACGGTGCAAGCTGGAACTTCATACTCTGGGGTTCGCTGTACGGCGTTGTCATCATACTTGAAAAGCTCTTTCTCGGCAAATGGCTTCAGAAGATTCCGGCAGTATTCTGCCACATCTATACAATGCTGCTTGTAATACTCGGCTGGGTGCTGTTTGACACAGCGGATTTGCCCACAGCCTTCGCCTATGCAGCCAATATGTTCGGCGCAGGCGGCACACCGTTTATAGACAGCACAGCAATGTATCAGATATCCACCTACGGAATAACATTCATCATCTGCATAATCGGCTGTACAAACCTTCCTAAGCTCGCAGTGGAATATCTGAAGAAAAAACTGCCTCTGCTTATCAATTACGGCGGAATTGCCGGTCTTATGGGAATGTTCGTTATGTGCGCCGCATATCTTGTAGATCAGACCTACAACCCGTTCCTGTACTTCAATTTCTGAGAAAGGAGTAAATAAGATGAAAAAAGAAAATATCTATAAGTTCCTGCTTATCGGGCTGTTTGCTCTTATCTCGATAGCAGTACCCGTTGCAACGATAATATCAAGCGCACAGCTTCCCGAAAATGCGTTCAGCGAAAATGAAAACCGCTACCTTGAAAAAATGCCGCAGTTCAATTTCGATACCGTAACCGACAAAACGTTTATGACTAAGTTTGAAAACTACTTTTCGGACAGAATAGTAATGCGTGAACAGTGGATAAGCCTTATGAACGATTTCGACAGATTGCTCGGCAAAAAGGAGATAAAGGGAATATTCACCGAGGACGGCAGAATGATGCAGTCGTGGAGAGAAAGCGATTACGATAAGAAAAGCGTATCGAAAAACCTTGCCGCTATGGAAAGCTTCGCTCAGAAATACCCCAAGATCAAGATGTACTTTATGCTTGCCCCTAACGCACAGGAGATATACAGCGATACCCTTCCGGCAAACTGCGGTGCGGCGGATCAGAAGCTGTTCATTAAGGACTGCTACGACAGCGTTCCCTCAATCACGGGAATTGACGTATATTCAGCTCTCAGCAGTGCCAAAAACGATTATATTTATTACCGCACCGACCACCACTGGACAAGTTACGGCGCATATATAGGCTACACAGAGGCAGGAAAAGCAATGAAATTTTCCGCATATACCGCCGATAAGTTCAGCGTAGAACACGCTTCCGACACTTTCAGAGGCACGCTCTATTCAAAGACGCTCGACAACAGCATAACCCCTGATACTATAGACATTTACGCTCTGGCGGATAATGAACCTAAGGTCAGCGTAACCGTATATAAAAGCGGAGCACAGCCCGACGGAACGTATGACAGTATGTATTTCCGTGAGTTCCTTAATGTAAAGGATAAATATTCCACCTTCCTCGGTCAGAACGTACCCAGAATAGACATAAATTCCGTTCTCCCCGAAAATGCCGACAATGGCAGTCTGCTTGTGATAAAGGACAGCTACGCACATTCGCTGATACCCTTCCTTGCAAAGAATTACAGCCATATAACCGTACTTGACCTTCGCTATATAAATGGCGACATAAAAACGCTCGGTGTCAATATCGGTGATTACAAGAACGTTCTGTTTATGTATAACGTAATAACCTTCTCGCAGGATACGAACGTAAAGAAATTGAATTTCATATTCAAATAACAAAGCTCCCGACGGTATTTTAAGTGCCGTCGGGAGTTTTTGTCATACCTGCCTTTGCAATCCGTCATGCCTTGCACTGCAGCAGCTTTTTCATCTCCTCAATACCTTTTGCCTGAGCTTTGACAGCTTCCTTAAGCACTGCTCTTAACTGAGGGCAGATGCTGAATCTCATCGCATTCCTGCACATCGCAATACCACCCTCGTGGTGCGGTATCATCTGCCTTATGTAACTTACATTTATATCGTTATCCGGGCAAGCCGACCTCATACGGCTGAACATATTCGTAACAATAATGCCGTACTGTCGCCTGTATCCGCACAGCGATTGACCGTCATTACGGTATCCTGCACATCCGCAGAGCATTTTTCTCATTTCTTCCGTTTCTTTTGTCTGCGTCACAACAATTTCCGTTGCGATATTCTGTAGCGCAATGCAGGTCGTATATCTCAGCAGCTCCTCCGAGATTCGTATTGCCGCCTGATGATGCGGTATCATTTTCACGATGAAATTATAAGAAATACTGTCATTTTCCTTTGCGCAGTTCATCGTTCCCGTCATAGTATCAAGTATGCCTGCATAGCTGTCAAGATATTTCTGCGTAACCGTGCTGAATGTACATTTTTCCATAGCTTAACCTCCGCAATATGTTTTTGTTATATTCTATGAAACTTGCTTGGGTTTTGGAACAATACGAACAATAAATGAAATTTCTTTCACAATCGCCTTTTATAAAGGTTAGAAATTGACTTTTTACGCCTTATGTGCTAAAATATCATTTATAAAGCCTATCGGCTGACTATTTGATTATCGAAAGGAATTTCAGTATGAAATCAACTTATATAAAGCTCATTGCCGTATCTCTGATACTCTCCTGCACAGCGGCGCTCACCGCCTGCAGTTCGTCCCCGACCTCATCTGATGCATCAACTGGTAATGTTGGTGACACAACGTCCGTTTCGGAATCCTCCGCCACATCATCGGAGGCTGTCAACAGCGAAAGCAAAACCGACAGCAGTTCAGAGGATACCAAGAGCAGTGACGAGAATAAAAGCGGCGAAAACAGCACCGAATCGACCGTCACTTACGAATATGTAAAGGACGGCAAATTCTCCCTTGCAAACGGCAACCTTTCATTCAAAATGCCTGAGGACTGGAAGCTTGCAAGTGCCTCTATAGCATATCAGTTTGCGTCAACGGACGAATACAACGAGAATAAATTCAATCTTGTAGTCAGCAAGACCAACAGCCCTATCGAAGATGTGACCTCCGAGCAGATGACCGCCACATATAAGGCTACTATGGAGGACTTCAAGCTGGTTGATTTTCAGCACACCGAAATAGCAGGCAAAAAGGCTATCTATATGCAGCTGACAGGCATGGTGTCACAGGTAACAAAGCAGACCACCATAACACAGTATATGATCCAGTCGGGCGAAGATGCTTATTGTTTCTCCTTCACCCAGTCTACAGACGATGGCACATTCCCCGACCTTATAGCAGGCGTTATAGATTCGCTCGAAATTAAGTAAATTAATAGAGAAACAGCCGTACAAGCTGTTTCTTTTCCTTTTTACGTTGCATTTCCACGTCGGATATGCTACAATTAATCAGAAATAACAGCCGTAAGGCAAACAGGAGTTACTATGAACAAGAATAAATTAAACCGCCTTGATGAAATGATGCAGTCGCAGGTTGACAGCGAAATGATTCCCGGCGGACATTTAAGAATAATCAAGGACGGAGAGCGAGTATACGATAAATGCTTCGGAATGGCTGACGTTGCCCGTAGCCTTAAGATATCGGACAATACGATATACCGTCTTTACAGTATGACAAAGCCTATTACCGCAGTTGCGACAATGATACTCTATGACAGAGGGCTTATTGACCTTTCCGACAACGTAAGCTGGTTTCTTGAGGGCTTTAAGGATCAGAAGGTCGAAACCGTAGACGGCATTGTTCCGGCAAACCGTGAAGTCAAAATCATCGACCTGCTTACAATGACCGCAGGACTTATGTACCCCGACAGAAACGTAAATCCCTCCGGCGATAAAATGGCTGATTTATTCGATAAATTCTACGAAAGAGCATTTTCCGGCAACGGCACATATTCAACCGTTGAGATGTGCAACGAAATGGGTAAAATACCGCTGTTCGCACAGCCAGGCACCTGCTGGAACTACAGCGTCTGTGCAGATGTTCTCGGTGCGATAGTTGAAGTTGTAAGCAAAAAGCGTTTCGGCGACTTCCTGAAAGATGAGATATTTACGCCTCTCGGCATGAACGATACCGATTTCTATGTGCCTGCCGAAAAACGTGACCGCTTTGCAGAAATCTATATCAGAGGCGATGACGGAAAGCTCGCTCCGTGCGACTGGCAGCATTTAGGTCTTGTTTACAAGTACACAAAGCGTCCCGAATTTGAGATAGGCGGTGCAGGACTTGTTTCCACCGTAAACGACTATGAGAAGTTCGCTCAGATGCTGTTGAACGGCGGAAAATACGGCGATACCCGCATACTCAGCCACAAGGCAGTTGACCTTATATCGCACAATATCATCACCGCCGAACAGGCAAAGACGTTCAACTGGGATTCGTGTATCGGTTATGGCTACGGAGGACTTATGAGAACGCTCATAAGTCCCGAAATAACTACTGTCGGCAGTACAGGCGAATACGGCTGGGACGGCTGGACTGGAAACTACTTCTGCAACGATCCCGAAAACAATCTTACATTTATGTACTTTATACAGGTCTGCGGCGGTAACGGCATACGTCCGCTCAGAACATTAAAGCAGGTCATGTACTCGGCTCTTGACGACTGAGCATGATTCATACAGAATACAGCACTGCCCCGTGAGGAAGCTCACGGGGCAGTTTCATATTAGTTTTTTCTGTACCGTTTACAGCTTGTCAAAATACTTCTGCACAGGGCTGTACTGTACGATATAATCCACATACTCTGCCGTTGCCGAGTAAAAATCCGCCTCGAATCTTGCTATACCCGCACCGCCCGATGCAAAATTCTCATCAGAAACATAATTCTTTGAGTTATCCAGTATATAGCAATCCGTATTTTCTGCAAATCTATCCTCGCACAGCTTTAGCAATGCCTTTGCATTTGCGAATTTCTTCTTGTCTGTCACAAGCGGCTTTATTTTTCCGTCATAATCTCTTACCTTGTCATTGAGCGACACCTTGCACAGAATTATATTACTGCCGTATTTCTGCTTCACAAACTGCGACAGCTTATCGCAAGCGGCAAGGATACGCTCCTTGTCCTTTTGAGCGTCAAGCGTGAACGGCTGTCCTGCTTTTCCGAGAATAACGGCAAGGTCAGAATTTGCGTACTGCTTGTCTACAGTAAATCCCTCGCCGTTATATTTTGCATTATCCGCAATAACGTCCGCCATATCTATCGCTATCCACCGTGACTGACTTACCGTGAGCCTTTGCACAGTTGTCCTCATAAGCTGTTCCAAAGCCTTAGCGCCCGACTTATCGGCAGTAGCAAACCTCTTTTCCTCTACGGAATGCGGCTTATCAAACGCCCATACAAACGACTCTCCGCTCACCGCCACATTCATTCTGATAGTTGTAGCCTTTGCAAGCGCTCTCTTTATAACACCCGTACCCCACATATCTATCAATGTGAAGTTGTGTATCTTTTCATATTCATCTATCTTCTGAGGCACTGACTTAGGATCGCCGCCGTTCCACAGCTCGTATGCGACCCTTGTCATAAACCGCAGGTTCTGCTCGTTTACATCTACCTCTTTTCCCAGCGCACCGCCAAGCGTAGCCCTAACAAAGTTAGCGATAGGACGCTTTATCCTGTACTGCCTGTCAAGAAGTCTTATAAGTTCGCCGTGAGTCACATTCTGCAGCGTATTGCTTTCCAGTGCCGCAATAACCTTCACCGCATTCTTCATCTCGATATTGTCGCCGAAATCGTAATATCTGTAAATATCGGTTATGCTTGAATAATGCTGTTCGATTATGTCCTTTATTTCAGCCCTGTTCTCCGCAATAAATTCTCTTGAAGTATGGAACATAAGTGCGTCCGCCGGCTCTTTTCTGTCAAGCAGAACGGTAAGCAGTCCCCTTGCACACGCATTGTCATAATAGCACAGTATCTGTTCAAGCCTTGAATCAATATCCTGCTCCTTGTACACTCTGCCGGGTTCTCCCGATGTGATCTCATCAAGTGCCTTTTCGCAGTCCGCAAAATAGAAACGGTTGAACACTGCCTCTTTTCCGTCACCGGTCAACGATAAATCACCGAAATACCTTCCTGAAAGGTCTATTATAACAGGGTGTACCTTTTTGATAAAATAATTCTCAATATCCTCAAGGAATGCGTTCAGCTTGTTCTTCGGCGTGCTTTTTCTGACCTGTCTGCCTATTGCGTAGAATTCGGGAGAAATCGTCCTTACAAGAATGATTCTGTCCGCAGGATACAGCTTTAATATCTCTTTTGCGAAAATATCGACAAGCGGCTTATAAACGTCTTCGGGCAATATGTTCGGCAGTTTTTCGCCGTGCTTTTCATTGCCGTCAATACCGCCCGTCAGAAATGAATTTTCGGTTTTGACAAGTCCGTGTACCGCAGTACCGTAAAAGTCAAAAATAAAATAGTCCGAGCGGTTTTCCTTTATATATTCAAATGTCCTGCTCTCCACCTGAGCATCGCTGTTGTCGATTTTTTCCGGGAAGAAAGCCGCAAGCGGAGATATTTTTCTTACATTGTTATCGGCTGTGAACTTAGGGCTTCTTTCGACTATCTTCTGTACATTGTAAGAGCCCATAGTAATAAAGCCGGTACGCTTCATAAGCGAAGAAGTATCCACAGTGCCTATATTCACCGTTCTTCCGCCGCTTGTCTGTCCGGTTATTCTGAAATAGCACAGCCCTTCGACAGCGTTCACTCTGACAGCCGTTTTCTCTGTGGTTATAAGAAATTTGAATCTGCCGTTCTCACGTCTGAAATAAACCGTATACTTTTCACAGTCCTCACGCTTTTCAAAACGCAGAATAACAGCGCCGTTCTCGTCTTTGGTTATGCGGATTTTATCCATATTAACACCTCGCTATAGGCTATATAGCTTATTTTATCATATTTAAAAGGAAATTTCAAGATTCTTTGCGTTGCCGCTTGACATTCACGGCTAAGGAGTGTATAATATCAAAGGATTTGAAAATGAATTTCATTTTCATTTTAACATTTGTAATTACTGCGGAGGGATAAATATGTCATACAATACCCGTCAGCGTGAACTGATACTCGATTATATTAAAAAGAACGCAAAAAAGCATCTTACCGCAGACGATATAGCCGATGCGCTGAAAGCTGAGCAGGTCGGCAAAACCACCGTATACCGCTATCTTGAAAAGCTCTGCGAACAGAATATCGTCAGGAAATTCATTCTCAGCGAGGGAAAAAGCGCCTGCTATCAATATAACGATGAACAGCAATGTCACGATCATTTTCATATGAAATGTCTTAAATGCGGAAGGCTGTTTCATCTTGAATGCGACCACCTGAAAGACATTGCGGCGCATATTTCGAAAATGCACGATTTTACAATAGACAGCTCACGCACCGTTTTTTACGGTATTTGCGGAGAATGTGCCAAAAAGACCCCGACAGCAAAAGAAAAGAGTGATATATAATGAAGTTAAAAAGAAAACTGCTTGCCGTGATTACAGCGGCGGCAACGGTTCTCAGCCTGTGTGCCTGCTCGTCAGAAAGCGGTTATTCAAACAGCGACAGCGGCAAGCTGAAAATCATCTCGACCGTATTTCCGCCGTATGACCTTGCAAGGCAGATAGCCGGCGACAATGCCGAAATAAGTATTCTTCTCCCTCCGGGAAGCGAGATTCATAACTATGAGCCGTCCGCCAAGGATATGATTGCAATACGCAACTGCGACATATTCCTCTACATCGGCGGCGAAAACGAACAATGGGCTGAAAAGCTGATAAATTCAAACGATACTGAAAATGTCACAGCAGTAAAGCTGATTGATTATGTTCCTACCCTTTCGGAAGACGAAGACGAGCATGACCACGACCACGACCATGACCATGAGCATGAGCATGAACACGAAACCGATGAGCATATATGGACATCGCCCAAAAATGCTCAGCTTATGCTTTCGGCAGTATATAACGCAATCTGCAAGGTTGACCCGTCGGATAAACAGACCTACACAAAAAACAAGGACGCCTACGCAAAACAGCTTTCCGACCTTGATAACGCTTACAGGTCGGCTGTCGACAATGCAAAGAACAAGACGATAGTTTTAGCCGACAAATTCCCGTTCAGGTATCTTGCGCACGAATACGGTCTTGAATTCAGTGCCGCATTTGCCGCCTGCTCCGATGAATCCGAGCCGGGCGTTTCTACGATGATAAAGCTGACAAAAACGATAAAGGAAAACAACATTCCCGCAGTTTACTATCTCGAATTCAGCAGTACCAAAATAGCGGATACTCTGTGTGATGAAACAGGAGCAACAAAGCTGATGCTTCACTCCTGCCACAACGTTTCAAAGCAGGATATTGAAAACAACGTAAGCTATGTTGATCTTATGAAACAGAATCTCGAAAATCTTAAATTGACCCTTAACGGCTGACAGGAGGATTAATAATGTCATATCTTATAGAATGTAAAAATCTTACCGCAGGCTACGAGGGAATGCCTGTTGTAAAGGATCTCAGCTTCAATGTTTCCGCAGGCGACTATCTGTGCATAGTCGGCGAGAACGGAAGCGGAAAATCCACCCTTATGAAAACCATTCTCGGACTGCGCTCTGCTTTATCGGGAGAGATAATCTTCGGTGACGGTCTTAAACAGACCGAGATAGGCTATCTTCCCCAGCAGACCGCCGCACAGAAGGACTTTCCCGCTACTGTGCGTGAGGTAGTGCTTTCGGGCTGTCTCGGCAGAAAGGGACTTTCACCGTTCTACTCCAAAGCCGACAAGAAACTCTGCGATGATAATATAGAGCTTCTCGGCATAACCGGCATCACCCACCGCAGCTACCGCAATCTGTCGGGCGGTCAGCAACAGCGTGTACTGCTTGCCCGTGCGCTTTGTGCAACAGGAAAACTGCTTCTCCTCGATGAGCCTGTTTCCGGACTTGACCCTATGGTTACTGCCGAAATGTATGAGATAATAAGCAGGCTGAATCGTGAGCAGGGCATAACGATAATAATGATCTCACACGATCTGCAGGGCGCACTGAAATACGGTACAAAGATACTCCATATGGAAAGCGGCGCATACTTCTTCGGAACTACTGCCGAGTACCGCAGTACCGATATATTCCACGCAATGAGTACCTGTGACTGTCATTGCACCTGCGACCATCACACAGGCTCAAAGGAGGCTCGTTAAAATGCTTGAGATTTTTCAATACGGATTTCTTCTGCGTGCGCTTGTAGTCGGACTTCTTGTTTCGCTGTGCGCCGCACTTCTTGGTGTAAGCCTTGTATTAAAACGTTTTTCTATGATAGGCGACGGATTATCACACGTCGGCTTCGGTGCGCTTGCAATAGCCTCCGCACTGAATTTAGCGCCTTTGCAGGTATCTATCCCAGTTGTAATCGTGGCCGCATTTATCCTGCTCAGAATAAGCTCTGACGGCAAGATAAAAGGAGATGCCGCAATAGCACTTCTTTCAAGCAGTGCGCTTGCGATAGGCGCTATCGTCATATCGCAGACTAACAGTGCAACGGATATGAACAGCTATATGTTCGGCAGTATTATGGCGATAAGCAACGACGATCTTGTGCTCAGCATAATCTGCTCGGTCATTGTCATCGTAATGTTCGTCTTATTCTACAACAAGATTTTCGCCGTGACCTTTGACGAGAATTTCTCCAAGGCGACAGGCGTAAAGTCGGGTGTATACAACACGATAATTGCGCTCCTCACTGCTCTTACTATTGTAGTGGGAATGAGAATTATGGGTGCGCTCCTTATTTCAAGCCTTATAATATTCCCTGCACTGACCTCAATGAGAGTATTCAGGAGCTTCCGCAGTGTAACGATCTGCTCTGCGGTTGTTTCCTGCGTCAGCTACATTATCGGTATAGCGATAACCTACTATGCCGACAATTTCCCTGCAGGCGCAAGCGTAGTAGTTGCTAACCTCGGAATGTTCCTCATCTTCTCGCTTCTCGGTTTCCTCCTCCGCAAAAAGCAACAATAAGCGGCTGTGCGGCTGTGAGCCGCACAAATCTGTTCTTAATAAACGCTTATAAAAAAGCCGCCCACACGGACGGCTTTTTTTGCAATACCCTGTGACATTTACGGAAAAATATCGTCTTAATATATAAAGAGAGAAAAAGGAGAGTGAATATGAATATATCCGACAAGAATATCACCACACTGCTTGAAAGCCGCAATGAACAGGCACTAAAACTCCTGTCCGAAAAATACGGCGGACTGTGTTCATCAATTTCATACAATGTCCTCGGCAACAGAAGCGACAGCGAAGAAGTCACAAACGATACATATATGAAAGTATGGAACACAATACCGCCGGAAAAGCCACGCAGTCTTTGTGCTTATGTGGCTAAAATCGTCCGCAATCTTTCCCTTGACAAGCTGAGATACAACAACCGTTCAAAACGATGCGGTGAAACCGATGCACTGCTGTCAGAACTTGAAGAATGTATTCCGGCAACGGACAACACAGAAAAATCGGCAGAAAACAATGAGCTTAAATCCGTTCTCAACACATTTTTAGCTCAGCTTGACGAGCGTACACGCAAAATTTTCGTCTTACGTTATTTTGCCTGCTACAGTATAGCCGATATTTCAGAAAGGTTAGCAATTACCGAAACCAATACAACATCTATTTTAAACCGCACACGAACCAAACTCCGAAAATATCTTTCGGATAAAGATGTATACATTCAGAAAGGAGAATAATCATGAACGAGCATAAAGCATTCCCGCTTTTTACTGCATTCAGCGACATAAATGAAAAATATATTTCCGACGCACTTGACGAAACGCAGCACAAAAGCAAGTGGTATCTGAATTCCGCTTTTCTTGGCATTTCAGCCGCCTGCTTCTGTCTTGTTGCAGTATGTACCGCAATTATAATAGGAATCAATAACAACGCAATAAACCCCGCAGGCTCGTCAGATATATCATCAGATATATCCTACACAGCGTTTTCGGACGAATGTTATGATACCGTAATTTACAACGACACTGTATACAAACGTATAAATTACATTTCACCCGATGATGAAATGCGCAGAGGATATATAGGTACGGCAGAAGTCACCGACGCTGACGGCAAAACAGAAAATCATTATGTTTTTTCACTGAAAGGAATCAGACCGCACATAGCCATAGCCGTAAGAATGGACTATAACACCTACTGCCGTTATATTACAGCTTCCACTGTGAATGAAACGCTTCTCTCACTTATTTGCAACAATGATACATCGGATTTGGATTTGGATGATCCCTATTCGGTAAATTACTTTGCCTCATCTTTTTCCGAACACAGCGAAAAGCGCTTCACGAGCGATTCGGTCGGCTGGATGAATCAAATATTATGGTTGACTTTTAGCGAGTCCCCATCTTCATCAAAAGCAGACCGGGAAGACTTAAGCGAAAGCACGGATAATTATATATCGGTTGATTTATCATGTATCCCGCTCGGAATTGAAAATGCAAAAATAAATATAAAAGCAAACGGCACTGTTACCGTTGTATGCAACGGCACCGAGTTTACAATGGAAAATCGTCTCTCTGAATACAAAATGACACGTTTATTGCATCTTTTGGATAATGACCGTATCGACTGCAACGAATATATATATAACGATACCGATTCCTAAGAAGCATCACTTTCCGAGTAATAATTATTGTCTTTCAGGCTGTACGATAGGTGTCGGATAATACAGCGGGGCATTTCTTCGGTTTAACAATTATCCGCACCGATAAAAAACAGCCGCCTGCACGGACGGCTGTTTTTGTATCTATTTTTCAACATAATACCTGTATGAATTTATCGTAACGACCTGCGGCTTCATTTCCGACAGCCTATCCTCTCTCTTTCCAACAAGCTTAAATCCGTTCTTTAAAATAACCTTGTTGCTTGCCACATTATCATCCGCCGCCTCAATGACAAATGTATCAAATCCGTCCTCCGCAAGCTCTTTCATAACAGCGCCCAGAGCCTCGGTCATATATCCGTTGCCCCAGTATCTGCGGCAGGAGCAATATCCTATCACGGGATTTTCGTGATGATAACCGACTACATCTATCATTCCTATAAGCTCCCCGTCAGCCTTATTTTCAATGCCGTAACGGTAACATTTGTCGTTATCATATTCCGCAAGCCACATATCAAGAATCGCCTTGGTTTCGTTCATATCCTTATGCACATTCCATGTGACATATTTTGCAACCTCGCTGTCACTTGCCCGATTTCTGAAAATACTCTCTGCGTCATCTGACCGCAGTTTCCTGAGTAACAGCCTTTTTGTTTTGATCTCTCTCATATTATCCCTCCTTTGCATTGTTGCAGTTGCTACAATAAAATCCGGTAATTGATTTCCGATTAACAAAATCCCACAACCGCCTTAAAACGTTTGTGGGATTTGATTTTAATTCACTTATCAAGCAGAAACATGACCTTTTTTAGCTGTGCTGTCATCGCCGAATAATACAGCGGAAACATAGCCTCAACACAGCCCAGGAAATAAAGGTTGCGGTTATTTATCTCACCGAACTTCGGCATATATGTGTAAACATAACGTCTGAACCAGTCCGATGAATATGACGGCAAAGGATTTTTCTGCTTTCTGACTTTAAAATTGCCCTCATAGCTTTCATAGATAATCTCTCCGAAATTATCCGCACCGTTCTTTATCATCAGCTCGTACACCTGCTTAAGCTGCTTATCCGACAGCGGAAAATCCTCTATCTGCCTTGAAATAAGCGGAAGTCTTGCCGCCAGGCTGTACATAATAAGATGCTGTACCCTGCCGAACTCAGCCGTTTCAAACATTGCGTCATTTTCCGGCGTCTTTATCCTGATTCCGAGATTTTCAAGCCGTGATGTATCGGTAACGTCCATAAGGGCAATTCTGAAAACGTCCTTGATATTTATGTTGTAAAAATCGCTGTCCGACACAGTATAGATATACTGCATTACCGTAGTCATTGACCTTGCCGTATTGGTAATAATGCCTGCAATTATCGGCAAAGACTCATTTGAAATGCTCATTTATCCTCCTCAGGATCATTACTCGGAATATTGATAGTCTTACTGTTGCCCCTAAGAATTTCTTCAAAGGAATCACTCGGCATAGGCTTTGCAAAGTAGAAACCCTGTGCCATCTCACAGCCAAGACCGCCGAGCAGCTTTGCCTGCTCATCGGTTTCGATACCCTCGCATATTGTATGCATACCAAGCGAGCCTGCCATTCTGATAACATAACCCAGTATATCGTTGGCTCTCTTGTTGCTGTTTGATTCCGCAAGGAATGCTCTGTCTATCTTCAGCACATCGGCAGGAAGATCTTTCAGCATATTGAGCGAAGAATATCCCGAGCCGAAATCATCGATCGAAATATGGAATCCGTAATCCTTGAGCTGCTTGAACACAGCCGTAAGCACATCGAGCGACTCATAAGCCGCACTCTCTGTGATCTCAATTTCAATGCTTGACGTTGAAACGCCGTGAGATAAACATATATCATTCAGCTTTTCGACAAACTGCGGATCTCTGAGATGTGCTCTTGACATATTGACCGATATAAGCAGATGCGGATAATAGCTCTCCCACTGCTTGATTTTCTGGCATACCTGATCCATAATGTAATAATCCAGCTTGACAATAAATCTGTTCTTTTCAAACAGCGGTATGAATTTTCCTGGAGAAATGACCGTGCCGTCCTTTATCCACCTTACAAGAGCCTCCGCACCCGTAAGATTAACCTTGCCGTCAAGAGAAACCTTAGGCTGATAGAAAACGCTGAATTCATGCATATCAAGCGCTGTCTGCATCTCGTTTTCAATGCGTTTTTCCTCACGCATCTTTTCAAGCATACTCTCGCTGTAGAACGTATATGCACTGTCGTCGCCGTACTTTACGGTACGCTTTGCTATATCCGCAAGGTCGCCCATACGTCTTATGGACACGCTCTTGTCAGTTATCCTGTAAATACCGAATGAAAGCACAGGCACAAACTCGGTTATTTCGTATTCGATAGCCTGTATCAGACTGCCTATACGTCTTGCGGTATCACTGTCACTGCGATAAAGCATAAGTATATAATAATTGTCCGAGTTTATTCTTGAGAAGGTCTCGCCGTCCTGAAGATTTCTGTTTACAGTATCGGCAATCAGCTTAAGTATCCTGTTGCCCTCATCGTGACCGTACATATCGTTGATAGCCTTGAACTTGTCAATATCGAAGCTGACAAGCGCATATCTGCGGTATTCGTGACTTAGCAGACTTTTAGCGTCAAGCACAAACTTATCCCATGTACCGTAACCGGTTATGCTATCAGTATACGCTATCCTGCTGACCTCCTCGTTGGCCTTGGTGAGCCTTCGGAACGATACTCTGACTATCACTATGTATGCCGTAATTACAATAATCAGTATCAGCACAAAGAATGCGTACATCAATATGTTTATCATTGCGTAATGATTCTGCTCTGCCGCTACAACATTCTCTTTGAATATCAGCAGATAGTGCAGATCATCAAAGCCCGACATACCGCTGTAATACGCTACATACTTTTCGCCCTTGCAGACGCTTTTTACAATACCGCTTCCTCCGACCTTTGCAAAGTTATCCTTGACGGCATTTCTTACGCTTTCTTCCACCCCTGCAAGAATATCGGACGAGAAGAACAAATCTCCCATAGGAACATAGTCACCGAGCGCATTTTCACCGGACATTATCACTTCACCGTCAGAATTAAGCACATATCCGTTACTGTCGTTTTCTTTACCGCCGAATGACATATCAATCAGATTGTTATAACTCCTTGTGTCGCATATTCCCGCAACCATGCCCACAATACGCTTGTAATCGCCATAGATCGGTGCAGCAATTGCATTTACCATTTTTTCGTCAGGCTCGCTGTATATCGCCTTTGAAATATACACCTCGCCGTTCATAGCCCGTTTATAATATTCACGGGCGGATATGTTCTTGCTTATGTTTTTGCTTGTTATAACATCGCCGTTCTCATCGGCGATTATAAATGCGTCTATCGTTGAACAGCTGTTCTCAAGGTCCTTTATCATCTTGATAACAAGATTCTCATCGGTATTCTTATAATTATTTGCACAGGCGGCAAAATTCTTTACCGTATTGACATCGTTCCTTATTGCACTTTCCACTATGTCACATTTCTGAGAAGCCGCTCTGTCTATATAATTGTTGACCTCTCCGTCAAGTGCAGATATGGTATTTGCCATAAACAAAGACGCCATTACCACAAAGATCGCTATGCATAAAGCCGCTATCACTGAAATTATCTCTGTTCTGTGCTTTATATTCAACATAGTAATCTCCCTCCTTTATATCCGCAGACTTTTTGTTTTCTGACCTCCGGATATACTTATTTAAATAAAAGTATACCACATTTCGTTTCTGAAATCAACCGTTTAAATCAATTTATATTATGTTTGTTATAAAGCTGAAATCAAAATTGTGAATTTTACACTAAGCAATTGTAACAATACAGCAAATAAAACTGCCCGGTTTTTATACCGGACAGCAATTCAATCTTTACTTCACACTGTCAATAAACCTTAAAAATGCGGCTTTACCCTCGTCATTGCGTTTATAAACGCCTGCGTCAAGCAGTACCTGCTCAAATACTGCGCCAATCTCACGCTTAATGATATTTTCCGCATCATCGGCATTCACAGCAGGGTACTTTGCGTACAGTCCGTTCATCCATTGTGCGTGACCCGACAGCTTTTCATCGCCCGAAAGATCAGTCTTGTTTACAAGCGCATCACCGAGTGCTTTTATCTCGTTTGCCAGCCTTGCAGGAAGCACTGCAAGACCCATAACCTCGATAAGACCGATATTTTCTTTCTTTATGTGATGGAGCGAAGGATTCGGGTGGAATATGCCAAGCGGCCGTTCCTCGCTCGTTATATTATTTCTAAGTACAAGGTCGCATTCATATTCATCGCCGTGCCGCCTTGCGATAGGAGTGACAGTATTATGCGGAACGCCGTCGGTAAATGCGTATATACCTACGCTTTCATCGCTGTATGCCCTCCACGCAACAAGTATCTTGTCGCAAGCCCTTTCAAGCTCTGCCCTGTCCTTGCCGCTGAGCCTTATAACTGACATCGGCCACTTTACAATATCTGCCTTTACGCTGTCAAAGCCGCTCATAGCAAACTCATATTCTATCGGTGCGTTCTCCATTGCAAACGTATAATGACCGCCCTGAAAATGCTCGTGTGAAAGAATAGAGCCTCCGACTATGGGCAGATCGGCATTCGAGCCGACAAAATAGTGGGGTAACATATCCGTTATATCAAACAGCTTGCCGAAAACCTCTGCGTCAATCTTCATCGGTATATGCTCGCTGTTAAAGACTATGCAATGCTCGTTGTAATATCCGTAAGGCGAATACTGAAATCCCCATTTATCACCGTGTATCGTCATAGGTATCGGTCGCAGATTCTGTCTTGCAGGATGTGTAAGCGTACCTGCAAATCCCGTATTTTCCATACAAAGCATACAAGCCGGATAAGAAACCTTCGCAGCATTTCTTGCCGCCGCAATATCTCTCGGATCTTTTTCGGGCTTTGAGCGGTTTATCGTAATATCAAGCTGTCCGTATTCACTGTCGTACTTCCAGCGTATATCCTTTGCTATTCTTCCTTTTCTTACATAATTGGTATCCTCGCTGTAAGCATAATACCAATCGGTAGCCTCCTTCGGACTCTTTGCATACTTCTCCCTGAACTTTGCGTTCACCTCGTGAGGCATTCCTGTGAACACGCCCATTATGCGTGTGTCAAAAAGATCCCTCCACGCATTCGATTGCGGAATGATCTCCTTTTCCACAGCAAAATCCACTATCTCGTCAAGTATCTCGTCAACCGAGCCGTACTCCTTCACAGACGGTTTTTCCCATTTTTCCAGCTTCAGCATATCCATCAGATAATTTCTGACGCATATCTCATCGTCTTCAGTAATGAGCGACTTTGCCACAGCATAATCAATAAGTGCCTGAACCGCCGTTTCTATCGTAGTTTCCGCCATATTTTCTTCTCCGTTCTCCACATTCTGAATATCAGAATTTAATACAGATTAAGTATACCACAAACAGCACGGAATTTCAACAAACGTTTTATCACGCAAAAAACGGCTGACCTTCCGAACCTGTCAGCCGTTTTGATACATTACCGTAATCGTGACCTGTTGCCGCTGTTAACGCAACGCAGACAACTCCTGTCAACGATATTACAAAAGACACTCGCCACGGCTTTTACCCCGTGGCTGTGCCTTACTTTTTATTCACCGACTTTTATTACTACTGAGTGTCTCCTTTATGTCAGTTTATCAGAAAATCAATCCTTAAACTTACACCCGTTGAAAAAGAACCAGCTAGCAGGATCGTATGTCAGTAACTTGTTATTGTCATGTATTTCCGACCATATCAACGTGTCAAATCTTACTTTCACTTTGTCGTGCGGCATTTTATTGCCAACATATTGCTGAAAGCTCTCTTTGAAATATTGCGGCGTACCCGTCTGCAATCTTATAGGATCGCTGTATATCATCACAAGACAAGGTTCGACACTGTCTTTGTATTCAGCTGTAACAAAAGGACAACACTTCTGCTCTTCGCAAAGCCTTTTTATGTCATCTCTGTTCTCCCATTCAAGGTCGTTGCGATACACTTCCCATATTCTCGAATAGAATCCGTTACGAATTGCAACATTGGTCAGCTCGTATTTTCCGCCGAGAGTTTTCATTGTCGCATAGTCAACGCTTTCGGCTATTTTTTTGAAAGTTTCATCATTGCGATCGCTGTTCATTATCGTTGAATACGCTCCGCTGAGAGTAAGTGTATTGTTTTCAGGCAAAGGTTCACAGTCCATTAGAATATATGCGCCTGTTTTCTGTGCGTGATATTCAACATCAGAAGCTTTAGCCCCGTATTTTTCAAGCCCCTCGCTCAGATAATACAAGAACTTCATATAAAGTCCCGGTTCATCAGGAATTGTTCTGAAAGGACATATTAGTGCATGATCCGACTTGAAAACATCTTTCTGTATATATCTTCTCGGAAAAGAACCCCTCTTTGGTTTATCGTCAGGACTTTCGCATAATACTTTCACAAGAAAATCTATAAGTGCCATTAATTTTCACCTCTGTATACGGCATACGCAAATCGGAACCGGCACAGTGCCTGTCAAAACACCGTTGTATTTTTGCCGACATACCGGAAATTTCCGTATAAAGTTAAAACAGCGTTACTTTCTCATTTCGTATAAGACACCTGCCGCAGCTTTTCCGCTGTGGCTGTGCCTTACTTTATATTCACCGACGTTAATTACAACCGAGTGTCTCTGTTTGTCTGCTTTTCCAAGAAATTATTTTTGTACTTATAATTATAGTAAAATGAAAAAACGCAGATATTTCTTTGTTCAGTAATTCGAATCCGGAGTTCAGCGTGGCTTTCTGTAATAATAAAATTTTTTTTGCTTACTTATAGTACACAGCAAGGGTTTTGGATATTTCCTGCTTGATATATGATTCAAACTCTTTGTCAAGAACATCGTCACTGATATCTTTTTCTTTTGCAAACTCTTCTTTTGCTTTTTGCTTATTAACGTATGAAGTATAGCTGTCTGCGGCTAAATCTAAATATTCTTCTTTTGTGATTCCCATTCGTTTGATATACTCGTCCATAATTTTACCGTTTGCGGCTACCTGAGGATATTCAACGGCATAATCGTCAAGGTTTGACATTTGCTTTTCTATTTCACTTTTTGCCTGCTCATGCGTAATAGAATCATATTTAGAATCAATAAAAGCGGTTTCTATCATACTGTTTATTATTGTTTCTTTATCTGTTGAGCACTTTTCTTTTATCTCCATTATCTTGGCATTTTTTTCTTCGCTTGTGAAATCGGAATTATTTATGTCCTCAGTCATAAGCTCTGCCATAATTTCATTGCTTTTCAGCCGCATTTCATAATCGGATTTCTTTATGTCAATTCCGTTTACAGATGCCATAACATCATTATTTTGAGCACAAGAGCACAATAATATCATGGTGAACACAGTAACAATAACCATTAAATTTAACTTTTTCATATTTTTCTCCTTTTACAATTTACCTGTATGATTTGGTTATTCGCTTTCGCTGTCCGTGTTGTTTTCTGTAAAGAAATACTTGTTGATTATTTCATTTACCGAGAAATCATCAGCCGTGCCGTTGTTACGTTCTTTTTCAATATCAATAAATCCCTGCTCGGGAGTTACTAAAAAAGCCTCTTTGTTATCACGGATGCGCAATAAGAATAAATATGATTTACCGATTTCAATCTCAGGTCTGTTATAAACGGTTATCATTCTGCTGCCGCCAAGTGCCTTGAGCTGTTCGTCAATGTATTTATCCTTAAAACCGCCGTTAACATAAATGTCAATACTGTCTGATTCGTTACCGACTGTATTTTTATATGCAGATTCCTTCTCGACCGTATAAACCGTACAGATTTCCTTGTCGCTTTCAGACGTATTCCCGGTAACCTCGTCATTCGTTCTGCCATCCCTTACCGTGAATGAAATTCCCGTAACCTTGCCCGACATTACTATATCGCACGCTTTCATCAATTCATCGGCTGTGTTGTAATATATGTACTGAGCGCAGACATAAGTATACTTAACATCGTCTTCGGGCGCACTGCTGTTATATATAACGCTGTTTTCGGACGAGCCGTCAGAAAGCGATTTATTGCCGGCACTGCATCCGCCGATCAGCATTATAAGCAGAGCAATCATAATTACCGCATATTTTTTCATACTCACCCCTCACTTTCTCATTCATAAGACACTCACCACAGCTTTACACCGCGGCTGTGTCTTTACTTATTTAATCAACGATCAATATACCAACAATTCAGCCCTTAGAATCTCAAACAGAGTTTATTTAGGTTTCACTATAATACCACCCTGAACAAGAGAATAATAATCTTCAGAAAATTTGTTGTTTTTTTGCAGTTCACATATAATCAGTAACACGGTTTCCCCTTTATATCCACTGATAACAGGCTTTTCAAAGTAATTAACCTTTATATCGGTATCTTTTATCTCTTCCTGCAATACTTCTTGTGCATATTTATCGATTGCACTGACATCATCAAACGCATTAGCGCTATTTTCATCAAATCTGTCTTTGTAAAAATGCCTTACTGCATTGAGCGAACCATTATCAAGCAAGCTGATGCAAACACTATCATACGTTGGAACATCTCCTGAAAAATATGAAAATATAAAATTATTACCGTCAGAGCCATCGAATATATATTTCTCCGGATCGCAAAATTGAGGAAGATATTCTTCAGCTTTTTTCTTTCTGCTTTCACTTCCGATATCAATACTTTTGTTTTCACTTGAATCATTGATATTATAGTCTATGATTATAACGTTTCCTATGTCATCAACATAAATAGATGAAATCGGATCATCAACGCTTGTAGTAGAGTAAGAAGTGTAATGCCGGTCGTAAAAACTTGTCAGATACTCATTATCATAATAAGACTTTTCCGTTCGTTTGACCTTATGGTTTACTCCGTTTATACTTATTTCTGTTAAATCATTATTTTTATCCTTGTAACTGTCTGTCGGTTCGCAAACAATGTCAACCTTATTCTCAAGGCGCTCATATTCAGTATCAAAATTAAAATATGACAAAAATATCAAATCGTATTTTGATTCAAATGTTGCTTTATCATATTTATACTCGTCAGTTTTTGAATGATTCTCAGAATTACTGCATCCTGATAAAACTAAACTTACAAGCAGCACCAAGCCACATATTACTTTTTTCATATATCAGTTTCTCCTAATTAATAAATTTTTGATTTGTGTTACCATATTCGGAATATAAAACGTTTTTGCCGACTTTATATGAACTTAAATCAGTTAAAGACATTTTTTTAGCAGCAGTATCAGTGGCATTATGTGCAGTATAGCCTTTGTTTGCGTAATAGTCAAAAAAATCGATGATAAAATTTTCAGCTTCATCAGCATAAATATAAGTATCAAATCCCACTGAATATTTTGTACCCAAATTAACCATTTTTGCCGGAATGTTATTGTCAGCTTTTGTCGTATTGCATCCAACGAGCAAAGCAACTTTTACATGTGATAAGTCTTTCACATTTTTGAAAGAATTAGGCGTCAATTCGTCTGTGGTATATGTAACCATTGTTGACATATTATTTTTATATCCTCCATCAGAAAAAAAGAAAAATATGTTATTACTTTTATCACCTTCCAATTTTTTCACAACATCAGTTGCTTTTACAGAAGCCATTCTTCTTATAGTAGTATTATAAGAATACTTACTAAGTATTGATTGTGTATTTATTAAAGGATTCGAACAATCATATCCTTCACATTCAATTCCATAAAGTAAAGCACCTTTATGTATATAATTTATTTTAATATATGGCTTATAATTTGCGTTACCCTGCATAGAACTGAATGTTTTCATATATTCAGCGTAAACCGAACTATCTTCAAAAAATGTGGTATATGTTCTTAGTTGTAAACCTTTCTCTTTCAAGCTTGAATCTATCGCCCATTTTTTTACTATACCGGTAATATTCCAATTGTACCATTGATCTTTATCAGATAAATTTCTTTTACTGTTGCCGTTTCCGTATGTCACACTTACAGGTGAACTTAATGAGGAATTCTCTGCTTCAAGTCCGTTCCATGTTCTCGTATCCTTTTCCGTCCAGAAATTGCCGTTAAACTGTCCGCATGAAATAGGAACTCCGGAACCACCCTGACACATCAGATCTCTCAGTTCAATATATGCACTTTCTATTTGCCATGAATTAGAAATTTTATATGTAGCAAAACTAAAGTTATTCAATTTAATTAAAGTCCTGCACGCACCCCAATCAGTCCATCCGACTCTCGAAACACCGGAATATCCGGCAGAGGTTTCACTTGTACCCTTGCCGTCCTTACCTTTGAACACCTGCATATCATGAACAACTATATTATAATCAATCGTATTTAAATTTGGATCGATTTTAACCGGGTACTTTGTCTTGGGATCGGTAAGATATTCTCTGTCAACACTTACCGTTACCTTATATCGGCTGTTCTTCTCAAGCTCTTTTATTGTATACTTACCGAATGTGTTGTTCTTGTTATCCGCTGAGAATACTATGACCTCACCGAGCGTAGCCTTTACTTCACCGTTTTCGTCTGCCAGCAGTAAAGTGCCTTTATCTTCATACAGAGTAAGACCGCCCGTGGTCACCTCATAGTCAAACGAGTTCTTTCCGTTATAGCTTTCTAATATGATATTCTCTTTTACACCGCTGTATGTATAAGTATATTCAATATCAGTACTGCTGTCAAACACATCACTGTATAACACTGTATCTTCTTCGGTCTGTACAGCTGTTGACAGCGACCTACCGATACTGTCCGTAAGCGGTTTCATCGTTATATTCAACTCATCGCTGTGTACCGCTATACCCGCCGTCAGCGTTGCAGGGAGAATAATCTCTACATCGTTACCCTCGTTTACAAATGCTCTGCCTTTTCTTACGGCATTGTTCGACTTGTCAGCGACATCGCCATTTTCGTCAATGTACTTGACATTCTCGCTGAAAAGATACAGTGCCCTCGTTCCGTCGTCTTTTTCAAGTACGACCTCGCTCAGCGACTGCTCCTCACTGTTGAGCCTCGCCACATAGCCGTCTGCAATCGCTGTTTCAGCGTCGATCACATCGGGCAGATTCTGCTCTGTCAGCTCGGTCCTGACAATTTTACTTTCCGATTCCTGCTCAGGCTCCGGAATTGAAACTTCAGCTTCCGCTTGTACCTTGTCGCTGACGGCTGTTTCGATTTCGGCAGTCATAGCCTGTCCGGTGTTCTCGGCGTAAGCGTTTCCGGCAATACCTACCGTAATTGCAAACGCCAACAGCGCCGCTGCAATTCTTTTGACTCTCATACTTTTACCTCTTTTCCTGTGCTTTGATATTTATATAACTCATTTTCAAGTATATATACATAGTTTGCAGTTTGCAAATTCTATTCCACATATTTCTAAAAAGGTTGGCTGTTAATTTTTTTATGGATAAGTTTGGAACATATGATAATATTATTACATTTTTTTGTAATGTTATCGTTAAAGAAATTGAGTACTTTAAAATGTTCTCTCTATATATAATATCGTACAAACATTAAAAATCCAACGTTGTTTTTGAGTTATTTTTGATATTCCCCGTTTTTTCTCTCTTTTGCACAATTTAACAGTTTTCAATTGTGCAAAACCACGTTATATAAATTTGCATTTTTGTATTTTTTTACTTTTACGATTTCTTTTTTATTTCTCTATAATTACAAATCTGCACAATTCTTAACCGTTGTGATGTTCTGTTATAAATATATTCATACACAGCAAAAAGCATCAATATGTGACAAATTGATGCTACTTGCTCATTTTAAATTTTTCGCATAATAATGCTGATTCACAGCGATGTTATTGTGCATTGCACAACACTGTCAATTTACAAATATTGTCGCTACGTTAAGATAAGTCGCAAATGCCACCCACAGAAAATACGGTATATTTATATCGCCTGCAATGCGATTCACTTTTCCGAATCCGAGTATCATTATCCCTGTCAGAACAAGCAGAAGCACTATATCCGCCACAGCAAGCCACAATAGTTCAAACCGCACGAATATTATGCTCCACAGAAAATTCACTATCAGCTGAACCCAGTATATCGTCAGCAATTTTCTTTTCACACTCACCGCCGCATCACTGTAATGTATCAGATGCGCCGATACCCCCATTACCGCATACAGTATCACCCACACCACAGGGAACACACACGACGGCGGCATTAACGGCGGTTTGTTATACTTTTGGAAGAATTCATTAAAACTGCCTGCAAGCAGTCCCGATGACATTCCGATAACCTCCGCCGACAGTATATAAAGTACAAGATCAAGCCATTTATTATTACGTTTCATATTATCACCTTTCGCATTGCAAAGCCGTTTAACAACGTATTTCACAATAATTGTATGCCCTTTACGTCCGTTTATTACCACTTGCATTTTGCCCGTAAACAGTGTAAAATATACTTTGAAATAATATGAAAGGATTAATATTATGTTTGAAGGTTTTGACAGATAGGCTATAGATTTCCTGTGGGGAATACGGCTGAATAATGATAAAAACTGGTACGAAAGTCATAAAGATGAATACAGGCAAAATCTCGCAAAGCCCATGAAATCGCTCTGTGATGAGCTTTTCTGCGATTTTTACAGTGAGATAGGCTATGAAACCGTAAGCTCTGTTTCAAGGATAGTAAAGGATGCACGTTTCCCTCACGCCTACCCGTACCGTGATAACTACTGGTTTACTTTCAAGGAAACACGCAAGGACTGGTGGGTCGCACCTGCGTTCTACTTTGAACTTTCCTGCGAGGGCTGGGGCTACGGAATGGGTATGTGGAGTGCCAATGCTGGCTCAATGCAAAGGCTCAGAAATGCGATAGATTCAGATTCCGAAACGTTTTCCGGGCTTGTCCGTGCATTTGACAAGCAGAAAATTTTCACACTTGAGGGTGATTTCTACAAGCGGAAAAAAGGCGATGTTTCTCCCCTGCTTGACGGCTGGTACAACCGAAAATCCATAAGCTGTACTGCGAGCTTTACATACGAAAATGAAACGGTTTTCACGAATAAACTGCAACCGCTCATTCTTGACGGCTTCCGCTCACTGTACCCGATATGCAGATTTATCCATAACGCAATAAACAAGGAATAATGTACCCCGACATACGAAAATGCCCTGTGACGCAACCGCATCACAGGGCATTCTTAACGGCTTCACGCCGATTTATCAGTATGTAATCACTTTCTGTAATATGAGTTGAACACCGGTCTTAACACCTTATAAAGCGGCATACACAGCACCGATGCAACAAGACCCTTTATCAGTGTGAACGGGCAGTTGAACACGATAAGGCATTCAAGAAGGCCGTTTACATTCGGGTTTATCTCCTTGTACATATTGATGATTGCCTCGATAGGCATAATATTCTCGTATATCGGATATACAAGGAAATAGTTGGATACTATGCTGAGCAGAGCCATTACAACGCTTCCGACAACACAGCCGATTACAGCGCCTTTATAAGTATTTATCTTTCTGCCTATAATGCCTGCCGGTATGACAAGGCAACAGCTAAGAATAAAGTTTGAAAGTTCTCCTACACCGCCTGTCATACTCGAAAACAGGTTGATGATATTCTTTACAAGGCATACGAAAACGCCTGCTATTGGTCCCATTGTGAGCGAAGCCATTACCGCCGGGAAATCCGAAAAATCAAACGAGATAAAGCTCGGCATCAGCGGTACCTTGATACTGAACAGCATCAGCACCGAAGAAATAGCCGCAAGGAGCGCCGTGAAAACGAGCTTTCTCACATCGAATACGATATGTGCCTTGTTTCCGCTTGGATTTGTTGTTTGTGTCTGCATAAAAATCATCCTTTCTATATCTGCTCCAAAGGTGACTTTCAGCTGTTCGCCAAAAAATAAAAGCCCCGTATTTTCGGGGCTTTACCTTATCTCAAAAGTGTCGTACCGCTTAAATAAAGGATTTGCGGTCAAGCATTTCTGATTCTTTCATCCGGACTATACCGTCGGTTTCGGAATTTCACCGAATCGGCACAAATACTTTGCGCTCGTGGACTTTACCACCGGTGGAGAATTTCACTCCGCCCTGAAACAGATTACATCTATATTATATGCCTGTTTCTGCGTTTTGTCAAGGGGTTATTTAAAGCTTGCTTCGCCGTCCTTGTTTTTGGTAACAAGGAAGCTCTAAAGATTTGCCGCCTTATCGACAAGTGACACAAAACGTATTCTTGCGTTTCTTATCTCGATTGCCTTTTCGATATTGTTCATATCAGTGTCCTCCTTTCTGTTTTTGGGTATAAAAATACCGCTCCAAAAGGGGCGGTAAAATTATTAAGTTTTGTTCACTTTTTTTGCTCTTTTATCCTCAAATTTAAACCCATTTCCACATTCTTTCAATTCGTGAGGTTTTATTATGCTGTGGACGATTTCTTCCGGGAAGCCTTTAGGATAAGCTCCGCAGATCAATCTATATTTGTCATCTTTTCGCACATTTTTACAATATACACAATCGAAAACATATACCGGTACCATATCAACCACCTCCTGTTGTATATGTCGTGTAGAAATTCATTATTTCATCGGATAGTTTTTCTCCACGGCTTAAAAGCACTTCACATTCTGCTATACCTTCCAAGCCGTCACTGCTTGCTAATTTAGATACATCAATATCATGAACAAACTCAAGTTCTTCTGCTATTCGCTCGTAATTAGCGTAGGTATGAGAATAAATTGTTATTGCATGACCTATTTCATGAATTACTGCATCTTCTAAAGAGTTACATACTGTGTTTTCCGCATTGATAAACATACAATCTATCGATTGTTTATCGGTATCAGCAAAAACATTTTTATTGATTTCTAATACTACTTTTGGATAACCTCCGCTATCAATTGCATTTGTGCGTAGGACATCTTGACCGCCGTTTTTATTTGGGGGAATATTCACCATTCTTACTGCGTCAAAGTTAAATTCATGCCCATCTTTTTGGAATTTTTCAATAGTACTTGCAATAACTTCTTTGCATTCATCGGATATTGCTCCGTCCTTGTCAACTGCGGCAATATCATCTACTGTTATTGGTTTAATTATACCACTTTCTGTTGTATTGTCAATCGGCAAATCTGCGATCTGCTTGTATTTTCCGCTCTTTTCAGCATAATTCTCGTTAAGCATACGGATATTATCCCGTTGCATTTGTGCCTTTTGCTCGGGCGGCAGGGATTTTAAATCTTTGTCTATAACCGCTTCAAGTATGCAGTGACAGTTGAGATAAAACGCTTCTTACCTATTGAAAAAAAGCGTGAAATGTATTATAATAATAAAGATTAAAGGAAATGAAGAAGTTAAGAACAGCGGTAACGAAATACCGCACAGAGAAAGGAAAACATTTTGAATTTAGAAACACTTATTATCGCCACATTGTTTGAAAACGGTGGGGGAATGACATTAAAGCAAATAGCAAACAAGAACGAATTGCCGAAAAAATATCTTGATAAGCTGAAAAACACAGCAAAGTCAATGATACGTCAGAAGACTATATTCAAAGCCAAAAGCGACCTGTATTATATAAGCGACATACGCACCGTATTCACAGGAAAGGTTGCGACGCTGTCACGCACATTCGGCTTTGTTACAAATCTCTCAACAGGTGAGGACTGCTTTGTAAGCGGCGGAAAGCTGAAGGGAGCTGTTCCCGGCGATACGGTCATCGCCCGTGAGATAGCCGCTAAGACAGAACAAAGAAGTGCGACCGCCGAGGTGCTTGCAGTGCTTGACGTGTCGGAGGAGCTGTTCGGCGGAGTTATCGTAAAAGAGGGAATGATGCTTAAAGTTCTGCCCGATTCGCTCGGCTGTCCTCCCCTCACCATTCTTAAAGTCAAGGAGCAGATAAAAGAGGGCGACAAGGTGCTTTTCTCCATAAGAAAGCGTGGCGAGCATCACTCCGAGCATATCGTTGATATAGTAAGGGTGCTTGGCTCAAGCGAATACGCAAAATCCGCCACCGAGGCTTATCTTATCCAAAACAATATACCGGTCGATTTCTCTGAGGAAGCACTCAATCAGGCAAAGCAGTATGTGAATGCGGTTATTGACGAAAAGCAGACAGCTAAAAGGCTTGACCTGCGTGACCTGCCCATATTCACCATAGACGGCGCAGATACGAAGGATATTGACGATGCGATAAGCATTGAACGGACAGAAGGCGGTTATAAGCTCGGCGTTCATATTGCCGATGTCAGCCATTATGTCACCGAAGGCTCGCCTCTTGACAATGATGCTTTTGAAAGAGGCACAAGCGTTTATATTGCCGACAAGGTAATACCTATGCTCCCGAAGGAACTCAGCAACGGTATATGTTCTCTTAATCCCGGAGTGGACAGGCTTGCATTCTCCTGCCTTATGGAAATTTCGGACAAGGGTACAGTGAAGAAATACAAGTTTGCAAAAACGGTCATCCGTTCCCGTGTACAAGGCGTTTACAGCGAGGTAAACTCTATACTTGACGGCACCGCAAACGCACAGATAAAGAGAAAATACAAGGATGTCATCGACTGCATACCCGTTATGAACGAGCTTGCACAGATACTTATAAAGAAACGTAAGGACAGAGGCGCTCCCGATATAAAGTCAAGCGAAAGCAAGGTCATCTGTGACGAAAACGGCATCTGTATTGACATTAAGCCGAGAATACAGGGTGTTTCGGAGGGTATTATAGAGGAATTTATGCTGATGGCGAATAACTCAGCCGCTAAGGTAGGTATGAAAAAGGAAATTCCCTTTGTTTACCGTGTGCATGAAAATCCGCCCGCAGAAAAGATTGAATCGCTTAAAACCACTCTCGAGGCACTCGGCATAAATCCGCTCGGAATAAACGAAAAGGCAGAAGCGAAAAACTTCGCCAAGCTGCTTGAAGAAACTGCAGACGATCCTAAGAATATAATCATAAACAGAATCGTACTGCGTACTATGGCTAAGGCAAAGTATTCCGAACAGCCAATCGGTCACTTCGGACTTGTAATGAAGGAATATGCACACTTCACTTCCCCGATAAGACGTTACGCCGACCTTTCTATCCACCGTATCCTGACCGACTATGTTTCAAGAAAAGGTGCGGAGAAGCTGAAAAAGAAATACGGCGAATTCTCTGTCAAAGCGGCGGCTCAGGCAACAAAGACAGAGCTTTCCGCAGTAGCGGCGGAAAGAAGCTGTGAGGACTTCTATGCGGCTGAATATATGAAAAAGCACATAGGAGAGGAATTTGACGGCATTATTTCGGGCGTTATCGGCAGCGGACTTTTCGTTGAACTTCCGAACACGGTAGAGGGCAAAATAGATGTACGCTCACTGTCGGAAAACTACTTCGAGGTAAGGAACGGCATCGCTCTTTATGACGGTGTAGCCGGCACTATGTATACTATAGGCGATAAGGTGCGTGTAAAGTGCATCAACGCAAACGTTAACTTAGGACAGATTGACTTTGAGCTTATCAAGGTTTACGAGGACGCATCAAACGGCGATAAAGCCGAATAATAAAGGAGAAATATCGAAATGTCAACAGAAAAGAAAACACAGCACAAGGACATTCGTGATGCAAAGGCATTCAAGGCGGTAGGTCAGGGTGTTGAAAAGGTCGGAAAAATCAAGTTCATAAGCGAATTCAAGGACTTCATATCCAAGGGCAACGTAATGGATATGGCAGTAGGTATGATTGTCGGTGCGGCATTCACAGCAATAGTTACCTCGCTTGTAAACAACATTCTTATGCCTGCGCTCGGTATGATTACAGGTCAGATAGACTTCTCCGATCTTAAAATCGTACTCAAGGCGGCTGTGAAAGAGGGTACGGAGATTATCGAGCCTGAGGTCGCTATCGGCTACGGCGCATTTATCAATTCCGTTATCAGCTTTTTACTCATCGCACTGTCGGTATTCATACTGATAAAGGTACTCGGCGCATTCAAGAGAAAGAAAGCGGAAGAGCCTAAAGAAGAACCGAAGCCCGATCCTCAGATAGTGCTTCTCACCGAGATCCGTGACCTTCTTAAAGGCGAATCTGCAGTGAAAGCAGAATGCGAGGAAGAAGAAAAAGAGCCTGAAACAGTTACCGAATAAGATACATACATTTCTACGGAGGGCAAATTGAAAAAGCAGGACATAATCATTTCCGATGATACACTCACAAAAGAGCAGAAAGAAAAGCTTGAACAGGAGTTTTTCGAGCGTCAGCAGAAAGAACTGCATAAGGGCAAATTGTTTCTGACAGCAAGCGTAATCGCACTGTATGCTAATGCGGTTATCACTGCGGCTTTTTATCCGCTGTACCTGAGAAATCTTCTGCGCTCTATATTCTTTATAAAAGACCCTAAAAAGCCTGATGATTTCGCTCTGCCCGAATCGGCGATAATGTTTATCACAGTGCTGATAATCTTTATCATACTGTGCATAAATATCGGTATGGCGATAGCCACCAACATCTGTGCCGCAAAGAAAAAAGGTGCAAGACCTGCGGCGGCTGTATCGTTTATACTTGCAGAGGTCATAAATCTGCTGATAGCTGTAATGCAGTTAAGCTCGGCTCTGACCTACAGCGATACAGCGGCAGAAATTGCAATGTTCGTAAACATTCTGTTCTGCTGTGTGTGCGGAGCAGGCATATACATAACGATATTCAAGTCGAATATTTCGGATTATACCTATGCGGCGGTGTCGGAAACGTCAGAAAAAGCCGAAAACGAATAATTTACCTAAAATCGAAATATCTTTAAGTAAATTTAAGAAAAAGTATTGCATTTTCCGTGTGGCTGTTGTATAATCATATCAAAGGCTATTTCCGCTAGCTAACACAACTAAACCGAAAGGAAAAGTACTTAATAAATGAGCTTATTTGAAGATAACAAGAAGAGAGTGATAGACGATTACGAGCGTCTTATCAACAGAAAGAATGCCGTTGCCGACTGCTATAACGGCATATATGACAGATATGTGAATCCCGTTCTGACAGCCGATCATGCGCCTTACTTCTGGAAGTATGATATGGACCCAAAGACAAACCCTTACTTTATGGAGCGTCTTGGCATCAACGCTGTACTGAACTCGGGTGCGCTTTATATGAACGGCAAGTATTATCTTGTAGCAAGAGTTGAAGGTAACGACAGAAAATCGTTCTTTGCCGTTGCCGAGAGCGACAAGCCTACAGAGGGCTTCCGTTTCCACGACTACCCTGTTTTACTTCCCGATACGGAAAAGGAAGAAACAAACGTATATGATATGCGTCTTACTCAGCACGAGGATGGCTGGATTTACGGTGTATTCTGCTCAGAGAGCAAGGACAAGGACAGCAACGACCTTTCCGCCGCTGTAGCTCAGGCAGGTATCGTTCGTACCAAGGACTTAAAGACGTGGGAGCGTTTACCTAACTTAAAGTCAAAATCGCCCCAGCAGAGAAACGTAGTTCTTCACCCCGAATTTGTTGACGGAAAGTATGCTTTCTATACACGTCCTCAGGACGATTTCATTCAGACAGGCTCCGGCGGCGGTGTATGCTTCGGTCTGTGCGAGGATATCAACAATCCTGTAATCTGCACAGAGGAAGTTGTTATTTCGCCCAGACAGTACCACACTATCACAGAAGTCAAGAACGGTGCAGGCGCTGTTCCGATCAAGACGCCTAAGGGCTGGATACACATTGCACACGGTGTCCGTAACACTGCGGCAGGTCTGAGATATGTAATTTATGTATTCGCTACCGATTTAAACGACCCGTCAAAGCTGATTGCGTCACCCTCGGGTCTGTTCATCGCTCCGCATAAATCAGAGCGTGTAGGCGATGTATCGAACGTGTGCTTTACTAACGGTGCGGTTGTTACCGAAAACAACGATGTATATATCTACTACGCTTCTTCCGATACAAGACTTCACGTTGCGGCTACAACAATTGACAAGCTGATGGATTATACATTCAACACCCCGTCCGATCCGCTCCGCTCGGTTGACTGTGTAAAGCAGAGATGCGAGCTTATAAAAAAGAATCTTGAAATAATGAACAAGTAATCATACTGCCCCCGATGGAATATTCGGGGGCAATTTTTTACAAAGACACCTTATCATGCACATTGAGGCGATGATGAGGATAGCTGGTAAAATCGGGATTGAAATATGACAACACAAAAAAGCCGATGATTTCTCATCGGCTTTACTTGTGTTGTATCGTTAGTCGTAATCGTGTTAATTAAACACCGTACTTAGCTGTGCTTACCTTAACGCCGGGGCCCATTGTTGAAGAAACTGTGCAGCTCTTCAGATATGCACCCTTTGCAGCGGCGGGCTTAGCCTTAACTATAGCGTCCATCAGTGTGTTGAAGTTCTGCTCGAGCTTCTCCTTACCGAATGATGCCTTGCCTATGGGGCAGTGAATTATGTTAGACTTGTCAAGACGGTATTCGATCTTACCTGCCTTAGCTTCTGAAATTGCCTTAGCAACATCAGGAGTAACTGTACCTGCCTTGGGGTTAGGCATAAGGCCACGGGGACCGAGAACCTTACCTAAACGTCCTACAACACCCATCATATCGGGAGTTGCGATTACAACGTCGAAGTCCATCCAACCGTCGTTAATCTTCTTAACTGTATCATCGTCAGCAACGAAATCAGAACCTGCGTCGATAGCAGCCTGGATCTTTTCGCCCTTAGCGAAAACCAGTGTACGAACAGTCTTACCTGTACCGTTGGGCAGTACAACTGCGCCTCTTACCTGCTGATCAGCGTGACGTGAGTCAACACCGAGTCTAACGTGAAGCTCAACTGTTTCATCGAACTTAGCCTTTGCAGTCTGGCAAACTAAGTCGAGAGCTTCGCTTGAATCGTATGCTTTAGTGCTGTCGATCAGCTTTACGCTGTCAACGTATTTCTTACCTTGTTTCATTCATTATCCTCCTTGTGGTATAACGGAAATTATCCTCCCACCGTCTTAATTAGTCAACTACTTCAATACCCATTGAACGAGCTGTGCCGGCGATCATAGACATAGCAGCTTCGATAGAACCTGCGTTTAAGTCACGCATCTTGGTTTCAGCGATCTGCTGAACCTGAGCCTTAGTGATCTTGGCAACCTTGTTCTTGTTGGGAACACCTGATGCTGTTTCAATTCCGCAAGCCTTCTTGATAAGAACGGCAGCAGGCGGAGTCTTTGTAATAAATGAAAAGCTTCTGTCGGCGTAAACTGTGATAACAACAGGGATAATAAGACCTGCGTCATTCTTTGTACGCTCGTTGAATTCCTTTGTAAACGCCATAATGTTTACACCGTGCTGACCTAATGCAGGACCAACCGGGGGAGCCGGCGTTGCTTTACCGGCAGGAATTTGTAATTTTATAAATCCTGTAACCTTCTGAGCCATTTTACTCAACCTCCAAAATAACAATTAGAACTTAAATTTCTACTTTCTGGACAGCGGATATTTCTACCGTTGCCGGTGTAGGTCTTCCGAACATGGAAACCGTAACCTGTGCAGTACCGTTCTCCTCGTCGATCGAATCAACCGTTCCTTCGAAACCTTCAAGAGAACCGGATACAATCTTTATCGTATCGCCTACTGCAAATGAAATCTCTGCGACCTTTGTCGTAACGCCGAGGTTCTTTACCTCTTCGTCTGTCAGCGGTATGGGCTTTGATCCGGGGCCTACGAAACCTGTGCAGCCTCTCGTGTTACGGCAGATGTACCACGACTCATCGGTCAGTATCATCTTAACGTAAACGTAACTCGGGAAGAGCTTGCTTTCATAAGTCTTCGTCTTGCCGTCGTGTTCCTCAACCACTGTTTCGGTAGGAACCATAACTTCTTCGATTAAATGGTGCAGGTTGTTGTTTTCAACGACCTTCATAATGTTGCCGGCAACCTTGTTTTCGTAACCGGAATAGGTATGGAGAATATACCATTTTGCCTCAGACATTCTTTAGTCCCTCCTACTTGAAAATACTTAGCCTGCTGAACTCATGTTGAGCGCTAATCTTAACAGAGTAGCGAACAGAGTATCAAGGCCCCAAACACAGATACCCGATACTACCAGGGTAACCAGTACAACAACCGTGTTGTTGAATACTGTCTTCTTGCTTGGCCACACAACCTTTTTGAACTCGGATTTTAAATCCTTGAAGTACTTTACGATGGATTTCTTGGGCTTTTTGGAAAGAGCGGCCTTCTTGCTGTTCTTTTCGTTAGCCTTTTTCGCTTTCGCTGCTTCTTTAGTCAAGCTTGCATCTTTAGCCATCATAAACCTCCTTACTTAGTTTCCTTGTGTGGAGTATGCTTCTTGCAGAACCTGCAGTACTTGTTCATTTCAATTCTGTCAGGATCGTTCTTCTTGTTCTTCTTGGTGTTGTAGTTGCGCTGTTTGCACTCAGTACACGCAAGGGTAATTTTAACTCTCACTTTCGGCACCTCCTATTTTTTTGCCCTTCTGGGCTTTAGCCTCCCTCTTTGCCTCAGACTTTTTCTTCGGCAGGGTTTATTGTGAATTAAAAAAATTGCACAAAAAAATAAACCCCTAATGAGGTACTATAATCATAACACATTATGATAGGTTTGTCAATAGGAGTTTATTAAATTTTTGTGTTTTTTGGTGCTGACAGCGCAATTTCACTTCATCTTGAAATAAAGCACCACCTGAAATGCGGCGAGTGCCGCAAACAGTACAAGAACTATCACCTGTGCAATGCCCCACGTCTGCATTCTGAATATAACAAGCAGACAGCCTGCGGCAAGAATTGCGGCATTTATAAGAAAACGCTTGTTTCCGCCCTGCCCTGCTTTCTTAAACGGATTTTTTACCTGCTTATTCATACTTTTGACTGTATACGCTTAGCCATAAGCGTATTCTTCATCAGCATTGCTATCGTCATAGGGCCTACTCCGCCGGGAACAGGTGTTATGTATGAGCATTTCGGTGCGACTTCATCGAACTTCACGTCGCCGCAGAGCTTGTTGTCTGCGTTTCTGTTCATACCGACATCAATAACCACTGCGCCGTCCTTTACCATATCGGCTGTAACAAAGTCCGCTCTGCCTACTGCGCTGACTAATATATCTGCTCTGCGGCAAACCTCAGCGAGATTCTTTGTTCTCGAATGGCATACGGTCACGGTTGCGTTCTCATGAAGTAAAAGCATAGCCATAGGCTTACCTACTATATTCGATCTGCCGATAACAACACACTCCTTGCCCTCGACCGATACGCCCGTGCTGTGAATAAGTTCCATAACGCCTGCGGGGGTACAGGGAAGGAACGAGTAATTTCCTATCATTATCTTTCCGACATTAACAGCATTGAATGCGTCAACGTCCTTGAGCGGTGAAATAGCCTCGATAACTTTTTCTTCGTCAAGATGCTTCGGAAGGGGTAACTGGCAGAGTATGCCGTTTACCTTATCGTCCTTGTTCAGTGTGTCGATAAGCTCCATAAGCTCGTCCTGCGTTGTATCTTCGGGCAATGCGTACTCGTATGACTTTATTCCGCATACCTCGCAGGCCTTTTTTTCTTGTTGTTCACATAAACACGGCTTGCCTGATTGTTTCCTACTATTATTACGGCAAGACCTATATCGAGCTTGTCACGCTCTATCTCGGCACGGATCTGCTCTTTAACGCTTGCAGATACTGCTTTTCCGTCAATAAGATTCATTATTCTTCCTCCGTTTTATCAGGGGTATTTTCTTCGTTGCTTTCGGATTTCTCCGTCTTTTCTTCTTCCTTTTCTGTATCAGCCGATGTTTCCTCGTTATCGGAAGCTTCGTCATCGACTATTATGCTCGGTGCTTCTTCGCCTGCCTGCTTCATAGCCTTCTTAGCCTTAGCCTTTTCTTCAAGCATCTTCTGACGGGCATAATACGCTTCGTTCTCCTTGCACGCTTTGCTGTCCTTATACATTACATAGCCACGTTTCTTCGTCTTGAAAATCTTGCCGAGTATGAACAATGCAAGTCCGACTATAACACAACCGGCCGGCTACTATCTGGGATACCTTGAAAGGTCCGATGAACAGGCTGTCTGTACGCAGTGCCTCTATCCAGAAGCGACCTAAGCCGTACCATATTATATACAGCAGGAAAATCTCGCCGTCAAAGGTTTTCAGCTTCTTTGAGTAGAAATGAAGTGCGATAAAGCCGATAAGGCACCACAGGCTCTCGTAAAGGAAACACGGGTGAACAAGTGCAAACAGTCCGTTTCCTGCGGCATCAAGCTCTGCCTGTTTTGCAACAACCACGGGATCGTTTATAATAGTTGTGCCTGTCATACCCCACGGGAGCGAACCAGCCGTAGGAGCACCGTAAGCCTCCTGATTTACAAAGTTGCCCCATCTGCCTATGCACTGACCTATAAGAAGTCCGAGACCGCCCACATCGAACATTGCGGGAAGGTTTACCTTATGGATAACGCAGGTAATCGCCGCCGCAATCGCCGCCGCAATAATACCGCCGTATATCGCAAGTCCTCCGTGACGCAGATCAAAGAAATTTATATCGGTATCAATGAAAATACAGTAGTAGGCTCTTGCGCCGATAAAGCCGAAAATTATGGCTACAAAAGCTACATCGAAAACGTGGTCGGGGATAAGCCCGAACTGCTTGCACTTGTGCATAGCGTAAATAAACGCAAGAATCACGCCTACCGCAATAATAACTCCGTACCAATAGATGTCAACGCCGAACAGGTTGAATGCTACCCTGTTTACGATAATAGACTTATCAAACAGATTGGGAAATTCAATTCTCGGCACTTCGTTCACCGATTCGGTCAGAATGTTTAATAAACCGCTCATGTTAAAAAATCCTCACTTAATTCTCATCGGCAGGCTCGATTATCGAAATTGAATTATTCTCAATGTCGAAATCGTCAAGAGCCGATTTTATATCGGCAAATGTGGTATTTGCCGTAATTTCTATACAATCATAAATTCCCACGTCATTTATTTCCTGGGCAATCATCGCATTTGCGACAGATTCGACATTATTGAAGCCTGCCACAAGCTCGCCGTAAGTCTTGTTACGGATAGTGATGAACTCGTCTTCGTCAAGACCTTCTTTTCTCAGACGGAAAAGCTCCTTTTCTATCTCTGAAAGCACCTTGTCGGGATCTGTAGATTCACCGTCAGCGATTACGCTGAAAAATCCTCTGCCGCAGAATACGCCGACATTGAACGCATCGTTTAGCAATCCGTCTTCGTACATTCTGTTATAGAAGTCTGAAGTCCTTCCAAGGCAAAGCTCCATAAGGATATTATAGACGATATATTTTTCAAGCTGTTCCTTTCCCGAATATGCAGGGAATTTCCAGCCGATATTGAACAGCGGGATAGCGCAGGACAGCTTCTGTACGTTTCTCTTTTCGTGAACCGTAAGCGGTTCATCGGGAACTATAACCTGAAGTCCGTGATCCTCTGATGGCTTCAGCAGCTCATCACATATCTCAAGCGTTTTGTCAACATCGAAATTACCTGCAACGGCGATGACCATATTATTGAGGTTATAGAACGTGTTGTAGCAACGGTAAAGCAGATCCTTATCTATCTTTGCTATGCTTTCGATAGTGCCGGCAATATCAATTCTTACGGGGTTCTTTTCGTACATTGCCTGCAAGCAGTTGAAAAATACTCTCCAGCCGGTATCGTCCTCGTACATTCTGATTTCCTGTCCGATGATTCCCTGCTCCTTAGCAACGGTAGCGTCTGTAAAATAAGGTTCCTGCACAAAGCCGAGCAATATACGCAGATTCTCCTCGAATTTCTGTGAACAGCTGAACAGATATGCTGTCTTATCGAAGCTGGTATATGCGTTTGCGTTTGCACCTGTCTTTGCGTACAGATCAAATGCATCACACTCGTCATTCTCAAACAGCTTATGTTCAAGGTAATGTGCAATGCCTTCGGGAACTGTTACAAAATCGGGGTCCTCGTTTGTCTTGAATGTTGTATCCACCGAGCCGTACTTGGTAGCAAACAGTGCATAAGCGGTCGAATAGCCCTTCATAGGATACAAAAGAATTGTAGCGCCGCTCTTATGCTTTATTCTGAGATATTCTTCCTTGATTCGTGCGTTAGTGATTTTCTCCATTATGACAGCTCCTTTTCTCAATTTTCGTTGCCTGTAAGTACATAGACGCTGTCAAGTACCATAGATTTTGCGGCGGCGATTATGCGTTCCTTTGATACGCCGAGGTAACGTCCGAGCTTTTCTTCGGGAGTTACTATATCGTTCTTTCTGATGCAATCAAAGTACCAGTTGCTGACATTTCCCGCACTGTCGGCTACGCTCTTGAAATCGTTCTTTATAGCCATTTCCGCAAAGTTTATATCCTCGTTTGTGAAATTGCCGTTCTTGATTTCTTCAAGCTGGTCGATAACGGCTTCCTTTGTCTTTTCGATATTTTCGTTTTCGACACCGCTGTTTACAAGCATAATGCCCTTGAGGTCGTTCCTTGCAGCCGAGCAGTAATAGCACAGCGACATTTTTTCTCTGACGTTGCGGAACAGCTTTGATGATGTTGTACCGCCGAAGATTTTCTGTAAAAGTACAAGTGCGGCATCGTCATCGGAATGAGACTTGAAGCCGAGAACGAGTTTGCTCTGATTTACCGTCAGCCTTTCGGTAACCTCTTCCGTCTGAGTTTTTACGGGGCTTAAAGCTATCGTTGTATTCTCAATATCGTGTCTGCCGGCTTTTTCAAATGCGGCGGCGAACTTCTCCGCTACTCCATCAAAGTCGCTGCAGCCGGTGCAGATAATTTCGCACGGCATTGTTTCAAGCATACGGCGATATGCTTTATATGCGCTGTCGGGAGTTATCAGCTTTGCCTTTTCTACTGTGCCGTATGAGCATACGCTTGCAGGCTCGCCCTTACAGATGGTTTTCATCGCACGTTCTATTGCGTAGGAACGCTTATCATTGATGGCCGTTTCGATGTTATCTATGACGGTTTTCTTTTCAAGCTCTACGAATTTTTCTGAGAATACGCCGTTTTCCGTTACCGGCGATGTAAGGCAATCTATAAGGATATCCGTCATTATCCCCGTCATTTTTTCTCCCGAAAGAGCGTAAATGTCATCAAGATAATAAGCGCCGAACGAAATTGTCTGCAGATCGTACTGTCTGCCTGCCGTTCCGCCTATGCCTGACGCATACAGCCTTGACATTTTATTGTTGAACGCTTTATATGTCGGAAGCTTTGAATTGCACTTTGTCAGCAAAACGGGGACGATTACGTTTTCTGTAGCTGTATCCTCGCTGAGCTGAGTAGAGAAAGCCACCGATATAAGATTCTTCTTATAGCGTTTATCGGTAATACTGCTGAAGTATACACCGTCGGCTATTTTCCTGCGGTTTATTATATTGTTCATCTGTTCATTCCTTTCTCGATTTTAAACACTGTTTTATAGTATACCATATTTTAAACTCAAATTCCACACTTTTCACAAAATATTCATACGGCGCCGATGCGGCGCTTCAGATTCCGCCTACGATAACTATACTTCTATGCTACAGTTAGCGAAACGGCGGGATTGAACGTTAGTAGAAATTTACGTATTTTCTTAAAGCCGATGCGGCGCTCCAAATTCCGCATACGATAACGATACTTCTACGCTACAGTTAGCGAAACGGCGGGATTGGACGTTAGTAGAAATTCACGTATTTTCATAAAGCCGATGCGGCGCTCCAGATTCCGCCTGCGCCGATGCGGCACTCCAAATTCCGCCTACGCCGATGCGGCGCTTCAAGTTCCGCCTGCGATAACGATACTTCTACGCTACAGTTAGCGAAACGGCGGGATTGAACGTTAAATATAACTGAACCCGTTATCAGCTATATATCTCATATTTGACAATAACACAGTAATATTTCCGCAATATGAATAAAAAGGCAAAAAATTGAGCGTGACAAACTCACGCTCTCAAATCAAATAATGTATAATGTGTAGAACAAAAGAAAGGAGACAACTAAAAAAACTAAAACCTCGTAAGCACTTAATCATGTGTCTTACGATGGCTTTATTATATCGCAAATTTACCAATTTGTCAATCGCTCGCAAGCTGTTTTTTGTGTAGAAACGCAAAAATTGTGAGAAATTTATAAGACGTTTGCTTAAATTTGTGCATATTGTACAACATTTTAGCTATTTTCAACAGTTAAGCGACATTTTACTGCAATAATTTTACTGTAAATTAAAACATAGCTTAGTAAACGTTTACTCAAAATATAAAGAGAAGATCCCGAAACAGTGATTTCGGGATTTTGCCGTCAAATATCATTTCGAAACGCACATTTCTCTGAACAACGCTTTTATTGTTTCAAGTTTTTCCGGATCCATAGATTTCGGGGAAACGTACGTCCTCAAAAATTCGAGAAGCTCTTTTTCACTGGAGCAGACATTGTCGCTGTCGCTGAGATCGAGATAAAGATGAACGGTCGGAGCGGAAAAATAAAGCACCGTATCGACCCACTGATCAAGGTCGTTTGCACGGAGTATGGATTTAATGATGTCACGCTGACGGCGCATCTGACGAATCGGACTTGTCATAACTGTTTCGGTGGTTTTACCGTCACGGTAGATTTTTCTCTGCGTCCACGTTTCGTCCTTATGATTACCGTAAATATAACCGGAATGGTTTTTTACTTCTATTATAATAATGTACCTGTCGCACATTACAAGTAGATCTATCTCGCTTCTGTTTTTCTTGTACCGCACAGGTACGTTTGCAAATACGGTATACTCGCTTCCGAGCTTCTTCACGGTTTTCATAAGCGATTTTTCGCCCCTAAAGCCGGAAAGCAGTACATTATAGCGTTTTGTTATAGTGAAATTCAGTGCCGCCGCTATTGCCATTATAACTATGAAAGTATAGCCCAGTACAACATTTGAATACAGCGAAAAACCTATATAGATCACCAGAAGTACGACCGGCAGTACGCCGAGTATTATCTGAAGAATAAACAAAACCGTAATTTTTTTGAAATTATCGTAGCCGTGCTTATATATATCGGGCAAAAGACCACCTCCTTGAAACTGCTTATATTATACAGGACTTTTACCTTCAAGTCAATAAATTATCGTTTACTACTTGAAAAAAATCGGAATTAGTGTTATACTGTATTGGATTATGACAGCGGTTACCGCTTAAAGAAAGGTTGACACATAAATGAAACTTGGAATGGTCGGTCTGCCGAACGTAGGCAAAAGCACCTTATTCAATGCACTTACAAACGCAGGAGCAGAATCTGCAAACTACCCTTTCTGCACAATTGAGCCTAATGTGGGAATAGTATCCGTTCCCGATGAACGTCTTGACGCACTCGCTAAGATGTACAACCCCGAAAAATTCACACCCGCAACTCTCGAATTCGTTGACATTGCAGGTCTTGTGAAGGGCGCATCCAAGGGTGAAGGACTCGGCAACAAGTTCTTGTCGAACATCCGTGAGGTTGACGCTATCGTTCACGTTGTACGTTGCTTTGAAGATGACAATATCATTCACGTTGACGGCAAAATAGGTGCCGCAAGAGATATAGAAACAATTAACCTTGAGCTTATCTTCTCGGATATTGAAATAATCCAGCGTAGAATTGACAGAGAAAAGAAGCAGATGAAGGGCGACAAGAGCCTTGCTTCCGAGGTTGAATTCCTCGAAAAGCTGCTGGCTCACCTCGAAGAAGGCAAATCGGCAAGATCGTATCCTTATACCGAATCCGAACTTGAAATGGTAAAGGCTTCTCCCCTGCTGTCGAACAAGCCTGTAATATATGCCGCAAATCTCTCAGAATCCGATTTCACGGGCGATATTGAAAAGAACGAGCAGTACAGAGCGGTTTGCGAGATAGCAAAGGCTGAAAACAGCGTTGTGCTTCCTATCTGCGCACAGATTGAGGCTGAGATTGCGGATATGTCGGCCGAGGATAAGGAAATGTTCCTGTCCGAACTCGGTCTTAAGGAATCCGGTCTTAACCGTATAATAAAGCAGGGCTACAGCCTGCTTGGCCTTATATCTTATCTTACCGCTGGCGTTCAGGAGGTCCGTGCATGGACTATAACAAACGGCACTAAAGCTCCTCAGGCGGCAGGAAAGATTCACACCGACTTTGAAAAGGGATTTATCAGAGCGGAAATCGTTTCGTTTGACGATCTTATGGCTTGCGGCAGTATGGCGGCGGCAAAGGAAAAGGGCCTTGTCCGTCTTGAAGGCAAGGACTACGTTATGCGTGACGGTGACGTTGTACTGTTCAGATTCAACGTATAATAAGTTAAATCGAAGCACAAATCTGCTGTGCTTCGGCTCAGTTTATAAAAATCGGAAGAAAACGCTTGACAAAGCGGTTTCTTTTTGATATAATAATATCGCCGCATGTGCAGGGTATTTAAGAAAACGGCTCAACCGAGCGGTTTCACCTCAAGCAGCGAGAATTTTACAAGATGCCTAAGGGCAAGAAAGGTTTGAAAAAATGTACGCAATAATTGAAACAGGCGGAAAGCAGTATCAGGTTAAAGAAGGCGATGAGATCTTCGTTGAAAAGCTCGACGTTGAAGGCGAGTTCACAATTGACAAGGTTATCATGGTTGGTAAGGACGACGGCGCAGTAGTAGGCGCTCCTTATGTTGACGGTGCAAGCGTAAAGGCTTCTCTCATCAAGAACGGTAAGGCTAAGAAGGTTACAGTATTTACTTACAAGCCTAAGAAGAGCAGCAAGCGCAAGATGGGTCACAGACAGCCCTACAGCAAGATCAAGATCGAAGCTATCAACGCTTAAGTCTTATGATTAAGGCTGTATTCGCCGTAAAGAGTGAAAAATTTATCGGATTTACCGTAAAAGGTCATTCGGGTTATGCCGAAAGCGGAAACGATATAATCTGTGCAGGCGTATCAAGTGCGCTTATGCTGACGGTAAATACGATTACGGATTTTTTCAGTGTGGCCGCAGACATGGACATTCGTCCGGATAATGAAGGCTACGCAAAGTTCAGGCTTAAAGTTCCTTATGTGGACGATGCCTGCACAATGATAAAATCCTTTTACACGCATCTTACAATTCTTGAAGAAGAATACGGGCATATAGATGTCCGCACCGAACAGTGTTGATTACACACGATGAAAGGAAAACAGATATGATTAAAATCAGCTTACAGCACTTTGCTCATAAAAAAGGTATGGGTTCTACAAAGAACGGCCGTGACAGCGAATCCAAGAGACTCGGTGTTAAGCGTGCAGACGGTCAGTACGTTCTAGCAGGCAACATTCTCGTTCGTCAGAGAGGCACACACATTCACGCAGGTAACAACGTAGGTCGTGGTTCTGACGATACATTATTCGCTCTTACAAGCGGCAAGGTAAAGTTTGAACGCCTCGGCAAAGATCGCAAGCAGGTTAGCGTTTACGCTGACTAATCTCAAATCAATCAAGGCGGGTATATTTCCCGCCTTTTTTGTGTATTAAACGGATTTGCATTTTCTGTGCGATTCGGTGCAGAATATATGCAGATAAGACTACCCTGTCGGCAAAAGTGAGGTAAAAATGTTTGTTGATATTGTAAAGATTTATATAAAAGCCGGCAACGGCGGCAACGGCGCCGTATCGTTTCACAGAGAAAAATATGTGAATGCGGGCGGTCCGGACGGCGGCGACGGAGGTAAAGGCTCGGATATAGTTTTTGTAGCCGATGATAACCTGTCAACGCTTATCGACTTCAGATACAAGAAAAAATATATAGCGCCAAACGGCGAAAACGGCGGTGCAAGACGCTGTACAGGTAAAAGTGCAGAACCTACCGTTATCCGTGTACCGAGAGGTACGCTTGTCAAGGACAGCGACACAGGAAGAATACTTGCGGATATTTCCGACAATGAGCCTGTTGTAGTTGCAAAAGGCGGCAGAGGCGGCAAGGGCAATATGAACTTTGCTACTCCCACACGTCAGATACCCAGATTTGCAAAGCCCGGTTATCCCGGCGAAGAATTCAACGTAACGCTTGAATTAAAGCTGCTTGCGGATGTGGGACTTGTCGGTTTTCCGAATGTCGGCAAATCGACATTCATAAGCGTTGTGAGCGCCGCAAAGCCGAAGATTGCAAACTACCACTTTACTACTATAACACCCGTACTTGGCGTTGTTACGGTCGGAGAAAAGTCATTCGTAATGGCTGATATTCCCGGACTTATCGAAGGTGCAAGCGAGGGAATCGGTCTTGGACATTCGTTCTTAAGACACGTTGAAAGATGCAGACTTATAGTTCACGTTGTCGACGTTTCGGGTATTGAGGGCAGAGATCCCGAAGATGACTTTGAGAAGATAAACTACGAGCTTAAGAATTTTTCGGAAGAGATTTCCGAGCGGCCTCAGATAGTAGTTATGAACAAGTGCGACCTTGCAAGCGAGGAGCAGATAGCAAAATTCAGAAAGTACATTGAGGACAAGGGGCTTCCCTGCTTTGAGTGCAGTGCGGCAACCACAAAGGGTACGGCGCAGGTTATCGAGTATATCGCAGGCGAGCTTGACAAGCTGCCGCCGCCGATAAGATTCGAGGCGCAACCGCTGACAGCAAGAGAGCTTGACGAGCAGGAACTCAAAAAGAAAGAGTTTACCATTACAAAGCAGGACGGCATATATATTGTCGATGCACCATTTATGGTTCCTGTGCTTTCGATGGTGAATATGGAGGACTACGAGAGCCTTCAGTATTTCCAGAGAGTTCTGCGTTTCAGCGGAATTATTGATAAGCTTGAAGAAATGGGCGTGCAGGAAGACGACACCGTTTCTATCTACGACTTTGAATTCAGGTATCTGAGATGATGTATGAAATTATGACACCTGCCGAGGCGAAAGCTCTCGGAGGACTTACACTCGCTTTCTTCGGTGACAGCGTTTACGAGGTATATGTCCGTGAGCAGATAGTAAGGCTCGGCACAATGCCTGTTGACAAGCTACACAAAAAAGCTGTGCAATATGTAAATGCAGGATTTCAGTCCTATGCATATGATATAATTGCCGAACAGCTTACCGAAGAAGAAACGGAAATATTCAAGCGTGGCAGAAACGCCACAGGAAACAACGTTCCACGCTCATCCAATCCTAAGGATTACCGCAGAGCAACAGGAATGGAGGCTCTCTTCGGCTATTTGTACCTTACGGGACAGAATGACAGAATCAAAGAGCTTTTTGAAAAGATATATACAAGCGAGCGTACATAACTCACGAGAGAAGGATTACAATGAAGGCAACAACAAAACGCACGCTGATCGATATAGCGGTCATTATTATTTCAGGCTTTATATTTTCATGCGGCCTTAAGACTTTTACCGCTCCAAACGATATTGCACCGGGCGGCGCATCGGGAATATGCGTTGCCGTGGCTCATCTCACGGGACTGAGCGAGGGTGTTCTGTACTTCATTGTAAACGTTCCGCTTATTGTTATAGGCTTTATATTTCTCGGCAGAAGGCTGATGTTCAAGACGCTGCTTTCGATTATAACCATTACTGTTGCGACAGACTATGTGTTTGCTTATCTTCCTCACTATGAGGGTGATGAAATGCTTGCCGCCATATTCGGCGGACTGCTTATCGGTGCAGGACTTGGTCTTTGCTACTCCCGTGAGGGTACGGGCGGTGGCACGGATATTCTGAACCGTCTGATATATAAGCGTTTCCCGCAAATCAGCATAGGGGCTATAACATTTGCCACGGATTTTGCGGTTATTGTATTTGCGACCTGTGTTTTCGGAAAGATTGAATCTGCGCTGTATGCCATCATTGCAATCTTTGTTTCTTCCAAAATGATAGATATTATCGTATACGGAAGCTACGAGGGCAAGATGCTGCTTATATTCAGCGACAAATCCGAAGAGATCGCTCAGAAGATAATGACCGCCGGCAAAGGCGTTACATTCCTCAGCGGAAAAGGCGCATACAGCGGTGACGAAAAACAGGTAATATGCTGTGCGGTAAGAAAGAATGACTATGTTAAAGTAAAACGTTATGTAAAAGAAGTCGATGAATCGGCTTTTATGATAATCACAAGTGCCAAAGAGGTACTCGGAAAAGGTTTCAAAGAGATCAATTGATATAACAGAAAGGAAAAAGTGATATGTCAGGACACTCAAAATGGAGCACCATCAAGAGAAAAAAAGGCGAAAAGGACGGCGCAAGAGCTAAGGTATTTACCAAGATCAGCCGTGAGATAATCGTTGCCATCAAGGAAGGCGGCGGAGATCCCAACAACAACGCCAAGCTCGCTACACTTATACAGAAGGCAAAGTCAAACAATATCCCCAACGATAATATCGACAGACTTATAAAGAAGGCTGTAGGCGGCGGAGAAAAGAACGATTACGAAAACTGCGTATACGAGGGCTACGGTCCTAACGGTGTTGCCGTTATCGTTGATTGCCTTACAGACAACAGAAACAGAACAGCAGGCGAGATCCGTCACTACTTTGACAAGTTCGGCGGCAATATGGGTACAAGCGGCTGTGTATCGTTCATGTTCAGCTTAAAGGGCATTATCGTTCTTGACAACGAAGAAGGCACTATTGACGAAGATAAGGCTATGGAAGACATTCTTGAAGCAGGCGGAGATGACTTCAGCTTTGAGGACGGCTGTGTTGAGATTACAACCGATCCCAAGGAAGTTGAAAATGTTGCAAATGCACTGAGAGATATGGGTTATACCGTAGTTTCCGCAGAAGCAGAGCAGGTTCCCTCTACATACACCACTCTTACCGATGAGGATCAGATAAAGAAGATGGGTCTTCTGCTTGAAACGCTCGAAGACAACGATGACGTACAGAACGTATGGCATAACTGGGATATGGACTGATAAGCTGTCATGTCTAAACGGATATAAAACACACCGTATGGATTTTTTACTTCCATACGGTGTTTCTTTTTGCATTTTTACTATCAATAAAGCGGCATGAACACTCTCATTGCGTTCTCTCCCCTGTTGCCCCATGTATAATAAGGAACGGCAACGGCAAGAGTATCGGTCGTTTTAGGTTCATCAAAGCTGTAGGGCTTATTGTTGTCTTCAAACCTTACCGCCTCGACTTTCAGCCTTGTAATTTTGTCAGGATTATCCGTGTCCGGCTCGCATACCGTGATCTTACCGCCACGTTTAAGTGCTAAAGACAGCACATTGCCGTTATCCGCATCTTCAAAGCAATATACAAGCGGGCCTCTTCTTATTGCCGCCATACCGCTTACAGCAGGTATCTTTACGGAAGGATATACAAAGTGAGGAGTATCCGAAAGCGTAAGCTGTACCTCGTCCCCGTCCTTCACTGCAAGTATAACATAGCCGTTGATTTGCTTTATATCAAGTTTTTTGCCGTTCTGAACAAGGGTGAATGTATCACTCCAGCCGGGTATTCTTACAGCCAGCCTGCCTCCCTTTACAACCGAATAATTTACGGTCATATCATACGGATAATCTGTGCGACATATAAGCTCCATACCGTTTTCAAACTTAACCTCGCCGTCTGCATACAGGTGGCAGAAACTCATATCGCTGTTTTCTCCGTAAGCATAACAACCGAATGAGGTTATAAGCCTTGCTACGTTGGGAGGACAGCAGGCGCAGGCGTACCACTTCGGTCTTACCGGCAGGTCGTGACGATGAGTGGGCGATACTCCGGATATTCCGGGTACAACTTCAAGAGGATTTACATAGAAAAAGCGCTTTCCGTCAAGCTGCATTCCACCGAGAACAGTGTTATAGAATGCGGTTTCCATTACATCGGCATATTCGCCTATAAGCTCATTTTTAAGCATTGCGTTTGCAAAGAACATAAGGCCGATAGAAGCACAGGTTTCTGCATAGGCGGTATCGGGCGGAAGGTCATAATCAACGCTGAACGCTTCTCCGATGACGGTAGAGCCTATACCGCCTGTAACGTACATTCTTCTGCGTGTGATGCTTTCCCACAGCCTTTTGCAAGCGTCATACAGGGCGTTATCGCCGCATTTTGCGGAAAGCTGTGCCATACCGGTATAAAGATATACCGCTCTTACTGCGTGACCCGTAGCGTTGCTCTGCGCTCTTACGGGCTTGCCGCTCTGCTGATAGTCGTGCGACGTAGGATCGTTTCCCCACACTGACCAGTCACGCTTTGCCGCTTCCTTTTCATAGAAGTGAGGGTCTTCTCCACGCTTATTTATAAAATGCTCGGCTAACAGAAGCCACTTCTTGTTGCCTGTTGTACGATACATTTTCATAAGAGCAAGCTCAATTTCAGGGTGACCGGGTACACCCTCGTTATGCTCGGTGATAAAAATGCTTATAAATATGCTCCGCATTCTTCTCCATAACGTCAAGCAGTTTTTTCTTGCCGGTAGCTTCATAATAGGCGCAGGCGGCCTCCATCATATGACCCGAGCAGTAAAGCTCGTGACCTTCAAGCAGGTTCTGCCAGCGCTTTTCCCTGTCCTTTATCGTGAAATATGTATCAAGATAGCCGTCCTCGTCCTGTGCGGCGGCGATTTTGTCAATCAGTTCATCTACAGTAGCCGAAAGCTGTTCATCGGGATAGAGTGCGAGCGAATATGCCGCCGCTTCTATCCATTTTGCCGCATCGCTGTCCTGAAACACCATACCGTAAAAGTCGTCACCGACATCTTCCCCGTGAAGCGCCTTTGCGGCATTTTCGAAGTTCTTCACAACGTGGCTCTTTTCAGTGTCGGGTGCTTCATCGCATAATACACTGTACTGGTAAGGAATTACCGTATCCCTTATCAGCTTCTGGTATTTTCCGATAAAACCGTCCGACTTATAGGCTGTAACCTTTATATTCTCCTGTGTTATCATAACAATTCTCCATTCTCCGAGCTTGCGCTTGACTTACTCTCTGATATGTATTATAATCTTATCAGCAAGCTATTAAAATAGATAAAACGGATAAAAACATGGAGAATGTTCATGAACGAGATAATTATTGCTAATAATTCTCTGCCACAGCTGTGCGGATGCGGTCTGTTTGCCGCCTCAGAGAGTTTTATTCACACTGACAGAGTGCCGGATTTTTGCGTACTTATATATGTAATTGACGGGTGTATCTACGTTACCGAAGGTGATACGGACTATGAGGTAAACGCCGGCGAACTGCTGATACTCAAAAACGGCGTACACCACTTCGGCAAGAAAAAAATAAAGAAGGGTACAAAGTGGATATTTGTGCATTTCAGAATAAGTGCGGATTGTAATGCTTCGCCGTTTTATCCGGACGCTTCTCCGCTCGGTGCTTATGACGCTACAGCCGAAAGCATTCTTACCCTGCCGAAATTTCTTGACAGTGTTTCTGCCCGCTTTGAAAAGGAACTGAAAACATTTATCGAATATGCTCAATCGGACGATGCGTACAAGAAATGGTTTATCAATCAGCGGTTGTTTCTGCTGTTATCCTCGCTTGCCGTAAGCGCACAGGGATTTTCAAACAATCTTACGCTAAGCGACAGGATATGCCGTTATCTGTCGGACAATATCGGTGTGCCTTTCAGCTCTGAAAATATCGAAAAGCGGTTCTATCTGAGTTATAAGTATATGTCGCATCTGTTTAAGAAAGAAAAGGGTGTAACGATGCAGCAGTATCATAACTCGGTAAGAATGGACGAGGCTTGCAGACTACTCTGCTCCACGCTAATGAGCATAGGTGAAATAGCGGATAAGCTGGGATTTTCGGACGTGCTTTATTTCAGCAGATGCTTCCGCAACTACACCGGCAAAAGTCCGAGTGCTTACAGAAAAGACAGCGCAAGATATTTCTGATAACGCAAAAGCCTGAGAGAAAAATTCCTCTCAGGCTTTAATTATGCTTATGTATCCTTGTAATTACTCACCGACATTACAGCTCATTATTCCGAGTGCAAAAGGCAGATATGCCGCTCTGTGTATCTCTTTTTGCTTGAAGCCGTTCTTCTCGTACCAGTTACGCACGCTTACACTCTGATGTATCGCACCGGCATTAAGTACCGTACCGCCCATCGAGAATACCTCGTTTTTGGCAAATTCAAGGCACTTTGCTCCGACACCGCCATATCGCTTGTCGGGAAGCACCGAGAACAAGTGCAGTTCATAAACGCTGTCGTCTTTATTCTCAATGGCAAAGCAGGCTATCAGCTCATCATCCTCAAACGCTCCGTAGAAAACATAACCCCACTCCGCTGACATCTGTAAACGGTCAAGCGTAATAAAGGCGGCGTGCTGTGGGCAATTCATTTCTGTAATGCCGAATGCGACAGCCTCCGTTTCATAGCTTTTGCGAATGACATCAACGCACTGCGAAAGTTCCTCATTTGCCATTTTTCTGATAGTCATACTGTTCACCCTTTCAATTTTCTGTATCAGCATTATAAAGAACAAATATTAACCTTATTTTAACAAAAATCACATCAGAAAAACGATAACTGTTCATTCTTTTCCGGAAACTCATAAAGATATGAAAACACCTTAGCAGGTTCATACATAACGCCGTGCTTTTCGCACTCATTACAGAATATGCTCATAAGTCTGCCGTTGTTAACGCTGTTGCAGATATACTCATTGCCGTACTGCGATATATACCGCTGTTTCATACCCGGAAAATGCCTGTCAAGCGCAGAGTAGAAATATTCCCTGTCGCCGTCACGCATCGTAGTGCCTATACCCATACAGATAATGCCCTTTACGCCTGCATCAAAGCAGTATGAAAGGATACCACGCAGATTTTTCTCCGTATCATTGATAAACGGCAGAACAGGAGTGAACCATACGACAGTTGGTATACCGTTTTTCTGCATAGCTTCAAGCACTTCATACCGCCGTTTTGTCGTGCATACATTAGGCTCTAAAATTCGGCATAAATCCTCATCGTATGTTGTAAGCGTCATCTGTACGACCGCCTTTGCCTTGCTGTTAATACTGCAAAGCAGATCGGCATCACGCAAAATCATATCCGACTTTGTAAGCACTGTCACTCCGAAGCCGTGCCTGTCAATGACCTCAAGACACCGCCTTGTAAGCCTTAGCTTTTCCTCGCAATGCATATACGGGTCGCTCATCGCACCTGTGCCTATCATACACAGCCTGCGCTTTGAAGCAAGTGCTTTTTCGAGAAGCTCCGGAGCATTCCGCTTTACTTCAACATCTTCAAAATCATGCTGCATATTATAGCAGTCAGAACGTGAATCGCAATAAATACAGCCGTGAGTACAGCCCCGATAGATATTCATTCCGTTTTTGGCCGATAGTATTGATTTTGCGTCTACAAAGTGCATAGCAAACTCCTTAATAGCATAATACCGCACAGCAGAAACTGTGCGGTACGCTGTTATGTCTTTATACCTGCAAACTGGGTATTATACAGTCTTGCATAAGCGCCGTTCTCGCTGAGCAGCTTTTCGTGGTTACCTGCCTCAACTACCTTGCCGCCGTCTATTACAACAATCTTATCTGCGTCACGGATAGTAGACAGTCTGTGCGCTATGATAAGGCTGGTCCTGCCTTTCATAAGTGCAAGCATAGCCTCCTGTATATGTACTTCCGTGCGGGTGTCGATGCTCGATGTCGCCTCGTCAAGAATAAGTATCTTCGGGTCGGCAAGCACTGCTCTTGCGATAGCGATAAGCTGTCGCTGTCCCTGACTTAAATTGCCGCCGCCTTCGGTCAGCATTGTATCATATCCGTCAGCCATCTTTTCCGCAAAATCGGCTACCTTTGCTGTCTTTGCCGCCGCAATTACTTCTTCATCTGTAGCGTCAAGCCTGCCGTAACGGATATTCTGCATTATCGTATCGTTGAAAATAACCGTATCCTGAAGTACGATACCTATAGAGCCACGCAGTTTCTTTTTCGGTATATCATATATGCTTTCACCGTCAAGCGTGATGCTTCCGCCATCGATATCATAAAATCTTGTGAGCAGATTTACGACTGTGGTTTTGCCCGAACCGGTAGCGCCGACAATAGCCAGCTTCTGACCGCTCTTTATCCACAGGTCGAAGTCGTGCAGTACCTTTTCGCCGGGAACATAGGAGAAGTCTATATCCTTGAACATAAGGTCGCCCCTTACGTTATCTATCGAGAAATCCTTATCTGTACCTTCGTCGCTTTCAGGCTCTGTATCCATTATCTCAAATACACGCTCCGCACCTGCAATAGCCGTCTGTATCGAAGAATACTGCTGTGCTATCTCGTTTATGGGGCGGGTGAAGTTCTTTGTATACTGCAAGAATGCCTGAATCGTGCCGACCGTCATAACGCCTTTCAGTGCAAGAGGGTTGAAGTCGATTATAAGGAAATATGCGCCGAAGCCCGCAACAAGCAAAAAGCTGATATTCGATATGACATTCATACACGGTCCCATTATGCCGCCGCATATCTGTGCCTTTATCGCCGCCTTCTGAAGCTCGTCGCTGATTTCACCGAATTCCTCGCAGGCTTTCTTTTCCTTTGAATATGCCGCTACCGTTCTGTAACCGGACACCATTTCTTCGATGTGTCCGTTCAGTCTGCCTAAAAGTGTCTGCTGTAACGGGAAGTATTTTCTCATAAACTTTGTGAGATTCTTTGTAACAATAAGCGTCAGAACGACAGATGTAAGGCTGACAAGCGTCAGCATAGGCGAATAATAAAGCATAAACACAAGACAGCCGACAAGCGTCAGAACGCCGGAAAACAGCGAGGCTATCGACTGAGAAACGGTGTTTGAGATATTCTCTACATCGTTTGTCATACGGCTCATAATATCGCCGTGCTGATGAGTATCGGTATACTTTATCGGCAGATATGAAATCTTGTCAAACAGGTCCTTACGCATAGCCTTTACTGTTGTCTGCGACAGCTTTGCCGCAAATATACCCTGAAAATATGTAAGGAGCGAGTTTACAAGATACACACATCCGAGCGCTATAAGGCAGTATAGCATACCGCTTATATCTACGTTTAATCTCTGATTAGAAACGGTTATCTTATCAATAGCAAGACCCTGAAGATAGGGTGCGACAAGGTTCAGCACAGTGATTATCAGCATAACGGATAAAAGCAGTATCATAAGGTATCTGTTCTTTCCGATATAGCCGACAAGCCTTTTCAGTGTGCCTTTTGTGTTCTTTGGCTTTTCAGCCATAAGCATTCTTTCGTGGGGCGGAGGGCCTCCTCTGCCCATCATTCTCATAGGAGGACGTTCATTAGCCATTTACCGCTTCCTCCTCTCCCTGCTTCATCTGCGAATAGTAAATATCCCTGTAGACACTGCTTGATTCCATAAGCTCTTTATGAGTGCCGAAAGCGCATATTGAGCCGTTTTCAAGCACAGCTATCTTATCCGCTCTCATAACGCTCGCTATTCTCTGGGCAATCATTATAACGGTAACACCGCTTAAGTTTTCACGCAGAGCCTTGTGCAGCTTTGCCTCAGTGCTAAGGTCGAGCGCCGAGGTGCTGTCGTCAAATATCAGTATCTCGGGCTTTTTGATTATGGCTCTTGCTATCGCCATACGCTGTTTCTGACCGCCCGACAGCGACGCACCCTTTTCGCTTATCATAGTATCATATCCGTCATTGAAGCCGTCTATGAATTCCTCCGCCTGCGCTATTTTGGCGGCTGTCTTTACTTCTTCGTCCGTAGCCGTTTCACAACCCCAGCGGATATTTTCTGCTACTGTACCTGAGAAAAGCTCGCTTTTCTGTAATACTACGCCTATTTTGCTTCTCAATGTGTCAACATCGTAATCTTTAACGTTTACGCCGTCAACCAGCACATCACCCTTAGTCGCATCGTAAAATCTCGGAACGAGGTTTACAAGAGAGGTCTTACCACAGCCTGTAGAGCCGAGTATAGCTATCATCTGGCCCTTTTCGGCTTTTAAATCAATGCCGGAAAGAACGGGCTTTCCCGATGAGCCGGGATACGAAAAGCCGACGTTTCTGAATTCAACGGTACCGCTGTTGTCGCTGTCGGCACTTTTATTTCCGTCACTGATAACGGGGTTTGTTGAAAGCACTTCGTTTACACGCTTCATTGATGCGGCAGAACGTGAAACCTGCTGAAACATCATGCCTACCATCATAACCGACATAAGTATCTGAGTTATATAGGTTACTGCCGCCATTACTTCTCCGACCTGCATTGCCTTTGCTTCAACCTGAAAACCGCCTATCATAATAATAGCGATGACAGAAGCGTTCATTATTATCATCAGTATCGGGTTCAGTGTAGCAAGTAATTTCTGCACCTTGAGGTTGGTCGTCATAAGGTCGGTGTTTGCGTTGTCGAACCTGTTTATCTCATACTCTTCACGGGTGAAAGCCTTTACTACTCTCGCTCCCGAAACGTTTTCCTGTACCACGCTGTTCACCTTGTCAAGTCTTGACTGAACGATACTGAAAAGCGGCGAGGCTTTCTTCATAATTATTGCCACGGCAATAAGCTGAACAGGCAGTGAGATCACAAGCACAATGCCGAAATTTACATTAAGAGTGAGAATTACCGCAATGCCGCCTATAAACTGCATTCCTGTCCTTACAAACATTCTCAGCGACATCGCCACAAACTCCTGTATCGCCGTTATATCGTTTGTAAGTCTTGTGACGAGCGAGCCTGTCGTGAACTTGTCCGTCTGCTGAAAAGACATATGCATTACCTTTGCAAAAGCGTCTTTTCTTAAATCGTTGCCCATTTTCTGAGCCGCCGCCGTGCCGAATGCCGCCGACGCTATACCGCCGAAGCAGCCGATAAGCGAGAAAACCAGCATTTTAAGTCCCGTTATCAGAACATATCGCAGGTTTTCATCTGCAGCCGCATCGCCCAATATACCGTTATCCACTATGTCTGACATAAGCGTAGGCTGTAACAGATCCATACTTACCTCAAGTATCATAGCGAGCGGACAAAGCAAGGCAAAAAGCCAATAGGGCTTCAAGTACCTTAGTACCTTCATCTTTTCTTCTCCTTTGTTCTACTTATAATATCAGATAAATTATACACTTTTCATTTCCGTAATGTCAACAAACAGTTAGGAGAGGTCAATGCTTTTTCAGCAAATTTTCACATTCCGACTTGAAATTAAACGTGCGATAAGATATAATAATCTATATACGTTTTAAACGACTGAAAGAAGGACAAAAATGAAAATAGCAATAGTAGGTCTTGGTCTGATAGGCGGCTCTGTCTGCAAGGCACTGAAGAAAAATACATTTCATCATATAATGGGACTTGACGCTGACGGCGAGGTATGCAGAAAGGCTCTCGACAGCGGCGCAATAGACGAGATAATAACAGCGGACGGACTTAATGACGCTGATATGACTATGCTCTGCCTTTATCCCGAAACTATCGTTGAATTCGTAAGACAGCACAAGGACAAGTTCAAGCCCGGCTCTATCGTCACAGACTCCTGCGGTGTAAAGGAATATGTGGTTACACGCTGTACCGAGGTGCTTGAACCGCTCGGAGTTATATTTGTCGGTAGTCACCCTATGGCAGGCCGTGAATTCTCAGGCTTTGACTATTCGACCGACGATCTGTTCAAAGGTGCAAGCTATATAATCACGCCTTCGGAAAACACACCTAAAATGGCTATCGACCTCTTGTCAACGCTTGCCTGCTGTATGGGCTTTGGCAAGGTCGTAACCGCAACACCTAAACAGCACGATATAAACATAGCCTTCACTTCACAGCTGGCGCACGTTGTTTCAAACGCTTATGTCAAAAGCCCGTCGCTATTCAATGCAGACGGTTTTTCTGCAGGCAGTTTTATGGATCTTACCCGTGTCGCAAAGCTGAACGAATATATGTGGAGCAGTCTGTTCCTTTGCAATAAGGAAGCACTGCTGTTCGAGCTGAACACTATCATTGACAATCTGTGCGAGTACAGGGACGCTATCGGCAACGATGATATCGAAAGACTTCGTGATATACTCCGTGACGGCAGAGAGCGTAAAGAAAAGAGCAATGAGCTTTACGCAGAACACGCAAGGAGAAAAGTATAATATGCCTTCAACGAAAAAGACAAGAAGCTATGCCATTGCACTGAGCGGAATACTGAGTGCTATATGTATCGTGCTTATGTTCTGCACGGGCTTTATCCCGATAGGCGTATATATACTGCCTGCGGTGGCAGGTCTTGTCGTATGGATAATATACCGTGAAATAAGCAGGAAATGGGCACTTCTTTGCTATGCGGCTGTGGCTTTACTTGCACTGCTTCTGACACCGGATATAGAGTCAAAGCTGCTGTTCACGGGATTCTTCGGATATTATCCCGTTATCCGTGACCTGCTCACAAAAATAAAGCCTGCTGTGCTGTCATTCCTTCTGCGCTTTATTTGTTTCAATGTCCCCGTTGTTGCGATATACGCACTGCTTCTGAACGTGCTTGGTATGGGACAGCTTATTGAAGATTTCGCAGGATTCGGACAGTTTGCGGTGCTTGCTTTCTGGCTTATCGGAAACTTTACATTTGTCTGCTATGACGTATGTCTGAGCCAGCTTTCCTACGTTTACGAAAAATGGCTGAGGAGAAAGGTACACAGACTTATTCGGTAGAAATACAGTTATCCCACATCAAGAGTGGGATAGTTTTTTTCAGGAAAGGATAAACGCATGAAAGTAGCTTTTATATATCAGGCAAAAGAGCCACCGGTAATAAACGGCATTAAAAAGCCTATGAAGCCCGGCGGATACAGTGACGGCTGTGCCGATATGGCATACTGCCTGAGAAACGGCGGTACTGACGTTATAACACCTGCAGAAAATCCCGATGTATATAAAGACACAGACTGGTGCTTTCCCGATACCCACGAGGGAATACAGCAGGCGATTGACAAGGGAGCGGACACGCTGTGGCTCAACACCGTGCTTTATAAAGGTCACCCGATAGACGATTTCAGCGGAATATACGTTGTCGGACACAGAACAAAAGACGTTGAAATGTACGATGATAAATTCAGCACTAATACTCTGCTTTTACAAAATGAACTGCCTGCCGTGACGGACTTTCTTGTCACTGCCGATACTGTCTACAACGGGGAATATCCTTGCGTACTAAAGCCAATAAGGGGCAGAGGAAGTCAGGGTGTTGTAAAGTGCGATACCCCCGAAGAATTTATCAAAGCCCGTGATACCGCCTTTGCTTCAGGCAGATACGGCGACACTATGATGGCTGAAGAATATCTCGGCGGTACGGAGGTCACTCTTACCGTTTTCCCCGACGGCACTTCCCTGCCGTTTATAGAACGGTTTGATCAGAAAAACGGCATAGCGCCGTATAACGGAGATGTTCCGGTAGTAAAAAACAGCCGTGTTATTGAAGATACGCCACAGCTTACCGCACTTAGAAAAAGCTGTGAGCTTGCGGTATGGATGCTCGGACTGAAAGCCGTTGTCCGTATTGATTGCAGGGCTGATAAAAGCGGAAATTTCAAGATGTTCGATTTTAATCCGAAGCCTAATCTTACGGGCGCTTCACGTCCGCACAGACAAGACCTTAACAGCCTTACACTTATGGCGGCTGAGGCTGCCGGAATGGATTATTTCGGGCTTCTCACAAAAATGCTTGAAACAAGATATTTACTCGATTAACTCACACCGATCGGCAATGTGTTGTTGACATTTGCGTCAGGTTAAGGTATAATAGTGATATTATAAACCGCATGGCTTCTGCCTATGCGGTTTTAAGCGTTAAAAACGCTTGTAGAAAGGTAGAAATCTTATGCAAAACAAAATACTGTTTACAGCTCCCGGTGAATTCGACAAGTGGGAGCAGCAATGTCAGCCTATCGGAAACGGCTACATGGGAGCAAGTTTCTTCGGCGGCATTTCAAAGGAAAAAATAGTGCTGAATGAAAAAACGCTGTGGGCAGGCGGTCCTTCGGAAAGCCGTCCGGATTACAACAGCGGTATTATAGACGGCAGCTATGAGTATGTGAAGCAGGTACAGCAGCTTCTCTATGACGGAAAGTATGACGAGGCGGTTGCGCTTCTCCCCCATCTGACAGGCGCAACAGACGGATTCGGTGCTTATCAGCTTTTATGTGATATGATGCTCACCTTCTCCAATATAGACGAAACTCAGGCGACCGATTATACAAGAACGCTCGACCTTGACAATTCTATATTCACAACACAGTTTACATATCAGGGCGCAGTTCATAAGAGAGAGGCTTTTGCAAATTACCCTTCAAATGTTATATGCCTTAAGCTAAGTTCTGACAAGCCTCGCAGGATATGCGTAAAGCTGTCGCTTGACAATCTCCAGTGTGGAAGCGTTACAGCAAACGGCGATACGCTCACATATGAGGGTGCGTTATGGGATAACGGGCTTCGCTACTGCACCGTTTTCAAGGTGGTAAACAAGGGCGGCGAGCTTATTGACGCAAAAGACAGCATAATGGTCGAACACGCAGACGAGGTTTATATCTATCTCACAGCGTCAACCGACTATTCAAATAAATATCCGACGTTCAGAACAGGCGTAAACCCTTCAGCCGCAGTAAATCAGCGTATCGAAAATGCCGTAAGCAAGGGCTTTGACGCACTTTACGAGGAACACCTCGCAGACTACAAGGCACTTTTTGACAGAGTTACACTGAAAATAAACGAGGACACGGACGATATTATCCCCTGCGACAAGCTGATAAGAGAGTATAAGGAAAACGGCTCACGTAGCATTGCGAACCGTCTTGAAACGCTGTACTTCCAGTTCGGCAGATATATGCTTATAAGTTCGTCAAGAGCAGGCTCGCTCCCTGCAAACCTTCAGGGCGTATGGAACGAGAGCAACTGTCCTCCGTGGTGCTGTGACTATCATATCAACGTTAACCTTCAGATGAACTACTGGGGAGCATATAATACAAATCTCAGCGAAACTGTTCCTCCTCTGGTTGATTTTCTTGACAGTATGCGTCCGTCCGGCAGAAAGTCCGCCGAAGCATATTACGGTATAAAGTCGGACGAAGAACATCCCGAAAACGGCTGGTGCGCTCACACGCAAAGCACTCCGTTCGGCTGGACAGCTCCCGGCTGGGATTTCTACTGGGGCTGGTCTACAGCGGCTGTCGCATGGCTTATGCAGAATATATACGAATATTTTGAATTTACAGGCGACAAGGAATATTTTGCGGAGCATATCTATCCGATAATGCGTGAAAGCGTTCGTTTCTATACGCAGTGGCTTATATATGACGATAAGCAGAAGCGTCTTGTTTCATCACCGACATACTCACCCGAACACGGACCTGTGACAATAGGAAATACCTATGAGCAGAGCCTTATAGAACAGCTTTATAACGACTTTATTACGGCGAGTGAGGCACTCGGTACTGACGAAGAACTGCGTAATATCGTGAAGAATCAGGTGGTTCAGCTCAAGCCCTTCAGCGTAAGCAAGAAAACAGGACTTCTCAAGGAATGGTTTGAGGAGGACGATGATAACTTCGACCACAGCAAGACGCAGAAGAATCACCGTCACATCTCGCACCTGCTCGGTCTTTATCCCGGCAAGGCGATAAACTCGAATACACCCGAGCTTATGACTGCGGCAATAAACACGCTCAACGACAGAGGCGATGAATCAACAGGCTGGGCAAGAGCGTACAAACTTAACCTCTGGGCAAGAGTAAAGGACGGCAACCGTGCCTACTCTATCTTACAGGGATTGCTGAGAGGCTGTACGTTTGACAATCTGTTTGATTTCCATCCTCCGTTCCAGCTTGACGGAAACTTCGGCGGAAGCGCAGGAATTGCGGAAATGCTGATACAGAGCCACGAGGGTTACATAGAGCTTCTTCCTGCGGCACCTGACGCATGGAGGAACGGTGCGTTCACGGGACTTTGTGCAAGACACGGATTTGTAATTGACGCAAAGTGGGAAAACTTCAATCCCACAGCGGTAACAATAAAATCGACAGTCGGCGGTGTCTGCCGCATCAAGTCAAGCTGTGAGGCTATCCTCTGCGACGGAAAATCAGTACCTATGTTATCGAGTGACGGCATAGTTTCCTTTGAAACACTGCCCGACAGCGTATATACTTTTGTGTTCTGATTGTACAAAAGCCACAGAAAACATCTGATATAATTGTACAAGTTGTTGATAAGTAAAATTTTTTCGAGAAATTATAAAAAAACACTTGCAATTTGCTGTGGTTTCTGTTAAAATATTAATGTTGTATCGCTATATGTTAAATAGTGAATGGCGGACTCGTTATCCGCCGCAAGATAAAAGCAAGTATTGAAGGAGGTGCAAACCCCATGGCAAAATGTGATATCTGCGGAAAGGGCGTTTCTTTCGGCATCAAGGTTTCTCACTCACACAGACGTACAAACAGAGCTTTTAAGCCCAACGTTCAGAAGGTTAAGGCTATCGTAAACGGTACTCCTTGCAGAGTACACGCTTGCTCTCGTTGCCTTCGTTCAGGTAAGGTTGAGCGTGCTAACTGATTATAGCTAAAGCTGCAATAAAGATTGCTCCCTGTAATACGGGAGCATTTTTTATTATCATTTTACTTGTCCGCTGTGCATTTTCTATTGACACGAAAGCTAAAATATAGTAAAATTAGTTAGTAAGGTTTTACCTTATAATCACGCTAAAGCAATTTTGGAGGAAATATAATGGTAAGCGACGCACTATTACGTTTAAAGTCCGAACTGGCTCTGACCCTTGATGCAGACAACTATGCCTGCGGTACTTATGTAGGCTACGGGTTTACACTTCGGGCGCTCAATGATAAGAACTGTATTATTTTCAACTCGTGGGCAAGAAAAAGCGCCCTCACCACAAAAACTGTCGATGACTTTTTCAAGGAATATATGTCAAAGCCTGAGAACAGCTTTGTAAAGGCATACAAGGCAGGCGAGCCGAATATATCCGCTGTACTTTTCGCAGGAAACGATGACGCTCAGGCAGTGCTTGACATAAAGCGTTTCATTACCGATATGGTAAAGTATTATTCCGCAAACTACTACAGCAACGCCTGTGCTAATTGCAATTCTTCGATTGGTCTTAGCTTTGCAAAGGCGTCTGACGGCAATGTTAAACAGCTTTGTAAAATGTGCGTTCAAAGCGAAGAGGATGCCGCAGAAAAAGCGGATATGGCGCAGAGTACAAAGCCTGTCGATTCTCAGCCTGTACCGCAGCCTATGCAACAGCCTGTACCGCAACCTATGCAACAGCCTGCTGTAAATCAGACACAGCAAACAGCGAACAATCCCGTAGGAATTTACGGAATACCCGTTCCTGTGGCTCAGCCGACTGACGATGAGCAGGCTGTCGTTACGCCGACAACGGTTCTTCCCCCTGCGACAAGCAACAACTCTATGGACTCTGTCGACCCTGCAACAGCACCCGAAAGCACGGGATATTCAACCGCTCAGTCGCTGGCTGAACTCAAGCCTCCGTCAAACAGTAATCTGCCTCCTATCAGCGGAGGATTTTCACAGCCTGCATATTCACCGATGAACGCTAACGGCGGGTTTGTTCAGCAGCCGATGGACAGCTTCGGCAATGACGGACGCTTCGTTGCAGGAAGACCAACCGCTATATCACAGCCTGCAAATCCCGTTATGGGAATACTCGGCGCTATCATCTTCTCACTTATAGGCTGTGCGGTATGGATACTTATAGGTAAGCTCGGATATATTTCATATCTCGGCGGCATTGCAATGGCATTCTCGACAATATTCGGTTATCACCTGTTCGGCAAGAGGTTTGATACACTGGGACTTATAATCAGCATTGTAATAGTGTTAGTAATGGTTTTTGTAAGCAATATGTTCATCTACGCATGGCAGATAGTCAGCGAACCGGGAATAGAGGAAGCTCTTTCCCTGCTTGGTTACGAAGGCTTCTTCGGCGTGTTCTTCGGACTTTTTGACCTTATGAAAGAGGTTGACCTTTATGCAGGGCTTGAAGGTCTTGACTCAATGACAGGTTCTTTTATCAGAGATCTTGTCATCGGATACATCATTTCCGGCATAGCAACAGTTGCTATCGGTGTATCAATGCTCAAAAAAGACAGATAAAACCAACATAAAGCTGACCCCGCTCAAAAGAGCGGGGTCTTAGTTTGTAGAAAAAGTCTGTTTTTGAAATAAAGTTCTGATTTATTATCCCTATCCCCTTTAGGACACTCTGATGGCTTTGCCTCTGTGCAACAGTGGTCGTTTGTTGTCGGTGCGTCCTGCACCGACTTTGTTCGACCACTTGTAAGCATCCATGCTTAAAGCTCGGCGTGTCCTTATTTCGGCATCCTTGCCGAAAGCCCCTTTCCCCCGTGAAAGGCTGTGTATGCTTGGTTGGCTTTGCGTCCTTGCAAAGCCCTTGTGCATACACGCCCGGCATCCATGCCGGGGGTGAATACGGGGACTGGCGTCCCTGCGACCTGCCTTGGGGCTACGCCCAAAGCAAGGACGCTTTGGTTGCTTGCCAAAAGTTATAAGCAAGGACGCTTATGTCAGCTGAACCGAGCCGTTGCACGATGCAACGGCACAAACAGCTGACTTTGCAGAGATGCAAAACCAACATAGCAAGCAACGCTAAACACCCATTTTTGGATAACGATAGAGGTTTTTCGACTGTCTGTGACCCCGCTCAAAAGAGCGGGGTCTCAGTTTGTAGTAAAAATCTGAAATGCCGCTCAAATAGGCGGCACAGATTCTGTTATTTACTTGTTATTCGGCAGCTTTGCGTAATATCTCGCCAATGTCTTTGCGGAGTCCTCACTGTGCTGTTCAAACCATATCTTATCAACATCAAACAAGATACATCCGCAGTGTCCCTTGAATGTCGGAAAGCATATTACCTTAAGATGCGTATCTATCTCGGGGCTGTAGTCCATAAGCTCAAGCGTTTCGCCATAAAGCGTAGAACGCTCATATCCTTTCAGCCACTTAGCGTCCATATTGCTGAACAGCGTACCGAAAGATTGTCCGATCAGCTTTTCGAGCGGGAGCTTTTCCAGCCTTGCAAGCGCTTCGTTTGCATAGCGGAATATCCAGTCTACCGCTTCACACTCCTCGTTGAACACCATCTCAATATCGGTAAACGCAAACGGCATCTCATCAAAGGAGCGGTAATAGTCGTGATACTGCTCTTCGGTATCCGGCACACCGTCATGATCAAAGCCTTTTATTATCCTCTTTCTGCTCGTCTGCAGGCTTTCGATTATGTTATTCTTCCTGCGGCGTGCGTATTCGAGTTTTTCGCCGTTTACAAGGTCTATCATATCGGATATTTCGTGAATAGCCATAGCCGATACTATACATCCTCTGTGTGCCTTGATAAAACCGTCACCCAGCATTGCTTCAAGAGCCACAAAGGTCATTCTTGTATTATATATCTTTCCGTCCGACAGGTGTATCTCGGCTGTTTTGCCTTCCATTACTATGTATAGTATAGAGCTGACGGAAATCACTACTTTCTTCCGCTCGCTTATTATTGTGATATACTCAGATTTATTAAAATTAGTCAAGGTGACTCCACCATTCTTTCACATATTACTGCCACATAGTTCACATTATACGACATTCCGTGATTAATTGCAATATCAATGAACCTTTTCACTTAATACGCACATTGCACGGCTGTAAAAGCATATCTCAGCTTACTGTTTATTTATAAGAATATCCGCAAAGTATTCGCACAGCTGAGGGTTTCTTATCAGCACGGGACCGATAAGATGAGTGCCGTAGAAATTGCCGTAATGAACGCCCTCTTTGTTGTCATCCTTGCCGTTTCCGCTTCCCTGCTTTACATCAAACAGCGGTGAGGTGGCTCCTGTTGTAAGGCTTGCCTTATTCACAAAGCCTATTATATCTCCGCCACACAGCGAAGTAATACAAAGGCTGTCGGTAACAATTCTCTCTTTTCCTTCAATCGTTTCGTAAGGAAAGAACGAAAGTCCCTCGTGCTTTGTACCGTCACAGTCGGTAACGCTATGTCCGAAAATCTCAAACGAATTGCCTGTTGCAAGAATTACCGTACCGTTATCAAGTGCCGCTTTGATGTTATCCTTGTAGCTTTGCAGATAATTAAGTGCTACTTTCTGATTTCTCTCGGTCGCAGAACCGATAAACACGAGATCCGCACCCGAAATATCTATCTCATCATCTATCGACTGATATTCAATTTCAACGTTCTGCCCTTTATTTTCAAGTGCTCTTTTCAAGCCGCATACATTGCCGTAATCGCCGTAAAGATTGCACAGATCCGCAAATAAATGAATTATCCTCATACGTCCTCCTCTGCCTGCGTAAGCTCTACCTTTGACAAGAACTTCTCCTTATCCGAAAAGCAGGTGACAGTATACAGCTTGCCGAGCGGTTTAGCCGCAATTTCATCAAGTGCCGCAGGAATATTCTCATTCACGGTCACCTTAGCTATATCAATATCCGTATACGAAAGCCTTGTTTCAAGATCCTTTGCGTGTCTGCCGAGCAGATAAAGGTGCTGTATGCAATCAGCCTTAAGCACACCGTAGTCAATATCCCACAGCCAGCTTGTTTCACCCGTTGAATAACGACGGCTTACCGAATCTATTATTATGATCACCGAGCAGGGCTGATTTTTTCTTATGATATAATCATATACACGGTCGCTTGCAACGGAGTTTTCGTGCTTTGCAATAAGGAATGTGCCTTTGTTCACGCCGAGTTTGAACTGCAAGATACGTCCGCTCTTGAGGAAATAGTGTGACAGTTCGTCTGCTATGACATCACCGTCAATTCCGACAATAGAGCAAGCCGCAAAGCATGCAAGAATGTTATACACGTTATAAACGCTCTTGAACAGCAGTTTTATCTTATATTTGCCGTTTATCGTAACAATACCGCTGTCATAATCGACATTCGTTACGGTGTACTGCGTATCGTGTTTTTTGTGTCCGCAGTTGTCGCAGTGATAGCTTCCGATATGTGCATAGTGATAGTAGTCATAGCTCATCCTGTGCTTGCATTCGGGGCAGAACGCACCGTCATTATATACGCCTGTAGCGTGGTCTGTGCTGAAATCCTGCTTATCCATACCGAACCATATCACATTATCCCTGTCCCTGCCGTATCTCGAAACAAGCGGATCATCGGCATTGAGAATAAGCTGTGATTCTGGTCTGATACTCTCCTTTACCGATTCATAGACCCATTCGGGATGACCGTTTCTTGTAAGCTGGTCACGGTAGAGATTTGTAATTATATAGTGCGTAGGTGCAAAGAATTTAAATGAATACTTTGCGTATCTTTCATCCGACTCAAGTAAAAGCACATCGCCCTTTACCTTTCCTCCGAATGTGCAGTTGGATAATATTATCGCAGTAACTCCGGCTATCTGATTTGAGCCTTCTTTATTCCATATAACCTTTTTCCCCGATTTACGCATTACCTGTGCAATCATCTCAACGGTCGAGGTCTTGCCGTTGCTTCCAGTAACCGCAATGACCTGTTCGGGCAGATGCACCCTTGACAGTACATCGGGGCAGATTTTAAGTGCTATATCGCCCGGCAGACTGCTGCCCCTGCCGATAAGTTTAAGTAAACATTTCGACACTTTACAAGCAAGTATCGCTAAGAACATTCTCATACTCTTTATCTCCTTAATGAAACTAAATCTAATTATAACATAATTTGACGTGCTGTCAAGCACGACGGCGGTCACGCCGTAGTTTTGTGCCACAAAACAAATTATGTTAAAACGTTCTCAGACGGGTGCGTAAACACACACCGCATATTATGCGGTAAAATCGTCTTATGACGATTTTTAGTCTGAGGTTGTTATAGCACAAACAGAGAAGTAATTAAAGCGATTTTACAAAATTTTAGTCTGTCTATCAAAAATGTTAATATTGTCATACAATTTCCGAGAATAAAACAAGACAAAAAGATAACAGAGGTGCTAAAATAAAGGCAATGGTGTAAAGCACCGAAAACGTTTTGTATTTTACAGAAAGGAAATATTTTATCATGAGCGAAAACAGACTTATAGGCGATTATCCCGTAATAGGCATACGTCCCACGATCGACGGCAGAAGAGGTGTTCTCAAGGTAAGAGAATCTCTTGAAGAGCAGACTATGAACATGGCAAAATCAGCCGCAAAACTGTTCGAGGAAAATATCAGATATTCAAACGGCGAACCCGTAAAGGTTGTTATTGCCGACACTACTATAGGCAGAGTTGCCGAGGCTGCTGCCTGTGCGGACAAGTTCAAGAAGTGCGGCGTTGACATTACGCTCACAGTTACTCCCTGCTGGTGCTACGGTGCAGAAACAATGGATATGGATCCTATGACGATAAAGGGTGTATGGGGCTTCAACGGCACAGAGCGTCCCGGTGCCGTATACCTTGCATCTGTACTTGCGACACACGCACAGAAAGGTTTACCCGCATTCGGCATCTACGGCCACGATGTATGCGAGGCAGACGACACCTCTATCCCTGAGGATGTAAAGGAAAAGCTCCTGCGTTTCGGCAGAGCGGCTGTTGCCTGCGCTACGATGAGAGGCAAGTCATACTTACAGATAGGCTCAATCACAATGGGTATCGGCGGCTCTATCATCGACCCCGCATTTATTGAAGAATATCTCGGTATGCGTGTTGAGTCTGTCGATGAGGTAGAAATAATCCGCCGAATGACAGAGGGTATTTATGATGAAGCCGAATATCAGAAGGCTCTTAAATGGACCCATGAAAAGTGCAAGGAAGGCTTTGACAAGAACCCCGAGCAGTTCCGCCGCACAGACGAGCAGAAGGAGCAGGACTGGGAATTTGTCGTTAAGATGATGTGCATTATAAAGGATCTGATGAACGGCAACAAGAACCTCCCTGCAGGCTGTGAGGAAGAATCGGTAGGTCATAACGCTATCGCCGCAGGCTTCCAGGGTCAGCGTCAGTGGACAGACTTCTACCCCAACTGCGACTTCCCCGAGGCTATGCTGAACACATCGTTTGACTGGAACGGTGCAAGAGAGCCTTACATTCTCGCTACCGAAAACGATGTTCTCAACGGTCTTGGAATGCTGTTTATGAAGCTGCTCACAAACCGTGCTCAGATATTTGCCGATGTGCGTACATACTGGAGTCCCGAAGCCGTAAAGAAAGCCACAGGCTATGAGCTTGAGGGTGTTGCAAAGCAGAGCGGCGGATTTATCCACCTTATAAACTCAGGTGCTGCCTGCCTTGACGCCTGCGGTAAGGCTACAGATGAAAACAGCAACGGTGTTATGAAGCCGTGGTATGATGTTACAGACAAGGATATTGACAATATTCTTGACGCTACCACATGGAACTATGCCGATCTCGGTTATTTCAGAGGCGGCGGATATTCATCAAGATTTGTAACAGAAGCTGAAATGCCCTGCACAATGATAAGACTTAACCTTGTAAAAGGTCTTGGCCCCGTATTACAGATAGCTGAAGGCTGGACGGTTCATCTTCCCGATGAAGTTACAGACAAGCTGTGGAAGCGTACAGACTACACATGGCCTTGCACATGGTTTGCTCCGAGAACAACAGGCGAGGGCGCATTCAAGACAGCCTACGATGTAATGAACAACTGGGGCGCAAACCACGGCGCTATAAGCTACGGTCACATAGGCGCAGACCTTATCACACTCTGCTCTATGCTGAGAATACCCGTTGCTATGCACAACGTACCCGAAAAGGATATATTCCGTCCTGCCGCTTGGAACGCATTCGGTATGGATAAGGAAGGTCAGGACTTCAGAGCTTGCAACGCTTACGGTCCTATGTACCGCAACATAAGATAAGGCGGCAGTATGAAAAACGTACTTGCCATTGACTTCGGTGCGTCAAGCGGAAGAGCCGTTATCGGCTCTTTTGACGGCACTGTAATAAAACTCACAGAGATCCACCGCTTTTCAAACGATCCCGTGATACTCGGAAAGACAATGTACTGGGATTTTCTCCGCCTGTTCCACGAGATAAAGCAGTCACTTATAAAATCAAAGGAATACGGCGAGATAGACAGCATTGCGATAGATACATGGGGCGTTGACTTCGGCCTGATCGACAAATCGGGAAGACTGCTCGAAAACCCTGTGCATTACCGTGACAGCAGGACAGCAGGCACTTCGGACTACAGCAAGCGTTTTATTGACCATAACAGGCTGTACGAAAAGACAGGCATTCAGATAATGGAAATAAACACGGCATTCCAGCTTTTAAGCATAATAAGAAATCGCTCCGAACTGCTTGACAGAGCCGACAAGATGCTTATGATGCCCGACCTGTTCGCATATTATCTCGGTGCAAAGCCCGTTGCGGAAATGTCAATAGCGTCAACCACACAGCTTTTTGACGCAAATACTAAAACGTGGTCGGAAGAATGCTGTGAACGTCTTAAAATTAAGCATTCGCTTCTGCCCGAAATAGTAGCCGGCGGAACGGTAGTCGGAACACTGTCCGATGAGATCTGCAAGGAACTTGATATAAAGCCCGCAAAGATAATCGCCGCCTGCGGTCACGATACTCAAAGTGCGATGGTCGCAGTACCCGCAGTCGAAAAGGACTTTGCTTTCCTGTCGTGCGGAACGTGGTCGCTTCTCGGCACAGAGCTTGACGCTCCCGTAATAAGCGAAAAATCCGCAAAGCTCAACGTTTCAAACGAAACCGGCTACGGTGCAAAGACATCGTTCTTAAAAAACATAATCGGTCTGTGGCTCATTCAGGAGAGCCGCCGTCAGTGGATAAGAGAGGGCAGGCAGTACACCTTTGCCGAACTTGAGGATATGGCGAGAAAAGCCCAGCCGTTCAGGTGCTTTATAGATGTTGACACTCCCGAATTTACCCCTGCAGGCAACATTCCCGAAAGAATAAAGGAATATTGCAAAAAAACAGGTCAGTATGTTCCCGAAAATGACGGCGAGGTTATGCGCTGTATCTATGAGAGCCTTGCGATGAAGTACCGCACAGCCGTGAACGAGCTTGAGGATTGCACAAACAAGAAGTTTTCAAAGCTATATATGGTCGGCGGCGGAACAAAGGATAAATTCCTGTCGGAGCTTACCGCAGATTCGCTCGGCATAGAGGTTTCAAGCGGACCTGTCGAGGCGACATCCTACGGCAATATAGCAATTCAGCTTATAGCTGACGGGGAGATAAGGGATATAGAAACGGCAAGAAAGATTATAGCCGCTTCGGAAAAGCTATGTACATTTGCTCCCGAAAATACAGCCGAATGGAACAAATACTATAAAATTTATCTTGAGAAGGTGAAATAATGCTTAAGAATATTCCTGCGATATTATCGCCCGAACTGCTCAAGACCCTTTGTGAAATGGGTCACAGCGACAGAATAATAATAGCAGACGGCAACTTCCCTGCCGAGAGTATGGGTAAAAACTGCAAGGTTATCCGTGCAGACGGTCACGGCGTACCCGAACTGCTTGATGCGATACTGACGCTGTTCCCTCTTGATACTTACGTTGAAAAACCTGTAAATCTTATGCAGGTAATGCCGGGTGACACAGCAAAAACTCCTATATGGGACGAATACAAAGCAATAGTCACAAAGCACGACGAAAGAGGAAACAACGCTATCGGTCAGATAGAACGTTTTGAATTCTATGAACAGGCAAAGACCGCCTATGCAATAATCGCAACAGGCGAAAAAGCCGTATACGCAAACATAATGCTCCAGAAGGGCGTTGTTTAAGCATACAGCAGCAACTTGAAAGGATATAAATATGTACGAAGAAATTAAAGAACAAATGGTAGACATCTGCCACAAGCTCTGGCAGAAGGGCTGGGTTGCCGCAAATGACGGCAACGTAACCGTAAAGGTTGGCGAGGGCAAGTATCTTGCGACGCAGACAGGTGTCAGCAAGGCATTCATCACTCCCGAAAAGATAGGTCTTATTGATGATGACTTCAACATACTTGAAGCCGCTGAGGGCTTCCGTCCCTCGTCAGAGGTAAAGATGCACCTGAGATGCTACAAGGAGCGTCCCGACGTAGGCGCAGTAGTTCACGCTCATCCTCCCGTTTCAACAGGCTTTGCGTGCGCTCATCTGCCTATGGATGATTACTGCATGATAGAAACTGTAATCGGAGTAGGCTCAATACCGCTCACTCCCTACGGCACACCCTCAACCTATGAAGTACCCGAAGCAATCGCTCCTTACTTAAAGGATCACGATTGTATGCTCCTTGAAAACCACGGTGCTCTGACAGTAGGCGCAGACCTTATCACAGCATACTACAGAATGGAAACAATGGAGCTTCAGGCCCACATTTCTCTTGTTGCACGTCTGCTCGGCGGTGTAAAGGATATTACTCCCGACAATATCGACAGACTTATCGGTATGAGAGAGCAATACGGCGTTACAGGCAAGCATCCCGGTTACAAGAAATACCTTTAATGTGACTTTTACATATATTTCCCGTGTCAAATGTAAAACTTTTGTGAAAAGTGTTGCATTTTTTGACCAAAGGTAGTATAATGAATACAGCAAACGGAAATATATATATTCCGTGCTTTAAATTCAAAGAACAGGATGGTAAAAACCAATGGCTAATCGTTTTATACTTAACGAAACTTCATATTTCGGCGCAGGCGCAAGAGAAAACCTCGTTCCCGAGCTTACAGGCAGAGGACTTAAAAAGGTAATGTTCGTTACCGATAAGGTACTGCTTGAATGCGGAGTAGCTACAAAGGTTACGGCAGAGCTTGACAAGGCAGGAATCGCCTATGAAATATACAGTGACGTTAAGGCAAACCCCACAGTTGCAAATGTTCAGACAGGTGTTGCAAAGTTCAAGGAGATGGGCGCTGACTCACTCGTAGCTGTAGGCGGCGGCTCAGTTATGGATACAGCTAAGGCTGTAGGCATCATTATAGCTAACCCCGACTTTGCGGATGTTGTATCGCTTGAGGGCGTTGCAGACACAAAGAACAAGAGCGTTCCGCTGATTGCACTTCCCACAACATCGGGTACAGCGGCAGAGGTTACTATCAACTACGTTATCACAGACGAAGCAAACAAGAAGAAGATGGTTTGCGTAGATCCCAAGGATATTCCCGTAGTAGCTATCGTAGACAGCGATCTTATGATGGGTATGCCAAAGGGTCTGTGTGCGTCTACAGGTATGGACGCACTGACACACGCTATCGAAGGATATATCACAAAGGGTGCGTGGGAGCTGTCCGATATGGTTGAGCTTCGTGCTATCGAGCTTATCGCAGGCTCACTGTACGACAGCGTTCAGGGCGACCCCAAGGCAAGAGAAACTATGGCACTTGCACAGTACATAGCCGGTATGGGCTTCTCGAACGTAGGTCTTGGTATCGTTCACTCAATGGCTCACCCTCTCGGTGCATTCTACGATACACCCCACGGTGTTGCAAACGCACTTCTGCTCCCCTACGTTATGGAATATAACGCAGAAAGCCCCGCAAAGCCTAAGTACAAGGCTATAGCAAAGGCTATGGGCGTACAGGGTACAGAGAATATGACAGATGAAGAAGGCGTAAAGGCTGCAGTTGAAGCTGTACGCAAGCTGTCACTGTCGATAAACATTCCTCAGAAGCTCCACGAGATCAACGTCAAGGAAGAAGACCTCAAGGATCTGTCCGTAGCCGCATTCAACGATGTATGCACAGGCGGTAATCCCAGAGAAACAAACTCCGATGAGATTCTCGAAATCTACAAGAAAGCATTCTGATAAAACGGTTTTTAGAGCAATAACATCAGACCCCTCCGTGAAAACGGAGGGGTCAAGTTTTTCAAAAACGTTTATTATTAAGGCATATGTTCATCTGCTTATTGCCGGAAACGCCTATATCTTTTTCGGTTGACTTGAAAAACATTCCAACAGGTGTATTGCTATCAAACTTTCCTGCCACCTCATTATCAGTGTTAAATACAGTAAAACGTGCCCCTGTCTGATGATACATCAATCTAGGAGTACCATCATCATTTACAACCTTGCTTGCTGTTTCGGGAGAATTCTGCCAATCCCCGAACCAACGAATAAACTGTCTTGATTTTAAAACTGTATCAATTTTCCTATTGACATTAAAGGAGATATGACGTATAATGATATTAGAGCCAACGTTATTGGGTTGGGGGGGCAATTGGAGCCCCAGCGGCACCAATAATGATTGGGCTCTTTTTTTATCCAAATAATAAAAACCAACTTGATTGTTAGCTTCTAAAGCTAAGGCTTTACTCAGCATATTGCTTATATTGTTTTTGTCGTAATAACTGACAATGAGATTAGCATCTATAGAATCAGAGCCTTGGGAGATTTCTGCATCTACCTCAATAGGTGCAATTACCCGTTTACCGTTTATAGATAAATCGACAAAAGCAATTACTCTTTGTGAAATATATTGCACTTGATTTGATAATCCGACTACTCAGGATTCGAATAAGATGACGATTTTTCCAATACAAAAAGCCCTGAGCGTTTGCTCAGGGCTTTGTGATTATGTCGGTATAATTACTTAACCATTGAAGCAACTTCTGCTGCGAAGTCGTCTTCCTTCTTCTGAATTCCTTCGCCCTTTTCGAAACGAACAAATTCAACAACCTTGATGTTCTTGCCAACAGATGCGATGAACTTAGCAACTGTGAGGTTAGGATCCTTAACATAGGGCTGATCGAGTAAGCAGATTTCTTCTGCGAACTTTCTCATTCTGCCGTCAACGATCTTCTCAAGAACGTTCTGGGGCTTGGGCTTAGCAGACTGCTCATTTTCGTTCTGAACGAGCTTGAGCTGTACTTCCTTCTCAGCTTCGATAACAGAAGCGGGAACGTCAGCCTGTGCAACAAACTGAGGAGCGCTTGCTGTAATCTGGAGAAGAAGATCCTTAGCGCAAGCCTTAACAGCGTCGCTGTCAACATCGTCAGCTTCGATCTTGATCATAGAGCCGATGATAGAGCCGCCGCCGTTGTGTGTGTAAGCAAAGAGATTGCCTGTCATTCTCTTGAAACGACGAATCTGAATGTTTTCACCAATTGTTGCGATTCTCTCTGTGAGAATATCGCCAATCTTCTCTGTCTGACCTGCGGGAACAACTTCCTTAAGTGCGTCTACATCTGCAACATCATTATCAATGATTGTGTTTGCTACGAGCTCAACGAACTCGATGAATCTGTCTGTCTTAGCGGCAAAGTCTGTTTCAACGTTGATTTCTACTACAACGCCGACCTTCTTAGCCTCGTCGATCTTTGTATATACAAGACCTTCTGCAGCAATTCTGCCTGACTTCTTAGCGGCCTTTGCAAGGCCCTTTTCACGAAGATTCTTGATAGCGGCATCTACATCGCCGTTTGTTTCTTCAAGCGCTCTCTTGCAGTCCATCATACCGCAGTTTGTAAGTTCTTTTAACTGCTTTACTGCCTGTGCTGAAATAGCCATGGTAATTCTCCTTTATATTTATATTCGTTACTTATTATTCTTCTGTAGCTTCTGCTTCAGCCTCAGCAACCTCTTCAGTTACGTCAGCCTGACCCTGTCTTGCTTCGATGATAGCGTCAGCCATAGCGCCTGCAATCAGCTTAACTGCACGGATAGCGTCATCGTTACCGGGGATAACATAGTCGATCTCATCGGGGTCGCAGTTTGTATCTACGATAGCTACTACGGGGATACCGAGCTTCTTTGCTTCTGATACTGCAATCTTTTCCTTGCGGGGATCTACAACGAACAGAGCGCTGGGGAGCTTCTTCATGTTCTTGATACCGCCGAGGAACTTCTCAAGCTTTTCGATCTCGAGGTTAAGCTTAACAACTTCCTTCTTGGGAAGAAGATCGAATGTACCGTCGCTCTCCATTGTGTGAAGCTGTTCAAGTCTCTTGATTCTCTTCTCGATGGTCTTGAAGTTTGTCATCATACCGCCGAGCCATCTTGCGTTTACATAGTGAGCGTTTGCTCTGAGTGCTTCTTCCTTGATTGAATCAGCAGCCTGCTTCTTTGTACCTACGAACAGAACCTCGCCGCCTTCAGCTGCAACTTCGTGAATGAAGTTATAAGCTTCGTCAAGCTTCTTTACTGTCTTCTGGAGATCGATAATATAGATACCGTTTCTCTCTGTGAAAATGTAGGGTGCCATTTTGGGGTTCCATCTTCTTGTCTGGTGACCGAAGTGAACGCCTGCTTCTAAGAGCTGCTTCATTGATACTACTGCCATGGTAGTGTCCTCCTTGATTTTTGGTTTTTTTCCTCCGCTACGCTGATGCGTTCAAGCTCGTGAGCACCGCAGAACGCTATACATAACGTGTGGATTTGCTGTTCAACAGTCTTTTTTCATTCAACAGCCTTATTATTATATCATAATAGGAGCTTCAAATCAATATTCGTACTGAAAATTTTCATTGTGCTATTTAAACAAATTTTTGAGAAATCCGCCTTTTCGTTTTGGCTGATACGGAAAATCGCATCCTACAAGTATCGTATCCTCTCCGATTATCTCAATATCCGACCAATTGATGAATATATCTTCCTCCCTGCCGAAAATGCCGAAGCAACGGCTTTTGCCGTAAACGATGATACGGCAGATCTTTGCCGAGCAGGAGTCAATCTCAACATCATCGACAAAGCCTATACGACAGCCCGATTTTATGCTGATTACCTCTTTGCATCTTATGTCGCTGAAATGGCACATCATAACACACCACCGCCTTGTTTCCGGATTGTTTTATGATATGCCGCAAAACGTATCCATATACCATTAATACACGGATAAGCTAATATACGGATAAGCGCAAATCGACACGCATAAATATAACGCCGACAATGCGGCGCTGTATTTATTCTGATTTTGCGGGAATATGCTTTTTGATAGCCTCGAAGCTTTCCTCGCTTATAACATGCTCAATACGACAGGCGTCCTCGACTGCAATCTTCTCGTCTACTCCGAGCGCCGTGAGCCATTTTGTAAGGAGCGTATGACGCTCATACATTTTATTTGCTATTTCACTGCCCTTTTCGGTAAGCTCAATGTAGCCCTTTGAGTCAACGGTAACATATCCGTTCATTCTCAGATTCTTCATAGCCACGCTTATGCTGGGCTTTGAATAATCAAAATAATTTACTATATCTATTGACCTTACATTGCCAAGCTGTTTACTTAATATAAGTACGGATTCGAGGTAGTCCTCTGCCGATTCGTGTATCTGCATAACGAATTCCTTTCCTGCCTTTTGCAAGCATTAACATATTTTTATAAGTATAACACGTTTTCTGGGGATTTTCAAGTATCAACGTTCAACTTTTACAGCAAATATTTCAGCCGGAATTTGCCGTAACGATGAACTTATTCAAGACAATCCGATGAAAAACGGCTGAAAATGCACTTAAAACAGCCTGTACTTTACTAATTGACAACAATAAAGTGAAAATGCAAGTTTATTTTTGTGAATTTTCACCTTGACAAACTTGCAAAACCGTGTTAATATAAGCGAGTAAAGATAAATGTGTATGTTCAAAAGCATACAAATCAGTACAAGGAGAGATTCAAAATGAAGAATTTTAAAAGAGTTCTTGCAATGACAACTGCCGCAGTTATGGCAGTAACAGCATTTGCAGGTTGTTCATCCAACAGCGCAAACAGCGGTAATGTTGGCGGCTCAACAAACGTAGCCGAAGGCGAAAAGACAATCGTTATCGGCGGAAGCGGCCCTCTTACAGGCGATGCCGCTCAGTACGGTGTAGGCGTTAAGAACGCTATCCAGCTTGCAGTAAATGAAGTAAACGCTGCAGGCGGCGTAAACGGCAACAAGCTGAAGCTTGTATTCGAAGACGATGAGGCTGACTCAGGCGATAAGGCAGTTAATGCTTACAACACACTGAAGGATCAGGGTATGCAGATATTCCTCGGCACAGTTACAACAGCTTCATGCCTTGCTGTAGTCGACAAGTCAAAGCAGGACAACATATTCCAGTTCACACCCTCTGCATCTGCACAGGACGTTATCGCTAACGACAACTGCTTCCAGATCTGCTTCACAGATCCTAACCAGGGTAAAGTATCTGCTGACTATATAGCAGACAACAAGGTTGCTACAAAGATCGGCGTTATCTACGACAGCTCAGACGCTTATTCTTCGGGTATCTACAACGCATTCAAGACAGAGGCCGCTGCAAAGGGTCTTGAGCTTGTTTCCGAACAGTCATTCACAAAGGACAGCAAGACAGACTTCTCTGCTCAGATAGCTGACTGCAAGAACAAGGGCGCAGAGCTTGTGTTCCTTCCGATCTACTATCAGCAGGCTTCACTTATCCTCACACAGAGCAAGAACGCAGGCTTCGCACCCAAGTTCTTCGGTTGCGACGGTCTTGACGGTCTTACATCTATCAAGAACTTCGATACTTCACTCGCAGAAGGCGTTATGTTCTTAACACCTTTCGCAGCAGATTCAAAGGATCAGGCTACACAGGACTTTGTTAAGGCTTATAAGGCAGCTTACAATGACGAAACTCCCAACCAGTTCGCAGCAGACGCTTATGACGGCGTAAAGATTCTTGCAAAGCTCATCGAAAGCCAGAAAATCACAGGCGATATGAGCGCATCAGACATCTGCGAAAAGCTCAAGGCAGGTATCACAGCAGCTGATTTCAGCTATGACGGTCTTACAGGTACAGGCATGAAGTGGAATGCCAACGGCGAAGTTTCAAAGTCACCTAAGGCTGTTGTTATCAAGGACGGCAACTACGCTGCTCTTGACAACTGATAACCGGTATACAATATAAATCATTTTAAGACCCGACAGGCTCCGGCTTGTCGGGTTTTGAATTTTATGCAAAAAAATGTTGCAAACGGTTATGCCGTGTGATATAATAAATAGTATTAGAACTTCACTAAGGAAGGATGTTATAAATGGGTTTTCTCAATAACCTCATAAACGGCATAAGCCTTGGCAGCATATATGCCGTAATCGCACTCGGCTATACGCTGGTATACGGCATAGCCAAAATGCTTAACTTTGCTCACGGCGATGTAATCATGGTCGGCGGATATGTAATTTTCTATTCGATGACCTCTTTCAGTATCAATCCGTACCTTTCCGTACTTATTGCGGTTATCGTATGTACCGTACTCGGTATCGTGATTGAAAAGGTTGCGTACAAGCCCTTAAGACAGGCGACCTCGCTGTCTGTACTTATCACTGCAATAGGCGTAAGCTATTTCCTTCAGAATTCAGCGTTGCTCCTGTTCGGTGAAAAGCCCGTTAACTTCACCTCGGTAGTAAATGTTCCGAGTATATCGCTCTTTGACGGACAGGTGGTCATCACAGGTGAAGCGATAGTCGCTATCATCGTTTCGATACTTATCGTTATCGGCCTTTCGCTCTTCATAAACAAGACGAAAAGCGGCCGTGCGATGCTTGCGGTATCGGAAGATAAGGATGCGGCACAGCTTATGGGCATAAACATAAACAGAACCATCTCACTTACTTTTGCCATCGGTTCAGGACTTGCGGCGATTGCCGGCGCACTTCTCTGCTCGGCTTATCCGACGCTTCAGAACACAACAGGCGCAATGCCCGGTATCAAGGCTTTCGTTGCGGCGGTATTCGGCGGTATCGGTTCGGTACCCGGTGCTATGATTGGCGGTATCCTGATCGGTGTTATCGAAATACTCGGCAGAGCATACATTTCACCTCAGCTCTCCGACGCTATCGTTTTTGCAGTGCTTATTCTCGTTCTTATCATAAAGCCTACGGGAATACTTGGCAAGAAGGTAAGAGAAAAAGTATAATTACAGAAGGGATTGGTTTTTGTGAATAATAAAACAGCCTTGGCAAAAACGAAAATGCTGAAGCCGCAGACAAAAAAGAGCTTCACGACATATATAATGGTTACGCTTGCCTTTGTTATAATGATGATTCTTTCATCGACAGGCAACGTTTCAAGTCAGATAGACGGACTTTTAGTTCCGCTTTGCGTATACTCGATACTCGCAGTATCGCTCAACCTCACGGTAGGTATACTCGGTGAGCTTAGCTTAGGACAGGCAGGCTTTATGTGCGTAGGTGCCTATGCCAGCGCACTGTTTTCGATAGCTACAAAAGAAACGATACTTGTCGAATGGGTACGTTTTCCGCTCGCTATACTTGTCGGCGGTATCTTCGCCGCTATATTCGGCATACTGATAGGAATCCCCGTATTAAGACTCAACGGCGACTATCTTGCTATCGTAACGCTTGCATTCGGTGAAATAATCAAGAACGTATTTGCGGCGCTCTATGTCGGTATCGACAGCAAGGGTCTTCATATCGCACTCAATCAGGCAGATATGAATCTTGAAGCAGACGGCACCGAAATAATAAGAGGAGCACTCGGAGTAAAGGGCGTACCGAATGATTCTTCATTCGTTGTAGGCTTCTTCCTGCTTCTTATAACGCTTATCATCTCTTATAACTACATCAACTCAAGAACAGGCAGAGCGGTAAAGGCTATCCGTGACAACTCAATAGCCGCAGAATCCGTAGGCCTTAACATAACGAAGTACAAGCTGATAACATTTGCACTCACTGCTTTCCTTGCAGGTATAGCAGGCGCTCTGTACTCACACAACTACGCTACATTACAGGCCTCAAAGTTCGACTACAACCTGTCGATACTGATTCTGGTATTCGTTGTTCTCGGCGGTATCGGTAATATCAGAGGCAGTGTTATTGCGGCTGTTGTACTTACTCTTATCCCCGAGCTTCTCAGAAGCATCAACAGCTACAGAATGCTCATCTACTCAATCGTTCTTATCGTTATGATGATACTCACATCAAACGAAAAGGCAAGAACATTTATCGTAACGAATTTCGGAAAGCTCAAAGGTATGGTGCTGAAGATTTTCAAACGTAAAGACACGGCTGAAAAGGAGGTCAAGTAATTATGGCACTTCTTGAAGTAAAGAATTTAGGAATATCATTCGGCGGTCTGAGAGCTGTTGACGAATTCAATGTTTCAATCGAAAAGGGCGAGCTTTACGGCCTTATCGGTCCTAACGGCGCAGGTAAGACTACCGTGTTCAATATGCTGACAGGAGTATACAAGCCCTCTAAGGGTGTTATCACTCTTGACGGTGAAAACATAACAGGAAAATCTACAAGAGATATAAACCGTGCAGGTATCGCCCGTACATTCCAGAATATAAGACTGTTCAAGGAAATGAGCGTACTTGATAACGTTAAGGTCGGACTTCACAACCACTACAAGTACAGCACTGCAGAGGGTGTGTTCAGACTTCCCCGTTTCTTCTCGACAGAAAAGGAAATGGATAAGAAGGCAATGGAGCTGCTCCACGTTTTTGAACTTGACGATAAAGCTGATTTCTTAGCGTCAAACCTGCCCTACGGCGACCAGAGAAAGCTTGAAATAGCAAGAGCGCTTGCCACAGAGCCTAAGCTGTTACTGCTTGACGAGCCTGCCGCAGGTATGAACCCTAACGAAACGGTAGAGCTTATGAATACGATTCGTTTTGTAAGAGATAACTTTGATATGACCGTTCTTCTTATCGAGCATGATATGACGCTTGTATCGGGTATATGCGAAAAGCTGTCTGTACTTAACTTCGGTCAGCTTTTATGTCAGGGTAACACTTCCGACGTTCTTAACAATCCGGAAGTTATCACGGCATATCTCGGAGAATAAGGGGGACTGCAAAATGGCAATGCTTGAGATCAAGGATCTTTATGTAAATTACGGAATGATAGCCGCCCTCAAGGGCATATCATTTGAAGTAAACGAGGGCGAGGTTATCGCACTTATCGGTGCAAATGGCGCAGGTAAGACCACCACGCTCCACACAATAACGGGACTTCTCCACGCTAAGAGTGGCTCTATTACATTCAACGGCGTTGAGCTTACCAAAACACCCGCTCACAAGATAGTTGAAATGGGCATAGCTCACGTTCCGGAGGGCAGACGTATATTCCAGAACCTCACTGTTCTTGATAACCTTAAGCTCGGCGCTTTCACACGCAAGGATAAGGAAAATATAAGCAAGGACATTGAGATGGTATATGAGCGTTTCCCTCGTCTTGCAGAAAGAAAAACTCAGATAGCAGGTACTCTTTCGGGCGGCGAACAGCAGATGCTGGCTATGGGCAGAGCGCTGATGTCGAAGCCCAAGATTATCGTAATGGATGAGCCTTCAATGGGTCTTTCGCCTATCTTTGTAAGCAATATTTTCGATATAATCCAGACTATAAGAGAAACAGGAACCACTGTTCTGCTGGTTGAACAGAATGCGAAAAAAGCACTTTCGATTGCAGACAGGGCTTATGTTCTTGAAACAGGTAAGATTTCACTTTCGGGCAAGGCGTCCGATCTTATCAATGACGCTTCGGTAAAGAAGGCTTATCTCGGAGAATAAGGAGGAGCTTATGGGACGTATTATTACAATCGCAAGAGGAATGGGAAGCGGCGGCAAGACTATAGGAAAAATGCTTGCCAAGGAGCTTGACATTCCGTACTATGATAAAGAGATAATCAGAATGGCAAGTGATGAAAGCGGCATCAACGAGAAGCTTTTCGGCAGAGTTGACGAGAAGATAAAGAATACTATCTTCAACCATGAGGAAATCTATGACGGCGAGCTTTTAGAGCCTGACCATAAGGATTTCACCTCCGACCGTAATCTGTTCAATTACACCGCAAAGATAATAACCGATATTGCCGACAGCGGAAAATCTGCCGTGATAGTAGGCAGATGTGCGGACTTTGTGTTAAAGGGTCGCAAGGATGTTGTAAAGCTGTTCATCTATTCCGATACCGAAACCGCCATCAAGAATGTATACGACAGATACGGACTTGACGGCAAGGACGCTATGAAGCTTATCGAAAAGAAAGACAAGGAACGCAGTGAGTATTACCGCCACTATACAGGCCGTGACTGGACAGACGCAAGAAATTATAACCTCTGCCTTGATACAAGCAGTATGAGCTATGATAAGTGCGTTGAGATAGTAAAGGCTTATATGGCTGTGCTTGACAAGTAAGCATGGATAATGTACTGCAACTTTTACAGACGGTTATAGTTATCTGCATTGTACTTTCAGCTTTGTTGCTTATTTCTCTCGATATATTCTATAAAGGCAGAAAAAAACATATACGGGTGATATTCAAACGGATAACAAAGCACGGAGGACTTAATTCCAACCGTTCAAAATGGACATACAGCAACAATTATACTGTTGACTGCAAATATCCCGACAGTGAAAAGCTGCACACATTCAGATGTGAAAAAACTGTCTTTGATTTATTGAATGAAGGTAAAAGCTACTGTGTAAGAGTAAAACTCAGACAGATAATAAAAATCTATAAGAAGTAAAGCAAGGCTGTTGCGTTTTCGCAACAGCCTCATTATTTTTATCTTTTTCTTGCATATCCACTTTCGCTGTGATACAATAATCATAGGACGAAAGGAAAAGGACTATGAGCAATATTACATACGAATATATAAGACGCAACAAGGACATAAGGACATATATAAGCAGTGCGGACGATGCACTGAGCAGTATCGGATATACCGAACATTCGCTTGCCCACGTTGAGCGTGCGGCAGACACGGCATATATGATACTAAGCACTCTCGGCTACCCCGAAAGAGACTGTGAGCTGGCACAGATAGCGGCGTATATGCACGATATAGGCAATGTGGTAAACCGCAACGACCACGCACACAGCGGTGCGATAATGGCATTTCGACTGCTTGACAAGCTCGGAATGCCTGCAAGTGAAATCGCACTTATAATTTCCGCTATCGGAAATCACGATGAAAGCACGGCAAGCCCCGTCAATGCGGTAGCGGCGGCACTTATAATAGCGGACAAGTCCGATGTAAGACGTTCAAGAGTACGTCCTGCCGAGCAGGAAAAGCAAAGTCACGGTGAAGCGTTATCCGATATTCACGACAGAGTAAATTATGCCGTTGAAAAGTCTGAAGTATATTTTTCAAAAGACAAGAAAAATCTTATACTTGACCTTACTATCGACCTTTCGATAAGCTCGGTGATGGAATATTTCGAGATTTTTCTGACACGAATGGCTCTGTGCCGAAAAGCCGCAGAAGCGCTTGGTGTCAAATTCAGCGTAGTTATAAACAAAAACAGGATTCTTAAGGAGTAGATATGGCATACGATAATTCAAATGTAAAACCGCCTATAATCGATCTGCTTTATCCGAGCGAGGAACAGCGCAGAGCCTGCCTTAAGCGAAAGGCTCAGATAGAACAGCTGCCGACCGAATTTGAGAAAGATTTAATGTTAGCGCAGCTGTCAGAACAGCTGACCCCGCACAATCAGTACAAGATGACGGCGATACTCGGTGAGCTGTGCGACGATATTTCGGTAGCTGAATACAGACTTGATATAATAGACGATCTGCTTGCGGATTCTGCGCTTACCGCCACTTTGCGTAAGGTCGTTGACAAGATGCTCGTAAACGACAGGACAAATATATATAAGCTGACAACACCCGACAGCTTTACTGTGCTTGACACTGCCCTTACCGCCTTCGAATCATATTGCGAATGTATGGAGATACTGCATAAGCTGTATGAAGAAAAATCATCCGGTATCAGATCCGCCGGTCTTAAAAAGCTGTTTGATTTCTTTGAGGGGCATTACAACAGCAAGCATTATAAGAAGCTGAAGGCCGAGTCGGAAGAACTGCGAAGTGCTATGACCGGCAAGATCCGCAGTGCGACTATCGGCATAAACTTTGATGAAAACCTCGTTCCGATCTCAATGGGTCTTGTCGGCTTTTCCGATAAGATGTACGAAGACAGCGGAACTGTGATAGACAGAATTTTAAGCTTCGGCTCAAAAAGCAACGATCATAAAGTTATGCGTGACCTGCACGAGCGTTTTGACGATCCGCAATCGGCAAAGCGTGAGGAGATAGTGAACAATCTTGACAGAGCATTGTTTGCTGAGCTTGATAAGGTAACAAAGAAATACGTTAATTCGATTGACGATATACTTAATGAATACCGTGCGATAGGCTTTGAGGATATGTACGCTATAGAGTATCAGCTTGACTTTTACAGCGGTGCGGTCATGATGATTGAAAATGTACGCTCAAAGGGTCTTGAAATGTGCCGCCCGACGCTTCTCCCAAAAGCTCAGAGAAAAGCGAATATAAAAGGTCTTTTCGACCCGATATATTTCAAGGAGGCTAATGTCTGGAATTTATCCAACAAGCCGCAAAAGCAGGTCGTAACAAACGATATAACATTTGACGAAAACGCAGGCTTCTATCTGCTTACAGGAGCGAACAACGGTGGTAAGACCACATTTGTCCGTGCGGTCGGAATATGTCAGGTAATGGCTCAGGCAGGACTTTATGTTCCTGCAAGCAGCTGTGAAATATCGCTTGTAGACTGTGTATATACACATTTCCCCAAGGAAGAACAGGTAGGTATAGACGCCAGCCGTTTCACTACCGAGGTAAAGGAATTCAAGGCGATAAGCGACTGTATAACAAATCACAGCCTGCTTTTAATGAACGAATCCATACAAAGCACCACTCCGCAGGAATGTACCGACATAGCCGCTCAGCTTATGCGTATTTTCTGCATTATCGGTGTAAGAGGCATATTTGCGACCCACCTCACTCCGCTTGCAAAGGCGGCGCTTGAGCTTAATTCCGACCCTCAGCTAAACACAAGAGCCGAAAGCATAACGGTAACCGTTGACGAAGCCACAGGCGAACGCAGATATAAAATCAAGAAAGGTCTGCCGGGAGCTAACAGCTACGCTTCAACGATATTTGAAAAATACGGGCTTGATATAAAAGCACTTGAAAAGAAAGCCGAAAAAATGAATCATTGACGCAAAAAGCGTGTGTGGCAAGCCACACACGCTTTTGTTGTTATTATATAGGGAAAATTAAAGTGTAGAACCGAAGTCGCTTACCAGTATCTGACCATTGATAGGCTTTGCCTCGTCAGAAGCCATAAACAGGATAATGCCTGCAACCTGCTCTGCCGTGCATGAGCCAACTCTTAAATCATTGTGCTTTGACATTGCGGTGATCATATCAACGTCAAGGTCATTTGAAGCGTTTGCTGTCATAGGTGTGAGAATATTTCCCGGGCAAATAGCATTGCAACGGATATGCTTGTCTGCATAGCGCATTGCTGTGTGCTTTGTGATGCCGACAATAGCCGCCTTTGACGCAACATAAGCCGCACCGCCGCAGCCCATTACACCGGCAACCGATGCAACGTTTACGATAGATGCCCATTCCTTCATGTATTTCAGAGCGGCACGCATACAATACATAGTGCCCTTTTCATTTGTATTAACGATTCTGTCAAGATCATCGTCATTGAAACGGTCGATAGGCTTCAGTCCGCTCTCAAGAACACCTGCGTTATTTACAAGAATATCAATCTTGCCGAACGCTTCTACAGCCTTATCCATAAGATTTTCACAAGCCGCCTTGTCGGAAATGTCAGTGGGAACTGCAAGAACCGTGCCGCCCTCAGCCTTTATCTTATCGGCAACCGCATTAAGAGGTTCAATACGACGTGCAGATATAACTACCGTTGCACCCTCTTTTGCAAATGCAAGTGCTGTCGCCTCGCCGACACCGGAGTTTGCACCTGTGATTACAGCTACTTTTCCTTTTAAACGATCCATATTCTTATCCTCCTGAGATTTAAGTATTTGCTTATTGCAGTAAGCAATTATACTACTATTTTAACAAAAAATCAAGAGTTTTTATAAAACTTTCAGAGATATTACACAAACAAAAATAATTATGTTACTGTTGTCGGTATTTACTTATTTTTAATATCGTTAAGAAGTGCTATAATCTTTCCGAAACCGAACAGGAACAACGAGCCTGTCAGAAATGCGCCCCAGCAAATAATTGCAGAAGCCCAGTTGAATTCACGCATCCCTCCACCATCTTTGCTATTTCAGAAAAATAAGCGTCTGTCCGTCATTTGCAAGCACAGGCTGTATATAGTCTATTCTCGGCGATTTAAACTCCCTGCGCACCATCTGCTGAAGTACGTTTCCGTTATTGCACCCGTGCGTCACACGAAGCTCCACACTGCCCTGCGGCGCATTTCTTATTGTCATGACCAGCTTGTTTCGTGCCTCGTCCTTTGTCATCCGGTGCAGGTCAACTGTTATTATCCGCATATTTGTCCCTTTCAAAAAGGCAATGATAAAATCACTGCCTTTTTAACGTATTTATTCGGCACTGCTGTTTTTCGACTGAGCAATGTCCTTTTTCAGTTCATCAAGGATAGCTGTATCGGATTTAAGACCGTCTACCGTATATTCACCGTTTGATGCGGAAATAAGAGCGTCCTTTAAAAGCGGGTATCTCCATTCAAGATTACGCCTGTCGAACAGCCCGAACAGCTCACCGCTTCCTAAAAACGCATCGTTATCCCACCATACGCACGGAACACCTATCGTTTTCATCTTTGTAACATAATACTTAGCCCATTCTGCACGATATTTTTCGTTATCCTTGCTTCTGGCACCGAATTCACCTATAATGACAGCCTGACCTTTGTCTGTAAACAGAGTTTTCAGCATATCGGCAAGATTATCTATATCGCTTGTAAATCCTTCCTTGCAGGCTACCCACTTGTTCGACCTCTTATTGTCCGAGAGCGCAAAGTTGTACGGGATATATGCGTGTACCGAAACAATCAGTTTATCGTCGTTTTCAGGGATCTTAAGTGCCTTAAGTGCAACCTCGCTTGACGATGCGGCATAACCCGGTATCATAAGATGACGGAGCTTGTTGTTGCCGCCAAGACTGCGGATAGTAGATACAAAGTCTGCGTCCAGCTTGTTTACAACTTCTCTTGTAGCGTCACTGCCGCCTGTCCATTCCTCGTCAGAGCCGATAACACGGGGTTCGTTAAGTCCCTCAAAGATAAGATGTTCGTCGTAGTTTTCAAAATAGTTGCCTATCTGCGTCCATACTTTTTTAAGCCTGTCGCTTGCCGCCTCATAGTTATCCTCTGTGGGATAGTGCCATGTTTCGTGATGCATGTTGAGGATAACATACATATCATTTTCCATGCCGTAATCAACTATCTCTTTTACACGGGCAAACCATTCATCGCTTATCTTATACTCAGGAGCTTCGCCTGTGCTCCAGTCCCACGTTGTGGGAACACGCAAAACATTGAAGCCTGCTTTCTTGATCTCATCGATCATTTCCTTTGTAGTATCGGGGTTGCCCCACGATTTTTCAATCGCTCCCGGAGCCTGTCCCCTGTTGATTTCGTTTCCGCCGTCAAGCGTGTTGCCGAGGCTCCAGCCTATCTTCATATCCTTTACAAGTTCAACCGAACTTATATCCTTGATTTCTCCCTGATGAGCCGTTGACGAGCCGTTGCTCGTATTGTCTGCGGATTGCGTACCTGATGTGTTGCTGTCACTGCATCCGCTTATTACAAGTGAACCAAGCAGCATTGTACACGATAATACTCCTGCTAATGTCTTTTTTAATGAAAACATAATAACACTCCTTATGATAACTTGTCGGTTGTATGGAACTGCTTTAAGTTGCCTATCTTTTCGTTGCGCTCGTTCAGCACTTCTTCGACCTCTGACCATTCAAGTCCTCTGTCAGCGCAAAGCACCATAACGTGATATAAAAGATCGTTGATTTCGTTTTTAAGCTCGTCATTGTCTGCGTTCTTTGCGGCGATGATTGTTTCTGCGGCTTCCTCACCTACCTTCTTGCATATCTTGTCTACGCCCTTGTCAAAAAAGATAACAGGTGTATGACTTTTCAGGTGCGTTTCCTGCGTCATACTGTGCCTTTCTTGCCTTAATTACTTCAAAAATTTCTTCATAAACTGTCATTTTCATACCTCATCATTTTTGTATATTTCTTTAAAGAAGCAGGTGTAGCTTCCTGTGTGGCAGGCAGGACCTGCAGGTTTTACTCTCACAAGCAGAGTATCATCGTCGCAGTCTGCGTGAATGTCGATTACCTTCTGCAAATTGCCCGATGTAGCGCCCTTGTTCCAGAGTTCCTGTCTTGAACGGCTCCAGAACCATGTATAGCCGGTTTCAAGCGTCAGCTTAAGGCTCTCCTTGTTCATATATGCGAGCATAAGCACTGCCCCCGTGTCAATGTCGGTGACAATTGCAGGTATAAGCTCGGCTTTCTTGAAGTATTTATCAAGATCCATCTGATTTCTCCTTTGATAGTAATAATCTTATTATAATACCGTTTGCGGTAAAAAGCAATAGTAAACAGAAAAAACGGGAGGTTATAAGCCTCCCGGAATTGCTTTTAATCCACACGGCGGACAGGTATATTGTTTTCTTCAAGATGTTCCTTTACCTGCGATACCGTAAGTTCTTTATAGTGGAACAGCGATGCCGCCAGTGCCGCAGATGCTTTTGTCTTTTGGAATACCTCCGAGAAATGCTCAAGCGTACCACAACCGCCGCTTGCGATAACAGGTATCTTTACCACATCGCATACAGCATTCAGAAGTTCTATATCAAAGCCTGTTTTCATACCGTCTGTATCCATAGACGTGAGCAGTATTTCGCCTGCACCGAGTTCTTCGGCTTTCTTTGCCCACTCGATAGCGTCTATATTCATATCTATCCTGCCGCCGTTTACAACTACCGTCCAGCTGTCGCCCTTTTTCTTTGCGTCAATTGCCACTACCACGCACTGACTGCCGAATATCTCGGCGGCATCGTGGATAAGCTGAGGGTTTCTTACAGCCGCAGAGTTCACCGATACCTTGTCCGCACCGCTTCTGAGCAACTCTCTGAAATCGTCAACGCTTGAAATTCCTCCGCCGACCGTCAGCGGAACGAATACACGCTGTGCCGTGCGGCGCACCACGTCAACCATAGTGCCTCTGCCCTCGTGGGTCGCAGTTATGTCAAGGAAGCATATCTCATCTGCACCCTGCGCATTGTACTCCTCGGCGCATTCAACAGGGTCGCCGACTTCCTTTATTCCTACAAAGTTGATTCCCTTTACCACCTTGCCGTCACGAACGTCAAGGCAGGGTATAATTCTTTTTGCGAGCATATATTCTCCTTATTTTTGAGCTTCCTCTAAAGCCTGCTTTAAATCAAGCGTTCCCTGATACAGCGACTTTCCGCATATCGTACCGTAAAGTCCGAGCTTTCTACAGGTGATAATGTCATCTATCGTATGCACGCCGCCGCTTGCTATGATATTCGCACTGCAAGCCTTATTTATCTCGTCAAGCTGAACGGCATTCACGCCGGACAGCGTTCCGTCCTTTGAAATATCGGTAAAGATAATGTACTTTACGCCCTCGTCCGACATACGCTTTGCAAGTTCGGTGAAGTAAACATCCGAGGTTTCAAGCCAGCCCTCAGTCGCAACATAACCGTTCTTAGCGTCTATTCCTACCGCTATCCTGTCGCCGTATTCCTTTACAGCGTCCTTTACAAGCTGAGGATTCTTGACAGCCGCAGAGCCGATTATAACTCTTGACACACCGCCCGAAAGGTACATTTCAACGGTATCAAGGTTTCTTATGCCTCCGCCGACCTCTACTTTAAGCCTTGTATTTTTCGCTACATCAAGGAATATCTCCTTGTTTGCGGTGCTTGCGTCCTTTGCTCCGTCAAGATCGACCATATGTATCCACTGTGAGCCTGCCTGTTCAAAGCTCCTCGCTGTATCCATATAGCTTTCCGCTACCTTGTGTGCTGTGCCGTAATCGCCTTTTACAAGACGCACACAGTTGCCGTCCTTTATATCAATTGCAGGTAGAATTATCATTCGCCTTCGTTTTCCTTTCCTTGCTCTGCGGGGTCGCAGACAACAGTTTTATCTGCATACAGTTCAACCTTTCCGCACTTTGTGCAGACATAAGCCGTGACCGGACTTACAGCTACTCCGTAGCCCTCAAATTCGACCGACACCTGAGCCTGCAGCGGAAGTAATCCGCCCGAGAAAAATCCCTGCTTCAGCTTGCCTCCGCATGAACATATCAGCTTATCCATAAGTAGCTCCTTTCTCACTTACCGCTTAAAGCGACGCAAAAGTTTTAAGTATTCCGAGTCCCGTCTTACCGCTCTTTTCCGGGTGGAACTGACAGCCGTATACATTGCCGCTCATAACAAGCGCAGGCACTTTCATACCGTAGTCGCAGTACGCCGCAACATTCTTGCTGTCGGTCACAGCCGCATAAGAGTGTACAAAATATACATAATCGCCGTCGTTTACGCTTTCGAGCAGTTTGCACGGCTCGTTCTTTTCAAGCGAGTTCCAGCCGATGTGCGGTATCACAAGGTCGTTTGCAGGGTGCATAAGCTCCACCGTACCCGGTATAAGCCCAAGCCCCTCGGTTTCACCGAACTCATAGCTCTTATCAAACAGCATCTGCATTCCAAGGCAGATACCCATAAGCGATTTTTTCTTTGCCTGCTCTTTTATCACTTCGGTAAGCCCTGCCTCGTCAAGCATCTTCATAGCATCGGGAAACGCTCCCACACCGGGCAGTATCAGCTTATCCGCCGAAACAATATCCTCGACCTTACTTGATATATTATTTTCCACACCGAGAAAATTCAGTGCGTTCTGCACGCTGAACAGATTTCCTGCGCCATAGTCGATTATCGTTATCATTATAATGTTCCTTTCGTGGAAACTACAGAGCCGTCCGAATTTTTCTTTACGGCTGTTTTAAGTGCATAAGCCACCGCCTTGAACATCGACTCTATCTTGTGGTGGTCGTTCCTGCCGTAAACATTTTTAACGTGAAGCGTAATTCCCGCATTGAAAGCAAACGCACGGAAAAATTCTTCCGTAAGGCAGTTATCGAACGTACCCGTTCTGTCATCGGTAAATTCTGCGTCAAACACCAGATAGGGTCTGCCGCTTATATCGACCGCACAGAATGAAAGTGCCTCGTCCATAGGAACATATGCGCTTCCGAAACGCACGATACCGCTCTTGTCGCCGAGTGCCTCAGCCAGCGCCTTGCCAAGCACTATTCCGCAGTCCTCAACCGTGTGGTGTCCGTCAACGTATAAATCTCCGTCACACTTGAGTTTTAAATCAAATCCGCCGTGAACGGTAAGTGCCGTCAGCATATGGTCGAAAAAGCCTATACCGCTGTCTATCTCGGCTTTTGAACTGCCGTAAACGTTAAGCTCTGCCTTTATATCGGTTTCCTTTGTCTTTCTTTCGATAACGCTCATATTCTTATCCTTTCGGTATTCAGCCGACTATTTCGGCAAGCTTTTCAAACACCTTGTCCATATTTTCCTTAGTGCCGATAGATATTCTGAGGTGATTGTTGATTCTGGGCTTATCCCAGTAGCGTACATATATTCCCTGCTCTTTAAGCTTTGTGAAGATCTCCTTTGCAGTTACGTTCTTGTGCGATGCAAAGATAAAGTTGCTCATCGAATCTGGGAAAGTAAAGCCAAGCTCAGTAAGCCTTTTCTTGCTGTATTCTCTTGTATTTATAATCTCCTGCGTTGTCTTTTGGAAATACTCCTCGTCCTCTACAGCCGCCGCACCGCCTATAATAGACAGCGGATTCATCGTGTAACTGTTTACCGAGAACTTGACATCGCTCAGATACTTTATCAACTTCTTACTGCCGATGGCAAAGCCTATTCTCATACCCGCCATAGAGCGTGACTTTGAGAATGTCTGTACTACGAGCAGATTTTCATACTTATCTATAAGCGGCAGACAGCTTGTTCCGCCGAAGTCTATATACGCTTCGTCTATTACAACTACAGATGTGGGATTTGCTTTCAGTATCTCCTCTATCGTATCAAGGCTTTCAAGTACGCCTGTCGGTGCGTTGGGGTTGGGGATAATTATACCGCCGTTGTCACACTTGTAGTCATCTGGATCAATTGTAAAATCGTCCTTTAAAGGCACTGTACGGTACGGTATTCTGTAAAGTTCAGCCCATACGTCATAGAACGAATATGTAATATCGGGGAAAAGAATTTCCTTGTCGGAATTGAAGAATGTAAGGAACGTCTGCGATATTACATCGTCAGAGCCTACCCCCACAAACACCTGATCGCTGTCAACGCCGTAACGCTTAGCCAGTGCGTCAACGAGCAGTCCCGCTCTTGTATCGGGGTATAATCTCAGTGCGTCCTCGTTATATTCCTTAATCACTTTTTCTACCATAGGTGACGGCGGAAAAGGGTTTTCGTTAGTGTTCAGCTTTATTACATTGTCCGTCTTAGGCTGTTCGCCGGGTGTATACGGCTCGACCTTGCGGACACGCTGTTCCCATGTTGTATAGTTCATCTGTCAGTCCTCGAATCTTACCGTGATAGCGTTTGCGTGTGCTGTAAGTCTTTCACGATTTGCTATTCTTACAATATCCTCTTTAGCGCCGAACAGCTTATCTCTTGTATAGTAGATATAGCTTGACTTCTTGATAAAGCTGTCAACTGAAAGCGGTGAGAAGAATCTCGCCGTACCGCTTGTGGGAAGAACGTGGTTAGGTCCTGCGTAATAGTCGCCGAGAGGCTCGGGAGCATATTCTCCGAGGAACAGCGAACCGCAGTTTGTCAGCTTTCCTATATATTCGAGAGGATTTGCGGCAAGCACCTCAAGGTGTTCGGGAGCAATTTCGTTTGCTATCTCGCAAGCCTTGTCCATATCATCACATATAATTATCGCACCGCAGTTATCAAGAGAGGTATTGATAATATCCTTTCTTGAAAGGTCTGCAACCTGTCTTTCGATTTCCTTTACTGTTTCATCTGCAACACGCTGACTTGTCGTTATAAGCACGGAGCTTGCCAGTTTGTCGTGTTCTGCCTGCGACATAAGGTCTGCGGCGGCATATTTCGGGTTAGCGGTATCGTCCGCAACTATAAGAATTTCGCTCGGACCTGCTATCATATCAATATCAACCGTTCCGTAAAGGAGCTTCTTTGCTGTCGCTACGAAGATATTTCCCGGTCCTACTATCTTTGATACCTTGGGTATCTCCTCTGTGCCGAATGCCAGAGCCGCAACAGCCTGAGCGCCGCCGCACATGAATATCTTGTCAACGCCGCACAGAGCCGCCGCTACAAGTATATCGCTATTCGGCGTACCGTCCTTCATAGGAGGAGTTACCATAATAATCTCGCCTACGCCTGCAATCTTTGCAGGGATAGCGTTCATAAGAACAGACGAAGGATAAGCCGCCGTGCCGCCCGGAACATATAAGCCTACTCTGTCAAGACCTCTTACACGCTGACCTAAGATACAGCCGCTCTCGTCTGTCATCATATATCCGTTCTGCTTCTGACGTGTGTGGAACGCCGTAATGTTCTCCTGAGCGTTAAGCATTGAGTTCACAAAGTCGGGGTCTGCATTTGTGAGAGCGTCCTGTATGACTTCATCGGGTACTCTGTAATACTGCATATCGGGGCAGTCGAACCTTGCCGTATATTCCTTTACAGCCTCGTCGCCTCTTGCGGCAACATCGTCTATAATAGCCCTTACGGTCTTTTCAACCTCTGCGTTTACTTCACTGCTGCGCTTTTTCATACCTGCGAGGAATTCTTTTTCACTGCCGTCTGCTTTGATAGTCTTTATCATCTTACTTAGCGTCCTTTCTTATATGTTGCTTTCCATCTTGTCTATAAGATCTTCAATACTGTTCTTCTTGAGCTTCATACTTACCGGATTTACTATTACACGGGCTGATATAGGTGAAACATATTCGTATACCTCAAGTCCGTTTTCCTTAAGAGTTGTACCGGTTTCTACTATATCAACGATACCGTCCGACAATTCAAGCAAGGGAGCAAGCTCTACAGAGCCCTCTATCTTTACTATATCAACGTCCATAGCCTTTGACTCGAAGAACCTTCTTGTGATATTCGGATACTTTGTGGCAATAGTCTTTACACCACAGCCCTCATAGAAGTTGTTGCCGACTTTGCCCGCAAGAGCAAATCTGCAGCGTCCGAATCCCAGATCGCACACCTCGAAAAATCTTCCGCCGTGTTCGTCTATAGTATCCTTGCCGACAACGCCTAAGTCGCATACGCCGTGTTCAACATAAGTCAGTACATCTGCGGCTTTTGCAAGGACTACCTCGATATTGCTTCCCGGTATATCAAGTATAAGCCGTCTGCCCTTGTCACGAAGCTGTGAAACATCATATCCTATCTTATCGAAAAGGTTTACCGTGTCCTTTTCAAGTCTGCCCTTAGTAAGAGCGATTCTGATTGTTTTCTTGTCCATTTATGTATATCCCTTCTTACAGCGTCATTGTAACGGGCTGTTCGTTCTTTTCTTTATCTATTATATCTATTCTGCCTATCTTGTTAGCCTTAGCATATTCCATAGCCGCATCAAGCGTGGGGCAGGTGCTGAACTCTGCACTGATGCCCTTTGAAATAAGCATTGTGCAGTGGCTGATACCATCTATCAGATCCTCATCTGCGGCAAATACCAGAACCTCTGCGTGACGTGCCTTTGTGCTTCTGTTGCTTCTGAGATTAGCCGCCGCAATAGCGTTTACGTTTACCGCAAAGCCTACAGCCGGCATATCGTCCGCTCCGAAGCTGCCGATAAGCGTATCATATCTTCCGCCCGAAAGCACAGCCTGACCGTATTCCTCTATATATCCCCTGAACACGATTCCCGTATAATACTCAGCCTTGTTTACAAGTCCTAAGTCGACTGTTATCTTATCTTCTGCTTCAAGCTTTCTCAGTGCGTCAAATGTTTCCTTAAGCTCTGTCAGCCTGTCGGAAAGCGCTGTGCCTGCGAACAGCTTTTCAGCCTTGTCGAATACCTCCGCACCGCCGAACAGATCGGGGAGCTGTAAAAGTATCTCGGAATATCTGCGTTTTTCGGGATTGCTGTCAACGTTTTCCTTGATAAACTGTGTAAGGTCGGGAGTGTTCTTTGACTCAATAAGGCTTCTTACCGTTTCTTCATCGTCAATATCAAGCTTTTCAAGAAGCAGTTTATAGAACGTGTTATCGCCTATCTCAAGACGTACATCATCGCTTGAGCAGGAGTTCAGCACCTGCGCCGCAAGACTTAGTGCCTCAAGGTCGGAACGCTTCTCGTCGCCGCCTATTATCTCAACGCCGCTCTGCATGAACTCGTCGTCCCTGCCTGCCATTTTAGGATTACAGCGGTAGATATTCTGCGAGCAGAACAGCTTTAACGGGAACACGCCGTCACGCAGTCTTGTTGCAACTATTCGAGCGATAGGCATTGTACTGTCCGGACGCATCACCATAAGTCTGCCCTTGCCGTCTGTCAGCTTGTACATATCTTCCTGTCGGAAGCTTCTTGTCTTGTTGTTGAACACATCGTAAAATTCAAGCGCAGGAGTAATCACTTCGCTGTATCCGTGTGCGGTGAACACCGCTCTTAATTTGTCCTCTGCTTCTTTACGGGCTACACACTCGTCAAACAGCAGATCTCTTGTACCCTCAGGTGTAATAAGATCGTAGCTTTTCATCTATGGTTATTTCCTTTCATGCCTGTCGGCTTTGTTTCTTTATTTATATTACAGCACTTTAGCATGCTAATGTGCTATCACGATAATATGATAACACATAAAACCGATTTTGTCAATCCCCACAGTTATATCGGGGAAATTTCGTCATTTGTTACAAAAAGTTTTTATATTCTGTCAATTATTTGATGTCACAAGCTCCTTGAAGTGCTTTCCTCTCTCTTCAAAGTTCTTGTAAAAGCCGTAGCTTGCGGCGGCAGGCGATAAGATGCAACGTATTTTCGTTACTTGCTTTGCATATTTCACAGCCTGCTCCATATCATCGGCGTAGATCAGCTTTACAAGCGGATTTGTCACCTTCTCGGCTACTCTCTTGCCGCTGTCGGGGAGGATTATCAGATTTCTGACCGAAGTATCGGCGCTCAGCCAGTCGGACAATTCATCATAAGGTATACCCCTGTCCATTCCGCCTATTATCAGTGTATCGGTATCGGGATACGCTTTAAGTGCGGCTATAGCAGTCTGCGGCGCTGTGCTTATGCTGTCGTTGATATACTCTGCACCGTTCAGCGTGCAGACATATTCAAGCCTGTGTTCAAGTCCGCAAAACTGCGGAAGCGCATCAAGGCACTGCTTTACGGTACAGCCTGCCTTTGTTGCGGCATAAATCGCTATCGCTATATTATATAGGTTATGCTCGCCTTTGAGCTTTGTATCTATCATATCGGCAGGGTAAAATTCATCCCCGATAAAGATACCGCCGTTTCTTGTTCCTATATCACCGCAGGAAAAGCCGGCTGTTATGACCCTTGCCTTCGTATCGGCATACTGCTTTACCTCTTCACCGATTATCAGCGTATCGTTTTCATTCTGATAGCGGAAAATGTTCAGCTTTGCGTTTCGGTAAGCCGCAAAATCGGTATAGTGGTCAAGGTGCTCGGGGTAAATATTCAGCAGTACCGCCACATTGGGAGATGCCTTGACATATTCAAGCTGATGACAGGACATTTCACATACAATAACACAATCCTTTGTGAATTCCTCACGTCTTTCAAGCGGAGGTACGCCTATATTGCCTATAAGCATCGTATCCTTGCCGCTTTTTTCGATAAAGAATTTTATCAGGCTTGACGTGGTCGATTTTCCCTTAGTTCCCGTGATTCCTATTATCATATTGTCGCAAAAACGTAAAAACAAGTCGGTCTGTGAGGTAATCTTTGCTTTTATTTCATCGCTCACAATATTTTTAAGAATAACACCCGGAGCTTTCATTATAACATCGCAGTCGTCAAGGCAGGTAAGATAATCCTCTCCACAGCAAAGCGTACAGCCCTCCGCTTCCGATTCAGGTACAGGGTTCATATCGGCTACCGTAATGCTTTTGCAATTACAGCTTCCGAGCAGCTTCAATGTAGAACGTCCCTCTCTGCCAAAGCCTAAAATAACAACTTTCTTTCCCTCAAAAAACGCTTTCAGCTTTTCATCTATAGTCATATATCGTCACTTTCTTACTTCAGCAGTCCTATAAGGTGCTGAGGTACAAAATTATCATTGTCAAAATAATTATCCATGCTCTGCGGTACGGGCGGATCGGTTTTTGCATAACGGCTGAGCAGATAGGGGAGTTTCTCTCCCCTGCGCTTTATTGCCATATACAGCGACAGCCTTACCTCGCTCTTTGTGCCTACGCATTCAAACGGCTTATCCTTGCCGTCAAGCACAAGCCCGTCAAACATATCCTCGTACTTTTCGCAGTCGAGCATATTCTTTCCGAATATCTTCACAAGCGTTTCATCGTCAAGAAATGCCGACAGCAGTATATATACATAAAGGCACTTTGCACAATCCGCACACCATGTATCCGTCTTTGAACCAAGATTACAGCTCTGGAACACAGGGAAAATACTGCGGATAGGTAACGAATTTCTTTGCTATCTGCCACTCGCTCCACGGACGCAGAAGGCTGAAATACTGTATACCGTCATCAAGATATTCGGTAACGTAGCTTCTGAAATCACGCTCGAACTCAGTGCTTTTACTGTACTGGTGATTTACCTGCCTGCCGCTGACATAAGTTTCATTCGCACTGCTTTCATTTGACAGCACTATATACTTCTTGCCGTAAAGATAAGCAAACAGATAAGCCGAGAATGCGACCACCGCCGAGAACGGCGTATGACCGTTCAGGTATCCGTCCGCATTGCGTTCAAGAAGCGCCCTGTCTATCGTTCTGCGAGGTCCGACAATTTTGCTTTCGTCAAAACCGGCAACCTTGGCACACTCTACCGTAGCGCCTCTCGGATTTATTATATAGCACAGCGTTTCATCGTGATATTTTCTGAGCAGTTCAAGAGAAACAACGCTGTCCTTTCCGCCGCCTACCGCAACGAGATAACCGCCGACTTCCCTTTCACAGCTGTATTTATGTTTGCCGTTATCATCAGGTACTATCTGCATAAAGCTGTCAAAATCAGCGTCTATATTATTTCTGTAGAAGAACTCTCCCAGTCCGTTGAAGTAGAGCTTTTTCCACCACAGGCACTGCTTTTCGTCAAGAGAACCGCACTTTACCTTTACAACAGGCGGACAGGCGCATTTCCAGTAGCTGACAAGCTCAGCCATACCGAGATTGAATATTATGTATTCGAGAAACGGAGTTACGTTTTTGAGAAGTCCGCTTTCGGTTTTCCACGAGGGATAAAAATGATAATCATCTATCGAAAAATGAAAGAATATTCCGTCATCGGCAATGTCGTAGCCGTGATATATAAATTCCTTGTGCATTTCACGAAGCTCTTTGTATTTTCCTGCGTTGTCCATACTGTTTCCTCCTGTTTATATTATAACCGGCTTTGAAGTAAATTCGGCACCGCACGGCTGTTTTTTATCAAGCGCCAGTGCGTACAGATTTCCCGCTCTTTCTTCAAGTCTTGCAAAACGCTCCGCTTCCGCACTTGTTTTTGCCAGTGCCGAAAGCGATGTGTCCACAGGCAGCTTATGCTCCCCTGCGGCAAGTATTTCCCTGCCCTTTGAATTCATTCCCAGTATCCTCGCATAAGCGGGAGGATTTTTAAGTTCGTTTCCCGTTATGCCTAAGAATGCACACAGCACAAGTCTGCGTATTCTTGCCATAGTAAAATTCTTTGATTTTATCATAAGCAGTAACTGCGGAAGTGAAACCGCCGTGCGTACCGCCTTATATATCCTGCTGTCCATTCCGCCCGTGCCGTTGGGAAGCCGTTCAAATTCCGACTTTGACATAGTGCGTAGCTTTGCAAGGATTGCCGTTTCGATATTTTCAATATGTGCGAAATTCTCATAATCGGCAAAATCGGTATATGCGCTTACATCTTCGCCTGCACTCAGCATTTTTCTGAGCCTTGATGCACTGATTACCGTATCACTGCCCTCGTCACTGTCGTGAGCCGCTCCGCTTCTCATTACCGTGACCGGCTTTATCATACCGCCCAGCTTGTCAAGCGCACGGATATATTCGACAGCCAGCGTGTTGTTAGGCTCTGTAAGCGTTTGCACGACATCTGACGTATAATTCTTCTCGACCGTCTGCTTCAGTGCCGCAGGATACGAAGCACCTTTACGCATAAGGCTGAAAAACTCATCGGTCTGCACCGCATATTCAACTGCTCCTGCCGCCTCCTCAAGCACAGAAACATCACCGCATTCACTGCCGAAGCTCAGCATATCGACACAACCGAGAGAATCGGCAATACGGCAAGCCCCCATAGCAAAATGCTCTGCACTCGACAGTGCAAACGGAGTAGGCAGTTCTACCACCAGATCCGCACCTCCCATAAGTGCGGCTCTCGCTCTCGCATATTTATCCGCAAGCGCAACATCACCCCTCTGGGTGAAATTTCCGCTCATAACGCATACGATATGAGTTGCGCCGTGCTGTAAACGGGTTTGCTCTATGTGATATTTATGTCCGTTGTGGAACGGATTGTATTCGCATATAATTGCCGCTGTTTTCATTGTGTATCGTTATCCTTTTAAGTCAAATTTACTTTCTGCTGTATCTGAAGTCGCACATATCAGCGCCCTCAGCTATAGTTTTGGTTCTTGTGAGCTTCATATCCATAATGTCCGCAAGAACATAGTCCATACGGCACATATACTGTGCGAGTTCGGGGCAGCCCTCGTCTTTGCAGAGCTTGCATACACCGCATTCGTGATAGTCATAACCAAGCTCATATTCATCATTAGCAGGTAATATATCAACTACCCAGTCGTTCTCATATTTTCTCTTGTGGCTTTCTTCCGACCACGCAAGACGTCCGGGCATCTTCTTTTCGTCAAGATAACTGTCTACATTACCTACAGCTTTGTGAAACAACTTCGAAGCGCATAATCCGTCCTTTAAAATTTCGTAATTTTCTTCCGCCGTCTTTCCTGTACTGCGGTTCATAGCGATAAAATACGCGCCCATCATATAAGAGCTCATCAGCTTTGACTTGCCGATGTCTTTTGCACGGGCAACTACCGCCTTATGCTCGGTAAAAATCTTCTTCGCCATACCCTTCGGAAAATTCCGTCTTTCAAGCTCAGCCTTTACTGCGCTGTGATAAAAATGACTGAGAATTCTCACATTGAATGAATAGTTCACTTGGTTTTTTACCTTGCCTTTCTTAAAACACTTTATATTTTCAACAATCTATATTTGTTGTTTAAGGTCTGTTGTATCACCGGTTCCCCGACCGTCCGCCGTACTTCAGCCCATCACCGACCTTTAAAAAGGTCGGAATTTGAAGCGGCACATTGCCGCCCGCCGTTTTGCTATCCTGCGGATAGCTGAAACTGCTCTAAAGGCGGAATTGTCTGCGGCGACCGTTATATAACTGTAAAGTCTGTTGTATCACCGTTTCCCCGACCGTCCGCCGAACTTCAGCCCCTCACCGACCTTTAAAAAGGTCGGAATTGTCTGCGGCGACTCGCCGCCCGCTTAGAAGAATGAGATCTGTGCGGATTGAGGGAGATCCCCGAATACATTCATATCATACAGCTTGCTGAGAACGGTGCTGTTTATACCTGATTGTGCCTGAATATCCTCAAGGCAGATGAAATCTCCCTTGTCGATAACTTCCTTGAGCTTGATTGCGGCGTTTTCACCACAGCCCTCTACCGCAAGGAACGGCAGACGGAGGTTTCCGTCCTCTATCGCATAAGTTGTCGCCCTCGACTTCTTATAGTCAACAGGCAGGAACGTGATACCTCTGAGCATCATTTCATATATCAGCAGCAGTGCGTCAAGCATACCCTTGTCTTTTGCAGTAGCCTCCGGGTTTGACTGAATAAGCTGTATCTTGTTTCTTACGCTCTCCTTACCGCCGAGAACCGTCTTTACATCTATATTTTCTGTGTGCTTTGTAAGTACCGCAGAATAGAATTCCGACGGATAATAGACCTTGAACCAGCACAGCTTTACAGCACCGGTTACATAAGCGGCGGCGTGCGCCTTAGGGAACATGTACTTTATCTTCTTACAGCTTTCGATATACCACTGCGGTACATTGTTTTCTTCAAATGCCTTGTATATATCCTCGTTGAACAGCTTCTTGGCATTACCCTTACGGGTTATCTCCATTATCTTGAATGCAAGCTTCGGCTCAAGACCCTGATGCATAAGGTAAACCATAATATCGTCACGGCATCCGATAACCTCTGAAATCGTGCATATTCCGTCAGAAATAAGTTCCTGTGCGTTTCCGAGCCATACGTCAGTACCGTGCGACAGACCCGAGATCTGTAAAAGGTCGGAGAATTTCTTCGGCTGTGCGTCCTTAAGCATCTGCAGTGTAAACGGTGTGCCGAATTCGGGGATACCGTATGTACCGCTTGAAACGCCGAGATCCTCCTCCTTTATGCCGAGCGGCTCTGTCGAGGTGAACAGTTCCATGACCTTAGGATCGCTTGTCGGAACATCCGCTATCTTTATACCCGTCATATCCTCAAGGTGCTTATACAGCGTCGGCACATCGTGTCCGAGTTCGTCGAGTTTAAGTATAGTATCGTGCAGTGCATGGAAGTCGAAGTGCGTTGTTATCATATCGCTCTCCGTCTTATCCGCCGGGTGCTGAACCGCCGTGAAGTCATAAACCTCATAATCGCTCGGTACAACGACCATTCCGCCGGGATGCTGTGACGTTGTTCTCTTAACACCTGTACAGCCTGCCGCAAGACGTGATATTTCGGCGGAATTTGCCGTCATACCCTTCTTTTCAAGCCACTTGCGTACAAAACCTTCCGCAGTCTTTTCCTGTACGGCTGAGATAGTACCCGCCTTGAAAACGTGATCCTTACCGAACAGTTCTTCGGTGTATCTGTGTACCTTTCCCTGTACCTCGCCCGAGAAGTTAAGGTCAATATCAGGCGACTTATCGCCGTCAAATCCGAGGAACGTTTCAAACGGTATATCGTGACCGTCACGGATCATATCTATATCGCAGTTCGGACACTTTTTCGGCGGCAGGTCAAAGCCCGAGCCGTAAGAGCCGTCAAGGATAAATTCGTTGTGTCGGCACTTGGGGCATCTGTAATGCGGAGGCAAGGGGTTTACCTCGGAGATACCAGCCATTATGGCAACTACCGATGAACCTACCGAGCCTCGTGAGCCGACAAGATAACCGTTCTTTTCCGAGAACGCAACCAGCTTCTGCGCTATCATATACAGTACGGCGAATCCGTGCTTTATGATAGAGTCAAGCTCCTTCTTGAGTCGCTTTTCAACTGTTTCCGGCAGATCATCACCGTACCATGCGTGTGCTCTGTCCCAGCAAAGCTGCTGTAATTCTTCGTCTGCACCGTCAATATGAGGAGTATATGTGCCTGTGGGGATAGGCCGTACCACCTCGATCATATCGGCGATTCTGTTCGTGTTTGTAATAACGACTTCCTTCGCCTTTTCTTCACCGAGATAAGCGAATTCCTCAAGCATTTCATCGGTAGTCCTGAAATAAAGCGGCGGCTGATTTGCAAAGTCCTCATAGCCCTGTCCTGCCTGCAGTACCTCACGGAATACAGCGTCCTCAGGGTCTTTGAAATGCACGTCACAGGTAGCTACTACCGGCTTTCCGAGCCTGTCGCCAAGCTGCACTATAGCACGGTTGAGATCTCTGAGATCTTCTTCACTGCTTACCTTGCCGTTTCTAAGCAGGAACATATTATTGCCGATAGGCTGTATCTCAAGATAATCATAGAACGATGCGATTTCCTCTATCTTCTCCTGCGATTCCTTTTCAAGTATCGCCCTGAAAAGTTCGCCTGCCTCGCACGCACTTCCTATGATAAGTCCCTCTCTGTACTGCGACAGCAGGGATTTCGGTATTCTCGGCTTTTTATAGAAATAATCAAGGTTCGATGCGGAAATAAGTCTGTACAGATTTTTCAGACCGACCTTGTTCTTTACAAGAATTATCTGGTGATAAGTAGGCAGCTTCTTTATATCCACGCTTCCGAACGCCGTGTTGAAGTCGCCTATATATTCAAGCTTTGCGGTCTTTCTTGTATCGTTTACTATGTGCATATATATCATGCACAGCATTTCCGCATCCGCAACCGCTCTGTGATGGTCAAAGTCGCCCAGTTTGAAATACTTTGCTATAGTATCAAGCTTATAGTTCTTGATACCCTTGAGCGCCGCCTTTGCAATACTCAGCGTATCGACTACAGGATTATCAAAGTTCTTTTCCATTCTTGCGGCGGCACTTCTGATAAACGATACGTCAAACTTTGCGTTATGTGCGCAGACGGGAGAATTGCCGCAGAAAGCCATAAAGTCGCTGACCGCAACATCCTCGGTCGGAGCGTCGGCTACCATATCGTCCGTGATACCCGTAAGTTCCGTGATATTTGACGGTATCGGCATCATCGGATTTACAAATGTCGAGAATCGGTCAACTATCTCCATATTACGCAGCTTTACCGCACCTATTTCGGTTATACGCTCGTTTGCGGGATGAAGTCCCGTTGTTTCTATGTCAAATACGATTATATCGTCCTCGATTTTTACATTGTCACACCCGTCAACAACTGCGTTTCCGTCATTTACAAAGTATGCCTCAAGACCATAAATCACCTTGAAGTCGGGATCGTCCTTGTTTATCTTCTCAACGGTATTCATAGCCTCAGGATACGCCTGTGCGTTGCCGTGGTCGGTTATAGCTACCGCCTTGTGGCCCCATGCGTGAGCCTGCTTTACAAGCACTGACGGAGCTGTAACTGCGTCCATATCCGACATATTGGTATGCATATGAAGTTCTACTCTCTTTTCGGGAGCATTGTCCTGCTTCGGCTTTACCTCGACAAGCATTACCGACTGCGGATTAAAGCAGTTGCAGTGCAGAAAATCGTCAGCCTTATAACTGCCGTTCGCAAGTATCTTTGCGCCATTCTGAATAAAGCTGTAGCTGTCAAGCTTTGTATTATAAACGAACAGCTTCATTATCATAGATGAAGTCCTGTCGCTGAATGCGGCTGTGATTATCGTTGACTTTCCGCTCTTGGTTTCCTTCTTCTCGACATTGAAGATTTCACCCCATACGGTAACATTGTCACGCTCCGTCATTATGCTTGCCATCTCAACGGGAGCGTCATTTATCGGCTTGCCCATTACGAGCTTCGCCTTACTGCCGAAATGCGTGGTTTCAAACATCAGCTCCATTTCCTCAGGCTCTGCAAACACGTTTGCCTTTGTCATTGCAGGAGCGGCAGGCGCATTTCCTCCCTGTGAGGAAGCCTTTGGCGCAGGGGTTTTCATAGTGTAATCATCACGCAGTGAAACCTGCATTATATCCGTAGGATTGAACTGCATCTCATTTGCGAATGTGTCAAGCTTATAACTGCCGTGCATAACAAAAACCGCACCGTCTTCAAGAAAATCGTAATCGTCGATAATCTCGGTCTTAGCGAACAGCTTTACAGGTATCCTGCCCGTATCGTCGCAAAGCGATGCTGTAATTATCGTATAAACGCCGTTTCTTGTATCCTTATGCTCAACATCGGTAAGCTCGCCCCATACCGTGACGCTGTCGCTTTCTTCGCCCAGTGACTTCAGCGACTGCGGTGCTTCGGTTATCTCGTTTCCGAGATATAAAAGTCCGTCCGTGTTCAGCTTATCCTCAAGATATGTAAGCGTTATCTTACCCGGACGCTTTCTCGGCTCGGGTCTTGATTTCTTACCTCTGGAGCTTTTGCTATCGCTTGCACGCTCTGCCGCTTTTCTGTCGATCTCATCAAAATCCGGAAGCGGCTGTGCCGACAATTCCTCATAATATCTTTCGTCAAGGTCTGCATAACCTACTGTCGCATTTTCGCTGAATTTTACCGTGACAGCCTTAGAAAACACACCCTTTGTAAACTTCTCTATTTCCTTGTCTATCTTCTCGCTGTACAGAAGGTCAATTCCGCCGTGCATAAGCGTAAACTCAAATGTATCTCCGTCGTCGCTTATCTCGGAATCGTCCATATATCCGTTAATAACGCCGTGCGACGGCTTCAATATCTGAATAATGTCATAAAGATATGACGGGCTGAACAGTTCAGGTGCATATTTCGGATAAATCTTTACCGACGGTACACCGAGATACTTTTTTATCGCATTGCCCGTTTCGGCAAGCACGCTGTACGGTATCAGTTCATCCGCTTCAAGCTGAAGTATCATGCTCTTATCCGCTTCGTCACACAGTATCGACAGCAGTCGTGCGTCCGCTGTCTGCTGAGGCATTTCAACCCTGTCAAGAATTTCTTTTAAAATGGCAGCCATTTATTTCACGTTCCTCATAATTTTTCTTTGTTGCCGAGCATCAAGCCGACCTCGTCCATAAGTTCGTCAACCAGCTTTTCCTCGGGTACTCTGCGTATAACCTCGCCCTTTTTGAAGATTATACCCTCGCCCTTTGCGCCGGCGATGCCTATATCGGCCTCTCTCGCTTCTCCGGGACCGTTTACGACACAGCCCATTACGGCTATCTTTATATCGGCTGTTATATCTCTTGTACGCTGTTCGACCTGCTTTGCTATAGTAATAAGGTCGATTCCCGTTCTGCCGCAGGTGGGGCAGGAAACTATCCTCACACCGCCGCCTATGCCTACTGCTTTAAGTATATCCTTTGCGGCATAGATTTCTTCTACAGGGTCGGCTGTCAGCGATAATCTTATCGTATCCCCGATACCGTCAAGGAGCAGTGAGCCTATTCCCGCCGCCGACTTGATTATACCCATACGGGCTGTGCCTGCCTCGGTCACTCCGAGGTGCAGAGGATAATCATACATTTCATGTATCAGACGATAGCTCTCCGTCATCAGCTTGACATCCGACGATTTGACCGAAAGCACTATATCGTCAAAATCAAATTCACGGAGCATTTCCACATGGCGTGAAGCGCTTTCGGCCAGTGCCTGTGCGGTAGGCCCGCCGTACTTAGCAAGAAGCTCACGCTCGACCGAGCCGCTGTTCACGCCTATTCTTATAGGAATATTGCGGTTGCGGCAAGCGTCCGCCACAGCCTTTACCCTGTCCTTATCCCCGATATTTCCGGGATTTATCCTTATCTTGTCAACACCTGCCGCCGCACATTCGAGCGCTATCCTGTAATCAAAATGTATGTCTGCGACAACAGGTATATTGACCGCATTTTTAAGTGCGTATATAAGTTCCGAGTTTCTCACCGCAGGCACTGCCGTGCGTATTATCTCACAGCCTGCCTTTTCAAGCTCGATTGCCTGCCTTACATTGCCCTCAACATCATCCGCAGGGATATTCAGCATCGACTGTATATATATATGCTCTCCTCCGAGAGTGAGATTTCCGACTTTAACTTTCTTCTTACTCATTTTAACCGCCTGTAATTATTCTTACAATATCATTGAATGTTACTATGACCATAAGCACCATAAGCGCAACGATACCGATAAAATGCACCATTCCCTCATGCTCCGCCTTGACAGGCTTTCCTCTGATAAGCTCTATGAAAAGGAACACAAGTCTGCCACCGTCCATAGCGGGTATCGGCAGGAGATTTACTATGCCTATGTTTATTGCAATCAGCGCCGCCAGCGTCATAAGCGAGCCCCAACCGAAAGAAGCAACGGTGCTTACACTCTGCACAACGCCGATAGGACCCGACATTTCGTTAAGACCGTATGTGCCATTGAGCAGATTGCCGAACGAGATCCATATCAGTCTGCCGTATGAAACAAAGTTAGCACACGCCGCCTGTATAACGTTCACAAAATTATGTCTCTCGCCGTAAACGATAAAGTCGAGATACAGGTTGTTTTCCTCAGACGTATATCCGCTTTTATATTCATCTGCAATTGCCGTAAACGACTTTGCAAATTCTGCATCGTTCTTTTCAAGTTTCTTGAAAGCCTCTGTATAGCTGTTAGTATCTATATCGAAATATTCGGTGGGAAGTGCCGCATAGCCCTCTTTTTCACCCACCAGCTTTTTATATTCCGAAATCATTTTTGCGTAGGAACGTGACGCAAATTTAACATTGTTCAGTTCAACTGTCTGACCGTTTCTCTCAACCACAAAGTCATAGCTGTAATACTGCGAGCCTATGCCCCTCGACTGTGAATTTGAAAGCTGGAACGAAATATCCATCGTTGTATAGATGTTCATACCGTTGATTTTCAGTATCTTATCGTTTGCCTGAAGCACGGACGAGCTTATCGCACCCTCCTGAAATCCCGCAACGACATTGGTCGAAACGCTGTTTGAACATAAAACGGAAATAATGCAGAAGATAAATCCGAGAACGAAGTTCATAAACGCACCTGCGGCGATTACCAGTATCCTCATCCACACAGGCCTGTTTCTGAAGCTTCTCGGATCGTCATTTTCAACATCCTCGTCAAGCATGACCGAGCCGCCTATCGGCAGTGCCTTGAACGCAAACACGGTTTCCCCGATACGCTTTTTGAACAGCTTCGGACCCATTCCTATCGCAAATTCCTTGACCTTCATCTTGCACAGCTTTGCGACCGTGAAATGTCCGAATTCATGCACAAGTATAATCAAAAAAAACAGAAGTATTCCCAGTAAAATGTTGAGTATGTTCAAAAGTGCCTCCTTATTCTAAGCATGGGCAATTACATATTCCCTTGCCGTGTTTTCACTGTCCAGTATATTGCCGAGCGTTACCTCTTTATGCTCCCTCACATTTTCACAAGCGTCGGCAACAAGCTCTCCTATGCGGTAAAACGGTATCTTATCCTCAAGGAAAAGTCCGACAGCCGCCTCGTTTGCGCTGTTAAGCACAGTGCAGGCTGTACCGCCCCTTGCTATCATCTTCTTTGCGTATTTAAGACACAGGAACGTTTCCTCGTCCGCTTTTTCAAACGTCATAGTGCCGACATCAAAAAGAGAAAGCCTTTTTGCCGGTGACGGTAACCTTTCGGGATAGGTCAGCGCAAACTGTATCGGTATTCTCATATCGGGTACGCCCATCTGACCTATGACCGAGCCGTCCTCAAACTCGACCGCAGAATGCAAAATGCTCTGTCTGTGAACATTTACCTCCACTTTTTCAGGAGTAACTCCGAACAGCCACACAGCTTCGATCAGTTCAAGCCCCTTGTTCATAAGCGTTGCGCTGTCTGTTGTTATCTTCTGTCCCATGTTCCAGTTAGGGTGCTTCAGTGCCTGTGCCTTTGTTACTGTTTTCAGCTTTTCATAGCTGTATCCGAAAAACGGACCGCCCGATGCCGTAAGCAGTATACGCTCGATACTGCTTCCTCCGCTTGCCATAAGCGACTGGAATATAGCGGAATGCTCGCTGTCTATCGGCAGTATCGGCAGGTTTTTCTCCTTTGCCTTTTTCATTACAAGTTCGCCGCCCGTAACAAGCGTTTCCTTGTTTGCCAGTGCCACCTTGTTGCCTGCGTCAAGTGCCGCAAGAGTAGGACGAAGCCCAACCATACCTACGACCGAATTTACAACAGCGTCCGTTTTCAGTGATGACACCTCACACAGCCCATCCATTCCGCACAGCACCTTTATATCGGTATCGGAAAGCCGCTGCTTCATATCGCTGTAACGGTTTTCGTCATATATGCAGACAGCTTCAGACATAAATTCACGAGCCTGCTTTTCAAGAAGTTCGGTGTTTTTTGCGGCACAAAGTGCAATCGGTCTGATACCGTGCATACGGCATACGTCAAGCGTCTGTGTACCTATCGAGCCTGTACTGCCGAGCAGGGCTATATTCTTTATAATACTCAATTGTTACCTCTTTATGACAAATAATGCCGAAGAGTATTCCGCTTCGGCATTGTAATATGATTATACGATTATGCTATTGGGGTTATGGGAAAGTATATCTGGAACATCATATATGCAAACGGTGCGGCAAGCAGAACACTGTCAAAACGGTCAAGAATACCGCCGTGTCCGGGTAATATATTGCCGAAATCCTTTACAGAACATTCACGCTTTACAAGTGACGCAGAAAGATCTCCGACTACGCCGAGTCCCGATATAACAAGCGCCATAACAGTGAGATACACCCAGTTCACGCTGAATGTATGCACTCCGCCGTTTATCATGCTGTCGATAAGTTCATACGCAAAGCTCATTATAACCGCAAAAACGCCCGATGTTACTATACCTCCGACAAAGCCCTCCCACGTTTTCTTGGGGCTTATCGCAGGACACATCTTATGCTTGCCGAAAAACGTTCCGACAAAATACGCACCGGCATCTCCCACCCATGCACTCACCATAGTATAAACTATAAGGAATATAGCGTGATCCGGGAATTTTGAGCGCATAAATGCTATCGAGCAGAGCGCAAGGGGTATCGTAACCGATATAAACGCAACAAGTGCGACCTGCTCAAATCTTGCCTTCTCGTGATTGAACAGCATTCCGAGGAGCATTATTACAACAAAACCGAAGTAAATCAGCTTTACGTTGTTCCTGAGCGGTTCTATCCAGAAAATAATAGGTGTTACAGCCGCAAATATAAGGCTTACGGCTGATGTGAACTTATTCTTCAGATATTTGGTCGTAACTAACATTTCATATACCGCTATGACAGAAAAAGCCGTCATAGCAACATAGTAAAGTATCTCGTTGTTAAGTGCTATTATTAAAATACCGATCGGTATCGCTACCAGTGCGGTCACTATTCTGGTTACCATCTTGTAGTTCTTTTCCTTTCAGAAACGCATTACAGTCCGCCGAATCTTCTGTTTCTCCTTGCGTACTCGTCACAAGCCGCAATAAGATCCTTCTTTGAAAAATCCGGCCACAGAACATCCATAAACAAAAGCTCCGCATAAGCTCCCTGCCAGATAAGGAAGTTTGAGGTTCTCTGCTCTCCGCTCGGCCTTATAATAAGGTCGACAGGAGGAATGCCCTTAGTATAAAGATAATTGTCAAAATCGTCTTCCGTAAAGCCGTCAAGATCGACCTTACCCTCTTTATAATCCCTTGCAAGACGTTTTGCCGCAGTCAGTATCTCATCCTTACCGCCGTAATTGAGCGCTACAAGAACATACAGACCGTCATTATTCTTTGATATTTCTTCGATCTCGACAAGCCTTGCCTGTATGTCATCATCAAACGCAGACTTATCCCCGAGAAAGATTATCCTTGTATTCTTCTGAGCCATACTGCGTATATCGTCAAGATATTTTACAAGCAGCTTCATTATGGCGTCAACTTCATCCTTCGGACGTTTCCAGTTTTCCGTTGAAAACGCATAGAATGTGCAATATTTTATTCCGATGTCACGGCAATCCTCAACAGTGCGCCTGAATACCTTTGCGCCCTGTGAATGACCTGCCTTTCTCGGAAGTCCTCTTTTTTTCGCCCACCTGCCGTTTCCGTCCATGATAAATCCGACATGGAGCGGAACACAGGTCAAAGCATCCTTATTCAAATCAGCCAATTTGATTACCGGCAATTAAACTGTCATGATTTCTTTTTCTTTTGCACTGCAGGCAGCGTCCATTTCATCACAGTATTTATCTGTTAGCTTCTGAACGTCCTTCTCACAGTTCTTGAGATCGTCCTCTGTGATTTCGCTGTTCTTCTTCATAGCCTTGAACTTTTCCATAGCGTCACGGCGAACGTTGCGGACAGCTACCTTGCCTTCCTCGGCGATCTTCTTTACCTGCTTGCAAAGCTCTTTTCTTCTCTCCTCTGTAAGCTGGGGGAATGTGATACGGATAGCCTTACCGTCGTTTGTGGGAGTAATTCCGATGTCGCTTGCAAGTATAGCCTTTTCGATAGACTTCAGTGTTGAAGCGTCCCAGGGAGTGATAACAAGCACTCTTGCCTCTGAAACGGCAACAGCCGCCATAGCGTTTATCTGCGTGGGAACACCGTAGTAGTCAACGGTCACCTTATCCAGCACTGCGGGATTTGCTCTGCCTGCACGGATTGAAGCGTATTCTGTTTCAACAGCGGCTACGCACTTGCCCATCTTGTCCTTAGCGGTATTGATTACGTCTTTCATTGGTTAATTTCCTTTCGGGTATATATTACTGTTTTTATTTACCTTCAGCTTACTTGTCGCTGACTACAGTACCTATCTTCTTGCCCATTACAGCATCGAAAATATTATCCGGTCTGCTCAGATCGAATACAAGGATAGGTGTCTTGTTCTCACGGCACATAGCCGCAGCGGCACTGTCCATAACCTTGAGGCTCTGCACGAGTATCTGCTGATGTGTGAGCGAATCGTACTTAACAGCATCGTCATACTTATGCGGATCCTTGTCATAGATACCGTCAACCATAGTCGCCTTGAGCAGTATATCCGCATTTATCTCTGCGGCTCTCAGTGCGGCGGCACTGTCTGTCGAGAAGAACGGGCTGCCCGTACCACAACCGAATATCACTATTCTTCCCTTTTCAAAATGCCTTACAGCCTTCTGTCTTATATACGGCTCGGCTATCTGCTTCATATCAATGGCAGTCTGCACACGGACCTGACAGCCGAGGCTTTCAAGTACATCGGCAACTGCAAGTGCGTTCATTGCTGTAGCAAGCATACCGATATGGTCGGCTCTTACTCTGTCCATATTCTCGCTTGAACGGCCTCTCCAGTAGTTGCCTCCGCCGACAACGATACCTATCTCGGTACCAACGTCATAGCACTTCTTTATGCTCTTGCATATTTCGGTGACCGTGGGCATATCAAGACCCATCTTCTTGTCCCCTGCAAGCGCCTCGCCACTGAGCTTTAAAAGTATTCTCTTATACTTCGGTTGATTTTCGGACATATTATTGTTTTTCCTTTCAGATAGGGTATTAAATTTTCATCAATAATCAAGAACTCTTATGCGGCCGAGCAGCTTATCTCCGAGCTTTGCAACAGCCTCGTTGCAGTCCTTTTCGCTGATAGCGGGAGTAATAAACGCAAGCTCGCCCTCCGGAGCGTCTTTTCTTGTAAGATAGCTTACCTTGCCGAACAGAGCCTCAGCCTCGTCCTTTGAAATGCCGTTTACACGGATGTAATTTTCAAGAACTATCTTGTCTGTATCCTCGATGAAGTCCTGATCGCTGTCCTCCCAGTAAAGTGACTTACTTGATGAGTTCATCTTCACAGCAATAACAACGTCTGCTACAACGGCGCTTGCTGTCGGGAACTTGCCCGCACCCTTGCCGTAGAATACAACGTCGCCCGTAGAGTCGCCTCTTACGAGTATTGCATTGAATACATCGTTAACGCCTGCAAGCTGGCTGTCCTCGTGGATAAACGCAGGGCAAACCATAACAGCTATCTTGCCGTCATCCTGTCTTGAAGCCCAGCCGATAAGCTTTATCGAACCGCCGAAATTCTCGCAGTATGCAACATCCTCAGGTGTGATCTTCGTGATACCTTCGGTATGGATATTATCGGGATAAACGTGCTTGCCGAACGAAAGAGATGCAAGTATGCAGATTTTTCTGCAAGCGTCGATACCGTCAACATCGGCAGAGGGGTTACGCTCGGCATAGCCAAGCTCCTGAGCCGTCTTTAATGCATCGTCAAACGCCATGTTGTCACGGATCATCTTTGTAAGTATAAAGTTTGTAGTACCGTTTAAGATACCTGCGATTTCATCTATGCGGTTAGCCGAAAGGCACTGGTGGAGCGGTCTTATAATCGGGATACCGCCGCCTACGCTCGCCTCAAAGAAGAAGTTTACACCCTTCTCGTGTGCGATTTTCAGAAGCTCTGCGCCCTTCTTGGCAACAAGCTCCTTGTTTGATGTTACAACGCTCTTTCCTGCAAGAAGCGATGACTTTACAAAATCGTATGAAGGCTTGATACCGCCTATAACCTCAACCACTACCGAAATTTCAGGGTCGTTCAGTATAACGTTGAAGTCCTTTACAAACTTGTCTTTATAAGGACTGTCGGGAAAATCACGCAGATCAAGAATGTACTTTATCTCTATCTCCTGACCGGCTTTCTTTAAAAGACCTTCCTTATTCTTCTCAATAACCTCGACTGTGCCTGAGCCTACGACACCGTAGCCGAGAACTGCTATTTTTGCCATTGAAAACTATCCTCCGTTTTCTTTTGTTCGATTTATACAGTTTTAAGTATATCACGATTTTTTATGCCTGTCAAGGTAAAAACACAGTTACTTGCCTTTAACACTAAAAAGAATAAGCCGGATGTTATTATAACGAAAGCACGATAACCCCGTCATTTCTGTTGCCGCCACGCTTTTCAGACAGGCATTTTGGCAATCAACAATCGTGATATAATAACCTCAGACAGATAATCCGCATAAGCGGATTATCCCAGACTGTCGATAAACCTATATAATTTTTGAAAATGGGTGTTTAGCGTTGCTTGCTATGTTGGTTTTGCATCGTGCAAAACTTTTGGCAAGCAACCAAAGCGTCCTTGCTTTGGGCGTAGCCCCAATGCGGGTTGTCAGTCGTTGGTGTCGCTGCATCTGTGCATTGACAGCCATTTGTGCCGTTGCATCGTGCAACGGCTTTGTGTGGCTGTCTTTATGCATCCTTGCATAGCGACTATGTGCGACTGACTGCAAGCGTCCTTGCTTGGTGAGGGCGGCAGCCCCACACTCAGCCCCGGCACGGATGCAGGGCGTGTATGCACAAGGGCTTTGCACGATGCAAAGCCAACCAAGCATACACAGCCATTCACCGAGGGGAAGGGGTTTGGGGTTTCGGCAAGGATGCCGAGATAGAACGCCCAAAGGCTTTGCAGGACGCAAAGCCCACAAAGCGTTCTTATAGGGATAAAGAATTTGCTCTATTTTTATAAATCCAGACTTTTTCTACAAACTGACGGCGTACCGCCGTGTCGGCTTACGCTGACTTGATTTGTGATATAATGAAGTATCGGCTTTATAACGGTTGACTAATCCGCTTTGTCTTGTTATAATAGTATACAGATTTTTTTGATATAAAAGCACAAATAAAAAAACGCTTTATATCAATAAACAGATAAAAGGAGAAGATAATATTTGGAAAAATTCACTCAATTGCTCGCCGGACTTGGCGGAGCCTTATTGCTTATATTCGCTGTCGTAGCGTCTGTAATGCTCAACAGCACATATATCCCCGATGACAGCGACAGTTCTTCCGCACCTGTGACAACCGCCGCTACGACCACCAAAGCCCCCGAAACCACTCCCGTCACCACAAAGCCGCAGACGACAACTCCTGTTACCACAAAGGCTCCCGAAACAACGACAGTCGCTACAGAACCTCTTGAGTGGGGAGAAGAAGCCTTCAGCGCCACAATGTATGTAAATCAGTCCTGCTACAGCAGAATAAAGGCACTAATGGGTTCAGAAGCTGTTAAACAATATACATACGGCGAAGCGGTAAACGTTGTCGCAAAAACCGACACAGGTTATTACAAGCTCAATGACGGCGAATACATTCACGGCGATTATCTGAGCGAAGCCGAACTTTGATAATAAATTATGAATAAAGCAAGAAACGTTATAACAGAAAAATTCACGGCATTATTTCTTGCCGTTATAACGCTCGCTCTCGTCAGCGTAAACGCAAGTGCCGCCGAAAGCGGCGATTCTTCGACCGATGCTGTTAAAAAGCCCGAAAAGTGTTACGAGCTTGTGACAGGCGGAAACGAAGAATACTACAGCAAAATAACCATCAACAGCCGTTCCGTGCTGATAAGCGGATGCTATAAAAACGACCCGGTCACCGACATTACCTTGCAAAGCTGCGGTACTGTATCATCAACTCTTAAGGTAAACCCGGACGGGACATTCACCTCTGTACTTAACCCTTCCGAGCCTATAGGAAGCTCCGACCGCATCGTTATCACGCTGAAATCGGGAGCAATGCTGAGTTACCTTATAATGTATGACGATAATCGCTACTTCCCCGACAACAAGCTCGGCAAGCAGAATCAGTCGGTGCTTGAAAAAGCAGTACCTACCTCAGCAAAATCGTGGGCAGGCTATGTCACCGATGAGCTTACAGAGGAAGGTGTAAAACAGACGCTTGACGAGGTCGCCTATCTTGCTGATTACATCGCAGGCGATATAAATGACGATTACAAAAAGCTCGAAGCGATATCAAAATGGGTATCCGACAATATTTATTACGACCGTGACGCAAGAGAAAATTCGGTAACTCAGTCCGAGATATGTATAAAGAATGTTCTCAAAAATCGCAAAACTGTATGCGTCGGCTATTCCGCACTTTTCAGCGCACTATGTGAAGCACAGGGGCTTTATGTCGTAAACGTAAAAGGTACGGTAACATCAGACACGGTAGATTACTCCGACCTTGCTGACGGACCGGTAAACCACGAATGGTGCGCCGCACTGATTGACGACAGATGGATATGGGTAGACTGCGTATGGAACAGCAACCTGAAGTTTGAAAACAACGAGTTTATTTCCTTAGGAGCAAACACCGAAATGTATTTTGATATTTCACCGCTTGCCCTGTCCTTCGACCATTGCGCATATCTTGCCGAAAAGCGTTATTATTTCCGTGCCGGCGAATATTTCAGCCAACAGGACACAACCACCCCCGACAGCAGAAATGAAAGCACCCCCTCGGCAGATACCTCCGTATCAGCGGAAATCTCCGCAGCTTCAACCAAGCCTCAGACCTATACCGCTCCCGAAAATTATACGCCCGTTACGAGCGATGTTAAATCGCACGAAGAAAGCGACAGTGCCAACGGCAATCTCACATGGATAGCCGTACTGACTTTATTCGTTGCGATATTCATAGTCTTTGATTTTATCAGCATAAAGAAACTGAAAAAATAAGCCATCGGTAAGGCTTCAGCCTTATTGACATACAGAAAACACAAAATACGAAAGGAATTCAGACCAATGGTAGTTATTGAAATGGAAAACGGCAAAAAGATAAAGATAGAGCTTTATCCCGAAATTGCACCTATCACCTGTGCAAACTTTGAAAAGCTCGTTAAAGAGGGCTTTTATGACGGGCTTATCTTCCACCGTGTAATCAGCGGCTTTATGATTCAGGGCGGCGATCCCGAAGGCACAGGAATGGGCGGCGCAAAGGAAAACATCAAGGGCGAATTTGCTCAGAACGGCGTAAAGAACGATTTAAAGCACACAAGAGGCGTTATCTCTATGGCTCGTTCGATGATGCCCGACAGCGCAAGCTCACAGTTCTTTATAATGCACAAGGACGCTCCTCATCTCGACGGCGGTTATGCCGCTTTCGGCAAGGTAGTTGACGGTATGGACGCAGTTGACGAAATCGCAGATACCGAGGTTGACTGGAATGACAAGCCCACAACTCCTCAGGTTATGAAGAGAGTTTATATTGAAGACTAACAGCGTTTAAACCACGCAAGGTTTACAGCACAGGCTTCTGTATTACGCAGAGGCCTGTATTTATTATAAAAAGTTTTTTATAAATTTTCTCAAAAGCGTGACCTTTATAAAATTATCCTGTCTTTATAGGTGAACAGGCTGTTTAATAAAAATAAAAGGGAGTGAGAAATATGGAAGACAGCAGGATTATAGAATTATTCTTTGCGAGAGATGAAAAAGCAATATCCGAAACCCACGGCAAATACGGCAGATACTGTTACTCTATCGCCTACAACATACTTGCCGTGAATGAGGACTGCGAGGAGTGCGTAAACGATACGCTGATGAAGGCGTGGAATGCCATTCCGCCGCAGAAGCCGAAAAAGCTGTCGGCATTTCTCGGCAGGATAACACGCAACCTTTCGCTGAACAGATTCTTTGAGAAAACAGCAGATAAAAGAGGTTCGGGACAGACAGCCGCCGTTCTTGATGAGCTGGCTGAATGTGTATCGTCCGGTGTTACTACGGAAGATATTTCCGACAACAACACGCTAAGGCACGCCCTCAACGATTTTCTCTCCTGCCTTGAACCCGAAAAACGTATTATCTTTATGCAAAGATACTGGTATATGATGCCGATTAAGGCGATAGCTTCCGAACATTCATCTACCGAAAGCCGCATAAAAATGATACTTCTCAGAACACGAAGCGAACTTAAGGAACATCTTATAAAGGAGGGTATAACGCTATGAAAGAAAAACGCTTACTGAATGAACTCGGCAACGTAAACGATGATTTCATCGAACAGGCAAAGCCGAAAATCAAAAACAACAGAAAAAAGCTGTACGCTGTTATCGGCTCGGTGGCTGCTACGGCGGCAGTGTTTGTGGCAGTATTCGCAACCGGAAACGGTTTACTCAAAAATGCCGATAATGATTTCACCAATTCATCATCAGCAATCACAAACGAATCAACAAACGAAATAGCAGTTTTGGAGTACAGCAATATTAATATTTATTATCTGAATGGCACAAGCACGGAAAAAGCAAGTAAATATCTTGCCTGCGACCCTAAAGTTATTTTTTCCGAGTGGAAAAAGCTCAATAGCATCGGCGATGATGTACGTTTTATCAAGTGCTTTATCAACAGCAACGGCAAAGAGGAAATCAACGAAAGCACAGCCACCTACATTGTCGGCGACAAAGCGACTCTTGAACTGACAATATCGAGTGATATAAAGAAATATTACGAAAAACACGGAGAAGAACCACTCCTCTCTTCTCTCAAAAAAACATTTACCGAATATTCCGACTTCTGCACCGATTATAAACTCATAATTGAATAAACCTATATAACGCTGTAAACCGACACAGATTTACAGCGTTATATGTTTCTCTACCGTCTGAGCCGGCTAACGAAAAAAGCAAGAAGCAGTTATTACTACCGGAAAAGCACATTTGTCAACCATCCAAAACGTTCGATTTGTATTATTCTCGCTCTGAATCTGTCTGAGTTTTTGTTGTACAAATCTTTATTTTTCTGTCAGGTTTTTATTGAACAGTGCATATTTTTATATGAATAGGCTTTTTCTGCAAGCTGAACCCCCGTCACACGACGGGGGTTCAGGTTGTAGAAAAAGTCTGTTTTTGAAATAAACTTCTGATTTATTATCCCTATCCCCCTGCCCCCTTTCCCCCGGAAAGGGGGTGAATACGGGGACTGGCGTCCCTGCGACCTGCCTTGGGGCTACGTCCCAAACCCCATTTTTGGATAACGATAGAGGTTTTTCGACAGACTGAACCCCCGTCACACGACGGGGGTTCTGATTTTTACTTATCTATATCTTTTACACGCTTAAATTCGTACCACCGAATCCTCAGGTGAATTTTTCATTCTTTTTGAGCCGTAGATTGCCGTGCATCTGTACTTCAGCCTCAACTTATCGGCAATAAGAGCAACAAATTCCGAGTTTGTCGGCTTTCCTCTCGATGTATGAATAGTGTATCCGAAATAGCTGTTGAGCGTGTCTACATCTCCCCTGTCCCACGCAATTTCTATTGCGTGACGTATTGCACGTTCAACTCTTGACGGCGTTGTTTCATACATACGGGCAACGGTCGGATAGAGCAGCTTTGTGATACAGTTTATCATGTCGGGATCCTCAACCGAAAGCATGATTGCGGTTCTGAGATAATGATACCCTTTGATATGAGCAGGTATGCCGATCTGATGTATTATCTCCGTCACTACGCACTCCATATCGGATTCGTCCGATGCGGTATTGCGTCTACCGTTTATCTTGTCGTTATATACCGACAAAACCTTTGATACAAGCGTTTCCGGATCAAACGGACGTATCATATAATAGTCCGCTCCTGCGTCCATCACCTCAAACTCGACCTTTGCAGAATCATAGTTCGCCGTTACGAATATAACAGGAGCATATTCTCCGCTTCCTTTTAGTGTCCTGATTATATCGCAGACATCAAGACCGGGTGTTTTTGCGTCAAGGATAACCACAGCAGGACGCTCCGTAAGCACATAATCAACAAGAACCTTTCCCATCTTCGGTCTGGTTATTGCATACAGCCCTGCCTCTTTGAAAGCGGTGGCCCATGATATTCCAAGCTCTAACGAATCATCCCCTATAAGTACTCTGATAGATTGTGACATTTTCTTACCTCCATAGTTTTATTGCTTCTATAATATAACACAAACTGGAAAATAATTCAAGATGATTTTACCAAATTTTTTCAGTTTTTTTGAATCGAAGTCCGAATTGATAATATAAAAACGAATTATCGGATTACCTCACCCAATATGTAGAAATTTGCTTCTTCTTATTTATTATATATCCGTGAAATGACCGTTTTCAACATTTTTCGACATATTTCTGCAACAAAAAACCATTTTCGTGATTTTGCACAATATGTATGTCGATTTGTAGCTTTTTTATGTGAATAAAGCAAGCCTGTAACTATCACGTTTCTTCGGATAAACGATTTTTGCTGTGATTACGGCGAAACGCTTTCGCATAGCCTCATAAAGACTTTGCAAAAGCGTTTTTCGGTTAAATTTACGCCGCCTGTTCTTCGGTTTCACTGAGTGACAGCAAATGCTCATACATACTCTGTGCAAATATCCCGTACCCGTGAGCAGGGTCACTTATGAAAACGTGCGTTACCGCTCCGACAAGCCGCCCGTTCTGCACTATCGGGCTTCCGCTCATTCCCTGCACTATTCCGCCCGTCAACTCTGTCAGCCGTTCATCTGTTACTTTTATTACCATATTCTTGTTGTCCGCAGAATTTCTGTCAACGCTTTCTATTTCAACGCTGTACATTTCGGGCTTGCCGCTGTCAACGGTCGATAATATATATGCTTGTCCGCACTGTACCTCACTTGCAAATGCAAGCGGCATCAACTGCCCCTGAATATCTGCTTCTTCAAGCACGGCATAAAGCCCGCATCCGCAGTTATCGGTTATTCTGCCCTTTACGTCCGACGGTTTCAGCGTACCGCAAAGTTCACCGGGACAGTCACGTTCCCCTCTTTTTACGCCGGTTATCACCGCAGGCACTATCTGACCTGTTCCGAGCGGAAGGATCTCCCCCGTGTCGACATCGCATACAGCGTGTCCAAGTCCCGCACCGGCAAGTGTTTTCGGCTGATAAAACGTCATAGTGCCGATTCCTGCCGTACTGTCACGCACCCAAAGTCCTATTCTCTTTTCGCCGTCGCTGTCGCACTTTATTTCAACATCGGCTGTATATTCACAGCCATCTCTTATATAAGTCAGCGTTGCATATTCTCCGCACCCGGATATAAGATCGCTCATATTTGCTGAAGACGTAATTTTCTCCCCGTTTATTTTTGTTATAACATCTCCCTTTTCTATTCCTGCTTTGCCGGCGGGAGATAATTCAAAAGCATCTGTGCTGTCGCCCACCTTGGCAAATCCGGTTACTATAACACCGTCTGTCAGCAGCTTGATACCAAACGGCGTTCCGCAGACATAAAGATCGGGTCTTTCGTATTCCGCACTGCATTTCATCGGGTAACACGGCGAATTTACGGATATATATTTCTCTGCACACGCACCGCCGTACATTATATTTGAAAAAAGCGTAACCGCAGTAAAAATACCGCTGATAAGTTTTATCTTTTGTACCATCGGATAATCTTTTCCTTTCGTTTTTCTCACAGAATTATTATCTGCGTGTGCAATTTTTATATAAGAGGTATTTTTTAATTTTATAAATTGTACGGGTTGGAAAAAACAAAACCGAATGCAATTTTCTTCACAGGATGCTCACAATAAATATGTTGATTTTTCCGGTTTCTTGTGTTATCATTAAATTATAGAAATTAAAAAAATAAATTGAAACGGAAAAGGATAAAATGAAGATTTTTGTAATCGTATTAAAGGTACTTATGATGATAGCAACGGGAGTAATAGCGGTAGTGCTGAATATTCTCGGACTTATTTCGCTTATAACTACCGAAACTACCGATGTAAGCTCGATAATGGGCATATTGATATTCTGGATGTCATTCACCGTTATATGCTATATAGTGCCTGTGTTCTTTGCTATGCTGAAAAAATACTTTATCTGCGGCGCTCTTACCTTTGTCGGATTGATATGCGTACTCATCCTGCACGAAATGCTGCCGGGCGACCCCGGATACCTTTATATGCCGCTCCTTATTATAACGGTACTCGGCATACTTCTTGCAATATTTGGCAACTGGGATAAGATACACGGAAATATCGAAAAGCGTGAAGGAAAAGAACAAGGCTGCACCCTCTGTTCTGGGCGGCACTACCGCTCCGGCTGACGAAGTGGTTTCAAAAAAAAGCCGCTAAAAAATTAGCTAAAGCAAAGAAATAAACGTTTTGCGAAAGGGTGATATTATGGCACTTCTTACAGAAAACGAACAGTTCCATCTTAAGATCAAAACAGGCGATGTCGGAAGGTACGCTATTCTTCCCGGCGACCCCGGCAGAGTTCCGCTTATAGCAAAATATCTCGACAATGCGGAATTTGTTGTGTCAAACCGTGAATATACGACCTATACGGGTTATCTTCTCGGTGAAAAGGTAAGCGTTGTATCAACGGGTATCGGCGGTCCTTCCGCCGCAATTGCCGTTGAAGAGCTTATCCGCTCAGGCACGGATACTTTTATAAGGATAGGCACGAGCGGCGGTATGGATATAAGCGTTTCCGGCGGCGACTTGGTTGTGGCGCAGGCGTCAATACGAAGCGAAGGAACATCGCACGAGTATATTCCCGAAAACTACCCTGCGGTAGCGGATTTTGAAGTAACCACCGCACTTAAAGCCGCAGGCGATGCATTATCGGAAGATGTTGACGGCAAGCGTTGCCACGTCGGAGTAGTTCACAGCAAGGACAGCTTTTACGGCGAGATAGAGCCATTACAGATGCCTGTAGGAAATAAGCTCTCGGATAGCTGGTCGGCTTATGTAAAATGCGGCTGTCTTACTTCCGAAATGGAATCCGCCGCAATATTCTCCGTAGCACTTGCAAGAAGAAAACGTGCAGGCGCTGTATTCACAGCCCTCTGGAATGTCGAAAGAAGCAACGCAGGACTTCCGGATACTGTCTGTATGGACAGCGACAGAGCGATAAGAACGGCAGTGAACGCAGTAAAAATACTTATAGAGCAGGACAGGAAAAATGGCATTTGAGCATATTTTATTCGACCTTGACGGAACTTTGACAGATTCATACGAGGGTATAGCAAAATGCGTGCAGTATGCACTTCACTATTACGGCATTGAAGAAAACAACGAAGAAAATCTGAAAAGATTTATCGGCCCTCCGCTTTGGGAATCGTTCCATATCTTCTATGATTTCCCCGAAGAAAAGGCGAAAGAGGCGGTATTGAAATACCGTGAACGCTATCACACTGTCGGAGTATACGAAAACAAGGTCATAGCAGGTGTTCCCGAAACGCTGAAAACACTTTATGACAACGGCAAAAAGATATACCTTGCCACCTCAAAGCCGCTTAAGCTCGCTAAAATCGTGCTTGAGCATTTCGATCTGGCTAAATATTTTACATTTATATGCGGTGCGTCACTTGACTTCTCGTTTGAGGACAAGGCAAGCATAATAAACTATGTGCTTGATAATCAGCATATAGAGAACCGTTCATCCGCCATTATGATAGGCGACAGGAAATTTGATATAATCGGCGCAAAACAGTGCGGTATAAAATCTGTCGGTGTGCTATGCGGCTTCGGCTCCGAGGACGAGCTTAAAGAATATAAAGCGGATTATATCGTGCCTGAATTTTCCGATATTTTAAACATAATAATGGAATGACAGTCCTGTTATATTTTTCGGCTTTCCGGTTATAATAATGTGCGTAAAGACAACTTTACTCATATTTATTTCTGAAAGGAAGTACGAAAAATGGGAACAGAACACGCAAACAAGTGCATCGCATGTTCAATAACGAACTGTAAGCATCACTGCTGCTGTGCGGATTACTGCTCACTCGATCATATCCAGATCGGCACACACGAGGCAGACCCCACTCAGAAGGCTTGCACAGACTGCAAGTCATTTGAACTGAAGGCGTAAACAACCATATAAAAAGGCTCCCGGAGTATTTCGCTCCGGGAGTCATTTTATAAAGAGGTAATTACTTTGTTATACGTTTCTTTCGGTTTCCTTTGCTGCCATAAGTCCGTCCAGTAAATCCTTATCCTTGAACGTACAGGTCGTGCGGTCATAGAATACATCGGTTACATCCCACAGCACAGGGAGCATACCTCTCGAATATGCCTCCTTGCAGACGCTTGAAAGATATAGATTAATGTATTTTGCCTGCTTGTTCTTTGTTGTACAGCCATATTCACCTATAATAACGGGGATACCCTTGTCTACAAAGGTAGTTTTCATCATATCCATATACTTTGTGAGCAGCTTTTTGTCGGCTTCACTGCCCCACGTTGTCTGTGCCTTGCCCCAGCTTGCGTCCTTTTCAAGAATCGCAAAGGTCGAGGGTGTATAATAGTGTACCGATACTGCACAGCGGTTTTCCGGATCGGCAGGCATCTTGTAAAGCTCGTCACAGGTAAGGTCAATATCTGTATTGTATCCTGCAATAAGCAGATGACGCTTGCCGTTATTTTTGCCCGAAGCCCTTACTATATCAACAAACTTCTGATTTATTTCATTCAGTATCGAAAACGACTTTTCCTTGTCGCCCTCGTTACTGTATCTGTTCCACAGTTCCTCCCAACCGCCTTCTTCGTTAAGCGATTCAAACATCAGATGGTCGCCGTAATCGCCGAATTCCTCACAAAGCTGTTTCCATATAGCCTCATACTTTTTAAAGCATTCATCTCGCTTTTTATCATCGGCAAAGCCCGAAAACCAGCCGTTATCGTAATGAATGTTGAGAATTACATACAGATCGCTGTCAAGCGCCCAATTCAGCACTTCCTTTACTCTTGCCATATAGTCGGGATTTATAGTATACGTTTCTTTGTCCATCATATTGCTCCACGCAACAGGCAGACGCATAACGCCAAAACCGCAGTCCTTGTAGCCCTTTATCATTTGCTCGGTAATAACAGGACTTCCCCACGCTGTTTCATAGTTTGTAACAGATGACTTGTTTATCCAGTTTCCGCAGGATTCAAAGGTATTTCCAAGATTTATACCGAGTCCCATATCCTCGATAAGCTCCTGCGTTGTCATCTCACGCATCGTCCGGTCCTCACTGCCCTTTACTTCTTCGGGAACGGACGATTCATTTCCCGATGAACAAGCAGTAACCGAAACTATCATACATAATGCCAGTATGGCAGACAATATCTTCTTCATAAATATTCTCCTTATATATTATATACTGCTGCGGTACTCTGTCGGGGTCTTTCCGACCTGTTCCTTGAACTGCCGCATAAAGCTGTATTCGTTCGTATAACCGCAGCGTGCGCTTATCTCTTTTATGGTAAGTCTTGTAGAGGAAAGCAGACGTTTCGCACGTTGCGTCCTGCCCTCAATTATATCCTTTATAACCGTTGTTCCGAACAGCTTTTTATAAAGATGCTGAAAGCCGGAACGGCTCATACCCGCCTGTGCCGCAAGGTCGTCTACATTACCCACATGGTCGGGCATAGTGAATATCAGGGTTCGTATCTGCGTAAAACGGTAATGCCTTTCGCTCAGCTGTTTTGACGACATACAGTTACGGGACTTCAGCGTTCTGCTCAGCATAAGAAAAAGCACATCTATATACTTTTTCTCGATCTCCTCGCTGTTCACCGCACCCGAATAATGCTCGTAGACAAGTATGTGGACAAGGTGAGAAAGCTCGTCAATATCTCCCAGATACACAGGTATATTCATCGGTATCCCCAGCTTTTCAACATATTCCTTATCCCAGTCGTCATTCTCGAAATACACCCAGTCATCTGTATACACATTTTCCTGCGCCGTATAGTAACAAGGAGTATCCGCCGACATCAGTATAAACGAGTTTTCTTTGACCTGATACTGCACCCCGCCAACCTTGAAAACCGCAGGCGTCTTTATAAGCAGCAGTAAAACCGCACCGGGTCCTTTAGGCCTGTCCATAATGAAATTTTCATATTTCATATCATGAACATAATTGTATCCGATAGAACCTATCTTCATATTTTCACCTCGTAAAAACCGAAAATTACTTTGTGAATACAAACCTCTTCAGTTCAAACAGCGGTCTTTCCTTGAAATAGCAAGCCGTCCAGCCTGTATAATCCGTGTCAACTGTAAGGAACACTGCGTGTCTGCCGCTGACAGGCTTTACTTCTGTCATATAGGTGCTGCTGCCGTGACCTACCTTAAAAGAGCCTATCTCCTCGCCGTCCTCGCTGTCGATGCGTATATGCACGTTGCAGTCAGCGCCAAGTCCCGTTATATCGGCATTGAAGTACATTCTGCCGTTGCCGTTGTCAAGCCCGAAATCGTAGTATTTATAGCCTATTACAGCACCGTCCTTTATACCGGTTACCACTCTTTCGAACTTGTTATGCTCCGTTACAAACGCTCCGCCTTTAAGCACACAGGCAATCTCAGCCTCCGTTATTCTGTAAGGATCAAGGCTGTCCTCAAAGCCGAGCGAAGTCATTTCAACAGGCGGTATAGTGCCATCGGGAAGTATCTCGATCTTTTCAACGCAGGCACGTCTTGACATTATCGTACCGTTAGTCATACGATGATAGAATATATACCACTGACCGTTTATCTGAGCTATTGAGCCGTGATCGTTGCCTCCCGGATAATCAACACCGTTGTCTACGATATATCCTCTGTACTTAAACGGCCCCGTAGGCTTGTCGGAAGTAGCATAAGCAAGACGTGAGCCACGTTTTGGAGAATAGATAAGATAATATGTATCACCAACCTTGCGTGGAGAACAAGCCTCAAAGAAAAGCGTTTCTTCCGTGTCAAAGCCTCCGTCATTATCTGTGGTTATCGGTATGATATGCTCGATACAGCTGTTATCCTTTATCGTGTACATCGTATCCGTATCGACCTCAGCCATAAAAGAACGCTCATAGCCACAGTAAATATAAGTTCTTCCGTCATCGTCAACAAGCACGCCCGGATCGATGAACCAGCCGTTACAGCATATCTCATCGGATATAGTGTACTTGTATTTTGAAAGCAGTGTGAACGGTCCTTCGGGTCTGTCGCTCACCGAAACGCAGCCTGTTGCATTGACAATATATGCATACAGATAGTACTTTCCGTTCCTGCATACGACATCGGGTGCAAATAAGATCTGATTTTTATCGGGCGTCCAGTCGGTATCGGACGGAAAATCACCGTCCGGCTTTACACGGAACGTAACACCGTGACACACCCAGTTGTTAAGATCGTTCACAGGTGCGCTCCAGCACTTTAAAACATAGTCGCAGAAATCATCTGAGCCTGCTCTGTCGTGCGAACCGTAAATATATACACGGTCACCGAAAACCCTCGGCTCTCCGTCGGGAATATATTCCCATAAAGGTAAATATGGATTAGGCATCGCTGTTTTTTCCTTTCGATAGATTACTTTCTTTAAGTTATTATATCACAAATCAAGTCGGCGCAAGCCGACACGGCGGTACGCCGTACTTTTGCCAACGGCAAAAGGATTTGATGATAAAATGTTCTCAGACAGGCGGTTATCCGCCAACCGTGCTTTTTGCACGGGATAATCCGCTTATGCTGATTATCTGTCTGAGGTTATTATATCACAAATCAAGTCGGCGCAAGCCGACACGGCGGTACGCCGTACTTTTGCCAACGGCAAAAGGATTTGATGATAAAATGTTCTCAGACAGGCGGGTAACCGCCTACCGTGCTTATGCACGGGATAATCCGCTTATGCGGATTGTCTGTCTGAGGTTATTATATCACAAATCAAGTCGGCGTAAGCCGACACGGCGGTACGCCGTACTTTTGCCAACGGCAAAAGGATTTGATGATAAAATGTTCTCAGACAGGCGGGTAACCGCCTACCGTGCTTATGCACGGGATAATCCGCTTATGCGGATTGTCTGTCTGAGGTTATTATAATACATAATCGCACAATAAGCAATATCGTATTCAGCACAAACAGGTTACATTTTGTGCAAACGTCATTTTTCCCCACTTGCCAAAACAGCTTGAAATATGGTAAAATAAAAAGAAAAAGGCAGATGTATTATGATAAAAGAAATTAACAGAGATATTTTCCTGCTGTCGCAGAAGTCCGCCCCTGCGACAGAAAATGACAGGCAAACCGGCGAAGACCTGCTCGAAACATTGATTGCAAATTCCGAGCATTGTGTCGGCATGGCGGCAAATATGATAGGCATACTTAAAAACATTATCGCCATAAACGACAACGGCGATTACCTTCTTATGTACAATCCCGAAATAATAAAGTCAGACGGTGCTTATGAAACGGAAGAAGGTTGTCTGTCGCTTGACGGTTTACGGAAAACAAAGCGATACAAGAAGATAAAAGTGCGTTATCTTGATAGAAATTTCAAGATAAAGATAAAAACATATGAGGGCTTCACCGCTCAGATAATACAGCATGAAACAGACCACCTCAGCGGAATCATAATATAAAAATAACGGGTATCATTTTAGATACCCGTCAGCAGACAGTAATAATAAAGGGGCATGGATTTCAACCATGCCCCTTTTGCTATTTATTTAGATGTTTTCGCTGTCAACGGAGTTGACCATGTGCCGTACTGATTGCCTGTGGAATAGGACTTGAAAGCCCGTATTTTAAACTGATAGCTTGTATTTGACTTTAGTCCGTTTACAGTGTAGGTAGTTGTGCTTGCGCTTGTTATTCTTGCAACGTGTACCCACTTGTTTCCGTTCCATTTTTCAATGACGTAACCGCTTGCCGTTGTTCCCTTGTTCCACTGCAATGTCACAGAGTTTTTCGCTGTGGACTTAACTTTGAATCCACCAACACCGTAGGGGTTAGTATTCACCTTTATAACCTTGCTCCATGAACCGTACTGCTTTTTAGTGCCGTAGGTCTTATATGCACGGATACGGAACTGATAGCCGGCTGTTCCTGCCTTGAGATTTTTAACTGTATAGCTCGTTACAGTTGCCTTATCAGCCGTATAAATAGTTGTCCACTTGCCGTTCTTGTACTGCTGAAGCTCATAGCCGCTTGCTGTCGTTCCCTTGTTCCACTGTAATGTTACAGAAACGCTGAATTTAGATTTAACAGAGAATCCACCAACACCGTAGGGGTTGGTATTCACCTTTATAACCTTGCTCCATGAACCGTACTGCTTTTTAGTGCCGTAGGTCTTATATGCACGGATACGGAACTGATAGCCGGCTGTTCCTGCCTTGAGATTTTTAACTGTATAGCTCGTTACAGTTGCCTTATCAGCCGTGTAAATAGTTGTCCACTTGCCGTTCTTGTACTGCTGAAGCTCATAGCCGCTTGCTGTCGTTCCCTTATTCCACTGTAATGTTACGGAAACGCTGAATTTTGATTTAACAGAGAATCCGCCTACGCCGTAAGGATTTGTGTTTACCTTTACTTCACTGCTCCACGAGCTGTATTTTTTTGTACCGCTGACTGTCTTGTACGCTCTGATTCTGAATCGATAGCCTGCTGTTCCCGCTTTCAGGCTCTTGACCGTATAAGATGTGGTTGAAGCAGAGGGAGTTGCTATAGTGACCCACTTACCGTTCTTGTACTGCTGTAATTCATAACCGGAAGCGGTGGAGTTCTTTGTCCACTGTAATGTAACCGATGTGCTTGTCTTGGAAGAGCATTTGAAACCGCTCACTGCGGTAACATTGGCATCAGACAGCTTGACGTATTTTATGTTGTTTTCATTTGCATAACGTTTTGCTTCACCGTCATAACCGTATATCGTAAAGCCGCTCTTTATGTAAATATCCCCGTTACTGTCAGCATTAAAGCAATAACCTATTGCATAGGGCATTATGTTCTTTACGCTTTTCGGTACTGTTATCTTTGTAAGCTTGTCGCAGTTCAGAAATGCCATGCTGTCTATATCACGCAGATTTGATGAGAGTGTTACACCTGTCAGCGATTTGCAGTCAATAAACGCAAACGCACCGATATATTTCACATTTGCCCCGAACTTTACTGAAGTCAGAGCCGACGCTCTTCCGAAAGCACCTTCGCCTAAAGATTTAAGTGAAGAAGGGAATGTCACAGATGTAAGTTTTTTAGCGTCTGTAAAAGCCACGCTGTCTATTACCGTAACTGTAGAAGGAACTGAGAATGCCTTATCTGTCTTTGCTACAGGATACTGCATAAGTACTGTTTTATTCTTATTGTACAGAACACCGTTCTGAGATGAGTAATTCTTATTGGAATCCGCTACAGTGACCGATTTCAGATAATCGCTCTGTGAAAAAGCTCCTGTGCCTATAGTAGTAACACCTGCCGGAATCGAAACAGTTGTAAGGTATGTATCGGAGAAAGCACTAATACCTATTATTCTGAGTGAAGACGGTAATTTAACCGTTCTAAGCTCAGTAGATTCAAAAGCAGAATCGGCTATTCCGACTGTTCCTGCGGTAATGTTCGCATCGCTTATTTCATAGAAGCTGTCTACTACCCATTTATCAATATAAGCAATGTCCGCACTTTCAAGCTGATTGTTTACGATAGCTGTTCCGGTGAATGCGTATGTTCCTATACGCTCAACTGATGAAGGAATATTAGCCTTCTTCAAACCCGTACAATATGCAAAGGAAAGTGAACCGATGTATTTAAGTCCTGAAGGAAGATTCAGTGTTTTTATATTATAGTTTGTCTGGCAGGCGCTGTCAGCTATTCCGACAGTACCGTTCTTGACCGTCAGAGTGCCTGTGTTCGCACCGACAAGCCATTTTCCGTCATACTTGGTTGATGATTTGCTCTGTTTATTAAGTATCTTCGTATTTTCAAAAACATCTGCACCTATAGACTTAACGCTGTCGGGGATAGTGACAGTTTCGAGAGAAGTGCAATCTCCGAAAGCACCGTATCCTATATCGGTTACGGTATTGGGGATAGTTACCTTTGTAAGCTTTGTGTTACCACGAAATGCGTTGCGTTCAATCTGAGTAACCTTAAAACCGTTGAGTTTCGACGGTATTGTAATGCTTGTTGCAGTGCCGCTGTAAGAAGTAATTGCGGCAGTATCGGCACCTGTAGCATAGATCTGATAATCGCCTGCTTTTTCAGCGCCAACTGTCAACGCACACACTATCGCTGCCACGGCAAAAACTAATGTACTGAGAAGAATTTTTTTGAGTTTCATATTTACCTCCGTTTTTTACGATAAAAATACATAGATTCTGACAGAACAAAACGAATTTGTATTTTTACGCTTTATAATTATACATCTCACAACTACGTTTTGTCTGCTGAAAAGATGCAATAAAGTAAAATATGGATATATGCACAAATTTTAAGGATTTTTTTGTTTATATTGCAAAAGCCGCCTGTGTAATGCAGACGGCTTAATATTAAATTATAATCAGTCAACGAGCTTTACAATCATATCCTTAGCGTCAACAGACTTAGTGATAACGCCTGTGTCAAGCATCCACTTGATATTGTTTGTCCATGTTTCCTCGCTCTGTGATAAGAAAGGTGCACCGTCCTTTTCAGCAAGAGAAAGTATAGTAGCTACACTCTTTGTTTCAACGTCCTTGTTGAGCGGGAAGTTTTCGGTGTTCTGATTCTTGAGCAGGTTCTCAACGCCCTTTTCGGGATTTGCCTTTACATGCTCATAGCCCTTCTTTGTCGCACGGAGGAATCTTGTCAGCTTGTCGGCGTTCTTCTCTGCGTTTTCCTTAGATGTTACGAATACAAGTTCGGTATAATCAGGCACGCCGTTTTCGGTAGGCTTGATATAGTTTACGGTAAAGCCCTGATTTTCAAGCTCAGGCACTTCGTGACTGATAAATCCGCCGATCGTAGCGTCAACCTGTCCTGTTGTCATAGAAGACATAAGCTCAAATCCGACATCAATAAGCTCCGCATCGTCCTCCTTAAGACCTGCGTTCTTAAGCATCGTCTTTACAAACGCTTCATTGAGGACAGATCCGCCGTAGCCTATCTTCTTGCCCTTTAAATCAGCTACAGTCTTTATGTTCTTGTCACCGAGCGACATAAGCACATTTACAGGATTCTGTACTGCCGCACCGATAGAAACAACGGGAATATTCTGATTGGCATTAGCCTGTATTACATCGTGCATATAGTAAAATCCTATATCCGCCTTGCCTGCGGAGGTCATTGAAATAGCGTCATTTGTGTTTGAGGGGAACTCAACCTTTATCTTAAGTCCTTCTTCCTCATAATAGCCCTCCTCTATAGCGTCATAGAGGAAAACGTGCGAGCCGTTGGGGTACCAGTCCAGTACAACAGAAACCTCCTCGAGATCCTTCGCTTCACTGCTTGCAGAAGAAACATCGGTACTGCCTCCTACCGTAGACGAAGCCGTGTTGCCTGCACAGCCGCACACGCCCAGCATAATAGCCGCCGCTGTGGCAACCGCCGTAAATCTTTTGTTTTTCATGTTAAATTTCCTTTCTCCATGTTATTAGTTTTCTTTCTATTGCACTGATAACAGCTACAACCAGCATTGCACACACCGCAAGAACAACTACCGGAGCAAATACTCCCGCACCGTCAAGCTGTGTCATCATACGTTTACTGAAATATCCCAGTCCGCTCTGCGCACCGAGCCATTCGCCCATTGCCGCTCCAAGAATACTGAGCGGTATCGCCATTTTTATTGCCGAAAAGAATGACGGCAATGCGGCAGGAAATTTCAGCTTGAAAAATATCGCCGTACCGCTCATTCCCATAGTCCTGAGCAGCTCCTCGTTTTCTCTTTTTGCGGATTTAAGTCCGTCGTGTACCGATATGGTTATCGGGAAGAATGTTATAAGCACAGCAACAAGCACCTTGCTCCATATGCCGTATCCGAGCCACAGCACAAAGAGCGGAGCTATCGCCGTTACCGGTATCGTCTGCGTTGTGACGATTACAGGGTATAACGCTCTTTCTACGCACTCAAAACGCTCCATAACAACGGCAAGCCCAACACCGAGAACCACGGAAATAAGAAGTCCGATAAGCGTTACAAGCATTGTCGCAGGAGTATGTACCGTAAACAACGGCTCCCGAAGCTCCCATATTTTCACTGCGATCTGTGTAGGTGACGGCAGTATGTACGCCGCATTTATGCACATTGCGATGACCTGCCATAATATAAGCAGACCTATTCCGGTAAGCACTGCAGGAAGGTGTTTTTTCATATATTATCTCCCCTCTCTGCTTTTCCGTAAGGAATGCCCTGACAAGCTCGTTTTTAAGTTCGACAGATGACGGGGTATACAGATCCTCACGGCAGGTGATATGACTTACATCAATGACCTTTATCTGCTTTACGGGTCTGCCGCTGAGCAGAAAGATTTTATTGCCGACAAGCATAGCTTCCTCGACATCGTGCGTTACCATCATAACTGTGGCATCAAGTCCCTTCACCTGCCCGATAAGCCAGTCCTGCATAGAGATCCTTGTAAAGCGAATCCAGCGCCGAGAACGGCTCGTCAAGCAGCATAAGTTCCCTGCCGTGCCACAGCTGTACAAGCGTTCTTGCAAACGATACTCTCTGACGCATACCGCCCGAAAGTTCTGACGGACGTTTATTCTCACAACCCGACAGCCCCACTTTTTCTATTGCCTCTTTTGCCTGCGAGATATGCTCGGCCTTTGACATAGGCAGTGCCTCAAGCGGCAAGGTCACATTTTTAAGTATGTTCCGCCACGGCATAAGCAGATCCTTCTGCGGCATGAATGCCGCCGTGCCGGTCGCCTCTTTCGGTGTTTTCCCGTTTATCGTGATACTGCCCTTATATTCCGTTTCAAGACAGGTCATAAGACGGAACAGCGTGCTTTTTCCGCAGCCGGACGCACCGATAACGGTAATTATATCATTCTTTTCAGCCGAAAACGACAGATCCTCAAGCAGAAGATAATCGTCCTCCTTATAGCCGAAGGTGACATTGTTAAACTCAACAAAGGACATCTTATATATCCTTTTCGACTATCTTATAGTTGTGCATAAGCGGACCACTGCCCTTGCCTAAATCCAGCTTTGCGGCGATCGCTCCCGCAAGATATTTCTTTGCGTTTGTGACAGCCTTTACCTTGTCATTTGTCAGAGCAAGGTTGCAGGCTATGGCAGATGAGAATGTACAGCCTGTGCCGTGCGTATTCGGATTATCTATGCGCTTGCCGTTTATCCAGTGATTTTCACCGTCGACATAAAGCAGATCATCGGCTGTATCGTCAAGATGACCGCCCTTTATTACTATTCCGACGGTTGAAGGGAGCTTTTCGGAAAGCACCTTTGCCGCCTTTTCCATTTCTTCTCTTGTGGTTATCTTCATACCGGTCAGCACCTCAGCCTCCGCAAGATTCGGCGTGATAATATCCGCAAGAGGAAGAAGCATTGTCATAAGTGCGTCTGTAGCGTCCTCGCTGATAAGACGGCTGCCGCTGGTCGCTACCATTACAGGATCGGCTACTATATTCACAGCCTTGTATTCTTTCAGCTTTTGCGCTATCGCCTCGATTATTTCAACATCGCTTACCATGCCTATTTTTACAGCATCGGGACGAATATCGTTAAATATGCAGTCTATCTGATTCTTCAGAAAATCAGCCGAGCTGTTCATAATACCGTATACGCCCGTTGTATTCTGCGCCGTAAGCGCCGTGATTGCGCTCATTGCGTACATTCCGTGCATCGTTATTGTCTTTATGTCAGCCTGTATTCCCGCACCGCCGCTGCAGTCCGAGCCGGCTATTGTAAGTATCTTTTTCATAATATCAGGTCCTTTCTTATTTTACCGAACTTTCCGCTACTTTTTCGGCTTTAGCCTTTAAATCTATGACAGCAGACGAAATATCGTCAGCCGCAAAAATTGCCGACACTACCGCTACTCCGTCAAGGCCAAGCCCCTCAAGCTGTGATATGTTATCCTTATTTATACCGCCTATCGCAACCACAGGTATTTTTACCGAATGTGCAACATCGGACAGCACCTTGTGATCTATCGCACCTGCGTCCGTCTTTGTCGAGGTCACAAATGCCGCACCGCTTCCGAGATAATCCGCACCGCCGTTTTCCGCCTCCAGCGCCTCTTTTACATTATGAGCGGATACGCCTATTATCTTATCCGCTCCGAGATATTCTCTTGCGGCTTTTATGTCAAGGTCATCCTGTCCCAGATGAACACCGTCTGCGTCGATTTCCTTTGCCAGCTTTACGTTATCGTTGATAATAAGCGGAACATTGTACTGCTTGCATATCGGCTTCAGCTTAAGGGCGATCTCTCTGAAATGCTCATAGCTTGTGTGCTTTTCACGAAGCTGGAATATTGTAACTCCGCTCTTTATCGCCTGCTTTGCCTGTGACAGAAATTCCTCGTCACTGTTGCTCCACGCTCTGTCGCTTACCGCATATAAAAGCATCTGCTTTGGTGTTATGTTCATATATAAACTCCTTTCGGGCAATAAAAAACGCATACGGAACACCACCGTATGCGCTGTTTTACTTACGTTGGCATTACCCAAATCAAGTTATCGGTCGGAAATTTCATTTCCCTCTCAGCCTGTCAAACAAGCTCCCGTTCGCTTTTTTCAGTTATCTAATACATTTTACAACAAAATATGTTCGTTGTCAATGTCAAAATCTGCCTTTTTAATAATATCAACCGACTTTTTATCGTCCGTCTTGACGCAGACGCTTATATAGTAATCTTCATTATTAAAACGTGTGCCGTAATGATAAAAAACCGCACCACTTTCAAAAAGCGTCCTGCCGTTCTCCTCATCAAAGCACTTCATCTTCAAATCGGAGCCTACCCCTTCGCCTGTCATTTTGGCATAGCTTTCTTTGAGCGTCCACAGCCGTGAAAATGCCTTGTCGCTGTCTGCCGAAGTCAGAATATGATTTGCTTCACTGTCGCCGTAGCACCTTTTCATAACAGCACCGCTTGTACGGCGCACGCTCTCGCAGTCAACCCCTACAGGAGTTTTTGACAAAACAGTCACAGCAAGTCCGTCACAGTGAGAAATGCTGAAATAAACAGGATTTCCCTTGATATACGGTTTTCCGTTTTCGGCTTTTACTATATCGTTTTCCGAAAAATCAAGTCCGATATGTGAAAACGCTTTTTCAAGCAGTAATATTCCGCATTTATGAGAATACCCGTGATAGCCGGATTTGATTACAGATTTTTTCTTTATCGGAGATACGAATATAAGAGGTTTTTCAAAGTTCATCAGCAAAGCCCCAATCCGAGAAAATCATTAATGTTCTTCCACAGCACCTTTTCCTTGACATCCTCGCCGAGCGGTATCCTATCAATAAACTCAAGATCCTTGTCCGCTCTCCACATAGGATAATCTGTACCGAAGAATACCCTGTCGCAACCGAACTTTGTAATAAGCTCTGCGGCTTTTTCGGGTGTCATAGAATAGAAAGAGCTGCTGGTATCTACCCATATATTATCAAGTCCCACAAGCTCACGCTCCGCCTTTTCCCACTCCGACCATCCGCCGAAATGAGCGGCAATAAAGCGTGTATGCGGATATTTTCTCGCTATTTCCGCCATCAGTGACGGGTTCGAGTAGTTATAACGCTTATCGCCTGTATGAATAAGAAACGGCAGCTTATCACCTACCGCATTATACAGCCTGCAAGCCTTTTCATCGTTTATAGCGAATTTCTGAAAGTCCGGATGTAGCTTTATCCCGTGAAGACCGAGAGAAATAAGCCTGTCGATCTCCTCTTCCATGCCTTTCATATCCGGGTGTAGTGAACCGAATCCTATCAGCTTATCCGGGTACTTTTCTACCGACTTCACGATAAAATCATTGATTCTCTTTACCTGGTGCGGCACTGTGGCAACAGACTGTACAACATACTTCGAAACGCCGCACTCATCGCCCTGCTTTATAAGCATATCTGCCGTACCGTCAAAGTTCATATACAGATTGTAGAAACTACCGATATTGTCTGTCGCTTTCTGTGCGATTTTATCGGGAAAAATATGAGCGTGTGCGTCTATTATATATTTACTGTAACTTAACATATCATTCTCCTTAATAATATGCCGGAATGTGATAAACGGCGGTGTACCACTTAACGTACACCGCCGTTTTCAGCGAAGAATCAATTATTCTTCGTCTTCAGGAACATAACTCATAATGGCATCAATACCTGCGCTGGTAAGTTCATATTCCTTCTCCAGCTTGTCCAGATACTCAAGACCCTTAGGCTCAATGTGATAATAAACACGAGTACGTCTTCTACCTACAAGTTCAAGACGATCAGCAATAAGCTCCTTGTCCAGAAGTCTGTAAAGCGTAGGATACATAGAACCTTCAGTGATTCTGAATGTGCCGTTGCTTCTCTTGCCGATTTCCTGAGTCAGCTGATAGCCGTACATTTCCTCACCCTTTAAGAGATGAAGAATGAGCATCTCGAGTGTGCCTCTTTTAAAGTTTTCCTTTATTCCCATCATAAGATAACTACCTCCTTATCTTTATTTAATATTATTGCACATCTCAACAAAAAAGTCAATATTAATCGTTGCATTTTCATAGAAATAACACATTTATTTTTTAAAATATAAAGAAAATCAGAGCAATTAAAGCAGTTTACATATTATTAGTGCGATTTGTTATTAATTACGCATACGATTTATCATAATTACAAGCAAATTAAAATTGACACCGGAATAAAAACGCACTGTAAGCCGATGATAAATAAATCTTATTGTTTTAGTATTCAAAAATATATCAAGCAGTGAATCGGTTAATTTTTATTAAACAAAACAGTTATATAACACTCGCAGATATAATTACATCAAAATACCGCCTATAGCTGTTCCGGATAGCTTCCGCCAATACTCTTTCTCACACTTTTTAACAGAAAAACGCCTTCACTTAAGTTTCAAAAGGCTTAAGCAAAGGCGTTTAATATCCGCTTTATCCTACTGCGGTTTCAATTCTTAAAACGATCCGCCTGCGGCGATCATTTCAGCAAACGCATAGCAAACTATATCGGGTGTCTTTACATTCTGAATCTTTGTAATGAGCTGAGGAATGTTTGCCGAGATCTCTGTGCTGAACTGTTCAAGAGCGGCGCTGTCGTTAATATCGACCGTATTTGAATCATTTACTTTGGGGAGTGCCTCGTCAACATAAGCTATTTCCTTGCTGTCTGCCTTGATAGAAAGCACTTCTGTGCCGTTTGAAGCAACCGCAATGTCAAAAGTACCGTTGTTGCCGTCCATAGCTACGTTTAACTTTACCTCAAAGCTCTCGTTGTCGTCTGTCGTGACCTTTAAATTATATGTGCCGTTACCGTTTGTTGCGTCAAAAGAGTAATCAGCCGTGATAGCCGCTTCGCCGTTAAATGTTACAGAACCTGTACCGGTGTAGTTATTGCCGTTTACAGTACCCTTTGCACCTGCGTACAGCGTATCGCCTGAGATTGACGCTGTCAGCGAATAATCAAACTGTGCATTGTCCGAGTATGTTACGAGAAGGATTTCTATCTCGCCTGAAATTGTTATCTTTCTGCCGATGATATTGTTATCCTTGGCATAAACGATCATTGTAGCCATTACAGACTTGAGTTCGTCCTCTGTCGCATCCTTTGTAGCATCGTCTACAAGCGTCTTGAGATACTGGAATGAAGCGTTGTTGATTCCAAGCTGTGAAAGAACGTCCATTATCTTGCTTTCCTTTTCAACCGCATCAAGTACGTCCTTGCAGAAAGCAATTATATTTTCGGCTGTGAAATCAATTGTGTACGATGTGCAGTTTACAGTGCCGTCCGAAACCTTTAATGAATCCGACTTATTCTCCGTTGCGGTGAAATTCTTGAAGTAAGCGTCTGTTATGATCTCAATAGCCTTGTTGATAGTTTCTTCGTCGATATTCTTTAAAATATCCTCATATCCCGATGATGACGAGGGCATTTCATCTGTAGCATCCGAAAGAGTAAGTATATTGCCGATATCGGATTTGCCCGAAGAAATATCCTTCATTGAAGAAGCAAGCTCATTGACATCCATTACTATGTACTTTTCGGTAAGATCGGGAACAGTAAAATACAGCTTATCTCCCGACATCCAGTATTTTACCGTAAGATACTCATCACTGCCGGCAACAAGTGAAGCTGTACCCGAGCCTTTTTCCGCAGAAGCATCCGCATAGCTTGTCGCCTTGATTACGGTAGGAGCAACATCGGCATTAATGCCCAGTACATCCTTAGATGCGGATATGGTAAAGGTCTGCTCAATACCTGTCTTTATGTTCTTAGCTCCGCCGAAAATTTCATCGGCTTTCTTCTCTGCCGCAGCAAAATAGTTCTTTTCAAGAGTTTCATATCCGCCGCCGGACTTTCCGAAAACTCCCGCAAAATACAAAGCAAGAGGTATTCCGCCGACTACGATAACAGCCGCAAGTACAATAAGAATTATCTTGAGCGCACTGCTTTTCTCTTCTTAGGCGGAACTACCGCAAAGCTGCCTGCATCATAAGCCGGCATACCCTGCTGCATATACTGTCCGTCAGCCTGTGCAAACTGTGCCTGCTGATTGAACTGGGGCTGTGCCTGCTGGTTGAACTGAGGCTGTCCCTGCTGATTGAACTGAGGCTGTCCCTGCTGGTTGAACTGGGGCTGTGACTGCTGTGCGTACTGCTGAGGCTGTGCCTGCTGTGCGTACTGCTGAGGCTGTGCCTGCTGTGCATACTGCTGGGGCTGTGCCTGCGAAACAGGCTGTTGGGGCTGATCGCTGAATTCATTCAGCGCCTGCTGCCAGTTTGGCTGCTGTTCATTCATGTTGTTATTTTCCATGATGTGTCCTTTCGAGATGTGAATTGATATATTTCCTGTTACAAAATACGGCTAACCGCATTATCTGCTTACATTTTACCATAAAAATGGCTGAAAAGCAAGTCGGCAATATAAAAATTATATGGCAATGACAGTATTTTCAGCCGATAACAGAATATTTTCCTCCGCAAACCCGAAGATTTAGTAAATATAGCTAAAACAAAACTGCTGTAACCGTCAGTTACAGCAGTCAGTAAATCATATTATTTTATATTTTGCTTTCAAGGTCAATACACGTTCTGCACTTTCCTCAATACGACTTATACTTATTTCTCCGCTGTTCACGGCATTCAGTACTGCGTTGAAGGATTTTTCAAGGCTTTCAGGCATGAGAATAATATCAGCACCCGCCTTTACAGCCATAACAGCCGCTATATCGGACGTATAGCTGTCAGCAACCGCTCCCATAGCCATAGAATCCGTAATGATTACTCCGTTATATCCAAGCTCATTGCGTAATTTACGGGTGATAATCTCATAAGACAGCGACGAGGGCAATTTATCAATAGAGGTGACGGTAATATGCGATACCATTATTGTATCAGCCTTATCAAGGGCGGAAATGAACGGTACAAGCTCACAGGCTTTTAGCTCGTCCCACGACTTATTAACGCTGACATATCCCGAATGTGTGTCATCCTTTGTATCACCGTGACCCGGAAAATGCTTGAGCGTTCCTATAATACCGCTTTTATGCAAACCGTCAAGCTGTGCGGATACCATTTTACCGACTGTAACGGGATTATTGCCGTATGAGCGGTCACCAATCACTATGTTGTCGGGATTTGTATTTACGTCCGCTACAGGTGCAAAGTCATAATTAAAGCCAATCTTTTTAAGATAAAAACCTATCTTTCTGCCTACTTCCTCCGCTTTTGCGGGATTGTCGGTTTTTCCGACTTCCGCCATGCTCTTATAGCTTGCTACATTGAAAAATCCTGAATTTGCGACACGGGCAACATTGCCGCCTTCTTCATCTACAGCAACAAAAAGCGGATATTTGCTGTTGCTTTGCAAATCGGAGATAAATCTCGGCAGTTGCTCTGCTCCTGTGATATTTTTGCCGAAAACAGCTATACCTCCTACAGGGAATTTTTCCAGATTCTCACGCATTACCTCTGTCACGGTATCGACCGCCTGTGCAGTTTCGGCGTTTTCGCTTACATTAAGAGCCTCAGGACAAACAATAAACATCTGACCGATTTTTTCTTCCAGGGTCATATTGTCCAAATACGATTTTGACGTTTTGAGCGAATTTTCATCGTCAGCCGTCTGAAATATCGGTTCACCTTCACCGTTGTCGGATATTTGCACCTGTACGGTACACGATGTTAATAGAACAACACCGAGTGCAAGCAGTATTATTGCTGTATTTTTTATAAGTTTCATCATTATATCACTTCTGCGCCATACACAGCTTGTAATAGTCGCCCTTCTTCGCCATAAGTTCATCGTGCGTGCCTGCTTCGGTAATACCCTTATTGCTGATGAACATTATCTTGTCGCAGTTCTTGATTGTTGAAAGTCTGTGGGCGATAATAAAGCTCGTTCTGCCTTTCAACAGCTCCTGAAGTCCCTTCTGCAATTCCTTTTCGGTCTTTGCGTCGATAGATGAGGTTGCCTCGTCAAGAATCAGTATCTTCGGATCGGATATAAGCGTTCTTGCAAAGGATACGAGCTGACGCTGACCGCCCGAAAGCTGCGAGCCTCCCTCGTACATCTCGGTCTTATATCCGTTTTCGAGCCCCATGATAAATTCATCTGCACATACCGTTTTTGCCGCCGCCCTTATTTCTTCCTCGGTGGCGTCCAGCTTGCCGTACCGGATATTATCCTCTATAGTGCCTGAGAATATGAAGCTGTCCTGCATCATAATACCCATCTTTTCACGCAATGAGTGAAGCGTGACCTTGCTTATATCGTTGCCGTCTATGTACACCGCACCGCCCGTAAGGTCATAGAAACGTGACAGCAGATTTACAATAGTAGTCTTGCCGGCACCCGTAGGGCCAACAAGCGCAATGCTCTCTCCGGGCTTTACCGTAAAGCTGACATTTTCGAGGATGTTCTTTCCCTCTTCATACGCAAACGTAACATCACGGTATTCCACCTCGCCCTTAATATCAGGCATTTCATAAGCGTCATCGGCATCCTTTACGTTCACAGGCTCGTCCATTGTTTCGAATATACGCTCAAGATAAGCCACCGCATTTACAAAGTTGTTGTAAAGGCTTGCGATATTGATTATCGGCTGCCAGAAGCGTGAGGAATAGTTGCTCATCGCAAGTATCGAGCCGAGCGATACCGCCGGATAGCCTATAACGAGCAGTCCGACAAAGTACAGTGCCGAATCGACCACCGCTCTTATATTGTCTACCGAGAAGCTGACAAAGTTGTTTACCGTGACTGCCTTCATCCACGCTTTTCTGTAGGCTGTTGACAGTCTGCGGAATATGCCGAGGTTTTCGTTCTCCCTCGCAAAGCTCTGCGTTACACGCATACAGTTAATGCTCTCCGCAAGATATGCCGTCTGGTTGGAGTTCTTGTTTGAAACTCCCTGCCACGCCCTTCTCTGCTTGTTTTTCAGTATTATCATCACAATAATGAACACGGGAACACCCGCAAATATAACAAGCGCCAGCCTTGCGTCAACCGAGAACATGAATATCGTTATGAATATAAGGTTGAATATTTCAAGAATGAAGTTGATTATGCCGTTTGTCAGCATATCCGATACATTATTCACATAGTTTACGACACGAACAAGTATCTTACCCTGCGGTCTGTCGTCATAATACTGGAACGGAAGCTCCTGCAAGTGTGCAAACAGGTCTTTTCTTATATCGTATATCATAAGCTGACCGGCTTTTGTCATAATACGCTGACGTATATTTCCGAGTACAACGCTGACAATTATAGACAGCAAAAAGCCTATCGACAAAAATACTATATAAGGGATATTTCCGTCTGGTATCGCCACATCGACCGCCTCTTTTGTAAGCAAAGGGCCGATAAGCGCAACTATTGCCGATATTGCAGACAGCGAAAGTGCCAGTATCATCTTCCACTTATAACGCTTTACATAAACCATTGCACGTTTGAAATGCTTGAAATCAAATGGTGTTTCAAGTCTTTCGTCAACGTCGAATTTATTTCTTGCCATTTAAACCGCCTCCTCTTCATTACCGTTCTGGAGGGTATATATTTCATAGTAATATCCACGCTGCTTCATCAACTCATCGTGCGTACCGCATTCCTTTATGCGACCGTCCTCAAGAATAACGATTCTGTCTGCATATCTTGCGGAGGATGTACGCTGAGCTATGATAAGCTTCGTACACTCAAAGTCAAGATTATTGAGGTTTTCCTGTATCTCCGCCTCTGTTTCCATATCAAGCGCAGAGGTGGTATCGTCAAGTATCAGTATCGGCGGACGGATAGCCATAGCTCTTGCAAGTGCTATTCTCTGCTTCTGACCGCCCGACAGACCTACGCCCCTCTCACCTATTATGGTATCATACTGTTCGGGCATCTTCTCGATAAAATATGCCGAGGCAAGATGAGCAAAGTTTTTTACATCTTCAAAAGGCAGGTCGGATTTGCCGTAGGCTATATTGCCGTCAACCGTATCCGAGAACAGCAATACCTCCTGAGTAGTCATACCGATATTCGCACGAAGTACATCCGGCTCATAATCCTTGACGTTCTTTCCGTCAACATATACTCCGCCCTCCGACGCATCGTAAAATCTCGCTATAAGGTTCATCAGCGTTGTCTTTCCCGAACCCGTAGAGCCCATTATTACAACGGTTTCTCCGTGCCTTATATGAAGATTTATATCGTGAAGCACGGTAACATCTCCGAATTTTGCAGTTACGTTTCTGAACTCTATATCGCCGTTAAGACGGGGACGTTCCTTGCTGTTATGATTATTCTCTATATTAGGACGTGCATAGTATATATCTATTATCTTTGATATACTTGCAAAGAAACGCTGTAAATCGTTTATCAGCATACCGATATTTCTCATAGCGTTTGCTATTGTCCACAACAGCCCTGAGAATACGGTGTACTGAGCTATGGTTATCCTGCCGTTTATGACGAAGATACCGCCGACAAGCATCTGTACAGCCCAGAGTGCCTGTGCAAGCGTTTCTATGTAGGGCTGGAATGTGAGCCATACCATAGCCGCCTGCTGATTATGCTCGCAGTAATCCCTGTTGTACTTATCGAAATCTTCCTTTTCGTATTCCTCACGGGCAAAAGCCTTTACAACACGGTTAGCGGCGATATTCTCCTGTGCCTTTGTATTGAGCCTTGACAGCTTTTCACGCAGTACCACATACTTAGGACCTACTCTTTTCGAGAACATACGGGTCACAATAAACAGTATCGGGGTAAGCGCAAGTATGCAAAGTGTCATCAGCCAGTCAAGCGTAAAGAAATATATAACTGTAAAGAGAAACAACGCACAGCTTTCAACCACCATCATTATTATCCACGCAATAGAATGACGTATCATATCAAGGTCGCCCGTAAGCCTTGTTACAAGGTCGCCCTTTGTATGAGTGTCAAAGAAGTGCATATCCTGATTCTGAATACGCTCAAAAAGCTCGTTTCGCACCTTCTGCAGCACTCCCTGCGATACTATCTCATACAGAGTTTTTGCAAGGAACTGAAGGCAGGTACGCACGAATACGAATAGAATCATCGCAACGCAAAGCAATATCAGCAGATCACGCTGATTTTCAATGTTCTTTAAAGCGTCGGGCGAGGATATAAATATACTGATTATCTGTTCTACGATCATCGGTCCTGTAAGAAAGAATGACTGTATCACTACAGACAGACACAGCGCAACGGCATACACCGCACGGTAGCCCTTCATCTTTCCGAGCATCCATTTGAACTGGAACATTTCACCACACCTTTCCTGTTGTCCGCCGAAATAAAGATAAAAATTTACCTAACGGCAGACCAAATTCGGTAATCGTTTTCACATTTTTGTGCAAAGCCTTGCAATAAACGCTCCGCACAAGCTCTCTTTCTTTTTACAAAGCCGATATTACACGGAAAAATCGGTTTTGCTTTGGGTATTTTAGCACAATGCCAACAGACTGTCAAGGGGGTTTTGAAAAATATTTATTTATTTTTTGCAGGCTAATAAATTAGGTGAAATAAATTGCTTTTTTCAGGAATTTTTAAGCTGATATGTAAACGTATTTTCAAAATGAATAATTCCGTTAGCTTGTAGAAAAAGTCTATTTTCATAAAAATAGAGCAAATTCTCTATCCCTAACCCCAAACCCCTTCCCCGTGGGAAGGGGCTGAGTGTGGGGCTGCCGCCCTCACCCCGCTTGGGGCTACGCCCCAAACCCCATTTTCAAAAATATATAGGTTTTTCGACAGACTGTAATTTTGCTTTTATGTTGCTTTCCCTATTGTAATAATCATAATTTTATGGTAAAATTATGTACAGAAAGTTTCTCAGCGGTTAACGAAATCAAGGCACTGCATTACTGTAAATATCAGACAAATATCAGAAAGGAATCAATATGAATAAAAATCGGTTTTTATTTTCAATAACAGCAACAGCATTAATCACAGCGGTATTTCTGTCCTCCTGCACCGCAGGCAGAGCAAATTCAGACACCTCTTTACAAAACAGCTCAGCGTCATCAGCCGCAGGCAACTTGAACAGCTCCCTGCGCACCGTGACCTCTGTGCCGTCAGGCGAAATATCGGATAAAGACGAATTTCTGAAAGGTATATGGGTCGATGAAAACGGCTTTGTGGCGAACTTTTCAGAAAACGGCAGGACGGCGGTATTTGACGAGCAGACAGATGCACAGACCAGAAAATCCGTTAAAATTACGGCACAGGACAAAGATACGATAAGCATTTCCTGCGAGGATAAGAATTATACTGCATACCACGCCGACAGCGAGAAAGGCGCAGAGCTTTGCGAAAATCTGCTTACCGCCGCCTCGGGAGATTGGTCAATGTGCGAATACGGCTATGCGCAAACGGTAGAAATCAGAAAATTCACTTTTCTGACATCGCTCGGAAACGATTTCTCCGGCGATAAGATTACCGTCGGACTTGAGGGCGTAAAGCTACGCAACTCGTTATTCGAATCGGACGGCATTGAAACATACGCAAGGCTTGACGGCGATAAACTGATATTTATTTTTTCTTACGGCGATATGGTTTCTTCCTGCACGCTGGTAAAAATAGATAGTGATGAGTATAATAAGCTAAGCGATGCAGGTTCTGCTATTAACGGCGTATGGGTAGATCCCGATGACCTTGACACAACGCTCACATTCTTTGCAGGAAAGTCGCTCACCGTGACAGGCAACGCTTTTAAAGAGGTGCTTGGCGAAAATTTCGACAGCCTTTCGGGAAAGACCTATGACATATCCGCAAGATACAAGAGCGATATTATAAATGTTTATTCAGGCAATGACACCTTGTTCAGTATCGTTATGTACGGAAGCGATATACTTGCCGTTTTCGCAGACAGCAACGACCGCTATCCGCAGATTACCTTCTACCGTGAAAACAGCGATGAGATAAAAAGAGCAAAGGAAATGCAGAAGCTGAAAAAAGAAAAAGCCGATTTGCTGAGCGCCTATCCGGATAATGATAACTGGCTGAACAATGCCGAATGCGGCGATATATTATCCCTTGCGGATAAAGATCATATCGACAAGTGCGTCCAAAACGGATATTTTACCGCAGGAACACCGCAGGAGCTTGCGAGCTTTGTTTACTATGTGAACACTCAGCCTGTAGAGCAGGGTCAGATTTCGCTTGTGCTTACAGCCGATATTGACCTTTCCGACTATAAATGGGCGCCTATGGGCTGGAGCGGAGGCGGCAATTCAGACCATCCGTTTTCATTTTGTGTATACGGCGAAAATCACAAGATAACGTATATGACGATATATTCGGACTACAGCAACGCAGGCTTTATCGGCTGGGGAACGGTATGCGGTGTGTTCGATCTTGATATTGAAAATGCCATTGTAACAGGCGATGACAATGTCGGCGTTCTCACGGGTCAGGCTATTATGGGAAATTACCAAAACTGCCACGTCAGCGGAACGGTAAACGGAAGCAGTGCAGGCTCACTTCTCGGCTATGAGGCAAACTGCGATAAAGAAAACTGTACCGCAGATGTTGAGGTAAACGGCAAGAAATTCGATTTCCTTTCGTGGAACGAACAGCAGAAAAGCGAGATAAAAATAGACGATCCTGTTACAATAACGATAGATGAAAGCTACACCGTCACACGTCCCGAAGTCACAGGTTATTTGAACCTCGGCTGGATGGTATATGAGGACGGAAAGGAGATGCTCCACAGAAACGCAGAGAACGAGCTCAGCTATTGCTATTTTGGAAATGAGTCGGGACACAGCTATGAAATTTATCTCTCTGCATACGTCAAGGGTCAGTATGTGCCGATAAGCAATATTATCAAGTATACGGTGAAATAACCGAAACTGAGTACCGCAATTATTATGTTGCGGTACTCAGACTGTTTATAAACTGATTTTATTAAACCCACACAGTGAAATATATCGCCAACACCGCCGAAAACACTTTCCGTACCGACAAGGCGTTATTATTTTTGTGAGTATACCGGTACAACTGCACTGACATTAACCTTTCAAAAAAATCACTACCCCTCGAAAATTGCCAACACCCTTGCCTCCCTTGTCAAAGGTGAGGTGCTGTCGCCTGAAAAAATTCGGGCGACTACCGGAGGGATTGTCAAACCACCTCACCTCTCTCCTTACCAACCCTTCCAAAACCCCACTATTCCTCTCGCTTTTCGTAGGGGAGTGGGCTTGCCCCTCCCGAAACATCATTGTAATTATTAAAAACGATTTAATAGAATTATTATGTAAAATGTAATCTTAATTTATCTTTGATACTTAACATATTAAAAACACTCAGAAAATCAAAATACTTCGATTCAACGGGAGGGGCAAGCAAGGCAAGGATGCCTTAGTGTGTGTGCCCAAGGGCTTTGCAAGGACGCAAAGCCGACCACGCACACACAGACACTCCCCTACAAATATTTCTACAATTCATCATAACCGCATATAAACTGCAAACACTAAACTTTCCTCTTTATAAACGCTTTGTCGGTTTCACGAAATGCAATTAATTACCATCATGCTTGCCTTTAAATGAACGCTCTGTTGGTTTCGCATCCTTGCGAAACTTTGGGCGTTCAACTTCGGACATCCATGCCCGCCCTTGAAAAAGGGTGAGGTTCTGTTGCTCGGTCAAGCCGAGCAAACTTTGGTGGGGATTGTAATTGTTTAGCAGTTGTTTTCCTAATTATTTTGGTTCTTTCCCACGTTAATATTGACAAGTGTACCTACTCGAATAGCGAACCCGAGAAGTGCTATCCGACAAAGAACTATCGGTAGCTTGCCTTCGTAGACTAAACTGAATGATATAATAGAAGTACATCAAATAAAAGACTTTTTATACAAGCTCAGTACCGCAATTATTATGTTGCGGTACTTGATTTTTCCCAAAAAAAGTAGTACAATTATTGTGTGAAACTTTATCTCCGCTTAAATGCGGATATTTACATAAAGAAAGGACTACCGTATGACTATAAAGACATACTTCCTCAGCGAAGATAAAACGGTCTATCTAAAGGCATATATGCTTGATAACGTTGAAGGACTTCCCTTCTGCGAAAAACGTCCGGGCATACTTATTCTTCCCGGCGGCGGATACGAATACTGCTCCGCAAGAGAGGGAGAGCCTGTTGCAATGCACTATCTTGCAGAGGGCTATAACGCTTTCGTGCTTATATACAGCTGTAACGCAAGACACCCTGCCCCGCTTCTCAATGCGTCCTACGCTATTCTGAAGCTACGTCAGAGATGTGAGGAGTTCGGCATAGATCCGAACAAGCTCGCAGTATGGGGAGCAAGCGCAGGCGGTCACCTTGCCGCTTGTACAGCTACAATGTGGCAGGATCCGTCGATATACAAAGCGCTCGGCTGCAAGCCCGAGGACATCCGTCCCGATGCGGCAATACTCAGCTACCCTGTTATCAGCGGAACGACAAATCCCCACAAGGGCTCGTTTGACGTACTGCTCGGCAAGGACGCAACGAGGGATGAACTTTCAAAGCTGTCTATCGAAAACCGTGTAACACCCAAGACACCGCCCATATTCTTATGGTGCACCGCAAACGATGACTGCGTTCCTGCACAGAACAGTCTTGTTATGGCTAAAGCGTGTGTGTCTAATAAAGTACCCGTTGAACTGCATATGTTCGACTGCGGACCGCACGGACTTTCGACCTGCGATAAGGTAACAGGCTGGAACGAGGCATTCTATCTTGATAACTGCAAGCAGTGGATAAAGATGTCGGTTGACTTCCTTGCAAAGTATCTCGGAGTCTGAGTAAAGCAAACTATAAACCAAGCCGTGAACGGCAGAATATAAACAAAAGAAAGAGGCATAAAAATGAGCAAAGTACCTTTCACCACTAAGGAAAAGCTGGAGGAGATAATCAAGCAGATCCCCACACCTTTCCACATTTACGATGAAAAAGGAATAAGAGAAACAGCAAGAAAGCTGTATGACGCATTCTCGTGGAACAAGGGTTTCAGAGAGTATTTTGCCGTTAAGGCAACACCTAACCCCTACCTTATGGAGATACTTAAGGAGGAGGGCTGCGGCTTTGACTGCTCAAGCTATACAGAGCTTATGCTGTCCGATAAGGTCGGTGCTAAACAGCACGACATTATGTTCAGTTCAAACGCTACTCCCGATGAGGATTTCAAGCTTGCTTACAAGCTTGGCGCTATAATTAACCTTGATGATTTCACTCATATAGATGTACTCGACAAGCTGACAGGTATCCCCGAAACCATCTGCTGTCGTTACAATCCCGGCGGTGAATTCAAGACAAGTGAAAAGGGCAACGTAATGGACACCCCCAAGGATGCAAAGTACGGTATGACCCACGAGCAGATAATCGAAGCATACAAGATACTTAAGGAAAAGGGCGCAAAGCGTTTCGGTATGCACGCATTCCTTGCAAGCAACACGCTGACAAACGAGTATTACCCCATACTCGCAGGTATTCTGTTCAGAACGGCTGTTGAGATAAAGGAAAAGACAGGCGTACAGTTAAGCTTCATCAACCTTTCCGGCGGCGTGGGCGTTCCTTATAAGCCTGACCAGCCCGCAAACGATATAAAGGTTATCGGTGAGGGCGTCCGCAAGGCTTATGAAGAGATACTCGTTCCGGCAGGTATGGACGATGTTGCTATCTTCACAGAGCTTGGCAGATATATGCTTGCACCCAACGGCGCACTTGTTGCAAAGGCTATCCGTGAAAAGCATATCTACAAGGAATATATCGGTCTTGACGCTTGTGCCGCTAACCTTATGCGTCCTGCCATCTACGGCGCATATCATCATATTACGGTTATGGGCAAGGAAAATCAGCCCTGCGACCACAAGTACGATATAACAGGCGGTCTTTGCGAGAACTGCGACAAGTTCGCCGTTGACCGTATGCTTCCTAAGATTGATATAGGCGATATAATCTATATCCACGATACAGGCGCACACGGTTTCTCAATGGGCTACAATTACAACGGCAAGCTCCGCAGTGCAGAGGTTCTTCTGAAAGAGGACGGCTCGTTCAAGCTCATCCGCCGAGCAGAAACTCCGGAGGATTATTTTGCTACTTTCGATTTTTCGGATAAGTACAGCTTCTCCAAGTAATTGTTTTATATAATATCACGATATGAGAGCTTATTGTAAAATTCTCATATTTATATTATCGCATATTTATCAACTTAATATCGGGGCAGACAAGGTGACAGTCTGCCCTTTTTCTTCATCATAAAACTACATTTGGCGGTTTAAGTGATGATTTACCACAATTATACAGATATGTAAGCAAAAATGCACGGGAACAGGAGGAAATTTATGAACGTAACATTCAAACAAACAGGCATTTACTCCCCGTCACAGATAAATAACAACCGGCAAAAACCGCTCAACAAAGCCGATTCCGACAAATCCGAGAATAAAGAAAAAATTTCAGCAAGCGAGGACAGACACGCCGAAGAAAAAACAAGACTTGAGCAACTGAGGGAGCAAAAACAGCAGGAGTACGACAGCGTAATTCAGCAGCTTGAGAAACAGCGTGAGGCGGAAAAACAAGCCGAAAAAAGCGGGAAGAAATTTACAGATTACGGTAAATTATTGAAGATAGCAATGCGTATAATGAACGGCGACAAGGTGCCTATGACGGACAGGAAAAAGCTTGCCGAGGAGATGCCCGACTTATATAAGCAGGCTATTCTTATGCGCCGCCTTGACAATGACAAGCCCAGAAAATATAAGAGCGAATACGAGGACGACAAGGACAAGACCACGGTCGAAAAAATGCTCGACGGAATGGACGGCTCCGACGATCCCTCAGACATTATGACCGATTTGCTCGGCTCAACCGACAAATAATTCCAAAAACGAGGGACTATAAAATGAAAGACAGAAGAGAAATCAACATAGAAGTATTTGAAGACACAATGAAGCACTATAAGAGCAATCCCACACTTAAAGCGGCTGTAAGCAATTCGGTTGCGAACCAGAAGTTTACGGCGGCTGACGAAACGGTGGAGCTGCCGCAGTGCGCCGGATACACGCCGACCGTTACGGTAAGCGGAAAACGCTCTCTTGAGGCGGCTGTTGAGTATGCGAAGCAAGGCTTGAAGACCTGCGTGCTGAACTTTGCCTCTGCGAGCAATCCCGGCGGAGGTGTTACTCACGGCTCATCGGCGCAGGAGGAATCAATCTGCCGTTGCTCGACGCTGTACCCCTGCCTTAACACAGGCGATATGTGGAGCTGTTTCTACACTCCGCACAGACAAGCTGAAAATCCGCTCTACAACAACGATTGCATCTACACCCCCGATGTATATGTGATAAAGAGCGACACAAACGTACCGAAGCTGCTTCCCGAAAGCGAATGGCAGAAGGTGAACATAATCACCTGTGCCGCACCGAATCTGCGACACAAGCCGAGCAACTGTATGAATCCCGGAGCCGGCGACAAACGGGCTGATATAAACGATAAAGAGCTTGCACAGCTTCTGACATCGAGGATACGCAGGATATTCGAGATTGCGGCGGCAAACGGCAACGAGGCGCTGATACTGGGCGCTTTCGGCTGCGGTGCGTTCAAAAATCCGCCGATAGTTGTGGCAAAGGTTTTCGCAGAGCAGCTTCAGGCGTTCAAAGGCTGTTTCAAGGCTATCGAATTTGCTGTATTCCATACCGAGCGTGAAACAGGCAACTATAACGCTTTCAAGGCGGCAATAAGATAACGGCAATATCCCGAAAGGGCTTTAATTCAGGAGGTATATCTATGAAAACTTTACTTGATGTGTGCAAATTTCTGAAAGCCGCAGGTACATATTACCTTGCGACCGTAGACGGTGACAAGCCGAGAGTAAGACCTTTCGGCACGGCTCACATCTACAACGGAAAGCTGTATATCCAGACAGGAAAGAAAAAGGCGGTATCGCATCAGATAGCCGCAAATCCCAATGTTGAGATATGCGCTATGGCAGACGGCGACTGGCTGAGAATCAAGGGGGAGCTTGTCGAGGACGATGACCGTGCGGCAAGAATTTCGATGCTTGATGCCTACCCTGAGCTTAAGGCTCTGTATGATGCGGATGACGGCAACACGCAGGTGTTTTACTTTAAAAATGCCACCGCTACCCTGTCATCGTTCACAAAGCCGCAGGAAGTTGTCAAGTTCTGATTAAAATTAAATTTTATTAAGGAGTGATTACATTGGTAATCTGCGCCATCTTAGCTCCATGCAAGGCTTAGCGGATAACCGCATGAAGAAAACTTAATACATTATCCGCTGACCTTGCTTTTTTTGAAATCATAAAATATAAGGAGCAAGGTTATGAATAAAAATAATGAAAGTAAGAGCTTTGGGCAGTTTATACTGCTTTGGCTCACTCAATCACTTTCCGCACTGGGAAGTGCTATGACAAGCTATGCGCTTGTACTCTGGCTGTATTGATAAAGACGAAACACCGAGAGATTGCATTATTCGTGAGTGCTACGAAGAATTAGGAATTGAAGGTACTACTTTTAAATACCTTGGCTTGATGAAATTTCTTATGATGCCAGACTATTTTTCTTCCAAGGAACGCATTGAATATGGTGGTCTGTATGGTGTTACCCTTGAAAATATGACCATTGAAGAAATCTATCATCAAATAAACGATCGTGCTGAAATAGTCAAGTTGGCGTTTTACAAGGATATTAAGGATAAAGAGCCGATTGCTCCTATTGATGAGAAGCTGTTGGAATACCATATCAAATAATACGGAGGTAATTTCGAATGAAAATAACAAAACCCGAAATGATTATTTTTGACTATGGACATACTTTGCTTTGCGAGCCTGATTGGAATTCTGACAGAGGAAACGTCGAACTTATGAAATACATAGTGAAAAATCCAAACAATTTCACGATTGAAGACATTCAGAGTGAAGTAAATAAGATATTCGGAGAAATTGAAAGTGTAAGGAATACTCTTGGATATGACATTCCGGCAAGAGTCGGAAACCGCCTTGCATTCGAACATTTGGGCATAGAATTTTCATTGACGCCTTTGGAACACGAAATAATTTTTTGGACTGCTGCTTCACAAGGAGCAATTATGCCTTATGCAGATGAAATGATAGATTATCTTAATCAAGCAGGTATTCGTACTGCGGTAATCAGCAACAATGCGTGGTCAGGCGAAGCAATAAAGGAGCGTTTTGACAGATTACTCCCTAACAATCGGTTTGAATTTATAATATCCTCCTGTGATTATATGATAAGAAAACCCGATAAGCGTCTATTTGAAATTGCATTGATGAAATCCGGATTGACATCTGACAAGGTGTGGTATTGCGGGGATAGCTACTCAAATGATGTTGTCGGTGCAAATAACGCAGGAATTTTTCCTGTTTATTATAGCGATACAAATAATAATGCCAATGCCGACTTTGAATATTTGAGCGTAAGGGATTGGCGGGAAATGATAGAAACTTTGGGGAATTTATAATGAATGTTAGAATAATAAACACAGATGAAATAAAGCTGTTGTTTCAACTCTTTGATTATAACAACCCAGATGAAATGATTGCTGAAAACACAAGAGATATTAACAAGGGAAAAATTGATATATTCGGATTGTTTCAAGATGGTAACCTGATAGGCGAGATCCATGTTGCCTATGTTCATAGCGATGAAAGATTTGCTGTAAGAAATAAGCGTGTTTATCTATTTGCTTTCCGTGTTCATGAAGATTTTCAAGGCAAAGGATATGGTCAGTTTTTGATGAACGAGGTAGTTTCCATACTTTCAGAAAAAGGCTATTCCGAATTTACAATAGGCGTTGAAGATGATAATGAAATGGCTATACACATATATTCAAAGCTAGGATTCACACAGTTGATTGGCAGGATAAGCGAGAAGTATCAGGGCGATAGCTATGAGTATGGGTTGTATTTGAGGTCTTTATAAGGGATTATTATGAAAGTAATGGTTTTCGACATATGCGGACCTCTTATGAAATATAAGAATATGCTGCTTTCGTGGCTGGATTTCTACAAGGACGGTTTCCGTTACGTCCGCAAGGAACTTGCTTCGAATATAATTAAAAGATAATAATATCGTACATATCAAAGGTGTATTAAAATGAAAGTTTCTATTTTTTATTCGTGGCAATCTAATCTACCTAATAAAACTAACAGGAGTTTTATTCAAGCTGCAATAGAGGTCGCTCTTAAAGAAATTAACAAGGATAATAGAATTGTTGCTTGCATAGATAGAGACACCAAAGATGAATTGGGAAGTCCAGATATTCGCACCTCAATTTTCAACAAGATCAATCATAGCAAATTTTTTATATGTGATATTTCTATAAACGATAATCAAATGCCAAACCCAAATGTTCTTATAGAATTGGGATATGCAATCAAAACATTGGGGTGGAGTAAAATAATATGCTTGTTTAATTCTCAAACAGGTAAAATAGAAGATTTACCTTTTGATATTAATCATAACAGAGTAACAGCATATACGCCCAATTCAGAGAATAAAAAACGTATTTCCGAAATTATTTCTCTAAATATAAGTGATTTATTTAAAAAGGGTCAACTTTATAATCCTATTGAAGACCATATAAAAAAGAAAATCGATTATATCATTCTTAAAATTGCTCGCAACATTGTTAATATATTCGATTTTGAGAAGGATATTAATTTATCTGTACGTTTATCAGAATTAGATGAGTTATCAGTTGAACAGATGGCATATACCCTTTCCCAAACAAAAACCTTAGGATTTTATTATCTCTTTGATTATGAAGAGTCACAAAACAGCTTAGAGAAAATACTCGATCAACTATTGAGCTGTAATTACTTTAAAGATGGATGGAAAGAAGCTGTCATAGAGTTAATTGATTGGATTGATATGTGGAATCATACGATTGACCCTCATTTTTCTCCTAATCTTTTTAAAGAAATAACAGAGAGCATATATATAATAAGAGATATGTACAGCGAAAATTCTCAAAATCCGCCGAGGTCCGTTATTCTTTTAAAACACATTGATGATAATAAGTATTCAGTTGTTCAAGGAGGTTCTTTGTGTAATTGCAATTACGAAAACGCCTCAAAACAGGTTGTAATTCAAGATTGCTATGGGTATATTATAGCCAAAAGAATAAAAGAACTGTTCACAATAATTGATTTGTGGCTAGAGGAATCTGGAAGCGAAATAATCCTTGACCCACACTATTACGTTATTAAATAGATTATTACATAAAGGTGATTTAAATCCGCTTATAATCACAGGTTAGTCACGGTTCTCAAACCACGTTGCTAAACAACTAAAAAAGCTCGGTAGCTTGTGAGTTTACAAGCTACTGAGCTTTTTTGATCTGCTGTGTTTGTCTTTAACTTGGTTTTGAATACTTCTTTATGGGACCCTGTCTAACAAGGGCGGAGTTTTCCTATATTTCGTATCTTGGTTTTTCCAGCATTTATTACAGAGCCTATAAAAACAGCCCCGTTTACTAAAAGATAAACGGGGAATTTTTATATCATAATTCAAAAACGTTTTACAGCATAATAGTACATCCCCATACCGATAGATCCGGTAATTACCTCTGTCAGAGGGAATGCAAGCCAAGCGTAATCAAGTCCGATAAAAGAGAATATCCAGAATAACGGCACAAGACAGATAAGCTGACGTAATACGGAAAGGAACGTACTGGTCTTTGAATAACCGATAGATTGAAAGAAAACCGGCGTCATAAACGAAAATACAGCAGGAATAAAGCTGGCTCCTATCAGGCGAAATCCAACCGCACCTATGCTTTTTACCGTTTCGCTCTGAGTGAACAGCCCTATAAGCTGAGTGGGGATAAGCTCAAAGGACAGCACACCGAGTATCATAAACACGCCGGATATTATCAGTGAGCTGCGGAAGATTCTTCTGCACCTTAAGTAATCTCCCGATGTATAATTGTAGCTGAGTACAGGTACGATACACGTCTGCAATCCCAGAAGCGGTATGAAGAAGAACGATTGTAATTTATAGTAAAGGCCGAGTACGGTTACCGCCTCATCGCAGAATCCCGCAAGGATAATGTTCAGAATTGCTATGTAGACAGTGTAAAGAGCCTGCATACATATTGACGGATAGCCAAGCTTATATATGCTTTTGGCGATACACGGGATACGCTTTATTTCAGGCGGCTTTCGTGCGCCTTTTACACCGACGATAACTGCGGCGGCTATCTGACCTATAACGGTAGCTATTGCCGCACCCTTTATTCCAAGTCCTGCGGTAAAGATCAGCAACGGGTCAAGAATGATATTCGTTACCGCTCCGACAATCTGAGCGATCATCGGCAGCTTCATATTGCCTTCCGACTGAAGTACCTTTGTCCAGTTTCCTTCAAGGAAAAGTCCTATGCTTCCTATGCTTACTATCATACCGTATTCGTTTGCGTACTGCATTGCAACGGGCGACTGAGCCGATATTGCAACGTACGGTCCCATAAACGCTATTGATATTACGGAAATCAGCGCCCACATTATCACAGCAAGAACAGTTCCGACACCTGCCGTATGGTTGGCGCCTTTTTCATCTTTCAGCGCATACTGCTTTGCCATAAGCGTATTGGTTCCCACTCCCGTGCCGACCGCAAGAGCTATTATAATAAGCTGAACGGGATAGATAGCCGACAGGGCGGTAAGTCCGTCATCGGAATACTGTCCGACAAAAAGGCTGTCGATTATATTGTACATTGCCTGTATCAGCTGAGCCAGCATTATAGGCGGAGCTATACGGAGCATTATCTTCCACACGCTTTCTGTTCCGAAAAATTCAGGAGAAACGGATCTTGCTTTTTCTGCCAAAAAATAACCTTCTTTTCTTAATCACTCGACGTATGATTATAACACTTTATCGGTAAGATTGCAAGACAAAAATGCAGAATTACAAAAAAGTCCACCGTATGCCTAAGCATACGGTGGTAACCCCGGATCAACAAGGAGATTATACTCTTTCTAAAACTGTGAAGCCTGCGTTAAAACGGATAGTTCCGTCCTCAGCTTCCTTTATTTCAGCGAATGAAGAAACAGGCTCATCCATAACGGTACCTTGTATCTTTGTATCATAGAAGATCTTACCGTCTTCTTCCTTCCACTCTGTAGTTTCAATCACACCGTAGTTGCCCTTTATCTTAGCTCCCTGCTCCTTTGCCTTTTCCATCATTTCTTCCGGAATAGGCATCATTGTTTCAACCGTGCCGTCTTCGCAAAATTCGTAAATAAAAGATGCCTGCTGCATATAATCGTTAAGCAGATCCTCGTCAGTGATATACTTCGGGAGTTCTTCAACCGCCACGAAAATCGTTTTACACGGTTCGGGATAAACCGGCAATTCTTTAACTTTCCATTTTCCGATAAGATTCATACTATTCATCCTTTCATACTCTGAATTTTCCTGATTTATGCGGACATAAGCCGTTACAGCTTATGCCCAGGGGTCTGCGGATTTGGGTGTGCGTATACCTGTAAGCAGGTACTGCTCCCATAAGAACCATTTGCCGTCGCCCTTCATACGCAGTTTTATGGGTCTGGGGCTGTCAGCGCCGCCACAGGGAATGAACAGCTTCATATAACCCTGCTCCTCGCCCGAAACGTGCGTACTTTGTACCGTTATTCTGAACGGCTCTGAAGGCGTGTAATCATTATCCGGTGTTGCTCCCTCAAAATACGAGAACGGAATATAGGTCTTTCCGTCACGGAAACGGTCGTTAAGGAACGATATTTCCGTACCGTTGAGCGGACGGGGACCTCTCAGCCAGTTGAGCATTTCAGTACCGATATTTTTGTCTGCTGCATAGGCGCACAGTGCGCACACAGTAAGTGCAGCCGTCTTGAACGGCGAATCAAGGCTTGCCTCAGGCAGTGCCTGCATCTGCGCAAGGCTTTCGGGGAGTGCTGTGAATGTAAATGTTTCGCTCTTGTTGCCTATAGACATTGCGGCATTGTTTACCGCACCTCCTACAGCGCTTGCCGCTGTGTTTTTAAGTTTGTCAAAAAGTCCCATTGTGTTCCTCCTGTATCATCTGTATTTAAGCTGATTAGCTTTTTACCGGGTAACTAATTTATGTTTCATATCGTAATATCATTTATCAATGTGGCGGTATAAAATGGCGATATTGGGCTATTACTGCTCCGCTCAGGAATCCTCTTCCTCTCCGTACTTTTCTGCCAGTGCGTAAAACAAATCCTTTACGTTTTCGCTTACCTCACAATTTGCATTAAGATTAGTGCCGTCTGCAAACTTCAGGCTACTCGAATACATCGTTTCATCGCATACAAAAACCACACGGCTTAACGGTCTTGGTCGGTATTTCTTGATTTTATCCGCAAGATCGCTTTCCTTAGCCGCTTTGATTACATTTTCGGCTTCTTCCTGCGTTATCTCACGGTTATCAAATTTGACTCTTTCTTCTTTGTCGCTTACCGAGCAATTACAGCTGAACAGCCATTTATCGCCGCTTTTATTAAGATCGAAGTTATAGCTAAAGGTGTAACACATATGACCGCAGGAAGCATAGATTTCAATTACATCATTATAATTGTATTTTTTCGTTCTTTCGAAAAAGCCCATATGTTCCACCCCTTTTTTTAGCTCATTTCTGCGTACAGACCTTGTCTTTAGTGTATTTCTCAGCCAGCTTTATAAAAGCACTCTTTATCTCATTGTCAATCTCAAAAGGCGCACTCTTTACAGAACCGTCCGAATAATATAACAAGCAGCTTCTTACAGGCTTGTCATACGGCTGCATACCCGCAGGACAACTGTTATTCCGGGTTTTGTATTCCTCTATTCTTTTTATAAGCCCCGTTGTATCTGCAAGACGTAGCACTGCTAAAGCGTCTTCATCTTCTATTGCTGTATATCCCATATCTATCCGCTTTGTTTCGAAGCCGTCAGCACAATTACAGAATGCGTCCATGACATATTTACCGTTCTTTGCGTGATACAGCGAAAAAGAATAGCAATTGCGGCTTGACATAGCACTGTGTACAGCGGATAAACCGGATACTTTTACGGTACCGTCTGATTTATTTTCTTCACGAACCATTCCGTTGCAGTAATCCTCAAAGCTCAATGAGTGATACATAATAATTCTCCGTCATAATCAGATAAACCATATTTAACTTGAAATTGACAAAAGGATTTGGTGATAAAATGTCCTCAGACAGGCGGGTAACCGCCTACCGTGCTTTTGCACGGGATAAGCCGCTTATGCGGTTTATCTGTCTGAGGTTATTATATCACAAATCAAATCGGCGCAAGCCGACACGGCGGTACGCCGTGCTTTTGCCTGTGGCAAAAGGATTTGATGATAAAATGTCCTCAGACAGGCCGGTAACCGCCTACCGTGCTTTTGCACGGGATAAGCCGCTTATGCGGTTTATCTGTCTGAGGTTATTATATCACAAATCAAATCGGCGTAAGCCGACACGGCGGTACGCCGTGCTTTTGTCTTTTGACAAAAGGATTTGATGATAAAATGTTCTCAGACAGGCGGGTAACCGCCTACCGTGCTTATGCACGGGATTATCCGCTTATGCGGTTTATCTGTCTGAGGTTATTATATCACAAATCAAATCGGCGTAAGCCGACACGGCGGTACGCCGTGCTTTTGTCTTTGACAAAAGGATTTGGTGATAAAATGTCCTCAGACAGGCGGGTAACCGCCTACCGTGCTTATGCGGGATAATCCGCTTATGCGGTTTATCTGTCTGAGGTTATTATATCACAAATCAAATCGGCGTAAGCCGACACGGCGGTACGCCGTGCTTTTGTCTTTGACAAAAGGATTTGATGATAAAATGTTCTCAGACAGGCGGGTAACCGCCTACCGTGCTTATGCACGGGATTATCCGCTTATGCGGTTTATCTGTCTGAGGTTATTATATCACAAATCAAATCGGCGTAAGCCGACACGGCGGTACGCCGTGCTTTTGTCTTTTGACAAAAGGATTTGGTGATAAAATGTCCTCAGACAGGCGGGTAACCGCCTACCGTGCTTATGCACGGGATAATCCGCTTATGCGGTTTATCTGTCTGAGGTTATTATACCATACCATTCCATTTAAGCCATTACCCAAATGGGTAAAATAAAAGTAAATGCAAGAAATTTCTGTCAAAATCCGTTAACAATCAGTTTTTTTGATGTTACAACTGCGGCGAGCTTTGTTTTTGATGAATAACCGGTTTTGGAAAGCATACTGCTGACATGTGCCTTTACGCAATCGGGAGTAACGCAAAGCTCCTGTGCCATCTCCTTATACGTCATACCTTCGACCAGCAGTCGCAGAACTCTGATTTCCGCATCGGAAAACTCGTAACTGGTAGCATTTCCTACGGGTATTTCGGGCATTTTATCGGGATATACGCTTTCTCCGTCTATCGTCCTCTTTATAACGCTGAGTAACTCCTCTGCGCTTACATCCTTGAACCAGATGCTCTCTGCACCTGCTTTTCTCGCCTTATCAAGATAGCTGTAATCAAGCATTGAGGTTATGATGATAATTTTTATCGAGGGGAAGCGTTTTTTTATTTTTTCCGCAGCGACAAATCCGCTCTCATCATTTTCCGTACATACGTCCATTAATATCAGGTCGATATTTCCACGCATACAGTATTGCTCGGCAAGTGCCGCACAAGAAAGCGAGCCTGCCGGAGAAAGATCGTCTGCCTGTGCTACAAGATTTTCAAGGCTTTCCCTTATCATTTTCTGGTCTTCTACAATCAGTACCTGCGTCATAGTGTTACCTCCTTGTTGAGCGGAAATGAAATTACAAGCTCGAAATACGGATATGAATTAATGCTCATAGTTCCGCCGCTTTTTTCTACTCTGTCGTGCAGTGACGAAAGGCCGCCGCCTTCAGTGACGGTGCTGACCGGTGCTTTTCCGTCATTGGACAGGGCTATCCATTGTCTGCCGCCGCTTTTACTGCATTTAACGTTCAATTTTGTCGCCCCTGCGTGACGTACCGCATTCGTTGCGCACTCTCTGACAGCCGTTATGAATATTTTATAATAAAACGGGTCGGGAATATCTCCTTCAACGTTTATTTTGATTCCGAGAACGGAAGATGTTTCCTTTAGCTGACCGGATATATCATAGCTGTTTGCTCCGTAGCTTTTTTCGTTGTCCCTCATAAGAAGTCTTACAGCATTCTTCCACGCTGTAAGGTCAAGCTCGCTTGTCGGTCTGTTATTTGACAGCAGATTACGGGTCGCAATTACGCTCCTGCCTATATCGTCGTGTACACGAATCTTCATACTGAGTATTTCTTCTTCACGGATTACCGTTCTTATATTCTCTGTCAGCTTTCGCATTCGTCTGCCCGCACGCTCGAGTTTTCTGCTGCTTTCTTCAAGCTGAAGCTGACGTCTGTACAACTCGTCAACATCTGTTGCTGTTACCTGCGTATAGTAGCCGATGCCGTTCAGCGAAATCACATCAAGCCTGAAGCGCCACGCTTTTCCCTTTACGAGTACGACCGAGCCGCTGTTATGCTCCGAAAAAATATCCTGCAGTTCGCTGAGGCACTGTACATCAAAGCCTTTCAATTCATATATCAGCCTGTCCATTTGCTTGTTGCACAGGACCGCTATTCCGTTGCTGTCGAAAAAACATATACCCGACGGGAGATTATCAAATGCGTCTTTTACCGTCCTGCGTAACAGATAACGTCTGCCTAAGCCTTGCATCTTCCTGCCTCCCTTCTGTATACGATCTGCCATTCGCCGTCATCATCACATACCGCCGTTACAAAATCACCGTTCATTACAGCAAAATCCGTACTGCTTTCAGCAGTGACCGTCATTGTGAATATACCGTCATTTAACGTCACGGATATATTCACAGCCGATAAATTATCCAGTGACAGCTCAATCATTTTTTCGAATGTATCGAACATCTCCATTACCGCCACAGCCGGCACTGGCTTATTTAATCTGATATTTAGTCCGCAGGTCACGCCGTACAGTTCAAGATTATCCGTAAGCTCAAGGAACGCAAGGTACAGTTCTTTTTCGCTTATCATACTGCTTCTTTCCGATATGAATATGAGATTGTTCCTGCGCTTTAGATAAGCGCCGATTACCACCATCTTACCCAATAGCTTTCTGCGCTCACCTTCATCCTCCGACATCTCGAAGCGGTCTGTAAGGCTGTTCAATACAGCTATCTGACCTGACGTTTCACGGCTGATCCTGTCATATATCCTGTCACGCTCAAGTATGTGAGCCTCTCTGTTTCTGAGATCGTATTCTTCGCAAATCAGATCGTAATCATCCTTGAGATCGTCCTTAGCCTCTGCCAGCTTGTCGTTTACCTCAATAAGTTCGGAAAGATCGTCAAGCCACAAGACATAGCCTCCTTTTATCTTTGCGGAGGAAAGACGTTTTCCGTTGCTAAGCATTACGGGAGAGGAATTTGCCATCTGCATTATTTCACGGTCTATCTTTTCGGCACAATCGGACGAGAGGAGTATATTGTAATTATTGTCGGTAATCAAAGCAGGAACTGTACACGGCCGCAAAAGCTGTATATAATAAGTGTTTGAGCGGATAAGTCCGCATTGTATGCAGAATTCAAAAGAAAGCGCAGTAAGAAGGCTTACGGTAACGGTCATATCGCCTGCCAGCCTGTGAATGAACGTACCGCCCGTGATTTCTCCGGACACATAGAGCAACGTGTAGATAACCATTGCAACAACAGGCAGTAACGGCATAATAAACGTTTTTCTTGCCTTTGGTATACGGCACTTTGATATTAAAGCCACAAATGCGCCGATAGTGCATAAAAGCATATATCCTGCCACTATGTAATATCCGCCTGCATAGCTGTAATCACTGTCGTTCCACATTTCCCTTTCTCCCGGAAATCTGAACACAAAGCAATGCAGATCATTTGTAAGCACAAATATTACCATCAGGGCAGAAACGACATACAGTAAGGATGTAACTGCGGGCAGGCGGTAGTTTTCGGGCTTTCCGAGCGACAGAGCGACAAGCAGCGCAAACATAGGGATAAATATCATCGGGATATAATACATATACCACAGCGTTCTGACAGCGAGCGGACTCTGGGCTATGATGAACTTCACCGAACGGACAGCTACCCAGAACACAATAAGTCCTGCTATAGATGTCATAAAGCGTTTTGCCTGTATCTGCACTATCCTGTTTCTCAGGGTGATTCCCCATATCAGAAACATAAAAATATATATCAGACTTCTGATAATGCCGAATATTTGCATAGTACCGATCCTGTCAAGCTGTCTGCAAAGCATTGCGGCGGCTATGACGGTTATTATCAATATTATATGTAAAACGGACGACCGTGCTATTCTTTTTTTCATCTGCTCACCTCTTTTATTCCAGTATAACATGGCTGAAAGCGTTTTGCAATAAGTGTAAAAAATAAAGCTGTGGGTCAATGCCCACAGCTCAGATTGTAGAAAAAGTCTGTTTTTATAAAAAATAGAGCAAATTCTCTATCCCTAACCCCAAACCCCTTCCCCGTGGGAAGGGGCTATATTACTGGGGCTACCGCCCCTAGTCCCTGTCGGGGGCTCCGCCCCTGCGACCCCATTTTTATCAACGATATAGGTTTTTCGACAGTCTTAGCTGTGGGTCAATGCCCACAGCTAAGACGATTCGTTATATGCTATCTATTTTATCGCATTGCTCAAGCGCACGTTTTAACGCCTGATCCATATTGTAATATCTGAAATCGGCAAGTCTTCCGCAACAGATAAGATTATCAATCTGCGATGCCAGAGCCTCGTACTTTTCATATTGTTCCATGCTCTCCTTTGTGAGAACAGGATAATACGGCTCAAGCTTTTCGCCCGACTTATACGGGAGAGGATATTCTACCGCATAGGTACTGCCCTTTACATCCTGGACGGGAATTTTCTTGTACTCTGTGATTCTGGTAAAGCCCTTTTCCTGAGGATATGCGACGACAGGAGCGTCCTGAAGGCTGTCCTTGTCGGTATACTTATACTCAAAACGCAGTGAACGGTAAGGAAGTCTGCCGTATTTTTCGCCGAATAACTCATCAAGCGCACCTGTATAGACAAGAATGTTATTATACGGCTCGCCGTCAACATACAGCTTATTATCCTTTACAGCAATCCGCTCAAGTGCCTCGACACCGGTTCTGACCGTGATATTCTCGTGGTTCAGCAGATTTCTGAAGAACTCCGTGAATGAATGCACCGGCATTACCTGATAAGCGTCATCGAAATATCCCTCGTCATATGAAAAACGCAGAGGTACTCTTTTAAGCACAGACGGGTCAATCTCAGAGGGAGATACGCCCCACTGCTTAGCGGTATATGGTGCATAATCGTTATCGAAAAGATACTGAGCGTATGCTCTTATATCATCGTCCTCGTTTTTCGAGAACTTCAACCACGGTAGCGGTCGGTCTGCCCTCGTAAACCTTAGTCAGCTTTGCCTTGAGCGTTTCTGCCTTTTGCTTATCAAAGAACTTATCAATCGTGGTAAAGTTGAAGGGGGTGGGGGTATATGTATCATTCCATACCGCACCGCAGGTCAGCTTGTAATCCGACCACTGCTCATAGCGGCACATATAATCAAAAAGATATTTCTCTTTCGTGTGGAATGTGTGCGGACCGTAATCCTGTACGAGTATTCCGTGATCGTCAACGTGGTCGTACATATTGCCGCCGATATGATCCCTGCGTTCCCATATCTCGACCTTCTTGCCTTTTTCCGCTAAATGACGGGCAATCACCGCTCCGGAAAGTCCACAGCCGACTATAAGGGTGTCAAAATCAAAACTGCTCATCAAAAGCCACCGTACTTGCTCATGAATTCTTTAAAGGTCTGCAGATTCTTGTCCTTGTCGGCAAGTATGACCTTATCAATTCCGCCTACTCTGTCAAGCTTCCAGTCTACTGCAATATCGGGATCGTTCCACATAATGCCGTCATCATATTCGCCGTAGAATTTTTCTCCGCACTTGTAGGATACTATGCTGTCCTCAAGTACAAGATAACCGTGAGCGCAACCTGCGGGAACGAGTATTTCGTTGTGCTTTTCACCGATAAGCTCAAATGCAAGCCACTTCTTGAACGTGGGGCTGTCCTTGCGTAAATCGACTACTACATCGTAAACGTGTCCGTGTATGCAGCGTACCAGCTTGGGCTGCTGTTTCTCACGCTGAAAATGAAGTGCACGGATAACGCCCTTGTAGCTTGTCGTATAGAAAACCTCGGCAAGATCGTGCTTTATGCCGTTTGCCTCGAACACTTCCTTCGAGTAATCCTTTGTGAAACAGCCTCTTATATCATCGGCATTGAAGGGAGTTACTTCTATAAGTCCCTTAATCTCTGTTTCCTTGAATTCAAACTTCTGTATCATTTCTGCTCCTTAATCCAATCCATTGTTTTTTTGACGCCTTCACCGAAAGGTATTGTAGCTCTGAAGCCTGTATCCTTTTCCGTAATCGAACAGTCAAAATCCGACAGCGGCATATTTACGCCTGTGAACGGAACATCTCCGAACACGAACTCCTTGTCGGGAGCCAGTGCAGCCTTCATCTCAAGAACAAATTCTCTGAGTGGCTTTGCATCCGAGCTGCCTATAAGATAATGGCAGAAAGGCTTGCCGTTCTCTCCGATGAGATAGAACGCTCTTGCAACATCGTCTATATATACAAAGTCATAATTCTGTGTACCGCTTGTGAACTGTAAAGGCTCATCATTTATAATCTTTCTGATGGTCGTATTTACAAAACGGGGTGAAAGCTCACCTGCACCGTATGCGTTGGTTATCTTTGCCCAGCAAAGATCTATACCTATCTGTGCGGCAACGCTCATGCACATTGTATGAGCAACAAGTTTACCGCTTCCGTATATGTAGCCTGCACCGGGCTTATTACCCTGTCTGAATGCGGCTGATATTGTTTCATGCTCCATTATAGAGCCGGCGCATACAAACTTCTTGCAATCCATATCCTTTGCCACACGCAGACAATCTACCGTCCACTGAGCGTTATTAAGCTGTAAAGCGGTATCTGCTCTCGCAGGGCCTGCCGAGCCTACCCACGCAAAGTGATAGAATACATCAATATCACGGTCAGGGATAATATCGGCAAGCTTTGACGATTCGGAAAGCTCGTGAGCCACAAATCTTACATTTTCGGGTATGTTGTTATTGCAACCGTCACGGTCAAGTGCGATTACCTCAACATTATTCTTTACCAATTCACGCACAAGCGCACTTCCGACAAAGCCGTTTGCACCTGTAACAAGAGCTTTTTTCATTACTTTACCTCCAGATATTCGTTTATCTGCTTTTCCATAACGGCGCTAATGTCGCCGCCTGAAAGATATACCTTGCTCCACTCGGTCACCTTTTCGATAGCGTCGGAAATATGCCAGCGTGGACTCCATCCGAGTACACGCTTAATTCTTGAGCAATCAAGCTTGAGGAAATGCCTCGTGGGGAGCGTTCTTATCCGCAACGTTTTTCCACGAAGCGCCGTCGCCCCAGTGTGAACAGAACAGATCGACAAGCTCGCCTGTAGCGGCGCAGTCGCAATCATCCGGACCGATATTATAATTACCGGCAAGGCTCTTGTCCTCATACTGCTTCATCGCAAGTACAAGATATGTAACGACCGGCTCGAGAACGTGCTGATAGGGACGTGTCGAATAAGGATTTCTTACTGTTATCTCCTGCTTAGCCTCCATTGCTCTTACGCAATCGGGGATGATTCTGTCCTTTGCAAAGTCGCCGCCTCCGATAACGTTACCTGCACGGCAGGTCGAAACCGCAATGTCACGGTTATAGAAGAACGACTTTATATAAGAGCTTGTTACAAGCTCCGAGCAGCTCTTTGAGTTGGAATAAGGATCATAGCCGTCAAGTGCGTCATTTTCACGGTATCCCCACTCCCATTCGTTGTTCTTGTAAACCTTATCGGTGGTTACGTTTACGAATGATTTTACGCTGTCACACAGCCTTACAGCCTCACATATGTTTACAGTACCCATAACATTTGTTTCATATGTGTAGACAGGCTCTGCGTAGCTTTCTCTTACTATGGGCTGTGCCGCCATGTGAATTACTATTTCGGGGCGATACTTCTGCATTGTTTCGTTCAGCTTTGCAAGATCTCTTATATCGCCTATAACCGAAACTATTTCCTTCTCAACTCCGGAAAGCTCAAAAAGAGAGGGTGTTGTGGGGGGAGTGAGGGAATAACCGATAACTTTTGCTCCTGCCATAGAAAGCAGTTTGCACATCCAGCTTCCCTTGAAGCCTGTGTGACCTGTTATCAGTACAGTTTTACCCTTGTAAAATGACATATCCATATTGATTTTTCCTTTACGAATTAATAATATTTTCGCCGCTTTCATCTCTGACCTCGGCTAACAGTATTGTTTCAAGCGCAATAGCCGGATTAGCGGGTTTAACTATTCTGAAAGTGTATTTATCGCACATTTTCTCTATCATAGGCTTGATTTCAAAGAAATCGTTCGCCGAATGATAGATGCTGATAAGAAGTATCGGGTGCTGTGTGCGGATAGTTTCGACAGCGCCCCTGAGCAGCAGCTGCTCGCCTCCTTCAATGTCCACCTTTATAAGACCGACCTCGATATTGTTTTCCCGTACATAATCATCAAGAGTAACAACGGGAACTTCGATATGATCCGGATAATTATAACCGGGACGTTCAACAAGGGAATTGCAGGAATTGCGCTCACCCAGGCTGAATGTTGCCGTGCCGCTTTTCTCGCCCAGTGCTTTGCTTACAGGCACTATGTTATCAAGATGATTCAGCCTTATCGTTTCACGGATAATATCCATATTTGAGGGAGAGGCCTCAAATACGTGAATGTTCTTATCCGTATATGACGAGAACAGAAGCGCCGTGTCACCGACATATCCGCCTGCATCGATTATATGCTTATTTCTCACGCTGTCCAGTGTGGTCAGCTTATCTATTCCGTATCTTGTGAAGAATACGCTGCTGTCAAACTGGTTAACGGGTAGATAATAACCGTTGTAATAATAAAGATTATCGTTCAGCTTTACTATCTTTGAACTGAATTCATCATTCATACGAACGAATTCTTCCTGCTCACGCTGTGTATAGACATCCTGCAAGGACTTGTTGCCGTCTGCTATCATTCCCATACGATGAATTATATCGGAAACGGTGTTTCTGCTCTCGTTGTCAAGTCCGCTTATAAGTGCGCTGAATCGTTGTGCGCTGTCCTCTCTGTTCATAGCGTCACTGAACAATTTTGCCAGAGCTTCACGTTCACCGGGATGAAAATACAGTTTTCTGAGATATGACTGCCTTTTGAACAGATTCATCTCACGGCGGATCGTATTTGCCGTATTCTCTGCATCAAGCAAAGACTGTGCGTATTCGCCCGTCTTTGAAGTCTTGTCGAAGCCTGCAGTTACGCTGTCGGAAAGCGACTTAATATCAGCCGAAATGCTTTCATTATCTGCCGATAAACCGTCAAGCACAGACACATATTCGCCTGTCTTTGAGGTCTTGTCGAAGCCTGCGGTTACGCTGTCGGAAAGCGACTTAATATCAGCCGAAATGCTTTCGTTATCTGCCGATAAGCCGTCAAGCACAGACACATATTCGCCCGTCTTTGAGGTCTTGTCAAAGCCTGCGGTAACGCTGTCGGAAAGTGATTTAATATCAGCCGAAATGCTTTCGTTATCTGCCGATAAGCCGTTAAGTGTATCCGCATATTCACCCGTCTTTGAGGTCTTGTCGAAGCCTGCGGTTACGCTGTCCGAAAGTGACTTAATATCAGCCGAAATGCTTTCGTTATCTGCCGATAAGCTGTCAAACACAGACACATACTCGCCCGTCTTTGAGGTCTTGTCAAAGCCTGCGGTTACGCTGTCGGAAAGCGACTTAATATCAGCCGAAATGCTTTCGTTATCTGCCGATAAGTTGTCAAACACATCCGCATATTCGCCCGTCTTTGAGGTCTTGTCGAAGCCTGCGGTAACGCTGTCGGAAAGCGACTTAATATCACCGGAAAGCGAGTTGTTGAACGCTTTTATTTCTCCTGCGTGCTTATTGTTTTCAGATATGACGTTTTCAATAAGTTCGACAATGTGCTTATCGCTATCGGAAGAACGCTTGTCGCTGTCGGTTATACAACCGAGTATTTCCTCTGTGTGATGTGAAATACAGTCGATAAGTTCACCGGATATTACGGCAGATTTCTCCGATATTTCGTTACTCAGCTTTTCGCCGATACGCTCATTTTGCTTTTTCAGATTTTCAATATCAAGTTTAATTTCTTTGAGTTTTAATGCAGTGTCCTCGCCGAATTTAACCTGATTGTCTTCCAATGTACGCAACGATTGACGGCACAGTTTTATCTGCTCCGCATTATCACGGCATATATCCGTGCAAGTATTCAGGCTGTTTTCAAGAAAACCGAGCATTTCATAAAGCTGTGCAAAATGCTCGCTTTCTGTCTGCCTTATCTCGTTGTTGAGCTTTATTGTCTTGTTGCGTGACATCGGGAATAATCTTCCGAAAAATCCCGCAAGTTTATCGGATAATTTACTCATTATTTCCAAATCTTCCACGGAGCATCATTATTGCTCCACATTTTCTCAAGCTGTTCTTTTTCTCTTACAGTATCCATACACTGCCAGAAGCCCGTATGCTTATATGCCATAAGCTCTCCGAGCTTTGCTACTGTTTCAAGGGGCTTCTTTTCGAGAACGGTATCGTCGCCGTCAATGTAATCAAAGAATTCGGGTTGGCATACCATATAGCCGATATTGATAAGGCTTCCGTCGCCGGATGTCTTCTCACGGAATTCATTTATTCTTCCGCTTTCATCAATGTCAAGAACGCCGAATCTCTGACCAGGATTATATGCTGACATTGTTACGAGCTTTCCGTGTTTTTTATGGAACTCGACAAGCTCGGCTATATTTACATCGGAAACGCCGTCGCCGTATGTCAGCATAAACGGCTCGTTGCCGATATACTCCTTTATACGCTTTACACGTCCGCCGGTCATTGTGTTAAGACCTGTGTCCACTACGGTAACCTTCCAGTGTTCCGAGCTGTTGCGGTGAACAATCATCTCGTTTTTGCCGCTTGTGAAGTCAAATGTAATATCGGATGTATGCAGGAAGTAGTCTGCAAAATACTCCTTTATAACGTGCTGTTTGTAACCTGCACATATAACGAATTCATTGAAGCCGTAAGCTGAATAGAGCTTCATTATGTGCCATATTATAGGCATACCGCCAAGTTCGACCATCGGCTTGGGTTTGAACTGGCTTTCTTCGCTGATTCTGGTGCCGAAACCTCCGGCAAGTATTACAACTTTCATTTTTCCTCCTGTGTGCTGTTAAGACGTGTCACTTTACTGCTATCTATTTCGGGATGATCTGCTATGAAGTCATCCGTATAAACGTCTGAATAAAGTCCTCTGAGACCCATAGGATTAACGGATATAATCTCTGTATCCGGATAGAAGCGTTCTACAAAAGCCTTGACCTTCTGATAGCCGTCTAACCAGTGCGGAACACTTGTCTTTGCTACAAGATCCGACAATCTCTGCTTGCTGCCGTCAAAATATCCCGCATTGGTGCAGTCACAGCCAACAAGATAAATTCTTTTTGCATTGGTAAAGAGTGCAAAGTGGATAGCCTGGAACGCAATTGAATAGAATGCCATAAGGGGATAGAATTCTATATTAATATGTATATCCTCGCTGGGAGCCGCCTGGAAGAATCTTCTGCCGTTATTCTCTCTGATGATCTTCTCTGATACCTGGAATTTATCTCTGTATTCACCGGTAGAATACTGACCGAAGAACTTGACAAAATCGTATTCCTTCAGCTTTTCAAACCACGGAGCACGGCTTTCGTAATCGGTGGTAAAATAGTAATCAATATCAACATCAGGATTTAAGAATGAAGCGTTCATACCTATATGTACGGCACCGGGAATGGGCTTGTAGTATCTCATCGAAGGTCCTGATGCCATTACAACAACATCTCTGCCGGTATTGATATTTCTGAACTCGCCGAATGACTTCTTATGAGTTTCGTGTATCTCATTTGCAAGGCAGGCAATATTGAGATTAATATTTGAAGTGAGCGTTTTTGCATCCCATATATCCTTGCGAAGACTGGTAGCGATGATAGGAGGCTTAGCGGCCGCTGCCTGTACGCTCTTAGGAGCAGTGCTCTGACAAACCTTTACGGTTCTCGCAAGCAGCACGCTGTGTTCTGTAGACTTTTTCTGAAGATCGTTAACAGAAGCAACCAGTGCACCGAGTCTTTCCTCGTTTCGTAAAGCAACACGATATGCAGGGAAGGTGTTTCTCATTATCTTCTTTAAAACGCTTTCGTCTTTTTTGGGCTTTTTGGGAGCAGCCGCTGTTTTTGCAGGTGTAACCTTGCACTTTGCGGCATTGGTTTCTCTGAAGAATACAAGCTGATTTTCCTTTACCTTGTACTTTCTCTGCTTTAATACCCAGTATATGAAGATACCGTAAAGAACCTCAGACATATAGCCGGGCGTTCTCATTTTGGTACCCTGATATTTTGACATATCAAATCTTTTCATGAATTCGAACAGTACGCCGAATTCAAATGTACAGAAGCGGTTGAACAGCTCTTTTGACATTACAAAGCAGTTGTACGCATAGTACTTCTTTGAAGCCATATATTCCTCGGCAGCCTTAGAATATTCGGGGTAAAGTTCATCAACCAGCTTAAGCGTAAGCTCAGGTGCGCTTTTATCGAATAAATGCTCCTGGATCATGAATATATCCTTGATGCAATGTGCACGTTTTCCGCCAAAAAGGAAATCCATCTCATCAACATTCATGCTTCCGCCTGTGATAAGATCGTATTTCTTTATCTGCTTTGCCATACCGTCATAGTCTTTAAGGCCGTACTTCTCTATGCTCTCGTCATTGAGCATATTCTCGATTATGTAGCCTCTTGAGCATTGGTCAAACTTCTTATTGCTGAATGAAAGATAACGTCTGTAGTGGCAAAGACCATAGTAATTTACATCGGCATTCTTCCACGCCCAATACTGAACGCTCAGCTCCGAGAAATACTTTGCAAGATCGGAGATATTGTCGCCGGTGTCGTCGCCGTTCATCTTAAGGAAGCATCTCGCCGAGCCTGCATTACACTTATAGTTTTCGAATATACGGTTACCTATCACGGCGCTGTCAAGATCCATTCTGTGCGAAACGAAAATCTTGATGTCATCGTTTGGTTTCTTGTATGACAGAGTACGCTGTGCAAGGGTATTTGCATCGGGATCTGCTTCGGTATTCTTGAAGTATACAATCTGACGCTCAAGGAACTTGCAGTCGGTGTGATGCTGAAGATACCACATATAAACGCCGTAAACGATCTCGCCCATATAGCCTGTGGCTCTGAGCTTGTTACCCTCATAGCCGGTGGTCAAACTGTTTATCAAACTCAAAGAGTATGTCAAAAAGCACCTTGTTGTATTCGTTGAATATCTTCTTTGACATTACAAAGCAGTTATAGCCTCTGTAATACTTTGAGGCAAAATACTCATTCATAGATTCAACAAGCTCGGGGTGCCTGTCTTCTATTATCTTTATCAGCGTGTCAATAGCTATAGGATCGACAAGATTTCTTGATGCGTACCATAACTCCTTTACACTGTTTCTGGGACGTACTCTGGTGATTTTTGTCGTATCGAAAGCCTTGCCGACAATAACGTCATAGGATGAGATCTCCTTCTCCATCTTTGACTTATTGAAAAGCTGATATAACTCTGCGGTGCGTACCGAAAGATTGTTTTCCATTCGTACATCGTAGTCATTGCCCGGCATAAAGGAATCCATAAAACGAAAGATACCTTCTGTAGTGACAAAGTCCGTAATAATCCGCATCATAATTTTTCCACGCCCAGTACTGTACTGTGTATTCGCAAAAAGAAATTCTTTTCTCGGATATGTTATCGCCTGTGTTGTCGCCCATTATTGCGTTGCCTTTATCATTCTCGTCGAGTGCTGCACCGCATCTTACGGGTACATATAAAGGATTGTCGACCACCATACTTTTGAGGTCGATTCTGTGTGAAACGAAAATTGCGATTTTTTTGCTGTTGTTTTCACCGCTGTTCATTGATAATAAAATTCCTTTCTTTTTATCTCTTTACTCTTCCCGACGAATTTCCACCGGCAAGATCAAGTACATCATTAATTCCGAACAGACAGAAATCGCCTTCAAGCGTCTGATCAAGACAGCCTGCCGCAGCAGCTGTTTCTATAGCGTTCGCCGGCGATATATTGTTGTGCAGAGCATAAATAAGCCCCGACGCAAATGCATCGCCGCCGCCTATTCTGTCTGTAATTCTTATATCATATTGTGCAGATGTATAAACCTGCTTTTTTTCGTCATCATAAATGATTCCCGACCAACCGTTGTCGCTTGCGGAATAACTCTTTCTCTGTGAGTATGCGACTATTTTACAGCCGAATGTTTCCGCAACGGTCTGAAGGCTCTTTTTATAGCCGTCTGTATCAAGCTGTCCCTTTGTGACATCCGTAGCGCCTGCTTTTATTCCGAACACTATCTCAGCGTCCTCTTCATTTCCTATGCAGACATCAACGTACTTCATTATTTCGGTCATTACGGGACGTGCCTTTTGAGCGCTCCACAGCTTGCTTCTGTAGTTTATATCACAGCTTACGGTAAGACCCGCTTTTTTGGCGGCTTTTACGGCATCGACAGAAATTTTTGCAAGGCTGTCGGAAAGTGCCGGAGTGATTCCCGTAATATGAAACCAATCCGCACCGTCAAATATCTTTTCCCAATCAAACGACGAAGGGTCAACCGACGCTATCGCACTGTTCTTTCTGTCGTATATTACTTTTGAGGGACGCTGGCTTGCGCCTTTCTCGGCAAAGAATATTCCGAGCCTGTCGCCCGTATAAACTATATTATCCGTCTTAACGCCGTATCTCATAAGCTCTCTGCAAGCCGCCCTGCCTATATCATTATCGGGAAGTGCGGTCACGAATTCAGCCTCATCTCCGAAATTACTGAGGGCAACGGCTACATTAGCTTCAGCACCGCAAAACGATGTATTAAGCTCCGGCTTCTGAAACAATTTGTAATATCCGTCGGGCGATAGTCTGAGCATTATTTCTCCAAAAGAAACTACCTTCATTATGAACGGTTTTCCTCTCTTTCAAGAAGTGATTTTGTTATAAATGAAACGGGTATCCGCTGTGAAAGCTGAGCAATTGCGGCTGATATACCGCTGTTCTGCTCTTTGGCTACCTGCTCGTCTTCATACGTTTCCATATCTCTGTACGCAAAGTTGCGTTCCTTGAATGAATATCCGTCAACTCCGGCAAGATAAACGGAGCTTGCTCCGGATCTTATAAGCAGCGCTATAAGCATAAGTGTAACGTTGTCACGGACAGCTTCTATAGAACACAGCAAAGGCTCGTATCCTACCGTGTATCCTGCTTGTGCGTTTATATTTGATGTGATTATCAGCTTGTCGGTTTCTACTCCGCTTAGCTTTTCGTAACGTCTTATATTGCTTACAAACACATAATCGCATTTGATCCATTCGGGGCAGTGGTTTACGGAAATCACTATCGCATCGGTGGCTTTGACCTTATCAAAGACCTTCTGTCTTTCAGATTCTACCGATGTTGTCCTGCCCGGTGCGATAATAACAACATTACGTCCTTCGAAAAGTCTGCCGAGATTTATTTCAGGTGTTTTTTCACTGTTTAACGACATATATGCAGTATACAGCTTATCTATATATTCACGGTCATAATTGTCACGCTTTTCAGGCTCTATTTTTGAGAAAATAGCGTTCATACCTTCAAAAGTCAGCGTATTCTTATTATTCAGGAATCTGGCATAATTCTGGTGGCATCTGTATTTTGCGGACAAATAACCCGATAAGGAATAACCCCACGCCGTAGTCATATAAATAGGAGCTATGGTGTTGTCGATAGAACAGAGAATAGGCTCTGTGCTGTAATCGGCGCCTGCGGTTTCGTTCAGATATTCCACAAAAAGCTCGGTATTGAGGTTTCCGGCACCTCTGCCCATACCCATAATACTGCTGTCTATTATCAGATTATGCTCGGTATGCAAAGCGGCTAAATACTGAGCGTTTGAATACGAAAGCTGAAGGTTGTTATGGGAATGGAATCCGACAGCTATCTCCTTATCAAGATTGTTCTCTATAAGGTAAAAGAAACGTGCAACATCCTTCTGTTTCATAGAGCCGTGAGAATCTACGATATAAAAACCGTCGGGACGGAATTTGTTTGCCATACCTATAAGTCCGAGGTACTCGGCATCGGAATAGCTGAGAGCTACCATAGGCTGGAAATATACCTTATAGCCCTTTTCCTTGATCTTTCTGCAAAGCTCAACCGCCTGCAATGCCTGCGCCTTATGGAAGCAAACCCTTATGCAATCGGGTCCTGTACCGTCATACTGCGGCAACAGCTCCGCATCATAATCGCCACAGTTTATCATTACGGCGATCAGAGTATTTTTTCTGTCGGCAGGAATAATCCTCTTTATAGCGTCAACCGAGGAATACTGCGACTCATCCGCAGAAAAATCTCCCTTTGACGATAAATAACCCGCCTCTATTATATCAATACCGGCCTGTATAAGACGCTGTACTGTGTCTTTTATGTTTTCATAACCGAACTTCCAGTTATTTATGTATCCGCCGTCACGCAGAGTACAATCAAGTATCCGTATTCTTTTCATACCCACCTGTAATAATTAATTCTTTTCCTGTTCGAGCTTTGCCGCTATCAGTCTGTTGACCTTTTCAAGATCGTTCTGTGTATCAACGGCTACTGTTTCGGAATCGACCTCTATGTACTGAACTCTGTAACCTGCTTCGATAAATCTGAGTATTTCAATATCCTCTATGGATTCTATTTTTCCTCTGGGAGAAGAGCAATAGAACTGAAGTGCCTCAGGCTTGAAGCCGTATACGCACACCTGCTTGTAATAGCTGTAGTCTATGCTTCCCTTAGGATAAGGAGCGGTGCTTCTGGTAAGATATACGCCTATATTGTCGGCATTCGTTATGACTTTAGGTACTGTGAAGTTTACAACATCAACAGGATCCTTTATCTTAGTCATAAGATTCGTGATCTGCAGATCGGGATTTTCGAAGAAAGGATATACTGCCTTGTTTATTGTTTCCGGCTCAATCATAGGCTCATCGCCCTGTATATTGACATATAAATCCGCAGGAATTTTTCTTGCGACCTCACCTATTCGGTCTGTTCCTGTCTTGTGAGTATCGGAAGTCATTATTACATTAATGTCGTTTTCCTTGCAGGCATTGTAAATGCGTTCATCATCGGTGGCAACATACACCTCTGTCAGAGTTTCGGCTTTTATGGCTCTGTTGTATACCCACCATATCATCGGCTTTCCGCATATATCCGCAAGGGGCTTACCGGGAAAACGGCTCGACTTATATCTTGCGGGAATTATTCCTAATACTTTCATTGCTATTTATCCTTTCATTTCTTGATGATGTTGAAAATGTCAAAACTCGGGCATTTTTCATACTAATATCAAAATAATTATAACACAAAAAGCATTTTTGTCAATGCGAACAGATTCAGTTGGTTAATTTTTTACAAAAAACCAGCTAAAAACATGCACCTCTTTAACTAAATCATTAGCTAAATTATTAAAGCGCTATTTTAGTCTTAACAGCTTTTTAACCTTTTCACGTCGTGGCGAGTACATCGGGAAAATCTTGTCTGCGACGCTCCGTACTGCTTTATCGGCAACGGCATGAATCCTGTACTTATAATACTCTTTTGCGGAATTTATCTTTTCCGTATTTACAAAAAACACAAGCTGGGTTTCCTTAGCCGACCTGTTTTCAACCGTCAGCATATAATATATAAAAATTCCGTTAAGCATTTCCCCGATGTATCCGGGAGCACGTTCATAAGTTTTGCAATCGGTTATTTCCATTATCCTGTTCATTATAGGAAACTGGAACTCGCACATACGGACAAACAGTTCTTTTTTCATTATGTAGCAATTGAATGCTCTGTGATATTCACCGGAAAAATATTCGCAGGCGGAATTATAATATTCGGGCGAAAGCTCTTTGATAAGGGAGAACATCTTATCTATTATTCCCTGCTCAAAATAAACTCCGTTATAGCTTTCCCACATTTCCCGAAGCGTTTTGACTTCTGCCCTGTTATAACTCATCTCGGACGCTTTTGCAACCACGGGAATTATCATATCGTATTTTTGAACAACGCTGTTGATTTTTTTGGTATCATCAAGATGATATTTCTTTTTTTCATGTGCTGTAAGCCTCAGCTCACGCACCATATTGAAGGCTGTATTATTATAGTGCTTATCGGAAAAGGAAAGATAACGACGGTAATGGCAGAGTCCGTAATAATCGGCATCAACGTTCTTCCATGCCCAATACTGAACGGTAAACTCACAAAACGACATTCGGAGCTTTGAAATATTGTCGCCCGTGTCATCGCCCTGAATCTCACTGTTACTTTCATCATAGACCGCACCGCATCTGACCGGAAAGTAAACGGGAGTGTCTACTGTTTCGCTGTCAATATCTATCCTGTGCGATACAAAAATACGGATATTACTCATCTTTTCCCCTGCCTTAAATGTTTTATCACCAATCCAAACTATTATTTAATTATAGTACAGTGCAATTTTTTTGTCAACAAAAATGACATAATTGGCGGATTTTTTCCATAATTGTCATACAAGCATAACAGCGGTGTCAACCTACAGAGATTGACACCGCTTTATCATAATGCTTTTTTTATTTTCCTGAGAGCGCCTTTTTCAAGCCGTGACACCTGCGCCTGACTTATCCCTATTTTCTGTGCGACTTCTACCTGAGTTTTGCCTCTGAAAAAACACAGCTTAAGAATATTCTTCTCTCTGTAGTCAAGCCCGATTATCGCCTCTTTCAATGCTATTTCATCGAGCTGGTTTCTGTCATCGTTATTGTCGCCTATCTGATCCATCTTCAGTTTATAGAAAAAGTATGTTTTTTCAAAAAAGTGCGCTTTTGTTGCCTGGAAATAACCTTCTTTATATAAAACTCATTTGCTGTATGCCTATATTGCTTTATTCTGCGAATTTCAATAGTTATAATCAGCATTTTTGGTAGCATAAAAAGTGTGCCGACCACAACAAGTCAACACACTGAATTATAGCATTTTATTCAATATAATTTCACTGCACAGGCTCTTTTCTTGAATATATATAAACAACAACAGCGCTTATAACATCTATACAAAAAATAAACTGACATACAGAATTCAAAGCCGCAAAGCTTCCGGAACACTTACGTTCCTTATAAACCCTGAGATTTGCCGTTAATCCGACAAGTCCTGTAAGGAATATCGTTATACAATCGAACAGCACGAAAAAAACAGAAAAAGCGTAAGTGAAAATTGTAAGGAAAAATAATACGCCAAGCACAAATATAGCAAGATATGCCGGTATCTGAACAAGCTTTATAAGCATATTGAAAAAGGCTGTCTGTCTTGCTCCCCACCCCTTTGCAAGGCAAAGCGGCATATACACAAGCGTGCATATAAACGAAATGGCAATTGTCACAAATATCACAAATAACAGCCAAAGCCCATTACCGCCGAAAAAACGCTCTACAATATATTGATTTATAAATATGGAGTAGAGAGCAAACAGTAAAATATATGGCTGAATCATCACCGGCATGAGTAAAAGAAAGCGTTTCATATTTCTACTATTATCCTTAATTTAATATTAACAGTAAGTATACCACAATATACTGTATAAGTCAAGCAGAAATATGTGATTGCAAAGTTATAACGCCTTTTTTATCTTACCCAGAGCGCCTTTTTCGAGCCTTGACACCTGCGCCTGACTAATCCCTATTTCCTGTGCGACTTCCACCTGAGTTTTGCCTCTGAAAAAACGCAGCTTGAGAATATTCTTCTCTCTGTCGTCAAGCCCGATTATCGCCTCTTTCAATGCTATTTCATCGAGCCAGTTTCTGTCATCGTTATTATCGCCTATCTGATCCATCATATATATGGTATCACCCGACTCCGAAAATACCGGTTCGTACAGCGAAATAGGGTCGCTGACAGCCTCAAGCGCTATTACCACATCCTCACGCTTTGCGTCGATTTCTTTGGCTATCTGCTCAATCGTAGGCTCTTTAGAATTATCATTGGTAAGTTTTTCTCTTGCCTGCATAGCTTTATAAGCCAGATCACGCATTGAACGGCTGACACGGATTGAGCCTGAGTCCCTAAGGTAGCGCCGCAATTCGCCCATTATCATAGGCACGGCATAAGTGCTGAATCTGACGTTAAAATCAGTTGAAAAATTGTCGATAGCTTTCATCAGGCCGATACATCCGACCTGAAAAAGATCGTCGGGGTTTTCTCCTCTGCCCGAAAAACGCTGTATCACGCTGAGAACAAGACGCAGATTGCCGTTTATCAGCTTCTCTCTGGCTGTCGGATCGCCGCTGCGCATTTGCCTTAGCAATTCGGTTTTTTCCGACTCCTTGAGGACCTTCAGCTTCGCTGTGTTGACACCGCTTATTTCAACCTTGTTATAATACAAAAAAACACCGCCCATACTTTCATTTTCCAATAAAAGTATGGACGGAATAACGTTTTTTATTCTGTCGGATTACAGGCAATCACAAATTATGCCGTAACATAAATATCGTCTTCGACATCGGGCGCTATGCTGTGCTTTACTCTGTCTTCAACCTCAGCCTTTTTCGCATTATTGAATCTGTCGAGCGTACCTACAAGGTAACCTGTGATCCGGCGTATGCGGTCAAAGGGTATCTCGCCGAAATGATATGTGAGATTGGCAAAATCTCCGTCAATGTCTATATCAAGCTCGGTGACCAGCTTTCCGGGGTTAGCCTCTATAGCATACTGAACGTAAGCGTCGATCTCTTTCTGATCAAGTGTGCCGTTTTTTACATTTACTTTTACCATAACAATCTTCCTTTCAATTTACTGTATATAAAAGCAGTAAGTACATTTCGTTGTTTTCTCAATTGTACCACAACATATTGTGTTTGTCAAGAGGATTGGACACAATTTTTCAAAAATTAAAGCCAACGCATGAAGGAATAAGAAAACATTTGAAAAAAGTTCTTGACAATTCTTCGGGGATATGATAAAATATTAAAGTCGTGGAAAGATGGCTGAGCTGGTCTAAGGCGCACGATTGGAAATCGTGTAACGGCTAATACCCGTTCGAGGGTTCGAATCCCTTTCTTTCCGCCACACGACGCTGAGTTTTTCAGCGTCGTTTTTATATACGGGTATGGTGGAATTGGCAGACACGCCAGATTTAGGTTCTGGTGCGAAAGCGTGCAGGTTCAAGTCCTGTTACCCGTACCAGCTACAAACCGCACAACAATGCGGTTTGTTTGATTTTTACGACATATTGACCGTTGATAAAACAGTTACGGTATATCGAAGTTAAAAATTCGAAAATTTTCCTTGACAAAGTCGATATGGTATGATATAATTAATAACCGTCAGGAGTTTGCTAATATGGCTCAGTCGGCAGAGCACATCCTTGGTAAGGATGAGGTCCCCGGTTCGAATCCGGGTATTAGCTCCAGAATATATTTACACCATTAAGGATACTGCATTTGTAGTGTCCTTAAAGGTATAAATATAATAACACAGCGAAGTAGCGGTAACTACTCCGCCGTGCTGATTACATTTTGAACGGTACTTTGTTACTTTTGACTTTGACGCACCCGAAACGAATTACAGCAATACAGCTACGTTCGGTATCCGCCCTTTCTTCGCTTGCCGTCGGAACGGCTCTTCGCAAAGTCTTGTTATGGCAAAACCGGTATTCAATTTGTACTGCCTTTGTTGGTTGGGCAGGTGGGGATATACACTGCGGATTTACGCCTTGTATATCATAAAAAACAAGAGCTTTCAGACGTGCGTGGAAAAGCATCTGAAAACCCTTGCAAATGTATGTAAGCTGTGCTATAATAAGCACAGTACAAAGCACTTCTGCGAATCAGATTGATGTTGCACCATCGTCTGAGGATAAGAGTAAGGCTCTGGTAAAGCCCTGCTCCTGCGGGAGTGTTTTTATTTAACTCCTTTTTCAATTATAGCTTATGAAGTCTGTTTTGTCAATGCGGAAACGGTAAAAAACAATTGGTGAAAATTACAGTAATTTTCGTTCCTAAATTGTGCAAAATGGTGCGACATAAGTTAATATCGTGCAATTTTGAATTGCGAATAACTTACACCTTGCTACAGAATTATACTGCGGCAAGGTGTTTCTGTATGGGTGCGACATTGTGGCGCAGTTTTCTTTTGTTGTGATTGCAGGACTGCTCTGCTCTATCTTGTGTTTATAAAAATATGCAATATCTATGAATGACGCAAAATGGCTACAGATAATTACATTGTTTTCACAAGCTTCAAGACTGTTTTCCAGGAATAAACATATTTTTATTAGTAAAGAGCGTAAACTTTCATTTAGCTCGTACACAAGCTCAATTAGCGTTCAACAATCAATGCAGAATAAAGTATTCAGGAATATTTTCTGAACAATCTATGTCTCTTTTTTCTTTAGTAAAGAATGATTTATGCAACTTGAGAAATATCCAAAACTATGCTATAATTATATCAGTCATAACTTTGATATAAGGCGGTGAACAAAATGTACATCAGCAAACTTGTTGTAAAAAACTATAAGCTCCTGAAAGATGTAAACCTTGATTTAAACGAAAGGATCAATATATTCGTTGGCGAAAATGATTCTGGAAAAAGCACAATACTTGAAGTGCTATCAATCATAACATCAGGAAAACTGAATGGATATGCTTTTGAAAGGCAGATAAAGGCAAATATGTTTAATGATGAAGCAAGAAAAGAGTATATTAACTCGCTTGCAACAGGGATGCCGGTATCTCCGCCCGAAATTATTATTGAAGCCATTCTACAAGATGCTGATCCTCAGTTTTCAGGAACGAACAATTCTTTATTAGAAGATGCTTGCGGAATTAGAGTTCGGATACACTTCAATGAGGAGTATGCGGATTTATATAACAGCCTATTATCATCAAAAGAGATATATGACATACCTGTCGAATTCTATTCGGTGGAGATAAGGTATTTTAATGGCGCTCCTGTCCTTCAGCGTTTTTCTCCGATAAAAGCAGCGTTCATTGATACTACAAGAAAGAACTATGCTTATGTAGTAGATAAATTCGTTGCGGACAATATTACCAATTTCTTAACGCCTCAAAATCAAACGGATCTTACTACCGCATATCGAAAAAGCCGACATGATTTCAGTAATAGCGAGATTGTAAAGCAGCTTAATGAGGATGTCCGTAAGAATACCGATCTTGATGGACGTGAATTAACAATAGACCTGAAAGAAGAGGATGTTGATTCATGGAAATCACAAATGTCAGTTGTTGTAGATTCCTGCCCTTTTGAGAATGTCGGCTTTGGTACTCAAAATACAATTAAAATGGGTATGGTACTAAAAAACGCTGATGAGCAAGTCAATGTCATTATTATGGAAGAACCCGAGAACAACCTTTCATATACAAATATGGCACGTTTAGTAAGCAAAGTGGAAAAGTCCGAAGGAAAGCAAGTCTTTATTTCTACTCACAGCAGCTATATTGCTAACAAACTGGATTTGCAGAATCTTTTCTTGATTAGGAAAGGTGCGCCAACTCGTTTTAATGGGTTACCGGAAGATACATTGTCTTATTTCAAAAAGCTCCCAGGATACGATACTTTACGAGTTGTGTTGGCAGAGAAAATCATTTTAGTTGAAGGACCTACTGATGAACTGATTATTCAGCGCGCTTATTTGGACAAGTATGGTGTTCTTCCTATCGAAAACGGCATTGACGTTATTGTGGTTGACTCACTTGCGTTTAAACGGTATTGTGATATTACCATTCTATTGAATAAGAAAACTGTTATAGTTACAGATAATGATGGAAATATTCAAAATAACATTATCAATAAATATGCTGGCTATACCGATAAGCCCAATCTTATTTTTGTATATGAAAGTGATGAGCGATTACATACCATAGAGCCGAGTGTTGCGGAAGTAAATTTTAATACTGAATCACATGAACAGACATTTAGAACAATATTGTCTAAAAGAAATTCCATGATGACTAAGAGCAAAGATGAAGTAATCGAATTTATGACCAAGAATAAGGCAGAATGGGCATTGCAAGTTTTTGATAGTGAGCAAAGAATAATATATCCGGAGTATATACAAAATGTCATCAATGAATTTGATTAAAATAGAATGCGCTGGTTCAGGCAAAACATGGAGCATTTGTCATACTGCCTTGTCTATTGTATCTTCATATGTTGATAAACGTGTGGCAATCATTTCCTACACCAATCGTGGCGTTCAAGCTGTACAATCTGAAATTAAAAAGCAAAATAATGGCATAATGCATAGTCGTATCACAGTTGAATCTTTATATTCTTTTTTGCTACGAGAATTGATAAAACCATATCAATCATACATTTTCGGAATCAATGAAATAATAAGCCTTGATTTTTCAAGAATGTATGGATTTATCAATAAGCATCGTATCGGGCAAAAGGCAAGATACATGACTTCTGGGCGAAATATCACTGCAAATGAAGCAGCGGAATTGGTAGTTCAATTAAACACTCGTAGTAATGGGCAGGTGATCAAGCGACTTGAGAAAATCTATGCTACGGTTTTCTTTGATGAAGTTCAGGATTTATCTGGATACGACCTTGAAATCATAAGGCTTATTGCTGCCTCATCAATTGACTTGGTATGTGTTGGAGATCCTAAGCAAGCTACGTTCAAAACTAACAATGGTCAGAAAAATAAAAACATTTCTGGATCGAGCATGGAATTGTTTTTCAAAGATCTTGAAAAGAGTCACTCTGCGCAGATATCGTATAATACTGTTAGTAGACGTTTTAATGAGGTTATTTGTAGATTTGCTAATGATGTTTATCCGAGCAGTAATGAAATGTCAACATCTATGACCTCAATTACACCGCATGATGGCGTATTTCTTATTCTTAAATCTGATATTCCTGATTACTACAATCATTATTCTCCGCAAGTTCTTCGGTACGATAAAAAAACAGATACTTTGGGATTGTCCTCTATGAATTTTGGAGAGTGCAAAGGCTTGACTTTCGATAGGATTTTAATATTCCCGAATAAACCATTCTTGGAGTATATTCAGAAAGGTAAGGCTTTTGGGAGTCCTGAAAAATATTATATTGCTGTTACTCGTCCACGTTTCAGTATAGCAATCGCAGTTGATAAATTCCCATTAAAATCTAAATTTCAATTTAATGATATTACTATATCCGTTGGATCAAGACACATCAGTTGCAAAAAAATCACATTCAATTAAAAATAAGCTTTTTTGGCAAAGAGACTATTTAAGAAATTCACAAATGTGTTTTTCATATATCAAGTCCATACTGTGGATAATCTTTACAGCTATAAACACATAATAATATTGCAAACAAGAAAAAAGGAGAATTACGCCTCAAATAGAAAAATATAACTTTCTCAATTTGCATAACCAGTCATATATTTAAAAATATTTAGGTATATTACGGATATTAAACACTATCCGCAAAATCACACCTTGCTACAGAATTATACCGTGGCAAGGTGTTTTTGTATAGGTGCGACATTGTGGCTCAGTTTTTCTTTTCTGTGATTGCAGGACTGCTCTGCTTGGCAAAGATTATGATGGGTGAGAATTGTTGAGTAAACGTACTGACCTTTCTTTGATGTTTAAGAAGTGCGACATGGTGACGCAGTTGCACTGTTTATGGGACAGATGTGGTGATATAATATAAACAGTTGAATTATGAATTGTCTAAGTGACATAAGAATTTCAAAAACGAGTGCAGGAGATCGAACATGTAGATAATTCAAAGGAGTACGTTGTATTACGACTGTGCTCGCCTGAACTATTGTTTATTATTGAATTCAACCGCGTATTATTCACATTTAATGTTGAAATATGACAAAATATGTGATATAATCAAATAGTGAATTTGTGCGTGTTGATTTATCATTCATTTTATCTGGATTTTGAAAAGGAGAATAGCAATGCCAAGTTACCGTCAGAATAAACCCGAAGCTGACATACTGATGAATTCAATGAGATCTATGGGCTACACATTTGAATCTGCTATTGCTGATATACTCTCCAAAACTCTTGCAATTCGCCTTTTGGAAGATGGTAAACGTATATCAACCGGAGTAGGGAGAAAATTAGGTACATATATAACCGGGTATGCACATCAGTATCTGGCGGAAAAATCCATTCGGAACACACATAGGTATCTTTCAATGCGACCTTTTCCCTTTCATCTTGATTTAACAGATGAGGATAAAGTGGTATATCGCAAACTTATGTAACATGATTGCAGCCATGCAATTTTTTTGTTTGGTCAAAGTGAACACGAAAAGGACTCAATGCACTCCAGCAGAGAAGTTTATCAAGAATTTTGCATTGCTCAAGAGTTAGGACTTAGAGTAATTCCCGTAGGGAGTACTGGTTATGAGGCAAAAATTATTTGGGACGAAGTTAAAGGAAAGATCAATGAGTTTTATTACTTGTCCAAAAAGATTAGTGTATTAGGTCACGAAACCAATCCTCAGAAACTCACTGAGATTATTCTTTCAATAATAAATCAAGATAAATAGTAATTGCAGACTGTCGAAAAAGCCAAGCAGAAATGCTTGGCTTTTTCGACAGTCTGTACTCACTATTCTTTCCGATTACTACTTTATCCATGAGGAAAAAATCTCGGACTGCGGATATTTTTTTGTAAACAAATATGGCAAAAGGCTGACAGAGCAATCCGTCCGCTGTATGATTAATTCTTATTGTCAAACGTGCGGTATATCTATGCATATAACCCCGCATATGTTCAGGCACTCTTTTGCAACGCTCTTGTTGGAACAGGATGTTGATATCAGATATATTCAGAAATTACTAGGGCATGGTTCTATAACTACAACGCAGATATACACCCATGTTACTTCTGCAAAGCAGAAAGAAATTATTAAAACTAAACACCCGAGGAATAATCTTAACATCAGCTGATATTTCTCCTCATATCTTAAATGATTATATCCGAAATGTCTTGTTCACAACATTGTACATTTTCTGCACGCCGTCTTCATCAATATAATAGATAGCTTTACCGTCAAAAATACATCCGCCGAGTACGCTCTCCTCAATAATACAGGTGCAGTCGGTTATTTTCTCGGCAAAAGGATTCAGCACAAAAACCATTCCGTTTTTATCTATAAGATATATATTCTTTTCATCTGTGAACAAGCGGACAGCCGAAAATCTGTTTTCGGTATCACTCCATGAAAAGGTAAGTCCGAGTATGGATTTATCCGCAGTATCTGACGATTTTATTATTTCCTCTCTTGTCATATCGGACAGTTTTATGCGGTATATCGAAACCCCTGAGTTACGACCCTTCATGTAATACAGATAGTTCTCGGTCGGATAAATAGACATGATGGAATAGGATTCATCAACAAAGGTCTCCTCGGGAATAATAAAGCTTTCTCCGCTTGACTTATCAGTGACTGCGATAAGCTCTTTTTCGTCTTCATATTTCAGCTCAAAAGAATATCGGCTGTTCTCGGTGTTTGAGAGGACATCAACACATTCTGCCTGTCGTGTACTTCCGCAGGCGGTGCAAAACAGTAAAGCAAGTGTCAGAACAACTGCCTTCGGTATATGCTTCACTCCGTGCCTTTTGCTGTTAAGCCTGTTCTCGCCCGACTTTATCAGAATAACCGCACCGATAACAATAAACAATACGACCGCCGCAGTCATAATAACCGTATATAAGAGCGGAACATGATGGAAATATATAACCGTATCGGCTTCTGTCGCATATCCCTTATCCGCCTTATCACCTAAGAAATATCCTGCGCCTTTTAGCAGTCCCGTCGGCAAGAACAAAGCCTGACTGTCTCTTTCCGCAAGATAATCGGCTACCACAGGCACAGCTATGAACGGGAACACGCTCGCCACATAGTTTTTGGTAAAATGAGCGGTAAGCATGGCGGCAACGCAAATAAACAGATAGCCTATAAGCTTTAACAGTTGTGCGGATAAAAATGCGCCGATAATACTTATATCTACTGCGGTGTTGTCAAATGCAGGAACAGAGCATAAGCTATATCCCCAATACTCTAATGGCAGTTCGTCCGACAGCCGCATAAGATCAAAGCAGGATATTATTATACTTGTAAGCGAGGTAAGCAAAAGCAGTATAGCGAGCTTTGCTGCCATAGTCGCTTTTTGTCCGCCCTTTGTCGTGATAAGTATGTATCTGCTTTTGCCGGAGTATTCTATCATTACTGCATACGCACAGCAGAATGTTATGCACAGTAAAAAAAGAAAGTTTACCGATGTGTCGCTGAGAACAGGTACGCTCCCGGCGGGTATCAGCATACGCTTTTCGGGGTCTGCCGCTGCATATTCATAGCGTGAAAATATCTGCTCGATGATTTCCTCGCGCTTTAATATTTCATTGTACTGTGCCATCTCTCGCTCAAAAGCGGCATCGTCAAGCTCTCCGTTTGCGTACTTATTGCTTAGCTCATTTACAGCGGCCTTTGCGGCAAGATATTCTTCTTTAAGTGCGGTAATCTCCGCCGCTTTTTCATCAGTCAATTCACCTGTGAACGGTGTGATTGTTTCAAGGTACTCGTTCCTTTCGGTGACCGTTGCAAAGCCGTAAGTCTGGTGCTGTGCCGTAATAAGAGAAAGAGCGGCAAAAATAATAACTATAAGATATAATAACAGCGAATATTGCTTTATCAGTATCTTTTTAAGCTCATATATAAATATCACTGTACCGCCCCCTTTTCTTTTCTTATATATCCGGCTCTGAAATAGCAGATAGCAGTCAGCAAAGCAATCAGTGCCGCCGTGATAACAAACTGAACAATAAAGCTCAGTACAGGATAGCCGAAAATATTGACGCAGTTAAAATCCTTCATCCAGCTTTCCGCGTTTAAAAGCGAAAGCGGAGAAAACAGCGGATTTATATGCTCGCTTATGATTATCATCGCTCCGCCAGCCGCAAAGCATAGCGTTATCGAAAATCCCGCATTTTTTGTAAACGAAGAAATCAGCAGTACGATTTCTCCGATAAAAACAAGCGCAAGCAGCTTTCCAAGTAAGGAAAGCATAACAGCACCGAATACCGTGACATTAAGCGGCGTATATCTGTATTCTTCAATCGCATAAAGCGGCTGATTAATAAACGAACCGTCGTAAAACGAGCTAAACCTCACTATATCCATAACCGCAAACAAAACTATCAGCACGGTAATAAAAGCAGCATTACCGCCTGCTTAGTAAGGAATACGCTTTTTGCTCTGCGGCAGGAGCGTATTATCCTGTCCGTGCCTGTCGCTTTTTCATCGCTGAGCGACGCCGCAAAAGCAAAAATAATCATCACTATAATGACAAGCGAGGAAAACTCGTAATCAAAGTACAGCCTGAACGCCTCATAGTTTCCGTATGCGGAAATACGCCTGCCTGTATAAAGCTGTTTTACAAGCTCGTTTTTTCTAACCTCAAAATCACTTCTGCCGGTGTAAAATTCAATGTTTTCGTCTGCTCTTTGCTTCAGCTCTATCATCTGATTTGGGTACAGATAGGCATATCTCATTTTATCGGCAGTTTCTTCTGAATAATTCAGATCACCCATCGCATATCCTGTGAAAAATCTGTCGTTTGCTTCTTCGGTAGGCTTGTATTCGTCGCTGCTTATATAATCCTGCAAATAATCACGGTATTCGCCGAGAGCTTCAAATTTTTGCAGGGTAAGCTCTCCCTTGTACTCCTCATACATTTTTCTGCCGAGTGACGATTTATCCTCTACGCCTATTGCAATACGGCTGTCGCCGAGAAATCTCGCTGTTTCGTGCTGTTTGAACAGATTTACCCCGATAAGCGCAAGCAGAAGTATAAAGACCGATAAGCGAAGCACATTCTTTTTCAGTTCATATTTAAACAGCTTCATATCACATATCCCCGAAATAATAAATACACACATCTTCAAGAGTAGGCTGTACAGTCTTTGCACCCTGCTCGGGAAGATTGTCCGACACTATGCGTAAAGTGTATTTACTGCCGTCAGATACCGCATTTGATACACGCATACGACTCATATATTCCATCACCTTGTCACTCTCGGCGGTTATCTCCCACACCTTGTCCGAAATATCGGAACATAACTCTTCCTGCGTGCCTGTTTTGATTATTTTGCCGCCGTTCATAAGAACGACCGTCTTCGCAACATAAGCTATATCGGTGACGATATGCGTTGCAAGTATAACTATCTTATCTGCGGCAAGGGAGCTTATAACATTTCTGAAACGAATACGCTCCTTTGCGTCAAGGCCTGCGGTCGGCTCGTCAAAAATCAGCACCTTAGGCTCGCCTACTATCGCCTGCGCTATACCGAGCCTTTGCTTCATTCCGCCCGAAAACGCGCCGATTTTTTTATCTGCGTCCGAGTGCAGATTTACACGGTCAAGCACAGAAAGGGCATACTCGTCCGCATTGTCGGGAGAGTATTTTTTCAGCGCCATGATGTACTTTATGTAGTCCTTTGCTGTGAAGTTGCGGTAAAAGTCCATGCCCTGCGGCATAAAGCCGAGATGTGACAAAAAGCTGTTGTCCCCGCCGTCGGAAAACGCTATGCTTCCGCTGTCTTTGCCGATTATCCCCGTGATGATATTTATAAGCGTGGATTTACCTGCGCCGTTGGGACCGAGCAGTCCGTACACTCCTTCGGTGAGGGTGAGCGTGAAGTCCTCAAGTGCGTTTTTGCGCTTTTTGCCTTTCGTGTAGGATTTTGTGATATGTTCAAGTGTTAACTGCATAGCTTATTTCCTTTCGTTATCTGTATTTTATTCTGTAGTCGCCGTTTGTTGTGGATAGAATCACATATTCGTTTCCGACGAGCAGAGTTCCGCCTACTTTCAGTTTGCTGTCGCTTATCTCTTCTTCAAAGAACAGCTCACCTGTTTTTGTATCATAAATCCTTAAATATGTGCCTGTCGGGGTTTTGCCGTCAGCCGCACTTATCTCGGTCACAGAGGTAACAATATAAGCACCGTCGGGAGAGAGTGCCGAGCTTGTACTTCCCTCGGTCTTATATTCGGTCTTTATCTCACGGAATTCTTTTTTGGTCTTATCAAAGATAACAAACTTTCCGCTTGTGTTTTTATGATCAGGGAAGAAGATATAATCTCCCTCGCTGCTGATTATTCCGCCGCCGTCATCGGTAAGCCCGTCTCCGTCATATATTACGGTATTGCCGTCGCTGAGATTTATAACCACGGCTGACTCGGTAGTGCTTCCCTCTTTACACCGCCTGAAAAATACCAGCTCGCCGTCTGTGGCAAGAGAGTAATCATAGTAATTGTCCGGGAATGTGTAAATCGGATTTTTGTTTTCGCCGTTATAATCACATACGCATAGCGTTGTACTGCCGTTTATATCCTCATGTATCAGCTTTTGCGAGTCGTTAAGTATAATACCGTCTTCAATGATAAATTCTCCGCTTTTTTGCATAGGTACTTCGCTTACAGCCGAAAAATCACTATCCAGCAGATAATACGCTCCGCTCTTTACTTCATCTCCCTCATATTCATATTTCTTAATAACCATCTTAGTGCCGTCAATGGCGAGAGAGTATGTCATATAGCCTTGCTTTTCCAATTCTTCAATACGTACTATTTCACTTACACGCTTATCCTCGTCTATGTCGGAAATGTACAGGGCTTTGTTATTCTCAATAACTGCGAGCCTTTTCCCGTCCTGTTCGATATATCCGATGAGCTTAATTGTAAATGATGTATTTTTCACAACAGCGCCGTTGTTTATTATTTCCTGCGGAGTGCTGTCGGAAGTATCTGAGCTGTTATCTGTACCGGCAGGTCTTTCCGGCTCTTTTACTTCAAAATCGCTGTTTACAACAAGCTTGGGCTGTGTCATATCAAATGAAGCATACTCTTCAAAATTCTCGCCCGTGTTTTTATGTATTGCGGCATATATAAAGTCACCTCGAGCGATATTGTCAAGCTGTACGGAATATGTGTACAGATATCCGTCTACAAGCTCTGCTTCGATATAGTCATTGCCGTTTATAGTTATTAGTTCGTTGTTTTTGTATAGTGAAACTCTGTATTTACCGCTGTTTTCATTTTCATAAAGCATCAGATTGAGATTTAATGTACCGTCCTCGCTGAGCCGTAAAACGCCCGTGTCGGTCTTTGTGTTCTGATACATATTTACTCTTGTTCGTCCGCTTGTCTTCAATGGAGTACCTGTGTTATCGGCGTACTTTTCCAAAAGGGTTTTTGTGATAAGCTCTTTGCTTATATCGGAAGCGTAGCTGTAATCTGTGTATTTAGGCGTACCGTCAAGGCTTATCGTGGTATAAAGGCAATGATTGGCATGGTGAGTCATACCAAAGGTGGGGTAGCTTTCATCGGGTATATATGCGGCGTTGAAGTGAGCGAAAAAAGTAATCGGCAGCTGCTTTTTACCCTTATCCTCACTGCTGATAACAGGGTCAAAAGTTATCTCCCGCTCGATTGTTTCACCCGGAGCGATATTCTCGAAAATGAGCATATTGCTTTCCCGCATACCACCTGTACTCAGCGTCTGTACAGTGCCGTTTATCACGGCAGATATGCCGAGTGACATCTCATATTCATTTGTATCATCGGCAGTAACAGCAACAGGAACGGTTATTTTTTCTCCCGTATAAACTATCGGTTTTCCTTCATTAACGGTACACTCATAACCGCCTGTTGAGTATTTTGACAGATTCTGAGCCGCCGTGTTTTCTTTAATATCGTCGCCGATAAGGGTGTTTGATTCAAATGTTTCAAACGGGTCGGGTATATAGCTGTCGTATGACTCCTGCATAGCGCAGCCGGACGTTGTAAAAACTGTTGCAATGGTTATAGCAAACGATAATAATACAGAAGATTTTTTCATGGTTGTTCCTTTCGAAACTATAATTAAAATATGATTATAATATATTATAGCATTTTTTAGTGCAAGAAGCAATGAGCAGAAATGAAATAATTTAACAAAACAAAAATAAAACGCATTTCAACCGTGCCAATTTACTCATATGAAATTTCTATCTCCGTCTTTCTCACCATCATAAGCTCCTCATTATAATCCTTCTCCCTTGAAAACCGTTCGTACACATTCATATATCCCATACTCATAAGCTTTTGTCTGATAGTAGCTGAGGCTGCTCTGCCTGCACTATCATTATCCAGGCACAGACATATATTACGGATATTCGGTTTACGCTTCAACAGCTCCATCAGAGCCGTATCGGCTGTTCCGCCGAGAGCAAGTCTGTTGTGCAGTTTCCAGGCGTCCTTATTTCCGTACTTTATATTGTACAGGTTGGCGTGGCTCATAGCGTCGATGAACGATTCAAAAACATACACACAATCGTTCATACCCTCGCTCTCAATCAGAAAGCCGCTTGCCTTATCGCTCCCGGCTACTTCTCCCCGGAATCTGTAATTTGTGCTTGCTATGCGGAATGCTGCATAGGATATTTCACCTTGAGTGTTTTTCCCGGTCGATACAACAAGATTATTCTTAAATATTTTTGTGTTATCCTTCAGTAAAATGTTATCAACATATTTTGAAGAAACAGCTTCAGCTTGATATGTATCTGTTGCTGTCGGTGAAGCTCTCAGCGTTTGCAATCTATAATCAACCCAGTCACGGTTATCATTAAAGCGATAAAAAGCCATTCCCTCATCGTTGTATCCGACTATATGCAAGCCGTTGTACTGCACTCCTTGATAAATTTGACCGGAAGCTATCAGTGCATTGATGATGTTCATATCAATACCTCTGCCCTTGTTAAGATAAGCAATGATATTACTGTAATTTCGTCTGCCGTCCGGGAAGTGAGCCTGTTCCGGCAGAACAAACCGTACAGGTTTTGATACAGATACATTTTCCGTTACCGCCTTCCTTATCGGCATATATGCCGTTTGCTCCCCTATCTCCGACAAGATGTAATACGGCATCTCTGAAATTCATACCCCGTATCTTTACAAGGTAATCAATGGCATTGTTGCCGCCGACCTGTCGGCTGTTCCAGTACCATCTGCGTCGGTTGCCGTTTACAACAAGGCTGTTATGCTCAAACACTTGAATTCCCTTTCCCCATAAGTGCTTTTTAAAGGAAAAGCCCTCCTCGCTTTCGAGAAGGGCTATCATATCGGTATTTTTGCTCGTTCAATTATATCTTCTTCAAGATGTGCCATACTGCCACCTCCGTTATCTCTTTATGTTTGAGATATACATTCTGTAGTTTTCAAATTCCGTGTCACACGTCTGCAAAAACCACTGCGGCAAATTAAACTTGTACGGAAGAAAACCGTTCATCGTAATTCTTGCCGAAGTTGCAAGATTTGAACAAAGATACCTGTACTGTTCACCACACATTGACGGATCTCCGAAATTGAACGCTATTCTGTAATCTCTGCCTATTAGCCGCTTTGTATCGTTCTTGTCAGTTTCAAGCAGTGACATAAGCTGTATTATGTCGGTTTCGTTGAAACCGCTCACAATATATCTGTAGTGACAGGACAGCCAGTTGTCAATCTGCTCGGTGTCTGTGCCGTAATCATTGATTACAACATTGTAGATTCCCCAGTTCTCCGGCACTCTGCCGAAGAAATAGAAGTCGATGTTGCGATATGTGAAATACGTTCCCTTTGACACCGTTTCTTCCTTGTATGTTTCCTGGAGAATGTTCAGATCGCCGTCAGTAAGTTCGTTCTTGCTGAAGAACGCTACCTTAGCTCCTCTTGCTGTGAAATACTCTGCGAGCTGTATTGCGTATGTTGTAGTACCGACACGACGCATTGCTCCGAATAAACCGATTGATAAATGCAGGTCGCAGTTGTTGTAATTCGGTATTGCATTGTTATTGCCTTTCTGTACCGGGATATATGTAACGTCAAATCTTCTCTGAGTCCTATTCTGCGGTCTGCGGTTGACTTTATCAGTGCTTCACGCAGGTCTTTCTGCATTTTGTTACGACTTATTTGCTTCAACGTTTTGGGCGTTTCGCCTATGATATTTGCAAGTCCCTGTCTTGCTATTTCCGACAGCAGCATATCACCGGGATATACTCCTTCGGCGTATATGATTATCGGCACGTCCGTTGCCATCACAAGAGCCTTTAAGCTCGTCAGAAATTCATCGCCCTTTTCCTCGATAAATTCAAGGTCGATTATGATATGAGTGATGTACTCATAATATTTCAGCTCTTCCTTGATGAAATACGAAAGATTGTTCACTGTTGTTATCTTCTGATTCATCTCAAGCTCCTTGCGTATCTCGCTGAGCATTGTCTGACGCTTCTTTTCTACCATTAAAAGCGGGAATAAAAACATTTTTATACCTCCGGTTCTTCTTCAAATTTGTTATATGATTTAGCTTCGATCTTCGCCTTATCAGCTATCATCTTAAACATTTTTTCATTTCCGAGTAATTTATCAGTCTGCCAATTGTTCACATAGCTGAAAGTGCCTTTTTGCATACTATCAGCGCTACGGTTGTATTTCCTGCTACGCTCACTGCATTGACAGTCAGTGCTGTTGTACAGCTGACAGGATTGTTCATTGCTATTCGTCCGTCAGCGTCATACAGTCCGTCATATTCAGATTTTCGCAATCCTGTCTTGTTTCTCCGGACAGCGATGTTGTTTTGATTCCGAAATTTACATAACAATTACCTATGCAAATGCGGTTTTCGCTACAAAACAGCTCATCGTACTCTGATGCCGGAATATATCCCGCCTGTGCATACGCAAAATCAAGGCAGGATTTACGCAGATTTTCATCGGGTATGTTTATCTGTCTGATACGATACTTATCATCTGAGTAAGTAACTTCATATTTTGAGCCGAGCAGTTTGTTCCATACCCGTCGGCACAGCTTTGTATTTTCGCTATCAGAAAAAGAAAATCACGGCGATAGCCGGTTTTCTATCGTCGTGATTTAATTACTGTTTTATGATTTTAAAAAGTGCGGTATTATCGGTTATGTGGTTACGCAGCTGCACCGAATATTCCTTCCAGCTTATCCATTATGCCCGGCTTGCCAAGGCAGTCTTTGTAATTAACCTCAACAACCTTATCATTTACTATGACCGAATAACTCTTACGCAGCTGCGGAATCAGGAGAGTTTCCGACAAGTACGAAAAATACTCATAATGAATATTTTTATATTCCGAAACAATTTCTTCTTTATCATAAGAAGTCGCATCAGCAACGTGAATGCTGAATTTATCATCATCTGCGTATGTACCTGTTTCACCGTCACAGTCAAAACCTTTTGATTTTAACAAGTCGCTGTCATGCCAATCGAGTTCACTGATATAATCCAATATTCTGTCATTCTGAGGCTCTGAACGAACAAAAAATTCAAAAGCCGGAATAAAAATATTTGCACAAATAGCTACAATCAAAGCAAATACAAATAAAGCACGTTTTTTAAAGTGCTTTCTGAGTGCAATAACAGCACATAGCGACATTAGAACAATTATTTTGATTATCATTATTTTCCCCCTTATTTTTTAAGTCGTGATGAATCAGTCACGAATGTTTTTCTTTGCCTTATTAGATAGACAGGACTTATATAATCCAAGTGAACTGTAGATACTTAGATTAGCAGACTTTAACTGCAAGCTCCATATTGCCTGTCATTGACATAATCTTGCCCCAGGCATTGTAGGTGTATGTTACCGCCTTTACTCCTGTGCTGTCGGTTATATTTATTATATCCCCTTGGAGATTTTTACGGTAATAATATGTTTTTCCCTTGTAAGTAAGTCCTATCGGCGAACCGTTTTCGTCATAGAGATAGTAGGTAGTGTTGCTTCCGTTACTCTCGCTGAGTATCTGCGTACCTGAAACTATAAAAGTTCCGGCTCTTGAGCCGCTTTTTCCTATTCTTACTCCGTCGGCATTATAGGTATAGTTTATCGCACTGTTACCGTTTTGTAAAGAAGCAAGCTGTCTGCCGTTCTTCCAGGTAAACGACAGCGAATCACGGTAGGTCAGCGGATTGCTAATAGATTATAATGTATCAGTTTAATTGTATCACTTGAACATCAATGCTTTTGCATACTATATGATATTCTTTTCCCGAAAACAGTTGTAACACAAAATATAACGATTTGTCACAAGAAATATTATTATCTTTGACAATCTTTTTAAATGCTTCCTTACTTCTTTCATGATATAACGTTATTACATCGTCACCTTGATCATAATCTCCGCTGATTGCAGTTTTAAAAATGTCAACACAACCAAAAAGCAATTCTATCTTTTTATTTTCATAAAGATTACTAAGATGAATTAATAATTCTTTATTACCAGCCTCATTCTCTATGCTCGTAATGCCGGAATCGTGTATTGGAAGCTCATGCAAGGCTTCATCTAATTGAAGAACATTTTTAACATTGAAATGCATAAACACACCTCTCAATTTCAATTGTGATACTGCAACTAATTTCGTTTACAATTATTTATTATTGCCTCTTACTTAACAACATAAATTCCGCATTCTACCGGAACGTCCAGATCTACCTCTAACATTATATCGGGATGTGTTGCTTTATCCGCAACTCTCAGAGTGGTTATTCCTTGATTTTGGGGTTCTGCAGAATCAAGAATACAGTATTCCATAAAAAATTCACAGATTTTGTTCTGACAAATCAACTCTACCTGAGAAGTGATAAAAAATTTGTCGCTATCATAGTACGGTCTCGGTTTCATATCGGTCAATCCGACATTATGGCTATCAAAACCAAATCTTATACTTTTCGCATTTTCACAAAATTCAAAAAGTTCCTGTGCGGCTTCGTCAAAATCAGAGCTTTGCTTAAGATCTTCTGCGGAAAACAGAGATTTAAGCTCGTCAACATTCTTATCATTGATAATCTTTATAACTTTATTTGAAATATCTAAAAACGCTTTCTCACTTGTATCCGTTTTATCAATATTGATTCCGGGTGTTTCAAATCCATCACCTGAATAAAAAACGTCTTTATTATCGTACTTACTTTGCTCGATAACATACAGCGAATATATTCCGATATTATCCGCATTCACAGTATCTCTTGTGACTATTTTCAAATAGAAATAATAATCGGATTTATCTGTAGTAACAGAATAACTACAATAAATATACTCACACGTTCTTTCAGGAGTATAAACGCCTGAAGAATAAGGCTCATACTCAGAATTGCAAGAAACCATATTGCCGGTATAATAATCCATTAACGCTGAAACGCTTTCATCAAACTCTTCAGTATTTGCACTGATAGTTTTTGCAAAAACATTTGCTACGTTATTTTCCTCTTTATTCTCAATTGAAGAAATTAATTCATTAACGATCATTTGCTTTCTTTTGGTATTGGTAATCAGTGTCTGTTATAAATCCGTCCCCATCAAATTTACAAGAAGTGAAAATAAGAATAATAACGCTCAAAAATACCATACTGAATTTTTTCATATATGTCCTCCATTAAAATGAAAATTTTATTGAATTATTTCCGATATAAACAAATCCTCTGTTTTTATATGTACGGTTAAATGCGTTATGCCTTGCTCTTGAGTAAAATTTAAATATAAAAGTTACATTAAGTTTTGATATGTCAATTATTCTCGCTGAGTATCTGCGTTCCCGATACCTCTTAGGAGATATTTTTAGAGCCGCTTTTTCCTATCCTTACTCCGTCGGCATTGTATGTATAGTTTATCACACTGCTACCGTTTTGTAAAGAGGCAAACTGTCTGCCGTTCTTCCAGGTAAACGACAGCGAATCACGGTAAGTCAGCGGATTGCCTATAGCTTTATATATTGATAATTGCGTTTTTAACTTTAGTTATATCTTATGCTGTAAAATTTGTAACATATTTTTTCAGTTTACTATCTCTATTGCGAGGAAACAACAAATCCCTGCTATTCCGGCAGGGATTTGTCACCTGTTTTTACCTTTAAAAACGAGGGCGTAAACAATTGTTCAACAGATTTTTCACTTCTGAGTTTGCCATAATATGCGGTTTTCTCGTTTTCGCTTATGACAATAACATCAGAAACTTCTCCGACGGTCAATAAGTTCAATTCGCTTTGCATCGCACGTTTAACGTTCTATATGCGGCACGGATGTTTTAGGAGGCACCGGATTGCCGCATATTTTCGCATCAATACTTATACCGACAATAGAGCTTTTTGCGTGCTTGTTTCTTTCGGAGGGCTTCACAAGCTCGGCTATTCTGGCTGTGTAATCAAGCCTCTTTGATTTCATCAACGGCATAATCGTTTCACCGGTATATGAATCAAGATAGCCGAGAGAACCAAGCTCGCTGAATACTTCCAGCCTGAACGGGTCGTATTCATCGGCAGCTTCAACAAAGTAAACCTCCTCGCCTATCAGCGATTTTTCTATTACTTCCGCTCTGTTGTTCATACTTGTTTCTCTGAGATAAGCTATTGAAGGTAAATCTGTTATATTTTTCTTGATTTCTTTATAGTTACCGTTAATTTCAACAATGCCGCACGCCGCCATTACCTGCTGTTCCTGCTCGGATGTCTGAAATTTAGCATAGTTCAGCCATTTATCAATATTCTCTATATCTGCTTCATATGCCATACAGCCTAAATCCGGCTTACTGTATCCTTCACTGAACGAAGCCTTTCTTACTCTTTTGCCTAAATAAAAATAGAATAACGAAGTCTTTCTTACTCTTTCGCCTAAATAAAAATAGCATTCTGTAAATGGATCGATATTAAGATCGGTCAGATCCGCTATAACTATTCCGTCTTTTCCTAAAACCTTGGAAATGATTCTGACGATATCTTCAATATCATAAAAGCTCGACTCATCTATTACATAACTGTCTGCGTCTATTTCAGAAAGATCCTCTATTCCGTATTCGCTCAAATCCTGTTTCTTAAACCGTTTCCATACATCATAGGATGCAACTCTTATATGTAATCTTGTATTAACCTGTGACATTTCGATTCCTCCTGTGCATCTGATACTTAACTCGTTAGGAGTCTATCAGCTTCTTCCATTCTTCTGTGGTGAGTATTTCAATACCGGAACCTTTTTCTTTAAGCTCCCTCGCCTTTCTGAGTTTTACGGTTTCATGATCATAATCGGCATTATAAACAAGATAATCTGTGTTAAGTACCGTGCTTTTTCTTACAGTTCCGCCGTTTTCAAAAATGAAGCTGTCAAATTCCGATTTCTCTTGCGAGCCAAGCCCTGTATGAACAAACACTTTGCCTTTTATCCATGCGTATTTACGTTTGTTGTCCTCAGCCTTTTTCAGAAATTCCTCTTTGGTTTCAAAAACAAGCTGTGTGATTATTTTTACACCGTTATGATTTTTATATTTAAACGCTTTGTTATTACCCGGCGTTAAGATTTTATCCAAATCATCGCAACCCTTAAAAGCGTCTTTGGCAATTGATTTTAACGTGGGATACAGCGTTACCGATTTCAAGGAATGACAATCAGAAAAAGCCGCAGAATCAATTCTTTCGATGTAATGCGGTATTTTAAGCGTTTGTAGCGAAGTTTTGGAAAATGCTCCTTTTTCAATAACTCTTACAGATTCGGGAAATTCTATGCTATTCAGATTTTCATTATTACTGAACGCATATTTACCGATCACACTTGTACCGTCAAGTATAAGTGCCTTACCCAGCCCGAAGTATGAATTCATCAAGAGCTTATAAGTACCGTCATCAAGAACCTGATAAACCGAATCCTCATCAATAAACAAATAAGGATTATTTTCATCTATCCTGTAACGTATCGGATTTATCATTACCGAGCGATGAGTAGCATAATCGTAATCACTGTATTCGTCCGATCTTTTTGTCGGATCTGTCAGTATTCGTCTGAGGCTTTCCGGTACAACAATTTCAAGATGTGAATCACAATTTACATAACTATTTGATATTGCATTTTCATTGAATTCTTCCATACTTTTTGATAATACAATTTTTCTGCATTTGCCATAAAAAACAGAGTCCTCGCAGAAACCGACAACGTCATCCGGGATAACGTATTCTGCATTGTTCGTCTCGTTTAAACTTATCAGATATTTTTTGCCGTTTATATAACGATATTTTCCTACATCATCCGAACAAAGATACTTATTGCCGCATTCAGTGAATATTCTTTTAACAGAATCCTCTCTGTAGATTTCATCGTCTTTGAACTCATCGGGTGTAAACATCAGATCGATTTTTCTGTCGTAAATAGCATCACTGCTGATTTTCTCCACACCGTACGGAATACGGACATAAGGCAGACGAGTTTTATTATTTTTATCAACGATAAATCCGGTTACCGTTTTTCCGTCATCCGACAATTCAACACCGCAATTATAATTTCTAATGAGAGCGGTTGTGATTTTATTGCTTTTACTGACATTTTCGAATAAATCAATGTAATAACTATAGCTTTTACGCATTTTTTCTTTCTACGCCATTACAAAGCAACGAAAATTTTGTAGTCTGCTTTTGTAAAGAATCATTTATATTCTGACGGATCGCTTTTTCTCTGTCAATCCATATCTTCTGTGTCTGAAACTCTGAGGTTTCTTCATCTCCCAAAAATCTTGAAATGTGTTTTGTTTGTTCCGGCGGAAACGGAGCATTGTCATCGGAATATGTGTTTACGTCGATTACAAGACCGACTTTTTCTTTGTCTCTTAAAGGGATAATAACAATATCACCGGGCTTTACTTCAAAATCTGTTATATACAGGTATGGAGATTTATAACCCGAGGGTAAAACATTGCAATATACATAAGTTTTTGATCCTGCCATAATTTATCCCTTTCCGAGCTGATTGCTCTTTCCGTCGGAATTCTCGAAAACATAGTTAAGTTCATCCCAGTCGGACTTATTTCTGAATTTGTAAGTAATGCCGTCAATTATTAAATTCTCATAAGGTGTATGCTGTAAAACCCAAGCAGATTTATCTTTTATATCACAGTAGCCGGTTTCATATTTATCTGTAAACATCGGATATCCGCTTTCCGAATAACAAACAGATATTTTACCGCTGTTTTCATCGTATGAAAAAGCAGCGACTTTGATATTAGGAAACTCCTTTATTACTTTATTCACATCATCGGAATAAACGAAAATCTCACTTATACCGTCTTCTGACACGATAATATCATTATATCCGTAGGTGTAATTATTCTTATTGATAAGATATCCGGTCACGCTTACGATCTCATCCGATAAGCCTTTGCAGCACGCCCAGATTATATTTTCTGCCGTTACCTCAGACTTTGCTGCCGGCGTGAAGTCGGTCACTGATAATTTACTTATCAACGCTTCAGTCCTAACTGCCGAATCGGCTCGGATTATATTTTTTTAAAAATTCATCAGACTGTGTATGTGGCGAAAAATAGATTTCATTCACCTGTCCCTTTATCTCGATATTGCACGGAATTTCGTCTTCACTGCAAGTAATTATTTCTTTGACTTTACCGATCAGCCTTTTATTACGCATACCAAACGGCACAAATACATAATCGTTTTCTTTCAGACTATTTTTACGAACGGAGGAATAGTAGACTTCTGCATTTGTGCCTGCAATACAAATTTTATAAAGTGAGATATCCTGCTTCGTTTTTTTCATAGGCTTTTTCGGACTCAGTATACCCTGCTCCGTCAGATATTTTCCCAACGGCATCCCGAAATACTGCATTGAGTTGTTGGCAAGTGTTTTATGTACCGCCGCAAATTCCTCATCCGCTTCAATCAACTGTGTGATGCTTGTGAATCCGCTACCGTCAGGATACTTTTCCATAAGATTCAGTATAACTATATCCGGATCGATCGTTTTGCTTCTTCCGCCTTTGTTGATTACTACCGTATAGCCGTATGCTTCAAGAAATGAAGTGCCGTCAGGGTATCCTAAAGCCCGGTACAATTCTGTAACAGTTTCGCCCCATTTTTTATGATCTTTGTATAATCCCGATATTTTCTTATCCGGATAAGCCTGATTCAACTTTGGAAAGAGAATATCCAGCCTTTTCTTGATACTCGCAGGTTCTTTGCCTTTTGGGATAATAGCCATATAATTCACCTCGTATTTAAAACAAAAAAATTAAAAATCTAATACTATTGTTATAATAGCACATCATTTAGTAAATTTCAACAATTTTCTTGAATAATCAGAAAAATACTGTATCAAATTTGCAAAAATCGACGGAAAGTGCTATAATTAACAATAAGTTTTATTAAAGATTATAAATCTTAGCTTAATGTCATTTTAGCATTTATACAAGGACAGAATCTGTCCATGTTGAAATGGTAAAATTAAATAGCAAAATAAAAAAACGAAAAACGGAGGAACCTGATATGAACGAAAATCAGTTGCTTAAAACAGTAGAGAGCACCGGCATTACAACCTGGTCTTTTGACGAGATCAATCTTGCTCTTGACAATCTGCTTGAAAAGTACAAAGGCAAGGTATACACCGAGGAGTCATACAAAAGCGCCAAAAGCGACAAGCAAGAACTCAATGCGATAAACAAACGTATCGAAGAAAAACGAAAAGAATACAAGAAAATCTGCCTTGCTCCGTATAATGCAATCGAAGACGAAATCAAAGCATTAACCAAGAAAATAAAGGAGCAGATCAGCGAGATTGATGAGTACACCAAAGCTGTAGAAGAGAAAGAAAAAACTGATAAAAAATTAAAAATCAAGGAATATTATGATGCTAAATCCGTGATACTGGGAGAATATGCAGAAAGATTGTTTGAGAAGCTGTTAAACATAAAATGGCTCAACAAAACATTCAGCGAAAAGAACTGGAAGATTGAGGTTCAGGACGCAATAAACAAGGCGGAAAGCGACATCAAAGCAATAAAGGCGCTCGGTTCAGCTTTTGAAAAAGTGCTGACAGATAAATACTGTGAAACAGTTTCACTTGATACCGTTATGGAATATCGTGATGAGCTTGAAAGAGCCTGCGAAGCCCGCAATGACGTTTCTGCTGCAGCACCGGTTTCTGTTGCTGCAACAGCAACGGACAACACCGAGAGCGGCTCAGCCGATTACACTATGCTTAAGGTGTATGCAAGCGGCGACACACTTTTCAGACTTCAGGACTATATGACAATGATGGGAATAAAGTTTGAAATCTGCTGACAATAACCTGACGGAGAAATAATAATGTTTGATTTCGGAATCGCAAATGAAAGACAAAAAGAGGCTGTTACCTGCACGGAAGGGCCGCTTCTGATAATAGCAGGTCCGGGTACCGGAAAGACTTTTACGCTGGTAAAGAGAATCGCATATCTTGTTTTTGAAAAAGGTGTCAAGCCATCCGAAATAATGGCGATAACATTTACCGAAAAAGCCGCACATCAGCTTGTGACACGCATATCCGATGAATTTCTGAGATACAGCGGTTGCGAAAACATCAATATAGATGAAATGTATATCGGCACTTTTCATTCGGTGTGTCTCAGGCTTATGAAGGAATATTCCGAGCTGCTCCCATTCGACGCAGACAAAAGAATTATCGATTCATTTGAGCAACAGTATCTGGTTTATAACAACCTTGAACGTTTCCGCTCTGTCAAAGGATATTGCAGTTCCGATTTCAACAGTATGAGCAAATGGGAACAAGCCAAAGCCATCTGTAAATATACAAGCACTATGTCAGAAGAACTTCTGAGCAGGGACAAACTGCTTGACGACAAAGACGCTGACATTCTTGTCATTGCAAAGGTATGGGACGAATATGACAAGCTGCTCACAGAGAACAACGCAACCGATTTTTCGACTATCCAGGCGGACGCTTGGAGAATGATGCAAAACAGCGATATTTCCGCATCTGTAAGAGAAAAAATCCGATATGTAATGGTCGATGAATATCAGGATACGAATCATATACAGGAACAACTGATACTGGCTATAGGCGAAAAGCACGGAAATATCTGCGTGGTCGGTGACGATGACCAGGGGCTGTACCGCTTCAGAGGGGCGACTATACGGAATATTTTCGAATTTCCGAAGCATTTCGGAGAAAACGAATGCAGGGTGATAAAGCTCGAAGAAAACTATCGCTCGGAAAAAGGAATTATAGACTTGTATAACAACTGGATGACAAATCCCGAATACAAGCGAAAATTCGATTGGGGAAAATACCGTTATCCGAAAAAGATATACACAAGCAAAAAAGAGACATATTCTTCGGTATATACCTGTAAGGGAACCTATGATGAACCCGCAAGAGTGAAGCTTGCAGAGATGATAAAGAGGATGAAGCAAAATGGTACTGTCACCGATTACAACCAGATAGTCTTTTTGTTTAAAAGCGTCAGAAACGATGAAGCTAAAAGACGGCGGAATTCCTTGAAGAAAGCGGAATACCGGTATATACGCCAAGATCGAAGCTGTACTTTGAAAGGGCGGAAGTCAGGCAAATCATAGGATGCCTAATATGCTGCTTCAGAACATTCACCTGCTTTCTGAAGCAACAAAAAAGATGCCGACAAGCCAAGCAAAATATCACGCTACTACATTTCGGATTGTATGCCGCTGTCAAGCGGTCTTCTGAAGGAAAACAAGGAGCTTTACGGATGCATTTCGGAAATAGCGAACGATATAGCCGGCTGCAAGGATAAAACCGAATATACGCTTCTGAGCATTTTCTACAGAATAATTGCATTTGAACCGTTCAGGAGCTATATTGAAAACCCTGACGGCAGTAATGCAAGGCAAGCAAGAAACCTTGCGGAAATGTCGAATATAATATCGAAGTTCTGCTATATTCACGATATGCATCTTATCGGTGCTGATAACAGAGATACCTTGTCCGAAGAATTCTTTGAAAGATATTTACGGCTTCTTAAAGATGAAGGGGTCGGCGAGTATGAAGATGAGGCAGAGTATGCTCCCGAAGGGTGCGTATCCTTCATGACGATACACCAGGCAAAAGGACTTGAGTTTCCTGTTGTTATTGTAGGTTCACTGCCGCTGAAAAAAGAAAGCGAAAGCAAAGATTCGTTTTTCTACAGCGTAGAAAGCCGTTTTTGCAGAAAGCCGTTTGAAGCTCCGGATATGATACCGTATTTTGATATGTGGCGAAAATATTATGTTGCTTTTTCAAGAGCGAAAAATCTGCTCGTGCTTACAGAAAAGGACGGAAGCAGAACGAAGCCCTACACAAGCGTGATAACAGAAAATATCCCCGATATTTCCGAATACAATGATAACCGGGTTTTTGACAGGGTAAAGAAAGAGCATATCAGAAAGACATACTCGTTCACATCGCATATAAGCGTATATGACGAATGTCCGATCAGATACCTGTACTTTAAAGAATACAAATTCGCACCGTGTGAAATACTTCACACATCCGTGGGAACGCTTATTCACGCAACCCTTGAGGATCTCAACAGGTTTGCGATAGCAGGCAGATATGATGAAATAACCGAAGAACTCATCAAGAAATGGTTTGCTCTGAACTACGCAAAAATGCAGGAAAGCACAGGACTGATGCTTTCGGAAGAACGCAGAAAATCCGCACTCGATCAGGTCCTGAATTATTTTGATAAACGTAAGGAGCATATCCGCAAGGTATGGAAGGCAGAAGAAAAGGTTGAACTTGTACTGCCGGAATATATATTGCAGGGCGTTATCGATCTTATCGAAGATGATGACGGAAAAATCGAGATAGTGGATTACAAAACCGGCAGAAAACCCGATTTGCCCGAAAAATCCGCTCAGGTTGAGCATTACAGAAAACAGCTTGAGATTTATGCGTATCTGATAAGTGAACGCTACAAGAAAAATGTCAGCCGTATGCATCTGTATTACACAAACGAGGCGGAAGAAAATCCGCTTGTAACGTTTGAATACAGTAAAAACTGTGTTGACAAGGAAATCGAAGACGTATCGCAGACGGTTAGGAAAATAGAAGACAAGCGCTTTGACGCAAAAGCCGAAAACGATTATTCCTGCCGTTACTGTGATATGAAATATATGTGTAAGAAGGTAAAAAATTATGATTAAATGTCTTAACTGCGGTAAGGATACCGCAAATGGAATGCTTTGCAACGAATGTATGACAAACGCCGATATAGAAAAGCTTTGTATCGAATTACACGCTTTCAACCCTGATGTGACAAACGAGGAGCATCCATACTGGAACGATCTTGCAAACAGGCTTGAAAATCCTAAAAACTTCAGAGATTCGGCACTTTCTCTTTGTTCTCTGCTCCCTGCGGAAAAACGTGATTATCTGAACATTATACTGCTCACTTCCGCTGCAGCTCCTTTTGCAATATTAGCCAAAAGCAGAGATTTCTTTCTTGAAAAAGCAGATAAGATCTTAGCGGCAGGCTATCTCACAGATATGCAGAAAAGCAGACTGCAGGGTCTTAAGCTGAACTTGCTTTATTCAACGCACAAATATTACGAAGCTGAAAAAATTGCGGATATTCTGTCTTGCGAAAAAAATCTCCCGTGGGAAGCGGCATATGCTCTTGCCGAATTCTATATACGCACGTTAAGATTCGATGATGCACAGGATATAATCGATCGTTATCAGGATACCGGCGAGCTTTCGGAAAAATGCTTTGAAAAGCTGGACAGCAATAATAGCTGCTATCAGAAATGCTATGAAGAAAAAGGCCGTGGCTACTTACCCCGTGAAAGCGAAAATATAAAGCTGTACATAGAATTTATGGAATCTATAGGATATGAGATCCAGTCTGTACCGCAAAGAGAATCACTTCAGGATAACAGACCGCCGAAAATCAAAAAGGAGGACTATCCGAAAACCGATTTTGTCGATGTACCGAAAAGCGATACATTCGTAGTCTACGACCTTGAAACGACCGGTTTAAATTCAGGATTCCACGCAATTATACAAATCGGTGCAGTAAAAGTAGTTGACGGAGTTGTCGATGAATCGCAGACTTTCGAAGAACTTGTGAATCCGAAATACAGCAATAGTTCGGTCAGTGATAACATAACGAAAATAACAGGAATAACCGATGAAGAAGCCAAAAACGCAAGGCAAGTCTGGGAGGTCATACCCGAATTTGTAAGGTTTATAGGAGATGATACTCTCGCCGGCTTCAACAATGCAGCATTCGACAGTAAATTTCTTGAAAGAGCCGGAAGACACAGCAACATTATAATCACGAACAAACAATTCGACATAATGAAATACGCAAAAAGAATCAAGAAAAAATGCAATCTTGAGATAAAGGGCGACGAGCTTAACAATTATGCGGAATACTTCGGGATAAAGAACGAAAAGGCTCATACCGCTTTATCTGACGCTATCACGACCGCAAAGGTCTATATAAAGCTCAGACAGCTTGATGAAGGTAAGTCATCATCCGAAAACGACGGACTTGATCTTGAATGGTAAGATAAGCGAAGGTATTAATATGGAGAAGAAAACCGAGAGGATATTGCAGCTTTACCGGATGCTTTATGAAGGTAAAGCTATAACCAAATCCGATCTTGCGGCACGGTTTGATGTAAACGAAAAAACCATACAGCGTGATATAGAAGATATAAGGGCGTTTCTCGATAATAAAAGCGGCGGTAAAGAAACACTGCTTTATGACAGGAGCAGCAACCGTTACCGTATCGTACTTAACGACGATTCTCATCTTACAAACAGTGAAATACTTACGGTGTGCAAGATTCTTCTTGAAAGCAGATCTATGGTAAAGGATGAAATGTATCCGATAATTGACAAGCTGCTTGAATGCTGCGTTCCCTCGGTAAACAAGAAGAAGGTTTCGGAGCTTATCGCAAACGAAAAATTTCTGTATAACGAACCGCACCACAAAAAGAAATTCATAGATGCGATGTGGGATATATGCAGTGCGGTATACGAACACAGGCTGATGAAAATATGTTATAAAAAGCTGAAAAATCCCGACAATGTAATGAGGCTTATTCAGCCTGTGGGAGTAATGTTTTCCGAGTATTATTTCTATCTTTGCGCTTATATATCTGTCAGCGAGGAAATGCCGGATGTACCTAAACGTCCGTTTCCGACTATATACAGGATAGACCGCATTGAAAAGTATGAGATACTTGACGAACATTTTCACGTTGCGTACAGCGACAGATTTCAGGAGGGCGAATTCAGAAAGCGTATACAGTTTATGTTCGGCGGAGAACTGAGAACGGTAAAATTTCTGTACAAGGGTATCAGCATCGAAGCCGTACTTGACAGATTCCCCACCGCCAATATAATAAAGCACGACGAAAACGGATGGCTTATAAAAGCGGAAATTTACGGCGACGGCGTTGATATATGGCTGAGAGGTCAAGGCGATATTATAGAAGTAATCGACGATGGAAAAAGGAGCAAGGTGTGATATGTACAGTAACGAATATATTGATACAACGGAAATAGATACAGACAGGCTCGAAAACGATCTGTATGACTATTACGGGACAGGCGCTTTTGCGGTTTCCCCTGCTATGTTCGATAAAGCCGAACGAGTACGAAGAATGTCCGATGAGGAGCTTGTAAGAACGGCTGTAAGTGAAGGGTTTGATATAAAGGAATATTTAAGGAGGGGTTGATGTGCCGGAACGAAAAATCCGGCCTGTTACGGACGGGGTGGATAAGAAAGCAACATACAAAACGCAAATTGAGCGTTATGATAAAGCGGTTAAAAACGGCTTTTATTTCGAGGCTATGCTTATTGTTTATGCTATTATTGAGGACAGACTCAGGGCGTGGCTTTTCTATCTCGGATGTCTTAATACCAGACAGTCAACAAGATTTGACAATAAAAGAAGCAAAAACGAACTGAAATTTATGTTTGACGAATGTGAAGATAATAAATTCAGATTTCCGTCTATCAATCAGATATCGGGTAAAAGGAAAATAATCGAAGCTACACTCACATGGGCAGAGAACGGATATAATAACGCTGACAAGAGCAATTATCTCTGTGCAATCAGAAAAGTATACACGGATAAACTTGATATAAAGAAAGTAAGAGAAGTGTTTACCCGTATGAACGAATGGTGTTCATATCGCAATGAGGTAATACATGCCCTTATGAATAAAAATACCGAAAGCCTTAACTCAGGGCTTGCAGACAGGGTTAGTGAAGGTATGGACATCGCACGGGATTTTGATAATCTTGTAAAAAAGATTAAACGTAGCGGAGTTATCAGAAAATCTTTGAATCTGAAATGAATATTATAGTGATATGGGGGAAATATGGGATTTCAAATCTGCAACGGCGTACTAAAGAAATACACCGAAGAGAAAGGTGTGACCGAGATAGTTATACCTGACGGCGTACAAAGAATCGGTGAGCGGGCATTTTCGGGCTGCGACAATATTACAAACGTGACCATTCCCGATTCGGTCACAAGTATCGGCGGGTCGGCTTTTGCCGGCTGTAGCAACCTTGAAAATATAACTATTCCGAATTCTGTTACAAAAATCTGCGTATGTACATTTGAATGGTGTGACAAACTTATAAGCATAACTATTCCCCGTTCGGTCACAAGTATCAGCGACGGCGCATTCAGTAACTGTACCTGCCTTAAAAACGTAACTATTCCGGATTCGGTGACGAGTATCGGCAATTATGCTTTTGGAGGTTGTCGTAGTCTTAATAGCCTGACTATACCGGATTCGGTCACAAGTATCGGCAAAGGTGCGTTTCAAGAATGCATCAATCTTGCAAGCGTAACTATTCCCGTTTCGATTACAAGTATCAGTGACAATGCTTTTTTTGAATGCAACGGTCTTACAGCCGTTAGCATTCCGGATTCCGTTACAAGCATAGGCGCCGGTGCATTCTGCAGATGCGGCAGCCTTAAAAATATAGCAATTCCCGATTCGGTTACAAGTATCGGCGAAGCCGCTTTTTCCGACTGCAACAGTCTTGAAAGCATAGCTATTCCCGATTCCGTGACAAATATCAGTAATCATACATTTGTAAGTTGCAGTAATCTTACAAGTATAACCATTCCGGGTTCAGTGGCCGATATCGGTAACTGTGCATTTTATGAGTGTACTAACCTTACAAGTATAACGATCCCTGATTCGGTTACGAGCATAGGTAACTTAGCATTTTACAAATGCAAAAATCTTAAAGACGTGACCATTCCCGAATCTGTTACCGATATCGGTGAATATGCGTTTAAAGGAACAAAGTGGCTTTCGGAATATCCTGATGATTTTGTTGTGCTGAAAAACAGAATCCTTATTGCATACAAAGGAAAGGACAGCGTAATATCAATTCCCGATTCGGTCATAAGTATCTGCAACAGTGTATTTGCAAAATGCAACAGTCTTACAAGCGTAACTATACCCGATTCTGTTACAAGTATAAGCGACAGCGCATTTGAAAGTTGCAGTAATCTTACAAGTGTAACAATTCCAAATTCGGTCACAAGTATCGGCAAACGTGCATTTCTGGAATGCAGAAGCCTTACAAGCATAGTCATTCCCGATTCAGTCACAAGTATCGGCGACAGTGCATTTGAAGGCTGCAATTTTTCTTCTTTTACCGTCCCTAAGACTGTAAAGAAAGTCGGAAAAGAAAGTTTCCATGGATGCAAAGAGATTACGGTTTATGATTCTATTGATCCCGACGCAAAGCCGTGTAAAAGTCATTCAGATAAATATGGCGGCTCTCCCAACTCATTGTTAGGATCTGTTGTCAACTATAAAACTCATGATAACTGGCTCGATTATGAGGTGACTGTGCGCTCTGCACAAACTGATGAGATAAAGTACAAAGTATGGATGGGTGCCGACTGCACTCAAGGCGAATACTGCTACACACTGGCATCATCCTGGGGAAGAAACGCTACCTTCAATTTCAATGCTGTTGATGAATTTTTTCCGAAAATCAAGGGAGTATATCACAAAATCAAAGTCGCAATGAACAGACTGCGTTATCCCGTTGATTTAACGGACGAGCAGAAAGAAATATACAGGTCTTATATTGTACGCTCTGCAAAAAATGCAGTAAAGCTCTGTATTGATACAGATGATATGGAACTGTTGCTTTCTTGCGAACCGCTTGGTATTATAAAAAAGAACAATATTGATGAATTACTTGAATATGCCACGGAGAAAAAAGCTGTTTCGTTTACCGCATATTTGCTTGAGTATAAAGAAAGTCATTTCAAAAAAGGTAAGAATGTGTTGGACAGCCTGAAGCTGTGATTTTTGTACGGTTTAATGTACTGATTTTGTGATATAATTACGGTACAATAAAAACTAATATCCGGGAGATTCATTATGAAGATGACAGAAAGCCAGAAACTTGAGTGCAAAATAAAACGTGAATTTTTTATGGAAATCGTCGAAATATTCAACAGTAACGACAAAGCGGCAATTATAAATAAGCTCGATCAGATACGGGATAAAAAAGAAAACGGCGACAAGTTTTCAATAACAAATGTCGTGTTGACCAAGATACTTAGTAATCCCGATTTAAACAAGAATCTTTTTTTCGAGCTTATTTATCTTACCGGAACGGAATATACCTATGAATATTCAAAACAATATCCGAGCGGCATTCTCTCTAACAACAGAATTAATATGCTTAATGCATTATTCGATTCAATTCTGAGTATTAAGGAAATAATATATGTCTTCTTTAATACAAGATTAAGGAATGAAATCACAGTTGATCATCTGATGGATTATGCAATGCAAAAGCGTGGCATCAGTGCAGAAAATTTTATTTCATTGCTTTCTGGATATTGGTTTTACGGAAAGGTTCGTTACATAACAGAAGATGGTTTTTTGAGAATAATACCGTATAGTTTCGGAACAACCAGACTACCCGGCACAAAAGGTAATATTTTTCATATTTCACAAAGTGACGGAACATATAGAACAGCTGAAATCGGGGATTGTGTCTACTTCAAATTCAAGTCTTACAATCTATCAAACAGTATGTTCAGCATCCATTATCTATGCTCAGATCCTAAAATCATAGAGCAAAAATGGCTGGATAAGTCAAATGATAAATACAAAACGTCGGTATAAGCTCAAGCTGACGGCTAATTTTACAAGCTTACAAAGAACTTACGCTGCAATAAAGCAAAATGTATTATCCCGTCTTCTGTCCGTTTTAACGTACTGCCTTTCTGATATAATTACAGTACAATAAAAATGAAACGGAGAAATGAATATGGCTGAATTTATTATCAGAGATCGTGTGCTTACAAAATATAACGGTTGCAAGAAAGTTGTACATATACCCTACGGAGTGACTGAAATCGGGCAGTCGGCATTTATGGATCATAACGAGATAGAAAGCGTTACTTTACCCGACAGCGTTACCGTCATCGAAGCAAATGCATTTTTTGGATGTGACGCAATGAAAAGTATAAATATTCCGCAAGGTGTCGGGAAAATCGATGATAACGCTTTTCTGTGCTGTGAAAGCCTCAGAAAAATCGTGATTCCCGACAGTGTAACCGAACTTGGAATGTGGTGCTTTTCTGAGTGTAAGTCGCTCAGAACGGTTTGGTTACCTGAAAGCATCAGAAATATAGGCGCACTGGCTTTCAATCATACAAAGTGGCTTGATGAATATCCGGAGGATTTTGTAACAGTAAACGGTATTCTTATTTGCTATAAGGGCGATGATACAACCGTTGAAATTCCTGCCGGAGTAAAGATAATTGCAAGTCAGGCTTTCAACGAATGTAAAAAAGTCGGAAAAATCTGCATTCCTGAAAGCGTAAAAAGAATCTGTAAAAACGCTTTTACAAGCTGTGAAGCACTTCACTCGTTAGAAATCCACAACAGTTTAAAAGTTCCCAAATGTGCTTTTGATGACTGCGGAGAAGTTGCTGTGACTATAGCATAAATTGCCGTATAAAACGCTTAGCGGAGGAAATATGAATATAAGTGAACCTGTTGAGAAGTCTGTACTTTCTGCAAAAGCTAAAGATATACTTTTAAATAAAGGCATCGTAACAATAGGAGAACTGTTTTCTGCAAAAGGAAAACAGTTTTCTGAAATCATTAACGAAAACAGCGATATAGCAAAGGAACTGGAAGGATTCATCCGTCGGAATGCAGAACAGGCTGAACGTGCAGGAATAAGCATCGACTATGATTTGTGGCTTTTTGCAAACGAAAAGTATGTGCATATGTACGCCAAAGAAAACGACATAGGAATCGGAAAGCTTGGGCTTTCAGCCGATACATATAATTATCTTGCTATGTACGCAATTAATATGTTCAGTAATCTTGTCGGCATGACCGAATATGATTTTTTAAAGAATTACAGAATACCGCCGGAAAATATCAACGAAATACTCAGAACCGTTAAAAACAGATTATATGAGAGAAAATCCGAAATAATAGGATTTGTTGACAAGATAAAACGCTCCGAAACCGAAAAAGAATTCAAAAAGTCCGATGAAATCGAAGAAATGCACACGCCGCTCGGCAACAAAATGAATATCAGGCTGTTTGCAAAGTTTGTTTTCCAAAACTGCGATAGTGAGGTAAAGCAGTTAGCATTGTCTGTCCGTGCATCAAATTGCCTGATAAGAAACGGTATAAGAACACTGAGCGACATGATACTCATTTATCCGGACGGATATGACAATATGAGGAGTGCCGGCACCAAAACTGTTGATGAAATCAAACAGACAGTTGAGAACACTTATAGGCAGTATGAACGTTCTTACAGGAGTCTTGAAAATATGAGTCCCGAAATACTGCCAACGGAAAACGAAACCGGGAACTTATCACTGAATAATTTGTTTGCCGATTATATTGCGGCTAACCACGAAGTATCCATTGATATGCTGGATCTGTCGGTGCGTACATATAACTGCCTTAGAAGAAACAACATTATGACGCTCAGCAAGCTGATACTGGCCTATCCGGATGACATTAAAAATATGGCAAATTTCGGCAGAAAGTCATTTGAAGAAATCGAGAAGCTCATATCGGATTTACACGACAGATATAACGAACATTTTCTGAATTCAGAAAATGACGCCAATGGCAGCAGCACAAATATCATCTGTTCCATGACCGTTCACGAGCTTCTGTCCTCAAATAAATATCGTCCTCTGATCAAGGAGTTCTTTGAACATCTTAATATCAGACTTAATAATTCAGGTTTATCGGGCAAAGCGGTAAGATATCTCGGAAGAACAGGGATGAAAGAATTTACAGAATTATTCGAGCTTTACCCGGATCGGATCAATTCCGTTGCAGGAAGCAGTAACGCAGTCGGAAATGAACTGAAAAAGTATATAGAAAACACGGTCGACAATTACAGGACAAGTATAAACAGCTATTGTTGCGGAGATGAGCAGGCGCTCTATACCGACAAATTTATAAGATCCGGTATTATGAACGCTTATAACAATGCCGGATTCAGCGGAAAAAGCTATGAAGAACTGCGTGCCGTCATGCCTGATGCGGTGGACGAAAAAAGAATCAAAAAAGCCATTGCTCAGCTTATAAAAGAACGAAAACTCGAATATGTCGATTTCAGATGCTATAAGGTCTACCCTTCCTATCAGAGCTATCTGCGTGAATTTCTGGAATCTCTTGAAGAAAATCAGAGAGTGATGCTCTGCCGTCGCATAAACGGCGATACACTTGAGCAGATTGCTTCAGACAACGGAATAACCAGAGAAAGAGTACGTCAGATTACCGGAAAGCTGATGAAGCTAATGAAACAATCATATGCGGCGAAGACAGGAAATAAGTATTTCGACGAAGATTATTATGCCTATCTTTACAGGAATTATGATGTACCCGAAGCATTTGGCACCGAATATCTTTGCTTGTCAAAAGCAGTATGCAATTATCTTGGAAACCCCTATGGAAGCAGCGGAAAGAAGCCTTTCGGTTACGCTCTCAAAGACGAGCAGGTGCCTGTTTCTTTACGATACAGAATAAGGGATTTTGAAGAACGTGACAAAATTAAAATTGATGGGAAAATATTTGATAACCACAGAAGCGATATTGAGGATTATGCTCTTGAAAAAATCTGTAGAGAAGAGATAACTTTTGACAATTTTGTAGAACAATATAATGCTTTGCTTAAAGAGAACGATGTTCCGTTAGAAACAAAGCTGTATTACATTGATACAAATCTTGGAGCAAGAAGAAATAAATATTCAAACAGCAGGAAATGCCTTTGGAAGTACGGAAGTAAAATGCGATATTATGATATAGATAGCAGAGATTATAAAGAACTTCTTGATACACTTGCTCTCGACAGATTTTCAAATACAGAAATATCAACGCTGAAATTTTTTAACGATTTTCCCGAACTCATGAATAAATATGATATACGGGATCAGTATGAGCTTCACAATCTGCTGAAAAAAATATGTAATAAGGAAAATTACAGTAATATCAGCTTTGAAAAGCAACCATCTATCAATTTCGGTACATTTGATTTTGATAAAGAGCTTGATTTGCTTGTCAGAATGCTGTCACCGGTTTCGCAGAAAGAACTGATTGACTACATTTACCTTGAGTATGGGTTTGAAAAAAATACAACGGCTTCCAAATTATCAGTGATATCAAAATACTGCCATAACGGAGTTTATAATGTTGATTATAAAAAGATGCCGGAAAACAGATTGCAGATAATGAAGAATAATCTGAATGAACCGTTTTACTATTTAGACGAGGTCAAGGACAAATACAGTCTTCTGTTTGCCAATGCCGACAGAGATGAAATAAACCCGTATACGCTCAAGAAGATGGGATTTCACGTTCTGTCCAAGTATATTCTCAGTGAGAAATACGAATCTCTGCGTGAATATTTTATTGACCTGCTGACCAAAAACGATGTCATTAAAATTTCGGATTTCACCCGAAGATATACAAATGTGCAGATGTATTATCAGACACTGTCGGAACTGAAAAAATCGTACAAAATAATACAGGCCGATGCCGATACATACATCAGTTTCAGAAAGCTTGAAGAGAAAGGCATAGCACTTGATGATATACACGAATTCTGCAACAAAGTCTATGCGACAGTGAATGACGGTGAATATTTCACAATCCATTCAATACGTTCATACGGATTTACAGATATTTTCGAAAATGCAGGATTCGGAGAATATCTCTGTTCCGCTCTTCTTGCCTGTGACTCAAGATTTGACTCACAAAGCATTTTCTTGTCAATTGTACTCAGTAAGAATAATGAAATCGGTCAAATCAGCAAGAAGTCATTTATAAAATCTTGTCTTTCGGAAAATGTACCTTGCTCACCGAAAAAATTGATTGAGAGCGTTTATAACAAATACGGAGTCAGAATCACCGATAAATACGAAATAACAGAAGCAATCAAAAACAGTAATTTCTGCTATGATGATATAATCGATGAAATCTATGCAATCGAATAAACAGAAAAATCTGAGAGGTTATTATGGAAATTAGCGATATGTGGGATTCTCTTATTACCGAGATTGAGAAACTTGAAGAAAAATACAAGCTGTCACAGAATCTGCCCGAAGATTATTTTGAGCCGGGCAATATGGAATATCTCGATAAATATCGTGGAGTATATAACAAAGAAAATAACCTGATCGGAATAAAGACTGACATAAAGGGTCTGAGGTATGAAGGCAGAACGCTTAAGCTAGAAAATCTCCGTATCGGTGACAGTATACATATAAAACGTGAGAAATCAAATCATTACAACTACAACAATTTTTCTGTCATCGATGAAAACGAGGATAATTTAGGCAACCTTCCCGCCGAATTATGCAATGTCATCGCTCCGCTTTATGATGCAGGGTATCTTACTATAGAAAAATCTACGGTAAGTTTCATTGAGAAAATCGGAGAAAGAAGCAGATATGCCATGCAAGGTATATTGTTTATAGAAATGATAATGAGAATTCACTGAATTGTATTGCAACAACAGTGCCTTGTCCGAATTTCTCATTCGGTCACGGCGCTGTTTTGTTTATCTGCGTATAATAACAACTGTTATAAGCATAAAACACATCGGCGAAATAAGCCGGATAAGTATGTTATCATCGCATTTCTTACCGAATAATTCTTTTCAAAAGTCGGTTTCAGACACAGCTTATCCGCAGTCACAGGCTGTCCGGTTTTGTCCCGACTTCCTCCGCTTAACCCCTTTTTCCCCGTTTTACTTGTATTTTATGGCTGTGTTTGTTATAATAAGTATAAAGAAATATTTGATGCGTCTTGCGAAAGGAGAATGTACGCTATGGCATATGAAAAGCTCACAGGCACTTTTGAATCCTCGAACGGCACTGATAACTGTGCATATTACATCTATGTTCCGGTTCTTCCTATGAACGTGGGATATAAAGGCATCATTCAGATTTCGCACGGTATGTGTGAATATATTGAGCGTTATGAACACTTTGCGGATTTTCTTACCTCACACGGATATATCGTCTGCGGTAATGACCATCTCGGTCACGGAAACAGCGTCAGATCAAACGACGATCTCGGCTTTTCGCCGAAAAGGACGGCTGGAGCCACCTTGTAAACGATCTGCACCGTATGACGATGATAATGAAAAAGAAGTACCCTGCACTGCCGTATATTCTTATAGGTCACAGTATGGGCAGTTTTGTTGCAAGGCTGTATCTCACACGCTTTCCTAACGAGCTTACCTGCGCCGTAATTATGGGTACGGGCGATGACAAGGCACTTTCCGAAATAGGAGTAAGGGCTACACGCTCCGTTGTTTCCTTGAAGGGCGAACGTTTCCGCAGTGATAAGCTGAACACTCTCATTTTCGGAGTATATAACGACAAAATCAAAGATCGCCAGACTATCTATGACTGGCTCACTCACGACAGAGATGTTGTAAAAAAATATATCGACGATGAAAAGAGCAATTTTGTGTTTACGGCAAGCGGATTTGTTGACCTTACTACCCTTCTTCGCAGAGTATCAAGTCAGCAGTGGGCTGAAAAGGTGCCGAAAAAGCTGCCTGTTATATTCATGGCAGGAACGGCAGACCCTGTCGGCGGATACGGCAAGGGCGTAAGAAACGTATACGCAAAGCTGATTGACGAGGGTTGCAACGTTGATATCAAGCTGTACCCCGGCGCACGTCACGAGCTTGTAAACGAAACTATGAAGGAAATAGTTTTTGACGATATTTTAACCTGGATAGAAAGAAAGGTCGGCGGAATGACAGGCAATTACGAATTTTAAGCCTTAAGCCGAAAAGAACAATATGAAAGACGGATTTATAAAAGTAGCGGCGGCAACACCTGAGATTAAGGTTGCCGACTGCAAGCACAACGCAAAGCAGATAATCTCTCTGGCAAAGGAGCTTGCAAAAAAAGATGTAAAGCTCGCAGTTTTTCCGGAACTGTGCATCACGGGTTACACCTGTCAGGATCTGTTCTACCAGACAACGCTCCTTGACGGTGCTAAGAATGCGCTCATAACGATTCTGGAAGAACTGTCTGCGCTTGATATGATAACTGTAGTCGGACTGCCGATGCAGTATGACAGCAAGCTGTATAACTGTGCGGCTGTGACATATCATGGAAAAGTGCTGGGCTATGTGCCTAAGCAGTACCTGCCGAACTACAACGAATTTTACGAGATGCGCCACTTTACCGCCTGGGACGGCAGTAAATGCGAATATTTTTTAAACTGGTTTGACACGGATGCCGACGGCGAATGCGACGATTCGCTGAGTGCGTATTTCGGTGCGGGACTTATATTCTGCTGTAACACTATGCACGATTTTTCTTTCGGAATCGAGCTGTGCGAAGATTTGTGGTCGCCCTGCCCTCCCTCGACATATCTTGCACAGGAAGGCGCAAATATCATTCTTAATCTTTCCGCAAGCAACGAGATGATAGGAAAGTCGGAATACCGCCGTTCGCTTGTTTTAAATCAATCTGCAAGGCTTATTTCGGGTTATATCTACTGCTCCGCAGGAGAAGGCGAAAGCACGCAGGACCTTGTATTCTCAGGGCATAACATAATTGCCGAAAACGGTGCAACGCTTGCCGAAAGCGAGCTTTTCTCAAACGATTATGTTATCAGCGAGATAGACGTAAACAAGCTGGCATTTGAACGCAGAAAAAACACATCATTCAGAAATGACAAATGCGATAAGGAAACTATATGGTTTGATATACCGCTCACCGATACAAAGATAACACGTTTTGTATCACGCACACCGTTTATCCCCTACTCTGCCGATGAGACCGACAAGAGATGCGAGCTTATTCTTTCTATGCAGGCACACGGACTTAAAAAGCGTCTTGCTCATACTTACGCAAAAACCGCTGTTATAGGAATTTCGGGAGGACTTGACAGCACGCTTGCACTTCTTGTATGCGCCAATGCAATGAAGCTGCTCGGCAGACCTATGACTGATATTGTAGCGGTGACAATGCCGTGCTTCGGCACAACAAAACGCACAAAATCAAACGCTGTGAAGATATGCGAGGCGATAGGCGTCACACTGCGTGAGATCGACATAACCGACAGCGTAAAACAGCATTTTCTGGACATCGGACACGATATAAACGATTTGTCTGTGGTATTTGAAAACGGTCAGGCAAGAGAACGCACAAAGGTGCTTATGAACATCGCCAATCAGACAGGCGGACTTGTAATAGGCACGGGCGATCTGTCCGAGCTTGCTCTCGGCTGGGCAACCTACAACGGCGATCATATGTCTATGTACGGTGTGAACTGCTCAATACCCAAGACGCTTATCAAGCATCTTGTCAGCTACTACAGCAAGACGACAGATAACAAGCTGCTCAAAGAATCGCTTGAGGATATACTTGATACGCCTGTAAGCCCCGAGCTTCTGCCTGCACATAACGGAGAAATATCGCAGAAAACCGAAGACCTTGTAGGTCCTTACGAGCTTCACGATTTCTTCCTGTACAACGGCATAAGATGGGGATTTACCCCCGAAAAAGTATTCAGGCTTGCGTTGTACGCTTTTGACGGTGCGTATGACCGTGAAACAATACTGAAATGGCTGAAAACCTTCTACCGCCGTTTCTTCTCACAGCAGTTCAAGCGCTCATGCCTGCCCGACGGTCCTAAGGTCGGATCGGTAACGCTGTCACCCAGAGGCGACTGGAGAATGCCGAGCGATGCCTGTGCAACGCTGTGGTTAAGTCAGATAGAAAATCTGAAATAAAGTCTTATCTGCGAATAAACGAAACCAACCTGTCAATAATTACCTCACAAAGCTAAACGCTACGGAGGTAATTATGGCAGTTTTTTTTAAACGTAATATTCTTGACAAGGCTATGATACTGGGTGCGGTAATCTGTATTGTAATAACAGCCTTTACCGCATTTGCGGAGGATTGCGAGGAAAAGCCGCAGGAAGTGCTGAGGCTTCATATACTGGCAAACTCGGACAGTAAGGATGACCAGACGCTGAAATACGATCTGCGTGACTATATGCTTTCAACGTTTTCGGATGTATTCGGAAACTGTGACAGCTTCAGTCAATCGGTAGCCGTTGCAAACGAACGCAGAGCCGAAATCGAAGAAAAGGCTAACGAATTTGTACATTCCAAAGGCTACAGCTACAATGTAAAATGCGAGGTTGCAAAAACATATTTTACCACCAGAAAGTACGAGAATGTAACCTTACCTGCAGGAGAATACACAGCCGTCCGCCTGCTTATCGGAAATGCAGAGGGTAGGAACTGGTGGTGCGTAATGTTCCCGCCGCTGTGCCTGCCTGCCGCATCGGGTGAATTTTTTACCGAAGAACAAAGCAAACGGGTTGAAGAAAGCCGTGATTATGAAATAAAGTTTGCGATATTTGAAGCGTTGCAGGGGCTTTTCGGCGGCGGTGATACCGGTAGCGAAAGCTCAGAAGAAACCGCCTGCGACAGCACGGATAATGATTTTGCTAAAATATCCGTTTTCGGCATTATGAACTGTGATGTCCTGTGATTATTAAGGCAGGCGGTCTTCCGCCTGCTATTTTTTAACCGCTATTGACATTTCCGCTATTCTGTGCTATACTGAAACTGTACTAATTCTGATAGTACAGTTAGTTTGTCACTTGCTGACAATCTTAACGGAAATATATTATGAAAAGGAGAAGAATAATTGAAATATCAAAAGCTTTATTTCAGTATGCTGAAAACATTTCTCAAAAGTGATATCAAGCTGAATATACTTATTTTTCTTATCTCTGTTTCAGCCGTCTTTACATTTATTTCATTGTTCTGTGCATTGAACAGCGGTAATGCGGCATATCACAATATGATGGATCGTTCAGGCTACATCTTTGACGGTATTATGCCCGAAGATTCACCCGAATTTTTCAGAGAAAACCTGCCCGAAGTCTACACTGCCTATGCCGACAATGCGGTTGTCAGCTATCGCTCAACCGAAAACTACATCTGTACAGAATCAGCCAAAGTTGCTTTTAACAAAAGTATGAAAGATCTGTACCGCTTCATACAATCCGACTATAACATAACCGACGGAAGATTTTTCACTGAAGATGAGTTGAAAGATGACAGCAAGGTTATTATTGCCGAAAACGACTGCGGTATAAATGTCGGTGACAGGCTTATCATTCCCGATGATAAAGGCGACATCGTACTTAATGTAATAGGTCTTTCCGATGATTTTATTGTTCCGTACTCTTTTTTAATATATCACAACAACAGCGGAATTTATGTAAAGGATGAAGATTTTGAAAATGAGATGAAGAATACCGCTCCGACAAAATACAACGGCGCACGCTTTTTCTTTACTTCCGATCTGTCTGACGATGAACTGCAGGCACTTGAGCAATTTCTCGGCAAGGTGGTTTATATTCAGCCGCCGAACAGAGAGAGTCACGAATCTGTTATCATAATCTACGCTATCATCACGGGAGGAATCGTGGTAACAGGCATATTCACCGCTCTGCTCCTGCTGACGCTTATGCTTCACCTGACGGATAATTGCAGCGAACAGATAAACGTGCTGAAGGTCACAGGCTGCAAGTCAATGCCGATAACACTGCTTTTATCGGCAGTCACTCTTACATACACAGCGGTTTCATTCATCTGCGCTATTGCTTTGAGTCCGATTTTTACCGCACTTATGGAAACGCTCAGAATGGAATATGTACCTACCGCTTTTGACTATCTGCTGTCATTTGTAATATACAGCATTATAATCATAATATCGTTACTGCCCGGCTTTAAGCGCATATCCTCAGCCACATACGCAAACGGAGGTGCAATATGAAGCTGTTATCTCTTTCATTATCCTTGCTTCGATCAAAAAAACACAGTTTTATCCTTATGATGATATGTATCATTTTTTCAACTCTGCTGTTCAATTTCGCAATCACTGCATCTTCGGATTATCTTGCCGAAAAAGCATACATAACAAGTAACCGCTATGATAAGAAGATACTACACGGTACACTCTCGTCAAAAGCACCTATAACCGATGAAAAGATAGTTTCAGAGTTTAAAAAGTACGGAATAAATTGCCGTGTCGAGCGTTACCATGAAACCACATTGGAGCTTTACTCAGAAAAAAGCAGTATAACCGACAACGAGATAAATAATATGGACGATGACACTTTCTATCGGTTTTATAATGATATAAACGGAACTCTGCTCGGATATTCGACCGAATACAGCGAATATCTCGATATAGGACTTTCGGGAGAGCGACCGGATAAATCAAAGGACTACGGCGGTAAGATTCCGGTAATCGCAAGCTATATATCAAGGTGCAATATCGGTGACACAATAAAATACAAATGCGGGAAAGGGATTACCGAGCTTCTTGTTGTCGGAAAATACACCGATAACTATCTCGACAGCGTAATACTGTATAATGCTGACACCCAAAGCTTGGGTACGACTTTCTACACCGATGCGGATATTCTCTATAATTCCGGACTTGCCACCGCTCCCGAAAATCAAGAGGACTATTCCGGAAAAAGCGTGGATAAGCGTTACTATCAATATGTGATAATTCTGAAAAACGGCAACGCTTCACTCGGCGAAATTGCGGCTCGTATAATTGACGGACTGGACGCAAACAGTGATGATTCAAAAGGCGATCTGTACATGAATTTACGCTATGATGTGGCAAATCTCGATTTGCTGTACCGTGACAATATGCTGCTGATACAGTTAATGCCTGTATTCATAATGATAGCCGTAGTCGGCACTCTCGGAGTTATTGCCAATATTCTGCTGAATGCCGAAAAACGCACGAAAGCAATGGCGGTATTCCGTCTGTGCGGCGGTAAGACCCGCTCTGTGATAATACTCGAACTTGTCTGCGACACGGCTGTAACAGTTATTTCTGTGCTTGCCGCTACGCTTATCCTGCTCGCAATAAATCACATCTTTGCTATAGAAATCATCGATGCACAAAGCGGATTGTTCACTGCTGTATATCTGATTGCAATTTCCGTAATCGTCAGCATTGCAGGCTCTGTAACGCTGGTACGCAGTAATATGCTTGAAACAATAAGGAGATATGAGAACGTATGATGAAACTTGAAAATGTAGATAAATATTATAATATAAACACAAGCAGCGAGGTGCATGCACTGAAAAATATATAAATCTTAGCATAGAAAAGGGCGAAATGGTCGCTATAATGGGTGTATCCAGCTCCGGCAAGTCAACGCTTATACATATCCTCGGTTGTCTTGACAAGCAAACAAGCGGTAAATATTTTCTCGGTGAATATGAGGTTTCCAAGTACAGCAACAATGAAATTGCGGTAATAAGGAACGAGGAAATCGGTTTCGTGCTTCAGAATTTCGGACTTCTCGCCGACAAGACGGTATATGAAAATATTTCATATCCGCTTATATTCAACCCTGCCGTTAAATACAAGATGATGAAAAAGCTTATCACCAAAACCGCCGATGCGATGTTAATAGGCAATCTTCTCAAAAAGCCCGTAAAAGAGCTGTCGGGCGGACAAAAACAGCGTGTCGCACTTGCCCGTGCACTTGTAAACCGTCCGAATATAATCATTGCGGACGAACCGACAGCGGCACTTGACAAAGCAACGGCAGACGAAATAATGGAGGTTATGAAGTCGCTCAATTCTATCGGAAAAACCATAGTTATAGTAACGCACGACAGAACAGTGGCAGAAAAGTGCAGGCGGATAGTTGAGCTTTCGGACGGGGAAATAATCTCGGATAAGACAATTGCGTAAATCATAAATACAATAAAAAGCCTAGCATTTCTGCTTGACTTTTTCGACAGTCTGCATTAAGCGTGAACAAAAACTCACGCTCCATTAGTCTGATTTAGGAAAGTTCTCAATTTTATTATGGATTTTCAACTGTCAATAGAATATCACTCGATCATTCTACAAGGCGGTTATTGAACTTTACAATTTATGATGATATAATAAGGACAAAGGAGGGCAGGCATATGAATATTGGCAATGTAATATCAGAAAAAAGGAAAGCACTTGGTCTGACACAGCAGGCTTTAGCCGAAAAGCTGCACGTTTCTTTTCAAGCTATATCCAAATGGGAAAACGGAACTTCATGTCCCGATATTGAACTTCTGCCGCAGATCGCAGCTATTCTGAAAACAACTATTGATTCGCTGTTGGGGTATCCATCGCAATCCGTCACCGATTATGACAAAAGGTACGGCAATGAGGAGTATTATTGGGGCTTAAAGCCTAACAATCTGTGTTATGAGATAATGAGAATTAAGCCGCCTGTTAAGGCGTATAAGGTTATTGATATTGGTTGCGGAGAAGGCAAGGACGCAGTATTTCTTGCAAGAAACGGCTATGATGTTACAGCGTTTGATGCATCTGAACAGGGGCTGTCAAAGGCACGAGAGCTTGCCGATACTTATGGTGTAAAGGTTGACTTTTTCAAGGCAGATGTGAGAGATTTCAGGCTTGAAGCTGACTATGACATCATCTTTTCAAGTGGGGTTTTTCATTATATTCCGCTTGAATTACGAGAAAATGTTGTCAATAATCTTAAAGCTCATACGACTACGAATGGTATCAATGTTGTAAATGTTTTTGTAGAGAAGCCATTTATTCCTCTTCCGCCCGATACAGAAAAAGGCGAATTTGTTGTGGATAGCTGGAAATCAGGTGAGTTGTTTATGTATTACCACGATTGGCTGTTTCATAAAAACGAGGAGTGGATCTTTGACTGCGACAGCAGCGGTACTCCTCATAAGCATTGTATGGACGTATTGATTGCGGAAAAGGTTTGATAGCTGAGTTTTTATACGATTATCTCCTATGCGATGTTAATAGGCAATCTTCTCAAAAAGCCCGTAAAAGAGCTGTCGGGCGGTCAGAAGCAGCGTGTCGCTCTTGCCCGTGCGCTTGTAAACCGTCCGAATATAATCATTGCGGACGAACCGACAGCGGCACTTGACAAAGCAACGGCAGACGAAATAATGGAGGTTATGAAGTCGCTTAATTCTATCAGGAAAACCATAGTTATAGTAACGCACGACAGGACGGTAGCCGAAAAGTGCAGGCGGATAGTTGAGCTTTCGGACGGGAAGATAATCTCGGATAGGACAATTGCGTAAATATAAAATTACGGACAGCATGGAAAAGCTCCATGCTGTCCGTTTCGTTTTCATATATTTTCCTTTATTCTTCTATCACCATAACCATAGGCGGCGTACAGTTCTCGGTATAAAAATCTCCCTTTTCCATAGCCTCTTTGATAACCGCAATGGGAAAAGCATAGCAACTGTACTTTCTGAATTCCGCTACACGGCTTTCAAGATGTTTGGGTATACTGAGCTTCATCTCAGGCATTATTTCACGAAGAATAGGCTCAAACATATCCGCAAATTCATGGATTTTATTTATGCGCAGCTTGTCCAGCTCATCATATTTCTGCTTTGAAATAACGGGAATGTCAAGCTGCGGCACTCCATTTACCGTATGTATAATTCCGCATTTTGCAAGATGAGGTATTCTTTCAAGATATATAGGATCAATACCTGTGTAGTTGAACGGAATACCCTTGTAAATAACATACAGCATTTTCATAAATATTTCATCACTGAGTAACATATCTCCGTGCTGATACTTGTTAAGGTCGGGCTGTGTGTCATAAATATGCAAGTCAACGGATTTTGAACTGAAAAAGTTTTCCTCGTACGACCTTCTTTCTCCGCCATAGCAGTATTTTGAAAATTTGTAATTTTCAAAATCAAAATCAAGAGTATATCTGTTTCCGAAAGCTATCCACTTTCCGCCGTCGGGACGGAGAGGATATTCTTCTTTCGACGGAACTATTTGCTGTACCGCCTGATAGATCCCGTTAGAAAACAGGTGCAATACAAAGAAGTATTGCAGTTTACGCTGTTCGCTTTCTCTGAGGCATAAATTCTTTGTACTCTCTCTTATCTCCGCAAGAAATTCATTGAAAAGCCCCCAAATAGTATTATAATGCTTTTTGGAAAATTCAATCTGAACATCAAGACTTTTTAATATCTGTTCGGGAGTTACGATAATAAAATCCGTAAAGACCTTATCGCCTTTTTTCTGCATAAGCTCTGAGCTTACAAGGTCGTTTACTGCATTTTCAATATACGCTGTGGGAATACCCAAAGCAAGTGCAATTTCAACGCAGGTAACAGGTTTTTCATAAGCGGCGATAAGGATATTCTGTTTTAACATATCGCCTTCAACTAATGACCATGGCTCACCATTAAGCCCCATACAGCCGTTACAGGTAATCCCAAGCCGTTCAGGCTGATAGCTTTGCTTTTCATATCGTTCCATAGAATCAAATCCTTTCCGTATCTGCTCTCTGCCTGCGGACAGCCTTGACAGCACTGTACCTTTTGGGATACCAAGCTTTTCGGCAATGTTCTGCACCTTTTCGCCGTTAAGATAATGGCGGACAATAACCTCACGATACTTTCCCGAAAGATACGCCACTTCACGACGTATTTCGTCAGCACTCGGCACATCTGCCTGTTCTTCCTCAAAGTCGGGTATGTCCTCTGTAATAAGGTTGATGCTTACCGTAGGGAGCTTATATTTGTGCCTCAGCATATCGTAATACTTGTGGTTAAGTACACCCGACAGCCACTTTTTAATATCCTGTATCTCATTCGGATATTTCAAAGCGGCAAGCAGCGTTTCGCTTGTCAAATCCTCTGCGTCTTCAAAGTTTCCGCATTTCTTAAGTGCGGCAGAAAACAGATAATTCATAATGTTTTCGATGTCGTTTATGTGCATAGTACACCTCTTTTGAAAGCTTTCACTTATAAGTCGCAGTTTTTTCGGTTTGATTCGGTATTTTTATGATAATATTTTACTGCAATCAGCCCACTATTGCAATGCTTGTAAAATGACAATGCCCGCTTTATTTTCATATATTTCCCCTTTATTTCAGTTTTTCCACGGCTTTTTACCGTCAAGGAAGCCCTTGCTTTTCCACCAGTCGCAGTCGGTTGGATTCCACGCCGTTTTATCGTTTTTTTGCATAGCGCCGAACATATAGAACATCATCTTAGTGATGATTGACGGCTTTGCCTTTACCGACTTTATTTTCCGTGCTAGCTTTTCCGCTGTCTTTTCAATTTCGAGTTTCTTCTTGTCCGACAGCATTGTAACGTTCGCCGCCATGCTCGCAAGCGGGAACTGATAGCATTTTGCAACACCCATCCATTTAAGCTGACGAGCCATAGACTTTGTGACGCTTTTCGGAGGAGCGCCTGCCGATGAAGAAACGGTCAGCCCGATTTTTGAGTACATTCTGCCGTCGGGTCTGTGCGTTACCCATCTGTACGCCAGATGATCCATCATATTTTTGAGCGCACCGCTCATTTCCAGGCAATAGCACGGGCTGTCAAGAATTATAAGACTGCTTTGTTCTATAGCTTTTACTATCGGCTGTACCTTTTTTTGCGTCCGGACAGTATTCCTCGCCTTTCATAAAGCAGTTGTAACAGCCGACACAGTAGCCGGGTGCGTCAGTCGGCATAAAAAATTCGTGTATCTCGTTGTCATTCCCCAGCTTGTCAAGCACAGCCTTTGTCATTGAGTATGTAATGCCCTTGTGCATAGTTCCGTGTATTACCGTTATTATCATATCTATACCTCTTTATCTGAGCGTTGCTATAATCCTTGCAATTTCCACCGTAAGAATCTTAAGCGTTATTCCGCCCGACATAACATAAAACCATACCTCTCGGGCCGCCTGCGTTTTAGCTATCGGCGTTGCGATTATTCCGACAATTACCGCAAGCGCACCGATACAGCCGACTATGTTCGGTATGCTGATAAGCTGAAACAATCCGGGATCACAGCTTCCGTCTATAGCATTCTGAATAGTCTTGTCAAGTCCGTCACGGGTTGCGGCAAAACAGCATACAACAAGGCCGTACACAAGCAGTATAAGGCTTCTCAGCCCCCAGTGCTGTGTCTGTTTTCGTGTCAGAATACAGAATGCTATGTAGCCGATAAGGATAAGTATCATTACGGTAGTCGCAATTGTGACCCCGTTCTTGAAATATAATTTCATATTAAAAACCTCTTTTCAAAAAAATAACGCAGTGCCGCCCCGATAAATAGGTCAGCACTGCGTCTTTGCGTCTGTCTGAATCAACGTAATTATGTAATTTTCAACGTTTATAACGCTCTCCTGTTTGCATTTCGGACAAAACAGCGGAAAATTCTTCAGCACCGTGTCCTGTGTAATTTTTACCCTTGTTTTCGCCTTGCAGTGAGGACACAGTATAAAACGACTTTCATCCGTCACGCTTACCGCCTCTTTTCTCTGCCGTTTTCACCATGTGGGGCGAATATGTACGGTAGAAATTTCTGACGTGTGCTTCAAGCCGTTTCAGGCACTCCGCTTCCCTTTCGGGCTGTCTGTCGCAAATTTCTACCATAAGTACAACAGGCGCAACATACTCAAGTGCCAGCGTATCGGGATCTTCTCCGATTATCGTTCCCGACTTGATAAGCGCTCTGAAAAGTCCTGCGTGATAACGCACCAATCTTTCCAGATACCGTTCGGAATACATAGCCGCAAACTCAGCGTTTCTGAACTGCTCTATTGTCATCATTCGTCTGAATCGGCTGACATACTCATCGTGCAGTGAATATTCTATAAGCTGTCTTACCTTTTTTGCAAGCATTTCCTCGGAAATACCGTCAAATACCTTTTCATCTGCTTTGCTTTCGGAAACGTGCACATCAATGCCATCCGTGAACGTATCATAACGGCGGTACGTTTCCGCAACGATAGCATCAAATATCTCCTGCTTGCTTTTGAAATGCTTGTACAGTGAAGGCGCTTTTATCCCCACCGCCGAAGCTATTCTCTCAACACTTACAGCATCATAACCGCTCTGCGAAAAGAGCCGCAGCGCTTCGTCAAGTATGCGTTGCTTTGTGTCTTCCTTTTTGGAGGCTTGTTTCATATATTCACCTCGATATAAAAAGCTAACGATCGTTAGCTATATTATAAGCTAATAATCGTTAGCTGTCAAGAGGGTAGGGGAAATTTTTTTGAATCTTTACATCTTCAGCGCATCCACCGGCTTCATCCTTGCCGCTTTATATGCAGGATAGCTCCCCGAAATCATACCTATCACCGCCGACACTCCGACTGCGATAAGCATTATATCCGTCTGCATAACAAAGCTCTCACCGACCGCAAGACCTATGACAAACGCCACCGCACAGCCTGCCGCAATGCCTACGATACTGCCGATAATACATATCATCGTGCTTTCGGCTAAGAACTCGCCGACTATTCTTATATTCCTTGCTCCGAGCGACTTCTTTATGCCTATCTCACGTTTTCGTTCGCCGACGCTCACAAGCATTGCGGTCATAACCGATACGGACGCAACCGCAAGCGAAATTCCTGCCGTGAACGACAGTGCAGAGGTTGCGGCAGCCAGTATTCCGTCAAGCTGTTTCTTCTGGCTCTGAAGCTCGCTTATTTTTATACTCCCCTCACCCTTGACATTTGCCATACAGGTTTTAATTCTGTCTATCGCAGTTTCGCCGTCACCGCTCTTGTCAAGAAGAACGGCTATCTTGTCATATTCACTTTTGCCGCTTATATTCTGCGCTGTGGTGTAGGGAATGTATACAAAATACGGCACAGCATCGTTCATCATATTCTGTATAGGACTGAGTCCCGACTCGGCAACACCGACCACCGTAAAATCAGTGTATTTACCGCCGAAATTTACGCTCACCGTCTTTCCGACTATGTTCGTCCTTCCGTATGTTTCGAGTGCTATCTCATCATCAATAACACAGATATTTTCGGCTTTTTTAAGATCAGATCTGTCAATAAGTCTGCCGTGTATCGCCTTCATCGAAATAATCTCGTCCGCTTTCTCGTTTACTCCCCACACCATACACGAAACATTGCTTTCGATAAGCTCGCACTTGGTGACCTGTGCCATAAGCGGCATCGCACCGTTGACACCGCTCAATCCGCCCAAAGCATCTATATCGCTGTCGCTCAGAGCGACTCCCGCCTCCTGTGCCTCTACAAGTACAGAGTTTACTCCCATATCGTCAAGGCTGTCGTTTATCTTGGCTGTGCCTATCTGCCCTGCCGCCGATATTACCGTTACCGAAAAAATACCTATCGCAACTGCACTCATAGTCAGTGCGCTTCTGCTCCTGCTTCTCCATATATCAGCCATAACCGACATCAGTCCCATAACCTACCTCCGCTTTATGTTTCATATCCGACCATTATATAATTACCGTTTTGTGCCTGTGTATTCCTTTATTCCGTCTTATTTCTGATAATAATCGAATTTGCCGCTACTCCCTGTGTGCTTTTTACAACTTCCTCCTCAACGCTTACCCCGAAAACCTGCGTCCGTTTTGCAAGCTCCAGCCCTGTTATAACATCACGCCTTGTTGTTCTGCCGTTCTCGATAACGTAGATATATTCGCTTTTTTCATCCTGCATAACCGCACTGTAAGGCAAGGTAACTATATCACGCTTAAGACCTGTCTGTATTTCCGCATATCCGCTGTCACCGCTTTTGAGCTTGTCCGACGGGCTTTCTATACTTATCATAACATCGGCTACGGTTTCCTCTACGGCACCGAGATATTGCTTTCTCGTACTTTTGCCGATGCTTTTCACCTGTCCTGCAAATTTTCCGTCAACAGACGACAGAGTAAGCAATGCGGTCTGCCCTTTTCTGATTTTCGACAGATTGCGTTCAGGCACAGCAACATTCAGCACAAGTGCGCTTGCCTCCTACCCTTGCAATATCCGCTCCGGCATCTATAAGCTCTCCGCTTTTTGCAAGATAGCATACCGTTCCGGATACCAAAGCCGGTATTTCCTCAGGTATCCTGTCGGAAAGTTCTGCCGCCGTCAGCACATCGGATACCGAGCCGCTGTATATATTGCTCAGCTTATCACACACCGCCTGCTTATCAACAACAGCTATCGTCTGTCCCTGGTCTACCCTGTCGCCGACATTCACAAGATATTCCTTTATAATAAGCGGTATTTCTTCTTTTATGCTCCTGACCTGTGAATAACCTACCGTACCGCTGCAGGTTACGGACGGGATATATTCTGTTCTTTCAGGGAAAATTACGTCCACACAAGGAACGTTATCCCTTATAACACCGGGGAGCATCATATTGAAATAAAGCCCTGCAATAACCGAAATTGCGATAATCGTAATATGAAACGCCTTTCTTTTTTTGTATGTTTTACGGTAATTCATACTCATTCTCCTTTTCGTTTTTACCTACTTAGTTTATCTGCCGTTACGGAAAATATTACTGAAATGCAGTGAATATTACAGTCGTTGCAGCTAAAAATAGCTTTATAATCTCACAAAAAGAGGGTGGAAAAATGAATATGATAATATGCGGCGAGCCTTGCATACATCAGCATGACGGCTGTTGCGGACTTCACGGCGCAGGCGTAATAACCAACACGACAGCCTCGCCTTGCCGTTATTTCTCACCGAAGGAGGTCGGCTCTTATGAAAGAAAGCAGGAATGTCAATCAAGCATACGGGAATGCTCTGATAAACGCCGCTGACATATCAAGGCACTACACAATGGCTGACGGTACGGTACAGGCACTAAGCAACGTCAGCCTAACGGTAAACGTGGGCGAGTTCATAGCAATTACAGGTCCGAGCGGCTCGGGGAAATCCACGCTGATGAATATTCTCGGTCTGCTCGACACCTGCGACAGCGGAACATATATGTTTTCCGGACTTAACACCAAAACGCTTGCCGATAATGAGTTGAGCCGTATAAGAAACGAAAGGATAGGTTTTATTTTTCAGTCGTTCAATCTTATACCTACGCTGTCGGTGGTTGAAAATGTAGCATTGCCTCTTACTTACAGAGGTATCCCGACAGCGAAACGCCTTGAACGCTCACTTTCTGCGCTTGAAGCTGTAGGACTTTCGGGAAGGCTGTCGCACAAGCCGTATGAGCTTTCGGGAGGACAGCAGCAACGTGTCGCTATCGCAAGAGCAATCGCCGCAGACCCCGACCTTATCCTTGCGGACGAGCCGTGCGGAAATCTTGACAGCCGCTCCGGAAAGGAAGTAATGGAATTGCTTCTCTCCCGCCACAAATGCGGCAAAACCGTCATTCTTATCACACACAGCCTTTCCGACGCCAAATATGCAGACAGGATACTGACCGTCTGTGACGGAAAACTGTATAAATAATTTTCGCAAAGTGCTTGCAAATCCGAAGCAGATAGTGTATAATATTATCTGTTAATTTAATATGCAAGCACGCCTCCTTAGTTAAATGGATATAATAAACCCCTCCTAAGGGTTAGTTGTGGGTTCGATTCCCGCAGGGGGTGCCATAATTAAAAATCCGTACATTGCCGTGATGTACGGATTTATTTTTATACATTTATCGATAATATCCGAACTATAAATTTGTTACCCTGTTTATCTCTGACATTAATAAAAAGTACAAGAAAACTATCACAAATGCGTATCAAAATACTTGACAAAGGAATATATCAGAGTTATAATTAAATCAGATTATTTATTCATTACGGTAATTCCGTTTGTTATATCAACAAAATTTCCCTTGTATATCACTATATCTAACATTCGTTATATTGAAACGTCCGACAGAATTGCAGATTATATTACAACAGTATTGTACGCTTACTGTATCGGACGGCAAGAAAATTTATCGCAAAAAAAGAAATTATTAGGAGATTGTCGGTATGAACATGAAAAAACTTTTAAAACCTCTGACAGCATCGTTTCTTGCTCTCATCATCTCCGGCTGTTCATCAGCCCCTGAAGCTATATCGGACGGGCTTGTCAGTGCAGACTTTGAGATCTCGCAAAGCACCGATATATCGGCATCGCAAAATGACCGTTCCGAAGAAGACTTAACGCCTGAGGAAAGATCCGCAAAAGCACGTGAAAAACTCATTTCACTCGGAAACGGAGGCGTGTTATGCGACATAAGTAAGGATGTTGAATATAACGGCGGCGTAATGGAATTGCCTTGCAGTATAGAACAGAGCTGTAAATCGGAAGAATCTTTCACAGATGTATCAACAGGATGCCTTATAGCAATAAATGGCGTACTTCAGAAAATATCATACGGCGACCAAAAAGATCAATATATGTATGTTCAGACCTATGAAAAGGATGATTTCGTAAAGGAAAACGAGGATTACACTGCACGCAAAAAAATCACCTTCAGCTTTGAGCCGCAGATAAACGAAAAGGATAAGGACCTGACAAAGCTGCAGATTACAGTTATTTCTGTAGATAACCCGCTTTTCAGACTTCAGCCTGAATATCCTGTGGGATTTTTGATGCATCGGGCAGCTACTTGTACGGTTCGTACACTGACACTTAATTCGCCGATAACCAATTACACCAAGGATAAGATTTCAGAGAGCGGTATTACCGAGCTGGATTTAACCGATGAGGTTATAGAGAAATACTCGGAAATGGCTAATATTGCCCCAAAAGCCATAACTGAAAATACACGCCCCTTTGCAAATGTCGATTCCGAATATCATTCACATTTCAATTTTGATGAAAACGGAAAGCTTGATCTGGGTTTTATCACATCGGTAAGCGAAGACGGTGAATTTGACTTTGAAATATCTTCACAGGGCAGATACCTTGTTTCTATGTTTGTAAACGGCGCTCCCCACGCTTTTCCGGACGGAAGTATTTATAAAAGCATAGATATGAAACCGGGAAAGCTGTATGTATATGAAGCACAGGATTTTTCGAAAATACTGGGCGAGTGTGACACGATAGTCTTTTTACCTGTTGCCTGCCTGCGTGACGATGGGAAATGTATAATGAGTGCAACTGTTCAGGGTGAATCTATATGGCCAAAGGATAAAGCGTAACTGAAATTACGGATGATCAAGCACTGACAGTTAAGGCAACACACTTTCAGCAGAAGAAAGCATACAGTACATTATAAAATTGCACTGTATGCTTTAAGGCAATACCGCATAATTATTGTCGTGCGATTGCTTAGTCAGATTTTTCGTCAGATTGTATAAATTGAGTGCGGGCAGGCTGACGCCTGTCAAGCAAAATTTGTGCAAGATGACGGAAAATATGTAAGCAAGCGTGCGGCAAAGGCGATAGCCGTTAATTATGCGGTATTGCCTTAAATTTAGCAAACGAGGGAAAATAATGGAACTTAAATTAGAAGGTATCACAAAATCCTACACAAAGGGTAAAAAACGCAAAAACGCACTTGAAGACTTTACTCTCACTCTTACCGAGGGAGTATACGGACTTCTCGGACCCAACGGTGCGGGAAAATCAACGCTGATAAATATTATCACGGGGATAATCGGCAGGGACAGCGGCAGTATATCCTTTACCGACGGCAATGACAACAGCTTTTTGTCACATCTCGGCTTTATGCCGCAAGGTATGGACTTTTATCGCAATTTTACCGCAAAGGACTACATAAAGTACATAATGGCACTGAAAAAATACTCTCCCGACAATGCGGACGAGTACGCTTTGACAACGCTCGGCAAAGTAAATCTCCGTGCAGATGCCGACAAGAAAATCGGCACTTTTTCAGGCGGAATGAAGCAAAGACTCGGCATAGCACAGGCTATAGTCGGAGAACCGAAGGTGCTTATATTTGACGAGCCTACCGCCGGACTTGACGCAAAGGAGCGTATACGCTTCAGAAATGTTATTAGCTCTCTTGCCGCAGACAAAATAGTAATACTTGCAACTCATATCGTGACCGATATTGCATATGTAGCAAAAACTGTCGTGCTTATGAACGACGGCAGGATAATAAAAACAGGAACGCAGGAGGAGCTTTGCTCCGATATTTCAGACAAGGTATGGGAAATAACCGCACAGAGTGACAAAGTAATGGACTATATGAACCGTATGCGTGTATCAAACGCAGTGTCTGACGGCAATAAGTATACCCTTAGAATAGTATCCGATGAATATCCCGAAAACGACGCTGTTTCAGTACCGCCTACACTTGAGGACGTATGTATATATTATTTCGGAGATATGTGATATGAAACTGTTTAAATATGAACTGAAAAAGAATATACTGCGGCTTCCCGTTCTGCTGTTGTTTGCGGCTCTTATACTTGTAAGCCTGTACAAGCACAATGAAACCGTTCAATTATACGGCACTCAGGATTATCTTGCCGACGGTCTTATGCGCAATATTTATCAGGCGTACAAAGGCGAGATTACCGATGAAAAAATACAGCGTATAGCCGCATACAGAAATGAAATGTCGGCTATTGTAAGCTCATCGGATTTCGACTATCCGACTACGCCTGATGACAGATATTATACCGGCTTTGCCTTCGGAGATAACGGGTCATCGGAAAAAGTTATCGAAGAAATGAAATATGCGATAGAATACATAAACAATATCATTGTGCTTAGAGAGAAAACACAGACCGCAATTGCGTTTTACGAGGGTAAAAACGACTACAAGGTGAGAGAGGCTCAGCAGATTGAACGCCTGTACGGAAACCGTCATATAGACGTATACGGCAATTACGATACTTACGCCCTTTACTTCGACTATGAGTTCTCTGCCTTTATTTCGATGATAATGGTGCTGTTTGTATTTGCTCCCTCGTTTTCAAAACAAAAGGCTATCAGCGATGACAAGATAATATGCGCCTGCGGAAAGGTCAAAAGCGTATTTTTTGCAAAGCATTTGTGTATGTACGCATTTTGTGCCGCCATTACGGTGATAATGACATTTACGGATATTTTATCCTTCGGCTGTCGGTACGGCATTGAATTTTTGGAGCAGCCGATATATGCAATACACAGCTTTACTTATGCGCCGCTTGACATAAGCATATTTACCGCTATACTTATTACGGCGTTTATGAGATTTCTGCTTACTGTGCTTATCGGTGAAATTGTACTGCTCATATCCTCTACCCAGAAAAACATCGGCATTTCCTATGCCCTGAGCTTTTGCGCAATAGGTGCGCTTATCTATCTGCACGGCTCTTTACCATCACAATTCTCTCCTTTTTCTATGATATGTATGAGTAACTTTTTCACCGATGCGGAATTTGTTAATGTGCTGGGTTTCCCTGTGCTTAACATAATTTTCCTGCCGATACTTACAATACTTCTTTGCGTTACAGTAAATCTTATTTGCTTTGCTGTCGCCTGTCCGCAACGTACGATACGGCTTACCGGAAAAGCAAGGAGTAATGCTATATGAAAATATTTGTATATGAGATGAAAAAGATACTGATAAAACAGTACGCAATAATAATTCTGGCAGCTGTAGTAATAGTAAGACTGCTATCTTCTCTGCCGCTTGCAAAGCAGACATACGGATTTGACTCTGCCACAGAGCGAGAGAAATATTTTGAGATAATCTCTCCGTTTATAGGAGCAGTGACCGAAGAAAAAACTGACCGTGCAGACGAGCTTGAAAATCAGCTGAAAACGGCAAGTCAACAATACGATAAGCTGATTGATCAGCGTCTGGAACACAAAATATCGGATATTGAATATTACGAGCAGATGAAGCTGTACGAACCGACGCTCAATATCAAAAAACAGATTGAAAAAACTGTCGAACAGGTACGGCAGGCGCAAGAACGCCAATGCGATATTCTTCCTGTAAGCTATATCCCCATAATATGTGATGCGTCAGCCGATTACCTTTTTGTGCTTGCAATCTGTCTTATATGCAGTCTGAGTGTAATCACAGAGTATACAAGCAAGACCAGATATATTCTGTGTACTACTCCCGCAGGACAGTCACGCAGTATGGCGGCAAAAACGGCAGTTCTGCTCTTAGCGGTCGCAGTGGCATCGGTTTTACTCTCGGCGGTTGAGGGATACTGTCTTTCAAAACAGCTTCCCTTTGAATACTGGGCATATTCCGCAAGAGGTATAGAGATAATGACGAACTGCACGGCAGAGCTTTCTATAGGCGGCCTGTTTATTCAGACCCAGCTTATTAAACTGGTGGGAAGCATTTTTACCGCTTCGGTTGCAATTCTTATTTCCGAGCTTTTTAAAAGCTATGCCGCAAGCGTATTTTCGCTTGTAACCGTGCAGATAGTTGTTGTCGACTATGTCGGCAATCGCTCAAATCTCAGCTATCTTCTGCCGACAGGGGCTATGCGTGGCTACGGTTATTTTTATGGTGATGTCACACCGACCGCCGAAAACAATTATATGCAGTTTTCGGGAGTGCCTCTTTGGTATACTGCAGTGCTTATATGCGGTTTGCTGATTTTTTCGGCGGCAGCTTGTGCAGGAACGATTCTTTCCTGCAATAACCGACTGAAAAGAAAAAGCAAAAAGATACGCAAGGCGGCACTTTTGTCAACGATGTGCATTATCACTTCACTGCTTCTGTCCTCGTGCAGTGTTGCGAATAACCGCTACGACCCCGAAGATACAATGAAGCTTGTAGGCGGCTCATATACCTTGATCGGCGAATATAACATTCCCTTTACAAATGAGCTGAAAACAAGCAAATATGAAATCGTTCTTGAGACCAATCAATCTTCCGGCGGATTTTCAATATCGCTGATTGACCTTGAAAGCAATGAAAAGCTCGATATTCCGCAGAGCTATTTTTCGGACGAAACTTTCATTCATTGCTTTATAACCGAGCATTACATTTTAGTCGAGTATATTGCCAAAGACGGAACCGAAGCAATGCGGTACTATGACCTGAATGACTTTTCAACACAAACAATCGCTCAGAACACCCGAGGAGTAGAAAAAAATCTGTTCGGACTTACCTTTAAGGACAGCGAAAGCATATTTACGACAAGCTCCTTAATTTTCACCGATGACAGAGATTTTTTCTTTGTTACAGACAGCGGTTTGTATAAGGTAGGCGTAAATAAAAATGCGTCACTGATAATAGACGAGCCTGTAACCGAAGGCTTGATTTACGATGCTCACAGCATCTATTTTATCAGCGAAAAGGACAGCATCAAGCGTTACGACCTTTCAACAGGCATTCTCAGCGAAATTGTAAGCGGTGAAAAAATAATACCACGTTCGCTGTGGGGAGATTACGATTATATTTATTACACAAGCGAGAACGGCGAACAAAAGTTAGCAAAATAGCACTGTAATCATCGCAATAAATCCGCCGATTATCCGAGTTTGTAAATTTAAATTCAGCTATAACAGCTTCGACAAAACCCCGATTTGCTTTTTAATCGGGGTTTTGCCATAGTCTGCACTCCGATAAAACATACCTTTGCAAAACCTCTCAAAATGTGTTATAATAATATCCGAACATTCATCAAATCAAAAGGAGTTTCTTATGTACAGATACGAATTGCATATGCACACCAAAGAAGGCAGTGCCTGCGCTGTAAGCTTGGTAGAAGATATGATAAAGCAGTACGTTAAAATCGGTTTTTCGGGTGCTGTTGTAACAAACCATTTTATAAGAGGCAACACCTGTATTTCACGTTCTCTGCCGTGGGAACAGCTTATTATGCAATACAGCAAGGCATACACGAACGGCAGAAAAATCGCCGAAGAACTTGATTTTGACCTGTTTTTCGGCATTGAAGAAGGCTACGGTAACGGCAAGGAATTTTTAGCATACGGCTTTGAGCCGGAATTTCTTTTATCACGTCCGTTTCTGAGAAATGCCGATCTGAATATATGGGCACAAGAGATCCACTCAGTCGGCGGATTTATAGCTTACGCTCATCCTTTCCGTGACAGAGATTACATAACAAATCCCGATGAAGTACCGGATATTTCGATAGTTGACGGAATTGAGGGCTACAACAGAGGAAACCGTGATATTGAAAACGAAAAAGCAATCCGTGTTTTCGGTAATGCAGATACGATTATCACCGCAGGAAGCGATTTGCACAGCACCGACTTTGACAGTGCCTACGGAATAGAAACACAGCACAGGATAAGGAGCAACGAGGAGCTGGTGAAAACGTTGCTTGAGAGGAATTTCAGGGTTTATCTTGGGGAATGAAAAACTGTCAGATAGCAGATCTTACAGTTTTATGCTCTCGTAAAACAAATTAATAATTATGGCAAGTCGTAGAAATACGGCTTGTTTTTATTTTCTGCCCCACTTTTGTGCATAAATTTCTTCTGCAACATAACAATGTACTGTTTTTGGGACAGGGGCTTGTGTATAATTGCATTATAAGAAATCTGAATTGTCAAAGTGAAGTTGTGATGTTAAGTCGGATTGCGTTCACTTTGCAAAACAGTATTTCAAGCCGCAAATCTGCTCATATTTTGCTTAGTAAAACAGGTAGTATTTATTTACCGCTTTGCCATTTAAGCCAAGTAGGTAAGTTAGTAGTTTATCCGTTTTTATGTATTGCTTTTTTGATATAATTACAGTACAATAAAATAAAACGGATAACCGAAAACCGAATCTGTTATCAGATAGCGACACGATATTTTGATAATCTTGTAAAACGCAGTTGACATATCAGAATATCTGTAAGTCTGAAATAACAGTATTGTTGTAAAGGAGAAGAACATGGGATTTCAAATTACAAATGACGGCGTTCTGAAAAAATACATAGAAGAGAATGGCGTGTCCGAGGTAGTTATACCGGACTGCGTGAAAGAAATCGGTGAACGGGCATTTGAACATTGCACCTTAAAAAGTATAACTATTCCGGATTCGGTCACAAGCATTGGTGAAGGTGCATTTAGTTTTTGTATAACCCTCACAAACATAACCATTCCGAATTCTGTTTCAAGTATCAGCAATGGTGCGTTTGAATATTGTGAAACCCTAACAAACATAACCATTCCGGATTCAGTCAATAGTATCGGTAACTATGCATTTAACAAATGTAGCAGCCTTACAGACATAGCCATCCCGAATTCAGTCAATAGTATTGGTAACTATGCATTTAACAACTGTAATAGTCTTACAGACATAACCATTCCTGATTCGGTCACAAGCATTGGTGAAGGTGCATTTGAAGGCTGTAGTAACCTCACAAACGTAACCATTCCCGATTCAGTTACAAGCATCGGTGCCGATGCATTCAGAAGCTGCAAAAACCTTACAAGCGTAACCATTCCTGATTCGGTTGAAAGTATTGGTGATAAAGCATTTGAATGTTGTGAAAGCCTCCCAAGTATAACCATTCCCGATTCGGTTACAAGCATCGGTGCCGGTGCATTCAGAAGCTGCAAAAACCTTACAAGTATAACCATTCCCGATTCGGTTACAAGCATTGGTGAAGGCGCATTTAGTTTTTGTATAACCCTCACAAACATAACCATTCCTGATTCGGTTATAAGTATAGGTAGCGGCGCTTTTTTCGGTTGTGCTAACCTCAGAAGAGTAATCATTCCAAGTTCGGTTACAAGCATTAATGATGAGACTTTTTTTCTTTGTTCAAATCTTACAAGCGTAACCATTCCCGATTCGGTTACAAGCATTGGTGATCGTGCATTCAGATCCTGTAGCAGTCTTGCAGACATAACCATTCCCGATTCCGTGACAAGTATCGGTGGGGGCGCTTTTGATGGTTGCGGAAGTCTTAACAGCATAACTATTCCGGGTTCAGTTACAAGTATCAGTCCCTGTATATTTTACGAATGCTACGGGCTTAAAAGCATGATCATTCCCGATTTGGTTACAAGTATTGGTAAATGTGCATTTTACGGTTGCAGTAGCCTTACAAGTATAACTATTTCGGATTCGGTTACAAGCATTGGCGAAGATGCATTTGACGGTTGTTTTAGCCTTACAAGTATAACTATTCCGAATTCGGTTACAAGCATTAATGATGAGACGTTTTGTCTTTGTTCCGATCTTACAAGTGTAACCATTCCTGATTCGGTTACAAGCATTGGTAAGGATGCGTTCAGATTCTGTCACAGTCTTACAGCAATAACTATTCCCGATTCGGTTACAAGCATTGATGAAGGTGCATTTTACGGTTGCAGTAGCCTTACAAGCATAACTATTCCCGATTCGGTCACAAGCATCGGTGCCGGTGCATTCAGAAGCTGCCAAAACCTTACAAGTATAACCATTCCCGATTCGGTTGCAGATATCGGTGAGGGCGCATTTGACGGTTGCGATTCAGCAACTTTTAACTATATCAAAACCGGAAATAAAGACGAGAGTCAAAATAAATGTTGATGGTTTAAAGGAGAAAGTTATGATTACAGGAATTATTTTAGATGATACTCAAATAAAAAATGCACTTGATTTTATGTTATTCTCATATTTCAAAGCAACTTTTGATGTAGGTTGCCTTTTTGAAGGAGCCGTGAGAGCGGCATATAATGACGCAACAATGCGAAACGCACTTGTTCTTGAAAATCCATCTAAGAAAAATGAAGCCGACTATCAGAAAGCGTATGATAAATGTGAAAAAGAGCGCAAAGCTATCCATTTCATTGTAAAAGAGCAAATTATTAGAATCACGATGAAAGCTGTCGATGACCTGTCAAAATATACAGGCAATTTTAACAAGTGGCATGAAAATATCTGTAACAAACTTGTAAACGGCGATAAAGAATATATCGGTTTTGATAAATCGTATGATGAACTTTCTAAACAGTACAACAAGAAGTTTTATTATCTTGATAAAGATCACCCACAGTATTTCACAATCGGTAATGCCCAGAAGCTTATCAATATGACTTTGAAAAACCTCTATATAATCACAACTGTTTCTTCTCTTTGTGAAGGCAATGAAAAAGCACAGGAATGGTGCGATAAATTCAGCTGGATTTATGATATAAATTTAGATATTCCTATTGACAGCTACATATTAAACTATACCGGTATAAAAAAAGTTACATGGAGCAAAATTTCGGAATATAATAGATATCTAGAACTACAAAAAGAAATAAAAGGCAATTTAAAAACAGTTGATGACGAGTGCCCAGCTTGGATTGAAAAAGCAGATGATGAAAAGAAAAATGACATAGATAAAATAATCCACTCGAACAGTAAGATACTAGGATTAAATAAAGATGAATATATAAAATTAATATAAATAGTTTTCCCCGCCGTACCCTGTACGGCGATTTTCTTTTTTTATCTATCTTCCACATATCCCCTCAACCGTCAACTTCTTCTACTTGACATTACAATAAATTCTTGCTACAATATCTTTTATACAATATAACCTGAGGTGAAAAATGAAAAAATTCTTGATACCGCTGTTATGCACCGCAATACTGCTTTTATGCGGCGGCTGCGACCTAAGCGACAAAGTGAGAATCGGCACGGCGGCTGAGGGCGGAAATTACTACATTTTCGGCAGTGAACTGAATGCTATAGATTCGCTCGAAAGCTACAATATCAATATCAAAAGAACGGCAGGCTCTGCCGCAAATATGCGTCTGCTCTCAGAAAACTATCTTCAGATGGCAGTGGTTCAGACCGACATAATAGACGATGCGTGGAACGGCAGAAACGGCTTTAAAGAAGAATACCATGATTTCGGCGCAGTAGCAGGACTGTTCACAGAAAGCTGTCAGATCGCAGTACGCAGTGACAGTGATATAAAAAGCGTTTCGGATCTTAAAGGAAAGACTGTAAGCATCGGTGAAGAAGAATCAGGTACTGCGCATAACGCAAGGCAGATATTGACTTCATACGGCATTGCCGAGGATATGATAAAGACGGTAAACCTTGATTACAAGGATGCCGCAAGTCAACTTGAAAACGGCACTATAGACGCATTTTTCTGCACTATCGGCGCACCTAATCCTACTGTAAAATCACTCTGCGACAAGGGCATTGCACGTCTTGTTTCGCTTGACAGTGATAGAATAAACGACCTTGTAAGCTCCTACGGCTACTACTCTGCCTGCACGATACCGGCAGGCACTTACAACGGTCAGACAGAAGACGTCAAGACTATAGGTGTTACCGCTGTACTGCTTGCAGGAAATTCTTGCCCTAAGGACACAGTGAAAGCGATAACTAAGGCGATTTTCGATAACTCACAAACCATACAAAACGCACTTCCCGTAAATATCTTAACCGACAGAAAATCAGCTGTCAACGGCATCAATATCCCGTTTCATCCGGGTGCCGCCGAGTATTACGGCGAAAACGGAATAAACGTAGAAACGGAGTAACAAGATGAGCATAGCACTTGATATGTATCAGACAGTAGCAATAGCTGTGCTTGTCCTGATGCTTGGCGCATTTCTGCGCAAAAAGATACATTTCCTTGAAAAATTCTGCATTCCCGCACCCGTTATAGGCGGTCTGCTGTTTGCAATACTCACCTGCATCCTGCACGGCACGGGTCTTGCAGACGTCAGCTTTGACGATACGCTGAAAGAAGTCTGTATGGTACTGTTCTTCACATCTGTAGGCTTCCAGGCAAACCTTAAAGTCCTCAAAAGCGGCGGAAAGTCGATGATAGTATTTCTGATACTGGTCATACTGCTGATAATCGGACAGAACTTCACCGCACTCGGACTTTCAAATCTGCTCGGACTTGATCCTCTTATCGGTATGTGTACCGGTTCTATACCAATGGTCGGCGGTCACGGTACGGCAGGTGCGTTCGGTCCTGTTCTTGAGGATCTCGGAGTATCGGGAGCCACCACCCTATGTACTGCGGCGGCTACATTCGGACTTGTCGCAGGAAGCCTTATCGGAGGACCTATCGGCAGACGGCTTATAGTAAAGCACAACCTATTAAAGACAGTCGTACCCGAAGATGACAGCCTGCTTGTCGAAGAGGGCAAGAAGCACGAGCGTCACTTCTCTATGTATGCTCCTGCCGTATATCAGCTTGTACTCGCTGTCGGCGCAGGCACGGTAATCTCCTACCTGCTCACTATGACGGGAATGACGTTCCCGATATACATCGGTGCGATGATTGTTGCCGCTCTTATGCGTAATATCGGCGAATACACGGGCAAAATCACCATTCATATGGGCGAAATAAACGACCTCGGCGGTATATGCCTGTCGTTATTTCTCGGAATAGCAATGATAACACTGAAGCTCTGGCAGCTTGCCGACCTTGCATTACCGCTTATAATTATGCTCGGCGGACAGGTACTGCTGATGTTCCTGTATTCCTATTTTGTCGTATACAGAATTATGGGCAGAGATTATGACTCGGCAGTGCTGACAGCAGGTATGTGCGGCTTTGGTATGGGTGCAACACCAAATGCAATGGCTAATATGCAGGCTATATGTCAAAGGTATGCGCCGTCTGTAAAGGCGTATCTACTTGTTCCGCTTATAGGCAGTCTGTTTGCGGATTTTCTCAACAGTATCACCATCACGTTCTTTATAAATATGCTGTAAACCTACAGTAGTTTACTTTTGGAGGGATTTATATGTTCGGTAAAGATAAAGACAAGCAGAAAAAGAAAAAAGAAAAAATGAATGGTAAAGCAGGACATTCGGAGGAAAACTACAATGTTCTTTATGACAATCTCGCTTTTCCCGAAGTATACGCAATAGAGCAAAAACAAAGCGATACCGAGGAAACAGACGAGGAGCCGGTAAATTACGACAATGTGGCTATTCCCGAAATCAATGTAAAGAAAGATAAGAAGTAATTCCCGACCGCTCTTAATGAGCGGTTCAGCTTGTAGAAAAAGTCTATTTTTGAAATAAACTTCTGATTTATTATCCCTATCCCCAAACCCCTTTCCCCCGGAAAGGGGCTATATTACTGGGGCTACCGCCCCTAGACCCTGTCGGGGGCTACGCCCCTGCGACCCCTTTTTTTAAAATTATATAGATTTTTCGACAGTCTGGACCGCTCTTAATGAGCGGTTTATTTTTATCCCCTATAATAATTTACCGCATAACCGCCGTATGACAGCCGAAAATAAGACATAAAGCAAAAAACAGTTGCAAATGCGGCGGTAATAGTGTATAATAGAATATGAATATACTGCCTTAATAGTGGTAATTTTCAAATGTGAAAGGAAAATCTATGTTACTTAATATAATGAACAGTCTTGGCGATCAGCGGAGCATTATCATCACTGTATTCGCTTATGCGGTGATCCTGCTTATTGCCATACCGATACATGAATGCGCACACTGCTTTGCGGCATATCTTTTGGGCGATGATACAGGACTTTATTCGGGAAGAATCACGCTGAACCCGATAAGGCACTGGGATCTCTGGGGTACTATAGGTATGCTTACTGTCGGACTAGGCTGGGGCAAGCCCGCACCCGTAAACCCCGTCAGAGCAAGAAAGGTTTCCGCAAGAACGTTCATGGCACTGACTGCGGCGGCAGGACCTTTATCCAATGTTATACTCTCATACATTTTCGTACTTATCGGAAAGCTTGTATGGTTCTTCTTCGGTGCTTCAAATCCCGATGTTGTAGCATATGTTTACTACGCTTTTGATATGGCGGCAAGCATCAACGTTTCGCTTGCAGTGTTCAACCTGCTCCCCATACCGCCCTTGGACGGTTCAAGAATAATGCTCGTATTCTTAAAGGAAAGAACATATTTCAAGCTGATGCAGTACGAACAGTATATAATGATCGCCGTACTCGCTATCTGCTGGACAGGTGTGCTTGATGCACCGCTGAACTTCCTTGACAATGCGGTTATGAGCTTTCTTGATTTCACGACCTCTTACGTTCCTCTTGTACCTCTCGGAGTATAAGAAATGCAGGAACTGAAATTCAAGCTGGAGGTCTATGAAGGACCGCTCGATCTTATGCTGAGCCTTATCGCAAAGCATAAGCTGAATATTTACGATATAGAAATCTCTCTTCTGCTCGAACAGTTTATGCTGTATCTCGACCGAATGAAGCAGGCCGATATAGAAATAGCGGGCGAATTTCTCGAAATGGCGGCAAGGCTTATCTACATAAAGTCAGCCGCACTTCTGCCAAAGCACGAAGCGGAAGAAATGAAGAAAGAGCTTCAGGGCGTACTGATAGAATACGCTATGTGCAAGCAGATAGCATTGCAGCTGCAGCAAAGCTGGGTAGGCGATGATGTATTCGTGCGTCCACCCGTACAGGTGGAAGAAAACAAGGCATATCTCGGCATACACGAGCCGGACGAGCTTTTTCTGGCAATGTCGAACTTAAACTACAAGGATGCGGTACGAAAAGCCGTGCCTCATGTAAAGCCTGCCATCGCAAAGAGTTTTGTCAGCGTATTCACAAAAATAGTATATGTATTGAAGCGTATAAATGACGGTCATAAGGTTGAAGTAAATTCGTTATATAAGGGTCAGTCCAGATCGGACTGCGTGGCTGTGTTTCTGGCACTTTTAGAGCTGTCGAAGAACAGCCGTATAAAGTTTACCGATGACAACAAATATCTTCACTTTGTGCCTAAGGATAAAATTGAAGAAGAATTCTCTTTCGGAGAACCGGATGAAAGCGAGGCGGCGGATAATTGAATTACAATGAATCAATCTGTATAATAGAAGCTCTGCTGTTCGCATCGGGTGAACCGATTTCGCTTGACCGACTGAGCGAAGCAAGCGGCATCGAGCCGGAAACGGTGGTAAAGCTGATTGACAGGCTTGAAAGGAAATACAACGTATCCGACAGTGCGATAAGGGTGCTAAGGCTTGAAAACTCATATCAGCTTTCGACAAGAGAAGAATATGCACCTTATATAAAGCGTGCAATGGAAAACAAGCGTCAGGCAAGGCTTTCCCCTGCGGCACTTGAGGTACTGGCTGTAGTAGCTTATAATCAGCCCGTCACTAAAGCGTTTGTCGAGCAGGTCAGAGGCACTGACAGCTCCGGTGTTATAAACACGCTGGTAGAACGTGAACTGCTGTATGAGGCAGGCAGACTTGAGCTGCCCGGCAGACCTATTACATACAAGACAACGGACAACTTCCTTCGCTGTTTCAAGCTTGAAAGTCTGGCACAGCTGCCAAGCCTTCCCGATGAAGACGGACAGTTAAACCTGAATGAGATCGGCACATTACAGCAAGACGGCGACTTTATTCCGGATGACAGCTTTGAGGAATAATCCGATTACTCCTGCGGATACTCTTATCGGAGTACCGTCCGCACACCAAACCGAAACGGAGGGCTTATGGGCTGGCTTATTTTCATAGATATATTGCTCATCATCGTACTTGCTCTCATGCTGTCGGTAACAGTCAACGTACATCTGAACGATGAAACGAGAATAAAAATCAGATACGCAGGCATAACAATATTCTCTGTTTCTCCCGAAGACGAAAAACATAAAAAGCAAAAGAAAAGCAAGGAAAAACAAAAGAAATCGCCGGACGATAAAAGCGATAACATTTCTGCGGATAACGAAAAACCGGTGCAGAATACCGAAAACACTGCCGATAAAGCAAACGGCAGCAGCGATATATCCAAAGAAAGCAAGAAAACGCATAAAGTCGGGAAAAAAGCAGATAACAACGGCGACGACGGTCTTTTATCAAAGCTCGGTCTGAGCGGCGACATCAGCGAAACAATTGAATTTGTAAAACAGCTCATCTCATCGGCGTCAAAACCGGTAAAACGGCTTATAGGACATATCCGTGTAAGTAACTTTTATCTGTTTATAACTGCAAGCGGAGAAGATGCGGCGCAGGCGGCGATGAACTACGGAAAAATAAACTGGCTTGTACACACAGCTTTAGCGGTGCTTTACAATACCGTTAAGCTGAATGTGAAAAAGATAGATATTACCGCAGACTTTACATCGGGCAAAACGGAGTACGAGCTTTCGTGCAAAGTAAAACTGAGGCTCGGAACAGCCATAGGCTGTGTCTTGTGGCTTTTATTCAGAACAGCAAAATTATATTTGAAGATAAATTCAAAGAATGTAAATAAAACTGCAACGGCTGAAAGCAATACAAAGCCAAAAGCAGAGAAAGCGTGAGCTTTCGGAAAGGAAATCAAAATGGCAGAACAGCATCCAATCAACGGACTTATGGGAACTTCTATGGAGAAGATAAGAGAGCTTGTTGACGTTAACACTATAATAGGCGACCCTATCACTTCTCCCGACGGAACAATAATCATTCCCGTTTCGAAAGTCAGCTTCGGCTTTGTCGCAGGCGGTTCAGACCTGCCCACAAAAGCTCCCAAGGAAGTATTTGCAGGCGGAAGCGGCGCAGGCATCACGATAAATCCGCAGGCTTTTATCGTAGTACAGCGTGACGGCGACGTTAAAATGCTTGAGCTTGGTGCAACCGGCAACAGTGCTATTGACGGTATAATCAGCGGCGTACCCGACCTTATTTCCAAGATCAAGGCTATCTTCTCGAAGGATGGCGAAGAAGAATCTGAAGAAAAAACAGAAGAATAAGCAATAACATCTGTCCTTTTCGCATAAGATATACCAAAACTATGCGGAAAGGACAACGTTATGCAAAGAAAGATTCTATCTGTCGCAGCTGCCGTGATTTTTACCGTTACTGCGACTGTGACAGTTTATGCCGAGAGCGCAGAAAAGCTGTGTTATCTTGAAAATACCGATAAAAGCGGAATCGGAGTATCGGCTGTCAGTGCTATTCTTATTGAGGCGGATACGGGAACTGTGCTTTTTTCTAAAAACGAAAAAGAACACAGACAGATAGCAAGCACGACCAAGATAATGACTGCTCTGCTGACCCTTGAGGCAGGAGAACCCGACAAGGAATTCGAGGTAGACCCAACCGCCATAAAGGTCGAAGGGACCTCAATGGGACTTCGGGAAGGCGATATAGTAACACGCAGAGCTTTATGCTACGGTATGCTTTTGCCTTCGGGAAATGATGCGGCAAATGCGGCGGCGGTAAATATATCGGGCAGCAAATCGGCGTTTGCTGTGCTGATGAATAAAAGAGCCGAAGAAATCGGTATGACCGACACGAACTTTGTCACCCCGTCGGGACTTGACGCAGACGGTCAGTATTCCTGTGCCTACGATCTCGCCTTGCTTACACGGGAGGCGATGAACAATAAGGACTTTGCAAAAATATGCGGATTGCCAAAAGCGAAGGTTTCTTTCGGCAATCCCAAAAGCGACCGCATACTCGTTAACTCGAACAAACTGCTCACAAGCTATGACGGCTGTATCGGAGTTAAGACAGGGTTTACCGACAGTGCAAGAAGAACTCTTGTAAGCTGTGCCGAACGTGACGGCGTAAGGCTTATAGCGGTAACGCTTAATGCGCCGAACGACTGGAGCGACCACGCAAAAATGCTGGACTACGGCTTTGAAAAAGTGACGCTTTGTGAAATGAAATACGACTCATCCGCTCTTTCCTTATCCGTTGTCGGCTCAGAAAAGGAAACGGTCGGTGTTGAATGCGGTACCGTAAAACTGCCGCTGTGTAACGAACAGAAAGACAAAATAACCGCAGAAATATATATGCCGAAATTTATTTATGCAGGATTTGCCGCAGGTGAAAAGGTCGGCGAAATACATTACCTGCTAAACGGAAATACAATAGCAACAGCGCCGCTCCAAACGGCTGAAAGCTGTGTACAAAAAGAACGTAAAACGGATTTTTTTACCGTGATATATAAATTCATTGCAGGACTGTTGACACGCTGATACTGTATGGATACGGAATTTGAAAGGAATACGGAACAATGGAAAAAGTGAGATTACAGAAGATAATAGCAGACAGCGGCTACTGCTCACGCAGAAAAGCCGAGGAATATATCGAACAGGGCTGTGTAAAGGTAAACGGCAGACCGGTTTCTCTCGGTGACAAGGCCGATCCCAAGAACGATATAGTAACGGTAAACGGCGAAAAGATAGCTTCATCCGGCACTCAGCTGAGATACATAAAGCTGTATAAACCGAGAGGCTATGTGACCACTATGGCGGATACGCACGGCAGAAAGATAGTTACCGACCTTCTCGACGATATTGACGAGCGTGTTTATCCCGTAGGCAGACTTGACAAGGATTCTGAGGGACTTCTGATACTCACAAACGACGGTGCGCTTGCAAATGCCGTAATGCACCCGTCACGTCATATAAAGAAGCGCTACCGTGTAACCGTAAGGGGCGAGGTAACAGATGACAAGCTGACAACGCTTGCTTCAGGTGTAAAGATCGACACGGGCATTACACTTCCCTGCACCGTTGCGGTACTTGCCGAAGAAGAAAACAGGACTGTGCTTGAATTCACGATTGCCGAGGGCAAGAACAGACAGATAAGAAAAATGTGCGAGGCTGTAAAATTACAGATAGTGCGTCTTAAAAGAAACGCTGTCGGAAATATAAAGCTTGGTATGCTGAAGCCGGGCGAATGGGCAGACCTTACCGCAGAAGAGTTAAAAGGACTGAAAGCACTGGTTTCGAGCGACAAATCGACCAAGAGAACGGGTAAAAAATGATTACGATACTTAAAAACAACATTATTACTGACAAGCTGGTGTTCGAAGCAAAGGACGGCGATACGCCTGTAGGCTCGGTCATCTGCACGACAGACGGCGAAACACTGTTTGTCGAAAAGCTTGAAACGCAGTACATAATGCTTGTTGACGGGCTTATGAGAACCGCTATGAACTACGCTTTTAATCACTTTATAAATAAGTGTACCGTAAATATGCAATCCGAAACGGTATGGAATGAACTTTTAAAACGTGGTTTTGTGCAAAACAACGATAATCACATCTCTGACATTGATAATTTTTTCACATCTCATAAAAGTTGCAAAAAATAGCGAATTTCGCTTGTTATTAAAGATGAAATGAGTTATAATTATACTTGAATATGATGTGCCCAAAGGCATAATTATAAACAGCGGTCGGCTCTTATTTTCAGCAGCTTACCGCTTCACAGAAAAGCGAGAACGGAGGAATTCTGGCAATGAAGAAAACAATTGCTGAAATGGAGCAGACAGCCGCAAGCGAAGCTGCAAACAAGCTCATCTCTCTGTTTGACGAGGACAGCTTTGTCGAGCTTGGCAAATTTGTCGGAGCAAACGGTGAAAAGACAGGCGTTGTAAGCGGTTACGGCTATGTTGACGGAGCAGTCGTATATGCGTACGCTCAGGACACAAGCGTTAACGCAGGTGCGGTAAACACTGCGGCAGCTCTCAAGATCAAGAAGGTTTACGAGCTGGCACTTAAAAACGGTGCTCCTGTTATCGGTATCTTTGACTCAAAGGGCGGAGATATCAAGGAAGGTATGAAGACACTCGGTGCATACGGCGAGATAGCCAAGATGAGTGCGGCACTTTCGGGTGCTGTTCCCCAGATAGCTGTAGTAGACGGCCTTTGCGCAGGCACAGCCGCTATGATAGCTTGTATGGCTGATGTGGTCATTATGACAGAAAAATCAGAACTGTTCATGACAGCACCTTTTACAGCCGATGATAAGACGGCGGGTGCGGGTACAGCCGAGAATGCCGCAAAGTCAGGTGTAGCGGCTATTCTTGCAAAGGACAGCGATGAAGCTATAGCTAAGGCTAAGCAGTTATTATCCGTTCTCCCTGCGAACAATCTTGAAACAGCAGGAAACGATTATTATATGGAAAACGATGCGGCTGTATCGGCTGATCTCAAGGGCATCGAGCTTATCAGCTCGGTAGCCGACAAGGAAAGCGTTATTGAGCTTTACAAGCAGTTCGGTACATCTGCGGTTACCGCAATAGGAAGCCTTAACTGGAGAACAGCAGGCTTTGTTGCTACAAACAACGGTGCAAAGCTGACAGCAGACGACAGTGCAAAGATTGCACGTTTCGTTACTCTTTGTGACGCTTATTCAATCCCTGTTGTTACATTCGTTGACAGCGAAGGCTTTGAAAAGTCAAGTGCGGCTGAGCTTGCAGGAAGCATCCGTGACAGTGCAAAGCTCGCACAGGCTTATGCTTCCGCTACAACAGCAAAGATTGCAGTTGTAACAGGCAAGGCTTACGGCAGTGCTTATGTTGCACTCGCAAGCACAGCAGCAGGAAGCGACTTCACATTCGCATGGGAAGGTGCGGTTATCGCTCCCACAACTCCCGAAGCGGCAGTTGTATTCTTAAACGGTGTTTCGGAAGACAACGCAAAGCAGGCTCAGGAATATGCAGACAACGAAGCAGACGCATTCACAGCTGCGGCTAACGGCTATGTTGACAGAGTTATCACAGCCGAGGATACAAAGTCTGCACTGACATCTGCAATTGAAGCAACATCTTCAAAGAGAGTTGTTACTCCTGCTAAAAAGCACGTTAACTTCGTATATTAATCGACATAAGAAAGGATTTTTGTTATGAAAAGATACAATATCACAGTAAACGGTACCGCTTATGATGTAACCGTTGAAGAAACAGACGGCAATGCAGCACCTGTTGCCGCACCCGCAGCAGCTCCCGCTCCCAAGAAGGCAGCAGCTCCCGCTGCTCCCGCAGGCGCACAGGGCGGCATTAAAATTAACGCTCCCATGCCCGGTACTATCGTAGACGTTAAGCTCGCAGTAGGCGCTAAGGTTACAAACGGTACAGTAATCGCAGTTCTCGAAGCTATGAAGATGGAAAACGACGTTGTAGCAAGCTGTGACGGTACAATTGCAAGCATCAATGTTACAAAGGGTCAGTCTGTTGAAACAGGCACACTGATTGCAACAATCAATGCGTAACTCTTGATTGAAAGGAATAATAAAGGTTATGGCAAAAGTAGGAATTACCGAAACCGTACTGCGTGACGCTCATCAGTCGCTTATCGCAACCAGAATGACTACAGAGGAAATGCTCCCTATCCTTTCCACAATGGACAAGGTAGGCTATCATTCGGTTGAATGCTGGGGCGGTGCTACATTTGACGCATGCTTACGTTTCTTGAATGAAGACCCCTGGGACAGACTGCGTATATTAAGACGTGAAATGCCTCACACAAAGTTACAGATGCTTTTCAGAGGACAGAATATGCTCGGTTACCGTCACTATGCTGACGATGTACTGGAATATTTCGTTCAGAAGTCTGTAGCAAACGGTATTGATATAATCAGAATTTTCGATGCGCTCAACGATATAAGAAACCTTGAAACAGCCGTTAAGGCTGCAAAGAAGGAGGGCGCACACGCTCAGATAGCTATCTCTTACACACTCGGTGAAGTATTTACAGAACAGTATTACATCGACTACGCAAAGAGAATTGAAGAAGCAGGCGCTGATTCTATCTGCATCAAGGATATGGCGGCTCTGCTTACTCCTTATGAAACAGAAAGACTTGTAAAGGCACTCAAGGGTGCTGTAAATATCCCGATCCAGCTTCACACACACTACACATCAGGACTTGCTTCAATGTGCCTGTTAAAGGGTATCGAATCGGGCGTTGACGTTATAGACACAGCAATGTCACCCTTAGCGCTCGGCACATCGCACGCTCCCACAGAGTCAATGGTTGCCGCATTACAGGGTACAGAGTATGATACAGGACTTGACTTAAAGCTCCTCACAGAGATAAGAGAATACTTTATGACGCTCCGCAAGAAGTACATCGACAGCGGTCTGCTTGACCCCAAGCTCCTTGCAGTTGACGCTAACGCTCTTATATATCAGGTTCCCGGCGGTATGCTTTCAAACCTCCTTTCTCAGCTTAAGCAGGCAGGCAAGTCTGACAAGTTCGAGGAGGTTCTTAAGGAAGTTCCCCGTGTAAGAGCCGACGCAGGCTTCCCTCCCCTTGTTACACCTACATCACAGATTGTTGGTACACAGGCTGTATTCAATGTAATTCTCGGTGAGCGTTACAAGACTGTAACAAAGGAATTCAAGGGTCTTGTAAAGGGCAGCTACGGTAAGACACCTGCTCCCATCGACCCCGAGTTCAGAAAGAAGATTCTCGGTGACGAACAGCCTATCGACTGCCGCCCCGCAGACCTTATCGAGCCTGAGCTTGAAAAGCTGAAGGCTGAATGTGCTAAGTGGTCACAGCAGGACGAGGACGTATTAAGCTACGCTATGTTCGGTCAGGTAGCTGAAAAGTTCTTTGAAAAGCGTAAGGACAAACAGCTTGGCATTGACGCTGAACACGCTGATAAAGCTAACAAGGTAATGCCCGTATAATTTAATTTAACTGCGGCAGGTTGAAATACACCTGCCGTTTTTAATAATCTGAAAAGGACGGAAATATGAACAGACGCAGACGCACAGACGAACCGGTAAAAAATATACACAAAGAAACCGAATATCACACTGTAGTAGCCGATGACGGAACGCAGGACGAGGGCTTTAACTGCAAAGCCTGCGGAAAATTCATTACGGTCAGGGACTGCGGAACAAACAACCGTAATCACTGCCCCCACTGCTTATCAAGCATACATCTTGACAACATACCCGGCGACCGCTCAGCCGATTGCGGAGGGATAATGGAGCCTATCAGCATTTATGTCCGTCCCGACGGTGAATGGGCGCTGATACACCGCTGTAAGAAATGCGGAGAGCTTAAAATAAACAGGATTGCCGCAGACGATAACGAATATCTGCTGTTATCGCTTGCCTGCAAGCCACTTGCAAATCCGCCGTTTCCTCTCAGCGCATTATCGTCCAATTTCGGCAAAGAAGACAAATAATCATACAGACACAAAACGAGCCGTTGCACGAATAAAGTGCAACGGCTCAATTTTATTCACGGCATTGGCTCAATCAAGAACAGCGCCTCCCCATTCAACAACCGTAAAGCCTTTACGAACGATTGGCGTAATTTCGGGCGGCGTTATTTCATCACCGCTGTATTCGGCAAATCCGAACCATATACGGTATATGCTGTCAGGCTTTACCGAGAAAGTCAGCGGCATCGCATTATCAACACCTTCGGTCAGCATCGGATACATGACATAATCCGTGCCGTCTTTAAGATAATCCGCCCAGTATTCAATGAAGTCTGCAGTTTCCTGCTCATTAAAGCCGTAAGAAGCCAGTATTTCACGGAAGGCTTCTGCACGTTTATTTGCAGGAATAATGAAGCCTTCTTCGGTCGAAAACGCTTTCCTTTTCACAAGAGCTTCGTAGAACAGATAACCGTAGCTGTTTTTATCCTTATCGGTAAGCGTGCCGTCCGGCGAAGCCGTTACCGTCCATCCGTCATTATATTCGGGAATCGACAAGGTAAGATAACCCGGTTTACCGAATATGACCGTAATTTCTGTTTCGGTTTCGGGATAAAGATATATGTTCGGTTTTTTCGCCGTAACGTGATTCGGCAAAATCGTACTGCCTGCCTTAGGAGCCATATTCAGCAGTTCGTCACGCAGCCACTCAAACTCCTTTTCACGCCCCTCCCTTACCATCTGCGCATAGAAGTTCAGCTTATCGTAATAACTCTTTTTCCACCAGTCCTCTAACGACCATTCGGCATCTCTTGATGGATAAAACACATTCTGAAACAGGTCTGTATAATAATCATTGACATTTTGCAGTGTAATATCGACCGTTCCGATAAGCGTACTGTGATTGGCATAATCCAGTAAGGCTGTCTGCGTTGCAACATCCGACCAATTCTTCACCGCCTCGCCAAGCAGTAGGTTCATACCCTTTACCGTTCCTGTCGGGTCCTTATCCCCCACAGCCATATCCGCCCAGTTCATCATAGCCTGCCATGCGGTAAGCGTATCGTATGCTGTTGACAGTGCCGGGTGTGATGCGTAGGGATTATCCTGCGGATGAGTAAGCTGATTTGCCGCAGAAAGCGAATCCATTAAATTTGTGGCGAATCCTGCGGCAGAAAAGATTCCGTCGCCTGTCTTCACCGCATTGCCGTAGCTTGTTTCAAAGCCGGGCGTATTTTTTACGCTATTCCAGCTCTCTCCTGCCAGATTAAAACCGTCTGATATATTGTTGCCGTAATCGTTCCAGAAGTTAAGCGAGGCTGTATACGCTTCGGTTGCGGAAGAACCGATCTGACCGATAACATCGGTAGCAGAAGGAGGAGTAACCGGTCTGCCTGCCGTATCTCCTCCGTTTGCAAAAGCGGTAAACGACAAAGCGGTAATCGGCAATATGCCGCTTAATATAAGCGAAAAGGTCTTTTTTCTCATTATGACACCTCCCTTGCTACACATTCCTGATATGTTTCGACAAGACTTAACAGATAGCTGTCTTTTCCTGCAAGCGTCTTTGCGTCCGACAGATATTTCTCTGCCTCCTTATAGCTTCCTCTGTCATAGGAGATTACCCCAAGATAGCACAGCGAATAGCCGTCAGACATATCGAGAAGATGTGCTTTTTTCAAATAGTAGATTGCAGATGTATTGTCATTGTTTTCGTAATAGGAAAGTCCCAGCATCAAATGCCCCTTTGCCCAGTACGGATGCTCGGCAACTGCGTCAAGCAGTGTGCTTACTACATAAGAGAAATTGCCCTTATCGAATTTGTTGTACCATTCTGCCATTGTGCAATAATAATCTATGCTTGTTGTATTCTTGAGCTTAAAAAGCATCGACCTGCTCTTATCTGCTTCTTCCGCTCGCATATAGTATTGTGCAAGACAGAGTGCGGAAGAATCGTCCTCGCCGTAAGCTTCGACATAATCAGCATATTTTTCTTCGGCGTTCTCCGCTGTTTTTGCACTGACCATTTGCCCGAGAAGTATCTCTTTTTGCCGTAGCGTACCCGTGCCTGAGCCTGATGTAATAAATAAACAGCACACAACCGATATAACAATTCCCGCAAGAGCCGATACGTTGCTAAGATACTTCTTCCGATTTTTAAGCACGAAAGACAATACGACCCCTGCCGCCGACAGCAGCATTCCGACAATTCCGAGCCAGACAGTACCTCCCAGAAAGAAGGTCTGCATTGTCAGAATAAGAAAGATTACAATTGAAATAATAATCGGCATTATTCATTTCCCCCTTTCTGCGATGCTTCATGTTGCTTTTCTATCATTGCTTTCGCACCATCACGATATGAATACGGATGGATACCTATTCCCTCATAATCACTGTAATAATTGAACCACGGACTAAGACCGATAGCAATCTCTGCAGCGGTATAGGCATTTTCCCACTCCTCCAGTTCCTCGTATGCGGCATAAAGCGCATACCATATCATCGGATCATCGCTCTTATAATCTATCGCTTTTTTGTAAGCCGCCACAGCCTCATCGTATTTTTCCTGTTGCATAAGCGTCACGCCCTTGAGATAATAAGGATAACACAGCTCGCCACGCTCTGAAATTACCCGATCGGCAGAAGCAAGTGCCGTTTCCATCGCCTCAGTATAGGCGTCATCATAGATAGAATGACCGCCGTAAGACGGGTAGCAGGCATTGACATAAGCCGCCAGATAATTCTTCAGAAACTCGTCGCTGTTAAGCTTGTTTATCTGCTCATCGCTGAGAAGGCTGTACTTTGCTTTTGTGGTTTCGGTATCCACCACCAGCAAGGAAAAGTAGGAATGCAGTAATTCGTCCGCTTTTTTAGGATATTCACTCGTCTTTACCTGCTTTGCAAGTTTCAGTACATACTCTGCGGAAGCATCAAATTCTCCGCTTTCAAGCGTTGCCGCCGCCGCATAATAGAGGGGAACGGGGTTTGTATCGTCCTGCACCTCTTTTGCGAGCTTAAGACATTCATCGTACCGTCCCGTTTTTAAAAGCGCATACATAGTATTTTCACGAATAAAGAAATTGTCGAATTCCTTGAGTGCTTCCAAGCCGTAATCCGCACACTTGTCAAGCGCCAATGCCCTAAGATAAGTCTGCATGACCAGCTTTTTGATACCGAGCCGTTCCTCTTTGGTTATGTCTTTTCCGAGCTGCTTTTCAAACTGTTTTTCAAAGTTTTCGACTACGGCAAGAATTCTCTTATCATCCGAATAGTCAGCAGTGAGGTAAAGCGAATGCTGCTCCTGATTGTTATAAAACATAACCGCTATGTAGCTCCATACGAAATCCTCAGGAGCCTCCAGTGCCTTTTCGACAGCTTGGCTTACAAGCTGATAGGTGATACCGGTACCGACAGAATCGGCTATATTCGTGCCGTTTGTAACACCTACCCGCATTTTAGCGAGCATCTCGGCATATTCGAAGCTGTTTTGATACGAGAAAGCCGTTTCAATCACTTCTGCCATAACTGCGGCATTTTCCGCAACATCCGGCAGTCCTCCGACATATATTCCGTTTGCCGCTAAATTCGTCAGTATTTCTGTACGGCGATTTCTGCTCAGCCGTCAGTTCATCGGCATTTTTTATATTCTGCAAGCATATCAAAGCAGAAATCGGTATCCTTTATATAGCCTGCCGTATAATACTTCTCCATAGTTTCAAGTCGGTCATCTGTGTGGTTTGCATAGGTATCAAGATAAGCCAGCATCTGATTTGTTGCTATCTCGCTCTCGGAAATATCATTCCAACCGCCGTCGGCTATTTCTTTCCATATCTCAAGCTCACGCTGAATCTCCCTGTAGTCGTTGACCGCCGTGATGATGTGCCCTCCGAGCAGATTATAGCACGCCGTATTTGTGCGGCTGTAGTATTCAGCCTTCAACCTGTCGAAAGGCGAAACCGTTGCGGGAATAGTCATCACGGCACAGATTGTAAGTACCGCCGCACCTACAGCAGTAGGTATATAGCCAAGACTTGATTTTTTCGTTTGTGCCGATGTGATTTGTTCGTCCGTTCCTGCCTTTGACAGATTCCCGTGGCACACAAATTTAAGTACGGGAACAATCAGCACCCAACAGAACACCGCATAGATAAGTTCGGCTATGAGCTTTATACACCACACCCGTTTTTGTGCGAAGGTCGATTCAACACCCAGCCCGAAAACATACGGCAAAAGATACGCAAAAACGATCGCAAGCAATATGCATACCGCTGTCAAAAGTAACTTTCCGCCGACTTTTCCTTTAATGCCGCCGTTAACAGCACAGCTTAGCAGATAAAACGAAAGTCCGAGCAGTATTCCGCCGGCGGCTATCCCTATAAATTCACCGACCGTTCCGAAGCACTTGACAAAAAGCGCCGTCAGGAGTTTTCCGCCATACAGTGCCGCTATACAGGGAATACAGCCCTTAATCCATACTGCGACAGCCTCCTTTGCCGTTTTTCCGATTGAGCAAACTGCAAAAAATGCAAAAACAAAGGCACATACAACGCATAACACGTCGGCAATAAACACCGTACCCGCCGCTAACGATTCTTTCTTTATGCAAAGCAAAAGGGTCTTTATCAGATCGGGTAAAATGACAAGCGATGCGATTATTCCGAAAATCCACCTTGCAAAAGCATTTTTATATGCTCCTGCGAAATATTCTCCTATTCTTTTCATAGGCAATTCCTCCACTTGTATTATTTATGATTTGATTTTGCTTAAAACAAGCTCGTTTTCAAGATATTGCGATATGCTGTCGGCTACGGCTGTTATAGCTCGTTGCACGCCGGATTCCGACAATCCCTCGCACTGTCTGACCATCGTTACGGATAATTCGGTACCTTCCTCCTGCCTGCTCACCGAAACGGAAAAAAGGCTTGAATTTCCGTACACCGATATTTCCGATAATATGGTCGATGCGTCCTCTTTTTTATATTCGGCGCCGTTTTTGTCCAGCACTTCGTAAATTGCAAGTATCACATACTGCCGATCATACGGAAGTGTTCGCTTTGTTGTTTTTCTGTCCGGCAAAGCACAATGCCGCATATTCATAATCCGCTCCCCTTTCTGAATATGTCCTATTGCAAGCTGTCATCGTGTCGTTTCATACACCGTTTGTTATTGTAATTATATCTGAATAACGCTCCGCTGTATATAAGGGAAGTCCGCCAATCTGCAAAAAACAGGTTGGCGGACTTCCGCCATTTTGTAAAAATCGGCATAACAATGCGGTTTTTACGATATAACGCAAAAATACCTCCCGCCTGAGCGGAAGGTACGAGCATTAGGATATTTTATATGTTGTTGTAAAGAGAAACAAGACCGATACGGGATTTAGTTCCCGTTTTTCCGTATATGGCGGATACATACCGCTCAAGAGTTCGCCTTGATATGTACATATTGTCTGCTATCGTCTGTAATCCGTCCTCGGTGTTTACCAGCAGCCCGAATACCTCGGCTTCTCTCGGAGTGAGTGAAAACTTTTCCGACAGCTTTTTCAATATCTCTTTGTCGCTCAGTTTGTCGCCGCCTGTTGAGGAAAGCTCGTCAAAAAACGTTTTTCTCTTATTGGTATAGAAAAATGCGGCGATGCTTGCCAATACAAATAAAATCAGCTCAATGGTGATTATCGCAATGTTATTGTCCGAATTCAAAAGGGCAAGAGAGCCTGCCGAGATCAGCACGGCAACAAAATTATTGACTGCTCTGCCAACCCCCGACAAAAGCTCTGGAGTTTTTGAATAACGGGCAATCTCCATAAAAGAAGCGGTAAAAAATACAACAAAGAAACCTGCGGATAAATAAAAGATAACCAGCCCCAGCATAATCGGCCCCGCAAATCTGAGAATAGCAAGACAGATGGTTGACAGGATCATTACGCAGTACATAATCATACTCATATACTTTCTGCCGCCAAAATCGAACAAAAAGCCTGCCGCAAGTCCGCTGAGTGCAAGGAGTATTCTCGGCCACTGTCCGATATTCACCACACCGTTTGCGTGATAAAGGGTAATTGCATTATCCATTGTGCTGAAAATACAGGTCATAAACGCAACCAAAAAAACAAGTAAAACGCTGATTTTTACGACTTCTTTACCCGCCTTATCGGTTTTCTCGCCAGCTTCGTTTTTCGGGAACGCAGGGACGATGCTGTTCTTTTCCGCTCTTATCAGCATAACGGCCAGTAGCAATATAAACAAAGAAAGCACCGCAGCTTCGATAATATCAATGTGGATCAGGTTATTATTAGCAATCTGGAGCAATGTTCCGAGCATATAGGATAAGCCTGCAAGACGTGCAATATAAGTGTTATCCTCCAACAGACACAGCGATTTATAAAACACCGCACCTCCGAACAGACCGAGAATCAAAAACAGCACAAGCCCCATACACAATGTAAATGCGTAAGTACTGTGACGGCATATCAGAAAAAGACAAACGACCGACAGCACTGCAGCCCCAATAGAAATTACAGATTGCAGAGCCTTTTTGCAAAGCCTTGAATACAGAGGGTACAGAGCAGATCCCACCACGCTTGCACCGAGAGCGTAATTCTGAGCGTTTACCGACTTATCGCCCGATACTGTGCAGGAAATCATATCAACAAATAAAAACTCAGCCTCCAAAAAGGTAAAAGTAAACAGGCTCATCAATATGACAGCTTTTATACGGGAAACCCTGTTTTCCTTGTTAAAGGCATCGCTTTGCCTGATTTTTTTCAAAATGCTGTTCATAATCTAATCCTCTTACCTATATCGGACGCAAATTCCTTAATACTGTTCGGCTCACAGGCACCGCCGAAATTTCGGCGGCGATATTTCATTCCTGTTTATTCGTTTATTATGGCTTAACCTAAAAACAGGAACAGCCGACTTTTACTGTCAAAAATATAATAACACATTTTACAAAATAACACAAGTGCCTGCAGGACAGGGATTTGTTTTTACTGCCGCTGTTACTTCTTAGCCGATTGCAACAAATGTCAAGGCTTCTGCACAGAAAAAAAATAAACCGCACAACAATGCGGTTTAAATAATCAAATTCTTATACTGCCCGACATAGCTTTAAAGTCTTAGCTATAAAGCCTCCGGTTTTGCGGTCGGAAGATACTCTGATAAAACAGCCCTTCATATTTATGAGCTTTCTTTCTGAATAAAAGTCCACGGCAACACCTCGGATGTAACCTCCTTGCCGTTCAGAATATCAACGAGCTTCTGAGCCGCAATTCTGCCTATGTTTCTGTCCTCATAGGAAAGCGATGTTATCGTGACCGGAGAGATCCGGCTAAGATTACTGTTGTCAAAGCTGACTACGGCAACGTCCTCGGGAACACGTCTGCCAGCTGAAAGCAGGCACTTAATAAGTCCGAATGCCACCTCATCGTTATAGCATACGACCGCAGTATTATCGCCAAGCCGATTCAATACCTCCTGAGGATTATTGAAAAGCTCCTCCTTTGTTTCGGTAATGTACCAGAACACATTCTCATCGGGGATTATCAGACCGTTGCGAAACAGCTCCGAAATAAAGCCGGAATACCGCTGATGACCTTGAATATCATCGCTTTTGAAAAAGCCTGCGATTTTTGTGTGACCACGCTCAATAAGATGCCGCACAAGCTCTGCACCGCCAGCCTGATTATCCGCACATACAGAATATGTGCCGCTGAGCGACGGGTAATATCCGTTGAAAAACACTACCGGTATGTCCATTCCTATCAGCTTTTCGTACAGATCGAAATTAGGATTCGGCATAGCCGATTTTGTCCCCTCTATCAGTATTCCGTCAACGGGATTCCTGAGTATTTCTTCAAGAATTGCACGCTCGTTGCAAACACGGTTGCGTGTCGCAGAAAGAACAGCGGTATACTTGTTTTCAGATAATACATCATTCACTGCCCGTAGCTGACTTGGGAAAATATAGTCGCTGATGTATGTTGCAACCACTGCTATCTTTCGTGTCCTTGGATTAAGCCGCTTCGGCCGTACCACTGAGCCGCTCCCCTGACGCTTTAATATAAGATTGTCCTCTACAAGAAGCGACAATGCCTTGCGTATCGTCTGACGGCTCACATCATACTGAGCTGTCAGCAGTTCCTCGGTAGGAATCGGCTGCCCCTCTTTATACAAACCGTTTTCAATATCGGTTTTTATTGCCTGTGCAACAGCTTCATATTTAGTCATTAATTATCACCTCTATGCAAAGCACAAGTTCGTGCAAAAGAATACAAATTTATTTACATATATAATACAACTTTGTCCGTTGTTTGTCAAGCAATTTTTACTCAGCACGATATTTGTAAGTCAAAAACATCTGTTTTGTGACAAATGCACAAATCGTTCCGGCAAAAAATGTTCAATTCATGCATTGCATTTACTTATCTTTTGTGTTACAATAAAAAAGCAATACAGACAAAACTTAAATTTGTAACAGATTTATCTATAACTTGTCTTTTAAATTTACAGCAGAAGATATACGTCTGTTTGCAAAGATGACGAACACGGAGCTTGTTATGATTGATGACAAGACCGACATAAACAGTTTTGAGCGGCAGCTTGAATTGCTTGACGCTACTGCGGCTCTCAAGAGGTGATAATATGACAATACAAGAGAAGATACAAAACGCAAAGACATATCTCGGAATCGAATTCGGTTCCACCAGAATAAAGGCAGTGCTTATAGACGACACATTCGCCCCGATTGCTTCGGGCAGTCACGAGTGGCAGAACCGCTATGAAAACGGCGTGTGGACTTATTCCCTTGATGACATCACAACAGGTTTACAGCACTGTTATGCGGCACTTACAGAGGATATAAGGCAGAAGTTCGGAGTAACTCCGACTACCTACGGTGCAATGGGTATTTCCGGAATGATGCACGGTTATATGGCATTTGACAAGGACGATAACTTACTCGTTCCGTTCCGCACATGGCGCAATACTATCACAGAGCAGGCGGCATCCGAGCTGTCAGAGCTGCTTTGCTTCAACATTCCACAGCGTTGGAGCATAGCGCATCTCTATCAGGCAATACTGAACGGTGAGGAACACGTCAGACATATCGCTCATATCAATACGCTTGCAGGCTATATCCACTACCGTCTTACCGGAAAGCGACAGGTCGGCATCGGCGAAGCGTCCGGCATCTTCCCCTGTGGACAGCACCGGTTACAACGCAGATTACATCAAAAAGGTTGATGAGGTGCTTTTTGCAAAAGGTTTCTCAGTAAAGCTGGCGGAAGTTCTCCCTTCAGTGCTTAACGCAGGTGCAAAGGAGGCGTTTCTGACCGCCGACGGCGCTAAGCTGCTCGACCCGACAGGTACACTGCAGCCGGGAATTTCCTTATGCCCTCCCGAAGGTGACGCAGGTACGGGAATGACAGCGACCGACAGTGTGCTTCCCCGAACCGGAAACGTATCGGCAGGCACCTCGATATTCGCTATGCTTGTTCTCGACAAGCCGCTTAAGGGCTACTACCCTGAAATTGACGTAGTGACTACTCCCTGCGGCGCTCCCGTTGCTATGGTGCATTGCAACAACTGCTCCTCCGAGCTTGACGCATGGGTGAAGATATTCGGTGAATTTGCACAGCTCAGCGGTCACCCTATTGCAAAGCCCGCACTTTATGATATGCTGTATTATCACGCACTGACGGGCGACCCCGACTGCGGCAACACCGTTGTGTATAATTTCCTTTCAGGCGAGCCTGTTGCAGGAGCGGAATACGGCAGACCGATGTATTTCCGCACTCCCGACGGAAAATTCAATCTTGCAAATCTGTTCCGTGCGGAAATATACTCTACTATGGCGGCACTGAAGCTCGGAATGGATATACTTTTTGAAAAGGAGCAGGTTTCCGTTGAAAAAATAACAGGACACGGCGGTCTGTTCAAGACAAAAGGAGTTGCACAGCAGTTTCTTGCCGATGGGCTGGGTTGTGCCGTTTCCGTTATGAAGACCGCCGGAGAGGGCGGCGCATGGGGAATGGCTCTGCTTGCGGCATATACTGTATGCGGCGGCGGAAAATCACTGTCGGAATTCCTTGACAGCGAGGTATTCGTCGGTATGGAATCCACCACGCTTCAGCCCGAAAAGAACGGTGCAGAGGGTTTTGCAGGATTTATGGAAAACTACAAACGTGGACTTGCGGCACAATACGCAGCGGCAAAGTAAGAAAGGACGCAATATGTTAGAGAAATTAAAGCAGGAGGTACTTGAAGCCAATCTTCTGCTCCCGAAATACAACCTTGTAACGTTCACCTGGGGAAATGTTTCCGCAATTGACCGTGAGAGCGGATTGATGGTGATAAAACCCTCCGGTGTACCGTATGAGGAAATGACAGCCGAGGATATGGTGGTGGTCGAACTTGCAACAGGAAAAACAGCCGAAGGCAAGTGGAAGCCATCCAGTGATACGCCTACTCATCTCGAGCTATATCGTTCCTTCTCCGCTATCGGAGGTGTCGTGCATACCCACAGCCGCTGGGCTACTTCGTTCGCACAGGCAGGTGCAGGCATTCAGCCGATGGGCACAACACAGGGCGACTACTTTTATGGTGAAATACCCTGCACCCGTGCCATGACTCCCGAGGAGATTCACGGCGAGTACGAAAAAGAAACAGGAAAGGTCATAATTGAAACATTCAACAACATCGACCCTATGACTATCCCTGCGGTGCTTGTCAAAAGTCACGGTCCGTTCACCTGGGGCAAAGACGCACACGAGGCGGTGCATAATTCCGTAGTGCTTGAGGAAGTCGCATTTATGAATTACCACGCCCTCAATATCGCACCCACTGCAGGAAGAATGCAGCAGGAGCTTCTTGACAAGCATTATCTGCGCAAGCACGGCGCAAACGCCTATTACGGACAAGGCTGAGAGTGCTTGTAATCTGACTGCGACGCTAAAACAACCTACCGTTTTAAAAGAACGAAATAACATAACCGCAGGACTGCTCAGCTTTAAATGAGCAAGTCCTGCGGATTTTGTTTTTTTAAGAATAATCAAAAACTTTATATTCCTTACCGTGATGCGATTGCGGATATTCTGTTATTGCTTGACGGCGAGGGGTGCATTACCGCATTCATAAAGGGTTTGCTTTGTGTCCTGTTGCTTTTTCTGAACTTAACTGCAACACACAGGTTTGGCTTTTCTGCTGCTCTTTTACATCTCTATTGCAAACCGACAAAATGTAATATATTTCAAAAATTCTATTGACAAATCTAAATAAATCATATATAATTTAAATGTCAAAATTTGCAAAACACTCTTCTGCGCTATAAGTTGATAACAGCATACAAGATTTGAATTATGGGGGTGATAATATCAAACAATTATTTAACAAAAGCGGCATGATGATAACATTCTTTGCCGTAACGTATTTTCTTTGCGCTTTTCTCATTTCCATGTTTTTAAATTCAGTAAGCTCAGGTGTCGCAGGCAGACTTTCAGATAATGCAGAAATAATAACAGTCAATCAGGACCACAACTCCGAAAGTGCCCTCACCTACAGCGATTTAGGCGATATACTGTCAAAGCATAAAGCTGTCGGTGCAATAAAACTCGTAACCGAATACAATTCCGGCTACGCCCTGTTTGACTACGAAAAAACATCTTCTGAAAACAGCGCACCGACCGCCGTGATAAAGCCTGAACTTGAGCCGTACTGTATGACGATAAACGGAAGAAAAACGATAAACTTCATCGGACAGAATTACACCGTCAGCAGTATCAACATATACGGAGGTAAAGACAGCGATTTCATATTGCAGTCTGATAAGCTCAGCGGCAGCACGGTGCGGTTTTCTGGACTGACACTTATAATTGACAACAAAGATAAAACGCCCTCAGTCACCGAAAGCATAAAATCAGATATAACCGGGAAAAACCCCGATACCAATATCAGAACCGATGATATATCCAAGATAGCGGGAAAAGGCAATCTCTTTACATCAGGCAATATAGTTATCATCATTGCAATATTGCTTATCGGTCTGCTTATTCTTATGAATTCGGGCGTGTTCACATGGTCATGGATAAACTCCAAACGCTCCGAAATAATGGCTCGCCGTATATGCGGTGCAGATGATGCGGACATTAAAAAAATGATATTCATAAATTTCCTTATGATCTCCGCAGTCGGCATACTTATCGGCTTTATTGTCACACTGCTCCTTACTCTTATTCCTGCCGTTTCTTATTATCTCGGCAATATCAGAATTTCCGCAGGACTTATATCCGTAACGTTCATTCTTCTTATCGGCGGTATAATTTCCTACAGTCTGAGTGACAAGTATTCGCACGAACAGGTCATTTCGTTAAGGAGAGTGTTATGAACAAGCAACTTATAAAAATAATTCTTTTCGATATAAAATCGAATCTGCTTTCCTGCCTGCTTCTTACATTCCAGATGATAGTAGCATTCTTTGTTATAGGCAATCTTTGCAGTATCACCGCATATAAAACTGTAACTGTGAATGCCCTTGACGGCTTTGATTTTCCCAAAAACGGCTACAGCCCGTCAAGCACCGATATTTACACCGACGGCGGAATAGTGGTTGATTATGACGACATAGAAAAGGAAAGAAACCTCAGCTATTACATAGCCGAAAACTATAAAACCGAGGGGCGTTCCGAATTCTATGAAGAAAAAGACGGTACAGAATATACTTTGTCTGTAATTACAGAGCATTACTTTGATATATTCGGCTTTGAAGTAAGCAAAGGACGGCTGTTTCAAAATGCAGAATACGGCAAAGATCTGTCAGATAATCCGCCCGTAGTTCTCGGCAGTGACTTTGAAAACGACTATAGCATCGGCGACTTGTACCTTGATAAATACGAGGTAGTCGGTATACTGAAAAGCGGTATGAAAACAACCTTTTTGCAAGGTGACAAAAGCTCTGTTGTTTCCGCCGACAACAAAGTGTTCACTCCTGTCATGAGCATTGAAAGCATGAAAGCACAAGGCATTGATTACCCCACCTCACTTATCTATGCCGATGATAAATCCGACCTTGCCGCAATAAATGATTACGCCGCAGAAAACGGCATGAATACATATAACTTCATATCTGCCGATGAAACAAGACAGCTTATCGACCTTGTTTCTACAAAAGCCGATATTTCACTCATCGTCATATCATCAATAATCATTATTCTTGCGGTATTTTCAATGATACAGTCAACCCTGCTCTATGTCAGAAAAAATATCCGTGAACTGCTCATACACATGATTTGCGGTGCTTCACAGTCGGATATCCTGCTCAGGATAAGCGCCGAAGTGCTGATTATAAACCTTGTCAGCGTTGTTGTTTCATCTCTTATATTTATGTCACTCCGGACTACACTTGTTTTTATGCTGACAGGCATTGCAACGGCAGTGATAGCCGTTGTGCCGGTTACGGTGAGCATTAAGAGAAAACCGCTTATTATGCAGATAAAGGAGGAAAAGTAAATGATCAGACTCGACAACATATCAAAGACTTTCCGTGACGGTGACACACAGGTTCAAGCATTGAAAAATATCAGCTTTGAAGTAAACAAGGGCGAACTTGTCGCAATAATCGGAAAAAGCGGAAGCGGAAAATCAACGCTTCTTAATATTCTCGGACTTCTCGACAAGCAAACGGACGGCGATTATTATATTGACGGCAAAAAAGTATCTTCCATACCTGAGCGTGAAAAAGCAAAGCTCAGAAACAGTCATATAGGCTTTGTAATGCAGGATTTTGCCCTTGTCGAAAAGTACACGGTAAAGCAGAATATAAACATCCCTCTTATATACACAGATAAGCCTATCAATAAGGAAAAGGCGATAAACGATGTATTAAAAAGCGTCGGACTGTCCGATAAAACAAACACGCCTGCCTACAAACTGTCCGGCGGTCAGAAGCAAAGAGTAGCCATAGCAAGAGCGGTGGTAAACGAACCGCAGATAATCCTTGCCGATGAACCGACAGGCGCACTTGACAGCATGACCGCAGATGAAATAATGCAGATTTTCGAGCGCCTCAATATGTCGGGAAAAACCGTCATAATCGTAACCCACGACAAAGACATTGCCGCTCGCTGTAAGCGTGTCATCGAGCTTTCGGATGGGGAAATTGCGAAAGGTACAAATTAATCAATTCGTGCAGTAATAAAAAACAAGTGTTTTTGCTTGACTTTTCAACATTCTGAGGGTTGCCGCAGCAGCCCTTTTATTATGTCCGAATTTGTAAATACGCAAAGCTAAAGTTCAGAGAAGCGGATAAATGTGACATAACGGTATTGTTATACCGGAAGCCGTTGATATTCGGTTTTAAATGAGGAACAAAAGGAACGTTTAGCCCGTGCGCTAATAGCCGAAATACCATGTGTTCCCCTTGTGCGTCTGATGTGCGTCAGAGTTGCGTTTTCGTTCCTTGTTTTTTGTGGAAGTCTGCGCTGCTATTGTCGTTGAATCTACTATCGTTCCCTTTTTTATGATCAGTCCTTTTGCTGTGAGTTGCTCTACCACCTGTGAAAAAAGCTTTTCCTGCAGCTCGTTTTTTGAAATGGCAGTCTTTTTTTACAGCGCCTTTGTCTGTCGTTTATTGATCATCACAATATTCTTGCCGTCACCGCAGTATCTTTTTTCTGTATTCTGCCGGAGAAAATCCGGTCACCTGCCTGAACTGCCGTGAGAAGAATTTTTCATCATCGTAACCGCAGCTTACTGCTGTCGCATAAATGCTCATGGCGGTAGAATACAGTAAGTAGCAGGCTTTCATTACCCTTGAATTTATGCAGTCGCGGTTGTAACTTACATCAAAGCACTGCCGATAAATCAAGCGGAAATGCCCCTCGCTGACGCACATTTTTCTGCTGACTTCCGAAAGCTTAGGCATCTTATTAGGCACTGAAATTATCCTGTTCCTTATGTCGGCAAGCTCGTTATAATGCGGAAGTCTTCTTCGTTCGCTTATCAGACCGACATCGTGCTCTGCATTCAGCGATACGGCTGAGCGCAGTTCTCCGACCAGCGTGTTATCGGAACTGTGGTATGTGATAATAACCTGCCGTTCATCGTGCCGTGAATAAACCTCGTTGTGGAGCGATATTTTCAGTTTCTCAGGAAACATTCCGTTTTCCCTTTTGAACAGGATAAGAAATGTGTTGTCATCGGTCCGGCAGCATATTTCATGCTGAGTGCATACACGTTTAATTGCTGACGCTGTTTCTGCGATTATATCGCTGCGGTAGTTTTCGCCAAACAGGTATTCTCCGCCGTCCGGGAAACTAAGCCTTACCGCCTGAATGCAGAAGTTATGCCCGGCTTCCTCCACAATGCTTTCAAATTCACGAAGATTGTAGAACCCCGTCAGCGAATCATACAGTGCGGATTGCCGCTGGCATTGCGTGAGATAGTGGATATCATTCTTCATTCGCAGAAATTCCAGCGTATCCGCAACAGTCTTGTTCCAGTCGCGGAAGCTGAAATCATAGCTCGCCGGGCGGTTGTATTCCAGCACCGTATACCCGTAAAGCCTTGTCTGAAAGCACACGGGATTCACATAGAAAATCGCAGGGGAATCGTGCTCCGTAATGAACGGCACGGGAGTTTCGCCGCTGCTGAACTTTATCGGAGGTTCTGAATACTCGTTACCTATCGCACAGCACAGGAACTCACCACCGTTGAAACGTTCACTGTTCCATGCGCTGTCAAGGCACAGAAACAGCCTGTCAGCGCCGTGCAGCAGGTAGAAAAACTCGCTTACCGCTCCGGTGTATTCCTCAAGAGTACGCGATGTGGTGAGCCTGCCGGAAAACTGTGCCACGGTGCTCATAATGGTGTGATACTGGTCTATCTTTTCCGCGATAAGCTCATCTAAAAGATGCGAACGGCAGATGCCGCAGGAGCAGGTGTTTCCGCTTACGAACCTGTCAGAATTGTCTTGAATAGGACTGTCGCCGAGAATAGCACCCACAGCGTCCCATCCCATTTTACGGCGGTTTCTGCGGTAAGTCGTCAGCAGCGGATAGTGATATATCCTTCCTGCGGTATGGTCGCCGCCGGTCAGGTCGTAGCCCGTTACTGTCAGATTGCCGGGAATATCCACTCCTGCCTCCGAAAGAACATCACACAGCCCGAATGCCATGGAATCGTTGGTACATATCACCGCCTGAGGTCGCGGAATTTCACCGCTGAGATACCGCCGGGCAAGTTCCTCGCCAGAATCGTTCCAGAAGTTTCCGTAATACACTCTGATATTATCAAAGCTTATTCCGTGCTTTCCGAATGCGCGCTTGCAGCCGTTCAGACGCTTTTGCGAAGCGGCGTTGTCCCTGCTTCCCGTCAGTATATCGATGTCCGTGAAACCGTGAACCGTTATCAGATGTTCCGTCATTTTCTCCAGGTCGGTTTCATCGTCGGAATAAACGCTCTTAAATCCATCCAACTCCCCGTCAATAACAATGGCGGGGATTTTTGCAGCTCTTATTTTATCGATTGTATCGTTGATTATTTTTATATCCCGGAATGCCTCGGCTGTGACAATAACGCCGTCAAATAAATCCGGCTCAATCAGGGAGTAAATTATGTTCTCATAATTCAGCAGATTATCGTCCTGCCAGTGGTTGTATATGTTTGAGTAGACCACAACATCGGTGTCATTCCGGAAAGCGGCTTCGGATATTCCGTATAGTATATCGCGCTGTTCGGATGCGTCGGCTCTTGCGGTAATGACCGCTATTCTTCTGCGCATAATATCACCCCGTTTACAGTATAGCTTAATTCCGTACTAAAGTCAAGAGCAAAAGTGCATATTATGACTAAAAGGTGGATTAAATGAATATATGCTGTTGAATTTTTGCATTGCAATGTGTATAATAAAATTAAAGCAATACCGTGCAAAGATTGTGCGTGTATTGTGCAATATGACGAAAAAAATGTAAGCAAGACGCACACAAAATCCAATAAATGGTTTTTGTGCGGTGTTGCCCAAAAACAATGAGGTGATGCTAATGAAAATAAGCGAAAATTGCTACAAGCTGGAAAATACGGCTAATCCAATTTCGCCGAATGTATTCTGCGCCGACCCGACAGGTGTTGAGTACAACGGCAGACTTTATATTTACGGCACTAACGACCATCAGGAATACGAGGCAGTCGGCGATGACGGAAAGAACGGCTATGCTCACATAAAATCCATCGTTATGCTGTCAACTGACGATATGGTGAACTGGGAATACCATGGCTTCATAGACATCGCAAAAATAGCACCTTGGATAGTGAATTCATGGGCGCCGTCCGTAACTTCCAGAGTTGAGGCGGACGGAAAAACTCATTTTTACCTTTACTTTTCGAACAGCGGCTGCGGTGTAGGAGTGCTTACGGCGGAACACCCTCTCGGACCGTGGAGCGACCCTCTCGGAAAGCCGCTAATCTATCAGAATATGCCGGGGCTTGAAAACTGTCCTGCGCCCTTTGACCCGGGAGTATGCCTCGACGAAAACGGCACAGGCTGGCTTGCGTTCGGCGGAGGGACTCCACCTACAAGTAATACGCTGCACACAAACATACCTAAGATAGTGCGGCTCGGAAAGGATATGCTTTCGTTTGACAGCGATTTTGTTCCGATAGACGCTCCGTATTTCTTCGAGGCAAGCGAGCTGAACTACGAAAACGGAACGTTTATCTACACATACAGCACGGACTGGCAGTCAAGAGAAAACTGGAACAGAACGGACGTTCCGGCGCCGGGAATATGCAGCATGGGCTGTATGACGAGCAAAACTCCCCTTGACCCGGAAAGCTGGCAGTTCAAGGGCGGATTCTTCCTGAACGCCGGTGATTCCGGAATGGACTGGTGCAACAATCACACCCACCTTATCGAATATAAGGGAACAAGGTACATTCTTCACCACACACTTCACATTCAGGAGCGCACGAAAACAAAGGGAGGATTCCGCTGTATGTGCGTGGATCTACTGCCTTACACGGATACGGAATTCCCCGTCACAAAGGCAACACGCGAAGGCGTCACGCAGACTCAGCCGCTCGACCCGTATAAAGCTCACAGCGGTGCGGAGATGTTCACCTGCGCAGATATGTGGTACGAACAGATATCCACCGGCAAAATGGCTGTGAAGTCGCTGGCAGGGGGCGCATGGACTTACATAAAGGGCGTTGATTTCGGCAAGGGCACAGAAAAGCTGCTCGTTACCGCAAAGGGCATGGGCGTTATCGAGCTTCGTCTTGATGACAGGAATGCCGAACCGTTGGGAGTGATTGAACTCGCAAATGATGGATTTGATAAAATTCCTGTGGTTCTTCCCACAAAAATAACAGGAATTCACAATGTATATTTTGCATTTTCAAGCAAGGACATCTGCCTTGAAAGATGGCAGGCTGAATGAAAGGAGTAACCATGAACAAGAAGATAACGGCTTTGATTTGTGCAGCGGCTATGCTGCTTGTTTCCGGCTGTTCCGAGCAGAACGGCTCGAATGATTCACCTGTGCAGACAGAAAGCTCTGCCGACAGCGTAGACAGTGTGAGCAAAGCGGAAACAAGCGACAAACCTGACAACGAAACAATAATCGACAGCCTTAATAACGGAATAATAATCGACGAGGTAAGCGGAAATGTCTACAAAAACGAGCGTAACGCCAATCCCATTTCGCCGAGTATATTCTGCGCCGATCCCACCGCGGTGGAATATAACGGAAGGCTTTACGTTTACGGCACGAACGACCAACAGCAGTCGGAAGAGGGAACAAAGAACGACTACGCCCATATCAAATCGCTTGTGGTATTTTCCACCGATGATATGGTAAACTGGATATATCACGGCAGGATAGAGGTCGACAAAATAGCGCCGTGGATAACAAATTCATGGGCACCGTCAATTGCTTCCCGCGTTGAGGAAGACGGTCTTACGCACTTCTATCTGTACTTCTCCAACGGTGGCGGCGGTGTGGGAGTTATTACCTCCACCGACCCGGTAGGTCCGTGGTCTGACCCTCTCGGCGAACCGCTGGTTTATCAGAATATGCCGGGCCTTGAGAATTGCCCTGCGCCGTTCGATCCGGGCGTCTGCATTGATGAAAACGGCACAGGCTGGCTCTCCTTCGGCGGAGGCACACCGGCAGACGGCAACACTATGCACAGCAAGATCCCGAAGATAGCAAAGCTGGGAAAGGATATGCTTTCCTTTGACAGCGAATTTGTTTCCATTGACGCTCCCTACTTTTTTGAGGCGAGCGAGCTGAACTATATCGACGGAGTATATTACTATACATACTGCACTGACTGGCAGGATCACAAGACCGGCTGGAAGGAGTACGAGGGGGTCGACGTTCCGCCCGCGTGCAGCATGGCGTATATGACCACCAAGACCCCTCTCGATGCGGATAGCTGGGAATGCAGAGGACCCTATTTCTATAATGCGGGAGAGAACGCCGACGGGGCCTCCGGACTTCGCTGGGCTAACAACCACACTCATTTCATTGAATATAAGGGCGTAAACTACATCATTCACCATACGCTTCTTCTGGAGGAGCTTATGGGAGGAAAAGCGGGCTTCCGCAGTATGATGGCAGACTATCTGCCCATGGACAAGGCGACGGGCGATATCCCCATAACTGCGGCAAGCAAGAAGGGCGTAGCGCAGATAAAGCTGGTAGACCCCTATACCTATAACAGCGGCGCGCTGATGTTCACCAGTGCGGATATCGGATACGACAAGGTAACGGATCCTGCCGCAAAAAGCACTGCCGACGGCGCGTGGATATATGTAAGAGGAGCGGACTTCGGCTACGGGGCATCAGAGTTTATCGCCGAGGTCAAGGGCAAGGGAAGGATAGAGGTTCGTCTTGACGATATTTCCTCCGAAACCGCCGCGTTCGTCGAGTTCGACTGCGCGGATTATACCAAAATACGCTCGGACGGCTTTGCGCAGTTTGACGGAAGAAACCATAACGTTTATTTCGTATTTTCCGGCTCCGATATAGAGCTTAAGTCGTGGAAGTTTTCAAAGGGCGACGAGCAGCTTCGTCCCGAAGAGAGCATAGCCTCCACCGATATACCCTACAAGACGCTGGTATTTTCGGGACAGACCGAGCCCGGACCGAGCCCCTCTGCGATGCTCGACGTTCCGAAGAACGGGGACTATTCCATAAAATCCTCTTCTTTTGACAAGGACAGTGCCATAGTCAACCTCGGGTTTATTAATACCGATACCGATGCGAAGTATAAGGTGCTTGTGAGATCGCTGACGCTGGCAACCGAAAACGGAGAGGTTGAAATTCCCGTAAATAAGGAACTCAATCCCGCAAGCTCGATGGAAAACGGGCTTGAAAACGGCTGGGGCGGCTCCGAGGTCGGATCGCTGATTTACGGCACGGAGGAATGCGGAATATTCGCGGTGAAAACTGACATAGAATGGATAAACTATCGTCTGGCACTTAAAATAAACGGCGAAGAGACGCCGTTCACATCCATCACTTACAATGTCACCGTAAGCGGTCTTGAGCTTGACGGCTGACGTCGGCAGCAGAAAATCAGGAGACAAAAAATGAAAAGACTTGTTAGGTTCGCTGCGGCGCTGACGGCTGTATTGTCGCTGACGGCATGCACGGCGGAAGTTGGCACGGGCACCGTGACGTCGAATCTGCTACCGTGCGTCACCGCCGAGCCCGAAAAAGAGGAGGATACCACAATGCTTGATAAGGATATCATAAAATCCACGATAACTTCAACCGACGACGGCAACGGAAACTACACAAATCCCGTTATTTTCGCCGACGTGCCCGATATTGATATAATCCGCGTTGACGACGCGTTTTATATGGTTTCGACGACCATGCACCTGTCTCCGGGGTGCCCCATAATGAGATCCTACGACCTTGTAAACTGGGAAATAGTAAATTACGTTTTTGATACACTGGAGGACAGTGATAAACTTGCCTTAAGAAACGGGGAAAACAATTACGGCAAGGGTCAGTGGGCGACTACCCTCAGATATAACGACGGTGTGTATTACGCCGGCTTCACTTCCTTCTCCACCGGAAAAACTTATATCTATCATACCGACGATATAGAAAACGGGAAATGGGACAGGTTCGTGTTTGACGAGTGCTTCCATGATATGAGCCTTTTGTTCGACGACGGCAAGGTGTATCTTGTCTACGGCGGCGGACAGATATGGTACGTTGAACTGGAAAAGGATCTGAGCGCAGTCAAGCCCGGAACCAAGAGAAAACTCATCAACGACGCGGGACTTGTCAAGGGCTGCCTTGCCGAGGGTTCTCACGTCTATAAGCTGAACGGATATTACTATATTTTTATCATAACATGGCCTCCTCATGGCAGAAGAACGCAGCTTTGTTACAGAAGCAAAGCGCTCGATGGCGAGTGGGAAATGAAAGTGATAATCGACGATAATATGGGCTTCAGAAATGACGGTGCCGCACAGGGCGGTATCGTCGACGATAAGGACGGCAACTGGTATTGCTTTGTATTTCAGGATCACGGGGCGGTGGGCAGAACTCCCGTTTTGTCGACCATGACATGGGAGGACGGCTGGCCGGTCGTCGGCGTTGACGGAAAGGTGCCCAAGACCGCTAAGATTCCTTTTGCGGGTCACGAGAAAAAGAGCGTCGTCACAAGCGACGAATTTATCAACTCACAGATAGTGAGATCCTATCACAGCTTTGCCGACACGCCCGAGGAAGCGGGCGAGAGCGATTATAACGGCTCTAACCTCGCGTTGGAATGGCAATGGAACCACAATCCCGACAACCGCCTCTGGTCGCTCACCGAGAGGAAAGGCTATCTTAGGCTGAGAACGGGCGATGTCTGCGGCACTGTTGCCAATGCGAGAAACACCCTTACGCAGCGAACCTTCGGACCGGAATGCGGCGCATATATAAAGCTCGACGTTTCGGAAATGAAAGAGGGCGATGTTGCGGGGTTTGCCGCCTTCGCGGAAAAATACGGTTATGTCGCCGTAAAAATCGAGGACGGGAAAAAATATATCGTAACGGTTTGGTATGACGATAACGACAACGTTGAACAGGAATTTGAAACAGAAAGTGTCGAAATAGCGGAAAACGAAGTGTATCTGCGGGTCGACTGCGATTTCAAAAACGCGGCGGACAAGGCGTATTTCTATTACAGCCTCGACGGCGATAACTGGACGAAAATAGGAAACACGCTGCAAATGAATTATTACGGTCTGCATTTTATGGGATACCGTTACGCGATATTCAATTTCCCGACAAAGCAGTCGGGAGGTTATGTTGACGTGGACTTTTTCAGGGTGGAAAACAAGCTGCTCAAATAAACTGATAGATTCAATGCGTTTCAGCCGCGCAGGGGGTCAGACCTTGTGCGGCTTTTTCTTTTTCGGGCTGCTGTTTTTTCTTCTTTCGGGAGGAAAGAGTTTTTTCCATTGAAAAAAAGCGGCTTTGTGTTATAATTTAAGTACAGTACTGCGGCAGAAACTGCAATACTGCTAAGAAGGAGCAAAAGTAAAGTCAAAATTTAAGCCGCATTAAACAAAGAATACGGCTGCAAAAACCGCCCACCTCATAATGGGGCGGGTGGTTCATATTCAGTTAAATTGTTGCAACCATTCGTTAATTTCATCTTTTGAGGCTCCGCCGCCAAACCTCTTACCGCTTTCCCATTCGAGCGCTTTCATATTATCCTCCTCTGTCGGCTCAGATAGAGTAATACTTTTGGGCGGAGTGCTTTTCTCGGCTCTCGGGATTTACAACGGCGAGAAGTTCTTCCCGGGTTATACTATCTCTATTGATGAGGTTAAGGTAAACGGCGAAGTCCGTGAGCTATCCGGCAAGGAATATACCTGTTCCGACGACGGTAACTGCACGAGAGTAAACCTCTATAACCAGTGGGTAACATCTATCCCCGATGACTGCAGACACGCCGATGGCGACAAATCCGATCTGTCTGCGACTGTTCTTTCCGTCAAAGACAATGAGATACTTTCGACGCTGGAAATAACATTCACTTATTCAGCGCCATAAATCAGATTACCTGTGATATTCAAAATCTAAACCGACGGATTCCACCAGCACAGTGATCCGTCGATTTATGTGTAAAGGCATTGGAGGAACCATTATGAATTATACAAAATCAGTTGAAAAATGGGGCGTTTTCGAGTTTTGCTCCGAGGGAACCACCGCTGGCAACCCATTCCTGGAACGCAGTATCACTGCGCTATTTGAAAGCGATTCCGAGCGCAAAACCGTAAATGGTTTTTACGATGGGAACGGAATATACAAAGTAAGATTCATGCCATCGTTTGAGGAAGAATACCATTTTACGGTCTGCGGGAATTTTTCTGACAGTAAATACGAAGGAACTTTTTCTGTCACGCCGCCGTCGGAAAATAATCACGGCTGCGTAAAGGTACATAACAAATATCATTTTCAGTATTCCGACGGAACACCTTATTATCCTGTCGGCACGACCTGTTATGTATGGAATCTGCAAAGCAATGACCTTATCGCACAAACTCTTGAAACTCTGAGAAATTCCCCGTTCAACAAGATACGTTTCTGCATATTTCCTAAAAGCTACTGCTACAATTCACGTGAGCCGCGCTCCTATCCATACGAGGGTACTCCGGTTGACGGAAGTGCTATCACAGAGGACAATGTGTGGGGCTACACTCCGGATTCAAAGGGCAACAACTGGGATTTTGAGAGGTTTAACCCCAAGCATTTTCAGCATATTGAATACTGTATCAGCGAACTTCAAAAGCTGGGTATTGAGGCAGATATTATCCTCTTTCACCCGTATGACCGCTGGGGCTTCTCAACAATGACACCGGAGTACAACGAACTTTATCTGAAATACACAGCGGCAAGGTTTTCGGCTTTCAGAAATGTATGGTGGGCATTTGCTAATGAATATGACCTGATAAAAAACAAGAGCATTGAGGACTGGGAACGATATGCGCAGATAATCGTAGAAAGCGACCCGTATGATCACCTGCGATCAATACATAACGGTAATCAGTTTTACGATCATACAAAGTCATGGATAACGCACTGCAGCATTCAGCGTTCTCCGGAGGGAACATCCGAGTGGAGAAAAAGCTATGGCAAACCGATAGTAATTGATGAAATGCTATACGAGGGAAATATTCAGTATGCGTGGGGCAATATTTCGCCGCAAGAGCTTGTTCGGAGGTTCTGGGAAGCACTTTGCCGCGGCGGCTACGGTGGTCATGGCGAAACCTATATAGACGATATGGCGGTATGGTGGTCTCATGGCGGAGAGCTTAAAGGTGACAGCCCGGAAAGAATAGCTTTTATGCGAAAAATACTTGAGGAAGCTCCGGACGGCGGATTGCGACCCAAAAACATGGAATGGGACGAGCTATGTGTGGTTCCGGAAGATGAAAATCTAACTGATGAAACCGGTTATCACCTGTTTTATCACGGGATTTCACGTCCGGGATTCAGATATTATCATATTGATGATAATAATATATACACCGTCGACATTATAGGCACATGGAACATGACGGTTGAGAATGTCGGAAGTTTTAAGGGACGTTTCAGAATTGATTTGCCCACAAGAGAGTATCTTGCGGTTAGAATTAAGAAAGCTGAGAATGGGATAAAATAATGTTCGCCCCGATATGTTTGGTTCTGAAAAAAGAACTGTGTAAATGCGAATAATCACGAAAAATACAGAGTAACATACGCAATCCTAATGTCAAGCACACAAAACACATCGTCCGGCAAAGGAAAATATCTGCAATACGTCAAAGTATTATCTAACAGACCGCAACGTAACACGGAAAACAAAACTGTACTCTGCGGGTATACTTGCTTAGAGGACGATATTTTCGGTGAAGTGGAGAGTTTGCTATGTATGAGTTATTCAAAGAAGCCGTGCTTGCTTCAGGACTTGATGTTCTAAATCGAACCTTGGATGTTACGGAGGATGACTACTGTCGAATTAAGAGTGCCTTTTTGCCGGTGGCAAGTTATGAGCTATTCATTTCAAAAGCAGCAGATGGGCTGCGGTCAGGTGCTGGAATTGATCGTTGCATAACACACTGTGTTTTTAATCACAAAAAGGAAACACTTAATCAGTTTAAATCTGATGAGGTGACCTATTATTCTACAATTCTGGCGTGTTCAGACTTGGTCAAAGCTGTAGCTTGCAGACGGGACATAAATTTAAGCCCACTCGGTGAACTTCAGTATGAAAACGATCTGTACGCCGACAGCATATATCAAAGGCTGATTGACGGGCTTCGAAACAGTGAATGCGAATATGGACATACCACCTAAAAAAGTGGACATATCTACATACCAATCGTTAAAAGGTTTAGCCGGAGGAAATCAAACTGGCTCTGCTGTGACAGTTTTTCTGTCACCGCAGAGCCTTCTTTCGTTAAATTGTATCGATAAATCCCATTAAATAAAGACTTTCGGATAAAGAAAACGGACACCAATCAAGATACGCATTGTATCAAAATCGGTGTCCTGTTATGCGTCTGCCGGGAATAAAAGATCGGGTGTTGCCATAATGTTATCCTCTTTTCGTGAAGTGTTGCCTGATAATTCGATTGTATCTGCTGTTTCCATTCTATCACAGGTAATAAATTGTGTCAAGGATTATGCAAAAAGAGTGTCACTGTTCATTTCGGAACGCATCACTTTAACAACATTCTCAAGGGTTTCTTCGTAATGGAGTGCATCGAAGTTTCGCCTTTTTCCGCTTGGTGTGTAAAAATCTTTACCGTTCCATATGCCACTCTTTTCTTCAGCACCTTTAAACAGATTGTCAATCCATTTTTTATACTCAGACTGATTAATGCTGTTGCGAATAGCTTTGTTTGTTGCTTCATCATCAACAGTTTCTGTAACTTTGATGCCTTTGTTGTTTTTGTATCTAAGTGCCTTTGTCAATAGCATTGTGAAAGTGCCTGTTTTTAAATCTGCTATCTTTGCTTCGGCTTCTTCAGCACTCATTCCAGTGCTTTTGTAATATTTCTTGAACGCTTCGATAACCTCATCGTGATACTTGTTAAAGAACTCTTTTTTTACAGACAAAGGGTTTTCGCCATTCTTTGCTGCTATTTCTTCTATTCTATTTTCAAACGTTGAGAGCAGTTGCTTCGACAAGGCAATTTCTTGCTCGTTAAGTGTCTGTTCTTCTTCTCTCTTAACAACATTGCCGATAACATCTTCGCCGTGATCGAGCCTGTATATCTGCATCATGCCGACATCATCATATAATTTATCGAGCATTTTCTGCTCACCGCCATTGTTCTTGCCATCTTTGCTGTTGAGAGCATCTTCAAGTGTAACGGCATAGCGATACATACCCCTGACTTTTTCTCCGTGCTTTTCGTATAAATCATAGTATTTTCTTCGTGCCTTGTCTGCTATTTTCTCGTTGACTTTATAATCTATGTCGGGATAAGTAGGTGTCCACGCATCACCACCGTAAACCTTGTTTCTTTTATCAGCTTTCGGATCAATCGTTGATTTGTCAAAAACAAACGAACACTCACCATATTCTGCGTGACCCATATCAGATTTTATAACCGCTATAGACGGCATCGGGAAACCGCCGAGATTTAATGACTTGACGAGTTTATCTGTATAGATATTATGTACAGCTATGAGATTGCCTTTTTCTTCTACGGGTTCGGAGAGGGAGAATTTTGTGTCTGTATCTTTTAAATATTGCGAAACATTAAGACTATATACGCCGTTTTTGTATCTCAGTGGTAAATCAAAATGTACCTCTCCGTCAAATACATCATTGACCTCTAAAACGGTTGACGGGATTTTCAATGTAATTACTGTATCGCCATAGTCGCTCGCATATACGTTATCCTCTGAGCTAAAGAACAAAGCATCCTCTTTCGCTATCATTATTCCGGTTTTCCGTATCTTTTCAGCGGCATCTGCGTTTGTTCTGTGGTATACTGTCACATTACCATTTGTATCAACCTTTGCATTTTTGTCATAAATGCTCAATAATTCTAATAAATCTTCGTTTACTTTGATACCTTGTTTTATTTTGTATCCGTAAATATCATTAATATTTTCGACATATCTGTCGTTTTCGGAGATTGAGAATTTATTGCTATTTTCCTTGACAGTTTCGGGAATTTGTGATATATTGTTATTAGAAGCAGATTTGTTTACCGTATCTACGCTTAATTGCGGTGCGGTCATTGAAGGCAAGTCTGCTTCTTTTATTATTGTTACTTCGTGTAAATAGAATTTACTATTTTTTTCGTAGCAGGATAAGATTTTACTATAACGCCCATAATAGCGTCTGCATTATCTATTTTTCCTCTTGCCGCTATTATATATCTATCCACACTTGTTTTCTCGTAGTTAGGCGTGTATGTTATAATATTTCCGTTTTCTATTACTGCTTTAATCGCTTTAACTGCTGACAACTTAGTTTTGCCATATCCATGAGCAATTGTGCTTTTTGCCCCTGATTTGACCAATTCTATTAAGCCAAAATCGTTCCTATAAGCAATGTTTTTTTGTTCGTCAAACACACTTAAAACATAATCAGATTTGTGTTTATAGGTTTCGACTGCCGAATCATATTCAACATCAAATACCTCTTCTTTTGAGATTTTATCTATGTTGTCTTTAATAGCACCAACAACAACCTTTGTTTCCAGCTTTTCACCAATAGACATTTTCACACCGTTACTCTGTGTATCGGTGTTTTCTTTTGCGTTCGAGATCTCAGCATGATTATCAACCGCCACTTTTAAGCCTTCCTCCCACAGATTCTTTATCTCCTCAAGAGCCTTCGCATCTTCGGAGAGCTTGCCTGCGATAAGATGGTTTACATCACCGCTCTTAACGTGCTGTAGGTATACTCAACAAAATTTTTGAAACAAAACGGTCAGAAAACGGTCAGTAAAAAAATAAACCGCATAACAATGCGGTTTGAAAGGATTATGGTCGAGGTGACAGGACTCGAACCTGCGGCATCCTGCTCCCAAAGCAGGCGCGCTACCACCTGCGCTACACCTCGATATTTTTATATCAACTTTTTTCTTGTATCTCTGTTTTCTTCCTGCTTTGTCCGCCCTCTTGCGGTTCCCGTAATCTCTTCGGCTCAATAATGAGCCTCGACATTCCGACCGCTGCGCCTAAAAACGCTCGCTTTTTCTGCCACCGACAGCGCTCACGTTTTTTGCCCAAAGCAGGCGCGCTACCACCTGCGCTACACCTCGATACTGCAATTATCTGAATACAGCTTAAATATTATAGCATAATAAATTCCTCTTGTCAACTGCTTCAATTTGATTTTCATTTATGATTGTTGGGTTATCAATAAGGCGTAATCACACCTCGCCACACCAAATCTCTAAAAAGAAACCCCCCTCAATCGCAATGACAGAGGGGATTTACGCATGGCTGGGATAGCGGGATTTGAACCCACGAGTGACGGAGTCAAAGTCCGTTGCCTTACCGCTTGGCTATATCCCAGTATAAACAAATGCCGCCGGCACTATAAGCCAGCGCAGGCGGCATTCGTTCTTAATAAATATGGGGTGGGAGATGGGACTCGAACCCACGATCTTCGGGACCACAATCCGACGCGTTAACCAGCTACGCTACACCCACCATAAATGGCACGCCACACAGGATTCGAACCTGTGACCTACCGCTTAGAAGGCGGTTGCTCTATCCAGCTGAGCTAGTGGCGCATGGTCTGCATTTTCATATTTATCAAAATAAATAAGTTTTCACTTTCGTGAAAACTATGGAGCGGGTGATGGGAATCGAACCCACACAACCAGCTTGGAAGGCTGGGATTCTAGCCATTGAACTACACCCGCATATTCATTAACTGCTTTAAAAGCACGCATCTCATTGACGCTTGTATATTATAACACAATAAAAATGAAATGTCAAGACTTTTTTGAAAATTTTTTGATTTTCTTCTACAGCTTAAAATTGTCGCCATTTCGTGACAATAAACGTCCCGTAAAGCAGATACATATTTTATTATTTGCCTCACATCATATCCATCCCTGCCGTTTTAGCAAGGATGGACATGACGTTATCGGCATTTAAGTTTCATCGCTTATCAGACTCTAAAGCCCCTTGGCATCCTTCAGCGTGATACCGTTTTCACCGAGTGCGATCTTATGGTCAAGACCTACGAACTTGCCGTTTTCCTGCCACAGAACTTCCTTTACAAATGCGTACTTTTCTTCGTCCCACGTTGAAAAATCATCAAGCACAAGTCCGCCCGTATCGCCCGAGTTTGCATTGTAGCACCAGAATGTGTGGTTAAGATGGTTCTCGCTTATCAGACGGCGCATACAGGTCATCCACTTAAGATTAGGCTCCTTCATAAATCCGCCCCATTCCCCTATAAGAAGCGGTGCGGTATTGTTCTTATAGATGAAGAACCAGTTGTCCTGCCAGCAGTCACGCATAAGGCTGTCAAAATCATAGTCGCCCTCAAACCACGGCTGCAGATAAACCGTAGGACCGTAGTCGTGCGGAGAATACACCAGCTTGTTCTGATATTTTCCGAGATTGACAGGAAAATCCTTTACGCCCCTGAGATTACCGCCCCACCAGTTGAAATAGTAATCATCGTCATTTGTCGAGATGAAATCCTTGTTGCTCTTAATATCTGTCGGATATATCTCGGTACCCTCTACCATTATAAGCACATTCGGATTCTTGGCAAGTATTCTTGATGCGGCAGTTTCGGCAACATATTTCCAGTTGTTAGCCGAATCGGAATCGTTCCATATCGCCGCTTTATCCGCTTCATAAGGCTTGCCGTGCGGCTCGTTCTTGAGATCGTACGCTATTATCGTATCATTATCCTTATAACGTTCCGCCATCCACTCAAGCGCCTTGTAATAATCCTCTGCGCTTACCTTGTCGGTATACCAGAGATTCACCGTATGCCCTGAGGCATTGGTTTCTGCGGAATGAATGTCCGGCATAACCTTAATACCGTTCTCCTCCGCCAGCTTCAGAAAATAATCGAATATCTGAAGGCTGTTCATACTGTTAAGCTCTGTGTTATAGGCATTGTTGTAGTTTGCCTTGGGATATTCTCCCGCCGCCCACGAATTTATAAGCTCAGCCGACATCGGCACACGGATAAGGTTGAATCCGTGATCGGCAATAGCCTTTACGGACGACTTAAGCTCACTGTTCCATAAGCCGTCGAATGTATTCGTGCCGGTATTATATCCAAACCAGTTCACACCTGTAAGCCACACCTGCTTACCGTCTTTATCAAGGATTTTGTTTCCGTCCGTATGAAGCCAGTCGTCACCTTGTTCGCCGTCCTTGCTCCTTTCAAGCAGTGCGTCAACATCTGCTTCGGAAGTGCCATTACCGTTTGCGTTCTGATTATTCTGATTATTCTGATTATTCTGATTTACATTTCCCGCTTTAACAACGCACTGCGTTTTGTTAAGCTCTGCCCTGTTTATTTTCAGTTCTTTGTCCGTATTCAGATTACAGCCGATAACCACAGTGGAGCCGGGCTGAATATCCCCGTTATATTCGGCATTTGTCACAGTTACCGTATTTCCGTCTTGGCTGTATGTGCCGTTCCAGCCCTCACAGCCTTTAAGACCGTCTATTTCAACGACCAGCTCCCAGCCCGAAATTCCGCTGTTTGTATTGTTGGTGATACCAAACTGAACTCCGTAATTCAGATTGCCGTCGTCGCCCCACGAATCATCTACGGAATATTGCAGGACAATGCCGTCTTCCGTTACAGCACCCTGCGAGCTGTCTGTCGAAGTATCGCTCTGCGTGCTTTGGGATAATGATGAGCTTTCGCTGTTATCTGCGGATGTTCCGCTCTGTGATGATGACGATTCATCGACGGTTTTTCCTCCCACAAGAATCACTGCGAGCGTTACCGAAAGCCCTATTATCACCGCCGCCATAGCCGCTATAATTACGATAAGCCATTTAGGCACTGCCGTCTTAACGCCGTCTTTTGCCGCTTCGGTCGTGCTTTCATTCTCAGCCGATATTTCAGGGCTGTTCTGCTCCGGATTTTCTTCCGTTTGCGAAACATTTGTGTTCTTTTCTTCCATGATATATTCCCCCTTTCAGATATTTATTCCGTTACGAAAATCTCGTATTCTCCGCCTTCAATTATATCCGACAATCCGTAAACCACACTGCTCAGCACATATTCCCCGTCATTGATATATATTTCTATCAGATTGCTGTCGACATAGATTTCGAGCCTGTTCCCCTCTTTCACAACAGGTGTTTTTGCAATAAGTCTGTAATTTTTATCATTTATAAAAACCGCTGTACGATCAGTTATGATAATATCATCTTCACGGCGGATGATATAACCGCCGATATTTATGCTCTCCCCGTTGTTTATCGCTGTTTTCAGCATATATCCCGATTTATGCGAGGGCTTGCCGCTCTTTTTTGAAAAGGCTTTTCTTATGTTCGGGTGAGGCGAAAAATATATGTGATTATTTCTTATGTCAACCACACGAGGTATACACATCATACCTATGCGTTTATTCTCATTATCACCTACCGCTTCGGGCATTCTCGCCCACGCAATAACTACACGTCTGCCGTTTTCGTCCGTATTGCTCTGCGGCGCATACAGGTCTATGCCGTAATCAAACATACTGTATTCATCGCTCATAGTCATTTTACAGCTTTTTTCGTCAAAATCCGCAAAACAGCATATCGCCGCTGAATCATACGTCATATTATCATTAAGTATTCCGATGGGTGAAAAGATTACTACGCCTTTACCGTTAACTTCAAAATAATCCGGGCATTCCCAGATACAGCCGAATCCTCTTTTTTCGCAATAATTCACATATTCCCAGTTTTCGAGATTTTCGCTTTTGAAAAACAGGAATCTTCCGTTGTTGTCATAGGTGCTTCCTACTATCATATACCACGCATCACTGCCACGCCATACCTTAGGATCTCTGGTGTCGGATTCCGAGCCTGAAGTGCTGTCACGCAAAGGTTGAATTATCGTAGTTTTCGCATTGAAATTATCAAAGGTATATCCGTCTTGCGAAATAATCTTCATCTGTGACGCTATAAAGCCGTAATTCAGTGCGCAGTTGATATTTTCGGGATCTTCTTCACGATAATTTATTCCGGTATAAAAAATGTGCATTTTCCCGTCATGCTCGACCGCACTACCCGAGAAGCATCCGCTCCTGTCATTTTTCTTGGTAGGATAAAGAGCTATCCCCTTATGCTCCCATGTAACAAGATCGTCACTTACAGCGTGTCCCCAGTGCATTCTGCCCCATACCGGCGCATAGGGAAAATGCTGATAGAACAAATGGTACTTACCTTTATAATATATAAATCCGTTGGGATCGTTTATCCAGTTTGACGGTGATTTCAGATGTATCTTATCCACAAAAAACTCCTTTTCTCATTCGTAAACAAATTTTTCTTACCGTATATCGTCCGATATAACAATTCGCAGAGCCTGCGACAGCTCTGCGAAAGCATTATTGCCTGCTTTATTTTTTAGTAGCGGCATCCTGATTGTCTTTTTTCAGATGCACATCAAGCTGATTATAGGGTATCTCGATACCATTCCGGTCGAACTGCTCCTTGACCGCTTCGTTAAGGTCAAAGTATACCGTCCAGTAGTCCTCAGCCTTTACCCACGGATAACAGGTTATTCTTACAGCGCTCTCAGCAAGTTCGGTTATCCTGATTTTCGGCTCAGGCTCTTTAAGTATAAGCTCGTGAGCGTCTGTGATGCTTTTGAGGACTTCCATCGCCTTTCTGAAATCGGTGTTGTAAGAAATCGTATATACCATGTCCACACGCCTTATTCCAAGCGTTGTATAGTTGGTGACCTTCTTTGATGTTATCTGCCCGTTGGGATAGAAGATAGCTTTATTATCGTATGAATGAAGTTCAGTGTACCACATATTGATCGCTTCGACCGTACCCTCGACATCATCGACCTTGATGTAATCTCCTATTTTGAACGGCTTTGTGAGCATTATGCTGAATCCGCCCGCTATATTTGAAAGGCTGTCCTGAAGTGCAAGTCCGATGGCAACTCCTGCCGTACCTATCACAGCTATTATAGAAGTCATCGGAACGCCGAGAACGGCGAGAACAATAGTAGCAAGCAGCGCATAAAGCAGTATTCTGACCAATGAATAAATAAAGCGTGAAACAGTCTTGTCGATAACATCGTGTTTCATACCCCTGCTCATCATTTTCAGCACGAGTTTGGCAATAACCATTCCGACAACCAGTATTATCGCCGCCGCAATCAGCGTAGGCAGATATCCTACAAAAGCGTTTATCATCTGATTGAAAAACGTTTCTGCTTCTTTTATCTGCTCCTGCGCATTCTCAAGCGGATCGGTAGACGTACCGACCGCCTGTGAAAGCAATGAAATATTCAAGAAAACATCTCCGTTCCGATTTTAATCCGCAGTATCCTCTGCCCTCTCGGTTACCTGTATAGATACCTTGTATTCTCCTGTAACCCAGCTTCTGACCTTGGTTCCACGCAACGTGAATTCCGCAGTCACATCTTTAAGCCCTGCGGTAAGCGTAGTTCCCATAAGGTCAACCGTCGCATAAATATCCTTTGACGCAAGCGCCGCTATTTCATCTGCCGGACCCGTAACATTGACGCTGAGTTCGTTTGTAAGAACATCGACATCGAAATTGTCCGGTGCATTTATAATACGGATATTATCCTTCTGGACAGTATAGCTGAGGAACGTGTAATTCTCCGCATCCTCAAAGGAAACCATAGCGGAGGTGTTTCCGCTGATATTCTTATATCCTTCGGGTAAAGCTATCGGAAGCGTCAGCTTCTGCAAATACTTGGTCGTAAGCTGACTGAGATCTATCGTTCCTATCTCGAACTTCTCCTGTGAATCAAGCGAATCGTCGGGTGAAGAAACAGTGAGCGATTCAGGATAGATGCTGTATTTAAGACTGCTTAAATCAAAGTTTGACGGAACATTTGTAAACTGTACCGTAAGAGGCAGAGTTTTCTGCTTATACAGCGTTATATTCACGGTGTAGCTCTCGTTGTCGTATTTTATATCGGGATTTTCGATTATATCTCCGTTACTGCCAAGCAGAACAATCTGACCTTTTGAAGAAACCGACTCTGAGGTTTCGCCAGCAAATACAGAACGTATCTCGACCGATTTCACTGCGTCTATTGCGGTGCTGTCGCCCGTAAGCGTTATAGTCGAAGGCTCAGCGGTAACGCTGTCTATCTTCATACCCGCCGTAGCTGTAACTCCTTCAGCCACAGCCTTCATACTTCCGTCGGAAATGCTGAACGTTTTTGATACCGTCTTTTCGACCTTGAGTTTAACGCTCAGACCCTCATCGTCAACCGTACAGCTGTTTTCCTTTACCGGTGTTACGTTAACCTTTACCTTATATTCACCCGGCGCCGTGACAGCCGACAGATCCGCACTGGCTGTGAAGTCGTTTGCGGTAAGGTTTCCTACCTCGTATCTTTTGCCTGTTACCTGCACGGTAATCTTATCAACATAACTGTTCGTTACGGAAAGCGCATTTTCCGTCATATATTCCGTAGCCTTGACTTCAACCGGAATATCGCTGACGTGAGTTGTGACATCGGGGAATATCTGCATTGAAATTGCAAACCACACAATAACGGCAATCACAAGTGCGAATATGATAGTTTTTAAATTCTTGACAAAGTTCTGAAAAAAGTTCTTTATCCATTCCTTCATTATTTATCCGCCCCCTGTTCTTTTTTCGCATCGGGTGCGTTTTTCTTTTTTTTCTTTGACGCTTTATCTTTCAGTTTCTTGCTTTCGGGTTTTTCCGGAACAAGTTTCTGTGTAAGGAGTTTGCGAAGCGTATCCTTGTTGTAAAAGCGTGTAAGACTTCCGTTTTCGGCTATAGATATAGTACCGGTTTCTTCCGAAACAACAACTATCACCGCATCTGAAACCTCGCTCATACCGATAGCCGCTCTGTGACGGGAGCCGAGAGCCTTTGAAATCAGTTCTTCCTTCTGAGGCTTAGGCAGGAAACATCCTGCGGCATATACCTTGCTGTCACGGATTATCACCGCACCGTCGTGCAGCGGTGTGTTCGGGAAAAATATATTACCGAAAAGTTCAGGGCTTGGCGTTGCGTTGATTATCGTACCGGTGTCTATCTGCTCACCGAGCTTTGTTTCACGCTCGAATACGATAAGTGCGCCCGTAGCGGTCTGCGAAAGCTGTTCGCAAGCCGTACAGACAGCCTCTATACAGTTATGTATGTCGGCGGTCGCCGCATCCGTCTTACTTTCAAAATTAAGAGCCAGCTTTTTCACCTTTGTGGTTCGTCCCATTTTTTCAAGCACACGGCGAAGCTCAGGCTGGAATACAATAAGTATAGCGATAATTCCGACATTGAGGAAGGTTTCTATTATAACCTTCATCGCCTTCAGCTGAAACTGGTTTACGACAAAGAAAAGTATAGCAAGCAGAATTATACCTTTGATAAGCTGCTCCGCCCGTGTTTCCTTGATGATTTTAATGCCTTTATATATGAGATAGGCAAGAAGGAGAATATCAAGATAATCAACAAGTCCCATTGTTGCAAAAACACTCTGTATATTCTCCCAGATATCCTTTAAATACTGGATCAATTTTTCTGCTCCGTTCCTAAAACTGCTGTTGCAGCGAATTTCATAGTAAGTTTATATATAATATTGTATCATTAAACGGCGATTATTTCAAGGAGGAGCGGGAAATTTTTTCTTACTTTTCACAAAGATTATCGAAACAGCAGATATCCGCTCGCAGCGGCACAGCCGTCTTCACCGCACAGATAGCGGAAATACGCCTGTCATATCTTATACAGAGTATATTTTTCGTTGCCGGCGGAAAACATTCTTACAAAGACAGTTATATCGGGTTAGCTTAAGCTGACTCAAAAAATTGTACAGGAAACTAAAAAATTCTGAAAATTTTCACTTTTAGAGGTTTACATTCCGGAACGATTATGATATAATACTAAGTTGAAAGCATACGTCTTGGTATGACTGTATGCAAAAACAAAGGAGGACGATTCCCATGGGAAGACAAAAACTTACTATGGACGGTAACAACGCCGCAGGTCACGTGTCTTATGCGTTTACTGACGTTGCAGCGATTTACCCCATTACACCATCTTCAGTAATGGCTGAAGTAACAGATTCCTGGTCAACAGCCGGAAGAAAGAACATTTTCGGACAGGAAGTAAAGGTAGTAGAAATGCAGTCAGAAGCCGGCGCAGCAGGCGCAGTTCACGGCTCTCTCGCAGCAGGTGCATGTACTACAACTTACACAGCATCACAGGGCTTACTGCTCATGATCCCCAATATGTATAAAATTGCAGGTGAATTACTGCCCAGCGTTATTCATGTTTCCGCTCGTGCTCTTGCAACACACGCACTTTCTATTTTCGGTGATCACAGCGATATCTACGCTTGCCGTCAGACAGGCTATGCTATGCTCTGCTCCACTAACCCTCAGGAAGTTATGGATCTCGGTGCTGTAGCTCACCTTTCAACATACGAGGCAAGAGTTCCTTTCCTTCACTTCTTCGACGGTTTCAGAACATCACACGAGATCCAGAAGATTGAAGTATGGGACTATGAAACACTCGACAAGATGCTCGACCACGAAGCTGTAGACGCTTTCAGAAACAGAGCTCTCAATCCCGAGAAGCCCGTTCTGCACGGCACAGCTCAGAACCCCGACATCTTCTTCCAGGCAAGAGAAGCAAGCAACAAGTACTATGAAGCTACACCCGCTATCGTACAGAAGTACATGGACAAGGTAAACGCTGAGATCGGTACAGATTACAAGCTGTTCAACTACTACGGTGCTCCCGATGCTGAGCAGGTAATCATTGCTATGGAGCTCTGTTTGCGATACTATCGAAGAAACAATCGACTATATGTTAGCTCAGGGCAAGAAGGTTGGTCTTGTTAAGGTTAGACTTTACAGACCCTTCAGCGTTGACGCTTTCGTATCTGCTATTCCCGAAACTGTTAAGAAGATCACAGTTCTTGACAGAACAAAGGAACCCGGCGCACTCGGCGAACCCTTATACCTCGACGTTGTTGCAGCTCTCAAGCAGGCAGGCAAGTTCCAGGATGTACCCGTATTCACAGGTCGTTACGGTCTTGGTTCTAAGGATACTAACCCCGCTCAGATCATTGCAGTATACAACAACACAGAAAAGCCCAGATTCACAATCGGTATCGAGGATGACGTTACAGGCCTTTCACTGCCCATCGGTGAGAACCCCAACACAACTCCCGAAGGTACAACCTGCTGTAAGTTCTGGGGTCTTGGTTCAGACGGTACTGTCGGTGCTAACAAGAACTCTATCAAGATCATCGGTGACCACACAGATATGTATGCTCAGGCATACTTCGCATACGACTCAAAGAAGTCAGGCGGTGTTACGATTTCTCACCTTCGTTTCGGTAAGTCGCCTATCAAGTCAACTTACTTTGTAAACAAGGCTAACTTCGTAGCTTGCCACAACCCCTCATACATCGACAAGTACGATATGGTTGAGGACGTTGTACCCGGCGGTTCATTCCTGCTCAACTGCCAGTGGACAGTTGACGAGCTTGACGAGAAGCTCCCCGCTCCCGTTAAGGCATACATCGCTAAGAACAACATCAACTTCTACATCATCAACGCTATCAAGGTAGCTAAGGATATCGGTCTTGGCAACAAGACAAATACTGTATTACAGTCTGCATTCTTCTCAATCGCTAACATCATCCCTGCTGAAGATGCTATCGAATATATGAAGAAGGCTGCTTACAAGTCATTTGCTAAGAAGGGTGACGACATTGTTAAAATGAACTACGCCGCAATCGAAAAGGGCGCAGGCGAGGTTATCAAGGTTGACGTTCCTGCATCTTGGGCTGACGCTGAGGGTACACTTCCCGTTCACACAGCTACAGGTGACAGAAAGGATCTCGTTGATTTCGTTAACAATATCCTTATCCCCGTTAACGCTCAGAGAGGCGACAAGCTCCCCGTATCTACATTCGTAGGCATGGCTGACGGTACATTCCCCCAGGGCTCTGCAGCTTATGAGAAGCGTGGTATCGCAGTAGATGTTCCCGAGTGGATTCCCGAGAACTGTATCGAATGTAACCAGTGTTCATTTGTTTGTCCTCACGCAGTTATCCGTCCCGTAATTCTTTCCGAAGAAGAAGCTGCTAAGGCTCCTGCAGGTGCAAAGATTAAGGACGCTATGGGTCTTCCCGGCATGAAGTTCGCTATGGTAACTTCTGTTCTCGACTGCACAGGCTGCGGCGTTTGCGCACAGGTTTGCCCCTCTAAGAACAAGGCACTCGTTATGAAGTCACTTGATTCTCAGATGAACGAACAGCCCATGTTCGACTACGCTGTTAAGGAAGTAGCCGACAAGCCCGAGGTTCACGAGAAGTTCAAGGAAACAACAGTTAAGGGTTCACAGTTCAAGCAGCCCCTGCTCGAATTCTCAGGCGCTTGCGCAGGCTGTGGTGAAACTCCTTACGCTAAGCTCATCACACAGCTCTTCGGCGACAGAATGTACATTGCCAACGCTACAGGCTGTTCATCGATTTGGGGCGGCTCTGCTCCCTCAACTCCTTATACAGTAAATAAGGAAGGCAAGGGTCCCGCTTGGGGCAACTCACTGTTCGAGGATAATGCTGAGTACGGTCTCGGTATGTTCATCGCTCAGGATACATTAAGACACAGAGCACAGGGTCAGTTAAAGGCAATTGCTGAAAAGACTGAAAACGCTGACGTTAAGGCTAAGATCGACACATACTTCGAAACAGCTAACGACGGTAAGGCAAACGCTGCTGCTACAAAGGATCTCGTTGCTGCTCTTGAAGCTCTTGATTGCGACTGCGCTGAAAAGAAAGCAGTTCTCAAGGCTAAGAACTACCTCGCTAAGAAGTCCAACTGGATATTCGGCGGCGACGGCTGGGCATACGATATCGGTTACGGCGGTGTTGACCACGTTCTCGCATCAGGCAAGAATGTAAATGTATTCGTATTCGATACAGAAGTTTACTCCAACACAGGCGGACAGGCTTCAAAGGCTACAAACATCGGTGCAGTTGCACAGTTCGCAGCAGGCGGTAAGGACGTTAAGAAGAAGGATCTCTCCGGTATCGCTATGAAGTACGGTTATGTATATGTTGCTCAGATTTCAATGGGTGCAGATATGAACCAGTGCTTAAAGGCAATCGCAGAAGCTGAAGCATATGACGGTCCTTCACTGGTTATCGCTTATGCTCCTTGTATCAACCACGGTATCAAGGGCGGCCTTACAATCGCTCAGAAGGTAGAAAAGGAAGCTGTACAGGCAGGTTACTGGCATCTGTTCAGATTCAACCCCGCTGCTCCTGCAGGAACAAATCCGTTCACTCTCGACAGCAAGGCTCCTACAGGCGATTACAAGGAATTCATGATGAGAGAAGTTCGTTACAACTCTCTTATGCGTGCTAACCCCGAAAGAGCTAACGTACTGTTCGATAAGGCTGTTGCTAACTCCAAGAAGCGTTACGAGGATCTCGTAGGCCTTGTTGAATACTACAAGAAGGAATACTGCGGCGAATAATCCGCACGAAATAATCTAAAAGCCCAAAAATTTTGAATAGTCGGAATAGAATAGGTTTTTACGCCCCTCCGGGAAAACCGGAGGGGTTATTTTTCGACTTGTATACTTTTGCTTTTAATTATTAACAAGCAGTAACTATTCAAAATTTTATCAGATTTTACTTTTTTTATATACTATTTTTAATCGGAAATTCCCCTGAAATGCCGAAATCATATCGTGATGTGAAGTTTCCCCGTCATAATCGGCGACATTCGGGAATACAATCAATATATAAAACGTACAGGCACCCACGTCTGTGCTTGATGAAAAGGAACAAGTCAGTATGGAAATATTAGAGTGGATAAACGAAAATATAGTATGGGGCATACCGGTGCTTATACTGTTCGCAGGCTCAGGGATTATCTTCACAATAAGAACCAGATGCTTGCAGGTACTGCACTTCCCTACTATAATAAAGCGTACACTCCTTACAAAACAGCCTGAGGCTGACGGAAAGAAGGTTTCGCCTTTCAGAACCCTTACCGCCGCACTCGGTGCAACAGTAGGAACAGGAAATATTATCGCAATAGGAAGCGCTATTGCTTTTGGCGGTGCAGGTGCAATATTCTGGATGTGGATCTCCGCACTTCTCGGTATGGCTACCAGTTTTGCCGAAAACTATCTCGGTGCAAAATACAGAACCGTGCAATCGGACGGTCTTACGGGCGGCGTACCTTTTGCTTACATAAAAAAAGCATTCGGCGGCAAAAAGCTCGGTGCGTTCTTTGCGGGAATGTTCGCTGTCTGCTGTATAGGTGCCAGCTTCGGCATAGGTAATATGGCTCAGGTGAATTCGGCTTCAATGGCACTTCAGAACTGTCTTGGAGTACCTCTATGGGTATCGGGAATCCTTTGTGCCGCAGTAATTGCCGCAATAGCACCCGGAGGTATCCACCGCCTTAGTAAAGTCACATCATGGGTAATTCCGATAGCCGCAGGCGGTTATCTGCTCGGCTGTTTTGCTGTAATTATAATGAACATTGAAAATGTTCCTTCTGTATTCGCACGCATTTTCACAGAAGCTTTTTCATTCAAGGCTGTAGGCGGAGGAACTGTCGGTGTTGTAATGCTCGAGGCTATGAAGTGGGGCGTAAAACGTGGCGTATTCTCAAACGAAGCCGGTCTTGGCTCCTCAGTAATGATTAATGCAAACTCAAGCGCCGACAAGCACCATACGCAAGGTATGTGGGCAATGCTTTCGGTTTTCATTGATACTATCATTATCTGCACTATGACAGCACTCTGCATTCTTTCAAGCGGTGCAGATCAGAAATCAAGCGTTGGTTTTGATATGGCGCTGATAGCATTCCAGGACGGACTCGGTGACTTTGCCGGTGCATTCCTCAGCATCGCAACATTCATCTTTGCGATAACAACCGTTACAGGCTGGTGGATATACGGCAGAAGCTGTTTCGTTTACCTTTTCACAAAGAAGTGGGTAGGCGTATATCTTGCAATTTTCATTGTTACCGCTTTCGTGGGAGCAGTGATTCAGGCGACAGTCGTATGGGACGTATCCGATCTTTTCAACGGCCTTATGGCAATACCGAACCTTCTTGCGATAATACTGCTTCGCAAGGAAGTTAAAGCTGACATTTAATTCCTTTAAAATCAGTAGATATTAAAATAGTAAAATAAAAAGCACAAAGTGTGCGTTGACTATACTTACTTTGTTTTATACAGCCGGATTCGGGAGTTTTAGATGCTGTAAAATAAAGACGGTTATATAACGCTTACTTTGTGCAATTTTTTTGCTGTTTTTGCAATTTCGCTATTGACCTATTGCAAAAAATAGTTTATAATAGTAAAAGGGGAACAAGGTACGATGAACCGTATCGGTAATTCCCTACCGAATGACTTTCATCAGCACAAGCTGATAAAATAAAGAAAAGGAGAACAATCGGTTATGACAAAGAATCAGAATGTTTTAAAGTGGGTTGAAGAAATGAAAGCCCTCACACAGCCCGACAAGGTTGTATGGATCGATGGCAGCGAGGAGCAGCTCAAGGCGCTTCGTGACGAGGCTATCGCAACAGGCGAGATGATTGAGCTCAACCAGGAAAAGCTCCCCGGCTGCTTATATCACAGAACAGCTGAAAACGACGTTGCCCGTGTAGAAGACAGAACATTCATCTGCTCAAGAGAGAAGGAGAATGCAGGTCCTACAAACAACTGGATGGATCCTAAGGAAATGTACGCTAAGCTGACAAAGCTCTATGACGGCGTTATGAAGGGTCGTACAATGTACGTTATCCCCTACTCAATGGGACCTATCGGCTCACCTATCGCTAAGGTTGGTGTTGAGCTGACAGACTCTATCTATGTTGTACTCAACATGGACATTATGACAAGAATGGGTGCACAGGCATTCAAGAACCTGCCCGATGACTCCAACGACTTCGTAAGATGCCTTCACTCAAAGGCTGACGTTGATCCCGAAAAGAGATACATCGTTCAGTTCCCTGAAGACAACACGATCTGGTCTATCAACTCAGCTTACGGCGGTAACGTACTGCTCGGCAAGAAGTGCTTCGCACTCCGTATCGCTTCTTACCAGGGTTGGAAGGAAGGCTGGATGGCTGAACATATGCTTATCCTCGGCGTTAAGAAGCCCGATGGCGACATCAAGTATATCACAGCAGCATTCCCCTCAGCTTGCGGTAAAACAAACCTCGCTATGCTTATTCCTCCCGAGGGATACAAGAAGGCAGGCTATGAAGTATTCACAGTAGGTGACGATATTGCTTGGATGAAGCAGGGTCCCGATGGCAGACTTTACGCTATCAACCCCGAGAACGGCTTCTTCGGCGTTGCTCCCGGTACAAACGCAAAGAGCAACTACAACGCACTTGCATCTACAAGAAAGAATACAATCTTCACAAACGTTGCTATCAACAATGATGATATGACAGCTTGGTGGGAAGGTCTTGACAAGAATCCTCCCGAGAATGCAACAGACTGGAAGGGCAACAAGGTTAACGGTAAGGAATACACAGCAGCAGGCAACAAGCTCGCTCATCCTAACTCACGTTTCACAGCTCCCGCTCAGAACTGCCCCTGCATTTCACCTGAGTTCAACAACCCCCAGGGTGTTCCGATCTCAGCTATCATCTTCGGCGGCAGACGTGCAGCTACAACTCCTCTGGTTTACCAGTCATTCAGCTGGCAGCACGGCACATATGTAGGCTCTGCAGTTTCTTCTGAAACAACAGCAGCTGCTACAGGTGCAGTAGGCGTACTCCGTCACGATCCTATGGCTATGAAGCCCTTCTGCGGCTACCATATGGCTGATTACTGGGCACACTGGCTTGATATGGGCAAGAAGCTCGGTGACAAGGCTCCTAAGATATTCAACGTTAACTGGTTCAAGCAGGATGAGAACGGCAACTTTATGTGGCCCGGTTTCGGCGACAACATGAGAGTTCTCGACTGGATCATCAAGAGATGTGAAGGCACAATCGACGCTGAAAAGACTCCTATCGGCTACCTTCCTAAGAAGGGTGACATCAACCTCAAGGGTATCGAGGATGAGGTTACATCAGAAGTTGAAGACAAGCTGCTCGCAGTTGACAGAGACCTCTGGAAGAAGGAAGTAGAAGAGATGAAGGAATTCTACAAGCAGTTCGGTGACAAGCTCCCCGACGGTTTAAAGCAGGAACTCGCTGATCTCGAAGCAAGACTTGGCTAATCCCATAACCGAATAAACTCCGATCCCCTGTTAAGCGATTAACAGGGGATTCTTATGCTTCATACACTCTTAGCTTGTATACCACAAGGCAAATACCGCACTGATGTTACGGCATTATATACGGCAAAACGGCACCGGAAAATTTCCGATGCCGTTTCTGTATAAAATATATTAACCCAAAATTGTCTTATTCCTTTACACCACCGAGTGAAACACCGGCGATGATGAATTTCGATAAGCAGAAATAAACGATGATAACAGGTATGATTGCTATGAAAATGAACATATAAACCTGACCCATATCAAACTTTAAGAAGTCTGCTGAACGAAGCTGTGCGATCATGATAGGCATTGTCTTCTTTGTTGATGTATCAATGATCAACGAAGGAAGGAAGTAGTTGTTCCATGATGCAACGAAGCTGAATATTGCCTGTACTGCAAGAGCAGGCTTCAGCATAGGAAGAACGATCGTGTTGAATGTTCTGAATTCGCCCGAACCGTCAATTCTTGCTGCCTCGATAATATCAATCGGAAGCGAGCTCTTCATGTACTGAATCATGAAGAAGAACACTGCAGGAGCCGCAATAGCAGGAACTATAAGAGGAATATATGTATCTCTGAGTCCCCAGTCGGTACACATACTGAAGAAACCGAGCGCAGAAACCTGTGTAGGAATCGTCATGATAAGTAATATGAAGTTAAAGATAAATTTCTTACCTTTGAAGTCATATACATGAATTGAATACGCTGTCATTGCCGAGAAATAAATTGATAATACTGCTGTACACGTTGCGATAATCAAGCTGTTGATAACACCGTTTATAACAGGTATCGTTGTGTTTGAGATCGCACTCTGGAAGTTATTGATAAATTGATTTCCCGGCAGGAACGAGAAGCCGGACATAATATCGTAATGTGAACGGCTTGCGTTAACAAGCAGGATGTAGAAGAAGAACAAACACAGGATTGAGAAGAAGATAAGAACGATATAACAGATTATTCTGTGAATAATAAGCGTAGGCTTTACCTTCATATCCGGATCTGTTCTGTTCTGCTGAAGTGCTGAGGTATGTTCAAGTACCTTTTCCTTTTTTGCCATGATACTTACTTACCTCCTTTTTTAGACTTCTTGTTGCTTCTGTCAGCAGCAAAGAAGTAGTAAACAACCAGGCTGAGTGCCGCACATACAATGAATATAATTACTGAAAGCGCACCTGCCATACCATAGTTCTTAGATGTACCGATCTGTTCGTTCAGATACATGATAAGCGTCTTGGTAGTGTTATTCGGGCCTCCCTGACCGCCGGTAAGGATCTGCGGTACATCGAACATCTGAAGACCGCCGATCAGCGAAGTGATCATAACGTATACGAGTATAGGTCTGATAAGAGGAAGAGTTATCTTCCAGAATATCTGTGAGCTGCTTGCACCGTCGATTTCAGCAGCCTCAATAACAGATTCGTTGATACCCATCATTGCCGCCATCAGCAGAATTGTCGTGTTACCGAACCACATAATGAAGTTCATGAACGCTACAAGTCCCATCGTACTGCCCGTATAGCTGAGGAATCTGAAAGCCTCGCCGCCGGTAGTGTGCTTGATAAGCTCGTTGATAGGTCCGATATCGGAGAATATTGAGAATATCAGCATTGCAAATGCAGATGCCATGATAAGGTTAGGCATATACATTACAGTTTTGAAGAATCCAAGACATCTTAAACGAAGTCTTACATTAGTAAACCAGTAAGCAAAAAGTAATGAAATGATTATCTGCGGAACAAATCCCAGTACCCACATGATAAGCGTATTCCATGTGAGTGCAAGTATATTGTTACCTGAACTCATATCAAAAATTGCCACAAAGTTATCAAATCCGACAAACTCCGGTCCTATCCAACTAAGACCCGACTTGAAGTATTTGAACATACTGTAATAGAAAGTCTGAATAAGCGGCCAAGCCTGGAAAACAAGGAAAACTAATATGAACGGGAGCATAAATATGTAGCCCCATTTTTTATATTTCCCGATTTGTCCTTTTCTGGCTTTTACCGGCGCGCTTCCTGCGTTAGCTGCCTGAGCCATAAAAACACTCCTTATAAAAATCTCAGTATATTCTCCATCTTGAGCAGTCAAGTATGTTAATAAGGCGGAAACATCCGTAATTCGCCCCATTAACATACTTGACTGCGAATTCACAGAACCCGCAGTCAAGATGAAGGTCAATATTGTTTAAGCCACAAAGCCTTTATTATGCGTTAGCGGGCTTCTTGAGCTCAGGATACTTAACAATAGCAGCCTCATAGAAGTTCTTGAGTGCTGTATCCTTATCAACAGTACCGTCGAAGTATTCCTTGAACTTAGCCTGGAATGTCTCGTTAAGACCCTGGTCGTAGACAGAAATCTTGCTCATGTCGATCTTGGGAGCTGTTTCAACGAACAGAGCGATGTGGTTCTGACCGCCTAAGAATGCTGACTTGAAGTCAGAAGCAGCGAGTTCCTTCATTGCAGCTTCGTTGTTGTAGTAGTCCTGAGTATCCTTTGTGAACTGAAGACCGAAGTCCTTGTCGCAGCAGAATGCTCTCATAACATCGCCAACTAATGTAGCGTTATCTGTGCCCTTTGCAGCAGCGAGCCAAGAACCGCCCCAGAAGTAAGCCTGAGGACCGTAGCAAACTGCCCAGTCACCGTAACCGCCGTTACCTACTTCGAGCTTACCGCCCTCTTTTTCCTTAACTGCAAGTGAGTTACCTGCAAGTGTGAAGTTGATGCCCCATGTTGAGTAGAAGAAGCCGAATACCTTACCGTCGGGACCCTGGTCAGCAGCCCAAGCATCAGACCAAAGAGATGTCTTGTTGTTGTAACCCTTGTCTGTGTATGTCTTAGTCTGGTCAACCCACTTCATGATGTTGGCGTCAACGATGATTTCCTTGTTTTCGTTAACCCAAGGAGCAGCAACGTTGTTTGAGAAGGTTCTGTATGCATCATCATAACCTGAGAGCATCTTGTAACCCTTATCAGCAGCCTTAGCAGCTACTTCGTCAAACTTTGTCCAGTCAGCGAGAGCTTCCTGTACCTTCGCGGGATCATCTGTGCCGAGAACGTCCTTAGCAATTGAACGTCTGTAAGCATACAGACCGGGAGTTGCCTGCCATGAAACACCCTTCAGTAACTTTGCATCATCCTGAGTTGTGCAAACGTCCTTTGTATACTGATACATACCTGAAAGATCTTCGTCAGTAAGACCGAGTGACTTAACATCAAGTGTGTACTCTGAGTTAACATACTTGAGAGCGTAGTCAGCTTCGAATAAGAACATATCGATCTTGTCGTCAGCAGATGCAGCTTCGTTCTTGGGAAGGTCTTCATCGAGCTTGTTCTGATAAGCATTGTCCTTGTTTTCAGTGATCTTGAAATTAACTGTAACACCCTCAGGCATCTTAGCCTTTATGTACTTATCAAAGTAATTCTTGAACTCTTCGTTCCATACAGCGATGTTAAGAGTCTTGCCTTCGCCTTCCTTAAGTGTGAACTTATCGGAAGTTCCTGCGTTGCTTGAATCATCAGTCTTGCTTGAGTCTTCAGTCTTGCTTGAGTTTTCAGTCTTGCTCGAATCTGTTGTAGAAGATCCTGCTGAGCTTGTAGCGTTGCTTGAGCAGCCTGCTACTGCGCCCAGAATTGATGCAGATGCTAATACAGCTGCTAAAATTCTTTTCTTCATTGGTAATTCCTCCAGAAGTATTCATTGTTGTGAATAGCTATCGCTTTCACTGCCTGACCTTACGGCCTCATTAAAGAGGAGCCGTAAACAATCCCCGGTAAGAACAGGCTTCCGGTTGAAGCTCCTGTGACATAACGGTATATACTGCCGTATATGTAACAATGGATAATTCACTAAAAAGACCTGTAGCTTGTCAAAAGTTTTGTTCACTTTTTCCTCGTTGACATAATCATATCACAGATTTCACAAATTTGCAAGCATTTTAAGCCCGCAATTGTGTTTTTTTACCGTAAACGATTACAAAAAATGTTTTTTTGGCACTTTTCCGTCATCATGCACAAAAATCTGTTACATTTTTGTAACAATTCGGTCGCAACTTGATTACTGATTTTCTCTATTTTCCGCTCTATAATCGGATATTCTTCCATTGTAACGTCGTGTAAACGATTTTATGCTAATTTAGTTCACAGAAAGTTTGTAAAGTAATTAATGTACATATAGCACAAAAACAAAGCGCCGCTATTGTTGAAAAAGCACAATTTAAGAGATTTTCTGCTTTAGCACTTGAATTTGTTATTAAAATAAGGTAAAATGATATAGTAACAAGTACGGAGGGAAAGCATGAGATCTATGAATAAAATACAGCTTACAACAGCTTTGATAAGCTTCGGTAAATTTTCATATATGTCTTTTTCTACGCCGTATTATAAGAATAAGTGTATTTTTTAAGCTGTGCAATTGGATTACACAGCTTTATTTATTTTCTGAAAGGATGTTCGTAAATGAAAAAAGTAGCCATAGTAATGGGCAGCGATTCCGATCTGCCTATCGTAAAAAAAGCGGCTCAGGTGCTTAAGGACTTCGGAGTTCCTACAGAGCTTCGTGTTCTCTCCGCTCACCGTTGCGCCGCAGAGGTTTCCGAGTTTGCAAGAAATGCCGAGAAGAACGGCACAGGCGTTATCATTGCCGCCGCAGGCAAAGCCGCTCACCTTGCCGGAGCTATCGCAGGTCAGACTCCCCTGCCCGTTATCGGCATCCCGATAAAAGCAAGCGCACTTGAGGGCATAGACGCACTTCTGTCTACAGTACAGATGCCTGCCGGAGTTCCCGTCGCTACAGTAGCTATTGACGGTGCGGCAAATGCGGCATTCCTCGCCGTACAGATCCTTGCGGTATCAGACGATGCCCTTATGGAAAAGATGAAGGCATACCGTGCAGCGCAGACCGCAAAGGTTCTTGAGGCTGACAAAAAAATGGAACAGGTACTTGCCGAGCTTTGATCGGTGTACTATATATAATGTAATCAATAAATACGGCACAGCCGCTGAAGAAAGGATAAACAAAATGGAAAAGAAAGAACAGCTTTACGAAGGAAAGGCAAAGAAGGTATTCGCAACCGATGATCCCGACCTTGTTATCGTATCCTATAAGGATGATGCAACAGCATTCAACGGCCTCAAGAAAGGCACTATCTCAGGTAAGGGCGTTATCAACAACAAAATGACGAACTATATGTTCGGTCTGCTTGAAAAAGCAGGTGTTCCCACTCACCTTGTTAAAGAGCTGAACGACAGAGAAACACTCGTTAAAAAGGTTTCTATCGTTCCCCTCGAAGTAATCGTAAGAAACGTAGCCGCAGGCAGCTTCTCGAAGAAGCTCGGCATCGAGGAAGGCACAAAGCTCCTCTGCCCCACGCTTGAATTCAGCTACAAGAATGACGATCTGGGCGATCCTTTCATCAACGACTACTATGCGCTTGCACTCGGTCTTGCAACAAAGGAAGAAATCGACCTTATCTCAAAGTACGCTTTCAAGGTAAATGAATTTATGCTCGACTTCTTCAAGAAGCTCAACATCGACCTTATCGACTTCAAGATTGAATTCGGTAAGACCTCAGACGGCACAATAATTCTTGCCGACGAGATTTCTCCCGACACCTGTCGTTTCTGGGACAGCACAACTCACGAGAAGCTCGACAAGGATCGTTTCCGTCGTGATATGGGCGGTGTTGAGGACGCTTACGTTGAAATAATGAAGCGTCTTATGGGCAAATAATCACAACAATTGAAAAGAATCTAACAGGAAAAGGCAGGATAATATATGGGTGGATTTTTCGGTGCGGCGTCAAACAACGACTGCATAACCGATGTTTTCTTCGGAACAGACTATCACTCCCACCTCGGAACACGCAGAGGCGGTATGACCGCATACAGCCCCGACAGAGGCTTTCAGCGTGCTAGCCACAGTATTGAAAACTCACCGTTCAGAACAAAGTTTGAACAGGACGCTACGGATATGAGGGGAAAGCTGTGTATCGGCTGTATCAGCGATACCGACCCTCAGCCTCTGCTGGTGCGTTCAAAGCTCGGTATTTATTCGATATGCAGTGTCGGCATAATCAGAAACGCCGAACAGCTTTCAACCGAGCTGCTCGAGAGCGGCTGCGCAAACTTTGAAACAATGAGCAGCGGCAGTATAAACTCCGGCTCGCTCATCGGTGCGCTTATCGCACAGAAGGACAACTTTACAGAAGGCATACGATATGCTCAAAGCAAGATTAACGGTACAATGTCCCTTATCATTCTTACAAAGGACGGAATTATCGCCGCAAGGGATCAGTACGGCAGACTTCCTATAATTGTAGGAAAAAGGAGCGACGGATACTGCGTATCCCTTGAATCATTCGCATTCCAGAAGCTCGGCTACAGCACATATAAAGAGCTTCGTCCCGGCGAAATAGATATGATAACTGCGGACGGCTGTGAAGTGCTGAGTGACGGCGATGAAAGCAAAATGCATATATGCTCGTTCATGTGGACATATTACGGCTATCCGAATGCGGTATATGAGGGTGTGACCGTTGAAACGATGCGTACACGCAACGGCGAGATTATGGCGGAGAACGATATAAAGAACGGCAAGCTGCCCGATGTTGACTATGTATGCGGTATTCCGGATTCGGGCGTACCTCACGCAATAGGCTACGCAAACAGGAGCGGTATCCCGTTCGCACGTCCTTTTATCAAGTACACTCCCACATGGCCCAGAAGCTTTATGCCTACCAACCAGACAATGAGAAATCAGGTAGCTAAAATGAAGCTGATTCCGGTCCACGAGCTTATTGAGGGTAAAAAACTGCTGTTCGTTGACGACAGCATAGTAAGAGGAACTCAGATGAGAGAAACAGTAGAGTTCCTTTATGAGAACGGTGCTAAGGAAGTACACATGCGCAGCGCCTGTCCTCCGATAATGTACGGTTGTAAGTATCTCAACTTCTCCCGCAGCACATCGGAGATGGAGCTGATTGCAAGACAGATAATTGATGAGGCCGAGGGTGCAGATGGTATCAGATTTATCGACGAGTACAGTGACACCAACACAGAGCGTGGAAAGAAACTGCGTGACGAAATATGCCGCAGACTAAAGCTGACATCGCTTGAATTCCAGTCGCTTGACGGAACTGTACGGGCAATAGGCAAGCCACAGTGTGAGCTTTGCACTTATTGCTGGAACGGAAAGGAATGACTCCATTGACAAGCGGTTTGCATGAAGAATGCGGCGTGTTCGGTGTTTTCGCAAAAGAAAAGACCAACGTTGCCGCAACAACATATTACGGATTATTCGCATTACAGCACAGAGGACAGGAAAGCTGCGGCATCGTTGTAAATGATGACGGCGTTTTCAACTCCTACAAGGACACGGGTCTTGTGAACGATGTGTTCACTCCCGAACGCCTTGACGGACTGGGACAGGGCAATATGGCGGTAGGTCATGTACGTTACGGCACGACCGGAGCAAATGCACGTCTTAATGCCCAGCCTATTCTGGTAAATCATTATAAAGGAAGAATGGCTCTCGCCCATAACGGAAACCTTGTAAACACTTACGAGTTACGTCACGAGCTTGAAAAACAAGGCTCTATCTTCCATACGACAAGCGACACAGAAGTTATAAGCTACCTTGTAACAAAGGAACGGCTTGAAGCTCCGTCTATAGAAGAAGCTCTCAACCGTGCGATGAATAAGATAAACGGCGCATATTCGCTTGTTATCATGTCGCCTGCAAAGCTGATTGCCGCCCGTGACGAGAACGGCTTCAGACCGCTCTGCTACGGCATAACAAACGAGGGAACATATATAGTTGCCTCCGAAAGTTGCGCTCTTGACTCGGTCGGTGCTAAGTTTGTAAGAGATCTGCTCCCCGGCGAGATTGTTGTATTCGATGAAAACGGAGTACGCTCCATAAAAGATCATTGCGGCAAGCGTCCGCATACTTTGTGCGTTTTTGAATATATCTACTTTGCACGTCCCGACTCGGTCATAGAGGGTGCATCGGTTCACGAGGCAAGACTTCGTGCAGGCGCATTCTTAGCGCTTGAGCATCCCGTGCAGGCGGATATAGTAATCGGTGTTCCCGATTCCGGTATAGATGCCGCCATAGGATATTCTCACCAGTCGGGTATTCCCTACGGCATCGGCTTCATCAAGAACAAATACATCGGCAGAACCTTTATCTCTCCCGGTCAATCGTCAAGAGAAGATAAGGTGCGTATAAAGCTGAACGCTGTTGCCAGCGTCGTAAAAGGCAAACGTGTCGTTCTTATAGACGATTCTATAGTAAGAGGCACCACAAGCGGCAGGATTGTAAAATTACTGCGTGATGCGGGAGCCACCGAGGTTCATATGAGAGTATCCGCTCCCCCGTTCCTCAATCCCTGCTACTACGGTACCGACATAGATTCGAGAGAACACCTTATCGCTTGTCATCATTCGATAAAAGAAATCAGCGACATAATAGGCACAGATTCGCTCGGCTATCTGAGCGTGGAAAACGCAAAGAAGCTTGCGGTACACGCAAACGGTTGTGAATGCGGTTATTGCACCGCTTGTTTCAGCGGAGAATACCCCACGAATATTCCCACGGAAATGCACAAGGATAAATTCGACAGAAAAATCAGCGAAAGCAAAGAAAAAACCACCACATAAGGACATCAGTCCCCAAACGGAAGGAATTATTATTATGAAGAACAGTTTTTCAGAAAGCTATAAAGCAGCAGGCGTTGACGTTACCGCAGGCTACGAAGGTGTTCGTCTGATGAAAAAGGACGTTGAACGCACCAATATCCCCGGTGTGCTTACAGGCATAGGCGGATTCGGCGGTCTGTTCCAGCTTGATATTGCAGATATGAAAGAACCCGTACTCGTTTCGGGTACAGACGGTGTCGGCACAAAGCTCAAGCTCGCAATGCTGATGGACAAGCACGATACGATCGGTATAGATGCGGTCGCTATGTGCGTAAACGACATAATCTGCTGCGGTGCAAAGCCTCTTTATTTCCTTGACTATATTGCTATAGGCAAGAACGTACCCGAAAAGGTAGCCGCTATAGTAAAGGGCGTTGCTGACGGCTGTGTACAGTCAGGCTGTGCGCTTATAGGCGGCGAAACCGCTGAGCATCCCGGAATGATGCCCGAAGACGAATATGACATCGCAGGCTATTCAACAGGTGTCGTTGAAAAGTCTAAGATAATCGACAACAGCACCGTAAAGGAAGGCGACATCATAATCGGCCTTGCTTCCACAGGTGTTCATTCAAACGGCTTCTCTCTTGTAAGAAAGGTGTTCAACATAAACAGCAAGGAAGTTCTCGATGAAGTCCTCCCCACAGGAAAAACTCTCGGTGAAACGCTCCTTACACCTACAAAGATATATGTAAAGCCCATTTTGGAGCTTATCTCAAAGAAGAACGTAAAGGCTATCTCACATATCACAGGCGGCGGCTTTAACGAGAACGTACCGCGTTCACTCCCCGACGGCTTCACAGCAAAGATTACAAAGCACAGCTACGAAGTGCCTTATATCTTCAAGCACTTACAGGAAGTCGGAAACATCTCCGAACACGATATGTACAATACTTTCAATATGGGTATCGGTATGACCGTTGTAGTTGACAAGGACGATGCCGATGAAGCTGTACAGATACTCAGAAATGCAGGCGTTGAAAGCTACTGCATCGGTGAAATAATCAAGGGTGACGAGGGCATCATAATTGAGTAATATGAAAAATATCGTTGTACTTGTATCGGGCGGCGGAACTAACCTGCAGGCGCTTATTGATGCCGAAAAGTCCGAAGGACTCGGCGGAGGTAAAATCACCTGCGTTATTGCGTCAAAGCCCGATGCCTACGCACTGACAAGAGCCGCAGATAACGGCATCAAGACAAGAGTTCTCGCAAGACGTGACTATGCCGATGTTGCCGCTTACAGCAAGGCTATGGCTGACGCTTTAAAGGAAGAGCAGGCTGACCTTGTTATCTATGCAGGCTTTATGACAATACTTGACGAGCAGGTATGCGATGCGTTCAGGTATAAGATGATAAACGTTCACCCTGCCCTTATCCCCTCTTTCTGCGGAAAGGGCTACTACGGACTTCACGTTCACGAGGAAGCGCTTAAAAAGGGCGTAAAGGTAACAGGCGCTACCGTTCATTTTGTGACAGCGGAATGTGACGCAGGACCTATCATTCTGCAAAAGGCAGTTGAGGTCAGAAACGGCGACACCCCCGAAATTCTTCAGAAACGTGTTATGGAGCAGGCTGAGTGGAAGATTCTTCCCCGTGCCGCACGTCTTTTCTGCGAGGGAAAGATAACCGTAAAAGACGGCATAACCGTTATCGACGATTGAACCTTATGTCCGCATTCTCCCGACTAAACGGGATTTTGAGGACGTTATAACAAGTTATATTCAGAAAACTGCGTGTTCCACGCAAAACCGCAACAGGAGGCTATATGGAAGTTGTAACACTTGAAAAAGAGCTTAACTCTCTTGCTTATCACGGCAGAGGCATCGTGATAGGAAAATCCGCAGACGGCACAAAAGCGGTAATCGCCTACTTTATTATGGGCAGAAGCGAAAACAGCCGTAACAGAATTTTTGTAGAGGACGGCGAGGGCATCAGAACACAGGCTTTCGATGAAAGCAAGATGGAAGATCCCCACCTCATCATTTATGCACCCGTAAGAGTTCTCGGCAACAAGACGATAGTTACAAACGGCGACCAGACCGACACTATCTATGAGCTTATGGACAAGCAGATGACATTCGAGCAGGCTCTCAGAACAAGAGAATTTGAAGATGACAAGCCCAACTACACACCGAGAATTTCCGGTATAGTCCACCTTGACAACGGCGATATGAATTTCGCAATGTCTATCTTAAAGAGCGCAGACGGCGACGGCTCATCATGTCAGAGATACACCTACGCTTACAGCAATCCCTTAAACGGCAAGGGCAAGTTCATTCACACCTACAAGTGTGACGGCAACCCCCTGCCAAGCTACGAAGGCGAACCCAAGACAGTTGTTATCCCCGATATGGATATAGACACGTTCACATCAATGGTATGGGAAAATCTCAATGCAGACAACAAGGTTTCACTCTTTACACGTTATATCGACATTGCCACAGGCAAGTACGAATCACGCATAATCAATAAAAACAAGTAAGCGAAAGGAACTTTACTACAATGAACGAACTTCAGTTAAAGTACGGCTGCAACCCCAATCAGAAGCCGTCAAGAATATTCATGGCAAACGGAAATTCACTTCCTATCGAAGTGCTTAACGGCAAGCCCGGTTATATAAACTTTATGGATGCCTTCAACGGCTGGCAGCTTGTAAGTGAGCTTAAGAAGGCTACAGGTCTTCCCTCCGCAACATCATTCAAGCATGTTTCACCCGCAGGTGCCGCTGTAGGACTTCCCCTCACAGACACGCTCAGGAAGATATACTGGGTAGACGATCTCGGCGAGCTGTCACCCCTTGCCTGCGCTTATGCAAGAGCAAGAGGTGCCGACAGAATGTCATCATACGGCGACTTCATCGCTCTGTCGGACAAGTGCGATGTTTCAACGGCAAAGATAATACAGCGTGAAGTTTCCGACGGTGTTATCGCTCCCGATTACGATCCCGAAGCGCTTGAAATTCTCAAGTCAAAGAAAAAGGGCAACTACAATATAATCAAGATCGACCCCGAGTACGTTCCTGAGCCTATCGAGCGTAAGCAGGTTTTCGGCGTTACTTTCGAGCAGGGCAGAAACGAGCTGGTTATTGACGATAAGCTGTTCTCAAACATTGTGACCGAGAATAAGAATATACCCGAGAGCGCAAAGATAGATCTTGCAATAGCAATGATCACATTAAAGTACACTCAGTCAAACTCCGTAGCTTATGCTTGCGGCGGTCAGGCTATCGGTATCGGTGCAGGTCAGCAGTCAAGAATCCACTGCACACGCCTTGCAGGTACAAAGGCTGACAACTGGTACTTAAGACAGTCACCTCAGGTTATGGGCTTACAGTTTGTAGATAACATAAGACGTGCCGACAGAGATAACGCTATCGACCTTTACATCGGTGAGGATTACATGGACGTTCTCGCAGACGGCGCATGGGAAAACATCTTCAAGGTAAAGCCCGCCGTATTCACGACAGAAGAAAAGAAAGCGTGGCTTGCAACAATGAAGGGTGTTTCGCTCGGCTCAGACGCATTCTTCCCCTTCGGTGACAACATTGAAAGAGCGCACAGAAGCGGTGTAGAATACATAGCACAGCCCGGCGGCTCTATCCGTGACGATAATGTTATCGACACCTGCAACAAGTACGGTATCGCAATGGCATTCACGGGAATCAGACTTTTCCACCACTGATAAGCTCAGTAAACGGGCGGCACGTCCGCCCGTTATTTTTAAATTCCGATAAAGGTATCACTATGCATTTTACTTATACAGATAAAGACATCCTTGACGGCAGATTTGAATTCAGACAGAGCGGTACATTTCGGGTATTGTCACCGTTTGCCGCATTGAAAATAGCAATAGCGTGTATCTTTGAATTGATGTTCGTCCTGTATTCATTAAATATATTGTTGAATGGAGGAGCAATATCTGACAATACCTCAATTATAATAATAAAAATTGCTCTTGCCGTAATTCTGCCGATACTGCCGATATGGTATATACGGATAGTTTCAGATGGCGAGCAACAGTACAGCTACTACGCCGATGAACGTCTTATGCGTATAGCGAACAAACGCCATACCTATATTTTCAGATACACGGACGTTGAGAGCGTAACCTACAAGCCTATGACTTTGTTCAGAAAACAAAAAGGCTATACTGTTACTGTTACGACAAAAAATACCACGCTGTTCTTCCGTTATATCATGCCGTCAAATGCCGAATTTTTCACCATAGAGTCCACACCGTTCTATATTCTTCAACATCCGCCGATAAAAGCGGAAGAAAGGAAAGACCGATGAAAAAAGCACTATTATTGATTTGCGCCGCATCAATTCTCGTAGGAATGTGCGGTTGCTCCAAAACGATCAAAAACCCGCTTGGCATAAATCCGGATAGCCGTACCACATCATCAACAACCCCCGTTCCCCAGACAGTGACACCGCAGACTACCGCAGTAACTACTGCGGCAACATCAACGCAAACTACAAAAGCGGAAACAACGACCGCAAAGCCCGAAACCTCGAACACGTCAATTACCGACAAGTCCGAAACGAAAAAACCGTCCCCTGCCCCTGCTCAGTATACCCCCGTTGGAAGTCCGACCAAGTATAAAATAAACAAATTTTCTCTGATGTACGATGACGGAGTATACTTCAATACCGGCGTCAGCGAATATGAAGAAGATAAAAACGAGCTTTATCTTGTACATTATTCCGATGACGGCGAGATCACATCCAATATCGTTGCTATGTGCAGCGATGAGGACGAAGATACAAAGGGCAGAACGGTAGCCGAGATCGGCGAGGAATTCATGAGTTATTATGTCGTTGGCGATAATGTCGATTCATCGACCAAGAGCATGGTTAAAATCGGCAACACCGACGCATTTTACTCAACTGTAAAATCCTCGGACGGAGATAATTCCGTTGCCGCAACACAGCACATATATTTTGCCCGTCACGGCAATAAAGTGTACACATTGATTGCTCTGCACCTTGACAATAACGAAGAAGCAGTCACAAAGGCGCTTGAATACACGCTCGGGTCAATGTCATTTGACAATTCGGTAAACACATGACAGCAGAATTAAAGTCATTATCTGCGTCATTGACCGCTCCGAAGCTGCCCGATAATCTTTTTACGGTAACGGATATTGATGCCGAGCTTTCAAAAGTGCGTGATGACGAATCGGATTTTATTGCGGCGGATTTTTCGAGGCTGATATGCGCCGAAACCGATTTTTCGGCCATATGTTTCAGAAACTGCCTGTTTCACGGATGCCGCTTTACAGCCTGCGATTTTTCCGGATGCACTTTTATAGATTGCGTTTTCAAGGGCTGTGATATTTCAAACAGCGATTTTTCCGAAAGCTATTTCAAAGCCTGTTCGTTCACCTCCTGTAAGGCTGTCGGGACGGCTTTCAAATACTCGTTTTATAAAAACGTCAGCTTTGACGGGGGCAGCTTTGAGTTGTCGGATTTTCAGCGTTCAAAGCTGCAATCGGTAGCTGTGACAGATACCGACTTCTCCTCCGCTCTGTTTTCTTCGTGTGAGATAAAACAGACGGAGCTTAAAAACGTTACGCTGGCAAGGTCTGTGTTTTTCGGCACAAAGCTTGCAGGGCTTGACTTCACCTCCTGTAATATCGAAGGTCTTACCGTTTCCGATACGGGAGCGGAGCTAAAAGGCGCAAAGGTCGATGTGTGGCAGGCGGCAATGTTCGCAAAGCTGCTTGGCCTTATCATCGAATAATGAATAAATCAAAAGAAAGAAAGGTATTTTTAACATGAACGTACTTGTAATAGGCGGAGGCGGCAGAGAACACGCCATAATAACAGCCCTTGCAAAATCTAAGAAGGTAGACAAGCTGTATGCCGCACCCGGCAACGGCGGTATCTCGAAATATGCCGAGTGCTTTAATGTAAAGGCAACCGATATTGACGGCTGTGTTGAACTTGCAAAGAAGCTCAGACCCGACTATGTATTCGTAGCCCCCCGACGATCCGCTGGTTATGGGTATGGTGGACAAGCTAAACGCAGAGGGCTTCAAGACCTTCGGACCGAGAGCAAATGCCGCTATTCTTGAGGGCAGTAAGGTTTTCTCGAAGGCTCTGATGAAGAAGTACAACATTCCCACTGCGGCTTATGAAACCTTCACGGACGCAGATGAGGCTATAGCATATATCAAAAAGCAGAACAGCTTCCCTGCCGTTATCAAGTGTGACGGTCTTGCACTCGGCAAGGGCGTTATAATCGCAAAGGACGAGCAGGAGGCAGAAAACGCAGTACGTTCAATGCTCCTTGACGGAAAATTCGGCAAATCCGGCAGTGAAATAGTTGTCGAAGAATTTATGACAGGTCCCGAAGTAACCGTTCTTGCGTTCACAGACGGAAAGACAGTAAAGCCTATGATAAGTTCTATGGATCACAAGCGTGCTTATGACAACGATGAGGGTCTTAACACGGGCGGAATGGGTACGATTGCGCCCAACCCCCTCTACACCCCCGACAAACAGCAGGAATGTATGGAAAAGATATTCCTGCCTACTATAAAGGCTATGGCGGCTGAGGGCAGACCGTTCAAGGGTTGCCTTTACTTCGGTCTTATGCTGACCCCGAACGGTGCAAAGGTAATTGAATACAACTGCCGCTTCGGTGATCCCGAAACACAGGTGGTTCTCCCCTTGCTTGAAACGGATATTATGGATATAATCGAAGCTGTATGGGAAGAAAAACTCGATGCACTTGATATAAAGTGGAGCGATAAATCGTGCGCCTGCGTTGTAATGGCAAGCGGCGGCTACCCTGAAAAGTATGAAACAGGCAAGGTGATAAGCGGACTTGACGAAAACGGTCAGTGCGAGGGTGCATTCGTTTACCACGCAGGCACAAAACTGGAGGACGGAAAGTTCCTTACGGCAGGAGGACGTGTTCTCGGCATTACCGCTTACGGCGATACATTAAAGGAAGCGCTCGACACAGCTTATAAGGCAGTGGATACGATCAGCTTTGAAAAGGCACATTACCGCCACGATATAGGAAAAAAAGCTCTTTCCGCTTTAAAATAATTCCCGAAAACACTTGCATTTCATTTCCTTTTATGTTATAATAGCATTTGCGTGTTAGAATAATTTTGGGTTTGTACGACAAACAGATCTCGGACTTACCCGTATTCCTATAAGGAGGACATATAAATGGGAATATTAGAAATAATCAGTGCTATTGTTCTGATTGTTGCCTGTGTTTTCATCGTACTCGTGGTACTTATGCAGGATACAAAGCAGGGTATGTCGCAGACGATCACAGGCGGTAGTGCAGACAACTATTATCAGAGAAATTCAGGCCGTTCAAACGAGGCTAAGCTGAACAGACTTACAAAGATTGCCGCAGTTATTTTTTTCTTTGTTGTGGCTCTCGTTGTTAACTTCGTCGTTATGTACAGCGGTAACTTCAGCAAGTCGGATAATTCTTCGACAACAAGCTCCGCAACATCATCTGTAACATCTTCCGTTACAAGTGACGATTCCTCAGCTTCATCGGCATCTTCCGATGCTTCATCGACAGATTCTTCCGCTTCTTCAACTGACGCTTCTTCTGCTGATTCCTCAGTAGCCGAATCCTCATCTGAAACAAGCACAGAAACATCTGCAGAATAATTAATGCTTTTAAAAGCTGTCGCACTGCGGCAGCTTTTTTTGTATATGCCTGATTGTTCCGGCAACGTTCGCCGGATATAAGTAAATGCTGAGCTTTAGATTTCGCATAAAATCTCATACGCTCTAAGGCTGTTCTAAGCTAACCGCACTATAATATCAATATCATAAAGGACGGTGATATTATGAAGCTCCTGTTTGCAGAAGATGAGGTCAGTATGGCTGAGGCTGTGACCGACATTCTGACCTATCATAATTATACGGTAGACACGGTTTATGACGGTGCCGACGCTCTTGATTACGCAAGAGCCGAGCAGTATGACGGGATAATTCTTGATATAATGATGCCGAAAAAGAGCGGCTTGGAGGTGCTTAAAACACTAAGGAGCGAGGGGAACACCACTCCCATTCTCCTGCTTACCGCAAAGGCTGAGGTCGAGGACAGGATAGCGGGGCTTGATATGGGTGCAGACGATTACCTTCCGAAGCCGTTTGTAATGGGCGAGCTTCTTTCCCGTGTCAGAGCAATGCTCCGCAGGAAAGACAGGTTTACACCCGATATAATGACATTCGGCAATGTGTCGCTCAATCTCAGCAGCTGCGAGCTTAAAGGACCGTTGCAGTCTATTGTCCTGCCCAAGATAGAATACAAGCTGATGGAGCTTCTTATGCTCAACAAGGGCATCTATCTTTCCACTGAGGATATTCTCGTAAAGGTCTGGGGCTATGAGAGCGATGCAGAGAGCGGCGCAGTATGGGTATATATATCCTATGTAAGAAAACGTCTTGCCGCTATCGGTGCGGATATTGAAATCCGAGCCAAGCGCAGTGTTGGCTATACTCTTGCAAAGATCGGGGATGCTGACTGATGGTAAAACAGCTGCAGAAAAAGTTTATCATATCCGCTATGCTGGCGGTAACAATTCTGCTTGTCGTGCTTATCGGCGGAATAAACGTTTTCAATTATCTCACTACAAGCAACGATAACGACAGGCTTATGGAGATGCTCTGCTACAGCTTTGAAACCTCAACAAAGTGGAACGCAGATACAACCGACGCATCCGGCAATCAGAATAATCCCGATTTTCCGCCGCAAGACAATGGGACTAAACCGCCCGACGATAAAAAGAACAACGGCTTTGGCAGGCACGATAAAAACGCAGTGGAATCTGCACGCTATGCCGCCGTTGCGATTGACAAAAACGGCAATATCATAAGGACGGATGTAACTCATATATCCTCGCTTACCGAGGACGAAGCGACCGCTATTACCGAAGCGCTTAAAAATACCGCTTCGGGAACAGGCACATACAGCGGCTTTCTGTACAGGATAAGCGAAACTAAGCGTGCAGAAGGCAAGGTTATCATCCTGCTTGACAACGGTATGCAGATAAGTTCCTTCTTTACCGTACTGTTTATATCGGTCGGTGCAGGAATATTCGGCTGGCTTATGATGCTGCTGCTCGTAATTCTTCTTTCCCGCAAAACTATCGCCCCTGTTGCACGAAGCATCGAAAAGCAAAAGCAGTTTGTCACAAACGCAGGTCACGAAATTAAGACGCCGCTTGCCATTATCCTTGCCAATACAGATGCAATGGAGCTTCACAACGGCGAAAACAAGTGGAGCAAGAATATCCGTGCGCAGACGCTCAGACTCAGCGGACTTATGCGGAATCTGCTGATGCTTGCCAAAATGGATGAAAGCTCAACAAAGCTCCCGATGTGCGAATTCGATATAAGCACTGCGGCAGAAGATACCGTCGGCGCATTTATAGAGCCTGCCGCCCTCAAAGGCATAATGATTGAACAGAACATAAAAAAAGGCATCAGGCTCAGCGGCAACCGTGACAGTATAGTACAGCTTATGACGGTACTGCTTGACAATGCGGTCAAATATACCGAAAGCGGAGGTGTCATAAGAGCTGAGCTTTACGGCAGCGAAAAGAACATAACACTCAGCATCGCCAACACCTGCGAGCCTATTGACCACCCCGAAAAGCTGTTCGACCGCTTTTACCGGGGCGACAGTGCAAGAACGCAGAAAAATGGCGGCTACGGCATAGGCTTATCGGTAGCGCAAGCAATAGCCGAACTTCACAAAGGCTCGATAACCGCTGAAAATGTATCTGCCTCCGCTTCAGAATCCCGCACCGACACCACAAATAAACAAAACACCAATATGCTTATGTTCACGGTTAAAATATAAAACAACGGTTTGCAGGCGGCTGAATCAAGTCAGCCATCTGCAAACCGTTTTATCTTTAAAGCGTCCGATGTATCCCTTACAGCAATCGACCGCATCATGAAGATGCTTCTCCGCCCGTTATAAATCCAACAATTCCCGTTTTGCCTATTCGTAATCGGTTTCCGCAATCAATTCCGACTATCCGAATTTGACTATCCGGATTCTTTGCAACGCATTTAAACTCAATCAAGTATCTCAATAGAACTTATCTCATGCTCTTTGTAATAATAACCGTTTGTAAGCCCTATTGTTGCTACGCCTTCGTCGCTATCATCTTCGCTTTCGTATAGAATAGCCGTTTCGATATGAACTGCGCCGTTTGTTTCCGTCAGCTTGACTTTGTGAAACAAAGCATCATACAGTGTTAATGAATCAACCATTATTTTTTATTTCATTTCAGTGGTGCCGCAGGTACAAGATGTGTTCCGTTTTTTGAGTAATGTATCGTTCCCCACCATTTTACCGCCCTTCAAATTTACGCTATCATTAAGCGCAAAACTCTCATATACTATTTTTCAGGCTCAAACCCATCATCAAGATAGCACCTGTAGTGAACACTATAATCATATCTGATTACCGGATTTTTCCTCAATCCGAACTTAGCCTTTATATCGTCAATCAACGAGGCATCTATATTAGGATTCATATATATTATAGGTTTCCCTTTGTTAGAAAGCTCAACTCTGCCTCTTGGATAATAATTATATGGTTTGTTGCAGCCTTTCGGCTTGACATCCGCCCATAGTCGTTTATGATTATAAGTCGCTCCCGATTTAGCCAGCCCGTTGTATGTATCTACAGTTCCAAACGGATAAGCAAACAACTCATCCTCTATCACCCAGAAAACTCCTGTGGAAGATTCTTCAGAAACGCCGTTGACACACACCGACTCTTGAATATATCGTTTCATAAACCGCTCCATAAACCCACTTAATAACACCTTTAGCACATCACATTTTACTACCCTATAAATTTACACTACGAGTTCAAATAAAAATTATTTCAAATCGTACTTTTTAGTACATCACAAGTGTTGTGAATATTAACTCACCTTCGGGTGAGTTTTTTATTTACCCAAATAATCAATCGGTATGCTTATTTATATATAGTATCATATCACAACTGATGACAGATTTCAACATATTTTTTAAATAATTGACAAATAACTTTTCTGATTGATAAAAATTTTGTCAAATTTGTTGAATACTACTTGTTATATATTAATATATCATACCACAGTGGATGTCCCATAAACAGTACATTTTAACAACTAAATGTAACCGCTTCCGAAAAGCAGATATTTCCATTACGGCAAACTTTCGTTTCATCAGATTTGTTCTGCTCTTTTTATCGCATCGCAACGAAAACAATAGCAAAAGTGCCGTAACGAAAAGCAAAGCCCTCATCACAGCACCAAACAGTCGGCTTTCTAAACCGACAGCGTCATAATTGCAACATCATAATGTTCTGCTTTCCAAGAATTCCCCTTACTGTTGCCGAAAACATTGTCCTTTACAGCTTCTTCAAAACTGCCTGTCGCAAGATGTTTTCCCGAACACCGCCGTTACGCACATATCTCCGTCATTTATCTGTGCGAATACCTCGCCGTTCATCTTGTGCATAAGCTGTCGGCAGATGTAAAGCCCAAGTCCGCTTCCCTTCAGGTTTTCTGCGTTTGCGCCCCTCCAGAAGCTTTCAAAGATGTGCGGCAGATCCGTATCGGGAAGCGTACAGCCGCTATTCTTCACAGCAATAAGAATACAGCCCTCCTCTTCGGAAAAGCTGATTGAAATTTCCTTGCCGTCGCCGTATTTTATGGCGTTCTCCATTATATTCTGAACCACCTCGACGCTTCGGTCAAGATCTCCGCTTATAAGGCAATCACCATATTCTCCGACGAAAAAATCAGTCTTTATGAGCGACAATTTTTCGGTATAGTAAAGCTTGATTTTTGTTACAAGCTCCGACAGATAAAACTCGCCCATTGTAACATCAAGACTTAAAAATTCCTCTCTTGAAGCAGTGATGATTTCAGCAACATATCCCTCTATTTCATCAGCTTTGGCATTGATGCTTTCGGCGATTTCAAGCTGTTTTTCCTTATCGGTATACAACCCCTTTGAGAGTGCTTTTGAATACAGCTTTATAGCCGACAAGGGAGTTTTTATGTCGTGCGACAGGGACAGCAAAAGCATTTTCTTCTCCCTTTGCAGATTTAATTCACGCTCTTTCTGCTGCTCCATATTCTCCCGGAGCATATCCACACCCCAGACAAATCGCCCGAAAAACCTGTTTTTCGCTGCCTTTACAGGTGCAGTAAGATTACCCTTTGAAAGCTCATAGGGAATATCGGTGAGTTTCTCAAACGGAGCGAGAATTTTTGCCCTTATGTAAATCATAACCGCAATGATTACCACAGACATTATGACGAGGATTACGTTCACAACAATTATTGTTTCCGCCTTATCAACACTTCCGTCAGCGGTATAATCAAAACGGTACAACTCGCCGTTTATCTCTCTGATAACATAGTCGCTGTGGAAATTGTAAAAGTCCTCGGCGTACTCGCTTACACCCGTTACATATTTGCAATCTGAAATGTCATAAGCGTTCCCGTTTTCGATTTCGTTTACAAGCCTTGAAACCTCTACAAGATATGGTCTGCCGCCGGTGCTATCATTAAGAAGTATCGCATTTGCTGTAACAAAAACCGTAATTATAACTGCCACCGCTAAGGCGAAAATTTTGTTAAATGCTTTCATATTTGTAGCCTACTCCCCATACCGTCTGTATATGCTTCGGATTTTTCGGATCGTCCTCGATTTTCTGACGAAGCCGCTTTATATGCACTGTGAGAGTCTGCTGTTCCGAAAAGCTGTCACTGCCCCAGATCTGATTAAATAGATACTTCTTTGTAAGAATCCTGCCCTTGTTTTCGATAAGCAGTACCAGTAAATCAAATTCCTTTACAGTCATTTCAATAGGTATGTCGTTTCTGCATACCGTTCTGCTCACCTTATTGACACGAATATCCCCGTCGATAAGATCATCAACAGCGTACCGACGCTTGAAAATACCTGCAATTTTTGCAAGCATTATGTCAATGTCATACGGCTTTTCAATGTAATCGTCAGCACCAAGAATAAGCCCGTTCAGCTTATCCTCCTTGTCGACCTTTGCACTTACGATAAGTATGGGCGTGTCGCTTTCTTCACGGATTTTTCTGCACACCGCAAAGCCGTCAATTCCGGGGAGCATTATGTCAAGCACAATAAGCCTTGCGCCGTATTTTTCATACAGCGACAAGGCTTTTTCACCTGTTTTGGCAACAGATACCGTGTAATTTTCCGCACGGAGAAAATCACACAGTATATCGGCAAGCTCTTCATTGTCTTCAACAATTAAAATATCGGTCATATTACCACCCTAATTCAAGTAACCGGTTATTCAGCGCACGTTCACGCTCTCTCACCTGAGAATTGCTTTCACATCTGCCGAGATTATATTCGTCCCTGATATTGCCGTCAACTATATACATAACTCTTGTGCATTTTGCCGCAACCTTAACATCGTGAGTTACAAGCATAACTGTCGTACCGTCGGCGTTTAGCTTTGCAAGCTCTTCCATAACTTCATCGGACGATGTACGGTTGAGTGCACCTGTCGGTTCGTCGGCAAAAATCATTTTCGGATTATTGATCATACTGCGGCAGATGCAGGCACGCTGAAGCTGTCCGCCCGAAACCTCGTTAATGTCGTTGTCGGCGATTTCGATAATGCCCAGCTTACGCATTAAATCCTGCCCACGCCGAACGATTTCTTTTCGTGTTTCGGTATTCTTATTCGATTGTACCGCAGGGAGTATGATATTGTCAAGTACCGTTAAGTTTTTCAGCATATACATCTGCTGAAAGATAAATCCCATTTCAAGAAGTCTTAAATCGGCAAGCTCCCTTTCACCCATTTTTGCGATATTCCTGCCACAGAACAGCACCTCGCCTGCGGTAATGCCGTCCATACCCGAAACGGCGTAGAGAAGAGTTGACTTACCCGAGCCTGACGGCCCCATAACGGCTACCATCTCGCCCTCCTCTACAGTAAAGCTGACATTTTTAAGCACATTGTTCTGGCGCTTGTTTACGATATATGTTTTGCACAGGTCTTTTACTTCTAAGATATTCATAGCGGTTTCCTTTCTTATTCTATATTGGCTGTGTCTGAGGACTTGATTTTTCTTGTGTAAAGCGAAGTGAGAAATGCACTGACGGTTGTTGTCAGAAGAATTACGAGAGGGAATAAAAGATACATTTCCGCAGGGTTTATGACATAACCGACCGCAAGCTCCATACCCATCATTTTGAAAATCGGGTCAATGCAAAGATGCGTTAACGGTAGCGCTAAAGCTTCGCCGATAATTACCGCAATAATTCCAACGAATAAAAAGCGTAATGTATGATATGCGTAAATTCTGCCGTTTCTCATTCCCACCGCTTTCATAAGAGCGATTTCGCCCTGTTCCTTTGCAATAAAGGAACGTTCCATAAGTACGGTTATGAGCGCCGATAAAACGATTGTAAGCATAACTACGAGTGATTTTACGGTGTCAAGAGTTCCGGCTACTCCCACCATATCCGCTACCGCTTCAGCGCAAGTCTTTATGTTTTCGTAATCTGGAAAAATTCTCTGAATTTCACCTATTCGCCGCTGTATTTCTTCACTGTCGGGATTATCGGTAAACTTAATCTGAGTGTTGTTACCGCCGTTTGCCTGAACGTAATTTATATATTCGTCGCTGTGCAGCCTGATACCGATGCCCTGCATATTCATTGACTGAAAGAATGCCGAAATGATATATTCCTTATCCCCGTCAACAGTTTTAATTGTAACAGTATCACCGATATTCGCATTAAGTGTTTTTGCGGAAATTCGTGTTATTGCAATTTCATTTGTGTTCTGCGGTGCGGTACCTTCGGTATATTCGTACATATCCATTGTCGTGCCTGTACCCTGATAGATTGTAATATTACTTTTCTTTTCTCCGTGAACAACAGGCAGAGAGAACATCATTTCCTGATAACATTTTGCGGGAATACCGTTTTCAGCAAGAGTTTTTTCCATATTATCAAGGTGCTTCTCCAGCTTTTCATCGCCGCCTTCCAGCATACATTCCATAACCATTTTGCTGTCAAGATATATGTCACAGTTTGCCCAGCCGAAAGTTGCGGCAAGACTGTCGCTGTTCATAGTTGAAACGGTTGCCGAAAGCATAAGCATAAGGGAAAGGCATAGGAAGAATGTGAATGTAATAATGCTGTAACGCTTTGGGCTGCTTACAATATCATTAAGAGCAAGAAAAGGTGTTGCAGGGAGCTTTGATTCAGCGAGGCTCATTACACTCTTTTTTTGGAAACGTTCTCCCGTCTGACCGTTTCGGATTGCGTCAATCGGAGTCATTTTTCTGACCTTACCCGTACAGCCATAGCAGAACGACAGAATTACCGCAATCACAAGCACTGCGCAGAGAATATTTACAAATATCGGATTTGAATTACTTACGATAATATTCTGCGATGATACGCTCATAAGCATTTCACCGAATGGGAAGCTTAATACAAGTCCGATTACTGCGCCGATTACAGAAAGCCCCAGATACTTTGCAAGGTAAAGCCCACGGATTTTGAAATTGCCTATACCTATTGCTTTCATAACGCCGATTTCACGAAATTCATCCGAAAGCGTGAAGGTGATAGTAAAACGCAGCACCACGAAAGCGACAGCAATAAAAATAACACTTACCACAATGAGCAGCCCCACAATTATCATATCAAAAATATAACAGAATTCCATAGAAGCCCTGTCAAATGTAAGAATACTGTTGTCCGCAAGAGGTTTTATCTGCTTTACAAGTGTATCAATATCAGAGGAATGTATGTAAACAAGAGAGCCGCTGTAAAACTCCTCTGCGTTTTCAGCTGAAGTCAGTGCATTATAATCCTCAACACTGATTATATAACGGGTTATAGTAAGCTGATTTGATCCGAAAAGTGCGTCCTTTATCTTGCCCTTGAATATTAACTCACAGTTGATGCCGTTCAATTCTATGGTAAGCTTATCTCCAATTTCAACGCCGATAGCGGCTGCTTTATTTTCCGTTATATATAATTCGCCCTGATTTACTTTTTCAAGGATACTGCCGTCAGAGAGAAAATAATTCATACCTATGTCGCTCTGAACTATATTCGTGCCGCCTTTGGCGGTTATGTCCTTGTCCCCGAAGATAAAATTGTCAGGTGCTAAAAACAGCACATCTTCCACAGCATAGCTGTCAACCGCTTTCGCCGAGCTTATTGTTTCATCAATGTCAACGGCAAGGTTTTTGTTCATTGTTGTCACCAGATAATCAGGTGCATTCGCCATTTCAAAATAATCATCCAGCGCCGTTGTAACCCTTAAAATGTTGTTTACGCTTGAAGATACAAACATCGTCGCAAGTATAATAAACACCAGCAGTATCATATTCATGGTTTTTTTGCTTTTAAGGTCTTTTTTCAGTATGTTTAAATACATTTCCTTGCTCCTTTTATCGTTGTGATTACATTGTAGCATAGAAATTATTAAATAATCCTTAAATCCTGTTTTATATCGGAATTTATTTTATCATATTTTGGTTGGTTGCGCAATCCGGCAACAAAACGCAATAGACAGACATTACAATTTATATAATATCCGCCTAATACGAGAGCATAATATTCACGGCTTGTTTGTCCGTGTATTTTAAGCTTTTAAAAGGCTTGATGAGCAGTGAGCGTAAACGCTCGAAATTCTTTCTCATACATCATCAAGTGATTGTTAAGCCTTTTTGCAAATATTTCTTGAATTACTAAGTTTTATATGATACAATTTATTTAAGAACCAACGCACTGCTCCTAAATCGAAATTCGGAGGTACTTACCATGATAGAGGAAGTGAATGAAAAAGATATTTGCGAATGTGTAAATGTAATCAGAGTCAGCTTTGCCACAGTTGCTGACGAGTTTGGCTTTACCGCTGAAAATGCACCTAAATTCACAGCATTCGCAACTACTGAAGAAAGATTAAAGTGGCATTTATTCGGTGAGCATAGACGTATGTATGCCTTTTGGGATAACGGGAAAATTGTTGGCTACTATTCATTGCTATTGCAGAGTAATAATGAGTGTGAGTTAAATAATTTATGTGTACTTCCGGCATACAGACACAGAAAAATCGGTCAAGAGCTATTATTTCATGCCTTTAATACTGCCAAAAAAGCAAATTGCGTAAAAATCAACATCGGAATAGTCGAGGAAAACAAAAAATTAAAAAATTGGTATGAGCAATTCGGATTTACACATACAGGAACCAAAAAATATGATTTTTTCCCTTTTACCTGTGGGTATATGGAAAAGAATTTATAATTTTTTTCATTTATAAAGCAGAATAACATAAAGGATTATGCTATAATAGTCTTGAACAAGTAGTTATTATTCCGGACAAACAGGAAATGAGAGGTTTAGAGTATGTGCTTTATATGCGACAGAATTAAAATGGTCAACAATGGTACGAATCCATACTTCGTTAAAGAATTGCAAACAGGTTATGTAGTTATTGGTGATAATCAGCATTTTAAGGGCTACACATTATTTCTTTGCAAAGAACATAAAACAGAACTGTTTCAATTAAACCATTCGAAAAAGATCAAGTTTTTAGAGGAAATGTCCATAGTCGCCGAAGCAGTTTCAAACGCTTTTGGAGCAGAAAAAATGAACTATGAATTGTTAGGCAATGGCGATACACATCTGCACTGGCACCTATTCCCAAGAAAAAGCGGAGATATAGAAAACTATGGCAACAACGGAAAAGGACCTGTTTGGTGGTATCCTATGGAAAAAATGTACAATGATAATAACCGCCCTTCAAAGACAGAATTAGAAGATATGAAAGAAAAGTTACTGATAGAATTAGAAAAACTGTTGTAATCCTACTTCAAGTTTTTATGGGATTGCAAAGCCTAAACGGGAAGCAGATATTGATGAGATTATGCCGATGGGGATTTGATTGGAAAAGTGGTTGAAAAAAGTGGAAGTGCGTGAAATAATAGATTTATAAAGGCAGCTAATCTGCCGTATAAATCGGAATTTATCTTGCTGATTTATATATAATACTGTAGGGGACGGTTTTCTGTCAAGAGTAACATGGTTTACACTTTGTGCAAGCACATGGTTTACATGTTATCAATAACAAACGAACATAAAAAATGAACTTGAAATGAGGGCGAAGTTGGCGTTTTACAAGGATATTAAGGATAAAGAGCCGATTGCTCCTATTGATGAGAAGCTGTTGGAATACCATATCAAATAATACGGAGGTAATTTCGAATGAAAATAACAAAACCCGAAATGATTATTTTTGACTATGGACATACTTTGCTTTGCGAGCCTGATTGGAATTCTGACAGAGGAAACGTCGAACTTATGAAATACATAGTGAAAAATCCAAACAATTTCACGATTGAAGACATTCAGAGTGAAGTAAATAAGATATTCGGAGAAATTGAAAGTGTAAGGAATACTCTTGGATATGACATTCCGGCAAGAGTCGGAAACCGCCTTGCATTCGAACATTTGGGCATAGAATTTTCATTGACGCCTTTGGAACACGAAATAATTTTTTGGACTGCTGCTTCACAAGGAGCAATTATGCCTTATGCAGATGAAATGATAGATTATCTTAATCAAGCAGGTATTCGTACTGCGGTAATCAGCAACAATGCGTGGTCAGGCGAAGCAATAAAGGAGCGTTTTGACAGATTACTCCCTAACAATCGGTTTGAATTTATAATATCCTCCTGTGATTATATGATAAGAAAACCCGATAAGCGTCTATTTGAAATTGCATTGATGAAATCCGGATTGACATCTGACAAGGTGTGGTATTGCGGGGATAGCTACTCAAATGATGTTGTCGGTGCAAATAACGCAGGAATTTTTCCTGTTTATTATAGCGATACAAATAATAATGCCAATGCCGACTTTGAATATTTGAGCGTAAGGGATTGGCGGGAAATGATAGAAACTTTGGGGAATTTATAATGAATGTTAGAATAATAAACACGGTTTTGTGCCGGGTTGGGTGGAGATGACTGTAAAAGCTACAAGCTTAGTTGAGAATATGAATAAATAACAACTTCCCGTTTATCGAGCAGTTTACCACAAAAGGAGCACCCCTCACGGTTGCCCCTTTTCCTATATTCCCCGAGCCGCAAGGCTCATTTTTTATGCCCTTTTTTCGAGGAGGTGAAACAGAATGTCCGAGAATTTCGGCTTAAAAATAGGTCTTGAGGGCGAAAAGGAGTTCAAGAAATTCCTCGCTGAGATAAACAATTCGTTCAAGGTTCTCGGTTCTGAAATGAAGCTTGTAGATTCCCAGTTCGACAAGAACGACAAATCCACAGAAGCCCTAACCGCTCGCAGCGAGGTTCTGAACAAGGAAATCGACAGTCAGAAGCAGAAAATCGAAACGCATCGTTCTGCTCTTGCCAATGCGGCAGAGTCTTTCGGTGAGGACGACCGCCGCACTCAAAGCCGGCAGATACAGCTGAACAATGCGCAGGCGGCTCTCAACGGCATTGATCGTAAGCTTAGTTCCAACAATTCCGCACTTGAAAAGGCAGACAAAAGCTTTGACGAGGCCGGAGATGGAACAGGATTTCTTATTCTTTCTCATTGATTTGTTGTCCTTTCTTTTCAAGCGAGTGCTTGACAATTGAAAAAAAGCGTGTATAATATAATTAAACACGTTTAATAAGGTGAGGGGATACAATGTCAGATAAAATAAAGCGTGACCTTGAAGCAACAAGAAATGCTCTTTTAAATTCAACTGCAAAACTTATGACGGATTGCAGTGAACCTTCGGAAGTTACATCTCGAGCTATTGCAAAAGAAAGCGGAGTAAATCTTGCAATGATTAATTATTGCTTTGGTTCACGAGAGGGTTTGCTTTATGAGGTGTTTCGAAAGCTTTTGTCAGATGTTCAGAAACACGATACGGAATTTATAAAGATTATGTCATCGGGAATGTCGCCTAAACAGAAGCTTACTGAATTGCATTTTAAAATGATGAGGCTTATGATTGCAAATTACAACTATTCGCAAGCAGTGACAAAATATATATTGTTCAATCGCAATGATGATTTTGGTATGGAAAGCCTACCATTTATTGTAGAACATTTTAACGGAAGAAAAACCATAGAAGATTGCAGATTGATTGCGTTTGAGCTGACAAGTATACACGAACTTTCAGTTCTACGTTATGAGACAATAAAAAGTTCCTGTAATATCGACCTCACCGATGATGAAACACTTAAATGGTATATTTGTAAGAATATAAACAGATTTTTAGATTAGGAGAAATTAATATGCCAAACAAGAAAGCACTTATAGTTGTAGATATGCAGAACGATTATCTTTGGAATAGAAGAAAAAAGATGTTTTCCTATAACACTCCCGAACTTGTAAACGCTGTCAATAGTCTTATTAGCGAGTTCAGTGAACGGGGTGATGATGTGATTTATGTTGGGCAAGTATTCCCCAATATTATCACAAATAAATGGTTTATAGGATTTTCTATAAAAGGTACATCTGGTGCTGAAATTTATCCTGATGTGGATATCGTATCTGATAATTACTTTGAAAAAAATCTGCCTAATAGTTTTACTTCGCGAAGCTTCAAAAGCTTTGTGACTACAAAAGAATATTCGGAAATCACAGTATGCGGACTTGACCTTTGCGGTTGTGCGGGAGCAACTGCAAAGGGGGCCATTAAAACAGGAATGGCTGTAAAGCTTTCAGAAGCAGCTACGGGGTGTCGCTTCGGAAAAGAAAAAGCAAATAGAATGAAAAAAGATTTGATTTCATTGGGTGTCAAAATTATTAAATAGATATAAAAGTGAGCCGTTTTAAGCCTGTGAGGGGTCATTCTTCGGCAAATCTCAAATACAACTGCAACAAGCAAAAGTTCAGCCACTTTTCTCATTCCTTTCAAAAATCCATATCATCATAGCAGCTTCATTCCCATATCGTGTTCAAAGCCTGCAAAGGTGGAGTTCATCAGCGTATATACGGAGTTTAACAGCGATGTTGTCAGGAAGCGGTCTATCCTGCTTATCTTGTCGGGGTAATTCACAAGGCTGTGCAGAACATACTGAACGTGTTCAAAGGTTATCTTTCTGTAAGCAGCTTTCGCCGTTTCCTCGGACACACGTTTTCCCTCGGATATTACAGTCCGTTCTCCGCATAGAACGTCCACCATAAAATCCTTAATTTCCTCAACCATTTTTACAACCGAATCGTCCTCATATGACATAAGGCAGTCATAGTCGATCTGCTTCTTTACCGCTTCCTCTACTGCGTTTCTGTCTATCCCGTCAATCAATCCGTCAGCTCCGGGTGAAAAATTTTGAAAGTCCGTCCGTGGCAGATTGATAGATTGATCGTAAGTATGACTCATATCAGTATTATTTATATCAATATTATTAGAGTCCGAATTTCGTACTTCAAGAAGTCTGTTTTTCGGATTTGCAGAAGTCTGATTTTCGGACTTCTTGATATCTATTTTTCCGACTTCTTGAATTCCGTTTTCCAGACTTCTTGATGTCGGCACAAGATTGGTATTCTGCTCACCTTTAACAATGAAATTCTTCACATACAAAATAGACGGCAGTCCCAGACCTCGGCGTTTCTTTTTCACAAGCCCGATTCCCGATTGATTATCAAGCTCTTTAAGAAGATTGAGAGCCTTTTCGTGACCAACATCAAGACTTTCCTCAATTTCTTCAACAGGGAAAATGATATATACCCTGTTGTGCTTATCTATCCAGTTATTTTGGCACTATAATAAATGTTGGGGAAACCAAGAGCCGAACATAAAAATAAAATTAAAAAATTTTTAAAAAAGTAGAGCATATTGGTTAAAAATCCGTTAAAATAGAAATTGCAAAACCAAATCAACGGAGGACCGATATGCTCTATAAAGATAATACAGCATTTTGACGAACCTTTTCAAGAGGAATTACTTCGAAGCCGACCTTAAGCATATCATCGGTCTGTTCCTCATCTAACTTGCGATACTCCTCATATTTTGCTAGATCGCTGGGCATTTCGAGCTTACGGCGGTGATTGTCGAGCGTGTAACCATCGCTTTTGACATCGAAATACCAGAAATCTTTTTTCTTCTCAGAAGACTTAACCTTTTTATTGACTTTGGTCGCATAAATAATATCGGTCTTCACGCCAGTATAAGGAAGAAACACACCTTGCGGCAGAGAGATGATACTCTGAAGCTGACAATGCTCTAGTAAGTACTCGCGTGTTTTTGCAAGATCTTTGCGAAATAGGAATCCTTCTGGAACAACAAGAGCCATGCGCCCATTCTCGGCAGCACTATTGATTGCCTTCATGCAATGCTGTACACAGATGCTATCACCATTTGTGTTAGGGAGATCATATAGATTTCCGTGTTTCGTTTTCTGTGAATACGGCATATTTGCGAGGACAATGTCAAATCCTCTGTGATGCAAAACGCCATTCTCCATATAGGTTTCAGTTCCATCAATGGGATTCGCTAAACTGTCAAGCATTTTGATATTGCTATGTCCATCACCAGCCAAGATCATATTCATTTTAGTGATGCGGGCTGTATTGGTGATTTCGTTTCCGTATACTGTGGACTCTCGCAAGGTTTTCATATTAGCCTCGGTTCGTGCCATATTGTTATGGATATACCGGAAACTCTCAATAAGGAAACCGCCGGTGCCGCAGAACGGGTCATATATCTTCTCGCCAATCTGTGGGTTGACCAAGCGCACCATTGTTTTTACGATATGACGAGGCGTGAAGTATTCGCCTAAATCATTCTTCGTGGAAGTGGAAGCTTTCAAGAAATATTCAAAAGCATCGCCTTTAACATCACTATCTACGTCGGTAAGCATAAGAGGATCAAGTTTATCCATAATTTCTTTCAGGATACTTGCATCTCTAATCTGCAGCGGGGTGAAAATGTCCGTATCATAGAGCGCATTCAGTTTGTCATATACGGTTTTGTTTATATACTCAATACGGGTGGAAATAGGGATCTGCTTAATACTATCCCAACTACAAGCAACATCAAATTTAGTTGGGATACCACTTTCTCGCTTAATCTGTTCGCTTTCACTGATAAGCTTTAAGAACAGAATGTTTGCGAATTCTCCGAAACGCTCAATACCGGCACGCAGACCTTCGCCACGAAGCATATTATTTGCTTCATCAAAAATTCGAATAAGTTCTTTGCGGTCATACTGAACTTTAGGGCTTACGGTATTTACTTAATAGGACGTCAAATAACGCAAAGCAAGGGCTTCGCGAATAAACTCATCAACTTCCTCACCGTTAAGAATAGGAGGCCTATTTGCTACGGTATGAAATGCTTTGCAAAACACGCCATCGGTTGCAAATACAAGAGGTGCTTCAATAACTCTAGCGTAATTTATGCCTTGTTCTAAAGCTGTGTCAATACGTGAACCTTTCTTTTTAGCTTCAATTACGATAAGAGGTTTGTCACTTTCCTTGGAATAAAGAACATAGTCAGGTCTTTTACCACCAAGTTTCTTTTTTTCAGCTTCAGTTCTGGGCTGTTCATAAAAAACATTTTGTTCCTTACCATTTAATTTCCATCCGAGATTTTCAAGGCTTCTGTCAATAAGTATTCTAGTTTCAGCTTCTAACGGCATTGTATTAGTATTCATTGCATAACCTCCTGGTTGCTTATTTTTTTAAGTTCGGAATTAGCTTTATCGGTAAGTGAATACTTTCCACGTGTACTGAGTTGAATAATATAGCCATTAGTTTTTAATTCGCTAATTATCGTATTTACTTTAGTCTTAGTAAAATGTAATATGTCAGCAATTTCCTGCTGCGATAATTTTATTACAAGCTGATTATTAACAGAAATCTGTCGACTTGCCATACATTGTAAAACCTTATATTTATCATTCATAAAGAATTCATACATTTGGAATCCCTCCAAAAACATATATCGGTATTATAATTGTACCATAGCAGTCCAAAAATGTCAATATATCAGGTGAATTTTTTGCTTTTTAAGGGTAAGAAGTTTGACGTTAAGCGTTTCGGGCAACAAAAAAGCACTGCCTGAGCAGTGCTTGAATGGCTCCCCCTGTTGGACTTGAACCAACGGCATCGTGATTAACAGTCACGCGCTCTACCGACTGAGCTAAGGAGGAATATATAAAGAAAGCACAGGAACTGTGCTTTCTTCTTTATGTCGGCATCTATCTATCTTCCCGGGCAGTCACCCGCCAAGTATTTTCGACGTAAATGAGCTTAACTACTGTGTTCGGAATGGGAACAGGTGGAACCTCATCACAATCAACACCGACTTTTAAGGGATATTCCCTCAAAATTGAATAACGAACCAAAAACAAAACATATATTCTCATTAGGTTTAAGCCCTCGACCGATTAGTATCTGCTGGCTAAATTGCTCACACAACTTACACCTTAGACCTATCAACCTCGTAGTCTACAAGGGGTCTTAACTTAAAAGTGGGATATCTTATCCTAAGGACGGCTTCACGCTTAGATGCTTTCAGCGTTTATCCGATCCGCACTTAGCTGCCCAGCTGTGCCACTGGCGTGACAACTGGTGCACCAGAGGTGCGTCCATCCCGGTCCTCTCGTACTAGGGACAGCTCCTTTCAAATATCCTTCGCCCACGACAGATAGGGACCGAACTGTCTCACGACGTTCTGAACCCAGCTCGCGTGCCACTTTAATCGGCGAACAGCCGAACCCTTGGGACCGAATTCAGCCCCAGGATGTGACGAGCCGACATCGAGGTGCCAAACCTCCCCGTCGCTGTGGACGCTTGGGGGAGATCAGCCTGTTATCCCCAGGGTAGCTTTTATCCGTTGAGCGACGGCATTTCCATTCACATACCGCCGGATCACTAACTCCAACTTTCGTTTCTGCTCGACCCGTCAGTCTCGCAGTCAGGCTGGCTTTTGCGTTTGCACTCTATAGCATGGTTTCCATCCATGCTGAGCCAACCTTTGAGCGCCTCCGTTACCTTTTTGGAGGCGACCGCCCCAGTCAAACTGCCCACCTAACAATGTCCCCCAACCCGATTCAGGGCTGCAGGTTAGAATTTCAGCACTCCAAGAGTGGTATCCCAAGGACGACTCCGCATAAGCTGACGCCTATGTTTCCTAGTCTCCCACCTATCCTGTACATGAAATGCCGAAATCCAATATTAAGCTACAGTAAAGCTCCATGGGGTCTTTCCGTCTAGTCGCGGGTAACCGGCATCTTCACCGGTACTACAATTTCGCCGGGCGGGCAGTTGAGACAGCTCCCAGATCATTACGCCATTCGTGCGGGTCAGAACTTACCTGACAAGGAATTTCGCTACCTTAGGACCGTTATAGTTACGGCCGCCGTTTACCGGGGCTTCGATTCAGGGCTCTCACTCCTCCTCTTAACCTTCCGGCACCGGGCAGGCGTCACCCCATATACGTCATCTTTCGATTTAGCATAGAGCTGTGTTTTTGATAAACAGTTGCCTGGGACTATTCTCTGCGGGTTTCCGTAGAAACCTCCCCTTATTCCGAAGTTACGGGGACATTTTGCCGAGTTCCTTAACTACCCTTCTCCCGTTGGCCTTAGAATTCTCTTCCTACCTACCTGTGTCGGTTTGCGGTACGGACACATAAGATATACACTAAGCTTTTTTCTCGCCTTCATCCACGCTGACTTCACTACTTGATTTCGTTCCCTTACGACCGGGGTAACCAACACCCGGCATCAGCTCTTCAAAAGTGTCCCTTAGTTTAAATCTTTCTGTGGTAACGGAATTTCAACCGTTTGTGCATCGGCTACGCTTTTCAGCCTCACCTTAGCTTCCGACTTACTTGGAGCGGACGAACCTTCCTCCAAAAACCTTAGGCTTTCGGCCATTATGATTCTCACATAATTCTCGCTACTCATTCCGGCATTCTCACTTGAATGAAGTCCACCGTCGCTTTCGCTACGACTTCACCCCTCATTCAACGCTCCCCTACCCCTGTCACATTGTGACAAGCCTAAGCTTCGGTGTACGTTTTAGCCCCGTTAAATTTTCCGCGCAAAGTCACTCGACCAGTGAGCTATTACGCACTCTTTTAATGTATGGCTGCTTCTAAGCCAACATCCTGGTTGTCTACGCAATTTCACATCGTTTTCCACTTAAACGTACTTTGGGACCTTAGCTGTAGGTCTGGGCTGTTTCCCTTTCGACTATGAAACTTATCTCACACAGTCTGACTCCCGTGCATGATTATTCGGCATTCAGAGTTTGATAGGCTTCGGTAATCTCTCGACCCCTAGGCCATTCAGTGCTTTACCTCCGATAATCTTAATCACGAGGCTAGTCCTAAAACTATTTCGGGGAGAACCAGCTATATCCGGGTTCGATTGGAATTTCTCCGCTATCCACACCTCATCCCCTACCATTTCAACGGGAGTGGGTTCGGACCTCCATGAGGTTTTACCCTCACTTCATCCTGGACATGGATAGGTCACCCGGTTTCGGGTCTATTGCATGCAACTGAACGTGCTGTTAACACTCGCTCTCACTTCGGCTCCGTAGCTGAACTACTTAACCTCGCTGCATACAATAACTCGCCGGACCATTCTACAATAGGTACCTTATCACACTTTGACGTGCTCTAAGTGCTTGTAAGCACAGGGTTTCAGGTTCTCTTTCACTCCCCTCCCGGGGTGCTTTTCACCTTTCCTTCACAGTACTATTCGCTATCGGTCATCAGGTAGTATTTAGGCTTGGAGGATGGTCCCCCCATCTTCCCACGGGATTTCACGTGCCCCGCGGTACTTTGGATACTGCTCGTCAACTTTCGTTTTCACCTACAGGATTCTCACCTTCTTTGATCAGCCTTCCCATGCTGTTCGGTTAACAATCATTGTACTAAATGCAGTCCTAAACCCCGAAAGGATTGCTCCTCTCGGTTTAGCCTCTTCCGCTTTCGCTCGCCACTACTCACAGAATCTCGGTTGATTTCTTTTCCTCGCCCTACTTAGATGTTTCAGTTCGGGCGGTTCCCCTCATATACCTATTTATTCAGTATATGATACATGGACTTGACTCCATGTGGATTGCTCCATTCGGATATCTACGGATCATATCGTGCTTGCCAATCCCCGTAGCTTTTCGCAGCTTACCACGTCCTTCTTCGGCTCCTGATGCCAAGGCATCCTCCCTGCGCTCTTATTAGCTTAACCTATTCAAGAATTATGTCTTGTTTTTCAACAGAAGAATTGTTTGAAATTGTATTTTACCCATTAAATTTCTTTAATTGGATATCTTTAATTTCCTCTTTGTTGTTTCGTTATTCAATTTTCAAAGAACATCTCTCACTCTCCGACATTTGAAGTCCTTGAGTGTTATTTGGTGGAGATGAGGAGAATCGAACTCCTGACCCCCTGCTTGCAAGGCAGGTGCTCTCCCAGCTGAGCTACACCCCCAAATATCTATTAAACAAATCCATTTAAATGGTGGGCACAAATGGACTCGAACCATCGACCTCACGCTTATCAGGCGTGCGCTCTAACCACCTGAGCTATGCGCCCATTTATTAAATTGAAGGATTTTTGGTGGGCACAAATGGACTCGAACCATCGACCTCACGCTTATCAGGCGTGCGCTCTAACCACCTGAGCTATGCGCCCGTTTTAAGTTCCTTCAAAATTGAACAATACAGATTTAAGAACTTGTGAGCAAGTTCTCTTACGAACGATGTTCGCATCGCTCTTTTTCTTCCTTAGAAAGGAGGTGATCCAGCCGCACCTTCCGATACGGCTACCTTGTTACGACTTAACCCTAATCATCAACCCCACCTTCGGCGGCGTCCTCCTTGCGGTTAGACTACCGACTTCGGGTGTTGCCAACTCTCATGGTTTGACGGGCGGTGTGTACAAGGCCCGGGAACGTATTCACCGTAGTATGCTGACCTACGATTACTAGCAATTCCGACTTCATGTAGGCGAGTTGCAGCCTACAATCCGAACTGAGACGTTTTTTGGAGATTTGCTCTGCCTCGCGGCTTTGCTTCTCTTTGTTAAACGCCATTGTAGTACGTGTGTAGCCCAGGTCATAAAGGGCATGATGATTTGACGTCATCCCCACCTTCCTCCGTTTTGTCAACGGCAGTCTCATTAGAGTGCTCTTGCGTAGCAACTAATGATAAGGGTTGCGCTCGTTGCGGGACTTAACCCAACATCTCACGACACGAGCTGACGACAACCATGCACCACCTGTCTTTGTGTCCCCGAAGGGAAGGTCTAATCTCTTAGACTGTCACTTGATGTCAAGACCTGGTAAGGTTCTTCGCGTTGCGTCGAATTAAACCACATACTCCACTGCTTGTGCGGGCCCCCGTCAATTCCTTTGAGTTTCAACCTTGCGGTCGTACTCCCCAGGTGGATTACTTATTGTGTTTACTCCGGCACGGAAGGGGTCAATCCCCCCACACCTAGTAATCATCGTTTACGGCGTGGACTACCAGGGTATCTAATCCTGTTTGCTCCCCACGCTTTCGAGCCTCAGCGTCAGTAAAAGCCCAGCAAGCCGCCTTCGCCACTGGTGTTCCTCCTAATATCTACGCATTTCACCGCTACACTAGGAATTCCGCTTGCCTCTACTTCACTCAAGAATGTCAGTTTCAAAAGCAGGTTACGAGTTGAGCCCGTAATTTTCACTTCTGACTTGACATCCCGCCTACACTCCCTTTACACCCAGTAATTCCGGACAACGCTTGCCACCTACGTATTACCGCGGCTGCTGGCACGTAGTTAGCCGTGGCTTTCTAAACGGATACCATCATTTTTTTCTCCGTCAACAGAGGTTTACAATCCGAAAACCTTCTTCCCTCACGCGGCGTCGCTGGATCAGGGTTGCCCCCATTGTCCAATATCCCCCACTGCTGCCTCCCGTAGGAGTCTGGGCCGTGTCTCAGTCCCAATGTGGCCGTTCAACCTCTCAGTCCGGCTACTGATCGTCGACTTGGTGGGCCGTTACCCCGCCAACTATCTAATCAGACGCGAGCCCATCTCTAAGCGATAAAATCTTTGGTATCAGAAAGATGCCATCCCGATACGTTATGCGGTATTAGCAGTCGTTTCCAACTGTTGTCCCCCTCTTAGAGCCAGGTTGCTCACGTGTTACTCACCCGTCCGCCACTGTTCCGAGGAGCAAGCTCCTCTTCACCGTTCGACTTGCATGTGTTAGGCGCGCCGCCAGCGTTCGTCCTGAGCCAGGATCAAACTCTTTGTTAAATGGTATATTCAAGCTTTCGCTTTAAATATCAAAGTTTGATTGCTCTGCTGAACGCTAACTTGCTATCTATTAGCACGTTATTTTGTGTTCATCCAGAATTTCTTGTTATTCTCTTAAGAATCTCAAGGTAATGTTTTTAATTCTGTACTGTTCAATTTTCAAGGAACTTTGTGCTGCTCTTGCGACAGCTTATTTATTATATCACATTCATTCGAGTTTGTCAAGCACTTTTTTGAAATTTTTTAAATTTCTTTTTTCAGAGTTTTGAACTTTTTACCAGTCGGTCACCGTGCTTCCGCCGTTTGTTTCATCCAGTTTTTCAGCTCATCTCCGTACCCTCGACTGCCTTCTTTCTCACTGTTCAAGCGGTTTCAGGCTTTCTCAAGTACCCTCTGTTTTCGTGTCCTCTCGTTTGAGTGCTTGTCTATTATATCACGGAAAACGACATTTGTCAACGTTTTTTTCAAAGTAAATTTACATAAAACTTACTCGTCAAATCCTGTTTTTAAAGGCACTTTACACAATCAGCCGTAAAAAGCTGTCTATATATTCTATTTACTGCATTTTTCTGCTATTTAATGTATTTTATCAGCTTTTTACCGCCGTCTTTTTCGGATACTTTCCGGTAAGAATTCTCTCCCTTATGTATACCAGCGTATCCTCCTCGCCGTATCTTTTCAGCATTATCAGCATCTTTCCAAGAAGTTCCATAGTTTCCGGGTGCATCATATAGTGTTTTCTGTTCTTGTTGAAATATTCAAACGGCATACTGTCGTTATAATTCTCTTTATAATATGTCTTACAAGCCGCCACTCTGTCGCAGAACATCTCCACAACATACTTTACAGGCATCTTCGTTCCCTGCATCGCAGAACCCGGCTCCTGTCCGTAATCTATCCAGTATTCAAAGTGATGCCTGTTCCTTCCCTTATGGTGAAGCCACGCCTCGCTTTTTCCCGTCACACGTCTTTCGGTCGTATTCGGGCTTTTATCCCCCGTGTAAAATACCACACCGCTTATGAATTCCTTCGGCGAGTATTTTGACAGATCGTGCATAAGCCCCTGCTTATAAAGACCGACCTTGAAGCACAGCCTCATTACTTCCATCTTGTGATGATTGATAGTGCTTAAATGCCCCTTGAAGTTTTCCTTAATGTCCATGCTTATCCTTCTTTCGTTCTTTCGAGATACTTTCTCCAGTTATCAATATATCTTGTTTTAAAGCTGACGCTTGTTATTTCTTTGTATGGAATTTTGGTTTCTTCCTGCCACTTTCCGTCTGCGTCAAACTCTCTCATCGTCAGTTTATTCTTCCCCGCCTTTAAGATTATCCCTATATGGAATATCTCTTCATTTTCATTCTCGACTATCGCCCATTCACCGCACTCACGGAGCGAATTGAATATGCTCTGCCACGAGCTTATATCAATTCCGGGAGCTTTGATTTGCCCTGCAACCCCGTTCAGTCTGTTTATCTCTTCGCATATATCATTCTTGATTTCTGCTTTTTGCAGTTCGTCAATTTTACGGATTGTATACCCGTTAAGTTCAAAGTCGTTTTCTTCCTGCCCGAGTACAAATTTGTCGTTGAAATCATTGATATAGTAATACCAATAGCTTTTGTCATATTCGTAAAAGCACCTGCATATATGCTTGTTCCGAGCGCACTCTCTGAGCACCGATATTTTCTTACTGCGTTTCATATTTTCCTCACAAAAAAGCAACTGCCGCATATATAACACGGCAGTTTCATATTTACAAAAGCCGTCAGCCTTATTCTATCACAGCCGACCTTTAATTTCAAGTCCGAAAGTCATTATCGTTCTTCCGTCAATTGTTACACGCTCACCTTCTCCCCCTCTTTTTCATCGCATTCTTTATTCTCAGCCGCTTTTTCCGGCTTTTTATCCGGCTCATCACCGCCGTGCTTATCCTTTTTCTTCTTTTCTTCTATATGCGACTGGTCGCTGACAACAAGAATATCGCCCTGCTTTATTACAGTACTTCCGTTAGGTACGACCATATCGCCGTTTCTCTTTATCATTATAATAAGAAGCGTAGTCGGCAGGTCAAGCTCCTTTATAGTCTTTCCCTTCCATAAATGCTTTGGCCCTATCTCATATTCCTTGAGCAATATATTTCCGCTGTCCCTGTATGACGGAATGCTGAGTATAACATCATCTCCGGCATTTATCACCGTATCGCCTTTCGGCACGATAGTGCTGTCGCCGTGTTTTATCATAAGCACAAGCGAATCGTCTGGGAAATCTATCTCGCTTATCTTGTGTCCGTTCCAGGTGTGAGTATCCGATACAAATATACGCATCATATTGAACTGCGGAGTTTCGTCCTGATAGTCGTTGAACGTCTTTAATACACTGCTTTCGTTATCAATGAGTTTAAGCCCCGTTGCGACCTTCGGCAGTAACGTTCCCTGAAATGCAACGGAGATAAGGCAGACGCACACTACTATATTGAACAGATTGCTGTCCGTGTACACATCGCTCACCGTAGCCATTATTGCGAAAACGATGGACGATGCACCTCTCAGACCCGACCACGCTATAAACAGCCTGTCAGCCCATGTATACCCCTTTGAGCATATTGCAAACACCGCAGCAGGACGTGATATAAAGGTCATCACCGCAAATATTGCAAGTGCCGGAAGTATTATGCCCGGTAGCTGTGAAGGATTCGACAGCAATCCCAGCAGGAAGAACAGCATTATCTGGCTCAGCCCCGTTATTCCGTCGAAGAAATGTACAAGCTGCGCCTTATTCTCTCCTATGTTGCTGTTACCGATGATGATACCTGCTATGTATACGCTGAGGTATCCGTTGCCGCCGAGCAGTATAGGTGCGGAATATGCCGCAAATATCATCGCCATCATGAAAATTATGTCAAAGCTGTTTTTCGACAGCTTCACCTTTTTCATTACAAACACTGCGGCAAGTCCCATTGCAAAGCCGAACGCAACACCGAGGACTATCTGCAGCACCGCAAGAAGACCAAGCTGTGAAATATCATCACCTGCCATTATCGCAAGCGCAATGACCGTCAGCATATAAGAAAACGGGTCGTTGGAGCCGCTCTCGATTTCCAGCAGTGAAGCCAGACCGCCACGCAGGTTTAACTGCTTTGAACGAAGTATCGAGAACACCGATGCCGCATCGGTAGACGAAATAACCGCACCGATAAGAAAGCTCTCTTTTATATCAAATCCTATCAGGAAATGACAGCCTGCCGTAGTAATAAGCGCCGTAACTATCGTACCGAGCGAGGATAAAAGTCCCGCACGCAAAGCAACAGGTTTTGCCGCTTTCCAGTTGGCAGAAAAACCGCCGCAGAACATTATAAATATAAGACATACCGTACACACCTGCTCGCTGAGCTGATAGTTGTCAAACGGTATCTTCAGAATACCGTCCGAGCCGCATATCATACCAAGCGCCAGAAATATAAGCAGGCTCGGTACGCCTATCCTTGCCGACAGCTTATTGCCTACAATGCAGACAATGATGATTGCCGAAAAAAAAGAGCATTACAAATTCCATCGTTCACCGTTCCTTCTGTTCAAATATTTTCTCTGTTTAACTGTTTTAAAAAAATAAGCTGCCAATGTGATTTGAAAGTCACCATTGACAGCCGATTTTTTACTATTCTTAAAGGCGTCAGCCGCTGAATGCGACGTCTTTATTTGCCTGCAAGCTTAGCGATTATTTCAGCCGCCTCATCAATACCGCAGGTAGCCGTATTGATGCACAGATCGTAATTCAGCGATTCGCCCCAGTTACGTTCCGTATAATACTTGTAGTGTCTGCGCCTTGCCTTATCCTTCTGTCTGATAATCGAAAGCGCCTCGTCCTTGCTTATATTGTCATGCTCGCAGATACGTCCGCATCTGAAATCATCCGTAGAATGCACGAAAACATCAAATGTGCTGTACTGCTCCCTCAGCACATAGTCCGCACAGCGACCGACTATAACGCACTGACCTTTATCCGCAAGAGCCTTGATAACTCTGCACTCCGCCGAGAAAAGCTGGTCGGTAAGCGGCTGTGTATACATACCGTTTATCGCAAGATTGTAAAGAAAACTGGTCGTTGTTGTCTGCTCCGCACGTTCTATGTATTTGGGATCAAATCCGCTTTCCTTTGCGGTAACATCAATTATCGTCCTGTCGTAATACGGGATCGAAAGTGCTTTTGCAACCTTTCTGCCGATCTCGCTTCCTCCGCTTCCGTACTGTCTTGAAATAGTGATTATTTTTCCCATAATCATTCCTCCGTTTGTGCTTTATTCTTATGCCTGCTGTACCTGTGCCGAGGATTCATCCTGTTTGTCATACATTTTCGATATGACATTCTTATAGATCCTGCGCATAAGGAGTATCGCAACAATAAGTCCTAACAAATCGCTTACAGGGAGCGACCACCATATGCAGTCAACCCCTCCGATAATGCCGAACAGCCACGCAAAAGGCAGTGTCGGCACAATAAGCCTTACTATAAATACTATCATGCTGTAAAAGCCGTTTCCGAGCGCCTGGAAGCCCGAGCTTAACACTATCGACACTCCGGCAAATACAAACGATACACTGAATATTCTGAGCGCCGTTTCACCGAGCCTTATCATATCGTCAGTCGGAGCGAACATTCCCAGTAACTGCACCGGTATAAGCTGGAACAGCAGTAATCCGACTGTCATTATCACAACCGAGCAGATAACACCGAGCTTCAGCGTATCCGTTATACGCTTCGGCTTTCCTGCCCCGTAGTTATAGGCTATGATAGGAACTATTCCGTTATTCATACCGAACACAGGCATATACACGAAGCTCTGCAGCTTGAAGTATACGCCGAATACCGTAGCCGCCGCAGGCTCATACGCTTTCAGTATTATATTCATACCGAACGTCAGCACCGAAACCAGCGCACTCATTATAATAGAAGGTATTCCAACGGCATATATCGTCTTTATCGTACCAGGATTCAGTCTGAATTTTCTGAATACAAGCCTTAATTCTTTATTGTGGAAGTGGTGCAGTAAAAATCCTACCGCCGCCGCTATTATCTGACCTGTTACAGTAGCGATTGCCGCACCCGTAACTCCCATTGCGGGTATTCCGAGAAAATCAACGCCGAAAATAAACACAGGATCAAGCACTATGTTTATAACCGCACCGAGTATCTGCGACACCATCGAAAGCAGTGTCTTGCCCGTCGCCTGCAATATACGCTCGCCGTATATCTGGAAGAATAATCCGAGCGAGCCGCAGCATACGATTGACAGATATTCAACACCGTATCCAGCTATGATTTCGGAATGTGTCTGTATCGAGAAAAACGCAGGTATCGCCGTAAGCCCTACTATTAAAAATATAACATAGTTCAAAGCGGTAAGAATAAGCGCATGAGTTGCCGCAAGACCTGCCTCATAAGGCTTCTTCTGTCCGAGATAGCGTGATACAAGCGCATTCATTCCGACGCCAAGCCCCGTCTGAAACGCTATCATAAGGCTCTGCATCGGAAATGCCATACCTACAGCGGTCAGTGCGTCCGGATTTATCTGTGCCACAAATACGCTGTCAACAAGGTTATACATTGCCTGGATAAGCATTGATATAACTATAGGAAGCGACATTGTAACAAGTAGCTTGTTTACGGGCATTACGCCCATCTTGTTTTCTTTTGTCTGTTCCAATTTTCTTTTCTTTCCTTTATTCTTCTCTGTATTTCTTTTAATTCAGTATACCATAAATCCACGCATTTTGCAAGCCGCATACACGAAAATCGTCCGTAAAATCTTATTGACCCCACCGCCTTATTGTGATACAATAGCAGTATATAAGCTTAGAAAGGAGTAGAATATGAACGATATAAAAGCAGTGCTGTTCGACCTTGACGGCACTCTGCTCGACTCGATGTACGTCTGGCAGTACGTTGACGAGGAATTTCTGCGCAGACGTGGCATCACTCCGCCCGATGATTACGGCAGGCAATGCAGCCACCGCTCTTTTTACGAAACAGCATTGTACACAATAGATCTTTTCAGTCTTCCCGAAACGCCCGAACAGCTTATGCAGGAATGGACAGATCTCGCCATAGACGAATACCGCCACAACGTAAAACTAAAACCCTTCGCTCGTGAAACGGTTGAGCTTGCTCTGAAAAACGGCTACAAGACCGCCGTATGCACCTCACAGACACCCGAGCTTTACACTCCCGTGCTTCATCACACAGGACTGTGGGGAATGTTTGAAACGATAAGCTCCGCCGCCGTTTTCGGCAAAGGCAAGCAGTACCCCGACATATATCTCGATACCGCAAAAACGCTCGGCGTACCGCCCGAAAACTGCATTATGCTCGATGACGTATCCGCTTCTCTCAAAGCCGCAAGGCAGGCAGGTATGATGACGATCGGCATAATCGAGCCTCTTAGCTCACAAAGCCCCGAAGAAATGGAGCTTTACAGCGATAAGCTTGTGAAAGAGCTTGATAAAGACATATTCACATTCTGACGGAGGCAAAAATGAACACAAACATAATCAGAAAGCACTTTTTCTTCAAAGGCAGAGTTCAGGGTGTCGGCTTTCGCTACCGGGCGCAGAATGCCGCCTCGCTCTACAGCGTAACAGGCTGGGTAAAAAATCTCTACGACGGCTCGGTCGAAATGGAGGCTCAAGGCACTGAGGAAGACATTGACAAAGTAGTACAGACCCTTCAGGACAGCCGCTACATCGTGATAAACGATATGTACGTTGCCGACCGTCAGCCCGACCCCCACGAAACCTTATTCCGCATAAAAGACGAATACTGACAAAACGATCCCTCCTGCGTAATAATGCAGGAGGGATCAGTTATATATTGTTGCCTGTTTTAAGAAATTCAGTTTTCGTCATCGTCCGGGTCGTCATCCTCATATTCGGGTTCTTCCCCGTTTTCAGCGTTTTCCTCTTCCTCAGACGGTTCTTCATCCTCTGCCGCATCCTCACGGGCAACAAGTTCCTTGTCGATCGTAAAGCCGCATACCATCTCGTCAAGCAGATTTGCCTGTACCGAAAGTTCCTGTGCAGAAGCCGCACATTCCTCGCTTGTAGCGGAATTTGTCTGTACTACCGAAGAGATCTGATCAACGCCGACATTGATCTGCTCTATAGCCTCAGCCTGCTCTGCACAAGCCATTGAGATTTCGCCTACCAGCTTTGTTGTGGCAGTTGTCGTATTGACGATTTCGGTCAGCGTCTGTGCCGTCTTGTTTGCGATCATCGTTCCGTTTTCAACGGCCTTCATCGAGTTCTTGATAAGCTCTGTCGTTGTGCTTGCCGCCTCAGCAACCTTGCCCGCAAGATTTCTTACCTCGTCCGCAACAACAGCAAATCCCTTTCCTGCGTCACCCGCTCTTGCCGCCTCTACCGCCGCATTAAGCGCAAGTATATTCGTCTGGAACGAAATATCGTCTATCGCTCTTATTATCTTTTCGATCTCGCCGGATGTTTCTCCGATTTCCTGCATAGCCCCAAGCAGACCGTTCATCTGTTCGTTGCCCGATTCAACAAGCTTTGTAGCCTGAGCCGAATTCTCAGCGGCGTTTTCCGCTCTCACTGCGTTACGGTTGACCTTTTCCGCAACCTCGGTAAGCGATGCCGAAAGCTCCTCGACCGATGCCGCCTGCTTTGCCGCACCGCCCGAAAGACTGCCTGCCGCAGATGCCACCTGCTCAGAGCCTGTAGCAACACGCTGACCTGCCTTGCTTATTTTGTCCATCGTCTTATTAAGTGAGATCATTATAGATTCGTATGACTGCCTGATAGGCGCAAAGTCACCGAGATAAACATCAGCCGGCTTATATGTAAGATCGCCGTTTCCGAGCGTTCTTAGCATAGTGTCGATGTCGGATATGATTTCATTTATATTCTTGCTGATAAGGTTCGTGCTTTCGCTCAGCTGAGATATTTCCTTGTCAATTTTCTTGCCGAAGTCAAGTTCCTGCTGGTGAAGATCGCCGTGCGATAACGTAACGATTCTGTCCGAACACTGCTTTACGGGCGAAATTATCTTTTTCACTATCGTTATTATAAGCAGTACCGACAGCGCAAAGCATACGACCGCTACAATAGTGCCGATAACAACAGAATTATAAATGCTCTGCGTATGCTCAGACGGTGTCGCAACCATTATACAGCTCCAGCCTTCCGCATTGCTTATAGGCGCATAGCTGACATATTTTGAAACGCCGTCAAGCTTAACCTCGCCGAATCCCGATTCACCCGCAATTGCCGATGAAACGCAATCAGCCATAGCCTGATATGAGCCGTCCTGCGAAGCAAGACTGATATAATTCATCTGCTGCGGTATCAGTTCCGAATCCGGATGTGCGATTATATTTCCCTTAGCGTCAACCACCATTGCATAGCCGGTATCCCCGATTGAAATCTGACCGATAACATTCGAGAATACATTCACGTCAACTGTTATACGAAGCACCGCTCTCAGCAGCTTATTTATATCGTTTGAAATTATAGGCACGGTAACGTCCATAACGACCTTACCCGTCTTTTCGTAGAAATAAGGCTCACCGACAACCGCTTTATTGGTTTCTATTACCTCACGATATGCAGGATCGTCCGACCAGTTGAGAGAGTCGTCATTAAGTCCCTTACCGTCCCTGTCCGTCATATCGACCTTGACATACATAGAATTATCTCTTGCAACAGAAATACACTTCGAGCGTATCGCAGATACATCTGCAACGTCAGAAAAATCGGCGTCGGCAGAAATCTGCGTTATTGCGTTTATAACAGATTCAAGCTGATTTGAAATAGTATTCGATGCAGTATGCACTACCTCGTCCATCTCATTCACAAGCGCCTGCTTAAGATATGTATAGCTCAGCAGTATATTGATTATGCAGACAAGCATAAGCGAACCGCCGACAGCAAGACACATCCACCTGAATATTCTGCCGGTAAGAGATTTCCCTTTCTTATGTGTATTTTCAACGTTCTCCGGAACCATTTCAGCCCCGTCATATACATTCTTGTTCTTCTTCATTCCGCTACCTCACACAAAGGATAAACAATACGGTTTTTGACCGTCTTTATATAGGTTTATCTTATCACATTGTGTAACTAAAGTCAAATTTAAATCACGTTTTCACATCATTTTCAACAAAACCGCCAAATAATTATTGGATTTTTTGTGGAAATGAATAAATACAAAGCAAATATATATACCGATTTTACGATATTGTCATTTCACCGTCCCACCACCCACAGCCCTCTCAAAAGCACCGCCACCCTTACGCCGACCACTTTTCTCATTTTTAACAGCTAACAGCAAAAAACTCCGCCCCTGATAGATAAACAGGTGGCACGGAAACTCTGCTTGCAACTTCCTTCACATTTCCTGCAAAGCTCGTTATATTTCTTCCTGCCACGCTCATCAAGAAAGAACGCCCATTCTCTCTTGAGGTATTTCGGCATACGGGGCATAACTGACACCTCCTTATCGCTGCCTAATTGCCGATTTGCTCCCGAAACGCAGAAACGCCCAAAACCATTTCCTGCTGTTTGCTTTCGGGGCGATTTTGGACGTTTTCTTTCGATATAAGCGGCTTCACTTTGACGGCTGTATTCCTTACCGTCCGCCATTCAAACGCCGCTTGTTGTCGCTTCCGGGTAACAAAAAAAGCACCGTATTTCTACGATGCTTTTCTCTTGCTCAGAAACTATTTCATTATTGTAACAATATAAATCGAGTTTTCACTCAACTGTTCGATTTCACCTATTCCATTTATTCAAACTCAGCACTTAATTTCTCGCTCAAATCCGACAAGGATTTTATTGCACCAAGATTACTGTATTCGAAATTTTGGGTTAGGCTATCCCAAGTCATTAGTCCAAGCAGGTGATTGCGAGGCTTTTCATCAACTGTCGTTTGAATATGCGATAGGTGATACTCTGTTGAAAGAATTTGGTTCAGTCGTGGACTCCCGCCATTCTCTATATTTACTAATAATCCATACTTTGCACCAGAAACAAGGCAATACCCGACAAGTTGCGACCATTCTTTTAATCCTGCACCGCGAAGGAGTTTGACTTCCAAAATAAGCAATTCAAAATGTTCACCATCGGTAATTAGCGCAAAAATATCCAGATTCAGAGGCGGAACTCTATTCGCGAAAGACCGGGCGCACTCACACTCAGCAGGATGTTCTGAAATTATTCTTTGAAGATTGGTTTTCAATTCTCCGATTCCCCAATAAACAAATAAATCCCGTTGTCGAGTTAATCTAAAGTTGCTCTTTAACTGTTCCTCTATATATCTTTGAATCTCCGGATAATAAGAAACCTCATTTCGGTCATTAGGCATTTCGGAGATCCTCCTCTGTTATATTTCGAACTAATATCTTATATGGGTTAGTTGCATCACGGCTAACTAAGCGTGAATAAACGGTAGGATTTACCGCCCCGATTAGTGCTCCACGCCCATTTCCCACAATAATAAGCGGTGTAAGCAAATCAGGCATACGCATATCAACGCACAGTGTAGGATCAGCCGCTGTATGTGCTTCTAATATTTTGATATAACCTTTAGGGCGATTTCCAAATAATTCAGTGTCATCTGCAATAACATATGCAATCGCCTTGAGAATTTCATTTATCGGATATCCAACATTTTCATTTGAGCCATAAAGCAACTTATCTTTATCCGCTGCATATGTTTGGAGCAAAGAAAGCACACTAATTTGCCTGTCCGCATATGCTCGATTTGCCATAAGGCTATCATTTCGGATTATATTCTCAATCCGTTCTAAGTCGCCCTTTGTCAAAATTGGGAAGGGATTGATTAGTAATCCTAAATTCTGATTTAGTATTGGGCATATCGCATTATAAGGCGCATGTTCACAGCCGAGTACAGCGCAGAAGTGGCGAAAATGGACATAGTGACCGCCTCTAATAACATCAGGCAACCTTGCATCATTCTCCGCTGGGTGTACAGTTGAAGGCGTAATATGAATTTCGCGAGTTTCACATTTCTCGGCTTCATGCTGTTCTCTTTGCAAACTGCGATTCTCGTTCGAGGATTCCACCTTGGTTCTAAACGCAAATGCGCCAAATCGTGCGTACTGATCCAATAATATGCGAAGCTTAAATCCCTTATTCCATTGAGCATAGTAGGGGTCACTTGGACAGTGAATATTAGGGTGATTCCAATTTACTTGGTCAGGGATACAATTGATACTATACAACAACCGGCAAAGTTCACATACGAATTTGAAGTTATATCCTTTTATTTCGAAGGAGAGAATTTGATGTTCATCTGAAAATCGCCTCTGAGATTTTGCCATGCTGCCAATGGTATCAGCAAGTCCGGCAATAAATCTGCGTTTGAGATTATCATCAATTAAATCAGCGACAAGCAACTCTATATCGGCATTGCCCCTAATTTCACCATCTGCTGATATACCATAGTGATTCAAGTCAGCCTTTACTGATGTAGTGTCGCCCTCACAAAGAATAACCCATGTTCCTCCCGGAGTAGTTTCATATTGAACAGATAATCCGTAAATAGCCCGAAACATCTGTCCTACGCGCCTCAAAATATCAGCCGCTATTTGTCCTGCTCGCTGCGGATTATCGAGATATGATCCCCATTTTTTATATGGAAGCTTAATGCGAAATACATCTTCTGCATTGCCGAAAATGCCTCCGCCAATGATCAATCCTAAAAGGTATGCTTTGTCAGTATTCATACTTGTTCCCCCTTATTATGCAAATCCTTCTCGCTGAAAACCTGCTCCATTATTGCAGTTGCAATAGCGTATGCAAGATTTACAGGCACAGCATTTCCAATAACCTTATACATTGCGGTTATATTTTTGGGAGTATCCGTTATGAATTTAAAATCATCTGGAAATGTTTGAATTCTTGCAACCTCCCGGACTGTAAACCGCCTATCTTCAGTTGGGTGAATAATGCCGCAGTTCTCCGGCTGTGCAGATGCCGTCATCGTACCGCATATCTCATCACGAGAAAAGCGCCGATAAAAATTAGGCGAATGATATTTTTTCATATTGTCCCGTATTCTTTGAAAGCGCGGAGCAAGGTGTTCGTATGGAACATCTTTCCACGAACCGCCTTCTGGAATATACGAGATCATATCAAGTGCCTGAGGAGAAAACACCCAGTCCACATTGTTCTCAACATTTTCAGGCACAGGAAGAATGTGACGAAGTGTCAGATTCGTTTTATCTTGTGCATTGGGGAATCTAAAAGTCTTTCCGATGTCTTTTCTAATTCCAACGAACAAAACTCGCTGTCTATTTTGAGGGACACCATAATCCGAAGCATTCACAAGTTTGTGAACTACATTATAGCCAATTCCACTCATCTCCGAAAGATCCGATTCAATGACATCTGCGAGATTACGCCCATCAATATACTTAGTGGATAGCAAGCCCTTTACATTTTCAAATACCACTACTTTGGGCATTTTGCGCTGTATTATTCGCAGGCATTCTTTATACAGCATGCCGCGAGAATCATGAACACCTTTTCGATTTCCTGCATTTGAAAACGGCTGGCACGGGAAACCCGCAGTCAAAATATCTCCATCTGGAATATCATTTTCATCTACAGTTAAAATGTCACGCTTGTCAATGCTTCCCAAATTTAGAGAATAGACAGACTGTGCATCTGAATCGAAATCATTTGCGAATACGATATTAAAACCAGCTTTCTTAAAGCCACAATCAAGTCCACCACAGCCAGAAAAAAGTGAAATCAAACGAGGGGCTGATTCATTTTCATTAGGTACATTAGCAACTGTCGGCTGACGGCTACCTGTATCTGGTTCATCGATATTCAAAAGGTCTACGCCATTTGAATTGCTTTTAACATAAGAATCAATATCACAAGATCGGATGCGCCAAGAACGATCACCAAGCTTGGATGCTTGTAATCTCTTTTCACTAATAAGTCGCCTAACCGTTTTTTCCGATAATTTCAAGTATGTTGCTGTTTGAGAAACAGTCAAGAGTTCTCCGTTCACGATAATACCTCCAACCGAAGTTTAGTAACATCTCGCATTTAAGATATTACGAATTGTTCTACATTCTGATAGGAATTTATTGGTCACAAGTGGACAACAGTTCCCTATACGGTATTTTTATTATACGCGAATCGCAACTTTTTTTCAAGTGCTAAACAAAAAAACAGTTCAGGGAAACTTTTTATCTTGCAAAAAGTTTCCCTTACCCTTCAAAAATTCGCTTTATATTAAGAAATTTAGCTTTCTGCGGAAAGCGACCTAAGGCGTTGCCTTAGGAATCCACAATCTTTTGAAAAAGATTGATCAAAACTTTTAATTCCCCATTTCAACGTTTATTAACGCCGATAACGTAACCTCCGCCAATCGCCAACAATCAAAACGGCGAATTTGAATCGGCTCATACCCGCAAAAAGCGGCCACAGCATATCACTGTAACCGCTTTTATTGATTATTGCTTTGTGTAACCCCGCCGTTTTGCCGTCCTTAAAAGATATATAGCGTTATTAAAGGCGGAACTTGAAGCGGGTCACACCCGCAGCGGCGACCCGCCCACTTACTTCAAGATAGGTGCAAATCTGATACGGATATTCGGCATCTTCGTGATAGTCGAATAAGTATTCAGCATCCAGTCCTCACTGCCGTCATTTACGTTCTCACCGCTTGCAGGAGGCGCAAATATCTTGAGCATCATGTCAGCTTCACCGTCAAGAGGCTTTTCAAAGAATGCCGACATGAAATCTATCGTCTTTGCGTGAGGTGCCTTGTAGAACCACTTGCCGTTGATCTCCATCATAAGATTAAGCTCTGCGTCCTCGTCCTCAAATGTGATTTCGCAGAATGTGGGGTTCTTTTCAAAGTGCAGAGGTATCTCGATACCCTCAGCGTCCTCAGAACCGCCCCAACGTAATTTTACAGGGAACTGTGCGTCACCCTCGCTTTTCATTTCAGGATAGAAATATTCATCGTGAATAATTTCCTTGTAGGTCTGCATTACCGGCTGCTCAATACCGCAGTCAGCATTGTTCGGATCCTCAATTTCAAGTCCCAGTCTGCCTCTGTCACGGAACTGATAGAATGTAAAGCCGTTGAACCAGCCCTGATCCTTGTCGTTCTTGAGCATATCGCAAAATTCCTTTACCATTTCAGCCTGCTCGTAAGGTCCCGTTACATCGCCGTCAGCGTTGAACTCACTCATTACCATAGGCTTCTTTTCTCCGCCGCAAAGTTCTCTGTAACGCTTTTCCGACAGCTTAGTAAGATTATATGTATCCGCTACCTTGCTTCTGCCGAAAGAGTTTCCGCCCTCGTCCGCAACGTCAAAAGGCCAGCCCCAGTGGAGAGCCATGTACTTGTCAACAGACCATATATCCGTTGCTCTTACAGCGTCGGCAAACTCCTTCTCCATCTCGATTTCTCCGCCCTTTTCGGGATGCTCCACACCGCCGATACAGAGAATAGTCTGTACGTTGGGAGCAAATTTCTTTATTACCTCACGGGCGTGGATATAGAAATCAGCCACCTGCTGATATGTTGCACGCTTTGTGAATGAGAACCAGTTACCTGTAGCCTCGTGGTTGATTCTCAGCTGCATACGACCGAATGTCGAAAGCTCCTTGCCTATCTGTTCGAGATGCTCGTCCGTAACATTCGGATCTATCGTCATTGTAAGTATAACGTCCTGTCCGTGACGTCTTACATCACGCATACAGGTGAAAGGCTCGTCGTCGGTTGTTCCGCCGATACCGCCCTTATATGTAAAATAGTCGTCATAGGGATAATCCCACTGGAATGTGATTTCCTTGTCCTTGAAAGCGTTTCTCGCTCTTGCGGGCCATGTTTCGTCAAGCGGATAATAGCAATACATAAGGCTTACCGCTCTGTGAGGTCTGCCAAGCTTGTTCAGGATATAATCCTGATTTACATACTCTCCTCTTTCACTTCCGTCGCCAAGGTCAACCGCACATTTAGCAGGACCCATGTGGATCTTCTTGATCTCGCTCATGTTAATAAACTCCTTACACAACTTTTTTCTGTTCAGAAATACTGATTTTTAAGACTTATCCGTCCTTTCCGGTAATTTGTTCGTCCGCCGCTATGCACCGCTCACAGACAGCTTACCGGAATAATTTTGTGAAAACCTGCGTTTTCACCGAATAAATTGAGTATATCATAAAATGAAAACGATTTCAAGGCTTTACAAAAAAATTTTTTGGTATATAATAAAGCAGTATTGCAAAATTGAAAGGAACGGTAACCTATGTTAGAATATGATGAACTCAAAGTTGAGTTCGAGGGCTATGAGCCTGAGCTTAAAGAGCTTGCCGGCGCACTTGACCTTGATAATCTCAAAACAGAAATAGCAAAGCTCGAAGAACAGAGCGCACAGCCTGATTTCTGGAACGATGTAGAAAATTCTCAGAAAATTTCTCAGAAAATAGGCGAAGATAAGAATATAGTACAGAGCTACGAAAAGCTCCGTGAAAGCTATGACGATGTAATGACAATGCTCGAGCTTGCTCAGGAAGAAGATGACGAATCTATGCTTCCCGAGATACAGGAGCTTGCAAAGCATTTCAGAACAGAGCTTGAATCGCAGAAGCTCGCTACCCTTCTCTCAGGCGAATTTGACCATAATAATGCGATTCTCACATTCCACGCAGGCGCAGGCGGTACAGAGGCTCAGGACTGGGTCGAGATGCTTTACCGTATGTACAATCACTGGGCAGAACAGCACAGTATGAAGGTAACCGTACTCGACTACCTTGACGGTGAAGAAGCAGGCATAAAGAGCGCCAGCATACTGATTGAGGGCAGAAACGCTTACGGCTATCTGAAGAGCGAAAACGGCGTACACAGACTTGTCCGTGTATCTCCCTTTGACAGCTCCGGACGCCGCCACACCAGCTTTGCTTCCGTTGAAGTAATGCCTGAAATCAATGAAGATATTGACATTGAGATAAGCGAAGACGAGATTAAGATGGACGTTTACCGTGCAAGCGGTGCAGGCGGTCAGAAGGTCAACAAGACATCCTCCGCTGTTCGTATCACACATATTCCCACAGGCATCGTGTGCGCCTGCCAGACAGAGCGTTCACAGCATCAGAACAGAGAATATGCTATGCGTATGCTGAAGTCAAAGCTGCTTGAGATCAAGGAAAGAGAACACCTCGACAAGATCTCCGACATCAAGGGTGAACAGCTTCAGATCGCATGGGGCGCACAGATACGCTCCTATGTATTTATGCCCTACACAATGGTAAAGGATCACCGCACAGGCTACGAAATGGGCAACATCGGCGCAGTTATGGACGGCGACCTTGACGGCTTTATAAACGCTTATTTAAAGGCACTCAGCTTAGGACAGATATAATGAAAAAGAACGACATCGTTGAAATTGAGATAACAGCTCTTTCAAGCGAATGTTCCGGTATAGGCAAGAAGGACGGCATGGTTATTTTCGTGCCGTTTTCTGCTATAGGGGACAAGCTTGAAGTAAAGATACTGAAAGTAAACAAAACCTACTGCTACGGCAAGATAGAGAGGATCATCACACCCTCTCCCGACAGGGTCACTCCCGACTGCCCCGTTTACACGAGGTGCGGCGGCTGTTCTCTGCGGCATATCAGCTACGAGGCTCAGCTAAGAGCCAAAGAGCAGTTCGTAAAGGACGCTTTCACCAGAATAGGCGGTCTTTCGCCCGAATTTCTGCCGATAATCCGCAACACCAATATAAACGGCTACCGCAACAAGCTGCAGATACCCATAGGCACCGATAAGGACGGAAATCTTATCGCAGGCTTCTATGCCTTCCACTCGCACAGAATCGTTCCTTGCGAACAGTGCCTTTTACAGCCCGACATTTTTTCGAAAATCACTGCCGACTTTCTGGAAATTTCAACAGGGCTTGATCTGACCGCTTACGATGAAATTACGCACAAAGGTATATTGCGTCATTTATATTTAAGAAAAGGCTATTACAGCGGAGAAATATGTCTTTGTATAGTAGTAGCAAAAAATGTTCCGGAAATTAAAATTCTCTCGGACAGACTTCTTGAAAAATACCCCGAGATAGTAAGTTCTGTAATCAATGTAAATAACAGGGATACTAACGTAATTTTAGGCGATGAAGAGATAGTATTGACATCAAAAAACTACATTTGTGACATCATGTGCAAAAACGCCGTAAACATAGCTCCGAAGGCGTTTTATCAGGTTAATACTCCATGTGCGGAACAGCTTTATTCATCAGCCTGTGATTTTGCGGAGCCGAAGGGCAAAACGGTGCTTGATCTGTACTGCGGAGCAGGCACGATCGGGCTTTCAATGGCACGCACGGCAAAGAAGATAATCGGCGTCGAGATAGTCCCCGAGGCAATCGAAAACGCAAAGCAGAACGCCCTCGCAAACGGCATAACAAACTGCGAATTTATCTGTGCCGATGCCACCGAAGCCGCACGGATACTGCATTCACGCAGCCTCCGCCCCGACGTGATAATGGTCGACCCTCCCCGCAAGGGCTGCGGCAGGGACGCCTGCGAGCAGATAGCCGCCTTCTCCGCCCCCCGCATCGTCATGGTCTCCTGCAACGCCGCCACCGCTGCCCGTGACTGCGCCTGTTTCGCCGAACTCGGCTACTCCACCGACAAGTGCGTAGCAGTCGATATGTTCAGCGGCACAAACCACGTTGAGACGGTAGTACTGCTTTCCCACAAAAAGCCAGACGGACATATCAACGTAAAAGTTGAGTTTGGCGAGGGTGAGGGAAAAGTTCCGCTTGATAATATCGCTAAAAGAGCCGAAGAATATAAGCCCAAAGAACGAGTGACCTACAAAATGATAAAGGAGTACTAGAAGCTAAGCTTGGCAAAAATCAAAATGTTACGCTACCTGTCTTGTTGTCGATATGTGAATATTTGAAATGTGACTTTGGCGATATTATGGAAGCTGTGCCGGAAATTAAGGAGCAATAAAATGAGTGAACAAATTTTAATAGTAGACGATGAAAAAGAGATAGCCGATTTAATTGAGGTATATCTAAAAAATGACGGATACACGGTACATAAATTCTATAATGGTATGGACGCTCTCAAATGTATTGAGTCACAAAATTTGGATTTGGCAATTTTAGATGTAATGCTTCCAGATATTGATGGATTTCGTATTTGTCAGAAAATCAGAGAACAGTATTATTATCCTATTATAATGCTGACGGCAAAAGTTGAGGATACTGATAAAATTATGGGACTTACCATCGGAGCTGATGATTACATTACAAAACCATTCAACCCTTTGGAGGTTGTCGCAAGAGTAAAAACACAGCTTCGCCGTTATGTTCGTTATAATAATGCTACTAATGTAGAGGAAAAAGATGCTCCGATTACAGAATATGATGTAAGAGGACTTATTATAAACAAGAATACTCACAAATGTACTTTGTATGGAAAAGAGGTTACTTTGACACCTATTGAGTTTTCTATCCTCTGGTACTTGTGTGAGAACAGAGGAAAAGTTATTTCGTCTGAGGAATTGTTTGAAAATATTTGGGGTGAGAAATTCCTTGATAACAATAATACTGTTATGGCTCATATCGGAAGATTGAGGGAAAAGCTTAATGAGCCTGCAAAAAAACCGAAATTTATAAAAACTGTGTGGGGAGTGGGATATACCATTGAAAAATAAAAGAAATAGCGAAAGAGATGATTATCGTCTTCTTAAAAACAAATTATTGATTAGAATTTTTGGAATGTTGTTTTTTGCGTTTGCTTTTTTAGCAGCCTTCTACTCTCTATTTTTAAAAGGGCACATAGCAGACACTTTTGTGGGTTTTTTGGATAATTTTGTCTACCATGATTATGACCGAGCTTATAATGTATATTCAATATATATTAGAGATTATATGAGTCTTTTCTTCGTAGTGCTTTCCTTACTGTTATTTGCAATTATTTTGCGCTTTTATCTAAATGAATTTTCCAAGTATTTCAAAGAAATTAACCGTAGTATAGATGCTCTGATAGAAGAAAATTCAGGAGATATTGTTTTGCCTTCTGAATTAACTGCAATCGAAAAGAAAATCAATCATATTAAGCATACTCTTGAACAACGAAAACTGGCAGCAGAGCTTTCAGAACAGCGGAAAAATGACCTTGTTGTTTATCTTGCCCACGATTTGAAAACCCCACTCACCTCAGTAATTGGGTATTTAACTTTACTGCGGGACGAAAACAAAATTTCCGAAGAATTAAGAGAAAAGTATTTGTCAATTTCTTTGGAAAAAGCAGAACATCTTGAGGATTTAATTAACGAATTTTTTGAAATCACGCGGTTTAATCTTTCTAATATCACTCTTGAGTACAGCAGGGTCAATTTGACCCGTATGCTTGAACAACTTACATACGAGTTCAAACCAATGCTTTTAGAGAAGAATTTAAAATGTGAGCTTGAAATAGCCCCAGACACTATGATAAAGTGCGATGTCAATAAGATGCAGCGCGTTTTTGATAATCTGATGAGAAATGCAGTGAATTATAGCTTTGATGACAGCACGATTCATATTGCTGTAAAACAAAACGGTGAAAATTTGTGTATTCAGTTTACCAATTGCGGCAATACCATTCCAAAAGAAAAGCTTGTACGCATTTTTGAACAGTTTTATCGTCTTGATGTTGCACGAAGTTCCAGAAGCGGAGGTGCAGGATTGGGTCTTGCAGTTGCAAAAGAAATCGTTGAGCTTCATAACGGAACAATTACCGCAAAAAGTGAAAATGAGCAAATCGAATTTACAGTCACTCTTCCGCTCCTGTAGGAAAATCGTAAGAAATTCCGCAGGAAAACATAGGAAACTCTTGTGGGGAAACGAAAAAAGCACGCTTGCTTTTGGTACACTTACAGTATCAAAAGCAAGCGTGCTTTTTTAGCTTATCAGGGAGGAAAAACGATGTCAACTCATACCCAACAAACCAAGAAACGCCGTCCCTACTTATTTATCTGCATCCTGATTTTACTGATAGCATTAGCCGGCATCTTTGTTCAGCGTTTTGCAGGGACAGATATATACAACAAGGCATCATTGCCTTCCATTGATTTTGGTAATGAAAATGAAGCAGATGGAGAATGGTGCTTGATACTGGTGAATAAATGGCATCCCCTTGAAACTGAGAATGAAATCGATTTAACAGAACTATCAAACGGACAATGCGTGGACAGCAGAATATACCCTCAGCTTCAGAAAATGTTTGATGATATGAGGGATGATGGTGTATATCCTGTTGTTGCCTCCGGCTACAGAACAGAGCAGGAGCAACAGCAAATATACGATGAATCAATGGCGGAGTATATCGAAAAAGGATATTCTGAATCCGACGCAAAAACAGAAACAGAACGCTGGGTTGCTATTCCGGGAACAAGTGAACATCAACTTGGTCTTGGCGTTGATATAAATGCTGATGGCATAAATTCATATGGTTATGAGGTTTATAACTGGCTCGCTCAAAATGCCTATCGCTATGGGTTTATATATCGCTATCCAGAGAATAAAGTTGCAATCACAGGTATAGCCAACGAGCCATGGCATTACCGATATGTCGGTGTTAATGCGGCTACCGAAATATACAAACGAGGAATATGCCTTGAAGAATATCTGGGAGAAACAAACTAAGAGGGTAAATTTATGAAAAGAAAAAGACTGACACAGGTGTTTCCCTTTTTACTTCCTATCCGTAAATGGCAAAGGAAAAAACTGTTCTATTTAGAAATGCTGATAGACGGAAACAAATACGCCAAAAATAAATCTGAGGCACTATTGCCTAATACGGTATTTGAAACTTCATCACTTATGATGAATGAAAACAGTGGATTTGATATGAAATATCAAATTAACAAGGTACATAATCTTAAACTTGCCGCAAGAACAATCAATAAGGTGATTATTGAGCCAAATGAAACATTTTCTTTTTGGCAGCTTGTACGGTGGGCAGACCACCACGAGAAATATAAGGACGGATTAAACCTTGTTAAGCAAGTCTTTATTGAATTGCAACTAAAAGGAAGTAATTCTGTTTGAAAAAGAAAAATGATGAAATAACTATCCGTTCAAGTGCCGCAGACAGCCAAATGTTGCTGTCTGCGGCGGTTTATTTACTGTCATATTTACACATAGATAAGCATCCGTTTACCTCTTTGAATCCGACTTTGCTGTACAGCTTATACGAAATGCTGTTTCTTTTTGTTTCTAAAAAAACACGGCATTTTCAAACAGATTGAAAAATTCGTTCATCATAACAGTTCCATAGCCTTTATTTTGATATTCAGGTGCAATGGCAACCGTATCAATTTTGATATTCCTTGATAATATTCCGGGGATCTCACAGGCTGTCAGGAAGCCGACTATAACATCTTTTTCAATCAACGTATACATAAAACAATTTTCTGTTTTTATAAACCGTTCAAGATACTCCGCAACCGCTTCGCTGTACAAATCTCCGATTGGTCCTTTTTTGTCAAAAGCATCAAGATATATATGTGTGCAATCGTAAATAGCGTTTTGCCTTGCCGTAACCGGTTCTGCCATCAAATCTCCCTTTCATAACATAATAAGATATGTTCATTATAAACAGGCAAAAATCTTTTGTCAAGAAACATCTTTTGCATCATAGCCTTATTGACAAATTCCTGCCCCCGTACTATAATCAAAGTAAATAAACGGCAATTCTTGATTGTAAGCAAGCCGCAATACAGGAGGATGAAAAAATGGCTAAAAACAAGTATGCAGGCACACAGACCGAAAAGAATCTTCAGGAAGCGTTTGCCGGAGAATCTCAGGCAAGAAACAAGTATACATATTTTGCATCCGTAGCGAAAAAAGAGGGCTATGAGCAGATGTCCGCCCTTTTCCTGAAAACTGCGGATAACGAAAAGGAACACGCTAAGATGTGGTTCAAGGAGCTTGCAGGAATAGGCGATACAAAGGCAAACCTTGAGGCTGCCGCAGACGGCGAAAACTACGAATGGACAGATATGTACGAAAACTTCGCCAAGACAGCCGAGGAAGAGGGATTTCCTGAGCTTGCCGCTAAGTTCAGGGCGGTAGGCGAGATTGAAAAGCACCACGAGGAAAGATACCGTGCACTGTTAAAGAACATAGAGACCGCACAGGTATTTGAAAAGAGCGAGGTCAAGGTGTGGGAGTGCCGCAACTGCGGTCATATCGTAGTAGGCACAAAGGCTCCCGATGTATGTCCCGTATGTAATCATCCGCAGAGCTACTTTGAAGTACACGCTGAGAATTATTGACGGGAGTACAAAACACATTTAAACAGACAAGCTTCCGTTGACGGCATATAAAAACCGCCGGCGGAAGCTTTGTTTTCAACCGCTGTATCTAAAAGGAGCATTTTATGAAAAACTACAACCGTGCGGTACTGGGTACAGGCGTTATCGCAAACGAAACAGCCGCCGCAATGCTAAAAAACGGAAGAAATCTGTTTGCCGTAAGTAACAGAACACACGGCAAGGCTGTGGCTTTTGCCGAAAAATACAATATCGGCAAGGTGTATGACAGCTATGACGAAATGTTCACCGACCCCGATGTCGATATAATCTACATCACCACTCCGCACAACACGCATTACGGCTTTATAAGGAGCATATTATGAAAAACTACAACCGGGCGGTACTTGGCACGGGTGTAATCGCAAACGAAACAGCCGCCGCAATGCTAAAAAGCGGAAGAAATATGTTTGCCGTAGGTAACAGAACGCACGGCAAGGCTGTGGCTTTTGCTGAAAAATACAATATCGGCAAGGTGTATGACAGCTATGACGAAATGTTCACCGACCCCGATGTCGATATAATCTACATCACCACTCCGCACAACACGCATTACGGCTTTATAAGGAGCATATTATGAAAAACTACAACTGGGCGGTACTGGGTACGGGCGTAATCGCAAACGAAACAGCCGCCGCTTTGCAGAAAAACGGAAGAAATCTGTTTGCCGTAGGTAACAGGACGCATAGCAAGGCTGTGGCTTTTGCCGAAAAATACAATATCGGCAAGGTGTATGACAGCTATGATGAAATGTTCACCGACCCCGATGTTGATATAATCTACATCACCACTCCGCACAACACGCATTACGGCTTTATGAAGAAAGCGATTTTAAACAAAAAGCATATCCTTGTTGAAAAGTCGATAACATTGAATAGTGACGAACTCGGTGAGCTTATCACACTTGCCGACGAAAACAACGTTGTAATCGGTGAAGCGATGACGGTTTATCATATGCCGATATATAAAAAGCTGAATGAAATTCTGAAAAGCGGCACACTCAGCAGAGTGAATCTTATCACAATGAATTTCGGCAGTTTCAAGGAATACGATATGAAAAACCGCTTTTTCAACAGAAGCCTTGCAGGCGGTGCGATGCTTGATATAGGCGTGTATGCCTTGTCTGTTATCCGTTGGTTTTTCGATTCAAAGCCGGATAATATGATGTCACAGCTTAAAACCGCACCGACTGGAGTTGACGAACAGGCGAGCCTTTTGCTGTCGGACAAGGAGGGACAGATGGCAACCGTTATGCTGTCGCTCCATTCAAAACAGCCCAAGCGTGCTATGATTTCCTGCGAAAACGGCTATATTGAAATCATGGAATATCCGAGAGCGTGGGAAGCAAAAATAACCTATACAGACGGCAGGACGGAGCTTGTCGGCGCAGGTGAAAATTCCGATGCGCTTTACTATGAAATAACCGATATGGAAAAGGCGGTAAACGGCGACAAAAACGTAATGTGCCTTGACTACACCGCCGATGTTATGGAGATAATGACAAGGTTCAGGCAGGAACACGGCATAATTTACCCGGAGGAAGAATAAATGGACAGATGTGAAAAGCTGCGTGATAATCTGTACGGTGCCGAATTGCTGACAGGTTCAATTACACCCGTAAAGGAACATATTGCGCAGATATTCTATATTGTAAACAACACCGATAACAGCGAATTTATCGAAAACGAGGCGTTGCAGATGATAACTCAGTTCGGTAAAACCGAGTACAATTTCTGCGGCAGACACAGCGAATTATGGCAGAGAATATTTAACGATACCGCACTTAAAATTTATCCGACAGACAGTGAAAAGGTCATTACCCGTAAGTATGAAAGCACGGAGAAATTTGCGGATGAACTGAGCTTGGTATTACAGGAGAGATACTTTGTTCCGACCGACTTTTATCTTATTTATGACGATGAAGAAATGTATAGGCAGGTTGTGGGAATGACGGAATGACAAACAGCATGAAATTATGCGGTAAATTTTGCCTTGACTATTTTTATTCAAGGTGATATAATCTGTAACGCAAAATTGCAATATATTATTTGAAGGAGCGATTTTAATGAAGGTATTGATGCTAAACGGCAGTCCTAAGGCGAACGGCAATACCAATGCCGCACTGCTTGAAGTAGGCAGGACGCTTGAAAACGAGGGCATTTCATATGAGATATTCCAGATGGGCGGAAAGCCTGTCAGAGATTGCATCGGATGTGGACAGTGCAGTGAAAAAGGCTGTGCTTTCAACGATGACGATGTTAATGAGTTTATAGCAAAAGCTAAAGAAGCGGACGGATTTGTGTTCGGTACACCGGTATATTATGCTCACCCGAGCGGACGTATACTGTCATTCCTTGACAGAGCATTCTACGCAGGCGGTGCAGCTTTCAGATTCAAGCCAGGTGCATCGGTTGCGGTTGCAAGACGAGGAGGCAGTTCAGCATCGTTCGATTGTCTGAACAAGTATTTCGGCATAGCACAGATGCCTGTTGTCGGCTCTACTTACTGGAACATGGTATACGGCAAAGTACCCGGTGAAGCCGAGCAGGATCTTGAGGGTATGCAGACAATGCAGAACCTTGCAAAGAATATGGCGTGGATGATGAAGTGCTTTGAGCTTGGCAGGAAGAACGGCATTGCACTGCCCGATACAAGTGCGGTTGTAAGAACGGATTTTATAAGATAACTTAATATTCATAATGTAATAATAAAAGGGCTGAACTGCTTAGTTGCAATTCAGCCCTCAGATTGTAGAAAAAGTATGTTTTTGAAACAAACTTCTAACTCACTCCCCCTATCCCCCTGCCCCCTTTCCCCGGGAAAGGGGGATTTTACTGGGGCTACCGCCCCTAGACCAAGCAAGGATGCTTGCAGTCAGCCACACAAAGCCACTGCACGATGCAGTGGCACAAATGGCTGACGACCTGTACGGGGGCTACGCCCCTGCGACCCCATTTTTAAAAATTATATAGGTTTTTCGACAGCCTAAGGGCTGAACTGCTTAGTTGCAATTCAGCCCTTTTACTATTCTCTTACTCTCAGCTCTCTGAATGCGACAGCGGCCGCCGCACCGACGTTGAGCGAATCGACACCGTGATACATCGGTATCTTTACCGTATAATCACAGCCGTCTATAGTCTTCTGCGACAGTCCGTAGCCCTCAGAGCCGAGTATTATAGCAAGCCGCTGCTCGCTCTGAAGCGTCTTGTCATCAATACTTACCGAGTTATCTGTGAGTGCCATTGCCGCTGTTTTAAAGCCCAGCGAATTAAGATAAGCGGGACCGTGCGACTGCCACCAATGCTCATCCTCGCCTATATATCCCCACGGGATAAGAAATACCGTTCCCATACTTACTCTTATGGCTCTCCTGCAAAGAGGGTCACAGCAGGACGGGGTTATCAGCACAGCGTCTATGCCGAGTGCCGCCGCAGAGCGAATTATAGCTCCTGTGTTGCTGACATCGGCTATATTTTCGAGTACGGCAATCCTTCGTGCATTTCTGCAAAGCTCCTCTGCCCTTTTCGGCGCAGGACGCTCCATAGCGCACAGCATTCCCCGTGTCAGCTCATAGCCTGTAAGCCCGGACATTATCTTACTGTCAGCGGTATATACCGGAATATCACCGCACCGCTCTATAATGCCGTTTGCACGGTCATTGATATACTTTCTGTCTGTGAGCATCGAAATCGGCTTACAGCCTGCATCAAGGGCTACTTCTATAACCGTCTGACTTTCGGCTATGAATATTCCGTGTTCATACTCGTACACCTTGCGAAGCCGTGCATCTGTCAGGTGAGTGTATATTTCAAGCTCGGGTATATTTATATCGGCAACATCTATTATTTCAGCCATATTGTTTATTATTTCCTTTCGGGCGGACTTTTCCGTATTGCAAATAATATCGAAAAGTGATAGAATATTATCACAGCGCATCCGCTTGTCGCACTGAATATTATAGCGTATCGGGCGGATGTTGTCAAATATGGCGGTACTAAAAATATATTACGAAAAGACGGCAGGTATGGATTACTTATACAAAATCACGGTAGAAATAGATAATGAAAAAGTGCTGAGCTTACAGCAACACGATTTGGATGCGGTATATAAGACAGTAAGAGAAGCGTTTGTAGGGTGTAATTTTAAAGAAGTGCCGACAGATAATAAGCAGATTGCTTTTGTTATCAGGGACGGTAACGATTCTTTCAGCGAGGTCGGGATCGTGGCAAATGCTCTTTACGACAGTTGGCTCGGCAAGTATCTGAAAAAGATGGAATGGTACGATATGAGCGATGACAGCACTGAGGATATGCTCAGAGAAATACAAGAATTTGACAACGAATACGGCAAATAAATTTAACGGAGAACATTATGAAAACAGGACTTGTGCTTGAAGGCGGCGCTATGCGTGGAATGTACACGGCAGGCGCACTTGACGTACTTCTTGAAAATGATATAAATTTTGACGGGATAATAGGAACATCGGCAGGTGCGGTGTTCGGAGTGAATTTTCTGTCAAGGCAGGACGGCAGGGTCATCCGCTACAACTGCCGTTTCAACGGCGACAGAAGCTATATGGGGATAAAGCCGTTACTTAAAAGCGGTGACTTTTTCAACACGGAATATGCCTATTACAAAGTGCCGAACGAGCTTGATATATTTGATGACGAAGCCTATCAGAAATCGGGCGTGCCGTTTTATGCAACGGTCACTGATGTAAAAACGGGAAAGCCGGAGTATCTGCAGGTAAAAAGCGTACTTCGGGATATGGAAATGCTCCGTGCTTCTGCTTCGATGCCGTTTATATCAAAGCCTGTTATAATCGGCGGCAGAGCGTATCTTGACGGAGGAATTTCCGACAGCATACCGTTTGAGCATTTTTCCGAAATGGGATACAAAAAGCAGGTGGTAATCCTCACCCGTGATATGAACTACCGCAAAAAGCCGATGAACAAACTGCTGATACGCTCGTTCTACGGTAAATTCCCCGACTTGTGCAATGCGCTTGAAAACCGTCACAATATCTACAACGAAAGCATAGACAAGCTATGCGAACTTGAACAAAGCGGCAAGGTATTTATTATCCGTCCGTCTGAGCCGATAACGATAAGCCGAACGGAGAGAAATCCCGACAGGCTGAAAAGCGTTTATGAGCTCGGGAGGAAGGATATGAAAATGCGTCTTGAAAAGTTACACGAATATCTGTCACAATTTTAAAAAGGAGAGCAAATATGAACACAAATTCAACTATAACAATAAATACCGGGAAAACAACAATAAAAATAATACCGGATAGCGATAATGGTAAAGCAGCTATATTACAACAATCATCAGGCAAAACTACCAATTTTACCATAATCAACTGTAAAGACGGCGAACTTGGTAAACATATCACTTCTTTTCTCACTAAGAATAACATTGTAAACCAAAATGTGATAAAGATAATTTCCAATGCTTTGTTGCATAACAATAAATTATCCATATACACTAATAGCAATCATAGCATAAACGCTACATATTTCTGCAAAAATGGCGATGTTTACGATGATTACGATAATGAAGATGAATTTAACGAAAACTGTGAAAGTGACATAACAGGTCTCTATACATCTGACATATCCGGTGACTTTCACGGTGACATTGTCGGCACTATGAGCGGTGATATTAACGGCGACCTTAACGGTGACATTGTCGGCACTATGAGCGGTGATATTAACGGCGACCTTAACGGTGACATTGTCGGCACTATGAGCGGCGATATTAACGGCGACCTTAACGGTGACATTGTCGGCACTATGAGCGGCGATATTAACGGCGACCTTAACGGTGACATTGTCGGCACTATGAGCAGCGATATAAGCGGCGACTTTAACGGCGACATTATCGGCATTATGCATGGGATTATCAAAGGCAATACAAATGAAGCAATTATATGCGATGAAGACGATGAGGATAACTTTGCTATAAACAATAAGAATAACAGAACCGATATTTATACATCTGATATATCAGGTGATTTTTACGGTGACATCACCGGTACTATGAAATGCGATATTAAAGGCAACCTTTACGGTGATATAACAGGCGTTATGGAAGGAAATATTGAAGGTGACCTTAACGGCGATATACTAAATACTATGAACGGAGATATCGGTGGCAATCTTAACGGTGATATTTTCGGTATTATGAACGGAAACATTAGCGGTGATATTAATGGTGATATTCTTGGCACAATGAGAGGAATCATAAAAGGCAAGATTAATCGATCTGATGCAAACAACTAATAAATTACAGGAGTTAATATGGCAAACAAGAAATGTCCCGTTGCGAAAAAATGCAGCGGCTGTCAGCTGTCCAACATGACATACGAACAGCAGCTTGAATGGAAGCAGAAGGATACCGAAAAGCTGCTCGGCGGTTTCGGCAAGGTATCTAAAATTATAGGTGCGGACGATCCGTATAACTACAGGAACAAGGTGCAGGCGGTATTCCGCTCTGACAGAAACGGCAGGATAATTTCGGGCGTGTATCAGTCGTCCAGAAACGGCATTGTCGGAATTGATAGCTGTATGCTTGACGATAAGCGTGCGGACGAGATAATTGTCGGCATAAGAGATCTGCTCAGATCGTTCAAATTACATCCGTATGACGAGGGTACGGAGCGTGGTTTTTTACGTCATGTGCTTGTCCGTGTCGGAAAGAATACCGGAGAGATACTGGTTACTCTTGTCGGCGGAAACTCAATGTTCCCTAAAAAGCACGACTTTGTGAAAGCGCTTGTAAAGCGGTTCCCTGATATTACGACCGTGACGTTCTCGGTAAACCGCACTCCCGAAATGCTTCTTCTCGGAGAAAATAACGAGGTGCTTTACGGTGAGGGATACATTACGGATATTCTTTGCGGAAAAAGATTCAGAATTTCTCCGCACTCGTTCTATCAGATAAATCACGCACAGACCGAAAAGCTGTACGACTACGCTATAAAGTCGGCGAAGCTCACGAAGAAGGACGTTCTGCTTGACGCATACAGCGGAATAGGCACGATAGGCATAATAGCGTCTGACTATGTAAAGCAGGTGCAAGGCATTGAATACAACGCATCAGCCGTCCGTGACGCAGTAAAGAACTGTCACGAAAACGGGCTTACCCGTAATATTGCTTTCAACCGGGGCGACGCAGGCGAATTTCTTGAAAAGAAGGCAAAGCTCGGCACGCATTATGACGCAGTGATCCTCGACCCTGCAAGGACGGGAGCGGACAGAAAGTTTTTAAACTCGCTCGTAAAAATCGCACCGGAGAGGATAGTTTATATTTCCTGCAATCCGGCTACTACGCAGGCAAGGGATCTGAAAACGCTGACGAAAAAGTACACAGTGACCGATATTCAACCGTTTGATATGTTCCCGCATACGAGGCATGTGGAGACGGTGGTCTTGCTTTCCAAGGGAGAGATCGACTCGAAAAAGGTTCGGGTTGAGTTCTCTTTGGAAGATATGGATATGTCCGAGTTCCAAGATGGAGCAACCTATCCGCAGATCAAGGAGTATGTTTTGGAGCATACCGGGTTAAAGGTTTCCAACCTTTATATTTCTCAGATAAAGAGAAAATGCGGACTGGAAGTCGGCAAGAACTACAATCTGCCGAAGTCCGAGGATTCCAGACAGCCACAATGCCCACCGGAGAAGGAAAAAGCAATCCGAGAAGCATTCAAATATTTTGGGATGATCTAACATCCAGCAAAATGGAGGTTTCTTATGGATAGATTGATTTCTTGTGAGTTCAACATGGATAACGCCTGTGTGGAGCTGAAATTCCTTGATGGCAGCATGATTTCTATTGATACCATCGCAGTGGAGAACGAGGTTGCCGACAATATGTATCAGCGGTCAGAACTGGACTATCTGATCTACAATGATCCGATTGGATATGCTGATTTGATACTGAACGGTAATCCCGAAACCTATTTGAAAACTGTAACTGAATACAAACCGCTTGATAGCTAACCAACACTTTGCCCGTGGGAGAAATTCTGCGGGCAATTTTTTTGTATCTTTTCTGTGAACTCTATTGATTTTGGCTGTCTAATGTGGTAGACTATGTGCGAAGTCTAACCGTGTAGACAAGGAGGCTATGAATATGGATATTCCGAAGATCCACGAAAGTGAATATCGTTTTTGTTTGATTATGTGGGAGCATGAGCCGGTTACTGCTGTCGAGCTTGTAAAGCTGTGCCAGGATCAACTCGGATGGAAAAGGACTACGACTTATACCGTTATCAAGCGTCTTGGAGAGCGTGGTGTGCTGAAGAACGACAATGGCACTGTTACTTCTCTCGTTTCCAAAGATGATGCCCAGGCGTGTGAGATCGACGAACTGGTTGAGAAGAAATTCGAAGGTTCTCTGCCTGCCTTTATCGCTGCTTTTACAAAGCATCAGGTTATGTCCGAAGATGAACTCGATGAAGTGCAGCGTATGATTGACTGCATCAGGAAAGGAGGTTCACAATGAGCGAACTCTTTTTGAAAATCATCAACATGAGCATATCTGCAAGCTGGCTTATCCTGGCTGTGCTGATACTCAGGCTTGTTTTGAAGAAAGCTCCCAAGTGGGTCAATGTTCTGCTTTGGGGTATCGTGGCTGTCAGATTGATTTGCCCGCTCTCTTTTGAGAGCGCATTAAGCCTTATCCCAAGTTCAGAAACAATTCCGTTGGATATTGAAATGGCGGCCAAACCCACAATAGACAGCGGTGTTCCGGCGATCAATAGTGTGGTCAATCCTGTTCTATCCTCATTTGCCCCACCACAGCATGTATTGACGAGTGCAAACCCGCTTCAGATTTGGATTCCGATTTTGAATATTATCTGGTTGATTGATGTCGGCGCCCTTCTCTTGTATACCGCAGTTAGTTATTGGCGCCTATGTCGTAAAGTGGATACCGCTGTTCGCTACAAGGGCAACATTTTCCAGAGTGAGAATGTAAGTTCTCCGTTTGTCCTGGGCATTATCAAACCGAGAATCTATCTCCCGTTCAACATGAATGGTCAGGATCTGGAGCACGTTGTTGCCCACGAACAGGCGCACATTCGCCGCAAAGACCATTGGTGGAAGCCTCTTGGTTTTCTCCTGCTGACGATTCATTGGTTCAATCCTCTCATGTGGTTGGCTTATGTTCTGCTGTGTCGTGACATTGAGCTTGCCTGCGATGAAAAAGTCATCAAGGAACTTGGCAATGAGCAGAGAGCCGATTATATGCAAGCACTTGTTGCCTGTAGTGTAAACCGCCGCATGATCGCCGCTTGTCCTCTTGCCTTTGGCGAGGTAGGTGTAAAGGAGCGCGTGAAGTCTGTGATGAATTATAAGAAGCCTGCGTTCTGGGTTATTATTATTGCAGTCATTATTTGCGTGGGCGTTGCGGCCTGCTTCCTGACGAATCCTAAACAAGACCGCTATACATTGCGAATTGTTGTTCCCGCAGGAAGTCAAGAGGAATTTGTATATACGGAGGAGGAAGTCAGCACAGTCAGAAATTCAATCAAAATATGGTCTGGTGATGGATTGGGTGATACAGAAGTTCTTTTGTTCCCCGTTAATAAAACAGCAGAAACCGGATACACAGCCACTTATCTTACGCATGGTATGTCTGTGGAATTTGATGCAGAAAATGATACGTGGTTTAAGATTGGTGTGAATATGCAGAACCCCACCAATGAGGACATTATTGTTTATGTTGAAGTAGAAAATGTAGAAGTGCGTATTGTGGACGAGATAAATTCCGTAATAGAGTGGTTTGATTACCTTGAAACCCCTGATGAAATGAAATGGGACGGTAGTCTTGAAATCAGCCTCACCGAGTTTCCAGATGTGACCTTCCGTTGGACTTACGGAGAGATGCTGGCTGTTAAGGGTAGTAAAAGCACTTCACTTTATACGGGGATGCCAATCTGGAACGCCTATTTCTGCGACCTCACCGGCGACGGTTTGCCTGAGTTGTGTTCTTCAATCAGTTGGGGCTGGCATGATTGACAACCGTGTCATTATCTATGACTATGCAAACGGAGTAAGCTATGAGCTGTCTGACAGAGGGTATTTTGATTTCACTCTCAGACAGGATCATCAAGATGGCCGCTTGTATGTAGATAAAACAAAATATCATACTGATGAACTGGTAGAAACCGGCCGACTGGTTTTCAAGAATCATTGCATTCAGATTGAAGGTTTTTCCAACGAAGCGCATCAGGTTTTCCAAGCTGAAATTCTGGAAGATCATAATGGTTATTATCTTGTGAAGCCTGTTGAAGGTAGCTGGGAACTGAATAGTGCAGACCGAATTGAAGTACCTATCAGAAATGCTCATCCATCACCGGAACCTGAAATCGGAGATGTGATCGAAATTGAATACGCTGGTGAAATCCTTGAAACCTATCCTGCACAAATTGCAGATGTTTATGGTATCAAGGTTATTGAGAAAAACAAAGGCTTTACCCATCTGGCAAACGATGATTAGAAAATCACAAATATCGAATAATTAGTTTCAAGCAGATAAACCGCTGCAATTCTCATTCCAAAGGGGGGATGAATGTTGTAGCGGTTTTTTCTTTTTATGGTTCAAATGCCAGCATTGTTTTCGTTGGCAGTTTCTCGTTTTCACAGTTCAGAAGATACGCTATCACCTTGTTCGCAAAGCGATTTGTTTTCATGGTATCCCAATCAGCAAGCCGGATGATCTCTGCTGTGCCGTTCTCAAAATCCAATGATATTTCGCCCCATTCGCCGTCGCAGTCTGCTTGGTATTCGTAGATTGCGGCGGCGATTTTCTTTTTGCGCTTAGTTTTGGATTTCTGTTTCAACCGGACAGCATGGATTGCATCCTCGGCAACCAGAAGTTCCGTCAGTTTGTCTACTGCTTTCCGATAGGCTCGTTCTGCACCGCTGGCTGTGCTGCCCTCAAACATAACCGCCAGTTCTTCAAAGGTGGGGCGGTCTTTCCATGAGCCGACACGCCCACAGGTCATGCAGATCGCAAGACGCTTTTCAAGCAAGGTCTGTTCCCGGTAATTCAGTTTCTCAAATGCCCGCTGCACCTTTTCTGCTTGTATGCCGTTCCAGAGGATGTCGGTATAGTTCCAGCTATCGTCAAGGGCAACATCTTCGCCTGTTTCCTCGCCATCCTCGTCTGTTACATAGAACAGTTGCTGATTGCGGATGCCACGGACAACTTTCAGATATTCTTCCGCAAGGGCAAGCTCGCAGTTGTACTTCTTGGAAAACTCGCTGACCGCATCCTTGGTGTTATGGTACAGCCATGCCATTGACCGCACCATTTTGTAATTGGTCAAAGAGGACACCGACCATTTTTCTTCGCCCATGCGGAAACGGAGCATAGCATCCCGGATAAACGGGAAAATGTAGGTAGCATACTCTGCACCCTTGGCAGGATCATAGTCCATCAGCTTTTGGAGCATTTGCTCCCGACAGGAGAGCTTTATATCTATAAAACGGTCTGTGTCATACAAATCGCCGCCATCCACGCCGAGAAAGAATTTGATGCGCTTGTTGAGCTGCGGTTCGTAGTGGTGCAGGAAGAACGAAAAATAAAGCAAATTCTTTCCTGCAAGGCAGACAGAATATGTTCATTTGGATTGCTAACCGCTGGCGGTTCCGGCTCCAGTTGGAAGATGCGCTCTGCCACATAGGGAATGATGCCATCACCGTATGGATTGACAGCGTGTTTCGGTATGTATCCGGTCATATTCCATGTAAAATCATTCAGCATAGCGCACCTCCTTCCAGTTTAGTAATACTCATAAATATCCCGTGGTCAACTAATGGGGTTATTTATTACTTTATTTTCTTTAACATACGGTGATAAATAGGTGCATTTGGTGCAGGAGTTGTGATTGGGACCAGAAGTCCCTCTTTGATAAATTGTTCCACACGCAAAGCAATCCACCCATCACCGATCCCTAATGGATTCTTTCCAAGAACCTGTCCAACAAGCACGCTTTCCTTAAACTCGTCGTCCAGTGTATCCAATTCTCGAAGAATAAATGTATCATACAGAGTTTCTGATACGCTGACCAGTTTGCCGTTTATAACAGCACGAAGAGGAGAATTTTCCTGTTGGAGTTCTCTCCAGCGGTTAGCCAAACTACGAAGGTAATTTGTTGGCAACTTCTTTCCAAGAGATGCCATCCGTCCCAAGTGATAAGGTTCAACTTCTCCCCAACCGTTATACTGGACAATGCATCCATCTGGTCTTGTTTCCCACATTGGAAGCTCCACAATGGTAACATCCAATTTTTCAAAGCCGATTGGTCGTAGTTGTTCCAGAAGCCAATACAATCCGCACACATCATCTGGTTCTCGTCCGACCCAAACACGAATCGGCTCTCCGTTTTGTGCTTTTTCCAGTAGCGTAGCATAGTTCTTTCGGGATGTATTGAGAAGTTCAGTTACGATTTCAGATGCCATATCGGGCAGTATGCTTAGTAGCAAAGATAATGCCGACTCACGCTCCAAACAAATTCCTGCTTCGGAGATGTTGCCCACAGACAATGCCAACGGAAGATTAACTATGTCCTTACGATTTCCCTCCAACGGTATAGCATTCTCCCAACCAGAACGCTCCCGTTCTTCTGCTTGATGCTGGAACTTTTCTATTTCTTCTTTTGAAACTGTCCCATCAGAGATAATTACACTGGTTGCTCCGCCTAAAAAACCCTTATGTCCAATCGCAACCGCCATAGTCCCTGCGGCACTGTCGCTAAATACTACTTCTAACATAACGTTGCTCACCTCTTAGCTAAATTCAAATTCTTTTTAGTGCTTCTTTCTTCAAAGCCGCCTGTCCCATTTCTTTTTCATAATCGCCCTTGGCATAAGCGACATTGCTCAATGCCTGGAGCATCTTATCTTTTGCCAGCTTTTTCATGACCTCCGCAAGATCTTCATCCAGAGTACCACGCTTTATATAGCGGTTTATGGTATTCAGCCGCTTCTCATAAATCTGTTTCAGCGGATGATCGTCCGCAAGTTCCCTCTGTTCTCGCCCTTTCAGATTGCCGATCTGCCGACAGCAGCGTCATTATATAATCATCATCATTTCCAATGACGATCTCACGGCTTGTTATCTCGTTTTTTTCACCCAAAAGCTTATCTACATATTCATTGACGTTCTTTTTGCTGTATTTGTTGTTAAGGACCTGCATCGCCATTGCTTTTGCTTTTATTTCAAAATCAATCGGTCCTTCCGTCATGATAAGCTCAGAATTTCGTGATCTTTTTACCGCTTTCTTTTTCTCATACAAGCTTTCATCACTTATAAATAACTGCTCATAAAGCTCAAAGGAATCGCTTATCAGCTGAAAGGTTTTATCCGCCGTTTCATCATCGGAAAGATATTTGAGCAACGAAATAAGATTGCCTTTTACGCTCTGATCTGAATTGATAAGATAATCAATTTTCTGCGTTGTTGCACGAGTGTATCGACGGTTCTTTTCATCAATAACACTGATAAACTTTTTGTCGAGATTATCGTAAGTATCAATGATATAATGTATCTTGCGGAGAATATCGTTTCTTATTTCACCTTCGTCATTATCATTTTGCTTTGACAACCGGTACTGCACCATATCCTCTATTACATCTTCTTCCGCTATCCATAGTTTCAGAATATTCTGTATTGGAATCTTATATTTGGGAACAGAATCTTTTATCTTTAATGGTCGAAGTATCTTCAAAATCACATCTTCCTGAAATATTTCGTAGTGAGAGTGAAGAACATTGTTTACGTTAAGCGTGTTTATAAGCTGCTGATTATAATATGTGATGCTGTGATAAACCGATTTAAGACTCTCGACAAGATGCTCTGTACGTTCAGCTCCGTCATTAAGTGCAGTTATCATTTCAAACGGATCACGAGTTTTTTTAGCAATCTCCAAAGAAGAATAAGTTGAGTAAACGTATGCAAAATTCTCCGTTTCTGAAACATTTGCAACATCATATAAAAGCTGTATGATCTTATAGCTGAACCCGGGCACAGTTATATACTCGCGAAAATCATTTTCTGTTTCAATCAATATCCAGCCTGTGCTTTTTAGCTTTCGCACTAAAAAATGTGCTTTGCCTGATATTGACTGTTCACTTTCAAGCAGCTCTTCTTCGGTAAAATCCGCAGATATAATATCATCATCAAGCTGTGCATTTATCATTGATATCAGCTCGTCCTTTGATATTTTCAAATGCTGTTTGAACGCATCAAGCAAAACAAACAGCGTTTTTACATACAGATTTTTGTTTTTTGAGACAAGCACAGAAAATAGATTTTCGGGTATAATATCGTACAAATTCAATAGTTATCACCTCTTATTTTGGCAGCAGATTAGGTATACGTTTATATGTTCGTTTAATTATAACATATTATTCCACAAAAAAGCAATATATTTCGTGTATAAATACAATTAAGAACCCGCTGAATAAACAGCAATTCACCTCAAAAATTCACACATAAATCTCACAACAGTAAAATTCAATGCCGAAAGCATCGGTTTTCCACCACATTTTGCTCCAATTGCGGAGTATTACCCTCAAAAGTGCAGACTTACCTCTTGATTGTACAAAAATCTTTTTTGAACACGCTTCACCATCAGCAGATTTGCGCATACAAACAGAACATTCAGTTTTTTTAAATTCTTGGCTATTCCTCAGTGCTGCACTTTTCTGAAACCAAAGGTATGATAAGCACTATATAAACAGGAAAGCAGACCTTGACAATCTTCTTTACAAGATGTATGATAAAATAGAAGTTATTGAAGACTATCGCAGATATTAAGAATGCCGGACTTGAGGTTGAGAAAATAATCATCAATTCAAACTTAACCGAAGAAGAGGCATTTGCGGCAGAGGCTTCTTTAATCAATGCGTTTAATTATGTCAGTGACGCAGGGCTTACAAACATTGTTGCCGGGCATCATTCTGCAGAGGCATTATCAGTTGATGAGTATGAAAGAATAAACGGTGCCGCCCCACTTGAAGAAGACATCAGGCATAAAATCCTTGTCATCAAAATAAACAGGCTCTATCAGAGAGGTATGGATGAGAAGGTATTATATGATGCTGTTCGTTGTGTCTGGAGAGCATCAAAGGAAAAGGTTAGAACAGTTGAGTATGTTTTCGGTGTTTACAATTCTTTGATTGTTGCCGTATATAAGCCGTCAGAGTGGTTTGTATGTAAAGAGGCAAAGGACAGACTTCCAAGACAGGATATTGTTCTTACACCGAAAACTGAAAATAGATTATTCTTTGTGGATGAAAGATATGAGCAGGAGGGATTTCCGTCAGATGAGAATGAATCGTTCTACATTGGAAAGTCGATAGCTGGATTGAAGTTGAATCAGTCGGCACAGAATCCGATTACATATCTGTATCCACCGGAGAAAGATAAAATTCATATTTAATGAAATCGACAAATCGGTATTTGAGAAGGCAAGTGAATGGGATACCACGATGCAAGATACCATGGAGGAATATGAAATGTCGAAAGATGAGTATTTGATAACCGATAAGCCTCTCAAAGCGTTGACGGTTTTTGCAATGCCAATGATTCTTGGAAGTTTTTTTCAGCAAATATACAATATGGCCGACTCTATTATTGTCGGTCAGTTTGTTGGTTCTTCCACACTTGCAGCTGTCGGTGCATGTGCAGCATTGACCAATGTGTTCATTTGTGTGGCACTGGGAGCCGGTGTCGGAGCCGGTGTGCTTGTGAGCCGTTATTTCGGAGCCAGGGAGTATGGCAAAATGAAAACAATCGTGTCAACCTCCTTGATTAGCTTTTTGCTTCTAAGTATAGTCCTTGGTGTTTTTGGCTTTTTCTTCGCCAACTCGATGATGAGTGGACTGCAAACCCCTGCCGACATACTGGATGATGCAGTACTGTATCTGCGGGTCTATTTTGTGGGCTTTCCGTTTCTGTTTATGTATAACATTCTTTCTACCATGTTCACCTCAATCGGCGAATCCAAAATTCCGCTGGGACTGCTGATTTTTTCGTCCATCCTGAATATTTTAATGGATCTTTGGATGGTAGCCGGGCTAGGTCTCGGTGTGTTCGGTGCGGCTATTGCAACCCTGATTGCACAGGGAATTTCCGCAGTGTTTTCGTTTTTGATTTTCTTTGCACGGATGAAGCAATATAAAAGCCCTTTTAACAGGTTTGATCGGCAGGAGCTCTATTCCATGCTTCGCATTGCGGTGCCGTCGGTTTTACAGCAGTCCACAGTGTCCATCGGTATGATGATCGTGCAGGCAGTGGTAAATCCTTTCGGTACACAGGCACTCGCCGGGTATGCAGCAACGATGAGGGTGGAAAATGTTTTTTCATTGATCTTTGTATCCATCGGCAATGCGGTTTCGCCGTATGTTTCCCAGAATCTTGGTGCAAAGAAAATCGATCGTATCAAAAAAGGCTACCACGCTGCACTGGTGCTGAATCTGTGCTTTGCGGTCATTGCGTTTGTGACCATTGAAGCGCTGCATACGCAGATCTCCTCACTGTTCTTAGGAAAAGACGGAACGGCGTTTGCCTATCAGGTGTCCGGTGATTATATGAGGTGGCTTGGTTACTTTTTCATCTTCATGGGTATCAAGATGGCAACCGATGGAGTTCTTCGCGGTCTCGGAATTATGCGTCCGTTCCTCGTTGCAAACATAGTGAATCTTGCGATTCGTCTGTCCGTTGCCCTAATCTGTGCACCACGTTTCGGAATTGCCTTTGTCTGGCTTGCGGTACCGGTTGGCTGGCTTGCAAACTTTTTAATCTCCTATGTGGCTCTTAGGAGATCATGGCCGACTGATAAAATGGCATCCATTAGTTAACTTCCAGTTTGTAGGGGTGACATGAAAAAAGAAGTTTAAGGAACAGAGCTTTACCCTGTTTGCCTATACAAATTATATGGCAATTCAAGGTTCTCACAGCTCTAACCACAGGATTTTAAGTGAAAAGGTGCGTTCCACCATTTCCTTGTACAATAGGGGGTGAGTATGTTTTTTGTTGGACAATCGTGCCATGTGGAGTGCGTGGTTTCGATGTCACGGAAAGAGGAGTAAATCGGGATTGTTGGCTTAACGGTGCGGTTTGTGCGTGTTGGGCATAATGTGCCGAGTGATATGTTTCCGGAAACAATCGAAAATCGGCTCAAAATCGGGAGAAATGTTCATACATCGTCGGTATAACAGACGGCGAGAAATCAAGATTTAAGGAGGTATTTAATATGTTTAACTGGTTGAGATCAATAATGAACTCAGGCTCGGTGCTGGGTTATTTCTTACAAGCCGTACCAATAACCTGTGTTGTAGGAATCATATATGTGATCATTAGAGTAGCCATTATAAAAAGAAACCATCTTAAAGTTGAATGGTTGAAAGAAATAATTAGGCTGCTTTCTCCTGTTATCTTACGGGATTAATCAGCCTTGTAGTGTTACCTGCAAACTTCTGGTTGAGCTTTTTTGACGGTATATTCTTAGGCTGGTGGGATGAGATGCTCCCGATTTTTAGCTTTGGCGAGTTCAATTTAGTACCATCATTCATAAAGGCATTATCGGGTGAGCTTACTATCGGCAGTTGGGTAAAAACAATGCTCATAGGGAACATTGCGATGTTTTTGCCAATGGGTTTCTTTCTTCCTTTTGTTACAGAAAAAATCAACAGAAAAAACATCTTTGTGGTAGCCATCGCTGTTCCATTCATTGTAGAACTGCTGCAGATGGTATTTGGCAGGAGTTTTGACATCGACGATTTGAGCTGTAATTTTATTGGCATAGCGGTAGGATTCTTCATTGGCTTTGCCATAAAAAACACCAAGCAGAAAAGCAAATTGAATGTGAACTGAGAACCAAGAGGTAACGTATGAAGCAAATCACGAATAAAGAATATGAAGAGTGGCAAAAATACAAACCGGAGATAGTTACTGTTCCAAAGGCAATTATATTTCGGTAAAAGGTAAAGGTAATACGAATGAAGAAGATGTAGCATATCAGCAGACTATAAGTGTTTTATATGCTGTTGCATATACTCTTACGATAAAAAATGCTGCTCGTGAAAGGAGTTTACAATGATAATTTACTGTATGAGTGATATCCACGGTTGCCTTGCGGAATTTGAGGACGCACTTTCGCTTATTCTTGATGATATAGAACAGGGCAAGGCGAAGCTCGTTCTTCTCGGCGATTATATCCACGGCGGTCCGGATAACCGTGGTGTTCTGGACAGAATAATGAAGCTCCGGGAACGTTTTGGTTCGGACAGAATTATTGCTCTGCTCGGCAACCACGATGAATGGGTAGTCAACGGATCGTCAACCATAAGCAACAATTCAGTATATGCCCGTATAGAAGAATGGGAGGATGAGAGCGATGATGACGAGTATATCAACTGGCTCTCTTCCCTTCCGCTGTATTATGTGGAGGGAAACACGATTTTCGTTCACGCCGGTATTGATGAAGAAGCAGGTGATATGTGGGAATGGGAAACATCGGAAGATGTATTCACCTCAAAATATCCCGCTGAAACCGGCAAAATCGAGGGGCTTGATATGAAAGTAGTCGCAGGTCATGTCGGCACCGCCGAAATATCCGGCAACAAGTTCTTCCACGACATTTATTTCGACGGAGAATCTCACTATTACATAGACGGCACTGTTCTCGACAGCGGAGTTATTCCGGTACTTATGGTAGATACGGAAAACGATAAGTATTATCAGGTGACAGACTCGGGAAAACAGCTGATTGAACCTTACGAAGAATAAGGCTTAAAAAACGGGCGAATAAAAGGGCAAGGGGCGGATGTACGGAAGTGGTGTGACTGTGGGCGGGAGATATATATTCAAAACGCCATATTGCAAATGAAAAGGGAGTAGCAAAAAATGTACGCCATTGTAAAGCAGGAGAACGGACAATCATATACATCAATGGTTTTCGGATATTATTGCCCGGTACAATCTCGAGATGGTTATGATCGCTATCTTGAAAGTATTCACAATCAGTTTTATATCGTGCTTGACAAATGCAATCCTACAGGCTGAAAGGATATGAACGTGCCACGCTTTACGGCGAAACGCTTGAACTTATGGACTACAGCCCCGAGATAGATACGCATCTTAAGGTAATATGCTTTCCGACCTTCAAGGGACATTGCGGATGTATCTTGTTTGACGTTGATAAGATATGGTTTGTACAGCACAGCGAGGACTCTGCAAAGACATTGGCAAGATATTACGCAAAGCTGCCAAATAACAAGTAATATAATCGGATCTATGCCGCCCATCAGGGCGGCATTTCTGCTTGTAGAAAAAGTATGTTTGTTTATAAAATGAAGCGCTGCACAGTTCAGTTTATATCTCCCCGAACTCCTCTAGTCTCTGCATAATTTCCTTGCTTCTGTCGATAAACAGCAGAGCCTTGTTATGCTCGTAATACTCCTTACATCCAAACTCGGAAATAAATCTTGCCGTGTGGCTGTTTGCGGTAAGCTCGGTTACAAGTATCAGCATTTCCTGTCCGTCGGTGTACACTTCATTGCAGAAAATAAATGCGTTTGACATCTTATCCCGTGCCGTTTTTGCCGAAATTTTAAGCTCAGACACAAGACTGTCATATCTGCTCCTGATATCCGCAAACGCCGTTTTTCCGTCCTTGCCGACTGTGAGCGCAGTCATATTCTCAAGCTGTGATATTGCTCTTGCGAGCGTTTTCTGACGTGATACGGAAATGCTTGACGACTGCTTGCCGTTTTCAAGCTCCTTTTTCTTTACCGCTATAAGCTCATTCATCAGCTTTTCTGCGGAAATATCGCTGTCATGCGTTCTCAGTTTGAATTCTTTCAGCGTTACAAGCGTTTCACGGAGCATATCCTCGCCGTCTGTTACCTGCTTTGCCGATGCCGTAACACTGTCAAGGATAAGTCCGAGCAGGGATAAACGCTCGTCAAACTTTGCGTTTTCAGCCCTGTCTTTTATGCTGTCACTTGCATTGCCGCTGAGTATCTCGTCTATCTGATAGTCGCTCCTGTACTTGTTGAACAGGTCGTAATATGCCGCAAAGCTTCTCGCTGTCCTGTCGTGCTGTATGTACTGACGAATAAGCTTTATGTCGACCTTGATATTATTTTTCTCATACAGGGTTATCATCTGCGACAGGTCTTCCCAACCTCTCGCCGTAACGAATGATTTTCCGTCAACCGTACTTTCTATGCGGTAAAAATCCGCTTTCTTAATTTCAAGATAGGTAAGTACAGAGGCATGAACGCCCGCCTTGTAAGCGTATTCTTTCCACGCTGTAAAATCAGGCTCGATGTCAATTCTTTTCAGTCTGTCCCATGTTACAATGTCAAACTCACGGACGGAATTATTGTATTCGGGCGGATTTCCCGCAGTGACTATTATCCAGCCGTCAGGCACTCTGTGTCTGCCAAACACCTTGTATTGCAGGAACTGGAGCATAATCGGGGCGAGCGTTTCTGATACGCAATTTATCTCATCAAGGAACAGTATTCCCTCTTTTACACCCGTGTTTTCCATAAGGTCATACACTGCCGAGATGATTTCCGACATAGTGTACTCCGACACGTCATATTCCTTACCGCCGTAATTCTTGTGTACAATGAACGGCAGTCCGAGTGCGGATTGCCTTGTGTGGTGCGTCATGGAGTACGACAGCAGACCTACTCCCATTTCCGACGCTACCTGCTCCATTATCGCAGTCTTGCCTATTCCGGGAGGTCCTATCAGAAATACAGGGCGCTGTTTTTCAACAGGAATCGCATAGCCGCCCGTTTCGTCCTTTGTGAAATATGCCGTCATGGCATTCTTTATCTGTTCTTTTGCTTCTTTTATATTCATACTCTGCTCCTTTAGATCTCATCCGACGGAAGAACAAGCTTTATCGCCCACGGCGGAACTACGGGATTGTTGTACTCATCGTCTATGAATACAAATGCCGTTTCATACGGCGGTTTTCTTGCGGGAAAATCCCCGTATCCGTCTGTAAGATATATAAGCCCCTTGAGATTTGTAAACTCTTTGCTTTGTATCAGCTTATCAACATAAGCGAATACCGGGCGGAAATCCGTACCGCCGAATCCGTGCAATTTCATTGTAGCAAGATAATCGTCAAACTCTTCCTGAGAGGTTATCTTTCTGTCCTCCTGTATGTCCGTGTCGCACTGGATAATATGAAGATTTATCTTTGTGAAAAAGCTTTCCTCGTTTTTGAGGATATTGTACGTCTTCTGAATGAATTTCTGTACAAGCTCGCCTGATACCGAGCCTGATGTATCGATCGCTATAACAAATTCCTTTATTCGCTTTACTTCCTTGTATTCAAGCGGTTCTATAAGCGGCATACGCTCATATAATTTCAGTCCGTAGGTGTAGAAGATATAATCAAACTCATCATCGTTTACACGCATCGCTTCTCCCATTACAGAGAATTTTTTCAGAAATTGCGTATAGTCGTATTTCTCACGGTTGACAGCGTTCAGATTCTGAATGAAGCTGCCCCTTGTATCGCCTTTTTCCTTTGAAAACGCTTCTATTTCGATCTGCATTTTCTCCGAAATTTCTTTCCAGTCCTTTTCAAGCTGTGAGGCGGTTTCAGCTGACATCTGCATATCATTTCCCGTTCCGTCTTCATTTCCGGGATTTTCTGCGTTACCGTTTCTGTTGTTGCCATTGCTGTTATCCGTATCATTACCCGACTGTCCGTTATCAGAATTCATGTCATTACTGTTCCGGCTGTTGCCGTCCTTGCTGTCCGGATTGCTTTTGATCTGCGTTGAAGCTTCTGTTTCAGGCGGCTTTGCATACCAGATTCTGTGGTCGTCTTCCGCAAACAGCTCCGACCAGGCGTAGACCTGCAAATCGTCAACATTCCTCAGGAGATAATCATATATCTTCTCTGCGGTGACAAACCGGCAATCCGTTTTGATTTTGTCGATAATACTACCCTGTCTGACTTGTCGGGGCGAAGAAAGCGCCTTTATATCGAGCTCATTCATGATATTCTCAGCGGAGATATCGCACGCCAGATTCCACCTGAGCGTGTCTACAAGCGTACCGACAATATTGTGGCGGAACACGCAATGAAGCATCATATGAAGATATGCCCGTGTCAGATTATATCCGGATTTATAGCTTTTCAGCACATAGCTTTCGTCATAGAAAATGTATCTGCCGTCAGTGGCAACAGTTTCGGTGATGATCGAGGTTTTGAGCGGCAGCATATTAATTGCGTTGTCAAGAAATCTGAGATTTACGGCAAGCGTATTGCGGGACAGCATAAGTATGTCGGTTGCAAGCGCCGAGAGCTTCTCGGCACGCTCCTTTGCCTTTTCGTATTCCTTATCCGTAAAATCACTTCCTTTGTCGATTCAATAAGTTATCCCGTTGTACCAATCGGTTATTTCATTGCCTGTCTGAGATGAGTAAATATGTATTTTTTCGCAACCGTAAAAAATTCTCCGTGAAATAAAGGTATTTTCACTTAGCGTCACCTTTTCAAGGGAAGTACAGTTTGCAAATGCGTGTTGCTCTATAACTCGCACCGTATCGGGAATAGTCAGCTCCTTCAGCGAGGTACATCCCGCAAAAGCGGCACCGTGTATATTGCGAAGATTTCTGCCGAAAATCACATTTTTCAAAGAAGTGCATTTTTCAAAAGCAGATAAACGTATTTTGATAAGGCTGTCCGGCATGATAACTGTTTCCAGATTTGTGCAGGAATAAAATGTACCGGCAAATATTTCGCTTATACCATCAGGCAGTTTCACCGATTTAAGCGTATTACATTCATAAAAAACGAAGGCTGATATTGCCCGTATATTGTCAGGTATAATGAGGTTTTCTTCATTTCCGTTATATTTCAACAGAATACCGCCGACACTGACGAACTCTTCCTTGCGATTTTCAAGAAATCCTGTACCGTCTAATGCTTTACTGTCGATAAATGTGACGCTCAACGGTATAACCAGTTCCTCAAGGCTTACACAGTCGCTGAATGTACAGTCAAGTGACTTTACGCCGTTCGGTATGACGATCCGCTTTATTGAACCGCACCCCCGAAAGGCATTTTTATCTATCATAAAAATGCCTTTCGGGACAATGATCTCCGTATCATCGGCTTCCGGTGTGCATTTCAGCAGATTGAAGTCTTTATAATAAAATTTAACCAAAGAAAACTCCTTTCCGAATTATATCACAAACAGTGTCCGACAAAAGTCACATATAAGGCTTATAGTTCCAGTGATGACAGCGTGTCGCAAAAATTGTCGTGTTCCGGACTGTTTGCAACCGTCAGAAGAAATGCGGCGGCAGAGGTATTACCCTGCTCGTCTGCAAATTCAATAAGCCCTGTTACATTCCCGGCGGTGATCAAGCCGTTTTCCTTGCATATTCCGAGTAGCTCGGCACTGTCCTGCGTAATACAGTAACGCACGGCGTTTTCCGCATTATTATGCAGAAAATCAAGGTAATGCTCCTCTGCTGAGGCACTGAGATTCACTCTGTACATAAGACGTGAAAACGCTATCGCATATTGAAGATTTTCGTCCTGCAAAGCGGGGAAATAATTATCCTGCGCCGTAAAGTCAAAACCGCCTTTGTCCCAGATATTACGCAGTATAAAATTGTACGCCGATGATCCGTCGGTCGCCGTAACTGCTTTATAAAGCGGTTTCCCGCTGATCGTGCTTCTGACAGTAACGCTTACACAATCGGAAAATGCGTCGCCGCCGACTGAAGCTATGCCGTCCGGGATCTCAAGTTCATGCAGGCTTTCGCACATAAAGAATGCCTTTTCTCCTATACTTTCCAACCTGTCGGGAATATTTACCGATTTCAGGTTGTGGCAGTTCAGAAATGCCATATTTCCTATTTTAATCAAACTGTCGGGAAGCGTGATACAAGCAAGGCTTGTACACTCTTTGAAAGCTCGCTCATCAAGCTCTGTGACTGTATCGGGCAGAGATACCGATATCAGCGACAGGCAACTGCCGAAAAGATTATATCCTATCTTAGTAACGCCTGAGGGAATGTCAATACTTTCAAGGCTTGTGCATCCCCAGAATGCAGAATTCCCGATTTCCGTAAGTTTGTTATCAAGATATATTTTATTGAGTGCACTGCACTGGGCGAAAGCACAGCTTCCGAGCCGTTCAACACTGCCCGGCAACGTGACAGAAGTCAGCGATGAACAGCCGTAGAATGCACCGTCGTTTATAACTTTCAGACTTTCCGGGAGCGTAACGGCAATAACGCTCTGTAAGCCGCAGAGGGCGTCCTTGCCTATGGTCGTTACACCGTCAGGCACGGTAATGACAGTTTCGTCCTCTTTTAGCAGACATTTTTTCAGTACAGCATCCTTTATATCAAATTGTGCCAAAGCAATTACCTCTTCCTGTTTCTGTAGTATAAGAGAGTTCATTCTTCTTTGTTTACCGCAATAATTCTATATGTCGATATCATTATCGTCAACAAGCGGAATTCTGACTTTTTTGCTGTGACGTTATTTATTTTACGGGTATTTTTTCAAACACGGTATCCCCTCCGATATTTAGAAAATTCATCATGAGCAAGGTTTATGCGTTTTATATCTTTATGGTTTAAGTATATCACAACGCAGCTGAATATTCAATGTTTAATCAATGTCCGTAACAACAGGAAAACCGCACTGATATAAAGGTGCGGTCTTTCTTGAACTTATCAAAGATTGTCAACTGCCGAACGTTCAACCGCAAGGCATCTTGTATAGCTTTCTATAAATCTGTCAAAGCCGTTGACATCTTTGGGGTCTGGTGCGGATACTGTTGTCTGCACAGACAAGAATACATTTACAGCAAGCCAGCTGTCAAGCGTCCTGTCGGATCTGTCATTCATATATGCCGCAAGAAGCGCCATAACAGTCCTGCATACCTGTGATAATATCATTTTCGCTGTTGGTCCAGATGCCGTTTTCAAATCTGTTTTCCCACTCATGCGAGCCTGTTGCCGCAGGTGAATCGTTACTGCCGATAAGCACCGCCTTTATTCTTGTAGAGCCGAACTCGATCCCGAGCGCTGTTTTTCCGTTTACTATATCATTTTTGATTTGAAGCATATCCATATATTACCTCCGGATATGCCGCATTATGCGTTCAAATAACAGTATGGCACATTGCCGTGATAAAAACAAGGCAACTTTTTATGCAGAAAAAAGAGGGACAGCATATACAGTCCCTCAGGTGCGCTATCAATTATTACCGTACTTTCTGTATAAAAGGTCGGTTAGCCGTATTATGTCGGTTCGGGTATTGAAAACAGACGGGGCAAGACGCTTGTCTATCTCCAAAGCCTGCTCATCTTCATACCCACAAAGTACCCTTGCAAGGTTATCCCGAAGCCGATTCTGATAGGTCTTTTGCTGAAGCGCATGCTAAGGTGTTATGTATCAATACTGTGTTTCAGAAAGCTGCTTGCTGATATCTCTGCCGCCGTAAATAATGCGGAGAATTGTAACAACTGTCCTTTCCTCATCTGAAAGATAGAAAATCAGGTAATTGTTTACCGGAAGAATTCTCAGTCCACGGCTGCGCCACGGTTCTTCATCAAACAGCCGATACCGCTGTGGCATTTCATCAAGAGAACGAATTGACTTCATTATCTTGTCTGTCAGTTTTTCGGCAATTTCCGGTTCGACAAGGCTGTCACAAATATATCTGTAAATGTTTTTTAGGTCCTGCTTTGCGGAATCCGTATAGAAGATCTGGTATTTCATTTATCAAGTTCTCTGCGGATTTCTGCTTCAACCTCGTCTATTGTATGCACTCTGCCTGCCCTGATATCTTCCATGCTCTTTTCCAGCTCGGCATAAAGCTGTTCTCTGGAAAGCGAGTCCATCATAAGAATGCTGTCGTTAACGGGCAGCTTAACATCAAACGGAATGCCTTTCTGAAGTACGACCTGCCTTAAAAACATACCTACTGCGTTGGACATAGGAATGCCAAGACAATCAAGAATATGTTCAGCCTCTTCTTTTATCTCCGGTTCAACTCGGGCGAATACATTTGCAGTTCTAGCCATAATGAACACCTCCAAATATCAAATGCGCTATCGGTTTTTATTATTATACCACATTTGCTTGCAAAACGCAATACATTTGAAAGCGCTTTTACAATAATAGCAGCCCTCTTTCGTCATACACACTCGCCCCACCGTCATTCCCGCAGCGGATAGTGCGGTCAAGAGCCATAATAGTAGCGACTGCTCCGTCAATTTTCTCGGTGGTCTGCAAGTAGCCCTGACGTTCCCACACATCATAGGGAACGTGGTCACGGTTAACACGCAAGGTCAGATTATCCTCGGGAATCCAGAAGTACGGCAGAATTATGTACTTATCCTCCTCATCAAGCGGAGGGCAACACGATGTTGCGAAGCCGTCCCCAAAGTGCGGCACGGACACCGCACCACCAAGGGACGGCGGAAATACAAGCACGAACGCAGTAATATCCGTGGTTGACGAAAGGTCAAGCCCACCATAGCAAACCCGCCCCTCCAGTTCATCTTCATCAACAGCAAAGGCGCACTTGTCCCATTTCTCCATCGGCATCCAACGCACCGCCTGCTTTACCCATTGGTTCAGGCGGAATTGCCGAAAAGCGTTCTCCTCGCCCGGATTTTGCTTTGCTGAATCGCAGGCGGCTTTGACCTTGTCGATACCGACTGTAATGTCAAGGCTCGGGTTGGCTCTCTTCCCTTCCGCTGTATTATGTGGAGGAAAACACGATTTTCGTTCACGCCGGTATTGATGAAGAAGCGGGTGATATGTGGGAATGGGAAACATCAGAAGATGTATTCACCTCAAAATATCCCGCTGAAACCGGCAAAATCGAGGGGCTTGATATAAAAGTAGTCGCAGGTCATGTCGGCACCGCCGAAATATCCGGCGACAAGTTCTTCCACGACATTTATTTCGACGGAGAATCTCACTATTACATAGACGGCACTGTTCTCGACAGCTGAGTTATTCCGGTACTTATGGTAGATACGGAAAATGATGAGTATTATCAGGTGACAGACTCGGGAAAACAGCTGATTGAACCTTACGAAGAATAAGGCTTAAGGAACGAGCAAATAAAGGGGCGTGGGGCTGTGAAATAGAGATGTGGCTTGAAAATGATGTATCATACAGCACAGAAAGTCGGAATCCCGATTATGAAGACCCTTACCGGTTTGAATCGTCAATGGTTATTGAAGACGGTTTTATCTACTTCTATGATTGTGACGGCATCAGTCCCTCAAAGCTCAGCAACAAATATTGCTGGTTCAAAGCAAGAAAGGTCAAATACCACATTATACCAGACTGAAATAATAACAAATCCCTCCGGACTTTTGAATCCGGAGGGATTTTCACTGTAAGGTATATATTGATTTTACTTGCTGTCTTATGCGGTGGCTGTCTGACCGCCGTTCATATCGGGAGGATTGCCTCCGCCAAAGCTGCCATGATTATTACCGCCGGGACGGTTACCTCCGCCAAATCCGCCGTTTCCTCCGTGCTGACCTCCGCCGAAGCCGCCGCCCATTCCGCTACCGTAGATGTAGCCGGACATGGTGATCTCCTGCGTGCTGTCGCCTACCGTAAGTGTGTATGTTCCGTCCGATGTGATGTCGGGAGTGCTTATTACTACGGTCTGGAACGATACAGTGGGTGTAAACTCTGCAATTACGTTGCCGCTTGAATCGGTGAGCTTTACTACAGTTCCTGCACTTGCGTTACCTGTGCTTGCAAGTATCGAACCTTGCGTTGACTCCGAGCCGAAGTTCATAGCCATACCGCTTGAGCCTGCCATAATTACCGTACCGCCTGTTATCACAGCGTTATTTTCATAATCGAGCGAGCCGTTACCATTGCTTGTAGGACCGTATACATAAACCGTACCGCCCGATATTTCAATATCGCCGTTCGAGTCAAGTCCGTCGCCGCTTGCATTGACGTGTATTTCACCGCCTGTTATGGTGATTTTAGCTTCGCTGTCGGCTGAGAATGAGTCGGGGCCAAAGCCTCCGCCCACGCCCTGATTGTCGCCGCCTGCGGCATTGATTCCATCGTCCGATGACGTAAGTGTTACCTTGCCGCCGCTGACCGTTACCGTCTGACCTTCAAGACCTTCATAGCATTTTGCGATGTTTATCTCGCCGCCGCTGACAACCGTGTTGTTGCCGGAGTGAATGCCGTCGTCGCCCGTACTTATACCAAGTGTACCGCCCGATACCGTAACATCTGCGCTGCTGTGGATTGCATCGTCAAGCGTATCAATATCAAAAGTACCGCCCGATATTGTCAGCACGCCGTCAGCCTTTATACCCTTATATGACTCGGTGCTGTCGCCTGTTGTCTTTTCGGACGAACCGCCTCCTGCCTTAAAGGTGAATGCTCCGTCCTTTATGTCTACCGTACCCGATGCGTCAATGCAGTCCTTGCCGCTTGTGATGTTCAGCGTACCGCCGGAAATATATACATATCCCTTTTCGGTATCGTCTGTGTTTTCGCTGTGGATTCCGTCCGTTCCGGATGTAACGGTAATATTACCGCCTGCGATTCTTACGCTGTCCTTGCCCGAAAGGCCCTGTGATGCGGAGGTGATATTATATGTTCCGCCCGTTATCTTGAGGTCGTCCTTTGTTACAATACCGTGCTTGCTTTCGCACTTTACGTTCAGAGTACCGCTGCCGTTGAAGGTTATATCCGATTTTGAGAATATCGCACCGTCAACATTTGTTGCATCATCTGATGAAGCAAATTCACCCGTGCTTGAAAGCGTGTTCTCTGTTCCCTTTACCGTTGTTATAAATACCTTGTCGGCATTTATAATATAAAGCGCCGCACTTCCCTCTTTAGTGATGCTTGCGTTATCAAGCACAAGCTGTACCTTGTCGCTGTCGCCGGCATTCACGATTATCTGACCCGTGAATGTTCCGCTGAGCTTATATGTTCCGGCTTTGGTTATGGTGACCGAGCCGTCTGCAACTGTTACAGAACTGTCAGAACAGCTTGCCGTACTGTCACTGAGAGTTATATCTGTGCATTCCGAGTAATCGCCCGACAGATCACGGTCAGAGAACATATCATCCGCTGTAAGCTGTTTATCGCTGTCAGAAGTCTTACTGTCCGATGCCGAACTTATATCTGTAGCTGAAGAAGTGCTGTCAGCGCTGACGGTCGTACTGCTTTCAGCCTGTGATACCTGTGAATCCGATGATGTGTTGTTATCGCACGATGTAAAGCATGAAACCATAAGCGCTGTAGCAATTGTTACAGCTAAGATTTTCTTTTTCATAAAATTACCGCCTTTCGTATCATAACATTTTTCAGAGCTGTTCTCTGTCGTCTGTACTTTGAGAAGTTATGTTTATTTCAAGATTGCCGTTTCTGCATCTGAGCTCGTCTATCATCTGCTTTTCACAGCCTGCCTTGCCGAGCGTGATGTTATAGGTCAGCTTGTTGAGGCTGCCGAGATTCGTTGTTTTCACCTGAATCATTTTGTACTGTGATAAGTATTTTACAAATATATCGTCAAATATTCCCGCATATTCAAGGTCCTCCGGAACGGTTATATGCAGTACCCTGTCAAACTCGTTTTTCTTTGATTCTCCGAAGGGGGCAGCGGTAAGCACTATGTTTGCAACTCCCATTATCACCGCAAAGATAAGAGCGTACAGCGGATAGCCCATTCCGCACGCAAGTCCTACCGCCATTGCAAGAAATATCGAGCCTATTTCCTTTGCCGTACCCGGTACAGAACGGAATCTTACAAGAGAAAAGGTTCCCGCTACCGCAACGCCTGCGCCTATCGAACCGCTCACCATCATAATCACTATGCTGACTATCGCAGGAAGTGTGGCAAGAGTGATAACAAAGCTTTTTGTGTATTTGTTTTTGTACATATACATAAAAGCCATCGCTATTCCGAGTACCAGCGCCGAGCCTACGCCGATAAGAAAGCCGCCCAGTGTTATATCAGCCGTACTGCTGAAAATTCCTTGTATTACCGTATCAAACATTTACTGTTACCTCACTTTTTACTTTTTTTGTTCTTATGCCCATGCTTCGTCTGAGCATTGTCATATATGCCATTCCGTATTTTGAAAACGATGTCTGCTTTATACCGCCCTGTGCAAGAAGTTCTGCCAGCCATAAAGGCATCGAGCCTGCCGCTTTAATTTCCATCAGCGAATATCCTCTGTCAAGAATCTGCTCACCGTACGGCTCGACTTTAAGGTCAATATCTTCCGTTCTCCAACGTATGTTGCGGTCAAACGTAATTCTTAAATCCGAATCGTCCGCTCCGAAATATGCCGTTCTGTCGTAGCAAAGATAGACAGCAGGGAAAATGTCACCGTAAAAGTCAAGAAAATAGTTGATCTCCTTTGCTATCTGGCTGTTTTCGGGAAGTCTTTCGCCGTTTTCGAGAATCTCCTGCGCTTCATCGTAATTGAACGATATACGGCGCTTGTAGACGATGCCCTTGTATTTTTTCTTTAACTCAAGAAAGACCTTTTCATCCTTTGACGCAGTACCGTAGCTGCGAAGCCTTAGCTTCTCCTTGTAAACGGGCTTTTCAAGCGATCTTCTTATAAGCCTGAAGTCAGGGGTATCATAGTAGATGTTGCATATCGTGCTTTCGCCGTGTTCGTCGGGAATCATATACCGTGCGAATTCGCTTTCGATAAACTCCCTTTGCCCAGCGCTCACAAGATATTTAAGCTCGTGACGTTTAAAAATGCTTTTATCCATTTATCTCATTCCTTTCGGTTTCTTTTGGGTGTTGTTCTTTGTCTGTGCTGTAATGATAACTCTTTTGCCTTAAAGAAACCTTAGAGAGTTTTACAAAAACTTTACAAAACGGTGAAAGTATTCTGAAATCGTCATTTTAATGCGAAATTACGGCTGTGATATTATTGCGTATGTTTCAAGGCTCTTGATTTTTCGCTTGAATTATGAGATAATATAAAATAGGAAAGTTTATCCGAACCGCCGCAGACGGTTCGGAACGGGAAATAAAACGACAGATAAAGAAAAGAGAAATATGGCACAGTTTTTAAATTTCAAGGGAGATTATAATGGCCTCAGCGAAAAGAAAGCCTCTGATAATCTCAATATGTACGGAAATAATATTTTTACAGAAACCGAAGACAAGAGCTTCAAAGCGTATCACTACCTGCTTGACCCCACGGCAGTTCTGCTGTTGATCTCAGGCTTACTTCAGATATTTACATTGTCGCAGTATGTCACAGGCATAATGTGCATAATAATGGCGATAGCACAGACGGTTACGCTTTGTGTGATATGCCAGAAAAATAACGAAAATATCCGTAACCGTACCCTGTCCGCAAAGATGAAATACAGAGTGGTGCGTGACGGGATATTACAGCTTATTCCGGCGGCGGAGCTTGTTCCGGATGATATAATAATTGTTCAGGGAGGAGAAATAGTTCCTGCGGACGCACATATACTTGAGTATGTCGGACTTACAGTTGACGAGAGCAGATTTACAGGCGACAATACCCCTGTGCAAAAGCATGACGGTGCGGACCCGAAGGCGACCGGACTTAAGAAAAGCTGTATATATGCAGGTACAAGAGTGCTTAACGGCTCTGCTGTAGCGAGAGTAGTGGCAACGGGTGAAGATACATACAGAGCAAGACAAGGTGAAAAGCACGGAAAAGCGGCAGATCCGAATTTCTCACGCTATGAGAAAACCTGCGTCAAGCTGAGGCTTCCGCTTGCGGTAGCGGCAATACTGCTTTGCGTTATCGGCACTCTGTCACAGATTTTAACAGGAAAAACAGACAATGTAACAGGTGTTATCGTCAGCGCTTGCGGTTGGCTTATATGTATGTTTATGCCGTTTGTAGAGCTGTATATAAGAATGTACAATATGAATTTCGTACGCCGTGCCGAGCTAAAGGGGGCTGTCATAAAAAATCTTACCGTTCCCGAAAAGCTCAACAGCCTGTCCGTGCTTGTCATTGATAAATCCGCTGTTGTAGCGCCTAATACACTTGAGGTCGCAGGAATATACAGCAAGGATACAGACCTTATGACAACGGTAACGGTGCTTGCGTGCGATAAGGATGAACCGACACTTGCAGAGCAGGCATTCCTGCTTAATGCGGCTCTGGGCGGAACCGATGTGGCAACGGTAAAAAGAAACGAACTTACAGCACAGTTCCCTTATAACGATGCCGACAGAATAGGCGGAAATATCTATAATATGGGCGGAACTCATCTTGTGTGTGTAAAGGGCGCTGTAGAAAAAGTGACAGGCCTTTGCAATATGAGCCCCGAAGAAATGTTCAGAATAACCGCTCGTGCGGCGGCTCTTGCAAAACGTGGACTTGAAGTGTGGACGGTTGCATATTATATAATACCTGAGGGCGAAGAAATACCCAAGAGCCTTTACGCAGTGCAATATAATTATATGGGGCTTGTGTCTTTTATGAATGCGACAAGAGATATGATACCTCTTGCATTGCAGGGCTGCAAAAGAGCGGGAGTAAGGCTTGTGCTGACTTCCTCTGACAGCCCCGAAACAGCAAGCTCAATGGGCGAAAAAATAGGACTTTCAGACGCAGGAATGATTTCCGGAGATGAAATAGCAGAAAGCACTGTAACGGGAGAACCGCTTGATTATAAGAAGGCTGAGATATTCTGCCGTGTAAATGCGGCTCAGCGTGTGGATATTATAGAAAAACTGAAGGAAGCGGGCGAAACAGTAGCAACTGTGGGTTACAGCGACAGCGATTACGACCTTGTCGCCCATGCAGATCTCGGCATAACATCGCTCGAAAATACGACAGGAAGCGTTTATGAGGCGAGCGGGCTTATCGTCCGTGACGATAATTTCTCATCGGTCGTTGAAATGATAAAAGAGGCAAGACAGCTTCACAGAAACATCAAACGCTGTATATTTATTCTCCTGTCAACGCTTATAGCGTTTGCCTGCACTTCTCTTGCCGATATGATAACGGGATACGGTATAATTACCCCTATGCTTGCGGCTGTTCTTACAGCGGCAGTGATACCTCTTTGCTGTACCGGCTTCAGAAACGTAAAATCGGATATTAAGGGTAATATGACCCCGTCGGGCTTCATTTCGCAGGGAAAGCCGGATAAGAAATTCTTTATAAGAAGTGCTGTTTGCGGACTTATCTGCGGTGCAATATCCGCTCTGTTCCTCACTCTTGCAGGAGGGGTTATGTCTGCACAGCAGGTTTCATCGGTAATGCTTACACTTCTCACGGTTATGACAGGCGCAATGTGTCTTGTTGTCACAGACAAACGTACAGGAGCATTCAAAAACGGAGCAATACCGAAATATATGACGGTTACAGCAGCGGTTACATCGGTAACGTCTATACTGTTGCCGTATATTCCGTTTATAAACTCGCTGTTTGGCTTTGCGGTGCCGAATCCGCTTGCAAGCATAGCAGCAGTGCTTGCAGGAGTCGCTCTTCCCGCAGGGCTTCAGATAAAGAAATACCTCAACAAATAAGAACATAAGTAAGGAGTAAATATGATCTCACATTTACTGAATATCGTTTACGGTATCGTATTCGGCGTGGCAAATGTTATACCGGGTGTAAGCGGCGGAACTATGATGGTGGTTTTCGGCGTGTATGACAAGGTGGTAGACGTGCTGACGTTGAAATTGTCGGCTATCAAAAAGAACATCAGATTCATCGTCTTTTTCGGAATCGGCGCCGTTATCGGTATACTCGGCTTTTCGTTTGTGATAACGTGGCTGTTTGATAACTTCCCTGTGGCAACGAATATGTTCTTTATGGGACTTATCATCGGCAGTATCCCGCTTATTTACAGGAATATGACCGTCGGCGGCAGAAAAATCACGCCGAAATGCCTTTTTGCGTTTATTCCCGCACTTGCGCTGGTGGTAGGAATGACTTATATAAATAAGCTTCCCCAGAACGAGAGCTTCACTGTCAATGCTGTTCATAACGCCACTGACTGCACGGTGACTATCACAAACAACGGCTCTTATGATATTAAATCAAACTGGCAGTTAAAGGTCAACGGCAAGGTAGAAGGAGAACTTACCGGCTGTGTTGTAAAGAAATCCTCAGCCGATACTACCGTCCTCACAGGAACGGAAAACAGCGCTATCGCAAAGGGTGAGAGCATTACGCTCACTCTCCCCGAAAGCACTGATATTGATTCAATACAGACCGACAGCTTCACCTATACCTATAAGATGAATCCTGTGCTGTTCATAACGCTTCTGCTCGGAGTAACCGTGGCGGCTGTAGCTATGATAATCCCCGGTGTCAGCGGTTCGTTTGTAATGGTACTGCTCGGTTTATACACCACGGTCATCGGTGCGATAAAGAGCCTTGACTTTATGATACTGATACCGACAGCTATCGGTGTGTTTATCGGCATTGTATTCGGTGCAAAGCTTATTTCAGCGCTTATGAAACGCTATTCTCTGCTTGTTTACAGTGCAATTATGGGACTTGTAATAGGCTCGCTGTATGCTGTGTTCCCTGACGGCTTCGGCTTCAACCTTGAAACACTCGCAGGTGTAGCAGCCCTTATTGTAGGCGGAGCGATAGCTGTGCTTGTAGGAAAGAATACAGAAGTAGAACAGCAGTAACGCTGTCAAAAGAACAGAAATATATCCGTCGGCTCGAAAACGGTCGGCGGATATTTGTTTTACCTCGTTTTGCTTTTATACGAGGTTGACCTGTAGGCAGAATCGGGGTATAATATAATAAAAAACTGCGAGGTAATAATGGAGTACTTTTACGACCTTTTGTTCTATTTTGCAATATACTCGTTTGCCGGCTGGTGCGGAGAGGTTGTCTTTGCAACTGTGCGGCACGGAAAGTTTGTAAACCGTGGAATGCTGCACGGCGCTTATTGTCCTATATACGGCTTCGGGCTGATAACGGTCATCGTTTGCCTTACCCCGATTAAAGATTCATGGCTGCTGCTTTTTGCAGGCTCTGCCGTTCTTACGACCGTGCTTGAATTTATAACGGGCTTTGTGCTTGATAAGCTATTCGGCAGACGCTGGTGGGATTACAGCGACAAGAAGTTCAACATCGGCGGTTACATCTGTCCGCAGTTCACGGTTGTGTGGGGGCTTGCCTGCCTGCTTATAATGAAGGTGGTACAGCCTGCGATAGCTTTTGCCGTAGGGCTTATCTGGAAGCCTGTCGGCATAGCGGCACTGTGCCTGTTCTATGCGGCAATAATAACAGACGTTATACTGACCTTCCCCGAGGTAAAGAAGCTGAGGAACGAAATCAGGCTTATAGACGACCTTGAAAAACAGCTTACCGCCGTATCCGACGCTATCGGTTCAGATCTGTCCGATAAGACTGCACAGGCTGTGGAATTTACAAAGGAACACAGAATCACAGCGGAAGAAATGCAAAGAAAGGCGGATATGTTCAAAGCTAAGCTGGAAACAGCCTCAGACAGCGCTAAACAACGTAATTCGGAACGCCTGAGTGAATTAAAGGGCAATGCTTCGGAACGCAGGGAGGAGCTTACAGCACGCTTTAACGAGCTTAACGAAAAGCTGTCAGAGCTTAAAGCAAAGCATAAACGTCTTTACAAGGCATTCCCGTCACTTAAATACGGCAGAAAAAAGCTGAAAAAAGTAATTTCAAAAAAGAAGTAATCAAAGAGCCGTCGGTCTTTTTCAGTCCGACGGCTCTTTTCTTATTGCTTGTTTATAAATTTGTCTATAATGTATTTCGGCCTTGCCTTTACTTCGGTATAAATCTTTCCGATATATTCACCGACAATGCCAAGTGCCATTATCTGAAGTCCGCTTAAGAACCATATCGAGCACATAAGCGAGCTCCAGCCTGCTTCGGTATTTCCAAGGCAATTCTGAACAATAGCGTATATTATCATCGCTACGCTCACAAGAAACACTAAAAATCCGACTACGGTAACAAGCCTTATCGGCTTTACCGAAAAGCTGGTGATACCGTCAAACGCAAAAGCAAGCATCTTTTTAAGCGGATACTTCGATTCTCCGGCAAAACGCTCACTGCGTTCATAATATACTATGTCGCTCTTGAAGCCTATCTGCTTTACTATGCCTCTGAGGAACAGATTGACCTCCTTAAACTGTGACAGCGCTTCAAGCGCACGCTTCGATATAAGTCTGTAATCGGCGTGGTTGTCGATTATATCAACACCGAGAAGCCGCATCAGCTTATAGAACATTCCTGCTGTTCCACGCTTGAAAACAGTGTCCTTCTTTCTTGAAGAACGTACTCCGTATACTATGTCACAGCCTTCGTGATACTTGTCTACAAACTTGTCAACCACGTTTATATCGTCCTGCAGGTCTGCATCCATTGAAATTGATATATCCGCAAGGTCCTTTGCTGTCATAAGGCCTGCAAGAAGGGCGTTCTGGTGACCCTTGTTGCGTGACAGCTTAAGCCCCGAAAACAAATCATCGCCTTCGTGAAGCTCCTCGATTATCTCCCACGTCCTGTCTTTACTTCCGTCATCCACGAATAACACACGGCTCTTGTCGGATATTTTTCTGTCATTGATAAGAGTTGTCATTTTTTCCTTAAGCCGCTTTGATGTTTCGTGAAGTACCTCTTCTTCGTTGTAACAGGGTACTACAATGTATAGTATATCGTTATATTCGGTCATTTGTTAAATTCCTTTCGTAGCTTTGTCGATTTAATCTGACTGTTACAGTATACCCCATTTTTACCGATTTGTAAAGCGTATAATGTGAAAATATGACGAAAAATCGGTAAATATCGCTGTTTTGAATAGATTTTTACAAAGAAAAGAGGCTATGACACCGAAGTGCCATAGCCATAGGAAAAGGGTGCAGATTATCTTAAAGGGTAAAATCCCTCTAAGCCGTTTTTAAAAGCGTATCTCTATAATTATACGTTGAACAGAAGCTCCTCGTAAGTCGGGAAGGGCCAGTATTTTTCACCGACGATCGTTTCAAGCTCATCTGCAACAGCACGAAGGCTCTGCATTGTAGCGAATACTTCATCGTGGTAGCACTTAGCGGCTTCATAAACATCCGAAATGCCCTGTGCCTTAACTATTGCGCTGTCAAGCTCTGCTATCTTGGAGTTCAGACTTTCAGCAAGAGAATCAATCTTGTTTGCGATAGACTGCTCAAGGTTATAAGCAACGCCTGCGTTCTTCTTTGACAGAAGTACATCGCAAACCTGCTTCTCGTAAGCCATAACGGCAGGGAGAATTTCCTTTGTAGCCATCTCTGCTGTTGTCAGAGCCTCTATATTGATGGTCTTGCTGTAATTTTCAAGCAGGATCTCTGTTCTTGAGTGCATTTCAACTTCTGTGAATACCTTGTGCTTTGTAAACACCTTGACATTCTTCTCGTCAAGGAAGTGCGGAAGTGCGTCTACTGTAGACTTAAGCTCAGGCAGACCTCTTACCTCTGTAGCTTCCTTTACCCAAGCGGCATCGTAACCGTTGCCGTTGAAGATTACTCTGCTGTGCTCCTTTATTGTCTTAACGAGCAGTTCCTTAAGAGCCTTCTTGAAGTCATCAGCCTTTTCAAGCTCATCAGCGAACTGTTCAAGCTCTTCTGCTACGATTGTGTTAAGAACGATGTTGGGGCCTGAAATGTTGAGTGAAGAACCAACACTTCTGAACTCAAACTTATTACCTGTAAATGCGAAAGGCGATGTTCTGTTTCTGTCTGTTGTATCCTTAGGGAACTTGGGCAGTGAGGTTACGCCTATATCGAACTGTGCGTGCTTTGCTTCTACGTTTGTACCTGCAACAAGCGCATTGATAACATCGTTCAGCTCTTCGCCGAGGAAGATAGAGATGATTGCGGGAGGTGCCTCGTTAGCACCAAGTCTGTGGTCATTGCCTGCTGTAGCTACCGAAAGTCTGAGCAGATCTGCGTATTCGTCAACAGCCTTGATGATTGCAACAAGGAATGTCAAGAACTGTGCGTTCTCCATAGGAGAATCGCCGGGGTTCAGAAGATTCTGACCGTCATCTGTTGAGAGCGCCCAGTTATCGTGCTTACCTGAACCGTTAACGCCTGCGAAAGGCTTTTCGTGCAGTAAGCATACCATATTATGCTCAAGAGCGACCTTCTTCATCATTTCCATCATAAGCTGGTTGTGATCGGCCGCAAGGTTTGCAGACTCGAAGATAGGAGCACATTCGTGCTGAGCGGGAGCAACCTCGTTATGCTTTGTCTTTGAAGAAACGCCGAGCGCCCAGAGGTGCTTGTCGAGGTCCTTCATATAGTCGCTTACTCTCTGCTTGATAACGCCGAAGTAGTGATCTTCAAGCTCCTGACCCTTTACAGGTGCCGCACCGAAAAGTGTTCTGCCTGTGAAGATAAGGTCTTTTCTCTTATCGTATGTCTTCTTGTCAACAAGGAAGTATTCCTGCTCGGCACCGACTGTAGCAACAACGCTCTTTGCTGTGGTGTTGCCGAAAAGTCTTAAAATTCTTAATGCCTGCTTTGATACAGCGTCCATTGACTTTAAGAGAGGTGTCTTCTTGTCAAGCGCCTCGCCTGAATATGAGAAGAACGCTGTGGGTATGTATAATGTGTTATCCTTGATAAATGCGTATGATGTCGGATCCCACGCTGTGTATCCTCTTGCCTCGAATGTAGCACGAAGACCGCCTGAGGGGAATGATGAAGCGTCAGGCTCGCCCTTGATAAGCTCCTTGCCCGAGAACTCCATAATAACCGTACCGTCACCTACAGGTGAAATAAAGCTGTCGTGCTTTTCGGCTGTGATACCTGTCATAGGCTGGAACCAGTGAGTGTAGTGTGTTGCACCCTTTTCTACTGCCCAGTCCTTCATTGTGCTGGCAACTACTTCGGCAATGGGAAGTGTAAGCTCAGCATTACCGTGCATTACCTTCATCAGCTCCTTGAAGATAGCCTTAGGGAGTCGTGCCTTCATTACTGCCTCGTTGAACACGTCCGAGCCGAACAGCTCCGTTACATCATAAGTTTTCTCTGCCATTTTCCTTTTCCTCCTACTTTCGTTAGATGTTCTTTGAAAAATAAGAAAAGGACGCTTTGATTCCTCAAAACGTCCTCGTTTCTGATTACAGTTATTATAATACACTATGTCGGCTGATTTGTCAATATGTCATTTTGCACAAATTTTGAAAGTTTGCCTGTGCAATAATTCAAAATTGTATAAAAACCATTGAAAAACCGTCGATTTCTGCAAGTCTTAAAGCTCAATCTTGCCGTAAAGCGTAGCGTTTCTTTCTGTTTCAACCGCTTCCTTAGAGAATTCGCCTGCATCTGACGCAGTATTTTCAACAGCAGTCTGCGAACGCTTGTACTCTCTTTCAAAAGAAGTCGAGAAACCGGTGCTCTGCTTGTATGAGCGGTTTGTACCGTTGCCGTTTCTTCTTCCGCCCTTGCGGTCGTTTCTTCTGTTGTTATCTCTGTGAGGCTGAGAAGCCGAGATAACGACCTTTCTGTAAGGCTCTTCGCCTATAGAGTTGCTGTATACGCCCTCAATCTCAGCGACCTTGCTGTGAATGATACGGCGCTCATAAGGATTCATAGGCTCAAGGGTAATGCGTCTGCCCTGACGGAGCACCTTGTTAGCGGTACGCTCTGCAAGCGACTTGAGAGTTTCCTCTCTCTTATCCCTGTAGCCGTTGCAATCAACTGTGATACGGCAGTAAGGCTCATCGTGACGGTTGCTTGCAAGAATTGCAAGGTACTGTAAAGAGTCGAGTGTTTCGCCTCTTCTGCCGATTACGATACCGAGCTTTTCGCCTACTATATCAAGGACAGTTATGTCTTCCTTTTCGATTATGTTTACCTTGAAGTCCTCAACGCCGAGAGCGGTAAGAACCTTTTCAAGATAAGCCGCAGCCATAGCTACCTTTTCTGTGTGGTCAGCATCTGTTACGGCAGGAGCGGCTTCAGCGGCTTCAGCCGGAGCAGTTTCATCGGCAGCAGCAGGAGCGGCTTCGGTAACAGTTTCGAATTCAACCTCTATCTTATAGTCGCCCTTCTTGCCGAACAGCTTCTTGACCGGTTCTTCAACTACGGTTATCTTTATGTCAGCTTCATCAACACCGAGTTCCTTGATTTCTGATATGGCAAGCGCCTTGAGTTCGTCAAGTGACTTACCTGTATATATCTTTTTCATAAGTCTGTCCTTTCCGTCGATTCTCAATCGTCGTCTTCTTCGTGGTATTCTTCGCCGTATTTTTCGGCATCGGCTTTTCTTGCCGCCGCCAGCTTACGTCTGTTGATTTCCTTCTGTGAAAGTGTTTCTGTCTTTGTTACGGTCTTTTCTTCGCCTGTATCGGCATCTGTAACAACAGCGGTCGTTGTGACCTGTCTTTCCTTGAGCTTTCTTTCCTTCATCTTCTCTTCAGCCTCGGCTCTGAGCTTTTCAGGGCTGTACAGCTTCTGCATTACCAGTGACTGCACAATGCCGAGCGCATAGTTGACGCCCCAGTAGAAACCTACTCCGGCAGGAACGCTGAACGAGATCCACAGTGAGAATAAAGGCATGATATAAAGCATTACCTTCATACCCGCACCGCCTGCGTTTGCCATTTCGGGATTGTTCTTCTTGTTGAGATACTGGGAAAGTACAGTCTGTACAAGAGAAAGAACGAATGCAAATATCGGTATGATTATCAGCGGCTCGAAAGCAAGCTTAGGTGTTGTACCGAAGTTCAGACCGCAGAACATCATATTGTGTGACAGTGATGCAAGTCTGTCCTTTACATTATCTGAAAGTATTTTACTTTCCTTGAACGTATCGGGATACTGCTCATAAACCTGCAGAGCAAGAAGCTCCATCTGCATACCCTTGTACTTGCCTGCAACAGCCGCAAGTCTGTTCTTTGTTTCAGCTGTAAGTCTTGACTTATCACCTGTTAAATCGCTGTACTGCTCGGCAGAGAATGAACCGTAGGTTTCTCTGTCTGCTGTGCTGATCATTTTGGGATCCTTATCGGTGTAATTGTTCTTGAAATTCTCGTCATCCTTGAACTCGTGCGTCAGCTGAGCGCCGTCGTTGGATTCCGAAATGAAAACTGCGTCCTTATCGCCGTTCTTATACTTTAAAATAAGCTCGGCATCCTGCTTGTTGTATTCGTTTAAGAATATCTTTGCATATTCGGTTTCTTGCGCTACCGTTATAGTGCTTGAAATATCCGACGATGACAGATGCTCCATGTGTGTCATGGGCTTATATACAACGTCGATGACACCGAACAGTATTACCATTGTCAGAATAAGAGGTCCGCAGCCGCCGGCAGGGTTATAGCCCTGTGCCTGCAGCTTCTGCATTTCTTCTGCCTGCTTATCACGGTTGTTGCGGTATTTCTGCTGTATTTCCTTTACCTTGGGAGCGAACAGCTGAGAAAACGCCATATTCTTCTGCTGCTTTATCTGAAGCGGCAGCATTGCTATTTTGACTATTACAGTGAATATCAGTATCGCCCAACCGAAATTCTGTAAAAGAAGATAAATAGGCCACATAATGTAGCCGAGAGGCGTACCGATTATGGTGTATAAGAAATCTATGGAAATCACCCTCCGTTAGTAGTGCCGATATTACGGCTTGGTCCTTTTGAAAAAATAAAATTGTTCGGGTACATAGTCATAGCCGCCCTCAGAAAAAGGGTTGCATCTGATAATTCTCCGTATAGCCAAATAGCTGCCCTTTACCGCACCGAAGCGGCGGAGTGCGATCATCGCATATTCCGAACAGCTCGGAGTAAAGCGGCAACAACGAGGCAGCCATTTTGACAAAGTCATTCTGTATATCTTTACGAAAAATAAAAGTACATATTTCATTTTATTTTTGTATTTTGTCCGGTTGATTATTCGCCGGTGCGGCATATCTTTTCAGCAGTTGCTTTTCCATCCGAAGATATACCTCTGTCGATTTCATCACAGGGGTTTTTGCCCTTGCAACGAAAATAAAGTCGTATCTTTTTTGTGTCTTTTCACGGAGCAGGGGTTCAATAAGGCGGAACGCTTCTCTTATGACCCTTCTGGCACGACTGCGTTTTACGGCATTGCCGACCTTTTTGCCTGTAACGATTCCTATGCGGTTTACCCGCCTCTTGCTTTCCCTTGCGTAGCATACGAATGCATCGGTAACAATACTGTCACCTTTTTTGAACAGAAATCTGAATTCCTTGTCCTTTTTTATGCAGACGTATTTCTTTGCATACTCATTCATTGACAGAATCAGTAGCTTAAGTGCTTTCTGCCCTTTGCACGTCTTCTTGCGAGAACCTTACGTCCGTTTCTTGTAGACATTCTTTTTCTGAATCCGTGTTCTTTCTGTCTCTGGAGCTTCTTAGGCTGGTATGTTCTTTTCATTTCTTTCTTCCTCCTGTTATTACTCGGCACCGATGTGTGCCTGTCTTGCGCCTATGCAATTAAATATTATACCTTAATCGGTTGCCGATGTCAAGTCATTTTTGAAAATTGTCTGTTCTGACGGCCGCAAACATTCAAATAATGCGGATATGCCAGTGCCTTCGGGCTTATCCGGGCGGTTATTTGTAACCGAGAGTTTCCTTTATTGCCGCTGTGACCTTTTGGGAAACCAGGCTGTGCGTCTTGGGGCTTGGGTGCCAGTCCGCCACTATTCCGTCAGCATCCTCGTTCTGCATCGTAAGCGGAATAAACGTGATTCGTTCATCGCCTGTTTCACTCATATATTTTCTGCGGACGTTTTCGATATTTTCCTCAAGCGAAGTTCCCATTACGCCGTAGGTCTGGAATATATAGGAATCGGAATTGAGCGAGCGTACCTTCTTCAGAAAATCGAGATAACCGTCTTCGAATTCCGCTTTTCTCTCATCTGTTGTCGCATAGCTCATATCGTTTGTTCCGAGATTTATAACTATAATATCCGGCTTGTACCTTTCAAAATCCCACTCGGTTTCCGAAACCGTGATACTATCCGCAAACTTATTATACGAAAAGCCGAGCTTGTCATAATATTGCGGTATTGTCTGCTGCGGAATCTTGTTCCCGTCATTCGTAAAGCCGGAAATAATTCCGTAGCCGCTCACCGAAACCATACTGTAGTCGGCGTTCAGCGCAAGAGCCGTTTTATACGCATACGCTTTTGTGACATCTTCTGTGGCTGTTTTGAAATGATGCTCCTTATCGGGATCGTCAACTCCGTATCCGCAGGTTATAGAATCGCCTATAAATTCCATCTTTATATTTTTTGCGGGCGCAGGCTCTATCTTTTCATCCTCCGCAATCATAACGGGCTTTATCCCGAATGTTGACATTGCGCACTCTGACAGCTTGATTATCCTTACATTCCTGCATTCTGCACTTTCGCTTTCAAGCACCTTGTACGTTTTTTCCTTTTCATCGAGCATATCGTCTACAACACGTTCATTATCGACATATATTGCGATCCTTGCATAATTCTCGTCATTGCCTGCTGTCGATGCAAAGTCACCCGTGACGGTGATTTCGAGTTTTTTACCTGTGAAAATGAATTCCGCACCCGCACCGGAAAACGCCAGCCACAGCGTATCGTTATATAAATAGGTTCTTCCGATCGTTTTTACGGATTTATCGTTTAATACAATTGCTTTTCTGTTGTTCATGGTTGCTCCTCGCTTATAATTCTTATTTTATCGGGTTAATTTCAGCCTTAATCTGCGCTTAACTCTTTTATCGACATTGCGGTACGGAACAGTTCGTCCCTGCCAAAACCGGTCGCTGTGATATGGAACATATATTCGCCGTTATCCCACATAAGAAATGCCATACCTTTTTTGGAAACGCAATACATTGCACTTGTATCCCCCAGTTCGACTTTTTCGGGAGGAATCTGTGCATCCTCCGTTCCGATCTGTGCATTTTCCATCTGTGATCTTGTACATTGAGTAAAAATCAGCTGTTTGCCGTGCTTATTTATGTATTCGACAATATAGGCATATTCGGTTTTTTCTATAAGCCGTGTGGCATATGCGGTTTTGTCGAGATCAGGCTCATAATACCGTGTAATACACTGAGGCGAATCCTCGGCATCGCTTATCAATATGACCGAGTATTTGTCATTTTCCTTGACCGCAAACGTATCCCAGTGCTTCAGCAGGATAGTTCCGCCTGTTGCCAGAGCGGCAGTAGCGGCTATTATCACGGCAATTGCCAGCCTCAGCTTTACTCTGCGGCGCCTTACCGTTTTTGCGGTATCGGTATATGATTCGCTTATCATTTTTTTCATCCGTCTGTCGAATCCGGATCTCATCCTTGAATTCGGGAGCATCTCAAAAACAGACAGCTCGGACAGATAATCGCTTTTTAATGCTATGGCGATTTTTTCATCGTTGGTCATATATTTTCATCCTTTGTATCGAGCAGGATTTTTCTTATTCTTGAAACATACGCATAAACCGTATTTGTGTTGATATTCAGCATTTCGCCTATCTCTTTAGGACTTAGCCGTTGTACAAAAAACAGGAACGCTATGTTTTTCAGTCTTGGCGGCAGCTGCTTTAGATTTTTGATAATCTGTTCGTATGTCGCATTGCTGTTTTCAAGATCCGTATAGCTGTCCTCAAACGGAATATCCTTGTCCTCAAGCTCTTCGTCGTTGTGATTTCTGCGTATCATATCAAGACAAACATTTTTGGTGATAACAGTTATATAGGATTTTGTTTTTCTGGAATACGGATTGTTTATCTTGTCAAGATTGTCAATAATCCTCACAAACGAATCCTGGACGGCGTCCTCGGCGTCTTCACGCTTTCCGAGGAGCGACATACTGATATTGTACATAAATTGCTTATATGTATTGTAAAGCTGTGTTATCAGTTCTTTATCGGTCGGTGAATCGACCGTTGCGATTAATGATGATAGCAAAATTTCACACTCCGGTTTATATTATATTTCAATTGTATCATTACATCGGTTTAATGTCAATATAATAAGGAAAAATGCCCCCGTTAAGACGGGGGCATCAGTTTGTAGAAAAAGTTTATTTTTGAAACAAACTTCTAACTCACTATCCCTATCCCCCTGCCCCCTTTCCCCGGGAAAGGGGAATTTTACTGGGGCTAGGTAGATTGTCAAGTCAAGTGCAACACTTTTTAGACAAAAATTCGAGAGGGGAAAGATAGCCAAGACATTTGCGAGGACGACTATTAATTAAATGAATAACTTTTTGGAATTCTTTTTCGGAAACAATTAAAAAATCAGTGCCCTTAGGATAGAAGAAACGTAAAAGATCATTTGTATTTTCGTTTAAACCTCGTTGCCAAGGAGAGTGCAAATCAGCAAAATAGATTGTTGTGCCTAAATCTTTTTCGATATTGAGAAAATCAGCAAATTCAGAACCGTTATCCAACGTGATTGTTTCAATCGGCATAGGAACTTCCATAAGTTCAAAAGCTCTGGAGATAGCTTTTCTGATTGTATTTCTTTCTCTACTGATTGCTATTGAACCAACAAGTAGCTTACTTTTTCGGTCAACAAAAGTAACAGCGCAACCTTTACCGATACCGCCATAAACCGTACCGCCTTCAAAATCGCCTATACGGGATTTTGTTTCTACAATTTCCGGTCTGTCGTGAATAGTGTGAACCGGGTGAATTGTATTGCATTTCTTGCGATTGCCGATATACTTTTTTCCGTGACGTCGCAGAGCAATTTTCCTTGACAAACCTTGAAGCCTGTTTTCCTTTAATGCCCGGTATATAGATGCACAACATACGCTGAAACCTTGTTGTTTGCACTTATGCGCTATAATTTCAGGCGACCAAAAGCGTTTGAAACATTCAAGAATGTAAATATAAAGTTTGGTGTCCGGTCGGATGACGTGTTTCCTTACACACTTCTTTCTTCTGTATATGTAAAGTGACGTTGCCCACCACGCATTATACCTCTTTTTATCTTTACAGTTTCTTTTTATTTCTCTGCTTATTGATGAAGCACTTCTGCCCATCAACCTTCCAATTTCTCGTACTCCTTTTCCTTCTGACAAAAATTGTTGTAGACAATTTCGTTCAGATAGTGTAAAATGTGTATAGGACTTCATACTCTACCTCCGTGTCTTTTGTTTTGTGGTAATTACATTTTACACGAAAGTGAGTATGATGTCCATATTTTTTTGTGTTGCACTTGATATTATAATCTACCCTACCGCCCCTAACCAAGCAAGGATGCTTGCAGTCAGCCACACAAAGCCACTGCACGATGCAGTGGCACAAATGGCTGACGACCTGTACGGGGGCTTCGCCCCTGCGACCCCATTTTTAGATAAGCAGGAGGTTTTTCGACAGACTGAAATGCCCCCGTTAAGACGGGGGCATCAGACTGTAGAAAAACCCCGATTTGCAAGCAAGTCGGGGTTAAATTTATGCCAAATTATGCCTTTGCACAGAAATCACGCTCAATAACAGCGAAAAACGAGAAAAATATGTGCTTTCTCCAGCTATGGATCGCATATTTTTTGAGGTTCATTGCAGCAAATTTAAGCCTGACCCAATTCGTTACCTGAGCCAAGCCTCTGAAAAGAGTATATCTCATCGAGTGCTTTTCCTTTGCATCTGCAAACACCCGTTCAATTGTCTCTTTTCTCAGTGTGTATATTGCTTTGTATTTCGGAGTACACCGAATATCCTCTGCCATTTCGATATACTCACTCCATATATGCCTTGTTACTGTTTTCTCACTCTTTGCATTTTTGGTACACTTATTTTTTGTCGGGCACTTCTCGCATTTGTAGCCTTTGCTTTTAAACTCCTTGTAGCCGTCACGGTTTGTCGTTGAATAGTTCAGCACCTGATTTTCAGGACAAATTACACAATCATAGTAAACATCATATACATATTTGGATGGTCTGTAATAATCTTTTACACCTGCGGGTCTTGTGTATGGTAAAATCGGTGTTCTTCCGTCATCAATTACTTCTTTGCATATCCAAGGGGTTTTGTAGCCTGCGTCAGCTACGACATTCTGTATTTCAGGATAATGTTCTGTAAGTCTTGCATATAGCCCGTCAAAAGCTACACTATCATGTACATTTCCTGGATTGACTGTCACATCAAGAATATATCCTTTCTTGTCGCAAGCGGTCTGTGCTGTATATGCAAAGCATTTTTTGTGTTCGCCCTTGTGGAATACTCCGCATTCTGGGTCGGTGGTCGATTCATTAACGATTCTTTCTTTCGGCGGTTTGGTGTCATCAAACGGTTTCTTGCCGTGTTCTTCACGGTCTTCATTGATTTCTTCCATCAGCTTTTCTTCATATATTTTAGCCGCCTTGGGAACGGCTTTCTTAACCGCTTTTTTCATATTGGCATTTGCCTTGATATGTGTTCCGTCAACGAATACTGTTTCGGGTGTAAGATAGCCTGCCTGCTCGATTTCGTTCAATATCCAATAGAATACCTTTTCTATTGTTTCAGCAGTAAATCTGTTTTTGAAATTGTAGCTGATTGTCGAGAAGTGCGGTGTCTGCTCATTCAGCAGATAGCCTAAAAACCAACGGTATGCCACGTTTACTTTTACCTCATCAGCCGTTTTACGCAGAGAAGGTATCCCATAGATATGCTGTATCAATACCATTTTGAACAACACTATGGGGTCTATACTCGGTCTTCCGTTGTTTTCGCAGTATAAATCCGAAACTATTTCATAGATTTTTGTGAAGTCTATCACGCTATCTATTTTTCTGAGCAGATGGTCTTCCGGTATCAGCTCGTCCATACATACAAATTCTATCTGATGTCTTTCTTGTTTTCCTGTTTTCAGCACCTTTCATCACCATATTTATTATACCACATATCAATGAAAAAGCCAAGCATTTCTGCTTGACTTTTTCGACAGACTGATGCCCCCGTTAAGACGGGGGCATACATTGCTTATTTATCTGTTTCAGGCGTTTCTTCATCCTTGAAGGAGAACTGACTTACCAGCTTCTGAAGCGTCTGTGCCTGTGCCGAAAGCTCTTCGGATGCGGCGGCGCTTTCTTCGGCAGTAGCCGAGTTTGTCTGTACAACATTTGAAATCTGTTCTACGCCTATATTGACCTGCTTTACCATATCCGTCTGTTCAAGGCTTGCACCTGCAATCTTGTTTACTATATCGCTGACACCGCCCGATCTTGCTTCAACCTCGGCAACAGCCTGAGCGGTTTCATTTGTGATATTGTTACCGTTTTCAACTGCGGCTATAGCACGTTCGATAAGAACGGTAGTGTCGTGAGCCGCATCGGCAGATTTACCTGCAAGGTTTCTTACTTCGTCGGCAACTACGGCAAATCCCTTGCCGGCTTCACCTACTCTTGCGGCTTCAACTGCGGCGTTGAGTGCAAGAATATTTGTCTGGAACGCAATATCCTCGATAGTCTGGATAATCTTGCTTATCTCTGCCGAAGCATCGCTGATATCCTGCATAGCACTTGTAAGGCTGTTCATCTTGTTATTAGCCGCACTGATATACTCGGCTGTTTCATCAACAAGCTGTCTGCCTTTCTGGCAATCTTCCGTTGTAGCCTCAATATGAGCATTGATATTGTGGATAGTAGCGGCAAGCTCTTCTACAGATGCCGCCTGTTCAGTTGCTCCCTGAGCGAGTGACTGAGCGCCTGCAGATACCTGCTGTGAACCGCTGGATACCTGATCGCCGGCAATGCTTATCTGACTTAAAGTATCATTGAGCCTTGTGTTGATATCTCTTACAGATTCAATAAGTACCTTGTAATCGCCTCGGTATGTATTATCTGCATCTTTACTGTGCACATCAAAGTTGCCATTAGCCATATTGCTCAGGATATTGCCGATATCGCTGATCATAGCATTTTGTTCATTTACTACCTTTGCGGCAGACTTTGCGAGTATCTTGACTTCATCGTGTGATTTAACCATAGGTACAGGACTTGTAAGATCGCCCTCGGAGAGCTTTTCGATACGCTCAGCGCAGAGCTTTATGGGCTTGCCTATCTTACGGCTGATAAGTCCTGCGATTATACCGCCTACTACCGCTGATGCGGCACAGATTATCGCAAGCACCAGAAGTCCCTTAAGACAATGTATTGTATAATCACTGCTGTATGCTGTTACTGCGATAGACCAGCCGTTTGTTTCGGGTATGGGTGCATATCCTATATGTTTTGCGATGCCGTTTGATGTGTACTCGGCTGAGCCTCTTTCACCGGCCTCCATTTTTTCGTGTGCCTGAGCAAGTGCCGCATAGCTTGAATCTTCCTCAGCTTTTTTCTGTATGTTCTCTCCGTCCTTGACAAGCTGCATATCAAAATCAGCGATCGTGTTACCGTTCTTGTCGATTATGTATGAAGCGCCGTTTTCGTTTATCTTGAGTGTGCGGACAATATCATTCAGAAATTCCTCGTCAGGTACAAAATATACACAGCCCTCAACCTCCGAATTAAGCACGCCGTTCTTCCATAAAGGAGCGGCGATTATAACGCTTATCTTGCCGTTTGACCTGCCTACCATAGGCTCTGTTATTGTCGTTTTGCCCTCAAGAGCCGCCTTGAAATATTCACGGTCGGAATATTCGTTGCCGTTTGATGCCTGACCGTTTTTATCAATTACAGTTCCTCTGTCAAGACCGAAGGTCGAAGCAATCGAGTCTATTTCGCTTTGCTTCTGACCTTTGGAATATACTAACGATGATAATTTCGGGTTGCAGCCTGCCTGTATTGCGACATTAAGCATTGATTTCAGTTCCCAGGAAACTCTGTCTGCGGCTACTATAGCCGTTTCTGTGAGCGTCTGATCGGTCAACGCTTTTGTGGTGCTGTAAATGATTCCTACAGATGCCAATGTCGCCATAAGAAGCGAGATGATTATAAGTAATACTGTAAACAGTGTCATTTTTTTGCTGATAGATTTCATAAGTGTCTGCCTCGATTCCGTACCCTCATCGAAGATACAATTTTATTCAACACATCAATTATAACACTTGCGGTAAAAAATTGCAATATTGTACAGCTTATTTTAGCAATATTAAACAAAAATACGGTGGAAAATTTTAACGTCACGCCAAATTTGCAAAATTTTCGATTTCTTGTATGGACATTTATCTTCACTGCGGTGTATTATGTATGAAGATGTACATTTTCGACAAAAAGAAAAAGGGAGGGGTTTTATGTCGGATTATTCTTCTGAAAATATAAGAGAAATATACGAGCGGCACTTTGTCACAGTGTACAGAGTGTGCTTTATGTACCTCAGAAATGTACACGATACTGAGGACGCAGTACATAATACTTTTATGAAACTGATTGAAAAGCAAAAGTGCTTTGAAAGTACCGAGCATGAAAAAGCGTGGCTGATACGGGTATCTCAGAACGTATGCAAGAATATGCTAAGGGCAAACAGCAGGCGGCGTGAATCACCGACAGGAGATATTGCGGTGAATGACAGTTCTGCGGTCAGTGATGTGATGATCGAACTGTCGGCTCTTCCCGATGAGCTTAAGGTACCCGTGTATCTGTTCTATTGTGACGGCTATAACAGCAAAGAAATCGGCAGTATGCTTCACATAAGCGCATCGGCGGTGCGTTCACGGCTACAAAAAGCGAGAGAGCGATTAAAAGAGCATTTAGGCTCGGAAAGGAGTATAGTATGAGTATCAGAAACGAATTTGAGAAAATCGATCCTACGGAAAAGCAGAAAAAAGATATTTTCAGACGTATAGAAGAAAGCAGTAAGTTAAAGACGGATTTCAGACATCAGGTTATTCGCTACACATCGGTTGCGGCGGCAATGGTCGTGGTTGTCGGGGCTGTGACAGTCGGCGTGCATTTTGTGACAAAGGGCAACGGCATTGATTATACCGTCAGCGGAAGTTCATCGGGTGCTGTCAGTGCTGTCGATGCTTCAGCAAGCAAAGCGGATGACCGCAAAGACAATGTGCAGGACGGGGAAAATATCTCGAATGTCAAAGACAGTTTAACAGACAACTCAGGCTCTGAAAACTCAGCGGGGTCATCTGCCGATGACGATTATGCCGTTATAAACGATGATGTTATGTGGGGAATAGGAAAAACCGTTTATGAAATCGAAGAAAAATACGGTGCTGTAACGGCGGAAAACGACAACGTGTATACATTTGAAAACGGATATGGAAAATATACATTCGGTGACAGCTGTAAAGCCATTTGTGAAATTTCGGCAAGGAATTTTCTTGTCGGCGATATTTCAACGGTAACACTTGAGAATTTCGCTTCAAAGTGCGGTTTTGAAGCTGTGACGCTTAGCAATGGCAACGACTCCGACACGAAGTACGACGGCTTGAAAACAACATACTACAAGCATCCGTCCTACGATAATGTGACTTTTATTATGCTCTGCAAGGAAAGCGGATTTGACGAAACCGCCACATTTGACATTCGGTGCGATGATGCGGCTGATACCAAAACACAACCTGAAATAACAACGGACGATAACGGAAATTGCCTTATCAACAAGGCATTTCATGATAAAATAATGAATGATGAACTTACCGATGACGAATTTACAAAGTTGATTTCGTATGTGTATACGGGTGATGTAAGCATCAATGAACAACCGAATTCGCTTGTAAAAGCAAGAACCGAATATAACAAAACGATACAGCGGACGTTCAACAGATTTTTATTGTCCGGCGGATATGAAAATGACGATGAATGGCATATTACACCTGCGACACCGGGCAACTGCCATAGTATGAAAGAATGGTACGATACCGCTTGTACGTTATATGCCGATATGCCGGATTATGATACATTCCTGAGCAGATACAGTGAATATTTCAAATTTGACGAGCAGGGAAATTTCTACTATGCGACAGGCAGACCCGATGAGCAGTTGATTGGCGGAAAAATGCCGTTTAACGCACCGTCTTACAACCTTTTTGATGTATCACCACGCTGTTTTACAGTGAATGAGAGTACAAGCGGCGGAACGGGACTCAGCATCGGCGTTCTGTATTTTTACAGCGTAAGTACAGATGACACGACTTACGGCGTAAACGTTGCTTATTTTGATGTAAAGAAAACATCGGAAGGATACAGATTTATAACAAATGAGAACTGATAAATGGTAATATAAAAGGCAGAGCTTCGGCTCTGCCTTTCAGTATATGTTTTACTTTTTACTTTTTCTGCCTTTTTTGCAATTGCTACAATTATTACAACCCTTGCACGCCGAACAGTCGCCGGAGCAACCGCCGTTTCTTATAATATGTATGATCACAAGCACGAGAGCGATTACTATCAGCGCAAGCAGAATAATGCTCGGTATATTCATCTCATCCATAATTTCACCTTATGCAATGCCGAAAATCATTCCGACACAGCGTACAAGAAGCGCCATTATCCACGCAATAGCACACTGCATAAACACTGTTACTGCGGCAGAACGTACACTTCCCAGCTCACGCTTTACTGTTGCTATAGCGGCAACGCACGGGGTATACAGCAGAGTAAATACAAGGAACACAATAGCTGTGAACGGCGTGAAAAGCGTCTGTATCTGCGAAACATCTCCGCCAAGCAACAGAGTAAGGGTGGAAACAACGCTTTCCTTTGCGGTAAGACCTGTGATAAGAGCGGTCGAAGCTCTCCAGTCGCCAAAGCCCAGCGGTGCAAATATCGGCGCAAACAGACTGCCGAGCATCGCAAGCAAGCTGTTTTCGGCGCTGTCAGCCACATTGAGTCTGATGTCAAACGTTTGTAAAAACCATATAACGATAGATGCCGCAAAGATTACGGTAAACGCTTTCTGGATAAAGTCCTTTGCTTTTTCCCATATAAGCTGACAGACGCTCTTTACTCCGGGCAGACGGTAGTTCGGAAGCTCCATTACAAACGGTACGGGTTCGCCGTGAAATACCGTCACTTTAAGTATAAGCGAATAGAGAATACCGCAAATTATGCCGAACAGATACAAGCCTACAAGCACAAGCCAGCGGTACTGCGGCTCGAAGAATGCGCCTGCGATGGTTGTATATATAAGTATCTTTGCGGAACAACTCATAAAGGGAGTGAGCAGTATAGTCATTTTACGGTCACGCTCACTTGAGAGCGTTCTTGTCGCCATTATCGCAGGTACTGAACAGCCAAATCCCATCAGCATAGGAACAAAGCTTCTGCCCGAAAGACCCAACTTTCTGAGCGGCCTGTCCATTACAAACGCAACTCGTGCCATATAGCCCGTATCTTCAAGAATAGACAGGAAGAAGAACAGCGTTACTATAGTAGGCAAAAAGCTCAGCACACTGCCTACGCCGGCGCATATTCCGTCTATTACCAGCGAATGCACTACAGGGTTTATTTCAAACGCCGTAAGTCCTTTGTCGATAAGGTCGGTGAGAAAATCTATGCCCATTTGCATAACGTCGGAAAGTGCCGCACCTATCACGGAGAACGTCAGGAAGAACACAAGTGCGATTATCCCTAAAAAGCAAGGGATAGCCGTGTATTTTCCTGTCAGCAGACGGTCGATTGCCATACTGCGTTTATGCTCCTTGCTTTCGTGCGGACGTACTACGGTTTCACGGCACAGCTTTTCAAGGAAGGTGAAGCGCATATTGGCAAGCGCCGCTTCTCTGTCCATGCCTGTTTCCTGCTGCATTATGGAAACAAGGTGGTCGAAAGCATCGTGCTTTTCCTCAGGAATGGTGATTTTTTTCTTTATCTGTTCATCATCCTCAACCAGCTTCGTTGTGGCAAATCTCACAGGAAGCCCTGCCGCCCTTATATCCGGTTCAAGCAGTGTTGCGGCTGAATGTATACAGCGGTGAACAGCGGCGACCGGGTCGTGCGGATCGTCACTGTCGGTGCAGAAATCCATACGGGCGGGCTTTTCGCCGTATCTCGCAATATGTATCGCATGGTCGATAAGCTCGTCTATACCTTCGTTTTTTACGGCGGAAATCGGCACTACGGGTATTCCAAGTATCCGTTCAAGATCGTTTACACGGATAGAACCTCCGTTTGCCTTTACCTCATCCATCATATTGAGCGCAAGCACCATAGGTATGCCAAGCTCCATAAGCTGCATTGTAAGATAAAGGTTACGCTCGATATTCGAAGCATCAACTATATTTATGATACCGCTGAGATTATTGTTCAGCAGAAAATCACGGGTCACTATCTCTTCGCTCGAATACGGTGACAGGGAATATATACCGGGAAGATCCGTAACTGTCGCCTCGGGGTGATTTCTGATAGTTCCGTCCTTGCGGTCAACCGTAACACCGGGGAAGTTTCCGACGTGCTGGTTTGAGCCTGTCAGCTGATTGAACAGCGTTGTTTTTCCGCAGTTCTGATTTCCTGCAAGAGCAAATGTAAGCGGTGCGCCTTTTTCAAGCACTATCCCGTGTTTCAGATGCAGCTTCTCGTATTTGGCAAATTCTCCGACGCCTGGGTGAGGCGTGTCGTTTCGTCTTGATCCTGCGGCTTTAAGGGGGCTGTCTTTCTTATGTACGTTTTTTACAGTGACCTTGCGAGCCTCCTCAAGCCTCAGGGTAAGCTCGTATCCACGCACCTCAAACTGCACCGGGTCGCCCATAGGTGCGACCTTCTGCAAGGTTATTTCAGCATCGGGTGTAAGTCCCATATCAAGCAGGTGGTGACGTAAGGCTCCGCTTCCGCCGACCGTTTCAATATATGCGCTTTCTCCCGGTTTTAATTCATCCATTGTCATTTTGACAAGACCTCCGTAAACATTATGCTCTGTTCCGATTAATTCTGTAATCTGTATGTTTCAGGCGTAATTCAGCACTTTCGCAGGCTTAAATATAACCTGTCAGAACAAAACCGACAGGTTTTAATATCTGCGTTTTTACTGCGACAGAACAAAATGTTAAAATACTGCGGCTGTTAGATATAGCTAATCCAGCCCGATTTAAGTATATCACGGTAAAACGGTGTAGTCAAGAAAAAAATGGTTAGAAGCAGCTAACCAAACGGCTTTGTTATGCGGAATTACGGGCTTGAACCGTGCGGAACATTACGGTTTTCGATGCGAAAATTTTATATTCAGCGATGAACCGGTTATGTTGTGATTTCGAAAGCGGTTTATCCGGGAACGAATTGAAGGTTTTATATTCACGGATATAATCGCAGGCATTTAACATTGCAAGATAAGTGACTTATGCCGTAGAATACAGTATTACTGCGGAAAAGTATCTGCGTTTCCGGACAGGCTCAGTTATGAAGACCATAAGTATAGATAACAATGTCAGCCAAAATAATACGGCTGCCGCAAGATACGACAGCCGTAACAATATTTACTTTTTTGCAAGCTCGTATGCTCTTGCGGTACAAGCCTTACAGCATTCATCGACCGTATCTGTGAGCTTACCCTCATACAGCTTGTCAAGACCTGCTATAGTCGTTCCTCCCGGAGAAGAAACCTGCTTTATAAGCTCGTCTACCGTCATGCCCGAATCTGTAAGCATCTTTGCCGAGCCGACAAGCGACTGTGCAAACAGCTTGAGTGCCGCATCGGGATCAATGTCTACGCTCTTTGCGTAATCTACGAAGCCTTTTGCAAAAAGATAGATGAAAGCGGGAGAACTGCCGTTTACGGCAATTATTTCTTTCATCTTGTTTATCGGCACTTCCTCTGCGATACCGCAGCTTTCGATAACCGACTTTGCAAAAGCAAATTCTTCATCGGTCACACCGTCCGCTCTTGATATTGCGCTTGCGCCAAGACCGAGCATCATAGGGGTGTTCGGCATAACAAGCACTACCTTTGCGCTCAGTATTGTATGACTGCGGATAAAATCCTCGGATATTCCCGCACAGATAGAGATTATTACTTTATCGTGCGTTACTTCCCCTGCGACAGTGTCAAGCACTCCGCCAAGCACCTGCGGCTTTACCGCAAGCAGTATGTAATCGCACTTTTTAACAAGCTCACATTCACTCTTGCAGGGCTTTACTCCGAATGCCGAAAGTGCTTCGAGCTTTGCCGTATCCTTGTCATACGCCGAAACGCTTATCTGCATATCCGATGAGCAGATGCCACGCATTATCGCACTGCCCATATTACCTGCGCCTAAAAATCCAAGTTCAGTCATACTAAGTCCTCTTTTCTTGTATCAAGCCGAGCGTTTTTCTCTGAATGCCGCACGGTATGCCACCATAACAGGATAAAGCACCAGCAGAAGTATGAATACCTCTATAGGCAGCATCGTGAGATTTTTTACTATTCGTGTCGTTATCTTTACCCAGAATACCTCCGGTGCAAAGTAGCCCATTATCACCATTGCAATTGTATTCAGGAACACATTGCAGAAAAGATTGACGCAGAACTTCGCCATAAATATTCTGAACACCTGAAAGCCGTTTGTCTTGAGTCCGCCGAAAAATGCGGATCTGCTTGAAAAATCGAGCTTCACGGGATTAAGTCCGTACAGGAATATACCGTAAATCACAGCACCTGCGACTTCGACCAGTGTGAATATCGGTGAAAACGCACCGGTAGGCTTTACAAGAAAGCCTATTACATCGGTGACAACGCCTGCAAGTCCTGCCACAACAGGACCGTACAGCATACCGATAGCCGCAAGGCCTACAAACGCAAAGCTGATTTTCAGCGTTTCGCTCGGCATGATCATAACGAATTTCAGCGCTACCGAAACACCGATAAGAAGCGCCGTTACTGTAAGGCAACGAATAGATTTCAGTTCCTCGAACGACTTTTTGAAATTACGAAAAAACGCCATATTTACCTCCTCAATGACGCAAGCTGACGCAATCGCATAATGCGGGATAAATACGGCGATTATCTCTTATATGCAACAGCGAGATGCGGAAAACGTACCGCCACCTTTCAGTGTTCGTCCTGAGGACAACTCCCCGTCCCTCAGGCACTTTACGCACGTTAACCTACTCTGTCGGCCGCACCGTTAAAATTTCGGTGCAGTCTTTTTATATAACGGAAAACCGTTATAAACGTTTTTAAAATCAGAAGCTGATCTCATTAGCGATCTTGTACAGATCGTGAGGGAATTCCTTCTTCATCTTGAGTGCTTCCTGAATGTCATAGTCTACAACTTCATTATGCTGAAGACCTACAACACGGTTGCCTATGCCCTTTGAAAGAAGATCAACGGCATAGTAGCCGAGCTGGCTTGCTGCTACTCTGTCCTGAACTGTGGGGCTGCCGCCTCTCTGAACGTGACCGAGAATTGTAGCACGGCTCTCGACGCCTGTTGCCTGTTCGATTTCCTTAGCGAGCTGTTCGCTTCCGCCGATACCTTCTGCAACGATAACGATGAAGTGGTGCTTGCCGCTCTTCTGTCCTTCGATTATCTTTGAGATAACATCGTTTACAGTGAATGGCTCTTCCTTAGTAATAATGTATGTCGCACCGCAGGCGATACCTGCATTGAGAGCTATGTAGCCTGCATTTCTGCCCATAACCTCAACTACGGAGCATCTGTCGTGTGACTGTGCTGTATCACGCAGTTTGTCAACCATTTCAACAACTGTGTTCATAGCTGTATCATAACCGATGGTATATTCGGTCATAGAAATATCGTTATCTATAGTGCCGGGAACACCGATACTCAGGATGCCTCTTGCAGAAAGGTCAGCCGCACCTCTGAACGAGCCGTCGCCGCCGACAACTACAAGACCCTCGATACCCTGTTCTTCACAAGTCTTCTTAGCCTTCTGAAGACCTTCTTCATATCTGAACTCTGCACATCTTGCTGTGTAAAGCATTGTGCCGCCTCTCTGAATTATATCAGATACGCTTCTTGCATTAAGAGGAATAATGTCGCCGTTGATAAGTCCGTTATATCCTCTGCGGACACCTACGACTTCCATTCCCTTTGCAATAGCAGCTCTTGTTACCGCACGGATAACGGCATTCATGCCCGGTGCGTCGCCGCCGCTTGTTAAAACGCCAATCTTTTTCATAATATCGTACATCCTTCCTTAGAGGTCACCCTCCGAGATTATTTTACACACACCTTAGTTTACTCCTAAAATGCAATTTAGTCAAGGGGTAATTTCATTTTTTCGACTTATTTTATGATTATATTGTTTTTGCCGCAAATCCCGTTCAATTTTTGTATAAAATCACTGTTCAAATCAACGGAAAGAGCAGGCGGCAAGGTTATAGTTTCCCTTGTATCCTCAAAGCATATCTTCGTAAGAGTGTTGCCTTTGTTTACTTTAAGAAGCGCCTTTACAGCGGGAATATTGGCATCGTCACGGGAGGAAAACCTTATATACAGCACAGCCGCCTTATCCTGCCCTGTTTTTCGGCTGTCGTGCATTTTCCGCAGCTTAGCAAGATCCGGCTGTGTTATCGCATTTATCAGCAGCTTGGGGTCACCCTCGTCCTCCGCAGATACCGTACCCTCGAAAGCGTAAACATTACCGGTCTTTAGCATTGACGAATACTGCTCGTACAGCTTCGGGAACACAAGGCACTCGATTTCTCCGCTTGCGTCTTCTATTACGATAAAGCCCATTGTCTTTCCCGATTTCGTGATATGGTTGCGGACGGATGTAAGCAGTGCCGTTACCCTGACATTTTGTTTATCCTTGTTGCTTTCAAGTATACTGCCGATATTTTCATATCCGGATTCACGGGCAATCCTATAAAACGGATCTGCAGGATGTCCGGAAATATATATTCCGAGCATTTCCTTTTCGTATGACAGAAGCTGTGCGTGTGAATATTCATCGGCAGGCTTTATCTGAAACGTGCCTTCGTCCGCCGCATCATCTTCGCCCATAAGGCTCATCTGCCCTTCAAGATCGTGGCGCTGTGAAAGAGTATCAAGCATCAGCTCAAGGGAAATCATCATTTCACGGCGGTTATTGCCAAGTCCGTCAAACGCTCCGCACTTGATAAGCGATTCAAGCGCACGTTTATTTATATTCTTGTCCGACATTCTTTCGCAGAAGTCGAACAGCGACTTAAACGGGTGCTTGGTTCTTTCTTCTATAATATCGGCTATCATATTAGCGCCGACATTTTTTATTGCAAGAAGGCCGAAACGTATTCCGTCATTTTCGCACGAAAAGCCGGTTTCGCTGTAATTCACATGGGGTGGAAGCAGTTTCAGTCCGTGCTGTGCAAGGTCGCCGATATATTCGGCGGTCTTGCCGCCCCAGCCTATCACGCTTGTAAGCAGGGCGACCATATATTCCTTATAATAATGACATCTGAGATATGCCGTGCGGTAAGCGAGCAGTGAATATGCGGCGGCGTGGGATTTGTTGAAGGCATAGCTTGCAAAACTCATCATATCGTCGAATATTTCTTCGGCTACCTGTCTGTCAACGTTATTTGCGACAGCGCCCTCAACGAATGTCGCACGCTCCTTTACCATTACCTCAGGCTTTTTCTTTGCCATAGCTCTGCGGACAATATCGGCTCTGCCGTATGAATAGCCGGCAAGCACACGGCATATCATCATTACCTGCTCCTGATATACGATACAACCGTAGGTTACGTCAAGTATGCCCTTTAAGAGAGGGTGCTTGTAGCGTATTTTTTCGGGGTTGCGGCGGTTTGCAAGATAGGTCGGAATCGAATCCATAGGTCCGGGACGGTATAGCGACAATGCCGCAGTAAGATCTTCAACAGAGCGTGGCTTCATACGGGATAAAAGCGAGGTCATTCCGGCACTTTCAAACTGGAATACCCCGAGAGTGCCGCCCGATGACATCATATCGTATGTTTCGGCATCGTTTTCGGGTATCTTTTCTATGTCAAAACCGGGATTGTTTTTCTCTACAAGCTTACAGCAGTCCTGTATCACGGTAAGATAACGAAGTCCGAGAAAGTCCATTTTCAGCAGTCCGAGCCGCTCTATAGCAGTCATAGTGTACTGCGTCATAACTTCGCCCTCGCTGTTCTGATACAGCGGCACATAGTCTGCTACAGGGTCACGGGTAATTACTATGCCTGCGGCGTGGATAGACGTGTTTCTCGCCATACCCTCTATCTTTTTTGCGGTTTCTATAAGCAGGCTGACTTCGCTATCAGATGATGCCAGCTTGACAAGCTCCTTCTCACTTTTCAAAGCGCCGTCAATCGTGGAGTGCATCGACATAGGGATAAGTTTTGCTACGGTATCCACCTTGCCGTAAGGCAGACCCATAGCCCTGCCTGCGTCACGGATAGCGCCTCTTGCCGCCATTGTACCGAATGTTATTATCTGTGCCACATGATCCCTGCCGTACTTTCTTACGACATAATCTATGACCTCCTGCCGTCTTATATAGCAGAAGTCAACGTCAAAGTCGGGCATAGTCACACGCTCGGGGTTTAAAAAACGTTCAAACAGCAGATTGAAGCGTATCGGGTCAATATCGGTTATCCCAAGGCAGTATGCACATACGCTTCCTGCTCCCGAACCTCTGCCGGGACCTACTGCGATGCCGTTTCTTTTAGCATAGCCTATAAAGTCGGCTACTATCAGGAAATAGTCGATAAAGCCCATTTTCTTTATTACCGACATTTCGTATTCGGCACGATCAAGAACCTCTTTCGGCACGGGATCTCCGTAGCGTTTTACAAGCCCTTTTCTTACCTGAGCGTTAAAGTATATTTCGTTGTTGTCATAGCCTTCCGCCTTGAAAAACGGCAGGATAGTATGTCCGAATGTGAAGCTGACATTGCACTTTTCCGCAATTTTTACGGTATTGTCATAGGCTGACTGCGGAAAGCCGAGTGCTTTCATCTCGTCCTCGCTTTTGAGGTAAAATTCATCGGTGGCAAACTGCATTGAGTTCTTATCGTCAAGGGTAGTGTTGGTAGCAATGCAGGTCAGCACACGCTGTACATAGCTGTCCTCTTTTTCGACATAATGAGCGTCATTTGTTGCGACAAGCTGTGTACCGGTATCCTTCGCCACACGCAGAAGATACGGCAGAATGCGTTCCTGCTCGCTTATGCCGTGACTTTGAAGCTCTATATAATAGTCCTCTCCGAATATCTCCCTGTACTCTTTTACAAGCGTCACAGCGTCCGCAAGCCTTCCGTCAAGAAGCGTTCTTGCAAGCTCTCCCGAAATGCAGGCGGAAAGGCAGATAAGCCCCTTTGAATAACGTCTTAAAAGCTCCCTGTCCACTCTCGGCTTATTATAAAAGCCCTCTGTATAGCCCAGCGTCACCAGCTTTGAAAGGTTTTTATAGCCCTCGTTATCCTTGCAAAGAAGCACAAGGTGGTGAGGCTTCATATCGGACTTTGTACTTTTGTCGAATCTTGTACGGGGTGCAACATACACCTCGCAGCCGATTATTGCCTTTATGCCGTTTTCGACACATTCGTTATAGAAGTCGATACTGCCGTACATTACGCCGTGATCGGTCAGTGCTACGGCTGTCTGTCCCATTTCCTTTGCACGACGAACAAGCCCTCTTATACGGCAGGCGCCGTCAAGAAGGCTGTATTCACTATGAACGTGCAGATGTACAAAACCGCTCACTTTTACTCTCCCCGATCATCTTCTCCTCTGAGTGTATCTGCTATAAGGCTTATCTTCCTGAGCCTGTGGTTTACTCCGCTCCTGCTTATAGGCGGCTCAAGCATTTTGCCTATATCGCTCAGCGACAGCTCAAGTGCGGTAAGGCGGATTTTTGCCACCTGCAAAAGCTCGTCGGGCAGATACCCTTCTCCTCTTTTTTCGAATATGTAATTAATATCATCCGCCTGCTTCTGTGCGGCGGCGATAGTCTTGTCAAGGTTAGCCGCCTCGCAGTTGACGCTTCGGTTGACATTATTGCGTACTTCCTTATAGATTTTTACGTTCATTATCTCCATTGCCTGCATCATAGCGCCCATATAGGTCAGCATATCGGAGATCTTTTCGCTCTCTTTGATATAAAGGAAGCTGCTGCCTCTGCGGCTTGACAGCTTTGCCCCCATACCGTGTTCTTCTATCATGGAAAGCAATGTTCTGCATTTGCTCTCATCGTGCAGGAACAGTTCAAGCTGATAGCCTTTTTCGGGATTTGCAACCAGTCCGCAGACAAGGAAAACTCCTCTGAGATACACGCCGAAAGCGTCATCGCCCGAACAGTCGGGCACAGGGTAAGCGTAGCTTTTATCCGCAAGAGTAACCGTGTAAAGCGTTCTTCCTCTGAAGGTACTTTCACCGGTCGAATATTCCTTGCCGACCGAATCAAAGGCATCGGCAATGCTATCGGCTACCCTTTTGTTTTCCGTATTAAAAAAAACAGCCTTCGCCGTCTTCCGTCATGGCATACGCCGCTCCTTTTGACAAAAGCTCAAGCTGTTTTCTGCTGTGTTCCGCCTTGCACAGCTCATTTTTCACATCGGCGGCAAATGACATCAGAATCGCTCCTTTATCCTGCCTTTTTGATTAAAGCTTTATTTCCGGCATAGCACTCAGTATCGCATCTTTTTCGCCGGGATTGATATAGTTCTTATTGAGATGCGATTTATCGTATTCAAGATAAGTATCTTTTGTTTTCTCTGTCAGCACAGCTGTGAAAAATCTCTCCCAGCTGAAATACTTGCCGCTTTCTATATAGTCATACGGCTTTTCGAGTATCGTTTTAATTTCTTTATCTTTTACGATACCTGAACGCAGAATAACCCACTCGAAAGATTCGGGCAGAAAAAATACGATATTTTTCGCTTTCCTGAGCGATAGGACACGCTGTATCTCCGGACCGAATGCGGCTCCGTCTGCAATTACCAGTACCGTTTCGTACTGCCTTGTTATAAGCTCGTTATATATTTTCGTCTTGCTTGCGGCTGAAACGCAATTTATCCCGTACTCCGAAAAATAATTCTCAAAAAAGCGATAACCGCTTTTTGAATCCTCGGTTATAACCAGATCGGGCTTTAACGAAATGTCGGTATCCACTCTGCAAAGCGGGTAAAACTCTGCATAAAGCCGTTTTGTCCCTTGAAATCTGTTACCCGATACGTTTTTTATGCCGTATATTTCTTTCACGCTGTACGGCAGATTGAAAAGCGGAGTTCTTGTTGCGATTACATAATAATTATCGGTATTTTTTATTGCTTTTGCAAAATCCTCAGACGCAACGAATTTATCGCCCTCGTCAATGAATACAATGCTGTCGTGTATAAGACTGAGATTTTCCTGCCAGCGTATGCCTGTAAGCACCGTGCATTGCTTTTTGCTTATTACCGTAACACCGCTGGCTTCGCCGTTTTCCTGATATGCGGCTATCATATCTATCAGGGTGGTCTTACCTGTTGCACTGTCGCCACGAAGTATCGTGATATTTCTTATAACGGAAAACTTATACTGTACACGGCGGCTTTTCACCACCACCTCATATTTACCTTTCACAGCGACACCACCCTATAAATACAAGCCTGCGTTCATTACATATTCCTGAATATTGTGAACCGTTTTTCCGTTATTGAGTATCTTTATCTCAAACGGCTTATCTCCGAAATCCATAACGTGCCTTAAATTGATAACAATATCTTTTTTTGATTCCTTAGCTATGCGCAGTATCCATTTTGCACAGTTGTCACCGCAGGTCGAGGCATTGAAAATCTTTGTATCATCGTGCCGCAGAAGCAAAAGCGTTTTCAGCCCTCCGGATATTTTCGTTACGGGAATAACTCCGAGAGCCTTGCTGTCAACCGCATTCGGACTAAGCACCACAGCCTTGTCCACGCTTTTTATCATTTTAACCGAAAGGTCATCGGTAAGCCAGTTGTCAAGATAGGTATTGTCAAAATACATACTGGTGTTATAGACGTATTTCTTCTCCATATCTTCGGGTATTTCTCCGAAAATAATACACAGCATACCTTTCCCTCCGTTAAACGATTTTACTTCTTATCCTTATTCACATCTCTGTGAAGCACCCTTGCTTTAAGGTGATTTTTGCTGAGATGCTCGCACATATTTTCCGCAAATGTCGCACTGCGGTGCTTGCCGCCCGTACAGCCGAAAGCTATTACAAGCTGGCTTTTTCCCTCGTGAAGATACTGAGGTATCAGAAAATCGATAAGGTCAAACAGCTTTGTCTGTAAAGTCTGTGAGCTTTCAAAGCTCATCACATAATCCCTGACTTCCTTATCAAGTCCCGACTTTTCCTTAAGTTCGGGTATGTAATACGGATTCGGCAGGCAACGCACATCGAAAACAAGGTCTGCCTCATTCGGCACACCGTACTTGAAGCCGAAGGATATACAGCTTATAGTCATGCTGTCAGACGGAGTGTCAAGGAAAATATTAAGCACGTTTTCCTTCAGCGTAGAGGTTGACATCAGGCTTGTGTCAATGTAATAATCGGCAATTTCACGCAGAGGCTCGATTATCTCCCTTTCTGCGTCTATCGCCTTGTCTATGTCGCCGTTTGTCGCATCAAAAAGCGGATGCTTACGGCGTGTTTCCTTATATCGCTGTTTTACTACATGATGGTTTGCATCTACAAACAGCAGTTTTACGTCAAGACCACGCTTTTTCAGTTCCTCTATGGTGGCGTTGAGGTTCAGAAACATAGTTCCGCCACGAATGTCGGTAACAATAGCGACCTTTGAAATATCATCGTTTTCTTCGCATATCTCGGCAAATTTCGGTATAAGCTGAGGCGGCATATTGTCTATGCAGAAATAGCCTATATCCTCCATAACATTTACCGCACAGGATTTGCCTGCACCCGAAATTCCCGTTACTATAACAAATTCGGTTTTCATTTGTGTTCCTTTCCCTGCGCCCTTTATCTCTTTTAATGAATAATGAATGATTTTGGTGTGCCGTTTTATTTATATACCCGTCAGCTTCCGATAAAGCCTTGTCTTATCTCGCCCGGTCACATATCTAAGGCACTTATCCGAAAATTTCACTTCATTATAAGCACTTCGCATTCAAGCGTTACGCCTGTCTGCTCTTTGACCTTTTGTTTTACTATATCCACAACGCCCATCACATCGTCGAACGTTGCGTTGTTTTTATTTATTACAAATCCGCTGTGCTTTGTGCTGACCTCTGCGCCTCCGCAGGCTGTACCTTTAAGTCCGCAGACCTCTATAAGCCTTGCGGCAAAGTCGCCCTCAGGCCGCTTGAATGTACTGCCTGCGCTGGGATATTCGAGCGGTTGTTTGTCCTTACGACGCTCCATCAGCGTATCCATACGGTCTTTTATCTTTTCACGCTCGCCTTTTGCAAGCTTCATTTTTACGGATGTTATGCAAAGATTACGCTCCGAAAAAAAGCTGTGTCTGTAGGAAAGCTCCATTTTTTCAAGCGGAATTTCCTTTATATCGCCTTTCTCAGTGATATAACGGCAGGATACGACCACGTCCTTCATCTCGCCGCCGTAAGCTCCCGCATTCATAAAAATAGCACCGCCGACAGAACCGGGTATGCCGTATGCAAACTCAAGCCCCGTAAGCTCGTTTTCAAGAGCCACAGCACAGACAGCCGCAAGCGACGCACCTGCGTTGCACTCTATATATTCACCGTCTACTCTCACCGAGCCGAAGTCGCTTCCTATAAGCAGTACAACTCCCTGAAGCCCCTCGTCACAGACAAGGATATTGCTTCCCCTGCCGACAACATAGTATTTAATATCGTTCTCACGGCACTGCTTTATAAGCTCGCACAGCAACGCCTCACAATTTATTTTTATCATAACATCACACGGTCCGCCGATACGGAACGAGGTGTGATTTTTCATAGGTTCATTTTTAAGCACGACTGCGCCGTATTTCCCAGCGGTCTGCTCCAATATGCTGTAATCGTTCAAAGCATACTCCTTGTAAATTTATTTTTTTGCGTTTTACGCCAAATAAACTTCCCCTTATGAGCCTTTAGTCTTTAAGTCTGTAGAGATTTGCCGCTCCGACGATACCTGCGTCATTTCCAAGCTTGCATATACCGAGAACGGTTGAACGTTCGGGGTTTATGCAGTAGCTCTCACGCTTTATATATTCCTCGAGCGGCTTTGTGAGATAGTCGCCCTCCTTGCAGATTCCTCCGCCGATAAGCAGCATTTCGGGCTGGAATGTGTTTACTACGTTTGTAAGTCCGCATCCGAGATAATTTAGGTACTCGTCAACAACAGCCTTACCGCTCTTGTCGCCTGCTCTCATAGCATCAAACGCAGTCTTGCCGTCAACCTTGTCAATACTGCCTGCTATATTCCACATTGCGCTGTCCTTATCCTCTTCCATAGCTTTCTTTGTGGCTGTGATAAGTGCGGTAGCCGAGCTGTATGCTTCAAAACAGCCCTTTCTGCCGCAGTTGCACTGTCTGCCGTTATATTCGATAACAACGTGTCCAAGCTCCGCACCGCAGAAATTGAAGCCCGTGTATATTTTGCCGCCGATTATAATTCCGCCGCCTACACCCGTACCGAGTGTGATCACGACAACATCTTTATATCCCTTTGCCGCTCCGCCGAGAACCTCTCCGTATGCGGCAACGTTAGCGTCGTTTTCAACATATATGTCAGTGCCCAGACGATGCTTTAAAAGTCCGCCGAGATCGGTATTGTTAAATCCCAGATTGCAGGAATAAAGCACTACGCCCGTGTTTCTGTCGGCAACTCCGGGTGTTCCGATACCGATGCTGTTGATATCCTTTACATCGATCCCTGCTTCCTTGCAGGCAAGCTCAACACCCTTTGCTATGCTGTCTGCGATTTCTTCGGCAGGACGGGGCAGGTCTGTCTTTATGTTTGATTTTCCTACGATTTTGAAATCGTCATTTACCACTCCTACTTTTATGTTTGTTCCGCCAAGATCGATTCCTATGTTGTACATTATGTTATATTTCCTTCCGATATTTAATATATTCCTTGCTTTTTATGATTATTCGCCGTCAGTCTTCATCCGGCTCTATTTCGGCATTTGTCTTTATTCCTCTCAGCCTGAGAAAGTTTTCAAAGCGTTCAAGATCGGCATTTACTATCAGCTCTTCGGGAAAATCAATATCCTTAAGAAGAGCCTCAGCTTTTTTGAACGCACCTATCTTGTCGCAGAAATGCGCATCCGAGTCAACGATAACATAACAGCCGTTTTTTGCACAGGTCGGCAATATAATATCGTGCAGACGCTGTACAGAGGTCTGACTTCTGAAACGGCTGACGTTGAACTCCATTGCAACGTTCTTTTCTTTGCACGCTTTTGTTACCGCATCATAATCATACGGATAATCCGCCGATTCGGTATGTCCGAGGACGCACACCTTCGGGTTATCCATAACCTTTATATATGCGTTTGTGTGCTGTTCAGCCGTACCCGGTATTATGCAGGGATTGTGCATCGACGCATTTATCCACTCAACGTTGTAATAAATATCATCGTTTATATCAAGCTCGCCGTTATATCCTGTAAGGTCTGCTTCAACGCCCTTTATAATACGCACTCCCGACAGGAAATGAGGTATAACGCCCATATTGCAGAAATGCCATATATGCGGCGAATCCTCCATATTTATGCAGTGGTCGGTCATGCCGAGATAGCTCAGTCCCGCCTTTGCGGCTGAAGCGGCATTCTCACTTATAGTTGAGTATGCGTGATCCGATGCCAACGTATGAGTGTGCATATCAGCAACGAATTTCATTTTAGGGTCATATCCTTTCTTTTATCTGTTCTTACACTTTTTATTTTTTCTGTCTGTATTTATATCTGTTTATCAGCCCATGCTCTTGACTGTATCACTGCTCTCCATATCAAGTCCGAGATTGTCAAGCAGTTCCTGTGCGGCATTGTAGCCCATTTTCTTCTGTCTGTTGTTCATTGCCGCAACTTCAAGTATAACCGCAAGGTTACGTCCGGGCTTTACGGGGATAGTCAGCGAGGGAACCTTTACGCCGAGTATGGAAACATAGTGGTTGTCAACACCCATTCTGTCGTATACCTTTTCGGGATTCCACAGCTCAAGCTCAACTACCATATCTATCTTTTCGCTTACCTTTACAGCACCCATACCGAAAAGCTGTCTTGCATTGATAATGCCGATGCCTCTCAGCTCCATAAAGTGACGGATATTATCGGGCGAACTGCCTACAAGAGTAATATTTGACGCTTTTCTTATTTCAACGGCATCGTCCGCTACCAGACGGTGACCACGCTTTACAAGCTCTATGGCGGTTTCGCTCTTACCTACTCCGCTCTCGCCGAGAATAAGCATACCTTCGCCGTATACCTCGATAAGAACACCGTGACGTGTGATTCTGGGCGCAAGCTGAAGGCTTAAATAAGCAACAAGCTTTGACGTGAATGTCGAGGTGCTTTCCTCACTGCGTAAAAGCGGAACGTTCAGTTCCTTTGAAAGATCACGCATCTCGGGCATAATATCCATACCTCTCGACACTACCACAGCCGCCGGCTGTTCGCTGAAGAATTTCTTTATTCTCTGCGCTCTTATCTCTGCTCCGCACTGTTCAAGATATGCGGTTTCCGCCTTGCCTATTATCTGAATTCTGCCCTTGTCGAAATATTCGTAAAATCCCGCAAGCTGAAGTCCGGGTCGGTTTACATCAATATTTGAAATGAATATCTTTGCAGGGTCCTGCGGTGTGTGGATAACCTCAAGCTTGCACTCGTCGATTATTGCCTGTAACGATACGGTAAATTCCTGTGCCATACTGTTCCTCTTTCTGCTTATAGCTGTACTGCGGACATATCTGCCCTATCATAATAATTATACTACATCGCCGTGAGTAATGCAAGAGAGAATTGCGTATAACCGTCAATATGTGTAAATTCCGTAAATCCGGATAAAATACAAGGAGCGACAGTTACATAGCGTATACTGCCGCTCCTTTGCTTTTTGCAGGCTAAGACAGAATGCTGTCGTCCTTTCGCTGAAAATATCCCTGCGGTTTTCTGCAGACAGGACAGTATTCGGGAGGGGTACTTCCGCAATGTATATGACCGCAGTTCCTGCACAGCCACACAGTTTCGCCGCAGGAGGTAAACAGGCTTCCGTCGGTCAGCTTATTTACGAACAGCTTGAATCTGCTTTCATGCTCCTTTTCAATATCGCCCACCTTTTCAAACAGATCGGCTATATTGTCAAGTCCTTCCTGTCTTGCGGTTTCGGCATACTCCTTATACATCTGCGTCCACTCGTAGTTTTCGCCGTGCATTGCCTTTTCAAGCGCATCAGCGGCTTCGGGTATACCTCCGTAGATAAGTCCGAGCCATATTTGTGCGTGAGCCTTTTCATTTTTTGCTGTGGTGCGGAAAACCTGCGATATTTCCTCATCGCCGTTCTGTTTTGCCTTTTCGGCAAATATCTCATAACGCACCATCGCCGCAGACTCGTTCGCAAATGCGGTTTTCAGGTTCTCAAGGGTCTTTGATTCGGATAATTGCATAAAAACATCTCCTTTTCTTAAGTTACAGATATTGTAACCGCAGGAAAGGAGATTATGCAGTGCTTTTGGCGGAACAGATTTCGCAAGCTCTCGGAAAGCTGTGCTGTAAAGGAATTTACGAGGGAATATCGGGCATTGTCGGAGAAGTATAAAACGCTTGACTTTTGCTGACTCTTGTGCTATAATACCGATAACTTAAGGGAGTAGACGGCGGAATACCGTGACAAGTCAACACACTGACGGTGATAATGCTCTTAAATCACGTCTGGTTTGTCTTAAATGTTGAGACTTGAGTACAGGAAAACTGTACTCAGGTCTTTTTTATTGCACATTTCGCATCAGGCTCCCGCATAAGATTAAGATAAAACACCGGAGGACAAATTATGGGACTGTTGGAATTATTTCTTATCGCTGTGGGACTTTCGATGGATGCGTTTGCGGTGAGCGTCTGTAAGGGGCTGTCCGAGCGACAGCTTAAAGCTAAGCATTATCTGATAATAGGCGCTTGGTTCGGCGGTTTTCAGGCATTGATGCCTGCTGTGGGTTATCTTCTCGGCTCGACCTTTGAACAATATATCACAGCCGTTGACCACTGGATAGCGTTCGTGCTGCTGTGCTTTATCGGAGGAAATATGATAAGAGAAGCGCTTTCAAAGGACGAGGAAAAGCTTGACGCATCATTCAGCTTCAAGACAATGCTGCTGCTTGCGATAGCGACAAGCATAGACGCACTTGCGGTCGGAATAACCTTTGCGCTTCTTCCCGATGTAAATATAGTTGCGGCTGTCCTGTTCATAGGAGCAACAACTTTTATCCTGTCAGCGATAGGTCTGAAGGTCGGAAATGTATTCGGCACAAAGTACAAGTCGAAGGCGGAGCTTGCAGGGGGTGTCATACTGATACTTATCGGTACTAAAATCCTGCTGGAGCATTTAGGGGTTATTAATTTCTAAGCGAGCATCACATAGCAAAAAGAGCAATCGTGTGACAGCGACTGCTCTTTTATATTATTGCGTATTATCAATCAAGGAAATATGTAGCCTCCATATCGGCGGTGCTGAGAGCAAACGCAAGAGGGAACATTCCGAATGCCTTTCCTACGTTGTTTGCATTTTCTTCGCCCGAAAATCCCATATGATAGCGTATAGCGAAGGCTTCCTCACGGGTAAGACGCATAAAGCCCGTTATCATATAAACTGACTTCTCGCCGTGACCGTAAGGCAATCCGTCATCGAAGAAGAATGTCGGCACCTTTTCCCACTGACCCGTTTCTTCGTTCTTCACGTTTCTTGTGCCTCTTGTGTAGACGTTGACCTTGCATATATCGTGAAGTAAAGCGCATACCGCTATCGTTTCATCACTTGCATTGAGATTATACAGCTCACGGACACGATCTCTTTCAAGATAAGCCTTGAAGCAGTTGTAAACGTTCAGAGAATGCTGTGCAAGTCCTCCGTCATACGCACCGTGAAAACGTGTGCTTGCGGGGGCTGTGAAGAAATCGCTCTTGTTTACAAGATAGTCGAGCAGTTTATCCGAGCCTTCTCTTTTAACATAATTTCTGTAAATATCTATTATCTGCTGTTTGTTATTTTCGATCTGCTCGGGTGTGAGTACCTTTGCTTCGTTGTTCTGCGTCATCGCAAAACCTCCTTTTCATATAAAGTCAAATAAAAGCCCCGCAACGCAGGGCTTCAATATTTTTATGTTTAATCTCCGAGTGCGATATTTTCGGGGAAGATGTTGGCACTTTCATCCTTTGAAAGATAAGTCGTAGTAACAAAGCCGTTGATAACCGCACCGTCGGATATTGCAATCGAGCCTGCCTTTATATCACCGATTATGACAGAATCCCTGTCAAGCATTATCTTGCCCGAAATCTCGATATTGCCCTTTATCTTGCCGTTAAGCTGTGCCACCTGTGATGAAAGGTCGCCTATCAGCATCGAATCGTTAGCCATTACAGCCTGTCCTTTAAGGCGTACATTACCCTGTACAGCCGAATTTTTCATGCTGATATTGTCACAGGTAAGGTCGCCTACGACCTTGCCGTTTATAGTGATATTCTTGGTCGTTTCAACGTTACCCTTTATATTGCCGTCAATCTTCATATCAGCAAACGAGCGTACATTGCCGTCTATCATGGTGTTTTTGGATATAACGGTCATTTCCTGCGAATTATCAGCCCTCATACCACTCATAAAGGGATTGTTGCCGCCGTTGTCTGAGCCGCTCTGCGCAAATCCGTTCTGACCGCCTGAGAATCCGTTGTTCTGAGGTGTCTGCGTAAAAGCATCACTGCGTACATTCTGATCAAACGAGTTGTTCTGTGTGTATTGTTCATTCATATCACGGGCTATCCTCTGCGAAAAATCCTGTGTCTGCTCCTGCTGTGTAAAGCCGTTGCCTGCTGTTTCGGGCTTTACGCTCTGCTGTGCCTGCTGCGCCTGCTGTTCGGGCTGTTTGTTCTCGGACGGCTGAGTATTCTGTACGGGCTGTACAGGTTCTGTCGGCTGTGCGTCGGCAGTATCATTCATATATGAGGCAACGTCCCTGACCTCTTTACGAGCGTCAGACGGTCTGGGATTCGTCAGCTCCTTCATAGCCTGTGTGAAATTATCCTTGATTCCCATTGTTATCCCTTTCTTGAAATCAGAATTTAAAATTGAACCGGCTTTATCTTCTGAGAAAGACTGCCGAATTTATAGCCTTTGTTTTTTAGTGCCTTGATTATATCCTCTATCACAAGCACCGTATTATCACGGTCGCCTGTATTATGAAAAAGTATCACGGGCGAGGAAAATTCCTCAGCATCTTTTAAAACGTTTGTGTACAGTGTTGTCCAGCCGTAACCCTGCCAGTCGTTGCTGTCCACGTTCCAGTCGAAATATGTAAAACCTCTGCGATCCATCTCGGCGATAATATCGTCACGGGTCTTTTCATTATAATCGTTCACACTGCCGCCGGGAAATCTGTAAATGTCGGGTGCTTTGCCCGTAGCCTCAAGGACTATCTCATACGCTTCGTTGAAATCTTCGAGAAATGCGTCAACAGATGCGTATATCTTTTCGTAATCGTGAGATGCGGAATGTATTCCTATCGTGTGTCCCGCATTGCTTATTTCTCTCAGTAATGAATAGCAATACTCCGTTTTTTCGGGAACTACAAAGAAAGTAGCCTTGACGTTTTCCTGCCTCAGATAATAAAGCAGATTTTCCGTAAGTACCGAAGGACCGTCGTCAAATGTAAGATAAACGGTGTTTTCACTGTTTTCATATTCGCCGTCATACTTATCTGCATACAGCGTCGGGAAAAGTGAAGTATAGCTGTCCGCACCGGAGGACAGAGAACTGTCGGTGCTTTCAACCGCCGATGATGAAGCAGACGTTGTTTCAGGCGCCTTTGTGGTTTCCGGGACAGCCGCCGATGTTTCGGGAGCCGCCGATGTTTCCGGCTTTACGCTTTCGGTCACAGAAGGCTCCGCTTTAACATTGTCGGAACTTTCTGTCGCCGAAGACGTTTTGCTCTGATCGTCCGATGTCTGTGACACCTGCGACTGCACAGAAAGCTGAGAATTCAGCCTGTCTATCTCATCCGACTTTTTGCCGTTGTCAACCGCAAGCAATATACAAAGCACCGTAGGCACTATTATCAGTAATGCCGTTACAGTCAGAATAAGATGCTTAAAAAAATCTGACACTACCGAAATACAAGCGCACCACTCCCCTTTTACATATATCAGTATAATACTATATTTATCGGCTTTTGTCAAGTAAAGTCGAACCGAAAGCCAAGAATTACTGACTTTTTTTCTTGATAATGTATTTATAGATTTCGAAAGATATTTGTTGTTTTTTGCTAAAATCACACTTCACTTTTTATATATTTTCTATAAAACGCGAAATATCTGTTGTAAAAAATGCTCAAATGTATTATAATAGTTATATTATTTAATCTGCGTCGGCAGATGCAGGAGAGCGGAGGGTGATTTGTTGAATACCGAAGAGATTAAATGGATATCGTATTATGGCAAGGACATAAGTGCGATAAGCTGTTCTTTTCACGAAAAATTAAATAAATACGGCTTTTGTCTTGTCCTTGACGAATACGGCTCGGATAAAGCGACAAAGGCTCAGATAGGTATACTTGATACGGTGCTTGAGGTTCAGACACCGAACATTCTGCTGATATGTCCCAGACACCTTATGCACAGCTGGTACCGTTGTGTCGTAACAGGTAACGGCGTTGACTTCAAGATGATCTCAGGCTCGTCTAAGGCTATCACATATTTTAACGAAAAAGCGTCAAATACATATATAATCGCAGAAGAAGCGCTTGAGGCGGACAATCCTCTGATGCAGAAATTTGTGGACGCAGGTCTTACATGGGATCTTGTGATAATAGACGCAGGCCTCAGCACATCGGGTATAAAGTGCGGACTTTATACGGAGCATCTGAAAGCAAAAACGAACAAGCTCGTTATTCTCAGCCCCGTACCGTGCGGTTATCACCAGAGCTACGATGAGATAAAGTCGCTTGTCAAGGCACTGCTTGCCGACGAAAATAAAGCCAATGCGGTCGATGACATCAGCTTTGACGAAAAATCAATATGCTTCAACCCCTACACTCCGGTAATGCGTTATTTCGACAAATCGGTCTATAACGGCGAGGTAGCAAGAAATGTTGTGATGCTCGAATATGAATTCCCACAGGATTTCATCTCGAACTCACGACGTCTTATCGACATAAAGACAGGCCTTCCTCTTTATGCGCAGGGCGGTAACGTCTTTGAGGAATACGGACTGGAAGCAAAGAAAACCTACACCAAGCCCTCCTATAATATAGCTGATGTGCAGGAGCTTCGTCAGGTCGACAAGAAGCTCGACTGCTTCCTTACAAAGCTGGACGAGGTGCTGAAAAGTTCGGAAAACAGAGCGGTCGTTTACTGTGTTACCGGCTCGACCATCCAGTATCTGAAGAAAGTTATATCCGCTCTTTATCCTAATATAAACGGTCTTTTGAAAATCGACAGAGGCGACATATTCAACACACGCTACGATAATTTCACAAACGATGTGCGTGACAATGCAAGAGTAGTGATTACAGTTGATAAAATCGGCTCGATAAACCCTCAGGTAAAGAGATTTACTCATATATTCAACTATGAGCTTCCCGACAGCCCTGTTATCTTTGAACAGCGTGCCGCACGCCACGGAGGCAGAAACGAACAGTCAAGAGAATTTATAGTTATGTGCGACAAGAACAATCTGTTTGACGCAAGAATGCTGTCAAAGGTTCTGTTCGGAAAGATATACAAGAGCATTGTAGCGGGGCTTCCCGGACGAAACGTGCTTTTCGACCTTCCTAATGCCGCACAGCTTATAACCGACGCTATACGGGATCTACAGTACGTCTGCTCCTACACAGGCGAGGTTTCAAACTGCCATGATGTAATAACGCAATTCAAAAGCGATTACAACATTTCGCCATCTATAGATATTTCCTCTGCGGCAAAGACGCACGAATACACAAAGCTGAAGCTGGATAAGATCTGCCGTGCATTCGGTCTTGAAAACAGAATAAAGGAAAACACCTCCACAGAAGAAAAGGTGCTGAAGCCTATGATAAAGGAAGCACTGGAACGCTTCAGCGGATCGCTGCTCTACCTGGACGATCAGCAGCATATCGTTGCGCTCGGCGGAACGGCGCTTGAGGAATGTCTGTACAGCGAGCAGTTCCATTCATATAAGGAGCAATGCTCCACGCTTGATATTTCGGCAGGCATAAAAGCCGCTCAAAAGGCTTTTGAGAACTTTATCACCGATAACAAGAATGCGGAACTGCGTTTATGCGTAAATATGCTGCCCGATACGGTAAAGATGCCTGTGCTTCTCAACTCCTGGCGTTATCTTACCGATAACTTTATGATACAGGAAACATTCAGACAATTCATGAAAAAATACAACGAGGGAGTGATGTAAGGTGGAGGCTTTTCGTAACGAAGAAATTGCGGGGCTTTTAGGCGATTTTTATCAGGCACACGCAAACGAGAACCGTGAAGTGATGGAACAGTCGCTGATGAAGATGCAGAACTTGCTTTACACAGGTGAAGCCGACAGCACCCCGTTCAAAGACTACTTCAACTCGGTATTCGGCGGACGCACACCGTATAACGCTTCGCTGTCCGTAAGCGACTATCCGAAGGAATCAATAATAAGAGAGCTGTTGCAGAACACATTCGGCTGTTACTACTCCGACCCCGACATCAAGGTTCTTTTCAACTTTGAGCAGGACGGCGAAGTAAGGCTCACATACAACGAGGACGGCTTTACGCTTGAGCAGATACTTTATTATCTCAGTATCGGCAGAAGCGACGGCGACAAATCCCGTGAAGGTCGTTTCGGCGTAGGCTCAAAGAGCGTATTTATGAACGTTGAGTGGCTGAAGCTGCGTTCGAACAACTTCAATTTCAGAATAGTAAACGATGCTGGCATTCTCAAGATAAGAGAGCTTAACCTTACCGCACCCGTTTTCAAGGGTACAGAGATCGTCTTCAAGGTTTCCGAAGAAGAACAGGCTAAGATCAAGGAAAACCTCGTAAACCTCACTATCCACAAGGGCGAATATATAAATCTTGTCGAATTCTGCTTTGCATTTATCAGAAAGAAGCAGCTTGGCAGATTCGGTGAAGCAGAAAATCCCAACCGCACGTTCAATGTTGCCGTTATGGATATGGGCAAGCCTCTTGCGGTATATAAGGTTATCCGTTATCAGAAAACGCCTGACGACGACCCGACAGTACGTTTCTTACAGAACGGCAAAAGCGTTATCGAATTTATCTGGCACGAAAACGAGGGCTTTGTATATCTTATTCCGTTTGCGGTTTCTTCCGCAAAGCGTGACACGCTGGTAAAAGTCCTGCTTGATAAATACAACTACTTCTCCACTTATGAGCTGACAGGTCTTATCAAGTCAACGGGAGAGGATTTCATCAAGGAAAAGCTGTCGGCATTCTTCATCAGTGTGCCGAACTCATATATTACCACCCACAGAACCGGCATCCGCCACGAATGTGAGGAGGAGGTTTCGGAAGCTATAAACCGTGATCTCAAATATATGATTGAAAAGTATTCACGCTATTTCGTTATCGAATTGCTGCCGAGAACGAATTCAGACAAATATTATATGCGTCCGAAGCACTATGTGTTTGAATTCTTCAGCAATTATCTTTCTACCAGCGTTATGGTAGGCGATCTGCGCAGTGTTTTCCACAACAGCATCTCACTGCTTTTACCCGGAAAAAGCGAGGCTATGCCGTATTCCGAAGTAAAAGAGATTGGTTTCTTCTCGCTCACCGACCACGTTTCAAAGCAGGAGCATGAGAACGGCTCGGCATTTACCGAGTATATCGAAGATGAGCTTGTCAAGATGCGTAAGGATGTATCGGATATGCCCGAAAACATCATAATGGCAAGCTATAAGTGGGTTGACGAGGACAGTGACGAGGAAGGCAGAGAGTTCTGCTACAACTTCAATTTTGACGGTAATACATACGTTCTTGACAGCGAGAGGAATCCCGCTATCAAAGACTTCGACCTTAGCTTCGGCTTCAGAAGTATAGTCAGCCTTAAGCTCGGCAAGTATGTTATAAATGACGCTGTTGCCGATGAGGACGCACTTATCGGAGCGCTCGGTCTGTTCGATACGATGTACGGTCAGGATTATAAGATAGGAATGAGATACTTCCAGTTCAACGTCCACTACCGTGACATCACCCATAACTTCGATGTTGCGAGAATGACAGTGCATAATCTCAAGCGGGCTTATGACTGCATTGTGGCGCACAAGAACAGCTTCGAGAATCACCAGATATACAACGAAGTCATAAATATGCTGATAAACAGCTTCACACAGGGCAAGGATACTATGACCTTCCTGCGTGAGATGAAATCGCAGGGCAGTGACATCACGCTCCAGCTTGATATTAACAAGAAGTTCAGATTTGCCGCATACGGCAAACAGTTCATGATACCGAGCAGTATCACAAACGCCGACCTTCTTGAGATAATCGGCGACGTTTATGCACTTATCAACTGCGGAATGTTCAACGGACGTGTATTCGACTTCCCGTTCATGAAGTCCGGCTATTCGTTCGAAAAGGCTTCGCTTATGAGCCTTCTGCGTGAGAGCAATCTGACAGATGAAAAGGTATCGGCAACTATGCCTAACCTTTATATCTGCGACCTTAAAATTCCCCGTATCGCACTTCTCGGCGAAAAAGACAAGATTATCCGTATCATAGATATAAACGACCCGATAAGTGATGAGGAACGTCAGAGCATCACAAAGTATGTTATACTCCGTGACGACTGCACCAAACCCGAATTCGCAAAATATGTCGAATATCTGCTGGTAGGTGAGAACAACAATGTTCTCAGCCAGTTCTACTCAAGCACCGAAGAACCGAACCAGGTACTTCTTGACCAGATTCCGTACTACTATAAGCCTCTGCCGTCAATTACCGCTGAGGAGCTTCAGTACCTGCGTACAAGATACAAGTCGCTCCGCAGCCTTTCAAACCTGCGTGTTTACCGCAACTATTTTGCAAAGGATATTAACGGTACGATGTTCGGCTACGGCGGAACCTGCTCCTGCTGCGGATTTGAATCAAGCATTATAAACAACTACGTTATAAAGAGCTTTGAAGTCGGTCTGTTCAAGGACGACAGAGAAGAAAAGTTCAAATTCTCTCTTTATATGTGCGCTAACGATTCCTATGCGGCAAGCGGCTGGATCATTGAGGACATAAGCATAGGCGGAATGAGTCCTTTCGTATGGCTTGATGAGATTTCAAGCTGTGAGGTCATTCCTCCCGAATTCCTGCTCTGCTCCATCAAGTACCGTTGTCAGCTGACCTACGATATAATAGATATTTCTGCACTATGTTCCGTATTATCTCCGTGCCGTAGCCGTGATTCTTATTTGCCTTTGTACTGGGCAGCTTCTCCGTGCTTTCAAAGTCGGGCATATCGGCATAATTTGAAACAGAAATATATATTCTCCCGTTCTCCTCTTTTATCTTTAT